>Ga0315338_1000004_pt1 | contig 2033615 bp, 1701 predicted proteins | sample ASW8metaG_FD_204518 | JGI IMG/M metagenome (GOLD analysis project Ga0315338, IMG submission 204518) | Ammonia-oxidizing marine archaeal communities from Monterey Bay, California, United States - ASW #8 | ecosystem: Environmental > Aquatic > Marine > Coastal | place: USA: California...
CCGACCCGGCGCAGCACACAGAGGTCAAAGACCAAACACCTCACCGAAGAGCGAGGAGATGCGAACCCTCTAGACCCAACGCTGCCGTCATGCCACCAATGGCGGAGAGGGAGGGATTCGTTTTGCTAGGCAAGACGAAAGGCGAGCTATGTTCTCTAGCTCTTCGTGCAAGCACTCATCGCCGGAGGGTTCGAATCCCTCCCTGCGACTTCGGCACGATCTACCCCAGCCATGGGTCTCTGCTTCGAGATCGGCATCAAAATGGCGGAGAGGGAGGGATTCGAACCCTCGGTCCAAGTTTCCCCGGACAACCGCTTAGCAGGCGGCCCCGTTCGACCACTCCGGCACCTCTCCGCAGTCGAGCTAGAAGCGCGTCATTGTACGTACCCTTTGGCGATGGGTCAAAGTGGTTCCGCGGAAGACCGTCTGCTACGCTCCACCCGCGGCTAGAAACCGCTCCCAACCCACATCCAGATAGCGGAGAACAGACCGATGAGTCAGGCCGTAACGGACCTCGACCAACTGGCGATCAACACCATTCGCTTCCTCGCGGTCGACATGGTCGAAGCCGCCAATTCCGGTCATCCCGGCGCGCCGATGGGTCAGGCCCCACTGGCGTATCTGCTGTGGACAAGACACTTACGACACGACCCGGCGGCGCCTGACTGGGCCGACCGCGATCGCTTCGTACTCTCCTGCGGCCACGCCTCGGCGCTGATCTACTCCCTGCTCCACCTCGCCGGCTACGACCTCTCACTCGACGAGCTCAAGAACTTCCGCCAGCTCGGCTCCAAGACCCCGGGCCACCCGGAGTACGGCCACACCCCCGGGGTCGAGACCACCACCGGCCCGCTGGGCCAGGGGCTTTCGACCGCCGTCGGCATGGCGATCGCCAAGCGTCAGTTGGCGGCCGAGTTCAACCGCAACGGTTTTGAGCTCTTCTCGCACCGCATCTTCACCATCGCGAGCGACGGCGACCTGATGGAAGGCGTGACCTCCGAAGCCTGTTCACTGGCCGGCCATCTCGGCCTGGCTGAGCTCAAAGTGTTCTACGACGCCAACCAGATCTCGATCGACGGCTCGACCGACCTCTCCTTCACCGAAGACGTCGGCAAGCGGTACGAGGCCTACGGTTGGAACGTGCTGCAGGTCGAGGACGTCAACGACCTGGAAGAAACCGATGCCGCGATCAACGCCGCCGTGGCCGAGACCGAACGCCCGACGTTGGTCGTCGTCCGCACCCACATCGGCTACGGCAGCCCGAACAAGCAAGACTCCGAGTCCTCGCACGGCGCGGCTCTGGGCCATGACGAAGTGCTCGCCACCAAGGCCAATCTCGAATGGCCGGCCGAGCCCACCTTCCTGGTGCCGGACGAGGCCCGGCAGCCTTTCCTCGAACGGGCCGAGCGCGGCGCCGTCGACCACTCGATGTGGCAGGCCTTGCGGCGCGAGTACGGCACGGCGCATCCCGAAGCCGCAGGGGAATTGCAGCGGCGCGAGAACCGCCAGCTGCCGGACGACTGGGCGGCGCTCCTACCGACGTTCGACCCGGCCGGCGGCGCGATGGCTACGCGCAAGGCCTCCGGCCTCGTGCTCAACGCCGTCGCCGGAGCGGTCCGCGAACTCACCGGCGGCTCAGCCGACCTCAAGGGCTCGAACAACACCTTCCTCGACGGCCTGCCGATCCTCAGTGCCCGCGACCAGGGCGCACGCAACATCTACTTCGGGGTCCGTGAGCACGCCATGGCCGCGGTACTCAACGGCATGGCGCATTCGGGCATGCTGCGGCCCTACAGCGGCACCTTCCTCATCTTCTCCGACTACATGCGACCGTCGATCCGGCTCGCGGCTTTGATGGGTCTGCCCGCCATCTACGTCTTCACCCACGACTCGATCTTCCTCGGCGAGGACGGCCCCACCCACCAGCCGATCTCCCAACTGCTGTCGCTGCGCTCGATCCCCAACCTCACCGTGTTGCGGCCGGCCGACGCCAACGAGACCGCCTACGCCTGGCGCAGCGCGCTCGAGAATCTCGACGGCCCGACCGCCATCGTCCTCACGCGGCAGAAGCTACCGATTCTGCGCGCCGCCGCGAGCGCCGGTTTTGACGGTTTCAGCAAGGGTGCGTATGTCGTCAACGACGTCGAAGAGGGCGATACCCAACTCGTGCTCATAGCGACCGGGTCGGAGGTCGCGTTGGCGCTCGATGCGGCGCAGGTCCTCGCGGCCCAAGGCCTCGGAGCCCGGGTGGTCAGCATGCCTTCGTGGGAGCTCTTCGATGCTCAGGGCTCTGACTACCGGGAGCAGATCCTGCCGTCCGCCGTCGGCCGCCGGCTGGCGATCGAGGCCGGGACGCCGCTGGGCTGGGAGCGCTACGTCGGCGACCAGGGCCGTATTCTCGGCGTCAACGGCTACGGCGCCTCGGCACCGGCGGAGGATCTGGCCGAGCACTACGGCTTCACCGTCGAGAACGTGGTCGCCGAGGCCCTGGCGCTCATCGCCTAGGCAGGCGACGGTCCGAGAACAGGGCAAGAGGAGCGGCGAGACGAACCGATGGTGTTCAGCTCAGTCGTTTTTCTCTTCCTCTTTCTGCCGGTCTTTCTGGCGCTCTACTTCCTGACCCCCCGCGTAGCCCGCAACGGGTTTCTGTTGCTCGCGAGTGCGGTCTTCTATTTCTGGGGTGAGGCCTGGCTGCTGGGCGTGATGCTCGGCTCGTCGGTGCTCGATTTCATCTGCGGTGCGCTGATGACGCGGCGGGCGCGACAGACGACCGGCGAAGCAAGGCTCGCGCCCGGCGGGCCGCGCAGCCGCGGGCAGCGCCTGGCGCTGCTCGCCTCGCTCGCCGGCAACCTCGGGGTTCTGGCGGTCTTCAAGTACTTCAGCTTCGGCCTCGAGACCTGGACGCGTCTGGTCGAGCGCTTCGGCCTCGCGCAGCTGGTGTGGGAACCCGGCCTCGAGATCGCCCTGCCGCTCGGGATCAGCTTCTACACCTTCCAATCGATGAGCTACACCATCGATGTTTACCGTGGCCGGGTCGCGGCAACAGGCCGGCCGCTCGACTTCCTCTGTTTCGTGACGATGTTCCCGCAGCTCGTCGCCGGGCCGATCGTGCGCTATCGCGATGTCGCATCCCAACTTATCGAGCGTGCCGTCACGCTCGAGGGTTTCGCCGCCGGCGTTCGGCGCTTCGCCATCGGGCTGGGCAAGAAGATATTGCTCGCCAATGCCGTCGCCGTGCCCGCTGACGCGATCTTCGGCCTGGCGCCCGCGGCGCTCACCGCACCTGTCGCCTGGTTCGGCCTCATCTGCTACACGCTGCAGATCTACTTCGACTTCTCGGGCTACTCCGACATGGCGATCGGCCTCGGGCGCATGCTCGGCTTCAAGCTGCCGGAGAACTTCGACTACCCCTACATCGCGCGCTCGGTGCGGGAGTTCTGGCGCCGCTGGCACATGACGTTGTCGCGCTGGTTCCGCGACTATCTCTACATTCCGCTCGGCGGCGGCCGGCACGGGACGGGCAAGACCTACCGCAACCTACTCCTCGTTTTTCTGCTCTGTGGGTTGTGGCACGGCGCGGCCTGGAACTTCGTGCTCTGGGGCTTGTGGCACGGCGCCTTCCTGGTCCTCGAGCGGCTGGTTGGAGTCGGGGAAGCCCGTTCCGATTCGCGCTGGCCCGCCTTCCGCTGGCTGCCGCATCTCTACACCCTGGGTGTGGTCATGTTCGGGTGGGTGCTCTTTCGCGCCGACAGCCTCGGCCATGCCTTGGACTTCTGGTCCGCCATGTTCGGCGGCAACGAACTCGAGCGGGTGCTGCACCCGCTGGTGCACTTTGTCGATGCCAAGCTCCTGACCCTGACGGCGCTCGCCCTCATCGGCTGTGGGCCGCTGCTCCCTTGGGTCGTGGAGCGCTGGCAAGCTGGTGCTCCCACCGCTCTCGCGTTCGCTCGCACCGCCGGCGTGGCGCTCCTGCTGCTGGCGAGCGCGATGACGCTCTCGGGCGGCACCCACAACCCGTTCATCTACTTCCGGTTCTAGACCATGGATCGCCGGAAACTGGAGTGCGCGGCCCAAACGGGAGTCTTCCTGCTCTTTCTTGGCCTGCCCCTGCTCGATTCCACGCTCGGTCTCGATCGCTCACTGGCGCCGCGGGCGGAGGTGGAGGCCAGGCAACCGGCACGACCCGACACACTGGCAAGCCTCGTTTCCTTCCCCGACACTTTCGAGCCTTATTTTCGCGAGAACTTCGGCTGGCGCAATGGGTTGATCAATCAGTTCCACCGCCTCAACTACCGGATATTCAAGGTGTCCGAGACCGCCTCGGTACATGTCGGCCGAGAGGACTGGCTCTTCTACGGCGGGACCGCGACCGGGTACCAACGCGCCAACAAGCCGTTCAACGAGAGACAACAGCGCGACTGGCTCGACTCGATCGAGCGGCGCCGACAATGGCTCGAGGCTCAAGGGATCGAGTACCTCTACGTAGCCGCGCCCAACAAACACACGATCTACCCCGAATATCTGCCGGCGAAGCTGCGGCGAAGCGGCGAGGAAGGCCGCTGGCAGGTCCTCTCCCGGCTCCTCGAGGCGCAGACCGACGTGAGGGTAGTCGATCTCCACACCCACCTACTGGCGGCCAAAGCGCGGGAGCAGGTGTACGAACGCACGGGCTCTCACTGGAATCGGCGTGGCGCCTACATCGCCTATCGCGCCATCTTCGAACGGCTGGGTGACACCTTCCCCCACCTCGTGCCGGTGGAGTGGGAGCAGATCGAGTGGAAAGAGCGGGTCTACCCGTCGGATCTCGTCAAGCTGATCTCCACGTCCGATTTGGTTCCGGAGCAGCGCTTCAAACCCGTCGGAGGCCTGCGCCACACCAAGCTCGCATTCAAGCGCAACCGAGGCCTCACCACCGAACAGGACGATCCGTCACTGCCACGGGCGGTGATCTTTCACGACTCGTTCGGTGTCACGCTCGCGCCTTACCTGGCCGAGCACTTCAGCTACGCGGTTTTCCAGTGGCGGGGACGTTTCGACGGCAAGGTCATCCAGGCGGTTCAACCCGACATCGTCATCGAAGAGCGGGTCGAGCGCCGTCTCCAATGGGGTTCGATTCCCAATGACCTGCCCCAGCTGCGGGACCCTCCCTAGACGGCTCCCAACCCGGCCAGCCGGGCGCCTGCGCTCCTGCTACGATCGAGTCCAATGAAGACCAAGTCGGACATCGTAGAGAACTGGCTACCGCGCTACACGGGCGTCCCGGTAGAGAGCCTCGGCAAGTACATTCTGCTGACCAACTTCAACAACTACGTGGAGAAGTTCGCCGCCCAGAACGGCGTCGAGATCAAGGGTCGCGACCGGCCGATGCCCAACGCCACTGCCGAGGGCATCTCGATGATCAACTTCGGCATGGGGAGCGCCAACGCGGCGACCGTGCTCGACCTCTTGAGCGCCGTCGACCCGCAAGCCTGTCTCTTTCTCGGCAAATGCGGCGGCCTCAAGCGCAAGAATCAACTAGGGGACTTGATCCTGCCGATCGCCGCGATCCGCGGCGAAGGCACCTCGAACGACTATCTGCCGGAGGAGGTTCCGGCGCTGCCGTCGTTCGCCTTGCAGAAGGCGATCTCGACGACGATCCGAGATCACGCGCGCGACTACTGGACCGGCACGGTCTACTCGACCAACCGCCGAGTTTGGGAGCACGACGACGATTTCAAGGAGTACCTGCGCGAGCTACGGGCGATGGCGGTCGACATGGAGACCGCGACGGTGTTCGTAGTCGCGTTCGCCAATCAGATTCCGGCCGGCGCGTTGCTGCTGGTGTCGGACCAGCCGATGGTGCCCGAAGGAGTCAAGACTGAGGACAGCGATCGCAAGGTAACCGAGGACTACGTCGATCGCCATCTGCAGATCGGCATCGACTCCCTGCGCCAGCTGATCAACCATGGTCACACGGTCAAGCACCTGCGCTTCTAGGCTCAGCAGCTTGAGTCGCCGAACGGCGGGCGCCTCGCTCCGGCGCGCCTTCGCACTAGCCTTTGTTGCCGGGTTGGCACTCACCGCCTGCGCCGAGCCGCCCGACGAGACCCAGCCCAACGTCATCCTCGTGGTGCTCGACAACGTCCGCGCCGATCGTCTGGCGCAGTGTGGTTACGAGCGACCGACCTCGCCCTTCCTCGACCACCTCTGCGCCCGCACTCGCTCCCGCTGTACTTGTGCGGCCCAGGCACCTTCGAACTGGACCCTCCCGACTCACGCCAGCTATTTCACTGGCGTCGAAGTGCCACAGCATGGCGCCGGCAAGGGGGGACAGGGCGAAGGCAACGTCCAGCTCCACCCAGGCACTCACGCCCGGCCGCTCGATGCGCGTCTTCCGACCCTGGCCGAGCACTTTGCCCAAGCGGGCTACCAGACCGTCTCGGTCTCCGGTAACCCGCTCGTCTCGCCGCCCTCCGGCCTGACTCGCGGCTTTCAAGTCGAGCACCACGCGCCGAGTTTCGGTTCGTTGTATGGCGCCAACCTGCGCGAGAAGACGAAGGCCGTGCTGGCCGAGCGCGACGCCAGCCGGCCGCTCTTCCTCTTCGTCAACGTCGCTGACGCCCATCGCCCCTGGGACGGCATCCCCGAGACCGTCGGCTGGCTACCGCCGCGCCTGAATCTGGGCTTCCCGCAAGATCCCGGAGAGCCGAATCCGCTGCGACGCGACTTCATCACCGGAGCCATGGATTCGGACGACGAGGGCCAGCTACTGGCTCACCTCGACGACGTTTACGACTGGGCGGTCTGGCGGGCCGACGAGACACTGGGCGGAATCCTCCGAGTGCTGCGCGACGGCGGCTGGATTGGCGGCACCCGGCCTTTCCGCCTCGTCGTCACTTCCGACCACGGCGAACACCTGGGGGAGCATGGACTCCTGGGCCACGCCGGGCCTTATCTCTTCGAGGAGATCACTCGGGTCCCACTGGCGATCTTCAGCAGCGAACGGCTAGCCGACTTTCCCCCAGAGGTCTCGGCGATCGCGACCTATGACCTGCTCCGTGACGGCGCACTGCGGCGCCGACCGGTGCGCTCCACCGCCTTCGCCAGTGACACCTGGCCGGTCTGGTACGGCCCCGGGATCGGCAACCGGCCCGCCGCGGCAATCTGGCAGGGGAGCGAGAAAACCGTGCATCAGGACGGACGGCTGGCGCGATTCGATCTCGCCGCCGATCCCGGCGAGACCATGCCGATCGAACGCCCCACGGGCCCCGCCTCCGATGAGGCCGAGGCGCTCATCCGCGCCCTCGAGTCGGTCGCCCTCGGCGAGCCGCTCGATGCCGAAACGCTCGAGTTGTTGCGATCGCTCGGCTATCTGTAGAGCCTCCGCGTTCCTTTCCGCACCAGCAAGAATGCCGATCGACAACCCAGGCAAGTCCACGCTCGCTCTCGCCGCGGCGCTCGCTGCCGGCCAGTTGGCGATCCTCGGACCCTTAGCGGTCTGGAGTGAGAATCGGGACTCCTTTGCCGGGCTGTCGGGTGCGGCCTTGTTGACTTTCCTTGCCGCCTTCGTCGCCCTCACCACTCTTTGCCTTCTGCCCGGCCTGCTCGCACCCCGCTTGGCCGGGTCCCTGACGGCGGCCCTCTGCGCCCTGACGCTGCTGATGTGGGGGCAGTCTTTCCTCTCGGGTCGCCTCCTCACCGGCGCCGCCATAGCGGACGCGGCCTCACGAATCCAACAGGTCGGCGAAGTCCTGCTCTGGCTGGCGGCCCTTGGCACCGCGATCGCGCTGGCGAGACCCCTGGCCAAGCTCTTGCTCCGCTCCGCCCTGCTGGTCGTGGTGGTCCAGATCCTCGCTCTGGCTTGGGGAAGTTTCGGCGCCGAACCCCAGATTGGCGGCTCAGGATCCCCGCGCGAGCGGCACTGGCAGGAACTCACAACGCTGTCGCAAGGCCGCAACATCATCGTCCTCGTCCTCGACAGCATGCACCGTGACTACGTCACCCAGGCTCTGTCCGACAATCCTGAGTTGGCGTCTGCCTTCAGCGGCTTCCGCGTTTTCACCGATCATCTCGCGACCTTCCCCACCACTCGCTTCAGCGTTCCCGCCATGCTGGGCGGAGTGAACTACGACAATACTCAACCGGCGGCACCCTTCATCGATTCAGTCCTCAGCGGGCCTGATTCCGCGCCCCGGCGCCTCCGCGAGGCCGGCTGGAACGTCGGCATCGCAACGACCATTGGCGCTGCCCTGTCCGCTCCCGCCGACACCCGTCTAAGCGTCGATGCCTACGTCCGGAGGAAGAACTTCGCCCGGTCGCTCGGGCTCGAACTGCTCGACCTGTCGGCGTTCCGGCATGCGCCTGCGACCTTGGGGAACTGGGTCTACAACTTCGACCGGTGGCGGCTACGCCAGCTAGTCGACTCCTCGCGCCGGAACTACCATGCGATCAGAAGCCTGGACTTCGTCGACGACTACGCGCAGAGCGTAGCGGCCACAGCGACCGAACCCGTCTTCCGTTTCCTTCACGTCGGCGGCGCCCATGCGCCGGTCGTGGTCGATTCCCAGTGCCGCTTCATCGGCGTCCAGGAGCTACGCTCCGAGGGGTACTCCGAGCAGGTCGTGTGCGCCTTGCGCCAGGCGCTGCTCCTGGTCGAGCGCCTGCGGCAAATGGAAATACTCGACAAGACGTTTCTGATCGTGGCCTCTGACCACGGAGTCAGCCTGGAAGCCGAGGAGGCCGGCAGCGTCGTTCATGCCGACCTGTGGAGTCAGGTGCTCGACAGCTCGGCCGCAGCGCTGATGGTCAAGGACTTCGACAGCCGTGAACCGATCGACTTCGACCCAGCTCCGACCTCGATTCTGGACCTGCCGGCAATCATCGCCCAGGCCGCAAAGGACGACGCGATCGGCGCGGACTACTTGCCGGGCGCCGTCGAGCCCGAACGCCGCCGCGCATTCTTCTACCACCAGTGGAACAACGGCGACTGGAGCAAGCCCTACCTCACCGCCCTCCATGGCTTTCAGGTCAGCGCCGGCTCCACCCAGCGCAGTGCCTGGATCTACACCGGAACCGCGGTGTCGCCCGAGTTCAGCGCCAAGGAGCAGTCCCGTCTGCTGGCCGACGCGGACGCCTACTTCAATCAACTCCCGCCGCCCGAAATCCAGCGGCGCCAAGCCGACTGAGAGCCGCCGAGCTAATCGGCTTGGCGCCAGCGCCGGGGTCTAGGGGTTTTGGCCGCTGTTTGACCAGTCACCGGACGCGTGTCTGGTGGATTCAGGCGAGAAAGGCCTTTTCCTCGAAATGGCCAGCCCATCCCAACCCCATTTCGAGAAAACCCCCTTCTCGCCTTGATGATTCGGGTCGCTGCAGCATCTCCGACGTGAGCTAGCGGCCTTGGGACCAGCTGAAGCTGTCCCTCCTCTCTGGATCAGGAGTCCGGCTGGCCTTCGACCAGTTCGGCGATCGCCGGCAGCACGAAGCCCTTGGCCCGTAGCGAGACTTCCGAACCGATCTCGACCTGGAACCCGTCGAGCTTCTTCCAGCCGAGTTCGAGGGTCTCGCCGGTGGCTAGCGTTGCGGTCGAGTAGTTCTTGACGTCGCCGTTAGGGTTCTCGATCTTGATCTCGACCTCGGAAAGCGCGCTCTCTGCCTGATTGGTAATGCGCACGATCTTGCCGATACCGACCAGCGAGTCCCGGTAGGCGATATCGACCGGCGGCGCCTCGAGGGCCCCGGGACAGCCGGCCAGGAGGGCCATTGCCAGCAGCAAACCTCCAGCGGCGCTGAGTCGTTGCACCGCGATCACTCCCCGCCCATCGATGCCGCGTCGACGGCTTGCTGATCGATGCCCGGAATCAAGCGAAACGCGTTCTCATAGTAGAGCTTGCGCAGCACGTCGTCCGGCAGCTCGAGCCCGTACATGCGCCAGAAGGCGTGGTAGCGGCGGTAATAGGGGAAGTACTCGTCGGAGCTTTCTAGAACCCGGAAGTAGGTGTGGTACTCCTCGGGCCGCCAACTGTCTTTGCCGAACATCACCCGGTCCTGGTACTTGATGAACCAGTCGCGGGCAAAGCGCGGCTGGCGGCCGAGCTCGGCGAGGATGGCGCCGATCTCGGTGTACATGTTCGGCAGTTCGTCCATCAGCCGGCCGAGGCGGCCCAGGTCATTGGCCAGCCAGCCCATGTGGGCGTTGATGAACTTGGTCTCCGGATGGCTTCGGAAAATGTTGTGCTGCTCGGCCATGATCGATTCCCAGCTCGGGTACTCGTCGGGCGGACGATGGCGCCCGGGGCGCTCCTTCATCTCCTGCAGACGCTCGTTGCTGCCATCGAGCGGCTGCCAGAAGGGTGCCGGCTCGCCGGTGTGGATCAGCACCGGAATCCCGAGTTCACCGCACTTGGCCCACACCGGGTCGAGTTTGGGATGGTCGACGGGAATCCGGTTGCCGCCGGCGTCCTTGGAATCGAGCCCCAGGTTCTTGTAGATCTTGAGCCCGCGGGCGCCGTTGTCGTAGTCGACTTGCAGGCCGGCGACCGTGCGCTCGGTCCAGTCGTCGTCGTCAAAGCCGACGATGCTGATGTTGGTGAAGACGACGAAACGTCCCGGCGCGTTGGCGCGGGCGTTCTCGACCGCCGCCTTCAAGTACTCGGGCGGGTTGAGGTCGAATGTCGTCGTGCCGTCCGCATTCTCGATCCGGCGAAAACCGCGCCCGCTCAAATTGACCATGACCGACATGTTGAGCTTGTCCATCTCGGAGGTGAGCTCTGAGAGGTCCTGCCCGGCACCCATGCGGAACTGGTGATTGTGCACGTCGATGAAAGGGAACCGCGCCCGCGTCACGTCGTCGCCTGGGACCACGAGAGTCGAAGGCGGGTCATACTCGTAGAACGGAATGTCGGGCACAGCCGAGGCTTCCTCCTGGGCCTGGAGAGCCGGCAGAGCCGTGACCGCGAGAAGCAATAGGGCGCAGAGCGAAAGCGTTCGATTCACGGAGAAGTCCTCCAAGGGAGCTAATTAGGTCAGGGACGATACTAGATGCACTAGATGCCCTGTGCGAGGTGCCTGTTGTCGAACCCGTCTGACTGGTTCCTGTTGTCGAACCCGTCTGACTGGTTCCTGTTGTCGAGCCCGGCTGGCTACGGCGAGCCCTGAGCGATCCGCACCATCGCCTCGACGCTCTTGTCGGCATCCTCCGGCGTGGTCGCCCAGGACGAGACGCTGATCCGCATCGCCGTCCGGTCCTGCCACTCGGTCACCCCGCACCAGCTGGTTCCGTCGGCTTGGATGCCCTCGATCACCCGCCGGGTCTCGGCCGGCGAGCCGAAGGAGACCAGCACCTGGTTGAAGACCACCTCGTTGAGGATCTCGAAACCGGCGCTGTCGAGCCCCGAGGCCATTCGCCGGGCATTGGCGCAGCAGCCCTCGACCAGCTCGGCAACTCCCGAGCGCCCGAGCTGCTTGAGCGCCGCCCACACATCGACCCCACGCGCCCGGCGCGAGAGCTCCGGCGTGAAGTCGGACGGGTTGCGGTCGACGCTGGTTGGCAGGTACTCGGCCGTGATCGCCATCGCGGCGCGCAGGACGTCCGCGTCGCGCACGAAGGCCAGGCCACTGTCGTAGGGCACATTGAGCGTCTTGTGAGCGTCGGTGGCCCAGGAGTCGGCCTTCTCCATACCGGCGGCGATCGGCTCGAACTCGGGGCTCGCGGCCGCCCACAAGCCGAAGGCGCCATCGACATGAACCCAGGCGCCTTCGCCCTGCACCGCGTCGCAAATCTCGCCGATCGGATCGAAGGCGCCGGTGTTGACGTTGCCGGCTTGGGTGCAGACGATTGTCGGACCCTCGACCGGCGGCATCTTGCCTGCGCGAATGCGACCCTGAGCATCGGTCCGCACCCGCACCACCCGGTTGCGGCCCAGGCCGAGCATGCCGAGCGACTTGAAGAGCGTCGGGTGCGACTCGGCGCTGACGATCACGGTGATCGGCGGGGCGCCAAAAAGCCCGTCCGCTTCGACGTCCCAGCCGGCGCGCGCGAGCACCGCGTTGCGCGCCGCCGCCAGCGCGGTGAAGTTGGCCACTGTGGCGCCGGTGACGAAGCCGCCACCGGTGCCTTCGGGAAGCCCAAGCACGTCCACCAACCAGCCGAGCGCCACCTGTTCGAGGTAGGCCGTGGCCGGGGTGATCTTGTAGAGCCCGCTGTTCTGGTCCCAGGCCGTGGCCAGCCAGTTGGCCGCCAGGGTCGCCGGCAGCGAACCGCCGATGACGAAGCCGTAGTAGCGCCGACCGGCCATCCCGACGGTCGCGGGTGAACCCACCTCGTCCAACAGCGCCAAGACACCCTCGGCCGCGCTCGGTCCCTCGGGGAGCGGCTCGTCGAAGCGCGACAGCGCGGCCAGCGCCTCGGCACTCGGCTCGACGCCGCGGTCATCCAAGGTCTCCAGATAACGAACCGCCCGCTCGGCGGTCGAGGTCAACAGCTCACGCATTCTTCTCTCCTGTCGTGCTCGGTCCCGGCTCGTTCCCGCTCACCGGGCCACGGCATCGTACCGCTCTCGCAACGCCACCCGCACGTTGCCCGCGGCCCGCGCATAGAGCTCCTCGGGCTGCGCAGCGACAAGCGCCGCGGGATCCAGCTCATTCATCAGTTCGGCGAGGAGTTCCGGGCTGGTGAGGCAGCGCTGGAGCGTGGGCAGTCGCCCCTCGCGATGGGTCGTGACAACCAACGCCGCCACCTCGCGACTTGCCCGCAACAGCGACCACCAATCGAGCCTACCAACTCGGTCCGCCCCGTCGAGAAGCAGTGCCGTCTTGCGCCCGGCGTTCGCGGCAAAGGAGCGCACTTGCCTAACCGCCAGCCGCCGATCATCGAGATCCGGCCGTAACCGTCGCACCTCGCAACCCGTTGCCGCCAACCGATCCCCCAGCTCATGGAGCAGCGTCGTCTTGCCACTGCCCTCGGGGCCGCGAATCGCCCCGCGCCCGCCTTGGCGCTCGAGCCGCACCAGCAGTTCGTCCCAGGCGAAACCCGGCGCCCGATAGCGCAACGCCTCGACCCGCGTGGTGCGAAAGGGGTTGTCCCGAGGGCGCATCACTCGAGCCCTTGACCTATCGACAGGCCCGCTTCGTCCTCTTCATCCACCGGGCTCAAACGGATCTCCCTACTGCTCGGTGAGACCACCAGCTCCTGCCGTGCCGCGTCGCCGCTGGGCAGCACGACGAGCTCGACGGCCCAGATCAGAGAGATCAAGCTCCCGGAGAAGCTGTGAGGCGCCGCCGGCGCGGAGAAACTGAACTCGTGGCGGCCCTCGGTTCCGGCGGAGTCGATCACCACCGCTTCGTTGCCGCCCACATCACGGTCGCCCTTGCCTTCGGTGTACCAGAAGAGCCGTATCTCGAGGCCCTCGGCCGGCTCGTCGAGGCGCCAGCGCGCCGTGCCCTCGATCGTCTCCCCCGGCAGGAACTCGGTGCGACCGTCGGTGAGTTCGAGGGTCAGGTCACTCATCGATCATCTCGCTCTCCTGCTTCGCCCGGCGTTACCGTCAACGGGAACTCGGTGATGACGTCGGGCCAGCGCGCGATCGAGCCGTGCAGCTTGATCTTCCAGACGATCTTGTTGCGCGAGGCCTCGAAGCTGTGCATCGTGTCGGCCGGAATCCGTACCGTTGCGCTACCGTTTGCCAGCGGCATGCCTTCGCCGCGCTCGATGACTTCGATCGACGCAAATGTCTTGGTCTCGGTGTGCGAGCTCGTGCCACGGCGGTAGGTGGCGCTCTCCGCGCCCTCAACCCAAATCCGCAGTGTCTCTAGTCGCTGGGCCGAGCCGGCGAACGACCAGGTGATGTTGGCTCGCTCACCCAGAGGGATGGCCGCCCGGCTGAGCGTCAGCTTGGGCCGCGGGTTGGCCAGGGCCAGCAGCTGATAGGGAATACCGACCAGGAGCGCCAGCCCGACGAGCACGAAGGGCACCAGGAAGACGGTCAAGCAGCCATCGACCGACCCGCTCTCACGCCACCCGGACCAGGCCTGCCAGACGAAGAGCGAGATGATTCCGTTCCAGAAGACTGTGATCAGGATCAGGCAGCCGAGCTTGCCCCACGGGCTCATCTGCTCCTCGAGCTCGATCGGCCCAGTATCGATCGTCTGCGCCCAACCCTCGATCTCGCGAAACGCACCCTGGCCTGTCATCGACTGCGTCGCGCTCGCCGACGCCTCGGCTCTCGACTTGAGCCGCGAGCCGGTCAGCGCCCAGAGGAGCCCACCGCCACCGATCACCACGAAGACGAGCGGCAGCAGGATGAAGAGATACGGCCAGCTCAAGCCTCGGTAGAGGACGGCTTCAGTCGGATCCCCGGGATCGACGTAGCAGGTCGCCACGCTGCCCACCGGTAGAGCATCGACCTTGGCCTTCTTCCCATCGTAACCACTCGACGAGCCGCCAAGAAACTCATAGCGGTCCCCGGTGTACTCGACCCCGTCGAAGTCGTAGCGGTAGCTCACCTCGATGCTGTAGGTCGTGCTGTCGCCCGAGTGCGAGGCCACCGAGCTCGTGAGAATCTCGCAATCGACCGGATCCCATGAGAGCGCCTTGACTACGTTGATCGCGGGGAAGAGGAAGATCAGCCCGAAGCCGAGCCCGGCGAGCAGGAAAACGGCGAAGAAGCCCGCCATGCAACCCGGCGACCAGTCCTTCATCCGTCGCTGAGAGATCGACTTCCCTTCGGGCGCTGGCTCGCCGCCCGAGCCACGGCTCGTGAATCTCCACTTCATGGTGAGCGCCGAGTCTACCGCCCATGGACCACCACCCGGGCCGGCGGTAACCTCGCAGCCAAAGGAGGCGACGATGAACCGCAGAGACTTCCTACGCTCAGGAGCGGCGCTCGGGCTGGCCGGGACCGGCAAACTGACCCTGTTTCCGCGCCACGCCCTGGCGCAGCCGGCGACACCGACCCTGCTCAGCTGGAACGAGAACGCCCTCGGCCTGGCTCCGGCCGCACGGCAAGCAGTGGCCGACGCCATCGGTGGGGCGCATCGCTACCCGGATGCCCAACGCGATGCACTGATCTCCGCGCTCGCCGCCCGAAACAACGTCGAGACCGAGAACATCCTCCTCGGCAACGGTTCGACCGAGATCCTCCAGATGGTCATCCAAGCGGCGGCGTCACCCAATGCCACACTGGTGCTCGCCGACCCTACTTTCGAAGCGGTCATGCGCTACCAAAGGCCGCTGTCCTACCGCACCGAGCGCGTGCCGCTCGATGCCCACTTCGGCCACGATATCGGCCGCATGCGCGAGATCACCGAGACCCACCGCCGCCCCGCCGTCGCCTACCTGTGCAACCCCAACAACCCCACCGCGACCCTCACCGCCAGCGCCGATATCGACGCCTGGATCGAGGAAGCTCCCGAGACCGTGACCTTTCTCGTCGACGAGGCCTATCTCGAGTACGTCCAAGCGCCCGGCTACTGGTCCGCGGCCAAGTGGATCGCCGACAGACCCAACGTCATCGTTGCCCGCACCTTCTCCAAGATCTACGCCATGGCCGGTCTTCGCCTGGGCTTCGCCCTGGCCCACCCGACCACCGTGCGCCGACTGCGCGAGTTCATGTCGAGTGACAACGCCAACACCCTCGCGCTTACCGCTGGCCTCGCCTCGCTCGGAGATCGCGACCTCATTCCGCGCAGCCGCGCCACTAACGCCGAGTCCAAGAAAATCGTCCACGACTGCCTCGATGAGCTCGGCCTCGCCTACCTGCCGAGCCACGCCAACTTCCTGATGCACAAGGTCCCCGGCAACCCGCAGGACTACTTCCAGAGAATGTTCGAGCACGGCTTTCGCGTCGGCCGGCCCTTCCCCCCGCTCACCGACTACAACCGACTCTCCTTGGGGCTGCCCAGCGAGATGAGGCGCTTCGTCGACGTCCTGCGCAACTTCCGCCACCAGGGCTGGGTCTAGCGGGCAATTTCTGCCGGGCACCGCCCCACATCCTGGCCGCCTAGAACGAAGCCATGAAAGCCCTTATGCTTGGCCGCCGCGGAGGGGTGGCTGAGTGGTCGAAAGCACTGGTCTTGAAAACCAGCGAGCCTTCACGGGCTCCAAGGGTTCGAATCCCTTCCCCTCCGCCATTGTTGGCTATTGAGTGGAGGCGACTCACCCCTCGGGGTCCACTGGTGGTCCATTTCGAGTGGACCACCAGATATCGAGGGTGAGTGACCTCAGCTAGCCCCAGAGAGTCTCGGCGAGTTAGGCTGCTGCTAGGCTTTGCCAAGCCGTGCCGGACGATCAACTCGAAAGACAACGCGAGTACCACCGGCTCTACCTGTCCAAGAACGACTTGGACCGAGCCGTCTAGCACGGCCAGCACTTCAGGGACAACAAACTTCTGGATCTGCCCTCAGACGGCGAGAATTTCTTCGATCGCTTTCTTGTTGCCGAGCCGTTCTACCTCGCAGCCGTCATCTCGTACGGTCATCCCTTCACTCGCGGCGAGGATCGCGATGGTCGTCAGGAGGACCTGTCCCCGCCAGCGCACTCCTCGACTGTCTGACCTCGCAGGAACGATCAAAGCACGAACGGCTAGTGGGCTTGAGGCACAAGAGGCTCGCTCACTCGGACGCGTCAGTGACACTGCCCTGGACGTTCGGAACCGAAGGGAACGTCGAAGGGGCCATGACCTCGCGGGCATTAGGATCGGTCGGTTCCGATGCGATCGACTCCGTTCTCTCGCTAGCCCCGAAACCCAGCGACCGGATACCGCAACGGCTGCACGAGCTCGAAGCCGGGATGGAGCCAGACTTCTGAGTCTGATCGAGAGAACGGTACTGCTTTCTGGTGCCTGTCGACGAGTTCCTGAGGACCAAGGACATACACGTGCCCTGGCCGACGGATCACACCGCTGGACTCGTTCAGAGGAGTACTGCATCATCCCGTCGAAGCGGCCGACGGAAGAGAGTCGACACAGCATGGCCTGGGCCCAACCGGAGTACCGCACGGAGGAGATCGACGCAGCTGGCGTTGTCGCTCTTCGAGGATAGGGCCCCGATTTCGTGCATGAGTGCCCAAAACCCGCCGGTTGGCTGTCGCTCGCGGCTCCCTACTACGAGAGCACTGCGTTCGCGCAGGAGGTGCTCGTCGCTACCTGGAGTACAACGCCTCGCGTACAACGGTTGCTCTAATCGATCGGACGACCCGCAGCCGTCAGCCGGTAGGAGGCTCCCGGCCCTCTTCGACCTCGCAGGCCTCGTGGCGGACTCGAGCCCGCGCAGCGTCCTCCCCCAGGTACCGGGTTCTCTGGGCCGGGCTGAGGCACTCGTCCGTGGCATCTCTCAGATAGTCCAGGAGATCGGACCAGTCGACGTTCCACACCCGAGCAGTGCCGTCCGCCGCGGCGGTCAGGACACGCCGGCCGTCGGGGCTGAAGGTGGCGATCAAGTCCCCTTGGTGGCCCTCGAGCACGATGGCCTCCCCTGAGCCGTCGGCCCTCCAGACGCGCGCGGTTCCGTCCTCGGAAGCGGTCACGATCCGGCCGCCGTCGGAGCTGAAGGAGGCGCTGTAGACAGTGCCCTGATGACCGTCCAGGACAACCACCTGGCCTGAGCCGTCGGCGTTCCAGATCCGGGCGGTGCCGTCGTCCGAGGCGGTCAGAATGCGGCGGCCGCCGGGGCTGAAGACGACACGCTGCACGTCGTGTTCGTGACCCTCGAGGACCTTCGGCTCGCCGGAGCCGTCGGCGTTCCACACCCTGGCCGTACCGCCATTCGAAGTGGTGACGATGCGGCGGCCGTCGGGGCTGACGGCTCTGACCGCGCCCTCCAGTCCCTCGAGCAAGACCTCACCCGAGCCGTCAGCGTTCCACGACCGGGCCGGGCCGTCCTCGAAGGTGGCGACGATGCGGCCGTCGGCGGGGCTGAAGACCGCACTCGATACCCTGGCTCCCTGACCGCCGAGGACCAGCGGCTCACCGGAGCCGTCGGCGTTCCATACCCGCGCGGTGCCACTAAACGGGATGGTCATGACCCTCTCGCCGTCGGGACTGAAGGCAACGGAGAATACCCATCCCTCTCCTTCCTCGAGGACCAGGGACTCGCCGGCGGCGGCTTCCCACACTCGCGCAGTGCCGTCTGCCGAGCCGGTCACAAGACGGCTGCCGTCGGGGCTGAAGGCAGCGACCAACACAACATCTTCGTGGCCCTCGAGAACTACCGTCTCGCCGCTCCCATCGACGTTCCGAACGCGCACCGTGCCGTCCGCAAAGGCGGCAAACACACGTTCGGCGTCGGGGCTGAAACCCATCGTACCCTCCGGAGCACGCTCGAAGGACAGCACCTGCGGCTCGTCGGAGCCGCCGGCGTTCCACACCCAGGCGGTGGTGTCGCGGGAGGCGGTCACGATGCGACGGCCGTCGGCACTGAAGGCGGCGCCATACACCGCGTCCTCGTGGCCGGCCAGGATCACCGGCTCCCCGGTGCCGTCGGCGCTCCACACCCGGGCGGTTCGATCCCAGGAGAAGGTCAGGACGCGACTGCCGTCGGGACTGAAGACGGCACCGTAGACCCCGTCCCCATGACCCTCGAGTACCACCGGCTCTTCTGAGCCGCCAGCGCTCCACATCCGGGCCGTGCCGTCCTCGGAGGCCGTCACGACGCGGTGGCCGTCGGGGCTGAACGCCGCGCTGGACAGCTTGCCCCCATGGCCCTCGAGGACTACCGGCTCACCGCTGCCGTCGGAGTTCCAGACCCGGGCGGTGTCGTCACTCGAGGTGGTCAGGATCCGGCTGCCGTCGTGGCTGAACGCGACTTTGACCACATAGTCGTCGTGGCCCTCCAGGACCACCGGTTCGCCGCCGCCGTCGGCGGCCCATACCCGGGCGGTGTCGTCCAGGGACCCGGTCACAATGCGGCGGCCGTCGGAACTGAACGCTGCGTCCAGGATCCCTTGTCGATGACCCTCGAGCTTCTGCGGCTCGCCCGAACCATCGGCAGCCCACACCCAGGCGGCTCCGTCACTCGAGGCGCTCACGATCCGCTTGCCGTCGGGGCTGAACGCCGCATTGCGGCTCCTCAGACCGAAGCCGTCTAGGACCACCGGCTCACCGGTGCCGTCGGCATTCCAGACCGAGGTGTCGCCTCCACTGCGGACGGTGAGGAGGCGGCTGCCGTCAGGGCTGAATGCCGCGCTCGTTTTGTCTTCGATGACCACTGGCCGACCTGTGCCGTCGGCGTTCCACACCCGGGCCGTCCTGTCGTCCGAGGTCGTCACGATGCGGCGGCCGTCGGGGCTGAAGGAGGCGGTGCGCACCCAGGTCTCATGGCCTTCGAGAACCAAGATCGGGAACGGCGTCTCGGCAACCTCGCGAGCGATCGCGACGCCGCCGGGCGGCGCTTCGTGGTCCGCCACCCCGCGCAGTTCGGCGAGCAGCAGCGCCGCGAGCAGCGGGTCTCGGGCCGCGCTGGCGTTAGTCACGATCGAGCTCACCCGGATCTGCTCAGCGCGACGCTCCGCCCGCAGGTAGAGGATTCCCACGACAGCGGTAAAGAGCAGCAGAACCGCAGCCGCCCCGGCACCCAGGAAGGCCTTGAGGCGCCTGGCGTGCCGGCGCCTCCGGACGCCCCCTTCGATGAACTCGCGCTCCTCGGTGCTCAGCTCTTCCCGCCGCCGCTCCAGCCACTCCTCGGCCTCCACCAGCGGCGCGCCACGCAACAGAGTGCCGTCGTCCTGTTGCGTGCGCCCCCATGCCTCCAGCGCCGCTCGCAGCCTCTGGCGCCAGAGCAGGAACTCCCGGTCCGCGTCCAGCCACCTCTCCAGCCGGTCCCAGCCCTCGACCAGCGCCTCGTGGGTGACCTCGACCGTCTCCTCGCCGGTGGCGGCGTCGCGGTCGGTGACCAGGAGCCGCGCCTGCGGGCCGGTGAGCACCTCGACCACGCCGCGGGCCGACTCTCCGAGCCGGCCGAGTACGGCGCGGCGGCGCACGTCGCGGCTGCCCTCGCCGAGCTGGATGAGCCCCAGCAGTACCCGCCGGGCGATCTTCTTCTGCTCGCCGTTCAGGCTGCCGTAGACGCGCTCGGCCTTGGCCGCCAGGGCGCCTTCGACGCCGCCGCTCTCCTGGTAGTCGTCGATCGTAAGCCAGGGCCCGCGGCGGGCGACCCAGAGCGCCTCCAGCGCCTCCTCGAGCAGAGGCAGCGCCGCGGTCTGGCCGCGCATATCGCGCAGGATCACCTCCACCAGCCCCTTCTCGAAGAACGCTCCCCGCCGCCTGGCGGGCAGGACGATCGCCTCGCGCAGGTCGTCCCGGCCCATCTCGCCGAGCCAGAACTGGTGCCGTTCGAGGAGCTCGCGAAAGTCCGGGAAGTCCCCTCCCACGAAGCGGTCCACGAAATCGGCGCGGATGGTGGCGATCACGCGTAGCCAGTCCAAGCGCGCTTCGCAGGTGGTGCGCAGGTTTGCCGCGAAGGCAGCCGTACGCGCGCGCCATTCATCCCGCGCCTCGCCGTTCGCGGGCCGGTGGGTGAACACCTCCTCGAACTGGTCGACCACCAGGACCACCGGCTCGTCCGGGCTGGGAAAGAGCGTCGTGAGTGCGGTGATCAGGCCTTCGGGGCCCCGGCGGAGGTCGTCCAGGAAACCGCGAACCAGGGCCGGCCGCTCGGCCTCGGGCAGATGCGCCACCAGGTGCGTCGCCGTCTGACGCAGCGGGTCGCTTCCCGGGGTGAAGGTGATGCGCCGCCAGCCGCGGATGCCCGGGCTGGCGGTTTCGGCGACCTCCGTCGACAGCCCGGCACGCACGAGGGAGGACTTGCCGCTGCCCGAGGCGCCGACGACCGCAACGAACCGGTCCTGGGCGAGGCGCTCGATCAGCCGCCGGATCTCGTCGTCGCGGCCGAAGAAGAACTCGTGCTGATCGCTGTCGAAGCGGTCCAGGCCGCGGTAGGGACGGGGCTCGTCGGGCAGCTCGTAGCCCGACTCATCGGGTGCCACCCCCTTGATGGCGGCCACCAGCCGGTCGTAGGCGGCCCGGTCGTCGAGGCCCGCCCGGAAGTCGACCCAGGTCCGCAGCTCGAGAAAGCCGTCCACCTGGGAGGGGTCCGAGCCCGGTAGCAGGACCGGAATAACCCGGTAGTCGTCACGGGTGCGAACCGCCTTGTTGAGGGCGACCTGCATCTCCTCGGTTTGCCAGGCGCCCGAGCCGCCGGCGCCGAAGAAGACCGCCGCCGAAGCGCTGTCGTCGAGGGCCTCCGCCAACTCGGTCTGCCAGGGCTTGCCCGGTACCAGGTGCCACTTGTCGAGGAAGGGGTGGAAGCCGTCCTCTCGGAGCCGGGTGCCGATCTCCTCCACCGAGGCCTTGTCGGCACTGTTGTGCGACAGGAAGATGTCGTATTGGGGCGAGGCCCTGGTCACCGCTCTGTCCCTACCTCTCGCCGCATCGGTGGGCCGATTCTATGGCACCCGCCAGCCCCGCTCCCCGGACCTTGCCGCGGTGTCGGTGCTCCTGATGGGGGGAGTGGGCGCGCTTACCTACCGAGGTGTCCTCACCAGCGCAAGTTGACAACGCCCTTCAGGATGTCTGCTCTCTGCGCCCACTGGTGGTCCAATTCGAGTGGGCCAAGGTAAACATCTGGCCCTAGGTGCTGACCTGGCCCCCTGATACGTCGTTCTGGCGCGGGAAAAAATCCCGGAGCCACTCATGCTACTTCCCGAATCCTGAGATACCCCAAGGGATGGATAGGGTTTCCGAGGCCAAGGCGATTCGTTGGACCTCTCGGGGACCAAGAACCGAGGGACAAGTCCGGCCCAACCCCTCCGATCGACAACGACACGACCGCTACTGGTCGACAACGTCGGCCTCGGTGAAGACCTCCGTGCCGGCACCCTCGGCGCGACCGACGGTGATCTCATCGCCGATGGTCATCGTCATCAGATCTTCGGCGACCAGTAGCTCACCGTCGTAGTCCGTCATCGAGAGTAGCTCCTCCGCCCCGATCTCGGGTGGAATGATGTGTGAGTAGACACCGAGCCGGGGCCGCGTCTGTCTGAACACGTAGGCCACCTGCGCGGGCGTCGAGTGAACCGAAAGGCTGACGTTGGCGAGTCTTGCTTCCGGCGTGTTGCCGGGCGCCGGGACCTGGGTTTCGTGGATCAGGACATCCACGCCTTTGCCCATCGGGATGATCTCGCTCGCCGGTGTCGAGCGCGTATCGCCGGAGAAGAGTACCGAGCGTCCGCCATAGTCGATGCGGTAACCGAGCGTCGCGCCCTCGAGGCCGAGCAGTTCGCCGGTATCCACGTCTATCGGCAGATGCTCGACATTGAACGCGGTGATCTTCAAGCCGTCCTTGTCGAAGAAGGTGCCGGCATCAACGTCGGTCGCGATGAGCTCCGAACCTCTCTCATGTACGCCGACGCTGATCCGGTAGCGAATGTCCCAGTCATACGCGGCTTCGAAGTTCTCCATCATCGCCGAGGTACCTACAGGGCCGAAGACGTTCATCGGCACCTTGCGGCCATAGAGCCAGCCGGCGAGCCACAGACCCGGCGCGCTGATCGTGTGATCGAAGTGCAGGTGCGTGATCAGCAGGTGATCGACATCCGTCAGCAGCTCGAATCCGCCGGCCTGAAAGAGCCGCTCCCGCATACCGGGGCCCGCATCAACGAGGATCTTGTACTCACCGGCCTCGACCAGGATCGAGGGGCCGTATCGCTCGTGCGAGGGCCGCGGCGCGCCGGTGCCGAGGAAGGTCAGCTTGATCTCGTGGCTACCCTCGGCGGCTTGCAGTGTGCCGGGCGCAAAGAGACTGGCAGCAGTCAATGCCGTGACGATGAAGCGAGCTAGGACCATGACGTTCCCCCCCCCGGCGCCAGAAAAAGCGCCTCAGGCATACGATCATAGTGGTTCGGACGTGCGCGACGCCCGGCGGCCTGGTGAGTGGGTGGAAGCCCCATGCGTCTCAACCGCATGGGCAGTCACCATCGCCAGATCGATGCCGCTCCCTGCGCTGCTGCCGATCCCTCTGAACAAGCCCCTCTTGAGGTTCCCCTCTTGAGGTTCCGGATTCGAATCCCGCCCCCTCCGCCAACTAGGACCCGGTCCATTCACAAGACGCTAGTCTCCTGCAGCGCGGGACTCGAATCCCGCCGGGGGCGAGCGCTCAGCGAGTGACCAGGAAGCAAGGGCACACCGGCCGGCCGCCGTCAGTTGGGAACCTCGAGTCGCCAACAACGTACTGAGATTGAGATGAGGAAGACGATGCCCACTGCGAGCCTGTTCTTGAGCGCGTTGCTGACGGTGGCGGGATGTGGACCCGGGTCTGATGGCCAGACGGAGAACAGGTGGGTCTCGGCAGCGGCTCCCCCGGCAATCAGGCTTGCGGGAGCACTCACGCGGGGCGCGTTTTCCGTCGGATTCCGGAAAGAGACTCTGCACTTGCCAGATGCTGCGGAAGGACAACCATCCTCTCTCGATCTCTATCTCTGGTTTCCCGCTGCAGAGCCAGACCGGGCAGGGGAGGCTGCCGAGCCGCTGGTGTTCGCCGACTACTACCGGGCCCAAGAAACCGATGAGCCGGATAGAGAAGCCCTACGGGAATGGCTACGGGGTGACATGACCTCGCCGCCAAGGCTCGACGTAGCCACGATTGATGCCGTTTTGGATGCACCCATGTGGGCGCGGGACCGCGCCGAGCCCGTACGAGGGAGGCATCCGTTGGTCCTCTGGAGCTACCGTGACAGTGTCCCTACGATGCAAGCGGGGCTCAATGAGTATCTGGCAAGCCATGGCTATGTTGTGGCCTTCGCTTGGCCAATCGAGCACGCACCGCCCTTTCCATGGCGGGAAGGACTGACAGCCGGGGACAAGAGCAGTGCTCTGGAAACTCAAGTCAACCTCCTTGAGAGCCTGCTGGACTCGATGCTGAGTCGCGCCTGGATCGATGACGATCGAGTAGCGGTACTCTCCTGGAGCTACGGCGGCGAATCTGCTGGCGGGCTCCAACGACGTCGAGCGGAAGTGGATCTGGTTCTGGGTATCGACTCCACTCTCGCGAGCGGCTGGGTCTATAAGACTGCCGACGATCTAGCGAGCCTTGATCGAAGGTCGCTTTCCGTACCTTATGTGCTCCTTCGGAACGGTCGGCCCAGAATTGGCGGCGATAGATCCCTCGAACCGACCCTTCTCGCCGAGGTGCCGGCCGGGGCATGGTACGTCGAGTTCTCGGAGCTCTCGCACGGCAACTTCAACTTCCCCGGCGGGATGATTCCCGGCGTCTTGGGCCTCGACGAGGTTTCGCGTTGGGCCGTCGGCGAGGAAGCGGCGCAGCTCGGCTACGAGTTGATCTGCCGTCATGTCCTCGGATTCCTGGACCTCCATCAGCGACAGGAACGCCTTGATCCGAGGGTCTGGTCCGCTTCGGCGCCAGAGGGTTTCGTTGAGGTCCAACGGCACCCGCCACTGTGAGCCCCGAGGACTGAGCCTGCGCAGGCCTGTGATCTCGCAGTGCGCGAGCGTCTTGCCGATCAAGGGGTGATCCTATCTGCCGTGGTCCACTCTCGGTCCACTAGACCGCAACTCCTGCCCACTCTCCCCACTGACCACAACAATCACGACCCTCCAAGAGGCCCCGTCGGTCCGTTGTCATCTGTTGTGAGGAGTTGCCGTCAGTAGTTGCTCCCTGGTCTTGAAAACCAGCGAGCCTTCACGGGCTCCAAGGGTTCGAATCCCTTCCCCTCCGCCATTGTTGGGCTGTTAAGTACGGGGGACTCAGCCCACTTGATCCACTGGTGGTCCAATTCGAGGGCAGCAGAAGTTCCGCTACCGCGATCAGCCATCGCCAAGCTCCACGACCCAGACCACGCTGCGCCGGTCGTCCAGCGTGAAGAAGAAGCGGCCGGCTCCCACTGCGAAGTCGTGGCGGGTCGAGGGGCGATCCGGGTCGTCGAACGACACCAGTTGCCGCGGGCGGCCCCCCGAGGCGGGTACCGACCAGATGGCACCTGCGCCGTCGGCGGTATAGCCCTTGAAGTAGATTGACCGCTCGTCCTCCGACGGGTTCAGAATCAGCCTGGGGACGGGATCCTCCGAGTCTGGCCGTGGAGCATAGACAGTCCGTGACGCTCCCCCGTCGGCTGGGCTCACCTCGATCGCCCTGCTCTCTAGATTCACGTAGAGCAGAGTGCCGTCGGCGAGCCAGGAAGCGGGTGCGGCGTCGGCCCGGATGGGGAGCGGTGAGCTCCACCCGCCTGCGCCGTCCGACTCCACGAGGAACTGGCCGCGCGTGGTGCCATCCTCGATCACTTGATCGTAGAAGATCAGCGCTGTGCCGTCCGGCGACCAGGTCGGGTAGCTCTCCTGGGAGTCGGTTCTGGTCACTTGCTGGGGCTGCCCATCCAAGGGCTGAACAAAAACGTCCCGCGACCCGGTGCGCCAGGAATGAAATGCGATGGCCGATCCGTCGGGCGAAAGACTGCCGGCAAAATCGTCGGTTGGGTGGTCGGTGAGACGCTCCGGAGTTCCGCCTTCGACTGGGATCCGGAAGATGTCGGAATTGCCGAACAGGTTGGAATCGTAAACCAGCCACTGGCCGTCCGGCGACACTGTCACGCTCTCCACGATCTGGTCTTCGTTGGTGAGCGCCGGCGCAGTCGAAGCACTCGCGGTGGTGTCCGAAATCGGCAGGGACCAGAGGTTAGCCCGCGCCGTGTACTCGACATAGACGAGACGCTCCCCGTCCGCGGAAAAAGAGATCGTGAGGGCATCGAGCCCGGTCGTCACGCGTCGCGGCTCGCCGACCGGTTCACCGTCCCTGTCGATGTCCAAGGCGTAGACATCACGAGGTCCCTGGGCGTTCGAGACATAGTAGAGGCGGTCTCCATCAGCAGACCATACGGGGCTCTGGTTGAGAGTCGCCCGATCGGTCAATGGCCTCGTCGTGCCGTCGCCGGAGTCGATCAGAACGATTCTGCTCGGCGCGAGATTGCCAAATGTGGGACCCGGGACGACGGAGACTAGGTTCCCGGACGTGCAGGCAACCCAGCGACCCGAAGGCGACCAGTCGCAAGAGTGGACTTCGTAGGGTAGAACGCCGAGCTGACTCTCTGAACCCTCGTCTACGCCGACGATCGAGATCGCACTACCCCGTCCGATGAACACTCGCTGCCCGTCGGGAGCCCAGGCGATCGCATTCACAGCGTGAGTGCCTCTAGCGCTGGTCGAAAACAGGCCCACGTCGTCGGAGGGTCCGGCGACAAGCCGCGATGTCCCTCCGAGGGAAGAGGCCACCCTCGCCCCGGACGGTGTCAAGTACAGGATCCGAGTGCCGTCTGGTGACCACCGCGGCTGGTACTCGAAGGCGGCGGAGTCCTCAGAGAGGTTGATCGTCCGCCCACCGCCGACCGGCTGGATGTAGAGCCTCATTTGATTCGCCTGTCCGGCTGCGAAGACGACGAGATTTCCGTCCGGGGAGATGGCTCCGTGAGTCGCCAGGCCGTCGCCCGTGGTCACTCGTGTCGACTTCCCCAGAGTCGGGAGCGGCGCGGGCGCTCCCAGCCCGCCCACATTAAGCCCAACCAGCCCCGCGAGGACTGCCCCAAGGGCGCCCGCCACGACCGCTGGCAAGATCCACCGCCGGGATAGCCGGCGAGGGCGAGTGGAGCCGCGACGCGAGGAGCCTCCCGCCGGCTCGGGCGCCACCGAGGCCGAAGCCACGGTCCTATCCCTCCGGCCCGCGGCCGTCCTGTGCACGTCCGAATCGATCTCACTCTTCAGCCCCTCGAGCTCGTTGCGGATGTCCCTGGCCGATTGGAATCGACGCTGGGGGTCCTTTTCCAGGCAGTGCGAGATGATTCGTCCGAGGTGTCGAGGCAGGTCCGGCCGCACGTCGGTCACCGATGCCGGAGTGTCCTTGAGGATGCTCGAGGCGAGGCCGATACCGCTCTCGCCCTGGAACGGTCGGCTCCCGACGACCATCTCGTAGAGCACGATGCCGAACGAGAAGATGTCCGTGCGGTGATCGACGCTCTTGCCCGACAGCTGTTCGGGAGACATATAGGGCGCGGTGCCAATCACCGTGCCCTCGCGAGTCAGAGGCTCGCCCTGGTCGAGCGTTAGCGTCGCGGTCTCGTCCAGCGGCGCCGGCTCGCTCGTTTCGGCGGCGAGCTTGGCAAGCCCGAAATCGAGCACCTTGGTCGTGCCGTCATCCGTCACCATCACGTTGGCGGGCTTGAGATCCCGGTGGGTGATACCACTGTCGTGCGCCGCGGCCAGCGCATCGGCCATCGGCACCGCGATCTCGAACACCCGCTCGAGCGGCAGTCCCTGCGGCGGGATGATCTTGTCGAGGCTCTTACCGTCGACGTGCTCCATCACCAGAAGGTGCTGCCCTTCCGCTTCGTCGAGACTGAAGAGGGTGACGACGTTGGGGTGGTTGAGCGCCCCCACGGCCCGCGCCTCGCGTTGAAAACGCTCCAGACGCTCAGGGTCCTCCGCCATCTCCGACGGCAGCACCTTCAGCGCCACCTCGCGCCCGATCTTGGTGTCCTGCGCCTTGTAGACCTCTCCCATGCCGCCCTTACCGAGCAGGCCGGTGATCTCGTAGTGCGCGAGCGTCTTGCCGATCAAGCGGTGATTCTAGCTGCCGTGGTCCACTCCCGGCCCAATAGAGCGCAACTCCTCCCCACTCTCACCACTGACGACAACAATCGCACCCCTCCGAGAGGCCCCGTCCTTTCGTGGTCGTCAGTTGTGAGCTGTTGCCGCCAGTAGTAACCCACTGGTCTTGAAAACCAGCGAGCCTTCACGGGCTCCGCGGGTTCGAATCCCTTCCCCTCCGCCATTGTTGGGCTATTGAGTAGGGAGCACTCACCCCTCGTGGTCCACTGTTGGTCCACTGGTGGTCCAATTCGAGTGGACCACGGGTGGCTTGAGAAGAAGGCCGAGGCACCGGTCCTGCTGCGAACGCCCCGCGTACCGATCGCCCGGGTCGCGCTATGTATTGAGTCCGCGAGTCACAGCGCGTAGGGTCTAGCCGACATGCGTCGTAAGGCACTGTTTCTGGCATCGATCGGCGCTCTGGCGTTCGTGGTGGCTGCATCGGCGGCGGCTCTGCCGGCGGGCTCGGCTGACGGGGTGGGCGAGACACGCCACCTGGTGCTGATGATCGTCTACGCGGCCGTCGCCTTGGTGTTCTCGTTTCTCTGTTCGGTTGCCGAGGCGGTGCTGTTGAGCGTCTCGCCATCGTTCATCGCCCACCTGCGGCAACAGGGAGACCCTCTGGCCGAGCGCCTCCAGCGCCTCAAGACGAGCATCGACCGCTCGCTCGCCGCCATCCTGACGTTGAACACGGTCGCCCACACGGTCGGCGCCGGCGGCGCCGGGGCCGAGGCAGCCGCCTACTTCGGCGAGCGCTGGGTGGGGTTGGCGATGGCGGTTCTGACCCTGCTGATTCTGTTTCTCTCCGAGATCATCCCGAAGACTCTTGGCGCCGTCTACTGGCGGCGGCTCGCCGGCCCCACCGCCGACTTCGTGAAGCTGCTTCTCGTCTCGCTCTATCCGCTGATCTGGGTCTCAGAGCTTCTCACCAAGATGATCGCCCGCAACAAGTCCGCTCATGCCTTCAGTCGCGAGGAGTTCGCGGCGCTCGCCGACGTCGGTGTCGAGCGCGGCCAGATCGAGGTCGGAGAGTCACGGATCGTCAAGAACCTCTTCCGTTTCCGCGAGCTCAGGGTCACCGACGTCATGACACCGCGCACCGTGGTTTTCGCGCTTCAGCAGGACCAGACGATCGACGCAGCTCTCGCCGAGCACCCCAACCCCACGTTCTCACGCATCCCGATCTTCGGCGAGAACCGCGATGACGTGCAGGCCTTCGTCCTCAAGGTCGACCTGATGCAAGAGAAGCTCGCGGGGCGGGGCTCGCAGCCGCTAAGGGAACTAGGGCGCAAGATCCAGTCCGTGAGTGAGAGTGCATCGCTCGAGGAGGTCTTCGAGAGCCTCCTCGACGGCCAGCTCCACCTGTTGCTGGTAATCGACGAGTACGGCGGCCTGGCCGGTCTGGTGACGTTAGAGGATGTCGTCGAAACGCTTCTCGGGATGGAGATCGTCGACGAGGCTGACGAAGTCGAGGATCTGCGCAAGCTGGCGCGGCACAAGTGGGAGGAGCGCCGTCGCAAGCTCGAGAGTGAGGGGCGGTGAGGGGCGTAAGGTGGCGTTGGCGTGGTCCACTCCTGGTCCAATAAACCGCAACTCCTCCCCACTCTCACCGCCGACCATAACAATCGCGACCCTTCGAGATGCCCGTCCCACCGTTGTCACGAGTTGTGAGGAGTTGCCGTCAGTAGTTGCTCCCTGGTCTTGAAAACCAGCGAGCCTTCACGGGCTCCCGCGGGCGACCAGAAGGCACGGGCACACCGGCTGGCGACGGCTCACAGCGTCTTCGCCATCCGCACAAAGACGCAGGGCAGGAACCGAGTCTTCGGCCACCTCGACTCCTCCGACCACCCGCGGCGCACATAGAGCCTGCGAGCGGCCTCGTTCTTGGCCGCAACATCAAGCTGCAGTCGCGTCGAGCCGGCTAGCCGAGCTCGCTCTTCGATGATATCCAGCAGGGTAGAGCCAATCCCGGCACCGCGCAGGGCCGGGTCCACCGCCATTGCCAGGAGGTAGAAATCTCCCTCGGCGACGGTGCTGACGATCCGCAGCAGCGGTGCGAAGAGGATTCGCACCGTCCTCATGCGCAGTGCGGGGAATCCAGCTGCCCGCTTCAGTGGCTCGCCCGAGAACCGCCGGCGCTCCTCGGCGGTGAAGCCCAGCACCATGCCCACCAAAGCTCCATCACGTTCGGCAAAGGTCACGTTATGGAAGGAGTAGTCGTTGTCGGGTTCGAGATACGCCTCGGCGACGATCCGCTCAGCCCGACGGCCGAGCATGAAGCGAAAGAAGCCTTCGGCGGCCTGGTCCAGGTACCGAGCGCAGATGAGACCTTCCTCGAGGGTGGGTCTGGCTGGTCGAAGAGCGATCGATGTTTGAGCCATAGTGGGTGACGCAAGCGATCAGCGCTGGCACCGTTCCGTATCGTAGCTGCACGCGCGCCCAGGGTGTAACTACCTTGAGTTCAGGTAGGCGCTCGTCTGCTGGTCGACGATATCGAGCAGATTGCCCATCGCGATGCCCCCGAATGATGCACTACCCGAACACTGGGAGATTGCCGGGCCCATGATGTGGATGTGGTGAAGCAAGGGTCAGCACAGGAAAGCTGATCCTCTCTTGTGGTCCACTCCCGGTCCAATAGACCGCAACTCCTACCCACTCTCACCAGTGACCACAACAATCGCGCCCCTCCGAGAGACCCCGTCCTTCGGCTATCCAGAGTTGTGCGCAGTTGCCGTCAGCTGGTGCTCCCTGGTCTTGAAAACCAGCGAGCCTTCACGGGCTCCGCGGGTTCGAATCCCGCCCCCTCCGCCATCACGAACACGACGAGCTAGGGTATTCTTCCAATCTCGACCCCTGCCAGGATGCCTCCCGCCAGCTTCAGACGCAACGGACCATAGGCCATGACGCCCACGCTTTGCTCGCCAGACTCCCCGAGGGCGGTCACGATTTCGGACCGGGAGGTCCCTGAGTCCCAGCGGCGCACCACGGTTCCGTAGCGCGGTCCGCAGACCTGAGCGACGTCGGAAACACGCACCGGCTCCCAATCCGGTACAGGGCTCCCCGACATGCTAGCCATCGAGATAGTCTAGGTAGGCAGCCGGACCTGCCGTCTTCTCCGAGCCGTTTCTCGCGGAGACCGGCCGGGGGATCCCATCATGCTTGGTGTGTCCAACGTGCAAAAGAACCTCGTCAGAGTCGGAGCTGTCGCTGGCCTTGCCGTGGTCGCGATGTACCTCGTCCCAAAGGTGTTGCCGGTGGGGTCGGTAAGTACCTACCTCTTCATCTATCAAGGCCCGCTGCTGGTCGCGGCATTCGCCGGGCTCTATCCGTTTCTGGCCAAGCCGACTCCCTCGGCGGCGGCGCTTCTGGGAGCGCTCTTCGGGATCATCGCGGGCGCGTGCCGGATGTTGTTCTCGGTGGTTCAGATGACCAATCTGCACTACATTCGCGGCTACATCAGTGAAGCCGACACGCCGGAGGCGGAGAGCGTCTGGCAAGACATCTTCCAGGGCGTTTTCACGGTTCAGAACGGTATCGCCTACGTGATGGACTTCTTCTTGGATTGGGCTGTCCTCTTGTTCGTCATCGTGATGTGGAGGCATCCGAAGTTCGGGAAGGTGTTCAGCATCCTGGGGCTCTTCGTGGCGGGCTCCCATTTCGTGATGAAGGCCTACGCCTTCCCTGAGCCACCGGCGGAGGCGGGGCTCTTCGATGTCGGGCCCTTGGTCAGCATCTGGGCCGCTTTCGTCTTCATCTGGGTTCTGCGCAATCTCGCCTGGATGGACGAGGCCGAGACGAGCTCCGCTGCCTAGTTCAGCCGGGCGACTGCGGCCAGCGGCCTTGCTCCAGGTTCGTTCGCTCAGCGCTCACTCACGCGGCCGGCTGTCTGGCTGCGCCAGCCAGTGTGCCCGTGCCTTCAAGGGCTCCGCGGGTTCGAATCCCGCCCCCTCCGCCATTGTTGGGCTATTGAGTAGGGAGCACTCACCCCTCGTGGTCCACTGGTGGTCCAATTCGAGTGGACCACGGGGACTCCAGAAGTTGAGAGGATGGAGCGGCGGGAAGAAGGAGTAGACACTCACTCGAGGTGAGAGGGTGAGTTCGAGTGCGGACAGAGCCCTCATGCGGGCCACTCAAAACCGGAAACACTCCTACGGAACCGATGTACTCCAGGCTGTCAAGCCGCCGGACTCGAAGCCGTCTGCGAAGAGGAGGCTCTTGAATCTCCTCGCCGAGACCGGACCGCCCGTGTTCGCGTATCTCGGCCACGAGACCACTAGATCTCCGCTCGGAAGACTCGCGGCGGCGGGAGACCCGGGCTGGGGCAAGACGTTGTCGATGCGGAAGACGTCGCCGACAGGCAGTCCGTCCGGACCGACGACCCTCCCTAGGACCTTCTGAGCGTACCGGCTCCAGACGACGACGTGACCGTCCTCGTACTCGACCACTCGAGGGGCGATCTGGGGTCCCGTGAGGCCGGAACTGAGGCGCACCTCGGGGCCGATTGGTGTTCCGTCGAGCGCGAACTTCTGCGACCAGACATGGGTCCAGTCTTCTTGGGGGTCAGCCAGTCCGCGCCAAACAACCAGGAAGGAACCGTCGTCTCCGAAGGCGACATCTACCGAATGCTGATCGCCGGCCTCGGTCGTGTTGACCTGGAACTGGTCACTCGGTGCTCCTACCGGCGGAAAGAGACGCCCCTGCACGCTGAAGCCGTCGTCGTCCGTGCCGACGGACCCGTCGCTGCGCCAAACCGCCACGAGGGTGCCGTCCTCATGAGCGTCGAGTTCCGTGTAGCTCTGCTCCCCCGCGGTCAGCGTGTTGAGCTGAGCGATTGCGGACGTGTCCCCAGCGAGATTGAATAATCGGTAGAAGACATCTGCCTCGGTCCAGAACGGTCCCTCGCCCGCCGTCCAACCGGCTGCGTAAACTGTAGAGGTGAGCGCCACAACCGAGGGCGTCGCGACCCAATCCGTGAGTGGATCGACAGCCTCGACGACTGGGAACGCTGACTGTACTGTTCCGTCGAGGGCGTGCCGGTGCAGCTCCAACGCGTCACCTTCGATCTCTCGGAGCAAGGCGAACTCGCCGGCGCCCAGCGCTATAGCCTCAAATGGCTTGGGCGAGATGGACCCGGAGTAGGGCAGGATGTCGAATACGGGCTTCATCTGGCCATCTGCCGAGTGCCCGCGAGCGCTATAGCCGCCAAAGAACTGATACCAATAGACGACAGCGTTACCTTCCTCGTCGAGGGCCACCGAGCGGCCGGCTTGGAAGTCGAGATCGTCAACCACCATGAACTCGTCTCCTGTCGGTACAGGAGTCTGCCCCGAGGCCGGATGAGGAACCATCATGCTCGCCGCGACCATCAGCAAGGCAGCCAGGGGCAGCCAGCCGGGAACTCCAGGAAGGAGCAAGCGCACGCGTTTGGCCGCTGGCACGGCCTGACCTGCAGGCTGTAGTTGGGCTGCTCTTGGAAGTTCCAACCGACCCATGCTGAGCCTCGACTGCCTCCTCCCAGGGCACCCTACCATCGCCCCTTCACGGGCTCCGCGGGTTCGAATCCCGCCCCCTCCGCCAGTTCTGGCATATTGAGTGGGGACGACTCACCCCTCGTGGTCCACTCCTGGTCCAATTGCAGCAGGGCTGGCGTGGCAGAATGGAGCCGTCGCCAGCTATCTCGTCCGGGTAGTTCTACCTGATGGGACGATCAGGTGCCCGCTTTGAGCAGGAGATCATCGAAGTAATGACGGACCCACCGGCACGGATCGGCAGCTATTCGGTAGATCGCGAGATTGGGCGCGGCGGAATGGGGGTTGTGTACAAAGCGACCGACAGTCGCCTCGGGCGATCCGTCGCGATCAAAGTGCTACCCGCACAGTTTGCCGACGACCAAGCGTACATGGTGCGATTCGAGAGGGAGGCAAGAGCGCTCGCGGCGCTGAACCACCCGAATGTCGCCAGCATTCACGGCATCGAGGAACATGAGAGCGTCAGACACCTCGTGCTCGAATATGTCGACGGCGAGACACTTGCTGACAGGATCGTTCGGGGCCCGCTCAGGATCGGAGAGGCGCTCGATGCCTGTTCGCAGATCGCTGGAGGGCTGGAGGCCGCGCATGACGCCGGGATCATCCACCGCGATCTGAAGCCGGCCAACGTCAAGCTCTCCTCCAGCGGCACGGCGAAGGTGTTGGATTTCGGTCTCGCCAGAGTCGAGTCCGCGAGCACCCCTCATGCAGCGGCAGGCGAAGAGCCGACGGTGGCGATGCCGGACACGATGACAACACCTGGCACGATCCTCGGCACTGTGCAGTACATGAGCCCCGAGCAGGCGCGTGGCGGAGGTGTCGACCGCCGAACCGACCTCTGGGCTCTCGGAGTCGTCCTCTACGAGTGCCTGGCTGGCACGAGTCCGTTCGCGCGGGAGTCAACAGCCGAAACCATGGCCGCGATCTACAGCGAAGAGCCGGATCTGACAGTGCTGCCTGGAACGACACCTTCCGAAGTCGTCGCACTGATCGCTCGCTGCCTGCGGAAGGATACCCGGCAACGTCAGCGGGATGCCGGCGACTGCCGTCTCATTCTCGAGGACGCCCTTGAAGAGCGGTCGCAGGAAGGACCTGAAACGGCTCGCATCTCGAACACTACGGATGGACGATTCCGGATCAGCGACGAGCTGTGTCGCACTCTCGACCGAAGCGGATTTGATGGTCTCTTACCTGGCTGGGAAATACGCTTTGCGGACAACAACCGGGACTCGGACATCCTGATCGTTTGGATCCCGTCGATCGGCGGCGACCACACGACCACCGCATGGCGGGATCTGATCGCTGCCTCACCCTACCGGATGGTGATCGTCAGTCCGGTCGGGATGGAGCCAGGCGTCGAGAATCGCCCGCTGGTATCGATCGAGAATCAGTTCGCCTTGATACGGGCACTGACTAGAGACCTACGTTCGAGGCTTAATCCAAGGAAGACGGTTGTCTCCGGTCACTCCTGCGGCAGCATCATGGCGCTCCGCTGTGCGGCAGGTGACGCTAGCGGCGAACTGTTTGACGGCGTCCTGGCGATCGATCCCGATATGCAGGAGAGTGACTGCTTCATAACGCGCGTGTTCGCCGAGTTGGATGCGTCGTCGGCCAGTGACGTTATGAACGGGCTGCACAAGCTCAGTAGCTCGTGCGCAACGATGACCGAGTGGCTGGTGGTACACCAGCACATGGTCGCATGCATCGACAAGGTCAAGACTGACATGTCGCCCCTCATACGCCAAGGGAACGACCTATCGGCGCCATTCAAGGGGGTGCACACCGGGGACGCGTCACCATTTGTCGAGTTCCTGCGTAGAGCAACGGAGCAAGTGGGCACGGTACGTTGCGTGTTCCACGATAGCGCCGAGAATCGGCGCATGCTCGGCGAGATCCGCATGCTGCATCTGGATCGCCAAAGCCTGGGCCAACAGTTCACGGACAAATCACTTTCCTTCATCCCTGTAACGGACCATTTCGGCATGATGAACACCGAGCGGCTGCTCGAGTTACTCGATCTGATCGTGACCGCCGTGGGAGGCAAGACCCAAGCGTGACTCGAGGTTCACGTCGGTGAGCCCAGCCCTTCTGGTCCACTGGTAGCGGCGCTCTCCAGCAGCTGGTTATCGAGTCCCCACTCACCGATGTCTGCGTGGTCCACTCCTGGCCCACTAGATCGCAACTACTCCCCACTCTCACCACTGACTACAACACTCGAAGCACCCTGAGAGGCCTCGTCCTTCCGTTGTCATCAGTTGTGACCAGTTGCCATCAGTTGCAGCTCCCTGGTCTTGAAAACCAGCGAGCCTTCACGGGCTCCAAGGGTTCGAATCCCTTCCCCTCCGCCATTGTCGGCCTGTTGAGTACAGGGGACTCACCCCTCGTGGTCCACTGGTGGTCCAGTTGGATTCGACTGCGGCGGAGACCGCCTCCAATAGATTTCGCCCTCTGGAGGTCAGAGCTGTTGCGCTCCATTCCTGATCGCCTCCGGCTCGAGTAGGCCAGGGGCCGGCAGCCGGTACAATGCCGCAGCACCACGTGACAACGACACAGGATGATTGGCACAACCCTAGGGCACTACGAGATCATCGACGAGCTCGGCTCCGGCGGCATGGGTGTTGTCTACCGAGCCCGCGACCTGCGCCTCGGTCGTGAGGTGGCGATCAAAGTGCTGCCGGAGGAACTCGCCACCGACTCCGGTCGTCTCAACCGTTTCGAAAGCGAGGTCAAGGCAGTTGCTGCCTTGTCGCACCCCAACATCCTGGCGATACACGAATTCGGGAGCGAGGACGGCATAGCTTTCGCCGTCATGGAGCTCCTCGAAGGGCAGACGCTCCGTCAGAGAATCGCCGACGGCGCGTTGCCACAGTCGAAGGCGGTAGAGATCGGGGCCCAGGTCGCGCGGGCCCTGGCCGCAGCCCACGACAAGGGGATTGTCCACCGCGACGTCAAACCGGGCAACATCTGGATCACGACCCAGGGCCAGGTGAAGGTCCTCGATTTCGGACTGGCGAGCTTACACAGAGTTCCGCAGGAGCCGGAAGCCGAGACGATGACCTTCCTGACCGAGCCCGGCTCGGTCGTGGGGACAGCACCGTACATGTCGCCGGAACAGGTCCGCGGGGGAACGGTCGACACCCGTTCCGACATCTTCTCGCTCGGAGCGGTGCTCTTCGAAATGCTGACCGGCCACCAGGCTTTCGCCAGGCCGACCGCGGCCGAGACGATGGCCGCTGTGCTCCAGGATGATCCTCCGGAGATGACTGGGACGCCGCGGCCACTGCCTCCAATCCTAGAACGGACCACCCGGCACTGCCTGGAGAAGGAGCCGGGTGAGCGATTCCAGACGGCCAGAGATCTGGCGTTCGCGCTGCAGGGTGTGAGCGAGTCCGGGAGCACCAGGCCCGTTCACGAGGGAGGGGGCAAGCCCGGTGCACGCCAGGTGAGCTGGCCGGTCGCGCTTGGGCTGGCACTGCTCTCGGTCGTCGCGACCGCGCTCCTGGTTCGCGGCCTCAGCGAAGGGAAGACGCCGTCTGCAGGTACCGAGATCAGCCGCTGGGAAGTCTCCTTGAGTCCGGATCAAGACCTCCTGGTTTACGGCCGCTCCCACCCATTGGCGTTGTCTCCAGACGGCAAGAGACTGGCGTATGTGGCGACCGACAGCGGGGAGAGTTGGCTCTACGTACGGGCGATCGACGAGTTCGTTGCAAAGAAACTCGCCGGCACAGAGGGCGCCAGAAACCCGTTCTTTTCGCCCGATGGCCAATGGGTCGGCTTCTTTGCCGAAAGCGAGCTCCGCAGGATTCCCAGCGGAGGAGGGGCAGTGCACGGAATCTGCAAGGCGCCCCTCGACAATCTCGGGTCGGCCTGGCGTGAAGACGGCACGATCGTCTTTGCCTCGTACGCGACCGGGTTATGGAAGGTCCAAGTGGATGGCGGCAATCCGCAGGAACTGACGCGAATCGACTCCGACGCTGGTGAGACTCAGCACCGATGGCCGCAGTTCCTGCCTCGCAACCGGGTTCTGATGACAGTAGGAACGATTCGCGGGTCGCAGATCGCAGTCGTCGACATGATCGACGGCAAAAAGAGCCTCGTCTCGGATGTCGCAGACGCGTCGGTCGCCAGGTACCTCCCGACGGGGCACCTCCTCCTCGCCCAGGAGTCGGCGCTGCAGGTTGTCCCGTTCGACATCAACAACGGAGCTGTGAGGGGTGCTCCGGTCACGGTTGTAGACGGAGTTACCGCACTCTCCACGCAGGGCGTTTCCTACTTCGCGGTTTCAAACTCGGGGACTCTGACCTACCTCTCGGGATCCGGCCAAGCCGGCAACAAACTGGTCTGGGTCGATCTCAACGGCAACGTCACAGCGATCGGAGGTCAAGGGAGTTCCTACCTGCAGCCCAGGCTCTCGCCCGATGGAGGCAGCATTGCGGCGACCGTCGGCGAGGAGCTTGGCGTGCGGGAGATCGAAATCCTGAACCTGAAGAGGGGATCCCAGACCCGGCTGACATTCGAGAGCACCAATGCACAGCCGCTTTGGAGCCCGGACGGCCGCCGTGTCGTCTTTTCTTCGAGTCGCGACGGCGGTTGGAATCTGTACCAGCGAGCTGCGGATGGTAACGGCACCGCTACGCTACTGCTCGCCAGCGACAACGAACTCTGGGCCCACGATTTCTCGCCCGACGGCAAGCTACTGATCTATTGGGAGATCGACTCCGAAACGGCGCGCGACCTCTGGATCCTCCCGCTCGAAGGGGATCCGACACCGAAGCCGTTTCTGGTGACGCCCTACAACGAGAGGGCCGCCGTGTTTTCGCCCGACGGTCGGTGGATAGCCTACGTCTCCGACGAATCCGGACGCGACGAGGTCCACGTTCGACCCTATCCCGGACCTGGTGGCCAGACCACGGTTTCGACCGAAGGGGGGGCCGAGCCGCACTGGGCGCATGACGGACGGCGGCTGTTCTATCGCCAAGCCGACCGCATGATGACCGTCTCGGTCGAGAACGGCCCCCGCTTCTCCGTGTCTAAGCCCACGGTCCTATTCGAGGGTCGCTTCGACCGAGGGGTCACCGGCAACCTGAGCTACGACCTCGACCCTCGGAGCGAGCGCTTCCTGATGCTCCAGCCCCTCGGAGATCGAAGGACAGCGAGCTTTCGCGTTGTCCTCAATTGGTTCGAAGACATCCGACGTCTGTCGCCGATCGACTAGTCAAGGTCTGCGCTCTGTCCCGCAAGATTCGGCGGCCGTGGTCCACTACGCCGCAACTCCTCCCCCACTCTCAGCATCAACGACAACAATCGCGACCCTCCAAGAGACCCCGTCGTTCCGTTGTCACCAGTTGTGAGCAATTGCCACTAGTTGAAGCTCCCTGGTCTTGAAACCAGCGAGCCTTCAAGGGCTCCGCGGGTTCGAATCCCGCCCCCTCCGCCAGCTAGAAGCTGGTCCGATTTCGAGGCGCAAATCGCCTGCAACAGCCGGATTCGAACCCGCCGGGAGCGAGCGCTCAGCGAGCGACCAGAAAAGCACGGGCACAACGGCTGCTAGACTGCCACCACGGAAAAGAAGCAGCCTATCCATACGCGACGAAATCCGAGAGCTCCGAGTCATATGATCGCCGAGATTGCTACGGCGGACCAACTAGTTTCGCCGGATCGGAGGTCGTCATCGGTCGCGCACCGGACTTGCAACGCGAGCGGTGGAGCGACAGCCAGAGGCGCGATGGCCGCTGCGCTGTTGTGCTGCTTAGTCCTCTGGCCCGAGGCCTCCTCCTCGAAGCCGTCTGCTGCCGATGACCTGGCCTGGCTCTCACGACTGGTCGACGCTCTCGCCAGTGGCTCCAGCCGCGAGGAGATGGTCGAGCTGCTCGGCGAGGACATTAGTGAGCGTCCCGACTCTCGGCGACGAAAGATCCGTCCTGGCTCTCCCATGCTGGCAAGCGCCGAGGTCTATCCGCTCGCCCACATCGGGATCGACGTCGCCGTCAATCTCGATTTCCACCAAGAGTCGGCCCCCCAGCTGGAATTGCTGGAGTCGCTCTTCGGTACGTTCCACAGGAAACCGCGACCGCCGGACAAGTTCGGCGGTCCCGAGAGAGCTCACTATCACGAGGTCGACGGCTCGAGTCTGAGGGTGCGCATCTTGGCCGAGCTGGCTTCAGAGGAGGACAGCCGAGTCCTTCACCTACGCCTCGATGCCGAGCCCCGTCGCTGAGAAGCAGGCCCCTCCACGGTGGCGACGATCGCGCGCTGTAGAGCAGTCATGAACTTCAACGAGCTCTCCGCATCGTTGGGCTATTGAGTACTGGGGACTCAGCCCTCGTGGTCCACCGGTGGCCCATTTCGAGTGGACCACGAAGCGCTACTCTGACTGTTGGTCAGCGGTAGCGCCGGGCCAGGTTCCGTTCCCGGCCAGGGGACATCCGCGGGTATTCCGCCAGAGCGCTGAGAAGGAGCCAGTCCGGGAACTGACTGCAGAGCTCGGGTGGCCCCATTACCTTGATCCGCCGCCTTCGGATCTCATTGCGCAGATCCCGGAAGCCGCGCCAGGCCTCGATGAAGATCCGCAGATCCGACCGCACAAGAACGTCGACGTCGAATCCCGGGTCCTTCAGGCACATCTCGATCGTTCCCTCTTTGTTGACGAGCCAGAAGCGTCGGAAGTCTACGGGCGCGCCCGTGAACTCGAACTCGAGCACAGTGCGGCCGGGCGGCATGGCGGCACTGTCCATCCGGAGGTGCATGCTCCAAACGAGGAATCCCGGGTCGAGATCTTCCTCGGTCATGTCACGCGCCCAACGCTGTCCCCAAATAGCGAGATCATCGATCACCGGCACCAGCTCCTTGGCAGCCTCGGTCGGCGAGTACCTGCGACCGGCGCCGTTCTTTGCCTGTGTCACCTTCACGATGCCGGCCCGCTCCAACTCCGTCAGCCGCTGAGACAGCAGCGTCGGCGAGACGCTCGGGACACCACGGTGAATCTCGTTGAAACGGTCGCAGCCGTCGACCACACGGCTGATGATCAGGAGCGTCCAGCGCTGGCAGAGCAGCTCGGTAGCAAGAGAGAGGGGGCAGTACTGTCCGTATCCGCTGGCCATGACGGCATTCTTACCGCGCTTCGCATCGACTGCAACTACACTTCCTGTAGTAGCTCGCCAGCGTCCCTGTCGATAGGCTGCTCCCACCAACTACCGGGAGAAGCCAATGAAACCAATGCAGCTGTGCGTCGCCGGGGCACTGACCCTCCTCCTTTGTGGATGCACCGCCAATCCGCCCGCCACAACGTCCGGGCGTCCCTCTGCAGCCGACCACGACACCACCGTAGTCACGACCTGGAACGACGCCGTTCTGGCTGTGGCCGAGGAAGAGGACGGCTTTCTGACCCTCAAGGGGGTGCGCACCGCGGCCATCATGCACGTTGCCATGCACGACGCCATCAACGCGATCGATCGGCGGTACCGTCCCTACGGGGAGGCTGGAACGGCCTCCGACGCCGATCCGCTCGCTGCCATCGCCCAGGCCGGCTTTGAGATCGCCGTCAATCAGTACCCTGACGCGCAGGAACGCTTCGGGAAAGAGCTCGGGCGCTTGCTGGATGCTGTCCCTGCAGGCTCCGCCAGAGATAAGGGGGTACGGCTTGGTGCCGCGGCGGCCACCGCAATCCTCGACCGGAGAGAAGATGACCACTGGAACTCCCAACCCGAGTACCAGTGGCACCCCATGGGCCCCGGGGTTTACGCCGAGTTCTCGGAGCACAGTGGAACCCCTGACGGATTCATCTTCGGTGCGGGGTGGGCGATCGCATCGCCCTTCATGCTCGAGGGACCCGACCACTTCCGCTCGCCGCCTCCTCCACCCATCGACAGCGAGGCCTACGCCCTCGCGTTCGACGAGGTCAAAGAACTCGGGCGCTTCGAGAGCATTTCACGGACGGCGGACCAGACCCATCTCGCTATGTGGTGGAAAGACTTCGTGGAGAAGTCTCACAACCGACTAGCCCGTGCACTGGTCGCGGACAGCGAGCTCGATCTCTGGCAGGCAACGCGACTCTTCGCCCTGCTCAACATGAGCATCTACGATGCCTACGTCAGCTCCTTCGACAACAAGTATCTCTACAACCACTGGCGGCCCTACACCGCGATCCGCTGGGCCTCGAACGACGGCAATCCGGCTACCGCTGAGGACGCCGACTGGAACAACACCCATGGGCACACCTATCCGTTCCCGACGTACCCATCGGCCCACGGCACCGTGTGTGCCGCCGCCATGACGATTCTGGCGGACAGCTTCGGCGACGACCATGCCTTTACGATGGCAACCTCGGAAGTCAGCTCTGCCGGCCCCTTCTCGCCGAAGATCGCAATGGAGCCGCCGACGCGATCTTTCGACAGTTTCTCCTCGGCAGCCATGGAGTGCGCCATGTCGCGGGTCTACCTCGGTATTCACTTCAGCTACGACTCGGTGGCCGGAAACGAGCTCGGGACCCAAGTCGGCCGGTTCGCGGTATCCAACTTTCTCCAGCCCCTGAAATGATGAGACAAATCGCCCCCCTCCCGCTTGCCGCCTGCCTTGCTCTCGCTTCGCCGTTGTTCGCGGACGACTGGCCACAATGGAGAGGCCCGGCTCGCGACGGCGTGGCCGTTGGCGTCGAGCTGCCGGCGGCTCTGCCGGCCTCGCTCGGCGAGGTGTGGAGCGTCGAGGTCGGAACCGGGCATGCCTCGCCAGTGGTCATGGGTCAGCGGCTCTATGTGCACGCACGGGTCGACGGGAGCGAGGTCGTGCGGGCCCTGAACCTGGCTGACGGCACCGAGATCTGGAACCGTTCGATCGAGGTAGCGTACACACCTGACGACTACGCACTCATTCACGGCAGAGGCCCCAAGTCGACACCTGTGGTATCCGGGGAATCGATCTGTGTCCTCGGAATCACAGGAGTTCTCACTTGCCTCGATCGCGAGAGCGGCGAGGTGCGTTGGGAACGAGACTTCGAGGGTCGCTTCGATCGCGCCTGGCCCGAGTTCGGAACCGCCATGTCACCGGCCGTGTTCGGCGGCAGGCTAATCGCACACGTCGGCGGAAAGCAGTCAGGCGCCCTGATCGCCTTCGACCTCGAGAGCGGGGAGGAGGCTTGGAGCTGGACCGGCGATTCCCCCGGCTACTCTTCGCCGGTCTTGGCGAGCCTGGATGACGTCCAGCAAATCGTCACCCAGAGTCGCTCGAAGGTCGTCGCCCTTTCCCCGGAGACCGGCAAGCCGCTGTGGGAAATGCCGTTCGAAACCGACTACGAACAGAACTGCGTCACCCCGCTACTCGCGGGCGAGCGGATAATCATCTCGGGGCTCGATCAAGGAGTGTTCGCACTCGAACCGCGGCGAGATCCGCAGGGCAGCTGGGTGATCACGACCGCCTGGAAGAATGACACCGCACCGATGTATATGAGTTCGCCGGTGTTGCGCGACGATCTGCTGTTCGGCATGACCGACAAGCGCAAGGGGCAGCTCTTCTCTGCGGACCTCGCGACCGGAGAGGTGCGCTGGGTGAGCGAAGGGCGTGAGGGCGACAACGCGGCGCTGATTCTCGCGGGGGATCGTCTCTTGGTGCAGACAACCGAAGGGGAGCTACTGGTGGGCAAGGTGGTCGGCGAGAGCTGGGCGGTAGAGGCGCGGTACGCCGTCGCCAACAGCCCCACCTGGGCTCATCCCGCCGTCGTGGAGGCGGGTATCGTAATCAAGGACGAGACTCACGTCCGGCTACTCAGTTTCGGCTCGGGCAGCGCCTCGAGCCGCTGAACTGCAGTCGGTCATCGCGCTCACCGCAGACGACGACTCGGCCTCGGGCGCCCGCGGCGGGCCGAGGAGTCAGCGGTGAGTCGTCATCTCTTCCCGTCCCCTCAGCCATTCGTGGTCCACTGGTGGTCCAATTCGAGGGGACCAAAGAAGAGATCCCCAGAGGTCGAGAGCAGTCTGGTCCTCGATACCCGACACCTCTTCTCGGGCCGAGGAGACACCTCCCTGTCGCTCGGCCTGCCCAGCGACAGGGAGCGTTTCACCGAAGTCCTGCGCGACTTCCGCCGGAAGGGCTGGTTCTAGCTCTCCATTTCGGCAACCGGACGGGCTAGAATCCGGCTGTCCATGCGGCGCTCGCTCGCAGCCGACTCACGCTGCCGCGAACGCCGAGCCAGTCATCGGCAGCATCAACCTATGGGGGGTTCGACATGAACCATCTTTCGCGTTCGCCATTGACGTGCGGCCTCGCCGCGGCTCTCACTCTGGTTTGCGGAGCGCCGGTGCTCGGAGCGGGCCCCGGTGGCCATCTCGAGGTCACCGAGGTCGCGGTCGACTTCGCCGCCTCGACGATCACCATCACCGGACGAGATCTCGACTTCTCCGGCTCTCCGACGATCCGTCTCGGAGAGATCGGCGACGTCTCGGCACTGTGCGTGGCGGACTTCACGTTGCCCCAGACCGTCACCTGCGACTTCTCCGCCACCGGTCTGCCGCCCGACGGGGACTATCTTCTGATCGTCTCCACGGGCAACGGCGAGAGCAAGAGCGACGAATACGACCTCACGATCGGGGCCACCGGCGAACCCGGCCCCCCCGGCGAACCGGGGCCGCCCGGCGAGCAAGGGCCCCCTGGTGAACAAGGTGAGCAGGGACCTCCCGGAGAGCAAGGGGAGCAGGGACCACCGGGACCGTCGGGACCACCCGGGCCGCCTGGCGTGTCGAGCTTCTACACCAACTCCGCGGTGGCGACAGCCACCGGAGACGGCACCGTCGAGACCATCAGCGCCGAAGCCCTGTGCGACCCGGGCGACGTAGTCGTGGGAGGCGGCTTCACCCATGCCCTCACGACCGGGGGTCACAGCATGCCGCAGGATTTCACCAACGCTCCGAACGCAACAGGAACCGGCTGGCTGGGACTCATCGAGCGCATCATGCCCGCCGGCTCGACGCTGACGGTCTGGGCGCGCTGTGCGGACCTGACGCCCTAGTCGGCAGCGCGTACCGCGCTAGGATCGGGGTGAAGTTGGCGGGAGGGGCGAAGGCCAGGGACCAGCCTGTCGGACCCAGATCCTCACTAGGAGGAGGATGACAACAACGGTGAAGATCGCGGAGGCCATGGTCTGGACTGGTTCCGCCGGCAAGCTCGACGCGAGTTGCGGCCCAGACCCCGAACCGCGGAAAACCAATTTGCTACTCCGCTAGTCCGCCCGCGCAGACGAGGGATGCCGACATCGTCTCTGACCTCGGACCTGAGTATGTCGAGCCTTGGTCGAGGCGTTGGCTGGTCCCTTCTACGTGGATGTCGAGATTGGGAGCTACCTCCACCGGTGGGCAACACGCCTCGGACTCCTCTAGGTGCTCGGAGCGCGCTGTGGCCGCTACCGGCCTTGGAAGAGCCCGAGCCCGCGAAAGAAGATGAGGTAGGCAAGGCCGAGGTTCAGTACGACCTTGAAGGCGACGTAGAGCTTGGGCCGGGTCTGCTTGAAGCGCGTCATCACCATCTTGGTCTTATAGATCCAGGGCGTCAGCCGGTTGAAGAGTCCGACCTTCTCAGTCTCGACGTTTCGACTTGTCGTGCCCTTGATGAGCGTTCGCGCTACGAGGGTGTTGAGTCCCCTGGCGATCGGTGTGTACAAGGGCCTGACGAGGTCGCAGAAGAGGATGATTCGCACCTGATCGCTCTCGTTCTCGGCCCAGTGGACGTATGTCTCGTCGAAGACGACCGGCTCGCCGTCGTGCCAGACGTGCTGCTGACCATCGATGAAGATCCTGCACTTCTCCGAGTTGGGGGTGATCAGACCGAGGTGGTAGCGCAGCGAGCCGGCGTACGGATCGCGATGTCGCCCCAGGGTGCCGCCCGGCGGCAGCAGGGTGTAGGCGGCCGACTTGATGCTCGGAATCGAGTTCACCAGCTCCAAGGTCCGCGGGCACAGCTGCTTGGCGGACGGAAGCGCGTCGCCGTACCACTTCAGGTAGAACCGCTTCCAGCCCCGCCTGTAGAAGGCGACGAAAGCGAGGTCGTCGTGCCTGGCCGAGGTGCGAATGTTGCCGCCCTCCTGGAGCGCCTTCGCCTCGTCTCGGATGACCTCCCAATTCTGCTTGAGCGGCTCGAGCTCGGGAAAGTCCTCCACGTCGAGGATGGGGTCCGACGGCACCTTCGAGAAGGCGTACATGACGGCGTTGAAGGGAGCGAAGAGCCCGGAGGGCTCGGTGAGCTGCCGGAGGAATCGCAGCCTCTCCGCGCCGCGGAAATGCATGTACATAACCGACGCGAGGTAGATGTAGAGCGCGATGAACTTCGGAGTCGCGAGTTCTCTGAGAACCGTCTGCATGCAGTGCGGGAGGCTTTCTCCACGTTACGAGGGGCGGCTAGTATACCCTCGCCGGGCAGCGAATCAGACTGATTTTGCGGAACCGATTGGGCAATCTGGACCCGCCTCCCACCAATGAGTCCGGTCAATACGAGGTATACGTCACTTCCTTCCCCGATCGCGGTCGAAAGTGGCAGCTATCAGAGAACGGAGGGGAGTCTCCGAAATGGAGTCAGCGCGGCGATGAGCTCTTCTATCTCGATCTGAACGACGTCCTCATAGCTGTGCCGGTCGATCTGGAGGGTGACTCCTTCGTCCCCGGAAGTGGATCGGCGTTGTTTCAGACCGAAGAGGCGAGGGGAGCCTTCTCTGTGAGGCCGGACGGAGAACGGTTCTTGATCATCGAGAGAGAGGAGAAACTCGCACCCTCACAAATCAACCTGCTGGTGGGATGGAATCAGTTACTCCAGACGAGAGGCGATTCGTGATTCACATGGGAACCTAGGACAGCTCCCAGCTCGCCTGGAGGGCCCACTTGAAGTGCCACCTGATTCGCGGAGAGTCGTGAGCACGCGGGGCGTAACTCTTCCCAGAAAGGGACTGTGCAGTCAGCCGCCCGCTTGCCGCAAGCGAAACGCAGCCATCTCTTCGCCATTGCGGACGAAGAGCAGGCCATCGGCCAGCACCGGGTGGTTCCAGGTCTTCCCTTCGATCACCGGCATTGCTGCGGTCTCGACGAAGCCATCCGGCGTCGCCTTGACCAGAGCGAGGCCCCCGTGCTCCGAAAGCACCAGGAGCATGTCGAGTTCGGGCAAAAGCAGCAACTGGCCGTGCCCGTAGCGTCCGCCTTTCCACCTTCGTTCACCGTTCTCCAAGTCGATGCACGCCAAGATGCCGCCGTCGAACCCGAAGACGTGTCCTTCATGAACGACGAAGTCGCTGAAATAGGGTTTGAGACGGGTGGATGTCCAGAGCTCCTCGACGGTCCAACCGCCTAGACCGAAACCGACTCTGAGCCGACGAACGCCATTCTTCTCACTGGCCAACAGAAGATCGCCACCTGGAAGGACGGCCGGCTGCACGATGCGGAAGCCTGGCCATGCATGCTCCCATAGCGCTTCGCCGTCGTCCGGATCCACGGCGATCAGCCCATCCGCCCTGGGCAGCAGGATCTGCTCCACTCCGTCTAGCGTCACCCGATGAGGTGAGGCGTAGCTTTCGCCGTCTCCATCAGGGCCGCGCCAGCGCAGTTCTCCGGTTGCGGCGTCGTAGGCGACCAGCGTGCCGGACGCAGCGACGACCACCAACTCTCCCAGTGTAAGCGGGGATCCAGAGAAGCCCCAGATCGGCACCGCTTCACCGGCATCTTCCCCGACGTTGCACGTCCAGAGGATCGATCCCGTCTCGGCGTCCAAGGCGCTCAGGATTCCGGTGGCTCCCAGCGCGTAGAGTCGACCCTCGTAGAGGGTCGGGGTGGCTCGCGGCCCCGCGCCGGCTTGCGACTCCCAGAAACGCGCAGCGACGTAGTGCTTCCAGATGGGCTCGCCGGTTGTTGCGTCGTGACTGGAGACGACCTCGTCTGCTCCTCGCTGCTCTTGCGTGTAGATCAGGCCGGCTCCGACGGAGAAGGAAGACCAGCCGGGCCCGACCGGGCGCCGCCATAGCTCCACGGGTGGGGTTTGGGACCAGTCGGTCTCGATCTGTGCTCCGTGTACGATGCCGTCACGTTGGCTGCCGCGAAACCCAGGCCACCCGATTCCGGAGTCCACCGCGGCCGACGCAGATCGAGGGTGCAACGACCCGTCATCGGCCTGGGCCAGGAGTCGTTCCTCCGGGGTTGCCGCCCAGCGCCAGGCAAAATCCGCGCGCCCGTATCCAGTGATTCCATGGCTGCGGAACAGGGTCCATGCACCGCACGCAAGGAGAATCGTCAAGCTCATCGTGAGCAGACGAGCGCGACCGACGGAGCGACGGCTGAGCACCGCCCACGAGACAAAGGCAGCGCAGACGGTGGGAGCCGCGTAGGAGATCAGCCATAACTGGCCCATCGATTCGTGGTTGAGCAGATAGGTCAACGTCAGAGCGCCGAGCATGAGGGCGACCCCGCCCCAACGTTCGGATCTGGGCGCCCTACTCAGGAACGCCCACCACAGAACGACGGCCAGTCCTCCCAGGACTCCACCGAGCGCCGCCAGCCCCATCGAGCCGGGAGTCACCGCCGGCAGGCCGAACCGAATCAGCCACTGTGCCGCCACGGCGAGCACTCCGGGCCATAGCCGGAGCGGTTGCAACCGAGTTGTCTCGTGAGCCGGCTCCTGCGTCACCTTGCGAATCCCCCCTGGGCGTGTCGTTGATCTGCCGCAAGCCGTCTTTCGGCCTGAAGTAGTTACGTCCGAAAGCCGAGACGGTTACAGCAGACAGAACCCATCGTGGCGCGCAGAGGAGCCCCGACCAGATCTATGATGCGGACCCCCTGCTGTGCAGCTCCGGGGCTCAGATGCGGGTCCTCTCATTCATCGCCGAGCCGTCGTCCACCCCTGGTCGGGGTTGCGCTCGTGATTCTCGCGGCAGTGCTTCACAAGCTCCTAACGCAAGTCGACCCGTCTAATCCGGCGATTCGCCTAGCGAACCACGCGACCGGACTCTTGCTGCGACCGTCGCCGATTCATCTTCCCCGTATGCCAGTACCCGGTCGCTCTGCCGGCAGCGACCAACGTAGCCTCTCTCCTTACAATCTAAGCCGCGCGATCAAACTGATGTTGCGGCCCGGAAGCGGAACGCTGTCCTTGACAAACGACGTGTGCATCCGAGCCTCTTCGTCCGTGAGGTTTGTGCCCCGTAGGATCACGTCGAGGAAGTAGCTGTCGAAAAAGAAGCGGTAGCTGATGTTGGCCCCGACCATCGTGTAGCTGTCGGTCGGCGTCTCGTTCTCGGCGACGCGGTCCTGATCGTCCACGAAGCGAGTCTCGGCACCGGCACGCAGGCGATCTCCACGGTAGTGGACCCCGATCCCAAAGCGCTGCGGTGGGATCTGCGGCAGGTCGCCGCCGGCGGAGAACTCGGCCCGCACCATGTCCCAGAGAAGATCCAGGTCCCACGACGAATGGGCGTCCTGGGCGAGCAGGATCGAAGCGTCGACCTCGGCACCCCAGAAGTCGGCGTCGGCCTGAGACCACTGCAGGACGGGTAAGCCCTCCTCCTCGTCGCCCGTGAAGCGCTGGAAGATGAAGTCGGAGAAGTCGTTGTAGAAGAGGTTGACAGACCCGGTCACCCGACCTTCGACCTTGCGCAGGGCAACGTCGAGGCCGAGAGCCGACTCCTCGTCGAGATTCGGGGTGCCGAGCTCGAAGGCGGAGGTAGCGAAGTGTAGGCCGTTCGAATAGAGCTCCTCGCTAGTCGGCATCTTGACGGACCGTGCCAGTGAGGCGCCGAGCGAGTAGTTCTGCGAGGCCTGCCAGACGACTCCGAGCGAGGCTGATAGCCCTTCGAAATCGCGGTCCGGAAGGCCTGCACCGCGGACCGTGGTGCTCTGGGTCTCGTAGCGCGCCCCGAACTGGTAGCTCAGCGGGCCGCGCTCGAGCTCCTGGAACGTGAACAGCCCGAGATTCTCCGTTTCGGCCGGCGCGATGAAGGCCTCTTCGCCGACCGCCTCGAGGTCGCGGCTGCGAAGCTGGAACCCGAAAGAGCCCGTGTACGAACCGCGGGGCTTCTGGACGAACTCGGCTCGTGCTTCCCAGGCGTCGTTGAAGAAGGTGGTGCCCACGACGCCCGGCCCTTCGAGCTCGTCGTGCTCGTAGTCGATGACTCCCAGGCGGAAGTCCGCGCTCTGGAAGGCGCCGAACGGCCGGCTGATGCCGCCCTCGAAGTCGTACCGGTGCTGCGTCATGTCGATGCGGATGCCCTCCTCGCCATGCTCTTCCTCCTCGTCGTGCTCCCCTTCCTCTTCGCCCTCCTCATGGTGGCCGTGGCCACCGGGGATCCCGTACTCGGTGTCGAATCCCCGCACCGAGAAGCCCACGAAGCCGTTGTCGCCGAAGAAGTAGCTCGCTCCAACGCCACCACTCCGGCTGTCGATGTCGCTGTTGGGGAGGATCCCCACGATCTCCTCTTCCTCTTCGTGCTCCTCGTGTTCGCCCTCGTCTTCATCGTGCTCGATCGGCTCGACAGAGGCGCGCCCAGGGATCTCATAGTCGTCCGTTTCGCGCGTCAGGACGGAGAGGTTCCAGGCCCATCGGTCACTACCGCCGCCAAGATCGACAGCCGCGGCGCGTTCGTCGGCCACGGAACCGGCGCGGAAGTTGACCGTGCCCGAGAAGCTCTCCGTGGGACTGAACTGGGGGATCCGCTGATCGAGCACGTTGACCACGCCGCCGATGGCGTTGCTGCCGTAGAGCAGCGTGGCGGGACCCCGCACCACCTCGATGCGCTCGGCGGCGAGCGGGTCTGCCGCGACCGCATGATCGGGGCTGGCGCTCGAGGCGTCGAGCACGTCGATGCCGTTCTCCATCATCTTGACCCGATCGCCGCCGAGGCCGCGGATGACCGGCCGGCTGGCCCCGGGAGCGAAGTAGGTCGAGGTGATTCCCGCCTCCTTCTCCAGAGATTGGCCGATCGTTGGCTCGAGTCGCAAAGCGAGCTCCTGACCCTCCAGGATGGTGACCGCCGTCGCGAGATCGAGCTCGCCGTGAGCGCGCGGACTGGCAGTAACCACAATGCGCTCCGAATGAACGCGGCTGGCGACCACGATTTCGACTTCCGTGATCCCATCCGCGACGACCGTGACGCGCTCCACGGCTTGCGCGTGACGGATGCTCTCCACCTCCAGGAGAACCGGCCCGGCGGCGACGGCTTCGAGTGTGAACCAACCCTGGTCGTTCACCTGGGCGCGCGCCCGCGTGCCGACCACGGTCACGATCGCGTCGGTGACCGGCTGGCCGTCGGTGGTCGTGACCTGACCCCGGAGTCCGCCCGTCTCCTGCGCGAGGAGACCTGAAGAGAGAAGGAAGCAGCAGAGTGCACTTCCCAGACCTATGAGTTGCTTTCGATTGAACAGATGATACGAGAACATGAACCTAACCCCCTGACTGACGTTCGATGTTTGCCCGGCGCCGCGGTCAGCGCTGGCCGAGCTGAAGACTCCGAGCTCACTGCCGTGAGACTCGGTTTGGATCGATGGTCGGCTCAGACGACCGATCCGATGTGAGCGGGGTCAGGCTCGGGGGGGTCCGCGCGAAGGCTTGAGTCGGCGGGCCTCGGCCGCAAGGCGCGCGCCGGGCTCTGCGGCCACGGCCGACGCGCCGGGTTCGAGGCGAGTGAGCACCGGCACAGGCGCTCCATCAGCACGCTGCCGCTGCCGCTGTAGACAGACAACGCAGACTGCCGACTCGATTCGAGTGGCGCTCTCGATATGAACCGTGCGATCAGGCTGTTCGTGTCCGGCCGAGAACGTCGGCAGGTCGTCATGACTGGCCAGTGTCGCCAGCGAATCGTGGCTATGGCTGTCCCCGACTCCCGCGAATGCGAGTGTCGTGAGCAGCACAGCCGCAACGACGGCGGACCGATCTCTTAAAACGCCCATCAGCCAGCGGACACTAGCCGAGGTCAGGTAGCCAGCGCAAGGCTGCGAAAAGCGGTGTTTCCAGCAATCCCGTTGGGTCACCCCCCGCCTCCCAAGCCGCAGCCTTGACAAATACTCCTCGCGAGGACTATCCTGCCGTCGATGGCTGGGAAGACACTCCAAGACGAACTGGCTCTGACCCGCGGGTTCCCGTCCCTAGAGGAAGAGGTCTACATCGGCCTGGTCCGCACAACGTGGCAACTCGATGCCCAGGTGCACCAAGCCTACCGCCAGGGGAATCTCTCTTTTTCCCAGTACAACGTGCTGCGCATTCTGAGAGGCTCCGACGAGTCGCTGTCGTGCACAGAAATAGCGAACCGCATGGTGACGAGGGACTCGGATCTCACACGCCTGCTCAGCGGACTCGAGAAGCGAAGCCTGGTCAAACGGTCGCGGGCTGCGGACGACGCCCGCCGCGTGGACAATCGGATCACCGCTAAGGGACGCGCACTCTTGAAGCGACTCGAGCAGCCCGTCCAGCATGCCATCCGCTCTCAGCTAAGCAGAGCCGGCAAGAAGAGCCTCGAGGACCTCGCGGGACTTCTCGAGGATGTCCGCCTAATCGCCAAGGAGGCGGGATGATTTTTCCGCGGATATTCCTCGCGAGGACTATCTGTGGGCTAGCCAACAGACCAAGAACAACCGAAAGGACAAAAGGATGAAACTTTTCCAACTCGTTCGAGCAATCGTCATCACAGCAGCCCTGTTCGCCGCAGCCACGATGAGCCTCGCGCAGGCTCCTTCAGAGACTGCCGCGGTCGCCAAATCACCCGTCTTCGGGCGTGCTCTGACGGACTATGCACCGGTCCTGAAGTCGGCGCTCGAACGCGCCTGGGCCGTAGACCCAGAAAGAGGGATCGAGACACGCGAGGTCGCGCACGGGGTGTTCGTCGTCACCGACGGGGTCTGGCAATCGGCTTTCGTCGTGACCGACGCAGGAGTGGTCGTCGTGGACGCACCCGAGACGTACGCCGGCAAGATTCGCACCGAGATCGCGGCCGTGACCACTCAGCCGATCACGGCACTGATCTATTCCCACGCTCACAACGATCACATCGGCGGTTCGGCGGCCTTCGCGGATATCGAGGGACTCGAGATCGTGGCGCCCACGGGTGTCGCCGAGTTCCTCGCCGAGAAGGAAGATCCAGACCGCTTGAGGCCGACCAAGACCTTCGAAGGCGAGCTGGTGCTCGAACCCGGGGGGACGCGGATCGAGCTTCGGTCCGCGCACTACCACTCGGATGAAGGCGACGTCATCGTCTACGTTCCGCACGCGCGCTTCCTGATGGCGGTCGACACACTGGCACCTGGGTACGCCCCGTTCATGGGATTCGACATCACGTCGAACTTCCACGAGTACCTGCACGTCTTCGACAGGCTCCTCGAATACGACTTCGACGTCTTCGTCGGCGGTCACTTGACTCATCCCGGGAGCCGGGCCGACGTCGAGCTGACCCGCGAGTTCACGCTCGACGTCTACGAAACGGTCAAGCGTGTTCACGGCGAGACCGATCTCATGGGTGTCTTCGTCGAAACGGCCGAGCAGATCGGTGGCTGGGACAACAAGTACCTCCTCTTCGCCCACTTCCTCGACTTGGTGACGGAGCGCGCGACGGCGGAAATCGAGCAGCGCTGGATGGACCGCCTCGCTGGTGTCGACGTGTTCGCCGAGGACCACGTTCGAACCGCGCTGATCTACGTGCGCTGGGACGACTGAATCGATCCCTGAGCTAAAACCACACCGTGTCGGCCGAACCGGAAAGGTGGTTGAGCGCGGATGCGGCAACGAAAAGCCCAAACCACTCAGACCCAGGAGACCACGACCATGACCGATCCGCGGTGAGATCGCCTCTATCCCCTAGAGCAGCACGATAGAATCGATCGCGCCGAAAAGATGACACCGTTTCGCTATCCCTCGCACCCGCTTCGACGCCAGTGCCGACATCATCGGTGTGTAGGGGATGATCAGCGCTGGCACCCCAAGCTTGCTTAGGCACCCTAATGATCAGCCATGAACCAAGAGCCATGACGATGATTGACTTGCGACCCGCAGCGAATGGGCAGTCGTGTCTGTTGCACTACTGCTCAAGTTATTTATCGTGGATTCTCGCGATCATGATGCTGTTGGCTTCCAACTCAGTCTTTGCACAAAACCAGGTTGAAGTGCTCTATGTCATTCCGCAAGGCCAACAACCAAGGCCCGATAGTGAGAATGTGCTCACTGCCATCATGGTGTCACTGCAGAGACAGTATTTGGAGAAGCTGGGAAAAACCTTTGAACTAGCCGAGCCCCTCGTAGAGACCGTCCGAACAAATCTAGCCCCTAGTGAAGCAGTTGATTGGAACAAGAATGTCGAATTAATCAAGTCTCAGGCGGCTGATGGCTACACCAATGAGCAGAATATTGTATTTTCTGTGCTCGAAGGCACGGATGGCCCCGCAGGCGGCAGTTGGAATATTGTGAAAATGACAGGCGGGTTCTGGGATACCGCCTATAAAACGTATAAGGCAAACCCGGCAGAGTTTTCCGAACAACTTCACGGCTGGTCGCATGAGCTTGGTCATGCGTTTGGCTTGGCCCACACTACTGATGCCAGGACATGTATCGAGGGTAACGGTGGGGTCGTGCCGGAGCAACTACCCAGCTTGGTAATGCAGAAGGGTGAGGATCTCGGTGCCGTATACAACTACGGCTTTATCGACGCCGAGAAAGAAATGCTACTCAATTCTGAATTCATTCCAGAATGCCTTAGCTTTCGGAGTGAACCTGGTCAGAGTGCTCGACCCCATCCCAGCCGGTTTCTCAGGCGTTCTTCTGTACAAAGAGCCGAAGATGGGCGGTCTGTAGCGTTGGTGGAGTTCAGAGCTCCCCACGGGGTCGGCGTATTCAGGTTGATTGGAGAGAAGCGCTGGGTTGAGGAATCCAAAGGCGGCGACACTCACAACTTCATAGAAACAACTCGAGATGATTGGTCAGTGTATCTATTGGACGCCGCCCGGAATCTGCGCATTGTCCTAGACCTCCACAGAGAGCTGGTGCTCTATGCGGTCGGTGATGCTGAGCCAGGGCCGCTGTATCCTCTGCTATGGGCTGGGTCTTTTTAACGAGGAAGAAGACGCGGGCATCGTGCGCCGCCTGGCCGCGACCCTAGTCCACCGGCCCGGCGAAGCCTAAGGTGCCTCTATCGTGGAGTGCGTCGCTATTTGGCGTCGGCCACTGGGACCGCGTCGGCAGTTGCAGCCGCTTGGAAGTAGACGAGTCCCTGTTCGACAGCTCGCGTCCCGATCGACTGTCCATCAACTGCCATCACCCGAGCTCAGTCGGGGTCGGGTGTGACCCCGTCGGAGCCGCCCCCCTCCTCCGACTGAATCGATCGGATATAGAACACCAGCTGACGGACGATCATTGCCGCCCGCTGCTCGCCTTCCTCATGCGGCATCTGCGGCTCGGCCAGCGAGCTCTCGAACACCTCGCCCCAGACGGGCATCTCGCTAGTGCCATGGCCGCGAACGGCCTCCGTCCCGTCAATGATGGCGCTCACGCGGTCGATGGGGAACTCACCGTCGTACTTCATCCTCATCTGGGTGACGTCGCTCGGCGGCACCGCCAGGTACTGAGCGACGTTGCCGTCGCCGAGGCCCTCCGGTCCGTGGCAGCTGGCGCAGTAGCGCCGGAAGGTGATCCGACCCGAGGCCACCGCGAAGCCGACGCTCTCCTCGGTCTCCTGCTGGGCCACCGCATCGGCTGGCAGGGAGACCACGAGCATTGCCGCCGCGATCCCCGTCAGTAGCACGATCCTGAGATTGAGGAGGTCCTCGAAGTGGCGCTTTGTTTTCATGTCCAACTCCTTTGCCTTGACCCGAGCTGAAGCCCCGGCTCCAGCCCTACTATGAGGAATTCATCGACTCGATACAACACCCATTGGCAGGAGTCGGTCCCCTGCCGCAAGAGGTGGGCGTCTCGCGCGATGCGGGCGAGCCCCTACAGCGATTGAATTCAGCGATTGAAGACCAGGCCGAAGAATCTTGGCCGCGAGAGTGATCATGCGACCCGATGACTATTGGGCAGGCCTTACCGTCCAAGCCGCTGCTAGCCAGCGATCTGGGAGATCCGATCTGGCTCCGCCTCGCGGCTACCCGCGGCGACCTCGATCGTCGCGCGCGCAGCGACCTCGAGCGGATCGAGGATCTCGATTCCACGCGCGCGCCCAGGCGGGAGAACCAGGGGTATCTCGGTGCACGCGGCGATGACCAGCTCAGCGCCAGCCTCAGCCAGCAAGTCGATGGCTCGCTGAAGGTTGTCGAGTAGCCGCCTGCGCTGTTCAGGCTCCCGATGGACGCCGGCCTTGATGCCGGCCTGCCCGCCATCGCCGTAGATCGTCGCCATCACTAGCGACCGCTGGAGTTCTTGCCCACCCTGGAGATCCAATAGGCTCGCAGTGTTCAACCCATGAGTCGCACAAGCTTCTTGGTAGATCCGCGCCTCGAGCGTTCCGGTGGTGGCCAACAAACCGATCGTCTGGATAGCGCTTCTCTCGCGAATCGAACGAACCGTCTCGCCCACGACATCGAGAATCGGCAGGATCCCCTTCTCCCGCAACTCAGAGAGGAGCGCATGCGCCGTGTTGCAGGCGATGACCGCGAAGTCGGCGCTCACCCCGTCGCCTGGACCTCCGGGAGCGCCCCTGAGTGCACACAGGCTTCTCTCGAGCCAAGGCAGCGGCGACGGGCCTCGCCCCAAGAGGTACTCCGTACGGTCTGGTGTCCCGGGAAGAGCCGACACCAGATACGGCGGATAGTCCTGGTCGCGAAAGATCTTCCGGCGAGCTTTGAACTCCGCCGCACGTAGCAACAGCTCCTCGAATCGAATGTGAGCGTGCGGGCCCAGTCCACCGACGATGCCTATGACCTTGTCCCAGCCTGCGGTTTCGGAAGCTCCGTTATCGATCGCCATTCGGTCTTCAAGTCTATTACCGCCGTGGCGGCACGCCCAGCAGCCCTCGAGACCGTCGCGGTCCTGAGCGCAGGCCGGTCCCGGGAACTCGCCGGCGCGCCGGCCGGCGTTACACTGCGGCGCGTGGAGATTCGACGATCGATCGTCGGCGTGATGGGCTCCGGCTCCCAACCGCACGAGGACCGAGCGCGGCCGCTCGGCGCGCTGCTGGCCGAGCTCGGCGTCAACCTCCTGACCGGCGGCGGCGGCGGCGTGATGGAGAGCGTCAGCCGCGCCTTCGCTCGCCATCCCGACCGCAGAGGCGTCGTCATCGGCGTACTGCCGGCCGATCCGGGAGACGCGCTCTGCCGGCCGCGGCCCGGTTACCCGAACCGCTGGGTCGAGATCTCCGTCGCCACCCACCTGTCGTTCAGCGGCAAAAGCGGCCAGGAGCTCCTGTCGCGCAACCACATCAACGTACTCACTAGCGCGGCGATCATCGTCCTGCCGGGAGGGTCGGGCACCGCCAGCGAGGCCAAGCTGGCACTACGCTACCGGAAACCGATCCTCGCCTTCCTCGACCGCGCCGAGATGTCCCAGCTGCCGGGGGAGATCGAGACGACGAGGGAGCTCGATGAAGTGCGGACCTTCGTCGAGCGCTACGTCCGGAGTTAGCGGCACGCGCCGTGGCGCGGGAAAGAAACACCCGATCCGTAGCGGCGTAGACTGGATCTTCGAGAAACGCGAACGACGGAGGACACGGATGCAAGCTCGCACGGACCTACACTGCGGCACTCCCGGAGTGGCCGCGATGCTGCTGCTGGCGGTATCGGGGTTGCTGGGTAGCGCTGCATTCGCCGAGCACGGAGCTGAGGCCGGGTCCGACGCGCTTCGGGTCCTCGGGTCAGAGGTAGATCGGGCGCGGTTCGACTGCGGTGCCCGCTCCTCGATGAGTTGGTTGGAGGCGGTGAGAGTCGCGGTGGCTCGCGGCGAGATTGCCGACCCCGAGAGCCGCGAGATTCCCCTTATTCCGCCGGGCCCCGGGCGTTCCGGCTCCGGCTCGCCGCCCTGCCTTGCTCCGACGCAAATCTTGCCGTATGAGGACAGAGATCAGATCCTTCTGAGCGACTACTCCCCCGGACAGCTCATCGACCTGATGGTCAGTGCCGCCAATGAATTGATGGCGACCCATGGCGACATCTTCGATTTCGTTGGCTACTGGCTCAACTTCGTGCCGCATCACCAATACGGCACCGCTGCCTACGTCGGCCTCGAGAACGACGTGACCGGCATCGGAGACGAGCTCTTCAACCTCCGTGAGGCACTGGGGGTCGGGGGGCAGCACACCGAGGGCTTCCTGATCTTCTGGGACATCAACCGGCAGGACATCCAGCCAGGCAGCGGACCGGAGGCGTTCCTGGCCCGCGTTGCCTTGGGTCACGAGTTCGAGCACCGGTTCGCGGTGTTCCTGCCCGACCTGCTCGACGGCCGCCAGATGCAGGGGTACGGCGGTTTCGGCTGCTACACCGAGGGGCACTGGAACCCTGCCGTTGATAGCCAGGGATCGGTCATGGGCATCGGCGAATGGGTTGGCTCGGATCCGGCCACGCTCGCCGCGAGCTACCCCGACTTCTACCTCTTCAACGCCGATACCGGCTCGCTCTACAGCTACACGGAGCTCTATCTGATGGGCTATGTCTCGCCGGCCGAGATGGACGCAGGCAACAGCGAGTTGCGATACATGGACTCATGGGACTGCGAGTCGCTCGAGTATTTCGGCTCGATCTCGGCGTTCGCCGCCGCCGACCTCGTCGCGGCCGCGGGTCCCCGCGTCCCGGACTCGTCAACGGAAGACAAGCACTACCGGACCGGGTGGATCATGATCCATCAGCCCGGAGATCCGCCGCACGCTTTCGAACTGACCAAGGCCGCGGCCATTCTCGAGCAGCAACAGCTCGACTGGGAGCAAGCTACGCTGGGTCGCGGCACGATGAACAATGCCCGCTTCGACGACTGCGACTGCGATGGGGTGCCCGACGCCGGCTGCGAACTGCTCTTCGCCGACGGCTTCGAGTCCGGGGACACCTCGGGCTGGTCAAGTACGGTCCCGTAGGTAGAGGGCGTGTCCTCTGTGCGGAGGCCTTGGGCATTCCTGGTGCGGGCGCCCCATGACGCGGCAGGTGGCCTCTAGCAGACCCTTCTCGTCGGGCTGGTCCGTATCGAAGTGAGGGCTCAGCCGCCGACAACGACCGGCAGCCCGTGGCTCTCGAAGACCGCGGAGGCACGGTCGACCGTGGCCTGGTCTGGTTCGGCCAGGTCGCCAGGGTCGTATTCCTGGCCCAGTTTCTGGTGCTTCTTGATGGCTATGCCGTGGTAGAGCAGCAAGTTGACCTGCTTCTTCTCACCCGCGAGACTGGCGACGAAGGAGGCGCTCTGCTCAATATTGTCGTCGTCGTCGTTGACACCGGCGATCAGCGGGATCCTGATATTGATGCTGGCGCCGGTCCTGGCCAGCGCCACCAGGTTGTCGAGGATCACCTCGTTGCCGACGCCGATGTGTTGCTTGTGCCTGGCGGAGTCCATGACCTTGAGGTCATAGAGGAAGTGGTCCGTCCGCTCGGCGACCTGCAGCAGGATTTCCTTCTTGGCAAAACCCGAGGTGTCGAGGGTGCGGTGAATCCGCTTCTCACCACAGGCATCGAACAGCGCAGTGAGGAACTCCGGCTGCATCAGAGGCTCTCCACCGGAGACCGTGACGCCGCCGCCGGACTGATCGAAGAAGATCGTCTCCTTCTCGATGCGCTCCATCAGACTGTCCACGGTCGCCAGTTCGCCGCTCATCTCGGTCGCCTGGGTCGGGCAGACCGTCGCGCACGTTCCACAGAGCTCGCAGAGGTCTGGGTCCGTGACGATCCCGGCGGCGGTCAGAGTCAGAGCATCCTGGGGGCAGGCCTCGACGCAGGTCGAGCAGCCGATGCACTTGGTGCTCGAGTACATCCTCTGGACCAGAGGGGACATGCTCTCGGGGTTGTGGCACCACGTACAGGAGAGGGGACAGCCCTTGAGGAAGATCGTGACGCGGATTCCCGGGCCGTCGTTTATCGCATAGTGCTTGACGTCGAAGATCAGCGCAGAGGTTTCGCCAGACTCTTGCACTGCACTCAAAACGACTCGTTCTCGGTCCGGTCGATGACCTCCTGCTGCAGGTCTTCGTTCATGTCGTTGAAGTAGTCGCTGTAGCCCGCCATGCGCACGAGAAGGTCCTTGTAGTCCTCCGGGCACTCCTGGGCTGCGCGCAGCGTCGCGGTGTCCACGATATTGAACTGGATGTGGTGGCCTCCGAGGGTGAAATAGCTGCGGATCAGGCTGCCGAGCTTGGCGATGTCCGGGTCGCGCTTGACGAGACTGGGAAGGAAGCGAAGGTTGAGCAGGGTCCCCCCGGACTTGCCATGGTCGATCTTCGACAGGGACTTGATGACCGCCGGCGGCCCGTTGGTGTCGCAACCGTGGGATGGCGAAGTGCCGTCGGAGATCGACTTCCCCGCCAGACGTCCGTTGGGTGTCGCACCCATGACCTTGCCGAAGTAGATATGACAGGTCGTCGACAGCATGTTCAGGTGAAACGACCCGCCCTTCTTGATGTTGGGTTGGCCGTCTATTGCGCCGAGGAGGTCGGCGTAGACCCGCTTCGCGATGTCGTCGGCGCGGTCATCGTCGTTGCCGAAGAAGGGCGTGTTGTTGAGGATCGTCTGGCGCAGGACTTCGTCGCCCTCGAAGTTCGCCGCCACGGCGGTGAGGATGCGATCCATGCTGAGGTTCTTCTCATCGAAGACATGTTTCTCCAAGGCCGACAGGCTGTCCGTGACCGTCCCCAGGCCGCAGCACTGAATGTAGTTCGTGTTGTAGCGCGGACCGCCGTCGTAGTAGTCCCGGCCGTTGGAGATGCAGTCGTCGATCACCACCGACAGGAACGGCGCGGGGGCGTATTTCGCGAACATCGCGTCGATGTAGTTGCTGACCCGGATCTTCAGGTCGATGACGTAGCGGAGCTGAGCGTGGAAAGCGCCGTAGAGCTCTTCGTAAGTCTCGAACTCGCGGGGATCCCCGGTCTGTATGCTGACCGTCTTGCCGGTGACCGGATCGACTCCGTTATTCAGCGTCACCTCGAAGATCTTGGGGACGTTGAGGTAGCCCGTGAGAAGGAAGGCCTCCTTGCCGAAGGCTCCGACCTCGATACAGCCACTGCAACCCCCTTCCCGGGCGTCCTCGAGGCTCTTGCCCTGGCGCAGCAGTTCCTGCACGTAGACATCGGGGTTGAAGACGGATGGGTATCCGTGCCCTTGACGGATCACCCGGCAGGCGGCGTCGAGGAATCGGTTGGGCGTCTTGGCACTGATGTGCACGGAGTTGCCAGGCTGTAGAACGTGCAACTCCTCGACGACCTCCAGCAGGAGGTAGGAGACGTCGCTGACACCATCCGAGCCGTCGCCCTTGATGCCGCCGATGTTGATGTTCGTGAAGTCGTTGTAGGTGCCGCTCTCCTTCGCCGTAATTCCGACCTTGGGTGGAGCGGTGTGGTTGTTGACTTTGATCCAGAAGCACGAAATCAGCTCCTTGGCCTCCTCGCGCGTCAACGTTCCGGCCTCGATCTCTCGCTCATAAAAGGGCGCGAGGTGCTGGTCGAAGTGGCCCGGATTCATCGCATCCCAGCCGTTGAGCTCAGTGATCGTTCCGAGGTGGACGAACCAGTACATCTGGATCGCCTCCCAGAACGTCCGCGGAGCGTTTGCAGGCACCCACCGGCAAACCTCGGCGATCTTGTCGAGCTCGGCGCGACGCTGCGGGTCCTCTTCCCCCGCCTTCAACTCTTCCGCCAGCTGTGCGTGGCGTTCGGCGAACACGATCGCGGCGTCGCAGGAGATGATCATCGCCTTCCACTGGTCCGCCTTGGCAGTTGCCTCCGGATCGCCCAGGTAGTCGAGGGTCGCAAGGTTCGCTTCCATCTCCCGCTTGAAGTCGAGCATGCCCCGCCTGTAGATCTTGCCGTCGAGGACGGTGTGCCCTGGGGCTCGCTGCTCCATGAACTCGGTGAAGAGCCCGGCTTCGTACAGCGCCCGCCACTCGTCCGGAACGTGCGTGAAGATCCGTTCACGCTGCGTGCGGCCCTGCCAGTACGGGATCACCTCCTCGGCGTACCGCTCGATGTCCTCCTCGCTGATGGTGTAGGGCTGCTGCTCGCGCTTGTTGAGAACGTGAAAATCCTCAACGCTGTGGCAGGTGAGTTCGGGGAAGGTCGGGACGGACTTGGGCTCCGGGCCCCGCTCCCCGACGATCAGCTCGTCCGCCCCCAGATAGAGAGTCTTGCGCTTGCAGAGCTCGAGGAAGGTCAGCGCGCGCATCACCGGCACCGAGTGCTTGCCGTAGTTGTCCTTGTAGAACTCCGTCTCGATGAGAGCCCGCTCGATCGACAGACTCGGCTCAGCGTCGAAGCTCAGCTTGCGCAACCGCTGCACCCGTGGGTTCATCCCCGGGCCGATACCGTTCTCTAGCGGCGCATAGAAGTTGCCTTCTGCCTCGGCCGGCCGCTCTGGGCGAGTGGCTCTTTCCGGGGCCAACACATGTGCGGCGGTCTCGTTCATCGTTGCTCTCCTGGTGGGGCCGGACAACGGATCGGAGTGGCGACTCGGGTTCCAACGCCGACGCCCGTTTGATCTTCAGCGTCGGCAGCTCCCGTTGACCTTACCTGCGGTGATGCTACTCCATAGGAAGTCCAGCGTGGAAGGCCCTTCCTCCGTAGCCAGGCATGCCACCAGTGCGCGAGTTCTTGGCCGCCGTCGCTACTCTCCCGGCTGCCGCAACATCTCCCGCACAACTCCCAGGTCGCCGTCGTTCTTGGCCGGCTCCAACCCAAGGACGTGGCACATGAGTTCATAGAGATGAATGTTGCGGAAGGGCTCAACGACCAGGCCCTGACGCAAGGCCGGTCCATGGGCGATGAACAGACCGCCCATCGAATCGAGGTCCGGATCGTAGCCGTGGCTGCCCCCTTCGAAGCGCTCGGGGCTGTTCTCCAGTCTGCCTCGGGTAGAGGCCGACCAACCGTCGTCGACGACCCCGACGATCGGCGCAATGCGTGGGCTGTCGGCGAAGTGGAGTCGAGCGGGGATCTCGTCGCGGCGGTAGACCGCCAAGCGTGGGTGAGCTCCCTTCAAGGCCGTGTAGACGGTTTCCTCGTCCTCGGGCTCGGGCCACAGCGTCAGTATCGCGCCCATGTCCATCGGGTTCGCGACCTCGAGGTCGATGTAGTCGTCGATCGGGATGACGCGGTCGGCGGAGGTGGCCGACATCCCGTGGTCGGAAACGATGATCACGTGGGTCGAATCAGCCAGTCCGCGTTGTTCGAGACCGGCCAGGAGGCGGCCGACCATCGCGTCGACTCGGGCAACCGCCGCTGCGACATCCGGTGAGGAGTCAGGGTTCGAGTCGTGGGCCGCGGAGTCGACATCGCTAGCGTAGAGCGTCAAGAACCGAGGCCGGTCGGCTTCCGGAAGGTCGATCCAGGAGAGCAGTTTGTCGACCCTGTCGGCGTTGGACATCTCATGCTGGTACGGCTCCCAGTAGGTGGGCCGAACCCCCTTGATCGGCGCCTCCGATCCAGGCCAAAACAAGGGTGCGCTCTTGACGCCCTGTTTCTCGGCGGTGACCCAGATCGGCTCGCCGCCCCACCAGCGCCCATCCGCCACCGCTTCTCGATTGCCGAGGCCGAAACGCGCTTCCAGCTCCGGGTCGCGTATGTTGTTGCCAACGATGCCGTGATTGGAGGGCCAAAGGCCAGTGACCAGGGTGTAGTGGTTTGGAAACGTCTTAGTGGGGAAGGCCGCGAGCAACTTCTCAGCACGAATCCCTGCGTTGGCCAGGCGGTCCAGGTTCGGCGTGTCTACCCTGCCGGCGAAGTCCCAACGGAACCCATCGAGGCTGACGAGAATGATTCTTGTCTCGGCCTTCGGGGCCGAATCGATGGTCGGCGCCTTGTGAGTGACGCCAGAACAGGCGATCCACAGCGAGCAAACCGAGAGTATCCAGGCGGCCCCGAGGACAGGTCTTCTCGATCCCGCGCCGGTGGACGGCGCACTGGGCAGCAGTTTCAATTCCATGTGATCCTTCCCACCTCTCCAGCCTCGGGCTTGGTCGGAATCCCACGCTCCGAAAGACCCCGCTGAAAGACATCGACTAACATTGTAGGCGGGCAAGGGGGAGTTGACGATGCCAATTAGTTTCAAGGTCCTACCAGAGGTCAAGGCGATTCACGTGAAGTGCACTGGCGTTGTCTCGATGGAGGAGATCCTCGACCACGAGGTCGCCGTCGTGATCGACCCGCGATTCGATGCCACGTTTACCGAGATCATTGACCTATCAAGTGCAGAGCGGTTGGATCTTTCTCATCAAGACATGGGGAACATCGTCGATTACGAGAACAGTCACCAGCGCTACGTGGGAAACAGAAAAGTGGCGTTTGTCGGTCCCGCTGATGTGGAGTTTGGCCTGGGTCGTATGTACCAGATGATGGAAGATGGTTCACCCATGGAAACTCGAGTCTTCCGGGACTTGGGTGCCGCGTGCGAATGGGCGGGGCTGGCGGTCTCCAACCTACACGGTGGCTAGCGCGTCGTATTGGTGTGCATTAGGCACCGGTGGTCGACACATGACAGTACGACCCTTGGGTAAGACCGCCTAACAAGGCTCGCAGTCGTCGCTGAGTAAGACTGTTCCGAGCTTCGAGCCTCCGGCAAGGGTGAGTTCGCGACCGATTCTCACCATGGTGAGACCCCCGCTCCTCGAGAAACAGGACCGCTTCCTTCGCCCCAGCTTCGACTGCGGCCCCCGGGGGCGTGTCACCCGAAAGCTCCCTACAGTTCGGTTACCGGGTTGAACGAAGTCACGATGCCGCCGTTGTTGACCGGGGGCACCGTCGCAGACGTCGCTCAATCATCTTCAAAGCAGGTAGAAGATCGTGTAGTTCATCCCGAGATTGAAAGCCGCATGCGACAGTATGGGCGCCACCAGCGATCCGGTCCGGTGCCGCAGAAAGGCGAACAGGACGCCGGTCCCGAAGATCAAGACCATCCACAGGGCGCCCGAGAACGGCAGGATCTGAACCTGACCATCGATCCTGAGGATGCCGTGGTGAAACAGGTGTATCGCCGCGAACCAGCCGGCGTCTACGATCACTCCGGTGCGCCGATTCCACCGTTCTTCGACGACTTGTTGTAGGAAGCCGCGGAAGAAGATCTCCTCGCCCAGCGGACTGAAGATCAACGAAGGGATCGAGATGATCCAGAACAACTGCGCCGTTCGTAGGCCGGCCATCTCGGGAGTGACGGGGAACGAATTGCGAACAGAAACGAACCAGTTGTCGCTGGTCTCGCCGAAGAGCGACACGCCCAACCAGAAGAGGAGTCCCGCGGCCAAGGCTCCCAGTAGGACGCCCCAAACCAGCCATTGAGGCCGCCGGGGAAGCCGCAGCCCGGCTCGTCGACGTCCCTCCCGGCGAAAGAACAGGAGCGGGGTCACGGCCATCACGATGAACCCCAACGGGAGTATCCAGAAGAATCGCTGCGGACCCAGCATGCCCACGCCGCGCACCACCGCCGCCAGTGCGGCAAGCAAGATCGCCAGCCTGAAACCATCGCCGAAGACAGGGAGCCAGAAGCTCCGCAGCAGCGGAGCCTCTGTCGCGGCCCGTTGTTCGATCGTCTCCATCCTTTGCCAGGCTCAGCTCAGGCCGATCATACAAAGAGCCTGCGCGACCACCCATGACGTGGGGGAAGCTGGCCCCATCACAAGACGCTAACCGCCTGCACAAGCGGGATTCGACCCCGCCGGGAGCGAGGTCTTCACCTAAGCTGCCTAAGACGGACAGCCGACACTTGAGTGAGCAGTGCGCGACCGAATCGGAAGCAAGGCCGGTTCCCCGGCCGCAGGCCGAGCCCGTCGAATCCCCCCTCCCTAGCGGCTACCGTCAACCGTCGGGCCAAGAGAGAGAACGTCCGCCTGCTCTGGCTGCGACAAATCGAAAGCCCGGATGCGTTTCGAGTCGCGGACATAGAGGGTTGTTCCCAGAAGAGTCGGTACGGTCCGGCTCAGTTCGTCGGAGACGGAGGCTGAAGCCAGAAGCTCAGCGCCCTCGGCCGTGAGGCGCACTAGAGACAAGTCGCCGTCCTCGCTGAGCAAGAGAGTTGCTGAGGGCGTGCGCAACATCTTGACTAGTCCAAAACGGCGATCGCGCCACAAGATCTTGCCGGTCGCGAGATTGATGGCCGAGAAGATGTGGGCGCTATCACCCAGCGAGCCATAGACGACGCCGTCGAGCAACACCGCATTCCAGTGGTGGAGTCGGACCTTCCGATTCTGCCAAACGACCTCGGGATCTTGACCCTCTCCACCGAGGCGTAGAAGCCGCCCCCCGGCCTCCTGCTGGCTCGCGACCCAGAGGAGGGATTGCCCGTCCCAGAGCAGGTTTGAAGCGTGGTTCTCGTAGCCGTTGACCACAGTGTGGCTCCAGAGCGTGCGTCCGTTCTCAGGATCGATCGAGCGCACGGAGTCTTTGGCGAAGAACACCAGCTCCTCCCGCCCAGCGACCTCGAGCACGCGAGGGGTCGAGTAGCTCACCGAACCTGCTTCGCTTTTCCAGCGAATCGAGCCGTCCTCGGGCGCCAGTGCCAACACTCCCTGCGTACCGCCGACGAGAACAATCACCAGTCCGCGGTGAAAGATCGGGCTGGCAGAAAACCCCCACGGCGTGACCAGACCACCCAGCTCCTCCACCAGGTCGAAGCCCCACAGGAGCTCTCCGCTCCGGCGATCTAGAGCTCGAAGGATGCCCGTGTAGCCCAGCGTCACCACCCGGTCCTCCAACAAGAGCGGTGTGGCGTGGGGGCCGGCTCCAAATTGCACCAGATGTTCTTCGCGAGCGGGAGCTCGGTAGCGATGTTCCCAAAGGGTGGCTCCCGAGGTGGCATCGAGGGCGATGACAATCTCGTCTTCTGACACGGCACCTTCGTCCACCGAATCACGGTAGTGGGTGAAGATCTGATCGTGATCGCCGACAACTGCCGAATACCCACTTCCGAGCTGCCGATCCCAGAGCAGTTTCGGCCCAGATTCGGGCCACGGCTCGATCCGCGAGTCGACGCTGAAATCGCGGCCCGGCCCGCCAAATTGCCTCCAGGAGGCGGCTGAGTCAGCTACCTCGGGAATCAGAACGCCGCCGAGTGCCAGGGCACCGGCAATGATCACACTCGTGAGCATCGCCTAACTGCCTGCCCGGGCCTTGGCCAAGAGAATTCGAAACTCGCCCATGGAAATCCCTTCAAGAGGAGGTTGCTCAAGTTCTCAGCGCCCGAGTTGCTGCACAATACAGCACCCTAACCGCACGCAGCGGTTTCAGACGAGGGCCCCTCGCTTGAGGAGCGGAACCCGGGACCAGGAGCCGGTGGGTTCCCAGTGGTGAACGCTTCGATCAACCCCAATCGCGGCCACCCAGGCAGGCTCGTCACCGACCGGCGGCAGCCGGACAGGCATGAGTTTGCAGGTCCAGCTCTGAGAAGCTCGAGGAGCCGCAGCTAGTTGTACTTCGAGTCGCTGCGCTTCAACACATTCTTCTGCTTCTTGCGCGCCTCAGCGACCGTGGCGAACTGCTCGATCTTGACCTTGACCCCGGGGATCTTGCCGACGTGGGCCAGGATGGTGTCGTTCACCTTCCTTCGCGCCGCCACGCCGATGTAGTTGAGCCCATTGCTCGCTGTGACGATTCGGTAGAGAACCGCCAAGTCATTGGGCAAATCAGCGATGTTCGTCCTGTTGTACCTAACCGTCCTCGTCGCCATGGCTTCGCTCCTATCGTCAACCCAAATTGAATGATGAAACGCAATCGTACTACTTCTCCGTCTCGCGACCGGCTCGACGAGCGGCGGAACCCGGGACAGTCGCTGGGCTCCCCGTGGTGAACGCGTCGACAATCAAGGGGAAGTCCTAGCCGTTTTGGCCCGCTCCAATAGACCACAGTTCCTCCCCACTCTCGCCAGCAGAGACGAGCTCAGGATCCGCGACCAGTACTTCTTCTCGGGCACGACGCCCGTCGGTCAGGGCACGACGGGCATGGGCGGCGGTTCCTCCAGGTGGGTGCGACGCGTCCACTCCTGACCGTCGACGCTGAGCACGACGACAACGTCTCCGGGACGGACCTCGAGAGGTGCGGCCTCGCCGTCCGGGCTAGCAGCCTCGGCCAGCTCCTTGGGATCCTCCAGCGAGTGACTCGTCTGCCAGATCACCTTGTGGAAGCCCGCGGTCGTCGCCCCATCGATGTGGGCCAACAGCTCTCCGGAGGGTCGCTCGATCCGCAGGGCCGCCGCTTCGACGGAATCCTGGCCGAGGTAGTAGTAGATCTCCAGGCCATCCGCACGGTTCGGTACCTCGATCTGGCGGTCCCCGTAGAGGTGGTACGCCCCCCATTCGTCGCGCTCGGTGAGTTGAACCGGGCGGGGTTCGATCTCGAAGAGGTGTGCCCGACCGGCGAGCAGTTCGTCGCTGATCTCTCGCAGAGGATGAATGTCGCCGACCCAGACGCCTCGACCGTAGGTGCCGACGACCAGATCGCTGTCACGTTGTTGAATCACCAGGTCGCGCACCGGGACTGTCGGCATCCCGCCCTGGAAGGGCGCCCACGTCTGCCCACCGTCGTGCGTCATGTAGACACCCAAGTCGTTGCCGACGAAGAGAAGGTCCGGATCGACGGGGTCTTCGATCACTACGCTGATGGGAGCCGAAGGCAGGCCGCCGGTCGTCGCGATCCAGGTCTCTCCGTAGTCGTCGGTGCGATAGAGATAGGGACGGAAATCATCCCTGCGGTAGCCCGACTTGCTCACCCAGGCTCGAGCCGGCAAATGTCTGGAGGCGACGACTCGACTCACCCAACGGTCCGTGGGCGCCCCGGCTGAAGAGAGCGCTGCCGTGCGCTCGTCCCAGCTCTCTCCAAGATCGCTCGAAGTCCAGACACGGCCGTCGTCGGTGCCGACCCAGAGCCGTCCCTTCTCGAGTGTCGACTCAGCGAGCGTGGTGATGGTGCAGTAGTTGACGTGTCCTTCGCCTGCGATCTTCTCGGCGTCGTTGCTAGTCAGGTCAGGGCTGATCGCTTGCCAATGGTCCCCTCGGTCCGAGGATCGCAGGAGTTGTTGAGCGCCGGTGTAGAGGACCGCGGGATCGTGGGGCGAGATCTGAATGGGCGTCGTCCAGGTGAAGCGATACTTGGGGTCGCCTTCAGCAGCCTGTGGTTCGATTGAGCGACGGCGGCCGGTCGTCAAGTCGACCCGAATGTGGTTACCGAACTGTGTCGTTCCGTAGTAGTAGCGATTGTCGGGATCGATCTGGCTGTACATGCCATCCCACAGACCGACGATCACCCAGTCCTCGAGGGTGACAGCTCCAGACCAGCTATCCACCGGGCCGCGCCAGGCCTCGTGATCCTGCAGTCCGGCGTAGATGTTGTAGGGCGTCGCCGTGTCGACGGCGACCGCGTAGACCTCGCTGATAGGGAGGTTCAGCAGGTGATCCGTCGTCTTGCCGCCGTCGTAGCTCGGGAAGACTCCGCCGTCGCTTCCGAGCAAGAGGTGACGAGGGTTGGCGGGATCGATCCACAAGGTCCTCACGTCACCGAACATCTTCGAAAAGAGCTCGGTTGGCGGCCAGCGGAGGTCGCGCCAGGTGGCGCCGCCGTCGATCGAACTCGGCAGCGTCTCCGAGGTGACGTAGACCAGTTCCGGATTGGTCGGATCGACACGGATCTCGTTGAAGGCGTAGGCAGACTTGGACCCGATGGCCTCACCCTCGGCGCTGGCGCGGCGCCAACTCGAGCCGCCGTCGTCACTGCGGTAGACCTCATTGCCGATCAGGCGGGGCTCAGGCTGTTTGTTCTCCTCGCGGTCGCTCTCGGCCTCCTCTTCGCTCGGTGGCCTGAGGTTGAGATTCTCGACGATGGCGTACATGACTCGGGGTTGGTCGCGGCAGATATCAACGCCGATCCTGCCAATCTTGCCCGCTGGGAATCCGCCCGCGACCCTCGACCAGGTCGTTCCACCGTCGTCGCTGCGGTACAGCCCGCTGCGCTCACCGCCGGCTTCGAAATGCCAGGGAAGACGCGTCTTGTCGTAGGCCGCGGCAAAGAGCACGTCCGGATCGTCAGGGCGCAGCACGAGATCGACGGCGCCGACCTCCGCTCCGAGGTCCAGCACGTGTTGCCAGGTCTCACCGCCGTCGGTGGTCTTGAAGACTCCGCGTTGTTGGTTGGCCGAGAACAGGTGGCCCATGGAGGCCACCCAGAGAGTGTTGGGATCTTCAGGATGGATCCGGATGCGTGCCACGTGGTGGGAGTCGTCCAGACCTCTGGACTCGAAGGTGGCGCCGCCGTCGAGCGAGCGGTAGACGCCGGTTCCTGAGTAGGAGCTGCGAGTCATCTCCGCGTCACCAGTGCCAACCCAAAGAACATCGCTGTCGGAGCGCGCTACGGCGATGTCACCCACCGCACTGATGCCTGCCGCGTCAGTGATATTGGTGAAGGTGGTGCCGTTATTGACGGTCTTCCAGACTCCGCCATTGCGGGCCGCGACGTAAAAGGTGAACGGCAGGCCTGCGGATGGGGCCGGTGCCGCGACGTCCGTGACCCAGGAGCCGGCACGAAACGGACCCAGATTGCGGAAGGTGATCGCGTCCTGCAAAGGCTCCGGTTCTAGTTGTGCGGCTGCAGCAACAGGAGCCGTGCCGATGACCAGTACGGAGAGCACAAGGCTCACGCAACAGCATCGCGATGAGCCTCCGACAGGCGTGAGAAGAAGAGAGGAGAGCATAGGATCTTCATCCTAGCGCTGCTCCAGGAGGCTTCGACTGACCCCGCTCTACTCGTTCCGCCGCCTCAGCTTGTAGATCACGGCGCCGACCGCCAGAGCGATGCCGGCGGTGACCAGATGGCGGGTGGAGGCGCTTCCGACCAGCACTAAAGTAACGACACCTGCGGCGAACGGAATAGCGAGTCCACCGGGCAGCCGCCAGCCACTCTCGTGCGCGAATCGGCGACGCAGCACCGGGAGTGCCGCGATGGTCCCGATGTAGGTCGATAGGCGTGCGACGACCGACAGCGTCGCCAGGCCGACGAAGGTGCCGGTGAGAGCCAAAGGCAAAGCGATCGCGATCTGGAGGAACAAGGCCGCGTCCGGCGTTCTGTAGCGGGGGTGGAGGCGGCCGAGAATCGCGGGCCCATATCCATCTCGAGCCAGCGCATGCAGATAGCGCGGTCCAATGAGGATCGATTCGCTATTGGTGCCGAGGATCGATAGTGCGGCGCCGAGGGTCAGGAGCAGGCCGGCCGCCGGCCCTGCCATGACACGCGCCGCGTCCGCCAACGGTGTTTGTGAGGCGGCTGCGTGGTCGAGTGTGCCGAGGGCCACCCATTGCACCATGCTGTAGAGGGCTGTAATGACAAGAATGTGCAACACCAAGGCGAACGGTAGATCGCGCCGGGGATCGCGAAACTCGCCGGCGGGCGCGGGCGTGTTCTCGAAACCGGCGTAGGCATAGAGCAAGAGCAGAGCCGCCGCGCTCAGGTCGCCACTGCCGGCGGGTTGGGCGGCAATACGGCCGGCTTGTGCGAACTTGAGCCCCAGACCGATGAATACGAGCAACGGCACGATCTTGCCGATTGCCAGCACTACCGCAGTCCGCACGCCGCTGCGGATCCCGATGTAGTTGAGATAGGCGAGAGCCAGCGTCGGCACGACGATCGCCGCCGGACGCCCCCATCCATCGGCCATTCGCGGCCATAGGAAGGCCGCGGCCTGCGCGAATCCGGCTGAGAGCGCCGCGACCGAAGCCGTGCGCGCCAGCCAGGTCATCCAACCGACCTCGAAGCCCACGAAATCCCCGAATGCCTCGCGCGCATAGAGATACGCCCCACCCTCCTGGTCGAAGTAGGTCGAGGCTTCGGCGAAACAGAGCACGATCAGGAGCACCGCGCCGCCCGCCACCACGACCGCCCACACGCTACCCGGGCCGAGCAGGGCCGCTGCTGCCGCCGGCAGCAAGTAGATTCCCGATCCGATGACGTCGTTGAGCGCCAGCGCCACGATCTGCCAGCGCGAAACGACGCGCCGGAAAGCAGGCGCCTGTGAGGAGCTCATCCGAGGCAGTATCTCAGAGGCTCCTCCGCCCTCTCTCCCAGCAAGTGGATCGCGCGGCGGTGTCGGTGCACAATGGCTGACATGAGATCCCGAACCTCGCACCATCCGAGCCCCTCGTGTCTTGGCGCACGGCGCCTCCCTTCCGCCCTCACAGCCGCGGTGTTGCTGCTCCTCGCCACCCCGGTCCTCGCTCAGATCCATCGCGTGTCGGACGAGGTCCGCCAAGCGGACCTGCAACGTGAGGCCGAGATCGTTCGGATGGTGCGGGTGCCGATGCGCGACGGCGTGCAGCTCGCCACCGAGATCTACCTGCCCAAGGAGCGCTCCGGCCCGGTGCCGGTGGTGTTCTGGCGCACGCCCTACAACTTCTCCGAGCTGGCGGGCTCGAATCCTGCGCGGCCCAGCGCCCGCCTCAAGTACGCCCTCGACGCGGTGCGGAAGGGCTACGCCTTCGTGGTGCAGAACGAGCGCGGCAAGTTCTTCTCGGAGGGCGAGTGGGAGATTCTCGGACGGCCCCGCACCGACGGCTACGACGCGCTCACCTGGATCGCAGAGCAGCCGTGGTCGAGCGGCAAGGTGGCGACGTTCGGATGCTCGTCGACTGCCGAGTGGCAGATGGGCCTCGCCGCGATGAACCATCCGGCCCACGCCGCAGCGGTGCCGATGGGTCAAGGCGCCGGCATCGGCCGCATGGGACCGTACTTCGAGCAGGGCAACTTCTACCGCGGCGGCGCCATCCAACTGCCCATGGTCGTGTGGCTCTTCGGCGAGCAGGTCTCGCCACGACCGACGTTTCCTGAGGGAACCTCACGCGACGAACTCGAGCGCATCGCGGGCTGGTTCGACCTCGCGGCGCGGGCTCCCAGAGTCGACTGGGATGCGGCGCTGCGCGAGCTGCCGGTGGTGGAGATGATGCAGCGTAGCGGCGGCGATCCGGGCTTCTTCGCCGCTGCAACTCGGCGGCTGCCTGACGATCCGGCTTGGTACGAGGGCGGTCTCTACCACGACGACGAAGGCTTCGGAGTGCCGGCTCTGTGGGTCAATTCCTGGTACGACCTCGGCGTCTCGCCGAACCTCGAGTTGTTTCGCCACGTCCGCCAGAAAGCCGACGCCGACGTGCGCGACCACCAGTACATGATCGTCGCCCCCACAGCTCACTGCGCCATGTACCGGCTAACCGACCCGCTCCGGGTCGGCGAGCGCAACATGGGGTCGGTGGACTTTGGTTTCGACGAGGTCGTGTTCGACTTCCTGGACCGTTTCCTCAAAGAGCAGAGCGATGAGCAGGCCGAGGAATACGATCGCGACACCCCACGGGTGCGCTACTTCGCCATGGGTGACGCGCCCGAGAGCGGCTGGACGACGGCCTCGGACTGGCCGCCAGCCAGCCAGCCGAAGACCCTCTACCTCGGCAGCGACGACGGCGCCAACAGTCTGTTCGGTGACGGCGTGCTGATCGCCGAACCTGCGGGGGACAACTCAGATCTCGATCGGTTCACCTACGACCCAAGGGTCCCCGTGCCAACCCGGGGCGGCAACTTCTGCTGCCTGGGAGGCGAGCCCGAGGGCTCCTTCGACCAGAGCCCTGTGGAGGCGCGGCAGGACGTGCTGGTCTACACCTCGGCACCCTTGGAGCAAGCCGTCGAAGTCGCCGGCTTCGTCGAGGTCGTGCTCTACGTCAGCTCCGATGCGCGAGACACCGACTTCACCGTCAAGCTGATCGATGTCGACGCGGAGGGGCGCGCCTTCAATCTCGACGATGCGATCTTGCGTGCCCGCTACCGCGACGGCTTCGACCGTGAGGTCTGGATGACCGACAGCGAGGTCTACGAGATCCGCCTCGGCCCGCTGTCGACCGCCAACGTCTTCGCTGCAGGGCACCGAGTGCGGATCGAAGTCTCGAGCAGCAACTTCCCACGCTACGACCGCAACCTGAACACCGGCGGCAACAACTGGGACGAGACGGAAGGGAGCGTGGCCCACAATGCGGTGCACCACTCGGCACAATATCCGTCACGTGTCGTGTTGCCGATGGTCGACGACTAGCGGCTAAATCCAGCCGCGGCCAGGGTCAATTGCCGCATAGATTCCCTCATAGCCCAGGAGGCGACCCGCTCTACGCACTGCCTCAGCCGCTGATCTCGGCCAGGAACCGCTCGTGGCACGCCTGGCCCGCGGCTTTGACGTCAGCGTAGTCGTCAGCAAGATCGGCGTCGGCCTGGAGACCTGCGAACAGCGGATCGGTGTCCGTGTGCGGGTACGAGCAGAAGCCGCGATCGATCGCCTCACCGAGCAGCTGTAGGGCGGTCTCGTGTTCGCCGACGAAGGCGAGAATGCCGGCGTGAAAGTAGACCTGCTCGCCATCGGTTCCAGCCAGCGTCGCGGCGACGATCTGCTGCAGCGCCTGAGGATCCAGGGGTCGACCCTCCAAGAACGGTTCGAGAGTCGCGACCAGGATGGTGTATGTCGCGTGACGCCCCATCTCGAGCGCGTCCTCGGGTCGTCCCTGCCGCATCCGGATGGTCGCTCGGCTAAGACGCTCGAAGTCGTTGTCCGGGCTCAGATCAAGAAACCGCTCGGCGCGATCGTAGCGTCGAGCCAGGTAATTGGTGACGCCGCAAGAGCGAAAAGACGGGTTCCTAGGGTCGAGCCGGAGGGCCGTGTCGCAGTCCTGGACCGCCTGCTCGATCGCACCGGCATAGCGCAGCACGTAGGCCCGTACAAAGTAGGCCCGTCCGACCCCGGGCCGTTGTTCGATCAAACGACTGGCGACATCATTGGCCATGGCGAGCTCGCCCCGCTCGACATCGATCATGATGATCTGGACCTGCGGCTCGATGAGCTCGGGGTCGAGATCGAGGGCTCGTTGAGCGGCTTCGACCGCGCGCTCTTTGTCTTCGGAGGTCCCACCGCCGTACAGCGCAAAGTGATGCAGGCGGCTGCCGAGTTCTGCCCAGGCCGGCGCGTAATCCGGGTCGAGCTCGAGCGACCGCTGGACCAGCGCCAGGGCCTCGCTGTTGGGCGCAGGGTCCGAGCTCATCTGCAGACTGCGAAGGTAGAGATCGTAGGCTTCCTCACTGCTGGGCAGCGTACCCGTTGAGGCGACCGCAGCTCGAGGATCGAGCGTCGGCATCAGACTCCGCGTGACCGCGTCGGCCACCGCCTGGCGGAGACTCAACAGCTGCTGCGCGCCGACGACGACGCTGTCGCGCCAGACCACTGTATTGCTCACGACATCGATCGACTCGAGTGTGAGACTCAGCCGGTCTCCCTCCTGAAAGTACTGGCCGGTGACCACGTTGGAGACGCCCAGCGCACCACCGGCCGTGGATGGCTCGGTGGTCTCGATGTCGATCCTCGACGTGGCCGAGAAGGGCCGGACGGCGAGGCCCGTGCCGCGGCTCAGGACCGTGACGATCTCGTCGGGCACTGCCACGCGCAGGTAGTCCAGTGTCTCGTCTGCTCCGAGGTTGGCAAACGGCAGGACCGCGACTGTGTGTGGGGCGTCCGCCGCGACCGATAGCGGGGTCGTCGTCTCGGGCGGCACCGACGGCGCCCGACTCCACCACCAGTAGGCTGCAACGGTGATGACCGCCAGTGCGATGGCGACCGGATTCCTCCACGATCGCCGGGCCGCCGGCTGCGGTGCGCTGGGGACCGGCTCTCGACCAGTCGCCTCCGCAGTCGCGCTGGGTGCGATTCGGCCCGCGCTAGCCTGGTGCTGGCCCGAGTCGATCTCGCTCTGCAGCCCCTCGAGCTCGTTGCGGACGTCCCTGGCCGATTGGAATCGACGCCGGGGATCCTTCTCCAGGCAGTGCGAGATGATCCGCCCGAGGTGGCGAGGCAGGTTCGGCCGCACGTCGGTAACCGCTGCCGGAGTGTCCTTGAGGATGCTCGAGGCGAGGCCGATGGCGCTCTCACCCTGGAACGGTCGACTCCCCACGACCATCTCGTAGAGCACGATGCCGAACGAGAAGATGTCTGTGCGGTGATCAACGCTCTTCCCTGACAGCTGTTCGGGAGACATGTAGGGTGCGGTGCCTATCACCGCGCCCTCGCCGGTCAGAGGCTCGAGCTGGTCGAGCGCTAGCGTCGCGGTCTCGTCCAGCGGCGCCGACTCGATCGTCTCGACGGCGAGCTTGGCAAGCCCGAAATCGAGCACCTTGGTCGCGCCGTCCTCCGTCACCATCACGTTGGCGGGCTTGAGATCTCGGTGGGTGATGCCGCTGTCGTGCGCGGCGGCAAGGGCGTCGGCCATCGGCGCCGCGATCTCGAAGACTCGCGCGAGCGGCAGACCCCGCGGCGGGATGATCTTGTCGAGGCTCTTGCCATCGACGTACTCCATCACCAGGAGCCGCTGCCCTTCCGCGTCGTCGAGACTGAAAAGGGTGACGACGTTGGGATGGTTGAGTGCCGCCACGGCACGCGCCTCGCGTTCGAAACGCTCCAAGCGCTCCGGGTCCTCCGCCATGTCCGACGGCAGCACCTTCAGCGCCACCTCGCGGCCGAGCTTCGTGTCCCGAGCCTTGTACACCTCGCCCATGCCGCCCTTGCCGAGCAGGCCAATGATCTCGTAATGCGCGAGCGTCTTGCCGATCAAGTGGGGAGTCTATCTGCCGTGGTCCACTCCTGGTCCAACGGACCACAACTCCTCTCCAGCCCTGGTGTGGAGCTGGAAGAGTGCTGGCGGCCTCAGTCGCCGACCGTTGTCGTCCAGGCGCTGGTGTTACCGGACTCGAACCCGTCGGCGAAGATCTGAGCGCTCGTGCCTTCGAAGGCTCCGATATCTACCAACGCGGTGCGGGCGATACCGCGCTGGTCCGCGGCCGGAGCTCCAGCACTGACTCCCGCCTCGAGGGCGGGGCTACCCGCGGCAAGAGGCATGGTTGTCGTCGGCCCACCGTGGGCGCCGAGGCCCTGCAGCTGCGGATCGTCGAAGATGACTGTCGCTGTCGCTGGCTGTTCCGGCTGGCCGTTGGGGCGCTGCTCCGGCCACTGCATGTTGCCGCCCCCGTCGCCGACTTCGTTGCGGATGTTCCAGGGATTGAATTCGTTGCCGCCGAGGTTGTCCACCAGCAGCGAGTTCTTGAGCGTCACCGCATTGATGGCGTCCACCTGGATGCCTGCCGCAAAGGCGTTCGGGCCGAGGGCGAGGTTGCCTTCGATCGTCGTGTTGGTGATCTCGACCGGCGCCTGCGTCGAGATGAAGATCGCTCCTGTCAGTCCCACGCGTGCGACGTTGCCGTGAAACGTCGAGTTGACGATCTCGCCGGTGGCGTCCGGCCCCAGGAAGAGCGCGCCGATGGCTCGCGCCTCGTTGAAGGCAAAGGTCGAGTTGTGAATCGCGAACGGCCCGCCCTGAATGTAGGCACCGCCGGCGAACTCGCTGTCGGTGGGGTTGAGGTTGCCGACGAAGTTGCAGGCGTTGAACGAGCTCATACTCACTGCGTCGTACATGACGGAGAAGAACGCACCGCCGTAGGCATTGCTCTCATTGTCGATGAAGTCGGTGCCACAGACGTTCACCTGACGCTCGGCCCCGTCGACTCCGAGGGCTCCGCCATTGCCGCCATTGCCCGGGTTGCCGCCGTCTCCCGTCGCCACGTTGTCGCTGAAGACGCTGTCGACGATGGTCACGCTCTCACTGCCCAGCGAGTAGACAGCGCCTCCGTTGCTACCCCTGTTGCGCTCGAAGCTACAGTTCTGGAAGACAACATCGTTCATACCGACGGCGTAGAGGGCCCCGCCGCCGCCGTCCTGAGCCGTCGCGATCGCCACGTTGTCAGTGAACCAGCAGTTGACCGCCACCAGGCTCACGGCCTGCCAGGGGCCCCCGGAGGGCTTGTAGATACCGGCTCCGCTCTCGCTGGAGCTGGCGGCGTTGGCGATACCGATGTTCTGGAGCGTCACCGAATAAAGGAGGTTGCTTGGGTTGGTGATCAGTAGCACTCTATGCGCACCCTGCCCGCTCAGCGTCACGACGCCGGCCCCATCGACCACGACGTCCTTGTCCACGACCAGCTGAGCGGTCAGCTCCACCGTCACCGGCGCGGAGCCGAGATCGAAGAGGATATGGCCTCCGGTGTCGAGCGCCGCCTGGATCTGCGCGGTGCTGACGCTGCCCGGCGTTCCGTTGCCGAGGATCGTGGGATCAAGCAACGGCACCGGCGCGGCGGCGGGAGCACACTCGGGGAGCTGCCCGACACCTTGCACGAACGCGCCCCTGGAGGGACCGGCTCCGGTCGTTGCCGACGCAGCGATCGAGAAAACCAGGTAGGCCAACAGGGCCACGGTCAGAGTCACTCTCCGCATCGCCGCCTCCTCAACCGCCAACGTACGCTGCCGGGAGCGGGTCGCGCTATGGAATGTGCGGAGCGGCCTCGCTGGCCTCGGACTCGGAGCTCACGAGCTGCGTTGGGCTTCACCCGACCAACAGCGGTTCCGATGGCTACCGTCAACTTGAGCAGGAATGACTGCGAGCGGTCACCATGACTGCGATCGTCCTGGAAACCGGTGACGAGATCGGCGAGTCTTCGGATCATCGCGAAGATTGCTAGACTGGCATTACGCAAGACCCGAATCGTACCGGCATGCGCTACGACGCTTTCATCTCCTATAGCCACGCCGCAGATGGCCGGCTAGCGCCAGCGCTTCAACTCGCGCTCAAGAGGTTCGCCAAACCTTGGAACAAGCGACGAGCTCTGCACGTCTTCCGCGACGGCACCAATCTCGGGATCCACCCCGATCTCTGGGGCGAGATCGTCGAAGCTCTGGGGTCGTCGCGATATTTCGTCCTGCTGGCCTCGCCCAGCGGGGCGAGCTCAAAGTGGGTAGGGCAGGAGATCTCCTTCTGGCGCGAAAACCGGAGCGAGGATCTCGACAAGCTCCTCGTGGTCCTGACCGAGGGCGAGCTCAAGTGGATCGAGGACGGAAACGGGGGGCGGCTCGCCGGCGACGCGGTCCACCCGCAGCTGGCCGACCTGTTCTCGACAGAGCCCCTGTACCTCGATCTGCGCGCAGCACGCGACGACAAGGACCTGTCACTCGCGAACCCGGAGTTCAGCCAGAACGTTGCGCGGCTGTCATCCGAGATCAGGGGCATTCCGCTCGATGACCTCATAGGCGAAGACGTCCGCCAGCACAAGCGAACCAAGCTCTGGGTGCGCGGCACCATGGCCGTCTTGGCGACTTTGGTGCTAGCTGTTTCGGCCGCGGCGTGGTTCGCCTTCGACCAACGAGGCGAGGCGCTAGCCCAGCAACAGATCGCCGAGGACAACGCAGAAGCAGAAAGCACCCAGCGCGGCATTGCAGAAGAGAAGTCTGAGGAGGCGCGATTGGCAGCCGTAGCCGAGGCGGCACAACGGAGGATCGCCGAGGACAAGGGAGAGGAAGCACTGTTGAGTGCCGAGGCGGAGAAACGACAGCGTGCCATCGCCGAGGGCCAAACTCGGCTCTCGGTCGCGCAGCGACTTGCGGTGCAGGGTCAACTCCTCGTCGAAACCACGGGCCCAGCGGAAGTCGCTACCGGGAGTCTGCTCGTCATCGAGGCGCTCCAGCGCAACCGGAACACGTTGCAGGGCCACCTCGCCTGGAGCAGCGTGCTCGACCGCTATCCGCCGCTCATGGCCCGCCATGTCTACCCGGAGGCTGGTGCCCCCAACGCGGGCATCGCCGCAGCAATCAGTCCCGACGGCCGCTACCTCGCTGTGAGCACTCGCGATGAGGGTGTCTTGGTTCTCGATGCGGAGAGCGGCGAAACACTCTGGGCTCCAGGACCCCTGTCACCACCGGCCGTCAGCATCTCGCTCCGACCGGGAGCGCCGGTGATCGCGACGGCAGAGGGCAACGCGGTGCGCTTGTTCGATTTCGCTCGCGAGGAAGAGCTCGCGCGGATCGAGCTCCCGGATCGGCCGCAAGCCCTAGCGTTCGGCGCAGCCGGGCAGACCCTCGCGGTCGGAGACAGCGGTGGCGGGCTCCACGTGCTCGGGGTCTCCTCGGTTGGCCAACTCAGCCGTGGACCTGTCTTGAGAAACGCCTCCGGTGACGTGATGCTCCCGGCTCTCAATCCCCAAGGGCGACTCCTCATGGCCAATTGCTGGCACACCCAGATCGAAGAGAACGTCGTCCGTTTCTGGGACCTTGAATCCGGAGCACCCGCGGGCCCCTATGCGCAGGGCGACACAAAGGCCCTCGCGTTCTCTCCTAGCGGTCGTCTGGCAGCCATCGGTGGATTCGACGACGTCGTCGAGGTGTACGCGATCGAGATTCCGGATTCGTCGTCCAGCCAGCGGGCGGACTCCGTCGAGCTCCAAGCCGAGTGCCGGGGAGTCTCTCCCAAGTGCCAGGAAGAAATCCTGAGGCGCCCGGTAAGCCGCGTCCTTCGGCGGCGGTTCGATACGGGAAGCAACGTGACGGCGGTGGCGATCGACCCGGCCGATGAGCTACTCGCTGCAGCGACGCCCGGTGGAGTGCGGATCTGGAATCTCCAGACCGGTATCGAGCGACCGGGTCTGGACCACGCCGACGTCGGGCTCGTCGCCTGGGTCGATGAGGGCAAGCGCCTCGCCACCGTCAGCACTACGGAGGTGCGGATCTGGAACTCCTCCTTTGGTACCGAATTGGGAGAGCGAGTGCGTGCCCACGCCGGCTCGCTGGAGGAGGCCGGGAGTAGCTTCGAGAGTCTTCGCGAAGAGACCTGCCGCCGGATCGGGCGGAATCTGACGGACGCCGAGTGGGAACGCTACCTGGGCGACGACCCGAGAGCGGCGCTTGCCTGCGGCTAGCCGTCTGATCGGCGCCCTGAGCTCGAAAGCCAGCGAGCCTTTACCCAGGCCGTCGCGAGCACGTCGCATAGCGAAGCTACGGCAGTCGGACTGCGCTGCAGCTTGGCCCATCAGCATTCGATAGAGTCTGGCGATCTTCTTCTGAGCCAGGGCGGGCTGATCTGCCTGTGGCTCGGACGGAGGGGGAGTCGATTTGGAGACGTCGATGAGAGTTTTCAAAAGGGGGCTGGTCTTTCTCGCCGTGATCGCCATGGCAGGCCAAGCCGAAGCGGAATCGTGGCCAACGCCCTACACGGCTGAGGAGATCCGTGACGTGTGGGTCGAGGGTTTTTGGCTGGACACGCGGGTGGAATCTGCAGAAGGAGTGGTGGTCAATCGGATCGAGGTGCTGGAATGGTCGAGCGAGGGCGCCGTCCTACGCGAGACGCCCAACGACGCGGCCGACGACGAGCTCGAGGGCTTGGCTTCGATGGCCGTGACCTGGGAGCAGCTGCGCTCCCACGCGATGTTCGACAAGGATTCGACCACCCGGAAGCGTGAGATCCGGGCGACTCCTCTCGGAACCCTGGAGGGCTGGCTCTTCACGAGAACGGACTCCAACGGCCGCGCCGAGTTCTTCTTCGCCGACGGACTTCCGGGCCCGCCGGTGGTCTACGGCCAGACGGGAGCTGACGGCGTTACGACATCTCAGGCGGTCCAGGTCGCCAGGTATGGAGTCGATCCGGCGAGCACGCTGCTAGAGAGCACGCCAGCACCGCCCGTTTGAAGTGCCCGCGGCACCTTCCGGTAGTCTCCCGCCAATAGGAAGGGAAACCGAACGGATCCACGACCTCAGCAGGAGCACGGAGCCAGATGAATCGAGCCGGTAGCGGCGATGCCCTCTCCGAGAAGCCAGAACTCGACTGGGTTCTGCTCTTTTCGGCGTGGCTAATCACTGCGGTCGCGACCGCGGGTAGCCTCTTCTTCAGCTACGTCATGGGCTTTGCTCCGTGCGTCCTCTGCTGGTATCAGAGGATCTTCCTGTTTCCCCTGGTCATCGTGCTCGCCAGAGGGCTCTTTCCACTCGACCGCACCGTGGTCAAGTACGCCCTGCCTCTGGCGACGCTGGGTTGGCTCGTGGCCGGCTATCACAATCTCGTCTACGCCGGCATCGTCCCGGAACGCCTGCAGCCCTGCACTCAGGGGGTGTCGTGTACCGAGGAGTATGTGGAACTCTTCGGATTCTTGTCGATCCCGATGCTCTCCTGGCTCGGGTTCACCGCCTTGACCACAATCCTGTTCGCCGTCCACCGGAGGAATCCCCAGTGAAGCGCAACCTGTTCATCGTTACCTGCCTCATGCTGATCGTCGTCTTCTGGTTCGGCGCCTCGCGGCTCAAGAAACAGCGCGCCGAAGAGCTGGGTTTCCTCGCTCAGGAGCGAGCCTCGACGTTCGTGCGGCCTCACTCGCCCACCCTTGGCGCCGAGGATGCCAAGGTCTACCTCGTCGAATTCACCGATCCGGCGTGTGAGACCTGTGCCGCCTTCTCGCCGTTCGTGAAGCAGTTCATGGACCGCCATCCGGGCAAGATCCGGCTCGTAATCCGTTACGCCCCGTTTCACGGCGGGTCGAGCGATGTGGTCCGGGTTCTGGAAGCGGCACGGATGCAGGGGAAGTACTGGGAGACCCTCGACCGGCTCTATCGCTCGCAGAGCTTCTGGACTCAGCACCACCAGGTGAGGCTCGACCAGGTCTGGCGAGTTCTGCCCATCGTCGAGCTCGACCTCGAGCGGCTCAGGGCGGATATGAACGACCCGCGCATTACGGCCATCATCGAGCAGGATCTCGCCGACGCCGAGACTCTTGGAGTTCGCAAGACTCCCGGCTTCTTCGTCAATGGAAAGCCGTTGGAGCCGTTCGGGCTTGAGCCACTTGCGGCGCTCCTCAGTGCAGAGCTGAGCAAGAACTACCCCGGCTGAGAGCTGCAGGAGAGGCTCACAACTCCTCGTAGCCGAGAGCGGCGGGATGGCGCCGACCCTGTCGCGAGCGACCTTCGATCTGGGAATGGACGGTAGTCGCTGATAGCCTCTAAGCGACCGATGAGGTCCCTGTGAAGTCCCTGTGGAGGAGGCCATGAGTCCTGTCCTGATAGCCGGTACGATCATCGTCAACTTGGCTCTGATCTCCTACGCCGTGGGGATCATCGGCGAGCAGCGCAGCTGCAGAGTGAGTGCTCGCACACTGGCCTTCCTCGTTGTGGGCGTGGTGCTCGACGTCGTCGCCACTGCTTGCATGATCGTCGGCTCGAGCAATAGCCCGTTCACCCCGCACGGCTTTCTAGGCTTCTCGTCGTTGGCGGCGATGGTGACTGAGACCACGTTGGCATGGCGCCATCGCCGGGCGCACGGTGACAGCGACGTGCCTCTCTGGTTGCACCGTTACTCGCGGATCGCCTTCGGTTGGTGGTTGGTCGCCTACGTGACCGGGGTGCTGCTGGTCATGGCCTCGCGCTAGCGGGCCCGCCGCCCACTCTCGCGGCGCGGCGCCCTCAGGAGACGTGCGTCGGAGGAAACTGCTGAGCCAGCACCCGAAGCCGACCGATGCGTCGTTCGCAGGCGTACCTTGCCGCCTCGAGGTCCACTTCCTCGACGGCAAAGCGACGCTGGCGGTGGTAGTAGTCGGCCACGTCGCTCCCGTCGGGCTCGGCGTTGAGGCGGTAGCTCGCACCGTCCCACACCTCGTAGAGCGGGAATAGACCGCTGGCGACGGCCAGGCGTACGAGCTCTACCGATTCTCCGGGCTCCGACTTCCAGCCGGTGGGACAGGGCGAATGCAGCAGCAGGAACTTGGTGCCCTTGGTGTGAAGTGCGGTCTTGACCTTCCGCGCGTAGTCCTCAGGATGAGCGATCGACAGTGTGGCGGCGTAGGGCACTCCATGAGCCGCCACGATCGCCATGATGTCCTTCTTGCTCTCCGCCTTCCCGGTCGGTGTCGTCGTAGTGCGGGCCCCGGCCGGAGTCGCCGACGAGCGCTGACCCCCCGTGTTGCCGTAGATCTCGTTGTCGTAGCAGACGTAGATCAGGTCCTCATTGCGCTCCGCCGCGGCCGACAGGGTTGCGATGCCGATGTCGTAGGTACCGCCGTCCCCGGCCCAACAGATGACTTGATGGCTGTCGTCGTTGAGTGAGCGCACTCGCGCCATACCGGTCGCGTAGGCCGGCGCCGAGCCGAAGGTCGTGGCGACCACCGGCACGTTGTAACTGGTGGTTGGATAGCCGCCGGCAGTGACGATGCCGCAGCAGGCCGGAATGGCCATGTGACAGTGCTGGTCCTCTGCGGCCAGTACCCGGCCGAAGAGCGTCAATCCGACGCTCATGCCGCAGCCGCCGCAGTTCGTGTTGCCGGGGCGCAGCAGGCACTCCTCGGTGCCCGGATCGGCCTGCTGTTCGGCAGCTCGGGTGGCGTCCGTCGTGACGGTTGTCATGCGATGGCCTCCTTGGTCGTTGCGAGGCCCATCCACTGCGGCCTTTCGGCTTCGCTTCGAGCCGCCAGGTCGTCGAGGACCTCGGCGATCATCGTCGGCGTGACGTCGCCCCCGCAAATCCCGGTCAGGTAGCCCTGAATCAGCGGCGTGGTCGCGCTGCCTTGGAATGTCGCTCGCGTGTCGTGCCAGAAGATGCCGCCGGCGCCTGCCGCGTAGTTGCGGTCGAGAACGGCGAGTTTGCGGGCACTCCGGCAGGCTGATCTCAGCTCCGCCTCGGGGAACGGGCGAAACATCTTGATCTTGACCAGACCGACCTTCTCGCCCGCCTCACGGCGCCGCTTTACGACATCGCGGGCCGTGATGGCGATCGTTCCGGAAGCGATGAGCACCGATTCGGCGTCATCGGTTTCGTAGGTCTCGATGGCACCGCTCACGGGCCGATCGAAGACGTCGGTAAAGGCGCTTCGGCACTCGTCGAAGACCTCCGGTACGCGGCTCATCGCGTCGTCGATCTCAGCGCGGTGGGCCATGGCTTCGTTCGGCCAGACCAAGCCGCCGAGGGTGACCGGGTGCTCCGATCGCATGCGATGCGGCAGGTCGAGCGGAGGGAGGTAGCGGTCCACCAGATCCTGCGGCGGTAACTCGGTCTCCATCTGGGTGTGCGAGACGATGAAGGCGTCCATACAGACCATGACCGGGAGCATGATCCGCCGGTCCTCGGCCAGGCGGAAAGCCAACAGCGTGGTGTCGAAGACCTCCTGGTTGTCCTGGCAGTAGAGCTGAATCCAGGGGAAGTCACGCAGCATCAGTGTGTCGCCCTGGTCGGCCCAGATGTTCCACGGCGGGCCGAGGGTGCGATTGACCGCCACCATCACGATCGGCAACCGGTAATAGCCGGCGACCATGATGTTCTCCACCATGTAGGCGAGACCGTTGGAGGAGCTGGCGGTGAACGACCGGGCTCCGGCGAGCGAACCTCCGATCGAGACGCCCATGGCGCTGTGCTCGCTCTCGACTGGCACGACCTCGCCCTTGGTGAACGGGAACTTCGCCACGTACTCGACGATCTCGGTCTGCGGCGTGATCGGGTAGATGCCGGACACCGCGCCCCGGGCGGTGCGATTCGCTTCGCCCGCCACACTCAGGGCGTGGCCGGCGGCATAGTTGCCTGTCACCAACTCAACGGCCATAGTCTGCTCCTTAGATCTGGCTCATAAAGATGACGTTGCGCGGGCACTCGCTGGCACAAACCGCGCAACCCTTGCAGAACGAGTAGTCGAAGACGAAGTCGGGGCCGACGCGCTTGAGCACACCCTCGGGGCAGAAGGTCACGCAACGATCGCACTCGTTGCAGACGCCGCACGACAGGCAGCGCTTCGCCTCGCCGGCGTCGTCGAGCCCCTGGTGAACCTCGTCGAAATTCCACGTCCGTTCCCACGATGGCAGGCTCTCTCCCTTGCTCTTCTGGGCCCGCTCGAAGAGATGCATCCTCATCGCCTCAGGCTGGACCACTTCGTCTCGCCAGACGTCTACGTGGCGACGCGCTTCGGTGTGCCCGACATCCTCCATCAGCTCGCCAGACAGCGTCTCGTGGATATGGAAGGCCGAGCGGCGGCCGCTGCCGATGGCGCCCGCCACAGTGCCATCGCCGGTGGCCAGGTCGCCGATGGCAAAGACCGGGGTCTCGATCAGCCCCAGCAGCCGCGAACCCTCGCGAACTTCTGTCCCTTCCGGGAAGACGCTCAGATCCGGCGACTGTCCGAGGGCGAGAATTACCCGATGACAAGGCAGATCGAAGTCGGAGTTCGCAATCTCCATCGGCCGCTGGCGGCCGGACTCGTCCGGTTCGCCGAGCTTCATCCAGCGACAGGTCAGTTGGTAGCTCCTGCGCTCTTCGTTGCTCCCGATGTCCTCGCGGATCGCGACCGGCAGGGTGAGGGTCTCGAGTTCGATTCCCTCTTCGATCGCTTGATCGATCTCTTCCCGTATCGCCGGCATCTCGTCGGGGCTGCGGCGATAGACGATGATCACGCGCTCGGCGCCGAGCCGTAGAGCCGAGCGGGCCGAGTCGACCGCCGTGTTGCCGCCGCCGACGACCACGACGCATTCACCGTCGAGTCGAATCTCCTCGCTGTGCGCTCGCTCGAGGAAGTCGAGCCCCTGGAGTACGCCCTCGGCCCCGGCCGTTCCCAGGGCCAGGGAGCGCAATTCCTGGAGCCCGGTGGCCACCAGGATGGCGTCATGGCTGCGAGCCAATTCGAGCAGTCGTTCGCGGTCGACCGCGGCCTCGGTCCGTATGGCGACTCCGAGGGCTCGAATGCGCTCGATCTCACCGTCCGCGACGTCGTCCGGCAAGCGATAGCCGGGGATGCCGGCTCGCAACAGACCGCCGACCTCCTGGCCGGCCTCGAAGACGGTCACCTGGTAGCCGAACCGAGCGAGATGGTAGGCGGCGGTCAGACCCGCGGGACCGGAGCCGACGATCGCCACCTGCTCGCTCCGGTCGGCGAGAGTCTCGACGACCGCCGTTCCGTGGTCTGCCGCGTAGCGCTCCAGATCGCGCACGTTGACCGCGCCGTCGAGCCCGATGCGATTGCAGTTGTCCATGCACGGGGCGGGACAGACCCGGCCGCAGACGCCGGGGAAGGGCGAGACGCGCAGCAGGATGCTGAGTGCCTCGTCGGTCTCCTCCCGCGCCAGCGCCTGGAGGAAGCCCTGGACGTCATTGCCGGCCGGGCAGACGTGGTTGCATGGCGGCACCATCTGCTGACGCCGAGGCTGCTGACTGGCCCACTGTCCGGTGAGGATCTTGGGGAGCGCACCGCCGGCACCGTCGAGAAAGCTCGGCGGGCGCGGGAGGGCCGAGGCGGGAAGAGCGGCCTCGGTGTCGCTCGCGCTGACCGCCGCGTCGAGCGTGCGAAGCCCTTCGAAAGCCTGCTTGGCCGCGGCGAGGTTTCCACCGTCGAAGCCGAGGTGCCGAACCGAAGCCAGAACCGACTCGAGATCGAGACCGAGCATGCGGCCGACCGCCCCGACGAGGGCGGTGTTGACGATCGGCACCGAGCGAGTGCCGAGATCGTTGTCGCGCGCAATGGCGGTGGCGTCGACCGTCGCCAGCCGGTGGGCCGGGAACTGCTCACCGAAGCCCTCCGGCGGCTCCGGTGTGTTGAGCAGAATCCATCCGCCGGGCTTCAGCCCGCCGGTGATCGCCGGCCCGATCAGGGTGGGGTCGAGCACGACGATGTGGTCCGGCTCGTAGATCAGGTTGCGATTGGTGATCGGCTCGGTATCGTAGCGGCAGAAAGCCTGCACCGGAGCGCCCGATCGCTCCGCCGCGTAGAGGCCAAAGGCCTGCACCGAGTCGCCTTCCAGGAATCGAGTCGTGGCGATCAGCTTGGCGAGGGTGACACCACCCTGGCCGCCTCGGCCATGCACGCGTATCTCGATCATCGCGGCACTCCTCCCGAGCGGGTCCGACGGCTCCGAAGCCTACGAGATCCTCTTGATTCGTCGGGCTGGGGCGCGAACCTCCAGAGCTATGATGAACGGCCGGCCGGGCCGGACCAACACCCGGCGAGGCGGTTCCCGAGCCCACCCCGCCACCTAGTGGCGTGTTCCCACGGACTTGTCACTCGTCCGCAGGTCGCTTGATCCGCCCGCCGCCTTCGGCGAGCAGACGGGCCACCTCTTCCGGCGGCTGCGGCTCGCTAAAAAAGAAGCCTTGTCCTTCGTTACAGCCTTCGTCGAGCAGTAGCTCCGGGTGGCTAGCCAGGCCGAGACCCTCGGCGATGACATCAAGGCCGAGCTGGGAAGCGAGCGTGACGACCGATCTCAGGATGGTTGCGTCGCGCTGGCTGCTCTCGATGTTGCGGACGAAGCTGCGGTCGATCTTGAGCTTGTTGAGCGGGAACCGGCGCAGGTACTCGAGCGAAGAGTAGCCCTGGCCGAAGTCATCAAGCGAGATCCGCACACCGAGTTCGCTGAGCTCAACGATGCTCTCCTCGATGACGTCGGTGGCCTCCATCAGGACGGTCTCGGTCAACTCGAGTTCCAGGAGCCGTGGTTCGAGCTTCGTCTCGCGCAGAATCTCGGTCACCGATTCCACGAGACCACGACTCCTCAACTGCGCCGCCGACAGATTCACCGCCACCGGTATCGGCGCCAGTCCGTCCCGCTGCCAACTCATGACCTGTAGGCAGGCTGTTCTCAGCACCCACTCTCCGATGGGTACGATGAGGCCGTTGCCCTCGGCGATGGGCACGAAATCCAACGGTGCCACGACACCTCTCGTGGGATGGCGCCAGCGCAGTAGAGCCTCGACTCCCACCAGCCTCCGGCTCCGCAGATCGACCTGCGGTTGGTACTCCAGGAAGAGCTCGTCGCGCTCGAGCGCGCTGTGTAGTTCTTGACCCAGCGCCATGCGCTGTTGGATCTCGGTGTTCATCTCCTCGCCGAAGAAGCGGTAGCCGTTGCGTCCGTCCTCCTTCGCCTTGAACAGCGCCAGGTCGGCTTGCTTGAGCAGTTCCTCCGGATCAGGCTCGGCCGGCGGACTGATCGCGATTCCTATGCTGGCGCCAATGTAGACCCTCTGGTTTTCCAGCTCGAACGGCGAGGCGAGGGTCGCGATGAGTCGAGTGGCCAACTCCGCGACACTGTCCGGGCTCGCCGGGTCGGTCTGCACGATCGCAAACTCGTCGCCGCCCAGCCGCGCCAGCAGATCGACCTCGCGGACAATGGCGGATAGGCGCCCCGCGACCTCGACCAGAAGCTTGTCTCCGGTAGTGTGCCCGAAGCTGTCATTGACGCCTTTGAAGTGATCCAAGTCGAGCATCAACACCGCGAGCATGCGGCCGGTCCGGGCGGCCACGCGCGTTTGATGCTCGAGCCGATCGGTCAGCGAGTAGCGGTTCGGGAGATCTGTCAGGAAGTCATGACGGGCCAAATGAAAGACGCGCTCTTCCGCCTCGACCTGGGCAGTGACGTCCTCGTGGATGGCCACGAAATGGGTGATGCGCCCCTCGCCGTCGGCGATCGGGGTCACGGTCTGGGTCACTGTGAACAACTCGCCATCCTTGCGCCGGTTCACGACCCGCCCGCTCCACGCCGTGCCGACCAGAATCGTCTTCCATAGATCCCGGTAGAACGAATCCTCCTGCCGACCCGATTTGAGGATGCGCGGTGTCTGGCCGAGCGCTTCCTCGCTCGAGTAGCCGCTCAGCCTCTCGAAGGCGGGGTTGACGAACTCGATCTTGCCTTCGGCGTCGGTGACGAAGATAGCGTTCGCGGCTGTCTCCATCGCAACGCTGAGCAGGCGAAGGTCCCCGCCTGCCCCTTTAGCCCGCGGCCTGGTGCCGCCCCCTTCGATCGACTGGTCAGGACCCCCCACACCGCCTCCTGTCCGGGAAACTGCCATTCAGGCATCTCTAACTGCCTTGGCTAAACGGAAAGGCTAGCACGCGGGCCGCAGACAACAACTCGAATTGGTGACTGGACCCGATGCGGGCCACTTTGAATTCCCCTATGGGACTCACTCCTCGGGAGAGTCCTCGAACGAGGGCCGAACGGTCGGGAGGCTGCTGCAACGGGCAACAACTCCCTGTCCGCAACGGCGAAGGCCTCCTCAACTCAGACCATGACTCGCCTCAGACCGCCGACTGGTTGCGCGGCCGGTAGCGGTAGAAGTAGTAGGCCACCGCACCGAATACTTTGAACAAGACGATGCCCAAAGCCCAGGCAACCCGATCCTGAGGCGGGTCGGTCCTATGGCGCAGACAATCCACCAGCATCCAGAGCCAGAAGGCAAGCACGGCCAGGACCGGCAGAACCAACAGTGTGATTACCAAGGGGTGGGGATCGATCATGGTGATACCTCCACCCTGTCTACGGCTTGGCCCCGCCTGGTATTCACGGCCATTCGACAATCTCGGGAGCGGTGCTCGGGGACGGGTGCCACTCTCCGGTCGGCTGCCCCGCGACGCGGCTCGCTCCCGACGATCTCCTGAGCAGCTGACAGGAGCGCAACGAGAGGAGCTCCCACTCAGGATCGAAGCTCGATGGCGAGGTAGTAACCTAGGGGGCAACAAACAACATACGGGGTGGCAACGATGAGAGTCGATAGTGGTCACGGCACTCGAATTGGGCGTTGGTGGATTGTTGGTGTAGCACTGGCCATGGTGTTCGGGAGCGCCGGCTGCCACCAGCAGCAAGATGACGACGGTGGTTCCGGCTTCGGCGGCGACTCTTTGATCGGCGGCGGTTGGGGCAACTTCCAGGGCATGGCGACGAGCAACTACTACGGCATGTTCCACGGCTTCCGCGGCACGGCGGTCGGCGAGGTCGAGTCGCGGGTCGGCACGGCCGGGGTGGTGACCGAGTTCTCGGCCGCGATCACGACTGCTCCGCCGACGGGTAACTGGACGTTCACTCTGTTCAAGAACGGGGTAGCCGAGGCCGCAACGTGCTCGATCGCCGGAGGTAGTACGAACTGTAGCGATGCCACCCACTGTGTCGCTTTCGCGGCCGGGGACCGTATTGCCGTTGAGGTGGTCCCGATGGGTGCCACGGCCAACTCCGGCGGACCCCGTTGGACTGCAGTGTTCGCCGCCGGTGGCAGCTGCTCATAGCCGGGGCACCCAGGCTGCCCACTCTTCGAGTCGGGTGATTCGGTGCATGTCGGGCCTAGGATAGAATGCCTTATTGAAAGGGACGCGCTTGGCAGTTTTTCTCAGACGACTGAACGTCGCTGTAGCTTTGCTTGTAGGGACCTTCGCGGTCGGGGCGCCGCTCGGGGCGGAAGGATCGCCCCCGGTTGCCCCTAGCGGTCTCGAACCGGAGGCAGCATTGGCGGCGATGAAGCGGATGGCCAGAGAGTCACCGGCCGACGCTTTGGCCTTGGGTGCCAGCGCGCTGACCGCGGGCCCGGCTCTCGCGCCTGATGTCGAGGCGGGGATCCATTGCGCTCAGGCTACGGCGCTGTTTCATCTCCAGAATCTACAGCAGTCCCGTGACGAGGCGGCCGAGGGGATTCGTATCGTCCGCGAAGTCTCGGGCTCGTCCGAGGTGCTGGCGCGCTGCCTCGGAACTCTGGGCAACGCGGAACAGACCCTGGGCAACCACTCGGCGGCGATCGCCGCCTATGCCGAGGGGCGGGAGGTCGCACAGTCGACGGGCGACAGCGCTCTTTACTCGGCCCTCTCCAACAACTTGGGCTTTCTCCTGCAGAAGATGGGCGAGCTCGAGGCTGCGGCCGAGGCCTACGTGTCCGCGCTCGCCGACATCGATGCGATCGAGCCGCTGCGCCTCGCCCGCCGACTCAACAACATTGGCACGCTCTACAACGACCTGGGGCGTCATCGGTTGGCGCTCGACTATCTGGAGCGCTCGCGGGATGCCTTCGAGAGCAGTGGCGGTGGCCCCCGGCGCTACAAGATCCTAGTCAACGAGAGCATCGCATGGCGCGGCTTGGGCGAGCCCGAGCGGGCCCTGGAGTTGCTCCACGAGGCTCTACCCCTGCAGCGGAAAATCGGCGACGCGCGTGGTGCGGCCGTGTCGCTGGCCAATACGGGAGGTGCGCTAGGCGATCTGCAGCGGTTCGGGGAGGCGCTCTACAGCCTCGACGAGGCTCTCGAGGTGCAACGCGGCCTGGGGCTCAAAGGGGATGTCGCCAGCACATTGGCCGACAAGGCAAGGATCCTGGCCTCGAGTGGCGACTTTGTGCAGGCGGTGGCTGTGGCAGAAGAGAGCCTGCAACAGGCTCGAGCTCTCGAGATGCCACTGGTGGCGAAAGCTGCGATGGAGGTCCTGGCCGACGGATACGAGGCCCTCGATTTTCCCGCCGAGGCTCTGGCCTCACTCCGCGAGGCCACCGGTCTCGATGATCGGCTAAAGGAAGAAGCCTTGGCCGAGGAGCTAGTGGCGCTCGAGCGTGCGGGTGCTCGGATTTCCATTCATCCCGAGATGGGACGGTGGTGGGGCCTGGCACTGGGAGCGGTACTGATCGCGGTTCTGCTCAGCATGGCGCAAGTCCTGAGGACCGTGCCACAGTTTGCCGGAGCACCGGGCGACCTTGTGGACCTCGAGCCCGAAGACGAGGACCAGATGTGGTCGGTGTGCAGCTACTGCAAGAACGTCCAGGATCAACGCGGCGGTTGGGTTTCGTTCGAGGCTGAGCTACGCACTCGTCGCGGCATCCAAACGTCCCACGGCATCTGTCCGGCCTGCCTCGCCGAGATTCGGAGCGAGTTCATCGGCCAGACGAAACCCAAGCCCTGAGCAACACCGCGGGGAGTTGGACCTACCCCTGGGAGTTCTCACTATCACCACGGCCCAGGGCGCTGGAGAGTTGCCCGACATAGTTGGCGGCCAGTTCCGGCGCCTTTCTTGGTCCTCGGCACACTGGAATGCCTGCGTACACTCTTGGCCCTCGCCGCCGCTCGTTTCCAGAACGGCGAGTCGTTTCTGCGGATGTCCCTTGTTCTGCCGGCTGTCGCGTCCGTGTCGCGCCGCCGTTCGTGCAGAGTCCCGGGTCTGCACCGAGCCGAGCTAGTTCAGCCGCGCGACTCGCGCCAGGTCATCATCGACAAACCCGCCGCGACGAGGGCCGCAATGAAGCTCACGGTAAGAGGTACCGTGACGCCGTCGACCACGACATCCATGGCGAAGACGAGGCGCAGCAGGTGAGCCAACGAGACGACAGCGAATACGACGCTGGCAAGGCTGGTGAACGGCTTGAGATTACCCGACATGGGAGGACTCCTTTCTGGTTGACATCAGTCAGAGACTGTCTTTCGTGGGGAGGGCAGACGCCCGGCATCACGAAGCGCTCGGCGCAGGATGAAGTCGAGTTGTCCGTTGCTGCTGCGCAGTTCATCGGCCGCCCAATGGCGCAGGGCGTCCAGCACCCTTGGGTCGGTGCGCAGAAGGAACGACTCTCGCGCTGGTCGCCTCTTTGCCATGGGGTCTCCTAGTCGCCTCCGGCCAGCTTCGTAGCGACAAACTCGCTAGTTGTAGAGCGAGCCGGTGTTGACGACCGGCTGGGTGTGCCGGTCGGAGCAGAGGACGACGAGGAGGTTGGAGACCATGGTGGCTCGGCGCTCGTCGTCGAGCTCGACGATGTCGTCCTTCTCCAGTTGAGCGAGAGCCATCTCGACCATGCCGACGGCGCCTTCGACGATCTTGGTGCGCGCCGCGACGACAGCCTGCGCCTGCTGGCGTTGGAGCATGGCCGCGGCGATTTCGGGCGAATAGGCGAGGTGGCTGATGCGGGCCTCGATCACTTCGACTCCGGCCTTCTGGAGCCGCTCTTGGATGTCGTTCTCGAGCTGCTCGCAAACTTCCGACGGGTTGCCGCGCAGCGAAATCTCGTGGTCCTCGCTGTCGTAGGGGTGGCGGCTGGCGAGTACCCGCAGGGCGGCCTCACTCTGCACCTCGACGAAGTGCTGGTAGTCGTCTACTTCGAAGAGCGCCTCGGCGGTCTCGACGACCCTCCACACGACGACCGCCGAGATGTCGATCGGATTGCCGTCTCGATCGTTGACCTTCGACGGCTTGCCGCTCGTGCGAGTCCCCTTCTCGGACACCTGCCCCATCTCGTTCTTCTTGTCGGAGGTACGGGTCGATCCGGTCTCGAAGTTCCGGACGCGCAACGACAGTTTCTTCTTGGAAAAGAACGGGTTCACCCAGTAAAAGCCCGATTCCTTGATCGAGCCCTTGTAGTGGCCGAAGAGCAACAGCACGCGCGCGGTATTCGGCGGCACGGCGATGAAGCCGGCCATGCTCACGACGAAGGTGGGAACCAGCGCGATTGCCGCGACGAGTCTGAATGGAATCTGGTCGGGGTCGGCGGACGCCAGGCTCAGGAAGAGGGTGATCGAACCGGCGAGGAAGCCGAAAGTGACGATGAGAGGAATCCAACCCGATAGAGCGTTGTAGGGCCTTTCCTGGATCATTGTGTGAGCTCCTTTCTCAGTTGATGTCAATATGATATCATTTTGCCATCAACTGTCAAGACTCACCGACCGAGGGTCCACCACGGCGGCGGCGACGAAAGGGAGACGCTGCACGCAGCTAGGGTGTCGCGGTTTTCAGCTGATCGCGAAAGGCGTCGTGGCAAGCGACGCAACCGGACTGGAGTTCGGCGAGTTCTCCCAGGATGGCGCCAGGGTCACCGGCGGCCGCGTGTCCGGCCAGACGAACGGCGCTCTCGTGGACTCGGTGGTCGCCCTCGACGAAGTCAGCAAAGCGGTCGCCGAGGACGGTCTGGATGCGCTGCCGTTCGGCGGCGGAGACGTGAGCATGCGCGGCGATGGCGTCCGCCTCGCTCGCCACCGTGGCCAGATCATCACGCCAGAGTGCGTCGGAGATCGCCTTCATGTTGTCGCCGAGGCCGACCATGATCGTGAGCAACAGGCCCGGGTCGGCGGCGGCGACTTCGACTACCGTGAAGTTGGGCTCAGCTACTGGATCACTCGCCTCGGGCCCGCAAGCCAGAGTCAGTGCCAGGACGGCGGTCAGGCAGGCGGCGGGGCGGGGCATCGGGTTCATCGGGCCTCTCCAGTGTGTACTGATGGCGCAGCATACTCCTTCTCTGCGCCTGCGCCCAAACCAGCAACTGGCGTGGCGCGCCGGCCGCCATTTGATGGTAAGAAATCACCATGGGCACCCCTCCTCGCTCTCTCGACCCGATCTTCTCGCCGCGCTCGATAGCGGTCGTCGGCGCCTCCCGGCGGCGCGACTCGATCGGCTTCTCCTTGCTGCACAACCTCGTGATGCAGGAGTTCGAAGGCAGCATCTACCCGGTAAACCCTAGTGCCCGCTCGATTCACTCACTGAAGGCCTATCCGTCGATCGGCGCCATTCCCGACCCGGTGGATCTGGCCGTCATCGCGGTGCCGCGGGCTCTGGTCATCGGGGTGGTCGAAGAGTGTCTCGCCCACGGCGTGCGGGGCTTGGTCGTCATCACCGCCGGGTTCTCCGAGACCGGTTCCGAGGGCACGCGGCTCGAAGAGGAACTGGCAGCGCTGGTGAAAGCGAGCGGCGTCCGGATGATCGGCCCCAACTGTATGGGCGTGCTCAACACCGACCCCGAGGTGCGATTGAATGCCACGTTCGCGCCGACTCCGGCCCAAAAGGGCTCGATCGGCTTCGTCAGTCAATCGGGTGCGCTCGGCGTTGCCATCCTGAATGCTGCGCACGATCTCGGAGTCGGCCTCACCCAGTTTGCCTCGATGGGCAACAAGGCCGACGTCGACGGCAATGACCTGCTCGAGTTTTGGGAGGATGACGAGCGCACCAAAGTCATCTGCATGTATCTGGAGTCCTTTGGCAACCCGCGCCGCTTCACCGAAACCGCCAAGCGGGTCGGGCGCAAGAAGCCGATCCTTGTCGTCAAGTCCGGCCGCACGGCCGAAGGCGCCCGAGCCGCCACCAGCCATACCGGCGCCATCGCCGGAGCCGACGTCACGGTGTCTGCTTTCCTCGAACAGTGCGGCGTGCTGCGGGCGAACACCATCTCGGAACTCTTCGACATCGCGCGCGCGCTTGCGCGCTGCCCGCTTCCGGCCGGCGACCGCGTCGCCATCCTCACCAACGCCGGCGGCCCCGGCATCATGGTCACCGACTCCTGCATCAACCTCGATCTCGCACTGGCCGAACTGGCGCCGGCAACGCGCGACGAGCTGGCGAGTTTCCTGCCTCCCGAGGCAAGCCTCACCAACCCGGTCGACATGATCGCTTCGGCCACGCCCGCCAGCTACAGCCGGGCCCTCGACACCCTCCTGCGTGACGAGGGCGTCGATGCCGTGATCGTCATCAACGTCACTCCTCTGCTCTCCAACCCGGTCGACGTCATGGACCAGGTGGCCACTGTCGCCCAAGGGCACGCCAAACCGGTACTGGCGGTGATGATGGCTACCGAGCAGTTCTATGAGGAGATGAAGTCCCGCACCGAGCATCCGCCGGTCTATCGCTTCCCCGAGTCAGCGGCACGGGCGCTGGCTCAGCTCTCCCGCTACGCCACCTGGCGCCGTCGGCCTGCCGACGAAATGCTGGTCGATTTCACCGTCGACGACGCGGCCGTCGCGGCCATTCTCGATGCTGCCCCCGACGGCTACCTGAGCGACGAACTCGCCTTCCGGGTGCTGCGCCACTACGGCATACCGCTGGTCGTGGGCCGCAAAGTAGACACTCTCGAGAAGGCGCTCGCGGCCGCCAAAGAGATCGGCTACCCGGTCGTGCTCAAGGCCATCGGCCCCGATCTCGTACACAAGAGTGATGTCGGAGGCGTCCAGATCGACCTGCGTAGTCCCGAGGATCTCGAGCGTGCGCTGCGTGAAATCGAAAGCTCGCTCACCGCCGCCAAGTTGAAGGCCAAGGGCTTTCTCGTACAGGAGATGGCGCGCGGCGGCCACGAGGTCATTTTCGGCCTCTCGATCGACCCCCGCTTTGGGCCCCTTCTCATGTTCGGACTCGGCGGCAAGTACGTCGAGGTCCTTCGCGACGTGCGTTTCGGCGTCACACCGCTCGCCCCCAGCGAAGCACGCGACATGATCCGCGGATTGCGTGGTTTCAAGCTCCTCGAAGGAGTGCGGGGCGAGCCACCAGCTGACCTCGAGAGCCTCGAAGAGATCCTCTTGCGCCTGGCCCAACTCGCCCATCGCCACCGCAGGATCCGCGAACTCGACATCAACCCCTTCCTCGCCGCCCCCGTGGGGGCGGAGAGCAGGGCGCTGGACGTACGCATCCGAGTCGGCCAGCTGAAGTAGGACTGGCTCACCGATCAGGAAATGGGACAACTGTCTGAGATCTGGACGAAACCCGGGACAGCTCCAGCGGCTCACCAGCCTGCGAATCCAAGCAGCACATGCATTCGCGCTGTACGATAGCGCTTGGTATGGATCCTGCTCTTTGTCTTGACAGGGAAGGGGGAACGGAAGTCTAGAAGCCCCCTTCTCCGGTGGCGCACCGAGGCGAAGGCCAGCCGGAGAATCAGGGCAGCCACTGCCCAACTGGTTCCTGCGGCGGAGGTCCAACCTCATCTGAGACTTGGAGGGACCCGTAGAAGTGGACGACGATCACCTCAGGCCGGCAAATCTCGGCTCTAGGGCTGAGTTGCCCTCTGCTGTGAGTCTTCGGTTGGTTCAGGGCATCCGGCACCATCCGGTAGTGACGGCCGCTGCCGCGGTGTTGGGCACCCTCGTCTTCATCTATGCCTCCCCACTCTTTTCGCAAGAGCTGCGAGAGACGCTGGCGAGCCACTACGCAGACTTACCGCTACGAGTTCTCGTGATCGTGGCCCTGGCGACCGGCCTCTCGCGACTGCCGACGCCCTCCGAAAGACGGTTTTGGGCGCTCATCCTGACGGCCTATGCCAGTTGGTTCGTCACCGACTTGTCATTTCAGCAATACGACTCCTTCGCCTGGGGGCTTCTCGAGGACAGCAGCTTCCTTCTCTTCTATCCCCTGCTGGCGATCGCCCTCGAGCAGCGCCCAGGTCGCTTTCGCCTGGGGGTCGAGGTCGGCAGCCAACGTTGGGCCTGTTCCCTGGTCGGGGCGCTGACCGTCGTCTGGGTCTTCGTCTACCTCATCGGGACGAGCGCCTTTGCCGGGCGGGCCGTCTACATGGGGGCCACGCCTTCCTTTGTCTTTTTCTTCTCGGCCGACATCATGATCGCGGCGATCGCCATCCGCGAAGCATTCGGCAGTCGCGGACGCTGGCGTGTTCTCTACTCGCTCTTGGCCCTGGGCATGCTCGGGTGGGGGCTGGGTGACGCCCTCGAGGTTCTCATCCGCGCTGGTCGCATCGACGTTCCGTTCGGCGGTTGGGCCGACTTCGTTTGGTTCGTCCCACACCTGGTCGTGATTGCAGCGTGCGAGTACCGCAACATCACCGCCCTACCCCAGAGGCCCGAGTTGTTAGACGACGATAGCCAGTCCCTCGCTCCGTCAATGTTCAGCTACCTGGCCTACGTCCCGATCCTGCATCTGGTTGTGGTTCTGAGCGGCTGGTCTCCCGAGCTCGGCAGGGCCAGGGAGGCGACGTTGGTTGCAGGCCTCCTCGTTCTCCTCGCCCTCGCGTTCTATTTCCAGGCGCGGTATCGGCGACAGCGGGAACACCTCGAAGGGATGCGCGTCTTGGTTCTCACCGAGGAGGTCCAGGAGAATCAGAAGATGGAGGCCCTGGGCCGCCTCGCGGGTGGCATCGCTCATGACTTCAACAACCTGCTCTTGCTCGTGCAAGGCAATGTGGACCTGATCAAGGAAGGTCTGCGGTCCACGGCCGGAGGCGATGTCTTCTTGCAGGAGATGAACTCCGTGGTGGATCAAGGGAGTGCACTGACCCGACAGTTGCTCACCTTCGGCAGTCGCGATGTGGCGCAGAGGACTCGGATCTCGCCCAACGATGCCGTGGCCCAAGCGGAATCGATGCTGCACCGGACACTCGGGGACCACATCGAGCTGAAGGTCGAGAGTGCCGAGAACCTGTGGGACGTCGAGATCCAACCCGGTAAAATCTCTCAGATCCTGATCAACCTGTCGCTCAATGCTCGCCATGCGATGCCCGAAGGAGGCGAACTAACGATTCGAACGAACAACGTAATGCTCGGTGATCGACACGGGACAGGCGTCGGAGCGCTCCCGTTCGTGCAGGTCGAGGTCCTCGACACTGGCCGAGGCATGGACGAGGCGACCCGGGAGCAGATATTCGAGCCGTTCTTTACAACTCGCGGCGACCATGGGGGCACCGGCCTAGGTCTCTCCGTGGTCTATGGCATCGTCAAGCAGCACGGTGGTTACGTCTCTTGTGAGAGTCGCGAGAAGCGCGGCACAAGATTCCAGATCCACCTACCCCGGGCCACCGAGGCCGCCCAAGACGAGGCTCTAGTGCCGGCCTCGCCGGCGAGCGGAGAAGGCGGCAGCGAGACGGTCTTGCTGGCCGAAGATCAGCCCTCCATTCGCGCTCTCACGTCGCGGTTCCTAGCGTCCCTCGGCTACCAAGTCATCGAAGCTCAGGATGGGGCCGAAGCCCTCGAACTCTTCGAGTTGCACGAAGAGCGTATCGACCTGCTCCTCACCGACGTCGGCATGCCCAAGATGGGCGGTTTCGAGATCGCGAAACGACTACTGGCGCAACGGCCGGAACTGAAGGTGCTTTACATGTCCGGATACGCCGAGGACCTGCCGGAAGGGGGCCTCGACGAGCTGAGCGGCCATTTCCTGCACAAGCCCTTCAAGATGGCTGAACTGGGCGCGCAAGTGCGTAAGGTCATCGACGGGGAGTAGCATAGTGCGGTGAGTGGCTTGGCCACAGCCGGAACGATCGTCAGCCTGCTCGTCCTGGCAGCGCATTTCCTGCGCGCAGGCCATCCGCTGGTGGTTCTCGTTCTCTTGCTCGCGCCCCTGCTGCTCCTGGTGGGCAAGAGTTGGGCATTGCGGGCTGTGCAAGCGGTCCTGGTCCTGGGCACACTGGAATGGCTGCGCACGCTCGTAGTTCTCGCCTCCGCTCGCTCCCACAACGGCGAGCCCTTTCTGCGGATGTCCCTTATTCTGATGGCGGTCGCGGCCGTGTCGCTCCTCTCCGCCCTGGGTCTGTCGCGCCTCAGCCTCTCGCACCGCGATTCGGTGCCGGACGAAGATCCCGTGGGCCAAGGAGCGCCAGAACGCGAAGCCTGACTCGAGCAGTTTGCCTTTTCGCTAGGGCGTTCACTCGCGCCACGTGGGGGGCGTGCCGTCGGCAACCAGCCGTGCGCCGGTCTCTCCTCAATGCTCTCCCGATCGCCCTTCTCCTGGCGGGGACGCTCGCCTGCCGGACTTCACCGGAGCTGGAACCTGACGAGTTCGGCGCCCAGCCGACCGCCGAGCTGGCGTGGAAGTGTTTCCTGGAGGTCAATCGACGCGGCATCAAAGAAGTGGATCTGGGCATCTACGACGAGGCCTCGCGAGCCCTCCTCCGCCGCCGGCCCAACACCGACGCCAGCCAGGACGAGATCGCCCGCCTCTTCACCGGCGCGGCCTACGAAATCCGCCAACTCGCCGACCGCGCTGCCATCGTCTTCCCCGAAGACACGGACCACCGCCTCGCCCCCTGGTTCTTCCACCGAACCGGCGCTGGTTGGGTCTTGGACGGCGCCGCGCTACCCCCCGTGATCGGCTACAACCACCGGAACCAGTGGCGCTTCAAGACGGTCGACCACCCGTACGCCTTCGCCTTCGAAGAGTGGCACATTGACCGCCAGGGCGTCGCCACGTACCGCCCTCAGTGAGGCGCTTCTAGAGAGGATGGGAGATCCGGACCAGGGCTGATGGGAGGTGAGATAGCCTAAGCACCAGGAGATCGACATGGCCTGGTTGGAAAAGATGCCTTGGAGCTTGCTCATTCTTGCCTGCCTGACCCTGGGGCTGGCACCGTTTCGTCCACCTCATCTCTGGGAGAAACTGGTCATGCTGTCGCGCGGAGAACTTGTCAGGCCGCTCGATTGGTTCGACTTCCTGATGCACGCGACGCCATGGGTATTGCTTGTGCTCAAAGCAGCGTGGCGCAGATAGGGAATCCCCTGGACAGCAGAAGTTGCACCGCCTCCTCGGCGAGCATTCCATCCTGGCGGAGAGGCTGTGGTGTCTCTCATTCGATCGGCACGCCACCCTTCGAACCGTCCTTCCCTCTGAGGAGCACGATGACTCGAACGGTCGCCGCTGCGAACCAAAGTCCCACGAACGGACCGATGTCGAACAGCTCACCCTCCGCCGGGGGGGTTGGAAAGGTGGCGGCGTTGAGCGCCAGGCCCACGACGCCGATGGCGATCGCCGGCCAGGCGAACCAGGGGCCGAAGCGCGGGTGCCGAATCAGTGCCACGCCCCAGACGACAAGCCCAGACAGCACGAAGACGTCCCACGCCATGTCGGCTCCCAGCTGCACGGCGTTGCCTGAATGGAACCCCATTCTCCAGGCTGTGTGCGCCGCCTCGGGTACGGCTTCGCCGTGTGGGAGATCGTTGAAGTAGATGCGCAGAGCTCCCTGCATCGCTGCCATCACGCAGTTGATCGCTCCTGCGATAACGAGCAACAAGGCGGCGATGTCCAAAGCGATCGAAGCGCGCTCCTCCTTCAAGAACATCCGCAAGGCGAAGATGGAGACGCAGAAGAGCGGCCCGAACGCCATGAAGACCAGGTAGCTGGCGCGCATCGACGGCAGAGGGACAAAGATGGCGATGAGGTATGCCGCCAGTGTCGCTATGCCGCAAATGACGGCCACTCGTGCCCAGCGCCTGCCCTCGGTTGTGTACTGCATCGACTGGCTCCTTTCCTGCTTGGTCACGCTCGCCTGCTCGGCTACTGCCTGGGCCCACCGCCCCCGTGGCACGTGGGGCACGCTTCAGGGCTTGGTCTTCACGCCCCACACTCCCCGCCCCCAGGTGGCGGCGCGGAGTTCTCCGCTCTCCGGGTCGACGAGGAGGTCGTTCACCGGAACCCAGGGCAGACACTTGTTGTAGGGCTGCCAGTCCCAGGCGCAGTTGCCGCAGGGCGCTCGACCGCGAAAGACGCCCTGGTCGGTGCCGACGTAGGCCGTCGTCGCGCTCGAGCCGTCTCCAGAGAGAGCGCGAATCTTGAACGGCCGGCCGTTGACGGCAGACGCTCCGGGCAGGTTGTCGGTGATGTAGCTCCCGTTCCAACCGCCGGTGGCCGTCCACTCGAGCCTCTCGAGTCGCCGGTAGGGGTCGGCATTGTCGTAGGCGAGATAGAGGACGTTGGGATCCGTCGGCGCGAAGGTGATGCCGATGACTGTGGCCTTGGCGTCAGGGTGGAAGCTCACCGGCGACCAGGTCACCGCGCGACGCTCCCACACCTGGCCCTGGCTATCCGTGCCGGCGAAGATCCGCCCTGTGTTCGGCTGGACCGCCATCCGATTCGCGTTGCCCCGGACGTTGGAGCCCTTGGGCCCGATCGGAGACCAGTTGCTGCCGCCATCGATCGTGTGGAGCACCTCCTTGCCCTGGGCGTAGACCGAGTCCGCATCGAGAGGGTGGACGGTGATGAAACCGCTGCCGAACTCCGAACCGGACTGAGGAAGGCCGACGGCGGCCGCGTTGTCCCTAGGCTTCCAGGCGCCCCCGTCGAACGACCGCTTAGTATCGGCTAGCTTCTGCTCCTGCGAGTACCGGACACGGTTGTCGCTCGGCGCAATCAGCGAGAAGTACCCGTCTCCACCCCGCACCTCTTTCCAGTCGGGCTTCCCCTCACTGTAGATCGTCCCGTTGTCCTGAGTTCCGGCCAAGAGGGCTGCGTTCTTGCTGCCGGCGTCGAAGTCGAAGATCTGGGTCGTTCGCAAGTCATAGTTGCGGTTCTTGCAGTCGTCGCTCTTCCCCGGCTTGATCTTGCAGTGCCAGATGCCGCCGTCGTTGAGGATGTAGTAACGCGACGACCGGCTTCCCGGCTCGAACTCGAGCATCTTCTGGTCGTCGTGGACTCCGGTCACGCGCAACTGCTTCCAGGTCCCGTCGCCAGCACGCTCGGCCTTGTATAGCCTGACGCCGCCATAGAAGATCGTGTCGCCCTTCTGGTTGACGCGGACGAACGGATTGAACTGCCGGTCACGGATCCCTTTGTCCTCACGCGCGAGGAGCTTCGTCCAGGAGCCGCCGCTCTGGTCTCCGCGGAAAACGTCCACTCCCCCGCTGCGCAGGACTGAGGCAAAGACGACCTTGGGGTCCCCGGGGTGGATGTCCAGCACCACCCGGGCGGGCTTGCCGGGGGTCACGGGCTTCCAGCCCATCGAGGCTGGTGCGCCGGTTCCTTTGAACGTCCTGTAGACCGCGTCGAAGCCCCGTTTTCCGGCCTTGATCTTGTGGATCGAGGCATAGACGAGGGAACCGTCCGAGCCGACGGCGATGTCCTCGATGATTCCGTCCGCGATCTTGATCCATTCGGAGCTACTGCTGGTGATCGCCGCCGGGTCGTTGGCCGTATAGCGGAAGAGCCCGCTGTTGGTGGCGGCGAAAACCTGGAGTTTCCCGTCCGCCGAGTAGCGCAGCTCGAGATCGCTCGCGCCCTGCGCCAGACCCGAGGCAAAGACGCTCCACACCTTGCCCCCGTCGACCGACTTGTAGATCGGCGCGTCAGGATCGGAAGCTCTGTTGAAGTAATAGGCGGTCGCCGCATAGAGGCGGTTCCGGTTCTTCGGGTCGATCTCGATATCGCGGATGTCCGGGTTAGGGAGACGATCTCCGAAGGGTCGCCAGCTGGCGCCGCGGTCGGTGCTCCGCCACAGGCCGCCGGTCGCGGCGCCCGCGTGAAGAACCCTGGGATCGATCTCATCGATCGCGATCGCGTTCATCCGGCCGACCGATCCGTTGGTGAGAATCCGCGGGCCGAGGGACCGCCAATCGTCCTGGAAGCCGGAGCCGCAAACCGTCGTCGTACCGATGATCGTGACCAGCCAACTCCGGACGGAACCCTTCTCGGCATCCAGCACATCGTCCGGCGTGCCCGCCTTGCTCGCAATCACGTGCTGACCGGACTCGACCTTCCAGGTGAATTCGACCTCCTTGCTCTCGCCCGAGCCGAGCCGGTCGATCGACTCGCTGTGGACGGGCTCGCCGTCAATCGAGACTTCCAGCTCCACCTGCCGGAGTTCGGCGAAGCTCGGATTGCGGGCGTCGAGACGCACCGTGGCGACGGCACCCGGCAGCAGGCTTGTCGGTTCGATCTCGAGATCCAGCTCGAGCTCGGGCCGCGGCGCCTCGTCTCCCGCCAACCTGACGATGGCCGTTCGCAGGTCGTTGGAGCGATCTGCGTCAGCCTGTCCCTGCAGGTCCAGCTCGGCCGCGACCTCGTAGCGACCTGGCTGCACGCCGCTCCACTCGGCGCGCACAACGGTGGCCGACCCGGCGCTGAGCGGCCCGACCGTGCTCCGAGCGACCTCACGGCCCGCGACCGAGAAAGCGACCTCGGACTCCGCGGCAGTCCCGCGGCCCGAATTCGCAACCCTCGCAACGAGAGGAACGGACTCGCCCGGCTCAGACCTCTCAGGAGCCTCGAACCCAGTCACCGCCAGGTCGGGCAGGTCCCAGCTCGGCCACTCTTCGCCGAACTCCCCCTGCTCCAACGCAGCATCCTCGCACTCACTCTCGAGAGCCTCACGACGGATCTCGACCTCGGCCGCCGCTACCTCCGCGGGAGCCCCGAGACACCATGAATAGTGCAGATTCTCGTCGGAGCCCCAGCGCAACTCGTCGAAGCCGCAACCGCGCAGCCCGTTCTCCAGATTCTGGCGGACGGCCCGAGCAGCGTAGTCGCGACAGCGTTCTCGAACGGGCGCATCCGCTTCCAGGCACAGGGTCTCGAGGTCGGTCTGACGCCCCTCCGTCTCCTCATCGCTCTGCTCCGGGGGCACGAGAAGGCACCATGAATAGTGCGCCGATGCGTCCGATTGCCAGCGCAGACCGACGAACCCGCACGACCGATCGAGGCTCCGGCGGTATTGCTCAACCGCCGAACTCGCGTAATCGGCACAGGTCGCCTCCCGGTCCTGCGCTCGAGCGGCCGGCACCGCGATCGCCGAAGCGACCAGCGGCATCAAGAGAAGAGTCACCCACTGCCAGTCACACCTTCCAGCGCATCCCTGGGCCATGATTGCCTCCTTCTCGGAGGAGCCCCGTCGCGGCGACGGAACTGCGGAAGGCCGATCCCTCCAGCACTGTGTCCTCGACCCGCCACTCCACCCGCAGGACAGCGTGTGGCCGACGGGGCTCGAGGCGCGACCGGCTCCTCTGAAATGCTGACTGCCCTAGGGTGTCAAAGACTCTGCGGTCAATTCAAGAGTGTGGCCCTGCTCCGCCAGGGCCAGGGCGTTCCAGCTTTCTACTCGTGGCCCCCTCTCGCCGTCCTCGACCTCAAGCAACACCGCTTGTATTTCCGGCCGCTGCCACAAGGGCAAGGCGAGTTGCGACCAAAGCTCGGACGACCACGCTTTCGTTCGCGCGCGAGGGCAGCCACCCTTGTATGGAGCTTCTGGTTGAACACCTTGGACAGGGTCTCGTAGAGCTCCGGGTGTTTGCGCTGCATCACGCCTGGGCGCTCGAAGAAGTACTCGGTCGCGACGGCGAAGAACTCCGCCTCGTTGGTCAGGGCGTAGTCGTCGATGTCGGAGTCGCCGCGCCGGATCTCCTCCATCTTGCGACGTACGAGTTCGACCCACGGCCCGATACTCCGGCGATCCAGTCCCACCGCCGGCAGACCGTCGATCGTGCCGTCGGACTTGTCTACAAGGTGGGCAAACTCGTGCAAACCGACGTTGCGCTTGTCGGCCGGATCGCGGAAGCCGTGGTGGAGGTCGGGCTTGGTGAGGATCATCATTCGGTTCATCGCGCCGGTCCCCACCATGCCGAGAGTGTGGTGCCTATCTCCGTCGTCGAAGGCGAAGTCCTCGCTGAAGCGGGAGGGATAGATGAGAACCTCACTGATCTGATCCCACTCCCAGTCGGGGAAGCCGAAGATCGGAATCACAGCACTGGCGGCGGCCAGCACCCGGGTCGTCTCGTCGAGTTGCATCCCGACTCCGGTGATCAGCTTCTCGCCGATGAAGACCTGCAGCTCGCGCCGGAAACGGAGCTGTTCGGCTGAGCCGAGAGCGCGGTAGAAGACCACTTCCCGCTCGAGCACTTCGAGCCATTGCGGCGGAAAGGGCTGCGCCAGTATCTGGCGGCGGCGGCGGAGCTTCCTGGTGAAAAGACCGTACAGCCCGTAAGAGAGGAGGGCGGCGATCGGCAACGTCACCCACAGCGGCTTGTCGGTCGACCGCATCGCTAAGGCCAGGAGGACCAGAGAGACCAGGGCCAGGGCCGAGTAGGCCAGGGCCGTGCGGATCATTCGCCGTTCCCACAGCGTGTCGAGACGTTGGACGGGCTCGGCCATGGACGGAATCGTACCCGGCGCGACCTCCTAGACCCTCAACGACCCGCGCCGGAGCGGCCTCGGGAGGAGCCTAGTCGGCCTCGCCCGCTTCGAGCGCGTAGAGGCGCTCCCGCCCTCGCAGATAGAGTCGATCTCCCACGAAGACCGGCGAGGCGTCGACTCTGTCATCCAGTTCGTTGAGGGTCAGAAGCTCGTACTCCGGTCCGAGCTTGATGACCGCGGTCGTGCCGTCGCGACCGGCGACGTAGAGCCGACCGGCGGCAACCGTCAGAGAGGACCAAACGCTGGTCAGACCTTCGATTCGCGTCTCGTACTGGACTTCGCCGGTCTTCGCATCGAGACAGGAGAGGATGTTCTTGTAGTGCTTCATGAAGTAGACGAGGCCGTCGCTGACCACGACCGAGGGCACGTAGGGCGTGTTCTTCTCGTGACTCCAGATCACCGCCGGCGTGCCGGCGAGGTCTCCGCCCCGCTCGCGAGCCGCGGCCAGATCCACAGCCTGGAGCATCGTGCCGCGGTATCCGCTGGCCAGGTAGACCAGACCGTCGCTGACAACCGGCGAGGGGATCGTGTTGACCGTCATCCCCGCCAGGCTCCAGAGTTCCTTACCGGAAGCCAGGTCGTAGCCGCGACTCATGCCGGTGCCGGGGAGCACGACTTGACCGCCGGCACCGTCGTCGGCGATCAGCGGCGTGGCCCAGGTCGTCACTTCGCCGGGGCGCTCGGTGCGCCAGATCTCGTCGCCGGTGGCGGCATCGAGGGCCACGACAAACGAGTCGCCCTCGTGATCCCAGGGCACGATCAAGCGATTCCCCAGGAGGGCTGGTGAGGCGCCCTCCCCGAAGCCTCGCCGAGTCGCTTGATCTCCGAGGTCCTTCTCCCAGAGCAGCTTGCCGTCGAGATCGTAGGCGTAGAGTCCATTGGAACCGAAGAAGGCGAAGAGCCGCTCACCGTCGGTAATCGGCGAGGCCGACGACCAGGACGAGTCCAGGTAATGGCTCTCGTGCGGCACGGCCTCGCGCGCTACGTGGCGCCACAAGACTGCGCCGTCCTGGGTCGAGAGGGCCATGACGACAAAGCGCTGAGCGACCGGGGCGACATCGGGAGGCCACCCGCCGGACTCGCGCACCTCGGCCGCCGCGCGCTCGTTTTTCTCGAAGGCGGCCTCGTCGAGCGAGATCGAGGACATCAGGAAGATGCGCTCGCCCCAGACAATGGGCGTCGAGAGGCTATTGCCCGGAATCTCGGCCGTCCAAAGGACATTCTCGCGACTCTGATCCGTAGCGCTCCACGAGAGCGGTGGATTGGAGTTGCGAGCGACGCCATCGGCTTCGGGGCCGCGCCATTGAGGCCACTGGTGCGAGGCATCGAGACCTTGGCTGGTCTCGGCCGAGAGAGGCACGGAGAGCGTCAGGCAGAGCGCGCTGAGGAGATGCAGGGTGCTGGCGGGTTGGACGCAGTATTTCCAGGTCATGGCGAGGCCCAGTACAGCATATTGGGCGCATCCGAGCGTGCGGCCACGATCTCGAGCGTCCCGTCGCCATCGACATCACCAATGGCGAGGCCGTAGACCGCCCCCTCCCCGTCACCCCAAGATGTGAGGTCAAAGACGCGGCCGCTTCCATCGTTGGTCAGGATGGCTCCCGGTGCGCCTCGGTTGCCGAAAACGACGTCCTGATCTCCATCTCCATCGAGGTCGGCCACCGCGATCGAGTAGACCCGGCCGGCACCCGCCCCCAACGAGAATGCCGACGGGAAGCCGGCGTCGCCGGCGTTGAGGTAGGCCTGCGCACCGCCGGCTTCCTCGTCGCCGATGATGACGTCGAGTCGACCATCGCCATCGAGGTCGCCCAGCGCCACCGCGCGGGTGCCGGAGGCCGGTGGGCCGATGGGCCGTTTGTCCTCAAAACCGCCCGTGCCGTCGTTGATCAAGACGTAGCTCTGGCCGCCGTCGCGATGAGGCACCACCAAGTCGATCGAACCGTCGCCATCGAGATCGCCGGCCGCAATGGTGGTCGCCGACTCGGTAGACAGCACAGCGCAAACAGGAAAGCGTCCCCCGCCATCATTCACACACACGTAGTTGGCGCTTACGTTCTCGGGGCCGCCTCGATTGGCCACGACGATCTCCGGTCGGCCGTCGCCGTTCAAGTCGGCTACGGTGACGTTCCTCGTCGGCCATTGGGCCTCGCCAAAGGTGCCTGCCAGTTCGAAATGCCCGCTGCCGTCGTTGGCGTAGACCCGCTTGTCGTCGGGCCGATCGTTGCCGACCACGAGATCGAGATCTCCGTCGCCGTCTAGGTCCGCCAGGGCAGCCGTGTAGGTACGGTCGGCCGATCCCCCGACCTCATGTCGTTCCTCGAAGCCACCCGTCCCGTCGTTGAGCAGCACGTAGTCGACCAACGGCCAATGTCGGCCTTTGGCCAACACGAGGTCGAGGTCACCGTCGCCGTCGAGGTCCCCCAGGCTGGCATTGGCGCTCCTGGCAGCCGTCTCCTCGAGACGAGTCTCGCGCTCGAAGGTGGGCGGCGCGGATCGGACCAGGCTGTCGCTGGTGCCGCTGCCGCAACCCTGGGTCGCCTGGGCCGCCATCAACAGCACAGCTAGAGCGAGGCGTGACGGTAGCCGCGTAGGCCCTGCTGTCCCGGCGATCAAAGTCCCCGCAGTGTATCCGTCCAGCCTGAAGCGCGTGACGATGCCGACTGCTTCCGGCTTGCGCCTCTCCGGGCCCGTCCGTATCCTTGCCCGCATGAATTTGAAACGAGTGATCGCGGTCTTCTCGATCGCGCTGTTGGCTCTCGCTGCATCGGGGTCGGCCCAGACCATCTCGATGCACGGCCTGCGGGAGAGTTCACCCTCGACGATCGCCTTGACCGGCGCGACAGTCGTCACCGCTCCCGGCAGCACACTGACCGGCGCCACCCTCCTCATCGAAGAGGGGCGCGTTTCGGCGGTGGGCACCGAGGTCGAGGTGCCCGCGGGTGCCGCTTCGATCGATGTCTCCGGCTACTGGATCTACGCCGGCTTCGTCGAGCCCTACTCCGAGTACGGCCTCGGTCACGTGGGCGAACTCAACGCCGACAACGGCCAGGAACAGCCACAGTACGAGGCCGACCGCACCGGGGCGACGGCCTGGAGCGACGCGATCCACGCGCACCGCAACTGGGTCGCCGACTTCCGGCCCGATGCTGAAGCCGCCAAGGGCTTGATGAAACGCGGCGTGACGGCAGCAGTGAGCGCCAAGAAGGACGGCATCTTTCGCGGCCGTTCGTTTGTCGCCTCGCTAGCCGAAGGTGAGTCGAACGACCTGGTCCTCGAGGACTCCGGGCTCCACTTCGCCTCGTTCGACCCCGGCTCGTCCCAGCTCGAATACCCGAGCTCGCTCATGGGCTCGATCGCCGTCGTTCGCCAGACGCTCCTCGACACCGAGTGGTACCGGGCCGCCCACCAGGCGTGGGACCGCGACACGAGCCAGAGTCGCCCCGAATCCAACGTCGCGATCGCGGCTCTGGCCGCCGACACCGGCACTCTCGTCTTCGAGACCAGGGACGAGCAGTCGATGCTGCGCGCCGGGCGCATCTCGACGGAGTTCGACGTGGCGATGATCCATGTCGGCTCCAACACCGAGTACCGCAGGATCGACGAGGTCTCGGCCCTCGGGCAGGATGTGATCTTGCCGCTGAGCTTTCCCAAAACGCCCAGCGTCGCCTCCTATGAAGACCAGCTCGACGTCACCCTCGCCGATCTGCGCCACTGGGAGAGAGCGCCGTCCAATCCCGCCGGCCTCGAAGCAGCGGGAGTGCGCTTCGCCCTGACCGGCCATGGCCTGCGGGAGGACGAGGACTTCCTCGCCAATCTCCGGAGCGCGGTCGAGCGCGGCCTCTCGGCCGACACCGCCCTGGCGGCGTTGACCACCGTGCCGGCGGAGATGGCTGGCGTCGGCGATCAGCTCGGCCGTCTCGAGGCCGGCATGCGCGCCGACTTCGTTCTCGCCGACGGCGACCTGCTCGCCGGCGAGGCATCGATCCTCTCGGTCTGGATCGGCGGAGAGATGGCGCACGAGGAGGTGGAGCTCGATCACACCGACCTGCGAGGCACCTACTCCGCCACTCTCGACGGCATCGACTACCAGCTGACGGTCGGCGGTGAGCTCGATGCCTTGGAAGGCACCATCGCCGCGGGAGGGACGGAGTACGAGTTGTCCGACTTTGCCGGCGCTCCGGGTCGCCTGTCGTTTCAGGCGAACTTCGACGAGGTCGGCGTCGCCCGGCTGAGCCTCATCCAACTCGCCGACTCGGTCACCGCCCAGGTCGCGACACCCGAGGGGAAGCTGCGCAATGTCAAGCTGGCCCTGGTGGACCCGGCTGATGCCGACACGGGAGGCGAGGAAGAAGACGGCGACACCGAAGACCAGGCTACCGCCGAGACGCTAGCGCTGGTCTCGCGCTCGACGATGCCACCACGCTCCTACGGCCACGAGCAAGCACCTGTCCGGGAAGACGTCCTGGTTGTCGGCGCGACCGTTTGGACCAACGAAGAGGCGGGAGTGCTCGAGGAGGCCGACGTATTGATCCGTGACGGCCGAATCGCCGCTGTGGGTGCCGACTTGGAGGCGCCGAACGGCGTGCGGGTGATCGACGGCACCGGCAAGCACGTAACTCCGGGGATGATCGACGAGCACGCTCATATCGCCATCTCCCGCGGCGTCAACGAGGGCAGCCACGCCGTGACCGCCGAGGTGCGAATCGGCGATGTCGTGAACCCCGACCACATCGGGATCTACCGCTCCCTGGCCGGCGGCACCACGACGGCGCAGCTGCTCCACGGCTCGGCCAACCCGATCGGCGGCCAGGCGCAAGTCATCAAGCTGCGTTGGGGAGCCAGCGCCGAGGGGATGAAGTTCGAGGGAGCACCGCCTTCGATCAAGTTCGCTCTGGGTGAGAACGTCAAGCAGTCCAACTGGGGAGACGACTACACGTCGCGCTACCCCCAGACGCGGATGGGTGTGGAGACGATCATGCGCGACCGTTTCCTGGTCGCCCAGGACTATCAGCAGGCGTGGGACGACTACCGGGCCCTCTCGTCGTCGGCGCGGGCCTCGACGGTGCCTCCACGGCGCGACCTACAACTCGACACCCTGGTCGAGATTCTCCACTCCGAGCGCTTTGTGCACTGCCACAGCTACGTGCAGTCGGAAATCCTCATGCTGATGCGGCTGGCCGAGGACCTGGGTTTCAGGATCCAGACCTTCACTCACATCCTGGAGGGCTACAAGGTCGCCCCCGAGATGGCCGCGCACGGTGCCGGCGCCTCGACCTTCTCCGACTGGTGGGCCTACAAGTTCGAGGTCTACGACGCGATTCCCCAGAACACCTGCCTGATGCACGAGGCGGGCGTCGTGACCTCGATCAACTCGGATTCCTCGGACCTCATCCGCCGCCTCAACCAAGAAGCGGCGAAGTCGGTGATGCACTGCGGTATGGACGAAGAGGACGCCTTGAAGATGGCGACTCTCAATCCGGCGATCCAACTCAAGATCGACGATCGGGTCGGAAGCCTCAAAACCGGGAAGGACGCCGATTTCGTCATCTGGAACGGGCACCCGCTGTCGATGTACTCCAAGGTCGAGCAGACCTGGGTCGAAGGCGTCAACTCCTTCAGCTTGGAGCGTGATCTAGCCTTGCGAGCCGCCGACCGGGCCGAGAGGCAGGCGTTGATCCAGAAGGTTTTGGGCTTAGGGAAGGAAGCAGCGAAGGAAGCAGCGACGGACGAAGGCGAGGCCGATGAGGAGGACGACAGCCGTGGGGATCCTGAACGCGACGATGAAGAGTGGAACTGCGAGGAGGTCGTCAATGTCTGGAACTAAGGCGCCGCGAATCATCGTCTTCTCCCTGGTGCTCACCCTCACTGCCCTGGGGCTCTCGGCTCACGACCAAGTGCCTGGAGAGCTGCCGGAAGGGCCGGTTCTGCTGAAGGGTGGCGACGTCTACACCGTCTCGGGAGCCGTTCTGGAAGCGACCGATCTACTGTTCGACGGCGCCGAGATCGTCGAGATCGGGGTCGGTCTCACGGGGCCGGAGGGCACCCAAGTGATCGATGTCTCGGGCAGCCATGTCTACCCCGGCCTGATTGCCCCCCAGACCGTTCTCGGTCTTGCCGAGATCGGAGCCGTGCGGTCGACTCGCGACCTGCAAGAGGTGGGGGACATCAATCCGGAAGTGGCGGCCCACGTCGCCTACAACCCCGACTCCGAGCACACGCCGACGGTGAGGTCCCACGGCATCACCACAGTCCAGGTCACGCCCCAGGGGGGCGGCATCGCCGGGCGTAACTTCCTCACCCACCTCGATGGCTGGACCAAGGAGGACGCCGGTATCCGGCTGACCGACGGCCTCGTCGTCAACTGGCCTTCGGCCGGTGTCTCCTCCTCGCCCTTCGCGCCGCCCGCCGAAAAGCAGCGAGAACGCTCCCAGCGGCAACGGGACGAACTCCGCCAGGCTTTCGAGCGGGCTCGCGACTACCACGCGGCCCGCGAGGCGGGGCTCGTAGACGAGATCGACCTACGCTGGGAGGCGATGCGGCCTCTGTGGAACGGCGGCGAGAAGCTTTTCGTCAACGCCGTAGGCTATCGTCAGATCGTCGAAGCGGTGAGCTTCGCCCAGGAGTTCGGGGTCGAGCTCGTCCTCGTCGGTGCCGCCGAAGCCTACAAGGCGGCTGAGCTGTTACGCGACGAGAACGTCCCCGTCATCCTCGACGCCTCTACCGGCCTGCCGCCGCGCCAGGACGACGACTACGACACCCAGTACAAGCACGCTCGCCTGCTCCACGAGGCCGGGGTGAAGTTCTCGATCGGCCTCATCGACCAGGGATGGGGGGCCCGCAACCTAGCCATCGAAGGCGCCGGCCACGCCGTCGCCCACGGCCTTCCCGCCGATGTGGCGCTACGTTCCATCACCCTCTCGACGGCCGAGATCCTCGGCATCGACGCAACCCAGGGCTCCCTCGAGGTCGGCAAGGAAGCGACGCTTTTTGTCTCGACCGGCGACGTCATGGACACCCTGACTCAGAACGTCACCCACATGTACATCCGTGGCCGGCCGGTCGATCTCGACAACCGCCACAAGATGCTGGCCCGCAAGTACGCCGAGAAGATCCGCCGCGCGGCGGGCTCCGAGTAGAGGGGCCATCGAGGAGACCGGGCCACATGGAGATCGAAAAAGCGCTCGAGACTCAGGTCTCGAACATCCAGCAGAAGACAGGCCAGACGCTCCCCCAGCTTTTCTCGTGGTTGAAGCGGTCGGGCTTGGCCAAGCATGGCGAGTTGCGCGACGCGGCCAAGAGCGGCCTGGGCCTCGGCCATGGAGACGCCAACACATTGGTGACGCTTTTTCGGCGGTCGACAGGCGCCGCCGTCGCTCCCGTCGCCAACGCCGGCGCGGCGGTCGAGGCGATCTACGCCGGCCCCAAGGCGGCGTTGCGGCCGATCCACGACAAGGCGATGAAGGCCATCGCCAAGCTCGGACCGTTCGAGATCGCTCCCAAGAAGGCCTACCTGAGCCTGCGTCGCAAGAAGCAGTTCGCGATGGTCGGACCGGCGACGAAAACGCAGGTCGAGATCGGCTTGAACGCCAAGGATCTCGAGGCCGGCGACCGCTTGATCGCCCAGAAGCCCGGCGGCATGTGCCAGTACAAAGTGCGACTCGCCTCAGCGAGCGAGGTCGACGCCGAACTCATTGCCTGGATCCGCTCCGCCTACAAAGCGGCGGGGTGAGCGCCTAGTTTCCCGTCGGAGGTCGCTGCAAGACGACGGCTCGAAGCGCCGGGTTCTCTTCCAGAACGTTGAAGTAGAGATACACCGTCCGCACGTTCCGTGCGTTCAGGCCGCGAAGGTTGACGGCCACCCGTGCCCCATCCTCGAGCAGCGACGGGTCGGGGATCGGGGTTGCGGGGCGCTTCTCCTCATCTTCTGAGTCGAGGTCGGGTTGGATCTGCAAATCCACGGTCTCGAACACGTTGAAGCTCTTGTCGGCCAGTTGATCGGCGAGGTAGCGCGAGAGCTCTGCCCCACCCCTGATCGACTGGCTGTCGCTCTCTGATTCGGTGCGTTCTCTGGCGTGACGGAACATCGCCGCGAACTGCCGGCGGACTGCGTCTTGCGAATCGAGTCGCTCCAATCCCAGGTAGAAGGGCGTCCGCGTCATCTCCGCGATGGCCTGGTCGTCCTGCTCGCCCATGCGACTCAAGAAGGCATGGGACTCGACTGTCACTACCTTCCGGACTTTCTCGGACTGCCCGAAAGTGTAGCTCCCCCAAGCGACAGCCGCTGCAACGGCGACCAGGCCTACGATCTTCTGCCACAAGGGCGTCGGTGTTTCTGCTGGAGGCTCGGCCTCCCGCCGTGGCTCTGGCGCGCGCTGTGTCTCCGGCGGGCGCGAAGCACGGGCCGGCGTCTCGATTGGCCCTCGCGCTCTTTCGGGGATCTTCGTCGCTTTAGGCCTGTCCGCGTCCGCAGTGGCGTCGCCCGCCGAAAGATGACCGGTCGGGAAAAGCCCAGGTTTCCTCTTCGACGGCGCAGGTGGAGTCTTCGATTGCGTAGGTGGCTCCGGCACCTCGTCGGCAGACTGGTCGAGGAGGCACTCCTCGACAAACTGGAGCACGCGTTTGTAGATCAGATCCGTTCGCTTGTCCGGCTTACAGATGGACAGATGGTCGGCGTCGAGCGGTACCGAGACCGAACCAGCGATGCCTGGATCCGCGCTCGTCTCGTCGACAACAAGAACTCCCTTCGTCTCCACCGTCTCATAGAAGCTGAGCGCCCCGATCTTCGAGATCGAAGCCTGATGCCGAAACCAAGTATTCAGATCTCGCAGTGTCGGGGCGTTCGCACTCAGTTCTTCCGTAGCGACGCTAGTGCGCAGGACTGTCCTGAGATGTCCTAGCCAGTCGGCAATGCGAGCTCCCGCATGCGGCGTGGCGACAAAGACCACTCCCCGGGTCTGTTCCCAGACTTTCTGCCAACGTTTGTTGCCAAATTCCTTGGCGTGCCGGAGCATCTGTTTGACCAGCAGCCCTCCCAAGCTGTGCGTCACGAAGACAATTGGACGGTCCCCGATGCCCTCGGTGGTCAAGCGGGCCAGCGCGTTTCTGGATCGATCGAGCAGCGGCATGCTCGTTCCCAGCCAGCGGGACGGGGTTGCTTCGTATTCGAGCGAATACACGTTGGGTGCGATCGATTCCCCAGCAAGCCAATGCGGCCAGGAATCCTTCTTCTTTCGCCGGAACGCCAGGGGCTTGACCGTGGGCGCCCAGGTCTCGAAAGGGTCCCCACCGAGACCGTGAACGAAAATCACGTCCACCGCGGAGCCTTCCGTGCGCGACTCTCCGATGCGGTGAAGTTCGCTCAATGTTTCAGGCGGCCCTCCGAATGCTGCGGAGCGTGCGTCTCGTCACAATAGAGAAAAGGTAGCACAGGCCTGTCGGGCCGGATCTGCGCCGCGGGGGGTTAGCCGGGAGGGGTCGAGCTAGCACCTTGCCGGCCTCAGCCGGACGGCAGCTCAATCCGGTACTGCCGGCTCTCGACGGCGCACTCGGAAGCGCTGCCCTCGCCGCCATCGATTGTGACGAAGGCCTGGTTCCCATCGATGAACATCCCTTCGGACGAGGTCGGGAGGTCGCGCCGCAAGATATTCGTCTCGACCATGCCGCCGGCGGCGACGTCCTCGAGGCTCGCCGTAAAGAGCGTGAAGGGGTCGCTGGCGTCTTCGGTCGGGCCGGCGATACCGAAGAGGGTCTCGACATCGAGAGCCAGCTCGGCGCGCCGAAAGCGAATCTTCTTCATGAGAACTCTCCGGTTCGTTCTGGTGAAGTGGATCGGTTCAGCCGACAGGATCAAAGCAGGCTAGCACGGCGTTGGGCCCTCTCTCGGAGCCGCCCGAGCAAAGGAGTACACTGGCTGAACCACCCTGAAACTCGGGCGCCGTCAGAAGGCCGTACCTCCTCGATCGATTCGAGGCCGCTGAGGAATTCGAAGTTTGGAGCCGTCTATACGGACGTAACGTTCACCCACGCGTGAGGAAGGGCACCCCATGAGCAAGCCAGTGATCTTCATCCCGGGGTATCCGGGCAGCCATCTGAAAACGACCGAAGGGAAGCGGATCTTCCTCTCCCTGCTCAAGCTCCTCAAGCCGACTCAGAAGTTTTTGCAGCAACTCGAAGGTCCGGATGACCTCGGCGAGGACGACGGTATCGTCGCCGGGGATCCGGTGGAGCGCTTGGCCAAGATCCTGCTCTTCGACCTGGCCAAGCAGGCCAAATCGCTCTACGAGATTCTCGCCAAGCTGGGCATCGATCCCGAGAAGTTCGGCTACGACTGGCGGCGGCCGGTGTGGGATGTCGGCACGCAGGCTCGGCTCAAGGCCGTGGTGAAGACTCTCAACCCGGGCAGCGGGCCGAAGATCGTCGCCATCGTCCACTCCACCGGCGGTCTCGTGCTGCGCTACTTCCTCGAGCAGAACCCGACCCTCGCCGCGCGATTCGAGCGGGTGATCGCCTTCGGAGTCCCCTGGGCCGGCTTGCTCAAGTCGCTGCAGTTCCTCGACGCACGGCTCAAGTTTGCGACCTTGACGAAGAAGCAGGCACAGCGGGTGGTCGCCCACTCCTGGGCTGGTTTCGACTTGCTGCCGCCGGATCCTGCACGAACACAGATGCTCGACGCTGAGGGCAACCCACTGAACCTGGTGGTCGACGGAGCCGGCAAGCAGACCAGTCCGCTGGTCAAGGAAGGCTGGTTCCCCCAGGAGCTGAAGTCGGCAATGAAGCTCCGGGCGGGGCAAACGGACAGCATGCTCGGCGCGCGCGGGCCCGAGCTTCAGCTCGGCGGCAGGAAGCTCCCGGTCACCAACGTCGTGGGCTGGGGAGCGGAAACCACGGTACAGGCGACGATCAGCGGGTCCGGGGCGAACCAGAAAATCAGCCGCTGGGAGCACATCACCGAGCCCGGGGCGCTCGACGGCGGCGATGCGACCGCGCCCTTCAGGTCAGCCTCGTGGCTGCGCGGTGCCGATGTGAGCCGCTATCACCTGCCGGTGGGCTATCACCGCGGCGCCAAGAAGTTCTCGCACTCGAGCCTGTGGCGTAATCCCGGCGGCCGCAATCTCCTGGCGCACTTCTTGACCGGCAAGAAACTGAAGCCCTTTGTCTACAGCGCCGTCGACAAGACCGATTTCGAACGCAAGGGCCGCAGTCCGGTGAAAGTGCGCATCTCGGCCCTCGACGCGACCGGCCGGCCGTTGAGCGGGGTTCGGATTCGAGCCATCGACTTGACCTCCGGCTCGGGCAAACCCCGGACCACGGACCTGGGAGACGGGCGTCACAAGATCGCCTTGCCGCGGGCGCGGATGCGCCATATCCACGGCAAGCGGTTTCGGCGAACGACTTTGAAGATCGATTGGGACGGCGGCTCCGTCAATCGAGTCGTCGTGGTGAACGAGCAGGGAGGTTGAACGTCTCCGTCCTCAAGGAGCCCGCCTAGCCAGGCGCCCGGTTACGCTACTTCGCTGCTCGTCACCCGTTCCAACGTCTCATGGAGTTCTCGTGGTCGGATGGGCTTGGGGAGATAGTCGTCCATCCCGGCGGCCAGGCAGCGCTCCTTGTCGCCCTTCATCGCATGCGCGGTGAGAGCGACGATCGGGATGTGGTGGTCGGCCCCTGACTCTTCGGCGCGGATGGCGAGGGTCGCTTCCAGGCCGCTCATCTCGGGCATCTGCACGTCCATGAGGATCACATCGAAGCTTCCGGCCTTCCAGCTTGCCACCGCCTCGCAGCCGTTGCCTGCGACTTCGACGCGATGCCCTCGCTTCTCCAACAACCTGGTTGCGAGCTTCTGGTTCACTCGGTTGTCCTCGGCCAGCAGCACGCTCAGGGTACTGCGCGCCTCCCGCAGCGAGTGGCGGGTGACGAGGGGCTCCAAGTGCTTTCCCTCGGGCCGGTTGTCGAAGACGGCGTGAAGTGCGTCCCAAAGCTCGGTCTCGATGATCGGCTTCGGAAGGTAGGCGTCGACGCCGATTTCGCGGCAGCGTTTGGCATCGCCGCGACGGCCGGCCGAAGTCAGCATGGCGACAGCCGTGGTAGCCAGGTCGGGGTTGTCCTTGATCTCCTCGGCCACCTCGAAACCATCCATCTCGGGCATCTGGACGTCGAGGAGCACCAGGCCGAAAGGCCTCGAGCCGGCGTTCGCCTCTTGGAGCACTGCGAGCGCGGCGGGCCCCGAGTCGACGCAAACCGACTCCATGTGCCAAGCCTCCACAGTTCGTTCCAAGATCAGGCGGTTGGTTGTGTTGTCATCGACGATGAGAACTCGGATGCCGCTGAGGTCCCGCGGATGACCGACGCATGGCGACGGGCGCGGGTCGTCCTGCAACGGGAGCTCGATCTCGAAATGGAAGCTGGTTCCCCGGCCCACCTCGCTCTCGACACGGATCGCACCGCCCATGAAGTCGATCAGACGCCGGCTGATGGCCAAGCCCAGCCCCGTGCCTCCGTAGTTGCGCGTCGTCGAAGCATCCGCCTGGCTGAAAGCGCCGAAGACCATATCGAGCTTCTCCTCCGGGATGCCGATGCCGGTGTCGGAGACCTCGAAACAAAGCCGTGCCCGCTTCGCGTCGCTTTCCACCAGCCCCACGTTCAACACCACCTCGCCCTCGCCGGTGAACTTGATGGCGTTGCCTACCAGATTGATCACGACCTGCCGCAGGCGACCGGGATCCCCAATCAGGGCATCCGGCGTCTCCGGCTCGACTCTCAAGGCAAGCTCGAGTCCCTTCTCCTCGGCCTTGAACGCCAGAGCCTTGAGGGAGTGGCCGAGGCAATCCCGCAGCGAAAAGTCGATCTCCTCGACGTCGAGCTGGCGAGCTTCGATCTTGGAAAAGTCGAGGATGTCGTTGATCAGTGTCAGCAGCGCCTCGGCGGAGTCGCGCGCAAGAGTGACGTAGTCGCGCTGCTCATCGTCGAGGTCGGTCTCGAGGGCGAGTCCCGTCATACCGAGGACCGCATTCATCGGGGTGCGAATCTCGTGGCTCATGTTGGCGAGAAACTCGCTTTTCGAGCGGTTCGCCTCTTCAGCCAGCTCCGTGGCCTTGTGCAGCTCCTCCTGCGCCTGCTTGCGCAACGTGATGTCCTCGAAAATAGCCAGGATGTCGGTCGGCTCACACGATGCCGTCGAGTCCTCGGCATAGATGGCACAGACACCGACCGACTGCCAGTACATATCGCCGTTGGGCCGCCGGCGCTCGAGATCTGCCTGCCACTGCCGGCCGGAAGCCATGGCTGCGGCAACCTCCTGACGCTGCTCCTTGCCGAGCCCGAGCACCTCGTTCAGCTCCTGTCCCAGGAAGGTCTCGGGAGCGCGCCCCGTAAGCCTCTCGATCCGCGGATTGGCGTAGCGCACCGTGCCCCCGGAGTTGGCGATCAGAGTCGAAATCGGGCTCTGTTGCACGGCCCGCGACAGCCGGCGGACGCGATCCTGAGAGCGTTGCTGAAGGATGGCGCCCGCGATGTGGTGCGAAACGAATTCGAGCAGGTCCTTCTCCTGCTCGCCGAATCGCCTGACCGGATCGTAGCTTTGAACCGCCAACACGCCGAATGTCGTTCCGCCATCTGAGAGCGGAACTCCCAGCCAATCGACGGGAAGCTCACCGATGAGCTTGATGGTGCCATCGTCGCCCAGACGCTGGAGATCCTCTCGGCTGGCGAGCAGCGGCTCGCCCAGGTCCAGTACGTATTCGGTCAGGCCTCCGCTCCGCAGAGGCCGAGGTTCTGGTGCCTCGTCATGCTCATCGACGAAATATGGAAAATTCAGCGCCCCCTCCCGCTTATCGACCAGAGCCAGGTAGAAATTACCGGCATACATGAGCTCGGCGATGATCTTGTGCAGTGCCGGGTAGAGCTCGTTGAGGTTGCGCACTCGCCCGCTCACCGAGGCCACGCGGAAGAGTGCATTCAGCCGCTTCTCGCATTGTGCGAGCGCAGCCCGGAGCCCCTGCGTTTCTTCCGCGTTTTCCGACATCTTCCCTCCTCTGTGGATCGCCTGCGGGGTCAGGCCCCAGTGATCGAGGCTTCCGTTGACAAGACGAAGCAAGGATCGTGCCGTGTCGAGTGCAAGTTGCCCTCCGCCAGGCTCCAGCCGCGCGGCGAGTGGTGATCGGGGTCGGCAGTCGCTGCATGCCGAGGACCAAGAGACCCGCAAGCTAAGGCTACAATCTGCCTGTGAAGCCTTTGAGAGAGTTTCTGGGAATGGGTAGAACCCGAGCGGATTCGAGATCATGGAGCTAGCGGGGCGACTCGAGAAGTACGATTTCGCCGACTTGCTGCAGTTGCTTGCCGCGAGCGGTAAGAGCGGCAAGCTAACGCTGACCGAGTATGGCGGCCAGGGGGTCATCGTCTTGCGTCAGGGCAAGATTATCTACGCCGCTTCGAGCACCGCCAGGGAGGCTCTCGGCAACATGCTGTTGTGGAAGGACCTGATCAACGAGGAGCAGCTCAAGGAAGGCCTCGAAGCCCAACGCAACTCCGAGGAAGAGCGTCGACTCGGGACCCTCCTCGTGGAGATGGGATTCCTGCGCCAGGAGGACCTCGAGCAGGTCATCGCGGCGCAAATCGGCAACGTCGTCTCGGAGCTCATGGGCTGGCACACGGGCTTCTTCCGCTTCGAGGAAGTCGAACTTCCGGACCGAGGCGAAGTCGAAGTCGATGCTCGCTTGCTGCATGGCGGGTCCGGCAACCTCCTTCTGAGCGAGGGCCTACCAGCGAACCAGTTGCTGCTCAGCCTGGCACGCGAGTTGGATGAAGCCAACGCTGGACGATCTGATGGAGGGGAGCCCGACTCCCAAGAGGAGACTGTCGCGCCGCACGGCGCAGAGGGCGGTTCGACAGTTGCCGAACCCGGTCGCTTCGACTCTCTCAAGTCCATCATGGCCGAGTTTCATTCGCCGGCGTTCACCGGCGAGGGTACGCTGATGATCCTCAACTACGCGCAGCGCCTGGTGCGCCGGGGGGTGCTCTTCTCGCTCAACGCGCAGGGCGCCAGAGGCCTGGGTCAATTCGGTGTCGAACCCCCTGAAGGCGCTTCCCCTGACTTCATCCGCCAGCTGACGTTTCCACCCGGACAACCGTCGGTCATCGCGGAAGTGGTGGCTCGCAAGAGGTTGCTTCTAGGCCCCGTCGAAGAGACCTCGGCCAACCAGCGTCTTCTGCAGGCGCTCGGTGGAGGGTGGCCGGACACAGCCGTTACAGCTCCACTAATCGTCAGTGGCCGGACACTGCTCGTCTTCTATGGCGACAATCTGCCCGAGAACAATCCCATCGGTCCGGTGGATGAACTCGACGTCGTGATGCTGCACGCGGCGCTGGCGATGGAGAAGAGCCTCCTGGCCAAGAAGGTCGAACACCTGGAGGCGATCCAGCAGCGATCCGACAGAGAACGGATCGGCTGACTCTAGACTGCACCAGGATCGGGCATGCTCGATTCGCGCCCAGGCTCAGCCTGCCGCACTGCAACGTCCACTCGCTCTGGCGGAGTAGAATCCGCCGGAACTCACTACAAATCAAGTTGCGGCAACAAGGTTCTGAGGAGGGATCAATGAGCGCACTACAAGTGACGGCACGCCTCGAGATTCATGACGGCAAACTGGCCGAGTTCAAGGAGGTCGCTTCGCGGTGCATGCAGTCTGTGCGCGAAAAGGACTCTGGAACTCTGCGCTACGACTGGTTTCTCAACGAGGAGGGCACGGTTTGCGTCGTGCAAGAGGCCTATCGGGACTCCGCCGCGGTACTCGAACACGTCGGCAACCTCGGAGCCACGATGGGGGACTTGCTGGCTGTCGCGGACATGCAGCTCGAGGTCTACGGCTCGCCCTCGGTCGAGCTGGCCGAGGCCACGGTCGCGTTGGGGCCCAAAGTCTACGCCCACTTGCAGAGCATCTGACTCGACGTTGGCGACCCCTGGTCACCAACCTCACATCGCGTGAAGAGAAAACGCACAAGAGGACTGGAGGAGTTCTAATGGGGCGATCCGTTGCTTGCCTGGTTGCCTTGGTGCTCTCGCTGGCGCCAGGCGTCGCGTCTCAAGAGCCGCTGCCGAGCGCAGCCGTCGTCGAGGGCCCAGCCATCGACGTTGAGGGCCTCAGGGCCGAAATCCAGCAGATCCTCGAGGAAGAGGGCATCCCTGGCGCCTCCGTCGCGCTGGTCTCGAGAGATCGCACCATCTGGGCTGGCGGAGTCGGCAAAGCGGACGTTGCCGCCGGCCTCGACGTGACCGCCGACCACCTGTTCCGGGTCGGGTCCATCTCCAAGAGCTTCACGGCTCTGGCGGTGATGAGGGCGGTGGAGGACGGGCTGATCGATCTCGAGGCCTCGGTGCTGACGCTGGTGCCCGAGATCGACTTCACCAACCGCTGGGCGGCGTCGCATCCGGTCACTGTGGCCCACGTGATGGAGCACACGACGGGTTTCGACGACATCCGCTTCCGCGACTACGCGAAGGTCGATGACTCCGACATCAGCCTGGTGGACGGTCTGGCCTACAACCCCAGCTCACGGAGCACCCGCTGGCGGCCCGGCACTCACATGTCGTATTGCAACTCCGGTCCGGCCATCGCTGCCTACGTCCTCGAGAAGGTCACCGGCCAGCCCTTCGAGGCCTTTGCCCGAGAGCAGGTATTCGAGCCGCTCGGGATGACGAACTCGACCTTCTACTTTCCCGAGAACGTATCTCTCATGGCCAAGGGTTACGAGGCGGACGGGGTCACCGAAGCCAACTACGACCACATCATTGTCAGACCCTCGGGAGCGCTCAACGCCTCGGCGACTGAGATGGCTCGCTATCTGCGCATGATGATCAACCGGGGCACGCTCGACGGCGTGCAACTGCTGGAGCCGGAGACCATCACCAGGATGGAAACGCCGACGACCACTCTCGCAGCGCGCGCGGGGTTCGACTATGGCTACGGGCTCGGTAACTACTCCTCGATCGTCAACGGGCATCTCTTTCACGGCCACAACGGAGGCATCACTGGATTCGTCTCGACCAGCGCCTATTCCTCCGAGCTCGGCGTGGGCTATTTTGTGTCGATCAACCGAGCCAGTGGTGCGCTGCGAGACCTCGGGAAGCTCTTGGGCGAGCGGCTGACGGCAGGCATCGACAAGCCACAAGGTGCTAGCTCAGCCCTCGAGGACAGCCGACTGCAAGCCCTGACCGGCTTTTACCAGGACGTGACTCCGAGGGTGCAGCTGGCCCATTTCATCACCCGGTTCCTAGCCATCCAGCGCGTCACGCTCGAGGACGGTGAACTCTTCGTCAAAGGACTCACAGGCGGCGAGAAGAAGAAGCTCATCCCGGTCACCGCGTCGAGCTTCCGGTCCGACGACGAGCCGGTGGCCACCGTGTTCAGCGTGATCGACGAGGATGGCGCTTCGATCCTTCAGGGCGGGGGGAACAACAAGAAGGTCTCGGCCTTCTGGGTCTTCTTTCAGCTCGCCGGCGCGATGATCACCTTGCTGCTGATGCTTTCAGCGGTGCTCTTCGCCCTCGTCTGGGTGCCGCTCAAGAGCCTGGGCCGCTTCAAGACCATTCCCCTGCGGGAAGTGCTGGTCCCGCTGCTGGCTACGCTGTCGCCCTTGGCGGCTTTCGTGCTGCCTGTGATGCTGAGCTCCGACATGACTCAGGACCTGGGCACGTTCACGGGGTTCTCGCTCGCCATCTACCTCGGATCGCTCGTGTTCGCAGCCCTCACGGCCTATAGCCTCTACACGTCGTACCGCGCTTACTCTGTTGAGATGAGCCGCTTCGTGCGCTTGCACTCGGTGCTGGTCAGCCTGGCATGTGTGGTGCTGCTGTCGTATGCGTGGGCCAACGACCTGATTGGGTTGAGAACCTGGGCCTACTGAGGACGGCAACTCCTAGGCGTCGTATTGCAATAGATTCTGCAACGCGCTGCGAGCTGGGACGCTCGGCGCTCGCCCTACTCGGGAGCTTTGGGGGTCAGCGGCTCGACAGTGCGCAAGTAGTCGTAGATCGCACCTAGATCCTGCTCGGTCATGCCGGCGTAACGCGCCCAAGGCATGACGGTGTTGGCCTGGCCCTCGGGCACGTCGATGCCATCGGTTGCGGCGAACGACTTGAACACCCCGACGAACTCCTCGCGACTCCAGGCACCCATGCGGGTCGAAGGGTGCGGCGAGATGTTGGCCGATTCCCTCTCCTGTTCGCTATGGGGGATCCGAAAAGTGCGGCCTCCCGTCCAACTCCCACCGTGACAGAAACTGCACTCGGCGATTGCTGTCAGGTAACCGCCGTAGGCCACTGAATCCGTACGATCGACCGGCTCGGGAGCCACGTAGGGCTTGGGAAGAGTCCGCCCGAGAAGCCTGATCGCCAGATTGTCCTTGGGCTTGGGTACGACATTCTCGATCGAGGGCAGCTCTCGCAAGTAGCTCACCACGGCCTTGACGTCGGCGGCCTCGAGATGGGCGTAGGAGTCGTAAGGCATGAAGGGATGGAGCGCGGCGCCGTCGCGCCCGATACCCGACGTCATGGCCCGGGCGATCTCGCCGTCCGTCCAGTCCCCGAGCGCCGAAGGCGTGATGTTGGCCGACTTGATAGCCGGTCTGAGGACCAAGAGGTGGGCGCCCTGACCCTCTGTCCCGCGCACGACCGGTCCGCCGTAGCGGTCCCAGTCGCGTTCTGAGTGACAGTCCAAGCAGTTGGCCACGTGCTCGACGAGGTACCGACCTCGGGCAACTCGTTTGGGCGTGCGCTCAATCACCTCATTCGAGGCCGGCTCGCTGCGGGGGAACGCCAGCAGCAGGAACGCGAGTCCACCCCCGATGAGAACGACTCCGAGTCCCAACAGGACCTTTACAACCTTGAGAAGCCGCGCCATCAAATCCTCCCAGTGAGTCCCTGTCTCGTGTGCGTTGTGTCCGGGATTCAAATCTAGTACGAGTCTCGGCTCCCAGAGTTTGTCGTGTACCCCTCGCACAAGCCGGAATCGGCCGGTCGGCCGCGATTGTGAGCGTCCAGGCCGGGTGCTAGCCTGCCGCGCAGCATGCGTCGCAATCCCACTTCAGGAGCCATGGCCTTCGGGCTCGTGATCGTCGCGGCTGTTGGTGCGCTTCATGGGGGCACCGAAACAGTCGACCCTGCGATCGAGGTGCGCTTGCTCTCGGAGTTCGAGCGCGCCTACCCCTCGGAGGCACCGACCGTGACCGGACAGGTCTCCTTCGAGCTACGCGCCGCACCGGGGGAAGTGCCGCAATTCGACGGCCGCCCATTCACCGCCTGGGCCTACAACGAGCAGGTACCGGGGCCGATCCTACGGGTGCGTCTGGGGGAATCCGTCCGCGTCGTGTTGCACAACGATCTCCCGCAGCCCACGACGATTCACTGGCACGGTGTCCGCGTGCCCAACGCGATGGACGGCGTTCCCGGAGTGACCCAACCGCCGGTGCCTCCCGGCGGCACGTTCACCTATGAGTTCACTCCCAAGGACGCCGGCACCTTCTGGTTCCACCCCCACGTCCGTAGCAGCGAGCAGGTCGAGCGTGGGCTCTACGGGATCCTCATCGTTGACGATGCCGATCCGCTCCCCTGGACGCGAGACGTGTTGTGGGTGCTCGATGATTGGCTGCTGGTGAAGGGCCCCGAGCTCTATCCCGAGTTCAACACCCGCCGCGACTTGGCGCACGACGGCCGCTGGGGGAATCTGATCACTGTCAACGGTTCGCACCGCGAGGAGCTCGTCGTGCAACCCGGCGAGCGGATCCGCTTGCGGCTCGCCAACACCGCGAACGGCCGGGTTTTCCAACCCGACTTCGGCGAACTCGACGCCCAGGTGATCGCGGTCGATGGCATGTACACCTCTCGCCCCCTGGCGCCGGCAGGGTTCGTCTTGGCGCCCGGCAACCGCCTGGATCTGGACCTGAAGATCTCGCCGGAGCTCGCGGGTCGGACCTTGGAGATCGTCGATCGATTCACCGCTCGCCCCTTTCCGATCGCCAAGATTCGGGTCGCCGGAGAGGCAGTAACTCAACCGCAGTTCACGCCGCCGTCAAACTCACACGTCCCGCGTTGGGAGGGTGGCGAGCTCGCGGCATTGCGCTCCGACTACGTGCTCGACTCCCGGGTCGGCGGCGAGTACGGCATCCAGTGGACGATCAACGGCCGCGTCTGGGAGGAGGCCTTGATAGAGGAGGAGTTCGGCCGCCTCGAGCCGGGCCGGTTCCACCGCCTGCGCTTCACCAACGCGTCGTTTCGCCTGCACCCCATGCACCTTCACGGGCAGTTCTTCAAGGTGCTCTCTCGTAATGGAGAGCCGGTCGATGAGCCGTATTTCCGCGATACGGTCCTCCTGCGGCGCAAAGAAACAGTGGACATCGGCCTGGTGCCGCTCGACTGGGGTCGCTGGGTGCTCCACTGCCACATTCTGGAGCACGCGGCTGCCGGCATGATGACCGCGGTGGACGTGCCCGAGGGCTCCACCGAGCCTTGATGTGAACCTTCCCAAGACGAGCAACGAGACTTGGAAGGCGTGCGCTCCGCTCGTCGCCCTCGCTGCGGCTCTCTTCGCCGGGTACTTCCTGGCTCTTCGTCCAAGGATCGATCCGACCGGCACGGTTCTGGTCTCGACCCTGGCCACCTTCGGCGCCCTGGCGATTATCGGCGGACTTGCGATGCTGGTCCGCTCGTGGCCCGATGCGTGGGCATTGACACGGGCCGGCGCGGGCAAGCCGCCCCGAGACGGACGCCTCGAGGCCTTCGCGGGGTCGCTCGAACCCGAAGGAACACCGCTCGAGGGTCCCTTCACAGGCTCGCCGTGCAGCCTGTACGAGTACGGCGTGGAACCAGCTGACGGTGCCGGTTCGGACTACTTCGGTATCGGGCTGACGCCCTCGGTCATCCGCGGTAGCAGGGGGAGTGCACGTCTGCTCGGCTTCCCCACCCTCGACCACTTGCCTCGGGCCTTGGTCAAAGACCCCGAGTTGCGGCAACGGGCCGAGCGCTACCTGGCCGGCACCGGCAGTGAACGGCTGCCGACCACTCCGAACTCGGTGGCGGGCCTGATCGGCGACTTCCTCGAGGCCGCGGCGGACGACGACGGGGCCGTGCGTCGCGACTGGCGCCGAGTCGAGTTCGGCCCGCTGTGCGAGGACGACGTGGTCTACGAGCGGTCGCTTGCTCCCGAAGCTTCGGTGACCGCGCTCGGCCTCTATTCGGCCGAGCGCGCCGGGTTGATGGGCGGCGGCAACCCCGTCCAGATCGTCCTCGGTGACCTCGAGACCGCCAGGACGCGCCTCGTGACCGGCAGCCGGCGTTATGCCCTTGCCGGCATCATCTGGGGCCTACTGCTGCAGGCGTTCTTCGTCACTGTGTGGACGCTCGCCCGCGGCGTCTGACGAGGGTCACTCCATGGCGTCTCGACGCTCGACGGCCCCATCGCGGTAACGAATTCGGCACGCAACCGCCGATAGAACCTAGCCGCTAAGTAGATAGGCGCACCCAAAATGAGAAAGCGACACGAGACCACCAGACCGGATTGCAGCAGAAACTGCAGTCGAACCATCAGCCACGAGATCTCTGTGTTGCCGTGTCCCTCGACTACCGCAGGCTTCGCGTCCGGAGAGCACCGTGCTCTCTCGGGGATAAGTTCTGAGGCGTTCATCCAAAGACCGGAATGCACGTCAACTAACACGAGCGCGACGCTTGCGATCACCCTACTCCCGGTCTAGTTAGAGGAGATTTAGCATGTCAAACGAAAAACGAAGAGGTTCCGAGCAGCTCCTGGAGCGCCTCGGCAGGCCCGACACGATCTCGGAAGAGTCGCTCAAGGGCATCATCGAAGTGGCGCGCCAGCACGAGGTCGAGATTCTCGACTGGTGCCAGTTCGGCAAGCCCGGCATCGACGGTGTCTGTGGCCGGTTCCAGGTCGAGCCCAAGGTGGCGGGCCTGGTCATTCAGGATCTGGTCAATCTGCCGGGCTGGGCTTGCAAGCTCGATGTCTTCCCGCTCGGTATCACTGATCCGACCGTGATCAACATCGACCTCTCCGGCGGTCAGCTGGCTCGATGACTCTCTCGCCGCCAACAGACCCTCGGTCTCGCGGTGGCGAGCATCGAGACCCCCTCGGGGACGCTACGTTGTTGAGCGAGCAGCACCTTGGACCGTCGGGACGCATGCTGGCCTCAATCCAGCTGCATGTGTCCCGGCGGTGCAACATCCGCTGCTTGCACTGCTACTCGCATTCCGGCCCTGAGGAGTCGCAGGAACTGCCGCTCGACCTGGCCCAACAGTCGGTGCGCGACGCGGTGTCCGAGGGCTACGGCAATCTCGCCATCTCGGGCGGCGAACCTCTGCTCTACAAGCCCCTGCGCGAGCTGCTGACCACGGCCAAGAGCCTGGGCATGGTCAACACCGTCACCACGAACGGCATGCTGCTCGATGCCCGCCGCCTCAAGATGATCGATGGCGTTATCGACCTCGTTGCCATCAGCCTCGACGGTGCACCCGAGAGCCACAACCAGATGCGTAATTCACCCCGCGCCTTCGAGACTATGGTCCAACGGCTTCCCGCCTTGCGCGACTCGGGAATCCCGTTTGGCTTCCTGTTCACCCTCACCCAGTACAACCTGCACGAGCTGGCCTGGGTGGCGGACTTTGCGCTCAATGAGGGCGCTCGCTCGCTGCAGATCCACCCACTCGAAGAGTGCGGCCGGGCCAGCGAGGAACTCGTCGGCGAAGCTCCCGATGCCCGGGAGAAGAGCGTTGCCTTCTTGGAGTTTCTTCGCGTCCAGTCGCAAGCCCGCGACCGGCTGCACGTCCAGATCGACCTGGCCGACAGCGTCTCTTTGCGCGACCGCCCGGAGCGCGTCTACGCCAATACCACCAGCGACGACCTCACAGCCGAGCCGCTCGCCAACTTGCTGAATCCGCTGGTGGTCGAAATCGACGGTACCGTCTCGCCTCTCCAGTTCGGCTTTCCCCGGCCCTACGCTCTCGGCAACTTGCACGAGCATTCCTTGAAGGAACTGGCTGATGTGTGGCGCCGTGAGGGTCACGGGCCTTTTCACGACCTCTGTCGTCGGACCTTCGAGGACGTCACCGACGACGAAGGCCTGCCGTTCGTCAACTGGTACGAGGTCCTGGCCCATCAGGCTCGAACTCTCTCGGCCGGGAGCCTGCTGCCGGTGCTCTCGGCCTGACCCGCTACCGCTCCATCATCTCCTGAGGCCCTGCACTTCAGGGTTTGGCGCTAGTCCACCAGGTGAAGCCCCAACGATCTCTGGCGATGTCCTGAACAGGAGCCGCCACGCCCAGGCGCCCGTCAGCGAGGAAAAGGACCGGAATGTACTCCCCGGCGGGCGTCCGCTCCGGTGCCTCGACCTCGGCCTCGGCCCAAGCATCGATCTGAAACGGCGCAGTTCTGCCAACTGCAAGTTCCTCGTCGTCGCGCTTCGGTATCGCGATCCTGGCAAGGTTCGCCGCCATCGCCTCGCCGGAGCCCGTGAACCAAGTCGCCGCGAGTTCCCCGGAAGCGCTGGCTACGAGGTAGGGGAAGTAGGCGGGAACGCCTTCTTCGGCCACCGTCCAGATCTTCCATGAAGTCCCATGGTCCTCAGACCGTGCGAGCCGGACTACGCTCCCTTCGCTCCACAACGAAATCAGCGCCCCATCGGGCGCCCAGGCCAGTGGCTCTACCCACCGCGGGATCGCGGAGGGGTTGCTGAAAGTGGGGTCCCAGAGCCGCTCGCCTGGGGCGTCCAACTTCTTCCAGGTCGCGCCGCCATCCGCGCTGACTGCTATGAGGTCGACACCTTCGGCGAAGCGATTGGCCGAGGCGGCGATCGGCGAGATACGGACCGCGACCTCTCCTGACGGCCCGACCGCCAGGTGGCTCGAGCCACCCTCGTGGTGGATACGCTCGTGCTCGGTCCAGGTCTCGCCGCGATCGCGACTGGTCGCGTAGCTCACGCCTCGGTCGTCGTTCCAGATCACGTGTGCCGTTCCGTCGGGGGCGATGCTCACCCAAGGCCGATCATCGAAACGAGTCTGGGAGAGCCGCGTCCAGTTCCAGCGGCTCCCGATGTCGTGGCTGACGCCAATCGCGATATGAGTTCCCTCACGCATCGAACGGTCGAAACCCATCGCCAGAAAATAGAGCGTGCCGTCAGGCGCAACGGCCAGATCTACGTCCGAGTTGCCGGCCGCACCGTCGGCCGCGGTGCCGACGTTCACTGCACCCCATGTCTGGCCTCCATCGCTGCTCTTCCAGAGCAGGGGCGGCACGTTCGGGTCGACGCCGGTGACCTGAGAACCGTAGCCGGAAACGAACAATGTGCCGCTCGGGTGCTCCACGACCATCGGCTCGCGGGCCAGCGAGTCGAGATGGTGCACGGGTGGGCTGAGAGCCAAGGGCACCTGAGGCGACGCCTGGGTAGGAGACATCAGGAGCGCCAGACCGAGAAGAAGTTTGGCGGTTGCTGAGCGGTTGTGCACTTTGGGCTCCTCCCTCGGTGGCCAAGAACGGAATCGATCGCGGTCAACATGGTGGCTACTTTCGCCGTTCGAGTCTCCCACAGGGACGCCCGGGAGAGGCGATAGCCTCGGCCCGGCACAACAGCGACCAAAGGGTATTCTGGGCCGGCATGCTCCGCCTCACCTCACTGCAGCTTCCGCTCGACCACGACGAGGACGCTCTCCTTCCGGCGGTGGCGGCGCGACTCGGGATCGAGCCGGGCGACATCACCGCCTGTTCTCTGGTCAAGCGCTCGTACGACGCCCGGCGGCGCAATGCCATCAAGTTGGTCTACGCCGTTGATGTCGAGACCGCCCGCGAGGCGGAGGTGCTCACCCGGCTAGCGAGCGACACGGCCGTCCGGGAAACGCCGGATACGACCTACCGCCCACCGGAAGTTACTGTGAACACAGAGGTTCCGGGCACAGAGGCTTCGGCAGGACAACGCGCAGCCTCCCCGCGCCCGGTGGTTATTGGTGCCGGTCCGGCCGGTCTCTTCGCCGCCCTCGTGCTGGCCGAGATCGGCCTGCGCCCACTGGTCTTGGAGCGCGGCAAGAAGGCCCGCGAGCGCACGGTCGACACGTTCGGTTTCTGGCGCGGGGAGGGGCTCGACCCGGAATCGAACGTGCAGTTCGGCGAGGGCGGAGCCGGCACCTTTTCGGACGGCAAGCTCTACAGCCAGATTCGCGACCCTCGCCACCATGGGCGCAAGGTGCTGACCGAGTTCGTCGAGGCAGGCGCGCGCCCCGAGATCCTCTACGAGTCTCGGCCCCACATCGGCACCTATCGGCTGGTCAAGATGGTGCAGAACCTGCGCGCCAAGATCGAGTCGTTGGGTGGGGGGTTCAGATTTTCCACTCGCGTGGACTCCCTGGAGATCGAGGACGGCGCGGTCCGCGGGCTGCGGCTCCATGACGGCGAAGAGCTGCGCGCCGACGCCGTCGTTCTGGCTGTCGGACACAGTGCGCGCGACACCTTCGAGATGCTCCAGGAACGGGGAGTTCACATCGAGCCCAAGCCCTTTTCGATCGGCCTGCGAATCGAACATCCGCAGGCCATGATCGACGCTCAGCGCTTCGGCAGGAACGCCGGCCATCCCCTGCTCGGCGCGGCCGACTACCGCCTGGCTCACCACTGCACCGGGCCGGGGCTCGAAGGCCGGTCGGTCTACAGCTTCTGCATGTGTCCCGGCGGCACGGTGGTCGCGTCCTCCTCCGAGCCTGGGCGGGTGGTGACCAATGGCATGAGCCAGCACGATCGCGCCGAGCACAATGCCAACAGCGCCATCGTCGTCGACATGACGCCCGAGGGCGACTTCCCAGGCAGTGCGCTGGCGGGTGTCGCCTTGCAGCGTCGCTACGAGGGCCTGGCCTTCGCGGCCGGCGGCGGCAACTACGACGCGCCGGCCCAACGGGTGGGAGACTTCCTGGCCGGGCGGAGCTCCTCGGCTCTTGGGGAGGTCATCCCCTCCTACGCTCCCGGCGTGAAGCCCAGTGATCTCAGTGCCTGCCTGCCGGACTTTGCGAGCGCTGCGATTCGGGAAGCATTGCCGATCTTCGACCGTAAGATCCGCGGCTTCGCTCGCGACGACGCCGTGCTGACCGGGGTCGAGACCCGAACCTCGTCGCCGATCCGCATTCGGCGGGGAGACGACGGTCAGAGCGTCAACACTCGTGGGCTCTTCCCCGCCGGCGAGGGCGCCGGCTACGCGGGCGGAATCCTTTCCGCCGGGGTCGATGGGATTCGGGCGGCCGAGGCGGTGGCCAAAGCTCTTTCGGGCCAACAGGAGGGTCTAGAGCGATAGTCTCCCCCGATGGCCAACGCGCACCGAACCCTGAGCATGGTTCTGCTCCTGACGGTCGGCATCTCTTCATCCGTGACCAGCCAAGCCTTGAACCAGACATCCGCCGACGCCTACACCCGCTACGAGCTCCAGGCGCCGGGGAGCGAGAGCTTCCGAATCATCTACGACGTCACAGCGACGACAGCCGGCGCCGGCTACTTCTTCAACCCGATCCGCAAGGGGAGCGAGCCTACGGTGCACGGTGTGACAGACCTGGCCAGCGGCGAAGCCCTGAAGTGGCAGCTTGTCAGCGCCGAGGAGGCGGCCGCGGCGGGCTTGGTAGGAGGCGGCCACGATGGCCAGTTCCTGCAGGTGACGCTCGCCCGACCGGTGCCGCAAGACGGCGAGGGACGCATTCGCATCGACAAGACCTACAAGGACGGGGCGAGCTACTACGGCGCCGATGGCTCGGTCGTTTTTGAGCGCACGCTCGGTGTGCGGCGCAACGCAATAGTCCTGCCTCTCGGGCACGAACTCGTGGCCTGCAACTACCCGGCACAGGTGGCGACGGAGAACGACGGACGGATCCGGATCTCGTTCTTGAATCGTGGGCCGGCCGGAGTCCCGTTGCGGCTCGAAGCTCGCCCTCGACCCATGCGGCATGGTGGGCCCACAGCGGTCGTGCAAGGTGGGCAGGTGGCCGCGCGCGAGGCCTCGACGCGCTCGGTCGCCACCAGCGCCCGGACCGATTTTGAGTTTGACCAGCGGGCCTTTCAGGATCGCGAGATCGTCTACTTCCTTCAGCAGCCCGAGACCCACTCGTTTCGTCTCTACCACGACTACACCGAGACGCGGCCGGGGACCGATCGCTACCTCAACGTCGTACGTCCTGGTAGCCGGGCCAGCAAACCGTCGGCTCGAGTGCTCGATACCGGCAAAGAGCTCGAGGTCGAGACTTTGCGCGGCAGCGCCATCACCGAACGCGGGATCGATATCGGCGAGGAGGTCACCGCCGAGACCGAGCTCGTCGCAATCTGGTTCGAGCCGGTCGTTGCCGGCGCCTCGACTCGGCTGCGGATCGAAGAGACCTACACCGACCCTGGTCGCTACGGCCTCGATGGCGAGCAGCTCCTATGGGATCGGAGTTTCGGTCGCTCGCGCAACACAGTGGTGCTCCCGGCCGGTTGGTACCTGACCGCGAGCTCAGTGCCGGCGGTCATCGATGAGACCGAGACCGGCGAGATCCGCCTCTACTTCGAGAACGACAGACCGGGCGTCATCGAAGTCTTCCTGCGCGCCGCCCGAAGGTAGGGCTGCTGGACGCCTCAGGAAACGACGACCGACCACGCCGAGGTGTCACCTGATCATGAGAGCTGCTCACTACGACCGCTACGTCGCAATCGGCGACAGTTCGACCGAAGGTATTTTCGATCCCGATGGCGCCGGCGGCTTTCGCGGCTGGGCCAACCGGCTTGCGGAGCGCATCGCCACCACACAGGGCACGCTGCTCTACGCCAACCTGGCCGTCAGAGGCCGGCGCACCCGACGTATCCGCGAAGAGCAGCTCGATCGGGCGCTCGCCATGCGACCCGATCTCGCGACGCTTTTCAGCGGCACGAACGATGTCGTCGCCCGTCGCTTCGACGTCGCGCGCGTGGCCCGAGACGTCGAGTTCATGCACCGAGCCTTGATCGACGGCGGTGCGACGCTTCTCACGTTCACTCTGCCGGACCTGACCCCGGTCATGCCCCTGGGGCGCCTCGTGGCACCGAGGGTGAAAGCCCTCAACCACGCGCTCAGGGAGGTCGCGGGCCGGACCGGCGCGATTCTGGTCGACTTCGCCGCGCACCCGGTGGCCTCGGACCCGAGGCTGTGGAACGCCGACCGCCTGCACGCCAACGCCGCGGGCCATCAGCGAATGGCGGACGCCTTGGCGGATGCTCTCGGCCTGCCCGGAGCCGACGCCTCGTGGTGCGAGCCCTTGCCGTTGGCGCCGCGACGTTCGGCTCTCGGTCGCCTTCGAGCGGAAGGCCATTGGCTCCGGACCTATTTGATTCCCTGGCTCTGGCGTCACTCGCGGGGACGATCCTCCGGGGACACCGTCCGTCCCAAGCGGCCCGAGCTGCGACCCGTCGAGGGCCTCTAGGCGGCAACCGGGCGCTCTGGGGCCGCAGGCTAGAATGCCGTCCACATGGTTCGAAAAACGGTTCGAAAAACGGCGGACCCACCGACACCCGGTGCTCAGCCGGCTGGCCGAGACCACTACGACGTCGTCCTCCTGGGCGGCGGGCTGGCCGGACTGACGCTCGCGCGCCACTTGCTGCTCGAGTCCGACCGCCGCATCCTCCTGCTCGAACGTAGAGACGAGCTACCGCCGGCGAAGCAAAAGGTCGGCGAGTCGTCGGTCCAGTTGGCGGGCTACTACCTCTCGCGGGTGCTCGATCTGGAGGAGTACCTGCTGCGGCGTCACTTCATGAAGTACAACCTGCGCTTCTACTGGCCTTCGGCCGGGCGCGACAACACCCACTTCGAGGACTACGGCCAGGGGTTCATCCGCAACTTCTCGAACCTCGCCAGCTACCAGCTCGACCGCAACGAACTCGAGGCCGAGCTACTGCGACTCAACCGCGAGCAACCCGAGCGCTTTACTGACGTCTTGGGCTCGTCCAAGCAGCACATCGAGCTCTCTGCCGAGGGAGTTCACCGAATCGACTTCACGGCCGCCGGCCTCGACCGCTCCGTCACAGCGGACTGGGTGATCGATACCACCGGCCGGCAGCGGCTGCTGGCCAAGACCTTCGAGACTCAGGTCGACAACTCGATCCGCCATGGCTCGTTCTTTTGGTGGGTCGAGGGCACGATCGACCTCGACAAGTTGACCGATCTGACTCCGGCAGAGATTCGCAAAAAGCCCGAGCGCCGGTTTCAAGGCCATCTACCGACCTGGCTCGCGACCAATCACTTCTGCGCCGAGGGGCTCTGGTTCTGGGTGATCCCGCTGCAGGGCAAGACGAGCCTGGGGATCGTCTACGACAAGGACGTGGTTGCGCAGGAGGACGTGTTCTCGGTCGAGAAGGCAACCCGCTGGGTCTGCGAGACATTCCCCTTGTTCGCTCGTGATCTGCCGACGCGCAAGGTTCTCGATTACGGCGGCTTGCCGGACTTCTCCTACGACTGCGAACAGACGATCTCGCCCTCGCGCTGGGCCGTCACCGGCGAAGCCGGCCGCTTCTCCGACCCGCTCTATAGCCCGGGTAGCGATCTGATCTCGATCTACAACACGCTCGTCGTCGATGCGATCGCCACCGAGGACTCGACCGAGTTGGCAGGCAAGGTGACGCTCTACGAGCAGATGATGCGCTCGACCTACGCCGCCTACGAACCGTCCTACGCTGAGAGTTACGACGCCTTGGGCGATCAGGAGACCTTCACTCTCAAGTACTCATGGGAACTCGCGGTCTACTTCGGTTTCTACGTCTTTCCCTTCATCAACGATCTCTACACCGAGCGGCGCTTTCTGGTCTCCTTCTTCAAGGCCTTCAGCCGACTCGGGCCGATCAACGCCGGCTTGCATCGCATGCTCTCCGGTTACTTCCAATGGAAGAAGGAGTTCGTCCTGCCGCCGTCCGAACCGGCCTTCTTCGACTTCTCGTGGTTCGGACCGTTGGCCACCGCCGAGAAGACGTTCTACGAGGTCGGCGTCTCGGTGGAGTCCGCACGGAAGGTGCTCAACGGGCAGCTGGCCAGCTTGGACGAATTCGCCCGCTTCATCGCGGCGCGCATCGCATCGGTGGTTCTCGACGCGCCCGAGGTGCTGACTCATGCGAGGTTCATCGAGGCTCTCGACACTCGGCGTCTCGCTTTCGATCCCGAAGGTTGGCGCTCGACCTGGGAGGCGGTGCGCAAGCACGGAGCGATTCACACTTGGAACTTCGACCCGACGGTGATCGACGCCTTCGAAGTCGCCCGGCGGCCGACGCAACATGTCGCGGTCGGCGAGGAGGCTCGAGGCAGATGACCCGTGGCCCGCTGACGCCCTTCTTCGACTCGGTGCCCGGCGAGGATGACTATCAGGTCTCCGCGATCGAGGGCTCCCTCCCCTCCTTCCTGCGCGGCACCTATTACCTCAACGGGCCGGCCCGTTTCCGGCGCGGCAACCAGCGCTGGAATCACTGGCTGGACGGTGACGGCATGGTCAGCGCCCTGACTTTCGCCGATGACGGTGCGCGCTATCGCAACCGTTTCGTGCGCTCCGACAAGCTCGTCCGGGAAGAGGAGGCCGGCAAGCCCTTGTTCAGGGCCTTCGGCACGGCCTTCGAGGGCGACTCGCTCGAGCGCGGCATCGGGCTCGAGTCGCCGGCCAACGTCAGCGTCTTCGCCCACGCCGGCAAGCTCCTGGCCTTCGGTGAGCAGGGTCTGCCGTGGGAGATCGACGCCGACAGCTTGGAGACGGTGGGCGAGTACGACTTCGGGCGCGCCCTGCGCTCGATCAGCCCGTTCGCGGCGCACCCGAACTTCGATCCCGCCACCGGCGAGATGTTCAATTTCGGTATCTCCTTTTCACCCGCCAATCCCAAGCTCTATCTCTACCGCTTCGACGGTGAGGGCAACCTGGTCTACCGACGTCACCTGGGCCTGGAGCATCCCTTGTCGGTCCATGACTTCGGGCTCAGCCAGCGCTTTGCGGTCTTCTATCTCGCCCCCTACGTCCTGGCGATAGAGGAGGTCGTCGAAGACCGTAAGACTCTGCTCGAGGCGCTGAATTGGCGTCCTGAGTTGGGCTCGGAGCTGCGCTGGATCGATCGCGAGACCGGCAGTGCCGCGGGAGCCGTCCACCTCGGCGACCAGTACTGCCTCCACCTCATCGCCGCGTTCGACGACGGTGAACGCTTGATAGTCGACGTGCTCGAGATGGACCGTCCGGTCTACGACCAGTACGACGTGCCTGAGCTCTTCCCTGAGTCTCGCATCGCAACTCCAGTGCGTTACGTGATCGACACCAAGACCCGCGCGGTGGTCGAGCGTAGGACACTCGCTTACCAGGAGATGTGCGACTTCCCACAGATCGACCCGCGTCGCCTCGGCGGCGCCTACGACGACTTCTGGATGCTCGGCATCGCGGAGTCAGCCCGCGAAGGCACCAAGTTCTTCGATCAACTGGTGCATGCCAACTGGGCACGAGACCAAGTGGAGTACTTTCAGGCCTCTGCCGGGACCTTCCTCGCCGGCGAGCCGGTCTACGCCCCGAATCCGGGTCGCCCGGGTGAGGGCGCGGTGCTCTGCCAGGAACTCGTTGCTGACGGTCCGAGTAGCCGTGTTCTGGTCTTTGACGCGGCTTCAGTTGCCGCCGGTCCGATCGCCCGCCTCACACTGAGGAACGCGGTTCCGCCCTCGTTCCACGGCATCTGGGTGCCGCGTTGACGGCCCGGCACAAGGTCGCTTACTCCTCTGGAGCCCGCCGGCAACTGTGATAGGAAATACGGGCAACGCTCAAGGCGAACATCGCAAGAAGGGGTCGAGAGGGCGATGACTGTGGATGTTCAGGATGTGCGAACTCAGGTCAAGGAGATCATCGGCGCGGTCGCCGATATAGACCCCGGTACGATGGCCGACGACGCAACCCTGGTGGAGGGTCTAGGCCTCGACTCGCTTTCGCTGCTCGAAATCTCGGTCGACGTTGACTATCACTTCAAACTCGGCCTGCCTGAGGGCGAGATGAAAGGCCTCGAGACGATCCAGTGCATCGTCGATCTCGTGGTCGGCCGGCTGGGCGAGAAGGCCGCTGCCGGCTGACGCCATGCGAGTCGCAGTGACCGGAATCGGTCTCGTCACGCCCGTCGGATCGGGCCGTGAGCAGGTGTGGGGCAATCTCCTGGCCGGCACCTGCGGCATCCGCCCGGTATCGTCCTTCGATACCTCGGCCTATGCGGTTCACAACGGGGCCGAGCTTCAGGGCTTCGAACCCACTGCCTTGGCCCGGCCGACCGGCCGGCGCCTGGGCCGCACGTCTCAGATCGCGATCACAGCGGCCGAGCAGGCCGTCGACGACAGTGGCCTCGACCTGGACGCGCTCGACCCGACGCGGATCGGCGTGGCGATGGGAACGACCTCCGGCGAACCGCGCGAGATCGAAGCCTTCGACGACCTCTGGGTGGCGGAGCAGCTCGATCGCGTCGGGCCCGAATTCCTCGAGCTCTACCCTTGCCAGGTCCTCTCGGGCCACTTGGCTGAGGTGTTGGGCGCCGCAGGACCCAACATCACCATTCCCACTGCCTGCGCGGCCGGCAACTATGCCATCGCTTTCGGGTTCGATGCTTTGCGTCATGGTCGGGCCGATCAGGTGCTTGCCGGCGGGGCGGACTCGTTCTCGCGCATCACCTACAGCGGCTTCGCCCGGCTCGGCGCCATCGCTTCCGACACGTGCCGACCGTTCGATCGCCAGCGCCAGGGCATGGTGCCCGGCGAGGGCGGTGCGGTGCTGGTGCTCGAGCGCCTTGACGCGGCCCGGCGGCGCGGGGCACACGTCTACGCTGAGGTGCTCTCGTACGGCCTGAGCTGCGATGCCCACCACATGACGGGCTCTCATCCCGACGGAGATGGCGCGACCCGGGCAATGCGACAGGCCCTGACCACAGCCGAACTGGGTGGCGCTGAGGTCAGCTACGTGAGCGCTCACGGCACCGGGACGCCGACCAACGACCGGATGGAGACCCGGGCCGCCAAGCGCGTCTTCGGCGCCACGGCCCATGACGTCCCGATGAGCTCCATCAAGTCGATGATCGGCCACACCATGGGAGCGGCCTCGGCCATCGAGGCCTCAGTATGTGCCCTGGCCATCGACCGCGGCGAGATCCCGCCGACGATCAACCTCACCGAGGCCGACCCAGAGTGTGACCTCGACTACGTGGCGGGCGAGTCGCGCAAGCTCGGGGTCAAAGTGGCGATGAACAACGCCTACGCCTTCGGCGGCAACAACTCGTCGGTCCTCTTCGGCCACTGCGATCGAACTCCGTGATACCTCGAGTTGTCATCACGGGCATCGGTCTCCTGTCGCCCCTGGGTGACCGGCCGGAGCAGTTCCACGACGCTCTCTGCGCCGGGCGATCGGCGCTCGGCCCAATCGAGTCGTTCGACACGGACCCAGTGCCCAATGCCCAGGCGGCCGAGTTCGCTGATTTCGACGGGCGTAACTACATCGAGGGCAATCTGCGACCGCTCGATCGCGCGTCGATGCTCTCGATCTCAGCGGCGACCCTTGCCTTGGCCGATGCCGGCCTCGACCCGCGGGCCGGAGGTTCAGAGGCCACCGCGGCAGATGGTAGTGCAGAACATGGCTCGGCCAACTCGCTGGTGCTCGGCACAATGTTCGGCAGCATTCACACGATTTCAGAGTTCGATCGCAGGGGACTCGTCGCCGGGCCGGCCTACGTCAAGCCGCTCGTCTTCGCCAACACCGTGATCAACGCCGCCGCCGGCCAGGCCGCAATCCGTCTCGGTTTGAACGGAATCAACTCGACCCTCGCAGGAGGAGCCTCGGGGCTGCAAGCACTAGGCTACGCCGCCGACCTGGTCCGAAGCGGCCGAACGCAGGTCGCCCTTGCCGGCGGGTTGGAGGAATTGTCTCTCGAGGCTTTGATCGGCTTCCGGCGGGCCGGGCGACTGGCAGGCTCGGACGATCGAGCGCCACAGTCCGTACCCTACGACGTGGGCCGCAACGGCTTCTCGTTAGGCGAGGGCGCCGCACTGCTGGTGCTCGAGACCGAAGAGAACGCGCAAGCGCGTGGCGCCCAGGTGCGCGGCGTACTGCGCGGGTTCGGCCAGGCATTCGACCCGACGCGTGGCGCCAGCGCCGAATCGGCAAGCGCCGCGATGGCCCGGGCGGTCGCCCTGGCTCTCGACGACGGGGACCTCAGCGCCGAGGCAATCGGTTGTGTGTTCGCTTCGGGCAATGGCAGTACCTCCGATCTCCACGAGGGCCGAGCCCTCGCCGAGAGCCTGCTCGGCAGCCGAGTTCCCGTCAGTGCGATCAAGTCGATGACCGGCGAGACCCTCGGCGGTTCGGGTGCACAGCAGGCCGTGGCTGCACTCGGGGCCCTGGAGCACGGTCAGGTGCCGGGCATCAAGGGGCTCGCACAACCTGAAGCGGCCCTCGCCGCGCTCGACCTCAGCCCACTGGTACGGTCTCCCGAAGGCCCAGCAGCATTGATTACGGCCTTGAGTCTCGATGGCGCGGCGGCGGCGCTGCTTCTGACAGCTACTCTCAATGGCCAAGGGAACTGACATGGCAAAACCCGAGATCCGGCTAGTGCCCCGTATGAAAGACCAGGGCTATTCGGGTGAGCAGATCGCTCGACGACGGCGCTGGACCGAGAAGGAAACAGGTAGCTCGCTGACGGGGATCGGCGAGTTCAGTCTCGAGGCCGAGCAATTGCGGGGCAACATCGAGAACCCCATCGGCGCCGCGCAGGTGCCGCTGGGCGTCGCAGGGCCTCTCATGATCGACGGCGAGCACGCCAGAGGCTCGTTCTATATTCCCCTCGCTACAACCGAAGGCGCGCTGGTGCGCTCCTACGAGCGTGGCATGGTCACCCTGACTCGCGCCGGAGGAGTCCAGGCCCGAGTCCACCAGGACGAGAACCGGGTATCGCCGATCTTTCCTTTCGCCGACATTGGTGGAGCCTCGGACTTCGTGGCGGCGGTCGAAGCGAGCTTCGACTCCCTCCGCACGGCGGCCGAGGCAACGACCGGTCACGGCAAGCTCCTTGGCGTCACCTGTCACCCGGTCGGCCGAAACGTCATCGTCGAGTTTTCCTTCGCCACCGGTGACGCCCACGGAATGAACATGGTCGTGCGGGCCACCGACGCGGCGTGCCGCCGGCTGGTCGAGACTACCGAAGCGACGACCTACGAGTTGTTCAGCGGTCACAGCGCGGAAAAGCGCGCCGCCGGATCGCTACTAGGGGGAGGCAAAGGCAAGAAGGTCGTGGCCGGTGCCCTGATCCCCGCGCGCCTTACCCGCACCTTCCTCAATGCCGAGCCCAAGCAACTCGCCGCGACCTGGAAAAGGACCGTGCTCGGACACCTGCAGGCGGGCGCCGTGGGCTACAACGGCCACTACGCCAATGGCTTGGCCGCGCTCTTCATCGCCTGCGGGCAGGACGTGGCGAATGTGGCGAACTCGGCCGTCGGCATCACCGATCTCGAGGTCACCGAAGGCGGCGACCTCTACGCCAGCGTCACGCTCCCCTCGCTGACCGTAGCGACGGTCGGCGGCGGCACGGGTCTCACCACCGCTCGCGAGTGCCTCGACATGCTCGGGTGCGTGGGCTCGGACAGGGCGCGCAAGCTGGCCGAGATCGCGGCTGCGACGCTATTGGCCGGCGAAATCTCTTTTGCCGCGGCGATTGCCGCCGGAGACATGGTGGACGCCCACGAAAGCTATGGGCGCAATCGACCCGCGGAAGAGGAATGAAGCGCCTGTTCCGCGGTCTGCGAGATCGCGAACCCGCGGCGCGCTACGACACTGTAGTCGTGGGCTCTGGAATCGCCGGCTTGGTAGCAGCCAACCTGCTGGCTCGTGGGGGTCTCAGCGTCTTGTTGGTCGAGCAGCACTACATGGCCGGCGGCTACTGCAGCACGTTCCGGCGAGCCGGATACACCTTCGACGCGGCGAGCCACTTTTACCCGCTCCTCGGCAACCCCGACACCATCACCGGCAAGCTGCTGGCCCAACTCGGCTCGCGCTGTGAGTGGGTGCTGATGGACCCGGTGGATACGTTCCACCTGCCGGACGGCACCCACTTCACCGTTCCGGTGGATCTCGATCGCTATCTCGAGCAACTCAAGACAGAGTTCCCTGCCCAGGTCGAGGCGATCGACCGTTTTTTCGCTGCCGCTCGCCGCGAGTACCTCGCCGGCTTGCTGCGTTACTTTCGGCGCCACGAGCCGACCGAGGATAACGCCCCACTCGACAAATCCCTGGCCCAGGCGCTGGACGAGTACATCGACGACCCCAGGCTCAGGCTGATCCTGACCGCCGACTGTCCGCATTGGGGCTCTCCGCCGAGTCGTACATCGTTCACCTTCGACTCGATGCTCCGGCTTTCCTACTTCCTCGGCAACTACTATCCGGCCGGGGGCTCGCAGGCCTTCGTCGATGACTTGGCGCGCTGTTTCGAGGAGCAGGGCGGGGACATCTTGATGAGTACCCGTGTCGAACGTATCGGCCTGACGAACGGTCGCGTGAGCGGCGTCGAACTCGAGACCACGCGCGGGCGGCGGCAGGGCCTGCGGAGCATCGCGACCGAGGTGGTGGTGTCGAACGCCGACTTGCTGTTGACGATCGACCGGCTGGTCGGCGCCGAACACTTCCCCGCGGACTACGTCGCCGACATCCGCCGGCTCAAGCCCACCTTCCCGTGCTTCTTGGGCCACCTCGGCCTGCGTGACGTGCCAGCGGCTTTGTTGGCGGAAATCCAGGGCTACTACTGGGAATCCTGGGACTACGAGGGCGTCGGCCTTGACGCACTGCGCTGCAAAGTATTCGTTCCGACGCTCTACGCACCGGGGCTGGCCCCGCCGGGTGGGCACATCGTCATCCTGCAAAAGGTCCTCGAGTTGGACCACGAGAAGATCGAGGATTGGGCCGTTCACAAGGCCCAGATCGAAAGCCACGCAGTCGCCCACCTGAGCACTCTGATTCCCGATCTCGAGAGCAAGATCGTGACCCGCAGCAGCGCTTCGGCACTCACTTCTGAACGCTTCACCTGGAACCACCAGGGCGCGATGCTCGGTTGGGAGATGTCCCCCGAGCAGCTCGGCCCGGCTCGCCCCGACACGACAAGCCCGATTCCGGGCCTCTACTTGACCGGGCACTGGACGCGCCCGGGCGGCGGCATTACTCCGGTGATGATCTCGGCGATGCATGTCGCTGAGGCGATCGGCGGCGACGGGACCGCTGCATTGCCCACAGGCCCCTCGTGAGAGACAATCCTGCGATGCTCCGAACGGTGCCGAGGTGTAGGTCATGAGCCGAGCACGGCGCCTGTCCGGCGTCCTTCTCGCCGTCGTGCTCATCGCCGCCTTGGCCGGCTGGGTGAAAGTACGAGCCGTTGAGCGGCGGGCGCTCGAGTTGGCGACCGTGGGCCGCGCAGCGATAGCACTGCTCAACGAACTCGCCGTCGGACTCTCTGAGGACGACGCCGACAAGATCCTGGCCTGCTATGCACCGGGCTCGCGCGACGAGGGACCCTGGCAGCAGAAACTCGTCAATCAGCGCGACACTGTCTCGGTTTGGACCTGGAGCACTGGTCCAGCGGTGCCGACCGACGTAGAGCAAGCGGTCGAGGCCACGCGCCGGTTCCTGGCCTCGCTGGGCAACATCGACTGGAGCAAAGGCAAGCTGCGTCTGGTTGAATCCCAGGACGGGACTCGATCTGCCGTGATCCGCTCCATGCTGTGGCTTCGAGGCAGAACCGAGGCCGGCGAGTTGTTCGAGGCCCAGGCACGGCTTCGAATGTGGATCGCCAACGACCCGGAGAGCGGCTGGCGAATCGAACGTCAGGAGTTGATCGACGGGCGCACCGTGAGCGGCCCGGGCTCGGGTTTTCGCGACCGGGCGGCCGAGGTCGGCTTGGACTTCAGCGCGACCGCCAACCCTCGTTTCAAGGATGCGGACTGGGAACCCAAGAGATTCGGCATCGTCAGGTTCGCCGCGGCGGGCGCGTCGGCCGCCGACTACGATGGCGATGGTTGGTACGACATCTTCCTGGGCGACGGCTCGGCCGCGCGACTCTTCCGCAACGAAGGCACAGGAGCCGGCCGCCTCCATTTTCGCGACGTGACCGCCGAAGTCGGTTTGCCCGTCGACCTACCGGGCATCAACCTCGGACTGTTCGTCGATCTCGACAACGATGGCGACAAAGACCTTTTTCTCGGCCGCTTCATGGACGGCAACAGGCTCTTTCGCAACGACGGTGCCACGTTCAGCGAGATCCCGATCGAAGGTGAACTGGCTCGCAGTTTTGTCACGGTCGCCTCGGCGCGGGACTACAACGGCGATGGTCGCCTCGACCTGTATCTCGGACGCTACCTCGACCCGCGCACCGAGTTGCCAACGACCTCCTTCTACACCCGCAACGGCGAAGGCAACAGCCTGTTGCGTAACGACGGCGACTTTCAGTTCACCGACGTCACCGGAGAGGCCGGCGCGCGCGAGGGCGGTCTGACACTGGGAGTTTCGTGGGCCGACTACGACCTGGACGGCGACGACGACCTGCATGTCGCCAACGATTTTGGCCGCAACGCCCTGCTGCGCAATGAGGGCGACGGCACCTTCTCGGACGTCAGTCGCGAGACTGGAACGCTCGACCCCGGGTTCGGAATGAGCTCGGCCTGGGGCGACGCCGACAACGATGGCGATCTCGACATCTACGTCTCCAACGTGCATTCCGGCCAGCGCTGGTACGGCCAGGCGGCGACCCTCAGCCAGTACCTGGTGACGAGCGTCAAACAGGGCACCCTGAGAGAGGACTTCGGCCTCTACAAGGAGATCTTCGACGACATGGGACCCGATTGGCGGGTCTTCGGCGACGCCGTAACACGGGGCAACAGCCTCTTGCTCAACGACGTGAACGGACGCAAGCGCTTCGCCGAGAGCTCGGAGATCGCCGGAGTCAACCCGTATGGGTGGTACTGGGGTTCGGCCTTTCTCGACTACGACAACGACGGCCGGTTGGACATCTACGCCGCCAATGGCTGGATCAGCGGTAAAGCGCACGACGATTTGTGACTACCCTTCATCATGAGCGCGGTCGCGCACATCAAGGAGTACAAGACAGGTCGTTTCTACACCGACGAATTCCGCGGAACCAGCTCGTGGAACGGCTGGGAACGCAACAATCTGCTGCGCAACGAGGGCAACGGCGCCGACGGCGTGCCGCGCTTCACTGACGTGGCGCCCGCCTTGGGTGCAGATGACGACCGCGACGCGCGCGGCATCGCTATCGCCGACTTCGACAACGACGGCGACCTCGATATCGTCATCAACCACAACCCCGGCGCGACCGGCGATCCGGTCCGTGCTCGTGCGAAGTATCTCGAGAACGAGATCGGCGATCGCCATCAGTGGCTGGCAGTTGAACTCGTGGGCGGCAGGGGCGGCAACCGCGACGCCGTGGGAGCGAAGATCCGAGCCACCTCGGGAGACCTGACGCTGATGCAGCAGGTGAATGCAGGATCGAGCTACGCCGCCCAGCACAGCCAACGTCTCTACTTCGGCCTCGGCGGCCGGACGGCTGTCGAAAGGCTCGACGTCATTTGGCCCAGCGGCTTGGAGGAGACTTTCACCGACCTCGCGACGCGCACGCTGGTGCGGATCACGGAAGGCGAGGGGCTGGAAGTACTCGCTCTCCCGGGCACGGTGCCGAACGACGGCTCGGCCGCGAGGATCAACTGAAACCGTCGCGGGTCGTCGTCCTTACGTTGGGTCTCCTCGTCGTGACCGCTTGCGGCGCGCCTGACGAACCGGTCGCCGTCGGCTCGGAGATGCCGTCCTTCAAGTTGCCAATGCGTGACGGCTCCAAGCTCGTCGGCGAATCGCTGGCCGGCGCGCCGGCCGTGATCTCCTTCTGGGCCACCTGGTGTCAGCCCTGCTTGAAGGACATCCCCGAACTCAACGAGTTGGTGGCTCGCGACGGCTTGGCCGTCTTCGCCGTCGCGCTCGACGAGGAGGGCTGGGGGGTCATCGACCCCTTCCTCGAGCAGCGCCCATTGCGCGCCACGGTCCTGCTGGGCAACGAAGATGTCTTCAGGCGCTTTGGCGGCTTCACCATCCCCTACACCATGGTCGTCGATGGCAAGGGCATCATCCGAGCCATCTTCCGCGGTCCGGTGACGCGGCGCCAGGTCCTCGACAGCCTGGAGCTCCCATCTCGTGTGGGCGAGCCGGTCGAGAGCCTCTCTCTGCTCAGTACTGAGGAAACAAGAGCGCACCCGAGCTCTTGAGGGTGCCGTCGAGATAGCGCCGTTTCAGTTCAGCGTGGCGCACCTTGCCGTTGTGAGTGAGGGGTATCGTGCGCGGCGCGACCAGGTAGAGGCGGCCCAGACCGAGCCCGAGCTCGGCCCGTACATAGTGAGTAATCTCGACCACCATGTGCCGCAAGTCCTCTCGCGGCAGCGTCTTACGGCCGCGCAGTTCGACGAACGCGTAGACCTGTTCGCCCTCCGACCGCCCGCGGTCGATGCCCACCGCGGCCGATGAGCGGACATAGGGGAACGACTCGATCATCTCTTCCACTTCACTCGGTGCGATGTTGCGGCCCGCTTGGATGATGATGTTCTTGCGGCGCCCGACAACGAACAGGTCGCCCTCCTCGTCGAGGTAGCCGAGGTCGCCGGTGCGCAAGTACTGCCCACGGTGAAAGAGCTCTGCACTCGTCTCTTCGTCACGCCAGTAGCCCAGGGTGTTGGCGGCGCTCTTGACGACGATCTCGCCCTCCTCGTTCGGCCCCAGAAGATCTGAGGCTCCGAGAATCGCCACTTCGACTCCCGGGAAGGAGCCTCCCACCGAGGGGAATCCGCGCGCGTCGATCTTGGCCGCAACACCAAGCCGCCACATGCTGACGCCCACGGTGGACTCCGCCAGGCCGTAGGCCGGAGCCATCACATCACCAAGGTTGAATACCCTCTTGAACTCTTCCAGAGTCGAGGCTCGGACCGGCTCGGAGCCATTAACCGCGACCCGCAAACTCGACAGGTCGTACTTTGCGGCGTTGCCGGCAACGCTGCGCAGTGCCAGCCGGTAGGCGAAGTCCGGCGCCGCCGTGAAGGTCGCGCGATGTACTCCAATCTGCGACAGCCAACGGCGTACGTCTCGCAGGCTGGTCGGCAGCAAAATCAACCGGGAACCCAGATAGAAGGGGGTCATGGTCAACAGCACCAGCCCCAAGTCATGGTGCACCGGCAGCCAGCTCAGAAAGATCTCGTCTTCGGTGATCTCCATACCCGCGATCATCTGCTCGATGTTGGCGATCACGTTGGCGTGGGTGATCTGCACGCCCTTGGGCTCGCCGCTGCTCCCCGAGGTGTACTGAAGGTAGGCGACCGTCTGGGGGTCGAGGGCCGGGAACGCCACATGGGTGGCGCTTGCCAACGGCACGGTTGCGGCGATGACTCGCAGGTCAACGAGTTGGGACACGGCCGCCGCTACCGCTGGGGCGGAAGCGACCACCAGGCTCGCTGAACAACGCCGAGCGATATTGGCCAGTCGCCCCGCACCGGAAGCGGGGGAGACCGGCACGGCAACGGCGGCGCAAAGCTGGACACCATAAAAGGTGGTGAAAAACTCCGGGCCGTTGGGTATCGCGATGACGACACGCGCACCCCGCTCGAGTCCCAACTCTAGCAAATGCCCGGCGAAACGCTCGATTCCGGCCCACACTTCGCCGTAGGTCCAGGCGCGACCGGCGAAGACGAAGGCTTCGCCATTGGAGTCTGCCCGTGCCCGCCAGGCGAGCCTGCCGAGAAGGGTCTCGGCCGGCGGCGCGCTCATCGCCCGGCCACGAGCTCGACGGTCAATCGATAGAGATCGTCAACCGTGCGGAGGCCGGCGACATGTTCTTCGCCTATCGCGATGTCGTATCGGTCCTCGATCGCCACTACCAGGTTGAGCACGTCGGCCGAGTCAGCAGACAGATCCTCAATGAAGTGATCCTCGGCCCGAGCCTGCTCAACGCCGAATTGCAGGCATACGGTCTCGGCGATCTCCTCCAACAGGACCTTCATCACGGTTTCTCCATCGCCTCGGCCGTCGCCGCAATCACGAGCCGGCGCATCTCCTCGGCGACCGACCGAGCTTCCTCGCGATCCATGTCGGCGTCAAGGTGGACGATGTCCCACCAGAGACGACCCTTGAAGATCCTACTCTGGCCGGTGTACTCCGGTCCACGCGGGAAGTCGGTGACGAAGGCATGGAGGCCCTCGACCGAGAACCGACTCTCGGCCCCGACCTCGAGGCCCGCCGAACCCGCGTAGTTCAATGCCGTCGTCCCCATCCGCGTCGGCTGGCGCAAGAGCATCGTCATCGACGCCGCGCTCCAACGCGAGGCCAGAAAACGCTCCCCGCGCTTGACCGCTCTGTCCACCTGTTGGTGGATCGTCGCCGCGGCATGCCACAGCCCCTCTTGTGGTTCGACCCGCAAGGTCTTACGCATGGTCGTCAGGTACCCGGCAACCACATCGGCGGCGACCGGCGGGCTCAGGTAGGAGCGCAACAGCGGAAAAGCAAAATAGCGGTGGAACCCGGCCTGGTCTCCGTAGCGTCGGCGCACCACCGCCAGAAGCATGGCCGCACTCAGAGCGCTGTAGAGGCCTACTCGCTGGCGCCGAGTCGCCCGCACGAACGCAGTACTCTCTTCTTCCGTCAGAGCCAGGGTGAGGATTCGGCACTGCACCGGCCCGCCCAACGAAGGGAGCGGGCGCCCTCGACTACGCCAGCGAAAAGCGATCTCGTCGAGGGCTTGAGCCGCCAGAAACCGGAGGCTCGCCGGCCAGCGGCGCGGAGCGCGGAAGGCCGGCGGGAAGAGGGCGTCGGCACTCCTTGGTAGGTCTTGGGGCTCGGGCACCTCCATGGGCGCCGCGGGCGAGCAGAGGTGCAAGATCTCCTGTGCCACGTGGAGTACCGAAGCGGCGTCGACGATCATGTGGTGGAAGGTGAGCACCAGCTCGCTGGCCGAACCGTCGGCTCCGCCTACACGCAGACAGCGCGCCAAGGGACCGGCCTCGGTGTCGAAGCCGGTACCCAGCTCCGCTTCCACGAAGCCCTGCCAAGCATCGAGGCCGGAGCGCTCGACGTTTCGCAGAGGAATCGACTCCACCTCGCCCGGCGCTTCGACCTCGAAACGACGTCGCCTGCCGCGCCCCTCGATCCGCGCCCGCAAGAGCGGGTATCTCCTCTGGACCTCGTCGAGCGCCCGGCGCAGAACGCCGCTCGCCAGCAGCCCGTCGAGGCGAACGACCAGCACCACGTTGAAGGCAAAGAGCTCCGCAGTCAGCGCCTGTGCGCGCTCGAAGGAGCCGAGTCTTCTGGTCGTTCTGGTATCCAATGAATGCAGAGGGTCTGTGCGGATGTCGTGCCGCCGATGCCGGTCGAGCCTACCGGAAGCCCGACTCGCAAGCCCCGGCAGTCGAGCGACCGCCTCGGAGCACGACTCCCCCGGATTGGGTGGCGGCCATTTCTCGCTGCCACGGGACAACTCGCCGCTCGATGGGCTAGCCTCAGCCCAACGCAGTCCGGAAGAGAGGGAGTCGCCTATGTGGGGTAAAGAGTGGCTTGGACAGTCGGGTAGAGCCAGAGCAGGGGTCTTGGTCGTCGCGGTGGCGTTTCTCGCCATCTCGTGCGGGAGCGAGAAGGTCTTCCGGCTCGCCGGCACCGTCGAGCGCACAACTCTCGAGGTCGCGGCACCGATCTCCGAGGTGATCGTGGAGATTCCTGTCACTCCCGGCCAGCGAGTCGAGGCCGGCCAAGTACTGATTCAGCTTGACGCCGAGGTCGCCGAGGCCGAGGCTCGAGCGCACGAAGCGGCGCTCGCCGCTGCCAACGCCGGTTTGGCCGAGGCGGAAGGCGAGTTCGGCCGCGTCGAGCAGCTCCGCAATCGCCGTGTCGCCAGCGTCAAGGAGCTCGATCGAGCCCGCCGGGCGCGGGACGAGGCCCTGGCAACCGCCGCCGAGCGTGAAGCGCGCCTGACCCAGGCGACCAAGCGGCTCGCCGACCTGACGATCCGCTCGCATGCCGCGGGCGTAGTCGATCAGCTGCCTTTCGAGGAGGGAGAACGAGTCCCGGCGGGCGGGGTGGCGGCGGTCCTCCAGATCGAGCGCCAGCCTTGGGTCAGAATCTGGCTCCCGGCTCGCGCCGTGGCACTCATTACTGCCGAAGCCCGCGCGGAGGTCGAGATCGCCGGCTACGGTGAGCGTCTCGCCGGACGGCTGGAAGATGTCTCGCGCGAACCCGAGTTCACTCCGCACTTCGCCTTGACCGAGCGCGAGAGCGCCCATCTGGTCTACCGTGCCCGAGTGGTGCTCCTCGACGCGCCGGAGGACCTGCGCCCCGGGTTGCCGGCCCAGGTCAGGCTCATCCTGCCGAAGAGGCCGAAGAGCGCCAAGAAGTCCGCATGACGCGTGACCTGGTGATCGAGGCCCGCGGACTGACGCGGCGGTTCGGCGAATTCGTGGCGGTCGACGGTGTCGATCTGGACGTGCCTCGTGGCGAGGTGATGGGCTTTCTCGGCCCCAACGGCGCCGGCAAATCCACTCTGATCCGCATGCTGGTCGGGTTGCTGACTCCTTCGTCCGGCAACGTGCAGGTCCTGGGCCGCGACCTCCCCCGGGAATCAGAGCTCCTGCGCCCTCAGGTCGGCTACATGACCCAGCGCTTCTCCCTCTACGAGGACCTGACGATCGCCGAGAACCTGCAGTTTGCGGCCGAGATCTTCGGCCTCGAGGGTTCGCACGGTCAGCAGAGGATCGAGGAAACGTTGGCCGAGTTCGACTTGCTCGACAGGAAGGACGCGCGACCGGCCACGCTGTCGGGCGGCTGGAAACAGCGCCTGGCCCTGGCGGTGGCGACGGTGCACAAGCCTGACCTCTTGGTTCTGGACGAACCGACGGCCGGTGTCGATCCGGAACGGCGGCGCGACTTCTGGGCCAAGCTCTTCGAACTCACCGCCCGGGGAGCGACCATCCTGGTCTCGACTCACTACATGGACGAGGCGGTCCGGTGCCATCGGGTCTGCATGATGATTCGTGGCCGCCCGGTCGCTATCGACTCGCCGGCCAATCTCACCGAAGCCCTGGAAGGCCGGGTCATCGAAGTTTCGGCTCAGCCGATCGAACAGGCGATCGCTGTCCTACGCTCGATGCCCGCGATTGCGAGCGTCACTCAGCTCGGAACCCGCGTGCATGTGCTGCTCGAGCCCGGGAGCCCGAACGCTCAAGAGATGGCGCCGCAAATCCTGCGTCATCTGACCGACAGCGGCGTCAACCAACCAACCGCCAGCGAGGCCGAACCCAACCTCGAAGACGTCTTCGTTGCCTGCCGCCTCGGCGAGACGCTAACGGAGGCGGTCTCTTGAGCCCGCTGACAGGCATGCCTCTGCGTTTTCGCCGGGTCCTCTCGATCGCCCGCAAGGAGCTGCGCCAGCTCACGCGCGACCAGCTGACGATGGGATTCGTCGTCGGCCTTCCGCTGTTCCAGCTGGCTCTCTTCGGCTACGCCATCAACCAGGATTCCCGCCACGCCGAGACCGCCGTAGTCGATATGTCGAACACCTATGCCTCGCGCACGCTGATCGGCGAACTCGAAGCGACTCAGACTTTCGACGTCGTGTCCCACGTCTCGACCGAGGACCAGGGCCGCGCGCTGTTACTCGAAGGGGACGCCAAGGTCGTCGTGCTCATCCCCGCCGACTTCAGCCGCCGCTACTACCGTGGTCGCGGGGCCGAGATCTCCTTCCTCGTCGACGCCACGGATCCAACGCTCGCGCGTGCAGTCAAATCCGCCAGCCGCGGTCTGGAAACCCATCTCAACGCTACAGGCCAGGCATTTCGCGTCGGAGGCGGCGACGGTGCGGTCCGCGCGGTCCGTGCCGGCAGAGTTACTTTCTCGGTGCGCCCAGAGTTGGTGCAGGAAGCCTCGTGGCGCTTTTCGGTACTGACCTACTTCAATCCCGAGTTGCGCACACCCGTTTTCGTGGTCCCCGCCCTGCTCGGGGTCATCCTCACGACCACCATGATCATGATGACGGCGCTGTCGATCGTGCGCGAGCGCGAGCGCGGCACCTTCGAGTTCCTGATCGGCACGCCGGTGCATCGCTTTGAGTTAATGCTCGGCAAGCTCACGCCCTACGTGGCGATCGGCCTCACCCAGATCGTGATCGTCCTCCTCTCCGGCCTCCTGATCTTCCGCGTGCCCTTCCGCGGCTCGCTAGTCGACCTCGGGCTCGCCTCGCTGCTCTTCATCGGTGCCAACCTGACGCTCGGCCTCGTCATTTCTTCGGTGACCTCGAGTCAACTTCAGGCAACGCAACTCTCGTTCTTCTTCTTCCTGCCGTCGGTCCTGCTGTCCGGCTTCATGTTCCCGTTCAACGCGATGCCAAGACCAGCCCAGTGGCTTGGTGAGCTGCTGCCGCTGACGCACTACGTGCGTATGACCCGGGGCATCATGCTGCGAGGCTCGGGGATCGGCGACCACTGGGGCGACGCTCTGGCACTCACAGTGTTTCTCGCCTTGATGCTCGGGCTCGCGACGAGGCTCTTCAAGAAGGAAATCTAGAGGACCGCGCGGTCGACGCTCCGGGCCGTCTCCCGATGCCGCCTCCCTAGGCCGACCCATTTCACTGTCGCGGCCGCGGAGCGCGGCTACAATGCCTCAGCCATGCCTGAAGACAGTCCGGAGCGGATCGGGCGCTACGAGATCCTCCAGGAGCTGGGTCGCGGCTCCATGGGCCGGGTCTATCTGGCCCGCGATCCCAACATAGATCGCCGAGTCGCCATCAAGGTCCTGGCGCCGCTCGACGCTGCCCACTCAGAAGAGGAGGCCGAGTTGCGGCGCCGCTTCATCCTCGAGGCAAGGGCAGCGGGCAAGGTCAACCACACGGGAATCGTGACAGTCCACGACGCCGAGCGAGACCCTGACAGCGGCAGGTCCTTCATCGTCATGGAGTGGGTCGAAGGGGAGTCTCTCGAGCAACGCCTCGTCACCGGTGCGCTCTCCGCCACCGAAGTCGCAAGACTCGGCGAGGAGCTGGCCCTCGCCCTCGACGCCGCCCATCGAGCCGGGCTCGTCCACCGCGACATCAAGCCGGCGAACATCCTCCTCGACCAAGCGGGACGGGCCAAGATCTCTGATTTCGGGATCGCCAAGTTCGCTTCGATGTCCAATACCGCCGCCGGCCGATTGGTCGGCTCGCCGTTCTACATGTCCCCCGAGCAAGTGCGCAACGAACCGGTCGATGGGCGGTCAGACCTTTTCTCGCTCGGCAGCGTGCTCTATCAAGCCGCGACCGGTGCGGTGCCCTTCGGCAGCGACTCGCTGGCCGGCATCACCTACAAGATCCTGGAGATCGACCCGCCGCCGACCTCGGTCCTCGAGCACGTGCCGCCGGAGCTTGGCGCCGTGATCGACAAGGCCTTGAGCAAGGACCCCAAGGACCGTTTTCAGAGCGGAAGAGAGCTGGCGCAGGCCCTGCGTGCAGTCGACCTCGATCGCGACCTCGACACACCGACGCCGACCGGCACGCTCATCCTGCCGCAGGATGAAATCGGCGGGGGCACGACTCGAAACCGCTCATGGATCAACCGACACCGCGGCCTTCTTCTGGCCGTCCTGACTCTGCTGGCCGCCCCTTTGCTGCTTCGTCTGAGCTTCCCCGGCCCAGATGAGCCGGCCCCCGATTGGGGCTCCGAAGATTCCTCGGCTGAGATCGCGCGACCAACCGCCGACACTGCGCCAGGCGTGCCGTTGCCGACGGCGAATCTCGCCATCGAGCCCGCGGTTGGGCAGGCCGTGGTTAGCCCTCAGCCTCGGTCCACTGGGCCCGTAGGCCCCGCCATCGTCGAGGTCCGCTACCGCAATCACCTGCGCAGCGGCCGAATGACCATCCGGGTCGACGACGTCGTGGCCTGGGCGGGTGAAGTCGGCAAGGACAAGGGCGTCGTTGGCCGTGCGGTCGGCAACGACATTCGGACGCTGATTGAAGTGCCCGCCGGGAAGCATGTGATCGGAATCGAGATCCAGGGCGCCGACGGCACCGTGGATGCCACCAAGAGGATCTGGACGGTTTTCGAGGCCGGCAGCAGGGAACGACTCAAGGTGCGGCTCCTTCCACCGCGCGTTATCAGGCTGTCGTGGGAAGATTGAACCGATGAACGTTGTCGGCTGTCCGAGTTGTGGAGGAGATGTCCCGGTGCCGGATCCCGAAACGGGCCCGGTCGTGACCCTCGTCTGTCCGCAATGTGCTGCTCGACTCTCCGTGTCCATCTACGCAGACGGCGCCGAGACCTTGTTTCAACCTCAGCTGCTCGGCGAGGAAGCCGAAGCGGCCATGCCCGCGCACGACCCCTCGGCAACCATCGTGATCGGCCCCGGCACTGCCGTGCTCGGGCCTGAGGTGGCCGAAGCCCTTTCGGTAGCCACCGTGCTCCAGGCTGCCCTGATCCTGGCGGGCGCTGAGCCCGGCAGCGAGCGCTTCACTCTCAGCGCGGCCCGAACCTCGGTGGGGCGGGAGAACGCCGACATCATCATCGCCGACCCGGCTCTGTCGAGCCGTCACTTCGAGATCGAGATTCGTGGCAGCGAGTACTTCCTGCGCGATCTCGGGAGCAGCAACGGCACCCAGCTGAACGGCGATCCGATTCGGGCTTCTGAGATCTCGCCGGGCGACACTATCCAGGCCGGGCGATCGACGTTCACCTTTCGCACTTTCGAGGCGATCTCGCTCTAGATCTATCTTTCTACAGCGCGCCGTCAAGGCCCGTCGACCAGGGCCGTCTCGATGTGCGTCTGGGTGGTGAGCGTTCGGTGCACCGGGCAGCGATCGGCGATCTCCGCCAGCCGGCCCCGTTGGGCTTCATCGAGGCCACCTTCGACCTGGAGTTCAGCGCTGATCAGGGAGATCATGCCGGTCTCGGCCTCGCAGGCCGCGCAGTCCTCGGCATGGGTCCGCGCGTGATGCAGCTTGACCGACACCCGTTCGAGCGGCCAGCCCTTGCGCTCGGCGTACATTCGCAGCGTCATCGCCTTGCAGGCGCCGAGCGCTGCGAGCAGCATCTCGTAGGGCGATGGCCCGAGGTCGGCACCGCCGACGCTCTCGGGCTCGTCGGCCAGCCAACGATGGACCGGCGCGACGACCGAGTGGGTGAAGCCCGCCCCCAGGCTCGAGACGGCCACTTCGCCATGCTCCAGTTCCAGCTCGTCCGCTGGGGCGCTCTTGTCACCGACATAGCGCCCGGACCAGCCGGCGATCATCTCGGCGACAAAGCGGGAGTCCTCGTCTCGGGCCAGCAGCAAGTGATCTGCCCCGTCGAGTGAGACAAAGCTCTTGGGATGCCGCGCTGCCTTGTAGATTCTTGCGGCGTGGTCGATGGACACCGTGTCATCGACCGGCGAGTGCAGAATCAGCAGCGGCTTTCCGAGTTCTCGGATCTCGGCTTCGAGGTCGTGGTCATCGAGGTCCTCGACCAACTCACGCCCGATGCGTACGGTACGCCCGGCGAGCAGCACGTCCACCGAGTCCTCGGAAGCCAGGTCGGGGCCGGCGGTCAGGAGGGTGTCACGGAGGTGGGCAGTATCGCTCGGTGCACCGATCGTAACGACTGCCGCGACCTCCTCGATCCGCCGCGCGGCGGCCAGCACTGCAAGGCCGCCGAGACTGTGGCCGATGAGCAGCTGCGGTGCCCCGGGACCCGAGCGCATGAAGTCGGCGGCGGCTATCACGTCATCGACATTGGAGGTGAAGTCGGTCTCCGAGAACTCGCCGTCACTCTCGCCCAGGCCGGTGAAATCGAAACGCAGCACCGCGATGCCCCGAGCGGCCAGGGCGCGAGCGATGCGCACTACCGCTTTCAAGTCCTTCGAGCAGGTGAAGCAGTGAGCGAAGAGCGCGCAGGCCCGTACCGGACCCACCGGCCGCTCGAGGCGGCCAGCTATCTCTCCCCCTGAAGCACCGGTGAACTGAACCCTCTCGGTCGTACTCATGCGCTCGCCTCCTTGTTGCCCTTTTCCGACCCTACTACGGGCCGACGGCAGCGCCGGATCGTAGTCACAACCTCCCGGCCGGCGGCCAAGGTAGCCGACGAGCCCGCCGAATCCACACCGTTCTACGGCTGTCCCTGGGGCGTGACACTTGCGCCGCGCCCAGTGCCGATCCGATACTCAACGGATGAGCCCGCCACGACCCCAGACCGTGACCCTCGTTACCGGAGCTGCCGGCAAGACGGGTCGTGCGGTGATCCGTTCACTCAACCTCGAAGACCTTCGGGTTCGCGCGTTGGTCCGCAACCCAAGGCAAGGGAACGTGGTCAAAACTCTCGGCGCCGACCAGGTCATCGCGGGTGACCTAGGGGACGACGAAGTCGTCGCGGCGGCGATGAGAGGCGTTGAATCGGTGTACCACATCTGCCCTAACGTGCATCCCGACGAGACCGACATCGGTCGTCGCGTCATCGCCGCAGCCCGAGAGACCGGTATCGAGCGCTTCGTCTTCCACTCGGTGCTGCACCCGCAGACCCAAGCGATGCCCCACCACTGGGCCAAGTTGCGGGTCGAGGAGCTGCTCTTGGAATCCGGCCTGTCCTTCACGATCCTCCAACCCGCGCCCTATATGCAGAACCTCCTCGGTCAATGGGAGCGCATCGTCACCCAGGGCGTGTTCTCCGTCCCGTACGCTCTGACCGCGCGAGTTGCCATGGTCGATCTCGACGATGTCGCATCGGTGGCACCGCGAGTCCTCGAAGAGGCCGGCCACGAAGGCGCCACTTACGAGCTCTGCGGTCCGGATCTCCTAGATCAAGAGGAGATCGCCTCTCTCCTCGGACGTCATCTCGGCCGCCAGGTGCGAGCCGAGAGGCTGTCGCTCGAAGCATGGGCTCGAGAATCGGGCTACGCCTCCGGCACGTATGAATTCGACACTCTGGTCAAGATGTTCCGCTACTACGAGCGTCACGGCATGGCCGGGAACTCCCGGGCTCTTGCCGGGTTGCTCGATAGACCGCCGGCCGGCCTGCAGGAGGTTCTCGGCCGGACGACAAGCACCGACACTCGCCTTTAGCCTGGCCTCGACCGGTCTGCACGACCTGCCCGGCCCCCAGCCGCGAGCGGGTGCTAGTCTGCTGCGCCATGCACCGTCTTGTCGTCGTCCCCCTGGCCTTGTCCGTCGCCGGACTCGCGGCCCTTGTCAACGAGCCTCTCTTCGCTCAACAGTTCGTCGATGAGACGGCCTCCCGGTTTCCCACCCCGGTCAACGAATTCAGCAATCAACTGACGATCGGCGACATCGACGGCGACCTCGACCTCGACATCATCTTCGCCAATGGAGGCAACTTCTCCACTCCAGGAAGCCCCGAGGTCCAGCGGGTCTACGTCAACGATGGCAGCGGCGTCTTCGTCGATGAGTCCGGCGCCAGGCTCGGCTTTTCCGGCTTGGCCCGCGGGGCAGAGCTCGGCGACATCGACGACGATGGTGACCTCGACCTCCTGCTGGCCCAGGACTTCGACCGCCAGCCCAGGCTCTTTACCAACAACGGGAGTGGCTTCTTCACCGATGTCTCGGCGAGCCAGATGCCGGCCCTCTTGCTGTCCAGTTCTCGTGCCCAGTTTGGCGACATCGACAACGACGGCGACCTCGACATCTACATCACCAACGGCGACGGCAGCCGCTTCGGCTGTGGGCAATACCGCATCTACGTCAACGACGGCCTGGGCAGCTTCTCCGACGAGACCCTGACACGCCATCCGATCGAGAATGTGTGCAACAACATGGACTGCATCTTCGGAGACATCGACGGCGACTTCGACCTCGATGTCCGTACTGGCAGCACCGGCGGAGGCAATAGCCGGCTCTACACCAACGACGGCAGCGGGGTCTTCGCCCTCTCGGCCGCCATCCCGGCAGACAGCAACTCCTACTCCTACGACTTCGGCGACATCGACGGCGACGGCGACTTGGACCTGCTGGGCGCCAACGCCAACCCCTCGAGCCTGGGCGAGTTCCTGCTACTCAACGACGGCGCCGGCGCCTACACGGACATCAGCAGCCAGATCGTCCCCAACCCGAGCGAGGACGACAACGACTCCAAGTTCTTCGACTACGACAACGACGGCGATCTCGATCTCATCATCGCGCGCCTAGGCGGCTCGAGCGAGAAGATCTACGCCAACGATGGCGCCGGCAACTTCGCCCAGGCAAGCGGCGTGATCGATGCGATCGGCGACTCCTCGCTCGACGTCATGGTCGCCGATCTCACCGGCAATGACCGCTTGGACATCGTGACCGCACAAGGCGAGTCCGGCGTCTTCACCAATCGGATCTACGCCGGCAGCGGCCCACGCGATACTCGGGCGCCCCGCATCATCGCGACCGAAGTGCCCACGGACCCGCAGCCGACAGATCCTTCGTTCGTCGTGCGCGCGCTCATCCTCGACGACATCAGCTCCGATCGCAACTTCTTCGACCGCGGCATCACCCTCCACTACGCCGTCGACGGCAGCAGCGAGGCACTGGCCGTCATGAAGCACAGCGGCGGCCAGGTCTATCGCGGCGAGATCCCTCCGCAGAGCGCCGGCGCGCAGATCGAGTACTTCGTGACCGCTCTCGACTGGGCGGAGAACCTCGGTACGGGTGACACGCAGACCTTTACGGTCGGAGCGCTCTTTGCCGACGGTTTCGAGTCGGGCGATACGTCAGCCTGGTCGACGGTCGTGCCCTGATCTCTCGATGGTTGCTCCCCAACCTGGCCTTTTCCGGGCCTGCAACGTCGCCCCTCTGCCCTCTAACGTTGAAACATGCAGCCTCTGACCTCGACTCTGAGCGCCTACGGCTGGAGCCCCAGCCTCGAACATCATGTTGCGCAAGGCGAGGGAGAGGGTCGTAGTCCCGCCCGGGTCGTCATGGCGCAGCGCGGGATCTTCCGTCTTCAGACCGCGACCGGTCCCGTTGACGCTGTCGTCTCGGGACGGCTGCGCCACCTTGCCGAGAACGCCGAGGATCTTCCTGTGGTGGGCGACTGGGTCCTCTGCCACCAGCCCGACACCGAAGGCATGGCGTTGATCGATTCGGTCCTGCCACGGCACTCGAAGCTCTCACGCAAGGTGGCCGGCGACCGCGCCGTAGAGCAGGTCCTCGCCGCCAACGTCGACCGGATCCTTATCGTCATGGGACTCGATGGGGACTACAACCTCCGTCGGCTGGAGCGCTACCTGGTGATGGCTCGGGAGAGCGGAGCGCAGCCCCTGGTCGTGCTCAACAAGGCCGACCTCTCCGCCGACCCCGGAGCAGCGCGTTCCGCCGTAGAAGCGATCGCCAAGGGTGCTCCCGTGCTCGCGATCACGGGGCTGACGGACGACTTGGACGTGCTGCGCCAAGAGCTCACCCCAGGTGAGACGGTCGCGCTGGTCGGCTCCTCGGGCGCTGGCAAGTCGACCCTGATCAACCGGCTGGCGGAACAAGAGGTCTTGCGCACCGGGCCCGTGCGCGAGAGCGACGAGCGCGGCCAGCACACGACAACCCACCGCGAACTCTTCCTGCTGCCGGGAGGCTACTTGCTGATCGACAATCCAGGGCTCAGAGAGCTGCAGTTGTGGAGCGCCGACGAGGGCCTGGACGACGCGTTCGATGATCTCCTGCTGCTGGCCGAGGGCTGCCGCTTCCGCAACTGTTCGCATAGCGACGAACCGGGCTGTGCAATAGATGCGGCGATCGAGTCCGGCGACATCGAGCCCGAACGCTTGGCTAGTTTTCACGCTCTGGCACGCGAAGCTCGCTCGCTGGCGGCGCGGCGCGATGAGCGCACCAAGAGGGCGGCAGACAAGCGCTTGGGCCGACTCTACAAGAGCATCCAGGAGCAGAACCGCAAGCTCAAGGGCTACTAACGGGCGCCGAGTGGCTGCGCCCTGCTAGCCGGGAGCCCGCTGCCCGTCAGTGGGCTGGTCCAGTTCCTTCAGCAGCCGCTTGGCCAGGCGCTTGGCGCCCCGGTCGCGTCGTTTGATGAACTTCGGGGAGCGCTCATGCTCCGCCAGGCCGGCGCGCAGCGTCTGCCGTGCATCGGCCTCTCGACCCGAGACCTTGAGCGCGTAGGCCAGCTGGGCGCGATGCGCCAGGCGCGGGCTCTTGACCACGAGCAGTTCAAGCCGTTCGATCGCTTCGTCGGTGCGACCCGCCGCGGCCAGCCCCCGGGCGAGATCGATCCACGGAGCGTAGTCCATGAAGCTCGGCTCGGACTCGATCACCGCACTGAACGCCTGCACGGCCTGCTCGGGGTTGTCGAGCTCCATTTCGGCCAGCCCGAGGCCGTACCGGGCATCGCTCGACTCCCGCAGCTCGAGCGCGGCCTCGAAGGCCGTCTTCGCATCAACGAAGGCTCCGCTGTCGTAGAGACCCTGCCCCAGGCGCAGCTTATTGGCGAAGCTCGGGGTCTGTTGGACTCGGTACGCCAAGTCATCGACTGTGACCTTCTTCTCGGTCAATCCGGTGAAGCCTTTGCGCAGGAAATCGAACTCCCGGTCGTGGATCTTCACTGAGAAGAAGTAAGCCCACTCGCCGAAGGGCACCATGACGATCCAGTACCAGTGCTTCGGAGCCCCGCGACGCACCGCATCGACGAGCATCCAGAGGCTGAAAGCGGTCTGCAGGTAGAACAGGACTCGGACCATGGTGGGTTAGGCGAGGCTACCATCAGGGTCGAGAGAGACCGCGCTCCGGAATGAGCCCGGAGCCCTGCTAAAGTTCCCGCTTCCCAGAGTCCCACTCGAGATCGAGGGTACCCCTTCGAGATCTCTCCACGACCGGAGCCGAACCGATGAAACGATCCGTTGCCTCTCTTGGCCTGGCGCTACTCCTCCTCTCCCTGTCCCCCGTCGCTGCCGAGGAGACTCCCGGGGTCTACGTCATCCTCGACGGTTCGGGCTCGATGTGGGGCCAGCTCGATGACGGCACCCACAAGATCACGGCGGCGCGCGATGTACTCAAGGACTTCGTCGGCAACGACTTCGGGGGTAAAGAACTCGCGCTAAGAGCCTACGGCCACCGCCGTGAAGGTGACTGCGCGGATACCGAGCTGATCGTTCCGTTCACCTCAGCTGGCCAGGCGGCCGAGACGATGCGCGCCTTCGCCGACCAGGTCAACCCGAAGGGCAAGACGCCGATCAGCCGCAGTCTGCGAGCCGCTCTGGCCGACTTCGGCGAACGTCGGGGAGAGATCATCCTGATCAGTGACGGCATCGAGACCTGCGACGAGGATCCGTGCGAGCTGATGCGCCAGTGGCGCGAGAGCAACGTCGCGATCAAGGTTCATGTTGTCGGGCTCGGCCTGAGCGAGAAGGAGCGCGGCGCCATGCAGTGCATCTCCGAGGCCGCCGGCACCCAATACCAGGACGCTGGGTCGGCCGAGGAACTAGCGGCCGGTCTCGCGAGCATCCAGACTGCGTCCGCCGAGAGCGTGACAACCGCCACCGAGAGTGAACCGATCGTGTCCGAGTGGCAAGTCCTCACCATCAAGGCCACCAACGCGGCTGGCGAGCGCATGCGGGTCCAGGGGACCGCCATCGCCGAAGGCACCGATCCGATCGCGGTCGGCAACAACGGTCACAACAGCGTGCCACCGGGTACTCATGAGGTGACGGTCGGAGTCCGCACTCGTAACGGTAACCTCTACCGACCCGTTACCCAGACCGTCGAGGTCGGCACCGACGGCTCGACCAAGGTCGATTTCGTGGTGCCGGAGCCGCCTTCGGTGAAGGCCAAGTTCGTCGAGCGGGGCGAGGAAGTCCGCGGTTCTCACGTCACCGCCTATCAGGACGGCGAGGAGGTCTTGAGCTTCCGGGCCAAGGATCGCACCCACGTCGACCCCGGGAGCTATGAGTTCCGCGCCCAGCCCAACGACGACAACGATCTCTCGGTGAGCGAGACCTTCGCCGACGGCGATCACAAGCAAGTCGTCTTCGAACTCGCGCACACGGTTTCCGCCCACTTCACGATGGTGGCCGCCGGTACGGACTACGAGTTCGTCAGCAACTTCGAGCTCTGGCAAGACGGCGAGTTGAGATACAAGGTGCATCGACACAACGGTGTGAATGCGTTACCCGGGACCTACGACCTGCGCTTGCCGCTCAATCTCAACCCTCACCTACATGAGGGAGTGGTGCTGGGCGAGGAAGACACGCAGGAGTACGTCATCCAAGTACCCGTTGGACACGTCACTCCGATCTACGAGAAGGCCGACGGCAGTCGACAGGAGAAGGTGCGCTGCAAGATCGAGCGGGAGAAGGGCGAGCGCTGGGTATCGGACTCGATCACCTATACCGGAACCCGCCAGCCCTTGGTGCCAGGCCGCTTCCGCATGGCTTGCACGGGTACGGACGGAAAGATCGGTCCGGACTCGTTCGAGGTTGCCGTAGGTGAGGACAAAGAGATCGTCCTCCGGGCCGTCCGCTAACCAGCCGATTCGAGCGGGTCGCGAGCTTCCGGCCTCTTGGCTGCCAGGTTGTTGGCCCCTACCAAGCGAGAGGGTCCCAGCGCCGGCAGGCAAAACCAGCGCCCCCGATTAGTTACTTGGTATAACAAAGTACTTGACATCTACAGGAACTTCCGGCTAGCCTCCCCGCCATGCCAACCTGCAAAGCGCGCGACAACGTTTCCGACCTCACCCCCCAAGCCGCAGGTCGCCCGCTCCGGGTCCACGATGTGCCATCGAGGGTTCGAGCCCCGAAGCCCTACTTGCCGCGCGATTTCGTCTACCCGCCGGCGCTCGATCCAACATTCCATCCGCCGAGCATCGCCCAGCGCAAAGCCCTCCTGATCAACCCCTTCTATCCCAAGGACCCCCACGCCAGCTTCGGCAAGCATGTGCTGACGCCGTCACTCGCCCTGACCTCGATCGCGGCGAGCACACCGCCGTCCTGGGAGGTGAGCTACTGGGACGAAAACCTGCTTCAGGGGCCGCCGCCCTGCGACCCCTTTCCACAGGTCGTCGGCATCACGGTTCATCTCACCTTCGCTCGCCGCGCCTACGAGCTGGCCGGTTGGTACCGGGCGCGGGGAGCCAGAGTGGTTCTTGGTGGGCTCCACGTCTTCTCCTGCCCCGACGAAGCGGCGCCCCACGCCGATGCTCTGGCAATCGGTGAAGGGGTCGAGATGTGGCCGCGCATCCTGCGCGACGTCGAGCGCGACGCTCTCGAACCGATCTACCGCGGGGGCTACGACCGCCCCTACCGTGAGGAGCCCGCGCCGCGCCGGGAACTGCTGCCTCGACGCTCTTTCCTCACCACGAGCAGCATCATCGCCACCCGCGGCTGTCACAATCGGTGCGGCTTCTGCTACCTGGCGACCGACGGGCTCTTCATGCCCTACCGGGTGCGCGACCGCGAGCAAGTCGTCGACGAGATCGCCTCCGACGCACAGCCCTACTCGGTCTTCGTCGACAACAACCTGGGCTCGAAGCCGGAGTATCTACGCGCACTGTGCCAAGCACTCAAACCGCTCGAGGTCATCTGGAGCGCCGCTGTGACGATCGACGTCACCGATGACCCCAGCCTCGTGCGTGAGATGGCGCTCGCCGGCTGCACCGGGGTTTTCGTCGGCTTCGAGTCGCTGGCCGAGAGCAACCTGACCGACGCCGGCAAGCGCTCGCCTTCACCCGCCGACTACGCCCGCCGGGTCGAGGTGCTCCACGACAACGGCATCCAGGTCAACGGCAGCTTCGTGCTGGGCTTCGATCACGACCGTGAAGACATCTTCGAGCGCACCGTCAACTGGGTCGAAGAGAACCGCCTCGAATGCTCCACCTTCCACATCCTGACGCCCTACCCCGGAACGCCGCTCTTCCAACAAATGGAGAGCGAAGGACGCCTGCTGCACCGCAACTGGGATCTCTACGACACCGCGCATGTTGTCTTCAAACCGCGCCACATGAGCCCCGAGCGTCTGGCGGCGGGCTATGAGTGGTGCTACCAACGGCTCTTCTCCCACGCTTCCATCTGGCGGCGGCGGCCCGCCGACCTGAAAGCCGTCCCCTCCTACCTCGCCATGTCGTACCTCTACAAGAAGTCCAACCGAATGTGGAGTTTCCTCATCCGTCATCGGCTGACGGCCAGCGCCTGGCGGCCCCTGGTCGAGCTTTCACGCCGCAGACATCTGCGCTTTCGCCGCAAACTGGACGCTCGCCCCATGAGCGAGCTGCTCGACTCCACTGTCCCCAAGGGTGTCCCCAACCGAGCGGCCAGCGTCCTGAGCGCTGGAGTCTGAGCGCCTGGCGGGGACGCAGGGTCCGCACTCCTCGCGGTCAGCGCCGTGCTAACGTCCTCGAGTGCCGGGGCAGCAGCTTCCCCGGCAACAACAGGTTCGGAGGTGCAGAGATGTGGCACACCGCTCGATTCAGTCTTTCGATCTTTCTCGGCTTGGTACTGGTCGTAACCCTGTGCGCCTCGCCGACTCACGCTCGGGTCATCTCGACGGCTGAAGCTCTCGCGCTCGAGAACGGCCACGGCGCGCGGGCCACTGTTGACGCCTACCTTTCGCGCGCTGATGTAGCGGCTGAGCTGGCGACTCTCGGCGTCGATCCCGAGTTGGCCCGACTGCGAGCAGCCGCGCTCTCGAGCAACGAACTCGCGGCCTTGGCAGGGCGCATCGACGAGGCGCCGGCGGGCGGCGATGTCATCGGTGTTCTCGGCGTCGTCTTCCTGGTCCTGCTGATCCTCGAGTGGGTCGGCGCGATCGATATCTTCAAGAAGATCTGACGCTTCTGCCCCGTTCTCACCGTCGGCTGGCCGGCCTGGGGTGCGCCCTCGTGGTCTGCGCGAGTTGCAGCATCAATCCGTCGCTCCAGTTGAGCACGGTCGTTGCCAGCCCCACCGCGATCGAGCTCACCGAGGTTCCGTTCTATCCCCAGGAGGCTCACCATTGCGGCCCTGCCAGCCTGCTGACCGTTCTCGAGGCGAGCGGTATCGAGGCTGGGTACGAGAGCATCGCCGAGCGGGTCTACGTTCCCGGACTCACCGGCAGCTTGCAGGCCGAGATGACGGCCAGCGTCCGCCACTTCGGGCGCATCGCCTATCCGCTGCCGCCGGAGCCTGGGGCTCTCCTGGCCGAACTCGCCGGCGGGCGACCGGTACTCACCCTTCTCAACCTCGGCCTGCCGTCACGCCCCTATTGGCACTACGCCGTGGTCATCGGCTTCGACCCGGCGGCCAACTGGGTGGTGATGCGCTCCGGCACGGAGCGCCGGCTGACCACAAAGGCACCGGTCTGGCTCCGCCAGTGGGATTGGGCGGGGCGCTGGGCCATCGCCCTCTTGCGGCCCGAAGAGTGGCCGGCCCAGCCCGACCGCGACCGCTTGCTCCAGGCTCTTGCCGACTTCGAGGACGCGGCCGATCCGGCCGCCGCCGGCGCCGCCTGGCGCAACGCCATCGACCATTGGCCGGGCGAGCCGCACGCCTGGCTCGGGCTGGGCAACGCCGCGGCAATGCAGGATGATTGGGAGGGAGCCGAAACCGCCTACCGGCGAGTGCTGGCGCTCGCCCCCGAGCACCTTCCGGCGCGGATCAATCTGGCCTCGTCGCTGCACGAGGCCGGTCGCTCATGCGCCGGATTGGCGCAGCTCGGCGGCGAGCCGCCGGCCGAGCATCCTCTCCTCGGCTCCTTCTCCGACTTGGAAAGCGTGCTGCGCGACGCGTGCACCCCTCCCCCGCACGACCCTGAGGCGTGCGAGTGAGACTCTGCGACTGCTCGCAGCTCTAGTCGCTAGCCCACTTGCCGGTAGCCCAGCCCATCGCGGCGCCGCCGATGATGTAGAGGATCAGCCCATCGAGCGCCCACCAGAGCCAGATCTGGTACGGCAGATGGAAGACACCCGACATCGCCAGGTAGACACTAGCCACGAGCAGACCGATACTGAACCCGAAGTTGGCACCGCGCTTCCAGCCGGGCCCGTGCAGACAACCGCGGAACCGGCAGTAGAGCCATGCAATGATCAGACTGACCACAAACGAGTTAAGGAGCCAGGTCGGCATCATCGCCGCCATGTCCGGAGGGTCCTGGGCCAAAGCCGGCTGCCAGAAGGACTCCGTCGCAATGTAGTGGGGGTCGAGGACGCCCTCGTGAATCAGCGGGCCGGTGGCCATGCTGGCCACGAAGGTGACGACCATGAAGACGATTCCGCCGATGATGACGCACTTGAAGTTCATCGAAATCCCTCCTCTAAGAGAGTTGTTTGGCTGGGGAAGAGGGCCATTGTCCCACGCGCCGACCCGGGAGCCACCGGATGGCTCGACCCGGCACTCCAAACCGCTGCCGGGACGTGAACAGGGCGCAGACTCCAGCCGGCGGCCCGCGCTACAATCACCCGGCATGTCCGGCGCACCTCGTTCCCTCAAGATCGCCTTCATCGGCAGCCACGGTGTCGGCAAGACGACGCTGTGTTACGGACTCGCCGCGCGCTTGAAGGCACGCGATCTGTCGGTCGAAGTGGTGCGGGAAGTGGCACGGCGCTGCCCTCTGCCGATCAACGAGGGTACCGGTGTGGAAGCACAGTCGTGGATTCTGCATACCCAAGTGGCCGAGGAACTCTCGGCCGAGGCGCGCTACCCGGTCGTGATCTGCGATCGCAGCGTGCTCGACAACTACGTCTACATGATGCTCGCGGCCGGTCGCCAGCGCCCCCTCGAGCCGCTGATCGACGCCTGGCTTGTTTCCTATGGGCTGTTGGTGAGAGTGCCGATCATCGAAGCGCCCTCCGAGGACGGGGTCCGGGCGACGGATCCTTCGTTCCAGCGCGCGGTCGACGAACGCTTGATGCAGGAAGTGACCGATCGCGGACAACCGATCCTCGAGCTCGACCCCGAGAACCGCGATGGCTGGGTCGCAGCAGTCGAGGACGCCGCGTGGCGGGTCCTGCGGCCGCCCCAGATTCAACTACTCTAGTCGCCTCGAGGCGGCCGCGGGAAGAACGCGCTGGTCCGCCGCACGTACTCGCGGTACTTGGGCTTGGTGTCGCCGAGACCCTTCTCGAGCAGCGCCACTCCTGAGACCTTGACGATCAGAAAGCTCATGAGGACGGGGCCGACGAGAGTCCACAACGACCCGGTCGTCGCGAGAGCGAAGCAGCCGAAGCCCCACCAGAGCGTTGCATCGCCGAAATAGTTGGGATGGCGGGTGTAGCGCCAGAGCCCGCGATCCATGACTTTGCCCTTATTGGCCGGATCGGCCTTGAAGCGGGCAAGTTGGTAGTCGCCGACGGCCTCGAAGAAGAAGCCGACGGCGAAGAGGGCCAGGCCGAGCCCGTCGAGCCAGGTCCAGCCAACGGGCTGACGGGATACCTGCAGCTGGAGGTGCGGCATGCCGATCAGCCAGAACAGAAACCCCTGGAGCCAGAAGACGATGAAGAGCGATAGCAGAGGGAATCTGGGCGCCCACTTCTGCCGCATGGCCGCATACCGGTAGTCCTCACCCTGACCGCGATTGCGCCAGAAAATGTAGGCCGCCAGTCGGAGGCCCCAGATCGTGACCAGCACTGGCACCAGGGTCTGCCTGAAGGACTCGATCGGCACCTGAGCCCGGTAGAGCCAGGCCAGCATGACAAAGCCGAGGCTCCAGAAGATGTCGACGATCGAGGCATCCCGTTTGACCAGACTCGCCAGCCAGACGAGGGTCGTCAGGCCGAGGGCGGCCGCCAGCCCCGGCAGGGCGAGAGCCGTGACTTGGTCGATCATGTTGCGGCCTTCGATCGCAAGAGAAGGTCTTCCATCGTCGCCGAGGAGGGAAGGCGGAAGAGATGGATCAGGACGTAGATCGCGATCGCGATGTTGCCGAGCGCCATGAGCAGGACGAACCAGAGGATCCTGCGACCCCAGGTGGGTTCTTTGTAGGCGATCCACAGGTAGACGGCCAGAAAGCCGAAGTAGGCGTCGGCCAGAGTCGCCTTGAACCACGGATCGCTCCACAGATCGGCCCCAGCCTCGAACACGCCGCGGTCGAGGCTGGCGATCGTGGTGACGGCCAGCATGGCCAGCAGCACGAGGACAAAGACGACCTTGAGAAAGTTGACCATCGGCTACCTCTTCGGTTTTCGGTTGTGTTGTTGGACGGAGTCAGTTTACCGAGGCCGGTTGCGGCGCCCACAGCGAGTGGGACACGAACCACTCTTCGCCGTCGTCGTAACCGAAGAGTTCGGCGCACGCGAGGAAGAACATGCGCCAGCGGTGGAACCAGCGCTCGGCATCGGAACCATAGACGGACTCGAAGAGGGGGCGGATCGCGTCCTTGTTGCGATCCATATTGGCGAGCCACGCCAGAGCGGTCTTTTCGTAGTGCGTACCGTCGACGCGCCAGCGGCGCTCGAGTCGCACCGGCCCGGCGAACTCGTCCATCAGGTGTTCGGAGGGCATCAGGCCGCCGGTGAAGAAGTGGCGCGCCATCCAGTCGCCGGGCCCTTCGTCTTCGAACAGGTACGGCCTCGAGCGATGGCAGAAGATGTGGACGAACAGCTTCCCGTCCGGCTCGAGCCAACCGGCGACCCGTTCGAGCAGGAGCGAGTAGTTGCGCATGTGCTCGAACATTTCGATCGACACGATCCGGTCGAACGTCTTCGCGGCCTGGAAGTCGTTCATGTCGGCGGTGAGGACGTCGATGTTGGTCAAGCCCTGGGCTCGGGCCCGCTGACGAATGAACTCCCCTTGGGGAGCGGAGTTCGAGACGGAGGTGACGCGGCACTTGGGGAAATGCTGGGCGATCCACAGGCTCAGCGAGCCCCAACCACAGCCCAGGTCGAGCACCTCCATTCCGTCCTCGATCTCGGCCCGGGTACAGGTCATCTCGAGCGTTGCGGCCTCGGCTTCATCGAGCGAGGTGGCTCCCGCGGGCCAGTAGCAGCCGCTGTACTTGAGGTGGCTTCCCAAGACGGTCAGGAAGAACTCCGGCGGCACCTCGTAGTGCTGTTCGTTCGCTCGGTCTGTCTCGATCGCCAACGGACCGTGACGCATCTGCTCGGCGAAGTCGGCGGAGGAGTGGGGGTCGGAGTTGATTTCCTGAATCCGGGTGTCGAGCAGGCGGCGGATGCCGAGGCGCACCAGCGGATCCGGAAGCCAGCCTTGTTCGGCCAGGTTGAGTGCCCATTGCATGATGTGTCTCTCCAGTCTGAAACCTAGAAGTGGTCGACGGTCACCGCTCGGCGCCGATTGGCAGGGTTGGCGAAGAGCAGTTGGACATCGGTCACCGTGCGCTCGAGAAAGCCGCCTTCGCAGTAGCTGAAGTAGTACTTCCACTTGCGGCGCTCGGCCTCGGGCAGGCCGAGGTCGGCGATGCCGGTTTCGTTGACCTCGAAGCGCCGCCGCCACTCGGCCAGGGTCGTCGCGTAGTGGGGGGTCAGATCTTCGAGGTTGATGAGCCGCAGGTCGGTACGCTGCGCCGTGCATTCCTCGATTCGCGCCATCGAGGGTAGAAGGCTGCCGGGGAAGATGTAGTGCTGGATGAAGTCGACGGTGCGGCGGTAGGTCTCGTAGCCTTGGTCAGGAAAGAGGATCGCCTGGACGAGAGCGAGACCGTCGGGCTCGAGCAGTTCGCCCAAGACCTCGAAGTAGCGCGGCAGGTAGGCGTGGCCGACGGCCTCGATCATCTCGACCGAGACGAGTTTGTCGAAGCGCCGGCCGAGCCGGACCGGGAGGTTGCGGTAGTCCTCCTCGAGCACGGTGATCTTGTCGGCGAGACCGGCCTCAGCGACGGCTTTCGAGGCGTAGTCGAATTGCTGCCGCGAGATCGTCGTGGTGACGACCTCGCAGTCGTAGTTGCTCGCCGCGTGGATGGCCAGGCCACCCCAGCCGGTTCCGATCTCGACCAGGCGGTCGCCGCTCTCGAGTTCCAGTTTTCGGCAGATCGTGTCGAGCTTCCACTCCTGCGCGGTCTCGAGCGACGACGTCGCGTCAGGGAAGATGGCGCAGGAATAGGTGAGGGTGGGGTCGAGAAACTGGGCGAAGAACTCGTTGCCGGTGTCGTAGTGGGCGGAGATGTTGCGGATGCTCCCGGCTCGGGTGTTGCTGCGCAGTTTGTGCAGGATGTGCCGGATTGGCTCCGTGAGACTCGCTGTTCCGCCCTCGACCTCGTTCATCGCCTCCTGGTTGCGGGCCAGCAGTCGGACGACGGCGGTCAAGTCGGGCGACGACCACAGGCCGTCGCAATAGGCCTCGGCGGCCCCGATCGTGCCGCCCCAGGCCAGCCGTTCCCAGAAGGCGCCATCCTCGACGACGACCCGGCCGACCAACGGATACTCCTCGGTCGGAGTACCGAATTCGAGCCGGCGATCCCCTTCGATGACCTCGAGACGGCCGAGAACGAGCTGCTCGAGACGCGGCAGCACCAAGCGCCGCGCCAGCCGGCGCAGCCACGGCTCCTTGCGACTAAGGTTCAGCTCGGAGAGGAAGCCCGGTCGTGCTTCGGGTGCGGGTAGAAGGGTGTTTTCTTCAGCCATAGTTTGAGTGCCTCCCAGTGAATCCACAGGACGATGCGCAGGGTCATGAACGGGAACCGTGCGAGCGCCCAGGCGAGATTGGGGCCGTTGGCCCGTCGCCGCTTCAGAGTCATCGTGGCGTCGAAGAGCTTGACGCCGTCTTGCGAGTTGTCGACGTGCACCACGAGGTCGCTACCCGGGACCGTGGTGCGCCATTGGTAGTCGATGTCCATGTCCATGAACGGCGAGACGTGGAACTGTTTCGTCGAGCGGTATGCCTTCATCGCACCGGCGCCGTGATTGTCGCGCTCGTCCAGCACGTAGCAGTGGCGCTCGCCCCAGGGGGTGTTGTTGACTTCGGCGACCAGTGTTTCGAGGTGCTCACCGGTGGCGTCGAAGCAGTAGTAGAAGCTCACCGGATTGAAGCAGTGTCCGAAGTAGCGCAGGTGGGTCAGGAGTCGGATGGGGCCCCGAGGACGCCTGTCGGTCTCTGCCTCAACCAGATCCCTGACCGCGGTGTCGAGATCCACTTCGGGATCGCCGACATGATCCCGTCGATCGAACCACGCGAGATTGCGCCGACGGCTCGACCAGAGCCACCGGCCAGAGAAGACGGTGTCGAGCTCGGCGAGGTCGAGATAGACGAGAAACAGCGGGTAGTCGAACGAGTGAGCGCGGGGAGAGATCCGCTGATGTCGCACGCGACCGACATAGAGGGCGCTTGCCGGGGAGCGACTCACAGGGTGACTCCAAAGCGCTCACCGACAGCTAGAGCACTGACGACGCCGTCTTCGTGGAAACCGTTGCGCCAGTAGGCACCGCAGTAGTGGATGCGATCGGCTCCGCTGATCTCGGCGTGCCTGGTTTGGGCCGCAACCGCCGCCTCGGTGAACAGCGGGTGCTCGAAATCGAAGCCGGCGATTCGCGACTCCTGATCGATGTCGCTCTCCATGTTCAGTGATACGCAATAGGCCGTATTGGTCGGGAGCGTCTGGAGCTTGGTCATGTTGTAGGTCACGCCGACAGGCTGGCCGGGCTCGCCAGGCGTGCGGTAGTTCCAGCTCGCCCACGCCTTCCGCCGGGCGGGCAGCACCGAGTGGTCGGTGTGGAGAACGGCGCGGTTCTCCTGGAAGCCGATCGCACCCAGGATCTCCTCTTCGGCGTGAGTGGGTGCTGCCAGCATCCTCAGAGCCTGATCGCTGTGGGCGGCGACCACGACTTCGTCGAAGAACTCGCTGCCGTCGGCACTCGAGACTTGGACGCCCGCCAAAGAGCGTTCGAGCCGACGGACCGGAGTCCGCAGCCGGATCCGATCCGCGAACCCAACCACGAGCTTTTCGACGTACCGTTCGGACCCGCCCTTGATCACCCGCCAGGGGTGGAAACCACTGGTACCCAATAGGTTGTGATTGTCGAGGAACCGAAGGATGAACAGAGCCGGTGTGTCGAGGGCCCGTTGCGGCTCGGTGGACCAGATCGCGGCCGTCAACGGAATGACATAACGCTCGGCGAGTGAGTCGCTGAGGTCGTGCTGGGCCAGAAAATCTCTCAGCGTGCCCCGCAGGCCATTACCCAGCGCTTCCTTGGCTGCGCTATTGAAGCGCAGGATCTCGCGCACGAAGCGGTAGAAGTCGGGCCGTAGGAGGTTCGAGCGTTGGGCGAAGAGCGTGTCGAGATTGGTACCCGCGTACTCGAGGCCGGTTCGGTCACAGCGCACACTCAGGCTCATCGAGGTCGGCTGAGTCTCGACGCCGAGCTGGGCCAGCAGCCGGACGAAGTGCGGGTAGTTGACTTCGTTGTAGACGATGAAACCGGCATCGACCGCCATGGAGCTTCCGTTCGAGCCGACCTGAGTGGTAATCGTGTGGCCGCCGACGCGGTCTCCGGCCTCGAAGACCGTGACCTCGTGCTCGCGGCTGAGGAGGTAGGCGGAGACCAGCCCGGAGATGCCACTGCCTATGATGGCGATCTTCATCATGCGCTCACGGTGGCTCGGGCCTTAGGTGCCGCAGTAGCCGGCGGTAGGGCCTCGGCGGATTGGCGAATGCCTCTCAGCATGCCGCGGAAGACGAAGCCGTGAAGCGGCAGGACAGCGACCCAGTAGATCAGGCCGACCAGGCCTCGCGGCTTGAACCGAGCGGTCTGTGTCAGAAGCGATCCATCCTTGCTCTCGGTGACGTCGAACTCGAGCAGGGCTTCACCGGGGAGCCTCATCTCGGCGCGAAGCTCTAGGCGATGGTCCTGCTTGATGCCGGTGACTCTCCAGAAATCGAGTGCGTCGCCATAGGCGAGCCTCTTGGCGTCGCGACGTCCGCGGCGCAGGCCGGGGCCTCCTGCCAGGCGGTCGAGCCAGCCCCGGACTCGCCATAGAAGATCCGCAGCGTACCAGCCGTTGCTGCCTCCCATCCGGCAGACGGCCTGAAACACCGCCGCCGGCGAGGCGTTGACTCCTAGGGCGCGAGAGTCGACGAACGTCGTTCCTCCAGCCCAGTCGGGATCACCGGGGATCGGCCCCGCATCAGTCCAAGAGGTCTCGATTTCGTCGGCGTCGTGCCTGCCGAGCGCCGCGGCGACTGCCTCGCTCACGCCGAGCAGCTCGTGGGGCATCAGTTCGCGGGCGGCGGGTGAGCGGCACACCACTCGATTGCGCAGCCCTTCCGCCAGGGGCCGGGCGATTAGATGACTGAGCGGGGTGACCAGATGGATCCACAACGAGCTCAGGCGAGGAGTCAGGACCGGCACTGGGAGAATGACTCTCGGAGGAACACCGAGGGCGCGAGCCATGATTCTCATCATTTCTTTGTAAGAGACGATGTCCGGACCACCGATATCGAGGACGCGGCCGCAGGTCTCGTCCACCTCGAGAGCGCTCACGAGATAGTCGAGGACGTTGCCTACCGCAATCGGCTGAGACTCGGTCTGCACCCAACGCGGAGTCACCATCACGGGAAGCCGCTCGACGAGGTATCGCAGAGTCTCAAAGGATGCTGACCCCGAGCCAATGATCATGGCAGCGCGCAATATCGTCACTGGCACTGAGCTAGTAGAGAGTTCACGCTCCACTTCGCGCCGGGACGACAGGTGCTCGCTCAGGTCGGGGCCCGTTTCTCCGAGGCCGCCAAGATAGAGGATGCGCTGCATCGAAGGCACTGCCGACGCGGCGGCCGCGAAGTTGCGGGCGAGCTCGCGGTCGTGCTCGGCGTAGTCAGAGCCCGTTGCAAGCATTGAGTGCACCAGGTAGTAGGCAGCGAAGCAGCCTTCCAGCGCGCCTTTGGCCGAGTTGGAATCAGCGAGGTCGCCTTCAAGAATCTCCACTTCGGGATGTGCGGCCCACGCTCGCGTCTCCAGCTTCTTCGCGCTCCTGGCCAGGCACCGAACCCGGTAGCCGGCGGCGAGCAGGCGCGGCACTAATCGGCCGCCGATGTAGCCGGTGGCTCCAGTAACAAGGACGGTGCGCGGTTTCATCGTGGGCGCCTCTTATGGAAGGAGAGTCCCCGCCCCCCTCCTCGACCGTCGCTCAATCTGAAGAGGCAGAGCTAGGAAGGGGTGGAGCGTCAGCATCGACGCCAGGGACTCGACGCATATCTACTCGCTGGGGATGAGGACGGTGTCGATGACGTGGATGACGCCGTTCGAAGCGGCCACGTCGGTGGCGACGATGTTCGCGTCGCCCACCCGGGCGCCGTTCTCATTGACCGTGAAGTTCAGGGTCTGCCCGTTGAGGCTCGCGGCTTCGAGGCCATCGGAGACGCTGGCAGCCATGACCTGGCCTGAGACGACATGCAACGTGAGGACGGCCTGGAGCTGCTCGATGTTCTCCGGCTCGAGAAGGCTCTCGACAGTACCGGCCGGCAGCTTGGCGAAGGCCTCATCGGTCGGCGCGAAGACCGTCAGGGGACCGTCAGCCTTGAGGGCATCGACCAGCCCGGCCGCCTGAACGGCGGCAACGAGAGTCGCGAACGAGCCCGCCGAGACGGCTGTGTCAACGATGTCCTTGGGCTCGTCGTGGTGGCCGGCGGCCAAAGGCAGGGCGAGAACCGCGGTGAGGACGAACAGGCTGAGTGGTTTGCGCATGGTGGGGCTCCTTTGTGGTCTGGAAACGTTCAAATCGTCCATATCATGCACAGCATGGGTTCCGTTGTCAACCCCAATGGAGGAGTGTTTCTCAGAGGTTCTCTTTTAAAGTTCGCTAATGAGGGCCGAAGATCCCTTGACGATGGAGCTGCGGGCGGTTAGAATTTTATCGTCCAAAACATTCAAACGGAGACTGCTGTGAAATCAATCCTGACTCCCCGCCAGCTGGCCGACGCGATCGGCGTCAGTGAATCGTCGGTCAAGCGTTGGGTCGACGACGGTCACATCGTCGCGACGCGAACCGCAGGCGGGCACCGGCGCATCGCCATTCAGGAGGCGACTCGCTACCTGCGCGAGAACGGGACTGTGGTCGTTCGCCCGGACATGCTCGGCCTCGACGACGTCTCGGCCCTGGCTGAGAGTGAGAACACCACAGACAGCGCCGATGAGAGGCTCTTCGGCTACCTGAAATCAGGCGCCGCGGCGGAAGCTCGCGGGCTCATCGTGTCTCAGTACCTCGAGGGCAGCAGCGTCGCCGAGATCGTCGATGGGCCTATCGCCTCCGCCATGACCAAGATCGGCGAGGCCTGGGCGTCGCATCGTTCCGGAATCTTCTGGGAGCACCGCGCAACCCAGATTGCGATCCAGTCGATGATCCGTCTGCGGCTGCTTCTGTCTCCGCAAGAGGGCGGACCCGTGGCCGTCGGCTGTGCTCCGAGTGGCGACCGCTACATTCTGCCGTCACTGGCCGTGGCGGCAGTGCTCGAGGGAGAGGGACTCCGGGCCACCAATCTAGGTCCGGAGACGCCGCTACGCAGCCTGGCTATCGGTATCGAAGAACTGGACGCGCGGCTGGTCTGGCTGAGCGTCAGCGTCACGGCCGACCTCGACAGTCTGCGTCGAGAGATCGACGAGCTGGTCGAGGGACTGGCTGCCCGTAGGGCGATCCTGGTGGTTGGGGGCTCCCAGGCCTCGAGGCTCGCCCTCCCGAAGAGCGACTCGATCTACGTCGGGCGCTCGATGGCCGAGCTCGAGGCGCTGGTCCAGGGCATGCGGCTGGCGCCGAGCTCGTCTCCGGCTTCCGCCTGACAGCGGTGAAGCGGGGCCTGAGCTCGTCGGGCTCGTCCGTCAGCCGGTGGGTGCCAGGGATTCCATCTCGCTAAGCGCCTTGACGTACTCGGGGTGGATCTCCAGAGCTCGTTGCAGGCTTGCGCGGGCTCCATCGAGGTCGCCGTTGGCTCGGCGTGCCAGCGCCAGCATGTAGTGCGCGCTGTGATAGTCGGGATAAGTCTCGGCGTACATCTCGTAGAGCGCCAGCGCGGTCGCCAGGCGGTCCGGGTCATCGTTGAAGCCGTCCTCACCGTAGAGAAAGCCGTAGCCGACGAAGAAGGGCGTGTACTGCGAGAAGAGGAACTCGCCCGGCCTCTCTTGTCGCACTCGATCGAAAATCTCGCGCGCCGCCGCGGCGTCGCCAGAAAAGAGCGCTTGCTCGAGCGCGATGACCTGTTCGCCCAGCGGCACATAGTCTCGCTCGAGGTCTTCGAGTTTCGAGTCGAGCTGCTCTCGTGGAAACCAGCTACCGTCGAGCATCACCCCGCCGAGTCGGCGCAGAGCGGTGACGTCCTCAAGCGGGTTGTCTTCGAGTAGGAGCAGGTCCGCTTGGTAACCCGGCGCGAGGCGGCCCAAGAGCGTCTCTTCGCCCAGGCAGCGCTCAAGGAAGCGGCCGGGATTGACGGTCGCGGTGCGCAGGGCCTCGGCCGGTGTCAGGCCGGCTTGGACCTGCAGTTCGATTTCCCTCGCCAGCGAGTCCCCGGGGAAGACGGTCGCGGTCGACGCATCGGTTCCGGCCAAGAGCATGACGCCCGCAGCCTGAAGATCTCGGAGGATCCGCTTCTCGATCTCGAAACGCTCCCGAACACTCGGTAGCCACTCGTCGGCGTCCCCGACGAAACGATTGTTGGTGCGCCGGAAAGGCTGCAGGATTGCCGGGTGCAGCAGGCGAGCTTCTCGAGTCGCGAGAATGGTCTCGAGGTCCTCTCCCTGGCGGAGGAGGGCGTCGGTCCAGGCCAGGTTCGGCGTGACCGTGAGCTCTGAAGCTGCCAGCTGACTGACGGCCCGCACGATGCCCTCTTCGTCGTCATGGCCTTTCAGGTACCAGCGGATCAGCTCCTGGGCGTGCGCCAGGTTGTCTTGCCCGGAGGCGATCAGGTGTTCGAGGTCATAGTTGTCGCTGCCGTGCCCGATGACGCAGGCGCCGAGTGACGATGCTTCGTCGTTGATCGCCGTGAGCTGCTCGGGGGTGAGCCGCGAGTAGACCTTGATGAAATCGTATCCGTCCTCTAGCTGCCGCCGCACGGCGGTGCGAGCGGACTCGAGGCCCTTCAGAGCGACCATCGGCTCCATGTAGGTCGGGTTGCCGTCGAGGTAGTCGCCAGCGAGGTAAAGGCCGGGACCGAAGCGTTCGCCGGCACCGATCTCCTCGCGCCAGCGAAGATGATGCGGCACCCCGCGCAGGACGAAGATCGAGGTCACGCCGTAGGCCGGGTAGAGCGTCAGCTCATCCGGGTGGTCGACGTGCACGTGGCTGTCAACGAGACCGGGAAGAACGTAGCGGCCGGCTCCTTCAATGACCTCGCGTGCCGGTGTGTCCAGCTCCTCGACCGACCCGATCGACGCGATCTTGCCGTCCTCGATTCGGATCGATTGGCCGGCAACGATTGCACCGGCCTCCAGGTCGACGACTTGGACGTCGCGGAGGAGGACTCCACTCGGGGGTTCCGACGCGCATGCGCCGAGGATCGTGAGAGCCAGAGCAGCGGGCCAACAGGCCGATGGGCGAGGGAGTGACGGAGAAGATCGGCGTTCGAATTTCATTTTGGGTACTCCATTTCGATTGCGGGTGGGGAAGGCGGCGACTCGATCTCCGGGGCCAGGTCGAGAGCCACGATCTCGGTCCGATTGCGTAAGTAGAGGCGCGTGCCAACGAGAGCCGGAGCGGTCCAGCTGCGACCGTCGAGGACTTTGGCCGAGGCCAGAAGCTCGAGGCCTTCTGCGGACAGCCGAGCGAGGTGTAGGTGACCGTCGCTCTCGAGCACCAGGGCTCGATCGCCTACCCGAACCAGGGTGCAGTCGCCTACGGTCCGATCTCGCCACGCGATCTCGCCGGTCTCGATGTTCACGCCCGTCAGGTAAGTGGAGGCCGAGGCGCCACGGGTGCCGTAGAGGTGATCGCCGAAGCGGATTGCGTTGCCCACCTGGGATCCGATGGCCTTGCCGACCCAGAGTTCGCGGGGCACGACTGAATCGCCGTCGCGCTCGAGCCTAAGTACGCGGCCCCCTTCGGAACTCACCAAGAAGAGTAGCCCGTCGCTGCTGTACATCGGCGAGGCGACATTGACGTATCGGTGGTCACTCAAGGGGAAGCTCCAGCGCGAGTCGCCGGTCTCTGGATCGAGGCCCAAGATCACCTTGTCGAGCAGGGCAACGAGCTGGATCTCTCCGTCGACGTCCGCCAGCACGGGCGAAGCGTAGGCTGCGCCGTGGTCATGGCGACTCCACGCGATCGTGCCGGTTGCTTGACGGAACGCGACCAGCGCTCGTTCGGCGCCACCGACCGGAACGATGACCAGATCACCGAAGGCGATCGCGCTGGCTGCGTAGCCGCGCTCGAGGCGGGTGCCTTCGAGATCCTCCCAAAGCTCGCGGGACCAGAGATGGCGACCGGTCGAGCGGTCGAGGGCGACCAGCCGGCCTCCCCGGCCGATCGCGAAGACGCGCTCACCGACGATCAACGGCGTCGAATGCGGGCCGGGTCCGAACTCGAGGTCCATGAAGCTCTTTGCCGGCGACTGCCAAGCATGAGTCCAGAGGGTCTCGCCATTGGTCGCGTCGAATGCCACGACCGCGTCCCGGTCGTCGTCACGATGAAGAGTGATGAGTAGGTCTTGGCCGAGGGCCATTCCCGAGTAGCCGTCATTCAGCGGCTGCCGCCACAGCTCGCGCGGCCCGTCCGACGGCCAACGTTCGGCCAGCCCGGAATCGGGGACCGAGAAGTCACGCCCAGGGCCGCCCCATTGTGTCCAGCCGGCGCTCAGGGGGGCAGCCAGAAGCAGGGCACAGAGGTTAAGAGCGACGCGATTCATGGCGGGTCACTATACTGTTCGGCCCTAAGCGACCGGCAGTTGCAGAGGTGGGGAGGCCCCGGTGAAAACGAAGATTGTGATTGGGACCCTCGCGGTGATCTTGCTCGGTGGTGTCGGCGTGACCGCGGCCGTGGATCCATCGCTGGAGGGGCGCATTGAAGCAGTCGTAGCGCCCTACGTGGCAGCCGGTGACTTCATGGGTGTGATCGCGCTGCAGCACGACGGCCAACCGCCGCTGATCCTGCCCTACGGCCGAGCCAGCGTCGAGCTGGGAGTGGCCCATCAAGGGTCGAACGTTTTCATGGTGGGGTCGGTCTCCAAGCAGTTCACGGCGGCTGCCGTTCTGCTTCTCGAGGAGGCGGGCGCGCTGACGGTCGAAGACGGCATCGGGCAGCATCTGCCGGGTTTTCCGCACGGGGAGTCGGTCACCATCCATCACTTGCTGACTCACACGTCGGGCATCGCCGACATCTACTCGCTGCCGCGTTTCGGCGATTCCGAAGGTCGCGGGGGCACTCTGGCGCAAGTGATCGCCGATCTGGGGGCGATCGAGCTGGCCTTCGAGCCCGGCACCGGATACGCCTACAGCAACGGCGGCTACGCCGTGGCGGCGGCGATCATCGAGCGCGCCTCCGGCCTTTCCTACGGCGACTATCTGGCTCGGCACATCTTCCAGCCTCTGGGGATGGCCAGCAGCGCGCACGACAGCCAGGGACCGGCCGTGATCGGCCGGGTTCCCGGCTACGATCCGTGGGGTACAGCCGGCCTGACTCCAGCCCTGCCGGTTGCCGCTGCGTTCACCGTCGGATCCGGCTCCCTTTGGTCCTCGGCCGAGGATCTGTTGAGGTGGAGCGCGGCGCTACACGGTGGGAAGCTCCTGAGCGCGGCGTCCTACGCCAAGTTGACGCGCGATTACGGCCGCGGCTACGGCTACGGTGTGAGTGTCTTCGAACGCTTCGACCGGCGGGTGTTCGGGCATGACGGTCGGGTAGCCGGTTACTCGAGCGACCTCGCCCGTTACGTCGAGGACGGCGTCACCGTCGTCGTTCTGAGCAACGTTCAATCGGTAGCGAGGGACGAGATTCGCACTCGGGTGGCGGCTGAGGCCTTCGGTATCGAAGGGCGGCTTGCCGAGGCGCGGTCTTTCGTTTCGAACCCGCCGGAGTCGCTCGAGGACCTGGTTGGAAGGTACGCCTTCGGCCCCAACTTCCACGTCACGATCGCCGTCGAGGGCGGCAGGCTGATGGCGCGGGCCAATCAGGGCGGTTGGTCGGAGCTTGCACCGTTGGTCGACGGATCCTGGTTCTCGCGCATGCTCTACGCCACCGTTCGCTTCGGCCGCGACGAAGCGGGCACGGTCGATCGCCTGATCTGGGGGGCTGGCGAAGGCGCGCCGGTCGGGCCCAGAGTTCTCGCCGCGCCCACCACCAAGCCGGCGGACCCGAGTCGCTGACCTCGCCCCCGAGGGTGTGTAGATGACGGACGGGACGCAAGAGACGGCTGGAAATAGCCCCCCCAAGACCCTTGAATGGGCTCGCCTGGTGGGCTGGCTAGCCCTGCCGCTGGCCGTGGGAGGACTCTCCGGCTGGATGACCGCTGGCGGGGTGAAGGGCTGGTATCAGACCCTCGTAGCGCCGTCCTTCGCACCGCCGGATTGGCTCTTCGGCCCGGTCTGGACCGGCCTTTATTTGATGATGGGCCTGGCCGCCTACTTGGCCGGCCGCGCCGCACGCGCCTCCGGCGCCGCAACGGCAGGCAGACTGGCCGCTTGGCTCTTTGTGGTCCAACTAGCCCTAAACGGAATCTGGTCGCTGCTCTTTTTCGGTCTGCAGAACCCCGGGCTTGCGCTCGCGGAGATCTTGCTCCTTTGGCTCGCCATCGGCGCAACGGTGCGCCAGTTCAGGCGTTTGTCGGTTCCGGCGGCGGCCCTGCTCTTGCCCTATTGGGCGTGGGTGTCGTTTGCGACTGTCTTGAACGGTGCCTTTTGGTGGCTCAATCGCTGAGCCTCCGGAGGCGGTAGGCGGCGCGTGTCACTTGACAGGCGCGGGGCGGAGACGTATCGTCTGTTGGTGAACGATTTGAACGTTTTGAGAGTGAAAGTCCGATCTTTCCCGTTCCTGTTTGCGGCGAGCCTCATCCTCCTGAGCCTCGGTCCAGGTACTACCTGGCCCCTCGTCGCGGCGGAATCGGTCGAGGCCCAACCCTGGACCCAGTGGCGCGGGCCCTCGCGCGATGGCTCGGTGGAGGGGGGCAATTGGCCCGACAGCCTCGATGGACTGGACCGCAGCTGGCGGGTGGAGCTTGGCGAGGGGTATCCCGGCCCCATTGTCTTCGGCGACAAGGTGTTCGTGGTCGGGACCGTGGACGACGACACCGAGGTCGTTTTGGCGCTCGAGCGCGCAAGCGGGCGCGAGCTGTGGCGCGCCTCCTGGCCGGGATCGGGCAAGGTCCCCTTCTTTGCAAAGAAGAACGGCGACTGGATCCGCTCCACCCCCGCCCACGACGGCGAGGCTCTCTACGTTGGTGGCATGGAGGAAGTCCTGGTCAAGCTCGATTCAGAGACGGGAGAGCAGATCTGGAAGGTCGACTTCCCCGCCCGTTTTGCTACCAAGACTCCCGCGTTCGGCTTCGCGAGTTCACCCCTGATCGAGGGCGATTTTCTCTACGTGCAAGCGGCAAACTCGCTCGTCAAGCTCGACAAGGCGAGTGGCGAAACGATCTGGCGGGCTCTCGAGAGCTCGGGAGACATGATGAGCAGCGGGGCCTTCTCCTCCCCGATCCTGGCGACAATCGCCGGCCGCAGCCAGCTCGTAGTGCAGACGAGGCACACGCTCTTCGGCGTCGATGCGGAGAGTGGACACGAGCTGTGGTCCCAGGACGTGCCTAATTTCCGCGGGATGAACATCTTGACTCCGGTGGTCTACGGGGACAGCGTCTTGACCAGCTCGTACAAGAACCGGACCTACCTCTATCGGGTCTCGGACGGCGCCAACGGCCTCGGTTCGACCGAGCTGTGGTCCAACAAAGTGCAGAGCTATATGTCGACGCCCGTCGTGGTCGACGGTCATGCCTACCTTCACCTCGGCAACGGCCGGCTCGCGTGCCTCGACCTGGAAACCGGAGTCGAGCGCTGGATCTCGAAGCCTTTCGGCAACTACTGGAGCATAGTGACCCAGGGAGACAAGCTACTGGCACTCGACGCATCGGGAGAGCTTCATCTGCTGCGCGCCAATCCCGAGCGCATTGAGGTTCTCGGGTCGCGCGAGATCGCGGCGCAATCCACCTGGGGTCACCTCGCGATCAGCGGCGACGAGATCTTCGTTCGCGAGCTCGAGGCGATCGCCGCCTACCGTTGGCGCGAACCGAGACTCGACGGCGTCAGCCCTTGACCGCTGGACACCTCGGGCCGATTACTGGGCGACCCAGTCCTATCTCGCGATGGCCGAGTCGCTGGCTCGAGATGGCGTCGGCGCTCGTACCTGGCACAAGTGAGCCGACTCGATCGGGAGCTGGGCGGTGGTCACGAGTCGGCGCCTGTGCTGCCTTGGATTTGCTCAGTTGTGAGAGGTTCACCGTCCTTGATACGAAGGCGGATATCCCGAATCTGGGAGAAGTCCTCCAGGGGATTCCCCCCGAGCACCAGGAAGCTTGCCTCGCAGCCCGGCTCGAGGCAGCCGGCTCTGCGGTCGGGGAAGATCATGCGGGCGGTGTCGGTAGTCGCGAGTCGGAGCAGGCGCGCCGTCTCGAAGAAGCCTTTTTGGGCGCCGGCAATCAGGCCGTCGATCACCGTGGTGCCGTAAGCGTTTGAACCGATCGCGAGCGGCGCGCCGGCGGTCTCGAGCAGGCCGACATTGTGCTTCTCCCAGCCGACATAGACCTCGGGGCGCTCCTTGGCCCACTCGCTGACGATCAGGACCGAGCCCATACCGGCTGCTGCGGCGGCGTCCGCGTCTGCTGTCGAGAGCTTGCACTGCTCATCGGTGTCGACGGCGTAATAAGGGCTCTCCGGATCGCTCATCGAATCCTGATAGCAAGGTACATGGGTCACGAGATTGGCCTTCGCGGCGACGGAGGCACGGAAGTCGCCGAGGCTCGAGTTGGCCACCGCTAGCCGCAGCCCCGCCTCGTCGGACAGTTCGCGGATCAGCGGCAGGAGGCTCGGGTCGATGCCCCCGCCGGGTCCCCACTTCCCGAAGCCCTCCTTGTAGCGCTCGCTGCTGCGCATGAAGACCTTGATGAAGTCGGGCTCGTTGTCGAGGATGATCGGCCACTTTGCCTCGACGTCCTCGTCCGTCTCCACAACGAAGTAGGCATTGTCGGCCGATCTGCGACTGGCCTGGATCTCGGCTGCGCGCGCGACCTGTTCTTCGTAGGAGCGAATGCCCAGTGCTAGAGCTTCGTAGATCTCGGCCGGATGGCTGTCGGGCCCGGTGATACCTCCCATGGCCGTCGCGACGTCGACGTTCTTCGGCCCGGACAGCTGATCGCGGATCTGCAGGACCCCGCGGGTCGGCGCGGTCATCGTCATGGCGTAGAACACGCCACCATCGAGAGACGAGCTGCGGTGCCACGCGAATGTGTAGGGGCTATCGAAGTGATGGGTGTGCGCGTCGGCGAAAGGTGGGATCACGAATCCACCTTCGAGATCCACCACGGAACCTGGCTCGTCGTCGCAGGCCAAGATCGCGGTGCCCTTGACGCATAGTGGCGCTTCGACGAAGCCGTCGGCCGTGAAGATGCGGCCGCCGCGGTACTCGGTGGTCTTGAGCGGCCGCTCGGCGCCCGCCAAGTTGGCGGCCGAGAGCAGAAGGCAGAGGACAAACGAGGTCGAGATGAATCGGTCGATGGACATGCACTTGTGGTTCATGGGGCGAGTCTAGGACACCGAATCCTGCTGATCACGGGATTCCGTGTCAGATGGCCGAGCCTCGGAGCGCTTATTCAGGACAAGAGGCTTGCGCTAGCAGTGTGGCCTCGAGCTCGGGCGGCCGGAGCAGGGTCAGAGCCCTTCGCTCGCGGAAAGCGAAGATCCGTTGCAGGTCGGGCTGAGCGATGAGTCGGTCGGCGAGCGCCCCGGCGGGAGTTCGGTACCAGACGCGGTCGAGAATCTCGGTCCCGCCGTCGACGCGCTCGAAGGAGTGCTCGTGGCGGAAGAAGCGGTATGGGCCGCGCTTCTGCTCGTATGCGAAGTACTCGGGCGAACGCCAGTCGGTCACGAGACTGGTCCAACGCAAAGGCAGCCCCCGCCAGCGGAGACGGTAAGGGATTTCGACGCCGGCTCCGAGACTTTCGGGGACTTCCTCCAGCGGCCGGAGACGAAACCAGGGCGGGGTCAAGGAGTCGAGGTAACGCGGATCAGCGAAGAGGTCGAAGACGGCGCCGCGTTCGACCGGCAGCCTGAAAGAGTGGGAGAAAGAGCTCATCTCGGTCATGGCATCACCACTTTGCCGAGCAATCGGCTCAGGGTGTGATCGAGATCGGTGTCATCGAAGCGAAACCCGGTAGCTTCGAGCCTCGTCGGGCGGACCCTGGTGCTCGAGAGAAGCATCTCGTCAGCCATTTGGCCAAAGAGGAGGCGGGCGGCGAACTTGGGGACCGGGAAGAAGGTCGGCCGCCCGAGCACCCGCCCCAGGGCCTTGGTGAACTCGTCGTTGGTCGCCGCCTGCGGAGCGACGACGTTGATCGCCCCGGAGAGGCGCTCGTCGAGCAGCGCTTGGTGGATGGCGCCGACGGCGTCGTCGATCGACACCCAGCTCATGTACTGGCGACCGTCTCCAATTCGACCGCCGGCTCCGAATCTGAAGGGCGGCAGCATCTTGGCGAGCGCGCCGCCGGCGGGGGTCAGGATGACGCCGAAGCGCAGCATGACGACTCGGATGCCGTGCGCCCCGGCTTCGCTGGCTGCCTCTTCCCAGTCGCGACAGACCTCGGCGAGGAAGCCCTCTCCCGAGGCGCTCTCCTCGTCGAGCAGCTCCTCGCCGCGCGAGCCGTAGTAGCCGATCGCCGACGCGCAGATAACGGTCTTCGGTGGGTTCTCCATCTTTCCGAGCGAGCGAATCAAGTTGCGGGTGCCGTCGATGCGGCTTGCCCGGATGCGCTGCTTGCGGGCCCTCGTCCAGCGGCCGCCGGCGATGTTCTCCCCGGCCAGATGCACTACGGCGTCTACCTGGCCCAAGGTCTCGGGGGAGAGGAGGCCGGTTCCGGGGTGCCACGGGGAGGTGTCGGGTCGGGCCATCTCGTGGCGCACCGGTTTGTCTAGTGCCGGGTCGAGGGCCGGCTTACCGCGCACGAGGCTGACGACCCGATGGCCGCCGGTGGTCAAGAACGGGAGCAGGTTGGAGCCGACGAGGCCGCTTGCGCCGGTCACCGCGATCCGGAGTCGCGGGCTGTCGGCGAAGGTCCGATGCCTCGCGAGGTCCCGGGCGGTGGTCTCGTGGCGGAAGGCGAAGGTAGTCGCAACGTCGCGTCGGACCTGACGTCCGGCCAACAGGCGTCCAAGCGCGCCTCCGGCGAGCTCGTAGTCGATCCGATCGCGCAGCACGGAGGCGCCGCCGTCGGGCTCGAAGTCGTGGCGATGAACCCAGTGCGCGAACGGGCGGGCCGTCATCACATCGGTAAATCCGCGGCCGGGGTCGACGTCCTGGTGCTCCGCCGCGCAGCGGAATCCGAATGGACCTTTCCGCAGCCGCAGTAAGACTCGGCTACCGTTCTCGATCGGGGCCGGGCTCTCGATTTGCACCGACTGCCAGGGGGGGCACAAGCGCTCGAAGGCGCCCCGACTGGTGTGCCAGTCGAAGAGGTCCTCCGAGGAGGCCGGGGTCTTGGTCTCGAAAGTCTGAATCGGCATGATGCGTCACCTCTAAACATTCAAAGCGTGCATAGAATAGACCAAGAGGATACTAATTAAAAGCGCTTGACACCGAAAGCATGGCGTTCTACAGTATTGAAAGAACGATTTGAACGTTTCTGACGGACGCTTGGCGAAGACCCGGCACGAACTGGAGCAACGACGATGAAAACGACACCCATTCTCTGTGCCGTCCTGCTGGCAACCGTCTCGACGGCCTCTGCGACCGAGACCCGGGTGAGCTACACGGCCTCCGCGTTCGCTCTGGAAGAGGATCGGCTGCTCTACGTCGAGAAACACGTCGAGACCTGGCAGGAGGGTCGTCTGACCGGTCGTGAAGTTCGCTACGAGGACCCTGCCGGTGAGCTGATCGCCGAAAAGCGCGTGCGCTACGAAGAGTCACCGGAGGTGCCCTCCTTCGAGATGACCGACTTTCGCATCGGTCTGCGAGAAGGAGCCGAGGTCGAGGCCGGCAACGTCGTCCTTTTCTCGGGTCCGAGCGAAGAACGCGTCCGGCGGCGCAAGGTACAGAGGCCGCGGATCGCCGTCGTTGACGCCGGTTTCGATGCCTTCATGCGCGACAACTTCGACGCGGTCGTTGCCGGCGACAAGGTCGAGTTCGAGTTCGCCGTGCCTGCGCTGCGGCGCTTCTTCCGCTTCGAGTTGGTGCCCCAGGGAGACGTGAGCTATCAAGGGGAAAGAGCCCTCCGTGTCGAGATGAGGCCCGCTTCCCCCATCCTGCGCCTTCTTGTCGATCCGATCGACCTGACCTATTCGCCCGACGGTCGTCTGCTGGAGTTCCGAGGCCTCGCCAACGTCTGCGACGAGAAAGGCGACCGCTACGAGGCGCGAATCGTCTTCGACTACTCGCCCAGCAGTCCCTCGTCGTTAGGGGTGGTCGCGGCGCCATGACCTCTTCGACGAGCTCCTCGGTCCTCAACGCCGCCGCTAGCCAAGCAGGCTGGTTCGCCTGCGTCCTCGGCGCGGCCGGCGGTTGGGAGGTTGCGGGTGCAACCGTCGCTATCGCTCTGGCTCTCGGCCATGTCGCACTGTCCGAGAGGCCCGACAGGGAATGGCCGTTGCTGCTGGCCGCTGCCGGCATCGGCATCGTGGCCGATACGCTCCACGCCGGGTTCGGAGTCCTCGCATTCCGTGGACACGAAGCCGGCACGCTGGCGCCGCTGTGGATCATCGCCCTGTGGATTCAGTTCGGCACCGTCCTGCACTTCTGCATGCGGTGGTTGTCGAGGCGCTACGCTTTGGCTGCCGTGCTGGGCCTAATTGGCGGACCGATGGCGTTTCTGGGCGGCGAGCGCCTGGGAGCGGCGACCTTCGGCGAACCGCGAGCCCTCTCGCTGGCCGTTCTCGGGCTGTCATGGGCCGTCGCCCTCCCCACGCTCGTCGCGATTGCGGATCGGCTCGGTGGAGTCGGCCGGTACCGATTCAGCCTGCGCTTGGCCGGCGCCGAGACCGGGCCCTCGTAACCGCCCTCCACCGGACATCGACATGGTGCCGCGGTCTCGGGTCACCCGAAAGAACGACGCCGCGATCCGTAGCGACGGCGACTACGTCCTCTACTGGATGGTCGCGACCCGGCGCGCGCGCTGGAACTTCGCGCTCGACCGGGCCGCCGAGTGGGCCCGGGAGCTCGGTAAGCCGCTGTTGATTCTCGAAGCGTTGCGCTGCGACTACCGTTGGGCGAGCGATCGCATCCATCGCTTCATCATCGACGGCATGCGCGACAACGCGGCGGCCCTGCGCGGCTCTGGAGTTGGCTACTACCCTTACGTGGAACCAAAGAAGGGCGCCGGCAAGGGCCTCTTGTCCGCCCTTGCTGCACGGGCGGCGGTTGTTGTGACCGACGAGTTCCCCTGTTTTTTCCTGCCCGAGATGGTCACGGCGGCGGCGGCGAAGCTCGAGGTCAGGCTCGAAGCGGTCGATTCCAACGGTCTGCTGCCCCTCAGAGCGTCCGATCGAGCGTTCCATCGTGCCTTTGACTTTAGACGCTTCCTCCAGCGCGAGCTGCCGGACCATTTGATGGACTTCCCGCACCAGAGCGTTCGCCGGCGAACCGGTTTGCCGTCGTTCAAGGGGCTGCCGGGGGCGGTGGGCGATCGCTGGCCGATGGCTTCGCGCGCCGGTCTTGACGGTGAGCTGGCGCTCGAGGGCCTGCCCATCGATCACCGGATCCAAGCCGTGTCTCAACGCGGTGGGTACCGGGCTGGGCAGCGGGCGCTTCGCCGATTTCTCGACGGGCGGCTGGATCGATACTCCGCCGAGCGCAACCAGCCTGAGACCAAGGCGACCAGCGAGCTGTCGGCGTACCTTCACTTCGGCCATATCTCTCCCCATCAGGTGCTCGACGCCATCGCCCGGCGCGAGGACTGGTCACCGTGGAAACTCGGTGACGAGACCGGCGGCAAGCGTCGCGGCTGGTGGAATCTCAGCGAACCGGCGGAGGCCTTTCTCGACCAGCTCGTCACCTGGCGCGAGCTCGGCTACAACTTCTGCTTTCATCGGCCGGACTACGCTGAGTACGGATCTCTACCCGATTGGGTGCGGCAGACACTACGCGCCCACGAGGGCGACGAGCGGCCTTACACCTACGACCTCGAGCAGTTCGAGCAGGCCGCCACGCACGACGAGATCTGGAACGCGGCCCAGAACGAACTGCGGCAGCGGGGTCGCATCCACAACTACTTGCGGATGCTCTGGGGCAAGAAGATCCTCCACTGGTCGCGCTCACCCAAGCAGGCGCTTCACAACATGATCGAACTCAACAACAAGTTCGCCCTCGACGGCCGGAATCCGAACTCGTACAGTGGCATCTTCTGGGTCTTCGGACGGTTCGACCGGGCGTGGGGCCCCGAACGGGAGATCTTCGGCAAGGTGCGCTACATGACCTCGAGCAACACCCGCCGCAAGCTCAGGCTCGGTGCTTATCTGAGACGCTGGGGCGGTGGGCCGGCTCGGCCATGACCGAGACCCTCGAGCCGTCCCTGCGCCTCGGGATCAGCTCCTGCCTGATAGGCGAGGAGGTGCGCTGGAACGGCGGCCACAAGCGTGACGCGGCTCTGCTCGGGCTGCTGAGCGACTACGTGGAGTGGTTCCCGCTGTGTCCCGAGGTCGAGATCGGTTTCGGCACACCGCGCGAGACCATCCACCTCATCGGCTCGGTCGAGCGGCCGCGCCTGGTGGGCAGGAGATCGGGGAACGATCACACCGAGGCGATGCAACAGTGGGCGCGCGAGCGCCTGGAGGCAATCGCTGGATGGAACCTGCACGGCTTCGTCCTCAAGCGTTCTTCGCCGAGCTGTGGCCTGTTTCGGGTCAAAGTGCGGAACGACAAAGGGATGCCGGAGCACACCGGCCGCGGAATCTTCGCCCATGAACTGGCCAAGCGCTTTCCGCTGCTCCCTCTCGAGGAAGAGGGGCGGCTCATCGATCTCGACCTGCGGGAGAACTTCATCGAGCGCGCCTTCGTCTACAAGCGCTGGCAGCGGATGCTGCGCGATAACTCCACGCCCTCGGGTCTGGTGGACTTCCACACCCGGCACAAGTTGGCCGTCATGGCTCACAGTCCGAAGCTCTACCGGGCGCTGGGCCAGAGAGTCGCCGTCGCCGGCAAGGCCCCATGGCTGGAACTCGTCGAAGCCTACGGTGCCGAGCTCTTCGCGGCACTAGAGGTCAAGGCCACGCGCGGTCGTCATCGCAATGTGCTGCACCACCTCCTGGGCTTCGTCAAGAACGAGCTCGAGGCTGACAGCAAGAGAGAGTTGCTCAAAGCGATCGACGACTACGCCGAGGGTCTGACGCCGTTGGTCGTTCCTCTGACCTTGTTCAAGCACCACTTCCGGCACCTGAACACTCCGGAGTGGGTCGGTCAGCAGATCTACCTCCACCCTTACCCCAAAGAACTCATGCTGCGCAGTCACGCGTAGGCTAGTCGCGTCACCCCAGGGGCTGGCCGCTCGCGACTACTCGAGCGCCAGCGCAGCTGCCAGTTCCCGATCCACGTCGTCGAAGAGAGCTTCTCGTGTGCGTGGAACCAGCACGTCGGGCTCGATGGGCTGCCCGTCCACGAAACCAGTCACTTCGAGCACCGTTCGGACGGCGGGCACCCGCACGACAATGCCGCTATTAGGCAGCTTCAAGAACAGGATTGTCCCGGCTGTCACGCCCGTCGGATTGCCACCCGTCGGTCCGCCGACGAGGGTCACCCGTTCTGCGTCCTTCAGTTTGGCGACCAAGTGGTTGCTGCCTGAAGAGATTCCCGGTCCAACGAGGACGACTACCTCGCCGGTGAACCGCCCGGCGTATGGCTTGATCGCCTCTCTCCGTTGCTCGTCCTTGAATTCGTACCAGTCGCCCCGGTCGATAACAGCGTCTGGGTCGATCTTGAAGGCCGACTCGTCCCAGGTCGAGAGATAGGGGCGCAACTCACCGACGTCGATAGTCTTGATCCGGCTTGGCCGTGCCCACACGAAGGGCTTGTCCATCAGATAGCGCAACAGAGCCAGAGCCGGCTCGGTCGAGCCGCCACCATTCTCGCGCAGATCCAGGATCAACCGTTCGGTGCCGCGGGCCTCGAGCTGCTCGAAGATGGGACGAAAGAGCCTTTTCGGATTGACCGGATCCCGATAGTTGACGAACGTCGCGACCGAAAGATAAGCGCTGCCGTCCTCGAGCCACCGAAACTCGACCTCGTCCTTGAAATTCCGGTAGCGCGCCTTGCCGGAGGCGATGGTCTGCCACTCCCCGTAGGTCAGCGCCTGAACTTCGACGCTGCGCTCGCCGTTTGTCGTCCCAAGCGTCAGTTCGAAGGTGTCCTGAAACCCCTCGAGCAATGGGCGGAAGTGATCGAGGGCACCGCCTTGGTACTCACTCGAGAACCCCAGGACCAGGTCCTTGACGTGATCGGTGTAGCCATCGACCGAGATCAGCGGGCGGACGTCAGCGAGGATCGCCGGTAGGGGGCGACTATCGATCGCCAACAGTTCCTGGCCGGGCGCCAGCATCGGTTGCTCAGGGTCAGCTGCGATGACGAACGCGCGATCGCCGATGAACTCCAAGCGCACGGGCAAGTAGCTGCGTTCTTCCTCGCGCCATGTGGCGAGATCCTCCGGCAACTCCGCAATCGTGTGATCGCACCGCACGGCGGCGAGCACGCGGGAGATCTCGACCAGAAGCTCGAGGTCCGTGGTGCCGCTCTTCGCCAGGCGGTCGAGATCGACCCAGAGGGCGGCGAGCTCGCCTTCTTCGGCAAAGCGCTCGTAGCCCGGGTGAATGCGCTCGAGGGCGTGGCGCAGGATTTCGGTGTCCTGGGCGATCTGTACAGCGCTCAGTGCGCGGCCTGGGTAAGCGTCCGCGAACTGCGCGGGCGCGGCGCAGGCCAAAATGAGCAGGCAGAGGCTGAGTGACTTCGGTTTCCACATGGTTCATCTCCTTCCGTGACGAAGCGAAGGATCTCCGCGCCGGCAGCGTCAAGTCGCCCCAAGTCCTGAAGAAAAGGCCGCTATTCAAGATTTGGCACTTCTCCGGGCGTTGCGAAAGCTGCTCGGGGTCCTGCCGGTGAGCTTCTTGAATGAGCGATTGAAGCTGGTCTTCGAGTTGAAGCCGCAATCAAGCGCGATCTCGAGCAGGGAACGGCCATCCGCAGGATCGGAGAGATGCTCGCGCACACGGTCGACCCGTGCTTGATTGACAAAGTCATTGAAATTGAGCTCGAGACCCCGGTTGATGGCTCGCGACAGGGTCCAGGTATTGGTTGCCATCTTGCGAGCCAGGCCCGGGAGGGTCAGATCAGGATCCAGGAACCACTCTTCGGCGGCGACTCGCTGCGCCACATCCTCGCCGAGCGCATCCCAGTTCTCCGGCTGCTCGACCACTGCCTTGGCGGCTCTTCCGTCGGCGTGCATGAGCGGAAACTTCAGTTCGGCGTAGCGATAGCTAGCCATGCCGAGGTAGTACATGACCGCGGCCGCCCACAAGAAGAGCCAGAAACGCTCCCGATAGCCGATTCCCCCCCGTATCGTCTCGACCGCCTCGAAGCCCAACCATAAGAGAAAGGTCGCGGCGACCACGGTCAGCAGGTTGCGCAACCAGGTGAGGTGGTAGTTCTCGCTGTCGGACACCTCGTTCGCCACCCAGAGCCGATACTCGCGATAGAGCATGGCCGTGGCGCACCAATAGCCGAAAGCTGACGCCAGGGCGGCCCCCGTTTCCAGGGGTACGACGCGCGGATCGTGCACGTTGGCGACGAACCACGACTTGGTCGCCAACGGCAAACCAAATAGAACCGTGTAGTAACTGAACTGCAGCAGCGAGGGCGCCAGATGCGGCAGCCACTGGCCCACAGTCAGTGGGCCGGTCAACAGTCGCCGCATGTAGAGGTACAGGAGAGGACCGAAGGCCAAGCTGACGTCGAAGGGTGCCTGTGAGAGCCAGGGAAAGCGGTCGTACATGCCGCCGAAGCCGAGCATCTGCGGCATCAGGGCTCCGACAAACGCGAGCATCAACGCAGCGAGGAATCGGTTCGCCGATCGATTCGGCTTCCGGGTCAGCAGCATCGTCGCGACGACCAGGCCCTGCACTACTCCAACCAGGAGCAAGACACTGCGCCAACTGAAGATCACTTCGCCACTCTCTTCACGCCTTTCAGACTAGTGCACTGAACACCCGCCGACCCAGATCCCCAGGAGAGAGAAGCCGGCAACACCCACCGCCACCGCGATGTTCACGCTCCGGCACGACATGAGACACTGGCCAACGGAGCAAGTATGACCGAGCCACCGAATCCACCTCAAACTCCGACCGGCACACCGTCAGTCCAGATCGAGGTGTGCGAGAAGCATGGGTTGCGTTACAACGCTGCTGCGGACGACGGCTGCGCTCGCTGCCGGACCGAGGCCGGTGGCCGTACGCTGGAACAACGTGGTTTCGCTCCTCGCCGCGCGCACGATCTCAAGCGCAGCCTCCTGGTTACGGCCGCGTTGGTGGTTGGAATCGGCGGCACCCTCTTCGCCGCCCACTCCGTGGCCTATCACGCTGGCAAAGCGGTAATGAAGCAGGTCCTCGAGGACTCCTTCGACGAATCCGTCGACGAGTCCGAAGAGGACTACGAGGAGGCGTTCGAAGAGCTCTTCGGCGACGGCTAGAGGCCGCAGCCACCGGCTCGACCTGCGGCTACATGTAGACCGCGTCCATGTCCTCGGCGTTGCGGCCAAAGAGCAGGCCGCAGAGATGCGGTAGGACGAGCGTCCAGTAGGAGCCTAGCGCAACACCCAGGATCGTCCCGGCCAGTGGAATCGGCGAAACCACGATCTGGACGACTGGAATCAGTGCCGTGAGCCCGAAGACCAGATTGGTGATGGCTACGGCGTCACCGCCGGCGCGCTTGAAGGCGACGAAATGATGGGGCAGGCCGAAGACGTGCCAGCGTCCGTAGTTGGCTGCCGCGCCCATCGCCATCAACGCCAGCGCAGTACCCAGCCAGCCGCAGAGCGCCATGACCAGCCAGAAGAGCAGGCTCGGCTCGCTCATCAGGACATTCAGGATGCCGTAGTCCAGGGCGACGACGATCACCAACCCCCACTGCATGACGATCACCGCCATCCAGGTCAGCCAGTCCAGGAACAGCTCCTGGTAGTCCCAGTCCGTCCAATAGGGCACCTCGTAGTCGCCGTCCATGGTCTTGCGCGCGATCTTGAACTGCATGCCGGCGATGGCCAGGCTGAGGATGATCTGGATGATGAAACCCGTGAAGCACGTGCCGGCGATCGCCGCCAGGGCCAGCAATACGACCATTCCGGCCAACGTGAACCGGCCAGCGGTGTCCCGGATCGGGTAGGTCAAGGCGTCCTTGAGGGTGTAGGGCCGGGCCAGCTCCACTGCCTGCTTGCGCTGGGTCGGAGTCTGCTCGGCGCTGGCCCCCAGCGGCAAGGCCCGTTCACCACAGATGGCGCAAATGAAGAGCGCGTGGCTCTCCGGGGCGCACTGTGGGCAGAGATAGCGGCTGCACGAATCGCAGTGGAACTGTGCCGGAACCTCGCTATGCCGTGCGCATGGATTCATCGTAGCTTCACCTGGCGCCCCGGTTTGGGCGCCGCTCTCTATCTACGGGGGTGAGCCCATGAGATCACTTTCCGGCCGTTGCATCCAGTGAAGCGAGTGCCGGAAGAGGCTCGCGGCGGGGGTCTTTCAGCCCAGTGCCGGCCTAGCCGCCTGCCCTACGGAGGAGAGCCCTGATCTCATCGTCCTTACCGGTCAACTCCCAGCGCAGCAATGAAACCGGGATGACGCCGAGCGCATCCATATCCTCATAGAAGCCCGACAGCGTGAACTCGTCTCCGAGCTGTCTGGCCCGCTCGGCCAGCAGACGCTCGATCAGGTACTTGCCGGTGATGTAGCTCGAGCCGTAACCGGGCTGGCGTAGATAGAGCTGCTGCTCGAAGCCGAGCAGGTCGAGGTCCTCACGCATCCATCCGCGCGGGGTCCAATCGACGTGAAAGTCGCGCGCTTCCTTCATCGTGAAGTCGTTGGCGTGAACATAGAGCGAACCCAGACCGCGGGCCGCGCGCTGCGCCACCATGATCCAGACGATCTCGCGCACACGCGGGTTGTCGTCGTAGAGACCGGCGTGCATCATCATTTCCTCGACGCCGGTGGCCAGGCCCTCCGAACGACTGTCGAAGATGTTGTACAGCAGGGGTCCGCGGCGGATCGGACTCTTGTGCGGCTCCGCGTCCATGCGAGCGAGATCCCACCAATGGTAGAAGTGGGTCCACAGGGTCATCGGCTCGAAGTGGATCGCGGTCTGAAAGAAGTTGCGCTTGTCGGGCGGCGCGTAACTGCCGATCCGCTCCCGTAGCGCCGGATCCATGTAATCGCGCACCTCGAGAATGTCCTCGCGCTCGAGGAAGGCCAGGTAGTCGCTCACCGCCGCGTTGGCCCGCTGGTCGTATTCCTCGGGGCTGGCGATCGCGACGAGCTGCGGCAGGTCGCGGTTGCGGTGCTCCTCGAGTCGCAGCGAAGCGTGAGCGCGGTCGAGCTCGCGCTTGAGCAGCGACACTTCCTCCTCCCAGGACATCGGCACCAGGTGGACGTTACGCAGGTACCAGGTGTAGTTGTCCTTGCCGATGCCGGAAGGGCCGGTCTTCGACGGTGCTTCGGCCTCGAGCCATTCGACGAACGCCGCGCTCGCGCTGTGGGCCGCGGCCAAAGCGGCTTTCAGTTCGGCTCCAGAGGTCGAGGTCTGCGCCTGGAGCCCCTCGATCGCGGCGACCTGGTCGCGGATGTTGCCAATGCCTGCGACCCACATCTCGCGCGCGTTGCCGACCAGATTTCCGCGCGCCTGGGCCAACAACGGCGGCACCGTCACCAGCTGCCGTGTCAGCTTGGTTTCGGCCGCGGCAGAGAGCGGAAGATCATAGGTCCAGACCTCGATCAGGGCATGGTGAGTGGGGCCTTCGTGTGCCGGGGTATCGCTCTGATAGAGCCAGACCGACGTGTAGTACGCCGGATCCCGCGCCCAGGGCTCGAGCACTCGGATATTGAAATCGAGCCCGTTCATCTCAGCCCGAACCAAGTGGTAATCGACCTGCCCCGCGATAGGCCAGGCAGTGACATCGATCGCGGCGAGGCGCGCCTGATAGCCCTTCAGCTCCTGGTGCATCCGCGCCATGGTCGCCGCCGTGTAGTCCGGTGCGCCGTCGCGCAGCGCCGGGCGTTCGAAAGCCCGCCACTCGGCGAAGAGCGCCGTCAATTCGTCGTAGTCGGTGCTCTGGGCGAAGACCCCACCTGCCGCCATCCCGAGGGCACACACTAGAGCTATCGAGAGAACCGTCCGTATTCCCAATTCAGGCCGCATGTTCAACCTCCCCTTCCACATTTGTTCCATCGCAACTTTCCGGCAGCGGAGCGACGGCTGAAACGCCCAACAGGACGCACAAGGCCGGTCTGCAGAGCCTGCCAAGCATCAGGCGATACCTACCAGTCTCTCGTCCTGCGGCCCTTCGACACTCTCGACCGCAATGCCGTGGGCGCGTAGATATTCGACTCCGTTCTCGCCGGCGTAGCCGCCTCCCACCACGATCACCTTCGATACCCCGGCGTGGTGAATGAGCTTGGCGCAGAGCACGCAAGGCTCGCCAGTGACGAGAATCCAGGCGCCGCGGGTCGAGACGCCCGAAGCCGCGCTGTTGCAAATCACGTTCATCTCGGCGTGATGACAGCCGACCTCCATGCGTGTGCCCGACTTGATCTCCATCGAATCGCGCAGACAGACATCGTCTCCGCACAGGTCGCCGCCGCCGCGCGGGCCACCGTTGTAGCCGTCCATCAAGATGACGTTGCGCTCCGGGTCGAGCAGCAGCGCGCCGAACTTGCGCCGCGGGCAGTTCGAGGCCCGCGCCAGAGTCAGGCACTGCTCGATGCGGATGCGGATGTGTTTTTCTTTCATCGCTTCCCGCTCATCGATCGATCCGACGGCACGATGGGCAGCCGGATTTGAGACGGATGCTCCGCCGAATGGTAGACGACGTTGTGGGCCAGGACGCCCTCGATGTCCTCCCAGTTGTTGCCACCGGTGTTCAGGTTGCGGGCAAACCGAGGGAAGTTGCTGCTCGAGACTTCGACCCGAATGCGGTGCCCGACGTCAAACAACGCGCTGGTCGACATCGGGCTGACTTCGAGTTCGTAGACCTCGCCCGGCTGCATGAAGACCTCTCTGTCATAACCCTGGCGGAAGCGAGCTCGCTGAATGGTCTCGTCTACGTTGTAGGCCGTGCCGTCCGGATAGACGTCGACCAGCTTGACCGTGAAGTCGGTGTCTTTGGCGTCCGAACCGATGTAGAGCGTGACGCCGATCGTCCCGCTGACTTCGACCGCTGCGGCCAGCGGCTCGCTGGTGTAGACCAGGACATCGTGCCGCGCCTCGTAGCCCCGCTGATCAAAGGAGCCTGGTTTGACAGCGTTGCCGGTGCAACAGACCCCGCCGCCGAGGGAGAGCACCGGGTTCATTGGATCGTAGGTAAAGCGATCGTGTGCCTCCGTGGTCGGAGTCGCGGTGCTCAGACGGCCGTCGCCGTAAAGGCTGTTGGCCGCACCGGCGCTGTCGAGGTACCAGGTGACCATCTCCGCCTCGGCCGGCGGCCAGGTCGTCGAGGAGCCCCAGGAGTTCGACCCCATCGTGTAGTACTGGACCTTGGGCGTGTCGAGAACTCCGTTGTCCTCGCCCTTGAGCCAATAGTCGAACCACCGGGCCGCATAGTCGTCGTAGTCGTAGCGCACGTCGCCCATGTTGCGCTCACCCACGATCGTCTCCTCCGCTTCAGTCATGAACCGGCAGTGTGGCGTCGGCGCCACGATGACGTACTGACTGTCCCGGACCCGCGGATCCTCGGCATGGGTCGAGGCATGGTTGAAAAGCGCCAGATTGGGACCGATCGACACGTCGTACCAGGAGTTCATCCATAAGGCCGGCACGCCCCATGGTTCGCTGTCGTGGTAGAGGCCACCTTCGAACCAGGCGGGATCGTTGGGCAAGCGCTTGATGTACTCGGCGTACATGCCTTCCGGTCCCTCGACCTCCTCCATCATCGTCACCAACGGCAAATGCTCGAGCTTGTCCGACCAATCGACCTTGGGCATCTCCGGGGCCAAATCGAAGTAGCGCGAGAGTCGAACGACGTCCTCCCGTGGCAGCCCCTCGGGAAGGCGGGGGCGCTGGGTGTTCTGCACACCGTAGAGCCAGGTGCCGAAGAGCATCTGGTAGACGCCACCGCGATACCAGTTGCCCTGCTCGTGGAAGGCGCCGACGCGGCCGATTCCGGCACCCGACGCCATCGGCACCATCGCGGCATGCGCCGGGTGGTCCATGGCGGCCAACGCGAGCTGCCATTCAGCCGACGAGGAGCAACCAATGGTCCCCACCTTGTCGTTCGACCATTCTTGGTCGGCGATCCAGGTCAGTGCGTCGTAGCCGTCGGTGCGGGGGAAGCCCAGAATCTCCCACTCGCCCTCGGAGAAGAACTTGCCGCGCTCGTTCTGGATGACGAAAGCATAACCGCGCTCGATCGCGGCGATCACGAACTTCACTCGACGCTCACCGAGCTCATTGAAGTTGTAGGGCGTGCGCCAGAAAATGGTCGGTAGCCGGCCTTCCGCGCCCTTTGGCCGGTAGACATCGGTCGCCAGCCGCACCCCATCGCGCATCGGCACCATCATCTTGCGCTCGATGTCGGCGATCTTGCCGAGTTGCTTCCTCAACTTGGCGGCGCCGTCATCCTGCGCTGCGGTTGGGTGCAGGGCACCGCAGACGACAACGCCAATCAAGAACAGGCGGATCGCTCGACTCATCGCTTCTCTCCCTCTGACACCGAGGCCCTGATTGATCATCTCCCAGGACGACGGCACTCTTGGTGAAGACGCAGTCTATCCGCGGGGAGCTTCGCCGGCCGGTACAGGTGCAATTTCCCTTGACGAGGCCCGACTCACAGGAATAGCGTCAATCCAGCGCCCGCTGGAAGGCGCCGAGACGTCCGCTGATACATCCTTCACCAGCCGGCGGCGATTGTGCCGCCAATCTCTTGCGAGGCCACGGTGATGCGAAGGAAAGTCGTTGTGAGCAACCTCAGCTTCCGGGCAGACGAGGCGGAGGTCGCCAAGTTCTTCGAACTGGCCGGTACGGTAGCGAGTGTCCAGCTCGCCCGCAGCTCTACAGGTGAGTCGCGCGGTTGCGCCGTCGTCGAGTTCGCCGCTGAGGACAACGCCGACATCGCCGTCGATGTCTTCAACGGCCGGCAACTCCTGGGCCGCACTCTCTCGGTACGAGCGTATCGCCAAGCTCCCGAGCACCACGCCGGACCCCTCCGCCCAGCCACGGCTCACGGCCGACGGCACGTTCAAGACCACGCCAGAAGTGGCGAGGGTCATCCGAGAGCGAAGTAGGACTGGAACCAACCGCGCGAGAGCGAACGGCGCCTCTGGGCCTCCCGAGGCTAGCGGAACAGGAATCGCCGCCCCCCGGTCGTTTAAACTCGCTTCGCGACCCGTCTCAAATCGACCTTGCATCTACCCATCGCGGTCGGCCAACTGACAGGAGGTTTCATCCGTGCATATCTCATCGCCTCGCACCGCCGTCCTGCTCCACGCCTTGATCCTGGTGACGCTCCTCGCACCGCTGACCGCCGACCCCTGGCCCCAATGGCGCGGCGCCAATCGCGACGGCCGCTCGGCCGAAACCGGACTGCTTCAGTCCTGGCCCGAGGGCGGTCCCCCGTTGGCCTGGCAGGCATCAGAGATCGGTGGCGGCTTCTCGAGCGTCTCGGTGGCGGACGGACGGATCTACACGCTCGGCGACTTGGAGGATGGTCAGTATGCGCTCGCCCTGGCGGAGAGTGACGGCGCCCTGATCTGGAAGACCTCGATCGGTCCGACCTGGGAGGATTCCTACCTCGGGCCCCGCTCGACGCCGACGGTCGATGGCGAGCGGCTCTACATCATGAACACCGAAGGTGACGTGATCTGCCTCGAGGCGGCCACGGGTGGCGAGGTCTGGCGGCGCAGCCTGGTGGACGACTTCGGCAGTCACATGATGCAGGCCATGGGAACGACCGACTGGAAGTACGCCGAATCCCCTCTGGTTGACGGAGACCGGGTCGTGGTCACACCGGGCATCACCGACGGCGCGATGGTAGCCCTGGACAAAGCGACCGGTGAGACCCTGTGGACAGCCCCGATAGGACGACTCGGTTCAGCCGGCTCCTATGGCGCCGCCTATTCCTCGGTCGTGATCTCCCATGGAGCGGGCGTCAAACAGTACGTCCAGTTCATCGGCCGCGGCATCATCGGTATCGAGGCCGAGACCGGTGAGTTCCTGTGGGGCTACAACAAGGTGGCCAACGACATCGCCAACATCCCGACCCCGCTCATCGACGGGGATCACGTCTTCGTCTCGAGCGGCTACGGGACGGGCGCCGCCCTCCTGAAACTGGCTGCCAACGCCGAAGAGGGCGTCGATGCCGAGGAGGTCTACTTCCTCGAAGCCACTACGTTTCAGAACCACCACGGTGGGATGATTCTGCACGAGGGCCATGTGTATGCCGGGACCGGCCACAACAAGGGATTCCCGATTGCCGTGAACCTCGCCGACGGCGCCGTAGCCTGGGGCCCTGAGCGCAACGAGGGCACGGGGTCGGCAGCGGTCGCCTACGCTGATGGGCGGGTCTACTTGCGCTACCAGAACGGCCTCGTGGTGCTGGTCGAAGCGACGCCCGAAGGCTACCGGGAGCACGGCAGCTTCGAGATCCCAGACGTCGATCTGCCGAGCTGGCCGCACCCGGTCATCGCCAATGGACGGCTCTATCTCAGGGAGCAGGGCACTCTGTTCGTCTATGACGTGCGGGCAGCCGAGGGCGCGACTCCGGCCTCACACGACTGAGGCTCACGACTCTCACAACTGCACCGCCGGCGTAACCGCCACGGTCAACCGAGGCTATTCGGCCGAAGCGATGCAGTAGAGGTGCCGGGCGCCCCTGAGAAAGAGCTCGTTGCCCGCTATCGCCGGAGACGCCGAGAAGTCGTCGTCCAGCTTGTTCTGGGCCAACACCTCGAAGTCCTTCCCGTGACGCAGAACGGCCGTGCTTCCGTCACGGCCGACAAAGTAGACCCGGCCCGCCGCCGCCACCGGCGAGGCGTAGATTCCATCGATCCCCGGTAGACGCTCGGGGCCGAAACGGACCTCGCCGGTTGCCGCGTCGAGACTCGTCACGATCCCGCTATTGACCTTGGTGAAGTAGAGCTGATCGTCGTAGACGAGCGGCGAGGGCACGTACGGCGTGTCCCGATCGTGCGACCAGGCGACGGCGTCGGTATCCGTCAAGTCGCCCTGGGCGCCAGCCAGCCGGATGGCCTTGAGAGCGCTCCCCCGGAAGCCACTGGTGGCGTAGACCAAGCCACCCGCATGGACCGGCGAAGGCACGACGTTGACTGTCTGGCCGCCCGCCTCCCACAAGACCTCGCCCGTGGTCAGGTCATACCCTCGAACCCGTCCGGTCGCACTGACAACGACCTGCTTCTTGCCGTCCTGCTCCACCACCAACGGCGTCGCCCACGAGGTCACCTCGTCGCGCTCGCGCCGCCACAGCTCATGGCCGTCGTTCTTGTCGAGCGCGACGATGAACGACTCTCCTTCGTGGTCCCAATTGATCACCACCACGTTGCCCTCGAGCGCCGGCGAACTGCCCTCGCCGAAGCCGTTGCGGGTCGTCATGTCGCCCAGGTCCTTCGACCAGAGCAGCTCTCCCGCGAGGTCGTAGGCATAGAGACCCTGCGAGCCGAAGTGGGCGATCAACACCTCGCCGTCGGTCGCCGCCGACGCCGAAGCCCAGGAACCGTCGGTGTGCGTGCCTTCGTGCGGGGTTTGCTCTTTCGCCACGCGCTCCCAGACCACGGCCCCCGTCCCGCGATCGAGGGCTAGTACGGTCCAACGCACGGCTCCTGCCGGCGCGATTCCGCGCCGCCGGGTTCCCTCCTCGGCCGGCGGGAGAACCGCGTCTTGCTCCACGGGTACCGCGGTCTGGACGAAGATCTTGTCGCCCCAGACGATCGGCGCTCCGTGGCCCCGCCCCGGGATGGCGACCTTCCAGCGCACGTTCTCGCCCTCGCTCCAGGTCAAGGGTGGGTCGCCAGCCGGCGCGACCCCGGTGGCCAGCGGCCCGCGCCACTGAGGCCACGAGTCGTCAAGCGCCGGGGCGGCGTCGGCCAACATCACGGATGTCAGGGCGATGCTCACTGGAAGTGCAAGCCGGACGAGTTTCTTCATCTTCGATCTCCTCATTGGCGAACGCGACCGATGCTACACGCCCAATCGACTCCTCAGGACATCTGGTGCTGCACCGAGGCAAAGACCGTCTCACCTTGTAGAGTAGAGAGCCTGAACAGCACAAGCCCCAGGGGTCGATACCGATGATCGGTGCGACCCTCTCCCACTACAAGATCCTCGATCTGCTGGGTGAGGGAGGGATGGGTAGGGTCTACCTTGCCGAGGACACCGCGTTGCAGCGCAAGGTGGCTCTCAAAGTGCTGCCGGAAGAGGTCGCCGGTGACTCGAAGCGCCTGGAGCGCTTCATTCGCGAGGCAAAGACGGTTGCCCAGCTGAACCACCCGAACATCGTCACCATCCACTCCGTCGAGAAGGCGCGTCCCGAGAAGGAGGAGCCGCCCGTCCACTTCATCACCATGGAACTCGTCGAGGGCAAGAGGCTCAGCGACATTATCCCGACCTCTGGGCTCCCCTTGGCGAAGTTCTTCGAGCTGGCTATTCCCCTTGCCGACGCGGTCAGCTCGGCTCACGATCGTGGCGTCACGCATCGCGACCTTAAACCCGCCAACATCATGGTGACCTCCGACGGACGGGTCAAGGTCCTCGACTTCGGACTCGCCAAGACCACGGATCTTCCGCCGGGAGCCGAAGCCGCGACGCAGTTGCCCACGGCGACTCTCACCGCCAGCGACAAAGTCGTCGGCACGGTGGCGTACATGTCGCCCCAACAGGCGGAAGGCAAGCCGCTGGACCACCGTTCAGACATCTTTTCTCTCGGTATCGTGCTCTCGGAGATGGCGACAGGCCAGCGCCCCTTTCGGGGTGGAAGCTCGGCGCAGATCGTCTCGGCCATCCTGCGCGACACGCCCCCTCCGGTGACCGACCTGAGAGCCGAGACCCCAAACCACCTCGCGCGCATCATCAAGCACTGTTTGGAAAAGGAACCCAACGACAGGTTCCAGACCGCACGGGACGTCCACAACGAACTCAAGCAGTTGAGAGAAGAGATAGCCGCCGAGACGGCGGCCGAGAGGGAGGCTACGAGCCGGACGATCGCGCCCCTCGTCAGACCAAGAAGAAGTTGGCTTGCCGCGGCTGGACTTTGGGCATTGCTCGCGGGATCGGTGGGCGTCGTGGCCTATTTCCTGGCCTCGAGGACGCCCGACAAATCCTCACCAACGTCCATCGCGACAACGACTCCCACACGCCTCGCCATCCTGCCGCTGGCCAATCTAACGGGAGATCCCGACCAGGGCTATCTGGCCAAGGGCATCAGCACTCTTCTTATCAATCAACTGAGTGAGATCTCCGAGATCAGCGTGCTAAGCCACAACTACGTCGGGTCCTATGACACGACGCCCGAAGGTGTGCGACGTCTGGTACGTGACAGCGGTATCGACGCCTACGTCGAGGGGTACATCCAGGGCGATGGAGACTCACTGCGCGTCTACGCCAACTTGACCGATTCCTCCGATGGCTCTGTTCTAAGCGCCTTGGACTTCGAGGGCACCGTCGCCGCTGTCTTCGACCTCCAAAACCGTATTGTCCAGGCGATCAGTCAGGAGCTCTCGGTGGTGGTCTCCGCGGCGAGTCTCGAGAGGCTGAATCGGCGCCCGACGGCGTCGGAAACGGCTTTCCGGCACTTCCTCGAGGGTCTGACCCTCCTGTCGCTCGGCCCGGAGTCGGGCGATGCGGCGCGGGCCGAGAGCCTCTTCCGGCGCGCCTTACGCGAGGACCCCGACTTCGCCCACGCACACTGGGGCCTGAGTCAAGCACTTCTCGAGGGTTTCTACGCCGACGCGGGGCCGGGCTTTCTGCAACAGGCTGAGGAAGCCGCGAGAGTCGCTGTTCGTTTGGATCCAGAATTCCACCGCGCTCACATCACTCTCGCGACGATCTGTCGGGAGGACGGTCGTCTTCAGGAGGCGATCGACCAACTCGAATCCGTCTCTTCAGAGGACCTGCGACCCAGGAGGCTCTTCGAAGAACTGGCGATCACCTACGACGAACTAGGCGATCTCACCCGCTCCCTCGAGAATATCGATCGAGCGCTCGCCCAACGCTCCGACTCGGAGGTCTATCTCAGCCTCGGAAGAAGCTACGCCGCCGCTGGTGAAGACGACAAGGCGCTCGCGTACTTCGAGAAGGCAGTCGCCGATGACAGCGAAATGTGGCTCAACCACCACGAGTTGGGCGTCTACCATCTCGACCGGGGTGATTTCGACCAGGCAGAATTCAGCCTGCGGCGGGCCCGCGAGTTGGCCCCAGAAGAGGCGCTGCCCCTCAGGAACCTCGCACGATTGGAGCTCGATCGATTCAATCTCGAGGCGGCACTCGCCATCTACGAGACGATCCCCGCTGTCCAATTGGACGCTTCGACGGCGAGCAATCTAGGCACGGCGTACTTCTACTACGATGCGCCCGGCTCGCTCGGCAAGGCCGAGGAGTACTACCTGCTCGCCGTGCGCCTGCGGCCGGGAAACTTCCAGCTCCAAGCCAATCTCGGCGACCTCTATGTGCGGCAGGGCCGCACCGGCGACGCCCTCACGCAATATGCCAAGGCCCTGACCCTCGTCGAAGAGCAGCTCGAGATGCTGCCCAATCGCCCCCTACTCCAACTCAAGCAGCCCGTGTACCTGGCCAAGCTCGGCCGCTGCAGCGAGGCCGTGCCACACGCCGAGCGGCTCGACTCCACCCTGGCGCGCAACCTCAAGAACCTACGCAGCATCGCCCAGGCATTCGCACTCTGCGGTAGCAGTGAGCGAGCGATCGACGTCCTGACGCAGGCGATCCCACTGGGCTACCCGTTCGAGAACATGAAGCAGGAAGACGAGTTCAAGTCCCTGCACTCGAATCCGAGATTCCAGGCGCTGGCTGAGCTCTAGTTGGTGCCTCAGCCTCCCGGCTTGTGGGGCATGACGTCGGGGTCCTTCGGATCGCCCACCGGCGTATCTACATTCTTGACCTGCAGCGCGTACCCATACTCTCGATTGTAGAGAACGTTGTAGTTCACTTTGTTGTCCGGCAAGTACGCCACGCCACTGGTCAGAGCCTTTTTGGTGAATGTCTTTCCGTTCTTCTGGTTAGGCTTCTTGGGGATCAGCCACACCTTGCACGCGCCGCACCCGCCCCAGTTGTCAGTAAGATCCAGGTCCCAAACCACTTGGTAGGGTCTGTCACAGTAGTCCTTGGGATCATGAGCGGGGTACTTGCTCTTCACAACGCATATGTGGACCTCCGGTACGGTGCCCCAAGTGACCGATTGATCGGCATTGACGGTGACAGCGACCTCGACCTTGGCAGGCGGGTAGATCGGCTTGGTCGCCCGCATGAGACCTGGAGCGTGACAGCCAAGCAGGACCAGAACAGCACAACCAGCTAGTGTCTTCTGAAGCATGCTTTCCTCCTTCTTCCACAGGTTACTTAGCGACCCGGCCTGAGTCCCAGGGACGAGCACGCCTCGCGGCCAGCGGCCGCGGGAGTTCAGAGAGTTGTCGGAGAGTGTCGGGAAGGTTAGCAGAGAGGTCGTCCGGGAGGCTCGAACCTCGGTGAGGCCTCGAGTCTCTTTGCCGCACCTCGACGACGAACCGGCCACATGACTCTCGACGCTTGCTAGTGGCAACTCCCATGTCTTGACTACTCCTGACTTCCTCAAAAAGTTGGCGCGCACGCGAATCCCGGCGATTGGATCAGCAGCCACGGCGGGGCATTCCGGCCTGTCCCCGGAGCGAGTCCTTCACTCTCGCTCTCCTTGGGTGACGACCGCTCTCGTTTTGCCACGACCCGGGTACACTCGGCCTTCGATAGAGGAGGGTTTTCGATGGTGAGTGCACAAGGGTCCAACTTGACCTGGCTTGTTTGGGTCTTCATGACGATTGCATCCTGGGGTGTCTACGGCGTGTTCCTGCACACCGGGCAGACGGCGATGGCCGATCCGGTCAACGGCCGCTACAAGGCCTTCCTCTTCGTCGGCGTGGCGTACTTTCTGACCGCCGTCCTGGCGCCACTCCTTCTGCTGATGCTTCGTGGCGCGGACTGGACTCTGCCCGGCCGCGGGATCGCATGGTCGCTCATTGCCGGCCTGGTCGGCGCCGCCGGTGCTTTCGGCGTACTCCTCGCCTTCGGTGCTGGAGGCTCGCCGGCTTCTGTCATGTCTCTCGTCTTCGCCGGCGCCCCCATCGTCAACGCAGTCGTAGCGCTGAGCCTGCATCCCCCGGCTGGTGGTATCGGGAGCATCCGGTGGCCGTTTTTCGCTGGCATCGCTCTGGCAGCCGTGGGGGGTTATCTGGTGACGGTGTACAAACCGGCACCCAGCCCTCCGGCACCTCAACCTGCAGCAGCAACCCAGGCCGAGGCTCCCCGGCCAGGTTGATCGGCTCTCGACCCGGACAGCAGATAGACTAGGGCTGCGACCCGACCTTCCGGTCGGTTGAGCAACGAACGCCGCCGGCTGAGGTCCGAAGCGCCGGCCGGTCCGTACACCCTGAGGATTCACAGTCAAGGAGAGTGACGTGTTGGTACGAACTAGGTGGCTTTGTCTCTGCTTCGCCGGCTTAATGCTGGCTACGGGCGCCCTCGGGGCCGGCGACTGGTCGCACTGGCGCGGCCCGGCCAGAAATGGCGTCTCGACTGAGACCGACCTCATCGACAGTTGGTCGGCGGACGGGGAGAACCTGCTGTGGAGGGCCGACTTCGTGGGCCGCTCGAGCCCGGTGGTGGTTGCCGGTCGGGTCTGTGCCAACGGCCGCGCCGGCGAGGGCGAACTGCGCCAGGAGATGGTGGCCTGCTTCGACGCCGAAACCGGCGCTCGGCTCTGGGAGCGGCGCTTCAACGTCTTCCATACTTCGGTGCCCTGGACCCGGGTCGGCTGGGCCAACCCGACGGCCGACTCTGAAACCGGCTATCTCTATGTCCAAGGTGTCGGCGGCTTGTTCACTTGCCTCGACAGTGCCGACGGATCGATCGTCTGGCAACGCAACCTGATCGAGGACTTCGGCTTCATGGAGGGCTACGGCGGCCGGACCCAGACCCCGCTCGTCGATGAGGACCGGGTGATCGTGACCTTCGCCAATACCAGTTGGGGCAACCAAGGTCGGCCGCTTCACCGGATGAAGGCTTTCGACAAACTCACCGGGGAGCTGATCTGGGCTTCCTCCCCTGCCTCGTCGATGGCCGACAAGAACAGCCAATCGACTCCGGCGGTGGCGATCGTCAACGGCCAGCGTTTGGTTGTTCAGGGCAACGGCGGCGGCTGGGTCTACGCCGTCAAGGCGCGCACCGGTGAGCCGGTTTGGGGCTTCCAGCTGAGTAAACGAGGGATCAACTCCTCGGTGCTGGTCGATGGCACGACGGTCTACGCGATGCACAGCGAGGAGAACGTCGACGAGGGGACCATGGGTCGGGTGGTAGCGATCGACGCCACCGGCTCGGGCACCGTGACCACGACCCACGAGATCTGGCGAGCCGACATCGGAGCCGGATTCACTTCGCCGACCCTCGCCGAGGGCAAGCTCTTCGTAGTGGACAATTCGGCCAATCTGCACGCTCTCAATGCCGCGAACGGCGAGGAGCTCTGGGAGCTCAACGTCGGCCGGGTGGGCAAAGGCTCGCCGGTCTATGCCGACGGCAAGATTTACCTGACCGAGGTCAACGGGCGCTTCGTCATCGCCAAGGTGGGCGACGAGGCCGGCGAGGTCCTCGATCTCGAGCAACTCCGCATCGGGCGCCAGAAGCCGGAGATCTACGGTTCGCCGGCCATCGCCAACGGCCGCATCTACTTCACTACCGGGGAAGGTATCTACGCGCTCGGTAAGGGTGATCCGACACCCTCCGCGAGCGCTCCGGTGCCACCGGCCGAGCCGGCCGCCGGTACGACTCCCGCCAGCCTTCTGGTCGTGCCGGGCGACGTGCAGCTTCGCCCCGGACGGAGCGTGACTTTTCGGGTCGAGGCATTTGACGTTGACGGCCGGGCGCTCGGCAGCCAACCGGCGGTCTGGAAGGCACCGGCGGGCCTCGACGTCACGCTGGCCGAAAACACCGTGACCGTCGGCTCCGGTCCGGCGGCTGCAACCGGCCACCTGACCGCGACTGTCGGCGAACTCGAGGCCACGGCGCGGGTGCGGATCATTCCCGACCTGCCGTCAACCGAGGACTTCGAAACCACCGAGGTCGGCAGCCGCCCTGGCTACATGATGGGTTATCTCGCTCGCTTCGCTGTCGCCGAGCACGAGGACGGCAAGGTCCTGGCCAAGCAACCCTCACCGGTGCAGATTCACCGCCACATCACCTTTGTTGGCGCCCCGTGGCAGAGCAACTACACCGTCGAAGCCGACATCAAGGCCGACGGCACCGACCCCAAGAGCGCAGATCTGGGCTTGATCAACAGCGGCTACACAATGGAGCTGCTGAGCAACGGCACCCGGCCGGGATTGCCGCCAGGCCCGAAACTTCAAGTTCGCTCCTGGCAGGCCGGTCTGCGCATGGCCATGGACGTCGAGTTCCCCTGGGAAAAGGGAACTTGGTATCGCATGAAGCTGCGAGTGGACCAGCAGGACACGACGGCGCTGATCCGCGGCAAGGTATGGCCGCGGGACGCAGCCGAGCCGGACGTCTGGGCAATTACTGTGGAAGACCCACTGCCCATTCGCAGCGGCAGCGCCGGCCTCTCGGGCTACTCGCCCTCGACGATCTACTTCGACAACCTACTCGTGAGTGACAACTAGATGAACCTGAAATACACATTGACTCTCGCCCTGGCGTTGACCACGGTCGGCGCCGTTCAAGCCGAAGAGGCCGCCATGTTTGGCGGCGGGCCGCACCGCAACATGGTGTCGGACGCCGTCGACCTGCCCGCTACCTGGGATGTAAAGAGTGGCACCAACGTCCTGTGGACCGAGCCCCTGGGCTCGCAGTCCTACGGCGGGCCGGTGCTGACCGGCAATCGAATCTACGTCGGCACCAACAACGAGGCGGAACGCAACCCCGAGTTGACCGGCGACCGTGGCAACGTCATGGCTTTCGACGCCACGACCGGCGAGTTCTTGTGGCAGGCCGCCCACGGCAAGCTATCGTCGGGCCGGGTTCATGACTGGCCGCTGCAGGGCGTCTGCGCCGCGCCCTATGTCGAAGGGGACCGGCTCTACTACGTCTCCAACCGCGCCGAGCTGATCGCCGCCGACACCGAGGGCTTCATCGACGGCGACAACGACGGACCCTTCACCTCGGAGGCTAATGCCACCAAGCTCGACGAGGACATCATTTGGAAATTGGACATGATCGGTGACCTGGGGGTGTTCCCGCACAATCTAGCCGTGGGCAGTCCGGTCGGCGCGGGCGACCTGCTCTTTATCGTCACCGGCAACGGCGTCGATGAAGGGCACATCAACATCCCCTCCCCGGAGGCGCCGAGCTTTCTCGCCGTCAACAAGACCACCGGCAAGATCGCTTGGCAGAGTGATGCGCCGGGACCGAGCATTCTCCACGGCCAGTGGTCCAACGCCGCCTACGGCGTTGTCGCCGGGCAGCCGCAGGTCGTCTTCCCCGGCGGCGACGGCTGGCTCTACACCTTCGAACCCGAAACCGGCGAGCTGCTGTGGAAGTTCGATACCAATCCCAAGGATTCAATCTGGGAGCTGGGCGGCATGGGGACGCGCAACAGCCTGATCTCGACCCCTGTGATCTACAACGACAAGGTCTACATCGGTGTCGGTCAGGATCCCGAACACGGGGAGGGCGTCGGCAACTTCTGGGTCATCGACGCCACCAAGCGCGGCGACATCAGTCAGACCGGCCGGGTCTGGCATCGCGGCGGCGAGGACTTCGGCCGCACGATCTCGACCGCGGCGATCCACGATGGCTTGCTCTATATCGCCGACCTCTCGGGCTTTCTCTACTGTCTCGACGCCGAGACCGGCGAGCATCAGTGGACTTATGACGCCTTCGCCGCGATCTGGGGTTCGGCGTTCGTCGCCGACGGCAAGGTCTACCTCGGCGACGAGGATGGCGATGTCGCCATCCTGCAGGCCGGCAGGGAGATGAAGCTCCTGGAAGAGGTCAATTTGGGCTCCGCCGTCTACACCACGCCGGTGGCGCGCGACGGCGTGCTCTACATCGCTAGCCGCAATCGGCTCTTTGCGCTCAAGACCGGCGCGCAGTTGGCCGGCGAGTAGTTCACTGATGAGCACCGACACCAGCAGCGAGCTCGCGACCAAGGTCCGCGCGGCGCGGGAACATCTCGACGCCCACGTGCGCGAAATGGTCGCCTGGCACTTCAACCCCGAGACCGGCTGCCCGTTCTGGCTCGACTACGCGTCCAAACTCGACTTCGACCCACGCGAGAGGGTCTCGAACTACGACGAGCTCAAGGTGCTCGGCCACTTCGAGGACGAGTGGCTGCGAGGTGGGCCCATCCGGCGTTGGGTCCCCAAAGGGTTGGCCGACAAGCCGCTCTATGTTTTCGAGACCGGTGGCTCCACCGGGCTGCCCAAGAGCCGAGTCAACATCGAGGACTTCCAGACCGACTACGAGCTCTTCAGCGACACCCTGGCGGACGAGAGCTTCCCCAAAGGCGCCGACTGGCTGATGCTCGGCCCCACCGGGCCGCGAAGGCTGCGCCTGGCGATCGAACACCTGGCGCAGCACCGTGGTGGGGTCTCATTCCACGTCGATCTCGATCCGCGCTGGGTCAACAAGCTCATCAAGGCGGGCAAGCACGGCGAGATGCAGCTCTACAAAGAGCACGTCATCGATCAGGCGCTCAAGATCCTGCGCGCCCACGATTCCGTCGAGTGCCTCTTCACCACACCCAAGCTGCTCGAAGCCCTGTGCGAGAAGATCTCGCTCGAAAAGGTCGGCATCAAAGGCATCTTCTGCGGCGGCACCGAGATGAACGCCCAGTTCCATCGCTTCGCGCGCGAGGAGTTGGTACCGGGCATCGACTTCGTGCCGACCTACGGCAACACGCTGATGGGCCTCGCTTGCAACAAGCCTTTTCCACTGACCAAGGACTACGAGATCACCTACTACCCACCAGCGCCACGGGCAATCTTCGAGCTGGTCGATCCCAACGACGTCGAACGCCGGGTGGACTACGGCGAGACCGGTCGGGTCATGCTTACCACCCTCACCCGGGAGTTCTTCATGCCACGCTTTCTCGAGCGTGACGAGGGCGAGCGGGCGGAACCGATCGAGCGCTATCCGTGGGACGGCGTCAGCAACCTGCGTCTCCTCGGTCAGCTCGAGAGTTCCGTCGTTGTCGGGGTGTACTGATGCCGCACATTCCCCTGCTCCGGGCCGGTGAGCCCTACCGTAGTCTCTCTACCCGCCAGCTGAAGGACGTGCGGACCGGCGAATTGGTGACCGAAGTGAGCCTGGCCAATGCCGGGCTGATCGCCCGCGATCTGGGGAAGACCGATGCCAATCAGGCTCGGTTGGCCGAGCATTCCGTTAGCGAGCTGTTGGCGATCTGCCGCCGGGCCGCCGACTTGCTGGGTAGCGCCGATTTGCCTTTGGGAGACTCGACGCAATCGCCCGAGCTCTACGTCGAGCAGGTGTCGCGAACCACCGGACTGCCGCAAGCCCTGGTGCGGGGCAATCTCGAGAAATCCTGCTTCGTCCTGCGCGAAATGGAGACTGTCCTCGGTGGCCTGACCCGCGGCCTGGCGCCGGAGATTCTCGATCGTGGCTGGGGTGAACAGGACGAGCGCGTCATCTCCTATCGCCGCGAGTCCGGAGTGCTCGGTGCCGTGCTGCCGAGCAACTCGCCGGGCGTTCACGCTCTGTGGCTACCAGCCATTCCATTCAAAGTCACCCTGGCGTTGCGACCCGGCAGCCAGGAGCCCTGGACGCCCTACCGCATCGCCCAGGCCTTTATCGCCGCCGGCTGTCCGCGCGAGGCCTTCGGCTTCTATCCGAGCGACCACGCCGGCGCCGGTGAGTTGCTCCAGCGCTGCGGCCGCTCGCTGCTCTACGGCGACACGGCCACCGTGGCACCTTGGCGCGGCGACCACCGGGTGCAGATTCACGGACCGGGCTGGAGCAAGGTCGTTCTCGGTCCAGGCGCAGCGAGCGACTGGCAAGAACACCGCGACCTGATCGTCGAGTCGGTCTCCGCCAACGGTGGCCGTTCCTGCATCAATGCCTCGGGTGCGTGGACGGTCAGCCAAGGCCGTGAGCTGGCCGCCGGCTTGGCTGAGACCCTGGCCAAGATCGAGGCGCGGCCGCTCGACGACCCCGAAGCTCAGCTCGCGGCAATGCCCAGTCTCGAGGCGGCCCAGAGACTGTCAGATTACATCGACGAACGCCTCGCGATACCCGGCGCCGAGGACATGAGCGCTCCACTGCGCACCAGCCGCGTCGCCGAGGCCGACGGCTGCGCCTTCATGCTGCCGACGGTGATTTACTGCTCCGACCCGGGTCATCCGCTGGCTCGGGCCGAGTTTCTCTTCCCATTCGTCACCGTGGTCGAAGTGCCGCGCGACGACCTGGTCGGGGCGCTCGAGAGCTCCTTGGTGGTGACTGCTCTGACCGACGACGAGACGCTGCGCCGGCAACTGTTGAGCGCGCCGCACGTCGAGCGTCTCAACCTCGGCGCCATGCCGACCAACCGGGTCGCCTGGGATCAACCGCACGAAGGCAATCTCTTCGAACTGCTCTACAAGCAGCGCTCGCTGCAAGCAGTCGGCTAGAGGGCTCTCAGTGGCTGACCCCACACGTGATCACGCGGCTCAGCCGGCAGTGAGCCTTCTGCCCGATCCGGACAGCGAATCCTGGCAGCTGACGATCGGCGAGGTGGACGTTCATTTCGGCGCCGGCAGCCTGGCCAGGGTCGGCGAACTCGCGGCTCGCTTCGGCCAGCGAGCCCTATTGGTGACCGACCCGGGACTCGTTTCGGCCGGCCACGTAGCCGTGGCGACCTCTGCTCTCGAGCGTGCGGGCCTCGCCGTGCTGGTCTTCGACGAGGTCGCTCCGAACCCGACCACGGTCCACGTCGAAGCGGGAACCGAAGTCGCCCGGCGAGGGTCAATAGAAGTGATTATCGCCCTCGGTGGCGGCAGTGCCATGGACTGCGCGAAAGGAATTAATTTTCTGGCCACCAACGGCGGGCGGCTCGAGGACTACTGGGGGCTCGGCAAGGCGACCCAGCCGATGCTGCCGTCGCTCGGCGTCCCGACCACCGCGGGCACCGGTAGCGAGGCACAGTCCTACGCTCTGATCACCCAACCCGACTCTCATCGCAAGATGGCCTGCGGCGACCCCAAGGCGCGGTTTCGCACCGTCCTGCTGGACCCCGACCTGCTAGCCAGCGTGCCGCGTCGTGTCGCGGCGGCCGCCGGAATGGACGCCCTGTCCCACGCGTTGGAGAGCCACGTGACGACAGTCCGATCCGCCGCCTCGGCGCAACTGTCGCGCCGCGCGTTCGAGCTCCTCGAGCCGACCGTGGCGGCGTTGGCAGCACCGCCAGCCAACGCCCAGGTCCGCGCGCACGCACTGCTTGGCGCTCATCTGGCCGGCGCCGCGATCGAGGCCTCGATGCTCGGCGGGGCCCACGCCGCCGCCAATCCTCTGACCGCGAGACATGGCGTTGCCCATGGCGAGGCTGTCGGCCTCATGCTGCCCCACGTCCTGCGTTTCAACGCCGCCACAGCGAGCGAGCATTATCGGCAACTTTCGCCGGAGGGGGCAGACGGACTGGCACGGCGGATCCAGGCGATCCGTTCCGAGCTGGCTCTGCCCCAGCAGCTCAGCGATGTTGGAATCGGCGCTCGCGACATCCCCGCGATGGCTGCCGCGGCCTGTGACGAATGGACCGGCAGTTTCAACCCGCGACCGCTCGATCGCACCGCCTTCGAGGAACTCTATGCTGCGGCTCTCTGATCGGGTTCGCGACATCGCGGCCGGACTCGCCATCGGTCTGTTCGTGGCGCCAGTCGCCCAGGCGGGCGACTGGACTTCCTTTCGCGGCGACGGATCGCTCTCCGGGGTGGCGACCGAAGTGCTCACCCCACCGCTCGGCCTCTCATGGACCTTCAGCATCGACGAAGGCTCAGAATCCAGTCCGGCAATCGCCGGCGACACGGTCTACGTGGCGGGTCTCGACGGAGTCCTCTACGCCCTCGATCTGGCGGGCGGCAAGGAACGGTGGCGCTATACGACCCCAGACGAAATCAAGTCCTCTCCCTCGGTCTTCGACGGCACCGTCTATTTCGGCGATGAGGGGGGCGTGTTTCACGCCGTGGAGACGACCACTGGGAAGGCGCGTTGGACCTTCACCACCGACGGCGGGATCATCTCCTCAGCCAACCGGCTCGACGACCTGGTTCTCTTTGGCTCGTACGATCAGTTTCTCTACGCCCTCGACATCGAGAGCGGTGAGCTGGCGTGGAAGGTCGAAACCGACGCCTACGTTCATGCCACGCCGGCGATCGGCAACGGCCAGGCCTACATTGCGGGATGCGACGGCTACTTCCGTGGGATCAAGGTGGCCGACGGTGTCGAGGGAGCCAAGATCTCGCTCGGCGGCTATGTGGCAGCCAGCCCCGCGGTCTCCGGCAACCGCGCCTTCGTTGGTAGTTTCGAGAACGAAGTCCTGGGCATCGATCTCGTGGCCGGCACGGTGCTCTGGCGCTACCAGCACCCCGAGCGCAACTTCCCCTTCTACTCCTCACCGGCGGTGAGGGGCGACACCGTCGTCATTGGCGGGCGCGACAAGTTTGTCCACGCCCTCGATGCCGCGACCGGCGAAAACCGCTGGCAGTTCAGTATGCGGGCGCGGGTGGATGCTTCGCCGGTGATCTCGGGCGACCTGGTCTACGTGGCCGATCGTTCGGGTGACCTGCTCGCACTCGACCTCGGCACCGGCGGCGAACGTTGGCGCTTCGAGACCGGCGAGGACATCGGCGGATCTCCGGCTCTGGGACAGGGTAGGCTGGTGGTTACGACGCTCGACGGAACTGTCTTCGCGTTTTCCCGTAAACAATGACCATGACCGAGCCCGAACCAGCAACAGCAGGGAAAGAGACGCCCGAGACCGAAGTCGGCAGTGTCTTTGTTTCCAACTACCCGCCGTTCTCGACCTGGGGGGAAGACCACCTGCCCTCGCTCGACGCCGCGCTCGCCGCTCCGCCGCGGCCCGACACCGACTTCGGGCTCTACCTCCATATCCCGTTCTGCCGCAAGCGCTGCAAGTTCTGCTACTTCCGGGTCTACACTGACAAGAACTCGACCGAGATCGGTGACTACGTCGATGCCCTGGCGCGGGAAATCGAGATCTACGCCACCATGCCCGCGGTTGCCGGGCGGCGACCCAAGTTCGTCTACTTCGGCGGCGGGACTCCTTCCTACATCAGCGTCAAGCATCTGCAAGCGTTGGTCGATCGAGCCCGGGCGGCGATTCCCTGGGACGGTGTCGAAGAGGTCTCGTTCGAGTGCGAGCCTGGGACTCTGACCGAGACCAAGGTCCACGCGCTCAAGGACATTGGCGTCACCCGTCTGAGTCTCGGCATCGAGAATTTCGACGACGAGATCCTGCGCGAAAACGGCCGCGCACACCTGTCGAAGGAGATCGGCCGGTGTCTGCCCTGGATCGAAGCGGCCGGTTTCGATCAACTCAACATCGATCTCATCGCCGGCATGGTGGGCGAACACTGGGACACCTGGCGCGAGACCGTCGCCAAGACAGTCGATCTGATGCCCGACAGCGTCACGATCTATCAAATGGAGTTGCCGTTCAACACTCGGTTCTCGAGTCGGGTGCTCGACGGCTCCCTCGAAGTGCCCTTGGCGACCTGGGACGACAAGCGGGCCTGGCAGGACTATGCCTACAACGAGTTGGCCAAGGTCGGCTACGAGGTCTCGTCGGCCTACACCATGGTGCGCTCAGGCGGGAAGGCTCGTTTCGTATACCGCGATTCGGTTTGGGCCGGCTGCGATCTGCTGGGTACCGGCGTCGCCTCGTTCTCACACCTGAGTGGCGTGCACTTCCAGAATGTCGATGGCTGGGGAGAGTACCTGGCAACCCTCGCCGACGGCCGGCTACCCCTGGGCCGCGCGCTCGCGACCTCCGAGGGCGACCGCCTGATTCGCGAACTCATCCTACGACTCAAGCGAGGCCATCTTGGCCGGAGCTACTTCCAGGAGAAATTCGGTGTCGATGTCCTCGACCGCTTCGCGAGCCAGTTCACAGCCCTGGCCGAAGCGGAAATGCTGACGATCGATGATGAGGGCGTCCGCCTCACACGGCGCGGACTCCTGCAAGTCGACAGCCTGCTCCCCACCTTCTACGATCGCGCCCATCATGGCGCTCGCTACACCTGAGCCGTGACTGCCCGACGACACTTACGAGGTGATTCCATGCTTCGCAGAACCTTCCAAGCGACCCTCGCCCTGGCACTCACGGTTGTCCTGTCGGTCTCGGCGGCCTTCGGCGCCGACTGGCCGCGCTATCGCGGGCCGGCCGGCGACGGTCTCTCGGACGAAGTCGGCATCCTGAGCGGCTGGTCTGAGGGCGGACCCAACGAGCTGTGGCGGACGGACCTGGGCGACGGCTATTCGGGTATGGCCGTAGCCGGCAACCGGGTCCTGACCCAGTTCGCGACCGGCGGCGACGAGTTCGCCCTCGCCCTGGATGCCGCGAGCGGGAAGGAACTCTGGAAGGTGCGACTGGATCGCAATCGCAAGGACCGGCAAGGTGACGGACCGCGCTCGACGCCGACGATCGATGGACAGACGGTGTACACGCTCAGTTCGAGCGGCCACCTCCACGCGCTGGCGCTGGAGGACGGAGCAACTCGCTGGTCACTCGACCTGGTGGACGAGTTCGACGCTCGGGTACCCCAATGGGGGGTCTCGACCTCGCCCGTGATCGAGGGCGATCTGTTGATCGTCGACGTCGGAGGCCGCCCGGACTATTCGCTGGTTGCCCTCGACAAGTCCAACGGCTCCGTCGTCTGGCATTCGAACAGCGACAAACCCGGCTACTCGACGCCGCTGGCGGTGACGATCGACGGCAAGCGCCAAATCGTCTCCTTCTCCGGCACCCAGGTTTTCGGCGCCGACGCGACCGACGGCAGCCTGCTCTGGAGCCATCCCTGGAGCACTGCTTACGACGTCAACGCCGCGATGCCGGTCTTCCTGCCTCCCAACCGGATCTTCATTTCGAGCAGCTACGACACCGGCGCTGCCTTGCTTCAAATCAATGACGGCCGTGCGCTCGAACTGTGGCGCACTCGCCGGATGAAGAACCACTTCAACAGCTCCGTCCTGGTGGACGGTTACCTTTATGGCTTCGACGATGGCACCCTCAAGTGCTTGGAAGCGGCCGGCGGGGAGGAAAGGTGGTCCGTGCGCGGTTTCGCCAAGGGCTCCCTGCTCTATGCCGACGGCCGCTTGATCATCCTCGGCGAGCGCGGCATTCTCGCGCTGGCTGAGGCCGACCCGGAGACCTACACCGAGCTGGCCCGTACCCAGCTATTCCGCAGCAAGACCTGGACGATGCCGGCACTGGCCGATGGCCGGCTCTTCGTCCGCGACCAGAGTGAACTCGTCGCTCTCGACTTCAGAGGCCAATGAATCCGATCAAGACTCCAAACAGCCGCGCCCTGGTGGGCGAACGGCAGCCCTGGGCACATCGTGCCCAGGGGCTCCTTCTTTCCTTGACTGCCCTCCTCGCACCCCCGTTTCTGACAGCTCAAGAGGCTGACGAACCCGTACCGCAGGAGGGCCGGCAGGCCGACCGTACGGTCATCGAAGAGCGGCTCGACGTCGAGGACAGCGTCGCCTATCTGCCGACCTCGAACACCATCGCCAACAAGCTACCGACCGACCCCGCTTGGACGCCGGCCAACGTCGGCACGGTGGATTCGGTGCTGATGAGTGAGCAGAACGCTCAGACCGTAGGCGACGCGCTACGCAACGTGAGCGGGATCAACGTCCAGACCGGATCCGGCGTCTTCGACTTCTTTGTCGTCCGTGGCTTCGACTCGTTGACCAGTGGTCTCGTGCTGGTCGATGGCGCACCCGAGCCCGAGAGCACTTTCTACCAGCTCTACGACGCGGAACGGGTCGAGGTGTTCAAGGGCCCGGCGGGCTTCCTTTACGGCAGCAACCCTCTGGCCGGCGTGGTCAATATCGTTCGCCGGCAACCGGTACCTCATCGCTTCGCCACCGTCGGCATCGAAGCCGGCAGTTTCGGCACACTCGGCGCCAGCGTGGATCTCAACACGGCGAGCGCGGAGGGCACCACCAGCTTCCGCTTGAACGGCTTAACCCGCGAGAGCGATGGCTACAGGGACGGCCGCGACACCTCCGTCACTGCCGTCCATCCAAAGTTCGCCTGGCGGCCCGATGACCGTTCCTCTCTGACCGTGAGCCTCGAGGTTCTGCAGTCAGACTACCGGCCCGACGCCGGCCTGCCGATCGTCGACAATGCGCTGGCGGATGTGCCGCGCGAGCGCTCCTACGCTTCGCCGCTCGATGAGTCGCACCAGGACATCACTCGGGTCCAGGTCGACTATGAACGCCAGCTGAACGACCGAATCACCTTGCGTAACAAACTCTACTCACGAGAGCTCGACTGGCAAACCCAGGGGACGCTGGTCAGCGGGATTCTCCCCTTCCCGGGAGATCCGCTCGTCGTTCGCACCCTGCTCGAACTCGACGACCATCAGAACTTCCTCGGCGACCAGTTCGAAGTGCTCTGGCGCACCGAGCGCCACAGCCTGCTGGCCGGCGTCGAACTCGCCCGCTACAGCGACGACTACTCGCTGGATGTCGGCTTCCTGCCGGTAATCAGTCTGCTGCAACCGGTTGAGGCCCCGGTCGTGGAACCGATCCCAATCCCGGGTCAGGCAGCGCGCGGGAACACCGACACAACGATCGTGGCGCCCTATGTCATCGACCAGATCCGTCTGTCAGATCGGGTTCAGGTGCAGCTCGGCGCCCGCTTCGACTCGATCGACTTCGAAGACACGGTGAGTGGAACCCAGCGCAGCGACAGCGAGCTGAGCCCGATGGCCGGCGTGACCTTCGAGGCGACACCGGGTACCTGGCTCTATGCCAACGCCGCGCGGTCGTTTGCTCCTGCATCCGTCCGGGTGGTGGGAGACCGCAAACCCGAGGAGAGCCAACAATTCGAACTCGGCGTGCGGCGGGATTTCGCCAACGGTCGGTTGCGCTCGATCTTCGCCGTCTACCAGCTCGAACGCGAGAACATCGCCATTCCCGACGACAACGGCTTCACCCAGCAAGCCGGTGATCAACGCTCGCGCGGTTTCGAGGCCGAGTTCGGCGGCCAACTGACCGACAAGCTCTCGGCGGTCTTTTCCTACGCTTACACCGACGCCGAGCTCACCCGCTTCACCGAGGCCGTCTTTCTACCCGTCCCGCCTTTCATCCTCACGTTTGACCACTCGGGCAACGTCCCTGCTTTCGCGCCGGAAAACCTCTTCAGTGCCTGGTTGAGCCGCGATCTGCCCGCCGGTCTGCGTCTCTCCGGTGGTGTGCGTTGGATCGACTCGCACTTCATCGCCGAGGACAACGCCTTCTCCATCGACGGCTACGCCCTGGTTGACGCCAGCCTGTCCTACTCGCTCGATCGCTGGCGCGTGTCGCTCGATCTCGAGAATCTGACCGATCAGGAGTACGAGACCCGAGGTTTCGGCTCGTTTTCGGTCATCCCGGGGCAACCGATCTCGGCCAACCTACGTATCGAGTATCGGATGTAGGTGACGATGGCCGCGATCGAACAGAGCTACGACGTGATCGTCGCTGGTGGGGGACCCGCCGGCGCCACCACTGCGACCCTGGTCGCCGAAGCGGGTCACTCCGTCCTCTTGGTCGAACGGTCGGCAACCCCCCAGTTCAAGGTCGGTGAGTCGCTCATGCCGGCGACCTACTGGACGTTCGAGCGTCTCGGCGTCCTCGAGCAGATGAAGAAAACCGCGTTCCCGAAGAAATGGAGCGTGCAGTTCTTCAATCATCGCGGCAAGAGCTCCAAGCCGTTTTATTTCCACGAATTCAACGACGAGGAATGCTCGCAGACCTGGCAAGTTCAGCGCAGCAAGTTCGACCAGATGCTGCTCGACAATGCCGGGGAGAAGGGCACCTCGGTCCATCGAGGTGTAGCAGTCGATGACGTGCTCTTCGACGGCGATCGTGCGACCGGCGTCAGACTACGGATGGCGGACGGTTCTCCCCAAGAAGTCGAAAGCAGGGTTGTCGTCGATGCCACGGGTCAGAGCGCTCTAGTCGCCCAGCGGCTTGGACTGCGTGACTTCGAGCAAACCCTGCGCAACGTCTCGTACTACACCCACTATGAGGGCGCTCGCCTGGACGAGGGCGTCGATTCCGGTGCGACCCTGATCTTCCGCACTGAGGATCGCAAGGCATGGTTCTGGTTCATTCCCCAGCCCGATGGCATCGCCAGTGTCGGCGTGGTCGGCGGCGTCGAGGACTTGGTCGAGAACCGTCCGGGGAACCCCGCTTTGGTGTTCGAGGAAGAACTCGCGAAGTGCCCCCGTCTGGCGGAGAGACTGGTCGGAGCCTCCCAGACCATGCCGATGAAGGCGATTCGCGACTTTTCGTACCACTCTCGAGAGATCGCCGGAGACGGTTGGGTGCTGGTGGGCGACGCCTACGGCTTCATCGACCCGATCTACTCGAGTGGTGTCTTTCTCGCGTTGAAGTCGGGCGAGATGGCAGCCGACTCGATCAATGCGGCTCTGGCGTCGGACGCCGTGACGGCGGCCAACCTCGGGAGCTTTCAGGACGAACTCGAGCGCGGCATCACGGCACTGCGCGAGTTGGTCTATGCTTATTACGATCCCGACTTCAGTGTCGCCGCCTTCCTCAAGGGCCATCCGCAGTACCGTCGCCACCTCACCGAAATGCTCGTCGGCAACGTCTATCGCATGCCCCTTGAAGGCTTCATCGAGACCTTGGCGGCGGAGCGCAAGAAGCTCCCAGCCGAGGCGACTTCGTGACCGGCGGTTCCAGCGGCGGCGCGCGAGTCGGCCTCCTCGTCACCCTGGCCTTTCTGGCTCTCTTCCTGCTGCACAACGACCTCTGGTGGTGGCATGACGCCACTTTGGTCTGGGGGCTGCCGATCGGGCTGGCGTACCACTTCGGCTTTTGCCTCGTCACTGCGGGCGTGATGGCAGTCGCCGCGCGGCGCCTGACCGACCGCGACCGGTCCTAGCAACGTCGGAGAGACGATGACGCTGGCTATCATCTTCGCCTACCTACTGCTGGTTCTCACCATCGGCTGGTGGAGCAGTCGCTACTTCAAGGGCACGGGCGAAGACTACTTCGTAGCCACCCGCAGCATCGGCGCCTTTCTCCTGCTGATGTCACTGTTTGGCACCAACATGACGGCGTTCTCACTGCTCGGTGCTTCGGGTGAGGCATACCGTCGGGGTATCGGCGTCTTCGCCCTCATGGCCTCATCGACCGCGCTGGTGACGCCGGTCGTCTTTCTGACCCTGGCGCCGCGTGTCTGGGCGCTGGGCAAACGCCACGGCTACACGACTCAGGTCGAGTTGATACGTGACCGCTGGGGCTCCGAACGTCTGGGAATCGCGCTCTTTACCTTTCTCGTCGTTCTCCTCGTGCCCTATCTGCTGATCGGCATCAAGGGGGGCGGCCTGACGCTCGACCAGATTACCGGCGGGACTGTCCCCGAGTGGGCGGGAAGTCTCCTCATCGCTGCCGTAGTGCTCGTCTACGTGACCGCCGGCGGCTTGCGCGGCACCGCGTGGGCCAACGCCGCCCAGACCGTCGTCTTCATGGTCCTGGGCGCCGTAACTTTCTGGGTCGTAGTGAAGAACTTCGGCGACCTCAGTGCCGCCTTCGAGCGCGTCCGCCAGGTTGACCCCGACCTTCTGATTCGAGGTGACCGCGTACGGCCGCTCGAACTCCTGAGCTACATGGCGATCCCGCTGTCGGTCGTGGGCTTTCCTCACATTTTCCTCCACTGGCTCACAGCCAAGAACGTCGCCGCCTTCCGCCTGCCGGTGGTGGCCTTCCCGCTCTGCGTCGCCGCGGTCTGGCTGCCGAGCGTCACCCTCGGTGTGCTCGGCGTGATTGATTTCCCCGGTCTGGTCGGACCGCAGGCGAACTCGGTGTTGATTCAGATGATCGGACGCTACGCCCCCGAGGTGCTCGCCGGCTTTCTTGCCGCCGGTGTGCTGGCGGCCGTGATGTCGTCGCTCGATTCCCAGACGCTCGCTCTGTCGAACATGTTTACCCACGACGTCGTCAAGCACCTGGGCCTGGCTGACCGGATGAGCGACCGCACTGAGGTCGTCCTGGGCCGGGCCTTCGTCGTCGGAGTCCTCGCCGTCGCGTTGCTACTCTCGCTCTTCATCGACACGAGCATCTTCGCCCTGGGCATCTGGGCCTTCAGCGGCTTCGCCGCGCTGACACCGCTCTTTGTCGCCGCCCTCTACTGGCGCCGTAGCACTCGCGCCGGTGCCGCCGCGGGGCTAGCCACGGCTATCGGCCTGTGGGTCTACTACCTGGTTCGAGGCTGGGGTGTGCCGGGCTATACCGTGAGCGGTAGCGGTCTCATGCCCGTCGTCGTGATGATCGTCGGTTCGGCCCTGGCTCTGATCGCCGCCTCGCTGGCGACCCAACCGCCGGAGCCCGAGCGGCTCGAACGCTTCTTCCCCACCGAGGCCGGCTCTTGAGGATCGCCTACATCGCAGCCGGTGCGGGCGGCATGTACTGCGGCAGCTGTATTCACGACAACGCTCTTGCGGCAGCGCTTCAGGCCCTCGGGCACGAGGTCGCCCTGCTGCCGACGTACACGCCACTCAAGACCGACGAAGAGAGCGTCAGCGACAGCCACCAGTTCTACGGCGCGATCAACGTCTTCCTGCAACAGAAGTCGGGCATCTTCCGTCACACACCGAGGTTCTTGGATCGGCTCCTGGATGGCCGTGCGCTGCTGAGCTGGATCTCCCGCCTGGGCGCCTCGACCGATCCGGCTGGACTCGGCGACCTGACGCTCGAAATGCTGCGCGGCGAGACCGGCGCCCAACACAAGGAACTCGACCGGCTCGTGCACTGGCTCGCGACCGACTACCAGCCCGAGGTCGTGGTCATCACGAACTCGCTCCTCTTGGGGCTGGTGCAACGGATCAAGGCGGCGCTCGGCGTCCCGGTGGTGGTTTGCGTGCAGGGGGAGGACCTGTTCATCGATCAGCTCCCCGAACCCGGGCGTCGCCGCGTGCAAGCCGAGCTCGAACGCCGAGCGAACGATGCCGACCTCTTCATCGCCCCCAGCCACTACTACGCCGACCATATGGCACGGAAGCTCGGTCAAGACCTCTCCCGTTTCGAAGTGGTACCGATGGGCATCAAACTCGAGGGTCATGGCGATCCTCCGCCGGCTGCCGCGGACCGGCCGGTGGTACTCGGCTACCTGGCCCGGATCTGCCCCGAGAAGGGGCTCGATCGGCTGGTCGAAGCCTTCATCGGCCTTGCGAGCGCCAACCCGGGCCGTGGCCTGAGCCTGCGTATTGCCGGCTACCTCGGCCCGCGTGACCGGGACTATTGGGAGGAGCAGCAGCGACGGCTTGAAGGTGCTGGGCTGAGCGACCGGGTCGACTTTCTGGGCGAGATCGACCGACCGACCAAGCTCGAGTTTCTGAGCTCGATCGATATCCTCTCCGTACCGACCGTGTATCAAGAGCCGAAAGGGCTCTTCGCCCTCGAAGCCATGGCCAGCGGTGTTGCCGTCGTCCTGCCCAATCATGGCTCCTTTCCCGAGATCCTCACCGAGACCGGCGGCGGCGTGCTTTACGAACCGGACTCAGCCATTGCGCTCGAAGCTGCCCTGAGCCGACTGATCGAGGATTCCGACGCACGGCGCGCCTTCGGCCGTCGCGGTCGCTCCGCAGTCCATGCGGCGCGCGGTGCCCAACTGATGGCAGAGCGAACGGCCACCGTTCTCACCTCACTTGTTGCGCCGTCGAAGGAGGATTGAACTTGAGCGTCGAATCCACGTGCCACTTCCAAACTCAGCGCCGGATCGAGTTTGCCGACACCGACCAGGCCGGCCTGGTTCATTTCGCTCGCTTCTTTGTCTTCATGGAGACCGCTGAGCACGAGCTGCTGCGCTCGCTCGGCACCGAGGTCCATCGAGAGTGGCAAGGTCGCGAGATCGGCTGGCCCAGAGTCGAGGCGTCCTGCCGCTATCTGAGCGCCGCGCGGTTCGCCGACCTGCTCGACATCACCGTTCGAGTGAAAAGGAAGGGCAGCAAATCGATGACCTACGCCATCGAGTTCACCCGCGACGGCCAAGCCATCGCCAGCGGCGAGTTGTCGTCCGTCTGTTGCCGGGTGGACGGCGCCGAGGGCCTCGAGTCGATTGCAATTCCGGACGACATGGCGGATCGCCTTGTAGAGTGCACGTGTGACCACGCTGCGGCTGACTGAAATCTCCAAAACCTATGGCGAGGGCTCGACCTCGGTCGAGGTTCTGCGCGGCATCGATCTCGCGCTCGAGGCCGGGGACGGCCTGGCCGTAACCGGCCCCTCGGGCTCCGGCAAGAGCACCCTGCTGCACATCATCGGCACGCTGGAAGAGCCTTCACAGGGCACGGTCGAGGTCGACGGCAAGAACCCATTCGCGTTGCCCGAGAACGAACTGGCGCGCTTTCGCAATACGACCGCGGGCTTCGTCTTTCAGGACCACCACCTCTTGCCCCAGTACACCGTGCTCGAGAACGTGCTGCTGCCCTCCCTGGCCTTCCCGCCGGCTCCAGTCGATGCCGAGGACCGAGCGCGAGACCTGCTCGACCGAGTCGGCCTCGGAGCGCGGCTGGCTCATCTCCCGGCGCAACTGTCGGGCGGCGAGCGCCAACGCGCCGCGGTGGCCCGCGCCTTGATCAACGAACCGGCCTTGCTGCTCTGCGACGAGCCGACCGGCAACCTCGACCGTAAGAACGCGGCGGCCGTGACCGACCTGCTGCTCGAACTGCGGGCCGAGACGGGCAATTTGTTGATCGTCGTCACCCACAGCGCCGAAGTCGCCGCACGGTTCAGCCGCCAGGTCACTCTGGTCGAGGGCCGATGCGTCGCAGCCTGACTCACTACTGGCGTACTCATCTGGCAGTGATCGCCGGCGCCGCCGTGACCTCGGCGGTTCTGACCGGCGCACTCATCGTGGGCGACTCGCTGCGCGGCAGTCTGCGTGATCTGACGCTCGACCGGCTGGGCGAAATCTCCTGGGCAGTGGTGGGCGAGCGTCCCTTTCGCCCTTCGCTGGCTGCCGATCTCGCGACTGATCTCGGTACGCCAACGCCGACCCAGGTCCTCATGCTGCGCGCTTCGGCTAGCAACTCCGAAACCGGTGCTCGGGCCTCGCGGGTCAACCTCTGGGGCGTGCAAGAGGACTTCTTCGCCCTCTTCCCCAGCGCGCCGGCAATCGATCTCGAGACCCGCGAGGGACCCTTCGCATCCGCTGCAGTCAATCAGTCGCTGGCGACCGAGCTCGGGATCGTCGAGGGCGCTCAAATCGTGCTCGCGTTCCAGCGTCCCAGCGACGTCCCTCGCGAGACGGTCGTCGGGCGCGCCGAGAGCGCCGACACGGTCGAACTCCTACGCCTGAGCGTCAGCCGGGTCCTACCGGATCGCGGCCCCGGCGGCTTCGGCCTCGAAGCACAGCAGACCAGAACCCTCAATGTCCTGGTCGACCGCGACCGCCTACAGCGGGCCGTCTTTGGCCGCGACGGGGCCGGCATGAACCTCCTCCTGGGGCGCCAGGCAGGCTCCGACACCGCCGATCTGGCCGGTGCCCTGCATCGAGTGCTCAGCCTGGAAGACCTGGGGCTTCAACTCGAGAGCGAGGGAGCGGTGACGACACTCGAGAGCCGTCAGTTCGTGCTCGACGATGCTCGAGCCGCCACCGCGCAGGCCGTGGCGGCCGAACTCGGTGTTCCCGTGCAGCCGGTGCTCACCTATCTCGCCAACTCGATCGAGCTCGGCGATAGGAGGGTGCCGTTCTCGACCGTTTCGGCCCTTGGAACACTGAGCGATCCAGCCTTGGGTCCCTTCTCGCTGACTGACGGCCAACCCGCGCCGGACCTCGCCGAGGACGAGGTTCTTCTCAACAGCTGGGCCGCGGACGATCTCGAGGCCCAAGCCGGTGACGAGGTCGAGCTCAGCTACTACACGCTCGGAGCGCGCGATGACCTCGAGACCCGCCGCCACAGGCTGCGGGTCGCAGGCGTCGTTGGCCTCGAGGGCCTGGCTCTCGACGCGCGACTGACTCCCGAGTTCCCGGGTATCGAGGGGGCCGACGACATCTCGGCCTGGGATCCCCCGTTCCCCGTCGATCTCGATACCATCCGCCCGCGCGACGAGGAGTATTGGGATCTCTATCGCAGCGCGCCGAAGGCATTCGTCAGCCTCGACCTGGGGCGCGAACTCTGGCGCAGCCGCTTCGGTAGCCTGACCTCGCTGCGCCTGGCGTTCCCGTCAGCCGCCGTACGTAACGCCTTCGAAACCGAGCTTACCGAGCGACTCGACCCACGCCAGGCGGGACTCATGGTCCGCTCGTTGCGGGCCGAGGGGCTCGAGGCGGCGCGCGGCGCCACCGACTTCGCCGGACTGTTCCTCGGTCTGAGCCTGTTTCTGATCGTGGCCGCGGCGCTTCTGGCAGGACTGCTCTTTCGCCTTGGCGTCGAGCGCCGGGCGGGCGAGATCGGGTTGCTTCGGGCCACCGGGTTCCCAGCCCGCCGAGTCCGGCGGCGCTTCTTGAGAGAAGGCCTGGTCTTGGCCACGGTGGGAACAGTACTCGGCCTGGCCGGCGGTACCGTCTATGCCTGGGCGCTGCTGGCCGGCCTACGCAGCTGGTGGCTCCCAGCAATCGGTGAGCCGGTGCTCTTTCTGCACGTCACAGCGACGACGCTCGTGATCGGAACACTCGCGTCGATCGCGGTAGTCGCTCTCGCGATCGCCCTGGCTCTGCGCCGCCTGGGCAAGGCCTCGATCGTTGCACTGCTACGCGAGGTGGTGACTGCCTCCGGGGAGCCAACCTCACGTCGATCCCTGGCCATCGCGAGCGTCGCCCTGGTCGCCGCCCTGGGGTTGAGCGCCGCCGCCTGGACGGCCGACGCTCGCAGCGCCGCAGGACTGGCATTCGGGGTTGGAGCCGCCCTGCTGGTCGCCGGCCTCGCGTTCTTCGCCCATCGCACAGGCCGACCCACGACCGCGGCCACTCGCCTCGGAAAGGGCGGCGGCTGGACCCTGGCAGCCCGCAACAGCACCCGCAACCGCGCCCGCAGCCTGCTGTGCATCTCACTGATGGCGAGCGCCAGCTTCGTCATCGTCGTCGTCGCTGCCAATCGACTGCACGGCGAGATCGACGTCACCGACCGCGCCTCGGGGGCCGGTGGCTTCACCCTGGTCGCCGAAACCGATGTGCCGATCTACGGCCACCTCGCCGACGAATCGACCGAGGTTGCCGCAGCGATCGACGGCTCCACGGTCGTGCCCTTTCGCCTCCTGCCCGGCGAAGACGTCAGCTGCCTCAATCTCTACCAGCCTCAACGGCCGCGCCTTCTGGGAGCACCGCCTGAGATGGTTGCGCGCGGCGGGTTCACCTTCAGTCAGACGTTGGCTCCCCCCGAAAGCGTCATCGACAACGGTTGGGAGCTGCTCAACCAGCCGCTCGGGGAGGGCGTGATTCCCGCCATCGGCGACCTCAACTCGGTCCTGTGGATACTCCATTCGGGACTCGGCAAGGACATCGTGATCGAGAACGAACGGGGCGAGGAACTCCGGCTCAGGCTGGTCGGACTCCTGAGCAAGAGCCTCTTTCAGAGCGAACTGGTGATCTCCGAGGCCGACTTCGAACGACATTTCCCGAGTACCACCGGCTACTCTCACTTCCTGCTGGCACCAGAACCGTCGGCTAGCGTCGCAGTGGCCGCCACCCTCGAGACCGAGCTGGCTCGATTGGGTTTCGACGCCGTCTCGACTCAGGAGCGCCTCGTCTCTTTCCAGGCGGTCGAGAACACTTATCTCTCGACGTTCCAGACCCTGGGCGGGCTCGGTTTGATCCTCGGCACACTGGGTATGGGCATTATCTTGCTGCGCAACGTGTTGGAACGCCGAGCTGAGCTGGCGACGCTTCGGGCCATCGGCTTCAGGCGATCTCGCCTGCAGGCTCTGGTCCTGTTGGAGAACGCCTTCCTGCTCCTGACCGGACTGGCCATCGGAGCGGTCGCCGGAGCCGCCGCGGCCGCGCCACGCCTCGCCAGCACCGGCCAGAATCTTCCATGGTTCAGCCTCGGGATGATCCTGCTCGGCGTCTTCGCGATCGGGATGGCCTCGAGCACCCTGGCTGTCCGCAGCGTCGCACGGCTGCCGCTCGTCACTTCCCTACGGGCTCGATAGCCCAGGGGCGGCTGTCGCGGCGCTCTTGGGGCGCGCTGCTACAGTCTGCTTGCGAATGAACCGTTTGCCCGCCGGTGCGCTGCTTCTCCTGGTCATGGCGTGCTCCCAGCCCGAGCCGCCGAACATCATCTTTCTGATGGCCGACGATCTCGGCTGGGCGGATCTCGGGGCCTATGGCAACGAGACGCTACGGACCCCGCACCTGGACCGAATGGCAGCCGAGGGCGCCCGCTTCACCCAGGTCTACGCTGGCGCTTCGGTTTGCGGCCCGAGCCGCTGCTCGCTCATGACCGGACTTCATGGCGGCCACTGCCGCTTACGCGACAACCTCGCTCAGTGGACCAAGGGGGACACTCGGGAAGACCGGTTGGTGTCCTTGGCCACCGAAGACGTCACCGTGGCCGAGCTGCTGCACGAGCAGGGCTATGCGACCGGCGGAGTCGGCAAGTGGGGGTTGGGAGATCTCGGCTCGAGCGGCCTCCCCAGTCTGCAGGGCTTCGATCACTTCTTCGGCTACCTCGACCAAAAGTGCGCTCACAATCACTATCCCGAGACTCTTTTTCGCGACGAGGTGGAAGAGGCCGTTGCGGGCAACTACGGCGGCGCACAGACGGTCTACGCCAACGACCTCTTCACTGACGAGATCCTGTCGTTTATCGACGCCCATCAGGACGAGCCGTTCTTTCTCTATGGCGCCCTGACCCTGCCTCACCTCAACTGGCAGGTGCCCGAAATGGGGCGCTGGGAGAGTTCCGATCTCCCCCTCGTCGTGCGCCGTTACGGCGCGATGGTCGAGTGGCTCGACGCCGCCATCGGCCGCATTCTCGATCATTTGGACACCCGTGGTTTGAGTGAGCGCACCCTGGTCTTCTTCACCAGCGACAACGGCTCTTTCGAGCCCTTGAGTAGGTGGCTCGGCAGTCACGCCGACCTGCGAGGGCAGAAGTCTCAAGTGTACGAAGGCGGCATCCGGGTACCGATGCTCGTCCGCTGGCCCGGGACCATCGAACCCGGGGCCGTGAGCGACGCGGTCTGGAGTCACGTCGATTTTCTGCCCACGGCGCTCGAGCTGGCTGGCGGCCCCGCTCCCCAGGGCCTCGACGGAGTCTCCGTGCTTCCGACCCTACTGGGTCGCAAGCAGAGCTTCGACCGACCGCTGTACTGGGAGGTTCATCGCCCCTTCGCCCAGGCGGTTCGCCAAGAGCGCTGGAAGGGCATCCGCTTTGGAACCGAAGAGCCACTGGCTCTTTATGACCTCGAAGCGGATCGCGGCGAGACCACCGACCTCGCCGGTGAGAACCCGGACGTCGTGCGCAGACTCGAGGCGTTGCTTGACAGGGAGCGAGCGGAGACAGCCGACTGGCCGGCGGTGAAGCATGCCGGGGAAGGCGCGACCTGAGCCGCCGGCGCCCACGCTACGGATTGATCCGAGCTTCCTACTGCGAGGCTTCCGCCGGCTCGAAGGCGAGCCGCCAACGACCACCGTCCCAAGCCGGTAGCTCCTCCCGCAGCCCGTCGATTTCACCGACGATCATCTTCCAGTCGCTGCGGCTCCCCTGATCCCAACCGACGAACAACAGCTTGCGACCCAGACGATCTGCCGTGGCTTGCACAGCGCGCAGTTGCGCCGGCCGCTTCAGGCCCCAGAAGTGGACCACGGCTTGTTCGGGCGGTCCATAAAGCGACTTTAAGTAGTAAAAGCCCCAGTCGATGCAGACGATCAAGTAGCGCTCTGCGAAGCGCTCGTTCAGAGCGTCGTTCATCGTCTCCAGATCGCGACTCGCGCGTGAGGTGATCCCCTCGTGGCGCAGCTCGACAAACTGTAGATAGAGCAGGCTGTTGAGCAGCACGAAGAGGACGACGAGTAGGCATACCAGCCGCCGTCCCGAGAGCGGCGCGAGGAGTTCGTAAAGAGCCAGGATCAAGAAGGGAAGGCCCAGCTGGACGTGATGCGCCGCATGGCTCTTGGCCGAGAGGGCGACGAGAGCGATCGACACAACCCAGCCGGCGACGAGCCAGAGGGCTCGGCGGGAGGACCCGTCTGCCCTCCTGCGAGCCACGACGAAGCCGTAGACCAGGGTGGCGGCTATCAGGCCGACCAAGACCAGCCCCGTGCCGGTGACCGGACGCGGGTCTCGCATGATCAAGTGCGAACTGCGCAGCGGATTGATCAGGAACGGAAGCAGAACGCCGGTGAAGCGCTGCTTGATCGCAAGGTAGTCGAAGAGCACTGGGGCGCCGGTAATGACGCTGTGGTAGGGCAGGCCTGCGGCAGTCTTCGAGAACAGAAGCGCCAACGTAGGAACTGCGAACGCTGCGGCACCGACCGCGCCGGCGGCTAGCCGCCGCAGAGCCGGCCGAGAGCCGGTCGGAGTTCCGGTCGGCGTGGCGGTCGGGGCGGTCGGGGCGGTCGCCGGGTCGAAGGTCAGGGCCACGACCAGCAGTGCCAGCGACGGCACGACGAAGAAGAAGGCCACCTTGTTCCAGACGCCGATGAAGGCCATCAGGCCGATCGCCAGCGGGTAGAGGGCTTGGTACCGCAACCTCGCGGCCGCGGAGGCTCGCCATCTTCGAAGCACGCAGTAGATCGCGACTTGGAGCGTCAACTGCAAGCAAATCGGGCCGAGATCGAAGACCTGAATCGCCGAATAGCTCAAGAACGAAAGTAGGACGAAGAAGTTGACCGCTGGCCGGACGCCGAACACCCGGTGCAGGAGGAGCGACTGGGCGGCGATCGCCAGTATGCCGAGCAACCGCGCCGAGAGCGGTGAGGGCCAGAGCGCAAAGATGGGCAGATAGAGCAGGCCGGGCAGACTGCCCGAGTAGGTGTAGGAGCGCAGCGGTAGCATCGTCCCGCCCCAGGGCGCGAGCCCGAGCTCGGTGCAACTGCTGCGAAACGTATTGGCCATGTTGCCCGGGTACCACTTACATGCGAGGTGGTGGTAGCCCAAGAACTCATCCATGTGCCAGGGCACTACAGCTGCAACGGTGAAGAGGAATGCGCCGCCGACCGCGGCCATGACAACGAGATCGAGCCACTGATCCGCAGCCCATTGTTTCCAACGTGATGCCGCAGTCACCGCTCCTAGCCTCGCAGGCGAGCCGTGGGGGTCATGTGCGTCGTCGCAGCCACTGTTGCCCGAGGGTCAGAAATGCCAGCGTCAGGCCCGCGACGTTCCACCACGCGAGGGAGCCGCCGGGCTGACTCTGAGGTGGCATCAACGCTGCCCCCGCCGCCAGGAAGAGCATCGCGCGCTCGAGTCGACTCAGTGGCGCCAGGCCGTGCCCCGCTATTGCTGCCGCCAGGGGTACGATCCCGCCGATGGCAACCGCCAACGCGAGGGCCACGGCGCCGGCGCCGGCCGTGGAGCCGTCGACGTCGAGCATCAACAGTTCCGGTCGATAGACGAAGAGAAACGGCAGCGCGAAGCCGACGAGCGCAAATCGAAAGGCCGCAAAGCTGCTGGCCATGATCCTCGCCTCGGCGATCGATGCCGCCGTGAAGGCGGCAAGAGCCACCGGCGGTGTGACCATCGACATCATGCCGAAGTAGAAGATGAAGAGGTGCGCGGCCAGCGGCACGATGCCCAGTCCCGACAGCGCCGGCCCGATCAGGGTGGCCATCAACAGGTAGCAGACGGCGGACGGCAGACCCATCCCGAGGATGATCGAGGACACCATGATCAGACCCAGCGCCGCCAGTAGGTTGCCCTGAGCCAACGGCAAGATCAGCGCCGGAAGCCGGGTGCCGACGCCGGTCAGCGTGACGACACCCAACACGACACCTACGCAGGCGGCGGCAGTGATCAGCGGCATCGTCCCCTGTGCCGCCCGTCGGCAGGTCTGCTCGAGTTCGCGCCAACCGAGCCGGGTCCGGCGATTGAGAAAGCTCAAGGCCAACGCAGCAAAAAGCCCTCCCGTCACTGCCCGGAAGACGCTGAAGCCAAGAAAGAGCAGCAACAGAAGAGCCCCGAGCCCGGCGACGAAAATTCCTGTCTCCAAAGTCAGTATTCGGTCTTCGGCCACGTCGCCGGTGGTCGGGTTCGTCTCGGCGCGACCGACCTGCAAGCCTTGAAAGTGCACCAACAACAGCAACGAGAGGTAGTACAGGATCGCCGGCAACAGAGCGGCACGCACGATCTGGAGGTAGCTCACCGTCGGCTCGACCAGCTCGAGCATCATGTAGGCCCCGGCGCCCATCACCGGCGGCACCAAGGCTCCCCCTGAGCTGGCGGCCGCCTCGATGCCGGCCGCGACTTCGCGCCGGAAACCCGCTCCTCGCATGAGTGGAATCGTGAATGTGCCGGTGGTAGCGGTGTTGGCGACCGCGCTGCCGGACAGCGAACCCATCAGACCACTCGACACCACTGCCACCTTGGCCGACCCACCTACCCCGCGGCCGAAGAGCCGCTGCACCGAGCCGACGATCGCGTTCGTGGTTCCCGTCGCCTCGAGGACGCTGCCGAAGAGGACGAAGAGAAAAACGTAGGTGAACATCACGCGCAACGCGATGCCGAAGACACCTTGGCTGTGCAGGAAGGTCTGCGCCGCCAGCCGGCTCAGGTCGTAGCCCCGATGGGGCAGCAGCCAGTCGGGCAGCATCGAGCCGAAGAGCCCGTAGAGCAGGAAGATCGCAGCCAGAGTCGGCAGGGCCCAGCCAACCGTGCGGCGGGCACCTTCGAAGACCAACGCCAAGCCGACGACTGCCACCGCGATATCGAGCCCTTGCTCAATTCCCGCCCGTTCGCCGAGAGACCGTCCTCCGAGCCACCAGGTAGTGAAAAGAGGCTCAGCTTGAACCGCAACGTAGCCAAAGACCGCTGCGCTCGCCAGCGCCAAGCCGGAATCGAGACGAAGCCGCCAGGCCGCCACTTCGCGCTCCGCAAGAAAGCACAACACCAGACCGAGGCCGGCGAAGGCAGCTAGCTGCGTCTCAGGCCGCAAGGTCGGGTAGTTGACCTGCCAGAGAACGAAAAGAGGCAACGCCACCGCGCAAACGCGAGCTACCGAGCGCCGCCCCCCTGAAGTGGTCATTCGCTAGCCGGGCTGTCTGCTGCGCCGCCGACCTGGGGCCAGATGCCGATCTCGCGGTAGTAGCGCTCCGCGCCCGGGTGGAACGGCGTTCCGGTGTCCCGGGCCGCGTTGGCCGGGTTGATCGCGCGTCCAGCCGGGTGCCGTTCGACCACCTGCGCCCGCTGCTCGTAGAGCGTCTTGGTTACCTGATAGACCAGCTCTTCATCGGCGTCGGCCCGGGCCACGAGGTGCATCGAGCCGACGTTCATGCCTGCAAAGTCCTCATCCTGCCCCGAGTAGGTTCCGGCCGGCACTACGGCGGGCGCGAAGAACGGATAGGTTTCGATCAGGCTCGCGCGGGCGGCCGAATCAAAGGGCAAGAAGAGTACGTCCTGAGAGGTGGTGACTTGGGTGACTGACGCGGTCGGCACCGCGCCGCCGAGAAATGCCGCCGCCGCCGCCCCGTCCGCCAGCAGATCGCCGGCCGCTGTTTGGGTGCCGTTGAGCGGCGTGAAGTCGTCATAGGTCAGGCCATGGGCCCCGAGAATCGGGCCGAGGAAGTACTCGAAGCCGGCACCGGCGGGACCAACGACCACCCGCTTGCCACGCAGGTCGGCGATCGAAGTCAAGCCACTGCTCAGCGGCGTCACGAAGAACGCCACGTTGGGGGCCAGGGTCATGACACTGGCCACTGGATGCACTTCCCCCCAGGCGCCCTCGCCGCGAACGGCGAAATAGCTGATCGCCGCATTGGCCAGAGCAAAGTCGAGTTCTCCGCTCACCAAGCGGCGGATGTTCTCCTGGGTGCCCTTGGTCGCCTCCGCGGTCACCGTCCAACTGTCGGCGCCGGCGGCATTCAATACCTCGCTCAAGGCGCCACCGACGACAAAGAAGGCGCCGCCGGGTGGCGCCGTCCCGACGCTCAAGAAGCGCTTCTGAGGAGCCTGTGGTGTGGAGTCTTCTCCGCCGCCACACCCCGCGACCAGAGTTACAAGGAGGGCGAGGGAAAGGCCGAGAGGAAGAAATCTGAGACCGCGTAGCATCGCGGGATTCTAGCAGTCTGCCCGGCGCCTCAAGGGGACATCAACCGGCTGCGACCGGCAGTTCGAAGAGCGCCGCTTCCTGGTGGTTGCGCACCAGGAGATACCGCCCGGCAAGTGCGGGGCAATTCCACGTCTTCCCGTCGAGCGCCGAGAACCGGCCGAGTTCGCGATGCTCCTGTGAGTTGGGCTCGACCAGGAAGACCTCGCCGTCCTCGGCCAGCACCAAGAGCAATTCATCGACCAGGATCACCTGCCCGTGTCCGTAGCGGCCGCGCTTCCAGCACCGTTCGCCCGTGGCGGGATCGAGACAGATCAGGACGCCATCGTCGAGACCGTAGATGAACCCATCATGCAGAACCAGATTGGTGAACTTGGCCTTGAGTCGCGGGCTCTCCCACACCAGATCCACCCGGTAGATGTCTCCCACTCTGCCTACCTGAAGGAGCTTGGCACCTTCGCCGTAACCGCTCGACACGAGCACGGTGTCGTCTCCCACGACCAGCGGCAACGCGACGTTGGGCTGACGAGCCGACCATGGGTAGCTCCACAGCACCCGCCCGGTGGCGATGTCGTGGCCGACGACGGAGGCCCGGTTGAAGATCACGATCTGCCGCTCGCCGCCGAGTTCGAGCACGGTTGGAGAGGAGTAACCGACCGCGTCCGTTCCGGCCTGCCAGACGACGGCACCGTCGGCGGCTGAAAAGGCCACCAGGGATGCCTCGGCCGATCCGACGCCGACGACCACCATTTCATCGACGACCAGGGGCGAGTTCGGACGCCCCCATTCGGGAGTCGTCACCTTGTACTCGGCCTCCAATTCGTGGGTCCACAGCCGCCGACCGCTGGCGAGGTCGAGAGCATTCAGGCGACCGGTCGCGCCCAGGGTGAAGACCCGATTCCCGGAGATGGTCGGTGTGGCTCGCGGACCGACACCGGCGAGCCCGGTCTCGTAGTGCGCCGTGTCGGCGTGCTCCCAGATAGGCTCGCCGCTTGCCAGGGCATAGGCCACGACGAGTTCGTCCTCACCGCGCTGTTCCTGAGTGACCGCCAGACTCCCGGCGATCGCGAACGCCGACCAGCCCTCGCCGATCGACCGGCGCCAGACTTCTCGCGGCGGCTCGGCGGACCAGTCACGGGCCAGCGTCAGGCCCTCGACGGTTGCATTGCGGTCAGGACCGAGAAACTGAGGATAGTCAGTGACCGGCCCAACCAGCTCGTCACCGCGGGCCGCGACGGGAACAACTCCCGCGCCGGACCAGCGCCACTCGAGAATCGGCACCAAGTTGCCACTGACGCCGCCAAATTCGACCAGTTGGCTGAGACCGAAAACCAGCCCAACGAGTAGCGCGAAGCTGACCAGCCGCCGGCGCCAGGGCAGCCGGCTCATGAAGAGAAGCCACAGGGTGGCCAAGAAAACGGCGACGATCCCGGCAGCGATAGCCATCATGACCTTGTCCTGCCCCGTCCGATCGCCGACCCCCCAGATCCATACCTGCGCGGCGAGCCAGAGAAGACCAACTGCGAGAAGCGGCCACCAACGAATCGGACGGTTCTTCATGGCGCGATGATACAGCGCCGGGTGAAGCCGAGACGCGCACCGCCGGGATAGACTTTGGACGAGCGAAAACGCCTTTCAACCTGCTCGAGGAGGTCCGCCATGACACGCCCGTTCGTCCTCTCCCTCATCTTGGCGACCGCGATCGCGCCCGCGGTCACGGCGGAGAACTGGCCCCAATGGCGTGGCCCTGAGCGAACTGGTGTGAGCACCGAATCCGCGCTGCCCCTGGCTTGGGGAGCGGACAAGAACGTGGCGTGGAAACTGCCGTTGCCCGGTGTCAGCGGGGCCACACCGATCATCTGGGAGGATCGCGTGTTCCTCAACGTGGCCGAAGCAGGCTCGCTTTACCTCTGGTCGGTGGGCCGCGACGACGGCGCGGTCTTGTGGAAGCGCCGGCTCGACAACCGCGACGAGACCAAACGCAAGGGCAACATGTCCTCGCCCTCCCCGGTCACCGACGGCACCACCGTCTGGGTCATGACCGGAACCGGCGTCCTGCGGGCCTTCGATTTCTCCGGCCGGGAGTTGTGGAGTCGCGACCTGCAGAGTGACTTCGGCGCCTTCGGCATCCTGCACGGCTATTCCTCATCGCCGCTGCTGCACGACAGCAGCCTTTACGTCCAGGTCCTGCATGGCTTCCACACCGACGACCCGTCGTACGTCCTCGCGATCGAGGGAGCGAGCGGTCAAACCCGCTGGCGGGTCGAGCGCCCCACCGACGCACCGCGCGAGGCACCGGACGCTTACACGACACCGGCGCTTCTCGCCCGTGGAGAGCGAACGGAGCTGGTGGTCAGCGGCGCCGATTACGTGACCGGCCACGATCTGGAAACCGGCGCCGAGTTGTGGCGCGTCGGAGGGCTCAATCCCACCGCCAATCCGAGCCAACGGATCGTCGCGTCACCGGTCGTCGTGGACGACATGATCTACGTGCCGTCGCGAGTCAAGCCGATGCTGGCGTTGGCCGCCGGTCCCGATGGCGCACCGCAGGTTCGGTGGAGCCACGACGAGGGCCCCGATGTTCCGACGCCCGCCATTACGGCCGAACATATCTTCGTCCTGCGCGACCGCGGCACGATGTTCTGCCTCGACCGCACCACAGGCGAGGTCCTTTGGGGACCCGAGAGGGTCGCGGGCGGCACCTACAGTGCGTCCCCTCTGGTGGCCGACGGCCGGGTGTACGTCACCAACGAAGCAGGGACAACGACGGTGGTTGCTGCGGCCCCGGAGTTCGAACTCCTGGCAGAGAACGCTCTTGGTGAGAACACGCTGGCCTCGCTCGCGGCGGCTGGTGGTCGCCTCTATCTGCGCACCGCCGAGCACCTCTATGCTCTCGAGCAGGGCCCCGAACACGCCGACTGACTCTGTCTAGATCGAGAGGTTGGCGTAGTGCTCGACGATTCGCCGCCACGGGCCGGCGGCACCGAGTCGAGTGAGATTGCCGAAGTGTCCCGCCAGTGAACGGTCGATGAAGACGACGTCCTGTGGAAACTGCATGTCCACCGAGTGAGACCAGTTGGCCATTCCGAGTTCCATGATGCGCCCATAGAAGTCGGGGTCCTCGCCAAAGGCGTAGGTCGGAGACGCCCGCAAGATCTCACCCAATAGGTCAATGTAGGGATCGATGACCTCCTGCGGTAGGGGTGTGGGCCCCTTCTTGTGGAGGCCCAATCGCATGAGGGCGTCCGGCACTTCAGTCCGCCGGCCCTCCATGACGGCTCGCACCACTCCCGAGTAGCCCGCGGCAACATCTGCCGGAACCCGCTTGAGGCACCCGAAGTCGTAGACCACGACCTGCCCGCCCTCGAGAAAGGCGAAGTTCGCCAAGTTGGGATCGGCGTGCAGCAGCCGGTGTTCGAACAGGCCGCGGAACTGGAACTCAAAGAGGACTTCTCCCCATTGGCTCTTCTGCTCTGCCGAATAGGCCGTGGAACAAGCGTCACGGGGGCGAATACCCTCGACCCGCTCCATCACCAGAACCCGGTCGGTGCTCAGTTCTTCGATGACCGAGGGGATCACGATTTCAGGGATAGCGGCGTGCAGCTCGCTCATCCGACGGATATTGGCCGCCTCATGCTCGTAGTCGAGCTCCTCGAGGAGGCGATCCTTCAGTTCCCCCCAGATCGGCTCGAAATCGACCTCGAAGGCCATGGCAAAGAGCGAGCCGAGCAAGCGCTTCAGGTTCTTCAGATCGGCGCGGACAATCTCGCTGATGAGCGGGTATTGAATCTTGATCGCCACGTCGCGCCCGTCGAGCAAGCGCCCGCGATGCACTTGGCCGATCGAGGCTGCAGCAAACGCCTCGGGCTCGAACTCGGAGAGGAACTCCTCCACCGAGCCCCCCAAAGAACCCTCCAACTCGTAACGCATGACCTCGGCCGGCGCGCGCGGAGCCTCACGCTGAAGGGTCTGAAGCACCTCTGCGACCTCCGGTGGCAGCATCCCCTCGTAGAGGCTGAGCATCTGCCCGATCTTCATCGCCGCGCCCTTCATGTCGCCCAGGGTCTCGACGATTCGGGTCGCGTTCTTGACCAGATTCTCCGTGCGCCGGAGCTGTTGTCCAGGCGACGAGAGCGCTAGATCCGCGGCGCGGCGACCGAGCACCGAAGCGCCTACCCGCCCGACAAGACCGCCAAGGCGCACGAACCGGTTGATGGACGACGTCGATGGCGGCCGGTCAGTCACAAGGAGAGCATACTCGCAGCGGGCCACTCGGTCGCGAGACTCCGAGGGTGATCGCTCAACCTCGGGCGTGCCTACAAATCCGGGTCGGTCAGCGGATCGAGGTAGATCTCACGGCTGCAGTCGGCGCACAAGCCATGGCTGAAGTGCACCTCGCTACGCCGACTCAAATAGGCCTCGATTCGCTCCCACTCGCCTTCCCTATTGCGCACGTTCTTGCACGACATGCAGATGCGGATCAGACCGGTCAGCGAGATTTCGCCACGCGAGTCCCGCAGTTCACTGGTCCTGCGCCGCAAGTCGCGCTGGTGCATCCTCAGGACCCGAGCCTCTTTGCGCGCCTCCTCGGCACGTCCTGCCTCTGCCACAACTAGCGCCGCCCACCTGGCTAGCGCCGCCAGCTCGGCGTGCTCTGCCGGTGAGCTGCGATGGGGCTCGCGGTGGAGGGTATACAGAACACCCAGGACTTGATCGCCGGCCATCAGAGGCTGCCCGGCGTAGGCTCGGTAGCCGTACCGTTCGAGCATTGGGTTCGCCTTGAATGGATCGTTGCCGATCTCCGCTACAGCGCACGGCCTTCGGTTGTCCACGATCCAGCGAGACGCTCCACCCGTTCCACGGACCGCGTGAGCCGCCGTCTCTGCGGGCTGCTCGGGCACGGTCGAGGCGCTGACGGAAAATGAGTCCTGGGACTTGTCCCAGAGGACAACACTCGCCGCAGCAACGGCCGGCAATTGGCTTGTCGCCAGTTTTGCAACGCGGTCGAGCGCTGCCTCGAGTTCAACGGGTTGATGACTCATATCCGAGCCGCTCCTCGGGTCAGAAGGTCCTGCTCACTATGGGGGTGTTTCGATGGACCGCGAACGGTCACTAACGGGATAGGCGACCGACCTTACTCGCCTGGCGCGCTTGATTCAACTCGGACCGACGGCGACTTCACGACTCACGAAGGAGGAGGCGACGGCGACTGGATCCAGAAAGCCGACCGCGAGGCGTTGGCGCCCAGCACGCAGGCTCAGCTCGAAGTCCGTCACGTGAGTTCGCGAGCGAACATCGGCGAAATCCTCGGCTGCAACTTCTATCCTGAGCAGTCCTTCCTGTACGGGGGCCATGTCTCCGGCCGCCGACCGCGCCGCGATATAGACCTGAGCCTCGAGGACGTAGAGCGAGCCCTGCCGAGTCAGGGTCACCGAGGCCAGCGGAACGCTCAACCGGACCGGCAGAATCCAGCCCTTGCCCTCAGAATTCGCCCGTGCCTGGCCGACTTCCAAGGTCAGGCCGAGGGGGTTGTCGTCGATACCCAACAGCAAGGCCGTGCTCGTGCGATCCGCCGCCTTCACTGCCAGAGGCTTGTCCAGGTACCCTCGTCGATACCGCGCCTTGAGCCCCCGGCGCCGCAATTTCACCTTGAGGGTGTGAAATTGGGCGTCGCCGCTGTGGGGCGGATCGTAGCCCAGGGAGTAGTAGCCCCCGGCGTCCGCGCGCGCCTGCTCGAGAAGAGCCTGCAGGTCGCCGCCGATGACGGCGTCACCACCGGTTTCGTCTGCCAGCACCCGTAGCGTCTCAGCCAGGTTGTCTTCACGAACGCTCTTGAACTGAGGAGAGAAGAGCTCGACCCCGGCGCCGCCAAACTCGGCTTCGATGCCCCCAACATTGCCCTGTGCCTTGAAAGCATAGAAGCTCACTCCACTCGCGTTGGCCAGGGCGGTCAGGAGCTGCAACTCTTCGGTGGGTCCCTGTCCGAGGTTCTTCGGCCGCCGCCCCTGGCTCGATTCGATAGCACTCAGGGCTCCGGACCGAGCCCTGATGTCGGCGTCGACCGCCTCGAAATTGCTTTGGTCGACGGTGCCCTGTTGAACCCCTCTCAAGGTCTCACTCACCGCCTGGTAGAGCTCCTGTCCGGGCCTGGCGGGCAGCCCTTCGCTGACATAGATCACGGCTTTGCGGCCGGGAAGAGCCGCCAGCGAGTTTGCCAGGTGGCTCAGGGCGTACAAGCTCGCCTCGTTGAGTTCCTTGACCCGCTCGGCGTAGCCATCGATCTGGCGGGTGAGCTCGGCCAGATAGCGCGGCACTTCGGTATCCCGGACCTCACTGGCTGTGAGCTGGCGTATGTTGCTCAACATCTGCAACGCCTCGCGAGCCACGGCCGAGCGCTGGCGTTGGCGGATGACCCCCAACGGACTGAGCTCGGCAGAGTCGCGCAACGCGGCGAGCACCAGATCCCGATCGTAGGTGAACGGCTGGTTCATCCTCAGCACCCCGTCGTAGGAGGCCACCGCAAAGGCTACGGCCGATTCTCTTTCGCGATGAACGAAGCCGCGCAGTTGCTCGAGAGCTCGCCGTCGCTGGCCACCGTCAATCGTGTAGTCGTCGAGGTAGAGCACGACGTACTGTGGTGCCACCTCACCGGTCGGCGGGGACTCGAGGTCTCGCATCGCTGGTAGCGAGTCTACGTAGGCGAAGTTCGTCACTTTCACCTTGCGGCCGTCCTCTTCGAGAACGAAGTCCTTGGCTGCGAGCCCCGTCACCGCTCGACCTTCCTTGTCGGTCACGTAGACCTCGACGTTGACGACGTTGACCTGAACGGCGTCAAGGAACGTGGGCGCCTGGTCAGCGGCGACCGAAACGGCTGGGACAACTCCTGCCAGCGCCAGGATAAGACTCAGCCTTGCAATGCCGGACATGCGCTCAAAGAGTACCGTAGCCGGGGCTCGTAGCCGTCGTTTTCTATATAGTTCACGCAAGAACTTTGACCACGCGCCCGGAAACCACGGGGTAGCCGGCTTCGCAAGGCCGGTCGATGGCCTGCGGCGTCAATGGTGCAGCGTCTCCACACCGGGGGGGATCGGGGGGTAGCGTGAGCAAGCAGGAGCGACAATCAGAGAGAACGCGCACCCGCGTCAAGGCCGTCGTCCATCAGGCCGGCGCCGACAAGTCCGTGACGGGGTTCACCACTGACATCTCTCGCGAAGGGCTGTTCATTCAGACCCGCAACCCGCTTCCTCCGGGCACTCCGATCAAGATCGAATTGACCTACTCGGACGGCCGGATCGACCTCGAGGGGGTCGTAGTCCGAGCGGAGAGAGTGCCCGTGCAACTCCAGGGTGCCATGAAGGCGGGCATGGGAATTCGAATCCACCCCTCTCCCGACATGTCTCGGGCGACCGGGACGTCGCGCCCAGCCCGTGTTCCGCTGGGCTCGGATGTCGTGGTCTTTTTCGGCAGCGAACGCCTCCTGCTCAAGCTGCACGACCTCAGTGCCTCAGGCGCGGCGCTCCTCGCCGAGGAAAAACCGCCCGACATGACCTTCGTTCGTCTGCATCTGAAGCTGCCGTCGGTCTCCGGGGTCATCGAACTCGAGGGCATCCCGGTGGGGACACCACGCCAACTGGGCGAACACTCGCTCATCGCGATCAACTTCCTGGACCCTCCGGCAGAGTTCGTATCCCGCATTGAGGCTCTGCTCGAAGAGCGCGCCGACGGCGAAGAGGAGTAGCCCGTCTCGCCCCCCAGCGGCAAGCGGTGTTGGAGGATTCGCTGTGAGAGGATTCGAGCGTGGAACGACGTGGGGAGGGTGTTTTTCTAGAGGGTGGTCGTGCCACCTCGAGGGCTGGCCTGGTGATCCAGAGTGTCGCGCTGGTTAGTCTGACCTGCCTCATGGCGGTCGCTACCGCCGTTGCCTCCGATGACTCGGCGCTGAGCGACGAGGTAACGCTTCTCGTTCACGGCGGGACTGTGGTCACCATGGATGCCAGCGGAACCGTGATCAACAACGGCGCCGTCGCGCTGGCCGGTGCCAGGATCGCCGCCGTGGGTGACACTGCGACCCTGGGCGAGGCCTTCCCTTCGGTTGAGCGTCTCGACGCCGCCGGCGGCATCATCATGCCGGGCCTGATCAACACTCACACTCACGCTCCCATGGTCTTGTTTCGTGGGTTGGCGGACGATCTCGACCTCATGGAGTGGCTCGAGGGGCATATCTTCCCCGCCGAAGCGCGGTACGTGGACGAGGAGTTCGTGCGCTGGGGCACCCGGCTCGCCTGTCTCGAGATGCTGCGTGGCGGCACGACGACCTTCGTCGACATGTACTACTTCGAAGACGCGATCGCAGAAGAGGCCGACCGCTGCGGCATTCGGGCTGTGGTCGGCGAGTCCCTGATCGATTTCCCCGCGCCCGACAACAAGACTTGGGATGAGGCGGTTGCCTATACCCGACGCTTCGTCGAACGCTGGCGCGGACACCCCCGCATCACCCCTGCCGTCGCTCCTCACTCGGCCTACACCGTCTCGGCGGAACACCTCGTCACCGCCCACGCCCTCGCCAGCGAACTCGATGTCCCACTGTTGACCCATCTCTCGGAGGATCGTGGCGAGATTGAGCGCGTCACCGAGAGCACCGGCAAGACCTCGATCGACTACCTGGATGAGCTAGGCGTGCTCGACAGCCGCGTCGTCGCCGCGCACGTCGTCTGGCCCAGCCCCTCTGAGATCGAGATTCTCGCCGCGCGCGAGGTCGGCGTGGCTCACTGCCCGCAGTCCAATATGAAGATCGCCGCCGGAGTGGCTCCGGTGCCCGCGATGCTCGCCGCCGGTGTCGCCGTCGGCCTGGGCACCGATGGCGCGGCCTCCAACAACGACTTGGACCTGTGGGAGGAGATCGATACCGCCGCCAAGCTCCACAAGGTCATCAGCGGCGATCCGAAAGTGCTCGACGCCGAAGAGGCTTTGCGAATGGCCACCATCGGGGGAGCACGGGCGCTAGGTCTCGCCGGCGAGATCGGTTCCATCGAGGTGGGCAAGCGAGGCGATCTGCTGGTCGTCTCAGTCGATGCGCCGCACCAGCTGCCGCATTACGATCCTTACTCCCTGCTGGTCTACTCGACCGGTGCCGCCGACGTGAGCGCCGTCTTGGTCGACGGCCGCGTGGTCGTCGAGGGGAGCCGGGTGCTCACCCTGGATGTGGACGAGGTCCTCGAGAAAGCGAAGCTCTACGGCGCGCTTGTCGCGAGCGGCAAGCCCACCTCTGAGACCCACTGAAACGCGGCAAGAGTGTCCCTGGCGCCTTTGCCACGATCACTCGATATAGCCCAAGGCTCGTAGGTCCTCGACCTGATCGACTTGTGTCGGTGGGCCAACGCGAGTCGAGCCGACCCGGTCCGGGCCCTGGAGCAAATAGGCGCCTGGCGACTCCAAGAGGCGATCGAAGGCGCCTGGATCGTAGGGGCTGAGATCGTCGCTGCCACCCCGGACCGTCGCGACTCTTTGGCCTGCTCTCATCAAGGAGGCCCTGATCGGTTGCCCCGGCTCCAAGTCGAGCTGAACGAGCGCCAACACGCGCCCACCACCCGCAACCTCGAGGTCGTCGGACTGAGTTTCGGGACGCGGCGGCAAGCCTACTAGCGAACGCTGACCCCCTTCGCCGGCGGTCTCGATCACTAGCTGGAACGTCCCAGGCGCGCCGTCTCCGACCACGAGAACGAAGGGACCCGAACGGGTTCGCAGCATGAACCTCGCCAGCATCTCGTCGAGGCGCGCCCTCTCCTGCGGGCGGGCTTTGGCGACGCTAGTCTTCTCGCCGGGATCCTGCTGCAGGTCATAAAGACCGCGATAGGGAACGTCCTCGACCCAACGAATCACATACTTCCAGTTCGGCGTCCGAAGCCCCATCACGTTGCGTTGGGGGTTCTCGAAGAACGCCACCCGATCGGCTGATTCGTCGCCTTCCACCAGGGGCCAGAGACTGCGCGAGTCCGCCCCGGGCTCAGCCGCCAGTCCCAGAGCCTCCATGAGCGTAGGCGGCAGGTCCGTCGTGCGGACCTGGGTATCGACCACCTGCCCCGAGTGCGATGACCTACCGGCCGGCTTGATGATCAGGGGAACGTGTACCAACTCGTCGGACATCAAGAGGGCGCCGTGGCCCCAGAGTCGCTGACGATCGAAGAGCACCTCACCGTGGTCCGAAACGACCACGATGACGGTGTCCTCGTAAATCCCGCGGCGGCGCAGCTCCCCGATGAGGGCTCCGATCCGATCGTCGGTGTAGGCAACAGCACCGTCGTAGAGCTCCTGAGCCACGTCCACGAACTCGTCGGTGGGTCGCTTCTCTTCGATGCAGCTCTCGCAGCCGGAGACCGCTCCGTTGCGGATCGACAGGGGTAACTCGAGCCCCAGTCTCTCCCACACCTCGGGATTGCTGAATTCGCGATCGAAGGGCGGCGGTTGGTTGAACGGCTGGTGAGGATCATCGAGATGAAAGAAGAGGAAAAATTGACGATCGTCTACCGTGTCGAGGAAGGCCAACGCCTTGTCGAGATTGTTCTGGGCTGTGCGGTGCGAGGTCGGCAGGTTGAACCAGCGGTCGAACCCTTGATCGAGGCCGAGGCCGAAGAGTGCCGCCTTGTAGACCACTGCGTGGGTTCTCCAGCCGGCGCTTTGCAACCCCTCGGCCAGGGTCTCCAGGCTCTGGTTCATGGAGAATTCTTGATTGACCACACCGTGACTCGACGCCGGCAGGCCGGTGAACATCGACGCAAATGAAGGCGAGGTCCAGTTGGAGGCCGAGATCGCTCGGGCGAAACGCACGCCGTCACCGGCCAGCCGGTCGAGATTCGGGCTGGTAGGGCGCTCGTGGCCGTAGACCGAGAGACGGTCTGCCCGCAGGGTATCGATCCCGATCAGAACCAGATTCGGCGGATCGCCTCGGCGACGCGGTGAGTCGATCATGGGATTGGCCCACAGCCCGAATCCTCGCTGCGTCGCCGAGCGGGTCCGCAACTCGAGGACAACCTCCTCGCCGGACCAAGCGGCCAGGTCAACCAGCGCATCATGCCAATGCCAGCCCTCGCCCTGCTCGCCAACTTCCGCCTGACGTTGGAAGACGCTGGTGCTTTCGCCCTCGTGCTCGACCACCACCTGGAACTGGACCTGATCGCCGATCTGTGAGCCGGAACTCAGGCCGTAGGAGAACGTCAATCGCGGCTGGTCGGGCAAGGTCATGGGAAAGCGCAGGCGCGTGGGGGCGGGTGCAAAGAGCGCGTCCCGCACCTCGTAGTTGTCATCGTAGGGGGGCTTGCTCACCCGGGCGCGACGCAACGGCAGGAGCCGACCGCGTTTGACCAGACCAAGACCCCGATCGGCCTCAGTACTCCAGGCGCTGCGGAGAAGGGCTACCTCTTGCGCCGGGTCCGGGTCGAGCCGCTCGACGCTCAGCCTTGCCAGGCAGGCCTCAGCCTCGAGCGGACGGGAGGCATCACCCACGCGGTCAAAAACGATGCCGATCGTTCGCGTCCCGAGGTTCGAGGTGAATGCGAGCTCCGTTTCTACCCACCCCGCCCCGCCGTCGCCGCCGAACCGATGGGCCGCTAGTGCCGATGCCTTACCCATGATGCGGTCGTAAATCACTCGGCGGCGGGCCCAGTCCGATCGCGGCACTTCGCCTTCGGGGATGGTCGCTGCCGACTCGACCACTCGAAGGTCCAAGTTGACCCAATCAGTCCTAAGGCGTCGCGTCACCCGGTACTGGGTCAGAGGCTCAGCCGGGATCAGAATCGAGAACTGCTCGGTCCGATCTCCGCTCAAGCACACGATCTGCCCGTTCTCGCGGTCCGTTGCGGTCCAGGCCCCCACCCCGCGACCCCAGAACGGCCAATCGAGATCCCGGAGAATGTCGCCTTCGAAGTCGCTGTGCCAGATCGTGGTCGCCGGCGCCTCGGCCGTCGGCGACGCTTCGAGGAGTGGACTGACGGCGACAACGCTGCGGTCGGCGTGGTCGATCAGCCGCACCAGACGAGCGGAGTCCGGAGCCTGGCACCCGGCCGTAGTCAGCGATGTAGCCAGCGCGACCGCCAACGCCAGGCTGGCGGAGGCGACCCGCAGGCGACGCGAGGCACCAACCCGTACCGCCGCCGAGCTAAGGAAAGAAGCGATCAGCGTGCCCGGTGGCGCTCATAGAGCGCGGCGTGCCGGTTGTCAGTCGCCACCTCCCGACCCGCGATCACCAGGTGCAGGATCTGGGTGGTGATGGCGAGTGGATCGCCGTCAGTCACGATCAGGTTGGCGATCTTGCCCGGCTCGATCGATCCCAAACGATCCTCGACGCCGAAGATGCGCGCCGGATTGAGCGTCATCGCCTCGAGCGCGTCGCCTGCCGCCAGGCCATAGGCGGCCGCCATCCCCGCCTCGTACGGTGTCGTCCGAGAAACGTGGGGACCGCCGGGACCAAAACCGCCGCCGGCGCCGGAAGAAAAAGCGATCGTCACCCCGGCGTTGGCCAGTTCGCCCGCGTTGCGGAAGGGCCGGTCGTAGGGATCGTCCTCTTCGCGCGGCAAGGACTGGGTCAGTCCCAGGATCACCGCGATGTCCTTCTCCGCCAGCAGGTCCTTCACCCGCCAGGCATCTCGGCCTCCGGCGAGGATCATCCTCAGGCCCTGCTCTTCGGCAAATGCGACTGCCGCCTCGATATCGGCTTTGGCGTCAGCCTGAATGACTACCGCCTGGCCACCGTCGAGAACCCCCGCCAAGGCCTCGAGCCTCAAGTCGCGCTCGGTGCGGGCGCTGCCACCGGCCTTCGCTTGCGCGTAGTGCCGTGCCGCGTCGAACCAATCTCGCAACTCGTTCTGCTCTGCTTCGGCCTTCTCCTTGGCTTCGTTGTAGGGGGTCTCGCGAATGCTGAAGGTCGAGAAGTCGAAGCTCCGCGTCTCGATCTCGGGCCAAGCCACAATCATGGCGATCGCGGCATCGACGGCCATCTCCTCGACCGTCCAACCACCCAGATTGATCAGAGCCGCCTGGCCGGCGATCACGCCATCATCGACCCTCGGGGCAACGACCGCATGGGTGATGCCGTTGGCCCGGGTGACCGGAATGACCTCGCTCGATGGGTGGATCGCCGACGCCGCCAACAGGTGGGCGTTGTAGGTCCCCATCTCGGCCCGGTCGTCGGTCGCCGAGACCGCCCCCACCTCGACCAATCCGATCTGGCTCAGGGCGTCGAAGAGTCCGGGAAAGACGTGAAGACCGGTTGCATCGAGGATGCTCGCTCCAGCCGGCCCGGCAACGTCGGCCCCAACCGCCGTGATCAACCCGTCCTCGATCACCACATGGCCGACGAAGGGATCTCCGGCGACAGGGTGCACGGTACCGCCTTCGACCACTAGAGTCTGGCCGGAGAGAGGCGCTCCCACGACGACGAGAACAAGGAGGCAGAGAATGGGCGAGTGCCATGTCATGGTGCGGCGCATTAGTTCGCCTCCCGCGCGGTCGCCCGCGCCAAAATGTCGCTTTCTGCTTGCCCTTCGGGCTCAGGTTCGGCTTCGGCTGCGGCGTCCGTCTCCTCGCCTTTACCCAGTAGTCGAGCCTTGATTTCGTCGATCTGCGACTGGCGCGCTCGATCCGCTGCCAGGTCGAAGTAGACGACGCCGTCGACGAAGGTCTTCTGAACCACCGAACTCAGAGCCATGGGTGATCCATCGTAGAGCACTAGATCCGCGTCCTTGCCAACCTCGATCGAGCCAACTCGTGAGTCGATCCCGAGCTGCACTGCAGGGTTCAAGGTCACCATCTTGAGCGCCTCCAGTTCACTCATGCCACCCCACTTCATCGTCTTGGCTGCCTCCTGATTGAGGTGGCGCATCTCCTCGCCGCTGTCGGAATTGATCGAAACGAGAACCCCGCGCTCGGTCATCAGCGCCGCGTTGTAGGGGATGGCGTCGTAGGCCTCCACCTTGTAGCCCCACCAATCCGAGAACGTCGAAGCTCCTGCTCCATGCGCGGCGATCTCGTCGGCCACCTTGTAGCCTTCGAGGACATGCTGCAGGGTCGCGATCTTGAACCCGAACTCTTCGGCCAGGCGCAGCAGCTGCAGGATCTCGTCGGCCCGGTAGCAGTGTGAGTGCACCAGACGCCTGCCTTCCATGATCTCGACCAACGGCTCGAGTTTGAGGTCGCGCCGTGGCGGCGTCAACCGCTTGTTCCTGGCCGAGGCTTCCGTGTACTCAGTCCAGGCCTTTCGATACTCCCGAGCTTCGACGAAAGCCTGACGAATGACGTCCATCACCCCCATCCGGGTCTGCGGGTAACGCTGCGGCATGCCGGGCCGGCGGAAGTTCGAACGCTTGGGGTTCTCTCCCAGGGCGAACTTGATGCCGGGCGGTGCGTTGGCGAATTTGATGCCCTCCGCATCGCTTCCCCAGCGTAGCTTGATCACCTGATTGCGCCCGCCGATCGGGTTGGCGCTGCCATGCAAGATGTTGGCGCTCGTGACGCCACCGGCTAACGCTCTGTAGATACCGACGTCGTTGGGATCGAGCACATCCTCGATTCCGACCATCGACGTGACTGCGAGTGAGCCCTCGTTGAGCCCCCCGTCGCCGGCAATATGGGAATGAGCGTCGATGATGCCCGGGATCAGACTGCCTCCCATGGCGTCGATCACGGTCGCGCCGCCCGGAATGTTGACGCTGCTGCCGACCGCCCGGATCTTGCCGCTACTGACCACCACGGTACCGCCATCGATCGTCTCACCACTCACCGTATAGACCCGGGCGTTGGTAATGGCGAAAGTCCCCAGGTCTTCCACCGGGCCTTGATAGAGGGCTAGTGCCGCGGCGAGTTCGTCGAGTCCTACCGCCGGCTCCTCATCGGCCGAGTCATCGGCCGCGTCCTCGGCCTCGGCCTTTGCTGTCCGCTCACCGGTCAAGTCCATCGTCATGGGGCCGGCGCTCATCGTGCCACTGGCCGCTTCCGCCTCGACCTCGAGCGAGTAGGACGCTTGCATGCTCCGCCCACCCATCTCGCGGGTGACCTTGAAGCGCAGCATGTCGCCACTCATCCGGCCGTCTTCGACCTCGCTCGAGCCCTGTTCACTCGACACCTCGCCGGTGACTTTGCCGTCGGCGTCCATCTCGAGCTCAGCCGTCATCTCGCGAGTGCCGCGCGGCGACTGCAGGCTCAAGGCCCAAGTGCCGGAAACATCCTCGTTGGGTGCCTCGGTCGGTTCTTCGCTACCGCGCTCCTCGTACTTGCGCCCGTCGACGAAGACCGCTCGAACCTCTACGTCTTCCTCCCAGGGATACCCCGACGCGAGCACCAGATTGGCGATCTTGCCGCGCTCAACGGTGCCTAGCCGGTCGGCGACGCCGAAGATGCGCGCGGGCCCCTCGGTCAGGGCGGTCAGAGCCGCCTCGGGGCTGAGGCCGGCTTCGATCGCCTGGCGCACCCCGGCGAAGACCTGAGACGGGCTCGACAGGCCACCGGAGTAGAGCGCGAACGACGCGCCCGCGGCGGCCAGTTCCTGTGGCGTAGTCGGTGCAAAACGCCGGTGGTAGAGATCGCGAAACGGCGTGTCTGCCTCGGGGTCGCGGTCCTTCTCGGCCTCCGGCCAGTCAACGCTCACCAACGTCGCGGCACCAGCGGCAGCCAATACGTCGCCCCGCCCGTAGGCCCCCTGAGCGCCGTAGATCACTGTTTCGAGACCGAAATCACGGCCCAGTTTCAGCGCCCGATCGATCTCGACAGCTGAATCCGCCGGCACCAAGAAGGGCTGTTTCGCAGCCACCGCGTCGGCCAACGGGGCCAGCGTGCGATCGTACTCTGGGCGCACGCGGCCGCTGGGAGCGGCCTCGTAGCGCTCGCTCTCGGCCCGATAGTGATCGGCATCGAGGAGGACCTGCTTGATGTAGGCGAAAACGCCCATCAGGGAGTTGGGGAAGCTGCGCCCCGGTGCCCGAAGATTCAGTCGTTGCGCCACCCGATCCGCCACGACGCGTTCCCCTGGCTCGGCGGCACTCAGGTTGATCACCGCCGCCTGCCCGGCAAAGAGGCCGCTGTCGGGGGTCGAAACCGTACCGGTGAAACCTGCTTCGCGCCATTTGCTGATGCCTTCGTCCTCAGCCATAAGGTCCGCAGCGCTGACCCAGGGCGTGGTCTGGGGCCGGTCCTCGGGCCCGCGAATCTGTGGTCCTGAGGACCCCGGGCCACCGCGACCGCCACGACCGCCTGCCGAGTCGTCACCTTCTTCGGCCTTCTGACCGAGCTTCGACATCCCGTCGATCAAGCCTGGATACAGAGTCAGGCCGCTGCCGTCGATTACCCAAGCGTCCGCGGGAACGTCGAGATTGGAGCCGATCGCTTCGATCAGGCCATCCGCCAACAGGACGGTCGCCTCCTCCAAAGTCGAGCCGGTCCCGGTCATCACCCGGACGTTCTCGATCGCATAGAAGGGCGGCGGCTCCGGTGCCTCGCCCCAGGCCGGCGCCGAGAAGAGAAGCAGCGCGGCAAGCACTGAACGCCGAGGCCCCGCGCTGATGAAGGACAGTGAACTTCGGATCATCGTCTAGCTCCAGGTGAATTGAGGAGCGAGCATCTTACCCGACGCTCTGGTTGGCTGGGTTTCGGCCGCAGACGCCCGCCACGAGCCTGCTAGGGTCCGATCGAGGAGCAGGCCCATAGATGAAAGCACTGACCTACCAAGGCATCGAGCGACTTCGGCTCGATGACGTGGCGCGCCCGGAAATAGTGGCCCCGGGCGACGTGGTCGTGCGGGTCGATGTCGCCGGCTTATGCGGCTCGGACCTCCACGTCTACCACGGCCGGGAGACGGGACTCGACCATGGAACCATCATGGGTCACGAGTTCGCCGGAGAGGTCGTCGAAGTCGGCTCCGAGGTGTCCCTCTGGCACGCCGGCGACATCGTCGTCAGCCCCTTTACCACCAGCTGCGGTCGCTGCCCGGCCTGCGCCCGTGGCTTGACCAGCCGCTGCGAGCAGGGAGAGCTCTTCGGCTGGGTCGAAGAGGGTCGCGGGCTCCATGGAGCGCAGGCGGAGCACGTCCGCGTACCGCTGGCTGACTCGACGCTGGCACGGGTGCCACAGGGACTCGAGCTCGAGCTGGCGCTTTTTGCCGGCGACATCCTGGCCACCGGGTACTTCGGCGCCGAGAGCGCGGGTGTAGCCGCGGAGACCACCGTCGCCGTCGTCGGGTGCGGCCCTGTCGGCCTGATGGCGATCCTCGCGGCACGCGAACTGGGCGCAACACGGATCTTCGGTATCGACCCAGTGGCGGAGCGCCTCGAACTGGCCGAGAGGTTCGGCGCCCGGCCACTCGATGTCGAAGCTGCCGCGGGACTCGACGGCGTCGATGCCGTGGTCGAGGCAGTCGGGAACCCAGCTGCGACGCGTCTGGCATTCGACCTCGTCCGTCCAGGAGGAACCGTCGCAGCTGTCGGAGTCCACACCGAGGAGCACTTCGCCTTCTCGCCCGGCGAGGCTTATGACAAGAACCTCACCTACCGAGCCGGCAGGTGCCCGGTGCGCCATTATCTGGACCGCGCTTTGCACCTGGCGGCGAAACGAGCCGATGAGTTGTCGGCCCTCATCTCGCACCGCCTGCCGCTGGCCGACGGCGTCCACGCATACGACATGTTCGCCCGCCGTCTCGACGGTTGTACCAAGGTCGTCCTGCTGCCCGGCTAGGGAGTGCCTAGCCGAAGGCCTCGAGCTTGGCCCTGAGTGGGGGAGGAATCTCGACCTTCTCGCCGCTGCGATAGTCGATCAGAACGATGACGCCACTCCCTCGGGCAGCGAGTTCCCCGGAACCCTCGAGCGCGACGGAGAAGTCCATCGTGAAGCTCGTCCGGCCGAGGCCCGCTACCCGGGTGGCCGCCACAATCTCGGCAGGAAATCGAACCGGCGCGAGGAAATCACAACGGGTATGAGCCAGGATCGGGCCGAGCTCTGGGCTACCCTCAATCTCGAGTCCGACACGGCGGAAGAGTTCCATCCGAGCACTCTCGAACCAGGTGAAGTAGCGCGCGTTGTTGACGTGCCCCATGGCGTCCACTTCGCCCCAGTGAACCGGAAAACGGACCTCGACCGGGAAGTCGCTCATGAGCTCGACTATACGTCGCCCGTTGGAGGTAGGCGGGCGGGCAGCCGATATAGAGTGAGCCCTTGAATCAGAGACAGGGAACCGGACACCCGACGGCTGAGCCAGGAAGAGCTTCGCGGAGCCGTCTCGAGCTGTGGCTTGCGGCCACCTTACTCGCCCTGATCCTGGGCGCTGCCTTCCAGGGCGGTCGCGGCGTCTGGGATCCGAGCGAGGGTTTCTACACCAACGCGGCGGTCGGCATGGCCGAGACCGGAGATTGGTGGACGCCACGGCTCAACGGCGAAGCGTTCCTCGACAAGCCGCCCATCGTGTATTGGTCGATCGCAGCCGGGATCAAGTTGCTCGGCATCAACGAGTGGGGCGCTCGCCTGGCGCTCATCTTCTGGTACGCGGGAACGGCCCTGCTGGTCGGAGCATTGGCGCAGAGTTTCTGGGGCGGAAAGTTCGGCCCGCTGGCCACAGCCGTCTACGCAATGACCCTCTTGCCCTTCGTGGCGGCCAGCACGCTGACGACAGATCCCATCCTGGCCTTCTGGACCACCGCGACGCTCTACTTCTTCTGGCGCATGGAGCAAGCCGAAGCAGCGCGTGGGCGCAACCTGTGGGCGCTCGCTTTGGGCACGGCGATCGGCCTCGGCCTGCTGACCAAGGGGCCGGCGATGTTGGTCTTCCTCCCCCCGCTGGCTGTCTTTCTGGCACTTCGCCGACGGCTGTTCCGGGCGCTGGCCATCCCCGGCTTGTGGCTCGCCGTAGCTCTTGCCCTGGCGCTCGGCGGAAGTTGGTACGTCAGCATGGCGGCTGCCCTGCCCGGAGCGGTCGACTACTTCCTCGACAACCAGGTGAGCGGTCGGATGGTGAGCGCCAAGTACGGCCGCAACCCCGGGCTCGCCGGACTCTTCACGGTCTACGTACCGACCTTGATCCTCGGCGCGCTTCCCTTCTCGCTCGCTTGGCCCAAGTGGCTGAAGGGCTCGGCGAAGAACTGGCGCCGGTCGAGTTGGTGGCGCGGACTCGTCGACCGCCCTGCGGCTCTTCTGACCCTCTTGTGGTTCGTCCTGCCCTTCGGCGTACTGGCCTCTGCGTCGTCGAAACTACCGCTCTACGCCTTGCCTCTGGCGGCACCCCTGGCACTCGTGGCAGCCAGACCGCTGGGTCTGACCATCAGCCGCGCTCCGCTGCGCAAGCGAATCCTCGTTGCATTGGGCCTATGGATCTGCTTCCTGCTGGCGATCAAGTTCCTCGCTGCGAGTTGGCCGACGCACGAAGACACCCGGGCGACAGCTCGCGCTCTCGAAACGCATCGCGTTCCACACACGACCCAGCTGGTCGCCGTCAATCGAGCCGAGAACAGCCTGATCGTCTACGGGTACGGGAACCTGCGTCAGGCGGCGACGGGAGGCCCTGAGATCTATTTCTCGCCCATACGGAGCCTCGCGGAGACGATCGAATCCATCCCTCCGGGCACGCCCACGCTGTTCATCGGTAGCGAGAAGGACCTTGGTCTGGCTCGGTCTCTTGTCGCCAACGGCTCCGATGGGTGTCGGATGCTCGCAGGAGGTCATCCCAAGGAGTTGTTTCTCTGGTGTCGGGCTCCATGAGCGCTAAGCTCCGCCCGAGCCTTGTCGAGTCGCGGCGGCGCTGCTTCACCCTGCGCCGCACTCTCTGAGACACGCAGCTTCCGAGGCGCACCGCGCTCAAGCTTGATCGGTCGGCATGACCAGGATTTCGGCCACATCGACGTGGTCCGGCTGGCTCACCGCGTAGACGACGGCGCGTGCTATGTCGTCTGCCTCGAGCATCCGCATCTCGCGTTCCCCGAACATCTCGAGCACTGCGGGGTCCGTAATCGTGTGCGTGAGCTCGGTGGCCACTGCCCCCGGCTCGATGGCGCTCACCCGGATCCCGTCGCTGCTGCTGAGCTCGGCGCGCAATCCCTCGGAGATCGCCGTCACCGCGAACTTGGTGCCACAGTAGACGGCGCCTGAAGGGAACAGGCGGCGGCCGGCGACACTCGACACGTTGACGATGTGGCCGCTCTTGCGCGCCCTCATGTCGGGCAAGACTGCAGCGATACAGAAAAGAACACCCTTGATGTTGACATCGACCATCCGCTCCCATTCCTCGACATGGAGGTTCTTGATGAAAGAAAGCGGCATGATGCCGGCGTTATTGACCAGGATATCGATGCGGCCGAAGGCGTCGAGTGTTGCTGTGGCAAGAGCCTCGACTTGGGAGCGCTCGGTCACATCCGTCGGCACACAGATCGCCTCGGCACCGGCGGCTGCGAGCTCCGCGGCCAAGGCCTCGAGCCGATCTACTCGGCGGGCCGCCAAGGCGATCTTCGCGCCTTGCGCTGCCAGCCGGCGAGCGGTGGCTTCGCCAATCCCACTCGACGCGCCAGTGACCACCACGCTCTTACCTTCGAGTTCCATCGCGACCTCCCCCTTTTCTCCGTGCCGGCGCTCGAGCCCTCGGCCGATACTAGCGGCGCCAGCCTAGGCGCGGTCGGCGAACTGAGCCAGCACACTCAGGGCAAAGTCGATATCTGCCTGGGTGTGGTCGGCGGAGACTTGGAAACGGATCTCCTCGTCACCGCGTGGAACCACCGGGAAATTAAGGCCCGTCGCCAGCACTCCGTGCTCTCTCAGGTGGCGCACCAGCGAGGTCGTCCGGGCGGTGTCACGAACCATCAGCGGCACCACGGGATGAGCGCCCGGAATCGTCTCGTAGCCTAAATCGACCAGGCCCTGCTCGAAGGCCGACGTCATGGCCCGAAGGTGCTCGAGGAGGCTCCGCCCCTCGGCCCCCGCCAGGACCTCGAGCGAGCGCAACGCGGCCGCGGCCTCGCCGACGGTGATCGGGTTGGAGTAGATGTAGAGCGCGGCTGTCTCGCGCAAGTAGTCGATCAGCGTCCGGCTTCCGACCACGTATCCGCCGTTGACTCCCAGAGCCTTGCCGAGCGTGGCGATCAGGATGTCCGAAGGCGGTGCGGCACAGTACTCCTCGGTCCCTCGCCCGGTGGCGCCAAAGGCGCCCACTCCATGCGAATCGTCCACCATGACGATGACGTTCTCCGCGAAGCGCTCGTCGTAGCGCGCCACGACTTCGTGGAGCTGAGCGAGATCGGCGTGATCGCCGCGCATACTGAAAATGCCATCCGTCACCACCAAGGCCCGGCGGCAGGAACCGGCAGCCTGTTCGAGCTTGGTCGCCAAGTCATCGAAGTCCAGATGCTTGTAGATGTGCTTTTCCTTCGGCCGTGCCATCCGCATCGCGTTGATGATGCAGTTGTGGTTGAGCTCGTCGCTGATCACTGCCGTTTCTCCCGTGATCATCGGGCTCATCACCGCCACGGTCGTGGCATACGCGGAACTGAAGATCATCCCCGCCTCGCGACCGTGGAACTCGGCTAGCCGGCGCTCGAGCTCGACATGGGGCTCGTAGGTGCCGCTTATGAAGCGCACGGCTCCCGGGCCGACGCCGTAGGCGCGAGACGCCTCCTCTTCGGCTGCGATCACCTCGGGCCGCAGCGACAGACCGAGGTAGCTGTTGGAGTTCATTCGCAGGAAGGCTCGGTCCCCGCCACCCTCGAGCAAAAAGCGCGGCCCGGACTCCCCGGCGGCTGGAACAACCCCCGTGAACACAGTCTCGACTCCCTTGCGAGTCCCCTTGACGTCGAGCTCGGCGAGATGAGCTGCCAGGGCTTCTTGCGCTCTATCGATCGGCATCTTTCTTCCGGCCTCTCAGTTCCTGTTGGCGGACTCGTTACTCGGCACCCAGCTTGACGCTCAGCTTCTCGATCATGTCCGCGGTCATGCTCTCGAGATCATAGGTTGGGGACCAATCCCATTCGTGGCGCGCCGCGCTGTCGTCGATCGAGTCAGGCCACGAGTCGGCGATCGCCTGCCGGACCGGGTCTTCTTTGTAGTCGAGCACGAAATGCGGGATGTGGCGTCGAATCTCCTCAGCCAGTTCTTCCGGCGTGAAGTCCATCGCCGTGATGTTGAAGGAGTTGCGGTGCACGAGGCGCTCTGGATCCGCATTCATCACCCCGATCACTCCGCGCAGTGCATCCGGCATGTACATCATGTCGAGCCGCGTCTCCGGGCCCAGAAAACTCGTGTAACGCCCGTGCCGGATAGCGGCATAGAAAATCTCGACCGCGTAGTCCGTCGTCCCACCGCCCGGTGGCGCCAGGTACGAGATCAGGCCGGGAAAGCGCACCCCGCGCGTATCGACGCCGAAACGATGGAAGTAGTAGTCGCAAAGCAATTCGCCCGAAGCTTTGGTCACCCCGTACATGGTGGTCGGCCGCTGGATTGTGTCCTGTGGCGTCTTCGCCTTGGGCGTTCCAGGACCGAAGGCGCCAATCGAACTGGGGAAGAACACTGCACAGCCGTCCTCGCGTGCTACTTCCAGCACCCGGTAGAGGCCGCCCATGTTGACATCCCAGGCAATGTGCGGCTTCTCCTCCGCCACGGCCGACAACAGCGCGGCAAGATGGAAAACCGTATCGATCTCGTGCTTGTGGATCACCGCTCGCAGCTGGCTTTGCCGCGTGCAATCGATGAACTCGAAAGTAAGCTCGCGCGACGCGTCCCCGGCCGGCGGCATCCGGATGTCCGAGGCGACGACCTGCTCGGTGCCAAGACGGCGGCGCAGTTCCGGCACCAGCTCCGACCCGATCTGGCCGAGTGCACCCGTAACGAGGATCTTCTTCATCGGTTCGACTCGCGCAAGGCGACTATCGTACCCGCCTGCTCCCGCGGGCGCCAAGCAATCGATGGGGAGGAGCGATACGGTTGGCGGGCAAAAGGAGTCGCGCCATGCTTCGGACCAGGAAAGCTCTTCCTCTCATCCTCCTAACCGCCGCGTTCGCGTGCGCACAGGACCCTGCTCCGGTCGTTGTGGGCGGGAGTCATGCTGAGCGCGTCACGCAAGAGCCCGTCGCGACGACAGACGCCGCACTCCGAGTCACATACCTCGGTAACGAGGGCTTCTTGATCGAATCCGGTGCTCAGCGGGTTCTCATTGACGCGCTCTTCGGCCAGGGCATTAGCGGCTACGAAGTGGTGCCCTCGCACCTGCGAGAAGCACTGGAGAGCGGCAGCGAGCCCTGGGACGGCGTCGCCGTCGCTCTCGCCAGCCACTTTCACCGTGACCACTTCGATCCGCTGGCCGTCGGCCGGTTTCTCGAGGCCAACCCCGAGGCGCTCTTCATTTCGACCCCGCAAGCCGCCGCGAGCTTCGGCGACGCCAACCCCGGTCGCCCCGATCTGCAGAGCCGTTTTCGGGCAATTCTCCCTGCACCGGGGCGGGTCGAAACGGTTCAACTCGGAGATCTCAAGATCGAGGTGCTCAACCTGCATCACGGCGCCGGTAACCCGCCAACCCAGAATCTGGGCCTCGTGATCTCTCTCGGCGGGGAGCGCGCCCTCCACTTCGGCGACACCGAGGCCAAGATGATCGACTTCGAGCCCTACCTGGACCTCTTGAAGGACACTGATATCGCCCTCCTGCCCTTCTGGTTCCTATCGAGCGAGTGGCGCGCCGACATGGTGAGCGAGCTCATTCAGCCACGTCGGATCGCCGTCGGCCACTTGCCGACCCGGGATGCCCCGGCGGGCTATTTCGCCCGCTGGAATAGCTATGACGAGTTACGGAGCAAAATCGAGGACCGCTTCCCCGAGGCCTGGATTGCCGACCAGTCGGCCGAGGTCATGCCCTAGTCGCGCCGCTGACGCGCGCTCAGTTCAGCAGGCAACAACGCCGCGTAGAGAAACGAGTTGACCGGAACTTCGACGTCGCTCTGGCTTGCCAGGCGCACAACCGCCCCTACTTGCGCGTCGATTTCCGACGGTCGCCCGGCAAGGATGTCGCGCTGCATCGAGGGTGTCGCCTCATGGGGCAATCCTTCGACGAACGCGAGCGTCCGCTCGACGGCGTCTTCACGGATCTGCACGCCGCGCGCTCTGGCCAGGCTCCATATCTCGCGCATGGACTCCTCCATCAACCGCCGACTCGAATCCAGGTCTCGAACCTCTCCGAGCGTCGTCCGGGTCACGGCGCTGACCGCACTTGTCGCGACGATCATCAAGAACTTCTCCCACATCGCCGCCTGAATACTCGGCGGGGTTCGCGCCCGCACCCCGGCGTTGTCGAACGCCCTCTGAATAGCCTGCACGCGCTCGCTGGGGCGGTCGTCTAGCTCGCCAAAGTCGATCGAAGGCTCAACCCCGAGATGTAGCACACGCCCTGGCTCGGCGAGCTGGGCGAAAATCTTGCACAGGCCCCCGAGCACCCGCTCGCGCCCTACAACCCGCGCCAACACCTCGGGCGCTTCGACGCCATTCTGCAGCGGTAACGCGCAGGTCCTGCTGCCGAACAGGGGCAGCGCGGAACGAGCCGCCTCCTCTACCTGCCACGCCTTGACGCCGAACAGCACGACATCGACCTCGCCGGCGGCAGCAGGATCCTCGAGCGCTCGCGCCGGATGGATGGTGAAGTCGCCGTTGATGCTCTCGACCACCAGGCCCCTTTCCTGGAGCGCCGTCAGGGTGCGACCGCGAGCCACGAAAGTCACGTCGTTCCCGGCCTCGGCCAAGCGTCCGGCGAAGTATCCACCGACTGCTCCCACTCCGACGACGGCAACCCTCATCGCGATCGCCCGTGGGGGCTCGTCCAGTAACCAATCATTGGATCTAGGATACCCAACCACGGCAACGTGCGCTCTCTCGTGGACCGACGTACTTCCCCAGAAGCACTGGCCTGTCTCGAGGCCGCCCACGGAGGTTGCGGGCAGGCCGTTCCCTTGGCGAGCGTCACAGGGCCGGTGCAGGCTCAGCCGACAGAGCGCAAACCGCCGCTCCTCAGAGCACCTCGCACGCTGGCCGCAAGTTCATTCACCCTGAACGGCTTCTGCAACCACACACAGCCCAGCTCCTCGCTCTCCTTGCTCAGATCTCTCCCACTGGTCATGACGACGGGCAGGCGCGGCTTCAGCAAACGCACCTGGCGCACCAGTTCCGAGCCGTCCAATTCCGGCATGTTCTGGTCGACAATCAGTAGATCGAAACGCTGAGGATTGGCTCGGAAGGCAGCGAGTGCCTCGACGCCGGAAGTGTGGGGCTCGACGGAATACCCCTGGTTCTCGAGCAACTTCTGGGCTAGCAGGACAATCGGCTTCTCATCGTCGACGAACATGATGCGTTCGCTTCCGTGGATAGGCTCTCGGCCGGAGTCCTCGCCAACCGCCGCCTCTCTACAGCAGGGCAAACGGACAACGACTGTGGTTCCCTTGCCCGGTGAGCTGCGAACACTGATATCGCCCTGATGTCCCTTGACAATGCCGTGAGCGACAGACAGTCCTAGTCCAGTGCCACTACCGACTTCCTTCGTGGTGAAGAAGGGCTCGAAGATCCTGTGTTGCGTCGCCTTGTCCATGCCCTCGCCCGAGTCCCTTACGCCTATTCGGCAATAGCGACCGCGTTTGAGTTCGCCGTCGAGTCCTCGCGCGCCGGGCGCCAATTCGACGGTTTGGACACTCAGTTCCAGAACGCCGCCGTCCGGCATGGCATGTCCCGAGTTTGTACCCAGATTCATCATCACCTGGTGGATCTGCGTGGGGTCCGCGAGAACCGGTTCGAGATCGGGCTCGATCGATGTGCGAATCTCGATCGTAGCCGGTAGCGAGGAGCGCAGGAGCTCGCAGGCTTCCTGGACGACGACCCCGACGTCCATCGGCTTCTTGTCCGAGTCCTCGCGCCGGCTGAAGGTGAGGATCCGAGCCACCATGTCACTGGCGCGCTCGCAGCCCTGGATGACGTGCTTCAAGTATCCTGCGCCCTCGCTCTCCGGCGGAAGCGTGCTGAGGGTCAGCGTCGAATAGCCGAGGACAGCCGTCAGGATGTTGTTGAAATCATGGGCGATCCCGCCCGCGAGAGTGCCGAGAGCGTCCATCTTCTGCTGCGTGCGCACCTGCTTCTCGAGTGCTTGGATCTCCGTGTTGTCGGTGCCCGAGCTGAGAGTCACCAAGTCACCTTCGGCTGTGGGCAGCTGAGTCGAGTGCCAGGCGATGACGCGCTCCTCACCGTCCCGGTTGATCAAGGGATATTCACAGTAGGGGTGGTCCTCGGTGCTTCTGAGAATGGCGGTCACCTCTTCTTGCCGCTCGACCGGTACGAACTTGGTCACCCAGTCTTGGCCGACGATCTCCTCTTCGGGGTAGCCCAGAACCCGGCATCCCTTCTGGTTGACCAGTTGCACCCGGCCGCTGCGGCCGATCGCGACCATCACGACCTCTGCAACATCCCAGTATTCCCGCGCCTTCAGTCTCTCCGCCTCGAGCGCCCGCTCGTTCTCCTTACGTGCTTCCACTTCCCGGTGGAGCGAAATGTTCATTCGCTTCAACTCCCGCGCGCGTAGCCGTCGTCGTCTGAGGACCCTCATCGTCAGGAGGGCCGCGATTCCGGCAGCGAGAGCGTAGAGGGAGTGCGCCCACCAACTGCGCCACGGCGGCGGCACGACGATGAGGCCGACGGTCAGCTCTTCTTCGCTCCAGACTCCGTCGTTGTTCGAACCCCGAACCCTGAAGACATAGCGGCCCGAGTCCAGATTGGTATAGGTCGCGCGATGCGCCGACTGGGCGTCCACCCAGCCTTGGTCGAACCCCTCCAGCATGTACTCGAAACGGTTCATCCAAGGTGCGGTGTAGTCGAGCGCCGCGAATTCGAAGGCGATGACGAGGTCTTTGTAGCCGATACTGATTTCATCGACTTCGGCGGTGGGAACGCCCAGAAAGAAGGGCTCGTTGAACTTCAGAAAGCTGGTCAGCAGGACCTCGGGCTCATACCCGTTGCTGCCGATACTCTCCGGCGCCACGGAATTGAAGCCTCGAGCCCCACCAAAGTAGAGGTCGCCGTTGCGCATCCTGGCGGCCGCGTTCTGGTTGAATTCGCCCTGGAGGCCGTCAGTGGAGTCATAGTCGATGAACTTCCCCGATTCCGGATTGAGGCGCGTCAGCCCCGTCTCGGTGCTCAGCCACAGGTCGCCGTCGCGGGCCTCGAGAATGGTATTGACCGTCTCGCTCGTCAGTCCGTCGCCCCGACCGAACCGGCGGAATCTCGCCCGGTTCAGCTGCTGATCTTCAACGGACCACTTGTTGATGCCGGCGTCCCGGGTCGCCACCCACAGGTTGCCCTTGGCGTCACTGGTCACCCACCACGCCGCGTCGCTGCTCAGACTCCACGGATCTTCCGGTTCATGGCGATAGTGGGTGAACGTCTTACGCACTCGATCGAAGCGATTGAGGCCAGCCTTGAGGGTGCCGATCCAAAGCCCTCCTTCGGCATCCTCGTGGATTGACAGCACGCGATCGCTGCTCAGGCTCTCGGGGTAGTCAGGATCGTGCCTGTGGCGCTCGAAGATCCCGCGATCGCGGTCAAAGCGGTTCAGACCACCTCCGTAAGTGCCAACCCACATCGCGCCCCTGCGGTCTTCGTAAAGAGCCGTGATGCCATTGCTGCTAACCGTCGTTGGATCGTCAGGATCATGGAGATAACGGGTAAAGGTCTCCCGAGCGGGATCAAATCGATTGAGACCTCCACCCATGGTCCCGACCCATAACACGCCCTGGCTATCGACCATCAAGGCCATTACGGAGTCGTCACTCAGGCTCGTCGGATCACCGGCCCTGGTGCGGAAGTGCTGAAAGCGTTCGCCCGTCAGATCGAACCGGTTGAGCCCACCGAGCGTAGCGACCCAGATCGCTCCCGAGGGATCTTCGGCAAAGGCGTTGACCCAATTGTCGCTCAACTCTCCGGGTGAGTCGCTCGCTCGAAAGTGGTGTACAAAACTGCCGGAATTGACGTTCCACGTCGCCACTCCTCCTCTCGTGCCCACCCAGAGCACACCGCCGCGGTCCTCGAAAAGCGAGCGCACGTTATTGTGGGGAATGGACTTCCCGTCGCCCGCCCGGGACTCATGGAGGCTGAAGCGATCTCGCCCCGCCAGCCGTTCAAACAGGCCGGCGTCGGTCCCGACCCACAATGTCCCGGCGCTGTCTTCGAGAATCGCCGCCACCGACTCGCTCTGCAGCGTGGCATCGCTCGACGGGAGAAGCTCGACATGTTCGAAGCCTCTCGTCTCACGGTCGAAGCGGTCTAGTCCACCGCCCTTCGAGCCGATCCAGATCTGTCCTTCTTTGTCCTCATAGACTCGCCGAACCCTGTCGCTGCTGAGGCTCCGCGGGTCGGCAGGGTCATGTCGAAAACGCTCGAACCGCTCCGTGGCCGGATCGAGCACGCTGATACCACCCTCGAGTGTCGCCACCCATAGGTGGCCCTCGCGGTCCCAGGCCAAGTCCCTCACTTGATCGTGACTCAGGGACGCCGGGTTGTCTGGCTCATGTCGGAATGCGCGGAAGCGCGCTGTGCCGCGATCAAAGACCACGACGCCTCCACCATCCGTGCCCAACCACAGGCTCCCCTGCGGGCCCTCCAACACAATGCGTACCCGATCGTCCGAGAGGCTGTCCGGCGAGTTCGGGTCGTGCTTGAAGTTGACGAACCTGCGGGTCATGGGATCGAAACGACTCAATCCACCACCGTCGCTGCCGACCCACTTCACGCCGTCGCGACCCTCGAGAATGGAGAAGACGAAATTGTGGCTCAACGACGCGACCTCCGCGGGGTCGTGGTCGTAGGTGACGAACTCATAGCCGTCGTAACGACTCAAGCCGGCACCGGAAGCCAGCCAAATGAAGCCGTCTCGGTCTTGCAGGATTTGGCGGACTTCGGCGCTGGGCAGGCCATCTTCGGGCACGATCCGATGGAAGCGCACTCCCCGACTCTGCTCGGCCCATGCATGTCCAGCCGCCAACAATGCGGCCGCCAACCAGAAGATCCTGGCGAGCCTTGGCCGCCCTGCCACGGGAGCCGGCCTAGGGGACACCCGAGTGCACCGATGCGGTGTTGGCTTCCCGCCTTGCCGTCGCTTGACGTCGTTGGTGCTCATTGACATGCAGATCCGATGTTGAAAAGACACTAGCACTGTGCCTGGCGTGCGCCGAGTCTCGTATCCGGCACTCCTCCAGCTTCCTGCCTCTTCAGCAAGCACCGTACCAACCCGGACTCATGTGGTTGCAGTCTATGAGGTCACGGCGCCAGTGCTATTGGGGTATGCGGAAACAACCCGGCGCCGGACGGTTCGTCGCCCCCGACAGAAAAGGGGCCGGGCAAATAGCCCGGCCCCGAAGCTCACGGAATGACTCTGCGCTTACTCTTGCGCAACCCAGGTCGCCACCGGCATCGTGTTGGTCAAGCCGTCGGGCCATACGAACCCGTCGGGCCACGCGTATCCATCAGGCCACACGAAGCCATCAGGCCACACGAAACCATCGGGCCATACGAAGCCATCAGGCCACACGAAACCATCAGGCCATACGAAACCGTCGGGCCACACGAAACCATCGGGCCATACGAAGCCATCGGGCCACACGAAACCGTCAGGCCACACGAAGCCGGAGTTCCAGCTGTAGAGCCCGTCCCAGGAGTAGCCGTCCACGCCGTCGATAAAGTACGTGCCGTCGGCTGCCTGGTGAGCCCGACCACCGAAGTGTTGGTTGCCCGCAACGTCGGCGTGGATGTCGAGTCCATAGTTGGCGCAACCGGAAATCGTGGCATAGACAGCACCGTAGGCATCAACCAGTCCCGCACCCTGCTGAAACACGCTGTAGGCGGCCGTGCCGTCACTCTTGACTGCCGGTTTTGCCGAAGCCATCAAACGACACTTGACGTCGGCCGGAGAGAGCGAGCTGTCAGCCTCGAACATCAGAGCTGCGGCACCCGATACCATCGCCGCCGCCTGCGAAGTGCCGGACATGATGAAGTAGCGCCCACCATCATGGTATTCGTCATGCGCCTCGGCAAGCTCGGAGTGTTTGTCCATCATCGCCGTGACGTGGCCACCAGGAGCCACGACCTCGGGTTTGATGAATCCCTCGTAGGTCGGGCCGGCCGACGAGAAGGAGGCCAAGAAGTCATCGGTCGAGTTGTCCGGCGTCTCGGCGTCGGACATCGCGCCGACGGTCATCACATAGGGCACATTGCCGGGTACTCCGATGGTCATGGCGTCCGGGCCCGTGTTGCCGGCCGACGCCACGACGAAGAGGCCCGCCTGCCAGGCGGCCATCACCGCCTGGGCCATCGGATCCTCCCAATAGTGCGAGCGGGGCTCGGCGCTGAACGACAGGTTGAGCACGCGAATGCCGTAAGTCGCCGCGTTGGCTACGACCCAATCTAGCCCCCGAATGACGTCGGCGTAGCTGCCCGAGCCATCATCGCTGAAGGCCTTGACCACGACGAGGTCTGCCGCTGGAGCGATGCCATTGGCTGCCCCGCCGGGTCCGTCAGCAGACTCGTCGTTGAGAATGATGCTCTGTACGTGGCTGCCGTGGCCATGACCATCACTAACGACATTGACCGATAGCGATTGATCCGCGATCGCGTCGTAGTGTGCCAGTAGCCTGAACTTGTCTCCGGTCTTCTTGTCGAACCCGGTGTCGAGTACTGCCACCGTCACACCCCAGCCCGTGACGCCCTCATCGTGCAACGCCCGAGCACCGAGCTGCGATGGATAAGGAGCAGCAGGGTGAGAGCCGCCCATGCTGGATACCGCCGCCCTTCTGTTGGCATGGATTCTCGTAATCCCTTCCTGACGCCTTAGTCCCTTGATCTGCTCCTCGCTCAGGTGCGCGGCGACCGCCCGGATGATCCCCAACTCGTGGGTAATCTCTCCGCCGACAGCGAGCACCGCCTCCCGCACCGTCTCGACGTCGGTGCCTTGCACGATCACCTGCGACGTTGCTGGCTCGCGCCTCGGCGCGTCCTCATCGGCCACCAAACCCATACACAACAACAGTCCAGCCGTTGCGAACAGATATGTCTTTCCGCTACAGGTCATCTCGAACCTTCCTTTCTTTTCGCCACGCGGCCGCTTCTACCCGAGAGCGGCGGTGAGGCATTGCCGGCTCGGTCTCATGCGACCAAGCCGGCGCTATTGGTTCCCCGACGGCCTGCCACTCAGGCGTCGGGCGTCACACAAAAGCCATCAGTCGTACTTCAAGAGATCAGGACTACAAAACTTCAGTGCTTCGACACCCAGGGATAGCGCAAGAACCATTCCAAACTCTTGCTAACGCACTATGCAGTTGGCAACACCCGTTGACCTCTGCTAAGTGCCTTTTTTTCAGTTATTTATGCCCGTCGCGCCGGCGAAGCGCCTCGCGGCAATGGAAGCCCAGGCGGTCGCCGGCGAGTCGAAGGGCAAGAACTACCCGACCCGCGCCCAGGTAGATTTGGGCAAGGACCGCGGCGCGAGGCTCAGAACCCAGGGTCCCGCAGGGCGAGGCCCCCTTGAACTAGTCGAATGCCGTGAGGCCGAGCGCGAAGAACTTCCGCAGGATCGCAGCCAATTCGCGCGGTCGGTCTTCCATTGGCGCGTGACCCGCTTCCGGCATCAGGACGAAGTGACTGCGCGCGATCGAAGATCCGGCCTCCCGCGCACCGCTCGGCGGAATGAGGACATCCTGCCCTCCCCAAACAAGCAGCGTGGGCACCTCGAGCTCAGCTAGTGACACCGTACCCTGAGGGTCCCGAAGCGGTGTCGTCAGACCCCAGAAAGCCCGCGGTGAGCCCTCCACTGCGAGGCGTCGCCAGTACTCATCGACGAGCTTCGCGTCCACAATCGAGTCGTCAGCTGCGGAGCGGCGCAACGACGCCTCGACATTGCTTCGGCGCAGGGAACGCGTTCGGACGAAGAGGTACGTCAGGGGCCGCAATCCGGCAACCGGACTGCGCCTCAGCCGGGGATACTCGGGAGCCGCCGAATCGACCATGGTGAGAGACTCGATCCGCTCCCGGTGCCTGACCGCCAGCGCCACGCTGACAGAGCCGCCATAGGAATGGCCTACGAGATGGACGCGGTCGATTCCGAGGGCGTCGAGCACGCCAAGCAGCAGTTCTCCCTGTGCGAAGCGGGTGTAGTCGTTCTTGTCCGTGGGTCTTTCGCTCAGGCCGAATCCTGCGAGGTCCACGGCGACGATCCGGAAGTCGTCCTCGAGCTCGCGGATCACCTCGCGCCATGAGTAGCTGGAGGCTCCAAAGCCGTGCACGAGGAGCACAGGCGGGCCCGCACCACGGTCCTCGACATAGACCTTGCGACCCGCGACCGAAATCAGCTGTTCCGGCGGGACGCCGGCGATCAACTGCTCATACGGCACCAAAGAAACGCAGCCGGCGGCCAGAAGGAGCAGGGGAAGAAGGGACCACCGAGTCATCGGTCAGCACCAAAGGCCAGGCTTGTCAGCGGCGACGCCTACGAAACTACGGCAAGTCCAACGGCACCTTCGCGACATAGTTGTCGACGTAGAAACTGCCTAGCCCTGAAGTGCCCTCGTCGCCGTAAGGGAGCCCGAAGCGCGCTTCTTTGGCAATCCAACGGTCGTTGGCGAAGTCCCTCAGGACCCCTCTGTTGCGGTCGTTCTTGGCCAAACGCACGAAGCCGTCTGCTACCTGGGGATCGGTGGCGCCGCGCCACTCGAGGCGAATCTTCTCTGTCTTCAAGGCCCGTACCGGGGTGTCGGCAACCTCGATGTAGTCCCCTTCGTTACCCTTGACTACCAAGCGCACTCGGTGCTGCCCGTCTTGTTGCCCGAGGACCAACTTGGTGTGCGGCTGGCCCTTGCCAAAGAGCACGAAGATGTCGATCTCGGCTCCCTCGAGGTCGGCAGCGTTGGCGTTGAGGAGAAACTCGATGTCCACTGCCTTGCCATTGCCGCCAACGCGGTGCATCAAGAAGCGACGGCCGGGAAGGCCGGTCAGCTCGAGGTCGAGCAGGAAGTCGCCCTCCAACCCTGGACTCAGAGTAGACAGGTTTCCCCGATTGCGCCGCCAACCGTTCGGCGCCCCACTCTCGAAGTCGTCTGACAGTACGACGCCACTGAGCCTGAAGTTCGCGATCGCCTGGGCTGTTCGATCGCCCACGCGAGCGTTGTCGCGTTCCCCGGGGATCCCCGTGGGCTGCCCGTCGTACATCACCCCGGGGTTGGAGAAGTTCGGTATCCGGAAACAGTCGCCGCACGGGTCGGAATACGCCATCGCCGTGCGCCAATGGTCGCTAGCAAAGTGCGCGAAGGCCCAGGGGAAGAGAGCCTGCCCCGGGGCGTTTCCGTTCGCCGGATCGTGCTCCATTCCCATGTTGTGCCCTACCTCGTGGGCCAAAGTGGTACGGCAGCGGAAGGCGGTCACCGAGTAGGCCCACGGGGAGAATCCCGAGCCCACCTCGTCCATTATGTAGGCGATGCCGCAGAGATCAGGGTCGTCCGACTGGACCAATGCCACCAGGTCGGCGGAATGAGCGTCGCGCAGGGCTTTGACCTGGTTGTTCTGGCGCAAAGGACTCAGGTTGGAACTCAGATTGGTGAGCTCCGTCAACGGCGACAGCCCTATATGAACCAGGTTCAATCGGGTGACCATCTGGCTGTTGGCAAAGGCCTCGTTGGCGAGATCGACCATCAAACGAACCCGCGATTTGATCTGCGCCGTGCCGCCTATCTCATCTCGGGCTTTGGCCGTGAAGAGCCCCAACACATCGACCGAACTGGCGCTGTCGGCCGCGATCGGTGCTCGCGCCCGCCGTCTGGGCGCCGCGGCGCCTGCCGGCAGGGCGTCGCGTGTCGGCGCATGGCTCGCCCCACATCCTCCGAGAGGCTCGTTCGACATCCTGACAACCGCAGAAGCACCGTCGGCGAGCGGCCAGATTTCATACTCGCCGAACGGCGTATGAATCCAACCCGAGAGCGCACCGTCTTCCATCGACAGGACGGCGCGGCTCTCGGCGCTGTCTGTCAACCGCCCCCGCCAGGTCATCGAGTCCGAGCTGCGCCGCTCGAAGCTGAGCCGGCGGGCGTCGAATTCGAGCCCGTCGGGAGTCTCGATCGCCAATCGGCTGGGCCCGTGCGCCACGAGTTCAGTGTCGATCCGAACCCGCCAAGCTGCTTCAGCGCCGCGAAACGCCGGCAAGTCGCCCGCCTCGAGCTCAAACAGTCGGCTGGCTGGCCCTGCCGCATGGCCGGGGCCGGCGCCGAGGCAGACAAAGAACGTCAGTAGCAAGAAGGATCCAAGGTGTCGTCTCATTGTCTGCTCCTCATTTGTTCCTGGAAGATGCGCCTGGAACGGCCAGCAAGTATATCGGGCATCCCGACAGCCGCTATAAATCGCCGAACATGAGCTGCCTCACGGTCGGTAGTGGGAGCTCGCCATAGCGCAACAACGCTTCGTGGAAGTGCTTTATTCGGTAGTGCTCGCCAAAACGCCGCGCGTACTCCTCTCGCAACTCGAGAATCACCTTCTCGCCGACGATCTCGCGACCCGGAGGCGAGGGCGACTGGGAGTCGCGCTGCACCTCGATGAAGGCGTTGCCGGGTTCCATCCCGATCTTGTCAATGTAGGCCGTGACCGCCTCGTCGAAGGTCATCTTGCCTTGGGCCATCCGCAATTTGGTGAGAATTCTCTGCACCCGCCACATCCTCATCTGGAGACGCGCCATCCTGGTCTTGAGCGCCTCGACGTGCGGCAGCACGGCTTCGAAGTAGCCCTCGTCCTCAAAGAGCTTCTCGAGGTAGAACGACCACGCTTGGCTCAGGTAGCTCGAGCGGAATAGGCGCCTCATTGGGCTTGCCGAGTTGGCCTCCGCGATGGCCCGCTGGACGTTGTGCCCGACCCATTCGTGGTACGAAATTACGTGCGTCCAGTAGGGGTTGTACGACTTCAGCCGGCTCCTGCGCTCGGCCTCGCTCAAGCGCTCCTCGAGCGGCGTCAGGACGTAGTAGCCCGAGATTCGCCCCGCGAGCGTCGGTCCGTAGGTCGCGCCACCGAAGGACAGGACCCGCCGACCCATTGGAGAGGTCTGGACGACGCCATAGTCGAAGCGCTCGGGGATATCGATGAGGTGGCTTCCAGGGCCGCGCAACCACGCATCGGCGAGTGCGACGTAGCGCTCGGCCATAGGCGCGACCTCCGGCCAGGGCGGTGCCTCCTCCTTCATGAGCTCCCAGACGGTGGCGAGATCGCCCGACGGATGGATGCGTTGAGCGAGTTCTTCCATCGCAGCCCACGTCGCCCTCTCCTCGGCCTCAGCCAACTCCAGCATCGCCTCGACGCCAAAGTCCTCTAGACCTTCGTGTTCGAACTGGTAGAACTCGACCTGCGCCGGCGTCCACGCAGGCGAGCGATCGGAGCGCGGCAGAAGATCGTGCTCGAGCCAAGCGGCAAAGCCGTCGAGAGCGTCCCCGGCAGTAGCACCCGCAGCTGCGAGCTCGCGCTCGAGGTCCGGATCGTCGACGCAGATCTCGTCGAGGCCATCGAGCAGCAGGCGGGCGTAGTAGGCCGTGTACATGGCGTTCTCCGTCCAGACCTTGGCGGGCCGCTCGAGGTTGTGCCGAGCGTTGGCCAGCACCTGAGGCAGCCGTTCTAGCTCATCTCGGGCCTCCCGAACGGCTCGATCGGGCTGCGCGCAGGGCCTGACAAACAGGTTGTCGGTCTTCGAAAGCGCGAAGTAGCGACTCGGCACGACTTCATGCAGCCGCAACTGCTCGAGTTCAAACACCCGGGTCCGGAGATGGCGCTCGAGCAGGCGCCCGTCAATCGCATCGGCGCCCTCCAGTTCGAGCGCTTCGACCTGCGTCAGAACCCCACGATAGGTCTCGAGGGCAGCGGCAAACTCGCGCGCCGCGTGGTGTTCGATCTTGACCTCGCTCGTGCGCTCGACCAACTCGGCCAGGGTTTCGCTCGCAGAGTCGCTCGCCAGCAGCCCCGGAGGCGCAATAGCCAGCCATGCCGTCATGAGGGCGGCCAACATGCCGGTTCGCCGGCCCATGGGGCCCCACCTTCGAAAGCTCCTCGTCATCTCAGCCTCCTCCGCGAAGCACACACACCGAGCGGTCGATGTCTGGCAGCACGCCATGATAGGTGACAATCGGCCTAAATCCTGCTACGGTCTCTTCAGTTCAGGCGGCTCGATGTCGAGCCGCCGGGTTATCGGAAAGAGTCAAACGAGACCAGCTATTCACCGGTCTCTGTTTTTTTTGCTCGTCTGATCGCCAGGTTGTACGGCCTCACTCCTTACGAGTAGGTAGACAGCATGAGCTAGCGGGACATCCCCGCAGACAACTGAGGTGGAACAAAACCTCAATTACTCGAAGGAGTAGCAGCAATGGCACAAGGAACAGTGAAGTGGTTCAACGACACCAAGGGCTTCGGCTTCATCAAGGTCGACGACAGCGACGACGAGTGCTTCGTGCACCACAGCGCCATCCAGGGCAGCGGTTTCAAGTCGCTGGCCGAGGGTGACCGCGTTTCGTTCGACGCCGTCCAGGGTCCCAAGGGCCCGGCAGCGCAGAACGTCGTCAAGCTCGACTAAGCAGCTTCCAGTTGCAAGTCACAAGCCGCCCCGCATCGCGGGGCGGCTTTTTTTGTGCTCCCAGCCGTTTTCAGTCCCGGGGCTTTCTGTCACCAAGTGAGTAGCGGCCGCGCTTACCGACAAAGGGTAGCGCCAATAGCGCGAGCAAGCTCCTCGGTTCCTCCCCCTCGAAGTGCTCCACGCCGATTCGCATCCCGTCGTGACCACCGCGGGGCTGCGCTCGGTAGGTGCCGAACAGGCGGTCCCACCACGGCAGATTGAAACCAAAGTTGCTATTGCTCTCGTCGAGCTCGACCGAGTGGTGGACTCGATGCATGTCCGGAGTGACCACCAGCCACCGCATGACTCGATCCAGCGCCCCCGCCAGCCTCACATTGCCGTGATTGAACATCGAAGTAGCGTTGAGCAGCAGGGCGAAGAGAACTACCCCGAGCGGCGATGCTCCGAGGGCTGCGATGACCGCCGCCTTGAAGATCACTGAGACCAGAATCTCGATGGGATGGAACCGTACTCCGGTCGTGACGTCGAAGTCCTCGTCGGCATGATGCACTTGGTGTAAGCGCCAGAGCGCGGGCACCGCGTGGAACATGACGTGCTGAAAGTAGATCGCCAGATCGAGCGCGAGGATAGTGGTCAAGACCTTCGCCCAGTCCGCCCAGGCGAGGTGATTCAGTAGCCCCCAACCCTCGGCCTCCACCCACAAGGCCGCCCCGGTCGCCGCGGCCGGAAAAACCAGCCGGACCACGAGTGAGTCCACCAAGGTCAAGCCCGCGTTGGCCAGCCATCGCCGCCCGCGGCCGTGACGCAATGACCGTCGCCGGGCCAAGATCTCCCACAGTGCCATCAGACCGAAAATCGCAACGAAAACACCTAGCCTGACGGCGGGTTCGTGCTCGACGAGCCAGGGGTTCATGCCTCTCCCTCCTCGCCGATCAGGCTCCTTCTTGACATCTCCTCTATACTCTCACCATGCGATCGGCGCGCACAGCCATGGTCACCTGTGGCCTCGCCCTCTGGGCGGTGCTCGCCTTGGCCCCTGTTGTCGGCGCCTGCATGGACGGGATCTGCGACGTCGAGGCCGGCGTCAAGGCCGCTCATTGCGGCGCGCCCTCAACGATCATGCTCTGCTGCGACGAAGAGCGAGACCAGCCGATCGACATGGCGGCGCCTGGCCATCAGGTCGGACTTGCCACTGCGAGACATGAGCCCGCTCCGACGCCGCGCGAACGCCCGTCGCGAGTCTCGGTAGTCGCTCTCGATGTCCATGGGCCACCGCTCTACGATCTCTTCGCGTCGCTGTTGATCTGAGATCGCTCCCAACCTAGCTGGAATCTTGTCGCGGACTACCGTCCGACGACCACCCCCGCCTGTTAGGAGGAGTGACCATGTCTCTTCGGAGCCTTTTTCGTACAGCCGTCCTTGGTGCGTGCACCTGCTGCCTGATCTTGAGCTCGGGCTCAAACGCCGCTGCTCAGAGCAGCATCGATCCCTTTCTCGACCGCTCAGACGAGCCCGAGCTTCGTGCCCTGGTCGACGAGATGCTGCTCCGCAACCCCACGCTCGCAGCAGCTACCGCTCGCGCTCGCGCCGCCGGCTATCGAGCGCCTCAGCTTAGTGCGCTACCGGACCCCACGATCGCTGTCACTGGGTTCGTCGCATCACCCGAGACTCGCGTCGGCCCTCAGGAGTTGATGCTCAGCGCGTCGCAAGCCTTACCGTGGCGCGCCAAGCTCAGAACCCGAGCCGAGGCCGCGGACCTCGAGGCCGCGGCGTTGGCGGCAGAAGCCGATGCCGTGCGCCTGGTGCTTCTGACCGATCTTCGCGTCGGTCTGCTCGACTTGAGCTTTGTCGATCGCCTGAGCCAGGTGAACCAGTCGATCCGGGCGCACCTGTCGCAGCACGAGCAGATCGCTCGTGCACGGTACGCCACCGGCTCCGGCCCGGGGCAGGGCGTGATCAAACTCCAGGCAGCCATCACGGGTATCGACCATCGGCTGCTGGAGCTCGAGGCACGGCGCCTCGCGCTTCAGGCGCAGATCAATGCCATGCGCGACAGAGCTCCGACCACCCCGCTTCCGGCCACCGAGCTGGTCATTGTCGAGCCTCCCGGGTTGGACATCGACCGCCTGATCGAACTGGCCGTCGCGGCTAGGCCCGACCTGCGTGCCGCAGGCTATCGCGTCGAACACGCAGACTCGCTCGGTCGACTGGCCGACATCGCTCGGCGACCCGACTTCAAGGTCGGGCTTACCTACACCTTGGTCGGCGACCGAAGCGACGAACCGGGCCGCCTTCAGCCCCCACCTGGCAACGGTGACGACATCCTAGGCCTCCAGGCCGGGGTCTCGATCCCGCTCTGGAGCGGCAGACTCGCTGCTGGAGTCGAGGAAGCGGCTGAGCGGGCGAGCCAGAGCGTCGAGGAACGCAGGATTCTCAAGGCCGGACTCGAGCGTGACGTGAGTGAACTCGTCGGCCAGCTTCCGATTCGTTGGCGCCAGTTGAGCCTGATCCGCGACGTGCTCGTCGTCCAGGCCCAAGAAGCTCTCGACTCGGCGACTGCCGGCTATGTCGCGGGGACTCTCAACGCTCTCGATCTACTGGACGCCGAACACGTCCTGTTTGAAGCCGAGACCGCCATCGCGCGTGCACGGACCGACTACCTCATCGCTTTCGCTCGGCTCGAAGGCGCCATCGGCATGCCGTTGGCGCGACTCGTCGGCAAGGAGTTTTCCCAATGACTCGCTCCTCGAGATCCAAACGCATTCCCGCCGCCGCGCTCTGGGCTCTCTCGGGCCTCGGCCTCGGCGTGATCCTCTTCCTCGATCCCGCCAACTGGCACCCACTCGACGAACGTCTCCGAGGCGGGGCCATGGAAAGCATGGACCGTTCAGCGATGAGCCGCACGGACCATGCCGCCATGGGACACGACAGCGGCGGCTCGCCCGCGGCGGCTTCGATGGCGGCTGACGATGAGGTCCTCTTCTACCGCAATCCCATGGACCCCACCATCACTTCGCCGGTCCCCACCCAGGACGAGATGGGGATGGACTACATCCCGGTCCTCGCCAGTGAGAGCCGGTCGTCCGGCGGGCCCGCCACGGTGCGAATCGATCCATCGATCGCGCAGAACATGAACGTGCGAGCGGAGCCCGTGGTGAGGCGCGAACTGGAGCAGCGAATCCGCAGCGTGGGCTCCCTCGAGTTCGACCAAGAGCGAATGGTCACAGTGACCACCAAGTACAGCGGCTGGGTCGAGCGGGTTTATGCCAACTACGTCGGCGAGCGCGTGAACCGGGGAGCGCCTCTCTTTGAGATCTACTCCCCCGAATTGGTGCAGACGCAGCAAGAACTGCTCTCGGCAGTGGATTACGCCGAGCGCCTGGCTGACGCCCCGGTCGAAACCCGCGTTCGGGCCGAGGCTCTGGCAGATGCTGCGCGCACTCGGCTGAGCTACTGGGACATCAGTGCCCAGCAGATCCAACAACTCGAAGAGACCGGAAAGGTCTTCCGTACGCTCAAGGTCGCATCACCCGCCGGAGGCGTGATCATGAAGCGCCAGGCGGGGCTCGAGGGCATGGCGGTGAGCCCGGGGATGGACCTCTTTCACATCGCCGATCTCTCGAGTCTCTGGCTCTCGGTCGAGCTCTTCGAGGAGCAGCTGGCCTGGATCCGGGAGGGCACCGAAGCGGAGTTCTCGCTCAGCTACTTCCCGGGCAGGACCTTCACCGGCAAGGTCCGATTCATCGAACCTGAAGTCTCAGAACAGACGCGAACCCTAGGCGTGAAGATCGAGGTGCCCAACCACGACAGGACACTGCGGCCCGGCATGTTCGCGACGATCCTCTTCAGACCGCAAGCGACGGGTGCAGCCCTGACGGTGCCGAGCCTGGCGGTCATCCGAACTGGGCGACGCGACCTGGTCATCGTGCAACTCGAGGCGGGACGGTTCAGTCCACGGGAAGTCACGCTCGGCCAGCAATCCGAGGGTCTGGTGGAGGTCCTCGCCGGTCTCGAGGAGGGCCAGATGGTCGTGACCTCGGCCCAGTTCCTCCTCGACTCCGAGGCCAACCTGCAGGAGGCCATCCAGAAGATGATCTCCGACACCAGCGAGACTCCGGGCCCGGCAAAAGCACCGATGCCCGACATGCAGCACCAGCACTGAGGAGGCGATCATGCTCAATCGAATCATCGAGTGGTCGCTCTCGAACCGCCTGCTGGTCTTTCTGGCCCTGCTGTTGTCCGTCGGCGGCGGCATTTGGGCCGTCAGCGAGATCCGGGTCGACGCCATCCCGGACCTGTCAGACGTACAGGTCATCATCTTCACCGAGTTTCCAGGCCAAGCACCTCAGGTGGTCGAAGATCAGGTGACCTATCCCATCACCTCAAAGATGCTCGCGGTGCCGTTCGCCAAGGTTGTGCGCGGGTACTCCTTCTTCGGTCTGTCCTTCGTCTACGTCATCTTCGAGGATGGGACCGATCTCTACTGGGCGCGCTCACGTGTGCTCGAGTACGTCTCGTCCCTCGCCGGCGACCTCCCGCCCAACGTCACGCCGCAGCTGGGCCCCGACGCGACGGGCGTCGGCTGGGCCTTCATGTATGTGCTCAATTCGCCGTCACATTCGCTCGACGAACTCCGCAGCCTCCAGGATTGGTACTTGCGCTATGGCCTGACCGCAGTGGAGGGCGTCTCCGAAGTCGCCTCGATCGGCGGCTTCGTGCGTCAGTACCAGGTCGAGATCGACCCGGTCCGGCTGCGCGCCTACGGCTTGCCGCTCAATCGAGTGCGGCAGGCGATTCAGCGCTCCAACGCGGACGTCGGCGGCCGTCTGGTCGAGATAGCGGAACGCGAGTTCATGGTTCGAGCACGGGGCTACACGCGCAGTGTCCGGGATCTCGAGAACGTCGTACTCGACAGCGCCAAGGGCGGTGTACCGATCCTGCTGCGCGACGTGGCGAACGTCACTATCGGGCCCGACATTCGCCGTGGCATGGCGGATTGGAACGGCGAAGGCGAAACCGTCGGCGGCATCGTCATCGTCCGCAGTGGCGTCGATACGCTCTCTACGATCAGTCGGGTGAAGGAGCGGCTGGCGGAACTCCAAGAAGGCCTGCCCGAGGGCGTCGAAGTGTCGGTCGCCTACGACCGCACGGGACTGATCGAACGCGCCGTCTCGACGCTCAAGGAGACGCTGATCGAGGAAATGATCGTCGTCGCGCTCATCTGCCTGCTCTTCCTCTTCCACTTCCGTTCGGCGTTCGTCGCCATCATCTCGATTCCGGTCTCTATCCTGCTCGCCTTCGTGATCATGAAGTGGCAAGGACTCGGCGCCAACATCATGTCGCTCGGCGGCATCGCGATCTCGATCGGCGTGCTGGTCGACGCGGCGATCATCATGGTCGAGAACGCGCACAAACATTACGAAGAGTGGCGTGGCGAACGCAGCCACTTCGAGATCATCCTGCGCTCGGCTCAGGAAGTCGGCCCAACGCTCTTCTTCACCCTCCTGGTGATCACGGTCTCGTTCCTGCCGATCTTCACTCTGCAAGCGCAAGAAGGCCGGCTCTTCCGACCACTCGCCTTCACCAAGACCTACGCCATGGGGCTATCGGCGATCCTCGCAGTGACCGTGGTGCCGGTGCTCATGTACTGGTTCGTACGGGGGCGCATCCGGAGCGAAGATCGCAACCCGGTTTCGCGCGCCCTGCGCTTCCTCTATGCCCCGGTGCTGCGCCTGGCGTTGCGCTGGCGCTGGCTGGTCGTCGCCGCCATGGCCGTCATCCTGCTCGTGACCTGGATCCCCATGCAACGAATCGGGTCCGAGTTCATGCCCCCACTGTGGGAGGGCGACCTGCTCTACATGCCAACAACTTTCCCCGGGATCTCGATTACCAAGGCTCGGGAACTCGTCCAGCAAACCGATCGGATTCTGCGCACCTTCCCCGAGGTCGAATCGGTCTTCGGCAAGGTCGGCCGGGCCCGAACGGCAACCGATCCGGCGCCACTATCGATGCTCGAGACCACCATCGTGCTCAAGGACCCGAGCGAATGGCGACCGGGCTTGACCAAAGACGGCCTGATCGAGGAAATGGACCGAGCGATTCAGATCCCCGGCGTGACCAACTCTTGGACGATGCCGATCAAGACCCGGATCGACATGCTGTCTACCGGCATCCGAACGCCGGTGGGAATCAAAGTCGGCGGCCCCGACCTCGACGAACTCGAACGCCTCGCCCGGGAGATCGAGACCCTGGTCAAACCTCTACCTGGCACTCTCTCAGCCTTCGCCGAGCGGGTGATGGGCGGCAGCTATCTCGACTTCGAGATCGACCGCGAGGCGGCCGCGCGTTTCGGCGTCACCGTGGGCGACGTTCAGGACGTCATCCAGTCAGCGGTCGGCGGGATGAACGTCTCCTACACCGTCGAAGGTCTCGAGCGCTACCCGATCAACATTCGCTACCCGCGCGAGCTGCGTGACGACCCCATCGCCGTGCGCGACATCCTCGTCGCCACCCCGAGCGGGGCTCAGGTTCCTCTCGGCCAGCTGGCCAGAATCGAAATCAACCAAGGCCCGCCCGGCATCAAGTCGGAGAACGCCAGGCCGAACGCCTGGGTCTACGTCGACCTGCGCGGCATCGATATCGGTGGCTGGGTCGAGCGCGCGAAGGAAGAGGTCGCCGCCAAGCTGCAACTGCCTGCGGGTTACACGATCGTGTGGTCCGGCCAATACGAATACATGGAGCGTGCGAAGGCTCGGTTGGTGCTCATCGTGCCGCTCACGCTGGCTCTGATCTTCTTCATCCTCTACTTCCACACCAAGTCACTGATCAAGACGGCCATCGTCCTGTCGGCTATCCCGTTCTCGCTCGTGGGCTCAGTCTGGCTCCTCGATCTCCTGGGCTACAACTGGTCGATCGCGGTCTGGGTCGGCGTGATTGCGCTGGCTGGTCTGGCAGCCGAGACAGGCGTCGTGATGATGCTCTATCTCGACCTCGCCTACGAACGCGCGGTGAAGGAAGGCCGCATGAAGCGCTGGAGCGATCTGGCCGAAGCCGTTCATCAAGGCGCGGTGCAGAGAATTCGGCCGAAGATGATGACCGTAGCGACGGTGCTCGTCTCCCTGGTGCCGATCCTCTGGGCTACCGGCACTGGATCCGACGTGATGCGCCGGATCGCAGCCCCGATGGTCGGCGGTATCGTCACGTCTTTCGCCGCTGAGTTGGTGGTCTTCCCGGCAATCTACTTCCTGTGGCGAGCGCGCGGGCTCGAACGCGGGCCGCTCGTCACCGCCCGCGACAACGACTGATGATCGGCCGGCGAGAGGCGAACCCCGCCTCGCGCTCTAGATCACCGTTCGGCGCCAGGTCCGGTCGCTACCGCCTTGGGTATCAGGACATAGAGCTTGCCTGGCTGCTTCATCAGCCCGGCCCGCAGCGCGGCCTCGTCGCCGCGCCCCCAGAAGAAGTCCGCTCGATGGGCGCCGCGGATCGCTCCACCGGTGTCCTGGTTGACCACGAAGCGACGCAGCCTCCCAACCGCCACTGTCGCTCCGTCGTCACCAACACCCGGGACCTCGGTCAGCAGGAAGCCGAGGGCCCCTGGGGGCAGCAGCGAATGATCCGCGGCGATACTGCGCCCCGGCGTCACGGCGACTCCGAGACTACCGACCGGGGGACCGTCGAGGCGGCGGAAGAAGACCTGCGACTCGTTGTAGTCGAGGATGCGCTCGATCTCCTCTGGGTGAGAGGCAAGATAGCTGCGCAAGGCCTGCATCGACATCGCCTCGCGCGGGATCTTGCCCTCGTCGATCAACAGCTTGCCGATACTGCGGTACTGGCGGCCGTTGGCACCGGCGTAACCGATGCGCAGTTCCCCGCCGTCCGGCAGCGACAACGCTCCGCTGCCTTGAATCTCGACGAAGAACAGGTCGACTGCGTCCCGAGCCCATGCAATCTCACGACCGCGTAGACGGTCGCTTTGTCGAATCTCGCGCCGATCGGGGTAGGGCAGCAGGCGCTGTCCGCTCAAGAGGCCGGTCACCTTCTTGCCCGACCACTCGTCCCCGAAATCCCCGAGATCGATCCGAAAGAGATCCGGTGGCGGCCCGTAGACCGGCACCGGGAAATCCTCGGTCCGCCGCAGGCTGCCCGCGATCAGCGGTTCGTAATAGCCCGTGACGAGCATCCGGTTCGTGCCATCGGCAACGTTGACGGCCACATCGAAGGCGGATTCCAGCCGCAGGGCCAACTCCTTCGGAGATGGATCTTCCGCCAGCCAACCCAGAAGGGCGTTGAAGGTCGCCAACAGCCGAGCTGCTGGCACTCTCCGCGTGCCGTATACGAATTCGAGATCGTCCGGTTGGCTGCGCAACCAAGTGCGATTGCGCTCGATCGCCAATTCGAGACTCGCCCAGTCGGCGTCGTCGACGAACTCGCGCAGAATCCGTGGGGAGACTTGGCGCAGAGCCGTTTCGGGGGTCGCAACGAAGTCCGGCGGTTGGATTGGCTCATCCACCGGTGTCGGCGAGCTCGGGCACCCAGCCAGGCCGAGAGCCCAGACGACAACCCAGAGCAGGCGGAGCCCCGCGTGACGACGTTTGCTCACCCCTTGACCCTGGGCGCCTGTTCGTCTGATCCCCGCTCGAAGAACCACTCGATGTGCCCTTCGAGCACTGTCATCGGCATCGAGCCGCTACCTAGTACAGCATCGTGGAAATCGCGAATATCGAAACTCTCGCCGGCGAGATCTCTCGCCCGCTGCCTCAGCTCGACCAGTCGTTCGAGTCCCGCCTTGTAGGCCAAGGCTTGTCCGAAGAGGTCGGTCGAATAGCGCAGCGTCTCGGTGGCGATCTCGGTCTCGGACTGGAAGGTGTGCTCGGCCATGAAGGCTCGGCCCTCCTCCAGTGTCCAGCCGAGCTGGTTCATGCCGGTGTCCAGGACCAATCGACTCGAGATGAACATGTCGAAGAGTGCCGCCCCATACTGGTCGTAGGGGTCGTCGAGGAGGCCCATCTCGCTCGCCAGCAGCGCTCCGTAGTTGCCCCACCCCTCGACATAGGCGGTGGCTGAGAACGACTCGCGACGATACATCGGCAGATTCCTGTTCTCGTTCTGCGAGGCGATGTGGAAGTGATGCCCCGGGACGAGCTCATGGTAGATCAGCGGCCCGGCCCAGATCTGCGGCCGCTCGTCGAGCTGCGAGCCGTTGTAGTGGTAGCGACCGACCGGCTCGGTGGGCGTGGGGGGCGCGTAGTAGCCGAACGTCATCGACGCCTCAGCGGCCGGGTTGAGCCGCTCGACACCATAGGGCGCCTGCGGCAAAGTGCGGAAGTACTCGGGAACCATCGGCTCGATCCGGGCGATGTACTCCTCGAACTTGGCCTCGACCTCTTGCGGCGAACTAGCGAAGAACTGCGGGTCGGTTCGCAGACGCTGGTGGAACTCCTCGCGGCTGCCCCCGAACGAGAGCCCATCACGAATCGCCGTCATCTTCTCCTCGAGTTCGTTCACCCGGCGCAGGCCCAGTTCGTGAAGCTCGGCCGGGGTCACCTCCGTTGTCGTGTGCGCCCGCACCAGGTAGCGATAGTAGGCGTCACCGCCAGGGTACTGAGTGAGGCCAACGGAATCCGGTGCCTGGGCCAGGTACTCCTCAGAGCGCAGCACTTCGAGCAGGCTGTCGAAGGCCGGAAGCACGGAGGCCCTCAAGCGCTCGGCCACCGCGGCCTCAAAGTCAACGCGCTGATCTTCATCGAGCGCCCCCAACCGGTCCCCGCTCACGGTCATCGAGTCCAGAGCCCCAGCCTCGAGAGACTCGAACATGCTGACGATGCCGGGCAGGGCATGGCGCGAGACATAGATTCCCCGCTCGACCTGGCCCTCGATATGAGCGCGCAGCTGGCCCAGATTCTGGGCGTATTCATCAAGCACTCTCAGATAGTTCTGCGGGTGCGCCACCACTTCGTCAAAGGGATGGGCGGCGAGCTGCTGGTGAACGAAATTGAACCCGAAGCTCGCCACATACGGGGTGTAGGGAAAGTTGAGCCAATAGAAAGGCTCCGCGTCGAGCACCAAGTCGGCGTCCCAATCGAGGATCGCCACGGTCAGGGCGTCCTCATGGGCCAGTTCGGCCACCGGCAGAGCCCCGAGCCGATCCTTCAGTGAGCGCGCGAACTCGATGTCGCGCGCGTTCTGTTCCGGCGTCAAGTCCGGCAGTTCGCCGATCAACCGGCCCTGACGGACCTGCAAGTAGACGCTACCCGCGATCTGGTGCTGCCAGGCCTCTTCGACCAATGCGGCGACTCGAGCGGCATGGTCTACCGGCGCCGGTGCGCTACAAGCGGTCAGGACTGTGAGCAGCAAGCCGATCGGAACAAGATGATTGATCTGCATGGAATCCTCTCTAACGCCCAAAGCGGCCGGGATCGAACGGTGCCAGGTCCAGCTCCGTGTGGCCTTCAAGGATGAGTTCGGCCATGACCTTGCCGGTGCTCGGAGCCAGGGTCAACCCCAACATCTGGTGGCCGGTAGCCGCGAAGACGTTGTGACAAGTGGGCAGCGCACCCAGAATCGGCACACCATCGGGAGTGATCGGACGCATCCCGACCCACTCGACGGAGGCACTGCCCGCCGTCGAGCCCGGCACCTCGCGCTCGGCCGCTCGCGCCAAGGCCGCGATGCGCCTCGGGTCCAGGTCAAGGTTGATTCCTGAGAGCTCCATCGTGCCGGCGATGCGCAGCGCACCGTCGAAGGGCGTGATGCCGGCCTTCGCCTCTCCCAAGTAGAGCGGGTGTCGGACCGCAACCTCGGGCTCACTGACTGTGATGCTGTAACCCTTGCCCGCCTGCAGCGGCAGGCGACTACCGCACTGCCCCGCCAAGCGCGCCGCCTCAGCTCCAGTAGCTATTAGAAAGGCGTCCGCCTCGACTTGGGTCCCGCCAATATCGACCGCTCGTGCGCGAGCGCCCTCGAACTGGAACGAACCGACCTCGCAGTCCTCCTCGATCCTCACACCGCGCACGCGCAGATGTTCAGCGACGGAAGCACAGACGGCCTCGGGTCGCACCGTGCGCTCCGGCAGGACGTGCAGACCGGCGACGATGTCGGGCGCCAGAGCCGGTTCCAGCTCGTGGACCTCGTCCGCCCCCAGCACTCTGATCGGCCCGTACTTCAGTCCGTCGAGTAGCCTCTTTTCCTCCTCCAGGGTCGCTGTCTCGCGAAAGACCATCAACAAACCGTCATTGTGAGACTCGAAGCTCAGGCCGTCCGCCTCCAGCTCGTCGTAGAGCGCTATCGAGTCGGCGCCGAGACCGGCGAAGGCCTCGGTGCCCGCCTGGAAGTGCCGAACGTTGCAGTACTTCCAAAAACGCATCAGGAAGCCGAGCAGGTGCGGCACCGCCGTGGGTTTGATGTAGAGCGGCGAGTCTGCCCGCAACATCCAGCCCAGGCTCTGCAACCGCAGGCCGGGCGCGGGCAACGGGAGGGCGATCGAGGGCGTGATCCACCCGGCATTGCCGGATGAGCAGGCCGCCCCGGCTCGCCCGCGTTCGAGCACGGTGACCTCGGCGCCGCTCTTGCGCAAGTAGTGGGCGGCCAGGAGCCCGATCACTCCGCCTCCGATGACGACGACTCGCATCCGTTCTCCCTCCGGACCCGGCGCTACGACCGAGCCCCTTCGGCCAATTCGAGGAGCTTGCGCGTCGTACGCCAATTGCGGAAGGTCGAGGTCGTCGCCAAGCGCGAGTCAAAATACGCGTTGGTCAGCTTGCTGTTCGCAACGCCATTAGGACAGCGCAGATAGATCTCCCGGCCGGCGACCGTGAACTCGTCAGGAGGCGAGCGCTGGTGGTCCAGTTCAGCTAGGTCCTCGGGCCGTGGCTCGTCGGCCAGGAACCCGACGCTGAGTGCGCGCTCCTCCTGGTTCGGCCCCAGGTATGGACTCTCGGCGACGACTCTGCGTAGCTCCTCGACGGTGCGCAGAACGACCGGCGATGAGAAGCCGGCATGCTGTTGAATGCCGGCGGCGATGGTGAGGGCCGCCCGTTTCACCACCTGCTTCGGCGCCGAAAAGACTACGTTGCCACTTTGGATGTAGGTTCGAACCGCGTGCCCGCCGATGCCTTCGACGATCCCCCTCAGTTCCTTCATCGGCAGCTTGTTGCGCCCCCCGACATTGATCCCTCGCAAAAGGGCGATGCAGATCTCGCTCATTCCCGCCCTGTCTCGGTCCTAGTGGGCGCAACCCTTGGGAAGCGGTTCCTGGCTCGCCAGCTCGAGCGCGAACTCCTCAACGGGCTCCTTGGCAAGAAACCCCTCGGCCACCGAGCCTCGAAACGCCGCGCCGCCGTACCCCGTGGGATGCATGTAGGCGCGGACCCAGACAACGGTCTCGGCGCTCAGCGCCACCGGCCCGCCGCGGCGAACGAAAGGCTGTTCGGTGATGTGGCTGTGGGTCAGAATTCGGCGATAGAGGAGCTCACCATCGAGCCCCACGACCTCCCACCAGTTGGCGTACTGGCCACATCCGGTGTCGGCGCTCGAGATGCCCACCGCGAAGCCGTAGGCCCCCGGTTCGCCGTCGGTGGCGACCGAAACCACATCGGCCAGAAGTGAGGAGGTCTCCGACGGCGCCCCGTAAGCCGCTGATGCTGCCAGCAGAGCGATCGCCAGAAACACGACCCAGGACAGATGCCGCCCGCGGCTCCCGACGAGGGCCGCAACAGCACTGACGCCAAAGACACCGACCACCACCCACAGCACTGTTTGCCGAGCCCCCTCGCCGCCGACCGGCGGCAGCATGAACAGCAAGGCGGCGAAGCCCCACCAGGCGACGGAGGTCAGGTGCCAGGCGAACCTCAGCGTGCGCTTGGTGAACCAATCGCTGCCGAAGAGCTTGGGTAGCTCACGGCGAAAGAGGCGCTGCAAGATGTAGCGCTCACCGAGATAAGAGTGCGCGACACCAATGAGAACCGCAAGGCTCGCCGCCACGGGCAAATAGAGTTCCCTCATCCAGGCCCCATGTTCTCCAAGGTGCCGGGAGGCTACCAGAACACATCCACCTCAGGCCTTGCCGGCCATGAACTCCTTGAGTGCCACCGCATTGTTGAAACGCAGCTCGCGCGAGGCGAATACAAACGTCACCTTGCCCGCCTCCAGACGTTCGCGAAGCTGAACTACCGCCTCAGCGCGAGTCCCGAGTTCCTCGAAGTAGCGGCGTTTGAACTCCAACCACTTGGCTGGCTCGTGATCAAACCAGCGCCGCAGCTCATGCGAAGGTGCCGCCTCTTTGAGCCAGAGATCGATCCTCGCCTTTTCCTTCGAGACACCACGGGGCCAGAGACGCTCGACCAGGATGCGATACCCATCCGTCGCTGCCGGAGCCTCATAAACTCTTTTCAGCGCGACTTCGACGGCTTGTCCACCTTGGCTGAGCGAACGCGAGCGCTGGGGCCCTTCATCGCTTGGTCCGGCGGTACGGGCCCTCAGCGCCCCGATGCCAGGCATTGGCTCGGTAATCCCAAATCTCGCGGCCGTGCAGGTGGATGCAGGCACTCCGCTCCCCGTCCGCGAGCCCCGGCACCTGCGTGACGACGGTCTTCTTGCCATCTTGCCTCCAAGTGCCCGTCACCTCGTGCGCCTCGCCGCCGTCGAACCAGCAACTGAACACGAACGAACCATCGAGTCGGAAGTCGATCGACTCGACATGAAAGCGCAGCTCTTTGGCGAACCGACCGGTGTGGGCGCACCCGACGAGTAAGCAGACCACCATCAAGAGCAAGACTCGCCGCATCGCTGTCACCTTTCTCTCACCGTTCACGGGTACCACTCTACCCAACGGCCCGCGCCGTCGCTCCCATCACGATACCCTTCCGCATCTCATGCCCACCACTGCTTTGCGTCGCAGCCTGACCCTCGTGTCCCTGATCGTCGCCGGCGAGGCGATCTTCATTCTGCCCTTCGTCGTGGCGCGAATCTTCCGACCGACGCTGCTCGATGTCTTCGGCCTGACCAACCTCGAACTCGGCACGGCATTCTCGCTCTACGGGATCGTAGCGATGGTGGCCTACATCACCGGCGGACCGTTGGCCGACCGTTTCTCTGCCCGCGGCTTGATGGCGGTCGCCCTCGTCGCCACCGCGCTCGGGGGTGCGGTGTACGCCGGCATACCCGAACTACCGGTGCTCAAGTTCCTCTTCGCTTTCTGGGGCCTGACGACGATCTACCTCTTCTGGGCTGCCCTCATCAGCGCCACCCGCGACTGGGGCGGGCCGGAGGCTCAGGGGCGAGCCTTTGGTTTGCTCGATGGCGGTCGAGGGCTCTTCGCTGCGTTGCTGGGTTCGATCATGGTGGCCGTCTTCGCGTTGCTGCTCCCAACCGATGTCGCCTCGGCCACGCTGGCCCAACGCACGGCCGCCCTGAGCGCCGTCATCTGGACCTTCACCGGCCTCACCCTGGCCGTCGCCCTCCTCGTCTGGCTGGTCGTGCCCGACCGGAAACCAGGTGAAGTTGACGCCGAAAAGCGTGAGTCCCTGTGGGGCGGACTCAGCACTGTGGCCCGCATGCCGGCGATCTGGATTCAGGCCGGTATCGTGGTCTGCGCCTACGTCGCCTACAAATCAACCGACGACTTCTCGCTCCTGGCGCGCGACACCTACGGCTACGACGACGTGGCCGCCGCCCAGGTAGGCACGCTGTCCTTCTGGGCCCGCCCCGTGGCCGCCGTCGGCGCAGGATTTCTCGGTGACCGATTTGGTCTGTCTCGCATGACCTTGCTGAGCTTCGGGCTGCTATTGGCCGGAAGCTCGGCCATCGCGCTCGGCATCCTCGAGCCCGGGCTTCACTGGCTCCTGGTCACCATCGTCGTCGGCACGAGCGTGGCGATCTACGGGGTACGCGGGCTCTACTTCGCGCTCTTTCGCGAAACGCAGTTACCGCTGGCGATCACCGGCAGCGCCGTGGGCCTGGTCTCGATCGTCGGCTACACCCCGGATGTCTTCATGGGGCCGCTCATGGGCTATCTATTGGATCGCGCGCCGGGCGCCCTGGGCCATCGCCACCTTTTCGCGGCGGTGGCGGGCTTCGCCACCCTTGGCCTGGTCCTCACTTGGCTCTTCCGTTCGGTTTCGGGCAAGTCGCAGGGTCAAGCCTCGCCATAGCTCCAGTCCGGTTTGCCGCCGGCTTTGTTCGAAGTGACGTTGACCCCGAGGACCACGAACTCGACGTCCTCGTCCGCCTTGGGGGCGTGCTCGACGCCGCGCGGCACGACAAACATCTCGCCTTCGCTCAACTCGACGTTGTCGGAGCGCAGCCGGATCGTCAATCGACCCTTGTAGACGATGAAGACCTCGTCCTGATCGTCGTGTTGGTGCCAGTGGATCTCGCCGACACCCTTGGCTACCTTGATCAGAGAGCCGTTGGCCTCGCCGATGATGCGCTGCGACCAGTACTGGTCCAACGCGTCGAGTTCCTGCCTGATGTTCACCTTCTTCATCGGTTCTCCTGTCGCGCGGCGGCCGCGGGCCGCGGCATGTCTGGCATAGTGCTCGCGAAGTCTACCAACGGCTTCCAGCCCGATGAACGACGACGCTCAGACCCCTCAGGACACCAACGCGCGCACAGTTCGCACCCTGTGGCTCGCCGACAACTTCCACCGCTGGTGCCGCCAGCCCTACTCCAAGCATCTGGTCTGCGTTCTGGTTCTCGTGATGGTGCCGCTGTTGCGCTGGTGGCCCGCACTCACCAACGGGACCGAACCGTTGGGCGACGAGCCCGCATATCAAGCCGCCTTCTCCCGGGTGGCGAACGGGCAGTCACCCTACGGCGGCACCGACTTCGTCTACCCCGCGGTCTTCGCCTTCGCGGGTGCCAAGAGCGTTGACCTCATCGGACTCGAATACACCATGTATGCCCTCCGAGGGGCCAACCTTCTCGGCCTGGCGATCGTCCTTTGGTGTTCGATGGCGTGGCTCGCCTGGCCACTCGCTGGGCGGCTCGCACTGGGTGCCGCGGTGATTCTGCTCGCACCCCAAGTCTCACTAGCGGTGCTTCTCGGCAACGTCTCGCTGACCGTCGCCGGGCTGGTCGTCGGCAGTCTTCTGGCAGTTCCCAGGGCGCCGGTCACTGCCGGGCTGGCGCTTGGCGCCAGCATCGCCCTCAAACCCGTGGCCCCGATGGCCGTCGCCTGCCTGGCGGCTGCTACCCACGAGGCCGCGCCGCGTGCCCGCTGGATAGCCGCCGGCGGCGCGGCATTCGTGGTCCTCGTCCTTCTGGGTGCCTTCCCCTACATGGACCAGTTGATCGCCCTGCAAGCCACCGACCGTGTCGCGACCTCTGTCTCCTTGCACCGTGTCCCCAAGGTGTTGGGCTTCGACGTCAACGCGCTCTGGCTCTCGGTCCCGCTGGCGCTCGTCGCTTTGTCGATCGTGCGCAAGCTCGAGCTCGGCCGCGCGAGGTTCCTCTGCTTCGCGACCACCGCCAGCCTGGTCGTCCTGCCGCTTGTATGGAGCCACACCCTCATTCTGCTGTTGCCGCTCCAGATGCTGGCGCTCTACGTTGCCGTCGATCGAGTCCGCGGCTCCAGCAACCAAGGCCATAGCGCGTCTCGCTGGCTCGAGCCGGTACTGGTAGTGCTCGCTGTGGCGAGCCTCCAGTTCTCGGCCGGTGCCGGCGTCATCGACGACCAGGGCGTCGTCGTGCAACTAGCCGGCGCCCTGCTGCCCGCGCTGGCTCCCATCGGATTGCTGGCCTACCTCTTGGGCCACACCGAGGCCTTCTGAGTCAGGCCCAGCCGCAGTACTGCGACCCAGAAGCCGCCCCGCGACGGCCGCCACGATCAGAGAGACGACGACGAGCGCAGAGTGCAGCCATCTCCAATGCGGCGTCGCCGCCAGCCAGGCATAGAAAACGGCCACGTAAACAGCGTTCCACAGCGGCAAGACCACAAGCAGCAGCCTCGGAGGCCGCTCCTGCAACCAACCCACCAGCCCAAGGCCGAGAAAAGAGAAGGCCGCGACCTCGAATGTCATCTGGCCGAGAGAGCCGTTGGGCTGGCTGTAGTAGGTCTCGCAGCGCGAATCGGTGAGAAACACCAAGGAAAGCGCCACGAGCGCCGCCAGGTGAGGGCCGAAGGCGAGCGCCGAGGCTCGACGGGACAGAGCAGCCAACGCCAGCGCCCCGTTGACGGCGATGAGAAGACCCAGCTTGGAGAAGAAGAAGACGTTGCTTCCACCGTAGTCGCACCCTCCTTCCATGAAGAGGACCATGCCCTCGTCGCAGAGCGGTCCCGGAGGCAGTGTGAAGGTAAACCCAAGGACTATGACGAGCGCCAACGTTAGAGGAGCGAACGCCCAAACCCGCAGGAACCACGGCAAGCTGCGGTGAGCCTCGAGGCTCTTGGCGACCCATCCCGGAGAGCTCATCGCGACCTCGGCCCTACTCGAACCGCAACGTGCCGCTCTCTTTCAACCCGCGGCGACTCACATGGAAGTGCTTGCCCACAAAGACCCCATCCGCGAAGCTGCCGTGGATCTGATAACTCCCGTTGCGAACCCGCCCCTCCAGCTTGCCGTTTCCGAGGTCGCCAATTGCGGTGCCATTCCAGGTCTGAAAGCGCCCCGCATGATCAAACCGTACGGTGATCTCCCAGTCGCCATTGTCTTCGGGGAAGAAGGTCACATCGAGCCGGCCGCTGCCTCCGAGGTTCCACTCGTACCGGCCCGAGTACTCGAGCTTCTCTGGTGCAGGGGAACCCGCCGCATCGCCTGTCTCGCTGAATACCAGTATCAGCGGTATCAGGGCGATCAAACCGATCTGTAGGCGGCGAAGCATGGCCGTCGAGCTTACCAACCGGTCGATCGGCGGGCGGCGCCCGGGTTAGGATCGCCCCATGTTCGGAGTCGTCGTGGTCCAGGCGGGCCTGACGGTGCTCGTCCTCGGAGGCCTTTCGCTCGTCAGGCCGCTGTCGAAGCTCGGCATTCGCACGCGGCGCCGAGGCTTGGTCGTGGCACTAGCCGGTATGGCGTTGGCAGCGGCCGGCCTGCTGCTGCCGGCAGGCGAGACGCGAATCGCGATTCCACGAACGCACCTCGACGAGTTCGCGCCGACCCATCAGTTCCACGAGTTGCACGAGATTCATGTCGCAGCCTCCGAGGAACAGGTGTACGAAGCCGTCAACGAAGTCACGGCGAAGGAGATTTTCCTCTTTCGTACGCTGACTTGGATACGTCGACTGGGGCGAGCGGGCCCGGAGAGCATCCTCGACGCCCCCGAGGATCAGCCGCTACTCGATGTCGCGACGCGGACATCCTTCCTCACGCTGGCTGAGGAGCCGAGCCGTGAGGTTCTAGTAGGGACTCTGGTGGTGGCTCCAGCCGACCTGACCATCCCTCCCGAACCGACTCCTGGCTGGTTCAAAGCCCTCGGCCGTCCTGGGTTGGCGAAGGCGACGATGAACTTCCGGGTCGAGGCCGTGCCCTCCGGCGGGTGTGTTCTGACGACGGAGACACGGGTCTACGCAACGGATGGCGCGAGCCGGCGTCGATTCGCCGCCTACTGGCGGGTGATCTACCCGGGTAGTTCGCTGATCCGGCTGATGTGGCTGCGCGCCATCAAGCGGCGAGCGGAGATGGCCTCATAGGTGGCCCAAAATCAGGAATCCTGACTCCTAGAGCTCGAACTCGAGCTCATAACTGTGCCCGCTCGAGTCCTGAATAATGACCATGGAGCCGGAAATGCTCTCGAGCTCGCCGCTGCCCGACCCGTCGAGAATGATGATCTCCAGCGACTGGGATTCACTGTTCATGCGGCCGCTGTGGAGAAGCGTGAAGCCACCCTTCTTGCCTGTCACTGAACCGGAGAACTCTTCAACTGCGTAGTAGACGGCCGTTCCGTTCTCGGTTCTCTTGCTGATCATCTGGCCGGTGCCGAAGCCAATCAGGTCTCCCTGGTAGGTCTTGTTGATCAGCATCCGCCCCGCTGGGGTTTCGACATCCTCCTGGGGTGTTAGATGCACCTCGAACGTTCCTTTGGCCGACATCAATGTCCCTTCATTCTGATTCTGAACCGCAAGCGACGTACCGAAAAGCCCAAGCCATAGGGCCGTACTGGCCAAGACTCGCCTCATCTTCCCAAACTCCCGCCCATGTCGCTTCGGACCGACCCAGCACCGCCTGTCACCAACTAGCCTCCTCTACGGGAAGGAGGCGGCAATCCTCGGGAGCAGGCTGTGGCGCTCCCGAGTAGTCGGCAATGTCTCTGTACTTGAGCAAGTTCAGCATGAAGACCTTGCCCTCGATACCTCGAAGAAAGAAGGCTCGCCCAGACTCCTGGGTGGGATCAATGTAGCTCTGCATCACGAGACACCTCGTCTTGGTCGGAACGTAGAGTACCGCTAACTTCGTACCGGCCGGCTAACGGCTCTGGAGTTCAGCTGCGCTACCCGCCGTGAGTCGCAGCATAGACCGCGCCACCCACAGTAGCTAGTTGTTAGGCCGCGCCGCGGAACCCACCCATAAAACCGAACATTGCGGAGCCTAGAGCTAACCCCACCACAGACGCCAAGCCGCCGGCAGTGAGAGCTATGGCCCACATCCGGTCCAGCCAATCGTGAGGCCCTGAGCCCGAGAAGTCGCAGGAGCCTGAGGTCGCGAGCCACCGGCCTCCCGCATCAAGGCAGTGGTCCTTGGCCAAGAAGGACTGCACGAAAGCAAAGAAGACCACGCCCGCGACCACAAAGACAGCGAGCGACACCCGTAACCGCCTGCTTGCGAGTTGCCATTCGCCTGTACGGCCTAACGGCTAAAATTCAGCGGCCAGTTCGATCGGACCAAGAGCGCCAACCCGAGGCACGCAGTGAGATAAGCGAGATTCGCAGCAGCGCGAACACCCCACGGAAAGCGGCCGAGGTCCATGCGGACGAGACGACCTGCTACGACTCCAAGACCCAGGAAGAAAAACCAAGGCGTGAAGAGGAACGCCATAGAACCACGAACGAGAGTTGTAACAAGATCGTGGACTGCCCCGCAAACAACAAAAGTGAGGACGAGAGCTATCGCTGCGGGAAGCACACGTTTCAAGGGAGAGAATACGTAGCGGCCGAGGGTATAGCCGAACACTGGATTCCAGTATTGCCAAAACACAGCGAAGGACCTTGCACCAAGGGACCTCTCCAGCATGTTGCGCAGACCTCCGTGCGCTCCCGCGGGCACACCGTTACGTCTTCTGATGTACTCCCCCATGGTCAGCGCGCGGCGTCTCGGCCGGATTTGCGATTCACTGCTCACGGTTTCACCACTTCGCGTTGGCATGGCCGCCCAACGGCCCAGAGGACTGCGGCGCTGCCACCGTGAGCCTGAGCAAAGGGATGATAGAAGAGCTCACCGTCAGAGCTTACCAATGGCACCGACACGTTAGGGCAGCGTCCGCTGTAGCGAGTTGTTGGCCGGCCGGCGCTGGCCGCGTAGCGACTGGCTAGATGGCGCCCTCACGAGACTTACCCGGACAACTCCACTACCCGCAGCCGAACACCTGTCTCCCGGCAGGCAGCCTCCAGTACCGCGAAATAGGGACTCCAGCCCGGCGTAGACGATGGCCGGGCGTAGAAAACCAAGGAGGTGACCGCGCGATCGGCCAGCTGCCCGGCCACTTTGTGGGCCAGGGACTCCACCTCCCCGCTGTCCAAAGCGTGGTCGTACCACGGTATCTGCTCCTCGGAATCCAGCACGCCGAACTTGCCTGAAAGCACGAGCGCCGGCCTTCCGGTCTCTGCGGCCTTTTCCAGAACGTCCTGAACTCGGCGCGCAAGGTACCTTTGCGAGGCTGGAAGTAGGCCCGGCTCGCGCCGTTTCCTCTTGCAACATGCAGTGCACAAGTACTCCATCATCCGTCTCTGAGACTGGCGCCGGCCACGCCCTTCGCGAGGACGCCTGGGACCGCGAGGATGCCGAGAGAGCCAATGAACCCTACTCCGGTGGGGGCCACGCATCGATGACCTGACGCACGGCAACGATCTTCCCGAGGTGGTAAGCATTATGAACAGCCAAGCTCTCGAGCCTCTCGGCAAGCGAGGGGCCCGAGCCCGCTTCCGCCATCAGCGGCTCAGACGAGCGCCCCAACTCCACTGCCACCTCCGACCCGGCGAGAAACTCCCTGACGAGCTCCTCCCACACACGCTCGTTGTCAGGGGGATCTGAGGGGAAATCCTGTCCTCCATCGATCAATGCGGCCTCGGCCGCTTCATCGCGTTGGACGACGATCGACTGCCACTGGGTCGCGTGCCAGAGCTCCTCGTAGATCGTATGTGGGATCCCAGGTGGCCGCGCGGTCACCTGTTCGACCGTCAGACCCGAGAGCAGGCGAGCCCGGGACATGAACTCCCCGTCAACAAAGAGATGCTCCCACTGACCCATGAATCGAATGTCCTTTCTCTAGAGATTACGGGCGGCAGTCCGCCGAACGGTTAGGCAGTATCTTCGCTGTAGCCGCCTGCTAGGCGGCTGGCGCATTCTGGATGCGCTTGCCGTATGAGAGCACCCAAGCACAGCCTGGGATAAGCCACCACGGGCCAAGCAGGAAAGCCCAGAACAGAAAGCCCCGCCATTCTGAGTCGATCGGAACGCCGCGCAGCAGAGGCTGCTCGAGGGCGTGGCCGACGGCAATCGCGAAGAGGGTAAAAACGACTATGGCCGTCGCCGGGAGAAGATTGCTGACGATGGAAGCTCCCCCATGGCGGTGGACGAGCAGGGTAGACAGGAATGCGCCAATGAAGCAGCCGACCGTCTCACCTATCGAGCCGAACACGAGCATCAACTGACCGAGGGCCACGAAGAGGACTGTGCCCGCGGAGGATGTCAGCAACGCAACCCTTATCGGCCTCGGCACTTCAGGTGCCTAACGGATTCTGCGCTCTGCGGCACGGGGCGAAGCGCCGCGTCCGCTGCACCGGGTTGTCAGATCGCTTCTCACTTCCGCTCAAGCTCCCTTCCGACGAAGCAACATCGCCGAGATCACCATGGCCGACCCAGTCCCTGCTACGAATGCCGTCGGCGGCCCTGGTGTGGCCCAGAACCCCACCGCGAGCCAGACGAAGAACAGCGCATTGGCCACTGCGGCCAACCTCCACGATGCCGATGAAACGCCTCGAGGCCACAAGCCGATGTTGAGGAGAGCAACAAAGATGGCGCCAAGGCCGGCCCCCGCGAACCAAATCGCCGCTTCGCTCAGGCTGCCATAAAAATAGAAAGTGCCCGCCGTATGCACGATGCCGATCCCGAGTACCAGCACAGTGAAAATCTTGTGCAGCGTTACGATCAACCCATCCCTTTCGCCAAGGCGCCTAGCGGTTCACAGCTCAGCGGAGCTGCCGACTGCGAGCTGGCCGAAGAGGTTGATTGCACTGTACACAGCGAGAGTCTACCAATGGTGACGGCGCGGTAGGCGGTGTCCACTGCAGCGTGTTGTGGGGCCTCGCTTAGGACGAGCTGGTTATCTGCACTCTCGCTACGCTGAGTCGGAAGGTCGGACCTCCGCTCCCGTCCTCGACCACTACGGAGATCTCGACGAACTCTCCGACCGGCCATCTGGGACCACGTCGAGCTAGCGCCTCCACCTGCCCTTCGAAATGGGTGATCCTGTCGAATCCCGTCTCCCAGGTTTCGCCCGACGAGAGCAGCGTCGCCTCGACCTGCGTGGGGTTCACTCCCGGCGGCACTTCCTGGCCGTCCAGTCTTCGGACAACGAGGTGGACCGTCAGCCTGTCGTCGGGCGTCGGTGGCTGGAAGTCCCTGTTGGCCGAGACGCGATCGAGGAGGTACCCGCCTCCGGCCTCGGGCTCAGTGGGGGTCGAGTCACATGCTGCCAGGAGTAAACCTGACATCGCTATGAAAAAGAGACCGGTCTTGCGGGCTGTCTTCATCCTGTCGGCTCCCCGGGGCGAGACTCCAGCGCTTGGCGGCGTTGCAGTTGTGCCCTCGACTGCGTAGCACTGCGGTTGATCGAGTCAACCTCGTCTACCCTGTACAACGACACCCTGAGCCGCCGCCATTCCACACTCCGGCTGCGTGGCAACCTTTTCGGCGAGCGTTCGGGGAATGGCGATTACTTGCGACGCGCGAAGCGCGCTGTCAGGTGCAACGCTTTCTTAGGCCACCGCATCTTCTCTACCCCGCCACCAATGCCAGGCACGCCCCCACCGGATCCTGGACAGCCGCAGATGAGTACCCCCCATCCGCCCCCCGTGTCGCCTTGATGACCTTACCCCCTCCCTCTCGTACGCGACGGAGGCTTTCGGCGAGGTCGCCAACGGGAAGGTAGATCATCCAGATAGGCGGCAGCCCCAGGTTGACGCCACGCGCATGACAGACGCCCGCCGCCGGGTTTCCATCATCACCGACCATGTTGTAGTCAGCGTAGCGCTCGCTAGCGTCCTCCATCTCGACGTCCTTTACCGACCAGCCAACGACTTGGCGATAGAAGTCACGGGTTGCCGAGGCGTCGGAGACCGTGAGGTCGAGCCAGGAGACGCAACCCACACGCGCCGAGGCGTCGCGCGTTGCGACGCCCTCAGTTGGGGGAAACGCCTCAGCAGAAACGACTGGGATGATCCCGAACGCCGCGCCATTAGGATCGAGCAGCACCGCCCATAGGCTCTCTCCATCGTCGTTCTTGCCATGCATCAGCTTACTCCCGCTCAGATCGAGCGCACACTCCACACTGGCTGCAACATCGGCGACCTGAATGTGCGGCATCCATTGGAGCGGAAGGTCAGAGTGCTCCGCAGTGCGCGCGCCCAAGCCGATGATCGGCATGCCACGGTTGTTCATCAGATCCTCGCGCCAAAGCGGATTCTCGCCCGTGCTGAGCACACGTGAGTAAAAGCGCACTTCACGTTCGTGTTCGGGAACGGCGATATCGGCGCTAAGAACTCCGCCGACGCATGGGACGAAGGGGTCACTCATTGGTTTGCATCCCAAATTGACATCACGTTGGTTGGCGCGTGGAGGCTCTCTTAACAATCGTCCTACTTCAATGGCTCACAGTCGAGGCGATCTGGAGGCGGCCTAACGGATGGAATTCAGCGATGATCTGTTAGGCGTACCGTTTCCATGCGACTGCCTCGTGCGCAACCCTAGCAATAAACGGCACTTGGCAATCTCGGACGGCGCGAAGAATGCCACCACTCGGCTCTTCAGCTTGAACCACCTCTTCGCGTGCGCTCGAGCAATCTCACCTCTAGCCTCCACCTGCTTTTAGCGGAAATACTCTCTGCGTTCTTGCGACCTCGGGCGTGAAATGGCCGGCAATCGGCAGGGCTCTCCGCCCTCCGCCTAGCCGATCCTGCGTGGTAGCCTTTCGCTCTCCTCGGCCCCCAACCCTCAATGCTCCCCAAGAACGCCAACCGCGAAGAGATCCTCAAGATCCTCGAGGACGAGGGTGGCTTGCGCGAGGGCGTGTCGGCCCGGGTGCATCAGCAGACCGGCGTGCCCGAGGCCGATATCTACGGGGTAGCGACCTTCTACCACTTGCTCAACGATCCCGACGCCGGGGTGCGGGTGTGCCAGGGGTTGTCGTGCAAGATCGCGGGCTGCGACGCCGAGATGGCGAAACTCGAAGCATCCGGCACCAAGGCGACCTACACCGCGTGCCTCGGCCGCTGCGACATGGCTCCGGCGTTGTGGGACCCCCATGGCGAGGCGGCGACCCTCGAGCCTCATTTCTCGCCCAGCAATGACGAGTTCGCGATCGATCTGCTGCGGCCTGATTGCAACGAATACCAGGCTCTAGCGGCAGCTCGGGAAAGGGGAGCGGAGTGGGTGCTCGCCGAACTGGAAGCTTCCGGCCTGACGGGGCGCGGCGGCGCTGGCTTCCCGGCCCACATCAAGTGGCGCGGGGTACGCAGCCAAGCTGTGACAGAGCGCTACATCGTGCTCAACGCAGACGAAGGTGAGCCCGGGACGTTCAAGGATCGCGAGGTGATCCTGCGTCGGCCGCATCTGGTGGCCGAGGGATTGGCAATCGCGGCCTACGCGCTCGAAGCCGCAGACATCTACTGCTACGTGCGCGGGGAGTTCGGTCACGTGCGGTCAGCGCTCGAGGCGGCGGTGGCCGAGGCGACGGAACTCGGCGTGCTCGACCCAGCGGTCAGGTGGCACTTCGTCGATGGGCACGGTGCCTATATCTGCGGCGAAGAGACGGCGCTTCTCGAGGCCCTCGAAGGCAAGCGCGGCATGCCGCGGATGAAGCCGCCGTTCCCGGTCGAGAAAGGCTTTCGCGACAAGCCGACGCTGATTCAGAACGTCGAGTCGATCGCCTGCTTGCCCTCGATCCTCGGCCGCGGCGGCGAGTGGTTCTCCAACTCCGGCCGGACCCAGCCCGGATCGAAGCTCTACTGTCTGTCGGGTCACGTGGAACGGCCCGGGGTCTACGAGGCGCCGATGGGGATCACCATGCGCGAGTTGCTCGAACTCGGCGGTGGTGTGGTCGGCGAGTTGAAGGCGTTCTCGCCTGGTGGGGCGTCGAGTGGCTTCTTGCCGGCCGACGCAATCGATGTCGCCATGGACTTCAAGGCGCTGGCCGAGGCCGGCAGCATGTTGGGTTCAGCTGGGGCGGTGGTACTCAACACGTCCGTCGATATGGTCGATGCCGCCCTGTCACAAGCGGTCTTTTTCGAGGACGAGTCCTGTGGGCAGTGCTCGCCCTGCCGCATCGGCACGCAGATTCTGCGGCAAGCGCTCGAGCGCTATCGCAACGAAGGGCGCAACCCGGAGACGCTCTCTTACGTCGCCGACGTCGCCTGGGGGATGAAAGAAGCGTCGATCTGTGGGCTCGGGCAGGCCGCGGCGTTGCCGCTCGAGAGTGCAATCAAGTACTTCGCGGCTGAATTCGGCCGTTAAGCGACAGAGCGGCTCGCGGCTCAGGTGCGCCGCAGCGTCTTGAGACCGAGCAAGAGCGCCGCCGCGATCAAGCACCCGCCGGCCACCCGATCGAGCCAAGCCTTCGCCGGCCCGCGCAGGCGGGCCCCGAGCCATCCGGCGCCGGCGCCGTAAGAGCAGAGGAAGATCGCATCGATCGTCAGGTAGGTCAGACCGAGGACGAGCATCTGGAGCCAGAAGTGACCGTCCTCGCGCAAGAACTGTGGAAAGAGCGCCGCGAAGAAGACCACGGCCTTCGGGTTGGCGGCCGAAGTGACGAATCCCTCGAGCCAGAGCTTGCCGGCTGGTTTGGGCGGCGCCTCGAGCAGCGTAGTGGGGGCCCCGAACGACCGCGCGAACTGCCGAACTCCAAGCCACACGAGGTAGGCCACGCCGGCCCACTTGACCATGGTGAGCGCGTACTCGCTCGCTCGTAGCACAGCGGCCAGTCCCAGCCCGGCGGCGAGCATCTGCAACGTGTTGGCAGTCAAGTCACCGGCCGCTGTCGCCAAGGCGGGCCGGAACCCGTTGGAGAGGCTGGTGGACAGCATCAACAGATGGCTCGGTCCGGGGGTGCTCATCAAGACGAGCACTGTCGCGACGTAGGCTAGCCAGGATTCAATTTGCATCGAGAAGACTCGACGCCAGTGTACAAGGGCGATGTTGCGAGTCGGGAAGCTCTCGAATCCTACGGGCTGCCGTGATGGCAACCACTACAGGCGCGTTGAGCAAGTTCACTCAGTCCCTGCTCCCCAGCCAATGCCGTATCGACGGCTGTTGCGTATTCCGAGTCGGCCACCTCTCGCCGTAGGCGATCGACCAGCTCTAGCGCCCGGGGCTCATTGCCCAGCCGCGCATAGGCCTCGACCAAGCCGATCAGCAGCTCGCCTCTGGCGTGGTCGCTCAGCTGGTCGAAGTACGGCGCCTGGATCTCGAGCACCTTCTCGTAGTCCTCGACCGCGATCTCGAGCAAGCCGCGGGCCTGCTGAGGCGAGGGCACCGCGCGTGAGGTGCCGATCAAGGTCGCACCGCGTGGAATTCGAACCGATACCTGGTCGGGCGCCAGCTCGACTGCCCGTGCCATTTCGTCGAGCCCCTCTTGCCACAGCGCGGTCCCGGTCTGCCAGTCGCCGCTTTCAAAAGCCTGCCCGGCGCGAAAGAGCGTCCCCGAGCCGCGCCAGACGAGAGCCTCGGCGTCGTCGGAATCCTTGGCCAAGGCCTCCTCGCACAGCACCATCGCGGCGGCGAAGGCCTCGCTGTCGCCTCGCAGGCCTTTGAAGAAGAGTTCGCGCACCTGGTACTCGAACTCGCGGCCGCGCGACTCGGCTTTTTCTGAAGCGCCGACCAACGCAACTCCCATCAGGGCCGCGATCGCAGCTGCGGCCAGTGCCTTGTTCATCTCGAGCCTCATTGTCCGGTCCTCCTCGTTGTCGGCCACGATCATCCGATCAACCGCCGTAAGCGGACAAGAGCCAAACGTCACCCGCTGGAGTGACATTTGTCAGGAGGTTCCGGTGTCTCGAGCTCGCTGGCTAGTCGGCCCTCCCGGCAGCGGCCGACCCCACGAGCGCTTCGATCTCCTCCAGCTCGCGGGGCACCGACAGACTCAGGTTCTCGGCCCCGTCTTCAGTGATGAGGACGGTGTCTTCGATCCTGATGTGGATGTTGTGCTCAGGGATCTCGACGATCGGTTCGACGGCGATCACCATGCCGACCTCGAGCGGTCGCGAGTAGTCGCCGACGTCGTGCACCGCCATGCCGACGAAGTGCCCGGCGCCACCGGGATAGTGGCCCTCACCGAAGCCATGGCGCTCGAAGATCTCCTGGGCGATGCGACGCGTCTCCGAGCGCTCGACGCCGGGCTTCATGGCCGCGATGATCGCCTTTTCGGCTTCGAGCACGGCCCGATACGCCCGCGCTTGCAGCTCGTCGAACTTGCCCGACACCGGCCAGGTGCGGGTGATGTCCATGGTTTGGTAGCCGAACGACGCGCCGTAATCCATGACGATGAGTTCGCCGTCCTCGAGCAGGTCGCCGTTCGAGTTGTAGTGCCAGATCGTGCCGTTGGCGCCCGAACCGACGATGGCAGGATAGGCGGGATGTTCGGCACCGTGGGCGATCATTTCGTGGGTTGCGGCGGCTTCGATTTCGTACTCGTAACGCCCTGCCCGAGTGATGGCGATTGCCCGCTCCATCGCCGCGGCGCTGACCTTCCCGGTGCGCCTTTGCGCCTCGATCTCGCGCGGCGTCTTGTGCATGCGGAGTTCGTCGATCGCCGGGATCACATTGGCCAGTTCGTAGTGCGGGTAACGCGAGCGCAGCTGCGCGACCCGCCAGGCGTCCTCCGACGGCTGGCCGCCCCAGGGGTTGGCCAGGCGACGGGCATAGAAGAGCGCCGCGTCGGTCCGAGACTGGTCGATCAAGTCGCGTTCCGACAGCCGCACGTAGAGGTTCTGCGAGCCGGTCACCCGCCGACGGGCGAGGAACTCGTCGAGGTAGTGCAGCGCGTAGATGGTCTCGAAGCCCCACTGGGCGTCGGCATCATCTTGATAAAGCCAGTTCCAACCGTCACGGCTCGCCTCGCGCGCGGTTTGCGGCGGCAGGAAGAGCCAGGCCTGGCAACTCTCCGCGTCGATGAGAACGACAGCGTTCTTGTCCTCGTTGCCCGTGACGTAATAGAAGTCGTGGTCCTGGCGGAAGCGCACCCCGATCGGCGGCGAGGTCTCGGCGAAGAGCATGACCATGCCCGGCGTCTCGAGCTCGGCGCAAAGGGCGGCACGGCGCTCCCGGAACTCCTCGGGCGGGTACTCAATGCGCTGGGCCGCTGCGAAGCCGGCTGTAACCGTCAGTAGTACCGTCACGAGTAGGGCTCTCATCGGTGCGTCTCCTCTTCTTGGGGCAACCAGGGCGTGTGGGGCCGCCCATTCTACGTTCCCGCTGCAGCGGGCTTCAGTGGGCCGCAAACTCGAGCGTGAAGTCCAGATATAGCGACTCGCTCCCTTGGGTGGAGGGCTCCACGACTTTCTCGACCTCCGTGTCCGCGCCGACGTTCACTGTAGCGACGTCGAACAACCGGTTCATCGTGTTGCCCGCAAGGTCCTCGAGGTTCCGGCGAATCGCGATGCGGTAGCTCCCTGAGCGCCAGGGCTCGGCGGGCGAGAACGACCAGGAGCGTCCGCCGGCTTGTACGTCCCCCTGCCCGGGCAGCGCTGCGCCCGCGCGCAGCACTCGGACCGCTGTCGCCACTTGAGCGCGGTCGAGCGGCTCGTCGAAGCGGAGCCGCAGGGGCTCGTCCGGCGTACTCGGCTGCTGAACGACCCACCTGTCGGGATCTGGTGCGGCGCGGTCCGCTTCGACGACTCGGTAGGTCTGGCGGAAGCCGTCGCCCAGCGGCTCTCCGCTGGCAGTCTCGAGGCGCCCGTCGATCTCGAGCATCACCTCCCCGCCGGCTGAGAGAACCGGCCCCAGCGCCTCGCCCGGACCGACCCCGCGCTTGATGCGGCCCGGGTGGACGAAGACCGTCAGGCGCCGACCGGCCGGGTCCCACAACCCGTCGGGGATATCGACGAATGGCTCAGCGACAGGCTTGCCCGCGGCGTCGAGCAGCCGCACGTTGCGCGCCACACCGCGACGCTGCATCGGTTCGCTGAAGTAGACATAGAAGCGCAACAGGTTGGCGGGTATCTCTTCGACACCGGGCCAGACCGCCACCACCGCCGGTACGGCAGTGACACTGGGCGTGGGCATCTTGAATACGAGGAGCTGCCGCTCCCCGCCGTCGGGCTCGGAACCCAACGCGGCGTGGAGGAGCTCAGGCTCCAGGCACACCGTGTAGTCGAGTCCGGCAACCCACGGAAAGCGAGGCTCGAACACGAGACCATCGGCCACGGTCCGCAGTTCTCCCAGCACAGAAGGCTGGTTCTCAGGGTCACCACAACCGTCAGTTCCCGGACCCGCGACGCCCGTCCGCACGACAACCGCTCGACCCAAGTCGACCCGTGCCGCATCCAGCCGCTCCTCGAGCGCCGCTCGATTTCGACCGGTCCAACCCGCGCGGTCGGGCCCGACGGCGATCCGTAGCTCGCCGAACGTCGTGCTCGAGGGCTCGGCGTCGAAGCTCAGCGCCGGCGCCAGCGCCACCCCGCGCTCGGCCGGCGCTGCGCACGCCCCCAGAAGGGCTAGCGCGACGACGGCGAATCGAGCGCTGCGGGCAGCCAGGAGGCGATTCCTACCCGCGACGCAATGCCTGCGAACCGAGATCGAGAGTGCCCGACGGCATCCGGCGCAGCATCACCAGGTGGCTGTCGCCCAACAACTCCATCTGCTGAATGCCCGTGCCCGAGCGCTTGAGGTGTTCGACTCCAGCGCTGTACTCCTCGAGCGGCCCGTCGATCTCGCCCTCATAGGCGGCGATGTCCGCGATGTCCACGATGATGAGGGGGAGATTGCTGTTGGCTATGAATATCCTGTCCCCGCCTTCCGACGGCACGACCACCATGTCCAAGGGGTAGTTGCCGGAGCCGAACTCGGCGATCGTGCGGCCTTTGAGGTGGGTCGCGTTCTCGAGTGCGTCCACCTTGAACAGGGACAGCGGCGTGCACAGATACGCCGCCAGGATGTGCTCCTCGTCACCCAGTGTGTAGGGGACGAAAGTGCGAATCGGCGCCTGGGTCTCGTAGGCACCGTGGGCGCCGTGGTAGATCTCGAGGGTGGTCGCGGTCGCCGCGGCCGAGAGCGGCAACGGAACCTTCCACATGGTCGAAGCGAACTCCTCGTTCGACAGCCCGGCAACGAACAACGTCCCGTCGGTGTAGCCGAGATCCGTGATCGTGTCGCTGCGTAGGCTCATCTCCTCCATCCAAGGATGCTTCTTACCGGCGTCGATGGGGTTCGGCAGCTCGACTCGGGCGAACGACACATCGTCCATGGCGAACTCCTCGATCGTGCCGTCGGCCGCCACGGTCAGCAGGACATCCGCATCGGCGATGTGATTCGGCAGCTGCCAAGCCGACTTCCAGTCGCCGCGACCGCGGGACACCGCCAAGAAGACCCTGTTGGTCTTCGGATGCACCGCGAGGTCGTGCACCATCACCTCGGATGCCGTAGTTCCTAGCCGTGCGGCGATCGCCGCCTCGATGTCGGGCAGTGCGATCGGGGTCGGATCCACCGCCTCGCCACCGGTTTCGATCGCGAACACCGCACCACCCTTACTGTCCCCGATAAAGAGCGTGCCGTCCGGCGCGAACGTCATGGCACTGATCGACTGCGGCGTCGCGGCACCACGCATGTAGGCCGACGATTCCGCACGGCTGGATTCGGCATCGCCCACCAGAAAGCCAGTGAGAACCAGCGCGCCCAGGGCGACGACGGAGAGGATGAAGGGGCGGCGGAATCGCGACATGGCGGTCTCCTTGGATGGTGCCGCCGGCGCGGCGGCAAGCGCCGAGCCTACATTAGGTGGCGTGAGTTCTTTGATCCGATAAGCTCTCGCATCCCCCGAGCAACTATGTGGCGACGTCTCTACTGCTTCGGTCTCATGCTGACCGCGGCGGCTGCGTGGGCCGAATCCGACCTGCTCAGCCAAAGCGGCGCCGAGCTCACCTTCGAGCGCTACGGGCCGGAGAAGGGGCTTCCGCACAACACCGTCAACGACATTTCGCAGGACTCGCAGGGGTTCCTCTGGTTCTCTACCGATGATGGCCTGGCGCGCTTCGACGGCTATACGTTTCGTGTATTTCGGCCGCGGCCCGAGCTGGCGGTGTCGCCCCGCATCCACGCAAGTTTCGAAAGCCGGGACGGGCGCCTGGTCGTCAGCGGCGCAGAAAGCGTCCTTTACTTCGACCGGGGCTCCGAGCGCTTCGAGCGGGTCTTTCGGCGAGCTTCGAAGCCAGAGGAGGGGGCTTGGGGGGCTTGGGGGACCGAAGAGGACACCAACGGCTGGCTGTGGCTCTTGTCTTCCAATCAGCTGGCGCGGATGAGTCCGGATGGCCTTGGCCCGGTACCGGTGCTCGTGCCGGGGTTCAGCGGAACCGACGGCCGGGCGAGCTTCGCGCGGGACTCTGCGGGGGACTTATGGCTCAAGGTGGTGAGCGGATGGCCGGACGAAAACCGTATCCGGCTCTTCCGACTCGACGGCGAAACTGTCTCCTTCATCGCGGAGTTGCGCCGTGAAGAGGTGGATTCGGGCTACGGGTTCTTCATCGATAGCCGGGACCAATTCTGGCTCGGCCAGGACCTCGAGGGGCAAGCCGTCGGTTCGGAGTACGTCGCCGACACCTCGAGAATGACCCCAGACTATTTTCTGACAGCGGCGACCGAAGCTCCAGACGGCACTATCTGGGTGGGGACCGACGCCGGTCTTTATCGCTACAGCCCCGACGGTGCCGTCGACGCCCTGGCTGTAGATGCCGATCGAGCCTGGCAGCACAACCGAGTCACGTCTCTGCTGGTTGATTCCGCCGGTGCGCTTTGGGTGGGCACCCTGGGGGGCGCCTACCGAAGCGACGGTAGCCCCAAGGCGTTTCGTCATCTCGGCGCCGGCCTCCTCTCCGAGGGGCCGGTTCCGGTCTCCGGCATCCAGGAGACCACGAAGGGGATATGGGTCGGAACCTTCGGCGAGGGCCTGCGATTGCTGGACCGCTCCGGCGAACTGATCGGGGACTGGCGTGAGGGCACGGAGGGATGGCCCTGTGACGATACGATTTGGTCGCTCTTTGGAAGCTCGACCGGCGGTCTGTGGGTCGGCTCCGACAGCGGCCTCTGTCGATCCAACAACAGCTCCTTCGAACTGATGGAGGGCGTAGAGCTAGCGCATCTGTCATTTGCCGACCCCGACGAACAAGAGTTGTGGATTGGTATCGCCGGCTGGGGGTTTCAGCTCCGCGAGCCGGAATCGGCCGCGATCTTGGCGAACTTGCGCGATCCATCAGCCTATCCAACCGCCTTCGCCGCGATGGGCAGCAAAACCCTCTGGGTGGGCCACAGCGACGATGGAATCCTGCTCGAGATCGACCGGAGCGAGCGGAAGATCAAGCGACACGAGCTCCGGGAGCCTGGATCCACTCAAAGGCTCATCCATGTCTACGATCTCGCACCCAAGGCGCCGGATGCTCTGTGGCTGGCCACCTCAGCCGGCCTGGCGTCCTTCCAGACGACGACGGGGCAGTTCGCCTTCGTCGAGGATCTCGACGACTTTCCCGGGTCGGTCGCCTTCAGCGTCGTGGCCGACGCCCAGGATCGTCTGTGGATAGGCACCAATCGCGGGCTTGTCAGGTTCGACCCGAAAGGGACGATCGGTGAGCGCACACGGGTGTTCGGAGCGGCCGACGGCGTCGAGAACCTTGAGTTCAACCGTTACTCGCGGCTTCGTCGAGGCAACGGTGAAATCCTGATGGGCGGGATGTCGGGTTTGACGGCGTTTCACCCGGACCTGGTCGACAAGAGTTCCTTTGTGCCGCCGATCGTGCTGACCGATGTCCACGTTCTCAGCGACGACGGCGACCGCCAGCTGACTTCCTACAGCATGGAAGGACTGACCCTGGACCATAAGGATCGCGCCGTCACCTTCGAGTTCGCCGCCTTGAGCTTCGCCGCGCCAGAAGCCAACCGCTACTCCTACCGTCTCGAAGGCATCGACCCCGACTGGATCGACAGCGCCGATCGCCGTTTCGCCCGCTACACCAACCTGCCGGCCGGTTCCTACACCTTCCGCGTGCGCGGCTCGAACCATCACGGAGTCTGGAACGAAGAGGGACTCGCGCTGGCGCTCCGCATGCGGCCTCCCTTCTGGGGCACTTGGTGGTTCCGCTTCCTCGCAGTCGCGATCACCGCCGCCCTCCTCGCTTGGGCCTACCGCGTGCGCGTGCGTCGGCTCATCGAGATGGAGCGGATGCGGCTTCGCATCGCGACGGACCTGCACGATGACCTGGGCTCCGAGCTCTCCGGTATCGCTCTGGCGAGCGCTCTGGTGGGGAGAAGCGCGTCCCTCAGCGAATCCGAGCGGCGTCGGCTTTCCGACGTCGAGGCGAGCTCGCGCCAGGTTATCGAGGGACTGCGCGACATCGTCTGGTATGTCAACCCGGAGCACGACCGGTTCGACTCACTGGTCGATCGCATGCGCTCGACTGCACGTCGATTGTCGGGCGACCGGGACGTGACGTTCAAAGCCGATGTCGAGCAGGGCACCAGCGAGCTCGGCATGCAGGCGCGGCGGCAGTTCTTTCTCGTCTACAAGGAACTGTTGACCAATGCTCTGCGGCATTCAAAAGGCACGGACTTCAACATCGCGCTGACCCGGCACGACGGCATCCTCGAACTGACCGTAGAAGACAACGGTGTCGGGTTCGAAGAAGGCGCTACCGACGGCACCGGACTCACAAGCGTTCGGCGGCGGGCCAAGCGTCTCGGTGGGCAGCTCGAACTCGCCGTCAAGGACGACGGCGGCACCCGCGCCACCGTGACGGTGCCCGTGACGTGAACGCGTCATTCAGGCTCGCTGCGAGTCCACGTAGTCTTCTCGAATGCTGGCGGAGATGGCACGTCCCTATGATTCATTCCGAGGAGGCGCGATGAGTCCTGGCGAGCAGACGAGTGTCTGGGTGGTCGAGGACCATCGCGTCCTCCGGGAGAATCTAGCTTCGCTCATCGAAGCTGAAGGCGATCTGACCTGTCCGTTCGCTCTCGAATCCGCCGAGGACTTCTTCGCCGCGCTCGAAGAGGGCGATCCGCCCGATCTGGTGTTCATGGACATCGGCCTGCCCGGGGTGAACGGCATTGAAGCGGTACGCCACATCGCGTCCCTCTCGCCCGCCACCAGAGTGATCATCCTCACGATTCACGAGGAAGACGAGAAGGTCTTCGAGGCGATCTGCGCCGGCGCCAGCGGCTATCTTCTCAAGCCCTCGGAGCCCGACGCGATCGTCGAGGCGATCCGTGAAGTTCAGCGCGGTGCCTCGCCGATCAATCCCTACATCGCTCGCAAGATGCTGGGACTCTTCTCGAAGCTCGCGCCCCCGAAACCTGCAGTCGATGCCTACGGACTGACAGCTCGTGAGCGGGAGATCCTCGAGCACCTCGTCGCCGGCCTCACCATGCGGCAGATTGCCGGCGAGTTGGGCTTGAGCTACCACACGATCTCGAACCACCTGCGCAACGTCTACGCCAAGCTTCATGTGCGCTCGCGTTCGAGTGCTGTGGCCAAGGCGCTCAAAGAAGAGCTGCTGTAGGGCTGGGGTGCGCAGCGCGAATTGACGCGTTCGCGTCATTCACGCCACGTCGTTGGTTCTGGCCTACTTGAAGGGTCAACACCCGTTCATAGGAGGCTGCTTTATGTCTGAGAGACCGCGTATGAGCCGACCGGCCCGACTGTATTCGGCCATGGCATCCGTAGGCAGTTGCTTGTTCACTGCCGGCATCGCGGTGTTCGCCCTTGCCAATCCCGCTGTGGCCCAGAATCCGTCTCTGCTCAAAGACATCAATGTCCTTGGACGCAGCTCTCGTCCCACGTTGATAACGCGGTTCGGGAGTTCAGTCGTCTTCGAGGGGGTCGATTGGAGCTCCTCAGGGAGAGAACCGTGGATCAGCGACGGGACTGCACTGGGGACCCAGCTGCTAAAGGACATCAACCCGGGGTCCTTCAGTTCATTTCCCCAATCGATGTTCGAACACAATGGTGAGGTGTTCTTCAGCGCCGCCCTAGGGGCAACAGGGCGTGAACTCTGGAAGACCGACGGCACCTCGGCGGGAACCGTGCTGGTCAAGGACATTAATCCCGGCTCCTTTGACGGAATGTCCCAAACCACCCCGGCCGGCTTCACTAGTTTGGGGACAGAGCTGCTCTTCGTCGGCATCTCCTTTAGCCCGAGTATCGGCGGGGAGCTTTGGAAAACGGATGGCACTGAAGCCGGAACCGTTCTGGTCGAGGATCTCCTCCCCGGGATAGGCTCGTTCTTCGACAACAACGTCAACAAGAACCGAGACTTCGCCCAACTCGGTGGCATGCTCTACTTCAGCGGCTGCGACGGTACGAGCTACCAGTTGTTTACGTCGGACGGCACCGCAGCGGGCACCGGGCCGGTCACCGTCCTCGCCGCGTCCTGCAATGGTGCGGGCGGCGAATTCGAGGAATCGGGCGGAGTAGTCTTCTTTGTCGGCCCGCAGAACAACCCTGGGCTTTGGGTTACCGACGGCACCGCCCTCGGGACGGTCCAACTCAACGCCACGGTTGCGCCCGACAAGCTCGTCGACGTCAATGGGACGCTCGCCTTTTCGGGTACTGATGCCAACGGTCGGGAGCTATGGAAATCAGACGGTACCGTTGCCGGCACCGTCATGGTCAAGGACATCGCGGGCGGCGGTGCCTCTTCGGATCCAGCGGATCTCGTCGCCAATGGGTCAACCCTCTTCTTCACGGCTGACGATGGCACCGAAGGCAAGGAGTTGTGGGCCTCGGACCTGTCGACAGGCGGCACTGCTCTAGTCACTACAATCCAGTCAGGCCCTGTCAGCTCCGAGCCGCAGTCTCTGATTCGGCACTCGACCGGGGTCGCCTTCGTGGCCGACGACGGATCGGCCGGCCTGGAGCTGTGGCGCTCGGACGGCACCGCTCCCGGCACCATGATGATCGATGATCTGGAGACTGGAGCTGATGCTTCGGCGCCTCAATGGCTCGAGCCGGTAGGAGCGAACTTCTTTTTCTCGGCCGACGTCGGCCAGGGAGGCGTCGAGCTGTGGATGAGCGACGGCACGGCCGGCGGCACCGGCCTTGTCGCGGACCCAAATCCGGAGACCCAGAGCTCGATTCCAACCGCATTCACTGAGTTGGGTGGCACCGTCATCTTCGGGGCTCTCCCTGAGAACGGCGGCGGGTCCAATTTTGGCGCCTTGTGGGAGACAGACGGGACCGTGGGCGGGACCAGCCAGATCGTGGCATTCCCCAACACCATCGGTTCCGAACTCACCATTCTCGGGTCGAGCCTGATCTTCCAGGCCAATGACCCTGGGGTGACTGGAACGGAGCTCTGGACGAGCGATGGGACGGCCGCGGGTACTGCGTTGCTCAAGGACATCAATACGGGTCCGCCATCGTCCAGCCCCTTCAATTTCGTATCGATCACCACGAAGCTAGTCTTCTCGGCCGACGACGGGACAAACGGCAAAGAGCCTTGGGTCACGGACGGGACCCTCGCCGGCACCTCGATGCTCGCAAACATAAACCCGGGCGGCTCGTCGAACCCTTTCATCGTCGGAACCGTCAACGGCAAGGCAATCTTCTGGGCAACCGATGACGGCACCGCGGGCAGGGAGTTGTGGGCAAGTGACGGAACGCCGGGTGGAACGACTCTGCTCCAGGACATCGTCGCCGGATCTGGCAGCCCAATCTTCAACGGCAGCGGGTACTTCGAGAGCAACGGTGAACTCTTCTTTAGGCTGAACGATCTCTCCGTCGGGGGAGAGCTTTGGAAAACCGACGGCACTACGGCCGGAACAACGCTCGTCATTGATCTCATCCCGGGCCCCGACTCAGGGCTAGGGACGGGGGCGCTCAGAATGGCTGAGGTCGGCTCCAAGCTGATCTTCATCGGCGCCAGCAGTGCCTTCGACACCGCTCTCTGGGAGACCGACGGCACGGCGGGTGGCACGTCCATCCTCTTCGACCCTTGCGCAGGAACCGACGATACGTCCAGGCTTATCTCTGCAGGGCCAATCGCGTTTTTCAAAGGCGGGAGCAGCCTATGTTCCAACCGCGGCCTGTGGAAGACTGACGGCACGGTGCCGGGAACCGAACTCGTCATGCCCGGATTCGAACCGGACCTCAACGCCACCAACATGCTCGCTAGTGACGGCGAGATCTTCTTCCCCCACAACGACGGGGCGAACGGCATCGAGCTCTGGACCAGCGATGGAACGCCTGCAGGCACCGTGCTGGTTGCAGACATCAACCCTGGTTCCGACTCATCGAGCCCGCAACAGTTCGCTCAGTTCGGGAATATCGTCTACTTCAGCGCGGACGACGGACTGCACGGTTTAGAGCCCTGGACGCTAGTCCGAAGCTCCACGCCCACCGACTTTGGCGACGCACCTGATCCTACCTACCCCACGCTTCTCGCCAGTGACGGCGCCCGGCACGCTCTGAGCGGATTGTTCCTCGGGGCCGGGGTGGACGCCGAACTTGACGGCCAACCGGACCCCGCGGCGGTGGGTGACGACATGGACCCCGAAGGCGACGACGAAGACGGCGTCGACTTTCCGAGCGGCTTCAGCCAAGGCCAGCCGACGACGATCGATATCACCGCCTCCGCGGCGGGACTGCTCAACGCTTGGTTCGACTACGACCAAGACGGCGCCTGGAGCCCGGCGGAGCGGGTGTTCACCGACGAGCCGCTTGTCGCCGGCGTCAACAACCTGATCGTCGCGGTGCCAGCCTCCGCCGTGGTGGGAACCACCTTCGCGCGCTTCCGCCTGGACAGCACGGGCGGACTCGGGGTCACGGGCGCGGCGATCGACGGAGAGGTCGAGGACTACCAGGTCGAGGTAGGTCCGGCAGCCGATCTCGCAGTCGTAAAGATGGCCCCGGGGTCGGCAATTCCGGGCAACTCGATCACCTTCACGTTGATCGCGACTAACGCAACCGGACCCTCGCCGACGGTAGGCGCCCTCGTTACCGACACGTTCGAGGCTGGACTCTCCGCATGCACCTGGACCTGTGTTGGTGCGGGCGGAGGTAGTTGCGCCCCGTCCGGATCCTCGGACATCGCGGAGCCAGTCGATCTGCCGCTCGCCGCCAGTGTGACGTTTACAGCGACTTGCGACATCGACTCCGACTCTACGGCAGACGTGATGAACACGGCATCGATCGACGTTCCGCTCGGAACCGTCGATCCCGTCGCGGCAAATGACACGAGCGGCACGACTACGACTTTGCTCCCGTCCGGCGATCTGTCGATCACCAAGACCGACGGTGTTCCCTGGGTCATCCCACCGGCCACGTTGACCTACACGATTCTGGCGGACAATCCCGGTCCCAGCGACGCCCTGGGAGTCGCGGTCGACGATCAATTCCCTGTCGAAGTCACCAACGTCAACTGGACCTGCGTTGGCTCGACGGGCGGCCTGTGCGCCGCTTCAGGTGCCGGCGACATCAGCGAGTTGGTCGATCTGCCTGCCGGTGCAGCGGTAACGTTCACCGCGACCGCCGACACCAACGGCGTCCCAGGGGACATCGTGCTCAATACTGCGACGGTGACCGAGCCCGGAGAATTTACCGACCCTAATAGCTCGAACAACTCCGCCACCGACCAGACCAACTATGTGCTGGGCTCGGAGATCTTCATGGACGGTTTCGAGTCCGGCGACACATCGGCGTGGAGCGCAACGACCGGCGGAGCCGCCGGAGTCCTGGTCCTCGACCAACCGGCAGACTCATTCGAGACTGAGATCCACTTGGCGCCGAAGGTCCTGGAGCGCTCTGGACGGCGGTCGACCCGAGTGCTCAGCGGCCAAGGGGCCGGTCTGCGAACGCTCTTCGAGTTACGCCTCGAAACGTACGACGGCCGCTACCGCCTGGCCCCGAGCCTGCTCGGGGGAAGTGGGGAAATGGTCCGGGGCGAGACTCTGGAGTTGGGCGCCGTCCCCTCTCGGTTGACTCTTACCTGGCGGCGAGCCCTCAGCGCCGGCGTTACCGACGGCAGACTGCTCCTGACAGCCGACGGCGCGATCATTGGCTGGATCGAAGGCATCGACAACTCAGCCTCTGCACTGCACCGGATTCAGGCCCATTCAATCCGCGCCAATCCGGCCGTGACTTTGATCTCGGCTCCCGGCTGGCTTTCGAGCGGAGGTGCGGCAGTCGGCGACTGATCTCGGCCTGCCGAGGGTTGGCTACGCCGCCACGACGGAACATCTCACCGTGGCCTGAGGGCAAAGGACCCTCGAACACCCTCCGTGGCATACTCACTCGGTGAGAAACGGTCGGCGCGATGGCTGAGAGCAAGTTCGTAATCATCGACGGCAACGAGGTCGAGTACCGGCCCGGTGAGACCGTGCTCCAAACGGCCCGCCGTGCCGAGGTCGAGATTCCGGTGCTGTGCCACGACGACCGCGTCACACCGGCCGGTGCTTGCCGAGTCTGCCTGGTCGAAGTCGAGGGGCAACGGCTCATGCAGCCCGCTTGCCACTTCCAGACCGCCCCGGGCCAGGTGGTGCGCACCGACACGCCGCGCGTGGCGCGCAACCGCCAGTTCATCACCGCGCTGCACCTGGCCGACACGGTCGCCGACCGCGCGGTGGCGGAGGACAACAACCCGTCGCTCTTGCACGACCTGGCCGAGCGTTACGGCACCGCCGGTGACTGGCTCCACGTCGAGTCACCGCGCTCGGGCCGCGAACACGACACCAATCCTTACGTCGGCTTTCGCCCCGATCGCTGTATCGCCTGCTCGCTGTGCACCCGCTACTGCGACGAGATCGAAGCGGTGTCGGCCATCTCGCTCGCCTTCCGAGGCCCCGAGACGACGATCTCGACGGTCGACCGGCTGTCGCTGACCGACACCACCTGCGAGCTCTGCGGCGGCTGCATCGACGTCTGCCCGACCGGGGCGATGACCGAGAAACCCGCGCTTCTCTATGGCAAGGCCGAGCGCGAGCTCGACAAGGTGCGCACAACCTGCAACTTCTGCGGCGTCGGCTGCCAGATCGACTTGAACGTCGATCGCGAGGCGAACCGGGTGGTCAAGGTCACCAGTCCGCCGCCGGGCACGACGGTCAACGACGGCAATCTCTGCGTCAAGGGCCGCTTCGCCAACGATTTCATTGAGCACCCCGACCGGCTGGACACGCCGCTGGTCCGAGGTGAGGACGGACAGCTTCATCCCGCCAGCTGGGACGAGGCACTCGACCGCGTGGTCACCGGGCTCCAGGGGGTAGCCGATCGCCACGGCGATGACTCCCTGTGTTTCATCAGCTCGAGCCGCTGCACGGTGGAGGAGAACTACTTAATGCAGAAAATGGCCCGCGCAGCCTTTAGGACGCACAACGTCCATCAATGCGCGGCCACGTGACACGCTCCAACGGTCGCCGGTCTGGTGGCCACGTACGGAGCGGGCGCGATGACGAACTCGATCCCTGAGATCAGGGACGCCGACTTCCTCTTCGTCATCGGTTCGAACACCTCAGAAGCCCATCCCATCATCGCGATGGAGATGAAGAAGGCCGTTGGCCGTGGCGCCAAGCTGGCGGTGGCCGACCCGCGCGCCATCTGGATGACGCGGATCGCCGACTGGCACCTACAGATCGAGGGCGGCACCGACGTGTGGCTGCTCAACGCCATGGCCCACGTGATCGTCACCGAAGGCCTCGAGGACAAAGAGTTCATCGCCGCCAACACCGAGGCCTTCGAGTCGGTCAAAGAAACCGTCTTGCGCTATCCGCCGGAAGAGGCTGAGAAGATCACCGGCGTGCCGGCCGAGACCATCCGCGAGGTGGCCCGCGCCTACGCGACGACCGAGAAGGCCGGCATTTACTACACCCTCGGCATCACCGAGCACACCACCGGCACCGATAACGTCTACGCCCTGTCGAACCTGGTGCTGATGACCGGCCACCTGGGCAAGCGCTCGGCCGGAATGAACCCGTTGCGCGGCCAGAACAACGTGCAGGGCGCCAACGACGCCGGAGCCACCCCGATCTACCTGCCCGGCTACCAACGCGTCGACGACCCCGAAGTATCGGCCAAGTTTTCGCAGGCCTGGGGGGTCGAACAGAAGCTCGAGCCGGGGCTCAACCTGAACGAGATGATGAAGGCGATGTCGACGGGCGAGCTCCGCGGCATGTACCTGATGGGCGAGGACATCGTCATCTCCGAGCCCAACGTCGCCCGGGTCGAAGAGGCGATGAACGAGATGGAGTTCGTCGTCGTCCAGGACATCTTCTTCAACGAGTCCTGCCGTTATGCCGACGTTGTACTGCCGGCGGCCTGTTTCGCCGAGAAAGATGGCGTCTTCGCCAACTCCGACCGCCGCGTGCAGCGGGTGCGCAAGGCGGTCGATGCCCCCGGCGAAGCTCGCGCCGACTGGAAGATCCTGGCCGAGATCATGCGCCGCGCCGGCTACGACCAGCCGGAAGACCAAGGCCCGGCGGAGATCTACTCCGAGATGGCCGCGCTGGCTCCCAAGTTCGCCGGCATCTCACACCAACGCATCGAAAACGAAGGCGGCCTGCAATGGCCGGTCGAAACGCCTGACGCGCCAAGTACGGAGTACCTGCACAAAGGCGGCAAGATCCTACGCGGCAAGGGGCTCTTCCAGGCCGTCGACTTCAAACCGCCCTTCGAGTGCGCCGACGCCGAGTATCCCCTGGTGCTCTCGACCGGCCGCACGCTCTACCACTACAACGCCGGCACCCAGACCCGGCGCTCTGGTGGTCTCTCGACCAAGCAGCCCGAGGGCTTCGTCGAGATCCATCCCAAGACGGCGCGGCATCTGGGAGTCGAGGATGGGCAACTGGTCGATGTCGTGAGTCGCCGCGGGAGGGTGCGCTGCCGCGCCATGGTCAGCCGTCAGGTACGACGCAACTCCATCTGGATGCCCTTCCATTTCCCTGAAGCGCAGACCAACCTGCTGACCACCGACGCCGGCGACGCCGTCACCGGCACCGGCGAGTACAAGGTCTGTGCGGCACGGATCGAGCCGGTAGCGGATAGCGAGCCTACGAAGCTGTATCCAGGCTCCTACGCCAACGCCAGCGCCGACTAGAGTCCTCCGCCCCAGAGCGGGCGACGGTCGGAAATCGTGGTGGCGGACTCCGCCCGGCGCAGCGCCCCAGAGCTACCCCGGCGTCGGTGTTCGTGGCGTGGTGGCCACTCCGCGTGGTGCTAGCCTAGCCGTCCAATCAACAGTTCGGAGGAGATTCAACATGACGAGGGGACGTTCGTACTTCCTTACACTTGCCCTGGCTTTGCTGGCCACAGCAGGTGCCCATGCGGCAGCAGTGACCGTCGACTGCGACGGTGGACCGGCCGACTTCGCAACTCTTCAAGCCGCGGTCAACTCGTTGACACCAGCCGATGGGAACTCGATCACGGTGACTGGAACCTGCATCGAGTCCGTATCCATCAACAACTTCGAAAGTCTGAACATAGGCAGCACTTCAGGCGCCACCGTGCAGGGTACCGTCGTCAGCGCCATCGATATCTTCAACTCGCCATTCGTTTTCATCACCGGCGTGTCTATCGATGCATCAGCCGTCGAGTACGGAGTCTTTGTATCCGACTCCATCCTGTTGATGAGAGATGGTGACATCTCCGGCGCTACCGAGATCGGGGTCCTCGCACTGACCGATGCCGAGGTTGGGCTCGGCGGACAGGACCCAGCGGATGCGGTGACGATTAACAACAACCTGGCCGGTGCCTTCGCCAGCCGGGCAGAGCTCGACCTCCTGGGCCACGTCACCATCGAGGACAATACCGAAGACGCTCTCCTCTACAGCGGTGCCGAGGGCGTCAGCATCGGGCGCGATGTCGGCAACACCATCCGCAACAACGGCCTTGGAGTAACGGCCGTCGACGGCGGCCAGGTACGGTTCTCCGGCCTGCATACGATCGACAACAACGGTCCCTACGGGGTCTTCGCCCTGCGTCCCGAGCGAGTGGTCTTCTCGGGTTATCCTGGAAGCTCCAGCGGACCCCCGTTCTATGGCGCGACGATCAGCAACCACGATGTCTGGGGTGTCGTCGCCGTGAGCACGCGTCTCGACTTCTTCGGCCCGGCCGAGAACCTGGTGCATACCGTCAGCGGCAACGGAACGGCGCCCTATGCCAAGGACGCGGGTGTCTGGATTGGACGCCAGGCCGAGGCGCGACTGCGCAACATCACGATCGACGGCAACTACGGCCACGGCGTGCATGGCACGCTGGGCGCTTACGTGAACCTGCTCAACACCTCGATCAACAACAACGATCGTCACGGCGTACGGCTGTCGTGGAACTCCACGGGCGACCTGGGCTCCTTCTCAATCCTCGATGGCACCACGATCGGGCCCAATGTCACGGCCTCCGGCAATGGCAAGAAGGCCATCAAGTGCGCCAAGGGCTCGGTCCTGGCCGGCAACCGGACGGGCATCAGCCCGATCGTCTGTGACGATCCCGATGGTGGTGGCTCGCCCTTTGCGGCGGGTTCGGACGAAGACGGGACGTCCGCCGGTCTCGGTGTCCAGCTCGATATCGAGCGGCGCGTCGATGCGCGGCGCGAGGCGGCCGAGAGCCGTGCCCGGAAGCTCGCGGCGGCTGCTCGCGGCAACGCCGAACTCAAGCGATAGATCTGCGTGCCCCGGTCCCTTGTGGGCCGGGGCGGTTCATCCCAATGCGTTGCCCCGCAGACCCGGGATCAGGTCTGCGGCTTGTGCACGGCGGCGAGTCGAAACACCGAGATTGCGGGGCCGACGGCAACTGAAATGCCGACGGGCCACCAACGCCGTGACCGGCCCAACGCGTGCGATCAACATTTCAAGCGATATCATTCCCCTGGCCTACAACAACGAGGTGGTGAGATGAATCGCCTGGTTTTGTACACGTTGATGATGTGTCTTTGTCTGGCCGCGCCGATCCCGGCTGGTCAGGTCGAACCCCAGGGAGACGACTTCCTCGTCTTCGGCTTTGACTTCGGCGCCAAGGGTACGGCGAGCACAATGTCGCCCAACGGCTCCTTCGTCGTCGCCTGGGACGCCTACTTCTGCTGCATGGCGGCCAAGGGCTATGACGAGGACCTCAACTCCTCGTCGATTTGGGATCTCATTCCCGGCTTCCCCGCCACTCGGGATCCCATCGACGTGACCACTCTCGCCGACGACGACTTCGTGGTGACCTGGGAGACCTACAACAAGGCCTTCGAGCCGGTAATACAGGCCCGCCGGTTCGCCCTCAGCGGGACACCGCTCGGACCGAGCATCGAGGTCGTCGGCTCGGCGGACGGCACGACCAACCTGCATCCGGCGGTCGATGCCTGGCCGATCTTCTCCAGTTTTCTGGTCGCCTGGACCCAAGATGACCCGGCGGATCCCGGCGCGGACGCGCTGGACATCCAGCTCGCGGCCTTCGGTACTTCGAAGGCTCCGGAAGGCCATTTCATGGTCAATACGTACGTCACCGGAGACCAGGACTATCCCGAACTCTCGGTCGGCCCCGATTCGAGCTTCGTCGTCGTCTGGAGAAGTGCGGGCTCCCCGGGCGATGACAGCGATGGACGCAGCGTCCAGGGCACCTGGTTCTCACCCGGCGGTACTCCCGGGACTCAGTTCCAAGTCAACAGCCACTCCACCGGCGATCAAGACAACGTCGATGTGGCCATGGCGCCCGATGGTAGCTTCCTGGTCGTCTGGGACGGCGAGTCGGCCGGACCCGATCCTGACCTCAGCATCCAAGGCCGCCTGTTCGGCCCCGATCAAGTACCCGTGGGGCCTGATTTTCAGATCAACACCTACACCACCGCTGTCCAGTCCGAGCCCGCCGTCGCAAGCGACGAGGACGGCTCGTTCCTCGTCGTCTGGCGCTCCGCCACCGGCGTCTTCGGTCAAGAAGTCGGCCCAACCGGAGCTCTCCTCGGCCCCGAGGTCACCCTGAACTCGACGGTTTCAAACGACTACTCGGAGCCCACAGTGGCCGGAGCCTTGAACGGGAGGTTTGTCGTCACCTGGGACTCGGATGATGACTACCAGTACGGCTCCTACGACTTCAACCGGCGCGCTCGGCAGTTCTCGAACTCGCTCTTCGCTGACGGCTTCGAGTCCGGCGACACCGCGGCCTGGAACGTCACGGTCCCCTAGCGCGACGGGGCTTGCTTGGCGAGAAAGACCGTGTGCCGGGCGCCGCGCTCACCGTGCGCCCGCGCCCCATGGCCCTTGGCGTCGAAACCGCACTTACGTAGGGTCTTGACGAACCGTGGGTCGGGATGGGCCGACCAGAAAGCGACGATCCCGGTCGGCCTCAGCGCCGCCTGAATCTGCAGCAGGCCCGGCTTGTCGTAAAGGCGGCTGTTCGAGTCGAGGCACCAGGCCACGGGCCCGTTGTCGACATCGAGCAAGATGGCGTCCCAAGGCGCGTCGCGGCGGATGAGATCCCACACGTCGGCATGGACAATCCGAGTCCGAGGGTCGGTCAGCGCATTCCCCTGAAGCTCCGGCACATAGGTGCGATTCCACTCGATGACGCTCGCAAAGACCTCGGCGACAACGACCTCGGCTCCGGGCGGGACGACGTCGAGCGCGGCACGGAGAGTGAAGCCGAGGCCCAGGCCACCGATCAACACCCGCGGTCTGCCTTTCAGGCCGCCGCAGGCCAGCTCTGCCAGCGCCCGCTCCGAGCCGGGCGCACGACTCGACATCAGTTCGTCGCCGTCGAGGTAGACGAAGTAGTCGCCGTCGCGGCGGTGGAAGGTGAGCTCCTGCCCGTCCGGCGTGGTGAACCGGTCGAGCGTTTCGAAGGCCTTCACGCCGGTTCGCTTGCGGCCGCTAGGCTTCGAGCGTCCGCAGCTGGCGGAAGCTGATCAAGCGCTCTGCGTCCGCATCCCACAGATGAAGCCGGGCGCTCTTCAGGCTGCTCCAGATGGTAAGCCGCGTGACGCGTCCCAACTCGGGAATATCGAAGTAAGTCTGCTTGAGGTTGTAGTTCGGAATCCGACTGGCGAGATGATGGATGTGGTGGAAGCCGATATTGCCCGTGCACCAGTGGAGGATCGCCCCGAGGTCGTAGAAGGAACTGCCCTCGATGCCGGCCCGGTGCACGTCCCACTCCGGATGCTCGCGCCAGTAGGTGTCCTCGAACTGGTGCTGAACGTAGAACAGCCAGATACCCAAGGCGCCACCGAAAATGTTGATCGGTAGCTGCACCATGAAAAACGCCTTGAGGCCGATCGTCTGCCAAGCCGCCAGAACGACCAGGGCCAGCCCGAGATTGGTCCACCAGACGCTCGCCCACTCCTTCTTCCAGGTTCGCGGCGTATCGAGCGGCAGTCGGTACTTGAGGATGAACTGATAGATCGGTCCCAGCACCAAGAGCGTGAACATGTTTCGATAGAGCCGGTACTTGAATCGTCCGAACTTCGAGCGCGCCTGGTACTCGGCGACCGTCAGGGTGTTGACGTCGCCGAACTCACGATGGTCGAGGTCGCCCGAGGTCGCATGGTGGATGGAGTGGGTGCGCCGCCAGTAGCGATAGGGCATGAGCGACAGGAGGCCGAGGACCGAGCCGAGGCGGTTATTGGCCTTGATCGAGCGAAAGAACGAGCCGTGGCCGCAGTCGTGCTGGAAAATGAACAGCCGGATGAACAGAAAAGACTGCGGGATCGCCAGCCCTAGAGTCAACCAGTAGGACACCTCGAGGCTGCGGTACATCAGGTACCAGAGCGGCACAAAGAGAGCGACCGTGCCCAGCACCTGAAAGAGTGCCTTGCGGTTGTTGGCCTGGGAGTAGGGCGCCAGGACGCGATTCCAGTAGCGCGTCGCTTCCGTCGAGTTGGATTCCGGGGTCATCGTTGCAGTACTCATACCGGGCGGACTGTAGCAATTTTGGCGCCACTGTGGGCCGACCCAAGGTGGGTCGCGGTCACGAAGGAGATCGTGTAAGGTTCGCCTCCTCGCCTGGGCAGTCGCCCGGACACCCCCCACAAGCTGCTCGGAGACTCACCCCATGCCGGCCTCTGTCCGCTCGGACCTACGCAACCTCGCCATCATCGCCCACGTCGATCACGGCAAGACCACTCTGGTCGATTCCATGCTGTGGCAAAGCGGCATCTTCCGTGACAACGAGGAGGTGCAGGAACGGGTGATGGACTCGATCGACCTCGAGCGCGAGAAGGGCATCACCATCATGGCCAAGAACACGGCCATCCAGTACGGCGACACGCGGATCAATATCGTCGACACACCGGGCCATGCCGACTTCGGGGGTGAGGTCGAGCGCACGCTCAAGCTGGTTGATGGCGTGCTGCTGCTGGTGGACTCGAGTGAAGGTCCATTGCCCCAGACTCGCTTTGTGCTGCGCAAGGCTCTCGAGTCCGGGTTGGCGCCGATCGTGGTGATCAACAAGATCGACCGAAGCGACGCCCGCATCGGCGAGGTGGTCGACGAGGTCTACGATCTCTTCATCGACCTCGACGCGACCGAGGAGCAACTCGACTTCCCCGTGCTCTATGCCGTAGCCCGAGACGGCATCTGCCGCACCGAGGCCGATGGTGAGGACCAGACGCTGGTGCCCCTCTTCGAGGAGATCCTGAAGACGGTGCCGGCGCCGACCTTCGAACCTGGCCACCCACTTCAACTCCTGGTGACGACCCTGGGCTACGACGACTACGTCGGCCGACTCGGGATCGGCCGCGTCTTCGAGGGCGAGATCGCCAAGGGTCAGCAGATCAGCCGCTGCCGGCTCGACGGCTCGATCGAAACCCTGAAGGTGAGTCACCTCTACGGCTACGACGGTCTGGCACGGGTGCCGATCGAGCAGGCCGCGGCTGGCGACATCGTCGCCGTGGCGGGCTTCGACGAGGTCTCGATCGGTGAGACCCTGAGCGACGTCGAGGATCCACGCCCGCTGCCGCCGATCCAGATCGACGAGCCGACACTGGCGATGGTGTTCTCGGTCAACAACTCACCCGTGGCCGGCAAGGAGGGCAAGCACGTCACTTCGAGCAAGCTACGCGAGCGGCTCATCCGAGAGACCTGGACCAACGTCTCGATCCGGGTCGAGGACGCAGAGGGAGGCCACGGCTTCACCGTCGCCGGACGGGGCGAGCTGCAGCTGGCGATCCTGATTGAAATGATGCGACGCGAGGACTACGAGTTTTCGGTCGGCAAACCCCAGGTGCTGACTCGGCGCGGCGAGAACGGCGAATTGCAGGAGCCGATGGAGAAGCTGACGGTCGACTGCCCCGAGGAGCATGTCGGTGCCGTCACCCAGATCCTCGGCCCCCGCCGCGGCCGCATGATGAACATGACCAACCATGGCAGCGGCCGGGTCAAGATCGAGTTCACCGTGCCTTCCCGCGGGCTGATCGGGTTCCGCACCCAGTTCCTGACCGAGACCAAGGGCACCGGGATCATGAACCACTTGTTTGACGACTTCGGCCCATGGCAGGGCGACATCCCTCAACGCACTACCGGGGCACTCATCGCCGACCGCACGGGCCGCGCCACTCCATTCGCCATCGAGCACTTGCAGCCCCGGGGCATCTTCTTCATCTCCCCCAACGACCAGGTCTACGAAGGCATGGTCGTCGGCGAACACTCACGCCCAAGCGACCTCGACGTGAACATCACGAAAGAGAAGAAGCTCACCAACATGCGCGCCTCGTCGGCCGACGAGCTGGTGCACCTGGTGCCACCGACGCTGCTCTCCCTAGAGCAGGCGATCGAGTTCATCGCGGACGATGAGCAGATCGAGGTGACACCCAAGGCTTTCCGTCTGCGGAAACGCATTCTGAAGGCCAACATGCGTAAGTAGCGTGCTTGGGCCGGCTTTCGTGTGAGTGGGGTGGGCCCGCGACCCAGCGTTGGCCTGAACGCTCTCCAGGATCCTAGCGTCCCACGATCGAGCGAGTACCTCTGGCCTTCATGCCCATCGTTCTGATCGGGGGGCCCACTCACGCTCACGGCATCTCGTTCCTCCCTCCCCCTCTCTCGGTAGGTCGGTGGGCGACACATGGGGTTGACTCCCCGGGGTCTAGAGCCGAGCGCCTCCTCGCTCTTTCCTCAACACATTGGGTGCCCGCGCGAAGGTGAGAGAGCCGCACGCCACCCACCCAATCTCCAACATCGTGCCTCAAGCCGGCCGAGCCGGCTTCAGAAAGCATACGCCCCCGCGCCGGCGGAGCCGGCGCCCCGGGGAGTCAACCCCATGTGTCGTCCACCGACCGGCCACAACCCAAACTCATCTAGCAGCAAAACGGCTCCGTAGTCCTGATGAACGCCCCACAAAACCACCAACATCAGGAGAAGAACCATGCGCAATCGAAGCCTCACCCTAGCCCTGCTCGCCCTCGCGGCCACCTTGGCGGCCATGCCCGCCACCGCCTCGAGCCATCGCGAGGCACCCGGCGTCATCCGCAATCCGGCGGTCGACGCCACCGACTTCTACATGTTCCGCAGCTACGAACCCGGCCGCGACGATTTCGTTACGCTCGTGGCCAACTACATCCCGCTGCAGGACCCTTACGGCGGTCCGAACTACTTTCCCCTCGATCCAGACGCCAGCTATCGCATCCACATCGACAACAGCGGTGACGGCCGAGCCAACCTGACGTTCGACTTTCGCGCCGACAACGACCTCCAGGACATTCAACTACCGGTCGGCGACGAGTCGGTTTCCGTGCCGCTACGCAACATCGGCCAGATCACCACCGACCCGGACTCCCTCGCGGCGCTCAACATCCTCGAGACCTACACCGTCCGCCTGACCAACCGCGGCGGAGCCAGCGGCCTGCTGACCGAGGTCGACTCGGGCAGTACACGTCTCGGCAAGCCGATGGACAACGTCGGCCGCAAGTCGTTCCCCAACTACGACAACTATGCCAACCAGTTCATCCACAACGTCGAGATCCCAGGCTGCGGCAACGGCCGGGCCTTCGTCGGTCAGCGCAAGGACTCCTTCGCCGTCAACCTGGGTGAAGTCTTCGACCTCGTCAACCTCAACCCGATCGGCAATCCCAACTCGCAGCGCGACGACCTGGCGGACAAGAACGTCACGTCGCTGATTCTCGAAGTGCCGACCTCGTGCCTCACCGGGGGCCAGACCGACATCATCGGTGGTTGGACCACCGCACACCTGCCGCGCCGGCGGATGCTGCGTAACAAGCCGACCTTCGATCGGCCCGAGAGCATCAGCGCCGGCTTCGGTCAGGTGTCGCGCCTCGGCATGCCGCTGGTGAACGAGATCGTCATCGGGCTCAAGGACAAGAACAAGTTCAACGCCAGTCAGCCGAAGGACGACCTCCAGTTCGCTACCTACGTGACCAACCCGACGCTGCCTGAGATCGTCGAGATCCTCTTCCCCGTCGAGGCACCCAACAACTTTCCCCGCCTCGACTTGCTGGCGACCTTCGTCACCGGCATCACCGGCCTCAACGAATTCGGTTTCGGCGAGATGCAGCGGCTAAACGTGACCATCGCGCCCACGTCGAGAGGTCAGCAGAACAACCTCGGCGTCATCGGCGGCGACAACGCCGGCTTCCCCAACGGCCGACGTCCCGGCGATGATGTGGTCGATATCGAACTGCGGGTCGCCATGGGCCTCCTGTGCCACGCCTTCCCCGGTGTTTACTGCAGCCCAGCCGACGCCCCCACGGGCACCCTGGCCTACACCGACGGCACGCGCCAGCGAGCGCAGCAGTTCGGCGACTCCTTCCCCTACCTGAGATCACCCATCCCGGGCTCTCCCAACTAGTCCTCTGCTCTGCTTGGCTGCCGGGCGTACTCATCGCGTCCGGCAGCCAATCTCTCATTCCCGCGTTCCGACCCGTAGCTTCCCTGGAGGAGATCCCATGAAGTCGCTCAGCTTCATCCTTGTCGCCACCCTCGCTGCCTCGGCACCTCTAGCGGCACACGACTTCTGGATCGAACCGTTGGCCTTCGAGGTCGCCGCCGGCAAACCGGTCGCCGTTCGTCTCAAGGTCGGCGAGAAGTTCGACGGGGAAACCGTGATGCCCCGGCCGGGCACGGTCAGCGACTTCAGCGCGCACGATGCTGCCGGCTCGCGCCTTCTCGAGACTCCCGCATTGCCGGATGTCGCCGGCATCATCGCCACACGGCAGGCCGGGCTCTTGGCCATCGCCTACGAGAGTCGTCCTTCGGCAGTCACGCTCAGCGCCCAGCGCTTCGAGCACTACCTGCGGGAGGAAGGCCTCGAACACGTTGTCACCGCGCGCGCGCGGCAGGGTGCCTCAGCATTGCCGGGCCGCGAGCTTTTCGCTCGTTCGGCCAAGTCGATGGTTCGCGTGGGTGACGACGGATCTCGAGGCCCCATGGGACTCCGGGCACTGGGGCTACCCCTCGAGTTCGTCACCTCCAACAATCCGTACTCCCTGGCCCCGGGCTCGAGCCTGAATCTCGAGCTGCTCTATCGTGGTCAACCCGCGGCCGGCGTTCTGGTGGTCGCGTTTCCCAAGGCCAACCCCGAGAACAGCCAACGTGGCCGAACCGATCGAGCAGGCCGCATCACCGTCGACCTCGACCAGCCTGGCGCCTGGTTGGTCAAAGCGGTCAGGATGGATACTGCACCCCCCGAGTCCGACGCCGACTGGATGAGTTGGTGGGCTTCGTTGACTTTCTCGATTCCGGAAAGCTAGTGTTTTCCAAGTCGCCTCGACGAGCCTCCCAATACCTACCGGAATCGACTTCCGCCCGGCCCCGCCAGGAATGCCTGCTACGGACACAAACGAAGCCGCCCTCGTCGCCCGCATCAGCGACGGTGACAGCGACGCCTTCGCCACCCTCTTCGACCTTCACTCCTCCACTATCCTCGGCATGTTGATCCAGTTACTGCGCCGCCGCGAACTCGCCGAGGAGATCCTTCAGGAGACGTTCCTGCAAGCCTGGTCTCAAGCCGCCAACTACCGAGCAGACCGCGCAACGCCCTGCGGTTGGCTCCTGATGCTGGCGCGCTCGCGCGCTCTCGACCACCTGCGTTCGAGCCAGGCTCGCAGCCGGCGTGAGGAGGGCTTCGAGACGGATCCTTCCACGAACCGCTCCGAGGCTGCGGTCGGTACCGACGATCTCGAGGCACGCGAGCGCCAGAGCTTTGTGCTCCAGGCCCTCTCCGGTCTCTCGGAGGAGCAGAGACGCTGCGTCGAGCTATCCTTCTTCGAGGGCCTCTCTCACAGCCAGATCGCCTCCCAACTCGAGGAGCCCCTCGGCACCGTAAAGTCCAGAATTCTCCTCGGCATGCGCAAACTGCGCTCCGTTCTAGAGCCCGTCTACCTCTCATGACGACAAACCACGATCGCTACCTCGACCTGATCCCGGCCTACGTGCTGGGAGCGTTGGAAGGCGCTGAGCTCGCCGACCTCGAGCAGCATCTCACTACCGAGTGCGTCGAGTGCAACGCCGAGTTGCTGCGTGGCAGCCGCGATCTCGAGGCGTTGGCCGCAGCCAACACGCCAGTGGCGCCGTCGGAGATCACCCGGGCGCGGCTGATGGCACAGATCGACGAGCAAGCCGGCAGCCGGCTCGAACCGGCGCCCCGCCCGGCGGCGGAGCGCAGCGGTGTCGCCTGGCTCCCGCTCGCCACGGCGGCCTCGCTCGTCCTCCTCGTCTGGAGCGGCTGGTCGCAGGTCCAGCTACGTCTGGAAGTGCAGGAGCTTCAGGCTCAGACGGTCGTCGCGGGTAAGAAGCTGGCGTCGCTGCAGGATGAGCTCAAGGACGCCAACAAGCAGCTCGGCAGTTTCTCCAAAGCCAATCGCATCCTCGCGACTCCCGGCCTTCAAACCGTTCGGCTCGCGGGCCTCGAAGCGGCGCCCGACGCTTCGGCTCAAGTCCTGGTTGCCGACGCCGGGAGAGCGGTTTTCTACGCCTCGAACCTGGCGCAGGTCGAGAAAGACCAGATCTATCAGTTGTGGGTCATCGCGGCAGGCAAGCCGGTTCCGGCGGGGCTCTTTACCGTCGACAAGAAGGGCAGCGCATCAGTCGTTCTCGACAAGCTCGCGGCCGAAGCGCCGATCGAGGCTTGGGCGGTGACGATCGAACCCGCCGGCGGCGTGCCTCAGCCCACCGGGCCCATGGTGTTGATGGGCGCGGCCGCCTAGAACAGCTTTGCACCGGACAGAACCGCTGCCTCAAGCGAGACGCGGCGAAAGGAGTCCCGTATGAACCGACCGATCAGCCGCCGCAGCTTGCTCCACGCCACGATGGCCGCCGGCGCCCTCAGCGCCGTCGGAGCCGGGTCGAGCCGCGGCGAGACCCTGGCCCCGCAGGACGCCTTCCCCTCTCAAGACCCGGCCCGAGCACGCGAGACCGTCCTCTGGGCGCACTCCGACATCGACAAGGTCGCGCAACTCGTCGAAGGTAGCCCGGCGCTGGCCAACGCGGCGATCGATTGGGGCTTCGGCGACTGGGAGAGCGCCATAGGCGCGGCGTCCCACATGGGGCGTCGTGACATGGCCGAGTTGTTGCTGAAGCATGGCGCGAGGCCCGACGTCTTCACTCATGCCATGCTCGGCCACCTGCAGGCGGTGCAGGCCATCGTGGACGCCATGCCCGGCGTTCAGGGGATCTGGGGGCCGCACGGCATCACCTTGCTGTCGCATGCCAAGGCCGGCAAGGAGGAGGCCGCTGAAGTGGTGGAGTATCTCGAGGAGCTGGGGGGTGCCGCGCCCAAGCGAGTGTCCCAACCGCTCGAGATTCCGGTCGATGGCTACGTAGGGCGTTACGCCTGGGGTCCGGAGGAGGGCGATAGCGTCGTTGTCGCAGCCCGCGACGGGATGCTCGGCCTGCAACGCGGCGACGGCTTCCCTCGTCGGCTCTGGCACCGCGGGGACCATGTGTTCGCTCCGTTCGGCAATGGCGCTCTGACGGTTCGCTTCGAGGTGGAGGGCGAACACGCGGTGGCCCTCAGCGTCTGGGACCCCGACCAGGTGATGAGCGCCCGCCGGGTCGACGTCGACCAGGGCGTAGCGGACTAGTCGCGCGCTGGATCGGCGTAGCGGTCAGCGCACGGGTCAGCCCTACAGGAGACGCTACAATCTGGTCCCCTCTCTGGGAGACCTGCATTGCAAGGCGTTGCGGTGACATCAAAGCGACAGCTCGACCCCGCTCGCGTCCGTGCTTTCCTGCGTTCGCACTACGGGCTCGAAGGCGAGCTCCTGCCGCTCACGGGTGAGAATCACAACTTCCTCGTCGCAACCGACGGCGGCGACTTCGTGCTCAAAATCTCGGCCCACGGCCAGACCGAGTGCGACCTCGACCTCGAACTCTCGATGGTCGAGCACCTGAGCTCCGGCACATTCAGCCTCGAAGTGCCACAGGCGATCGCGGGAACCGACGGGCGTTTGACTCAACTCTTCGACGAAGATCTTCCAGCCCGACTGATGCATCGGGTGGCCGGCCGACCGTGGTTCGAGCTCGATCCGTCGCCGGCGCTTCTGACCCACCTCGGCTCCTGCGTGGCCGAGCTCACCGATGCCCTGGCCGACTTTGCCCCGAGCCACCGAGCTCGGGACAACGAATGGACCCTGGATCGGGTCGCCGAAGTCCAACCTGAGATCGCCTACCTCGAGAACCCGGATCACCGCCGCCTCCTGGACCAGGCGCTGAGCCTCTACCTGAGTGGCGCGGTGCCGTACCTCGAACGACTCCCCAGGTCATGGACCCACGGCGACGTCAACAACGGCAACCTCCTGGCCGAAGGAGACCGGGTCACCGGATTGGTTGATTTCGGCGATGCCGACATCGGTCTCACGATCGGCGAGCTCGCCATCGCTCTCGCTTACGCGATGTTGAATAGAGCCGAGCCCCTGGCCGCCGGCGCCCGAGTCGTTGCCGGCTACTGTTCTCGGCGGACTCTCAATGCTCTCGAGCGCGATGTCCTCTTGCCGCTCACTTTGGGACGGCTGGTGACCAGCCTTGGCATGTCGAGCCGGCGGCGGCGGCAGGGACACGAGCGTTCCAATTACTTCGTGACCGAATCGGCGGCGTGGAACCTGCTGGAGCAGCTCGACTCGATATCGCCTGCCGAGATCCGCCGCGGCCTGCTCGGGGACGACGACGCCATACCAGCCTCGACCGAGGAGCTGCTGGCGTCACGACGGCAGCACATCGGCCCCTCGCTCAGCCTCTCCTACGACTCGCCGCTACACATGGTGCGGGGTTCCGGGCAGTACTTGTGGGACCAAGACGGGCGGCCCTATCTGGACCTGGTCAACAACGTCTGCCACGTCGGGCATTGTCATCCTCACGTCGTGGCGGCCGGCCAGCGCCAAATGGCGAAACTCAACACCAACACGCGCTATCTCTACCCGGGGCTGACCGAGTATGCCGAACGGCTGGCCGCTACCCTGCCCGCGCCGCTCGAGGTCTGCTTCTTCGTCACCTCCGGCAGCGAGGCCAACGAGCTGGCGCTACGGATCGCTCGCGCCCATACCGGCCACCGGGATCTGCTCGTGGTGGAGGGCGCCTACCATGGCCACACCAGCACTCTGATCGATATCAGTCCGTACAAGTTCCTCGGCCGCGGCGGTTCGGGGCGGCCCGAGTCCTGGGTGCATGTCGTACCGATGCCGGACGGCTACCGAGGGCCCCACAAGGGAAGCGATCGGGCGACGGGCATCGCCTACGGCGACGAGGTCGGGCGGGTTCTGCGCCAGGCCGATCGACCTTTCGCCGGTCTGATCCTCGAGTCACTCCTCGGCTGTGGCGGCCAGATCATTCCGCCGCCTGGTTATCTCGAAACCACTTACCGCCACGTGCGCGCTGCCGGCGGGTTGTGCATTGCCGACGAGGTGCAAGTGGGTTTCGGGCGGGCGGGCAGCGCCTTCTGGGCCTTCGAAACCCAGGGCGTCGTGCCCGACATCGTCGTCCTGGGCAAACCGATCGGCAACGGCCATCCGATGGCAGCGGTGATCACCACGCGCGACATCGCCGATTCCTTCGCCAACGGCATGGAGTTCTTCAGTACCTTTGGCGGCAATCCGGTTTCGTGCGCGATCGGGATGGCCGTGCTCGACGTGATCGAGGACGAGGGCCTGCAGGAGCGTGCGCGGGACTTGGGGGCGTACTTCCTCGAGGGCCTGGCGCGGCTCGGGGAGAAGCACGACGCCATCGGTGCGGTCCGCGGGCTCGGCCTGTTCCTCGGCGTCGAGTTGGTCCACGACCGATCGACGCTGGAACCCGCGCCGGATCTCGCCACCCGGCTGATCGATCGGATGAAGCAGCAGGGCGTCCTGTTGTCGACCGACGGCCCACTGCACAACGTGCTCAAGATCAAGCCGCCGATGGTGCTCACGCGCGATGATGTCGATCGAACGCTGAGGCTCCTCGACGAGGAACTAACCCAGCTGGTGGAGACCGACCGATGAGTGGCGACATGGCAGGCGTGGCGCAGTCCGACTTCGGCACCCTGAAGAGGGTTGCGCTCAAGAACGTGCGCGACGCATTCGTCGACCAGGACACGGCCGACGCCCAGTGGCACGAACTCAATTACACCGCGCGACCTGACCTCGGGCGCGCCAAGGTCGAGTACGACCGTCTGGCCGATCTGCTGCGTGGTCGGGGCATCGAGCTCGTCTTCATGCCCCACAACCCCAAGCTCGGTCTCGACTCGCTCTACGTTCGAGACGCTGCGGTGGTGTGCGATCGCGGTGTCATTCTCGGCCGCATGGGCAAGCAGGCGCGACGCGGCGAACCCGCGGCGCAGGGCGAATTCTTCAACGGCCTCGGCCTCGAGATCTTGGGCGCGATCGAGGCGCCCGGAACCGTTGAAGGGGGCGATGTCACCTGGCTCGATCGGCGCACTCTGGCTGTCGGTCACGGCTACCGCACCAACGCGGCCGGTATCGAGCAGCTGCGAAGTCTTCTCGCCGATTCGGTCGACGAGATCATCGTCGTGCCGCTGCCGCATCATCGTGGTCCGAACGACGTCTTCCACCTGATGTCGATCATCAGCCCACTGGACCACGACCTCGCCCTGGTCTACTCGCCCCTGATGCCGGTGCCCTTCCGCCAAACCCTGATCGACCGTGGGTTCGAGCTGGTCGAAGTGCCGGACGAAGAGTTCGACAGCTTGGGCTGCAACAGCCTTGCCCTGGCGCCGCGCACCTGCCTTCTGGCTAGCGGCAACTCCCGCACCAGGGCGCGCCTGCAGCGAGCCGGTGTCGAGGTGATCAAGTTCTCCGGCTCGGAGATCTCGGTCAAGGGCGGGGGCGGTCCGACCTGCCTGACGCGCCCCCTCGAGTGGCAGCTCGATGCGCAGCCTCGAGTCGAAGCGTCCAACAAGGAGACCGCGCCCTGATGCGCAGAATCGTGTCGCTGCAGCTCGTTGTCCTCCTGCTCTGCTTGTCACCCGGTCTCGCCGGCGAACCCTCACCCGTCGACCTCGCGCCCTCGACCTGGGCTCCGGAAGCGCGCCAACGCGTCGAGGCGCTGATGCAGCAGATGCCGGTGGCCAACCCCCTGGCCGTCGGTCAGCGAGGAGCGATCAGTGGAACCTACAACGCGCCGGCCATCTATGCCGGCTTCCAAGCGCTCGAGAGGGGCGGCTCGGCGGCCGACGCCGCGCTCACCACAGCCATCACCCAAGTGGCGCTCGCGGCAGGCTCCTGGGTGAGCTACACCGGCCTCATGAGCATGCTCTATTACGACGCCGCCAGCGGGCGAGTGTTCTGCCTCAATGCGGACTACAACACCGTGCGCGGCGAAGACGACCCGATGTCGATCCCCGGCGCCAACAACCTGCTGGGCGATCTCTACGGCGGCACGCCGAGCGGCCGCAGCGTCCTGATCCCCGGGTTCGTTGCCGGGGTCGAAGCGGCACACGGACGCTTCGGACGGTTGCCCTTCGCGTCCCTCTGGGGGCCGGCGATTCACTACGCCGAGGCAGGGTTTGAGATCTCTCCCTATTTCGCCCAGTTCATCGAGCCGCGCGAAGATGTCCTGACCCGCCTGCCGGCCTCCCGAGACATCTTCACCAAGGCCGATGGCAGCCTTGTCGGAGAGGGCGATCACCTGCGCCAACCCGCGCTAGCGGAGACCTTGCGCCGGATCGCCGCCGAGGGCGCCGACTACTTCTACAGCGGCCCCTGGGCGGAGCACTTCGTCGCGGCGGTCAACGCCGAGGGTGGCAAGGTCTCTATGGCTGACCTCGACGACTATCAAGCCTGGTGGACCGAGCCGGTCACGACGCGCTACCGCGGTTTCGATGTCTACGGTTACGGCTTACCGGCGACCGGCGGTGTCAACTCGCTCGAGGCGCTCGAGCTCTACGAGGCCTCCGGACTGGTCGATGAGGGCCACTACTCGCTCACCGGTGACGCACTCTTCTGGCTTGCCCAGATCAGCAAAGTGACGATGCTCAGCTTCCTGCCAGACGCCACCCGCAACCTGGTTTCGGCTGGGCTCGACCTCTCGCTCGAGGCGCGGCGCCAAGAGGCGACCGCGGCCGCCATCTGGACCAAGATGAGTGCCGGCGAGTTCCCGCTGACCCAGGTCCCCGTCCCCGCCACCGAGCCGTTGGCCCAGCCCAAGCACTCGGATGCCATCGTCGCAACCGATCGCTGGGGCAACGTCGCCGCCGTCGTGCATTCGATCAATACCGTTATGTGGGGCAAGACGGGGATCTTCGTCGATGGCATTTCGGTCAATGACTCGGCGTCCTTCCAACAAGCATTCATCGCTGCGGCCGGTCCTGGCGCGCGGCTGCCGGCGCCGACCAACCCGATCATCGTTCTGGCCGACGGCAAGCCGGTCCTGGCCTCGAGCGCCATGGGCTCGGGACTGCACAACAAGACGCTTCAGGCACTGATCAACGTGCTCGATTTCGACATGGACCCCAAGCAGGCAAACGACGCTCCCTACCTGATGGCACCCCAGTACAGCATGGACGGCACTTCGTCCCAGCGGGTGGTCGCGGACTGGTTCGACCCGAAGGTCATTGAGCGGGCCCGCGCGCTCGGACTCGACCTCGAAGTACTGGCCGAGAATTCGCGCTACGCGCAGGGTCTGTGGGTCGGTATCTCCATCGACCCCGAGAGCGGCGAGTACCGAGCCACCTCACCCAACGTCACCAACGGCGCCGCGTTCGCGCACTAGCGTTGCCGCTGTCGTGGCCCGCTTCGTTGGGGCGCTACTCGGCGGGGAGTCGCCGGATGCCCACCCTCGTGGCACCCGAAGCCAACGCCCAACCCAGCGAGAAGACCGGGCCGCCGAAGCAGAAGACCGCCCACGGCAAGTACTCGACCGTCGGCACGCCGAGGGTCGTCGCCATGAAGATGGCCGAGACCGTCCAAGGCAGAAGCGGCTCGACGATGGTTACCGAGTCCTCGAGCGAACGGGACAGGTTCTCGGGTGCCAGGCCGCGTTCGCGATAGGCGTCCTGGAACATGCCACCCACGATCAGCGCCGTGACGCCACCGTGACTGGTCAGCGAAATCATCGTCGCCCCCGCGGCCATGGTGGCTCCAACCAGGCCGAAGATCGAGCGCACGCCGGAGAGCAGTGCGCGCAGAATCCGGTCGAGAGCGCCCGACACATCGAGGCCTGCCGCCAGCAGGAAGGCGCTGATGATGACGATCAATGTGTTGGCCATCGAGTACAGGCCGCCGCGGCCTACCAACCGATTGAACAATTCGCTGAAGGCCGCGGGATCGTGCCCCAGAGTCGAGGCCATGCGCGGGTCGAAGCCCGCCACCGCTGCCGAGATCGCTTGATCGACGCCGAAACCCTGAACGGCCACGCCAACGACCATTGCCACGATGGAAGAAGCGGCCAGCACCAGGGCCGGTGGCCGGCGCCAGATCACGCCTCCCAGGACCAGCAGGAGCGGTAGCAACGACCAAGCTCCCGGGCGGAAAACCGTGTCGATATCCGCCAAGAGCCGCTCGGCGGCTTGGGGCAGGGCGTCGCCGAGGTCACCGCCGCCAGGGGCGGCCAGCGAATAGACCACCAAGGCAAGCCCGAACGACGGCACGGCGGTGTAGAGCATGTGGCGGATGTGATCGTAGAGCCCAGCTCCGGCACCCAAGGCGCAGATGTTGGTCGAGTCCGACAGGGGCGACATCTTGTCGCCGAAATAGGCTCCCGAGACCACTGCGCCGGCGGTCGCCGCGAGCGGCACTTCGAGCGCCGCCGCCGCCCCCATAAGCGCCACCCCGAGGGTGCCCGCCGAACCCCAGGAAGTTCCGGTGCAGATCGACATCACCGCGGTGACCAGAAACGCCGTCACGACGAAGAATTGGGGATTGATCAGCTGGATTCCCCAACTCACCAACAGCGGGATCGTGCCGGCCAAGACCCAGGTGCCGATCAGCATGCCGATCGCCAGTAGGATCAGGATCACCGGGAGTACCGCGGAGACTTTCTCACCGGTCGAGCGCTGGATGTCGTCCCACGACGCGCCCTGACGCAGTGCGACCCAACCGGCCACGGTCGCAGCGAGCAGCATTGAGACGATCAGTATCTCGGTACTTAGACCCAACGTGACCGCTCCGGTGATGAAACACCCGACGAGCACCAGCAGCGGGAGGAGAGCCCAAGCCAACCCGATCGGCGCAGTCGGCGCCAAAGGCCTCCTGCCGGCTGAACTCACAGCGTAGCCAACGCCTGTTCGAGATCCCACCGCAGCGTCTCGTAGCCTTCGAGACCGATCGACACCCGGACCAACCCGGGTGGGATGCCCTGCGCGGAAAGCGCGGCCTCGTTGTCGCCGCGGTAGGGGGCTATGACCAAACTCTCGACCCCACCCCAACTGACGCCGATCTTGAAGCGCTGCAGTTGATCGACGAAACGACTCAAGACCTGGTGCTCCACCGTATCCAGTTCGAAACTGAAGAGCCCCGAGTAGCCGCTGAGCCTGCCCTCGGCGGCGAGGCCCGGATGGAACACCCGCCGCACCCCGGCTTGGCTTGCAAGCCAGTGCGCAAGAGCCAGTCCATCGCGGTGGTGCTGTCGCATACGCAACGGCAGCGTCCGCAGCCCGCGATTGAGCAGCCAGGCGTCGAATGGGGCGAGGATGCCGCCGTTGAGGAGCAGCGCGTCGTAGAAGATGCTCTTGATCCGCTCGGCCGAGCCAACCACGGCGCCGGCCACCACGTCGCTGTGGCCACCGATGTATTTGGTCGCCGAGTGGATCACCAGGTCGGCGCCCAGAGTGATCGGTTTCTGCAGGAGCGGCGAGGCCCAGCTGTTGTCGAATGCCGTCAGGATGCCGCGATCGCGCGCCGCACCGGCGACCGCCTCGACATCGAAGGTGCGAAAGAGCATCGTGCCGGGACTCTCGAGCCAGACCAGGCGAGTCGTCTCGCGGAAGCTGTTGACGATGGCTTCAACTTCGAGATCCAACACCACGTCGTGACTGATACCGAAGCGCTCCAAGTGCTTGGCGAGCTGGAGTGTCGGGCCGTAGGTCTGGTTGACGAAAAGCACGTGATCACCGGCTCTGAGCTGACTCATGAGCACTGCGCTGATCGCCGCCATGCCGGACGCCAGGCAGCGGCAGGACTCCCCGCGTTCGAGTTGCGCGATCTTCTCCTCGACCGCTCGTACGGTCGGGTTGTTGCCTCGGGTGTAGACCGGGTGGGCATGTTCGCTGGCCAAGCCGGCGGCCAGATCGGCGAGCGTCGGTTGGGCAAAGAGCGAGGTCTGGGCAATCGGCGGGGCGAGCGCCCCACCCTGGGCTTCGAGGTCCTCCTCGTGACCCAAGCAGATCAGCTCATCGCCCGGGTCGATTCTCGGGCCTGACTGCGCCGGGTCGGTGGGGGGTAACGGGTTCGCCATCAGTGCCTTTCGCGAGGCGTGAGTATAGCGACGCCTCTCGGGTCAGCCGGAAGCCCGAAACTCGTGGGGTACTCTGCCCCATCAAACTGAGATCACGAGGAGGGCGCGAGCATGGGATGGGATCAGAGCCGGCAGTTGCTGATCAAGGAGCACCTGGGCATCTTCAAAGCGGCCAACAACTACGACGTCTTCGACCTCGCCGAGGGCCAGTTGCTGATGAAGTGCCGGGAACCGGATTTGAAGATCATCACCAAGATCCTGCGCTTCACCGACTTCAAGCGCATGACGCCCTTCCGCGTCGTCATCACCGATGAGCTGGACCGGACGCTGGTCGAAGTGCGCCGTGGTGTCGCTCTGTTCCTCTCGAAGGTCGAGGTCTTCGACGGCGACGGGCGCAAGCTTGGTTCGTTCCAACAGAAGTTCTTCTCCCTCGGAGGCAAGTTCAAAGTCCTTGACGCCAACGAGCAGGAAGTCTGCATGCTGCAGGGCAAGTGGACCGGGTGGAACTTCAGGTTCATGCGCGGCGAGGAGCAGCTTGCCCATGTCACGAAGAAATGGGCCGGCATCGGCAAGGAGCTTTTCACCAGCGCCGACAACTATGTGCTCGACATCGCACCGGCCGTGCCGGGTGGGTCGGACACACACCGCCTGCTGTTGGCGGCGGTGATGTGCATCGACATGGTGCTCAAAGAGTAGCGCTCGGGAGCAGCTCCCCTCCGGCCTATACTCGGCGCTTCGAACTCATCCACGGAGGTTCCGCCATGGTCCGCCCCCTTCTGGCCTGCGTTCAGGCTTTGCTTCTCTTTGTCGGTCTCTCGACCGCGCAGGCTAGCGCCGCGGCGCCCGATACCAGCGCCTACCAGGAGCTGAGCTACCGCCTCATCGGTCCCTTCCGGGCCAGTCGCACCGTCGGCGGCGTAGGCATTCCGACCCAACCCAACGTGTTCTTCGTCGGGGTGAACAACGGTGGCGTGTGGAAGACCGACGATTACGGCCGCACGTGGAATCCGATCTTCGACGATGCCCCCACCGGTTCGGTCGGAGACCTGGCTGTCTCGCCGTCCAACCCCGACATCATCTACGTCGGCACCGGCGAAGGCCTGCACCGGCCTGATCTGGCCGTCGGTGACGGCATCTTCAAGTCGACCGACGGCGGCGCCACGTGGGAACACATCGGACTGCCCGACGTCCAGCAGGTCGCTCGGCTGATCGTCCATCCAGCCGACCCGGACATCGTCTTCGTGGCCGGACTCGGGCACCCCTACGGCCCGAATGAGGAGCGCGGCGTCTTCCGCACCACCGACGGCGGCGCAAGCTGGGAGAAGGTGCTCTACCTCGACGAGGACACAGGCGCGATCCAGGTGGAATTCGATCCGACCGATCCAGAGATTCTCTTCGCCGACCTGTGGGACCACCGGGAAGGCCCGTGGGAGAACGCGCGCTTTTCAGGTACCGATTCCGGCCTCTACAAGTCGACCGACGGCGGCGACACCTGGCGGCAACTGACGGCTGGGCTGCCCGACGGTGAGGACGGTCTGGGCAGAATCGGCGTGGGCATCGCACCGAGTGATCCGCGCCGGATGTACGCCACCGTCGATGCCGGCGACGCCGGCGGCATCTATCGCTCGGACGACGCTGGCGAGAGCTGGCGCCGGATCAGCGAGGACCGACGCCTGTGGGGCCGCGGTGGGGACTTCGGCGAAATCCGTGTCCATCCCGAGAATCCAGACACCGTCTTCGTCGGCAACATCGCCTCGTACCGTTCGGATGACGGAGGCGAGACATGGACCTCGATCAAGGGGGCGCCGGGAGGCGATGACTACCATCGCATCTGGATCAACCCGCTGCATCCGGACGTGATGCTTTTCGTCGCCGACCAGGGCGCCACGGTGACCGTCAACGGCGGGCGCACCTGGAGCTCCTGGTACAACCAGCCGACCGCTCAGCTCTACCACGTGGCCACCGACAACCAGTTCCCCTACTGGGTCTACGGCGGACAGCAGGAGAGCGGGGCGATCGGCACCTCCAGCCGCGGCAATGGCGGCCAGATCTCGTTTCGTGACTGGGTCGGCGTCGGCGCGGACGAATACGCCTACGTCGCGCCCGATCCGCTCGATTCGAACCTCGTCTACGGCGGGCGCGTCGTGCGCTTCGACAAGCGAACCGGCCAATCGCAGAACGTCGCGCCCGAGGCTCTGCGCTCCGGCGACTACCGGATCCTGCGCTCGATGCCGTTGCTCTTCCATCCCTCGGATCCGAAGACCCTCTTCTTCGCCACCAATGTGCTGTGGAAGACAACGTCCGGTGGCGACAGCTGGAGGATCGTGAGCCCCGATCTCACGCGTGAGCAACCCGAGGTTCCTGCGAGCATCGGCTCCTTCCGCACGCCCGAGCACGAGACCATGGCCCGACGGGGCGTAATCTACGCTGTGGCGCCCTCACCTCTCGAAGTCGGCACGATCTGGGCGGGCACTGACGACGGCTTGGTCCACGTCACCAGTGACGGCGGCGGCGAGTGGCGAGACGTCACGCCGCCGCAACTTGCGGCCTGGGACAAGGTCTCCCAAATCGACGCCGGTCACTTCGATAGCTCCACCGCCTACCTGGCGATCAACGCCATTCGCAAGGACGACATGAGGCCGCACATCTTCCGCACACACGACGGCGGCGCCACTTGGCAGCGCATAGTCGACGGCCTGCCCGACAACGGACCGGTCAACGTCGTGCGCGAAGACCCGAAACAACCCGGACTGCTCTTCGCCGGCACCGAGCGCAGCGTCTACGTCTCGACCGACGACGGTGATTCCTGGGCTCCGCTGCGCCAGAACCTGCCGCCCTCTTCGATGCGCGACCTGGTCATCCACGAGGACGACCTGGTCGTGGGTACCCATGGGCGCTCGATCTGGATCCTCGACAACATTGAACCCTTGCGCCAACTCTCCCGAGCAGGAAGATCCGGTGCATTCCTCTTCGACCCGCCTCAGGCCACCCGGGTGCGCTGGAACATGTTCTCCGATACCCCGCTGCCACCCGAAGAGCCGGCCGGTGAGAACCCTCCGGACGGAGCGATCCTCGACTACTACCTGCCGGCCCCTGCCGACGAGGTGACGCTCGAGATCGTGGACGCATCGGGTGCGACCGTGCGGCGCTTTTCGAGTGCCGACCCCGCTGAGACAGTGGATCCCAGCACGCTGCCCCATCCGACCTACTGGATGCGACCGCACCAGGGGCTCTCGACGGCTCGCGGGCACCATCGGTTCGTTTGGGACTTGCGCTACGCACCTCCAAAAGGAGCCCAGCGCGAGTTCTCGATCGCGGCGGTCCTGGGACGCACACCGTCCGGGCCCCAGGGACCTTTTGTCGCGCCCGGCACATATACCGTCCAGCTAACCGTCGACGGCACCCTGACGGAAAGCACCCTCGCGGTCAGAATGGACCCAAGAGTGCAGGCGACCGAGGAGGACATCGCCCTCCAGACCGCGCTCTCGCGCCAGCTCTACGACGCCTACCATCAGCTGCAAACAGCCCGTGACTCAATCGACCAGCAGATCGAAGCCCGTTCGGGCGAGCGCGCCGCGCTAATCCCCCGGCGCGGGGAAGGCCAACCGGGTAATCCGGACACGCTCTACGGCAGCATCTACGCCGCGCCTGAGGGTGAAGAGACGATCGTCGGCCTCCAGAACAAGCTGCTCTTCATGCTGAACCTGATTCAGAACGCTGATGCTCGGCCTTCAAAACAGTCCTCCGAGGCTGTTGACTACCTTCTAGACAGTCTCCCAGAGCTGTTGGAATAGCAAGAAGCTCATTGACTCCCGTCAGTACGGGAGTCCCGGGATCGTGATCTCGAATCCTTCTTCGTCCTTGGCCTGCTGCACCATCTCTCGTACGTCGGCGAGGAGTTGGCGGGCATCGAAAACTATCCCGTCCTTGACGGTGTAGCGCACCGAACCAACCCTCGTCACCTCGTTCGCGTCGCTCAGCTTCAATGCGCCGATGCCGTAGAGCGTCTTGAGGTTGGCCAGAGGATTCTCGTCGACGATCACCAAGTCGGCCAGCTTGCCCGGCTCAACGGTACCTATCTGATCCGCCATGCCCAGTCCTTGGGCGCCCATGAGCGTGGCCGAGCGAATGACTTCCAGCGGATGGAAGCCGGCTTCGCGCAGGAGCTCCATCTCGCGGATGTGTGAGAAGCCGTAGAGATTGAACGAGTACCCCGAGTCCGAACCGATCGCCACCCGACCGCCGCGATTCTTGAACTCATTGATGAAGGTCATCCAGAGCTGGTAGTTGCGCTTCCAGGCCACCTCCTCCTCGGTCCCCCAATAGAACCAATAGGAGGCGTGGGCCAGACGATCCGGTAGGAAGAAGCGCCAGAGATTCGGCAGAGCGTGCTTCTGGTGCCACTCAGCCTGCATCATCCGCGAGAGGTCGCGGGTGGCCTCGTAGGCAACGAACGTCGGCACGATGGTGAAGTCGAGCGCCACCAGTTCGTCCATGACCTCGTTCCACTTGTCGCTGTAGGGCGGCGCCGCTTGCTGCCAAAGCCGGCCGGCCTCGGAGAACCTGTCCTGCTCGTTGTTGTAGTCGTAGGCGGCGGGATAATCCTGGCTGACGCGATCGGTGAACATCGCCTCCGGCAGGCCATACCAGTGCTGCATCGAGGTCAGCCCCATCCGTGCCGAATCAAGAGCGTTCTGCCAGACCACATTCAACTGTGCGTGATGGCAGGTGGTCTTCAAGCCCAGCTCGCTCGCCTGCTCGATGGTCGCGCGCATGAGATCCGGGCGCAGCCCGAAGAGCTTGAGTCCGTCGGCTCCGCGTTTGGCGACCGAGCGCACCCAGGCCTCGGCCTCGGCCGGCGTGGAGATCGGTCCCTCGTGATCCTGCCCGAAGGCCGAATAGGCCTCGATCCGCGGCGCGGTGATCTCGTTGGCGGCGCTCTTCTCCTTGTGCCAGAGCATCCAGTCGAGGCCGTTGCCGCTGCCTGGATCGCTGATGGTCGTGATGCCGTGCGCCATCCATAGCTTGAGCACGTATTCAGCCGGCGTCGAACGGATGGAACCGCCCAGGTGGCCGTGCAGATCGACGAAGCCCGGCAGCACATAGTGGCCGTCGAGCTCCATGACTCGATCCTCCGGCCCCCCCTCCGGGCGACGCTCCGGGTCGATGGGCACACCCGGTGCCCCGACCGACTGGATCCGGGTGATCCGGTTGTTTTCGACCACGATATCGACGGGGCCACGCGCCGGCGCGCCGGTGCCGTCGATCAGCGTCACGCCGCGCAAGATCAAGCGCTCGAAGGGACCCTCACCCTCCTGGCGCTCAGGCGCTCGGGGCGCTTCCGTCAGCGCCTCCTCGGCCTCGAGGGGGACCACCAGCATGAACACCAACACCGCGCACAGAGTCACCCTCGTCAATCGCATAGTCATCTCTCCGTTCAATCGGCCGGCGCGTTCGCAATCGGCAGCGCCGTCCATCAGTCACCACCTGAAGTTGCTATCACGTTACCCGCCCGGATTCGCTGCGAATGTCAGCGCTTTGATGGGGAGCCCGCGGAATAGCCCGGCCCACGCACGACTCTCCCCGGTGTGGCTCCGGTGTGTTCGCCATCAGCCAGCACCTGTTCGCCGTTGACGAAGACGTGCTCCACCCCGGTAGCGTACTGGTGCGGATCCTCGAAAGTGGCGTTGTCGATGATGGTCTCCGGGTCGAAGACCACGATGTCGGCGTAGTAGCCCGCGCGCAAGTACCCACGCTCAACGATCTTCAGCTTGTCGGCCGAGAGACCGGTCAGGCGGCGTACAGCCTCGGCTAGCGGAATCACTCCCTCGTCGCGCACGTACTTCCCGAGGAGCCGAGCAAAGGTCCCGTAGGCCCGCGGATGGGGCGTGAACTCGAGAAACTTGCCTTCGGTCGCAGGCGAACCGGCGTCGGACCCGAAACTCATGTAGGGCAGCTTGATCTTCTTCGCGATGTTCTCCTCTGACATCAGGAAGTAGATGACGCCGACCCGACTGCCGTCCTCGATCACGAGATCGATCGCGGTCTCGGCCGGCGTCGTCCCGCGCATCGCGGCCACTTCGGCCAGGGTCTTGCCCTGCAAGGGGCGCAGCGCCTCATTCTTGAAGCCAGACAGCAGTGTGCCTTCACTACCCGCCATCAGACGCAGGTTTTCCCAGTCCGGAGAAATGATCTCCATCTCCTCCAGGACCTTGACTCGGATCGCCGGGTCCCGCAGGCGTTCGGCCCAGGCCTCGTATCCTCCCTCTTGCACCCAGACCGGCATCGCCGCATCGAGGCCCGTGGCACCGGCGATGTAGGTGTACATGTCGGTCGAAATCTCGAGACCCTCGGCGCGAGCGGCCGCGATGCGCTCGGCGACCTCGTCGATCTTGCCGAAGTTGTCCTCGCCGGCCGCCTTCAAGTGGTAGACCTCGGCTCGGATTCCGGCTTCGCGGGAGATGGTGATGAGCTCTTCCAGCGCCTCGAGCAGGGAGTAGCTCTCGTTGCGGATGTGCGAGATGTAGAGGCCGTCGTACTCGGCCGCTACCTTCACCAGCTCGACCAGTTCGTCAGTCTCGGCAAAGAACGCCGGCGCATAGATCAACGAAGAGCCGACGCCGAGAGCGCCCTCTTCCATCGCTTGGCGCACCAGCGCCTTCATCCGCTCCAGTTCCTCCGCGGTCGGGGCCCGATCCTCGAAGCCCAACTCGTGGATGCGCACCGTCGTCGCGCCGACGAACGACGCCACATTGGGCGCAACGCCCTTGGCCTCCAGGTACTCGAGGTACTCCGCCAGCGTCGTCCACTCGATGTCGTACTCGATCACCGCTTGCTGACTCTTGTTGAGGACCTTCATCGACTCGTTCCACGGGCCGTAGGACCAGCCTTCGCCGAACACCTCTAGCGTCACGCCCTGCCGGATGTCGGCTTGCGACAGGCCATCCTCGATCAACGAGTCCGTCGCCCAACTCAGCATGTTGATGAAGCCCGGGGTCACCGCTTTGCCGGTCGCGTCGATCTCGGTCGTGCCGCGCCAGCCGTCGGCGTCGCCCACCGCGATGACACGGTCCCCCTGGATGACGACGTCAGCCACCAGGCCTTCACCCGCACCGCCGTCGTAAACCGTGCCGCCACGGATCACTACGTCGGCCTGCTGCGGCACGCTGCATGCGGCGAGCGATAGAACTGTCAACAAACAAATCCCCGGGACTCGCGGCATCACTCTCTCCTCTGGAGCTGTTTCACCAAACTAGTTGCTTCATTGGGCGAAACGCGAGTCTATGATGGTCGGAGCCGCACCGCGGCACAGCCGGCATCCCTGCCGTTCAGCTGAGCTGACTCGAGCTCAGTATGTGACCGCGCGCAAGGCGGGATCGCCCAGCAGGGTCTGGGTGGTCAACATCTGCCCCGCGTCGCCTCCGCCACCCACAGCCTCCAGCGCGGCTCGCACCGCGTCGCCGAGACGAACGTCGCCATCAAACAGCCGGCCGTAGAACTCGGCGCTGAGTGCTCGCCCTCTGCCGGTCGTCGACAGGCTGCTCGGAGCCCAGACGGCGATCGATCCACCGTCAGGGCGCAGCACCAATCGCTCGCCGAGGCTGTCGAAGCCCGGCAGCTCAAAACGCCCGACCACACAAGTCATGGCAGCCAGAATCGGCGACCTCGCGCCACTGTCCAGAGCGTCGACGTCGGCGTTCGACAGCATGCGTTCCTGCGCCAGTTGGGTCGAACCTCCGTGACCGAAGTAGTTCACCATCAGAGCGCCTTCGCGCCACCGCTCGATGATCCGTTGCCGGGCGGTCTCGGGGTCGAACTCGGAGAGGTAGATCCGGTCCAGGTCGAACGCCGGCGGCAGGTGAACCGCGGTCTCTTCGCTGGCCTGATCGAAGTCCCCGGCCGCATCAGCATCGTCGGCCAGCAGCAGAGCCTCACGCCGCCAGGGACCTCCGGCAGACTCGAAGTTGCGGACCTTGTCGACGTACGCCGCGAGTTCCTCCTCGGTCAGGACCGGCAAGCGCCCGATGGCCAGATCAGCGATGCCGTCGCCGCTAAGGTCGCCAAGCAGGTTATCCGCGGCGGCCAGGCCCTGAGGAGTGCCTATGAGAATCGGGGTCAGGAGGTTGTCGCCATAGCCAAGCAGATCGCGCGGATCGAAAGTCCCGGCACCAGCCAGCACCAGATAACGCGGTGGTATCGACCACTCACTCAGGGCGTGCTCGAGCAGGTCACGCACCGCCCATGGCGTTGGCTGCGAATGCGAGAAGCCGTCGTAGAGCGCTTCAACCTCGACGACGAGGGTCGAGAGACCGTCGGCTCGACGATAGTCGGCCAACTCCTGCGCCGAAGAGAGAAGCCGCCGCGGAGCGATGACGATGTACTCGGCTCCGCCGAACTTCGTCAGTTGGGTTGAGATCACTTCTTGCAGGTCGGTCGGCGGTGCCAGCACAGCGCGGCGAGCCATTTCGACCACTCGGCCGGCGCGCGCCGCGATCGTCCCGCGGAATGCCTCCTTGCCATCGACCCTCAGTCCTGGAAGCAGACGCGGCGCCAAGGGCTTCGTGACATCGATGGCGATGAGATCCGGCCCGGTGAAGCCATCGACAGATGCCGACCCGCTCTCGCCGACGACAAACCGGAGACGGTCTTCGCTTGTCCGCAGGGTGCGGCGATAGGCCAACTCGAAGCCTTCGATGAAGAAGAGAGAGAAGCTGGCTTCGCTGTCCAGCAGAGCCTCGACGGTTACCGTCGTCTCCTCGCTCAGCCAGTTCGGGTCGAGGTCGAACGTCGCGCTCACTCTGTCCTTGTCGTCCCAACGCACCCTTCCGGCGACCTCGTCGCCAACCCGTATCTCGGCCCAATGCTCGTTGAGCGATGGCGCGCGGCTACCGCCAACCAGGCGGACGGTCAACTGAGGCACGCCCTCGAGAACGAGTCCGGGCACCTCGAGCTCGAAGTCGGCGCTACCCAGGGTCGGGTGCCCGGCGATCACGCCGTCCCAGTGCCAGAAGTCGACTTCGCTCTCTTCAGTCGCCGCGATCGCCGGCAGCAGATCCTCCTCGTAGGGCATCCTCTCGTTAAACCAACCTGTCTCCGATGGCGGTGGTGGCACTTCGAGAGTCTGCGCCATGACCACACCTCGCGCGCCAAGCTCGAGACGGTAGAACGTGTCGCGAGAGTAGAGACTCGGCTCGTGCACGCCGTGGAAGATGACCGCGTTGTCGCCACTATCGGCGTGCCAGGGCACCTCGAGCCCGTTGAGCGTGAGCCGAATGGCGTGACGCCGAATCGCCGCCCGGACCTCTCTCTCCCGCCACGCCAGCGTCTCGGCCAGCTCGGCGGCAGTAACCGCCACCAGGCCCGTCCGGCGAACTCCCACCTTGGCCGACCTCGAACGCGCCGAAGGCCTCGAGCTCAAACCCGTTGCGGCCTTCCGGCTTTCCGCCCGGTCGTCCCGTGCGCCTTGGTCTTTCGCTGCCGCGTCAGCGCTCCGCCTAGCACCAGCCCGCCGGTGTGCCACCGCGGTCCCCTCGCCATCTACGCGGCTCCCCGTTTCCGCGTCAGTCAACGCGACCACAAACGGCCCATGGAAGCGCAGCCGGCCTCCGGACTCGAGTTCCGCGATCGCGTACTCGAGCCGAGCGGCGTCGCTTGGTGCCGTCGCGTCACGCAGGGTGTACACGCCACCCTGGGGCTCGCTCAGCAGCGCTGCTACCGGCCGATCGTTGACCCGCTGCCATCCGCTGGCCTTGTCGCGCCGATAAACCTCGAAGGCGATAGATCCAACCTCCGACACAGTCTCCCACTGCACCAGGACACCCCGACCGTCTCGCAGTGCGTCAACCCGACCGATCAGAGCCTGGGTCGCAGTCTGAGCTCCGGCATCCACCGTGTCGTCCACCTGGCCCGCCGCGAGGACTCGAGTTGCTGTCCGGCCGGTAATGATGTCGGCGTCGCTGTCGAGCGCGTCATCGCCAATGTCAGCCACCGAGAAGCCTGAGGCGCCGCCCGGTAGCTCAAACTCGAGGCGGAAGGATCCCGGAGGCAGACCGGGTAGTTCATAGAGCCCGTTGCTGTCGGTGAGCGTGTCGATGGGTATCGCCTGCGCATCATTGATCCCGACCCCTGCGCCATCGAGCAGGTACACCGTCGCGCCCGGTAGGCCGGGTTCGGTGCCATTCTGAATGCCGTCGCCGATCCCGCCGCCGCCCGAGCCGTCGTCATTCCAAACTCGGTTGCCCAGCGAGGCCAACGCGTAGTCCTCGACCTCACCGTTTAGCCACGCTCCGGTGGGACCCAGCGCGCCAGCCGGGTCGTCAGTGGTGTAGCGGAAACGGCTGTACATCACGCCGCTCGCGTCGAACGGGGCAGTGACCTCGAAGGTCGAGGTTCCTGCGGGAACAGGATCGTCAGTGCGTACACGCTCGCCGGCACCGAAGGTCAGGTCGCCATTGAAGTCAATCCAAGCGTTGAGATAGCCCGCGTGACTCGCCGTCACCTCGATACGCGCCAGCCGCAAGGGCACGATCGGGTCGAGAAAGACGATGCCGTCCTCGTCGCCTCCCGTCGCGTCGTCGCTCATTGCGGCGTTGTCGGGCACGCCGTCCATCTCGTCGTCGACCGACAAGCCCAGGAAGCTCGCCACGATCAGGCCGTGGGTCGCGCCAGCATTGGCGCTCGAAGTGCCGAACGAGTCCGGTAGGTCGCCCCAGTCACCGTTGGCACAGATCAGGGCAGCTTCCGACTGGATCCAACCATTTCCGGTCTCGGCGTCGTACCCCGGGGTACCCATGTCGGCGGCCGTCTGGGTCAGACAACTCTCGACTTCCGCGGGCGAGATTCCCGGCCGTGTCTGCTGCATCATGGCACCGATAGCTGCCACCGCCGGAGCTGATGCCGAGGTGCCGAAGAAGTTCGGGAAGATGTCCGGGTCGGTCGCATGCACGATGTCGGCACCGAAGAAGGTCGTGTTTGCGCCGTCAGGACCCACAACCTCGGGCTTGCCGCGATCGACCGGCCCGACAGGAAGATCAGCGAGATCAAAGAGAATCGGCACACCACCGTGGGAGGAGTAGCTGGCAACGAGCGACGGGTCCACCCCGAAGGCTGGAGTCTGCCAGTAGTTCGCGGCCCCGACCGTGACGGCGCCATCGGTGTTGGCGTGCCCGAAGCTGGTGGCGCTGTTGGTGGCGTATTCGTCGATCGTCGTATCGTTCATGATCACGTACTTGACGAAGGTCGGAATCGGCGTCGGGCCCGTCGGACCGTCGAAGTACTCGATTGCCAGATTGACGCTCATCGGCGCCCCGGTGTTGGTGATACTCAGAATCTCGATCGGGTCGCCGTCGAGATTGTCGGTCGCGGCACTGAAGAGGTAGGTAGCGCCGTTGTACAGGTGGATGTCTAGGTCACTCGCCGAGCCGGCACCGCCGGTGGCACTGAAGTACGGCTGATCCCAATTGAGGATCACGACGGTGTCGCCCGTGGGGACGGTGATCTGCTGGAGGGTATCGACGCCCGCTCCCGGATCGAAGTCGTGCAGCGGCCCGCCGAAGGGCCCCGCCGAGCCGCTGTCGGCGAAGTCGTTCTCGTAGGAATTGTCGTCGCTGTTGCCCGCCGAGCTGAAGTAGGCCACATTGTCGATCGATGCGACGTCGTCGACTGCCTGCGCGATGATCCCGTCCTGGAACATGGGTTCGGCGAAGTAGGTCACGTCGTCGACGATCACCGAGGCTCCGTTGGTCTCGAGGGCCTGGATGCCATTGGCAAAGGTGGCCTGGCCGCCGAAGGCGGTATGGAACGTCTGACTCGCCGCCGGCACCACGTCATGGATGAGCTGCATCATCGCTCGCCCTTCGTCGGTCCCCGAGGTGCAGCCGGCTTCATCGAGCAGGGCCGAAGCGCCGGCCGGGAGATCGTTGGATGCGATGTCGGTCGCTGCACCAGCCAGGCAGTCAAAGCTGTCCGAGAGCACCCCGATCGAGACGCCCGTGCCGTCGAGCCCGCTTGCCGCCAGTCCCGCGACTTCGAGAGCTGCCACGTGCTGGCCGGTCACGGAGCCCGCGTGAACCGCGGCCGAAGCCGGGCGCGCTAGTCGCAGGCTCGCGAGGGCCGCCAAGGCGTCGATTCGCCCGATGGGAAATTGCGCCGAGACTACCGGGCCGTAGACGCTGATCGACCGCGCGCCCAGGCTCTCGAGCTCCGCGGCGAGAGTCTGGGAGTCGTGGGTCGCCGCGGCGTCGATCGTCACCAGCTGTTGGTCGCCAAACCGAGCGACGGGCGCCAGCTGGACGGACGAAGCCGTGCCTTCGGCGCAGAAGAGCGCGGCGAGATGCCGCCCGACCTTGGCCAGTCTGCCGTGCTTGAGCTGGTCCGCGTTGCAGCCGCGTGCTGCCCGTATTGCCGGGGACCCTACCTCACCGCCGAGCCAGCCCAGGGTCGGCTGAATCCGCGTGCCGGATGGGTCGCGGGGGCGCTCCGCAGCGGAGGAGATGGCGGCCGTCGCCCAAACCGCGAGGAAAGTCAGCACGGTAAAAAGCGGACGTCTGTGCGGCTGGCAGCGCAAAAGCGCCATGCTTACCCCCTGTTCGAAGGCCTCCAAGGGCCTCGAGAGCAAGGAATTGCAAGGCTAGTGCCAGAGCCGGGTGTCGAGAAGTCGACACCAGCGAGGGGGAAAGCCCGGGGGCCTTTCCGGGGCGCTAGTCGCGCGGAATACCGTGCGAGCCGCCGGCGGCTCGCGGCGGTGACTGCGGCGCCTCCGGCTCGGGCGAGAAATCCTCGCCTGGATTGATGAACTGGTTCATCTGCAGGTCGTACTGCTTCTCATAGAGCTCGCGGTAGCGACCGGCCTGGGCGAGCAATTCGTCGTGCGTACCACGCTCGACAATCTCGCCGTTCTCCATCACCAGGATCTGGTTGGCGTTGCGGATCGTCGACAGTCGATGAGCGATGACGAAGGTCGTCCGCCCCTCCTTGAGGCGTTTGAAGCCTTCTTGAATCGCCGCTTCGTTCTCGCTGTCGAGGCTCGAGGTCGCTTCGTCGAGGATCAGCAATCGCGGATCCGCCAAGGTCGCGCGCGCGATCGAGACCCGCTGCCGTTGACCGCCGGAGAGCTTCACGCCGCGCTCACCGATGACCGTGTCGTAGCCGTCATCGAACTGGCTGACGAACTCCTCGCAGCGCGCCAGCCGGCCGGCGTGCTCGATGTCCTCACGTGTCGCACCCGGCTTGCCATAGCCGATGTTGTCGGCGATCGTGCCGTCGAAGAGGAAATCGTCCTGCAAAACGACGGCGAGCTGGCGTCGGTAGTCGTCCATGCGCACGTCGCGCAGGTCGTGGCCGTCGACCACCACCTTGCCCTGTTGCGGGTGGCGAAACCCCATGACCAGGCTGATCACGGTGCTCTTGCCGGCGCCGCTCGAACCGACCAGAGCCGTCGTCGTGCCGGCGGGAGCGTCGAAGCTCACCTCGCGCAGCACCGGCTGGCCGGGCTTGTACTCGAAGTCGACGCCTTCAAATGCGATGTGCCCTTCGACCCGCGGCAAGGCTACGACGCCCGAGATTTCGGTCTCCGCCTCTTCCGACAGCACTTCGCGGATGCGGTCGAGACCGGCGAAGGCTTCGGTGAACTGAGTTCCGATGTTCGACATCTGCACCAACGGCCTCACCAGCAGACCGGTGAACATGACGAACATGAAGATCTCACCCACCGTCATGCGCCCGGCGAGCACCTCGCGCGCGCCGACGATCATCATGATGATGCCCACCAGACCGAAGATCAGGGTCGAAAGGCTAGTGATCGCAGAGACGCCGACCATCGTCTTGGCCACGTTGCGCAGCAGCCTGTGAGCGCCCCCGGTGAAGGTGCGCTCCTCCCTCTTCTCGCTGGTGTAGGCCTTGATCACCCGGATGCCACCGAGCGACTCGGAGAGGCGGCCCGTCACCTCGGCGTTGATCTTGCCGCGCTCGCGGAAGATCGGCCGCAAGCGGCTGAAGCCCACGACCATCACCCCGCCGAAGAGGGCCAGAAAAACCAGCGTGATCGAGGTCAAGCGCCAGTTGAGCCAGAGCAGGACGACGAGCGCGACGCCGGCGCTGAAGAAACCGCCGATCATCTGCACGAACCCGGTGCCGACGAGATTTCGCACCCCTTCGGCGTCAGTCATGATGCGCGAAATCAACTCGCCGCTCTTGTGGTCCTCGTAGTAACTCACCGGCAGACGCCCGACATGGCGCTGAACCCGGCGCCTCAGGTCCGCGATCGCGCGCTGGCCCGCGACACCGAGCAGCACGGTGAGCGAGAATGACATCGTGGCATTGATCAAGGTGGCGCCGCCCGCGGCGATGGCGATCCACATGAGCATCTCGACCTTGCCTTGGCCGATCACGTCATCGATCAGAAACTTGGTCGATGCCGGCAACACCATCCCGGTCAGGCGCGAGATGATCAGCAGGAAGAAGCCGAGCACCATCCGCTTGCGATAGCGCCAGACCAGCTCCTTGGCCTCGGGCCACACATCGGACCACTCGAACTTCTTCTTCTTGGTTTCGTCGGTCATGGCTCTCGCGCTCGGAGGCGCAGCCTATCCCAGGCGGGCAGCCGTCTCACGAGGCCGGGAGCTCAGCCGGCTCCTGCCAGTCGTTCTCACCCGCGCCCCAACTGCGAGCCCAGTAGATGAAAGGAGTGTCGAGTATGGCGACGATCACCTTGAAGACATACTTCGCCGCCGCGAGTTGGAGCGCGGTCGGCAAGTCGAGCACGGCCCACCAGACGACCAGGGAGTAGATCAAAGTGTCGATCGCCTGAGACACCGTCGTCGATAGCGTATTGCGCAGCCACAAGTGGCGCCCCTTGGTCTTCTCCTTGATTAGATGGAAGAACCAGACGTCGTGGCTCTGGCTGACAAGGTAGGCCACCAGTGAACCAAAGACGAACCGTGGGGTGTAGCCGAAGAGGAAGTCCAAGGCGTCGTGCGCTTGTACGGCCAGTTCGTTGGCCTGGGCACTCGCTTGTGTCGGCTTGAACAGCAGGCTGATCGCCATGAAAACGACGACAAAGACGCTCACACAAAAACCGATCCGCACCGCACGGTTGGCTTCGCGCTTGCCGTAGCGCTCGCTCAAGAGATCGGTGGCGAAGTAGATCCCGGAGTAGAGAACGACGCCGAGGCTGGTCGGTAGGCCAAAGACGGTGGTCAGCTTCGGGCCTTGGAGATTGCACAGCAGCACGTTGAGACAGATCACCGCGTAGAGCCCCTGCTTGCCGAACAGACGGAACATGAGGAGCGTGAGCGACAGGTCGAGGCACACCGTCAGCACCCAGAGCAGGCTCTGGTGGGCGGCAAAGTACGAACTGATGGCTTCCGGCAGCATGGAAGCGCTCTAGCCCGACCCTGGCTCCTCGAGAGCCACACCGAGCGCGTCGGCAAGGCGATTGGCATAGGCGTAGTAGGCCGCTACCTCGACGATCTGCAGCACGTCCTTGTCGTCGAACCCAACCTCGCGCAGTGCCGCCACGTCGTCCCGCGACATCAGGCTCGGGGTGCGGGTCAGTTTGTCGCTGTAGGTCAGCATCGCGAGGCGCCGAGGACCGAGGTCCGCGGTGCGGTAGTCCTCGTCGATCGCCGCCAGTAATTCGTCATCCTTGAGCGCTCGACGCAGACCGCGCCGGTGGTGGGTGATTCAGTAGTGGCACTCATTGATCTGGCTCACCACCAACGCGATCATCTCGCGCTCAGCCCGACGCAGGCTCGGCGTCGGCCGCATGACCGCGCTATAGACCGCCTGGTGAGCCGCCAGCCCCCTGGGGTGGAGGCTGTGGATCTGCATGATGTTGTCGAGCTGACCGGTCGTCGGGTCGAGCACCTGCCGGTACAGCTCGGCGAGTTCGGGGTCGGCGTCTTCCGGGGCAACGGTGTCGATCCAACTCACGGGGACTCTCTCTCGGTCGCCGCGAGGCCCCGGGCCAGCACTTCGAGTAGCTGGGCCGTATCCACCGGCTTGGCCAGCAGGACGAAGTCGAGCTCGGAGGCCTTCTTCTCCAGCAACGAGAAACTACTATCGCCGGTTAGGACAACCGCCGGTAGTCTGGCCTGAAACCTCCGGCGAACTTCCCCGATCACGTCCAGCCCCGTACCTCGAGCCCCCAGGCGGTAGTCGGTCAAGATCATGTCTGGAACGCAGTCGCGGCGGGTGAGTTCCTCCCCCAGCTGGGCGAGCGATTCGGCCGCCAGCACGCCGTAGCCCGAGACTTCGAGCACGGTCGAGATCGCGGTACGCACCTCTTGGTCATCCTCGACAACGGCGATGAGTCCCTGATGGCCGACTATCTGACGGGTTTCCGTCACGGGTGCGACCTCATCGGAGGGCCGGCGGCTGCGCGGGACGACGACTTCGAAAACCGTCCCCTTGCCGACCCTCGAGTGCAACCTCACCGGGTGACCGAGAAGCTGCTCCAAGCGACGGACGATCGCCAAACCCAGGCCCATGCCCAGATTGGCATCCGCGCTCTTGCCGCCCAAGCGGCGAAACTCCTCGAATATCTCTTCCTGATCGTCGTCCGCGATGCCGACACCTGTATCCCAGACCTGCACGACTACATCGCTGCCACGTCGCCGACAGCCCAACAGGACACCACCGTGCTCGGTGTAGCGCAACGCGTTCGAAACCAGGTTTTCGACCAATTGCTGCAGCAGAATCGGATCGCTGCGCACGATCGCCGATGAGGGCACCACCCGCAGCTCGAGCCCCTTCTCGACAGCCGCCGGGGCGTACTGTTCACGCAGCCGGTCGAAGACCGTGGTCACTGCAAAATCCGAGGGGTGCGGAGTCACGGCCGCGGCATCGAGCTTCGACACATGCATGATCTTGTTGAGCAGGCCGGTCAGGGTCTCTACACAGCGCTGGGTCTTGTCGATCGCCTCGCTCCGCTGGCCGGCCGACACCGTCTCGTTGGTGGCTAGATCGAGGTAGATCGCGGCGGCCTGAAGAGGCTGGCGCAAGTCATGGCTGGCAGCGGCGATGAAGCGGGCTTTGTCTTCCGTGGCCCGGTCGGCGGCGTCTCGGGCCTGACGCAGTCGGGTTTCGATCTCGACCCGGGCCGTTATGTCGCGAATGGCGCTGGCGAAGAGCACCCGGTTGTTGAGCCGAATCGGGCTCAGACTGATTTCGACCGGAATCTCCCGTCCGTCGCGAGTCAGCCCGAAAAGGTCGAGCCCGGCTCCCATCGGCCGCACGTGAGGTTTGTTTGCAAAGTGATCGCGGTGCTTGCCGTGCGCCGACCGGAAGCGCTCGGGCAAGAGCTGCTCGATCGAGCTGCCCAGCAGCTCTTCGCGCGCGTAGCCGAAGAGCCGTTCAGCCTGTTGGTTGACGAGCTCGATCCGGCCACTTTCGTCGATCACCACCAACGCGTCCGGGGTCGTGTCGAGCAGCTCACGCAACTCGACCACCGTCTCGGCCTGCTCCTCGACGCGCGCCGCCAGTGCCTTGATCTCTTTGCTCACTCGACCGGCACCCTGGCCACCAAGCGCTCCGGCATGTCGGCCAGAACGAAGCCCGTCACCCCCAGAAGAGCGATGGCACGCCGGAAGTTCTGCACGTCGACCTTGTCCAAAGTGTCGGCACGCGTGTGATGCCAGTCGAAGTAGTGCTCTCCGACCGTTCGCAGGCCGAGACCCGGCACACCCGCTCGCATGAGGGGGCCGATGTCAGCGCCGCCGCCACCACGATTGATCTCCCCCGCGTCGATACCGGCCAACAAACGCCCTATCTGTTCGAGTTTGCCGTACGCCGCCTCATACCTCGGGTCCGGCTCTGCAGCCGTCAGATCGACCCCCACCAGGCCAAAACCGAAACCCACCGGCCGCTCGACTCCGCCGTCCATTTCTATCGCGGCGACGTGGTTCGCGACCTCTTCCGCGGAGAGCTCCTCGTGGTAGGCGCGCCCACCCCGCAGACCGTTCTCCTCGTTGGTCCACAGAACCACCCGCAGCGTGCGTCGCGGAACCAAACCCAATTGGTCGATCAGCCGCAGCGCCTGCCAGGCGGCGATACACGCCGCGCCGTCATCGTGCACCCCTTGCCCCACATCCCAGGAGTCGTAGTGCCCGCCCATCACGATCACTTCTTCCGGCCGCTCACTGCCTGCAATCTCGGCGATCACGTTGAACGACTCCGCGTCGGGCAGCATCTGTGCCGCCATCTCGAGATGGACGGTGACCTCGCGGCCGAGCTCGGACATGCGGCGCATCCAGGCAGCGTCCTCGACCGTCACCGCCGCCGCCGGAATCTTCGGCTGCTCCTCGTCATAACTCAGCGCACCGGTGTGCGGTGTATTGAGGCTGTGTCCGGTTGCCGAGCGGGTTAACGCTGCGACGGCTCCAAGTGCCGCTGCCCGCGAGGGCCCCCGACCACGAAACCGCACTGTGTAGCCGTAGCCGTCCCACTCGACGGCGTAGAGCACGATCTTGCCCTCGACCTGCTCGCGGCCCAGCGCCTCGAGTTCTTCGAAGCTTCCGACCACCACCACCGGCGCGGTGATTCCGCCGGGCGGGGTACCGACGCTGTTGCCCAGTCCGAGAATCGACAGCTCGCGCTCGACTGGCGCCACGACCCTGGCGCTTTCAGCGCCACGCACCCAGTGCGGCACCATCACCGACTGCTTGCGCACAGCGAGACCTTCGGTAGTCATGCGCTCGACTGCCCAGTCAATCGCTTCTTCGAGGCCGGCCGAACCGCTCAAGCGGTGGCCGATCGCGGTGGCCAAGTAGCTCAGCTTCTCCCAACCCTCGGTGTCGGTCAGCGCGGCCCCGAGAATCTCCCCAGCCGGCCGGCTGTAGGCGGCCGTCAGATCGGCCGGCGGCCGGCTACCGACGACCGCGAGCTGGCTCCCGTCAGGCGAAAAGGCCAAACGACTGATGCCATAGATGCCCGATACATCGAGGTCGGCCACCTGTTCCCAAGCGCTGCCGTCGGCGGGCCAGCGGTAGAGCCGGCTGTCATCACCCATCCAGAGAGCACCGTCAGGTGCCCAGGAAAAGTCCTCGCGCCCCTCGGGCGTCTGCATCAGCCGGCGTTGCTCACCGGTCGCCAGATCGACCGCAGTAACCCACCAAGCCTCGCCGTCCGACTTATCGACGAAGCTCATCTCTTGTGAGCCGGGAATGCGCGCCAGAGCACGCCCCGGGGAACCGGCCAGCACCTGCCCGGCTCCGGGCCCGACGCGCGCCGACTGCAGGGTCATCGGCTCGCCGAGAACGAAGAGAATCAGCTGCTCCGGGTCGGCCCAGGCGTGGTAGCCGACCGGATTGACGTCGGGCAGGAGTAACTCCGGCTCGCTACCGTCGAGTGGAAACGCCCAGAGTTGCTGCACCAGATCGCCGTAGTCGCGCACTACCGAGATCGCATCGCGACCCGGAATCGGAGTCGGTGAATACTCGCTCTGCTCGGTCGAAACCAAGACGCCACTCTCGCCCGAGACCAGGTCGTAGAGATGGATGTCCGTCGCTCCATCGGCGCCAATCGAGCTGTAGACCACGCCGCTACCATCAGCCAGGAACTGCGGCTGATTGTCGTAGCCCTCGCGGTCGGTGGCGCGCAAAGGGCTGCCCACAGTCGAGCCTTCTACCGGCAGCAGGAAGATGTCGGTTGACGGAGCCTGGGCGAAGGCGCCGACGACCGAGAAAACTGTCAGTGCGACGGCCGCAACTGCAAGAAAGCGCATCGAGTTTCTCCTCTTCGACATCGGAGGGAGACTCTAGCAGCCCTATTGGTGAGTTGGCATGCGCTGGGGTCTTCGCCTGACGCCTTTCTCCTGCCAGCGTCTAAAACTCGATGAACATTGAGGTTTTTCAGGATGCAAAGATTTGTTGCGGAGCCGCTAACTCTGCTAACTTCGCCGTCGGCGTTAACATACTCGTATTCGGACAGGCCGAATAGAGCCCTGAGAGCTTAACCAGAACGTTCGACAAATGATGGCCGACATCCTCACGGTGTCCGGGCTTCTGCCCGGTCTTCTAGCCTTCGTGCTAGCCGCGGTCCTGGTCTATCTACTGACACCGAGTAGTCGCCGGCTGGCTCTCCACCTAGGTGCAGTAGACCTCCCTGAGGGGCGAAGGGCGCACGGAGCACCGACGCCCAGACTGGGCGGCGTGGCTCTGACTCTCGGTGCGGTCGTGGCCGTCGTCCTGGTGATGCCGGTGTTCATGGTCTCCTCGGTTTCCGAGATTTCTCCCGTTCGAGTCGCCGTATTCCTCAGCGCGACAGCTCTCATTTTCGCCACCGGGTTCGTCGATGACGTCCGGGGACTCAAGCCCGGACAGAAGTTCCTCGCGCAGCTCGTGGCCGCGGGAACGGTTCTCGCGGTGGGTGGTGCTATCGAGCACCTGACCCTCCCCTTCGTCGGACCTGTCGACCTAGGCCCGGCCGGCTACTTGGTTTCTCTGCTTTGGATTGTCGGCATCACCAACGCGGTGAACTTGATCGACGGCCTTGACGGTCTGGCCGGCGGCGTCAGCCTGATCATCGCGGGCAGCATCGCCATCATCTCTCTCCTTCAGGGTAGTCAACCGGCAACCGTACTCGTGGCCGCTGCCTTGGCCGGCGCCTGCCTCGGATTCCTGCCCCACAACTGGACTCCGGCATCGATCTTCATGGGCGATTCGGGCTCGCTGACCATGGGCTTTACCCTCGCAGTGCTAACACACTCGTCGTCGATCAAGTCCTCCACGACGGTCGCGATTCTGGTGCCCCTGTTGGCACTCGGATTGCCCGCCATCGACACCTTGCTGGTCATGGTCTTTCGGTTCGCCACCGGCCCGCAAGACAGCTTTACACGGCGGGTGGGGCGAATGTTCAAAGCGGACCGGCAGCACGTCCATCACCTGCTGCTCAACGTCGCACCGAAACGCGGCACAGTCGTCGTCCTGCTCTACGCCATCGTCAGCGTGTTTTGCGCCGCTGCGCTGGTCGCGTCGCTGACCAAGAACATCCCGCTGGGTATGGCGCTGTTGCTGCTCGAGGGTGGAGTCATCATCGTCATCCGCAAGGCCGGAATGAAAGCCGCAGCCCGGACGCTCGCCGCAACTCAGCGCGAGGAGGCCAGAAAGCTATTGGTCCCGGACGAGATCCTCCCGCAGGAGACCTACGCCCGCGCACGAGCATCCGCCACCACGGGTCGAATCCAGCCTATGGCTGCCGCAAGCGACGACTACTAGCGCTACGGCACCGAGGGACTAGCGTCCGGCGTGTTGTCGTCCGAATCCTGGGAGTCGCTGAGAATCAAACCGCCCACAACGGCTCCGCCGCCCCAGATCCAAGCAGCGAACCCTCTTCGGCAATCTCCATCCTCGTCCGAAGGCACGAAATAGACATCGCCCTCCGCGAGATCGCCGGCTTTGGTCGGATCCCACTCGCAACCTTCGAGGCCATGATCGGCGGCGCAGTCTTCGACACTGTTCTCGCCCGGCGACTCGAGGACGCAGACCTTGAGGTCCGGATCGATCTCGACCTCACCAGCTTCGTCCACTACGGCGGTGCTGTTCTGCGCCAGCGTCGTGACCTCGCCTTGAGCATCTTCCAATTGAACGAGGCCGGCGATTACAGCGATCTTGACTGCTCCCGGCCGCCCAGCCGCCAGCATGGCACCGGAATCGCTTCCGATGAGGACCTGCCCACCATTCGAAAGGTGAACAACGGATGGCTTGTCACCGGTGTGCACCTTGCTGGGGCTCACTACGGTCGTTCCCGTGGGTGAGGGGACGCCATCAATTCTCGCCTCGGTCATAGCCAATTGACCCAGCACAGTCTCGGCGAAAGCGGAGGTGCTCAGGATGATGGAGCACCCGACGATTGCGATAGTGAGGACTTTGTTCTTCATGGTCGACCCCTCTCGGTCAGTGTTCGGTCAAGTCGGTCAATAACAGACAAGATCGGACAAAACAGTGTAGACAAGAGGACTTGGCATTACAAGGGACCCTTGAACAGGGAGGGGCGACGGCGGCTCTCTTGTAAGCTGACCGCGTCCACCGAGCCTATTCCGGAGTGCGAGCGCTCCGGGCCGGAAGGCAGCGACCAGCGTTATGTTGAACGACAGGGAACCGACGCGTCAGCTGGGGCTCACCGTGTTCTTCTGCGCCGTCGTCGTTCTGGCTGCGGTGCGCTTCGGTTCCACGCCGGATCGCTTCGCGTACCAGACGTTTCTTCTCCTTTTGGTGCCCGCGGCGATAGCGCTGTTCGGGGCGCTGCGGAGCGCCGACAGGAGGTTCCTACTGCTGGGACTGGTCGGGTTGGTCCTGCTTGCCCACACCGCGTTGCAGCCGACTACCGAAGCCAAGGGGTACCTGCTGGCCTCCCTGGCATGGGCGGGTCTCGTTGTCAGCCTCTGGCTGGCCTCGGACCTTCGGCGGGCACGATTCATGGCCCTAGCACTGGTCACTCTTGGTGTCTTCGAAGCCGGGTACGGGATCGTGCAAGCCGTGGGCGGCATGGATCAGATAGGGAGCTACTACCGCAGCGTTGGATCGATCGCCACGGGTACGTTCATCAATCGGAATCACTTCGCTGGACTGCTCAACATGGTCCTGGGGCTGTCCATCGGCGTGCTGTACGCAGGCTTGTCGCGACGCAGGATCCAAGGGCGCAGCCAGATCTTCTCCTGGAGCTGGCTCGTGGTCCTAGGGTGCGGCGTCATGGCCTTGGCCATGGCACTGTCGCTTTCTCGCGCGGGAGCGCTGATCCTGATCGTGCTCTTGGTGTTCGCCGTCGTACTCCTGTGGTGGCGCCGCCGAAGCGGCAGCGGCGGCATGCCGACGCGGGCCGCGGCGATCCTGCTCGGGCTGACTATTGCCCTGAGCCTTGGGTATGGCGCCGACTCCCTGGTTGGGCGTTTCGACGAACTCGATGCGGGCGACCGGCCCCAGGTGTACAGGGACACCCTGCGACTCATTGGGGACAGCCCTTGGCTTGGGGTTGGGCCCGGAATGTACCGGTGGCACTTCCGTCCCTACCAGACCTCAGAGGTCACCAAGCTCTATACACACGCCCACAACGACTATCTCCAGGTGGCGGCCGAGTGGGGAGTGCCGCTGGCCCTTGTCTTCTGGAGCTTCGTCGCCTGGCGTTTCTACCGGTCCGTGATCCTGTTCCTGGGGGCTCGACAACCCTGGCGCGCGGGCATTGGGCTCGGCTGCGCTGCGGCTGTTTTGTCGATCCTCTTGCACAGCCTGCTCGACTTCAACTTGCAGATCCCAGCCAACCTGCTTGTTTTCGCGACCGTTCTCGGTCTCGGATGGGCAGCCGAGGGCTCGGCCAGCAAGAGTCCGGCTTCCGAAGGAAGCTCTCGCCCGACCTCGTCGCTCAGTTCGAGGAGTCGCATCGCTCGGCCCACCTTCGTTCTTCTGCTCGGGGCCCTGGCGGCCAGCGGTTGGATCGTCGGCCGGCGCCTTGCGGCCGAGGAGATAGCGCATCGCCAACCCGATCGGACGGGGCTCGAAGCGGCCATCCGCCGGGACGCCTCGAATCCTCGGTTCCACCTCGAACTCGGCCGGCTTCATCGCGACCCGGGGCACCTGGACGCGGCGATTCGATACACGGAGGAGGCGACGAGGCTGTCGCCCTATGACTGGCAAGCCCACTGGCAGCTGGCGCAGTTCCACGAGGTCTCCGGGCAATGGGACCAAGCCGAACAATCGCTTCTCGAAGCCATCGAACTGAGCCCCCGAGACCCGATCTATCAGTGGCGGCTCGCCAACTTCTTTCTGCGAGCCGGCGACGAGGAGAAGTTCTGGGAACCGGCGACCAACGCGATGGCCTCGGACAGCAGCCTCCTGCGCCCAGGCTTCTCCCTGATGACCAAGATGGGCGCTGCCGGAGATCGAATCGATGAGGCGTGGCCACGCGGCCAAGCCGCGACGCTCCAACTGATCGATTTGCTGAGTCGGCTCGACGCCAAGGTCATCGAGAACCGATATCTGAGCCTGCTTCAAGGGCGCTGGAAGGACCTCATCGCCAACGGCGCCGCGCCTTCCCTCGACGAGGGCAATCCCCTGATCAACGGGCTGTTCAAGGCTCGCCGCTTCGACGACGCCCGCCGCGAGTGGATCGCCTTGGCGCGAGCCAACTCGCTCGACGACAGCGACTTCACTGAGGACAGAAACCTGCTGTGGAACGGATCCTTCGAACTACCGCTCGCTGGGACCGGCCTGGGATGGCGCCATCGAGCGAAGGACGGCGTTAGTGTCGAGCGGGCAGCCGCCAAGGGCCCCGATGGAAGCCACGCGCTGAGAGTGGCCTTCGCCGGCACGCACAATCCGTACTACGCCGGTCTCGAGCAGCGCGTCGCCGTGCGGTCTGGGGCTACCTACACCTTGTCATTCCTGGCTTCCTCGTCGGGCCTGACCTCGGATAGAGGTCCATTCCTCGAGATCTCACAGGCCGAGCGCCGTCGCATCGTCCACACGAGTGAGGAGTTCCTCGGAGATTTCGCCTGGCGGGAGCATAGCTACCGGTTTACAGTCCCGGCGGAATCAGCCGTCCTCTTGATCCGCCTGGTCCGCGCTCCCAGTCGGGGTGGTGAGGCAATCGGCGGCACCCTCTTGCTGGACGCTATGGTCCTCACAGCTTGGAGCGCCGAAGACAGGACGGACTGAAGCGGCGCCGCGGCCTTCGCGCGGCCCGCGCTGGCATGGCCACCCGCCGGGGAGTCGAGTCACGGAAGCGCACCCCGTGACGCTCGTGGGTTCCGCCACACGTCAAGGCACGCCACATGATGTAAAGTGCTTCAATCACAGCGTTTCTCGCGATAAAGAGACGCTAGGTGAACACCGCAGACGGACGAGAGGGAACGAGATTTGTCGCACAAACGAGAGCGCTTCGGCGGCCCACAGGTGCCGCAGATCTACCGCCAGGATGTGATCGAGGTGCACCCCACGGCCTCCCACCGTGGCCCGGAGTTTCATGAACCGCAGGGATCCCCCCTGCTGCGGCATCTCGCCACTCTGCGGCGCAGGAAGTGGTTGCTCATTGCCGTAACCCTGACGGTGCTCGTCCTGGCGACGCTCGATCTCTACACCATGACGCCTCTCTATCGCGCCAGCGCCCGGCTGCAACTCGATCCCGAGGCGCTCAACGTACTTCCCTATCAGGCGCTCGATCAGTCGGGGCAACGCATGGCGTCACAGCAGTTCCTCATGACGCAGCTGGAGAAAATCAGGTCTCTCGACCTGGCCCGCAGCGTGGTCGATAAGCTCAACCTGAACGAGGACAGCGGTTTCCAGGCGCGGCAACGGGCCGGCGTCGTCAAACGCCTGGGCCCGAGCCTGCGCCGGTTGCCGTCTCGTCTTCTTTCTGGTGGCCGCAGTTCGGAGTCATCGATACAAGACGACGACGCTGCGGCAGCAACCGCTTTGGCACGGCGCGACGGAGCGGCCGCGAAGCTTCGAGCGGGTATCGGCGTCAGGCTCGTCGGGGCTACCCGCCTGGTGGAAGTCTCCTACATATCGCCGCGTCCGGAGACCGCGGCGAGGATCGCCAACGCAGTCGCCAGAGAGTTCATAACCCTGCATCTGGAAGGCCGTTACGACGCAACGACGCAGGCATCGGACTTCCTCCAGTCTGAGCTCACGGAGCTCCAAACAAGGGTCGAGCAGTCCGAGGAGGCTCTGCTCGCCTACGGCCGGAACAAAGCGATCGTCAACCTCAACGACAAGCAGACGATCATCCGCAAGAAGCTTGCGGACCTCACCGACGAGTTGACGCGGGTCGAGGGTGAACTCATCGAGCAGAAGGCTCTGGCCCAGGTTATTGCGGCTGGGCAGTTTCCCGACGTTCTTCGCGATCAAAGGATTCGCGATCTCGAGGCGCAGCTCTATGCACACGAGGCCGAGCTCGCGCAGACATCGAGTCGCTACGGTCCGGAATGGCCCTCGGTCAAAGCGCTGACGCAGAAGATCTCGACTCTTAGACAGCAACTGGCGCAGAGCAGGCGGAGTGCTCTCTCAGCGGCGCGGCAGACGTACTCGCTGACTCGAGGGCACTTCGATCGGTTGCAAGCGGCCACCGCCGAGCAGGGGAGAATCGTAGAGCAACTCGACAACGATTCGATTCAATACAACATCCTGAAACGCGAGGCCGAGTCCAACCAGCAGCTCTACAAGGGCCTGCTCCTTCGATTGAAGGAGGCCAACGTCGAGGCGGGTCTAGAATCGAGCAATATCCAGGTCGTCGAGGAAGCGATCATTCCCCGCGCTGCCGCCGTGCCTGAGAAAATGAAAGGCCTCAGCCGGGCTCTGATGATGGGCCTGCTCCTGGGGTTGACGTCCATCGGGCTAGCGGAGATGCTGGATCGCTCGATCAAGACGCCCGACGATGTGCAGGAGTATTGCGGACTTCCAACCCTGGGAGTTGTGCCACCCTTGTCCGCCGACGACGGAGGCCCGTCGAACCGGAAGCCCAGCCGATTCCGACGAACGGTCGACAAGCGTTCTTTCCTGGCCACCGGGGGCAAGGAGTTCCTGCGAGGGCGGCAGTGGGAAGCCTATCGGTCGTTACGCACCTCGTTGCTGCTGTCGGCATCGGAACACCCACCGCAAGTGCTTCTGGTCACCTCGCCTGGCCCGGCCGAAGGCAAGACCACGACGGCCACGAATCTGGCTCTCGCATTTGCTCAGACCGGTGAGCGGACTCTCCTCCTCGAGTTTGATCTGCGCAGACCGGTACTCGCCGATTCACTCGGGCTTTACGGCGGAAGTGGAGTCAGCACGTACCTTTCGGGCAATGACGACCTGGGCTCTCTAGTCGCACAGACGAGCCACGAAAATCTCTACGTCGTTCCGGCCGGCCCCACACCCCCCAACCCACCCGAGCTGATCAGTTCCGACCGGATGGTGCAGGGTATAGAGTTCGCCCGCAAGCACTTCGTCCATGTCGTGATCGATAGCCCACCGTCACTCGAACTCAGCGACTCGCGCCTCTTGTCGCGCCACGCGGACGGCGTGATCGTGGTTGCGCGAGCCGGCCACACGCCGAAGCCCGCCCTGCGCAAGGCGAGCGAGCAACTCTTGGGAGTCGGCGCGCTCGTGCTCGGCGTAGTCTTGAACGACTTCCGCTTCGAGCACGCTGACTACGGCTACTATGGCGGCTATGGCAACTATTACGGCGAAGAGGATTCGTCGTCGCAGCGCTCCGAGAAACAGTCCGCGTGAGAGTGACTCAGTGGTTCTGCTCGTTGCGACCCCACCTGGATCGCGTTTCGTGAGGCTTGTCGAATGAGATTCGGACACGTCGCGCTTCTCTGGCTTGTACTTGCCTTGCACGCTTCGTGGGCGCACTCTCAGTTCGTTCAATACAGCCCTCCGGGAGAGTCCCAAGGACCGGCGGAAGCGCGAGAGGCGGCTCTCGAGAGGGCCATGGAGAACGCAAAATGGCGAGTCGGCCGGCTGCTGGTCGACCCATGGGTTGCCCTTCGCAATGTCAGCTACCAGAACAACCTCACCGAAACGCCCGAGCTGAACGACTCCTCGAGCGATCGCATTAGCGACTTCACGGCCAGCGTCGGAGCAGGCCTCAACACCTACATGACCCTCGGCTCCGACTTCATCTGGGGCACCTTTCTGCTCCCTGAATACGTCTGGTGGCAGGACCTCGAGGACCGGCGGCGCCTCAATGGTCGATACGGGACGGGCCTCTTTGGCAGCCTCGGTAGGGTCGGCGTCGAAGCTACGGCGAGCCGATCGGAGCAACTCAGCGTTTTCAGCATCGAAGTCGACCAACCCTTCAACCTCCAAACGGATCAAGCTCTGCTGGATCTCACCGTCGATCTGGGCCGAGGTGTCCTCGTCTTCGCTCGCGGAGAGGAGAACCGCTTCCGTTCGCTCGAGCGCTCTGGCTTCGAGTTGCTGAGCGGGCTCGATCGCGATGAAACTACCTACAGCGCTGGAGTGGGCTTCAGCTCGACCCGCGGGTTCAGACTGGGTCTCGGCTTTGAGCAAACCTCGAGTGACTTCCTGCCGTCCGCACTCGACCGATCCAATGACGGCTCGGCAGTCTTCGTCGACTTGCACTACGACGGCCCACTGGTCAAGCTCGCTGCGCTCGTTGCCGATCGCTCCCTCGAGCCCAAGGCTGGCTCGGAGTTCCAGGCGTTCGATGGCACCACCGCGTCGGCCAGTGTGAGCTTCAGAGCTTCGGGGCCGGTCTGGGTCGACTTCTTCGGCCGCCGCAACCTGTCGTATTCACTCCAGCAGACCGTCGCCTACATCGAAAACAACGCTGTTGGAGCCGCTCTGAGCACCGCTCTAGGTTCACGAGCTCGCCTGAGGGCCTTCTACGAGCAAGGCGACTCTTCCTTCGTAGAGGAGCCGCAGAGCTCCGTCGGCCGGGTCGACGATCGCACGTCCGTTGGCGCGAGCCTCAATTTCGATCTTGGACGACTCTCGCTTTCGCTGACCGCGCTGCAGACCGACTACGACTCCAACTTTTCAGAAAACGATCGTCAGGTCACGCGCTTCGCAACGTCTCTCGCCATCGGTCGAAGGAGATCCTCACCTTGGGGTTGACAACCGACAGTCTCCGCAAAGTTCTCATCGTCGTCCTGCCAGTTGCTCAGACCTTGATCGGCATCCTCGCCTGCGAGGCCGCTTCGATCCGTCCAAGGCCGGGGGCGCAACTCGGCGCCCGTTCGTCTGCTGTCCTCGCACAGACCCTCCAGGAGCCCCCTAGCGACGAGAGCCCCATACGTCCCACCAAGGAGGAGCGCCAAGAGCTCAAGCGCATCAAGGCGGAGCAGGAGGCCATCGCCAAGGCCGCGGCGAAGCAAGCCAAACAACTGGAGAGAGCACAGCGCGACGAGGCGAAGGCCCGCGAGAAGGCGGAAAGGCAGAGCCGGCGACAGGCTGAGAAGGCGATCGCGCGCATCAAGGCGCTCCACATAGAGGACAGGGACGGAGAGGTGTTCCTGACCATCCGTCTCAGCAGAGTGAACAAATGGCTGGCGAGGGAGCGGCGAGGAGGCGGCTTGATCTTGCGCTTGATGAATACAGAAGCGGCGGCCGGCGTCGCTCCGCTGACCCGTCCAGACGGCATCGTGGCGAGTGTCAATCTCATGCGGAGCAACGGGGGCGAGCCGACAACAGAGATCGAGATCGCGACGCGTGGCAATGTCTCATCGTCGGTGCAGGACGTGGGCAGCGGACTCGTCGTGCGGCTTCATTCCTCCGACCAGCCCGGGGCCACCGCAGAAACCGTCGAAGACTCAGTCGACAAGAACTTGCTCAGCCCGCACGAGTTCGACCAGACACTGCGGTATCCCGACTACCGAGTTGGAGCCGGAGATCTTCTCGCGATCGAAATTTTTGGGCTGCCCGAGCTCTCTCGACAGATCCGTGTCGAGGGCAACGGCAACGTGAACTTCCCTGTCTTGGGGGGCGTCCGCATCGCCGGGCTCCCTCTGCGGGGGGCCGAAGACAAACTGGTGGGCCTCCTCGCAGCGCGCGGGCTGGTGAACAACCCCGTCGTCAGCATCGTCGTCGAGGAGTACTTGAGCCGTGGAGTTTCAGTGCAGGGGGCGGTCACCAACCCCGGCGTGTACCAGCTGCTGGGCCCCAAGAGGCTGCTCGAACTGCTCGTCGGGGCCGGAGGACTGGCTGATGGCGACCCGACCGGTCGCACGATCAACGTGCTCCGGAGCTTGCCGGAGGGGGGGCAACTGCGCACAGAGATCGACGCCGAAAGACTATTGGAACTCGGCGACCTGTCACTCAACGTTGCCCTTCAGCCAGGCGACGTCGTCCAAGTCCCTCGCCCCCAGCAAGTCCGAGTCTACGTGTCGGGCGCCGTTCGAACTCCTGGCCCCATCGACTACTTGAGCAGCGAGAGGCTCACTATTCTGCAGGCAGTGAGCGCTGCCGGGGGGCCGACCGAAAGGGCCCGGATGGGCGAGGTTCTGGTCATCCGGCGCCACGAGGACGGGACAGAAGAGCGCTTCGACGTGGATCTCAAAAAGATCCGCAACGGCAAGCAAGAGGACTTCGTCCTCGAGCCCGGCGATACCATCGTGCTCAACGAATGGTTCTTTTGATTTCGCGGCTCGCACAGTGAACCGCCCTCCCGATGCGGCTTCTTCAAACAATTGCCGGCCTCGGTAGAGCGACCGGCGGCCCCGTTTCGAGCGTCGCCGGCCTATGTCGCAGCCTCAGCGCGCTAGGTCACGACGTGACGCTCTTGACTGGCGATGGCGAGCTGGCGCCCGAGGTCGAAGCTCTTTCCCAAAGTGTCTCGGTCGCCACTGCTCCGCTCGGGCCATATGCGCTAGCCAATTTCAGCCGCCGTTTCGCCCACGAGTGTCTGTCTGGAGCCGACGCGAACGATGTCATTCATACCCACGGCGTTTGGCTGCATCCAAATTGGACCAGCGCCGCAGCGGCTCGTCGCCTCGGGAAGCCACTCGTCGTCAGCCCGCGTGGAATGCTCGAGCCTTGGTCTCTCGCCCAATCGAGGCGGCGCAAGCGCTTGCTCTGGCGCCTGGTCGAGCGCAGGTCTCTGGCGGAGGCCGCGTTTGTCCACGCAACCAGCCGAGCAGAAGCCGAGAACCTTCGCCAGATCGGAGTGGCCGCTCCCATTGCGGTAATCCCCAACGGGATCGACCTGGTAGAGGAATATCAGACAAGTAGAATCGAGGACCTAAAACGACCGCTTCCCGGCGCTGGGAATGAGAGCGCCGAGGTCCTTTTTCTAGGCAGGGTTCATCCGAAGAAGGGACTGGCGCTACTCCTCGAGGCCTGGCAGCAAACCGGCCCACGGTTCCCCGCGGCCAGGCTCATGATCTGTGGACCCGGAGACTCGGCTTCGATCGCCCACCTCGAGAGGCAAATCACAGACCTGGGGATGCCCAGCGTTCAGTACAGGGGTGCGGTAAGTGGGGTCGAGAAAATCGGGCTTCTCGCGCGCGCCTCGGTGCTGGTACTGCCCAGCCTCAGCGAGAACTATGGAATAGTGGTCGCGGAGGCTCTGGCCGCCGAGACCCCGGTGATTACGACCACGGAAACCCCCTGGAGCGCCCTTGGGCAGAATGACTGCGGATGGTCAATCCGGCCCGAAGTGCCGGCCCTCATTGCAGCGCTGGAAGAAGCTCTGAGCACCCGCTCCGCAGAAAGGCGAGCCATGGGCAGGAGGGGCCGTGCTCTCATCGAGCGAGAGCATTCCTTGGAGAGGGTCGGCCGAATGATGGCTCGGACCTACGCATGGGTACTGGGTCGATCCGAACGGCCGGAGTGGGTCGGGGAGGCGTAGCGTGCTCGACCGGATTACGCCGCTTCTCATCACCGCGAACGAGGTGACCAACATTGAGCGCACGCTGGCCGCGCTCGATTGGGCTCAGGAAATCGTAGTGGTCGATTCAGGGAGTTCGGACGGGACGCTCGACCTCCTCCGATCCAATCGGAGGGTACATGTCGTTGAGCGCAAGTTCGATTCGGCAGCGAGACAGCTTCAATTTGGCCTCAAGCACGCGGGTGTTTCGACGGACTGGGTCTTAGCCCTCGACGCGGATCACGTGCTCACGCCGGCGATCATCGACGAGATGGGGAACCTCGAGCCCGAACCTGAGACTAGTGGCTACCGAGCCGGCTTCATCTACTGCATCCGAGGACAGAGACTTCGAGGGTCACTCTATCCACCTCGAATCGTCCTGTTTCGGAAGGACCGGGGGGGCTTCAAGGACGATGGACACACGCAGCGAATTCTGGTCGAGGGAACTAGCGGCGACCTAAAAGGCAAGATCCTCCATGACGATCGAAAACCGATCGCGCGTTGGCTCGCCAGCCAGACTAGGTACTCTCGTTTGGAGGCCGCGAAGCTCGAGGCCACACCCCCAAGCCGGCTTACCATGGTTAACCGGATTCGCCGCCTGGGGTTCCTAGCGCCACTTCTGGTCCTCCCTTATTGCCTCTTCCTAAAAGGATGCATCTTGGACGGCAGAGCTGGCTGGAGCTACGCTTTTCAGCGCACCATCGCCGAGGCCTTGCTTTCGGTCCGCGTGCTGGAACGGCGGCTGACGACAGAAACACCGGACTCCGAACTCGAGCGGGGCGAGCGACATTGACCAACTCTCGGATCCTCGGCATCAACGCCTTCCATGGTGACGCCGCTGCCGCGATACTCACCGATGGATCGATGATCGCCGGGGTCGAGGAGGAGCGCTTCCAGCGGATCAAACACTGGGCCGGATTTCCGGAGCAAGCCATCAGGCAATGCCTCAAGGAGTCCGGTGCGCAGTCGTTGGACGACGTGGATGCGGTCGCGGTATCCCGGCTCCCGGGTGCGTACTTACTGAGAAAAGCCGCCCTGGCGCTGGCCCATCCACGCAGTCTCGCTCGAGCATTGGGGAGAACCCGCAATCTCGCTCAGGTCTCTTCTCTGGCGAATCGGCTTGAGCGGAGCTTCGGGGGTGCGGGTTCCTTCCCCAAGGTTCATCCAGTCGAGCACCATCTCGCCCACATCGCTTCAGCATTTTTCTGCTCGCCTTTCGAGGAGGCCATGTGTCTCTCGGTCGACGGATTCGGCGACTTCGTTTCAACCATGCTGGCGGTTGGTCGGGGGAGCGAGATTGAGGTCCTAGACCGAGTCCATTTCCCGCACTCCCTGGGGCTCTTCTATACAGCCATCACCCAGTTTCTCGGTTTCCCCAAGTATGGCGACGAGTACAAGGTCATGGGACTGGCGGCTCTTGGCGAACCCACATTCGTCCGCGAGTTGGAGCGGGTGGTGCCCGCCAAGGCGGACGGCACGTTTCGGCTCGACCTGCGCTACTTCCTCCATCTTCGAGATGGCGTGGACATGACCTGGGAGGGCGGCGAGCCGCGCCTGGGGCCAGTATGGAGTGCGGCCCTCGAGGGACTCCTGGGCCCGGCGCGCCGGCCGGACGAAGATCTTACCCAGCATCACAAGGACCTCGCGGCCTCGCTCCAGGCTGTCTACGAGGATAGGTTCTTCGCCCTCGTACGAGCGCTCCAAGAACGGACCGGCCTCGACCAATTGGCCCTGGCCGGCGGTTGCGCGCTGAACTCCCTGGCGAACGGCAGGCTGTTCGACCAGACCGATATCCGTGAGGTCTACATTCAGGCCGCCGCAGGGGATGCCGGCACCGCTCTTGGCGCCGCACTCTATGTTCAACATGCGGTCCTCGGGGCGCCCCGAGATTTCGTCATGGAGCACGCCTACTGGGGCCCTGAGTGGAGCGCCGCCAAGACGAGGGAAGCCCTCGCCGAGGGCGTTCCGGGTTCCCAGGGAAAGGACGGGCGCCACGGCGAGCTGACGATTGAAACTGTGAAAGACCTCGGACGTCTACTAGCTGAAACCGCACAGGGTATTGCCGACGGTGAGGTCGTCGGTTGGTATCAGGGGCGCTCCGAATGGGGCCCGCGTGCCCTGGGCAATCGCTCAATTCTCGGCGATCCTCGCCGCCCCGACATGAAAGAGATCCTGAATCTCAAAATCAAGAGACGGGAAGCCTTTCGACCATTCGCCCCATCAATCCTGGAAGAAAAGACAGGACAGTGGTTCGCCTTGGACCATCCGGACCCCTTCATGTTGAAGGTCTATCCTTTTCGCCCTGAGATGGCTTCACAGGTGCCGGCCGTCGCTCACGTCGATGGAACAGGGCGGCTGCAAACAGTTTCCGAGCGAACCAACCGCCGCTATTGGGGCTTGATCCGGGAATTTGATCGCCTGACCGGAGTTCCCATGGTCCTCAACACATCGTTCAACGAGAACGAGCCCATCGTCAACACTCCGGCTGAGGCGCTGGACTGTTTTCTGAGGACTAAGATGGACCGCCTGGTTATGGGTGACATTGTCGTGCGAAGAACAGGTTCCGAGCGTCCCCGGTGATTTGGACTCTCCAGCGCTTGATCGGCCGATTGGTCCGGGTGTCCCCCAAGACGCCTCTTGGCCGACTCCTTAGAGCCCCTCTCGGACTCCTTCCGCGCGGTGCGTGTCTCCCCGTCGTCAGTGGTCCGTTGCGGGGCGCACGGTGGATCTTCGGCGCGGCGACTCAAGGATGCTGGCTGGGGACCTACGAGACCAAAGTCCAGGTGGCACTTTGCAACAAGATCTCTGCCGGAGACGTGGTCTACGACATCGGCGCGAACGTGGGCTTTCACACGCTCCTGGCTTCGCGGTGTACCGGTAGTCTCGGCAAGGTCTACGCCTTCGAGCCGCTACCGAGGAATCTCGATCTTCTAGCCCAGCACGTGGCCGTCAACAATCTGGAGAACGTGAGTGTGGTCGAGATAGCTCTCGCAAAGTCGCAAGGCAAGCGCGCCTTCACGGCTGCTGATAACCCCTCGATGGGACGCTTGTCCCTGGCCGGCGAGCTCACGGTCGAGACGGCTTCGCTCGACACACTCATCGCAGAGGGCTCTATTCAGCCCCCGAACCTCATGAAGATCGACGTCGAGGGCTCCGAGGGCGAAGTACTTGCGGGGGGCGCGCGCTGCATCGATCAGTATCGACCGTTGATTGTCCTGGCCGTGCATGGAGGTACTGCCAGGACAGAGAGCTTCGACTTCCTGACCGCACGTGGCTATTCGTTGGCGAGCCTGGACCGGACCTCCCTGGACGATAGCTCTGAGATCCTTGCTGATCCGGGGGCGGCAAGCGCCTGAATCGCAAGCATGTCGATCCTCCTGATCAATCAGTACTACTGGCCCGACGTCGCCGCAACGGGCCAGCTTCTTGCCGACTTGGCGGAAGATCTGGCCGCCTCCGGCCACGAAGTCTCGGTTCTGACGGGACGCGGCCGCTACGCGATAGATAGGTCAGTCCCCCTCGAGCGACGAGAACGGCGGCGAGGTGTGGAAGTCCGCCGACTCTGGTGCACCGATTTCGGGCGGGGCAATATCCTGGGCCGAGTCTCGGACTACCTGAGTTTCCTGGTCACGGCTGCTCTGGCGATCGCGATATCAAGACGAAATGACATCGTCGTTTGCCTCTCGACCCCGCCATTGCTCGCCGCCGTCGGAATTATCGCCAAGGCGCGGGGCGCCTTATTCGTGTACAAGGTCGAGGACCTCTATCCCGAAGTAGCCATTGCTCTCGGAGCCTTGCGCGAGAATTCCCTGCAGGCACGGGCTCTGAGCCGCCTCTCCGCGGCGGTGCTCGCTAGGGCCGACACGGTCGTCGCGCTCGACGGAGCCATGAGTCGAAAGCTCCGACAGCGGGGAGCGGGTCGTGTCGAGGTCATCCCTAACTGGACCGACGGGAGTGCTATCACGCCGGATTCGAGCGCCGGGGAAACGTTCCGAGAGAAGCACGGACTGGGAGGCCGGTTCATTGTCCTCTACTCAGGCAATATGGGCCGGGCTCACCGTTTTGGCGCGGTTGTTGCCGCTGCCAACCAGCTCGCCACCTCGAATCCGGAGATTCTCTTCCTGTTCGTCGGTGCAGGTGCTCGAGCCGGAGAGGTTCGCTCAGCAACAGAATTTCTGACAAACGTACGATTCTTGCCCTACCAGAAGCGAGAAGATCTGCCGAGTCTCTTCAATGCTGCGGACATCCATCTGGTCACGTTGCGAGATGAGGTGGCGGGACTACTGGTCCCGTCCAAGTACTCTTCGGCTCTGGCGGCGGGGAAACCCGTGCTGCTGGTTGGAGGAGCGGGCGCTGACCTCCACCAAGAGATCACAGAGCGAGGGGTAGGTTGGGTGTGTCGGCACGATAGCGGCGTGATCAGGGACACGATAGCGGACTCCGCAAGGGACTCCGCTGACACGGCGGAGCGAGGCCGCCAGGCACGGTGCCTGTTCGAGTCGAAATACGATCGGGCGCTCGCTGTCCGACGCTGGGTCGAGGTCTTGACCTAGGGATTGTTCAGTCCCCAGCAACTTCGTGTAGCCTGGAGGTCGCGAAACTCACGGCCTCGAGGGTGCCTTCGACAGCTTTGTCGACAGAGTACTTCTTAAGGACGCGCTGCCGAGCCTGATCGCCTAGCTTTCTGAGCCGCTGTGGGTCAGAGGCGGCCCCAACCAGGATTGATGCCAACGCCTCGACGTCCCCGAAGGGGAAGGTGAATCCAGTAAAGCCCTCCTCGACCAGGTCCAGCCCGCAGCCCACTCGGTCGCTGACGATGGCTGGCCGACCGCAGGCCATTGCCTCGTTGACGACCAGGCCCCAAGTCTCACCGTAGTCCGACGGGAGCACCAGACCGTCGCATGCGACATAGGCCTTGGCGATCTCGGACTGGTTGAGGAATCCGGCGAACGTAACCGGCAAGGAGTGTCTCGCCACCGCTTGCTGGGCATCGTCGATTTGCGCCCCATCGCCTACAACCAACAGCCGAATGGAAGAACCTGACTCTCGAGCAAGGCGGCACGCTTCAATCAGATCGAGGACCCTCTTCTTCGGAGCTAGCTTGCCGGCGAAAAGGAAACAGATCTCTTCGGCCGAGACGCCCCAGCGGTGACGGAGCTCCTCTCGTTTCACGGCGTGTGAGGCGGCGTCCAGCGCAAAGCGCTCATTATCGACGAAGTAAGGGCAGTCGAAAATGCGCTCGGGCTCTACACCGTTGGTCAAGTAGAAGTCGCGATTCGCTTGGCCGATGGCTAGAAAGGCATCGAATCGCCGCAGGAGACTACGATGCGCGGCGTGTACCAGCCAGCTCCTCTGTTTGAGTGAGTTCGATTCGCCCCGGACGACGCACGGGATTCCCATTCGCTTGCAAGCTAGAAACGTCTGGACAAGGCCGACGTTCTGCCAGCCGGTCACGATCGCGACGTCAGGGCTCCAGTCGCCGATCACTCGCGCCGGCCAGTGCAGCGGGTTTCCGAAGAACCGGTCCAGCCTCGGATTCGAGCGCGCGCTGGGCAGCTGCTCCCAACGATAGCCGTCGAGCAGCGGCAGGTCCCAGACGAACGGCGTGTCGAAGCCCACTCCCTGCTGCTCCGCGCCGGGCATCTGGGTGAAGTAGACGCGTAAGTCGAGTTCGCCAAGCGCGCTCAGCTCTCTGAACCAAGGGGCCTGGTACTGGATCGGATGGCTCGCGAAGATCGCGAGTTTCGAGGGCTCCTCCCGCTTCCCGGTTAGCTCAGCATCGGAAGTCATCGGCAAGGGAGGCCCCGAGCGCCCGCGCTAGTGGCGGTCATGCTGTGGAGCGCGTCGTTTGTCCGCCGGCACCGGCGAATAGACATACTGGTCCGGAACGGGCCAGCTACCGATGGCAAGGATCGCCCCAAACAACGCCCCAACCATCGTCAGGACGAATGGATCACCGTAGATCTGGGAGGCGACGACGAAGGTCGGCACTTGGGCAGCGAGCAACGCCACCAGTCCGGCGGCCAGAAGCGCTGACGAGGGCGCGAGCCGGGAGAGATGCTGAATCATGCGCCAAAGAGTCACTGCCACCGACAGTCCGATCCACGAGAACAGAATCAAGCCGGGAATGCCCAGCTCGAGCACGATCTTGCCGAGGCCTCCCTCGCCGCTCCCTCCGACCAACTGGGAACCCCCGCCAAAATGCTGAGATCCCTGGCTCGCTACTCCGGCACCTCGGCCGAGGATTCCGGCCGACCGCGTGGCCCAGTACAGGCTTCCTAGACCGAGTTCTTCGACACGCTGCGGCGTAGACGCAAAAACGCTCACCCCACGGCCAAAGTAGGCGTCGAAAGCGGGGCCCTGCTCGGCGTCAGTTTGACTGAGAAGGTAACTCACGGCGAATCCGGCGATGACGGCGACGATCAAGCCGACCGCCAGCAGTTTCTGGGCACCTCGCCTCATGTAGACCAAGCTTGCGCCGTAGACACCGACGAATAGCACTATCTGGGCGAGCATCTTGCGCCGGCCGGTCAGCAGGCCCACCACCAGGAGCATGGTAATCAGGATGGCGGCAGAGACTCGCGACATGGGCTTCTTCGACACAGTGGCGAAGACGAGCAGCAGACAGACGGCGGTAGCAGCATGCCAGGCCGCAACCTCGGGCGCGCGGAAGAAGCCCGAGAACGCCTGGCCGATCTGGGCCACGTACTTTTCGGGTCCGATCCGTTGCAGCACCGGCCAGGCCAAGCCAAACCCTGCCAGAAGCACTCCGAGCTCCATGGTCACACAGAGCAGCAGATAGGTCTTGAATAAGCGATACATCTGGGGCGGAGAGACGGAATAGTAGTACGCAAGTAGCAGCCCTGGCAGCGGAGCCAAGTAGGCAATCAGCCCGATGCCCGCGAGAATCGGGCTGCCGAAGTTGAGGATCGTCAGGAGCGCCGCGAAGACCAACCAGAGAAAGAACCACTGCATCGGGCGCGCGATCACCCCATATCGAGTGAGCAGTTGGCGCAAGGGCGGCCGGTCTCTCTGCTGCAACAGACCAAGCAGCGTGACCGCCGCGAAAACGGCGACCGCAACGGTGAGGATGACCGGTTGGCCTGGTATCAACTTGCGGATCGGGTCGGCAACAAAGCCCAGGGTGATAGTAAGCAGCACCCCGACCCGCCAATCCAGTAAGCAGATCAGGAGTGCGAGGAGTCCCGCAAAGGCCACGATCTCAGTCATTGTGGGCCGATGAAGGGGTCGAAAGCGTCAAGTAGCGAGGGCCTCTGAGAAAGAGTGCTACCGCCCACAGGAGGCCTCCAGCTTCAGCCATCAGCGTCACCGGGATCCACCATGGTCGCCGCAAATGGTGACGAGTTCGCACCGAACGAAGCGGTCGCGCGAGCAGCCGCCGGAATCGACGCGGCACCGAGATGCCTCGCAAGAGGTAGTAGTAGGCCCCAACGGCATGCGTCGGTCTGGCCGTACGAAGATGTTCGCCGAAAAACCGTGTGCCGCCTGCATTCACCTTCAGATGCTTGATCACGGCAGCAGGACTGAAGAGTATCCGCCCGCTCGCTGCCAGGAGACGGCCGGCAAACTCCGCTTCGAACCGGTATCCGGCGCCGACAAAATTCTCGTCGAAGCCTCCGAGACCTACCGCGAACGACTTCTTGACCGAGAAATTACCTCCCATGAATTCCTCGCTCCGATCCACAACGCCGGTCTCAGGGATCGACTCAGGGTCGAAGTCCGACCATCCCTCATGCCAAGGCTGGACTACCCTGCCGGCCACCAGCTGTGGATCCTGGCTGGCGTGGACTCGTGCGTGCTCAGCAATCAGGCTGGTCGATGGCACGATGTCGTCGTCGGCAAAGAGGACGGTCTCTTCTTTAGCCGCTACGAGGCCGACGTTCATGGCCCGAGGAATCGACGGTTCGTCCAGCCGCAGCCACCGGATATCGCCGGCGAGCTCAAGCTCTCCAAGCCGCTCAGTCGTTGCGGCCGAGTGGCTCGGACTCTGGTCTACCACCAGGACCTCGGAAGGGCGGGGCGTAGTGGCCAGAACGCCCGCGATCGTCTCAAGCAGGGGCTCCTCCCTCCGCAAGGTCGGAATGACCACGGACACCGCCGGAAGTCGCATGGACTCATTGTAGCGACACCCTGGAAGCCGGCGCCATCAGTCGCGGGCTTGCTCAACTCGGCAGACCATCCAGAACGTGTTGCGATTGACAGGGGCTGTCCTCGACGCCGAAGCCTTCATAGGCCTGACGAGATCGGCCCCCAGGTATCGAGAGCGAATCTTGTCCCAGAGGCTCTCGTGTTTTGGCATCTCGAAGTACCTGATGTCTCGGTAGTAGAGAGTCAATAGCCGGACGATCGAGGCGAAGTCGGCCCCGTACTTGCCCAGCAGGTGCGGGTGGACTTCGAGCAACACCGTAGGTTGCTGCCTCTCGAGCAACACGCAAGCACCTCTGAGCACCTCGAGCTCGTAGCCCTCGACATCGATCTTAAGTAGGTCCACCGGTTGGTCGGCTACAGAGTCGAGGGCAACCAACCGTGCCTCATGCCCCCTGTCCGTATCGTCGTCTACGCAACTATTGAGACCGCGGGCTATCGAGACTCTCCCCTCGGCGGAGCCCACTGCGGCTTCGAGCAACCGTACGTTCTGGAAACCGTTGCGGGTGATGTTGGACCGCAGCTCGCGCAAGTTGTCTGGGTCGGGCTCGATACAGGTGATGCTTCCCGAGAGACCCACCGTTTGCTGGAAGAGCAACAGGTAGTAGCCGATGTTGGCGCCGACGTCTAGCACATGATCTCCAGGACGCACGAGAGCTCGGACGAAATGGCGCTCACCGACTGCCCGCTCTCCTTCGACATAGAGAAGCTGTTGCACTGGGGAACGCGAAACGTCGCCGGTGAAGTCGAAGCCGAATAGCGTGCGTCGCAGGTCACTGGGCCCTTGCGCCTCTGCAAACAGCCAACGCGAGAACGGCAACGCGCGAAAACGAAAGACAAAGACTGCCAGGCGGCCCAACCGGTGTCGGAGACTCGGTTTCATCGATATGACCCGACAGTGTTTTCGATCATTTCGCCAGGAGTTCGCAGTCGTTCTTGGTACGAATCAAGCTCGTGGAGCGGCCGACGCCTTGCGGCGTCCGTAGCCCTGGGCAAGCCTTAGCCAGCACTTGAGACTGAAAGGGTTTAGCACTAGGGCCTTTCGAAGGTAAGCGAGCCCGGCGAAGTCACCGTTTGCGAGCAGACAGCTGCCGATGTAGTAGTTGCCTGAGGCCGTCCTTCGCCTGGAAGATCTCGAGCCTTGCGACGGGCGAATTGCTCGGGCGCGTTGCAAGACCGGGACCTCGGACTTTCCACTGCGACGGAGCCAGGACGCCTCGTCTTGGAGCTTTCCTAGAAGCCGCTGCCTGCGGCGATTCTGGGCGCTGATCCCTCCCGGTAGGAACCGCGCGGTGTAGAGAACCTCTTCCAGCATCTGGAAGGTGCCGTGCTCGGCTAGCCGGCCCCAGAGATCCCAGTCCTGGCAGTAGTAGAACTCCTCCCGATATCCAGCCACCTTTTCATATGTCTCTCTTCGAAAAACGACTGACGCATGGTGGCTGGGGCCGGCGACGAAGGGGCGACGCCGGTCTTGCGAGAGAATCCGGATTGGCCTACTGGCTTGGCCCTGGCCGCGCGACACGTAGAGCGGCTCACCCGCAGGGCCGCAAAACTGCGTCCAGCAGGACACGAAGGTAAGGTCGGGATCGGAATCGAGAGCTTCTCGCTGCAGACGCAGTCGGTCCGCGTGAGAGACGTCCCCTACATCGTGGCGAGCGATGTACCTGCCGCTAGCCTCCTCGCATCCGCGGATCAGCGCTCTGGTGAGGCCCTGGTTCTCCTGGTGGAGGACTCGCAGGCGCCGATGGCGGCCGCAATAGCCGGCCAGGATCTCGGCCGACCGGTCCTGGGAGCCATCATCGACCACGATGACCTCGAAATCGCAGCCCTTCTGGGACAGAATGCTCTCGAGGGTTTCGTCGAGATCGTCCTCTCCGTTGTAGACGCTCATCACGATCGAGAGTTCGGGTGCTTGAGTCTTCATTGGTCGGGCGCGCCAGCATACGAGAAAAAACCACCACCTGAGATGCAAAAGCCAATCGGAGTATTGCACTCTTGCTCGCGAGATCTCTCTGGGTGGGACGAGGCGCGGCCGCTGAAGTTCATCTTGTGTGCGGGTTCGTGTGGTTGTTGCTGACATGACCGGCGCTTCTCCAGTGAGTGTAGTAACGCGGGATCTGGTGTCGACCATCATTCCGGTATTCAATCGGGCCGGGCAGCTCCGCGAGGCGGTCGCGAGCGTTCTCGGCCAGACCTACCGGCCAATCGAGATCATTGTCGTTGACGACGGCTCCACCGACGCCACTGGGCCGACATTGGACGAGCTAGCGCGGGCCCATCCAGATACGATTCGCGCGCTTCATCGGGAGAACGCAGGCCCCGGCCCAGCGAGAGAAGCTGGCCGTCGAATCGCGCGAGGCGAGTTCATTCAGCACCTCGACAGCGACGACCTGTTGCTCCCGAGTAAGTTCGAGCTCCAGGTGGCAGGATTGCGTGCCCATCCCGAATGCGGCGTCTCCTATGGGATGACCCGTTATCATCGCGCCGGCGAGCCACGTAGCCAGACTCCGTTGAAGCGAACCGGTGAGAGAATCCCTGCCATGTTTCCTGCCCTCCTGGTCAGCCGCTGGTGGGACACCTCGACCCCGCTCTACCGTCGAGAGGTCGTGGACCGCGTGGGCCCCTGGCCGGATCTGTGCATCAACGAGGATTGGGTCTACGACTGCCGCGTGGCCAACCACTGCGGCCCTCTGCACTATGTTCCGGAGTTCGTCTCCGAACAGGGAGCTCACGATGGACCGCGCCTGAGTGGCGGGTCTTTCAGGGACGCGGCTAAGCTGCGGGCTCGAGTCGCAGCACGCTTTCTCATCCTGGAAGAGGCTCGGAGAGCTGGGGTCGAACCTGAATCTCCGGAGATGCAGACGTTCTCACGCAGTGCATTCCTTCTGTCGAGACAGTGTGGCGCCGCCGGGCTGCCCGAGGAGTCGAAGCGACTCTTCGATCTCGCTCTCGAGACGGCTGGAGAAGCGTCTCGGGGAGGCTTGGACTTCAGGCTCTATGCGGTCGCCGCCGAGACGCTGGGATGGTCCAGAACCGGGAGCCTCGCTTGCTACCTCGACAGACTCAGGAGGTCGTAGAGTTGGACTCTGCCTCGCTCCCAGACTGGAATGACAGGGCGAGTGGGTCATGACTCTGCGCCGCACGCTACGAATCTTGATTGCAGCGGACGTGCCCGACGACCCGAACTCGGGAGCAGGCGGCACCATGGTCCAGATCGCAGCCGCGCTGCGGAGGCTCGGTCACATCGTGGACACGATTTGGACAGGCGATCTGACGCACCGTATTCGACACGGGAATCTGCGCTATCTGATCGAGCTTCCATGGTCTTACCACACTGCGGTTAGCGCGCGCACCAAGGAGAACTCGTACGACGTCATAGAGGTCAGTCAGCCTCACGGCTGGCTGGCGGCGAAGAACCACCACAAGTCAGGACGGCCCGGAGTGTTCGTAAACCGGAGCCACGGCTGGGAGGGTCGGGCGACCGAGGCGTTGAGTCCTTGGCGGCTCAAGTTTCACGAGCCCGAATGGCGCTTTCCTCGGGGCGCCTTAGGAAGGCCGCTACGAGCGTCTCTAGCTCGTTACGAGACGCTCGCAGTACATCACTCTGACGGCGTGCTGACCTGTTGTTCCGACTGCGCCGAGTTCGTCCGGCAGCGCCACTCAGTTGCTCGAGAACGGGTCGAGAGTGTTTCTCTAGGACCGCCCGGACTGTTCCTCGATCAAGCCGCGTTGCCGATGACGGAAGAGCGCCTGAAGGGCATCCTCTATGTTGGTCAATTCGCCTTCTTCAAGGCGCCCCAAGTACTGGCGGCCGTGTTCAACCGACTGGTTCGGGAACAACCCGGCGTTCGATTGACATGGTGCTGCGCGTCCCAGCACCACAAGAGGGTGCGTTCGCTGCTCTCCGAGGAAGCGCGCTTCGCGGTGAACCTCGTCGGCTGGCGGGGACAGGCGGAGCTGATGGAACTCTATGACCAGAACGGCATCTTTCTCTTCCCTTCGTTCTTCGAAGGCTTCGGCAAAGCCTTCATAGAGGCCATGGCGAGAGGGCTGTGCGTCGTGGCCTCCGACACCGGTGGAATGAACGATGTAATAGTCGACGGGGACAATGGTGCCTTGACACCAATCGGGAGCGTCGAACGAACTCTCGAAGAGGTGTCGAACCTGCTCGACCGCCCCGATCGAGCAGCTCGCATTGCGGCCGCAGCCAGACGTACCGCCCTCGGCTACAACTGGGACCGAGTGGCTGAGGAGACCTTGGATTTCTATTGGCGACTGCTCGCCAAGCAGGAGATGGTCTGAGTTTCTCGCGCCGAGCTGTCCCCGCCGAAGCGAGCAATTGCCTCCAACCTCCCGGCCCGACAGCCGCTCGCCAAGCGCCAGGATTCAATGCTCTCTAGCGGACTCGGCTAGGAGTCGTGTTGACGGTACAGGCACCCCCCCTGGTGGCGCGTGCACTGGTCAGAGAGAACCTTCTGTCGTAGCCTCGGAATCAACTCGTGAGTGGGTTTAGGCCTTGCGGGGTCTGTGGGGGTGCGAGTACGCGAGACAATCAACAAGAACTGATCCAGGTCTCAGCGGGACTTGGTAGGGATGGCGGCGGTACGGCCGTCGTAGCTCGACTCATCGCCTCGGCAGCGAGCGAATTCGCCCTCTCTCACAGATTACGCTTCCGTGTCCTCAGCCTTGCAGATGCCTCCAACGCTCCAGCGGGTGTCGAGGTTCGCAGCTTCAACGGTAGCAAATTGGGGTTGTTGAGGGAGGTCTGGTTCTCCCAGATTCGATCTTCCTGCGCTGGGATCATCTTCGATCATCCAGGCCCAGCCAGAATGCAGGCGCTCGTGCCAAGGCGCTTGAGATCTCCCTACCTAGCCTTCTTGTACGGAATCGATATCTGGCGGCGGCAGAATTGGGGCCAAGCGCAGAGTCTCCGGCAAGCCGAGATTCTGTTGACAATCTCGAAATTCTCGGAGAAGAGAGCAAGCGAGACTCTGCCGTGGCTCGACCGTCTCGAGGTGGTCTACCCAGCGCTCGAGGAAAACGGGCCAACTGGCGAGATCGACGAGGGCATACTCGAATCATCAGGATCTGGATACTTGCTCTTGGTCGGCCGCATGTCGGCCAGCGAACGGTACAAGGGTCACGATCAACTCTTGAACGTTCTGCCGCAAGTGCTCGCCAGCTGCCCGCATGCTCGTCTCGTCTTCGCTGGGAGTGGCGATGACCGCTCGCGGCTCGAGTCGCGGGTAGCGGATATGGGACTGCGCGAGCACGTCTATTTCACCGGCTTTGTGTCCGAGGCAACGCTTGGAGAACTCTACCGCCGCTGTGCCGCGTTGGTGATGCCGAGCCTCGAGGAGGGCTTCGGCCTGGTCTATCTGGAAGCCATGCGGGCAGGGAGACCGTGTATCGCAGCCAGAGGAAGTGCTGCGGAGGAGATCGTACTTCATCACCAGACTGGCCTTCTGGTTGACCGGGACGAGCCGAGCGAGGTCGCGCGAGCGTGTGCGAGGCTCTTGTCAGAGCCAGCCTTCGCCGATCGGCTTGGCGAGAGCGGCTACAACCGCTGGCGAGAGAGCTTTGGATACGATCGCTTTCGCTCCGGGTTTGTCTCACATTTAGAGGAACTGACGGGTCTGGTTGATGTGCGGCATTAACGGCATCATTCGTGTCGGGTCCGACGCGCCTCCGATCGATAGAGAGGAACTGCTTCGGACTCGGGATCGAATGGCCAGCCGCGGCCCGGACGGTTCAGGCGCGTGGACGTCAACCGCTGGCGACGCAGCGCTCGGACATCGTCGGCTGGCGATCATCGATCTCTCTGACGCCGGCGCTCAACCCATGAGTTGCGGGGACGGGCGGTACCACATAGCCCACAACGGTGAGATCTACAATTACCGCGAACTCCGTGAAGCGCTCGCTACAGAAGGCGCCGTGTTCCGCTCTTCGAGCGATACAGAGGTCCTGCTCGCGCTTTACGAACGTCACGGTGTCGAGATGCTGAGTCGTTTGCGAGGGATGTATGCGTTCGCCATTTGGGACTCCCAATTGCACCGGCTGTTCTTGGCGCGGGACCCCTACGGCATCAAGCCTCTTTACTATGCCTGGGATGGAAGTACCTTCCGGTTCGCATCCCAAGTGAAGGCTCTGGAAGCGTCCGGTGTCGTCTCTGAAGAGGTCGATCCTGCCGGTCTAGTCGGCTTCCTCATCTGGGGATCGGTGCCCGAACCGCTGACGATACGCCGGGCGATACGCGCACTCCCGGCCGGGAACTACCTCACAGTCGGCGACGGCTGCGTATCTGAGCCTGTTGCGTTTGCGAGCCTTCAAGTCGATCCGGTTTCGACCAGCCCATCGGTCCTGTCACCGGGAGCCGCGATCGAAGAGAGTGTGCGCTATCACCTGGTATCTGACGTGCCTGTCGGCGCATTCCTGTCCTCCGGCCTCGATTCAGCGGTGGTTGCGAGTCTCGCCTCGAGTCACCTCGGCGAGTCGCTCACGACTCTAACCTTGAGGTTCGGGCCTTATGTTGGGACTTCGCTTGACGAAGGGCCGCTGGCGGCGGAAGTCGCCAAGACTCTAGGCACTCGGCATGTTGAGCACATGGTCGATCGGAAGGAGTTTCTCCATTTATGGCGCGACGGGCTCAGCGCGATGGATCAGCCCAGTATCGACGGATTCAACAGCTTCGTGGTGAGCAGCATCGCGCACCAGAAGGGACTCAAGGTGGTCCTCTCCGGACTTGGAGGCGATGAGCTTCTGGGTGGCTACCCCTCTTTCCGCGACGTGCCTCGCTGGGCCCGATGGGCTCGCCCGCTCGCGCGCGCGCCATGGAACGGTACGGCTCTGGGGCGACTAAGCAAGATCCTGATCCGGCGCCCGAAAGCGAGTGGGATTCTTCGCTACGGCGGTAGCCTGCCTGGCGCGTATCTGCTTCGGCGCGGGCTTTACCTCCCTGAGGAGCTGCCGGATTTGATCGGACCTGAGCTCGCCGCGAAGGGACTTGCAGCGTACGATCCAGTTCTCGAAGTCACGGCTTCCCTCGAGCAGAACAGCGTTGCTGGGTCCGCCGACCTAAGCAGCTGGATAGCGGTTCACCTCATGGAGTCGAAACATTACATGCGCAACCAACTCTTGCGCGATTCGGACTGGGCCTCGATGGCGCATTCGCTCGAGCTTCGAGTGCCCTTCGTGGATGCCACCCTACAGGGTCACTTCGCTACCGCCGACTTCGAGCCGGCACGCACTCGAGGCAAGGCGTCGCTGCTTCGTTCGGTCGCTCCCGAGCTTCCCGCCGCACTCTGGAAGCGACCGAAATCCGGTTTCTCCATCCCGGTTATCGACTTTCTCGACAATAGAGACTCTACCGTCCTCCAGCCCAGCTTCGGCAACGACTCCCGTAGGCTCGCATCTAGGGTTCTCGAGGACTTCGGAATCAGTCTTCGACCGACCCGAGTCGATCCGATATGACAGCGATCGCCCGCACGATCGGCCTCAGGGTTGATCCCAGAGAACCACCAACCCGGGGCCTCGCGGCGTTCTGAGTCGGTCGGGACCTGTGGGACCGAAGTTGGCAGGCTCGGGGCAGCGGATGAGCGGAGGACCAGCACAAAACATGGCACCCTCCGGAATCGAGCCGTCTCTCGACCTCCTATTCTGGATGAGACCCGGGCCGCCGGTAGGTTTTCAGGCACACCCGAGATGCGGGCCTTTTCCCGCAGCGCGCTCTACTCGCCAATGCGGCGCCGCGGGACCTGCCAGCGGAATCGCGGGCGTTGTTCGCGCTGGCCCGGGAGAGCGCCGAGGCTCACAGACGCAAGGGGTTGGACTTCGTTCTCTACAAGCTCGCGGCGAGCCGTCTCGGACGGTCTCGGACAGGGGCTATAGCGTGCTACCTGGACAGGTTTGGGAAGTTGTAGGCCCTTGGCACCAAGGATTCACGAAGTCCTTCGAGTTGTTGGTCCGGAAGTCCTGGCCCAGGCGGAACTCTGACAATTTCGATCGCCGGACGCGGTGAGGCTGACAACCACTGCGCAGTTGCTCAGGGGCCCGCGCTACTGAGCGTCCGCCGCGTAGATCTCGAACCAGCCGATTTTGCCGATCAGGGTGCCGACGGCCTGAGGGAAATCTGCTGTGTCGTCGGCATCGATCACTAGCAAATCCCACCGGCTGGCTCCTTCCGGCAGCCTGAGGCCCCTGCCCCTCCACGGTAGATAGTGGCCTTCCCGCGGATACTCCAGATCAATGATGCGCTGAACATACTCCTGGCGACTCGCTTGGCGCAGGGCGAAAGAGGGGCGTGGAGTCCGGAAGCCATACACGACCACACTCGGGCCGTGCTTCCGTTCATAGTCCGATACAACCTCTTGAATCCCCCCATGAAGACGCAGTCCACGGTCTCTAACCGCTTCATGGGTTCGTGCATCTGCCCTGATGTGCTTGGCGAGGAGCATCCCGGTAATCAACAGGACGAAAGCCGCCGCCAAAGCTGATTTTCGCTCTGGTAGGAAGCTCACAGCCAGCGAGAATAGGACGACACCCAGCAGTGCACTGGGGAGCATGTAGCGTGCTTGGAAAGATCTGCTGACCAATAGGAAGCAGCAGAACAAGCCCGCCATTGCGAAGACCAGTTTCGGTACAACATCGCGACCTACTGGATACCTGGCGAGTCTTCTTCGAACGAGCTCAATAACGCAGGCGGCCGCACAGATGCCGATGAGCAGATACCAAGCCTTCGCGGAGAGTAGCGCCGAGCTCCAGTTCCCGACCGCCGAACTTAGTTCTGGAGGCCCGGCGTCGCCGCTCCCATAAGTCCCCGTGCGAGTAGCCTGCCGCAGAGCCCAGTCAAACATTCTCGGGTAGGCACCAAGAACTGGCAACGTTCCCGCAATGAAGCCCAGTGCCGTGCTAGCCGCTCCGACGAACGGGCGCTTAACTCGGCCGCCGGCCCCCATCGCGGACAGCGCAAAGAGGAAGCCCGGCACCAGAGCAAAGAACACCAGCTTCAGGGAGCAGCAGAGGCCCAAAGCGGCACCGGCAGCAAGCACTCGGCCGGAGGTGGGTTCTCGGCACAAGTCGAAGAACGCCCACAGGAACAAGACCCCAAAGAAGAAGTAGAGCGACTCGGGACTCCAGATATGGGAGTATTCTAGAGACGATCCACAGAGGAAGTAGACCCACGTTGCGGCGACTACCAGGCCTGCTCGTTCACGCGGGAGGACGCGATACGCGAGAACAAAGCTGCCGAGAAACGTCAGCAAGTAGATGGTCAGATGCGCAGCGAGTCTGAAAGTCTCGAACTCCAGAGGGTTCCGCCCGACCAGCAGGAGGAGCAAGCCGCTGAGCATGTGGACTGGAACTCCGGGATTGTCGAGATTGGCCGGCTGGATATTGTCCAGCAGACTCCAACCCGCGTAGTAGTAGAGCGTTTCCGTGTGAAAGTGCCAGATCCAGAACGGTCGGGGAAGGAGTACTTCTTTATAGATCCACGTTGCCGATATAGGGAGGATGGCTGTGAATGCAATGAGCAGCGCGCGGACCGAATCTCGAGTCCAGCCGGCGGTTTCGGCGACCTCTTTCATGACAAGCGCTCCTGCTCATCCGAGACCAATTCTGAACCGCAACCTCGGTCATCTCGTCTAGCGACCAGCGTGATCGCGGCGCCCCGGCCGGCAAGATGGGACAACACGAGTTCGACCGCACCTAGTGGTACCAGCAACAGGCCGCTCAGAAGATACATCGCTCGTTCGAGAGGATTGAGGCTCAGGCCCGAGCCCTTCAGGAGCTGATATAGCCGGTTGGTTGAGGCTCTCGGCATCATCGCGTTCGACAGGCTCTGGACGAAACCATAGAGGTTTTGCTCGAGAGAGAACGTGCTGTGACGGATCAGGACGAATCCTTCGGACTCGACTAGGCGACGCAAGGTAGCCATTCCAAAGTGATGGCGGTGACGAGGCAGGTCAAGATGAAACCATCGCGAACCAAATAGACGCCGCTGCCAACTCGAGAAGTTCGGGACCGAAATCACCAGTGTCCCGCCCGGCTTGAGGAAGCGGCGGGCGTATGCCACCGTCTGAGCGGGTGATTCGAGGTGCTCGAGTGTGTGCCACAGAATCACCACATCGATCGAAGCAGGGGCCAACGGCGTGCTACCGACATCTCCTCGATAGAGCGTGATCCCCGGTTCCTCGACATCCGGAAATTCCTGCCGTTCGATCCCGAAACAGTCGGCACCGAGGTCCCGAAAGCCACCCAGCAGCTGTCCCCGTCCGCAACCGATGTCGAGGATCCTGGTCCGACCCCCTGGTTGAGTTGGAAGAGCGGACAAGATTCGTTTGGCCCTGTGGCGAGCCAGAAAACGGACCCAACTCTCGCCCCATCCGAGGAACTTCCTGGCGCCCTGCCCGTAGTAGCTGCGGTCGTACCAGACGTTGAGCCTAGTTTCATCCATGGCCGGCTCCGTTCGAACCAGCTCGCAGTTCTCGCACGCAGCGAGCGAGAACTCCGTCCCTCCGGTGTCGAAGTCCCGCGCGTAGAGGACTGTGCGAAACTCTAGGCCTCCGCACAGCGAGCAGGGCTCAGGGTTGGCGGCGGGACGGGACGTACTCATCATTCATGTGGTCCGGCTAAGGATGGGAATGGCGAACACTCACGCGGCGGCTGTGGCAAGCTAGTGCTACTCGGTAAGCGAATTATCGCAGTGTTACCTGCCTACCAGGCGGAACGAACTCTGGAGCTTACTTACCGGGCGATTCCCCTGGACGTCGTCGATGAGGTCTTGATGGTCGATGACGCGAGTGACGACGCGACCGTGAAGGTAGCTAGGGAACTCGGCATCACCACCATTAAACACGATCGCAACAAAGGCTATGGAGCCAACCAGAAGACGTGCTACGTCGAGGCCTTGAAAAAGGATGCCGACATCGTGGTCATGGTCCATCCAGACTACCAGTATGACCCGAGACTCATTCCAGCAATGGCCGGCATGGTCGCTTCGGGAGTATATGACTTGGTCCTAGGCTCGCGAATCCTGGGTAACTCAGCCCGCGCCGGAGGCATGCCACGGTACAAGTACGTCGCGAATCGTGCGCTCACGGCCTTTCAGAATCTCCTTCTCGGTACGAGGCTGTCCGAGTTTCACACAGGGTATCGAGCCTTTTCGAGGACGGTGCTCAAGACCCTGCCGCTAGCCCTTAATTCAGATGACTTCCTTTTCGACAATCAAATGCTCACACAGGCGGTGGCGAGCGGGTTCGACATTGGTGAGGTCTCCTGCCCAACTCGCTACTTCGCAGAGGCGAGCTCGATCAGTCTCCGTCGAGCCATCGTCTATGGCCTCGGCGTCCTTGTCACGAGCTTGCAGTTCCGGGCCTGGCGCTGGGGCTTGATCAGAGGTCAACAGTACTCAAGGGACCCCGGGTATCGGCTTGACGTGAGCGATTGAGCGAAGAGTCGGAGCCTCTTCAGCCGTCCACAGATGTCAGGCCATGGTAACGGAAGGTCGCCGGCGCTTCGCTCCGGCTAGCCTCCTGCCTAGAGCACGGTGGAAGCGAGGGTGCCATCCCTCATTCGCTCTCTCCCGGGCGCTTCTTGGAGCTAGCACCCCACGTGTGCCCGACCAGAAGCGGGCCCCGGACCGCATTGGGGAGCCTTCCAGTGCCGAAGAAGTCACCGCCGGCCACATCGAGCTCGCCGGCGTGCTCTATCCGGTCCGCCATGTCTCCTTCCACCAGACAGAAAACTTCAAACGGGTAGCTCCCCGGCTGCAGCGGCAGTTTTGGGATCGAGCAGACAATCGTGCCCTCCGCTGGCAACCGATCAAAGCCACTACTGACCGCCGTGGTCGTCGTGAACAACTTCTCCTCAGTGGAAGAGAAGAAACTCATGGCGACGTCTACGCTGCGCAGCTCCTTTCCACCGTCGGCCCGGTAGTCAATCGCGATCTGGACCTCCTTGCCCGCCAACGCAGACGAGATCGATTCGCCTTGTCGGTTCCTGAACTCGACACCCGTAAGACGCATTCGACCCGAGCCACTGCGGTCGCTTCGCGATTCGAGGACTTCAGATCGGGAGGCCTCCATCATCTTCAAGTAGTCCGCGACCGCCGCTTCGGGTGAACCGTCGAAGCGAACCTCTCCGCCTTCAATGCAGACGCATCGACTTGTCAGCGAGAGAACAGTCGGGAGGTTGTGGCTCACGTAGAGAACGGTTCGCCCCGATTTGGCCACACCGCTAATCTTTCCCAGGCACTTCTTCTGGAACGCTGCGTCGCCGACCGCCAACACCTCGTCGACGAGGAGGATCTCCGGTTCGAGATGAGCGGCGACCGCGAAAGCCAACCTAATCTGCATCCCGCTCGAGTAGCGCTTGACCGGCGTATCGAGGAATCGTTCGACGCCGGCAAAGTCAATGATCTCGTCGAATCTCCTGCGGATCTCATCGCGGCGCATGCCGAGAATCGCGCCGTTGAGGAAGATGTTCTCTCGCCCGGTCAATTCGGGATGAAAGCCGGTGCCGACCTCGAGCAAACTACCTACTCGACCGCGGACCAAGGCCTCGCCCGTCGTCGGCTTGGTTATCCTGGATAGGATCTTCAAGAGCGTCGACTTGCCCGCTCCGTTGCGACCGATGACGCCCAGGACCTCACCCTCCTCGACGGTGAGATCGATGTCGCGAAGGGCCCAAAACCGTTCTTGGTGACGTGCGGTCCCGCGCAGCTCCCGTAGCCGGCGCAGCGGCGAGCCGAGCCAGGCGGACGCAGAGTCCACGAACGTGGTCCCTTTACGGCTTTGATGTTGAATGACGTAGCGCTTGCCAAGGCCCCGAGTCTGTATCGCGATCGTCATCAGATTACGTCCGCGAAGTTCTCTTCGACTTTGTTGAAGTAGGTCACTCCAACGAGCAGAAACACCAGAGCAAGCCCAAAGGAAACGCCCAGGGCGACTAGATCGAAGGGCTTGCCGAGAAACGCCGACCTGAAGCCGTCGATCGCCCCAGTCATAGGGTTGAGCACCAACAACCAGCGGAACCCTTCGGGAATCATTGCCGGGGGATAGATCACCGGGCTCGCGAACATCCACAGTTGAACCAAGAAAGGAATCACGAATCGAATGTCGCGATAGGTCACGATGAGTGCCGAAAGAACCGTGCCGACGCCGAGTGCGGTGATCATCACCAAACCGACCAGGACCGGGACCATGAGTAGGTTGAGAGTCCACCCGACACCGTAGAAGAGCATCAGTGCGAGGAGGATCGTTGTGGCAACCAGGAAATCGACTAGGGCGCTTCCTAGCGAGGCCGCCGGGAGCAAGAGCCTGGGAAAATAGACCTTGGTCACCAGCGCGGCCGAACCGACCAGCGAGTTCGCGCTCGTGCCGACGATCGTCGCGAACAGATTCCACGGCAGGAGTCCCGCGTAGACAAAGATCGCGTAGGGGTAGCCCTCCGAGGGGATCTTGGCAAACCGTCCGAAGATCAGCGTGAAGAGGGCCATCGTCGCGAGTGGTTGAAGAACTGCCCAGGCGACGCCGAGCACCGTCTGCTTGTAACGGACCTTGATATCTCTTGCCGCGAGTGCGGAGAAGATCTGGCGGTAGGCCCAGAGCTCTCGAAAGTTCGGCAGTCGCCACCCTCGCGAGGGTCGAATCACCGTGGTGTGCTCGCTGCCGAAGTACTCCTCTGCCGGTTGCGGCCTCATTGCAGACTCTGGGGCGTTCTCAGTCGCCGAATTCTCTGCGCCGGGTCCACGGACTCGAGCTCCCGGTAACGAGCGCTCGACGGCGCCTGACTACCGGCCAGTTTCTCCTTCTGCGCTCGATGCCAGAGGTGCACCATGGGTAGGTGGCCGTAGTCCCAGACCCTCCGTGTGCCCGCTCTGTCCCAGAACTCGTTGTCTTCGCTTCCCCATCCCTCGAAGGACTCGTCGAAGCCGCCGATCTCCAGATAGGCCTTCTTGGTCGCCGCGATGCTCCCTCCGAGGGCATTCTGAACGACCGCCTGCGGAGTCCGAGCGAGCAACCCTCCTGTCTGGCCTTCGATCACCCGGGAGTGCTTTTCAGAGAGGTAGAAGATGAATCGTTTCAGGTTGGCGAAATCCCAGCCTTGAGCAAGACGATCGACTGCGACTCTCGCGTAACAACAAGGTACGAGGATGTCGTTGTCATGAAGAACAAGGGTGCTTGCGGTGGCCAGCTCCACTCCAGTGTTGAATGCCCTGGCGCGATTGTAGGGCGCACCAGGCGGAACTTCGACATGGCGGTAGTCGACCCAGTCCGGCAGATCGTTCTGGATTGCCGGCCTGGGCGATTGCTCGACTACGATGCACTGCAATCGGACGTCCTCCTGCCCCCCAAAGCTGGCTAGTGTCTTCAAGAGGAGCGGCTGCCTCTCCTCGCCGGCGTGACCGATCACTACCGAGACTTCGGGATCCGTGGCCGGCTTCCTGCTTGGCACGAGAGCGATCGGGAAATCATCCAGAGCGCGCTTCATCAGCCGAAGCCCTGTGGAAGGGAAAACACTGGCGATATGGAGGTCGGAGGTCCACTCCCACTGGCAGGCAACTCCCGAGGCATCCGGCGCCTCGAGGAGCGACTCGTTGCGGTTCCTCATTCGGGTCCATGCCCGATCGAGAGCCCGGTAGGGGCCGAGCCCTCGAGTCGTCGCCTCGAACCGAGGCCAGTCGTGGATCAACGCACCAATCTTGTGGCGCAATCTCAGGGCGAGCGACATCGTTTAGGGGCGGCTCGTGGTCTACCCGTCTTCCAGCCTGCGGAAGGTTTCTAGTTCCTGTTGCGTCATCATCGTCATCGCGACCTGAACGATCTCGGCGTCACAGCCTCCTCGCCGGACGACCTCGACCAACTCCGTGGCCATTTCACCCCGACTCGCTTCCGCGACTGTCGATTCAGCGATCTTATCCAGTTCGTCGCGCAGCGGCTGAGCTTGCGCCTCGACGTCGATCATAGGCCCCAGAGTTGAAAGATCCGGCGACTCGGTCGCGGTCGCGAGACGCTCGGCAAGTCGAGCTCGATCTACGACCTCACACAACCGGCCACTGAAGTTGGTTTGCCGGAACTGGTCGAACGTTGCTGTTGTCAGAAAGCCGTGGAGCTGCTCGTATCCAATGAGCACAGCCGGCCGGGCCTCGGAGACCGCCTCAAGCGCGACCCTCCCCATTCCCAGGACCAGGTCGGACTGGCGAATCAGTCCGCTGGAGTCGTCTGTCCAGCCGATGAATTCGATCTTCGCGAGGTGCCGCATCACCGGCAGACCCTGGCGAAGTATCCACTTGCGACCGAGCTGTCTCAGCGCGCGACGAAGACGCTCGACGGCGGCGCGAGTGCGACTCTGGAAACCGACCGAGGAGTCCCCGTCCACGACAACGAGGTGAGCGCCCTTGGTTCTCGAGGCATAGGCACAGAACAGAAGAACACCCTGGCGTATGTGCTCCAGCTTCTGGCGTCTGGTGATGAGAACGAACTGCCTTGGGGGAAAACTCGGCCGTGTCGGGTCAGGATTGAATCGGACAACGTTCGGAATCAGGCGCGCTCCTGGCCGCCCAAGTGTTTCGAGGTCACTGCAGACTTCGGGGCTCACGCCCGACACGAACTCACCGCGGTGGATGGCTAGCGTCATGCCGAGGGCCTGTATCGCCTCGTTGGGTCGATCCGCGTCTATCAGAGGGCCATGAAAGGTCGTCAGAAGCGGAATCCCGTGGGCGCGCGACAGTAGCCAAGCAGGAAGGAGGTCGAAATGATGCGCCCAAATCACGGCCGGCCGCCGGCGATCGATTTGGGCTCCACCCTTCTGGAGCCAGCCGAGCCATCGGCCTGCAGTCTCGTCGCCCCCCACCTCGACCGTGTCGGCAAAGCACGCGAGGCCGGGCGCGTCGGACTGAATGCTCGAGGCCATCAGGATCGGCTCGACGGCCTCATCGGCCTCGAGCCAGCTCGCCAAGTAGGTCTCACGACCACCCACCCAGAAGTTGTTGGTGGTGATGAGAAGTCTGGTCACGGGAGCCTTTCTCCTCCGGCCTGCGCTGCTGGAGCCGAGACGTGACGTCGATCCAGCCAACCCGACCTCGGCAGAAGAACGTGGACACGATACTCGATCGGACGTCAGGGTGGCACTCGACTCCCCGCGATCGTGAGCTTCAGGGTGCTCGAAGCGTCCCCGATCGGCGGATGCCTGGCTGCTCGCAGATTCCGCGTCGGGTCCTGAGCCGGCGTCGCTTTCGGCGCTCGTTCGAGCCGAATCGGTCTTGGTGGTCTCGAGCGCCCCGGCTCATAGAGGGGTAGGAGTCACCGGCTCGAGGTATTCGAGGGCGGCCCAGCCCACGCGGCCATTTGGCAGCCGCACACGTCCCCAGCTGGACTCCTCACGCAATAGAGTCACGCGAGTGCCCAAATCGATGCAGGCCAAGACGGACGCTCCGGTATTCGCGCTTGTGCGCAAGTTGAGGCACGGAGCCGCTCGAGAGCTCACGACAAAGAGTGAGCCTGGTCCCTGCGGGACCCGGCGGGTCCCTTCGAACTCGGCCGCCAGCTTGGCGAGATCGACTTCGGCTTGCCAAAGTTTCCGTTCATGCTCGCTGGGGCTATTGGCCAGGTCGCGCTCGGCCCGCGCGAGATCCGCCGTTGCTTCGGCTAGCCGGCGCTCGAGATCCAAACGCACGGCTTCGCCTTGCTCGATTCGGATCTCCAGGAGGCGCTTGCTCTCTTCGAGCGCAACTCGGACGCCCTTCTCTTCGTCCGCAGTGCCAGCGCCGACCTGAGCGCTTTGACTCGAGAGTTCAGCGACTGTAGAGGAAGACGGTTCGGGCACCAACTCGACGGTCAGAACTTCGCCCGATTGCGAGATGAACAATTCGATTTCTCTGCGGGTTCGAATCGTCAATAGCGTCGCCTGGACCGCACCACGGCCATCTTGGCCAATCTCGATGGCCGAGACCAGGCCTTGCCCAAAGGTTTGGCTGCGAAACCGGGGCCCTGCGTCGCTGTTCGGAAACTCGAGCACCGGACTACCGTCCGCAGTTCGTGACATCTGCCATTCGAGCGGAAGGCCTGAGACGATGCGGAGCCGTGACCGATCGGCGGACTCCTCCAGATCCACAGTCAGGAGCTGGCGAATGGGGGGTACTGTCTGCGCCCAAAGCGAGCCCGGCAGCGTCGCCATGAACGACAGCGTGCCGATAGCGAAGGCTGCTCGTCCAAAGCGAAACCGTCCAGAAAAGGCTGAGTTATTCTTCATGTCCCCCAGCTCGAAGCTAGGCTTAACCAACAGGCAGATCTTGTCGCAGATCTCGCTTCCGGCTGAGTCGGCCGCCGGCACCGCCCCACCAACAGCCCCACCGTGAGTCACGGAGAGACGATCGAGAAGCTCATGGCTCAGCCTAACGCATTCCGTGACAACGAATTGCTACTTTGACCAGCGAATCCGCAACCGGCTGGACACAACCGCTTGATAGGCTCCGCCGGTCACTTGAAAAGCCCACGATGAGGAAACTGTCACTCGACGCATCGATCTATGTCGCCGGCCACGGCGGCCTCGTCGGCTCGGCCCTGCTCCGTCGCCTCGAAACCGAGGGTTTCACCAACCTGCTGACCGCCACCCGGGCCCAGCTCGACCTGCGCGACCAGGCTGCGGTGAACTACTGGTTTCAGAGCAATCGCCCCGAGTACGTCTTTCTCGTTGCCGGCACGGTCGGCGGCATCCTGGCCAACTCGACCCGGCCGGCGGAGTTCATCTACGACAACATGATGATCCACGCGACGGTGGTTCATGCTGCGCACAGCTTCGCTGTCAAGCGACTGCTCTATTTGGGCAGCTCGTGTATCTACCCGCGCGAGGCGCCTCAGCCGATGAGCGAGGAGGCGCTCCTGAGCGGGCAGCTCGAGCCCACCAACGAGCCCTACGCCGTGGCCAAGATCGCCGGCATCAAGCTGTGCCAGGCTTACCGGCGCCAGTACGGCGCCGACTTCATCTCGGCCATGCCGACCAATCTCTACGGTCCCAACGACAACTTCGACCTCGAGAGCTCGCACGTGCTGCCGGCGCTCTTGCGCAAGTTCCACGAAGCCAAGCTCAACGGCGACCGCGAGGTGACGATCTGGGGCACCGGCTCTCCGCGGCGTGAGTTCCTGCACGTCGATGATCTGGCTGACGCCTGCCTGCATCTGCTGCGTCACTATGACGACGACAGTCACATCAACGTCGGCACGGGAGTCGATCTCAGCATTCGTGAGCTGGCCGAGACAATCCGCGCGGTGGTGGCGCCTGAGGTCGAATTGACTTTCGACGCGAGCAAGCCGGACGGTGCTCCGCGCAAGCTGCTCGATGTCTCGCGATTGCATGCCCTGGGTTGGCGCCACCGGATCGAACTCGCCGAGGGTATTGCGAGCGCCTACGGCTGGTTCCAAGAGAACTACGAGACGGTGACCGCAACCGAGCCCGTAGCAGTCTCTCTCGACTGAACAGGGCAGGAAAGCATGGCCTGGCGGCGGCCAAGCCACTCGGCTGGAGCCCGCCTCGGGGCTCCTCACATCGCCGCCATCCGGAACCGGATGGCGGCCGCGCGAGTCTGATCTCCCAGGAGGTGCCCGATGAGATCGCAGACCGCAGCCCACCAGCCTGATTCTTGGACTCAGTACTTCGCCGCCGCCACCGCCGACCAGCGAACCGAGAAACGTCGCATCCACGGCGCTGCGTTGGCGGCGCTCCTTCTTCATGGTCTCTTCTTCGCGCTGAGACTGCCCGAGGGACCGCTTCCCTTGCCCACGCCTGAGCCGATACACCCAACCATGCGGCTCGTGGACCTCGTGCTGCGGCCAAGAATCGTCGAGCCGCCGCCGCCGCCGGTCGAACCGCAACCGACGGTCATCGAACCCACCGTGATCGTTCCCGGGCCACCCGAGATCGACATCGTGCTGACCACCGAGCCGATCGTGGTGTCCTTCGACCCGGTGGTGCCGCAGATCGAACCACTCGACGTTCTTCCCCTCGAGCCGCCGCCGCTGCCCGCTGCCGCGCCGGTACGCTACGACGCGTCGATCGAGCGTCCGGTCAAGGTATTCGCTCCGTTGCCGGCCTACACGCCGGCGGCGCGGCGGATCAAACGGCAAGGCCGCATCGTGCTCGAAGCGGTCATCGACACCGACGGTGCGGTGACCGATGCCCGAATCATCAAGGGCCTTGGCTTCGGTCTCGATGAGTCGGCGCTCGAGACCGTCGGCACCTGGCAGTTCGAGCCGGCGCGGCGCAATGGCAACGCCATCGCGGTCATCTACAACCTGGTGATCAACTTCCAGCTGCGCTAACAGACCGGCCACCACGATGTCTCACTAGGAGGAAGCAGACGACCCAGTGTTCGACGGTGTTCGAGGCAGGTGGTACGCAGATCGAGGCCGACACCGCCCAGATCGCCTCGAACGAGCGCTTTGCCCTCTTCTTCCCAGAGAAGCGCCAGTTCTTTCTCGAGGGCGTCGACCTGCTCTCGACGCCGATCAACGCCGTCTTCACCCGCACCTTCACCTCGCCAAAATGGGGCACCCGGATGACCGGCAAGCTCGGCGGCAACTCCTACACCTTCCTGGTCGGCGAGGACCGGGGCGGCGGTAGCGTGATCATCCCAGGGTCGAACTCGTCCGAGTTTGCGGAGCAGGACTTCGAGTCGTTCGTCGGCGTCGCCCGACTGCGTCGCGATATCGGTAAGTCCTTCGCCAGCTTCCTGGTCAGCACCCGCGAGATCGACGGCGGCGGCTACAACCGCGTCGCCGGCCCGGACTTCCGCCTTCAGCTCTCGGACAGCGACGTTCTCACCGGGCAGATCCTCTTCAGCGACTCGAACACCCCGAACCGTCCCGACCTGGCCAGCGAATGGGACGGCCGCGACCTTTCGGGTCATGCGACGCGACTATGGTGGTACCGCCAGAAAGAGAAGTACGACCTCTTCGTCAGCGGCCGAGAGCTGTCGGAGAACTTCCGCGCTGACAACGGTTTCGTGCCGCAGGTCGGCTACCGGCAGCTCTTCAGCGAGTTCGGGAGGTCCTTCTTTCCTGAAGAGAAGCCTGTCTCGCGCTTGCGGACCTTCTTCTACGCCAACCAGACCGAGGATCTCGACGGCAAGCTCATCCTGCGCGAGATCACCCCCGGTTTTGCGATGGACGCGCGCAAGGACTCCTTTGTCCGGTTCGAGTTCCGCTTCGACGAAGTGCTCGGGATCAACCAGACCTTCGAGCGCAACTGGGTCCACTACTTCCTCTTCTTCACCCCGAGCAAGAAGTTCACCCGCCTGGGCCTGTCGGGCAACGTCGGTGACCAGGTCGACTTCGCCAACGATCGGCTTGGCTCCGGCGCCACCGTCGGCCTCTCGGCCACGGTCAGGCCGACCGACCGGCTTGACTTCCGGCTCAACTTCGACCGCCGCTGGCTCGACGTGACCAACGAAGAGGGCGTCGCCGGCCGACTCTTCCAAGCCGACGTCGGCCGCTTGAAGGCGACCTACACCTTCAGCGCCCGGTCCTGGCTACGTCTGATCGGCCAGTGGATCGACACCGAGCGCCGGCCGGACCTCTACACCTTCGACATCGACGATGGCGGCGGTTCGTTCTCCGGCTCAGCCGTCTTCGCCTACAAGCTCAATTGGCAGACCGTGCTTTTCGTCGGTGTCTCGGACACTCAGGTGCGCGACGAGTTCGATAGCCTGCAGCCGGCTGATCGACAGCTCTTCGCCAAGGTCTCGTACGCCTTCCAGCGCTGAGTACCGCAGCGACCCAGGATGACTGGCGATTCCGTCGTCCAGGACTAATTGCCCGGCGCGTCCGTCGATCGAGTGCGTAGCGCCTCGTGGCAGGTCTCGGTCAACTCGTCGAGAGCTACCTTGAGATTCGTTTGCGCGCGAGCCTGCTCGTCTTTGTCGAAGCGCTTCGGATACTCGATCGGTCCGCCGATCGCGAGCGCGATGCGTGAGAACGGCTTCGGCACGATCATCCGGTCCCAGGACTTGAGCCGCCAGCAGCTGGACGCCGCATAGCTGATCGGTACGAGGCGAGCCCGGGCGGTCTGAGCGAGGACGATGACGCCGGGCTGGGCTTGATAAACAGGGCCTCGGGAGCCGTCGGCAACGGACAGCACCGAGGTGTTGTTCTTGCGCACCATGCGATGGAGGGTTTTGAGCCCGGCCAGACCGCCGCCGCCGACCGAGCCTCGGGCGACCTCGAAGCCCTGGGCTTTGGCGCTTCGCGCGGCGATCTCCCCGTCCTGGGACAGGCTGGTGATGATCCCGAGCTTCCGGCCAGCGCCGATCCAGCGCCTGCGAAGAAAGTAGCTGCCGTAGTTGGCTCGGTTGTGCCAGAAGGTGAATACCACAGCCCGGTCGGATGCTTCGACCGATTCGAGGTTCTCTCTGCCTGCGATCGAGACGACGCGGCACGTGCGCAGTAGCGTCGAGAGTAGAGCGCGAACTAGAAGCGCCGCTGGCCCGATGAACCAGGGGTAACGCCTCTTCCCTTTCCCGGCCGGGCTATCGTTCATCAGCCTTTGACCTGCCTCATGGTTCGCGATCCTGGTTGCGAGAACCATCTTCTCAGATTCCGACGGACTGGGCGGAGAGGCACCTGACCGGCTCGAGTACGGAGCTACTGCGGAAAGCGGCTCGCGACCACTTTCAGGATGTCGCCCACCGTGTGGAGGTTCGCGACCTCGTCGTCGTCGACCTCGATGTCGAGCCTGTCCTCGATCTCCACCAAGATCTGGAGGGCTCGTGGCGAGTCGACGCCGAGATCACCGACCAGTTCGGCCGTTTCGGTGATCTCTGAGACGGTGACGCCCGTCTCGCGCGCGAGTATGGCGAGGACGGATTCGGCCGGACTCTCAGACATTCGTCAAGGCAAGCCTAGCCGGCGGCCAGGCTTCCGATCGTTACCAAGCCGGTCGTTTCAGCGCTTCCCGATACGGCCGACATCGCTGGCTGATCAATGACCCGTGGCTCCCAGAAGCCGCCGCTGTCGTAGAGGCAGCGTACCTGGGCGTAGCGAAAGAGAGACAACATGACCGCGGGGCCGGTGTCGGGCTTCTTTGCCATGGCGGCCATGACGTCGCTCCACATTCTGCGCTCTTCAGGACTGCGTCGAATGAGTTTCTTCAAAATCGTGACCGCTTCCGCCTCGATTGGGCGCAGGGCCGCCTTTCGAGTTTGCTTCTCGGGAGCAAACGGGCCGCGTAGGGGCCCCATGGTCTCGATCATCTGAACCGTGCGTTGAGCGAACGCCTCTGGCGTGTAGAGGTTGTTGCAGAGCCACTGCAGGCCCTGAAACAAATCCTCCTTGGTCATGTTCATGTGGACGATGTTGGTGTCCCACGGAGTCCCGGCGACTTCCGAGCCGTCCTCGGTCAGACGACCACTGGCTTCCATCCGGTCAAAAAGCGGCGTGGCGGCGGGTGCTACGAGCGCGCCGATGGTGAAGATGGGCACCGCGTTCTCCATCGCGAAGTCGTACTGAACCTGAAAGATATCTTTGGTGTCGTTGTCGAAGCCCACGATCATGCCGGCGACGACCGAGATGCCATGCTCGACGAAAACGTCGATGCGCTCGGTCAGATCCACGCCCACGTTCTGGCGTTTCTTGGTTTCCTTGAGGCTCTCGACGTTCGGCGTTTCGATACCGATGAAGACCAGGGTCATGCCGGCTTCGGCGAGCAGTTCCATCATCTCGGCGTCCTTGGCGGAGTCGATCGAGACCTGGGTGTTGAACGATACCGGGCCATCGTTGCGCGAGCTGTTCCATTCGACCAGAGCGGCCAGAATAGCCTTCGCCTTTTTGCGAGAGGCGGTGAAGTTGTCGTCGGCCAGGAAAACAGAGCGGTAGCCGATGTCGTATAGCTGGTCGAGCTCAGCGATGATCTGCTCCGGCGTCTTGTGTCGCTGTTTGCGGCCAAGATACTGAATAACGTCGCAAAATTCGCACTCGAAAGGGCAGCCGCGGGAGGTTTGGACGCAGGCCATGAGCGCGCGATCATTTGGATAAAGATCCCAGCGGGGAAGCGGCGAGGTCGTGATGTCGGGCTTTTCGGCCAGGTACTCGGACTTGAAGTCTCCTGACTCAAGGTCAGCGAATAATTCGTCGGCAATGCCTTCCAGCTCGCCGACCACGAGAACGTCGCAGTGCGGCCGCAACTGCTCAGGCGAAAGCGAGGCATACGGTCCGCCGATGACAACGGTCTTGCCCTTGGCCCGGAAGGTATTGGCGACCTCGACCATGCGGTCACCCTGGGTGATTTTTCCGGTGATCCCGACAATCTCGGCTGGATGATCGAAGTCGATCGGCGAGATGAACTCGTCGCAAATCGAGATGTCCCAGTCCTGCGGAGCCAGGGCAGCGACAGTAGGTGTCGCCAGATCCGCGATACCCTGGGCGCCCGGAAAGCCCCACTGTTCGAAGACTTCGGCTCCAAAGTAGCTCGGGCACAGCTGCGCCGGGTTGATCAAATACAACGACTTGCTCATAAGGTCGCAGAGCGTATCAAAGCCGTTGTGGGTCCGCCTCTAGGTCAACCGCTGTAGGGCCCCTGCCAAGTATCGATCTCGGATCACACCACGCTGAACCTTGCCGCTGGTGGTCTTGGGCAGCTGCCCCCTCTTGACCAAAACGACATCGGCCACGATGAGCCCGAACTCGTGTCCGACCGCGACACGAAGGTCCCGCGCGAGCTTCTCCAGCGCCCCCGGATCCTTCCGACTCACTTCGAGCACCAGGATGATCTCCTCGCCCTCGACGCCGCGGGCGATGCTGAAGGCCGCAGCGCGTTCGAGTCCTCCGCCACCGCTCAAGGACTCAGCTAGCCATTCCAGCTCATGTGGCATCAGGTTTTCGCCGCGGATGATCAGAAGATCCTTGAGTCGACCGGTCAGATAGAGCTCGCCGGAGTCGAGAAACCCCAAATCTCCAGTGCGCAGCCAACCGTCGACAAGGGTCTCGGCAGTAGCTTCGGGGTCGTTGAAGTAGCCCACGAAAGTGCCTGGGCCCTTGGACCAGACTTCTCCGACCTGACCCTCTGAGAGGGTCGAGCCGTCGGGTGCGGCAATCCGGACTCGAGTGTCGAGGACCGGCGAGCCCAGGCAGAAGACCTCGCTCAGATCGAGATTGGCTCCGCCGGTCCGGCCGCCGGTGCCCTGAGGCACCGGCAGCGTCCTGGGTGGGCCGCCGCTGTCATCGATCGCGACCACGAGGGTGGCTTCGGCCAAGCCGTAGCCAGGCCGGTAGTTCTCGGGCTTGAAGCCGCTGCGGCCGACCTTCTCGATGAATGCGGAGACCGTTTCCGGCCGGATCATCTCGGCGGCAGAGAAGGCTACCTGCCAGTTCGACAGATCGAGCTTCTCGAGATCCGAGTCCTTGATGCGATCTACGCACTGTTGATATCCGAAGTTGGGCGCTGTCGCGACCGTGCGGCCTCCGGACGCGAGCAGTTCGAGCCACAGACGGGGGCGCCCTAGAAACGCCTCGGGAGGCATGAGCTGGAGGTCGACTCCCTTGAGCATGAGCGTGAGATTCGAGATCAGCCCCATGTCGTGGTAGAGCGGCACCCAGGAGGCCCAGTGGTCTATGAAGCCGGTCGAGCTCTTCCGATGGGGAGCCGCGACGCCCGCGTCGAGGGCGAACGCGTTGTGAATGGCGCCACCGTGCGTGACCTGGACAGCTCGCGGAAAGCCGGTCGAACCACTGGTCAGTTGCAGGAAAGCGGTATCGTCGGGAGAGGCTCGGGCGGGCTCGAAGCGGGTCGAGGGATTGGTTTCAGCAATCTGGCTTGGCACGACGCACGCGGGCAGTGCCGGTGTCTCCGCGGCTGGCTCACGGCGGAGTTTCTCGGCCAGCCCCTCGGTGGAGACGATCAACTTGGCGTCAAGCCTTCCGACAACGCCGATCAGCTTCGCGAGCTGGACTTGACTGGCTCCGATCGCAGCGCCGGGTGCGGTGGCGACGGGAAGGGCACCAAGGTGGATCGCGCCGAGCCAGACGTCGAACCAGTCGAAGGACGTCGGCACGGCCACTACAATGCGATCTCCGGGGCCGACCCCAAGGGCGGCCAGCCGCGCGGCGGTCAGCTTCGCCGACTCGAGCACCTCGAGGTACGAACGTCTCCCGACAGCTCGGCCACGACGGTCAAGAATCGTGAGTCCGCTCGGCGGTGACGCGCGAGCCGCGGCGGCAAGGGCTTCGGGGAGGTTTGCGAAGCTAGTCAAGGCGTTCGAAAACGTACCACGCCGCTCAAGATGGGAGCCGTCTTGCCGCAGGCGGCGGCTCTTTCTCCGGCTCGGCAGCTCTTCGCCAAAGTCCCCTACGCTTCCGGCGCTGAGTACCGCGGTGACCCAGCGTGACTGAGTAGTCGGCGCTAGGTGATCTTCCCCGACCTGAATCCTCGCCGCCAGGACCGGTAGGCGAAGACCAGCAGGGTCACTGTCGTCAGCGGCACGACGAAGTAGGTCATCACGAAGCCGAAGCCCTCGATCGAGGCGTGTTGCTGAGCACGGAGAACGAGGTAGGCAGTGTAGGCGACGTAGTAGAAGAGAAAGAGCACCCCCTCCCAACGCGCGAGCCGAAAGCCGTTGAAGAAGATCGGCAGGCAGGCGACTGCCACGGCCATCATGATCGGTAGATCGAACGAGAGCGCCGAGGGATTGACCGGAATCGGCTGGGGCGACAAGGTCGCCGTCAAGCCAACCACCATGAGAATGTTGAACACGTTGCTGCCGACCGCATTGCCGACCGCGATGTCCTGCTCGCCGCGTAGGCCGGCGATCGTCGAGGTTGCGATCTCGGGCATCGAAGTACCGATCGCCACCACCGTAAGGCCGATGACCAGTTCCGACAAGCCGATCGCCTGGGCCAGGCTGACCGCTCCGTCGACCAGCCAACCGGCTCCGACGATGATGGCGATGAGTCCGATCAGAACAAAGGTGACCGAGGAGAGCGGCTTGCCACTCGCCCGCAGCGGGCCGGTGCCGCGTGCGGCATCCCGCCGTGCCGAGCGAACCAACCAGACGTTGTAGACCACTACCAAGGAAAGCAGCAGCAGCCCGTTGCCGCGTCCGATCCGGCCGTCGAGGCAGAGCAACCAGAGTAGGGCGGAGAAGCCGATCATCACCGGCACGTCGACTCGCACCACGCGAGCCGATACGGGAAGCGGCGAAATCAGACTCGCCAAACCGAGGATCAGCAGGACATTGGCGATGTTGCTGCCGATGACGTTGCCCAGTCCGATGTCCGCGTTGCCCTGAAGCACCGACTGAACTCCGACCGCCGCTTCCGGCGCACTGGTGCCGAACGCCACGACGGTGAGACCGATGACGAGGGCCGGTACGCCAAAAGCCGCCGCCATCCGCGAGGAACCTCGAACGAAGAGTTCGGCGCCCACTAGCAGGACGGCAAGGCCGCCGAAGAACGTGATCCACGCCATCGGCGCATCCTAACCCGGCGCCTCGGGCACCGGATCTCTCGCTGCCGGCCGCAGCTCAGGGTCCGGTAATGCGCTCGACGCCCATGAAGGGGCGCAACACTTCAGGGACCACAACGGACCCGTCAGCTTGCTGGTAATTCTCGAGGACCGCGACGAGAGTGCGCCCGACGGCCAAGCCCGAACCGTTCAGTGTATGAGCCAGCCGTGGCTTGCCGCCGTCGGCCGGCCGGTAGCGAATTGCCGCCCGCCGGGCTTGGAAAGCCTCGCAGTTGGTGCACGAGGAGATCTCACGGTACGCGTCCTGGCCCGGCAACCAGACTTCCAAGTCGTAGGTCTTGGCACCGGCAAAGCCCATGTCACCGGTCGAGAGACAGACCTTGCGGTAGGGGAGCTCGAGGCGCTGCAGCACGGTCTCGGCGTGGCCTGTGAGCTCTTCGAGCACGGCGTAGCTCGTGTCCTCGGTGGCGAGTTGCACCAACTCGACCTTGTTGAACTGGTGCTGTCGGATCAGCCCGCGCACGTCCTTGCCGTACGACCCGGCTTCCGCCCGGAAGCAGGCGGTGAAGGCCACGTAGCGGCGCGGCAGGTCGGCCTCGTCGAGGATCTCGCCAGCGTGCAGGTTGGTGACCGGCACCTCCGCAGTTGGAATCAGGTAGTAGCCGGAGGGCTCGAGTTTGAACAGATCTTCCTCGAACTTCGGTAACTGGCTGGTGCCGACGAGCGCGTCGCGATTGACGACAAAGGGCGGCAGGACTTCGAGATAGCCATGCTCGCGGGTGTGGAGGTCGAGCATGAAGTTGATCAAAGCACGCTCGAGTCGCGCCCCGAGCCCGAAGTAGGCGGTGAATCGAGCGCCGGTGATCTTGGCGGCCCGCTCGAAGTCGAGGATGCCCAGTGCCGGCCCGAGATCCCAGTGTGCCTGAGGGTCGAAATCGAAAGTGGTGGTTTCACCGACGACACTCTCGACCCGGTTGTCGCTCTCGTCGGCGCCCCGAGGCACGGACTCGTGCGGCAGATTGGGCAGCCCGAACTCGATGTCCTCCAGTTCGTCATCGATGGCGGCGAGCTTTTCCTCGAGATCGGCGATCTGCTCCTTGAGGGCACCGACAGCAGCGATCTGCTCGGTCGCGTCCTGACCCTGCGACTTGCGCTGTCCGATCGCTTTGCTCTCGTTGTTGCGCCGGGCCTTGAGCTCCTCCGCCTCACCCAGAACCGTGCGGCGCTGGCCGTCGAGCTCGGTCCAACGATCGACCACTGCTCCCTCGACGCCGCGCGACGCCAGCTGTTCGCGCAGCCGTCCGGACTCGTCTCTCATTCTTTCGCGGGCCAACATGGGGCGTGAGTCTATAAGATCCAACTCGTTACGAGCCTGCCCTTCATGACGCGTCCCATCACGCAACGCTTGGCCCAACTCGCCACCGCGGGCGCCGTCACGGCGTTCGCCGCCTCCCTGGCACGGCATCACCCCGACGGCTCGACCGCCGCCGAGTCGGGCTTCCTGGCCCTGGTTCTCGGAATCACCCTGGCCGCCTTGGCTCTGTCGGCCCGCACTGCGTCCGCCGTCGTCCCCGGCGGGGCATTCATCACCCTGGCCCTCTGCCTGCCGGCAGCAGAGGGCACGCGAGGCGCGCTGGTCATGGCCCTCCTCGCCGCGACCGTCGGTTTCGCCACCTGGCGCTTGCTCGCCGTGGATCGCCCCATCCCGCTGCTCGACGTCAGCGCGTTGATGATCGCCTGGCAATGCGTGCTGCGCAGCGAGCGCCTGCTCGAGTGGCAGGGCTTCTCACCACGCTCGCTGGTTTGGCTGCTGGTCCTGCCCCTCGCGGCCGCCGGCGCCGCTTGGTGGCACGGCCGCAGCCATGGCGGACCAAACGCTCTCGTGCTGGTGGCGGCTCTGGCCGCGCTTGCCCCCGGCCTGGGCGTCGTGCCGGTCGCCGTCTTGGCGATCGTCGCCGCCCTGACCGGCAAGGACGGTCGCTCATGGCAGGCTGCCGCCATCGCCACAGCAGCCAGCGTCGCCGCCATCTGGTGGATGCCGCCCGTCGCGCCGGCGCTACTCGTGCTCGTGGCGGCCTTGGCTCTCAGGCACGCGGGCCTCGCGGCCTGGCTTGCCGGCGCCGGCGCTCTCGGTTGGGCACTCTTTACCGTCATCGTCACGGGCGGCTCCCTCGGTGCGCTCGGCTGGCTCCTGCTCGCCCTGCCGCTCGCCGCGCTGGCGCCGCCCTCGACTCGGCCGCTAGTCGTGGCCGCAATCGCGCTCACCCTGGCCCACCCCTCGACAGCCGCACCGGCCCTGCTGGCCCCGGCCTGGGCATTGGGCGCTCTCGCGCTGCCCGTCGAGCGTTCCTCCCGGCGCCTCCAGGCCGGTTGGAGCCTGGGCCTCCTCGCCCTCGCTGCCGTCAGCGCTTCCTACCCCTGGCTGCGCCAGCCGCTGGGCGACTGGCTCGCGGCAACCGACCTCGTGATGCTCGGAGTGCTGGCCCTCGTAGTCGGAATCTTGGCCGTCTACATTGCACGAAAGCGCCTACCCGCGCCGCTGTGGAGCGCCGCGCTCCTGCTGTTCGGCCTGATCCTCGTCGCGGTCGCTCAACTACAGCCGGTGCGTCTCAACGCGGAACCGATTCAACTCACCGAGGAGAACCCGGACTGGCAGGCCGCCGCGCCCGGAAGTGCGGTCCGCACTGTGAAGGTGGGCAGCTTGGTGAACGGTACTCAGACCCTGCGACCGGGTCAGCCCATCGCCTACCTGTACTTCAGGACGGCCGGAGGGGGCCAACAATGGCAGGCCGTACGCTACGGCCAGGACACGGCGGACTGGGCAGCGCTGCGCCACGCAGAGCCCGGGAAAGCGCCCTCATACCCCGCGCCTTGGCTCACCTGGTTCGGCGGCGATGGTTCTCTTGCCCAGCGCTACCGGGGAGAGTGGCAACTCGCTTCGGGCCGAACCCTCGAGCACATCGGCCTGGTCCGGGCCAAAGAACTGGCGCCTGAAGTCGAGATCACGATTCTCTCGGTGTTGGCCAGATGAAGGAACTGTGGATCGGCGTGTTGCTCGCGGTGGCTGGCCTGGGGTGGGTCGAGCACCTGGTTCGGCGCGGCGGCGGCCGAGCGTGGCCCGAACCACGCCGCCGCGCTGTCACCGGCACTCTCGCCGCTTTGTTGGCCGTCCTCGCCGCGGCACCGAGCCTCGACCTGCGGTACGGCCATGCCCTGGTACCTCGACTGATCGCCGGAGCGCTCTTCCTGCTGCTGCTGGTCTACCTGGCGCAGCTTTTGCCGCGCTTGCGCCCCCTTCTCGGTAAGTCTCTTCCCCAGAACCCAGCGCCGATCTTCTTCTGGCTACCACTGGTGGTCTACCTGGCCTTGATGCCGTGGGCGAGTAGTCAACGGCCGCCGGATGGGGACGAGCCGTTCAATCTGCTCGTGGCGCACAGCCTGGCTTACGACTTCGACGCCGAGTTGACCAACAATTATGCCGCCGAGGACTCGCGCGCTTTCATGGACCGCGCTATCGAGCCCCAACCCGGTGACCCGCTCGGCCCCAATGGCGAGATGTACTCGCGGCACAACGTCATGATCCCGGCGATCCTCGCACCCGCCTACCGGCTGGGCGGCAAGTACGGCGCCCTGGCGATGATGTGCGCCTTCGCCGCCGCCCTGGCCTGGTCTACCTTGCGGCTAGCGCGTCACTTCTTTGCCGATCGCCCGGGCCCGACCCTCATCGCTTACTTCATCCTGGCATTCACCTCACCGCTACTGCTCTACTCCCATCAGGTGTGGGTCGAGATCCCGGCCGCCCTGCTCCTGACGCTGACGCTCGACGCCGTTTGGGCAATGAACGGTACTCGGGCGAGCCGACTGCAAGCTTGGCTCCCGGTCCTCATTCCGCTCGCTCTGCTCCCCCTGATCAAGATTCGCTTCGTGCTCGTGGTGGGTCCCGTGCTGCTCTTGCTCGCCTGGCGCTTGGGCCGCAGCGGTCGCCGCCTCGTGGTCGTCGCCTTGAGCGCCAGCGCCGCGCTGGCCGTCGCCATTCTGGCTTTCAACTACTTGCGCTACGGCAACTTGCTGAAATACCACAACCTCAGCCACATGGGCTTTTATCTCAACGCACCGGGCCGCTACCCGCGGGGCCTCATGGGGTTGTTTTTCGACACCTCGTTCGGCCTGTTCGCCACAGCACCGATCTGGCTCCTGTTGCTGGCTCCAAGTCGCGGCAAACTCAAACCGGCGCTTCAGCTTGGCTGGATCATGGCGCCCTACATGCTGATGCTGATTCCGCGGAGCGAGTGGTACGGGGGGTGGTCGCCACCCTTCCGCTACGGTTGCGTCGCCTTGTCGCTCTTCGCCCTGGTCCTCGTTCCGACCCTCGACCGCCGCCGTAGCGGCGGTGTGCGACTCGCCCTCGGCGCCCTGGTCTCCGCGACCGCACTGCTGGGTGCTCTGTGGACGGCTCGACCGGGTTGGACCTACAACATCTCCGACGGTCGGAGTCACCTCGAGGACTTCCTCACCGTGGCTCAAGGTCTCGATGTCGCCCGGTTCTTCCCCAGCAGCGTTCGTCCCAACCTGGCTCTCTGGCTCTGGCCTCCGTTGCTCGCATTGGCGCTCGTTGCCCTGTGGCGCTGGCCGCGGCGCCGTTCGGCTTGGCTCGGTTGGTTCGGCGCGGCATTGCCGCTTCTCGGCCTGGCCGGCATCAGCCTCGCCGCCCATCGAATGCCAACCCGGGTCATCGAAGTCGAAGACCCCTACATAGTGCATCACGGTGGCAGTCTCTGGCCCGAAAAATGGGTCGTCGCTCGAACTCGTTTTCAGGGCGGCTGGCGGCTTCGAGGGAAGGACAAGTTGTCCCTGCCCATAGTCCCCGGTGGCGCCCATTGCACTCTCGAGATGGACTACAGAACCGTGGGGCCGGTCAAGGTGTTTCTGCGCGTCGGACCGGAGCGGTCAACGCCTCTAGAGGTGCCACTTCCCACCAACAATCGATGGTCCGGCCTCGCACTGGGTAGTTTTTCCTGGCCCGAAGGAGTCTCTAGTCTCGAACTCACTCTCGAGCCGGCCTTGCCGGGCGGACGGCCGGGAACGATCCTGCTCGACCGCTTGCGACTTTCCTGGTCCGATCACCCGCCACTCAGCGACGCCAAAAGTACTTCGACATCAGCCGGCCACTAGTTCGAGAGTCGTTTCAACCACCTGGCGCATCGGCTGCGCGTCGACTTGCCCGGTACCGGCCAGCGAGAAGGCGGTCCCGTGGTCGACCGAAGTCCGAATGAAAGGAAGGCCCAAAGTCCAGTTGGTCGCACTGCCGAACGAGGCCGTCTTCACCGCAATCAACCCTTGGTCGTGGTAAAGCGCCAGGACCCAGTCGAACTCTCCGCGTCGCGCACGGGCGAAGACCGAGTCGGCGCTCTCCGGGCCGAAGGCGTCGAGCCCCCGGTCCCGGGCGGCCGCTACTGCCTGCCGGAGAATTCGGTCGTCCTCATCGCCAAAGAGGCCACCCTCCCCAGCGTGAGGATTGAGGCCCGCGACCGCGATGCTGCCCGCTGTGTGACGAGCCAGGCAATCGAGAGCGTCGCCGACGACCTTGGCGGACACCAGCTCGAGGGCGGCTGCCAGCTTGATGTGAGTGCTGAGTAGCGCCACCCTAAGGTCCGCGCTCAAGAATGACATCAGATAGTCGCGGCCGTAGCGCTCGAGTCCGCAGGCCGCCGCGATGTAGTCGGTATGGCCGGAGAAGCCCGGCAGGACATGGCGGGCGATCGCCTCTTTGCTCACCGGCGCGGTGACCAGGGCATCGACCACGCCGCTGTGCGCCAACTCGATGCCGAGATCGAGCGCGGCCATCGCACCAGCGGCGTCCGCGGCCGCCGAACGGCCAAGAACGACCGACCGCGATTCGCCCACCGGGTCGACCACGACGACCGCATTCGCCGGAAGCTGCTCCACGGCCCCGCGAGTAGGCTTGCCGCTCGAGAACTCCAGGCTCTCCCACTCTCCCGCGGTGACCACGCCCGCATCACGCAGGGCCTCGAGAGCCGCCCGTTCCGCCACGATCAGGGGTCGCCAAGACGCCCCCGCGGCTTCCAGGGCCACCCGCAAGACGATCTCCGGGCCGACCCCCGCGGGATCGCCCTGGGTCAGCGCCAGGATCGGCTTCGAGGTCCTGTCGTTCACCGCGGACGGGGGCCGGGCGCCGATATCGTCACCACGATCCTCACGAACTGCGCTTGCCGCGTCGGCGCTGCTCTTCTTCCTTGTACATGTAGCGGATGTTGTGCTTCAGCACGAGGAGGTTGGGGTCTCTCTGGCGATTGAGCTTGATCGAGCCTTTGTCGTACCACTCGATCCAACCCTTGAGCTCTTCGCCGTTCTCGAGCACCACGACCATCGGGGTCCTGGCGGCCATCTGCTTGAGGTAGTAGAACTCCTCGGCATTGGTCTGCTCGGGAGGCGTTTGCTTGCGTCGCACCGACCGCGGACTTTCGCGTCGGGCCTCCCCTCTCTCCGGACGGACTAGTTTCCGAGGCGAGATCGGATCAGACATTGGCTTGCCTTTCAGGTTTCTTCTGTTTCTTTCGCGGTGGAGGGTACTGATCGTTCTCGTACGCCAGGCAACAGAGGAGCCGGCCGCATTGGCCGGAGATTTTCGAAGGATTGAGACTCAACTTCTGACGCTTGGCCATCTGGATCGAGATCGGTTTGAAATCCGTCATCCACGTCGAGCAGCAAAGAGTCTGGCCGCAGATACCCACGCCGCCCAGAAGCTTGGCCTCATCACGGGCTCCGAGCTGCACCATCTTGATGCGGGCCGAAAAGCGTTTCGAAGCTTCTTTCACCAACTGCCTGAAGTCGATCCGATTCTCAGCAGTGAAGTAGATGGTGGCGTGCTTGCTGTCCAGGGCGAAGTCCACCTTGGAGATCTTCATATCGAGGTTGAGGTTTCTGGCCTTCTCGCGACAATACGACTTGGCGGTATTCTCGTTGGTGACTTTGCGGTCTTGGTGCCTCGTGTCGTCGTCCGACGCGGTCCGCGCGATCTGCTTGGCGCCCGACTTCTGGCACGGCTTGAAGACGGCCATCGGCGACTGCTCCACCTTGCCGTAGGCGGGCCCCGACTCGAGCTCGACGATGACCTTGGCGCCCCGGTTATAAAGCTGGCCTCCGGTGGCGCAGAGCGTCAGGTTCGTCTCTTCTCCAAAGCGAACTCCGACGTATGTGTCCTCGATCGCCGTGGACATTCCCTTGAAGGAACAACCCCCACATCCCGACATGATTCCTCAAACCTCCAAACGCGACTTCGTACGACTACCCCCAGGGAGCCGCTTTGCCCTATTCGATGCCTAACCACATCTGATCGAACGGAGCCGACGCAAGTCACATGAGTTTCTGCGGCCATTATTGCAGTGAGCGCATCGTGGGTCAAAGCAGCTTGGACGCGCGTGGTACGGCTCGACCCTGGTGAATGCTCAGGTGTTCTTGTCGGCCGCGGCAAGAACCCGCCGCCCGATGTCGCGCCGCAACACTTTAGCCGGCCACTCGATGTCGTCAGCGAGCGCGTACGCTCGCTCGAGGGCGATCTCGAGGTCGGGGCCCGAGGCACATGCCGTGAGGACGCGGCCGCCGGTGGCCAGCACTTCCCCCTCGGCTCCTCTCGCCGTGCCTGAATGGAACACGACGCCGTGCTCTCGATCGGCGGCGGCCTCTAGACCGGAGATCCTCTGGCCCTGGACCGGCTGCCCCGGGTAGCCCTCACTGGCGAGCACGATGCAGGCCGCCGCGTCGAGATTGAACACCAGCTCTTCTTCGCCGAAGTTCCCGGCGGCCGCAGCGGCCAGAACCGGTAGCAGGTCACCGGCTAGACGTAGCATCAAGGGCTGACACTCGGGGTCGCCGAATCGGACGTTGAACTCGAGCATCTGGGGACCCTCGTCGGTCAACATCAACCCCGCGTAGAGCACCCCGATGAAAGGGTGACCGTCGGCCGCCATGCCATCGATCACCGGCTGCAACGCTTGATCGAGAATCTCAGCCGCTTCTCTCTCCGGTAGAACGACCGATGGGCTGTGGGCTCCCATCCCTCCGGTATTGGGACCCACATCGCCTTCTCCGATGCGTTTGTAGTCCTTGGCCGTCACGAAGCGTTGGAGTCGCTTGCCGTCCGACAGGGCCAGGAGCGAGACTTCCTCACCCTCCAGGCACTGCTCGACGATGACCCTATCGGCACTCGCTCCGAAGCGCCGCTCGGTAAAGAGCGTCGCGAGCGAGTCCTCGAGTTCCTCTGGGGTCGTCGGAATGAGGACACCCTTGCCCGCCGCCAAGCCGTCGGCCTTGAGCACTACCGGCAAGCCGAAGCGCTCGACTGCGGTGCGCGCCGCGTCGATCGTTTCAACGACATCGAAGTTCGCGGTCTCGATCTCGTGGCGCCGCATGAACTCCTTGGAAAATACCTTGCTGCCCTCGAGCTGTGCCGCGTATTGGGACGGCCCGAAAACGGGCAGGCCAAGCTTGTCGAGAGCGTCCGCTAGCCCTAGAGTGAGGGGCACCTCGGGGCCAACGATCGTGAGGTCGATCGCCTCGTCGGTGGCGAAGCGGGTCAGCCCGTCGACATCGTCGGCCGCCACGTCGACGCATTGAGCCACACTCTCGATTCCCGGGTTTCCGGGAGCGCAATAAAGCTTCGTCAGGCGTGGACTCTGCGCCAACTTCCAACAAAGTGCGTGTTCTCGACCACCGCTTCCAACCACTAGTACTTTCATCAGACTCCTTTGGCGCCGAGCACCTGCTGGGCAGCGGCGGCGCAAACCGTGACGACATCGACGACATCGGCGGCGCTGCAGCCGCGGGAGAGATCGTGGATCGGTCGCGCCGTGCCTTGCAGCAGCGGTCCGACCGCGCGAGCTCCCGCCAACCTCTCGGTGAGCTTGTAAGCGATGTTGGCGGCATCCAGATCCGGAAACACGAGCACGTTGGCCGCTCCCGCGATGGGACTCTCCGGCGCCTTACGCGCCGCCACTTCCGGATCGAGGGCGGCGTCGCCCTGTAGCTCGCCGTCGAATACGAAGTCCACGTCACGCGCGGCGAGCAGGTCGACCGCTGCTCGAACCTTGTCCACCTTCGGGTGCTCAGCGCTCCCATGGGTCGAGAAGGAGAGCAGCGCCACTCGCGGCTCCACTCCGAGCAGCAAGCGGCAGCTCGCGGCCGAGGCGACGGCAATCTGGGCCAGTTGATCCGACTCTGGATCGGGCACGACTCCAGCGTCGCTGTAGATCAGCTCTCTGCCATTGGGCAGAGACATCAGAAAACAGGACGACAACAGGTCGAGACCTGCGGCCAGGCCGATCGTGTGGAGGGCGACCCGCACCGTCTCCGTGGTGGTCACCTGTGCCCCCATGACCGTCCCGTCCGCGTCTCCAGCTGCGACTAGAAGCCCTGCAAAGAAGGTCGGCCGTTGGGCCAGGTTCGCCGCTCGCTCGCTGCGACCGTTGAGGCGCCCGGTGAGATAGGCGATGAGTTCGCCGCGGCGCGGATCAGTTACCGGGTCGACCACCTCGAAAGCAGACGGTTCGAGATCCGCCGTCACCAGCGCGTCCACGACGGCGTCGCGGGCGCCCACAAGAACAGGTCGACACACACCTTCGTCCTGTGCCTTCGCGGCCGCCGCAATCACCCGCGAATCGGTCGCTTCAGGAAGCGCAACGCGAGGCCGTTGCCCGCTCAGCCCGCTTCTCAGACGTGCTATCGAATCCAACGCCAACTCACCGGACGACGGCTCAACAAGGTGCGGCGCTCAACTCGCGAACCGCAGTCTCGACCTCGTCGATCATGTAGTCGGGCGTCGAGGCTCCGGCGGTGACGCCCACGGTCTCGACACCCTCGAACCAGGCTGGGTCCAGGTCGCTCACTTGGTGAACCAGGTAGCTTGGTTTGAACTCTCGCCCCAACTCCCACAGGTGGCGGGTATTGGCGCTTTGGCGGCCGCCGATTACCAGAATAACGTCGACTTCCGGGTCGACGCCCAGTTCACGCACTGCGTCCTGGTTCTCCTTGGTCGCGTAGCAGATGGTGTCCGCCCGCGACACGCCGGGGGTCTGCGACTCGATATAGCGCACCACGTTCTCGTAGTCATCGGCATTGAGGGTCGTTTGGTAGAGCACTTTGACGGCCGGATAGACGCTCCAGTCGATCGCTTCGGCTTCGGCCACAGTGGTCAGCACGTGGTAGGTCGCCGGGTCCCGGTCGTGGGTGTAGCCGATCACCTCGCGATGGTCGGGCTTGCCGATAAACACGAGATGAGCGTCGGCGGCGACCGCGGCGTCAGCCTCGTCGTGGATGTCATACACAAAGGGGCAGGTTGTATCGAGGATTTTGAGCCCGCGACTGCGAGCCGCATCGTGAAATGACGGCGGAACGCCATGAGCCGAGAAGATCATCGTCCCGTCGGCAGCGCCCTCGAGCCCATCGACCGTCGGCACGCCGAGCTCGGCCATCTCCTCGACCACCCGCTCGTTGTGCACCACTTGGCCCAGAATCTGGCCGTCCTTGCCTCCGGCTCGAGCGAACTTCTTCACCTTCTTGTCGGCGATTCTGACGCCGGCGCAGAAGCCGTATTTAACCGCACGTTTGAACTCCATGGGCGAGCGATGATAGCAGTCGTGGCCCTGGAGCGCGTCGGCACGAGGCTGTGCCGCACGACGGACGGCACGCGTCCTCTGTATGGAGCGTCGCAGGCGTCCGGCCTGGCCACGACCCGCGTAACCTACTGAAAACAAGGCGCGTACACTGTTGGCATCACTTGTGCGTTTCTTCGATACGTGGCACGACCACGTAGATATAACAAGGAGGCCGTCATGTTGAAAAAGAGTATCTTGGGGTTGATCGCCCTGGCCCTGGTAGTGAGCGCAGCTCCCGTCGCGGCACAGGGCGGAAGCTATCGTCAAGCCGGCGGCGACAATCAACTGCGTTTCCGCGTCGGCAACTTCGAGCCCGACGCCGGCTCGACCTATTGGGACGACACGTTCTTCGACTTCACAGGCTCGCCCTCGTCTTTCGAAGACACGGTCGGGGGCATCGACTTCATTCGCTGGCTTGGCCCGCGCTTGGGCGTGATCCTGTCGGGCAACGGCTATGAGACCGAAACAGTGCAGGCTTATCGCGACTTCGAGGACGAGGCGGGCTTTGACATTCGCCACAGCACGAAATTCGAGGTCGCGAGCGCGACGGTCGGGTTGATCTACCGGTTTGGCGGCCGCGACGCCGTGCTGAGGCCTTACATTGGCGCTGGCGGCGGCTTCTACGACTGGACTCTCGAGGAGAGCGGGGACTTCATCGACTTTGGCGGCGCGGACGCGATCATCTTCAGCGACTCCTTCTTCACCGACGGAACCGCGTTCGGCACCTACTTTCTCGCCGGCCTCGACATCCCGCTCGGCGACACCTGGTCGGTTTTCGCCGAGGGCCGGTGGGATTCGGCCGAGGACGATCTAGCGGGCGACTTCGAAGGTCTGGGCCAGATAGACCTCGCCGGCAAACAGATTGCCGCCGGCTTCGCCTGGCGTTTCTAAGCCGCCAAGCAGCTGTTGGATCAAGAAGCCCGGCGGGTCGAACGCCGGGCTTCGCTCCTTCTGGGGTCGCTGGATTGCTGCCGGCTGGTTTTCTCAGCCGATCAGGGCAACCAAGCTGGCTAGATCCGGTACTTCGAGGTCGGGCTGGGCCGTCGATGGCGGCGTGGCTCCTCCCGAGCTGTCCTGGCGACGGTTGACCCAGACCGTCGAGATCCCGAGGTCACCTGCGACTGCTACGTCGTGGAAGAGACTCTGCGCCACGTGGAGGATCTCCGATCGCGGTGCCAGTTGCGCCAGGGCGGCATGAAAATGCCCCGGAGCCGGCTTGTAGGAATTGACCTGTTGCGCCGTAATGACCGCGGCGAACTCAACGCCGAGGTGACGAGCCGTCTGGGCGAACAAGTCGTCGTCGATGTTCGACAGCACGGCGAGCCGATAGTGCCGCGCCAGACTCGCCAGCGCCTCTCGAGTGTCCGCAAAAACCGGCCAGTCACCGAGGGACTCGCTCAGCGAGCCCCGTTCGGCCGTCGTCGGTTCGAAGCCAAGGCGCTCACCGAAGCGGTCGACCACCGTCGCCAGGACCTGCCGATAGGGCTTGAAGTCGCCGGCCTGGGCCTGCGGCTCGACCTCGGCGTAGAGTTCGAGCAGGCTCTCGCGGTCGAGCTCGACATCGTGAGCCTCGAGCAGGGTACCCAGCGCGCTGGCAATGCCCGACTCCCAGTCGACCAGCGTTCCGTAGCAGTCGAAGGTCAGGACCTTGTAGCTCGAGAAGTCGAGCATCAGGAAGTCCGCAGCTCGCCGTGGAGCACTGTGACCGCGCGGCCGGCGAGTTCCACCCGGTCTCCTGCCAGGGTCACTCTGACCTCGCCGCCTCGCGCCGAGGCCTGGTAGGCGAGCATGGTCTGCTTGCCGGATTTGGCGCCCCAGTAGGGCGCCAGCTGACAGTGGGCCGAGCCGGTGACCGGATCTTCATCGATACCGAACTTGGGAGCGAAGAAGCGGGAGACGAAGTCATAGGGCTCGCGATCGCCGGCAGCGGTCACGATCAGGCCTCGGCAGTCGAGTTGCCCCACGGCGCGGAAGTCCGGAGCCAGACCCTTGACCTGATCGGCATGCTCCAATTCGGCCAGGAGGTCGAAGCGCGCCCGGCTGACGGCGACGGGCACAACGCCAAGCGCAGCAGCGAGCCCTCCGGGTGCAACCACGGATTCCCCCACGAGGGCCGGGAAGTCGAGCACGATGAGCTCTCCGTCGCGGCGCGCGCTCAACCGCCCGCTGAGGGTCTCGAACTGGGCGTCCTCAGTGGGAGCCAACCGGCCGCTCTCCCAGAGCACGTGAGCGGTAGCGAGGGTGGCGTGCCCACACAGTTCGACCTCGCCACCCGGAGTGAACCATCGAAGACGTAGGGCGTCGCCTTCGGGCCACAAGAAGGCCGTCTCCGAGAGGTTCATTTCGCTGGCAACCGCCTGCATCCAGGCTTCCTCGGCTGCCTGGCCGAGTGGGCAAACCGCCGCCGGATTGCCGGTGAACGGACGTTCGGCGAAGGCGTCGACCTGAAATATCTCCTGCACGCTCAGGCTCTACTTCCGCTCACGACCACCGAGCATTGCCCCGGCGGCGCCGACGAACGGAATCACCCAGTTGTACCAGGCCGGGTTCTTCGCCACGGCACCGGCCTCCATGAAGGTCAACTCACCGACCGGTTTGTCAACCGCCTCGGCGGTGCGCTTCTGGTAGGCACTCTCGGCGGTCACAGCCCCGTAGAGGCCGAGCACTAGCATCAGGCCGATGAGAATCTTCACCGCGAGATCCGTGCGCCCAATCTTGAGAGCTACCCGGCCGCCGAGGAAAGCCGCTATGAAGCCGGCCAGAACAGCGGACGCGCTCCACGCCATCGAAGGATAGGGGCCTTCCCCGCTGAACGAACCGGCGCCGCCCAAGACGGCCCAGGTCGCGGCGAGGCCGGCGATGACTACGACAACGATGGCCACGTAGCCTAGGATTGCTCCAAGAATTGCACGGATCATAGGCGACTCCTCTCTGCTGTCGGGTGGGCTCCTTATCCCAGAAACGGGCGTCCACGGAGACCGCGATCAGATGCTGGACTATGGTATTGAGTCTCTGGACTATGGCATCGAGTCTAAGGCGCCGAGTCTAAGGCATAGCCTGGCCGGGAGATCCCTGTAATGACCAGCGTTCCGTCCTCGCGATGCCGGTAGAGCACCCGCAGCCCATCGGCCAGTAGTCGGCAGCAGCCGCCGCTGCTGATTTGATGACTGCTCAGCGGGCGGCCGAGCTCGCTCAAGCGCTCGACCAGCCGGCGACGGCCCGAAAGCGGCTCGACGCTGCGCAGTTCGTTGAGAGCAGAGGGTCCTATCAACACTCGTGACATCAGATTTCTCCTTGTCGTCGTAGGTTGCGGAGCACCAGTTCGAAGGAAAAGCCGGGTTCCTCTTCGCGGGCGGCAAAGGTGTCGAGATCCGTCAAGTCGGTGGCGAACGCCGCCCGTACGGCCTCGTTGATCAGCTCGGAAACACTGCGTTCAGTCTCTGCAGCCTGCAGTTTGAGCGCCCTGTGCAGTTCGGGGTCGAGATAGGCGGTGATTCTCTTCATGTGACGTTTTAACGTTATCACGTTTTAACGTCTTTGATCTCAAAGGACCCGATTGAGCTGATACGTCAACAAAAAAAGCCCGGGCCGAGGCCCGGGCTTCTCCCGTTTTCGACGCAATAGCCGGCGCTACCAGACGACGCAGCGGTTTACCGGGGCCATTTTCGAACCCTCCTCGCAAGAGAAGGCCTTCGCGAAGTCGGCATTCTGGGTCAACGGCCCATTGACTCTGAACTTGGCCGGCGAGTGAGGATCGGTCGTGACCTGCTGCCGCTCGTACTCTTCACTTGCAACCGAACACCAGACCTGACCCCAGGAGACGAAAAACAACTGGTCGTTGGTCAAGCCTTCGATGGCCGGCTCCATGTCGCCGGTACGCTTCTCGAGCGCCTTGAAGGCTGCGTGCGCCTCCTTCACGCCGCCGATGTCGCCGATGTTCTCGCCCAGAGTCAGTTTGCCGTTGACGCTGGCACCCTCGGCGACTGAATACTGGGAGTAGAAGTCGTCGACGCACTGTGCCCGCTCCTCGAAGCGACTTGCCACCTCTGGCTCCCACCATTCGCGCAACCGTCCGTCAGGAGCGAATTTTCGCCCCTGGTCGTCGAACCCGTGGGTCAGTTCGTGACCGATCACGCCACCCATGCCGCCGTAGTTCATCGCCGACGGAAAGTCCTTGTGGAAGAAGGGCGGCTGCATGATGCCAGCCGGGAACGCAATCTCGTTCCACAACGGGTTGTAGTAGGCATTGACCATCTGCGGCGTCATGCCCCATTCGTTGCGGTTGACCGGCTGCCCCATCTTGGCCGCGTCGTAGTCGAATTCGAACTCGCTCGAAGCCAAGTAGTTGGCGAAGTAATCGTCAGAGGCGACGGCGAGCCCCGAATAGTCCCGCCATTCGTCCGGGTAACCGATCTTGGGATTGAGTGTCGCCACCTTCTCCATGGCCCGACCCCGCGTCGTGTCGTCCATCCACTCGAGGCTCGGCAGGGCCGACTCGAAGGCACCGAAGATGTCGCCGATCATCTCGAGCGCTACCGTCTTGCTGGCGCCGGGGAACTTCGCCTCCACGTAGAGCTTGCCGATGACCTCACCCAGTGCCCCTTCAGTGGCGGACACGCAGCGTTTCCAGCGGGGCTCGATCTCCTGCTGACCGGAGAGCTTCTTGCCGTAGAACTCGAAGTTGGCTTCGACGAAGTCGCTCGAGAGCTGGTCGGCAAAGGTATCGACCACGTGCCAGCGCAGGTAGTTCTGCACCTTATCGTTGGGAGTGTCTTCAGGCGTCTTGTTGAGCTCCTCGAAGAACTCCGGCGTCGCGACGTTGATCTGGGTCGTGTCGGGATAGCCCAAGGCCGTGAAGTACTGGCCCCACGCGAGTGAAGGAGCCAACTCCTTCAGACCGCTCAGGTCGAGCTTGTTGTAGAGCTTCTCCATGTCCCGCATCTCGGTTCTAGGCCGCGAAGCACCGGCCAGTCTGGTCTCGAACTCGAGGACGTCGCGAGCGCTCGTCGCTGCCGTCTCCGAATCCTCGCCGAGCAGCCCGAAAATGAGCGCCACGTGCTTCTCGTAGTCAGCCAGAAGCTCCTGCTTTTTTGGATCGTCGCTGACGTAATAGTCCCGGTCCGGCATGCCGAGCCCACCCTGAATCATGAAGGCGATATTCGTGTCGGGGTCGTCGAAGTCGGGCACCGCGCCGAGTCCGAAGAAAGCGTTGACGCCGGCACGATGCAGCTTGCCAACGACTTCTTCGCCGGATTTCTCACCGAGCTGCGAGATCAACTGCATCATTGGGTGTAGCGGCGCCGCACCGCGCTCGTTGACGGCCTCTTCATTCATGCAAGCGCCGTAGTAATGCCCGACCTTCTGGCGATTCGGATCATCGCCCGGGTTGGCCGCGGCCTCCTCGAGCAGGCCGCGGACGAACTCACGGTTGGCCTCACGGATGACAGAGAAGCTGCGGGTCCAGCGCGGCTTGTCGCTCGGTAGAGGCGTAGCGTCGATCCACGCGCCGCAGGAGTAGCGGTAGAAATCCTCACAGGGATCGGCGGTGTGATCGATGGCGCCCAGCACGGCGGCGGCGATGTCCTGCTTGGCCAGATCGTCCGCCGCCAGGGGCGAAAGTGTCAGTCCGGCAATGATCATCGCCAGACAGAAAGTGCGTCTGTTCATTTTCAGTCTCCTCGATTTTCACAACGCGAGGCCAGTAGGCCCCGGAGAGTCGGCATCGACCGATTCTACGTTCAAACCGGCATGCGGGTTGCCGCGGCCTCAGCCAGTTATCGCCGGCCCAAAGAATGATCTCTTGCGCCACAACCATGTGCCGAAGAAGCCGGCGAAAACCACTGCGGCCGTCAGCCCTCCCCAGGCAGGCCTGGTGGCCACCGCGGCCATGCCGACGACCGCTGCCAGGCGAGCGAACTCTGAGCCAGGCAACCAACGCCGCGCCTCGAACACGCCGGCGAAATTCGCCACGCTCCAGATTTGAAAGCCGCCGAGCGCGACCCTCCAGGCGAAAGAAAGGTCGTCGAATCGCAGAATGTAGACGAAGGACACCGCCATCAGGAATGCGAAGTTGAGGATCACGTACCGGCTCAAGCTTGGTGGTGCCTGCGCGTCATACCTGACGCCCGCCATCGCGTTGTCGCCAGCGTCCTCGTCTACGACTCCCTCGGGCAGCCACCCTGGAACACGAAACCAGACCTGGATCTTGTCGCGCCAATTCGATGCCCTGCGCGCCAGACGCCACAGTTGCTGCCAGTAGTGCACGTTGACGTAGATCGGATTCCAGCTCTTGGGCGGCTTGGTCACACCGTAGACCACCCGCTCCACCTCCGGCTCGAAGGAGCCGAACAAGCGGTCCCAGACGATCAGAGTCCCGCCGTGGTTGCGGTCGATGTACTGCGGGTTCGAGCCGTGATGAACGCGATGATGAGAGGGCGTGTTGAGGAAGCTCTCGAGGAAACCGAGACGACCGATTGCCTCGGTGTGGATCCAGAATTGGTAGAGCGTATTGGCCGCCGACAAGGCGAGGAACATCCCAGGCGGAAAGCCCAGAAGCGCCAGCGGCCAGTAGAAGGGCGCCGCGATGAACTGCTGCAAGGCGCTCTGCCGTAGTGCAACTGACAGGTTGTAGTCCTCGCTCTGGTGGTGCACGACGTGCGCCGCCCAGGCGAAGTTGGACTCGTGGCTAAACCGGTGAAACCAGTAGTAGCAAAAGTCCACTCCGAAGAAGCAGACGACCCAGGCCCACACGGCACCCGAGGGCACTTCGAAGAGTCTCCCGTACTGATAGATCAGTGCGTAGACGGCAAAGAGCGCCGCCTTGGCGAACAAGCCCACGATCTGCTGCACCGTGCCAGCACTGATGTCCGAGATCGCATCGTTGAGGCGCGCCACCTCCCGCGCCTCACGCTTGGCCCACCAGAGCTCGACGCCGATGAGAATGAAGAATACCGGCACCGCCATGGCGATGTAGTTGGCCATGTCGCCCATGGCTACATTCTAGGCGCTGAGATCGCGCGACCTTCAGAGCTTGATCGCCGATGCCGCTCGCTCAAGCTACCGCGAGAACGTATCGCACTGGTCTTCGTCGCCACTCTGCAGGCCGCGACGCAGCCAGGCGACCCGCTGATCCGACGAGCCGTGGGTCCACGATTCCGGTTGCACGTGGCCCGTCGTCTTACGTTGAATCGAGTCGTCGCCGATGACTTCGGCGGCCTTCAGTCCCTCCTCGACATCCCCCGGTTCCAGGAGCTGGCGGTTGCGATGGGCGTGATGCGCCCACACGCCGGCGTAGCAGTCGGCTTGCAGCTCCATCGCCACCGAGAGTTGGTTGCCCTCCTCGCGCGAGACGCGCTGCCTGGCGCGCTGCACCTGCTCGCTCAGGCCCAACAGGTTCTGGACGTGGTGTCCCACTTCGTGAGCGATCACGTAAGCCTGGGCAAAATCCCCTGGGGCGCCGAAGCGACGAGAGAGTTGGTCGAAGAAACTGAGATCGAGGTAGACCTTGTTGTCGGCCGGGCAGTAGAACGGTCCGGTGGCGGCACTCGAGAAGCCACAGGCCGAGCGCACCGAGCCCGAGAAGAGCACCATTGTCGGTTCTCTGTAGTCGTAGCCCGCCTCGGAGAAGATCCGTCCCCAGGTCTGCTCGGTGTCGCCCAGAACTACGGAGGCGAACTGACCCAAGTCGTCTGGGGCACCCGCCCCAGAACCGCTCGGACGCGGCGCGGGCGCCTGCTGCGGCTGCTGAGTCGCCACCTGAGTCTGCTGCAAGACGTCGAAAAGCTGCTGGGGGTCGGCGCCGAAGAGCAAGGCGAGGATGCCGATCAACAGTAGGCCGCCGCATCCACAGCCCCCCGCCTTGCCACCACGGAGCATGCGACCGCCGCCGGACCCGCCGCCTGAACCGCGCCGGTCCTCTACGTTTGCGCTACCAGCACGACCTCTCCAACGCATTACAACCTCCCTTGATTACTCATCGACTCCGACTACGGCGCTGAGCTTACCTTGGCCGGCGAGCCCTTTGCCTCCTGTTAGACCGCGTCCGGGGACCGGAGTCACAGACTAGGATATGCGGGTCATGCCGCCGAGCCTGCCCACCCGCCCAGTCCTGATCGGCCTTCTGCTGGCCGGGTTCGGAGTCACGGCAGCGGCTGAGATTCATCGCGACGTCAGCTACGACCTGTCGTCCGAGCCCTCGCCGGCCCGACGGCTCGACATCTACACCCCAGCGGCACCCAGCGAGAGAGCGCGACCGGTGATGGTGTATGTCCATGGTGGCGGCTGGACGGGCGGCGACAAGGCCCGGGTCGCCGGGAAACCGGAATGGCTCGACGCACTGGGCTTCATCCTCGTCAGTGTCGAGTACCGCCTCTTGCCCGAGGGCCGACATCCGGCGGCAGCGGCAGACCTCGCTCTGGCCCTGGCTTGGATCGAGGCCAACATCCAGCGTTTTGGGGGCGATCCGGAGGCTCTCTTCCTCGTCGGACACTCGAGTGGCGGCCATGTAGTCTCGCTGGTCGCCACCGATGGGCGATTCCTGGCCCAGCACCAGCTTTCCCCGACCTTGATCCAGGGCGTGGTCTGTCTCGACACCGCCGCGTTCGACCTCGGGTTTTTGATCCGCCGGCTCCCCGCCGCTCGGCGCCAACGCTACCTCGACGTCTTCGGCGGGTCCCCGGCGGCTTGGCGCACCGCCTCACCGATGCATCAAGTGGCGGCAGGCAAGGGGGTATCGCCTTTCCTCCTGCTCGTCGCAGGTGCGGGCGAGTCCACCCACTATCTGAGCGCGCGTTTCGCCGGCCGCCTCGAAGCGGCTGCAGTCGACGTCACGTTGGAGGTCTTCCCGCACGAGACCCATGCCTCGATCACCACGAACCTGGGCGTTGCCTCACACCCGCCCACCAAGAGCATCGAGAGATTCGTCGGGCGGCTACTCGAGCGGTAGCGGGCACACGGCGCCGGCCGAGAAGCCCTCGGCCTCGATACCCAGCGCGTGATCGAACCGCGCGCGATAGTTCTCCCACGCGAGCGCTGACGTCAACTCGACCAACTGGCCTTCGTCGAAGTGACCACGAAGGGCCTCGAACAACGGGTTCGAGACTCTCACGGGTGTCGCGGTCATGGCGTCGGCGTAGCGCAGGACATCGCGTTCCAGTTCACTGAAGACGTCCGCCGTCTCGTACTCAGCCAAGGCTGCCAGCTGGCCCTCGGTCACGCCTTGAGCTCTGCTCACGGCAGAGCCGATGTCGATTCAGAATGGACACCCGATGCGCTGAGCTACGCGCACACAGGCCAGTGATTTCAGCCCGGACGGCAGCAGACTAGCCTTCTCCTGCGCCAGCTCCATCTGCCCGTAGCCGCTGAGCAAGCGAGTATGCAGCGCATGGATCCGGACCGGCTTCACCACGCGTCCGATCTTGCGCCGGGTCAGGAAAAAGGCGACTCGAGCCAGCAACGACCCGCCGCTTTCAACACCATCGATCCTTGCCATGACTAGTCTCCCAGGTAGTCGGTCACCATCCCCGCCAGCGCCCGCACGCCCACGATCAGAGCATCTTCGTTGGCGAAAAAATAGGGCGAGTGGTTCGATGCCGCCTGCCCCAGGCCGACACCCTCTTTATTGACGCCGAGAAAGAAGTAGAACCCCGGGATCTGCTCCTGGAAGAAGGCGAAGTCCTCGGCGCCCATGATTCGCGGCACTTCGTTGACCGCATCAGCGCCGGCGGCCCATTCGAGCGTCGGTAGCATCCGAGCCGTGAGCTCGGGGTCGTTGTAGGTCACCGGTGCGTAGGGGTCGATCGTCACCGTGACCTTGGCCCCTGCCGCCTCACCTATGCTCTCTGCGGTGCGCTTGATCCTGGCGTGGAAATCCTCCTGCATCGAGGTGTCGAAAGTACGGATCGTGCCGGTCATCTCGACCTTGTCGGGGATGATGTTGCCGCGCACACCGCCGTGGATCGAGCCGATCGAGACCACCGCCGGAGCAGTAGTGATGTCCAACTGGCGGCTGGGGATGACCTGCAGCGCCGCGATGATCTGGCCCGCCACGATCACCGGATCGACCCCCATCCAGGGTGAGGACCCATGGGTCTGGGCGCCTTCGACGAGAATGCTCAGTCCATCGGCCGCCGCCAGGGCGCCGCGCGGACGGTAGTTGAGCGAGCCCGTGGTCATCGGCCCGACGTGGAGGCCGAAGATCGCCTCGGGTGCCGGATCGGCCAGGACGCCCTCGGCGATCATCATCTTGGCGCCGCCTTCCTCGCCCGCCGGTGGACCCTCTTCGGCGGGCTGGAAGATGAACTTCACCGTCCCCGCCAGATCGTCCCGCATCCCGGCCAGCACTTGCGCCGCGCCCATCAGAATCGCCACATGGTTGTCATGGCCGCAGGCGTGCATCACCGGCACCTCCTGGCCGTTGTACTCGCCCATCGCCTGCGAGGCGAACGGCACGTCGACCCGTTCCTTGACCGGTAACGCGTCCATGTCGGCGCGCAGGGCGACCACGGGACCCGGTCGGCCGCCCTTCAAGAGGCCGACAACCCCAGTATGAGCGACATCGGTAGTCACCGAGTCGAAGCCAAGCTCGCGCAAGTGCTTTGCCACCAGAGCCGCGGTACGGAACTCACGATTGCCCAACTCGGGGTTTTGATGGATATCGCGACGCCAGACGATCACCTGCTCTTCCACCGCCGCGGCAGCCGCTTCCACGGCGGCGCGGTCCGCCGCGGCCGAGAGCAGCGCCGGTAGCGCCAGTGCACACCCAACAGCCAGGACCGTACTGCCTCGCTTCACTCGGCTCATCATCAGACTCTCCTCCTGAATTTCCTAGCCGTCGTGATCGACGACTATCTTGCTCACTCCGGGCAGACTCTCTACGTAGCCGGCACCAAAAGCAATCGACGGCGTCTTTGCCCCGGGAGCGACATCCCCTCGCGCCACGCGCAGGGCCGCATCGACCGCAGCCATCGCGGTGAAGCCGTAGCCCTCCGGAGTGTCGAAAGTGGCGGTGACGCCACGTCCGCGCGCGTTCTCCACTCGGCCCCAGAGGTACGTTCTCGCTTTGTCGCGCGTCGCCTTGTCCGGGCCCGTGACCCGCTTGCCGATCAGCCATTGGGCCAGCCGCTTGACCGGCTTGAGGCCAACGACAGGCGCCAGCGCCCGCAGGCGACGGGCGCGCTCGATGGCCGCCGGCGACGCTCCGGCATAGACCTGCACGTCGCCGATGCCGGTACTGTGAAACGCGGTTGACACGTCTCCCCACGGAATCGTCATGGCCCAACGTCGGCCGCAGCCGAACTCTATTTCGCGCTGATCCCAGGCCAGCGGCACTGGCACGATGCGTCCGCCGCGGCGCACCGCCCCGGCCTTGGGCATGCGTTCGACCATCGACTTCATGGTTCCGCGGCTCACGGAGCCGCCGTCGGCATGGAAAGCAAGATCGAGCCGCGCCGGGTCGGGGAGCTCGGCCGCCAGGCGTGCCGCCAGACAATCCGTCGGCACTACATCGAACCCGACACCTGGGATAAGGACCGAGTGTGCCGCCTGCGCCGAAGCATCGAGCGCGTGAATCGCCTCGAAAACGTCGATTTCGCCGGTGATGTCGAGGTAGTGCGTACCGGTAGCCAGGCAGGCTTCGACCATCGCGGCGCTCGTCCAAGCAAAGGGGCCGGCGCAGTGCAGGACCGCTGCCACGTCAATCAAGCCTCGCCGCAACCCGCTACTGTCCGCCAGATCGAGCACTCGATGCTCGAGATCGAACCGCTTGGCGAGCTCACCGACGCTCTTGGGGTTCCGGCCCGCTACGATCGGCCGCTCTCCACGCTCGATCGCGGCGGTCAACGCCAGCCTGCCGGTGTACCCGGTGGCACCGTAGAGCATCCAGCGAGCTTGGAGCATGCGGCATTCTAATGCCCCAGAGGCGGCGAGGGTCCCCCGATCGACCGGGTGGTTTACACTCACGTACGTGCTACGCCTCGACATAGAACCAGCCCAGGGCGAACCGTTCGACCACGCCTTGGAGGGCGACGAGATTATCGTCGGTCGCTCATCGGAATGCGATCTCGCGATCAAGGACCGTTATATGTCGCGGCGCCAGGTCCGCTTCTTCAAGCGCGATGAGGACTGGTGGCTCGAAGATCTGAACTCGCGCAATGGCACGATGGTCAATGGCAAGCTGCTAAGCGAGCCCAGGAAGGTCTCTAACGGCGACAAGATCGTGCTCTCCGGTAGCACGCTCCGGTTGACCGACACCGCGGCGCCAACCGAGACCAAGAGCGCGCTTTCAGGCGCCGAACACACGATCTTCCGTCAGGCCTCGGAAGTCCTCCAAAGCCAGGTCCCGTCGGAAGATGGGACCGCAGACGTCGATCTCGAGTCGTACGCAGCACGGCTCCGAATGCTCAACGAGATTCACCAAACGTTGGCGCGATCGACCTCACTCGACGAGCTCTTCGAGATGATCCTGGCTCGCACCTTCGAGCTCCTCGAGCCGGAGGAAGGCCTCATCGTCCTGCGCGACGCGGACGGCACATACCGCCGAGCGGCCCGCCGGGCGGCGCCGGGATATGAAGAGGAGCATCTTCTGTCCGAGACGCTCGTCGCCGAGGTAGTGGAGAAAGGACTCGCCGCACTGGTCCTCGACGTGCAGCAAGACGCGCGTTTTGCCGACGCGCAGAGCATCGTGGCTTCCGGCGTGCGCAGTCTGATCGCCGCACCGCTGGCCGACAGCGATGGGCCCCTTGGGATGATCGCCCTCAACTCGCGCCTCCACCGGCACCAGTTCACCGAAGAGGACATGGCGCTCCTGACTTCGGTCGCGGCGGCCGCGGCCCTGCGGGTACGCAATCTGGGGCTAGCCGAAGAGGCCGCCGAACGCCGACGCCTGGAGCACGAGGTTCAATTGGCGCGCCAGATCCAGATCAGCCTATTGCCCGCTCAGATGCCGGAGCTCGAGGGCTACGACATCTACGGCGGCACGGCGCCTTCGCAGGGGGTCTCGGGCGACTTCTACGAGATCGTGGCGCGCGATCAAGAGTGCGTCGTCTTGGTGGCCGACGTCTCGGGCAAAGGCATCGGCGCCTCGCTTCTCACCGCGTCACTCGAGGCGCTGCTGGTCGGACCGCTCGAAGCCGGCCTGCCGCCCGACGAGATCTGTACCCAGGTCTCGAGTCGGCTCTTCGCGCGCACTCCGCCCGCCAAATACGCCACTGCCCTGCTGGTACTGCTCGATCCAGCGACTGGGCATTTGATGTACACCAACGCGGGTCATAACCCCGGGCTCGCGGTCCGTCTCGATGGCTCGATCGATCAACTCGGCACCTGCGGCGTCCCGATCGGTTTGCTCGATGGCGCGACCTACTGCAAAGAGGCGCTGGACCTCCAGCCGGGCGATCTCCTGGTGCTCTACAGCGACGGGATCACCGAGGCGGAGAACTCGGAGGAAGAAGAGTTCGGCCTCGAGCGGCTGCGCCAGGTATGCGCTGAGAAGCGAACGGCGCCGCTAGATGAGATCGTGAAGGCGATCAACGATTCCTTGGACGAATTCGCCGGCAAGGTCCCCTTCGCCGACGACCGGACGTTGGTCCTTCTGCGACGGCAGCCGTCCTAGATCATGTCCACTGACCCCACGATTCTCAAGAAGCTCGCTGAACGCGGGGTCAACTACTGCCGCCAAGGAGACTGGGACACCGGCATGGCCTGCCTGGCCCGGGTCGCGGAAGTGGATAACGGCGGCTACGAACTCCCGTCGCTCTTCTATTCCTTTCTCGGCTTCGGCATCGCCTATCGCGAGCGCCGCATTCGCGAGGGTCTGGGCCTTTGCCGGCACGCCTGCCGGATCAGCTTCTACGAGCCGGAGAACTTCATCAACTTGGCCCGCACCTGTCTCATCGCCGGCAACCGGGGCGAGGCCTACCGCGCGATCAAGCGCGGCTACTCACTCGATGCCTCCAACCCGACGCTGCGCAAGTTGCATAGCAAGCTCGGCTTCCGCCGGCCTCCAGTGGTGCGCTTTCTCGGCCGTGGCAACCCGATCAATCGCTGGCTGGGCCGCATTCGTTCAGACCTCCGTCACAGCTCGACCTGAGCAGTCTTCGACCCTCAACGATCGAGAATCGGCATGTACGGTCGCCACGGCCCGACCGCGTCTCGATATCGCTTGGCCAGGACCCGGCTGATCTGTGCCAGGTGGCTCTGGTCGTGCACGACCCAGCCGGCGAGAAGTTGACGGGCCGTGACCGGCCCCAGCTCCGGGTGTCGCGCGCCGCGCTCGAGATCCTCCGGGGTCAAGTCGAGAGCGACGAGAGCCTCCAGGTTGTTGCGCCGTAGCCGACGGAAGATCGAAAGTAGCTCTCCCAGGGTCATGCCGCGGCTGGCCTCGCGCTGCGCGAAGCGATCGTAGGGCTCGAACGTCGCCTCCGGGCCCTGCTCGAGAATGATCCCGAGACGGACCATCCAATCCGCCCGCTCGCCATGAATGAGGTGGCCCACCACCTCGAACGGCGAGAACGTGTCCGGGCCCTCGTCCGCTAGAGCCCACTGCTCCGGCAAATCTCTCAGGAGAGTGTCCAGAACCCCCGGCGTGCGGGCCAGCAGGTCTACGGCGTCGCTCAGGGAAAAATCGTCTTTCACGTCGGCTGCTCTCAAGCAGCCCTCATCGCTTCCGGCGCTTTGGAATGTACAGATCGGTGATCGTGCCTTCGAAAGCCTCGGCCGCCAGGCCGACAGTTTCGGAAAGGGTCGGATGGGGGTGGATCGTCAGCGCGACATCGGCGGCCTCGCACTGCATCTCGATCGCCAGACCCAGCTCGGCGATCAGTTCTCCCGCGTTGGGTCCGACCAAGCCGGCCCCCAAGAGACGCTTGGTCGCCGGATCGAAGATCAACTTGGTGCTCCCGTCGCGGCGCCCGATGCCCAGTGAGCGGCCGCTTGCGGCCCAGGGGAACTTGCCGGTCTCGTAGGCAATGCCTTGCGCCTTGGCCTCGGTCTCGGTCAGGCCTACCCAGGCCACCTCGGGATCGGTGTAGGCGACCGAGGGGATGACGCGGGCGTCGAACGCGCTCTTCTCGCCGGCCGCAACCTCAGCGGCCACCCGTGCTTCATGGGTCGCCTTGTGCGCCAACATCGGCTGGCCCGTGAGGTCGCCGATAGCGAAGATGTGGCCGACATTGGTGCGCTGTTCACGGTCGACCGCGATGTAGCCTCGTTCATCGACAGCGACCCCCGCCGCCTCGGCTTCGATCTGGTCGCCGTTCGGCCGCCGGCCGACCGCCACCAAGACCCGATCAAAGAGCGCCGGGGACGGGGCATCGTCCCCCGCGAAAGAGACCTTCAGGCCTCTCTTCTGCGCCTTCACTTCATCGACCTTGGTCGAGACCAGGATGTCGGCGCCGTAGTTGCTGCGCAGCCGCTTTTCCAGTGGCTTGACCAGGTCGCGGTCACAACCCGGGATCAACCCGTCCAGCAACTCGACCACGGTCACGGCCGAGCCGAGGGCGCCATAGACCGTCGCCATCTCGAGGCCGATGATGCCGCCGCCGATGATCAAGAGCTTCTTCGGTACGGCCTCGAGCTCCAAGGCGCCGGTCGAGTCGATCACTCGTGGGTCTTCGTAGGGAATTCCGGGAATCCGCGCCACCCGCGAACCCACGGCGAGGATCGCCTGTTCGAAGGCGATGGTGCGGGAACCCCCATCGCCATCGACGCTCAGGGTGTGAGCGTCCAGCAGGCGCCCCGTGCCCTGCACCAACTCGACCTTGCGCCGCTTGGCCATGGCGGCGATGCCGCCGGTGAGCTGCCCGACTACCGAGTTCTTCCAGCCGCGCAACTGCTCGAGGTTGATCTTGGGCTTGCCGAAGTCGATCCCGTGTTCTTTGAAGCCTGCGGCCTCGTCGAGCACCCGTGCCGCGTGCAGCAAGGCCTTCGACGGGATGCAACCGACGTTGAGACAGACGCCGCCCAAGTTGGCGTAGCGCTCGACGAGAACCACCCGCTTGCCGAGATCGGCAGCGCGAAAGGCAGCGGTATAGCCGCCAGGTCCGGAACCGAGCACCACGATGTCGGCCTGGAGGTCGGTTTCCGAGCTGGCCAGCGCCGGTGCCACAGCTGCCTGTGTCGTCGCGTCCTGCGCCTCCTTGGCCGGTGCCGCCGCCGCGGCCTCGCTGTCTGGCCTGGCGGTCTCGGCCGGCTCGTCCTCGGCCGGTCCATCCTGGGCTGCCGCAGCCTTCGCACCGCTCAACCGAGCAATCACGTCGCCTTCGCCAATCTTGTCGCCAACGGCCACCAGGAGTTCGGCCACCTGACCCGCGCTGGTCGCCGGAACGTCCATCGACGCTTTGTCACTCTCGAGCGTGATCAGGCCATCGTCGAGCGCCACGACATCGCCGACGGCCACCAGCAACTCGATGACGGTGACCTTCTCGACATCACCGATGTCGGGAACCCGAATCTCGACCGTTTCTGCCACCACTGAACTCCTAGAGCAACAAACGGCGCAAGTCCGCCAAGACGCGACTCAGGTGAGTGGTGAACCGAACGGCCAGGGCGCCGTCGACGACCCGGTGATCGTAGGAGAGAGACAAGGGAAGCATCAGTCGAGGCTTGAACTCGCTGCCATCCCACACCGGCTCATGGCGCGCTCGGGCGACGCCCAGAATAGCCACTTCGGGCGTGTTGACGATGGGTGAAAAGTGGCTCCCGCCGATGCCCCCGAGGCTCGAGATCGTAAAGCTCGCGCCACGCAGCTGATCCGGCTTGAGCTTGCCCTCGCGCGTCGCCGTACTCACCGTGGCGAGTTCTTCGGCGAGCTCAAAGAGGCTCTTGCTCTCGACATCGCGAATCACCGGCACCATCAGGCCGTCCGGCGTATCGACCGCGATTCCCAGGTGGTAGTAGTGCTTGAGCACCAGGTTCTCGCCGTCCGGGTCGAGCGAGGAGTTGACTGTCGGATACTCCTGAAGCGCCGCCACCGCAGCCTTCATCAGGAAGGCCAGCGGCGTCAGCTTGATGCCGCGAGCCTTCGCCTCCTCAGCTTGCGCTTTGCGGAACGCCTCCATTTCGGTGATGTCGGCCCAGTCGTTCTGCGTCACGTGTGGTGCGTGAAGCCAGCTGCGCTGCAGGTTGGGGCCCGAGATCTTCTGGATGCGGGTCAGCTTGCGACGCTCGATCTCGCCGAACTTGGAGAAGTCGATCACCGGCATCTCGGGCAGCACGCCGCCGCCCCCGGAGGGCGAACTGAGCTGCTGCTTGACCCAGGCCTGCACGTCGTCCTTCAGGATCCGGGCTTTGCGGCCGGTTCCTTTGACCCGGGTGAGGTCGACGCCCAGCTGGCGAGCGAAACGGCGCACCGCCGGCGAGGCGTAGACGTTGGTGAAGTCTTCATCGATATGGGCCGGTGGGGCCGAGTGGAGCGGGCCCGTACCGGCAGCAGACACCGGAGGTCGCTCGCCCTGCGAAGCGGCCGGCTGCTCCTGGCGGGCCGGCTTCGCGGCAACCGGGGGTTCATGCGTCTCGGTCTCGACCGCTGGCGCTTGCTCGGCCGCCGCCGCGGGGACTTCCCCGGCAGGCTCGAGCGTGAGAATCAGGTGCCCCTCGCCCACCCGGTCGCCCTCCTTGACCTTGATGTCGTGCACTTTGCCGGCCATCGGCGCCGGCACGTCCATCGACGCCTTGTCGCTCTCGAGCGTGATCAGAGAATCCTCGACCGCGACCGTGTCGCCGACCGCAACGACGACTTCGATCACGTCGGCCTCCTCACCGCCAATGTCGGGGACGACGATGTCGCGCAGATCAGCCACCGATTGACTCCCGCTCCGCCGGCGGCGAGCTTATGCAGTCCAGGGGAATCAGACCGTCCATGGGTCCACCTTGTCCGCATCGAGGCCGTATTTCTTTATCGCCTCGGCCGCTTGCTTGGCCGGGACCGTGCCTTCGTCCGCCAGCGCTTTCAGTGCCGCCAGCACGATGTTGTGGCGATCGACCTCGAAAAAGGCACGCAGCCGCTCGCGGGTGTCGGAGCGGCCGAACCCGTCGGTGCCGAGCGTCACGTACCGCCCCGGCACCCAGGCTCGGATCTGATCCGAGACGGTCTGCATATAGTCGGTCGCCGCCACCACCGGCCCTGGCCGCCCGGTCAGGCACTGTTCGACATAGGACGTACGCGGATTGGCGGTGGGATGGCGCCGATTCCACCGATCGGTGGCGAGTCCCTCACGACGCAGCTCGTTGAAACTCGGGGCGCTCCACACTGACGCCCTGACCCCAAAATCGGTCTCGAGTAGCTCGGCGGCTGCCTGCACCTCGCGCAGGATCGAGCCGCTGCCGAGCAGTTGCACTTCGGGCGGTGCCTTCTTCGTCCTGGATTTCTTCGGCTCCGAGAGCAGGTAGAGCCCCTTGCGAATACCCTCTTCGACTCCCTTCGGCATGGTCGCGTGGGCGTAGTTCTCGTTGAGCAACGTGACGTAGTAGAAGACGCTCTCGTCCTCGGCGTACATCCGCCGCAGGCCGTCCTGCATGATGACGGCCAGCTCGTAGGCGAAGGTCGGGTCATAGCTCACGCAGTTGGGCACGGTCGAGGAGAGCAGATGGCTGTGGCCGTCCTGATGCTGTAATCCCTCGCCGTTCAGAGTCGTGCGGCCCGACGTTGCACCGAGCAAGAAGCCGCGCGCTTGCATGTCACCGGCTTGCCAGATGAGGTCACCGACCCGCTGGAAGCCAAACATCGAATAGAAAATGAAGAACGGGATCATATGGAGCCCGTGGTTGGCGTACGACGTACCGGCCGCGGTCCACGAGGCCAGGGAACCCGCCTCAGAGATGCCTTCCTGCAGGATCTGGCCGGTCTTTTCTTCGCGGTAGTAGGCCAACTGGTCCCGATCCTCCGGGGTGTAGAGCTGGCCTTCCGGCGCGTAGATGCCGATCTGGCGAAACATGCCCTCCATGCCAAAGGTCCGCGCCTCGTCCGAGACGATGGGCACCAGCCGTTCTTTCAGGTTCTTGTCCCGGGTCAGGGTCATCAGCAGGCGGACGAAGGCCATGGTGGTCGACATCTCGCGCTCGCCGCTGCCCTCCAAGAGAGCACTGAAGACCGAGAGCTCCGGCACAGTCAGGACATCGGCCGTGACCTTGCGCTCTGGCAGGTAGCCACCGAGCGCTTCGCGGCGCTCGCGCATGTAGCGCATGACCGCACTGTCTTCTTCCGGTTTGTAGAACGGCAGCTCGTCGATCTGCTCTTCCGAGATCGGAATGTTGAAGCGATCGCGGAACTGTTGCAGTGAGTCTTCGTGCATCTTCTTCTGCTGATGGGTGATGTTCTGGCCCTCGCCGGATTCACCCATGCCGTAGCCCTTTACCGTCTTGGCCAGAATCACCGTCGGCTGGCCGGTGTGCTTCATGGCCGCGGCATAGGCGGCATACACCTTCTGTGGGTCGTGCCCACCGCGCTTCAAGCGCCAGAGGTCGTCGTCCGACATATCGGCCACCATCTCGGCGAGCTCTTGGTACTTGCCGAAGAAGTGCTCGCGCGCGAAGGCACCGGTGTCGCCGGCGTAGAGTTGGTACTCCCCGTCGAGCACTTCTTCCATACGCTTACGCAACAAACCCGTGGTGTCGCGCGCCAGCAGTGGATCCCAATTTGCGCCCCACACCACCTTCAATACGTTCCAGCCGGCACCGCGAAATACGGCCTCGAGTTCCTGGATGATCTTGCCGTTGCCGCGCACCGGACCATCGAGCCGTTGCAGATTGCAGTTGATGACGAAGACCAGATTGTCGAGCTTCTCGCGCGAACCAAGCGAAATCGCACCCAGTGACTCCGGCTCGTCCATCTCGCCGTCGCCGAGAAAGGCCCAGACCTTGCGGGCGCCGGCGTCGATCAATCCCCGATTGTCGAGGTACTTCATGAAGCGCGCCTGGTAGATGGCCGAAATCGAAGTCAACCCCATCGACACGGTGGGAAACTGCCAAAAGCCCGGCATCAGCCAGGGATGAGGATAAGAGGACAGACCTCCAACGGTCTCTTCGCGGAAGGTCGACAGCTCCTCCTCGCCGAGACGGCCTTCGAGAAAAGCACGGGCATAGACACCCGGTGAACTGTGGCCCTGGAACATCACCAGATCGCCGCCATGGTCTTCCGTCGGGGCGTGAAAGAAGTGGTTGAATCCGACCTCGAAGAGGTTGGCGACGGACTGGTAGGTGGCGATGTGCCCGCCCAGGCCGCCCGGCTTGCGGTTGGCTTTGACTACCATCGCCATCGCGTTCCAGCGGATGATGCTCTTGAGCCGGCGTTCGAGCGACGGGTCGCCCGGCCGGCGCGCCTCATGGTGCGGGGGGATGGTGTTCATGTACGCCGTGGTCGCGTTGTAGGGCAGGTAAGCCCCCGTGCGGCGCGCCTTGTCGACCAAGGCCTCGATCAGAAAATGCGCCCTCTCTGGGCCGTCGCGCTCGATGACCTCCTCGAGCGCGTCCTTCCACTCCCGCGTCTCCTGCGGGTCCACGTCGTGCGCGAGTGGATCGACTATCTCTTCCATGCGGTGTACTCCCAGGCCGCCCCTCGGGCCGCCGACCAATAGCGTGAGCCGCGTATTCTACGCTGTCCCTTGGGTTCGCGGCGGTGTTGATAGAGGGTGAACCCGTCTCAAGGTTCGACGCGGCGTCCGCCAAGGGCTAGCCCAACGCCGCCGAGGATGAGCAAAGCAGCCACGGTCAGCCGCCAGCTCAGCGCTTCACCCAGCATCAACACCCCGGCTCCAGCGGCAAGAACCGGCACAGTGAGTTGCACTATCGCGGCACGAGTCGCAGTGAGACCACGCAGTGCCGCATACCAGATGGCGTAACCCACGGCCGAGGTCAGGGCGCCCGAAATCGTTGCCCAGAGCACACCTTGCCAGCTCATTTCGAGTTCGCCCAATAGAACCAGGCTCAGCCCCAAGGTGAACGGTACGGCGCGCAAGAAATTGTTGCGAGTCCGCACCAGCGGATCTCCGGCCCCGGCTCCGCGCAGCGAATAGAACCCCCAGGCCGCTCCGGCTACGGCCATCAATCCCGCACCCAGCAGAGGCGGCGCCGTGAGCCCCGGCGCCACCAGGTAGATCAGGCCCCCTAGCGCCACCGCGAGGCCCAGCAACTCGGCCCGTCCGGGTCGCTCGCCGCGCAGGACTCCGACGAGGATCATCGTCGTCTGAACCGCCCCGAAGAGAATGAGCGCTCCCATCCCGGCACCAAGGGTGCGATAAGCGAACGAGAACGGCGCCGCGTAGAGAAACAGCATCGCCGCAGCGGGCCAATCGGCCCGGTGCGGGGTTTGCGCGCTCCCGCCTCGCCGAGCCGCCACGATCAGTGCGAGGGCCAAGGCCCCAGCTAGGAGTCGAACGGTCGTGAAGCCGGCCGCGTCGATCTGGCCCTCCCCGAGCGCCAGGCGGCACAGCACCGAGTTGGCGGCGAACGCCACGAGCGCCATACAGGTCAGCGCGGCCGTGCGCAGTGCGCTCGGTGGCGCCATCACCGATATCTCGCCCGCCGGCATCCGGTCAGGCGGCGTTCAATCGCCGGCCTCGCCGATGTCCTCGTTCCAGACCTCGGGGTGAGTCTCGATGTAGTGGCGTAACAGTGCGATGCACTCCTCGGATGCCAGATCGACAACCTCGACACCGTGCTCGCGCAACCACTCGATACCGCCCGGGAAATTGACCGACTCGCCAATGATCACCTTGCCGATCTTGAACTGGCGTACCAGACCGCTGCAGTACCAGCATGGGGCCAGCGTGGTGACCATGATCGTGTCGCGGTAGTTGGCCTGGCGGCCGGCCTTGCGGAAAGCGTCGGTCTCGCCGTGGACCGACGGGTCGTTCTCCTGGACTCGACGGTTGTGGCCCCGACCCAGCAGGTTGCCTGCTCGATCGAAGAGTGCCGCGCCGATCGGAATGCCGCCCTCGGCGAGCCCGAGTTCGGCTTCGTCGATCGCCACTCGCAGCATGGCTACGTCGTCCTCATACCTCATGATTAGGTTCCTCGTCGGACAGCCTCGACTCGCTGGGTTGGGTGGACTCGTTGAGCCGGCTGGTGATCTGGCGGATTCTCTCCAAGTGGTGATCGTCGTGCTCCCCGGCTCAGCCGACCGCCTGGCAGAGGGCGGGCGGGCCGCCCCCGCACACACAGGTCACGTCCGGCGAGCAGTAGCACTGAGCGGGCGAGTAGCTGCAGCCCTCGGCGCAGTCCTCGCGCCGTCCGGCGCGCTGCAGGAAGCCGCGTTCGCAGTGACTGGCAGCCGCGGTGCAGGCGTAGCTCTTGTCCTCGTTCTGGCGCAGGGTGCAGTCCGACGACTCGAGGCAAGCGAGCTCGCCGAGCGCGGCGCAATCGAACGCCAGAGGGTCTGAGGCTTGCCGGTCCTGCTCGGCTGCCGAGTCTTCGGCTGGGTTTTCCGCCGGCTCCTGGGTCGGCTCTCCGGCAGGCTCAGCGGTCGGCTGTTCAAGGTGAGGAAGCCTCGCCGCGCTTCCAGTGCTAGCCGCTTCCGGCGGCGCAGCGGTACACGAAGCTAGAAACAGTCCAGCGCAGAGGGCAGCGGACCCAACGAGCAAGCGCCGCGGCAAGGATCGGGCGAGGCTGACCATGCCCGGAGTCTACCGTGGGGCCGAGGCGCCTTTGCGCACGACCCACGTGGTCATGCAGCGCAAGTCCTGCACTACCGTCGTCTTGATCGGATCGAGCAGCTCTCCCCCGAGCCGAGCCGTGGTCTCGAGCAAGAACGCTTCATCGACCAGATAGCGTTCACTACCATCCGGCAGCTCGCACCAACGCCCGTCGATGCTGCGGCAGCGCGCCTCCATGCCAATGGTGGAGGCCAGGCGGGCGAAGAAGACCCCACCCGGTCGCAGGACCCGCCACGAGCCCAGGAGCATGGCCTCGAACTGCGCGTCCGTATGAGCCAGGTGAAGCACCGCACTCGAGATCACCACGTCGACGCTAGCTTCAGGAAAAGAAGTTTCTTCGAGCGGTTCGGCACGGAAATTCGCCTCGGGCAAGCTCGGCGCCAACTGCCCTGCCGCCTCTCGCACTCGTGCGACCAGCCTCTCTTCGCGATCGGAGGCGAAAACCTCGTAGCCCGCCTGGAGGAAGTAAACGAGGTTGCGCCCGCCGCCGCAGCCGGCGTCGAAAATCGACATGCCCGGAACGATTCGGCGGCGTAGAACCTGATCGAGGAGATAGATGTCGATGCCGTTGAGCTGCTCGTGCAGCGACGGCGCTGGCGTCTGATTCGGCACGTTCGGAGTCTATAGGGGCGCCGCCTCCTCGCTCACTCGCCACGAACTGAGATACTCGCTCGGTGAATCCCAATGAGGAGCGTGGACTGCGCCGCGTCGTCTCGCGCTGGCAGATCGTCGCCTTGGCGCTCAACGACGTCATAGGTTCCGGGATCTACCTGCTGCCCGCGGCCGCTGCGGCTTTGCTCGGACCGCAGAGCGTCTGGGCCGTTCTGGCGGCGGGCGGAGCGGTTCTTCTCATCGTGCTCTGTTTCGCCGAGGCCGCAACTCACTTTGACGAGCCCGGCGGCGCCTACGTCTACGCCCGAGCGGCTTTCGGCGACTTCATCGGCTTCGAAGTCGGCTGGATGACCTGGTTGGCCCGGGTGGCCTCGGTGGCCTCGCTGGCGGCCGGCTTCGCCCAGGCGCTGGCCTACTTGTGGCCTGCGGCAGCTTCCGGGTCGGCACGGGCGGTGGCTGTCATCGTGCCAACGCTGGGCCTGGCCTGGCTCAATTGGATCGGCGTCCAGAGCGGGGTCCGCACGGCCGTCGTCCTGGTCATCGGCAAGGTGATTCCGTTGGCCGTCTTCGTCGGCCTTGGGGTGCGCTTCGCCGAAGCAAGCCGTGTGGCGGATCAACCGGCCGGCAGCGGCGACCTCGGAGCCGCGGCGCTTCTTCTGCTCTACGCCTACGCCGGGTTCGAGAACACGACGGCACCGGCCGGCGAGTACAAGAATCCCAAGCGGGACCTTCCCTTCGCACTGCTGACCCACATCGCGGTCATCACGGCGCTCTACTTTGTGGTGCAGTGGGTAGCTCTCGCTACGCTGGACAACGCCGCGCAGTCGGAATCCCCCTTGGCCGACGCGGCCCGCAGCATGGCGGGCTCAGGCGCCGGACTGCTACTCACCATCGGGGCCACGCTGTCGATTCTTGGTACCCAAAGCAACACGATTCTGATCGGGCCGCGTTACCTCTTCGCTCTCGCTCGCGACGGCTATGGCCCGGCCATCCTGGGGCGCCTGCACCCACGCTTCCGCACTCCGGATGCGGCGATCTTGCTGCAGGTGGGCATCGCCTTGCCGCTCGCTCTCACCGGCTCCTTCGCCGCCCTAGCGACGCTCTCGGTGGTGGCGCGTTTGGCGACCTACTTCGGCACCATTGCCGCAGTCCCGGTGCTGCGCCGCAAGTACGGCTCCGCGGAAGGAAACACCTGGACGTTGCCTGGCGGCCCGACGATCCCCATCGCCGCCGGCCTCGTCACCCTCGCCCTGGCGGCCAGCGCCACACCGCGACATCTCATCTCTGCCGCGATCGCCCTCGGGGTCGGCGCCGCGGTGTACCGCTTCCGCCGGCCCACGCGGCCGGCCTGAGAAAGCCGGTAGGCCGACTGTGGAGCGAGCTGGGCTGGGGCAGGACTGGCCCTGACTCAGCGAGTATTCCCTAGCGAGTTTTCGGGGTTGACGTGTGCCCGGTCAGTACTCTCCAACTCCCGCCGGCGTCCTTCTCTAGCAGCCAGGTGATGACGCCACTGAACTCGTACACGACGGCGCCGCCCTGGCTGAGCTTGGTGTGGAAGGCGGACCGTGCGTGAACCAAGTGGGGAGCGAGCCCAATCACCTCGAGGTCTGAGGTCTCGGTCGATAAGGTCGTCCCCTCCATGCTGGCCAGGCTGGCGATCACTTCATCCGCCGAGGCATATCGCTTTTCGCCGTCGGTGAACCAAGCTAAGCGCCCCTCTTGCGCATAGAGCCCACGGATGGCCTCGGGATCCTCGCCCTGCAGGATGTCTAGATAGGAGGCCAAGAACGCGGTCGCTTCCCTTTCAACCAGCGCGCGGCTGGAACTGTCGAACTCGGCAGCCGCCGCCCCAGGCGGCAGAACGGGCAAAGTCAGGAGGGAAATCGCCGCAACTACGAAAGTCTTCATAGACTGTCCTTTTCTCCAGGGACAAACGCGCAGGTGGAGTCCCACTGTATCGACATCCGCTCCAAGGCTAGGGCGCTGCTCCGGACCAGGTGGCGAGACGCACAGCACTCGGCTCGTCGTCGACCGTCTCGACCCAAGCTATGTACAACGCATCGCCGGCGCGGGCCAGACGCGGGATGCCGCTGGCGCGCGAGGCTCCGGTTTCCGCGACCGTCAACGCTCTGCCGGGACCGGATCGGGTGTAGTTGGCGAGCTTCAGCTCCGCCACGTCGCCACGGACAGCCAGCCAGCTCACCCACGCGCTCGCATCATTGTCGAGGGCCAGGCCAACTCGGCCAAGCGGCTGCTCGCCGTCGATTATCTGCGGCGCCTCGAAGGTCGTTCCGCCGTCGGGCGAGAATACGAGCTGCACGCGCGGCGCTTCGTCGACCACGGTGAACCACGCCACCGCAACGTCTTCGCCCGCGGCGTCCATTGCCGGACCGTTGACCGGGCAGCCGGGAATCACCCAGCCGTCGTCGTTGAGGTCTGTCGTCGGACTCCAAGTTTCGCCGTCGAAACGGCTCAGCCCGATGTTGCGCACCTCGGTCTCTGAGCGATCGCGATAGAGCGCCAGGGTGCCGCGGCTCGTCGCCGCTGCCGCTGTCGGACAACACTCGCAGACCCGGTCGTCGAGCACCGCCGCCGGACCGACCGTCTCCCCCAGGAGCGCCGAGCGTACCGTCATGGGCCCACCGTGCTCCATCTCCCGACCGTCGAGCCAGACGGCCCGCAGTCCCTCGCCCTCGGCCGCGTAGGCGACGAAACCGTGCTCGGTCGGTGTGGCGTCGTCATGCAAGGTGCCCATCGGCTCCCAGGTGGTGCCGCGATCTGTCGAACGGGCAAGGAAGATGCCGTAGGCATACGTTGCATCGCCGGTCTTGGCCAGCCAGTGCGCCCACAGAGTGCCGTCGCCGGCGACGCCGACCTTCGGCACATCAGCCCAATTGGCGAAGAAGTTGTCGCCTTCGGCGATCAGCGTTGGAGTGCTCCAGACGCCGGCGGCCAGACGCGACATCAGGAAGCGATGGCTCGGTTCGAGCCAGCTGAGGATGAGCTCGTCGCCGTCCACCGTGAGGTGGGGGGCCATGGAGTCAGGGCCGGTCGGAGCGGCCAGGGTCTTCAGTCCGTCGGCTCGGGCGATGCTCTCCTCGAGCTCCGGCGCCGGGGTGCACGAATAGCCGACAAAAAACAGGAAAAGCGACGCGAGGCACCTCGAAACACCTCTACTCTCCATCCACCGTCCTTTCAATCGTCAATCGTATCCGGGCCATGCTGCGCTCGACCGAGATCTCCACCGGCGTCGCTGCATCGTCGTTGGCCAAAAACACGTCGAACTTGCCCTTCCAGGTCCGTTCATTGGGTACGCGCCGGGCTCGGATCGCGTAATGGCGGACCGCCTCCAACTGACCACCGACCCTGCGGTTGACCGTGCCGCGGGGCTGAATCACCACCGGGTAGATCTTGCCATCGTTCCAGATTCTCATGTTGCGCGGAGTCGTCGGCGGGTCACGACGTAGGAGGAGGATACCTGACGCGATATCGATTACCGCTTCTTCGTCCAGGTCCGACTCCTTCTCTTGGTCCTTGCCCCGAAACCGGTAGGAACTCCAGGCTCGCAGCGTCCGCCCGTCGCTACGGTCGATCTCGGACCCGTAGCGCCAATACTCTCCTGCCGCTGTGGGCGCCGTGATGTCGAGCCGGACTTCGGTCGTCCCGCTCGCGGCATCGAGAGTGGTCAGCACACCCTCACCGTGCCCGGGTAGGAAAATCCGCGCAAAGGTGCCGAAGAACCCGCCCAGGCTCCAGCGGTATTGAAGCGACTCGGGCTCCGACGCCGGCGCCGCCGTGACCGACAGGGCACTCGCCAGAACACCTACCAAAACGGCTCGATTCATCCGGCGCACTATACCTTCCACAACATCTCCCACCACCGCTCGCCACTCACCGATGCTCTGCTTCGAGAATGCTGTTCGACGCCAAAATCGCATAAAATCCGCCCACGGGGGGGCGCGTGCAGAGCCGATCGAGCGATGCCCTTGCACAACGTCGAGTCTTGCCCATGTCGCGCATCGCTACCTGTTACCTCGCCCTCATCTCGTTCGTCCCGCTTGCGGAGGCGCAGACCGGTGAGCACCGAACTGGCGTCCCTGAGCTGAAGGCAGTTCGCACGGCGACGCCGATCACGCTCGATGGAGTGATCGACGAAGAAGTCTGGGCATCTGCCGAGGCTGTGGGTGGGTTCCTGCAGCGCGAACCGGACGAACTCGCCCCCGCCAGTGAGGGCACCGAGGTACGGGCGCTCTTTGACAGCACGACCCTGTATTTTGCGGTCCGCGCCTTCGACTCCTCCCCCGACGCCATCATCGCGCGAGAAATGCAACGCGATGGGGCGCTCTTCCGCGATGACGCGGTCGCGATTCTGCTCGATACGTTTCATGATCATCGCAACGCCTACTTCTTCGAAACCAATGCCAACGGAGCGCGCACCGACGGGCTGCTGTCAAACGAAGGCGACGACTTCAACATCGATTGGGACGGCGTGTGGAGCGTTGCCTCGAGAATCGACGGCGACGGCTGGACTGCCGAGTTCGCCATTCCCTTCCGGACTCTGCGCTTCGACCCGTCGCTCGATGTGTGGGCGCTCCAGATCCGGCGGTTTATCCGCCGCAAGAACGAAGACACCTTTTTCGCGCCAGTCTCTCTCGAGGACGACTTCTTCAAACTCTCGAAGGCCGGCCATCTGAGCGGATTCGAGGGCATCGAGCCCGGCCTGGCGCTCAACATCAAGCCGTATGTGACGGCCGCCCTCGGCGACTCAGCCGACGACGGCTCTGACAACGAATCTGAATTCGGTCTCGACATCAAGTGGGGGCTTTCTCGGGGGCTGGGGCTGGATTTGACGCTGAACACCGACTTTGCGGAGACCGAGGTCGACGAGGTTCAGGTCAACCTCACCCGCTTTTCGCTGTTCTTCCCTGAGAAACGCGAGTTCTTTCTCGAAAACTCCGGGATTTTCGAATTCGGCACCCCGGGCGGACGGCGCGGCCCCCTCTTCCGCATGTTCTTCTCTCGTCGCATCGGGATCTCAGAGGAGGGCGATCCGGTACCGCTGACCTGGGGTACTCGGCTCGCCGGCAAGGTGGATCGCTGGAGCTTGGGCCTCCTACAGGCCCGGACAGATAGCCTGACCACCGAGGACGAGGAGATCGAGGCCACTGATTGGACGGTGGTTCGAGTCAAGCGCGAAGTGGGCGCCCGCTCGAGCGTGGGCGTGATGGCTGCCCGTACGAGCCCAGACGCTTCGGACGAAGGCGGCACCTACGGCGTGGACTGGACGATCCGGCCGACCAATCGGTTGAGCCTCTGGGGCTTCGCCGCTTCCAGCAACGGCACCGACGATGAAACTGCGGCGGGCCTGGATGGCGCGATCCTCGGCAGCGGAGCCGAGTGGCGCAACCGCGTTTGGCAGGTCGAAGGCTCAGTGGTCGACATCGACGACGACTTCGAGCCCCAGCTCGGCTTTCTGCGCCGCAGCGGCGTCCGACAGACCGAGTCGCAGGTTACGTACTCGCCGCGCCCGGCCGCCGGACCCATCCGCAACTATCGCTTCGCGCTCGAGTACGAGAACTTCGAGCGCGACGATGGGACGGTCGAGAGCCAGAAGTTCCAAATGACTTTCCTCGGCCTGACGACCCAGAGCGGCCACAGCATCTCCCTGTTCACCCAGTTCAAGCAGGAAGGTCTCGATGAAGAGTTCGAGATCTCGGACGGCATCGTTCTGCCGATCGGCGAGTACAACTTTCAGGATGTCGGTGTCTTCTACCGCGGCGCTGAAGGGCAGGTTTGGTCACTGCGAGGTTTCGTTGTCGGCGGCGAGTACTTCGACGGCGATCGGGTGCAGAGCAACGTCACCAGTACTTGGCGGCCAAGCAAGTTCCTCCGGTCCGAGACGTCGTGGAACCGCGCGTCGATCGAGTTGCCGGCGGGCGCCTTCGAGACCAACGTGGTCCGTCAACGGCTAGCGGCAGCGCTGTCGCCCGACCTCTCGCTGTCTGCTCTCCTGCAGTACAACGATGTCGATGAGGAGCTTGGCCTGAACCTGAGACTCAACTGGATCTACCGGCCGGGTGCGGATCTCTTCGTGGTCTACAACCAATCCTGGTCGGCTCCCGATGGCCTGAGCGGACTCGACAGGCTCGATCGCCGGCTTACCGTCAAGTTCACGTACCTCTTCCAGCGCTAGTGGCCACCGAGCACGGATCTCCGACGGGCGGTGATACCGTTCGGCGCTGGATGATTCGCCGCGCCACGATCCCCGCCTTGAGCGCGTTGTTGGCCCTGGCCTGCGCCTGCAGCGCTCCCGTCGATGAGGCGGACAAGAGCGCCCTGAGTCGTACCACCCCCGCCGACGCCGATCAGTTGCTCGACCTCGCGACGCTCGCCGACCTCGTCCCACCGTCGCGGCTCGAGGCGACCGAGGCCACGCTCGATCAATGGCGCTTCCATGACCTCACCGCGCAGGCGTCCGACTCTGCAGTGGGACTCAGGGCGGCAGGGCGAAGGCCGCGCGCCGTCGTCGCCGTCGACTTCGACAGCCGGGCGGTCAGCGCACTCGAAGTGCTCGTCGACGGCCTCGGACCCGGTCGGGCCAGCCTGTTCTGGGCTCGGGAGGGAGAGAACTTCGGCCCAGATCGGGTGGTCCACCTGAAGGCCGGGGGGATCGAAGCCAGCGGCGAACTGCGTTTCGACCTCGGCGGCCTACCGAGCTGGAACGGTCGCATCGGCCGTTTACGACTCGATCTTCCGGTGCCCGAACAGGCGGCCACCACGCTCAAAGGCATCGATGTCGTCGCAGCGGCGGACCTCCTGGCGCCACTGACCGGCCGGTCGTGGGCTATCGCCTTGGGCCGTGAGCTGCGATCGGCGGCGCTGGTGACACCTTCGTCGCCGCTTGTGCGAGATTTCCAGCTGGGAAGAGCACCAACGTCTCTCACCGTGACCTACGCCTTGCTGCCGGGGTCGGGATGCGCTGTCGCGTTGGAAGTCGCCGAGCGCACGGAGCAAGACCGTGCCTCCGGGCCGTTGCTTTCACACTTGATCCCCGCGGACCTCGAGGGAAGCTGGCAGCAAGCCGAGTTTGAGGTCACTCTCGACAACTCCAGAGCCTCGCTCGAGATCACGGCCCGAGCTCAGGAGCCGTGCGCTTCGCGCCGCGTCGGGATCGCGGTCGCTGGCGTTAGGGCTCAGACCGCGACCCAAGACTCGCGACCGAGTATCGTGCTCGTCTCCGTTGACACCCTACGCCCCGATCATCTCGGCCTGCACGGCTACGAAAGAAACACCTCGCCGCAGCTCGACGCCTGGGCCGCCCGGCACGCCGTAGTCTTCGACGACGCCTGGGCCAACGCTGCCTGGACCCTGCCCTCGCACGCCTCCATGTTCACCGGCCAAACCGCCCTACAGCACGGAGTCAATTCCCGTTTCCCGGCGCCCACCTCCCTGATCACCCTGGCGGAACGGCTGCGTGACGCGGGCTACCAAACTGCTGCTTGGACCGGAGGTAGTTGGCTCTCTCCCAAGTACGGTCTTTACCAGGGCTTTGAGGAGTTCCGCTGGTGGACAACTCCGGACGGAGGCAAGGACGAACTCTCTACCCAGGTGAAGGAGATCTCTCACTGGCTCGAGGCTCGACACGGCTCGCCTCTGTTTCTCTTCGTTCACACCTACGAGGTCCATTCGCCCTATCGGCCCAGGGCGCCGTACTTCGCGAGCTTCACTGACTCCGAACCGCTGCCGCCGGTGACCGACCGTTTGCTGCAACCACTTCGCGCCGGGGGGTACTTGTTGCGTAAACAGCTCGAGTTTCCTGGCGGCGAGCCCGTTCCGGAGGCCGACTATCCAACGGTCGCGGCGGCCTACGACAGCGGTATCGCCTACGCCGACGCCCAACTCGGTTTGCTGCTGGCGGCCGTCGAGCGGACGTTGGGCAACAACGTCGTCGTACTGCTGACCTCGGATCACGGCGAAGCGCTCGGTGAGGAGGGGCGGGTTTCCCATGGCCACTTGGAGGACGAGGACCTGAGGATTCCTTGGTTGCTGCGTTTGCCGGGCGACCGGGCAGCTGGATCCCGAATCGCCGCCCGAGTGAGTTCAGTCGATATCCCGGCGACGCTTCTCGACCTTGCCGGGCTTCCCGCGCCGGAGGGACTCGATGGTCAGTCCGTCCTTTCGCTCGTCGAGGACGGGAGCCGTGGGGCCGCGTCGCGACCAGCGGTCGAGTCGTACGCTGCCTCGAGCAACCTCGGCATTTCTCTACGGCTCCGAGACGGCGGTGCCTTCATCTTCAACGATACGCCTTGGGCTCCGCGGTCCGAGCGGGAGCGCTGGACGGGCCTGCGCTCCGAGAGCCCGGAGCTGCTTGCGCGACTGCGCTCCGAAGTAGCGCAGCGCCTCACCAATGCGACGGGCTTACATCTCCTGGCGTGGAACGGGGCTTCGGGACCCCTCGAGCTCGACCTCCTCGGTCCATGCGTGCATCCTCTGACGGTGAAGCTCACCAATCCGGCCGACCCGGAGCTCGTCTGGGTGCGGCCCCAACACGCTAAGTGGACTGTGCCGCCGGGGGCCGACATGCGAATCCGGTTCGATACTCCGGTGGCACCCTGCGTCTCAGTCGCTGTCCAGGGCACGGGAAGCGAGCCGTTCCGCCTCGAGATCGATCCACGCGAACGGTCGGCCTCGTGGCTGGCGGGACCGGTGGACGGTCATTGGCAGATTCTCAGCCCCGGCGCGGCGCCAACGACCGGGCTTTCGGCTTGGTTGAAGGGCCCCGTCGACTCATCCTTCGTCGACCCCACCGGCGACGACGCCCAGTTGATGGAACAGCTCCGAACGCTGGGCTACCTGCAGTAGCCGGCCCGTATTACTCGATGTAGCCCAGGTCGCGCAGCTGCTCGAGGCGCTCCGCTTCCTCAGCCTCGTCGCCCGCAATCGTCTCGGCACCGCCTGGGCCGAGCTCCATGCCTTCCGCGCCGTACGTCGCAATCTCCGACGCGCGCTCAGCCGCAAGGAACTCGCGGGAGAAGAGTCGCTCCATCGGCCGGCCATGCATGTCCGAGGCGGTCGGCAGCCCCATCAGCGTCAGCACCGTGGGTGTCACATCGTAGACCCCGCCGAGCGTTCGCAAGTCGTCTATTGAAACATTAGCCCAGTCGGCGCTCAGGGCGCCCCGGCGGAAGTCCGGGCCCGTGGCGAGCACGACACCAGCAGGCGCCTGGAAGTGATGGCCCGAAGTCAGCTTGCCCAGTTGCTGTTCTTCCTCGAAGTTGCTGTCTGCGTGGTGAGCCCGCATGCCGTGATCGGAGACGACCAAAATGTTCCATCGACCGGCAGCCCGCGCATCGATCCCGGCGAAGATCGAATCGAGGAATCTATAGTAGTTCGTCAGTACCGAGCCGAAGCGCTCGACCTCCCAGCTCGAGGGCGGGTGCTCGAAGTCCCCGGGCTGGTGGTAGCGCCAAAACCGGTGGCCCAGGACGTCGGCACCTCCGAGGTAGAGCATCGCAAGGTCGAAGCTTGCACTTGGACCGTCGAGCAGCCGATTCAGTGTTTCGACGTAGATCGCATCGGCGCGGACCGACCAACGGCTCGCTCCCCACATTCGCTCGACGAGTGGCTCGTCCGCGAAGTCGAGTTCACCGAAGATCTCGGTCAGTCGAGCATCGAGCCCCCCGTCCACATCGGTCAGGACCTCGGCGAGCAGCGGGCGAAGCTCGGAGGGATGAACCTGGTCGGGTCGATCAAGGTCCGGAGCGCCCTTCCAAACACCGCCACCTGGGCCGGGCTCGCCGGGCAGGGTATTGGTCTGGGCCATCATCACTCCCCGAATCGGCTCGACCGGATGAGTCATCCACCAGCCGATCACGGCGCTATCGCGTCCGGCTTCGCTGGCCATGTTCCACAATGCCGGCACTTTGCGGTCCAAGCGAGTAAAGAGGCTAGGCGTCCCGCTCTCGCCCTGGCGGACGAAGTCGAGGATGCCGTGCGTCCGCGGCGTCATGCCTGTGGCAATCGTCGTCCAGATGACCGGCGATTTCGTCGGCCGCATCGACTTCAGCAGGCCTGCCTCCCCAAATTCGATCCAGCGGGCGATCGTGGGCAACTCCCCCTGGGCGAGGAGCGGTACCAGCACGCTCCACTCCAACCCGTCGACTCCGACCACCAAGACCGGGCGCCGCGCTTCCGGCGACCCTACTTCGTCACCACACGCGAGGCACAGGACGAGGGTAAGGCCGACACAGGCTCCGCGTCGGATGCTCGAGGGATCGAAGAGAGTCAGCAAGTATGGGTCCAATACAAAACAGGCCTGGGGAATCCCCAGGCCCGTGCGTAGTTTCCTGTGCAGCGAGACTCTAGCGAGTGGTGACGACCTCGTCGAAATTGATCACGCCTGAAGGCGGAGTCGGCGTCAGGATATTCGCCGTCTGGCCCATGCGGAAGCGGTCGATGCAGGTCCCAAAGGTCTGCTTGTTGCTGAAGTTCCAGAGTTGGGTGCCGTTCTTGAAGACGCGGATGATGCCGTCGGACATACCGGCTCCACTCGCACGCACTACTTCCATCCGAATGTTGGGCTCGGCGTTGAGGCCGTAGCCAATCTGTCCGGCATACTGGAAGCCGCCGCCTTCTTTGCGATGCAGGCAGTTCACTACGTTGTTGTTGCCGTTGGCTGCCTGCCTGACGGTGCACTTGATGATGAAGTCGGCAGGAGTCTGCTGGCGCACGTTGACGAGGACGACCTTGTCATCCGCATCCATGAGCACACCGGGGCTGTTCAGCTCGATCTCCCAGTTGTAGGTCTCTTCGCAAACCGGGGTGTTGTCCTGAACCCAGGTCTGGTTGGTCGAACCGTCCAGCGTGACAGAGAGCTTGTTACCCGTACCTTCGAGTCCGGGCTGGGTCACCGCGAGAGAGTTGCCGCCGGCCAGTGCCACTGCAGACGTGCACAGTAGCGCTGCGAGCGCGATCGTTAGAACCTTGGCGAAACCTTTCATGGGCATTCCTCCTTGTGTGAGTCTCACAGGAAACTCCGCGTTAGCTTGGACGAGAAACCGTAGCATAGCCTCGATTTGCAGGCAACCTGCTGGGCAACAGTAAATCCAAAAGACGATGACAGCACCGTGACAATCCCGGGGACACCTCGGTTAGACTCGATTGCGACGCGCTTCAAGCTTATTCTAGGCCATCAGCCAGCCCACGGACCGACTCGTTGCACGCAAGACCCCAGGCCGTTCACGCCGGCACTTTGCTTGCGGTAGTCAGTCTAATTTTCCTCGGCTGCTCAGAGGACTCCAAGCCGCCACATCGGCGGATGATTGCGCCCGCCCCTCTCGCTTCGCTGCCGCGTGCTGATCTTGTCGAACGGCGGCAAGTCGGCGCCTGGCCGGCTGAAGTCGGCCCGAATCCGCGGGCTGGCTGGGCCGGCCCCGGCCTTCAGACCGGCGACGACGCGGCAATCCCACTCTCTCTACCGAACGGAGGCGTTCAGCATCTGACCCGCGTGGTCCAAGTCGAGGCGCCCGGGATCGACCTCCTGACGGTACGGACCAGCGCCCCGGTGAAGGGCGTGATGTCTCTCTATTGGACTGCTGCGCAGGAGCGCTTTACTCAGCGGAGAAGCCTGCTTGCCCAGGGTTCCGAGCGCACCGAGGAGGGTGACTTCGAAACGCGCTTCGAAATGCGCGGTGCGCCCGGTTGGACCGAAACGATCGGACGCCTGAGACTGGTCTTTCGCGCCCTCCGCGGCGAACCGGTAGAAGTCTCATTCCTGGGGCTCGAGGCGCACCGAGTCGAGCTTCGAACGCCAGTCGACGTCAGTCTCGAAACTGGCGCTTGGCGGGTTGAGCTCGATGACGAGGTTCGCGATGGCTTTCCCTGCCTGGAGGGCCGCACTCGCCAGTGGAGCGTCCCCGAGGCTCTGCACGGGACCCCGGTGCTCCTGCGCTTCGGGTTCGGCACGGAGCTCCTGGCCGGCGGCGCCGTCGCGTTCGAAGTTCGCGCCGAGGGTGAACCTGCCGCCTTGGCGCTCTGGGACGCCCAGGTCGGAGCCGAGGGTGTGTCGAGCGGGGTCTGGCACGACGCCCATCTCGAGCTCGCTTCGGCTCCCGCTGCCTTGTCGTTTTCCTGCCGCCACATCGCGAAGGCCGAAGTGACGCGAGCTCTAGCGCAGTGGGCGACCCCCGTCCTTTCACCGTCTTCCGATGCCCGAGCCGGCAACAAGCACTTACCCAATGTCGTCCTGATCTCGATCGACACCTTGCGGCCTGATCGTCTGTCGCTGTCCGGCTACGAGCGCCAGACGTCGCCTCACCTCGACCGCTGGGCCGAGGAGGCGGTGATCTTCGAACGGGCCGTCACCTCGGCTCCTTGGACACTTCCGTCCCACCTCTCGATGCTCAGCGGCCTCGACGCAACGCGCCACGGTATCAACCACCCGGTGAAAGTACCGGGGACCATCCCGCTGGTGGCCGAACTCCTACGCGACGCGGGCTACCAGACCGCCGCCTGGGTCGGCGGTGGTTTCATGTCGCCTCGATTCGGACTCGACCGGGGTTTCGATCGCTATCGCTCCTGGCCCGACAGAGCAGGGGAGGCAGAGCTCGAAAACGGCCTGGAACGCGCGTTGCGGTGGCTCGACACGGGGCCGCCGGAGCCCTTCTTCCTCTTCTTCCATACCTACGAGACACACTATCCGTTTCGCCCGAGAGAGCCGCACTACTCGCGCTGGGCGCCCGACACCACAGCGCCCCGAATCCGCGACCTGGCCTATATCTCCGAGCACCGTGAGTCCCATCAACTGGAAAAGCTTTGGCGCTATCGAGATGGCTCCCAGTCCCGGCCTCTAACTGACATCGAGACCCTTCGTCTCAGTGCTCTGTATGACAGCGGCGTGGCGTATGCCGACGAGCAAATCGCTCGTCTCCTGACCCGCCTGGCGACAGCACCGTGGGGCGACAACACCGCCATCGTCGTGACCTCGGATCACGGAGAGGCTTTGGGCGAGAAGGGCCGAGCCGGTCACGCCTACCTCGAGGACTTCAACAGTCTGGTGCCTCTGATCCTGCGCCTCCCCGCCGGTGGTGCCTCGGGACGGGTGCCCAGTCAGGTACGCATCGCCGACGTCGCCCCCACGCTTCTCGAGCTGGCTGGAGTTTCAACACCACCGGAGGCGGACGGACAATCACTCCTACCGCTGACCACAGAAGCGAGTCCCCAGGACCGCCCCGCCTCGACCTACGCCGCGTTCTCCAACCGCGGCTTGGCGGTGAGACCCGATCGCCGCTGGAAGCTCGTCTTCATCGATGCGGCCCTGGCGCCGTTGGCAGGTCAGACAACGCTCTTTGACCTCGAGAGCGATCCCGATGAGACCTCGCCGGCGACCGATGTTGCCCGTGCGACATCTCTCACGCGGCAAGCCCAGCGGGAAATTGCGTCGATGGGAGGCGTCGCCCGGGTGCATCTGGAGAATCGATCCAGCAACGCTCTCGAGGGCCGGTTGGCGGGGCCGGCCATCGGTCCGGTTCAGCTCAAAGCGGCCGACGCGTCCGCAGCACAGGTGCGCCTCGATGCTCAGGGCGGTGCCCGCTGGCGTCTCGACGCCGGAGAGCGCCTGACCCTGCTGATCCAGAACCCGCGCCAAGCTCGGTTGTCGATCGACGTTGATGGCAGCACGATCGCAGCCCTCGAGCCCCAGGACCTCGTCGACGGATGGAAGGTGCAGCGTGTGGATGGTGAGTGGGTCGCCGAAACCAGCGCCGGTTCGAGCGACGCCAGAATCGAGATCGACTGGCCAAAAGGCCTCGCCGGCATCGACACCGACCCCACCGCCTCCGACAACGCCCTGCTAAGGCAACTCGAAGCTCTGGGCTACGTGCAGTAGGGTCGAAGCGAGACTTCACATGGGCAGTCCCCAGTAAGCTCCAATCGCGCACCGTCCCTACGCCCACCCATGCCAGCTACGCTCACTAGAGTCCTCTTTGTCGCCTCCTGCGCGGCCATCCTGTTCAGCGGCTGGCTGGGTTACGCTGATCTGCCTTGGGGCTTTGAGGCCCGCGAGGGGCACCCGAGCTGGGTCGGGCGCTACGACAGTCTGAGTGCGCCGCTGGCGGGAGAGCCCGAGGCTGTGTACATCCAGGAACAGCGCCAAGGTGGCTCGCACCGTTACTTTCGTGCTCAGTTCGTGCTGCTACCGGTGATCGTCCAACGGCGCCCGGGAATCGAGTCGATCGATTTCCGCCAACTCGAAAACACGCCGGTCATTCTCGACTTCCATAGCAAGAAGGGGCTGCGCGATACGCTGCGGTCGCTGACCTCGGCAGCCCAAGAGGCTGGATTCGAACTCGAGGTCGAGCGGGGGCGTGGGCACCTCGCCCTCGCCCGGGCCCGCAGAGCCACGACATGACAGGCCTTGTCACTCTGGTGGTCGGCCTTGCCGGTGTATTCCTTGCTCGCCGGCTCCTCGACCGACCCTCAGCTCCAGCCGGCTGGACGGCCGCGATCGTTCTCGGTCCGGCAGTGAGCTTCGGCGGGCTCTCCTTGGTGTATTTCTACTGGCGGGTCGGCGGCCTTTCCGTGGGATCGTTCCGCCTTCTCGCCTGGAGCCTCATGATCGCCGCTCTCGTAGTGGGAGTTCGGACGGTGTTGGGTCCGAAAGAGGCCGCTCCGCCTCCCGCCGTCACCGCGCAGCGCGAGCCGCTGGTTTGGGCGCTTGTTCTCGGAGCCGCTATCTTGATGGCTGCCGCGTTGGTTCTCTACGCCCGCCAGCTTCCTCACGGTCGCTTTGATGCTTTCGCCATCTGGACTGCTCGGGCCAGGCTGCTGCATCTGGGGGACGACCTGCCGACGCTCTTCAGTCTGATGAGTGGCGCCGCGCATCCCGACTATCCGCTACTCCTCCCGGCCAGCCTCGCGGCCCAGTTCTCGATGACAGGGAGTCTCAGCGCACACATCGCTCAGTCGACCGGGGCGCTCTTTTCCTTCATGGCCGCGGCCGCCGTCGGCCTGGGCGTCATCCGCCTCGGGGGCGACCGGCGGTGGGCCGTCCTCGCCGCGGCCCTACTGCTCGCAACGCCACGCTTCCACTATTGGGGAGCCGCGCATTGCGCGGACGTGCCATTGAGCTACCTGTGGGTGGTCACGGTCGTCGCCCTGGCAACCCTCGTCGAGGGGGACCGGCCGCTTGCGCCGCCCGTTCTCGCCGGCTTCCTTCTCGGTCTCTTGGGCTGGACCAAGAATGAGGGATTGCCGCTGACCGCGTTGCTTGCCGCGCTCTTCATAGTTGCCGCGCTTTTCCGTGGCCGGCGATCGACCCTGCTGCCGGTCTTTCTGGGCGCGTTGCCCTCGTGGGTGGCTATTGCCCTGCTACGTCGAGTGTGGCAACCCATGACCGATCTGCACTTCTTCGTTGGCGACCTCTTCGTCCGCCTGACCGAGCTGGAACGCTGGCAGACGGTCGCCGGCGCTTTCGCGGACCGGCTACTGCCTTGGAAGGGCCTCTCCCATTGGGGGCTGGTCTGGCTGCTCGCCGCCCTGGTGCTGGCCTGCTCCTCGGCCTACTCGACCGCCTGGACCCAACCCCTACGCAACGCCCGATGGACTCTTGCTTGCTGCTGGCTGGCCTGGTTCGGCATCTTCGTCGGTACCCCCGTCGATCTTGATTGGCACATCGAGACAGCTCTCGACCGGCTGCTGCTACAGCTCCTACCCCTGACCTTGACCGTAGCCTTCGCTGGGCTCAGCGTCTCCAGCTCGAGCTCCCGCTCGAGCCCTGACCCGGGCCCTGGATAGGGCCCTGATACGGCCTTCAGCCCTTCGCAACCCGCCTGCGACAAGGGGTTGACCAGGCTGCGCTGGCTCGCGTCTGGGACTGACGAAGGCGCCTGCTGCGTCGCGGTGTTCGGGAGCAACCTTGTGCTAGCGTCATTTGACGATGTCGCTCCTCCTGCGCCGCTTCGTTGTCGGCACACCGCTCTCTCTGGCGCTTCTCGCCGCAGCCAGCGTCGTTGCCTGCGCCAGCACCGGGAGCGAGCCGCCAGCGAAAGCGGCTCCCACCCCGCCACCCGGCGCCGAAACAGCGGCTGTCGTCGAGAGCCAGAGCGGCACAATTACCGACGAGGAAACGGCAGAGGTCGATGAGCAGGTGCGTATCGTCCTGCGGCAGGGCGACGTGCTGGCGGATGCTGACGGTCTGCCCGTGACCGGTTTGGGCCTCGCCGTGACCGATGGCAACGGCCTGCTGGCATTCACCGGCGCCCTCGACGACGAAGGTACGATCGACAGCTTCGTGTGGCGCGACGGAGCGCTCATCTGGCGTGCCAGCGACGTCAAGGGTCCCGGCCCTGGTGGACTGTCGCCTCTCATGGGCAGCGGCAACGAGGGCCAGTTCGTCTTCCAGACGATGGTGAGGGGCAAGGACGCCTTGTGGTCACAGGAAGGCCTGCTCATGACGAGAGGTCAGGTCGCCCCGGGCATGGGCGAAGGCTCCGAGATCCTGTTGAGCCGCGCGTCAACGATGACACCGGATGGCACGGCACACTGGGTCTCCGAGTTCCAGGACGCTCCTGGGGCCAAGGGCAAGGGGCGCGTGCTCTACCGAAGTCCGGGTGCCAGCCCCGAAGCGATTGAGATCGTGCTGCGTTCGGATCAGGAGGTTGGAGGCCAACCTATTGCCCGTCCATACGGCCTCGACTTCAACTATCAGGTGTCGGATAACGGCGAACACTTGATTCAAGTCCTGGTTCTGGCCACCGGATCGCCGACCAACGATGACGCGGTCTACCTTGATGGGGAGATCGCGTTGCGCGAGGGTGAGGCGATAGACCAAGAGGAGAGCTGGGACCGCTTCGGACGGGTGGCGATCAATGACCAGGGCGACTATCTTGCCGTCGTGACCACGGACGCCCCAAACGTGAAGGACCTCGTGGTCGTGTACAACGGAGAGGTCGCCTTGCGAGAGGGGAAGTCGCTCGACGGGGTTTCGTTGGCGGCCCAGGCGCAAGTCCTGGCGGTGACACTCGACAACGACGGCCGCGCGGCTCATCTCTGGTCGGTCGGCGGCTTCGGCTCGGAGTACCTGTTCTTCGCCTGCGACGCAGCCAACCTGGCGGATTCAGTCTTGGTGCTCAAGACTGGCCAACCGCTCCAGGAGAAAGATGGGAACCGAGTTGTAATCAAGAAGTTCAGCGACGTAGGCCACGGACCGGCGCTCTCGCTCGGACCCGGAAGCTTCCTTTACGCCGAGGTCAGCCTGGGCGACAAGTCGCTGCCCCCTGACACGGGACCTCTCGAGAGCATCGTTGGGCTAGCGCTGCCGGAATGCCCGCCACCGGCTGATGCCGCCGGCGGCGCCGAAATAGCGGGCACCGCCCAGCCCTAAGGATCGAGCCGGGACGCGTTGGTGATCACAACCGGTTCGAGAGGCACGTTGCCCATGCGGCCCTTATTGGCGACCGCTACGCCCTCGATGGCATCGACCTTGTCCATGCCTTCGACTACGCGCCCAAAAACGGCGTAGCCCCAGCCGTCCTGGCTTGGGTGGTCGAGCGCCTCGTTGTCCACCGTGTTGATGTAGAACTGAGCCGTGGCGCTGTGCGGCTGGTTGGTGCGTGCCATGGCGATCGTGCCGCGTTCGTTCTTGAGTCCGTTCTTGGCCTCGTTGGGTATCGGCGCCTCGACCGGTTGCTTCTCGAGTTCCTCGTTGAAGCCGCCACCCTGAATCATGAAGCCGGCGATCACCCGATGGAAGATCGTGCCCGAGTAAAATTCCGCATCGACGTAGGCAAGGAAGTTGGCTACCGACAAGGGAGCCTTGGCCGCATCGAGTTCGACCACGATGCGACCCTTGTTGGTGTCGATCGCGACCTTCGGACTCGCAAGTTGCGCCTGCGCCATACTTCCGGTCAACAACATCGCGGCCAAGGCCGCACCAATCATGGTCTTCTTCACGAGGCTTCCTCCTGCTGGGTGCACAGATGTCTCAGGAAATCGAACCGGTAGATACCCGTCGCGTGGCCATCTGACCAGTGAATCGAGATGGCGTAATTCCCCACCGGCTCGATACGCAAAGGCTCAACCTGGGTCTCGGGCGCGTGGTAGCTCACGTCCTTCGCCCAGTGGCCCTGACAACCAGCGCAGGGGCAGTAGCCCCGCAACGTGTCGTAGGCGCACTCGGCGCTGAACCCGTCATTCCACACCAGACGGACGGTGCGCGATTCGGGTTGGCGAGCGATTTCGGTCAGGTGGGTCTCGGTCATAGGGTATCCCCCGGGCAGCGTGTTGCGCACCGCGGGGGAAGCGGATCGTACCGTAGTCGCGTCTCGTTCGCGCACCGCGGACGCATGGCGGACTCATCGCAGGCCTACGGCGGATCGACGGTCCCGGCCGGGGTCCAGGGCGCACAGCGCAGAACTCGCCATCCCGCTCGCCAGCTGCCTCCCAAGGCCCCATAGCGTTCGAGGACCCCGACGCCGTAATGGCTGCAAGTCGGCTCGAAGCGGCACTTGATGCCCGAACTACCCAGCACGGGAGAAAGGGCGTGCTGATAGACCCGAATTGCTCCGATGAGGCCCCGGGCACACCACTGTCTTTCGGGCGGTGCGCCGAGATCGAAGCCCAAGGCCGCTCCCGCGATGCCAGCGAGAACCAGCGCTACTAGCCGCTTGCGGCGCTTCAGCACGCTACCAACACAGAAAACGAGCGGCCGCCGGACCAAGCCATCCCGGCGACCACCCGAGGTCAAACACGACTAGAACTTGTCGGCGTACTGGCTGACGCCCGGAATCAAGAAGCGCTGTCCGTTGACGGCCTTGACGATGCAGATGATGTGTACGACCAAGGCGATCATCGGAACGATCAGCGAGACCATCACCGCCAAACATCCCAACACCGGCACGTTGGCCAGGATCGTAAACACGACGCCGACCGCGACCCACATCAACAGCAGCACGATGCCGTGCTTGGCGTGCCATTGAACTTCGGAGTCGTCTTTCTCCACCAGAAGCGGAATAAGAGCCAAGATGCCCAGATACGACAGCACCAGCATCAAGGTGTTGTTGCTCCCGCCACCAGATGGTGAGGCTGGTTCGGGCGTTGGCTCCGCTGCCGGCGGCGGCGGTGGGGTATTCGGTTCGCTCATTCCACACTCCCCTCGTCCACAGAGTTAGTGTTGCGTTCAACTGAAAGCTGTTGACTCAGTCTAGCAAACCGCTGGGGCCTCAGTCGCCGGACCCTGGCGGCTCGCGACTTTGCCCCTCGACACCAAGCGTTGCCAGGCACTCATCGAGGTCTGCCCGCCGGGGTGGAATGACTCGCAGGATGCAACGCACGACCTCGCCATAGCTCACTGAGCCGAGAACAACCTCGGGAGGATGGACGAGGCGCTGGACGGCGCCGAACAAGGCGTAGGGCATCGTCAGTTCGAGGGTCTCGTAAAGGAAGCGCTCGGCCAGGGTGCACTGGGCCAGCGCCTCGCGCACAGCCGCCGCGTAGGCCCGCGCAAGTCCCCCCTTGCCCAACTTTGTGCCACCGAACCAACGGGCCACAACGGCCAGCGTGTCCGAAACCTCCGCCCCTCTCAGCACTTGCAGCATGGGGAAACCGGCGGTGCCGCTGGGCTCACCGGCGTCGGCGGAGCGCTCGCGTGCCGGCTCACCGAGACGGCGCGCCCAGCAGTGGTGGCTCGCCCCCGGATGATCCTTGACGATCTCAGCCAGGCGCAGGCCGGCCTGCTCTTCGTTCGCTACGGGCTCGACCCAGGCGAGGAATCTCGAACTCTTCTCCCGCAACTCAGCCCGGCCCGGCCCCGCGGTCACGGGGTAACGAAACCGAACCATCCACCCCAGCCATTCACTTCTAGCCGGTCCCCGCCACGCGGCGGTAGAGGTCGCGGTAGCGCTCGACCACGGCGTCCTCCGAAAAGCGAACGATAGCTTGCTCGCGGGCTGTCTCGCCGAACTTCTGCAGTCGCCGGCGATCGGATAGCAACTCGACGGCAGCGGCGGCCATCCCCTCGACATCTCCCACGGGGCGTAGGAACCCGGTGACTCCGTCCTCGACCACTTCCGGCAAGCCACCCACTGCGGTGGCGATGACCGGCACCTTGCACGACATCGCCTCGAGCGCCGCCAGGCCGAAAGACTCGGTCTCAGACGGCAGAATGAACAGATCGGCTCCGACAAGGACCTCCTCGATCGACGCCGTGTTGCCAACGAAGATGATCCGATCGCACGAACCCTGCTCACGGCAATACTGCTCGATCTGCGCCCGGTCGGGACCGTCACCGACCAGTAGCAAGCGCGCGTCGACCTTCCTTGCCACGCGTTCAAAGACGCGGACCACGTCGAGCACCCGCTTGACCGGACGGAAGTTCGACACATGGACCAATAGGGCTTCGCCATCCTTGGCCCAGCGCCGAGCGCCCGGGCGAGCCTTGGCCTCGTCGTAGCGCTCGGGCTCGATGAAATTGGGGATGACTTCGATTTCCCGCGTCACGCCGAGCTGTTCCTCGGTCTGCCGGCGGAGCGCGTCGGAGACGGCCGTCACCGCGTCGCTACGCTCGATGCCGTAGCGAGTGGTTGCCAGGTAGTTCGGGTCGTTGCCGACCAGGGTGATGTCCGTGCCATGAAGAGTCGTCACGACCTTGAAACCACTATCGCCGACGATGTCCCGGGCCAGCACCGCCGAGACCGCATTGGGAATGGCGTAGTGGACGTGAAGCAGATCGAGCTTCTGATAGGTCGCCACTTCGACCATCTTCGTTGCCAGGGCCAAGGAGTAGGGCGGAAACTCGAAGAGTGGGTAGTGCGGCACGACCACCTCATGGAACGCGAGACGGGGATGTACCAGCTGTAGGCGCGACGGCATGGCGTAGCTGATGACGTGCACCTCGTCGCCGGTTGCCGCCAGGACCATCGCCAGCTCCGTGGCCACGACGCCCGAGCCGCCAAGGGTCGGGTAGCAACTGATTCCAATCTTCATCGCAGACCTCCGGGGGCGAGGGTCAGTGGATCGGCAATCGAGAGAGGCAGGGGACTCCAGAACGGCTCTCCGAACTCGGCTCCGATCATCAGTCCGAAATGACGCGCCCGCCCCTCCATCGCCGCGCTGAACTCCGGAGACGCCACCTTGGTCGCCGGACCGCTCGGTTCCTCGTTCGGTTGATGGAGTTGGCTGCGGTAGGCAGCCAGGGCGGCCTGCTTGCGCCCCCAGCCGGACGAGACATCGACGATGAAGCGCGGCTCGAACGGGTCGTGCTGCATGTAGGAAAAGACCGCGGCCGGCCGGTATGGCTCTCCCTGTCCGCGTCGCGCCAAGCCGGAATAGAACACCGCATCAGCGACCAGCCCGTGGGCTCGCCCGTGATCCGGATGCCGATCTCGCGGCGCGGGTCCGAGGACGATCTCCGGACGCCACTGGCGCAACTTGGCGATCAGAGCGTCCTCCTCGTCTTCGCCGCTACGCAGCCGGCCGTCGCCGCAGTTGAGAAACCCGAGCGCCTCGACACCCAAAGCCTGGGCCGCCGCCCCCGCCTCCCCCTCACGCTCCTCCGGCGTGCCACGGGTTCCGGCCTCGCCTCGCGTCAAGTGCAGGATACCGACCCGACGCCCTGCCGCAACCAGGGTCGCCAGCGTGCCACCGCAGCCGAGCTCGACGTCGTCGGGATGGGCGCCAATCGCCAGCACATCGAGTTTCACTTCGGTCATACCGTTCTCCAAATCTCCAGCCTTTTCGAGGTTTCCGTCATTGCCCTGCGCCCGGGCTCGTCAACGCTCATAGGGTAACCACGTGAAGCCGCCCACCATCGAGTTCGAGCTGTTCAAAAAGCGCCTCGACCACGTCCGTACCGTAGCGTCCCGGGAGGTCGGCGGTCGCGAGCGCTCGCTCCTGCAGCGTGCCCTCGGGCCGCACCCACTGGCTCAGGCCGGCTATCCGGTTGCGACGCACCTCGTCGGCGCGACCCAGGGCCGCGGTCAAGCGGCTCTCGAACTGGTCCAGACCGCGACGCATCTGATCACTCGTCTTGCCGAGAGCCTTGCCCATCTCGGCCGCCACTGGCGCGGCGGCACTCTCGAGCTCGGCCAGGACCCGAGCGAGGGCGTCTGCCGCCGGCCCGAGCAGTCCCTCGGCCGCGTCACCAAGCGTCGCTTGATCGATGTCGAAGCCAGGCGCGACCAGGGCCTCGAGCTCGACCTCCACCCGATCCAGTTTCTTGGCCAGATGATCCGGCCAGACCAGGGCTTGCGGTCGCAACGCCGTCGCCGGCGCCGGAGCGTTGAGGACGCCATAGAGGGCCGCGAGCTGCGGGAGATACGACATTTCGCCTGGCCCCATGATCTGCAGTGTGCTGCCGAGGATGGCGTCCTGGATGACCGGGCGCACCAGGACTCCCGGCATGACGACAGCGGGATTCTCCTCGATCGCAGCCAGCAGTTCCGCCACCGTCCGCGACGGACCGTCGTCGACTCCGCGTAGGCGCCAGGCGTCCGCCCCATCCCAGACAATCCGCCGCCGCTCGCCACCCTGCAGAAAGAACAACGGGCTCGTCCCCGGCTGGGGCGCGACCTGAAGCGGATGGCCGCGCTCGGTCACCGCTGCCGAGGCCGCTTCGAGCGCCGCCGTCACCTCGGATCGCTGCTTCACAGTCTCCGCCAGCCAGGGCCGCTGCGCTTGTTTCACCGCCGGCAGCATCGAGTCCAACAACAGCGGACAACGCGCGCCAAGGAGATGGGCCAGCAGGCGCGCAAAAGCCTCGCCAAAACGGGCCGTCGGCCGGTACCAACCCTCCAGCGTGTCGCACCAGGCGGCAAAACGCTCGCCCGGCACCGCCCGGCGCAGCTCGGCGAGGGCGCTCTCTACGCCAGGACCGAGACTGCGCATGCCAACCGGCATCAACGGCTGCGGATCCTCACCGAGGTCGTAGCGCTTCAAGCCTTCGCTGGTATTGAAGGCCGCCCAGGAACTCTCCCTGAAGTCATGATCCTCGGTCGCCATCCAAAAAACCGCGACCGCCGGCCGGCCGGCCGCCTCGAGTTCTGCGGCCCAACGAGCCGCGGCAATCGCCTTGTTCAGGGTGTAGAGCGGGCCGCCAAGAAACCCCGGCTGCTGGCCGGTGACAACGACCGCCGTCGTCGGGTCGGCCAACTTGGCGGCCATGGCCTCAGCCAGCGGGTGACCGTAGGAGCTATTGGCCTCAGCCAGACCCGTCGCGAGCGCGCGGCGATCAACGAGGGCCTGCTGCGGCCGCGGCAGGGCGCCTGGCGCCAGGAACTCGAGCGGGGCCAGGAGGTCGCGATCGCGACCGGCCAGAAAAGCCTCGGCCAGCGGTGGCAACAAGCCCAGCGCAGCCAGGTCGAAGCTAAGGCTTGCGCCCGACGAAGATGAGGCGTTCACTGTCGCCACCACTCAGTTCTCCTTGAAAGCCGCCGTAAGTCGCCGTGATTTCGAGACCCGCCCTCCCGAGGCCGTTGACGACCTCCTCATGGGTGTAAGCCCTGACACTCTCGAGGTAAGTACGCGTCGGCGAGCCCTTTCGTTCAAGACTGATTCTTTTGTTGATGCGCCGGGTGCCGGCGTCGTACCAACGACGGATATCGACCACTTGACCGTCACGCTCCTCGCGCTCGCCGGGCTCGAGGGTTGCCAGCACCTTCTCGCTGTTGAAGAGATCGATCATGCAGCGGCCTCCCGGAGCCAGCACGCGAACGATCTCGGCCAGCACTTCGAAGTTCTCCCGCTCGCTCTCGAAGTAACCGAACGAGGTGAAGAAGTTCAGGACCCAGTCGAAGGTGCCGTCGGCGAACGGCAGATCGCGCATGTCGCCCGCCACTCGCGGGATATCCGCACCCTGGGCCAGCAAGGTGAGCGACAGGTCGGTCCCCAGAGCGCGATGACCGCGCTTGCGGAGTTCTCGCGTGTGGCGTCCGGCGCCGCACGCCAGGTCGAGCACGGCGCACGGCTTGCGTTCGGTGAACAGGGCCTCGACAAAGTCGATGTGGCCCCGCGCCTCACCGGCATCGCGGTGTGCGTAGAGTTCGAGGTAGTCCTCGCCGAACCACTCCTTGTACCAGGCCACGGCCGGGATCATAACCGGCCTATCCGGCGGCCGCGCCTGGGGTCTCCTAGGCGCGCCGCCGGGCGCGGTGTGCGGTGCTTGTTCAGCTCGCCGGATCGACCGCCGCGGTGAGCGCCAGCTCAGGATCAAGCTGCGCCAGGAACGCGACGGTGAAGGCGCGATAGGTAACGATCAGGGGCAACAGGACGGCCGTGCCGACGTAGGGCAGCACCAACAACATGAAGCCCAGACAGCACGTCATGACACCGGTCACCATGACCGCGATGGCAGCCAGCACACAGAGGACGAAGACGAACAGACCGCAAAGCAGAAACGAACCCTTGTTGGCGGCAAAAAGCAAACCGAAACGCCGCCAGGCGTCCATCACCCCGAGGTCGTAGTGGAACATCAGAGGCACCACAAACGCGTCGAGGAAGAAGACCACATAGAGGGCGGCAACGCCCACCACGAACGCCAACGTCGCAGTGCCCACGATACCTGCTGCCGACGCCGCGCCTCCAAGGTGTACCCAACCGTCAGGCCCGAAAGCGAGCCACGCGAAGAGCCCGACCACGCCCAAGGCCAAAGGCAGGCAGAGGAGACCGGCGATCAGACGAAACAGAAAGAGCGAGTTGCCGATCTTCTTGTACCGCCGCCAGGGCTCGGCGATCGCCGCCCGGTTATGCACCACGTTGTCGAGAAAGATGAACTTGCCACGGGAGCTCACCCACAGGACGATCAGCACGATCGCGATGACCGTCAGCACGGCAGCGAAGATCATTCCCGCCATGGCCTCGTCGGACATCAGCCAATTCCAGCCGTGGCGGATGACACCACCCATCTCGTCCGGGTTGTCGATGTCCCAGCTGCCGCGGGCGTTGCCGCCTCCACCACCACCACCGCCGGCCAACCCGGCCAACCACGCCGCAAAGGCGATCACCAGCCACTTGCCGATATTGAACGGCCGGAAGAGCATCTCCACCATCCATCGCCAGCCCTCCGCCAGCGGCTCTGAATAAGACATTCGAACGTCAGCCATGCCTCTCCTCGCTTTCTCTCTTGTTCAGACTACGGGTGCCGCCGAGAGTTTGTTCCAGTGGCTGCGGCGCTGATCTAGAACTGAAAGTAGATGAAGGGTTCGTAGCTCGCGGCAACCCAGGGGAGCGTGAGGGCCACGGCGGCACCGTAAGCCACGGCGAACACCGGGTGCGGCAGCGCCGCCAACCTCGGGGCCAGGTTTGTACGACGAAGCATCAATTGGAGTAGCAGCAACGCCACGATCAGAATCCAGCTCACGGGAGCGATCAGCTCGGCGCCTCCAGAGCGAAAAAGCCCCGCGACGTAGGTCCCCGAATCGGCCAACGACTGGGCGCGGAAAGGGATCCACGCCAGTGTCGCCAGGCCGAGGGTCAAGGCCCAACGGAGCACCCCCAGACGCCGAGCCTCCCGGGCTCGAGTCAGCCGTTCGACGACGAGCACCAACCCGTGGAAGAGACCCCAGATGACAAAGTTCCAACCCGCCCCGTGCCACAAGCCACAAAGCAGAAAGACCAGAAAGAGGTTGACCAGTGTTCGGGTGGGGCCTGACCGGTTGCCTCCGAGCGGCAAGTAGAGATAGTCGCGAAACCAGCTCGAAAGGCTGATGTGCCAGCGGCGCCAAAAGTCCGTCATCGTCGTCGCCAGATAGGGCGCATCGAAGTTGAGGGGCAGGCTGTAGCCCAGGAGTCCCGCCGCGGCGATCGCCATGTCGCTGTAGCCCGAAAAGTCGCAGTAGATCTGTATCGCGTAAAGCGCGGCACCCAGAAGGAGGCTCGACGTGGCCGCCTGGGCCGGATCCGTGAACACGGGATCGACCCACGCCGCGATGTTGTCCGCGACGCAGGCCTTCTTGATGTAACCGAAGAGGAAGAGCAGCAGGCAGGACCGGCCCGCCACCTCAGCGAACGGCCGAGCCGCCTTCAGCTGAGGAAGAAAGGTACTGGCGCGCACGATCGGCCCAGCGACGAGCTGCGGAAAGAACGCCACGAAGAGGGCGAAATCGGCCAGGTCCTCAGTCGCTTCGAGCCGCCCTCTATAGGCGTCGATCGTGTAACTCATGGTCTGGAAGGTGTAGAAGCTGATCCCTACCGGCAGGACCAGGGACAACGTGCGCGGCTCGATACCGAGTCCCAGGTAGGCGAGGAACTCGACTCCCGATGTGAGGAAGAAATCCCAGTACTTGAACAACCCCAAAACGCCCAGGTTGGCCGCCAGACTCGCGGAGAGCCAGAGTCTTCGCCGCACACTCCCACCCGGCTCGGCCCGCATGCGCAAAGCGGCCACGAAGTCGACCAGGGTGGAGAAAACAATCAGTCCCAGGAATCGCCAATCCCAGCCGGCATAGAAGGCATAGCTGGCCACGAGAAGCCAGAGCTTGCGGGCGCGGTGATTGCGCAGTGCCCAATGCACGCCGAAAACAACGGCGAAGAACGCCAAGAACCGCGCTTCAGTGAAGAGCATGGCCTAAGAGTTTTCCCGCCGCCTCAGCTCCGCGACAAAGGTCTCGGCCACCAGGGTCGAATAGCGTCGCGCCGCAGCCGCCGTGAGATGGACCTCGTCGAAGCGACTTTGCGGCTCGAATAGATCCGGGTGAAGGGCAGGACGATCGAAGTTGAGCAGCAGGGGCCCTGTCTCCCCTCCGCTTTCGAGATCTCGCAGGCGGCCATACCCCGGGGACACCAGTCCCACCGGGCGCACTCCGCGGCCCTGCACCAGCAGAGCTTCGTCGATCCACCGGGCCAGACTCGCTTCGATCACGGGTGAGAGCTCGGCCGGCGGCCGATCTCGGTAGCGCGCGACCGTTCGTTCGTACCGGTCAAGACGCGACAGAAAGCGGCGGTTGCGCCGCTTGAAGTTCTGCCCCTGCTCCGCCTCCAAGCTCTGGTATCCACCCTCGGAGAGCCACGCCGGAGCCACCTCAGGCTGCCACCTCATGCGCTGCCACAGTTCCGGCCCCAGCCCGTAGTTCGACTGCCTCATGCCGAACTGCTTGAGGTGGAACAACAGCGCTTGCCTTCGCTCTGGACCTTCGAAACCGAGCGCTCGACTCATGCTCACCGCAGCCAAGGTCTGCCGCGCGGTGTGCCATTCCACGGTGCGGTGTGTCTGTTTCTCCTCTCTCGGGGCGCGCACCCCCAGGTCCAGGAACAGATTCTCGAGGTTGCCAGTCGGCCGCTTCACGAGAAACCTCACCAGGCGGTCGATCTCGAATCCTCGCATGCCGGGTTCTCCGAGGTTAAGAGATCGAGTGGGCATACCAAGCTGCGCCATCCGTGCGTCGAATTCTCTCGGCACGACTCCTCGGTAGACCCGACTCGTCCCCACAAAGAGCGTGTCGAAGTCCTCTGAATGATCGAGGTAGTACTGGAGCCGGTCGGCCGGAGGGAACGAGGTCGCCGCGGGTGTAGCACCTCGCAGCAGGGCCGCCACCACAAATGCCGTTCCCACAGCCAGAACGACCGACAGCGCCAGCCTTCCCCGGGTCACCCGCCGGGCCGACTTCTTGGGCGTGAGGTGCCGCCCTTGGCGTGCGGTCTCAGCAGCTTCCGAGGTGCGAGAAACTCCCATAGAGAACGACACCCTCCCTCAACTCCTTAGCTCAGGCGACGGCGAGCGTAGCAGAGGTGGATTCTGTATCGCGCTAGTCGGAGGGCCGCTTGTTCGGCACCCAAGCACCAACCAAGACGACGATCTGCTTCATCACCACGACGGCCATGCCCCAAGCAAAAGGCAGCCAGATGGGCAGGCTCTCATGGCCGGCGTAGCTCCACGCTCCGCCCGCCACCGCCACGAACTCGCCTGCCGGGCCGAGCACAAAACCGGTCAGGAAACAGGCCAGCGTCTCGGCACTACGCCAACGGTAGAGCACCAAGCCGCTCATCGGGAGGTAGATCGCGGTCAACAAGAGCGGCCGGGGCCACAGCAACGCCGCAAGCGAGATCACCGCGACATAGATCATCACCACGAGCACTAATTTGACGGCCCGGCTTTCTGAAGGACTCGCTGCCGGCGAGGCCAGCTCGACAGACGAATCAAGTGCGCCGTGCGGGGACGGCTCTACTATCCGATTCAGCGAGGTCTCGGGCTGCATCAGTCCCTCCTGTGCTCCAGCGAGCGTCGGTCGAACCCAGGTTTTCAAGTTCTGCCGCCATCCTACCTGTTGGCCCAGCACCGAGCTTCCTATTGGGTTTCTAACGCAAGAGGTCAAACAGCCGGCTGTACTTGATGATCAGATTGCGATCCGGGACTCCGGTCCCGAACGAGCCGATTTCCCGCACCTCGTTGTAGACCACGAAAAGCCCGGTGTTCGCGTTCTGCAACCACCCGAAACGCAGATTCGTCGCCCAGCGATCGGCGCGGTCGTTGTACTGCACCAGCGTCTGGACGAAGATCCTCGGAGTGAAGGAGTAGGACAATCGAGCCCGCCCGAGATTGGTCTCGAAGCTGCCTCCCGGCAACTCGACATCGTTGTAGTTCCAACTCAGTTGGCTGGTGAAGGCTTCGCCCACCCGCCAATTGAGTGCCGGCGACAAGGCGGTACGGTCGCCACCGAAAACTCCGCCGCTTGTGAACCGGCTCTCGAACGAGACCTTCGCACCTCGATTGGTAAAGAAGACGAGCTGCAAGTCCTCGTGGTCGTAGGTCCCGGGGGGCACGACGATGCCGGGTGAGATCTGGAATGGCTCGCTGACTCCTTCACGAGTGAAATTGACCCCGGTATGGAGCTCGTAACCGTTCGCCCACTCCCAGTGGTTGTCGACGTGAAGGTAACCGGTCTCCTGAAAGTCCTCGGAGTTCCAGAAGCCGCGGTAGGAGATGTGGGGGCGCAACTCGTGCAACCCCGCCCAGTCCTTGGGACGGACACGGTAGAGGACGAAGCCCTCGGGTTTGCGATAGCCGCGACGTTGCAAGAAGCCGACCTCGGGGTTGAAGCCCTCGCCCACTTCGGTGTATCCGATGGAGCCGATCAGGGTGTCGGAGTCGTAGCGCGCCGCCAGGCGGTAGGCGTGGTCGTCGCTCTCGATGCCCGGCGTGTCGGTCTTGGCGACAAAGCCCGAGACTTGGCCGTACTGGCCGAGGCCCCACCGACCGTCGAGACCGAAGGTCGTGTTGTCATCGTCCGATCCCCCAGACTCTGGACCCGAGCCCTGGCGGCCGACGAAGATCGCGCCGAGCGAAGAGCGGTTGGGCAGGTCACGGCTGTAGCGCGCCACCGCAAAGTCATTGCGCGGTGCGACTCCCGGCGTCTCTTCAGCCCGCATGTAGAGCAAACCGATGTTGCTGTGTCCGGCCTTGCCGGAGAGCCTGAGGCCCGCCTCGATGGGGATCTCCTGTCCGGCGGGCCCAAGCCCGATGCGGCGGCTGAAGAAGAGCTCCAGCTCTTGCGACACGCCAACCGAGAAGAGCCCCGCGTTCTCCAGAAAGAACGGCCGCTTCTCAGGAAAGAAGAGATTGAACCGGTCGAGATTGATCTGCTGCTCGTCCGCCTCGACCTGGGCGAAGTCGGTGTTCACCGTAGCGTCGAGCGTAAGGCTCGGTGTGACGCTGTACTTGAGGTCGAAGCCGGTCTCGCTGTCGCTCTCGGTCGAAGTACCCGCCACCCCAGCGCGTCGGCTGTCGACCAAGACGTAGGGGGTCAGTTGCAGGTTGCGCTGCTCCGGCGGGTCGATTCCCTCGAGATCGCCTGCCAGCGACACCCAGTAGAGATTGAACTGGCGATCGAGCGGCGACCAGTAGGCCACCTCATTGCGCCGACGAATGTTGCGCTGAAAATTGACCCCCCACCGCTTCTGGCTGCCCTGGGAGTATCGAAGCGTGCTGAAAGGGATGGCGAACTCGGCGCTCCAACCGACCTCGCTGACCCGGGTCTTGACCTCCCACACCGCGTCCCAATTCAGGTTGAAAGCATTTCCGGCGCTCAAGCCACCTTGAGTCTCACCCGTCACCTGACCGTCATACTCGATGCCGACCGGGTTGGTGCCGAAGACGAAGCCGCTCTGCAGGTCCGAGTAGGTATCGAGAATGAGTCGGAAACTGTCTGTTTCGTCGAGGGAGACATCCCGCCGGCTACCCGAGGCGATGATCCCGTCCGGATCGCGATCGAAGCAGACGACACCGATGAAGAGGGTGGCGTCGTTGAAGCCCACTCGCACCTCGGTGCGTTCGGACGCCGCTTTGCCCTCATCCGGAGTGCTTTGGACAAAGTCGCCGGTAGGGGCCACAACCGTCCAAGCAGCGTCACCCAGGACATCACCGTCGATCGCAGGAGCCTCCTCCAACCGAACGGCGGTGAGCGAGCGAGCCGCCCCCGCAACCTCCTGTGCCCAAGACGCGGTAGCCGGAGCGAAGTGAAACACCACCCCCATCAGCAGCCACGAGAAGCCGCTCGATCTCCGTCGCCTACTCATCGAACGGGCATTGTACCCAGCGAGCCGCGTCGCTTCTTCACCCCGTCGGGCGGGTCACTTTGGCGGTCGCGGGGAACCTGAATCGAACGTCAGAGGTTCAGCGCGGTGCCCTGCGGTCCGGCCGCCTCGAGATCCCCAAGGGTCTGATCGAGCGACCCTCGATTCAACAAGCGGCCATTGAGGATGACGGCTTCGATGGTGCGCAAGGCGGACAGGTCGTCGAAGGCGTTTCCTCGTAGGAGCACCAAGTCTGCCGGCGCTCCCTCGACCAGTCGGCCGGTCAGCGAATCCGCTCCGAAGCGAGTGCCCGGTCCTCGGGTGGCGGCTTCCAGCGCTTGGCGTGGCGTGAGGCCTGCCCCAGCGAACAACTCGATCTCACGATGCAAATCGTAGCCGGGGAGGATGCCTACTCCCAGATCGGTCCCGACTCCAACGGGCGCTCCGGCCCGACTCGAGCGACTCACCATGCTCTGCCCGACCTCGACCAACGAGCCGCGTAGCTCGATCACCTGCGGGTTGCGGTCAGTCTCGCTTGGCGGCCCCTGGTCACGCCAGCGCTCGTAGAGGGCTGAACTGACATAGCGCCAGCGGGGGTCCGGAGCGTCGTACAGGGCTGCTCGCTCCGCCCGAACCTCATAGGCCCGCAAGGTGGGGACGAAAAGCGTCTGCCGCTCGGCAAAGCAAGCCACCAACGGTTGAGCCTCCGACTCGACCCAGGCCGGCAAGGCCAGAAAGGCTTCGAGTTCGCTGGCGAAACCCGCGATGTACTTGCCCTCGAAGAGCGTCGCGATGTGTTCGACCGAAGCCTGTCCTGCCCGACAGGCCTCGAGCGGCGACACCTGCAGCGGCACGTGGCCGGCGACCGCGAGGCCAGCCTGGGCGGCGTGCTCGAGAAGCGCAAAGTAGACCTCGGATTCCGTGGCGTTGTGGGTCTTGAGGAAATCAACTCCGGCCTGTCGCAACTCGGAGACCACAGCCGAAGCTGCAGCCGGCGAGTCGATGACGCGGTGAAACGCGGCGTTGGGCGCGCCGTTGAGGGTCGGTCCCGCGTAGAGGATCCGCGGGCCGAGAAGCTCCCCTGATTCGATTCGCCCGCGGAGTGCCTCGACTCCATCCAAGTGCCCACCCAAATCCCGAACGCCGGTCACTCCCTGGGTCACCAACAGTGGCGGCACGCTGTCATCGAGCAGGGAGAGATGAGTGTGGAGATCCCACAACCCGGGCAACAGATAGAGCCCCGTCCCGTCCACCACCTGCACGCCGTCCGGCACTGCGACGCCGAGGCCCACGTAGGAGATTCGCCCCTCGGTAATCAGTACCTGGGATCCTGCACTCTCGATGCCGCTGCCCGGGTCGAGCAACGCAACGTTGACAATCGCCAGAGAAGGTCGTGGCCCTACCGGCTGTTGCGGGCGCGGGGAGCAGCCCGCCAGGCCAGTCAGCAGCACGACGGTGAGTAGGCCGCACGGCAGCTTGCGCCAAGCGTTCTTTACAGCCCTAGCACCACCTCTCATGCCTACAGTACGGCTCCATTTTGAATCTGTTGCAGCTCGATCCTCCACCGAGTACGGTCGGATTCGTCAATCGAAGGAGGCCCTTCGACTCGGACGGCGGTGAGCGCACAACGTCAGTCGTCCGTGCTGACGAGCCCCACCGTCTCGGCCAAAGCCTTGAAAGCAGACTCTGAGTGAAGCTCCCGGTAGGTCGGACGGACTCGCAGAAAGACGAGGCTCGGGCTGCGAGCCTCGGCGGCCTCTCGAAGGCGCTCCAGGGCACCGGCCGAGTCTCCCGCAGCGATCGAGGTCATGGCAAAGAGGGTCGCAGGGACGAACTTCTCACTCGCGACTTGGCTGAGCTCCTCGATAAGCTCCACCATTCGAGGGCGGTCGCCGGCCTTGCCGACCGAGTAGGCCAGCATGGCCGTCGTCTCCGGCGCGCCGCCGGTGATTTCAATTGCGCGCTCGCCGGCCGCGATGGCTTCCTCGTGACGGCTCTGTTCGGTGAGAACCTGGCCGAGAATCTGATGGCAGAGGGCAAAGTCCGGCTCGATTTCAAGCGTCGCGCGAAGGCTGGTTTCGGCTCGTTCGAACTCACCCGCGAAATAGTGAAGCAAGCCTCGAGAAGCCAGGATCGGGGTGGACAGTGGATCCAAGCGTCGCGCCCGATCGAGGCTCTCTAGCGCCTCCTCGAAGCGGCCCAGAGGCACGAGATGGTTGATCGCGTACCACTGGTGGGCGATAGGGTTGTCGCGATCCAAGTCGACTGCCTGCTTGAAGCTCGCTTCGCCTTCGGTCCACGACCATTCATAGGTCGACTGGACGCAGCCCAACGCCGCGTAGGCTTCCGACTGGTCGGCATCGAGGGCGATCGCGTTCAGCGCCGACGCTTTGGCCTGCGGCATTGACTCACTCGGCGGCTCGATTCCATAGAGCCCCAAAACCGCCCAAACATTGGCCAGGCCTAGGTGGGCCGGCAAGTAATCGGGCGTAATCTCGACCGCCGCCTGAAAGAAATTGAGACTCCCCTTGAGCGCGACGGTGGTGCGCTTGTTCCACAGGTGGCGGCCCTTGAGACACAGATGATAGGTCTCGAGATCATCCTCGGACGGCTTGCCTGAGGGCTCCTTTGGAGGATTGACAATCTGCGCGTCGAGGGCATGGGCCACCTGCTCAGCGATCTCCTCTTGGATCTCGAAGACATCGGTGGCCTCGCGATTGAACCGCTCGGCCCACAATTGAAGACCATCGCTCGCCTTGGTCAGCTGCATGTTGATGCGGAGCCGATCCCCGGAGGTGCGCAGACTTCCTTCGAGCACGGCATCGACCCCGAACCGCCGGGCAATCGAGATGACATCTTCGCTAGTGCCCTTGAGTTGGGAGAAGGAACTGCGCGAGGCCACCCGCAGTCCGTCAACTCCCACGAGCGATGTGATGAGGTCTTCGGCTATGCCGTCACAGAGATATTCCTGGTCGCGTTCCCGACTCAGGTCGGCGATGGGCAGCACGAGGACCGAGTTGACCGAGGGGTCGTCTCCAGTACCTCGAGAGACTGGCTCGGGTACGGCCGGCTCCGATGCCGTTGGCACCGGTGCTGAAGCCACCGGAGCTGGCGGATCTGGCACGGCCTCGGCGGGCGCCGCCGGAGGGTCCGGTGCGTGCAGAGGTGTTGTGGCGGACGGTGCCGGCGCAATCTCAGCCGGGAGCGGGGCCGCTGCTGTTTGCAGTGCCGGTGACCGCCCGGGACCCGCGATCGACAAGGAGAGAATCTCGCCACCCAACTCGGCGAGGATCTCGTCGATCTGGTGATCGACGGTCCCCGAAAGGGGCTTTGCATCCGTCGGCCGCATGTTGAGCTTCGCCAACCAGGGGACGTTCTGCCAACGGCAAGGCTTGATGACTACGGGGACGATGGTAAGGCCCTCGTTGCCCCGCCGCTCGAGAAGGCTCGGAACCTCCACTCCCATGATGAAATCCGAGGTCAGGTAGTTCGCTGAGACCAGCAACACCGCGATGCTCGATGACTCCATCGCATCGAGGATCGCCGGCTCCCACTCGCTCCCGCCTCCAATGCTTCGATCCTCCCAAACGTCGATCAGACTCTGCTGCTCCAGCACGGAGAGGTGACGCACCAGGCGGTCCTTCCATTCTTCGTCCTGGTGGCTGTAGCTGATGAACACCTTGGGAACGGCGTTGATCTTGTCCTCGATGACTTGGGCGTACTCGAGTAGTGTCTCGAGCTCACTGGCTTCCAGCGTCCTGGGCTTGGAGTCGGCAATACAAAGGGTGCCGATGTTCTGGCCGTTGGCCGCCAGAGGCACTCCGGCATAGAAGCGTAGGAACGGTTCGGCGACGACCAATGGGTGGTCGACGAAGCGCGGGTCGAGCTTCGTGTCCGGGATGATCAGGGGCTGAGTGCCGAGAATCGTGTAGGAGCAGAAGGCCGATTCCCGCCCCATCTCGCACGCCAGGTTGCCGGTCGTTGACTTCAACCACTGACGATTCTCGTCAATGAGGGCTACGTAGGCGATCGGGAAACTCAGTAGCTCGGCGAGCTCCCGAACGACCCGGTCATAACTCTCTTCTGCCGGCGAATCCAGCAGGTTGAGCTCCTGCAGAGCCGCAACCCGCTGGTCGTCATCGTCTGGAATCGGGGGCTTGAGCACTGTCCTCCTCGGAGCAGGAATGACATTAATCCAAATATTGGGTGCTACGTCCATTCAGTTTACGTCATTCGTCTCTGGGCTCGGAAAGCAAAGTAAGCCCTCGACGCCGGGATGCTCGTCAGGCAACAGAACGCGCTAAGCTCCCGACCAGTCCAGACATCCCTGCCTAACGCGAGACAGACGACGGAACTACAGTGAATCGACCCTCTGCCGGCTCCGCGTGGATGATCCTCTCGGCCCTGGCGCTGTGCTACGGACTCGGGGGATACGCGCTGATGGACCCCGACGAAGGGCGCAACGCGGTGATCGCCCAGGCGACGGCCGAAGGCGGTAGCTGGTTGGTGCCGCACTTCAACGGCCTACCGTTTCTCGACAAACCGTTTCTCTACTTTGCCACCACGGCCGCTTCCATGCGCGTCTTCGGCACCTCGGAGTGGGCGGTGCGACTGCCCTCCCTCCTCTCGACCTGGGCCACGCTCGCGCTCGTGGTTTGGTTCTCTCGCCGCCTTTTCGGCTCGGACTCCGGATGGCTCGCGGGGACCGCCTTCGCCACCGGACTGTTGACGGCGAGCTACGCTCGCGCGCTGATCTTCGACAGCATGCTGACCTTCTTCGCCACCCTGTCGTTGGTCGCCTTCTACCTCGCGATCGAGGACGCCCGCTGCGACAAGCAACGCTTCTGGAATCTGGTCGCCTGGGGCGCCATCGCCGGTGGAACCTTCACCAAGGGGCCGGTGGCACTCTTGATTCCCTTGCTGGTCGCGGTGCCCTTCGCCGTTTGGCGCCGCAAGATAGGCCGGGTCTTCCGCCCTCTGGGACTCCTCCTCTTTGTGGCACTCGTAGCGCCCTGGGTCGTTTTCACCGAGCGCGCGGTTCCCGGTTTCCTGCACTATGCGCTAGTGACCGAGACCTGGGAACGACTGACCACCGAGAAGATGCAGCGCACCGGCCCTCCTTGGTACTTCCTGCCGATCATGGTGGGAGGGGCGTTCCCTTGGAGCATCCTGGTCCTGAGCGTGGGCTGGTCACGATTCCGTCAGGCCATGAAGAGCATGGCCAGACCTTCCCTGGTCTTTCTCGGGCTCTGGATCCTCTTGCCTCTGATCTTTTTCTCACTGTCCCAGTCCAAGCGCATCGGCTACGTGCTGCCCTTGATGCCGGCCTTGTCGTTGCTCGCCGCTTGGGCATGGACGGCGGCGCAGTCGAAACAACGCAGCGCCCGCCTCGCCGCAGGAGGTTGGCTGCTGCTCTGTGTGGTCTTCCTCTGGGCCGGTCGCAGCTTCGTGCCCAAAGAGCCCTTCGCCCACCTGGCGTCGTCGATCCCTTCGACCGCCACAGTGCTTGGCCTGGTGATGTTGGTGACCGCAGTCGCCGGTTGGCTGCTGGCTGACCGTCGGCTCTTGGCGCCGATGGTTCTCTCGTTGCCACTGGTCGCCCTGCCCTTCATCTGGGCTTCTCTGTTGGCCGAGGTGTCGGAGATTCGCTCCGGCAAGGCGATGGCCGTAACCGCGGCACCGATGTTGACGGCATCGACCGTAGTCTTCGGGGTAGAGACCTACTCTCCGTCGTTCGCCTTTTACCTAGGGCGACCTCTAGCTCTATGCACTGCGAACGGCTCGCCGCTGCGCAGCAACTACGCCATCCACCTCTACCCACAAATCGTCGGGAACCAGAACCCGACCCTACGACCCGCGGAAGCTTGGCGCGAAGCTCTCGAAGCCTGCTCCCAGCCGTATCTCTTTCTTCTCAAGACTCAGTACGAGGACCAGCGCGCGGTGCTCTCGGCCGCTGGCGTACCGGTGGTCTACTCCGACACGAAGTACACGCTCATGGGACCGTGCCAGGCTCCCACCCGTTCAGCCCCTGACCTCGATGGCGCCGCCGCCCTCGAGCCGGACGCAAGCATATGAATCCAGACGAGCGAGCCCCCCTGACCGCCACCCAGAGCCCGGAGCTTTCGGTGGTCATCCCTTTCTACAACGAAGAAGACAACGCCGACGGCTTGCTGCTCGAGATCGAGGCGGTGCTGAGTTCCGTCGGCCAAAGCTACGAGATTCTGGCCGTTGACGACGGGAGCAAGGATGGAACGCTCGCCGTGCTGAGCGCTCGAGCCGAAGCCAACCCACGAGTCTCGGTCCTCAGCATGGATCGCAACAGGGGCCAAGCCGCCGCGCTCTACCACGGGCTTCGTACCGCGCGAGCGCCCATCATCATCACCATGGACGGCGACGGCCAGAACGACCCGGCGGATATTCCCGCGCTCCTTTCCGGACTCGATGAGTTGGACATGGTTGTAGGCATCCGGGATGCCAGCAAGAGGCGGTTCCTGCGGCGTTGGATGTCGAAGCTCGCCAACGCGGTACGGGGACGCCTGCTCAGAGACCGCATGCGCGACAGTGGTTGCGCTCTCAAGGTGTTCCGCCGTGAAGTGGTTGACGCCTTTATCCCGATGCTAACGCTCTATTCGTTCATGCCGGCCCTGGCGCAGAGCGCCGGTTTCCGGATCGGTCAGCGGAAAGTGAGTCATCGCTCGCGTATGGGTGGCGTGTCGAGCTATGGCCTGAGGCAGTTTCTCTGGCGGCCACTGCTCGACTTGATTGGCGTCTGCTGGTTTATTCGGCGCCGGTTCAAGCTGCCCCTCGACTAAGCCTGTTCGCTCGCCGGCCCGCCGTCTGTCTTTCGGTGGCGATAGCCGCTCTCCGGGAACGCAGCACACGGTCGTTGAGCGAAATTCGGCGACTCCCCCGCCTCAATCGCCCGCAGGGGGTACACTGGGGCGTCGTGAGGCTCACCGAGCCAAGACCTCAGCCAAGGCTGATCATCGCCCCAAGAAGGGAGTCAATACCATCGCAAGACCAGGCCCCCAGTCCCTAGCGAAGCGCCAACGCGAGCAGAAGAAGAGAGAGAAGAAGCTCGCCAAGAAGGAAAAGATGGACCTACGCAAAGCCCAGAAGGCACGCGGAATCGATCCGCTCGCTCACATCGAAGACGAGTTCGCCACGCCTCCTCAGGAGACCCCTCCTAGCGACTGACGCTGCCGGGCGCCGATCGACGGGTGCGCTTCCCGAAGAGATCGGGGGCGCAGTACCGCAGACTCCCGCACCTGGATGGGGGGTGTCGGCATCAGCCGCGAGCGCTCACCCTTTTAGTACGCCCAACTGAGTCAGGCTCGAAGGAGTCGCTTCTGATAGCGAGCCTGGACGACGTCCGTCAGTACCAGCACGCCGATCACGAAGTAGAACGTGGTCTTGCTCATCGCTGTCACCTCGTTGCCGAAGAGTTTCAGGTGGGCCAGATGGCCGCCCTCGGAGAGCAGCATGATGCCGACGATGAAGAGAATGAAAAGGCCGAGTACTTCGTAGAGGCGGTTGCGTTCAAGAAAGACCGAGACGCGGTCCGACAGCCAGACCATCAAGACTCCACCAATCACGACCGCGGTCGCCATGATCGCGAAGACATCGGTCAACGCGATGGCACTGAGGATCGAGTCGAAGGAGAACACCAGGTTCATCAAGACGATCCACGTGATCGTCTTGCCGACCGAGCGCGGTTTACCCGTCTCGGAGTCTGCCGCCTCCAGGTTCATCATGTGAAAGATCTCTTTGGTGGCGGTGTAGATGATGAAAACGCCGCCCGTCAGGACGATCAGGCTATGGACGGTGAAACTCCCTTCCAAAACCCCTCCCAGGTACGGCTCGAAGATCGGTTCTTGAACGAAGCCGATGAGGCGGGTGAGTATGAAGAGCAGACCAATGCGAGCCGCAATCGCGATTGCGATGCCAACCCGGCGCACCATCGCCTGTTTGGCGAGAGGAGCGCGCTTGGACTCGAGTGAGATGTAGAGCAGGTTGTCGAAGCCGAGCACGGCCTGAAGTAGGACGAGCAGGACGAGTGCGACCAAATTGGCCGGGGTGAAGAGTTCAGTCATCGGTGTCTCCGTAGTTTCGTGCCAAGAGACTCTCGGTGGTCTCCGACGCACTCTAGTGCAACGGCAGTAGCAAGGCCTTCGATCGACCTCGGCGTCAACCTGCAGGCCTGCGAGCGCAGGTGTAACGGAAGCTCAGGGAACGGCTACCGACCAGGCCGAGGTATCGCCGGACTCGAAGCCGTCGGCGCCTAGCCTAGCCCCAGACAAGGGCCTCGAGGGATGACCCGAGTCCTACTCGCCGCCGTACGCAAGATCCATGCGCCTCACCTTGCGCGCGGCGACATAGAGAACCAACAGCGTAAAGCCGATCGCGCCGGTGACAGCCAGCCAGGTCGGCGCTGGAGATCCCACCACCTCGAGCACGCCTCGGGCGAGCGGGATCGGGTAAAGGGAGTGCAGGTGGAAGACCACGCTGAAACGCTTCAGCGTCGGCGGCAACAGAAGGTTGGCGGCCTCCCAGCCCCAGATCAGAGCCGCCGGTATCACCGGGTTGCGGAACAGAGTACCGACGAGCAGGAAGAGCGCCCCGTACCCGGCACAGGCGAGGAATGCGACCCCGACGTAGGTCACCAGATTGGACAGGCCCGGCCCCGAAAACATGTAGTTCCCGAGTTCCGACATCCCCCAGGGCGAGACCACGATGAGGAAGAGGGCCGCCGTGCCGACCATGAAGACCCCCGCGCTCGCGATCAGGGCCGCCAAGTATTTGCCGAGAGCCACTATCTCGCGCTTCACCGGTGTCAGCAGGTAGTAGTGCAGGCTGCGCTCCAGGATCTCGGAGCGGTAGAGGCTGACGAAAAGAAACATGGCACTGAAGAAAATCGACACCCGGATGTAAAACTCAAAGAGGACCGTGAAGACCATGACCGCCTCGGGCGGGCCCGACAGCTCCTCCGTCGGGAACGGCGTCAACACCCAAATCGTCACCAGGAAGATTGGCGCGAACGCGAGGAAGTAAAGAGCAAGCGAACGGGGTGAGAGCAGGGCGCGACGCAGATCCAGACGGCAGGTTCCCATCAGTTGACGGGCCATGAGTCTCCAGTCGCGGGTCGAGGCACTCATCCGTACTTCCTTTCGTCCTCGATCAGATACTGGTAGACGGCTCGCACGTCGGAATCCGCCAAGCGCACCTTGCGCACGTTGACCTCGAGCCCGAGTACGATCTCCTGCAACTGCTCGTAGAAGTGGCCTGCTTTGCGAGTTCGGGCGAGGAAGCCCTGCCCATCGTCGTTGAGCACAACCTCGACCAGGTGGTCCTGAAGGAAGAGTCTCGAGGCGACTTCCTTGGCTCGGTCACACCGCACCAGGACCTGGATCGGGTGCTCCTCCATCTCGACTCGCACATCATCGACTTCGCCCTCGGCCACGATGTATCCGCCGTCGATAAGAGCGACCTGGTCGGCCAGCACATCGACCTCGTGCAGGATATGGCTCGAGATCAGCAGGTGGCATCCCGCTTCCGCCATCTCCCGAAACAGCCCCGTCACTTCGGCCCGGGCCATCGGGTCGAGGCCGTTGAGGGGCTCGTCGAGCACCAGGACTTGGGGGTTGTGGGCCATCGCCTGGGCCAACCTGGCCCGTTGGCGCATCCCCTTGCTGTAGCCCGCGACCCGCCTCCGTGCTGCGTCGGTCAAGCTCACCCGTTCGAGCGCCTTCCAGGTCATCGCCTCGGCTTCTGCGTGCGGGTAGCCGTGAACCCGAAGATAGGAGTAGATGAACTCGTAGCCCGACATGCCGGGCGGGAAGGCGTCGTACTGGCTGCAGTAGCCGACCTTGCGGAAGAGTTCCTCGGGCCGTTCGGTCTCGATTCCCAGAACGGTCACCAGGCCTTCCGAGGGCTTGAGCAGGCCCGTGACTAGATTCATCAGCGTCGACTTGCCGGCGCCATTGGGTCCCACGAGACCGGTAATGCCTTCGCCGATGACCAGGTTGACCTGATTGACGCCCAGGACCTCGCCGTAGAACTTGGAGACGTTCTCGAAGCGAATCGTCCGGTCGCCGCTCATGAGATCACCTCATAGGCCCGAATGCGACGTGCCAGGAGCCAGGTAGAGAGGCTCACCACGAGGAGGAGGGCAACCCAGACCGAGCCGCCCGGGACTCCGTCGGGCAGGCTGAAAAAGAACGGCGCAGTGGTGTCGAACAGTTGAGCCCACACCCGGCGGATGTTGTGGTGCAGATCGACCAGATGGCCCAAGTCCGTGTGGAAGAGGGCCTTGACGATCTGGGCGAAGAAGAACCCTCCGAAATAGACCAGGAGCAATACGAAGCCTGCCACCGGTCGCCATTTCACCCAGGCGGAGACCGCCAACGACATGAAGGCCAACACTACGATCCAAATCCAGGACCCGACAAAGAGGGCGAGCGCCGAACGCCAGTTCTCCGCCGCCCAGCCGGTGCCCTCGAGGGCCACCTGCATGCCCCACAGTAGGAGCCCGGGGACCCAGGTAATGAGCGACACCAACAACGCCAGCACGGAAGCCTTGCCGGCCACGTACTGAGATTTGCTGAACGGACGACACATGTAGAGCGCGAGCCCATTGTTGGCCAGGTCGCGCGACACCAGCCGCGGTCCCGAAAAGAGGACCAGCAAGAACGCGGCTGTCCCCTGGAAGCGCATGAAGAAGCCGAAGAAGAGCTCGTCGATCGTCACCCAGTTGTCGATGTCCTCGCCGCCGGCAGCCAACAGCTCCATGACGTCGGCGTTGTGGCGAATGTAGATCGGCAGGATGCAGAGCAGCGGGAAGATGAAGCAGAGCGTCATGAAGACGATGAACAGCTTGGAACGGAATAGGTCCTTGAGCGCGTAGCGCGCCGGGATCAGGAAACGCCAGCGACTCGACGTCAGGGCTCCGTCATAGGGCTTGAAGCTGCGTTGGTAGACCGCCATCAGTTGGTCTCCATCGCCTTCAAGAAGATGTCCTGCAGCGAATCTCTCTTGTAGTCGAGGTGCCGGATCTGGGAACCGGTGGCCGCGGCCACCTCGTACAGTGCCCGCACCTCCAACTCCGGCGGCATGACCAGGCGGATTTTCTGCTTGCCATCGACGGCGCACTCACACCCGAGGGTCGCGATCTGCTCCAGAAAACGCTCAGAATCTCCGCGGACCTGCAGCTGCAGGAACTTGCGATTCTCGCGCCGCTCCTCCTCGAGGCTGCAACGATGGGCGATCTCGCCCTGTTTGAGGATGAGGACCTCGTCGCAACACTCCTCCACGTCGCGCAGCAGATGCGACGACAGGATGATCTGGATCTCGCCGCTGTCGCGAATGTCGCGAATCAGCCCAACCATCTGCTCACGAGCCGGCGGGTCGAGACCGTTGGTCGGTTCGTCGAGAAAGAGCAGCCGGGGTCCGTGCACGATGGCCTGCGCCAGCTTGGTGCGTTGCTTCATGCCGAGCGAATAGGTCTCGAGATTGCGATAGCGCGCCTCGCCGAGGCCGACGCAGTAAAGAGCTTCGTGTGTCCGCTCGAGCGCCGCGGCCTTTGGCAGTCCCGAGAGTTCGGCCATCATCCGGACGAACCGCACCGCCGTCATCCCCTCGATGAAGCTGTCGCGCTCGGGCATGTAGCCTATCAACGACCGCGCCTGGCTTACCGCCGAGCCTACGTCCCGGCCCAGAACCTTCGCCGATCCCGAGCTCGGAGAATGAAAGCCCAGCAGGGCATGGATCAGAGTCGTCTTGCCCGCGCCGTTGGGTCCAAGAAGGCCCAGCGCCCGAGCGGAGAAGCTCCCGTTGAGTCGCGAAAGCGCCTCCAGGCGGCCGAAGCGAACCGTCAGATCCTGGAGTTCGATGACCGGGGTCATGCTCTCACTACGCTGCCGGGCGGAGCGAGTTTCGCCCAGCTGCCGGCCCGCCTGAAGCCACGTTCCCGTGGTTCGAGTCGCTGCTTCCCGCTGGCACCCTTATCGGCATCTCGATGCCGTGTCCTCCGTCGCCGATTCCAAGGCCTCCGCCACCGAAACCCAGCAGGGCGGGCAGCCCTGCCGACAGCAAGTCGCTGATACCGCCGGCGGCGAAGACGATGCGGTTCTCCTCTGCATAAGCGTAGGCCAGGGTCGGTTCAGTCTGTCCGCGCAGCTCCTCGAGAGCTCCCAGCTGCCCCTCGGTCAGACCTCCCTCCGCTATCTTGTCAGCCAGGGGCTTCAATAGCTCGAGAGCGTCCTGGTAGAAGAGGGCCGAGAAGTTCACATTGCTGTCGGCCGGCAGCAACTTCGAGAACCGGCTGGAGCTTGCCAACGTGTAGCCGGACTCGCGAAACCGGATCGCCCGATCGATCACGCCACGACTCGCGCCCATGACCATGTATCCCTCGTCGAAAGTGAGCTGGAAGGCGTCATCACCGCCCACCCCGTGGTAGGTACGGCCGGCCACCTCTTCTTCGACCCACTCCAGACGCTCCAGGCCTTCAGTGGCGCGTTCGTCGTTTGCCGCTTCGAGTAACCGCTGCATCGCCCAAACAAGCTTGTCGGGATCGTAAACCTCGACGATCACTTTCCAAGCCGGTTTCGGCAGGAGCGGACCGTCGAGAGCCATCGCTACCTCGCCGCCCAATGCGGCCGCGACATCGTCGCGCAGGCTGATGCCCAGCGTGTCCTGAATTCGCTGGAGTTCGCCAGCCGGGTTGTCCTCTCCCTCCGACTGCTGCGAGATCAAGGCAAACACTTCGTCGAAGATCTCCACCGGCCGCTTGAGAACCGCGGCAGCCGCCAGCTTGGCGTCCGGTGAGACGTAGTCGAGCGAGCCCATCGGCGCCGGCTCGGCAAGCCAGGCCGCCACTCCGCGCCGGGGACCGTCGAAGGCCAGTACCGCATTGTTCTCCGTGCGCTCGCCCACTCGCCGTTGCTGCAAAATCAAGTGGCGGGCGTCGAGCAGACCGAGTTCGCGCATCGCATCGCGTTCTTCTCCGGCCTCGGGACCATTCATCTGGACCAAGCTATGCAAATCGGCGCCGATCAAGATCTCTGCGCCGCCGCGGTAGGCGTCGGCCAGATGGCGCTTGAAGCCCTCGGGTGCTGCCGCCGCAACCTGGATGCGAGCCACCACGTCGCGCACGTTCTGAGCTTCGGGGCCGGCCACCATGGTGTCGTCACCGAGCCAGACGTAAAGCGACGAGGCGTCTCGAGCCGCCGACTCCGCGTTCTCCAGAAACACGATGTCTCCGGCCGCCTCATGCTGCAGTGCGGTCTCCATCAGGAAAACCCGCAGGGAGGCCGGATCGACCAACTCGGCCATCACCAGCGGCCCCTTCATCTCGCCGTCGGCGCCGACTGCGGCGGTGACGACGATCTCCTCGCCCAGGTAGCTGCCGACCTGAGCCAGCACACCGGAAAAGGAGTTGAAGTGCGCTTGGCCGTCCGAATTCTGCTGGCTGTTCCACCACTCACTCAACAACGGGCTCTCTGCGATTCGCTCTTGGACGATCCGGTTGGCTTCGCCAAGGGTCTCAGCAAGGTTCGGAAAGGCCGCGTAGAAGGCTATGTCGTCACCCGTCAGGTCGAGCAGCCGGCTCGAGTAGCGCAGACCCGGTCGCGGTAGATCACGGGCCAGGGCCTGGCGCAACTGGGTCACCTCTTGCAGCAGTTCGAGGTAGCCATCGACGTTCCGACTCCACGCGATCGAGTCCTGCAAGCGTCCACCGACGCTGCTGGCATAGGTCGCAGTCCGATCGCCCGCGAAGAGCATCTCCTCGCGACCGGCGTGATCGACTTGGACTTCACCCTCGATCACCGCAATGCGAGATCCCTTCGTGCCGTGACTCACGGCGAAGATCGTGCCCTTGACCGAAACCAGGCAATCGTCGGTCGAAACGTACAGCCGGCCGCGACCCTGCGGGGCTGCTTCGACGATCACGTCGCCTCGCTCCACACGCACGGTGGTCCCTTTACGGGCTTCGACAGAAAGCTCGGTTCGGCCGCGCACTTCGACTCGCGAACCATCGGCCAGCCGCAGATAGGAACTCTCGCCGGGCGCACTCAGCACCCGATCCCCTACCGCCAACTCGGTGCCGACAGCGACAGGCTCCAGCGTGGCGACTCGGTAGAGGCCTGCCCCAGCCGACTCGACGACTGCACCGTAGGGCAGTGAAGGACCCGCGTTCCAGGCCAGATAGCCGATGCCGGCCGCGATCAAGGCAACAGCTGCCGCCGCCAGCCACTCGAATCCACGCGAGCGAGATCGTCCGGCTTTCGGTGCGCCATTGGATACCGCGGCGGTCTCGCCGGAACGAGCCACCTTGAGCGCCCGACGACAGGGCACGCAATGCCGGGCGTGATCCTCGAGCAGCAATGTCCGCGAGGGCGCCAGATCTCCAGTGAGAAACGCGGGAATCAGCTTCTGATAGTCGCCGCAACCGCGAATCGCCTCAACCTCGGCCGCTTCGGTGGTTTCGATCGAAGCATTCTCCAATCGCTCCCAAACTCGGGCCGTAATCTCCTGGGCCTCGGCCTCGGAGATTTCACTTCCTCGAACCTGCCTCGAGGCCCGCTCAATCTGTTCTCTTGTTTCGCGCTTTCGAGTTGTCATGATGCCTCACCTTCTACGAACTGCTGTAGTTTGGACTGGAGTTGTTTGCGCGTGCGGTGAAGCATCACCGCGACCGTGACGCGACGCATGCCGAGCATGCTCGCAATCTCGCCGTTTCGGAGCCCTTCGAAGTACCTGAGGACAAACACCTGGGCACTCTTGTGCGGTATCCCGAGCAGTGCCTCTCGCAGGTCGCGACGGAACTCCCCGCCGTGCATCAAGCGCTCGGCCGAGGCCTCACCGGTATCGGACAACTCCGCCATGTCGTCGAGCGGAATCGAACTGCTGCGCGACCGTGATCGGAGCAGATCCAACGAGCCGTTCACTGCCGCCCGGTGGAGATAGGCGCCGACCGTATCCGTCAGGACGACCTTCTCCCACCGCCGCGTCAGGCGCAGGAAGACCGTCTGGAGAACGTCTTCGGCGTCCTGGCGGCTGCCCGTGACCCTGAAGGCCGCGGACAACACCCGCTTGCTGTGCTCCTCGTAAAGAGCTGCCAGTGACTCCGGGGGCAGTGACTTGATTGCGTCCTTCTGCTCGGAAATCCGAGTGTTGATCTTGTCCATACGACTACTAAGACGCCAGCGAAGGGAGGTTATTACATCGATTTCGTCCCGCCGGCCAGAATCTCTCCGGTTGTGTGGATCGCAGGCGAGGTCTAGAGTCGGGAAGTCGCCTTCACCATGTTTCAGAGCAGACGTAGCAGGAGGATCTGCCCGAGGTGCAAACCGTGAAGAAACTACTTTTGATCGTACTCGGAGCCATCCTGGTACTGATTCTTGTCCTCGTTTACCGGACGCAAACCATGGCCTCGAGACAGCCTCCGGTCGAACAGGACGTGACCCTGGCGATCGACGAGACGGCTGCTCTCGCCAGATTTGCCCAATCGCTGACCTTTCCCACGGTCTCGAGTCAGGACGGGGGCGAGAACACCACCACCTTTCTCGAGTTCCACGCGTTTTTGCGCGACGCGTTCCCCAAGGTCCACGCCAGCCTGGACGTCGAGACGATCGCCGGCCTGAGCCTCCTCTACACCTGGCCGGGGAGTGACCCGCGGATGGAGCCGGCGTTGTTGATGGGGCACCTCGACGTTGTCCCGGTCAGCCCCGGTACCGAAGGCGATTGGGACCACCCCCCGTTCGGCGGGTCGATCGAGGACGGCTACGTCTGGGGCCGCGGGTCGATGGATGACAAGGGCACGGTCATGGCCCTGCTCGACGCGGTTGAGCGGCTGGTGGACGACGGCTTTGCGCCCCGACGCACGCTCTACCTGGCCTTCGGGCACGATGAAGAGCTCGGCGGCGACAACGGCGCGGCCGCCATCGTCTCCGCCCTCGAGAGCCGAGGGGTCGCGCGTTTGGCCTTCGTGCTCGACGAGGGCGGCGCCATCTCCGAAGGCCTCATTCCGGGCGTTGAACCTCCTGTGGCGGTGATCGGAATCGCGGAGAAAGGGAGCGTGTCGCTTACCCTGAGAGTCGAGGGTCCCGGGGGGCACTCGTCGGCACCGCCGACTCAGACCAACATCGGGATTCTCGCCGCGGCGATCACCCGCCTCGAGGCCGACCCCTTCCCAATGGGCTTGAGCGACGCGAGCCGGAGTTTCTTCGATTTCGTCGGACCTGAGATGCCCTTCGGTCGGCGGTTGGTTTTCGCCAATCTCTGGCTCTTCGAGCCATTGATCGTCCGCGGCATGGCTTCGGCTCCTGCCTCCCGGTCCTCGATTCAGACAACGACCGCGGCGACGATCATCGAAGGCGGCGTCAAATCGAACGTCCTACCCGCCAAAGCCACGGCGACGGTGAACTTCCGGATCCTCCCGGGAGAGACGCCCCACAGCGTTGCCGACCGGGTCAAACAAGTGATCGACGACGATCGCGTCGAAGTGCTCGGCGCGGACAGCGGGCGAGAACCCTCGCCCATCTCTGCGACCGACTCCGGCGTCTTCCGAGTCCTCGGGCGGACCATTCGCGAAACAGCAGGAAAGAACGTCATCGTCACCCCCTACCTGGTTACCGCCGGCACCGACGCTCGGCACTACGCTGGGCTCTCGGATAACGTCTATCGCTTCACGCCGATGCTGATGGAGGAAGACGTGATGACTCGGGTGCACGGGACGAACGAGCGGCTCGGGGTCGATAGTTTCGTGACCTACGTCCGCTTCTTCCATCGCCTGGTGCACAATCTCGACGCGATGTCGCCCGAAGGCGCCTAGGCCGTCGGTCAGGGCGAGCCGGCAAAAGCCAGTAGCCGACCGCGAGTTCTGACGTAGACTTTGCCGTCAGCGAGGGCCGGCGCGGCGAAGATCTCTTCTTCGAGTTCGTGGGTCGAGATGATCTCCCAGTCCTGACCGGTCTGCACGACACTCAACTGGCCTTCGAGGCTGCTGATCAACAGGCGGTCTCCAGCGGCGACCGGTGAGGCGTAGACCTTTTTCGCCCCGACGCGACCGCGCTCGATGACTTCACCCGTTGCTGCGTCGAGGCTGGTGAGAATGCTGTCCTTGATCATGTATATGACGCCATCGACCACGATCGGGGTCGGGATGTAGGAGGCGTTCTGACGGTGGTTCCAAGTAACCTCGGGCGCAGCCTCTCCCGCTGCCAGGGAGATCGCGAAGAGGCCCCAGCCCTCGGCCATCGTCTCCTCTCCGAGCGCCGACCAGTCGCCGGCAGTGAGCCAGCCATCACCGTCGAAATCGACCCAGCCGAAATGGGGCGCCGCCCAGTGGTCGGCCATCTCCTCGGCCGCCAGGCGACCATCGTCGTCAGCGTCCATGGCGCTCAACATGCCGTCGAAGGGTTCGAGCGGCTCTTCGCTGTGATTTGGAGCAACCACGAAGACCTGATCGCCGGCGACTACCGGACTCGCCACCGGACCCGCTCCGAGGCCGGCCACGGTCCACAGGTTCGCACCACTCTTCGGATCGTAGGCATCGAGGTGCTTCGACCCGGAAACCAGAATCATCCGCGGGTCGACGGCGTCGGGAAAGACCACCGGGGTGCTGTAGCTTTCGCGCCGGCTGGCCCGATCCTGGCGCCAAACCTCTTCCCCGCTGGTCTTGTCGACCGCGAGCAGAAACGAACCTCCAGCCTGGTCGCACAGCACGATCACCAATTCGCCAACCAGAATCGGTGAAGCGGCCATACCGTAGTAGTTGCGGAAAGGTCCCAATGGGAGGCGCCAGCGTTCCTCGCCTTCCGAGTCATACGACACCAGGCCCATCTCCTGGAAGAAGGCGTAGACGTTCTCGCCGTCGGTCACCGGCGACGGTGTGGAGGAGTCGGTCGCTGGATGCAGAGTTGCCGCGCGTTCTCGCTCGAGCGAGCGCCACCAGAGAATCTCACCGGATTCGCGCGCCACCGCCAACGTCACCAATCTATCGGCTGCCATGCCGGTCAGAAACATGCGGTCGGGGGCGACCGCCGGTGACGAGCGGCCAAAGGGCACGGCTGCCGACCAGACCAAGGCACCCTCGGTATCGAAGGATGCCGGCAGAGTGGTACCGGCCGAGAGCCCCGAGCCGTTCGGACCTCTGAAGCGTGCCCAGTCCTCTGCCGCTGCACCCGGTGCGCCGAGTGCGCAAAAGATGAGAGCGACCGAACCAACAACGTACCCAAACCGAAGAGCTATCGTTCGCATCACCCTACCCTCCTTGTCTCGTATTGGTTGGTAGCACCTTACCGGATCGCCTCAGCCTCGCTCGGGCAGCCTGCTCGTTTCAGTGCGGCTCGCCTTCGTGCCCTGCCGCCGCGGCCCTATGCCGGTCTTCGCTCTCCTCATCGTGCTCGTCCTCGTCTTCGTGCTCGTCCTCTTCCCCGTGGGTGTGCGACTTGAGACTCCAGGAGCGGGTGATGCCAAAGGAGATGATCGGAGCCAGATCCAACTGCCCGCCTCGCGCATCGAGGTTCTCCGGAATGCGCGCGATGAGCTGCACCGTCCAATCGGCAGAAGGGCTCCAAAAGCCCCCGATGTTGGCCACCATGTCGGTGCGGCCGCTGTTGCGAGCCTCACGGCCGGCCCAGCGAGAGGGCTCCTCGTGGAAGAACTCGAGCTGTGCAAGAAAACTCAACGCCTCGAAGCCGAAGGATGGGCTGACTCCAACCCCGGCCGAGACGCGCTCGCCAGCTCGATAGCCCTTCGAGTTGGTCTCGAACGGGGCAATGAGCCGCAGCCAGCTGACGAAGGGCGCCACGTCGCTCTGACGGTAGCCCGAGACGCTGGCGACCGGATCCACCGTGCCGGAGCCGAAGAAGATGTGCTGATGGGCCATGCCGTCGGCGCCGAGTGCAAACGGGTCCTCCTCCGTGTTCCCGGTCGGCAGTGAAACACCCGCCGCCAAATCGAAGGCCCAGCCGGCGATGTTCAGTGGTTTCCACCGGTAGCGCCCGACAACCGAGACATCGCCGAGCCCGGAGAGCGTCTCGTCCCGATGGTGGATGCTCTCGAAGTCCGGCAGTGGCTCGCCGTCCTGGTCCTCGAAGTCGGCTGATACTCGAACCTCGCGCCAAGGCACGGCCAGGTCGAGCGCCCAGCGCTCGGTCAACCCGAGCGAGAAACGAGCCGTGGCCTCAGCGAGGTCGAGGTCCACCAAATGAGCGGCTGCTTGATCCTCGTGCGGGATACCCGGCTCGAACTGATCCTCGTCGACAGTGTGGCCCGCTTCGAGACCGGTGGTCATCCAGTCGATCGTGAAATGAAATCGACCGGGCTCCAGGTCATAGAAAGTGGCGGAACCTCCTCCCGGGAGGTTGGGGTTGCTTCAGCCGGCTCAGGCACCGCCGAGCGCGACACCGGGGAAAGCAAACAGGCCGGCGGTCGCGATCACCAGGAGGACACGCATCAGCCGTCCGCCGCCGTGCGCACCGATAGGACTGCTCCGCGACCTTTTTCTATTGCCCGTCTCAGACGCTTGAGATCGAGCCCCTCCACCACGGCAATCCGTTTGCCCGTCTTGCCGAATACGAGGACATAGGGCAAAGCTCCCGCGCGCCGCAAGTAGTGCCTTGCCACTGGGCTATCCCAATCGACGACGTCGATCTTGCGCAGGGCCACGTCGTCCGCCACCGCGAGAATCGCCGCCATCTCGCGATCCACCTCGCGACACGGCAGGCACCACTCGGCCCAGAAGTCGACCACGGTCACCTTGCCCGGGACCAGATGAGCGTCGATATCGACGTCGGCTCCCGGCTCCGCGAGCCAGACGACATCGGCTCCTGGGGGAAACGCGGGCTCCTCGGCCAACCCGTCGGCCGCGAAGCCGCTCGCCAGGGCAATCGGAAGCAGCGCAATCGAGAGCAGTTTGGCCAATCTCACCCCGAGAGACTAGCGCAGGTTGCTCCAATCCAGACGGACTATTCGCCCGCCAGATCACGAATCAACGTCTTGGTCATCCGCTCGGTGGTTATGAAGCCCCAATTCCAAGTGTCGTGGTATTCGGCCAAGGGGTTCTCGGCGAGGATCTCTTCCTCGTTCTTGCCCGCATCGAGGAGAGCTCGGACGCGAGCGCTGGAGTTCTCGAGCATTTCGATCGCTGCTTCGAGATCTGCCTTGTCAGCCAACTCTCCGTGCCCCGGAATGATCTTGGTCTCGCTATCAGCCAACGCGAGGATCGCCCGCTGCGCGTCCAGGAAGCCTTGCACGCTGCCGCCGGAATCGAGATCGATGAAGGGGAACAAGCCATGGAACATCACGTCGCCGGCGTGGATTACGTTGTCGTCGCGAAAGTGAATCACCGCGTCACCGTCGGTGTGGGCGTGTTCGACATGGAACACATGGGCGCTGCGACCATTGAGGTGAAAGGTCACGGCATCCGAGAACGTCACGACTGGCAAAGCGGCCTTGGGTGCCGGCACCTGACCGTTGGCAGTGGTCACCCCCTCGGCCGCTAGCCGCTCTCTCAGCTTGTCGTGGGCGACGATGGTGGCGCCTGCTTCGCCCAAGGCCTCGTTGCCGCCAATGTGGTCGCCGTGAACGTGGGTGTTGATCAAGAATTCTATGGGCTGCTCGGTCAGCTGGCCGATCGCCGCCAGGAGCTCGTCAGTCAACGGCGGCAAACCATCATCGATCAGGACCACCCCGTCCTCTCCGGCCAGGACGCCGAGGTTGCCGCCCGCGAACCCACCGACGCCCTCGAGCATGAAGAGCCCTGAAGCAAGTTGGGTGGACTTGAACGAAATTCCGGACTCCTGTGCCGGAGTCGACATCGGCACCAGCACCAGGGCCAGTGCGACTGGTGCAATCAATAAAAGCTTCACGCGCATTGCTTTCTCCCTGAGATCAATCGCCTCTCGAGTCCTTTTTCGGGTGGCCAGCATACCAATCGGTCCCGTCTCCGACTCGGGCTCGCCGCATCCAGCCGACACGACGGGTACAGACCGCTCGCTCCCCTCTGTTGAGCTTCCATTGGAAGAGCCCATCGCCTCGACCATCATGCGCTGCAAGGGCGCCGACCGTCGGACTTGCAACGCAAGGAGGCAACCAATGTTCGCATCATCCTTACGACGCCTCGTCGGCGGCGGGCTCGTCATTGTCCTTTCGGTGAGCCCTACGGCCGCAGCGACGATCACCGTAGACTCGTCCCTCGACGACCTCGATCTGCCACCCAACGGCAACTGCACGCTGCGTGAAGCCATCGTCGCGGCCAACACCAACGCTACTGTCGATGCCTGCGTTGCAGGCCAACAAGGGCCCGGAGTGACCGATGTCGTGATCGTCCCTGCCGGGATCTACACCTTGTCGATCAGTGGCACCGGCGAGGATCAAGCGCAGACCGGCGACCTCGATCTGAACGACAGTGTCTCGATCGAGGGCGTCGGCGCTCGACTCACGATCATCGACGGCGGTGGGCTCGATCGGGTCTTCGACGTAGCTGGCGTCGCGGCAGCCATCTCGGACGTCACCTTGCGCAACGGCCATGCCGGAGGGGGCAACGGCGGCGGCATCCAGAACGGCGGTACCCTCACCCTCGACCGCTCCACCGTTGCGGACAATACGGCGGGGGGGCCGGGCGGCGGAATACGCAACAACAACGACATCTTCATCCTCGACTCGACGCTCTCCGGCAACACCACCAATGACCATGGCGGCGGCATGGACGACCACGCTCAGTCCTTCCTCCAGAACGTCACGGTGTCGGGTAACACGGTCATCGGCGGTGGCGCCGGCGGCGGCCTCTACAACCTGTCCGGCACCAACATGGACATCATGAACTCGACCGTCACCGGCAACAACTCCGGCGCAGGAACCGCACTACACAACGGCGGTAGCACGACCGTCTCCAACGTACTCTTGGTGGGCTCGTGCGACAACACGGTTGCCACAACGAACGGCGGCAACCTCGAGAGCCCAGGCAACGGCTGCGGACTCAACGCCGGCTCCGATCAGGTCAACGTCGCCGACCCCGAACTGGGCCCGCTGACCGACAACGGCGGCGACACCGACACTCACGCGCTGTCGAGCGGCGGCCCGGGCATCGACGCAGGTGAGGCCGGGCCCTGTCCCGGCGTGGACCAGCGGGGGGTAGCACGGCCCTTCGACGGCGACAACGACGGCACGGCGGATTGTGACGTCGGTGCCTTCGAGTTCAATCTCCTCCCGTTGATCTTCGAGGATGGTTTCGAGTCAGGCGATACGTCGGCCTGGTCCAACGTGGTCGAGAACTAGCGAGCGTCTAGAGGGCTTCACCCGCCGGGCCCGTGCAGCCCACTGCGACCGATTCCGCACTCATGGTGTGACTCACCCCGCGGTCGGCGGGCTCGGGGCTGCGTAAACTGAGCGCTCCGAGAGCGTTCGAAATCTTTAGTCTCATGTGGTGCCTGTCGCCGGTGGCCTCGCCGTGAGGTCGCAAGAAAAACTCTTCCCAAAGGAGAGACAGGATGCGCTGGAAGTTGAGCTTCGTTTTCGCCGCCTTGATTCTATCGACGCTGGTAGTTAGCGCCCAAGGGCAGCACCGCTTGCAAGAGAACCAACATGCCGCCAAGCCGAGCCTGGCGGACCTTGCCAGGGTGATCGAGGAGGACAGCTCCGGCCTCGACACTATTCGCCGGATGGGACTCGATGTCTTCACCGGGCGCTTTACCAAGAGCGATGGTCACGGTGACGGCCCATTCGATCTCGACGAGTGGCTCGAGAACCCTCTCGCGTTCGGGCATCGCGCTACGCTGCAAGGCAACGGTCAGGTGCTGCGGCTCAACGGGCTCGATGCCCAGAGTTGCAACGAGTGCCATTCCATCGTCAGCCACCGCACCAACCCGCCAAAGCTTGGCATTGGTGGCGTCGGCGGCATGGTCCAGAACGCGGTCATCATGCCGAGCTTGATCGACGTGGCCGACTCGGGCGACGACCGCGTGACCTTCGAGCCGGGGCACGAACCGAGCCTGCCGCTCGAGGCCGACGGCGTCGCCGACTTCAACGGGCGCTTCGCCAACCCACCCTTCCTCTTCGGCGGCGGAGGTGTCGAGTTGTTGGCGAAGGAGATGACCGTCGATCTGCAGAAGCTGCTCGAGCTTGCCCAGGACTCACCGGCAGGTACCGTAGTCCAGCTCGACACGCACGACGTCCACTTCGGTTCGTTGCTCTCTCTCGGCGGTGGTGAGGTCGACCTCTCGGCGGTCGAGGGCGTGGGGCCAAAGGAAACCACAGGCGTCGACCCGGTGGACGTCCTCGTGGTGCGCCCGTTTGGCCGCAAGGGCGACAACTTCTCGATGCGCGACTTCGACCGCGGCGCCATGCAGTTTCACTTCGGCATTCAGCCGGTGGAGGTCGTGGATCCGGGCGAGTTCGGCGGCGTAGACGAGGACAAGGACGGCGTGACCGACGAAGTCACCATTTTCGACATGAGCGTCCTCCACGTCTTCGACGTCACCAACCCGGTACCCAGAATTCTTCCTCTCAATGCCAACCAGCAAGCGGGCTTCGGCCACTTTGTCGAGATCGGCTGCGCCTCATGCCACCGGCCTTTGCTGGAGACGCGCTCCGACCACATCCCTTTGGCCCATCCCGAAGTCGCTTCGGACCCCAGCGCCAACGTCTATCTGGAGGTGGACCTGGTGAAAGTCGGCTTCGACAAGACGCCTAATGGAGGCGTCTTCGTGCCGCTCTTCGCCGACCTCAAGCGGCACCGGATGGGTCCTCGTCTGGCCGAGAGCTTCGAACGCGCGGACCTCGAGCAGGACGAATTCACTACGGCTCGACTCTGGGGTATCGCGGATACCGCACCGTACCTGCACGACGCACGAGCCACCTCGCTTTTCGACGCCATCGAGTTCCATGGCGGCGAAGCACAAGCGGCTCGGGACGCTTTCCTCGCCCTAACCAACTCTCAGCGCCGCAACCTGTTGAGATTTCTGCGCCGGTTGCGGGTGCCTCACAGGCCCAACGAGGACCTGCTGTAGCGTTACGCCTCGAAACGCTGAGGAACAATCGCTGTCAGCGCCCCGTAGTACTGGCATGGACGAAGAGAAGGAGTCACCCGAAACTCGCAGTATCGGCGTGGGCGTCGCTTTGGGAGTCAGCCTGGGGGCGGCGTTCGGGGCTGCTCTGGGCAACGTCGCGATAGGTGTGGCGCTTGGCATTTCGTTCGGCGCGGCCCTGGGCGCTGCATTCTCCAGGGTTCGACACGAGTAGACGCCGTACGGCAGATGCGCCGACCCGCCGAACCAGGCATGGCGAGTCGGCGAGACCCTAAAAGCACTCCTCCGGCGCTCAGCCGCCGGAGGAGCACGCCGCGTCCGGTGGCCGCGGGCAACTGGGCCGGCGGCGAAGTCGCTCTGACCGCGGCCATCGCCGGCACCGACTTGACCTCTCTGGACGCCGCCAACGATGGGTGCACCGAGAATTGGGGCCGGACTGGTGAATGGCTTCGTTGCACGAGGCCAGCGGGTGGCGTTTCTGGGCCGAGGGCGATCTTCCGGTCGACGATGCGGCTCGCTTCTGGGTCTACATCCGAGACCAAGCAGCGAACCCCTGGAACTAACCGGGCTCAGTCCGGCCCCGGTTCGGGGTCGAGATAGAGTGCTCGAGACCCAACCTCGATCGTTTGGAACGGAGGGCTTTCCTGATGCGCACTCGCTCAAGTCTCATCGCTTGTCTCTTGCTACTCGCCACCTGCTGCCCGATCGACTTCGCAGCGGCGCAGGATGAACCGCCTCCGCAGCCGACTTTTCCGACCCTGCCGGTCGACGCTCCGGCCGGAAGCGGAATGATGCAACCCTGCCTCGAGGAACTGGAAGGGAGCGTCCGTTGCGGCCGTTACCGGGTCTGGGAGAACCGTGAAGCCCGCAGCGGGCGTACCCTCGACCTGGCCTTCGTCGTCGCCGACGCGATCGACCCGGAGGCCGATGACTCGACCGCGGCCACTTTCTTTTTCGGCGGGCCAGGAACCTCCGTCACCAGGCCCTCGTCGTTCGTCATTCGTGGCAGCCGCGGGCTGCGGCAAAGCCGAGATCTACTCTTCCTCGACTATCGAGGCGTCGGCAACTCGGGCAACCTGGACTGCGCCGTGCCCTATCCCGGCGGAGTGCAGTCACGCTTCGGCACCATCTTTCCGGTCGACCAGATAACCGCCTGCCGCGACCAGCTCTCCGAACGGGCTCAGCTCGACCTCTACACCTCGGCTCACAACATGGACGACTTGGACGAGCTCCGCGAGTGGCTCAACTACCGCACCTTGGACCTGAATGGCGGCTCCTACGGCACCCGGGAAATCCAGGTCTTCCTGAAGCGTCACCCGGAGTCCGCTCGCACTGCCATCCTCAATGGCGTGGCGCCAGTTTTCGAGGACGGCTACATCACCCACGCCCGAGGGCTACAGAATGCCCTCGACGAGTTGGTGGCCGAATGCCAGGACGATTCGAAATGTTCGGCCGCCTACCCGAACTTCGAGAACACGGTCGCGCAGGTACTCGACCGCGTCCGCACCGACCCGCCGGAGGTGACGGCCGAAGGTGAAACCGTGTTTCTCGGTCCAGGCGAGCTCGGCTACGCCTTGCGCGGACTGCTCTACGGACGGGCCGGTGAAGTGCCGGCCATGGTCGACGCGGCGGCCAAGGGAGCCTGGCAACCACTCGCCGACTACTACGTGCGGCGCAGCTCCTGGGTGAGCGATCCCGAAGGCGAGGCGGGGATGCACTTCTCGGTGCTCTGCGCCGAGGACATCTCCCGCGTCACCGACGAGGCTATCGCCAGCGAGACCTCCGGCACGTTTCTCGGCGACTATCTCATCAGCGGCTACGCCCAAGCCTGTAAGGCGTGGCCCTATGCCCGCCTCGACCCCTCCCACTGGGAGCCCGTGGCGAGCGACGTGCCAGCACTCCTGCTCTCCGGTACCCGCGACCCGGTAACGCCTCCAGCAGGCGCGGTGGCAGTAGCCGAGCACTTGAGCAACAGCCTACATATCGTCGTCCCGGGAGCAGGGCACGGAGTGGGCGGGCCATGCCTCGATGAGATCCAGCTTCGCTTTGTCGAGTCAGCTTCGGTCGAGGGTCTCGACACTTCGTGCCTCGAAGCTCGGCCACCGACCGAGTTCGTGGTCTCGGGAAGCGAGTAGGGTCACCAAGCCGGAGGACCGTGCCGAGCCCACCGAGGCTCGGCGGGCGTGGACTTCGAGGTCTACCGCGAGGATGTCGCCGCCGCCTGAGCCGACAGCCAAGCCAGCCATCTCACATTAGAATGAGTTCATGAGACGAATCGGTCCCGCCTCTTCCCGTTGGCTTGTGGTCGGATTCTGCGTCGGCCTGGCCAGCCTGTTCCTCGCACCGGACCTCTCAACGGCCCAAGCAGTGCCCCCGGCAGCCACCGCGACTCTCGAGAAGGCTCGCGAGGCCGTTCAAAAGGGATCGCTGGGGCGGGCCCAAGGTCTCTATGAAAAGGCTGCCCAACAGATCGGGGCGCCGTCGTTCGAGGTCGAGTTCGGCCTCAGTCAAGTGCACCTGTTGCGCGGTGACCAGGAAAAGAGCCTCGCGGCGGCCCAGCGGGCCCTGAACCTTGCCCTGACTGCAGTCCACAAGGCCGTCAGTCTGAATCGGATCGGCATCGTGCGATGGCAACTCGCCTTCGCGGATGTCGGCGACCTGAGCCACGCCGACAGCCCCGGATTCGCATTGCGCAACGAACACCTCGAGCAGGCCGAGGCTGCTCTGCGCAAGAGCATCGAAGTGTCCGCCGGGCAGTTCCCCTCTCCGCTCTTCAACCTGGCGGAGGTCTTCTACGCCCAGGGCAGTGCTCCCGAAGCCAAAGAGTGGCTCGAGCGCTACACCGCGGCCGCGCCTCCGCAGGGTCTCACCGAGCGGGTCCGGCGCCTCGAGGCCTGCATCGATCTGCTGATCGGCGACGACCCGTCAAGTCGGCTCTTCGAGGCCGGCCAAGAGGACGTCACGCCTCCGAGCCGAGTCTCCGGAAGCTCGCTCCGCTACACCGAAGCGGCGCGCCAGCAAAGAATCCAAGGCCTAGTGATCCTACAGAGTGTGATCAGCCAACTAGGAGATGTGCTCTGCGTCCGGCCCTTGGTGGGCCTCCCTCTCGGGTTGAGCCAGGTGGCCATCGACGCAGTGGGCGGCTGGAAGTTCGAGCCTGCCACCTTCGAAGGAAAACCCGTGCCCGTGCTCTACAACCTGACGGTGAACTTCAAGCTGCGCTAGGAGCCCCGACGGTCGGCCGGCGAGCCGGAGTTCTTGTCTTCCTCACTTCCCTCCGCCCCTAGAACGTGCACCGTGCGGGTCGGGAAGGCGAACTCGACCCCGAGCCGCTCGGCCAGCCGAAGGATGTCCAGCCCGAGGTCGTGCTTGGCAGCGACGTAGGCGTCGATTCCCTCATCGACAAAGTAGAGATTGCACCGGACGTCGAGCGAGGACTCGCCAAAGCCACTGAATGTGACCTGGAAGCCTTCCTTGCGCGCCTTGGGATGGGCTCGGATCAGCTCTTTGACGTCCTCGCAGAATTGATCGATAACTGCCGGCGGCGTGTCGTAGGCCACGCCGAGCGTCGTGTTCCAGCGCCGGTAGTTGCGCCGACCGAAGTTATCGACCGCGGCCGAGATCAGATTCGCGTTGGGCAAAGTCACGACAGAATCGGCGACCGTGCGGATTCGCGTGCTACGGAACCCGAGCTCCTCGACCGAGCCTTCGACATTGCCGGTCACCACCCAATCTCCGACCTCGAAAGGGCGGTCGAGGATCACGAGTACCGAACCGAAGAGGTTCTTGATCGCGTCCTGCGCGGCGAGCGCGAGCGCCAAGCCGGAGAGACCGATCCCCGCCAGCAGACTGCCGATTTCGACGTCCAGGTTCTCAGCCACGAAGACGAAGCCAAAGACCGTGACGAAGACCTTGAGCGCCTTGCGCACAAGGGGAATCAGGATGTCGTCGGTCTTCGACACCGTCTGCGCTGCCTTCGATTCGAGGAAGGCGCAGAGTAGGTCGACCAAGCGATAGGCGGCCCACACGATACCGACGGCGATCAGCAGTGCGATGGCGCTGCTGAGAACTTCCAGCGCCCGCACCGGCAGCCCCAGCCAGGGCAACGCCGCCGACCAGAGCATCGCCATCGCGAGGATTCCCAGTGGGCGGGCCGTCGAGGTGGCCAATTCACGGTCGATTTCATCGGGCGCTCGTCGTCGGAAGATCGAGGACCAGAACCGCGCGACCAAGGACGTCGTCAGCCGGTCGAGGATCATCCCGCCGAAGACGAGCACCAAAAGGGCGAGCCACTTCCAGCGCTTGAGAAGGAACGACTGCTGGCGCAGGCCTTCGGGCATCTTGGCCTCGAGCCAGAGCGCCGGGGACAGCCTTCGATCGACCTCTTGCACGCCGTCGACCACACCGTCCGCGCGCGCCGCCTCGTACATGGCTGGAACGCGTCCCACAGTTTCAGCCGTGAACCGCCAGTGACCGTCGCCACCGCGCGCAAGAATCACGTCACCCTGCGGTCGCGACACCAGCAAGAAGGGCGGTCCTTCGAGATTGCCCGGAATGGCCTCCACGTCGATGTAGACCGTGCGGTCGAGGACTTCCTTGAGCTGTATCGCGAGCTCTCGTCCCTTGATCGCACGCACGGCCGCCGACAACCCGGACAGGTCCAGGGCCTCTACGGCCGACGTCAGATCCTGCCGGCTGGTCTCTCGTGCCAGCCGAAAGGCTCTAAAGAAGGTGCGGACGGTCTCCTGAGGCGTCGCCTGCTCAGGGCGGACTTCGACGGAGGGATTCCCCTCCTCGATCGCGCGGGCCAGGTCTTGCGCCGGGACCGGCGAGACGCCGAGCGCGAGTCCGAGGACCATAAGCGCCAAGGGCTGGATAAATCTGGGTCTTCGGTTTGGGAGGACTCTCATTGCACCTAGCCTATCGGTTCAGGCACTGGGAGCGTGGCTCTCGGCCCGATGGTTCGGAGAGTACGTCGTCGCCTACGATTCCACCACGAGGATGGTTTCTACCAGGGCCAGAGCGCTCATGCGGGCGAAATCGATTGGGGCCTCTCGGCCGGCCTCCTCGAAGAGCTCGTAGAAGTCCGGGTTTTCGAGACGCGGGACAACGACGAGACGTGCGGCGACGATCAGTCCCGGCTCGAAGTAGGGGCTTCGAGCCAGAGAACCGCCTGCCGGGTCAGAAACTCCGGCTCGCCCAAGGGGCCTGAGTACCTGGTGGAACTTGCCCTGCGGCGATCCACGCAACAGCGACGCCGGCAAGTACGGCGCCGGACCGTTTCAGCGCCCGAACGGTAGGCCTCGTCATGTCTCTCGAGCATAGCGCCGGTGAACGCAAGGCTGGCTCAGTGATCCGACGGGAGGCCCGACGCTATGATGGCTCTCCGCCGTTCGCCCAGACGACAGCAGGCGGGAAACCGCTCAGGGGTCTTCGCCCGTAACCTCGGCAGTCGATTTTCTTGACCTCCAGCAAGGGAGATACCGGAATGAAGTCTCGAGCCACCTCGGGGATAGCCTCGAGTCGAATCTTGAACCGGAACCTGAGACGAAGTCTTGCTCCGTTCGCCCTGTTCGCGACTCTCTTCGTCGTTCCCGTCTTTGGGCAGGTGCCCGATTCGTTCACCAACCTGCAGGTCTTTCCCGAGGCGACACCCAAGCGGGAGCTGATCGGAACAATGCGCGGCTTCACGTCGAGCCTGGGCGTGCGCTGCAACCACTGTCACGTCGGCGAGAATCCCGACAGCCTCGAGGGCTACGACTTCGCCTCCGACGACAAGGAAACGAAACGAACCGCCAGGGCAATGTTGCGGATGGTGGCGCAGATCAACGACACGCTTCTTCCCGCCACGGGCCGCGAGTCGCTGACCGAAGTCAGCTGCATCACGTGCCACCGCGGCGTGACCAAGCCCCAAACGCTCGAGAGCGTGCTCACGGCGACGCTCGAGGCCGACGGTCTAGACGCCACAATGGCCCAGTACCGCGAACTGCGCGACGACCACTACGGCGGCGGAGCGTACGACTTCAGCCCGGCCACCCTTGATGCCCTCACCGAGTCGCTTGCCATGGGCAAGGGAGACTTCGATGCCGCCGGCGCGATCAACGACCTCAATCTCGAGTTCAGCCCGACCGCTGACTACGCCCTCTATCTGCGATCGCGACTGCGGCTGCGAGCGGGCGACCGAGCGGGCGCAATCGCCGCCCTCGAAGAAGCGATCGAGGCCAACCCGGACGTCGGTTGGTTGAAGCCGCAACTAGAGGAGCTGCTGGCGGCGGAGACGGACTAAGCAAGTCGCGACCCGGTCATGATGTCCGGGCTCTGGCCCGTCTGAAGCACATCGATGTAGCCAGGCACGAAAAGGGGTCGAGGCCTCCTTTCGGTTGCGTGCTTCCGCCCAGGTCTCGAGATCGCGATATGGTCGGGCGCCCGTAACAGTCGATTCCCGGCATTGGCACAGGAGCCCACCATGATCGCAATTCCTGATTCCTTCGTTCAGCCCCTTCGATGTGCGTGCCTGACCGCAGCACTCTTGGTCTTGGCGTCCACCGGGGTGGCCCCCAGTCTGGCTCAAGTGCCCATCATCCACCCGGGCGCGCCCGGCGAGCCGGCGCGGGAGCTCAGCGCTGACGAGGCGATCGAAATTGCGGATACCGGCCACTCGCCGGCCGATGCCCGCTTCATGCAGGACATGATCCCCCACCATCACCAGGCCCGCGAGATGGCAGACCTGGTGGCCACCCGGACAAATCGGCCCGAGCTGATCGATGTAGCCGGAAGGATCGACGCTTCACAGGGCGACGAGATCAAGTTCATGCAGACCTGGCTGGCTGAGCGAGGCGAGGACGTGCCCGAACCGACCGCCCACGAGGCGATGCACACCACCCACAAAATGGCCGGCATGGCCACGCCCGAGCAAATGGCCGAGCTGGCTGCGTCGGAAGGCACGGCCTTCGATCGCTTGTTCCTCAAGCTGATGATCACCCACCACGAGGGTGCGGTGACCATGGTCGACGAACTCCTCGACCAATCGGGTTCGGCCTACGATCCAGTGCTTTTTGAATTCACCACCGACATCACCAACGATCAGACCGCCGAGATCGAGCGCATGAATGTGTTGCTCGTCGGACTCTCCGACGATCCACGCGCAGCGTTGGCCGCCGGGTTCGACGACGCCGGGCAGGCCCTGCTCAATATGGAGCTCGTTGCCTCGCTGCCCAAACCGGCCGGATTCTTCGACCCACGCAATCCCGCGGAGTTGCCGGCGAAACGCCTTCAACCGGAAGAGGACGAGGCGGAGGACTCGACCCTAGAGGGCGAGCCTGAAGCGGACGGTGACCTGGAGGAAGCCGAGGACGGCGAGGAGGCCGAAGAAGAGGATGACGACGACTCGGACGGTCGCTCACCGCTGCTCAGCTTCGCCAACACCGACATGGCCTTTTCCGGCGACTTGCTGGTGACCGGCAACTACCACGGTTTCAACGTCTACCGACTGGCCGCCGATGTCGAGCCGAACCTGCTCGCCTCGGTGGTCTGCCCGGGCGGTCAGGGCGATGTCTCAATCGTCGGCGACTTGCTGATCATGTCGGTCGAACAGACTCGCGGCCGGCTCGACTGTGGTCTCGAGGGCGTGAGCGACGACGTGAGCGAAGAGCGGTTTCGGGGCCTTCGCATCTTGGACATCAGCAATCCAACCCGGCCGGTGCAAGTCGGCGCGGTCCAGACCTGTCGCGGCTCACACACCCACTCGGTGGTCTCAGCGCCCGATTCCAACAACGACAACGACGGCAAGATCATCGTCTACAACTCCGGCACCAGTTCCGTGCGGGAGGAAGAGGAGCTCGATGGCTGCATCGACGAGTCGCCTGGTGATGAGCGTACGGCGCTGTTTCGCATCGATGTCATCGAGATTCCGATTGACAACCCGTCGGCGGCACACATCGTAGACAGCCCGGCCGTCTTCGCCGACCCCGATGCGGGTGGCCTCGCAGGGCTCTGGAAGGGCGGCGACCACGGCGACGAGACTCAGGAGACGCGCCGCACCGATCAGTGCCACGACATAACCGTTTTCCCGGAGCGCAAGATCGCCGCCGGAGCCTGCTCGGGCAATGGCATCCTGTTCGACATTTCGGATCCGCTGAAGCCGAAGCGCATGGACGAGGTGGTCGATGAAGGCTTCGCCTACTGGCACTCGGCGACCTTCAACAACGAGGGCACCAAGGTCATCTTCACCGACGAGTGGGGCGGCGGCAGCCGCCCGCGTTGCCGCGCTTACGACCCGCTGGACTGGGGAGCCGACGCGATCTACGACATCGTCGACGGCAAGCTCGAGTTTCGTGGCCACTACAAGATGCCTGCTCCGCAGTTGGAAGAGGAAAACTGCGTGGCGCACAACGGCTCCATCGTGCCGGTGCCCGGCCGCGACTTGTTCGTTCAAGCCTGGTACCAGGGCGGCCTCTCGGTAGTCGACTTCAGCGACTCGGCCAACCCGATCGAAATCGCGTATTTCGACCGCGGTCCGGTCGATGCCGAGGATCTGGTTCTCGCCGGCTATTGGTCGACCTACTGGTACGACGGCAGAATCTATGGCACCGAAATCCTGCGCGGGCTCGACGTGCTGACTCTGACCGCCAGTGAGCACCTGTCGGAGAACGAGCTCGCAGCAGCGCTCGTGGCCGACCAGGGAAGCGTCTTCAATCCGCAGCAGCAGTTTCGTGCCGATTGGCCGGCCGTGCCGGTGGTGGCGCGGGCCTATCTGGATCAACTCGGGCGTGGCGAGGGGTTGTCCGAGGCTCTCGCGGGCAACTTGGCCGAAGCGCTCGACGACTCCGCAGCGCGGCTCGAAGCCGGTGCTAAAGACGAAGGCCTGGCGGCTGGACTGGAGTCGCTGGCGGCGGAGCTCGGCGAGGAGAGCTCAGGCGGGGCGGCCGCACAGATGAGGCGGACCGCGCTCGGCGAGACGCTAAACGGGATCGCGGCAAGGCTGCGTTAGGCCTTCGCGCCGTTTGGTAACCTCCTTCGCACTGCTTCAGTGTAGGAGTTCGATCTGTTCGCAAGAGGAGGATCGCCGGTGAAGAGAACCATCCTGATTGTAGCGACCTGCTGGGTCGTGGCGACCTCCGCCACGCTGGAGGCCGAGACCAAGATGCGAGCCAGCGACGCGGGGCAGTGGGACGCCTTCGGTGAGGAGGCGGCCAGCGACGGCTCGCACCTTATCGTCGGAGCCTCGCAAGCCCCTCCACGCGGCGGTGCCGCGTACGTCTACTCGTGGGACGGCACTGGATGGGGCAACGAGGTCCAACTGCGCGGCCACGACCAGACGAAGCGCGACTTCTTCGGATCCGATGTCGATATCGATGGCGACCGCGCGATTGTCGGTGCTCGCTGGCACGATCCGCTCGATCGAGGGCTACAGAACAACAAGTACGGAGCGGCGTATTTCTTCCAACGCTCCGAAACCGGCTGGGATCAAGTCTCCTTCGTCCAGGCCAGCGACCGCCAGCTCAATCACGAGTTCGGCGGCGCGGTCGCGATTTCCGGTGACCACGCGGTCGTCGGCGCGATCTTCACCGAGGTCGAGGGGCGAGCCAATCAAGGACAGGTCTACGTCTTCAGCCACAAAGACGGACAATGGACCGAGAGCCAGATCCTCGTAGCCGCCGACGGCAAGGCCTCCGATCACTTCGGAGAATCGGTTGATATCGACGGCGACTACATCTTTGTTGGTGGCGTGCATCATCCGGGCGGCGCCTACGGTCATTCGATCGGCGCGGTTTGGGTGTTCAAGCGAGGCGCCGGGAACGAGTGGCGGCTCGAGACCAAGCTCGCACCATCCGACCTCGAAGATGGAAACGCGTTCGGCAGCTCGGTCGAAATCTCTGGCGACGTCGCCATCGTCGGGGCCCAGCTTGCCCACGGAGCCGAGACCGGCACTGGGACCGCCTACATCTTCCGCCGTGACGCCACGGGGTGGACTCAGGAGGCGAGGCTCACCGCCGAGCGCGGGCGCCTGGGCGACGACTTCGGCCACCGGGTTGCGATCGATGGCGATCGCGCACTCGTCGGCGCCTGGCTCGCTCAGGTCGGCGATGAGGGTTTGCAACAGGGCCGAGCCTACGTTTTCGACAAAGCAGCATCGGGCTGGACCCAGCGGGCCATGATGACCGCCGGTGATGGGGGCTACGAGGACCAGTTCGGCAGCAGTGTCGCGCTTGCCGGCGACAGCTTGATAGTCGGGGCAAGCGGCGATGGCGCTGAGGGGACCGAACGCAGCGGTTCTCTGTACGTCTACGACGTGCCGCCACGCTAGGAGTTGGAGGTCCGGACCCGTGCCAGACTCCCGCCGCGAGGCAGTGACGGAGTTTGCGACAGTCGACCCCGAGGGGCCCGAAGCCGCGTGGTGTCTGGAGCGCTACTACGAGGAGTTGGCCGCACGTTTCGTGGAAGCCTTCGATCCAGCCTCGCAGCCTGCTCCCAAGCGAAGGGACTTTTCGGCCCCCGCGGGTGCCTTTGTCGTCGCGCGCCGGCTCGAGGAGATTGTCGGCTGTGGCGCCCTGAAGACCCTCTCGCCCGGTGTCGCCTTGGTGACGCGCATGTGGGTCCGTCCACGGGCCAGAAGAGGCGGCCTGGGGGCGGCGATCCTGGAGACCCTGGAGGCCAGAGCCCGCGAACTCGGCATTCCCTCTGTTCGGCTCGACACCAATCAGGTGCTTTCCGAGGCCCAGGCTCTTTACCGCAAACATGGCTATCGCGAGGTTCCGCGTTTCACCCACCATCCTCACGCCCACTTCTGGTTCGAGAAGAAACTCTGAAAAGCATCCGTCCAGCGAGCACCGCCAGGGGTAGCTTGGTTGCAAAGACCAGAATGAAAGAGGCGAAGGCGAGCTTCCAGGGAATGAACCCTGAGTTCGCTATTGCGAAGTAGGTGGTAATGCCACCCACGAGACTGACGAACAGACCCGCTTGCAGAGCGGCGGCCAAAGGCGAAGCTGACCCTCTCCGCAACACGAGGCAAAGCCAGACGATCGCGAATCCGTAAAGGTAGTCGGGCACGAAAGAGAAGACGTCTCTCCAAATCGAGTTGCGCCACTCCACTTGAAGGGCCGCCTCACCGACCTCTTTCCACAGACCATCGAGGACGAAGTTGTTGCCAAGCCAACCCGTCAGATTCAGCAGGAAGCCCACCAAGAGGCCGACCAGTCCCAATCGCGTCAAGCCGACCCTCGGCTCCTCCGAGGTCATCGTTCCACCTTCGAACCGATCGTTGTTTTCAGGTCGGTCACGGTCGTCGCCCGCCGCCTTATCCTTACTATCGTCATAGGCTTCATGAATGCTCTCCTTCGTCATCGCCTACGTCGAACGCGACCGCCGAGTTTCCGGCGACGAGGCAGCGTCGGCACTTGCCACCCGGCACACGAGCACTCGGCCTGCTGAAGCTACCGCCTGAAACTCCGTCGAATGAAGGAACTCACTACATTCACTCGTGCCTGGTATGCGCAGGAGATCTTGCGCGAACTCGTGCTGATCTACCCGGTGTACGCGATCATGATCGGCCAAGTCGGGGTAAGCCCGCTCGAGCTCTCGCTGCTGTTCGTGGCCTGGTCCGCTACCGCGTTGGTCCTCGAGGTGCCGACCGGCACCCTGGCCGACCGGTTCCCTCGGCGCTCGATGTTGATCGTCGGACAGCTCTTCAAGGCGAGCTGCTTTCTGCTCTGGTGGCTGGCTCCGTCTTTCGGAGGCTTCCTGGCGGGCTTCATCATCTGGGGCATCGGCGGCAGCCTGCGTTCGGGCGCGGCCGAGGCCTTACTGCACGACACTCTGAGCGGCCACGAAAGACCGGAGCTCTTCACCCGTGTCTACGGCCGTACCGAAGCGGTGGGCGCGGGCGCAGTGATGTTCGCGATGGGTCTCGGCGGCTGGGCTGCCGAAGCAGGATACACGCTACCTCTGGCCCTCTCTGTCGCTGCCCCCCTGGCGGCTGCCGCGGTCACCGCGCTCTTCGTCGCCGAGCCGTCGCGGAGTTCTGATGCCGCTCACCATGAGCCTTACCTCGCCACCCTGAGAGCAGGCCTACGGGAGGCGCGCGACTCGACCACCGTGCGACGGCCGATCCTCTACCTCGCCACCGCCGCCCTGGCCTACGAAGTCGGGGAAGAGTACTTCGGGCCGCTGCTGGATGAGGTGGGATTCCCGCTGGTGGCTATCGGAATGATCTCCGCTCTCACCAACCTGGCGCGGGCAGCCGGAGCGTTCAGCGCCGACCGGCTCCGAATCTCGAGCTACGGCGGGGTCTCTTTGCTCTACTGCGTCGCGGGGGGACTCCTTGGGGCTGCCGCCCTGAGCCGGGGGTGGTTGGTCATGGCGACGCTCACACTCTTCGTGGCTCTCAGCGCCGCGGCCAAGGTGCTGCTCCAGGGCCGACTGCAACACGCCATCGAGGGTCATGCTCGAGCGACGATCACCTCGGTCGTCGGCCTTGGACAAGGGTTGGTCAGCCTGCCGCTTTATGCTTCCATCGGTGCGGTCGCGAGCCGCTTCGACTGGTCAACCAGCTTTGTTCTCCTGGCCGGAAGCCTGTTCTTGGCCGCCTTGGTCCTGGCGATACAGCCCAGCCGTCGCGGCCGGGTTTAGCGCCGAAGCCCAGGTTTCGACTCCACAGGCGGTCGCTCAGGCGGTCGAAGTCCTCGGCCCGAGCCACAACAACAGAGCGCCGACGAGGATCAAGGCCGGCACATCGCCGCACAGGTTGGCCTGCTCCGAGCGGTCGACCAGGGCCTGAACCAACATCACGCCTCCGTGGACCAAGCTCGACCAAGCTGCAAACCCAATGAGGCTGGCGTGATCGGCGGGGCGCTTGGCTGCGCGCAGCAGGAAGATCCCGAGCACGGCGTAGATCGCCAGAATCATTTGTTCGTACTCTGGTTGTCGCGGCTCCCACATCCAGCCGCCTGGGAACAGAAGGGTCATCGGCAGCAGACCCACGGTGAAGATGATGCCGACGACGATCAGGGTGTAGCGCAGCACGTTCTCTCGGTTCATGGTCCCTCTCCTGTCTTGGTGACCGGATAACCCTGCCGCATGGGGAAGCTCGGGATCCGAAGTAGATGAACAGCCTGGTGAGATTTCCGTGAGCATGTTACGAGCAGCACGGAAGCTCGCATCCGGTAGGCTCGCGCCCAGGAATCCCTCGCCCCACAGACCCTAGGAGAAATATCCATGACAGCGCAGCCTCCGTTCTCCCTGCGTCGCCCGTACCTCGGTTGGCTTTCCTCATCCTGGCCTTCAGCGGTCCAAGTGTGGCCGACGGGTCTCCGGCGGCTCCAGGCTCGATCCTCATCGTACTCACCGGGGCCCGATGCGATCGAATCCGCGATCAACGGCTCTCTTCACCTCGGTGCAATCACCGCGTCGCCACCCGCCAAGGCGGCAATTGGGTTCCCACAGCCCGTGCGGGATCGGCGCAAGCCCGGCCCGATCTCAGCCTTCGATTGGCCCCTTTGACGGTTAGTGGGAGCAACACCGCGAGAGGCCGCCTGAACGCGCCCGTGCCTCTAGGAAGCTCCTGCCGCCATTGCTTCGAGCCAGGCGTCGAGCGTCTCGTGATACCCCTCGGCAAAGGGCGGACGGTCCACGGCGGCCCCGTGATGCCCCAACCGGATCGCGTGCCCGGCTTCGGGGAACATCCGGATCGTGAACTGGTCATTGCCGGCTTTCTCGAGACTTTGGCGCCAGCGCTCTGCCGAGAGCGCTGCTGGCGTCTGGGTGTCTCGTTCGCCGAAGAGCAGCAGCGTCGGGAAGGTGATCGTCTCCATCAACGGCCGCGGATCCCAGTCAGCGACCCAACTCCAGGTCCGGCGACCCTCTTCGTTCGATGGGAGGATACGGTCCAGTCGGGCGTGCTCGAACCAGGGAGACTCTGTGGCCTCGGCGATTCCGGCTTCCACCTTGTCTCTGCCCTCTCCCGAACCGAGGTAGTGGAAGTAGTCTGAGATCACGGCTATCCCGGCGGCCTTATCGTCGACCGCGAGGCCCGCCTGCTCGAAGGCAGTGCGGTAGGAGAACATCTCCGACTCGTAGGGCGTCACACCCCCACCTGAGATCACGACCATGAAGCCGATGTCCTTCGTGAACTGGGTCGCCTGCGTCGCCACCCAGCCCGCCTGACTCACACCCCAGAACCCGATCCGGCCCGCGTCGACGTCGTCACGAGCGGCCAGATAGTCGATCGCGGCGACCGCGTCGCGCGCCAGATCCGCGAGCGACGCGGAAGTCCAGGCCCCGGTCGATTCGCCGGTTCCCCGTTTGTCGAAAGCGAGCCCGGCGAAACCAAAGCCGGCATAGCGCTCGGCGTAGTTCAAGGCACCCGCTCGAGTCATCGGGCCGGAGCCGTGGAGAAACACGATCGCCGGATGAGGCGGAGGTCCTGTCGGCAGAATCAGCGAGCCCGCCAGGGATACGTCACCGTTGTGAAACTCGACTTCGGTGCGTGTGAAGCCCCCCTGTGTGGAGCCTTCGTCGCCCTGCCCAGCGACTCGAGCCGGCATGCCCATCGCAAGGAGTAGGACCCCTAGCGCGGTCAACGACGTCAACTGTCTGGAATCGGCACAGCTCAGCGAAGGCTCAAACGATCTCACTGTTCAAACTCCTTTCCGGTCGCTCACCGGCGCCGCCAAGCGCGGTCCGCCATGCTCGCCGGCCAAGTATGTCTGTCTGACTGCTTTGTTAGATGCGCCCGGGAACCGCCCGGTTACGGTGCCCGCCTCCTCCACTGGAACTTTTGGCGGCCAAATCCGTCTTACGAGGGGATCACTGTAAATCCGAGCCACGGGAGAACCACCATGAAGAGACTCAGCCCTATCCTCGTTGCCGCCGCTCTGCTTCTCGCTGGCGCGCAGGCCGCCGCCTTCGCCGAGCGCTATACCGATCGCATCGAAAAGACGCTGGCCACCGGCCCTGACGTCGCAATCAGTCTTGGCAACACCAACGGCAGCGTCTCGGTCGAAGCCTGGGATGGCGACTCTGTCGAGCTCGTGGCCGAGAAGAGGGTCGAGGCTGGGAACGCCGGCGAGGCCAAGAAGGCGTTTGAAGGGGTCGACATCATCATTCGCGAGACTTCGGGCCGGGTCGAGATCGAAACGAAGCTGCCGAGCGCCAGCCAGGGATTCGTCGACTGGATCCTCGGCCGGGGACGCAACGCCTCGGTACGCTACGAGTTGCGAGTGCCACGGGGCGCTGAGCTCGAGTTGCACACTGTGAACGGCAACCTCACCACCGAGGGTGCAGCGGGCCTCCAGTACTTGCAATCGACCAACGGTCGCATCCAGGTCGATAACGCCGAGAATGGCGTTGAGGCACGCACCACCAACGGCTCGATCCGCGTCGAAGTGAGCGACGGCGCCGCCCAGCCAGACATCGAACTGGGCAGCACCAACGGCGGCATTACCCTCTACTTACCGGACGACATCGAGGGCCAAATCAACGCTCGCACCGTCAACGGACGGGTCAAGACTGACCTTCCGGTCACTGTCCACGGCAAAACCCAGCGGCGGCGCCTCAAGGGTGAGATCAACGGCGGCGGAGCTAGCGACATCGAGATCTCGACCACCAACGGCAGTATCCAGATCTCCGCTTCCGCAGGCTCCTGATCTCACGGCCAGTCTCGCGGTGGGTCTCTCAGCCGATCGCCTTCGAGCCGCGCCAAGCCGCGCGCAGCTCGTTTGACACGTCCAGTGGTGCCATGATTGCGCCCTCCTCCCCGGCGAGGGAGATCGTGAGACCAGCGCTTTAGGCCATCCTCGGACTCCGGCGTGTCAGGTGCACGGTTGGCCTCTTTCTCGGCCAATCAGAGATCTTCATGCTGCGTATTCGAAATCCCCACCTGACTTCGATCTTCCAAGCCCTGTTCGTGACCTTCCTCTGGTCCACGTCATGGGTCCTGATCAAGTTCGGTCTGCAGGAGATTCCGGCCATCAGCTTTGCCGGGCTGCGCTACACGCTAGCGTTCCTGGTCTTGGCGCCGCTTCTCCTAGCGCAAGCCGAGCTAAGAACCGCGCTTGGCGCACTGACGGGTTCGGATTGGCTCCGACTCTCGTTGCTGGGCGTCGTCTTCTACACCCTCACCCAAGGCGCGCAGTTCGTCGGCCTCGCCCTTCTCCCCGCGGTGACGCTCGGCTTGATCCTCAGCTTCTCGCCAGCGGCAGTCGCGCTACTCGGCGTTCCGCTGCTTGGCGAGCGGCTGACGCGTCTGCAATGGGCCGGACTGGTGCTCTTTCTGGTCGGCGCGCTGGTCTACTTTCTGCCGGTAACAGCGCCACTCAGCACCATGGGCCTGGTGGTTGCCGCCGTCGGCGTGCTCGCCAACTCTTGTGGAGCGATCCTGGGCCGCTCGGTCAATCGGCACGGCCACTTGCATCCTCTGCTGGTCACGGTGGTGAGCATGGGGGTCGGGTCGCTTCTCCTCTTGGCCACGGGGCTGATCTCGGAAGGCCTGCCCAAGCTGGACGCCTCCGGCTGGGGCATTGTGCTCTGGCTGGCGGTCGTCAACACGGCGCTGGCGTTCACCCTCTGGAATCACACTCTGCGCCATCTCACCGCCATCGAATCGAGCCTCATCAACAACACCATGTTGGTCCAGATCGCGATCCTCGCATGGCTCTTTCTCGGCGAACCCATTGGAGCGCGAGAGGCCCTCGGTCTCCTCCTAGCGATGCTGGGTGTGTTTCTCGTTCAGCTCCCGCGACCAGCTCCAGCGAAGGTTTGACCTCTCGGCGAGGAGTGGTTGGCGATTGGCGTTTGGCTCGACCAGCCTTGACCGTTGACTCGAAAATGCTAGGTTAGAGCTACACACATAGACGGACCAGGACGAATCGGATGAGGCGCGAGCGCCTCCGATTCCCGGGCGCGACGGGGCGCACAGGGTCCGAAACAGAACGAGAAGGGGATCGCTCATGCGCGAGAACGTCAAGACTCCAATGGTTGCTCTAGGGACGGTTCTGTTCTTCACCATCGGCATCCTTCTAGCGAGTGCGGTCACCGCGACCGACAACAACGACTGCAACGCGGACGGTGGCCACGCCCACATCAGCATCGGCGATGGCGTCGCCAACGAGGACGCCGGAACGGTCACTTTCACCATCACCTGCAACCCCTGCGGCCAGGTCAACGCCAACTCCTGGTGGAGCACATTCGACGGCACCGCCACGGCGCCTGACGACTACACGGCCATCACCGGCATGTTGATCACCTTGGGCACCGGTACCGGCGAACCGCAGACCGACACTATCGTCGTCACGCTCAATGACGACACGATGTTCGAGGGGGATGAGACCTTCACTGTCGGACTCGGCGGCGGCGGCTCGGAGGCGAACCCTTCGGTGGGCCCACCGTGCCTGATCCAGGACGACATGACGGCGACCGGGACGATCGTAGAGGACGACCCGATGAATTCGCCGCCGGTGGCGAACGCTGGTGGTCCTTATTCCGGTGCTGAAGGCAGCGCCATCGGCCTCGACGGTAGCGCTTCGACCGACGACGCCGCCGTGACCCTGTACGAGTGGGACTGCACCGACAACGGCAGCTACGACGTCAGCTCGGCCAACCCCACCGGCTCGACCTGCACCTACCCCGACAACGGCTCCTACACCGTCAGATTGAGAGTCACCGACGCGCAGGCGGCCACGGACGAGGACACCGCCGGCGTCACCGTCAGCAACGTGGCCCCCTCGATCAACACGATCATCGTCAGCGCCGCTTCGATCAACGAGGCCCAGTCGGTGACCGTTTCAGGCACGTTCTCCGATCCCGGATCGGCCGATACGTTCAGCGGCTCCGCCCTATGGAGCGACGGCGTATCCACCGCTGTCACCTTGGGCGTCGGGACGTTCTCGACCACCCGCAACTTCGCCGACGACCACCCGGCTACCGGCACGGCTTCGGACGTCTTCACGGTCGACGTCACCATCACCGACGATGACCTCGGCTCAGACACCGAGACTTCCCCCGCTGTGACCGTCAACAACGTCTCTCCAACGGTCGACACCCTTGTCTTGAGCTCTGGGTCGATCGACGAGGGTGACCCAGCGGTCACAGTCTCGGGAACCTTCTCCGATCCTGCGCTTGGCGTCCCCACGGAGACCTTCGACGGGACCGCCCAATGGAGCGACGGCGAGTCGACCCCGCTCACCGTGGGGTCCGGCACCTTCTCGACCACCCGCAGTTTCGCCGACGATCACCCGGCCAGCGGGACAGCCTCGGACGTCTTTACGGTCGAGATCACCATCACCGACGACGACGAGGGCTCCGGTTCCGACACCTCGGACGACCTCACCGTCAACAATCTGGCACCGGTCGTCGATACGCCAACCACATCGCCCGAGCCGTCCAACGAAGGCTCGGCGGTGACTGCCTCGGCATCCTTCGATGATGCAGCCTTCGGGGTCTCGACTGAGAGCTTCAGCTGTACCGTCGATTACGGCGACGGCGACCCGATCGCGGCCGGTACGCTGGTCGGGGACACTTGCACCGGTGTGGCACACACCTACGCCGACAACGGCTCCTACAACGTCACGGTCGAAGTGACCGACGACGACACCGGCGTCGGGTCGGAGACCAGCGCGCATCAGGTCGACAACGTCGACCCGACGATCACCGCGACAACCAACTCGGCCGAAGTCTGTGGCGCGACGGCTGATGGCGTCCTGGTCGAGGTCTCGGCCGACTTTTCCGACCCCGGCTTCGATAAGGCCGTCGCCGGAACGATGGAGGATTTCGACAACTCGACCATCGACTGGGGCGATCTGACCGTCGACCCCGCTACCGTCGTCGAAACGCCCGGCAGCGTGGGCACCTCCACGACCGGTACGGTGAGTGGCTCCCACACCTACGCGTCTGGAGGCATCTTCACGATCACGGTCACGGTGGAGGATGACGACGGTGGGACCGACTCGGTCACGCTCGAAGCTCTGGTTACCGGCGCCGGCCTGACCCCCGCGGGTCTGCTCGGCGTTGTCGGCACCGATCAGCTCGACGTGGTCAACGTCAAGAAAAAGGGCAGCAGCACCGAAGTGCAATCTCCCCTGCTCGGACCCGGCAAAGTGAGCTTCCCCACTTCTGACGTGGTGTCCCTGCGAGTCGTCACCTGCGAAGGCAACGACCAGATCCACGTCAACCACAGAGTCAGCATCCCGGCGATCCTCGAAGGGGGTCCCGGTCCGGATCACATCCGCGCCGGGAGCGGATTGAGCCAGCTCCTAGGCGGTCCGGACAACGACCACCTTTTCGCCGGCGACTCGGGCAATGTGCTCGAAGGCGAAGAGGGTGACGACGACCTCAATGGCGGCAAGGGGGACGATCTCCTGTTCGGCGGCATGGGCAACGACAGCCTGGCTGGAGACAAGGGCGACGATTTCCTCGACGGAGGGGATGGAACCGACGACTGCAATCCCGGTCAGGGTTCGGACACAGTGGTCAACTGCGAGATGTAGAGAATCCCGGTCGTGGTTTAGGGGCGAGGAGGCTGAGTTGGCCTCCGTCAGGGCAGGGCAGGCCGTGAGGCCTTCTTGGCCTAGTTCGCCAACGCGTCCCAGGCGTGCTCGTCCGCCGGTTCGAGCTGCCGCTCCATCAACATCAGCCAGCGACCGTCCTTCTTGACCAGGAGGGCTTCGAACGGTACGAACATCGCCTCTTCGAGGCCGTCCCTGTCGGTCTCCGCATACCTGAACAGTCCGCGCTCGAAGGCGGTGCTCTCGCCGTGCTGCCGACTCTCGAAACGAAAGGCGACGCTTGCGGTTCGGCCTGCTCGCCGGTTGCTCTCCATGCCCTCGCCCCACTTTACGAGCTGCTCGGTGATGGCCACCGTGCCCGTGGCGGAGACGAGAACCGCGTCCGGGTGGTAGGTCGCTGCCATCCCCTCAATATCGCCCGCGGCAACGGTTGCTGAGATCACGCTCCAAATGGCAGTGTCGATCGCGCTCTCTGCCCGCGAGACAGAAGCGGCTAACACCGTCAGCGCGATTGAGACGACGAGCACGAGCCCGGCCGGTCTCTTAGGCTCAAAATTGGGTCGCAACGATCTCGAGGGCTGGTCGCCAGAAGCTGCCAACTCGAAGTTCCACATGAGTCCTAAGCTACCTCACGCCGTCGAGCAAGCCCTTACGAGACGGCCTAGGGGACGGTGACGGTCCAAGCCGAGGTGTCTCCGGACTCGAAACCGTCGTCGAAGATCTCGCTGGATTCGAGATCCCCCAGAGCCACGCCGACGGTTTGAACACTGTCTCCGCTCACGTCCGCGCAGGACGAAAACCCCCCGCTACCATCGCCAAAGCAGACACGGTTGGGCGAGGCGTCGTTGGCAAAGACGGCGTCGAGGTTGGCGTCACCGTCGACGAGTCCCAGCGCCAAGCGCAGGCTGACATTGTTGTCGGCACTGACGTTCGAGCACGAGGAGAACCCACCCGAGCCGTCGCCGAGGCAGACCCGGTTCGGGGCGTCTCGGTGACCGAAAACGGCGTCGAGGTTCGAGTCGGCGTCGATGAGGCCCAGGGCAACGCCGACCGTGTCCAAGGTTCCGGCCTCGACATCCGCACACGCTCCGAACCCGCCGACACCATCACCCAGACAAATGCGGTTGGGCTGGAACTGGTTGCTGAAAACCACGTCCAGGTTGGCGTCGCCGTCCATCAAGCCAACGGCCACGCCCGCGCTGTCGTTGGCGTCGCTGCTGACGTCCGAGCACGCGAATCCGCCCTTGCCGTCGCCAAGGCAAACTCGATTGGGCGTCAGCTGGTTGGCGAAGACGAGGTCGAGGTGCGCATCCGGGTCCACCAAGGCCGCGACGACCGCCTGAGTCCCATTGGCGTCGGTGCTGACGTTGACACAGGAGGGAAAGCCGCCGAGGCCGTCACCAAAGCAGAGGCGGTTCAAGTCCTCGAGGTTGCCGAAGACCGCGTCCAGGTTGCCGTCGCCATCGAAGAAGCCCAAGGCGACGCCGTACGACTGGTCCAAGTCGAAGTTCACGTCCGAGCAGTCGAGAAAGCCACCTACGCCATCACCGAGGCAGACCTGGTTGATCCCGAGGTTGGCAAAGGCCGCATCCAAGGCACCTCCAGCGTCAATGAAGCCGAGCGACACGTCGAAGCTCCCGATGCCGACGTCAACGAGGTTGGAACAACCCGGGAAGCCACCACTGCCGTCGCCGAGACAGGAACGATTCGCCAACGCATTGCCAAAGACGACATCGAGCGTTCCCAGGCCAGGGCCACCCTCCGGGCTCGCAAGTGTCGGTGCCGCTATCGCCGATAGCAACAGAAATCCCACCTGAACGCTGACGCTGGCTCTCATTCGTTCGATTGCGACTCCTCGCCTGCGGCCGGGCTGACCAGCACACCCCGCCTTCGCCGCCGCCCGGCTCGAACCCAAGCTAGCAGAGGAAGCGCGCTGAACAATGCGACTCAAGTCACCCGTTGCCTGACTGACATGGGAGCAAACTCGGGTTGCCGCCGTCGGGGCACTGAAAGACCGGCATGCCACACGGCCCGCCACGGGTCAGGCGGCCCTCACCTCGCAGTTGAAGCAGCCCGGGCCGGCGTTGTGGACGTGCAGGTACTCGACCTCCGGAATCGCGAGAAGTGCGAGAATCGTCTCAAGAAGGTCGAGTCCGTCGAGGACCTCGGCCGCAAGCATCATCGCCTCCTCGGAGTAGGCACGTACGGAAAGTTGCCGATGCTCCAGCATGCTGGGAATCTCGTTCACGGCCAAGCGTCGAGTGCGCGCGGTCTCACGGACGAAGATCGGCCCCGAGGCCCGGTACTGCGAGTCCACGTCATGGTGCAGGTACGAAAGTGCCAGAACTCTCTCACCGATCTCCGCGTCCTCGAGACTCACCCGGCAGGGATAGCCCGGGTTGGCATCCACGACGACCCAGTGGGCTCCGGCGCGTGCCAGGTCGTCATCGCTGGCGGACATCAGGTCACGGAAACGCTCTTGTTCGAGAGCATGGATCTGGAATGAAGTGGTCATCTTGAAGCCTCCTCGGGCAGGTTGGTGGGGACTCGGGCCCTCGACGAGAGAGTAGGCTCTTATGCTCGGCAGGTCTTCCGCAATCGTGCGATCAAATCCCTCAGGCATCCCGCGCAGCTCGGGCCTTCGCGAGGTTACTTCGCGAACTCCAATCCGCGACGCCGTTCCGAGCGTAGACCACTGCGAGTGCGCAAATTCTTCATAGCCAGCATCCCGTGTGCCCTGCTCGCCGCTTGCACGGCGACCGCGAGGCAAGAGGTCCCGCCGCAGGGCGTCGAACAGATCATCCCGCGCGGTCAGATCGAGGCGGTGTTCGAGCCGGAGTTCGTCACCGCCGCGGAGGCTCAAATCGATCCCGAGGCCTGGATTCTCGGAGTGGCGATCGACGGCCAGGCTCGGGCCTACAGCCTCAATCTCCTCAATCGACACGAGATCGTCAACGATCGCATCAGCCAACAACCGATCGCCGCCGTTTGGTGACCGCTGGCCAACACGGCCGTAGTCTACGACCGCCGCTACGACGATCAAGAGCTGAACTTCGAAGCCTCAGGGGCACTGATGAGCGCGTCTCTGGTGATGCGCGATCGCGAGACCGACAGCTGGTGGTCGATCATGACCTCCAGTGCGATCGGAGGGACGCTCGAGGGCAGGCCCCTCGTCGAACTGCCGGTGGGCGAGAAGACCCAGTGGGGCGACTGGGTCGCCCGCTACCCGAACACCCTCTTGCTCTCGGTCGAGGGAGAAGAGCACGATCCGACCAATCACTATGACGAGTACTTTGCTTCCGAAGGCACCTTCCGCGACCTTCAGATCGAAGATCAGCGGATGGTGCCCAAGGAACCCATCTTCGGTGGTTGGTTGAACGAGCAGCCCTTCGCCGTCGCTCATTCCGGTTTCGAGGGCGGCCATCTGATCGACCTCGAAGGCGGGGGCACACTCCTCCTCTTCCGCCCCGCCGGAGCGGAGATGTTCGCGTCGAGCCGGGTCTACTTGCTGGCAACGCAGCCACCCGAGACAGAACCGCTCGAGGCCCTTGGCGCCATAGACCGGGGCGAGGTCGAGGCCCAAGCCGTCTCCGGCTTCGACACCTTCTGGTACAGCTGGGTGTCGGTGAACAGCGGGACTCGGGTCCTCGACTGAACCGCTACCCGAAGAGCCCACCCTGCGGCGGTCGCTCGCATCGCCAGATGGGCTTCGAGACCGGTCTCGAGCTGTACTTGTTGTTACTCGAGCTTGACTCGGTTTAGGGTAGGCGGATCAACCCCACAAGAGAGGAGAGCGCATGTCCTCCAGACGACGCAGCGACAAGATCGCTTACTGGATCCTCGCCGTTTTGTTGACCCTGACTTTCGTGCCGGGCGGCTGGCCAAAGATCAACCCGGACGCGGCGATGATCGGCCGCTTCGCCGACTGGGGCTACGGCGTCTGGTTCTGCCGCCTCATCGGAGTGTTGGAGGTCCTGGGCGGGTTGCTGGTGCTGGTACCTCGCTTGGCGAGCTTCGGTGCGGCAGTGCTCTCCATCGTCATGGCGGGCGCGATCTACACCCATCTCTCGACCGGTATCGGCACCCCTGGGGCAGCTATCCAATATCTGTTACTGGGCGTCGCATTCGGCTTGCTGATGCTGCGAGACCGCTGGGGCTCTGATCCGGAGAGGTAAGCCTTCAACCGGCCGGGATGATTGCCCGGCTTGCAATGGACAACACCTCTCATGCGGCCCGGACGCAGGAGTGGCCGCCTGATGTCGCAAGTCTTCACTGCCCGCCAACTGATCCCGGCGCTAGGCGCCGCCCTCACCCTCGGAGTGCTGTCGACGGCCGGGGACTGGATCTGGGCGCTCTGGATTCCTGACGGAGCGATCATCCCGGGCATCGTCCACGGGTTAGTCTTCTTCGCCGCGCTGGCTCTGGTGCTCGGCTGGGCCGCGCGTAGCTGGCAGGTGACCACTCGGCTGCTGTGGACGCTACCGCCGGCCGGGTTGGTTCTGGCATCCGCCTTCTACCCGCTCGCCCGAGCCTTCGGCTACCTGGGCGCCCTCCTGGTCACCTGGACCGGAATGTGGCTGGCTCTCGCACTCCTCCTGCGGCGAGCCCGCGATCGGGATGGGTCAGCTCGACACGCCATGTTGCGCGGCGCTGCCGCCGCCCTCGGTTCGGGCTTGGCCTTCTGGGCGGTCTCTGCCATGTGGACCCAACCCGCCCTTCAGACCGGGTACGGCTTGCGGCTGGTCTATTGGACCGTCGCCTTCCTGCCCGGGCTCGCGGCTCTGCTCAACGGGATCGGGAAGGTCGCGCTGGGCGAGGTGCCGACCGCTCGCCCGAGATAGACCCGCGACTCCCGTTTCAACTACCCTTGTCGGCCATGTACCGATGGGTCAAACCGATGGTCGCGCGCGATCCGCGCGAAGAGGGCCGCTCCGCGACGACTCTGGAGCTCCTGTTCGATCTCTGCTTCGTGGTCGCGATCGCGCTGGCGGCGGCCGAGTTGCATCACGGGATCGCCGAGGCTCACTTTGCTCAGGCCGTGATGGGTTTCACGATGGTCTTCTTCGCCATCTGGTGGGCCTGGATGGGGCACACCTGGTTCGCCAGCGCCTACGACACCGACGACGCCCCGTACCGGCTCAAGGTGCTCGTTCAGATGCTCGGCGTGCTCGTACTCGCCGCCGGCGTGCCGCGCGGGGTGCGCGAGCAGGACTTCGGGATCATCACGCTCGGCTTCGTGATCATGCGCGTCGGTCTGATCGCGGGGTGGCTGCGTGCCGCCCGGGCCGATAGTCTTCGACGCAAAGCTTCGCTGAGGTTCGCCGGCGGACTCATCGTGTGCCAAATAGGGTGGGTAACCCTCTATTTGCTCGGCCTACCGCCGGAGCGGTACTTCTTTGGCTGGCTGCTTCTACTCGCGGCGGAACTGGCCGCGCCCTATTGGGCGTCGAGAGTGGCCGACATGCCCTGGCATGCGCACCACATCGCCGAGCGCTATGGGCTCTTGACCATCATCGTGATCGGCGAGAGCGTGCTGGCGGCGACGATGACCGTCCAGAAGGTCGTGGATGCGGGCGCAGTCGGGCTGGAACTGGGCGCGGTGATCGCAGGGGCGCCGCTCATCATGTTTTCGATGTGGTGGTTGTATTTCTTGCTCCCCCCACCGGACCTGCTCGCCTCGTTCGACAAAGCTTTCGTCTGGGGCTACGGGCACCTTGGGATCTTTATGTCGGCCGCGGCGGTGGGGGGAATGCTCGCCCTCGAGGCGGACCACGCGAGCGGTGCCACCGCGCTCGACGACGTGACAGCGGGGCTTGCTCTCGCCATCCCGGTGGCCGGCTATTTGATATCGGTTCTGATCTTTCAGATCACGCCGCACCGACCTCCGAGCGCCCTGTGGCTGGCCTTCGTCGTGGCAGCGATCGCCGTGCTCGCGCTCTCCTGGGCCACTTTGCCAACGTTGTGGATTGGTCTAGTAATGGTTGGGCTGACGGCGTTCGCAGTGGCCTCCCGGCACAAGTGAGCCGGTGGCCGAGACAGGGCAGAAGGCAAAGCGCCCTCCGCGGGCGCCACGCTTGGCCCTTGAGGACGAAGGGACTTCGAAGCGTCTTGCTGGAGGAGGCATGGGCACGCTGGGATACTCTTGCCAAGCGATCCTCGCAAGGCCACGTGTACAGCCAGGGTCGCCCCTTGCGCGATGAGATGCCCTGCCTGCAACTGTGAACTCGACCCGACGGCAGGGCCATGCCCTGAGTGCGGCGCTCCAATCGAGTCGCCGTCGGGCGAAACAGGCGCGGTAGACCCGAGCTTCTATCGCACGGTGGTCGAAACCGCCGAAGAGGGCATCTGGGCTATCGACGCAGCTGCGGTCACTACTTTCGTCAATCCCAAGATGACCGAGCTCCTCGGCTACCCAGCCGAGGAGATGCTCGGTCGCGGCCTCTTCGACTTCATGAAGAAAGAGGAGGTCGGCGTGGCCCAGGAGAACCTGGCCCGGCGTCGCCACGGAGTCAGGGAATTACACGACTTCGAGTTTCAGCACAAAGACGGTCACCCTGTTTGGGTCTCGATCTCGACCAACCCGCTGACCGCGGCCGACGGCAACTACGCCGGAGCTGTCGCGCTGATTTCCGATGTCGGGGTTCGCCGGGAGATCGAGCGTGAGTTGGCCGCCAGCGAGGCAAAGCTGCGCCAGGCGGTCGAGGCCGCCGGAATCGGGACCTGGCAGTGGGAGGTCGCGACCAACGAGGTCTCTTGGTCCTCAACCGTCTATCAGCTGCTGGGGCTCGAAGAGTCGGTGGCGCCGACTTTCTCGGCCTGGCAGTCCTGCGTTCATCCGGAGGACCGCGCGGCGGCTGAAGCCGCGCTTCGAGTAGCCGTGAGCGAACGCCGCGACTACGAGCACGACTATCGAATCGTACGACCGGACGGGACGGTTCGGTGGTCCCGGGACCGCGCTCGCAGCATCTTCGATGACTCGGGCAAGGTCAGCGCGATGTACGGCGTCATCATCGACCTGACTGCCGAGCACGAATCAAACGAGACCCTCTTGCGCAAGGACGCGATCCTCGAGGCCGTGAGCGTGAGCGCCCGCCAGTTGCTACGGGGGCTGGATTGGCGCGGAGCGCTCGAGGAGGTGTTGCCCCGTCTGGGCCAGGCGACGGGGGTGAGTCGAGCCTATCTGTTCGAGAACACGACGACCCCCGAGGGGCAACTCGTGACCAGTCAGCGGGCGGAGTGGGTGGCCCCGGGCATCGAACCGCAGTTGGCTAATCCAGAGCTTCAGAATGCGGGCTATGCCGAGAGCGGCTTCGAACGCTGGCGCACACTGTTCGAGGCCGGCGAGCCGGTCGTGGGCCGAGTGGACGAGTTGCCGCGGGAGGAGCGTGGTCTTCTCGAGAGCCAGGACGTCCAGTCGGTGTTGGCGGTTCCAATCTGGGTCGGCGGTGCATGGTGGGGCTGGCTGGGCTTCGACGACTGCGTGACGGGGCGCGGGTGGCGTGCGGCGGAGGTCGAAGCCGTGAGCGCCGCGGCCGACGCCGTTGCGGCGGCGATCGAGCGGACGGAGACGGCCGAAGCCCTACGCGAAGGCGAAGAGAGGTTGCTGCTGTCGCAGAAACTCGAGGCGGTGGGCCGCCTCGCGGGCGGAGTGGCCCACGACTTCAACAACCTGCTGACCGCGATCACCGGCTACGGAGAGCTGATTCGCGATTCCCTCGGGCCGGAGAGCGAGCTGCGTGTCGACTGCGACGAGTTGCTCAGTGCCGCCAACCGGGCGGCGGAGCTGACGCGCCAGCTGCTCGCTTTCGGGCGCAGGCAGGAGCTCGAGCCCCGCAGCGTCGACGTCGGCACGGCAATCGTCAGCGTGCTCGGGCTGCTCGACAGGATCATCGGCGAGGACGTCCAGGTCACCTCGAACATCGAGCCCGGCATGGCGCCGATCTTCATCGACCCAGGACAGCTCGAGCAGGTGCTCATCAACCTGGCGGTCAACGCCCGCGACGCCATGCCCGACGGCGGGCAGATCGCGATCACGGCCCGCATCAGGACGATCGAAAGCGCCGAACCATGGCGTGTTGCACCGGGCGAGTACGTGGAGCTCGCAGTGCGCGACACAGGTGTGGGCGTGGCGCCGGAGAACCGCGAGCGCATCTTCGAGCCGTTCTTTACGACCAAGGGGTCCGGCGGCAGTGGACTGGGACTGGCCACCGTGTACGGCATCGTCGAACAATCCGGCGGCGACATCCGCGTAGAACCCAACGAACCTCAGGGCACGGTGCTCAAGCTGCTCTTGCCTCCGTTTCGCGGCGAACGGGCGGCAGGGCCCCACCAGGAAGAGCCCGGCCACTCAACGACGGCGAAGCCCCTGGCCGGCAAGAAGGTCCTCTTGGTCGAGGACCAACCCGAGGTCAGCAATCTGCTGCAGGCTGTCCTCGTCCAGCAGGGGTGCTTGGTGACTGTGGCCGCATCGGTGGCCGACGCCGACGAGCAACTACCCACGGGACCTGTCGATATCCTGGTGAGCGACGTTGTACTCCCGGACGGCAGCGGGCGAAAGCTCGCGCAGCGCCTGCGCGAGGGCTGGCCGGATTTGACGGTGCTCTTGATCTCCGGTTACGACGAGGAGCGGGCCGGTCTCACCCAGACGGATGTGCCCAAGGACTTTGGCTACCTCGGCAAGCCATTCACACCCAGTGCTCTCGTCAAGAAACTCACCAGTCAACTCGCGACGACGTCCTGACTCCTGGGCGCATGGCTCAACGCCGCAGCCCCCGCGCCGCATGCCGCGCTGCCTGTCTACATCGTGCGCCCGGTGAGCAGGATGCTCCCCAGAACCAGGATCAACGGCCCCAGGAAGACGAGAAAGAGCGCCGCCAGAATCGCGGACGCTAGCCAGAACTTCCAGCTCGGAGCCTGCACTGCGAGGAACTTCCTGGCGGCGAAAGGCAGCGAAGCGACTCCGGCGGCGCCGACCAAGATCACCAGTCCGAGGATCGGTAGATGAGCTCCGCCGACACTGGGCTCGGCCCATGCAGCGGTCGTCGGCAGCAGGCCGGCGGTGACCGCCAACCCCAACCGGAGCCGGAGAGCTCGCTGCGCTCGGGATCGCACGCCTTAGCCTACCTCGGCCGCTCGGCCTGGACGGAGAAACGATCGCGGCGAGAGACCGAGGTCGTGCGGCTACGACCGATGCAATCTCCCCGGCAACGCCGAGACCCCGTCTGGTCTTGGCCTCGAGCGTCAGTCCGGATCGCGGATCGCCGGGGCTAGCAGCTCGAGGTCGTAATCCCGCTCGCCGAGCATCACGAGGTGCTCGGCGGGGGCGAAGTCATCGCTCAACTCGACCACCCCGGAGGCTTCGTATTCCCAGAACACCAGCCGCTCGGCTACCTCCAGCAGGCGCTTCCGGGTTCCTGGGTCGGCCGCCGCCTGTGCCCGCTCCATGATCAGCTCGCTCGACGGTTGGGCGAGATCCGTGCCGAGGACCAGGACATTGCCCGTTCCCCGGACGCCGAAGACGAGGGTCGTGCGGAAGCTTCGTCTCAGGGTGTGCAGCAACGAGAGAGAGAAGGGGTCCTGGATTCCGGCCGCCAGGTTGAGCGCAAGCGTGCCGCCCGGGGCGAGATGTCCCCGCGCCAGCGAGAAGAACTCCCGGGTGGTGAGATGGAACGGCACCGATCGGCCGATGTAAGCATCGACGTAGATCAGATCCCACTGCGCTTCGCTATCGATCAGAAAGCGCCGCCCGTCGCCGATGTGGACCCGGTCCGCGGGATGTGGTTGCCAGAAGCCGTAGGCCTCGGCGACCTCAGGGACCCCGGGGTCGATCTCGGCGTAATCGATCTCGATCTCGGGAGCCACCCGCCGCAGTACCTTCGACAGCAGGCCGCCACCCATGCCGATGGCCAGGGCTCGCCCGGCATCGGGTGTAATGAGGAACATGGCCGTCGCGTAGTCGACGTACCTGGAAGCGATCTCGCCGCTATCGAGCCAGTAGGCTCCCTGCGTCACGCGATCGCTCCTGAGGTAGCGCACGCCGGCGCGATCGAAGACCTCGAGGGTCTGATAGGCCGTGCCACGAACGGCGACCACACCCTGATCCGTTGCCTGACCGGCGCCACCGGCAGTCAGGACCGCGACACCGACCAGAGCGGAGAGGACAGCGTCTCGGATCGACCTCCGTGCCAGCGCGACCGCGGCCGTCAGCGCCGTACCCAAAGTCAGCATCGCGAGAATGACGGGGACGGAGAAGCGCGGGATCGCCCAGAAGGTACAGAGCAGAGTGCCCACCAGCGAGCCGACAGTGGAGAGGGCGTAGATCCGCCCGCTGGTCTTGCCCAGTCGGATCAGATCGTCGGCTGCCAACCGGATGACGTACGGCGACACCGTGCCGAACAGGACTCCCGGCACCCCGAACAGAACAACGCAGGCAAGCAGCGTCCCAGTCGGTGTCGCCCCCGTCGCGTCCGCCAGGCCCCGAGCTACTTCAGCACTCCAAAGCCGCAAGGCGAAGATCCACACCGCGGCCAGCAAGATCAGTCGACCGAGCACCACCCGGTCCGGCCGCCGATCCGCGATCCGGCCGCCCCAGAAATAGCCAATCGACATCGCGGCCAGGAAAACGCTGATGATCGAACCCCAGACGTACACGCTGTTGCCGAAGTGAGGCGCCAGCACCCGGCTCGCAAGGATCTCGAGAGCCATTAGGAGCGCCCCACACAGAGTCGCCACGGTCAGCAGGGTCGCGGTTCCCGATCCTCCTCGCCCAGCATCCGCCATCAGGCGACCTTACGTCTCCAGGCCCCGACGAGCAATACAGGGCGGAACTCGAGCCAGAATAAAGAAGCGAGGGCCCGGGGAAGGCCCTCGCCAATTGCCGTTGCCGGCTGGAAACCGGTATCGGCTGACTAGAAGGAGAGCTTCGCTCCGAGGCGAACCTCACGCCTCGCTTGAAAGACCTCATTCAGGCCGAAACGAGGGTCGAGCGCAACATCGTTCTCGGCGATCACCTGGTCGGCGTCGAAACCGGCGAAGAACTCGCCTTCGGACACCGGTAGATCCTCCGTGTTCTGGTTGTTCCAGACCACGCGGGCGGTGTCTTCGTCGAACAGGTTGATTACGTTGAGGCTGAGCTCGAGCCCGTAGCGCTCGCCGATGTCGAACCGGTGCTGCAAGTAGAGATCGGTCTGCGTGAGGTTGGGCGTGCGTCCCAGCGAACCCCGTCCTTCGGGGAAGAACGGCAGGCCAGGCGAAACGTCCACCTCGCGCGAGATCGGCGTGCCGCTCGCAATGTACTGGTTGAGCCCAACCGTGGTTCCGAAGTCGAAGCTATAGAGGCCCTGCGCCTTGAGTTGGTGCGGGCGGTCCGTCGCCAGTCGTCCGTAAACCGGGTTGCCGTTCTGGTCGAAACTCTGCTGCAGCCCGTCGAAGAAGCGGTTGACGTTCGGCGCGGTACGAGCCGCACCAAAACCCGCCGAATCGGCGCCGGATCCGCTGACCTCGTCCGAACTCGCAAGGCCAGAGTAGTTGCCCCACAGCTTGCTATAGAGATAGGTCGCGTGGAGTGACCAGTTGCTCGACATCCGTTTGGTGAACTCGAACTCGTACCCGTCGTACTCCCGCTCTGCCTTCGGCTGCACGGGAAAATCGGGGCCAAGAATGTCGCGGGCGATGCCTTCACCCGGGTTGGCGATGTAGAAGACCTCACCTACGCCGGGGACCAGAACGCCGACGTCCTCGATCGTCCGAACGAGCTCCTTGTGCACTGCTCGGAAGCCGAGCGAGATCTGGCTCGTCAACTCGTGCTGGACGCCGAGCGTTATCTCGTTCGATTCCATCGGCCGGAGGTTCGGGTCGATGGTCGGATCGTTGGGATCGTTCGACGGGTGCCGTCGATCGACCTTCTCGATCACCTGGCCAGCAGGACACTCCGGGTTGTCGCCCAGGGTATTGGTGTCGAAGCTACAGCTTTCGACATCGTTGAGGCTGATGTCGAAGTCGTCGAGCGTGAAGAAGACATCGATCCACTTGTCGCCGCCGAACGAACCGCGCGGCATCTCGAGCTTGGTGATGTCGTAGAACACGCCGTAGCTACCGTAGGCCTTCCACTTGCCGTCACCCGCGACGTCGTAGGCAAAGCCCAAGCGCGGCGCCACCTTGTCGGAGAAGCTGAAGTCGATCGCCGTCTCGGGAATTCCGGTCAGATCCTGCGGACCGGCAAAGGAGGGCACTTTCTCCTCTTCGGCGCGAACACCGAGGTTGAGGGTCAGGCGTGGCGTGGGAGACCAACTGTCCTGCAAGAAGATGCTGGTGTTCTCGCTCGACACATCGCCTTGGGTCGCGATTTGCAGCAGTCGGAAGTAGCCGTACTCGCCCGACACCTGCTCACCGGTGGTCGTCGTGTAATCACGGCCCCAGTAGTAGAGGATACGGGGCGCCTGATAGCCATCGAGCACCTCGTTTGAATAATCCTCCCTCTGGATGCCGAACTTGATCCTGTGATCTCCGGCGGCGGTGGGGAAGAACGAGACATCGAACTGCATGGAATCGCGCGTGAAGATGTCGAACAGAGTTCCGTCATTGGTGGAAATGTTGGACCACCCCGGCGAGTGACAGAACTCAGAAGGGATCTCGGGGAACGTCTCGCAGTTGTTGAGGCCGCCCGTCGAGTAGTTCTGCCGTAGCACCGTCGGTACGCCGGTCTCGCGGAAGTCGTACTTGTAGGTCCCGGCCTTGGCGCTCATCACCCACTGAGAGCTCGGCAGGTAGTCGATGTAGCCGGAGTAGGAGTAGTTCTCGCGATCCTCGTCGATGCCATAGTTGGCCTCGGCGTTCTCGCGGCCGTTACGGCCCGGCAGAATGCCTCTCTCCTCGTACGGGCTGAAATTTCCCGATAACTTGAAGAGCGCCTTGGCGCCGAGGTTGCCGCTCATGTTGGCCGTGCCGTAGTCGTAGGTCCGCTTGCGGGTGTAGGTGTTGACCTCCCCGGTCGTGAACTCGACGGTCCGGCTCAAATCCTCGACCTGCGGCTGATAGCTGGCGAAGAACCACAACTTGTCCTTGACCACGGGGCCGCCAAGAGAGAAGCCCGGCTCGAGGCGGTCGAAGCTGTCTTCGTTGAAGACGACGTGCTCGGCAATGTCGGGGTTTTCGAGATTGCGCTGTAGTACCGGGCGCTCCTTGCCCTGGAGCGAGTCGTCGCCGTACAGCACTCTCACGTCACCCTTGAACTCATTACTGCCGGTCTTGGTAACGACGTTGACGACGCCGCCAGTCGAGCCGCCATACTCCGCGGCGTAGCCGGTCGACTTGACTTGCACCTCCTCGATGAAATCGGTAATCACGTTCTTGCGCGAGGTGCCGACCTGAAGGTCGGTGGTGTCCATGCCGTCGATGATGAATCGATTCTCGGCACCACTCGAGCCGTCGATCTGGATGCCACCCGTAGCCTTGTCGTCCACCGCCGAGGCGGTGTAGGCAACGACTGAGGTGAAGTCGCGGCCGCGCGGTAGCGCTTCGATCGTCTCACTGCTGAGACTGGTCGTCGTCGCGCTCTGCTTGATGTCGATCAACGGGCGCTCGCCGGTTACGGTCAACGTCTCGCTGATCCCCTCCAGCTGGAGGGTCATCTCGACCTTGAGCAGTTGCCCCAGGGTGAGCTCGATGTCCTCGATCCCTTGCGGGTTGAAGCCGTCGAGCGTCGCCCGCAGGTTGTAGCTCCCGGGCGGCAAGGCCGGGAAGCGGAAAGTTCCTCGGTCGTTCGTCACTACGACGGCGCTGCCGGCCAGGTTGGCGCTCCGCGCCTCGACCGTAACGCCTGGTAGCGCACCGCCATCGATATCGAGGACGGTACCTTCGATACTGCCCGTTTGCTCCTGCGCCGTTGCCGGTGCAGCGACTAGCAGGGCCGCTAGACCCACCGCCAGCCAGATGATGGTTAATGGTCTGGTGAGTTTCATGATTCGGTTTCCCCCTTTGCTTCGTTAGGCAAACTCGACGCCCGTCCTGATTCGGCGCCAGTCAGCATGGTTGGTTGTGCCCGAGCGGCCCGCGCTCGACGGTCCGGCTCCGGTCGCTTCGCCTCGGCTCTGACTGCCGTACAGTCAGCACCCGGAGCCAGAACTACCGGCTGCCAGACGTTCGAATGCGGCGGGAAGATGCTCGCGCCCGTGAACCGTTCGACCACTTGTTCTCCAGAGTCTCCGGCCTCGCGGCCGGGGGTTCACCAGTCCCTCGTATCACTCATCGGGTCGATCGGGAACCACCCCGCGAGGTGGCTTGCCGACGGGTCACGAAAGACTTTTCGACTCGATTCCAGGGCCTCGTGACGGGCATACCTCACTGCATAGAACATGCCAACCACCGCTAACCGCCATCGGTGGAAAAGCCTGCTACTAGCAGTGGTCTTGCACGCAAGGATCGGCCTCGAAAGGGCGGAGCGCGAGGCTCTAGAGCTCGGATTTCCTTGGCTTCAGATTTGTGTCTTGATTTTCATCGTGCAAAGAAATTTTGTTGCTTGACCGAAGTGCCAGACACTAAACGAAACCTCAGCGATAGCGCTTTCCTAGCCGCTGTGAAGTTCAAAAAAGTAGTCCCTAGAGGTTCAGAATAATGCGGTTCGAATCCTTGCGGCATGCCCGTGTCCTTCTCGGTGCCGGATTTCTGCAGCTCACGGTGGAACTGAGCGTCAAACTCAGCTCGGGCGGGCCTCCTGCGGCCTGAGCCTCGGACGGCTCCTCCTGACGAAGGCCCGTCGAGCCACCCCGAGTGGTGGTCGCGATGCCTACCCGGCGGAGGGGTGGCCTCGTCACCTTGGCCTGATACTTCTGGGCCAGTTCCTCATCGAGTCCCTCTCGACAGACGCCGGTGTCGAGCCTTCGGCCGCGGGAGATTGGCAGTGGCTGACGGCTTCGAGCCGCTACTGGAGTCTGAAGTTGACCGTCAGGTTATACCTGACCGCGACCGGTCTGCCGCGGCGCGTTGCCGGTCGGAACTTCCACTGCCTGACCGCAGTGACGGCCGCTTGGTCAAGCCCCATGGGCAGAGGCTTGAGAACGTCCACGTCGTAGACGTTGCCCGCGGTATCGATCGTGACCTCAACGATCACGACACCCTGAATGCGAGCTCGCCGAGCCTCCCACGTGTACACCGGCACGGTCCGCGACACCAACTCGGGCCGGGTGACGTCACCGCCGACCCGGACCGGACCCTCAACACGGGGCGCAACCACGGGCGCACTCACCGGCAGGGGCGGCAGGCCAAAGGTCGCTCGCACTTCGTTGAGGAGGATCTGTCGCTTCGTCACCTCGTATTGTGGGGCCGACTCGGCCAAGTGGAGCAGCATCGTCCTAGCGGCTGGATAGTCGCCGCTGTTCTTGAACGCCACGGCTATCCTCAATCGGCTGGACGCTACGGAAACGCTCTCCCCCGCGTACCCGCCATCGAGCAAGTGCGAGACAAGGCGGCCGTACTCCGCCACGGCGTCGCTCCAGCGCTCCTCCGCGAAAGCCTTCTTGCCAGAGGTTCTGAGGTTCTTGGCCACCGTCGCAAACGAGGCCATGCTCTCTTCGGCAGCCTCGCCTTGTCCTGCGTAGGCGGTCCGCGCCGAGGCCGGAACCAGCAGCAACAAGGCAAGCAGGAGCCAGGATGTGTGCCGGGTACTCACAAGAGATCTCATGGTCGTCTTCAAGCAACCTCGTTCAGGGTCGCGGGTATTCCGATAGAAGGCGCCGCGGGACCAGGGGCCGCCAATACCCTATCGCGTCAACGCATCGACGCGTCAGGCAGGCGGACCAGGCCGTCAGCGACCACTACACGCCCGTCCAACTCCACTGTCGGCTTGTAGACGACCATATCCATGTGCACCGCACACTCGACGGTACCGCCATAGAAGATGTTGTCACCGATCGCTACGTGGACGTTGCCGCGTGCCTTCTTCTCCTCCTCAAAATCTCCGTTGCGCCGACAGGCGGGGTTGAGGCCGATACCGATCTCGGCGATGTTGTCGGCTCTCTCCACGCCCTCGACGATCCGGCGTAGCTCGTCCCCTACCTCGCCACCGCCCTGGACATCCACGACGGCACCCTTGTCGAGGCTCAGTTTGATCGGCTCGGGTGGCAGACCGAGGTGGGCTATTGGACCGTCGATCACAAGGGTGCCGGACGCTTGTCCTTCGCGCGGCATTTGCGACACCTCGCCGTCGCTGAACGCTGCTTCCTGACCCGGCTCAGTGGCAAATCCACATTCGATGATCACGTCCTCGCCGGCGATCGGCGCGACAAGATCGGTGCCGCCGGGCGAGCGCACCCTGATGCGTTCCGCCCCACGCCACACTTGTGAAAGGGCGCGGCCGTCGGCATGGAGCGCATCGTAGTCGGCCAACGCACCACCGCTAGTGAAGTTCTCGAGACTGCGCATCACCATCGAGATACTCCGCAGCGCCCGCGCGTCGAGCAGCCGCTTGACCGCCTTGGCGTAGGTCGGCGCTCCGCCCGAGCGCGTCAGCCCGATAAGACAGTCGGCCGCCTCGAGGCCACGTTCGACGATGGGCGTCAGTTCGTTCTTGCGCGTGGTGTCGCGCGACGGCTGTTCGAGAATCGTGTACTCGGCGCCGTATTCGAGGATCGCCTCGGCCAGCGCCCGCACCATCTCCTGCTCGCTCAGACCGTCACAGACCAACGCCACGTGCTCGCCCTCGCGCACCGCCAACAGCCGCCCAATAATGAGCTCGGCGGTGCGTTCGACGGCTCCCGCCTCCAGGCCTGTCACGAGTCCGCCTCGAGCGGCTTCTCACCCGGCGCCTGGATCACTCCGCTCGCCTCGAGATCGTCCAACTCCGCCGAGCTGCACCCGGCCAGCTCCTCCAGCACCGCTCGCGTGTCGGCGCCAAGCACTGGCGGCGCCTTGCGCACCGCAGCCGGGGTGTTCGAGAACTTGGCAGCCGGCCCAATCAAGTCGATCTCTCCAAGTGTTTCGTGGACGGCGGACTGCACCATGCCGCGAGCCCGGACCTGCGGATCGGCCAGCACCGCGGGAATATCGTTGATGGCGCTGACCGGAATCGCGGCCGCCAGGAGCACCTCGAGCCATTCGGCTGTCGGCCGCGTCTCGAAGAGCATCTGCAGCTCGGGTATCAACACGTCGCGATGCTCGACCCGCGAGCTGTTCGAGTGATAGCGCTCGTCGGCCCACAAATCGGGCCTGCCGACAGCATGGCAGAAGCGCTCGAACTGTGAGTCGTTGCCGATCGCCACCGCGATCTCGCTATCGGAAGTGGGGAACATCTCGTAGGGGACGATATTGGGGTGGGCGTTGCCGTGCCGTGCCGGCTGCTCGCCGGTGGTCAGGTAGTTCTGCGCCACGTTGACGAGCCAGGCAACCTGCGAGTCGAGGAGGCTGATGTCGATGTGCTGGCCGACACCGGTCTCGCGGCGGGAGTGTAGGGCAGCGAGGATCGCCGTGGCGGCAAAAAGTCCCGCTGAAACGTCCACGATGGCCACGCCGACCTTGTGCGGCTCTCCCTCCGCCGGGCCAGTGAACGACATCAACCCGCCCTGAGCCTGGACGATGAAGTCGTAGCCCGGCCGGTCGCGATATGGGCCACTCCTGCCGTACCCGCTGATCGAGCAGTAAACCAGCCCTGGATTGTCCGCCGCCAGCTCGGGGTAGCCCAGTCGCATGGTCTCCGCCGTGCCCGGCCTGAAGTTCTCGATCAGTACATCGCAGCGGGCGGCGAGTCGGCCCGCTACCTGCTGACCGGCGTCGCTCTTCAGGTCGAGCGCCACACTCTTCTTGTTGCGGTTGACGCTCAGGAAGTAGGCGCTCTCGGAGCCGACCCAGGGCGGCCCCCAGCGCCTGGTGTCGTCGCCCGACCCGGGTCGCTCGACCTTGATCACCTCGGCTCCGTAGTCCGACAGCACCATCGAACAGTAGGGGCCGGCGAGCACGCGTGAGAAGTCCAGCACCCGCAAGCCGGCCAGGGCGCCGGGCGCCGGCACGTGATCGTTCGAGGTCACCGGGTTACCTCATCAGGCTCTGTCTCTCGGAAAGCACTACCCCCTCTCGCGCTCGTAACACGCCGGCCCGACGGTTCCCAACCGCCGGGAGGGCTGAGACGCTCGCTACCCTCCAACCGAACTGGTGTGCTCGGTGCTGTGCACCTCGTCGCGGTAGGTCAGACCGTGCGGCACCAGTTCGATGACGACGGTGGCTGGACGGCTTGCGGTATCTGGATCGAGCGTGTCAGGACTCACCGCCTCGATCGAAGTGATGAGCGCTCGGTCGATCTCGAGGGTGAAATAGTGCCGGGCTTCGCCGGTATCTGGCTGGGTGTCGAAGAGACGGATGTTCCCGCTGATGGCTTGGCCCTCGTCGAGCGCCTGAAAGAGCGCTGGGGTCGATCGGCCAAGGCGCGTTTCAAAGACGACGGGCTGGATTTCTCGACGCCCCCGGGACCGCGCGTCACGGCCCGTACTCCGCGCACTGCCGAATTCCAGAGCAAAAAGCTCGAGGTTGTTCTGGGAGACGTCAATGCCGCCGATCTCGGTGGAAGAGACCTCGCCAGTGAGGGCCGTACCGTTTGCCTCCAGTGCCGCGTATGAATTCAGTGCCATGCCGTCCTCCTCTCTCTGTTGCTTCCTTGACTGCCAGATCCCTCGGGCTGAACGGACGAGAGCCTCTAGTGGCAGTCGGCCTGAAGCCAGGGGTCCCTCATGCAAACAACCCTACAACTCTACCGGATCGCGGCCCGTGTTCCCTCTGTGAGCACCCCTCAACCGGGAGGTAGACGCTCGTCCCAGCCCAGTACGCGATAGGTCTCCAGGATCTCCAGCAGCGGCGCCAGCGGAATCGCTTCGAGCGTTCCCCGTGAACTGGAGACTGTCGTCGCCTTGAAGATCGCGTTGTAGATCGCCTCCTCCGTAGCTTCGACCGTGGCGGCGAAAAGCGGCGACATCGACTCGTTGACTAGTGCCGGTGTAACCACGGGCGCTGCGCTGCTTCTCGGCCGACGGACCCGCGGATCGGTCGAGAAAGCGATGACGTAGTCCCCCGAGCCGTTGTGGGCGAACGACCCGGTCCGTGCCAGCCCGAGCATCGCGCGCTGCGCCAACCGGTCGAGGCTGCGCCCGTTGAGCGGGGCGTCGGTCGCGACCACGATCATGATCGAGCCGTCTTCGCGATCGTCGGCCGGCGCTTCAGCCTCGAGCGCAGCGGCGTAGGCATAGGCGCCGAGCTCGCGCCCCACCGGGGCACCGTTCATGCTCAACGTGCCGCCGAAATTGGTCTGCACCAGAACGCCGATCGTGTAGCCCCCTAGCACCGCCGGCAAGACCCGCGAGCTGGTCCCGATGCCGCCCTTCCAGAAGAAGGCCTGGGTCCCCGTTCCGGCACCCACGCTGCCCTCGGCCACCGGGCCGTCGCGAGCCGCATCGAGAGCCGCGAAGACTTCCTTTCGCCCGATCGGGTCGGCCCACATGTCGTTCACCCTTGAGTCGTTGGTCTCGCCGACTACTGGGTTCAAGGTGTGCTCCCCCATCCCCGGCTGCTCGTACATCCACTCCTTCAGCGCGTTCGCGGCGCTCCACACACAGAGCGTGCACGTGAGCAGAATAGGCGTCTCGATCTCGCCGAACTCACGGACCTGGGTCTCGCCGATCAACTTACCGTAGCCGTTACCGACGTGTATCCACGCCGGCACCGGATCGGTGTAGAGGTTCCCTGGCGCGGGAATGATTGCGGTGACTCCCGTGCGAACCGCGTCGCCACGGATCACCGTCTGATGGCCCACTTTCACACCATCGACGTCGGTAATGGCGTTCCAGCGCCCTGTGGGGAAAGTGCCCACGACGACACCAGCCTCGCGCGCCCGCGGCCGCGCTGTGTCCTCCAAGGCAGGGGGCTGGCCACCGGCGACTTCCGGCCCGACCAAGAGAGCACCCAAGATGGCAACAACGGACATCGGTCGCTTTGTCATCAGGCGACGCTACTACACCGTTCGCTGGGCGGCCGATACAGACCTCGAGACCTGTCCAACTCTGGGCGGCCAATCCGACTCAAGTGATCCCGTACTGCGCGAGGAGATCCACGACTTGGCGATGGCTTTCGCTATAAGCACCCCACACGGAGGCGCACCAGGCACCGAGGGCCCGGTCCCGCTCAAGCCCGGGCGGCGCTGTGATCACATCTTGCGCAGTCATTTCGCCGCGCTCGGCCGGCGGGGTGAAACTGGGCCACTCCCGGCGCCGGCGGGCCAACGTCATGTGCATACGCTGGACCTGTCGCCCCGACAGCCTCCTCTCCAGGTGCAGATAGAGCCCAAAGAGCGCGAAAGCCAGCCCGATCGGCTTGGTCCGCTCGTCGGCGTGCTGCGCCGCCCACGCATCGACCGCATGTTGGTGGACGAACTCCGGGCCACCGTGCGAGAGCGTGTAGGCGAGGAGCTCGTCGTAGGCTCGCTGCTCGCTGGGGGTGGTCAGAAATCGCCTCCGGGCCGGCTAGGCGCCGAGCAAGTCCCACTTGTTGCCGCAGAGATCACGGAAGACGACGACACGGCCGTAGGCTTCGTCGCGCGGCGCGGACTCGAACGTCACGCCCGCTAAAAGCATCCGGTTGTACGCCACATCGAAATCATCGACCCGCAGAAAGAACGCGACCCTGCCCGCCCCCTGGCGACCGATCTCGCGGACTTGATCCGCGCCGTCGGCTCGCGCCAGGAGGATTCCGGTCCGGGCACCGGGTGGGCGCACCACAACCCACCGCTTCGGGCGGCCGTCGTTGGTCAGCGACGGCGAGTCCTCCACCAGGTCGAAGCCCAGGACCTCGACGAAGAACTCGATCGCGGGATCGTAGTCCTCGACGACTATTGCGACGAGTTCGAGATGCGACATCAGGAGACCCCCTCAGAAACTGATCACAACCGCCGACTTCCGACCTCGGCCAAGTCCCTCTACCAGACTACTCGTCGAGGCTCTGCCACAGCACGTGGACGATCTTCCACTTGCCCTCGTACTTGGCGAGGTGGAAATAGTCGACTCCCCAGGACGCGGTCAGCTTGGCGCTGGCGGTCTGGTTCAGCAGGTCGAGGATCTCCACCTTTTTGGGCGCGTCGGTTGGAGCACCGCCCTCTTCCTTGTAGTAGTCGCCGGCCAGACCGACGAGCTGCTCGTAGGTCATTGGAATCACGCGCCACTCGTCCTCCGGCGAACGCCGCGCGAAGCCGAACTTCTGCAGCTCCGGGTGGACGCTGCGCTCGATCAACTCGGGCTTGATCTCGTAGACGCCCTCAACGTAGTCGAGAACGGCCCGCTCCACTTCCGCGCGGTCCTCAGCGCTCTGCCCCGCGACGTTGGTGGTACCAGCTAGCAAGCAGGCTGCGAGCACAATGAAGGTCGTCCTCATAGCGAATCTCCTCGTCATGATCGGTTCCATCGGGGCAGTCTATCCCTCGCCAAATTCACTGAGCGGGGGTGATCGGCGCGGGGTGCGACTCTTCCTCGCCTGGGGCCGACTCTCCGAACCGCGCGGGCCTCAGTCGCTGGTGGCCGGCTCGACTACGACCTCGGCATTCTCGACGATGACGGAGTACAGATAGCCGGCGCCGAAGTCCTTGTCCGTGGCGAGGACGCCACGGAGCGCCACCAGGTCACCGACCGCGGCTTGACCCTGGGTTGTGACCGTGAGGTCGTTGGAGCCACCTGCCGCCTCTCCCGACCCGTCCTGGACGTGAAGCCAGTTCGAGCCCATGATGCCGAAATTGGCCTTGACCACGCGGCCGCGCACGGCGACTTGCTGGCCGGCGAGTTCCCCTGCCCGAGAATGGACCTCGGCCACGGTCAGGCCGCCCTCGAGCTTCTCGATGGCGGGACTGAGACCGGTAGTCGGCGCAGCCGCGGGAGGGTGACTCGAGGGCAGCGACGCGGCCCCGGACTCGGCTCCCTGCACCTGGATCTGGCTGATGAACTGCACCTCGTCCCAGGTCCGATCCAAGGTATCGCTGTGCCACCCCGACATCGGCGTTCCTGGCGCCCAGACAACCCGATCACCGACTGTAACGGCGAACTGTGGCGCGGCGAGCCACAACTCCCCCTGCTCCGTGTCGACGCGCAGGTAGGTATAGCTCGAGGCTCCGATCACCTCGAGGACGGCACCGTTTGGCATCGTGTTCGCGGTGGCCGGGACGCTCTCATCAGGGCTAGCGGAGCTACCCTGCGGCGAACATCCTGCGAGCACAAGGGCAAGGCCGAAAGTGGCCGGGATCAGGAATCTGTGGGGAATCATCTCTCGCTCTCCTCGGACGTCAAGGGCAAATACTCCTTGACGAGGGGTCCACGGCGACTCTAACAGTCCCAAAAGAGCTGCCACGGCACTACCGCTGACGCGAGTAGGCCTTGGTCCAAAAATCGTCGTCCTCGTCGCCCGCTGGCCGGCGGAGCGCGAACCAGCCGCCGGCCAGCCTGCTCCTCACAAGGCCGAGACCGCGGTTCAGGAAATTGCCTCGCGGTAGGAAACGGATTGGGGGCCGGCGTCTCAGGCCGAGTTCGCGGCCGACTTCCAGCAGGCGTTGGTGCGACGGATCGATGCGTAGACCGGCTTCGAGCGCCCGTAGCGCGCCTCGCTTGTTGCGCGCCAGCAGGTAGACCTCGGCAAGATTGAGGTGGTTCTCAGGCTGGAACGGATCCAGGCCCGCCGCGTGGAGGCAAAGATCGAGCCCCTCGCGGCGCCGACCCTCGCAACGCGCAATGGCCTGGCCGAGGTAGCCGTAGAAGAGTGCCGGCAACTTGCCGCGACCCTCTTCCTGCTGTGCCAGACGGGTCAACTCGTCATGGCCCGCCCGCCAGTCACCTTCGCGGCAAGCACGAAGGCCGCGACGAAACGTCTCGGCTGGATTGATGTGCATCGGAGCCATGGAAGACACAGCCTAACGGGCCGACAAGCGCTCTTGCGTGAAGAGCATCACACGCAGTGCCACTCAAGTACTGATGATTCGCCGCAGGTAGTCGACGCCGCCGGAGATCTCGACCTTGTGACTCGGTCAGAGGGCCGCCGAGGCCAGCCGGAAGGCCGCCATCTCCTGGCTGTTGCGAACCAGCAGCAGGTCCCCCACCAGCACGGGGTGGTTCCAGGTCTTGCCTTCGATCGCCGGCAGCCGCGCGAGTTCCGTAAACGCGTCGGGGGTAGCTTCCACCAACGCCAGTTCACCTCGCTCAGAGACCACCAACAGCGCGTCCTGGTCGGGCAAGAGCATGAGTTGGCCGCTGCCGAAGCGCCCGCCCTTCCACTTGCGCTCGCCATCCTCGAGATCGATGCAGGCGAGAATGCGACCGTCGAAGCCGAACGCATGGCCTTTGTGTACGACGAAGTCGCTGAAGTTGGGCTTCAGCCCGATCGACGTCCAACCTTCCTCGATCGCCCAGCCACCGGAGCCACGTAGTTCGGCGCTCGCGGTCACTCCTCCCACCCGCGAGACCGCGATACGGCGAATGCCGAGCGGCCCCATCTCCCCTGCCGCGCTGATCAGCAGGTCGCCGGCAGCGGTTTGGGCCGGCTGCACGATGTTGCCCGCCCACGGATGCTGCCAGAGCAGACTGCCGTCGGCCGGCGCGACACTGGTCAAGCCGGCTCCGCTCTGCATCAGGATCTGCGCGACGCCGTCGAGGGTCACCAGATGGGGCGAGCTGTAGCTGCCGCCACGCTCCGGGCCGAACCAACGCGGCTCGCCCGTCACCAACTCGTAGGCGGCGAGCTTCCCAGCCTGGATGATCACGAGATCGTCGACGATCAACGGCGAGCTGCTGAAGCCCCAGGGCGGGATCTGCTTGCCGGTGTCGGCGGCGGCGGCGCGCGACCAAACGACACTCCCGTCGGTAGCGTCGAGCGCGTTCAGGATGCCGGTCGCGCCCAAGGTGTAGACCCGCCCGGCGGCGAGCGCCGGTGTCGCGCGCGGGCCCGCCCCGGCGTGCGACTCCCAGAACCGAGCCGCGTCGGCGTGCCTCCAAACCAATTCGCCGGTGGTCGCGCTGTAACAAGAGACGACTTCCTCCTCACCACGCTGCTCCTGGGTATACAGGAGGTCGCCGCTCACCGCGAAGGACGACCACCCCGGGCCGATGGGCTGGCGCCACAGTTCGACCGGTGGTGACTCAGCCCAATCGGTTTCTATTCGCAGCCCGCGGATGATGCTGTCGCGATCGGCTCCGCGGAAACCGGGCCAGTAGGCTCCCGTTGCTGCCGCTGCCGGCTCTCTCGCCGGCTTCGATTCCGGCATCGGCGGCTCGTCAGCGGCTCGGGCCAGCAGCCGGTCCTCGTGAGTCTCCGCCCAGCGCCATTCGAAATCCTGGTTACCGTCGCCGGTGATGCCGTCGGTCCGAAAAGGCAGCCAAATGGCGCACGCGGCAACAATCGTCGCGATCATCGTCGCCCATCGACGTCGGCCCCCAAGGCGGTGGCTCGCCGCCGCCCAGATGAGGAACGAGAGGGTCAAAACCGGCGTGACGTAGACGAAGAAGGTCACCCCCATCCCGGCCGTCGTGATCGACTCGTCAACAAAGCGCCGCATCAGGACGACAACGCCGACAATCAAAGCGAGGCCGCCCAGGCGCTCCGCCCAAGGCGCCCGGCTGAAGAGCACCCACCAGACGACAAAGAGCAGCCCACAAACCAGGGCACCGATGGGTCCTAGTGCCCCGTTCACGGTAAAGACGCGCGGAACGACGAACAAGAGCAGCCACATGACTGCCACGAGGGCCACGCCGGGCCACAGCCTGAGCGGCTTTCGCGTGTTCGCCGGTTCGATCTGGCTGCTCGTCATCTGCAACTCCTCTATCAGTCAGGTGGTGTCCAGGGCCGTACCTCGCGGTAGATCAACCTACGCGCCGGAGGCTTTTCTTGTTTCGGTTGCGGCTGCTGCCGAGGAGCTCGCTGTAACGTTGGCCTACGCCATCCACATCGTAGCCGATCTCAAACGCCGTGAGAGATCGCCCGGACATCTCGATCGAGGCGCCCGGACCTAGCCTCTCGAATCGGCCCGCTCGCGGAGTCGAACGAGCATCACGCTCCCCGCCATCACCAGCGCCACCAGAGCTGCTCCCGGAGGCCCTTGGCCGGCAGCCAAGTGACTTCCAACAGCACCTAGCATGACGAGCACAATGAGCGAGGACCCGTACAGGCTGGTCCGCGGCCACAGGGCAAGCAGCGCCGCCCCGATCTCTACGACCCCGATCACTGGGACCAGGGCCAAGGGCAAGCTGAGGCCTTCGAACATGGCCTCGAACATCGGGGCCGACAGGAACTTCTGACTGCCGGCGAGTAGAAACCAGACTCCCAGGAGGGTTCCTAGGACAACAGTGGTGATGCGGAGCGGTCGGTTCATGCAATGGCCTCCTTGTCGTAGCCAAAATGGAGTGTAGACTGTACTAACGGATAGTGACCTAACGTTACATTATATCTATACGGCCAACCAGAGCTTTGGTTACAGAGCGAGGCGCCCGCGAGTCCCACACCATGAGTTCCACACCCATGAGTCCCACACCATGAGTCCCACACCACGTCTTTCCCAGCTCCAGTTCCTGGTCCTGGGGACACTCCTCCAAGGCCAGCGGCCTGGGCGGGAGATCCGCGACGAGCTCGCGCGCTTCGGCGTCAAGCGCTCCGGGCCCTCCTTCTACCAGTTGATGTCTCGGCTCGAAGAGGGGCAGTTCGCCGAGGGTCAATACCAACAGCGAATCGTCGACAGCCAGATCATCCGTGAACGCACCTATAAACTCACCGCATCGGGCCGGAGGGCCTGGGACGACTGCCGCCGCCTCAATGAGACCATCATTGCGGAGTTCGGAGCGTCCAGTGCCTGACGCGATGGGTTGGGACCGCTGGCTCGGCTTTCTGGGCCGGCTGCTCCCGGCTCGGATCCGCGAGCGGGTCTTCGAGCCGGCCTGCTACGACCTCGCGAGCGAGACTCTGCGAGGCCATCGCTCCACCCGCCTCCTGGGGCCGAAGATCTTCGCGATCCTCGTCTATGTTGCGACCGCCAATTTCCCCGGCGTTCTCTTCGAGAACCGTCGTCCGAGCCGCCTCGGGGTCCTGATGGGTTCGCTGGCCCTGTTGAGCTTCGCCTTCCTCCTCGGCCTCAGGATCGTGCTTGGGGACAGGTACGCGGGTCCTTAGCCTCAGGGGAACGTAGCCGCGGCACCGGGACCGGCAATCGCCCGGACCTTCAACACTCGCAGTCGTTGCGAGCGAAATCCCGAGCGCGGCCCTCGGCATCGACCTCGACGCGGCAGCAACGCTCCAGGTCCTCGGCCAGCATACGGCGGGCGCGCTGGACCCGCGACTTGGCTCCCGAGAGGGAGAGCCCCAACTCCTCGGCAACCTCGCGTTGCGTGCGGCCGTCGAAGTCGGCCATCAGGAGTGGTCGTCGATACTTCTCGGGCAGGCTCTCGGCGATTGGACGCAGCCACGAGACCACCTCCTCGTGCACGCTGTGATCGCCGTCGAAGGTCGCGAAGCTTTGGTGGAGACCGCCGTCGGGATCTTCCAGTGCTTCGGGGTCGACCCCGGCGCCCTCCGCGGGCGGGCGGCGGGCTCGGTAATAGTCCGCCACGACCCGGCGCGCGATGCCGTAGACCCAGGCCTGGGTCCGCTCGGCATCGCGCAAGCTGGCGAAGCTCCGGTGAATGCGCAGCAGCGCATCCTGGGCGACGTCCTCCGCGTCGGCCGTGGGCACCCGACCGACGACAAAACGACGCAGGCCGTCGACGAACGGTTGCCAGCGGGGCGCGCGTTCCCGTCCTTCCACTGGTTCGGGCTGACTGGCCTTCGAGGACATCACCGGGATCATTGTGCCAGAGCCCTCATCCAGCGGCCGGCGCACAGCACTCCGGCTCGCAGCAGTCGACGTTGCTGCCGGTAGCCTTCGAGGGCACTTTGTTCGGCTCACAGCAATCTGTGCCGCAAGCCTGGGCCTCACCATGGAACGTGTCGGCTTCGGCTGTCGTGTGGAAAGCCTCCCACGCCACGCCCTGGCCGTCCTCGACCCAGGTCTTGTCCGACTCGTGGTAGCAGCAAGTGACCTCGCCCTCTTCCTCGACCTCGCCGCGCGTGGCCTCGATACGCTCGCGCAAGTCCGCGAGCTCGGCCGGCGTCTCAGCTTGGATGCCGAGGTGCTCGATGCCGAGCTCGCCCTTGCCTCGCGCCCCGCCGTCGACGATAGAGAAGTTCACTCTGGGATCCTCGACCATCCATTTGGCGTAGTCGCTGCGTTCGACGCTGGGCTGCTCGGCGAAGAGGGTTGAGTAGAACTGCTTCGAGGCATCGAAGTCCTCGACGATGAGGCTGACGTGAAGTCGTTTCATGATCCTGTCTCCCGTGGGTGAAGGGCAGCGTCATGCCGCTCTCGTCCTTAGAGTCGTAGGAAGTCGGAAAAGGACGCAAGAGGCGTCGCGCTCGGCGACAGGTGCGTGGGGCCGTAGCCTCCGAAAGGGCTACGGCAACGGCTCTGTGACCGGCCGCTTGCGCGGGAGCACGAGGCTCACCGCAGCAGCCAACCAGGTCAACCCGACAGTCCAGAAGTAGAGACCGGGCTCCTGGGTCTCGGTCGGCGACTCGAACAGGCGAAAAACCGACGCCTCGGCGGTGTTGAAGGTGGTGTGAAAGACGATCGCGAGCATCACGCTACCGCCCGTGCGATTGAACAGCGCCGTGAAGAGAATCGCTTCGCCGACGATCTGGGCTAGATAGACCAGAACTGCGCCGACACTCAGTTCGAGGAAGCTCGGAATCGCTGCGCCCGGAAACCAGAACATCGGCAGATGCCAGAACGTCCAGACGACACCGATGACCAGACTGGCCCGGAGCGGGCTCATGAGGGACTGCAAGCGCGGCAGGAGCCACCCCCGCCAACCCAGCTCCTCCGCCAGCGGCCCGAACGGAAGTGCCAGGAGCCAAAGCACCGGGACCATGGCGACGCCTGCCAGGTTGAACTTCGAGTAGACCGTCGGCCCTGCGCCGGAGACGAGAACGGCGACCGCCACGACCAAAGGGGAGAGAAAGAGCGCCGTCAGCCAAGGTCCCAAACCGACTCGCCAGACCTTGAGACGGCCGAGGAGCCGGCGCACCCCGGCCTTCCCTTCCATTCTCCCGGCCATGATGAGCGCCGCGAACGTCGGCCCAAACGGCGCGGGGAAAAAGAGCAGCAGCCACGGCGAAAACTGCTGCTCGAAGACAACTCGGAAGCAGTAGGCGAACGGAATCGTCAAAGCCCACGTCAGTGCGTAGGCAAGGGCGACGAAGGTGATGAGCGGGTGGCGGCGCACTCGATGTCCGGTCAGGAGAGTGGACACCTTACTAGACGCTCCAAGTCTCCAGCCGGAGCCCTCGAGCCCGTCTCCCTATTCGACCGACGTCTGATTGGTACCCGCGCCCGAAGCGATCGCCGACCAGTGGCCGGCACGCTGCACCCACTTGCCGTCCTCCTTGACGTAAACCTCGGTGACGCGTGTCATGTAGTGACCCACCGGTGGGTTGCCCTTCACCTGCATGCTGCCCTCCGAGTAGTACATGGCGACGGCCGCTTCTCCCCCTGGCAGCTCGATCACCTCGATGTGCTTGGCGGCAAGAGAGAACCGCTCGTACTCGGTGCCCGGCGAATCGGGGGCAGCCATCTGCATCAAACCACCGCTCGACCAAAACTGCACGCTGCCGTGTTTGGAAACGTCATCGTCTCGGTCACGCAGATTCTCGCTGATGTACCGGTTGCCGGCCCTGATGGCGGCACGCACCTGATCGGCTACCGAGTCCTCGTCGGCAGCTGACAACGGCGCCGCCGAGAGGGTCAGAGTCGTAATCGCCAGCGCGGCAACGGACAGACGGATGCAGCGGATCAAACCCCTCATTGCTTCTCCTCCAATAAAAGCGCCGGGCGGAAACCGTCGTCCCTGAGTACGGGCGGTCACCCGCAAGCGCAACAACCCGAACCCCCGGCCCGTTGATGGTGTGAATCGCAGACAGCCTACCAGCTAGTAGCGCAGGCTCTCGCCAGCAAGGCGGCTGCGGCGTCTCCTTCGAGAGGAAGTCCGTCTTGGGCGCCTCGAGGCTCGCCGCCAATCGCCCTGAGGCGCTATTCTCCTGACGTGAAGCGAACGATCGTGCTCTACAGCCTGGCGATGGCCGTGGTCGTGCTGGGGCTCCAATGGCTGGACTACCAGTACACGATCCGGGCTTTCTCGTTCGAGATCTACATCGTGCTGATCGCCGTGCTGTTTGCCGCGCTGGGCGTGTGGGTAGGACTCCGCCTGGCTACCAGGACCGGGTCGGCGACGTTCGAGCAGCCGAACGCCAGGGCCATGGACTACCTCGGTATCAGCGCCCGGGAGTACGAGGTGCTCGAATTGTTGGCGCACGGCTGCTCGAACAAAGAGATCGCCGAGCGTCTGTTCGTCTCCCCGAACACGGTCAAGACCCACCTCGCTCATCTCTACGACAAGCTCCAGGTGTCACGTCGCACCCAAGCCATCCGCAAGGCTCAGACGCTCGAGATCCTGCCGTGACTCATCCGGACGGGTGATTCGCGCCGAATCATCCGTTTGGGTGACGCCTCCCCTCGACCCAGGCGCTACAGTCCGAGGCTCACCCCTGGAAGGAGGAAGTTCATGAAGCGAATCATCCTCACGCACGGAGCGATCGCCGGCGCGATCATCATCGGCAGCATGCTCATGACCTTTGGGCTCGGCGACCGCGAGGAGTTCTCACCACCGCCAGCGTGGATCGGCTACTTGGTCATGATCGTGGCGCTGAGCCTCATCTTCGTCGGCATCAAGCGCTACCGCGATCGTGAGCTCGGCGGGGTCATCCGCTTCAAGACCGCTTTCCTGCTGGGGTTGGGAATCAGTCTTGTGGCTAGCGTCGTCTACGTGACCGTCTGGGAGGTCTATCTGGCGGTGACGGACTCCAACTTCATCGAGGTCTACACTCGCTGGGTGATCGCCGACAAGCAGGCGGAGGGCGTCGCCGGCGAGGAGCTCGAAGCCCTCGTCGCCCGCATGGAGGGGCTGAAGGCAATGTATGCCAAGCCGATCTCGCGGATGTTGATTACATTCCTCGAGATCTTCCCCATGGGCCTGATCATGACGCTGATCTCCGCGCTTCTGTTGCGCAATAGCAGGCTGCTGCCGGCTCGCACTCCGAAAGCCGCGCCTGCTCGGTCGGTCGAGTCGGCGTGACGTCTAGCAGCCGCGCGCAGCCCAGCCGGTGAAGAGGTGCTCTCGGAGAAGGGTGGCGCCTCACTGGCCGGTCTGTAGGCCCGCCGGAAGCTCAATCACAGTCTTGACCTAGGAGGCACCGTCGGTCTCGAGCAGGGCTGCAGCCAAATCTCCGTCACTGGGGAACTTCCGTATCCCCGCCAGCAGGAACTCGCGGGCCGGGCCGGGCCGTTCAAGCCGCGAGGCGATCTGGGCGGCGAGCAGATAACCCGACGGGCCAAAGCCCTCATCCAGGAGCTGCTCGACCAGGGTCAGAGCCGATTGCGACTCGCCCTTCAGTGCAAGACACTCAGCGAGCCAAAATCTAGCCATCTTGTCCTCTGGGCGGTGCTCGAGGGCTTGGCGATAGGCCGCGCTCGCCGCCTCGGTCTGTTCCCCCTCCTGGAGACTGCGCGCGAGTTCAATCCAGGTTTCGTAGCGACTGTCCAACTCGACTGCCACCTGCAGATCTCTCACTGCATCGTGCGTGTCACCCAGGAGCCGTCGGCACCGGCCAAGGCCCAGCAATACCCTGGGATCAGACGGGTCGTTAGCGTGGGCCCGCTCAAGCGCCTCGACGGCCACCACGTACTGCCCGCGCCGCATCGCCCTCAGGCCGAAATTGGTATCCGCGAGGGGCTTGAACGGTACTGAGGTGAGCGTCGTGATCCAGGGCCCGGTGAGTTCGGGGGGCTGAGGGCCGGCCAGCCGACGCGCTGCCCCGGCCTCCCCCTGCCGTCCGAGCTCGGTCAGTGCGGTCGCCCGCAGGCCGTAGAGGAAATCAGCCTCTGGAGCTGCCTCGAGGGCTTCCGAAGCGTGGCGGAGCACCGCCTCAGAGTCGCCTCGCGAGGCGGCGATCTCGGCTAGCGTCCAACTCGCGTGTGCCAGTCCAGGGTCCGCGGCAACCGCCTGCCTGGCGAGGGCTGACCCACCCTCGAGATCACCTTCCAGGAAGCGTAACCGCGCCAGGAAGGCTTGAAGCGGCGGGTGTTCTGGCTTGAGCTCGAAAGCGGCCTCGGCGAGCTCGAGAGCCTCCACGCCCCCGCGTTCTTGCTCAAGCAAGCTCAGCATGAAGGGCGATCGGAAATCTGTCGGAGCTAGCGACCAGGCCCCCCGAAAGAGCTCAATCGCCTGCTCGTGAAAGCCGAATGAGTAGAGCCGGCGGGCAAGCTCACCGTAGACCTTCACACGTCGACCCGCTGGCGGGCTCTTGGCAAGAACGTGTTGGGCCGCGAGCAGGGTGTCGCTCAGCCGATTGCAGCGCTCGCGCTCGAGCTGCAGTCGCCCGAAGCTCGGCAATTCGGGGAGGTGCTCGAGATTCGCCGGCAGCTCGCAGACCGCCTCAACCCGGTGGGAGCAGGCTGCGAGAAGTACCATCGCGAGGACTGCGAGAGCTAGCTTCATCGGCCGTTCGAGGTACACAGGGGTGCTACCATCCGCTCGTTTGTCGCCATCATGGAAGTCCAATAACTTGAGCCATTCTAGTACCAAGGGAAGAGCACTTCTTCTCGTCGTTGGCATTTTCCTGGTGCACTGCGCGGCCCCGCCGAAGGCGTCTGAAACGGGGAGTGGGCCCGGCGATCTCGAGCTCTCTCGCTTGCCGCCGAAGGTGCGTGAACGGGTCAAGGAGTTGCGAGCGGAACTGGCGAAGGCACCGGGATCGACCGGGGCGCCAGGCCTTTGGCTCGACCTCGCTATGACCCTGCACGTCAACGGCGAATCGGCAGCAGGCGCCGAGGCGTACGCCGAGGTGCTCGTCCGTCAACCTGACAACGCCGTTGCCATGTACCTGAGGAGCCATGCCCTCAGAACAGCGGGCGAGCTCGAAGCGGCAGCCGAGCAGCTCTCAGAGTGCTTGGACTCAGGTGCGAGGTATCCGGCCGCCTCTCGCACAGTAGCGCTATGGGCTCTCGAGGATGGAAACCTGGAGCGTGCGCGGCAGGCAGTGGAGGAGGCGTTCGGACGCTCACCTGATGCTCCGGGCATTCGAGCCGCGAAGGTCCGTATCAACATGGCGTCGGGAGACTACGTGGCTGCCGAAGAGGCGGTCCTCGGTGCACCGGAAGGGATCGAAGGCGAGGACTATCTCGGGTACCTGGCGGCAAGGCTCAAGCAGGCTAGATCGGGAGAACGCCCCGAGGATCAGCCCGTCGCCGAACCGAGGTGGTCCGACCCCTGGTTGGAGGAACTCAGGCGTTACCGGGGAGGCACCGCGGAGTCCCTCCGTGAAGCACAAGCGGCGATTGCTGCAGGCCAACCCCGAACGGCGATCGAGATCCTGGAGCCCGTCCTTCGCTGGGAGCCGGACGACCCTAGGGTGACCCAGGTCCTGGCAGTAGCTCATCGCGACGCGAAGAACCATGGGAGAGCTCTCGAGATCCTCGAGACTGCCATTCAGCATCAGCCGGGAGTGCTCGAGACTCACGTCCAACTGGTGACGACCCGATTCGTTCTTGCGCTCGAATCGGGAGACGCCGCCGCCCTGCGAGAGGCCGCAGCCGAGGCAGGTCGCCTTCGCGAGATTTGGCCGGATGACTGGCGCAGCAATGCACTGGCTGGAGACGTGCTCTACAGTGCGGGTGAGCCGGAGCGGGCGCTCGAAGCGTATCTCCAGTGCAGCTCGCTCCAGTTCAAAGCCGAGGCCCGGTGTGAATTCAAGGCGGCGCGAGCGTTGGTCTCGTTGGGTCGACCGCGGGAGGCTCAGGCACTCCTGATCGAGACCTTCGGAGAGGCTCCGGAAGCCGAGGATGCGGTCCGCCTTCTCGCCGTGGCACGGCAGTCGCTCTCCGAAGCCGGCTAGGGAGCGAGAGCCTGCCTCCAGTGGAACGAGCGCTACAGCTTCCGGCCTGTTGGGCAGCGTTGCTGCTTCTCCTCGGGTGTCAGGAGACACAAAGGGAGGCTCAGAGTTCCGCGACGCGTGATGAGAGCGCCCTCGCCTCCGCCTGGCTGGTCGATGAGGCAACAGAGCGGGGCGTTGATTTCACGTTGGATTCCGGCGCCAGCGGTCTCTGGGCGATTCCCGAGATCATGTCTGGGGGAGTGGGTCTCTTCGACCTTGAAGGAGACGGAGACCTGGACTTGTACTTTGTTCAGTCAGGGGATCTGACCAGCTTGGGCCACAGGTCGACAAACCGGCTCTACGAGAACATCGGATCCGGCCGGTTCGAGAACATCACGGCTGCGAGCGGCGCCGGCGACCGAGGATGGGGACTGGGGGTCGCTGCCGGTGACTTCGACGGCGACGGCATGGTGGATCTGTACGTCACCAATCTCGGCAGGAACGTTCTTCTACGCAACAGGGGTGACGGCACTTTCGAGGACGTGACCGATCGCGCGGGCGTCGGGAGCCCAGGATTCTCGACCAGCGCAGCCTTCGTTGACTACGACCTCGACGGGGATCTCGACCTCATTGCGCTCAACTACCTCGAGTGGACTCTCGCCAGCGAGGTGACCTGTTTCGATGACCGCGGTCAACGGGACTACTGCATGCCCGTGGCCTACGAGGCACCGGCGAGCAACCGGCTCTACCGCAACGAGGGCGACGGGCGTTTCGCCGACGTGTCCCGAGAGGCAGGCCTTGCCGGCGCACTTGGAGCGAGCATGGGCGTCTTGGTGGGCAGGCTGACCGACGACGAGTGGCCGGACATCTTCATAGCGAACGACGGGATGGCGGACCGACTGTGGGTTGGTTCGAGCACAGGGATATTTGAAGACGAGGCCGTGCTGCGCGGATGCGCCGCGGACAGCAGTGGCGTCTTCAAGGCCGGCATGGGAGTCGACGCGGGCGATATCGACAACGATGGAGACCTCGACCTCATCGTCGGCAACCTCAAGGGAGAGACCGACTCGCTCTTTATCTCCGAGAGCAATGGGTTTCTGCGCGACGCGACAGCCCAGTATGGCCTTGCTTCGTCAAGCGCCCGCGTGACTCGCTTCGGCCTGGGGTTGGTCGACTTCGACAACGATGGTTGGCTCGACCTTTTCGAAGCCGCCGGCGCCGTGGCTCAACCCGATCCACGAGCCGGCTACAGCGAAATGAACCGACTACTGCGGCAGGTACCGGGAGAGAAGTTCGAGGAGGTCGCAGGCGCGATCTTCGAGTCCGCTGAACCCAGGACCAGTCGCGGCGTGGCGTTCGGCGACCTTGACGGTGACGGCGCTGTCGATGCGGTCGTGGTCAACCGAGACGCAGCGGCCAACGTGCTGATCAACAGGAACTCGGTGCCGGAGGGCGCGCTCCAGGTTCGCCTGCTGAACCGCTCAGGAAGCCCCTCCCTCGGTGCGTCCATCGAGGCTGAAATCGGCGACCGCATCGTTCGCCGCGATGTGCGCACGGCTTCCAGCTACCTCGCCGCGAGCAGCCCACTTGTCCACATACAATTTCCCCCCGGCCTACGCCCGAAACGAGTTCGAGTGCGGTGGCCGGGGGGAAGAACTTCGTCTTTCTCAACCGAGAACGCTCAGGGCGTGCTCGTCATCCAGCAGAGACTGGACTAGTCGATCGAGTACTCCATGAGTTCCACCGGCACCGGGGGACCCTGAACCTGGAGGTCTCCCGCCAGGTAGTTGGCGTCGGTCGAATTGGAGTTGTCATCGAACGTCTCGAAGAACTCCATCCGAAGGACCAAGTCGCCGAGCAACGTGACGCCGGCTCCCAGGTTGCCTGTGCTGGGGCCGAAAGTGCCCGTCGAGCCCGGCGTAAAGTACTGAACCGTGCTCGCGCTGCTGCCATCGCTGGCGGAGAACTGGGTCCTGATCTCGGAACCCCAGGAAGCTCCGACCGTTGAAGCAACGACGCCAACCCAACCCACGTCATTGACGCCAGTGCAGATCCCGGTGAGGTCGGTGTTGATCACGGTGTTGTCCGGGTCGGCGAGCAGGTCGACCGACACAACGCCCACGAGGGGCTGGGTGGCGCAGATGCCGCCCTCGGTAATTCCGGGGCCGAAGGGACCCGCCACGCGATGAACTTTCCCCGAGGGGGTCTGAGCCATCACGGCGCCGGCGCCAAGGGCCACGACCGCTAGCGTCAATACAACTACTCCTAGTCTACGCATAACTCCTCCTTGTTTTCTTCGAAGAAATAGCTTTGTCCTGCAGGGACGCCGCACGGTAGCAGACCAGAGCCCACCTGGCAAGATGGCGCCTCTGGTCTTCCAGTGGGGTCCAATTCCCTAGTCGGCGACTGAAACCCTGTCGGAAAACACCTCGACGGAGGCCTTGGCCAGGAGATCGTCCCGCCATTCTCTGTACAGTCTCTGCCCGTGTTCGCCCAGATAGGCTTCTACGACCTCCGCGCGCACGGCCTCCAAAGAGCGGGGAGAAGGGTCCTGCCGATCCACCACCCGGAGCATCTCGAGGCCTTGTGCGTAGCGGTACGGGGGTGAAGATTCACCGCGCTTCAGAGAGGCAACCAGCGCTCTCGGCGCCTGGTGGGACATGTCCTCGAGCGGCATCCAGCCAAGATTTTCCACGGTGCCTCCAAAGCGGCTCTCGATGTCGTGGAGCTCGAGTGCACCGGGGGCGGCCTCCCGGTAGTGGCTCTCCAGGGCCAGCATGGTGGGCTTCACGTCGCCCGCTGGGAAGGGAAGGCGCCAGCGCTCGAGATGTAGCGATAGAGGACTGTCGAATCGAGCCCTCTGGTTGTCGAAGTAGCTCTCGATCGCGGCCGGATCGCCCAGGACTCGCTGGCGCATGCTCTCGAGACGCAGTTGTTCACCAATGTGAAGCTCGCGGGCGCTCTCGAGCGCTCGCTGGACGTGGGGAAGATCCAGCCAGCCGCGAGAAACCGCGAAGGAGTGGGCCTTCTCCCTCCAGGCCAGCCGTTCGAGCCGCAGCGCGAGGCTCTCGAGGCTGAGTCCGCTCTCTTCCGCCATGAGATCGGACAAGTTCAACTGGTAGCTGCCGCGCCTGAGCACGATCGCCTGTGTGTCGTAGTTTGCAATCATGGCCTCCAGCTCTGGCTGGCTAGCGACGGTGACCGCTTCGTCCGGGTCCGGTAAATCCCCAACCATGCTCTCGATGGCCAGCGCCTCGGCCTCTTCGCGCAGCCACTGGGCAACGAGAGGCTCCACCTGGGAAAACTCGCCGCCCACCGCAGGGATGATCCGCTCCACGTAGAAGATATGCGCGCCATCGCTATTGACCAGCGGCTCGCTGGCGGAGTGTTCTTCGAGCGCAAAGACCACCTCCGCTACCGGGGCAGGAAGATCCTGGGCGGCGAGGGATCCGATGCTGCCTCCCTGGTGCCGGCTCTCGGAGTCGGAGTGCGCGCGCGCGAGATCGGCGAAGCTCTCACCCGCCGCCGCCCGCGAAGCCAGAGCCCGAGCGCGGCGTCGCGTGTCGCTCCTAGATTCTCCGGGCAGGCTCCGCAGAAAAATGTTCCGCACCTGCCGTGTTTCGGGTTGGGCCTCTTCCCGTGTCCAACGCTCGAACGATCTCTCAACCTCGGCCGGCGTCGAGTCGGCAATCGGGGTCAGCTGGCGGGCGACCAACTCACTCCAGGCCAGATTACGCTCCTGCTCGTTGAGCTTCGACTGCAAGAGAAGATCCTCGCCGGGGTCCAGCTTGGCGGCTTCCTCCGCCAGCAGGCGATCGACCAGCAGCTCTCGGGCGAATTCGAGCATCCACTCCGCCGTCACAGGCCCATCTTGAATGCTCGGTCGCCGCTCAGGAGGCAGGCGCGTCAGAGCCTCCTGCAGCTCGGTCATCGACAGTGTGCCGCCGTCGTAGCGGGCAATGACCTCTGGGTCTGACGGTGTTTCGAGGCCGCGTTCACAAGCGCCCAGCTGCAGAGCGAGGACCGCCACGAGAAACCTGGCCGCGGTCGTCAAGGGATGTGTCGTCATCTACGTCCTTCCAGAAATCCTCGCGCTCTGGTGGCTTGCTTGCTGTTTGGAGCCAATCGTTCGAGCTCCTCGACCTCTTCGCGCGCTGTCGAGAGCATGCCCTGGCGCACCAGCACCCTGACGAGGGCCTGGCGGGCTTGCAGAAAGCTCGGCTCGAGCTCGATGGCTCGCCTGTAGTTGTTGACCGCTTCCTGGGTCCTCCCGGTCTCGAAGGCCAGCCGTGCGTAGTAGTAGAAGCTCTCGGCATGAAAGGGGTAGTCGGCCATCGCGCGTCGTAGGCTCGCTTCTCCCGAATCGATGTCGCCGCGGCGAATGAGCTCGAGTGCCAGACTCAAGCGCGCCGCAATGAGCTCGGGGTCGAGCTCGAGAGCGGCTCGCAGCCCGGCGAGATAGTCGTCGAATCGACCGAGTTGCTGCAAGGTGAGCGCGTGAACGTACTGGGCCATCGCGGTCGGGAAAAGGTCGAGACTCTCGGCCGCGAGTTGTTCTGCCGTCTCGACACCTCCTTGGTTGACCAGCAGGATCTCGGCCCCCCTGAGGGCGTGCCGGGCCAGGGCCTCCTTGTTGCTGTGCAGATCCCGAATCTGCCGGATGATGCGCAGGCCGTCCTCTTCGTTCCCGAGTGACAGTTCGGCAACAGCCAGTAGCTCCAGGTAGTACGGGCTCTCGGGCGATCCTGCGAGAAGTTGATGAATCAGCGGCCTCGCGGCACTGGCCTCCCCCGCGTACAGCAAGTTCTTCACCGTACTCATGCGGCTGATGTCGACCACACGTTCTTGCGGCGGCTCGCCTTCAGGGTTGAGTCGGTCCTGGATTGGTTCGTTGTTGACGTCGCTGCCGCTCAGGTAACCGAGGGCCTGAAGTCGATCGCGCGTCTCCTGGTCGATCTCGCCCGGAGCCGCCAGGCCCTCGACTGCGTTGTCTCGAATGAAGGTGGCCAGGCGACGCTGCATCCGGTCCGCGGTGTCGCCCCGAGCTTCCAACAGATCCTCTAGCTCCTTGGGATCGCTCTCGAGATCAAACAGCTCCGGCACCGGGCCGAAGATATACTTCTCGTCGCCCTCGATCAGGGCCCGAAGCTCGCCCCACCGGTTGGACAATCGCGGCGACAGGGTCTCGGCGTAGAGCGACCTCTCGCCGAGCGGCTCGTTGCGCAGAAGCAGCGGCGCGAGGCTGCGGCCCTGGAGGTCTTCCGGCGCATCCAACCCGAGCAAATCCAGGACTGTGGGCATGATGTCCACCGTGCCGACTCGCTCCTCGATGACCCGCCCGCCGTCCATCCCTGGAACATGGACGATCATCGGCACCTGGAGGGTGGCGTTGTAGAGCAGCATCGAGTGCGTCTCTTCCAGGTGCTCACCCAAGCCCTCACCATGGTCCGAGGTGAAGATCAGCAGGGTGTGATCCCAAACCCCTAGAGACTTCAGTTCATCCACGAGCGCGCCGAACGACTCGTCGGCATAGGCGATCTCAGCGCGATAAGAGTCGCCGATGAACAGCTGGTCATAGGGGGGACGCGGGCGGTGCGGCAGGTGGGGATCGAAGTAGTGCGTCCAGAGGAAGAAGGGTCGGGCCGCATTGTCGCGCAGCCACGGAAGAACCGCCGCATTGACCTGCGCCGCCGGTCGATCTTCGAAAAAGAGCGCATCCTTCTGCCCGGTCTGAACGCCCAAGAAGTTCTCCAGGGTGGCGGACAGGTCATCGTCGAAGAGATCGAATCCCTGGGCGAAGCCGAAACGACCCAGAAGCGGGAATGAGCCTATGGCTCCGGCTGTCCCGTAGCCTGCTGCGCCGAGCACCTCGGCCAGCGTGTGCTGCTCCTCGCCAAGCACGAACAGGCCGTTGTCGCGTACGCCATGGGCGAGGGGATACTTGCCGGTCAGCATGGTGGAGTGAGAGGGGGCCGTGATGGGCACTGCCGTGTAGGCGTTGGCAAACCTGGCTCCGTCCGCGGCCAGGCGATCCAGATTGGGAGTGTGGTTCCCCTCGCCGTAGTCTCCGATTCGATCAGCCCGCGTCGTGTCGAAAGTGACGAGGACCACGTTCCATTGTGGTTCGCGGGCGCAGCCCGACAGCACGAGGAGCAGGAGGGCGACTAGAAAGGCACAGGTGCCGGGAGCGAGCTTGGCTGATCTCATCATGGCTCGAGCGGCCTGGCCGCTCCGGCCGCGATTGTCGCCCGGCTCGGCAAAGGCGTCAATCCCGCGCCTCCCCAACTGAGGTCCCAGACGAGAAAGGCCTGTGCCTGGCCCGGTAACCGCTGACTGGCCGCAGAGTGCCTACGATCCTTCCTCGAACTCGTGCCCGGGGATCCAACGCGGCGGGTCGTCAGCATCGGCCGCCTCTAGTGCTCTCGGCCGGCAAGCCCGGTGGCGCACCTAGCGGTAGGTGAAGTCGATGCCAGAGACCGCGCCGCGGCAATCGACCGTCCGCTCCCGTGGACCGAACTGCCGAGTGGTGCCACCACTGAGATCAACTCGCACACGATAGCGGCCGGGAGGAGCCGAGACCGTATAGCGGCCGTCGGAGCCCGGGCGCACCCCTTCGACCCAACGCCATGGAAAATCCGGGCCGAGGGCGTTGACGTGCGCCATTCCCCGCAGCGCTTCGCCGCCGACGAGACGGCCTGAGATCGTGCAGCCGCCACCGGAGGGCTTGGGAGTCGTTGCAACGTCGGTGAGTTGAGAGAGTCTTTCGTCCTCGGTGTCGACTGTTGCCGAAGTGAAGTTGTCGAGGGCCATCAGGCGCTGGCCCTGCTCGGTGAAGAGGAGCTGGTTCGCGGTACGAAACGCTATGCCGGTGATCGGCATATCCTGGGCGAAGACTTCGACGAACCGACCGGCTCGGTGTGCGTACAACGACGACGGACGGCGATTGCCGGACGAGACGTGAAGGACTCCGGATCGATCGAACGCGAAGTGTCCCGCCCAGTAGCCACCGACTTCGGCGAGCGGGACGCGGAGAAACGGCTCCGAGACCACATGATCTGGCGACAGCCGGTAGATCATGCCGTCTCCGCCGGCACCGGTCGCCTCACTGAAATAGAGCCGCCCTGTTGCGTCGAAACCGACATCCCTCACGTACGTCGAGTGGCGGTGGACCTCGTACTCCACGCGGCCATCGGTTCGCAGGATGAAATATGCACTCGCGTCCGAATAGTAGAACCAGCCGTCCAAACCCACGGCGAGCGACGTGATCCTCCCCCTCGGGCGTGCGAAACGGGTCAGCGGATAGGGCGCGACGCCGAGCTCGAGGATCGCCCCCGGCGACTTCGTCTTGTCGGCAACGTAGACCTCCATCGCCGGATTCGACAGGACGTTGAAGAGGATGGGTGTCTTGAGGGCGATGTCCGATCGCAGGATTTGCTTGTCCGCAACCTGTGGGTCAGCAGTCGCCGTTCCGGCGGCGACTACGAGGGGCCAGGCGAGCATGAGGGCTAGCAAAAGAACTCGGTGCGATGCGTTTCGGTGAGCGGGCTGAGTCCTCGTCATGGTGTGCCTCCTTCTCGCTCCAGAGCGACGGTTTGGGACCTGGGGTGTCGGCGGTGGTGGAGTATCTGGCGCCTGCCGGCAACGATGATGCTCATCGTAATCCTGCCATGGAACTCCTGGGCAACCCGTTCCATCGGATCCCCTCGCCACGAGAGGCTTGTCTCTTCGAAAGCACCATAGCGGCCTGACCCTCGGAACTCCTGCCCATCTCTACCTTTAGGCGCGCACGAGGAGCTGTCGTTACACGGTGGGTCCCGGTGCTGATAGCGGCTATCGTCAGGACGTAGGTCAGTCGTCATCTCTCCTGTCGTGCACGGTGGGACGCGACCTCTTCTTCGGAAGGGATCCGGACCAGGGACGTCAGTCTGCTGACGGACCGTAGAGCGCCTTCCACTCCTCCTCGAACTCGTGCCCGGACACCCAGCGCGGTGGGTCGTCCGCGTTGGCTGCCCGCAAGGCCGTGGCGAGGAGGATCTTCATGTCGCGAGCAATCCCACTCAAGTCCCACTCAGGCAGGATCTCGTCCGAGGCCTGGTGATAGTTCTCCAGTCGCAGGGCTTCGGCGTCGAAGTCGAGAGGCGTCACGAAGTCGGTACCGCGCTGCAGGTAGAGGGCGGGAATGCCCGCCTTGGCGAAGTTCACCTGGTCCGAGCGATAGAAGCTCCCCGCGTTCGGGTTGGGATCGCCCGTGGCCTCGAGGCCCTCCGCGGTCGCAATCTCGCCGAACCAGCGGCCCAGATCACTCATCTCGAGGCCGATCGCCCCGACATCGTGGGTGACGCCAAACGACTGCGGTGAGTCGATGTTGATGTTGGCGACGATCTGGTTGAGCGGTACGGGCGGATTGCGCACGAAGGCGGAACTGCCGAGCAGGCCGCCCTCCTCAGCCGTGGTGGCGATGAACACCATCGAGCGCCGCGGCGGCGCCACCATCGTCGCCTCGGCCGCTGCCAGCATGGCCGAGACCCCCAACGCGTTGTCGAGCGCCCCGTTGAAGACCTTGTCATCGCCTTCGAGGTCGGGCTTGACGCCGATGTGATCGTAGTGGGCGGTCCACGCCAGATACTCGTCGGCCAGCGCGGAATCATGTCCCCGGACAACGCCGACGACGTTGGCGTCTTCAACCCGTTCGATCGCCGTCTCAACGTGGGCGGTCACCCGGTATCCAGTGTCCACCGGGCGGAAGTCACGCCGATTCGCCATCTCGAAGAGGCCCGCCACCGTGGTGTCCATCCCGGAGACGATCCGAGCCGTGACGTCCGCATCCGCCCAGGCGAGCAGGTCGAGTTGGTAGGTGCGTTGCCAGATCCGGCGCGACCCGGTGCTCCCGATGACGCTAAACGGGTAGCTGGCCGACTCCAGGGTATGGACGACGATGGCGCCCGCGGCGCCGAGCTTCTCGGCCTGCTCGAACTTGTAGGTCCAGCGGCCGTAATAGGTGCGCGCCTCACCGCCGAAGAGCGCCTCGCCATCCTCCTCGACCGCAGGGTCGTTGTTGAGAAAGAGCAGCACCTTGCCACTCAGATCCTCACCCTTGAGGTCGTCCCAGTCGTGCTCCGGCGCCTGCACCCCGTAGCCGACGAAGACGATCGGCACGCTAGCCAAATCGACGGCAGGCTTCTCCGCCGTCGACCAGAAGGTGAAGGTCGCGTCGTTCTCGAGCGGCACCACGCCGCCAGGACCGTCGATCTCGACCGATGACGCGTCGCCGTCCTTGGTCAGCCCCACGAGTTCGACCGGGAGCAGGAAACTGTCCCCCATCGGCTCGAGCCCGATCTGCTCGAACCGCTTTGCCAAGTACGCCGCCGCGCGCGCGGCCCCAGGCGTTCCGGCAGCGCGGCCTTCCATGTCGTCGGTCGAGAGCACCTCGACATCGGCGAGGATGCCCTCAGCGGTGATTCGATCCATCGGGTCACTGGCGTGGCCGGCGTCCTCAGGACCGCCGGCGCACGCGGCGGTAAGGACAGGAACAACGAGCAGAGCAATCAGTAATTTGGGCATGGTTCAAGGGTCTCCGGAGGTTGCAGAGCGGACGTCGGTATCGCTGCGGCTTGCGAGTCTACCCGGGCCACGGCTGGAGACGAGAGCACCCTTCTCAGCTGGCGGCCGGCCGACTAGAGGTAACCCAGGCTGCGCAGCCGCGCCAACTCTTCGGCCGACAGGTTGTCCACCGAGTCCGGCTCCAGCATGCGCTCCTGGGCCCATCTGCGCCAGGCCTCCAGCTGCTCCGCCAGCTCGGCTACGACCTCCGGGTGGTCGGCAGCCATGTTGTTCTGGTCCAACGGATCCGCCTCGCGATCGAAGAGCTGCCTGTGCGCCGGCCCGTCCGCGGCCACGAAAGCCTCGACCAGTTTCCAACGCCCCTGTGAAATGGCGTACTGCGACACCGGCAGGCCCTCCATGATCGTCTCCTCACCCTCTCCGATCATGTGCGTCTCCGAGATCGCGGGACGCTGCTGCCAGGGCTCACTGGTCTCCCCGCCCTCGCCCTGTCGCCCGACCAGGGGCAGCAGACTCTGACCTTGCGCCCGCTCGGGTGGCTCGAGGCCTGCCAGTTCGGCGAGCGTCGGCAACACGTCGAGAAGCTGGACCGTCTCGTTGGCCACGACACCCCCCGGCAGAAACCCCGGCGCCCAAACCACCAGGGGCACATTGGTCGACTCCCCGTGCACGTTCAAACCATGCCAGTGCCGTCCGTGATCGAGGAACTCCTCCCCGTGATCCGAGGTGAAAGCGAGCACGACTCGCTCGCTGAGGCCGAGGTGTTCCAACCTGTCGGCCAGCCGTCCAATCTCGGCGTCGAGACCACGAATGGAGCCGTCGTACCAGGCCCTCTCACGCTCGAGGTAGGCCTCCGCATCGATGTCCGCTTCGGCCATCTCATCTGCCGTCGGCATGATGAACTGCTGCATGGCTGGACTCTTGATGAACGGTTTCACCTTCTCCTGGTCGGCCTTGTGTCTTTCACGGTCTCCAGCTTGGCCCCAGAAGTCGTTGTACGGCGCCACCGGCTCGTATGGACTGTGGGGGTCGAAAGCATGAATGACGGCGAAGAACGGCACATCGTGGTGAGTGTCGATCCACTCAATCACTCGATCTGCCAATGGCCGTCCCGTCTTCGAGTCGCTGAGGCCCTCGTCGAACTTGATCGACGCGGCTTCGTGCAGAACTTCGACGCCCTGCTGAAGGTTGCTCAGCTGTCCGCTGAACGGCACGGACGAAGTCTGCAAGGTCGCGTATCCGGCGTTGCGGAACATCTCTGCCATCGTCGTCACGCCCGCCGGCAGCCGGTCGGTAAACGTCTTCAGCCCATGAGATGTCGGGTGGAGCGATGTGAGGATCGAGGGCACCGAGATCTTGGTCCAGGTTCCCTGAGCGATCGCGTTGTCGAAACGGATCCCCTCCGACGCCAACCGGGAGAGCTCGGGTGTCGTTTCGCGCTCGTAGCCGTAGAGGCTCATGTGATCCCTGCGCAGGGTGTCGGCAATGATCAGAATGACCCCCTGGGGCACGTCCGAGTCCGGAGCTGCCGGGCCTGTGTAGCGTTGCCGGATCGTTGGGTGGCCCCAGAAGGCGAGCGCTCCTTTGACCGGGCTTGCCGCCCGCAGCACAATGTGGCCCGTCTGGCCCGCAAAGTCCGTCAGCTCGATCGGTTCGCTCTCCCAGCGCTCGGGAGTCGTCACGGTTCTACGAACCAGCGGAACCAGCGACCCACCAGCGGTCTCGAAGTCCACTTCAAATCGGACCGCCTGGTTCTCCAAAGTGCCGACTGTCAGGTCCAACCAAGCGTCCAGAGGAACCTGCGCGGGAATCCTGGCAACCTCTCCCGCCCGCGTGATGAGGGTCTCGCGCCAGATCTCACCCAGCCCGTGCCAGCCAACGCCCGAGGCCAACGAGCCGAGATGCTCGCCACGGAAGATGAGCCGGGCCGACTCGATCGCAAACTCCGCTCCCACCGCGTCGGTCGGCCGCAGCAGTAGCCTCCGCACATCTCTCGTCGCCGACGGGCCCAGTCCAAAGGCCCGAGCCATTTCCAATCTGAAGGTCTGAACCTCGTCGCCCGTGGTTATCGGCAGGGTGTGCGCGAGAGGCGGCCCCTCTGGCGCCGAAAAGGCTGGTGACGGCGGGCCCTCCTGAGTCAGCGTCGCCAAGCTCATGTTCTGCCCCTCCGAGACTCGCATCCTGATTTCGACGGCATAGACCTGGTCGCCGGCACCGAGCGGCGACTCACTCTCGAGCACGATCACTCCCGAGGGGGACTGCAGCGTGCCTACCCAGACTCCGTCTACCGTCTCGCCGCTGACGCCGAAGGCGCCACCGAAGCGCAACGCCGAGCCTTCGTCTCCGGGCTGCCAGAGCGTAGGCTCCACCGGCAGGAGTTCGAACGGTGACTCGAGCCGCTCCGCCTCGAAACTGTTGATCAGCGCCACAGGAAGCTGTGAGCCGGCTCCGCCCTCGCTGCAGGAGAAGATGAAGGGCATAAACAGGAGCGTCGCCAGCAGCAGAGCCTTGAGGTGTGGAAGGCGCATGAACTCTCTCCTTTTCGAGCCGCGATGAGTCACGGCGAAAAACCACTCCAGAGGGGGTGTGGCGCGATTCTTAACGGGCGAGGCTCGGCGCGCAACAGCCAATCGCGCATAAGTTCCGCTGTTCGGCAGCGCCATGCCGCCCTCGTCTTGGAGTCGTAGGGAGTAGCGAAGCGATGCAGAACGCGGCGCGCCCGCCGCTAGAGGGCCACCCGTCGGGTCGGGTATGCTCCCGCGCTCCGCGCACCCTCGTCGCGACCCCTACCTCACCCGGCAATGCGACAACGCGACATCCTGCTGTTCTGGCTGCCGCTCTTCTCGAGCTGGTTATTGATGATGGCCGAGGGGCCGCTGATCAGCGCGGCCGTCAACCGACTGCCCGACGCGGTCGTCCATCTCGCGGCCTTGGGAATCGTCTTCAGTCTGGCGGTGGCGATCGAGAGCCCGATCGTCAACTTGTTGGCCACCTCCACGGCCAAGGTGCGGGATCTTCAGTCGTACCGGCAGGTTCGGCGGTTGACGCTGCATTGGTGCGCGGCGCTCACTCTGTTCGCCGCCGCCGTCGCCTGGTCGGGCCTCTTCGACCTGGTGGTCTTAGGCTGGATGGGAGTGCCCACCGACATCGCTCGTTGGGTGCGGCCGGGGATGGCGCTGATGATTCCTTGGAGTGCCGCCATCGGCTGGCGGCGTTTTCTCCAGGGGGTGCTCATCGCCGGCGGGCGCACCCGGGCGATCGCCTGGGGCACCGCGATCAGGCTGTCGACCTCTGCCGGTAGCACCATCTTCCTCGCCGTCCGCAGCGATCTACCGGGTGCACTGGTCGGGGCCTGGGCCCTCGTTGCCGGCGTCCTTGCCGAGGCGATCTTCGCGACCCTGGCCGCGCGGCCGGTCGTCGCCACGTTCGATGCAGGCGACGCCGGCCCGCCCCTCGGCTATCTCGAGCTCACACGGTTCCACCTGCCTTTGGCCGGTACCACCGTCCTCACCCTCCTCATGCAACCGTTCGTCACCGCCTGCCTGGCACGCCTGGACCGACCGATCGAGACCCTCGCCGCGTGGCCGCTTATCTTCCAGTTCTTGCTGCTGGCCCGGGCCCCGGCGCTGGCCTTGCCCGAGGCAGTCATCGCCCTCGGCGACAAGCCGGAGAATCGACCGGGCCTGAGGCGTTTCTCTCGCAGCCTGACCTTGGCGAGCTTGGTTGCCATGGCGGTCTTCGCACTGACGCCCCTCTCCGAGCTCTATCTCCGAGTCTTCCAGAACGCCGAACCCGGAGTCTCGGAATTGGCCGGCCTCGGGTTCATTTTTGTGATCCCGCTCCCTGCCCTCGCCACCCTGATCTCCTGGCGGCGCGGCCTGCTGATTCAGGAGGGCCGCACACTGGTCGTCAACGCAGCGATGTTCGTCCGCCTCCTCACTACCGCGCTGTTGCTCGTCGCCGGCTTGGCGTGGCAATGGAGTGGCATTCTCACCGCCGGATCGGCGATGGTGCTGTCCGTGGTGGCGGAACTCGGTTATCTGCGGTTTTGCGGCAATCGACCCACTTAGCGTTGACCCGGGCCGCGGTCTAACCGGTGTTGGCTGCCTTCTCGAGAACGTCGATGCGCGTGATCGCTCCGTTGTGACGCATGACGGTGAGCTTCACCGTCTGCCCAACGCCGAGGTCCGAGAAGCTGAGCTTGCGTTTGCCGAAGGCTCTCTTCGAACGTGCCCGCAGCTTGACGCTCGGTGCGATAGTCAGCTCCTTCTCGGCACCGCTCGCTATATCGCGCAGGACGACGCGGTTGCCCGCCAGCACACCAACCACTTGGCACTCGATGCTGGCCGTGATCGTAGAGATCTCGTTCTCGCCCAAATCGGGCGCGACCTTGTTGGGCGAAGAGGCCCCGGCGACGCTCGACGCGAGGATGAGAGTCGTCAACAGGACAACGCTGAGGATCGATCGCTTCATTGGGAGGCTCCAGGCATGTTCACGTACCCTTGGGCGGATGGGGCGGAATGAGTCTCTGATGCTATCGCGAGACGGTACCTCGCTCGGCAAGCAGCCGGTTTGGTGGGGACTTCTGGTCTCTGGTCTAGTCTCCCTGGGCGGCTATGCGTGGCTGGCCTTCGGACTCGAAACCGGCAACTCCTGGCCGCTGCTCCACGGCTTAATGGCCACCCTGTTCGTCCTGGCGCTCTGCCAGTTCGTGGCCTGGCGCTGCGCTCTCAAACTGCCCGACCGCCGCACCCTGGTCACCGTCCTCTTTGCCTTCGCGATCTCGTTCCGCCTGATCGCGCTCTTCGCGGGCCTCGACAGCCCGCGAGCGCGGGCTCTCGCCGACGACATCTCCGGGCGTGACGCGGGCTACGAGACGTTTCTGCTCTACGACAACGACGTCTGGCGCTTCCTCTGGGACGGACACGTCACGACCCACGGGATCTCGCCCTACCGATACTCCCCGGCGGAGATCAGCGCAGGAGACGAGTTGACGGCGGAACTCCTCGACTCCGATCGCTGGTGGGACGTGCACGACAGCGTCGGCTTCGAGCGCCTCGTCACCATCTACCCGCCGTTGGCGCAGCTCTTCTTCGCCTTCGCCGGCCTCATGGCTCCGGGCAGCGTCTTCATCTGGAAGGCCCTCGTGGCCGGCCTCGACCTGGGGTTGTGCTGGCTGCTGCTGCGCATGATCCGGCAACGTAGAGGGGCCGGTGAAGGGGCTGGTGAGGGGGCCGTGGGCCACTGGGTGCTCTACGCCTGGAGCCCTCTGGTAATCAAAGAGATTTCCGGCTCGGGCCACTTCGAGTCGCTAACAACACTCCTGCTCCTGGCCGGAGCGTGGTGTGCAGTGCGTGCCGCCCCGCGCCGCGCGGTCCTCCTCGCCACCGCCGCAGCCCTGACCAAGCTGGCGCCGATCGTCGCTCTACCGCTCGTGCTGCGTCGTGTCGGCTGGCGTCACGTTGCATGGGCGCTGGCGTTGGGGGCCGTTCTCTGCCTGCCGTTTGCCGCCACGCTGCCACGTTGGTTCGAGACCGTCCGCGTCTTCGCCGACCGCTGGCAGTTCAACGCCGGCGCCTGGGCCTTGCTCGAGACGGCTCTGAGCCCCTCTGCGCTCGCCTCGTGGATCTGCGCCGCGCTCTTGGCGGCAACCGTCTTCATCGCTTCCCGCCGCCTGCGACCGGGGGGACCCGCGGTCGAGCTCTATGGCACCGTCTTCGCCGCTCTCGCCGCCGTCGTCCTGCTCTCCCCGGCCGTCATGCCTTGGTACCTCGTCTGGGCACTGCCTTTCGCCGTGCTACTGAGCACCCATGGCCGCAGCGCCCTTGTGCGACAGATCGGCCCGCTATGGGCAGTGCTCTGTTGCCTCAGCCTGCTGAGCTACTACTTCTACGCCGAACAGCTGGAGTACGCCTGGTGGCGCTGGGTTGAGTACGGCGGGGTGGGCTCGATCGCGCTGCTCGCGGCCGGCCGAGCCAGACATGACCCGCCAAGCTGAGCTGCGCGCCTAGAGGGGGCGGCGCCTCTTTCCTGGGCACCTCTCATCGCTGTCAGATCAACTGACGCAGCTCGAAGGAAACCGTGAGGCTCTCGCTCGCGCGCTCAAACTCCACCTCGACGGTGCCATCGCCCATCAGAATCTGCTTGGCCTCGCCGTATTCTTTGCCGGATACCGCTGTGCCGTTGAGGCGGGTCACCACGTCGCCCACGCGCAGGCCAGCATGGTCGGCCGGCGAGCCGGCGACGACACTCTCCACCGCCAATCGCTGGCCGACGGCGAGCCGGAGTCCCGACCGGTCGAAACGAAACTCCTCCGAGAACGACGCGTTGGGGGTCAGGTAGAGCTTTTCGCCCGCGTAATCGAAGACGAGGTTGAAGCGTCGCAGCGCGCCGTTGCCGAGATTTCCGGCCAGCGAGTCGATGCCGCGCGGATTCTGGTGCTCGCGCACCGGGAACGAGGTCACCACGTTCTCGAGCCGCGCACCGGCAAGCTCGAGCGCGGCGATACGCCCCGCCTGCCCCTTGACGACGCCGCTCGCGCCGCGTCCGATGATGGTGGTCACCGCACCGTCCGGTACCTCGATTCGTTCCGACTCATCCCAGTTGAGCGACAGGGCATGGGAGGCGCCCAGGTCCACTGCTACATCGGCATCGAAGGGCTCGCCGACCAGCGGCGTGACCCGGACGGTCGCGTAGGGGACGCGCTGGCGAAAGGTCAGCGGCAGGACCAAGGCTTCATCCGGCGGCACGAAAGCCGCCGGGTCATGCAGTGTGATCAGGCTCTTTTCATAGTCCAGCTCGACCGCGAAGTTGCTGAACAGCGAGTAGCCGACAACTCCGTCGTTGTAGCCGTCCAAACCGAGACGCGGCAAGACGACCACCATCGCCCCCTCCACGGCGACGCCGTCGAAGGCGAACGACTCTGACATCGCCACCTGCGCGGTCAGCCGCTTGCTGCCACCCGCGCCCCCGACCGCGGCCTGAATCGCCGGATTGATCTCGAGGCCCAGTGGCTCGATTCGATCGCCGTCATAGAGCGCCAGACCGGGAGCCGGCATACCGGTGTCCAGAATGACCTCGAGCGGCCCGGAGCCGTTGACCGACACCGGAATGAGCACATGGTGGTTGACCAGCCGGAAGGCGATCTCGGGCACGCCGTTCTCTGCGGTCACCGAGACCTTAGCGTCCGGCGGAGCCATTCGCTGCTGCGCCCACGAGCGGTCGCCGGGAGCGAGACTCGAGGCCAGCAGGACGAGGCCAATCACTAGGTTACGTCGGGTCATCGGAGGAACTCCAAGGCCGGGAAGGGGCGTTCAGCACCCTACAACGTATGACTACGGGGGGTTCCGGCTGTAGGGACTCAAGGTGGAGGGACACCTCGAGCCTCGACGATGAAGCTACGGACGGAGGTCGGCTTCGTCCCGCGCTTTCCAATAGCGCTTTCGGATGTTGTCCCGGTACCTCTAGGGCATACCGATGAGCTCGAGATAGGCGCCGCTAGTTCGCAGCGTCAATTGCACCACGGCATCGGTTCTGTTGCGCCAGAACCAACCATGGTTGCCGTCAAACGCCGCCTCCATCACGCCGTTGCCCTCAGGCTCGCCGCGGCCCTTCTGGTAGCTGACTTTCTGGCCGCCTCCGTCACCGTGCTGGTCATAGTTCAGAAGACCCCCGTTGGCCGTCCAGTGGAAGTCGGCCTGGGCGCCCGCAGTCATGACGAGTTTGAGCTCCCTGCCCTCCCCGGGTGCCAGTTCGAGCGAGACTTCATCGCTTCTGGTTTCTGGCTCCGCATTCGGTTGAGCGGCAGGCTGAGCAGCAAGTCGAGCGGCACGTTCCGCCGCCTCGACCGGCGCCTCTTGGGTGGCCACGTTCTCGGCCCCTGATTCCAGGCGGCGAGCGGCCTCGGCCTCGGCAGCGAGTTGGACCTTGATCTGACCCATGTCCGTTAGGCCGAGCACACCACCCACGCCGGTTGGGTCGATCCCGTATTCCGACGGTAGGACGATCATCACGAGGATGAGCGCTGCACCCAGGATTGCGAGAATCGTCGACCGTAGAAGCGCCGCCGTAGAAGGCAGCTCATTCAAGGAGGGTTTGTTGGCGTTGTACATTCCTTTTCCTTCCCGCAATCTAAACGACGAAGTAGCCCGTGAGCTGGTACCCGAGCAAGACGAATCCGGCCATCATGATGAGGACGTTGGCCCGGTAGGCGTGGCTCCAGAAGCTGCTTGTTCTGCGCCAGTACCCCATGGCGATCAGAATCATGGCGAGCGCCAGCAATTGCCCGATTTCGACCCCCACGTTGAAAGCGAGCAGATTGGCGACCAGACCGTCGGACGCCATTTCGTATTCGATGACCTTGGTGGCCAAGCCCAACCCGTGGAAGAACCCGAAGATCAGAGTCGCCAATTTGGTGTTCGGCTGCCAACCGAACCAGCGCTGATAGGCACCGAGATTGTCGAGCGCTTTGTACACCACCGAAAGACCGATGATGGCGTCAATCAAGTAGGCACTGACGTTCCAGTCGAAATACACGCCAAGGAGCATCGTCGTCGAGTGGCCGACGGCGAAGAGACTCACATACAGGCCGATGTCCTTCAGTCGGTAGAGGAAGAAGATTACGCCCAGCAGGAACAGCACGTGGTCGTACCCGGTCACCATGTGCTTGGCACCGAGATAGGCGAAGGGCAGAAGGTGCACACCCGCGATCTCCTGGATGTACCCCTTGTCGCCTTCGGCGACTCCGTGCGCAAACGCGAGATCGGCGCCAGCCAGGAGCAGGATGGCCATCACTATCGAGAAGGACACGATGCGAGTGAGCCTGCCTCGGGCCCACCGGCCACGGTCCTGAAGTTGATGGGTCATGGTCAGAAAGAGCCTTCCCACCCTACACCGGTCGCTATGCCACGGGATGCTTCATGCAGTGCGGCGTCGGACGCGGACGTTAGCACGGCCTTGTGGGCGCTCCTGAAGAGGTTCTAACCACTTCCGTTTCGAGTTGTGAGAATAGAATGGCCAAAAGGCAATAACCTCTGCTGATAGGAGCTGGCCAAGTGAGAGCATGTCCCAAGAAGGCCCAGATCTTCTTCGTCCTGTTGGCCCTGGTCTCCGGTTTGGCTCCGGGCCAGGAGCCGATTCCCCGCGGCGGCGAGTTCCAGGTCAATACCTACACCACCGATCGTCAGAGCGTCCCTGAGGTGAGTTCAGACGGAGCAGGTGGCTTCGTCATCGCTTGGCGAAGCGAGGGTTCGAGCGGCACCGACTCCGATGGCCATAGTGTTCAGGGTCAGCGCTACGCCTCGGATGGCTCACCCCTAGGAAGCCAGTTCCAGGCCAACACCTATACGACCGGATCTCAGTCTAGGCTCGATGTGAGCCCAATGGGAGACGGTGGCTTCGTCATCACATGGCGCAGCGTTGGTTCGAGCGGCACCGACTCCGACGGATACAGCATCCAAGGCCAGAGATACGGCTCGGAAGGCGTGCCGACAGGTGGTGAGTTTCAGGTCAACACCTACACCACGAGCTATCAGGACGCTCCGGCGGTAGGTCCGGACGGCGCCGGCGGCTTCGTCATCGCCTGGGAGAGCGACGGTTCATACGGCACCGACTCCGACGGATACAGCATCCAGGCTCACCGCTACGCGCCCGATGGTTCGCCCGTTGGTAGCCAGTTCCAGGTGAATACCTACACCACGAGCGAGCAGTTCTTCGCAAATGTGGGCTCGGATGGCAGCGGCGGGTTTGTCGTCGTATGGCATAGCTTTGCCTCGGGTGGCACCGACTCGGACAACCAGAGCATTCAAGGCCAGCGCTACGCTTCGGATGGGTCTCCGGCAGGCAGTCAGTTCCAGGCCAACACTTACACGACCGGCAGTCAGACCCGCCCCGTTGTGGGTTCGAAAGGTGGCGACGGGTTCGTTGTCGCTTGGCAGAGCTTCGGGAGCGAGACCGACCCCAGTGATAGCAGTGTGCAGGCCCAGCTGTACGCTGCCGACGGTTCGCCCGCAGGCGGTCAGTTCCAGGTGAACACCTACACCACCGACGATCAAAACAACCCGGCAGTCAGCTCGGACAGCGCAGGCGGCTTCCTGGTGACTTGGACCAGTACCGGTTCGAACGGCACCGATTCGAGTGCCTCGAGCGTCCAGGGTCGGCGCTATGCCTCCGACGGAGCGCCATCGACCGGCGAGTTCCAGGTCAACACCAGCACCCTCGGGGGTCAGTACGGCGCAGCAGTCGGCCCGGACGGTACCGGCGGCCTCATCCTCACCTGGGCCAGCCTTGTTTCGACCGGCGACGACTCCGACAGCTTCAGTATCCAGGGCCAACTCTACGACTCACCGATTTTCGCCGACGGCTTCGAGTCCGGTGACACCTCGGCATGGTCGCAAACTGTGCCCTAGATCAGAGTTCCACGGCGCAAGACCGCACCTCTTTGCGGCGAGCACCGGCACCGTTGCAACCGCGCTGGCCCCGATGCGCTCGAGACGGTCGGCGGCCCCGCCACCCCACAAGACGAACGCGGCACCGCCGATCACGAGAATCGCGATCAGGACCCCGAGCACCAGAACGTAGCTCGGACCCTGCCGGCGCCGGAGCCAAGCTCCAAAGGCGAGAATCACCAGAACAGGGAGCAGGAGTCCGAGGGCATTCATTGTCAAACCGAGTGCTCAGTCGCGCACTCTAGCCTGGTTCAACCCACCCTCTGCTACGTTAGATAGCCTAAGCTCAGGGGCAAGGTCGCCAATAGCGGCCTGAACGAACTTCTTCAGGGAGAGCGGGAAAAGTGGATTCCCTTGGCATTCGGGTCACCCGGCGACGGTTGGAGCCACCGCTCCCGAGGGCTCATTTTCGAGTCTTCCTCGACCGCAAGGAGCTCGGTGTCCTGTCTCTCAGCCCTCTGCACTGGGTGCTCTCAGAGTCGTCGGGAGAAGAGGCTGGAACCCATCAGAGGGTGACCCTGCGGCGGGCCGCCAGCCAAGATCGCACGCTCTACGATTGGCACAAGGCCGTGGCGACAGGCAAGGATGATTCCCGTACCGTGACCATCGTTCAGCTCGACAAACCCGAAGGGGTTGCGATCAACATCTGGCAACTCGAGAAGTCGATTCCCGTACGCTGGACCGGATCGAGTTTCGACGCCCTGTCCGACGACTTCGGCCTCGAGGAAATCGAAGTGCGCTATGCCTCGATAGCCTGGCGCAGCAGTGTTTGACCACCACCGAGCAGGAGGATCTCCACAATGACCTACCCACAACCGGTGTTTCACTATCTCGTCGAATGGGCAGGGACCCGCACCGGCTTCAGCGAGGTGTCCGGGCTCGACATCGAAGTGCAGTCCATCGAGTATCGCGAGGGCAACAACCCAGAGTACGAACCGCTCAAGATGCCCGGCATCCCCAAGTACGGCAACGTGACGTTGAAGCGCGGCATCATCGCAGGTGACAACGAACTCTACGAGTGGCTGTCGACGACAGCGCTCAACAAGGTCGAGCGTCGCGCGGTCACGATTCACTTGCTCAATGAATCGCACGAGCCCGTCGTGACATGGCAACTGCGCGACGCCTGGGTGACCAAGCTCGAAGGACCGACGCTCAACGCCACGGCCAATGAGGTCGCGATCGAGACCATCGAGCTAGCCCACGAAGGGCTGACGATCGAGCACCACTAGGGGCGCCTCCGCCCGAGATAAGGGTGGCTTCCCGCCGACTGGTCACCGCAACGAGAGACGCTGGGGCCCTTTTGCGAGGTGTTTTCCCGCTAACCGGCGTTCACGGGGCCTTCACGGCACTTCGGGACGTCTCTGAGGGTTAGCGGGCAGGGGGAGGGCTCGCGACTCGAAGGGTAGTATCGAGCCTCATGCGGCAGCAGGAACGGAGCCCCGTCGTGGTCCCGGCGAGGCGGGACTCTTCGCGTCGAGCGGTCTTGGCGCTGTGCCTGTTCATGCTGCTTGGCAGCTGGGGGCTCGGTGCCCTCCTGGGCGCCCGGCTGGACCGCGGCCGCGAAGGCACGCTGCGCAATCCCCATTCCGACCGTGACTGGCTGCGTCATGTCAGTTCCTCCCCAGCGCGGCGGGAGGGGGAGAGACTGATCATCCTGATCAGCAATTCGCAGGGCTACGGCTTCGCTGTACCCGACGATAGGACCTACGCCGCCCTGCTGCAGGAACGGCTGGCCGCCGAGGGCGGCGCCGTCAGGGTGCTCAACTGGTCGATCCGGGGAGGAGCGGGGCCCGAGTTCGTGCTCCTGGCGGCCGCCGCGCACCGGCTCGACCCGAGCCTGGTCCTCGCTCTCGTTACGCCGGGGAACTTCACGGAATCGGCGCTTACCCAGCGCGGTCTCGATCTGCCGCTGAGCGGGTTTGCTTCGGATGCCTATCAGCTCGCCGCCCTGCCTGAGGTCCGGGCTCACCTTCCCAAGCACTTCCGCTCCCAATATCTCGACTTCCCCACTCGAATCGACGCGTACCTGGCCCGGGTCTCCAAGCTCTGGCGTTTCCGCGACATGCCGGTTGAGTTGATGCGCCCCGCCTGGTTGGAGCGCGCTGAGCAGCGACAGAGACATAAGCTTCGAAGAGGAGAAGCCGCCCGCCGGCGCAGGGGGCGTGCGGCCGGCCGTACCGGCCGGCCGAATCAAACCGGCCCGAACCGCACCTTCGTCCTCGCGCAGCCGGCTGGCGCTTCCGATCGCCCGGATCCCGCGGCTGTCCGCTACGACCTTCTCGAGGACCTCCTGGCGGCAACTCGGGATTCGTCGCGGTTCGTTCTCGCTTGGATGCCCGTGCGCTCCAGCAAGCCTGGGTCACGGGCCAGGTTCATCGCCAAGACCGGCCGCATGTCGACGGCGACCGGGGCCGAACTGTGGGACCTCAGAACCGCGGTTCCGAACTGGGAGTTCGAGGACAGGGTTCACCTCTCAGCCAGCGGCCATTTGCGCCTCGCCGAGCTGCTCGTCGATCGGCTCGGCCCATGAGCTTCACGTCCCTCGAGTTTCTCGGCCTTCTTGCCGGCGTCTTCGTCGTCTACTACTTCCTGCCGCTGCGGGCACGCATGTGGCTGCTGCTGCTCGCGAGCTACGCCTTCTACTGCTCCTGGAAGCCGGTCTACGGAGTGCTCATTCTGCTCTCTACCGCAGTCGACTACGGCACGGCCCGCGCGATTGGTCGAAGTGAAAACCCCGCAGTGCGCCGCGGGGCCCTCGCCCTCAGCGTGTTGACCAATCTCGGCATGCTCGGCTACTTCAAGTACACCGACTTCGCGCTCGAGAGCCTGAGGAGTCTCCTCGGGCCTTTGGGTGCGGGCTTGCCTGGGCCGCTGATGCTGGTGCTGCCGGTCGGCATCTCCTTCTACACCTTTCAGACGATGAGCTACACCATCGATGTCTACCGGGGTGAGAAGAGGCCCGAGCGCGACTTCGTGCTGGTCGCCCTCTACGTCAGTTTTTTCCCTCAACTCGTCGCCGGCCCGATCGAGCGCGCGTCGAAGTTGATGCCGCAGCTGGCCACGAGGCAGCCCTTCGCCTTCGAGAACATCGAGCGGGGATCACGGCTCATTCTCTGGGGGCTGGCCAAGAAGCTGGTGATCTCGGACCGGCTGAGCCAGGCGGCTTATCCGGGCTTTGTGCGACCGGACCTCTTCGGTACCGGCGACCTCGTCTTCTCGCTTCTGGGCATGAGCGTGGCGCTCTATCTGGACTTCTCGGCCTACTCGGAGATCGCGCGCGGCACGGCCCAGCTGTTTGGTATCGAGTTGGCGCGCAACTTCAACTTCCCCAACGTCGCAACCAACTTGGCGGAGTGGTGGCGGCGCTGGCATCTGACGATGTCGAGCTGGCTCAAGGACTATCTCTATCTGCCCCTGCTCGGAGGGTTCAAGCCACGCAATTCCTGGCACCATGCCCGCACCACGTTGTTGACGATGATGCTCGTCGGTTTGTGGCACGGGGCCAGTTGGAACTTCGTCCTCTGGGGGGTCGGCAGCGGCCTGGCTCTGGTGCTCTACAGGACCCTGCGCTTCGGTTTGCTACGTCGCTTCAGGGGCTCGCGCTGGGGCGAGAGTGGCGCCGGGCGCCTGACCGCCTGGACCTTGACTCGTGTGGTGAGCTCCAGCCTGGGGATCCTCTTCTATGCGCCGGACTTCGAGCGGGCTCGGATCTTCTTCGAGCGAACCCTCGTTCACCCGAGCGCAGCGAGCTTCGGGGAGTCCGCCGTCCAGGTGGGGCTCGGCGCCATCGCGCTCTTCTACCTGATCCACTACCTGCTCTTCCGTTGGCAGGCGCGCGAGCGCCTCGATCGCTTGCCCGCCGTAGCGCGAGCGCTGGCCTACACGGTTCTGGCCATGGTCGTCTTGCTCGGCGCGGTCGGCTCTGCCGGAGACTTCATCTACTTCCAGTTCTGACCGGGGGGACCGACCGCTTCCATCTCATCTGCCAGGGCGTGTGCTGCCGGACGGAATGCCGGAGACTGCTGGAGGTTTCACCATACGAAGAGGACACCTTGGCGTCCTCACCCCCGCGACTCACATTCACCTGGAGTGCGCGCTAGTTAGAATGGGGTCGAAGGGGGCTTCGTTCATGGGGAACGGCGACGATTCGAGGAGGACGCGATGGGACTCTCTCTGGATCGTCTTGTCCGTCGTGGTCTTGTCGGTCGTCGTGTTCTATTGGCGCACACCGATCGGCTTCGGCTTCGTGCTGGGGCAGGAATGGCAGGTGGTATCCGGTTACGGACTGCCGACCGAAACTGATCAGGTACCACACGTCGGCGACAAGGTCCTGCGCATCGGCGAGCTGACCTATGAAGAATGGAAGCAGTACCGCACGGCCAGTATCTTGGAGCAGATCGAAGGTCGGGCCTCCGTTGCCATTGAGCTGATTCGCGACGGCGCACGCCTGACGATCGACTACCCGATCGCCAAGGCCGCTAGCCCAGGGCCCTTCAGCCTTGCCTGGTACCTGCCGCTCATGTTCTGGGCCGCGGGATCTGTGACGGCCCTGTTTGCCCGACCGCGCGGGCTCGAACGTCGACTGCTGGCTCTCGGTTGGTTCGGAACCGCCGTGTGGCTCGCGGCCGGTTATGCCGGCTTCAATCACGCGAACTACGGCGCCGTCGTCCTCCACTTCGTCCTCTGGCCGACCGTCGCCTTGCAGGTTCATCTGCACCTGCTCCTGCCCTGGGGCCTGGGGAGCACGCGAACACGGAAGGTCACCGTCGGGCTGTTATGGGCGGTGACCGCATTGATGACCCTTCTCGACGCCCTGCACCTCGTTCCGCGCCCAGTATTCCTGCTGTGGCTGCTGCTCGGCATCTCGCTCTCAGTCGGCCTGATCCTCTACCGACTGACCCAGCGTCGGGAGCCGCAGCTGCAAGCCGCCAACCGGCTGATCCTGGTCGGCACGGGGTTGGGATCGTCTCCTCTCGCGCTCTACACCTTGGCCGCGCTCGTCGCTCCAAACAGAGACTACGACCTTTGGTCGAACAAGGTGTACTTCGTGGCCTTCATCGCGCTACTGCCTATCTGGCCCCTGAGCTATCTCTATGCCGTGCATCGTCACGCGATCGGCGGCATCGGATTCCGGGCCAACAGAGTCCTTGCCGTATGGGCCTACGGCGCGATCATCCTCTCCGGGTTTCTAGCCGTCTATTTCGTCGTCCGCAGCTTCTTCCCCCCACCCTTTCTTCCCCTGTCACCGTTTCTGGGGTTGCTCGTCACCGTGCTCGCCGTGCGTGGCTGGAAGCCGTTCAAACGGTGGATCGATCGAGCCATCTTCGGTATCCACTACGACCTCGAGAACGTGGTCGCGACATTTACGCAGCGCATCCCAAAGGTGCGCGACATGGCCGCGCTGCGCGACCTGGTGGTGAATGAGCTCTTGCCCTCGTTGATGATCCGAGAGTCGCTGCTCTGCATTACCGAGAAGGGCTCGTCGAAGCCTCTGGCCCGGCTCGGAACCGCGGTCGAGAACGCCAACCCCTCCCAGGCCGACATCGAGGTACTGCTCGAACGCTCGGGGCGCTACCTGCGGCGGGCCGACTCGCCGCTGCCCTGGGTTCGACTGGCGATTCCGTTGCGCATTCAGGACAGCCCGGGTGGCCTCTGGCTGCTGGGTGGACGTGACCCGGACGACTTCTATCCGACTGAAGACATTCATACCCTCTCCAGCTTGGGCAACGTTATCGGGTCAGTCCTCGAGAGCCTGATGTTGGTAGAAGAACTGACGCGTTCGGAAGGGAGATACCGAACCCTCTTCGAACAGGCGAATGACGCGATCTTCGTGAGTACGGCCGAAGGGCAGGTCCTCGAGATCAACCAGGCCGGACTCGATTTGCTCGGCTACGAATCGAAGGACGAGCTATCCAAGAAGGACCTCTCCACCGCCGTCTACCAAGATCCAGCCGATCGACAACGGCTACAGGAAATACTCGTGGAACAAGGCTCCGTGACCGAGCACGAGGTTGTGTTCAAACGCAAGGACGGCAAGCGGATCCTGGTAGCCGCGTCAGCCTCCGTGATTCACGACCAAGAGGGGCGCATCGTCGCCTACCAGGGCATCCTGCGGGACCTGACGGACCGGCGCGAGATGGAGGAGAGGCTCTTGCGGTCTCAACGCATGGAGGCGATAGGGCGCCTTGCGGGCGGCGTGGCGCACGACTTCAACAACCTGCTCACCGTGATCCTGGGCAACGCCGAGCTGCTTGGACAGAGCCTAGGCGAGGACCAAGCCAGCCGCGAACTCCTGGGGGACGTCAGCCGCGCCGGAGAACGGGCCAACTCACTCACTCGGCAGCTACTGGCCTTTGGCCGTAAGCAAGTCTTGGTCACCTCGATCCTGGACCTGCGGGAAGTGACGCGGAACACCGTGGCCCTGCTTCGACCGTTGATCGGCGAAAACATCGAAATCGTCACCGAGCTGCAGGACGAGCCGTTGCTCATCGAAGCCGATGCCGGACAGATCCAGCAGGTGATCCTGAACCTGGCGTTGAACGCCAAAGACGCTATGCCTCGCGGCGGGAAGTTGCGGATCGAGAACCGTCTCGCCGGTGCCCCGCCGAACATCGCGGGTCTCGACGCCGACACCCGCGGCGGAGGCTTCGCGTTGTGCAGGATGGTGGACGACGGCGTCGGGATCCCAGAAGAAGATCAGGAGCTCGTGTTCGAGCCCTTCTTTACCTCCAAGCAGGGGCAAGAGGGGACCGGCCTCGGCCTGGCGACGGTCTACGGCATCGTCAAGCAGAGCGGGGGCCATATTCTGCTCGAGAGCAACGTCGGCCACGGGAGTTCCTTCGAGGTCTACCTGCCGCAGTACCGCGGGGAAGAGAAGGCGCGCTTCGACTCAGCCTCAGGGTCCAACCACGCCGTCGACGGTTCCGGCAGGTCGGTCTTGCTTGTCGAGGATCAGGCCGAGCTACGGCGCTTGGCGCGGGTGGTCCTCGAACGTGCCGGGTTCCGGGTTCTCGAGGCGGCCGACGGAGGCGAGGCCATCGAGCGCTACTCCGATCAGATCGAGAACGTCGATCTTCTGCTCACGGACATCGTGATGCCCAGCATCAGCGGGCCCCAGCTCGCCAACCACATGACCGCGAGGCGAAGCGGGCTGAAGGTCCTGTTCATGACTGGATACGGCCCGGAGACGGCCGATCTCAAGGAGTCGTTGGAGCAGGGACACCAACTCTTGCACAAACCCTTCAAGCCGCAAGCGCTGCTAGCCGCAGTGCAAGAAGCGCTCGGAGATCGATCCGTCGCGTGATGCCTGATCCTCGAGAAAAACGTGCCCCCTGAAGAGGTACCTCTCCTCCAGCGACGGAAGGACGGTCTCCGACCTCAGTCACTCCAGGACTTCTCCGGCCCGGTTGGCGAACATGGCATCTGGACCGAGTTCATCCGGGAGCCGACCTTCGGCCAAGCTCGCTCACCGGGAGACTTCGTGACGCCTCGCGAGTTCCGGGTCTCGGTTGGCGTCCGGTTCTGAGTGGCTCCCCAGTCCTGGCCCAAGCTAGATCAGATGCCGAGCTGCGCCTCGAGCGGGCACCGCGAGGCCCCTGGCGAGTTGAATAGCTAGTGCGAACGGGTGCTGTCTACGGGTGCTTCCGCGCAAGCATGGGCCTTGGTCTCTATCGAGAAGGTCCCGTAACCTTCTGCGCTTCCCGCCGTATTTGAAACCAGGCTTTCCTGCTCACTCGGAGCAACTCAGAGGAGAACACCATTGATGATTCTCGGTCGATCGTCGCGGACCGCTTTGCCTCGGGCCTGGGTCTCGTTGTTCGCTTGGGGCCTGCTGGGCACCACGGCGTTGTGGACACCCTGGCCCGCAGTTGCGCAGGATGAGCCGACGGAAGCTGAGGCCGCAGAAGGAGCCGAGGAAGGCAGACCCACCACGACCTACGTGGTCACGCGCGCGACCTCACCGATCAAGATCGACGCTGTCCTAGACGAGCCGGCTTGGGCGGACGCGCTCGTGGTCGAGCTCGACGTCGAGACGCGACCGGCGGAAAACACGCCTGCACCCGTGCGCACCGAAGGTCGAATCACCTACGACGAGAGCGCGCTCTACGTCGCATTCCATGCCTACGATCCGGAGCCTGCCAGGATCCGCGCCCACCTGACCGATCGCGACAGGGCGTTCAGCGATGACTTCGTCGGCATCGTCATCGACACCTTCAACGACGAACGGCGAGGGTTCGAGTTCTTCGTCAATCCACTCGGTGTCCAGATGGACCTCTTCAATGACGACGTCGGCGGCAACGAGACGGAGTCCTGGGACGCGATCTGGGATTCGGCCGGCCGGATCGTCGACGACGGGTACATCGTCGAGTTCGCGGTTCCGTTTCACCAACTTCGCTTTCCCGCCACCGGCGGAGAGCAGACTTGGGGGCTCGACGCGATTCGCTTCTACCCGCGGGACGACCGGGTGCGTATGGCGATCCAGCCGCTCGACCGGGGAACCAACTGCTACCTGTGCCAGATCTCCAAGATGCGTGGATTCGAAGGCATCACTCCGGGCCGCAACATCGAGCTGATCCCCACCGCCACCGGTTCGCAAACCGACCGTCGCGCGGACTTTCCCGACGGGCCGCTCGAAAGCGGGTCGTTCGACAGCGACCCGGGCTTGACGGCGCGCTGGGGAATCACGCCCAACCTGACGCTCAACGCGGCGCTCAATCCCGACTTCTCTCAGGTCGAGGCCGATGTCGCCCAACTGGCCGTCAACGAGCAGTTCGCCCTCTTCTTCCCGGAACGCCGACCCTTCTTCCTCGAGGGCGCCGACTTTTTCGACACGCCGCTGCGAGCCGTCTTCACTCGCAACGTCGCCGATCCGACGTGGGGACTCAAGTTTTCGGGCAAGCAGGGCGCCAACGCCTTCGGCGTCTTCGTGGCGGAGGACGAGATCACCAACCTACTCTTCCCAGGGAGCCAGGGCTCGTCCGCGGACTCGTTCGATTTCGAGACCCGAGATACGGTGGTGCGCTACCGGCGAGACTTGAAGGAGAACTCGGCCCTGGGCGTGATTTTCACCGACCGGCAGGGCGACAACTACTCCAACCAGGTCGCGGGCATCGACGGCGTGCTCCGGTTCAAGGACAGCCACTCGGTTCGATTCCAGGGGTTGACGAGCGACACCGAGTATCCGGATGCCATCCAGGAGGATTTCGATCAGCCGGGAGGCAGCTTCAGCGACACCGCCTGGCGAGTGAACTACAACTACGACACGCGCAATTGGTTCGTCTATACCCGCTACGAGGACATCGGCGCCGATTTTCGGGCCGACCTCGGGTTCATACCCCAAGTCGGTCGGACCTTTCTCCTGGGCGGCGTGCAGCGAGTTTGGTGGGGCGAGGACGAGCAGTGGTACAACCGGCTGAGCTTTGGCGGCGATTGGGATCTCACCGAAGATGCAGCGGGCAACGTTCTGGAGAAGGAAGCCGAACTACAGCTCAACATCGGCATGCCGAAGGAGTCCTTCCTGTTCTTCGGCGCCGGAGTGCGGGATCGCTTCTTTGACGGCCGTACTTACGAAGACCAGAGTTTCGTCAACCTCTTCTACGAGATCCGCCCAGTCGCCAATGTCGAGCTCGAAGTATTCGCCGGCGGCGGCGACACCGTCGACTTCGCCAACAACCAACCCGCCGACCAGATCCTGCTCGAGCCCTCGATCAGCTACGACTTCGGCCTCAGAACCCGGGCAGTGCTCAGCCACGACTATCGCCGACTCGACGTCGAGGCCGGTGAGCTCTTTACCGCCAATCTGAGCCAACTCCGTCTGGTCTACCAGTTCAACGTGCGCTCGTTCGTGCGCACCACCCTCCAGTACACCGACATCTCACGCGATCCATCGCTCTATACGGACGAGGTCGATGCCAAGACCGAGAGGCTCTTCACCCAGCTTCTCTACTCCTACAAGATCAACCCCCAGACCGTGCTGTTCCTCGGATACTCGGACAACCGAGCCGGCGACCAGGACATCGATCTGACCCAACAGAATCGGACGCTCTTTGTGAAGTTCGGGTACGCCTGGGTGCTCTAGGGCACGGTCAACGACCAGGCGCCGGTGTCGCCGGCTTCGAAGTCGTCGGCAAAGATCGGGTTCCAAACGGTCGTGGCCATCTGGATGGGAGCTCCCTTGCCGGTCTCGACCCACAGGGAGTGCAGGATCTCTCCCCAATCGTCGGTCACGTTGCCGTCGCGCAGTGCTTCGATGTAGTGGCGGGGCAGGCTCTGGTAGTAGAGCGTCACCTCGGCCAGCGTCGTGCCGGCGGGCATTCGAAACTCGGACCAGTGCCAGTACTGCCCATCGGCGAAGGTCTCTCTCACCACCGGCGCTCCCGCGGCCTCGTAGGCAGCGTTGTCGAAGCCCCGCGGAGGAATCCTGTTGTCTTTGACGATCCGGTCGGCCAAGGCCATGTGCGTCGTGACTCCAGGAGGCAAGCCCGTGATCTCCGCCGCGGCCCCACTGAGCCCGACCTTCATCTCGAAGATGGTGGTCGAGTCCTCGTCCAGATGAGCTTCCTCGGCGTCGTAGTGGCCGTACTCCCGCACCAGGGCGCCCTGCGCGTCGAACATCCGGACGTTGAGCCAGACTCGCCGGCCCTCGATGTGGCCCGTGGGCAGCTTGTGGCCGCTCTCGTTGGTGACCTGGACGCGGAGCAGTTCACCCTCGGCGCGGACGGCGAGACTGGCAGCCCTTTCCAGCATCGAGACGGCGTTGGCGCGACCCGCCACGATGGCTGCCTGATCGACGTTGGGGTCATCCTTGGTGAACTCCGCGATGAGATCGAGCACCGGCGCCGCCGCGCCGGCAAAGGTGTGCCGCGCCAGGTCGCGCCGCTCGCGGCCAAAGAAGCAGCCCCGGGCCGTGGTCTTGGGCATGTGGCAGTCCTGACAGGTGCTCACCACGCTAGCGCCGTCGCCCCCGAACCGGCCACCCATATCGACCCCGGAGGTGGCGAACTCGCTGAGCGCCCACTCCGAGAACGTGCGCTCCAGCGGAAACTGGGTATGGGGATTCTCGTCCGGCGTGCGCTGGTCGATGGCGTTGTAGGTATAGGTGCCGTCCGGCAGCTTCTCTACCGCCACGTTGCCGACGTCGTGGCAGGTACCGCACATCCGGCCGGCTTTGTGGAAGGGCGAGTACAGCGTCTCGTGCTGCGCGTCCGTGTCCTGGTAGGGCCCGCGTCGTACCCCCGCAGGGTCGAGCACGAACATGGCATTGGCGTAGTACTCGGGGACCTCGTCCATGCCGGCGAGGATCGCCTCATCTTCCGGCGGGCTCTCGCCAGGTCGGTAGATCGGGTCCACCATGCTGTGACAGACATGGCAGGTGATGCCGTCGCGATCGGTGTCGTCGAGAGTCGAGCCGTCCGTGTCGTAGGCATGTCCGGTGACGAAGGACATCGGCACGTGGCAGCGCATGCAGAAGTAACCGACATTAGCCACGTCCTGATTGGCGGTGGTCATCTGAGCGAAGAAGAGGGGGTCCCGGCCCGCCAGCCCCATGAGGCTGCCTGCCCAGGTGAAGTACGGCTCGTTGTCCGGGTCGTAGTTGCCGTGGCAGCCGGCGCAGTTCGTCGAGGGCTGGATCACCTCCGGGCCGACTTCACCGACCTGGGTGCCCGAGAGATGAAAGTCCTCGATTGTCATCTCGATGAGCGCAGCGGCGGCGAGGCCGGCGCCGCAGAGAAGCAGGGCAGGCACCAACCAGGGCCAGCGACTCGAGCGGCGGCCTGCTCGGCTCAAACGCGTGTCGTCGGGCTTGCTGTTCATGGACGAGACTCCCAAGGAGACTGATCTAGGAAATGCTCACTTCGAAGGCATTGGCCATCGAGCACGGCGGGTGGACGCCCGAGCCCGAGGCATCGGCCGGTGGTTGCAGAAGATCCGCCAGCGTCCAGCGCCCGAGAGTGCCGCGGATGCCCTCGCGCAACTCGAGCATCGCGCGGTGATAGCCGCAGCCAAGCTCCGGCTCATCGACGTCGCGACAGTAGTTCTTCAGCGTAATCCCCTGGCACGACTCGACGACCTGCAGGAGAGTGATCTCCTCGGCCCGCCGTGCCAGGCTGACACCCCCTCTGGCCCCTCGGTGCGAGAGCAGAATGTCGGCCTTCGCGAGCATTCTGGTCACCTTGGCCAGGTAAGTGGGGGACAGGTTGAGCCGCTCGGCGAGAACCGCTGCAGAGAGCGGCTCGCTCGACGGATGCCGCGCCAAGTAGACGAGCGCCTGAAGCGCCAGCTCCGATGTCTTGTCGATCATAGGCGAGAAATCCGATAATAAATATCGGATAAGAGAGAAGTCAAGGGCCGACTACTCACTCAAGAGGAGAGCTTTCCCGTTGCGCGTCAGACCGGGATGGCGCTTCGGTGTCCGGGGCCCAGTGGGAAGACCGACGCGACAAGCGGCCTGCCCAGCCGGAGCGCAGCCGCAACTCAGTCGTAGTGCTTGTTCACCGGCCAGCTCTCGGCGATCGGTTGCCTGATTCCGCGGGCGACCCAGATCGGCTTGTCGTCTTCATAGGGCATGCAGTAGCGGCAATCCGTCGTGGCGGCCAGCTCGACCGAATCGAACATCCGTCGCAAGCCCTCGTCGCTCTCGCCGACGACAATGACCACCTCGCCGCTGGCCGCGCCCGGTCCCCACAGCCAGTAGTTGTTGTGACCGCTGATCGAGGGCGGAAGGCCATGGGCGCGCCCTAGATGATCGAGCGCACCCGAGTTGCCATAGTTGTAGGTGAAGATCGTCGCCGACTCCTGCTCTTCGGGTGATAGCGACGCGTAGACCTCGGCCACGGTGTCGACCATCTCGTCCCAGCCGTGCATGTCGGCATACCACTGCGGCAGCTCGGCCAGTTCCTTGCGCTCCGCGGTTGTCGGCCCCACTCCGAGTCGCTGCGCATAGTCGATGTAGCTCTCGACCGGCAGAACCGGCAGCGAGAAGGGAAGGGTCAGGATGCCAAACCCCAAAATCACCACAAGGGTCGCGACCTTGAGCCATCCCATGCCACGCCGCGCCCCCCACGCCTCCCAGGCCACCGCCCCCGCGGCAAAGAGCCAGCTATAGGCCGGCACGAGGTACCCGGCACGACTCGAGCCGCTCACCAGCAGGATCACGAACGCGCTCAGATAGACCCACCCCAGGATGCGGAACTGCCGAGTGCCTCGAGCAATCAGGAGATAGGCCAGCCCCCCGAGCCACAGCGGCACCACCGTGGGACTGAACATCGACAGCTGACCGCCGAGAAAGTCCAAAGGCGTGACCTCGACCATCTTCTCGCCCGTGGCGTTGCGAATGAACTCGAGTGTCGGCCAGTCCATCCGCACTTGCCAGAGGACATGAGGCAAGAAGAGCAACGCGGCGAGGCCGCCGGCAAGCCACGGCCACGGCGTTCGCAGCCACCGCCGCTCCCCGGTCGCCAACAACCCCACCGCGAGGCCGGCTCCCAACCACAGCACGCTGAGCTTGTTCTGCAAGCCAAGCCCGAGGACCGCCCCGAGAAGAAGCCACAGCCGTGGCCGCGGCTCCTTCACCAGGAGCGTCAACAGGTAGGCCACCGTAGTCCAGACCAGAACGTCGATGCAGTTCATCGAGAAGTAGTGGAATACCCCCAGAAACTCGATGCCTACGGTCGTCATCGCCAAGGTCTGAGCGAAGCGTCCGCCGCCCAGTTCACGAGTCAGCAACCCGACGACCAGCACGGTCAGTGCGCCCACCAAGGCCGGCATCAAGCGCACCGCAAAAAGCGACTCGCCGAACAAGGCCCGCTGAACGGCCAGCAAGGCCATCGCCAACGGCGGATGGTCAACATAACCGAAAGCCAACCGCTTGCTACACGCGATGTAGTAGTACTCGTCCCGGAAGAAGCCGTAGCCCCGGAAGGTGGCCAGGTGAAGCGCGAGCTTCGCCAGTGGGAGCAGAACCAGGGGCTCGAGCCGAGGCATACCCCGGATGCTAGCTCATGCCCGGGCGGCCGACCCGAGCGCCCATCGTCGGCCTCTTACAGCAGGAAGTCGGCCGGTTCCGATTCTTGCAAGCCCTGGTCCCGAGTTGCTGCCAGACTCTGCTCCATCGTCGTAGCGGCAAGATGCCTCATTGATACGGAAAGGACCCCCATGACTCGCCAAACAACACTCCGGCCCCATCATCTCCTCGCCTTCGCCTGCGCCCTCACCGCCCTCACGTCACCTGTGGCCTCGGCCGAGGAGCCCTGGGTCGTCGACCAGTCGTACGTGGCGGACTCGGGCCAGAAGGTCGTAAAACAGACCTTCGTGGTCGAGGCGCCCATCCGGACAGTCTGGGAGCTCTACACGACGGCGGCGGGGATGCAGTCCTGGGCGGCCCCAGCGGTGGAGATCGATCTCAGGATCGGCGGCATGCTCAGGTCCAACTTCACGGCCGGCACCAAAATCGGCGATCCCGGGACCGTCACCAGTGAGATCACCAACCTGATTCCGGGGCAAGAGATCACCGTGCGTGACGACTTGATTCACCTGCTCACCCTCGGCGGACTGCACGAGTGGGTCGAGATGTTCCCAGAGTCCTTCTTGCGCCAGCTCGAGAACGAGGGCGACGACGTCTTTACGACGACCCGCTTCGAGGCGGTCGGAGAAAAGGAGACTCGGCTCACCGTGTTCTCCTACGGCTACGGTACGGGCGCCAACTGGGAGCGGGTCCACGACGAAGCCAAACAGTCCAACCTCTGGTTCTTCAACAACCTCGCGAAGCGGATTGCGGCGGGCCCGATCGACTGATCCGGGTAGGCACGAGGGATCGGCCTCTCAACTGCGGGGCACGTCGTCAGTTTCCGGCACGAAGGCCTCTTCGGCCTCCAGGTCGCCGTACACCGCCGCCCTTGCTACGACATATCGGCTCGGGGTCATGCCCGTAAACAGCCTGAAGTCCCGATTGAAGTGCGATTGATCCGAGTAGCCGAAGTCATGCGCCAGGGCGGTCCAGTTGACTTGGCGGTTCGGATCGATCGCCTCCAGGAGCGCCCGCAGCCTGAGGACGCGGCAGAACGCCTTCGGCGACAAACCAGTCGCCTTTTGAAACCGTTGGTTGAAGTAGCGACCGCTGACCTCCAGGCCGTCGTAGAGCGTCTCGAGCCTCACGGCGCCGGTAGTGCGGCGCATCTCGCGGTAGCCGGTCCACAACCAGTCGGGATGCGGCTCACGGTCTGCGAACCACCCCCGCAGCAGCCGCTCGATGTCGCCCAGGCGCTCCTCGACCTCATGCTCCCGCTGACAGACCGCGAGAAGGCGCGCCAGCCGGTCCGTGCCGAGTGCCTCTGAGGCCTCCACCGTACGCTCCTTGAGCGAGCCCATGTCCTGGGGGAACATCTCGCTGAATGCCAAGGGGTCGAACAGCGCCCCGAAGGCGTGACTCGCCGCCGAAGGGAAGTGATAGAGCGGTGTCGTCTGCAACCCGCTCAGCCAGCTCCCGCTGAATCGGACGCGGTGGTCCGCGGAGTCGCTTTTCCCGCCTTTCCCGAAGGCGTGCGGCGCTCCGAGGTTCAGCCCCAACGCCACGGAGTCGTGCGGCAGGACCTTTTCGGAGTTGCCGTGGATCGGCCCCTGCGAAAAAAGAAGCAGCCGGACCGCGTCGTTGAGCGGGCCCTCCGGCGTCCTACTAGCGAAACGAGGCTGGTTCATCGGCTTGGAGTTTCGACGATCTCATGTCGAGCCAGCCTTAACCAGTTCCTGCAAGGCAGCCAGCTTGTAGGCGTAGTGCCAGAACCTCTTCACTCAAGTGGAACTGGTAAGTTGGCGGGATAGCAAAACAAGGAACACTCAGCAGGGGCGGCCCCAAACTCTCATGGCAGAGGCGTTGGATCTCTTGATTCTCGACTCCGGTGATCGCAAGCGGGGTGATGAAAAGGCGATCTCGCCAAGCGACCTCGGCGAAGGCTAGCCGGCCGGCCGAAAGCAGGAACAGGAGGCACGGATGACACGCAAAGATTCTCCGGTGAAGCGCACTCGCCGTGGCGCGGTCTGGGTGGCCGCCGTCGCGGTCGCCTCAATGCTTTGGTTGGCGTGCCCTGGGCTTCTCGAAGAGATACCGGTCGAGGAGATGACGGAAGAGGAGGCCCAAGTTGCCGGGGAGTGGCTGGCCGAGTTTTACTGGATGTTGATTTTCAACCGGGATCTGGAAATGCAGATCGCGGGCGCGGCGCCCGGCCCCTGGGTGCAGCCCGGAGAGTTCTGGAAAGAGGAAGCACCCCAAAACTACGCCGTCCTCGTCGAGAAGAATCAGGGCTCGTTGGCCTTCCCGTGGCTCGAGCGGCTCGCACTAGCCTTGGCGCAAACTGCTGAGAATGTCGCGGCCGAAGCGACAGCGTCGGCCGCGCAACGAGCCGACGCCGTCGCGGACTCCGCCCAAGCCAGTGGCGGCGGCGGCAAGCCCGGTTCCGGCGATTCCGGTTCCGGGGGCCTTCCACCGCCGCGACGCTGGAAGGGCACGCTCGACACGGTGGGCATCGTGGCGCTGGACGACGACACCGTTATTCGAGCTCAGACCGAGTGCGAGAACGTGCAGGTCCTGATCAACGAGTGGGGCCAGGACGGAGACTTCTTCCTCTTCCAGATCGCCTGCAGCATGCTGCCGAACGACCCGTACACTTTGGTCGTCTACTACGCCTTCGTGGAGCAGCAACTCGATCGTTACCGCCAGGGGGCCTTACAAGCCTTCGCGGAGGAACTTGCGGGCATCGACTACTCCGGAATTGTCGTGACCGGCCACGCGGGCATCCGCGAACCGGCCTCGATCGGCGAAGAGCGGGCGCGCCTCGTCTCCGACTTCCTCATCAGTCAGGGGATCCCCAGCGGGCGTATCCAAACGGCCAGCTTCGGCCACGAAGAGCCGAGGTGCAGTGACGAGGAAGAGGAGTCGTGCTGGGCTCAAAACCGCCGGGTGGAGATAACGGCTCGCTAGAGCAGTACTGAGCCGAGAGCCTCTAGAACGGGGCAACTCTAGAACGGGCACCTCTAGAACGGGGATCCCTGTTTACCACTCCGCTCATGGGACGTTGTTATGGGGTGAATTCCAAGGAGGTGTCCCGTGCGCTCTTTCGTTCTGATGATGTCCGTCCTGCTGTTCAGCACACCCGCCTGCTCGGGTGAGCTCAAGCCCGAGAGGTGGGTGAAGGACCTCCGGGAGCTCGAGGCCCAGCTGATCGAGCGCCACGTGGACCCGTTCCACAGCATCTCCCGGGATCAGTTCGAGGCGGCTGTCGCCGATCTGGAGGAACGGATCCCCAACCTGACACGACCGGAGATTCTCGTCGGCTTCGCGCAGCTCGTCGCGATGATGGGCGACGGCCACACCTCCTTCTACCCAGGCAACCAAAAGAAGTTTTGGTTTCACTTCTACCCGATCAAATTATGGTCCTTTTCCGACGGGGTCTACGTCACCGCGACGACCGAGGGGAACACGGACCTCTTCGGCAAGCGGCTGATCCGGATCGACGAGACCCCCCTCGAGGAGGCCCGCCGCCGCATCAGTACCACCATCGGTGCGGACAACGAGATGGAGTACGAGTACTCGGTGCCCTTCCAGCTGATCCGCCCAGAGTTGCTGCATGTCCTCGGGATCGCAGAGTCGGCCGATCGAGCCGTGTTCCACTTCGAGGGCGGCGTGCAGAGGACCTTCCTGCCGATGGCGAGGAAGGAATGGCTAGGCCTGGATTGGAGGTCCGCCAACCCCTTGTACGAGGGCAAGGCGCCGCCAAGCATGCGACTGGATTTCCTCTTCGCGACCCCGCTCACCCTCGAGCACCTACAACAGAGGAAGTACTACTGGTTCACCTGGATCGAGGACGAGCGGACACTCTTCCTTCAATACAACGTCTGTTGGGATCAGAAGAAACGACCGGCGTTCGCCGAGGTCGTCGACGACCTGTTCCGTGTGATGGACGAGCGACCGGTCGAGAGGCTGGTCGTCGATCTAAGGCAAAACAGCGGTGGAGAGCCGAAGATCGCGGAGCCCTTGATCGAGGGCCTCGCGAAGCGGAGGCGTTTCGCGGAGGAGGGAAGACTCTTCGTGCTGGTCGGTAGACGGACCTTCTCGGCGGCGCTCACGAATGCCGCCCAGCTGCGAAGCCGCGCGGGTGCGCGGATCGTCGGCGAGCCTCCGCGGGGCAAGCCGAATAACCCGAGCGAGGGGCGAGACATCGACCTGAAACGCACTAAGACATGGGTCAGCGTCTCGACGCAGTTCGTCGAGCGCGACCCGGCCCTGGGAGACGTGAAGTTCCTACCGGTGGAGATCGAGGCGAGCCTGTCCTTCGATCAATATCGCCAAGCGGACGACCCAGTGCTCGACGCGGCGCTCACCGCCGATCTCTTCCGGTAGGCTGGGAGGTCAAGAATGTACGCCACCACCCACCATTCGATCCTCGTCGTCACGCAGGTAGCGGCCTTCCTGATCCTCGCCGGGATCTTCTTCGCCGCCCACCAGGCCCGGATGAAGAGAAAGCACGAGATCTCGAAGAGGGTCCTCGAGAAGATGAGCTCGGAGCAATTCCTCGAGCTGCTCGACTCGCAGGAAGGGCGACGGTCCATAGAGCGTCTGCTTGGCACCTCCCGTTCCCCCGGCGAGTGGGTCACCGACGCGATCCGACGCGCGATCCTGCTCCTGGCTGCCGGACCGGCCCTCCTGATCGTCTTCCGCCTCGGGGACTTCAGCGGGCGAGAGATCTTCCTCGTGCTGGGATCTCTCTCGATCGCGATCGGAATCGGCTACCTGGTCGCCGCCGCCGCGACCCGAGCGCGCGCCGCGCAGCCGTGACTCGATGGACCCAGGCGAGTTCGGTCGCTGGTACGCGACGGTCGCTGACGACCTGTTGCGTTACGTCCAGCGACTCGCCGATAGCGCTGACGAAGCCGAGGACCTCTTCCAGGAGACGTTCGCGCGCTTCCTCGGCTCCGCCTTCGCCGGAGACGATCCGGCCGAGCGCCGCCGGTACCTCTTCCGCATCGCCACGAACCTGGTACGCGACCGGAAGCGCTGGAGTCGACGGTGGGGGCTCGGTTCCCTCTTCGAGCGCGGCGGTGAGTCGCCGGAACGAGGCTACGGGGAGCGCATCGACGTACAACAAGCGCTCGCCCGACTCCCTCCCCGTGCGCGAGCGTTGCTGTGGCTCGCCTACGCCGAGGGGCTGGCGCACAAGGAGATCGCCGAGATCGTCGGCGTCGCCTCGACCAGCGTCCGCGTCCTGCTCTCCCGCGCACGCAAGAAGTTCCTGCGCAACCTCGAAAGGACCCATCGATGACCCGCTCGGCTGAGACAGAACGAGTCGCGCGACTCCTCGCGCCTCTGACGGCGTCGAAGGTGGAACCGCCGCCCGCCGATACCGCCTACTGGCAGGCACGGGTCCGGCTCGCGCTCGAGGAGGAACGACGACGCCAAGCGAGTGTCTTGCGCCCCCTGCGCACTCTGCACATCGTGATGGGCTTCGCAACGCTCGGGACAGCTGTGACGCTGCTCTCGTTCTCGGCCGCCCTTGGCCTCTATGCGGCCCCACTGATCTTCGCTGCGTTCGCCCTCGGTGCGCGTTTGTTCTCCGAGGCGACGCCGGCTGGTTGAAGTAAGCCCCGTGAGAAAAGGGTGGCACCTCTCGAGCGGGGCAAGCTTGGAACGCACCCTTAGAAGGGGTCTCAGACTATTACCACGCCCAGGTCGGCCAGTACCTCTGCTATAGGCAGCGATCTCGCGATGCGATTGGCTGCCGATCGGCCCACGTAGAGACTCACCGCCCGATTGATCATGAAACTACTCAGAAAGAACCTGACCAAGCGCTGAGAGTACGCGGGGCCAAATCCCCCTGCGATCGTATCGATAAGGCCATTGATGGTGAAACCGAAATCAAGGGCATTGGTAGGGCTGCCAAGCAAACAAAGACTGCCACTGTCGCCCGGCCCCCCGAAAGGAGCACGAGGCTGCACTCGCTGCTGATTGTCGATGGCTACAATGCGCCCACCAGCCGCAGTGATCACCACAGCTCTGACTATGCCCCCGGTCACACCTGTGCCGACTCCCGATTTCTTTACCCGCATTCCCGGCAAGGCTGGTATCGGCCCTTGAATCGGGCCAAAGCAGTGTGTTGGCGGACTTTCCCGGAAGATCTCTGCAACCGCTGCATCGAAATCCACCGATGAGTGCACGTGCCCTCCAACCAGTGGCCCACCGACCGGATGTTGAATAAACAGGCCCCCCGAACCTGGAGGGTCGATGGCGTGCCTGGCGGTGAGGAGAAAGAGGCTTGGCCTCGCCATCCGATCGGTGGCCAGCCTGACGTAGGCGCCACCGGTGAACTCTCCGTGCCAAGTCCCATCATATTCCAACGCTCCAAACTGGACATCTGGAGGAATCGGATCGTGTGTTTGTAGTTGGGTGTCAGCCACGCCTAGCGTGCAGTCCTTACTTGGCTCATCCACCTCGACCACCCTGATCTGATGACGTTCACCCGCTATCACCGTCCGCCGGGGGATGCGCTTGCCCTTCGAGAGCTGATGCAAAGGCAGCTTCTTGGATACCAAGACCCAAGGGAGGACTTGAGCTTCGGCGCGGTCCTGAGTACCGCCCGACGCCAAACCCACACCAACACCGACGACATTGGGCAGACCCAGAATCCTCTTCTTGGCGCTCATCGCATCGAGGATCAAGTCCTGTCTTTCCTTCAGGCTGGCGAGGGCTGCCTCGAAGTCCGCCAAGGCTCCCAGCAGGTGCTGCCCCCCCTCCCGCCAGCTTCCAGCGATTGGAACTGACGGCGCCCCCTTGGTCGGCGGCTTCCCTCCGAATGAATCCGGACCTAACCTGCTCTGGCAGGCCCGATGGCTCAACAGGCGCTTCAGGAGGTCCGCGGGGACACCCCTAGGCAAGGGCAGGGCCTTGCCGACTCGGACGTTCTTCCAGATAGTCGTGAAGTAGCCGAGCGGCGGGGCCGTGCCCGTGGCCGACGTGGCTGCGACAGCGGCTCGCATCTCGTAGGGGTTCATCCCCTCACTCGCGCAAAGTCGCCCAATGGCCGCGGCACTGTAGCCACAGATGTCGTACCTCATCTCGTGCCCTCCCTACAGCTTTGGCTGGTGTGGCCAATAGAAGTGTCAACTCAACCGAAGAGGTTACACCTCTCAACGGCGTACACCTCGACTCCGCTCAGTCGCCGACCGCGGACACCCGCGGCATCTTGTGGGTGGTGCCCGCCACCGTCCAGTCCAGACGCTCCACCCGGCCGTCCGCGCCGGTGACGACCGTGATCTCGGCATAGTCCTGGGGCGAGAAGAAGGTGCTCTCGGACGTCGGCAACAGCAGCCAACCGCTGATCGCAACCTCGCCGTCCTCGACCGCCAACGAAAGGACGGATCCGGGGCGCAACTCGTAGTCACCGACGTAACCAGCGAGCACCTCGGGCGCGACCGCAACCGCTTGGTGTCGCGGCACCACCGGAATCTCGACCGCTTCGCCCGCCGCCAGCAAGGGCAGGTCGCGCCTCAGCAGGTCGTGGGCACCGGTCAGAGTATTACCGACAAAGGCCACGTAGACTCCGCTGGCGGCGTGATAGTCAGCGAAACTCCGATAGCCGTCAGTTCTCCCATTCCAGTCGATCCCCTCCTCATCGACAAGGTTCGCTCTGGCGGTCTCGCCAAAGGCGCCGCCCTGTACACCGCGCATCAAGCGCAGGAGGTCCCGCGGCGTCGAGAACACCGAACCGCCGCCGACCAGGTAGGAGTAGTCTTTGAGTGGCGAGTTCACCAGACCGCCGTTGCCGACGAAGCGATAGCTGCCAGCTCGGTTGGGGATCAAGACGCCGCCCTCGGGGTGCAGCGAGGAGTCCATCCCGACCGGCTCGAAGACGTACTTCGCGAGCAGCTCGGCGTAGCTCGCCTTGCCGGCGAGTTCGAGGACCCGCGCCAGCACCGAGTAGCCGGCGGTGCTGTACGCGCTCTTCGATCCGGGCTCGAAGAGCAGCTCGTGTCCTTTGGCGAGCTCCACCAGGTCGGCGGCGCTCTGCGGCAACGCCTCCTCGGCTGCCGTCGTCACCCGATGGGCGATGCCCGCTTCATGGCGCAACAGCATCCCGACGGTGATGCGATCAGCCTGCGGGAAGTCCGGGATCCAGCGCGCCAACGGCTGGTCAGCCGCTAGCGCCCCCTCCTCGAACAGCCGCAGCGCGACGATCTGCGTCATCGGCTTGGTCAGCGAGGCGACATTGAACCGCGTGGCGGGTCCCACCGGCACCTCCAGCTCTCGATTCGCCAGGCCAAACGAGCGTTCGTAGACCACCGCGTCGCCAGACGCGACCAGAATCGAGCCCGAGAGATGGCCCGCCGCCACAAAAGGTGCGACGTAGGCGTCGATGCGAGTGGCGACCTCGGTTTCGGCACCCGTCAGCGGGGATCCCAGGCAGGCTAGGAACAGCAGGGCACCGGCATGCTTCGGCAGTACTCTCGGCATCGAAACCTCCTCGGGAGCGCGGTACAACGATATCGCGGAGTCACTCCTGAGAACGTCGCGGTCGCGCAAAAGTTCCAAGCTCGGCGCGAGGCCCCCTTAAGAGGTACCACCGGGGCACAGTTTGGGGCCTCACTCGGGAAAAGCGCGACCCCGCCGGAGAAGAGGGTGGCACCTCTTCAGGCGAATCAAAACCTCGCCCGCAAGGCCGCAACCCTTAGGCGAATGGTCACGCTTTCCCCAAGGCGCCCGGCGCTATCAAGCAAAAGCATCACAACCGCGCCGCCTCTCACGGAGCGGCTCAACTTAGGGATCAGTTCAAGCAGAAAGACTTGGTTCGTCTTCTGGCGGGTACTGGAGCAGGTAACAAAACCATCGCCGATGTTCTGGGTACGAGTCCGGACACGGTGAAGGTGGCCATCGCTCGAATGCGAAGAAGCGGCGAACTCCCTCCGGTCAAGTGAGAGCGCCCCCCTCACTCCGTACTAGCCACCCCACCATCATGCAACGCCGCCTCCAACGTATGCCAAGCCAAAGTCGCACACTTAACACGAACCGGAAACTCCCGAACCCCCTCAAACACCGCCAACTTCCCCAACTCCGCCCCGGCAGCCCCACGCACCGACGGATCCCCAGTCATCAACTCATGAAAACTCCCAAACATAGCCTCCACCTCTGAGACGGTCTTCCCCTTGACCACCTCAGTCATGATCGAAGCCGAAGCTTTCGAAATTGCACACCCTGACCCCTCAAACTTGATATCGGTCACGGTGTCCCCGTCGACCGTCAAATAGATCCGCAGCTGATCCCCACACAACGGATTGTGCCCGTCGGCATGGCGATCGGCACCTTCCAACACCCCAAAGTTCCGCGGAGTCTTGTTGTGATCAAGGATGACCTCTTGATACAGGTCGGTGAGCTGGCTCATGCGAAAACCTCTTGAATCTTGGCAATGCCCTGGGCCAAACAGTCGATGTCGGCTCTAGTGTTGTAAAGGGCGAGCGAGGCACGTGCGGTGGCCGCGACGCCGTAAAAGTCCATCACAGGTTGGGCGCAGTGGTGGCCGGCTCTTACCGCGATGCCTTCGCGGTCGAGGATGGTGCCGATGTCGTGGGCGTGCACGCCCTCGACCAGGAAGCTCAGCACGCTGGCTTTGTTCTCGGCGGTGCCGATGAGCTGCACGCCGGGGATGGCTTCGAGGGTCTTGGTGCCGTACTCCAGCAGTTCGGCTTCGTAGGCGGCGACTTTGGCCATGTCGAGTTGCTTGAGGAAATCAACCGCCGCGCCCATTCCGATAGCGCCGGCAATGTTGGGCGTGCCGGCTTCGAACTTGGCCGGGGGCTCGGCGTACTCGCTCTGTTCGAAGGTGACGGTGCGGATCATCTCGCCGCCGCCTTGGTATGGGGGCATAGTGTTCAAGTGCTCGAGTTTGCCGTAGAGGGCGCCTATGCCGCTGGGGCCGAACATCTTGTGGCCGGAGAGGGTGTAGAAGTCGCAGCCGAGGGCGGCGACGTCAACCGCCATGTGGGGGGTAGCCTGGGCGCCGTCGATGACGACGGGGATGCCGCGCTCTTGCGCCGCTTTGGTCATCTCGGCTGCCGGGTTGATGGTGCCGAGCGCGTTCGAGACGTGGACGAAGGCGAGGAGCTTGACCTTGTCGGTGAGGCGCTGCTCGAACTCTTCCCAGATCAGTTCGCCGCGTTGGTTCATCGGCGCGACGACGAGCTTGGCGCCTTGTTGTTCGCAGAGGATCTGCCAGGGGACGATGTTCGAGTGGTGCTCCATCGCGGTGATGAGCACTTCGTCGCCTTCTTTGACTCGTTGTCTGCCGAAGGTGGAGGCGACGAGGTTGATGCCTTCGGTGGTGCCTCTGACGAAGATGACTTCTCTGGGGCAGCCGGCGCCGATGAGGGTGGAGACTTTCTGGCGGGCGGCTTCGTACGCTTCGGTCGAAAGCTGCGACAGGTGGTGCACGCCGCGGTGGACGTTCGAGTAGTACTCGCGGTAGCACCGCATCTCGGCTTCCATCACCACTTCGGGCTTCTGGGCCGAGGCGGCGCTGTCGAGGTAGACCAGCGGTTTGCCGTGGACTTCGCGTTGGAGTGCCGGAAATTGACGCCGGATGGTTTCGGCGTCGAACCCGGTCTCTTTGAACCGCGTGCTGGTTGTTGGAGCGGTGGTCATCTCTTGTTACCGGTTGGCGCTACACGGCCTGGCGGACGATGTCTCCCTTGGGCAGGCGGCGGAAGAGGAACTCCTCCAGGTCGCGGCGCACTTGCGGCAGCTTGACGCGGGTGACGATGTCGGCGGCGAAGGCGTAGGTCAGCAACGACCTTGCGGCTTCTTCGCCGATGCCTCTGGAGCGCAGGTAGAAGATGGCCGTCTCGTCGAGCTGGCCGACGGTGGAGCCGTGCGTGCAACGCACGTCGTCGGCAAAGATCTCGAGCTGTGGCTGCGAGTTGCAGAGCGCCTTGTCCGACAGCAGGAGGTTGCGGTTGGCCTGGACGGCGTCGGTTTTCTGCGCGTCTTCTTCGACGTAGATGCGGCCGGTGAAGACACCGCGGGCGTTGCCTTCGAGGATGCCTTTGTAGAGTTCGTGGCTGTAGGAGTTGGGCTTGTTGTGCTCGACTCGCATGTGGTTGTCGACCAGCTGCTTGCCTTCGACCATGTAGAGGCCGTTCAGGATGGAGGTGCAGTTTTCGCCGTCGAGCGCCGCGTTGACGTCGTTTCTGACGATGGCGCCGCCCCAGGAGAGGCAATGCGAGGAGAAGTTGGTGTCGCGCTCCTGCTTCACCTGCAGGGTGGACATGTGGAACGCCTCGAGCGACTCGCGCTGCAGCTTGTAGTGGTCGATGGTGCTGTTGGCTCCGGCGACCACTTCGGCCACGGGGCTGGTGAAGTAGACGCCTTGGGCGCCCTCCTCGCCGACCGTGACATGCTGCTCGAAGATGGTGACCTGGCTCGACTCTTCGGCGACGAAGAGCAGGCGGGGGAAGAAGGCGATCGGCTCAGCCTGCGGCGCACCGACGACGATCAGGTTGATCGGCTTCTCGATCGCCTTGCCCTTGGGCACGTAGATGAAGATGCCGTCCTGGTGGAAGGCGGTGTTCAGGGCGACGAACGCATGGTCGTCGAACTTGGCGTACTGGCCGAGGTGCTCTTCGACCAGCCCGGGGTGGCTCTTCCAGGCGTCGGCTAGCGAGCTGACGACGGCGCCTTCCGGCAGGTCTTCGATGCGCGAGTGTTCGGGTGCCAGGCGGCCGTTGACCAGCACGAGCTGGGTGCAGTCCGGGTAGAGGTAGCGCTCGAGCTGCTCGGCGGTGACCGCGGGAGCAGGGCCGGCGATGGTGAACTCGGTGTTGGCCACCGGCGCGACGTTGGTGAAGCGCCACTCTTCGTGCTTGGTGGTCGGGAAGCCGAGCTCGGCGAAGCGCTTGATAGCCGCACCGCGCAGGTCGCTGACGCGCGACGAGCCGTTGGTGACGAGCTCGCTCTCGTTGGCGGTGTAGGCGGCGGTGAAATCGGTGGCCGGCGGCTTCGCTTTCGGCTTGCTGGCCGGCGTGGCCGTCGGGGCGGTCTCTTGCTCAGGGCTGGCGATAGTCATTCCCCTTGTCCCCTCAGGCCGGGCTGGCGGCAGCGGCCGCGGTGTCGCGGGCGGCCTGCTCGTGATGGCCGTAGCCCTTTTCTTCGAGCTCGAGCGCCAGTTCCTTGCCGCCGGTCTGGACGATCTTGCCGTCGACCATGACGTGCACGACGTCGGGCACGATGTACTCGAGCAGCCGTTGGTAGTGGGTGATGACGATGAAGCCACGGTCCTGGGAGCGCAGCGAGTTGACGCCCTCGGCGACGATCTTCAAGGCGTCGATATCGAGGCCGGAATCGGTCTCGTCGAGCACCGCGAGGACGGGGTCGAGCACGGCCATATGGAAGATCTCGTTGCGCTTCTTCTCACCGCCGGAGAAACCCTCGTTGACCGGCCGGTGGAGCAGCTCTTCGTCCATCTTGACGACTTCCATCTTGCCTTTGACGTAGTTGAGGAAGTCCATGGCGTCCATCTCGTCCTGGTCGCGGTGCTTGCGAATGGCGTTCAATGCCGCCTTGAGGAAGTAGACGTTGGAGACACCGGGGATCTCGACCGGGTACTGGAAGGCGAGGAAGATGCCATCGCGCGCCCGCACCTCGGGGTCGAGGTCGAGGAGGTCTTCACCCTTGTAGGTGATCGACCCCTCGGTGACTTCGTAGTCCTCGCGTCCGGCGAGGACCTGGGCGAGGGTGGACTTTCCGGAGCCGTTGGGGCCCATGATGGCGTGCACTTCGCCGGGGTTGACGGTGAGGTCGAGACCCTTGAGGATCTCCGCTTCTTCCACGCCGGCGTGGAGGTTCTTGATTTCGAGCAGACTCATGATTTCTATTCCTTACAGTTTCCTGGTGGTGTCGTTCTCGGTGGTCTCGGTGGTGTTGCCGGCTTAACCGACGCTGCCTTCGAGGCTGACTTCGAGCAGGCGGCGTGCTTCGACCGCGAACTCCATCGGCAGTTCCTTGAAGACCTCTTTGCAGAAGCCGTTGACGATCATCGACAGCGCGTCTTCGGCGTCGATGCCGCGGCTGGCGCAGTAGAAGAGCTGGTCCTCACCGATCTTCGAGGTCGAGGCCTCGTGCTCCATCTGGGCGGTGGAGTTCTGGATGTCGATGTAGGGGAAGGTGTGAGCGCCGCTGCGGTCGCCGATGAGCATCGAGTCGCACTGCGAGAAGTTGCGCGCGTTCGAGGCGTTCTTGAGGATCTTGACCTGGCCGCGGTAGGTGTTCTGGCCTTTGCCGGCCGAGATGCCCTTCGAGATGATGGTCGAGCGGGAGTTCTTGCCGACGTGGATCATCTTGGTGCCGGTGTCGGCCTGCTGGAAGCCCTTGGTGACGGCGACCGAGTAGAACTCGCCGGTCGTGTCGTCACCCTTCAAGATGACGCTCGGGTACTTCCAGGTGATGGCGGAGCCGGTCTCGACCTGGGTCCAGGAGATCTTCGAGCGATCACCGGCGCAGATGCCGCGCTTGGTGACGAAGTTGTAGATCCCGCCCTTGCCGGTCACGGGGTCGCCGGGATACCAGTTCTGGACGGTCGAGTACTTCACTTCGGCGTCCTCGCCGGCGTAGATCTCGACCACCGCGGCGTGGAGCTGGTTCTCGTCGCGCTTGGGGGCGGTGCAGCCTTCGAGGTAGGAGACGTGCGAGCGGTCTTCAGCGACGATCAGCGTGCGCTCGAACTGGCCGGTGTTCTGGGCGTTGATGCGGAAGTAGGTCGACAGCTCCATCGGGCAGCGCACGCCTTCGGGGATGTAGACGAAGGAGCCGTCGGAGAAGACCGCGGCGTTGAGTGCGGCGAAGAAGTTGTCGCCGGCCGGGACGACCGAGCCCAAGTACTTCTTGACCAGCTCGGGGTGCTCCTGGACGGCTTCGGAGATCGAGCTGAAGATCACGCCGGCCTCGGCCAGGCGATCCTTGAAAGTGGTCGCGACGGAAACGCTGTCGAAGACCGCGTCGACCGCCACACCGGCCAGCATCTGCTGCTCGACCAGGGGAATGCCGAGCTTGTTGTAGGTCGCGATGATCTCGGGATCGACGTCGTCGAGGCTTTGCGGGCCGTCACCGGCCTTCTTGGGCGCGGCCCAATAGATCATGTCCTGGTAGTCGATCTTCGGGTACTTGACGTTGGCCCAGTCGGGCTCTTCGAGCGTCAGCCAGTGCCGGTAGGCCTTGAGGCGCCAGTCGAGCAACCACTCGGGCTCGTTCTTCTTGGCCGAGATGAAGCGCACGACTTCCTCGTTCAGGCCCGGCGGCAGGGTTTCCTGCTCGATGTCGGTGACGAAGCCCCAACGGTATTCCTGGGCTACTTCGGCGTCGATGATGTCTGTTCCAGACGGTGGCATGCTGCCTCCTTCTAACTCTGAGCGCTCTGGTGTGGCCAGGGCGCGGTGGATCTCAACCTAGTTCCGCTGCCTGAGTCGGGGCATTACCCAGCGTGACGAGACGCGGGGGCAGCGGTTGGGCCATCTCGGCCAGGGTGATGCTTTCAAGCGCCAAGCGAATGGCGTCGTTGATGCGTTGCCAGTTGGCGCGCACGCCGCAGGAGGGCTCCTGCACGCACTCGCCGGGGGTGTCGTCGATGCACTCGGTGATGGCGATCGGGCCGTCTAGGGCGCTGATGATCTGGGCCATCGTGATGCTGCCGGTGTCGCGCGCCAGGCTGTAGCCGCCTTTGACTCCGCGGTGGGAGTCCAGGAGGTCTTGGCGGGCGAGTATTTTGAGGATCTTGGACACTGTGGGGGCGGGCAGGTGGGACTCTTCAGCCAGTTCACCAGCGGTGAATTGGCGCTCGGGCTCGCCGGCCATATGGGTCATGAGGACAATGCCGTAGTCGGCTTGCTTGGTCATGCGAATCATGGTGTCTTTGGGGTGTTCTGGAATGAGGACCTAAATGGTCCTATTTCGAGTTGGATCGTAGCTAGAGGGTGGTCGGGTGTCAAGTCCTGGTTGGTGCTGTTGGTGGTTGCTCTTTGGGGTTGGTCGGCGGAGCCTCGCGTCTCATGGATTCAGGCGTCGGAAGCACTTTTTTCTGGCTGGCCAGGCCCGACCTAACCCCAGCCAGAAAAAAGTACTTCCGACGCCTTGAGGATAAGAATAGGTGCAGCTACTCCCATGGTCGCTTCCGCCTTGGGACGCTAGCGCCCGTCGGAAAAGCTGTAGCGACTTGCACCGTCAAGGGGAGAAAGGGGTTTTTCCTCGGAATGGGGTTGGGATGGGCTGGCCATTCCGAGGAAAAAGGGCTTTCTCCCCTGAATCCGCCGAACACGCACCGCTCAAGAACCGCGACCCAAGCCGCGCCAACCCAAGCCCAGGAAAGGACTACCCGCGACTCAGTCGGTCGCCGCGGCAGGCTCGGGTTCGCTCTTCGGTTTGCGCTTGGGGTTAGGGCTCAGCAGAACCGCTAACCAGCTGAATTCCTTGCTGTGCTCCAACGAGATCTTGAGGAGAACCGTGACCGGGACTGAAAGGAGCATGCCGATCGGGCCCCAGACCCAGCCCCAGAAGACCAGGGCGAAGAGGACTGCCAGGGGTGAGAGGCCGACCCTGCGACCCATCAGGGCGGGCTCCATGATGTTGCCGATCACCGAGCCGATCACCAGGTAGCCCACCGCGACGCCGAAGGCTCGCCCCCAACCGTACTGGGCCAGGGCGACCAGGATCGTGGGTACGGAGGCGATGAAGGCGCCGAACGCCGGGATGAAGTGCATGAAGAAGGCCACGACGCCCCAGACGATGGGGAATTCGATGCCCAGAAGCGCCGTCCAGAGGGTGACCAGCAAGCCGGTCAGGGCGCTCATCAGGGTCTTGACTCCGACGTAGCGCTGGGTGCTCCGGGTGATGCCAGCGACGTGGGCGATGAGGTCGCGGCGTTCTCCGAAGGCGGCGCTGACCTTGTCGCCCAGGCCGTAGGCTTCGGCGAGCATGAAGATCAGGGCGACGAGGGTCATGAAGATGAGCGACACCAGGGAGGCGACGCCGCGCACGGTGCCGCCGACGATGCCGCTGGCGAGGTCGAAGTAGTTCGAGATGTCGAAGGTCTCGGGGTCGAGCCAGTCGCTCAACTCGAGGCCGCGCTCGCTGGCCAGTTCGAGCCAGTGCTGTGCCTTGGCCACCAGGCGCTCCTGATAGACCGGGATCGAGCCCACGAAGCCGAGCACCGCCTGGTTGACCAGTAACCCCAGGCCGGTGATCACCGCCATGACGGCGCCGACGGTGGCGGTCACCGCCATGCCGGTGCGCACGCCCCAACGCACCAGCATCGACTGCAGCGGGTAGCTCAGGACGGCGAGAAAGAATGCCAGGAGCATCGGGATGATCACTGGTTCCGCCGCCTTGAGGCCCGCCACGACGACGAAGAGGGCGCCGAGCCGCACCAGCGGCATGCGCACCGGCATGAAGGAGCTGGGCTTTTCCTGTCCGTTCATGCGGCTTCGCCCTGGTCGAGCAGGCCGCGTACCTGTTCGTTGAGTTCGAGGGTCGAGAACGGCTTGCCGAGAAACGCCGCCGGGGCGCCACTCTCGAGGTCGAACTCGCCGGCGCGCGCGTTGCCCGAGATCACCAGCACCGGCAGGTCCGGTTGCAGCTCGCGCGCCAGGACAGCGAGGCGGTCGCCGCGCAGCCCGGGCATCATCATGTCGGTGATCATCAAGTCCACCCGGCCGCGCGCCTTGAGACGCTCCAGGGCCTCGTTGCCGCTGGCGGCCAGGAGCACCTGGTAGCCCTGGCGCTCGAGCGAGCGCTGCAGGAGGCTGAGCACGGTCGGCTCGTCATCGACCACCAGGAGTGTCTCTTGCGGCCGGGAGAGCGAGGGGTGGATGGTGAGGAGCTCGGCCCCTTCCTCTTCCGCCAGTACCGGCGGAATCAACAGGGAGAACGCCGTCCCCTTGCCGGGGGTGGATTCGACCCCGATGTCGCCGCCGAGTTGGCGGATGATGCCGTACACCGTCGACAGCCCGAGACCGGTGCCGATCATCGGGTCCTTGGTGGTGAAGAAGGGCTCGAAGATGTGGTCCAAGATCTCGGGTTCGATGCCCTGGCCCTCGTCGGTCACCAGGAGTTCGACCCAGGAGCCGCCCTCGAGCCCGCGCCCGATGGCCTCCCAATCGCCCAACTCGACGTACCGGGTCGCAACAGTCAACTTGCCGCCCCCCGGCATGGCGTCGCGTGAGTTGATCACCAAGTTGAGAAGCACCTGCTCCATCTCTGTGGCGTCGGCGATGACGTCGGCCAGGTCGGGCTCGAGCTCGAGAGTCATCACGACGTCTTCGCCCACGGCTTTTTGAAGCAGTGTCGAATGCTCGGCGACGAGCTCGTTCAGGTTCATCCTCCCTGGCGCCAGGACCTTGCGGCTACTGAGCAGCAGCAGGCGCCGGGTGAAGGCCGCCGCGCTGCTGGCCGCCTTTTTGATCTCTTGCACATCCTGGGCGGTCGCGGACTGCGGGTCGAGCTCATCGAGCAGGAGGTCACTGTGCCCGTTGATCACCGTCAGCATGTTGTTGAAGTCGTGGGCCACGCCGCCGGCCATCCGGCCCAGGGCCTCCATCCGCTGCGAGCTCATCAACTGGCGCTGCAGTTCATGCTCGCGGGTCACGTCGCGCAGGGTTCCGCGGATGGTCAGGACATTGCCGTCCGCGTCGCGCTCGATTACCGCACTCTCGCGCACCGTGAGCTTCGAGCCGTCACGCCGCCGGACCTCGATCGGGTAGTCGCGCACCCGGCCGTCGCGCGCCAGGTCTCCGAGCACAATGCCGCGCTCGGTGTAGTCGCTGTAGTGCTCGTCTGCAACGAACTCCTCGAGTAACTGGTCCCGTGTCTGGTAACCGAAGAGCTCGACACCAGCGCGGTTGATGTCGATCATCTTGCCGTCGGCGTTGGTCACGAAGTGGGCGTCGAGTGATTCCTCAAAGAGCTCTCGATAACGCTGCTCCGAGTCGCGCAGGACCTGGTCTTGCTGTTTGCGGTCGAGTTCGGCCTCGGCTCGCGCCGCGATGATGCGCATGGCGGGGAGCAAGGGCGCGGGGTCTTCTATCGGCTTGCTGTGGACGACCGCAAGGACGCCGAGCGGCCGGTCTGCGGCTCCGAAGAGAGGCACGCCGATGTAGGCCTGGGCGTTGAAGTCGACCAGGAGCTCGTCATCGGGAAAGGCGTCCTGCACATCCCGCGGGAAGGCGCGGGCCTCCTTGCCCACCACCTCGGCGCACGGTGTGGTGGCGAGTTCGTAGGCGAAGAGCTCGCCGTCTTCGCCGTTCACGGACAGCGCGATGACATCAGCGGTTTCGCCGTCCTCGCGCAGTTCGGCGATAAAGGCCGACTCGACGTTGAGGATCTTCGTCAGGGCGTGCACACCGTGGCGAAAGAACTCGCCGCCGATGGCTTCCGACAGGCCCTGTTCCGCCTCGTTGAGCGCTGCCTGAACGTGCTCGATCGCACGACCGCGACGGCGGTCGCTGCCCATCACTCGGCCGGCGCCAATGGTCATCGCCAAGCTGGCGAGGGACGCAACCAAGAGCATCCAGCCTTCGAGGACGGTGCCGTCGTGGCGCCAGAGAACGAGATAGGCGTACTCGACACAGTGGGAAAAGACGATGACCAGGAGGCCGGTCATCAGGAGAACCAGATGCTCTCGCTCGCGACGCCAGAGAACGAGAGAAAGAACAACCGCGGCCGCGGTCAGAGCCAGACTCAGCCAGAGAAGGATGTAGTCCACTAGATGTCAGCTCAACTGCCCCGATGCGCCTCCACCAGCTGTTCGACGACGGCGGGCTCGGCGAGTGTACTGACATCACCCAGATTGTCGTACTCGCCGGCGGCTATCTTGCGCAAGATGCGGCGCATGATCTTGCCCGAACGGGTCTTGGGCAGGCCGGGGGCAATCTGGATGCGGTCCGGCGTGGCGATGGGGCCGATCGCGGTGCGCACCTGTTGGCGCAGGGTTCCGACCAGCTCCTCGGCGTCGGCATCCTGGTAGTCCGGCGTCACGAGCACGTAGGCATAGATGCCGGTGCCCTTGATCTCGTGCGGGAAGCCGACTACCGCCGCCTCGGCGACCGCCGGGTGGGCGACGAGGGCGCTCTCGACTTCGGCGGTGCCCATGCGGTGGCCGGAGACGTTGAGGACGTCGTCGACCCGGCCGGTTATCCAGTAGTAGCCGTCCTTGTCGCGCCGGCAACCGTCGCCGGTGAAGTAGTAGCCCGGGTACTGCGAGAAATACGTGTCGTGGAAGCGCTGGTGGTCGCCGAGAATCGTCCGTGCCTGGCCGGGCCAGGGCTGGCGCAGACACAGATTGCCGGAGACGTCGTTGCCCTCGAGCACTTTGCCCTCTTCGTCCATCAGGACCGGGTCGATGCCAAAGAGCGGCAGGGTCGCTGAGCCCGGCTTGGCCGGGGTGGCGCCCGGCAGCGGCGAAATCAGGATGCCGCCGGTCTCGGTCTGCCACCAGGTGTCGACCACCGCACACTGCCCGTTGCCGACCAAGTCGTGGTACCACTGCCAAACGTCGGGGTTGATCGGCTCGCCGACGGTGCCCAGGACGCGCAGTGAGTCGCGCTTGTATTGGGTGACCCACTCGTCACCTTCGCGCGCGATGGCGCGAATCGCCGTCGGTGCGGTGTAGAAGATGGTGACTTGGAGGTCGTCGACGATCTGCCAGTAGCGGCCGGCGTCGGGGCACAACGGCGTCGACTCGAACATCACCGTCGTCGCGCCGTTGGCCAGCGGACCGTAGACGATGTAGCTGTGGCCGGTGACCCAACCGATGTCGGCGGCACAGAAGTAGATGTCGTCCTCGTGTAGATCGAAGACGAGCTCGTGGGTCATGGCGGCGTAGGTCAGATAGCCGCCGGTCGTGTGCATCAGGCCCTTGGGTTGACCCGTCGAGCCCGAGGTGTAGAGCACGAAGAGTGGCGCTTCGGCGTCCATCTCGACCGCCGGGCAGGTCGTGTCCTGCGCCGCGAGCTCCGTCGCCAGGTCGTAGTCGCGGCCGTCGATCATCGGCACCACGGTGTCGGTGCGGCGGGCCACGAGGACCGTGTCGACCAACGCCAGGTCCTCCACTGCTTGATCGACCGTCGCCTTCAACGGGATGGTCCTGCGCCCGCGCAGGCCTTCGTTGGCCGTCACTACGACTCGGCAGTCGGCATCGACGATGCGGTCACGCAGGGCGTCGGCGGAGAAGCCGGCGAAGACCACCGAGTGCACCGCCCCGATGCGGGCGCAGGCCAGCATGGTGGCGGCGAGTTCGGGGATCATCGGCAGGTAGATGGCCACCCGGTCGCCTTGCCCTACATTGTGCGCCTTGAGTAGGTTGGCCATCCGCCCGACCCTCTCGGCGAGCTCGCGGTAGCTGATGTGTTGATACACACCGGGCTCGTCGCCGACCCAGATGATCGCCGTCTTGTCGCCACGGGTTTCGAGGTGGCGGTCGAGGCAGTTGTAGCTCGCGTTGAGCCGCCCGTCGGCGAACCACTTGAACTCGGCCGTGGTGTTGTCCACTTCCATGATCGACTGCGGCGCTTTGAACCAGTCCAGGCGCTCGGCCTGCTGGGCCCAGTAGGCCGTCGGGTCAGCGATCGACTGGTCGTATAGCCGTTGGTAGTCCGCGAGCGAGCCGACTTGGGCGCCGGCCGCGATCTTTTCCTTCACCGGGATCATCTCTGCGCTCTCCTCTGTTCGCCCCTCGATTCGACGAAGCGCCATGCTAGCAAGGCACTCGCGAGGGCGAGCCGCCCATTCGTACGGGCCTTCACTCCAGTAGCTCGGCCAGTCCCAACGCGCGCAAATCGCGTTCAGCCTGCGCCGCCCAGCCGCGGTTGGCCGCCGGACTCGCCGGGCTCGGATGCAGGATCCGGCCGATCTCGAGGGCGCTCTCACCAAAGAGCCGCAGCGCCTGCTTCTCGGCGAACTGGCCGACCCCGACCAGCCACTCGAGTTCGAGCACCGAGACCGCCTGGCGTAGCGCTTCATCGCAGAGCTCGTGCAGGGGCGCGCGCTCGGCCGCCGGCAGCTTGTCCGGGGTGCGGTTGCGGCCGCTCTCTTCGAGGAAGGCGAGCGGACAGTAGTTGAGCACGAAGCACTGCTCGAAGAAGCGCTCGGGGGTGCCCCAGGCGTCACGGAACCAGCCCCAGAGCCGGCGACCGCTGACTTCGCTGCGCGGACAGTCGAACCCGGTGACGAGGCGTTTGGGGTGCTCGTGGGCCGGCTTGGTGACGGTGCCTTCGATGCCCAGCCAGTCGCGCACCAGGGCGACTTCGCCGAAGGGCACGCCGGTCTGGGACATGCCCCAGGGGCCGGGGTTCATGCCCAGGAAGGCGACTCGCTTGGGGCCGGCGCCCCAGGCTTCGAGGAATTGTCGGTGGGGGTCCCAGGCGTAGATCAGGGGGTTGTAGACGTGGGTCACGGGGGGCGTGAAGGATAGGCGGTCTAGCGCTTTGCCTAGTTGGCGGTCGATTTCGATCAGGCTCTTGGGGTTGGAGCGTTTCGCCATGGCGAGAGTGTAGCTTCACGGTGCTCTTTCCCCGCGCTTGCTGGGGCGGTTTCGGTGCGCGCGGCCGATGGATTCAGGCGAGAAAGCCTCTTTCCCCGAAATGGCCAGCCCGTCCCAACCCCATTTCGGGGAAAAACCCTTTCTCGCCTTGATGGTTCGGAGGGTTGCAGCTTTTCCCAAGCTCGCAAGCCGCCCACGGTCTCGGCCGTCGCAAGCGGACTTCGGAGAAGCTGGAGCCGCTCAAATCATCAAGGGGCGAGAAGGGTTTTCTCCTGGTTGGGGTTAGGTCGGGCCTGGCCAACCAGGAGAAAAGGCTTCTCGCCCCTGAATCCACCGAACACGCGCCCCCAACCACAGACCCCCGACGTACTATGAACCACGGAGCAACCATGGCCGAAACCAACATCTACCTTCTGCGCTTCTCCGGCGAGGTCGGGACCAAGGCTCGGAAGACGCGGCAGCGTTTCACCGATCGCTTGGTGACCGCGATCGAAGACGGGTTGACGACGGCCGGGATCGAGCATCGGGTGGATCGGCGTTGGAGCCGGCTCTTCGTCCACGCCGAGGATCCGCGCTCGGAGCCGATCCTGCGGCGCATGTTCGGGGTGCAGTCGTTGTCGCCGGCGGTGCTGCGCCGATGGCAGGACCTCGACGACATCGTCGCTCAGGGAGCCGAGTTCTTTGCGCCCGAGGTCGCGGGCAAGAAGTTTGCGGTGCGGGCGCGGCGCACTAGTGGGCATCCTCGGCTGCCGTTTGACTCGCCGGATATCGAGCGGGCCCTGGGCGCGGCCTTGATCGACGGCGCGGCGGGAGTTGACCTCAAGCACCCGGAGGTGACGGCTGGGGTGGAGGTCCATGCGCGCGAGGTCTATCTCTACGCGCGCCACGTCAGCGCGCCGGGCGGTTTGCCGATGGGGGTCGAGGGGCGGGCTCTGGCATTGATTTCGGGCGGCTTCGACTCCGCGGTGGCGGCCTGGGAAGCGTGGAAGCGCGGCGTGGCGCTCGACTTCGTGTTTTTCAATCTCGGCGGTCGCGAGCACGAGCGTGGGGTGATGGAGGTCACCGAGCGGTTGACCTGCGATTGGGCCTATGGCGATTGGCCGCAGCTCTATTCGGTCGACCTGCGCCCGACGGTCGAGCGTATTCAGGCCGCGGTGAAGCCACGCTATTGGCAGTTGGCGCTCAAGGGCGCGATGTATCGCGCCGCCTCCGCGCTCGCCGAGGAGCTCGGACTGCCGGCGCTGGTGACCGGCGAAGCGCTCGGCCAGGTGTCGTCGCAGACGTTGCCCAACCTCGCGCTGCTCGACGGAGTGGTCGAGACGCCGGTGTTGCGCCCGCTGGTGACTTGGAACAAAGAGCAGATTGTGGCCACGGCGCGGGCGATTGGGACTTACGAGCTGTCCGCCACGGTGCCCGAGTTCTGCGCCCTGGAAGCCAACCAGGCGATGACCCGGGGCAAGAAGGAGCCGTTTGAGCGCGAGCTCGCCGCGCTTGATGCCGCCGCCCTGGCGCGGGCCGTCGCCGAGCGCACAGTGCACGAGCCGCGCCTGCCGGAAGGCGGCCGGGATACTCCCGGTGGACTCACGGTCGATGAGTTGCCGCCCGAGGCGACCTTCGTCGATCTACGCAACCCGCGCGACTACCAGGCCTGGCACTGGCCCGGGGCGCTCAACCTCGAGTACTTCAAGGCGCTCAAGGCCTACCCTTCGGTCGATCGCACCAAGACCTACGTGCTCTACTGCGAGGTGGGGCTCAAGAGCGCCCACCTGGCCGAGTTGATGCGGGCCGAGGGCGTCGAGGCGCACCATGTGCCGGCCGGCGTTTCGGCCTTGCGCCGAGCCGAACGTGCCCGGACAGCCAGTCCGGCAACCGCCGCCCCCGGTGGCTCGGCAGCCGACTCAAAAGACGACTGAGTACGGCTACTTAGCTGGTAAACTCCGGCTCCCGCGGGCGCCCGCCCACCGACGTTTCGAACCGCCGATCACTCGACACAATGCCTGTTTCCTTCGCCATCAACGGTCTGGGCCGCATCGGCCGCGCGCTGTTGCGTATTGCCGCGACCCGGCCGGGGCTCGAGTTGGCGGCGGTCAACGATCTCGGTTCGGCGCAGGAGCTGGCCCGGTTGGTGGCGCACGACTCGTTGCATGGGCCCTACGCCGGAGAGGTTCGGTTCGAGGACGGGCATCTCGTGCTCGACGGCCGTGTTGTGTCGACCTCGAGCGTTTTCGAGCCCAACAACATTCCCTGGCAGAAGAGCGCCGCGACGGTGGTGGTCGACGCCACCGGCTTGTGCAAGTCGCAATCGCTGGCCGAACAGCATCAGCGGCCCGGTATCGAGCACGTCATCGTCTCGGCCAACGCCGAGGTCGACGTGACCTTGTGCGTCGGAATCAACCACCAGGATTACGACCCGGTGCAGCACCGGCTGATCTCCGCCGCCTCGTGTACGACCAATTGCCTGGCGCCGCTCGCCTTCCTGCTTCAGCGGGAGTACGGCATCGAGCGCGGCATGCTGAACACGGTGCACAGCTACAACAACGACCAGCGCCTGCTCGACTTCCCACACCCCGACCCGCGGCGAGCGCGCGCCGCGGCGCTCAACATGATTCCCACGACGACCAGTGCGGTCGCCGCGCTCGAACGGGTGATGCCCGAGTTGGCCGGGCGGCTGGCCGGTTTCGCCATCCGCGTGCCGACGCCCAATGTGTCGCTGGTCGATCTCGTGGTCGAGCTCGAGCGCGACGTCGATGTCGAGGCGGCCAACGCGCTTTTTCGAGGCGCCGCCGAGGGCGAGTTGGCGGGCATTCTGGCGGTCGAGGACCAGCCGTTGGTGTCGAGCGATTTCTTGCGCCGGAGTGAATCGGCCGTGGTCGACCTCGCGCTCACCCAATCGGTCGGCAACCGCATGCTGCGGGTCGTCGCCTGGTACGACAACGAGTGGGGGCACGCGTCGCGCCTGGCGGACTTGGTCGAGCTGATCGAACGGGGCGACTCAGGAGCACCGTCGGCGATGGAGAACAGCGCGTGAGTCGTTTACTGACGCTGGATGACCTGCAGCCTTCCGACTTGGCGGGACGACGGGTCTTCGTGCGGGTGGATTTCAACGTCAAGGTGATCGACGGTCGGGTGCTCGATGCGACCCGGTTGGAGAAGGCCTTGCCGACCCTCACCGAGCTACGCCAGCACGGAGCTCGGTTGATCCTGGCCTCGCACAACGGACGGCCCAAGGGAGCGCCCGATCCGGCCTACAGCATGGAGCTGGTCGCCGCGGCGCTGGCCGAGATGCTCGGCACTGAAGTGGCGTTCGCCGCCGATTGCATCGGGCCGCCGGCCAGGGCGGTCGTCGATGAGCTGGCCGACGGCGAGGTCGCACTGCTCGAGAACCTACGCTTCCATTCCGGTGAGGAGGCCAACGACGCTGACTTCGCCACGGCGTTGGCCGACCTCGCCGAGGTCTTCGTCAACGACGCCTTCGGCACGGCCCACCGGGCGCATGCCTCGGTGGTCGGCGTGGCCGGGCGACTGGAGCGCAAGGCCGCCGGTCGCTTGCTGGCCCGCGAGATCGAGGTTCTCGGCTCGATGTTGGAAGCTCCGCGCCGGCCGTTCGCGGCGGTCATCGGCGGCGCCAAGATCGCCGGCAAATCGGAAACGCTGAGCAACCTGCTGCCGCAACTCGATCTGCTGGTCCTGGGTGGCGGCATGGCCAACACCTTCCTCGCCGCCCAGGGCTACGACATGGCGAACTCGCTGGTCGAGACCGAGCGGATCGATCTGGCCAAGGACATTCTTGCCGCTGCTGAAGCTCGCAACGTCGAGGTGCTGTTGCCCAATGAGTTGGTGGTGGCGGACGATTTCGACCAGCCTCAGCGCATCGAGACCGTGGCGGTCGACAGCGTACCGGCCGGCATGATGGCGCTCGACGTCGGGCCGGCGTTCTGCGACCGTGTGGCCGGCGCCGTGGCCCACGCCGGGACCATTTTCTGGAATGGACCGCTCGGCGTGTTCGAGCGCGAGGAGTTCGCCGCCGGTACGGTGGCTGTCGCCGGCGCGCTGACCGACAGCGCGGCCTACACCGTGGTCGGCGGCGGCGAGACCGTGGCCGCCGCCAAGCTCGCGGGCGTCGCCGACGACTTGGGTTTCATTTCGACCGGTGGCGGCGCCGCGCTCGAACTATTGGCGGGCAAGACCCTGCCCGGGGTCGCCGCCTTGGAGGTTGAATGATGAACCCGAGACGACGCCCGCTGGTGGGTGGCAACTGGAAGATGAATCTGTTGAGCGCCGAGGCTCGGGACTACGTCGCGCGCTTCGGCCAGCTGCCGGTGCGTGGCGCCGAGGTGGTCCTCTTTCCTTCGGGCCCGCTGCTACCGATTGTCGAACGCAGCCTCGCCGGCAGTCAGGTGGCGCTCGGCGGTCAGGACTTGCACTCCGCCGCGAGCGGCGCGCACACCGGTGATGTCTCCGGTCCGCAACTGGCCGATGCCGGCTGCAGTTGGGTGCTATGCGGCCACAGCGAGCGCCGTCAGGATCATGGCGAGACCGACGCGGTGGTGGCGACCAAGATCGCCGCCGCCACCGAGCACGGCCTGCGGCCGCTGATCTGCATTGGCGAGACGATCGACGAGCGCCGGGCGGAGCAGACCTTCGCGGTGCTCGAGCGTCAGCTGCGCGCCGCCGTCACCGGCGCCAGTGAAGTCGAACTTTTCGACCTCGCCTACGAGCCGGTCTGGGCGATCGGCACGGGCGAGACGGCCACGCCGGAGATCGCCCAGGAAGCCCACGCTTTCCTGCGCCGCACCCTCGCCGAGCTCCGTGGCGCGGGGGTCGCAGAGGGCTGCAGAATCGTCTACGGAGGCTCCGCCAAGCCCGATAATGCGGCCGATCTCATCGCTCAGAGGGACCTCGACGGCTTCCTCGTTGGGGGCGCAAGTCTTGACCCAGAGAAATTCCTGACTATCATCCGTGCCTGCGGTTTGTAACCGACCGCCTTTGGAGGTACTCCGTGCTCTTACTCATTTCCACAGTTCACGTCATCGTTTGCTTGTTCCTTATCGGGGTCGTCCTGCTCCAGCAGGGTAAGGGCGCCGATCTTTCGGTGTTCGGCGGCGGTGGTACACAAGCCGCATTCGGCGCCCGTGGCGCCACCACTCTCTTGCACAAGCTCACCGTCATCGGCTTCGTCGGCTTCATCGTGACGACCATGGCGATCGGCTTGCTCAAGACCTCGCAGCGCAATGCTTCGGTCATCACCGACGCTCCGATCGCCGCCCCGGCGGTCGAAGAAGCGGTCGAAGACGCCGCGGTGGAGATCACTCCGCCGGCGGTCGAAGCGGCACCTGCGGCTATCGACGCCACGGCCGGAGCCGTTGACAACGCCATGTCGGCGACTGTCGAGGCTGCCGAAGAGGCTAGCGGCGACGGCGAGCAGTAGACTTTCGAGTCCAGTCCTCTCAGCACCTGGTTCTTTACAGCCACGTTGTTTCAACACCTTGCCGAAGTGGCGAAATTGGTAGACGCGCACGCTTGAGGGGCGTGTGGGGCGACCCGTGCCGGTTCGAGTCCGGCCTTCGGCACCATCATTCAAGCTTCAAGCTCCTGAACTCACGCCCGGCCTCGCCGGGCGTTTTCGTTGCTGACGACACCGCGTTGTTAGGATCCCGCCTGTGAACGAGAGTCATCTGACTGGTTGGGGCTTGATCGGCGGGCCCGGACGCGAGCTCTGCTCGGAGGACCTGTCGGCGATCGCCGCGGACGCCGGACTGACCCGCGGCCTGGGACGCAGCTACGGCGATTCGTCGCTGCCTGCCGCCGGTGACTACGCCGCCGGCTCGCTGCTGGCCGATCGGATTCTCGCCTTCGATGAATCGACGGGCCTGCTGACGGCCGAAGCCGGCGTCTCGTTGGCCACCATCAACCGACTCTTCTGGCCGCGTCGGTGGACGTCACCGGTGCTGCCGGGCACTCAGCAGGTCACGCTGGGCGGCATGGTCGCTGCCGATGTCCACGGCAAGAACCACCACGTCGACGGCACCTTCGGCCGTCACGTCGAAGAGCTTCGCGTGCGCCTGGCCGACGGCAGGACGGTGACCACCTCGCGCGAGCGCGAACCCGAGCTGTTCCGCGCCACGCTCGGCGGCATGGGCCTGACCGGCCACATTCTCGACGTCTCGGTCAAGCTCAAGCGCACCCCCTCGGCCTGGATCTGGAGTGAGAGCAAGCGGGTCGCCGGGGTCGATGAGTTCATCACAGCACTGCGTGAGTCGGCTGCCGACTGGCCGTTCACCATGGGTTGGTTCGACGCTCTCGCTAGCGGTACGAACCTCGGCCGCGGGATTCTGATCCGGGGCAGATGGGCCACGAAGGCGGAGGCCCCAGCTCAGCCGCCGCCGACCAAGAGGCGGGTCGCCGTGCCCTTCACCCTGCCCGGCTGGATTCTCAACCGGCTGTCGATGTGGGCCTTCAATCAGTTCTACTTCTACAAGCATCCGCGACGCACCAAGCGCGGCATCGTGCATCCGGAGAGCTTCTTCCACCCACTCGACGTGGTCCAGCATTGGAATCGGATCTACGGCAAGCGCGGCTTCACCCAGCACCAGTGCGTTCTGCCCGAGAGCGAACGCCCCGGCGCCGCCAGGCGCCTGCTCGAAGACCTCAAGGCGCACGGCGGCGCTTCCTTTCTGTGCGTGATCAAGGACTGCGGGTCCGAGGGCGAGGGCTTGCTATCCTTTCCCCGCCCCGGCATCTCGATCGCCATCGACCTGCCGGCCGGACCGGGGATTCAACCATTGATCGACGCTCTCAATCGCCGGGTGATCGCGGAAGGCGGCCGCATCTACCTGGCTAAAGACACCTTCGCCCGGGCCGAGGATTTCCGCGCCATGGAACCGCGCCTGGCCGAGTTCGAGCGGGTTCGGAAGAGCTACGACCCCGACGGCAAGTTGTCGAGTGCCCAGGCCGTGCGGCTGTTTGGAGATCGCGCTTGAAGGTCGTCGTCCTTGGCGCCAGTCGCGGCATCGGCCGCGCCCTGGCCCGCCTGATGGCCGGGCGCGGTGACGCGCTCTACCTGTTGGGCCGCAACCTCGAAGAACTGGCCAAGAGTGCCGCCGATCTCGAGCAGCGCGGCGCGACCGGCACAGTCGGCACCGCAGCGTGCGACTTGGAGGATCCGGCGAGCTTCGACGGTGCCTTGGCGGTGGCCGAAGATCAGCTCGGCGGCCTCGATGCGGTGGTGGTGACGGCCGGGCTTTTCGCCACTCAGGAGGCCTTGGAGGCGGACCGTGAGTTCACCCGGCGGCTGCTTGATGTGGACTTCGCCCGCACGGTCGAATTCTGTGAGCTGGCGCGCTCGCGCCTGCTGGCCCACGCCAGCGACGGGCGTGGTGGCAAGCTGTGCGTTTTCTCCTCGGTCGCCGGTGACCGGGGGCGCAAGCCGGTCGTGCTCTATGGCGCCGCCAAAGCCGGGCTCGCGGCCTACCTCGAGGGCCTCGATCACAAGTACCACGCCCAGGGCCTGCAGGTGATCTGCGTCAAGCCGGGCTTCGTCAAGACCGGGATGACCGCCGGCCTCGACCCGCCACCCTTTGCCGGCGAAGCGGATGCCGTGGCGCGGCAGGTGCTCAAAGCGATCGATCGCGGCAAGCCGCTGGTCTACACGCCGGGTATCTGGCGTTGGGTGATGCTGGTGATCCGCTGGCTACCCCGCGCCGTGATGCGGCGAATCAACTTCTAGCTGTCGGTGTTCGACGGCGGCTTGGGTCAGCGCGACGGAAAGCGGACGGTGACGATGTCCTCGTCCTCGCCGGTCGGTTTGGGTGCGGGCACCGGCGCTGCGGTGTAGCCGAACACTTCGGCCGCCGGGCGGCAGCCGAGATGGTCGTCGAGGACCTCGAAGCGCTTGACGCCGACCCGCCCCGGGTGATCGACCCCGCAGGCCCGGGCGAGCTGCAACAGCTCTTTGCGCAGCGTCGTGACGTAGTTGGCCAAGCGGGCGCCCTTGCTCGTCGGGTCGAGCCCGCGCATCAACCAGCGATTCTGGGTCGCAACTCCGGTCGGGCAATGGCCGGTGTGGCAGCGCTGCGCTTGGATGCAGCCGATCGCCATCATCGCCTCACGACCGACGTTGATCATGTCGCAGCCCATCGCCAGGGCGAGCAGGCCGGTCTCGGGGAAACCCAGTTTGCCCGAACCGACGAAGACCACTTTGTCGGTGATGCCGCGCTCGGCGAAGATCTTGAAAACGCGCGAGAAGCCGATCTTGAACGGCAGGGCCACGTGGTCGGTGAACGCCAACGGCCCGGCGCCGGTACCGCCCTCGCCGCCATCGATGGCGATGAAGTCCACACCGCGGCCGCCGTGGGCCATGGCGTTTGCCAGGTCGATCCAGAACTTATCCTCGCCGACCGCTGACTTGAGACCCACCGGAACGCCGGTGACGAGCGCTACCTCTTCGACGAAATCGAGCATCGAATCGACATCGCTGAAGGCCGAATGGCGTGACGGGCTGATGCAGTCATGGTCGCGCGAGATGCCACGGATGCCGGCAATCTCGGCGCTGATCTTGGCTTGCGGCAACACGCCGCCAAGTCCCGGTTTGGCACCTTGGCTCAGCTTGATCTCGATCGCCTTGATGCCCGCAGTCTCGACGGTCTCGGCCATCTGTGCGCGATTGAAGGTGCCGTCGTCATTGCGGCAGCCGAAGTAGCCGGTTCCGATCTGCCAGACCAGGTCGCCACCATGCAGGTGGTGTGGCGCCACGCCGCCTTCGCCCGTGTTGTGCAGGCAACCACAGAGCGCCGCGCCGAGGTTCAGCGCCTCGACCGCCGGTGCCGAGAGCGAGCCGAAGCTCATACCCGAGATGTTGACCAGCGACTTGGGTTGGAAGGCGTGCGGCCGCCCGCGTGCCGCGCCGAGGGTCTTCAGGCAGGGCACGGCGTAGGTCGGGTCGTAGTCCTCGTCGCCCTCGCGCGGTGCGGTGAGAGGGAACGCCGAGTGCTTGACGATCAGGTAATTCGAGCTGCGCTCGAGGTCGTTGTCGGTGCCGAAGCCGAAGTAGTTGTTCTCCTTCTTGGCCGAGGCGTAGACCCAGCGCCGGTCATCGCGCGAGAACGGCCGCTCTTCGTCGTTGTTGGTGACGATGTACTGCCGCAACTCCGGCCCGATCGCCTCGAGCCAGTAGCGGAAGTGGCCGATGATCGGAAAGTTGCGCAGGATCGCGCGGCGCTTCTGCAGCAGGTCGTAGACCAGCAGCAGCAAGACGACGGTAAGCAGGCCCCCTCCGACCCAAAGCAGCATGACGACATTATCGCTCATAGCCAGATCGGGTGTCGGCTAGAGCTGCCGCTCAAATCGCAGACCTCCCTTCGAGGGTCTAGTTGGAAAGTAGTTGGGCCAATTCACGGTCGTGCCGGCGAGCCAGGGACAGCTGGGCGGTGAGCGCACCGATCAGGGCCAGGCACATGTCCCACTGCGTGTCCCAGACGTCGCCCTGGGTGCCGAGAAAGGAATCCGCGGCCTCTCCGCCCATCAGGGCCGCCCACCACTCGATCAGTTCGTAGAGGGCGCTGAAGGCCAGACAGAAACAGGTGACGAAGAAGAAGAGCCACCGTCCACGAACGAGAGGCGAGCGTCGCAGGAAGAACTCACGGGCCAGAATCGCCGGGACGAAGCCCTGGGCCAGGTGGCCCAGCCGGTCGTAGTGGTTGCGGGCCCAGCCGAACGTCTCCTGGGCCCACTCGCCGAGCGGTACGCGGGCGTAGGTGTAGTGACCGCCGAGCATGAGGATGGCGGCATGGACGAAGATCAGCCGATAGGCCAACGGCGTCAGGGGGAAGCGGCGGTAGGTCGGTACCAGCACCAACATGCCGAGTATGACCGGCGCCACTTCGAGCCACCAGGTGACCCGATCGTGGGGGCCGATACCGGAGAGCACCAAGCCGAGGGCCGTGACGATCAGCAGGACCAAGGGTTCGCGGCGGCTCTGATCGACCTTCATCACCGCTGACTCTACCGCCCCAACGGTCGGGCTCACACCGCTGGATGGTTGTTAGACTGCTCACGTGGCCATCCTCTCTCTCACGCTTCGTTCTCGGCTGCGTCGTGGCGTGATGCGAGGGGTCGCGTAATGGGCCGCTACGCGGCTGTCTGGGCCGCCTTCGCCGCAGCAGCCGCCATCAACCTGGCCGCAACCTTCTACCCCAGACGGTTCAAGTTCATCGAGCAGGCCATCCCCGGGAGCGACAAGGCCGGCCACTTCCTGGTCATGGGTCTGCTCGCCGCGGTGTTGGTGTGGGCTCTCGCCGGTTCGACCTGGCGCGGAGTCCGAGTCACCAGCGCGATGTGTGTGGCCGTGACCCTGCTTCTGGTCTCACTCGAAGAAGTTTCCCAGCTTGCCATCCGCACCCGCGCCTTCTCCTGGCTCGATCTTGCCTACAGCTGGGCCGGAGTGCTCGTGCTCGGCGGCCTGGCAGCTGCCCTGGTGCGCCGCCGCGCGCGCGCCGCAATCGACGGAGGAATCGATCATGACCGATGAGCCGACGACGCCCCAAGCCAAGTACTGCCCGCAATGCGACGGTGAGTTCGTGGTCACCCTCGATACCTGCCCTGATTGCGGCGTCGCCCTTGCCGCGTCGCCGACGCCCGAGCCACCTCACCCCGAGCCGGTCGAGGTCTTCTCGAGCGCCGATCGCACGCTGTTGCCGCTGGCCCGCGCCACATTGAGCGCTGCCGGCATCGAGCACCAGGAGATCGAGCGCGACCTGAGTTCGGCCATCATGGGCTCGATCGAGCACGAGACCGTGCTCTATGTCAGCCCGGACGACGCCGGGCGAGCGGTGGAGTTGCTGGACGCAACGGACGACGGCAAGGCCCAGCTTCCTTACTGATCTCCACAATGTCCGAGCGTGCTCTAACGGTCGCCGGCTTCGCGGCCCTCGCGCCGGCGGCCCTCTACGCCTTGGCCAGCGAGCATGGCCGGCCCTTCATGCTGAGCTTCCTCTACGGGCCCGACAGCAATCACAGCACGGTCGGCCTGCTGTTGCTGACGCTTGGCCTGATCGTCAGCCCGTTGCTCGCACTTGGGGTCGCCTGGCGCCTGGGGCGGCGCCGCCGCTCGCTCGCCTTGGCCCTTGGAGTTCTCGCCCTCCTGTTGCTGGCCGCCGGCTTGACCGCCCAACAGCCCTACTCGGCCGAATGGACCCTGGGGCCCGCCGCCTCGAGCCGCTAGGAGAGGCCAAACCGTGCCGAACCGGTCCTTTCAAGACCTCATGCGGGACAACTTCTGCTTCGGGTGCGGCGCGGACAACCCGGACGGCCTGCAGATCAAGAGCTACTGGCAGGGCGACGAGGCGCTGTGCCACTTCAAGCCTCAGACCCACCACGCCGCCGGCCCACGACACATCTTGAACGGCGGCATCATCGCCACGATCATCGACTGCCACACGCTCTGCACCGCAATGGCCGATGCGTACCGGCGCAAAGGCCGGGAAGTCGGCGCCGCGCCGGACCTTTGGTACGCCACCGCCAGCCTCGTGATCCGCTACCGGCGGCCGACTCCGCTCGGCGGGCCCGTCGAGCTCCGAGCGAGCATCGTGACAATCGATGACCGGCGCACGACTCTCGAGTGTCGCTTGCTCGCGGCGGGGAAGATCTGCGCCGAAGGAGACGTCGAGGCCGTTCGCGTGCCCTCCTCGTGGCGACACGGGCGCTGAGTGCGCTTCTGGGGCCCAAAATAGCCTCTCAACTCCACTAGAAGCGGCAAACTGGGTCTAGTTGCGTCTATTTGGTCCACTTCGAACGCTGACCTGGGCTCTCTCGCCTACGCCATCGCTCCCTTCGCAGGACAACTCGAGGGTGCTCTACAAATAGCGCCTCAACCCCCTTCGAGTGGACTGAACTGCACAATCCAGCCTTGCAACCGACCCCATAGTGGACTTGCAGTGCTAATTGGCCCCTCCCCCTCGCGAAATCCCCATATGGTCGAAAGAGGTCCATCGGGAGAGCGGCTGTGCTGAAAACAGGCTCCAAGTGGACAAGGTTCGCCCCACCCGGCTCGCATTTCTCTCATGGGTGGACTAACACCGCTCTCTTGCGCACGATATCGTCTTGGGGCCCAGCCGAGTTTGGCCCTCAGGAAGTGGAGTCTTGGACTATTCCACGGGGACTGGGTGAGCGGGCTGTCGATTGGCTGCTCTAGTTCAGTTTGCTGGCTCACCACCGCTGCGCATCGCTCTTGAAGCCTCACGGGTGCTCTCACTTGGAAGTCCGGTAGGCGGGCGCCCAGCCAACCCAAGCCCCGCGGGTTGCGGTAAGGTCGCGCAACCATGAGCGAAGCCGAAACCCCGCCAGTCGAAGAAGCCCAAGCCGCCACCGCGCCGCCCGAGGCACCGCCGAAGCCGGCCCCCAAGCCTGTTGTTCCGGCGCGCGAGCTGCCCGAGGTCGAGGCCATTGGCCGCTGGGTGGAGGGTGAGGACCTACCCCTGCTGGCGGCGCTTTTTCAGATGCCCACCGGCGCGCCGATGCCGCTGGCCAAATTCGACGCCTTGGGTATGCAGATCAAGAAGCAGGAACTCCTGCCACAGCACTGGCAAGTGATTTCCGACCACTCGGTGCCGGACGACTCGGTGTTCGATGGGCTAGGCGAAGTCGGCCGCTTGCGGGTTGCTTATCGCGACCAGGAGCTATCGCGAAGACGGCTGGACAACCTCAAGCTGGCCTGGCGCGAGTTGGCCGGTAAACAGCCTGCGCTGTGGACCGTGCCCGACCTGCTGGCCGCCATGCGGCGGCTGATGGACCGCAAGGTGGAATTCGACGTCCACGAGTTGTTGTCGGCAGTGCGTGACGTGTGGCGTGGAATGACCCTGCCTTTCGGCCGCGAGCAGCTCGAGATCCTCTGGGCCTGCCTGGCATTCATCCGCGGCAAGACCAAGAAGTAGGCGTTCGGCGGGTTGCCCTGGTGGCCCCGCGCTCCAGGCCCCGGACGCTCAGCTACCGATCCTTCATCATCGACCTCGATCGCGAGGAGGTACTGCATGTCCAGTGTCCTGGTATTTGCCGGCAGCGCCCGGAAAGACTCCTTCAACAAGAAGCTCGCTCGCGCTGCGGCCGAGAAGGCCAGCTCGATCGGGCTCGAAGCGGCTTTCATCGACCTGGCGGACTACGAAATGCCGCTCTACAACGGCGACATCGAGGCTGAACACGGCCTGCCGGAGAGCGCTTTGCGGCTCAAGGAAGTCTTCGCCGCGCATCAAGGGCTTCTCATCTCCTGCCCGGAGTACAACAGCTCGATCACCCCGTTGCTCAAGAACACGATCGATTGGCTTTCACGGGGGGGGGAGGGCGAAGCGCCACTGGCGGCCTTCCGCGGCAAGGTCGCCGGCTTGATGGGAGCGTCGCCCGGTGCGCTGGGCGGCTTGCGTGGCTTGGTGCACGTGCGCTCGATCCTCGGCAACATCGGGGTCTGGGTCGCGCCGACGCAGGTGGCTCTCGGCAAGGCCCACGCCGCGTTCGACGACGACGGCAAGCTGATCGACGAAGCGGCGAGCAAGCGGCTGGCGGCCCTGCTCGATGAGATGACCGGGGCGCTGACCTAGGCTACGCGGGTTCGATGAATCTCTTCGTCCTGAAGTAGAGAAGAATCGTCACCACCTCGTTGAGGATGAAGAGCAGTCCGATCCCGAAATAGGTCTGAGCCAAGACCCCTCGGTTCACCATCAAGTACTCGAGGCCGCCGAAGAACGGGCCGATCAGCAAGTAGGGAAACAGCACCAGGTACCAGAGGAACCATGCCAGCCGCCGCTCGTTCCCGATGGCGCGGTAGGCCCTCCACAGCGGCGGCACGCACAGCCCCCAAACGACGACGATCACCACCCAGTAGACGAGAGAGGTTTGGCCGAACATTCGAGATGCGGCGTAGTATTCGTCGTTCATGTAGAAGAACGGGCTGATCATCCTCTGTAGCGGCCACTGGGCGAACACCATGGCGAAGCCGAGGTGCCTGCGGTAGTTCGAGGATCCATTCTCGAGCAGCCAGGCGCCTACCCACATCGCCGAGAAGGTGAAAAGCGGCCCGGCGTAGGTGGCAAACCACGACTTCGTGGTCCCTTCACAGGCGGTCTCGAAGTAGTTGAAGCTCTTGTACCCCCAATCTCCGCAGATCAGGTAGCCAGAGACGTGGTGTACCAGTTCGTGCAAGGAAATGTAGAGCATTCCTACGCAGTAGAACGCCAGGCAATAGCGCCAAGTCATCCTCAGTTGGATCATGGGTTGGCTCTCCGGTGCATGGAGTGGCCGAAGCGCTGGCCAATACAGCGCCAGCAGGACCCTGGTCGGCCTATTCGGGCGGTTCAGAGATCTAGACGGCGCCGAAGCGCCGAAGGTTCCGAAGAGCGGGATGCTTCACATCCCGAGTCGAGCGGTGTCCTTGGTTGGTGAGCTGACGCTCACCAACGGCGGGTTCGATTCCCGAGATCCATAGACAAAATCGCCTAGACCCTTGGCGGACTAGACGATGATGGAACTTAGAGTGGTGGAGGCGGCGGGAATCGCTTGCTGCGCAAGCGGCGGGATGCTTCGCATCCCGAATCGAGCAGTGTCCTTGGTTGGTGAGCTAGCGCTCACCAACGGCGAGTTCGATTCCCGAAGCTCATAGACGAATCGCCTGGACCTTTGACGGGCCAGGCGATGATCGAGCTAAAGATGGTGGAGGCGGCGGGAATCGAACCCGCGTCCGAAGAACGCGTCTCAAGGGCTTCTACGTGCGTAGTCCTGGTTTATCGTTCTCGCTGAGCGTGGTGGGAACCGGGACGATCCGCACGTTCAGCCAGCCTCGTAAGTATCCGGGTGCAGGCCGAGGCCAACTGCACCCATTGATCCACTTTAGCGACGCGAACGGTAGACGCCGTGAATCAAGGCTTCTACCGCCGCGCTAGCTGGGTTTAAGCAGCTAGAGCCAAGTTATCGTTGGCAGGTGTTTTATCCGCATATCGAGCGGAAATGACGACACGCTACCCAAGAACCGCTTATGTTCCCCGTCGAAGCCGGAACGCCCCCACAGGTGCCTGCAAAGAACTGAACTGATTATACCGGGCTCGTCAAGCGACAGAGAACTTTGGCGGCCCGCAAAACGCCCGGCAGGGGACGGGCTGACGAAATCGGCTCGAGTCCGGCCGTGAATCAGCTGTCGAGCTCGGCCGTCAGAGGGACTTCCGCCGCCTCGAGGCTGCCGACGAAACGGTCGATCAGCGTCAACAGTTTGTCCCAGTCGCCGGCGACGACGCACTCGCTCATTTCGGCGTTGATGCCCCGGCAGCCACCGAACTGCTGATACATGATGCAGCGCTCGCAACGCCCGAAGGCCTGAGGGGCCGCGGCTTGCGCCACCTCACATAGATCGCACACCGCGTTGATCTCGGTCAGCAGTTCGAGCTCGTCGGGTTCCTCGACCATTTGGCGGATCTTCCGCCAGAGGGCGACGGTATCGTCCATGGCTGCCTGCCAGTCGTGGTTGGTCTCCATCTCGAACCCTCCATCAAGTCCAGCAACAGTGCTCGCGGTGGAATGCGGCCCTCGGGCCGCTCTGTCTGTGCGGAGCAGTGCGCGGAGTTTCTGACGCTGTCTATTGTGCAGGCCGAAGCGCCTCGACGGCCACCACTCTTGGGGCGGGAGGTCCTGCCACCCCGCGGGGCGAGCGCTGGGGTCATTCTCGTGGACCCTTGGGAGCAGCCTTCTCCCCCTAGGGGGCTAGGACGGATCCACGTCGGACCCCAACGGCGAACGGCGTCATGGCGTCGCGCGGTCGTGAGCCAGATCCGCCGCCAGATCGTCGAGGTAGTCCTGCGGGTCGCTGGTTCGCAGTCGTGCGGCCACCAGGAACCAAGAACTGAAGGCCATCAGCGCGGCGAAAGGCGCGAGCTGGAGCAGGGGCGGAAAAATTGGCCATAGGAGCAGCACAACCGCGCTCACACCGCCGAAGAGCAGGATCATGAAGGCGGTCCAGTTGAGCCGGTAAGCCACGGCGCGGACGTCGAGCGTTACCCGGCAGCCGGTGCGTGTCGGCTCGAAGTTGACGTCGGCCTCGACCAGGCCGCGACGCAGGCCGGCCGCCACCGGCAGGGCGATCTCACCGCCGACCAAGCGCTCGGTCCACTCGCCTCCCCAGTCGACGGTGTGCTCGGCGAGTGCCTTGCGTGCCTCGTCGGGCGGGCAGTCGACTTCGACGGCGTAGTTGTCCGCGGGCTGGGTTATGCCGCTTGCTCCCGCGCCATGATGTCGTCGAAAAACCCTTCGACGGCTGCGAGGAAGCTCGCCACGTCGGGCAGGTGGTTGATCTGTTGGCGCAGCTTGCGGCCGTGCGGTAGCCCGTGGGTGTACCAGCCGGTGAATTTGCGCAGCTTGTGCAGAGCATGAGTGCCTTCTTCGCGCTCGGCCACCATGCGGAAGTGAGTCAGGATCAGGTCGCGGCGGTCGGCGGTGGTTGGCATCGGGATTGATGGTTTGGAGTCTGGCTGTTTGGAGTCTGACCCTCCCGACATCAGGGCGTGAGTTTGCAGGAAGATCCACGGGTTCTTGGTCGCCGCGCGGGCGATCATCACGCCGTCGCAGCCGGTCTCGGCCATCATCCGTAACGCGTCCTCGGGCTCGCGCACGTCACCGTTGCCGATCACCGGGATGGTGAGGGCTTCCTTGAGCCGGGCAATCGAACTCCAGTCGGCCGGGCCGGAGAACATCTGCTTGGCGGTGCGCCCGTGCATGGCGACCGCCGAGGCGCCGCTGCCCTGGCATATCTTGCCGAGTTCAATGTAGTTGCGCCGGCTATCGTCCAGGCCCAAGCGGAACTTCACGGTCAGCGGAATGCTCAGCCGTTTCTTGACCTCGGTCACCATGCGCTCAGCCAGTTTGGGATCGCCCATCAGCGCCGCGCCGGCGCAGCCCTTGAGTACCTTGTTGGCCGGGCAGCCCATGTTGATGTCGCAGATGTCGGCCCCGAGATCTTCGACGATCTCCGCCGCCTCGGCCATGGTCTCGACGTCGGAACCGTAGATCTGGATCGCCAGCGGGCGCTCTTCGTCGACGAAGTGCATCAACTCACGCGCCCCGCCGTGTCCGCCGACCAGAGCCCGCGAGGAGATGAACTCCATCGTCACCACGCCGACACCGCCGATGCGCCGCACCAGCAGGCGGAAATCGCGATCAGTGACGCCGGCCATCGGCGCCAGCAAGAGCGGCGGGTCGAAGCTCACCGGTTTGTCGGCTTGGGCGTAGTGCAACATGGCGGCGCGAATTCTACCGCTTCGGGCCTTCTCGGCCCCTTCCCGCACTATGAGAGCCCGCGGCCAGTGCGTACAATCCCGCTCGTGAACACCTCCGGTCCATACATCCTAGGTATCGAGAGCTCGTGCGACGACACCGCCGCCGCGGTGCTCGACGGCACCGGGCGCGTCCTGGCATCGGTGGTTTCGCGCCAGCTGGCGACTCATCGACCGTTCGGCGGCGTGGTACCCGAGATCGCCTCGCGTGAGCACCTGCGCAATTGGCCGGCCGTTAGCGCCGAGGTTCTCGAGCGCGCCGGCCTCGAGCTCGACGCGATCGATGCGGTGGCCGCGACTCGTGGGCCGGGCCTCATCGGTTCGCTGCTCGTTGGCCTGTCGCTCGGCCGAGCCCTGGCCTACGGGCGTGGATTGCCTTTTCACGCCGTGCATCACCTCGAAGGGCATCTCTATTCGCCGTTTCTCGACCCCGCAGGCGAACCGGCCGAGGCACCGCCGGGATCGTTCCATGGGCTCGTGGTCTCCGGCGGCCACACGGCGCTCTACGCGGTCGAAGAGGGTGCTGTCACGACTCTTGCCGAGACCCGCGACGATGCCTTCGGCGAGGTCTTCGACAAGGTCGGTAAGCGCGTTGGGCTGCCCTACCCGCAGGGGCCTGTGGTCGATGAGCTGGCCGACACGGGCGAGCGCGGACGGTTCGAGTTCGCCGTCGCTCGCTGCAGCGATGGCAGCCTCGATTTCTCGTACTCGGGCCTCAAGAGTCAGACGGTTCGGGCGATCGAGAGCCTGGAGGCCGAAGGTCTCGAGTGGTCGGCCGAGGCTGTCCCGCCGAGCGTGTGCGGCCTGCTGGCTGATTTCCGCCACGCCGCCGTGGCCCAGGTCGTCAACCGACTCGAACGCCTGAGGAAAAGCGATCAGGCGCCGCGTTTGCTGGCGGTCTCTGGCGGCGCGGCCGCCAATCGCCTCTTACGCCGGTGGCTGACCCGCTGGGCCGGCGAGCACGGTATCGACCTGCGCTTGGTGCCACTGCCCTTTTCGGGCGACAATGCCGCGATGATCGCGCACGCGGCCCTACTTCGCGAGCGCCGCGGTCTGCGCGATGATCCGCTACGAGTCGAGGCCAGCAGTCGCTTGACGCTCGCCTGACGCCCGTGTCCTCCTTCACCTCCTTCCCGACAACCACGAGTCCCAAACAGTTGGTCCCATGAAGCCGCACGAACGCATTCGCAATTTCTCGATCGTTGCCCACATCGACCATGGCAAGTCGACCTTGGCCGATCGGCTGCTCGAACGCACGGGGGCGTTGTCGAAGCGTGAAATGCAATCGCAGGTCCTGGATGACATGGACCTCGAGCGCGAACGTGGGATCACCATCAAGGCCCGGGCGGTGCGTCTCGACTATGAAGCGCCCGACGGCGAGAAGTACATTTTCAACCTGATCGACACCCCGGGTCATGTCGACTTCAGCTACGAGGTGTCGCGCAGCCTGGCGGCCTGCGAGGGCGCGCTGCTGGTGGTGGACGCGGCCCAGGGGGTCGAGGCGCAGACCCTGGCCAACGCCTATCTGGCGGTCGAGAACAACCTCGAGATGTTGCCAGTGATCAACAAGATCGATTTGCCCTCGGCCGACCCGGACGGCGTCGCCGAGCAGATCGAACAGGTGATCGGCATCGACGCTTCCGGCTCGATCCTGGCCTCGGCCAAAAGCGGCGAGGGGACCGACGAGGTGCTCGAGCGCATCGTTAGCGATATCCCGCCGCCGGACGGCGACCCCGAAGCGCCGCTCTCGGCGCTCCTCTTCGACTCCTGGTACGACCCCTATCGCGGAGTGGCCTGTTTGATCCGCGTCGTCGATGGCGAGATCCGGCCAGGCGACAAGATCCGGTTCATGGCCTCGGGCCGCATGTACCAGGTCGATGAACTGGGCGTTTTCGCACCCAAGCCGGAGAAGGTCAAGAGCCTGGGCGTGGGCGAAGTCGGCTTCGTCTTCGCCGGCATCAAGGACTTGATCCAGGCGCAGAGCGGCGACACCGTGACCCACGTCGATCAACCCACCGCCGAACCCCTCCCCGGCTTTCAGGAAGTGAAGCCGATGGTCTTCGCCGGCCTCTTCCCGGTGAGCTCAGAGGACTACGAGGATCTGCGTGATGCGGTGGACAAGCTACGCCTGAACGACGCGTCGTTCAGCTTCGAGCCTGAGAGTTCGACCGCGCTCGGTTTCGGCTTTCGCTGCGGTTTTCTCGGCCTGCTGCATCTGGAGATTGTCCAGGCGCGGCTCGAGCGCGAGTTCAACCTCGACCTCATCACAACGGCGCCTGGCGTGCGCTACCGGGTGCACACCACGGGCGGTGAGGTGCTGTCGGTCAACAACCCTTCCCACCTGCCGGATCCAGGGCAGGTCGACTACCTCGAGGAACCCTTCATCGAGGCGACGATCATCACCCGTTCGGATTTCGTCGGCGGCATCCTCGCGTTGGCCGAGGACCGGCGCGGCGAGCAGCGCAAGCTCGAATACGTAGCGAGCGATCGGGTGCTGATCGTCTACGACTTCCCACTCGGCGAAGTGGTGCATGATTTCTACGACCGCTTGAAGTCGATCTCGCGCGGCTACGCCTCGTTCGATTACCACGTCTCCGGCTTCAGGCGTTCGAAGCTGGTCAAGCTCGACATCCTGATCAACGGCGATCCGGTCGATGCGCTGTCACTGATCGTTCACAAGGACAAGGCCTACTTTCGCGGTCGCGCGCTGGTCGAGAAGATGCGCCAGATCATCCCGCGCCAGATGTTCGAGGTGGCGCTGCAGGCCGCAATCGGATCGCGCGTCGTGGCCCGCGAGACCGTCCGCGCCATGCGCAAGGACGTCATCGCCAAGTGCTACGGCGGCGACATCTCACGCAAGCGCAAACTGCTGGAGAAGCAGAAGGAAGGCAAGAAGCGCATGAAGCGGGTCGGCCGAGTCGATATTCCGCAGGAGGCCTTCCTGGCCGTGCTCAGGGTGGACGAATGACTCGAGTGCTACGAGCTCGGCTTGGGCTATCCTTGGGGTCGCGGAAGAAGACGATGGAGATCGGACGATGAGCAAGCTGCGCCTGGTGGGTGATTTCTGGCAGTTCCTGCGGGTGCGCAAGAAATGGTGGCTGGCGCCGATCATCATCACGCTGGTTCTGGTTGGGGCGCTCCTGGTAGTCACCGAGAGCTCGGCTCTGGCGCCCTTTATCTACGCCCTCTTCTAGTCGAGAGGCCTCCCAAGGCCCAACCTGTCGGGGTGGCGCCACGGCTCGCGCGGAAAGGCGTTGCCTGGCGGTCCGCGGCGGAGCATCCTTGTCGTGCGGGGCGCCGGCCTCTCGGCGCTGCCGTCGATCGGAAGGAGGCCCCGATGGTAAACAACGCCAGCCTCGAGACAGGCGACCCGGCCAGCACCCGGGCCTACCGAGGGCTGTTTGGGGCCCTGTTTCTCGCACTCCTCTTGCCGGGATGTGCGGCCACTCCCGCACCGGAAATCCCGCTCGCCTATGCCGCGCGGGCGCAGGCCGACGCTCTCACCGGACAATGGTGGGGTGACTACGGCAGCGTGCAGAGCGGGCGGCATGGTCGCGTGCGCTTCTCCCTCGAGGCCAGCGACGAGGTCAGCGCGACGGGAGATGTTCTGATGATTCCGCAGCGTCTCGTCGGCGGCGACCCTCCCGAGACGACGCACCCGGGCCCACCAACTTCTCTGAGGGTGAGTTTCGTCCGGATTGAAGACGGCACACTCGTCGGAGCTCTCGAGCCCTACAACGATCCCGGCTGTGGCTGCCTGGTGTCCACCACGTTCATCGGCAGGGTCGTCGACAACTCGATCGAAGGGACTTATGTGTCTCAGGGTGGGGCGATGCATCTCGGCCACTCCGGTCGTTGGCGGGTCGATCGGCGAGTCGACGTTTCACCCTAGCCCTGCGTCTCGAACTGTCTGCCCGGACTCGCCGGCTCTCCCGGCCTGCTGGCTGCGCGCTGGTCTCGTCTCCCGGCATGGGGCTCGACGGATCCGTGAGGAAGAACTACTTGCACCGGTGGCCGTCCTGAGCTAGCGTGCGTGCATTAGAAATAAACGATCTAACCAGCAGGAACGGTCTTCTTCCAAGAAGACCCGATCCCGGCTGTGGGCCCATCACGTCGAGGCGTGAGCTTCAGTTCTTCGGGCTGGAGAGCGGCTGCGTTTCCTAAGCGTCGAACCTTGTCTCATATCCAGGAGGAAGTCTCAATGCGAGTTGTCAGTTGTTCTGCGCCGTCGCTACGGCCGTCCTTGTTCCCGACCCTCTTGCTGCTTGCCGCCGTCATTCTCGTGGCCGGCCCTGCCGCAGCAGCAACGGCTCCTGACCTCGTGCTCTACGAGGGGCGCGCTATCGATTCCAATGGGGCGCCGCTCAATGGCACTCACGGGTTGACCCTGCGCTATGGCGACGTCGAAGGGGCGGAGCTTCTGAGCGAAGCCTTCGCGGCGGTGCAGATCTCCGCCGGACGCTTCGAGCTGAAGCTGGGTCAGGGGAGCGTCATCGGCCAAGCGCGGTACGACTCGCTCGCCTCTGTTTTCGCCGACCATCCGGAACTGAGCTTCGAAGTCTCGATTGACGGCGTTACCTACGAACCGCGGGTCGGCGTTCTGCCGGCAGGCCATTCGTTGAAGTCGCGGCTGGTCGCTGCCGGTTTGCGCTCCGACGACGATGACGACGAGCACTGGAAGGGCTACAAGAGCCCGAGTGGCGTCACCTCTCTCCAGTCAGGCTTGATTGCACCGGCGGGCACCGTCCCCCAGCTCCCCGACACCGAGGACACGATTCGGCGGCGGCCCTACTCGTTGCCGGTCGTCGGACCGTCGCTGAGCGTCGCGGTGCGGGACCTCCCAGAGGCGGTCAGACGCCCGGTGCTCACTGACGCGCGCGAGGTCAACCCTCCGCGTCACGAAAGTCTCTTCGACAAGGAGGGCAACCGCTACGGCACGACTGCGCCCAAGGCCGATGACCTCCTCGCCGGCGGCCCAGGCTCCGTCAACCGTACGCCAAGCCTCAACATCCAGTTCGCAGGCATCGGCAACGTGACCGGCGTGCTGCCTCCCGACACCGAGGGCACGGTCGGACCGAACCACTACGTGCACGTCGTGAACTCGGCCTTTGCGGTGTTCAACAAGAGCGGCACTCAGCTGACCGCCACCGCCAATACCAACACCCTGTGGGCCGGCTTCGGTGGCCCCTGCCAGACCGATAACAGCGGCGACGCCATCTTCGCTTACGACGAGGCTGCTGACCGCTACGTGCTGACCCAGTTTGCGGTCGCCGGCAGCCATCAGTCCGTCTGCTTTGCGGTCTCACAGACGCCCGATCCGACCGGTTCTTACTACCTCTACGAAGTCGTCACGCCACGCTTCCCCGACTATTACAAGCTCGGTGTGTGGCCGGACGCGAGCAACAATGCCTACTTCTTCGGCACCAACTCCGGTTTCCAGGGCCAGTACGACGTCTTCGCGGTCGATCGCGCCAACATGCTGACCGGCGCCACTGCCCGACCGATGCAGTTCTTCCAGAACTTCGTCAACTTGATGATGCCAGCCGACCTCGATGGCTACAACGGCGGCACCGGCGCGCCGCCGTCGGGCTCCCCCGGCATCTTCTATACCTTCCGCGATGGCGGTGAGCCCTACTTCGGGTCCCCACCGTCGGACTCGATCGACGTTTGGGAGTTCGACGTCGATTGGAACACCCCGGCCAACTCCACCTTCACCCTCGTCAATTCGCTCGCTCCCGCACCGTTCAACTGGACGGTTTGCGGTTTTTTTGTGTCGAATTGCATTCCGCAGCCGGGGACAGCTCAGGGTATCGACAGCGCCTCCTGGTGGCCCATGCAACGACTGGTCTACCGCAACTCGGGTAGCCATGAAACGCTGGTCGGCTCGTGGACGGTCGATGTGCTGGCCGCCGGCAACCGTGCCGCACCGCGCTGGTTCGAGCTGCGCGACAGCGGCGGTGGCTGGTCGATCTATCAGGAGGGCACCCATTCGCCCGACGCCATCCATCGCTGGATGCCGTCGGTCGCCATGGATGGCTCGGGGAATATCGCCCTCGGCTACAGCCGCGGCGACGGCAGCAACTTCCCCTCGATCTACTACACGACACGCAACGCCGGCGACGCGCTCGGCACGATGGGAGCTGAAGAAATACTCTTCACAGGCACCGGTTCCCAGACCCACAGCGCAGCACGCTGGGGCGACTACTCCTCGATGGAGCTCGACCCAGCCGACGACTGCACGTTCTGGTTCACCACCGAATACCTCGCGACGACCTCGAGCGCCAACTGGCTCACCCGCATCGGCAGCTTCACCGTGCCGGGTTGCGGCGGTCCTCCGGTACCGGATTTCACCGTCTCGTGCGCACCGAGCAGCTTCAGTATCGACCAAGGCAACAACGACACCAGTACTTGCACGGTGACGGAGGTCAACGGCTTTACCGACCCGGTCAGCCTCTCGTGCGCCGGCGCGCCCGCGGGCGTGACTTGCGGCTTCGCGCCGACTTCCGGTACGCCGACCTACAACAGCACGCTGACGATCTCGGTCGCCGGCGGCGCAGCAACCGGCAACTACAACTTCAACGTCGAGGCCAATGACGGCACGACGACTAAAACCCAGGGCATCTCACTCACCGTGGTCCCGGCCGGTTCGAACGGCCCGCAGATCGCGGTCTACGACGGCGGTCTCGGTGCACCCAAGTGCTCGATCGCCGGCAGTTCCTGCGACTCGACGACACTGCTCGACAGTCGCGACAACTTGAGTCCCTCCGAGCCCAACCAACCCAACACCCTCGATGTCTGCAACGACGGAACTGCGGGTAACTATCACGTCGATGAGTCGAACGACCGCATCGTGGTCTCGACCCTCGACGGCGGCAACTTCACTGAAGGCGACACGGTCGAAATCGCGGCCACGGTCTACGCCTGGTCCACGGGGACGTCGGACCACCTGGATCTCTACTACGCGGCGGACGCCAATAGTCCAGCGTGGGTCTTGATCGGGACGATCGACAACCCGGGCGCCGGAGTGCAGACCGAGACGGCTCAGTACACGTTGCCCGCCGGCGCCATGCAAGCCGTGCGAGTCAACTTCCGCTACAACGGTAGCCAGAGTCCGTGCTCGTCCGGTACCTACGACGATCACGACGACTTGGTCTTCACGGTCGAACCCGACGTGCAGTGCACGGTGGATCTCGATTGCGACAACGGCGCCTTCTGCGACGGTGCCGAGACTTGCAACACGGGCACCGGCCAATGTGAGGCCGGGACAGCCCCTGCCTGCGACAACGGCCTCTTCTGTGACGGTTCCGAGACTTGCAACGAGACCACCGACAGTTGCGACGCGGGTACACCGCCCGCCTGCGACGACGGTCTCTACTGCAACGGTGCCGAGAGCTGCAACGAAGGCACCGACAGTTGCGATGCGGGTACAGCACCCGTGTGCGACGACGGCGCGTTCTGTAACGGTACCGAGAGCTGCAACGAGGGTACCGACAGTTGCGATGCCGGAAGCGCACCTTGCGACCCCGGCACCGAGACTTGCAACGAGACCACCGACATCTGTGAGCCGATCGGCTGTACGTTGGATTCTCAGTGTGACGACGGTGCGTTCTGCAACGGCGCCGAGACTTGCAATGTGGGCACCGGCGCTTGCGAGCCCGGCACCGCACCGGTCTGCGACGACGGTCTCTTCTGTAACGGCTCCGAGAGCTGCAACGAGGGCACCGACAGTTGCGACGCCGGGACAGCACCGGCCTGCGACGACGGTCTCTTCTGTAACGGTGCCGAGAGCTGCAACGAAGGCACCGACAGTTGCGATGCGGGAACAGCACCCGTTTGCGATGACGGCGCGTTCTGTAACGGCACCGAGACTTGCAACGAAGGCACCGACAGCTGCGATGCCGGTACGGCTCCGTGCACCGGCGGCCAGACTTGCGACGAAGTCGGCGACATTTGTGTCGGCGGCGCCAGTCCCGTCTACTGGTTCTCGTTCCGCAGCAACACCGCGGTTCCGGGAGTCGGCACGGTAAGGGATGAGGACATCGTCTCCTACGACACTGGCAGCGGTCTCTGGAGCATGGAGTTCGACGGCAGTGACGTCGGCCTCGGCAGTTTCGAGATCAGTGGCATGGCGCGTCTGCCTGGCGGTGATCTGCTGCTGTCCTTCACCGCCGCCGGCACCATCGGCGGAATCTCGACCGACGACTCCGACATTCTGCGCTTCACGGGAACGTTGGGGACGAGCACCTCGGGCACCTTCAGCATGTACTTCGACGGCAGCGATGTCGGGCTGACCTCAAACGGTGAGGATGTCGACTCGATCGCTCTCGATACCGGGGGCAATCTGATCATCTCCTCGACCGGCGGCTTCAGCGGCTCCGGAGCTTCGGGTTCGGATGAGGATCTCTTCCTCTTCTCCGGCTCGACCGGTCCGGCCACGTCGGGTTCGTTCACCAAGATCTTCGACGGTAGCGATGTCGGGCTCGGTGGCAACGGTTCACGCGATGTCGATGCAGCGGGGCTCAACGCGAGCGGCAACCTGCTGTTTTCGACCGTCGGTAGCTTCTCGTTCTGGACTGATGAGGACGTCGTCGAATTCTCAGGGGCTCTGGTCGATCCGACCTCGGGGACTTTCAGCATGGACCTCGATCTCTCCACCCTCGGCATCGCCTCGGGTGAGGACATCGGGTCGATGGAGATCTTCGAGTAGCTCTCAACAAACCAAGTCCGTCGCAAGGCGGTTCGGGGCCGGGGCAACCCGGCCCTTTTTCTTCTTGGCCCGAAGGCGGACGCAGGGCGCCTCCGGGGCACCGCCGACGGCAGTTCGCTGGGCTCGCTAAGACTGACTTTGGCGTTCAAACGCCGCCGCTATCGACTCGCCGAAGGGCGGCTCGAGCACGCCGACGTCGGTGATGATCGCCGCCACCAGTTCCGCCGGTGTGACGTCGAAAGCGAAATTGGCCGCCGGTGCTCCCCCCGGCGCTACATCCACTCCGAAGACGTGGGTCACCTCGTCCTCGGCCCGCTGTTCGATCGGGATCTCGGCGCCGGTAGCCGAGGCGCGATCGATAGTCGACAGTGGTGCCGCGACATAGAACGGCACGTTGTGGCGCTCGGCCAGGACTGCCACGGTGTAGGTCCCGATCTTGTTGGCGGTGTCGCCGTTGGCGGCGATGCGGTCGGCGCCGACGACGACGCGATCGACCAGGCCCTGGCTCATCAGCGAGCCGACACTGTTGTCGGTCACCAACCGATAAGGGATCGCCGAGCGCTCCAACTCCCAAGTGGTCAGGCGTGCCCCCTGGAGCAGCGGTCGGGTTTCGTCGACCCAGACCATGGCTAGGCGACCCGCCGCCCAGGAGGACTGGATGACGCCGATCGCGGTGCCGTAACCGCCGGTTGCCAGGGCGCCGGCGTTGCAGTGGGTGAGGACTCGGTTCCCCTCCTCGAACAGGACGGCGCCGAAGTCACCCATCCGGCGGTTGGATTCGATGTCCGCCGCATGGACTTGGCGCGCCCACTCGAGAAGCGCGGCGCGGGTTGTCTGCGCGCCGGCCGCACGCTTCCGGTCGTAGACCTCGCGCCCCCGGTCAAGCGCCCAGCGCAGGTTGACTGCCGTCGGACGGGTTCCCGCCAGGAGCTCCCAGGTACTCTCGAACTCTTGCTCGAGTTGGGCGTCTGCGACACCGCTGAGGCCGACGACCAGGCCATAGGCCGCCGAGACTCCGATCGCCGGAGCGCCGCGCACGGAGAGGCGGCGGATGGCGCCGGCCACGTCCTCCGGGGTGCGGCACTCGAGCCACTCCTCGGTGTGCGGCAGCACCGTCTGGTCGAGCAGTTGTAGGTGGTCGTCACGCCAGCGAATAGGCGAAAAAGCGTCTTGGGTCTCTGCGCTCACCACGGTGTCTCTCCTTGTCTCCGGTTCCTTCCAGACGGCCAAGTGTAGTGGCTTTGATTAGCGCGTGACCGGCACCCGGAGCGCTGCTACACTCCCGCCGCCGCACTTGGCTGTTCCACGACCGCCGTTCCACTACCGGGCTCGTTTCGAGCTCTACCAACTTCTCATCGAATCTACGCGAGGCCTTGCCATGAAGGGCGATCCCAAGAATCTCGGTTTTGCTACCCGTGCGATCCACGCCGGCCAGGAGCCCGACCCCTCGACCGGTGCCGTCAACGTGCCGATCTACGCCACCTCGACCTACGTGCAGGAGGAGATGGGCAAGCACAAGGGCTTCGAGTACGCCCGGGTGCAGAACCCGACCCGTTTCGCGCTCGAGGACAACATTGCATCCCTCGAAGGCGGCGTGGGCGGCCACGCCTTCGCCTCCGGCATGGCGGCTATCTCGTGCTTGATGACCAAGGTCGGCGCCGGAGAGCACGTGGTCGCGTCGCACACTGTGTACGGCGGTACCTACCGCCTGCTCACGCAAGTGCTCCATCGCAGTGGCGTCGAGTCGAGCTGGGTCAATACCAGCAACCTCGACGAGATCGAGGCCGCGATGACACCGAAGACCAAGATCGTCTTCGTCGAGACTCCGACCAACCCGCTGATCGGCATTACCGATCTGGCCGGTGCAGCCGAGATCGCCCACGCACACGGCGCCATCTTGGCGGTGGACAACACGTTCGCCTCGCCCTACTTTCAGCGCCCGATCGAACACGGCGCCGATGTCGTCATGCACTCGGCCACCAAGTTTCTCAACGGCCACAGCGACGCGCTGGCCGGACTGCTGGTCGCGGCGCGGCCGGAGGACAGCGAATGGTTCGCTTTCGTCCAGAAATCAGCCGGTGGGGTGCTGGGGCCGTTCGACGCCTACTTGACCTTGCGCGGCATCAAGACTCTGCCGGTCCGCATGGAGCGGCACGAAGCCAACGGGCGCGCCGTGGCCGAGTTCCTCGACGGCCACGCCAAGGTGCAGCGGGTGCTCTATCCTGGCCTGCCAAACCACCCTGGGCATGAAGTCCACAAGCGTCAGGCGAGCGGTTTCGGGGCGTTGATCAGCTTTGATCTGGGAACGATAGAGGCTGCCAAGACCGTGCTCGACCGGGTGCGGGTCTTGAGCCTCGCCGAGAGTCTCGGCGCGGTCGAGAGCTTGATCTCACACCCTGCATCGATGACTCATGCCTCGGTGCCGGCCGAAGAGCGGGCGCGCATCGGCCTCGGCGACGGGGTGGTGCGCGTCTCCGTCGGGCTGGAGAACGTCGAGGATCTGTTGGCCGATCTCGACCAGGCGCTGGCGGGTCTCTAGGACTCCGCCGCAGGGGGCCGCTCGCCACGGCGCTCGATCTCGTCGCTGTAGTCGGCGGACTTGTCCAGGTTGGCCGTAATCCACTGGAGGAAGCTCGCGTTGCCGTGCTTGACCTCGAAGGCGAGGATCTCCGGCACCTCGTAGCTATTGAGTTCCTGGATCGTGGACTCGACTGCCGGATATTCCTCGTCCGTCGTCTTGGCGATCAGCAGGTACTCGTTGTCGTCGAGGATCCGGCCCTCCCAGCGGTACACCGTGCGGCCGACGCGAATCATGTGGACGCACGCTGCATGTCGTCGGATCACCAACTCGTCGGCCAGCAGTATGGCCTGTTCTTCGGTGCCGACGGTCGTCAAGACGATTAGGTAGCCCACGGCGCCAGACCTTACTCAATCAACGCCGCGGACCGCAACCGTGTCTGTTCAGGCTGCCGCCGAGGGAGACGAGGGTCGGGAGATCGTCTTCGGGAGATGGTGCGGGGGTCTTGCGGGGTGTGTTGCGGAAAGGGGAGACCCTCGCCTCTCTCGGTGGCAGAGGATTCGACTGGCTAGTTGGGGCGCCAGCTCTCGGCCTCCGGGTCGTAGACCAACACCCGCACCCGGCCCGTCGCCGCCAGGACCCGGACTACGGTCAGGCCTGCTTGCCCGTCGGTCAAGTAGAGCGATCCCGGAGTGCCCTGGCCCAAGCCGTTGAAGGAGGCAATGTCGGAGCGGTTGAAGCGAATCGGGTCCTCGAGCCGATCGAGCAGCCGGCCCGAGCCGCTCGGATCACGAGGCACGATTCCCGGGGGGAAACCCAGATTGACGTGGGCACCGACGTGCTGAAGTTGGCGCTCGGGGCCGATTTGGGGGTCGGTGCCGTCATCGATGTCCCGGGTGCGCACACCGTCTCCGTCGCCATCGCGGTGCAGGGTAAAGGTCACCCGACCACTGGGGCGGGGCCGGAACTTGATCCCGACCTTGCCGGACGTGGTCAGCGCCGTGATCCGAGCCAGGCGAAGCGTCGAAACAAATTCGGCCGTCGCCAGCCGCAGACGCAAGGCGCTGGTCCAGCGCAGCAAGGGCGGGGTGGCCACCGTGAGGGTGAGCCCCACCACGGCCAGCACGATGACCAGCTCGACTATTTGGAATCCGCGTTGTCGCATGGGTTGAAGGAGGGCGAAGCAGGCGGCACTGGTCTCCAAATTGGAGCTGGGCTCCAAACGGCCCGGCAACCTGCTTCGCCCGGCTCCTCAGTCCTGTTCGCCTGCGGCGGAACGGGGAGAGGAAACCTTCTCGCTCAAGGTGGTTGCGCCCTTGACCGTCACATGGGGCTCCATGCGCTCGAAGGTCTTCTCTCCGATGCCCTTGACCAACAGCAAGTCCTCGATGCTCTTGAACTCGCCGTTCTCCTCGCGGAAGTCAATGATGCGCTGGGCGACGGTCGCCCCGACCCGCGGCAGGAGGCTGAGCTCCTCGACGCCGGCACTGTTGATGTTCACTTCACCCTCGGCAGCAAGCGCCGGTAGCGCGGCGGTGAAAACGATGGCGAAGAGGGCGAGAAGGCAGGAACGTTGAATTCGATTCATGGTGTCTCCTTGGTTGTGTCTCTTGGTTTGGTTGGGTGATGCTTGTTCGTCTTCTGTTCGGTTGTTGCTGTTCGACTCCGCGCTGGGAGTCTGGGGCCCGCAATCGGGCCCCGGATTGCCTACCGTTGTCGTTTGTTGTCGCTGTCGGGTTCGGTGCCTCCTCTCCCCGGTTGAGTGTTTCGGCTTCGCCACCCATCCATTTCACGATGCCGGCCAACCCGGAGAGCGCCCTTTAAGTTCTTTGTTTTGTGTTGTTTAGAGGCCATGCGGGCAGGCGTCGAGCTCTTGTCGGAGTCCAGCGATTGAGCGTCTCCAGGCGGGCAACAAACCGCCTGCGAGAGTGCGTCGCAGCGCTAGAACTGGGGCCGGGCCTTTTCCGAGGGGCCGTCAAGTCATTTGGACGCCCGCAAGATTGCTTGACGCCAAGGGCCGGGGCGGACGGAAGCCTGCTAGATTAGGCGGCCGATGGCTCGCCGCAACACCTCCACCTTTCGTGAATACCTCGAAGCGCTGCTGATTGCAGGCGCCTTTCTGGGCTTCTCGAACACCTTCGTCATCAAGACGTTCTACATCCCCAGCGCCTCGATGGAGACCACGCTTCTGGTCGGCGATCACCTCTTCGTCAACCGCTTCATTTACGGTTTGGGCGATGTTCCGCTGGTGAAGAAGGCCCTGCCGTCGCGCGACATCCGGCGCGGCGACATCGTGATCTTCCGCTCGCCCGAGAAACCCGCGCTCGACATGGTCAAGCGCTGTATCGGGTTGCCCGGAGACGTGATTGAGATGGACGCCAAGGACCTCTACGTCAACGGCCAATGGGTCGAAGACTCGTCCTACACCCGCCACTCGGACTCCACACACATTCCCCAGCGCGACACGTTTGGCCCGGTGACCGTGCCAACGGACCACTACTTCTGCATGGGCGACAACCGGGACAACTCCAAAGACTCGCGGTACTGGGGCGTGGTGCCCCGGCACTACGTCAAGGGTCGCGCCTTCTTGATCTACTGGTCCTACGGCGGCGAGACGTCGGACGGCGTGTGGCGCGGCTGGCCCCACCGCTTACGGCTTTTCGGACGCACTGTCGTGGGCTTCTTTACTCGCTCGCGATGGAGCCGCACGTTCTCCGTCATTCGCTGATCGAACTCCCGATGCCTCGCTCCGCCCTGCGCGACAACCTCGAAGCCCTGCTGATTGCGCTGCTCTTTGCGTTCTTCGCCCGCACCTTCGTGGTCCAAGCCTTCAAGATCCCGAGCGGCTCGATGGAGCAGAACCTGTTGATCGGCGATCACATTCTGGTCAACAAGTTCGCCTACGCACCTTTCGCCAGCGCCCTCGAGCGCAGGCTCCTGCCGATTGGCGGCATCGACCGCGGCGATGTGGTCGTCTTCAAGTTTCCCGAGGACCCGGAGCGGGACTTCATCAAGCGCTGCATCGCTCTACCCGGAGACCGCGTGGAGATTGTCGACAAACAGACCTTCATCAACGGCCGGCCTGTGGAGGAAGGCAGCTACGTCTACTTCTCGGACGGCCGTACTTACACCCACAGCATGTCGAGGTTTCTGGCCGACGAGTACCGGCTGCGAGACAACTTCGGCCCCTACACGATCCCCGAGGGGCAGTACTTCTTCCTCGGCGACAACCGGGACAATTCGGACGACTCACGCTTTTGGGGCACCGTGCCGGCCACCCATATCAAGGGCGAGGCCTTGTTGATCTACTGGTCTTTCGACGGCGACGACCAGCCGCTCGAATGGCGCGGCTATCGCGCCAAGTTTGCCCAGTTGGCCGCTGTCGCGCGAGGATTCGTCAGTCAAACGCGTTGGGAGCGCACGCTGCTGCCGGTGCGCTAGCAGCGCTGGTAAGATGGACCTCGAACGGAGATTGTAATGAGATTGCGACGGCAAGCGGGCGAAGGGCTCATGGGCTGTGTGGTCTGGCTGGTAATCCTCGGATTCGGCGCACTGATGCTGGTCAAGGTCGTGCCGATCAAGATGGCCAACGCCGAGATGGAGGACTTCATGGTCGAGCTCGCCAGGAACAGCGGCCGCCGGACCACGGTTGCGGGACTCGAGAAGGCGATTCTCGAGAAGGGTCACAGTCTCGCGCTGCCCGTGACCAAGAAGGACATCAAGGTCCACTTGAGCGGAGGGAGGGTGTCGATGAAATGCACCTACTCGGTTCCGGTTGATCTTGTCCTTTACACCTACGTGTGGAATTTCGCCCACGACGTGAGCCGGCCGATCTTCATCATCTAGTGATCTCGGCGCTCCAGGCGGCGAGGGCCGCGCGCCGATCCGGCGCCCGGGTCAGCGGACGGCCCACCACCAGGAGATCTGAGCCGGCAGCGAGCGCCTCGACGGGCCCAGCCGTGCGCGCCTGATCGTCGCCCGCTACCGTCTCGCCGAGGCGCACTCCCGGGGTCACCAAGAGGAACGGCGGTGGTTCGTGGCGCCTCAACGCGGCCACTTCGTGGGGGGAGCAAACGGCGCCGTGGCAACCCGCGGCGCGCGCCATGCGGGCCCAGCGTCGGGCGCGAGCGCTCCCGTCGCCCGGCAGGTCGAGTAACTCCAGGGTGGCTGCGTCGAGATGGGTAAGAAGGGTGACGGCCAGGAGCTTGGTTTGTCCACCGCCGCGTTCGGCCGCCGCCGAAGCCGCGCTCAGCATTGCCGGACCCCCGGAGGCATGTAGCGTCAGGTAATCGACTTCGAGTTCGCAAACCGCTCGAACCGCGCCCGCCACCGTATTCGGTATGTCGTGCAGCTTGAGGTCGAGGAACACCTGCGCACCGTGGCGCTTGGCCTCGATCACCGCTTTGGCGCCCCAGCGAGAGTAGGCCTCGAGTCCGACCTTGAGCACACCCACCGCCGGACCGAACTCGGCGCACAGTGCGACGAAATCCGTCCAGTCCGAGGTGTCCAGCGCCACGGCCAATCCATCAATACGTCGCTTCGTCATCCTCTCCATCATAAATCGGCCCCGATCGCTTCGGTCACGTTGGCGAATCCATCACTCTCCAGACACTCTATGAGGCCGCGATTGATGCGACCAGGCAGTCCCGGTCCGTCGTAGACCAAGGCCGAGTACAGTTGCACCAAGGAGGCGCCGGCCTTCAACCTGCGGTACGCCTCGGCCGCACTGTCAACACCACCGACGCTGATCAGGCAGGTCTTGCCGGCGAGGGCCCGGCCGAGCGCCTGAAGCATGGCGTACGAGCGGTCCCGCAAAATCCCACCACTGAGCCCACCGACCTGCCGGACGTCTGGGAGCATCGAATAGTCCGTCGTAGTGTTGGTGGCAATCACCCCGGCGGCGCCGGCGGCCACTGCCGCTCGGCCCAGCTCGGCGGCGGCGGAGAGCGGCATGTCCGGCGCGATCTTGACCAGTACCGGCGCCGGCGTAATGTTCTCTGCCGCAGCCAACACTGCGCTGACGAAGCTCGGCGCTTGCAGTTCGCGAAGGCGCGGCGTGTTGGGTGACGAGATATTGAGCACGAAGTAGTCGGCCTGGGTCGCGAAACGAGCCAGGAGGGCCTCGTAGTCGGCCTGCGCCGCTGCCTGATCCGTCTCCTTGTTCTTCCCGAGGTTGATTCCCACGGGTACGGGATGGCAGTCCAACCGATCCAGATTGGCGGCTACGGCTTCCATCCCCTCGCTGTTGAAGCCGAGGCAATTTTGCAAGCTGCGGGCCTCGGGGTGACGCCAGAGGCGAGGCCGAGGGTTCCCGGGTTGTGGGAGTGGCGTCACGGTGCCCACCTCGACGGCGCCGAAACCGAACGCCGCGAGCGCCGGCACCAGGCGCGCGTTCTTGTCGAACCCGGCGGCAATTCCGACTGGGTTGGCAAAGCGCAACCCAAGCAGACTCTGCTCGAGCCGGGGGTCGGATGTGGCCCAGCGGCGGCGCCACAGAGCGCGTAACTTGCGGCTGCGCTGGGCTACGGCCAGACTGCCGGTCGCCAATTCGTGAGCACGCTCGGCTTCGAGCTTGAAGAGCAGAGACTTGAACGCTGAGTAGGCCACCGCCTGTTAGACTTTTCTTTCGGCTCGAAGACCTGCGACTAGTTCACCGCCTGCTCGCGGGACCCGCCGACTCCTACCGCGCATGACGACTAACGACCCCACCGCGGCTACCCCGCAAGGTCACTCACAGCGCGGGGACATTATCAGTTTGTTGCTGGGAACCCTGCCCGGCATCGTGCTGGCGGCGTACGTCACCGCCCTGCTGTTCTTCCTCAACTTCGAGATCGGCGTCACGTCTGGCCGCGTACTGCGCGGGTTGATTCTCTACGGTGCTTTGTTCGGCGTGTGCTCGAGCCTGTTGTCGCTGCTGGTTTGCGGGCGTTCGCCCCGTCGCGCCAGAAGGCTCCTACCATGGTCGCTGACTGCCGTGCTCGCCTGCGCTGCGATTCTGACTTGGGGTCATGCCTCGGCCTACTCTTACTACTTGCCGCCGGGGCTCAACGTGCGACTGCTGAAGGCCGCGATTCTCCTTTCCGCCGCGGCACTCATCGCATTTCTTACGGCCCTCCTTCACACGCTGGACCGCAGGCCCTATGGCCGCCGAAGCCAGCTCTTGCTGGTGGTGCTTTCGGTCGCCGTGCTGTACATCATGGTGGAGCGGCGGGCTGCCTTCGAACGCCCTCGAAGAGTGGTTCCGCTGCCCTCGGAAACGCAGTATCGCAACCGCCCGAACCTGTTGGTGGTCGGGCTCGAGGGAGCGACCCTCGAAGCCATTCTGCCGCTGGCTGAGCAGGGCCAGCTACCGTTTTTCGCTCGCCTGCTCGAACGGGGCGCTTCGGCCAGCATCGAGTCTCAGCCTCCGCTCGTAGAGCCCTCGTTATGGACGACAGTGGCCACGGGACGTCACCCCTACAACCACCGCCTGGTCGGTGAAAGGGTCTATCCCGCAGGCATCTTGAGGCCCGGCTCGATGCTGCGCCTGGTGCCTCCCGGCTACCGGTGGTGGGGCTTCTTTAGCGCCAAAGCCCAACCGGTCGATGCCGCTCAGCGCCACCATTCAACCCTGTGGGAAATCCTCAGTCGACTGGACATTCCGGCTGGAGTGGTCGGCTGGCCCGCCTCCCACCCACCACGCCGTCAGCTGGCTTTCGAGTTTTCGGATCGCTACTTCAAGGGCGACTTGCGGCAAGTCAGCACCAGGCCCAACGAGCTGGCCGAACGTGGTGTTCTGTTCAAGGTGGAGGCCACCCAACTCGACCCCGACCTGGTTGAGCAATTGGGTCCCCCTTTGTCGTTTCCGGTGCTTCAGGCCCTGGCCGATGACGTCTGGCGCGAATCACTGACGGACTTTCTGTCGGACCAGCGGACCGAGGTTGAAGCGCTGTTTCTACGCCTCGAGGGGTTGGCCGAGGTCTCCCGGCGTTACTACGGCGGTTTTGCGGCGGTGTCCTTCGATGGGGCTCAGGACCCTGAGCGCCAAGAGGCGGCGCGCCAGCTGACCACCTACTACCGCCACCTCGATCGCTTCCTGGCCCAACTGGCGCAGCGCGGCGCACCCGGCCAGGTGATCGCCATCGTTTCCGCCTATGGCTTTCGCGAACCGCGCGGGTGGCGTCGGCTCACGGCGCTGGCCGCCGACCGGGCCGTGCGGGGCACGGCGGCGGGAGCTCCGGACGGGGTCCTGTTGCTCGCCGGACCCGGGATCGAGGGCGGGCTGCGGTTGCCTCGGGCGCAGTTGGTCGACGTCCTGCCCACGCTGCTCTACGGTCTCGGCCTGCCGATCGCTCGCGACCTCGACGGCCGGGTTCTCACCGCAGCCTTCGAAAGCGGCTTCCTGGCCCGCCACCCGCTGACCTTCGTCCCCTCCTACGAAACGCTCGAACTCGAGGAGGCCGCGCCGCTAGTACCTGAACTCCTTCTGGCGCCAGCGGCCGAAGCGGCCGACACCTAGAGAAACGCCCTCTCGTCTTGGGGTAGAAACATGGCGCTATGCGCAGTGGTGCTGAGCTTAGGTGCTCGCTGCGTCTTTGCCCAGGGGTAGCCGTCTGACCTTGCTGGTCTCGGCCTTCATCCGGCACCCGCCTTCGAAGATCGCCCCCTCCTCGATCACCAGGGCGGGCGTCGCCAGGTCGGCGTAGACCTTGCCGCCAGCGGTCAACTCCACCCGGCTCGAAGCCGTGATGCTGCCCCGCACCACGCCGGAGACGAAGACGCGGCCAACTTGAATGTCACCATCGACCTCGCCCTGCTCCCCAACCACTAGATCGCCCTCCGAGACGACCTTGCCGGTCAGCTTGCCGTCAACCCGAAAGGTGTCTTCGAAGTGCAACTCACCGTTGATATGACTGCCGGCATCCAGAAAACCGTTGAGGTCGCCGCGCGCGCTATCTTTGAACATCGTGTCCCCTTAGCCTTTGAGGTGGTCGAAGAGACGCATCAGCTCCTCCTCGTCATGGAAGTGGAAAACTACTGTACCGCCTTTACCCCGACGCTTGATTTCGACCTTGGCCTGCAAGTGGCGAGTCAAGCGCTCCTGGGCGGCGGCGGTGTCAGGGTCGAGTATGGCCTTCTTACGCCCTGACGGCCTCGGTCCGGCCAGTTCCTCCAGCTTGCGAGCGCTCAGGCCTTCGCGCACCGCTCTGGTGGCCAACCGGGTTGCTTCTTCGACCGGGAGGGTCGCCAGCGGACGCGCCTGACCGGCGGTCAAGCGCCCGTCGCGCAGCATGTCGAGAATTTCAGGTGGCAGCTTGAGTAGCCGCAGGGCATTGGTCACGGCCGAGCGACTCTTGCCGACTCGCTGGCCGATCTGCTCATGGGAGAGGCCGAAACCCTGACCCAGGCTCTGGTAGGCCTCCGCCTCCTCGACGGCATTGAGGTCGGCGCGTTGCAGGTTCTCGACCAGAGCCAACTCGAGCAGATGCTGATCGCCATCGATCTCGCGCACCACGACAGGAACTTCGTTCAGCCCGGCCCGCTGAGCCGCCCGCCACCGGCGTTCCCCGGCGATGATCAAGAACCCTTTGTCAGCCGGCGTCACTACCAGAGGCTGGACGATCCCCTGACTGCGAATGGACTCGGCCAACTCCTCCAGGCCGTCCTCATCAAAGTAGGCCCGGGGCTGGAAGCGGTTGGGCCGCAGTTCGTCTACGGCCAAGGTCCGCAAGCCGGTCGCTTCGACCTCGAGGAGGGCGTCGAGCCCGCGGCCCAAGCCGCGCCGACGGGCCATCAGGCCGCCCTCGACAGGAACTCACGGGCCAACGCCAGATAAGCCTCGGCACCGCGACTCTTGATGTCGTACTGCACGATCGACAGCCCGTGGCTCGGCGCCTCGGCCAACCGGACGTTGCGCGGCACCACGGTCTCGAACACCTTGCCGCCGAAGTGTCGACGGATCTCCGCCGCAACGTCCTGGGCCAAGTTGGTTCTCTCGTCGTACATGGTCAATAGGATACCGGCGATTGCCAGTCGCGGATTGCTCGAACTGCGAATCCGGCCGACAGTGTTGACTAGTTCGCTGACCCCCTCGAGGGCAAAGTACTCACATTGTAGTGGTACCAAGACCCCGTCCGCCGCAGTCAGCGCTCCGACCGTCAGGTGGCCGAGAGACGGCGGGCAGTCCAACAGCACGATGTCGTAGGCGGCTCCGGCGTCGGCCAGTCGACGGCCCAGGACTTGGCGCCATCCGGGCTGGCCGACGAACTCGACCTCAACCCCGACCAGGTCTCGATCAGCCGGCAGGATGTCCAGCTGCGGCAACGAGGTGGGTCGCACCGCGTCCGCGACGGGAGCATCATCGACCAACACGTGGTAGAGGTTCGGCGCGTCAGCCGTGGCGCCCAGGCCGCGGCTCGCGTTGCCTTGGGGGTCGCAATCGACCAGCAGAACGCGGCGCTCGAGAGCGGCAAGAGCGGCCGCCAGATTGATCGCCGTGGTGGTCTTCCCCACCCCACCCTTCTGATTCGCTACCGCTAGCACCGTCATCCTGTCTGTTCCCCGGCTCCTGCTACCCATTCGACGATCTGCCGTTGCGAACTACCCGTCAAGGGCACCCGGCGGGCGCTTACCCAGCCCTTCGGCGGCTCCGGCTCGTCGGCCCCGCTCCACAGCAGCATTCGCTGGCTGACCGCGGCAAGATCGGCCACCACGCCCGGCGGCAGGCGCACAGCGCGCCAAGCAACCACGGCGACCGGTGGAATCTCGAGGGCGCCGCCGACTCTAGCATTGAGGCACCGGACCGACAATTGAGCTCGGCGAGCCGCGGCCGAAAGGAAGGCCCACTTACGCTCCTGGGCCTCGACGAGGGTCACTTTCAGCTCGGGTCGGGCGGCGGCGAGGACAAAGCCCGGGAAGCCGCCGCCGCTACCGACGTCGAGCAGCGACTTGGCCCCCTCCACCAAGGGCAGCGCGGCCAGTGCTTCGCCGTAGTGTCGTTCAACCAGATCCTCGACCGTCCCCGGCCCGACCAGGGAGAGGCGCGGATTCCACCGCCTCAGCTCCTGATAGTGAAGCCACAACGCCACGCTCGCCTGATCGTCCAACGCCTCAGGCGTGCAGCGCGCTATTCGACCAAGAAACTCGCCCTGTTCGAAGTCTGGCAATGTCGCGCCCATGAGGCGGGGCATCCTAGCAGCGTGAGCCGCTGCAGCCGGGCTCGCGACGCCATCCCGCACCCCAAGGCGGCAGGGTTTCACGTGAAACGCTACTGTTCGCGGGCCCCCGGCGGACCGGAGCAGCCCTGTTTCACGTGAAACGTCGCGGTTCTGGGCTGGCTGACCCCACCTAGGCCGGCTGATCCGGCTCGGCCTGAGCCACTCGCACGCGCTTGAGGAAGCCCTGGCCGACGCTCTCAGTCTCGATGTCCGACACCTCGGCCAACGCCATGTGGATCAGTCGGCGCTCGTCCGGCGCCATCGGCTCGAGGAGCCAGGAGCGTCCGCCGGTGCGAACGCGGTCGGCGGCCTTTTGCGCCAACCGTTCGAGTCGCTCGCCGCGCGCCGCGTGGAAGTCGTCGCAGTCGATGTGGCAGCGCATCGGCTTGCCCAGGCGGCCGAAGAGCAGCCGCGGCAGGAGGTGCTGCATGGCCAACAGGGCGCGGCCGCCTCGGGCCGCCAACCGTGAACTGTCCGGCCCCTCCAGTTCTATTTCGAGTCCGTCGTCGCCCGACTCGACCCGCGCCACCTGCACCCGCAACGACGCCAGGAAGGCCAGTTCGTCGATCGCTTCGGCGACGGCTTCTCGAAGTTCCTGGTCGCTAATTTCCGGTGCGCTCGACCCGCCGGCCGGTGTCGCCGCCTCGGGGTCTGCATCGCGCCCTGATACCGCTTCAACCGCCACCGCCTCTGTTGCTGTCGGATCCGCTTCAGTTGTCTCTGCGGCCGGACCGTCGGCTGGGGTTGCCTTGCCCTCCTCGGCGGCAAGGACATCCGCCGCGGGCTCGGAGCGCGGTTCGGCTTCCGCCACCTCCGTTGCGGTCGCCAAGGCGCTCACGTCCGGCTCTGCTGCAGCCTCCACCTCGGGCTCTGCTTCGGGCGCGGGCCCCTCCGGCTCCTGCGTGACCGCGGCCAAGGCGGGGTGCGCCGCCGGCTCCTCGCCGCCAGCGGGCTCGAAAGGCACCTCCGTCGACTTGCCCGCCGGTACTGCCTCTACCGGCTCGAGTGCCGCCGGGGCTGGGCTTTCCTCTGTTTTCGCTGGAGCCTGCTCGCTGGGTTCTGCCGCAGCGTCCGCCCGCAGCGGCGTGTCGGGATCGACCTCGATCACTACGCCCCGCGGCGCCTTGATGAAGCCTTGCTTCTTTTCTATAACCTTGTAGTCAACGGCGTCGGGGTCGGCCGAGTGGTGCCGTGCCGCTGCCAGAAGTGCCTGGGTCAGGGTGGGGGCTGAGAAGAAACGTCGTTTCAGAGACATTGGGCCTTACTCCCCGGCGTTGGCCTTGGCGGCCCGCCAGCGTTGGTAGCCATACTGTTGCGCGATGGCCAGGATGTTATTGGTCAACCAATAGAGCACCATCCCGGCCGGGAAGCCGAGGAAGAGCACCGTGAACATGATCGGCATCAACATGAAAAGCTTGCGTTGCATCGGATCCGCCTGGCTGGGCGTCATCTTCTGCTGGATGAACATGCTGGCGCCCATCACCAGGGGCAGGACGTAGAACGGGTCCTTCGCCGACAGGTCGGAAATCCAGAGCCATTCCGAATGGCGCAACTCGACGGCCGCCGACAGCAGCCGGTAGAAGGCAAAGAGCACCGGCATCTGCAGCAACATGGGCAAACACCCGGCGGCAGGGTTGACGCCCTCCGTCTTGTAGAGGGCCATGATCTCCTGGTTCTGCTTGGCCGAGGCCTCGGAGTTGGGCCGCCCCTTCTTGTCCTTCAGTTTGCCCCGGTATTTGGCCTTGATGGCCTGCATCTTGGGGTTGAGCTGTTGCATCTTCTGCATCGACGAAATGCTCTTGTGGTTGAGCGGAAAGAGCACGACGCGCAGGGCAACGGTGAGCAGAATGATCGCCCAGCCAAAGTTGCCGACGATGTTGTCGTGAATCCAGCGTAGCGCCACCAGTAGCGGGCGCGCTATGAGGCCGAAAATCCCCAGGTCCACGGTGCGCTCGAGCCCGCCCGGCAGGGCGGAAAGCCGGTCGAAGCGTTTCGACCCCAGGTAGGCATCGAACGTCAGGCGCTGATCTGCCGGCGCCAGCAGGAGCCTCAGCTCGACCCCCAAGTTCTCGTCAGCGGCGGCGAGCTCCAGCGGCCGCGGCCGGAATGTCGTCACTCCGGTTTCGTCCGTGGTGAACAACATCGGCTCGATCGACACCTCCCGCAACCCCTCGCGGGGCAAGACGGACGAGAGAAAGAACTGGTCCTGCAGCGCCACCCACGACAGCCCGGTGGCTGAGATCAACTCGCGCTGCTTGGCCTTCGTGGCCTCGACGGTCTCGATATCGTCACCTAGAGCGTAGATCGCGGCGCGTCGAGCAAAGCGCGTGTCCTCTTCCTCGCCGGGGTTGCGCAGCCCGGGCCCAACCATCAACTGCCAGTCACCGCTCGCTTCGACCTCGACCTCGAGGATTCCGTCACTGTTGAGGCTCACGCTCTTCGTTGCCGCCCCCGCCGCCCCGCGATAGGTGAAGCGCGCGCCGTTGGTCCGCCGTTCGACGGCGAACAAGGCCTGGTTGAGCGCGGCCGCCGAGCCGTCCCGGTTGATCAAGCTGAAGGGATAGGGCTCGCCGTTACGCCGCCGCACCAGATCGACCGGCCCGCCATCGGTGGCAGGGTGGTTCTTGAGTTCGAACGAAACCAGTTGGGCGCCTCGATTGCTCCAGACCGCCCGCGAATGTTCGTCCTCGAGCACCACGCTCTCTTCGCTCGTGGCCTCGATCGGTGGCTCAGCGGTGGCCTCGGTCGTCGCAGGGCTCGAGCCGCTCGGTGCTTCGTCGAATACTCGGGCCTCAGCGGGCTCCGGTTGCAGCGCAGTGGTCGAGTCGACACGCTCTTCGACCGGCGCTCCGACCGGCGCCGGCTGGGCGGGCTCCGGCGGGGGAAAGAACTTCTGCCACAGGAGCAGAACAGCCATCGACAGCAGCGCTGCGATCAGCAGTCTTCGTGTTTCCATCTATCGCGTATCCATCAATCGGGTCTCCTCTTCCCGCCCCTAAGGCAGGTCGATACCTCCGGGGTGAAAAGGATTGCACCGCACGATGCGCCCCAGCGCTTTGGCCCCGCCGCGCCATGGTCCGTGCTTGAGCACCGCCAGACGGGCGTACTCCGAGCAGGTCGGGGTGAAACGGCAAGCCTGGGGCAAGAGCGGCGACAACCAGCGCTTGTAAAGCGCCAGCAACCAGACCAGGGCGCGGGTCAGGACGCCGCGCGATCGCGCGGCAGCCAAGTCGCGAGCAATCGCGTCAGCTCCTTCTCGAGAGCCCTGAACTCTGCCTGGCCCGCCTTCGGCTTCAGGTGGGCCATCAGATCCATCGAAGGCAGCTGCGTTCGCTCGCTCCATCGCCGGTAGATTTCTCGTAGTCGTCGCTTGACGCGATGTCGTACGACCGAGTTGCCAACCTTGCGGCTGACGGTAATCCCGAGACGCGGGTGCCCCAGCTGGTTCTCCGTCGCGTAGAGGATCATCAACTCCCCGTGGCGACGGCGGCCTTCGCGGTAACACCTCTGGTACTCGGTCCGGCGCCGTATCCGCTCCCGCTTGGGGAACGACTCGTCACGGCGCGCGGCGGCCGGTCGGCCGATCATCGACTAAGCCGAAAGGCGCTTGCGACCCTTCCGACGCCGACGCTTGAGGATCGCTTGACCCTGACGGGTGCGCATGCGAGCGCGAAAACCGTGCTTCTTGGCGCGGCGGCGGTTGTTAGGCTGAAACGTACGTTTCACGACGTGGGTGTCCTATATGAAAGTCAGCTCTGCTAGCGGATACGCTGTGGTTGGTGTCGCGCGAGCCGAAGTCCGCCGCACGAACTGAGCAAACTATCGTGAACATTGGGCTTTCGTCAAGCGTGGCGCGCGCCGGGTTGCGCGGGCCACCAGGCCGCGGTCTCGCGACTCAACCTTCCGAGGACTGGACCGTCCGCCGCGAGCCTGGCTCCAACGGAGATCCGACGGTACAATCGCGCCGCGAACGAAGGGGTTTTGTGCCGGAAAACCACACAATTAAACATGCGAATGGCGTGACGACAATTCGCTTGACCCGCAAGCTCAGCCTTGACGACGTGCTCCAGGTGCTCGACGAGGTGGCTCGGACGGAGACCTCCAATCGACGCCTCTGGGACGTCACGGGGCAAGTCGATCTAAGCACCCAAGAGCTCAAGCAGATCGCCGCCCGGGCAAGAGCGCTCTGGCCTGGAGCGGCTCGCGTTGCTTATGTCGCCGCCGACCCCCTGAGTTTCGGCCTCCTGAGGATGTTCGAGGTTTTTCAAGAACAATCCGAGGTTTCTCAACAACAGGAAGAGTACTCGACCAAGGTGTTTCGCGAGCCAGGCGCGGCCCGCGCCTGGCTCGAGGCGTGGGTGGAGTGAGAGGGTCTGCCGGAGACAAGCGCCGGATGGCAGGGGCGGTCGGAGCGGCACGCACCGCCAGCGCTCAGGGAAGAGTGCCGATTGCCCTGGGTCTTCGTTCGTCTCGAGCAGGAGAACTACCAGACCCAGGTCTTCCGCTCCGAGGAAGACGCCCGCGCCTGGCTTCTTGCCTGGGATGGCTAACGCGAGAAGGGAAACTCCGCCGGTCGGGGTTCTGGGCTCGCCGAGGTCTATCGTTCGGCGGACGAGGCTCGGGATTGGCTTCGCGCACAGGACAGCTGGGGGCGCCCGGGCCTCTTGACTGACGAACGCTGGATGTCCGAGGCGCTGAGTGAGGCCCGTGCCGCCGCCGCTCTCGGCGACGTGCCGATCGGCGCGGTCGTGGTCCGCGGTGGCGACATCATCGGTCGCGGACACAACCGCCGCGAGGTCGATGGCGACCCGTTGGCTCACGCCGAACTACTGGCTCTGGGCCTGGCGGCGCAAGCCACCGACGGCTGGCGACTTCTCGACTCGACCCTCTACGTAACTCTCGAACCGTGCGCGATGTGCGCCGGGGCACTAGTCAACAGCAGGGTGACTCGACTAGTCTACGGCGCTGCCGACCCCAAGGCGGGCTTTTGCGGCAGTCTCGGAGACCTCACACGAGATCCGAGGCTAAACCACCGCCTCGAGGTTAGGAGCGGGGTGTTGGAACAAGAGTGCGGCGACTTGCTACGCTCGTTCTTTAGCACCTTGCGTAGTAAGTAGCTCCTGCAGCAAGCAGTTCATTGCCAGATCCACGGAGAGGTGACCGAGTGGCCGAAGGTGCACGACTGGAAATCGTGTGTAGGGGCAACTCTACCGAGGGTTCGAATCCCTCCCTCTCCGCCATTCTGATCGCAAGTTCGAAGCCGAGAATCCGCGAGTTTCGTTGATGGTGTCGAAGTCGCGAGGAGGGGTTCGAACCCTCTAGCGATGAGCGCTTGCGCGAAGAGCACAAGAAAACAGCTCGCTTTTCGTTTTGCGCGAGCAAAACGAATCCCTCCCTCTCTGCCATTCTGATCGCAAGCTGGCAGGGGTTGGATTGGCCCTCGCCTCGAGGCCCCTCGGCCCGGCTTACCGCCGACCCTGACGGGTGCTCCCACATTGCCGGTCACTCCGTGTACAATCCTCGCCCTCACGGAATACCGTGAGGCCCCGACCTGCTGGAGAGGTGCCGGAGTGGTCGAACGGGGCGGTCTCGAAAACCGTTGATCGCGCAAGCGATCCCAGGGTTCGAATCCCTGCCTCTCCGCCATCCAACCGACCTCGCCAACGGTGGGCTCGTTGCGGACGGCAGGCGTAAAGGGTAAACATAAACCTTTTGCTTTGCCGGTTGCTATTCCGTCGACTTGGCCGGAATGCGCCTCGTCAATCGCGGCGGCTCGCAGCGCCATGTTCTCGACGCCCCTCGGCTCACTCCCGGCCGCTGGGGCTCCGTCCGCCTAAGACTCGTTCGCGGCGGTTTGCATGCCACCGTCGGGCGGCATAGCATCGTCCTGCTCAGGGGCGGACGAAGGGTTCGGGCCCTGTGCATTGGCCGGGTACCGAACCTCGTCAGGCCCGGAAGGGAGCAGCGATAAGGAACATCGGTCGAGTGCCGCAGTTTCGCCTGAACCCTTCGTCCGCCCCTGTGACTCCGACACCATGACCTACCAAGTTCTCGCCCGCAAATGGCGACCGAGGGACTTCGATTCCGTGGTCGGTCAGGAGCCCATCGTCACCGCGTTGCGCAATGCGCTGCGCGAGGACCGCATCGCCGCGGCCTATCTGTTCTCGGGTATTCGGGGGGTCGGCAAGACGAGCGTCGCGCGAATCTTGGCCAAGGCGCTCAACTGCGAGCGCGGCCCGGAAAACGGACCCTGCAACGAGTGTGACCTCTGCGTTTCGGTCGATTCCGGGTCGAACCTGGACGTCCTCGAAATCGACGCCGCCACCCACTCCAAGGTAGAGCAGGTTCGGGAGCTGACCGAGAACCTCAAGTACAAGCCGGTGCGGGGGCGCTACAAGGTGGTCGTGCTGGATGAGGTCCACCGGCTTTCGCGCCAGGCCTTCGACGCCTTACTCAAGATTGTCGAGGAGCCGCCCCCACACCTGGTCTTCATCTTCGCCACGACGGAACTCGAGTCGGTGCCCGCCACGATTCTCTCGCGCTGTCAGGAATTCAATTTTCGCCGGGTGCCGCGACAGGCCCTGGTCGACCACCTTGCGCGCCTGGCCGAGGCCGAAAGCATCATCGTCGGCGACAAGGCCCTGAGGTTGGTCGCGCGCACCGCCGACGGCAGCGTGCGCGACGCGGTGGCTCTTCTCGATCAACTCGCGACCTACGGTTCCGGCACCATAGCCAATGACGAGGCGGGCCGGATTCTAGGTGGCGTAGATGCGGCGCTTCACCAGCGTGTACTGGCCGCGATGATCGATGGCGACCAAGCGACCCTTGTCGCCACCGTGCGCGAAGTCGAAGACCAAGGTTGGGACCCGCGGCACGTCTTCGGCGAGTTTCTCTCGTACGGTCGTGACGCGCTTCACCTCGCTCTCGGCGGCAAGGTCGAGGATGTCGAGCTGCCCGACGACGACGCCCGGTCGGTGAGCGAACTGGCCCAGCGCGCAGGCTACGAGAACCTGCTTCGCTTGCTCCACCAGTTACTGGCCAGCGAGGAAGCCGTGCGGCGCAGCGAAGCCTCTTTGCTGGCTCTCGAGGTTGCCTGGCTGCGGGGGGCGGAGCTGCCCCGGCTCACCCAGATCGAAACCCTTCTCGGTGGTGCGAGGCTGCCAGAGGGCGGGACACCAACTCAGGGCACGCCACCCACCTCCGAGGCCCCCCCTAACCCCAAGACTCCGCCGGCCCAGGAGGCTGCGGCGAACGGCGCGCCTCTTACGGAACCGCCTGGCCCAGAGCCGCCCCCGGCTGAGGCGAGAACGGCTCAGACCTCCCCACCGCCAGAGCCTCTGGCGTCACAGCCGGAGGTTGCCTCGGACCCTCCTGCGGCCCGGGTCGAGGAGCCCGCGCCGAGTTCCGACCTGCGAGGGGTCGAAGGTTTTCTGGCGTTGATCCGTCAGCGGCGCCAAGTGGTGGCCGCACACCTGGCCGACGTCGAGAGTCTCGACTTCGCCGACGGGTGTCTGACGGTCCGCACCGCCCCGGGAGACACCTGGCTCGATCTCGCCCTGCGCCGAGATGCCAACCGTGAGGCCTTCGAAGCCTGTCTTGAAGGCGCCTTCGGCGCTGGTAATCGGTGGCGCGTGGTGCCTGCCGTGGCCAACGCCGGGACCTCGACTGCCGCGGCCACGCCAGCCGCAGCTATTGCCGCAGCCACTCCTACCAACGAGCCGGCCTCGGACCCCGAGGGTTCAACCGATGCGCTGCTCGATCATCCGCGGGTGCAGAAGGCCCTCGATGTCTTCGGCGGCACCGCCGAGGCGATCGATGACGCCGGCTCGTGACTCTCAACACCCTTACCCGGAGCTCTTCAAATGAACGTCCGCAAACTGATGCAGCAAGCCCAGAAGATGCAAGAACAGATGCAGCGCGACCTCGGCGAACTCGAGGTCAGTGCCAGCGTCGGCGGCGGCATGGTCCAGACGAAAATGAACGGCCACAAGCAACTCCTCGACGTCACCATTGACCCCGAGGCGATAGACGCTGAAGACCTGTCGATTCTGGAAGACCTCGTCCTCGCTGCCGTCAACGAGGCCTCGCGCCAGGTCGATGACGCCATGCAAGAGAAGATGGGCGGCATGGCGGGCGCCTTGGGTAGCGGCATGCCTGGCCTCTAGACAGCGATGAGCAACACTCCCGAGCCCATGAGCCGCCTGGTTGCCGAGCTGGCGCGCTTGCCCGGCATCGGCGGCAAGACCGCCGCGCGACTTGCGCATCACATTCTGAAGGCGCCTTTGGCCGAGGCTCGCGCCCTGGCCGAGGCTATTGGTTCGGTAAAGGAAAACCTTTTTCATTGCTCGAACTGCGGTGCCATCACGGACTGTGATCCGTGCAAATACTGCAGCGACCCGCAGCGCGACCGCGCCCGCCTCTGCGTGGTTGAAGAGCCGTTCAACATCGAGCCGCTGGAACGTACGGGCGAGTTCAGGGGCTTGTACCACGTCCTGATGGGGGCCCTGTCGCCGCAACGCGGGGTCGGCCCAGCGCAACTGGAGATCGACAGCCTGATGAGCCGCCTGGACGAGGTGGCGGAAGTCATTATCGCCACCAACCCGAACGTGGACGGCGAAGCGACGGCCCTCTACATCAGTCGCCTCGTCAAACCGCTTGACATCAAAGTGACCCGACTTGCCTTTGGCATGCCGGTCGGCGGTGATATCGAGTACACCGACGAAGTTACGTTGGCCCGCTCGTTGGCCGGACGGCAAGACCTGTAGCCTGGCCCGGAGGCGGATGGCCGTGGACTCTCCTCCTTCCCTGCGTCGCGGTGATCTCCTTCCCCGCCTGGTGACCGCGGTCCCCGGACCGCGTGCTTTGGCCTTGGCGCGCCGGGCGCGTCGGGTCGAGACCGCGGGCCTGGCACCGCCGTTCGAGGGCAAGGACTTGGTTATTTGGTCTGCCGCGCGCGGGACCAACGTGTTGGACGTCGACGGCAACCGCTTCCTCGACTTCACCTCGGGTTTCGGCGTTGCCGCGGTCGGGCACCGCCATCCCGCTGTGACCGCGGCGGTGGCGCGCCAGGCCGGCCGCCTGATCCACGGCTTGGGCGACGCTCAGGGACACGCCTTGCGGATCGAGCTCGCTGGGCACCTCGCACGCAGGGCTCCGGTCAGAGAGGCGCGCGTGGCCTTCGCCGTCTCGGGCTCGGATGCCGTTGAGCTGGCGGTGAAGACGGCGCTACTTGCCACCGGCCGCCATCGCGTGTTGGCCTTTACCCCGGCCTACCACGGCCTCACCCTGGGGGCCCTGACGCTCGGTTCGCGACAACGCTTTCGGGCGGTGGCGCAACGCCATCTCCATCGCCAGGTCGACCGCGTGCCGTTCGGTGCACCGGCCGAGTTGTTGGAGCGTTCGCTCGCCGGAGGTGCGACCGCGGCCGTAGTGGTCGAGCCGATCGTCGGTCGCGAGGGCGTTCTAGTTCCGTCCGCCGGCTGGCTCGCGGGACTGGCTGGGCTCTGCCGGCAGCACGGGGCGCTGCTGGTGGTCGATGAGATCTTCACCGGTTTCGGTCGCACGGGCAGTTGGTTCGCGGCCCAGGAAGACGGCATCAAGCCCGATTTGCTTTGCTGTGGCAAGGCGCTCGGTGGCGGCCTGCCGATCGCGGCCGTCGTCGGGCGGGCCGAGCTCATGGCGGCCTGGGACGAACCGGGGGAGGCTCGGCACACTGCGACCTTCGTCGCCCAGCCCTTGGCTTGCGCTGCCGCCCTGGCCACCCTCGAGGTTCTCTCCAAGGAGCGCTTGGTGGCCCGGAGTAGAAGACTGGGCCGGCAGATTCGGTCTGCGGTGGCCGATTGGCCCAAGCGGCTGCCGGAAGTCGCCGCCGTTCGGGGCCGCGGGGCCTTGTGGGGAATCGAATGGCGGACCTCCGCGGCCGCCAGCGCCTTCGTCCACCGAGCTCGCGACAGGGGTGTGCTCCTGCTTTCGGGTGGCGAAGACGGCCGCGTGGTTCAGCTACTGCCACCGTTGACGACCACCGACCGCCAGCTCGACCATGCGCTCGAGGCGCTGCTTGCCGCCGGCCCTCAATGACCTTCGTGAGTGAGCTTTCTCATAGGCCGACGGTTGTCCTAAGCTGAGAATCTAGTGTTGATGGGGATTTCGGAACAGCTGCGCGGCTTTGAGGCCTTTTCGCACTTCGATGGCGAGATGCGAGACCGCCTCGCTGCTTGCGCCTGGCGCCAGGCTTTTGATCCCGGCGCCTATGTTTTTCGCCAGGGTGATCCCTCGCGCGAGCCGTTCGCGCTCTTCAGTGGCTCGATCGAGCTGCGCATCGCTTCACCGATGGGTGAGTTCGTCCTCGGTGCGCTTGCTCCAGGCCATTTGTTCGGCGAGGCGAACTGCATCGACCACCTCGGGCGGAGCAGCGATGCCGTGTGCCGTGAGACCTGCGAGGTTGTTCTTTTCGACGCCGACCGCCTGGCGGCGATGTCCGATAATGACTCCAGCTTCGAGCTCGCCCTCTTGTGGTCCTTCTGGCACAGCCTGGCCCGCAAGCTGCGCCGGGCCAATTCTCAGCTCGACACCTTCTTCTCGGATCGCGGTACGCCGTCCCCTCCGCTCGACGTGCCCGCCAAACCGCACCATAGCGACAAGGCGCTTGACCTGTCGGCTCGCCGCGCCGTCTTTCTCGAGCAGCGCCTGTCGCCGATGGAAATTCACTTCCTCGCATCGCTGTCGGCCGAGGAGCGTTTCTTGAGCGGCGAGACAATCTTTCGAGAGAACGACGCGGGCGACAAGATGTACATCGTGCTCGAAGGGCGAGTGATGATCAGCAAGAGTATTCCTGGAGCCGGAGAGGAAGCGCTGGCTTTTCTCGAGCGCGGCGACTACTTCGGCGAAATGGCCCTGATCGACGACGAGACGCGCTCCGCTTCAGCCAAAGCCCACGAGCCCGACGGTTGCGTGGTGCTCTCCATTGCTCGCGAAGTGGTCGAGGGGTTGCTCAACATAGACAGCGTCGCTTCGACGCGCTTGCTGAGCATTCTCTGTGCCTTGGGCGCCAGCCGGCTACGCGCCATCGACCAGAAAATCGTCGGCTGGTATGTGCTCGCGCAGCGTACTGCCAGCCCGAGCGCCGACCACGCGGGCTAGCCCTCCGGGGGCGGGCCGAGAGCGCGGCGCCAGCTGGGGTTGCGGGGCGAGCCGGACCTCTCGACGAACTACGTCTTGTCGGTCGTCTTACCTATCGTCTTGCCGATCGCCTTGCCGACCAAGGACGACGTCGCGAGGTTCTCCATCTGTTTCACCGAGAACCAGCCCGCGGGTGACGCCTCTGCCGAGCCCGCCGGCTGCCAGTCGGCTTCGCGCAACTCGATGTCGAATCGTCGGTGGGTGATGGTGTGACGCACCCGACCGCGCGCGGGGCCCACGACCCAGTCGCCGCCATACTTGCCGCCCAGTTCCCCTGCTGCGCCTTCGCCCTCGACCCAAGGTAACTCCCAGAAGCCTGCCAGCCGTTTGGCGTTCGCTGCCCGCTGGAAGAGGAGATAGCGCGTGTCTCGGGCGACCAGGAAGACTCGTCGCTTGACGTTCTCGCTCGCCCGCCGGCGGCGAGGCGGCGGATAGCGCTCGGGCTCACCGGTCGCGAAACCGGCGCACCACGCGTTGACCGGACAGGCCGCGCAGTTCGGCGATTGTGGTTTGCATAAGGTTGCTCCAAGCTCCATCAAGGCTTGGTTCGAATCGCCGGCGCGACCCGCGACCAAGAGATCCTGTGCCACTTGCAGAAGAACTCGGCGCGTGGCGGCCCGCTTCGGATCCTCAGCACTGGCCAGAAGGCGAGACAGCGCCCGTTCGACATTGCCGTCGAGCACCGCCACCTGCTCTCCTCCCGCGATCGAACTGATCGCGGCGGCCGTGTACTCACCAATGCCCGGCAGGCGTCGCCATTCTTCGGCCGTCTGGGGCCAAGCACCTGCCCCCTCGACCTGGCGCGCCGCGGCGTGGAGTTGTCGCGCCCGGCGGTAGTAGCCCAGCCCCGACCACGCAGCGAGCACATCGTCCTCCTCCGCGGCCGCCAAGGTGGCGACATCCGGAAAGCGGGCCAAGAAGGCCTCGTAGTAGCCGAGAACCGTGTCGACCTGGGTTTGTTGCAGCATGATCTCGGAGACCCAGATCGAGTACGGATCGCCGAGTCGCCGCCAGGGAAGGTCACGGCGCTCGCTCATGTACCAAGCGAGAAGCGCTTGTGCCGCTGCCTTTTTCGCTCCCGGGCCCGCCAACATGGCGGCAGCGTATCTCAGCCCAAACTCGGTCTCGAACCGTGCCGTGGTCCTCGCTCGCAGCGGCATTCAAGACATAAAAAATAGCGGCCCGTGAGGGCCGCTATTAGTCGCGTCTTGCTCTAAGTGCTGCTGATGTTTCGTGATAAACAAAGCAAGCAAGGGGGGAGGCTCCGGCGCTGCGGGGGGTGTTGCGGGGTGTGTTGCGGATTAAGACGGGACGAAACGGTCTGTTGGACTATCTCGCTGTTTGGTGGACTCAGGTAGAGGAACCTCCCCGGTATCCTTCCTTACTTGGTCAAATTTATAAGCAATCGGCGTGCCAGATTCTCGAAAAATGCCCTTCTGGGCCTCAAAAACCGGCCAATCCTTATAACAAGAGACCGCCAAGGCGCGTATTAGTCACATGAAGAAACTCCTTTTCGTCATTGTGCTCCTCGTGGGCCTCGCAGTCGCGATCGCCGTCGCCACGGTATATTTCTCCGGCGGGTCCAATGTTGGGCTCGCCGGGGCCTCGATCCTGCGCCTGACCCTCGATCAGCCGCTGGCTGACTACAATCCCGCCCCGCAAGTGCCATTCTTTGGTCGCCGGGCCGGCACCGACCTGATCGACGTCTATCGCGCCCTGCGCGGGGCGCGCACCGACCCCGACGTGCTCGGTTTGGCCGTGTACATCCGCCGTACGGCTTTCGGGTTGGCTCAGGCCGAGGAGCTCCGGCGTCAGTTTGAGGCTTTGGCGGACGCCGGCAAGTCAGTGGAGTGCTACCTCGAAACCGCCGGTGAGGGCAGCAACGGCACGCTGGCCTACTACGTCGCCTCCGCCTGCCCGAAGATTTCCCTGGCTCCGGCGGGTGAACTGAATGTCGTTGGCCTATTCGCCGACAGCACCTTCCTGCGTGGAGCTCTCGACAAGCTCAAGATCGAGCCTGAGTTTGAAAGCGTAGGAACGTACAAGAGCGCGGGTGAAACATACACGGAGTACGAGCATTCAGCGCCAGCGCGCGAGGCCTTGTCCTCATTATTGGACGACTTCTACTCGCGCCTGGCCGGCGACATCGCCGTGGGCCGCCAGCTCGACGAGGCGCAAGTTCGGCGACTTATAGATCGAGCCCCCTATTCGGCCGGCGAGGCCCTCGAACTCGCCCTGGTCGATCAGCTCGCATACCCCGATCAGTTCGAGGCCTCGCTGCGCGAGTCCCTCGGTGACGACTGGACATGGGTTGAAGTCGAGGACTACACACCTCCAGGGCTCGACCTCGGACGCACCAAGATCGCGATCGCTTTTGCCCAAGGAACCATCGTTCGCGGCCGCAGCGGAGTCGACCCCTGGAGCCAGGAACGCTACATCGGTTCCGACGGCTTCGGCGCGGTGCTCGAAGAGCTGATCGAGGATGACTCGATTGCCGCCGTCATCCTGCGGGTGGATAGCCCGGGCGGCTCGGCCCAGGCCTCGGATCTTCTGCTGCGTCAGGTCGAGCGTCTCGCTGAAGTCAAACCGGTGGTGGTCTCGATGTCGAGCCTCGCCGCGTCGGGTGGCTACTACATCTCAGCCAGGGCGCAGCACATCGTGGCGGAGTCGACAACGATTACGGGCTCAATCGGCGTTATCGCGGGGCGCTTTGTCACCGGTCGTTTCCAAGAGGAGCTTCTCGGCGTCTCTCACGACACCATCAAGCGTGGCGCCAACGCGGACTACTTTTCCTCGCTCGAACCGTTCAACCCCGCCCAGCGCGAGCGCTTCGGCACCATGATGTCGGCGGTATACGAGACCTTCCTCGAGCATGTTGCGGCGGGTCGCGCCATGGAGCGCTCTGCGGTCGAGGCGGTAGCGCAAGGGCGGGTCTGGACCGGTCAAAGCGCTCTCGGCCTGGGCCTAGTCGACGAGGTCGGCGGTCTCGAGGTCGCGCACCGCGCGGCCGCCGTGGCGGCTGACCTCGAGCTCGAAGCGACGCGCCTGGTCCTCTACCCCAGGCCGCCGTCGCTCCTGGACTACTTCAGCGCGGGTGGTGGCGGCGGCCTTCTTGCCCAGTGGCTGCGCAGTCAGTTGACGCTCGACTTGGAGGCCCCGGCCGAGCTCGAGGTCGCACCGGAGACGGTGCGCTTGCGGCGGCCGTTCTGAGGGGTTTTCTTTCAGCGTTTTTTCTCCCGGCCGGGCTTGACGCCTGTGCTAACATCCGCTTCCCTCGCGGGACGATACTTCTCGAATCTCGACACGAGATTGCATTCAACATGTTTTCCACAGCTTGTGGAAATGTGGTTTAGGCATGGATCAAGCGCTCTGGCAACGACTCCGAAACCATCTCCAACGCGAGCTAGATCCGGAAGAGTTTACGACTTGGTTCCGGCCGCTCAAGGTACAGGACGAGGGTCCCGACAGCCTGACTCTGTCCGCTCCCAGCGAGCGCTTTCTCCACACGCTCGAGCAGAGTTACCGCCCCGCGGTCGATCGTGCCATCAGTGAGCTCAAGGGGTCTGCCTTCCGCGTTCTCTTCGCCGTCGATGACGCGCCGGCAGCGCCCCGACGTAACGTCGTGGGTGAGGTGTTCAATCGGCGCTACACCTTCAAGAGCTTTGTTGTCGGCAACTCCAATCAGTTCGCTCACGCTGCGGCCAAATCGATCTCCGATCGCCCGGCGGAGAGCTACAACCCGCTCTTTCTGTACGCCGGTGTCGGACTGGGCAAGACCCATCTGCTCCACGCGATCGGCCACAAGATCGCCAAGAAGCACCCACACCTGCAGGTCATGTATCTCCCGGCCGAACAGTTCGTCAATGAGTTGATCAGTTCGCTGCGCTTCAACCGCATGCCCGAATTCCGCGAGCGCTACCGCTCGATCGACGTCTTGATGGTCGACGACATTCAGTTCCTCGCCGGCAAGGAGCGCACCCAGGAGGAGTTTTTCCACACCTTTAATACGCTCTATACCCGTCAGAAGCAGATCATCCTCTCCTCCGACTCGTCGCCGCGAGACATTCAGGATCTCGAAGAGCGCTTGCGGAGTCGTTTCGAGTGGGGTTTGATCGCCGACATTCAGCCGCCTGATCTCGAGACCAAGATCGCCATTCTCCGGCGTAAGGCCGACCAGGAAAAAGTCTCACTGCCCGACGAGGTTGCGCTTTTTATCGCCTCTGAGGTCAAGTCGAATATTCGCGAACTGGAAGGCCGGCTTAATCGCGTCATCGCCTTTGCGTCCTTGACCGCTAAGCCGATCACTCTAGAACTGACCAAAGAGACGCTCAAGGACATCCTGGCGGACGGTAACCGCCGTGTGCTCGCCTCTGAGATCACCAAGCACGTGGCCCGCCACTACGGCCTCAAGGTGAGCGAGATCAAGAGCAAGAACAACTCGCGCCAGATCGCCTTTCCACGGCAGGTGGCGATGTATCTGTGTAAGCAGTTGACCGACTTGTCCTACCCCGAGATCGGCAAGCAGTTCAACGACAAGCACCATTCGACGGTGATGTACTCGGTCGAGAAGGTCGAGAAGATGCGGGCCGACGACGCCGATCTCGATCGGGCGATCAAGGGCTGGTTGCAGCACTTCGCCTAGCGGAAGATCTTCGCCTGGCCGGTCGCTAGATCGACTATTCGGGCTGTGCCGTCGGCGCAACCGACAGCAGCCTTGCCGCTCGTCTCGGTGTACTTGAGCTTGACCGGCCGGCAGTCGATTGTCGCCACCAACGTTCCGGCCCCATCACCGGTCCACTGGCTAATCTCGCGATCCAGAGAGCCGGTCAGCATTGCCCTGGAGCGCGCGGCAAACGCGCCACAGGTGATAGCCGCCTGGCGCGGCTCCTGCCGCGGTGCGCCAGACCGCCACCTCGACCCCCGCTGCGCTCGCCGTATACTCGCCGTCCGGGCTCAACGCGAGTTGCGACTAGCCACCAAGAAGCTGCGGATCTTCCGGTGGAACAAATGAGGAGAACTCGAGAGTTGCCGAGGAGCCTTGTTTTTCCGCTCTCCCTACACGCTTTTAGACAGGGCGTTTCCTCAATCTGAGGAGACTCAATTACCGCCTTTGAAGTCGCCAGTTACGAACCGTTTCCGCAGTCTCCACAGGCTCTACTACTACTACGGCTATGCTATATTCTCCGTTCTTCAGACTACCTAGAAGGTCCTATGGAAATCCGTCTAAAACGCAGTGACTTCCTGTCCGAACTGGGCCCGATGCAGGGCATCGTCGAACGACGAACGACCATTCCGGTGCTATCGCACATCCTGCTTCGAGCAGAGAATGACCGCCTCGCGATGGCAGCAACAGATCTTGATGTCTCGCTGACCTCGTGGGTGGATGCCGAGATCAGTGCACCTGGCGGCATCGCAGTTCAAGCCAAGAAGTTCATCGAGATCATCAGGGCCGTCGTCGCCGAAGACGTGAAGTTGACACTCGAGGACGAAAGACGGCTGACCATCGAGGCAGGGCGTTCAAGGTTCACGATCAACGGTCTGTCACCAGAAGATTTTCCGACGCTGCCGCAGGTCGAATCGGATAGTGCTCAGAAGGTGGCGTTCAACCAAGTCAAGAGCATGATCTCCAAGGTGCTCTTTGCCGTCTCGACCGAGGAGTCACGTTTTCAGCTCAACGGCGCGCTTTTCAAGGTCAAAGACGGAGGGTTGGAGATGGTGGCCACCGACGGTCACCGCCTAGCGCTGGTCGAGAACGAGCTTGCCGGCGGCAAGGCCGAGGACGGCGTCCTCGTTCCGCGCAAGGCCCTACAGGAGCTTCAGCGCTTCGAAGGTGACGGCGAGTTGGGACTCGAACGCAGTGAGCATCATCTGTCCTTCCGCCTCGGGCGGCGCGAACTCATCTGCCGGATTCTCGAGGGTACCTTTCCCGACTACGAGCGAGTCATCGCCAAGGACAACGAGAAGAAGGTGGGCTTCGACCGTAAGGAACTCGCTGCTGCGGTGCAGCGCGTGGCGCTCTTGACCGGGGATCGAACAAGGGCAGTGCGCCTGCAGTTCGAAGACGGCCAGTTGAAGATTTCGGCGGCGAACCCCGATCTTGGTGAAGCGGTGGAAGAAGTTCCGTGCGACTACGATGGGGAGAACTTCGCTCTCGGCATCAATCCGGACTACTTGGGAAATTTCCTCTCCGCCGTCGAAACCGAGAAGGTCCAGTTCGATCTGAAGGACGAGAACGCGCAGTGCATTGGCCTACCGATCGATGGTGACGACAGGCGTTACCTGTGCGTCATCATGCCGATGCGTGTTTAGACCGTAGTCGAGAGGCGCTGCGGACCGACACGGGTCCCGAGATCGAGGGCAGACGCTCAGCCGGGTCTTTCACCAGGCTACGCCAGAGCAATTCCACCGGTAGGAGCGCCCGGGCAAGGCGTCGATTACGGCGGTTTCTTGGGTTGTTGGGAGGGTGCGGGCTCACCCTCCAAGCTGACCGGCAACCAGAGCCACTGTACGTCTCCTAGAGGCTCCACCAAGGCGATATCTACTGGCGAAATTCCGCCTTTTTTACGCCCACGAGGAACGCCTTCGAAGCGAAAGGCTGGATGGGACCCTTTACCGCTCATAAACACCTGAAAACAAGACACTTATAGCTTTGTCATCCAGAGCTTCTGTGCTATCATTTGCGGGTCTTTCACGGGCAGCGCTTCGAGCCGTCCGGACTTCGCCTGCTGGGCGACCCCCCACATTCGATCGAGGAGCTACCTGTTGGCTAAGAAAGCCGTAGAAAGCAAGTATGACGCCCAGAGCATCAAGGTCCTCAAGGGCCTCGATGCGGTGCGCAAGCGACCGGGAATGTACATCGGTGACACCGATGACGGTTCGGGCCTGCACCACATGGTCTTCGAGTTGGTCGACAACGCGATTGACGAAGCCCAGGCCGGCCACGCCACGAAGGTCAAAGTGGAGATCAACACCGACGGATCGGTTACCGTCGAGGACGACGGTCGTGGCATCCCGGTCGATCTCCACAAAGGAGAAGGCCGCTCGGCCGCCGAGGTGATCCTCACCGAGCTGCATTCCGGCGGTAAGTTCGACAACAACTCCTACAAAGTCTCAGGCGGCCTCCACGGGGTCGGCGTTTCGGTGGTCAACGCGCTGTCGACGGAGCTAGATGTCGAGATCAAACGCGACGGCAAGATCTGGCGCCAGAGCTACGCCCACGGCATACCGAAGGCACCGATCAAGGCTAGCGGCTCGGCCAAGACCACGGGCAGTAAAGTGCGTTTCCTGCCCGATCCGGCGATCTTCGCCATCATCGAGTTTCACTACGACACCCTGGCCCAGCGGATCCGCGAGCTCGCCTTCCTCAACAAGGGCGTTCGAATCTACCTTCATGACGAGCGCACCGACCGCAGCGATGAGTTCATCTTCAAGGGCGGCATCCAGAGTTTCGTCGAGCACCTGAACCGGCACAAGAACACCCTGCACAAGAAGCCGATCTATCTCGAGGATGTTCAGGATGACGGCAGCGGGGCCGAGACGGTCGAGATCGCTCTGCAGTGGAACGACGGTTATCAGGAACAGAACTTCTGCTTCACCAACACCATCAAGAACCGCGATGGCGGGGCCCATCTCTCGGGCTTCAAGTCGGCGATCACCCGTACGGTCAACGCCTACGGCAACGCTTCGGGCCTGACCAAGAAGCTCGGCGGGAACTTGAGCGGAGATGACATCCGCGAGGGCTTGATAGCGGTGGTGTCGGTCAAGATCAAAGATCCCAAGTTCTCCGGCCAGACCAAAGACAAGTTGGTTTCATCCGAGGTCAAGGGCTGGGTCGAGCAGGTGGTCAACGAGCGGTTGGGCAACTTCCTCGAGGAAAACCCGCGGATCGCCAAGCGGATCATCGAGAAGTGCGTCGAAGCGGCCCGGGCTCGCGAGGCCGCGCGCAAGGCGCGGGACCTGACGCGGCGCAAGGGCGCGCTCGACGCCTCGACCCTGCCCGGCAAGCTGGCCGATTGTTCGGAGCGCAACCCCGAATTTTCCGAACTCTTCCTGGTCGAGGGTGAGTCGGCCGGTGGCACCGCCAAACAGGGGCGCGATCGGAAATTCCAGGCCATCCTGCCGCTCAAAGGAAAAATCCTCAATGTCGAGAAGGCGCGCTTCGACAAGATGCTCTCTTCAGAGGAGATCAGAACGCTGATTTCAGCCCTTGGAACGGGTATCGGCAAGGATGATTTCGACGTCGCCAAGGTGAGGTACCACAAGCTGATCATCATGTGCGATGCCGACGTTGACGGATCCCACATTCGTACCCTGATCCTCACTTTCTTTTTCCGCCAGATGGAAGAGCTCATCCGGCGCGGCTATCTCTACATCGCGCAACCGCCGCTCTACCGCGTTGCCGAGGGCAAGAAGCAGACCTATCTCAAGGACGACGGCGAGTACCGCGAGTTTCTGGTCAATCGGATCCAGGACTCTTACGAGCTCGAGATGGTCGCCAACGGCAAGTCCAAACGACTCAAGGGCCAGCGGCTGGCGGTGTTCCTTGAAAAGATCACCGAGTTTCGTGCCAGCCTGGAGCAGCTCGCGACCCGCGGTCTGCCGCCGGACGCGCTGCGGGCGGCGCTGTTGAACGGCCTCGTGACCGACCAGGCATTGCGCGACAAGAAGAAGCTCAAGCAGGTCGCCGAGATCATCGAAGCTTCGGGTTTCCACGGCGTGGCAGTCGAGGAAGACGAAAGCGGCCGGGGGGTGATTCGCTTCATCAGCCGGCGCGACGGGGTCGAGCGTGACGTCGTCATCGACCACAACCTGGTGGCGAGTCCGCACTATCGGGCTCTCAGCCGCAACAAGGCCGGCCTCGAAGCGCTGGCCGTGCCGGGCTACAGGGTGCACACGGCGGACGAGAGTTCCGACGAACTCGGCCAAGACGAAGCGCTCGAGGCGCTCTGGGCTGGTGCCAAAAAACGCCTGTCGATTCAGCGCTACAAGGGTCTGGGCGAAATGAACGCCGAACAGCTCTGGGAGACGACGATGGATCCCGAGCACAGACGCTTGCTGCAGGTGCGAATCGAGGACGATATTTCGGCCGACGACATCTTTTCCACTCTGATGGGCGACCAAGTCGAGCCGCGCCGAGAGTTCATCGAGCACAACGCCCTGAACGTCACGAACCTGGATGTCTGAACCAGGCTCGACCATTCAGACCTAGAACCGCGGACCAGACCCTTCGAGAGCTGACAAACCTATGAGCGAGCACGATCGAATCCTGCCCTTCGATCCCACTTCGACGGTGGATATCGAAGATGAAATGAAGCGTAGCTACATCGACTACGCGATGAGCGTGATCGTCGGCCGGGCGCTGCCGGACGTACGCGACGGGATGAAGCCGGTGCATCGCCGGGTTCTCTACGGCATGTGGGAGACCGGCAACACCTCCCGCAAGCCGTACAAGAAGTCGGCTCGCATCGTGGGTGACGTCATGGGTAAGTACCACCCACATGGCGATTCGGCGATCTACGACACCGTAGTGCGAATGGCGCAACCGTTCTCGTTGCGCTATCCGCTGGTCGACGGCCAGGGCAACTTCGGTTCGATCGACGGTGACAGCGCTGCGGCGATGCGCTACACCGAGGTGCGACTGACCAAACTCGCCGAGGAAATGCTCAAGGAGGACATCGACAAGGACACCGTCGATTGGACCCTCAACTATGACGGTTCCCTCCAAGAGCCCGCGGTCCTACCGGCCCGCGTCCCCAACCTGTTGATCAACGGCGCCGGCGGTATTGCGGTCGGAATGGCGACCAACATCCCGCCTCACAACCTGGGCGAAATAATAGACGCGCTCGACATTTTGATCGCCAAGCCCGAGACCGGGGTCGAAGAGTTGATGGCCGCCGTGCCGGGCCCCGACTTCCCGACCGCCGGCTTCATCCATGGGGTGAGCGGAATCCACTCCGCCTACACCACCGGCCGCGGCATCATCCAAATGCGTGCCCGGGCGGCGATCGAGACCAAGCGCCGCGGCGACAAGCAGTCGATCATCGTCACCGAGCTGCCCTACCAGGTAAACAAGGCGCGCCTGCTCGAGAAGATCGCCGGCCTGGTGCGCGACAAGAAGATCGAGGGCATCTCCGACCTTCGGGACGAGTCGGATCGCGACGGCATCCGCATGGTGATCGACGTCAAGCGCGACACCGTGCCCGAAATCTTGCTCAATCAGCTCTACAAGATGACGCTGATGCAGTCGACATTCGGCATCATCATGCTGGCGATTGTCGACAACCGGCCGCAGGTGCTCAACCTCAAGCAAATGCTCGAGCACTTCCTCGACCACCGCAAGACGGTCGTCGTGCGTCGCACCCGCTTCGACCTGCGCAAGGCCGAAGAACGGGCACACATCTTGGAGGGCATCCTGAAGGCCCTGGATCATCTCGACGAGGTGATCGCCACCATCCGCGCCAGTCAGACGCCGGCCGAGGCGCGAGCGAACCTGATGTCGACCTTCAGCTTCTCCGAGCCGCAGGCGCAGGCGATTCTCGAAATGCGCCTGCAGAAGCTCACCGGCCTGGAGCGCGACAAGGTCGTCGAGGAGTACAAGGGGCTGATGGAGCTCATCGAGCGTCTGAGGGCGATCCTCGCTTCCGACCAGTTGGTGCTCGAAGAGATCAGTCGCGAGTTGGCGGAGATCAAAGAGGCCTACGACAACCCTCGGCGCACCGAGATCATTCCCGAGACGCACGAAATAACGATCGAAGACATGATCGCCGACGAAGAGATGGTGATCACGGTCACCAACTCGGGCTACATCAAGCGCTCACCGCTGTCGCTCTATCGGGCGCAGAACAGGGGCGGCAAGGGGCGCATGGGCATGGTCACCAAGGAAGGGGACTTTGTCGAGCACCTCTACGTTGCCTCAGCCCACTCGTACGTCCTGGTCTTCACTCAGAGCGGGCGGGTGCACTGGATCAAAGTGCACGAGATCCCGCAGATGGGGCCCGCTTCGCGCGGCAAGGCCGTCGTCAACCTGCTCCAGCTGGAGAAGGAGGAGAAGTTGGCCACGACGGTTACCGTCACGGACTTCCCAGACGATCAGTACTTGATCTTCGCCACAGCCAAGGGGACGGTGAAGAAAACGGTCTTGAGCGCCTATTCGAACCCTCGCGCCGGAGGGATCATCGCAATCAATATCGACGACGACGACAGGCTGCTCGACGTCCGCGTTACCGATGGTGCCAACGACATCATGCTCTCGACAGCGCTGGGTTTTTCAATTCGCTTTCCGGAAGCGGATGCTCGACCGTTGGGCCGGGCCACACGCGGAGTCCGCGGCATTGCCTTGCGCAAGAACGACCGCGTGGTGTCGATGGAGAGCCTCACTGGCGAAGGCGAGATCCTCTCGATTGCGGAGAACGGCATCGGCAAGCGCACCAAGGTCGAGGAGTATCGGCGCCAAAGCCGTGGCGGCAAGGGCATCATCAACCTCAAGGTGTCCCAGAAGACCGGCGAAGTGCTCGGTGCCAAGCAAGTTGTTCCTAGCGACGGCATGATGCTGATCACCCAGGAGGGCAAGATCATCCGCATCAACGTCGATGGAGTACGCATATCCGGCCGCGCCACGATGGGCGTCAAGCTGATGGATCTCGACGGCGGCGACCGCTTGGTGGCGATCGCCAAATTGGCCGAGCGAGCCGACGGCGCCGAGGGTGACGACCTCGAAGTCGAGGGCGCGGAAGATGCCCAGAGCAGCCTCGAGTAGAACGCCGGGCTGACGGGCTTTTGTAGGTGACAGAGACAAGTCGGCCGCGGCTCTACTCGATCGCTTGGGCGTTCTATCTTGTGCTGGCGCTCGCCGGCGTGGCGTGGGTGGGCTGGCGCGGCGACCTCGGCTGGCGACTGTTCCTCGACCCCGCCACCTGGTGGCGTGACTTGGCCGCCGGGGTCGGAACGGCAGCCGCGTTGATCGGCTTGTGGGCCCTGGCTCGCCGCAGCCTGGCCTCGGCCCGGCGGGTTGAGGAGTACATCGCCGGGGTCATGGGGGACGTCGCGCGGGACGAAATCTTTGCCCTGGCCGTGATTTCGAGCATTGCGGAAGAGATCTTCTTTCGCGGCGGCGTTCAAGGCTCCTGGGGCTGGCTCTGGGCGACGGCGCTCTTTGCTGCCTTGCACACCGGGCCCGGGCGGGCGTTCCGGGTCTGGACGCTCTTTGCCCTCGTGGGCGGCGCCCTCTTCGGAGCGCTGACGTGGTGGAGCGACAACCTGCTCGCGGCGATCGTGGCCCACGCCGTAGTGAACGGCTGGAACCTGCGCGACCTCAAGCGCCGCTTCCTTCCGGCACAGCGGGAGAGCGCTGCGAGCGCGGAGCCGTAAGTCCACGCCTGCTGGCAGTTGGGCCGAGACCGCGGTGCCTCTGGCCGGGGGGCCGAACAGGCCGCCGTCGCGGTGCCGACGGGTCGGTTGAGACCTCGGAGGAGGCGTTCAGCGAGCCTGCTAGACTTTCGCGCCTACCAGCGGGCCGGACGATTCGGCGCAACCAGGAGGACAGGGCGGCCATGGCCAACGACAGTGCAGATGTTCTGGCGCGGATCGAGCGCGACAAGGCGAGTTATCTAGACGAGCTGAAGGACTTTCTTCGCATTCCTTCGGTCTCTACCGATCCGGCCTACAAGGACGACGTCCTGCGTTGTGCCGGCTTCGTCGCCGAGCGCATGCGGGAGGCCGGGCTCGCTGTCAGCTTGATCGAAACTGAGGGCTATCCCCTGGTCTACGGCGAATGGCTGGGAGCGCCAGGCAAGCCGACGCTGCTCTTCTACGGCCACTACGACGTTCAGCCGGTCGACCCGATCGAGCTCTGGCGTCATGACCCGTTCGAGCCGACAGAGGAGGGCGACGAGTTGGTGGCAAGAGGCGCCACAGACGACAAAGGACAGTCCTTCGCGCAGCTCAAAGCGGTGGCCGCAGTGCTGGCCGAGCGCGGCAGCCTGCCGGTCAACGTCAAGTTCATCGTCGAGGGAGAGGAAGAGTCGGGCGGTGAAGCGATCGACGCCTACGTCCGAGCCGACCGGGGTGGAAAGCTCGCCGCCGACGCAGTCGTTGTGTCGGATAGCTCGATGTTCGGGCCCGGCCAGCCATCCCTGCTCTACGGACTGAAGGGCCTGCAGTACATGCAGATCAAGGTTGTTGGGCCCAACCGAGACTTGCACTCCGGCACTTTTGGCGGCGCGGTGGCCAACCCGGCGAACGCCCTGGCCCACATCATCGCTCAGTTGCGCGACAGCGAGACCGGGAAGATCCTGATTCCGGGCTTCTACGACAAGGTGCGCGAGTTGGCCGCCTGGGAGCGCACCGATTGGGCGGCGTTGCCGCACGACGAGGAGGCCTACAAGGCGGAGCTGGGGCTTGACGAGACCTTCGGCGAAGAGGGCTTCACTACGCTGGAGCGCGCCTGGGCCAGGCCGACCTGTGATGTCAACGGGCTGTGGAGTGGGTACCAAGGAGAAGGCGCCAAGACCGTGCTGCCGGGCGAGGCCGGAGCCAAGGTTTCGATGCGCTTGGTACCCGACCAGGATCCGCAGGAGATCGCCGCCCTGTTTGCCGACTACGTGCAGTCGGTGGCACCGACCGGAGTCAAGGTCGAGGTCACGGATGTGCACGGCGCTCCGCCGGTGCTGGTGGAGATCGATGGACCCCTGGCCGAGGCTGCCATGAAGGCGCAAGAGGACGTCTGGGGCAAGGCGCCGTTCAAGATCCGCGAGGGCGGCTCGATACCTATCGTCGGTACGTTCTCCCAGGTACTTGGTGCACCGATCCTGTTGGTCGGAATGGGCCTGCCCGACGACCGCCTGCATTCGCCGAACGAGAAGTTCAACCTGAGCCACTTCTACAACGGCATCCGCACCATCGTGCGATTGCTCGATCGCGCGGGTCAGGCAGCCGGCGGGTGACCAGCGAGCGCGAGCTCAAGCTGGCGCTCGATGATCGGGTGGCTTTGCGCGAGCGGCTGAGGAGCGAGGGCGCGCTGCGGCTTCACGCCGAGAACTTCGAACACAACACACTCTGGGACCGCGGCGAACAGCTGCGTTCGGCCGGCAGCCTCTTGCGAGTCCGACGTGACGGGCAGGGCACACGACTGACCTTCAAGGGCCCGGCAAGCTTCGAGGGCGGAGTCAAGGTCCGTACCGAGCACGAGACCCGGGTCGACAACGAGGCGAGTCTCGAGGAGATCCTGCGCGCTCTTGGCTACGTCCCGGTCCGGCAGTATCAGAAGTACCGCGAAGAGTGGCGCCTGGACGGCGTGGTCATTGCACTCGACCGGACGCCCATTGGCGACTTCGTAGAATTCGAAGGCGACCTCGCGAGCGCCGTTGCGCAGCGCTGCGGCTGTGACCCGGCGACGGCCCTGGAGCAAAGCTACCTGGCGCTCTACGACAATCATCGGGCCAGCCACCCTGAGGCGTCGAGCGAGATGGTCTTCGCCGTACCCGAGGCCGAGAGTGGCTAAACGAAGCCTGCGCGCCCTCGTGCTCGGCGCCGGACACGGCATGCGCCTGCGCCCGCTGACCGACGTCATACCCAAGCCGCTGCTGCCGATCCTGGGGCGGCCGGTCATCGAGCACACCCTGACCGACCTGGCAGCCGCAGGTTGTGAGGCCGTAGCGATCAATCTGCACCACCTGGGGGATGCCATCAAACAACGCTTCGGCGGCGCCTTCCGCGGCATGCGGTTGCTTTATTCGCACGAGCCAGAGCTGCTCGGCACCCTTGGAGCCCTCGGCCCGCTTCGGGACTTCGTCGACGAGGCTGAACTGTTTCTGGTGGTCAACGGGGACAGCCTGTGCCGCTGGCCGCTGGTGAAGTTGGTGCGCCGCCAGCGCAGTTCGGCGGCAGCAGCGACACTGCTCCTCACGACACGCCCCAACCCGAAGCTCTTCGGCGGTGGTGTCATCGTGCGCCGCGACGGTTCGCTGCGCTCGTTGCGCGGCGGCGACCGCGAGGAGAAGGAACACCGCCGAGTCTTCGCCGGCGCCCACGTCTTCGCGCCGACTGTGCTGCAGCGGGCCGAGCAGGCTCTTGCCGCCGGCCCGGCGGATTTCGTGACCGACCTCTACGACCCACTTCTGGCTGCGGGAGAGACGTTGATGAGCCTTGAGAGCCACCGGCACTGGCACGACCTGGGGACTCCCGAGCGCTACCTTGCCGGGGCGAGAAACTGGGGCCTGGGGCGCTGGCCACGGAGATTCTGGCGCAGCAACTGGGTGGCGCCAGGTGCAACCATAGACCCGGAGAGCGAGCTGCACGGGTCGGTCGTGGAGCGGGGCGCGGTTGTCGGCGCCGGCTGCCGGGTCGAGCGCTCGCTCATCCTGAACGGGGCTCACATTGGGCCAGGCAGCCATCTTCGCCGAGCCATCATAGGGCCGGACATCGTGGTGCCCGACGGCTCGACGATCAAGCGCCGGCTGGTGACGGCGGCACGGGCCGATGTCGTCACCAGAGCTGCGGACTCGGTGGTCGGCGGCCTGGTCTATTCGCGCTTTGAGAACCAGCCGTGACGGCGGAGCCGAGACCGTACGATCTGTTGGTCTTCGACTGGGACGGCACCCTGGTGGACTCGATCGCTTCGATCGTCGAGTGCACGCAGCTAGCGATCGACGAGGTTGGGGCGACACCCGTGGCCAACGACGCCATCCGACGCACCATAGGACTCGGCATCCGCGAGATGGTCGATGAGCTTGTGCCGGGTTGCGACGACGAGCTCTTCGAGCGGGTTTGCCTGGCTTATCGAGACCACTGGTTTGCCGGGCTCGGCAGCGCCCACCATCCGTTCACCGGAGTCGGCGGGGTCTTGGGCGAACTGGCGGCGGCGGACTACCTTTTGAGCGTAGCGACCGCCAAGAGCCGCCGCGGCCTCGAGGCCGACTTGGAACGCACCGGCCTCGCCGGCTATTTCCAAGCCAGCCGGACCGTCGACGAGGCTCCCGGCAAGCCGCACCCCGGAATGCTCGAGGGCCTGATGGATGAGCTTGGGGCTCGCCCAGGCCGGACACTGATGATCGGCGATACCACTCACGACCTCGAGATGGCGGTCAATGCCGGGACGGGCGGTCTAGGGGTGCTGAGCGGCTCACACACCCGAGCCCAGCTCGAGCAGGCGGCGCCCTTGGCGTTGCTCGAGTCCGTGCGCGACTTGCCGGCTTGGCTAAGCCTGCGCGGCGATGGCGGAGCCGGGCCCTAGGCTAGACTGCCCACCAGCGTCTCGCCACCAGACCAAACCGGACGAGGAGCACCAATATGTGCCGCAACATCAAGACCCTCCACAACTTCGACCCACCGGCCAACAGCGAGGAGATCGAAGCCTCGGCCCTACAGTTCGTGCGCAAGCTGAGCGGCTTCACCAAGCCGTCCCAGGCCAACGAGGCGGTCTTCAACCAAGCCGTGGTGGAGGTCTCCGCCGCCGCCGGGAAGTTGCTCGACTCGTTGGTCACCAAGGCTCCCGCCCGCGACCGGGAAGTAGAGGCCGCAAAAGCGCGCGCGCGCGCGGCGAAGCGCTTTGGCACAATCGCCTCCGCCTGAGCCGCCGCGCGCGGCGAGCGCCCGGGCGGTGCAGTCGGCGCTCGATGCGGCCGACGTCGAGTGTCGGGTGGTCGAGCTGCCGGGATCGACCCGCACGGCCGAGGCCGCAGCCAAGGCGATCGGCTGTGAAGTGGCCCAGATCGCCAAGAGCATCGTCTTCCGAGGCGCCGAGAGTGGCGAGCCGTACTTGGTGATAGCCAGCGGGGTCAATCGAATCGATGAGGCAGCCGTCGGCCGAGAAGTGGGCGAGGACGTGTCGATGGCATCTCCGGACTTCGTGCGCGGCGCAACGGGCTACGCCATCGGGGGGGTGCCACCGGTGGGCCACGTCCGAGCGCTCACGACCTTGATTGACCGCGATCTTTGCGCTCTCGAGACCTTGTGGGCGGCGGCCGGCACGCCCCGCGCGGTCTTTCGCCTGACACCGGCCGAGCTTCTTCGACTAACGGGCGAGCGGCTGGTGACGGTCGCCTGAGGCGGCGAAGTACACTCAATTGGTGAACGCGCAGGCGGAAATAGAGGAGATCGTTGCCCGCGAGACGAGAGCCTGGGACACCCAGGACGCAGATCTGCTGATGAGCGTTCTACACCCCGACATGGTCTGGCCCTGGCCAACAGATCACCGGTCGCTTGATCCGATGTCCTGGACTCTCGAACTGGGGCGCTACGACTACGACCGGTGGCGGACCGGTTGGCAGGAGCTCTTCGACACCCACCAACTGATCCACAACCGGCGACAGATCGCCCGAATCGAGATCTCGCGCGAGGGTGACGGGGCCTTCGCGCTCGTCGACATCGACACCCTCTGGCGCGGAGCGGACGGCAACGACAGCCATTGGCGGGGCCGAACGTGCAAGATATACACCCGCGTCGCTGAAGGCTGGAAGATGATCACCCAGCTTGGGACCTATGACCCGACAGGCGCCTGAGACGGTGCGTGACTGCTACACTCACCTGCTAGTCGTAGCGGACCAACTCGTCGGAGCAGGCGGCGGGCTCGAACGAGCACCCGGAGCCACTCGAAAGCGTCAGGGCCGCTGATTTTTCGGAAGAAAGGAACACACCATCTCAGCCAAAGTATTCGTCGGTAACCTTAGTTTTGACACGCTGGCCCCTGATATCGAGGCCCTCTTTTCATCTGTGGGCACTATCGTCGAGGTCTTCCTACCTGCAGATCGCGCCACCGGCCGACCGCGAGGCTTCGCCTTCGTCGAGTTCGCCGATGACGAAGCTGCGGCGAAAGCAATCGAAGAGTTTGACGGTAAGGAACTCGGGGGCCGCAATCTGCGAGTCAACGCGGCCGAAGCCCGTCCGCCCCGAGCGTCCCGCCCGAGTTTCTCCGGTGGTGGTGGCGCACCACCGCGCAACGAGTACGCCAAGCCGTCTCGCCCCAAAGGCAGCCGACGCAACGCCCGCGGCAAGAAGCGCAGCCTGTAGCGAGTACGAGAGGTCGGTGCCGGGGTGGCTTGCGAGCGCCAGGACCCGGTTGATCGCGCGGTCCAGACCGGGCCGCGAGCCAGCCACTGCTCCGCCCCGGCCCGTGAAGAGCACGCGACCGGCATCCTAATGCCGTGCTCGCTGGCCGGCCGGTGACGCTACTCCACATTCCCGCGGGAGCGGCTCTCACCTTTGGTTTTCTCAGCGCCGCGATTGCGTCGCTCTGGTTGCCATGGCGTCCGGGCCGGGTGCCTGGGGGTGCGTTGTGGCTCGCCCTTCTGGTTGCCGCAGCCGGTAGCGGGAATCACTACGGTTTCGTCTCCTGGCGCGGCGTCCTAACGCTGGTCGCGCTTGGCCTGGCCGTGCATGCCGGTGAGCGGTCGGGCGGCTCGAACCTACAACGCGGGTTGGCAATCGCGCTCGCCGTCGGCTTGGCCCTCGCGCTGATGGCCCACGTTCTGCCAGGCTTCGCCAACCCGCGGGTCGTCGATGCGGTGTCCCTGAGCCCCCAGGCGATTCCCTACAGTAAGTATCTGAACTTCGACAAAGCCGCTGCCGGCCTGCTGCTGATCGGGCTCGCCGGGTTCCGCCCTCCAAGCGCGCTCCACTGGCGGCGCGTTCTCTTGACCGTCGCACGGCTAGCCCCAGCAACGGCCCTCTTGCTGCTCGCGCTCTCGCGGTGGCTGGGTTACGTAGCTTGGGAACCCGGCTGGCCGCCGATACTGCTCTTCTGGGCGTGGACCAACCTCTTCTTCACCTGCGTGGCCGAGGAAGCGCTCTTCCGCGGTCTGATCCAGCGACGCCTGGCCGCCGGCTTGGCGCGCTATCGCCACGGCCCGGCCGCAGGCCTGCTCATCGCCGCCGCACTTTTCGGGCTCGCGCACGCCGCCGGAGGTTGGAGCTACGTGTTGCTCTCGACTGTCGCCGGCGTCGGTTACGGCCTCGCCTACCGATGGAGTGGGCGCATCGAGGCGAGTATCGCGACACACTTCGCGGTCAACCTTGTGCACTTCACGCTCTTCACCTACCCGGCCCTGGCGGTGAGCTGAGGCCGGGCGGGACGTGCGAAACCCGGGGCGCCAGCTCGCTTCCCGCGCTCGGTCCTCACTGCGGGATCTCGATGGCGACGCTCCCTCTATCGAGAGCCAGCGCGCGCCAGGAGGACCGACCAGCGGAAGCGATCGAACTAACCGTGAGCCGCTTGCTCACCCCAATTATGGAAGCAAGGGCGGTCGAAGCCGGCGCGACCAGGCGTTGGGAGCGAGCGCAAGTAAACATTGCTAAACTACCCACATGAGGGAGTTTCTATTGACGGGGGAGAGCAGCAGCGGGAGACTTGCGAGCATGGACCGCGATGTTTGAGGTCGAGGCCCCGCAAACCAAAGACGAGATCGGAACGGCGCTCGCGGTGTTGTCACACGAGCTCGAGCGCTACGTCGAGGGCTTCAGCAACGAGCAGTTCTACGGCGCGCAAGGGGACCATTGGTCACCCTCTGAGCACGTCTGCCACCTGACCAAATCAGTCCGCGCCGTGACTCGCGGCCTGCGCCAGCCCCGACTCCTGCTGCGGATGATGTTCGGGCTCGCCGGCGGGCCGTCACGGACGTTCTCCGAGTTGCTCGAGAGCTACCGCCAGAAGTTGGTCGAAGGTGCCACCGCCGGCCGGTTCACTCCCAACCCCAACACCCGCGGGCGCGACAAGATCATGGAGAACTGGCACATGGCCGGTAAGGAGCTGAACCGTGCGCTGGCCAACTGGTCGGAGGAAGATCTCGGCAACTACCGCATGCCGCACCCGATCTTGGGCAAGCTAACCGTCCGCGAGATGCTGCTCTTCACCGTTTTTCACAACGCTCACCATGCCGGGCGCATTCGCGAACGCGCGGGCGGCCAACCGACCGAGGCGGCCAAGCGTCCGCGCTTCGCTGCTCCGCGCAGCGCCAACCGCTAGGATTCGTTCGCGTCGTCGCGGTGCACAGTCTCCGGTGCGAAAGCCGGTAGGCAGACAGCGACGTACTGCGCCCCTTCGGGTTCCGGACTCGAGTAGCGTATCCACTCGCCCGCCAAAGCGACCACGGCTTCGCCGGCCCGAACTTCGAGGACGCCGGAATCGTGCTCGACACGGAGCATTCCCGCCAGCACAAGCGTGACCTCCTCGAACTCAGGCCGCTGGCCGGGCTCTTCCCAGCCCGCCGGCGATGTCATCCGAGCAACAGACAGCGACTCGTGGCCTGAGTTGACTCGGCCGACGAACTCTTCGATCACTTTCGGCTTGTTGCCGGCAGAAGCGATGATTGTGGGTGAAGCGATGAGCCTTGGCATGAGCGGAGTATCAGGTTCCGGTGTGGGGGCGTCAAGCGCGTAGTCGGACGCGGGGAGTTCTCACATACGCCTAGCGCCAACACGATGTATATTGGTTCCGGTGAGCAAGAAACGCACGGCTGTGCAGACTGCGCCCCTTCTGGTGTTGGCCCTGTCCTGGGGAGTGGCGACCCAGGCGCGAACTGCGGAAGTGACCGTTACGACGATCGGGCGAGCGCTCGACAGCCTCGAGGCCACCGAGGAGGTCCGTCACTTCAGCTTCGAGACCGGCGAAGAAGTCGAGGTCCTGAAGGTCGGGCAGGAGTTGCCTGTCGGGGACGAGGTCGTGGCGCTGACCGACGACCTCTTTGTCGAGTTGACCTGCCCCGGGGGAAGCCAGCTCCACTTCACCGGCAACTTCCGGGTGCAAATCAACATGCCGACGACTGGCCAGGATTGCGCCATCGACTCTCGGGACGGCAGTCTCGACGTGCTGACCGACGTGGCGGTGGAGACCTGCGCCGCCGGGGTCTGTGCCGCGACCGGCGGCACGCGCTACGCGGTTGCCGTGGGGCGCTCAGGCGGTACCCTCGAGCGCGAGATCACCGTCTTCGAGGGTGAGGTTGAAGTAGTCACCCGCGAGCAGCGCACCGCGGTCACCACTCGCAAGACCCTCAAGGTCAAAGACTTGGCCGACGGGCGGGGCGCAGTCTCATTCGAGACCACCGAGGTCACCGCCCGCCAAGTCGACCGCTGGGCTGACCTCTACGCCCGCTTCGATGTCGTCAACGCTCGGGCCGCAGGAGTCGAACTCAGCGGCGAGGCTCTGACCGAGGCGCAGGGGGACTTCAAGCGCCTGCATGCGATGGTGTTGGCGCAGCCGGAGGCCAAGGAACCGCGGGCTGAGTTGGCGGCCAAGCAGGTCACCTACAAGGTCGACCGCGCGGCCCTCTACCACGCGCAGCGCTCGGGGCTGGTGACGGAAGAGCAGGTACGGGACCGGCAGATCGACCCAGGGCGACTAGGCCCGCGGTACGAGGTCGATCGCGGAGCGCTCGAAGTCTTGATCCGAGACCAGAGCGCAGTGACGGGGCCACAGACCTTCACCACGGTCGGTCCCGTGATCAACGCCCAACCCATGGTCTTGGGAGTCCTGACGCTCGGGCCCCCCGAAGGGGCGAGCGCGCGGGAGCGGGCCAGGTTCTGGCAAGGCCAACTCGAGCGCTTCGAGTCGTGGCGCGAAAGCGGCGACTTGGACTCCCGGAAGTACCTGATCGCGGCACGAGCCCAGTATGAGCTGGGGGACAAGCGTGCTGCCGCCGCCTTGGCGCAGCGAGCTATCCGAACAAACCCGAGCCAATCGCTGCTAACGGCCCGCGAACTGGCTTACGCAGGAGAACTCGCCGGCGGCGACTGACCGATGAAAGAGCCGTTTCCCAAGACGGCGCTGCGCCACGTCCTGCTTGCCCTGCCGGTATTCCTGGTCGAGCGCGTGCTTTCGACGCTGCTTGGGCCGGTGCTCGACAACCGCCTCGTTCTTGCGGCGCTCGTTGCACCCCTGGGTTTCAGCTGCTGGCTGTTGTGGAGACGCTTCCTACAGAAAGACCGCAGCGTCCTGTTGGGCGGTCGTTTTCTCGCGTTCTTCCTCGTTTTCGGGCTGCTCTTTGGGCTGCTGACCGCGACGCCGGTCCGCAAGTTCATCGTCCCGCAGTCCGATGGGAGGGCGAGCGAGGGTGGGCTGAGCGCGCTAATGCCCTCGATCCTCATCGATTGGCGCTACGACCTGGCCGACGGCTGGTTGGCCGATTCGGCAGCGGCCGGGGTGACCGAGCCGGAAGTCCTCCTGATCACTCTGCCGCTCGCCGGCGTCACCCGCGACAAGCTGCGCAACGATTTGGCGTTCATCATCCACCAAGCGCGCCGGCGGCAGGCGAAAGGAGTGGCTCTCGACTTCTACTTCGATCCGAAGACCACCGCCGACGGACAGTTCTGTAGAGAGCTGCGCCTGTCGGCGGCCGAGGGGTTCCCGGTGGTTGCGGGCTTTCGCTACGAGCGCAGCGAGAGCTCACCGATAGACGCTTGCCTGAATGAGGAACAGCGCGGCCACGCGGGGGTGATTCAAGACCTCGACGGCGAAGTGCGCAGCCTGCCGCTCTATATGGATTCGGCCCGCCGCCGGGCCGCCCTGAGTCTCCGGATTTCTGAGGTTCTTTCGGCCGGTGCCCCGGCGAGAACGCCGCGTGACGGCGTCTTGAGGTATCTAAGGCCCGAAGGCGGTCTGAATTTTCTCGAGGGCCGACCTGGCGCTCAGGAGTTGAAGCGGCTCGAAGGCGCCTACGTTCTGGTCGGTAGCGATCACGCGGGTGACGTGCACGCCACGCCTTACGGGCGACAAGCCGGCGCCCTGATCCAGGCCTGGTCTGCCATCTCCCTGAGTCGCGGGCGATTCCTCTCCCGCCTACACCCCGGTTGGAGTTTCCCGGCGATTTTTGTTTTCTCCTACCTCTTGACGGCGATCCTGGCCCGTCGCGGCGGTTGGCGTCAGCTGGTGGCTCTCGCAGTTGCCCTCTCGGCAGCCTGGATCCTGGTCTCAGTACTCGCAACGCGCCTGGGCGGCCTGTGGGTCGACCTCGGAGCCCCGTTGGCCGCGATCTGGCTGCTGGTCGGTTTGCTGCTCGCCGGCAATGGCGTCTTGCGCGGCAAGGTCGCGCGGGCACCGGCGCGGCGATCAGCGGCCGCAGTAGACGTCAACGAGGATGATGAGAGGCCTTTCGATGTCTTCTTGAGCCACAACGGCGAGGACAAGCCGGCGGTGCGGGAACTGGCCCAGGCCCTCGAGAAGCGGGGACTCAAACCCTGGCTCGACGAAAACGAACTCGTGCCCGGCCAGCCATGGCAGGAGGCGCTCGAAAAGAGCATCGTGGAGACCGCTAGCGCCGTCGTGTTGGTCGGCCCGGACGGTCTCGGCCCTTGGGAGACCCTCGAGATGCGAGCGTCGCTCTCGCTGTTTGTCGAGAGTCGCAAGCCGGTGATCCCCGTCCTTCTGCCCGGCTGCGGAGATCAGCCCAACCTGCCGCTCTTTCTGACCCAGTTCACCTGGGTGGATCTACGCCGCGGCCTTTCGCCACAGGGGCTCGATCGCCTCGAATGGGGTATCACGGGTCGCAAGCCGGAAACGACCGAAAGAGCTGCAGCCTGAGCACGACCGCGAGCAGAAGCAGCTTGGTGGGCTAACTCGCGCCGTCGCCCGCTAGACTAGGTTCTTCAGCCCGCACAAGCCGTCTACCACCTACAAGGAGGTCCAGATGAAGACCGCAGCCACCGTTGCACGCTATCTGCTGGGTGTCGGGTTCGTCGTCTTTGGCGCCAACGCATTCTTCAACTTCATGCCGCCGCCGGAGCTTACGGAAGACGGTGGCCAATTCCTCGGCCTGATGTTCGAGTCCGGTTACTTCAACTGGGTAGCGATCATCAAGATCGTCGGCGGTTTGCTGTTGCTGCTTGGCCGTTTCGTGCCGCTCGGGTTGACGCTCCTGGGGCCGGTCTTGGTCAATATCCTGCTCTTCCATCTGGCGTTCGACCTGGCGGGGATCGGCATGGGAGCACTCTTTACGCTGCTCTGGTTGGTGATCTTCTGGCAGCGCAAGGACAGCTTCAGATTCCTCTGGACGGCTAGCGGCTAGGTGGGGTCCGAAGGCCGACCAAACCGCTGGCGCGCCGAGAAGGAGAGTTCGAGATGTTCGTAGGGCACTTTGCAGTGGGGCTCGCAGCCAAGAAGGTGGCGCCCCGGATCTCCCTCGGCACGACCTTCATCGCCTGCCAGTTGCTCGACCTGATCTGGCCGGTGCTCGTGCTGGCCGACGTCGAGCTCGTGCGCGTGGACTATGCGGCGACGGCGTTCACGCCCCTGGCGTTCGAGTCCTACCCTTGGTCGCACAGCCTGGGGATGACTCTCGTGTGGGCCGCGCTGGCGTTTCTGCTACTCAAGGTTCTGGGCCGTTCTCGGCTCGAGGCCGGCGTGGTCGGCGGTATCGTACTGAGCCATTGGGTGCTCGACTTCGTGACCCACAGGCCCGACATGCCACTCTGGTTCGGCGACAGCAAGTTGGGCCTCGGGCTGTGGAACTCGGTGCCGGCGACCCTGGTCGTTGAACTGGCGCTCTTTGGCGCGGGAGTCTGGCTCTACTTGCGGACCGCGCGAGAAGCCTCGGCGAAAAAAACCCGCTGGAGTTTCTGGGCGCTCATGGCCTTTCTGACCTTGGTCTATTTCGCCAACGCCTTCGGACCCAAACCGCCGTTGAATACCGCGCCGGGCGTGATTGCCGGCCCAGCGCTGGCACTCTGGCTGGTTGTGGCTTGGGCCTACTGGGCGGATCGGCGGACGGGTAGTGTCCCCAGGGGGGGCTAGGGCGCCCGGCCGCGAGGCCGAGCGCCCCCACGGCCTAGTAGACGTCGGTCGCTGTGTTGTAGACGTTGAACTTACCGGTCGGTGTCACCAACCAGTCGCCGCTGATGCGGTCGATCTCTTCGAGCGTCTTGTCGTCGTAGATCAGGAGCAGGCCCTTGCGGTCCCAGCCCGAGACCCAGACCTCGGAACCGTCCTTGTTGTACTCGAAGTGGACCGTGCGGCCGTAGTCGGTCGGCTGCCAGCACTTGTGCACCGTGGCCTCGGACTTTGAGTAAACGCAGATCTGACGGGTGAGATCCTCGTCGGCGCTCAAGGGTGAGTCGAACCAGACCCAGTCGGACTTGGGGTGGGTCTTTAGGAACAAGCCGCCGGTCGAGGGCAGCTCGATCTCGCGAACGACCTTCCAGGCGTGCTCCGGGTTGTTCTCCGGGTCGGCGCCATAGATCGCCATCTTGGCCTCTCCCAGGTGGGTCGTGGCGTTGACCCAGCCGAACTCGGGGTCCTGCCAATTGGCGCCGCGGCCCGGGTGGGGCTTGATGCCGGTCACGAACTTGGCCTCCAACTCCTTGGTCTGGAGATCCACCACTACGATGGAGTCACGCATATTGGCCGCAACCATGAAATAGCGGCCGGTGTGGTCGAAGCCACCGTCGTGCAGGAAGCGCTCGGCGGGAATCTTGGCGACGATCGGGAAGTCGGGCTTCGAGTAGTCCACGAGACCAACGTGGCCCGACTCTTTGAGACCGATGACCCACAGCGGGTCGTAGTGTGAAGCGACGATCGCCGCCACACGCACCTCTTCCAGAGGCTCGTTGGTGTCGTAGGTCGGGGTCAGAATCGGCTGGACCTTCAACGGCTCGAGCGTCTGACCGTCGAAGACGACGTACTGGGGCGGCCAGTAGCAACCCTCGATCACCAGTTTGTCTTCGTAGCCCTTGTACTTGCTGCCATCAACGCTGCGGGCGTCGAAGCAGCCCTGGGCTTGCGCCACCAGGGTCGGGTCCTCACTCCACAAGTCGATCATCGACACCTTGCCGTCGCGACCGATGGCGTAGAAGTAGCGCCCGGTAGAGGAGGAACGCAGGATGTGGACCGCGAAGCCGGTCTCGACGATGGCCAGGAGTTCCTTGTCACCGCCGTCGAGAATCGCTACTTGGCCGGCATCGCGGAGGATGACGCCGATGAAGTTTTGCCAGTCGCGATCGGTTTCGGGTTGGGTCGGCCGGTCGGCCACCGGTACCAAGAGATTCCACGTTTCGATGATCTGTTCGAGAGGCAGTTGGGGCGGAGTCGGCGGAGTTTCCTGGACGTAGCTCGCCATCATCGCGATCTCGTCCTGACTGAGAATGCCCATGCGGCCCCACGGTGGCATCCCGCCGGGTAGGCCGTTGTTGAGGATCGCCTTGATCGCCGTAGTTCCGATCACATTTGTGCGCTCCGGTTGAATGTTGGGGCCGGTCGCACCTGCACGCAGGGTGCCGTGGCAGCCGGCACAACGATCGAAGTAGATCTGTTTGGCCTGGGCGAACTGTGTCTCGTCGAGGACCATCGCGGCCTCTTCCGGCGGGGTCGAGTTGCCGGCGGCACTGGCCCAATCGACGTAGGCCAGGACATCCTCGATCTGCGGCGGATCGAGGAGCGAATCAGACATCGGAATACCCTTCCACTCAGCGAGAATCTGCTGACCGAGGGGATCCGTCTTGGCCATGCCGATCGGGTCGTCGATCCAACGCACGAGCCAGTCGTGATCACGCTTGTCGCTGATGCCGGCAAGATCGGGGCCGATCCGGTCGCCTTGCCCGACAGTGTGGCAGGTGGCGCAGCTGCGGTCGAAGATCTCCTGGCCGGCCGACTGTTGAGCGGTCATCTCGGGACCGTCGCCGGAGCAGGCGCCCGCGAGGACGAGCAGTGTCGAGCAGGCAACGACCCAACCGGTTCTAGACAATAGGGGGCGAACTCTCATTTTGGTACTCCTCTCGAGTGACTCGGGGTCACTGTTGGTAGCGCAAAGCGATCGAGGCGTTGCGCCCCGGTGCGGTGAAACGGTCTAGTGTGGCGGAGCCCTCGGTCTGGCCGCGGGCGTCCGTCCACTCCCAGTAGGTGCGATTGGTCAAATTCCATATGCCGCCGGTGAGCGAAAAGCGCGACGACATCTCCCAGGTAGCGAACAGATCGAAGACTTCGTAGGCCGGCGTCGCAAACTGGGTTTCGTCAACGGCGGAGCGTTCCTTGGGAGCGACAGCACGAACCGCCAGTTCGCTACTCCAGCGCTGGTTGGCCGAAGAGCGCCGTAGGCCGGCAGCGAGTTGTGGCGGGTGGATCGAGTCGAGCGGGACGGATCGGGTCAGATCCTCGCCTTCGATCCAAGCCAGGCTGGTGCGCAGGTACCAGCGGTCGCCGAGCCGGGCATCGGCCGCAGCCTCGAGCCCATGGATACGGGCCTCGGCGATGTTGCGTTGCTGAAACTCGATCAGGCCGGTGCCCGGGTTGAGCCCCAGAGTCACGAGTTCGATGAAGTCGTTGTAGCGGTTGTCGAACGCCGTGACACTGAAGCTGCCGCGGGCTCCGGTGCGCCGCAGTCCGAGTTCGAAGCCGTCGCTCTCTTCGGGTCGCAAGTCCGGGTTCGGCAGCCGGGTCAATCCGCCGGCCAGGTGGGTGAAACCACTGTTGACGGCGCTGTAGGGCGGGGCGCGAAAGCCATGTGCGTACTGGACATGAAGTGAGGTCCGGTTGGAGAGCGCGGCGATCAGGCCAAGCTTGGGTGACAACGCCGCGTCGTCGAGCTCGACCGGCGGCCGGGTGCCCTCGTTGCCGGCAAGGAAGATGTCGTCGTCATGGTCGATAGCGAGCTCGATACGGTCGTAGCGCAGTCCGGGAATCAGCGTAAGGCGTCCGTCGGCAAGTCGGATTTCGGTCTGAGCGAAGATACCGGCCTCGAGCACGCGGCTCTGGGGGAAGTACTTGGTCGGGTAGGTCAGGCCGTCGGAGGAGGCGAGTTCGGCGCCAGAAGCCGCGTCGCGCTCACGGCGATCCCGGAGCTGGTCGAAGCGATCGCGGGTGACGGTGGCTCCGAGCGTCAAAAGCTGGGCCCCGCCGAGCTGGAGTTCCTGCTGCAGCTGAACCTCGAGCCCGACCGATTCCTGCTCGAAGGTCACCAAGCCTGACCGCTCGACCTCGGTCGTAGTCAGCGGTCCGAAGAAGCCGCCGCCGAGGGTTGTCGAGCGCAGCTCGACGGTGCGTTGTTCGGTTGTGCTGGTCTGGGCGTGAGCCCGCCAGAGGAGGTGATCGAAGGTGCCGCCGGTCCGGCTGTTCTCGAGACTTAGACGCCGCCGCCGTTGCTGGTCACGAGCGTTGGAGGAGCGCTTGTCCACCAGGTAGGTCACGTCGGGCCCGAAGCCGAAGATCGCGCCCAAGTTGATTCGTCCCAAGTCGGAGAGCGCCTCGGTGTCGTTCTCGCGGTCGAAGGTCTCGAGTGCGAGCTCGTATTGATTGCGGTCCGAGCGTTGGTGGACGAGCTTGGTCAGGAATCCCAGGGCGTTATGGTCCTGGGGGTTCGGTTCGGTGCGGCTGGAGTCCAAGGCGGCTAGGGAGCCGCGGTTGTCACGTTCGCCACCCAAGGAGTAGTTGAGGCTCGCCATGGTCTGCCAACGCTCACCGGCGGTTGCAGCGGTCAACGCAGTGGTCGAGGCCTGATGGCGTCCGTCCCAACCGGTCGCAAGACCGAGATGCGTTGCCCGCCCCGCGGTAAGCAGGTCGAGAGGGTCCTTGGTCTCGAACGAGACCACTCCGCCGAGTGCATCACTGCCGTAGAGCGAGGAGCCTGGACCGCGCAGGATCTCCACCCGGCTCAGAGAGTCCAGGCCAAGAGTGAAGGGCTGGACGTCGAAGTGGCCGAATTCGAAGGATTCTGCTGCCGGCACACCGTCGATCCGCGTCAAGACCCGGTTGCCGCCGACGCCGCGGATGTTGAACCCACCCAACCCGAGACGGGTGGCCGAGTTTTCGACGTAGACGCCAGGCTCGTAGCGTACGAGATCCCGGGTGTCGCGCATCATGAGTTGCTCTACCCGCTCTGCGTCGATCACGCTGACCGTCCCAGGCACCTCCGCGAGCGTGTGCTCGCCGCGAGTCGCCGTGACGGTAATCGCGTCGAGAATGGTGCCCCCGGCGAGCTCCTCAGGGCTCGATGTGGCCTCGCTCTCTGCACCGACGGGAGCGCAGAGAAGGACGAGACAGGCGAGGATGGGTCGGGTCTTCGCGAGCATAAAGTTCTTCCTCCGTGTTCGCTAGGAACTTAAGTCTTGGAGGTGCGTGACGCGCCACCCGGACAGGCGGTCGCCGAAGCCCATCACATAGGGCGAGGCCGCTTGCCGTGCAGCGAAGCGCGGCCCGGCCTGACGGTCGCTGGCAGGAGCAGCGGAGGTGGGAACCGACGAGCGTCAGCCCGGCGCAGGGGCGGACAAATGGTCACATTGCTACACTGCGTCGAGTAGGCCGATCAACACCTTCTCAAGGAGGCCAATGAACCACGGCTCGGCGGTTCGGGACCCAGCGAGCAGCACCGCGAGGACCCTGGGCAGTTCTCTCCTGCCCTGGGTAATAGGGGTTGTCGGTTGCCTGGCGAGCGTCGCCGGATGGCAAACGCTGCTCCGGCAGGAGGAGAGGGCCATTGAGGCTCAGTTCCTTCTCGACGCAGGAGAGCGGGAATTGGCGCTCCAGGAGCGCTTCGAGGATGCGATCAGAGCTCTCCAGTCGGTCCGGTCTCTTTATGACGCTGCAGGAGAGGTGAGCAGGGATCAGTTCAGCACTTTCGTTGGCTCGGTTCTCGAGCGGCACCCTTATGTCCAAGGCATCGGGTGGAATCGGCTAGTCGAGCACAGCGAGCGTGAAGCGTTCGAGAAGAGGGTAAGAGCCTCCGGCGTGGCGAGCTTCCGCATCACCGAACGCGCGACCCAAGGGCTGATGAAGCCGGCCGAGCAGAGAGATCAGTACGTGGTCGTCGAGTTTGTCGAGCCATTGGAGGGCAACGAGGCAGCGCTTGGCTTCGACACGATGTCTGAACCCAACCGGTTGCGGGCGCTGACACAGGCGGGGCAAACCGGTGAGCTGGCGATCACTTCGCGCATCACCCTGGTACAGGAACGGGAGCAGAGCTACGGCTTCTTGGGGTTCGTTCCGGTGTTCGGTGAGGTGGGCGGGAGCGCGGGACCCGAGCCGGGCGACCTGCAGGGGTTTGTGGTCGGAGTGTTCCGGGTGGCGGCTGTGGTCGAGAGCGCCCTCCAGGCCTTCGACCCGTTGGCGATCGACCTCGTAGTCACCGACGAGTCGGCCGCGGCCGACGAGCGTGGCCTGTTCTCTTCGGCGGCGTCGGCCGAACAAGAAGCGCTCATGCACAGCGTCTCAGCGGGCGGCCCCTTCCAGAACTCCTGGTCTTTCGAGCTCGGTGCTCGGGAGTGGAAGATCGTCTTCGTGGCGACCGAAGCGTACCTGGCGCGTCTGCGCACGGGGACACCGTTGACGGGTCTTCTGGCCGGCCTTGTGCTCACCCTGGTTGGCACGGCGTATCTCGTCCTCGTCGCCGGCCATGCTGCGCGGGTCGATCGTTTGGTCGGGTTACGAACCGCGGAGCTGCGTGACGCGAACCGCGCCCTCGAGAACGAGGTTGACCGGCGAGCACGGGTCGAAACCGAACTGTCGGTCCATGGGGACCTGCTGGAAGATCGGGTGCGTGAGCGTACCGGCGAGTTGGAGCAGACGACGCTGACCTTGCGGGAAGCAATCAAGGGGCGCGATACCGCCGAGGCGGCCCTGATCGAGAACGAGGAACGCCTGAAGCTCACCCTGGAGGCGGTGGCCGACGGGGCTTGGGATTGGAGCGTTGCGAGCGGCAAAATCGTCTTTAGTGACAGATGGCTCGGATTCCTCGGCTACGAGCGTGCAGATACCGAGCCAACGCCGAGGTTCTGGCAGGGCCTAGTGCATCCGGACGACCGGCCCGAGTTGCGGAACCAATTGAGTCGCCACCTCAGGGGGGACACACCCCACTTTGAGAGCGAAAATCGCGTGCTCTCGAAAGAGGGCGAGTATCTGTGGAGCCTGGTCAAGGGGCAAGTGGTGGCTCGCGACCCAGCCGGAAAGACTCTGCGCATGGTGGGTACGGCGACCGACATCGGCGAGCGCAAGTTCGTGGAGGAGCGCCAACTCCGGGTCGAGCGGCAAGTCCAGCAAGCGCAGAAGCTCGAGAGCCTCGGTGTCTTGGCTGGAGGCATTGCACACGACTTCAACAACCTGCTGGTGGTAGTGCTCGGCGGAACAGACCTCGCTCTGCTCGAGTTGCCGCCGGATTCACCCGCCAAAGAACACTTGGAGCTCGTGGCGACGGCCGCAGCCCGCGGCGCGGAGTTGATCCGCCAGATTCACGCCTATTCGGGCCAGACGACGTTCACTGTCGAACGTATCGCCCCCGCAGTCCTGGTCGAGGATGTCGGCCAACTCTTGCGTTCCTCGGTGTCGAAGAAGGCGGACCTGCAGTTCGAGTTTGCCGAGGGGTTGCCAGAGGTCGAGGGTGATGCGACCCAGTTGAGGCAAGTCGTGATGAATCTACTGGTCAACGCCTCCGACGCCCTCGAGGGAGGGATCGGCCAGATCGAGGTCTCGACCTACTCGGTGACCATCGCCGACGAAGGCGGGCCCGGGGACTACGTTGGAGGAGTGCTCGCCCCGGGCGACTACGTGTGTTTGGAGATCGCCGACGACGGAGCTGGCATGGACGAGGAGGTCTCGAGCAAGATCTTCGACCCATTCTTCACGACCAAGAAGCGAGGCCAGGGTCTCGGCTTGGCGGCAACGTTGGGTATCGTGCGGAGTCACCGGGGGGCGATTCGAGTCCAGACAAACCCCGGGCGGGGGACCAGGATCAGCGTGCTGTTGCCCGTGGCCGCTCCGGTCGAGATTCCCCCGGCGCTCAGGGTGGAAGCGCAAGGGGGTGACTGGCAGGCGTCGGGCCTGGCCCTGGTCGTCGATGATGATCCCGCGGTCCGCAAGATCGCGGAGCGAATGCTGCGCTTGATGGGCATGGAAGTGATGACTGCGAATGACGGCTTGGCAGGCGTCGAAGCCTTTGCCAGGCAACAGGACGAGATCGCCGTGACCGTGCTCGACATGAGCATGCCGCACATGGATGGTGCGGACGCTTTCAGAGAGATCCGGCGACTCCAGCCGTCCGCCAGGGTCCTCTTGTCGAGCGGCTACAGTGAGCGCGATTCAGTGATCTTGTTGGGCGACGACGAGAAGGCGGCTTTCGTTCAGAAGCCCTACTTGTTGGAGGAACTAAGAGAGAAGCTCGAGAGGGTGCTCACCGCCTAGGCAGCGGGCACATTGAAGTCGGAGTAGATCGAAGTCTCTCCTGGCTCGACAAAGCGGCGGATCCCGGGACTCGAGATCCGCCGCGGATCGAACCCTTCCTCGGGCTTCAGGCGCCGTCGTGTTCGAGGTTCGGCCGGCGGCGCCGACCCGTGCGCTTGCGCCAGCCCGCATCGAGTCGGGTCTCGCGCTGCGTCTCAGTCTCGCGGGTGAAGTCGTACGGATGGTTGCCGGGCTCGATTCCCAGGAGGATCCACTGGATGCGTTCGGCTTTGAGAGGAAGGGCAACCGGCTGGTCTGAATCGCTTGCGATTTCAGGGGTGAGGGTGGTCGTGGTGTCAGTCATCAGATGTCTCCTTTTCAACCCTGTTGCGGTGGGCGGCGAAGGCTACGAAACGATGCACGCTAGGTCTTTGTAGGTGGCCTCCTTCCACTTGGTGTCTGTTTGACACCAAGAATAGTGTTTGATCAACACGAAGTCAAGTTTGCCACGCGCCCGCAGCAGTCTTGACCCGTTGATCCAAGGGTGTTCAACTCACACTAAGCTAAATGCATCCGACCCGCGGTTACCGAGGCCCAAGACATGCAGCTGATCCGTCTCGCCAGTGCAGCCCTCAATCAAACACCGCTCGATTGGGACGGCAACCGCCGTCGAATCGAACGGGCGTTGAGCGCCGCACGCGATGCTGGAGCGTCCATCGTTTGTTTGCCGGAGCTGGCGATCACCGGCTACGGCTGCGAGGACGCCTTCTTCTCTCGCGGCGTACAGCAGATGGCGGCCGAAGTCCTCGAGGAGCTGTTGCCCGCCACCCGTGGCCTGGTCACCTGCCTGGGCCTGCCGGTCTACCATCGCAAAGCGCTCTACAACACCGTTTGTCTGGTGGTTGACGGGCGGCCGCTGGGGCTGGTGGCCAAGCAGTTCCTGCCCGGTGACGGGGTGCACTACGAACCGCGCTGGTTCAAGCCGTGGCCGGATGACTTCAAGAGCACGGTCGACTTGCTTGGTAGTGCGCTTCCGATCGGCGACCTGATTTTCGACGTCGGCGGAGTTTTGATCGGATTCGAGATCTGCGAGGACGCCTGGGTGGCCGACCGCCCGGGAACGGGCCTCGCACTTGCCGGCGCCGACGTGATCCTCAACCCGAGCGCCAGTCATTTCGCCTTCGGCAAGCAGGAAGTGCGTCGGCGTTATGTGAGCGAGAGTTCCCGGGCCTTTGGCGTGACCTACGTCTACAGCGATCCGTTGGGCAACGAAGCCGGCCGGATGATCTACGACGGCGGTACCCTCATCGCCCATGACGGCAACGTGGTGGCCCAAGGCGAGCGCTTCTCGTTCGCCGACTTCACCCTTGCCACAGCAGTGGTCGACGTAGAGGAGAGCCGCCAGCGGCAGACGCGCACCGCCGGCCACCGGCCGCAGCTCGACGTCGAGCCGGTCGGCGTTCAGTTCGCCTATCCGGGGCTCGAGCCGGAACCTACCCGGGAGGCATTGCCAGTCTGGGAACACGGGGCCAACGTCAAGAGCGAGGAGTTTCGGCGGGCGGTGGCGCTGGCACTGTGTGACTACCTACGCAAGAGCCGCGCACAGGGCTTCGTCGTTTCCCTCTCGGGCGGAGCCGACTCAGCGACGGTGGCCTGTCTTGTCGCCCAGATGGTCGAATTGGGGCTGGCGGAACTGGGTCTTGCCGGTCTGCGCGACAAGCTCGGCCACATCGACCTGGCGCAAGCCGAGTCGCCGGCTGACCTTGTCGCCCGCCTTCTGACCTGCGTCTATCAGGCCACGGCCCACAGCTCCGGTACCACCCGTGATGCAGCAGCCGGCCTGGCCCAAGGACTTGGCGCTACCTTCTACGAACTCGACATCGAGCCCTTGGCTGGGGGCTACCGGGAGTTGATCGAGGCGGTGGTCGGGCGTCGACTCGAGTGGGCGACCGATGATCTGGCCCTGCAGAACATCCAGGCGCGCTCACGAGGGCCGAGCGCCTGGTTGCTGGCGAACCTGGAGGGCAAGATCCTGCTCGCCACCTCGAATCGCTCGGAAGCCGCCGTGGGCTATACCACGATGGATGGCGATACTTGCGGCGGTCTGTCTCCGATCGGCGGCATCGACAAGGCGTTCCTGCGTCGCTGGCTCGAGTGGCACGAGACGGTCGTGCCGGCCCTGGGGGCGGTCAACGCGCAGCAGCCGACGGCCGAGTTGCGGCCGCCAGAGGAAGGTCAAACGGATGAGGGCGACCTGATGCCGTATCCGCTGCTCGACGCGATCGAGAACGCTGCGATCGGAGCCAAGCACACGCCGCTCGAGGTCTTCAGGGAGATGCATGGGGAGTTTCCCGATTACGGGACGAAGCAACTCGCTGGCTACGTGGCACACTTCTTCGAGCTCTGGTGCCGCAACCAATGGAAGCGTGAGCGGTACGCGCCGTCGTTCCATCTGGACGACAAGAATCTCGACCCCAAGACTTGGTGCCGCTTCCCCATCCTCTCCGGTGGATTCGAGCGTGAATTGCGAGTGCTGGCAGACTACGTTGAGCATCTCGAGGGGGGCGATGCGTGAGCCCGACCTACGAGTATCCGCGACCGGCCCTGACCGTCGACTGCGTAGTCTTCGCGATCGAAGACGAGGTGCTCAAGGTGCTTTTGATTCGTCGGGCAAACGACCCTTATGCCGGGACCTGGGCGCTGCCGGGGGGCTTCGTCGACATGGACGAGACGCTGGAATCCGCTGCGCGCCGAGAACTAGGAGAGGAGACCGGCCTCGAGGACCTCTTCCTGGAGCAGCTCTACACCTTCGGTCAGCCGGTCCGAGACCCTCGTGGCCGAGTCGTCAGCGTCGCTTACTATGCCTTGGTCAACCTCGCGGGTCGCCAGGTAAGGGCCGACTCCGACGCGAGCGCGGCGAGCTGGTTCCCGGTCGATGCACTGCCCGACCTCGCCTTTGACCATCGCGAGATCCTTGACACGGCACTCGAGCGCGTGCGCGGCAAGGTGCGCTACGCACCGCTCGGCTTCGAGCTGCTGCCGCGCCGCTTCACGCTCACTGAACTCCAGCGGCTCTACGAGATCATCCTCGACACCCCGCTCGACAAACGCAACTTCCGCCGCAAGATCCAAAGTATGGGGCTCTTGGTCGATACTGGCGAAAACCAGCGCGGCACGTCGCATCGAGCGGCGCGTCTCTACCGCTTTGATCGCAGGCGGTACGGCCAGCTTGAACGCAGCGGCTTCAGCTTCTGGCTCTAACGTTCGCCGACGACCCCGGTGACTTCGGTCGTCACGGTGACGACCTCCTCGAGCACCAGGCCGACGACCTCGCCGGCTGGAATCACGGCTTCCTTGCCGTCTGCCTTGGCGCCGACCACGGCGGTGCCGGCAGCAGCGCCGACCGCGGCTCCGGCGAGAACCTCTCCCGCACCCTTGCCGCCGATGACACGGCCCAAGATGGCTCCGGCGATCGCACCGGCGATGATCTTCTTCTTCTCGCCCTTACGGTCGGCGCCCACCTCGACGAACGACGCCTTGAGCCCTATGGGCGGGCCCACCGGGGGGATGAGCTCGGTGAAGGCGATGCCGATCGAGGCCTGCCCGCCGACCCGCTTGAGCGGCGTCACCTCGATCACCTTGCCGCGGACTTCTGAGCCGGCAGGCACCGCGAGGACCCCCTCGTCAGTGTAGATGTCCTTGGCCAGGGTGCTGCTGAAGGTGTCGCCTATGAGGCTGTTCTGGCTGGTCAGGGTCTCGTTGATTTCGATCTCCAGGATCGTCCCAGGACGCAACGTGGCTTCGACGTAGTCCGGCGTGGAGGCTCGTTCAGCTTCTCGGGCGGCCGCTTCGGCTTCGCGCTGGCGATCGAGCGCGGCTTGGCGATCCGCCTCCTGCTGGCGGAGTTCCGCCTCGCGTTCGGCGACCTGTCGCTCGCGCTCGGCCAGTTCCGCGGCGCGTTGTTCGGCCTCGGCGCGCTCGGCCGCAAGGCGCTCCTCCTGCGCTCGACGCTCCTCCTCGGCCCTTGCTCGGCGTTGCTCTTCGGCGAGCGCTGCCTGGCGCTGGGCCAGCTCGCGCTCGGTAGCCTCGATTTGGGCCTGTTGCGCCTGAGCGGCGGCCTCGGCTTCGGCGAGCGCGGCTTCGCGCTCCGCGACCTCGGCGGCTGCCTGTTCCGCAGCGAGTTGCGCCGCAGCCAGCTCGTCGGCGGCTTGCTGAGCGGCGGTCTGGGTGTCGTCACCGTCGTCGTTCGAGGCGCTCTCGAGACCCAAGTCACAGGCACCGAGGGTCAAGACCAGGAGGGCGACAAGGGCTAGGCCCAATCGCCGGCGAAAAATGTTCTCGGGGATGAAAGACATGGTTTTCTCCGCAGCTGAAAAATGTTCCATCGGACGGTACGCAGGCAGCCGCACTCTACTCCTTGAGAAGCGTTGACGAGTAGAGAGAATTCCCTCTTGCGCTCGAAGGGCCGAATGACAAACGTCACCTGGATCGGTGACGTTCGGCCCTGGCGCCGGCGCTGGGTGCGTTGCATTGTCTGTTCGGACAAAGGAGGACTTTGCATGGCACGAATCAATGCACTCCCAGACACAGGAGCCCCGGCAGCTCGGTTGATCGGAGCGGTCAAACGCTACGGCGCGGTGACGGCACTCGACCGAGTGGATCTCGACTTGCGACCCGGTGAGGTGACGGCGCTGCTTGGCCCCAACGGCGCCGGTAAAACGACCGCGGTGCGCTGCTTCCTCGGCCTGACGCGGCCGGAAGAGGGGACAGCCGAGCTCTTCGGCGGCGATCCCTGCGAGAGGGCGCGGCGCATGCGTACCGGCGCCATGATGCAGATCTCGAGCGTGCCGCAAACCCTCAAGGTTCGTGAGCACATCGCCAGTTTCTCGGGCTACTACCCGCGGCCGCTGGGCTTGGATGAGGTGGTCGAGGCAGCGGGCCTGGCCGGGCTCGAAGACCGGCTCTACGGCAAACTCTCGGGCGGCCAGCAGCAACGCCTGCTGTTCGCCTTGGCGCTGTGCGGCGACCCCGACCTGCTGTTTCTGGACGAACCCACGGTCGGGCTCGACGTGACGAGCCGGCGTGGTTTTTGGGATCACATTCGCGGTCGGGTATCGCAAGGCCGCACGGTGCTCCTGACCACCCACTACCTGGAAGAGGCAGACGCCTTGGCGGACCGCGTGGTGGTCATCAACGAGGGCCGGATCGTCGCTGACGGCTCGCCGGCCGAGATCAAGTCCCGAGCCTCGGCGAAGAGAATACGCTGCCGGACGACATTGGCAGCCAACGAGATCGCGCTTCTGCCGGGAGTCGAGCGGGTACTAGAAGACGGCCCGAAGGTCGATATCCTCACCGCGGACTCTGAGGGCGTTGTCCGCGAACTGCTGTCCCGCGACGCCGCTTTGGCCGAGCTCGAAGTCAGCGGTGCGCGCCTGGAGGAGGCGTTTCTGTCGCTTACCGAGAACCGCCCGGTCCCGCCCAGGGGCCGGGCCCAAGAGAAGGGAGCCGCCTGATGACCCCGATGTCGCTGACCGCCGAGCTGCCGGCGCCCGATCGCCCCAGCCTGGCGCGCATCTACTTGCTCGAAGCCAAGCTGGAGTTCTTGAAGCTTTGGCGCATGCCTGCGTTCGCGGTTCCGACGCTGGCCTTCCCGGTGCTTTTCTACGCCTTCTTCGGCTTGACCTTCAAAGCCCCGGGCTCATTTTCGATGGCGACGTACCTGGTCGCGACCTATGGCGCCTTCGGTGTCATCGGCGCGTCGCTCTTCGGTTTCGGCGTCGGCGTGGCGGTCGAGAGGGGGCAGGGCTGGATGCTTCTGAAGCGCGCCAGCCCGATGCCTCCCGGCGCCTACTTCGCCGCCAAGATCGCGATGAGCATGCTGTTCGGCAGCCTGATCATCACCATGCTCTACCTCCTGGGAGCGTTGTTTGGTGGGGTTGAGCTGAGCGTGGGGGGCTGGGCTTTGTTGGCTGCCGTTCATGTGTTGGGGGCGTTGCCTTTCTGCGCCATGGGCCTGGCCTTGGGTTACTTCGCCGGACCCAATTCCGCGCCGGCGATCGTCAACGTGATCTATCTGCCAATGGCCTTCCTCTCCGGTCTGTGGATTCCGATTCAAGTCTTGCCGGAGTTGGTGCAGACGATCGCCAGGTTCTTGCCGGCTTACCACTTCGGCCAACTGGCGCTGAAGGTAATCTCCGCCGACCAGGGACAGCCGGTGGCCGAGCACCTCGGCTATCTGGCCGGACTCACCCTGGTCAGCCTCTTCCTGGCCCGAGTGGGTCTACGGCGCGACCAGGACCAAACCTATGGCTGAGGGCGTAGACTCGATCTTTCTCGCGAACAGCCGGAGCCATGCGACTACTCCCTGAAGACAAGTCCCTCGGTTGGACCCGCTACGTCTGGCTGGTCTACAGCCTTGGCCTGTTCATCCAGCCGCTGATCACCGGCAAAGCTGCCGACTGGCTGCTCGTCTCCGGCGTGATGATTGTGTTCCTGCCGCTCTACTTTGTCGGCTTTTGGCTTCACGGCCGCAAGGTGCTGTGGGTGGTTGGGGGGCTCGTTGTTCTCGGTCTGGCGGTCGCGCCGCTCAACCCCGGAGGCAGCACGTTCTTCATCTACGCCGCCGCCTATCTCGGCCAGGTCGGCCGGCCGGCTCTCGGTGTGCGCTACCTGGCGGCTATTCTGGCGCTGGTGGCGCTCGAGACGTGGTTGGTTGGTATCCCACGCTACTCCTGGGTCTGGGGGATGCTCTTCACCGGAATCGTCGGTGGCATCAATATTCACTTCGGCGAAGTCGGCCGCAGCCAGGCCAAGCTACGGCTGGCGCATGACGAGGTGGAGCGCTTGGCCACCATGGCGGAACGGGAACGCATCGCCCGGGACCTGCACGACGTGCTGGGGCACACGCTGTCGCTGATCACCATCAAGGCAGGGCTCGCGAAGCGCTTGAGCGCGGAGGATCCGGTTCGCGCCGCAGTCGAGATCGACGAGATCGAGACGATCGCGCGCGATGCCCTGGCCGAGGTGCGCCGCGCCGTCGAGGGGTACCGCTTCTTGAGCCTGGGCGCCGAAGTCGCCAAGGCCAAGGTGGCGCTGGCGGCAGCCGGGGTCGAACTAGAGTGCCAGACGGGACCCTACGACTTGAGCGCCGAGGCCGAGAGCGCCGTAGCCCTGGCCCTGCGCGAAGGAGTGACCAACGTCGTCCGCCATGCGCGGGCCGAGCATTGCCGGGTGAGCTTGCGTCAGGCTGACGGTGAGTTTCAGCTTGTCGTCGGTGACGATGGGCGAGGTGGTCAGGCGCCCGACGGTAGCGGGCTCGCCGGCATGCGGGAGCGCATCGGAGCTTTGGGTGGCACGGTCACGCGAGATGGCTCCAAGGGCACCCGGCTGACCGTGGATCTGCCGCTCGCGGGCGAAGCAAGGCGCGTCGAGGCCGCCACAGGATGATTAGGATTCTCATCGCCGAGGACCAGGCGATGGTCCAAGGCGCGCTCGCGGCGCTACTCGAGACTGAGTCGGATCTCGAAGTCGTTGCTCGGGCCGACGACGGAGAACAGGCGCTCGAACTGGTTGCCCAGACCTCTCCCGACGTAGTGCTGACCGATATCGAGATGCCACGTCGCACCGGGCTCGAACTCGCAGCGGCGCTCAGAGAGTTGGGTCCGCGGCCGCGAGTGGTGATCCTCACCACTTTTGCCCGACCTGGCTACCTGCGGCGCGCTCTCGAAGCCGGCGCGGCCGGTTACTTGCTCAAGGACTCGCCGGCCGAACAGCTGGCCGAGGCTGTGCGGCAGGTCCATGCCGGTGGCCGGGCGGTCGATCCGGAGCTGGCCGCCGAAGCGTGGTCCGAGGCCGACCCGCTGACCGATCGCGAACGGCAAGTGTTGCGCCTGGCCGGTGAAGGGCTGCCGGGTGCGCGCATCGCCGCTGAGCTCAACCTCTCCGAAGGCACGGTGCGCAACTACCTGTCGGAGGCGAGCAGCAAGCTCGGAGCCTCGAACCGCATCGAAGCGGCGCGGCTGGCGAGACGCCGGGGGTGGCTCTAGATTCGGGGTCGAAGGCTCGGCTAGCGAGTCGCGTGGCGGCCAACCGTTTCGGCCTCCGGTAGACGCGGGAAAGGCACGAACCCCAGATACAACAAAGCGGAGAGCTTTCGCTCTCCGCTTTGCCGTCCCTCAAGCTCGTCGAGCAGCCGGACGGATGACTCCTCGAACTCAGTTCTCTGCGAAGGAGCCGGACAGACAGGTATGTCCATTCATCAACCTGACCTGGACCCCGAGAATGGAGTCGACCGGGAACGCGGGCGAGATGTGCTTGTTGCTGTCGAGCTTTACCGACGCGGTGCCGAGCTGCACTTGCATGAAGGCGACGTCGTACCAGGCCCGATCGCCGTCGCGGTCCTCGAGCTCGATAGCGACGATGAGTTTAGTGCCGTCCCTGAGACTCACATCAGCGCGGACTTGGAAGAGCTGACCCCGTGCCTGTTCGCTGATCTGAGCCATGCCCCAGTCTGCGCGGTTGTCCAGCGGCGCGAGTTCGATGGCCTGCTTGCCGGCCATCGCGGGGGCGACTGCGAGAATGGCGACGATTGCGAAGATGATGGACTGTTTCATGGCGGCTCTCCTTGTTCTGAGTCTTGCGCTGTTTGTTTCCGGTTCGCTTCGTTTCTTCCTGGCTGAGTGGAGTTGCAAAGGGCAGGCCAAGTTGGGAACGACCCGACCTGCACTTCGACGCCGAGTCGCGCGCGGCGACTCTTCGTTGGCCTGAAACACGTTTGTTTTCTTACGTTTACGCCCAGAGGGCGAAATGTCGGGGCTGTGGGGAAAAGGCTGATATGCGCAGGCGTGAAGGGCGACCCCGCCGACCGGCGGGCCACCACGATGAGGCCCCACGGCCCAAAAAGGGACGGTGTTTTCCGGTCTGAGCGGCGACGCCGAAGTTCCTTCAGAGGTAGGAATCGAGATAGCTTAAGGCAGACGACGGAGAGCGAAGCGATGAGACGAACAGCCTGCCTTTACATCCTTGCACTCGCCCTGGTGGCATGTGCTCCCAGTCCAACGAGTGCACCAGCGACCGAATCGCCGCTGCCAATCGCGACGGCGGACCCGGCCGAAGCGGTGGTGGAGGTCGGTAACGCTGCGGCCCAGATCGCCGCGGCCGTCACCGCGGCCCCGACCGATCGGCGGGACGGTGCGGCCGTACGGGGTTATACGGTGCACGGCGAGTTGGTGCTCCTGCGAGCCGGGGGGAACGAACTGGTCTGTTTGGCCGATACTCCGGGTGACGAGCGTTTCCAAGTTGCCTGTTATCACGTGGCGCTCGAGCCATACATGCGCCGAGGCCGCCAACTGCGGGCCGAGGGCGTCAGCGGGCCGGACAGCTTTGAAGTTCGGCACGCCGAGATCGAGGCCGGCACCCTGGCGATGCCGCGCGACCCGACGATGGTCTACAACCTGGGCGGCGCGGAGTCGATGCACGACCCCACGAGTGGAGCGGTCGATGAGGACTTTGGCCGGCGTGTGCACGCCGTATACACGCCCTACGCAACAGAGGAATCGACCGGGCTTTCGACCACTCCGCCAACGGCGGGCGCTCCGTGGATCATGCGTCCCGGGACACCCACCTCACACATCATGGTGGTCATGGCCCCGCTGAAGACCGACGAAGAAGCCGACTAAGCCTCGCGCCGTCGCGGGGGCGGCCTGTCAGTTCGAGCGTCAAGACGGTTTGCGCGGGTGCATCTCGTAGCGCAACCAGCGAGCATCGAGCTGGCTGATCTTGACCGGCCAGCGCTGGCTCGAGCGCAGGCCTATGTGGCGGGTGAGCTCCGGAGCAGCCGAAAGGACGTAGGCATGGGCGCCCGGGCAGCGGCGCAGGAACGTGCCAAGGATGCGCCAGGTGGCAACGAGTTCCTCCCCCTCGCCCATGCGCTCCCCCCACGGCGGATTGGTTACGACGACAGCGGGTGAGAACGGCGGCTCGAAGTCCGCCGCTTCAGCGACGGCAAACTCGACCAATTCCCCCATACCCGCCGCTTGGGCGCTGGCCTTGGCGATGGCGATAGCCCCCGGATGGTGGTCCGTCCCCAGGAGCGCGCACCCGAGCTTGGGCCGCAGCCGGTCGTTGGCTTCTTCGCGCAGACGGCGCCAGACCTCGGGCGCGGCGTCGGGGAAGCGCTCGGCGGCAAAGGTGCGGCTGAAGCCCGGCGCGCGATCAGCGGCCAACGAAGCGGCCTCGATGACAAAGGTGCCTGACCCGCAGAACGGATCGAGCAGCGGGCTCTGCCGGTCCCAATCCGTCAGCAACAGCAGCCCAGCGGCTACCGCCTCTGACAAAGGGCTCTTGACCTGCACCGGTCGGTACCCCCGACGATGCAGGCTGGCCCCTGCCAGGTCACGAAAGATATGCGCCTCTTCACCGCGCACCACGAGGCGCAGCGGCACGTCCGGGTCATGACGCTCGACATCGGGCCGCTTACCGCGCTTGGCCCGGATGCGATCGACGATGGCGTCCTTGACTCGCAGTGAGGCGAAGTGACGATCGGTGAACGGGCCGTTGGTGACCGTGGCCTGGATGGCGAAGGTGTGGCTCACACCAATCAGGTCTTCCCATCTTGGTTTCGACGCCAGTTCGTAGAGTTGGTCGAAATCGCCGACCGGGCCCGAGATCACCGGCGCCAGCACCCGCACCGCCGAGCGCAGCCAGAAGGTGGCACGGCAGGCCAGAGCATGATCGGCGGCAAAGAGCACGCCGCCCGGGACGATGCTCGCACCCTTGGCGCCAAGAGCGCTCAACTCATCGGCCAGCACCTGTTCGAGGCCACGGGTGCATTGCGCCAGGTGGCGCGGGCTGCGGGGTCCGCTCTGCCGCCGCTGCTGCTGCCGACGCGGCGGGCGTTGGTCAGATTTGGCCATGGGGCGCGATGGTATCCCGCCCGGACCGTCGGCAGGGGGTCAGCGGCAAGCGCCCTCCTCAAGGGTAGAGCAGGTGCTCCTCCCAGCCTTCGGCGGTGCGGAGGTACTCGAGTCGTTGATGGAGGCGGAACGGTTTGGCGTGCCAGAACTCGAAGCGTCCTGGAATCAGACGAAAACCACCCCAGAAGGGCGGCCGCGGAACCTCGCGCCCCAGGTAACGCCCCTCATACTTGGCTACCTGGGCAATCAGCCGGGCCTGCGAGGGCAACTCCTCGCTCTGGCGCGAGGCCCAGGCGCCGAGCTGGCTGAGCCGTGGGCGCGAGGCGAAGTAGGCGTCGGCTTCGACGTCCGCTACCGGTTGAACCTCGCCTGAGATGCGGATTTGTCGCGCCAATTCACGCCAGTAGAAGTTGACCTCGACTTGCGGATGCCGAGCCAGAGCCTGACTCTTGCGGCTCTCGAGGTTGGTGTAGAAGACGAAGCCCCGCTCGTCGAAGTCCTTCAACAGAACCACCCGCACAGCCGCCCGTCCATCGCCGTCCACCGTCGCCAGGTGCATGGCATTGGCGTTCTCGATCTCGAGCGCCTGAGCTTGGGCGAAGATTTCGCCGAACAGAGCGAACGGGTCCTGGGCGGTCATCCGTTACTCGCCCTAGAGCTTCAGTGTCAGCTTCACCATGTCGTGCGGTGCGCCATCCAGGTCCGTGCCGTAGCCGGGAAGCGAGATCTGTTCGAATCCGAGCTCGGCCAGGGTCGCAATCGCGTCGGCTTCGAGATCGGCGATAAGGAGAGTCGTCAAATGGCGCATTCCCTGTTCGACGGCGATACCGATCATGGTGTTGACCAGGGACGTGCCGAGTCCCACCCCGCGGTATTCGGGGTCGAGGAGCCACTTGAGGCGCGCTACACGGCGCAGCGGTCCGTGAGTCCGGCGATGCAGGCTGGCATCGGCGACAATCGTGTGACCGTCCAACGCAAGCAGCGGCAGGACCTTGCCGTAGTCGATGTTCTGCGACCAGCGTTCAACCACAGCAGGGTCCTCGATGTTGTCCCAAGCAAAGCGGCGAAAGTCGCCCGGTAGGCGTTGAAAGAAGTCCCACAGCGCGGCGCCGTCGAGTTGACTGAAGGGTCGAACCAGCAGGCGGCGGCCGTCACGCAGGGCCGTTTCTTGGGGAAAGCGATGGGGCATCGTGTCTCCTATAGAGCATTGTTCGAGAGTGGCAGCACGCTTCTTCTAGCTGAAGCGTGATTCTCCCACAGGCCGGTCCCTATCTCGCCGTCGTTTTGGGCGGGGAGCACTCGACACTCGGGCCGGCGTCGAGATGATCCAGCGTGAGAAACTCACCAACCATGACACGCATTCCGAACCTCGCATTGCTTCCCTGTGCCCTCGCGGCGGGCCTGTGCACCATGGCTCGAGCCGAGGATCAGCCTGCCGTCACGCTCTCCCCCAATGAGGTGGTCGCTCAGAGCCGTGACGAGGAGTGGCGGCCGTTGGATCCCGCGAATACCCTCTACATAGAGCTCGAGGAGGGGCGGGTGGTGATCGAGTTGGCACCGGATTTCGCTCCGCTTCATGTTGGGCAGATGAAGACCCTGGCGCGAGCGGGCTTCTACGACGGCCTAGACTTCTATCGGGTGATCGAGGGCTTCGTGGCGCAGGGCGGCGACCAAGGTACCGCTCGCTCGACCGAGGAGATCGATCGAACCGTGGCGCCCGAGTTCGAGCGCGCGAACGACCCGCTGCTACCCTTCACTCCGCTCGGAGCCGTGGATGGCTACGCGCCCGAGGTCGGCTATGTCAGGGGCTTCCCCGCGGCTCGCGACACTGAGGCTGGGCGGTTGTGGTTGGTGCATTGTCCGGGGGCCGTGGCCATGGCTCGAGGCAACGAACCGGACTCCGGGGGAACCGAGTTCTATGTCGTTCTCGGTCACGCGCCACGCTACCTCGACCGCAACCTGTCGGTTTTCGGTCGCGTCGTCGAGGGGCAGGAACTGTTGCAGCGGCTACCGCGCGGTGCCCCGGGAACGGGCGTCATTGCGGAGGCCAGTGAGCGCGGCAAGATCATAGGCATGGCCGTGGCCTCCGACGTGCCGCAGGCCGAGCGCACCGCACTCGAGGTGTTGCGCACCGACTCGGCGTCCTTTGGCGCGATCATTGCCTCGCGCCGCAACCGGCCCGAGGAGTTCTTCGTCTACCGCCCGGACCACATCGACGTCTGCGGCGCTTCGGCCCCGGTGCGTCCTGCGGCCCAGTGACGGCGATGCCCGACATCGGCGTACCCTACGAGGTGCGTCACAGCACGAGAGCCAAGAGGCTGCAGGCGGCGGTACGCGACGGCCGAATCGAGGTGGTGGTGCCGCGCTGGGCCCGGCCGGTGCACGTGCGAGCCTTTGTCGCCGAGGCCGCGCCATGGATGGTGAAGAAGGCGGCAACCCTGCAGCAGCACTCGGGAACCGTGCTGCCGGCGCTCTGTGTGACCGGCGCAACGGTGCTGCTCGAAGGTGCCGAGGTCGCCTTGCGGGTCGTGGCGGTCGCGGGGCGCCGGTCGCGGGTGGTGCTAGCGGACGAACTCGTGCTCGAGGTGCCGTCGACGCCGGGTCCGATTGAGCCGCGCACGCGCAGGTCTTTGCTCTCTTGGCTCAAAGAGAGGGCGCGACAGGTGGCGTCGGGTCACATCGAGCGCTACGCGCCGCAGCTCGGCAGCTACCCGAGCGGATTGCGCATCAAGGCGCAGAAGACCGTCTGGGGCAGTTGCGGGAGCACCGGCCTGATCAACCTCAACTGGCGGCTGATCGGAGCGCCGCCGAGCGTGTTCGAGTACATCGTGGTCCACGAGCTCTGCCATCTGAAGCAGCGCAATCACGGACCTCGCTTCTGGCAACTGGTCGCGAGTCTGATGCCGGGCTACGAGGTTGAGCAGGCTTGGCTGCGCCGCTATGGCCTCCAGTTGGGCTAGCGCGTCCAGAGACAGATTTCAAGATCTTGACGGCGCCTCCAGGGCGGCGTAAGTTGGTTGTTCTTCAACATGAATCAATGTCACCGAACTGTCGCGCACAGGTCTCGGGAGTGCCTCGGCACTTCCCGGAGCTTGAATCGCCGCGCGTGGCCGACGCTGCTGTTCTAGAAGCAGCCAACGAGGGGAAACGATGAAAACGAATGGAACTCGCAACCGCTTGACCCTGGCAGTCCTCACGATACTGGCGGGCGGCGCCCTTCAACTGTCGGCCCAGGACATGGTGATCACCGGAGTCGTCGACGGACCGCTCTCGGGCGGAATTCCCAAGGCGGTGGAGGTCTGCGTTCTCAACGACATCCCCGACCTGTCGATCTACGGCCTCGGGTCGGCCAACAATGGCGGTGGCACAGACGGCGAGGAGTTCACCTTCCCCGGCGGCGCGGCGAGTGCCGGCAGTTTCATTTACGTCGCATCCGAGGCAGTGGGTTTCGAGAGCTTCTTCGGCTTCGCGCCCGACCACACGAGCGGTGCGATGGGGATCAATGGTGACGACGCGATCGAACTCTTCACCTCGGGAGCGGTGAGCGATGTGTTTGGCGACATAGCGGTCGACGGTAGCGGCCAGGCCTGGGAGTACTTGGATGGCTGGACCTACCGAGCCAACGGGACCGGCCCCGACGGCAGTACCTTTGTTCTCGGCAACTGGTCCTTTTCAGGCCCGAACGCACTCGACGGCGAGACCTCGAACGGTACGGCAGCGACGCCGTTCCCTATCGGCTCCTACACGGGCTGCACTCCCAGTGTGCCGACGCCCGATGTGTTGCTGTCGGAAATTGTGGTCACTCCGACCTTCGGTGAGTACATCGAGATCTTCAACCCGACGCCGGCGGCGATCGATCTCTCCGACGTGTACGTCACGGACGCGACCTTCGCCGGCGGCGGCACCTTCTACTACGACGTCGTCAACGGAGCTGGCGGCGGCGGCGGATTCAGCGATTTCCACGCTCGCTTTCCCGATGGTGCCTCGATCGCGTCCGGCGAGTTTCAGACCGTCTCGATCAGGGACTCGGGTGACTTCTTCATCGAGTACGGGATGGACCCGACCTATGAGCTCTACGAAGTCGGTGCGCCAGATGGCGTTCCCGACATGCGCGAAGCCTTTCCCGGATCGATCAGCGGGCAGGGAGGCCTGACCAACGGCGGGGAGGTCGTCATCCTCTACACCTGGGATGGCGTGTCGGACCTGGTGGCGGATATCGACTACGCCGTCTGGGGCGACAAGGACGAGGCGGTCGACAAGACGGGAGTAGCGATCGACGGGCCTGACGCCGATGCAACGCCGTCTGCCTACCTTGCCGACACCGCGATCGCGCTGCAAGACGTGGTGGCCGGCGGAGCCCACGCCAACGGAGACTCCTTTCAGCGGATCGATTTCACCGAGGGTGCCGAGACCCAAGTCGGCGGCAACGGCGTCAATGGTAGCGACGAGACCTCGGAAGACCTTTCGAACACTTGGTCCCAGGCGGCCGCAACGCCAGGGGCAGGCCCCCCGGTCACGGTGTCGGGTTGGGTAATCAATGAAATTCACGCCGATCCGGCGGGCGACATAACCGGTGACGCCAATGGAGACGGTACCCGGAATTCGAGCGACGACGAGTTCGTCGAAATCGTCAACAACACCGGAGCAGCGGTAGACATCTCGGGTTGGACCGTGGCGGACGGGTTCACCGTGCGCCACACCTTCCCGGCCGGCTCCGTGGTGCCCGACGGTTGTGCGGCACTGGTTTTCGGTGGCGATACGCCGACGGGAGCCTTCGGCAATGCCGTAGTCCAAACCGCGAGCGGGGGTTCCTTGGGGCTCAACAACGGTGGTGACACGGTAACGCTGAACGACGGCTTGTCGGACATCGTCGTTGCCGGTTACGGATCGGAGGGCGGTAACAATCAGTCCCTGACACTCGACCCCGACATTACAGGCGCGGCGCTTGTGCTCCATACGACCGCCGCGGGTTCGGGCGGAGCGCTCTTTTCGCCCGGCACCAAGGTCGACGGCTCGTTCTTCGACGGCTGCCCGCCACCGCCGGCTCCGTGGGTCATCAACGAGATTCACGCCGATCCGGCGAGCGACATCAGCGGTGACGCCAACGGCGACGGTACGCGCAGTTCCAGTCAGGATGAGTTCCTCGAGATCGTCAACAACACTGGCGCCGATGTCGACGTATCGGGTTGGACGTTGGCCGATGGCTTTACGGTCAGACACACCTTCCCGATGGGGTCGGTGATTCGCAACGGCTGCGCGGCGACCGTCTTCGGCGGCGGTACGCCGACCGGCCCCTTCGGCAACAGCCTGGTGCAAACCGCCAGCACAGGCTCTGTAGGCCTCAACAACGGTGGCGACGCAGTCACGCTGAACGACGGCGTGAGCGATGTGGCGATGTCCACCTACGGCGGCGAGGGCGGCGACAACCAGTCGCTGACGCTCGACCCGGATGTCACCGGCGCGCTGCCGTACGTAAAACACACCGTCGCCACCGGCTCTGGCGGTACGCTCTACTCTCCGGGTACCAGGATCGACGGCTCGCAGTTCGCGGGCTGTCCGGTGACAGCTGAGATCTTCGAGATTCAGGGCAACGGACTCACGTCGCCAGTGGCCGACGCGCTGGTCATCAGCGACGACAACATCGTCACCGCGCTGGCACCCGACGGCTTCTTCATGCAGACGCCGCTCGCTCGCACCGATGGCGACGTTGACACTTCCGACGGCATCTTCGTTTTCACCGGCGCTGTGCCCAGTGTCGCGGTGGGCGACCAGGTGGATGTCATCGGCCAGGTGGTCGAGTTCTTCAACTTCACCGAATTCACCCTGGGTACTGTGGTGAGCGTCGACAGCGCGGGCAACCCGGTACCGCCGGCGGTTACCTTCGACGGCGCAACTCCGTCTCCCGATCCTCTGGCACCGAGTTGCGCCATTGAGTTCGAGTGCTACGAAGGGATGTTGGTGTCGATCGCCAACGGCGCCGTGAGCGCCTCCAATCAGCGCTTCGGCGTCGATCCGATCGCCGAGGTGCATATCGTGGCCGACGCGACGCGCGCTTTCCGTGAGCCGGGGGTGGAGTTTCCTGGGCTGGGATTGCCGCCGATTCCGACCTGGGACGGCAACCCGGAGATCTTCGAACTCGACCCCGACAAGCTCGGCCTACCCAACCAGATCATTCCCGGCGGTTCGAACTTCTCGGCGGCCGGTGTGATCGGTTTCGAGTTTGGTGGTTACGAGTTGTGGCCGACTCAGTTGACGATCGATCCGGCTCCCCTGCCGGTGCCGGTGCGCCCTCGCGCCGCGGCCGAATTCACCGTCGGAACGCTCAACCTCTTCCGGTTGTTCGATGACGTGGATGATCCGCCGGGCATGAACGCCGATGGCCAGCCGACCGATGACATCGTGTTGTCGACGGCCGATTACTTGCGGCGCCGCGACAAGTTCGTCAGCTACATCCTCGACGTGCTCGACGCGCCGGACATCTTGGCGGTGCAGGAGGTTGAGAAGCTCGGGGTGCTCGAGGACCTGGCAGCGGATCTCGCGGCGGTCGAGCCGACCGTCAACTACACGGCCCATCTGGTCGAAGGCAACGACATCGGGAGCATCGACGTCGGCTTCTTGACGCGGGGTGGTATTCGGGTGGATGCGGTCACACAGCTCGCCGCGACCGAGCGGCTGGCGTTTGACGATTCACTACTCCACGACCGTCCGCCCCTGCTGCTTGAAGGCGCCTGCCCCTCGCCGCCGGTGGTCGACGATGACGACAATGGCGACTCGGACTCGGATTCGGACTCTGATTCGGATTCGGACTCCGATTCCGATTCGGATAGCGACGGCGGTGGTGAGCCGGTGGATCCGGGTGAGTCACCGATCGCGGTCATCGCGGTGCACTCCCGTTCGCTGGGCGGAATCGATGGTTCGAGCGGTGATCGGGTGCGGGCCAAGCGGCTCGCCCAGGCGCAGTCGATCGCGCAGATCTCGCAGGACCTGCAAACTGCAGACCCGGCGATCAATCTGGTGGTGATCGGCGACTTCAACGCCTTCGAGTTCACCGATGGCTACGTCGATGTGACCGGCCAGATGAAGGGTGATTTCGACCCGGCGATGAGTCTCCTTTCGGGACCGGATCTGGTCGATCCGAATCTGACCGACGAGGTGCTGTCTCTGCCCGCAGAGGCGCGCTATTCGTTCATTTTCAGAGGCAGCGCCCAGGTCCTCGACCACGCCCTCACCAGTTCGGCGCTTGCGCCCTACGTGCGCGGCTTCGAGTTCGGGCGGGGCAACGCTGACGCGGCGGTCGATCTGATCAACGACAGCACGACGCCGGGCGTCTTGGCGCTGCGTTCATCCGATCACGACGGTGCGGTGCTCTACATCGCCAAGGATGGCGATCGCGATGGCGTGACGGATGACCTCGATGTCTGTGCCGGTACCGTGATCCCCGAGGGCGTCCCCACCAAGTCGCTCGGGGTCAATCGCTGGGCCCTGGTTGACGGCGATGGCGTCTTCGACACCATGCTTCCGGGCGGCAACGGTGATTCCGACAGCGGATCGGACAGTGACTCGGACAGCGACAGTGGTGCCCCCTCGGGCTTCACCATCGAGGACACCGGCGGCTGTTCGTGCGAACAGATCATCGACGCACTCGATCTCGGCAACGGTCACACCAAGCACGGATGCTCCAGCGGCGCCATGCTGGATTGGGTTGATCTGGTGAACCCCTAGCGGTTCGGCTACGAGCCTTCGACCAGGCGCCTCACGAGGGGTCGGCACCTTCAGGTGCCGGCCGCTTGTGCTCGGCTGACGTCAGCCGGCCCTGCGGTAGGCTAGCGCTCCGATCAACCAAAGGAGCCAGCAGCCATGTCCGAGCAGAACTACCAATCCCATCGCAAGTGGGTGCCGATCTATCATTTCGTGCTGTCTCTGGCGATTCTCGCCGGCCTGGGCGGCGCCTTGGTCAATCTCTACCACTCGACTCACAACCCGGGGAATCACTACAGTGCCGCGCTGATTACGCTGATCTTTCTCTGCTTGCTGCCGATGTTTCTCTTCCTGCGTACCTTCGCCCTGAAGGCCCAGGATCGGGCGATCCGGGCCGAGGAGAACCTGCGCCACTTCGTCCAGGCGGGTTCACTTCTCGACTCGCGACTGGACACTCGGCAGGTCGTTGGCTTGCGCTTCGCTTCGGACGGCGAGTTCGTCGAACTAGCCAAGCGGGCGGCCGAAGATGGCTTGTCCGAAGATGCCATCAAGAAGGCGATCAAAGAGTGGAAGCCGGATAACTACCGCGCCTAGCCGGGCGTGGCACAACAGGTCCGGCCGTGCTGCAGGCCTTGCCTTTGCTGATGCTGGCCGCGATCGCGCCCCAACCAGGGTGCGATCCTGCGGTCGATGTCGCGTTGGCACAGCTCAACGCGGCGCGGCTGACGCGGGGGGCTGTGGCCTTGCGCGGCCACCGGGCGCTGTGTCGTACGGCCGCGGAGCGCGTAACGGACATCGTTGCCCGCGGTGCCACCGAACAAGGTATATCGGCGATCAATCGTCGGACCCGATCGCTCTACCGCCGGGGCTATGCCGCCCATGTGTGGAGTGAGGCGGCAATCATCGGTGGCGGCAGCGAGTCGGTTCTCGAGCAGTTTCGGCAAGTGCGACCCGACTGGCATCGCGAGGCCCTGACGGGAGACTTCGAAGAAGTGGGGGCAGCGGTCGGGGTATTGGATGGCAGACCGGTCTACGCAGTCCTCCTGGCTTTGCCGCGGTGGAGCGTCGAGTGGCGCCAGGCGGCGCCGCTAAGCAACCTCCCGGCCGTGCAGGAGGAGATGCTCGCGACCGTCAACCGGTTGCGTGCAGCGCACGCCCGCGGGGCTCTGGAACTCGACCCACGACTCAACGCCGCGGCTCAGGCGCATGCCGAGGACATGCTGCGCCGGATTTTCTACGACCATCGGTCGCCGGAAGGCAGCTCGCCACGCGATCGGTCTCGGGCGGCAGGGTATCGAGAGCCTGGGGCAGTGGGCGAGAACATCGCCAAGGGGCCGTTCACACCATCGGAAGTCGTCGAGAGGTGGATGAACAGCTCGGGCCACCGGCGCAACATCATGCGACCGGGCAACAGGCTGATGGGGGTCGGGGTCGCCTTCGGCGAGAACGCGAACGGTTTCGAGGTCGTCTGGGTTCAGCTGTTCGGCGGCGACTGACCCGAGTCGTCGTGTTCGAGGCCTCGAACACGGTGCGCCATGGCGGCCGCCGATTCAGCGTACGGTAACGGTCAGCCGCGCCGAAGGGCGCTTGCCGCCGGCAAAGAGTGCGACGAAGGCCTCGGGTTCGATCACCAACCGTACGGTCTGGGCCAGGCCGTCCTGCGGGTCATGAGCTCGGATGAGCTTGCCCAGGGCAATTCCATCGACCCGTTCACTCGCCACGACTGTCTCATCGGAGAGAAGGCTGACGTCCAGGTCCACTTTGGATTTGCCTGCTCGCGTGCGCAGGTTGACGACCAATTGGAGTTCGGTGCTCCCTTTGCGCTGGCGAGTCTGTGCGGTGACCCGCGGGATGTTGACCTGGTCGGCGACGTAGGGTGCCAGCTCGGTGGTGCGCCAGGCCGCGCCCGGCGGCAAGTCGGCGAGTGGGCCGAGTTCGATCTCAAGCGTCATCGGCGATTCCATCGCAGTGTCCTGGATGGGAGCCTCCGCCTTGCGTTTGGAACGTACTTTCACTCCGGTTTGGACCTCAGCCGCGGGTTCCGCCGCGCTCGCGGCCGGCGCAGTGGGCGACGGTGCCGGCGTTGGGGCGGGCGTCGGTGCAGGCTGGTCTGGTGTCGCCTGTTTTGCGCTCAGCTCTCCTTGCGGCAGGTACGAAGTCGAAAGAGCGGCAGAGTAGACCTTGCCGCCGTCGGTCGAGATCTCCACCGTTTCGTCAAATCCTCCGCCGGGTCTGGCGGTGACGCGAGCGCGGGCCCATGCCTCCCCGCCGTCGGCCGTGTGGAAAGAGCCCCGAATCGCCACGCCACCGTCTTCGAACGAGAGCTCAAAGAGGCCCGTGTGCCCGAGGCTCGACACCGAGCGTTGGCGCCAAGAATTGGTCGCTAGATCGAGGAATGTGAGTCCGATCTCCTCACTGCCATCGCTGCGCGAGCGGGTCTCTTCGAGGGCGCAGCCCGCGAGTATCGAGCGCACCGTGGAACGACCGATGAGCTGCCCGGCCTCGTTGACCATCTGCCATTCGCCGACCCAGCGGGCTAGAGCCTCGTAGCGTGGGTCCTGGTGACAAGGCCCAGCCGCCTCCTGAGCGCGCGCCTGCCGAACGCCCAAGACACTCAGAGTGAGGCCGAGCGAGAGAATGCCGACGAGAAGCGGTTGCGATCGCGGTGCAAGCATGGACCGAGTCTAACAGCGCCCCCGCCTACGCTCAGCCGCTCCTAGAGCGCCGCGATAGCCCCGATCAGGGCCTCGACGCGAGGAATCACGAATCCCAGGATGACCTCGTTGGTAATCCAATCGTCGATGGCCTTGCCACCGATCGACTGTCCATCTTGGCCAGGAAGCTCCAGGACCCTCCGAAGCTCACGGGAGCTCCGTCGGTTCGAGTAGACCCCAGTAGAGAGCATTGAAGAGCAACTTGAAGGTCCGGTGGGGCTGGGCCCGGTGCTGGGCCCGAAAGCCGACCAGGACTATCTTGCCGGAGCCGTAGCTCAGCTCGACGACAGCCGCTCGACGCTCCAGTTTGTCGGCTCCCTTGATGTAGCCCGAGACGCGAATGTCGTCCCGGTGGTCGGGGTAGCGCGCGACGACCCGGCGGTCGATGTTGCCGTGCGGCAGGCCGGTTCGGAAGGCTGGCGAGCTGGCGAAATAGCCCGCTTCTTCATGGCGCAGGCCGTAGCCGAGCGGATGTTCAGTATCGATCAACAGGCGCAGCATGGTCCCGGGCGCTGCGAAGTCGCTTCTGGAACCGTTGGCGAGGACATTGACGACGGGCAGAGAGAAGAGCTCGATCACGTAGTCGGTCGAGGAGTCGAGAGCCACGAGCGTGCCGCCGCCTTCAACCCAGGAGCGCAAGGCGTCGCCACCCTCGGAGCCAATCCCACCTTGATAGTCGGGCGGCAACTCGGACCAAAAGCGCCGGCGCTCCGGGTCCGACGGCTCCCCGGTCTCGAGGATCGACTTGTTGACGTCGGGAAGCAAAACGACGTCGATCTGGCGTTCGAGCCTGGCTTTCTCGAAGTCCTCGTTGTCGAGGTTGACATGGTCAAACTCGTAGTTCTCCAGCACGAAGCGCGTCCAGCCCTCGTCCATGCTGGCCACCCAGGGCTTGTAGAGGCCGATGCGAGGTGGGCTTAGACGGTAGGCGTGGCCGCTTGGCGGAGTCTCCAGGGCGGTCACCGGCAAGTGCAGTTCGTCGGCCAGGGCTTGCATCTCGGGCTGGCTGCCGGCAGCGGCAGGTAGCCAGATGTCGCCGGGCGATCCTTGGTCGGGGTGGGTGAGCCAGTAGACCTCCTGGTCGGCCGCGAGGCGCCGGTTGATCGCGGTGAAGACGCTGTCGGCGCTGTGAGGGAGCAGATAGCCGCCCGGTGCCTCAGCGACCTCCTGCGCCGGCCATACCGGCTCGCTGACCGCACTGAGCGATCCCAAGACGTCCTGGTCGCTCTCGGTCACCTCGACCCCCATGAGGATCGGCAATGACCAGGCGGTCACGTCGTAGGGCGGGATGATCGGGCCGCCGACATAGGGCAAGACCTCAGGGTAGCGCTGCGGCCGCAGCATCGTACGCAGGAAGGCATGGTAGGGCTGCGCCGCGGGAATGACATGGGTTCCGGCCGGGTAGGTGGTGCGCCCGACGGTGAGCGGTTCATCAGCGGCGTAGACCCGCACCCCATGGCGCAGCATCAATGCGACGAAGTTGCCCGCCGCAACAGGATCGTGCTGCTCGGGTGTGACGATCCATGCCCTTGGTGTCGCCACCGCGCCGGCCGCCGTGGCCTCGCGGCCCATACGGGCGAAATTCTCGAGCACTTCCTGCCGGTACTGTGAGCTGGTCTCGACCGCGGCCCACGTGGCGATCAGCTCGTAGTCCACGATGTCGCGCACTCGCCACCAGCCGCCCGGCCAGACCGACGGAAAGTTCGCCCGGCGTTTGTACTCCGGGAAACCCTTGCCGCCGCCGCGCAATTCGCCGGGATCGATGAAGATCGGCGTGCCGATCCGGGCGCTGGCGACCTCGGTCAACAACCCGGTGACGTTTTTCCACCACGCGGTATTGCGAGTGCCGCCGGGCCAATAGCTGTCGAAGATCATGTTGTGGCCGACACCGGTCTTGCCGGCCTCTTCGAGACGGTAGGACATGTTGGTGCCGATCAGGTCGGCTTGGCGGAAGATCAGCGGGTGGATCTCGGGGTCGAGCGGGTCGGTCTGTGGCGGCACGAACATGCGCGGTCCGGTCGAGCCCATCTGGTGCTCGTCGATGAACACCTGCGGGAACCAGTTCTTGTACAGCAGGTCGTTGACCGCCTGCGACTCGAGCTGGGTGAGCATGTAGAAGTCGCGATTGTTGTCGTGCCCGATGTAGTGATGGTAGAGCCAGGGCATTGGCCCGCCTTCGTACTCGGTGCCTAAGTGTTCGTTGTACCAATCGACGACGAGAAACTGTCCGTCGGGGTTGATCGAGGGCACGAGGAGCAGAATGACGTCCTCCATCCACGACACTTTGGCCGGGTCCTCGGTGGTGGCGAAATCGTGTACGAACTCCATCACCATCTGGGTTGCGCCGACCTCGGTCGAGTGGATGGTGCAGGTCACGAGCACGATGGCCTTGCCTTCGGCGGCGAGCGCGGCAGCCTGCTCGGGGGTCAAATCGTCTGCGGCCGCCAGGCGCTTGGCGATCGCTCGGTACTCATCCAGTCGGGCCTGGTTCGCCTCCGAGGTGAGGACGACGGCCACCATTTCGTTGTCGAGGGTGGAGCGACCCATGCTCTCGATCGAGACGCGGTCGGAGGCGATATCGACCTGGCGCAGATAGTCGAGCACCGTGTCGTAACGAGCGAGTTTGCGGTCGGCGCCGACCGGGTGGCCGAGAAACGCCTCGGGGGTCGCGACTTGCGCGGCCGCCGCGAACGAGAAACCGAGGGCGATGAAGACAGAACCGCAGAGGACGGCGTGTTGCCATCGACGTTGCATTGAAACCTCCGAGCTGGAAAGCGAGGCGCGGCAATGCGTTGCCGCGGTTGCCGCACCTCTAGGGCCGCCTGTTGATGGGAATGATACCCGACGACAGCAGCCGGTCAGGTGGCGGTTCGAGGCTTCACACCGAAGGCGTGATTGGCACCTGACGCGAGTCCTGTAACAAAACAGCACCCCAAGCGCCCATGAACCCATAGGCTGGTTCTTATTATCTCAAGTCATAGGGAATCCGATGGAACGACCTCGCGACTAGGAGTTCTGCAAGCAGGAGAAGTTCCGTGCCGTGCCAGGCTGCCAGGGCACTGGTTGCAGGCAGGAGTTGACGGGCTGGGCTGCTAGGCTTCGTCGGGCGGCCCGCATCGGGGCGTGAAGGGTAGTCCCGGCCGCCGGAGTGAGGCACAGCGTGGAACGTGAGACCGATCTGACCGTGGCCGACGGGGTCACCATAGCGCGTGACGAATTGCGCTTCGCCACTTCGCGCAGCTCGGGACCAGGCGGGCAGAACGTCAACAAGGTAGAGACCCGGGTCACCTTGCTCTTCGATCTCGAGGCGTCGGAAAGCTTGGACGCCGACCAGAAGGACCGGCTACGCAGTCGCCTGTCGACCCGGGTCACCCGCGCCGGAATCCTGCGAGTCGTCAGTCAACGGCACCGGACCCAGGCGGCCAACCGCAAGGAAGCGCAAGAGCGCTTTGTCGAGCTGGTCAGCGGTGCCCTGGCCCGCCGCAAACGGCGACGGAAGACCCGCAAGCCGGCGCGCGTCGAGCGCAAGAGGCTCGAAGGCAAGCGCCAGCGTTCACAGCTGAAAGACTCCCGGCGCAAGCCGCACCTCGACTAGCGTCCGCCGACGCTGGATCCCTGCGGCTAGGCGAGCAGGAGGTCGGCGGCCCGCTCGCCGATCATGACGGTGGGTGCGTTGGTGTTGCCGCGCACGATGACAGGCATGATCGATGCGTCGACGACGCGCAGGCCCTGACAGCCCCGCACCCTGAGCTCCGGATCGACCACGGCCTGCCTGTCCTGGCCCATCTTGCAGGTGCCGCTCGGGTGGTAGAGCAGCTCAGCTCGTTGCCTGAGGAAGGTCTCGACCGCCTGCGGCGAATCGACTTCCGTGCCGGGTAGGAACTCGGAAGTCGCGTAACCGGCCAGTGGCTCGGTTGAGGCGAGCAGACGCGCGATCCGGACTCCCTCGACGAGGACATCCATGTCGTGACGCTCGGTCAACTGGCCGGTTACGATCGCGGGCGGCGCCAGCGGGTCGGCAACACTGAGGCGAAGGTGTCCGCGACTGCGGGGGGCCACCAAGGTCGGAGCGATAGCGAAACCATCGCCGCTGTCGTCGAGCGCGTGATTGTTGAACAGCGCCGGCGCGAAATGGAATTGCAGGTCGGGCGCTGCCAGCTCGGGCCGGGTGCGGAGAAACCCCCCGGCTTCGGCCACGTTGGACGTCAGCGGGCCGCGGTGCGAGATCAGATAGCGGGCCAGGTTGAGTGGCGACTCGGCGCTGAAGAGGGTCTTGACGCCTGCCGTCCGGTAGTCGACCAGCACATACGGATGGTCCTGGAGGTTGCGTCCCACTCCGGGCAGGTTCTCGATGACGGGAACGCCGAGGGCCTCGAGGTCGGTGGCGGGGCCGACACCGGAGAGTAGGAGAAGCTGTGGTGACTGAATGGCCCCGGCCGCGACGAGAACCTCGTGCTCGATCAGGACCGCTTCGGTGCGCTCGCCGCGCCGATACTCAACGCCCACCGCGCGCTTGCCGTCGAACAGGATTCGCGTGACTTGTACCCCGGTACGAACTGTCAGGTTGGGCCGCTTGAGGGCTGGTTTGAGGTAGGCATCGGCCACGCTCCAGCGCCGGCCGTTGCGTTGGTTGACTTGGTAGTGGCCGAAGCCGCTTTGGTGCGCTCCGTTGAAGTCCTGGTTGGCCCCCAGGCCAGCCGCCTCGGCAGCGGCGACGAATGCCAGGCTCAGCGGGTTGGGTGACCTGACGTCGTCGACCAGCAGGGGGCCGTGCTCGCCGTGGAACTCGGAGCCTCCGTTAACCTGGCCTTCGGCTCGGCGAAAATAGGGCAAGACATCGCGATAGCTCCAACCGGTGCAGCCGTCGGCTTCCCAACCGTCGTAGTCAGCGCTGTTGCCGCGGATGTAGATCATGGCGTTCATCGAGCTCGAGCCGCCGATCATGCGGCCCCGAGGGATATAGAGCTCGCGCCCGTCGAGTTGGGGTTCGGGCTCGGCATGGAAGTCCCAGTCTCGGGCGCCGTGGAAGAGTTTCGAAAAGGCCGCCGGAACGCTGACTTCGAGCCCGCGATCACTGCCGCCGGCCTCCAGCAGCAGGACCTGCACCCGTGCGTCGGCGGAGAGTCGATTGGCCAGAACGCAGCCGGCGGAGCCGGCGCCGATGATCACGTAGTCGTACATGTTTCTCTGCTCAGTATATGGCCGCAATGCGGCACCCCAATGCCGCGCTGCGACCGCGCTGCTGCCGGCAAGTGCACCACGAGGATGTGAGGACAAGAAAAAAGCGGGGGCTTTCGCCCCCGCTCGGATCAACTCTTCTCAACTGCTCGGGTCGCGGCTAGGCGAGACCCATGCGCCGCTCTTCGACGAGCTTACGCAGCATCTTCTTGCGCGCTTGCGCCTGCTTGCGCTTGCGCTTCACGCACGGCTTCTCGAAGTGCTGTCGCTTCTTGAGCTCGGTCAGGATGCCTGACTTTTCGCACTTGCGCTTGAACCGGCGCATCGCGCCTTCGAAGCTCTCTTCTTCTCGAATGTAAACAACGGGCATAGGTACATCACCTCCCTCTCGTGGGGCTTGTCACTCACTGGACAGACGCTTGGAACGCCAGCCGGAGTGGCAGGAGGCGTATTGTCCTTGTGTCACCAGAGCAAGTCAAGCGGTCTACTCGGCGCTCTCCTTGACCACGGAGTCGTACTTGGTCAGGTAGGCCGTGAGGATCTCTTCCTTGTTGGGCCTGAACCAGATGGCGGCGGCCGACCCGGCCTCGTCCGTCTGGTAGAACCACGCCGTGACCCCTCCCTTGTCCGGGTAGGTCTTCACGTTGTAGTGCAGCGGCGTGCCCAAGGCCTCGCGGACCGCGTCCTCGGTCATCCCCTTCTTGGCTGTCGCGAACCGTTCGGCGGACATGAAGCGCATCTCCTGGGCCCGGGCCATAGCCGCCTTCAGGTCCTCATTGTCGGGATCGAGGTTGAGGGTGTTCTCGTAAATCTGGATCGCCCGGCTGTAATCACCACCCTCGGCAATCCACTCTTCGGCGACCAGCATGTCCTCGCCACTCTTCAGCCTGATGGCGGCTGTCTGGCGTTCGGTCGGCCCGTCCTCGGCGATGATCGGATCGTTGTTGAGAAAGGTCACAACCTGCGTCATGAAGCCATCCGCCAGTCCAGTCACCTCGGCCCCTAGAGCCTCGATATGAGCCGTGTGGTCGACGGGCTCGCCCTCGGCTTCTGGGTCAACCGGCATCGCGGCCTCGGCCTTCAAGGCCACTAGTTCCTGACGCTTGGCGTCCAGGGCCGTTTTGGCGGCCTGGAGAGCGTCCCATTCCGCGGCCATCGGGTCTTCCTTCGGGCCGGTCGCGCAGCCTACGAGCGCCAAGGTGAGAATGACAGCTGTTGCCAGCCAGAGTTTCCTGGGTGTCCTGAACATCGTCTTGCCTCCACTTCCCTCGGATCTTTTGTCGGGCGGCGAAAATACCACACCAGGCGGACAGCCTACAAGGCTGAAACGACAAGCCGGGGTGGGCAAGGACTGTACCTAAACCCCCGTAGTACAAAGGTTTTGAGCCTCCGACTTCCTTGACACGCTCGGGGGCCTGACGAATAATCGGCGCCTCGGAACACCCTCCGATCGATCCGGAGATTTTCGCAACTATGGCCACGTTTACGCCCAGCCCCGATCTGGACCCCAACGTCGCGCGAGCGATCCAGGATGCCGTGGATGCGTTGCGCACCGAATTGCTCGCGCACCTGCAGCCTGAGACGGTGTCACCGAGCCTCGGCAGTTCCGGAGGCGACCGCCTGACGCGACTGGAGAGTGCGGTTGAGGCATTGGATGCAGCCACCTCTCAGACCGAGCTGCTGGCGTGCTTTCTCGAACAGGCCGGAGCGTTCGCCGATCGTTCGTTGTTTCTGGTTCGCGACGGCGACGAGTTCAAGGGTTGGGCCGCCTTCGGGTTTGCCGGCGCCGACGGTGCGGTAGGCCGGGTCAGCGTCGTCGGCCAGAGCGAGATGGCCGCTGGGCGGCCGGCGGACAACCCCGACGTGAGCGCCGTTATCTGTAGCGCCCTGGACGCGCCCCAGGCGGGCGAGAGCATCTTGGTTCCATTCTCCCTGCGCGGCAAGGCCGCTGGAGCGCTGTACGCCGATTGCACGACTAGCGCAGGCGAGCTGGATCGGCCTGCTTTGAGGATTTTGAGCTACGTCGCTTCGCAGGCAGTCGAGACCCTACCGCTACGGAGAGGGGTTGACGAAGTGGTCGAGGCTCCGGTGCCGCCGGCGGATCAGCCGGAAGCGCAAGAGCCGGAAGTGCAGGAAGCTGCGGAGACGGTCGAAGAGGTCGCTCCGGGCCAATTCGACAGCGCGCTATCGGACACCGACGTCGAGGTAGACGTCGAGCGGATGATCGAAGAGGTCGAACCCGAGGCGTTTGACGAAGAGGACGAGACCGACATCGTGGCGATCAGGCACGATGTCACTCCGTCAGGTTTCGATGCCGTAAGCGCCACTGTGGACGAAGTCGCGGACGAAGCTGCGGATGAAGTAGACGAAACCGAGGTCACTGAAACCCTCGACACCGGCAGATTCGATACCGCAATCGAAGAGATTGAGCGGGAAGAGCGGCAAGCTCACGAAACGGAAGCGGTGGATGAACTCCCGGTCGACGCCCCTACCGTCGAGAGTGATGAGGATGTAGGAGTTGAGGTCGAACCGCCGGCTCGCGTACCTGACGGGGCCGAAGTGGCGGCACCGGCCGATCTCGATGGACCCGGTTGGGCCTTTAGCGGTTCGGAGTCGATCTCGGACGACACCCGGCACGAAGAAGCTCGTCGTCTGGCGCGCTTGCTGGTCACCGAGATCAAGCTCTACAACGAAGAGAAGGTCCGCGAGGGTCGTGAGACCAACGACCTCTACGACCAGCTCAGGGACGACATCGAGCGTTCGCGGCGAATCTACGAGGAGCGCATCGACGACGAGGTGCGCGATGAAGCGGACTATTTCCAAGAAGAAATAGTGCGCATTCTGGCCGGGGGCGACTCCACAGCGCTCGGCATCTAGCCCCCCTAAACTTGAGCTCGTGTCCGGCCGACGCCAGCTGAGTCATCGAGCGCTGTCGGTCGCCGCCGTGTGCCTGGGAGCGGGAGTCTTCCTCGCGGTAGCCCAGGGTTCGTCGCCGGCACCGACAATCCCGTACCCCTCGTCGTCAGGACCGGCTCTGCCGGAAGCCGCCGTCGAGGAGTGGTCGCTGCGAAAATTCGGCGCGGCAGCGAGGGCCTACCGCTCGGCGGGGGTCGCGGGAGTACGCTCGGTCCTTGACGGCAACGAAAAGCGCGGAAGTTTGCTGCTCGGCCTTTATGCCGACCAGCAGGGAGAGGCCGAACTAGCGCTCGAAATGCTGGGCCGAGGTGGTGACCCGAGCGGTCTGCTCGAGGACTGGCGCCTCTACCGTCTGAGCGAGTTGTTGATCGAGGGCGAACGGCTGCCGGCGGCAAGGGCGGCGCTCGAGCGCCTCCTGGCGACCCAGGCCGACTCACCGCTGTATCGCGACGCCTATCGGGCGCATCTGGAGATCACTCACCGGCAAGGGGATTGGCTGGCGACGTTGCGCGGCATCGAGGCGGCGCGCCAGAACGGTTTGGCCGCAGGGCTGGGCGTCGAGATCGATCAACTCGAGTGGACGATAGCCTCAGAAAACGAGCTCCAAGAACTCCGTCTGGAGTCGGCACGGCGCCTCCTCTCCGAGCATCCGATTTCCGCCTCCGAACTCAAGGTGGTGGAGATATTCCGCCGTCAGGACGGTGAGCTCGACTGGCGAGAGATTTTGAATTCCGAGCGCCTGCAGCGACGAGCTTCTCGACTGCTCGACGGCGGGATCACGCAGGGCGCTCTGGCGACGCTCGATGCGTTGCCGGAAGCGAACCGCGACCTGGACTGGTCGCTCCTTCGGGCGAAGGCCCTGACCTCCGACCGGCGCGGGGCCGAGGCGCTGGAGGTGCTCGCCGGGCGTCCGCCGACGCCTCCTGATCGCATGCCCGAGGTGCGCCGGGCGCGAGCTTTTGCGGCCCTCGAGGCGGCGACCGTGCGCTCCAGGCGGACCAATGCGACCACGGACGAGCGGCGCCGGCTTCGTGACGTGGCATGGAACGATCTGTGGCAGCTGGCCAATGGCGAGCAACCATCGGCGCAGAGCGAGGCTCTGCGGGAGCTCTACAAGATGGCTGATATCGAAGAGGACTTCGAGCTCGGCCTCGACCTGCTGCGTCGGCTGCGGGTTGTCGACGCGGCCGACGTGACCGGCTATCGCGATTTGTTCAAGCTGGGGTGGCGCGAGTTCGATCGGCGCAACAGAACGGGAGCGATTGGAATCTGGCGCGAGCTGCAGGATCTCTATCCGGAGACCACACGTGCGCGGCAGGCGCTCTATTGGTCAGGCGTGGCCCACTGGGAACTCGGCAACGAGGCCCGGGGGCGCGAATTGCTCGGGACGGTGCTCGAGTCCGACACGATCGACTTCTACTCGCGACACGCCGCACAGCGCCTGGGCGTGACACCGAACCGCAGGCTCGAGGCGGGAAGGGATGCTTGGCCCGATGACCCGTTGCTTGCTCGCGCAGCTCTGCTCAGCGAACTGGGACTCGATGGGCTCGCCGCAACCGAACTCGAGCTTCTTGCCGAGGCGAGCAAACCCCGCGCTGCCCTGGGACTGGAGGCGCTGATCTTGGCTCGCCAGGGCGAGCGACGCAAAAGCATCCAAGCGATCTGGCAGGCCTTCCAGAGTCTCGGCAAGCCTGGACAGTCGGTTGTGCCGGAGCTGGTGCGCCAGCTCTACTACCCGGCCGAGCATTCGGCGCTGATCAAGCGTTGGGCCATGGAGCGCGGTTTGCCGCCCTACCTGGTCTTCGGGATCATTCGCCAGGAGAGCGCCTTCGACGCCGACGCGGTTAGCCGCGCCGGGGCTCGCGGGCTCATGCAGCTCATGCCGGCGACGGGTCGTGAGCTGGCCGGCAAGCTGCGCGTGCCCTTTTCGCGTTCTCGCTTGAACGATCCGGAGTACAGCCTACAGCTCGGTACCCGCTACTTCTCCCAAGTCCTCGACCTGTTCGACGGTGACGTCGAACTGGCGCTGGCTGGCTACAACGGGGGGCCGTACAGGATTCGCCGGTGGTGGCGCGAGGCCGGTCCGACTGCCTCCGTAGACCGCTTTGTCGAGGGGCTGGCGCTCACCGAGACGACGAATTACGTCAAGCGAATCCTGATTCATCAGGACAGCTACGAAGAGCTCTACGGCGACTCCGGCTGATCCCAAGGCGCGGTCTACCAAGGCCCGCCGGTCCGGGTTATACTCCTTTACCCTTTTGGGGTTTTTGTGGAGTTTTGTTCGTCGTTCTGCGGCGAAGTGGCTCCTTGAAAGCCGGTGCAGCATTGCCGACTTGCAAGATTATGGGTCCATAGCTCAGCGGTTAGAGCATCCGGCTCATAACCGGCAGGTCCCTGGTTCAAATCCAGGTGGACCCACATTGGAGAGGCGATCACAGCGACTTTTATGACGACCATCGATACGGTAGTAGAACTTCAGACAGCACATGACGAACTAAACGCGGCCACGGCGCTCCTCGACGGCATCCCCGATTGGATGCGGGAGCTACACGAGGAGTACACGACGCGGCGCGAAGAGATAGCGGCCATCGAGAAGTCGATGGAGGAAGCGACCGCGGTACGGCGAGAGGCCGAAGCGGGAGTGGCGGACTCTCAGGAGAAGCTGCAGCACTACCAAGAGCAGATCGGTCGGGTGCGCAACCAGCGGGAGTACAGCGCCCTTCTCCAGGAGATCGATCTCATCAAACAACAGATCCAGCGTTTCGAGGAGCAGGGCATCGAGGCGCTGGAGACCCAGGAGTCGGAGCAGGCCAGGCTCGACGAGGCGCGGGAAGCCTTCAGCGACCTCGAGGGCCGGTACAACGAAGAGCTCGAGAAGTGGGAAGGGCAGAAGCCCGAGGTCGTACAGCAAGCCGAGCTACTGCGCGGCCGGATCGAGACGCTCGAAGAGCAACTGGCCGACCCGATCTTGCGTCAGTTCAAGGCGGTTCGGGACCGGTTCGACGGCGCGGCATTGGCACAGGTACGGCAACTCCAGCGGGTCGGCAAGAAGAACGTTCCCATGTGGCATTGCAGTGGCTGCAACTACCGGGTTCTCCCGCAATCCGTGGTCGAGATCAGAAATAGCGGCAGTGTCGTCCTTTGCGACAGCTGTGCACGCATTCTCTTTTGGGTCGAGGAAGAGAGCTGAGTGCGGGCCGGGGCGCCGCCCCGAGCCGCCGCGAGTGATGGAGGCGCACGCCGAGGTCCCAGGCAGGCTTCGAGTCATTGAGAGCCGCCTCGAAGGAGCCTGCCGCAGGGCGGGCCGACAGCCCACTGAGGTCACGCTGATCGGAGCCAGCAAGGTTCAACCGATCGAGGCGTTGAGAGCGGCCTTTGACGCGGGCCTGCGAGTGTTCGGTGAGAACCGAGTGCAAGAAGCTGCAGGGAAAAAGCCCCAGCTGCCGAGTGAGATCGACTGGCACTTGATCGGCCCTTTGCAGTCAAACAAGGTCCGGCCCGCCGTTGAGATCTTCTCGACCCTACATGCGATCGATCGCTTGAAGATCGCCCGCGCCGTCGCCCGCGTCGCTGCCGAGACCGGTGCTGTCCGTCGAGGGTTCCTCGAGGTCAATCTGGCGGCCGAGGCAACCAAGCACGGCTTCTCGCCCCAGCAGGTCAACGGCGAACTTCTCAGCCAGTTGGCCGAGTTGTCACATCTCCGCGTCATCGGCCTGATGGCAATTCCGCCGTTCGGTGGTGAGCCCGAAGCGTCGCGGCGGTGGTTTCGCCACTTGCGCGAGCTGGGCGATCAGGTGAAGGAGAGCGGCCTGCTGCCGCATTGGGAAGGTGCGCTCTCGATGGGCATGAGCAGTGACTTCGAGATCGCGATCGAAGAGGGGGCAACTCATGTTCGCGTCGGTACCGAACTCTTTGGTCCTCGGGTCCGCGGTGGAGAGGTGTCTCCGTGATCGAGGCGCGGTTGCCGGCCCACTACGACCGTGACGTCGTCGATGCCGAGCAGCATGCACCGTGGCTCATGGCAGCACTGTTGGAAGAGGGCGATACATTCGATTTGCGTTGGCTTCTGGCTCGCTTCGGCGAGGAGCGCCTGAGCCATTGGGTTGCCGACCGGGGGCCGCGCCAACTATCCGCTCGTAGCCTCGCCTACTGGCTCTTGGTGCTCGGTGTTGCGGTGGGCGATCCGGCCGATCAGCCCGGTCAACAAGCGCCGGCCTGCGAGCCGCGCGGGAGCGAGCTTTGGCCGCGTTGAAGCCGGTTCATCGCTCAGCTCTGGCGCCCACGAGTCGAGTTGCCTTGGAGCGGTTGCCCGCGGTGGCGGCGATGACCGACATGTACCTGGCCGGTTCGGCGGCCTTGGCGCTCTATCTCGATCACCGACCCGTCGTGAATCTTGATTGGATGAGCGGGGGGAACCGTCTGCGGCCGGCCGACCGGCGCGACCTGCTCGAGCAACTGCTGGCGAGCGATCCGGAGACGCGAGTGGAAACGGCCCGCGACGGCTATCTTCACGCCCGGAGCGGCGACGGTGTGGCACTCAAGTTCTTCTACTACCCCTACCCGCTGATCGAGCCCGAAGAACCCCTGGGCTCGCTCTGGGTTGGCTCGGCCCTCGATCTGGCGTTGATGAAGCTGGGTGCGATCATCAGCCGTGGGACCAAACGCGATTTTGTCGACTTCTACTTGCTGACCCGCTCCCTGCCGTTGGCAGAGATTTTGGGGCGTGCGCCCGACAAGTTCGGTCATGTGCGCGACTTCCCGTTGCAAGCTCTCAAGGGATTGGCGGACGACTCGCTCACGATCGGCGAACCGATGCCGCGCCTCAACGAGAATCTCGATTGGACCGCGCTGCGTGCGACCCTCGCGCGGGAAGTGCGTGCTCAATCCCGCCTCGTCTTGGGCATTGAAGAGCCCCAACCGCCCCAAGCACCTCGCGACACCCGAGAGGAAACACCATGAGCGAACTCTGGATAACAAATCTCTCAGAAGTAGCCACGCCCCGAGGCAACCAGCCGTTGGCGGGGAGTTCCCAGGGTCAGGTCGATCGACTGCACGGGGTCGATGTCTTGTGCAGGGACGGCAGAATCGAGGCGATTGCCACGCCCGAAGAGATGGTGCCGAGGATCACCGAGCCCGATCAGGTAGAACGTCTGGATGCCCAACAAGGGACCCTTGTTCCTGGGTTTGTCGATCCGCACACTCATCTTCCCTGGGCCGGTGATCGAGCGGCCGAATTCGCCCAACGGCTGGCTGGCCGTAGCTACCAGGACATCGCCGCCGAGGGCGGCGGCATTCTGTCGACGGTGGCCGCGACTCGAGCCGCATCCGAGGACGAGCTGACCGCCAACGTCACGCAACGGCTCGACCGCATGCTGGCCTGGGGCACAACCACGACAGAAGCCAAGAGCGGGTACGGCCTCGAGCTCGAAGCAGAACTCAAGCAGTTGCGGGCGCTCGGGAGGGCGGCGCGGGAACACCCGATCGAAGTTGTCCCGACGCTCATGGCGGCGCACGAGACGCCGCCCGAGTACCGTAGCGACACCGACCGTTACATCGACATCGTCTGCGCCGAGATCGTTCCATCGGTCGCCGAGGCGGGGCTCGCGCGCTTTTGCGACGTCTTCTGTGAAGAGGGCGTCTTCACGCCGGACCAAGCCCGTCGGGTGCTCGAAGCCGGTCGCAAGCATGGCCTCGCGCCGCGGCTCCACGCCGACGAGTTCATCGACTCGGGCGCTGCCGAATTGGCGGGCGAGATCGGTGCCCTGACAGCCGACCACCTGATGGCGGTCTCCGAGCGGGGCATCGCTTCTTTGGCGTCCGGAGGCGTGATCGCGGGTCTCCTGCCCGGGACCTCATTCTTCCTCAAAAAAGATGTCTACGCCCCGGCGCGGCGTCTGATCGAGGCCGGGGTGCCGGTGACCCTGGCGACGGACTGCAATCCAGGCTCCTCCCACACCGAGTCGCTACCGATGATGTTCTGGCTGGCTGTCCTCAATCTCAACATGACGGTCAACGAGGCGCTTACGTCGATGACCCTCAACTCGGCCTGCAGTATCGAGCGTGGAGATGATCTTGGGTCGATCGAGGTAGGTAAGCAGGCCGATCTGGTGGTGCTCGAAGGGTCGACGCTCGATGACTTGGCCTATCACTTCGGCGTGCATCCGATAGCCGCAGTGGTCAAGCGCGGTGCATTGGCCTACCGCAAGACGAGCGGCCGCGCCTAGCCGGCGTGAGGATTTCCTCGATGGACGGACTTGGCTCGCCAGTCGAGCTTCGAGGCCGGATTGCGCGGGCGAAGAAGTCTCGGCCGGTCGGTCCGGGCGTCAGTCCTGAATCAGGGCGAGACGCGAAGCCAGAATCAGCGAATTGGCGCCTTCGGCCAGTTGCGCACCGCGGCGGCCGAGATGAAACTTGAGCTCGACGGTGGGATCTTGGTCCGCCGCGCGCCGCACGCGAACGAATTTGTCCGGCAGCTCAGATTCCGGATAGCGCCAGACCTCGACGCGGATCTCGCGCGTCGTGGAACGCTTGCCGGCCCGCCGGCCCGCCTTGAACACCAGTCCGACCTCGGTCCCGACGCGCAAATGGGGCGGCGGCCCGAGAAGGATCAGGGCGCGACCGCGATCGGTGAGGCTGCCACGAACCCCCTCTTCCGTGTAGAGCTGATCGGCTGCCTCCACGCGCGCCGCGAACTGTGAGCGGTACTCATTGTTCTCAGTTCTCGAATTCGGGTCGCGCAGGCGCCAGAAGGCCTCGATGAAGTTGATCGCCTGAGCCGGCTCGTCGATCTTCTTGAGGTCGCGCCACTCTGCGGGCATCAGGAGCCAGCGGACCGGGCCTTGGGCCCAGGCGAGAAGTTCCGTCGAAGCGGCGTCGCTCTCGTCAGCGCGCTCCTCACAGAAGACGACAGTTCCCAGGGCTGCCAGGAGCAACCAGGCCGAGAGCCCTCTCTGTGCTCTTCGGAACCTCAGTTGAGTTCGCCTCCTTGGATTGGCGGAGCCTCCGGCTCGGGAGCTTCGGCGATGACGCCGAAGTTGTCTTCGTAAAGCTTCAGGTTCTGGTCGAGGGCGCGAATGATGCGCTTCAGGTGGCCCGGGCTCGCCACGATACGCGCTGTCACCACGCCCTGTGGCGGCACGACGTTGATGAAATCGAGGATGAACTCTTCCCGCGTGTGGGTAATCCGCAGCAAGTTCGAGTAGCGCCCTTTGAGCTCTTCGTCAGTGATCTTGATGTTGAGGCTGGGCTTCTTGTCGGCCATAGAGGACTCCGGATCCAGAGGGAGGTCAATGATGCTATCGCAGCGATGGAATGCGGCGGTGTCGGCTCAATCGGGCTCGGTCTGCCAGTTGATTCCGCCGTCGAAGTCCCATGAGTGCTCCGGCAGGTAAACGCCAACGCCGCCCGCGGGGGCGGTGACGGTAAAGGTAAGAAGACGCCGATGATAGTCGTAGGGATTGCCGTCGCGAGCGTGGATCGCTACGTCGAGCAGGTAGTCCCCCGGGGCGAGCCGGAGATTGGGGCAGGCCAGCCGGGCGGTGGCTTTGCCTGAGAGGCGTTGCGAAACGAACCCTTCAATATGGGTGTTGGTGCCCCAACATTCGATCCCTCGAGGGGTAAAGACGCCGAAGCCGAAGACCACGTTGTCGAGATCCTCGTGGGCGACAACATCGACCTCGAACAGAACGCTCTCGCCGCTGACGAAGTGATAGCGCTCGGCGCCGTCGTCGCCTACCAGCCGCGCTGCCACGATCTCGGCCTGCTGCGAGCCCCAGCGCATGGGCTCGGTCTCCTCGCTCTCGTCGGGCTCACTCTCTTCGCTCTCGGCGTGCTCGGCCGCCAGCGCGATCTCATCCTGGGCCTCCGGAGTGCTCTCGTGCAGCTCGTCGCTCTCGACCGGATCGGGGGCCTGCGCCAACTCAGCTTCACGGGCCTCTTTGGCGCGTTGGTGTTCGCGGCCTTCGTCCTCGGCGACCGCCTGGCGGTAGGCGTCGGCGACGCGCCGGGGCGATCCGAGCAGACGCTTGTGCCCACCATCGAGCCAAAGGACCCGACTGCAGAACTCCTCGACCAGGCCCAGCGAGTGACTGACCAAGAGCACGGTTCGGCCGCGGGCCAGAAACTCCTCGATTCGTCGTAGGCAGCGGTGCGAGAAGGCCTCGTCGCCGACAGCCAGCACCTCGTCGACCAGCAGCACATCCGGATCGGTGTGGATCGCTACCGAGAAGCCCAGTCGCACGTACATGCCTGAGGAGTAGTTCTTGACCGGTTCGTCGATGAAGTCCTCGAGGCCGGAAAACTCGACGATCTCGTCGTACTTGCGGTCGATTTCGCGTCGTGACAGTCCGAGCACGGAGCCGTTGATGTAGACGTTCTCGCGGCCCGAGATCTCAGGGTGAAACCCGGCGCCGAGTTCGATCAGCGCCGCGACCCGGCCGTCGACCGTGACCTGGCCGGAAGTCGGGCGCGCGATACCAGCCACGATTTTGAGCAGCGTCGACTTGCCCGATCCGTTGCTGCCGATGACGCCGAAGGCTTCACCGGGCTCGACCTCGAAAGAGACGTCCGACAGCGCCGCGATCGTCTCGTCTTCCTTCAGTCCGGCCGTCAGGCTGCCGTCGATCAACGCGCTCTTCAAGGTGCGCAGGTGATAGCCGGGCGCCATGCGCCGGTAGCGCTTGGAAACCTCTTGGGCTCGGATGACGGCGCTCACACCGCCTCCACCAAGCTGTCGCGTAGACGGTCGAAGAACCAGACCCCCACGATCCAAGAACCTGCGGCCCAGAGCACCATGTGGAGCCAGAGCGAGGGATCGGGCCAAGCGCCGCGGAAGAGGACCTCCTGAGTCGCCTCAGTGAACGGTGTGAAGGGATTGCACCAGCGCACGAACTGGGTGACCAGGCCGCCCAGAACCTGGGCCCAGCCCTCGTCGGGAAAGGAGATGCCCTCGAGGGTGTAGATGACCGGTGTGAGATAGAAGAGCAGCGCCAGGAGGTTGGCGACGATGTCCTTGACGTCCTTGAAGTGGACGTTGAGCGCCGCCAGACCGAGAGACATGCCGCCCAAGAGCACCACCTGCAAGACAATCACCGCCGGAAAGGCAAGAGCTGCCCAGCCACCGACCGGGAAGCCGAGATAGCGCCCCAGGCTCATGCCCGCGGCGAGCACGGGAAGGGCGAGCACCAGATGGACCAGGTTGGCGAATACCGACACGATAGGCAGGACTTCGACCGGGAAGACGGCCTTGCGGATGAGCCCTGCGCTGGCGGTCAGTGAAACCGTTCCTTCCTGTAAAGAGGTTGCGATCCAGATCCAGGAGAAGAGGCCAGACATCAGAAAGAGCGGGTAAGGGTCGGCCCCCGAGAGCCGAGGCTGAAAGATAAAGCTGAAGACGAAGGTGTAGACCGCCAGGAGAATCAGCGGCGTGACCAACGACCATAGAAAGCCCAGGACCGAGCCGCGATAGCGCGCCTTGAGCTCGCGGACCACGAGAGTGGCCAGCAACCCGCGAAAGCGCACGAGGCGAAGAGTGGACTCGAACATTGAGTGCTTGGAACGGGCGCGCGGCGCCGCGTCCGTCAGGCTTGAATCAGGAGCGCTGTTGCTCGAGGCGGCGCAACTTCTCCATGATCTCTCGCCGCTTGCGCTCGATCTCTTTCTCGTAGTCCACCAGGCGACCCTCGTTGACTACGTAGACCCGAGGGAACTTCTGGACGTCGCCGCGCTCATCGAACTGCAGGGTGCCGGTGACGCCTTGATAGTCACGCAGAGCACGCAGTCCACTCCACAACTCGCTGGCGAAGTCGCCACCCGACTGGTCGATGCCGGCCGAGAGCACCATCACGGAGTCGTACCCGTGAGCTGCATAGAGGTCCGGTGTGAGGCCATACTTGGTGCGGTAGGACTCGACGAAGTCCTTGATCAGTGGATCTTCGCTCTCGGTGTCGAAGCCTGCTTGAGTCAGGAAGACACCTTCGGCGGGCTGCCCGACCTGTTCGATGATTTCGGGAGAGGCAAAGGCCGCGGTGGAGAGGATGTAGCCGCCGTACTTCTGTTGCCGCAGCTCTCGGATCATCTCCGAGATCTCCTCGGCATAGGCGGCCAGATAGACGCCGTCGGGCTGGAGGGTCATGACCCGCGCGATCAGCCCGCTGAAATCACCCCCAACGGCCGGAAAGAGGATCTTCTCCAGCACTTCGCCGCCTTGGCGGATGAAATTGGTCTCGAAGACTTCCTGGTTGCCCTGAGCATAGGCATCTTCCTTGGCCAGGATGACGGCGCTCGACATCTTGAGCTTCTGGGTGGCGAAATTCGCCATGGTCGTGCCTTCGCGCGCGTCGGAGACGAACACCCGGTAGAAGTACTTTGAGATCCCCGTCAGCTGGGGCGTCGAAGCCGAAGGCGAGAGCAGCACCCGGTCATATTCGTCGGCGATCGCCACGCTCTGCAGCGCCTCGGCCGTCGTGACGCCGCCGATCACGGCCATGGCGCCATCGCCGAAGAGTTGCTTGACCAGGTCAGCCCCCTGTTCGGGATCGCTACCGGAGTCCACCACCGACAGGGAGTACTGAAACTCCGAATCGCTGGCGACCAGCTTCTCGAAGGCCAGTTCAACGCCCTTCTGAATGGACTGGCCATAGACCTGAGCACCGCCCGACATGGGCAGCACGGCCCCAATCTGAATTGATTTTTCCTTGGCGCAACCTAGGGTCGCAACAACGAGGACAACGAGTAGTGTCAGGGCGCGTCGCATGGTATCTAACCTCCGCTTCGGCCGATTTACTTCGAGCGGTGTGGGAACAAGACTTTGTAACCCAGGCCTCATGCGGTGTCAAGCTGGGGCGCTACCCGGTGAGGCGGGAGCGCGAGCGCTAGAATAGCCCGGTGAGCGAGCCGCGCAAACTCAGTCTGCGCTGTCCGGACTGCGACAGTCACCTCGTTCTCGACGCGGCGACCGGGGAAATTCTTCACCACAGCAAGCCGGACGCGGCCCCGGGGGCGGGCAAAGGCTTCAACGAACTTTTGGCCGGCCTCGACGATGGGAAGGCTCAGGCTGAGGAAATCTTCGAGCGCGAAGTGATGGCCCACGAGGATCGCGACCGCCTGCTCGAGGAGAAGTTCCGCCACGCCCTGGAGCGGGCGGCTGAAGATCCAGACGAGGGTCCGCCGTCGAGCCCCTTCGATTTTGAGTAGCACCCCGAGCGGCACCTCAGTCGAAGGCGAAGTAACTCGGTGATCCCGAAACCTCGATCGAAGTACTTGACGGCGGTTTCTTGGGCTCTCCATCGCGAGTCCAAGCAGCGGTGGCGCGGCTGGGAAGTTCCACGGTGAGCGGCTCGCCCGCGGACCACGCGACGGCGCGTCGTTGGCCACCGCTGTCGCGAAACGAGTAGAGGTAGGCGCCGGCCGGCACCTCGGGGGCCTCATGGACTTCGATCAAGTGGGCGCCGCCAACCTGCCGCGCCAGCGCGGCCAAGGCTCGGTAGCTCGGCCGGCCTCGGAGCCTCCCGTCGTCCTCGGGCGCCATCAAGCCATAGCCACGAGCTACCAGCTGCCACCAGTAGACGCGCTCGACGAGGCCGGTGCCCAGGGCCAGCAGGTAATAACGCACCAGGTAGTTGGCCTGGGTCTCTTCATCGACTGAGACCTTGCGTCCGGCGGGCGAATGAGGGCCTTCCCACAACGGCCAGTTCACTTCGGTGATCCAGTTGCGGTCGGCGCTGTTGCGCGCGGTCTGGACAATCGCCTTGAGCAGTGTCACCTTGCCGACCGTATCCAGGCCGAGCTGGGTGTTTTCCGGGGCGCCGCGCCGATCGACGTAGAGGAGGCTGGCGACGCCGTCGAGGGCAAGCTCGGGTCGCCATCGCAGGTTGAGAATGGCCGCCGTGGCGTAGAACTCGAAATCGATAACCGCCGGCCCGAGCAGTTTGGCCTCCGGATAGGGCGCGAAGGCCTCACGTGCCGCAGCGACGAGAGTCTGGTACTCGTCGTACCGCCAGACGCCCCACTTGCTTCGATTGACTGCCTGTCCGACTTGAAAGAACTTCCCGAACGGAGTGAACCGAGCCGCCAACTCGTCTAGAGCCTGGCACCAGCGGGTCGGGTTGCGCACCAACTCGCGATTCTGCGGCAGCGAGTACGCCAGGTCGTAACCTCGGGAAGAAAGCTCGGCTGCAAGCGTCTCCTCATCGTCGTGGTGTTCGGCCCAGGGATGCAAGCGCAAGAGGATCTTGCGGACTCCGAGTTCCTCGATGGACTCGAGAAGCCGGTCGGGAGCCTCGGGCCACGGTCTGAGGGCGACACCGAGGCCGTCGAAAGCGACAGGTAGGGCAGAACCCGACTTTTTGAGTCTTCGATAACGGTTCAGAATGCGCGGGAGCGCGCGTGCCCCGGCTGCGAACTCCTTGCCGTGAGCGCCGAGGTCGGCGAGGCGAACGCCCAATCGCTGCAGGCGGCTGGCATGCTGATGGGGCTGGTCCGACAGGTGATCCCAAGCGACGAGATCACGTGCCCCGGCGTCTTCTGCCGCGGGCGGAATGTGAGCATGTGCACGCCGCGGCCGCAGGGCACCGAGCGGCGAGCGGAAAAAGGCCTTGGTGCGATTCCGCAGCAGGAAGGAGCCATGGTAGAGCCCGTAGAGTCGGCGCTTGAAAGCGTAACTCCGGTCTCGACCCTGCCAGTAGGCACGAAGAAAGGTGTCCTGGTGCTCCTGCCTGAAGATGCGTAGTCGGCACAGGTCGCGGGTGCGGCGTTGCACGCTCACAGACTGCCCGATGCGGGCACGGTTGAGGTCGACGATATGAACCTCGGGCTCGCGATTGCCGTTGGCGGTGATGAGCAGGTTGCCGACCGAGACGTCTCGATGCCAGATTCCTGAGTCGTGCATCGAACGCAAGCTGCGACCCATGGCCTCGAGCAGGCCATCGACATCGACCCGCGGGAAATCCTCACTCTCCCGACCGGCATTCAAGGCCCGAAAGAAGTAGCGCGCCTCGAACCCGCCCACCAGACGGCGGGTGACGTAGAGGGAAGCGCCATCCGGGGCGACCGACTCGAGCAGCAGCACAGGCTCGGGCGTGAGTACCGAGTGCTCTTCCATATAGCGCGCGACACGCCAGCTCTTCTCGGCCTTGCTCCCTTCGAAACGTCTACGCCAGCGGGCCTTGAAACCCTGGTTACGAAACTGCTTGACCACGACGTCGAGCGGCCCGGCCTCGGTTTCGAGCTCCATGCTGTATAGGTAGTTGCGACCCCAGTGGATGGTCTCGCTCGCCGCGCCGGGGTCGGCCAGCCGTTCGATCGCAGCTGCGAGATCGAGCGGCCGGTGGTCGGCCCTTAACTCGCCTTGCCAGCCGGGAAGCTCGAAGCTCTCGACCGCGCTCATGACGAGACTTCCTCGATTTCGAAGTGGGTCCGGTCGACGGACTCGACGGCCTCGATCTCGATCCGTTCGGCGAGCTGTAGCTCGAGGTCTTCCAGGAGCGGAGCCGCGGGGCCGCGGGCTTCGACCATCACGGCGGGATGAAGGAGGAGCCGCCAGTTGGCCTCGGGACTCGCCGCCGCGCGGGCCAGAAGGGCGCGGCGCGCCTCCGCGACAACCTCGACAGGCGAGCGCAGCCGGCCGGTGCCGCGGCACCCAGGGCACTCGACGGATAGCTGCCGAACCAGGTCGTTGCGGGCTCGCTTGCGTGTGATGGCCACCAGGCCAAAGGCGGTTGGCCCTTCGGTCATGGTCGTGGCGCGGTCGAGAGCGAGTTCGTGGTCGAGCACCTGACGGACATCGTCCCAGTTTTCAGCCGAGGTCATGTCGATGAAGTCGATGACAATGATGCCGGAGAGGTCTCGCAGCCGAAGCTGACGCGCCGCCTCCCGTGCCGCTTCGAGGTTGGTCGCCAGAGCCGTCTCCTCGAGGTTCGCCGCAGCCAGATCGCGGCCCGAATTAACGTCGATCGTCACCAGAGCCTCGGTGGACTCTATGACCAAGGAGCCGCCGGCCGGCAGGGAAACATGGCGGCTCCAAAGCCGAGCCAACTGCGACTCGACACCAAAGCGCTCGAACAACGTCGGTGGGCCCTGATGAACCTTGAGCCTTCCGGCCAGCTCGGGCGCGAGCCGATCCAGGGCATGGCTCATCCGCGCCTCGAGCTCGCTCGAGTCAACCCAGATCTCGCTGAGGTCTCCGCCGACACGGTCGCGCGACCAGCGTTCGACGGTGTCGAGCTCGCTGTGCAGGAGCTTCGGCGGTTTGGCGGTCGCAGCGGATCGTTTGATGGCGCGCCAGGCCGCGAGCAGACTCTCGGCCTCGACCGCCAGCTCGGCCGCATCGACCCCGACGGCCGCGGTACGTACGATCCAGCCGACCGAGCCGTCGTCAAAGCTCTCGAGGCCCTCGATCAGGCGCTCGCGCTCCGCGGTGTCGTCGATGCGGCTGGAGACCGCGACTCCGCTACCCGTCGTAAGTAGCACGAGATAGCGCCCAGGGAGGCTTGCCCCGCGCCGGACCCGGGGTCCCTTTCCAGGCACGGCGTCACGGAAGACCTGGACCACGACCGGTTGATGGGTCTCGAGCGCCTCGTCAGGTGCCAATGCGAAGTCGTTGGCGTGGAGAAACGCCTTGCGCGAAAAACCGAGATCGACGAAGGCCGCGTCGATCGCTGGGGCAATTCGCTGGACCCGTCCGAGATAAATATCTCCGACCGTCGACGGAGACGGACCTTCGATCTGCAGCTCGACCAAGCGGTCACCGTCGAGCAGTGCGATGCGGACCCTCAGCGGATCGCTTTCGACTAGAAGTCTCACGTCGGGGTCTCTAGCGGTTGACGTAGCGCCGAAAGTCCACGCCGAGGATCATTCCGGCAGCCATGAAGTTGGCGAGGGTAAACGAACCGCCGTAGGAGAGGAAGGGCAGAGGGATACCAGTGATCGGCACCAGGCCGACGACCATCGCGGTGTTGTAGGCGACATGAAAGGCGAATCCGCCCAGCAGGCCAATCACGAGCAGGATGCCGGTGCGGTCGCGAGCGCGCAGGGCAACTACGGCTCCATTGAAGACATACAACGTGTAGAGCGCGAGGACGACGATGACACCGAGAAATCCCCACTCCTCGGCCAGAACGGCGAAGACGAAGTCGGTGTGCCGGGCGGGCAGGAATCTCATCTGGCTTTGGGTGCCCTGCATGTAGCCGCGTCCGGTGATCTCGCCCGAGCCCACGGCAATTTTGCTTTGCCGCAACTGATAGCCGGCACCAAGCGGTTCTCGTTCGGGGTCGAGGAAGGTCAAGACTCGAGTCTTCTGGTAGTCGTACATCACGAAGTTCCACAGAACCCCGCCGATCATCAGGGCCAGTACCAATGCAGCGACCAGGACTTGCCATCGCACGCCCGCCACGAAGAGCATCGCCACGAGCATCGGCAGAAACATGACGGCGCTGCCAAGGTCGCGCTGTAGCACCACGAGTGACATCGGGACCCCGGCGATGGCGGCGGCCAAAGCAATCTCGTGCAACTGCAAATAGCGCCGGTTGATGCCCGAGAGGTATCGAGCCAGCATGATCGCGGTGGTCAATTTGGCGAACTCCGAGGGCTGAAGCCCAAAGCTGCCAAAGCCGAACCAACTGCGCGCCCCGCCACGAACCGAGCCGAAGAAAAGAACGGCCGTCAACGCCAGGAGGCCGGCGACGTACACGGCGGGAGCGAACTTGGCCAGTTTTTGGTAGTCGAGGCTCAATGCCGCGAACAGTCCGACAAGGCCGAGCCCGACCCAGGTTGCCTGCCGGGGGAGATAGTCGATCGCCAACTCCGAGCTCGCGCTGTTGACCGTAGCCAACCCAATGGCGGCGAGCAACAAAGCGGCCAGCAAGAGCACCCAGCGCACATCCGCTAGGTGGCGCAGTAGCGGCCGGTCGTCAGCTAGGGTCGGGCTGCCCGAAGTAGCTTTCATAGACCTTCTTCACCAGGGGCGCCGCCATGTCGGAGCCATGGCCGCCGTGCTCGACGAGCGCCACGACCACGAGTTCGGGATTCTCCATCGGGGCGAAGGAGACGAACCATGCGTGGTCGCGCTGGTCCTCGGGCAGGTCTTCGTTGCGGGTCCAAGTCTTCTGCTCGACGACTTGCACCGTGCCGGTCTTGCCGGCGATCTCGACGTTGGGCAGGCGCACCGAGTAGCCGGTGCCACGCTCCTCGTTGACCACCGCCCACATCGCCTCGCGCACCAGATCGATCGCCTTGGGGTCAATGTCGATCGGGTCGCTCAGGCTAGGGGCTCGACCCCCCGTCACATGGGGAGTGACCAAACGCCCCTTGTTGGCGAAGGCCGCGATCGAGGTCGCGAGCTGCATCGGGGTCACCAGGATTGGCCCCTGACCGATCGCAACCGAGATCGTCTCTCCCGGGTACCAAGGCGACTTGCGTCTCCGCAGACTCCAATCGGTGTCGGGGATGAGGCCGGCCTTCTCGCCGGGGATGTCGAACCCGGTAGGTCGCCCGAGACCGAAAAGGCGAGCGTAGTGGGCAATGCGATTGATGCCGAGCTTCTGCCCGAGGAGATAGAAGTAGATGTCACACGAGCGCTTGAGGGCAGTGCGCATGTTGACCCAGCCGTGACCGCGCTGTAGGTGGCAGCGCGTACGACGGTTGTAGATCTTGATCGAGCCGGCACAGAAGACCGCGTCGCTCGGGCTGATGGCCCGTTCGTTCAGGCCCGCGGCCGCCAGGACCATCTTGAAGGTGGAGCCGGGGGCGTGGGCGTTCTGGATCGTGCGGTTCTGCAGCGGGTGGTGGGGCGCTTCGACGAGCGAGCGCCACTGTTCGCTGTTGAGTCGCCGGGTGAAGAGATTGGGGTTGTAGGACGGGGCCGAGACGAGCATCAAGACTTCACCCGAGCGCGGGTCGAGCGCCACCGCCGAACCCGCGTGACCTTCGAGGTAGCGCGCTGCTTCCTGTTGCAGTTCGAGGTCGAGTGTCAGCTGCAGGTTGCGGCCCGCCACGGAGGCGCGGCGACCGTGCTCGTCGCGCGTTCGGCCGCGCGAGTCGACCACCACCTCGCGCTCGCCGTCGCTGCCGCGCAGATGGAGGTCGAAAACGCGCTCGACACCCTTGCGTCCAACCAGGTCGCCGGGGCGGTAGTTTTCAGGATCGCGGGTCAGGTCTGCCTCCGAGGCTTCGCCGAGGTAGCCCAACGCGTGAGCGGTCAGCGGCCCGTGTCGGTAAAGCCGCAAGTGCTCGATGTCGATCAAGAACTCGGGGAAGTCGAGTTCCGCCACCGAGATCTGCGACACCTCGGCCAGCGAGAGGTTCTCGCCCAGCAGCACGGGGTCGAACTGCGACCTGCCTGCCTCGCGGGCAACGGTGTCCGCCAGGTCGGCGGTCTCGCGATCCAGCACGTCGCTGGCGAACTCGAGCGCGGCGGCGACGTCCCGGCTGCGGCTGCGATCGAGCAGCAGATTGTAGCTCGGCACGTTGTCCACCAGTAGCCGACCTTCACGGTCGTAGATCAGCCCTCGGGGCGCTTTGATTGGCACTCGGCGGAGCCGGTTGTTCTCCGCCAAACCATGGAAGTACTCACCGCGCACCACCTGGACCCGCCAGTATGCGGTGGCGATGATCAGCAGAATCACGGCGAAAGCGATCTGCAGCTTCGGCACTCGCAGTAGGAGCTCTTCTCGTTGTTCGCGGACGCGTTTCATCGTTCTAGCCGAATGCGGGTTTTACGGGTGTGCCGCCACAGATCGACGCGGTTCAGCAAGCGCTGACGACCGAAGAAGAGTGTCGCCCCAAGCAGGCCCGTCGTGCCTGCCTTGACCAGCAGCCATGGATAAGCCGGGACTTCGGGGGCGTTCAGGAGTAGAAAGCTCAACCCCAGCACCAGACCTTGTTGGCAGGCCGACGCCAGCGAAAACAGCAAGGCGGCTCCGGCGGGGCGTTGGATGACGATGCGCTGCACCGCATAAGCCGCCGTGTACCCGATGATCGTATCAACGAGCCCGAAGAGGCCAAAGGCTTGCCCGGTCAGGGCGTCGCTAGCCCAGCCAGCGAACAGGCCACCGATCATGCCGCTCATAGTGCTGCCATCGAGCGCGTTGAACACCACCACGATCAGCATGAGGTCGATGATCAGGGGCCACTGAGGAAGCAGCCGCGTTCCGATCAAGTGAAGCAGAAGTGCGGCGACGAGCGCCCCAGCAAATCTGAGCGCCCGCTTCAAGATTCGGGGTCCGCCGTGGGGTCACGTAGCGTTTCGGGCAAGATCTCGCGGGCGAGGATGTAGACGTGATCGATGGTGGCGAAGTCGACCGCCGGCGCCAGTTCGACCTCGTAGAAGAGCTCACTGCCGGGCTCAGCGCGAGTTACGGTACCCACCGCGATCCCGCGGGGATACACGCCGTCTATACCCGCAGTGACGATCTCGTCGCCCACTACGAGATCCGCCTGAAGAGGAATGTACTGCAAGTCGAGAGTGCTGGCATCGAAGCCACTCACGACACCCTGCCGTCTCGTTCGCACCACCATGACACCGACGCTGGCCGAGCGATCGGTGATGAGTTGAACCTTGGCGTATCGCCCGTGGACATCGACGATTCGGCCGACCAATCCCTCGTCGGTGACTACGGGCTGGTTGCGTTGGGCCGCCTCCTGGCCGAGCCGGAGAAGGAGCGTCCGCAACCAGGAGGCTTGGTCTGAGTAGACGACATCCGCCAGCTGGAGATCGGTTTCGGTGAAACGCGAATAGTCCACGGCAGCCGAGAGCCGCTGCAGGTCGCCGGCAGTTCCGAGAGCGTCGATGGCCCGGCGTCGCAAGGCCTCGTTCTCGAAGCGCAAGCGTTCGTTCTCGGCCAGCAGGCGCCGCCGCGTGGTCCAGCGCACGGCGAGGGTGGCGATTCCATCGGTGACGCCATCGACCGCGTGGGCAAAGGGCGCCACGCCGCGCAGCCACGTTCCCGAAAGGAGCGAGCGACTCCCATCGCCGTTCGGCACCTGGGCAGAGACCAGAAGCACCTGGCCCAGCACGAGGACGATCAGCAGCAGCCGGGTGCGTTTCTCGGTCACGGGGAGAGGCGACCTAGGTCCGCGACACGAATGGGGGACGCGGGCGAGCGGTCACGATAGCCATGAAAGCTAGCGGATCGATACCTTGCGTAAGAGGTTGATGTCTTCGAGCACCTTGCCGGTGCCGAGCACAACCGAGGAAAGCGGGTCTTCCGCGATGACGACGGGCAGGCCGGTTTCGTTGCGCAATCGTTGGTCGAGGCCGCGCAACATCGCGCCCCCGCCGGAGAGCACGATGCCCTTGTCCATGATGTCGGCCGAAAGCTCGGGCGGAGTCCGCTCGAGCGCCGACTTGACCGCCTCGACGATGGTCGACACCGGCTCGGCCAAGGCCTCGCGAATCTCTTCGTCGGTGGTAGGCAGCGTCTTGGGCACGCCCTCGATCAAGTCGCGGCCCTTGATCTCGACTTGAATCTCTTCCTTGAGAGGGTAGGCCGACCCGACCTCGACCTTGACCCGCTCGGCGGTTCTCTCGCCGATCAGCAGGCTGTACTTGCGCTTCAAGTACTGGATGATGCTCTCGTCCATTTCGTTGCCGGCGATCCGCACGGAGCGTGAGTACACGGTGCCCGCGAGGGAGATGACCGCCACATCGGTCGTACCGCCGCCGATATCGACGATCATGTTGCCCGAAGGCTCGGTAATCGGCAGGCCGGCCCCGATAGCCGCCATCATGGCTTGCTCGACCAGGAAGACCTCCGAGGCGCCGGCTCGCATGGCGGAGTCACGGACCGCCCGTTTCTCGACTTGGGTGATCTCAGAAGGAACGCCGATGACGATCCGCGGGTGGACGTACATCTTGCGGCCGTGGGCCTTCTTGATGAAGTACTCGAGCATGCGCTCGGTGACCTCGAAGTCCGCGATCACGCCGTCTTTCATCGGCCGGATCGACTTGATGTTGCCGGGTGTGCGGCCGAGCATTTCCTTGGCCTCGCCGCCAACTGCCTCGATCCGGTTGGTCAGCGTGTTGATAACGACCACCGACGGCTCGCGCACGACGATGCCCTTGTTCCTCGCATAAACGAGTGTGTTGGCCGTCCCCAGGTCGATGGCCAAGTCGCTGGAGAATTGGCGGAATAGTTTGGCGAAGAACATAGAAAATTGGAGACCTTCTGTATGTAGTGAGGAGTGTTAGCGGGACCCGGCAGTTGCGGGAGCGCTTGCTTCGGGGGTGCTCTCGAGCGGCAGATCTTCGTCTGGCTCGATGACGGGTACCGCTGGCGAGATGCGGAACCGGCGCGCCGTGCTCCACGGTCCCATGATGTCGCCCTCGCCGATGGCGGCGACCCGCCAGACGAAGGTGCCGTCCCCTTGCAGACCCAGCGTCGCGCTCGTCGTCGGGCGGTTGGTGACATCGATGATGTTGCGCACAAAAAGTCTGTTGCGTGCTACTTGTAGAGCGTAGCTTCGCGCCCCTGGCACCGGCTGCCAACTGAGAACCAGGCGCTCATCCTCGTCGAGGCTCAGTTCCAGATTGTCGCCCGGGTCAACCGGCAGCGGCGCGGCAGGCAAGCGCCGTTTCTCCGACAGCGAGCGCCCGGTTTGGACGACTTGTTCGAGCTTGTTCAGGTTGCGCCGTTGACCGGCACTCGAAGCGACGTCCATCGTGCCGTCGTAGGTCGCGAAGCGGCCGACTCGCCGGGTGCCGTCGTAGGCCACCAGGGCGCTCGACCCCTCGTTGACCTCGGCCTTGGCTTCAGGCGTCTCCACGGTGCTCGCGGTGCGAGCCGTGCTCAGGTTGACCCATCCGTGGGTGAGCGAGATGCTGCGTTGGGCTCTCTTGCCGCCTAGGCCGGTACTGCGACCGATGAGAATCACCGTATCGGAGCGCACTGTGTAGACCGTTCCGTCGACACCCATGATCTCGGCCGACCCGTCGACCGTCTTGACGTAGTCGCCGGCGTAAAGCACGCCGCGGTTGAAGGCCCTGAGCCAGTCCCCGCGCTCCCCGCGCTTGTACTCCACCTCACTGGTCACCGAAATGAACTGGGCCTGTCCGTTGCTCTCGGCCCGCTGGAGATTGCCGAGAACCGCGCCGAAGAGCGAACGCCCGCGCTCGGCACTACGCAGAGCCGGTTGCCAACGCTCTTCACCGGCGAACTCTTCGGCCGAGCGCAGGCTGGCGCGGGCCGTGTTGTATTCGTCCGCGAAGTCGGTCAGGCCCTGATTGCCCCGCAGAGTCCGCTGCATGTTGCGGGCTTCGTTCAAGACCTGGCGGTAGCGTCCGCGCTGGTAGCGGCCTTCGAGGTGGGTCCAACCCCAGTAAGCGGCGTAGACGGCGGCGATCAGCGCTACGAAGATAAACACTCCGCGAACGGTGTCGACGTCGATTTTGTACCAGTCGCTAGGCCTGCGCTTTTGAGAGCGAGAAGGCACTCTCCAACCCCTTTTCTCAACCGCGGCAATATAGCACAAGGCCTTGTTTCATCGGCAGTTGCGACTCTTGCCGCCCGTAGCAGGCCCTGCTAGAGTCGGCAGCCCTCGAGCACCGCCCACAGTAGGAGTCATCCCATCATGTTGAGAGTCTTTCGTGACAACCTGAAGTACCTCAAATGGGTCCTTTGGCTGGTCGTTGTGGTCTTTGTCGGCTTCGCCTTCTTGGACTTCGGCAGTCTGGACCTCACCTCCCAGGGGGGTGCAGGCATCAACGCGGCTGCGGTCGTGGGCTCGGAAGAGGTGCCGTACAGGGAGTTCGAGCAGGCCTACCGCCGGCTCGAGACCCAGTATCGCGAGGCCTATGGCGAACAGTTCAGTCGCGAGCTCGCCAACCAGCTCGGCCTGCCGATGCAGGTGCTCAATCAACTGGTCAACGAGCGGATCATTCTGCTCGAAGCCGAACGCATGGGTCTCAAGGTCACGGACAAGGAACTGCGTGATTCGATTCTCAGCCTGCCGGTCTTCCAGCAGGACGGGGCTTTCATTGGCCAAGAGGCCTACAGCGACCTCTTGCAGCGCAATGGCATGAGGGCGGAGGATTTCGAGACTTCCCAGCGCGATGCAATTCTGGCTCAGAAGGTGCAGAGCTCCCTGGCTAGCAACGTCTACGTCGGGCCGGAGGAGATCGAAGCCGATTACCGACGCGAAACCGAGACGGCGACCGTGCGTTTGGTGCGCTTGCCGGCGAGCAAGTACGCCTCGGAAGTGACGGTTGAGGACGCAGCGCTCGCGGCGTTCTACGAGGAGAGCAAGGATGACTTCCGCCTGCCGGAACGCCGAGTCGTCGACTATCTGGTGGTCGATCCGGCGGCTCTGCGCGATTCGGTGGAGGTCGAAGACACCGCCGTGCAGGCCTACTATGACGGTCATCCGGAGGACTACACCGGCGAGGAGCAGGTCAAGGCGCGCCACATCCTGCTACGCACTGGGGCCGACCGGACAGTCGATGCCGCGCGGGTCGAACTCGAGGCGATCAAGGCCCGGATAGACGCGGGCGAGGACTTCGGCCGGTTGGCGACCGAAATGTCGGACGATCCGGGGAGCAAGGCGAAGGGCGGCGATCTGGGCTTCTTCGGTCGCGGTGCGATGGTCAAGCAGTTTGAAGACGCGGCCTTCGGTGCCGAACTCGGCGACCTGGTCGGGCCGATCGAATCGAGCTTCGGCGCCCACCTGATTCAGGTTCAGGCCCGCCGGCCGGGCGGCTTGCAGCCTTACGAGGAAGTCGAAGGAGCGATTCGCGCTCGTCTCGTCGCCGACGCAGCGGCCGAGAGCGCGCGCCTCAAAGCAGTAGACCTGGCCGCCCGCGTGACCAAGGATGCGCCCACCACGGAGGGCCTCAGTGCGCTCGCCGGCTCCGAAGCGGGCACGAGCGCTGTCCATGGTGACCCCTTCGGTCGTGACGACAACGTTGCCGGCATCGGTCGCGGCACCGAGTTCACCACCCAGGCCTTCGAACTAGCAGTCGACGCAGTTTCCGAGCCGATTCAGATTGCGCGCGGTTGGGCTGTGCTCGTGGTGCGCGAGATTCAAGAGCCGCGAGCGGCGGAGCTCGAAGAAGTCCGCCCCAAGGTCGTAGCCCAATTCCGGTCGCAGCGTCAGCTCGAATTGGCCGAAGTGCGGGCCGCGGAGGCTCAAGCCGCGATCTCCCGGGGTCAATCACTCGACGAGGTTGCCAGTGAGCTCGAGGTTACGGTCGAGACCCCCGCCGCATTTGGTGTCGACGGCGCCGTCGGCAGTCTCGGCCAGGCGGCCGAGGTCGCCCGGGTGGCGCTCGCGATGGATGAGGGGGCGATCAGCGCTCCGATCGTGCGAGAAGATGAAGTGGTGTTCTTCGAGGTCACCGAGCGCACGCGTTTCGACAGCGTCACTTTCGCCGGCGAGAAAGACGCGGTGCGCCAACGCCTCGAAGGTCAGCGAATGAACGAAGTGCTCGGGGCGATCATCACCCAGCGTCGCGCCGAGCTCGGAGTGACGATCGATCCGCAGATATTCGAAGCCTTCAGCCCGACTCAGCAGGGCGCTTCCTAAGCCCTCGACGTGACGCTTCGCGACGACACTTCTTCGGCTAGCGGCCAGTCCTCCAACGGCCAGTCCAAGAAAGTCGGCGCCGCAACCGCGGCCGTTCAGGCCGGCGAGCATCAGCCGCCGCCGCATGCGCCGGCGGTGACGCCGATCTACCAGACGGCGCCCTTTTTCTTCTCGAGCGCCGCCGAGCTCACCGAGGGGTTCAATCGACCGGATCTGAAGGGGCTCTACACGCGCTACGGCAATCCGACCGTACGCGTGGTGGAGGAAAAGCTCGCTGCGCTCGAGGGGGGCGAGGATGCTGTCGCCTTCGCCTCGGGCATGGCGGCCATCAGCGCCACGCTGAGCACTCTGCTTTCGGAAGGAGACCACTTGGTCGCCGCCGCCGATCTCTACGGCGGGACGAGCGGCTGGTTGTCCTGGCTCACTGAGCGCTTTCCGAGCATCACGGTAGAGGCCGTGGCTCTCGACGCGCTGGCTGAGCGCCTTGAGGCGGGCGTCGAGACGCGTACCCGAGCCATCTATCTCGAAACGCCGACCAACCCGCTGCTGCGCTGCTGTGACTTGCCGCGAGTCGCGGCGGCCTGTCAGGCGGCGGACATCCCGCTGGTGGTGGATAACACCTTCGCGACGCCGATCCTGCAGCGGCCCTTGGAGTACGGCGCGACCTTCACCGTGCACAGCGCGACCAAGTATCTGGGCGGCCACAGTGACGTGACGGCCGGCCTGGTGGCCGGGTCCGCCGAAGCGATTGGAGCATTGCATCGACTGCAGCGCCTGAGCGGCGGTTGCTTGGACCCACACGCCGCCTTTCTCCTGGCTCGCGGCATGCAGACCTTGGCCGTGCGGGTCGAGCGCCAGTCCGCCAACGCGGCGCGCCTTGCCGACTTGCTGCGCGGACACCCGGCAGTCGAGCGCACCTACTACCCGGACGACGAGATCGCACGACGGCAGATGGCAAGCGGCGGCGGCATGCTGAGCTTCGACGCGGCCGGTGGCCTGGCCGGGGCACATCGCGTCCTCGACCACTTGCGGCTCTTCCGTTTGATGGCGAGCCTCGGTGGAGTCGAATCGAGTGCTGTCCTGGCGGCTGCGACCTCGCACAAGATGCTCACCCCGGCCGAACGCGCCGCGCTAGGCATCAGCGACGGATTGATCCGCCTGTCGATCGGCATCGAGGCCGGCGCCGACCTCGAAGCGGATCTCACCCAGGCGCTGGAAGCCTGAGCACCGGGCTACAATCGCCCGATGATCGGCTACCTCAGGGGCAAGCTGCGCAAGTCGAGCCCTGCGGGCCTCATTCTCGACGTCGGCGGTGTCGGCTACCGAGTCCAGGTGCCGATGTCTACTTACTATGAGATCGAGCGCTCGGGAGCGAGCGACGTCGAACTCTACATCTACACCAACGTGCGCGAAGACGCACTCGAGCTCTACGGCTTCTGGACTGAGCGCGAAAAAACCCTCTTCGAGAAGCTCATCGCGGTCAGCGGAATCGGCCCCAAGTTGGCGCGTGTCATCCTCTCCGGCATGGCGCCGAACGACCTCATCGCTGCGCTGTCGGCGGGCGACACGCTGCGGCTGGCGACGATCCCCGGCATCGGCAAGAAAACCGCCGAGCGCATGGTGCTCGAGCTGCGGGACAAGGTGCAGGATCTGGCGGTCGATCTGCCCGAACGGCCCGACGCGGCCTTTGAGGATGACGACGACATCGTCACCGCATTGATCAACCTCGGCTATCGCGAAAACGCCGCTCGCCGGGCCGTGGTGGAGACTCGCGATGGCCATCCGGACGCGGCGGAGCACGAGCTGCTGCGTCAAGCGCTCAAGCGCCTGTCGAGGGTCTAGGGAGGAACTATGCCAGCTACTGCCCGGCGCTATCTCACCCTGAGCTTGCTCGCCCTCGCCCCTGCCGTTGCCGCGGCACAGTTCCCGGTAGGTCACGAGTTTCAGGTCAACACCAACACCACCAATCTCCAGTGGTTCTCCAGCGCAAGCTCGGATGGCGCCGCCGGCTTCGTCGTCAGTTGGAACAGCTATGGCTCGTGCGGAACGTGCTACAACATCCAAGCCCAGCGCTACGCCGCGGACGGCACACCGGCCGGAGCGGAGTTTCAGGTCAACACAGAACCCCTCAGCACCAATGTGGCAAGACCCTCCGTGAGCCCGGATGGCAGCGGCGGCTTCGTCGTGGCCTGGCATAGCTTTAGCTCGAGCGGTACCGACACGGATCCCCCCAGCGTCCAGGCCAGGCGCTACGAAGCCAACGGCACACCGGCCGGTGACCAGTTTCAGGTCAACACCTACACCACTGGCGACCAGAGAGCACCTGTGGTGAGCTCGGATGGCGGCGCCGGCTTCGTCATCACTTGGAGGAGTACCGGTTCAAGCGGCTCAGACTCCAGCGGCTCGAGCGTCCAGGCCCAGCGCTACTCCGCCGACGGTACGCCGTCCGGCTCCGAGTTCCAGGTCAACACCTACACCACCAGTGACCAAAACTCTGCATCGGTGAGCCCGGACGGCGCAGCCGGCTTCGTCGTTGCCTGGGAAAGCAACGGCTCGAGCGGCACCGACACGGATTTCGGGAGCATTCAAGGCCAGCGCTACGCTGCCGACGGCACGCCGTCCGGCACCGAGTTCCAGGTCAACACCTACACAACGAGCGATCAGTACTTTCCCGCGGTCAGTCTGGATGGTGCCGGCGGGTTCGTCGTCACCTGGTCGAGCGACGGCTCGGGTGGCACCGACACGAGTGGTCCCAGCGTCCAAGCCCGACGCTACGAAGCCGACGGGATACCGTTGGGTGACCAGTTTCAGGTCAACACCTACACCACAGGCCCCACAGGCCTCCAGTACAATCCTGCCGTGAGCGCGGACGGCGACGCCGGTTTCGTCGTTAGTTGGACCAGCGGGGGGTCGAGCGGTACCGACACCAGCAACACGAGCATCCAAGGCCAGCGCTACTCCCCCGATGGCGCACCGGTTGGTGGCCAGTTTCAGCTCAACACCTACACCACCAGCGCTCAGGTTTTTCCGACGGTGAGCCCGGATGGCGGCGGCCGTCTGGTGGTCAGTTGGACCAGCAACGGCTCGAGCGGCACCGACACGAGCGCCTTCAGTATCCAGGCGCAGCGCATCGCCGGGCCTGGCATCTTCGCCGACGGCTTCGAATCGGGAGATACATCGGCTTGGTCAACCGTCGTTCCGTAGAGCACCGAAACACGGCGCGACCGAGCCCTGGTGCGACGCGTTTTCTAACCGTCTGCTCGACCCAGGGAGCGCTTTGACGTCGTCACCGCCATCGATCCACTAGCGGCTACAATGCCCCGGTGACGATCGAGCGCCAGATCCTTTCCGGAGCCGCTAGCGACGACGATCTCGGCTTCGAGGTGTCGCTGCGACCGACGACGCTGGATGAGTACATCGGCCAGACCAAAGTCGTCGAGAAGACCAGGCTCTTCATCCAGGCGGCCAAGGAACGCGGCGAGGCGCTCGACCACGTGCTGCTCTTCGGGCCGCCGGGTCTTGGCAAGACGACTCTGGCCCACATCATCGCGCACGAGATGGAGGCGCCGATCGGCTCGACCTCGGGTCCAGTACTCGAACGCGCCGGCGACCTGGCGGCGATCCTGACCAACATGGAAGCCGGTCAGGTGCAGTTCATCGACGAGATCCACCGCCTCGGAGCGACGGTCGAGGAGATCCTCTACCCAGCGCTCGAGGATTTTCATCTCGACATCGTGCTGGGCCAAGGACCGGCGGCCCGGACCATGAAGTTCGACCTGCCGCGGTTTACCTTGATCGGCGCGACCACCCGTGCCGGGCTCATCACGGCACCCCTGCGCGCGCGCTTCGGCATCGTCCACCGACTGGACTTCTACAAGCCCGAAGACCTGGCGACGATCGTCACCCGCTCGGCCAAGCTCCTGGGGGTGACGATCGATGCCGGCGGGGCGAGTGAGTTGGCTCGCAGGAGCCGCGGAACGCCGCGCGTGGCGAACCGCTTGCTGCGGCGCGTGCGCGACTACGCCCAGGTGCACACCAACGACATCATTGACCACCAGAGCGCGCAGCAGGCGCTCGAGATGCTCGAGGTCGACGAGTTCGGCTTCGACGAGGTGGACCGCAAGATCCTGAGCACTCTGATCGAGCACTATCAAGGTGGCCCGGCCGGTATCCAGGCGTTGGCGGCGGCGGTGGGCGAGGATCGCGGCACGCTCGAAGATCTCTACGAGCCTTACCTGATTCAGGAGGGCTTCCTCCAGCGCACGCCGCGCGGACGAGTCGCGACGCATCGAGCCTACGAGCACCTGGGGGTCAAGCCGCCGCCGGGAGCGAGCGGCCGGCTCTTCTGAAACGAGCGGAGCCCGCGTGCAGCCGGCGATCCTGATCTACAACCCCAAAGCCGGTCGTTGGCGCAATCGAGGCGCCGTCGATCGGCTGGCGGCCGAGCTGGCGAGCGACGGCCCCGAGGTCGAGGTCTCGGCGACCCGCGGCCCCGGACATGCCAGCGACCTGGCAAGGCAGGCGGCGGCCAACGGAGCGCCCCTGGCGTTCGCTCTCGGTGGCGACGGCACGGTGCGAGAGGTGGCCGCCGGACTCCTGGGCAGCGAGACCGTTCTCGGCGCGCTGCCGGGTGGCACGACCAATGTCGTGGTTCGCGCGCTCGGGCTACCGCAGGATGCGCTGGCAGCGGCAAGAGCTCTGAAGAACTTCCCCGCGCGCGAGTTCGATGTCGGGCTCTGCGGTGACGAAGTCTTTCTCATGCAGGCCTCGATTGGCCTCGATGCGGCGGTCATGTCCGCGGTCTCGCCCCGGGCCAAGCGCTTCTTCGGGCGCGCTGCCGTCGGCCTGGCCGGCCTCGGGGCGTGGTGGCGCTACGACTATCCCGAGTTCGAGCTGCTGGTCGACGGCCACGCGGTCAGCGCCACCTTCGCCGCGGTCTGCAACCTGCCGCTCTATGGCGGAGACCTGCGCCTTATCCCTCAGGCCCGACCCGACGACGGTCGCCTCGACGTGCTGCTCTTCCGTGGTTCCGGGCGGCGTGAGACGCTCGGTTTCGGCCGCGATCTGCTGGCCGGCAAGCACCTGGAGCGCGACGACGTCTCGGTCCTGTCGGCTCGCGAAGTGGTCGTGACCGACCCCGACGTGCCGCTCCAGGTCGACGGCGATGTCCTCCCCAACCGGCTGGGCACGGAGATCCGGCTGGCCGCCGACCGGCTGCGAATCCTCGCTCCGTCAACTATCATGTGAAGGTAATGGCCGGACCCCAGACCCCAATGATCAAGGGCTTTCTCGCCCGCCTCAAGTTCCCTCAGCTCTTCATGCTGGCGGCCGGCCTCTTCGTGCTCGATCTCTTCGTGCCCGACTTCGTGCCTTTTCTCGACGAGATCCTGCTCGCCATCGGAACGATGGTTCTGGGCTCGTGGGAGAAGAAGGTCGACGTCGAGGACACCGAAAAGCCGCCGATGAAGGACGTGACGGCGACCGGAGACAACGAGCCGACGAACTAGGCTCGCCCGAGATAGCCTGCGCTTCTCACCACGTTCCGGGCTAGCTGTCCTTCCTCGCGCGCACTTCGAGGACGAGACTGCCGTTGCGCTCAACCAGCCCCAGCCCAGCCACGCAGTCGAGTTTCGCACAGACCTCTCTCATAATCTCGTCGAGGTCGGCGTGCTCGAGTTTGATCGAAAAGGTGCCGTTGACTGTCGGATCGAGATCCACCTCCGCTTCGAGGATCTGGCCCAGAGAGTGGAAGAATTCCGCCGCGCCGGCGTCTTTGAGCTCGATATCGAGGGGCTCGAAGGTCTTCGGAGTTGAGTGTTCCTCCAGTCGCGGTTCAACCGCGGTCAGATGCAGGGCTCCGTCCTCGAGCTGCCACTCGCAGCCGAGACTCTCGCACGAGGCCTGAAGCGCCGTTCGGGCACTCACGTCCTCGAGCTGGATGGTCAGCAGCCCGTCGATCTCCGGGTCGATTTCGACATCGACCGAGAGGAACTGCCCGAAAGACTTGAATACGTCGGCTGCCACCGCGTCACGCAGAGTCAGTGAGATCGGCTGATCGAGCTTCGGCTCGCTACCGACGACGACGTTGGCGACAAGCAGCAAGAAAGCGGCGGCGAGAGTTCTCTTCATGGCGAATCTCCTGTCCAGATGATCTGAAAGGTAGGGGACTGGGGTGGTGAGCCGTTGTGAATCCAAGCACCAGAAGTAGACCGGTAGAGGTAGACATCACCGTGGTTACCCAGGCCGCCGTCGGCGAGCTTGTCGGATGTGCCAAGCCGCAATACTGCGGCGACGCTGGCAACAAGAACAAGTCCGATGACAACGAGCCGGACGCTCTTGCCAGGCCGTTTGGGTGACTCGGGTGGTGCCAGAGCATGCTCGATGATGCGCTCGACCGCCGCGGGGTCGGGATCCAAGGGCTCGAGTACAGGGTCGTAGTAGTCAGGCATCGCTCTCCTCCAACAGGGTGCCGAGGCGCCGCCGCGCTCGGTGCAGTCGCATCTTGAACGTCGAGGTCTTGACCCCCAGCGCGGCGGCGGCCTGGCTCGTCGACAGACCGTCGAGGGAAATCAGGAGCGCTTCTCGTTCCCTCGCGGTCAGTCGGGCGAAGACGCGGCGAACGCCTGCCAGCCGGCGTCGAGCGTCGAGGGCGCGATCACACGATTGAGGTGTGGCCGGCTCGCCCAGAATGCTCAACGGCGCCAGCAGGCGCCTCTTGACCCGCCAGCGCCACAGGCGTCGTCGGGCGATGGTGTAGGTGAAGGCCGCCGGGTCGTCAGGCGGGCCCAGGCGGCGCCAGCGAGCGACGAGAGCGGCCAGGGACTCTTGCGCGATATCCTCACCACTCGCCGGATCCTCGCAGTGACCCACACAGAAGCGGAGCAGGCCGGTGGCCAGGCTGCGCACCGTGCCCTCCATCGACGTGTCTTCGAGTGCCATCGACTATGAAAGTACCCGATCCGGCGAAACGGTCACGTCAAACGAGCACCATGCCGCAACCCGCGGCCCCAAAGCGACGTACAACGAGCTGTAACGACAGGAGATAGTGACTATGCGTAAGTGGTTGGTTCTTTGTCTGGTAGCTACGGCCGCGTCTACGGCCTTCGGATCGTCCTTGACGGCGAGTGATGTCGAGGCCCAGAGGGCGGCGATCTGGCAGCAGGTCGATGGCTTGGTGGAGAACGCCGCGGGCCTTTCCGAGGCCGAGCGCCTGAGCGAGTACATCGATATTTTCTTCGACTACACCATGCTCGAGCACCCCGAGTTCGCCACCTACATCGGCCATCCCGGCGATCACGGGCGCTGGACCGACAACTCCCTGGCGGCCGAGGCGCGGCGTGATGCCGAGCAGCATCGAGCGCTCGAGATCCTCCAGAGCATCGATCGCGAGAAGCTCACCGGAGAGGATCGCCTCAACTACGACCTCCTGGAGCACGACATCGTCGAGGGCATCGCGGGCGAGAAGTTCCTCGGCGAGTACCTGGCGCTGAACCAGATGGGCGGCGTGCACTCGAGTGTCGCCCAGATGACCGCGGTCATGCCCAAGCGGACGGTCGCCGACTACGAAAACATCTTGAGTCGTCTCGGCGGCGCGGCAACGCTCGTCGCCGATGACATGGAACGGCTGGAAAAAGGTCTCGAGCTCGGCGTCACGCCGCCCAAGGTGACGCTGCGTGATGTTCCGGGTCAGTTCGAAGCCGTGCTGGCGGACGATGCTCTCGAGAGCCCGTTGCTCGTCGCCTTCACCCAGATCCCCGACTCGATCGAGGCGAGCGAGCGCGAGCGCCTGACGGCCGAGGCGGTCCAGATCTACGAGGGCGAGCTCAAGCCCGCCTTCAGCGCACTCCACCAGTTCTTGGTCGACGAGTACATACCCGGCGCTCGCGAGTCGATCGCCACGCGCGACCTGCCCGATGGCGTCGAGTGGTACGCCCACCGCGCCCGCCAATCGACGACGACGGAGATGACGCCGGAGGAGATCCACCAGATCGGCCTGGCGGAAGTGGCGCGAATTCGCGGCGAGATGGCCAAGGTGATCGAGGAGTCCGGTTTCGAGGGCAGCTTTGAGGACTTCACCACCTTCCTGCGCGAGGACCCGCAGTTCTACTTCGAAACCGCCGAGGAACTGCTGGTCGCCTACCGGGACATCACCAAGCGCGCCGACGCCAAGCTGGTTGGCCTCTTCGGCACCCTGCCGCGGCTGCCCTACGGCGTCGAACCGGTGCCTGATTTCATGGCCCCGTCTCAGACCACCGCCTATTACCAGGGCGGCTCGCTCGAGGCCGGACGCCCCGGCACCTATTTCGCCAACACCTACAAGCTCGAGACCCGGCCGAAATGGGAGATGGAAGCGCTGTCCCTCCACGAAGCCGTGCCCGGGCATCACCTCCAGATCGCGCTGCAGCAGGAAATCGAAGATCTCGCCTGGTTCCGCCGCTTCGGCGGCTACGGCGCCTTCGTCGAAGGCTGGGGACTCTACTCCGAGAGCCTGGGCGAGGACATGGGCTTCTACACCGACCCGTACTCCAAGTTCGGCCAGCTGACCTACGAGATCTGGCGTGCCGTCCGGCTGGTAGTCGATACCGGCATGCACCACCTGGGCTGGAGCCGCCAGGAAGCGATCGACTATTTCGTCGCCAATTCGGGCAAACAGGAGCACGACATCGTGGTCGAGGTCGACCGCTACATCGTCTGGCCCGGTCAGGCACTCTCCTACAAGATCGGCGAGCTCAAGATCAAAGAGTTGCGGGCCTATGCGGAGACCGAACTCGGTGAGTCGTTCGATATTCGTGCCTTCCACGACGTAGTGCTCGGCAACGGCGCCCTGCCACTCGATGTGCTGGAGATCCAGATCCAGGAATGGGTCGTCGGCCTGAAGGCCGCGATGGCCAAGACCTAGGAAGCAGCAGCAGCGACGAGCAAGCGTGCCCGGAGTCGCAGCGCCGGCTCTAGGGCACCGTCGTGCTCCAAGCCGCGGTGTCCCCGGACTCGAAGCCGTCAGCGAAGAGGGCGAGCGTGTAGCGCTGGCCAAACACGTCGTCGAGCCCGAGTTCGTCCCCCTCGGCCCAGGAGACCACCGAACTCGAAGCGTTGGCTGTCACGGTCGGTCGCTTGTAGAACGTCTTGCTCGGCGAGCTCACCGGCATCTCAGAGCCGAGCAGGGCTCCAGCGGCGGATACGGCTTGCGTGAACACGCCATCGGTTGAGCGCCAGACCACCTGGAAGCAATCACCAAGCGGCGCCACCTGCGGATGGGTCTGCTCACCTGCCGTGGTCGTATTGATCTGAAAGTCGCTACCGAGCGGCTCACCGGTTGAATCGACGATGCGTCCTTGGATGCTTCCATCGGGGTCGGTGCCTTCGGAGGTGCCCTCCCAAACGACCAGTGCTGTGCCATCCGCCGCCAGAGCTACCGCCGGCCGCCGCTGGCCTCCCGTGGTGAAAGAGTTGACCTGGAACAGGGTGCCTCCCACTCCCGCTGCCGAGAAGCGGTGCGCCTGAATACTGAAGCCATCGCTGTCCGTGCCGTCGGAGCCGTCGCTCTCCCAAACGATCAGGAAACCATTGCCGGGAGCGACACCGATATCCGGCTTCTGTTGGTGGCTGGCAATGTGGCCGTTGACTCTGAAGGCGGGGCCGAGCGGAGTGCCCGAGGCGTCGAAGCCTCGCGCGTCGATACCGAAGCTATCGGTGTCGCCGGTGGCAGGGTTGTTGGTCCCCCAGACGACGATCATCTCCGTCCCCGGTGACCAGCGAGCGATCGCCGGTTCGATGTCCTGGAATGCGCCGCCGGCTGCGGTGACCTGTATAGCTGTATCCAGGGGTGTTCCGTCGATGTCGTAGCGGCGCGCCTGCAAACCCTCGAAAGAGCCCTCCCAGACAAAGGCAAAGTCGTTGCTCCCAAGAGCAGCCGAGTCCATCGGCTCGCCGCTCATCAGACCGCCGTGGGGCTCAATGGTGAAGAAGGCAGCGGGCGTCCCGTCATACCCGTAGCCGCGAGCCCCCGGACCCCCGAAGAACAGATTCCACGAGACGATCATGTTCCCGTCCTCATCCATCTCCACACCGCCGCCGGAGTTGTAGTCGAGATTGACGACGACGAATTGCGACCCCTCGGGAACCGGAGATGCGGCCTCGGCGACAGTGGCTTGGATCGAGCAGGCCAGCGCCACCGACACCATGAGGCGTGCGGGGCTGGGCATAGAAAGAAGCCTATCAATACCACCGTGGCCTCGCGATCTGTCGGGGCCGACGCAGCTAGACTCGACCGATGATCGAAATCTCCCGCTCGACGCTCGAGGCCCTCGAGTTTCCGCGTCTGCTCAGTGTGCTGGCTGAACTGGCTGTGACCGACGTGGGTGTCGCAAGCGTCCTGGGCCTCGGTCCGGCCTCGGATCAGGCCGAGCTCGACCCGCGACGGGCGCGCTTCGAGGAAGCGCGGGTCCTCCTGGTCGAGGGGCCGCTGGTGCGAGGATTCGAGCAAGAAGTCAGGCCACTCCTCGATCGCATGCACGACCCCCGGACCACGCTCGATGTGGCCGATGTGCTGCAGTCCGCCGACGTGCTGCGCCAAGCTCAAGGGGCGGCCGAACGCATCCGCGCTACGGGCGCGGAATGTCCGCTCCTCGTGGCCGACGTGGCCAAGCTGGTCGATTCGAGCGACTGGACCCGCCGGGTGGGGAAGATCCTCGATCGGCGCGGCCAAGTGCGCGACAACGCCTCGCCGGCATTGACCAAACTGCGCCGTCAGGTGCAGGAGGTGCGTGACGGTCTCTACGGTGATCTCAAGGCCACAGTGTCGCGCTACGGCGACCACCTGAGCGAGGAGACCATTCCGCTGCATGAGGGGCGACTGGTGCTACTGCTCAAGAGTGGTGCCCGTGGGCAGGTCGACGGGCTGGTTCACGGCCGCTCCGGCAGCGGGCGGAGCTTCTACTTCGAGCCGCTCGACGCGGTTGCCGGCAACAACAAGCTGCGAGGCGCGATCGACGACGAGGCCGCGGAGCGCGCCCGCCTGGTGGCGGAGTTGATCGACGGCCTCCGCGAGCTGGCCCCGACGGTAGTCGAGGCGGCGGCTCTGTTGGCACAACTCGACCAGCTGCAGGCTACTGCCAGGTTTGCCGAGCTCGCAGGTGCGCGGCTACCGGAGGTGGCCCCCGGCAACGAATTACGCCTCTGTGAGGCCCGCCACCCGCTCCTCGACCCGGCCCTGGCCGACCTGCGCGAGCGCGCCCTGGGCAGCGCCGGGCACCGGGACGCCATGGTGGCGCTCGACCTCGAACTGGCGGCGGACAAGAGGCTGCTGGTCATCACCGGACCCAACGCCGGCGGCAAGACCGTGGCCCTCAAGACCGCGGGCCTGCTGACCCTCGCCGCCCAGTGCGGCCTACCGGTCCCCTGCGCCAAGGGCACCCGACTGCCGATTGTCGAGCACTTGGTGGCAACCGTGGGCGATCAACAGGACATGCTGACCGAGCGCTCCACCTTCAGCGCCCGCCTCCTGCGGCTCCAGGAAGCCTGGGAAGCTGCCGGCCCCAACGCCCTGGTGTTGCTCGACGAACTGGGTTCAGGCACCGATCCCGACGAGGGCGCCGCCCTGGCGGTGGCCCTGCTCGAGCACCTGCGCGAGGGCGCGGCGCTCACCATTGTGACCACCCACCTGACGCGCCTGGCCGCGCTCGCCCTCGAGGCCGAGGGCGCGGCCTGTGCGGCAATGGAGTTCGACGGCGCCGCCGGCCGCCCGACTTATCGCTTGTTGCCCGGCTCTCCCGGCGCCAGCGAAGCCCTCGCCCTGGCCCGGCGCCTGGGCCTGCCACAGGTGTGGCTCGACCGCGCGACCGCCGAGCTCGATCCCGAGCAGCGCCGTCTGCAGAGGCTCCTGGAGGAAGTCGAGACGACGCGTCGCGAACTGGCCAGCCAACTCGACCGGGCGGTGCGCGAAAAAGAGCGGCTGAGCACGGCTCGCGACACGGTCGAGGCCGAGCGCGAGGCTCTCGCCGCCGAGAAGAGCAAAGTGGCGCGACGGTTGAAGGGCGAGCTGGCGGATTTCGAGCGCCGAATCCGCCAGAAGCTCCGGGCGGCAGAGGACTCGATGCGCGCAGAGTTCCAGAGCGGTCGCCGCAAAGGCGTCGCGGCGGCGGCAGCCGCCGAGTTGCTGGCTGACGCTCCCATCGAGCTGACCCAGACTCACCAGGATTCCGCACCGAGCGCCGAGTTGGCCCTCGGAGGCACGGTGCGCCACAAGGGCCTGGGTTGGGAGGGGCGGCTCGAGAAGCTCAGTCGAGGGCAGGCTACAGTCAAGGTGCGAGGCATGACGATGCGCTGCGCCGAGGACGAACTCGTTGGCGTCAGCGAAGAGGCGAGCAAGAGGGGGAAGACGGACGGCCGCAAAGTCGCCAGGCCGTCGACGCGCGCACCGTCACCCGCACCACCGCCCGAACTCAACCTCATCGGTCAGCGCGTCGAGGAGGCCCTGCTCGACCTCGACCGCTACTTGGACCAAGCAATCCTGGGCGACGGCGACGAAGTTAGGGTCGTTCACGGCCACGGCACCGGCCGTCTACGAAAAGCTGTGCGCGAACACCTCGGTAGTCATCGCGCCGTCGCGAGCCATCGCGCCGGTGGCGACGGCGAGGGCGGAGACGGCGCCACGGTAGTCACTTTGCGAGCCTGAGCCCCCTTGGTCTCGTCCTCCGCCGGCCCCGAAAGCCCCATCTGATAGAAAATCAACCGATGCCGCTCCGCCAGGCCCACCAAAACAGGTACCTGACAGTCACCGCAGCTGGCCTGCTGGCCGTCTCGCTGCTGCTGGCTGCGCCTGCCTCGGGCAGCCCCTGGACGCGCCTCGAGACCCCCTCCTTCACCTTCTACAGCAACGCCACCGAAGAGGTCACCCTCAACTACGCCGGCGAACTAGAGACTTTCCGTCGCTTCGTCGCCCGAGCCCTGGGCGACGGCGCCGTTCAAAGCCCCATGCCGACCGAGGTCTACCTCTTCGCCAGCCGTGAAGAATTCGACGAATTCAGCCTCGGTGAGAACAACGTCGGCTGGTTTACCGGTACGCGCCAAGCCAACGTCATCGCGCTCGATGCCTCATCAGGGGCCGGCACCGAAGTGGCGTACCACGAGTACGTGCACTTCGTAGTCGAGAACTCGACGCCCGCCGTACCCTTGTGGCTCAACGAAGGCCTCGCCGAGTTCTACTCCACCTTCCGTCTGAACGGACCCAAGATAGAGATTGGCCGGCCGCTCGAGCGCCACGTCGATTTTTTGCGCCGCAACCGACTGATCTCCTTCGCCGACCTCTTCGAAGTCACTCGGAACTCACCCGAGTACACCGAAGAACGCAAACGTGGTGTCTTCTACGCCCAAAGCTGGGCTTTCGTGCATTACCTCCTCGTCGGGCAGAAAGAATTCAACGTCGAAGTCCGGGACTTTCTGGGTCGGATGCGCGACGGTGAGAGTGCCGACGAAGCCTACGCCGGCGCCTTCGGCACCTCGACGGTCGGCCTGCGACGAGACCTCGAGCACTACATCGGCCAAGCTCAGTTCGAGTACCTGACCATGCGCGGCGAGACGGCCGACGAGCGCCTGCGAGAACCCGAGGCGTTGACGCCCGCCGAGGCCGAGGCGCGACTGGGCCTGTTGCGTCTCGCGGGTCGAGTCGGCCGCGAGTCCGAGACTTCGGACGCGTTCAATCGGGCGCTGGCCGAAGACCCCGCCAATGCAACCGCTATGCGGGGTATGGCCGAACTCGAACTGCGAAGAAACGACTATCGCCAGGCCGCGGCTTGGTTGGCGGTGGCATTGGAGTCGGATCCGACGCGGATCGACATCCTCGATCTCTACGGCCTGGCACTGCTCCAGACTGTCCAGTCTGAGTTGACCGGTTCCGGTGAACTGAACGCCGAGCAGCGGCAGACGGTAGGAGAGTCGCGCTTGAACTTTGGGCGGGCCATCGCGCGTGCACCGTCTTTCGCCCCGGCCCTCGCCGGCTACGGGACGACTTTTTTCTGGGACGAGGATCCGAGCGAGGGCGTCGCCGTATCGGCCGAAGCCGTGCGTCTGTTGCCACGCAATGCGGTCATCCTCTCCACCCATCTGGCGCTCGTGGCGCAGGCCGGTGACGTCGAGCAGGCCACGAGGATGTACCACTGGCTTCACCGCCCAGCCGTGCGCCCCACACAGGAGAACCTCGCCGACGCCGAGCGGGCGCTCTTCAACGCGCAGTTCCAACACCTGATCAAGACCTATCGCGATCCGGCGCGGTACGCCGAGCTGCTGGTCGGACTCGAAGCTCTCGCCGCCGAGGCGCCTGACGTCCAAGTTCTCGGCGAACTGGTGGCCCAGATCGAACGCCTGCGGGAGGTCGTCGATCGCAACCGTTGGGCCGACGCCTACAACCGTGCGCTGGGAATGCTCGAGAGCGGTGATCGCGGGGCGGGCCTCGCACTCTTGGAAGAAATCAAGAAAGAGAGCAGCGACGCTCAGATCAGCGATCAGGCCGAGGAAGTCCTCGGTGCATCGGGGCACTCGCCCGAGCGGCGGTAGCGACCCGAGCGGTTGAGGGAAGTCCCGGCCGGCACCGGCCCCCAAGCTTGATAGTCTGCCGTCCCCGCATGGCACTGGGCAACGTTCATCTGACTCCGCAGTTCGTTCAGGCGGTGCGCGATTCCGTCTCGATCGTCGACATCGCGGGCGAACACACCCGCCTGCAGAAGGCGGGGCAGCGCTACAAGGGCAACTGTCCGCTGCACAAGGAGAAGACGCCGTCGTTCAGCGTCGAGCCGGTGCAGGGGCTCTACTACTGTTTCGGTTGCGGCCAGGGAGGCGACGCGATCGACCTCCATATGAAACTGACGGGCGATGACTTCCCGGGGGCGATCGAGGCTCTGGCGAGACGCTACGGCATCCCGCTACCGACCCGCCCGGCACGCCAGAGCGGCGGTAAGCAGGAGCCCGACACCGAGCGCGCGCTCGAGGCTGCCCAGGACTTCTTTCAAGCAGCCTTGGCCAAGGCCGAGGGGCCCCGCAGCTACCTGGTGAAGCGCGGTTTCAGCGAGGAATTGGTCAAGCGCTTCGGCTTGGGCTACGCGCCGCCCGGCTGGGAGAATTTGCTCAACGCTCTGAAGCAGAAAGTGCCGCTCAAGGATCTCGAGGCGGCGGGTCTCATCGCCGAGTCGCGAAAGAAGCCGGGGCGGCACTACGACCGCTTCCGCGAGCGCCTTATGTTCCCCATCCGCGGTATTTCGGGCCGGCTTCTCGGCTTCGGCGGTCGCACCCTGGCCGATGACAAAGCCAAGTACATCAACACCTCCGAGACCGAGCGCTTCCACAAAGGCTCAGTGCTCTACGGCATGGACGAGAGCAAGAAGGCTCTGCGCGAGGGGGGCCGGGTCCTGCTGGTCGAAGGCTACTTCGATCTGCTCGGCGCGGTGGCGGCGGGCATCGACTGGGTGGTGGCCAGCATGGGCACCGCGCTGACCGAGCAACAGGCGCGGCTCATGGGACGTTACGCGGAAGAGGTCTACATCGGCTACGATGGGGACGAAGCCGGCAACAACGCGGCTCGACGGGTGCTACCCCTGCTCCTGGCGCAGAATCTAGGCGTCAAGCGCGTTGCCCTCGGCGCCGGGCAGGACCCCGACTCCCTGCGGCTGGAGCGAGGCCCCGAAGCGCTGACCCAGGCGATAGAGGAGGCCTCCGACTCGGTGATTCTCGAGTTCGAGCGTCTCATCCCGCCGGGGGTCTCACGCCAGCCGCGCCAGCAGGCCACCGCGGCAGGCGAGATCACCGAACTGCTCAAGCCGATCAAGGACGGCGTGCTGCGCTACGGCTACTCGCGGCAGGCGGCAGACCGGCTCGGCGTGCCAGTTGACTTGCTCTGGCGGCGGCTGGTGGGCAAAGAAGAGGCCGCGCCGGCGCCAGTTCGCTCGCGCAGCGAAGTGGTACGAAGCGAAGAGGAGCATGTGCTCCATCTGCTGTTGGTTGCCGAGCCGGTGCCCGAGGTTGCCGACCTGCCGGATCCGGCCTTCTTCTTCGATCGTGAGTATCGCGCCATCTACGACGCCTGGCACCAGCGAGTGTTGGCCGGCAAGCCGCCGTCGCCCCGCGAGCTGATCGAAGCAGCCGGCGAGCACTCCGCCACGGTTGCCAGATTGGTGCAAAACGAGCTAGAATCCTCCGCTACGTCGGGAAGCGGTGAGTTAGCCGCGCCCTTGGCGAAGTTGCGTCGTCGTTGGCAGCGTCAACGAGCGCGGGAATTGACGGCGGAAATCGCCGAGGCTGACAGGCAGGGCCAGACCGCAAAGGTCGAGACCTTGCTCAAAGAAAAAGCCACCCTGAGCCGCGCCCTCCATCCACGCCACTAGCGACCGCGTTCTAACCAGAGAGCACCCCCAAAGGAGTACCAGAACGTGGTTGTCACTGCTACTGCACCTATTGAAGAGCGGGTCCCGTCCGTCCGCCAGCTCGTCGAGCTGGGCAAGGGCAAGGGCTATCTGCTCTATGACGAGATCTACGATCTCCTGCCCGACGAGATTACCTCGGCGGTCGAGGATGTAGATCAGATTTACATTCGCTTCGGTGAACTCGGAATCGAGGTCATCGATCGCCCCGAGCGCTATCAAAATCGCGACGACAGCGAAGCGATCACCCTCTCCTTCGACAAGGTCGACGAAGCCCCCGAGTTTCCGATCAGTGAGCAGGAGAAGACCAACGACCCCGTCCGTATGTACTTGCGTGAGATGGGCACAGTGCCCCTTCTCGACCGCGAGGGCGAGGTCGAGATCGCGCAGCGCATCGAACAGGGCGAATGGCTGATCTACGAGGCGCTGTGCGAGAACCCGATGGTTCTCAAAGAGCTCCTGCGGCTCAACGAGAGCCTCGGTAGCGGCGCGTCGCTGCTTGGCGAGGCGATCATCGAGGAGTTGGATCCTCGGGCCACCGATCGCATCAAGGGTGCGCTGAAGATCTTCAGTCGCATCCGCGACAACGACACGAAGATCCAGAAGCTGCGCAAACGGCAGAGTCGCTACAAGGAAGGTGGCGACAAGTGGGCCGAGATGGAGCGCGAGGTCGACCGTCTGGTGGCGAAGATCGCCAAAGACATCCGCACCATCGATCTCTCCGTCCAGGCCCGCGATCGGCTGATCGGCTTCTTGAAGGAGCTCGACCGCCAGTACGCGCGGCTGGACCGCGACATCAATCGGGCCAAGAAGGCGCTCAAAGCCGAATCGAACAAGGAGTTGATGACGCTCCATCGGCGGCGCATCAACAAGTACCGCAAGTCGGGGCGCGAGATCGAGGAGCGCTACGGCACCAACCGCGACGAGATCTCCGGCACGATCCGGAAGATCCGCCGCGGCGAGGCGTTGTGCGAGCGGGCCAAGCAGGAGTTGATAGTCGCCAACCTGAGGCTGGTGGTGTCGATCGCGAAGAAGTACACCAACCGTGGTCTGCAGTTCCTCGACCTGATTCAGGAGGGCAACATCGGCCTGATGAAGGCGGTCGAGAAGTTCGAGTACCGCCGGGGCTACAAGTTCTCGACCTATGCGACCTGGTGGATCCGCCAGGCGATCACCCGTGCGATCGCCGATCAAGCGCGCACCATCCGCATCCCGGTCCACATGATCGAGACCATTAACAAGCTCACCCGCACGAGCCGTTCGCTGGTTCAGGAGCTGGGTCGCGAGCCCACCGCCGCCGAGATCGGCGAGCGGATGGATCTGTCGGCCTCGAAGGTCCGCAAGATCATGAAGATCGCGCAGGAACCGATCTCCCTCGAGACGCCGATCGGCGAAGAGGAAGACTCACACCTGGGCGATTTCATCGAGGACAAGAACGCCGAATCGCCGGTCGATTCAGTGATCGGCAACAACCTGCGCGAGCAGACGGTGCGAGTGCTCAAGTCGCTCACCCCGCGTGAGGAGGCCGTTCTGCGCATGCGCTTCGGCGTCGGCGAGGGCTCAGAGCACACGCTCGAAGAAGTTGGGCGCTCCTTCAACGTCACGCGCGAGCGCATTCGGCAGATCGAATCCAAAGCGCTGCGCAAGCTGCGCCACCCGAGCCGAGCGACACAGCTCAAGCCCTTTCTCGACACCACGCTCTAGCGGTTGAGCCGCCAAAGGTATTGACCATTTGACAGTTATTTGCGGCAATCCTAGGATTACCGTCCCAAACGCGGCGTGAGCCGCATTTTCCTCGGTAGCTCAGTGGTAGAGCGGTCGGCTGTTAACCGATTGGTCGGGGGTTCAAATCCCTCCCGGGGAGCCACTAAAGTTCACGGCCGCCTGACCAAGGCGGCCGTTTTTCTTGTCCGCGAGGTTGCCTCATGCTGAAACGAATCGAGCACGACACGATCCTCGAGCTCCAACTCGATCGCCCGCCGGCCAACGCTCTCAATCAGGCGCTCCTGGCCGCGGTACGCGGTGCGGTAGAGGCGGCACCCGGGGAAGGGCGCGAGGCCATCGTGATCTCGGGACGACCCGGAATGTTCTCGGCCGGCCTCGACGTCCCCGAGCTGCTTCAACTCGACCGAGTCGGCATGACGGAGATGTGGGGAGAGTTCTTCGCTACGCTGCGAGCCCTCGCTCAGTCGCCGATACCGATCGCCGCAGCGGTCACCGGACATAGCCCCGCCGGAGGGGCTGTGCTCACTCTCTTCTGCGACCATCGGGTGATGGCGGAAGGGGATTTCAAGATCGGCCTGAACGAAGTCCAGGTCGGGCTGACGCTGTCGGAGGCGATCTACGGACCGCTGCGCCGGTTGGTCGGTGCGCGCCAGGCGGAGAAGCTCGCGGTGGCTGGTGCGCTCATCCCAGCGACGCAGGCTTGCGCCCTCGGTTGGATCGACGAGTTGGCGCCGGTAGAAGAGGTGGTCGCGACCGCGGTCGCCAAACTGCGCTCGCTTCTCGTCCTGCCCCGCCAGGCCATGCTGGCCACCCGGGCCGTGCTGCGCGAGGACTTGATCGAGATGATTGCCGGCGACGAAACCTCGGCCGGTGCCGTCGTCGACCTGTGGTTCAGTGACGAGACCCAACACGCGATGAAAGCCCTGGTGGCGCGGCTCGCAGAGCGCAAGGCCGGTTGAGGAGGAAGCGATGAGCGATCTGGCATCCAAAGAGTGCATCCCCTGCCGCGGCGGGGTCGACCCCCTGGCCGGCGCCGAACTCGCGCGTTGGCACGAGATGCTAGGCAACGACTGGCAGCTGATCGAGGGTCATCACCTGGAGAAGACCTACAAGTTCGCCGACTTCGTCCAGGCTCTCGACTTCACCAACAAGGTCGGAGCACTGGCCGAAGAGATCAACCACCACCCTGAAATCTGCTTTACCTGGGGCCGGGTTCACATCACGATCTATACCCACAAGATCGACGGCTTGGCCGACGCCGATTTCATCTGGGCGGCCAAAGCCGACCGTCTGCTCCAGGCCTAGTCCGGCTCTCGCGGTACAGCTCAGCTAGCTGGCTCGCCGATCCCACTCGGCGTCACTCGCATCCTCAGCCAGCATGGTGCTGCGATCGAGGCCCAGGGCCGAAAGAGCAACAAGTGCGGAGCTGGGGAAATTTTCCCTAGCTTGGCGAAAGTTAACGGACGCATGTTTGACAGCACCTTCGCGCGATGGGTGCGACCGGAACTGGCCTCGAGCGGCGCCGGGCCTCTTGGCATGGTGGTTGCGCTCGATGAAGGCATGCCTTCGATCAGAGGACTCCAAGTCGGGCGGGGAGCAACCGGCGGCGAGGGAGTCCCCCGGCTGCAACCCCGCGCTGGCTCGGCTGGTGGTCACCGGCCGAGCGCCGACTCAGTCACGGTCAAGAGCGCCTTGCAGATCTCACCCTTGGCGTCGAACTCGAGCCACCAGGTACCGGCGGCATTGTCGGGAATCTCGAGATGGGCTGTCAAAGCGCTCAGACCGGTCTCGACCGGGTCGAAACCGAGAACGACGATGCCACTGCCACTCTGGCTTCGCACAGCGGTGATCTCCCCCGGCGTGGCGGGAAAGGTGACGCCGATTTCGACGTTGCCGCCGACAGTCACGACATCAGGCTCGAGGTGGGCTCGACATGCAGCCATTTCGGGCATGTCGTCCTGGGTGGCGTTCGAGGCTTGGCTCGAGAAGCTCCAGGCTGCGGTCGCTACGAGGATTGAGACTAGGGATACCAGGGTTAGATTGGAGCGTTGCATCGGGTCTCCTTTGGACGCGGGCGTGCCGCATCGTTCGAGCGTTCGGACAAGGACAGCGCAACGCCCGTGCCATGCCTCGAGAGAGCGAGCTATCTCGCGCAGGAGCAACGACTTCCGGGGAGCAGGAGGTCCGAGCCCGGGCGCCAAAGCGACATCTCTAACAGGGAAATCTTCCCCTCTTCCTTCACACTGGCTCCATGGCTGACGCAACACCCAACACGATTCTGGTCGTCGATGACGAGACGGCGGTGCGCGAGGTGCTGCACCATCGCCTGAGCGACTGGGGCTACCAGGTCGAACTGGCTGAGGACGGAGCCTCGGCCCGCGAGGCAGTAGAACGGACGCAGCCTGATCTGGTGATCTCCGATGTCGTCCTGCCCGACGCTAGCGGGCTCGACTTGCTGGACTTGCTGCGCGGCCCAGCGCCCGGGCGCCCGGTGATCCTGATCACCGCGTTCGGCAGTATCGACGCCGGCGTCGAGGCGATGAAGCGCGGAGCACTGGACTTCCTGACCAAGCCGATCGACTACGACAAGCTGCGATCAGTCCTGGCCGAGGCCGAGCGGCGCCTGTCACGGCATGCCGACACGGCTCGGCTCGAACGAAGACTGAAACGTGGTGCCGGAGTCGGCGGCCTGGTCGGCGTGAGCCGGGCCATGCGTGAAGTGCAGAAGCTCATCCGCCTGGTGGCCGACAGCGAAGCCTCGGTCATTTTGACCGGTGAGAGCGGTACCGGCAAAGAGGTCGCCGCGCGGGCGATTCATCAGCTCGGTCGCCGGGCCGGTGAGCCTCTGATCGCGGTCAACGCCGCGGCCCTGCCCGAGGGGTTGGTCGAGAGTGAACTCTTCGGTCATCAGGCCGGCGCGTTCACTGGTGCGACAACGGCTCGGCCAGGCTGCTTCGAGATGGCCGATCGCGGGACGCTTTTTCTGGACGAAATCGCGGAGATGTCGATCGACTTGCAACCCAGGTTGTTGCGGGTCATCGAGGACGGCAAAGTGCGGCGGCTCGGGGGGCGGCGCGAAATCGCGGTCGATGTCCGGGTGCTGGCGGCGACCAACCGGGATCCGGAAGAGGCGGTCAAAGCCGGACGGTTGCGCGAGGACCTGTTCTACCGGCTCAACGTCTTCACGGTCGAACTACCGCCGCTGCGCGACAGGCTCGAGGACGTGCCGCTGCTGGCTCAGTTCTTTATCGCCAACTTCAACGACAAACACCGGGTAGACGTCGAAGGGGTGAGTGCCGAAGCGCTCGACTTGATGATCGAGTACCACTGGCCGGGCAACGTTCGGGAACTACGCAACATCGTCGAGCGGGCGATGATCCTCGCTCGCGAAGGCTGGATCGAAAGCGTTCACCTGCCGCCCTTCTTGCGCGACGGGTCGATGGCCCGGGGCTCCCGCATCGTTCTGCCGGCGGAGGTCACGGCGCAAGAGGCCGAACGCATCGTCATCCTCGAGACCCTGGACCAATGCAAGAACAACAAGTCCCAGGCCGCACGACGGCTCGGGGTCGACGTCAAGACGATCCGCAACAAACTGCGCAGCTACGGCTTGACGGCGGAGCGCGGCTAGATGCGGGTTGCGACCAAGATCGTCACCTTGACGGCGACGCTGGTCGCGCTTCTCGTCTTCGTCCTGGCCCTGCAGGTTTGGTGGGTCGAACGCCTGGCGGCGGTCACCGAGAGCCTGCCGGAAAAGACGTTTCAAGTCGGCTCCGCTCACCTGGATCTCAACCGGGCGCTGCTCGAACTCCACGACACGACGCTCAAACTCAACGTTTCGGGTGCCGACTACCTCCCCGGCTGGGAGGCGCTCCGAGAAGCGGCGCGTGCGCGCGTGCGTGCGCTGGCGGTGCTCGAAATGTCAGTCGGCGAAAGAGAAGTGGTGAGCTCCCTGCAACGGCGATGGCAGCACTACAGCAGCCTGCCGCCGCTACTGGCCGAAGAGGGTCAGCCCCTGCCGCCGGAGGTCTCCCCCGTGGCGATTCACATCAGCTCACTCGACGGCATGCAGGCTGACCTGCGGGCCCTGTCGGACGCCACCGACGAGTTCCTGGCCCGAAGTCGGCGCGACGCGGGACGCACAGTCTCCGCCACCAAGCGTGTGGCCTGGCTGGCCGTCGCCGCGGTTTGCCTCGTCGCTCTGCCGATTCTCTGGTGGACGATTCGCTCGATCCATCGGCCGCTGCGCCGGCTGACTGCCGGAACCCGCGATGTGGCAGCCGGGCGCTTCGCCCTGCAATTGGATGAATCCAGCGGTGACGAACTGGCCGAAGTGGCGGCGAGCTTCAATCGCATGGTGCGTCGGTTGCGCGAACTCGATGCCCTCAAGCGTGACTTTCTTTCGCACGTTTCGCACGAGCTCAATACTCCTTTGGTGGCCATGCGCGAGACCAACGAGTTGCTGCTCGATGGGCTGGTGGGACCGCTGGCCGGCGAGCAGCGGCGAATGCTCGAACTCAATCGCGACGCGGCGGTAAGGCTCTCCGGCATGATTCTCAAGATTCTCGATCTATCGCGGCTCGAGGCGGGCGCGATGGAGTACGATTTCGCGGCGCACGATCTGGGGGATCTGTTGCGGCTCGGCGTCGAGGAGTTCACCGCCGCCGCGCAAGACCGCGGAATCAGCTTGACCCTGGACCTGCCCGAGATCGAAGTCACCGCGCGCTGCGATCGCGATCGGCTGCTGCAGGTGATCAACAACCTGCTCGCCAATGCTCTGAAGTTCGCTCCGGCCGGTAGCCGGGTGGAAGTCTCCTTGGAGGCGCCGCCGGACGCTCGCGCCGCCCCCGGCTGGCGGCGCGCTCGGGAGGGCGGTCGCGCCGTGGTGCGGGTGCGCGATCAGGGTCCCGGGGTGCCGGAGGATCAGCAGGAGCGCATCTTCGACAAGTTTCACCGCGGCAGTCGCAAGGGCTCGCATGGCTTTGGTCTTGGCCTGGCGATAAGTCGCGAAATCATCGAGGCTCATGGTGGGCGCATTTTCGTCGAGGCGGGGCGAGCGGAAGGGAGCGTATTCGGAGTGGAGTTGGCGGCCACTCGGGGCTCGGCGCGAGTGCCGAGCGCTGCGGGGGTGGAGCCGGATGCAGCGACCGAGGACGACGGCGCCAGGGCGAGCGGAGGTTCGGCATGAGGAACACCTTGCTGTTGGTGTTGGCTCTGGTGGCGACCGGTTGTGCCGTCCAACGGGCCGATCGATTGTTTCAGGCCGGCGACTACGCCGGGGCGATCGACGCCTACGAGACAATGCTCGTGCGGCGGGCTGAACTGTCGACCAACGATGCCGGAACCCTGATGAATCTGGCTCTGGCCTACTCGGAGTCCGACTCCCCCAGTCACGACCCCGTGCAATCGGAGAAATACCTGCGAATCCTGGTCGATCTCTTTCCACGGACTGCGCAAGCGCTCGAAGCCGAGCTGTTGCTCGAGGCGATCGCCGCCCGACAACGGGCCGACAAGCTGAGCTTGGAGCTCGCGCGCCGCGACGAACAGCTGGTGCATCTCCGTGCTGTCTTGCAGTCGGTTGCTCAGGCCGAGACGCGGCTGCGTGACGAGGTCGAGAGCAAGGACGAGGTGGCCGCGGACCTCGAAGGACGGGTCGCCCGTCTCACCCGAAGTGCGCGCACCTTGACGGAGGAGATTGCCGCCTTGCAAGCCGAGCTCGAGGCGATCAAGCGCATCGACCTCGAGAGTGCGACGAGGACTGCGGATCCGCCCTGAGTCAGGCGGGAGCGATTTGCCGGCGTGGGCGTTCGAGCCGAAGCTCGAGGCGAATTCGAGCGGCCGATACCGGCTAGGATAGCCAGCCGATGGATACCTTCTCGCACGCCGCCTGGGGCTGGGTTGCGCTCCGTAAAGCCCGACCGAGCATGGCTTGGTGGGGCGCACTGGCCGGCGCGGCACCTGACCTGCTCTTTTACCTGCCCTATGCCGTAGAGCAAGTTGCGGCAGGAGGCCTCGAGTCTCTCCTTCTGGCCAATGAGCCTGGTATCTGGAAAATCGACGGACCGCCGCTGCCGCCGATCATGGCGGCGGCCTACGACAGCTACTACGTTTACACCCACAGTCTTTTGCTCCTCGCCGGTGCGCTGCTGATCTTCTACGTCGTGGGCCGGCGCCGCTGGCTGTGGCTCGGCCTGCCCTACGCGATTCACATCGTGATGGACATTCCGACCCACGAGCGATTCGCCCCGCAACCCTTTTTTCCGCTGAGCGACTGGCACGTCATTGGCCTGAGCTGGGGCGATCCAAGGATCTTCTGGCCGCACCTGGCACTGCTGATCGCCGCGGTGGTCTGGAGCCTGCGGCGGCGCGGTCGTAGCGCGCCCGACTAGTTGAGTTGTCGCGTCGCCCGAGCGTCTTAGTGCAAGTCGTAGACGCTACCGCCGATGAACTCGCGCAACACCGAAGTTGGCGGTACCAGCGCTTCGTCATCGATCGGGTCGATCGAACTCAAGAGGGCGTGGACGCGTTTGGCCCGAATGTAGCCGTCGAGCCGCTTCTCGTCGTGCCGCCACTTCTCCAGGAAGGGCGGCAAGTGGTGTTCGCAGTGACGCTTGAGGAAGGGCAGTTCGTAGGCCAACGCACCGTTCAAGTGGAAATCCGCCAGCGCCTGGTGGGCGATGATGTGTTTGAGCTCGCTGCGTCGCACGTAGTGCCAGTGAAGGATTGTCTCCTCGGGGTCGAATGCCCGAAAGAGCGAGTCGCGGCTCATCCGTCGCAACAGCCGGAGGTCAGTCCAGCGGGCGTAGCGTCCGTCGTCGTCTTTGAGCTGGCTGATGGTCTCGATGTAGAGCCGGAACTTGTGCGCGTCGGGCACGCTTGCGGTCAAAGGCTCGAACAGGCCATGCAGGGTGTCGAGCACGACGACGGTGCCCTCGGGCACTGCGAAGGGAGTCGTCTCTTCGAGTCGCCGGCCGGTCTTGAAGTCGTAGATCGGTATTTCGATCGGCTGGCCGCCGTCAATCGCCGCCAAGTGCTCGTTGATCAGCCCCAGGTCGAGGGCCTCGGGGGTCTCGAAGTCACGATCGCCAAATTCGTCACCGGGATGCAGCTCGAGGTTGAAGAAGTAGTTGTCGAGCGCCAGCGGTACGGCAGGGACGCCCGCTGCCGCCAGGTGCTCAGTGAGCTTGTGGGTGGTCGAGGTCTTGCCCGACGAGCTCGGGCCGGCAACGATGATGAAACGCAGCTCGTCGCGCCGCGCCAACACGGCCTTGGCCGCCTCGGCGATCCCGGCCTCATAGCGTGCTTCCGAAGCCTCGATCAGCGCCGGCAACCGGCCCTCTCGCAGCGTACGGTTGAGCGCCGCGACCGTGTGGCAGTCGTGCTCGACGGCCCAGTCGAGCGCCTGCCACATGGCGCGGTAGGGGATGTTGCCACCGCCCACGATACGCCGGCCCGAACGCATCTTGGCCCTTTCGTGGCGATAGACGATGAAGGCCTTCGCCACGTCGGCATTGCCGCTGCGAATCAGCACGCGCTCGACGGTGTCTTGAATATCTTCGACCGTCGCCGGCTCGGCGGCGGAGTAGGCCTGGGCCAGCGCCTCCACCACCTGCCGCGTTGCCTCCTCGGCGAGCGTCTCGTCGTGTGCGCCGGTCGCCGCCGTCGCCTTGTAGATCGCCACACGGATTCTTTCGCGGTCAAACGGCACGCTCTCACCGTTGCGCTTGATGATCGACGGGATCTCTGGCTCCATGACTCGCCGACCCTAGCAGTCCCAAGCAGTCCTACCGGTCGCCAATAAGCGAGCGGCGAGACCCCGTCAGCGCGCGGGCTACGAGGCCCAGGCCGGAGGCGCGTCACCGGCCGGACACCAGATCTCGCCTTCGAGCAAGGTGTTGGGGTCCTCGGCCTGCAGGAGCGTGCCGAACTCGAGCCGCGCACTGTCCATTGCCAGCGCCGAGATCACGGCGTCGAATGCATCGTCGCTCTCCTCGGCCGCGTGGCGCGCGCCGCCGCCCAGGGCCGGGTGGTGCTCGGCCAGGTAGACCTTGCGCGCCGCGCCGCGGCCCTTGACGACCTCGCCCATGAAGAGCCGCGGCCAGATCTCGACCACCAAGGGGAAGCGCGGCGGGTCAAAGGGCCAGATCGAAAAACCTGCGGCCCGCAGCTCGGCGAGAAGGGGCATGCCGCGGATGCTACCCACACCCACTGCACCGGCGCCGCCGATCTGCATGACCGACAGCGGCTGAAAGCTGGTCTCGCGAGCCACCTCGAGTTCGGTGTGGCGATAGAGCGCCTCGCCAAGCCGCGGCTTCTTTTTTCCCGGCTTGCCCCAGAAAGGAAATGGACAATGCTCGAGCCAGCTCTCGCCAAACCTCCTGGCCTCTTCCCACACCGAACCCACTTCGTGATGTGCCCGCTTGCGCAGAAACTGCGCCGGGAAGGAGAAGGCGAAGTCCAAGCCGACGACGAAACTCGGGTCTAGCTTTGATTCATTGACCAGGTAGCGTGCTACCTCGTCGCGGGTGCGACCGTTCTCGAGCTTGAGGACGCGTTCGCCCTCGACCTCGCAGAGCCAGATCTTGCGGCGAGCGGCTGTGCGATCGCCTGACCAATCGACTGCGAAAACGCGACTCGGCGCAAGCATCCCGGACACTCTAACGCGTCAGCAGTTTCGGTCTCCCCCTGGGGGCGACGACGGCGATCTACGGCGCCCAGGGTAGCGCCAGGACCAAACCGCCGATGGTGCCAACATAGAGGGTCGACCCCGAGTTCGCGAGGCCGCGCGGCAAGCCGTCGATCGGCCGTGTCCAAAGCAGCGCCCCGTCAGTCATGGAGACAGCCTGCAACTCGCCCTTCGGGCCCACAATCACCAGGTCGCCGACGACGAGAGGATCGAAGGTGCCAAAGCTGCCCGGGACCTCGCTCGTGTGACGCCAGCGTACGCCCGAGAGGTCGGGCGCGGCGCAGACGAGCGAGTGACCTGGCGCCCTTTCGCCCTCCGGTGGCGCCACCAGCGCCAAGATGCAATCCGCGGTCGGCACCAACTCGCCGTAGATGTAACCGCCGAGGGGAAGTTCGGCCAAGACGTCGCCGCTCGAGCGCCCGAGGCTCAAGAGTGTCCCCGCCATCGTGCCCAGGACGAGGTCGTCATCGACTGTGACCAGTGAGCTGTTGGGCGTTGCGGGCAGTTCCCGGCGCCAGCTCAACGTTCCCGTGGTCGCGTCATAGGCGTCGAGGTGGCCAGTCCGCCAGGCGACGTAGTAACTCCCGTCGGCCAGAACGGGGTCCACCGGAGGCGATTGGGGAGAGGTCTCGAGACCCGACGGCGACCACCACAGCACCTCGCCGGTGGAGATATCGAAGGCCGCCACTTCGGAGTTTACCGAGGCCACCAGCACTGAATTGCCGAAGCGTTTCAAGTCGACCATGACGCCGAACGGGAACGCGTGCTTCCAGCGCACCGCACCGCCGGCGCGTTCGAAGGCATAGAGCTGCGCGACCGGGCGGGCATCCGAGCCGACGATCACCAGCTCCTCGGTCACCAGCGCATCGCCATGAAACTGCGCCGAGGGTCCGTCGGTCTTGGTGTCGTGCTGCCACAGGACGGTGCCGGTACTCGATTCGAAGGCGTAGAACACCCCCGAGCAGGAGCCGATGTAGACCGCGTCGCCCGCGACCGCGGGCGCGATGAACACTCAGCCTTTGGTGTTGAAGGACCAGGCTGCCTCGGCCGCCAGTCGGTCGGCGCGAGCTGCAGCCGCGCTGAGCAGCACGGCCGCCACAACCTGCACGCAGATCAGAAGCCTCAGTCGCGGGCGTGGTGTCATGGCCGACAATGATACGCCCGACTTCTCTCAGACGTTTGGACCGAGCGGCGATACAGCGGATTTCAGGGGCATCGAGGAGGGTGCTCACCAGCAAGTGGAGCGCAGGAAGTCTATGATCGACTCATCATGACGCTACCGCTGGACCCTACCGACAGCGTCAAGAGCCTCCGGGCGGACCATGAGCGTGGCGCCAGCCAACTGGCACGGCGGGCCTTGGGTTACCTCGCCGAAGCGGCGCGTGATGAGTCGATCACCGACCTGGCACAGTTGCGCAGCCAGCTCGACGCCTTCGCCCGCGAGCTCGAAGCCGCGCGCCCGAGCATGGTGCCGATCTCGCGCTTGGTGGCCACATGGCGTCAGCAGGTAGCAGCGCTGCCCGACGACGATCTGCCGATCATGCGGGCCGAGTTCGTCGAGCGGGCGCAGGCGCTGGTTGCCCAATCCCAACAGGCGGCCGGCGACGCCGCACGGCACGCGGCGGAACTCATTCCTTCGGGAGCGACCGTTCTGACCCACAGCTTGAGCTCGACGGTGAGAGAAGTGCTCGGGCTACTGCAAGGAAGGGCGACCGTGATCTTCAGCGAGTCACGGCCGCGCCTCGAGGGCCATCGCTTCGGCCAATGGCTCTCGGCCGGTGAACTGAGCGGTCAGTTGATCACCGATGCCCAACTTGGCCACTTCGCCGCGCGGGCCGATGTTGCGCTGGTCGGCGCCGACGCGGTGCTGGGCGACGGCTCGGTCGTCAACAAGGTCGGCACCTATCTGCTGGCCCTGGCAGCGCGCGACAACGACCTGCCGTTCTATGTCTGCTGCGAGAGCTTCAAGCACACCGAATTGACCCAGTCCGAGATCAATCTCGAGGAGATGGACCCCGGCGAGTTGGCCGCTCCAGAGATGCACGGCATCTTGGTGCGCAACGTCTATTTCGATGTCACACCAGCGCGGCTGGTCACTGCTTGGATCGACGAGGAGGGCCTGCACGACTCGCCGCCCATGGCGAAGTGAGGCCGGCGCCGGGAAACGAGTTGCTAGAAGGTGTAACTCAGCGGGGTGCAGCGCCGTAAACCTTGGCGAAGGAGACGAGAATGCCGAGGATTCTAGTACTGGTAGTGCTGTTGCTGGTGCCCGCAGTGTCGGCGGCCGGCGCGCCGGAGGGCACGGCGCTCTTCACGGACGTGATCGAGGTGCTGGACTCTTCGATTCCGGTGGCCATGGGTCATTCGGTACGCGTGCGATTCCCGGTCGGCGAGTTGGAGGTTGTTGCCGCCGATGTCGACGATATTCGCACTGAGCTCGAGGTGCGTTGCGAGCGGCTCTCCGAGGCACTCTGTACCAAGTATCGCGGGCGCCTGCGTCTCGAGGCCGTCGATCGCGACGGTGTGGTCGAAGTCCGGCTCGCCGGCCTGCCCAAGTACAAGATGCGCAAGCTGCAACTCGACGGCGAGGTCACGGTGCCCCGCTGGGCGCCGCTCGAGGTTCGGGTCGGGGTCGGCGACGTCGATATCTACGCCGGCGACCGCAACCTCGCCGTGCGCATGGGTATCGGTGATCTGACGGTTCACGTGCCGCAGGACCGGGTGCGCTCGGTGCGGGCGGTGACCGGCATCGGTGACGCCTCGGTGCAGGGAGCCGAGTATCGCCAGGGCCGTCGACGCATGCTGATCGGCGCCCGGCTCAATTGGGCCGACGGCGAAGGGGCGATCGATATCGCGCTCGGACTGAAAATCGGCGACGCTTCCGTCGTGCTCGAATAGAGCCTGCGAGAGCCTTTTCTATGTCGGAGGACTTTGATGCCGTGGTCGATCGCTGCCAGCGTAGCGTCTTCACCTACGCGCGCTATTTCTTGAACGACAAGGAATCGGCTGAGGACGTGACCCAGGATGTGTTTCTCAAGCTCTGGCATCACTGGCAGTCGATCGACTTCGAGCGCGTCGACGCCTGGCTCATGCGGGTCACGCGCAACGCCTGCTACGACGCCCTGCGCCAGCGCCGCACGAGCGGCAGACACATCGCCCGGCTGCCCGACGCAGCGCTCGAAGCCAAGCCCGACCGCGAGCCCGGCCCGGCCGAAAGGGCCGAGGCCTCGGACGTCCGACGTCTCTTCCGGCAAGGGCTCGACCAGTTGAACGAGCCCCTGCGCAGCGTCCTCGTGTTGCGCGAAGTCCTGGGCTACAAGTACGACGAAATGGCGGAGGCGCTCGAGATCCCGCTCAACACCGTACGCGTGTACCTGCACCGCGGCCGCAAGCGGCTACGCGAGCAGCTCAAGGAGGCCTACGCCGATGACTGATAAGTCGAAGACGAGACCGCCGATGACCTGCGAAGCGGTAACGAAAGACCTCGAGCCGTATCTTGCCGCTGAGCTGGCGCCCGACGACGAGAGCAGATTGGCCCGGCACCTGACCGGGTGTTCGAGTTGTGCGGCCGAAGCCGGCTTGGCGGAGCGAGTCGCGGTCGAGTTGGCGGCTCTGCCGGCTTTCGACGCGCCGCCCGAGCTGATCGAGCGCATCAAGGCGGCCGCCCGGAGCGAGCAAGCTCCGGTCGTAGTCCTGGCGTCCCGTCGACCTCGGCCGCTCGTGCGCATGACGGCCGTGGCCGCAGCACTGCTCGCGGCGTTGGCGATCGGCTGGTGGCAAATGGATCGCAGTCACCAGCCGAGTGCAGCCGAGGTCGCCGCCGCCGAACAAGAAGCGCGCTACGCGCTGGCGCTGGTGGCTCGAATCGGGCGCCGGGCGAGTGCGGAGGTGCGCCAGGAGGTCTTCGTCGAGCGGGTCGTGGCCCCGGTGCTGCGAGGCATGGGGCGCCCGTTCGATCAGGGCGCTCGTGATGGCGCAGTCGATGAGAGCGGAGCGAGCAAGACTGGAGGATTGAAGTCGTGAAACGGATAGCAGCATTACTGACCCTGGCTCTGATGTCTTGGCTGCCCGCTACGGCGTCGGCCCAGACCGACCTGACCGAGCTCCCGGGTTACTTCCCGGCCGAGTTTCTGGATCTGGTGCCGACCGGTTCGATGTCGGTCGAGATCAACCTCCAAGGCGCGATGCTCCGGATGATCGGCGCCTTCGCCGGCGACGAAGAGCCGGAGTTCGCTTCGCTCGTCGCCGCACTCGACGGCATCCGTGTGCGCTCGGGCGAGTTCGAGCCCGGACAGGCCGATGCCATCGCCGCCCAGGTGCGGGCCGGCCAGGGTTGGCTCGACGCCAACGGGTGGCTACCGATGGTGCGGGTGCGTGATGAGGGCGAAGAGATCTACGTCTACAGCCGCGAGCAGGGAGGCAACCTGGTTGGCTTCACCATCATGGCGATCGAAGAGGGCGAGGCGACGGCGGTCAACCTTATTGGCAACGTGAACCCGGACAAGCTGGAGCGGCTGATCTCCGGGCTCGACCTGGGAATTCTCGACGACATCGAACTCGGTGATCTCGAGCGCTTTGAATCGGGAGGTGACGAATGAACCGCGCCGCGATCTTGATCTTGGCTGCATGCGCCTTGGCCACCACCGGTTGCGACGGCGAGGCTCCTTCCGCTGAGGCGGTCCGAGTCCACCTCGAGCGCTCGGTTCCCGGCGCCGAGTTCCGGCGCGAATCGCACGTGCACCTGGGCCGCTTCACGCTCGGCCTGGCCAAGGGCGTCATGCGCGTCGTGGCCTTCGAAGATCGCCAGACCCGGCGGGCCCTGTCGCAGATCCGCTCGATCGACGTGGCGAGCTACGAGGTGGTGTCCATGCCGGCGACCGAGGACATCACCCTGCCGCCGCGTTTCGAGCGTCGCTTGGCCGACCAGGGCTGGTACCCGATGGTCAAAACCCGCGAAGAGGACTCCCAGAGCTGGATCTTCGTCCGCGAGCTCGAAGCCGGAGCGATCTCGAACCTGTACATCGTCGAGCTCGACGAGGCGGAGCTCACCGTCATCGATCTCCAAGGCCGCCTCGATCGTGTGGTGGCCCAGATGGTGGCCGACGATCCGGACGGTTTCCTCGCCGATCTCGACGGCTGAGTTTTTCGTTTCTAGAGGAAAGCCCGGATCGGCTCAACGAGTCAGCCGGTAGATCAAGAGCGCCGCCCGCTGGGTCTGGCTCGGCAGCGTCGTCAGATCAGCCGTTTCGTCGACCGTGTGCCCACCCCGGCCCATGAGACCGATGCCGTCGAGGATGCGCGGCACCCGGCCGGAGACGAACGAGACATCCGCCGCGCCGGCTTTGCGTGGATCGACCGCTGTCACCGGGCCCAGGCCGAGATCCTCGCTGGCGGCGCTGTAGAGCGCCAGAAGTTCCCGGTTGGCGTCGGTCGCGGCCAGCGGTGGGTAGCCGTCGAAGAAAGTGAGCTCCGCTTCGGTTTGCGGCAGAGGCTCGGCAGCGACGGCCTGCATGATCTCTTTGGCGCGGGTGTACTGCTCCGGTGACAGGGCGCGGATGTCGCCTGAGACAACGGCGTGTTCGGCCACGATGTTGGACTTGCCGAAGGCCGTGCCCCGAGCCGCCGTCGAATCGAAGTCGACATCGGTGCCGCCCAGGATCACGCCGGGGTTGAACGTCAGGTCGGTCTCGTCGGCCAGGCGCTGCCGAAACTCGGTGAGGATGCGCGCGGCCTCGTAGATAGCACCGGCCCCGACCTCTTCGGTGAAGACTTGCGACGAATGAGCCGGCACCCCGGTCACGCGCAGGGTCCAGCCGCTGGCGCCGCGCCGGGCAATCACCGCCGTTCGCGGATTGCTGTCGCCGTCCTCGAAACCAAGGGCGACATCGGCGTTCACTTCGAGCAGAACTCGGCGCGCCGCGCTCAGCGGCCGGCCGGACTTTTCCTCGTCGCCCGTCATCACCACGGTGAGGTGCATACCGTCGAGTACGCCGGCCGCCTGGAGCGCCTTCAACGCGAACAGCATGACGACGTTGCCGCCTTTCATGTCCGTCGTCCCCGGGCCGCGCGCTGCCTCACGGTCGAGGCGTTCGAAGCGTTGAAACGGGCTATCGGGCTCGAACACCGTATCCAGGTGCCCGATCAAGAGGACATGCGGGCTATCTCCGGGGTGCTCGGCCACGAGGTGACCGGCCCGCTCGAACTCGGCGCCGTCGATCCAGCGCGACGAGAAGCCGAGAGCTTCGAACTCGGCACTCATGATCGCTCCGACCTCGCGCACGCCGGCGAAGTTGAGCGTTCCGCTGTTGATGTTGACCGTGCGTTCGAGCAGTTCGAGCGCCGGGCCGGAGCTCGCCGCGGCGTGCTGTGCGATCTGGCGCTCGACGGCGCTGAGTTCGCCGGCGGTCGTAGCTGCACCGCCGCCGAGGGCGAAGGATGCGAGGGCGATCGTAGGGAGGATAGAGCGCATGATGGGGAGTCCTAGGTAGGGTGTGGTCGGCGGTAAACGGCCTGACGGCAGTATAGAGCGCAGGGCAAGCGATCGAGATCTCGCGCATAATCAGGCGGTGAGACCGCCGAAACACCTGACAGAACGAGCCAGTCTGGCGCCAAGAGCAACCCTGACCTGCGTGGTTGCCGTTCTAGCCCTGTGCTTGGCATCGCCGGAGGCCCTGGCTTCCGACCGCGAGACGGGCTTGGCTCGCCTCGTCGGAGTCTGGCAGCTCGACCACGGAGTCAGCGAGGATCCTCAGCGGCTTCTGCGCAACGCGGGTCGCGGCTACGTGCCACGCCAACGCCAGGGCAAGGAGAGGCCGCGACCGGACTTCGAGCAACGAGCGAAGATGGTGACTTACGGCTCCAACGTCGTCACCATTGCCTACCGGGAAGGTGAGCTCAGCCTGACGGATTGGAACGATGCGGTGCAGACCTTTCGCGTGGACGGCAAGAAGAGGCCCGCCAAGCGGCAGGAGTTCGACGTCTCGGTCAAATCCGAGTGGAAGAGTAGCGACCGCCTGGTGGTGAGAACGGAAGGTGCGCCCGGCGGCTGGGTTCGCGAGACCTACGAACTGGGCGAGCGCGGAGACAAGCTCTTCGTCCTGGTCGAGCTTCAGCGGCCCGGTTCGAAATCCACGTTTTCGTTCACCCGGCTCTATCACCGTCGGGTGCAGGCCCCTGGCGACTAGGCCCGCAGTAAGCCGCCAAGTAGTGCCTCCAAGCAAGAGAGAGTGCTCTCCAAGTTCTACGGCAACTCATCGCCGGAATGAACCTACCGCGCAGACCGTAGTCAGGGTGCAGTCGTCAGGCGATGCCAAGCAGGCATCGAGGCTGACCGCGCTTGGCACCGGAGCCGAGTGAGAAGGAGGAGACCCAATGAGCCCTGGAGGCGCTGCGGCAGGAATGGTAGCGGTGATAGCCGCGCGGAGGCGCGAGAAGATCTTCATGCAATTTCGCCAGAACGGGGCGATTTCCCCGGCCACGGCGATGACGCTCGGAGAGCTGGGTCTGTCGGGTCGGTCGATGTTCCGCATGCAAGTGCGTAAGACGGCTGTGGTTGAGGTCGGAGACGGGCGGTATTACCTGGATGAAGAGACGGTCGAGCGGCAGCAGCGGCGGCGGCAGTGGCTGATGCTGGCTCTGCTTCTCATCATCGTCCTGATGATCGTAGGGACCTGGCTGAGCGGCTAGTCGGGTCGAGCGCTCGGCTCGCACCGCGTTCTCGATGAAGGCTTCACCCGGGCTCTAGTCGCCCGCCGGAATCAGTTCAGGTAGCCCAGAGCCTTGAGGTTGTCGATCTCTTCCTGCGTAAGCTCGACTTCCTCGGCCTTGACCGTATCGGTGCGCCGCCAGGCGCCCAGTTCAGCGAGCAGGCCCTGTCGGATCTCCGGGTAGCGGTCGCCGACATCGGTGCGCTCGCCGGGATCCTCCAGCAGATCGAAAAGACGAATCTGGTCACCTTCGAGACCGGGATAGTAGACCAGCTTCCAGCGCTGCGAACGCACCGTTTCGATGGCTCGCTCCCGGTCCTGCCAGTCCTGGCGCGCCCAGACAGCGGAATAACCCAGGCTGTCGGTACGCTCCTTGCGCAGGCCGCGCAGCAGCGGCGCCAAGCTCTCGCCTTGGTACCCATCACCGGACGAGGCTCCCAGCTGCATGAGGTCCAGCACCGTCGGCAGGAGGTCCACCGTCTCGACGATCTCGCGATAGACCGCGGGCTCGATACCCGGTGATCGAACGACGAAGGGAATCCGGATCTGCTCGTCGGGCACTCCGGTGGCGTGGCTCAGGTTCTTGCCCCGATTGCGCTCGGCCATCGTCTCACCGTGATCCGCCACGACCACCACCAGAGTCGTCTCGAGATCCACCGCGTCGAGGACATCGCCCAACACTTCGTCCTGGTAGCGGATCTCGGCGTCGTAGCGATCGATGTAGTCGTTGAGATGTCGTAGCGGGCGGCCGTCGGGGTCATTCCGCCGTTGATACTGAGGGATGAACTCGAGCGCCGGCCCACGGTCGGCCGAGCGGAAGAGCTCGAGAAAACGACCGTCACCGCGGTAGGGCCCGTGCGCGTCGTAGAAATGAAGGAACAGAAACCACGGCTCGTCCGCCCCGAGGCCGGCGAGCCACTCGAGCGCGAGCGTGGCCGTCTCGCGCCCATCGCGGCGCGTACTCTCGATGCGCCCGTCATAGACCTCGAAACCCCGATCGATCCCCGACTCGCCCGAGCGCAGTGTGTAGCCGCTGACGAAGGCTCCCGTGCGCAACCCGGCGTGACCGAGAATCTCGGCCATGGTCGAGAGCCCAGCCGGCAGTTTCGCGGTGTTCGTGCCCACACCATGAGTGTGGGGGTAGAGGCCGGTGAACATCGACGTGTGCGAGGGGTTGGTCGCGGTCCACTGCGACAGAGCGTTGTCGAACACGACTCCGCCCTCTGCCAACTGGTCGAGATGGGGCGCGGTCGGTCGCGGATAACCGTAGGTCGAGAGGTGGTCGACCCGGGTGGTGTCGAGCGAAACGAAGAGCACATTGCGCGGCGCCGGTGCTTGGGTGCCGCACGCGGCGAGTACTGCGGAGGCGCAGAGCGCGCCCGCGAAGAACCGCAGCCTCCTTGTCAAGGTCTCACCGGCCGGCTCTCGCGCCGTCAGTTACCAGGGCCGTCAGCTTCAACCGCCGCCGCTGACTTGCTTGGGCTCGAAGATCGCCCGAACCGTCTGGATAACCCCCTCCGAGCCGGCGATCAAGAGCTTCACGTCCGAGTCCTCCAAATCCCAGCGCGCCACCAACTCGGCCGCTCCGGAAGTGAGCGCAGCCAAGGTCTGTTCGTCCGCGCTATGCACGGCCCCGTCGGCCCAGACCCACGTCTCCGCGAGGTGAGGGCCGAAGTGCTCGTCGAGCGCGCCCTTGAAACTCTCGTAGTCCGCCAGGTCTTCACTGGGGTCGTTCGTGCGGTGTCTCGAGAGGTAGTGCGCCCGCACCAGCTTGCCGTCGTCGAAGGTGTAGACCAGACCCGCCTCTACCCCGGCAAACTCGAAGTTCCAGTAGGCCACTTCACCGTCGATGTCGTGGTGTAGCTGATGCTTCTCTATCGCCAGCACCTCGGCCTTGCCGGCGCCCCATTCAACGCCTCGAAAGCCGGCAGCACTGCCGTCTGCCGCCACGCAGAGTAGAGCCAACCAACACAATCCGGACGTGGCATAGACCCTGGATCTCGAACTCATCACGAATCGCCCCCTTACTCGAGCCGTCGCGGCCCTGGCGCGATTCTAAGCTAGGGTGCCCAACCTTCGGTTGCCTGCTGGACTCGGGCCGCCTGCTCTAGATTCTCCAGGATGATCCGAGGGTGACGCGCAGCGATCCGCAAGAGGGCCAGGGCTGGTCCCTCAGGCCTCCGGCGATCTTGCTCCCAATTGCGCAAAGTGTGCACGCTGATTCCAAGCGCCTGGGCGAAGAGCGCCTGAGACAGCCCGACGAAACCGCGGAGTGCAGCGATGTCCTTGCCCGATCGGACTCGGCCCGCGATTAGGCGTCTTCTCATGCTCGAAGGAAGCGCTCTCTCGAACGCTTCCGAGCTCAGTGGTTGAATCTCGCTCATCGGTGGTCTCGGAGTTTCTGCCGCTCGAGCAGATCGCTGATGTCGACATTACCCGTGAGACCGCTCCGACGATGGACCTGGCCAATGGGATACTGATGAGGCTTTTCAAGCCGGCCTTCGAGCTTCCGCTCGAGAGTTTCAGGGCGCGCAGCCGCTGGCTCGCTCGCTTGGCTGAATGGAAGTTCAGGAAGAAGATCGAGAAGCTGGAATGGCGCCATTTCAGAGGCGCTTGGAGCGGGGAGCTCTTCGCCAAGTTCAAGTCCTATCGCCTGGTGTTGTTCAAGAAGACGACCTTAGTCCCTTCCGCCGTGAAGGCGAGCCTTTCCGCGGTACGCTGACGCTCGTTCGAGGTTGGCCTTGGCGATGGTGCGAGACGACAAGAGAAGAGGGCTCACGAGACGCCTGCTGGTGGGCCTGCTCAAGGTGCTTGGGTTCCTCGTCGCTCTGTATTTCCTTCTGCCCTGGATTGGGCTGCGTGTGACGCGCGTCGCGCGGAGCCCGGTCGCGGTGGCAGGATCGACGCTCGAGCGCAGCGAAGGGGTCACGACCAGGCTCGCCACTCACGATGGCAGACCTTCCAACCTCATCCTCTTTGTCGCCGACGGCTTCGGGTTCGCGCATCTCTCTGCCGCCCGGGCCGCTCTGCACGGCATGGGTGCCCCTGCGGTTTGGGACCGCTTCGGCACCACCGGATGGCATCAACCGCACTCCGCCGGGGGCTTTTTGACCGACTCGGCGGCTTCGGCCACCGCGCTGGCGACCGGCGTGCCGACTCACCCTGACCGGGTAGGCGTCGGTGTCGACGGCGCGCCGTTACGCAGCCTTTTCGAGCGCGCCAGCGAGCTTGGCTATCGGGGCGGGATTGTGACCGACTCCTACATTTGGGACGCGACACCGGCGGCCTTCGTCACCCACGCGAAGAGCCGTGATGACGCGGCGGTGATTCTCGACCAGCTGGCGGCTGCGCCGATCGAGATTCTCATCGGCGAACTGGAGGATCTGGGTGAGGATGGGGTGCCGGAGCTGGAGCCGACGCTGGCGACTCTTGGGCGCCGGTACCGGATCTTCGGTCTCGATGACCCTGCAGCCGGCACCACCGCAGACCTCATGGAGCAGGGCGCCGCCGGCGGGCCGGTGGCGGGACTCTTCGAGGAAGACCAGATCACCGACCTCGAGTCTTCGCCGACGCTGCCGGATCTCATGGGTCTGGCGCTGGCCAGACTGTCCTCCGATGACCGACCGTTCATTCTGCTGGTCGAGAGTGAGGAGGCGGACTCGGCGTCGCATAGCGCGAATTTCGGCCGACTGCTGCGCGGCCTCGAAGCGATCGAGGCGACACTCGAAGTGGTGCTTGATTTTGCTGATCGCGATGGGGAGACGCTGGTGGTTTTTACTTCCGACCACGAGACAGGCGGCTTGGCCTTGAGTGCCGGGGACGCCTCCAACTCGACTTTGCGGGCCCTGTGGCCGACGAGCAGTCACAGCGGAGTGGCGGTGCCGGTCCTCGCGTCCGGCCCGGGCGGCGAGAACTTCGACGGGATTCACGCCACGTGGGAGATCGGTCGTTTGCTCGGCGAGATGCTCGAGGAGCCAGCCGCTGAGCGGTTCTAGGAATCCCTGGGCGGTGTCTTGGGGTTTGGGACACGTCCCAATCTCAGGAACAAGCGATCGAGCGTGTGCAGATGGAGCTGCGCCGCAGCGAAGGCGAGCACCACCAGCACGGGCCTGAAGACTGCGAGCAGGAGACCCCGCCCCAGCTTGCTCGCCAAGACGAGGGGGGGCAGCAGCAATGCCAAGCCGGCCCATGGGAGCAGGTCGCTCAACCAGAGGGCCGAGACGAGAACGGCTGCGATGGTGTAGAGGGCGAACTTCAGTGTGCGCGACAGACTGAAAGCACGAAAGGCTCCCTTGCCGGCGACTGCCAGATTTCGTTTGACCCAGGAGAATCGCTTCTTGGCCAGTTCGCCTTCCGAAGCTCCGAGACCCGACTCCGAGGTGTATGCCATGGGCTCCAGCAGTTGCAGGAACTCCCAGTCGGCGCCCTCAGCCGGGGTGAGGTTCTCGGGGTCAAAGGACTGCTTCAGATCGGCGGCGTACTGCCTGGTCATCAAGTACCCACTGGCCATCAGTGCCCAGGCCTCGGCGTCGGAAAAGGAGTCGAGGTCCGTGCGCGATCCAGCGAGCAGCGTCTGGAGCTCTTTGCGCACCCCGTAGGGCAAGAGCTCGGTCGCCTGGTCGTCGCTCTCCTCCGGCGGCTCGTTGCAGGTCCGCCAATCTAGCGCCTCGACGTCGAAGGCCTTCTTCATGTGAACGATCGTCAGCTTCTTCAGCAGGCCTGCCCGCAGTCGCGCCTTGAGGCCCTGGAACTGGGACTGCCGTACCCGCTCCATGAGCACGCTGTTCATACGTAGTACGGGCCCCAACACCCCGCCACCGGGGTCTGGGTCCGACGCCATCCGGCCGCTCGCGTCGCTGACAACGATGACTGAGCAGCTCTGCTCGAGCAGGCTCACCACACCCTGGTTGTCGTGCAGCCCGCCATCGACGAGGCGCACCACCATCTTGGGATCTTGTTCAGCGTCTTTGGGGTAGAGGTCATGCAGGGCCACCGGGGCGAAGAGACCCGGGACGCAGGCCGAGGCGCCGACCGCGCGCCCGAGCGAGATCTTCTGGTGCTCTCGCGGTGCGTCCCGGTAGCTCATGCGCCGCAGCAGCCAGTTGCCGTCGATCTCGTCATCGACCGCGAAGGCCGACTCGCCCATGAACGACGTGGTGAACTGCCAGTTGTGGCCGGTGTTGAGGCTCGTAGCGTTGAGCACCAGGTTGGGGACCTTGTTGTTGCGGCGCCAGTTGTCTTGGTCGGGCGAGAAGGAGGCGAGTCCCTTGGGGCGGATTCCGAGCTCGTCCATGGTGAGCTTCTGCTCCTCGCCGATCAGCGAGTAGAGGTGCTTCTCGTAGAGCTCTGCCAGGCGGTCGGTGCGTGAATAGCGCCGCAGGACGGCCATCTTCAGGTTGCTGAACAAATTGCCTATGACGCGAGTGCGCAGGTTGTCTTGCACGCCGGCCAGAAAGTCGCGGGCCATCTGCTGCACCAGCTCGATGTAGTCCTGGCGCTCGATCTTGCCGTCTTCCTTCTCTTCCAGCAGGCGCCGGACCTTGAGGTAGTAGTAGGCACCGAGGATGGAGCCGCCGGAGACGCAGGACAACACCTCGACATGGCGCAGCAGGTCGAGCTCCGCCAGTCGGGCGAAGACGCCGATGTGAAAGAGCGAGGCGCGAAAACCACCGCCCGAGAGGCCGATGCCGAGCTTGCCGCGGAAGACGGCTCCGACCAGAGCCTCGGCATGCTCGGGACCCACTAGCTGGCGTATGACCTCCCAGGCCGGCTGGTCGAGCTGGTTGCCAACTTGGAGCTGCGCCAGAGCGGCGAGCTGGCGGGCAGTGGACTCGAGCTCCCACTTAGGCAGGTTGGCGCCATCAGCGGTCATCCCACTGCGGACCCAGAGCTGAGCCTGGGCATAGTGTCCCTCTTCGCCCGCCGCCTGCTCCTCACTGTCGTAGGGACCAAGACCGAAGTGAGCCTCGGCCAGGGTTGCTCGGGCCCACCAGTCGAGATCGGTCTCCAGGCGCTGGGGATCTGGAAGGGGGGGCTCCAGCAGGTTGATGATCTCCTCACGGATCCGTCGCGCCTCGGATCGCCGAGCCCCGATGCCGGGTTCCGGCAGACCCGTTATTTCGAGGGCCTGTTGGTTCTCGACGTAGGCCAGGAGATCGAGCACGTAGGCCGCGTTGATGCCGGGGTAACTGCGCTCACCCGCCGTGCCGTCGCCGGCGTAGCCTCTGAGATAGTAGGTCAGGGAGTTTTCGAGGTGCTGCTTGGCGCCGTCGGTTTGCCACTTGCGCTTGTAGATCGCCCCGGCCAGGCCGAGGGTCTCCGGATCGCGGGTCGTCCGCAGATCGGCGTCGTCTTTGAGGATTCTCAACGCCTTCTCGAGCGCGCGGTAGGCGGGCATGCTGGTGTCCTTGTAGGTGCACAAGGCGTGCTGCTGGATCAAGAGCAGTTGCTTCGTCGCAGCGACTCCGGTGAGGTCCGCCCGGCGAGCGCGAGCGAGCACTCGCCGCGCGGCTCCGAAGAGGCTCCGCTGCTTCAGCTTCTTGGCCAGAGCGAGCAGCTCGAGGGCGTCGCCGCCCGGCTCACGGAGCTGGGCCCAGGCCCGTTCTAGGAGTTCTTTGCGGCGGACGAGCTCGGCCAGTTCGACAAGAGAGGGGTGTTCGTCGAGGTCCGCCGCGAGGTCGAGGAGCTCTTGTGAGTCACCGCCGGAGGTGCGCAGTGCCGCCTCGGCGAGCTGCTCGAGCTTCTCGGGGGCGATCGTCGCTGAATCCTTGGACTTCACACATTCCCTTTGTGATCTGGTTCGTGACCGTTCTGTCTATTTGGGGGTCGTTGATTCTCGGCGGGGTGTCGGAGGCTTGAACCCTTTTGTTGTTAGCCAAGTGTCTCACGGGCCTCAGGCTCTCAGGAGTGCGGCCGGAAGAAGCCCCAGGACTCGAAGGCGTCGCCTACTTTCACCTGCCCCACGAGCCGGTAGCCGAAGTGTTCGTACAACCCGACGTTGTTGGGATTCTCGGTCTCGAGGGCGACTCCGGTGGAGTTCTTGTCCGCCTGGGCGATTGCGTTCACGCGTTCGAGCAAGGGCCTCGCCAGGCCTCTTCCCGCGTACTCTGGGCGGACGCCCAACATGCTGAGGTAGTAGTGGGGTTCGGCGGGCGTGAACGGCTGAGTGCGAGCGTGATAGGTCGCGTATCGTTCGCGAGCCGCCTCGCCCAGTCGTTGCCAGAGCGCTTGGCGGAGGTCGGTCAGCTGTTGTGGTTCGGGGGAGTCGCTCCTGACGGCGTCGGCCGCGGCGACGAAGGTGCCGTTGTCTTCGACGGCCAGAACCGTTCCGCCCTTGAGGTAGGTGGTGTCGATAAAGAAGCTGATCAGGGCAGCGAGACGGTCGCTGTAGCCGCTGGTTCCGGCGCCGAGGACGTAGTGCATCGTCGGGTAGTCGCAGAAGGCGGCGCAGTGAACGGCGACCACTTCGGGCAGGCGCCGGGCGTCCACTCGAACGATCTCGAGGCCTGGCGTGTCTCCGGCGGCTGAGTCACTCATCGATCGATTTTCCCAGGCCGACCGCAGGCGGTAGCTTACCCACTTGCCGAGAGGCAAAAAGAGCCGGTGCCGCCACGGAACGTAGGCCATATACTCTCAGGCCCGACAGAGGATAGCTGAAGATGAGAAATGCAAAGAAAACGAACGTGGGTCGGCCTCTTGCAGAGCGGCCAAGCCCTTCCCTGCGCTCACGGAGTCAACGTCGGCGGCCTACTCGGCCTGTCTTGGGGATTCTCCTCGCGACCTGCTGTGTCCTGGCGCTGAGCTGCTCCAATAGTCCGACGGACCCTGGGCAGTCGTTGGTGCTCGAGGGCAATCTGGAGTACCAGGGCCGTCAGTTCCATTCGGTAACGCCGGGCGGAGATCGCGTCGTGCGGATCGAGGTGCTCGAGCTGACGCCAGTGCTGATCCAGGTGGGTGGCTCGACAGCCCCCGTGCTTTCGGTTGGCGTTGCCCTGGGCCGCCCGCTGAACGATGTCTGCGCGACCACGGCGTCTTTCTCCGTCGGGGTAGGTGACAAGCTTTCCTTCAGTCTTGCCGACGGTGATGAGCACTGCGTTCAGATCTTCGACACAGGTTCGTTGCCGGTAGACGCTACGATTCACTATGTCGTGTTGGCTGACGTCTCCTAGATCGCTGCAACTCGATGCCAACGAAAGGTCCAAACATGTTCGAACACCGTTCCCTCCGGAGGCCATCAGGCCGCACGTTTCTGTTGTTTGCGCTCGCCATCACTCTTTTTGCGGGTTGCACCAAAGACAGCCCAGCCGCCGTCGCGCCACCGGAAGTGCCTGCAGAACCGACTATCTCCGAGTCCTTCACCGGTTCGATCGGGCAGCTCGGCGATTCGTGCCACTTCTTTACCTTGGTCGAGAACGGCAACATGATCCTCACCTTGACCGACCTGCAGCCGCTCACGACGTTGACCGTAGGGCTGAGACTCGGTCAGCCCGACGAGGCGCGAGCTTGTGTCGCCGTCGCCCAGGACAGCAGTGTGAATATTGCGGACAGGCTGTTGTCCACGGGGGTAGCAGGGCTCGAGTACTGCGCTTGCGTTTTCGACGTCGGGAACATCTTTGCCGACACGACGGTGGACTACGTCCTCACGGTCGATCACACCTGATCGCCCAGCGGCAGTCACCGGCGTAGGTCCCGCGGCATGGGGACAAAAAAGCGCCCGCCGGGTCAGGCGGGCGCAATGGGGGGAAAAGAGGGGAAACTCGTCTCTCGACGAGCGCTAGAAGCGCAACCTGTACGTCGCGATGGCCCGGCGTTCGGGCTGCGGACGGAAGAAGGTCGCGTTCGAGAACTCAGCGTAGAGCTCGTCGGTGACATTGTCGATCGTCAGGGCGAGCTCGTGGCTTGCCGCGGCCCCTTCGTGCAGGGTGACACCACCGGCCAGCGTATGGACGGTGAAGTCGGGCAGGACTGCGCCCACCGGCGGTACCGGCTCGCCCGGATCGAGGTTGGCCTTGTCGTCGCCGTTGTGACGCAGGCGGTACTCGGCCCACCAGCGGCGGTCGCTGGGTTGGTAGCGGGAGAAGAAGTTGAGCTTCTCGCCGAAGGTGTCGCCGGTCGGCGGGTTGGTGCTGTCGACCCGCTCGCCATCGAGGTAGGTGAAGTTACCGCCGACGGTCCAGTCGTCACCGACGCGATAGCGCACTAGCAACTCGAGACCTTCGTAACGCAAGCGATCGATGTTGCGCTGCTGGACGACGAAGTCAACGCCACTGGCGTCGATCACGTCCTGGGTCGCTTGCGGGAGCTGAGCGATCTCGTCCGGGCCGAGGAAGTACTGGATGATGCCGTCGTCGATGTCGTTTCTGAAGTAGTTGACCTCGAAAAGCGCTTGCTTGCGGCGGTACTTGAGCCCGACGTCCACGGTCTCACTGTTCTCGGACACGAGGTCCGGGTTCAGAATCTGGAAGCCGGCACCTTCGGGAGTGAGACCGTTGAACAGACGCTCGATGATGTTGGGGGCGCGGAAAGCCGTGCCAAAAGAGGCTGTCAGGTGGACGTTATCGGTGGCGCGGTACAGCACGCTGGCTGAACCCACCGTCGCGCTATCGTCGAAATCGAGGCCGGTGATGTCCCAGTCGGGTGTCGTGTTGGCCTTGGTGGAGACCTTCTGATTGCGCGCCCCGAGAGCGAGTTTCCAACGCTCACCGATCGCGAAGTCTCCCTGCACAAAGGCACCGATGCTCGAGTTGGTGGCGTTAGGTGCATTGGCCACCGTGTCTTCGCTGACGAACTCGAGGAAGAACGGCGGGAAGGGACCGAAGTTGAGCTGCGTCGTGGTGACCGAGGCGTCGGTGTTGAACGAGTCGTCCTCGTAGGCGTCGAAGCCATAGGTGATGAGGTGCTGGTCGCCGATTCCCTTCACCGCTTCGAGCCTTACGCCGGTGGACTCGATGTCGGTGAAATTCTGCGTGTCGGCCAACACGAACGAGTTGGGCGCGCCGGGGAAGAGTGGTCCGATGTTGATGTCGATGTCGTTGACCAACTGGCGCTCGTTATTCTGGTAGTAGACCTTGGCCTCGAGAGTGTCGAGCATCGAAGCTTCGAAGCCACTGCCCGTGTAGATGGCAGTCAGACGGTCGAAGTCCTGGAAGGGGTACATGATGCGGATGCGGAAGTCGTCTGCACCTCCCAAGAGCTCTGGCTCGACGAAGCCGAAACCGGCGTCGGTTGCGCGATAGCGGTTCAGGCGCAAGCGCAGGTTCTGGCTGTCGGTCAGCGCCACGGCCAGGGTTCCCCACAGCGTCGTGTCATCGACGCCGGAATCGACCACAGATGCCGTGCTGTCGAGTTGAATGTCGCCAAAGGTCCCGCTGGGCGCGGAGTAGTCATCGAACGAGCGCCGGCTGAAGCCGATTCTGTAGGCCGTCTTGGCGCTGCTGGCCCCGACGTTGCCACCGGCCTGCCAACTGCTGGCTGCGCTGTCGGTCCGGAGCGAGACTGCGCCCTTGACGTCCTCGCCCATGATTGGGTTGAGGGTGATCAGGTTGAGCACGCCGCCGATGGCATCACTGCCGTAGAGCACCGACGAGGGGCCACGAACGACCTCCATGGTGGCCACGGAGTCGATATCGACCAGGCCTGGAACCTCTCCAAAGTCGGTCTGACGGCGCGGGTTGTTCATTCGCAGGCCGTCTTCCAGAAAGAGCACGCGCAGGCCGCGCTGGCCGCGAATAATCGGTCGTGACTGGTTGGGGCCGATGCCATCGACATCGACGCCCGGTTCGGAGCGCAGCATGTCGGCTGCGTTCTGGGGCGCTGCGATCTCTATCTGTTCGGCCGAGATGATGTTGACCGGGTTGGCGATCTCGAACGTGTCGACTTCGTAGCCGGTTGCCGTCACGGTTGTGGCGGCGAAGAAGGACTCGGCCGGCTCTTCGACCGACTCGGTGGGAGGCGTGGACTCGGCTTCGGTTTCCTGTGCCAAGGCCGCGCCGGCGAAGAGCACCGATGCGCTGAGCAGCAGCGCCAGAGTTGAAGTGGAAGGTTTCATTTGGATAGCTCCTACGAGCGAGTTCATCGCTGTTCCTCTCGACAGGCTCGAGCCTGCCCATGGGTTGATGTGCGCGGTGCGCGCCAAGGGGCGCGGCGCTGCGTTCAGAGGGCTCCCGTCAGTAGCGAACGGCGAGACCCTTCATCGGGGGAGGCTCAGCGCGGCGGTGCGCGGGAGCCGGCGGCCCCACCGTGGCCGGGAGGCGCTACCAATCTCGATCCGGAAGCGGTGCGGCGGGTCGCCAACTTGCCAGGCGGGACGAACCGACGGCCGAGCAAGCCGGCCGTGAACGCGAGCGCTAGAACGGAGATTGGTAGAGCCAAGAGCGACGTCGGGGTCGCCAGCATGGGGGTGGCGGACATGCCGGTCAGCGCGTGCAGCAAGGCGACCAGAATCCACAACACGGCCGCCTCGCGACCGCGAAACAGACTGCCGGTGCGCCGGCGAACCAGCACCAAGCCAACGAGCAAGAGACCCGAAGCCAACCACTGAGCGGCAACGCCCAGGTCGCCCAACGAGCCATCAGCCCAACGCTGCCAGAGCAGTTGGCCATGGAAAACGGCTAGCCCGGCGCCCAACAGGCGCAGGCAGATCCGCAACAGCGTCTGTAGCCGCTTTCCGCTCATCTCGACACCGATAGTAGCCCTCGAGGAGCAACAACATCCACACCCTTACGGGTGGCGCCTTGCACCAACACTAAAGCGGGGCTGTCTCGAGCGCTCGATCGGTCGCTCACACGACGTCGAGCGGCTACCGAATCAAGGAACCGTGGCGCTCCAGGCCGAGGTGTCGCCGCTCTCGAAACCGTCGCTGAAGATCTCTCCAAAGACGGTGACGAAGGCCGACAGCGGCCCGATCTCGCGTTCCAACGTGTCGCTGCCGCCGTAGGCGATACCGGCGGCGGCGAGCATCTCTTCTTCAGTCAGGAGTTGGATTGCGGCGCCGTAACCCAGGTTGAGGGCTGTCGAGATCGCGGCACCAGCCACTGCCTGGATAATCGTGTGGGGATGAAAGAAGTCGTGCACGAAGGCCTTCGTCGGGTCGTTGCCGCCGGGAAAGTCGGCGGCAGTCAAGTCGATGGCGACGTTGCCCACGAGGAGCGTGCTGCGCGGGGCGAGGTTGGTGCCGAAGATAGCCCGCCCCAGAGCGTATTGATCGAGCAGCACGAGACCGCGCGACTGGGCGAGATCGCGCACGGCATCGCGCCACTGACCGAGCGCAATCGACACCGCTTCGCGTGAAGCGGCGTTGGGGTAGAGAAGTTGCAACAGAGGCGTGGGCGAGGGGTCGAGCACACTGAGTAGGGCAACGCTGGTGCCGGTGGGCGTGATTGTGTCGACGATGGAGCCCAGGAGGTCCGTGCGACCGACAATCCAGGCGTCGATCTGAGCCTGGTCCCAGACACCGTCGTAGATCGGGTCGTAGGCCTGGTCGATGAAGTCGTTGATCCCGACGTTGACGACGACATGCGACACATCGCGGTTCGTCGCGCCGTCGGCTACACCAAGGTGCTGGCCCGCGGCCAGGGCGTCGTCGATCGTGGCGCCGGAGCGCGCCCAGTTGTCCTCGTAGCCGGCGCGTCGTGGTTCGCCCCAGGTGCCGCCGGGTTGGCCGGCCTCGTCGGCGGTGGGTCCGAAGGTCAGGCCGTTCTCTTCGACCAGGAGCTCCGCCCAGTTGCGCGCGTAGTCGTAGCTTGCCTCCGCGTACTCGTCGGTCAGGCTGTCACCGACCGCGCCGAGGCGATCGACCGGCTGCGCGGCCGCGAACGCAGCGCAGAAACTGAGGAGAGTCCAGCAGATCAGGCGCTGCATCGGCGAAACCCTAGCACGGCCTTCGTCGCTCGGGACTGCCGAGCTACAGTCTCTCGAGCTCGTCAACGATGTCTTTGACGACTGCGAAACCCCCGCGCCAGAAGTCCGGATCGGTCGGGTCGACGCCCGCCTCGGCCAGTACTTCGACCGGCGGTGCCGACCCTCCGGTAGCGAGCATCTTCAGGTACCCGGGCACGAAGGCCTCACCCTCCTGCTGATAGCGGCGATAGAGCGCCAGGACCAGTAGTTGGCCGAAGCTGTAGGCGTAGCAGTAGAAGGGCGTCTGGTAGATGTGCGGGATCGTCACCCACTCCTGGCGGAACTCGTCCGACAACTCGACCGCGTCGCCGAACTGTTCGCGCAGGGTGTCGAAGTAGAGTTCGTCGAGGGTGTCGACCGCCGCGCCTTCATTGATCGCTTGGTGGGCGGCGATCTCGAAGCGGGTGAAGTAGGCCTGCCGCATCACCGTGGCGTAGATATCGTCCATCTGGGCCGCGAGCAGTTCGCGCCGCACGATGGGGTCGTCGTTGTCCCTCAGCAATCGGTCGGTCAACAGCTGCTCGGCGAAGACCGAAGCGGTCTCGGCCAGCGGCAGGCAAGAGTGCTGAGTGAGCACCGAGTGATCCTCGGCCAGCAGGCTATGGACGGCGTGGCCGAGCTCGTGGGCCATCGTCGCGACATCGCGCACCTTGGCGGTGTAATTCAGTAGTACCCAGGGAGTCTGGCTCGGCAACACGGTCGAGCAGAAGGCTCCGCCCTTCTTGCCGACCCGGACCTCGGCGTCGACATGGTCGTCGGCGAATACCCGCTCGGCCAGGTCCGCAACCCCGGAGTCGAAGCCGGCGAAGGTCGAGAGCACCAGATCGACCGCCTCCTCGTAGGGTACCTGCTTGTCGCTCTCCGCCAGCGGCGCGTAGATGTCGTAGCGTCGCAGCCGCTCGACCCCGAGCCAGCCGGCCTTGAGCTTGAAGTAGCGCTGAAAGAGACCTGTATTCTCGCTCGTCACGGAGAGCAGGGCCTCGACCGCTGCGCCCGGAATGTCGTTGCCGGCGTTGCGTACCGCGATCGGCGCGCGGTGGCCCCGCAGTTCGACGTACTCACTGGTCCAGTCCCGCACTCGGTGCAGATAGACCTGGGCCAGGATGTTGGCGTCCCGGCCGAAGACCTTGTAGAGCGATTGGTAGGCGGCCGCCCGCAACTCGCCGTCGATCGAGTAGACGTGGCTCATCAACTCGGCGCGGGTGAGACTCTGAGTCTCGCCCTCGATCTCGAGATCGAACTGCAGCCGATTGGTCAGCATCGAGTACATCGTCACCAGGGCGCTGATCCCGTTGGCGTCTTTCAGGTTGATCAGCTGTTCGGAGCCCTCGTCCAGGGCGAAGGGCTTCAGTCGCCGCATGTCGAGCAGGAAGTGGCGTAGGTCGGGCTCCGCTCCGGCGGCGGGAAGCAAACGGTCGGCCTGGACGTCCGAGAGCTCTTTCCACCAGAGGTCGAAGAAGAGCAGCCGGTTCTGGAAACCGGTCAGCACATGCTCGAGGCGACTCTTGTAGGCCAGGGCCTCGGCGTTCTGAGTGTCCTCGGCGAACCACAGTGAGCCGTAGGCGCCGAGCACATAGAGCCGCTCGATCAGACCCTCGTAGTCGCGGACGATCTCGAGCAGCGTTGCCGGCTGCATGTCGATGGCGAGCTCCGGCCGCCGCGCTTCGAAGGCAACGACGGAAGCCTCCGCTTCGTCCAGCCGGGCCGCAAGGGTCGCTTCCGTGGCGTCGGGGAGCAGGTCGGTGAGGGACCAGGGCTTCTGTGGGTAGTCGTGGGTGGGTCGAGTGGTGGTCACGAGGCAGCCTCCGGCGGCGGATGATAGCGCGGGCGTCGGGAAAGCCGCAGCCTCAGGGCACGGTCGTCGACCAGGCCGAGGTGTCACCCGACTCGAAACCGTCGGAGAAGATCGGCGGCACGGTCGCGGGCATGGAGAACTCGGAGGTATTGCCGTCCGTGTCGGTGGCGGTACCGACGATCGATTGCACCCCCGGAGTGCCGGTGGCCAGCATGACTGTAGGGGAGCCCCCGTTGTAGGTGTCTTCACCGAGGAAGACCCGGCCCTCGCCGGCCTCGGCGGCGAAGAACTCCACCGTCAGGGGCGTCGTCGAGTCGACGCTGTAGGTAACGTCGAAGCTGGCCGGGCCGAGAGCGACCGAGGCGATGTCGGGGAAGTTCTGTAGCCCGTTGGCGCCGCTGTCGGCGTCGCCGGCATCGTTGGCGGTGGCGCCGTCGTCGCCGAGGTCGATGCCCAGGGCGCCGTTGGCGTAGATCGAGTTGCGCTGGATGGTGTTGCCCATCCCGGCATTGGTGAAGTCGCCGACGACCACGCCGGCGAAGGTGCTGAAGGCAACAACGTTGGCATCGCCTTCGGCCGGGCCGCCAATCAGCGTGCCGGGGTCGCCTTCCGAGTAGACGCCGGTCGCATTGCCGAGATCGACTGAGCCGGTCGGATCGGTCCCGATGAAGTTCCCTTGCACCTCGGTCCCGGCGATGAAGTCGCCGATGAAGACTCCTGCGCCGGAACTAGCGGCGATGACGTTGTCGAGGATCAGGTTGTTGGCTGGAAATCTGTCGTCGCCGAAGATGGACACGCCGCTAAAGCCGTTGCCGAGAGCGGTCAGGCCGTCCTTGGCGAGGCCGATGGAATTGCCTTGAACGGTGTTGTCGTCGGGCTCTCCTCCGGCCGGACAGGGAATATCGCCGTACATCTGCACTCCATCGATGTCATTGCCCGACAGCAGGTTGGCGTCGGCGGGAGATGGGCCTCCGATGAGATTGAAGTCGGCATCACACCCCAGAATGACAGCGTTGCGAGTGTTGGGGATCGCGCTGGTGCCGGTCTCGTCCGTGCCGATGAAGTTGCACTGGACGACGCTCAACTGAGTCTGAATCAGCGCCACGGCGTCCGAGAAGTTGCGGATGTTGAGACCCTTGATGATCGAGCCGTTGGAGTTGAGCTCGGGACGCAGCCCCGGTTGAGTGCCGTCGCCGTCGAGAACGATCTTGTAGGCCGGGCGGGCGACAATAGGGAGCAGGCAGACGTCTTCGTTGCCGGGCTGGGACGAGCCGTCGATCGTCGTTGGGCTCAAGATGTCGGGCATGACGCCGGTGATTTCGATAACGCAGATCCCCGCGCCATCGCAGCCCGGATCGCCACCGGGGATGGCGAAGGAGATCAGGTCCATCGCCGGTCCCGCGGTCGAGTTGGCCTCTTGAATCGCCGCACGCAGAGTGCAGTCGCCTGCGGCGGAGGCGCAGACGCCGTTGGTGACCTGATCGGGGTCATCGAGGGTCGAGTCGACGGTGAAGGTCGCGGCACCTAGCGACGCCGGCGCCAGGGTGCACGCGAGCAGGAGGGCGGCCAGTCGATCAGTAGCGGGCCTGAGAGCAGTCAGTGGCATCAGGCGATTATACGCAGCACCGCCTGGCTCGACCGCGGGCGAATGCGGCACCTCGATCGGCGGGATGCACAACGGGCGTGAGTCCACACGGCTCGGGTATTCAAAGGCGACAGTACGATCGAGGGTGGCTAGACTAGTTGCCAATGCAACCTCTCGACTGGTGGTTCGTGGCCGGCTACATGGTCTTCGCCGTGACTGTGGGGCTGGTGATGTCGCGCCGGGGCGGAGCCACTGTCGAGGAGTTCTTTCTCTCGGGCCGAAAGTTGCCGTGGTGGCTCGCCGGCACCTCGATCGTCGCGACGACGTTTGCCGCGGACACGCCGCTGGTGATCTCGGGCTGGGTGCGCGACTACGGGATCTGGAAGAACTGGCTCTGGTGGTGCTACGCGCTGACCGGCCTGCTGACCGGCTTCGTCTTCGCTCGTTGGTGGCGTCGTGGTGGGGTGATGACGAAGGCGGAGTTCGCTGAGTTGCGTTATGGGGACTCGGGAGCTCGGTGGCTCCGCGGCTTCCTTGGGGTACTCCACGCCGGCTTCGTCGATGTGATTGTCATGTGTTGGATACTGCTGGCCGCGACCAAGATCGTCGACGTGCTCTTCGGAGTCGACAAGACCGTGGCGCTGACCGTCGCGTGTGCCATCGCTCTCTCCTATTCGCTGCTCGCCGGCTTGTGGGGCGTGGTGGTGACCGATCTCGTCCAGTTCGTTGTTTCGATGGCGGGGTCGGTGATTCTCGCCGTTCTGGTCTGGCAGGCGGTTGGTGGCGCCGGTGCCGTTGCGGACGCTGTCGTCGCCGGCACGATCGCCGGCGAACGCCTGGCCTTCTTGCCTCCACCCGGTCCCGGAGGCCCGCTCACGGCGAGCTTCTGGACCACGCCGGTTGCCGCGCTGGCGGTCTATCTCGGGATCAGCTGGTTCGCGGTCGAGAGTGCGGATGGAGCGCCGCTCACCGTGCAGCGGGTCTCGGCTACACGGGACGAGCGGCAGGGCGTCCTGGCTGTGCTCTGGTTTGCCGTCGCGAACAACGCCATTCGACCGTGGCCGTGGATTCTGGTGGCCGTGGCCTCTCTGCTGGTCCTGCCGCCGCTCGAAGTGACGGCACCCGTGGCCGGCACTGTTCTCGATATGAGCGCAACGACGGTCGCCATCGAGAGGGTCGGCGGCGGAGAAGCAGGGGGAGAAATAGAGAGCGTGGGACTCCTGCCGGAGGGCTCGACGGCCGATTGGCGACCGCGACCGACGGTAGCGCCGGGTGACCAGGTGATTCCGGGTCAGGTGCTCGCCCGCACGGATTCGGAACGCGCCTACCTGGTAATGCTCAAGCGCTACTTGCCGGTTGGGCTCCTCGGCCTGGTCGCGGCGAGCCTGATCGCCGCCTTCATGTCCACCATCGACACCCAGATCAATGTCGCGGCGTCTTTCTTCGTCAACGATATCTACCGCCGGTTCTTGCGGCCGGAGGCCAGCGACGGGCACTACGTGTCGGTGGCTCGATTAGCCAGCGTCGGTGTGCTCGCCACGGCGGCACTGGTGGCGAGCATGGCCACGTCGATCAGTTCTCTCTTCACGCTCTTCATCTCGTTTCTCGGCGGTGTCGGACCGGTGTACATCCTGCGGTGGTTCTGGTGGCGAGTGACCGCCTGGGCGGAGATCGCGGCGATGTTGGCCTCGGCGACGACGACTTTGCTGGTGACCTGGCTACCGATCGATTGGCCACCTGGTCCATTTGTCGCCGACGGTCGGTTACTGCACGAGGGGCGCTTGCTGCTCGTCGTGCTGATGTCACTCGGCGCCGCGCTGGTGACGCTTGTCGCCACCCGCGCTCCCGACCCGAGAACCCTGGTCGGCTTCTACCAACGTCTACGGCCGGCCGGTGCCTGGGGACCCGTGCGCGCTCTCGTCGAGGGACCGGCGGTGCCGACGGGCATGGGCCCCGCACTCTTCGGCGTGGTGGCAGGGCTGGCTTTGATCCACGGCCTGCTCTTCGGCCTCGGCCATCTGTTTCTCGGCCGGCCAACCTCGGCGGCGCTCCTGGGACTCGTCGCCATCGCCGGTGGGGCCGGAGTACGTTGGAGCCTGCGCCGCCTGTCCTAGGCAAAAGAGCGACAGGTGAGTGCGGCCGGGTCTGGCCGCCCGCGGTGGATATCCCCGGCGCCTGTTCTAGATGCGCTGCTGGCCGTGACGGTCGACTTCGGCGCCACACTGCGGGCAGGTCCAGCCGCCGAGGAAGAGCTGGCGGAGGTTGCGCGGTCGGCGGACGTTCGGCAGTCGGAAACTGCAGTTGGAGCAGTGAAACTCCAGCGCCTTGAAGCGCTGGATGGAGCTCGCCACTTGCGCTCCGGCCTGACGCGTGCGGCGCAGCTGACGCCGAATCAGCAGAAAGGCCAGGAAGGCGAGGCCGGCCAGCAGCACCAGCGGCAGCAGCAGGCCGGCCAGAACGATGAGGGCATCAACCAGCGAGGCCAACCCCGATCTAACCGGTCGGGCCGGCGCCGGCGATCGCGTCCGGGACGCCGTCGCGGTATTGCTCGAAGTTGCGGCGGAACATCTCAGCCAGCTTCGCGGCCAGTTCGTCGTAGGCGTCAGGGTCTGCCCAGGTAGTCCGGGGCGTCAGGATCTCGCCCGGTACACCTTCGAGTGCGATCGGTACGGCGAGTCCGAAAACCGGATCGCGCCGGGTCTCGACGTTGTCGAGTTCACCGGACAACGCGGCAGTCACCATGCGCCGGGTATGGGAGAGCCGAATGCGTTTGCCGGTGCCGTGCGGACCGCCGGTCCAACCGGTATTGATGAGCCATGCCTTGGCATCGTGCTGACTCATCTTGGATCCCAGTAACTTGGCGTAGCGGCCCGGATGGAGGGGCATGAACGGGGCACCGAAACAGGCGGAGAACGTCGCCTTGGGTTCGGTGACGCCCTGCTCGGTACCCGCCACCTTGGCCGTGTAGCCGGACAGGAAGTGATACAGCGCCTGCTCCTCGGTCAATCGGCTGATTGGCGGCAGCACGCCGAACGCGTCAGCGGTCAGGAAGATAATGTGGCGCGGGTGGCCGCAGCAGCCGTCGTAGTCAGCGGTCGGCAGCTGGGTGATCGGGTAGCTCGAACGGGTGTTCTCGGTGTAGCGATCGTCATCGAGGTCGAGCGCCCGAGTGGCGGGATCGACGACAACGTTCTCGAGCACCGTGCCGAAGCGCCGGGTCGTGGCGTAGATGTCGGGTTCGCCCTCGGGCGACAGGCGGATCACCTTGGCGTAGCAGCCACCCTCGAGGTTGAAGATGCCGCGATCGCTCCAGCCGTGCTCGTCGTCACCGATCAGTGTGCGCCCGGGATCGGCCGAGAGCGTCGTCTTGCCGGTGCCCGAGAGGCCGAAGAAGAGGGCGGCGTCGTCCTGGTCGGCACCGTAGTTGGCCGAGCAGTGCATCGACAAGACCCCCTGGAGTGGGAGGTAGTAGTTCATCACGGAGAAAATGCTCTTTTTGATCTCGCCGGCGTAGTGAGTGCCGCCGATCAGAGCCTGCTTCTGCCCCATGTCCACCACAATGAAGGTGCCGGAGTCAGTGCCGTGTTCGGCGGGGTCGGCCTCGAGCGTCGGGGCAGCGAGCACGGTGAACTCGGGCTGGAAGTCCTCGAGTTTGGAGCCGTCTGTCTCGCGCACGAACATGTTGCTCGCAAAGAGGCTGTGCCAGGCGAACTCCGCGATGATGCGCACCTTGATTCTGAAACTCGGATCGGCGCCGGAGTAGCCGTCGAAGACGTAGAGGTCGCGGTTGGCGAAATGCTCGCGCGCGCGAACACCCAAGGCGTCGAAGTGCGCCTGCTCGAAGGGTCGGTTGACCGCACCCCACCAGACGTTCTCGGCGCTGTCTCCGGACTTGACGATGAACTTGTCGTTGGGGGACCGGCCGGTGTGGTCGCCGGTCAGAGCAACGAGCGCACCGTCGGCCGAAATCTGAGCCTCGTCGTTAGCCAGAGCGTGTTCGTAGAGCTCCGCTGGAGGCAGGTTCCAATAGACGGTACGCGTGGTGGCGACAGCTTGGTCTTCGAGACCATGACGACTTATGAACGGACCTTGATTGGGCATGATGGAAGACGAACTCCAGGAGGTTCTGGGAAGGAAACGCGGCTCGGATCGTCGGCTCGGGAAAGGGGTCAACAAGCCACCGTAGGGTTGCTCGTGGGAACTGACAACCCGCCTGCCGAGACTACCAACCTTGGCGGTCGCGAAGCGAGCGCACGTGGGCCACGTGATGCCGGGAATGCCAGTCGTAGAGGGCCAGGAGTTGATCGAGTCTCAGGCGGCCCCACTCGGGGTGATGGATAAAGCGACCCCAGGTCTCATCGTCGATGGTCTCGAGCAGGCTCACCCAGCGTTCATGCAGTGCGGTGAGAAGTCGCAAAGAGGCCTCGATCGGGTCTTTGGCGTCGGGTAGCTCAGACCACAGCTTCTCGTTGTAGACGCCGATCGTCGGTTCGTTTTCGGTGAGGCCCAATTTGAAGCGGATGTAGCTATTCATGTGACTGTCGGGCAGGTGATGCACAACCTGCCTGATGGTCCAGCCTTCGGGGCGGTAGGGCGAGTCGAGCTGCGCCTCGCTCAGGCCGGTCAGCGCGGCGCGCAACTCGGCCGGAGCGGCGGCGATTGCGGCCAGGGCGCTCACGCGCTGTTTGGGAGTCAGCGAAGGGGGCATCTCGAACTCACCAATGGGGTAGCGCAGGTCGTCCATGAGGCGGTCCTTTCGGAGGGAGGCGAGGGAAGCAACAGAGGAGCACGTGGCACACCGGCTCGTGCGGGCCTCTGGTAGAGTCTGCCACAGCACCCGTCGCTTGTGCCGGGTGCTCTTTTTTGACTAGAACGCGGGGCGACTTCAAGGCGGAAACGCGCTTGAGCGACGGCTCATGAGAATCGACGGACGCAAGGTGTTGGTACTTGGCGGCTACGGCCTGGTGGGCACCGCTGTGTGCCGCGAGCTCATCGCCCAACACGTTGGTGAGATTCAGATCCACTCGTTGCGTGCCGAGGAGTCGGAGGCAGCGAGCGTCGAACTGGCACCTGAGGCCGGCGACACGAAGCTCTCGACGTCCTCGGGCGACATCTTCGGCCTCGAGACCGAGACCGACCGCCTGGGCCGGATCGGCGCGCAATTGAAGCAGCTCGCGGATGACGATCTAGAACATTTCCGTCTCTACCGCCTGTTGGTAGACAGCAACGCCGACATCGTCATCGATTGCGTCAACACTGCGACGGCGATCGCCTACAGCGACGTCTACCGCATGGCCGAGCGAGTTTGGGAGCAAGTCGCGGCGAAGGAGTTCGATGGCGGGGCGGCGGCGGAGGACCTGCTCGAGGCGCTCTACATCCCGCGGTTGATTCGTCACATCCAGGTGCTCTACCGCGGCCTGATCGAGAGCGATGTCAGCGTCTACTTGAAGGTGGGCACGAGTGGTACCGGCGGCATGGGACTCAACGTCCCGTACACCCACTCGGAGGAGAAGCCGAGCCGCGTGTTGCTGTCAAAAAGCGCCATGGCCGGAGCGCACTCGATGCTGCTCTTCCTGATGGCGCGGACCCCGGACGCGCCGATCATCAAGGAGATCAAGCCGGCGGCGGCGATCGCCTGGAAGCGCATCGAGCGTGGCCCGATCGTGCGCAAAGGTAAGACCATCCGTCGGGTCGAGGCCGAGCCGAAGCCGCTGGGGGAAACCTTTTCGACGGTAGATCCGACGGCCGGCCGGGAGACCGAGCAACCGCTCGAGACCGTGTTTATCGACACCGGCGAGAACGGCCTTTTCAGTCTCGAGGAATTCGCGCTCTTGACCACTGCCCAGCAGATGGAGTTCGTGACGCCCGAGGAGATCGCCCGTTACCTGGTCTTCGAGATCGTCGGGGGCAATACCGGCCACGACATCGTCAACGCTCTCGACAACGCGGTTCTGGGCCCGACCTACCGCGCCGGTTTGATGCGTTATGCGGCGCTCGAACGCATGACCGAGTTGGAAGAGAAGGGCGACACCAAGAGCGTTGCCTTCGAGATGCTGGGCCCGCCGCGCAACACTAAGCTCCTGTTCGAGGCCCACTTGCTGCGTGAAGCGTTCGGCAGCATGACCGAGGTGCGGCAGTCAACGGCCGAGGAGATAGCCGACCGCCTCGACCGGTTGGTGCGCGAGCGCCCGCGAGTGGCTAACGAAGTGGCGGCCGTGGGCGTTCCAATTCTTCTTGCAACGAAGGAGATGATCCGCGGTCCGGAGGTGATCGTGCCGAGCAACACCGAGAAAGTCGAGCTCACCCCCGAGAAGCTCGAACTCTGGTGCGAGGCCGGGTGGGTCGACCTGCGGCTCGACAATTGCCGGCGCTGGCTCACGCGGTTCGAGAGAATCCACGAAGAGCTCACACAGATACCGCCCAACGACACTTCGAGCCGCCATCTGCGCGACTCTCGATTCTGGGATGAGGGGCACTCGATCCAACCCGGTAAGATCGTGGGCTGGATCTTGTCAGTCGAAGAACGAGGGGACCGGTTCAAACGCTAGCTGGCGAAGGCGGAGCCCCTCTGGAAGGAGCAGGACGACCGTGGCGAGCAGATACAGTTTCTTCGAGCAGGTCAACCGAGGGTTCGACAGAGCGGTGGCGATGACCGACCACGACCCGCGCCTGCTTACTCAAGTCCGGGAATGCAATAGCGTTTACCACGTCACCTTCCCGTTGAAGCGGGACGACGGCTCGATCGAGCCGATTCACGCTTGGCGAGCCGAGCACAGTCACCACAAGCTGCCGACCAAGGGCGGCATCCGCTACAGCGAGCACGTCAACGAAGACGAAGTCAAAGCGTTGGCTGCGCTCATGACCTACAAGTGCGCCATTGTCGACGTGCCATTCGGTGGTGCCAAAGGCGGTATCAGGATCAACCCGCGGGAGTACTCGGTAGGTGAGCTGGAGCGCATTACCCGGCGGTTCACTTTCGAGCTCAAGAACAAGCACTTCATCGGGCCGGGCGTTGACGTGCCGGCCCCAGATCTGGGCACCGGTCCGCGCGAAATGGCCTGGATCGTCGATACCTACAACTCGCTGACGAGCGGCGAGCTCAACTCGGTGGCCTGCGTCACCGGCAAGCCGCTCGCCTTGGGCGGTATCCGCGGGCGTACCGAGGCCACCGGGCGCGGCGTCTTCTTCGGTATTCGCGAGGCCTGCGCCATCGAGGAGGACATGAGCCGGCTCGGGCTGTCGGTCGGCGTCGAAGGCAAGCGTGTCGTCGTCCAAGGCCTCGGCAACGTCGGCTACTTCACGGCCAAGTTCCTCGAAGAGGCCGGGGCTGTCCTCGTTGGCATCCTCGAATACGAGGGCGGCATCGGTAACCCCAAAGGTCTCTTGCTCGAAGAAGTCGTCGCCCACCGCAAGGACACGGGATCGATTCTCGGCTTCCCCGGAGCTACTGACATCGCGAACTCGCCGGATGGGCTGGAGCTCGACTGCGACATCCTCGTGCCGGCGGCGATCGAGAGACAGATCCGTTCCGGCAACGCACCAAACATCAAGGCGAAGGTGATCGCCGAAGCGGCCAACGGACCGACGACTTTCAATGCCGACGAGATCCTGCGCGAGCGCGGCGTTCTCGTACTGCCGGATGCCTTCCTCAACGCAGGCGGAGTCACCGTCTCCTATTTCGAGTGGGTCAAGAATCTCTCCCACCTACGCTTCGGTCGTTTGGAGAAGCGGTTCCAAGAGGCGACGAATCTCCGTGTGCTGAGCGCCATCGAGAACCAGACCGCCAAGAAGTTCACCGACGACGAGGTCAACGCCTTCGTGCGTGGCGCTCGAGAAGAGGACCTGGTCAACTCCGGCCTCGAGGAGACGATGTCGTTGGCCTATCTTCACACCCGTGAGGTCAAGGCGAAGTACGGAGCGAAGGCCGACCTGAGGACGGCGTGTTACATCAACGCCGTGGACAAGATCACTTCCTGTTACGAAGGCCTCGGGATCTTCCCTTGATTCTCGGCGTCATCGTCCGCAGGGTCCGAATCTCAGTAGCGTCGGCGTAGTCTCAGCGCCTTGGCTTCGCGCGTCGAGCTGAAGATCTCGCGCAGCGTTGCTGTGTAAGGGCTCTCGGTCGCAGGCCGGCCGTTGATCGTCTCGACGTCAACTGCCTTGCGCGGCGCAAACTCCCGAGTGAGGATCACCTTGATGAACTCGAAGTAACGTTCGAGATGCGGATGCTCCGGATCGACTTCGATCGTCAACTCGGCAGCATGGCGCTGCGAGGCGATGACCGGTCGTGCGCCATCGAAAACCAGGTGGTTCGAGGCTCGCCTTGCAGGCCACAGCCCGCGCCAGTCGTCGAGCGCGAGACCGCTCGGCGCCGCAGGATCGATCGCCGAGAGCCAATAGATGGAGTCCTGCGGAAGTCCGTCCGAGAGGCGTCGCCAGGCGTCGCGCGAGACGAACTGAGGTCCATCGAGGCCGGTGAAGAAATGCCCTGCCAGGACTTCGCCGGAAAGCTCCATCAGGCGCAGCGATCGGAAGATCCGCGACCACTGAAATGCCGGCGTCTCGCGCTCGAGCAGCTGGCGAAAGACGATCCCGTAGCGGGCCAGCAGCAAGCGCGCCCGCTCCTTGCCCAACTCCTCGACCTCGAGGGCGTCCTCTGAGGGCTCGGCGCGCGGCAGCTCGAACCAGTCGCCACCGAAGGGGCGGGTCGAGCGCCAGCGATCGAAGCTGCGGGCTCGGCCCCCGGTCCGAGGACGGGCCGGGGTTGGATCGACGGGTTGGCTCTTGAAGCCGGTCAGGATCGCTCGGCGTACAACGCCGAAGTGTGAGTTGCTCAGCTGTCCATCCCACACGGCTTGCCAGAGCGCTGAGGTCAGCTCCTCGCTCGAAGTTGCAGTGCTGCGCAACAGCTCCTCGAATGACCGCAACTGGCCGCCGGCCATGGCCTCTGTGAACGCTGGGGCCAGTTCAGCGGCAGCGTCGGTGGAAAGTAAGTCGCGCTCTTCGGCGAATGCGAAGGTCAGTCGTTCGCGACCGACGCCAAGCCATTCGAGCGGGCTGTCCTGAACCACGGCGTCGAGCCAGGCCGGGTAGTAGGGCTCGAGACGGGCAGGCAGCAGGTCCGATTCCCAGCTGGCGGCCGGTGCCGGGTAGAGCAGCAGGCGCTCGAGGGTGCTCTGCAGGCCTTCCATGCCGTCGCCGCGCTCGACCAGTCCTTGATGTGTTGCGAGGAAGAGCGGCAACTGCTTGAGTGGTAGCGCTTCGAAAGCAGGGCGGGAGGCAGCCCGCAACTGGCGCAGCAGGCGCTCCAGGTTGTCGACATCGCACAGTTCGTCGATCGTCGCGTCGCGGCGAAACTGATCGACCACCAGCCGCTCGTCCTCGACCAGAGTGGCCACCGCTATTTCCAGTGCGCCCTCGTCGACGCCGAGAGCGGCAGCCACACGAGACGGCGTCAGCGGCCCGTAGAACCGCAGCCACTCGCCGAGCAAGCCGGCGAGCCGCTCGCTTGGAGTCCACGCTTCCTCTTCCGGGCTCGAGGCCCCGGTGAGCTCACCCAGCGCAGTGTCGAAAGTCGGATCGACCCGTTCGATCGGTGCGCTCAAGCGCCGCAGCTCGACTTGATCGCGCTCGAGACCGAGGCCACGCAGAACCCGCGGCAAGCGCTCGAGCGACGAGATCCACCGCACGCCGGGCGAGCGCTCGACGACGCAGGCCCGGGGATCGAGCGCGTTCAGCAGTTCGGCGGTGTCGTCCGGCGACTGCTGCCGTTGGCGGGTGGCAAGGAGGGCCTCCCACTCGGGCCAGGGCAGGGCCAGGCGCTCGTCGAGCCAGCCCAGAACGTCCTCGGGCTCGTTCGGCGCGTAGCCCGGAAACGTGCGCTGCAATTTGCGCTCGAAGGTCTCGATCAGGCCGGCCGGCAGGTTCGGTCGCAACTGCGACGAGAAGACCAGCTCCTGCAACAGGGTGCGACTCAGGCCGCCACCCGGGCTGTCGGGAATGTCATCCTCGTACATCAGCCGATTGGTCTCTTGCCAGATGAGACCGGCGGCAAAGGGCGAGGCGCTCGAGGTCTGGGCTTCGGAGATAACGATCGAGCCCGCGGCAAGCTCGTCGAGCACGCTTTTGGTGGAGAGCAGGTCGAAGGTCTCTTGCAAGCAGGAACGCCAGGTCTCGACGACGATGGGGAAGTCCTCGTGGTCAGAAACGGATTCGAGCAGCTTCTTGGCTCGTTCGCGCGTCAGCCACAAAGGCACCCTGCGCTTGGCGTCTGAGCGCGGCAGCAGAAGCGCCCGCCCGGCGTTCTCGCGAAACCGTCCGCCAAAGAGTCCAGTGTGCTGGAGACGGCGGCGCAACAGAGCCTCGAGGTTGTCGGGCCGCACCCATTCGAGCAGTTCGGGCACCTTGGTCGGCGATTGCAGGGCGATCATGATGCAATCGTTCTCGGCTTCGATCGCCAGTGGCAGATCGCTGTGCTCGGCCCAAGCCGCGGCGATGGCGATCGCCAGTGGCCGGTTGACCCGCCCCCCCCAGCCGGTGTGCAGGATCGCCTGCCGCCCGCCGCTGCGATCCGCCGGATCGGCCGAGTACTCGATCAGCAGATGGTGGCGATGCGGTAGCGCCCCGCCGGTGGTTTCACGCTGGCGTTCCAGCAGGTCCACCAACCGTGCAGCAGCCTCGGAGCTCATCGCCGACTGCTCCCGGAGCAAACGGATCAGGCGGTCGCGGCCTTCGTCGCTGGCCAGCAATGCCTCGGCGGTCTCGAGGAACTCGCCGATGCGCTCGGAGAGAAAGAAGCTGCGATTGCGCGAATCCGCCCGCCAGAACGGAGTCATGGCCGCCGAACGATGGGCCGGCGAGACCAGCACGTCGCTGTGGGTGATCTGTCGCACGCGCCAGTTCTGCGCTCCAAGATTGAACGTGTCGCCGACCCGCCGCTCCCAGACGAATTCTTCGTCCAGCTCGCCGATTCGGGCCATCGAGTCGGCCAAACGAAGCTGGAAATAGCCCCGGTCGGGAATCGTCCCGCCGCCGGTGTAGACCGCCCAGGCAGCGCCCCGGCGCCCCTGCACGACATTCGCCACCCGGTCGATCGCCAGCCGCGGCGAGAGTTCCCGGATCCGGCTGTCGGCGTAACGCCCGGCGAGCATCTCGAGCACCAGGTCGAACTGTCGGCGGCTCAGGCGATGGTAGGGCTGGCTCGTGCGCAAGAAGGAATAGAGAGCGTCGATATCCCAGGCTTCAGCGGCGGTCATCGACAAGATGATCTGGGCCAGCACGTCGAGAGCGCCCTCGATCGGGGTGAGCTCCTCGATCTCTCCTTCGAGGACGCAGCGCCCAACCACGGCGGCGCTTACCAGGTCGCGTTCGAAGAGCGGGTACAGCCGGCCGCGACTCACCTCGCCAACCCCGTGACCGGCGCGGCCAAGGCGTTGGATTGCCGAAGCGATAGTTGGCGGCGTCTGGACCAGGGCAACTTCGTCGAGCGTCCCGATATCGATCCCCAACTCCAACGAATTGGTCGCCACGATGGCCTTGAGTTCGCCGGCCTTGAGCCTCTTCTCGACCACGCTGCGCAGTTCGCGAGCGAGCGAGCCATGATGCGAGTAGACGAGGTTCTGCTCTGCGGCGTCGTTGATCAGTCGGGTCAGCCGCTCGGTCGAGCGCCGGCTGTTGGCGAAGATCAGCGTCGATTGGTTGCGCCCGATGTGACCCAGGAGGTCGCGCGCCAGGCCCTCCCAGGCACTCTCACTGGGTGCCCGGCCGCCGGCTGCCGGGTCGGCGGTGCCGAGCGGTGACACGCCGGAGGCGTCCTCCAGCTCGGGGCCGGCGACATCGACCGTCAGGTCGTAACGCTTGCTCGTGCGCGAAGTCACGATGGTGACAGGCCGCGGCCGGTATTCGACTTCGGCCGCACGCTCGTCGAAGGGCTGCATCTCGTAGCCACCGATGAAACGCGCGATGGTGTCGAGCGGTCGAGCGGTGGCCGAGAGCGCGATGCGTTGGAATTCACCCGCCAGCGGTACCAGCCGATCGACGGCGGTCACCCAGTGGGTGCCGCGTTTGGAGCCGGCGGCGGCGTGAATCTCGTCGAAGATCACCGACTGAATCCCGGTCAACATCGAGCGTCCGCCCTGCGAGGTGAGCAGGATGTTGAGGCTCTCCGGTGTTGTGATCAGGATCTCGGGCGGCCGCCGGACCATGCGCTGGCGCTCGGCACTCGGCGTGTCGCCGCTGCGAGTCATCACCCGTACTGGGTTGTGCGCCACACTTTCCCGGTCGAACGAGCTCTCGAGGGCAGCCAGCGGGCTCAGGAGGTTGCGCTGAATATCGTTGTTGAGCGCCTTGAGCGGCGAGACGTAGAGTACTCGCACCGTGCCGCTGGGCCACTCTCCGGTCAGTAGTTGGTGCAGGGCCCAGAGGAACGCGGTGAGGGTCTTGCCGGTGCCGGTTGGGGCGCTGATCAGTAGGTGCTCGCCGGCCGCGATCTTGGGCCAGGCCTCGGCCTGGACCTCGGTGGGCTCGCCCAGCGATTCCTCGAACCATCTTCGGATCAGGGGGTGGAAGACGTCTAGGGCGTGATGCAGCGTTGGCATTGGGGTCTTGGAATCTATCGCAGGAGGGGAGGGGGGATTGGGAGGCGGTTGAGGGGCGCGCGTCTGATGGATTCAGGGGCAAGAAGCCTTTTCTCCTGGTTGGCCAGGCCCGACCTAACCCCAACCAGGAGAAAACCCTTCTTGCCCCTTGATAGTTGAACGGCTATAGCTTCTCCTACGACCCATTTCCGACCTTTGAGGTTTGCGCCGCCGGCTTGCGAGGTTAGGAAAAGCTGCAACCCTCCGAACCCTCAAGGCGAGAAAGGGTTTTTCCCGAAATGGGGTTGGGACGGGCTGGCCATTTCGGGAAAAAGGCTTTCTCGCCTGAATCCACCCGGACGCGCGCAGTTCCCCAGCAACGAGCCGCCCCCACACGAGACCCGAGAGTTAGAGTGACACCGTGCCCGAGCTGCCGGACATCGAGCTCTACCTTCATGCCCTTCGCACCCATGTGGTCGGCGAGACCCTGGAACGTGTGCGCCTCGCCAGTCCCTTTCTGTTGCGCTCGGTCGCGCCGCCGTTGTCGACCGCGGAAGGCCGCCAGGTGCGGGATGTCCGACGCCTCGGAAAACGCATCGTGTTCGAGTTGGATGGCGATCTCTTTCTGGTGCTCCACCTGATGATCGCCGGCCGTCTGCGCTGGAAATCGCTAGGAGTCAAGATCCCGCGCCGTCTGGGCCTGGCAGCCTTCGATTTCGCCGCCGGTTCGATCGTGCTGACCGAGGCGGGCAGCAAGAAGCGAGCCTCGCTCTTCGTGGTCGCTGGCGAAGAGGAGCTGGCGACGCACGATCCCGGCGGGCTCGAAGTGCTCGCTGCCGACCTGGAGAGCTTTGCCACGGCGCTGCGAGCGCACAGTCACACACTCAAACGGTCGCTCACCGATCCACGAATCTTCTCCGGTATCGGCAACGCCTACTCGGACGAGATCCTGCACCGGGCGAAGCTGTCGCCGTTCAAGCGCTCGACCCAGGTCAGCGACGAGGAGATCGGGCGGCTCTTCGCGGCGACCCAGGCCACGCTGATCGAGTGGCGAGACGCGTTGATCGACGAACTCGGCGCGGGCTTTCCCGACAAAGTCACCGCGTTCCGCCCCGAGATGGCGGTGCACGGAAAGTTCAACCAACCATGTCCGGTCTGCGGCACGCCGGTGCAGCGCATCCTCTACGCCGCGAACGAAGCCAACTACTGCGTCGAATGCCAAACCGGCGGCAAGCTGTTGGCAGACCGGGTGCTGTCACGGCTGCTCAAGGACGATTGGCCGAAGACTCTGGAAGAGCTCGAAGAGCGTCGGCGGTCGACCTGAGGGCTGGCTTTACGCGGGCTGGCCGAGGCGGCGGATCTTGACTCCGAGGGCGACGAGCAGCACGATGATGATTACCAGCACGACCACCAGGCCCCTGCGCCGGAAGGCCAGCTCGTCGACAGCTTGACGACCGGCTTCGAGGGCGGCTCGGGCGTGCTCCATTCCCTCGTTGTGGGCTTCGATGAAGGGGCTGTCTTCGGCGACGGAGAAGCCATGAACGAGTGCCTCGAGACGGATCTGGGTGTTGACCGCCAGGTCGATCTGTTCGAGACCCTCGCGAACCTCGACGCCGCCGCGGCGCGCCGCGAGAATCACACGCTCGGCACTCGCCGTGAGGACTGTCAACTCGCGCATGCGATCGAGCATCTCCTGCGCGGTCTGAAGGCCGATCGGTTCGTCGGCCGCCAGCGGCTCGGCGGCATGGCAGTCGTCGCAGCGGATGTGGCGCACCGAAATGTCGTCGCCAGTGGCCGGGTCGACATTAGTCTCGAAAGTGCGGCCGATCCGGAACCGTTCGAACAGTCGCGCAAACTCCGGATGCTGAAAGGTATCTCGAGCGTCGTCGGCTGCGGGCAAGGTGTCGAAGAAACCCTCGGTGCGAGAGACAAGCCAGTTGAACCTCGCATCGCCTTCCAACCCCTGGCTGGCGGCATCGGCCAGCAATTCGTCGCGTACCTCCTCGTAGCGCGCCGTCGTCTTGTCGAGCTCGAGGGCGACTTCGGCCGAGGCTCCGAAGGGCTCGTGACAGAACGCGCAGGGGGTTTCGGGTAACGGTGAGAGCAACGCCATCGTGGGCCGCATCACTCCGTGGTTGCCGTGGCAAGTGGCGCACTCGAGAAAGTTGTACACCGTGCTGAGGCCCGCCTGGGGCTCTGGATCTTCGTGGCAGGCGGCGCAACTCTCCTCGCCGGCATCGACGACGTATTCGTTGTGCTCCTCGAATCCGGCGTGCTTCGGGCTCCCACGGAAGAGATCGGCCTCACGACCGTGACACTGACCGCAGACCAACGCCACCGATTCGAGTCCCGGTGGAGCGGCGCCGTGATTGCCGTGGCAGTCGTTGCAGGTCGGCGACGAGAGATCCTCGCGCTCGAACATGGTCTTGGCATGCACGCTGTGACGCCAGAGTCCGTATTGATTGGTCGGCACCGGCCGCCCGTCGGCGAGGGTATAGCCGCTCATGAGTTCAGCATCAGAGTGGCAGGTGCTGCAGGTCTCGGCGACCTTGGTGGGATAGACGCTCGACTCGGGGTCGCTGGCGCGGCGGATGTCGTGGCTGCGGTGGCAGCTGGTGCAGGTGGCGACGTCGGCATCACCTTCGGCCAGCGCAAGGCCGTGCTGGCTGGTGGCATAGAGCTGTTCTTGGTCGCTGCGCGCGTCGGGCCGGAAGCGCTTCATGTAGCCGGCATCCGAGTGACAGCGACCGCAGAAGCCCGGCACGGTGGCTGCCTCGGGCGCGCCGACGTAGGGCGAGGGCTCGAAGTCCTCGTTCATCGCCTCGATGTCGTCGGCCAGCGCAGGGTCGGGATCGCCGCCATGGCAGTCGTGGCACGAAAGTCCGACCTCGGCATGGACACTGCCGGCGAACTCGGCGGCGATGCGCTCCGCGTCCTCTTCGAACATTTCGGGATCACCGTGGCAGATGGTGCAGGAGGTCTCCTGGGCACCGACCGAGACCGAGGTCAGCCAGAGGAGGCCCGTCGCCAGCAGGACAGCCGGGCGCCGGCTCCTCATGGGCTTCTCCGTACCCGGCGTGTCCCGAGCTCGAGAATCACCCCGACCAGAAAGGAGCCGGCAATGATGAAGATCGGCGTGTAGGAACGGTATCCCCAGGCCGTCATGCCGACCATGTAGAGGATGGCGATGACCCCGATCAGGGTGAAGCGGGGGCTCTTGCCGGTGCGCTCGAGACCCCGGTCGAGGAAAGGCACCAGCACCATCAACAAGCCCGCGAGTCCGAAGAGGAGGATCGGAATGGCCTCGTACTCCAGCCCGAAGATCTCTCCGCCCGGGACGAGCTTCAAGGTCTCGAACATGAACATGAAGTACCACTCGGGCCGAATGTCCTTGAAGGCGGGCGCGAAGGGATCCGCCTTCTCGCCGAGCTCCCAGGGGAAGAGCGCGGCCATGGCGGCGAGGACTCCCAGAGCCAATAGCCAGCCGAAAAGGTCGCGCAAAGCGAAGTCGGGGAAGAACTTCATCGGCCGGCGATTCTTGGCCTCCTGCTCCGCGGTCGGTGGCACGCTCATGCCCTGGATCTGGACTTGCAGTACGTGGAGGGCGATCAGCACCGTGGTGATCGCCGGCAGGATCGCCACGTGCCAGCCATAGAAGCGCGAGAGAGTACCCCCGGTGACGCGATCGCCGCCGCGCAGGAAGCGCAGCAGCCACTCGCCGATGATCGGCACCGAACCGGCGATGTCCGTACCGACTTTGGTGGCGAAGAAGGCGAGCTGGTTCCACGGCAGTAGATAGCCGGAGAAGCCGAAAGCCATTGAGACGAAAAGCAGCACGCAACCGCTGATCCAGGTCATCTCCCGTGGCTTGCGATAGGCCTTGGTGAAATAGACCGTGACCAGATGGAGGAAGGCAAAGAAGACCATCAGATTGGCGGCCCAGGAGTGAAGCGAGCGGATCAGCCAACCGAATGGGACCCGCGTCATGATGAACTCGACCGACTCGAACGCCGACTCCGCCGACGGCCGGTAGTAGAGCATCAGCAGGATGCCGGTCACCACCTGAATCAGGAAGAAAAAAAGCGTCATCCCGCCCAGGTAGTAAACCAGCGAGTAGCGGTGCATGGGCACCGTCTTGTGAGACGCAAACTCGGCCGTCTCCTTGAGCGGCAATCGCTCCTCGAACCACGCCCTCGCCGCTTGCAGGCGTGTCACGCTCTCGACACCACGATCGCCCGAGGCTGGCCCGGCCCTTTGTCTACGAGATCGACCTGGAAGGTCTGCAGGCCGTGCGGGGGTGGACCGGCGACGACCTGACCCAGCATGTTGTACTCACCGTTGTGGCAGTTGCACCACAGCCGGTCCTGGTCCTTGTGGTACTCGACGATGCAATCCAGGTGAGTGCAGGTGGCCTCGAACGCGCGATAGTCGTTGTCGCCCGAGCGAACGAGGATCACCGGCTCGTTACCGAAGCGCAGGATCTTGAAACCCTTGTCAAGGAGCTCAGGATCGTTGGTCGGGCCGGCCTCCACCTGATTGGTGTTGGCCTCCGGGATGTCCGGCGGGCTGACGAACCTCGCGACCGGATAGAAGACCGACACCGCGAGGGCGCCGGCGGAAGATCCAAGAAGCCAGTTGAGGAAGCTGCGGCGGTTTGTGTCCGTCATCTGCAGTTCGTTCCTTCGCCTTCGAGCGGTTGCGGCAGAGTGTAGTCGATCGATCGCGAGCCGGCCCCCACCCTGGTGGGGGTGGGCGGATGCAAAGGCCCCGATCCGTTGCTTACATAGTGTCGCTTATAGTACGGCACTCGGCCGAGCTGGACGCGCTTCGCCACAAAGATCACAGCGATGGAAAGAAGGAACCAGATGATCCGAGGAAATCCCAGAGCCTCTCTCGCGCTGCTCTTCGCGCTGCTGCTCGCGGCTGCCTGCGCGAGCCCGAACTCGGAAGGCACGACGGCGCAGCTCGAACCTGTTGCTCCCGAAGACCCTCTACCCACCGGGCATCCACCGGTTGCCAACTCTGCGCCGATGCCGATTCAGCCGCCGCCTGGTAGCGGCCAAGCCGGAGCCGCTTTGGCTTGGGCGGACCCCGAGGGCTGGCAGTCGGTTCCACCTTCGTCGCGCATGCGGCGCGCGCAGTACCGTGTGCCAGGCGAAGCGGGTGACGCCGAGTTCGTCGCCTTCTACTTCGGTCCCGGTGAAGGGGGCGACGCTCGAGCCAACGTCATCCGGTGGGCCGATCAGTTCGGCCAAGCGGATGGGCGTTCGTCGCGCGATGTGCTCGTGACCGAAGAGATGGATATCGGCGGCATCGCCGTGCTCCTGGCCGAGGTCACGGGGATCTACAGCGGAGGGATGGCGGGAATAGGCGGGACAAGAGAGGTCCTTCCCGGCTACATGCTGCTCGGAGCTATCGCCGAGGGACCCGACGCGAACTGGTTCTTCAAGTTCACTGGCCCGGAGGCGACGGTGCGCGACAATCGCGACAAGTTCATGGGAGTGATCCAATCACTGCGTCCCGGCGCCTGAATCCACCCACCCCGTCGGGTGGAGGACTCGCCATGAGCCTCTGCAATTATTCTCTTGGCGTCCCGGTTCTTCCGGGTGAGAAGATGGCGTGAACTCGCGAGCCCATGGAGCGCGGCGCCAGCGAGACCCACGTGGAACTGAACCGAAGGAGATGAGATGAAACGTGTAGCCCTGATGGTGTTGGCAGCTGCGGCAGTGGCGCTACTTTTCGGTGCAGTAGCCACTGAGGCGCAAGAGTTCGAATACATCGGCTCGAAGAAATGCAAGAAGTGCCATCTCAAGCAGTACAAGTCCTGGGAGAAGAGCGAGATGGCGGTGACCTTCGAGTCGTTGAAGCCCGACGTCGATGCCGAGGCCAAGACCACCGCCGGCCTGGATCCGGCGGCGGACTACACCGCCGAAGCGAATTGCCTGACCTGCCATGTCACCGGCTATGGCAAACCGGGCGGTTTCGTCGACATCGAGACCACCCCGACGCTTGCCGGAGTAGGCTGCGAGAGTTGCCATGGCGCCGGAGGGGGCTATACCCAGGACGGCTACATGACGCTCGACAACAAGGAGTACGCCAAGGCAGAGATCGTGGCCCAGGGGATGGTCGACCAGGTGGGAGCGGATCAGTGCACGAGCTGCCACAACGCCAATGAAGGCAACCCCTTCCCCGAGCCGGACTTCCAGTTCAGCGCGGACGAGGGAACGCACGATCATCACGCCCTCAAGTACGAGCACTAGGCAACGCTCAGCCGTCGACTGACAATGGACGAGGGCGAACGCCAGCTGCTGAGAAGTCTCGTCGTCGAGCGCCGCCTGCTGGCGCTCGGCGTGCTCGTCGATGGGGCACCCTATGTTGGCCAGGTCCCCTTCGCCTTGACGGCCGATGGGGGCGGCCTCCTGATTCACGTTTCACGACTGGCCAAACACTCCCGAGGCCTCGGGCCGGGAGCTTCGTGGAGCGGCCTGTTGCAGGCTGGCGATGATGGGCACGGCGACCCGTTCCAACTGCCGCGGCTAACGCTCGAGGGGCGCGCGCAGTCATTGAAGCCGGGAAGTGATACCTACCAGGCCGCACGTGCTTCCTATCTCGCCCAGCTGCCGTCAGGAGCCATGATGTTTCAACTGGGCGACTTCACCCTCTTCGACTTAGCGATCGAGCGCGGGCGGTTGGTAGCCGGCTTCGGCCACACCCTCAACGTGACGGCCCAGCACCTGCGGCAACTGAGGACGCCCGGTCTCAGCGAGACCTAGGAGTCGAACCTAGCCGGTGCGCAGGAAGTGCCAGCGCAGCTTGCCGTCGCCGCGGGCGAACACCTCGGGTTCTATGCGGTCGGCGTAGTTGCGCAGGATCGACGCGATCGTCTCACCAGCCGCAGCGGCCTCGAGGATGTCGGCGGCGTCGGAGCCGGCCTTGGAGATATAGGTCTGCCAGATTGCCTGGCGAATCGGCATCGTCGACAAGGAGGTATTGGGCAGGGCCGCCGCCCCCTTCTTGATGCGTTTGAGCTTGAGCTTGAGGGTCGATTCCTCTTCCATCGTCTCGCGCTGATAGCCGGTGTAGGGCTTGGGAATCAGGATGTTGACGCCGAGGTGGATGTGGCCGATGACTCCCGTTGGCGCGAGCTCTTCGAGCATGATCTGCCGGCATTCGGCGGCTACGTCGAGGATCGCCTGCACGTCGTCCATCGACTCTTCGGGGAGGCCGACGATGAAGTAGAGCTTCAGATGGGTCAGGCCGTGGCGGAAGATGAGCCGAACCTTGTCGTAGAGCACGGAGTTGGGGATCGGCTTGTTGAGTTTGACTCTCAGCGAGTCGCTGCCGGTCTCGGGTGCGAGGGTGATCGAGCGATCGCCCGAAGCCTTGAGCGCCTGCAACACGCCATCCGTCACCGCCGGAATGCGCACGCTGGAGACGGCGGTGCGAAAACCGAGATCATTGGCTTCGAGCAGAATGCGCTCGATCTCCGGATGATCACCGACCGCGGTGGCGACGAAGCCCAGCTGGTCAGTGACCGCGCGAGCGCGTTCGAGGGATTCGAGGATGAACTCCGTGGGGTGCCAGCGGAAGGCGCCCATGCCGAATGTGGCCCAGCAGTACTTGCACTTCTCCGGGCAGCCGCGCGACATCTCGACCAGGAACTTGTCAGCGAACTCGGTGTGCGGCGTGACGATCGCGGTCGTCGGCAGGTGATCGGGCTGGCGCATCTGCTCGGCTGAGAGCTCGAGCTTCTTGAGTCGGTCGTCGAGCAGGTCTTCTTCGGGGCGGTGATGAGCGGGGACATAGAACCCGTCCATGGCGGCGAGCCGCGCCAGAACGTCCTCGGGCGAGTCCTCTTCGGCTAGAGCCGCCAACAACGGCGGCAACACGTTCTCCGCCGCGCCCAGCGGGAAGACATCGACAAACTCGGAGAGAGTCAACGGATTGATCATGGCGCACGAGCCGCCGACGATTATCAGCGGATCCCTGGCGCTGCGCGATCCACGCCGCAGCGGGATGCCCGCCCGGGTCAGCATGCGCAACAGATTGATGTAGTCCTCTTCGAAGGAAATGGAGAACGCGATCGCACCGAAATCGGTCATTGGGGTGTCTGACTCGACCGACACCGGGCGCCCACTACCGTCAGTGAAGAAGCGTTCGCAACTCCAGTCAGGGGCCCGCTGCACCAGTTCGTAGACCCGCTGAAAACCGAGGCTCGACATACCGATGTGGTAGCTGTTGGCGTAGGCTAGGGCGAGCCTGAACTGCCCATGCGGCGAGAAGGGCTCGACCGGCCGTTCGTCGCTGCGCACGGCGCGCCAGTCCGCATGGCCGTCGCGCCGGTTGGTCCTCTTCTTCCTCACAGCCGGATTGTACGAGCAAGTGCAAGATCTGGGCGGGTATTGCCGTCTTTGAAGAGTATGAGCCGACGACCTCGCCTGAACTCGACGCTACTGCCTCTCCTGATCCTCACGCTCTTCATTGCCGGGGCAGGCCACGGGTGGGCCGAGAACTCGCTGATTCAGCCTGCGACACCAAATCCTGCCCGGCAAGCACGGTCCGTAGCTTGGCTCGAGCGTTTTGGGAGCCAACGCCCAACGCTGCTCCTGGCGATCGTTGCCCTCGAACGGGAACGCGATGGCTGGAACTCCAGCTCCGGAGGTGCCCGCTGTCGCCGCGCCCAGAGCGCGCTGGGTCAGGTCGATCGGGAGAGCTTGCTCAGCGTGGCGGACTATCGCTTGGTCTCGAGAGTCGGCGACGCATTGGTCGCGCTCGAGGGCGCGGTGCGGGCTTGCCGCGAGCGCAGGTACTTCGAACTCGACTACCGGCTGGGCCTGGCTCGCAGGTCGCTAGACGAGGCTGTGGTGTTGGCCCAAATGCAGTCGCGTCGCTAGGCGCTGCGCCGGGCTGGGGCCCTGCGCTACTCGGCTTGATCGGGTGCGCCTTTGGACAGGAGGCCGACTCCGAGCTGAACGGCGCTGCGCCAGAGGAACGCACTCAGAGGTGCCCGGCCGCTGGCCGTGGCCAGGAGGCGCCCGAAGAGGTCTGGCTGAGCGGCGAGGCGCCGCAAGAATCGTCGTCTGACGGTGGGGCGCCCTTCAGCCGCGAGCAGCGCTCGGATGAAGAGATACGGCCGCCGGGTGAGGCGTCGAACGGCACGAGGGTAGGGGCGCAGGTCGTTGCGGGCCAGACACTGCGCCAAGGCTAAAGCTTGTCCGAAAGCGATCCCCAGCCCTTCACCGGTGATCGCATCACGGTAACCCGCGGCATCTCCGACGAGCACCGTGCGCTCGAGAAAGAGTTTGTGCGGCCTTTGGTCGAACGGTCCGGCGCCTTGGTCGCGATTGGATACAGGGGCATCGGCGAGACGCTCGCCCAGCGCGGGGAAGCGGTCGAGAAGATGATTGAAGTCGCTTTTTTCGCCGCTCCAGAGCATGGCGACGCCCACCTCGTCGTTCGAGGCTCCCCAAACGTAGGCTTCGCATCTATCGGCCCAATGCACCTCGACATCGTCACTCCAAGGCGTCATGCGATAGTGCCGCCGGACGCCGAAGCGGGCTCGACGACGTGACGGGCGCTCGAGCCCCGTCCAACGTCTCACACGGGAGTGCAAACCGTCGGCGCCCACTACCCATCGGCCGGTCACTGCGCCGTCATCAAGCTGCACGAGGGAGCCCTTGAGGCCCCGGACCGGCGTGGTCCAGGCGAAGTGGACGCCCACTTCTTCGGCGCGATCGATCAGAAGCTGATGCAACACCGGTCGCCGTAGCGCCATACCGTGGACACCTGGGAAGTCGGCCCGGACGGAGACGCCGTCGCCGACGTAGCGGATACCGCGAAAAGGCCGCCCTTGGTCGGCGAGCTGGATGCCCAGGCGAGCGAGAGCCTCGACCCCGGTCGGCATCACCCCTTCGCCACAGGGCTTGTCGATCGGCGGCGTCGCTCGGTCGATGACCAGAACGTCGAGACCTTGTTGGCGAGCGGCGATCGAGGTCGCCAGACCGGCCGGGCCGCCACCGATGACGACAACGTCGTGTACGGGCGAAGCTGTCACTCGCTGGCGCTCCGCTTCAATGCGCTGCGTGAGCGAATCATCGCCAAGAGCAGACGCCACCAAGTGACCTTGGCCGGAGGTTCGAGAGTGCCTGCCAGAAACTGGCGCAGAGCCTCGCGCCGCCGGATCTTGCCTGACGACGTACGGGGCAGGGTGCCGGCGGCGAGAATCTCGACCCGATCGATTGCGAGGCCGGTCACCGTCAAGACTTCCTGGCTGCAGCGGTCTGCGAGCTGGCCGCGACGGTCGTCCCGCTCGATGTCGCGTGCCTCGACCAGCAGCACCAGTGTCTCTGTTGCAGCTCCATCCTCGAGGTGCGAGACCGCCGCGGAGCACCCGGTGCGGACCCCGGCGAGGCCATCGATGGCGCGTTCCACATCTTCCGGGGCATGGTTGCGCCCGCGCAAGATGAGGACGTCCTTGGCGCGGCCGGTGAGGTAGAGCTCGCCCCCGTGGACGAAGCCCTCGTCGCCCGTATCGAGCCAACCATCGACGATGGCCTCCTCGGTAGCCTCGGGCCGGCCGAGATAGCCCCACATCAGCGACGGGCCGCGAACCCAGAGGCGGCCGACTCGATCCTCATCCAGGGCATCACCTTCGGTCGAGCGGATCTGGATCTCGAATCCGGGCAACGGGCGACCGACAGAGACCAACTCGATGCCATTGTCAGCGAGCTCTGCCAGGCCAGTCCCGGTCAGCTTTCTGGCGTCGAAGGTCGTACTGATGAATGGGCGGTCGAGGTCGGAGAAGGTGACCGCGAGGCTGGCTTCCGACAACCCGTAGACGGGCGATAGTGCTTCGGGTCGCAGCCCCCAGCGGGCGAAACGCTCGATGAAGCCACGCATGACCTTGGGCGAGACGGCCTCTGCGCCATTCAGTGCCACTCGCCAGCCCGATAGATCGACTCCAGCCAGGTCCTCGTCGTTGATTTTCTCGAGACAGAGTCCGTAGGCGAAGTTGGGGGCCGGAGAGATCATGCCTCGGTAGCGCGAAAGAGTGCGTAGCCACAATGCCGGGTGGGCGACGAAAAGCTCGGGTGGAATGAGCGTGAGCTCGGCTGCTACGTCCATCGCGGGAAGGACGCAGCCGATCAGTCCCATGTCGTGGTAGAGCGGTAGCCAGGAGACCCCGCTCGCGGCAGGCAAGTGGCGCCAGTGGTTGTTGAGGGCCTCGACCTGAGCTAGAAGCGCCCGATGGGTCAGAGCGACGGGCTTGGGATCGACGGTGGTTCCGGAGGAAAACTGCACCAGCGCGAAATCGTCCGCCAGAGCCGCTACGGGGCCGTGGCCGTCGTCGGGCGGCAGGGTGTCGAGGACGTACAGCCGGCACCCCGGGGTCAAAGCCACGGTTTCGCCAAGTAGCCGCGCGACGCGCCCGTCAGTGATGACGCTCCGGGCCTCGACTGCCGCGAGCATGCTCGCCGTCTGGCGGTGGTACTGGTCGAGGCGACCGAGGCGGACCGGCGGATAGAGCGGGACCGGCACGGCACCGACACAGAGGGCCCCCAGCAGGGCATCAAAGAACGAGATGGAGGTCGGCAGGACGAGCCCGACCCGCTCCCCCGGTTGGACACCCAAGTCGGCGAACCAGCGCCGGGCGCAGAGCGCCCGGGAGTGGACTTCGCTCCAAGAGAAGAATACGGCAGTCTCGTCACGGTCGATGAAGCGCAGGCCGCCGGTGCCGGCCGCCGCGGCCCGCGCCAGGAACTCGACCAGTGTCGCGGGCGCCGCCACGGTGCCCTCAGCCTTCCTGGGCTCGGCGCTCGATGGCGTCGAGCAGATCGCCGACGGTCACCAGGCCCGCCTCGTCGTCCGGTGTCAAGCGAAGTCGCAGCCGGTTCTCGACTTCGACCACGAGGGTCAGAGCCCGCAGCGAATCGAGGCCGAGATCGTCGATGAGCCGGGACTCTTCACGGAGTTCACCGTGCCAGTCCAGGGCGTCGGCGGCGATCGCTGAGATCTGATCGAGGATTTCGGAACGCGGGGTCACTCTCGGAGCTCGAATCGTGAGAGCATTATGGCACCGCCAAGAAGACGCCATAGGGGCCGGTCAGGTAGGGGTTGGCGAAGCGCGCACATTGAAGGGGAATATCGCATGAGGTACGTCTTGGCTATCGCCTTGATCCTGGCTTCGGCCGTCGGACTGGCGTGGTATCGCTCATCGACACTGCAAGCCGGTCTGGTCGAAGCCGTGGAGGCCGCGCTGGTGGCTGCCGACGCCGAGGAGGTCCTCGTCAGCGTCGATGGTCTGGAAGTCACATTGGCTGGCGAAGTATCGGATCTCCAGACCAAGGAGCGCCTCGACCGCGCGGTGGCCCAACTACCCAAGATTGGACGTTTCGTCAACGCGGTCGAAGTTGCTTCGAACGCTGACTCTGAGAGTGCGAAAGACGCGGGAGGTGAAGCTTCTGCGGCCGATGGAGGTGAATTGGTCGGTGCGGTCGTGGATGGAAGCGCTGAAGCGTCCGAGCCCTCGGGCGTTGTCGCCGATGCAACGAGCGTCGTCTCCTCTCCGGCCGGATGTCAGACCCAGCTCAATGAAATCCTGAGTCGTGGCTCGATCGACTTCGGCAGCAGCAGCGCGGAGCTCGAGCCGGCGAGCATGCCACTGCTCGAAGAGTTGGTCGCTACTCTGGCGCGCTGCGGCGAAGAGCGGATCGAGATCGCGGGTCACACCGACGCCAGCGGGCCACGGGAGGACAATCTCGAGCTCAGCCTGCGCCGAGCCGAAGCGGTGAAGGCATACTTGTTGGCAGGCGACGTCAATCCCGAGCGTTTGACGGCCATCGGCTACGGGCCGGATGTGCCGTTGGCAAACAACGCGACGCCCGAGGGCAGGGCGCAAAATCGCCGCATCGAGCTCAAGGTCCTGAGCCCCTAGAGGGCCCACCCACGGGCAAGAGGCTCTCTCGGTGGCCGCTCCAAAGCCACGGGCCGGGTTGGCTCGGGCGAGCCTTTTGCGTACCATCGCCCTCGCTCTTGCGCGAGCCTTCGTGAGTCCACCCTACCCGTGAGTTCAACCCAGCCTCTAGCCATCAGTATGCGCCGCGGCGTGTTGCTGCCCTGCCTGCTCCTCTTTGGGGCGATGTTCAATTTGACCCTGGTTGTCGCAGGGCTCAAAGAGCTGGTGCTGGACGAAATGGGCGGCACGGTGCGCGACGCCACGCTCTTCTTCTCGCTCGAGACGATGGCCTACATTCTCTTCGCCCCTTTTTGGGGTTTGGTGAGCGATCGGACCGGCCGTCGCAAGATCTTGATCGTCACCGGCTTTGCGTTGTCGGCGGCGATCTACGCCAGCTACCACTTCGTTGATTCGATTCCGCTGCTGCTTTCCCTACGCTTCGTTCAGGGTGCCTTCTCGGTCATGGGCTGGTCGATCGTGATGGCTCTGTTGCTCGATCAGCCTGAGGAACGGCGGACCGGGCGCTACATGGGACTGATGGGCGCGGCGTTGATTTTCGGGGTGGGCGTTGGCGCACCCGTCGGCGGCTACTTGACGCGATGGCTCGGCGCCCGCGCGCCACTCAACGGAGCGGCGATTCTGTTCGCCGTGCTGGCTCTGGCAGCGCTCTGGCTGCGTGAGCCGACCGAGCTGCGCGGTGGTGTGCGGGTGCGTCGCATCGTCACGGCGTTACGCGAAACCCCTCGCCTGTTGTTGCCGATGATCTTCCACTTCGTCGATCGCCTGGCCGTGGGTCTGTTTGTAGTCGTCTTTCCTCTCTACCTCGATACGCTCGGCGCCGGCGACGCGGCCGTGCGCGGCCGCTACCTGTCCCTCTTCCTGGTTCCTTTTGCGCTGCTCCAGGTGTTCACCGGTCGGATGACCGAGAGGACAGGGCCGTACCGACCGTTGATTGCCGGCTCGCTGGCCTACGGCGTGGTCCTGGCGACGGTCGGTTACGCCGACCTCTTCATGTTGTGGCCGGTGATGATCGCTTTGGGAGTCTTCGCCGCGGTGATGTTTCCCCCAGCGATGTTGCTGACCGCGCAGCTGGCCGGGCCCGAGAATCGCGCGAGCGCCATGGGGGGGTTCAATCTCGCCGGCTCGCTCGGCTTCGCCGTCGGGCCACTGGTTGGCGCCTGGGCCTACGCGGCCCGCGGCTTCGGCTTCGCCTTCGCCATGTGCGGCGTATTGGAGATCACCCTCGCCGTGGGCGCCGCGATCTGGTGGTTCGGTCGCGGGCGACCCTAGGCTCGGTCGCGGGTGGTCCCAGGGACCGAGCTAGCTGCCTGCGCGGCGCGAGAACTTGGCGCCGATGTTGGCTAGCGTGCGGCGCGGGTGCCGGATGAGGCCGACTACCAAGCGCACGCCGCTCCTGAGAGGCCAGGCCAGGGCGCGGCGCCAGCCCTCGTCGGTAGCGCGCTCGAAAGCAAACCAAGAACGTCGCGCCCGAAGCAGCGCGCGCTGGTGCACCGGCATCTCCCCGGCTTCCTGGTGTTTGCGCACGATCGGACAGGCCGGCGAGTTGAGGCAGTACTGGGGGAATCTGCCGGCGGCCAGCGTCTCGCGGATGTGGACGATGGCTGGGCCATTCCACGCCTCACGGTAGCCGTCGAAGTCCGCCACCGGCTCACCGCCGTAGCAGCACGGCATCGTCCCGCGACGCAGGATGTAGAGACTGCGCCACGGTTCGAGACAAAGCGGCTGTTGGTCGCCGCCGAGACTCGGTAGCGGCTCGGCGCTCTCCGTTGTCGGCGTTTCAAGGGACAGCGGTTCCCGAGCCTCCTGGGGGGCCGGCATCTGGGAAGGTGGCGTCTGCGGGGGTGGCGTCTGCGAGGGTGGCGTCTCCGATGGAGCCGTCTCGCAAATCGGCGTTTCGAGGACCACAGCCCCGTCGGCGTCCTCTCGCGCAGGGCCCGCTGAACTCGCCGCCGGCGCTTGCGCCGGGTAGGTATCGAACGACTCGGCGAAACTCTCGCCGTCGCTGCCGAAGTCCATCTGGTCGGCCAAGGGCACGCCGTGGTGCGCGGCCAGCCGAGCCGCTTCGGCGCTGAGTTCGACGAGGCGCTCGAAGGGGAGCAGCTCGTTCTGGTAGTCGAAGGTGTAGCCCGAGCGTTCCCAGTTGAGAGTGACCGAATCGGAGTAGTTGAGCGGCCGCAGGACCATGCGCTCGACTTCCATCTCGGCGCAGATCTTGACGAAGTCCTCGAGCTCGTGTTGATTGACCCGCATCGGCATGAACACCAGGCGGATGCGCGGCAAGCCCAGGCGGCCGCCCTTTGCCTTGTTGAGTCGGCGTAGGTTGTCGAGGATGTCTTCGAAGCGGTCGTTGCGCAGTTTGGCGTAGGTCTCAGGGGTGCCGGCGTCGAGCGAGATGTAGAGGTCAATCGGGCGGCCCACCAGGCGTTCGATGTTGCGATCGGTCAGGATCTGACCGTTGGTGGTCAGTTCGAGCACTTTGCCGTGGCGGCCGAAGGTTTCGAGCAGGCCGTCGAAGTTCTTCATCATGAACGGCTCGCCGATCGAGCAATTGACCAGCTGGTACGAGTTGTCGAAGAACTCGCCGTAGGCCGCGAGCGTCGCGTCATCGAACGGCGCCTCGACGTTGGCGCCCTCGAGTTCCTTGTTCCAGTCCCACTCGCAGTAGACGCAGGGCGGCTTGACGTTGCAGATGCCGTACATGTCGATCCCAAGAACCGGGGGGGTGGACTCGAGACGATTGGCGCCGGCCAGCATCTCGCGGCGATTGAGGCTGCCATTGGCGTGCTGGCGTGCGACATGTTCGTGACGCCGCGAGTCGCTGTGCAGAAGCGGATCGCGTACCTGGATGCCGAGAGTGCGGGAGTCGTCCGGATAGTAGGCCGGCGGGAAGGGGCGGCTGAGACCCAGGTCGCAGCTCGTCGCGCCGGGCGGCACGATGAGGGAAAGCTGCATCCAGCCGTGAGTCAGATCGAAGCGGTGGGTCCACTCGCCGCAGGTGGCCTCGACCACCTGCGAAAGGTCGTAGAACGAACTGTAGGCCGAGAACTCGAGATGGCGCGTTGTCCCGCTGCTCTCGAACTCGAAGCGACCTGTGAGGCCCATCCACCGGAACGCTCGGTGATCCTCGATTTCCTCGTCGAAAAAGCCCGCGGCCCAACGTACCGGCTGAGCCGAGTGCAGGTAGGTGGCACTCTCATCCGGGCGAGTGCTTTGGCCGACGACGCGCAGCATTCTTGGGTCCAGTCCGAGCCGGGAGAATAGCAGAGCGTGCGGCGGCTACGACCTGGGCGAGCGCTCGGCGAGGAACTGGATCAACGCTTCGACGAGGTAGCCGACGAAGCCGGTCCAGGTACCTGGATCCCCGGCACGCGAGGGCGGCGGCGCAGCGGGCATCGCAACCGACGCGGGCGACGCCGAGGCGAGGATGCGCGCTCGTACGCCCTCCAGTCCGCCGGCTCGCACCCAGGCGAGGATGTCCTCCAACTCACCTTGATCGAACCACAGGCCGTGCTCGCGGCACACATCGACGATCACGCCGCTTCGGTCACCGTAGTTTCGCCGGTTCATGAGCTTGCCGCAGTCCACGCAGGCGCGATAGAAACTGGCGCCGCCTTGGGCCGACCGGCGGCCGGGATTGGGTTCCGGCGGCTCGCTCCAGAGGTCGACGTCCTGTTTGGCGCGTTTCTCGAGTAGCCCGAAGATTCGATGGCCAACCCAGACTCCGGCGCAGTGGTCGCACTCGAGCACCGTCACGCCGCTTGCCTCGACGCTGCGTACGTTGAGTTCGTACCGGTCGCCGCACACGGGGCAGGGTTTGCCGCTCAGCCCGCCCACCGGGCCTTGGGGAGCGATCGCCAGGCCGCAAGCGTGGCAGTAGGCGGCCCGGTCGCTGATTCGGCTCATGCAGCCCGGGCACATGGTGTGGAGGTCTCGCTCGTGCAGGGTGAAATCGGCCCCACAGGAGTCGCAGGCTGAGGCGCCCTTGCGGCGCGGGCTGCCGCAGGACGAGCAACGCACGACAGCAGCGTCGTGAGCGCGTCCGGCCGCGACTCTGACCACTTCGCCGCAAGCGCAATGGAACCGGTCGCCGGCCTCATAGCCCGCCGCGTCGTACTGCGAACCGCACACGGGGCAGGCGACGAGCCGCCTCAACGGCGTTGGGCTGGTGGGTGAGGTCGGAGGAGCCATCCTGCCAAGCCTACGCGAGCGTCTCCAAGCCTATTCGCCGCCTTACCATTCGAGCAGGACCAGCTCGGAACAGAAACCGGGTCCCATGGCGAAGAGCAGGCTACGCGAGCCGGGCGCCGGGCGGTCGTCAGTCAGAACCTTCTCGAGCACCAGGAGCACCGATGTCGAGGATAGGTTTCCCACTTCGCGCAAGCTGTCCCAGGTATGGGCGAGAGCGGCACGAGGGAGTTCGAGCACATCGGCCATGGCTTCGAGGACCTTCGGTCCGCCAGTGTGCGCGATCCAAGAATCGATGTCGCCGAGGGCGAGCCCCTGGTCGGCGAGAAAGCGCTCGACGTCACCTCGCAAGTGCAGACGGACCATCTCCGGCACCTCCGCCGAGAGCACGACTTGGAACCCGCGCTCGGAGATATCCCAGCCCATGACCTGTTCGGTGTCAGGATAGAAGGAGGAGCTCGTGGCGACGATGCGCGGCCCCGGTTCGGAGCGCTCGCCGCCGACTACCACGACGGCCGCGGCACCATCGCCGAAGAGTCCCGAGGAGACGAGGTTGGCGATCGACAGGTCCTCCCGTTGGAGAGTGAGCGAGCAGAGTTCGACCGAGAGCAATACCGCGACCTCGCCGGGGAAGGCGCGGACGTAGTCGGCTGCGCGCGCGATACCGGCGGCGCCGGCGACGCAGCCGAGTCCGAAGATGGGCGTGCGCTTGAGGTTCGCCGGCAGGTCGAGCTTGTTCATCAGTCGCGCGTCGAGCGACGGAGTAGCCAGGCCGGTTACGGAAACCGTAAAGAGGGCGCTGACGTCCCGGGCGGAGAGCCCGGCCGAATCGAGGGCGCGCTCGATCGCTTGGCCCCCGACCTCGAGAGCGACCCGCAGCCAGGCATCGTTGGCTTGCCCGAAAGTCCCGAGCTTGGCGTACTGCTCGAGCGGCAAAGAGAGGTGACGGCCACCCACCATGACGTGGTCGAAAAGCTGCGCCAGGCGATCGGTATTGAATAGCTGATCGCGCCACTGCTGCTCGGCCGCCTCGAGCAACTCGGCCTGGGTGTAGAAGTGCGGCGGGAACGCGTGTCCCGCCGCGACGATCTTCACCGCCGAACTCCTAGCCGACGAGCCAGAAAGGCAAGAAACAGACCGCACAGAGAGTAGAGCACCAGCCAACGCAGGCTCAGGTCCCACCATGGATCTCGACCGCGGCCGAGAACCTGCGCCACGCTCAAGACCAGGACTGGGCCGCGGAAGATCCATGCCATCCAAGCCGTCAGCAGGCCGTCGAGCCACCAGCTGCCGCCGCGCCCCTGGATCAGCAGGAAGAGCGCGGTCAAGGCGACGGCCTCGAGGGCCCATCCGCCAAGCACGAAGGTGCCGGCGACCTTGGGGCCGAACGAACCGCCGTCGAACCAGTCCAGAGCCAGAGTACCCAGGCCGAGAAGCAGCGTGGTCGCCAAGAGGGCGAGTAGAAGGAAACGAAACAAAGGAGAGCGATAATAGCCTAGGCGCTTCCGGCGGTTCAGAACCCCCGAGGAGGGGTATATTGAAGCGCGCCGACCGGCCTGGAGCAAACCGAGCCTTCTCGCGCCGCGTAGTGATTGACGGAAAGCCATGGCCGACACCAACCGACCCACTCTTCTGGTCTTCACTCTCGGGGCAGGCCGCGAGCAAGCGCGAAGGCGTTTGCTCCTGGGCGATGCCGCGGGGGCCGAGCGCCAGCTGCACGAGCGCTGTCTGGAGAGCGTCCTCGAGGCCGGGCGAGCCGCGGGGTGTCGTCTGCGAGTCTGCTCGCCGGGTGGCAAACCCCTGGCAGCCGATGCGCAGGCCGACCGCCAGGCTGAAGAGGGCTTTGGCCGCCGCTTGCTGGGGGCGGTTCGTCGGGCCGGCGCGGAGTCTTCGGGGCCGCTGATCGTAGTCGGCACGGATGCTCCGGACCTCGACGCGGAACTCTTGCACCAGACCCGCGAAGCGCTTGATCGGGACCCCGACGCAGTCATTCTCGGGCCGGCTCGGGACGGCGGCGTCTATTTGCTGGCTGCTTCACGCTCGGTCGTTGCCGAGTTGGCGACCGTCCGTTGGCGCAGCCGGCACACCTGCGAGTCGCTGGTGGCGGCGATGCAGGCAGCCGGGCGACCCGTGCTGCTCCTTGCGCCGCTTTCCGACCTCGATTCTCGACGGGATCTGGAGCGTTGGCTCGCTGCGGCAGAGGCCACGAGAGACGGCTGGAGTGTCGTCGTCGCCGCGCTCGTCGCCGCCCTGCGAGCGCTGGCTGCGGTGTCATCGAGTGTCTTCGGCCGAGCCCCGGAACCCGTCTGGTGTCGGGTCCCCGCCGGCCGCGCCCCGCCGCGCTGAGCCCCGACAGCCTTCTGTCGAAAAAACCCCCGTCGAAGAGACGGTGCGTCGCAAGACGTGCCAATCCGTTGTGTGTAGCAGCCGTCTAGCGAGCAAGAGGAGATGTGTTGATGACCGTAGCCAACGTCGAGAAGAACGTCCGTGAGCGTTACAGCGAGGGGGCCCAAACGCGAGTGGTCGATCTTTGTTGTCCCGTGGACTACGACCCCAAGTTCCTGGAGATCATCCCGCCCGAAGTGATCGAGCGCGACTATGGTTGCGGCGATCCATCGAAGCACCTGAAGCCAGGAGAGACGGTGTTGGACCTCGGTAGCGGCACCGGCAAGATCTGCTTCATCGCGGCGCAAGTAGTGGGAGCCGAGGGTCGGGTGATCGGGATCGATATGACGCCCGACATGCTTGAGGTCGCGCGGCGTAACGCGCCGCTGGTGGCCGAGAAGACCGGCTTTGCCAATGTCGAGTTCCGCCGCGGGCGCATTCAGGATCTGGCTCTCGACCTGGACCGCTTGGACGGGGAAATCAAAGCTGGGCCGATCGATACCGTGGATCAGTTGTTGGCGATCGAAGAGCGGGCAGCGATTCTGCGACGCGAAGAGCCGATGATCCCGTCGGATTCGATCGACGCCGTGGTCTCGAACTGTGTGCTCAACCTGGTCGAAACCGACTTGAAGGAGGAGCTCTTCAGCGAAATCTATCGGGTGTTGAACCGAGGCGGCAGGGCGGTGATTTCGGACATCGTAAGCGACGAGGAGATACCCCAGGAGATGGTCGATGACCCAGAACTGTGGAGCGGTTGCATCTCCGGCGCGATGACCGAGACCGGCTTCATCGAGGCCTTCGAACGAGCAGGCTTCCACGGCATCCGCATCGTCGAGCGCGAAGTCGAGCCTTGGCAGACCGTGCACGGGATCGAGTTTCGCTCGCTCACTGTCGAAGCTTTCAAGGGCAAGGAAGGGGCCTGCTGGGAACGCAAGCAGGCCGTGGTCTACAAGGGCCCGTTCAAGGAAGTACTGGACGACGACGGGCATCGCATGGTGCGTGGTGCCCGCTATGCCGTCTGCGACAAGACCTTCAAGCTCTACCAGCAGGAGCCCTACAGCGCGCTCTTCGATTGCGTCGAACCGCTGGAGGAGATTCCGCTCGACGGTGCTGCGGCGTTCGATTGCTCACGCACAGAACTGCGCCATCCGCGCGAGACCAAGGGTGAGGACTACGACGTGACCAAGGCGGGCGACGCGGCCTGCTGCGCACCGGGAGAGTGCTGCTGAGCCGCGCCATGGCAGCGGTTTGTGTCCTCGCTGCTCTGCTTGTTGGCGGACCGGCGATGGCGGCGCTGCGGGTCAATGGCTCGACCACCGTCAATCCGGTGGTGAGCGAGGCTGCGGCTATCCTGCGGGCCGAGGCCGGCCTGGAAATCCAAGTCGATACGGTGGGGGGCAGTTCGGGCGGGATTGCCGCCTTGGGCGACGGCCGGGCTGAGGTGGCAATGTCCTCACGGCCTGTCGCCAAGCGTGACTACCAGCGGTTTCCCAAGGCAGATTTTCGCGCCTTCAAGATCGGCTCGGACGCCTTGGCCCTGGTGGTGTCGCGTGACATCCACGACAGTGCCTTGAGGTGCCTCGGACGAGAGCAGGTGCGCGGACTCTACGAAGGCAGCGTGCGCAACTGGCGCGAGCTCGGGGGGCCGGATCAGCGGGTCGTCTTCTTCAACAAGGAGCCAGGCCGCGGCACCTGGGAGGTTTTCGTCGCCTGGCTCTACGGCACGGTCGATGCGGCGCCGCTGGTGAGCCTGCCCGAGGTCGGCTCGAACGAAGAGGGACGTAGCAAGGTCGCCTCGACCCGAGGCGCGGTGACACAGCTCTCGGCCGCCTGGGCTGACGGCGTGCGCACCTTTGCGCTGCCGATTTGCACCGCGGAGGGCGCGGTCGCGGCAACGGCCGAGAACGTGGAGACCGGGGAGTATCCTTTGGCTCGGCCGCTTTTCGTAGTCACTGACGGTGAGCCCACAGGCGCAGCCCGCTCGCTGATCGACTTCGTCATGGGTGAGCGCGGCCAGGCGCTGGTGCGGCGCCACGGCTACCTGCCGTTGGCGATGCCGCCCTCCGCCGCCGGGATGCAACCGTGAAGGCTGGTTGGACTCGTTGGGCGAGCTACACGGCGACGGGCGTTGCACTAGCCTTCGTGCTGGCGATCGTGCTCTCGCTGCTGGTCGAGAGTTTGCCGGTCTGGCGCGATCAGGGCTGGACCTATCTGACCGGGACCGTCTGGCACTTTCGGGCCGGCAACTTCGGTGCCTTGCCGATGATCTACGGCTCGCTCGTGGTGGCCTTCATTGCCCTGGCGTTGGCGGGGCCGCTGGGACTGGGTGCGGCACTCTTCAGCGCCGAGTACGTTCCCGGCAAGTGGCGCTGGTGGGTGAAGGCGCCGATCGAGCTCCTGGCCGGTGTTCCGTCAGTGGTCTACGGCCTGCTCGGTATCTTGCTCCTGCGCGACTGGGTCTATCGCTTGCTGTCGCCCTTCGACCCGTTGTCGGGCGACACGCTGCTGACAGGAGGTGTACTCCTGGCGGTCATGATTCTGCCTACGGTGATGACGCTGGCCGACGATGCGTTGCGCGGCGTTGCCGCGAGCCAGCGGCGCGCGGCGCGGGGCCTCGGTTTGACCCGCGCCGAGTCGATCTGGCGGGTGAGTCTGCCGCAAGCAACGCCCGGGCTGGCAGCGGCTCTCCTGCTCGGCTTGGGCCGCGCTCTCGGTGAGACAATCGCGGTCTTTCTGGTCGTCGGACGGCAGGACAATCAGTGGCCGGAGTTCCTGCTCTCGCCCCGTCCCTGGCTCGAAGCCGGACAGACCCTGACCAGCAAGCTTGGCGGCTCGGAGACTTTCCTGGCCTACGGTGACCCGCTCCACTGGGGAGCGATCGTCGGCTTGGGATTGCTGCTGCTCGTACTTGTGGGTGGTCTGACCCTGCTGGCCGGGCGCTGGCTGCCGCATGGAATGCAGGATGGGGCTCATGGCGCGTAGGGCCTTCGATCGCGGCCTGGCGATCTTGTGCGCCCTCTGCGCCGCTGCTAGCGCCGCGGTGTTCGTCGGCATCGTGGCGGTGATTCTCGGTCGTGGCCTACCGGCTTTCGACTGGAGCTTTGTCGTCGGCGCGACCGGTCAGGCGCTGGGCACCGGGGGCGTGCGTTATCAGCTCCTCGGCACGCTTGTCTTGATCGCGAGCACCTTTGCCTTGGTCGCGCCGTTGTCGCTCGGCTGGGCCTTGGCGCAGACGATCTTCCTGTCGAGCCCCGCCTGGCGCCGGCGATTGCGCCGGCTGCTCTACGCGCTCAATGGCGTCCCGTCGATTCTCTTCGGCATCTTCGGGCTGATTGTCTTCGTCAAGTACCTCGACTGGGGCAAGTCCTGGCTCGCCGGCGGTATCCTCCTGGCGCTGATGGTCCTGCCGACGGTCACGGTGGCCTGGGTCGAGCGCATCGAAGCGTTGCCGAGCAAGTACCTCCAAACCGCCGCGAGCCTGGGCCTGTCGCGCGGCCAGATCGTCTGGTCGGTCGTCGTACCTCAGACCTGGGGCGGCGGTTTCTCCGGCGCCTTGCTGGGTCTGGCGCGGGCGGCCGGAGAGACGGCGCCGATTCTCTTTACTGCGGCGGTCTTCTCGGGCGTCACACTGCCCTCCGCGGTGCGTGAGAGCCCGGTGTTGGCGTTGCCCTACCATATCTTCGTGCTGGCTCAGGACTCGTTCGATCCGGCGGCCGGAGCTCACCTCTGGGGCGCGGCCTTCGTGCTGCTCGCCCTTGTAATGACGCTGAGCCTGCTCGCCTTGCCGCTGCGCCTGCGAGCGCAGGAGGAGGCCTCGCATGGCTGACCTGCTGCGCCTGGTCAATCACCCGGCGGCCAAGCCCACGGCGCAAGAGCCTGTACTGAGCGCTTCAGGTGTCACTGTGACGAGCCAGGGAGGCCCACTGTTAAGGGATGTCGATCTCGAGATTCCAGTCGGCGGGGTGTTCGTAGTCATCGGGCCCTCTGGTGCCGGCAAGAGCACCTTGCTCAAGGTGTTCAACCGGATGCTCGAGCTCGAGACGCCCCCTTTGCGAGTCCACGGCGAAGTGCGGTTTCACGGCCGCTCGATTCATGGGCGGCAGGTCGACCCCGACGAACTGCGTAGCCGCATCGGGATGTTGTCGCAGCAACCGATCGTTTTTCCGACGAGCATCGAGCGCAACGTGCTCTTCGGCGTGCGCCACGTCGAGCGCCTGTCGCGCCGCGGCCTGTCCACGCGGCTGGAGGAGGCGCTGGCCAGCGCCGCCTTGTGGGACGAGGTCAAAGACCGGCTCCACGCTCCGGCCGTCGAACTTTCGGTCGGGCAGCAACAGCGACTCTGTCTCGCTCGCTCCCTTGCGTTGCGGCCCGAGGTCATCCTCATGGACGAGCCCACGAGCGCCCTCGATCCGAGGGCCACGGAAGCGATCGAAGCATTGATCAGCCAATTGTCGCGAAGTCACACCATCGTACTGGTGACTCACGATCTCGATCAGGCTCGCCGGGTTGCTGACCGAGTGGCCTGCGTCTGCCGGCGCGACGGAGTAGGGGAAGTCGTCGAGACCGCCTGCTGCACAGACCTTTTTGACAACCCCCAGTGCCGCGAGACCATGGACTATCTTGCGACCCGAGGAAGCGACGAATGACCGCGCCCCTGGATTCCCCGAATCCTGAAGGCCGCCCGGACGCGCGGCCGGGGACGGTGCCCGAAGTCGCCTTGGGGTCGCTCGACACGCTCTGGTTCCAAGTTGCCGGCACCGTCTGCAACCTGGCCTGTACCCACTGCTTCGTTTCGTCGTCACCCACCAACCGCACTCATGAAGCGATGACTCTGGCAGAGATCATCCCCTACCTCGATGAGGCGGCGACGCTCGGGGTCAAGGAGTTCTACTTCACCGGTGGCGAGCCGTTTCTCAACCCCGAGATGGAGGCGATCCTCGCCAAGACCCTGGAGTACGGCCCGGCCAACGTCCTGACCAACGGTCTACTCCTCGACCCCGAGCGCTGCGTGCGGCTCGAACGGCTGGCCGCGAGCGCCGAGTACTCGCTCGATTTCCGGGTGTCGATGGACGGCTACGACGCCGCCTCGAACGATCCGATTCGCGGCGCAGGAACGTTCGTTCGTATTCTGGAGGGCATCAGCAATCTGGTCGCAGCCGGACTCAACCCGGTCATCACCGTCACCGAGGTGCACGACGAGAACGCCTCGACCGCCGGCAAAGACCGCTTCTTCGAGCTGCTACGCGAGCTGGATATCGCTCGCCCGCGGCTCAAGATCCTGCCGGTCTTCAAGATCGGCGCTGAGGCCGAGCGGTCCGACACCTACGAGAGTTGGCAGGTGCTGCGTGAGGGCGACGCGGTCGAAGGAGACTGGGACCACCTGCAGTGCTCAAATTGCCGCATGGTCACGGACCAGGGCGTGTGGGTCTGTCCGATCTTGGTCAACGAGCCGAGCGGCAAGATGGGCGAGACCCTACGCGACACCCTCAACGCCTTCCCGCTGGCCCATCCCGCCTGCTGGACCTGCCACGTCTACGGCGTCAGTTGCAAGACTTAGCGTCGAGTTCGATCGCAACTTTCGGGTAGCGAGGCGCTCCGGCGCCTGCGGTATCGTTTCCGGGATGCAAGGAGACGCCGATGAGCCCAAGTCCAACTGAATCGCCCAAGACCGCCGCGGTGGATGTCTTTTGGCAGGCAACCTTGCGCCGCGACGCCTCATTCGACGGCGCTTTCGTCTACGGTGTCGGCAGCACCGGAATCTACTGCCGGCCGTCCTGTCCGAGCCGCCGCCCGCGGCGCAAGAATGTGGCGTTCTTCGCTTCACCGGCCGAGGCCGAGGCCTCCGGGTTGCGTTCCTGTCGCCGCTGCCTGCCACAGGAGGGCGCGGCGCCCAACCCGGTGCGCGACAAGGTCCTGGCCGTGTGCGATTACCTCGATGGCGAGCACGAGAAGATTCCGACACTCAAAGAGCTCGGGCGCAGGGTCGACCTGAGCCCGAGCCACTTGCAACGCGTCTTCAAGCGCATCGTCGGCGTGTCGCCTTGGCAGTATGGTGACGCCCTGCGGGTGGCGCGCTTCAAACGCGAGGTGAGCGCCGGCGAAGGTGTCAGCGGTGCGCTCTACGGCAGTGGCTACGGCTCGAGCAGCCGCCTCTACGAGCAGGCTGCGGCGCGCCTCGGGATGACGCCCGGCACTTATCGACGCCGTGGTGCAGGCGAACGAATTCACTACGCCGTCGCACGCTGCAGTCTGGGCCAACTCCTGGTGGCGGCAACGTCTCAGGGTGTGTGCAGCGTGCGCCTGGGTTCGAGTGCAAAGACGCTCCAGGCCGAACTCGAAAGGGAGTTCGCTTCGGCCGAACTCGAGCGCGGCGGTGCAGAACTCGAACAGTGGCTCGACGCCCTGCTGGCTTTCGTCGACCACGAGGGGGAGCTGCCGAAGATCCCAAGCGACGTCCGAGCCACGGCGTTCCAGCGGTTGGTCTGGGATGCGATTCGGGCCATTCCGTCAGGCGACACGGCGACCTATGGCGACCTGGCTGCGACCATTGGACGCCCCACGGCAGCTCGTGCGGTGGCGCGGGCCTGCGCCAGCAACCCGCTGGCTCTGCTGGTGCCCTGTCACCGGGTGGTACCCAAGAGCGGCGACAGCGGAGGCTATCGCTGGGGCCGGCAACGCAAGGCCAAGCTGCTCGCGCGGGAGCGCTCAGCGAGACGTTAGAAGCACGTTAGAGTCCAGGCTCATGCTGACTCTTGATCCGCAGGCTCGCCGGGGCCTTTGGCAGAAGCTGGTTGAGCGCATCGAAGGTTACGTCGAGGGAATCGACAACAAGCCGGTCAGTCGGCCGACGACGGCGGCGGAGATTCGGCGTGAGCTCGCGCCGTTCGATTTCGCCGTCGCGACGCCGCCAGAGGCAGCGGTTGATTTTGTGGCCGATCTGCTCGAGCGGACCCAGGTCCACACTAGCCACCGCAGTTACTACGGGCTGTTCAATCCCAATCCGACGACCATGGGCATTGCGGCAGATGCTCTAGCGGCCGCTTTCAACCCGCAGCTTGCGGCTTGGTCACACAGCCCGGCCGCGTGCGAGATGGAGCAGCACCTGGTTCGCGCGATTGGCGAGCGTTTCGGCTACAACCCGACTGCGCTCGCCGGTTCGTTCACCTCCGGCGGCGCCGAGGCAAACCACAGCGCCCTGCTCTGCGCCCTGGTCGCCGCCTTCCCGGAGTTCAGCGAACACGGTGTGGCTGCCGTGGAGGGGCACCCGGTGTTGTACGTGACCGAGGAGAGTCACCACTCCTTTGTCAAAGCAGCTCGCCTTTGCGGTCTGGGGACCGCCGCGGTACATCGAGTTGCGGTCGATGATGCGTTCGTCATGGATCCGGCTGCGCTAGTCGCGGCCGTCGAAGCCGATCGCGCTGCCGGTGCTCGTCCTTTCCTGGTCGTGGCGACCATGGGCACTACCAACGCCGGGCTGATCGACCCGATCGACGCAATCGCCGAGGTTGCGGCTGCAGAGGGCCTGTGGCTCCACGCCGACGCGGCGTGGGGAGGCGCCGCGGCCTTGGTGCCGGAACTGCGCGCCCACCTGGGCGGCATCGACCGCGCCGACTCGATCACCTTCGACGCCCACAAGTGGCTGTCCGTGCCGATGGGTGCCGGCATGTTCTTTACCCGCCACAGAGAGGCCCCGCGGCAGGCCTTCTCGATAGCCACCGACTACATGCCTGTCCTGGGCGGCGACCTGATCGATCCCCACTTGACCACCATGCAGTGGTCGCGTCGGTTCATCGGGCTCAAGGTCTTCCTGTCTTTAGCCGTCGCCGGATGGGCCGGCTACGAGCGGGCGATCCGACAGCAGACTCTGCAGGGCGACGTCCTGCGAGAGCAACTCGCGGACTCCGGCTGGCTGGTAGTGAATCGCACGCCTTTGCCGACGGTCTGCTGGACCGATGCTAAGGAAGCCGACAATTCGATCGAGCGTCTGGGTGAAATCTGCAAGCAGGTGGTCGCTTCCGGGCAGGCCTGGATCTCCACCACCAAGCTGGGCGGCCGGACGCCGGTGCTGCGTGCGACGATCACCAACTACAGAACGACAGAGGCCGACATAGAACGGCTGGTGGCCGCGTTGAATTCGACAAGGACCTAGTCCTTCAAGGTCCGCAGGCGTCTTCTCTTCGCCAGTCGGTCGCTGGAAGCTCGGAGCGAGCCGGCTCGCCTACTCGATCTCAAGCGCCGCGCCGCCCCACAGCTTCGAGTAGCGCTGGCAGTGGATGAACACTGTCTGAAACACGCTCAAGTCCACTCCCGGCTCGATTGGATAGCGTGCCTCGCCATGATGGCTCTCCAGCGGTGCGATAAGCACCGCACTGTTCGTCGCGTTTCGATCTGTTAGGTCGGCTAGCGGTAACGGCGAGAGAAAGAGCTTGAGATCGGGAGCTTTCTTGGTGTTGAAATCTTCGTCGAGTTCGACGAAGCGTCCATCACCGTCGATGACGATGCGCCAGCCGCCGGCGATCTCATAGTTCTTGGTCGTCCAAACTCCGCTGGCCGCCACCTCGGCTGCACTCGCCAGGGTCGTGGTCAGAAGGAGAAGCAGCGCTGCGGACATGAATGTGCTTCGTGTCACCGAGGACCCCCTTCGAGCTGAGCATACCGGTGCGCCGGGTTCCGAGCGGACACCAACCCGACGACAAGTTCTCTCGAGGCCGGATTTCAGGATCCCGAGACGACACTCTTTAGTCTCGGATCCGAGAGTGAACTCGGCTCCTCGGGATGGTCGACCGGTGCCGGTCTCGGTCGCCCGGTCGTTCCGTCCTCGCGGCCCGGCCTCTTCGCCTCGCCGCGTCAGGGGCTGGAAAGGATCTTGCGGTGCCGCGCGGGAGGCGGCAGAAGGCGAGTCACGTCGTCACTTCACAATGTGAAGTGACCAACACCATGGGAGGATTGTGCTCCTTGACAGTATCGGTCGAGAGGAGGATACTTCGCAATTAGAAGTAGAGGTTCTCTTTCAGTGTCTGTCCGCTTCGACGAAATGATCAGCTCACCCGCCCGCCTGGCTATTCTGTCGACGCTCATTCCTGGTGAGCCGGTGAGTTTCTCCAATCTCAAGCGGGCGACGGGGCTGGCTGATGGCAACCTGCACGTCCAGACGGGGAAATTGGCCGAGGTGGGATACGTCGAGGCTCGCAAAGGGCACCGGGGCGGCCGGAGGGTGACGGAGTTCCTGCTCACCGAGCTTGGCCTCGAGAGGTTCCGCCGCCACGTGCGCCGACTGCAGGCCGTGCTCGATACCGAAGTCGGCGTCATCCGCCCGGTCGCCTCGGCCGAGCGGGTCGACGACTCCGAGGTCTGGGCGTGAGTGCGAGGGCTCAGCGGGTGGCGATCGGAGCCGACCACGGCGGGGTCGAGTTGAAGGCCGCACTGCTGGCCCATCTGCGCGCCGCCGGCCATCAAGTGGAAGATCTCGGGGTTCATTCGAGCGAGGCCGCGGACTATCCGATCCTCGCCCGTGCAGTGGGCGAGGCTGTGGCCTCCGGGCGCGCTGATCTCGGCATCATGATTGACGGCGCGGGCATCGGTTCGTCGATGGCCGCCAACAAGGTGCCGGGCGTGCGCGCGGCGCTGGCCTACGACGTGTCGAGCGCCCGCAACAGCCGCGAGCACAACGACGCCAACTTGCTGACCTTGGGCGCGAGCCTCATCGGCGCGGGCTTGGCGCGGCAGATCGTCGATGTCTGGCTCGCCACCGAGTGCACGGAACCTCGGCATCAGCGACGGGTGGCGATGTTCGCCGACTCGCCGGCGGCCTCTGCTTCTGCAGCGCCAACGATTGAACAGCAGGAGGAAGCGATGATTCTCTCCGACAGCGATCTCGAGCGCGTCGTCGAACGCTTGCAACAGATGATCGGCCCGCTCGACGCCGGTGCGGCCCGCGGCCCCTGTGTCGGAAGCAGCCCGGACACGGCGCGTCACTGCATCCGCCTCGGTGCCACCGGCCTGACTTGTGTCGCCGAGGCCGAACCGCCGGGAGCGATTCCGGGTGATCTGGCCCGCTACATCGACCACACCCTGCTCAAACCGGACTCGACCGAGCCCCAGGTTAGGACTCTCTGCGCCGAGGCCAAGGAGCACGGCTTCCGGTCCGTCTGCGTCAACCCGACCTGGGTCGCGTTGGCCAGGGAGCTACTGCGGGACAGCGAGGTGCTGACCTGTACTGTCGTCGGTTTTCCGCTCGGCGCCAACGAGCCCGAGATCAAGGCGCTCGAGGCACGGCGGGCGATCCGCGCCGGCGCCAAGGAGATCGACATGGTGCTCAATATCGGCGCGTTGAAGAGTGGCGATGAGGCCCTGGTGCTCAGAGACATCCGAGCGGTCGTCGAAGCCTGCCGGGATGGGGGCGCTGTCTGCAAAGTGATCCTCGAGACAGCGCTTCTGACCGACGCCGAGAAGCGGCGCGCGAGTGAGCTCTCCCGGACTGCGCGCGCCGACTTCGTCAAGACCTCGACTGGCTTTTCGACCGGTGGCGCGACCGTCGCGGACGTGGCGCTGATGGCCGAGGTCGTGAGGCCCGCCGGGATGGAGGTCAAGGCCTCCGGCGGGATCAAGTCCTTCGACGACGCCAAGGCGATGATCGCTGCTGGAGCGACGCGGCTGGGGGTTAGCGCCAGTATCGCAATAGTCAAGGAAGCCGTCGTTACGAGAATGAGCGCCTGAGGAGTCCTCGATGGTCGATCTAAGAGCCTTTGTCATTCTCGACTCGCTGCAGCCGCAGTTCGCGTCCTTCCAGGCGACGATCTCCAAGGGCTATCTGCCCAAAGTCGGCCAGGCGAGCCTCTTTATCGAGATCGCCCCCGGCATGGCGATCAACCACCTCACCGACATCGCGCTCAAATCGACCGATGTCACGCCGGGAATGCAGATCGTCGAGCGCCACTTCGGCATGCTCGAAGTCCACTCGGACAGCCAGGGTGAGGTACGGCAGGCCGGTCAGGCGATCCTCGATGCCCTTGGCCTGACGGAGGACGACCGGCACAAGCCGCGGGTGGTCTCGAACGAGGTCGTGCGCAACCTCGAGGACACTCAAACCATGCTGGTCAACCGCATGCGCCACGGCAACATGATCCTCTCGGGGCAAACGCTCTTTGTTCTGGAGTGCGAGCCGGCGGCCTACGCGGCGCTGGCAGCCAACGAGGCAGAGAAGGCAGCCGACATCAACATTCTGGAAGTGCGCGCCGTGGGCAGCTTCGGTCGGGTCTACATCGGCGGTGAAGAGAAGGATGTTGTGGTTGCCCACGACGCGGCCGTCAAGGCGATCGAGAACATCACGGGCAAAGCGAAGACGAAGTAGCGAAGTGGAATAACCGGGTCCCAGAGACCCGCTCATTAGGAGGTACGCGATGTCAGAAGCCCTTGGAATGATCGAATGCAGGAGTTTCCCGGCGATGGTCGAGGCGGCCGACGCCATGGTCAAGGCCGCCCGAGTCGAACTCGTCAGCTACGAAAAGACCGGTGGCGGCTACACCACAGCCGTGATCCGCGGCGACGTTGCGGCGGTCAAGGCCGCCTGTGACGCCGGCCAGACAGCCGGCGCGCGTGTCGGGGACGTGGTGGCAGTGCACATCATCGCCCGACCCCATACCAGCGTCGATATGGTCATCCCGCTCGGCCGGGCCGCGGAGCCGGCCAAGAAGTAGCCGTGAAGCTGGCCAAGGTACTCGGTACCGTCGTCGCGACGCAGAAGGACCCCAAGCTCCAGGGCTTGCGGTTCCTGATGCTCGGTCTCATGGGCGCGGACGGCAAGCCCGCCGGTGGATCGGTGGTCGCTGTTGATGGTGTGGGCGCTGGGGTGGACGAGATGGTGCTCTTTGCCAGCGGTTCATCCGCTCGTCAGACCGGGCCGACCGAAAACCGGCCGGTCGATGCCGTCGTCATGGCGATCGTCGATAGCTGGGAGGTGGGGGGCAAAGAGAAATACCGCAAGGGAGATGACCGGTGACTCTGCCGGGCGAAGCGTCGCGACTCAGCGATCAGCAGGTCGACCTCATCGCTGCGCGTCTGGCGGAGCGCTTGAGTGGTTCAGCGCCCGCGGCGCCCTTGGCGCCAGCTGCCGGGAAACCGGCGAATCTGGGCGAGGGCATCTTCGCCACGGTCGACGAAGCGGTCGCCGCGGCGGGTGAGGCCTTCCGGCAACTCGACAGCGTGACGCTCGAAGGGCGAGGGAAGATCATCGAAGCCATCCGTCAGGCGATGCTCGAGCACGCCGACGAACTGGCTCGGCTTGCTCAGCAAGAGACCGGCCTCGGCCGGGTCGAGGACAAGGTGATCAAGAACCGCCTCGTCACTCGCAAGACCTCGGGCCCCGAGGTCCTGACGCCCAGCGCCCTCACGGGCGATAGCGGTCTGACGTTGACCGAGTACGCGCCCTACGGAGTGATTGGCGCCATCACCCCGACCACGAATCCGACCTCGACCATCATTTGCAACACCATCGCGATGGTCTCGGCGGGCAACACCATAGTCTTCAATGTTCATCCCAACGCCAAGGAATGCTCGATGGCCAACGTGCGGCTCCTGCATCGGGCTATCCAGCGCGCCGGTGGACCGGCCAACGTGGTGTGCGCGGTCGCCGAGCCGACCATCGAGTCGGCGCAGGCGCTGATGCAGCATCGTGGCATCCGCCTGCTGGCCGTGACCGGCGGCACCGGCGTGGTGCGCCAGGCGATGAAGAGCGGCAAGCGAGCGATCTGTGCCGGCCCGGGGAATCCACCGGTGGTTGTAGATGCCAGCGCCGACCTCGAGCTGGCCGGCCGCAGCATCGTCGCCGGAGCGTCGTTCGACAACAACATCGTCTGTACCGACGAGAAGGAAGTCATCGCGGTGGCGAGCATTGCCGACGAGTTGGTGCGGCAGATGGGCCTGCATGGCGCTTATGTGCTCGACGCGAGCGAGTTGCGCCGCGTCGAGCAAGTGATCTTCACGGAGCAACGTGGACCGCGCCAACGAGCGGTGGTCAACAAGGACCTGATCGGCAAGAACGCGAGTGTGATCCTGGCGCGGGCGGGCATCGAAGTGCACGACGATCCGCGGGTCGCGGTCGCTCGGGTCGACAACGATCACCCGCTTGTCTGGACCGAGCAGATGATGCCGGTCTTGCCGGTCACGACCGTTCCCGATGTCGAGAGCGGAATTGAATTGGCCAAGGCCGCCGAGCACGGCTTCGGGCACTCGGCCGGCATGTACTCGCGCGACATCGGCGCACTGAGCAAGATGGCGCGCACGATCAACACCTCCATCTTCACCAAGAACGGACCGTTTTACGCCGGCTTGGGTGAGGGAGGCGAAGGACACACCAGCTTCACCATCGCGAGCCCGACCGGCGAAGGCTTGACCGGCCCGGTGAGCTTCAGCCGGCTACGGCGCTGCGTCCTGGTCGATCACTTCCGCATCGTCTGACCGGATGGCGAGACGTCCAAAGCAGCGGCACGCCGCCCTGGCCCTGCTCGAGTTCGAGAGCGTCGCCGGTGGCGTGCGGGCGACCGACGCCATGGTCAAGCGGTCGCCGATCGCGTTGCTGCGCTGTGGCACGATCCATCCCGGCCGCTTCCTGGCGTTGGTCGGCGGCAGCGTTGCGAGCACCGAGGAGGCGTACCGGGCCGGCCTCGACCGGGGAGAGAGCGATCGCACCCTGCGCGACTCGGTGCTCTTGAGCGATGTCCATCCGGCGCTTCACGATGCAGTGCTGGGCACACGCTGCGAGTTGGCGGGCGACGCGCTACTCGTGCTCGAAACGACGGCCTCCCCCGCACTCCTCGCGGCCGTCGACGCCGCAGCGAAGGGCACGCCCATCGTGATCGGCGAGGTGCGACTGGCCGACGACCTCGGCGGACGTGGTCTGGCTCTGCTGAGCGGCGGGTTGACGGACCTCGACGCCGCACATCAGATCTGCCTCGAGCGGGCCGGCAACCAGGTACTGAGAAGCGAACTACTGCCGCGTCTCGATCCCAACCTGAGAACTGCGCTCGATGGCGGTACGAGCTTCAGCGCCAGTGATGCCTTCGAGCCCACGGGGGCCGAGCATCTCGAGGAGGTGGCATGCAGTTGGGACGGGTAATCGGCACTGTCGTGCCGGCGGTGATCGTGCCGGCTCTGCAAGGCACTCCCCTGCTCTGGGTTCAGCCGCTCGATCGCGACAGCGAGCCCACGGGCGACGCCGTGGTCTGCGCCGACGGCACCCGTATGGCGGGGCCGGGCCAGGCGGTCTACTGGGTGGAGAGCCGTGAAGCCGCGCTTACGCTCGAGCCGTCGTTCGTGCCGGTCGACCACGCGATCGTCGGTCTCGTCGATGACGTCAAGGTGGATCCCCTGGGAGTGAGCGGGTGATCTACGGCCGAGTGCGCGGAAGCGTCGTATCGACAATTCACCACTCCTCGATCGAAGGTGAACGACTCCTGCTGGTCGACCGGCTCGATGCCGACGGAGTCGAGAGCGGTGGCTACGTCATCGCGTTCGATGCCGTCGGGGCGGGTCACGGCGAGACGGTGCTGGTGCTCGACGAGGGCAACGGCGCCCGGCAGATTCTCGGCTCTGAGGATGCGCCGGTCCGAGCGATCGTCGTCGGCATTGTCGACGGCGCCGGCTGAGTCGCCTTCGGAGGCGTGGCGGGCACTGTGCCGTGCGCCACAAGTCCTGTCTCCTCAGTCAGATACATTGCTGTGCCCGAACGACTACGGCGCAATGAGCGTCGGCCGCTCGGAGTTGCCAACGAGGCGACAAGCGAAGGCATCAGGCAAGTGAGGTCACCGATGAGCTCGAAACGCAAGAACGAAGACCTGGAAGCGACACAGATCGTCATCTCTCGCCGCCTGGAGGCGGTGGACGACCCTGAGTCCGAGACTGAAGTCGCCGAGCCGGGCGACGAGCATGAAACCCAAGCGATCAAACCACCTGCGCCGAGCCTCTTGCCGGCTACGCGCCGGCGCAACGTCGTGCTCTACAGTGTCGGCCTGGCCCTGGCGAGCACATTGGGCCTGGCTTTCCTGATCTCCTACGCCTGGTATCTGGCCCCCGGACAGTCGCTGACCGCCCTCACCGCCGAGCTCCAGCGCTATGCGCTGATCAACACCCTGTTGACCATGCTGGTCGCCGGCGCGGCGGGTGGCGCATTGTCCAACCTGCGCGAGTTCCTGCGCCTCGGTCAGAGTCAGGACGGCGTACCGGAGCGTTTGGAGGTGCCGCTTTATCTCAGGCCCCTGAGCGGCGGCGTGATGGGCGTTTTGGTCTTCTTCTTGCTGCAGTTCTTCGTCGCGGTGCTGTCCGTCGGCGGAACCACCCAGGGCTGGGCTCTGCTCCACGGCCGGCTGGCCTATGTGGCGGTCGCTCTGGTCGTAGGATTCGGCGTCCGCGACCTCGAACGCGTGCGGGATATCGCAGCGTCCCTGGTTGCGCGTCGCGACTGAGTGGCGCTAGCGGGTATCATCCGCCGGACAACTCGCCAGCCGGCGAGCCATCTGAAGGAGTCCGCGGATGAAGCACTCAGTGCAGCACCCCCTCGAGCCGGCGAAAGCCCGAGAAGTGCTCGATCGGGCGCTCGACACCTATCGAGCGCACTACGCGGAGAACTCGGTCGAGACCTGCTGGCTCGATGAGCGTACCGCCGAGGTCGACTTCGAAGTCACCGGCAAGAAGATCGCCGGCCGCATCACGGTCTGCGAGGACTGCTACGACCTCGATCTCAAGTTGCCTTGGATGCTGCGGCCGTTCAAGCGGCGCATCGCCCAATCCTTTGAAACCGAACTACAGCGCTGGATCGCCAGCGCCTGAGGCCCGAGAGAATGCTAGAACTCTACGACCAGATTCAAGAGGCCAAGGCCGCCGTTCGCAAGGTGTGGGCGGGAGAGCCCCGGGCCGGATTGATCCTCGGCAGCGGGCTCGGCGGGTTGGTCGACGAAATCGAGATCGAGGCGAGCCTCGACTACGAAGACATCCCGCACTTCCCCCGCTCGACGGCGCTGTCACATGTCGGGCGGCTGGTGATGGGCCAGCTCGAGGGCGTGCCGGTGGTCGCCATGCAGGGACGCTTCCACCTGTATGAGGGCTACACTCTCGGCCGGGTAACCCTGCCGATTCGCGTCATGCACGCCCTCGGGGCCGACGTTCTTGTGGTGAGTCAGGCCACCGGGGGCTTGAATCCGAGCTACGAGAGCGGCGACATCATGGTCATCGACGACCAGATCAACCTGCTGGGCGACAACCCGCTGATCGGGATCAACGACGATCGTCTCGGCCCGCGCTTTCCCGACATGAGCGCGCCATACGACAAGGAACTCATCGAAGTCGCGCTCGCTACGGCGAGACGCGAAGACATCGTCGCTCACAAGGGCGTCAGCGTAGCGGTGACCGGACCATGCCTCGAGACTCGTGCGGAGTACCGCTTCTTGCGCGCCATCGGCGCCGACGTGGTCGGCATGTCGACGATTCCCGAAACCATCGTTGCGGTCCATGAGGGCATGCGGGTTTTTGGTCTGTCCGTGGTGACCGATATGTGCTTGCCGGATGCACTGAAGCCGGCGCTGGCCGAGGACATCATCGAAGTCGCGGGGATCGCCGCGCCCAAGATGAGTGCGCTGGTGCGCTCCGTGCTTGCCCAACTGGCTAGCGAGGGCTGAGAATGCTCCAGGTTCGAGCTCAGGTCGCCGAGACCGTGGCGGCGATTCGCCGTCAGTGGGACGCGAGTGCCGAGGTCGGGATAGTCCTTGGTAGCGGCCTGCAACCGCTGGTCGAACGGGTCGAGAGCGAGGCTGAATTTGCCTACGAAGATCTGCCTCATTTCCCCCGCTCGACCGTCAAGGGTCACGGAGGGCGCTTACTCGCCGGCACTCTGGCCGGCCGCAAGGTGCTGGTGATGGAGGGACGTTTCCATCGTTACGAAGGCTGGAGCCTGGCGCAGGTCACCTATCCGGTTCGTGTCATGCGCGAGCTCGGCTGTGGTCTCTTGGTGGTATCGAACGCCAGTGGCGGCCTCAACCCGAACTACGGCTCGGGCGACATCATGGTGCTCGATGACCACATCAACATGCTCTTCGACAATCCCCTTTTTGGTGTCAACGACGACGAGCTGGGGCCGCGCTTTCCGGACATGAGTGGGCCCTACGATCCGGCGCTTCGCGACGCGGCACTCGCGGCTGCCCGCGCACTCGACTGCGCGGCGCACAAGGGCGTTTACGCAGGTTTTACCGGACCCAGCTTCGAGACCCGGGCCGAATACCGCATGCTGCGCCGGCTCGGCGCCGACGCCGTCGGCATGTCCACCGTGCCCGAGGTGATCGTGGCCAACCACGCCGCAATGAGAGTGTTGGGTCTGTCCGTGATCACCAACCTCTGCCGTCCCGATTGCCTCGACGAGACCGGCCACGAGGAAGTGCTCGAAGCGGCGGATCTCGCGAGCCGCAAGATGACGGCGATCGTCGAGACAGTGCTCGCCAGCGCGGCGGCCCGGGCATGATTCCCGGCCAGATCATCGCCACCAAGCGGGACGGCGGCACTCACGAGCCGAGCGAGATCAGGAGTTGGATCGACGCCTACGTGGCCGGCGCGGTGGGCGACGAGCAGATGGCGGCTTGGGCCATGGCCGTGTTTCTCAACGGCATGAGCGCTGAGGAGACGGCAGCTCTGACCGAGGCCATGGTCGAGAGCGGAGAGCGCCTGAAGCGGACGCGCCACGATCGCCCACGGGTCGACAAGCACTCGACCGGCGGCGTCGGGGACAAAGTGTCGATAATCCTCGCCCCGCTGCTGGCCTGCTGCGGTCTCGATGTGCCGATGCTCTCGGGCCGCGGTCTCGGCGCCACCGGCGGCACGCTAGACAAATTGGAATCGATTCCGGGCTTTCGCACCGATCTGGACGCCAACGAGATCGAGAAGGTCCTGGCCGCCATGGGCTGCGTCATTACCGGCACCACGGCCGACATGGTGCCGGCTGACAAGAAGATCTACGCCCTGCGCGACGTGACCGGCACGGTACCCTCGATCCCGTTGATCACCGGCAGCATCCTGTCGAAGAAGATGGCCGAAGACCTCGATGCCCTGGTCTTCGACGTCAAGGTCGGGAGCGGCTCTTTCATGAAGACGCTCGAGCGCGCCAACGAGCTCGCGGGTTCTCTCGTCTCCGTCGGCCGCGCCTACGGAGTCAAGACCTCGGTTCTGGTGACCGACATGAACCAACCGCTCGGCCGCATGGTGGGGCACGCCAATGAGATCGACGAGTCGGTGGCCGCGCTCGAAGGGCGGGGGGCGGACGATCTGATGGAGGTGACCTACGCCCTCGGCGCTCAATTGCTGACGCTGACCGGTCTCGCGGTCGACGCCGCGGCAGGACGGCAGGCTTTGGCGGCGGCATTGTCGAGCGGGGCAGGACGGGAGTGCCTGGCTGCCATGGTTGCGGCCCAAGGCGGCGATTTGGAGGCTCCCCGGCCTCTCGCGCCGGTCCAGGAGATCACCGCAGACAGGCCCGGAACAGTGCAGCGGGTTGAGGCCGAGTCTCTTGGCCTCAAAGTGATCGAGCTTGGCGGTGGGCGCAAACGGCAAGGCGACGCGATCGACTTCTCGGTCGGGCTCGAGATGCTGGTCAGAGTCGGGGATGCGATAGAGGCGGGCCAGCCACTCATGAGGGTGTTCGGCGAGAGCGATCTGGTGGAGACCTTGAGCTTCAGCCGGGCCGTCGAGATCGGGGAGGATGCCGTGTCGGCGCCATCCTTGATTCACCGAGAGCGGGAGTAGAATCCGAGCCATGACCGACGACCGGACGGCAACCTTGATCCAAGCGGCGCTCGACGCGCGCGAACGGGCCTACGCGCCGTTTTCGAAGTTCTATGTTGGCGCCGCGCTCGAGACAACCACCGGCGAGATCTTCGCCGGCTGCAATGTCGAGAACTCCTCCTACGGCCTGACCATCTGCGCCGAGCGCTTTGCCGTCGGTGCGGCGGTTGCCGCCGGCCATCGAGAGTTCAAGCGCGTGATCGTCGCCGCCGACAGCAAAGCGAGCCCTTGCGGCGCCTGCCGTCAGGTACTCGCCGAGTTCGGCAACCTCGAAGTGATCATGGTCGATCCCCAAGGAACCGTCACCCATACTCGACAGCTCGATGAACTGCTGCCGGAGCAGTTCAAGCTCGAACCGCGTTAGCGGTCAAAGGGCGCCGCCCTCTTTTATGACCCCCAGGCCACGTGGTCAGGGTGCATGCCGCCGCAGCCACCTTCAGCAAATGGCTTGCCGCAGCCGCCGGCCGTGTAGCACGTGTCGCCGGGAAATTCGTTGCTGTTGACCGCGGCGTACCAGCGCTGGACCTCAGAGCGCACAGTCTCGGCGTCGGCGCCCTGCTCGGTGATCAGCCAGGCCGAGAGTCCCCACAGAGAGCGCGACAAGTTGCACGGGCAGCAGCAGGTGTAGGCGCTGTTGTCGGCGCAGCAGGCAGCCGGGATCACCGACAGCGCGTCGAATTTGATCTTCTCTTGTTCTTCGGTCAGCTCAATCTCACTGTAGAGGCGAATGAAATCGGCCGTTCGGGCCTGTGGGTCACTGAAGTCGAGCAGGTCGCTCGAGGGTGCCGCCAACACAAAGCCGGCGGTGAGTCCCAGGATAGCGACGGTGAGAAGGGATGGGGTCTTGGTCATGAGAAACCTCGTGAAGTGGTTCTTGTCAGTACGGTCGATGCGGTCAGCATGCCAGCTCGGATTCTAAGGTAAAAGCTCCCAATCCAGCATGGCGTCCTTATCGAACAAGAAGCGGCCGCGAAACGATTCGCGGCGCAACATCATCGGCACCCAGATGCGATCGTCCTCCCACATCTCATCGTAGGGGATCGCCTCGAGCGAGGCCCAGATCGGCACTGCCTCGTCAGTCTCCTGCGGCTCGCGATCGCAGCCGTCGGAACGGAAGACGTGGACGTGGATGGAGTAGCCGTCAACGAACTGAAACCGTAGCTCGCCGCAGGGTGCGGGCACTGTCGGTGTGGTGACCAATTCTTCCTCAGTCTCACGAACAGCGCACTCGGCCCAGGACTCACCTTCCTCCAGCCGACCTCCAGGTCCGTTGATCTTGCCGGCCCCAAGACCGCGCTTCTTGCGGATCAAGAGCACCTCGCCGTTGCGCACCACAAAGAGCAGGGTCGCGCGGTCCACTGGCGCCCAAGTCGCCCAATCGATGTCCGCCAGAGTCCGCACAGGGCGCCGAGCATAACCCGCCCTGGCGGCTGCTATGGTCGCCCGCGATGAGCTTGATCGATACCCACTGCCACTTGACCTACGGTGCCCTCGCCGAAGATCCTCACGGAGCCTGGCAGCGCGCCCGCGACGCCGGTGTCGATGCGGCGGTGGTCGTGGCGATCGACGCCGAGAGCACACCGACGGTGCTCGACTTCGTCGAGCAGTACGACGAGCTCTACGCTGCTGTCGGCATCCATCCCAATCACGTGGCCGAAGCCAAGTCCGGCGACATGACCCGCGTTGCCGAGTTCGCCCAACACCCGAAGGTTGTCGCGATCGGCGAAAGTGGCCTCGACACTTATTGGGACAAGGCACCGCTCGAGATGCAACGCGACTACCTCGACCGCCATATCGAGATGGCGCTCGCCACCGACCTACCGCTGATTCTCCACCTTCGCGACACCTATCCCCTGGCAGCAAAAGTACTGGAGAAGCCGGCTCGAGCCGGCCTGCGCGGGGTGATCCACTGTTTCGCCGGTGGGGCGGACGAGGCCGACCCTTTCATTGAATGGGGCTGGCCGATTTCTTTCTCCGGCATCCTCACCTACCCCCGAGCGGAGAACGTACGCCAAGCGGCGGAGCGAACGCCTTTGGGGCAGTGCATGGTCGAGACCGATTCCCCGTGGCTGACACCTCGGGGCGTGGGCCGACGTGACAACGAGCCGGCCTTCGTCGTCGCCACCGCACGACGGCTGGCCGAGGTCAAGGGCGTCAGCTTCGAGGAGCTCAGCCGAGCCGTCTCCCAGAACGCCGTCAGGGCGTTTCCCCAGCTCGCCGCCACGGTCTAGGCAGGACCGCCCGTGCCGTCTAGGAGGGCCGGGCCGCGCTCAGGTTCCGAAAATTCGATCCCCGGCATCACCCAGGCCAGGCAGGATGTAGCCGAACTCGTCCAAATGGGAATCGACCACCGCGGTGTAGATCTCGACATCCGGGTGTTTTTCCTCGAGCCGGGCGATCCCTTCCGGCGCCGAGATCAGGAACAGGGCCTTGATCGCAGCCGGCTTGTCCTTCTTCAGGAAATCGATCGAGGCGATGGCCGTGCCGCCGGTGGCCAGCATCGGGTCGATCAGCAGCACCGTCGAGCCCTCGGTGTGCGGAGCAATCTTTTCGTAGTAGGCATGAGGTTCGAGCGTCTCCTCGTTGCGCTCCATCCCGAGGAACGAAACCGAGGCGGTGGGAATCTGCGACAGCACACCCTCGAGCATGCCGAGACCGGCGCGCAGCACCGGCGCCAAGGTGATCTGCTTGCCGTCGAGCCGTTCGACGTTGACCTCGCCGGCCCAACTCGCGACCGTCGAGGTCTCGGTCGGGAGGTCACGGCACGCTTCGTAGGCCAGAAGTGTCGCCAGTTCGCCCGAGACCTGACGAAAGAGGGGCGTGTGGGTCTTCTCCGCTCGTAGGTAGCCGACCTTGTGTCGGATCAGCGGGTGGTCGATCTGGTGTACGGCCATGCGAGTCTCCTAGAGTCGAATCAGGATATCCGAGTGGCGACCGGTTAGGCCGACCGTTTCTCGGCAGCCGCTTCCTGGCGCGCGACGGTCGCGAGCCAAAGGCCACCCGTTACGACCTGCACCAGGCCGAAGACCATCAGGCCCTGCCGCAGCGTGAGGATTTCATGTTCGAGTAGCAGGCTGGCGGCGAGGATGGCGGCAGAGTCGACGAGAGTCAGAGTCAGCCATTCGGTAGCGAAGACGCGGCCGCGGTAACGGTCGGCGGTGCGCTCTTGAAGCAGAACAGTCGAGGCGACCCAGTTGGCGCCGCTCGTCGAATGCGCGGCGATGACCAGGACGATCAGCATCCAAAAGAGGTGCAGCTGAGCGATCAGGCAGTAGATCAAGCCGGACGAGGCGATCCCTACTCCGATCACGGTCGGCCACCAGTGCCGGGCCACACCCGAGGCGCGCATTACCAGTGGCCCGAGGCCTGTGCCCAGTCCGCGAGCGGCGTAGAACCACCCGATGCCGACTGCCGGCGACGAGGGCAGCATGACCTGCCCAAAGAGCGCCAGCATGTAGACCAGGCCCCCGCCGCCGATAGCCCAGGCGGTCTTGGCCAAAGCGATACGGCCGATTCGCGGGTCAATCCACATGTGTTTCCACCCATCCATCACCTGACGGTGGGCAGTCCTCAAGATCGAGCCTTCGGGCGCTTCGTCGGTTTGTTGTGGAATGACCGTGCGCCAGATCAGCCAGGCGGAGACCAAATAGGTTGCGCTATCGAGGATGAAGACAGCGTGCTCCCCGAGCCAAGCCGTGACGAAGCCCCCGGCAGCCGCGCCCAGGGCCAGGAGTGCGGACCAGGTCGCGGCCGAAAGCGCGTTAGCGGTCAACAGCTCACGGGGCGAGGTTATGTTGGGAATCGAGGCCGACCGGGCTGGGATGAAGACCGCGCCGACGATCATCTGCGACGCTCCCAGAATGTAGATCCAGATCACATGCTCGGGCCCGCGAACGAAAACCAATCCGAGCACGATCAAGGCCCGCAGGAGATCGGAGACGATCATCAATTGACGTCTGTTCGCTCGGTCGGCGATCAGCCCCGCCAGCGGTGAAGCCAAGGCGAAAGGCAGTGACTTGGTTATGAAGACCAGACCCAGGGCCAGGGGTGACCCGGTGAGGCGCTCGATGAGCGTGTAGATCGCGATGGTGTTGAACCAGTCGCCGAGGTGCGATGCGACCTCGCCGAGCCAAAGGCGGCGATAGTTTTGGTTGGTACGGATGAGCTCGAGGTAGCCCACCCGGCGCAGAGATTCCTCGGTGCGCATGGCGCTGGTGGCGTCGGTCATGGCGCGGTGGTGGGGTTGTTCGAGCGGCTATTCGAAGCGCTCGTCGAATCGGTGGACGAACTGGAATCCGAACCTGTGGTCGAGCCAGTGCGGTCCGGCCAGTAGGTCGAGCGAGTAGGGTCGATGCAGTGTAGCCGACCGCGCGGATCAGCCAAGGCGCCGTGATAGCTTCCCCGCGTGCTGAATCCAAGCCATACGTGGGCCTCGTGGGCCGCGGCCGCAGCGATCCTGGTGCTCGGCGCCGTACCCATGCTCGCCGCTGATGCCTACGGCAGCCCGGCCGAGGTTCACCCGCTGCTGCTCGGCAGCGAGGTTCCGTCAGTCGAAGTACTGACGCTCGAGGGCGCGGCGGTGGACCTCAAGTCCATCGTCGGCGAAAGGAAGGCCGTGGTGATCTTCTACCGCGGCGGGTGGTGACCGTATTGCAACGCGCAGCTGGGCGAGCTGCAATCGATCGAGTCGGACATCCAAGCAGCAGGTTTTGACCTGCTGGCCCTAGGAACCGACCAGCCGTCCAAGATCGAGCCCACGGTGGCTCAGCACAAGATCGGCTACACGATCTACTCGGACAAGTCGGCCGCGGCGGCGCGTGCCTACGGCATCGCCTACACGATGGACGCCGAGACCCTGGCGACCTACAAGAAGTACGGTTACGACATCGAGGCGGCTTCCGGCGAGAGCCATCACCAACTGCCCGTGCCGTCAGTTTTCGTCTACTCCGGCGGCAAGATGGTGTTTCAGTACGTCAACCCGGACCACCGCGTGCGGGCGTCGAGCGAGGTCATTCTCGCGGCGTTGAACTCCGCGAAGTAGCTCTGCTCTCAGGCCTCGGGCTTCGGGACCGAGCGCTCAACTGATCTTGATGTGCCAGGGCTCGTGGCGCACGCCGAACGGGTTCGCCTCGTAGTAGCGAATATCGACATAGCCGAGGTCGGTCAACTTCTTGAACTCGTCGGTCTGGGCGAACCGGTCGGTGAAGTTGTCCGAGCCGAGGCCGAGCTTGCCGATGTCGAAGTCGCCGATGGCGTGGAACGAGTAGCCTGGAGGAGCCAGTGAACGGGCCGCCTGCGACAGGTTTCCCTGGGTGTCTACAGCCTTGGTCAGGAAGAGGTGGTACTGCTTCGCCAATCCACGTACGCCGGAGGTCAGCAAGACGCTGTCGCCCAGGTCGCGCCGGATCTGCTCGTAGCGCTCGAGTGACGGGCCCTGGAGAAGCCAGTGGCCGGTGCCCGCGATGCGCTTGAGATCCCGGTCCTTGAGCGACCCCTCGAGAGAGACGATGGTCTTCTCGCCGAGGAAGCCGTAGCGCCGGGCATCGGCCTGAAAGATCTCCTCCAAGAACTCCAGTTCGTCGTTCTCAAAGGAACCAATGTCGTTCGAATGGCGACCGTAGTCGATGAGCTCAGGGAATCCGAGGCTGTTGAAGTTGCCGTGGCCGATGTAGCGCTGGGCACGCTCGAGGCGGGCGGTGGTGCGTACCAGCAGATCCCAACGGTTCTGTTCGACCCAGATGTCGTCGTCGTAGGTGCGATCGAAGTCGCGCGCCTTGGCGACCGCGCGCTCAGGGGTCAACTTGGTTTCATGAGCACCTGACCCGAGAGCCTCCGGAGTCGCGATCGCACCCTCGTCCCGCTGTGGCTCGACGACGAGGTCGGCGACGAGCTCGGGAGCCGGTTGTGGTTTGCCGCCTGGAGACCCTGCGCGCATCAAGCCGCCGATGGCCGCGGCTCCAGCGACACGAGGCAGAATCTTGAGGAAGTTGCGACGGTCCACTCTGTCTCCAAATCAAACGGTGATCGTAACTATCGATCAACACTGAGGTTCAGGGCGCCCGATTATAGACGAGCCAACTCGCTAGATGAGGAGACCTGCTACACAGGCGGTCATGAAGGCAGCCAAGGTGCCACCGATCATGGCGCGCACGCCCAGACGAGCGAGATCCGAGCGGCGTTCGGGCGCGATTCCGCCGATGCCGCCGAGTTGGATACCGATCGAGCTGAAATTGGCGAATCCGGCGAGAGCGTAGGTCAGGATCGTGAAGGACCGCGGGCTGAAGCTCTCGGAGCGGGTGGACAAGTCGGCGAAGGCGACGAACTCGTTCAAGACCGTCTTGGTGCCGAGGATCTCACCGGCCAGGGTGCATTCACTCCAAGGGATGCCCATCAGGAAGGCCAGGGGCGAGAAGACTAGGCCGAAGGCACGTTGCATGGTCCAGGCGCTCGCGTCGACGTAGCCGAACCAGCCGCCAACCCAACCAAACAGTGCATTCCCCATATGGACGATGGCGACGAATGCGATCAGCATGGCGCCGATGTTGAGGGCGAGCTTCATGCCGTCTGACGCGCCGCCGGCCGCGGCTTCGACGACGTTGATACTCGTCTTCTTGACCTCGAGTCGGACCGTACCCATGGTCTTCGACTGTTCGGTCTCGGGCTGCATGACCTTGGCGATCAAGAGAGCCGCCGGGGCGGAGATCACTGACGCAGTAATCAAGTGGCCGGCGTTGACGCCCATCGCCACATAGGCGGCCAGGACGCCGCCGGCGATGGTGGCGAAGCCGCCGACCATCACAGCGTTGAGCTCTGAACGGGTCATCTCCTTGACGTATGGTCTGATGACCAGGGGCGCCTCGGTCTGGCCGACGAATATGTTGGCAGCAGCCGACAGACTCTCGGCGCCGGAGGTGCGCAGAGTTTTTTGCATGATCATGGCGAAGAACTGCACGACCTTCTGCATCACCCCGACGTGGTAGAGGATCGCCATCAGGGAAGAGAAGAAGATCACCGTCGGCAACACGCCGAAGGCGAACGAGCGCCAGAGGGTGTAAGGCGGTGGCAGGGCGTCGTCGCCAGGCCGCGGGTAGACGTCGAACATGAAGGCCGAGCCCTGATCCACGTAGCTCAGGATCTGTTTGAAGAAATCACCCATCCAGACGAAGGTCGCCTGGCCCGGGCCGGTCTTCAGGATCAGGAGGGCAAAGACGAACTGCAGGAAGAGGCCGCCGCCGATGATGCGCCAGGGCACCTGTTTTCGGTGCGAGCTCATCAGCCAAGCGATGCCGATCATCGAGAAGAGTCCGACCAGGCTGATCAGGCGTTCCACGGTGCACCTCCGTTGCGGGAAAAGGCGTTGAGTGAGTCCGCGGCATCTTAGCAGCGGCCCCGTTACAATCTCGCCAGGGGCGCAATCTGGCTTTGAGCCGCTGCCGTATGCATTGCGAGGAGATTGAGTGAGTCAGCGAACACCCAAGGAGATCAGGCAACGTGGCGGAGCGGACGATGCTCAGCGCGACAAGCTGACGGCCCATCGCGGCATGGCGACCTGGGGCGAAAAACTGGTGCCCCTCGGTAGCTTCCGCGAAGCCACTGCGGCCGCTGGGCGCGAACTCACGCCGCAAGAGCGCGAGGCGGAAGCCGTCCGCTACCTCGATCTACCGAGCGATGCGACGCCGATCGAGGGACCCTATTCGAAGGTTGCGGTCTTCGGTGGCATCTACAACAACCACCACGCTCTCAGCGCGTTGCTCGCCGACGCAGTCGCACGCGGAGCGGAGAGGATCTACTGCTTGGGCGACCTGGGCGGCTTCGGGCCTAATCCCGAGAAGGTCTGGCCGCTTCTGACCGACGCCGGGGTCGAGTGCATCCAGGGCAACTACGAAGAGTCCTTGGCCAGCGGCCACGAAGACTGCAACTGTGGCTACACTGATCCACGCGACAACCACTTCGCCGAGCTCTCGTACCGCTACACCGAGCGCAACTCCTCGCCCGAGTTCAAGGCCTGGATGGGCGGCTTGCCACGCCGCCGCCGTGTACGCGTCGGCGAGCGCGAACTGCTGCTCGTTCACGGTTCCCCGCGCCGAATCAACGAGTTTCTCTTCGAGTCCACCTCGTCGACTGCCTTTCTCGAAGTCATGCTCGAGCGCGAAGGCTGCGACGGCATTCTGTGTACCCACAGCGGCCTGCAATGGCACCGACGGCTACCGGCCGGCGACGTGGTCAACGTCGGCGTGATCGGCCGCCCGGCCAACGACGGCCGGACCAACGTCTGGTACGCGATGCTCGAGGCCGGCGACGAGCAACTAGGTGTGGAGCTCGTACCCTTGGCGTACGACTTTGAGGCGCTGGCAGCCGAGATGAGGGCCGAGGCTCTGCCGGAAGAGTTCGTCGATACGGTCACTAGCGGGTGGTGGACGACCTGTCTGGAAATCCTGCCGGCGCGCGAACGCGCCGCCTCGAGGTTCTAGCCATGGCGCGACGACACGTAGCAATCATCGGCGCGGGACCGACCGGCCTCGAAGCGGCCCTGGCGGCTGCCGAGCGCGGCTGGGACTTCACCCTCTACGAGAGTGGAGCAGAGGTTGCCGACCACATGCGCGAGTGGGGCCATGTCGGCCTCTTCTCGCCCTGGAGTCTCGACGTTTCGCCGCGCATGCGCCGCCAACTAGCGGAGCTCGACCTTGCGGTGCCGGACGATGCCTCCTGTCCGACCGGCAGCGACCTGCGCGAGCGGGTCTTCCTGCCGCTGGCCGCCAGTGAGACGATCGCGCCCAACTTGCGTCTGGAAAGTCGCGTGACGGCGATCGGTCGGGAACAGTTGCTCAAACACGAAGCGATCGGTGCCGCCGAGCGGGCCGCGAAGCCATTTCGCCTGCTGGTCAGCAACGGGAGCGGAGACGAGTCGCTAGAGCATGCCGATGCCGTTCTCGATTGCTCGGGCAGTTACTCAGTCGCCAATCGGCTCGGCGATGGTGGCATTCCGGCACCGGGGGAGGCCGCGGCCGCACCGTTCATCGAGCATAGGATTCCAGACTTCGCCGCAGACAGCACTTCTTGGCGCGGTAAGACGATCTTGCTGGTGGGCGCCGGGCATTCAGCCCAGACCGCCGCCGAAGCCCTTGCCGAAATGGCGACCGAGGAGCCGGAGACACAGGTGATCTGGGCTCTACGCCGTGTCGAGCCGGTCTGGCATGTCGATGCGGACGACCCCTTGCCCGAGCGCAGTCGACTGACTGCTGTCGCCCGCGACCTGGCCAACGGTTCTCATCCGGCTTTCGATGTCCGCACCGGCGTTGTTATCGACGGCTTCAAGATCAGCCAAAGGCAGGTCGACGTGACCTTGCGACACCTCGATGGCACGCACGACGTCGTTACCGTCGATCGCATCCTCGGCCTGACCGGCTCGGTCGGCGACCACACGATGTACCGCCAGCTCCAGGTCCACGAGTGCTATGCCACCAGCGGCCCGATGAAGTTGGCGGCGGCACTCCTGGGAGCCGGCGGCGGCGACTGCCTGGCCCAGGAGAGCCACGGCGCCGACACCCTGGTCAACCCCGAGCCGGGATTCTTCATGCTTGGTGCCAAATCCTACGGCCGCAATACCACCTTCCTCATGCGTGTCGGTTGGCAGCAGGTCGAGGAAGTCTTCGAGCTGCTCGAAGCGGCGGACTAGGAGAGTGCTTTCGCGCTCACGGGTGTGAGATCGGATCGGACGGCCCAGTCGAGTCCGGCTATCGGTTCTCCCTTCGGATCACCAGCTTGAGCCCGGACCACACCTCGTCCACAGCGCACACTTTGACATCGACCAGGCCAAGGGGCAGGGCATGCTTGCGGAGCACGTCTTCGGTCATGTCGGTCGCGACCTTAGAGGCCTTCTTGGGCCACGAGACCCAGATCATCCCGTTGGGGACGATGCGGGCCATCTGGCTCGGCAGGCGGCGGGCGAAGTCCGCCTCGCGATCGACGAAAAGGTGGACGAAATCGAGCCTCTTGGCTCGGTAGCCGAGCCAGTTTATGGCTTCAGGCTCCGGCGCAAGGAGCGCGCGGTAGTGGGGCGGGGCGCTGACCGCCGACGCGCGCAGACCGGCCTTGAGCCCGAGTTTCTTGGCCAGCGGTGTGCCGGAGTACCCAGCGGGAGACATACGGCGAGGCTATCGCACGGCTCGGGCTCAGACCTGCGGTTCGAGGCCACCTCGAGGCTTGCCGCTCGCTTCTAAAGGAGCCTGAGCAGCAGATCGCTGAAAAGGTGCCCTTCCAAGCGGAGGCGATCTTCGATGGGAGGGTGGTACGGCTCTTCCCGTTGCCATAGCCTTGAGCCGGGCGAAGTCTACGATTTTGATGGAGTGAGGGAGGTGCCTTGAAAAGACTGGACGAACTCGTCTCGCGACAAGATGTCCCGAAGCTCCTATCGGAGCTCGAGGAAGTGGCGGCTGCGGGGTCGAGCTTCAGCGTCGCGGCGATTCAGGTGCTCAAGAACGAGCTAGAGCCGGTCGACCCGGGAGCTGAGCGCGAAGTCCTGTACTCCAGAGAGTTCATGATCCCGGGCGGGCTGCGCCGCCGACTCTGGGATATCTATCGCGGTGGCTCGAAGCCTGGGTTGCTCAACGTGCTGGGCAACTTCTCCGCGTGGCTGACGGGGCGCAACAGCGAGCTCTTCCGAGATCGATGCGACGCCTACTTCTGGAAGGAGCTGGTGCCGGCCATCGAAGAGAACTTCGGCGAGCTAGCCGAGCCCGTCATGAACACCGTCAACGAGGCAATCATCAACTACGCCGAGTACTCCTTCCGCCGTTGGGCAGCGCTACGCCGGATCACCGTACACATGTTCCTGACCGAGGATGAGCTCGCTTATTGCGTCATCAGGCCCTACGGCACCCGACTCCGGTTTTTCGACCCCCTCAAGCTCAAACAGAAAGAAGTCGGTGCGATTCACGAGATGCGACGGGGCTGGGGCCACACGCTGCTGATGCAGCGCGCGCTGTTCATCAGCTTCGACCACGCCCCGACCAATCGCGGCCTGATGATCATCGTCGGAGCGGACACCGACTGAGATCGTCGCGGGGGACATGGTCGTGATCGCGCTGTTCATCGGCAACCCGACGGTGCGGTTGGAGGAAGTCGCGGCGAACTGCTCGGCGGACTTGAATCCGCAGGTTGTAAACATCCAAGAGAATCGCCGGTCGAACCTGACCTTCAACGTAAGGTGTAGTTGAGGAACCGCTCACGGGGAACGGCTGGGGCTCGAAGCCAAGTTCGATGCCGGTAGCGATTCCCGCCTCCGAGGCGATCTAGAACCTTGCCCCACATGCCTCCGTAGGCACCCTTAGCCACTCCCCGGAAAGGACCAAGGTCATGCAGGGCATCAAGCTCCCACTCCTCGCGGCAGCTCTCGCCATCGCGATCACCGCGACGATGGACTTCACCGGCTATCTGGTCTTCAGCGCCCTGCCGCTGACCGGCTTGATCCTGATCTTCTGGCTCCTCCAGCGCCAATCGAAGGCCGAGATCGGCTTGCGCCTCGGCACCTGGAAGGACTACGGCTTGGCCCTCGCCTACCCGGCCTTCGTGCTTGGCGGCGCCACTTTGGTCGCTCTCCTCTCCGGCTCGATCGACCTCTCCGATGCCAATTGGCGCCATGCCGGCCTGAACATGGTCATGGGCTCGAGTGTCGGCGTTCTCATGCTGATGCTCACCGAAGAGGGCTTCTTCCGCGGCTGGCTGTGGGGCGCCTTCCGACGCGCCAAACTCAACCAACGCCGGACTCTGCTGGCCACGGGTCTGTTGTTCACCGCCTGGCACATCTCGTCGGTGACCTCGGGGACCGACTACGGTCTGCCCTGGTCCCAGGTCCCCGTCTACCTGGCCAACGCCCTGATGCTCGGCCTGATCTGGGGGTTGATGCGAATGGTGTCGGGCTCGGTGGTGGTGGCCAGCTTGAGCCACGCGGTCTGGAACGCTTTTGCCTACACGCTGTTTGGATTCGGCACCAAAGTCGGGGAACTGGGGATCACCAATACCGCGCTTCTCGGCCCCGAAGTCGGCTTCCTTGGGTTGCTGCTCAACGGTGGCTTTGGTTGGTGGCTCTACACCAGGGCAAAACGCTCCGGGCACTTCGCCTAGCGGGTTCCGTGTTCGGACCCAGTTGTCCTGAACGCGACTAACGAACTATGCGGTCGCGCAAAGCGTCGAAGGCGTCGCTCGAGGGCGACGCGACCAGCAGGAGGGTGTCGATGTCGCGGCCGCTGCCGAGCAGCAGCAGCGCGGCTGGATCCGGCAGGTCCACGCTATAGCCGAGCTGGGTTTCGAGGTACGTGCGTTCGGTGGCGGCCAAGACGCCTTTGTACACGCCGAGAGCTATGCTGTCGCCGCGGTGGTTGGTGACGTGGAGGACATCGAGTTGCCAACCGTTCGCTGGGTAGGTGCCGAAGCCGACGGCGCAGACCTCGAAGAAAGGGAAGCTCGTGCCGCTCGTTCCCGGCGGGCGTTCGGTTCCCAGGGCATAGCGCATCTCGACGTCGTCGATCAGCACCTCGAGCAGCAGGGGCACGGAGTCGGTCGCGAAGCGGTCGTAGAGAGCGCCACGCAGGAGGATCTCTGGCAACACCGAGGCTTCGCCCTGGCGGCGCAGGCCTTCACACCAGTCGGCTATCGGTGCCGAAACAGTGGGCTGGCCGACGGCGACCAGCATCTGCGGTCCGGCCGCCGGAGCGTTTTCGTCCTCGGCCGAAGGGGGCTGCCAGAGTTCGAGATAGAGCGTGCTGAGCGCCTCGGGGCTGTCCGCTTCCTCCGGCGGAGCGACGCCTGCGGGTGGCTCGACCGGGTCTGGAGCCTGAGCGACCAGGATCGGCGCCAGGGCTAGAGCGAGCATCAGTGCGAGAAGGAATCGAGTCATAGCGTGGTTTCTGAGGACTTTGAAGGTCGAGCAACCCGGCGGGTGCCGATGACAACCGTAGCGCCAAGGCTGCGATTCCCGCCGGCGCCGTTGGGGGAGAGGCGTCGCAAGGCTCACAGTTGGACGGCCAGGAGAGGCAACCGACGCCCCGCGGGCTGGCTCTCGATGTCGCCGACACGCAGGGCCCCCAGGTGGAGGTAGAAGTCCTCAGCATAAGGATCGGAGATGATTTCGAGGCGCGCGGCCCCACTAAGGCGTGCATGGGCCACGGCGGCCTCGAAGAGCCGCCTGCCGAGGCCGAGGCCCATGGTCTCGGGCGCGACCCAGAGGTGTGACAACTCGAGCGTCGGCGGCTCGCCGGCGACGGCGACCACGGCCATGGCGCGATCGTCGACCTCAGCCAGTTGGACCCACTCGCGCTCGAGCAGCGCCGCGTCGAACGTGAGACTCGGGCGCCAGAGTTCGAGCCACTCGCTCGGATAGCCCCAATGAGCCTTGGCGGCGTGGGCTATCTCGGTCAACCGCTCGACGTCGCCGGCTTGCGCCTGGCGGACGATGATGTCGCAGGTCATGCGCCGGCAAGCTCGAGGAAACGGCCGGCGAGACGGGGCCCGGTTCCCTCGTCCTCGTGCTTGAAGAAGACCAGCGCGCTCTTCCAATTCTGTTCGCCGAGCCAGGCCTTCCAATCCTCTAGCGCGCCCTCGTCGTAGGCTTCGCGCCGCAGGCGCAAGTAGCCCCAATCCGCGGTGGCGACTCGCGGCGGGTCGTCCTCACCGCCGGTATCGGCCAGGCAGAGTGCGAAGTTGCGGGCGGATAGAACTTCGTAAGTCGCGTCGTCGAACCAGCTTGGGTGGCGAAACTCGAAAGCGGCCTGAGTTCCTTCGGGGAGCTGGGTCAGGAACTCGGTCAGACGCTCGATGTCCTGCTTGAAGTTGGGCGGCAGCTGGAAGAGCAGCGCGCCGAGCCGGGCCCCCAGCACCGCCACCGTGTCGACCAGGTACGACGTCTCATCGGCGGGCTTCAGGCGCTTGAAGTGCGTGATGCGGCGCGACGCCTTGATCGAGAAGCGGAAGGTCTCCGGCACCTTTTCGGCCCAGCCTTCGAGCACCGACGCCTTGGGCAGACGGTAGAAGGTGTTGTTGATTTCGACCGCCGGCAGATGCTCGCCGTAGTAGGCGAGCATGCCCTTGTCCGGTAGATCCTCGGGGTAGAACGAACCCTTCCAAGCCTTGTAGCTGAAGCCGCTGGTACCGGTGCGCAGTTCCATTGCCGAAGTCTATGCCTTCCCGCTGCCTTCTCGCTGTCGGAGGCGTGCGGGCGCTCGCTAGGCGAGGACGTGGCGCTCGAGCCAGCGACGGCTGGTCGTGGCGAGTTCGGCCATGACGTCCTCGGCCTCCCGGCCGGACCGTTTCAAGACCCCGAAGCCGTGGTCCGCTTCGGCCACCGTGTGCAAAGTGGCGCGGCGCCCGAGACTGCGGCAGACCGGAGTCAGAAGCTCGAGGTCGGCTAGAGTGTCCCGCGTGCCCTGGAGAAAGAGCATGGGCAGCGTGACCGAATCGAGGTGGGCGGCCCGTTCGACGCCGGGCTTCTTGGGCGGGTGGAGGGGAAAGCCGAAGAACATGAGGCCGCCGACGGGTAGGCCTTCCGCGGCGGCGGCCTGCGATGTCATCCGCCCGCCCATTGACTTCCCGCCGGCGACGATCGGCAGGCCGCGAGCGAGCTGCCGGGCGTGGGCGACCGCTGCCTGCACGGTCGCAATCAGGCGGGGCGGGCGGTCCGGGAAACTACGTCCGGTTTCCATGTAGGGGAACTGATAGCGCAGCGTTGCGATTGCCGAGTGCGCCAGGACCTCTGCCAGCGCTTCCATGAATGCGTGGTGCATTCCAGCCCCCGCACCGTGGGCCAGCGCCAGAACGGCCACGGCCTCTCGCGGACGTAACCAAAGGGCAGAGACTTCGCCTTCACCCACCGGGATCTTGCGTTCTCTAACCCTCATTCGCGATCCAACCTCCCTATCCTCTGGGCCGCCACTGAAAGCGCTTGAGATCGATACGGCCGTTGCTCCCGGGCCCGACACCCTCGGCGCCGAGGAGCTGGGCCTGAATGTTCTCGAACTGCACATCGTGGCGCGCGCTGATCTCGCCGCGAGCGTTGATCACCCGATGCCAAGGTAGCTCGAGATCGTCGGGCGTGGCGTGGAGGGCGTAGCCCACCTGGCGCGCGTGTCCCGGCAAGCCAGCGAGGCTTGCGACCTGGCCGTAGGTGGCGACCCGGCCGCGCGGGATCCGCTGGACCACTTGGTAGATGCGTTGGTAGGAGCTCTCGGCCGAGCTCATGGTTCGATGACCTGGAGCTCGACCAGCTGTTGCCTCAGCCGTTCCACTCGGCGTCGGTTGACGCCGCGGTCGGAGAATCCCAAGCGTGACGCCGAGCGGGCGAAGAGCCTCTTCGGTTCCGAGTCGAGGTCGAGCGCAAGCTCGAGATCATCGACGAAGCCGAGCATTCGACTGCGGGCTTCGGCGTGCAGATAGCCGTGCTCCTCGGCGAGGATCCGAGTGCGCGGCGTGGCCGCTACGACCTCTCGCACGGCTTTCCAGGCCGCTTCAGGCGCTACGTTGAGCCGCCAGGGTCCGATGCGCCGCCGAGGATTGGTGGCGGTCGATGAGACGCAGTTGGGTCGAAAACCGCAGTCGCGCAATTCGCTGGCCTTGGACATGGCGGAAGTCTAGCTTGCATCCACCAGCGGGTGGCGCGCGTAAGGGAGGAAAAGAGTTGCCGCAGCGGCGATCGACCGTGGCTCGACTCTCTCCTCAGGCCGGTCCCGTCCAGGTGACCGGCCTTTTTTGTCCGGCGCAGCGAGGCGCTGGCCCAGCTCGATCTTCTGCGCTACGGTTCCACGATGGAAACCGATCTGGCGGGAAAGGGAGTGTTGGTCACCGGAGGCGCTGGGGGCATCGGCGTCGCCGTTGTCGAGGAGTTCGCTGCGGCGGGAGCGCACGTGGCGGTTCACTATCACTCGTCGCAGGCTGCCGCCGAGGTTTTGGCGCAAAAGGTAGGGGGGATCGCTTTGGCAGCCGATCTGCGCGAGGAGTCGCAAGCCGACGGCCTGGTGCCAGCGGCCGTCGCGGGCCTCGGTCGGCTCGACGTCTGTGTGGCCAACGCCGGCGTCTGGCCGGTGCCGGACGAGCCGGTGTGGGAGATGCCGCTGGCGCGGTGGGAGGCCACCCTGAGTTCGAATCTCACGGCGACCTTTTTGACCGCTCGCTCGTTCCTGCGCCATGCGCGGGAGACCGGTAGCGGCAGCCTCGTGCTGGTCGGCTCGACGGCGGGGCACTTCGGTGAGGCGGGTCACGCCGACTACGCGTCGGCCAAGGGCGCGATCATGACGGGCCTCTTGCTGTCGGCCAAGAACGAGGCGGCGCGCATTGGCAACGGGGTGCGGGTCAATGCGGTCGCTCCAGGTTGGACCAAGACCGCCATGTCGCGCGATGCCTTGGAAGACAAGCCGCGTGTCGAGCGTGCCCTGTCCACTATGGCGCTCAAGAAAGTGGCATCGCCACAGGACATAGCGGCGCAGATCATGGTCCTTGCTTCGGACCGTCTCTCGGGTCACGTCACCGGGCAGGTGGTGACCGTCGCTGGAGGAATGGAAGGGCGACAGATTCCGTAGGCAGTGGAGGACGACACGAGAGGCGGCGGTTTGCGACGAACCAACAAAGCGAAAGAAGGTCGGAACGTGTACGGGATCGCGGGTCGGTACCTTGGCCTCGCTGTGTTGCTCGCCTGCTCGGTGGCGGCCACGGCCAATGCCGAATTCGCTGGCCGGTGGGAAGGCGAGATCGCGCTCCCTACCGGAGCTCTGCAGGTGATGGTCGATCTGATCCCGCCGGCGGATCCGGCTCGAGGATGGACCGGGTCGATCGATATCCCCGCCCAAGGGGCTTTTGGCCTGGCGCTGGTCGAGATTGCAATCGATGACCGCAGAGCGCGCTTCTCGATCGCCGGTGTGCCCGGCAATCCGACCTTCGACGGACTGCTGCGCGACGGCGAATTGCGCGGCCAGTTCTCCCAGGGTGCCGCCAAATTGGAGTTTCGGCTCGGTCGCGAAGCGGTGGTACCGGTGCGCCGACCTCAGGACCCGGCGTCATCAGTGCCCTACCGCGAGGAAGAGGTCACCTACACCAATGGCGACGTCACCTTGGCCGGTACCTTGACCCTGCCGCCGGGCGGGGGACCGTTTCCGGCCGCTGTTCTCATTACCGGAAGCGGACCGCAGAATCGCGACGAGGAGCTTTTCAACCACCGTCCGTTTCTCGTCCTGGCGGATCACCTGACCCGGCGCGGAATCGCGGTGTTGCGCAGCGACGACCGCGGCGTCGGCGGCTCGAGCGGCGATGTCGCGAGCGCCACCTCGGCGGATTTTGCCGCCGATGTCTTGGCGGGCATCGAGCTGCTCGCTCGGCGAGCCGACATCTCGGCCGGCCGGGTAGGCGTGATCGGCCATAGCGAAGGCGGGCTGGTCGGGCCCCTGGCGGCGGCGCAATCCGACGCGGTCGCCTTCGTCGTCATGCTCGCGGGTCCGGGTGTGCCCGGGTCCGAGATCCTGGCTCGACAGACCCAGCTCATGGCGCTTGCAGCGGGTGGCGACCCGGCGACAGTGGAAAAGCAGGTGGGCTTGGTGAGACAGATCGTCGATCTGACGACCCACGGCGTGGATGGCCCCGAGCTGCGCCAGCGGCTGCTCGGCCTCGCGATGCAGCAACTCGAACTCGGCGGTGCCGCGGCGCGCGAGGCCGTGGGAGACGAGCCGGAGAAAGCGCTCAAACAACAGATCGACCAGCTCCTCACTCCCTGGTTTCGCTATTTCCTGGCCTACGACCCACGGCCCACGCTCGAGCGCGTGAGCGTGCCGGTCCTGGCGCTCAACGGCGAGCTCGATCTGCAGGTGGATGCCGAGCAGAACATACCGGCCGTCGAGGCGGCGCTCGAGGCCGGCGACAATCAGGATGCGACCACCCATCGCCTGCCGGAGCTCAACCACCTCTTCCAACACGCAACAACAGGCGCCGTGACCGAATACGGGCAAATCGAGGAGACGATGGCCCCGGAGGTCCTCGATCTGATCGGTGACTGGATCGTCGAGCGCTTCGTGGCGAGTAGCGCCAGCGCCGGGCGGTGAATCCCCGGTTCGGGGGCGGTGAGACCGCTAGATGTCTTGTGCTGCGGCGGCGAGGATCTCGAGTGTCGGCACCGACTGGACGAAAACCGCTACGCCCAACTTGTCGCTGCGCCACGATGGATCGAGCACGAGGCTGTGGTCGCCGCTCCAGCGCTGGCCGGGTGCCAACTCGGCCACCGTGGTCAGTCGGCGCACGACGTTGTCGTTGTGCAGGGTGCGCCGAGCGTTTTCTCCGCGTTGGACCTCGGTCGTGAGGTCGGTCTCGAAGATCGCAACTTGCACTCGTGCTGCCCCGTGAGCCGTCAACGGCAGTCCGGCCTTGATGATCAAGTGGCCGTCCTCGCCCTGGCGCGAGTCGAGCTCGGCGCCCGGAGCCCGGCTCGCGGCGCTGGCGATATGGCGCGATACCTCGCGCCGAGTGGAGCCCACACACTCGCTCACCCCATCGACTACCAGTTGGGGGGTGTAGGCCCGGCCGCCGGCGAGTTGCCGAGCGTAGCCACGTTGGCGATCGGACCAGTCGGCGGAGGAGAAAGGATCGGTCCAGCCGATGTAGTTCCAATAATCGACATGGTAGGAGAGCGCGATCACATCGACCCCGCGCGAGCCGCTGGCCGCCAGTTCGGTCAAGAGGCGATCGGCCGGTGGACAGCTCGAGCAACCTTGGGAGGTAAAGAGTTCGAGAAGTACCGTGCGTGAGACTCGAGTCGCCGTCCTTCCCTCGTCGTCGTCCGAACTTGCTCCTGCGGCCGCAGTCAGGGCGAGAATGAATCCAGCGATTGTCAGGTTGACGTAGCGTCTCGACATGCCTGCTGTACGATCCCGTCGCCGGATCGGTTCTGCGACCGGCAGGAATCGCGATGACCACCAACTTCCCCTTCCATCCCTGGGTACGGAGTACATGCCGCAAAGCCCTCGTCTGGGGCCTCGGCGTGGTCGCGATTCTCGCCGGCATCACCTATGTGCTGAAGCAGCCGGGCAGTGTGCCGGCGGCGCGCGCCTTTGGCGTACTCATGCTCTATAGCGCCCTCTTCTGGGTGACGCTGGCGAAGGTCTGGTGGACCGCCGGGAGCTCCGCGATCATCCTCGAGAGCGCTTCCCTGGCCTACCGCCCGCTGCACACCTTCGTGCCCCGCCGCATCGCACTCGATACCGTGCTCGCCTGCGCCCCGCGGCCCGGGACACAGGCTCTGCGCCTGGTGCATTTGGGCAAGAAGGGTGAGGAACGGGAGTTCTACCTCAATCTGGCTCTGATCAAGCGGCGCCATGACTTCCTCGATGCACTGGGCAGCGCCCTCGAAGCGCGGGGACTCGAGCCCGTCAGCGGTGAGAGCGATACCTGGCACCACCCCAAGTGGGACGCCTGGTAGCTCAGCCGCCAAACGATGAGGTGATCAGCTGCCGCCAACGGGCCCGGATGCTCTGGACGCGATCGGCTGACCACCCCGGCTCTCGATGGCTACTGGCCGGCGGGTCGAAAAGAAGGCTGGACTCCCGGTCGCTGGCGCCGGCCGCTACCAGCCGGCCGATGCCGACCAGGCCGGTCTCTTCGTGCCGTGACACTTCGACCGGCAGTCGCGCTGCGTCGGCGATCAACCCGACGAGGCCTTGCAGGCGGGTCAACTTCCCGCTCAGGCGCACGACTCGGGGTTGGGTGCCGCCTGCCGCCATCGCTTCGAGATTGTCCACCACTCGCATCGCGAGGCCAAAGAGCACACCACCCACCAGATCCTCACCCCGAGTCGCAGTGCTCAGGCCGTAGACCACGCCACGAGCCTGGGGCTTCCACCAGGGGGCGCCGATGCCGGCGAGCGCGGGCACGGCCCAGGGGAGCTCTTCGGGTACGAGGTCGCGGTCGATCCAGGCGCCGATCGGCTGGTTGGTCAACCTGCAGGCCCAATCGACCGCACTTCCGGCGCTATTGACCGTGCCCTCGAGCTGAAAGCGGCGGCCATTGGGGGTCGACGCGAGGACGGCTGAAAGCAGGCCGTCGGCCCGATGCACCCTTTGACCCACTGAAGCGAGCACGAAGGCGCCGGTCCCAAAGTGGACGGCGACCGTTCCCGGCTGCCAACCACCGTGGCCGATGAGCGCAGCTTGTTGATCGCCCGCGCCGGCGCAGACCGGGATACCGCGATGTTCACCCCAAGCCCCGGCGCTCGGGTGGAGGGTCGGCAGCGCGGCCATCGGTACGCCGAACAGTTCGCAAAGTTCAGAGTCCCAGGTGCCCTGACTCAAGTTGTAGAGCAGCGTGCGCCCGGCGTGCCCGGGTTCGGTTGAAGGAGAGCCGGTGAGGCGATGCATCAGAAACGCATCGAGAGTTCCGGCGACGATCTCGCCCTGCGCGGCTCGAGCGTGGCCGTCGGGGTATTCCTCGAGCAGCGCCGCGAGTTTGGGAGCGGCGTAGTAGGGCGAGAGGCGCAAGCCGGTGCGTTGGGCGACGTCTTCGGCGTGCCCGGCCAACGAGCGGGTGCGGGCCACTTGACTGGTGTCCTGCCAGGAGAGCGCCGGAGTCAGAGCGGTGCCGCTCTCGCGATCCCAGAGCAGGCAGGTCGAACGCTGACAGGCGAGCCCGATCCCATCGACCGAGCCCGACTGGAGGAGGCGCTCGAGTAGTCCCTCGACGCTGTCGGCGACAGCCTCGGCGTCGACCTCCCGACGCCCGTCCTGGGTTCTTTGCGGTGTCGACTCCGAGATCTCGCCCGAGATCCGCCCCGCCCCGTCCGCCAAGGCGCACTTGGTCGAGGTCGAGCCTTGATCGATGACCGCGTACTTGAGTTCTTCGCTCATCCTGCCTCTCCCAACTGCCGTCGGAGACGGCCCGGGAAGTCGGAGAATACGCCCTGCACCCCCATCTCGAACAGACGGCGAGCGTCGGCGGCTTCGTTGACGGTGTAGGTCAGGACCGGGCGGCCTGCTGCCGCCGCCGCCGTGATCAGGTCGGCGTGGACCAAACTGTCCCGGCAATGGACGCTCGAGGCATCGAGTCGGTCGGCGGCGGCCAAGAGTGCGGCCGGGTCGGCTCGTCGGCCGCCGAGTGGGGCGAGAAGGGCGGCGGGCGATTCCTCGCGGACCGCGCCCAGCAGCTCCCAATCGAAGCTCGAGATGAGTAGCCGCTCTCGCCGGCCGATGTCGGCGACCAGTTTGCGCGCCATGCGCTTCGGCTCGGCCTCCCGGCGCTTCAGCTCGAGGTTGAGCGGCACTGCGCCGGGAAGCAGGGTGAGAATCTCATCCAGAGTGGCCAGCACCCGGTGCACGTCGGGTCGGCGAAACGGCCCACTGATCTCGATCCGTTCGAGGTCTTCGAACCGTGAAGCTTCGACCGAACGATCGACACCGCCCATGCGTTCGAGCGTCCAGTCGTGGCAGGCCACGAGCTCGCCGCCGGCGGTCATTTGGAGGTCGAACTCGACCATGTCAGCGCCTTGCTCGACAGCGAGTAACAGACTGTCGAGTGAGTTCTCAGGCGCTTCGCCGGCCACCCCGCGATGGCCAACGATCCACGGCGGTCGACCGAGACCGAGATCGGAAGGAATCATGCAGGAGCGAGTATACGAGTCAGCCCGACTGACGCGCCGCCAGCAGATCGATGTAGGCGGTAGGGAGGAGAGCCGCCTGATCGATGTTCAGTTTCTTCATCAGGTCGTCCGCTTCCCGCCAGCCGTCCTCCTCGGCCTCGCCTTTCTCGAGCACCACCTCCAGTTCGACGAAATGGCCGAGCCCATCGACGTTGTCGAGGTGGATTCGTGTCCGACCGGCGAACCAGAGCGTACGGCTCTTGCGCACCTCGCCCAGGATACCGAGCGCCGAGGTCAGGGCGCCGATGAGGATCTGGGGTTCGGCGCAGGGCACGAGTTGATAGAGCGAGGTCTTGGGGCCGCTGTGATCGGCGCGTTGATAGGCAATCAACTCGCCATGGCCATCGGCGAAGAGGCGCATCTTGAGTCGGCCTTGCCGGCAGTTGAAGAAGACATCGTGCTGGGTGAGCTCTTGCGGTCCCGAGGTGGCCAGGTCGCGCACCCGCGCCGCCAGTCGCGCCGGATCGACCACCCGCGCCTTGATCTCCACGTTGCGCCCCATCAGTCGCCCCCTGTCGGTCCGCTTCTGAGTTCCGGCGCCATCTCGAGGGCCCAACGGAAGGGCCATCGGCGCGCGAGGGAACGAATCGCCCCGGCGGGCGTTGCGCCTTGGACTTCGTTCATGCTCCAGCCCTGATCGAGTGAAACGCGGCCATCGTAGCTGGCGACCGCTCCGACCCGCAGCAGGGTCAAGACGAGCCTGCCGAGCAGCCCGCCGATCCTCGAGCGCCGGATATCGACCACGATCGCGGCTCGGCTCGAAACGCGCCGCATCTCCGCCAGCGCGCGAGCGCCGTCGTCGGGCAGAAAGTGGTGTTGAAAGAACGTGGAGAAGCTCGCATCGAACGCTCCGTCGGCAAAGGGGAGAGCCAGGGCGTCGCCGACCACGCGGAGCTGGCGATGGCCCCGATCCCGGCCGAGAATCAAGTGCGCGAGCTTGCGGTCGAGGCCGATCGCCGAGATCTTGATGTCCCGCCGTTGGGCACGGTCGATGGCCTGGGCCGCCACCACTCCATTGCCGGTGCCGACGTCGAGAACGCGCTGGCTACGGCCAGCTTCGGCCAATACCGGCAAGAGCAGGCGCCAGAGCGCGCGGTTGCCGACCCATCGGTGCACCTTCTCGATGTCTCGCAGGGCGCCCTCGGTGGCGTCGAGTTCGAGACCGGGGTCGTCCATCAACTCGGGCCGCAGAGAAGAGCGCCTCTCCATGGTCAGGCCAGCGGCTCGATCGGTGCCGCGTTCCAGGCCTCGCGAGTCGCCTCTTCGACGTCCCGCTGCAGTCCGAAGTACTCACCGCGGTTGCGCAGCACGGCGGCCGAGAGCCAGGCTGGCTTGGCGTCGACGGTCAGGTCGTCGAGCAACTCGAACGGCAGGAAGAAAAGATCGTCCTGGTGATCCACCACGCCGTTGGCCAGCGCCGCCGCGCCGAGCGCCACCAGGGTGGGCCGCACGATGTCGAGCACCTGGCGATAGCGCTCGCGAAACCGCCCGCGGCCGCCCTCGCGCCGCCAATTCGTGGCCCGGGTCGAGGCATCGATCTCCGGTGGACCCTCGGCCCACGAGGGGACGTACGGGTCGGGCGGACCCAAGCGATCGAGCTGGGTCTGGTGACCGCTCAGCCATGACGCGGCCGCCGCCCCCAGGCAGGGGAGCAGTGTGGCCCCGCGCTGCCGGCGCTTCCGCCGGCCGAGTACCGTGACAACTTCGTCGAGCAACGCGTCGTTGAGAGCCGGTAGGCACTGAGCCAGCTGCTGGCGGAAGTGATACTCGAGGGCGGTGACCGAGTCGGTACTTGCCGGCACTGGACGTTGGATTCGCCGGCGACGAGCCCAACGCAGCCGTTGGCGGTGGAAGAACACGGCACCCGCCGGTACTTCCTCGTCGTCGGCCGCGGCACCACCGGGTGCGTTCAGGGCTCGGCTGAGGGCACGGCCATCGGCCGTTGCGTCGAGCAACCGACTGAGGGCGGTGCCGTCGAAGTAGAGCCGTAGGCGGTCGATGCGAAGTGGCACCTTGTCGGGCAAGGGCTGCCCGAGGTGGTAAAGCGAGTAGCGCAGTCCGGTCACGACCACGTGGCGCAGCAGGGTGGCGCCAAAGTGGCTCAGCGGAGGTTGAGCTCCCGGCAGCAGGAGGTCGCTCGTTGCGCCCCTGGCGCTCGGTGGAGCCGCCAACTCAGGTCCGCCAGTAGGCGCGAGTGAAGACGGCCGCGATCGAGTAGATCTCGAGCCGGCCGAGCCACATCAGAAGGACCATGAACGCCTTGTGGAAGTTGCCGAAGAACTCAAAGTTGGCCGTCGGGCCGACCGCGTTGAGGCCCGGTCCGATGTTGCCGAGGATGGCAGCCGAGGCCGTCGCTGCGGTTACCAGATCCGGACTCCCGAAGGCGAGGACGAAGGAGCCCAAGCCCCAGGTAGTGAGGTAAAGGATGAAGAAGCCGGCCACACTGGCGACGACGGCCTCGGGCACCGGTTTGCCGCCGGTGAAGACTCGCAGCACGGTGTTGGGACTGAAGATCAGCTTCACCTCTCGCAACGCGAAGCGAACGCCGATCACCATCCGCATGACCTTCATCGAACCCGCCGTCGAGCCGGCGCAGCCGCCGACGAACATCAGAATGACGAGGATCATGCGGCTCAAGAGCGGCCAAGCCTGGAAATCAGCCGTAGCGAAGCCGGTAGTGGTCATGATCGAGACCGTCTGGAAGCTCGAATCGAGCAGCGCTCTGAGCGGATTGGAGTAACCCCCTCCCAGCATCAGATCGATGGCGACGATCAGCGACACACCGATGAGAATCTGAGAGTAGAGGCGGAACTCAGTATCGCGAAAGAGGTTCCAGTTGCGACGCAATCTGAGCCCGAAGAAGAGCGAGAAATTGGCTCCGGCGAGGACCATGAAGACGATGATGATGATGTGCACCCACGGAGACTCGAAGGCCGCGATCGAGCCGTTGCGAGGCGAAAAGCCACCGGTCGAGAGGGTCGAAAACGTATGGGTGATGGCGTCGTAGAGATCGAGACCGGCGAGCATCAAGAGCGCCGTCTGCGCCCCGGTCAGCAGCAGATAGAGCTTCCAGAGAATGCCGGCCGTGTCGCGAATACGCGGCTGCAGGGCTTCGGCGGTCGGCCCGGGGACTTCGAGCTTGTAGAGAAACCGCGCGCCGGGACCCAATTCAGGCAGCAGGGCGACGAAGAGCACGATGATGCCCATGCCGCCGAGCCACTGAGTCATGCTGCGCCAGAAGAGGATGCCGCGCGAAGCGGCCTCGATCTCGACCATCACCGAAGCGCCGGTCGTGGTGAAGCCCGAGGCCGACTCGAAGAGCGCGTTGATCGGGTTCAAGAAGGTGCCGGTGAAGATGTAGGGCAGGGCGCCGAAGGCCGAGGCCATCACCCAGCCGCCGACGACGATCAAGATACCTTCGCGGCGGAAGACCCGTCCCGAGGAGCGGCCGAGGATGAGCAAGCCGAGTCCGCAGATCGCGGTGATCGCGGCGCTCGCGAGGAAGGCTGTGACATCTCCCCAGTCGCGGTAGAAGGCGGCACAGATGGCCGGCGCGAGTTCCGTCCCGGCCAGGAGCAGGATGAGGCGGCCCAGAAACCGCAGTGCCGGGCGAAAATTCACGCTTCGTGCCCGGGAAAGAGGAGCTTGACCGTGTCCAGTTCCTCCTCCTGGACGAACAGAATGACCAGATCACCTACATCGAGACGGTCCGGACCCCGCGGTACGAAGACTCGGTCTCCGCGCACCACGGCGCCGACGATCAAGCCCTTGGGCGGCTTCATCTCAGCCAGGGTCACACCGGCCGCCGGACTCGCGGCGGCCAGCTCGCGCTCGATGACGACCGCGGCTCCGCGGGAGAGCGAGACGATGTTGGCGCTGTATTCGCTGTCGATGTACTCGCGGATGCGGGCGTAGGCCAGCGAACGCGGGCTGAACACATGGTGCAGGCCCAGGCGCCGCCAGAGGTGCGAGGTCTCGGCCCGGTGCACCAGGGCGAGCTCCTCGGGGACGCCGAGGTCGCGCGCCAAGAGGGACGCCATGAGATTCGATTCGTCGTGGCCGGTCAGGGCCACGAACGTGTCGGCCCGGTCGATGCGCTCGGCCTGCAGAAGCGAGAAATCCGTCGCGTCGCCATGGATCACTTGGTAGCGCGGAAAGAGCGTCGCCAACTCCTCAGCGTCGGCGCGGTCACGTTCGATGATCTTGACCTGAGCGTCGAATGACGAGAGCGCCTGGGCAACGGTCCGGCCGGTTCTTCCGCCACCGGCGATCACCACCGTGCCGACGACTTCTCGGCTGCTCGACACCATCCTCTCCGCCTCGCGGATGACCGACGTCTTGCCGAGGATCAGGGCGTCGTCTCCCGGATCCGCGCGGTCGCTGCCATCTGGAATAGTGAGTTCCTGGCCTCTGAAGTACGCGACGACCAGTGAGCCTTTCGGCATCTCGACCTCACGCAGGGGGCGCTGGGTCAGGGGGGAATCACTATCGAGGCGGATCTTGCGCAATTGCACCTTGCCGCCGGCCAGGTACTCGACCGCCATGGTGTTGTGGCCGCGGATCTGGTTGAGGATGCGTGTGGTGGTCAGGAGTTGAGTCGAGAGTAGGAGATCGACCGAGAAAAGCTCCTCGAGCAGCCGGCGGTCGCTGATGACTTCGTCGGCCTCGCCGACGCGAACCACGCAGCGCTGCGCCCCCAGCCGTTTGGCGATTCGTGCTGCCGCCAGGTTGGCCTCGTCGGACGACGAGACGGCCATGAAGAGGTTGCACGTGGCCGCCCCGGCAGCAGTCAGGACCGGAGGGTGCGCCCCATTGCCGCCGATAACCAGGACATCGAGCTCTTCCTCGATCCGCGCACGGCGGTTCGAGTTGACCTCGATGACCGTGACGTCATGGCCCTCGGTCGAGAGCGACCGCGCCAAGTGGAAGCCGACTTCGCCGGCCCCCATGACGACGTAACGTTGATGCGCCATGAGATCGCATTGTAGCGCCGGCTAGCAGCCAGCAGTCAGCGCTCGAGAAAGCACTCTCAGGCGAGCGCTACGAGCGCGGCCCACCAGACCTCGGTTTGGGCGAGGATCCATGCATCGACCCGTAACGTCCTGCCGTCACGGAAGTCGTGCTGAATGCGTTCGAGCAGGCGGGTCGTGAGAGTGGCGCGATCGAGCGCCGGGTGCCAATCGAGTTCGAGCGCCAGGCGCGAAGCGAGGCGTTCGCGGTTCGTGCTTGTCTCTTCGAGGAAGGTCTCGCCGATCGCGGTGGCCGCCTTGCGGTCCGGGCAGAGCTCTACCAACGCGGCAACGAGGGCTGTGTGGTCGCCCGACCGGCAACCGCCGAGCCCGACCGCGCCGACCCCAGCCAGCACCACCAACTGGCTCAGGACTGTGCGGCGGCTGAAGGTGCCGGCTGAGTGTCCTCGGCCGGTGTCCTGGTTCCCCGGCGTGGTATCGCCTCTCTTCTGGCTCATAGTGTCGCTCTCCGCCTGGCGGTTCGGTTGACTCCCGCGGATGCTTGAGCATGCCACAGCTGGGCCCTCAGGGGTCGAGTAGTTGAGGCGGATGATCCCCGTCTGAGGAACCCGAGGAGGGTCGTCGGCATGGGAGCGGAGCCTCCGCCGGTAGGAGGACCGAGTGCCCGGGGACATTGTGGAGTGGCAGGAGAGGTGCCATAGACTGGTCCCAAGATGCTCTGCCGGTTGACAATGCTCACCGGCGCTCTGATCGTCCTGGTCGCAACTTCGGGGGCTTGGTCCGGGGAGACGGTTCCCGGAAGGGGCGAGCGAGCGCCGCTCTTTGCCGGCACCACGACGCTCGAGGTCGAGCTCGAGACCGACCTGCGGGCGCTGCGCCATCCCAGACGCGAACCCGGCTTCCAACCGGGCGTCTTGCGCTGGCACCTCGACGGCGAGAGCGGCGAAGAGGTGGTTGGAGTGATGCCGCGCGGGCGATACCGCCTCGACCGGGAGAACTGCCAGTTCCCGCCGCTCTTCTTGCAGTTTCCCGAGGACGCCAGCGGTCCCTTCGCCAAGCAACGGGTGGTCCCCGTCACCACCCACTGCCAGCCGAGCAACCGGCAGTACGTGGTTCAGGAGTACCTGGCCTACCGAACCTACGCGCAGCTGACCGAATACAGCGTCAGTGTTCGGCTCGCCCGCACCCGATACGTTGACGCTTCGGGACGCGCGCGGCCGCTCGAGACCCTGTCCTTTTTCATGGAGCACTTCGACGCCCTCGGCGCGCGCGTCGGCGGCACGATGATCGACAGCTCCGAGCTGCGTCCGGACGAGTCCGAGCCTCATGCCACAGCCCTGGTCGATCTCTTCCAGTACATGATCGGCAACACCGACTGGTCGATCCTGGCTCAGCACAACATGGCGCTGCTGCGGATGACCGGCGGCGAGGTCGTTCCGGTCCCCTATGACTTCGACTTCGCGGGAGTCGTCAACGCGCGCTACGCTGCGCCGGACGAGAAGCTGAAAATCCGCTCGGTGAGGCAGCGTTTGTACCGCGGTTTCTGTCGACCCGAGGAGATCGTCCACGCGGCCCTTGCCCGCATCAAGAGCCGTCGGCACGCGATCTACACGCTCTACCGACAGACGCCGGAACTGGATCCGAAGCTCGTGGGGTCCAGTCTGCGCTACTACGACCGGTTCTTCGAGGTCGCGCAATCGCCGCAGGCTCTGCAAGACAAGATCCTCGGTGCCTGTCGTTGACACCGAAGCGGGACCGGTCTCAGTTCGCCCGTCCGTGAGCTTGTTTTCCCGGCGTGGCAGCTCTCGGGCCGGACCGGGAAGTCACGGCTCGAGCAGCCGGCGCAAGTGATCTCCCAACCGAAGGGAGAGGGCGACGGTCGTGAGCATCGGGCCGGAGCATCCGCTGGTCGGGAAGACCGAACTGCCGGCCAGGAACAGATTAGGCAAATCGTGCACTCGGCAATCAGGATCGACGACTCCCAACGAGGCATAGCGGCTCATGCGGGTCGTGCCGCTCTGGTGACCGGCCGGGCCGAAGAAGTTGCTGCGCAACTGCCCCCCAACCCTCAGTTGCAGGCGCCCCAAGCCAAATCGCCCCAGACTCTCGCCCAGCAACCGGGCGGTGGTGCGCAGGCTCCAGCGGTCGTGCTCGGTCGGCTGCCATGTCAAGCCGATTCGTGGCACGCCGAGCGCATCCCGTTCTTGCTGAAGAACGAGCCGATTGTCGCGCTCGGGCCGCTGCTCGCCGCGCAGGCTCACCGCTCCGAAGTAGTCCGCTCCGGCCGGCTGTCGGCCTCCCAGCCGGTCGAGCCCGCCAACGGCACGGCACACCGCACGGCTGAGTGAGCGGCGGCCCTTCAATGAGGCGGGCTCGAACAGGGCGAGAGAGTTGAGCAACTCGCGCTGCGCCTGGAGGCTCCCGGCCGGGCGGATGGCGGCTCGGCGAGCAGGAGCTGCCGGTGGCTCGTCATAGCCCGCCATGAGGTCGACCCGCCCCGGCAGGAAGACGTAGCCGGCCCGCAGTACCAGTTGCTCCATGAAGAAGCGGCCGACCAGGTCGTGCGCGTTGCCGAGGCCAGCCGCCCTCTGGCTGCTCGATGCCAGGAGAAGACGGGCGTTCTCGAGCGCCCCGGCCGCCAGCACGAAATGCCGCGCACGCACTGCGAAGTCGGGCCCGTCGAGACAGCGGACTACAACTCGCGCCACTCGGTCGCCGGCGTCATCGAGTTCGAGGCCGGTTGCGGTTGCGTGGGTGAAGACCTCGACCTGGGCCAGTGAGGCGATGCTCCGGCGCCAGCCGGCCCCGAGCGCCGCCGGCGTCGCGTAGTTGAGCCAGGATGTGTCGAAGCGCGAGTCCGCTTCCAGCAGTTCGCCTGGTGCGCGCCCTGGCGCAGCAGAACTCTCCTCGAGGATCAGCGCAGCGCGCGCCTTGGCGTAGTACGGCTCGAGAGCCCGAGGGTCGAGCGGCCAGCCACTGTCGGGAACCCAGCTTCGCGGTGCCAGGTCTTCTTCGTCGAGTGGTCGGCTGGTCCGCCGCCAGACGTTGGTCAAGCCGCCGAAACGCCGGGTGCGGGTCGCTTCCAGATAGCGACTGGAATCATCGAAGAGAGGCCCATGGACGCGTCCAACGGAGAGCGCATCCGTCGCCTCGTTGGCTTCGAGTCCGCCGCTTTCGAGCACGACTACGGAATTCGTGGACCCTGCGAGGCTCTGGGCAAGGGTCAGGCCGGCCGCGCCGCTGCCGATGATGCAGACATCACCCTCCAAGAGAGCGCCTTGTTCGAGCGTGCGGGCGTCGTGGAACATGATCTCGCGTGGCGGTTGTGAAGGGGCTTACGGCCGCGGTCCCCACCGAGGACCGCACAGCCGTGGAAACCGTACACGATACGGTCCGCCGCTGCACTTTGCAGTCGCGGTTCTGAGGGGGGCCTCGCGCCACGACACCACGCTGATATTCTCTAGCCGTTCCGTTGACTTGGAGATCGTGATGATTGCGAAGAAAGTTTCCTTTGGCTTTGCCCTGTTTACACTGCTGGTGTGCTCGGTGCTAGCCGTGCCGCCCGCCTACGCCCAGACCGCCGCCACCGCCGTCAGCGATGGCTGGCACACCGTGCGGCCGGGTGAGTCCCTTTGGGAGATCGCGGCGCGCTACCTCGGGTCGGAGACCGAGTGGCGGACGATTCACGCTCTCAACCCGGACATCGAGAACCCTAACCGGATCACACCGGGCCAACGAGTGCGAGTCGAAGTGGCTCCGGGCTATTCCGGGGATGTGGCCAAGGTCGTCAAGATCAGTCGCCGGGTCGAAGAACAGCTCACCCCTCATCCGTGGACCGCGTCTTCGGTCGAGAACCTGCTCAACCCGCGGGATGGCATGCGGACCTTCGAAGCGTCGTCTTCCGAGATCCTCTTCGCTGACGACTCGCGGCTCGTCATGAGTGAGGACTCGCTGGTGTTTATCGGCCGCGGTGGCCAGGTGGACCAGCGTGCGCGGCGGGACGAGATCGAGATCGTCATGGGTCAGGGTGATTTCGACGGCAGCGTCGAAGCCAGAACCCGTGAGTTCGTAGTCGGCGGTAGCCGGATCAAGCCGACCGAAGGGGATGTCATTCAGACTCGCCTGCGGCGTTTCGATAGCGGCAACTCGCAAGTCATGGTCTACGAAGGCGAAAGCGCGGTCGAGTCGGCCGGCGCCAGTCAGAAGGTCGAACGCGGCATGGGGACCCAGATGAAGGACGGCGAGCGCCCCGCGCCCCCGGAGCGTCTGCTACTCGCGCCCGAGCCGAAGGCTCCCGAAGCTGCCAGCGAATGGCGCGTGGGCAACCCACCGTTCGGTTGGAGTCCGGTCGAGGGCGCCGCGGGGTACGTGCTCGAGGTCTGTGGCGACAAGGAGTGCGCCAAGCTCGTGGCCAAGTACGGGGACATCGAGCAGGCCGAGTACCGCGCCGCCTCGCTCCAGGCCGGCTCCCTTTTCTGGCGGGTCACCGCAGTGAGCCCCTCGGGCCTCGACGGCTATCCGAGCGCCACCACGCAGTTCGCGATCCTCAGCATCGGGCCCGATACCACCGGGCCGGTCATCGAGACCGCGTTTACCGGCAAGCAGATCGAGCGGCACGGTGTCCGCTACTTGGGCGTTGGCGCCAGAATCCATGTCCAAGCCGAGGATCTCGAGAGTGGGATCGAGCGGGTCTGGGCCGAGCTCGACGGCGAGCGCGTCGGCCTACCGCGCGGAGAGGGACCCTGGGAGTTGGGTCCCCATGAGGTCGTGATCAAAGCGCGCGATTTGGCCGGCAATGTCAGTTCCTCAGAGATCCTCGCCTTCGTCTACGACACGGTCGGCCCCCAGATCCATTGGGGCCTCGAGAGCGGTGGCCTTTACCATTCCTTCATCGGTGACGAAGAACCGGTAGCGCGGCCCGAAGGCCAGCGCGGACGTAAGGCGCCCAAGCTGAAGTGGAGCCGGGACCACCAGAGTTGGCAGGAGGTAGGCCCCGAGTCGCAGCGCGTGCAGCGCAGTGAGGCGCCGCGCTTCTTCCTGCGCAGCGCCGGTCGCCGTACCGCGGTCTACGGTGCCGAGTACGTCTTCCTCGAGCTCAAGCGAGGCAAGGGCGTCGGCGTGGCCGCCAACGACGGTCTGGTTGGCACTGAGTGGCTCAACTTCCGAGTCGAGGAGTCAGGCAGCGGCCGCGACCGCGACCCACGACTGATCGTCGAGGCCATCGATTGGCTGGGCAACCGTTCGAGTGTTTCGTGGCCGCTCGGGCGCGGCCGCCGCGCAAGGCCGCGCTGACGTGGCCCGAGGCCGCAGTTCGCTTCTCTTCTGGGTTGCGCTAGCACTGACCATCGCGGCCGGTTTCCCGGCCGCGATAGGTCTCCTGCAGCTCAATAGCAACCGCGATGCCCTGCTCGACCAGGTGCAGAGGCTGCAAGTGCTGTCGGCGGCCACCGTCGCCGACCGGCTCGGCGTCGAGGTGGCCCGCTTGAGAGTCCCGGCGTTCGGCGTCGCCCGCAACCCACTGTTGGCCGATGCCGCCAGCGCCGAGGCCCACGAACTGCTGGCCGGCTTGTTGCAGGACGATGCCGAAATTCTCGCCGCGGCAGTATTGACCCCGAGCGGCGAATCGGTGGTGATGGCACAACGTCGCGACGCCCGCGACCTGGTCGCCCGGGCGCTCGAGTCGCAGCCTGCCGCCGAGGTCGAGATCGGCGGCGCCGAGCCCGAGCGCTGGCTCGAACTGCGCTTCGAGATCGAAAACAGCGACAACCATCTCGCCCTGGTGGCCGGCATCGACCGCTTGGTCGAGATCCTGCTGGTGGCCAATCAGGTGGGTGAGGCGCAGACTGCGCTGCTCGATTTGGAATCGAAGGCCCTGCTCGGTGACCCCAACATTCCCGTCGATCTTCCGGCCGGACTCCTGGCCAGTGCCGAGAAGGTCCAGCTCGCTGCCGGCGCGGGCCGTTATAGCGATGGCGCCGGGGTCGAAGTGGTCGCGGCTCACCATGCGGTCGCGGGAGCCCCGTGGGTCGTCCTGTCGCGCCAGCCTCGGGCGGCCGCCGATGCGGCGCGCCAGCGGTTGCGTCAGTCAGCCCTCACCGCCACCCTGGGTGCGGCGCTCATTGCCGGCATGCTGTCGTTCTTCGGTTTCCGGCTGCTGGTTCAACCGATCCAGCGCCTGGTGCGCGCTCAGGCTCAGGTCGCCGGCGTCGACGCGCCCGAGGCCGGCTCTGAGATCGCGCAACTCGAATCGACCTTCGGTCAACTGCTCATGTTGGAGAAGGAGCGGGAATCGATCGGCGAAGTGTTTCTCGGCCGCTATCGAGTTATCGGCCAGCTCGGCAGGGGAGGCAGCGGTACCGTCTTCAAAGGCTTCGATCCGGTCCTCAAGCGCAATGTCGCCCTGAAAGCGGTGCCACTGGGACCCGCCGGTGAGGAGGCCGACGGGCTGGTGTCGAAGCTGCGAGACGAAGCAGTGCACCTCGCTCGCCTCCAACATCCGAACATCGTTGGCGTGTTCGATTTCGAGCAACAGGGCGACACGGCCTACATCGCGATGGAAATGGTCGAGGGTGTGTCGCTGGCCAAGTACCTGGGGCGCCACCGCACCGTGACCGCCAAGGACGGGACCGCGCTGGCGGTAGCCATTACCGACGCCTTGGCGGCGGCTCATGGTGTCGGCCTGATCCACGGCGACCTCAAGCCCGGGAACGTGCTGTTGGGCAAGAACGGCGAGATCAAGGTGGCTGACTTCGGCACGGCGCAGCTGATCCGTGAGCGCGACCAGAGCACCGACCGCCTCGAAGGCACTGCGGGCTACCTGGCCCCCGAAGTGCTCAGGCGCCTCGGCAGCACCCAGGTCAGCGATCTCTTCTCGCTCGGGGTGGTTATGTACGAGATGTTCGCCGGCCGGCGACCCTTCGGCAAGGGTGCAATCGGCAAGGTCTTGAAGCGCACCCTCAGAGGTCAGCTGACGCCTCTGGATGAAGTCTGCCCTAAGCTCCCACCGGAGCTCACCCGGTTGACCATGGCGCTGCTGTCGAGGGAGCCGGAAGCGAGGCCCGGGAGCGCCGAGGTCGTGGCGGATCGATTGGCGCTGATCTCGGCCCGGTTAGGGGACGAGTGGATTCCCGAACTCGAAGTGACTTTGGGAGAGGCGACCGATGAGGACGTGCTCTCAAAAGACTTCGTGACCCGCTATCTCCCCGATCACCAAGGCCGCGGGTAAGGACGTTGGCCCAGAGGCCAAATTGACTCTCCCAGGGGCCTCACTTACACTCAGCAGCCCCGTCGGGGCGTAGCGCAGTCTGGTAGCGCACCTGCCTTGGGCGCAGGGGGTCCTCAGTTCAAATCTGGGCGCCCCGACCATTCAAAGCTTGCACCTGTAGTGGGACACCCCGGCGGCATCGTCTGCCTGTAGCTCAGCTGGATAGAGCGGCGGCCTTCTAAGCCGCGGGTCGGGGGTTCGAGTCCCTCCAGGCAGGCCATTTAGTACCGGGTTTCTTTGAGAGTCAGACAAGTATGGTGAGCGTAGCTCAATCGGTAGAGCCCCTGGTTGTGGTCCAGGTGGTTGCGGGTTCAAGTCCCGTCGCTCACCCCATTCACCGCATCACCATGCGCCCTTAGCTCAGCTGGATAGAGCGACGGCCTCCGGAGCCGTAGGTCAGGGGTTCGAATCCCTTAGGGCGCGCCATTTGTCTCTCACTCTCCCTTTCCTCAGTTGTCTCAGGCCTGGTGCGCTTTCATCACCACAAACGTGATGTCGTCGGCAGGGGGCTGGCCGCCCGTCCACTGGTCGGCAGCAGCGGAGAGCTCGGCAATCACGCCTTCGGGGTCGCGGGACGCGCAGGACTCGAACAACTCTTGAACCCGGGGGTAACCCAGCGGGTCTTCGTTGCCGTTGAGGAGTTCGGGGAAGCCGTCGGTCATCAGCAGGAGGGTGTCTCCCGCGCCGAGGGTCGTCTCCCAAAGGCCGTAACTCGGTTGGGCCAAACCTCCGAGGGGCAGGCCCTCGAGGCTCAGCTCCTCCAAGTGATGGGTCTCACCACGGAACAGGAGTGCCGGCGGCATGCCTGCGGCAGAGATCGTCAGCCGGCCCTCTTCGTAGCGTACGAGTGAGACCGCCATGTTCATGCGGCGCAGATTCATCTTCCTGATGGCGTCCGCCGCCTCGCCAAGCAGTTGAGGTAACTCCATTTCGCCAGCGCGCGCGGTAAAGAGTCCTTTGACGACGGTCACCATCGTGCCGGCCCGAGCCCCGTGGCCGGCGGCATCGCCGATCGCCGTGGTGAGGGAACCATTGCCGTTCGAGAAGAAGTCGTAGTAGTCGCCGCCGACCTCGGTTGCCGTGCGCATGAAGACCGCGATGTCGAGCTGCGGGTGGCGGGGCAGTTCGCGCGGCAGCAGGGAAAGTTGGAAGGCGCGCGCCTCTTCGAGTTCCCGAGTCTGGCGTTCGTTCTCCGCCTCGAGCAGGCGTCGATGTAGTTCCTGCTGACGGCGTACGCTCTCCTGGCGCAGGAGTCGCTCTTGATTCTCGCTGAGCTGCAATGCCATGCGGTTCATCGATTCCGCCAGTTGCCCAAACTCGTCCTTCGTCTGCACGGCGATACGGGTCGTCAGATCGCCCGACGCCATCATGTCGGCACCGTGCATCAAGCGCTTCAAAGTCCTCGTCATGCGCCCGGAGAGGAGCCAGATTCCGATCATGGCGAGAACAACGATCGCCAGGCCGTAGGAGAAGTTACGGACGGCGGTCTGCTGAATGCCCTGAATTTCGGTACGGATAGGGCGAGCGATGCCAAAGATCAGCCCGGTCTCGGCGTCTCGGGTCTCGGCCACGATCCACTCGTCGGTGGCTATCGCGGTCGGCGCCAGGTCGGTGCTGGGGGTGGCGTTGGCGGCGGCAAGGCCGAACGTTGCGGCCAGGGCCCGGTGTTCCAGGGTGTCAGCGTGGATCTTGCCCTCGCGACTGCGGACGTAGGTCACTTCCCCTTGATCGGAGCCCGCCCTGCTCAACACCAATTTCAGGACTGCCGAGGGCACGATCCTCAGTTTGAGTTCGGCCTGTTTGCGGCCCGAGTAGCGAAACTGCGACACGAGCTCGGAACCGAGCATGTCGAGAGTGCGGGTCTCCCTGCCCTCGAGCGCTTCGAGTTCCGCTGGCGACAGGTCCGAGTGCCGGCGTACACCTTTGCCCAGGGTGGCCAGGAGATAGTCGGACGTGATGCCTGAATCCGGGCCGCGCCGAGAATAAGTCAAGAGCTTGTCGAGCGCCTGGGCCAGGGTTGGCGTCGGGCGGATGAGAACGGGCTCCATGTCGCTCCCGAGCGCTTTCAGTTCGACGAAATCCACCAGCTCTTCCTGGCCCTTCAGCCCTCGAGCCATGGCGACATAGGCGGCCGCGGCACGAGCGACCGTCGCCTGGTCTGTCTGTATCAGCGAGCCGAGTTCAGGGGTCGCCAGCTCGCTAGCCAAGACCTCGAGGCCGTCGCGTACGCCGGCCATTCGATCCCCGACCTCGTCAACCAGCCCCTGGGCCTCGGCTTGTACCGCGTCGCGAAACGCCCGTTCGGAAGCCGAGTATGAGTAGAGAATGATGCCGGCGAGGGGCACGACCGCGAGCAGCAGGAAAGCCAAGCTCAGCTGGGTGCGTACCCTCATGCCGGCTATTTGAGCAGGTCCGGGCTAGCCCGGGACCTCAACGCTCATCCATTCTCTTTCACGAGCTTGACGCTGCCGCTGAAGCTCTCGACACTGACGTCGGCCGAGCCGTCGCCCAGTGAAAACTCGAGAATCTTGCCAGGCATGAATCCGTCCACCCGCTGCGGCTGCTGTCCGAAATCATTCTCTATGCCGCCACTCTGGGTCTCGATGTCGAATGTTGCCGACAGTGTCGAGGGCAAGACCAGCACGACGTTCGAGCTGAAGGCTTCGACGCTGAGGTCGCCGTCTGCGGTCAGGTCGCCCCGGAACTCGATCGAACCGGACATGGACTCGAGCGACACGCTGTCAGCGTCTGTGGCATCGACTTCGATAACCCCGTTCATGGTCGCGATCACGATGTTACCGGTTGCACCGGTGACGATGACCGTACCGCTTACGGAGTCGGCCTCGACCTCGGTGCTCGACCCGGAGATGCGAATGTCGCCGCTCACGGTTTCCGCCTCGACCAGCGAGGCGCTGCCGATCACGGTGATGTCGCCGTGAACTGTCTCGAGTTCGAGCTCCCCGTCCACATTCTCGATATCGATGGTGCCCTTCACGGTTTCGATCGAAACATCCGACCCAGTGGGTACGGAGATCTCGAGATTCGCTTCGCCGTCCTTGAGTCGTCCCTTGTTTCGGTCAGGATACTCGACCTCGATGTCGACTTCGTCATCGTCGCTGGAGACGTCGAGACCTTCGACACCGCTGCCAAGGGTCCCTGTGATGTGCACCTCATTGCGATCCCAGCCCACGATTCGGATCGATCCGAGGATCGCCTCGACGGAGACCTCGGGCTGCGATCCCGTCGCGTGGGTCTGATCCACTGTAGCGGCAGCGACCGGTAGGGCGAAGAGAGCGAGCAGGATGGCGGTTGTGCTTTTCATGACAAGGGTCCTCCAGGTGACGGGGCTAAACATTGCTGAGCCTCTTCAAGAGTTGGACTTCCTGCTGATACGCGTCTGCGAGCAGGAAGTTGAGCTTGGGGTTGTCCGGGTCTTTCTCGAGGGCGGTCCGGATTTCGTGGATCGCCTCGGTTATCAAGTTCAGGTTCTCTTCGACCGCGCGAATCGACTCCGCCGGTAGGCGCTCACGTTGGCTGTCGAGGGCAGCGAGCAAGGCCGAGCGGTGCTGTTCGACCTCCTGTTCCCAACTCGCCAATCTGAGGTCTAGAGAGGGTGCGAACTCGGCGCCTGGCGTGGCGACCTCGACGGGCGCCTCGCTTGGCAACATCAGAGCGGCGCCGATAGCGACACCGATCGAGGCCGCGGCCGCGAGCCACCAGGCGGACGGCGTCCGCCGGGCGCTTTCAAACCGCTGAGCGTTGCCGAGGTGTCCGGCGATGCCGGGCCAGAGATCGCGGTTTGGCTGGACGGGCCCTAGTTTCTCCCGTGCCTCCGCGGCCAAGGCAAAGAGACCCTGGGCCTCGTCATGACAGGCCACACAGTCCTCGAGATGCCGGGTCACGGCCTCTCGCCGTTCGGCGGTAAGTTCGCCGTCGACGAGCGCGTCCAAGTGGGAACGAATGTCTTCGCAAGTCATCGGTCGAGGTCCTTTCTGAGCTGCTGGCGTGCGTGGTGGAGGTGCGCCTTCGAAGTGCCCTCGGCGATTCCGATCAACTCGGCGATCTCGGCGTGGCGGTAGCCTTCTACCTGCGAGAGGAGGAAGACGAGCCGGGCTGCCGGAGGCAGCGCAGCGATCGCTCTTTCGAGATCGATGCCACTGTCTGGCCGCGGCAGGTCTCCGGCGCGTTCCAACGGTTCATCGAGGGTCGCGAAACGTTCGTCCCATCGACCCTGCGAGCGTAGGTGGCCTAGAACGGTGTTGGTGGCCAAACGGTACAGCCAGGTCGAAAACGCACTGGCGCCTCGAAACGAGCCGAGCTTCTGCCAGGCGAGCACAAAGACCTCCTGGGTCAGCTCCTCAGCTCGGGAGGGCTCCCGCAGCATCCTGAGACACAGCCCGTAGACCTTTCCGAGGTGCTCGCGGTACAGGCTCTCGAACGCGCCTACGTCGCCTGCCTGCGCACTTCTGACGAGGGCGGATTGGCTGGCCTGTAGCTTGGTCATGGCAGTGAGTGAAGGAATTGCCTGACCGGCGCGGGCGGATGTTATCGATGCGATCACACCCTTTAGATGCCGGAGGAGCCCAAAGAGTTTAGTCGGCGGGATCCAGTCGCCTGACTCCGCGCGGGGAGCCGGCGGCTGCAATTGCCGTAGACCGGAGACGACGACTCCACCTTCCAGGCTCGGCTTCCCGAGCCAAGGTGAGGCCCTTGGTCATGCTTGACGTCTTGACGGTTGGGGTCAGGGGACTGTCGTCGACCACGAAGACGTGTCGCCCGACTCGAAGCCATCGGTGAAGATGGTGCCGAGAAAGGGCGCGATCAGCGGTTCGATGAGCTCGATCCGCACACCGGCGTTCATGTTGCCGCCTTCGCCACCGGTGCAGACGCCGCCGCCGGTGCCGAAGTGATGGAGAGCGATGACCTTGTGTGAGGAGCGAGCGAAGACGGGTGAGCCGGAGCTGCCGCCGGTAGTGTCGCAGCGGTAGCCGGTGTCGGTGTTGACGCCACTGCCGTTGCGGATGGGGTCGTCGATGGCGCACAGGAAGTTGGGATCATTGACGTCGCTATCGATGCCGAATTCCTTGGGGTTGCCGGCGCCGTGTTGGGAGATGTAGATCTCCTCATCGAGGATGGGCGTTCGAGGGTCGAGTTCGAGAAACCCGAACGAGTCCACGGAGGCCAGGTCGTTGATGGTGACGAGGGCAAAATCGAGTGGGTTGTCGTCGATCAGGAACTGGTCGCCGGTGACGATCACCGGCACTGCCGGCCCGCCGGACTCACAGACGGTGCGCTGGTAGCCGAACCAGAACTCCATGTTGTTGAGCTGCCCTTGGCTGGTGATGCAGTGTTCGTTGGTCATCAGGTGCGGGCCCGCGCCGACCCGCCAACCGGTGCAGTGGGAGCTGCCGTTCTGGAGGATCCTCGCCACCGAGTGGGAGCGCTCGAACTCGGTGGGGTGCGACACTTCGTAGCAGACGGCGTCGGTGCGCTCGTTGATGCCGCAGGTCGATTCCGGCGCCTGCGGATTGGCTTCGGCGATCTCGGCCGTCGTCAGGCCGCGGGCGAACTTGTTGATGTCGAAGCCCTGGAACGTCGAGGTTGCTCGGCCGGCGCTTCTCAGTTCAACGACCGCGGTGTGACCGACGATCGACAGGGCCCAGAAGCCGGGTTCGTCGTCGGTGGTGAAGGCCGAGCCGGGATAGGTGTGAAGCATGCGGCCGGCCGGATCGGACACCGTGACTGTGTCGCCCAGCGGGAGGTCGAAGCGAGAGAAGCGAACCTTGATGAATTCGGCATCAGGGAAATGAATCTCGTGCTTCCAGGTCCGAGGGCTGGTGACCGAGGTGGAGAGGTCGATCTCGACATGCTCGCCAACAATCAGCGGTGCCGCGGTCGGAGTATCAGCGGCCTGCATCGGCACTGCCGAGGCAGCGGCAACGAGGACTGCGGTCATCACAAGGAATAGTCGTTTCATCGAGGCTCCCGTCATTCGAGCGCTGGTTCCTCCAGCGCGGTTGTCTTTGCCGTCCGTTCGGGCGTCGCATTATCGCATTCAGGGCGCGAGGACCCAAGTGCCGCGGCGCAATCGGGGCCGACGCGCGCCCCCAAGGCGCGACACCAGCCCGTCTCGTCCTGGCCGAACCTCAGCGAGTCCTGGTGTGGGCCTGGAAGATCTCCGTGCTCAAGTACTTGATCCCACTGTCGCACATCAGGGTCACGACAGTCGCGCCCGGCCCGAGTTCCTCGGCCAGCCTGAGCGCCGCGATGACGTTGCCGCCGGTAGAGGTGCCGGCCAGAAGGCCTTCCTCACCGGCCAGCCGCAGCGCCATGGCCACGGCCTCATCGGTCGAGACCTGCTCGATCCGGTCGGCGACGCCTTCCTGCCACAGCGGCACGACGAAGCCGGCGCCGACACCTTCGATCTTGTGGGAGCCGGTCGGCCCGCCGGACAGCACGGCGGACTCGGTCGGCTCGACGGCGACGATTCGCACTTGCTCGTTGTGTTGTCTGAGCACCTCCGCCGTGCCACGCAGGGATCCTCCGGTACCTACGCTTTGAACGAAGCCGTCGATCCTGCCGTGGGTTTGGGTCCAGATCTCTTCGGCCATCCGATGGTAGGCGGCGAGCGAGTCGGTGTTGTTGAGCTGGTCGGTCCAGTAGCAGCCGGGTTTCTTCGCGAGCTTGGCGGCGGCCGCGATCATGTCCTCGGTCAGCTGCTTGGACATGCCGCCGCTGTCGCTCTCGACGAGGGTCAGCTGGGCGCCGAGATACTCCATGTGGTCGAGCTTCTCGCGTGAGAACGCGTCGGAGCTCACGATGTCGAGGGGGTATCCCTTGACTGCGCAGACCAGAGACAGGGACACCCCCGTGCTGCCGCCCGTGTACTCGACCACCGAGCCGCCGGGTGCGAGGCGCCCGTCGGCTTCGGCACCCTCGATCATGGCGAGCGCCATCCGGTCCTTCATGCTGCCGGTGGGATTCTCGTTCTCGAGCTTGACGAGGATTCGGGCGCCGTTGGCGGGCACGACGTTGCGCAACGCCAGGAGGGTGGTGCCGCCGATCTGGTCCAGGATGCTCGGCCTTGTCTCGCTCATGGTTCGCTTTCGCGCGGCGGGTGGGTTGGTTACCGCGCGCATGATCCTATGCTCCGAGGCTCCACGACGCTCTGCGTTAGGGGCGCCAGGTTGACGATTATGCAGTAAAACACTAGAATAGGAGAATGATCGACGCTATAGACAGTCAAATAGTAGCTATCATGCAGCAAGACGCTAGAATTTCGAACGCCGAACTGGCTCGGCAGCTCGACCTGGCGCCTTCCGGGGTCCTGGAGCGGGTCCGCAAGCTCGAGGCTCGTGGAGTGATCCGGGGCTACGAGGCGCGCATCGCGCCGGCGGCGGTGGGCAAGGAGTTGCTCGCCTTTGTCTTCGTGCAGGTGGAGGAACTTCCCGGCGAGACCAAGACGGCGGAGCAGCTGGCGCTGATCCCTGAGGTGCTCGAGGTCCACCATGTGGCAGGCGAGGACTGTTTTCTGGTCAAAGTGCGTACGGCCGGCACCGAGAGCCTTGGGCGCCTTCTCAGCCAGAGGTTCGGCTCCATCTCGACGGTGCGCTCCACCCGCACCACCATCGTGCTCTCGACCGCCAAGGAGACGATGAGCCTACCGATCACTGATCCAGCCGCGAGCTCAGCCGCAGGGAAGAGCTCGTGACGTCGCATGCTCAGCCGGCTCGGTGGCTAGTAGTCGCCGCCTTCGCCGCGGTCTACGTGATCTGGGGCTCGACCTATCTGGCGATCCGGTTCGCGCTCGAGACCATGCCGCCCTTTGGCATGGCCGGCGTGCGCTTCCTCATCGCCGGTGGACTGCTCTACGGCTGGATGCGCTGGCGTGGGGCACCCCGACCGCAGTGGATCGAGTGGCGCTCGGCCGCCATCGTCGGCGTGCTCCTGTTGGTCGGCGGCAACGGCGGGGTGGTGTGGGCCGAGCTGAGCGTGCCGTCGGGGATTGCGGCCTTGATCGTCTCGAGTGTGCCGCTTTTCATGGTGGCTCTCGACTGGCTGCTGGGGGCACGGCCGCCGCGGGCTGTCATCGTCGGGCTGGCGCTGGGCTTCACCGGCGTGGTGCTGCTCGTCGGACCGAGCAATCTGAGCTCGGGCTTCAGCGGTTCGGTGCCCTTCCATCTGCCCGGCGTACTCGCTCTTCTCGCCGCTTCGCTCTCGTGGTCGATCGGCTCGCTCTACTCGAAGCGTTCCCCCTGGCCCAAGGCGCCGCTGGTGGGGATCAGCATGCAGATGCTGGCCGGTGGCGCTGGGCTGATGGTGCTCGCTTTGGCCCGCGGGGAAACTCTCGACCTGGCTGCCCTCTCCGCGCGCTCACTCGGCTCGTTGGCCTATCTGATCTTTTTTGGCGCCTTGATCGGTTTCTCGGCCTACGTCTGGCTGCTGGGCGTGGTGTCGACCGCCAAGGCAGCGACCTACGCTTTCGTCAACCCGGCGGTCGCGGTCGTTCTTGGTTGGTGGCTGGCAGGCGAGCCGTTGACCGCGCGTACCTTGATCGCGGCGGCGGTGATCATCGCGGGTGTAGTGCTGATCACCACGGCGCGGTCGGCGAGCGAGCCGCAAGAGTCGGACTCGGTGCAGGATTCAGAGACGACTCGTGACTGTCCCGTACCCAAGGTTTGCGAGAGCTCGGCCTAGGAGACCGCCGCCGCCTGAGCCGGCGAGCATGGGATGCGGTGGCCTCGCGACCTCGCTAGGCGCCGACCCAGCGCTCGAGGGTCTGGCCGAGCACATCGACCTGGACCGGCTTTGAGATGTAGTCGTCCATCCCGGCGGCCAGGCAGTTCTCCCGGTCGCCCTCCATGGCGTTGGCCGTCATGGCGATGATCGGCACGTGGGAGTCGCTCCCTTCCTCGCCCTGGCGGATGACGCGAGTGGCTTCGAAGCCGTCCATCTCGGGCATCTGGCAGTCCATGAAGATCAGGTCGTAGGGGGCCTCGGCCAGGCACTCGATGGCTTCCAGGCCGTTGGTCGCCAGGTCGGCGGTGAAGCCCCGCCTCTGGAGCAACCGCAACGCTACGCGTTGGTTGACGCGGTTGTCTTCCACCACCAGGATTCTCAGGTTGTTTGCCGGCAAGGGAGGGGCCTCGCCACTGGCACTCCCCTTCGCTGTGCCGTTGAGGTCTCGGTGAGTTGTGGAGCTCTTGGTCGGGAGCAAGCGGACGATGCGATCGTAGAGCTTCGACTTGCGAGCCGGCTTGCGAACGTACTCGATGCCGAGCTGCTCCATTTCTTCACGGTGCTCGCTGCCGGAGAGCGAGGTGAGCAGGATCAGGGAGAGCCGTTCGGTCCGGCTGTCCTGGCGCAGCCGGCGGGTGAGCTCGAAGCCGTCCATGACAGGCATTTGAGCGTCGAGAATGGCCAGGTCGAAGGGCATGCCGTTGTCGACCCCTCGGGTGAGGAGACGGAAAGCCCTCTCGGGTGCATCGACGGAGATGATCGTGGCGCGAGTCGGAGCGAGTTGCATTTCGAGCACCCGCAGGTTGGTGGCGTTGTCATCGACGACGAGAATGCGCTGGCCGGAAAGATCCGGCAGGTCCATCGCCTCGGGCAGTGCCTGAGCAGGTCGGAGCCGCAGCGTGAACCAGAACTCGCTACCCGCCCCGGTCTCGGAATTGAGCCCGATCTCGCCACCCATGAGTTCGGTCAGCTGTTTGCAGATCGCCAGCCCGAGCCCGGTGCCGCCGTAGCGTCGAGTGGTCGAGGAATCGGCCTGCCGAAAACTCTGAAACAGCTTCTCCTGGGACTCCGGTGTCACGCCGATTCCGGTGTCCGTCACTGAAACGCGCAGGCAAACGCCGTCATCGTCAGCCTCACCGGCGTCGAGCCGGACGACGATTTCACCGCTCTCGGTGAATTTGAGCGCATTGCTCACCAAGTTGTTCAAGACCTGGGTCAGGCGAACCGGGTCGCCAAGCAGCGCTGCCGGAACCTTGGGATCGATCCAGCCGACGAGTTCGAGGTTCTTGCGCTGCGCCTTTTCCGAGAAGAGCTCGCAGACCTCCTCCACAAGGGAGGTGGGCGCGAACGGTACTTGCTCGAGTTCGAGGCGTCCGGCCTCGATCTTGGAGAAATCGAGAATGTCGTTGATGACCGAGAGGAGAACCTCTCCCGAGCGTCTGACCGTCTCGGCGTATTCGATCTGTTCGCTATCGAGATCGGTCTCGAGGAGAAGGTCCGACATGCCGATGATGCCGTTCATCGGAGTGCGGATCTCATGGCTCATATTGGCCAGGAACTCACTCTTGGCGCGGCTGCCTTCCTCCGCAGCGTGGCTGGCAGCCAGCAGCTCGGCCTCGAACTGCTTGCGCTCGGCCAGATCGGTCAGCACGGCGATCGTGCCTTTGATCCGCCCCTGTCTCCAGCGCGGGACGGCGGTGACGAGCACAGGCACCGCAAGGCCGTCACCATCGATCAGCGAGACCTCGTAGATCGTGGTCTCGCCGTCACGCTGCCGCGCCCGATTCTCCTGCAGCGTGGGGATGCTCTGCTCATCTATGAGGTCGAAGGGTGAAACACCTACGAGCTTTTCGGGCGAACTCGAGATCATCTTGGCGAACGCGGGGTTGACGAACTCGAGCAGGCCGTCGGCGTCGGTCACCGTCAGCCCCTGACCCATGGTGTTGACCACTTGTAGAGCGAAGTCGCGCTGGATGATGAGTTCGTCCTCGGTGCGCTTGTTGGTGGTGATGTCGTGCGAGCTGACGACGGCGTGGGTCACCTCGCCATGCTCGTCCCTAAACGGGTAGTAGGCGACGTCCATATGCCGGGTCTCGCCCGAGGCGATGTCGAAGCTCGCCTGGTAGCGGCGCTCCTTGCCGGCGAAGCAGCCGTTCAGGGCTTCGACCACGGGAGTGTCGTCGACCTCGGAGCCCCACACTTCGTGGATGCTCCGGCCCACTACGTCAGCACGCTCCAGACCGCGCTCCCGCAAGTAGGCTTCGTTCACAGCCTGGTACACACCATCGCGATCGATCAGGCTGACGAAGTCGCTGGTGGCGTTGATCATGGCAGCGTACTTCTCTAGATCGGCCGCTGCCGCCTTGCGCTCACGGTTGTCGGAAAAAACGAGCGCAGCGCCGGCGGGGCGCCCTCCTTCGAGGTAGGGGGCAAGTCCGACTGACACCGGAATGGCCAGACCGCCCTGGGACTCGAGGGTCGCATCCTCGTCCCGGACCGACTCTCCCTGCGCCAGAGACTCGAGGATCTGCTCCGACGTCAGCCGGGCACCACTCCGGTGAATCTCGAGGCGATCGAGAATCAACAAGTCTTGCGCCTCACACTCCCTCTGGCCGAGCAGCCGGCAACCGGCAGGATTGACCGAGAGGATGCGTCCGTCCTGGTCGATCGTCACCAGCCCTTCTGAAAGCGCCGTGATCACGGCACCCAGCTTGTCCCTCTCGGCCGAGACGAGACTCTCCGAGGCCTCTTCGAGGTCGCGGTAGAGCTTCCCCATCTCCTGTGACGAGAGATCGATTGAGCGCTCGAGCCGGTAGCGGTCGTTGTCGGCCTCGCCGTACGAGGCATCGACCCGGGCGAGAAAGAGGGCCCAGCCCTCGGCGTCGGGCGTGGTGTTCTCTGTCAGGCCGGCCTTCTTGAGCTGGCGACGAAGAAGTCTAGTCAGGCCCACTGTGGAATCAGTGCTCCATGAAGGTCGTGAGCGTCATGGTCTGGTTGTGGAGATCGCAGGAGCCCGAGGCGTAGGGCGAGAGCTCACCGTAGGAGTAGAAGCCGACCTGACGTGTGTCCTCGGGCAAGGCTTCGAGTGTGGCCTCGATCTCATCTTCGGCGCGTTCGCCCAGGATCAGGCGGCGGCCGACGCAGCTGATCGCCACTGCCAGGGTCGGCCCCGGATCGGCTCCGTTTCGGGTCATGAGTGCGGCCTCGCCGGCCTCGCCGGCCCCGTCGACCAGTCGATCGAAGTTTGCCTTCATGAGCTGCGCTCGTGAGCCTTGCGGGATGTCGCCCGCGAAGGTGAGCGATTCGGCCGCGGGGTCGATGGCCAGAATCGTCCGCACCAGGTGTTTGTCCGGTTCGCCGTCGGAGCGAACAGCGAGCGGGAAGAGCAAGCCAGTCGCGGGCAGACCTTCTGCTCGGTCGCCAAGGTATTGGCGGTAGAGCGAGAGCGCCGGTTGATGGTCGAGCTCGAAGAGGACGTTGCCTTCCGAGCGAGTGACTCGTCTCTCGGGGCCGAAGATGTCCCAGCCGCCGCGCGAACCGTGGCCGACCCGGATCCGGTCGCCGTAGAAACCGACCGCCGAGACGACGCCCACCGAAGGCTGGCCGTCGTCGAGCACCCAGGTCCTTTCGAAACGGTCGCCATCGCCGGCTAGCCCGCCGGTGACGATCACGTCGTCCCCAAGGTTCTCGTTCAACCCACGCACCAGTTCGCTGCCGTTGACCAGCAAGCCGTCGGAGAGCACCAGCACGCTCTTGAGCTCCGGGTCCGCGAGCCCCGCGCCCAGGGACAGGCCGGCGGTCCTCGAGTCGGCGGCCGACTCGACGGGCGCGTAGGCCGTCCTGAGCGTCGTGTGTTCGAAGCGGGCGATGGCGACCGAGAGACTGTCGTCGAAGAGTTCGTCCTGGAGGATCTCTCCGGAGGTCGAGCAGCCCAGGACTTGGGCCTCGGGGAGCTCCTTGCGCAACTCCGCGATCCCCGCCGATTGGTCGAAGTAGCCGCTCGAGCCGAAGACCAGGGCAAGGGTGTTCTCGGAGTCCATTGCCGCTGGAATGGGAGCGGACCAGCCCGAGTCCAGGCGGTGGGTAAGGGTCTCCAGCTTCATCGGCGTCTCCTTGTTGAGTCAGGCTCGAGGGCTGTGGGTAGCCACAGCTTCGGCACGTGAGTGCAAGGCCTATTCCAGCGCCGCAAGCCCTGCGACGCGGTGTTGATGGAGGAGCGAGCCATCCCATCATGGGCAGAAGGACAAAACACCCTGCCGCTTTTGGGGGTTGGTGGTGGGTTGGGCAGGCTGAGAGCTTTGCTGGTCCTACTCGGAGCCTCCCGGGTCAGCCGAGATAGCGATCCAGGATGCTCGTCGCGGTGCAGTTGCCAAAGACGTTGACCATGGTGAAAAGCGGGTCGAGGATCGGGGCGACGGCAAGAAGGGCCACGATGCCGACTTCGGGCGGGACGCCGATCGGGTCGAGGATCAGTCCGAGCATCCAGAGCGCGCTGACCCCGGGCAGGCCCATGGCGGCGAGGCTCGCCAGTACCGAGCCGAAGATCAAGAGCAGGAAGTTACCGAGGCTCAGGTGGGAGTCGGGGCCGGCGTGGAGTTGGACGACGAAGATCGCCGACAGACTGAAGAAGAGCGCGCTGCCGATCGGGTTCATCGTCATTCCGAGCGGCAGGAAGAGGTTGACGTTCTCGCGCTTCAGGCCGAGGCCTTCCTTGAGCGCCACCATCGCTGCGGGGATGGAGGCGAAGCTGCTCGAGGTGGCGAAGGCGACCATCAGCGGCTCACGTAGTTCGCGCAGCACGGTGAGCGGCCCGGTACGGCGCACCCGGCAGATGGTGAGGGTGAAAAGGGCCATCGTCGCCAAGGTGGTGACGAGGCCGACCAGGATGACCTTCTTGAACACCACGACAAAGGCGAGCCCGCCGCCAGCCACCTGACCGGCGACAATGCACAGCAGCCCGAAGGGCAACAGGAAGATGATCCACGAGATGATGCGCAGGAGCGACTCGAAGAGCGCCTCGACGACCCCGAGTGCGAGGTCTCGGGTCTCCGCGGGGACGAAGCCGACGGCGACGCCGAGCAGCACCGAGAAGAAGAGGACAGCGAGGTAGTTGTCGTCGAGATAAGCCGCGACGAGGTTGCGCGGAATGAGGTTGCCCAGGTACGTCAGGAGTCGGGGTTGTCCGGCGCTCGAGTCTCGGTCATCGGTGGCGGCGGGCGCTACCGGCGGAGTCGCCTGGCCCTCGAAGAGTTCGACGTACCGGTCGTCAGGAGCTGCCTGGCGCCCGGCGAGGATGTCGTTCGAGGAAACGGTCGTCGAGGTGGATTCCATTTCGAGCAGCAATTTGCCCAGTACGGGCGATGATCTGAGGTTGCTGCCCACGCCGGTGACCCAGCCGACGCTGGTGCCGATGGCTGCCGCCAGGAGCATGCCGACCCAGAAAACCAGGACGATAACCACCAGGTTCTTGCCCAGCTTGTGGTTCGCGACCAGACGACCGAGGCTCGACACGACCGCCGCTCCGATGATTGGGATGACGCACATCAAGAGGAGCGACAGATACAGCGTGCCAAACGGTGCGAGGAAGCGGCCGGTGGATTCGCTCAGACTCCCGATCCCGGCGCCCAGGCCGATCGCGCCGACGATCGGCAGCAAGCGACGCAGGCTGTCCCAGCTCCCCTTGCTGCCGGCAGCGCTCATCGGGACTCGTCCACCGGCGCTTCAGCCTTCGGCTCGTGGTTGGCGAACCACTTCTCGTAGAGCTGCTCGGCCGTGCCGTCGCCGCGGATGGTCTCGAGGTAAAGATTGATCCAGGCCAGAAGGTGCGTGTTCTCCCAGGCCACGGCGATGGCCAAGGGGTCCTTGCGGGTCTTGTCGATCGTGGTGCGCACCTGGATCAGTCGTTCGGTATTGGCACGCCGCCAGGTGTCGGCCCGGGCGCTATCCATCAGGACGGCGTAAAGGTCGCCTTTGAGGACGTCCGTCATCATCGCCTCGAAGTCGGTGTAGGGCCGGGTGTCGGCGCGCGGCAAGTTGGTGCGGGCGTAGCCAACGTAGGCACTGCCGTCGAGGGCACCGATCGAGTACTTGGCCTCGTTGAGGTCGCGAAACGGATCGTTCGCGCGGGGTGCCGCCAGGCGATTGACCAGCAAGGCCTGATAGACCGTGAGATAAGGGCGCGAGAAACGCACCCGCAGCGCTCGGTCGAGCGTCGCGCTGAGTTTGGAGAGCGCGATGTCGGCGCCACCGTCCGCCACGCGGTCGACGACCTCGTCGAAGGACTGAGCCGTTGCATTCTCTTCGTAGCGGACGCCCATGCGCCGCGCCATGTCGCGCGCGAGATCGACGTCGAAGCCGACCCATTCGTTCCCTTGCCGAGTGAAGAAGGGTGGCCGTTCGCCACCGTAGCGCGCGAACCTCAAGACACCTCTTTGGCAGATCTGCTGCAGGTCGGGTGGCAGGACATGCTGGCAAGACGGCAGGCTCGAGTCGGCTCGGGTTTGCGGCGAATTCTCCTGAGCGCAGAGCAGCGTGCCCGGCCCCAACAGGGCGGCGACGACGAACAGCCGAAAGGAGGTGACCATCTGGGAACAGGACTGATGATACTCCTGCGGGGCTGAACCGCCGCCCGCCGGTGCCGCACCGGGGACGGCGGCGGATGGCCAACTCGCCTAGCGTTGCGCCAGAATCCGCTCGAACTCGTCCGAGTCCAGCAGCTCACGCAACACGTCGGCGACCCGGCCTCGTTGGATCAGGCCGGAGAACGCTTGTGTGGCCGACGCGTCGGGTTTGCGGCCGAAGACGCCGGTGTAGAGCTGCTCGAGAGTCCAGGCCGGTTGCGCACCGCGGGCCTTGGTGCGGTACTCCTCGCTGCGCAGGATGTCGTCGATTCGGCGACTCAGCTCGCCGCGAAGGACAGCCGCGCTCGTATCGCGCAGGCCTTGGGGGTCCGCGTCGCGACGCAGCAAGGCCTGGTAGACCCGGTGGGTAACAAACTCGGCTTCGCTAGTGGTGTAGCCGCTACGAGCGCGCGACGCGATCTCGAGGTTGAGTTTCCACTCGAAGTTGAGGTTGCCGGGCAGCCACAGCCAGACCTCGCAGCCGCCGCGGCCGGTGCCGGTAGTGATCTCGATTCGACCCGTGCTCGTGCTCTCGACCTTGGCCAGCTGCCGGCAGTCGTTGGCATCGAAGTCGAAAGCCAGGCGGTCCTTGGGGAAGCGGCGCCGGTTCTGGTCGAAGGCGTCGATCTCGATCTCGAGAGTCTGGTTGGGCTGCATCTCGACGGAGCCGTTGAGATCGAACGATCGCGGGCGGTCGCCGTTGAAACCGGCATATGCCTCGACCGTGCAGACCGCGGGTCGATCGGCCGGGTCGGCGCAGTGGGCGGCCTGGGCCGCCGTGGCCCCGAGAGTGATGGTGCTAGTCAGGAGCAGAACGATGGCTGAGCGCATGAACATGGACCTTTCCCTCGAACGAGATCGGATGAGGAGGCATTGTAGTCAACCCACGCGCGGCACGTTGAACCCTCTGGTAACGTTCGCCTTCGGCAGGCCGCAAGGGAGAACGAAAATGCGACGAAATCTCGAGTGTTGGGTGCTGATGGCTCTGCTGAGCGTCGGTGCAATCTGGGGGCAGCCGGCTGCCGGCCCAGTTGCTGCTGACCCGGGCATCGTCGTGCGTGCCGGGACGCTGTTGGCCGTGCCGGGTGAGGCTCCCAAGAGCCGCCAGAGTCTGGTGATTCGGAACGGAGTGATCGAGTCCGTGAAGGATGGCTTCCCGACGCCCGAGGCTCTGGGCGTGCCGGAAGCAAGGGTGATCGACCTGGAGGACTCGTTCGTCCTGCCGGGGTTGATCGACCTTCACACTCACGTCACCAGCGAGCTCGGTCCGACCAACAAGCTCGAGGCCGTGACGCTGTCCCAAGTCGACAACGCACTCAACGGGGTGGTTTTTCTCGAACGGACTTTGCGGGCCGGCTTCACCACCATTCGCAACACCGGCGGCGACCCGGAAGTGATGTTCGGGCTGCGCCGGGGAGTGGAGGCCGGCAAGATCCAAGGTCCGCGCATTTTTGCCGCCGGCGCGGGAATCTCGAACACCGGAGGCCACGCGGACTTTCACGGTTTTCGCGAAGAGATTCTCGACCTCTTTCAGTCGAGTGGCACCTGCGATGGCGCGGATGATTGCCGCCGGGCAGTGCGCACCCAGATCAAGCGTGGCTCGGACTGGATCAAGATCACCGCCACGGGCGGTGTGCTGAGCGAAACCGCGGCTGGAGTGAATCAACAACTCTTCGACGACGAGCTGCAGGCGATCGTCGAGGCGGCGGCGATGATGGGTCGCGAGGTCGCGGCTCACGCTCATGGCGTGGACGGCATCAACGCCGCCTTGCGGGCCGGTGTTCGAACTATCGAGCACGGTACTTACAGCGACGACGAGTCGTTTGCCCTGTTCAAAGAGAAGGGCGCCTACCTGGTGCCGACGATCCTGGCCGGCGCGACAGTGGTTGAGATGGCCACGCATAGCGACTTCATGCCGGCGCCGATCAAGGCCAAGGCGTTGAGCGTCGGTCCGCAGATGATCGAAATGGTTCGCAGCGCCCACGCCGCCGGGGTCGCGATCGCTTTCGGCACCGATTCGGGGGTGAGCCGCCACGGCGACAACGCGCGGGAGTTTGCGCTGATGGTCGAGGCCGGCATGTCGCCGATGGAGGCGATCAAGGCCGCCACCGTGACGGCAACTGAAGTGTTGGGTATCGCCGAGCAGGCCGGTACTCTCGAGGTGGGCAAACGAGCCGATCTAATCGCTACCGCAGCAAGCCCATTGGCAGACGTCGCCCAACTGACGAGCGTCACCTTCGTGATGAAGGGCGGCGAGGTCTTCAAGCAAGTCGAGGAGTAGCCATGCTGACCCTGTTGTCTCCAGCCAAGAGCCTGGATCTGTCCCCGCCACCCGAGGGCTTGCCCTTGACCGTGCCGCGTTTCGAGCAGGACATCGAGATCCTGATGAAGCGCTGCAAGAAGCTGACGGTCGCTGAGCTCGCCAAACTCATGTCGCTGAGCCAACCGCTGGCTGAACTCAACCGCCAGCGCTTCCAGGACATGCGCTTGCCCTTCACCACCGAAAACTCCAAGCCTTGCGTCCTCGCTTTCCAAGGCGACGTCTACAAGAAGCTCGATGCCTCGAGCCTGTCGAAGCGCGATCTCAAGTGGGCGCAGAGCCGGGTCCGGATTCTCTCCGGCCTCTACGGCCTGCTGCGGCCGCTCGACCTAATGCAACCCTACCGGCTCGAGATGGGTACGAGGCTGGTCAACGCGCGGGGCAAGAACCTTTACGATTTCTGGGGCAACCGGTTGGTCGACGCGATCAACGCCAAGCATGCCGAGCGCAAGATATCTGCCGTTCTGAACCTGGCCTCCGTTGAGTACTTCAAGGCCGTACCGGTGAAACGACTCGCGCCGCCGCTGGTGACCGCCGTGTTCCAGGAGGTGCGCGACGGCAAGCTGAAGACGATCAGCTTCTCAGCCAAGAAGGCGCGCGGCCTGATGACCCGCTTCCTTGTGCGCAATCGAATCGATCGGCCGGAAGGCCTGAAGGATTTCGCGGAGGAAGGCTACGGCTTCCGGCCGGACCTGTCCGCCGAGGACAACCTGGTCTTCACTCGCGACAAGCCCTGAGCGCTAGCAGCCATGGCGCTCGCAACGCGATCGCGGGGACTTCTGCCACGCGCTGCTAGCAGGAGACGCGGGGCAGGGTCTCGAGCTTGAGCACGACGTAGCCGTTGGGCTCGCCGCGCCCGACAATCACGTCCTCGGTGGCGTGCGGACGGCTCCCGGTCCTCGTCGGATCAACGACGGTCCGGCTGAAAGTCCGTGGCGCCGACAGCTCGAGACGAAGCAGGCCGTCGCCATAGCGGATGGCCTCGTTCGAGGAGCCGCTCTTGACGGTGATCGCGCCGGCGGAGTCGAGGAAGATCTGTGCCCGCTCGCTGTTGGCGACGGTGAGGTTGCGAATCCTCTGCTCGCTGCCCTCGATGGCGTCGGAGAGCGCCTTGGTCAAATTGCCGACCATGCCGCCGAGCATGCGCCCGCTGCTGCCGCGCAATAGGGCACCGAGTCCGCCACCCAAGGCACGGCGCACGAAGCGAACGAAAGCGTTGCGCCGCTCGCGGTCGGAGATGTTGATCCTCAGAGCCGTCTCGCCTTGGACGACCTCCTTGAAGAGGCCGTTGTCAAAAAAGGTCGGATCCGCCCCGAAGTCGTCGAACGTGCTGCCGCTCGGCAGGTTGAGTTCCCGCAGGCTGGTTACCACCGTGGCGCCTGAGCGTGGGTAGGCAAGGACGGCGACCACGACGTTGCGGTGTTCGTGCTCGTCGTCCGAGGGCATGGTGCCCGGATTGTCGGTTCCGTTGTACTCGACCCGGATCTCTTGAATTGTCGCTCGCAGCAGCCATTCGCTCATGGGTAACCTCCGGCGCAGTGCGGCGCCTTCTCAACCGGTGGAGTCTATGCCGCGCAGGGAGGCTCGGGAAGCCCCCAAGGCCTCGACGGCAGAGAGCCACTCCACAGTCGATGACGGGAAAAGCGGTGTTATAGTCGTGACTTAGCTCTTGTCGAGCGCCCGTTTGAGGAGTGAAGACTATGCGACAAACCATGCGAGAAACAGTCCGATTCGCCTGGGTTTTGGCCCTTCTGCTCTCGGTGCCCTGCATCGCGGCGGCCGAGACGTTCACAGTGACGCTCGACAACGGCAACGTGATCCTCAGCCGTTACCAGCCGAAGGTCTCGCTGCCGGATGAGGAGAAGGTCATGTTCCTGACCGAACGGGGCAACTGGATTTCGGTGCCCCGAGGCCGGGTGGTGAGCATCATTGCCAACACCGAGAGCCGCGGCTTCGGCAAGGTGATCAATACGACGACGATCTCACTGGGCCTCTCGGCCAACGAGGGCGCAGCGGACGCTGAGATACCGATCGACCCGACGACAGCCCTCCTGAACTATCTAGCGGCGGAGAGAGCCGGCAACCAGCGCGACTACTCGGTACAACAGTTCGTCAATACCGAGAGCGCCGGAATCGGCGGACTTCCCTTCTCGCCGGGCAGCGGGACGAATCTCGGCGATCCGGGTAGCTTCATCCAGCCGGGTGCCGGATTTGCGCCGCCCCCGCCGCCCCCCGGTGCTGAGCAATAGGCCGCGCAGTAGGCCAAGCAGTAGATTGGGATAAGCTCTAACGAGCCCTAGGACGGTCGGCCGAGGCGGACCGTCCTTTTTGATAACTAGACAGCGTGGTGAGCGGCCTGAGCCAAAGCTCGGGTCACGATGGGAAACCGGTGAGATTCCGGTACGGCCCCCGCCACTGTGACCGGTGACAACCCCGGGAGATCCACTGCACGACGTGATGGCGCCAAGCCGTTACCCGTGTGGGAAGGCTCGGGCGAGGCAGAACCGGAAGTCAGGAGACCGACCGCGCCGTCCAACGCCCCAGCCAGTCTGGGATTCCCGCGGGGAGCGGGGGTGTTCGCAAGAAGCTCCGTTCACCAACCGCCCCTCTCCATGAGGGGCGTTGTGGTTTGAAACGGAGAAGCGTTCAATGCGGAGTTTTCTCATCTGTCTCGGAATCCTCGGGGGTGCGATTCCGATTTGGTCGCAGGCACCAAGCACTGACCCGACCTGCGACCCAACCTCTGACCCGACAGATTCGGTAGCGACCTCACCCCTGCCCGCAATTCGCGAGGAGGTTCTGGTGACGGCTGCTCTGGCACAGGAATCGGGCTTCCGACCGCCCGTTTCGGCTGACGTTGTCGAGCGCGAAGAGATCGCGGCCCGCCAAGCGACGACCATTGCCGACCTTCTGCGTTCAGTACCGGGTCTCGACGTGGTGCGATCGGGCAGCTCGGGCAAGGTGACATCGTTGTTCACCCGCGGCACCGAGTCGGATCACACTCTGGTCTTGTGGAACGGAGTCGAGCTCAACGATCCGTTCTTCGGCGGCTTCGACTGGGGCTTGCTGCCGACCGAAGGTGTCGAGCGCGTCGAGGTGGTGCGGGGCCCGTTCAGCGCCCTCTACGGCAGCGATGCTCTCGGCGGCGTGGTGCAGGTTTTCACCGGCGCCGGGGCCGACAACACATTCGGACTGGAGTTCGGCGAGGATGGCTACGCTCGCGCCGCCGTCAGTGCCGGCGCCGAGCGCGGTGCCGCCAGCTTCCATGTCGCGGCCCACAGCCGGAGATCGGATGGGCTGGCCGAGAACGACTTTTACGACAGCGAGGAAGTGGTGGCCCAGGGGCGTTGGCAACTGGGTGCAAAAACCACGGCCGGCATCGTCGTCCGGCGCAATCAATCCGATCTGGGCATTCCCTTCTCGGGCGGTGTGGCGACGCCGAATCGGACCAGCGCCTGGCAAGAGACTGAGGTCGCCCTGCCGGTCACCGCCGAACTGGGCAAGTGGCGGCTCGAAGGGCGTATCTCGCGCGTGTCGCTCGACAGCGAACTGGTTGACCCCGACGATCCCTTCGGTTTCACTTCGTTCGGTTCCTCCTCGACCTCCGAGCGGGCACGGGCGGTGGCCTCCTATCGTTTCGGGCCCGACCTGTGGCTGGCGTTCGGTGGCGAGTACGAGCAGCAGGACGTCGATAGCGGATCCGTCTTCGGCCCCGACCTCCAGGGGGAGGGGCAGAAGACCCAGGCGGCGTTCAGTCAGCTGTTTTACGCCGCCGGCCCGTGGCAGTTCGATCTTGGCGTGCGGCGGGACAGCCACGCGACTTACGGCGCTAGGACCACACCGCGGGTTGGTGTTGCCCGCAGCCTTGGCCTGCAGGGGCGGGTGCGCGTAGCCTATGGCGAGGGCTTTCGCTCACCGTCTGTTGGCGAGCTGTTCTTCCCCTTCAGCGGCAACACCCAACTCGAGCCGGAGGAGAGTGAGAGCGTCGAACTGGGTTACGAGTTCGATGGCGAGGTCTGGACTTTCTCTGCCACGGGATTCGAGAACGAGCTGACCAATTTGATCGACTTCGACTTCGTCGAGTTCAGAAACGTCAACGTCGGCCGGGCGCGGACACGCGGCATGGAGTTCGGTCTCGAGAGACGGTGGGGGAAGGGCCGGCTCGCGGCCAACACGACCTACCTGGAGGCCGAGGATCTGAACTCGGGCTTGCCGCTTCTGCGCCGTCCCGAATGGCGTGGTTCGCTCGTCGGGACCTGGTCGACCGGAGAGTGGCAGTGGACGGCGACCGGGCTCTACACCGGAGCCCGTGACGATGTCGATCCGATCTCGTTCGGGCGGAACGACAATCCGGCCTACGAGCGCTTTGACCTGGCGCTCGCCTACGGCGGCTGGCAGCCTCTGACACCGTATGCCAGAGTCGAGAACATCGCCGACACCGAATACGCTGAGGCTTTGGGATTCACGGCACCCGGACGCCAGATAGTAGGGGGCCTGAGCCTGAAGTTCTGAGCCAGGCTCCTCCGACATGAAGCCCATCGTCGCCTGTTCGCTCCTGCTGATCGCGTTCCTCGCTCTGAGCGCTGGATGTCGGCGTTCTGCGCCAGTCGAGGAGCCGAGCACGGTGCCCCAGCGAATCATCGCACTGGCTCCAAGCGCGGCCGAAACATTGCACGTGCTCGGCCTGAGCCAGAGGGTCGTGGGCGTTGGCGACTACGTCAACTGGCCCCCGGAGCTGGCGAGCAAGAAGAAGCTCGGCGGGTTGTTCAATCCTGATTTCGAGAGCATCGTCGCGCTGGCGCCGGACCTGGCGATCCTGCTCGAGAGTGAAGTGTCGCTCTCGAGTCAGCTCGAGGCGGTCGGCATCGAGGTCCTGGTCGTCCCGAGCGAGTCTCTCGGAGACGTTGAAAGAGCGGTCGAGCTGATCGCCGAGCGCTGCGGCGTTGCCGAGCGAGGGGCTGACTTCTTGCGGCAATGGCGGCTCGATCTGCGGCCTGACCCGATTGGCGAGTCGTTGCGAGTGGCCCTGGTTGTCGGGCGCGAGCCCCAGCGGCTCGGAGACATGGTGGTCGCCGGACCGGGTACCTTCTTCGATCAGCTGCTGAGTCGACTCGGGGTGAGCAACGCCTTCTACGACGGCGACTCTCACTACCCCCAGGTTGGTCTCGAGGAGATCATTCGCCGACGCCCCGACGTGGTGCTCGAGATTCAACCGTTCCATCTACATGAGCCTCGTGAGGAGGCCCTGCGCTACGACTGGGCCCAGCTCGATCGACTGGGGGAGGGTCTGGCGTGCATCGAGTTCGTGGGCGGGAATCACGTGCTGATTCCCGGTCCGCGGTTGCCGCAAGTGTTGGCTGAGCTGCGGGTAGCGCTCGATTCCTGCGCGGCCGAGCGGCCCGGCGGATGACCCTGCTACGCAGCCGGCGAGTCGAGTGGCGAGTAGAAGAACGCACAATCGTCGGTCCGGTAGACCTCGAGGTCGAGCCGGGCGAGTGCGTTGGCATCATCGGCCCCAACGGAGCCGGCAAGACCAGCCTGCTGCGGCTTCTCGCCGGGCTTGCCCGGCCCAGCGCCGGCACGGTGGAGCTCGATGGCCGGGAGCTCGGGACCTGGGCCGCCAAGGCCAGGGCTCGGCGCCTGGCCTACGTTCCACAGCTGCGCCCGGTCGATGTGCCGCTCAGCGTGCGCCAGTTGCTGCTTTCGGCGCGCTACCCCTACCTGTCGCCGCGTCAGCTGGCGCCGGCTGAGAGCGACTTTCTGGCCCTTCGAGACGCGGCGAAGAAGGTCGGCGTGACGGATCTCCTCGACCGGCCGCTGGTCGAACTCTCGGGCGGCGAACGGCAGAGCGCCTACATCGCGGCCGCCTTGGCACAAGCCAGCGAACTTCTGTTGCTCGACGAACCGACCACCCATCTGGACGCAGGCAATCGGCGGCGGGTGGCGTCTCTGCTGCTGGATCTGCGCCGCGATGGAGCTCACACCCTCATCGTGGCGACGCACGATCTTCGATTCGCCGCGCGTCTGTGCGATCGCTTGGTAGCGGTACGCGAGGGACGGATAGTCGAAAGCGGGCCCCCTGCCGAGGTGCTCCGGCCCCCCGTTCTCGAACGCCTCTTCGATGCCCCCTTCACCCTCTGGCGGGAGGCGGGAGAGGTCCTGCCGTTGCTCGAGCTCGATGACCGGGCCCCGGGCCGATGACCCGTCGCGGCAGGTTGGCGCTGTTGGCCGGTTCGTGGTTGACCGTTGCCGTCGTCACGCCCTTCGTCGGGGAGGTGAGTATCGACTGGCGAGCTCTGCTGACCCCAGACGCGACCGACTTCGTGATCTTCTGGCACATCCGCCTGCCCCGCGTGCTCCTGGCCTTGGCGGCGGGAGGCGCGTTGGCCGCCTCGGGCTTGGCCTTTCAGACACTGTTCCGCAACCCGCTGGCCGAGCCCTACACCTTGGGCGTCGCCTCCGGCGCTGCCCTCGGGGCCGTCACCGCGATCGAACTCGGCGCCGGTGCGGGGGTCCTCGGTCTGTCGATCGTCGGCGGGGCGAGCTTCGTGGGTGCGGCGGGGGTGGCGCTGTTGATTCTCGGGTTGGCTGCCCGGGCGCGGTTCAACACGGCGACGCTGCTGCTCGCCGGCATCGCCATGTCGCTGACCTGCTCGGCGCTGATCCTCTTCATGCAATACCGGGCGGACTTCACCGAGTCCTTTCGCATGGTGCGTTGGATGATGGGCGGTTTGGCCGTGGTGGGCTTTCGCGAGGTGTTGTGGCTCTCTCCTTGGGTGCTCGTTGGAGTCGCCGTCCTGCTCAGCCTGCGCTGGGATTTGAATCTCCTGCTCACCGGCGAGGAGGTCGCCGCCAGCCGTGGAGTGGATCTGTCGCGCGTGCGCTGGATGGTGCTCGCCGCCGCGTCGGCGATGGTCGGGGCCCTGGTCCCGGTGGTCGGCCCGATCGGCTTCGTCGGCCTGATCGTGCCCCACGTGTTGCGCCGCTGGCTGGGGCACGATCATCTGATCCTGGTACCGGCCTGCGTTCTTGGCGGCGGCGCGTTCCTTGCCCTCTGTGATTTGATTGGGCGTCTGGTGATCTCACCGTCGGAGCTACCGGTCGGCGTGGTGACCGCGCTGTTGGGAGGGCCGTTTTTTCTCTGGCTGTTGTTGAGCCAGCGGCGGGGGGGCTAGCTGCTGTGGCAGCGGTGTATCGGTTGTGCCGCGAGCTGCGGCGTTGAGCGGGGCTGCTACGCTGACAACCGCAAAGAGAGGATGGCCGCATGAAGGTGAAGTGGGTGGCGACGGTCGTGGTGAGCTGCGCGATGTTCTTGTCGCCGGCCGCGCGCGGCGACACCGAGCCGATTCGGGTCGGTATCGTGGTCGATGGTCCCTGGACCTTCAACGACTGGATCCACGACCTGACCCAGCGCGAGATCGATAGCCTGACCGAGGGTGAGTTCGAGGTGATCATCCCGCCGGACAAGCACCTGGTCGGAGACTGGACGCTCGAGGGCGTTCAGGCCGAGGTGACCAAGCTGCTGGTCGACCCGGAAGTAGACATAGTCATCACCTGGGGGTTGCTGGCCTCGCACGCGGTCTGCTGCGTCGGTGAACTGAGCAAGCCGGTGATCGCGCCGGTGGTGATCGACCCCGTGCTTCAGGGTCTGCCGCGAACCGGAGGCACCAGCGGGGTGCGCAACCTCAACTACGTCGCGCTGCCGGATACCCTGGCCGAGGAACTCGGCAGCTTTCTGGCTATCGTGCCCTTTGAGCGCATTGCAATCCTCACCAACGCGCCGCTGCTCGACGCGATCCCCGAACTTGTCGAACGCACTCAGGGGAGCCTTGCGGGAACTGGTATCGGCTTCGACTACGTGCCGGTGGCCAGCTCGGCTGCCGAGGCGCTGGCTGCGATTCCGGCCGAGGCGGACGCGGTCTACGTCTGGCCGCTCTTCCAATTCTCGCCAACCGAGTACCGCGAGCTCATCGACGGTTTTATCGAGCGGGGGCTGCCGAGCTTCTCAGGCCTGGGCGGCGATGATGTGCGGGCCGGCATGTTGGCGTCGGTGGCCTCGGAAGACTTCTTCCCCAAACTCGCTCGGCGCATCGCGCTCAACGTGCAACGCATCCTTCTGGGTGAAGATCCCGGCGAGATTCCGGTCGAGTTCAGTATTCAGCGCAACCTCGAGATCAACATGGCGACGGCGCGGGCGATCGACGTGTCGCCGCGCTGGGAAGTGCTGATCGAGGCGGACCTGCTCTTCACCGAGGACCTCGAAGGAGCCTATGAGCTGTCGCTCGACAAGGCGGTGGCCGAAGCGGTGGAGCTCAACCTCGATCTGCTGGCCCGCAGCCGGCGGGTCGCCGCCGGCGCCGAAGAGATCGCCAGAGCTCGGGCCGTGCTCAGGCCCGGCCTGTCCTTCGCCGGTTCATACGTGACCATCGATCAGGATCGCGCCGCAGCCAGCCTGGGGAGCCAGGCCGAGCGGACGACGGCTGCCGGAGTCGAGCTGACCCAACTCCTTTTCTCGGAGTCGGCGACGGCCAATGTGGCGATTCAGCGGGAACTACAGGCCGCCCGCGAGTCGGAGTACGCCTCGCTGCGGCAGGACATCGCGCTCGAGGCAGGAACGACCTATCTGAACCTGATGCGTGCTCGGGCGCTCGAACGCGTGCGGCACAACAACGTGGATCGCACCCGGTCGAACCTCGAGACCTCGCAGGCCCGACGTGAGATTGGCGTGGCCGGCGCAGGCGAGGTCCTGCGCTGGGAGAGCGAGATCGCCACCGCACGGAAGTCGCTGGTAGAGGCGGTGGCGGATCGTCGGTCGGCGGAGATCGCTGTCAACCGTTTGCTCCATCGACCGCTCGATGCGGTGTTCAACGCCGAAGACGTCGACCTTCGGGACCTGGGGTTGCTTACGGGTATCGATCGGTTCTTGCAGTTTGTCGATACTCCGAGATCGTACGCGGCCTTCACCCGTTTCGTCGTCGTCGAGGGCTTGGCACGCTCCACGGAGCTAGCCCAGATCGACGCTGCGACCCGAGCCCAAAGTCGCTTCAAGCTATCGAGCGAGCGGGCGTTTTGGACTCCGAGCTTGGGCTTCCAAGCGTCATTCGACGAGACCCTGGCGCGCGACGGGGCCGGCTCCACGACCGTAGGCGGCCTGCCCTTCGAGTTGCCGCAGGCCGACGACTCGAACTGGAGCCTGGCGCTGCAGGCGTCGCTATCTCTTTTTGCCGGCGGTTCCCGAGCGGCGGATCTCGCGCAGGCCGAGCTCGAGCTCGACAGCCTCGGTTTGGAGCGTGCGGCGATCGAGGAGAAGTTGGAGCAGCGCGTCAGAACGGCGCTCGAGCAGGCGCGCGCCTCCCTGATCGGCATTCGCCTGGCCAATCAAGCGGCCGAGGCGGCGCGCGGCAACTTCGATCTGGTCGATGACGCCTATGCGCGCGGTGTTGCCTCGCTGCTCGACTTGCTGGATGCCCAGACCGCGGCGCTGAATGCGGAGGAAGAGGCGGCCAACGCGCTCTACGACTTCTTGATTGACTGGCTGGAGTCCAAGCGCTCGGCCAGTGGGCTGGATCTCTTCATCGAGGAGGCGGAGCGCGAAGCGTGGTTCGAACGGCTCGATGGATACCTGCGCCAACAGGGCATCGAACTCAGGCCGTCCGATCGAGGTTGGATCGAACAAGGGAAGTGAGGGTAAGGGTGAGAATCGACGAGAGCATGGGTGTTGGCAGCCGAGGCGCACGTTGGTTGGCGGGAAGCTTATTGACCGCGGGCTTGGGCCTCATGGCCACCGGATGCGAGGAACCGCCGCAGGCCGAGACGGTGTTGAGGCCGGTGCGCTACCAGCGGGTCTCGACCAGCCGTGAGGCCCGTTTGCGGACCTACGCCGGAGTGGCACACGCCGGTATCGAGACCCAGCTCAGCTTTCGGGTCGGCGGTACTGCCGACCGAGTTCCGGTCGTGGTTGGGCAGCGGGTGGCGCGCGGCGAGATGCTCGCCCGACTCGATCCGACGGACTATGAGCTGCGGGTTCAGGAAGCCGTCGCGGGATTGGCTCAGGCCGCGGCGGCGGCGCGAAACGCCGGCTCGGACTACGAGCGCGTGCGCGGGCTCTATGAGAACAACAACGCCTCGCTCAGGGAGTTGGATGGGGCGCGCGCCAACTATGAGTCGAGCGAGGCCCAGGTGACGGCGGCGCAGAAGCGCCTCGAGCAGGCGCGGCAACAGCTGTCTTACTGCGTCCTGCGGGCGCCGGTCGCCGGAGTGGTGGCGTCGGTCAGCGTCGCGGTCAATGAGAATGTTCAGGCGGGCCAGAAGCTCTTCCTGCTCACCGGCGGCGACGAGATCGAGGTCGAAGTGGCGCTGCCGGAATTGCTTATCGCCGACGTCGAGTTGGGGCAAGCGGTCGAGGTTGGCTTTGACGCGCTGCCTGGCCGGGTGTTCGCGGCACGAGTGACCGAGGCCGGAGTTGCATCGCTGGGCACTGCGACCACCTTTCCGGTGACCGCCAAGCTCGACGGGTCGGACCCGGGCATCCGCTCGGGGATGGCGGTCGAGGTGGTCTTCAGCTTCGCCTCGAAGGGCAGCGAGGGGCGTATTCTTCTCGATGCCGTGGCAGTAGGGGAGGACCGCGAGGGCCGCTACGTTTTCGTGCTCGAACTCCAAGGCGAGGGCCGGGGTACCGTGCGGCGGCAGCCGGTTACCGTGGGCGAGTTGACGGCCGAGGGCTTGGAAGTGACGAGCGGGCTGGCGGACGGTCAGCTGGTGGTGACGGCCGGCGTCCGCCGCTTGACCGACGGCGAGACGGTGCTCGTGCAGGAGCCGGCAGCGTGAATCTGACCCGCCTGGCGATCGAGAAGAACCGCATCACCTTCGTGGTGTTGGCGGTGATCGTGATGGCCGGGTTGCAGGCGTACACCGGCATGCCGCAGTCGGAGGATCCGGGGTTCACCATTCGCACGGCGATGGTCATTACCTACTTTCCCGGCGCCAGCCCGGAGCGGGTCGAGCAACTCGTCACCGACAAGCTCGAGAAGGCGATCCAGGAAATGCCCGAGGTCGACACGATCAACAGCCAATCGAAGAACGGCGTGTCGATCATCATCGTCGACATTCTCGAGCGCTACAAAGAGATGCGCCCGATCTGGGACAGCTTGCGGCGCAAGGTCCAACGAGTGGCTGGCGAGTTGCCCGAGGGAATACGTGGCCCGAACGTCAACGACGAGTTCGGCGACGTCTTCGGCACCGTCATCAACCTCACCGGCGATGGCTACTCCTATGCCGAGCTCAAGGACCTCGCCGACGAAGTGCGTGACGAACTTCTCTTGATCGACGAGGTGGCGAAGGTCGAGATCCACGGAGAACAGGAGGAGCGGGTTTTCGTCGAGTACAACAACGCCCGCCTGGCCGAACTCGGCCTGTCACCCGGCCAGCTCAAGAGCATTCTCGAGAGCCGCAACATCATCAATCCCGGAGGCCAGATTCGCACTGCCGACGAGGAGATCGTGCTCGAACCGTCGGGCAATTTCGAGTCGGTTGATGATCTCAGGCGCACGATCATCTCGCTGCCCGGCCGCGACGAGCTGATCTATCTCGAAGACGTGGCGGACATCTACCGCGATTACATCGACCCGCCGCGGCGGCGTATGCGGGCGAGCGGTAACCCCGGCTTGGCGTTGGCCATATCGATGCGGGAGGGGGGCAACATCCTGGCCCTCGGTGAAGCCGTCGAGACGACAGTGGCACGCCTGCAGGCGAGCTATCCCCACGGCGTGGACTTCGAGTTCACTCAGTTCCAAGCCGGCGAGGTGGAGCAGAAGGTCAGCGACTTCGTAGGCAACCTGTTCCAGGCCGTGGCCATCGTCATGCTGGTGATGTTGGTCAGCCTGGGGCTGCGCACCGGCCTGGTCGTGGCCAGCCTTATTCCAATGGCGATCGTCATGAGCTTTATCTTCATGGCCCTCTTTGATGTCGGGATCAACTCGATGTCGCTGGCCGCGTTGATCATCGCGCTGGGACTGCTGGTCGACAACGCCATCGTCATGTCGGAATCGATCATGGTGCTGGTGTCGGAGGGCAGGTCGGTGAAGGAGGCGGCGATCGCCACGGCGGCGGAATTGAAGACCCCGCTGCTCGTTTCCTCCTTGACCACGGCGGCCGCCTTCCTACCGATTTATCTGGCCAAGTCCGCCGTCGGTGAGTACACGGCGGCGCTTTTCCAGGTGGTGACGATTACTCTGCTGTGCTCCTGGGTTCTGGCCTTGACGATGATCCCCTGGCTCTGCGTCCTCTTCCTCAAGGTCAAGCCCAAGGCGAAGGACAGCTACGACAGCGCCTTCCACCAACGCTATCGCGGGCTCTTGCTGCTGGGGCTGCGCCGCCCGTGGGTGTCCGTGGCGCTGGTCGCCCTGGCTTTCGTCGGGACGATGCAGCTCTTTGGATTGATCCCGGCCATCTTCTTCCCGCCGAACGAGCGCTCGACGCTGACGGCGGAGCTCTACCTGCCCACCGGCACGCCACTGGCCCGGACCGAGGAGGTAGTCGTCGAGATCGAGGAGTTCATTGGCACGACACTCAGGGTGTCCCAGGAACAAATTGCCGCCGGTGTCGACGGTGTCACCAACTGGGCGACCTTTGTCGGCGAGGGCGCGCCGCGCTTCTTCCTCTCCTACGGACCGGAGCAGGCGAGCCCTGAGTACGCGATCCTGGTGGTCAATGCGTCGTCGCGCGAGTACATAGACACGGCCGTGACCGAGTTGCGCGAGTTCTGCAAACGGTTTCCGGGCCTCAAGGCCAAGGTCGAGCCGCTACCCCTCGGGCCGCCGGCGGGGGACCCGATCGAGGTCCGCGTCTCGGGCCGCGATACTGACATCATCTTCCGCCTGGTCGATCAAGTGAAGAGCCGTCTGGCCGAGGTTCCTGGGCCGCGCAATATCGCTGACGACTGGGGGGCGCGTTCGAAGAAGCTCCTGGTGAAGATCAACGAAGCCCGGGCGCAGCGTGCTGGCGTGACCAACCAGGACGTCGCGGTGTCGCTGCAGACCGTGCTCTCGGGAATCACCACGACGGAGTATCGCGAGGAGGACAAGGTTATTCCCGTCACCCTGCGTTCGGTCGGCGCCGACCGGCTCGATCTGCAGAAGCTCGACAGCATCAACGTGTTCTCTCAAGCTACCGGCCAGTCGGTGCCACTCAAGCAGGTGGCGGATCTCGAAGTCGCCTGGCAACCGGCCAAGGTGCGGCGGCGCAACCGACTGCGCACCGTCACCGTGGCGACCGATCTGGACCCTGGGTTCACCGCGATCGCGGTCAACCAGGTTCTGGTACCGCTGCTCGAGCAGGACCGAGCCGAGTGGCCGCTGGGCTACTCCTACGAGATCGGTGGCGAAGACGAAGCTTCGCAGGAAGCCAATGCCTCGATCGCCGCCCAGTTGCCGCTGGCGGGGATGATCATCATCATTCTGCTGGTGCTGCAGTTCAACTCGATCCGGCGGCCGCTGATCATCCTCATCACCATCCCGCTGGGCCTGATCGGTGTTGTGTTCGGGCTCCTCGTAATGCGCTCCTATTTCGGTTTCATGACCCTGCTGGGGATCGTGTCTCTGGCCGGAATCGTCATCAACAATGCCATCGTGCTGCTCGATCGGATCGAACTGGAGATCGAGCAGAACGGTTTGACCGTGCAGCAGGCAATCGTCGAGTCGGCGCAGCGCCGCCTACGGCCGATCGTTCTCACGACCGTCACGACGCTCGGAGGTCTCATCCCGCTCTATCTTGGTGGCGGGATCATGTATCAGCCCATGGCGGTGGCGATCATGTTCGGCCTGGTGTTCGCCACGGTACTGACCCTGGGAGTCGTGCCGATCCTCTACACGCTCTTCTTCAAAGTGCGCTTCGACGACTACGAGTACTCGCCGGCTTCGTAAGCTGCCCCAGGCAACCTCGGCTTCGTGGCTAGGAGCTGGCCGTTCTACAATCTCCCCGTGTTGCTATACCGGCTAGGCCCCGAAGGTTTCTACGCGGCGCGCGACGAAGAGGGCGTGCTGCGCAGCCTGTACTCTGACCCTTTCGAGGTCCGGCCGGGGGGTTGGGAATTCGGTCGCGAGGTCGCGCTCGACGAAATGGGTCTGCTGCCGCCAGTCCGGCCAGGCAAGATCGTGGGCGTAGGCCGCAACTACCTGGACCACGCGGCAGAGTTGGGCAACGAGATGCCGACCGAGCCACTACTCTTTCTCAAGGCGCCGAGTTCGGTCATCGGGCCGCGGTCGCCTATCGTCCTGCCGCCGGAGAGCACCCATGTCGAGTTCGAGGGCGAAATCGCCGTCGTCGTGCGTCATCGACTGACGCGCGCGACGGCCGAGGAGGCACGCGGGGGAATCCTCGGTGTGACCGGCGCTTGCGATGTGACGGCTCGCGACCTGCAGCGTAGCGACGCCACCTTTGCCCGCGGCAAGTCCTTCGACACTTTTTGTCCGCTCGGACCGGCGATCCAGGTCGAGCCCGACCTCGATGACTTGACAGTGGTGACCCGGGTCGACGGCGTCGAACGTCAGCGCGGACACGTCGGTGACATGGCCTGGGGCCCGATCGAGCAGCTGGTCTTTATCTCGCGCATGATGACTCTCGAACCGGGTGACGTAGTGCTGACCGGGACGCCGGCCGGCGTCGGCCGGCTCGAGTCGGGCCAAGAGGTCGAGGTCGAGGTGACGAGCGTAGGTACCTTGGCGAACAGGGTAGAAGCCCAGGTGGAAGCCAAGGTCGAGGAGCAGATCGGTTGATCGGTCAACGCGTCGTAGCCGCCGTTGCAACCTATGCCGTCGGAGTCCCGGTGCTGCACTATGGCCGCGGGCTGAGTTGGCCGTTCGCCTTCATCATCGGCCTGGCACTCGCCGCGTTCGCCTTCCTGCTGGTGCGCGCCGTCCACAATCTACGGGCCTGGCGCCCACGATCCTGAGGCTGGCGTCCTAGGCGCTGAGCCGTCGCCAGGGGAAGAGGATCAGGGCCAGCGCCAGCAAGAGGTGAATCGCGCCGCCAAAGGTCCAGCCGGCGAGCAGCAAGCCGAGCCAGGCACTGAGCGCGACGAACGCAACGGCGGCCAATGTATCGCTCCGAGTCACCAACCAAACGCTAGCACAGCACTCGGTGAACAGAGGGAAGCAGGAGAGCATGAGGTACGTCGAAGACGCCCTTCTGAAGCCTTCATGATGGGCCATCCCGGCGTCGCTTCCGACCTTCAGACGAGGCTCGAGGTCGAGCGATAATCTCAATCGTCGTGGTAGTTTGGCTGCGTTATGGGGAGATTGCTGAAGTCGCTTGCGGTACTAGGGGTTCTCGGGCTGGCCGCGTGCAGTCCTGAGGTTGAAGAGGCGGCTCTCGAGCCGCTCGAGACCGAGGATGTGGGGGCTCCCGTCGATGCTTCGGTGACCACCGAGTACGACATTCAAGCCAAGTCGTCGCAGGAGATCATCGGTTCTCGCCTGCCGAGCGATTTCCCGCGGGACGTGCCGCTCTACAGCGCTTCGAGTGTGATCAACTACGGACCGGCGGAAGCCAACCGGCGTTTCGTCGAGCTGTCGATCCCGGCCCAACCGAACTCGGTCAAGAGACGCTACAACGCCCAGATCGAGGCGGCCGGATGGCGGCCCGGCGGCGAGGGCGAGTTCCTGCGCCAGGGGCGGACGATCGTCGTTACTTACCGGCAGGGGACGCCGGGCACCTGGGTGCGGATCGAATATCCAGCCTGAGGCGCGGCGCGCTAGCGGGGCCACGGTTTCGACGCCGCTAGAGGCGGCCTAGAACAACGAACGCTGTTTTACGCACCAACCCCTGACCATGTCCGATCCCAAGAAGAGTCCCTGGCGGGTCACTTCCATGCCCAGCGGCTTCGAGCTGGTGGCCGCCGTGGTTGGCTTTGCGGCAGTTGGCTACTGGCTCGGCGGGAAGTACGGAGACGCTCAGGTGGGGACGGCGATTGGGGCGGTTCTCGGAATCGTCGGAGGTATGTATAATCTGATTCGCCGGAGCTTGGCGGGTTCTCGTCGAGCTGAAGCGAATCGGAAGAAAACGGAGAGATAGTTCGCGATGGGGGTCGGATGGCAGCGCGCCGCCCGGCTATATCTGCGACTGGCGACATTGCTGCTGCTCACGGGCGGCGCCCTCGTATTGCTCGGGTGGCGACCCACGAGTAGATTCCTAGGAGGGACCGCAGGACTACATTCGATGCTGGCAGGGTGCGGAGTCAGTTTCCTGGCTTCTCTGATTGGCGCACTACCGGTGATTCGATCTGAGCAAGGGTACTCAGCACAAAGCATCGCCACCTTCATGGGCTCGATGCTCCTACGTTTGACCGCGGTGGTTTTGTTGACCGTAGCGGCGGCACTCCAGGGCATCTTCGAACTTCAAGCCCTGATCCTCTGGGTCGGCATCAGTTACCTGGCTTTCCTCCCCGTAGACCTCTACATCTCTCTCCGCGCCAAGCGAGCGACGGACGACTGAATCGAAATGACAGCCTCAGACCCTCTTTCTCACGTAGTGCAGCACCCGATCGCGACCACCGAGTTCGCCGGTCGGGAGTTCACGCTCTTCTCCGACCAGATCAGCATGATCGTGCTGGCCGGCTTCCTGCTCATGCTCGTGCTGCCGCGCTCGCTGCGGCGCAAAAAGACCGAGGGCATCGAGGGCCTGGTGCCGACTGGGCTGGGCAACGGGATCGAGGCGGTGTGCGCCTATTTCCGCGATGAGATCGCGCGGCCCAATCTGGGCGAGTACACGGATCGGTTCATCAAGTACATCTGGACGGTCTTCTTCTTTATCCTGACGCTCAACCTGCTCGGGCTGATACCGATTCCGGCCATCACCTCGATCCTGCCGCACTCCTGGCACATTCCTCATCTTGGGGGTACCGCGACCGCGAACATCTGGACTACGGCCACGATGGCAATCCTGACCCTGGTGATGATGGTCGTCAACGGCCTGCGATTGGCGCCCAAGGACTTCATCGGGCATCTCTGTCCTGGACCGCTCTGGCTGGCTCCACTGCTGGTGCCACTCGAGATCATCGGTTTCCTGGCCAAGACCTTCGCCCTGTCGGTCCGGCTGTTCGCCAACATGCTCGCCGGGCACATCCTGCTAGCCGTGCTCGTGAGCTTCATCATCAGCGCCGGAACCGCCAGCACGGGCATGGGCTTGGCGATCGCCGTGCCGGTTATCGTCGGCAGCGTTGCCATTACCTTCTTGGAACTCCTGGTCGCTTTCGTCCAGGCGTTCATTTTCACCTTCCTGACGGTCATGTTCATTAGCCAGTCGATCGTGTTTCATCATGGTGATGACCACGGGGAGGCACACGCTTAAACGAGATCTTCGCCATGCCCGGACATGCGCGGGGCACGCGGGCCGAAAGGCGTGACTGCGATGGCGAATAGGAACAGGAAGTCGGCCCCGCCCGGCTACCAAAAAAGGAATCACACAATGAACCAAAAGAAATTCGCGAAGTTTGCTTTGATCGCGATCGTCTTCGGCTTCGGCCTGATGGTCGCTCCTGCCGCTTTTGCTCAAGGCACATCGGACGGCGGTTCCGCCCTGACGACCCTGGGTGCGGCCAAGCTCGGCGGTGCCATTGGCGCCGGCCTGGCGGTTATGGGTGGCGCGGCCGGCATCGGTCGCATCGGCGGCAGTGCCGTCGAGTCGATCGCTCGTCAGCCCGAAGCGGCCGACAAGATCAGCCCGGCCATGCTGTTGACGGCGGCTTTTGTCGAGGGCGCGACCCTCTTCGCTGTCGTTGTCGGCATGATGGCGGTCCTGGCCAAATAGGTCTCAGGCGGTCGGGCTTCTAGCCCGGCCGCCGTTTCATTGAGGCGCTAACCCTCATTGAGGCGGTAACCCGCCAACGGATGGAAATCATGGCTGCAAGAAACGTCCTGAAATCTCTGGTCGCGCTCGTTGTGCTCGGCCTGTTGTGCGCCCCGATGGTGGCGGCCTCGGCGGCTGCGCCGGCCTCGCCCGAGGGCGACCACGCCGCAGAGTCGGAGAGCAACCTCTTCGCCGGCGACCTCGGTAATGCCATCTGGACCCTGGTGATCTTCCTGCTGGCGGTCTTTGTCCTCGGCAAGTTCGCCTGGGGGCCCTTGCTATCGACGTTGCAGGAGCGCGAGGGCTTCATTCGCGACTCGCTGACCTCGGCCAAGCAGGATCGTGACGCGGCCGAAGAACGGCTCGCCGAGTACACGGCCAAGCTGACTGAGGCTCGGGCCGAGGCGACGGAAATCGTCGAAGAAGGCCGCCGCGATGGCGAAGTCGTCAAGGCGAAGATCGAAGAGGACGCACGCGACGAGGCCGGCACGATGCTAGAGCGCGCCAAGCGCGAGATCGAGGTCGCCAAGACGACCGCGATTCGCGAGCTCTACGAGACCAGCGCCACGCTCGCCACCGACATGGCGTCACGAGTGATCAAGCGCGAGGTTTCGGCGGCAGATCACGAGCGCCTCATCAAGGATGCGATCGATCAGATCGCCGACCAGGATCTCAACTAGAGACGCGGACGCTCGAGCGATGACACAAAGAGTAGACGATCGCCAACTTGCCGTGGCCCGGGTGTATGCCGAGTCGCTGCTCGCCCTAGCCGAAGAAAAGGGCATGGGGGACGAGATCCGCGAGGAGCTCGAAGGGCTGGTCGCTCTTCAGGATCGCGATCCGGAACTGGCGGCTTTTTTCACCAGCCCTCTCGTCGAGGAAGGTGCGCGACGCGACACAGTGGAATCGAGCTTCCGCAGCCGCACCAGCGACCTTGTCGTGGACACCTTGCAGGTGATGAACGCCAAGGGGCGTTTGGGGCTCCTCCCCGCCTTGGCCGTGGCCTACGGGGCGGCGCTCGATGAGCTTCGCGGCCGGGTCGATGTTTCCGTCGTATCTGCCGTCGAGTTGAGCGTAGGGTCGAGACAGCAACTCCTCGACACGCTCGAGCGTGGCACTCAACGCGAGGTCCGCCTGACTGAGACCGTCGACCCGGAGATTCTGGGTGGCTTCGTCGTCTCACTGGGCGATCGCAAGATCGATTACAGCCTGGCCGCGGAATTGCGCCAGATAGGGAATCAGTTGCGGGATCGCGCCACGCGCGAGATCCAAAGCGCAACTCGATGAGTTCATGGAAGTGAGTTTCAGAGTGAGGTATTCGAGATGAAGTTCAAGGTGGATGAAATCTCTTCGGTTCTAACCGAGGAAATCCGCAACTATCGCTCCGAGGTAGATCTTTCAGAGGTCGGTCGGGTACTCGAGGTGGGCGACGGTATCGCCCGCGTTTACGGTCTGACCAATGCCATGGCCGGCGAGCGGCTGCAGTTCGCCAACGGCGAGTTCGGCCAGGTGTTCAATCTGGAAGAGAGCTCGGTGGGTGTCGTCATCTTCGGCGACTACCTGTCGATCAGAGAGGGTGACGAGGTGCGGCGCACCGGCGAGCTGCTCTCGGTGCCCTGCGGCGAAGCCCTGGTGGGCCGCGTGGTCGATCCTCTGGGGCGCCCGCTCGACGGACTGGGCACTATCGAGACCCCGCACCGGCGGCCGCTCGAGTTCAAGGCGCCCGGCATCGCCGCTCGTCAACCGGTTGACGAGCCGTTGCAGACCGGCATCAAGGCGATCGACGGCATGATCCCGATCGGCCGCGGTCAGCGCGAGCTGATCATCGGCGATCGCAAGACCGGTAAGACAGCTATCGCGCTCGACACCATCGTCAACCAGAAGGGCAAAGGCGTCATCTGCGTCTACGTCGCCGTCGGTCAGAAGGAATCGACCGTGGTCAGCGTGGTCGAGAAGCTGCGTGAGGTCGGTGCGATGGACTACACCATCGTGATCTCGGCTTCCGCTGCCGACCCGGCGCCGCTGCAGTACATCGCTCCCTACTCCGGTGCGGCGATGGCCGAGTACTTCATGTACGGCACGGGTCAGCCGACACTGGTGGTCTACGACGATCTGTCCAAGCAGGCCCACGCTTACCGCCAGCTCTCACTGCTGTTGCGCCGCCCGCCGGGCCGCGAGGCGTATCCGGGCGATGTGTTCTACCTCCACTCCCGCCTGCTCGAACGCGCCGTCAAACTGCGCGACGAGTACGCCATCGTGCCCAAAGACACGCCGGAAGATGCGACCGATCGCGGCCTCGCGGTCAACGATCTCGACGCTTTCAAGGACCATGCGCCCGACGATTCCGCCGGGATTTTCCACCGCGGCGAAGGGCTCGAGAAGGCCGAAGCGGCCCTCGAAGCGACCGGTGGCGACAAGTATCGGGTCCACAACTTCACGGACAGCGGCGGTTCAATGACGGCTCTGCCGATCATCGAGACGCTCGAGGGCGAGGTGTCGGCCTACATCCCGACCAACGTCATCTCGATCACCGACGGGCAGATCTTCCTCGAGCCTGATCTCTTCTTCGCTGGGGTGCGCCCGGCCGTCAACGTCGGCATCTCGGTGTCACGTGTCGGCGGCAACGCCCAAATCAAGGCGATGAAGAAGCTGGCCGGTTCGCTGCGTCTCGATCTGGCTTCGTTCCGTGCGCTCGAGGCCTTCGCCCAGCTCGGGACCGAGCTCGACACCGCGACCCAGAAGCAACTCGACCGCGGTCAGCGCATGGTCGAACTGCTCAAGCAGCCGCAGTACGAGCCGTTCCCGGTCGAAGAGCAGGTGGTGTCGATCTTCGCCGGCAGCAAGGGCTATCTCGACGATCTAGACGTGCCGAAGGTGCCGAGTTTCGAAAGCGGTCTGTTGGCTCACTTCCGGGACGAGTTCCCCGAGTGCCTCGAAGAGATCCGTGACAAGCGGGTGATCTCCGACGAGTTGTCGGAGAAGCTCGCCGACGTCGTCGGCAACTTCAAGTCGAACTTCGACGGCTGAGACTTTCTGAGGTCGAATTCAGATGGCTAATCGAAGACTCCTCGTCAAGCGTCGCGACTCGACGCGCAACATCCGCAAGATCACGCGGACGATGCAGCTCATTGCGACGGCGCGCTTTCAGGCGGCGTTCAATCGGGCGACGGCGGGGAAGCCCTACACCGAGAAGCTGTCGCAGCTGATCGAGGGTCTGGCACGTGCCGCAAGTGGCATCGATCACCCGCTGATGAAGACCCACGACACCGTCAAGCGCGAAGCGCTTCTGGTGCTGACCTCGGACCGTGGCCTTTGCGGCGGTTACAACGCCAACATTCTGCGTGCGGTCAGCGAGCATTTGGACGTCCGAGCGGAGGCCGGCTTCGAGACCGCGGTGACCATGGTGGGCAAGAAGGGCGTCAACAACTTCAAGTTCCGCCAACGTCCGGTGGCCGAGGTGGTCGCCGAGATCGGCGACGCGCCGCGCTTCGAGCAGGTCGAGCCGGTGGCCAACCGCCTGATGGACATGTTCATCAACGGCGAGATCTCGGCCCTGCACGTGGGCTATATGAGGTTCTACTCGGCCGGTAAGCAGGCCGCGGTGGTCGAGCAGGTGCTGCCGCTCTCCTATGAGGCTCCCGAGGGCGAAGAGGCGGCCAGCGAGGTTCTCTACGAGTTCTCGCCCAGCCCGCAGGAGCTGCTGGACGAGCTCCTACCGGCTTCGGTGCGGGTGCAGATTTTCCAGGCCTTTACCGATGCGGCGGTCAGCGAACAGGTGTCGCGCATGGTGGCCATGAAGGCGGCAACGGACGCGGCCGAAGACATGATCAAGCGTTTGACGATGCAATACAACCGAGCACGGCAGACCCAGGTGACGATGGAACTCCTCGACATCGTGGGCGGTGCCAACGCGCTGGCTTGAGCGCGGTAGTTCGAACGGGCAGTTTGAAACCCCAATAGACGGCAAGACAGGAAGCTAGACATATGGCAGACGCAAAGACAGGCAAGGTCGTACAGGTAATTGGTTCGGTTCTCGACGCTCAGTTCGCCGAGGATCAGCTGCCCGAGATCTACAACGCGCTCAAAGTCGAGGTGCATCGCACGGTGCTCGGCGAGACCACGACGGAGACGTTGTGGTGTGAGGTCGCGCAACATCTCGGCGGCGGGCGGGTACGAGCCATCGCCCTCGATTCCACCGATGGACTGCGCCGGGGCGCCGAGATTAGCGACACCGGCGGCCCGATCACGGTGCCAGTCGGTGAGGAGACTCTCGGCCGTGTCTTCAACTTGGTGGGCGACACGATCGACGATCGCGGTCCGATCGCGACGACCGAGCGCCGCCCGATCCATCGGCAGCCTCCCGAGTTCGACGAGCTGTCGTCGAAGGCCGAGATGTTCGAGACTGGGATCAAGGTCATGGATCTGCTCTGCCCCTTGGTTCGCGGCGGAAAGGCCGGCCTCTTCGGCGGTGCCGGCGTCGGCAAGACGGTCATCATTCAGGAGTTGATCGCCCGCCTCGCCCGCTTCCACAGCGGCTACTCCTGCTTCGCCGGCGTTGGCGAGCGCACCCGTGAAGGCAACGACCTCTGGCTCGAGATGCAAGACACCCAGATCGGCGACACCGGCAAGCGCGTCCTCGACCAGACCGTCATGGTTTTCGGTCAGATGAACGAGCCGCCAGGCGCCCGGCTTCGTGTCGCGCTCTCCGCTCTGACCATGGCCGAGCACTTTCGGGATCAGACCGGAGCCGACACGCTGCTCTTTATCGACAACATTTTCCGTTTCACCCAGGCGGGCTCCGAGGTTTCGGCGCTCCTGGGTCGCATGCCGTCGGCGGTGGGTTACCAGCCGACGCTGGGTACCGAGATGGGCGAGCTGCAAGAGCGCATCACCTCGACCAAGAATGGTTCGGTGACCTCGATTCAAGCGATCTACGTGCCGGCTGATGACTACACCGATCCGGCGCCGGCCACTGCCTTCACCCATCTGGACTCGACGGTGAACCTCGAGCGTTCGATCGCCGAGAAGGGCATCTATCCCGCGGTCGACCCGCTCGCCTCTTCGAGCCGCATTGTTTCGCCTGAGTTCCTGGGCGAGAAGCACTACCAAGTGGCGCGTCGGGTACAGCAGATTCTCCAGCGCTACAAAGACCTCCAGGACATCATCGCCATTCTCGGCGTAGACGAGTTGTCGGAAGAGGACAAGATCGTCGTCCGTCGTGCTCGCAAGATCGAGCGCTTCCTGTCGCAGGCCTTCTTCACCGCTGAGCAGTTCACCGGTTTTCCGGGCACCTACGTCAAGCTCGAGGACACCATTCGCTCGTTCGACGAGCTGTGTGAGGGCAAGTGGGATCACCTGCCGGATAACGCGTTCATGTACGTCGGCTCGATCGAGGACGCTGCCAAGCGGGCCGAGGAGCAGGCCGCTTAGGCCCTGACCGATCGATGGCTGACGGCAAGACATTCCAGCTCGCGGTGGTGACGCCCGAAGCGGCGGTCCTCGATACCGAGGCCCGCTTCGTGGCGCTGCCGGCGCATGACGGTGAGATCGGTGTGCTGCGTAACCGTGCCCCGTTGGTGATCAAGCTCGACGTCGGTCTGCTGCGGGCCGAGACCGACGAGGGGACCACACGGCTCTACGTCGATGGCGGCTTCGCCGAGATGATCGACAACCGACTGACGGTGTTGACCGAGGACGCCAAAGATCCCGGGAGTCTTGACCGCGCCGAAGCCCAGCAGCGTCTGACCGAGGCGCAGGCAATGACGGCCGAGGACTCAGCCGCCTTGGCGGCCCGCGAGAAGGCTCTACGCCGGGCTCGCGTGCAACTCAAACTGACGGCCTAGCGCGGCTGCTCTGCGGCGTCACGCCGGCCGGCGGCGTGCCCTCGGCCTTCGGTCAGTGCTGGAGCGTTTGCGAACCGCTGAGGCGGTCGGCCAGCGAGCGACCGCCGAGGGCCAGCAGGACGCCGAGGCCACCCGTCGCGGTGGTCAGGACGAGGGCGAGCCAATGCTTGGTCGCTTGCGGCAGCGATAGCGGCCTGTCGCCGAGCGAGCGTGCACGCAGTCCGGCCACCGCCATGCCAGGGGTGCGGCCCCAGAAGGCCAGCGGCACGACGTGGTAAAGAAACGAGAAGATCCCCCCTACGATGGCGAGGGGAGCCAGGTGAGACAAGCCGACCGGTGCTCCCAGAAGCGAACTGCCGCCGATCAAGACACCGCCAAGGGCGATGTGCACCAGAAGGTCGGTCAGGCCCGCGACGAGCCTTGCGCCGATACCGGCCGGTCGAGGATTTCGCTGGGCTGGAGCCTGGGGAGCTGGCGCCTCGGGCGGCTCAGGAACCTCGATCTCTTCGACCAGGAAGGGCTCGTCGCCACTCTCCGGGCCCGATGGCGCGTCGTCGAAGAGCTCGTCCAGCTCTTCCTGATCCCTTTGAGCTGTGTCGAAAAGTGGGAGTTCGAGGCGATCGTCAGTCATCGAAAAGGCATGTACTTGACAAAGATCCGGTACAGCAGATCCGCCGGGCGCTGCCCGTAGACTTGACTGAAACGCAGCAGCCGCTCGACTTCGAGGTCGGCGCCGTCCAATTCCTGGGCTCGGGTGAACTTCTCGGTCGCGGCGGGTGTGTCTCCGCGTTGGAGGTCTCGGACGCCGAGATTGAAGTACGAGTCCACCATCAGTCGGACCACGTCTTTGTCGTCGGGATTGGCCGCGTGCAGGCGCCAGAGGTCGGGCAGAACAAATTCCCAATCGCCCTGCTCAAAGAGCTCGATCTGGCTTTCGAGGCCGGCCAACCGCTGCTGCACCTCTTCATGCAACATCCGGTCCTGGTCGTCTAGCGGCGCGATCTTCGCTGCGTCCGCGTAGAGGCCGGAAGCCAGTAGATATTCGCGATTGTCCCTCGCGGTCTGAGCTCGAGCCACCAGGGTGCCGCGGGATGCGAGCTCCTCGTCGCTCGGGCCTGCGGGCACTTCCTCCTCGACCTCTACGGGGGTCTCCCATTGAGCGATGAGGGTCTGAGCTTCAGCGTACTGCGGGTGTTCGGTGGGCAGCCGTCGCAACTGGGCGATGGCGCCTGCGGTGCCGCCCGCTTCGTAGAGTTTTAGAGCGCGGGCCAGAACGTCGACCTGGGTTGCTGCGGGTGCTTCCTCAGAATTGGGGAAGAAGGCGTCTCGTTTCCAGTAGAGCGCGGCGAAGGCCAGCAGCAGCACTAGAACGCCGCCTCCGGCGAGGGTGAGGAAGCGTCGGTTGCCCAACAGGCTGGTGCTGCCGGACGCGACCCTCTCGACGGGTGGTGGCTCCGGCTCCTCGCCCGCCTCGAGGTCGGCGAAGGAGCCCGGCTCGTCGATCTCGTCCGGCCCGGCTTGCTCGTCCCGCTCGGACGCTTTGCCGCGCGCAAACGCCAGCGAGTCGGACGGGGTCAGGATCTCGTGGTCGCCGGACGGCTGCGCGCCCGTACCCATGGGCTCAGGGTCGGGCTCGGCCGCCCGAGCGTCCATTCGGGCGATGTATTCCTTGGCAGCGTTGTGCGTTGGCGCCAGGCCCAGAACTTTCTCGAACTGCTCTCGGGCCTTGTCGGTGCTCCCCAATTCCCACTGTGAGACCCCCTCGTGGAAGGCCTCCTCTACCTTGCGCTCGTTCTCGGCCTTGAGGCGGCGCGCCCCCTCGATGCGTTTGTTCGCCTCGGCGTGGTCAATGTCGATCAGGAAGATCCGAGACCAGGAGTCGATTGCTCCCTGATGGTCGTTGCGCTCGAGAGCCCGCTGACCTTCCTCCAAGAGCTCTCGTATGCGCTCGTTGGTTTCATCGAACTCGGTGGCCACGGGTGGCGCCGGCAGAGCCGGATGCGACGGGTCGAGAGCTCGGGCCTTCTCGAGCAGGGCCTCCGCTTCCTGCGAATTGCCTTCACGGTGGGCCGTCTCGGCCGAATCGATGAAGGTGCGCACGTAGGGCTCGGACTCGAGGCGCTCGGTCGCTTCCATCACACGCGCCGTGAGCTCGGGGTCCCCAGTGACCTGGTCCTTGTGTTCCTCGGCCAGGCTGAGCAGGGTGCGAAAGTCGCGCTTCTCGAGCAGATCGACCAACTCGGTCTGCAGATCAAAGTCGATTGCCGAGGTGTCGGAAGCGTCGAGCGCAACCGTCTGGGGATCGTCAAAAGCGGGGAGGGCGGGCTCGGCGGGAGCCTCGGGTGCATCGGTCAGGTCGCCGCCCGTCTCGATGCGGCTCAGCAGCTCCCGCGCCGGCTCAAAGAGGGGGTCGAGCCGCAGGACGAACTCACAGCCCAAGGTGGCTTCTTGGGTCTTGCCTTCCTGGGCAAGCTCCCGAGACTGCTTGAAGGTCTCTTCCACCCGCTGGCGGAGTTCCTCCGACAGCTCGTTGTCACCGGCGTAAGTCATTGTATTAATTGGGCCCCAGGACGCTCGGCCGGGCGTGATCGTAGCACAGGGCCGGTGGGCCTCGCCGTGGCCGATGCAACGATGTCGGGGCCCTCAAAAGCCTTTAGTCACTGCGTTCTCTCAGTGCCTCGAGCAGGGCGAAAGGCAGCCCTTCGAACGATCCCGAGGACATGGTTACGACGACATCGCCCGGCTCGAGTGAGTCCAGCACGAGAGTGCGCAGTTGCTCGACGCTCGTGGCGCTTGCGGCTTGCCCGCCGTCCTCGTTCAGTGCGGCGACGAGACGCTCGAGATCGAGGCTGCGCTCCGGCCCAAGTCTCTCGCTATGAAAGAGCGGGGCAAAGAAGACAGCGTCTGCAGCTGCGAAAGCGCGGCGATAGGCCTCGAAGAACATCTTGCGGCCAGCCGTCAAGCTGCGCGGCTCGAAGACGACGACCAACCGCCGGTTGGCGTAGCGCCCCGCGAGAGCCGGGAGGGTCTCGGCGACGGCCGTCGGGTGGTGGGCGAAGTCATCCACCACGGTCACTCCCGACGCGCTGCCGAGTTCCTCCTGACGCCGGCGCACCCCGGAAAAACGGCCGAAGGCCCCCACCAAGTCTTCGGTCGGGATGCCGTCGCGGCGCGCTACGGCCCACACCGCGAGACTGTTGAGCAAGTTATGGCGGCCGGTGGTCGCTAGCCGCAGGTCGACTTCGCCCGCTTCCGGATCGCGCAGCAGGCACCGTGTGCCGCCATCGGCCAAGCCCCAGTCGAGCGGCCGCACGTCATTGTCGGGACCCAGACCGTAGAAGACGACCGGGCAAGCCGCCTCGGCCGCGACGCCGCGTACATCGGAGTCGTCGCCGTGCGCAACCAACAGGCCGCTTGGCGGCAACAGGCGAACCAGACTTCGGTAGGCGGCGATGAGATCTTCGGGTTGATCGTACAGATCAGCGTGGTCGAACTCGACACTGGTGAGGATGGCGGTTTCGGGTCGGTAGTGCAAAAACTTGGGGCCACGGTCGAAGTAGGCTGCGTTGTACTCGTCGCCTTCGATGAGGAAACGCTCACCGCTGCCGATGGCGAAACTGCGCTCCAGGTTCTGGGGCACCCCGCCGATGAGAAACCCGGGATCGCAGCCGCAGTCGGTGTAGACCCAGGCCGCGATCGAGGTCGTCGTCGTCTTGCCGTGGGTGCCGGCGACGACCAACGGTTGGGTCGGCTCGAGAAAGAAGCGGGCCAGCGCTTGCGGCATCGAGACGATGTCGAGCCCGAGGTCGCGCGCCGCAGAAGCCTCGGGATTGTCGCGGCGAATGGCGTTGCCGACCACCACGAGATCGGGTGGCGGCTCCAGGTTGTGAGGCCCATAACCCTCGACAGGCTTGATTCCGGCCTCGGCCAACAGGGTGCTCATGGGCGGATAGAGCGGCCCATCCGAGCCCCGGACTTCGTGTCCGAGCTCGCGAAGCAGGCAGGCCAAGGGAGCCATCCCGGTGCCGCCAATCGCGATCAGATGAATGTCGAGCGGCGTGGTCACGAAAGCGCTATCTTGGGAAACGAGAGGCCGCAGTGTAGCATTCGGCCGCAAGGAGCCGACCCAAATGAAGACCCTAGTCAACACCGCCTCAGCACTGTTCGTAGCGTTCATCCTCTTGGGCGGCGCAGCGCTCAAAGCCCAGCCGCGAGCGGTCTTCGTGCCAACTGTTGTCGATGCCGGCCTGGTAGTGCGCGGTGAGCACAGTGAGCACATCTTCGAGATCTCGAACGAAGGCGACCGCCCGCTGGAAGTGGTCGAAGTCGATCCGGCCTGCGGATGCACGGTCGTTGACTACGACAAGACCATCGCTCCGGGAGCTACCGGCAAACTGGTTGCCACGCTCAATACCAAAGGCCTGCGCGGGCCGGTTGCGAGGACGGTACGAGTCTTCACCAATGACTCGAGAAACGCACAGATCAACCTCGTGATCAAAGCCAACGTGCGGGCTTATGTAGAGGTCGCACCGGGCTATGCTCGTTTCCTCGCAGTTCTAGGCCAGGGTGCCGACACGGTCAAGCAGACGATCTACTCGGATGAACCGGGCGAGCTGGCGGTGACCAAGGTCACGTCGCCCTATCCGTTCATCGAGGCGCGGGCCTACGAGGCGCCCGAGGACCAGCGCCTGGTGGGCCGGACCGGCCGTCAGTGGATTCTCGAACTGGATCTGGCCGAAGGCGCCCCCGAAGGCGCGTTCGCGGACTTCATCGAGGTCGAAGTCGAACACCCGCAAATGAAGCTCCTGCGAGTGCCGGTGTCCGGCTTCATCCAGCCGGTGGTGGCCGTGCTGCCGCGAGTGGCTGATTTCGGTCGCAAGGAACTGTCCCACGCCCACACGACGATTTTAGAGGTCAAGAACCTCGGCAAGCCGGATGTCACTCTCGACGCCGTCGCGAGCACTATCGCCGGCATGACCCCGGAGGTCGAGGTGGTCAAAGAAGGTCGGCTCTTCAGGCTCCGGCTGACGCTAGACCCGAGCATGCCGAAGGGCGACTTCACTGGGACGCTGACCATCTCGACTTCGAGTGCGCTCCAGCCGGAAGTCACGATCGACGTCCGCGGCACGATTCTCTAGCCAGGTTCGCGGACCCGGCACCGCGCCGTGGGATACCGGCTCGTCTAGGGCCGACCCCAGAGTTCCTTCTCGTCCTTGGGCTCGGCCTTGGTCCGCGGCTTGGCGAGTACAGCGTCGACCTCGGCCAGCCGATCCGCCAGCACCTCGTTCTGGGCCCGGCAGAGTTGGTCGACTCCGGCCAGGGCGAGGTCGAGCAGTTCGTCGAACTGGGCGCGCGGGAAACTACCGCGCTCGCCGGTACCCTGAACTTCAATCAGATCGCCGGCGGCGGTTGCGACCACGTTCATATCGACGTCGGCGGCTTGATCCTCGACCGCCTCGAGGTCGAGCAATGTCTGGCCGTCGACTACACCGACCGAGATCGCGGCGATCTGCTGCGCCAGCGGCCAGCGCTCGAGGTCGCCGGTCAAGAGCGCCTTGGCGAGTGCCGAGACGGCGGCCACATAGGCCCCGGTGATCGAGGCCGTGCGGGTGCCCCCATCGGCCTGCAGCACGTCGCAGTCCAAGATCAGCGTGCGCTCGGGCATCGCCTTGAGGTCGAAGGCCGCTCGCAGGCTGCGGCCGATCAAACGCTGGATCTCGGCGCTACGCCCGCTCTGGCGCCCCTGTTTGACCTCGCGCTGCGAGCGCGTGTTGGTGGCCCGGGGCAGCATGGCGTATTCGCCGGTAACCCAGCCTTTGCCGCTGTCGAGGAGGAACCGCGGCACCCGCTTCTCGAAGGTCGCCGCGACCAGCACTTTGGTGTCGCCCACCTGGATCAAGGCCGAGCCCTCGGCGTACTTCAGGGGATCGACCTCGATCTTGACCGGGCGGCTGGCGTCGATGGCGCGCCCTAGCGGGCGATGGAATGTGTCTGTCATCCGGCGATTGTAGTCGAGGCTGTGGATGAGAACGGGCCCGACGAGCCCGCTCCGGAAGTCCTAGTCAAGCCACGTCGACCAGCTCGAACGAAAGGTCCTCGCGCTCGAGGATCCGGGTCGCGAGCTGAGCAAAGGCCGGGGTGTCGTCGGTCAGGCAAAAATGGGAGCGTTGCTCCCGAGCTGTCGCAAGCACGCCGGCCGCCGTCAGTCGCGTCTCGACTTCCCGGGCCACTGCCTCGGCGGAGTCGACCAGCTGGATGTCACTGCCGACAACGGCCTGCAGGGTCGATCGCAGTAGCGGGTAGTGCGTGCAGCCCAACACCAGCGTGTCGATCTCTTCGGCGAGGAGCGGCTGGAGGTAGCGGCGTGCGACCTCAGCGGCTATCGGGTCGTCCTGCCAACCTTCCTCGACGAGCGGCACGAACAGCGGGCAGGCGGTCGAGTTCACGCGCACGCCGGGAGCACGGCGGTGGATGGCCGCCGCATAGGCGTCTGACCGCACGGTGGACTCGGTGGCGATCACACCGATGGATCCCCGGCTCACCTTGGTGGCTTCGGCAGCACCCGGCTCGATCACTCCGAAGAGAGGTATCGGGGCATCCGAGTAGTGCGGCTCGACGCGGTCGAGCGCCAGGGCCGAAGCGGTATTGCAAGCCACCACGACGGCCTTGACGTCGCGCGCGAGTAGAAAATCGATGTTGCGTTGGGTGTAGCGCGTCACCGTGGCGATCGACTTGGTGCCGTAGGGCAGGCGCGCGGTGTCGCCCAAATAGAGGATCGACTCGGCGGGTAGACGGCGCTGGAGAGCCGCGACGACCGTCAGTCCGCCGACCCCGGAGTCGAAGACGCCGATCGCGCTCACGGCCGTGAACTCACTTTGACCGTCACGCGGGTATCCCCGGCTGCATCGTCAATAGAACATCGAACCGACTGTTCAACAGAGCTGTCCACCGAATCACGAAGCCGAGGCCACCAGGCTGCGGTTGGGGGTCAGCGGCCGTCGTGTGTCCAGATTGCCGGCGAACGTCGTGCGCTGCTCGCTGTTCCATAGGAGCGCCACCGCCCGGATGCGCGGGACATTGGAGCAGATCGAGTTGACCAGACTGTAGGCCGCGAGCAGCTCACGCTGCGAGCCGGAGACCGGTGGCAGCGGATGGTCGGGTGAGGTGAGGTCAAGGTAGAGCGTGCCATCCTGGGCGAGCACCACGCTGCCGACTGTGGTGGATTGGGGCAGCGGCGCAAAGAGACTCTCGTTGTCAGGGCCGGCGAGAACACCGCCGACTATGCGTTTCACCAGCTCGGCGCCCTCGGCGCCGGTATCCAGCGCGCGGAGTTCGCCGTGCAGCCGGCCGTCAGCGCCAGGGAAGTACAGCGTGACGCTCCCAGCCATGGTCGCGGCCGTGCCCGCGGTCGTAGAGTCGTCGCGACCCCCGGCGGATTCCCCTGACCGACCGAGCCAGAGGGCCGCGATGGCCAGCCCGACGAGAACGGAGGCGCTGACAAAGATCAGCGCCTGCTTGCGGTTCATTCCGGGACCTCGGTCGCGGTCGTCGATGGGCCGGACGCTACAGCCCGAAACCGTACCAAGGCGCGAGTCAGTGCCTCGGCCAGCTCGTTTTGGTAAACCGGGTCCTGAAGCCGTTCGAGCTCGCGCGGGGTGCTGATGAATCCGAGTTCGACGAGCACGGCCGGCATCGCCGCACCCATCAACACGGCAAAGGGCGCTTGCTTCACTCCCCTGTTGCGCAGGCCGAGAGTCGTGTTGAGCTCTTCCTGAATCAGCACCGCGAGCCTCTGGCTCGCCGCCAGATGGCGAGTCTGGGCCATGTCCCACAGGATGAGCTGTAGGTCCGTCAGCGGGTTGCCCTGGCCGGCACCGCGATTGGCCTCCTCGGCCGCCAGCTGTGCCCGCTCGTCGCTCGCGTCGAGACTCAGGAAGTAGGTCTCAGCCCCCGTCGCCTTGCCGCCGAAAGAGGCGTTGAGATGCAGCGAGACAAAGAGCTCCGCCTTGAGCTGATTGGCCAGCGCCGAGCGGGTCTCGAGCGGCAGGTCGGCATCCTCATTGCGGGTCAGCACGACCCGTACCGGCAGCGCCGCCTGTAGCTTGGTCTTCAGCAAGCGGGCGAGCCGCAGCGTGAAGTCCTTCTCGACCAGGCCGCCGGCTTCAGCTCCGGTGGCACTGCCCCCGTGGCCGGGGTCGAGCACGATGGTCGGAATACGGTTGCGCCGCGGCGGTAGAGTCGCTCGCGGGGTCGTCGAAGTCGGCTCGCGCCCGGGGAAAAGGTCGAACACCAAGCGGAACGGGTCGGTGAGTTCGTAGCTCTCCATACCGGTGCCGCTGCGCAGCAGCAGAGTGATTTCCTGCTCGCCGAACTCGAGACCGCGCAGCAGAGCCTCCGCGGTGCGGGGCACCCTCGTGGGCGGCTCGAGGCGGTCGCCGATCAAATGCACCTTGATTCTGCCGAGCTGCTCCTCAATCCGATAACGCGGTCTTTCCGGAAACTGCAGCACGACCGTGCTCACGCCTTGGATATGCACCACGTCGACCGCCACCGGCAAGGTCCGCAAGCCACCCGCACCGACGACCAGCCGGCGCTCGCTCTCGATCCAGGAGAGCTGTTTGCTTGCCACTTGGGTGTAGATCGCCTCGAGCAGGTCGAGCGGGACCCGTAGCCCGTCCTCTGCGGGGACCGGCGGCTGCGACAGATCGATGATCTCGTGACCCACCGTGAGAGCCGCGCTCCCGGGGCCGAAAAGAAAGCCGGTGCCGCCGAGTTCCAGGGCGTGACTCTGACCGAGCGGGCCGATCTCGAGCGAACCTCCCAGCCGCGCCACGATGGGCCGCAGGGCAAACAGCGGCCCGCGAGGCATCAATACCACCTCGATCGGAGTCGCCTGACCGTTGATCTCGAGCCGCGCCGTGAGCTTGGCCAGGAACAACTCCCGGTCCTGATCCTGCAAGCCGAGCGAGGATCGCGTCTGCGCCCCCAACGGAGCGAGAATCGCAAGAACACAAAGGCTCGCAAGTACGACAATCCGGCGACGCATCACCGCGGGAGGATACCACCGGGGTCCCCTCCGCTGCCGCCCTCAAAGTCCGCGCCTGGCGTCATTTAGCCACGCCGCCGGGGTTGCGCCCCCTAGGCAGATTTGCTACTTTGCGCCTCTTCTGGCGCGTTCGTCTAGGGGTTAGGACGCCGGCCTCTCACGCCGGTAACACGGGTTCGAATCCCGTACGCGCTACCAGATCTAACCCCAATCAATACAACAAGTTAAACGTAATTGCTTGAGTGGTGTCTGCTGCTCAGCAGAACGCTGTGGGTAATCTACGGGTAACTTCGGTCCTCAGGTCCGCTGTCGCTGAGCACGGTTTCACGGCCTTCTAGATCGAGAGCGTGAGGCGGTAGACCCTCGCCTCTACGGCAATGGCGGGTATTGAGCTTGTCGGCGACAGACCGTCTCGGCTCTAACTCAGCTACTCATTGAGAGCAGATCGTCGCTCCTACCTCTGTTCTCGGCTTAGAAGAGCATTCCGAGTCCAAGAGCGAGAATCGGCTCCTTGCGCTGATGCAGCACCCGTCTTGTGCGATTGAGCACGTCTCGGTAGTCTTCGCGTTTCGCGATCACACCGGTGTGGCGAAGGAGCCTCGCGTGGATCGGAGGAGGTCAACTATGGCAAACATCCGCACTGGAATTGTGCTCGCCGTCGTGGCGGCCCTGGCGATTGGTTGTGGCTCAGAGCCCACCGAGTCCCCCCGGGAAACAGCCGTGAGGCCGGTCAAGCTGCTGACGGTCGAGGAGGCTGGGTCCGGCCTGACCCGCCGCTACCCGGCGGTCGTTGAGGCAGCGGAGTCCTCGGAGCTGACTTTCCAGGTCGGCGGACAGCTCCAGGAGTTGAGCGTGATCGAGGCCCAGCAGGTCGAGCGCGGAGCGTCGCTGGCGAGCCTGGACCAACGTAGCTACCGTAACCAGGTGGAGTCGGCCCAGGCCGAGTACGACAACGCCGAGGCCGAGTATCAGCGCGGGGTGCGGCTGCTTGAGGGCAACGCCATCTCGGCGAGTGAGGTGGAGGGCCGCAAGTCGCGGCGTGACACCGCCGAAGCGCAGCTCGACTCGGCGCAGAAAGCGCTCAGCGACACCGAGCTGCGCGCCCCGTTTGCGGGCGTGGTCGCCAAGGTTCACGTCGAGAAGTTCCAGAACGTCCAGCCGCAGCAGAACATCCTCACTCTAGTTGCTCTCGACGGCGCGCTCGAGGCGAGAATCGACGTGCCGGCCAGCGTCGTGGCCACGAGCCGATCTCGCCAGGACGAACAGGCCTTCGTGATCCTCGACGCTGCACCGGCGGCTCGCATCCCCGCGGTCTTCAAGGAAGCGGTGCTCGAGGCGGCTTCTGAGTCGCAGACCTACGAGGTCCGCTTCAGCTTCGAGGCGCCCGACGACCTGGTGATCCTGCCCGGAATGAACGCGACCGTCGTGATCGAGAGCTCCGTCGTCGCGGACGATGAGTCGGCCGGTGCCGGCGCGGCCGTCCCGCTGGCCGCGGTCATGAGCGAGGGCGACCGGAGCTACGTCTGGGTGATCGAGCCGGAGGCGATGACGGCGTCGAAGCGCTGGGTCGCGCTCGAAGCCGGCATCGGGGAGACCGCGATCGTGACCGACGGGCTCGAGCCGGGAGAGACGATTGCCGGAGCTGGCGCCGCGTATCTTGCCGAAGGGATGAAGGTCCGCCCGTGGACCGAGTGACCATGGATACCGGGAAGGCCTTCTTCGACCGATCCGCTGTCCGCGCGTGCGGCAGATGGGTCCGCGGGGCCTGCAGGAGGGCTGCGCGATGAACCTGGCCGAGTTCTCGATCAAGAACAAGATCCTGAGCGTCATTGTGATCCTGGCGGCCCTCTTCGGAGGGTGGTCCTCCTACCAGAGCATGGCGCGGTACGAGGATCCCGAGTTCGTCATCAGGATGGCGGTGGTCTACACGCAGTACCCGGGTGCCAGTCCGGAGCAGGTCGCCAGCGAAGTGACGGAGCCCCTGGAGACCGCGATCCAACAGCTGCCTGAGGTCAAGGAGGTCACTTCGGTCTCTTCGGCCGGAGTGTCGGAGATCACGGTCGAGGTCAAGTACGAAGTCTCGCCCACGAAGTCCGCTCTTCAGCTCATCTGGACCAAGCTCCGCAACAAGGTCAAGGACGCGGAGATGCGGCTGCCGCCGGGGGTCGCCACTCCGATCGTCAACGACGACTTCGGCGACGTCTTCGGCATCATCTATCTACTCACCGGTGACGGCTACTCGCCGGCCGAGCTGAAGCGCTATGCCAAGAGCTTGCAGAAGGAGCTGCTCCAGGTCCCCGGCGTCGCCAAAGTCGGCCTGACCGGAGAGCAGCCGGAAGCGATCTACGTCGAGATCTCCCGGGAGACCGCCAGGGCCCTGGGCCTGTCGGTGAACTCGATCTACTCCGCTCTCAGCGAGCAGAACGCGACGGTCGCTGCGGGCTCCGTCCAAGTCGGCGACCGGCGGCTGGTCATCCAACCCTCCGGGGCGAACAACTCGGTCGAGGAGATCGAGAACTTGCTGCTCTCGACGTCGTCGGCTTCGGCAGGGGGCACGCTGATCTATCTGAAAGACGTCGCCACCGTGAGCCGCGAGTACCAGACACCGCCGCAGAAGATCGTGCGCTTCAACGGCGAGCCAGGAATCGCGATCGGCGTCGCCGGCGCTGCGGGCTCCAACATCGTGGCGATCGGCGAGGCGGTCACCGCGAAGATCGCCGAGGCCGAGGCGCTTCGCCCGATCGGCATGGCGCTCGACGAGTTCTACCACCAGGGCAAGGTGGTCGACGCCTCGGTCAAGAACTTCGTCAACAACGTGATTGCGGCGATCGTCATCGTCTTCGTCACCCTGCTCATCTTCATGGGTCTGCGCTCGGGCGTCGTGATCGGTGCCGTGCTTCTGCTGATCATCGCCGCCACGCTAGTGACGATGGATCTGATGGGAATTCCGATGCACCGGATCTCGCTCGGTGCCCTGATCATCGCCCTCGGCATGATGGTCGACAATGCCATCGTGGTCACTGACGGCATTCTGGTCGGCACCCAGCGGGGCCGGAAGAAGCTCGACATCGCCAAGGAGATCGTCGATCAGAGCAAGTGGCCACTCCTAGGCGGCACACTGGTCGGCATCATCGCGTTCGCGCCGATCGGCTTCGCGCCGGGCAGCACCGCCGAGTACACAGGACATCTGTTCTGGGTGATCTTGGTCTCGCTGCTGTATAGCTGGATATTTGCCCTGACGCTCACCCCGCTCTTGTGCCAGTGGCTCTTTCCGGAAGGCAGGGAGAAGGGCACGGAGAGCCGTAAGGAGGGCGCGTTTTTCCGTTCCTACAAGGCCGTGATGCGTGGCGCGCTGCGGAAACGCATGGCTGTCGTAGCGGCCGTCGTGGGCCTCTTTGTCGTCGCTCTGTGGGGCTTCGGGTTTGTGCCTCCGGGGTTCTTCCCCGCCGCGACGACTCCTCAGATGGTGATCGACTACTGGCTGCCGCAAGGGGTCGACATCGACCGCACCACCCAGGATTTGGTCGAGATCGAGAGCTTCGTTTCCGAATTGGAGGGGGTCGACGCGGTCCATGCACTGGTCGGTGGCGGCACGCTTCGCTACATGCTGGTCTACGCCCCGGAGTCCTCGAACGCATCCTACGGGCAGCTGTTGGTCCGCCTCGACGACTACCGACTGTTCGACGGGCTGATGCCGCCGATCCGGGAGTTCATCGAAGAGCGTTTCCCCAACGCCCAGGCCAAGATCTGGAAGTTCGTCCTCGGCCCCGGGGGTGGCTCGAAGATCGAAGCGACGTTCAAGGGGTCCGATCCGGCGGTGTTGCGGCAGCTCGCCGATCAGGCCAAGGAGATCATGGTCGCCGACGGGAAGGCGCTGTTCATCAAGGACGATTGGCGCCAGCGGGTCAGTACGGTAGAGGCGATCTACTCCGAGACTCGTGGCCGCCGCGCCGGAGTGTCGCGCGAGGACTTCGCGGGGGCCCTCGAGACGAACTTCACCGGTCGCTCGGTCGGGGTCTACGTCGAGGGCGACGATCTCATCCCGATTGTTTCCCGCTCCCCAGCAGTCGAGCGCGCCGGAATTCTCGATATCGAGAACGTCCAGGTGCTGAGTTCCACAACCGGGGCGGTGGTGCCGATCGGCCAGGTGAGCGACGGGTTCCGCACCTTCTGGCGGGACGCCCGACTGCGGCGGGAGAACCGTGTCCTGACCATCAAGGCCCAGTGCGACCCCTCGCCGGACGAGTACACCTCCGATCTCTTCGGCCGCTTGCGCCCGAAGATCGAGGCGATCGAGCTGCCGCCAGGCTACGCCCTCGAGTGGGATGGCGAGTACGGGGACTCGAAGGAATCCAACGAGAGCCTCGCTTCCACCCTGCCGCTCGGCTTTCTCGCCATGGTACTGACGGTCGTGATCCTGTTCGGAGCGCTCCGCCAGCCGCTGGTGATCTGGCTGGTGGTCCCGCTGGCTCTCGTGGGTGTCGTCGCCGGTCTGCTGATCACGGGAACACCCATGGAGTTCATGGCCATCTTGGGACTTCTGTCACTCTCCGGCTTGCTGATCAAGAACGCCATCGTGCTGGTGGAGAAGATGGACTCCGAGGTGGAGGACGGTGGTTCTCGCTTCGAGGCGGTCATCGAGGCCGCAGCGAGCCGTCTACGGCCGGTGATGCTCGGTACCTTGACGACGGTCCTCGGCGTGATCCCGCTGTTCTTCGACGCCTTCTTCAAGTCGATGGCCGTGGTACTTGTGTTCGGCTTGACCTTCGCGACGCTTCTGACGCTGGTCATCGTGCCGGTTCTCTACTCGATCTTCTTCCGCATCTCCGAGGAGACGCCTGATGCCCCGACTTCGTAGACGGCCAACAAGCAGCGGCGGGCTCGCGCTGGTGACGGCCCTCGTTCTCCTGCCCGGGTGCTCGACCAACCAGCCGCCCGAGGTCGCCACGGCGGCAGCGGCCGCCGAGGTGCCGGAGGCGCCGGAGACTTGGACCGGAGAGGAAGCCGCGGGCGACGTCGAGGTCGGCTGGATCGACTCGTTCGAGGATCCGACCCTCGGCGAGCTGGTTCGAGAGGCGCAGGAGCACAACAAGAACCTGCAGGCAGCGGCGGCGAACGTCGACCGGGCTCGGGCGTTGGCCCGCCAAGCCGGGGCGGCGTTGAAGCCCAATGTCGGCCTGGCGCTCGGCGCGGCCCAGTCCGGCGTGACCGGGAGCTCGAACCAGACCAGCCAGCTCACCGCCGCCGTCGACATCAGCTGGGAGGTCGACGTGTGGGGGCGCGTGCGCGCTGGTCGAGAAGGAGCGGTGGCGAGCGCCGAGGCGGCAGCGGCCGACTACCGGTTCGCTCAGCACTCGCTCGCCGCCGGAGTGGCGCGCGGCTACTTTCTGGCAATCGAAGCCGGGCGGCAGGAGGTGGTCGCACAGGAGACCGTCGACGCCCTTGAGGAGACGCTGCGCATCGTCAACCTGCGCTTCGAGAACGGCATGGTCGGGCAGCAGGAGGTTTCGTTGGCCAAGTCCGACCTGGCGACGGCTCGTGACCGCCTCGTGACTGTCCAGGGCTCTCGGCGCGACGCGCAGCGTGCGTTGGAGCTCCTGCTGGGGCGCTACCCCGCGGCCGAGCTCGAGGTCAGAGACTCCCTGCCGGACCTGCCGCCGAGTCCGCCGGCGGGACTTCCCTCGCAGATCCTGGAGCGCCGCCCCGACCTCGTGGCCGCTGAGCGCCGCGTGGCCTCCGCCTTCGCCGCCGCCGACCAGGCGCGTGCAGCCCGTCTCCCCGGGGTCCAGCTGACGGGCTCGCTGGGCGGCGCTTCGAGCGGGCTGTCGAGCCTGCTCGACCCGGCGAACCTGGCCTGGCGGGCGGGCGCCAGTCTGCTGGCGCCGCTGTTCGACGGCGGAGCGCGACGAGAGCAAGTCGAGATCACCACCGCGGATCAGCAGCAGGCACTCGCTGCTTACGGCGACGCTGCGCTCAAGGCCTTTGGTGAGGTCGAAGCCAGCCTCGATCTCGGCGTCGTGCTGAGCCAGCGCCGCGACGAGCTCAAGATCGCGGCGCAGGAAGCCCAAGAGGCGTACCGAATCGCCGACCTTCGATACAAGGAGGGCGAGTCGGACCTCCTCGATGTGCTGGCGGTCCGGCAACGGGTCTTCGCCGCGGGCACGAACCTCGTGTCGGTCGAGCGCCAGCTGCTCGACCAGCGGGTCAGCCTTCACCTGGCTCTCGGTGGATCCTGGGAAGCTGAGTAGGGACCAGCCGGACCAGGGGCGCTCGCCCAGAGGAGCCGACGTGGCAAGACGACGACTCGGAGCGTGCCTTCTGGCCGTCGGCCTTCTCGGCCTCTCGGGCGCGCCCGGATCCTACGAGGAGCCGCCGGTCCTGCGGGCGGCGGACCGGCTGCCGGGTGACCTGCTGGCCGGGCCGCACCATTCGGTCGAGCCGGAGGCTCGGACCGACGGCTTCATGTCGTACTACACGATTCGGAGCGACTACGGCGTGTACAAAGCCGCCTCGCTGGAAGAAGCGGAACGGCGGATCCCCGAGATCTACGCCATCGCCGCTCTCGAGGAGATGAGCCGTGCCGAGGTCGCCGGCGAGGCTCTCGTGGAAGGAGTCCAACGGCCCTTCCTGGCCGTCAAGAGCGTCGTCTCCCGCCCGTCCGAGACGGCCGACCGCGTCGGGGAGAGTCTCGGGCGATGGGTCGGGCGCACCAAGCTAGGGCTGCGCAAGCTGGGCAGGCAGGCGAAGGAGGCCGCGAAGGAGGCGAAGGACTCTTACGAAGAGCGATGGGAGGAACGCCGTGCCCAGGAGCTCGCCGAGCAAGAGGTGCGAGACCGCGCCGTCGCCGAGGGCCGTGACCCCGAAGAGGCGGTGGCCGAGCACGGGCGCCGCCAGGAAGCGGACGGCCAGTCGAGGCTCGCCGCCGAGTCCGATGCACAGCGCAACGAGGAGCGCGTCCAGAGGACCCGCGCGGTGCTCGAGAAGGCGGTCTATGGCTTCGTCGGCTACGACAAGGCCCGACGCGCGCTGGCGCGGGAGCTGGGCGTCGACCCATACAGCACCAATCTCGAGCTGCAGGAGCGGCTCGACGCGATGGCGTGGGCCTACTGGACCGGCCGGTTCGCGACGGGGTACGCGGTGCCGTCGAACGAGCTCGTTGGCTTGGCGGAGGATGTCAACAGCCTGGTCTGGGCGAAGCACCCGAAAGACCTCGAAGTCGAGAATCGCAAAGAGCTCGAGGCGATAGGCCTGGTGGGAGAGGTCGTCGACACGTTCTTCGATCATCCGTACTACACAGTGTCGGATCGGACGCGGATCGTCGCCGACCTCGTCGCGCTCGATGGAGTTGCGGATCGCGGGCAGTTCCTGGACCTCGCCGTGACGGCCGACTCCCGACTGATCGCAGCGTTCTACCTCCGCAGCGCCGAGATGTTCGCCATCTCCCATGCTCGCAGTCCCTTGGAGCGCATCGTGGCGCCGACCGACAGGCTTCTCTTCGCGCTACGTCGGAGCGGCGAGCTTCTGCTGTATCTGGCCGTCGATCACGCCGCCTGGAGCGAAACGCTCGATCTGCTCGTTGGCGGCGTCGAGCGCGAAGCCAGGAAGAACGGATTCGAAGGCACGATCGTGCTGGTGCTCGCTGGGGACCTGACGGAGAGAGCACGCCGCGAGATCGAGTCACTCGACTGGATCGTTGAGACCTGGACCCTCGACCGGCTGGCGAACGTGAGGACGGGAGAAGGTTGAACGGTTCGAGGCAGAAGGCGAGTACTCGCGGTCAGCTCGATCCTTCGGCGGTCTTGGCCTCACGCCGCCGCTGCTCCGCCTCGAATGACAACCGATAGGCGACGTAGTACTTGTTGATGTTGGCTACGTAGTCGACGGTCTCCCGGCCGATCTCCTCGGCGGCGATCTTCTCGACGTTGTGGAACCAGCGGTTCGGGTCGAGACCCCTCTCCTCGGCCTCCCGACGCAGCCGTCGAATCCGAGCTGGGCCCGCGTTGTAGGCGGCCCAGGCGAAGTCCAGCCGCGCCTTGGGCTCGATCTCGGGGGCGCTGAAGTAGCGGTCGCGGAGGAACGCCATGTACTTGGCCCCGGCGTGGATGTTGTTCTCGAGCGTCGTGATGTCCGAGATGCCAACGACAGGGTCCGCCGCCGTGCTCGGTAGGAGCTGAAGCACGCCGACCGCGCCCGCCGGGCTCGTCTTACCTTGGTCGAGCCCCGATTCCTGGTAGGCCTGCGCCACCAGGGCCAACCAGTCGATGTCGTATTGTTCGCCGTACTTCTTCCAGACCGCGGCACCGTCTTCCACCTTGGCGCGCTCGGCCGGAGAAAGAGGATTCCGAATCCACTTGGACCGTGCGAAGTAGCGCTTGAAGAGAATGTTGCCCAGCAGGGTCCCCTTGCGGTTCTGGCGTACGAAGGAGTCGAGCAGCTCGCGTAGCTTGGTGTTCTCGCGCCGGACCGCCCATCCGATGGCGCCTCCATCGTGAATCGCCAGGTCGTTGCGGACCTGGATCTCCGTCAGCACCTCGGCCCACGCCTCGGCGATGTGGTGATCCACGACCGTCAGTTCGAGAACGCCGGCGTGCACCATCTCGAGCAGATCCTCGGTCACGAGATCCGACCCCATCTCGACCACCTCGATCGCAGGGAGACCGGACGCCACGAAGTCCCGGCTGAGCTCATACAGGTGCTCCACGTAGCTGCTTCCGGCCACCACGTGGATCTGCCGGCCTGCGAGGTCTTCCATCGTCCTCAGGCCCGTCGTGGAGCGGTTCGCCACGACCACCTCACTAACGTCTGCCAGGTACGGATCACTGAACGCTACTTGAGCGCGGCGTGCCGGCGTGATGGTCAACCCGGCCGCCGCGATGTCTCCTCTGCCGTCGCGCAGGTCTGCGAGCAGTAGATCGAACGGGGCCGTGACGAAGACGATCCGCACCCTGTCTTGGAGGCTCTTGCCCCGGTTGAGGTAGTCCTCGAGCTGGCGAAAGAGCTCGACCTCGAACCCTTTCGGATGTCCGCCGTCGTAGAAGAAGTTCGACTTGCTGTAGCTCACGAGCACCCGGATGAATCCGCGCTGACGCAGCTCGCCGAGATCGCCGGTAAAGGGCTCGTTGAAACGGGTGAGTACGGCTCCAAACTCACCGTCAGAGCGCAGTACGGAAGATGCCGCAGTGCGTTCGTCCGCGAAGACGGAGTCCCCGGCGACTGTCTCCGTCGAGTCAGGAACCGGGCGCTCTTCGGCTTTGTCGGGCGCCGAGCCCGGGCCCGAGCAACCCAGCGCAAGGGCAACCCCACAAACTGACAGTAGTCCTTGTAGGCTCATCGAAGGTGTAGACGGCAGGCGAAGCCACTACTCCGGCTGACGCGAACGCTCGATCGCCTCCAGGATCTTGCCGATCACGGCGAAGGACAGCGCTGTGCTCCAGCCGATGAGAAGAACTCCGTTCAAGGCCTCGACACCAGTCAGCAGCCGCCATGGCTCCTGGAGTGTGATGTCGCCGTAGCCCAGAGTGGTGAACGTGGCGAACGAGAAGTACATCGCCTCCTCGAGGGAGGACAGGCCGCCATCTGGAAGGAATCGAAGCAGCACGGCCCAGAGGAACACTTCGACTGTGTGGAGCGCGATGAGGACCAGAGCCGTCTTGACGAGGATGGACAGCGGAGTCAACAGCTCACGGACCGGTCGCCGGCTTCGTTGTCGAGCTCGTAAGCGACTCAGCCACCAGGCCGTTCCGAGGGCGTGAAGAAGGACCGTTGCGGAGACAACAGCGAGGCCGAGAAGTGTGATTCGAAGCATACGAAGCCGGTAGGGGTCTACTCGAGAGAGAACGACGCCGAAGTGTAGCCCACGGGCGGATTCGTCACTGGCTCATACAGCCCATGGTCCATTGCCAGCGCGACTCCGGTAGTCCCGCAGCTCAGACCTCCCCAGGGCCAACGAACGTCACCTTGAGGCTTCGCGGCTCTCGATGCGGGTCGGCAACCTCGACGGATTGGTGCGGCCTACCCCAGGCTCGGTCAAGAAGGTGACTGGCCGCGGCGACACGTGCAGAGGCCGGAGCACTCTCGTCCTTGCAGATTGCTGCCAGCGTCGAGATCGCCAGCTCGGTGTTCTCGCGAGCCAGGTCGATCACGCGATGCTCGGCCTTGGGCCGTCCACCCGGGTTGCCGCTGTCCCCGGGCAGGAACCTGCCGTCAGGGCCTCGGCGGCTCCCTGTTCGACCCCTGTTCTCAGGGTTGGTCATGCCGAGCCCCACTGGCTAGGAACGGCGCCATCCTCTGCCCCGGTGATTGCGCTGTAGGAGTGGGGATTCCCTGTCCGCATCATGCGGTCCTCCGATCGCATGTCGAGCACGCGAGCACGGTGACCCCCTGCGCTTCGAGGCCAGCGCATTCGCCGCAGCGTTCGTCTTCGGTCGCTTTGCGCCACACAACGGGGTCGTCAGCGTCCGACTTATCGCGTTTTTTGCGTATACCGCGCACACCATCGCCGCGGGACATAATCCTCAATTCGACTGCCCTGGCGATTTCGAGGTAGCTCATCGCACGCCACCCGACGCGGTATACGTCTTATACGCTGTAACAGACCAACGCTCGGCTGGCCGGCCGCCGGTTTCGATCTTGGTGGAGGAGGCGAGCTGCTGGTCGGCCAGCACACCAAGGGCACGCCCGATCTGCGCCGAGGTCTTGTTCCGGCCGAAGTGCTCCCGGATCTCTGTCCTGGTCATTCCCTCGGGACTGCGCCGAAGGGCCGCTAGAATCTCGTCCGCGATCGGGTCGCCGAGGGCATCACCAAAGATGTAGCGAGCCGATGCCTCAGCGTACTCCCAGACGGCGAGCGCCGCCCGTAGGTGCTCGAAACCGATCTCTCCTTTCCGATCGGCAAGTGCGTAGAGAAGTGCCAACCGAAGCGTCTGGGCTTCGGCTCGGGCGATCATCGAGCCGAGGAGTCCGGGTTTCCCGCCGGACAGCTGCTCGTAGACGCTCTCCCATAGCTCCCGAGCCCCGGCGTCGGGGACCATTCGACCGAGGGCTGCCGCATGGGCGACAGCGGCCTCGATGCGCTCGACTACCGGCTGGAACTTGGCCTGATCCAGTTCGCCACCCCAAGGCAACAACTTCGACCGCCTCACCATGAACCACAGGAAGCGATTGCCAAAGCCGTTTCCGGCCTCCGTCTCGCTCAGGTTGCGGAGCAGCTCACCCCGCGTGATGTGACCAATGAGTGAGACATGAGCGTTTGTAGCGACGGCGGGGCTATTCTTCGTGAGGCTCTGGAGGCGACCGCGATCCCAGGCGTCCCGAAGCTGCGCCGAGAGAGTGTTGCCGCTCCGGCCGAGGACTTGAAAGAGGCGCGCGAGCTCGGGTTCCATGGCCAGCAACCTCTTGTCGGTAACACCCGAGTCGACGACAACTTCGGCGCCGTCCTTGTCGGTCTTCACGATCTTGTCTCGAACAGGCCAAATCAGACCTTCCCCACTGGACAGGCCCGACATCACCCGCTCCTCCCACGCCGGGTCGACCTCGACAAGGGGACCCCGAACTCGGCTCCAGCTGGAACCCTTCCGGGCCTTCGAGGAGTCGCCAACGATTGCGGCGAAGAGGTTGCCGTAGTGCCGGTCGCCTTCGACCTGGAAGTGAGGGCCACGCCCGACGATGGAGCCGAAGCCGACTAGGGACTGCACCAACACGGCCACCGGATCGGCCTCGGTGTCCGGCTCGATCAACTCGACAAGCTCTCCGAGCGGGCCGTGGTAGGCCTCTGGCGCGAGCCTGGGCCATTGCGGATTCGGGGCGCTCTCAGCGGCCTCGGCCTTGTCGTCACGATCGGCGCAAGCGGGGCACATCGACGGGAGAGTCGGATGGACGCGAGTGGTTGCGCCACAGTCCTTGCAGTCCGCGCCGTTACGCCACATTGAGGCTGTTGCCAAACCCATGTGGTACATGAGGTTATGGAGACCCGCGGAGACTGGTGTATACGTTGTTACGTTTCTCTCACGCCGGTAACACGGGTTCGAATCCCGTACGCGCTACCAATCCTCGCTTCGCTACCGCTGCGCTCGGCCCGGTAGCGCGCACGGGATCTCGGTCGTCGGACTTCGGACACGGTCTGAAGTCCTCAGGAGCGAATCCCTTCGGGTTCGCATAGCCCCGGGCCTGGGCTACCAGATTCCCACCGGTTCCTGCGACCACTGTCCGTTGATACACTGAAATCGGGCCTCCTGTGGGCTCGAGTGATCGCGACGAAACCGAGCGAACGAACGACAGGAGGTCCGGTTTGAAGAGCCTACTTGGCTTCAGCGCATGCCTGCTTGTGGCCTTGGTGCCAGCCGCACGCAGTCAGGAGGGGACAGGAACCGATTCACGGGAGCTGGCGTGGACCGAACTTCGCGCGAACCACGCGTCAGGCTCGCTCGTCCTGTCCAACGTCTCGCTCATCGATGGTACGGGCGCCCCCCCGAGGCTGGGGAGCACGATCGTCGTCAAGGACGGCAAGATCGCCGAGATTCACGACTCCGATGGGCGGGAGCCGCCCGAGGGGGCAACTGCGGTCGACCTTTCCGGTCGGTTCGTCATTCCCGGGCTCATGAACGGTCACGTCCACCTCACCGCGCATCGCGGTGACTCGACAGAGCTTCTCCGCACGATCCTGCATCGGGGCGTCACCGCGGTAAGAGATCTCGGCGGCGACACCCGCTCCCTAGCGGTGTTGGCTCGAGATGCACGGGTCGGTGCGTTGGAAGCGCCTGATATCTACTATGCAGCTACCTTCTTTGGACCGGCGTTCGCTCGTAACCCGAGGGTGCGCTTCTCCTCCATGGGGCTGGAGGCGGGGACCGCACCCTGGGCTCGGGCCGCGACCCTGGATTCAGATCTTGCCCAGCTCGTTGCCGAGGCAAAGGGGACAGGAGCCACGGGCCTCAAACTGTATGCCTCTTTGGAGCCGCAACTGATAGCTCGCATCACCGAAGAGGCGCACAGGCAGGGCCTCAAGGTGTGGGCGCACGGGACGGTTTTTCCCAGCAAGCCCAGCGAAGTCCTGGGCGCGGGCGTGGACGAACTCGTGCACATCTTCCTTCTCTATTCCGAGGCCTCCGGTGACCCTCTTCCCGACACGTGGACTGCCGGGTTTGGCGAATGGCTCGCCAAACAAGAGCACATGGGTTCAAGCCCCCGGTCTGATGCTCAGGCAAGACTGTACGCCTCCATGGCCGCACGAGGCACTTACGTGGACACAACCCTTCACGTGGCGAATCGCCTGGCCCTGTTGGATGAGGGCGCCGAGCCCGGTTGGTCACCGTCGGCCTGGCGCAGCATGGAAGCGTGGAATTGCGAAGCAATGGAGGCAGCTCATCGCGCCGGCGTGAAACTAGTCGCGGGCACAGACTACGATGGAACGCTGCCGATTCAAGAGGAGATGAGTCTCCTCGTGGACTGCGGGCTCTCGCCCCTCGAAGCAATCAAGGCTGCAACGCTTCACGTGGCCGAGACGATTGGAATCGAACTAACGCACGGGAGTATCGAGCCCGGCAAGGTCGCAGACCTCGTCGTTCTGGCTTCCGACCCGCTCGAGGATATTGACAATACCGCCGACGTGCAGTTGGTCATGAAAGCGGGGCGCGTGTATGAGCCGCCGAAGTCCGTCAATTGACGCCGCTGTCTTGGTTCCAAGAGAGAGTGGGATGTCTTTGGCTACACCCACAGGCCCACAAGCAGGATTGGCGTCACACCTCAGCCGGCAAGTAGGGCAAGTCCTTCATTAGCTGGTTGAGATCCAGCATCCAAGCCTGAATCCGGTTCCAACTGGGAACAGTATGGGCTACCAATTTCTGCTTTCGCTCCAGATAGGCCTCAGGGCCCGGCGGCGAGTTCGAGCATCCAGATGTCGCCTTCCGACGACGCCTTCAGGTAGTAGATCCACTGGCCGTTGGCGGTGTCGATTACCTTCCAACCGCTGATCTCGAATTGGTGCTGGAATCCGTTGGGGAACTCGAACACGACGCTCTGCCGTTTCGAGGGCAGATCGACGGCAAGTAGCTTGCCGCCCTCGGGAATCAGAATTCGTTGATCGTTCTGCCAGATCGGGTAAGGCGACCGATCCGCTACGCGCTCGTAGGTCTGGTCGGCGACAGAGTAGATCCAGACTGAGTAGTCCTCGGCGATCCCGAGCAGGTGAGTGCCGTCCGGACTGAAGTCCGTGGCGTAGAACAACTCGCCATTCGGTAGATTGGGCAGCCAGTCGATCTCGGTGGCGGGAAGATCGCCGGTGAGATCGACCAATCCGGCTCTCCCAAGAGACGCGGTCACCAGGAGCTTGCCGTCGGGAGAAGGTCTGGAGTCGGTGACGCCGTTGGCGAGATCGGTGAGCTGGGTCAGACCACTGCCATCGGGACGAACCGACCAGGTCTGGTACAGACCGCTGCGATCCGAGAAGAAGATGATGCGCGAGGAATCATGCGTCCATATCGGCACCCGGTCTTTGTATGCGTCATCGGTCAGACGTCTCAACCCCGAGCCGTCGACAGCCGAGACGAAGAGGTCCTCCGACGGCTCCGCGATCTTCGAGACGATCCATTTCCCGTCGTAAGAAGGAGCCATCTTCCAAACCTCTCGCGGGGTCGTCCAGAGGTCCTGGGGCTCACCGATGGTCCCGGCTTCGAGGTCGACGGGCACGCGTCCCATGATTTTCTGGGTGCGCTGCGTCGCGTACGCAAGTCGCCGCCCGTCCCTCGAGAGACTCGGCCACCGGCTGGCGTCGGCCGACAAGGTGAGCAGGAACGGGGAGCCTGCGGAGCGCCCGGTGTCCGGATCGATGGGGAGCCCCCAGATGTCCATGCTGCCGAGACGATCGCTCGAGAAGAACAGGATCTTGCCGTCGCTCGACCACTCGGGCGCCCAGTTGAAGAAATCGTCGTCCGTCAGGGCGACGGGCTCGCCGCCTGCGACGGGGATCGTGTAGAGAACCCTCTTGCCGGTGCCTTCCGGCAGACCCCAGAACGCGATCCGGTCGCCGCGCGGCGACCAGCGAGGCTGGACCGCGTCGCCCGGGTAGATCTTCTCGGTCTGGAGCGTGGTGACGTCGACCCGCCACAGCGCGCTCACCAACGACCGTCCAAAGGGATGGAATATCGCCTCATCGGCGACGACGAGGAATCTCCCATCGGGAGACCACGCCGGGTTGTAGCCGAAATCGGTGAGGCGTCGGACCGCTTCTCCCGTCGATCCCATCACGAAGATGCCGCCCCCGTCTCGCTCGCTGCGAAAGGCGACCCGTTGGCCGTCGGGCGAGAAGGCGGGGTGGTAGTCGTGCTGCGCCGTGTCGGCGGTGAGGTTGATGGCGTTCTCGCCGCCGACGCGCTGCATCCAGATGTCCGCGCCGTCGGATTCCAGCGCAGGTCGCTTGACGAAGACGATCGATTGACCATCCGGTGAGATGTTCACCTGTCCTTCCGAGCCCTCGAGGAAGGTCTGCTGGCTCATGTGGAGCGGCCTGAACAAGCTCGCCCAAGTGGTGGCAGGAGCCCGGTCGGTGAGCCTCGCCCTGCCCAGAAGGTAGCCGCCGGCGAGAAGCGCCAACGCTGCGATGCCCAGCGCGACTCTGCGAGGCAGCCTGGCTCGTCCGCCACCGGAGACGGGTGTCACAGGCATTGACTCCCCCGACGCTTGTATCGCCTCCAGGGCGAATGCCAGGTCGTGCCCCGACTGGAAACGCTCCTCCGGTTGTTTCTCCATGCAGCGCCGCACCACGCGATCGGCTGCGGGAAGACCCGAGGAGATGCTGGGCGGATCCTCAGTGAGGATGGCATTCATCACTCCAACTGCCGTGTCCCCTTCGAAGGCGCGACGACCTGTCAGCATCTCGAAGAGAACGACGCCCAGCGAGAAGAGGTCACTGCGGGCGTCGGCGCCCTCCCCCCGCACCTGCTCCGGAGACATGTATCCGACGGTCCCCAACACGGTTCCGGGGGTCGTTGTCGCCGCGATGGTGGTAGCGAGCTCCTGCGCGGCAGAGTCGGCGAGCTTGGCCAGGCCGAAGTCGAGGATCTTCACCCGACCGTCGCGGGTGAGAAAGATGTTCCCGGGCTTGAGATCACGGTGTGTGATCCCCTTGTCGTGCGACGCGGCGAGGCCACGGGCGATCTGGATGCCGTAGTCGATCGCCTTGCTCTCCGTGATGCGACCGGAGTTGATCGCGCGACGCAGCGTCTCGCCCTCGACCAGCTCCATCACGATGTACGGGCCTCCGTCGTAGGTCCCCAGCCCGAAGACCGTGATCAAGTTGGGATGGTTCAGCGCACCGGTCGTACGGGCCTCCAGCTCGAATCTCCTCAGCCGCTGCGCATCGTCCGAGAACGAGGCGGGAAGCACCTTGATGGCCACCTCCCGTCCCAATTGGGAATCGCGGGCGCGATACACCTCGCCCATCCCGCCCTCACCCACCTTCTCGAGGATCTCGTAGTGGTCGATCTGTCGAGTGATCATGGAGGCCTAAGATACCAAGGGCCGGTTAGGACCCACAGCCTTCGCTGTGCAGCTGGTGGTCGCAGGTCGTGCCCTGGTGATACTCGGGTGGCACCTAATAGGGGGGGAGCCGAAGATCCCATTCCGTCCAGGTTAGGGGGGCCAGAAGGAAGAAACAGTGGTTCTAATCCGGTCTTGCACCGTGGTCCGGGGCGAAAGTCCTGAGTTTCTGGGGCCATGTCGATCTACGCGGGTGAAGCAGCGAGATTGCCCTGCTGGAGGGCGGTCAATTCCCGTAACCACTGGCTGATTTGGTTCCAAGTAGGAATGGAGTGGGCTACCATCCCTTCGCTCCGCTGCGGTCTGGCAGCGCGTACGGGATTTCGGTCGTCGGAGTCCGGACTGCGTCCCGACTCCTCCAGAGCGAATCCCTCGTGGTCCGCTCGATGGCTTAGGCGGTCGGAGTCGCGAACCACCAGCGATGGCCTTCCAGATCGCGCGCCTCGTACTCGCGCTGGCCGTAGGGCTGGTCGGTGGGCTCGCTCTCGATGCGAGCGCCGGCCTCCTTGGCGCGAGCGCAATGGGCGTCGACGTCGGCGACGTGGACCACCAGGCCGGCACCGGCCATGTCAGCGTCAAGCGGAGCCGCCACATGATGTTCAGCCGCGACGCGATGGAGCCAGATCTCTGTCCCGCCGAAGGAGACTTCGCCGTGGACCGGTCGGCCGTCCGGCCCATTCGCGACGCCGCCGGGCTCGAAGCCGAACGCTTCGACCAGGAAGTCGTGAGCTGTCTGGATGTCCTTGCAGACGAGCAGGGGTATTACTCGTTCGTGGATCACGATGTAGAGTCCTTTCACTCGCTCCGGTCAAGAACAACAGCGAGATTGTTGATCTGGAAGGCGCTCGAAGCTCCGAGGATCGAATGATAGCCCCAGCCGGCTTGGGCGACCATCCCTCGCTCCGCTATCGCCGGCTCGCTCGTCAGAGCTCAGACAGATCGGCCTCGAACTAGAGGCTCAGTGGTCACTGAGATTCGGGGCTGGCGGGTTGGGCCTGGGGCCCCTCGTCTACAGGCTCAGCTTCTGCCGCTTGCTCGTCGTAGGGCTCTCCGTAGCGCAGCAAGACTGTCTGGACCGAGTCGTCACTACCGACCGTCACGACGTAGAGGCGGTCGAACTCGCCGTTCTCGTCGATCTCCGGGCCGGGTTCACCGCCGAGAAGCCCAGTCATGGCCGGGGTTGTGTTGCTGTGGCCGACGACGAGGTGGCGTCCCCTCGCGGCCAGTAGCCGCTCGGCGAGTGACGGTAGGTCACGCGGGTCGTAGATCTGGACCTCGAGGGCGAGAGTCTCGGCGGTAGGGGCAGCCGTGTCTCGCGTGCGAATGTAGTCGGAACTGTGGATCTGATCGATCTCGGCATCGCGCAGGGCCAGGGCGAGTGCGATGGCCCGCTCGTCTCCGGCCGGCGACAGCTCGGGGTCCTCGCTGGCATCCACCTTCTCCCCATGGCGCACGAGGAAGACGACGAGCGGCTCCTGGGCCGGCTCGGGAGCGACAGCCTGCGGCTCGGCGGAGCAGCCGCCGAGCAGCACTGCCAATGCCAGGGACAGGGCCACGAGTCTCATTCGTTTCATCACTTTGTCTCCCTTGTCAGGCTTGTCGAGCTTGTCAGTGTTCCTGTTGCCGCTCTTGGCCGGAACCGGCCGAGCGCCACATCACGACGGCTGTATACAGCACCACGACGACCACCAACCACCGCAAGGCCGTCACACTCAACGACTTGACGACGAATGCGGCGATGAGGACCGCCGGCACCCCACCCAGCGCAAGGCCCAGAGCCGGACGAGGGCTGAAGCTGCGCTTCTGGATGAAGCGGGCGCTCGCCACAGGCATCAGGAACGCGCACGAGCCCATCATGATGGGAAAGGCGACCTGTGGACTCATGCCGAGCAGGCTCACGAGCGTCATGCACGGAGCATAGAAGCCGATTCCGAGAGTGCTCAGCGCGCCGAGGACGAAGCTCGCGGCGCCGGCAACGCCAAGTTGCCAACCGGTCAAGCCGCGGGCTTCACCGCCAACCGGGAACCACCCCAGATTGGTCATGATGAAGAAGGCGGCTGCCGCGAAGAGCGCTACCGCCATGCCGATCTGGATCTTCCGCCTCGGCAGGGCGGCGACGATTCCGGCACCCAACCAGACGCCAACGACCGACAGCGCGATCATGGACACCAGGGTCACGAGATCGACTTCGATGCTGGAGACGAAGATGAAGGCCATGACCAGCACCGGTGGCGTATGGCCGACGTTGAGTGTGCCGGGAATGCGCTCATCGGGCACGATCCGCCAGAGCTTGAAGATGCTGGTGGTTGGCGCGAACGAACCGATTCCGAGGGTGTCGAAGAAGTTGGTCACGAATCCGATGGCGACCTGGCCGATGGTCGGCAGCCTCTCTCCCGGGGGCCGGTCTCGGAAGATGCTGCGAATCCAGATGACAAGGAAGACGGCGCCGAAGGCCGCTAACGCGGCTAGAAGGAGGCTCTTGGCGGACATGAGGCCGAAGGGTATCGCGATTGGTCCGCCTTGCCTCGAGCCAGGTGAAGTCAACCGTGTTTTGCACCAAGCTCTGGGCGAAGCACGGCATCGTGCGGTGCCAACCGATTACGCTCCAGCCCAGTTTCACGAACCATGCGAAGTCCTCGGCGCCAGTTCCCGAGCCTCCTCGCGATACGACCGTCGCCGACGGGCGATCATGGTCTAGACTTGGGCGGATAACGCGCCCAATCAGGTCAGCCGGAGGTAGAGATGAGGCTGTCGGTAGCCTGCGTAGCGACGCTTGCCGTGACGGTAGTGCTCGGTGAGCTAGGCGTGATTCCCGCCCACGCCGCCAAAACGACGACCTCGAAGCCCGCTGTGCGGGTGCCCGAAGACAAGGCGCTGGTGTACTTCGTGCGTCCGAAGAGGCCCGGCAGCCGTCTCATGACGTTCTTGTACATCGACGACGAGTTCGTGGGGGTTCTTGAAGACAACTCGTTCACCTACGTGCTCGTCGAGGAAGGGAGGCACGTACTGTGGACGTTCTTGACCGTCGACGTTCCCAAGTGGTTCAGGAAGGTGTCGGATGTCGGGATCAAAGCAGTTGCGGGAGGTCCACTTTTGGAGCGGCCATGGGAGGGGTCGCAGTTCGAGGTCCTTGGCGGCCGAACGTACTACTTCGGCTTCGCCGACCCCTACTCCACGCGGAATACGCACCTGAAACTCGACGGGAGAGAGGGAGCCGACCGGGTCGACAGGGTCAAGTTCTACGCCACCGCGAGCGGCAAGGAGACAGAGGCTTCTGCGCTACACCTCGCCGAGCGAGGTGCCGAGGCTGTCGAACAGTTCGAAGCGACCTACATCGCGATACCCGATTACCCGACGCCGCCAAAGCCGCTCGACGTGACAGACCTCATTCAGGTCGACGCCAAGACTGAGATCTCGCTCGAACTGGTCCAGAATCTCTGGAGCGAACGTCACTCCAGCGGCGACGGAGTCTGGCTTCGGGTGACGGAGGACGTCGCGTCGGCCGAGGGCGTCTGGCTGCGCGAGGGCACCCTCGTGCGGGGACTCGTGGTTCATGCCGAAGGCCGCCGCAGCAGTGTGCGGGGCGGCGTCCTGGATGTGGCGATCCCAGCAGTCGTGGCGGTTGACGGCACGGTCGTGCCGACTCAGGGAGCCATGCTGGAGTCCGGCGGTGGATTCTCGAGTGGCTCCCGGGTCGCAGCTTTCCTTTTAAGCGCCTGGTATCTCGTCGTGACGGGCGAGGACATTCACTCTGGACGCGGCAGAGCGGCTTTCCTACCTTTGGGCGCCAAGACGGCCGTCTACACGCGCGACCCGGTCTGGATTGCGCCGACGACTCGAGCGATCGACGCCGTCGAGGGGGAGGCTGGCTCCTCGGGAGTGCGGCTGCGCCTCGGCCCAAGGGCGATCAGAATGCCAGGCGTCACTTGGCCGCGCCTCAGGTTCCTGGTGGGGCGTCCGGAACGACCTGCAGTCGTGCGAGTCCGATCGATTGCCGGCCAGTCACCCCCGGTCGAGATCGAAGCTGAGACTCTGACGAGAGTGCCCGAAGGTTGGCGCTGCGCCTTCGACTGGTGGCAGGTGGTGAAGTTTTTGCCGACGAAGACACAAGGCCACATTCCGCTCGAACTAGAGGGCGTCTTTGAGGACGGGACCCCGTTTGTGGTGGAAGTACCGGTTCTGCTGGACCTGCCGTTGCAGCGATGAGCGAAGCCTCTGACTGCGGTGTGTTGGAAGCCTACCGAGGCCGCCATTGTAGCGCTCTGGCATTTGGCGCCCTCTCTCTTTTTGACCCTTAGGGCATCCAACGACCGGGAGCGAGCGAGTGATCGCTCCGCGTGGCTGGCCCGATTCCGGTTCCAACTCGGAACAGCTTGGGCTACCAGCCTCCTCCAACTCGCACAGCTCGGTGTCGTCAGAGCAGCAGCTCATCTCCTCTTGGGTCTTCGGAGAGCAACCGGCTCCAAGAGCACTCCTTCAGGCCCTGCTAGGCTCCCGGGGCATGGCTGAGATGATGCGGGCGATGGCGGCAAGTAGCGACAGCGTCGAGATCACCGAGGTACCGAAGCCGACGCCGGGTCGGGGCGAGGTGCGGGTCAAAGTGATCGCGGCGGCGGTCAACGCCGGAGAAGAGAAGGTTCTCAGCGGAGACTTCGTGGGGCGATTTCTGCACGCGAAGTCTCGGCCACTCGTGCTCGGATGGGACCTGGCGGGGACAGTAGACGCCCTTGGTGATGACGTGATGGACCTAGCCGAAGAAGACCCCGTATGGGGCCACCTGGCGTTCTCGCCGTCCCAGAGACAGGGGACCTTCGCCGAGTACGTGACGCTGCCCCGCGAGGCGCTCGCCGCCAAGCCTGAGAACGTCTCGTACCAGGTTGCCGCGGCTGCGCCCACCGTCACGATGACGGCCCTGCAGTCGTTGCGTGATTTGGGCAGGCTTGGGCAGAGCGGCAGGGCCCTGATCATCGGGGCCGGTGGCGGAATTGGCTCAGTCGCGGTCGGCATCGGCAAGCGTCTCGCCGGTCATGTCACAGGGGTATGCAGCACCAGGGACGTCGAACGCGTTGAGTCGCTCGGGGCGGACGTGGTCATCGACCGCAAGAGATCCAATCCCCTGGAGGCAGAATCCGAGTACGACGTGGTCTTCGACACCCCGGCCGTGCATTCGTTCGGCCGGTGCGTGAGGGTTCTGCGGCCCGGTGGCACCTACGTTACGACGCTGCCAGGCGGGGCCCTAGTCACCGGAATGGTGCAGGCACTCTTCACCTCCAAGCGTTGCCGCTTCGTCCAGGTCGCCTCCAAGCGAGCGGATCTCGAACTGGTCGGCAGCTGGCTGAGGGAGGGGCTCGGAGTGCCGATCGACTCACGCCACCGGATTGCTGACTTGAGTTCAGCTCTCGAGCGCCAGACCGATCGCGGTCGAATCGGGCGGGTGGTCGTCGACGTCGCCGATGGGTGGCCGTCGTGAGGACCCTGGTCGCCCTTCCGAGTCTGTTCCAGGGTCGAGCCCTCAATCTCGGTTCCAATAGAGAACGGGATCTACTTGGCTGTTTCCACGGGCCGAGCAGGGCCGAGGTGTCAGGGGCCGCTCTGAGCCCCTGTTGGAGCGCATGCCCGCTGTGAAGAGCGATATGCGGCCCGAGTCTCGACTCGTCAAGATTCTGATCCGATCCCTGTCGGCCCTGCTCATCCTGGCGCTGGCGCTGCTCTTCATCGGCAACCTGTTGGGGGCGCGGATTCACTATGCCGACAATCCCCTGGCCCAGAACTGGGATGGCGAGGGCCCCTATGTCTTCTTCTCGGAGGATGGTGGCTTGAGCATCCAGCACCTCGAAGCTGACGAGGCCGGCGGGTACGCCGCTAGAGAAGCTCGGACCACGTTCGATGCGTCGCCACGTGTGACCTGTCACTACCCGCTGGATTCCACCAGCTTCGAGGTGGCGCTCAGCACTGAGTTCGAGACGCCACCCAGCGTTTACGACGATGGCAACAAGATCTTCGCGATCTCAGACATCGAAGGAAACTACGCGGCGTTGCGGGATTTCCTGGTCGGTGGCGGGGTGATCGACCAGGACCTGCGTTGGACCTTCGGAGCCGGACACCTGGTGCTGGTCGGCGACGTCGTCGACCGCGGCTATTTCGTAACCCAGGTGCTGTGGCTGATCTACAAGCTCGAACAGGATGCTCGCAGCCAGGGCGGGCAGGTGCACTACATCATCGGCAACCACGAGCTGAAGATGATGTATGGAGACTACGGCGCTACCGATCCGAAGTACGCCGAGGTCGCTGAACTACTCGGCAAGCGCCAGCTCGACCTTTTTGGTTCGGAGTCCTTTCTCGGCAGGTGGATGGCCAGCAAGAATTCAGTCGAGCGGATCAACGGAGTTCTCTTCGTTCACGGCGGTCTGCACCCCGACGTGGCGGACCTCGATCTCGACCTCGACGCGGTCAACCAGAGAATCCGCCGCTCCTACTACCAACCGGTCGGTCAGGATGCGTCGGGCGACCTGCTGATTTCACGCGACACCGGGCCCTGCTGGTACAGGGGGTACTTCGAGGACGACTTGAGGCAAGATCAGATCGACGGGGTCCACGAGAGCTTCAATGCCACGGCCGTCGTGGTGGGACACACACTGCAGAGGCGCGTCAACCGGCAGTATGACGGCAAGGTCGTCGCAATCGACGTGGCCCACCGCAACGATGACCACAAGCTCTGGCCCGAAGGGCGCTCCGAGGGACTACTGATCGAGGACGGCGTCTACTACCGCGTTCTCGAGGGTGGAGCCAGAGAGACCATCTAACTGGAGGAGGAGCGCTACGAGAAGGTCAAACAGAGCACAGTTGTCAGGCCAAAATGTGCAAGGAAGGCAAGCGCCCTGTCGTAGTTGGCTGACTTCCAACAACCAAGGCCCAAGCCGGTTCCAACTGGGAACGGTATGGGCTATCAGTTCTAATCCCAATCAATGCAGCGGTCTAGTTGAGGTCGCTCGCCCGAATCCGTGGACCGGTCAGAGGAGCGTGACGGTGCCGAATGCTGCGAGCCAGATCACGTTCAGATGGAAGACCGGCCTGTAGAGTTTCAACTCGTCGGGCAGCCCCATCGTGAGCGCGATTCCCGCCAGACCCAATGCGGCTCCTGGTACAAGAAGCCAGTTCGGCCACGGACCGTCCGACAGCAAGAGCCCGATCACGAGGGCGATCTGCCCGACGCCCACGAACACCCGTCCGAAGCGGACGACACAGGTAACGTACTCGTTGCTAGCGCGTATGGACGCGATGAACTGTTCGATGTCCGCGTTCGACTTTCCTTCCATGTCGAGCGCACCCCAGGCCCCGAAGTGATAGTAGAAGGCGCCCGCCAGAGCGCCCATGATGAGACCGGTGTTCAGCACGGCGACCGCGGGCCAGATGACGATGCGGGCCGTCGCGCCTGCCAGCAGCGTGGCTACCGCGACGAACGCCATGACGGAGAAGACGTACCCAAAGAGATGCAGCCGGAACAACCAGATCCAGATGCGCCGGTGCGCTCCCACCGCAGCAAAGTCGCTGACCTCGAAGTAGTCGCCGATTTTGGCCGGCAGGAACGTCCAGCCGAGCCAGAGCATCGCGGCGGCCGCGATGAAGAAGCCACCGGTCACGTTGGTTTCGAGAGCGTCCATCGATCCCCTCAGTCGGTACTCGTTCCGTTGGATTTGGGACGGCAAACGCCAAGCCCACATCATGCGGGCTCCCCGCCATCTGAAAGCACCTTTCAAAGGTGCCAAAGCGCTCTTTCTGAATCCGGAGCAGCCTAGCACGTCAGATCGAGCAGCCCCGCTATCGAAGCGAGCGTCTATGGTCTCGCGGTCGGCGATACCTCGGCCTGGTCGAACACCGTGCGGTAGGGAACGTCGACTGTCAGCGTCGGTTCCAAGCCGGCATGGGCGAGGCGTTCGAAAAACCCTGCCACTTGGCGCCACGTATAGAGTCACTGAATGCTGAAGAGAATAGCCGCCGTCCTCCTGGGAGTCGTTACAGCCTTCGTCCTCATAGCTGTGATTCAGAAGCTGGGGCAATTGCTCTATCCGCCACCTGCGGACTTGAGCCTGGCTGAGCCCGAGAGATGGAAGGCGTACGTGGCCGGACTGCCACCTGGACCCTTCTTCTTCGTGCTAGCGGCCTGGGCGCTCGGAACTTTCGGAGGCGGCTGGGTCGCGACCCGCATCGCACTCGAAAGGCCACTTATCCATGCACTTATTGTTGGCGCGGTGGTCACGATCGCAAGCATTGCTCAGCTCGTGGCAATACCGCACCCGCTCTGGTTCACCGTCGCGGCGATGATCTTGATTCCAGCGGCGGCGTACGCAGCCGCCCGACTCGCGCCCGCTCCAGCCTAGCTGGACTCCACGATTCTCGGACAGAGTCGAGCAGGTCTTCGAGAACCTCCTCGAGCAGCCAGGCAAGTAGCACGTCGGTTTCCGCGTTGCCAAGGAGATTCTGCAGGAGCCGCGCCTCTCCCTGTCCACCTTCGGCTAGGGCTCGGCCAGGAATTCGAGGACGGCTTTCCAGGCAGGTTCGACCTCACCTTTGGCCCGCTCCGGATGAAGCATCGAGGATCCGTGCACACCGCCGATGGCCACAAAGGTCCGAAAGCCAATTACCGCGAAGTCTTCGAGCTGCTCACGTACCGAGTCCACTTCCACCTCGCCGTCGGGGCGAGCCGCGAAGACGGGTATCTCGACCCGCGGAGCAAAGACAGATGTTGCGCAATCACCCATTCGCGAACCCGCCGGAGAGAAAGCAAGGACGCCTGCCAGGCGATCCCCATGCTCAGCGGCGAGGCGAACGGCGAGCGCTGCCGAGTAGCTGCTACCCCAGGCGAATCGGCGATTCCCTAGATCCTCGGTCTCGGCCCAGGTCAGCGCGGCCAGTAAGTCCGGGTAGGCGTCGCAGTAGGTCAACTCTCTTTCGGAAACCAGAGAGGCCATCGTGCGATTCACGCCGCCGAAGCGATCGCCGCCCACCCTTTGATCGACCGCCAGGACGTGAAAACCGACCTGCACCAGTCGGTTGGCGATCCACTCGTATTCACCTCTGGCGTCACCGCCCGCTTGGTGAAACAGGAGAACCAGATCCGCCCCGGCATCGGCCCTGTAAAGGTCCGCGTAAACTTCGACGCCATCGGCGGCGGTGAACGAGACTTCCTTCGGTTCGGTGCCGGCAGATACGAGCGAGGCGAACAAGAGTGGGACTAGAAGACCAACAACAGGACGATGCATCGATTCTCCGGGAAGAATGGTGGGCTCGCTGTAGTAGAGGCCAGGGCCCTACCCGGCGCGGAGGATGCTCTCCATCCTCTTTCCCTTGGCGAGTTCATCCACGAGTTTGTCGAGGTACCGGGCCTGCCGCGTGAGCGGGTTCTCAATCTCTTCAACCCGGTAGCCGCAGATGACGCCCCTGATCAGGTGTGCATTCGGGTTGAGCGTGGCCCGCTGAAAGAACTCTTCAAAGGTGACCTTTTCATCAATGAGCTTCTGTATCTGCTTGTCATCGAAGCCGGTCAACCAGTGGATCACCTGGTGCAGGTCTTCCTTGGTCCGGCCCTTCTTCTCGACCTTGGTCACGTAGTGCGGATAGACCGAAAAGAACTTCATCTTCGCAACGCGTTCGTCGTGCTCGGGTGTGGTCGTCGGCATGGGTTGAGCTCCGCCAGTGGGTTCCGCCGCGTGGGAGTCGCGGACTGCTCGCCATTATAAAGAGGTGCGCGACGTGCGCTGACCCTCGAACTGAAGCCGGGGGAGTAGGCAGTTGACATCGCAATTGGTTGAGATCTAGCAACCAAGCCTGAGCCCGGTCCCAGCGGGGCACCGTCATCGGGATCCTGCTTTGAGGTGCACTTCCGAGTATCCTCGATGCTGGAACATGGGTCGAAGCAGAGGTCCTACACGGTGGCTGCTCTGGATCGGCGTCGTCGTACTGGCGGTGCTTGTCGGCGGGATCGGCATGCTCGCGTTCCCGCAAGTGTTGTGTCGGCATCAGGTGCAGGCTGGGTCGATCCGTCTCTACTACGATGACATGTCGGTGGCGGCTGCTCGCGAGCTGGCGCGCGCCGTCGACCATCGGCTGCAAGCCAGCGGCTTTGGCGACTCAACGGGAACGGCCCGGGTCTTCCTGTTCCAGCGCCCCTCTGCCTACGCGTGGATTGCACGTCTGTCCGCCGTCCCGCAGGAGGCCCAGGGATTCAACCTCTCCCTCCTCGGAAACACCTTCGTCAACGGATCGCGGGTCGCAGCGCTGGGAGAACTGTCTGGCCGGGGTCCGCGCTTCAGCGTCTGGGAGGGAGATCCCGCCCACACGATCGCGCACGAAGTCGGCCACCAGGTCGTCGTCAACAACATCGGTCGACGCACGATGCCGCAATGGAAGAGCGAAGGACTCGCCGAGTACATCGCCAACATCGGGTTGATCCGTGAAGACAGCACGGAGGACCTGGCATCCCGCCTGGGGATCTTCGACGATGACCAGGCCTGGATCTCGACAAGAGGGTCGGCCAGGAAGGGATGGGATCGAGTCCACTACGAAGCCGGCCTGTTGGTTGAGTTCCTGATCGACGTGCGCGGCTGTACGCTCGCCGAAGTCGCAGCCGACAACGTCACAAGGGAGAGCACGCGTGCGGCACTGCGCTCGTGGATCGGGTCACCATAGCGACGCCACGAAGGAGACGATTGGTCCGGTTCTTGGCGCGACCTGCTCAGTGGGCTCGTTGACTTCCGTTTCGGTTCGTATCTCAGGCAGCGAGACGACAAGAGCTCACGGGCTCCAATCGAGTCGCGACCCTGGTCACTCGCGTTTATCCAGAAAGGCGGCGGCCAGAGTCTCGAGAATCTCCCATCGCTCCTTGAACTGATTCTGGTTCGTCAGCAGCGCCGCCGAGACGCCCTCGGCGGGATAGTGGATCAGCGCACCCGTGTAGCCTGTTCCGGCACCCGAGCGATAGATCCCCAACCGGCCGTTCGCTACCTCGAGATTCCAGCCGTGGGCCTGTTCCGCATCGATGTCGGGAAAGGGCGGGGAGTACATTTGCTCGACGACATCGGGTGACAGGAACTCACCGTGCCTCATGGCGATAAACAGCTTGACGAGATCGGTTGGTGTCGAGACGATGCCGCTCGACCCGTAGCGACCACTGAGGTTTGGGATCTCGTCGATAGGCCAGTTCGGCTCGCTCTCCTTACGCGGCCGCCAATAGGGCTTCGCGAGTGAGGTGTCCTCTCGGCCCGCTACCGCGACTGAAGACCTCGCCATGCCGGCGGGCTCGAAGACTGAGTTCTCCAGGTACTGTTCGAAACTGCCGCCCGAGGCGGATTCGATTGCTCCGGTCAGCAGATTGAAACCGAAGGAGCTGTACCGCTCGTTGGTGCCAGGCTCGAAGGCAAGCGGGTCGTTGGCGAACACGACCAGCGATGCAGCGAGCGACGGGAACTCGATTGTCGACGAGATCTCGCCCGCGTCAGGCTTGTAGTGTCTGATGCCCGATGTGTGGGCTATCAGATGGATCGGACGGATGGGCCAGCGCTTCTCGGGGAACCCGGGCACATAGGTGCGGATATCGGCGTTGAGATCCAGCAGGCCTTCCGACACGAGCTGCATCACCGCCACTGCCGTGATGCCCTTGGAGATCGAATAGACGCGGTAGGTTGTTTGCGGAGTGGCTTGAACCTGGCCTTGTAGATCGGCGAAGCCGACGGCCTCGGCAAGCACGACTTCGTCACCCACGGCGACCGCAACCGAGATCGACGGTGGACCCAACGGAGCGTCCAAAGCGGCCTGCAGCCAGGATCGGGCAGTCGCGCGATCTCGCAGGTCGGGCTCCTGCGAAGCCGCGGGACTCGCTAGTAACAGAACACAGCACACGATGGCAGAGGAGCGCACGATCTAATACCTACTGGAAGTGTCGGGGGGGTGCAACTGAGCTGACTACGGTCCCGCGCAGCCTCGGAGGAGGTTCCTCCCTGTGCCCCGAAGATCCCCCATTTGAAGGGCTGTTCCTCGGTCGGCGCTTTACGAGCGGTCTGGGGGTCGAGGGAGACTCCATCGAGGAGCGACGACATCACTCAACGGAGAAACCGCCGCTCTTCGCTTGCGGCACGGGAAGCCTAGTGCGGGGATTCGTCCAAGGTGCCATGTTCCTCATCGACCAGCCGACGCATCTCGGTACTGAATGTCTCCTCGGTGAGGATGCCCCGGCGAAGATACTCGAGAAGCCGGCGGTGCTCTTCGAAGGTGTCGGATTCTCCCGAGTCATCAAGGATCGCTGCGATGTGGGCCGGATCGGGAGTGGCCGAGGTGAAGTACAACTTCCGAAGCCTCGACCTCAGCAACGTGGGCGATCGCCGCAGCCCTCTGTTGCCGATCAGCTCGACAACGAGAGCGAAGAGGCCGCTCATGACTACTTGCTCGACATCCATCCGCCCCCCACGCACCAGCCAAAGGAGCCAGAAGCCCACTCCGTAGAGCACGATGAAGCGCACCAAGACGACCACACGCCAGTCCAGTCTCTCGTAGATTCCTGTCGTGATCTGGCTGTCGTGTTCCAAGGGGCTCCGGGCAGAGGACGCGTTGACGCGAAGCAGGGGTCTTGTGCACCCGCTGAATCGACTCAGTCTAGAGGATCTACGCTCAACGAATTTAGCCGGTCGGGGTCGCGAACCACCAGCCATGACGCGATGAACTCACTGAACCACGCTGTGAGGTTCGAGTCGAAGCCCGCAAGTTGGGCCAGTCCTGCTGTAGCTCGCGTCCCTCGGACGCCCACTGAGCTAGGTCTTCTTGATCACCAAGCCCAGCACGGCCCCGGCGATAACGAAGGCGATCAGTGTGATCGTGCCCTGGCACCACGCCAGGTAGTAGGGATAGCCATCGAAGACCAGCGGGTTGTAGAAGAAGGTGAAGAAGGCGACCAGGCCGAGGCAAGCGCCGAAAGTGGCGCCGCCGGTGACTCCGGCAGCCCAGCTCGAGCGACTCTTGGAGAAGAGCAGCGCTGCCGCCAGGCACACGCAGACGGCGGCCAGCACGAAGTAGAGCGGACTGGACTGTTCCTGACGGAACACGTCCGGGTACTTCTCGTACGTGCTCCGCATGACGACGCCGTGCAATACCCACTCGGTCACGTTCATGGCGATGCCCGCGACGAGTCCACCGATGGCGATCTTGCTCCAGTTCATGATGACTCCTTCCCGCCGCGCGAGGCGACGCCTTCGGAATTCGACTTAGGGGTTGCGGACAGTCTACTGGAACGTCTCAGTCCCGTCGCTCGGGGGTCGGCGTTAGTGTCGCGAAGTCCTCGGTGGCGAGTCTCTCCGGAACTCTTCCAGGGTCGCGTTGCGCAGATCGCAGATGAACTGCGTTCCTCGGCGAACCTGGTTCCAAGCGGGAGCGAATCCCTGGCTTGGTTGGCGTCAGTCCAGCTGTTCGGTCTTCGCTGCCGGGTCCTCTGCCGGCCATTGGAAGCAGAGGGTGTACCCGTCGGGGTCTCGAACCTCTACCTGCCGCATGCCGTAGTCGCGAGTGAGAGGGGGCTCGACCTCGAGGCTGTGGGCTCCGTCTCGACCACTTCGAAGCCGAGCACCTCGGTGTAGAACCGGACGGACGTCGGCATGTCGAAGACCTGAAGGAGAGGGCGCATTCCGCTGATCTTGAGGCCTCTCATTGGGCGCTCCCTCTCCGCAGACCGCTCTGTCTGAACAACCCGAAGGAGATGAGATAGAGCAACCCGATGGTCAGGATGTCGAGGCGGGACCAGCGCCGGTCGGGCATGATCTGCCAGTAGGTCATCAAGACTGCACAAGGAATGGCGAACGCGAGCACTGTCCGGGCAACCGTGCGGCGGACTCCGACGTCGCCGGAGCCGTGAGCCTCATTGAGCGCCACGGCGAAGGCTAGTGCGAAGAGGCCGACGATCCGGGTCCAATCTTCGGCATGAGGGCTGCTCTCGTAGCCGATGCCAATGAACTCGTTGGCGAACCCGGGTAGGAAGATGAACACGGCAGCCCAGAAAGTGAAAATCAGCGAGGACAGTCGGAACCACGACACTTGACACCTCCTCTACTTACCGCATGACGGTATCCTACCGACGGGCCTGAGCGACCGGAAGCTCGACTTCCTGGCGCGGGCACGGATTTGCATCGCAGGAGGGGAGCAGTCTCTGGCATACCATCCACTCAATCTCGCCCTTCGGTTCCTTCTCGAACTGGCGGCCCTGGGTGCAGTCGGCTTCTATGGTTGGAAGCTAAGCGACGGCTCTTGGCGAATCGTGACCGCTATCGGTCTGCCCTTGATCGCCGCCCTTCTTTGGGGAACGTTCGCCGTACCTGACGATCCCAGTCGTTCGGGGAGCGCTCCCGTACCTGTCCCTGGAGTGCTACGCCTCGCACTGGAATTGGCGATCTTCAGTTTCGCTACGTGGGCGCTCTACTCGACCAGGGCTGTGTCGTGGTGTCTGGTTCTGGGAAGCCTGGTAGCACTCCACTACCTGCTTTCCTATGACCGGATCGCGTGGTTGGTAGGGTCTCAGTAGGTTCGGCTTCCACGAGTTTCTGGCGCAAGTCAGCGCACTTTCGATGTGGCGGGGCACACCCATATCGCAAAACCCCGAACCCTATGTTCGCGTATCATTCCTCAGGGAAAAACCCTTGGTAGCGACTCTCGTGATGGGCGGATAAACGGTGGCGACTGCGGTACGGCCGATCACCTTCTCGGTCACGGCCGCCGCGCCCGTTGTCGCATGGCCACTTCCAGAGCGACTCTGCGCTACCTCCGAAGTAACTCCGAAGTTGCTCCGCAACGGCTGCGCCGGGTCTGCGTAGTATGGCTGGCAAGGGTCGCCAGCCTTCGACTACCTGGAAAGGTCCTCGTAGATGAGATACGCCATCCACACCGCACCGAGAACGAGCACGAACCAGACCGCGTTGCGTACCCAGACCCGGTCGAGCGGACTGGTCACCGGCACGACCGTCGTCGCGGCTCCCTGCGACTCGACGGGCGCGGTCGGCGCGATGAAGCGACACCCCCGTCGTGGGACGGTTTGTATGAACAACGGGTTCTCGGCGTGGTCCCCGAGCGCCTTACGCAGCTGCTTGAGGCAGAAGCTCAGGCTCTCCTGAAAGTTGACATGCGTACTGTCGCCCCAGAGGTGCTCGATCATCTCCTCTTTGGAGACCAGGCGATCCGAGTGCGTGACGAGAAGGGCCAGCAGAGACGCCGGTTGGCCTTGGAGCGGGACCGGGCTGCCCTCGCGCCGCAGCTCCAGCGTGCCCGAGTCGAATTCGTAGAGACCGAATCGATAGCGAGTGGAGACGGGCGTTGGCATCGGCTGATTCTAAGTCAGCGTTGCGAGCGGCCGGCGCAACGAGAGTGCACCACATCGATGACGGACACAAGGAGGCAGAGATGAAACCACCGCGACCGCGACATACCACCCCCGGGATCTTCGCGACTCGAGGACGCCGCCTTGTCGGCTATCTCCTCCCGGTGGTCGTTCTAGTGCTTCTCGTCTGGGCGGCGTCCGAGATCGTCGGCCTCAGGGTGGTGCGCGTGTCGCGGCGGGCCGTGCCGTTGCGGCAGGCCGATGCAACCCCCGGGAAGGCGCCGATGGCCGAGGAATCGAGAGCCGACCTCACGGCCGAGACGCCCCGCAACATCATCTTGGTGATCGCCGACGGCTTCGGCTTCTCTCACTTGACCGCGGCGCGAACGACGCTTCATGGCATCAACGGAGCCTCCGTCTGGGACCGGTTCAGCCATGTCGGATGGCAGCGAACCCACCCTGTCGTTGGGTTCATCACCGACTCGGGCGCCGCGGCCACCGCGCTAGCGACCGGACACCAAACCAACTACGAAGCGCTCGGGGTCGATGTCGACGGAAGCCCACTCGAGAACCTCTTCGAGCGCGCCGCCGATCTCGGCTACCGAACGGGCATCGTCACCGATTCCTACATCTGGGACGCCACGCCGGCAGCCTTCGTCACCCACAGTCCACAGCGCGGCAACGACAATGCCGGCGCCACTTTGCGTCAACTGGGTGAGTCCTCGCTCGAGATCCTGGTCGGCGAGCTCGAGGACGTGGGGGAGGACGAAGTCCCAGAGTGGGAGGCATCGGTCGAGTTGCTCGGCGAGAGGTTCGAGGTCCTGGGCCCGAACGCCGACGCTGCTCTGCTGCGCCGACTCGAGACGGCCGAGTCGCAGACGGTCGCGATCTTCGAGGAGGATCAGGTCACGGACCTCGAGTCCAATCCGAACCTCCCGTCTCTCGCCGGCGCCGCCCTGCGCCGGCTGAGTTCCGACCAGCGGCCCTTTGTTCTGCTGATCGAGAGCGAGGAGTCCGACGCAGCGGGGCATAAGAACGACTTCGGCCGCGTCCTTCGAGGGCTGGAAGCGCTCGACTCGACGCTCGAGATGGTGCTCGACTTCGCGTCCGAAGGCGGTGAGACCCTGGTGGTTTTCACCTCCGATCACGAGACTGGCGGCCTCGCGCTGAGCATCGCCGATTGGCACAACATGCAGCTCGAGGCCATCTGGGCGTCCCGCGATCACACCGGCAGCGTCGTCCCCGTGCTCGCCGTGGGTCCCGGAGCCGAGGTTTTCGGCGGCAGCCATGGCAACTGGGAACTCGGCCGGCTCCTGGGCCGAATGCTGCGCCAGCCCTGAACGATTCGGGAGTGTTGTGCCGGGCCCTACGGACCTACTCGATGGCAAAGCTGGCCCTGGCACGCTGCTCCAAGGCCAGTTCGATCTGTGCCACCTCGTACTCCGGAAGCGCAGCGAGCGTGTCCAGGGTGTAGCCCGTCGCTCGGTTCAGCATCTCTTGATAGAAGACGATGATCTCGTTCTTGCGGTCCTCACTGGCGAGGCCAACGAAACGCGACATCATGAAGTGGGGCTCTACCGAGAACCCTCTTTCATCCAGGAAGGTCAGCGTCTTTGCGCCTTCGCTCAGAGGATTGTCGAAGGCGCCTTTTCTGGCATCGTAGATCCAGGTGTTCTGCCGGAATTTGTGGCCACCAATCCGCTCGGCATTCGAGAAGTCGTAGCGGAAGACAAAGTCGTTGTCTGGAAGGAAGCCCTCGTACTGCACGATGAAGAGCTTTTCGACCGCGCCGTCTGAGTCAGCGGAGACGAACACGAAACGCTCGCCTGCAGCTATCGGTTGGCCCTGCAGTTCCGCAGGGTATTCGTCGGACGAGGCGATGATCTCAAAGTCGAATCGTCCGACGTAGGACAGTCCATCCGCCACGCGAATGTCGAAACTCGGCATAGCCGGAGAGATCAGGAGTTGACCCTGTACTGAGCGTCCGTCTACTCGAACTATTGGGGCGGCAGCCGGCTCGGGCGCCATCTCTTGCGGAGGATCCGCTGCACACGAGACGGCGACGGTGGCGAACAGCGAGAGCGCGAATGACCTAGTGAGTTTCTTCATTGATCCTCCAAAAAGGGGCAGGGCAGGGAGCCTCTTGCCTACGCGTAACGAGGTGCTGTCCTTTGACCAGACACTCCGAGTCGATGTCAGCCCTGAGGACCGGAGACACTCTGATCTGCTAGCTCGCGCAGTACATCGACCGCCAGCTGCACGTCCTCCCGGCGACAGTCGAACTGCCCAACTTGGAAGCGGATGACGAACTTCCCCTCGTGCACCGTCTGCGTGAGGTAGATCCGGCCGTCATCGTTGACCGCGCGGAGCAGGCGCTCGGTGGCTTCGTTGGCGTCCTTGCCGTCCGGGGCGTATTGGAAGGTGAAGAGCGAGAGGTGGCAGTCCGTCGTCAGGCGAAAACCGTCCAGTGATCCGATCGCGGCGGCTGCCTCCTCGGCCCAGGCGATGTGGTTGCGGATGCGCTGACGTAGATCCTCGAGCCCGTGCGCGCGAAGCAGGAACCAGAGCTTGAGCCCGCGGAACCGTCGGCCCAGGGGGATGGTCCATTCGCTGTAGTTGGTGATTTCGGACTGGCCGAGGGTCTGGAGGTAGTCTGGGCGGATGCCCAGGGTGCGAACCTGAGGTTTCGGATCGGCCAGGAACTGAATCGTGCAGTCGAATTGAGCACCGAGCCACTTATGGGGGTTGAAGGCGATGCTGTCGGCGCCCTCGACGCCGTCCCAGAGCGTGCGCAGTTCGGGGCAGATCATCGCGGAGCCGGCCCAGGCGGCGTCGACATGGACGTAGAGATCATGCTCCTTTGCCACTTTCAGGGTTTGGCGTACCCGGTCGGACGCGCCGATCGACGTGCCTCCAACACAGAGGACGACACCGGCCGGCAGAAATCCGGCCGCGCGATCGGCGTCGATAGCCAGGCGCAGGGCCTCGGGGTCGAGTGCCCAGGAACCATCGGTCGGGACCTTCACCAGATGCCGCTGGCCGATGCCGGCGATCCGGACGGCCTTATCGACGGAGGAGTGAGTCTCGGGCGAGGCGTAGACCCGCAGCTGTTTTTCAGCTGCCACTCCGGAGTCGATCCCGCGCCAGCCGAGCGCGCGCTCGCGCATGGTCAGCACGGCACAGACGTTGGCCGACGTTCCGGACTCTTGGATGACTCCCTGGAAACCCTCCGGTAGACCGAGGGCCTGGCGCATCCAGTCGACCATCCGCGTCTCGATCTCGGTGGCGGCGGGTGAGGTCTGCCAGAGCATGCATTGAGCCGCCATGACCGCTGTCAGGTTCTCGGCAATCATCGACACCGGTGCGGCGTTGGCGTTGAAGTAGGCGAAGAAGCGCGGGTGCTGCCAGTGGGTCATGCCGTCCGGCACGATGCGCTCGAAGTCGGCGAAGATCGTCTCCATGTCCGCCGGCTCTTCCGGTGGCGCTTGAGGCAGCAAAGCGGCGATCTCGCCTGGTGCGGTCTGGGCTCGTACCGGGCGCTCGTCGAGCGTGTCTAGGTACTCAGCGCCCCATCGCGCAGCTCGCTCCGCCCACTGAAAGTAGTCCTCTCGCTTCATGAGCGAAGTCTATAGCCCGTGCTCGAATCGAAACCGCATGGCGGTTGGCGCCCGTTGCGCAGCTACCAGAGGCTGTCGATCAGCGTCCGCCATGAGGAGGCGGCGGGGAGGAGTCTAGAGCCGGCTATGCGTAGGAATGGCGCCGGCGAAACTCTAGGGAACCGTGACGCTCCAAGCGCTGGTGTCGCCCGATTCGAATCCGTCCTCGAACAGCACGTTCAAGGGATAGGTGTAGATCCCGGTGTTGGTTCCGGCGAGGAGGCTCTTCACACCGTCGAGCTCGACGACGTCGAGCCAGTCGATCCGCGGCGGATCCGGCAATCCGTTCGTGCCTTTCGCTTCCCAGGTGAGGCCGGCGTCGGTGCTGACATAGAGATCGAAGCAACCGAGATAGACGGTATCCGGGTCTTCGTAGTCGACGGCGAGAGCGGTGATGCACTCGAGGGCGGTGTTCAGCGGCGTCCACGTCTGGCCGGTGTCGTCCGACCGGAAGACGTCGGTGACACCGCCCTCGGTTTCGATACCGTCAGCGCCAGCGTAGACCCTCGTCGGATCGCCGGGCGCCATGGCCAGGTAGGCCCAGCCGCTCGGGCTGGTCAGGACGTCCGTCCAGCTCGCCCCGTGGTCTGCGGTGCGCCGGATGACCCAGAAGCGCTGCGCTTCTGAAGGGAACACGAGGGCACTCTCGAGCACGATGTTCGGGTTCGTCGGATGGACTTCGATGCGGCCCCATGGGATCGAGAAGTCGAACAATTTCGCCGGCGGGAGCTCGAAAAGCGGCGTCCAGTTGGCGCCGTTGTCGGTACTGCGCAAGATCTCGGGCGCAAGAGACTCTCCGCTGGCGGAGCAGCTGTAGTGGCCGGCCCACAGGTCCGGCTGGCTCGGCGCGAAGGCCAGGGTGTAGACATCGATACCGCCGCAGTCTCCAAAGGGCCCCGGATCCGCCATCGTCGAGGTCCAGTTCGCGCCGCCGTCCGTGGTGAGGAAGAACTCAGGGAACTGAAACGCGACGAGGACGTTCTCGTCTTGGGCCGACAAGGCCAAGGACCAGTCCTGTACTCCCGTTTCCGGCATGCCGTTGGTGCTTTCGACCCAGCCGGCGCCGCCGTCCGTGGATACGAACGGGCCGGCGAAAGATCCGGACGCATAGAGGCGGCTCGGATTGAACCTCTTGGAGGCCACCCGAACGATGTTCTGAGCTAGAAGGCCGCTGTTGGCTTCGGCGAAGCTCACACCGCCGTCCGAGGAGCGCAAAGCCGAACGGCGTGTCGCGGCGACAACAATGCCATCCCCCTCGCCAGCGGCCGCCAGCGCTCTCAGCCCGGCCGTCTGGAAATCATGCACTTGGGCCCAGTTGGCGCCGCCGTCGGTACTGGCGTAGAGCAGAATGTTGTTGCTCGCCTCCTCGACCAAGGCGAAGAGCTCTCCGGCTGCCCCTCGAACCGGCGCCAGATCGCGGATGACGTCGAAGTCCACCGGCAAGCCGTTCTCGGCCGGGGCCCAGGTATCGCCCGAGTCGGTGCTCTTGTAGACCTCGGAGGAGGACGAACTCGTCACATACACCGTGGTCGGCACGGCGGGATCGAACTTGAAGGCGAAGACTTTGAGTCCGGGCGGCAGTCCGGTGTTGCTGACGGTCCAGCTCAGCCCGGCGTTCGTGCTCTTGAACACCCCGTCGACCGTCGCGCCCAACAGGCAGACCGTGCTGCTTCCCGGCTGGCACACTGGTGCGATCGGGAAGCTGGGGACACCGGCGGTGATCTGCGACCAGCTCGATCCGCCATCCGGTGAGCGCCAGAGTCCGTTGCCGGGGGATGCGTTGAAGAGCACAACGTTCGAGTTGCCGGGCAGTACGGTGATGTCGCGAAATCCGATCAGGCTCGGTGCCAGCATCTCGGTCCATGAGCCGCCGGAATCACTGGACTTGTAGATCCTCGTCTCGCCGGTCGAGAAAACCCCGGCGTAGAGCGTCCCGTCGTCCGCGACGACGAACCGCGTCGGCGGCCGGGGCAAACCCACCGAGCGCTTTTCCCAGGTGAGGCCGAAGTCGGTGCTGCGAAACATCCCGGCCGAACTGGCCAGTGCCCAAAGCGTGTTCGTTTGGCTCTGATCCCAGTGCATCTGCATGATCCGCCCGCCTTCGATTGGCGTACCGATCCATGCCGTCTCCGCTCGAGCAGCTGGAGGGACGCTTACGAGGAGGATGAGGGCGAGACAGGCGGGAGAGGGATATTGTCTGGTCACAAAGTAAGCATAACAACGACGGGTCCGCTGTTATTGCGCCGGCCCTGGTTGCCGTGATGACGCCGTCGAAGCACCAGACGGCCGCTCGACAGTGTCTAGTAGAGCTCCCCGGGCTGAGGGTGTAAGTTCCCACTGACAATCATGGACGGGGAGACTCCCGGGAGGCGTGGTGGGCAGACCCAACTTGAGCGCGGAGAGGCGAGGGAAGTTCTTGCCCGTGATCGCGAGCAGCTTTGTGGAGCGGGGCTATCGAAGGACCACGACCGCCGAGCTGGCGGCAGCCTGCGGTGTCCAAGAGACGACTCTGTATCGACTGTGGCCGGGCAAGAAGGCGATGTTCCTGGCGGCCATCGAGTATGTCTACCAGCTGTCCGCCGGGACCTGGGAGAAGGTATTGGAGAGCTCGGTCAAGGGCGAGAGCGGCGCCGAACGCCTGCTGCGGTACGAGTCCCAACACCTTGGAGAGTTCGGGCTCTACCGCATCATCTTCGCCGGCCTGACCGAAACGGATGATTCCGAGATCCGCAGCGCGCTGCGCTTGATGTTCCGCAGCTTTCACGAGGAGATCAGTGGGCGGATCGAGGAGCACCGTGGGCAACACCCGCGAAAGCGGGGAGTGGACTCTGCTCAAGCGGCTTGGGCCTTCATAGGCCTGGGCATGGTGGCCAACCTGAGCCGAGACGTGAAGCTGTTCGGGGAAGGGAAGCGCCAGTCCCTGATCGCTGAGGTTGGCGCGTTGCTGCTGGAGGGAGAGGTTCCCTAGAGCGGGCGCGAATTGACACAGTCTCGATTTCGTATATTATGTAAGCGTTCACTTACTAAACATAGGGAGAACGTCATGCGATCGCGACAAAGACAGTGGCACGCTACCCAACCCGGCTGGACAAGGAGCACCAGAAGATCACTTCAATGTTGGCTGGCAGCGGCACTCCTGATCGGCTTGTCGGCGGCAGATATTTCGCGGGCCGGAACCGAGAGCGACGGCTCTAGCTCGCATCCGACCTTCGAACACCACGAGATAGCGATCAATCGAGCAGGACATGTCACGGTCCTCACGGGGCATTTTCTTGGTGGCGCCATGGCCGACGTGGCCGTCGTTGGCGTCGGCGCGAACGGCGACCGTACTCTGCAGATTCACGCTCTCGACCAGTCTGGTTGGAAGTCGAGCTTGGAGGAGCCCCTCGGGACAGAGGTCTTGTTCGTCGATGTGGCCAACGTCGCGGGACGCGACCGCCTGATCACCTACGAGAGTGGTCGGCTCCGCTGGTTCCATGCCGAGTCGGCCGCTCATCGCCCGCTGGTCGATATCTCGACGGACTACAACGCGACCGACAAAGGTCGGATCCCCCATGTGGACATCACTCGGGACATCAATCACGACGGTCGCGACGACATCGTCTTGCCGGACCTCGATGGCTTTTGGCTGTCGATTCAATCGAGCGACGGCTCGTTCACAGATCCGGTGAAGCTGGGGCCGCCGGAGCCCTTCCTCGGGGAGGTCGGTAGGGAAATCAAGCGACCTTACGGCCACCTCGGAATCACCGCCGAGTCCATGCCCTGGTACCAGGGTCGCGTGCACGAGATGGACTACGACCACGATGGGCGTAGCGATCTGGCCTTCTGGAATGAGGATCACTTCGACTTGTATCGCCAGGATGAGCAGGGGCTCTTCACGACACCGGCGGAGAGCTTTAGCCTCGATGTGCCCTTCGACGCCGACGGCGCTTACTCGCTCCGCTTCGGTCCCAGAAAGAAGATCCGACGCGCGGCCCTGCTGGCTGTACGCGACCTGAACGGCGATGGCGTGTCCGATCTCGTCATCCACTCGATCCAAGGTCGGGGCGCTATCCGCCTGCACAGCCGCTACGACGTGCATCTCGGCAGTGCAACGACCAACGGGACGGTGTTCTCGCCGGAGGCAACCTCCTCGATTCAACCGCTCGGAGACCCCGGGGAGCCGGCGGGATATGCGGTGCAGTGGCTGCGAGACCTCGATGGCGACGGGCGGGTGGAGATCGTGCTTCAAGTCGTCCGAACGACTCTCGGCGGCATGATGAGAGTTCTGTTGGGAAACTCGATCGCCGTCGACCTCGAGTTCTACGGCCTGACGGCCGACGGCTCCCCTCGTGAGCCGATCGACAAGCGGCGGGTCAGGCCTGACCTCCACACTTTCAAGCGAGGGCGGGGTCCGTTCTTCCCGGCGGTCCAGCTGGGAGACGTGAATGGCGACGGGCGCGCGGACCTGCTGACCGGCAAGGACTGGCAGGAACTCGAAGTCTTCCTCGGGGTGCCTGGGCCCGCGCTCTTTGCTCAGCAGCCACTCAAGGTCGTGGTGGACCTACCCAGGAATGAGCGCAACGTGTGGCTCGCGGACATGAACAAGGACGGCAAGCAGGATCTTCTCCTGTTCCACCCTTCAGCTACCGCGGAGCATCGATTGGGGATCCTCATCGCCCGATAAGCGCCTAGGGCGAGCGCTCTTGGAATCTTTGTCAGCCCCGCGCCGTAGGTAAAGTCATGATCTGGGGCGAGAGCGGAAGCTGCGGGACATGCTGTGGATGCGGCTGTGGCTGCCTGCTGCTGTTGGGATTGCTCGCCATGCTCGCCCTCCTCGGGCTCTTCATCTAGGGGCATTACCTGATCGAGCGGTCTCTCCACTCGCTGGTGGAGTCGGCTTGCCCCATGGTAGCGCCCGAGTGTCACCTCCATCGGTAGTCAAGCAGTAGCTTCCCAAGCTCGCCCCGGTGCTGATCAGGGTGACGAGGGCGAAGACCGCGAGAACGGCCATCACCGTCCAGCGCTGCCATCTTGGATACGCGCGCGGCGGCGGTCTGAACTCGTCCGGCCTTTCCACCAGGCCGATCGGGCTGACTCTCGGTATCTTCATGCCACCAGCTATACGGCGCCGTGTGGGGCGAGGGATTCCCTCGCGCGGCCAGTTCGATCGCCGACGGCCTCATGAGGCGAATGGCAGCCTTCACTGCCCATGGGTTGGTGAACCGCCTACGATGTCGTCGGGTTCTGATGATGCTTGGCCGTCAACAACTGTGGGTTGTGTGTCTCGTCTTCGGCGCGACCGCCTTCGCTCAGATCGCCTCCGCGCGGTTGCCCGTTGAGGCGCCGCCCTTGCCGCCGCCGGATCCGGGCGTCTACACGATCGTCAATGTGGCGACCGCTCAGGCGTTGGCCGACGCGTGTTGGAATCTGCAAGCCGATCAGGCCATCGTCATTGCGCCGGGCACCTACGACTTGGCGGGTGTGAGATTCCCCAACGGGGTTGACGGCCGGCTCACCATCGGGCGCTTCGGGGCGCCGCTGATTTCGAACATCCAGATCCGCGGGGCGACGGGTGACCCGGCGGATGTGGTGCTTCACGGTGCTGGCCAGCTTGACGCCGTGGTGCCCTTCGGCTTTCAGATCTTCACCGCGACCGACGTCACGATCGCCGACCTTTCCATCGGCCAGGTCTACTACCATGCCGTAGCCATTCAAGGTGACCAGGGCGCCGAACGTGTGCGGCTCTACAACATTCGAGCCTTCGACGCGGGCCAGCAGATCGTCAAAGGCATCGCCGGGGGGCACGATGTGGTCATTGAGTACTCGGAATTCTTCCACTCTGCCGGGGCGGTGGTTCACCCTGAAGGCAGCCCGCCGAACACCTGCTACACGAATGCCATCGACGCCCTTGGAGTGGACGACTGGCAGGTCCGGGACAACCTCATTCACGGAATCTACTGCCAGGATGGGACCTTGGCGGGGCCGGCGGTGCTGATGTGGGGTGGCTCAACAGAGACGATCGTCGAAAGGAACACTATTCTCGACTCGTCCCGTGGCATTCATCTCGGGCTGGTCGACAGCAACGATCACACCGGCGGTGTCGTGCGTAACAATTTCATCCGCTGGGATCCGGACGCGCGCTATGCCATCGATGTCGGCATCTACACCACAGCGCCCGACTCACTGGTGCTGCACAACTCGGTCCTGATGCACGGCCACTACCCCAATGCCGTCGAAGTACGGTTCGCCGGTGCGACCGGTGTCGAAGTGCGGCACAACGTGCTCGACGGCGCCATCACACCGCGCAACGGCGCCAACCCGACGGTCGAGGACAACAGGACGGACGCCGAACCGACGTGGTTCGTAAACGAGGCCGCCGGCGACCTTCATCTTGTCTCCGGCACCGCACCGCTCGATCAGGTCGATCGCTTGCCGCAGGCGCTCGACGACTTTGACGGCGCTCTGCGGCCCGAGCTCAGCGGCATGGTCGATCTCGGTGCGGACGAGTTCAAAGTGGGCGGGCTTCTCTTCGCCGATGGGTTCGAGAGCGGCGACACCTCCGCCTGGTCGGCGACCGTCCCTTAGGGGCGCGCAGTCCGGTCGCTCGCCTGAGGCACATCCGGTCAATGGCCGAATGAAGACCTCGGCTGGGGCCCTGCCTTGACTTCGCAGCCGTTTCTTGTAAGGTGTAAGTGTTCGCTAACGAAACGTGGGAGGAGCCACCCATGAGATCGCGATGCGTCGACCAGCCGTCGGTCTCGCCTGATTCAACAGCTAGCCGTTGGAGTCTCAAACGCCATCGAATTGTCCCAAGCCCTGTTCTTGGCGGACTCCTTCTGGCTGGCATCGCCTCAATAGTTGCGGGCCAGGCCGCTCTAGCAGCGAGCGATGAACTCTTCGAGCAGCACGAGATTGTGATCGGTTCGGCTCAGCGCCAGACCGTGTTGACAGGGTTTCTCTTCGCAGGATCCATGGCGGACCTCGCGGTGGTGCACGTTGACGACAAAGGCGACCGACGGCTGCGCATCTACTCATTCGTCGCCGACGCCTGGGCACCCTCCGTCGAGACCACACTGAGACCGGAGGTGCAGTTCGTCGACGTTGCCAACATCGCCGGGCTCGATCGGCTCATCACCTACGAGCCCGGGCGTCTGAACTGGTTCGATCCCGAGCCGGCCAAGGAGCGCGAGCTGGCCGCAGTGACGTGTGACTTTGAGCCCCCCAGCAAGGGCCGAGTGCTGCATGTAGACGTCACGCACGACGTCAATGGCGACGGCTATGACGACTTGGTGGTGCCCGATGGTTTCGGCTTCCGGGTCTTTGTCCAACAGAGCGACGGCGAATTCGCCGATCCGGTGAGGGTCGGCCCATCGTTCGGGAGGCCTCGGGTGTACGGGGCAGACGGCTATCGCTACGACCCTTGGTCTAGCGGCCGGGTCCATGAGGCGGACTACAACCACGACGGCCGCGGTGATTTGATTTTCTGGAACCCTGGATCCAAGGTTAGGGCGGCCTCAGAGGAGAAGGCCGGCTTCGAGGTTCATCTCCAGAACGAGGCTGGGTTGTTCGAGGCTGAGACTCGGAGGTTCACGGCCGAGGTTGCCTTCGACTCCGACGAGTTCGCCGCACTCGCTGCACCGGAGCCAGGTCGCGCGAGGGATACCGACTACGTGGCCGCCAGAGACCTGGCGGGAAGAGTGCTCCGGTCGATAGCCGACCACAACGGCGACGGCATCGCCGATCTCGCGGTCTTTTCACTCGAAGGTCCGAGCATGTTCAGAAAGCGGTCTACCTACGAGGTGCACTTCGGCACGCCCGTACCGGGCGGAACCGTGTTCGCCTCCGCGATCAGCACCGCCATCGAGTCGAAGGGAATCCCGTTCGGGATCGAGGGTCACGACTTCGACCAAGACGGCCAAGTGGACCTGATGCTGACGACGGTCAGACCCACAGTCTTCAAAATGGTCGGGATAGCGCTCCGGGCGCTCCTGGCGCGGACCTTGTCGATCGAGCTCGAGTTTCACCGCTTGGAAGGCGGCCTCTATGCTCAGAAGCCAGGAGCCGTACGTCAGATCAAGGCCGATCTTCCCCCCAAAGAGGCCGGGGGAGAGGATCCCTTTTTTCCGGCGGTGCTGATCGGAGACGTGAACGGCGACGGTCACTCTGAGTTGTTGATGGGTCGGAGTGAGCGGGCGCTGCACGTCTACCGCGGCGTGCCAGGGCCGGAGTTGTTCGCCGAGCAGGCGACGAGAATAGGAATCGCCATGCCGCGCGACGAGGAACACACCTGGCTGGTGGACCTCAACGGAGATGGCAAGCAAGATCTGCTCATGCACTACCCGGCTGCTAGGGAGCCGCAGCGGGTTGCAATATTGGTGGCTCGGTGAAGCGTCCGCTCGAATTGGATCGAAGGTCCCCCGCGGAAGATCGTCACGGCCGCTAGTCGCCCCGATGCTGCGGTACGCTGCGCCCACAGAGCGGGTGACATTGTGAATACCAGTGGCGCAGCGACGCAAGGCTTGGCCAAGGCAGTACAAGCGGCGCAACAGATGGGCCTTGATACTCGGGAGGCTAAAGTGCTGCGTGCCCAAAGCTCGGTGCACGTCGATTTGCCTCGGGCAGGGGTGGTGGCACGGGTGGAAGCGCCCGGCTATGAGGATCTAGCTGAAGCTCAGGTCTGGGCGGCACGGCTGCTGGCCGAGCGTGGTGCTCCAGCGGCTCGACTGTTCCGGCCTGAGACTCGACAACCCGTAGTGGTAGAAAACGTCGCGATCACGCTCTGGCACAGGCTTCGCCCGGAGGACGAGCCGAGCTACCGAGGGCTGGGAGAGACCTTGCGCCTGTTTCATGCTGCGACGCGAGACGACCCACCTTCAGAGGTCAGAGCGCTCGACCCCTTCAAGAGGGCTCGCGGCGACCTGGCCTGGCCCTCCCCCTACTCAGGGAGCGAGACCTCAGCCGAGCTCTCGCGTCGCCTCGAGGTCCTGGCCTTGGAGTGGCCGGCAGCGGCTCGCGAGGATCCGCTGGGCAGCGTAGTCGTTCACGGCGACGTCCATATCGAGAACCTGATGCGGAAGGACGACGAGCGGGTCCTGATTGATCTCGAGGACGCGGGAGTGGGGCCAGCGAGTTGGGACCTGGCGCCGATCAGCGTGCAGGCCAACCGCTACGGACTTCCGCCTGCTCGTCGGGAGGAGTTCCTCGCCGGCTACGGCGCCGAGCCTGGCGGCTGGCCCGGATTCGACTTGATGTGCCAGGTCTACGAGATTCAGTCGGTCTGCTGGGCCATGAGGTGCAGCGTCGAGTCGCCGCGCATGGCTGCTGAAGCGACGATACGGGTCGACGGCTTGCTGCATGGCGGCGACCGGCCCTGGACCCTGCTCTAGACCACTAGCGGCCGCTCGGATCGTCCGGCCGGGTCGTCTTCGGGTCGTGGCGAAACGGGTAGACCAGCTGTCCCAGGTACCCCTTGGGGAACTGCTCTTCGCCGAGCCCCATCGACTCCGGCCATTCGTCGCCCGGTAGGTGGTAGGTGCCAAACAGCCGGTCGATGAGCGGGAAGTGGATGGCGAAGTTCTTGTCGTAATACCTGGGATCCTCCGAGTGATGCCAGTGGTGGTACTGCGGGGTGACCAGGAGGTACTTGAGCGGGCCGAAGGGCACCCGGGTGTTGGCGTGGGCGGCCACGGCCTGCAGTGCGACAATCGCGACGTAGGCGTAGAAGGCGGGCATCGAGAAGCCCAGGAAGTAGAGCGGGATGTAGGAGAGCGCCCGGGTGATGAGGATATCGACCAGATGAAGCCGTGAACCCGCGAGCCAGTCCACCGAGCGGATCGAGTGGTGGACGGCGTGGAAACGCCACAGATAACGATTGGCGTGAAAGGCGCGGTGCGCGGCGTACTGGAAGAGATCGGCAACCAGCATGGCGAGCGGCACTTGCACGAGGAACGGCAGGCTCGTGATCTCGGCTTGCAGCCCGTCGAGACCCCAGCCGCCGAAGATGGCTACCGCTGGGGTCTTGATCGCCACCGCGGTGAATTGGACCAGGAGATGGCCGACGGCGAAGTAGACCAAATCGGTTTTCCACTCCAGATGGAAGCGACTCTGGTCGGCCCGCTGGGGCAGAAACAGTTCGAGAGGAATGAAGATGGCGGAGAGGACAAGAATGTCGATCAGGAGCCAGTCGAGGCTGATCGAGGTGATGCTCTGGTCGAAGTCGCCGATCTCGACGGTAGCGCCGCCCAGCACAATCGCCAGGGCGCTGATCAAGACGCCGGTGAGCCCGAGACGGTTCGTGGCCGTCGACAGAAAGCTCCTCAGGGCGAATCCGAAGCTCGCGACAAGACAGGCGAGAAGTACCCAACGCAGGACTCGGACCGGATAGACGGCGCGGAATTCGGGCGTCGTGAAGTACTCGGGAAAGTGGAAGCAGACGACAGCGCCCAGAGAGAGAACCGCGAGGAAGATAGACAGGTAGCCGCTGATCTTGCCCTCGCCGATCCGCAGTCTCTGGGGCTGGGCTGGTGCGTTCATTGCTGGAGGAAACGCACCACGCGTTCGACCCGGGGGAAGAATCTCAACGCGTCGAGCAGGGGGTTCATCCACCCTGAGGTGACGCAGAAGCCGCGGTTGTAATCGCGATGGTGGTGTCGGTGCCGCTCGGAATCGAGGATGAGGCCGCTCACCTGCAGCCAACGAGCCACTCGCGGCGGCTCCGGCATGTGAGCCCACTTATGGAAGAGATTCGTCGCGAACGAACCTCCCGCCAAACCCAACAAGCAGCTGGTCAAGGCGAGTTGGAGGGGACTCCCCGGCTCGGGCGCCCCGAGCCGGAAGGCCAGAGCGAGCAGCGGCAACATCAGGAAGAAGTTGGTCGTGTCCTGCTCGAGGAAGCGATAGTGGGTAATGCGCTGTGGGTGGACATGGTGGTCGCGGAACGGCTGGATCAAGATCTTGCCTATGAGCGGCGTGTCCTCGGCGAAGAAGGTGTCGCAGAACCAGTGCGCCGTGCCCGAAAGCAGGTCGGCCAGGAGGTAGCCGACCAGCAAGGCGGGCAAGGCCAGCCATGAACTCGTGCCGGCGACCACAGCCACCAGGATGCGTACGAACAGGATCCCGAGGAGCGCGCTCGAGGCCAACACCCCCAGGAGCTTGAAGCCGGTAAGCGCTGCGGGCTGGCGTGGCACCGCCCAGGCTTCCTGCGCAGAGTCGGTGGGTTGATTCGTCGTAGGGCCTCCGATGGCTGGATTTGCTTCCCAGCCAAGCGTAGCAGTCACCCAGCGGTGCCTGCGGGTACTATCTCTGCGTGATGACTGAGGAGCCGCAGCCACGCCTCCGCAGCCGGCCGAAGGTGGGGCCGACGCGCTGCCGTCTGCGCCTCGCCAGCTTGGGGGCGCTCGCCGTCACCTTGCTCGCGGGACCGATTCCAGCGGCCGACGCTGACACCGCTTTCGGCGGCGTGCCTTCGATCGCCGCCGGAGCGATTGTCGCCTCTACTGCGGATGACGAGTTGAGTTGCGCCGAATTGACTCGAGGTTTGCGTCGGCTAGCGCCCAGCCAGCGCCGCCCTCGGGCGGGTGAGTCAAAGGACGACCTGCGGCGGCGGTTGGCAGCGATGGTTCTGGTTGAAAGCGCTCTGGCGCGAGGGGCCCTCGCTGCGGGTGCCCAGCGCCGGCCAGAGTTCGCCACGGCGTGGGAATCGCGGCGCCGGGCGCTGTTGATTGCCGAACTCGAGCGCGAATTCACGCCGGAAGGCGAGCCGACGGCCACGGCGATCGCAGCCTTCTATGAGGCGCTACCCGATCGCTTCCGTCTCGCAACGAGAATCGCGACCCGCTTCATCCTGCTGAAGCTCCCGGTCGATGCAGAGGCAGCGGAGGTCGCCGAAGCGAGCGCCAAGCTGGAACAAATCCGGTCGAGCTTCTTGGCCGCCGGGGGTTTTGGTGAGTTGGCTCGCCGATACAGCGAGGCCGAGAATGCCGTCCGTGGGGGCGCCGTCGCCGCGGCGACACGCGGCAGCCTCCTGGAGGAATACGAGGAGGCGGCCTGGAAGCTGGCTTCGGGCGAAGTCAGCCGGCCGGTTCGCCTGCCGGGGGGGATGGCGATCATCTGGCTCGAGCAGACGTTTCCAGCCAGGGAACTCTCCCTCGACGAAGCGTCCAAGAGCATCGTCAAGCAGCTCCAGGCGCGTCAGCGAGCTCAACGCCGCGAAGCCGCTCTCGCTGAGGCACGGGCGGCCTGGCCGCTGACGATCGATTGGCCTGACGGTCCGGCCGGGGGGCCAGGAATCGTCCTTGCCGGAGAGTCACTGACTCTCGAGGACCTGGGGCTCGAGCACCGGCCCCCACGGCTCGATGAGGAAATCGCCCGCCGAGTCGAGAGTCTCTGGCTCGGCCGTTTGGCTGAGCGTCGTCGAATCGCCGAAAGCCCGGAAATGGCCCAGCGGCTCGAGGACTTGAAGTTACGGATGCTCGCCGGCACGGCGGTAGAGGAGGGAGCTCGCGAGCTCCTGCCTGTCCTCGACGAGACCGCGCTGCGCCGGCTGTATGACAAGAGAGCGGAGCGCCTGGCCGTGCCGGAGACCAGAGTGTTCGAAGTCCTCCGAATCGTCGGCCGCGAGGGGACGATGCGAGTCGCGCAGGCTCGAGCGAGCGAGGCGGCATCCGTCTGGCGCCGAACCTCGGTGATGCCCGCCGACTCTGACTCGCCGACATCGGCGGCTCCGGCACGTTTCGTCGAGATCTGGGGCCCGCTCTCACGTTCGGTGTTGGGTAACAAGATCTCGCCGCTTCTGGCCAAGGCGGCGTTCGAACTCGGAGAAGGCGAGGTCAGCGAGCCCATCCGCTTCGAGCGTTACGAAAAGCGGGGCGGCCGTTTCTCACCTGAAGGCTACGTCGTCCTGCGCCTCGTGAGTTCGTCGCCGCGCACGGTACCGCCCTTCACAGCAGTGCGCGACGAACTCCAGGACTTGGATGCAGAACTGCCACGACTCCGCGCACTCGTACGGGAGCAAGCCCAGGAGCGCCTGGCCCTCGATGTCTCGCCGGCGGAGCTTGCCGCCTGCGTCGTCGACGAGCCGCCGCCGGCCGCAACGCCAGGCCAGGGCCCGCGGGCGGAGGCGAAGGGCTAGGGCGAGCGCAGGGTGGCGAGCAGCTCTCGAGCCCGCTCGAGGGCCGTTTCTTGGCGAGCCTCGGAAATCAGCTGCTCTAGTTCCAGCTCGGCGGCGTCGTCGTCGCCTTGTTCGATCAGCGCCATGGCCAGGCCGAGACTCGCTGCCGGGTAGGGGCGTTGATACCGCAGCGCCCGCTCGAAAGCACCGGCTGCCGTCTCCGCATTGCCCGCGTTGAGCTCGAGCAGGCCGAGATTGTAGTGCGCCCGGGCAGAAAAGGGAGCGATATCGAGGGCTGCCCCCAACTGCCGCCGGGCCTCCTCGGTCTGGCCGGCCTTGGCGAGCGCTACGCCGATGCCGATGAGACTGTCGCGGTGGGTGCCGTCGATGGCGAGTGCGCGCCGATAGCCCGAGATCGCCTCGTCCGAGCGGTCCTGGCGGCTCGCCAGCTCAGCCTCGAGATAGGCTGCTGTCAGGTCCTCGGGGGCGACCTCTCGGGCGGCGGCCAGCAGTTCCCGGGCGGCGTCGGTGGCTCCGCGGTCGCTCTCGAGCTGAGCCAGGGCCACCAGGGTCGTCGCATCCGACGGATCGACGACTTGCGCCCGGCGGTAGAGCGTGAACGCCTGTTCCGCGCGGCCGAGCCGGCGCTCGAGGTTGGCCAACGTAGTGAGAAAGATCGGGTTCTCGGGGTCGAGAGGCAAGAGTGCGGAACGGTAGATCTCCGCCGCCTCGCGCAGTCGACCCCAACCGGCCAAGGAGTTGGCGAGGTAGTAGTCGGACAGATAAACGACCCCGTCGTTCGGACTGCGGCGGCCGCTGGGCTCGCGGGCGTTGAGGTCCGCGACAGAGGTCGAAGAACCGCCGAAGTAGCCGAGAGCCGACAAGCGCTGGCGCACGTCCTCGGTCATCTCCCCGCGAGTCGAGTCGACCGCGAGGGGTGGGTTGTCCGCGATGGTGCGGAAGAGGAGGGCCTCGAGATCGTCTCTTTTCTCGGGCTGTGACCGGGCCAGATTGTAGAGCTCGTTCGGATCGGAGGAGAGATCGTAGAGTTCGGGCTCAGGCGCATGAATGTACTTCCAGCCGTCGGCGCGAAGGCCGAAGAGTGGCTCCCAACCGAAGGAGAAGCGGGGCAGGGCGCACTCGAAGTAGGACTGGCGAGCGGCAGCGCCCCCGCGGCCCTCGAGCGCCGGCACCAGGCTACGGCCGGCACCTTCGTGCTCAGGGAGGCCGAGCATTTCGAGCATCGTGGGTTGCAGGTCGACGTGGGAGGTGCTTTGCGCAACGCGGCGTGGTGCCGGTGTCGGAGCCGGCGCCTTGACGATCAGCGGTACCCGCAGAGTCGAGTCGTAGCTCAGCACGGCGTGGGTCGCTTCGCCGTGTTGGCCGAGGCTCTCGCCGTGGTCGCCAGTCACGACGATCGCGGTGTTCTCCCAGAGCTCGGCTTCGCCGAGAAAGGAAAAGAGCCTCTCGATCTGCGAGTCCATGAAAGCGATCTCGCCGTCGTACGGGCTGTCGTGGAACAGTTGATCGTAGGGCCGGGGCGGAGCGTATCGCTGGTGCGGGTCGTAGTAGTGCACCCAGATGAAGAAAGGCCCGTCATCGTGCTCGCGAAGCCAGACCAGTGCTCGATCCGTCGTCTGATCCGCCGGGCGATCAGTGACCATCTGGTTGTAGATCCGCGCGTCCCGCAGCTTCTCCTCGCTCCACTCCTCGGTGAAGCTGTCGTCGTAGGTGTCGAAGCCCTGGTCTAGACCGAAGCGTGAATCGAGGACGAAGCCGCTGACGAAGGCGGCCGTCGCGTAGCCCTGCCGGCCGAGGATCTCGGGCAGGGTTTCGAGTTCCTCGGGAACGATGAAGCGACCGTTGTCGCGGATTCCGTGGGCGGTCGGAAGATGGCCAGTCAGAATGCTGGTGTGGGCCGGCAGAGTCACGGGTACATGGGAGAAGGCTCGCTCGAAGAGAGCACTTTCGGCCGCAAGGGCGTCGAGCGCGGGTGAGGTGTCGCGCCCATAGCCGTAGGCGCCGAGATGGTCGGCCCGTGTGGTGTCGAGGGTGATCAACACGAGATTGGGCGGGGAGCGGCTCTCACAACCGGCCGAGACCAAGAGCAGGGCTGCGGCAGCCGTCCTGGTTGCCCAGCAGGCCCAGGTAGCCCAGGCGGTCCTCGGGGCAGGCCGACGGACCGGATGCAGGAGCGAAAGAAGGTGGCGACCGGGCACGATCAGCCTCGCAATCTTGCGATATACCGCTCGATCGCTGCCGGGTGCAGCTTGAACGCGGCTTCGTCCAGGAGTGATTCCTGAACCTCGCGGTCGAGCTGACGGACGTTCTCCTGGCTCTGTGTGGCCACGATGTCGTCGCGTGCATCGGCAAAAGTCCGTGGACGGGGTTCGGTCCGGCCGTAGAGCTTGATGAGGGCGAAGGAAGCTGCCGGCGGGTCGTGGATCTGGACCGGAAGCGAGATTTCGTCGACCTCAAGCTCGGCCGCTCTGGCGGCTCCCCAAGAGCCGAGAATCACTCGCAAGCGGGGCAAAGGGAGGGAGCCGAGCCGTCCCGCTTCCGTTCTACTGTCGTGCTCCGAGGCCTCTGAGGCGAGCTCCTCAAAGGAGGCGCCGGTGGTGAGCTGCCGGCGCAGAGCGAGAGCACTCTCCATGGCCGGGCGACGTCCCGGCTGACCGTCGCTCCCGACAGTGATCATGCCGACATCGAGTTCCAAGTCCGTCTGGAAGCGGTCCATGTTCTGCTCGAAGAAGTGTCGGAGTTCGGCTTCCGGCCGCTGCGTGACGATTCGCAGGCGCTCTTGACGCCATTGGTCCTCGGCCGCGAGTCCCGACCGCCGTCGATCCATTGCTTTCGCGAAGTCGTTTTCGAGGTCGGCGTCCTCGGCCACGGCGGCCCCCACGAGGAGGACTGCCTCGCTGAAGTGCCGCAAGAGCTCGCCCGGCCGTGGCGTATGCATCAACGGCGAGAGGTCTCCCGAGAGTCCGCCGAGTTCACGGGCGCTGAACGTCTCGCCGGCGACCTGGAGGGCAGCTCGCGTCGCGTCGTTGGGGTCGAGCAGGGCGTCGCGGTCGATGATCACTGGGTTCTCGTCGCCCAGCCGCGTCAGAATCTCACGACCGCAGGCCTCACGTCGTCGCAGGGCCTCGGCCTGGGTCAGCTCGATTCTCACCTGATCGAGGGCCGGCCGCTCGGCCACGCCGGACTGTTCGCGCCAGAGCAGGTGGAAGCCATTGCTGACCTCAACCACCTGACTGTACTCTCCGTCGCTCAGGGCCCAGGCCACCTCTCGCACCCGGGGCTCGACTGGAGCTCGGCGCGACAAGCGACCGATCAGACCGCCTTCCTTGGCCGTGGCGGAGTCGGAATGGAGTCTGGCCAACTCGATGAAACTCGCTCCGGCATCGAGATCGGCTCGGAGTGCCTCGAGCGCGCTCCGTGCCGCCGCGCGCTCGCCGGCCGGGCCGCCGGGCAGGCTGCGTTTGTAGATGTGGCGCACCAAAACCCACTCCTCCGAGGGCTGTGGGTAGGCGCGGGTGTAGGCCTCGGCCAACTCCTCTTCGGTCGGGTCGTCGACCACACACTGCCGGGCCAGGTAGCCCCGGCCGATCTCCTGACTGGCTTCGTAGCGTGCTCGCAGGTCCAACTCGGGAGTGTCGCCCGCGCGATTGCCTTCCGTACGCTGGAGGATGATCTCGCTCAGCGCGAGTTCACGCGTGCGCGCGTCGATCCAATCGGCCAGCGACTCACCACCGGCCGGTTGGCGCCGTGCGGCCGGCAGGCCGCGTACCATCGCGTCAAGCTCGGCCGGCGTCACGTGACCGCCGCGCCAGGTGGCGAGAGCGTCCGACGGTTGCGAACTTCCGCAAGCGGCGAGCGGGAGAGTGAGCAGAAGTGCCAGCAGAATCGCCGGCCCTGAACGAAAGAAAGGGACGGCCTTGACGCCGTCCCTTTCGGGAAATCTCTGCATTCGTGGGGTCAGTCGACCGTGAAACGCTCCAGCTCAACAGGAACGTTGCCGTCGATTATGAGACGAATGAAGTAGTTACCGGAGAAGCCCAGCGAGCCGAGAGTGGTTGGCCCGAGACTCAGCACCTGAGTGTTGTTGGACGACTCTCCGGCGAACTCACGGTTGTTGTCCGGACCGTCGGTGTCACGAGAGATGAACCAACCGGTGGTTCCGAGTCCACCAAGGCCGACCAGAAGGCTGCCGTTCGCCGTGTTCACAACCGGACCGCTCAGCGAGACTGTCTGGGTCACACCGGTAACCGGGGCAGCCGGCGCTTGTGCGATCGGCGCTCCGCCGGTCGGGAAGCCGCCAGCGGTCAGTGGGTGCCAGAAGTTGACGTTGGCGAAGGTGATTCCCGGCGCACCGGAGTTCAACCGGAAGTAGGCGCCGCGAATGACGAAGGGCACCAGGCCGGTCGTTGCCGCCGAGCCGCCGAAACGCATGGCGAACTGGCCATCGTAGTGACCACCGGTCGGTCCGAGACCACCCTCGAATGAGCCGTCGTCCCAGTCGAGGACGTTGATGCCGAGGACTACGCCGTCGCCGCCTTTGCTGTCGAAGGGCGTGGGGTTGTTCTGCGTGGCGAGATTCGGAGCCTGAGCTTGGGCGGCGAATGCTGTCACCGCAAGCAAAGCAACGAACACGAAGATGCAACGACGGGATTTGCGGTTCATGGATGCCTCCATCGACGCCGGTCAAAGGGGGGAGTGCCCATCGGGCCGACAAGTTGATTGTGACCTTCGAATGCTAACACGTGAAGAGTCGAGAGGTCGGCCTCTCGGTGGAGACAAGCGAGCTTGACAAAATGTCACGGACGGTCTACATTCAGGGAAGTCAAGCAAGGTTGACTAAATGAAAGGGACACATGACATGACTGATGACGCCAAGCAATCACTCTGGCAACGCTGTTATTCGGGGGTCAGCCCGAGCGACAGAAGAAACCAGAGGTGGATTCTCCGGCTAAACCTCTCCTGGGCCCTGGCCTACATCGGGGCCATTCAGGTCCTGAAGCGAGAGCTCGTCACCGGGCCGGTGGCCTGGGTTGTCGCAGCAGTGCCCGCGATTCTTGGGATTATCGTCGTCGTGGTCTACGGGCGGTTCCTGCGGCAGACCGATGAGTTGCAGCGGCTCATTCAACTCGAAGCACTGGCCTTGGGCTTCGGCGGTTCCTTCTTTGCCTTTTGCGGCTACGCGGTCTTCCAGCGTCTCGGCGCACCCGCGATGGACATCACCACCGCCACGATCATCATGGTCTTCCTCTATCTGCTCGGCGTCTTCCTGGGCACGCGGCGCTACCGGTGAAGAACCGCTTGAAGGTGCTGCGCGCCGAGCGCGACTGGACCCAGGCTCACCTGGCCCACGAGCTCGAGGTGTCCCGACAGACGATCAACGCGATCGAAACCGGTAAGTACGACCCGAGCCTTCCGTTGGCCTTCGCCATCGCCCGGCTCTTCGGCCAAACCATCGAAGAGATCTTCAAAGACAACAAGGAGAGCTAAATCATGACCCCCACCACGCCCCGCTTGAGACGTTTTCTAGGTCGCACCAAAGCCTACTTCGGCTTCGCAGATCCAGGGCTCACTTGGCGCCAGCGCCTTCGGATCTTCCACGCGAACGAACGGCGCGCTTGGGCTCGGCTCTTGGGCTCCCGTCGTCCCGAAGACGCTTGCGCTCAGGACTCCGAGCCGCTCTCGCAGTGAAGAGACGCTGCGTTTTCCAGCGCAGCGAACTCCTAGCTGCGAGTCTCGCGCTCGCGAAACCTGTCGGCTAGGGAGCGCAGGAAAACGCTGACCCAAGGCTTCATGGAATCCAACTCCTCGAGCAGTTCTTCCCGGGTTACACGCTCTACGGTCGTCGCCTCGAGCGCGATCACGCTGGCGGTCCGTGGAGCCGCAGTCATGATGGCGGTCTCGCCGAAGCACTCGCCTGGGCCGATCGTGCGGATGACCGTTTGCTCCCCGCTCGCATCGGTCTTCGAGACCTCGCAGTTGCCGCTTACGATGATGTAGGCGTAGTCGCCGGCGTCGCCTTCGCGCACGATGTACTCGCCTTCAGGAAAACGCACCTGGGGCAGGCTGCCGCCGCGCATGAACGACACCACATCCTGCCTCAGCTCCAGAATCTTCTGGTAGCGATCCTCCGGCTCCGTAGCCATCGCCTTGCTGACGATGCGGTCGAGCCCGCGCGGGGGACTGAGCGGTGCCATTGCGTCCTTGAGCGGCGTGAATTCGCCAAGGCGAGCCTTGAAGACGACCTCTTCGGCTGACCCGCCTTCGTAGGGCGGCCGCCGAGCCAGGAGAAAGTAGAGCACCGCTCCGACGGCGAAGACATCTGCCCGCTCGTCGATTTCGCCGCCGGCTGCCTGTTCCGGTGACATATAGACCGGCGTGCCGATGACGCGCCGGCCCCAGATCCCCTGGAAAGTGCTCGACACCGGTTCCACTTCGTCGCCGGCACCGGACCCGGGCTTCTGGGTCAGCTTGGCCAGGCCCCAATCGACCAGATAGACCTGGCCGAAGTCGCCGATCATGATGTTTTCGGGCTTGATGTCGCGGTGAACGACACTGCGTTGATGAGCGAAGGCGAGCGCGTCGCACATCTTGAGTACGATCTCGAGGAGGTCGAACAGGCTTTCGCGGTCGGGCGGTCCCTCCGGCAGGGCCTCGACCACTTCACTCAGAGTCTTGCCGGCCAGAAGCTTCATCGTGAAGAAGAGCTGCTCGTCGGGGGTGCTGCCCAGGTCGTAGACCGGGACGATGTTCGGATGGTCGAGTTGCCCGGTCACCTGGGCCTCGCGGATGAAGGACTTGACCGCCTGGTCCTCGGTCGCCATCTCGGGGAGCAGGACCTTCATCGCTGTCTTGCGGCGCAGAGCTTTGTCGGCCAGCAACTCGACTGTAGCCATGCCCCCCTCCCCGACGCGGTCCGACTGGACGTGTCGCTCGCCTGCAGCTGGTAAAGCTTCCAGTAGCGACGGTTTGAGTCCCGACTGGCGAGCCGGACGGACGAGCGCGGCCAAGCTCGCCCAGATCCTCGCGAGCAAGCCACCTCGTTGCCTGGCGCCCTTGGCGCCTATACTGGTCCGCACCCTCACTGTGGGCGTCTGAGGCGGCCTGACACTGGCTCCCGGCGGGAGCTTCTTGGTGTTCACGGTGGCAGCATATCAACGCCTTCGGCGAGTCGATTCCATTCCAAGTCGAGACTCGAGTTCAACGGCAACGGATCGAAACTGAGCAGTCGATAATTGAAGAAAGTACGCGAAACTCTTTGGAGGCTGGCCCCGATAGGCCTCTCTTTGATTCTGTTGGTGCTGGCGATAGTCGCGACGATCGCCGAGCCGACGGCGATGACTACGCTGCGTAATGCCGCCTTCGATTCCTATCAGCGGCTCCGCCCCAGGCAGTACGAGCCCGTGGCTGCCCGCGTCATCGACATCGACGACGAGAGCCTCGAACGCGTCGGCCAGTGGCCGTGGTCGAGAACCACCTTGGCAAAGCTCATCGAGCGACTCGATGCCCACGGCGTCAGGGCCATAGGACTGGACATAGTGCTCGCGGAGCCGGATCGATCCTCTCCCGAGGAGGCACTGAAGCCGTGGCTGGATAGCGAACCGCTGGCGAGTGAACTGGTGGCGCGATTACCGCAGTACGACGACGTTCTGGCCCGGCAGATCGGCGCGAGTCGCGTCGTCACCGGCTTCGTCCTCAACAACGATGCGGGCTCGCCGCGCTTGCCGCTCGATCATGGACGTTTCGTTTTGGCCGGCGATCCGCCGACCGCGTTCATTCCCAGCTTCGAGGGGGCGGTGCCTTCCTTGCCTGCGTTCGAAAGTGCCGCCTCGGGGAACGGGGCTCTGAACACGATTCCCGGTAGCGATGGCGTCGTACGCCGGCTTCAATTGCTGGTAGGACGCGGCGAGACGGTTCATCCGGTACTCGCGACCGAGGTGCTGCGAGTGGCGGAGGACGCGGACAACTACGTCATCAAATCCTCCGGAGCCAGCGGCGAGTCACGGTTCGGCGGTCGAACCGGGATCGTAAACGTCCGGATCGGCTCGATTCCGGTCGCGACCGACGCTCAGGGCGGCATCTGGCTGCACTACTCGGAGCCGGTCGAGGAGAGAACGATCGCGGCCTGGAGGATTCTCGAGGGCGAGGTGCAGGAGGGAGCGCTCGATGGCGGTGTGGTCATCGTCGGGACATCGGCTGCCGGGCTCAAGGACCTGCGGCTCAATTCCCTCGGCAGGGAGACGGCCGGTGCCCAGGTGCACGTCCAAGCGATCGAACAGATCCTGCAGGACACCTACCTCACCAGGCCCGACTGGGCGACCGCGTGCGAAATCCTCTTCATGGTCGCCATGTGGGTCCTACTGGTTTCCCTGATTCTGCGCTTCGGCGCGTTGCCTGCGGCGGTGATGGGCCTGGCCGCCACGGCGACCGCCTACCTGGGGTCCTGGCTGGCCTTCTCCCAGTTCCGCCTCCTACTCGATCCCACGTTCGCCTCGCTCACCGCGCTGTCGGTCTACATGGTCTGTTCGGTGGCGCAGCATTGGCGGGCCGAGCGTGACAGGCGGTGGATCCACCAAGCGTTTTCGAGCTACATCTCGCCCAACCTCGTGCAGCACCTCATCGACCATCCGCGGGACTTGGGGCTCCGAGGGGAGCGCCGCGAGTGCAGTTTCGTCATGACCGACCTGGAGTCCTTTACGGCGCTCGTCGAACAGTCGGAACCGTCGTTGATCGTCGAGTTGCTCAACGAGTATCTGGACGGCGTGGTGAAGGTTGTCTTCGCGCACGAGGGCACGCTCGACCGGATCGTCGGAGACGCCGTCGCCGTGATGTTCTCGGCCCCGGCAGTGCAGAGCGATCATGCGGCTCGGGCCGTCGCTTGCGCCCTCGAGATCGACACCTTCGCCCGCGCCTTCGCCGCCGCCAAACGGGACCAAGGCATCTCGATCGGCCGGACGAGGATTGGAGTGAACACGGGCTGGGTGACGGTCGGCAACGTGGGCAGCGAGAGGATCGTGGACTATCGGGCCCTCGGCGATGCGGTCAACGCGGCCGCCCGATTGGAGACGGTGAACGGCAAGCTCGGAACCACTGTCTGTGTCAGCGGCACCACGGTTGCGGCATGTCCCGGTTTCAGCGGCCGGCCTGCGGGCATGTTGGTGCTCAAGGGCAAGTCGGAAGCGGTCGCCGCTTTCGAACCGCTCGCCGCGGAGGTACTCGCGTCGCCTGGCATGGTGCAGTATTTGGAGGCCTACGCTCTTTTGGACGATGAGCAGAAGTCCGCCAGGGCCGCCTTCGAACGTCTGCACGAGACCTTCCCCGAGGACCCTCTAGCTGCGTTCCATCTCGCTCGGCTGGAGGCCGGCGAGTCAGGAACCCTCGTGGTTCTTGCCGGCAAGTGAGGGTTGTGCCTCAGCCGGACGGCGACGCGCCAACCGCCTCCTGGGCCGTGGCCAAGTGCTGCTCCACGTTTGCGAGCCAGAGGCGCCCTTGCTCGGTGGCTTTCAGGAACTTAACTCCATCGACACAGTAGCGCGAGAGCACGCTCGAGAAGAATCGCGGGAAGTCGAGCAGGATGTCTCGCGGACTCGAGTAGCCGAGCTTGCCATTGATGCCGGTTTCCTCGAACTCCGAGAAGAGTGCCGGATACCTGCGGCGTGGGTGGGGCTCAGCGGCCTGCGCCAGAAGATCAGCCGCCCGCGCGAGCCCGGGGGCGTCGTCGGTGCGCTGGGAGGCTTCGTCGTCGGGCACCGGAAAACGCGTGCGCTCGATGTTCAAAGCGATTTGGTCCGAGTCCAGGAGAGCGTGGCCCGCGAACTGCTCATGGACAAAGAGGATGCTGCGATCGACATGGTAGGGCCCCAGCGCTGCATCGGTGGATTCCAATGGCAGGGTGAAAGTCTCGCCGTCGACTCCGGATGCGTAGTTTCCGTTGCCGTCTTCGCGCAGCAGATTCGAAACGAATCCGACATCGTGACAAAGCAGCGACACGAGGAAATCGAGCCAAGCCTTGGCAGACACGGTGTCGCCGAGTAACTGTTTGCCCACCAGGATCTCCTGGCCCAGGAGCGTAACCAGGATGGTGTGGTTGACGTTGTGGTACAACGCGTCGCTGGCGGAGATCTTCTCGAGCACCGTGCGGCCGACGGTTGCCAGCGTGTCCGGATAGCTCGAATCACAGGACGCGTGTGCCGCGCAGTAATCGGCGCGCAGTTTGTCGACCGTCAAGTCGATCAGGGCTTCGGTCGGCTCGAACACGGACGACTACCTGATAGAGATCAGGACTCGACGGTTGCGTGGCTCGCGGATTCCGTCTGTCGTCGGCACGGCAGGTCGATCCTCTCCGCGCCAGGTAGTGTCGATGGCTGCGGTAGGGACTCCGGCTTGCACGAGCACGGCTCGAACCGCTTCTGCCCGGGCGCTCGAGAGGCGGAGGTTCCTCTCGCTGGAGCCCGCGCGGTCCGCGTGACCAATCAGCCACACCTGAGGCGCGGGCCGGCTTGTGATCTCAGTCAGGATCTCCTGCATTCGGAGTAGGGACTCGGACGTCATCTCGGCTGAGTCGAGCTCGAAGTAGACCGTGAAGGTTGCCGGGAGTCTTGGTTCGTGAATCAACGCTGCAGAAAAACCGCCGGCTTCCTCCTTGGGTGGTTCGGCTGAGTAGATCTCGGCCAGGTTGTCGAAGCGGACCGCATCGTAGGCTCGGGTCAGGCGGGCGGTGGTCTCGTCGTCGCTGACATCGATCGCACCCACCGTGCCGTCCTCGTCCGGCAGCAGGATCACATACTGCTGGAGCTTGGGCGCGGCCTCGGTTGAAGGAGCTTCGGCCGAGGGCTCGTTGAGGAGCGGCAAGACCGGAGCGTCAGGATCCCAGAAGTGGACATCCACTTGGGTACCGGCGCAAGCCGACAACACTATGGCGGAGAACACGGCAACCAGCGCGACTCGACCCATTTCGAGTCCCACACGATTCATTCCGAGTCCCACTCGAGCTTCACCAGAAAACGCGTACCGCGGATTCCGATCGTCCCGACCGGAGTTTCGACGCGAGCCGATTCCGGTGAGAGCTTGGCAATGAGACCCGAAACATAGAGCAGGGTGCCTCGCGCCATGCGGGAGATGAAGGAGCCTTCGTCGCTGCCCGGAACGTAGACGTACTCGTCGATGGTGAGGGAGGTGTCGGCACCTATCGAGAGCCGGGAGTCGTCGATGAAAAGGACGCCCAAGGCACCATCGGATGCAGTCTCGAGGGTGTCGTTGAGCAGTATCGGCTCAGCGAGTTGAGCGGGCCTGCGGCTCTCCTCGGAGATCACGAACGCAGTGCCACTGAGCTCCTTGATGTACCCGATCGGAGCACCGTTTGCACCGACTGCACTGACGGCAAAGAAAAGAAAGAGACCCAGGGTGAGCGAGCGTTTCATCGTGCCACCTTCTCCGCGGCAGGTATCCGTTGAGTTGCCGACGCGGTCTCGGAGAATAGCACCCACCACGGAGCGCGGGCGCTACTCCTGGTCGATGAGTTCTTGCGCCTCGGCCCAATCGAACGCCCTGAGGGTCGTCGTGCGGACGTTGCCGGCGGCGCCGAGATGGAGGAGCACCGAGGCGGCGACCTCCTCGGTTGGCGCTTCCATGATCAGGACACCATCGTGGCTACCGATCGTCCAGTACTGACCCACGATGGTCACTCCGGCCTTCTCCGCGAACGCATTGAAGGCGTCGGCACGCTGCGGCGAGTCACTGAGGTTGCTGATTCCCTGGTCTGTGTAGTCGAGTAGCACGATGAAGGTGGCCATGGTTCGATCCTCGCCGGTTGGTTGAAAGCCGTGGCGCGATCCTAACCCGAGGGCCGGAATCCGCCGACGCCCTCTTTCGCTATCCTAGGGTCGGCTCAACGCCTCAACCACACCTGAGCCAGACCCGTCACTGGGCCGCTAGTACACCCGAAGAGGAGCATTCGTGAAGTCTAGAAGACTGGGCCCTGGCGCCCCGGAAGTAACCCTCGTGAGCTACGGAGCCTGGCCGCTGTCGGACAGCGCGGAGCGTCCGGCGGAGGCCGATGCGATCGGGGTCGTTCACGCGGCGCTCGACGGTGGCGCTACGTTGATCGACACCGCTGACGCGTACTGCCTGCACGACGGTGAAGTGGGGCACAACGAGCGGCTGGTGGCGAAAGCGCTGGCTTCGTGGTCGGGACCGCGGGAGACCGTGATGATCGCGACCAAGGGAGGCTTCGTGCGGCCGGATGGGCGCTGGGAGAGCAATGCCCGTCCTGAGCACCTGCGCCAGGCGTGCGACCGGTCCCTCCGCGCTCTAGGGGTCGAGCGGATCGAGCTCTACCAGCTCCACGCTCCCGACCCGGCGGTCCCGCTGGCGGAGAGCATCGATGCCCTGGCCGAACTACAGGCCGAGGGGAAGATTCGCTGGCTCGGGCTGTCCAACGTCTCGGTGGCCGAGATCGAGGCGGCGCGGGGGCGGGCGGAGATCGTCAGTGTCCAAAATCGTCTCAATCCGTTCTTTCGCGAGGCCGTCGAGGACGGCGTCGTGGCTCATTGTGATGCCGAAGGATTGGGCTTCTTGGCCTACAGCCCGGTGGGCGGTGGCCGGCTCAACAAGAAGCTGCCGCAGATAGCGGCCCTCGACCCGATAGCTCGGCGGCATGGGGTCTCGGTGCACGCCGTTGTCCTCGCTTGGGTACTGGCACAAGGTAGGAGCGTTGTCGTGATCCCCGCGGCAAGGCGCGAGGCCCACGTGCGGGACAGCCAGGCGGCAGCGCGCGTGCAGCTCAGCGCCGATGAGTTGACAGCGATCGACGAGGCCGAGTTCTCGATTGCCTAGCAGAGAGCGCTGGAGACATCGCGCAAGCGGCAAGTCTCTGACTCGCGAGTCATTGCGTGACCAGCCGCACTTTGCGCCAGGCGACCCAGTCGGCACTGGCGTCGCCGGCGACCCGGGTCTCGAGTGAGAAGTCGGTCGCTCCCGGCGGCAGCCGGACGGTGAACGAAGACCAGTCGCAGGCGGGGTCGGCCTCGATCCGCGGCGACAGATCTTGCCGGAACACGTCTTCGCCGCCAGTCACCACCGCGGCCGTGACTCCGTCACCGGCCGGCCAGGGATGGAGGATGTCGAAGTGGAGCCAGGCGCCCGGCCCGAGCTCTGCGATGGGCAGAGAGACCTCTGAAGGGGCCACAGTGTAGAGCACGGAATCCCGCCGGGTACCACAGTCGAGGTCGCCGGCGAAGGCGGGCCCTCCGGTGGGTGTCTCGAACTCCACGTCGGAGGGCTCGATCGATGCTTCGTTCAACACGTCGAGCAGGTGCAGCTCTGGACGATCCTGCTTGAGTGAACTATCGACTGAGCGTAGGCCGTGGTTGCGATCGGTGTGAAAGTTGAAATAGTTGTCGCGCCAGGCCCACAGACCGAGGCCCACGCCCAGGTCATCCGCCAACGCGACAGTGTCAGCCCACAGGGTCTGTCGCCGGTCTGGTCGCAGCATGACGGTCTCCCACAACATCGTTGGGCGCCCGGTGGTGGCCGCGAGAGACTGAATTTCCTCTCGTAGACTCGCGGGGTCGGGGACGGGCAGGGCCGCCTGATACATCACCACGTCGAAGTCATCGACACCTGGTGGGACGCTGGTTGGAGCGTTCGCATTCGCCCGCTTCTCGATGTCGACGCGTAGTCCGATGGGTGCGGAACTGCCGCTGCGCACGGCCGCGATCACTTCGCGCCACATGTCGGCGATCACCGCGGCTCGCCAGTCGCCGTAGTCGGTCCATTTCGCCGACTCAGGCGGCGTCACGGGCCGTCCTGAATACAACGCTTGGGCTTCTTCGGCCCGCGATTTCGTGTCGATCGACAACACGTTGTCGCTGTGCCAGCCGAGGGCGTCGAGCTGGTTCTGGGAAACCGGGAGCACAGCGTCCTCCCACTCTGCGAGCGGTTCCCGCCAACGTTGCCGCCAGACTGCCAAGTCGGGGTCCAACCTACGCAGGTGGCCTTGCCATGCTGCGAGAACCTCGGCGTCCGCGAGTTGGAAAGGGTGAATGAGAGCGTACTGCCAGTCGAGAGGATCCCACAGGACGTTGTGCCCAGATGCGGTGTGCGCTACTGCGGCACAGAAACCGAGAAAGGCGCGCCACCGGTGATCGCCAGAGAAGCCGACCGATAGACCGTCGGCATAGAAACCGACGAAGGATGGGTGCTCCACCCCAGCGGGGTCGCTGAATCGTGCGACAGCCGTCCCGCCAACGCCGTCGGGCAGCCTATGGTCGTTGAACCAGAGCACGGTCACAAGAGAATGGCGTTCGGCCACATCGAGAAACCGAGTGAGCTTCTCGAGAGCGTTGTCGTCTATTTCAAAGCCCTCAGCGTCAACCCGGGTCACAAAGGAACCAAAAGGCACGGGCACCGCGAGGCCGTTGAATCCGTCAGAGCGCAAGAGGGCGAAGTCCCGGTCGAGTCGGCCGAGGTCGAGCAGGTCCCAGAAGTCCGCATGGTAGGCGGAGGGCTGGTTGTACTTGACGAAACGCAGGGCCGAGAACTCAGCCGCTACGATCGCACCAGACTCAGCCCTCGGGAAGTCCGTCCCACACCCGGCGGCCACCAGGCCGAGGGTCAGATGGGTCAAGGCGCTGAATAATAGGCGAGACATGGGTGATCGGCCCTTGGAAGGGTGCCGGTTGGGAGCCGGCATTCTAACCACCCGCTGCATCCGGCGGCGCTCCCCGCCTGACGAGACCGGGGTTGGACTGGTAGGCTGGGAACTCAACTTCCGGCCGCCCGGATCGTATGTTCCCCAGTGGTTCGGGGACGAACCACGATTCAGGCCGGATCGGAGGTGCGCTCCGGCCGAGCGGAGGTGTTCGGTTGCAGAGCGAGCCCCTTTCGAAATCAGAAGGAATCCCATCGCAAACCAACAGGAGTACCCGGTTATGAGTCATGACACGCACAAATTTGCGGCCATTGGGGCCGCCTTGCTGCTCGGCGCCTGTGCCCATCAGGTCGCCGAAGTCGCCACACCGATGAATGATGAGCCGGCTACCGCTGCCCGCGCGGCGGGGATGGCCGCGGATGCAGAGGAGGCCGCCGGCCCGGAGATGAATATGGACAATCCGTTGCTCGCCGAGTGGACGGGCCCCTATGGCGGCGTGCCCGCCTTCGACACCGCCGACCTCGAGAACTTGAAGCCCGCGCTGGAGGCCGGCATGGCGATGAATCTGGCCGAGATCGAGGCGATTGCCAACAACCCTGAGCCTCCGACCTTCGAGAACACCATCGTCGAGTTGGAGCGCACGGGTCGCGCCCTCAACCTGGTCTTCCCCTACTGGGGAATCTGGAGCGCCAACCGTTCTTCCCCGGAGTTCCGCGCCATCCAGCAAGAGATGGCCCCCAAGCTCTCCGAGTTCTTCTCCAAGGTGACCCAGAACGAGGCCCTCTTTGCCCGCGTCAAGGCGGTCTACGAGAGCGCGGAGAAAGAAACCCTACGCCCGGACCAGCAGCGCATGGTGTGGTTGGTCTACGACGGGTTTGCCAGCAATGGCGCCACCCTCGACGGTGAGGCCAAGGAGCGGTATGCCGCGATCAACCAGCGCTTGGCGAAGATCCACAACCAGTTCAGCAACAACGTGCTTGCGGACGAGGAGGGTTACGTCACCTATTTGACTGCCGATCAACTCGGCGGCCTGCCCGACTCCTTCGTGGCGGCGGCCGCGGCCGCGGCGACCGATCGCGAGCGCGAGGGTGAGTACGCCATCACCAACACCCGTTCGTCGATGGATCCGTTCCTCACCTTCTCGACCGAGCGCGAACTGCGCAAGGAGGTCTGGGAGACCTATTACGCCCGCGGCGACAACGGTGATGAGCACGACAACAACGCGATCATGGCTGAGATCCTCCAGCTGCGTAACGAGCGCGTTGGCCTCCTGGGTTTCGACAACTACGCCCAGTGGCGCCTGCAGAACCGCATGGCCAAGACGCCCGAGCGCGCCATGGAGTTGATGGAAGCCGTGTGGCCGGCAGCTATCGCCCGCGTTGCCGAGGAAGTGGCGGACATGCAGGCCGTAGCCACCGCCGAGGGCGCCGACATCAAGATCGAGCCCTGGGACTATCGTCACTACGCCGAGAAAGTACGGATCGCGAAGTACGACCTGGACTCGAACGAGGTCAAGCAGTACCTGCAACTTGCCAAGCTGGTCGAAGCGATGTTCTTCGTCTCCGGCGAGCTTTTCGATTTCGCCTTTACACCGCTGGCCGAGGGCACCGTGCCGGTTTTCCACGAAGACGTCGACGTCTGGGAAGTGACCAAGAAGAGTTCCGGCGATCACGTCGGCCTCTGGTACCTCGACCCCTACGCCCGTCCCGGCAAGCGCTCCGGCGCCTGGGCGACGACCTACCGCAGCTACGAGAACTTCGACCACGAGACCAACGTCCTGGCGTCGAACAACTCGAACTTCATCAAGGGTGCTCCGGGCGAGGCCGTCCTGATCTCCTGGGACGACGCAACGACGCTCTTCCACGAGTTCGGCCACGCGCTGCATTTCCTCTCCTCGAACGTCGCTTACCCGACGCTGGATGGCGGAGTGCGCGACTACACCGAGTTCCAGTCGCAGCTCTTGGAGCGCTGGCTCACCACCGACGAGGTGATCGACAATTACCTCGTCCACCACGAGACCGGCGAGCCGATTCCGGCCGAACTGGTGGCCAAGATCAAGAACGCCGCGACCTTCAACCAGGGCTTCTCGACCACCGAGTACCTGGCATCGGCGCTGGTCGACATGAAGTACCACACGACCGACCCGACGGGCATCGACACCGATGCCTTCGAGCGCGAAGCCCTAGCCGAACTCAGCATGCCGAGCGAGTTGCCGATGCGTCACCGCAGCCCGCACTTCGGCCACATCTTCTCGGGTGAGGGCTACTCGGCCGGCTACTACGGCTACATGTGGGCCGACGTCTTGACGTCGGACGCCGCCGAGGCCTTCGAGGAGGCGCCTGGCGGCTACTACGACAAGGACTTGGCGAAGAAGCTCGTCGATCACTTGTTTGCCGTCCGCAACGCGGTCGATCCGGCCGAGGCCTACCGTGCCTTCCGCGGCCGGGACGCCCGGATGGAAGCGCTGATGCGCGACCGTGGGTTCCCCGTTCCAGGGGAGTAGCTTCGGCTTGCCATTCAACGGGGCCGGCCTTCAAGGCCGGTCCCGTTTTCTTTGAGCCCGCCGGCTCGTCTCTCGCTAGGTGCGCGAACGCAGGAGGTCGAGCGTCTTGGCCAGGCGGCGTGCCTTGGTTTCGGGGCGCTTGGCGCCCTCGATCGCCTCGGCATTCTCTCGCTGCGCCGTGTAGCTCAACTCATCCCATGCCTTGGCGAGTTCACTGTCCGCCTTGAGCGCCGCTTTCAACTCGGGCGGCGGCGTGACTGTCCTCGGCGTGGTGTCGAGTTCCATGCTGATCTCAACGCGCTCGCCGGCCGACACGCCGGCCGCGGTCCGGTTTTGCTTGTTGAGCGGGAAGAAGGTCAGTCCGGACATGCGAAATACGGTCGTGCGGAAGGTATGGCTACCGATCGTTACCCGTACCGGCGCCCGCACTTTGCCGAAGGCTTCTTTGGGATCGAATGGCACCTCGATGCCGGTCGCCGTCGAGCCCTCTTGTTGGAGGACCTCGGTGGTAAACGTCTTCGTTGTGGTCATCGGCTATTGGTGCCGCTCGGTTGGGTTGCCTGGCTGAACACGCGGCGTAGGAGCTCGGTCGTGCGGGCCAACGGCTCGGCCCGAATCCGGGCCTCTTCCTCGCCGAGGACCGTGAACAACCCAGCCAGGGCGCGCTCGGTCACATAGTCCTCGAGGTCGACCGCCGGTTTGGTGGTGAGCGGTAGGGCGTTGTAGCGCCCGGCGAGGTCGGCGTAGAGCCGCGAGAGGCCGACACTTTCCATCTTGGCGACGACGATCGGGTGGAACCGGTCACTCAGCTCGGTCTCGGTCCGTTGCTGAAAGTAGTCGGTAGCGGCGGTTGGTCCTCCGCGCAGGATGGTCATCGCGCCGGTGAAGTTGATGGCCCGGATCTCGTCCCAGAGGACCTCGCGGGCTTCGCCGACGGCCTGTTCGGCGGCTCGGTTCATGGCGACTTCGAGTTCCTCTACCTGCCGGCGCAACCCGATTTGGCGCAGGACTCGGCCCATGGTTTCGAGCTGCTCGGGCAGGGCAATGCGTAGTAGCTCGTTGGCGAGGAATCCATCGAGGGTGCCGACGCGGTCGATCGAACGCTGGGAGCCGACCCGTAGCGCCTCTCGCAGCCCCTGGACCACGGTCTCCTGATCGAGAGGGCCTCCAAGGCCAGTTCCTCCCGACACCTGGGGCGCGAGGATGACTCCCAAGTTTGCACAGGCCGACGCCGACAGTCCAACTGCCAGGACTGCGGTGAAGAAGAGGAAGCGAGGCATTACATGACTATCCCGCACCGGCATAGTGAGCGCAAGAATCGAGCCCGCCGCCGGCGGACGATCGAATCGGTTAACCTCTGGCGTCCAGGGGCATTGAGATGATGGATCTACACGAGCGACGCAAGGGTGGGCCCGGCCTGCTCCGCGAGGAGAACTAGCGGGTGTCCGACGCGGCCGGCACAAGCGCTTTGAATACGAGTTCGCTGGGACAGGGCCTGGCCCGAGACCCGATCGTGCGGCTGCAGTGCGCTGTTTTGTTGCTGGTGGCGATCCCGTACTTCTTGCCTGGTGTGACCAGTTATCGGCTTTGGGATTGGGCAGTTCTCTCCGAAGTGCCCCTGCTGGTGGTCACGTTGGTGGCGTTCCGGCTGGGATTGAACCGGCTGGTGGACCCCGCCGAGCGCAGGTTTTGGAACCTATGGTCCCTGGCCATCGTCGCTTGGCTGGCCAAGACGGTGGTCCTGGCTGTGTGGATCCAGTTCGGGGAGCCGGGAATCGGTTTTGAGGTCGCCACGAACTGTGTCTTCTTCCTCTTCTACTTTCTCGCGGCCATGGCTCTCGAGAGCCGGCCCAACCTGTCCGAGAGTCCGCTAGCCCGAGGCCTGCGGATCGTCGAACGCCTCGGCACATTCGTCTTTTTCACCGGCCTGTTGCTCTATCTGGCGATCGTGCCGGCAGTGCTCGAACTGGACAGCTATGTCACGTCGGGACTCGTGCTCTATGTTTTTCTCGACGGCTACTTGATTGTTCGGCTCGGCGGCTTTCTGCGGGGCACGAGAGCTCCGATCTGGCGGCGCACCTATTCCTGGCTGCTGGTCACGGCCTGCCTCTGGCTGATCACCGATACGATCGAGATGTTGGGCTGGGCCGGCCCTCTAGCGTGGATGGAGGAGGGCACGCTGGTCGACCTGCTCTGGCTTCCTCCGTGGTTGACGCTGGTGGCGGCGGCTCGTGTCCGTCAGCTCCCGGCCGCAGAGACCACCCGGCCGGAGAAGCGCCTGGACTTCCTGCTCGGACCTCTCGTTGCGTTCACGGTCGCAGTGCCGATTCTCCACATCAGCTTTTTCCGGACGGGCGTTGCCGACCCAGAGGTGAGACCGATCCTCGAAGTCCTGGCGCTGGTGATGCTGATATCGCTTGCGGCACTGGTAGTGATTCGCCAGGAACTCCTGCGCGGCGAGACTCGGAGGCTCGACGCCCAACGCGAGCGCGACCAGCGGCAGATCGAGCACTTGGCATTCCACGATTCCCTCACCGGGGTGCCGAACAGACGACTGATGACCGACCGCTTGGAAGTTGGGCTCGAGCGCGGTTTGCGCTTCAGGCGCAAGGTTGCCGTGCTCCTGCTCGACATTGACAACTTCAAGCTCGTCAACGACACCTGGGGGCATGACGTGGGAGATTCGGTGCTCCGCGAGGTGGCCCAACGCATGGAGAAGTGCGTGCGTGGCGGCGACACGGTGGCCCGGTTCGGCGGCGACGAGTTCGTTGCAGTGATCGAGGGGCTGGAAGCCTCCAAGGATGCCGCGCGGGCGGTTGAATCCATCGGGATGGCTCTGGCCGAGCCCTTCGAGGTCGCCGGTGAATCGATAGAGGTCACGACCACGATCGGTGTCGCTGTCTTTCCGGACGACGCCAGTACTCCGAACGACCTCCTCAAGTACGCGGACGTCTCGATGTACCGCCAGCGTAACGAGATACGCTCGAGCCAGGCGCCTTAGACAGTTCCTTGGAAAGGTCCGAAGAATGCGACGCGACTATCTAGCGGTTTTGGGTGCCTGCCTTGCCCTGGTGATGACGGGCTGCGCGGCGGGTCCTTTCGCCGAAGCGCCACGGTCTGGGGCGTCCGTGTCCGAGGCACCGATACCCGAGGCGAGCGCAGAGGCAGCGGTCGAACCGACCGTCATCCTGGTCTCGCTCGATGGCTTCAGATGGGACTACATGGAGTGGGAAGAGGCCGTCCACTTGCGTCGGCTGGCCGAACGGGGCGTACGTGCCGAGGGCCTGATCCCGGTCTTTCCGAGTAAGACCTTTCCCTGCCACTACTCGATCGTGACGGGTCTTTACCCCGGTCACCACGGCATCGTGTCGAACAACATGTACGACGCCGAGATCGGTGGCGAGTTCCATCTCAGTGACCGCGAGGCGGTCGAGGACACTCGCTGGTGGGGTGGCGAACCGATCTGGGTGACGGCCGAGAAACAAGGGGTCAAGGCGGCAGCGATGTTCTGGCCCGGCAGCGAGGCTGAGATCGGCGGCCACCGACCAAGCTACTGGCACCGGTTCGACAAAGAGTTCGCCTTCGAGGATCGCGTGACTCAGGTACTCGAGTGGTTGGACCTGCCGGCGGCCGAACGCCCACGAATGATCACTCTCTACTTCGAGCACCCGAACGACGTCAGCCATCGGTTTGGGCCGGAGGCGAAAGAGACGAGGGCCGCGGTGCGCGCCGTGGATGAACAGGTTGGTGTGCTGGTAGCGGGCCTGGCCGCAAGAGGACTGGGCTCAGCGGTTGACCTCATTGTCACGTCGGACCATGGCATGGCTGAGGTCGGACCCGAACGCGTCGTCGTGCTCGATGAGTACGTGGCCTTCGAGGAGGACGAGCTCTTCGAGCAGGGTGCCTACGTCCAGATTTTTCCCCAGCCGGGTCGGCTGGAAACGATCTACGAGGCCTTGGCCGGCGCTCATCCGGATCTCGCGATCTACCGCAGCGAAGAGACCCCGGAACATCTTCAACTACGCGGTAGCCCTCGTGTGGCGCCGATCATCGGGGTGCCGAGCGTCGGTTGGGAGGTGGCGACTCGGGCGCGGCTGGAGCGCTTCGGCGACAGGATGCTCAAAGGCGATCACGGGCAGGACCCCCGCGCGCCGGATCTCCATGGCCTGTTCGTCGCGGCCGGCCCGTCGTTCAAGAGCGGCGTCGCGATCGAGCGTTTCGAGAACGTGGAGATCTACAACCTACTGACGACGCTGCTCGACCTCGAGCCGGCTCCGAATGATGGTCACGTGGGATTCTGGGCCGCGAGTCTCGAGCCCTGATCGAAGAGGTGCCAGGGGCAGGCACCGTGGGTACCTGCCCCGGACTACTACTGGCTTGGAACGCCGCGGCCGCTCGTCCACGGCACTGACGCTGCATCGAGGTCGGCCTCGAGCGCAGCCAGCTCCTCGCCGACGAGTGTGGCGACTGTAGCCGCGAGCTCGGCGAACTCTTCCTTGGCGATCTCGAACTGACGGAGGTGCATCGCAGTCGGGCCGTAGGTCGAGAACGAGTTGCCGATGCTGACGGTGCCGAGTCGAGACTCGATAGTGGCCGGCCCGGGATCGCCGGCGTTGTTGCGCCGCTCGTTGCCGTCGAAAGTCCCATGAGCTACCCGCAGGCGTCGCAGGAGGTCGCGCGCCCGGTCCTCGAGTTGGGTGTGCGACGTCGTGGCGCGCGTGAGGGCACTCTTGATTGCCTCCAACTGCTCTTCGGCCTCGACCATTACGCTGTGAGTCGCCTGCGTCCGGCGCTGGACATCGGCCAGCTCCTGCATGAAGGCCGCGACTTCCTCTGGGCTGGCGCCAGGCAATCCGCGGCCACGCAAGGGAACCACATCGAAGCTCTGGCTCTTGCCGAGATCGCTGACGACGCCGGCGCTGCGCTCGGACAAACTGACCGTGTAGGTGCCGGGCGCTGCGAGATAGCCGCTCCCATCGTTCCCGCCGAAAAAGCCGCCACCCCCGCCTTCAGGCGCCGTGCTTGGATAGCGCAGGTCCCAGGCCACGCGGTGGAAACCGGCCGAAGTCGGCCCGCTGATCCGCCGCACCACATTGCCGTCGGCGTCGCGCACGGTGAGGATGATCTCGGGCTTCTCCTCGAGCTCCTCCTCGCGCAGGGCGTCCCAACCCGGGTAGGGGGTGTCGCCGCCCTCTTCGGCGGTTTCTTTCTCTGCCTCACGACGGGTTTCTTCGAGGGTCTTGCGTGACTCCTTCAAGTAGTAGGTCACGACGGCGCCGAACGGCGGGTTCGGGGCATTGTAGAAAGCGTCGCCCTGGCTGCCCTTCTCGCCGAAGCCGAAGGGTCGGCGCGGGATGTACCACTTCGCTTCGCGCACTGGGAAGAGCTCGACGTCCTGCTCGAGCACGTCTTCGTCGACATGGCGTAGCGGTGTGTAGTCGTCGAAGATGAAGAAGGAGCGTCCGAAAGTGGCGCCGACGAGATCGTTCTCGCGTCGCTGAATGGCGAGATCGCGGAACGGGATGTTCGGCGTGCCGCCGCTGAGCTTGATCCAGCGCCCGCCGCCATCGAGGGTGAAGAAGACGCCGAACTCGGTGCCGGCGAAAAGCAGGCCGGGCCTCTCATGGTCCTGCACCAGGCGCCAGACAAGATGGCGTTCCGGCAGGTCGCCTGAGGCCGATGCCCAAGTCCGTCCGCGGTCGGAGCTCTTGTAGACGTAGGGCGCGAAGTCTCCGGTCTTGTGGTTGTCGACTGCCGCCCACACGGTGTCGGCGTCGTGCAGGTCGGCCTTGATGTCGTTGACGAAGAAGAAGTCGGCGGTACCCGGCAGACTCGAAACCTGGCGCCAATTGGCGCCGCCATCCTCGGTGATCTGGATCAAGCCATCATCGGTGCCGGCGTAGATCAGATTAACGTCGAGGGGAGACTGCGCCAGGGAGGTGACCGTGGCGTACTTCGACATCGCTGCCAGGTCCCAGTTAGCGTCGATACTCCAGACCCGGTCCATCATGGGTTGCTCGAGACGGTCGAGACCGCGCGAGAGATCGCCGGAGATCGGCTGCCAGCTATCGCCTCTGTCGTCACTGCGCCAGACCCGCTGGCCGGCAAAGAAGAGGGTCTTGGCATCGTGTGGGCTGATCAGTATCGGTGAGTCCCAGTTGAAGCGCCCCTGCTCTTCGCCCTTCTCCGGCTGCGGCTGGATGTAGATGATCTCCCCGGTCTGGCGGTCCCAACGCACCAGGTTGCCTTCCTGCCATTCGGAGTAGACGATGTTGGGGTCAGTGGGGTCGATCGCCGGCTGGTGGCCATCAGCGAAGAGTGTGATCTCCCAGTCCGAATTGCGAATGCCGGCATTGTTGTCGGTCCGCGAGGGGCCGTACTGGGTGCTGTTGTCCTGGGTGCCCCCTACGATGTTGTAGAAGGGCTCGTCGTAGTCGACCGCGAGCTTGTAGAACTGGGTCACCGGCAGGTTGGCGGCGAACTTCCAGGTCTGTCCCAGGTCCCAGCTCTCGTACACGCCGCCGTCACTGCCGGACAGGAGGTAGTCCGGGTCGGAGTTGAAGGCGAGGGCGTGGTTGTCGCCGTGCTTGTTGTCCTCCGGTACACGCTCGAAGTTATTGCCGCCGTCCTCGGTGACGCGCAAGCTGTTGTTCATCTGGTAGACGCGGTCGAACTTGTGAGGGCTGGCGAAAAGCTCCTGGTAGTAGTGCGGACCCGTGCCGCCGGAAAGGAAGTCGTTGCGCTTGTCCCAGCTCTCACCGCCGTCGTCGGAGCGGAAGAAGCCACCGGAAGCGTGTGCCGCCTCGATGGTGGCGTACACCACGTCGGGGTCCTGTCGCGAGTAGGCGAGGCCGATCTTGCCCATGTCCTGGGATGGCAAGCCCTTCGAGACCTTGCGCCAAGTTGTGCCGCCATCCGTCGACTTGTGGATCGCGCTTTCCGGGCCGCCATTCATCAGCGCCGCGACATTGCGATAGTGCTGGTGAAGAGCCGCCAGGAGAGTATCGGGATCTTCAGGATGCATCCAGACTTCGTTGGCGCCGGTGTACTCACCGCCCCCGAGGATCAGTTCCCAGGTCGCGCCGCCGTCAGTGGTTTTGTAGACGCCACGTTCACCGCCGGCTGACCACAGTGGACCCTGGGCAGCCACGAAGACCGTGTTCGAGTCCTCCGGATGCACCACGATGTTGCCGATGTGCTCGCTTTCCTCGAGCCCCATATTGGTCCAGCTGTCGCCGCCGTCGGTCGAGCGGTAGACACCGTCACCGTAGCCGACATGCCGGCCGCCTACGTTCTCCCCGGTGCCGACCCAGAGGGTCGAAGGATTGCCCGGGTCGAGGGTGATGCAGCCGATCGAATAGGAGCCCTCGCCATCGAAAATGGGCTGCCAGGTGGTGCCGGCGTTCTCGGTGCGCCAGATGTTGCCGCTACCGACAGCCACGTACCAGGTGGACTCGTCCTCCGGGTGGATCACGATGTCCGAGATCCGGCCCGACATCATGGCCGGGCCGATGTTGCGCAACTCGAGACCGGCAAAGGTCGATGCCTTGAGCTTCGAATCATCCTCGGGCTCGGCCTCGACCGGCTTCTTCTTCGCGGCAGCGCTCAGGGGGAGGACTAGGGCGATCATCAGGCAGAGAAACGTCGAGCGGGTAGGTTTCATCGAGAGACTCCTTGGCTGGCGGCATCACGCCGCACGATATTGGGGGGTTCCAGACAACGTAGAGGGCCCAGCGTAGCAAACTGCTCGACGGCAGTCAGGGACCGGGGTCGGGTGCCCGGACAGCCGATACGACGCAGTTTCGGCCGTCGAGTTTCGCCTGGCCGAGCGCTTGGTCGACGTCTGTCAGCAGGGAGTCGATGGAGCCCCGGTCGGAGGCATCTTCGGCCACCACTCCCAGGCTGACGGTGACTACTCCGTGTGGCGATGCGGCATGGGGCAAGGCCAGAGCTTCGATATCGCGTCGGATACAGTCGGCGAGAATCGCGGCGTCAGCGGCGCTTGTTGCGGGCAGAACCGCGAGCATCTCGTCGTCGCCATAGCGGCCGAGAACATCCGGCGCCCGCCGGACACGCTGCTGGGCGGTCTCGGCAAGCCTCTTGAGCACCTGGTCGCCCGCCTGGTGGCCGTTGGCTTCGTTGTAGTCGCCGAAATGATCGATGTCGAAGAGGACCAAGGAGAGGCAACTGTCCGGATAGCGAGCCAACCGGTGATGCTCAATGGCCAGGGCATCGTCGATGCTCCCGCGGTTGGCGAGCGCGGTCAGGGGATCGCGCGTCGCCGCGGCGCGCAACTTGCCGCGCAGTCGATCGAGCTGTCGCTCGTAGAAGTCAGTGAGATAGACAACCTGGAAGATGACGAACGCGATCGCGACGGCGTAGGCGAGGTGGAGTTCCCAGCGTGCCTGACCACTGGGTAGCCCTCGGGCGAACTGTTGGACGCCGACCAGAGCGAGCCCAATCAGGGCCGCGAGGCCTGCGGGCCGCGCGAAGCTGGATCCAGCGAGCAGAATCCCCAGGATCGGGAGGGCGGGCAAGAGGATCAGAAAAGCCGAGCCGAGACCCCCGCTGGTCAGCGCCAATCCGAGCATGGCCGCCAGCAGAAAGGTCAGCAGCAGGGCGACCGCAAGGTTGAATGAGCCTCCGTGACGCAGGATGGCAGGGACGCTCAGGAAGCCAAGGACGAGGAGGAGCGGCGCGATGAGCGCTCCGAGCGAAAGCGCGTCGTTCATCGCCATGTAGGCGACGTGAACGAGAATCGTCAAGACCGCAAAAATCCACCCGAGCCGGCCGATGAGACTGCGCACCGGAGGTGCCTGCGGAGAGGGATCGGAAGCGATCGCCGGTCGTACGTCGAACATGATCTGCCTTGAGCCTAGCACCCGACGACCGGGCCGATCGAGTCGCTGATCGGCCTGACGACCAACCTGCTGATCAAGCGAAGGATCGCTTTGCAACCCTCGAGCATGACCTTGCGTCTGAAGGAGAGTGAGCCGGGCCGGGAGTCGCCGGCAAAGGAGTTCTCGAGTCGGAACTGGAGGGTTGATGGCCGATCGAAATGAGCCCAGCGCAGCGCGCCGTGGCGCCACCGGGCGCTTCTTCCTTTGGTGCGCGGGTGCTGATTCCGATCTCTTGGATCGACTGCCGAGGTCGGAGACCACCAAGCAGATCGGTTTCGGCACTCTCGTTCTCGTTCCCGCAGTGCTGGCACTCTTCGCCATGACCTACGCGCTTTCGACGCTGAGCGCGAATCCTGTTGTCTATGGCGCCGGCGGTCTGCTCTGGTCGGCGATCGTCTTCTGTTTCGACCGCTTCCTGGTGTCGAGCTTTCGCAAATCAAAGTCGGTGGCGGACGACATTTCGTCCAGCGTTTTTCTCAGCCGCGTGGTGCTGGCCGGTTTCGTCGGCATGATCGTCGCTCACCCACTGGTGATGCTCTACTTCAGCGATAGCATCGACGAACGCTTGGACGCCGATCGAAGGCGAAAAATCAACGAGATTGCCGCCACTTACGAGACGCTGCGAAGCGAGGTCGAGTCGCAGGTGGAAGCGATCGAGATCGAGCTTCGTCAGCGCGAAAGTGACCGGGACGGCTACCGACTACGTCTTGTCGATGAGATCGACGGGGTGGTGAGTGGTCGTACCAGTGGCGTTCCCGGCCGGGGCGCCTCGGCGGAGGAGAAGAAGCTGCAGCTCGAGAGGGCGGAAGGGGAACTCGCGTCCGCCCGGTTGCGAAGTCTGGGTCGGATCGATTCACTGCGCTCACAGCTCAAGGAGACGGCCGTCTCCAAACGACAAGCCGAGGCGGCCTTTCAACAGTCGCGTGACTACCTGGCCCGAGTGGGAGCGCTCGAGGCGCTCACCGAGGAATCTCCCCATGTTGATCGGTTGCAGTGGTTTCTAATCCTGTTCTTCGTCTTCGTCGATGTCCTACCCATCCTGTTCAAGGGGCTGACCCCGGCAGGGCCCTATGACGAGCATCTCCGATTGGCCGAACTCGAGTCGAGCCACGCCGTGCGCCTCGAATGGGCGCGCTTGGTGGGTGATGCGGATTAGCTGCTAGCGCCCGGCGCGAAGATGGCGCGACTCGGTGATGACGGCGTTCATCGCGATGTCGTGTTGGAGCGCAGGGAGTCGATCAAGGATCTGGAAGTCGTAGGCGAGTCCCACGGCCGGGATCGTGTGAGCCGCCAAGAAGCGGTCGAAGTAGCCTCCCCCGTGGCCCAGGCGGAACCCCCGAGTGTCGAAAGCCAACCCGACCAGCAGTGCGACCTCGACTTGATCGGCCGCGAGTTCGCCGCATCCAGCCACCGGCTGTTCGAGCCCGAACGGGAGCTTCTCGAGCGGGCAGGGGAACGGATGCACGGTGAGGGTGTGTGTCCCCTCGACGCAGCGCGGTAGACAGACTTGGTGACCGGCGGCTAGGAGTCGATCGATCAGGGGCCGCGTTTCGAACTCATGGCCGAACGATAGGCAGCACAGCGCCACCGAGGAGTGCGCCACCACCGGTAACGCCATGACTCGATCGGCGACGGCAACGGCGGCGGCTCGAGTGGCTGTGGGGTCGAGCTCGGCGAGGCGCCGGCGCATGGCCCCGCGCCACTGGGTCTTCGAAAGCCGGCCGGGAGTCATCGCTCGCGGACTACTGGATGTAGCCCAGCGCCCGTAGCTGCTGGAGCTGCTCTGGGGACAGAGTGACCTCTTCAACTTGGCTGAATTGTCCCGACAGCGCCTGATGGGCCTGCCACTGTTCGAGCAAGAGGGCTTTGTACTTGGCGACCAGGTCGGGATGCTCCTCGTTGACAGCCGCGCGTGCGAAGGGGTCGTTCTCGAGGTCGTAGAGCAGAAGCTTGGGTGCCTCAGCGTAGTACGGATGGGCAGCACCCCAGCGACCGCCGGCCGGAACCGCATGACGTCCTTTCTCGGTGTCACCGCCATCGATCACCGGGCCGATCTCGAGCGAGGCGCCCCAACGCCCGTCTACGATGTCGAGATTGCCGATCATCTCTCCGGAGACCTCGTCGACGCGGAATTCGTCGAGGATCACCGGGCGGATTTCTTGCTGACCGCCGGTAACGAGCGGTGCGAGCGACTGGCCTTGGAGCACGGTCGGTTGCGGGAGGTCGACGAGATCGAGAATCGTCGGCAGGACGTCGATCATCGACACAGCCTGGTCGTAGCGCTGGCCGGCAACAATGTGGCCGGGCCAGATCATGATCAGTGGCACCCGTGAGGAATAGGCGTCAAAGAGGGCGCCCTGCCAGGGCTCCGGTTGCGGCTCGAAGAGGCCGCGCCCCCAACGCGAGTAGGACCCCGCGGGATGGCCGTGGTCGGCGCCGATAACGAGGAGGGTGTTCTCCCATTCGCCGGCAGCTTTCAAACGCTCGACCAGGTCGTGAAGCTGATGGTCCTGGTGGAGCATCGTCTCGGCGTAGAGTCCGCCGCGCCGACCAAAGAACTCCTGCCGTGGAATGCCGGCCCTTTCAAGCGCGGTGTCGTAGAAGTTGGAGATGCTCGAGCGACCAAAGAGCTCACCCGCGGCGCTGAAAAGCTGCTGGTCCCACTGGTCCAGTTCCTCGCGCTCTTCCGGCGAAACGAACCGGCCCGCGAAGGGCTCGGTCGGATGGTTGGGCTCGTGGACGTCGGTGGTCTGGAAGTGGATCCAGTAGGGCTTACCGGGGTAGTCCCGGCGCCAGTCCCAGAAGAACTTGTGCAAGTCGACCGAGGAGATCGAGTGATCGGTCGGGGCGCCGTCACGAAGCATGTCGACCCCACGCTCGACGCCGATGATCCGACCAGAGTTCGGGTTGGCTGAGAAGGAAGCGGTCTGGTAGCCGCCACGCCGCATGTGGACCGCCATCGGTGTTGCGGCGGTAGGGATGGGGGTGGAGTGGACGCCCCGGCGCAGGCCGCCCAGAACGCTGTGTTGCAAGGAGGTCATGAAAGAGGCGGTCGACGGCTGAGTCCAGGTGGAATTCGAGAACGCCCGTTCGAAGATCGCCCCTTCCTTGGCCAGCTCCTCGAGGAAGGGCGTCGTGCGGCGGGCGTAGCCGTAGGCGCTCATCAGGTCGGCACCGCCGCCATCGATGACGTAGAAGATGACGTTGGGTCGTTCGGCGGTATCGCCGGCGGAGACTACCGGTGCGCCCCAGAGCGCCACGGCTCCAGCCCGAGGACTCTCGGCCTCGAGCGCCAGATCGACCGTACGCCCGGCGAAAGCTGTGAGGTCGATCGACCGTTGTTGCCAGCTGTCGCTGCTGCTGACTGTTTCTTCCATCAGGACGGACGGATCATCTGTGCCTTCAGCAGCCGTCACGCGATAGGTCACCGCCTCGCCGCCACTGCTCGTGAGGCCGAGATCCAAGCGCCCGGAGTCCGGGACGCGCACGCGATAGGTCATTTTGGAAGGAGTGTGGGCAAAGAACGTGTTGCGACTCTCGCCCGCCCGGACTACGTGCTTCACGCCGGAGTCGTCGAGAAAAGTAGCGCCTCGAGGTACCAGTTCGACCGACATGATGTCGAGCGTCGCGGGCGACACGGTGGCGACGACCACGGCAAGGTCGGAGAGCGGCGTGCCTTCGCCCTCGTCTTGGCGAGGTCGTAGTGGAATCGCGTAAGTCTGTTCGGACCCGTCGTTGAAGATAGGCGGTGCGTTGTCAGTTGCATAAAAGAAGGCGAGATCCCGAGGTATCGCGCTCTCGTTGGCGAGGTTGTGTGCGACCGTGATGCCGGCGAACTGATCGCTCGATCGCGCCCGGACGAGGACGGCCTCGAAATCCTCAAGGAGCAGGCCTTCGTCAAAGGTCGTTTCCAGCCCGCCGATCAACATCATCGTCCGCTGCGAGGCCGGACGCCCCAAAGAGGCCCGCAATCCGTCCTCGATCTGCTCAACTTCGACCTGGGCTAGCCAGGGGAGGCGGTCTCCGGAGAAGGGCTTCCACTCCGCCTGTGGCTCGTGGAACCCCCAGCGACGTTGCTGGCGAGCAGCCATGGGGGCGCTGCCAGTCACGAGGGTACTCTGCTCGAGACTGTCCGCGAGTTGGATCAGACCGCCATCGAGCTCCGCGTGGCCACCGCCCGGGCCAGAGCAGGCGAGTGCAGCCGTGAGCAGAGCTGAGGCGATCCAAGGCGTGCTTAGTAACCATCGACGTGACATACCGATCTCCTGGGGAAGGCTATTCAGTATAGGAGAAGCGGACCCTAGGCAGTACGCGAGAGTATGCTCGGCTACGGTGCTCCATGTATTTAATTGTCGCTGAGATCTTCTTCGTCGGGCTGATGGCTCTCGGCCTGTATGGGCTGAGGCATCGTCTCGGGTTGATGCCGCTTTTCATTTTCGTCGGCTCCAACCAGTGGGTTCAAAGTTGGCTCGCGATCACTGTCTTTGCGGATGTGATGGGCCGTTTTCCGGTCTCGCCGGGGTCGGCCGTCCTCTTCAGTTCGTCGCTCGCCATCGTTCTGCTGGTCTACATCGAGGTCGATATCCCAACGACGCGCCGGCTGATCTATGGCGTCGTCCTGGCCAATGTCAGCGTCATCGTGGTGGCCCAAGCGACGAAGTGGGGCCTGGACGCCGGGCTGCTGTCGGGCAACAGCGCGGCGACATCCTGGCTGAGCCTTTTCAACATCAAGGCCTTCTCGATCGGCACCCTGTTTCTTCTCCTGGACAGCGTCATCATTCTGGTGCTCTACCAGGGCTTGGCGGCGAAGGTGAGCCGCATGCCTCAGTGGGCGAGGATGGTGCTCTCGCTTTGGCTCACGCTGCTTCTGGACTCGTTTCTCTTCGTGAGCGTGGCCTTGCGCAATTCGCCGCGGATGGAGGAGATCCTCGTTGGCAACGTGATCGGCAAGTCGGTGGGGGCTTGGGGCTTCGGCCTCATGTTCTCCTTCTACCTGGCACGTCGAGGCACCAGGGAAGCTCAACTGCCCGAGGAGATCTACGATCCCTTTTCGATCTTCACCTATCGAGAGCGGTTCCAGAAGTTGCGAGTGGAGAAGGCTGAAGCCGAGAGAGGAAGGGAGTGGGAGAGAGAGCGCGCCGAACTGGCGGCTCAAGCGGCCGGTCTCGGACTTTGGGATTGGCATCTCGACTCGGGCAAGGTCTTCGTGGACGAACGATGGGCCAACCTGATCGGTTACACGAGTGCCGAGTTCGAAGGGACTTGGGAGGCATGGAAGGCGCTTATCCACCCAGAAGACCTCGGGTGGGTGCGAGCGACTCAGCAGGCTTCGTACCGATCGAGTGGCACCCTGACTGTCGAGTACCGGATGCGAGCGAAGAACGGCGACTGGCGCTGGATGTTGTGTCTGGGGAACGTGCAGGAGAGGGCCAAGGACGGGCGGCCGAGCCGGGTGACCGGGACTCATCTCGACATCACGGATCAGAAGGACGCGGAGGTGACTCTGCGCCGGTCCGAGACGCAATTGCGTCGTCTCGCGGCCAGGCTCGAGGCCATCCGCGAGGAGGAGCGCAAGGCGATCTCGCAGGAGATTCACGATGAGCTCGGTCAGGCCCTGACCGGGCTCAAGATGGATCTGGCTTGGATTGACGGTCAGCTCGACGAGAACTTGGGGCTCTCCCAGCGTGTTCGCGAGATGATGGGCCAGGTCGACGCGACCGTCGAAGCTGTGCGCGATCTGTCGTCGAGGCTGCGACCGGCTCTGCTCGACGACTTGGGTCTGAGCGAAGCGGTCGAATGGCAGGTCGAGGATTTCGAGCGCCGATCGGGGCTGCGGTGTGACCTGACGATCTCGGTGGACGATCCCGAGATTGCTCCCGAGAGTGCGATCGCCGTTTTTCGAATCCTCCAGGAATCACTGACCAACGTGGCCCGTCATGCGCAGGCGTCGAGGGTCGCCGTGGAACTGAGCCGGGCTCACAGACGTCTGGTTCTGAGGGTTAGCGACGACGGGCGGGGAATCGACGCTACCGAGCTGGTCGATGAAGGAACGCTGGGACTCCTCGGGATGCGGGAGCGCGCGGCCGGCATTGGAGGTACCCTTCACATTGATCGTGCCGTCGAAGGAGGCACTCAAGTCACGGTGCGAGTCCCCCTATGATCAAGCTACTGCTTGCCGATGATCACCTCCTGGTCCGCGAAGGGCTGAAGCGCATCGTCCTCGAAGAATCGGATATGAAAGTGGTTGGCGAGGCCGCCACCAGCGAAGAGGCTTTCGCCATTGCCGCCGAGCAGGAAGTCGACCTCGCTTTGCTCGATGTCTCCATGCCTGGTCCAGGCATCATCGAAACGATCAGCAGGATCTTGGGGGAGCGGCCCGGTATCCGGATCCTGGTCTTGAGCGTCCAGCCAGAGGATCAGTACGCGCGTCGTACTTTCAGGGCTGGGGCTTCGGGCTACCTGATGAAGGATCGAACGCCCGAAGAGCTAGTGGCAGCGATCCGCAAAGTCCATGACGGGGGCCGCTACATCAGCCCCTCGCTGGCCGAAAAAATTGCCTTCGCTCTCGATACCGAGAGCGGGAAAGCGCCGCATGAAAAGCTCTCGGCGCGGGAGTATCAGGTGCTCGGACTGATCGCGTCGGGCAAGTCGCTCAAGGAGATTGCGGCCCAACTGTCGTTGAGTCCGAAGACGGTCAGTACTTATCGAGTGAGACTGCTCGAGAAGCTCGAACTCAGGACCACCTCGGAACTGATTCGCTACGGAATAGAGCATGCTGTAGAGCCTTGAGGCCGGCGCCTGCTTGTAGGTATTTCCCTACAAAGCAAAGGCCTAAATCCTACGTCCCGACGCGTCTCTAGCCGATTCCATGCGGCTCAGTAGGGTCCTATCATCATCCTGTTGAGTCGAGCTGTCCCTTGGGGCGAGGCGCTTAGACACGGTCTCCCACTTAGCTTGGCAAGACTCCAAGGGATTCCGTTTCGCCGCAACAAGCTGTGTGATGGTGTTCCATCCCGTCCGGCGCCACCCCCTCGTTCCCCCGGCGTCGGGCGGTTCTTTTCTCAGCCTCAAGGCGCCGAGCTACCCTCAGCCGGCGCGATCGCCCCCGCTAGAGCTGTCGGGCCGTGTTAATGACGTTGACGCCGCTGAACCGGGTGGTGGAGCTGCCGTGCGACACGGCGCTCACCTGTCCGGGCTGACCCTTGCCATCGAAGAAGGTACCGAAAGTCCGGTAGTCGCGTTGATCGCAGATCGCGGTGCAGGAATTCCAGAATTCCTGAGTGTTGGATTGGTAGGCCACGTCGCGCAGCATGCCCTCGATCTGGCCGTCTTTGATTTCGTAGAAAAGCTGGCCGCCAAACTGGAAGTTGTAGCGCTGCTGGTCGATCGAATAAGAGCCCCGTCCGACAATGTAGATGCCCTTCTCGACTCCCGCGATCATCTCGTCCACCGCGAGAGGCGTCGCGCCCGGCGTGAGGGAGACGTTGGGCATGCGCTGGAACTGGATCGAACTCCAGGAGTCGGCATAGCTACAGCCGTGGGAGGCCGTCTCTCCGAGGATGTGGGCCTGGTCCCGGATGGCCTGGTAGTTGACCAGCACGCCGTCCTTGACCAGATCCCATTGCTTACAGGCAACGCCCTCGTCGTCGTAGCCCACACTCCCAAGGGAGCCGACTTGGGTTTTGTCGGCGAAGAAGTTGACGATGCCTGAGCCGTAGTTGAAGCTCTTCGACTTCCACTTGTCGAGTGTGGCGAAGCTCGTGCCGGCGTAATTGGCCTCATAGCCCAGGACCCGGTCGAGTTCGAGCGGGTGACCGACGGACTCGTGGATCGTGAGCCCGAGATGGGTCGGGTCGAGCACGAGGTCGTACTTACCGGGCTCGACGGACTTGGCCGAGTGCTTCTCGCGCGCCTGACCGGCCGCCAGGACCGCGTCCTCCCGCATGTCGTACGAGGTCTTGTAGAGGGTCGTCGGTCCGGCGATCTTGTCCTCGGCCCTACCCGCCAGGTACTCCCAGCCCATCCCCATCGGGGATGCCAAGCCGTCGCGGCTCTGGAACTTGCCGGTCTCTGAGTCGACGACCGTCACCGTCAACGTCGGCCACAAGCGATGCACGTCTTGGTCGATGTAGGAGCCATCGGTCGAGGCGAAGTACTTCTGTTCGTTCACCTGGAATAAGCGCGAGTTGATGAAACTCGCTCCAGCCTCGATGGCCGCCGCGTTGACGTCGAGGAGGAGTTCGACTTTCTGCGATAGCGGGACGTCGAAGGCGTTCTTTTCAATCGGTGTGCGCCAGGAGACTTCGCCGACGCCCTTGACTGGTGCCAGCCTCACGGGCTCGGTCTGGAGCTTGGCGTTCGCCTTGGCAATGGCCACCGCCTGAGTCGCGGCTCGTGCGATCGAGTCCTTGGACACGTCCGATGTGGCGGCGAAGCCCCACGCGCCGTTAGCCAACACCCGAACGCCCGCTCCGTAAGACTCGGTGTCGATGATGTTCTGGACCTTGTCCTCGCGGGTGATGACGAACTGATTGAGGTAGCGACCGATACGCACGTCGGCGTAGGTGGCGCCGCCGCCCGTTGCCGCGTTGAGTGCCGTATCGGCCAGCATCTTCCGAGCCACCGTCGGTACGGTAGTCGTGGCTCCGAAGACTCGCTGCGGAACACCGACGAAGGGAACGGCCGCGGCACCCAGACTCATACCTGTCATGCGTAGAAAATCTCTTCGGTTCAAGGTTGTCTCCTATCGAGTCGGGTCTGTGGAATCTGCCAGTGCACGATTGTAGACGAGGCTTCTCGATCGACTCCGCGCGCTTCCGGCAAGTGGGCTGGTCGCCAAGCTCGCCGACCGACGGATCCGTTGCTAGAGGCCCAAGAGGCCTGTCTGGCCATGGTAGAAGGTGCCGGCCAAAGCACCGGTGGCCAGCGTCGCGAGAGTCGCGGCAGCGAGAGCGCGAAATGCCAGCCTGGTGAGGTCGCCAAGTCGTTTGGGCGCCAGAGCCGAGAAGCCACCGATAGCGATGCTCATGCCTCCGATATGGGCGAAGCCACAGAGCGCGTACGACAGCACGAGCAGGGTTCGAGGCGACACCTCGCCGGAGCCGGCCATAACTCCGAGTTCCTGGTAGCTCACGACCTCGGTCAGCACCAGGCGCTGCCCGAGGAGTCGCCCCGCGGCAGCGACGTCGGCGCCTTCGATTCCCAGCAGCCAAGCCAACGGCGTGAAGATCCACCCGAGGACGCGGCTCAGCGATAGCGGGCCGCCCAGGTCCGCGGCGAGCGGCGAGCTGAGCTTGGCCAGGCCGGCGTCGACGAGACCTACGAGGCCGAGAACGGCGATCAGGACGACGGTGATGCCGGCCGCGACTTTCAGGCCATCCAGCGCGCCCGCGGTGAGTGCGGCCATCAGATTGGGGTGTTTCTGATCGCGGGCGATGTCGGGCACCGCGCCCGAGGTCTCCGGTTCGCCGGTCTCGGGCAGGATTAGCTTCGAGGCCAGCACTGCCGAGGGGATCGAGAGCAGGGAGGCGGAAAGTAGATGCCCGGCGATCTGCGGGAAGGCATCACGGAGGAAGATGACGTAGATCGCCAGAGTAGTCGAGGCGACGGTGGCAAGATTGCAGCTCACGACGGTGAGCAGTTCGGACTGCGTCATGCGTTGAAGGTAGGGCCGAATCGCGGTCGCGGTTTCAATGCCGAAGAAGATGTGGATGGCGCCCGACAGGGCTTCGGCGCCTGACAGCTGGAGGGTGCGGCGGAAGATCCGGCCGAAAAAGCGCACCACGGGTTCGATGAGCCGCAGGTGGTGGAACACTGCCATCAAGGCGGCGAAGAAGATCACCGCCGGCAGGACCTGGGCGGCGAGCACGAAGCCGATCGACGGCTCGCCACCGGGCGTGGTCTGTCCGGGACTGAGGGCCAACGGGCCGAACAGAAAGACGGCGCCCTCATTGCTGCTGGCGAGGGCCGCGAGGATGGCGTTGTTGGCCAGGACCAGGAGTGATCGTGTGGTCGGCAGCAAAAAGACGATCGCCCCCAGGCCGAAAGTCAACAGTGTCGAGCCGACGACCGTGCGCCAGGGCACCGGTCGGCGGCAGCCACCGATCAACCAAGCCACCAGAGCGAGGACGAACCAACCGACGAACGAGATGAAGTTGAGCATTCTGGTCGGACATTATGGGCCGAAAACGAATCGCTGATCCTCGAGCTCGCCAAAGGGCTAGAATGGCGCCCCCGCCGAGACTGGTTTGCCTGATGATTCAACTCCTGCTTGACGCCGAGCTATTTACCCCCGACGCCCTGGGCCGACGCTCTTTGGCGGTCGCCGGAGGCCGGGTGATCTGGGTCGGTGAGGGAAGCCCCGATCTGCCTCCCGAGATGATCTCGGACGCGATCGATCTCGGCGGCAGGCGAGTTGTCCCGGGATTGATCGACGGCCACGTCCACATCACCGGCGGTGGCGGCGAGGCCGGCCCGGCGAGCCGAGTGCCGGCGCTCGGTGCGAGTCGCTATAGCCGGAACGGTGTGACGTCGCTGGTCGGCCTCCTCGGGACGGACGATCTCACTCGAACGACAGGCGACTTGGTGACCCGAGCACGCGGCTTGGTTGAGGAAGGGCTCTCAGCCTGGTGCTACACCGGCGGCTACCATCTTCCGCCGACGACCCTGACCGGCAGCGTTCGGGGAGACATTGTCTACATCGACCGGGTGATCGGGGTGGGGGAGTTGGCCCTGTCCGACCATAGGTCGAGCCAGCCGACCCTGGCTGAACTGCTACGCGTGGCCAGCGAGGCTCACGTAGCCGGCCTGATGACCGGCAAGGCTGGCACCGTGCATCTTCATATGGGCGACGGTGAGCGTGGCCTTGACCTGGTGCGCCAGGCGCTCGCGTCGAGCGAGCTGCCGCCAAGGGTCTTCCACCCGACCCACGTCAACCGTCGCAAGGGCCTCTTCGACGAAGCACTCGAGCTGGCGAAGGGCGGTTCGACGATCGACATCACTGCCTTCCCGGTAGCCGAAGGCGAGGACGCCTGGCCGGCGGACGCGGCTCTCGAGCGTTTCTTCGACGCCGGCCTGCCGGGCGAGCGGGTCACCGTCAGCTCTGACGGGGGTGGCTGCCTACCGGTCTTCGACACTGATGGCCGTGTGACCACGATGGGTGTCGGCGATCCGAGCGCCCTGCTCGGAACTCTCGCCCGCCTGGTCGACCGAGGGCGTAGCCTGGAGAGGGTCTTGCCCGCTTTCACCTCCAACGTAGCGGACCTCTTGCGACTGCCGGGCAAGGGCCGTATCGCGACCGGCAACGACGCAGACCTGTTGGTGCTCGACGCCGAGGGCGGTGTGAGCGATGTGATGGCGGGCGGCGTTTGGCACGTGCGTGGCGGCGAGGTCCTAAGACGCGGTACTTTTGAGACTAACGAGCGAGGATAGAAGCGATGAGCCGCGGTTACATCATTCCCATCGGCGGGGCCGAAGATCGAACGCGTGATCCCGCGATCCTGGAGCGCTTCGTGGAACTCTGCGGCGGCAAAAAGTCGCGGATCGCGATCATCCCGACCGCCTCGAGCCTGGAGGAGACGGGTCCGGGCTACGAACGGATCTTTCGCGATCTCGGGGTGGGTGCCGCTCGCGCCCTGCCTTTCATTACCCGCGCTGACTGCAACGACCCGCGGTTCATGATGCGTCTCGAGCGGGCCGACGGAGTCTTTTTGACCGGGGGCAACCAACTCAAGCTCTCGACTACGATCGGCGGTACGGAGGTGGCCGAGGTCTTGCGGCGTCGCAATGCCGAGGACGGTCTGCACATCGCGGGCACCTCGGCAGGCGCCGCGATCCTCTCCGAGCACATGATCGCGTTCGGCGACGAGGGATCGACGCCGCAGGCCGACATGGTAACTCTGGCACCGGGGATCGGCCTGACCCATACGGCGATAATCGACCAGCACTTTCGCCAGCGCGACCGGCTCGGTCGCCTGCTCACGGCCCTGGCCTACAACCCGCGACCGATCGGCATCGGCCTCGACGAGGACACGGCGGCCTTTATCGACCCGGATGACGTGCTCGAAGTGCACGGCACGGGCGCGATCACGATCGTCGACCCCTCCGATCTCGAGTTCTCGTCGATGGATTCGGCCAAGCGGTCCGAGGCGGTGTGCATGATCAATGTCCGGCTCCATGTGCTCTCCGAGGGGGCGCGTTACGACATCCAGGCGCGCCGTGCCGAGGCGCCGGCGCCATTCGAGGAGGCCGCGGCGTCATGAGGATCGTCTCCCGATCGGTCTACATGGGGCCGAGTGTCTATGCCCTTTTTCCCGTTATCCGGCTTGTCCTCGACCTCGAGGAATTGGAAGAGTGGCCGAGCGGCCGTCTCGGGCCGGGATTCACCGACCGACTGCTCGAAGCCCTACCGGGGCTGCATCAGCACGGCTGCTCCTTCGGGGAGCCGGGCGGTTTCGTCCGCCGCCTGACAGAAGACGACGGCACCTGGATGGGCCACATCCTCGAACATGTGGCGATCGAATTGCAGAACGTTGCGGCGTCACGAGTGACCTTCGGCAAGACCCGCGGCACCGGCGAGCCGGGCCACTACGACGTGGTCTTTCAGTACATCGACCGCGACGTCGGGCTGGAGGCGAGCCGGCTGGCGCTCGAGTTGCTCGAACATCTATTGCCGGAAGAGCTCCAGTCCGAGCAGGCTCGTAGGGCTGAGTTCGACTGGGACGAGGCTCGTGATCGGTTCATTCGATCGACTCAGCGCCGCGCGCTGGGGCCCTCGACGGCGTCGCTCGTCGCGGCAGCGGAGGAGCGCGATATTCCTTGGCTGCGTCTCAATCGCTACAGCTTGGTGCAGTTCGGCCACGGCCGCCATGGCCGGCGTATCCAGGCGACGATCACCAGCGAGACGCGTCATATCGCCGTGGAAGTGGCGTCGGACAAGGAAGAGACCAACAAGATCCTGGGCGATGTCGGACTTCCGGTGCCGCAGCAGATGCTGGTCCATTCGCCCAACGACGCCGTGCGGGCCGCCAAACGACTCGAATACCCGGTCGTGGTCAAGCCATTGAACGCCAATCACGGGCGCGGCGTGTCGATCGATCTCAGCGACGATGAATCCGTTGCGGTGGCCTACCGCAATGCGCGAGAGCATTCGCGGACGGTCCTGGTAGAGAGCTATATCCAGGGGCTCGACCACCGGCTGTTGGTCATCAACGGCGAACTGATCGCTGGGTCGAAGCGCGTCCCAGGGCATGTGGTGGGCGACGGCGAACACACCGTCGAGGAGCTGGTGGATACCGTCAATGCCGATCCGCGACGCGGCATCGGCCACGAAAAGGTGCTCACCCGGCTCGAGTTCGACCACCAGGCGGATCGCCTGCTCGAGCTGCGAGGCTACGATCGAACTACTGTCGTGCCCGAAGGCGAAGTGGTCTATCTGCGCTCGACGGGCAACCTCTCGACCGGCGGTACGGCGGTCGACGTCACGGACGTCGTCCATCCCGACAATCGGGAGATGGCGGTGCGCGCGGCGCGTGCCATCGGTTTGGACGTCGCCGGCGTCGACTTCCTGACCACTGACATCACAAAGTCGTTCCACGAGACCCGCGGTGCAATCTGCGAGGTGAACGCGGCGCCGGGGTTCCGCATGCATGTCGCACCCAGCGAAGGCACACCGCGTGACGCAGCGGGTCCGGTGCTCGACATGCTTTTTCCACCAGGCACGCCGAGCCGCATCCCGATCGCGGCGATCACCGGCACCAACGGCAAGACCACAACGACTCGGATGACTGCGCACATCTTCAAGATGGCCGGCAAAAACGTCGGGGTAACGACTTCGGATGGGGTCTACATCGACGGCCACTTGAGCGTGCCTGGCGACATGACCGGACCGGCCGCGGCCCGCATGGTGCTGCGCGACCGCAAGGTGGATGTCGCGGTACTCGAGACCGCGCGCGGTGGCCTGCTGCGCTCCGGTATGGGCTACCGCCGCGCCAACGTCGGTGCGGTGTTGAACGTCGCGGCCGACCATCTCGGCTTGCGAGGCATCGATACGGTCGAGGAACTCGCTCGGGTCAAGCGCACGGTTGTCGAGGTTGCGCGGGACACAGCGGTGCTCAACGCCGACGACCCGCTGTGCCTCAAGATGGCGGACTATTCGAAGGCCGAGCAGCTCTGCTACGTCACGATGAACCCCCGCCACCCGCTGGTCCGGGCCCACATCGCAGCCGAGGGCAGTGCCCTGGCGCTCGAAGAGGGCATGAACGGCCACATGATCACCATTTACGATCAGGGGCGCCATATCCCGCTGCTCTGGACTCATCAGATACCAGCGACCGTCGAAGGCAAGGCGATCCACAACGTCCAGAACGCCATGTTCGCCGCGGCCATCGCCTACAGCATGGATGTCAGCCTGGACGACATCCGGCAAGGGCTGAGGACCTTCGACAACACCTACTTCCAGGCTCCCGGCCGGCTCAACATTTTCGACGAGCACCCGTTCAAAGTCATCCTCGACTACGCCCACAATCCTCACGCCGTACAGGCGATCGTGCGGCTGGTAGACAACCTGGATGCCGAAGGTCGCAAGATTTGCGTGTTGGCCGCTCCCGGCGACCGGCGGGACGAGGACATGCGGCAGATTGCCCAAATCTGTGCCGGACATTTCGCGCACTACATCTGCCGGCGCGACGACAAGCTGCGCGGCCGCGACCCCGACGAGGTCCCGAAGTTGCTGCACGAGGCGTTGCTGGCGGCGGGTGTCGACGAAGCGGCAATCGAGGCCATCCCGGACGAGCAGGAGGCCGTTCACGCGGCCCTCAAGCACGCACAAGCGGGCGACCTCGTGCTGGTGATGGGGGACGACATCGGCCGCTGCTGGAAGCAGATCACCAGTTTCTCGCCCGATCTCACCCAGCCCGAGATCGAGTCGCCGCGCGTCGCACCGCCGCCGATCAAGCCGGTGGACCTACCGGACTTCGACCTGCCGGCGGCCGACCAGTTCATTAGCGACGAACGCGGGGTTCGGCTCGCGCGCGACGAGGAGAACGACTAGCACCCGATGGACGTGCGTGATTCAAGACGCCTGACCGGGCCCAATATCGTGACCACCGGCCCGGCGGCGATTCTCGATATCGCGGTGGAGGACGAGAGCGATGCGGCCGGCGCGGCGGAACTCTGGCAACGCCACGCAGAGGACATTCTCGTGGCGGTGGGCTGGCCCGAGGCCAAGCTCTCACAGCGGATCTTTCCCGGCGGCATGAGTCTGGCTTTCGAGGCGCCGATCGATGCCCTCTATGCCGCCACCGAGGTCAACGAGTGGGCCTGGGAGGCGGCGAGCAAGGAGTTGGGCGGAGAGCCGGCTCCCCATCTGGCCCTGGCCACCGAACGTCTACGCGCCGAGATCGCCGGCGAAGTCAACCCGGCGCTCCTAGAGTTGCAGCGCGCCGCAGCCCTCCACGGCGTGGCGTTTCTCTGGGACGACGACCTTGTGTCGGTCGGCCTCGGCGCTGGGTCGCGGACTTGGCGGGCGCAGGAAGTGCCGGATCCCGCCGAGGTCGACTGGTCGACCATCAGAGACATACCGCTGGCCCAGATCACCGGTACCAACGGCAAGACGACGACGGTGCGCCTGGTCGCTGCAATGATTCGCGCCGCCGGCCAGGTGCCCGGCGTGTCGTCCACCGATTGGATAGCGGCCGGCGACGACGTGCTCGACCTTGGGGACTACTCCGGTACGGGAGGCGCGCGTCAAGTGCTGCGCGATCGCCGAGTCGAGTGTGCAGTGCTCGAAACCGCTCGCGGCGGCATGCTGCGGCGGGGGTTGGCGGTCGAGCGTAGCGACGTGGCCGCGGTGACCAACGTGGCTGAGGACCATCTGGGGGAGTTCGGAGTTCACGATCTCGACGCGTTGGCGCAATGTAAGTTCGTCGTCGCTCGGGCTGCCCAGCGTCTCGTTCTGAATGCCGACGACCCGACCGTGCGCCGTCAGGCCGAGAACCTGGACAAGCCGATCACGTGGTTCTCGCTCGATCCACGGGACGAGTTCATGCTGCACCACATCGCCGCGGACGGCTGGAGCCTCGTGCTCGAACGCGGGCGCCTGGTGTCACTTCGTGGTGGAACCAAGGTCGCCTTGGCCGAAGTCGCCGAAGTTCCTATCGCTCTTGGCGGCGCGGCGCGCTACAACATCGCAAACGCTCTGGCGGCGATTGGTGTAGCCGAGGTTCTGGGACTCAACGCGCGAGCGATTGGCGAGGGCCTACGCACATTCGAAAGCACCCCCGAGTCGAACCCGGGGCGGCTCAATGAGTTCTCGATCGGCGGGGCACGGTTCATTCTCGACTTCGCCCACAACCCCCACGGGGTCGAAGCGCTGCTCGCGATGGCTGCGGCATTGCCGGCCAAGCGGCGGCTGGTCACCATCGGTCAGGCGGGAGATCGTGAGAACGACGCGATCCGGGACCTCGCCGCATCCACTTGGCAGGCCCGTCCGGAGCGAGTTCTGATCAAGGCGATGACGGACTACTTACGGGGTCGTGAAGAAGGTGAGATTCCTCGGCTCCTGGAGGACGAGTTGCGCCGTCTCGGGGCTCGGGACGAGAATCTGGCCCATACCGGCTCCGAGCTCGAGACAGCTCAGGCGGCGATCGAATGGGCCGAGTCCGGCGATCTCGTCCTGCTGATCATCCACTCACATCGGGAAGAAGTCACCAGTCTGCTCGAGCAAGCGGCTCTGGCCTAGAGGTTCGTTTCAGGGCGCCGGTCAGATCTTCAGAGTGATGGGCTAGCCCTTGACCCTCGCTAGCCGCCAGACAGCGAAGGCAGTAGGATCGCGCCGCGCGAGCAAGCGGCCCGCGTCCTTCCATTCACGACTCCAGGACACGACAATGACTTCTGAATCAAACAGCAGCGAGCAGACCCGCGTCTTCTTCGACATCACCATCGGCGGCGAGGCCGCCGGTCGCATCACCTTCGAACTCGACTCCGCCACCGTGCCCAAGACGGCCGAGAACTTCCGGGCGCTCTGCACGGGCGAGAAGGGCACGGGCAAGAGCGGCAAGCCGCTCCATTTCAAAGGCTCTGGCTTCCACCGCATCATCCCCGGCTTCATGTGCCAGGGGGGTGACTTCACTAACGGTAACGGCACCGGTGGCGAGTCGATCTACGGCGAGAAATTCGAAGACGAGAACTTCGATCTCCGCCACGAAGGCTCAGGCATCCTCTCGATGGCCAACGCCGGCCCGGGCACCAACGGCAGCCAGTTCTTCATCTGCACTGCCCAGACGCCCTGGCTCGACGGCAAGCATGTGGTCTTCGGCCGGGTAGTCGAAGGCGCTGAAGTCGTCACCGCGATGGAGGCCGTCGGTTCCGGTAGCGGCACCACTTCCCAGCAAGTGACGATTGCCGACTGTGGAGAAGTCGAAGCGGCGTAGACCGGAGGGCGATGAGGTCTCCGTCTCTCGTCAGCCGTAGCCGCAAGCTTGTTGCGCCGCAAGGTTGTGACAGAGTCACGGCCGCGCCATGATCCAAGACCCCCTGGCTCTGACCGCGGTGATCGTCGGCATTACCGCGCTGGCGTTCTGGCTCGCCGGACGTTTCGGTTGGGCCGCGAAGGCCGGGGCGACGCTCCTGGTGATCGCTTTCGGGGCCGTGCTCTCGAACCTCGACCTGGTTACGGCACAGTCGCCGGTCTACGGCATGATCTCCGGGCCGGTGACTTCGCTGGCAATCGTGTGGCTGCTCTTCGCCGTCGATCTGCGTAGTCTGCGCGCGGCGGGCCCGCGCATGCTGAAGGCCTTCGGTTTGGCCGTCGCTTCGACCGTCACCGGTGGTTTCGTCGCCTTTGCGCTGTTGGGCCGATTCTTTCCCGAGCAGGCTTGGAAGCTGGCCGGCGTCATGGTGGGAACCTACTCGGGCGGTGGGCTCAACTTCGTCTCGGTCGGTCGCGAGCTCGATCTGCCGGAGGCCCTCTTCGTGGCCGCCACCGCGGCCGACAACGTGGTTACGGCAGTCTGGCTCGGCATCGCCCTGCTCCTGCCGACTCTGCTGGGGCGTTTCTATCCGGCGCCGCAGGTGAAGGCGGGAGACGAGCGGGTCGAAGACCCGATGCAAGGTGCGGCGCGGCTGAGCGTTGGAGATCTGGCGAGCCTTGTGGCGGCGGCTTTGGCGATCGTACTCCTCGCCGAGTGGACGGCGACCTTGGTACCCGTGGTGCCGGCCGTGCTCTGGCTCACCACGCTCGCGTTGATCTGCGCGCAGCTACCGGCCGTCCGCCAGCTACGCGGCGCGATGCAGCTCGGCACGCTCGCATTGCACTTGTTCTTTGCGGTGCTGGGGATCGGTTCGCGGGTGCAGCAGATTCTCGAAGTCGGGGTCGAGGTGTTCTACTTCACCGCCCTGGTCGTCCTGGTTCACGGTGTTCTCTTCCTGGTACTGGCGCGACTGCGTAGTTACGATCTCGACACCACCATCGTGGCGTCGCAAGCCGCCGTTGGCGGGCCCTCGACGGCAATGGCGATGGCCGTTTCGCGAGGCCGCGCCGACTTGACTCTGCCCGGTGCGATGGTCGGGTTGCTCGGCTATGCCATTGGAACCTACGCCGGTTTGGCCGTCGCTTGGATCCTGCGCTGAAGGGTCTCTTGCGCTCAAGCAGGGTTTAGAGCCATACCGATCGCCGTGCTGTGGCGCAGGAGCGAAGCATCGACTGCGAGCCGGTCGGCGGCGGAGGGCTGGTCTGCTTCGTAGTGGCTAGAGAGCAGATCGATCCGGCCGGCTCGACGGTGTGCCTTGAGATCGACCCGCGCGACGAGTCTGTCGCCCGCGAGGACCGGGAGCGAGTAGTAGCCATAGCGCCGCTCGGCCTTCGGTTTGTAGATCTCGAGCACCTGATCGAAGTCGAAGAGATCGGCGACTCGCGGCCGGTCCCACAGTAGGGGGTCGAACGGCGAGAGCAACACGCCGCGGTCGCGTCGCGGGCGCAGTCTCGTCAGGCGAGGCAGGAGTTCGAGGTCGGTGGTGCGGATCCAGCCAGGAATTGTGCGGCGTTGCGACAACGTCAACGCGCAAGGAACGATCGCGCCCGCCTCCTGAAGCTGGTCCAGGGCAGTGCGGATCTCGGTGCGCATGTTGCGCAGTCGCCAGGTGGCCGCGAGGGTGCCGGTGGTCGCCCAGCCCAGACCGTCGAGCGCCTTGAGCAGGAGGGTGCGCAGGGCCGTAGGCTGGTCTTGCCTATGACGGCGGGCGCTCTCCGGGATGACCCGTTCGGCAAGATCGAAAGTGCGCTGGAAGTTGCGGCGTTGACGGATCGCCAGGTCGCCGCGCGACCAGAACGCCAGAGCCACCCGCGAGGTCACCTTGCGGACCCATTGACTGCTGCCGTCGCTGTCGTCTTCGAAATCGAGCGACCGCAATGGGCCTTCGTCAGCGATCCTTTTCAAGAGTCGGTCGGCAACCGCGGGATGCTCGCCGAGGACATCGCCCCACCAGGGGTGGTGGGCATAGTCGCAGCGCCGGAACTCGAAGGTCGGGTAGAGCTCGATCGGCAGCCAGCAGGCCTCGTGCCCCCAGTACTCGAACAGCGGTTCCCCGGGCTCGAGCAATTCCTCCCCCAGGGTCGCATCGAATCCGTCGAGGCGTGACATCAGGACGAGCCCATGACTCCGAGCCCCGGCGACGGCAACGCTATCGAGCTGCAGGTAGCCGAACCGGCGCACGACCGCTAGCGCTGCTTGGCGTGCCCGGCGGCCGCGCCCGACAGCCCGCCGCGGAAGTTCGCCGCGGTCGAATTTGAGCAGCCCGCCGCAAACCAAGGCGAGCCTCCGCGCCTGCCTCTGGTCGAGCGTGTGGGCCGTGCCTGCTCCGGTCATAGGGTGTGTCGCCCTGCTCTCGGTGCCGACGGTGCCTCCCGTGTGACCTTTGGCAGCGGGTTGAGGTTCACTCCTCCTCGTCCCGCTCCGCGAGAGGCCGCGCGACCACGGCCAGCCTTCGGCGTCTGACCCGGCGGCCATGCAAGGGCATGATGATGCTGAGCAGCGAGTACGTCCAGCCCGGGAGACCCAGTAGCGTCGGAGGGGTGAGGAGCGCAAGCAGAATAGACAGCAAGCCAACGCCCCCGACGATCGTCCACGCCACGATCTCGGCGCGGGTGTCGAAACGCTCTAGCGCGTTGAGCCCGAGCTCCCTTCGCAGCCGCCAAGAATGGATGTTCAGGAGGACCAGTGAGCCGCACATGGCAACGAACCCCGCGCCATAAACGACGAACAGGCTGTTGACTTGATCCGGCCGCATCTGGATTGGAGGACCGGAGAGCGGTAGGCCGAGCAGGTAGGTAAACCACTCCATCATCGAGTTGAACATGAAGCGCAGAGGGTAGACGTAGACCAGGACCGTAAAGACCAAGAGGCAGCTCAGCAGGATGGTCGGTGCGTCCTCGAGCCCGTAACGCCGACTCCATGTGTGGTGTCCGGCCCAGAACATCATCAGCAGGGTTGCGCTCATGACGAAGGCGGGGATACCACTCAGAGCAGCCAGCAATCCGTCGTAACTCGTCGGGATGTCCGACGCGAGAACGAGGAGTGTCAGAGCGAAGGCGAAGGCGGCGTCGGTGAATGTCTCGAGCCGGGTCGTCGCCAGACCACGCATGCGAAATCCCTTCCTCACGGGCAGCTGGTCAAGTGCTGTCGAGGATGCGGTCAAGAGTCGATTCCCGTTCTGGCTGATGGAGGCGATCCTATACGGTCGCGTAGTAACATCTATCGCTTGAAGCCGGCACCGTTTGAATATCGGGCACCCGACTCACTAGAGGCGGCCCTCGAGCTGATGCTCGAGCATGGAGCCGACGGCAAGTTGCTGGCCGGCGGCCAGAGTCTGATCCCGGTGATGAACTTCAGGCTGGCGCAACCGGCGATGCTGGTGGACCTGAACGGACTCGACGAACTCGACTACGTCCGGCCGGGACCCAACGGCAGCCTGAGTATCGGTGCGCTGACTCGGATGAGCCGACTGGAGGGCCACAGCGAGCTCGGCCGTTTCTCGCCGCTTCTGGCCGAGGCGATCCCGTTCATCGCTCATCCTCAGATCCGCAACCGCAGCACCTTGGGCGGCACGTTGTCGCACGCTGATCCAGCGGCCGAGGCGCCGGCGGTTTGCGTGGCCAGCAGCGCCCGTTTCCGCCTGGCCCGGGTCGGCAGCGACCGCTGGGTCACCGCCCAGGACTTCTTCACCGGTCTGTTCGAGACGGCGCTCGAGCCTGAGGAGATTCTGGTCGAGATCGAGTTGGAGGCGCCGCGCGAAGGCACCGGCACCTCGTTCCAGGAGATCGCTCGGCGCCACGGCGACTACGCTCTGGCTGGTATCGCAGCGTCGGTGACGCTCGCCGCGGATGGACGGATCGACGGTGCGCGGTTGGTCTACTTGAGCGTTGGCGATCAGCCGGTCGATGCGAGTGCGGCGTCAGCCCTGCTGATCGGCGAGACGCCGAGCGAGGCGCTGTTCGAAGCTGCCGGAGCCGAGGCGTCCCAGAAGGCGATCGACCCAGCCGGGACGATCCACGCAACTCCGGACTTCACCCGCCACTTGGTCGGGGTCCTGACCCGCCGCGCGTTGGCGGCCGCCTCTCGGCGGGCGGCAGGGGGCTCGCCGTGAGCGACCGTCACGAGGTCAAGACCACGGTGAACGGGACCGAGTACAAGCGTGCGGCCGAGCCTCGCGAATTGCTCTCCGATTTTCTGCGTAACGATCTCGGGCTGACCGGGACGCACGTCGGTTGCGAGCACGGCGTCTGTGGAGCCTGCACCATCCTCTTCGACGGAGCGCCGGTGCGCTCATGTCTGATGCTCGCGGTGCAAGCCGACGGCCACGAGATCACGACCGTCGAAGGACTGACACCTGATCCAGAGGTGCTCCATCCATTGCAAGAGGCCTTCTGGGAGTCGCACGGTTTGCAATGCGGGTTCTGCACACCGGGCTTTCTGATGACGCTGGTGCCGTTCCTCGCGGAGAATCCCGAGCCGAGCGAGGATGAGATCCGAGCGGCGATCTCCGGCAACCTCTGCCGTTGCACCGGCTACCAGCACATCGTTGACGCAGTGCTGCTGGCGGCGTCGAGGAAGCGTCCGTGAGCGCGATGGGATCGCTGCCGCGGTCCCTGCCTGAGTTGTCGGCCTCATTGAGGAGCGGCGTTCTCGCGCTTGACGACTATCTGGCCGAACTCGATCGCCAATTCGCGTCGGTCGAACCGGAGATCGAAGCCTTCTGTGCCGAGGACGATCGTTTCGGGCGGCTTGCCGCCGACGCAGCCGTGCTGGTCGAGCGCTTTCCGGAACCGGCGGGCCGGCCGATGCTCTTCGGCGTGCCGGTGGGAGTCAAGGACATCTTCAACGTCGATGGCTTCGAGACCCGGGCTGGCAGCCGGGTTCCACCGAACGAGTTGGCCGGACCGGAGTCGACTGCGGTGTCGGCTCTGCGGTGTGCTGGAGCGCTTATCCTGGGCAAGACGGTGACCACCGAATTCGCTTACTTCGCGCCCGGACCGACCCGCAACCCGACCGACCACCAGCGGACGCCAGGAGGCTCGTCGAGCGGCTCGGCGGCTGCGGTCGCGGCCGACCTCTGTGCGCTGACCCTGGGGACGCAGACGATCGGCTCGATTGGGCGGCCGGCGTCCTATTGCGGCGTCGTCGGGTTCAAGCCGAGCTACGAGCGCACCTCTCGCCAGGGCGTCATACCCCTCGCACCGTCGGTAGATCACGTCGGCTGTTTCACCCGTGACGTGGCTGGAGCGCGAATGGCGTCGACCGCCATCTGTCTCAACTGGCGCCCGACTCCGATTCTGGGCAAGCCGCGCCTAGCCGTACCCGAGAGTCCCTATTTGGGTCGAGCGGCGCGGCGCGGTCGCGAGCGCTTTCGGGAGGCCTGTGAACGACTGACCGGGGCCGGCTACGAGATCGTCAACGTTCCCGTGATGGAGGACTTCGAGGTGATCGAGACCCGCCACCGGCGACTGGTCGCGGCGGAGGCGGCGCGGGTGCACGCCCAGTGGTTCGCCCCCTACGGCGACGTCTACCAAGACAAGACGCGAACCCTGATCGAGGCGGGGCAGGCAATCCAAGACGACGAGTTGGAGAATCTGCGCGCTGGGCGAGGGGCATTGCGCAGCGAGTTGATGGCGGCGATGGACGGCCACGACGTCGATCTCTGGCTCTCACCGTCAGCCCCGGACGTAGCTCCGGTCGGCCTCGAGAGCACCGGTGATCCGGTGATGAACTTGCCTTGGAGCCACGCAGGGCTACCCGCCGTGAGCCTGCCACTGAGTTGTGGCGCGGGCGAACTTCCCTTTGGGCTTCAACTCTGTGGTCGCTTCATGGCCGACGAAGACCTCCTGGCATGGGCCCAGGGGATCGAGAGGGCGCTCGCGGCATGAGTGTCCTGCGCCGGGCCATCAAACGCGGTCGCTACTTCGACTCCGTCGTGTTGATGCAGTTGCAGCGCGGCCTGACCGAGCTCGACGGGGTCCGTGAGGCCGGCGTGGTGATGGCGACAGCGGCAAACCAGGAATTGATGGTCGAGAGCGGCCTGCTCGAAGCGCCGCTCGACGAGGCGAGAGCCGACGATCTACTGATCGCGGTAGAAGCCGACAACGAGAGAATCGCCCTGGCGGCGCTCGAGATGTTCGATGAGCTGGTCGAAGGTCGACGGGTTGGCGTCGCGGTCGACTATCGACCGAAGAGCCTGCCGATCGCGTTCGGGCAGCTGCCGGCCGCGAGCTGGGTGTTGGTCTCGGTGCCAGGGCGCTACGCGGCGGCGGTGGCCCGACAAGCCCTGGAGGCGGGGCGTAACGTGTTTCTCTACAGCGACAACATCAAGCTCGAAGATGAGGTAGCTCTCAAGGCGGAGGCTCGAACTCGCGGCCTGGTGGTCCTCGGCCCGGACTGCGGCACGGCGATCGTGGCCGGCGTCGGGCTCGGGTTCGCCAACCGAGTTCGGTCAGGATCGATCGGCTTGGTCGCGGCCTCCGGCACCGGCCTGCAGACGATTACGTCGCGAGTTCACGCCCTCGGTGCAGGGGTCTCGCAGGCCATAGGAACCGGCGGTCGAGATCTGTCCCTCGAGGTAGGCGGCGCAACGGCGCTTCAGGCTCTGACCCTGCTGGCCCTGGACCCCCAAACCGAAGTTATCGTCGTGGTCTCCAAGCCACCACATCCGGACGTCGCCGCGGCAGTTCTGGCACGAGTCCGGGCTCTCGGTAAGCCGGTGGTGCTGCAGTTCCAGGGGCATCCGCTCCCTGCTCGCAGGATCGGCTCGGTCCACTTCGCGGCCGACCTGGAGGACGCCGCCCAACTAGCAGTCTCGGTCGCGGGCCGACAAGAAGCTCGAGAGTCGCCACAGGTCGGCGATGGAGTGATCCGTGGCCTCTTTTCGGGTGGCACCCTGGCCAGTGAGGCACTGCTGCGGCTCGAGGGGATGCTGCCGCAGGTGGCCTCCAACCTGAGTGGGCATCGGGCCGCAAAGCACGCCGCGGCGTACGACGACGCCGGCCACGTGGTCCTCGACCTGGGCGCGGACGAGTTCACGGTAGGCCGACCCCATCCGATGATCGACCCTGCTTTAGTGGTCGAACATCTGAATCGGACCGTGGCGAATCGAGAGGTCCGAACCGTTGTGCTGGACGTTGTGCTCGGCGATGGTGCGCACACTGATCCTGCCGGACTGCTAGCTCCGGCAATCGAGCGGGGTCTGAGATCCGCCAAGGACCTGGAGATCGTCGTGGTCTTGGTGGGGACTGACGAAGACCCGCAGGATATCGAGGTCCAGAAAGAGCGTCTCGAAGCAGCCGGCGCAAGAGTATTCCTGACACTTGATGGGGCGATCGACCGAGCCTTGGCGCGGTGCCCGACCGCGGAGTTGCCTGTCGAACGGGCCTCGGAGCGGGCCTTCGAAAAGCCGCTGGCGGCGGTCAACGTCGGCCTCGAGCTCTTCTACGATTCCCTGGTCGAGCAAGGTGCGAGTGCCGTCCATGTGGACTGGCGCCCACCGGCTGGCGGCAATGAGAAACTAGCGCGTATTCTGGAGCGGCTGAAGAACGAGAGCGCGACTTCGGTCGTCGAGGGAGCGAGGGCAGGGGAATGAACATCGAGCAGGCCAACAACCAAGCGATCGCCCGAATGATGGCAGCCCACCCTGTCTTGAAGACCGTGGCCCGAGCGGGCGATGTAGTGCCGGGTCTCGAGGCAAAGACCCTGCTTCATGCCGGCCCGCCGATCGAATGGCCGCGCATGTCGGGCCCGCTGCGCGGAGCCGTAATCGGGGCGCTGATCTACGAAGGCCTGGCCGATTCGCGCGAACAGGCGATTCACCTGATCGAGTGCGGCGAGATCGCTTTCTCGCCCTGCCACCACCACAACTCGGTAGGTCCGATGGCGGGCGTGACCTCAGCCTCGATGATGGTCTACGTGGTCGAGGACGCAGAGCATGGACGCTCGGCGTATTCGACCTTGAACGAAGGCTACGGCAAGGTGCTGCGCTACGGCGCCTTCGCTCCAGAAGTGCTCGAGCGGTTGCGGTGGATGAACGAGGAGATGGCGCCCATGCTGGTCGCGGCCCTGGCCGAGAGTGGGGGTATCGACCTGCGCGCGCTACTGGCCGAGGCCCTGCACATGGGAGACGAGGGGCACAACCGCAACAAGGCCGGCTCGTTGCTCTTCCTCAAGCAGCTGGCGCCGGCGATCGAGAAGACGGCGACCAATGCGGATTCGGCCGCCAACGTGCTCGCTTTTCTAGGCGACAACGCATTGGCGGTCTTGAACCCAGTGATGGCAGCCTGCAAATTGATGGCTGAAGCGGCGACCGGTATCGAGGGCAGCACGATCGTGACCACCATGGCGCGCAACGGCACGGACTTCGGGATTCGGGTGAGTGGTCTCGGCGATCGCTGGTTCACGGCCCCGGCTGAGGTTCCGGACGGGCTCTACTTTCCGGGGTTCTCGAGCGCCGACGCCAACCCCGATATCGGTGACAGCACGATCACCGAGACTGCGGGCATCGGAGCTTTCGCCATGGCCGCGGCCCCGGCGATCGTCACCTTCATTGGCGGTGCGCCCGAGGAGGCGGTCAACGCCACCCTCGAGATGTACGAAATCGCTGCCGGCGAGCACCAACACTTCACGATCCCGGCGCTCGGCTTTCGTGGCTCGCCGGTGGGGATCGACATTCGCAAGGTGGTCGAACTCGGCGTGACGCCGCGGGTCAACACCGGCATCGCGCACAAGGAAGCTGGGGTGGGACAAGTGGGGGCTGGGCTCGTACGGCCGCCGATGAGTATCTTCGAGGAGGCACTCGTGGCCTTTGCGGACAAGTATCTCGACAAGGAAGAGTAGTCAGGAGCTGGGGCTGGTGGGGGCCGGCAAAGGCGAGGAGAACCGAATGACCGAAAAGCTTGTAGGACGCGGCGTCAAGCGCAACGAGGACCCACGGCTGTTGACCGGCCGGGCGCTCTTCGTCGATGACGTCAATCGTCCCGGCATGCTGCACGTGGCTTTCTTGCGTAGTCCCTTCGCCCATGCGCGGATCAACGACATCGACACCGACATGGCGCGCGATCTACCGGGAGTGCACGCGGTCTACACTGCCGAGGATCTGGGTGACTATTGGCAGCACGGCCCACTTCTCGTGCCGCCGCCGCCGGTCGAGGGCGCGACCTTCCACGAACGCACCCAGGTGCCGCTGGCCAAGGACAAGATCCGTCACCTCGGGGAGCCGATGGCGATGGTCGTGGCCGACAGTCGGGCCCTGGCCGAGGATGCGGTCGATCTCATCTTCATGGACTGCGACCCGCTCGATGCAGTGGTCGACCTCGAACAGGCCCTGGCCCCGGATGCACCCCTGGTCCACGAGGATCTCGAATCGAACGTTGCTGCCCATGTGCCGCAGCGCAAAGGCGACTACGCGGCGGCCAAAGCCGCCGCCGACGTGGTGATCGAACGCCGGCTGCTCTACGACCGCGGAGCCTCGGCGGCGATCGAGAATCGTGGCGTGGTGGCCGAGTGGGACCGGCTGAGCGAGCGGCTCACGGTCTGGGACACGACTCAGGCACCGATCCCGATCCGCAACGGTCTGGCCGGAATGCTCGGGTTGTCGGAGTCGCAGGTTCGGGTGGTGGCACCCTTCATCGGCGGCGGCTTCGGCCCCAAGATCATGATGTTCTATCCCGAGGAAGTTCTGGTGCCCTGGGCGGCGATCAGGCTCGACCGGCCGATCAAGTGGATCGAAGATCGGGCGGAGAACTTCGTCGCCACCACCCAGGAGCGCGGCCAGGTCCACGACGCCGAGATCGCGCTGACCAAGGACGGCAAGATTCTCGGCCTCAAGGACTCGTTTCTCCATGACGGCGGGGCCTACGACCCCTACGGTCTGACGGTCCCCTTGAACAGCCAGTGCACTCTCCTGGGCCCGTATGACATCCCGGCCTACGAGAGCGACTTCAGAGCGGTCTTCACCAACAAGACGATCGTCACGCCCTATCGCGGAGCCGGTCGCCAGCACGGCGTCTTTGTCATCGAGCGGTTGCTCGACGTCGCGGCGCGCGAGCTGGGTATCGACCGCATCGAGATCAGGCGGCGCAACTTCATCGCCCCCGAGGACTTCCCCTACGAGAACGAGGTCATCTATCAGGACGCGGCGCCGCTGGTCTACGACAGCGGCAATTACGAGCCGATTCTCGACCGCGCCCGCGAGTTGATCGGCTGGGATCGCTTCCTCGCCGAGGAACAGCCGCGGCTCCGCGCCGAGGGCAAGCACGTCGGCATCGGCATCGTCGCCTATGTCGAGGGTACCGGGATCGGCCCTTACGAGGGGGCGCGGGTCCAAGTCGAGCCGACCGGCAAGATCTCGGTCGTAACCGGCATCGGCACCCAGGGCCAAGGGCACTACACCGTCTTGGCGCAGGTTGCAGCGCAGCAACTCGGTGCCGAGGTCGAGGACATCGAAGTCGTCACCGGCGATACAGACCAATTTCACTGGGGTAGCGGAACCTTCGCCAGCCGGGGTGCTGTCGTCGCAGGCAACGCGGTCAACGCCGCGGCCAAGGCGGTACGCGAGCGAATGCTGGAGCTCGGTGCGAAGCACCTCGGAGTCGAGCTCGGCGAGGTCGAACTGGCAGACGGCGGAGTGTGCGTCGCCGCGGAGCCCGGGCGCGCGATCGACCGCCAGAGTCTTGCCCGCTTGGCCAACCCGTTGCGCGGGGCGGTCGAACCCGGGAGCGAGCCTGGACTGGAGGCCACCAAGTACTTCGGGCCGTACCGCGGTGCGACGGCCAGTGGGGTCCACGCGATGATCCTCGAAGTCGATCCGGAGACCATGCTGGTCGAGGTTCGCGACTACGTCGTGGTGCATGACTGCGGCAAGGTGCTCAATCCGCTGCTGGTCGACGGCCAGGTACACGGGGGTGTAGCCCAGGGCATCGGCAACGCGTTCTACGAGGAACTGGTCTACGACGAGGCCGGGCAGCTGCTCAACGCCTCGTTGATGGACTTTCTGCTGCCCACTTCGCTCGACGTGCCGCGAGTGAAGGTCGGACATCTCGAGACGCCGTCGCCGCTCAACGAACTGGGTTCGAAGGGCGCCGGAGAGGCGGGGGCGATTCCGGTGGGGGCGCTCTTCACTCAGGCGCTGGAGGACGCGCTCGATCTCCCGGGCTTCGAGATTCTTCAGATACCGCTCCATCCGAGCCGTCTTTGGGAACTGGTCCGGACCGCCTCGAAGCAGGAAGTGGCCGAGCAATGAGGCCGACGCCGCGTGACTTCTCGGCCGCGAGCGACGCCCGCCAACCGGAGTGGGACCTCCTCCAGCGCCATCCGCAGGACGTGGTGCGTCGGCTCGGGGTATTGAGCTCAGAGCTCGAGGCCAAGATTGAGCACGAGGAGGACTTGCTCGGTGCGCTGGCACCTGTCTGGCAGCGCGGCGAAGCGATGATCGAAGCGTTGGCGCTGGCCGACGTGGCCCGGATCGAGGCTCTCGCGCCCGTGCTGGTCGGCCTCGGCGTGGGCTCGACACCGGCGGCGGACGACTACCTGATGGGCGCGTTCTACGCCCTGTGGTCCCGCTCCGATGCGAGTTGGTTGGTCCGACCGGCGGAGACGATGGCGGCTCACACGACGCGGGCCTCGGCGGCCTGGCTGCGTGCGGCCGCGCGCGGCGAGGCGGGGCCGACGTGGCGCTGCTTGTTGGAGGCGCTGGGTTCGAGCCATAGCAGCGACGGGCTGCGGCGGACTGTCCGCGACGTACTCGACCGCGGCGCGACGTCCGGCGCGGCCTCGTTGGCGGGGTTCGTCGACCTGGCCGAGCTGCTTTTCGATGGTGGTTCGACGCAGTTCATTACCGGCCCCTACGCGCGGCGCCGCTGGCCGGGACCGACTCTTGAGGGGAAGGGCTAGGCTGGAATCATGAAACTCGAAGGCGAACACCTGTTCAAGGTCCCCCGCGAACGGCTATGGGAGGCTCTCCTCGACCCCGAGATCCTGGCGCGCACGATGCCCGGTTGCGAGTCCCTGAAGCGGACGGACGACAACTGCTTCAAGGGCGTCATGAACGTGGCGATCGGACCGGTCAAGGGCAAGTTCCAGGGAACCCTGGAACTGAGCGATCTCGACCCGCCGAACGGCTACCACCTGGCGCTCAAGGGCCAAGGGCCCTCAGGTTTCCTCAAGGGCGAAGGAAACCTGACGCTGACCGACGCCGAGGGCGGCACTTTGCTCGCCTACGCGCTCGATGCCCAGGTCGGCGGTCGCATGGCGGCGGTGGGTCAGCGTCTGATGGACAGTTCGGCCAAGGTCGTCTCCCAGCAGGGGCTCGAGGGGTTGGCGGCACAGGTCGAGGTCGCGCCGACCGCGGCCGGTGCTGCGGCAGCGGCAGCCGTTGCCCCAGCAGCACCATCGCAGACCAAGATGGCAGCCCGCTTCGCCGGTGGACTGTGGAAGGAGATGGTTCCGCCGCCGGTCCGTCGTGCTCTCGCGGTTATCGCCTGGCTCGCTGTGGGCGCAGCGATCGGTTGGTGGGCGCGAGGCTGTTAGCCCTGCAACCGGGACTTTGCGTCACCCATCCTCCGGGGGGTGGCGAGGCCGATTCGGCAGGATGAGGTTGAGGCCGAGCGCGGTCAACCCGCCGGTGATGAGGCCGGAACCGAAGAAGTCCTGAGTCCACTGCGGCGTGTGCTGCAGAACCTCGGGCCTGAGCTCGACCCCTAGGCCGAGGCTGATGGCGGTCGCCATGATGATCAGAGTGCGTTGATTCCAGCGCGCCCCCTGGTGCACGATCTTGGCGCCGCTGGTGAAGATCATGGCGAACATGATGAGGCCGCCACCGCCAATGACAGGCGCCGGAATAGTTGCGAAGAACGCGCCGACCTTGGGGACGAGGCCCATGAACACTAGAAGTGCTCCGGTCATCGCCGTGACGTGGCGACTGGCCACACCGGTGAAATTGACCAAGCCGACATTCTGCGAATAGGACGTATTGGGGAAGGCGCTCCAGAGCGCTGCAATGGCGCTCATCACGCCGTCCGCCAACAACCCTCCCCGCAGCTCGCGAGTCGTGGGCTGGCGACCCGCCGCGGCCAGGGTGCCGGCGATGTCCCCCACGGTCTCCATCGTGCTGATGAGGTAGACGAACGCGACGACGAGGATCGGACCCCAGTGAAACTCGAGGCCGAAGGCCAAGGGGCGAGGTAGCGCTAGCCAGGCGGTGTCGGCCAAGGAAGCGAAGTGGACTTTGCCCAGGGCGAGGGCGAGGACATATCCAGCGGCGACGCCGAGGACCATGCTGCCGTAACTCACGAAGCCGCGCCCGAACTGATTGAGCGTCAGGGTTACCAGGAGCACCAGGGCGGCGATTGCGAGGTTGCTGAGCGAGCCGTAGTCGAGGGCCTTGACGCCACCTGCGGCATAGTCGATGCCTACGGGAATGAGCGTCAGTCCGATCAGCATCACCACGATGCCGTTGACGAGCGGCGGGAAGAGCCCGCGGAGGCGGCGAATCGCGAAGCCGAAGCCGACCTCGACCACCGCTGCTGCCAGACAGGCGCCGAAGACGGTGGCGAGGCCGTACTCGCGGCCGATCGAGGCCAGCCCGCCGACGAAGGCGATCGAGGTCCCCATCACCATCGGAATCCGACCGCCGATTGGGCCGATGGGGTAGGACTGCACGATTGTCGCGAGGCCTGCCATCAGGAGCACCATCTGGACCAGGAGGGCGGTATCCGCCGCGCTGACGCCGATGGCGCCCGCAATCAGCAGCGGCACGGTGACGTTGCTCAAGATCATCGCCACCAGGTGCTGGAGTCCCAGCGGTAGCAGTTCGGCAATCGGGGGTCGGTCGTCGATCCCGTAGACGAGGCTTTGTTCGCGTCCGCTCATAGACCCTCAGGTCGGCGTCACGGGGGATGCAAGCGGCCCGCACGACAGCAACCAGTAGAGCGCTCCGGCCACCGCGAAGCCGACGAACCAGGCGTAGGTGTAGAGCTGGGCGAAGACCGTCGGCACGTCCGAAATGAGGCCCGCGGCGGCGAGAAAACCGGGCACATTGGGCAGCACCCCGGCGGCCAGCGCCACCAGAGCCCGCGGATTGTAGCCGCGCGCGTACTCGTAGGGCCCATGGCGCCGGAAGAGTCCCTCGAGATCGAGTTCGGTCCGGCGCAGGGCGTAGTAGTCGACGATCAAGATGCCACCGATCGGACCCAGCAATGCCGAGTAGCCGACAAGCCAAGTGAAGATGAACCCCGCGCTCGACTCGATCAACTTCCACGGGAAGACCGCCACGCCCAGCCCGGCGGTGATCAGAGCTCCGGCCCGGAAGCTGAAGAGCCGGGGCGCCAGATTGATGATCGCGTTGGCCGGCGAGACGACGTTGGCGGCGAGGTTGGTCGAGAGTGTGGCTACCGACAGGGCGATCAACGAGGCGACCACCGTGGCCCCACCGCCGAGCCGGCCCAACAGCACCGTGGGATCGGCGATAGCCTCGCCGAAGATCACCACGGTGGCCGAGGTCACCGCGACACCGATGAAGGAGAAGAAGGTCATGAACGTCGGCAGTCCGATCGCCTGGCCGAGCATCTGGTCTTTCTGGGACTTGGCGTAGCGGGTGAAGTCCGGGATGTTGAGCGACAGGGTGGCCCAGAACCCCACCATGCCGGTCAAGGCCGGGAAGAAGACGCTCAGGAAGCGCCCCTCCTCCGGCCCGCCCGGCGCGAAGCGCGACGGCGCCGAGAGCATCGGGCCGAAGCCGTCGGCTTTGACCCAGGCCCACGCCAGGAGTACGACTCCCATGATGATGAGGAAGGGCGCGGCCCAGGTCTCCAGCACGCGGATCGACTCGATACCGCGCCACATGATGACCAGCTGGAGACTCCAGAAGAGGAGGAAGCAGAAGAGCTCGCCACCGTTGATTCCCAACACCGGCAGGTCGTCGCCGCCGATCGGGCTACCGCTCAACGCCCCCAGCAGCTGGTAGATCGCTGAGCCGCCGATCCATGTCTGGATGCCGAACCAGCCGCACGCCACCAGGCCGCGAAGCAGAGCGGGAATGTTGGCACCCAGCACCCCGAAGCTGGCACGGGCGAGGACCGGAAAGGGAATGCCGTACTTCGTCCCGGGGTGGCCGTTGGCCACCATCGGCAGCAGGACGATCACGTTGCCGAGGCTGACGGTAGCCACCGCCTGCCACCAACTCATTCCCAGGTCGATCAGACCTCCGGCCAACATGTAGGTCGGAACGCAGACCACCATGCCGATCCAGAGCGCGGCCATGTTCCAAGTCGACCAGGTGCGCTCCTCTTGCCGAGTCGGCGCCAGGTCGTCGTTGATCAACTGCGGGTCGCCACTTACGGTCATCGGGTGAATCGGGTGCCTCGACGGTGAGTGTGAGATCGGCGAATGCTAGCACCGGCCAGGCCGCAGCTCGGGTGCCACGACAGGTAGACTCTCGGAGTTGGACCCGCGATCGCGGTCCGCAACTTTCGGGGGTACGACCATGTCGCGAGTCTCTTCCTACATCGTCTGGGGCGTCATCGGTAGCGCCGTCCTCGGCACGGCCTGCAGGCAACCCGAGCCGGTGGCAGTCGAAGCCGAAGCCAAACTGGAGGTCGCATGGTTCGAGGGCACGGCTGACGAGGCGTTTGCTCATGCCAAGGCTGTGGGCAAACCGCTCTTCCTTTACTGGGGTGCTGAGTGGTGTCCGCCGTGTCACTACCTCAAGGACAAGATCTTCGTTCAACCCGACTTCGTGACCCGTTCGCGGGACTTCGTGGCTGTCTACCTCGACGGCGACGACGAGGGAGCTCAGATCCTCGGCGAACAACTCGATGTTCAGGGCTATCCCACGGTCATGGTCTATAGCGCCGAGGGGGATGAGCTGCTCCGCATGCCGAGCGACGTGCCGGTGTCGCGTTACGCGGCCGTCATGGAGCGGGCCTTGCGGCTCGACCGCCCGGTCAAGCAGATCCTCGACACTGTCCTCGCCGGCGGTCCGGCCGATTCCGATCCGGCAGATCTCGACGTCCTGGCCTACTACTCCTGGGGTCAGGACAGTCAGATCGGCCTCGACGTCGCTGCGCGTCTCGGCACGTTCGAGCGGCTATGGGCCGAGACGCCGGCTGAATACTCCGGGGCCAAGGCGCGCTTCCTGGGCCTATACCTAGGCGAGGGCGCGCGCTTGGCTCGCAGAGCCGAGGCTGACGCCCCGCCGATTTTCGACGATGCCGAGCGTGCCGAACTGCTCGAGGCAACGAGTCTTCTTCTCGCCGACCCGGCTCTGTGCCGCGAGAACGTGTTCGACATCACCTACGGCGCGAGCGGTGTGATCCCGGTTCTGAGCCCCTACGGCGGCGCGGTGCGCGATGCTCTGTTGGATGCCTGGCGCGCCGCGGCCCAACGTCTCGAGAGCGACGAGGAACTGTCGACTGATGATCGCTTGACCGCGGCATCGACGCTCATGGACCTGGCGCGCCTCGAGGCCGGGAACGATGACGGGCCCCTACCGACGGACCTCGTGGCTCACGTACGCGAGCATGTAGCTTGGGCTGTCGGAGCCGTCGAGGACGGCGGAGAGCTTCAGACCGTCCTCAACACCGCTGCGTTTCTGCTCGAGAACGCGGGACTGGCCGGCGAGGCGCAGGCACTCCTGGCCGACAAGCTCGACGAGGCCGAGGCCCCCTACTACTTCATGTCGTTTCTCGCTGGGCTCAAGAGCGATGCCGGCGAAACCGACGAGGCTCTCGCTCTCTATCGACAAGCCTGGGAGTCGGCGCGCGGCCGCTACACCCGTTTTCGTTGGGGTTCGACCTACCTCCGGCAGCTCATGGAGCTGGCGCCCGAGCGCGCCGATGCCGTCGAAGCCGACTCGCTGGCTGTCCTCGACGAGCTACTGACTCACGATGACGCTTTCGCTTTGGGCAACAGCCTGCGTCTGGGTCAGTTGGCCAAGGCGTATGGGAAGTGGAACACCGGCGAAGAACGCGGCCCGGTAGTAGATCGCATCCGCGAGCGTGTCGCCGCCGAGTGCACGCGCTATCCGGCCGAAGGCGAAGACTCCCAGCACCAACGGTGCTCCGCCTGGCTAGCCAGCCAGCCGACTTTTCAAGTGATCACCCAACCGTAGCGCCAGAGCGACGATGGTGTAAGTCGGGTTCGAAGCGCCGCTGGTGGTGAAGACCGAGCTTCCCGCAACATACAGATTGTCGATGCCGTGAACCTTACAGTTGGCGTCGACCACTCCGAGCTTGGGGTCCTCGTGCATCCGGGTCGTGCCGATGTGGTGCCAGCTCCACTGCGTGCGGGTCCAGACGTCCTCCCGGGTCGTGATCAACCGGATGCGACCGCGCGCATGAACGCCGAGCCGCTCCGAGAAGAGCTTGGCTATCGTCAGCATGCTCTCGGCGTCGCGCTCTTGCAGCTTCCATTCGAGCCGGGTTCGAGGCACTCCCAAGGCGTCCACTTCGTCGTCCAAGGTGACGCGGCTGGCGGAGTTCGGAGCTTGCTCGCCATGGATCATCACCCAACCGAAGTAGGTGCTACCCGCCGCAGCCTCGGGAAGCCCCGCCAAGGTGTTCTGTTGCCTGATGAATTCAGTGATCTCGCGGGTGAGAGGCCACTCCGCGACACCCAGGACGGGACTCGTGAAAACGACGAGGCCATTGAATAGCTCGTTGCTCGAGCGCACGGCGGATCGCACCCGCAGCACGCCTTGGATCTTGTTGCGGCGCGATTTGACATAGGACTCGCTGTAGGTCTTCGGCAGGAGCTTGCGCCAGTAGGGCAACATGACATAGCCCACGCGGACGTACGGATGATCCATGAAGTAACGCCCGACCTGGTCGGAGTCGTTCCCCAGGCCGTTGGGCTGGACGTGGCGGTTGGCGAGCAGTAGCCGGGCGTTTTCGATCGCCCCGGCCGCCAGGACGAAGTGGCGGGCGCGAACCTGGAAAGCCGTGCCGTCGAGACGCACGAGCTCGACGCTACGGACTTCGCGAGCGTCATCCGAGGTGTCGATGCGTCGCAAGTTGGCGTAGAGCAGGACGCGGATCCGCGAGGCGTCGCTCAATTCCGCGTGATAGGCCTGACCGAACCGGGTCGGGCTCAGATGGAAGTAGTTCGTCTTGAAGATCTCGTCGTCGTCAAAGAGCCGGAGAGTGTCGGCGGTCTCCTCGTCATAGTCGAACGGGCTGATTTGGACTACCGGGCTCGCGCGCTCGTAGAACGGGTCGAGTTCGTCGCGGTCGATCGGCCAGGCGACGTCGGATACCCAGGGGCGGGATCTGAAATCGTCCCGGTCGAGCGGTCGACACCAGCCGTTCCAGTGTCCCGTGGTGCCGCCGAAATAGCGTAGACGAGAGGATGACAAGTACTGAGTCTTGGGCCCCAAGATGGTGCCGGACTCGGTGCCTGAATAGAGTGCCTGGGTCGGCTGCTCGTAGGCCAGCCCGCCGCTCTCGGCGACGATCACCGAATGACCGGCTGCCGCCAGTTCGCGAGCCAGGGTGACTCCGGCCGCTCCCGCCCCAGCGACGCAGACGTCGGCTTCAAATTGCTCGTCGCCGGCGAGTTGGCGTAGGTCGATCAGCATGGGATAAGTGGTTGGTCGGGAGGTGCAACGCCAGAGTGCGCGGCTCTGGCAAGTCTACCTTCGTAGCACCGGTTGGGGGCAAGCGCGGACGACTGCGGGGCCTTGCCGCCGGCGCCGTCGCGGGGCCCGGAGCTCAGATGTCCATCACTGCTTCGACCTCGTGGCTGAGGACGGGTGCGGGGGCGGCGAACGAGAGGCCGAAGAAGAGGATGAGCGACAGCAGCAAGGCGACGCTCCCGCCGTGGACCCCGAAGGGCAGCGCCACGTCGAACACTTCGACCGCGAAGTTGAAGACGAGGCTGACGGTGATCGCTGTATTGGCGGCCAGGGGCGTGGCCCGTTTCCAATTCAGGCCGATCCCGACCACCGGCACCAGTGCGGCAGCGAAGGTGCCCCAGCCGAAGACCCCGAGGAGCGCCACGAGCCGGGCGTTGGCGTAGTGCGAATACAGGGCGAAGAGTGCCGCTACGATGGCGATGGCTACTGTTCCCCAGCGAGCCCAGGCCAGCTCGTTGCGCGGCTTACGGCCGAGTGAGCGGGGAATATCGTGGGTCAGCGCCGCGGCGCCGATGTTGAGAAACGAATCGGCGGTCGACATGATCGCCGCGAAAAGGCCGGCGAAAACCACCCCGGCGAGTAGCGGATGGGCGTAGGTATGGAGAAACACCGGGGCCGCCTGGTCGGGCGAGACCAACGGCGCGTGCCGACCGGCCACCACCATGGCGCGCATCAACAGACCGATGCCGACCCACAACAAGGCGGTCATCAGATAGCCGGTGATCGCCACTGCCGGAATGAAGCGATAGCTGCGCAGGGTCTTGAGCATCATTCCCTTGGTGATGACGTGCGGCTGGCCGGCGGCGCCGAGCGCGAACATGAAGTACCAGGAGAGGCACCCGATCATCCCCAGGGTGCCCCACGGGCTCACCGACTCGGGGTCGTCGATCCAGAGTGCGGTAACGGCCGCGCTCGCTCCGCCGTCGAAGGTCGTGATCGCGGTCAGGAAGACGAGGACGCCGGCGACAGCCATCATCGAGCCTTGCACCAGATCGGTGTAGACCGAGGCCAGGATGCCGCCGGTCACGCAGTAGAAGACCAGCACCGAGCAGGAAACGACGACGCAGGTCACGAGACTCACGCCGGAGAACATTGCCGTCCCTGCCAGCAGGGTCTGCAGCACCTTGGCCATCGCGAGCATCTGCGTCGCCAGGTAGCCGAGAATGCCGAGCAAGATGGCCAGTGCCGTGAGGAAGCGAGTGGACTCCCGTCCGTAACGCGCGGCTACTACATCGGCCAGGGAGACGGTGTCGAAGAGCTCGGCAAACATCCGCAAACGCTTGCCGAGGAGAAAGTCGGCCACCGCTCCGGCGATCCCGGTGGTCAGCACGATCCAGACCGAACTCATGCCCAGTGCGTAGACCAGGCCGGGACCCCCGACGAAGCCGAAACCGCTCATCGTGCTCGAGAAGATCGCGATGCCGGTGATCATGACGCCGAGCTGGCGGCCGGCCATGAAGAAGTCGCGCGTGGATTGGGTACGCCGCAGGGCCCACAGGCCGACCGCCAGACACATCACCATGTAGAGGGCGACACTGGTCAAGATGATCGGTTGCCGGAGGGCTTCCACTAGGACTCCTCTGAGGCGCGCCGGCGCTCGACCAGGTCTTGGAACGCCGCGTCCTCCTCGGCGGTCAAGACCCAACGATCAAAGCCGATGACGAACAGGGCGTTGAAGAGCATCGAAACCGGCCAGAAGACAAAGATCATGATCGCCGTAGGGCGCGGCAAGGTGAGAATCAAGTCCGGCGCCGCGTCGGCGAGGCTGGCCCGGTAGGCCCATACGAGCCAACTCCAGCACGAAAGATAGAGCAGCGTGGCCACCTTGAGCAGCGCAGCCAGAGGCTCCCGGCCGTGGCCTCGGAGGGCGCCGAAGTGAATCACCGCGCTGAAGCAGAGAATGATCGCGCAGCCGAGGAGCCAACCGGGGAGGAGAATGGACCCGTGCCGCGCGAGTCCGTCGCCGCCCTGGCGCATCGCGGCGATTTCGGGATGCGCCGAACCGCGCAGCGCCGCCGGCTCGTCGATCAAGGCCAGGCCCAACACGCCGGTGCCGAGGCCGACGACGGCAGCCAGAATCCAGGCCGCCCGGCTCATGACGGCGCGGTCGCGAGGCCGGTCATCGTCAGTCGATTCGGGTGACGAGTCGAGCCCCCCGGTCGAGGCTCTCGAATTGAACAGTGATCTTGCCCGGACCGAAGACGATGTTGCGACTGCCACGCTCGCCGGCCTTGAGCTCGTAGACCTCGCGGCCGGCCTTGGGGTGAGCCACGATCACCCTACCGACGGCGCAGGGATCGCCGGCGAGCATGAACTCGACCCGGGTTGGGCGGCGCTCTCGGCCCGGCCCAGCCTCGCCGGCACCCGGAGCGAGCACGGTCATTTCGTTGGGACCCTCCGGCAGCGGGATCTGTGTCCGCTCTGCGATCACCAGCTTGACCTGCGACCCGGCCTTGGCCTGGGTCATGCCGGCGGGGCTCTGCCTGACCACGGCGCCGACCGGCTTGCTGCAGGTCTCCATCGTCCCGACCACCGAGCCCTCGAGTTTCTGGCGCGCGAGCGCGGCTAGCGCGCTGTCCTGCATCACTCCGACGACGCCGGGGACAACCACCACTCCCGAGCCGGCGCTCGATGTCTGCCGGCGATTGCCGGGCTGGCGCGGCTTGCGAGTCAAGCCGATGATCGCCAGAAGCGCCACGACCGCGGCGATGCCGACAATGAGCCCGATGCGCTTTCGTTTCGATGGCACCACCCTGCCGGGAGCCGGTTGGTCAGGCGCGGGCGCTACCTCGGCAGGCGACGACGAAACCGCGGGAGGCTCCGGCGTCTCGGCGTCGTCTCCGGCGGCGGAAAGCGCCGAGAGAAGCCTCGCCAATCCCTTGTCGTGGTCCACGGTGAAGTCGACGTACTGGAGGCGACGGATGCGAAGCGGCACGTCACAGGCTTCGAGCAGCACCGGCACGACACGGTCCCCTTGATCGAGCGCGAAGGAAACCTCGTCCATCACGTTCTCGGACGCTACGGAGTGGGGTGACAGCACGACTAGTAGCCGGCCGCTGGCCTCGATCGCCTTCTCGATTTCGCGGTCCCAGGGCGCGCCGGCCGGAATATCCAGCTGATCGATCCAAATCTCGATCCCTCGATCGCGCAGCTCCTTGGCCAGTCTCAGAGCGAAGTCGGAGTCTTCGCGGGCGTAGCAGAAGAATGTGGCGCTGCTTTGGGTCACTCCTGAACCTCCAAGAGGGTTTGATGGACGAGCCTACTCGGGGCTCGAGGTCGAGATGCTAGCAGGGCCACCCGGTGCCAGGCCCGGTCGGTGTGGCGTATCGATCGAGCTCCTACGGAGCCATTGTCTGATCCGTCGCAGTGGACCGATACACGTATGATGGCGCGCATGTCGGGCATCCTGCGCGCGCAACTCTCGACGGCCGCTGCACGGCACAACGTGGCCGAAGTGAGGCGGGTCGTGGGCTCCGAGGTCGAAGTCTGTGCTGTGGTCAAGGCCAACGCCTACGGCCATGGCCTGGATCAGATGGTGCCCTGTTTCACCCCGTTGGTGGATCGCTTCGCGGTGACCCTGCCGCCGACCGCGTTGCGGGTGCGCGAGCTAGGCTGGAGCGGGCCGATCCTGGTGTTCTTCCGCGCGGCGGGCTTCGCCCATTCCGACGCAGTAGCCGACATGCTCGAGAAGGTAGCCCGGGCCGAAGTGACGGTGACCATAGCGGGTCAGGACGACGTCGAACTGCTCGAAAGCGTCGCTCTGCGACTGGCGAGGCCGATCGAAGCCCACCTGAAGGTCGATACCGGCATGACGCGTAGCGGGATCCTGGCGACGGAAGCTACGGCTCTTGTCCGCCGCGTCAGGGCGTCGGTTGGAATCAAGCTGACCGGCATCTATACCCAGATCGCGAGCGCCGACGGCAAGGATCTGACCTCCGCCCGAGCCCAGCTCATCACCTTCGAACAGGTGCTCGCGTCGATCGGCGAGACGGAGATTTTGACGATACATGCTGCCAATTCGGCCGCGACCGTGGCGCTACCCGAGTCTCGATATCGCATGGTGCGCCCGGGCCTGGCGCTCTACGGAGGCTATCCCTCGCCGGAGATGGCCCGCCCTCTGGACCTGCAGCCCATCCTGCGCTTGACCGCTCAATTGCTCGAGATCAAGACCGTTCCCGCCGGCAGTCGCACAGGCTATGGCCTGACCCACACTTTTCCGACGGAGAGCAAGATAGGACTGGTGTCTGTGGGATATGCCGATGGTTACCCGAGGTCCCTTGGAGGCAAGGCCACGATGGCTGTCCGGGGGCAGCGGGTGCCGATCTGCGGCCGGGTCTCGATGGACCAGGTCGTGGTCGACCTGACGGAGGTGCAAGCTGCACAGATCGGCGACGAGGTGGAGGTGATCGCCAGTGATTCCAGCTCGACCCATTCTCTGGAAGGGTTGGCACGGCTAGCGGATACGGTCCCCTACGAGATCGCCTGCGGCCTCGGTCCAAGGGTCGAGCGGCGTTTGGTGAGCAGCTGAAGCGGTTTCGCTGCTGTCTGATCCAGGGCTCGAAGCGGCGGCACGAGAGCCGGCACGGAAGTTTGCACGAAAGTTTGCTCGCCAGCCGGAGGGTCGCTATTCTGCTCGTACCACGACGCCTGAGACATCAGGTTGAGGAGCCAAGGTGAAACTCGAACAAAGGCTAAGACACGCCCGCGGCGACGAGCCGGTCGATCTGCTGATCAAGAAGGCTCGCGTCGTCAACGTCTTCTCGCACGAGATCGTCGACACCGACGTGGCCATCGCCGGCTCCTGGATCGTCGGCTTCGGCGACTACGAGGCCAAGGAGGTGATCGACCTCCAGGGAGCCTACCTGGCGCCTGGACTGATCGACGCCCACGTCCACATCGAGAGCGCGATGGTGCCGCCCTCGGAGTTCGGTCGAGCGGTTGTCCCGATGGGCACGACGACCGTGGTCACGGATCCGCACGAGATCGCCAACGTGCACGGTCTCGACGGCATCCGTTTCATGGCCGAGAGCGCGCGTCACGGTGCGCTGTCGATGTACATCATGGCCTCGTCATGTGTACCGGCGACCCACATGGAGACGAGCGGCGCCCAGCTCGAGAGTGCCGACCTGGCGACCTTGAAGGGCAGCCCCTGGCTTCTCGGTCTGGCGGAGGTGATGAACTTCCCCGGAGTCGTCCATGGCGACGAGTCGGTGCTGGCCAAACTGGAGAGCTTCGCCGACTTGGTAGTGGACGGTCACTGTCCGGCGCTGACGGGACGCGAGTTGAACGCCTACGTGGCGGCGGGGATCCAGTCGGACCACGAGTGCACGACGCTCGAGGAGGCGCGCGAGAAATTGCGGCTGGGTCTCACCATTCTCATTCGCGAGGCGACCAACGCGCGGAACCTGAAAGCTCTTCTGCCGCTGGTCACGCCCGAAACGATGCATCGCGTTTGTCTGTGCACCGACGACCGCACACCGGCTCACCTGCTCGACGAGGGCCATATCGACGACATGGTGCGCACCGCGATCGCCGAGGGTCTCGACCCGATCGTCGCCCTGAGGCTCGCAACGCTCAATCCGGCTAACTACTTTCGCCTGTGGGATCGCGGCGCGGTGGCGCCGGGCCGGCGGGCGGACCTCTTCGCGTTCGAAGATCTGCAGGCGCCGCGAGCCCACTTGGTTGTGCGGGGCGGCCGTGTCGTAGCCCGGAGTGGCGAGCTTGTCGAGGGTGCTTCCGGCGCGCGTTCGGGCATGCTGCCCAACTCGGTTCACATTGACTGGGGCGCAATCGACTTCGCCGTCCCAGCAGCGGGCGAACGGGCGCGGGTCATCGGCTCGATACCCGACCAGCTCGTGACCGAGGCATACATCGAGGCGATGCACATCGTTGAAGGACGGGCCGAGGCCGATCCGGCCAACGACCGGCTCAAGATGGCAGTGATCGAGCGCCACCGCGCGAGCGGCGCTCTAGGGCTCGGTTTCATCCGCGGCTTTGGACTCGAGCGCGGCGCCCTGGCCTCGACCGTGGCTCACGACCATCACAACCTGGTGGTCATTGGCGCGGACGATCAATCGATGGCAACGGCGGCGCGGCGTGCAGCGGAACTCTCGGGGGGCATCGTCGTCACCGACGGCGAGCAGGTGGTGGCCGAGGTCGCCCTACCCTTGGCCGGCCTGATGAGCGATCGACCGGTTACCGAAGTGCGCGATGGACTCGACAACGCGATCGGAGCGGCCAGACAACAGGGTGCCGGGCTCGATGATCCCTTCATGGCGATGAGCTTCATGGCTCTCGAAGTCATCCCGAGTCTCAAACTCACGGACCAGGGCTTGGTCGATGTCGAGAAGTTCGAGATCGTGCCGCTCTGGGCTGACTGAGCTCGAGCCGACGAAGAAAGGCAGACCATGCAATCCAAAGCCAAGACCCCCCGCCTCTACCTCGAAGCCTTGGAGGATGACTGGCGGCGCGAGACCCTCCTGGAGCTCCGAGACCTGGTGGCTGCCGAGGCGCCTGACGCTCTCGAAGGCATGGCCTACGGCATGCTGAGCTACACCTACGAAGGCAAGGCGCTTTTCGCTCTCAACGCTCAGAAGAGCTATGTCAGCCTCTACGTCGGCGATGCGCGCAAGATCGACCCCGACGGCTCGATGCTCGAGGGACTCAATCGAGGCAAGGGCTGCGTTCGCTTCACCAAGTCGGTGAACGTCGCTGAGACCGGGATTCGAGCCTTTATCGCCGAGGCGGCCCGAATGGCTCGGGAGGGTCTCGACATCGATTGCTGAGACGCCGCTTGGCAGAGTCTCTACCTCGGGCGTAACATGGGTGTCGAGTGACTCAACGGTTCCTTAACGCACAAGGCTATTTCGCCTGACGATAGGAGGATTCATGTTGACGAAGAGGATGCTTTCCTTCGCTGCAGTAGCAGTTGCCCTGATCATCGTCGCGCCCGCTCTGGACGCCCAGGTCTCCGGGCCTCCGAGTAAGCCCGGTCCCGAGGGCATACCGGCGACAGACATAGCGTTCGATCCGTCCGCGGCGGGGCACCCTGTCTGCCCACCGTTTGGCGCGTGCCCGCCGGCCATGCAGGTCACGACTGAGTACTTGGGCTTCGGGGTTGATTTCAGCGCCTTCAGCGGCAATCCGCCGGTGGGGGTCTTTAGCGACCCGCCGGACAAGTTCGGCGGCGTCAACGGCGCAGGGGATCTCGACCTCGTGACCCCCACCTGCGGCCGGATCGTGGAAGTGGGCGGGACGACCCAGGGCTTGACGGACTTCATCGCAGCGTCCGGCGGCTTCGTCGGCGGCCCCGCGGACCTCTTGCTGGAGGCCTTCGACATTGGGGGCGGTCTGATCGGCTCGAGCATCGCTGACGACGGCGTAGACGCCGACGGCAATCTCATTGCCGAGGTGCCCGACCCGACCAACTCGATCGCGAGTTTCTGCATGACGACCCCGACGGCTGACTCCTTCGGGATGCAGTTCGTCTATCTGAACAACCCGAGCATGGTGCCGGTCGAGTTGTTGTCCTTCGACGTCGAGTAGCAGTTTGTTGGATCCTCGGTCGAGACCGCGCTCGGAGCAGCTTTTGGCTCCGGGCGTCGGTCTGGTCGAGTTGTGTTGCTTTTGAAGGAACCGATCTAGCGGATCCGGCTGGCGTCCTCGGCGCCGGGCCGATAGGGGCCGATCGCGGAGCGGGCATGTCGAATCCGCGCCCCGTGATTGCGGACGGGCGGGACGGCTCTCACGCCGTCTCGGTCCAGCAATTTCGCTCTCGGGCGGACACACCAGAGTGCTAGACTGCGCTGCAAATCCGGGCTCGATCGGGAGGTCTGAAGGCTTCTGAGCCCGAGGCTGGAAGCGATTCAGATCTGGGGTATCAGCTCTTGTTGCGACGCATATCGACCTGCCTCTTCGCCCTCTGGATGACAGCACTCGCGCCGCTCGCGGCAGAGACCGTGCGGGCCAAATCGCGCCTGAACCTCCGTCAGGAGCCGACAACCGATAGCGGGCGGATCGCCTTGCTGCCTTCGGGAGCCGATCTCGAGGTCATCAGCCGGCGAGGCCTGTGGATTCGAGTCAGGTCGGACGCGGGCGAGGGTTGGGTCCACTCCGAGTTCGTGGTGAGCACGGATCTACTCGACCAGTCCTCGCCTGAACGGACGTTGCGAGATGCCGAGTTGGCCCGCGCGGTGGCTCTGCTGCGGGTGGAGCAGTTGGAGAAGGAACTTGCAACGCTGCGCCGTCGGGAACCCTCCGACCTGGCGGAGCTGCGGGCTCAGTTGGAGCAGCGAGACCGGCAAGTGGCCGAGCTGGTTGATGAAATCGCTACGACGAGTGCCCAAGGCGGTGATGACGCAGGTATATCGGCGCGGCTCGACGCGGTCTCGGGCGAGCGAGACGGCCTGGCCGGACAGGTCACTGACCTCGAGAGCCAGATCGCCACATTGAGGGCTGCTCTGACCACTGCCCAGGCGGGAGCTGTCCGGGAGACGACGGGAATCACTCCCGAAGATCTGGCTGCCGTAGCCGCCGAACGTGACCGAGCGGTGGAGCAAGCGAGCCGGCTGGTAGGTGAACTCGAGGTGGCCCGGCAAGGCCTCGCCGAAGCAGGCCGGAACTCCGTCCGTCGCGAGGATGAATTGAGGGAGGAACGAGGGGATCTGGCTGCCGCCGCGGAAGGGTTCGAGGAGGACCTGAAGGCCGCGCGGCAGGCCCTCGCCGAGCAGGCCGAAACCACCGCGGCACTCGAACAGCGCGCCTCGGCGGGTGACGTGGCGCGCCGGAGCCTCGAGACCCGCGCTGCCGAGGTCGAGACCATCAGTGTGGAACGAGACCGGCTGAAGGCCGGGATCGCGGCGCTCGAGCTGGAGCTCACCGGCGCCCAAAGCACCCTGGCCGAACGAGATACGGCATTGGAAGCCTCGGTCACCCAGCTGGCCCGGGAGCGGACCGACCTGCAATCCCGCCTTGCGTCGCTGGAGACTCAGCTCTCTCAGCGTGAGGCCGACTTGAAGGCCGCAAGTGGCGCGACGGCCGAGGACGAATCTACGATCGCGACCCTGCGGCAGCAGCTGGCGAACCGCGAGACAGGAAGTTCACAACTCGCGGGCTCGCTCGAGGCAGCACGCCAGGCCCTGTCGGGTCGGGAACAGGAGGTCGACGCTCTCGAGGCGCGCGTAGCCAAGTTGGTCGCAGATACCGCCGCTGAGCGCGAGTCCTCGCGCAGCAGACTCCAGGTCGCCGAGTCGAAGAGCGCTGAGGACGAGTCCACGATAGCGACCCTGCGACAGCAGTTGGCGAGCCGTGAGACAGGGAGTTCACAGCTCCTGGGCTCGCTCGACGAAACGCGCCAGGCCCTGGTGGGCCGGGAACAGGAGATCGGGGTTCTCGAGGCTCGGGTAGCCAAGCTGGTCGCCGACACCGCCGCTGAGCGCGAATCCTCGCGTAGCAGGCTCCAGACCGCCGAGTCGGCGAAGGCCGAGGACGAATCTACAATCGCGACCTTGCGACAGCAGCTGGCGAGTCGCGAGACAGGAACTTCTCAACTCTCGGGCTCGCTCGACGAAACGCGCCGGGCCCTGCTGAGCCGGGAACAGGAGATTGACGTTCTCGAGGCTCGGGTAGTCAAGCTGGCTGCCGACACCACCGCTGAGCGCGAAGTCTCGAAAGGCGAGCTCCAGGCCGCCGAGTCGACGACGGCGCGGCTCGGTCGTCGCACAGAGGAGCTCGAGGAGGCCTTGCGGCAACGCGATGCGCAGATCGCTACGCTCGAGCAAGCAGCTCCCTCTGAGGACGGCGCAGCGGCCTTGCGCTCCCAGCTGACGTCTATGAGACAGGATCGCGGCTCCCTCGAGGCACAGGTTGCCGGCCTCGAGGCTGAGTTGAGCGCGGCTCGGGCAACCAGTGCGCAGAAAGGCGAGGAAGTCGATGCCTACGCTTTCGAAGCGCGCCGATTGGCCGACGCGCTAGACGAACTGCAGGATTGGAGCGCCAAGGCCGAAGTTGTGGTCGAGCGGCTCACGGCTGACAACTCGGACCTCGCGGGGCAGATTGCGGCGCTCAAGGAACGCCGAAACCGGCGTGCTGAGCCTGTCCGACGGGAACTCGAGGTGGCGCGCAGCCAAGCGGCGGCGGCGGAGAAGAGCGCGGAAGAGCTCACACGAGAACTCGAACTCGCGCAGAGCAAGCAGACCGAAGCACAGTCCGCGGCGCGGGCCGAACTGGGCGACCAGTTGGCTGTCGCCTGGGCCGAGAAAGCGGCCGTCGAGGCGGCCCTCGAGACCACCCGCTCGGCCGTCGAGCTCGCAGATTCAGCCGCGGCCGAAGCGACCCGCCAAGCGCAGGCTCTTCAAGGCCGGCTGACTCAGGCCGAAGAGCGAGAGCAGAGCGCGTCCGCGGCGCGGACAACGGCGCTCTCCGAGTTGGAGGCTGCGGCGCAGCGGGCTGACGGCTTGCGGGCTGAGGTCGAGCGGCTGTCCGAGGTCGATGCCGGGTTGCGTGCTCGCGTCAGTGAGCTCGAGACGGAGGTCAGGAATGCCGCGGTCGAGGAGGCCGAGGTGGCCCGCTTGTCCAAGGTGGAGAATGAGTTGCGGGCACAGGTGACCGTGCTCGAGGCTTCGGCCGCCGACTCCACCAGTCAGCGGAGCGAGATAGCTCGCCTATCCAGGCTGACGCAGGGCTTACGAACCAAGGTGTCGGGGCTCGAGGATGAAGCCAAGTTGGCGGCCGGCCAGCGCGATGAGATGGCCCGTTTGTCCGACGTCGAGGCCGCAAAGGCGGTAGATCTACGGGCCGAGATGGAACAGACCTCGCGCAGCGAGCAGGGTCTTCGCTCGCGGGTCCGCGAGCTCGAGGCCCAGCTCGAGACCGGGGTGGAACGGGCGAGCTCCCGAGATGGCGAGGTCGAGCGTCTGTCCATGGTGGAGGAGACCCTGCGAGCACGGGTTGTCGAGCTGGAGGAGAGTCTGGCGGGGGTCCAAAGGCAGAGTGCGGAGACCGCTCGGTCATCAGAAACGGAGCAGCGTCTTGCTGACCGAGTACGGGACCTCGAGACGCAGGTGGCAGATGGGGCGGTGTGGAGGCAGCGGGCTGAAGCGTCGGCGCGGGAGCTTGCCGCCGTGCGTCGTGAGACGGCGTCGACCAAGGCTGATCTCGAGGCAGCTCGAATCGCTCGAGCTCGCCCCTTGGTCCGACCCGCTTCGCCGGTAGCCCAGCCTGAGAATGACGGGGATGCGACGGCGCGGGCTCAGAACGAAGAGCCGCGCGAGCGTCTGGTCGCGCCGTCAGCCTCGATTGCCTCGACAACTCCAGATCCCTCTGCCCAGTCGGGTGCCGCCGGTCCGGGAGCGGTCGAGACTGCGATGCGATGGGCTGATGCTTGGGCGCGGCAGGACGTCGCGGCCTATCTGGGGTTCTATGACGCCAGATTCTCGCCCGCCGGCGGCATGGCTCGCGAAGCGTGGGCAACCCAGCGCAGTCAGCGGTTGGCGGCGCCGGCCTTTATCGAGGTCGAGCTGCGCGACCTGAAAGTCCTCTCCACGGGGGCGGCCGGTGCCATCGTGTCGTTCGAGCAGCGCTATCGCTCCGACAGCTTCAGCGACCGGGTGCGCAAGTCGCTCGAACTTGTCAAGCAGGGCGATCGTTGGAAGATCGTGAGCGAGACGACCGAATAACCCGAATAGCCCGAACGGCCCGAATAGCCGGGCCTCGGCCGCCTGAAAGCCAGAGCTACGAGTGGCGCAGCCAGCGCCAGAGCTCTTGCACGGTCGGCTTCTTGCCGTACATCAGGATACCGATGCGGTAGATGCGGCCGGCAAGCCAGACCATGAAGAGCGCGAAGCCGATCGCCAGCGCATAGCCCAGGGCCACCTGCCAGGCAGGAGGCGCCTTGACGGCCAGGCGTAGGAGCATGATGAGCGGGGTAAAGGGCGGGATGAGCGACGTCACCACCGAGAGCGTGGAATCCGGGTCGTTGATGACCAGAAAGAAGAAGAGCATCGGCGCGACCAGAAAGATCACCGCATAGCTGGCGAACTGCTGGGCTTCTTGGACGTTGTTGAAGGCCGCGCCGATGGCGGCGTAGAAGGTCGAGTAGACGAAGAAGCCAATCAGGAAGAGGAACAAGAAGTGGAGAATCAGCCCGAGACCGAGCTGCGGAATCTCCACGTCGTCCGGCATCCAGGCGATCGAGGCAACGACCCCCGGTAGGGTGACGGCTCCCAGAGAGAGCAACCAGATCAGAAGTTGGGTCAACGCCGCGCCACACACTCCCAGAAGCTTGCCCATCATCAGTTCGAAGGGTCGGGTGGTCGAGATCACGACTTCGACGATGCGCGATGCCTTCTCTTCGAGCACGCCGTTCATCACCTGCTGGCCGTAGATCATGAGCATCAGGTAGAGCAGAAAGAAGAGTGCGTAGGCGAGAAAGAAGCCGGCGTCCTGGCCCTCTTCCTTGCTCCCCTCTTCGGTCACTCTCACCGTGCGCAAGTCGATCGACGAGACCAGCTGGTCGGCGACATCGGCGGCGATGCCCAACTTGGAGAGCCGATCGCGGCGCACGAGTTGAGTCAGCCGGCGTTCGAGGATGGACTGCGACATGAGACTCGAGACGGACTCTGCGTGGTACTCAACTTCGCCCTTGTCGAGATCGTCCTCGGTAATCCAGATCCAGGCGTCGAGCTGTTGCGCGCGCACCCGCGAGTCCAGGTCTTGCCGCTGCGCTTCGGCATCGCCGCTCAGAGGCTCGAGTAGTACCTCGAAGGTGGCGATCTGAGAAATCCGGTCATCCGTGGCCGCTAGGGCTCGCTGGATCTCGTTGCCGAAGCGACCTGTTTCATCAACCACCACGATCTGCCGCGACGTCCCGGCCCGAGAGGCGAGGAGAACGGGGATGACCCCCATGGCGACCAGCAGGAGAGGCAGCAGGGCGGTCGAGATCCAGAAACCCTTGCTGCGGATTCGCATGCCGTACTCGCGGCGCGCGATGACCAGGCTCTTGTCAATGCGCATCCTGGACCGCCTTGATGAAGATCGTCTCCAGATCCGGTTCCTCGGAGTGGAACTCGTGGACATCGAGGAAACCGACCAGCTGCTTGAGGACCGAGGATCCCGTGACGGTGTCGCCCAGGATGAGCCGCAGGGCGCCACCGTCGGTGGCGTCCCGGCCGACGACGCTCGCTACGCCGTCAATCTCCGCCAGGCGCTCGACGTCGCCGCCGGCAACGAGCCGGTACGTGTTGCCCCGCAGTCCACGCTTGATTGCCGCAAGCTCACCCTCGAGGACCGTGCGGCCGTCGGAAATGAGACAGATGTGGTCGCAGAGCTTCTCCGCCTGTTCCATGATGTGGGTCGAGAAGAGAATCGTCCGTCCGAGGCTGCGGTACTCGGCCAGCAGGTCCTTGAAGAGCCCTTGGTTGATCGGGTCGAGGCCCGAGAAGGGCTCGTCGAGGATCAGAATGTCGGGTTCGTGGAGCACGGTCGCGATGAGCTGGATCTTCTGCTGCATTCCCTTCGACAGCTCTTCGACTTTGGACTTCGCGCGGTCCGCCAGGTCGACCCGTTCGAGCCAGGAGTCGATCTTGGGGCGAGCCTCGTGACGAGCCAGGCCATGGAGTTCGGCCAAGAAGACCAGGTGATCCACGACTTTCATCTTCTGGTAGAGCCCGCGCTCCTCCGGCAGATAGCCGATACGGTCCTGATCCTCAGGAGTTCTCGTACGGCCAAAGAGCCTGACCTCACCCCGGTCCGGAGCGATGATGTCCATCAGCATCCGAATCGTGGTCGATTTGCCGGCGCCGTTCGGCCCCAGCAGGCCGTAGATCGTGCCGGCGGGGATCGACAGCGACAGGTCATCGACGGCGACGAAGTCGCCGTAGCTCTTGCGGATACCGCGCAACTCGATGTTGTGATTCAAGTGTTGTCTGTCCGTCTAGGAAGGGAGACTCAGTGCCGTCCGACCTTATTACGGATCGATGACTTGGCGGTTTCCGCCAGGGGAATTGCGCTTCTCGATCGGATGTTAAGGTATGCGGCCGTCGAGATTTGAGGCCAGCCCCCATGCGAACCCGAGAGTCCCTGGCATTCAAGCCGCAGCCCTGGTTTGCCGTGCTCCTTCTGTGCGCGGCTCCGGCGACCGCCGAAGTTCGAGGCCGAGTAGAGAGCGATGACGGCTTTGCGATCGCCAACGCACGAGTCCTGGCTCCCAGCGGTGCGACCCGCTTCACCGATCTCGATGGCGGGTTTGCTTTCGCGGATCTCGAGCCGCCGACCCGGCTTGTCGTGTCCCACCCGCGCTTCCTCGAGGCCACGGTGGAGGTCGTCGAGGAGCAGGCCCTCGTGACCCTCGAGGCCAAGCAGGAGATCTTCCACGACATCGTGGTTTCGGCGTCGCCCGGCGAGACCGGCTACACGCCCTCGAGTTCGTCAGCCAGCGTGATCGATGTCGGCAAGTTGGCGACCTCGCCGGCGACGCTGACCGACATCGTGGCCACGACACCCGGCGTAGCCGAGAACGGCCAGGGCGGGATCTTTCAGACCTACTCAGTAAGGGGCGTCGCTCGCCAACGGGTCCTGACGCTCATCTCGGGAATGCGCATTGTGGGAGAGCGCCGCGCCGGAGTGTCGGCCTCGTTTCTCGATCCCGGTCTTATCGGCAAGGTCGATGTCGTCCGCGGCCCCTCCTCGACCTACTACGGCTCCGGAGCGCTCGGTGGTGTCATCCAGATGTTCCCCCGAGAGTTCAAAGGGACAACCGTCGAAATCGGGTTCGAGAGCAACGGGGAGGGGACCCGTCAGCTGGTCGGCTGGGGCGACGGGAAATGGAGCTTCGGCTTCGCTCGCCGCACCTCCGGCCAGGGTGAAACGCCGGGTGGAGTCGTCTTGAATGATGGCTACGACCAGGCCTCGACGGTCTTGACCCGCTCGTGGAGGCGCGGGTCGATCGGTTACTCGGTGCTCGCTCTAGCCTCACACGGTGCCGACATCGGCAAGTCGAACAGCGACTTCCCCGACCGGGTGACGGACTATCCGGAGGAGAATCACGCGGTACTGCGTTTCGCGATGCGTTCGGACAGGGGTTGGGGGTTCGATGCTTGGGCGCATCCCAACGACCTCGAGACCCGCGTCGAGCGCGACGGCCTGTTGACGACGACAATGAACGAGGCCTTCGATCTCGGATTCAACTTTCACGGCCGGCGGCGTTGGGACGAGAACACTTCGCTGCGCTTCGGGGTCGACTACTTCGGCCGGCGCAAGGTCGAGGCGCGGGAGACGATCGAACCCATTTTTGGTCGCGCCGGCCCTGTCTTGATCCAGACGCCACTCGATGGCCGTGAAGACGAGTTGGGCCTTTACGGCGCCTTCGAGCGCAACTGGAGCGGCACGGTGCTGCTCGTCGGGGGCCGGCTGGCGGCCCAACGGCAGAGCGAAGTGGAGACCCCTTCGAGTGACCAGACTGCCCTCTCCGGCTTCGCCGGCCTGGTGGTGCCGTTGCGAGCCGGCCTCGAGCTGACTGCCAACCTGGGCTCAGGGCTGCGCTTTGCTTCCCTCTCTGAGAAGTTCTTCAACGGCGTGACCCCACGCGGCTTCGTCGATTCGAATCCGGACCTCGAGCCCGAGCGGGCTCTGAGCACCGATCTGGCGTTGCGCTACTACGGCAACAGGCTCTTTCTTTCCGTCGGGGCGTTTCGTACCCGGGTCGAGGACTACATCGAGCGCATCGAGTTTGCAGCCGACGAGTTGACCTTCGTCAACCTGACCGAGGGCGACCTGACCGGGTTCGAAGTGGACGGCGCCTATCGCATTGGCCCGCAGTGGAGTCTTGGGTTCGGTGGTCACGCGGTCCAGGGTCGGGCTGGGGACGATGAGCCCTTGGCTGACGTCCCAGCCGACCAGGTCTTCGTCCGCAGTTCATGGCGCAAGGGACGTTGGTCGGTGGTGGATCGCTGGGAACACCGGTTCGAGAAGACCGATCCCGGGAGCGGCGAGAACGCGATCGGCGCGGCGAACTTGGTCTCGGCAGTCGTGGCATTCGACCTGAACGACCACTTCAGCCTCGGATTCGCCGGGCGCAACTTGCTCGACGAATCCTATTTCGCTGCCGCTGACGACAAGGCTACGCGCGCTCGCGGTCGCTCGCTCAGTTTGAGCCTGACCTGGCGCGGGTAGAGTCAACTACGTTCGGTTGATTGGTCGGCTGATTGGTTCGACTGCGCAGCGATGCGCCTCAGGTCACCGGGCAGGTAGGTCCATCCCGGCCCTCAGGCCGTAGCTAAAGGTGGCCTCGGTCCGTCTTCATGCGTAAGTTCTGCCTCTTTCTAGCCCTTGCCGCCGGCGTCTACTGGGGCGTGCCCTTTCTGGCGCCCGAATTCCTGCTGGGAGGGATTCAGGTCAACGAGGCGGACCACGCTGAGTGGGTCTCAGCGCTCGAAGATGCCGAGATGAACACCGTTGCGGTGACGGTGTATGCCAAACAGGGGGATTGGGACTCGGAGAACCTATGGTTCGACGAGGAGGCGCCGTGGGTGGTGCACGAGATCCGCCAGGCGCGCGAGCGCGGGCTCGAAGCGGTGCTAGTCCTGCGGGTGGCGCTCGATCACGCTTTCGATCGCAACAAGTACTTCTGGCACGGCATGATCGCACCTGCCGGCGATGCCGCGCTCGATGAGTGGTTCGCTCGCTACTCGCGCTTCGTCCTAAGTTGGGCCGAGATCGCCGAGCGTGAGGGTGTCGCCGTCCTGGCGGTCGCTAGCGAGCTGAATCAGATGACCAACACGGCCCAACTGGAAGAGCTGCCCAACCTCGAGGCCTACTACGTCGACGACGAGAAAGTGACCCGGGAGAACGACAAAGTGCTCGATCATCAGGAGGCTATCGAGCAGCGCCACCTCTTTGTGCGCGGCTACGATCCCGAAGGATCCCTACCGGAATTCCTCGATGAACGATCGCTCTCCGAGCGCAACTGGGCTCGGCGGGTCGCCTATCTCGACGACCCCGATCCGTTGCGTTCGATCAATCACCGCCGCGCCGCTCTCGAGGAGCACTGGCGCGATCTGATCGCTAGGGTGCGAGAGCGATTCACAGGACGTCTCACCTACGCCGCCAATTTCGATCAGTACGAGGACGTCGGGTTTTGGGATGCGCTCGACCTCTTCGGAATCAATGCCTACTTTCCGCTGCGCAGCCACCTCCTGCCCGAGATCGGCGAGGACGAGCTGGCGGCGCTTCTCGAGTCGCGCTGGCTGGCCAAACTCCAGAGCTTGGACACCTTCAGGCGCGGCCTCGGGCTGCCCGACCATCGCTTTCTTCTGACCGAGCTCGGGTACGTGCGGCGGGCCAATTCCACCATCGAGCCGTGGGCCAGTAACGGCTTCTCGGTTCTGCCTTCGCCCGATGGCGAGCAGCTCGTGGTGTGGCAGGACCAGAAACCAGACCTCACGGAGAGGGCCCTGGCGGTTCGAGGCCTCTATCGGGCGAACCTGGCTGCCGGAGGCGATCTGCTCTCAGGACTCCTCTACTGGAAGCTCTCGACCGAGGCCTCGCACACCGAGATCGAGCCCTTCGTCATGATCTTGGGAGCGGGCGATCCGCTAGAAGCGGAACTGGCCGGCTTCTCCAGGCGCCTGCCGTGGGACCGGCTGCGGTCCAGGGTTCCTTTTTTGGAACCGTACTAGCCGGGCGATCTGAGGGCGGCTAGACCTATCGACCCGGGTCAGGCCGATCCGGCCGTGGCGGTCGCAGGACTTCCCGGTCTCGCACTGGTCCGTGACTTGTCGGCCGTCTTGCTGGCGGACGGCGCCGTGGCTGACTGGCTCGGAGGCTCGGGCGTGGGTTCCATGTCGATCGAACCGCGAAACTTGGCGCCGTTCTCGAGTGTCACGCTCGGCGCCGTGATGTTGCCCTCGAGCTTGCCCGACGGGCGAATGATGATCTCCCGTTCGCCGAAGAGATTTCCCTTGACCTCGCCCTCGACACAGATCTTGCGGCCGAAGATGTCGGCCTTGATGCGGCCGCTCTTGCTTACCAATACGCTCTGCTTGTCGAGGCGAATGGTGCCTTCGATCGAACCCTCGATCCGCAAGTCCTCGGCGCCCTTCAGGGTTCCCTTGATCGAGATCGAGGGACCCAAGGTCGACGGCTGGCCGGAGTTTCCGGAGCTTCCGGGGCTACTCGAGCGCGTCGACGTCGGCGCGGGTTCGGGATCAGAGTTCTTGTTCCAGGCCATGGGTTAGGAGTCCTTTTCTAAAATCGCCGGAGGATCGACTCGGGAGAGCTGACCATCGGTGCCTGAGAGAACGCTCGATTAGTTGAACGATTCCCCAGCCGACCCTCCGACGGGTCTTGATCGTTGTTGAGTGCCGCGAGTAGCGGGTGAAGAAAAAGTCGCCGGGCCCGAGCCACGCCGGCTTGGGGACCGACGGACGTAGGACGGGGCCAGTGTGGTTGGACCCGGCGAAAAAGGAGAGCTGTCGAGGGTGTTGGTCATAGCGCTGTTGGACTCTGATAGAGCACGAGCCGTGCCGGATTCGGCCCAGAGAGCGTAAGACCTTCCATCCATGGCAGTTAGGAATGGGCGGATGCCCCATCGGGGTCGCGAGCCCCAGGGTTCTGCCAGGGAGCATTTCCCTACTTCCCTTGAGGCGCTTATGACGCGGGTCGGCCGGGCTGGCAACTGCGCTTACGAGACAGGGACGACCCAGTAACGTTTCCTCGTCGGGGGCGCCTGTATCAGGGAGCAGCGCCACCTCTGTGGAAAAATCCACAATTGCGGTGTATGATGTGAAATCAGTCACACGCTCAATGCAAAGAGATGGAATTGCAATTGTGACCGAGCCGACCACCAGGAGACTCCCCATGACCGACGAACGACGGACGAAGCCACGCAAGCAAGTGGTGGGCGTGAGACTCCAGTCACCGACCCTCAACGGTCGAATTCTCGACGTCAGTGGAGCCGGAATCGGCATCGAGACGCCCCAGTGCGTCTCCCGGGGTGATCGCCACCAGGTGAGAGTGACCTTCGGCGACAAGACCGTACTGGCAGAAGGCGCGGTCAAGTGGATAACCCGCGCTTCCGAGCTTCTTGTCGGCCAGGCGGAGGTTCCGGTGTTCAGGGCCGGCATCGAGCTCAATCGCCCCGCCCGTTCGTTCGCCCGCTAGCCACGCACGACGAACTTTCCTCTTTCGGCCTCGTACTTCAGGGTACAGGCTAGGGTTGGCTTGCGTCCCCGACGGGGCTGAGGCATCCTTGGCCCTCGGCTGACTTCATCCAAGAGGAGATGACCACATGTTCCGCAAGACCCTTCTGACCAGCCTCGCTTTTGCGCTGGCGATCACCCTGCCGGTTACGGCGCAGCTGCTCGATGAGCCCGACGATAACCAGATTATCGAGCTGCCGCTCGAACAGGTACTCGACAACTACTACCGGGCCATCGGAGGCGAGGACGCCTGGCTCGAGGTCAAGTCGATGAAGATGACCGGGAAGATGCAGATGGGTCCCGGCATGGAAGCACCGTTCACCGTCTATTCGATGCGACCGGACAAGCAGCGCCTCGAGTTCAGTTTCCAGGGGATGACCGGCGTTCAGGCGATCAATGGTGAAGAGGCCTGGATGCTGATGCCTTTCATGGGCAAGACCGAGCCCGAAGCCATGCCCGACGAGATGGCCAAGCAGATGAAGGATCAGCTCGACATCGAAGGCGCTCTGGTGGATTGGTCCAAGAAGGGCCACCAGCTCGAGATGCTGGGCATTGGCCAGGCACAAGGTACCGATGCCTACAAGATCAAGGCCACCCTGGCTAGCGGTACCGAGCAGATCTACTACCTGGATGCCGAGGCATTCGTGCCGTTCATGATGGAAGACACCCGCAGCTTCCAGGGCAACGAGATCGAGACCGAGACCATCTTCAGCGACTTCAAGGAAGTCGACGGATTGATGCTGGCGCACTCGATCGAGAACCGGCAGAAGGGTCAGCCGGGCGGCCAGGTGATCACCATCGAAACGATCGAGGTCGATACCGACATGGCCGACGTTGAGTTCGCGATGCCGGCGGCGACGACCACGCCAGCCGAGTAGGCGGTTTACCCCAACAATTGGCACCTGAAGAGCAGTGCCCGAGTAGTTCCTGATAAGAGATTCCGTCGGCGGTATGGGCCGCCGACGGAACCTCGTGTTTTTCGACAAGGAGATGTCATGAGAGTGAAGACGCGTCTCTTGGCGCCGGCGCTTATGCTGGCAGCCTGTGCTCCGCTGGCCGCAGCGGTCACCATTGACTCGAACACCTTCGGTGGCTTGAATGCCCGCTCGATCGGCCCGGCGACCATGAGCGGCCGCATCGCCGCACTCGACGTCGTGGCCGACGATCCGCTCACCATCTACGCCGGCGCTGCGAGCGGCGGCGTGTGGAAGAGCGAAGATGGCGGCATTACCTTCGAGCCCATCTTTGACGACTACATCCAGTCGATCGGTGCCGTGCGCATCGATCCGTCGGATCCCGAGACGGTATGGGTGGGAACCGGCGAGGCTTGGACCCGCAACTCGACCTCGGTCGGCAATGGCCTGTACAAGACGAGTGATGGTGGCAGCAGCTGGGAGTTCAAAGGCTTGCCGGACTCCGAGCGCATCGTGCGGATCCGGATCGACCCCAACGCGAGCGACACCGTTTTCGTTTGCGCCACCGGCCGGCTGTGGAGCGCGGGGGAGGAGCGCGGCGTTTACAAGACCACCGACGGTGGCGCGACCTGGGAGCGCGTGCTTTACATCGATGACAGCACGGGTTGCTCAGACCTCGACATGGACCCGCAGGACCCGAACGTTCTCTACGCCGGCATGTGGGAGTTCCGCCGTGGACCGGATTTCTTCTCTTCGGGCGGCCCGGGCAGCGGCCTCTACAAGTCAACCGATGGTGGCGCCACCTGGACCGAGTTGAGCAACGGCCTGCCGGCCGGCGACAAGGGGCGGATCACCGTCGCCGTCGCGCCGTCGCGCCCCAACCGCGTTTACGCGGTGGTCGAGGCCGACGACACCTGGCTCTACCGTTCGGACGACACAGGCGCCAGTTGGGAGAGGATCAACGCCTCGATGGCGGTCACCGCGCGGCCCTTCTACTTCGGTCACATGGTGGTCGATCCCAACGACTTCAACCGGGTCTACAAGCCGGGCCTCAGCTTTGGCATTTCGGAGGACGGTGGCGAGTCGTTCACCGGTATCTTCGGCCCCAATGCCAACGTTCACGCCGACATGCACGCCGTGTGGATCAATCCCAACAACTCGCACGAAATCCTCCTGGGCACCGACGGCGGTCTCTACCAGTCCTTTGACAAGGGCAGTCGGTTCCGCTTCGTTGCTTCATTGCCGATCTCGCAGTTCTACGAAGTGGGCTATGACATGGAGTGGCCCTACAACGTCTACGGCGGTCTGCAGGACAACGGCACCTGGATGGCGCCCTCACGCTCGGGCGGCGGCATTCTCAACAGTCAGTGGCAGAACATCGGCTTCGGCGACGGCTTCCACGCCTATCCCGACCCGACCTCGCCGAACATCATCTACCTCGAGTACCAGGGCGGCCAGATCCTGCGTTTCAACCGCGATACCGGACAGGTCAAGCAGATCAAGCCCTATCCGGCCGCCGGGGAGCCCCCGTTGCGCTGCAGCTGGAACACGGCGATGCACATGTCGTCCAACAGCCCCGGCACCCTCTACATGGGTTGCCAGTACCTCTTCCGCTCAGCCGATCGTGGAGAGTCCTGGGAGAAAATCTCGCCCGACCTCACCACCGACGATCCGCAGCGGCAGCGCCAGAAACAGTCCGGCGGTCTGACCATCGACAACTCCACTGCCGAGAACAACACCACCATCTACTCGATCAGCGAATCACCTGTCGACGGCAACGTGATCTGGGTCGGGACCGACGACGGCAACGTTCAGGTGACGCGAGATGGCGGCACGACCTGGAGCAACGTCGGAACCAACATCGAAGGCGTGCCCGGAGGCTTATGGGTCTCATTCGTCGATGCCAGTCCGCACGATGCTGGAGCGGCATTCATCTCGATCGATGGTCACCGCAGCGGCGACTGGACTCCCTACGTCCTGAAGACGAGCGACTACGGCGCTACCTGGCAGTCGTTGGCGACGGCGGAGCTCGAGGGCTACGCCCATGTCGTACGCCAGGACCCAGGCAACGCAGAGCTTCTTTTCGTCGGCACTGAGTTCGGGCTCTTCATCTCGCTCGATGGTGGCGGTCAGTGGGCGCGGTTCGAAGGCGGTATTCCCCAGGTCGCGGTACGCGATCTAGACATTCATCCGCGCGAGCACGACCTCATCGTCGGTACTCACGGCCGCGGAATCTACATTCTTGATGACCTCACCCCGCTGCGAGCACTGACGAGTGAGGCGCTGGAGGCCAAGCTCGCCATTCTGCCGGGCCGCCCAGCCGTGCAGTTCTTGAGTTCCCAAACCCAGTCTTTCAACGGCGATCAGGAATTCGTCGGCACCAACCTCGGAGAGGTCGCGAGCATCTTCTACTACCAGAAGAAGCGCCATCTCTTCGGCGATATGAAGGTCGAGATCCTCGACGCCGAGGGCAACGTCCTCTCGACTGTGCCGGCCGGCAAGCAGCGCGGCATCAACCGGGTGGACTGGCCGATGCGGCTCGACGCGCCCACGATGCCTCCGGCCACCGTGCTGGCCTTCGTTTTTCAGGGCCCCCGCGTGCCGGAAGGCAAGTATCGCTACCGGATCATCAAGGGAAAAGACACCCTAGAAGGCGAGATCGAGTTGGTGCCCGACCCGCGCGGGGACTACTCGGCCGAAGACCGAGCCCTGCAGCAGACGACGGCGCTGAGTCTCTACGGCTCCCTGGAGGACCTGACCTATATCGTCGATGCGCTCATTGACCTGCGCGGGCAGGTCGAGGCGAGAAGCGAGGCCGCGTCATCGGCTTCGGCGAAGAGACTCACCGCTTACAAGGACGAGATCGAGACATTCCGTGGCACCTTGGTCTCGACCAGCGAGGCCGGTTGGCTCTCGGGCGACGAGCAGTTGCGCGAGCACCTTGCCGATGTGTTTGGCGGCGTCGCGACTTTCGACGGCCGGCCGACCCAATCGCAGATTGAGCGTGCCGAGATGCTGGCGAAGAGGCTCGACCAAGGTAAGGCGAAATTCGCCGAACTGACCGGCGCCTCCCGGCTCGACGGCATGAACCGCCGCCTCGACGAGCCGATGGCCTTGCTGACGCGTGAACAATGGGAGGAAGACCAGGAGAAGGGTGGCGTGGGCTCGACCAACCTGAAGCCCCACCGCCTGATGCAGAAGATGCAGCACGGCTGGTTCATCAATCTACACCGATGACCCACGCGCTGTACGTCGGCCTGGGAGGCTTCCTGGGCGCGGTCTTGCGTTGGGGAATGAGCTCGGCGGTCCATCGGATTACGCCGGGCACATTCCCGTACGGCACCCTGCTGGTCAATGTCGTGGGTTGTCTCGCGATCGGCTGGCTTCATGGCTCCGCCATGGCGCGCGGCGCCTTACCGACCGAGATGCGCGCCTTCCTGATGGTCGGTCTGCTCGGCGGCTTCACGACTTTCTCGACATTCGCTCACGAATCGCTCGATCTCGGCCGTGAGCTGGGGTCGATGACGACCCTCCTCAACATTGCCGCCCACCTGATGCTGGGGCTGTTGGCCGTCTGGCTGGGCTACAACCTGGCCCGCGTCTAGGTCGAGGGACGGGGGCGGTTGAGGGTGGCTGGTCGCGACAGGTGGTCGCGACTCACTCGCCGATGAAGACGACGTCCTCCGAGATCTGCTCGAGGTAGAACCACCAACCACTGACGCCGTCGTTCATGTCGCGGTCTCTCCAGTGGAGCAGCAGCCCGTACCACCGGGCAACAGCGAACTGAGAATAATGCCGCCATTGATCGGCAGCACGATCCCGTCGGCCACGGCCTCGCTGAGGAAGCCTCGAAGCAGGCCTTCAGTTCGAAAGACCGGTGAGCCGATGAGGTCACCGGCGATGCGACCCTCTTCCAGTTCGATAGCCACGCCAGCGATGACGAGGATGACGATCGGCGCGGCGCCGAAGTTCGTGACCATGCAGGGGCCGGACGCTCTTGTCTGGGCGCCCGGTCCAAGACCCCAGTGGTACCGTTTCCGGATGCCCTCGAAGCAAGGACTGACTCGGTGAGCAGCGGCGACCCCTCGAACTGGCGGCGGTCCGCTCGGTGGCTGATCCTGGCGTTTGCCTCGGTCCTCGCCCTAGACCACTACTACAACCATCTCGCTCGCACCCCTGGCATCGACTTTTACCAGTACTGGGCGGTCCCGACCGCGCGCGGGGTGAGTTCGGATTCGCTCGGTTCGCCCTATAGCGAGAGTGATCGGTACGCGGCCGTTCTTGCAGCCCTCGCCGAAGGGTCTGCGGACAATCGGCTGAAGGCAGTCACGGAATATCGGCAGGACCCCGGTTTTGCCAGCACCCCGTTGCTCTACGTGATCGGCGGCTGGCTGCCGGGCGACTACACCACCGCGCTCAGGACCTACCAGTTTCTCCAGTTTGCCGCCTTCGCTTCGGCCCTTTTTCTACTCGCTCGGCGGGCTTCGATTCCATCGCTTGATATCGCGAGCCTCGGCCTCTTGATGTACGTTTTCTACATGCCCGTGTTGTCGGAACTGCGGGTGCTCAACACCAATGCCTTCCAATTGGCGGCGGTGGCAGCAGCGGTGACGCTTTTGGGCGGTGGGGGTCGCGAGAGCCGTGCGCTCCGAGATGCGGCGGCCCTCGGGTTGACGGTCCTACTGGTCTTTCTGAAGCCTCTCTGGGCGCCACTCCCGGTTCTCGTCGGGCTTCATCTGTATTGGCGGGGAGGCTGGGTGGCGGCCCGTCGGCCGGCTGCCGCGGGCGTTGGTGTTGCGGCGATGCTCTACGCCTGGCCTGCGCTTGTTTTTGGAACGGGCGTCTGGGGAGATTGGTACCAGAAGGTGTTCGGCGGCGACTCCCGCCATTTGGTGTACTCGATCGAGGAGGGCAATCGGTCGGCCCCCGTGGTCTTGGGCCAAGTCGCGGGATGGAGCTTGGGCGGTGCGCTAGGCCTACTTGGCGGCGGGATCGTGCTTTCGCTCCTTGCGGTTGCCGTTACCCACCGGCACCGTCGGGGAAGAAGCGCCGGGAGTGTCCATTCGCTGGTCGATGGCGTTCTGTCGCGTCCCGAGGTAGCGCTCAGCTTCGGCATTGTCGCAATGTTGGCTCTGTCGCCACTCGCCTGGTGGCATTACTACACTCTCGCGTTGGTACCGATCTTCGTCCTGCTCTCACCCGGCGCCTCGAGGTTGCAGGTGGCACTCGCGTGTCTGTCGTTCTTGCTGAGTTCCGGGAGGCTGGGCCCGGTCTATGTGTGGTTTGCCGACGGCGATCTGGCCACTATATTCGGCGTTGCCTTCGCCTGGATGCCGCTCTGGGTCGGGTTGCTGTTGCCCTTGAAGTCGGTGCCCCAAGCGACGGGTGTGTCAATTCTCACTGAGTGAAGCATCTCGCAGGATCGCCACCGACGGAGGGCTAGACTCCTCCGAGTCTGCCGCAGCGGAGCGCGGTAGAGGAAGGAGTCGTCATGCTGAGAGCGCTCGTTTCGACCATCGCTGTCGTTTTTTGTGCCGGGGCAGTCTTCGCTCAGGCGCCGAAAAACGGCGATGAGTTCCAAGTCAACGAATTCACCGACGCCGACCAGATCGAGCCCGCTGTGGCGGTCGCGCCCAACGGCGACTTCGTCGTGACCTGGCAGGGCTGGGCCTCGAGCGGATCGGACGACTCTTACGACAGTATTCACGCGCAGCGCTTCGCGGCCGACGGCACTCCCTCCGGGGCCGAGTTTCAAGTCAACACCTTCACCTTCTACCGGCAGACCGAACCGGCCGTCGCGATGGGCCCGGCGGGCGACTTCGTCGTAGTGTGGAACAGTGATCCCGCAGCGGGTGACACCTACTGGTCGATTGAGGCGCAGCGCTACGACGCGTCGGGCGCCCCAATCGGCGGTCAGTTTCGGGTCAACGCCGAGACCGCCAACCGGCAGGACAAAGCCGCGATCTCTGCGGCCCCTGACGGTCGTTTCGTGGTGGTCTGGGAGAGCCGCGGATCCACGGGCACCGACACCGAACTGATGAGCATCCAGGCGCAGCGCTTCGCCTCGGACGGTACTCCGCTCGGCGGCCAGTTTCAGGTCAACACCTACACGACCGGACAGCAGCTACTGCCGGCGGTCGGTGTCGATGCCAACGGTGCTTTCCTCGTCGTCTGGCAGAGCACGGGCTCGAGCGGTACGGACACCTCCGAGACGAGCATTCTGGGACAGAAGTTCAACGCCGGCGGAACGCCTCTGGGGCCCGAGATCCAGGTCAATTCCTTCACGACCGGCGAGCAAGTGCTGCCCACGGTTGCTTCGAACCCCGACCGCAATTTCCTGATCATGTGGCAGAGCGACGGTTCACCCGGCGACGACACCTCCTCGTCCAGCATCCAAGGGCAACGCTACGGACCCACCGGGGCGGCCCAGGGTGATCAGTTCCAGGTCAACGCCTACACCACAGGCTCACAGGTCAGGCCGTCGCTGACGGCGGACCCGACCGGGCAGTGGGTGGCCTCCTGGCGCAGCAGCTCCTCACCAGGCGACGACGACTCTTCGACCAGCATTCAGGGCCAGCGTTTCGAATTTGACGGCACGACGCTCGGCGAGCAGTTTCAGGTCAACTCCTATACGACCAGTTCGCAGATGGCTGCAAGTGTCGCTGCGGACCCCAATGGCGGTTTCGTGGTGGTTTGGGACAGCGCCACCTCGGCCGGCACCGACTCGAGCGGTCGCAGCATCCAGGGCCAGCGTTACCTGCCGACACTGATCTTCAGCGATGGCTTCGAGAGCGGCGACACCTCGGCTTGGAGCCAGGCGGTTCCCTAGCTGTTCCCTGGAGCCCACCGCCTCGTCGAGATCGCTCGCTATGGGCTTAGCAGGCCCGCACTCCTACTCGTCCCAGACGACGTTGTCCCCGACGGCCAGTTCGCCGTCGGTGAGAACGCGGCCGTAAGCGCCACCGCGCCAGTCGGGGTCGAGCGCGCGCTGCAAGCCGGGCACGGTCTCCTCCATCAGCCGGCACGGTCGAGTTTCGCCGAGCAGGCGGATACGGCATTCGCCGATCCTGAGCACCCGGTTGCGAGATCCGGCGAGATCGATTCCGCTGACCAGGAGGTTCGCCCGACGCGCCCGCGGGTCGACTTCAACCCCGAGCTCCACTGAGACTTGTTCCCACTTCTCGGCCTCGATCAGGGTGACTTGGCGATGGCCTCCCTGATTGGCGTTGTCTACCAGTCCTCGCTCAGCGACCGTCGTCGCCCGATCGCGGTGGTCCATCGGGCCGTTCTTGGCCCGCTTGATCCAGATCGCTTCGAGCCGGGCTTTGTCCATCGCGAGGAGCTTACACTGCGTATACTCACCCAGCGGCCGGGTCCTCACGGCCGCAGAAGGAGAACCCCATGCAGAGAGCAACGTTCACCCTCGTCGCGGCCATGCTGACGATTCTGGCCTGCGGGCCGACGGAGAAGGCGATGGAGCCGACGCACGAGGCTGCCGAGACCGGTGGCGAGATTGAAGCCAAATTAGCCCGCTACGCGCCGACTGAGATGACCGCCGACTTGTCCGGCGTGCCCGACAGCGAGCGGGTCGTGCTGGTCGAACTCATCAAAGCCAGCATGTTGATGGATGAGATCTTCCTGCGCCAGGCTTCGGTGGACAATCCGGCCGTGCGCGACGCAATTGCCGCCCAGGGTGGGGCTCTCGCTACCTACTTCGGGGTCAACTTCGGCCCGTGGGATCGGCTCGATGACATGGAGCCCTACTTCGGCGATGTACCGCACCCGGAGGGCGCCGGCTTCTATCCGGTCGACATGACCAAGGAGGAGTTCAACGCCTGGATTTCAGAGCACCCAGAGGACCAGGAGGCCTTCGAGAGCCTCTTCACGGTGATTCGCCGCTCGGAGGACGGGTTGGCAGCGATTCCGTATTCCGACACCTACAGGGAATGGCTAGAACCCGCGGCCGAGCACCTGCGCGCCGCAGCCGCCGCGACCTCGAACGAAACCCTGAGGCGCTATCTCGAGTCCCGGGCCGCGGCCTTCGCCAGTGACGACTACTACCAGAGCGACATGGACTGGATGGACCTCGACGCACCGGTCGAGGTCACGATCGGACCGTACGAGAACTATGAGGACGGACTCTTCGCCTACAAAGCCGCCTTCGAGGGCTTCGTCACGGTCGATATCCCGGCCGAGTCGGCCAGCCTGGCGCGGTTCAAGGAAGCTCTGCCCTGGCTCGAGCGCAACCTGCCGATTCCCGATTCGGAGAAAAACTTCGATCGCGGCACCGAGAGCCCGATTCGGGTGGTCGATGAGATCTTCGTCGGCGGCGACTCGAAGAACGGCGTCCAGACGCTGGCCTTCAACCTACCTAACGACGAGCGGGTGCGCGAGGCAAAGGGCTCGAAAAAGGTGATGCTGCGCAACGTCTTGCGGGCCAAGTTCGACAAGATTCTGGTGCCGATCGCCGAGCGCGTGCTGGTCCGCGATCAGGTCGACACGGTCTCCTTCGAAGCCTTCTTTTCGGAGTCGCTGCACCATGAGTTGTCGCACGGCCTGGGCCCGGGCAAGATCACCCTCGACGGTCGCGAGACCGAAGTGAGGATGGAGCTCAAGGAGCTTTACTCGACCTTGGAGGAAGCCAAGGCCGACGTCATGGGGGTCTACAACATTCTCGCCCTGAGCGAGCGTGGGGAGATAGCCCCGGAGGTGGCCGACACGCTGCAGGCGACCTATGTCGCCGGGCTCTTCCGTTCGGCCCGCTTCGGCGTCCACGAGGCGCACGGTCGCGGGGTGGTGTCGCAGTTCAACTATCTGCTCGAGAAGGGCGCTCTCGAGGTCGACGAGGAGGGGCGCTTCCGTGCCGTCTCAGAGATCTTCGCAGCCTCGATCGAGAGCCTGCTCAACGAGATGTTGATGCTGCAGGCTCGGGGTGACTACTCGGGCACCCACGACTTCCTGGAGAAATACGGGGTCGCGACGCCGGCGTTGTTGAAAGCGATCGAGCGGCTCGACGACGTACCCGTCGACATCCGACCGATCTACAGCCAGGCGGAGGAGTTGTTGGCTGGCTGAGCTCGCACCGCAATGAGCTACAAGAGCAGTGCATGCTGAAGACCCTCCGCACCATCGCCCTCTGCCTCGCCGGCTTCGTGCTGCTGGCGTTCGGTCTCTTCGTCGTCAACCAGACGGTGCAGATCGTGGAGTTGGCAGAACGGGTCGATGCCCGCCTCGGACTGGGCGTTCTCTGGTTGTTGCTCGCCTCATACGCAGTCCTGCTCCTGACACCGCTCTATCTCTGGTTGCGGTTGCCCGCGGCGCTGGCGCCCGTAGCCTCGGATTCAGGGCCGGAGTTCGAACGCCACCTCGAGGCTTTGCGCAAGCGGCTAGAGCGCAGTCCACGGCTGCAAGATGTCGAGCTCGAAACGCGAGAGGATCTCGAACGCGCCCTCACCGTGCTCTCCGAGGGCTCGGACGAACTCATCCGCGATTCGGCGGCGAGCGTGTTTCTCACGACCGCGATCTCACAGAGCGGGAGGCTCGATACCTTCCTGGTTCTCGGAGCTCATGTCCGCTTGGTCTGGCGGCTGGCGCAACTCTACTATCAGCGCCCGACGTTGCGTGACATGACGTATCTCTACGCCAACGTCGCGGCGACCGCATTCATGGCCGGCGAGTTGGAGGACATCGACGTCAGCCAGCAGGTGCAGCCCGTCCTTTCCTCAGTGCTCGGTTCGGCGGCGACATCGATTCCGGGCTTTCAGACCGCGTCGAGCCTGCTGGTCAACTCCGTGCTGACGGGGTCCGCAAACGCCTTTCTCACCCTGCGCATCGGGATGATCACCCGCCGCTACTGTTCTTCCCTGGTGGTCGAGGAACGGCGGGCGCTGCGGCGCTCGGCTACCGCCCAGGCGGCCGGGCTCCTGGGCTCGATCGTCAGTCACGGTGCCAAGACCCTGGTGAAATCGGTAGCCAAGGCCTCGAAGGAGAAGATCTTCGGGGGCGGCACGGTCGAGGTGAGCGATCTCGGCGAAGATCTGCTCGAGCCCGCAGACAGTGCGCCGAAGCAGCGCTGGTTCGGTCGCTGGCGCAGTAACAGCTGAGGGGCACAAGGTCAGCGCTGCGCCCTCGTCAGCTGGCGCAGCACGTAGAAGAACATCATTGCGATCGAGGCGAATAGGCTCAGCGCCTCGGCGACGTAACGGTTACGCCGGTGGTGCTTGAGCACCGCGCTGGTGTCGTAGAGGATCGAGCCGCCCGCGAGCGCCACCATGCCCAAGTTGAACCAGGTGCCGAGGTGCCAGCCGAAGGCGAGGCCGCCGATGATCGCGATGAGCGCCATCATCCCGCCCCAGCGCAGGATGCTACGCAAGAACGTGAAGTCAGTGCGCGTCCACCAGACGACGAGGGTGAGCGCGGCGCTGGCCATCAAGGTCATCTGAGCGGCGCTTTGGATGGCACCCGGCGCGAACTCGTTGGCCCGCCAGAGGAGTGGCAGGACGATCGCCCCCTTCGCCACCACGTAAGCTGCCAAGGCTCCGTAGTGGGCCGCCTTCGAGTCGAGCTTCCAGACGGCCCGACGAGCGAGCCAGCCGACCACCATGAAACCGCCGAGGATGAGAATCCAGGGGACTCCACGCATGGCAGTGTTCAAAGTGTCGGCCACGCCGCTCTTGAACAGTGCGACTTCGAGGGCCACGAGAGCGAGGATGGCGGCCAGGACATGGCTGTACACCCGGGTGATGAAGCGCGCCTTGGCGCTGAGTTCCGGACTGATGGGTTTGCTGGCGATAGTCGTCGTCATCGGAAATCAAGACTCCAGAGAAACAAGAACCAGAGGGACTAGAACGGGACGCCCACGGCCTTGGACAGCCACGAGATATAGGGCGCTGCGGCGCGGCAGTGGTCGGTGAAGTGGTCGAGGAAATCACCTGCCAGAACCTGTTTCTGGGTCACTTTGGCGAAGCCGGTGAAGTCCTTGAGTTTGAGGTCGTCGACCAACGGATGGTCGGCGTCGTAGCCCTTGGGCGGCCGCTTGAGAGACTCGCCGCCAAGGTCGAAAAGAGCCCTGAACTTCTTGTTGTCACGCGCTCTCTTCCAGCTGCGCTGGTCGCCGTCGATCGCCTGGCGGATGCTGGCCAAGCTCGGCCCGTCGGGGTGCCAGATGCCGATGCCGATCATGCTGGCGCCCGGCTCGACGTGGAGATAGAAGCCCGGCGCGTGAACGTCTTTGGCTTGCTTGTGCCGGAATTGGATACCGAGATGGGTCTTGTACGGAGTTTTGACCTTGGAGAAGCGCGTGTCGCGGTAGATGCGAAAGAGCGAGCCGCCGGTGGCCTTGGGAATCGCGTTGAAGTGCGGGCTGATCTTGCGCAGCCGGGGCCCGAAGTCGCTGATGAAGGTCAACGCCGGATCCTTCAAGTGATCCTCGTAGCGACCCTTGTTGGCCTGGAACCACTCCCGATTGTTGTTCGAGGCCAACTCGCGCAAGAAGGAGAAAAGCGCCGGCTTGAATGGGTTTGAGCTCTTGGCTGTCATGACGTTGTCCTTTTGTTGCTGCTGGTGATCGTATGACCCGCGTCGGTCAGGGCTGCCAGGGCGCGGGGCCGTGCCGCGTCCTTGACCAGCAGGTAGTCTGTGTCGAAGGTGGAGACGACGAAGATGCCGATGCCGGCCACGGCCAGGGGAACCGCCAGCGACGCCACGATGCCGATCTCCGAGAAATCGAGCGGCCCGGCGACCTTGAAACAGGTCCAGCCGAGCTCTGAACGGACATCGGCCGGGACTTCGCGCGTGCCGCAAGTGATCGACAGTTCGTCGGATGTCCGACTGATCGAGACAAACTGGCCGCCGTCTTCGCCTGCCCGCCTGGCCCAGTCAGGAATTGGGGCATCCGCAGGCAACCGGTACACGGCGTACTCCCCGCTGAGTTCTTCGAGTTCGAGAGTCGGAGGTCGATGGCGCGTCATGCCGACATTGTAAGGGCGGGGGAGTGCCGTGCTCAGAGGTCGAATAGGTTCTGCGATCCGCGATAGGCCAGCAGCCCGCCGAGAACCACCAGAACTGCAGCACAGACCGCCATGGCGAATCGGTAGCCCCGGACGGTCAGCCGGTGGCGGCCGCGCGCCAGGAGCGCAGCGACGACGAGTTTTGACCCCACCAGCATGGTGAAGAAGGAACCGAGGAATCCGACGGCGGCCCAAGGGCGATCCGGAAAGACCCGAATCAGCAGGGGGGCGCCGACCGCCACCCAGAAGAGCCACGCGTTGGGGTTGAGCGCGTTGACGGCGACACCCTGCCACCAGTCGCGGCCGGTGGCGCGGGCGGTCGCGTCCGGTAGAGCGGCGCCGCGCGCGGCGAGGCCGGTGCGCAGACCGAAGATGATGACCACTAGACCGCCGACGAAGCCGAGAGCGGCGAGCCATTGCGGCGAGATTGTGCGCAGAACCAAGACGCAGACCGTGATGAGGGGAGCGTCGGTAATCAGTGGCGACAGGGCGACGCGCGCACCGGCGGCGAATCCCCTTTCGAGCGTCGAGGTCACCACCAGGGTCAGCACTGGCCCCGGATTGAGCCCCGAGGCCAGACCGATGGCGACCCCGAAGAGCGTCTCTTCCACGGAGGAGACTCTACCGGAGGGCCTGAACGCCGAGACCTAGGGGACCGGAGGCAGAAAGACGACCCGGAGCCGGCCGAAACCCCATTCCGGGTTCTCGGCCAAGATCAGTTCGCCGCGACCGTCTCCATCCAGGTCGAGGACCTCCGGGCGGCCGGTGCGCGAGGGCCTGTCGTCACTGACCGCCACGCCGCCGGTCCCCACTGTGACCGAGTGCTCGGCGCGCGCAATGTCGGCCCCGGTGAAGGCCCAGACCGGGCGCCGATCGATCAGCCGCCGTGAACCGGCGGGCAGCATGGCGTAGACCTCGAGTTCACCCTCTGTGAGCAGCACCAGATCGGCCAGTCCATCCCCCGTAAGATCGCTGCCGAAGTGCCAAGTGGCCGACTCCCGCTCCAGGGTGCTGGTCCTGGACTTGGCTTCGAAGCTGCGCCGGCCAGTGTTGACGAAGGCCTCGAACTGCGCCTTGCCGCTGCCCAGCCCATCGATCTGGGCAACGACCAGATCGTCATCGCCGTCCCCGTCGATGTCAGCGACGAACGGCTCGACCTGCTGCCAGCGCCGGCTGGTGGTCTTGGCGGTCAGCCAAGGCCCGACACCGGCCTGGGTGCGATCCCCGTAGAGGCTGAACAGGCGCAGCTGCTGACGCTCGAGCACTCCGAGCTTGTCGGCCGAATTGGTGGTAACCAGAAGCACCGGTCGGCCATCGAGCACGTGAAACCAGCTCCACTGGACGCGCTCGGAGCCGGGTAGGCGGCTCCAGACCTCGCCCGCCGCGGTCGTACCCTCGGTTGCGGGCTTCAGCAGGCTGCGTAGGCGATAGGTGCCGACGGCCTCCGGTCCGACCGCCAGGACCATTCCGTCATCGACCTCCATAAGGGTCGACTTGGGAGTCGTCAGGCGCAGCCCATGGCGGTGACGGGAAGCCCGCGTGACCAGTGGAGTGCGGCTCTCGAGTTGCCAGTCACCCAGACCGTCGCGGGTGAACTGCCGCACCCGGCCCGCGCTCGGTAGGTTCAAGACCCCGGGACGCTTGGGCCCACCGCGTACCGGCAGATCGGATCCGAGGTCGAGGCCTGGTGCACTGGCTACGCGAGTCACTTCCAAGGTCTCGGGAGTCTCGGCTGAGCCGGCTAGTTCGGCGCGGAAGATACGGCCAGGCCGGCCGAGAAGAAGCTCTGGCCCTACCTCCCCCTGGGCGTCGATCGCCGCCAGTCGGTCGAACTCTTTGGCTAGATCGGCCGCCAGGACTACGAGGCGAGGGGGTTCCAGATCGACGCGGTAGAGCGAGCGGCGTTCGGTCGGATCGTCTTCCGTGGTGGCCAGAATGTAGATCTCACGCGTGCCGTCGCCCCGGTCGAGGGCAGCCCAGTCGAGAAGTAGCCCCGGCACGTTGGCCTCGAGCAGACGGGCGCCCGCTTCCTCGCGCACCACCACGCCGGCCGGCGGGTGAGTGTCCTGCGGTTCCTGAGCGGCCAACGGCGCAGTGGCTAGCGCCAAGGCCGTGAGGCCCAAGAACACCAGGCCTTTCATCGGGTTCCGCCGCTGAGGTAGAGGTCGAGCCGCACCGATCGGCTTTCCGCGCTGCGTCGCCCGCTTTGGGGCTGGGTTACTGCCAGATCGGACAGTCCGTCGCCGTCGAGATCGGTGACCTCGACCAAAGCCAGGTCCTTGGGCGCCTCGGCGAGCTCGATCTCGAGATCTGGCTTGGCCGGAAAGCGGCAGCCCTCGGCACCGCGGTGGATGGACACCGTCCTCCCGCGACCGATCTGAACGAAGTCCTTGCGTCCGTCACCGTCGAAGTCACCGCCGAAGAGTGACAGTTGGCCCTGGCGGAAGTTGTTGAGGTTGAGTCGGAAGCTACCCGAGAGATCGAGGTCGGGCGCCGGTCGGAACGTACCGTCGGGCTGCTGGCAGAGCACGTTGAAGTCGAGCCCGATGTTCAGACTCCTGGCGACGAGTATGCGGACGGCCTGAAGGACCGAGAACTCGAGATTGAGTGTTACGAGATCGCGCCGCCCATCGCCGTCGAGGTCCCACAGGCCTCCAGGGAGGCGGATGTCGGAGTGGCCTGGGAAGGAGTGGCCGCTGGCGACGAACTCGCGCCGCGGTTCTTCGGCTTGAGCGAAGTCCGCGTCGGCAGCGAGGAGTCGATAGCGTTGGGGCGGACTCTTGGCGTGCGCCATCTCCTTCATGCCGGCCTCCTTGGCGTCGATCCACTCCTGGGTCATGTATTCGGCCCGCCCGTCGCCGTCGAGGTCGTCGAAGAAGACGACCTGCGGCCCGGATTCCTCATCGCTGTCCTCGTTCTGGTCAGGGCGACCGAGTGGACCTGTTGGGGCGGAGAAGCCGGTCCCGAGATTGCGGTAGACGAAGAACGTGTTCCAGCCGCGTGAGGGGTGCGGGGCCAGGAGATCGGCGAGCCCGTCGCCATCGACGTCCCGCACCTCGGGCAACGGGATGTCCTCGCGCCATGGCGTGCGGATATCTTCGAATTCGGGCAGCGCTAGCCGTTGACTCGCCTCCGGCGCGAAGCCTCCATCGGTGCCCCGATAGATCTCCCAGCCGTTCCGGGTCGGCAGCACTAGATCCGGCCAGGCGTCGCCGTCGAGGTCGTGGACCCACTGCAGTTGGGGAAGGAACGCGCCGGTACCGGCGAAGATAGTCGCAGACTTCACGATTTCGACGCGCTCGATGCCTGAACCGTCATCTCGCCACCTGATCGCGTCGGCGCCGTGATCGGTGAGGGCCAACAGGGGGACCTGAGGTTGCGAGGTCGCCTCCAAGCTGACGATGTCGGTCGCCAGTTCGAACGGCTCGCCCAGTGTCGCCCAGGTTCCGTCGGCCTGGCGATCGAAGATCCACAGTTCGCGGTTCTCGAGCAGAGCCGGCACGATCGTCATCGCCGCGATGAGCCCGTCGACGGCGTCGATCTCGCTAACCTCCTCGATCGCGATCTCGTCCCAGATCGTATAGGCGACCACGACAGCCAACTCGCGTTCCGGGTCGTCGTCGATCTCGACCGGAATCAGTTGGGCCGGAGCTCCCGGAAGTTCGACAGCCACGTAGGACAGGTCGAGCTCGCGGGCCTCGCTCACAGCGAGCGGACCGAGGGCGAAGGCGGCGAAGGCGGCCAAGGTGGCGCGGGCTGCCCGGGGTGCGGCCTTGGGTCGCGTCATCCGGCGTCGGTACTCTCGACGTCGTGAATCCGAGCAATGTCGATCGCGACTGGGCGATCGCCTTCTGGGGCTTCGAACATGTTGGCGAACTTGACGTCCCAGAGAACTTCCTCAGCCTTGTATGACGATCGCGTGTGGACCATCTGCGAGAACGTCTCATCGAAACCGCTCAACAGCACGAGGAATTCCGCGTCCATCGCCTCGAGGTCGGCGCCTCGAAGTCCGGCGAGAGGACTCTCGTCGTCGATCGGGTGGACGATCGTCCACGACAGCGGGAAAAAGCTCACCTTGGAGCGCTCGAGCGGCAGCAGCGTAAAGATCCGTTTGTCGGGACGCTCGGGGTCTCGCGCGGCGAGGATGATCCGCGCCTCCAAGTCGACGATCTGGTTACGCCGATGGTTGGCGATCCTGAACTCGAAACCGCTGATGCCACGGTACGGGGCGACGATTGCGCGGCGACTGAAGACGATGTCGGCCATCGGATGCGAGAAGCGAGCAAACACGAGGCCGGTGACCAGGGCGACCGAAAGCAGCCCAGTCACGGATTCGAACGTCATGACCAAGTTGGCCGCCAGGCTGGCGGGCTCTAGGCCGCCGTATCCGACGGTCGAGAAGGTCTGTACGCTGAAAAAGAACATCTCGAGCCAGCGTGCCGGCAGCGAGCCGCCATGAGAGCCTTGCAAGGCATCGACTCCGGCCGCGACGTATGCGGCGGCGAAGAGACCGTTGACCGCGAGGTACAGCAGGATCACCAGGCCGATGAACTTGGGCCAGCTCATGGTGATGAGCTGGTGGTAGAGGCTCAGGTTGGCACGCCAGCCCAGACCGTGGCGCTCGACGTTGAAGCTTCCGTCTGGGTTGACGAAGCGCCGTCGGGCTCGGGCGGCGACTTCCGAGCCGAAACCGAGATCGCGGTCGTGGGCTTCTGTGGGGTCGGGTCTCCACTTCACGGTGTGCCTCCGGACTTCATCGGCTGCTTCCGGTGCTACTCTAGCCGACCATGTTCGAGGAAGTTGAGCAGGCAGCGAAGCGTCTCGCCGGAGTCGCTCACCGCACGCCGGTCCTGACCTCTCGGACCTTGAATGAGCGCGTCGGCGCTGAGGTTTTCCTGAAGTGTGAGAACTTCCAGCGGGTTGGCGCCTTCAAGTTTCGCGGCGCCTACAACGCCATCTCTCAGCTGACCGACGAGGAGCGACAGCGAGGGGTTTTGGCCTACTCATCGGGCAATCACGCCCAGGGCGTCGCGCTCGCCGGCAAGCTCCTTGGAGTGCCGACCACCATCGTCATGCCCAAGGACGCACCCGTCACCAAGTTGGCTGCGACTCGGGGCTACGGTGCCAACGTCATCGAGTACGACCGCGAAGAAGTCAGTCGCCGCGAGGTGGCGGGACAACTCGAAGAGGACGAGGGCTACACCCTGATCCCACCCTTCGATCATCGCCACATTCTCGCTGGACAAGGGACCGCGGCCTTCGAGTTGTTCGAGGACGTACCGGACCTCGACCGCTTGCTGGTGCCCTGTGGTGGTGCAGGGCTGCTGAGCGGATCGGCCCTCGCCGCCTCAGGCTTGGCGCCCGACTGCGAGGTGATCGGCATTGAGCCCAAGGTGGCCGACGACGCGACCCGGTCGTTCTATAGCGGTGAGATTCAGACGGTCAAGAACCCGCCGACAATTGCCGACGGTACCCGGACCGAATCGGTCGGAAAGATCACGTTCGAGTTGATGCGCCAGCATGTCAAGGCCATGCGAACGGTCTCCGAAGAAGCGATCGTCGAGGCGGTGCGTTTTCTGTTCTTTCGTACTAAGCTCGTGGTCGAGCCTTCGGGAGCTCTGGGGGTTGCCGCGCTTCTGTCCGGTGCCGTTGAGCCCAAGGGTCGGGTCGGCGTCATCCTGAGCGGTGGCAATGTCGATGGGGCGACGATGGCCGAGATTCTCGGCTGAAAGTCGAACCAACCGACACCACGGCCCTCGGTACCGGGCTTGGCGCGAGCGCCAGACCGAGGGAAGAGAACCCGGCTGGTGACCGTTCGTATCTATAGGGGCAGGTCGCTTGATGTCGAGGGTCGGTGACCGGGCCCGAGGATTGGAATAGAGCATGTTTGAAGACAGCCGCACCTGGGAACGGATCCATGGCGAGCCGGCTCGTGGGATCCGGATTCACCTGGGCTACGTGCCCGAGCTCGATGTCGACGAAGACGACGAGCGCCGCGGCATGCGGTGGGCGATCGCGGGTGCGGTCCTGCTCCACCTGATCTTCTTTGTCGTGCGCCTGCCCTTCAACCCGTCGGTTCCCGAATGGCAGGCTCCGGAACGGCCTGTCTTTGCCGTCAAACAGCTGCGTTTCGAACGACCGGAGCCACTCCCGCAGCAGGCTCTACCCCGTCCGAAGAGGGCGGTGAAGCGGGTTCCGATACCCGACCCGACGCCGGACGACCCTGAGCCCATTCTGCGCGACGAGCCCGAGATCGAGGTTCCGTTGCTCGATCTCGATGCCCTGGGGATAGACGACTTCTTCATCCCGGACGGGCCTCCCGCGCAGGGACCGAGCGGCCCCCGAGCCGAGCGCCTGGGTGGCGACATCGTGCCTCCAGTGAAGCTGAGTGGCGGGACCCCGGTCTACACCGAGGAGGCCAGGCAGGGGCGAGTACAGGGCGTGGTCATTCTGGAAGCGGTGATCGATGTGGCGGGCAACGTAGCCGATGTCAAGGTTCTCAAGGGGCTGCCGCTGGGGCTCAGTGAGACGGCGGTGGCGGCGGCGCAAGAGTGGAAGTTCCATCCTGCGTTGCGCAACGGCGAGCCGGTGCCCGTCTACTACAACCTGACGGTCAAGTTCTCGCTGCAGTAGCTACCTGGTTGACGACGTCGCCGCCGAGTCGTCGACACCCAATATTTTCCGGTGGTGCAGCCCATCTTTTCCGTTGTCGGGTGGGCGGAAGCGGGTATGAGAAGACTTGTTTCTTCTAAGTGTAAGTCAAAAAAGAACTTACGTGGCCGCAACGGGTTCGATTGGCTGGCATCGCGATTGCGAAGAAGAGGGGTGCCATGCCGAGCCGCCACGTCTATATAGTCGAAGATGACCCTGCACTCGGAGCGCTGGTCGCGCGGGTCCTGAGCGGACTGCCGAAGGTCGGCATACGGCTCTATGAGACCGCTGAGGCGGCGCTGGCCGACTTCGCCACCTACTTACCACTTGTTGCGATCGTTGATCTCGGCTTGCCGGGCATGACCGGCGTCGAATTCATCGCTCGCACGCGGCAGTGGTTCGCGCGCCTGCCTGTGCTCGTCACGACCGGAGTTCGATCCCAGTTCGATACCCAACTGGGAGAGTTCGCCGGCATCGAAGTCTGGGAGAAACCCTTCCAGATCCTCGGACTGCGTGATCGGGTGAACGAGTTGCTGGCGACCGACGTGGCCGACCGGACCAAGGCGTTCATTCCTTTCGGCGTTCTCGACTACCTGCAGCTCGCCAGCCTCGGCGGCCGCGACCTGGTGCTCAAGATGAGTCTGGGCGATGGGCGGTCGGCGACTATGGAGATCGTCGGTGGTGAGATTTGGGATTGCCACCTGGGGGTCTTGAAGGGGCTCGACGCTTTAGGGCAGGCCCTCGAGTACGAGGCCGAAGGCATAGATTTCGTCCCCTTGACTAGCCAGCCAGGTGAACGCCGCATCGAGGGCTCGACGTCACAAATACTGCTCGAACTAGCAATGGCTCACGACACTTCGCGAGCCTTAGCCGGCGGGGAACTGGTACCGTAGCTGTCCCATGGACACCCTGTCGTTCGACGCGTTCTGGACCTGGCTTCAAACACACCTCAACTGCATCCTGCGGGTCTCGACCCCGGAGGCAGTGCTCTTCGACGACGACGACCTGCACTGGTACCTGGGGCCGCTCGACGAAGCCAACGTCGCCCAGGTTATTCGCGGCAAGCGGCTGATGGGCGAGATTCTGATCGACCCCGAACTGGTGGCCTATGTGCAGGCTCAGGGCGAGGAGCGCAAGGGTGAGTTCGTCTTCGAAGCGGTGAGCGAGACCGAGACCGAGCGGCTGGTCGCATACAGCTTCGTCTTGAGCCACCCGCTGGATGTCGAGGCGGATCCGCCGCACGGCGCTGGCGTGCACTAGCTCTGGTGGGCCTCGACTCCTGGACGGGCGAGTCGGAGACCAGGCGTAAAGCGGAACGGAGAGGAGACGATCGATGACGACCTCCAGGCGCGATTTGCTCAAGGGAGTGGGAGCAGCGGCGGTCCTTGCCGAGATCAGTACCATCCGGCGGCTTGCGGCGCAGGAGGCGGAGGAGACGACTCGATACAGTGTCGACGGCTCCGTCACCTACTTGAACCACGCCTCGATCGGCACGGTGCCGAGGGTGGTGCAGCAAGCGCATCGCGGCTATCTCGAGCTCTGCGAAACGAATCCTTGGCTCTACATGTGGTCCGAGCCGTGGGTCGAACCCCGAGAAGCTGTGAGGACGCAGGCGGCGAATCTTCTCGGTTGCGAGGCCGATGAGTTGGCGATCGTGCACAACACCACCGAGTGCTTCAACACGCTGGCTCATGGCTTGCCGTTGGGGGCGGGCGACGAAGTTCTCTTCAGTTCGCTCAACCACGCCGGTGCCAGCGTTTGCTGGAGCCACGTAGCCAAACGCCAGGGGTTCTCGGTGCGGCAGTTCGATTTCCCGCTGGCCGAGATAGCCAGTGTGACCGAGGATTGGGTGCTCGAGCGTTACGCCGAGGCGATCGGGCCGAAGACTCGCGTCCTGGTCCTGCCTCACGTCGACAACATGGTCGGCCTGCGCCACCCCGTCGCCCGGATTGCGCGGCTCGCCCGAGCGCGCGGTGTTCGCTGGGTAGCGGTCGACGGCGCTCAGACGGTCAACATGATTCCGCTCGACGTTGCCTCACTCGGGGTCGATGTCTACGCCACCAGTGCTCACAAGTGGACGCAGTCCCCCAAGGGGCTCGGCTTCGCCTACCTGAGCCGTGGAATCCAGCGGGACCTCGAACCGATGTGGGTCACTTGGGGGCAGAAAGGGTCGGCGGGTAGCGCGCGAACTTACGAGGACTACGGCACGCGCGCCCTCCCTGCCGTCCTGGCTCTTGGCGATGCGTTGGAGTTCCAGGCCGCGGTACCTTGGAAGGAGCGCGAAAAGCACCACGAACACCTCTGGTCGGCGCTGCGACAAGCGGTGGAGAGCCGCGCTGGCCTACGCTGGCGCTCGCCGACCCTCTGGGGACTGAGCGCGGCTCTCTATTCCGTCGAAGTTGTCGGAGGCGACAGCGCCGCGATAGCGCGACGACTGTTTGCCGACCACGGCATCGTCGTCCGGGCGTTCGCCACCCCTGGGCTCAGTGCTCTGCGAATCTCGCCTAACCTGGCCAACGACACCGAAGACCTCGAGCGTCTCGTCGCGGCCCTTTCGTAGAACAGCGGCTTTTGTCAGAATGCGTTGCTGCTAACTACCGAAGGGGACTGAATAATGAGCAAACGTGTACTTTCGACCTGGGCCGCGATTTGCGTACTCGCCGCCGCTCCCGCTGCGTTCGCCGACGTGCTGACAGTGATATCGGACCGCGACAACACGCTCTACGAGGCGGACCCGCCGTCAACGGGCTGCGTCCAAGGGCAGGGCTGCCCGCAGAGCAATGGCGCGGGACAGCGGTTCTTTGTCGGTCGGACCGATGGCAAGACGGGCATCGCGCTGCGCCGTGGGCTGCTTCACTTCGACCTCTCCAGCATCCCCGCAGGCTCGTCGATCGACAGTGTCGTACTCACTCTCGAGATGACGATGACGATTTCCGGCCCGACACCGGTGTCCCTGCACAGGGCAACGTCCGATTGGGGCGAAGGCACTTCGGATGCGCCGGGCCAGGAAGGTGGCGGTACCGACGCAACAATGGGCGACGCCACCTGGTTTCACACGTTCTTTGACAGCAGCTTCTGGACATCGGTGGGCGGCGACTTCGACGCCTCGGCGAGTGCGACTGCGATGGTCGATGATGTGGGCTCCTACAGCTGGGGCTCGACGGCCGGGATGGAGGCGGACGTCTCCGCCTGGGTCGACAACCCTGGGGCGAATTTCGGTTGGGTCGTGGTCGGCGACGAGGCTCCACAGGGCCAGGGCGGCGGCTCGACTACCAAGCGCTTCAATACTCGCGAGTTCGAGGAAGAGGGAACTACCCAGCCCATGCTGGTGGTCAACTTCACGCTTCCGGTACCGGTCGAACTGCAGTCCTTCGACATCGACTAGTTTCCCTGACGACCGCTCCAGGACGCAGGGCCCTTGGAGCGGGTCAGGCCTCCGTGTCGGGTGCGTCTTCGGCCAAGGCGGGCTCGACGCAGTTGCTACCCTTCTTCTTGGCTCGGTAGAGCGCGGCGTCTGCGGCCGCCAGCAGCAGTTCAGGAGAAGAAGCGGCCCCGATACCGGTCGCGGCGACGCCGATCGAGATCGTCACCGGTTGGTCTTTGGCGCCCATCCCCTCCGCCTCGACGGCCTCGCGCAGCCGCTCGGCCACCTGCGTCGCTTCGTCGAGATCGCTGGCCGGCAAGAGGATCGCGAACTCGTCGCCGCCGAACCGTGCGGTGATCGACTCGCCGCGCAGCACCGCTTGCAGAATGCCGGCCGTTTGGGCGAGCACTTCGTCACCGGCCTTGTGGCCCAAGGCGTCGTTGACCGTCTTGAACCGATCGACGTCAATCAGCAAGACGGCGATCGCGGTGCCGCGCCGATCACTGCGGAGGACCTCGCGGGCTAGCGCTTCGTCAAAGTAACGGCGCGAGTACGTACCTGCCACCGGATCGCGAAAAGCCAGGCGAAAGACCTCTTGGTAGAAGGGAGCCTCGGCGCTGAGACGGTCGAGGTACTTGAAGGTGGCCTGGCCGATCTGGATCAGGTCGCCATCGGCCAGATCGGTGTCTCGAACGCGCCTAGAGTTGACTTGACTTCCATGACGACTCTCGAGATCTTCGAGCCTCGCCCCACCCCGCTCAGGCAGGACGATGCGTGAGTGCTGCCGTGAAACCCAGGGGTCCTCCAGCACGATCTCGTTGCTGGCCCTGTCACGACCGATTCTCGTGAACTCCCGATCGAGGACGAAGCGCCTGACGGCTCCGGGGCCGGCAAGCTGGACGAGGACCGGAGCCTTCTCCTCGCCGACGAGGTCGGGTACTCCCGACAGGGGCGTAGTCGCACGGGTCTGCTTGACGTCGTCGCTCATGGAAGGCGGAACGCGGGCAGGATAGCAGGCTCCGTGCTGGGCAATACGCCTTCTGGCGTATGGCCGGCAAGCACCCTGCCCTACTTCAACGACACTGTGACCGTCTGCCGTCGGCTCTTAGTTACCGCCTAGTTGCCACCCCAAGAAATCCCGAACTCGAGGTCCCACTGACTCATCTCGATGGCGATCGTTTGCAGGCCCGGCACCTCGAGTGGGTTGGGGCCCGTGACGGTAACCGAAGGGGCATGCATGATGGCGAAGCTGAAGGCGCCACCACCTGCACGTTCCTTGCTGAACCCGGCCGTGAAGTGATTCTCCACCACGCCGGGGGCGAGGATATTGAACAGAACCTCGCTCTCCGGAATGGGCTGGTCACCGGTCGAGAAACCGGCACGCCAGGTCCAGCTAGGCCCGCCGCCCCATTCGAGGCCGAGTTTGACCACCGTCATGTCCTCCCACCCGAAGCCTGCGCCGGCATCGGAGCCTAGTGGCCCCTGAACCAGATTGGGCAAGAGCGGCAGGCCGATCGAGTCGATCTCGCTGTAACCGATCTGTTGCACGTCGAGGAGGAAGGTCGATGACTCCGTCAGGGTAACGGCGATCCCGGCGATGAAGTTGGCGGGGATGTCGAAGTCGCCCTGCTGGGCGAAGAGACCGGCGTAGCTGCCGAACTCCTCCATCGAGATCTTGGTCTGGTAAGACAGCCCGAAAGACAAACTGTCGGTCCACTGGCCCATGTAGCCGACCTTGAGTCCGTAGCCGGTGGACGAGTCGGCGCTGTTGTTGGTCAGGTTGGCGGCGTCGCTGGAGAAGAGACCGAAGGCCTCCAGGCCCTGGGCCTCGAACTGCTGGTAGGCGATGACCGGAGCGATTCCGACGGAATGGAGTCCGCCGAGTTTGGTCGCGTAAGAAGGCACGATAAAGAGCTGCGAAAGGTTGACGCCGGTTGGCGCCGAGCCGAAGAACGTGCTCGTGTCGTAGTCGGTGTTCATGCCTCCCTGGCCGAAGACCGCAAGGGAAAACGTGCTGTGGTCGCTCAGTGCCCAGTTGCCGCCGAAGTTGGGGACGAAGAAAAGTTCTGAGCCACTCTCGACCGTGCCGGGGACGAGGCCGAAAGTGCCCGGGAACTGAGACGGGTTGCCGCTGATCGTGTATTGGCGATTCGGGTTGAACAAAGCGAGTCCGGCGTCGTAGCGTTTGCCCAGCCAGGCCATTCCTGCCGGGTTGGTACCGGTGGTCAACGCATCGAGAGGAAATGCGACACCGGCTCCGGCGAGCGCCTTGGCCCGGGTGCCGATGCCGTGGATCAGGTATCCGTTAGTAGCGTGCGCGGGAAGGGGTGCTAGAGCGGCGACCGCGAAAGCGACGACCAACCCGGTCACGATCACGCGAGACAGACTTGAGATAGGCATCATCTACGACTCCTCTCATGCTTGAAATGGCCTCACAGCCGTGCACTTGGCGGAGCACCGGCAGAACTCGGCTTCGAGCCCATCGGTGCTCAGTCGGCGCCTACGGCGTTGAACCCGCGATTGAACGGCTTCACCTCCAATATTCCAGAAAGGTGATAACAGAATAGTGATGAGCAATGAATGCTGTCAAGCGGCCACGTCGGAGCTGCAGCTGCAAGATTCGGACAACGGCGCCCTGGAAGGGCGCCAGGTTGCCTATTGGATGGTGTTCTCGGAACGGGGCCCGAGCATCTCGTCACGCGCCCGTTCGATGGCCGCCACTTCCGCCGCGGCCTGAGAGTGCAGTGAGTCGCATACCGTGCGGCAGACCGCGAACACTGCCGCGTCCGAGATGGCGTAGAAGATGTTGGTGCCGTCGCGACGACGTGTCACGAGGTCCGCTCCATGCAGCACGCTAAGGTGCTTTGAGACATTCCCCTGGCTACCGCCGACCTGATCGAGAATCCCGTTGACCGAGAGTTCGCCGTCCTCGAGCGCGTGCAGGATCTGTAAGCGCAGTGGGTTGGCCATCGCCTTGAGGCGTTCGGCAATGCGCTCCAGAAGCTGTTGGGAGTTGTCCTGCATGTTCATTCCCCAATGTACTGAGTTTGATTATAGAGGCAACACAGACATTTTCAAGCCTCGGCCGCTTGGTTGGCTCGCGGTCGATCCCGCTTGAATCTTGACCGCATTCCAAGTATCGCATACAGTGATTTTCATCTTGCAGACCTGACGCATCGAGCAAACGGACCAGGCCGAGCCGCCTGGCGAGGAGGACCCATGTCCGACACAGCTATCAGCCCGACCTCGGAACTTGATTGCCGCGGACTGAACTGCCCGCTGCCGGTGCTGAAGACCAAGAAGGCGATCGTTCCGCTGGCCTCGGGAGACGTCCTCAAGGTGGTCGCGACGGACCCAGGTTCGGTCGCGGACATGGCGGCTTTCAGTCGCAGCACGGGCCACGAAATCCTCGACCAGAGCGAGGGCGACGGTGAGTTCACTTTTTTCTTTCGCCGCGCCTGACGGCCGGGTGGGAGACAGGCAGGACGTTCAAGCAATCAGGAGGATCTGATGAATAACGGAGACCGCCCCAAGCGCCTCGCACTGATCGCCTCGAAGGGCACCCTCGACTGGGCCTATCCACCTTTCATCCTGGCCTCGACCGCCGCGGCCATGGACATGGAGGTTGGAGTGTTCTTTACCTTCTACGGCCTGCCGCTGCTGAGCAAGGACCTGAAGGCCAAGGTGGCGCCGCACTCCAATCCAGCGATGCCGATGAAGATGCCCTTTGGCTCCGAGGGGTTCCAGAACTTCTCCTGGCCGATCCCGAACTTGATCTCGGGCAACGTCCCGGGCTTCGAGAACCTGGCCACCAACTTGATGAAGAAGACCTTCGAGAAGAAGGGCGTGGCGACCATCGAGACCCTACGCGACGCGACGCTCGAGGCGGGTGGGACCCTGATCGGGTGCCAGATGACCATGGATGTCTTCGGCTTCACCAAGGACGACTTCATCGATGGCATCACGATTGGCGGCGCAGCGACCTTCCTCGAATTCGCCGCCGACTCCGACATCAGCCTCTTCATCTAGGGTCGGTGTCGGGGATGCGAGCGCGGCTACTGGACATTGGAGAGGTGGGTCCGGTGCGCTCGCAGAGCACCTACCATGCGGTCCTGGCGGGGATCGGTGAGGATGATGATCCGGCGCTGCTCGTGGCGCGCCCGGTCGCGACGCTGGTGTCGGTGGGTGACGTTGCCAGCGACGAGATCGACCTCCAGGCATCGCTCGATGGCGGCTTGCCCGTCGTTCGCAGGCTAGTCGGCGGCCCGACGGAGATCCTGGACGAGAACGATCTCCTCATTCAGATTGTGATGCCGGTCCGGAAGGCCCCGCCTGAGGCACCGGCTTACGCTGCACGGCCCGTAGTCGAGATGTTGGCCGGCCTTGGCATCAACGCCGAGCCCGACGCGAGCGGCGGCCTGCAGACCGCGGCCGGTCGCCTGGGTCGAGTGCAGGCCGCGATCGTCGATTCGGCGCTGTGCATCGCCTACAGCCTGACCTGGAGCGGTCCGGCGGGAATTCCGGGCGGCTCGTCGAGTTCGGTGACCGCCGAGATGGACGACCCGATCAGCCTGGCCGATCTCGCCGAGGCTCTACTCGTGGCGCTCGAGAGCCACTTTTCGCTCGAACTCATCCCCTCCATGCCAGCACCTGGCGAGTTGGAGGCGGTCTATGAATGGGACAGCCGGTTGCTGATCGAGACGGTGGATGACCCGCCGCTTGCATCACGGGCGCCGGCCTCGCTGAATTGAAGTTTCGGAGGAGTTGATGGACGAAGACGGGAAGGTAGTCATATTTGTAACCTCTGGGCCCGAGACGCCACAACGCTGCGCCACACCTTTCTACATGGCCAGTGTGGCCATGGCGATGGATGCCGAAGCGCTGATGATCTTCCAGATCGACGGCGTCCTGCTGCTCAAGAAAGGTGTCGCTGAGCAGATGGAGGCCAAGGAGGGGGGCAAGAAGATCATCGACTTCATTCGCGAAGCGAAGGAGGCCGAGGTCGAGATGCGGGTCTGTTCGGCCGCGCTTCAGCTCCACGACATGACTCCCGAGGATCTGATTCCCGAGTGTGACGGCGTGGTTGGCGCCGCCTACATGACGGAAGAGGGGCTCGAAGCCGACATGGTGCTCTGTTACTAAGGCGAGGACTCTCATACTGAGGCGATAACGATGGCCGAACTGAAAAACTGCTTGCTACCCGATGACCTGCGCTACCACGTGGAGTACAACGTCTGGTTACGGGACAACGGTGACGGAACCTGGGACCTCGGCATGACCGACATCGCCCAGACCCTGGCCGGCAACATCATTCATTGCCGGCCCAAGAAAGTCGGGAAGACGGTCAAGCAAGGTCGAGGGCTGGCCACGGTCGAGAGCGGCAAGTGGGTCGGGCCGGTGCGCACCCCGTTCGCCTGTGAGGTGGTCGCAGCCAACGGAGATGTTGAAGCCGAGGCTACGATCCTCAACAAGAGTCCCTACAAGGATGGCTGGATCGTGCGGGTCAAGCCGGTCGAGGGTGAGGCGGCGACCGCCGACCTGCTCGATGCGGCTGCCGCCGTCGAGGGCTTCGGCGCCTACATGGCCGAGCATGATCTCGGTGAGTGCATTCATTGCGAGGGCTTCGATGGCTGAGACGCAAGGCCAGGGTTGGCTCTTGCGAGTCTTCACCCACCCAGCCTGCGCAGGCTGCTCGACTGCCGTTCGTCTGGCATGGGAGGCCGCCGAAGAGCATCGCGAGGTGAAATTCCGCACCGTGCGGCTGGAGAACAAGGAGGGGCTCGCCGAGGCGCAGGCCGAGGGCATCAAGACGATCCCCACGATCATCTTGGGGACCGCGGGTGAGGAGCTCGAGCGCTGGATCGGTGCGCCCGAGCCGGGACAGGTCGCCACCGCGTTGGAACGGTTGGCCGTGGAAGGCCAGGCCGTGGAAGGACAGCCAGCTCGCGCCTGAGGCAGAGCCGGGAGAGGACGACCCATGGAACCGATCTACGCTGACGCCAAGTACCAGGAAGTTCCGGTCGAAGAGAAGCAGCGCCTCTTCGACCTGGTCAAGAACGACATGCGGTGGGAAACCACGCTCTACGGCTGCTACGAATGCGGCATCTGCACCGCAGCCTGCCCTTCGGCGCGCTTCTATGACTTCAGTCCGCGAGTGTTTGCCCAGGCGGTAGCCCGCGAGGACGTCCATACGTTCTACGAACTCCTGAACGACTCGGTGTGGGACTGCTCGCAGTGTTTTTCTTGCACCCGCTGCCCGCGGCAGAACAATCCCGGCGGGATCATCACGATCATGCGTGAAGTGGCGGTCAACAACGGGTTGCAGTCGGCCAAGGACGCGCTCAAAGCCTACAGCCGCATCATCTACAAGATCATGTCGACCGGAACACAGGTGGCGCCCGACATGTTGCAGCCTGATTTCTTCCCCGACTGGGGCCCCGACGTACAGCAGGTATCCGACAACCTGGACGTCTGGCGTCGCATGGTGCCCCCGGAGACGATGCACACAACAGAGCTCGCGTGGGACGTCAGCGAAAAGACCCGCATGGAGCTCTACATGATCTGGAAGCTGACCGGCAACCTGGAGATGATCGAGAACATCGACGAGGGCATCTTCATGATCCTCGAAGAGGTGATGGAAGAACTACTCGAAGAGCACGGCTACGACCTCGATGATTTCGAGTCCGTGATCGACGACTAGCGCCAAGAAAGACAGTACAGCCGAGAGCCCGAGACAGGAGTCAACAATGAGTCTGCCCATCGTCAACCAACCAGGTGGAGTCCCGAAGAAGGCCAAGGATCGCGTCTTCGATCGCAAGGGCAAGAAGCCGGAGGAGTACTACAAAGACCAGCTATTCGAGCTCGAGGCCAAAGGCGAGTTGGTGATTCACCGCATCACCGACGCGCAGGACGCGGTGGAGATCGATACCAAGTTCGGCCGCAAGAAGAAGGTGCCACGCAACAACACCTGGCACCACAAGTCGTGCGGCCAGTGCGGTCATATCCCGGGGTACTCGACGTCGATCTTCTGGCTTCTGCGCGAGCTCGGCTACACCTACAACGACCCAACCGATCAGACGTCGTGCACGGCATGGAACTACTACGCCTCGTCGACCTCCAACCCCGCCGCGCAGGCGGCGGTGGCGTTGCGCAACTTCGCCCAGGCCTACGAGGATGACTTCTTCCCCATCATCCACTGCGGCACGAGCTACGGCCACTACAAGGAAGTGCGAGAAGAGCTGATCCACCACCAGGAGCTACGCGACCAGACTCGTCGCGTGATGGACAAGCTCGGCAAGCCGATGGTCTTCCCCGAGGAAATCGTCCACTACTCCGAGTGGGTGCACGTCATGCGCGACGCTATTCACGAGCGTCAGACCCGCGACTTTTCGGACCTCACGGTGACCGTCCATCCGGCCTGCCACTACCACAAGCTGGTCGTCGAGGATGCGGTCTACGACCAAGAGCTATACGACGGTCAGCGCACCGCTGTGGTCAGCGGCTTGGTGAAAGCGCTCGGCGCCAATCTGGCGGACTATTCCACCTGGCACGACTGCTGCGGGTTCGGTTTTCGACACATCCTGGTGAGCCGGGATTTTTCCCGCTCGTTCGCCACCATCCGCAAGATCGAGCGCATGAAGGAAGAAGCCAACCCGGATGTCACCTTGACCCACGACACGGGCTGCGTCACGACCCTGGACAAGAGTCAGTTCGCCGCCCAGGCCCATGGCCGCAACGTCGGTATCCCGGTCATGTCCGACGCCCAGTTCGCCGCGCTCGCCATGGGAGCGCATCCGTTCAAGATCTGCCATTTGCATTGGCACGGTGTCGATATGCGACCCCTGATGGAGAAGATGGGCATCGACCACGTCGAAGCCTGGAAAGAATTCGAGGAGACTTCAGAACTCATCAAGAGCGGTGAGAAGGAGTTCCTCACCTGGGAGGATTGTTGATGCCGAACACTTCAGAAAGCCATCCGATTCTCGTGATCGGCGCCGGCCCAGCGGGCCTCGAAGCGGCGCGTGGCGCTGCCGACTTGGGTTACCGCACGTTGGTGGTCGAGAAGGCGCCGGTCCTCGGTGGCAATCCCATCCTCGCTTCCTATGCGGCGCTCACGCCCGACATGGAGGATGCGGAGACCGCCATGCAACGGATGATCGACGCGATCAAAGACGACCCGCTGGTCGAGATCCGCACCGAGACCACGGTGATCGGCACCGAGGGCGACACGCCGGAGTTGACGGTGACGCTGGCAACGCCCAACGGCGAGGAGACGGTCCAAGTCGGGGCGGTAATTCTCTGCACCGGATTTCAGCATTTCGATCCGGGCCGCGAGACTCAGATGTACGGCTACTACGAGTACGACGACGTCATCACCCTGGTCGATGTCGAACGTATGCTCAAGGCGCACAACTTCGTTCAACCCTCCACCGGCGAGACGCCCAAACGGGTCTGCTTCATCCAGTGCGTCGGCAGCCGGGATCGCCAGATCGGCAACAAGTGGTGCTCCAAGGTGTGCTGTGGGATCGCCTGTAAGGAAGCGATCGAGATCCGCGACATGGTTCCCGACTGTCAGGTCTTCGTCTTCTACATCGACATGAGGATGTACGGCTTCTGGGAAGACGAGATCTACTGGAAGGCCCAGGAGGAGAAGAAGGTCCAGTTCATCCGTGGCATCGTCACCGAGATCACCAAGCGCGGCGACAAGGTTGTGGTCAAGGGCGAGGACACCACGATGGGCCGGCCGGTCGAGGTGCCGATGGACGTGGTGATCCTCTCCGTCGGCATGGAGCCGAGCGAGGGAACCCAGGAGATGGCCAAGCTCTTCGGGCTGCCGCTCGAGTCGCACGGCTTCGTCGAGACCGTCGGCGGAGCGCTCAACACCGTGGAGACTCCAAAGGCGGGTTACTACGCCGCCGGCGCCACCGTCGGACCCGCGGACCTCGAGGATTCAATCTCGTCAGCCGGCGCAGCGGTGATGAAGGCTGCCGGCTTCCTGCGCAAGCAAGCCATGGCCCGGACCGCTTGAAAACGCGAGCCGCCTGAACAGCTAACTGCCTGAGACCCGCCTCGTGCTCCACGATTCCCTCACTTCCGACCAAGTCGTAGACGCCGAAGCGGCGCTCGAGTTCATGAAGGAGGCGACGAAGCTCGCTACGACGGCTGAACTCGAGGACATCGGCCAGCGACTGGAGATGAAGAGCGCGGTCTTTGCCGCGTTGCTGGCGCCAGGCGCGATCGATGACTTGGACGAGGCTGCGTTCAAACGGCTGACCGGCTTGATTTTCACCGTCCGGCGCAAAGCCAAGCGCTTGCTCAAGGCCAACGGGTTGGAGGTGCTGCGGCGGGAGCTCAAGGCGTTGCTCTATGGAGAGGCCCCGGTGTCCCAGCGGCTCGACGTGTTCATGGCCACGATCGGTGGCCTCGAGGAAGCGATGATTCTGTCGCTTGCGACCGAAAGCCTCCACTTCAGCGACCCACAGCGCCACTGGTTGTGGACGCATTGGATCTGGAATCCGAAGGGTCCGGGAACCAAGGGCTCTGGAGCCCTCGCCCTCGTAACCCAAGACGACGTCGAACTCACCGCTGGTACCCACGGTGAGATCTACGAACAAGTCGGAAGGGCAACCGCGGTGATCAACGAGCAAGGTCATGTCGCCGGCTACTCGCGGTCCGGCCGAGGTCTGTTCGGCACCGACGTTTTCTTGGCCTGCGTCTACGCCGTCTTCATGTACACGGTGTTCCGGGTCAAGCTGTCGCAGGAATTCAACCGGATCCTGCCTGAGCTTCCCGAGTTGGTTCAGCGCGTGCTGGGCGTCCAGAAACTAGGAGAGACCGCATGACCGAAAGGTACTTGACGACGACCCAGGGCGAGCGCAAGCGTGACGAGTCGTTTGTGCAAAAGGAAGCCGCGGTCGTCGAGGGCGTCGACATCTCGGGCCAGTGGAACAAGATGTACGAACCCCGTGAGATCTCGAGCTACGACCTGACCTTCATGGAGAAGTTGACGGCCATCGAAGGTGCCGAGTCGATGGGCTGGTGCTACCAATGCGCTCAGTGCATTCCCGCCTGCCCGGTCGACACCGTCGGCGGCGACTACGGGCCACGCAAGATCTTCCGCAAGCTGCAGACCGGCACCGACATTTTCAACCATCAGGACATGTGGCTTTGCACGAGCTGCCAGAACTGCGTTCGGGTCTGTCCCAAGGAAGTCGACATGGTCAAGATCATGCCGGCGGCGAGGGCTGTAGCGGTGCTCGAAGGCACGAGTGTCCCCGGCGAGCTGGTGGAGATGTTCCAGGCGACCGCGGAGCACGGCAACCCGATGGGCCAGTCAGCGCGCAAGCGAACCAAGTGGACCCGCGGTGCGGGGGTCGATGTCAGGATCCTGCCGAGGGACCCTGCCGCGGTCGAAGTGCTCTGGTTCGTCGGTGACTACTACGCGTACCACGACCGCGGGGTCGACGCGGCTCAGGCGATGGCCCGGGTGTTTTCTCGCCTCGGCGTTGACTTCGGGATTCTCGGCGCCGACGAACGGTGCGACGGAGATTCACAGCGCCTTGCCGGCGAGCCGGGTCTGTTTGAGGAGCTGGCGGAGCACAACATCGAGCAGTTCGGCAAATACGAGTACGACAAGCTCGTGGTGAGCGGCCCCCACGCCTACAACGCGGTGAAGAACGAGTACCCGGCGCTCAACGGCGGTGAGACCTTCCCCGTCGAGCACTACACCCAGTTCATGGCGCAGAGGCTGGATGCCGTGACCGCTCTGCTGACCAAGCCGTTCGCCAAGAAGGTCACCTTCCACGATCCCTGCTATCTCGGGCGCCACAACGGCGAGTACGACGCACCGCGCGCTCTACTCGAGGCGGTGCCGGGAATCGAATTCATCGAGATGTACCGCTGCAAAGCGCAGGGCTATTGCTGCGGCGGTGGCGGTGGCGGCATGTGGCTCGACGGTCTGGCGGCTGAGCATCAGCTCGAGCGTCTGTCGGAGAATCGAGTCAAGGAAGCCATCGAAGTCGGGGCGGAGGTGCTCGCCGTCTGCTGTCCGTACGAAGTCTCGCGTTTCGAGGACGCGGTCAAGTCGACCGACAACGACGGCAAACTCGAGGTGCTCGACATCATCGAGATCCTCGATCAGTGCTCGACGTGAGCTCCCAAAACAGTGAATCCCGCCTCAGGGCGGCTGGAGGAATGAGGTTAGATGAACATCATTGTCTTGATGAAGCGAGTGCCCGATCTGGTCGAGGACCTGGAGGTCGATGACAGCGGGAAGCAGCTCGACGGCGAGTACCTGAAGTTCACGCTCAACGAGTTCGACGACCACGCCCTCGAGGAGGGCCTATTGCTCAAAGAGGCCACCGGCGGGCGACTGACCGTCGCCGCCGTCGATGGAGAGGACGTCGACAAGATGCTCTTCACCGCTCTGGCCAAGGGGGCGGACCGGGGGCTGAAGGTCACCGGAGTCGAGGCCGGCGACAGCACGCGCGCCCTGGCCGAGATCCTGCGGCAGGTCGTCGCCCAGGATTCGTATGACCTGGTCCTCACCGGAGTTCAGGCGGCGGATGACCGGGACGGCCAGCTAGCGCCGACCCTTGCCGCGCTGCTCGAGATGCCGAGCGTCGAGGTCGTCACCGGCGTCACGCCGGGAGCCGGCCACGTGACTCTGCACAAGGAGTACTCCGGCGGCACAGTGGCCGAGTTCGAGGTCGATTTGCCGGCGGTGATCGGAATCCAGGCGGCCCGGCAGGCGCCGCGCTACGCGCCGGTCTCCAAGGTGCGGCAGGTCCAGCAGTCCTCGACCCTCGAGACCCTGTCAGCCGCGGCGGCGCCCGGAGAGGGGTTCGCGGTGGTCGAGATGACACCACCGGAGACCGGTGCCGGGGCGCAGATGTTGGACGGCGTCGAAGAGCTCATGGCCGTGCTCGACAGCAAGGGAGTGGTCTGATGACAAACGATGTCCTGGTAGTCGCCGAGCACGTGAGCGGTTCGTTGAGCGACACCACGTTTGAAATGCTGGGCCAAGCCAAAACTCTCGCCGAGGAACTTGGCGGCGCGACGGCGGTGGCGCTCATTGGCGGTACCGATGCCATGGTCGGCCAACTCGGGGCCAGCGACTTGGTGGTGAGAGTCGATGGTGAGGGCCTGTCTGAATTCAACCCCGAATCGCATCTCGACGCCCTGGCGGCGATAGTCGAGGCCCGCGCACCGCGTGTCGTCATGGTCGGCTACACCTCGATGGGGATGGACTTGGCGAGCGGGTTGGCAGTGAGAGCCAATTTGGCCCATGGGGCTTCGTGCGTCAGCGTGAGTGCCGGCGAGACGGTGAAGGCGACCAGCCAACTCTATGGCGGCAAGTTGAACGTCACCTCCGACCTCGGGGCTGGTGGTTGTGTGGTGAGCATGCTTTCGGGGACGGTGTCAGCCGAGGCCGGCCGAGCCGAGGGAACGCCGGCCACCGAGAGCCTCGCGGCCCCGGCCTCTGCGGGGCGAGTGCGGTTCTCCCGCCTCATCGAGCCGGAGGCCGGAGACGTCGACATCACGACTCAGGAGATTCTCGTCGCGATCGGTCGCGGTATCGGCAGCAAGGACGACATCGAAGTCGCGGAAGAACTCGCCGAGGCTCTGGGCGCGGCGGTGGCGGGATCGCGGCCCCTGATCGACTCCGGCTGGCTGCCCAAGACCCGTCAGGTGGGGAAGTCCGGGCTCAAGGTGAGCCCCAAGCTCTACTTGGCGCTCGGCGTCTCGGGCGCCCCGGAGCACCTCGAGGGCATGAAGGGCTCGGCGACCATCGTCGCCGTCAACACCGACAAGAATGCGCCGATCTTCAGTGTCGCCCACTACGGCATGGTGGCGGATCTATTCGACGTCTGCGAAGACTTGACGGAAGCGGTCGAGGAGCGCAAAGGCTAACGGCCGGTCCTTCATGCTGACACCCGTCGAACGCATCGCCTTCGTCATCCTCGTGCTGGTCTGCGGGGCGCTAGCCGCCCAGGGCTTCGCGCGGATCGTGCGCGTAGTGCGAGGCGGCGCGAGCGCCGACCGTTCCGACCGTCTTGCCGGGCGGTTCATCAAGGCGTTGCTCGATGTCGGCTTGCAGCGGACGATCTTCAAGGCTCGGCCCTGGGTCAGCCTGTTCCACGGCTTCATCTTTTTCGGCTTCAGTTTCTACTTGCTGGTCAACATCAACGACCTGCTCGAGGCCTACGTCGAGGGCTGGACGACGATCGGCGGCGGTCCACTGGCGAGCGCCTTCAATCTGTTCTCCGATCTCTTCAGCGTCCTCGTCCTGACGGGGATGGTGCTCCTCCTCTATCGCCGCTTCGTCCAGCGGCCGCAGGCGCTCGAGTTCAACCCCTCGGTCAAGCTCCACCCCAAAGTGGTGGCCGGCAGCGTACGACGCGATTCCCTGATCGTCGGCATCTTCATCCTGCTCCATGTCGGGGCCCGCTGGCTGGGCACGGCGTTTCACTTGGCCAAGGACGGGCACGGCGATCCGTGGCTACCGACGGCCAGCGTGGCGGCACAACTGTTCGGTGGCCTGGCTCCGGGGCAGCTCGATTTCGGTATTCACCTCTGCTGGTGGGTTGCGATGGGGCTCATTGTCCTCTTCCTGCCGTACTTTCCACGCAGCAAGCACCTCCACCTGATGATTGCCCCGGTCAATCTGGCTCTCGAGAAAAAATCTCCCAAGGGCCTGCTCGAGGCTCCGCCCGACGCCTCGGATCCGGGAGCCAACGGGTTGCTCGAGCTACCGTGGCCGCAGGTTCTCGATGGTTTCGCCTGCATCATGTGCAACCGCTGTCAGGATGCCTGCCCGGCCCACGCCAGCGGCACGCCACTGAGCCCGGCAGCGCTCGAGATCAACAAGCGCTACTACCTCAATGAGCACGCCGGCGCGTTGGTGGCAGCCAACGGGGAAGGGCACAGCCAGCCCAGCTTGCTCGACTTCGCCACGACCGACGAGGCGGTGTGGTCGTGCACCACGTGCTACGCCTGTGTCGAGGTTTGCCCCGTGGGCAACGCCCCGATGTCCGATCTCATCGAGATGCGCCGAGCGATGGTCTTTGCCGGCGAGGCGCCACCGGAAGTTGCGGAGGTTCTGCGCAGTCTGGACGAGAAGGGCAACTCGTTCGCTCAATCGGCCCGCAAGCGCTCGCGCTGGACGAGGGCACTCGATTTCAAGATTGCAGACGCGCGCAAGCAGCCGGTCGAGTATCTGTGGTTCGTCGGCGATTTCGCCTCCTACGATCCGCAGTGCCAGGAGGTCAGTCGCAAGGTCGCGCAAATCCTGCACGGTGCGGGAGTCGACTTCGGAATTCTCTACGAAGCGGAGAAGTCCGCCGGCAACGACATTCGACGCATCGGCGAAGAAGGCCTCTTCGACTCCCTGGCCGAGCAAAATTCGGAGCTGCTCGCCGGGTGTGACTTCAAGAGCATCCTGACCACCGATCCGCATACCTTCAACGCGCTCAAGAACGAATATGGCGCTGACGGTACCGAGTACCAGGTGCTGCACTACTCGACGCTGCTTTTGGAGCTGATCGAGAGCGGAGGTATCCATCTCGAGGCGCAGGCGAAGGGCCGAACCGCCACCTATCACGATCCTTGTTACCTGGGTCGCTACAACGGCGGTTTCGACGCTCCGCGGGCCGTTATCGAGGCGTGCGGCGTAGAACTGGTGGAGATGCCGCGCAATCGCGAGAATTCCTTCTGTTGCGGCGCCGGCGGTGGCCGGATCTGGATGCCCGATCACGAGGACGTCAAGGAACGTCCGAGCGAAAACCGGATTCGCGAGGCCCTTGGTCTCGGGGCGATCGACTACTTCGTCGTCTCCTGTCCCAAGGACCTGACCATGTACCGAGATGCGGTCAAGACCTCGGGCAACGAGGGCAAGATCGAAGTCCGCGATCTGTGCGATCTGATCGCTGACGCGGCAGTCGGCGGCTCCGAGAGCGCGGGGGCGGCGGCGTGAGTCCCAGTGAGGGCGGCGCTGAAGCGGATCCCCGTTCTGCGATGGCGGAGGGCTTGGTGGAGCGAACCCGCAATCTGCTGCGCGCCATCGATCGGCAGGACCGCCTCGAGACAGCGGAGAACTTCGTCGGTTGGCTGCCTCGTCAGACAGCCGAGGGCCGGCTGAACGAGAGCACTCACGAGGTTCTGTTGCGGGCCTTGCGGGCAGCATCCGACCCGCTGAATTTCCGAATTCTGGCGCTGCTCGATCCGCTGACGGCGGTCGAGATACCGGCTCTCATGACCGAGACCGGTCTCGGTCGAGTGGCGGTCTCTGAACGGGTCAACGATCTCGCCCAGGTGGGCATGGCCGGCCGCGAGCTGGTGTCGGACCAGATTCGTGGCACCGCGCTCGGTGCCGGCATCGTGGAACTGGTCCGCGTTGTCGCTACGGACGCGGCCGAACGACTGTCGGGCGAGTTGATCGAGGGCGCAGGGAGCACCGCGAGCGATGGCTGAGTTGAGAATCGTCGACGCCGGCACGGTGACCGCCTTGCGCTCACAGAGCCTGTGGCACGGGCTGGCCGCCGCGATCGAAGACGGCGAGCCGCCGGTGTTGTCCTTCTGCCGCCCGACCGGGCCCTACGTGTCGATCGGGTACCACCGATCGCTCGATGAACTCGACTTGCCGGCTTGTCGGAGACTCGGTCTGCCGGTCCTTCGACGGCGGATCGGCGGCGGGCCGGTCTACATCGACTCCGATCAGCTGTTCTTCCAGCTGACTTTGCCGGCGGGGGCCTGCGCGATGGCCGTCGAGCGCCTGTACCGAGAATATCTCGGCCCTGCGGTCAAGGCCTTCCGTGCCCTCGGACTCGATGCCCGGTTGTCGGGTGTCAATGACATTGCAGTTGGGGAAACCGGCGACCGCAAGGTGTCGGGGACGGGCGCGGGACAGATCGGCAACGGCGTGACGATCGTCGGCAACGTGATGTTTCGCTTCCCCCACGACCGCATGGCCTCGATCCTGTCGCTGCCGGACGAGGCGGCTCGAGCTGAATGCTCGAGGCTGATGCGGCGCCATGTCTCTTCGCTCGAGATGGAGGGCTGCCAGGCGGGCCCCCAGGAAGCCAAGGCGGCGCTCGTGACCGCTTATTCGACGAGCCTCGGCCTCGACCCACGCGCCGCCACGCTTTCGGCCGCGGAGGCAGTCGCCATCGAGCGGTGGGACGCACGCCTGGGCGACAGCGAATGGGTCGCCGGTCGCCCAGCGCCGTACCGCGCCGGGCGCCAGATCAAGATCAACGCGCAGGCCTGGCTCTACCTTGCCTCCGACGGGGGCCTGAAAGTGCGGGCCACGGTGGTCAACGGTCGCTTGGAGTACACGAGGATCGAAAGCGCCCATCTCAACGGAGCGGGTCTTCGGATGAGCCGTGAGTTGGAAGGGACTGCGGCGGATGCCGAAGGTCTGCAGCGCAGTTTGAGATCCTTCGGCGAAGACGGAGAGCGCGTGGCGCGACTCCTGGTGCCAGGCATGACGCTGCAATGAAGGAAAGGAAGTGACGGTGAGCGCGGACTCGTATTTCGTCATCGGAAGCCAACGGCTCTTGCTCGAGGCCTACTACGACGCTTCCCATCTGTGGGTGCTGCCCGACGGCCGCCGCGGAGCTCGCTGCGGCTTCGATCCGCTGGGGGCCGAGACGGCGGGTGACATCGTGGCTGTCTCGTTCGAGCCGGTCGGGACGACCGTCGCGCGCGGCGGGGAGTTCGGCAGCCTGGAAGCTGCCAAGTTCGTCGGGCCGCTGATTTCACCGGTGTCGGGGAAGATCACCGCCCACAATGAAGAGGTCATCGCCCAGCCCACTTTGCTGCACGACGATCCGGCAACCCACTGGCTCTTCGAGATCGAACTGACCAACGCGGCAGCCGAATTGCCCGTCCTGCGGCGCGGCGAAGCGGATGTCCGTGCCTGGTTCGAGAGTGAGACGGCACGTTTCAAGGAGCAAGGAATGATCGCCGAGTGAGCTGCCAGGGCGCATCGCAGGTAGCTGAAGTCAACGGTGGGCGGGCGGCATTGGTGCCGCCGAGCACTCGAACCGCCGGCATGGATCTGCGCCGCGAGACGTTCGGCACTCGGTTCGAGTTCTATGCGCCGGGACTCAAGCGCTGGCAAACGGCGGAGTGGACTCCGGAGAAGGCCAATCGTTTCCTGCCGGTGAGCGTCACCGGCACGGCCTGCGCGCTGCAGTGCGATCACTGCGAAAGCAAGGTCCTCCAGGGGATGATCACCGTGTCGAAGGAGGACGGACTGTTTGGCACGGCCAGTCGCCTGCAAGAGCAGGGAACGGAGGGCATTCTGGTCTCCGGCGGCTCGACCCCGAGCGGCGAAGTGCCGCTCGAACCCCACCTTGCCGACATGCTGCGGATTCGGGAGGAACTAGGCCTCAAGGTGATCGTACATTCGGGGGTTGTGGCGCCGCGGCTGGCACAGGGGTTGGCGGAGGCCCGGGTCGATGCCGTGATGCTCGACATCATCGGCGCCGACGAGACCGTGCGCGATGTCTACCACCTCGACCTGAACGCGGCGGACTTCGAACGTTCGCTCGAGCATCTGGCCGCCCATGGCCTGCGAATCATCCCCCACATCGTGCTCGGCCTGCACTATGGCCGTTTCCTGGGCGAGTGGCGGGCGCTCGAGATGATCGCTCGTTACCCCGTATCGACCTTGATCCTCGTTGTGCTGACGCCGTTGGTCGGCACCCCGATGGCCCATCTGCCACCGCCGCCGGTCGACGAAGTGACGGACTTTTTCGCTCAGGCGCGAGCGGCCATGGCCACTACTCAGGTCAACCTGGGCTGCGGCCGGCCGATGGGCGACGTCAAGGTGGCGCTCGACAAAGCGGCGGTCGATCATGGCCTCAATGGCATCGCCTACCCGGCGGACGGCATCGTCGAGTACGCGCGTGCCAGTGGCCTGGAGCCCGCCTTCTACGAGTACTGCTGTTCGCTCACTTGGGCTAACGCATAGCGCGGCCACGAGATGGGCAATCGCCTCGAGCAATACCTCACCGATCCGCTGCTGGCGGAGATGTATGGGCAGGTGCGGCAGGCCGGACAGCTCAAGCCGATTTCCCTAGACCTCACCCACGCTTGCAACATCCGCTGTCAGGGGTGCTACTTCTTCGCCGAGGGAATGGACGAGCATCAGGCCGCCGACGAGGCCTCCTTCGACGCCTTTGTCGCCTCGGAGACGGCACGCGGAACGAACTTCGTGACCGTGGTCGGCGGCGAGCCCAGTCTCGAACTCGGCCGCCTCGAGAAGCTCTACGACCGCTTCTGGATCAACGTCGCCACGAATGGCCTGCGCGCGATACCCTACGACGGCTTCGAGCGGCTGCCGATCGGGGTCTCGGTCTGGGGCAACGAGGCGACCGATCGGCAACTGCGCGGCGGCGGAAGCCGCGATGTCTTCGGGCAAGCACTGGCCAACTACCGGGACGACCCGCGGGCCTTCTTCTATTACACGGTGGCTGCCGGTAGCGCCGCCGAGATCGAGGCAGTGGTCAGTCGTTGCGTGGACAACGGCAACCCGGTTCTGTTCAATTTCTACGGCGATCTCGCTGCAATCGGCGGTGATCTGGATCACCGCGTCGGGTTCGCTGACGTGCGGCGCGAGATAGAGCGGATGATCGAACGCTATCCGGAGCGCATCCTCCTGTCCTCGTACCTCGCCCGCGTCGTCACCACCGGCCGGCTCTACGACCAGAGCTGGGGTTGGGATGTCTGTACCAGCATCTCGGCCGACAACCCGGTGAATCAGTGGCGAGTACACAACGGAGCACCGTACAACCCTCACTTCCGGGCCTATAACGCGGATTTCGCCACGACTCGTCGATGCTGCACGGGCGAGCAGCGCGACTGCGCCAGCTGCTTCGATGTCTGGCAACACTTCTCCTGGGTGATGCTCAACTTACGTCGCCATCTCGGCTCTGAGGCCGAGTTCACCCACTGGCTGACGGCGATGTACCTGTTCTACGCGATCAATCGGATCGTCGATTTCGAGCGCTGTCGGGAAGTGCTGCCGGAGTTGCATCGCAGAGGTCGACTCGCGGCTAAAGCAACCGGCGACATAGAGTTGGCGGGGGCCGCGTAGTGGGCGGGGTGGCACGGGCTGCACGCTGGCGCTACCTGACGTCGGACTCCGTCGGGGCGGCGGAGGGCCTCGCCACCGACGAAGCGCTGATGGCGGGATTCGGGCGCGAGGCGACGTCCGCCTACGCCGCCGCTCTGCGCCTCTACACCTATCGACCCCATTGCGCGCTGGTCGGGCGCTACCAGAGCGTCGCGGACGAAGTCGACCTCGAGTTCTGTGCCGCTCACGGTGTCGAGGTCGGCCGGCGGCCGACCGGCGGCGGCGCGATCATAATGGGCTCCGGCCAGCTGGGAGTCGCCATCTGTGCGAGGGCCAGGGCTGATGAGCCTCCGCGCGATGCGTTGCGCGGGTATGCCGATGGGGTGATCGCCGGCCTTGCGGCGCTGGGTGTCGAGGCTCAGTTCCGCTCCAAGAACGACCTCGAGGTCGGCGGCAAGAAGATCGCTGGCTTGGGCCTTCATCTGGATTCCCACGGTGGTTTGCTGTTTCACGCCAGCGTGCTGGTTGGCCTCGATGTCGAGCTGATGTTGAGAATACTGCGCATTCCAGGGGCCAAAGTAGCCGACAAGGGCGTGTCCAAAGTCGCCGACCGCATCACGACTCTGGAGCGCGAACTCGGCACCTCGACCACCGCCGCCGAGGTGCGCGAATGTTTCGCCGCGGGTCTGGCGCGGGCCTTCGATGCGGACCTGGTGGCCGACACCCTGACCGAGGCCGAGGAGAGCCTCAACGCCCAGCGAGTGGAGTCGCGCTACGCCAATCCCGAGTGGACCTTCGAGCGTAGCGCCCGTAGCGACACGACCGGTTCGGCATTGCTCAAGACTCCCGAGGGTCTGCTGCGTATTCACGCGGGCTTGCACGGTGAGATGATCAAGAGCATTCTGCTGGCTGGGGACTTCAACACGCTGCCGCCCGGAGTGGCACGCCTCGAGCGAGCGCTCAAGTGGTGCCGGGCCGACCGCCAGACGATCGGCGAGATGGTGGCCGGGTCGAGGGCACCCGAGGAACTCGGCGTCGCAGCGGAGGCGATTGCCGACGTGATCTTCAAGGCGACGCTCAGCGCCCGCCGTCGGAACTCGTACCCGCGTCGCACCGCCGGATCCTGCTATTTCCCCGAGTCCGGCTCGACCGGGCCGACCCGGTCGTCCGCGCTGACTGAGCCGCCCGAGCCGTCCGAGTTGTCCCAACGCACCGAGGAGATGCCTTCATGACGCTAGCCGAGATAGGCAAGTCTGCAACCGACTTGAACCGCACCAGCCCCGATTCCGTACGCATCAGCTACGCCAGCGCGTTGGCTCTGCGTTTCAAGTCCGGGCGCTTCGTGCGTGACTTCGACTTCGGCGGGATCAATCTCCTGCTCAATTACGAAGAGGGGTGTCAGTCCGACTGTGGCTACTGTGGCCTGGCTCGGTCGCGTGCCGGTGCCTACGAGGACAAGTCCTTCATCCGGGTGGATTGGCCCCTCGTCGGCACGGACGAACTGGTCGAGCGCATGGCGCGGTACGAGAACCGCCTGACTCGGCTCTGCATTTCGATGGTCACTCACGGCCATGCCCACCGCGACACGGTCGACATCGCCCAGCGCATCAGGCGCAGGCTCGATACGCCGTTGTCGATCCTGGTTGCGCCGCCAACGCTCAACCGGGAGCGCCTCCTCGAGCTCAAGGAAGCCGGTGCCGACATGATCGGTGTGGGCCTCGACGCCGTGACGGAGGAGCTTTTTCGCTCGATACGGACCGACGTCCCGAAAGGTGGACTGCAGTGGGACAACTACTGGTCGATCGTCCACCAGGCACGCGACATCTATGGCCCCTGGAAGGTCAATTGCCACACGCTGGTGGGTCTTGGCGAGACCGATTTCGACCTGATGGATCTCTTCGCCGGTTTGCTCGATCGTCAGATCTTCTCCTATCTCTTCTGCTTCAATCCGGAGCCCGACTCGAGCATGGCCGATGCCCCCAAGAGCACGGTGGAACGTTGGCGCCGCATCCAGTTGGCGAAGTTCCTGCTCGAGGAGCAAGGTATCGCCGCGGACGCGTTTTCCTATGACGTCGATGGGATGTTGAAGGAGATTCGTGCGCCTCGCGACCTGGTCGATCGGGTGGTCGCCGACGGGCACGCCTTCATGACCAACGGCTGCCCTGGCGTCGGCGGAGAGCCCGGGTGCACGCGGCCGATGGGGAGCTGGCGGCCGGACGAGGCCCCGCGCGACTACCCCTGGCTGCCGACCGAGGGGGACCGCGGCGAGATTGCCGCGCAGCTCGCGCTCGGGCGTCTCGTTGTCCCGGGAGAGGGGCCGGTGCGTCCGGTCGCCGAGTTGGCGCCGCCCGCTTCCGGTCGCACGGCCGGCTGATGTCCTCCGAGCGCCGGCGCTTGGCCACTGACCGGTCGGGCCCGTGAGTTATAGGATGACTGTCGTGATTAGCTCCTCTGGCTCGGCGGATCTCCGGCCGTGACCGAACCTGGCCTCGACCTGCTCCTCGAAGGCGTCGGCACGGTTTTCGAGTCTCTGGGCCGAGCCCTGATTTGCGTCGGCCCCGACTTCCGGGTCGTCCACGCCTCGGACGGCCTCGACCGACTGGGCGGGCCGGGAACAATCGCGGCGATCGCAGGTCGGCCGGTCGAGGACCTCCTGGGCGAGGAGCTTTTCGGCCCCAGCGGGACGCTACGTCGAGCACTCGAGGCCGGGGAGAAGCGCGAAGGCTGGGGCTCCACCCTGCGCGTCGATGACGCCAAGCCGCGCCAGGTCTCGCTGAGCGCGGCGCCGATCGAGCATGGTCCAGACGCGATCTGCGATCCACGAGTAGCGTACGTTGTCGTCGTCAGACCGGCGGAGGACGACCAGACCAGCGGTTCGGCGGCGCCGACGATCTTCTCCGGCATGATCGCGCGTTCGCAGGCGATGTTCTCTATCTTCGGCTTGGTCCAGAACCTCGACGAGAGCGACGCCACGGTTCTGATTACTGGCGAGAGCGGGACGGGCAAAGAGCTCGTGGCCCGCGCTCTCCACGTTCACTCCCCTCGTCGGGACGGGCCGTTCGTCGCCGTCAACTGCGGCGCGCTGCCGGGAGATCTGCTCGAGAGCGAGCTCTTTGGCCACGTGCGCGGCGCCTTCACCGGCGCGGTGCGGGACCGGGTCGGTCGCTTCGAGCTGGCCAAGGGCGGCACCATCTTCCTCGACGAGGTGGGCGACATACCTCCTCTGTTGCAGGTCAAGCTCTTGCGCGTGCTGCAGGAGCGAGTCTTCGAGCGGGTCGGCGAGAGCAGTTCACGCTCGAGCGACGCGCGAGTGATCGCGGCGACCAACAAACACTTACTCGACGAGATCCACAGCGGCAACTTTCGCGACGATCTCTACTACCGCCTACGGGTGGTGCCTATCGCGATCCCGCCGTTGCGGGAGCGCCGGGAGGATATCGAACCGCTCGCCCGCCATCTGTTGGCGCGCGTCGGCCGACGCCACGATCGCTCGCTACGCTTCGCTCCCGGCGCCATCCGGGCTCTGCTGCGCTATGACTGGCCGGGCAATGTTCGCGAGTTGGAGAACGCTCTCGAATACGCCGTCGCGGTATGTCGTGGGCAGACCCTTCACGTCAGCGATCTGCCGCTCGAAGTCTCCGAGTCGGCGGCACTCGATGCTGCGGCTCCCGGGCCCGCACGTCAGCCGGGGTTGCGAAGCGGTGCGCCGAGCCAGGGCAAGACCGTGGGCGGGGCGGCTGCGAGCGACGCCGAGCGAGAGCGTATCCTCGACGCGCTCGACCGGCACCAGTGGCGGCGTGCCGCGGCGGCGGCCACTCTCGGCATGAGCCGCACGACGCTTTGGCGCAAGATGCGCGAATACGGCCTCGTCTCTTAGTACCGCAGGCCGCAAGTGCGCCGACGTCTCGCGCGGCGCAGCATCCACGCCGACGGCGTGGCGTTCCAAGCGACCCGTTGGTTGCGCGGCAGTGGCTTCGTTGCAACTAAACGTTGCACCCTAATGTTGCAACATTGACTCCTGGAGTCGAGCCCCTATACCGCTAAGTCCCTTGTTGTCAGGTTTTAGCTAGTTGGCATCCATGGTGCAAGAAGCAAGGGCGAGGACTCAATGATCAGAGAGAGGACATCATGAAGAGACTAGTCATCCTAGGGGCGGGAACCGCCGGCACGACGGTCGCCAACACCCTCGCCGGTCGTTTGCCCAAGGATTGGTCTTTGACCATCGTCGATCCCGAGCAGGAGCATCTCTTTCAGCCCGACCTGATCTTCCTACCTTTCGGTATGCAAGAGGCGCCGCGTATGGTGCGGCCACGCAAAGGGACGCTACGCAACGGTGTGGAGTGGCTGCCGCGCGAAGTCACGGCAGTTGAACCTGACCGTCGTGTGGTCGTTCTCGAGGGTGCGGAAGAACTTGCCTATGACCTGCTGGTCATCGCCACCGGATCTCACATTCGGCCCGACGAGACGCCGGGCCTGCTGGGAGAGCAGTGGCAGCAGAGCATCTTCGACTACTACACCCTCGACGGCGCGCTCGAGCTGCGCCAAGCGCTGGCGCGGTTCGAGGGCGGGCGGATAGCTCTCAACGTGGTCGAGATGCCGATCAAGTGCCCGGTCGCTCCGCTCGAGTTCATGTTCCTGGCGGACGACTACTTCAACCAGCGTGGGATCCGCAGTCAAGTGGACCTGACCTTCGTCACCCCGCTCGACGCCGCGTTCACTCGTCCCGTTGCCGCGCAAGCCTTGGGGTCCCTGCTCGAGGATCGAGGCATCGAGGTGGTCAGCGAGTTCAATACCGGTGAGGTCGACGGCGATCGCCAGATCCTGCGGTCGTACGACGAACGCGAACTCGAGTACGACATGTTGATCACCGTTCCGACCCATATGGGGGCCAAGTTCATCGAGACCTCCGGTCTGGGAGACGACCTGGCTTTCATTCCCACCGATCGACACACGCTAATGGCGACCGGCCACGACGATATCTTCGTGCTCGGCGACACGACCAACCTGCCGACCTCGAAAGCGGGCTCGGTCGCCCACTTCCAAGCTGATGTGGTGGTCGAGAATGTGCTGCGGCACGTAGCCGGGCAGAGCCCGGTCGAGGGCTTCGACGGACACGCCAACTGCTTCATTGAGAGCGGTTACGGCAAGGCCATGCTCATCGACTTCAACTACGACGTCGAGCCGCTGCCTGGGGTCTACCCCCTGCCCGTCGTCGGCCCGATGTCACTGCTCAAGGAAACCCGCCTCAATCACTGGGGCAAGCTGATGTTCCGCTGGGTGTACTGGAACATGCTGCTGCCCGGCAGGCATCTGCCGGTGCCGAATCGGATGTCGATGGTCGGCAAGAAACAGGTCTCGATAACAACCAAGAAACAAGCCGCTGCCTGAGTGGGCAGAGAACAGAGGAGATAGACCATGTCAGTAAGCGAGCAAGTCGCAACAGCTGTCGAGTTCAACGAAGAGGGTTTCATGGTCGACAGCGCTCAGTGGACACCGGAGATCGCGGAGCGCATCGCCGGAGAGGCCGGTGTCGGCCCTCTCACCGACAAGCACTGGAAGGTGCTCACCTTCTGCCGCGAAGACGCCGCCCAGCAGGGTCAGAGCCCCGGGCTGCGCCGCATCTCCAAGCAGTCCGGCGTCGACATGAAGGAGCTCTACGAGCTCTTCCCCAAGGGCCCCGGAAAGCTGGCAGCGCGCCTCGCGGGTCTGCCCAAGCCGAAGTCCTGCGTTTAGAGAGCAAGTGCAGAAAGGAATGGAACGATGACAGTTCTCGACCGACCCGTAACCACCGACACGACGACCCCGCTCGACATCGCTGAGAAGCCGCCCGAGCCCATCCAGCACGTCAGCATCATCTGCTCGAAGGGCACGCTCGACATGGCCTACCCCGGTCTGATCCTGGCCAACGCGGCGCGGATGAGCGGCATCGAGGCGACGCTCTTCTTCACCTTCTGGGGTCTCGACATCATCACCGAGAAGAAGCTCGACCACCTCCACGTCTCGACAGTGGGCAACCCATCGATGCCGATTCCGACGATGATCGGTGGATTGCCCGGCATGGAGGGCATGGCGAGCAAGATGATGCGCCATCAGATGGAAGAGCTAGACATTCCGAGTGTGCGCGAGATGATCGAAATCCTTCACGACTCGGGTGCCAAGATCTACGCCTGTCAGATGGCGATGGACATGTTCAAGCTGGAGCTCGAAGACCTCGTTCCGCAGGTCGACGGTGTGCTCTCGGCGATGGACTACTACGACAAGAGCGCGGGCGCGCAGCTACTCTTCGTCTGATCCCGAGCCCGGCCTGCAACCTCCCGCCCACCTGCATCGTGGGCGGGCTTCTTGTTGCCCGGCGGATCGCGAGTTGCTCATCCATTGCAAGACCGGGTGCGAGCGGCTTCGGCGGCCTCTCTGCTCGAGAAGGGGGGCAATCCTGTGCAGCATGTGGATGGCGCTTTCGAGGTCTGGGACGCAGCCAGAGCTGCGACCGGCCGAGCGCCCTGAGATCCGCGGCGACAGATGCACGCTCGACTGGCCTGCCTGTTGGGGTAGTTGGCCGGTGACGAGCACCGCCCGCCCGGGTGTTGTCGGTTGCCGCCGGAACCGCGAGCGTTGGCGAGCAGTTGCTCCACGAGACGCGCATGAGCGGAGGCCATCTCTCTGGCCCGGCTTGGCCTGAACAAGGCCGCGGGGTGTCGGTAAGGCCGTAGCTCTTGGGCCCGCGAGAGCTAGGAGAGAACATGCCGCGATTGGACTCGATTCGTACTGGTTGGACTTCCAAGCTGTCACGCTTGACTCTCGCGGCTCTGGTCGTCGAGACGGTGACCGGCTTGGTCATCACCTTCGCCGCTTTTCACGCGGCCGTCCAGTGGACCGTTCTGGTGCACTCGGCGGTTGGTCTCGTCCTCGTCGTGCCACTGACCTGGTACCTGTGGGCACACTGGCTGGACTACAAGAAGTACAACATGTCCGACTCGCTGCTCCTGGGCTACGTCGGGGCCGCTGCCCTGTTGCTCTGCGCGATTTCGGGTCTGGTCGTGACCTGGCAGGGGGCTTTCGGTGCCCGGATGTCGCCGCTGTGGCGCAATATCCACCTCTACTCGACCTATGCCATGTTGGCAGCCAACCTGGCGCACATTCTGCTCGTCTATGTCCGCTACGGCGCCAAGCGCAAGACCCTGCGGGCCGGTGGCCTGGTGGCGCGCCTCGGTGGCGCAACCCTGGTGACGATTGTCGCGGTGGGCGCCCTGACCGCAGCCTACGGTGGGGCACGCTACGTCAACGAGTTCCCCGAGGGCTACAGCTTCCTCTACGGTGAGGACCGGCCCTTCGCGCCGAGCTTGGCCACGACGGCCACCGGAGGGGCGTTCGAGGACGAGTCCCTGGCCGGTTCCGAGAGCTGCGGCACGTCCAACTGCCACAGCCAGATCACCGATGAGTGGCGTGTCAGTGCCCATCGCTGGGCGGCCATGGATCCCTTCTTCCAGAAGGTGCAGAGTGTCATGGCCGAACAGAACGGGCCGGAGTCGACGCGCTACTGCGGTGGCTGCCATGACCCGATCTCGCTTTTCTCGGGGACCAAGAACATCCTGGTCGAAGATCTGACGGGACTGCATGGCTTTCAGGAGGGCATCTCCTGCTTGAGTTGTCACGGCGTGCGAGAGACCGATCTGCAGGGTAACGCCAACTACGTCATGTCCCAGCCCAGTACCTATCTCTGGCAATGGAGCGAGGCCCGCTGGGCCAAGGCGGCGAGCGACTTCCTCATTCGCACCTACCCGGACGAGCACAACGAGTTGTCGAAGCGGGTCTACAAGGCTCCGGAGTACTGCGCCGCCTGCCACAAGCAGTTCATCGACGAGGAGGTCAATCGAGTAGGCTGGGTGCAGCTTCAGAACCAGTACGACAACTGGAAGGCGAGCCATTGGTTTGTCGAAGGGGACCCGACCAAGACGATCGAATGCCGCGAGTGCCACATGCCGCTCGTAGCCTCGACCGACCCCGCGCGTGGCGATGCGGTGGACTACAACCGCACGGCCGACGACCGGCAGCACCGCAGCCACCGCTTCCTGGGGGCCAACGGCATGGTGCCGGCGTTTCTCGAGATCGAGGGCTGGGAGGAGCAGGAGAAGCTGACGGAGGCCTGGCTGCGGGGGGAATTCGAGATCCCGGAGATCGCCGACAAGTGGCGCGAAGGCCCGGTGATCGAGATGGCGCTCGACGTGCCGGCGTCGGCGATGCCAGGCGAGCAGATTCCGCTGCGCCTGGTCATGACGGCCAACAAGGTAGGACACGATTTCCCCACCGGGCCCCTCGACATCATTCAAAGCTGGGTCGAATTGCACGTCTACGGCCCGGATGGCAACGAGATCTTCTCGTCCGGCACGATCGACGAGAACAACTTCATCGCGCCGGGGAGCTTCCTGTTCAAGGCCGAGCCAGTGGATCAGTACGGCAACCTGATCGATCGCCACAATCTGTGGGAGATGGTCGGCGTGCGGTATCGAAGAGCGATCTTCCCGGGCTATTCGGACTCCGTCGAATACATCGTCGACTGCCCCACGGCGGTGAAGCCGGGTGATCCCGGCGCGCGAATCGAGGGCGAGGAGGAGCTGCGTGATCTCGAGTTCAAGGCTCCGTCGGTGACCGGCGAGTACCGGGTGGTTGCGTCCCTCAAGTATCGCAAGGTGGATCAGTACCTGGTCAACTTCATGCTCGGTGAGGGCTCGGGGATCACCGCCCCGGTGGTCGAGATGAATCGGGTCGAGGCCACCTTCCAAGTCGCCGAGGAGCTGCGTGCCTCGATCTCCACCAACCAGTCCGCCGCCCCCAAACCGGCCGGTTGAGTTTGCACTAGAGGTTTAGTCTGACTCGACCACACAGACACTGGGGGCGCCGCAAGCGCCGGCTGAAGCGGGTGGCCTGGGGAATCCTCGGGTTGGCTGTAGTCGCGAGCATGGTGGGTTGGTGGGCTTATCAGAGGGCGAGGCCCGATACCCGCCGGCCGGGAGAAGATCTCGAAGAGATCACCTCGCGTTTGGCGAGCGAACTGCCTGACGCGGCGCCGCGCCCGCGCTTGGAGGACGCTACCGTCGCCGCCGGACTGGGCGACTTCGTGACTTTTGCCGGGCCGCGCTCGTCGCAGCTGCCGGAGGACATGGGAGCCGGCGCGGCCTGGGGCGACTACGACAACGACGGAGACGAGGACCTCTTTCTCGTGGGCGCCGGTGGAGCGATGACGAGCGTCCGCGAGGACTGGTCGCAGTCGATGCTGTTCGAGAATCTGGGTGACGGTACCTTCCAGCCGGTTGACGACTTCCCGGAGGTCCGGCTGTTGGGGATGTCGGCCGCTTGGGCGGATGTCGACGGCGATGGCTGGCAGGATCTCGTGGTCACCGGCTTCGACTCCATTCTCCTCCTGCGCAACGATGCGGGGAGCTTCTCGCTCGACGAGAGCCTGACCCGATCGGGTTACTGGGCAGGAGCATCCTGGGGAGACTTCGACAACGATCGCGACCTAGACCTCTACGTCTGCGGCTACGTACAATACGACGTCGGCCGCGGCGGCTCCGAGCGAGTCTCCGATCAATACGGAACCGCCGTTCCCTACACCCTGAATCCGGCGGCCTTCGAGCCCGAGAGCAACCTACTCTTTGAGAATGACGGGGCGGGTAACTTCAGCGAAGTGGCGATTCTCTACGGCGTGTCGAACCCCGGCGGGCGAAGTCTCACCGCTCTGTGGCATGACTTCGATCAGGATGGGCGCCTCGACCTCTACGTGGCCAACGACATCTCCGACAACGCGCTCTACCTCAACCGCGGAGACACCTTCGAGGATGCCGGCCTGGCCGCCTGGGTTGCCGACTACCGCGGGGCGATGGGATTGACCGCCGGGGACTGGAATCGCGACGGAGACGACGACCTCTTCGTTACCCACTGGGTGGCCCAGGAGAACGCGCTCTACGATTCGAGGCTCAACCCCTCGGCGGTAGGAGAAGGCATGGCGGCTCCGAGCCTGACCTTCTCCGACATGGCCGCTCCCACCGGCCTCGGCCAGATCGCGTTGCAGTCGATTGGCTGGGGCACGGGCTTTTCTGACTTCGATGGCGACGGCTGGCTCGACCTGGCGGTGCTCAACGGCAGCACCTTCGAGACCGATTCCGAGCCGCCCCGGCTCAAGCAGCAGGCGCCGTTTCTCTTCTGGAACGAGCAGGGCAAGCGTTTTCACGACCTTACGCCTCTCAGCGACGCGCTGGCTCCAGCCGTTGGCCGCGGCCTGGCCCTCGCCGATTACGACAACGACGGAGACGTGGATCTCCTGGCGGTAACCCTGGACGACGGCGTTCGCCTCTTGCGCAACGACATGCAGACCGGCAACTGGCTCGAACTCGATCTCCGGAGTCTCGGTGGGGGAGTGCAGGGTCGAGGAGAGGGCGCCACGATCGAGGTCGATCTCGGTGGAACGGTTTTGCGTCGTACCGTGGGAGGGGTCTCCTACCTGTCGCAAGGCAGCAGGGTGCAGCACTTCGGGCTCGGCGCGACTGAGAGCATCGAAGGTGTCGAGGTTCAATGGCTCGGAGGTGAGAGGGAAGCTTTTGAAGGTGTCGAGGCCAACACCCGTTGGCGCCTCACCGAGGGCGAGAGCCAGGCGGATCGGGTACTGCTCGGTGAGCGCGAGCGAGTGCAAGCGTTCTGGCAACTGCAACGCGAGGCGATGGACGCCATGAAGCGCGATGGCGACACCGAGCGCGCAATGAGGCTCTTCCGCTCGGCTTTGAAGCTCAATCCACGGCACGAGGACTCGCGCTACTACCTGGCAAGTCTTCTCGCCGGCCGAGGCGAGGTGGCGGCAGCCCAACGTGAGCTCGGGGTGTTGGTCGCCGGCAACGTGCAAAGCCACCGAGGCCACAAGCAACTCGGGGTCATCAAGGCGCTCAACGCCACCGGCGACGCGGACCTCGAAGCAGCGCAAGCGTCGCTCGAGCGCGCGGTAGAGCTCAATCCGGAGGAAACGGGCGGGCTGCTCGCCTTGGGAGAGGTTCTCCTGCTCCGCGGGGACGAAGCGCAGGCCCAGCGTCACTTCGCCGACGCATGCCGTTCGAACCCAAGAGCGGTGGGGGGCTTCTACCTGCAGGGCTACCTCAGTTGGCGCAGTGGCAACCGGGAACAGAGCATCGAGTTCCTGCGTCAGGCCCAGGCCGCTCGCGGCCCGGAATGGAAGCCCGAAGGATCCGTGGCGGAGGGCGATGTTGCGCAGCGGATGCACCGCGAACAGAGCCCTCTGGCACCGGTCTGGCAGTCCTGGGACGGCGAGCTCGACCCAACTCAGGCGTTCGAGCTCCTCGAACGCCGTTTAGCGGCCGTGCGCTAGTCCCTCAGGGCCTTCTTGCTCCACCCGAGAGGGTAGTAACCGGACCCGTGCCGCCAGTCGGCGCCAGCCTCGCGGCCACGTCGCACAATGGCACCAGTCGGAATCCGCGCTAGCTACTGCGAAGGAGTCGGCCTATGAGGAAACGTCCGAAGCCTCTCGGCGCGCTGGGAAAGCGGCCGGAATCATTGATGATGAGCTACGGCTACGAGCCGAAGTGGTCCGAGGGTGCAGTGAAGCCGCCACTGTTCCAGACCTCGACCTTTGCGTTCGAGACGGCTCGGCAAGCCAAGGAGGCGTTCGCCGAGGCCTACGGGCTCGATGAGGCTGCAGGCCACAAACCGCTTCACTTGATCTATAGCCGGCTCAACAACCCCAACCTCGACATCCTCGAGAATCGGCTCAACCTTTGGGATCAGGCCGAGGAAAGTGCTGTCTTTGCTTCCGGCATGGCGGCGATTTCAACGTCGATGCTGGCCCTGTTGCCCATGGGGTCGTCCGTGGTCTTCTCGCGGCCGGTCTATGGCGGCACGGATTACCTCTTCGAGGTCCTATTGCCGGAAATGGGAATCACCTGCGTCGAGTTCGCCGCCGGCGAAGAGCCGGCAGAGGTCGAAGCCTTGGTGGAGCGATTGGCAGCTGCGGGGACCCCCTGCCGAGTGATCTTTCTGGAAACGCCGGCCAACCCGACGACGATTTTGACGGAGATCGCCGGCATGTCGGAGGTAGCTCATCGCCATGACGCCTTTTGCGTGGTCGACAACACGCTGCTCGGGCCGCTCTACCAGCAGCCTCTCGGCCAGGGGGCGGACTTGGTGGTCTACTCGGCGACCAAGTACCTGGGCGGTCACAGCGACCTCGTGGCCGGCGCGGCCCTTGGTAGTGCTGAACTGCTCGAGCGAATCAAGCTCTTCAGGACGATCCTCGGCACCATGCTCGACCCGCACTCCGCTTGGCTGCTGCTGCGCTCGCTCGAGACAGCCAAATTGCGCATGACCTGCGCCCGCAAGAACGCCGAACGGCTGGCCGTCTGGCTCGAGGCCCATCCACGAGTCGGTCGAGTGCACTTCCCCGGCAACGACGGTTCCCCCCGGCAGCAGGAGATCTACCGTCGTCAGTGCTCCGGCCCGGGCGCCGTCATCTCGTTCGAACTGGCGGAGGGTGGCGAAGCGGAAGCCTTCAAAGTGCTCGACAACGTGCGCTTGATCAAACTGGCCGTCAGTCTCGGCGGCACGGAGTCGCTGATCGAGCATCCCAGTTCTATGACCCACGCCGACGTGCCGCTCGATCAACAAGCGGCTGTCGGTATCACTCCTGAGATGATTCGGCTGTCGGTGGGCATCGAACACCCTGAGGACCTCGAGGCCGACCTCGCCTTTGCGCTGGACCAGATCGAGTGGTCGGCTCCGGCGGGAGATCTCGAAACCGAGAGGAAGACGGTGCTATGACGCCACGCCAGGTTCTCTGTCCAATCGACTTCAGCCCGCTCTCCGAGCGCTCGCTCAGGTTGGCCATCGAGGTTTGCCGACGTCTCGACGCGCGCCTGGTTGTCGAGCACAATCTCGAGAGTTCCCCTCCCGCCGGCCTAGCTGTGGGCTGGATGTGGAGCGGCGAGCACGAGGCCAAAGAGAAGGACAAGTCCCGTCAGGCCGTGGCGCGACTCGAGCAGGTACTCGAACGGATCCCGGAGGATGTCGATTTCGAGGCGAAGATCACCCGTGGTCCCCTCGACGAAGGCATCCTCCACCTGGCCAAACACCTGCCGGCGATGATGATCGTCATGGGTACCCACGGGCCGAGCAGCGCAGCCCACCAGTCGGTGACCGAGAGCACCATCATGCGAGCGCCCTGCCCGGTGCTCACCACCGGCGAGAGCTACGACCCCGAGAGCGTCTTCGGAATCGTCGACGGGCCGGAGCCGGAGGAGCTCTCGTTTCTGATCCCGTTCGATTTCAGCCGACGATCGCGGGCTGCCCTCGAGTACGGTTTCGAGACGGTTCGACGCATGCCCCATAAGGTGAGTCTGCTCCACGTGGCGCAGGTCGCACCGCAACTGGCCGAGGCGCCGGTGGTACCCGTGGCGACCGACGAGATCCGGGAGCGGCTGATGGAACTCGTCCCTGCCGATCTCGTAGACCGTGTCGAGGCCAGGGTGGTCACCGGTAATCCGGCCCAGCGGATCGTCGAGGAGGCGGCACGTAGCCGCGCCCTCTTTGTCCTGGTTGCAGCGCACGGCAAGAGCGCCTTCAAGCGGTTGATCTTCGGAACGCGAACTCTCGAGGTGCTTCACGGCTGTAACTGCCCGGTCTGGTTCCTCCCCCCGGCGGCGTTGCGGCACTAGGGCTTTCACCAAAGTTCGGTACTGAGGCCCGCATCAGGCCCGGACCCTGGGGCCTAGGTCGTCGTAGCCCGTCGCGTCTTGCGGTGACTCAACAGGCCGACGACGACACCGGTGCCGAGGGTGAGAGCCGCGAGCCGCACACCGTGGATCCAGTCGAACGCCAAGGAGGCGGCCAGCAATGGCGTTGCCAGAATCCAGAGCCAGAATACGGCCTGCTCGAGGCTTGGCGAGGGCAACGCAGCCGGTGGTGGGCTCGAGCGATTGCAACCCTCTGCCATAGGCGCGTCGAGGTAGGCCTGGATAGGTACGAGCCGTGCCGAAACGCCGGCGATGAGTTGGCCGAAGAAGCCTAGAAGACCGAGGACGCCGTAGGCTAGCGCGACATTCAGCTTCCACTCGCCCTGCGGGCCAAAGAGCAGCAGGCCGCCCAAGAGTGCGGCCATAGTGAGCGACCCGAAGGCGGCGAGCGCCTGCCCCACCGCACGATCCGGTAGGCGTTGGTGCCTGTTGGCGGGCCGGCGATGGCGCAGCATGTAGACCAACCGGGAGAGGAAGACCGCGATCGCCAGGAGCACGAGAGTGCCAAAAGCGGCCGTTGCGCGCGGCTCGAGGGCCAAACTCCAGGCCAGGCCGAGGACCCCGATTTCGAGACTCACGGCGCCGATCCAGAGAGCTCTGCCGCGGGGTGGAGCAGCGGGCAACAGCATGGGCATCAGGCGGTAGGCTGCGCCCATCACCAGCATCAGCACCCAGCCCAGAGCCGCGAGATGGGCATGGGCCAGGACGTTGGCCAAGGAGCGGCCGCCGAGCACCGGAAGGTACTTGTCGAGGCCGACCAGAAAGCCGAGCCCAGCAGCGAGGGCGAGATTGACGAAGGCTAGATAAAAGTAGGCCTTCACCTCGGATGGCACGTTCGACTTCACCAAACCAGTGCCTACTCGGGAGACGACCCAAGCGAAGCCTGCGATGACCAGGCCCGCCGACCAGACCATTCCGCGAGGTTCGTCGATCCAGAAGTGAGTCGTCATACCCAGCGTGCCGATGGCGTAGAACCAGAAGGCCCAGCTGTCGAGCTTCCGGCGAGAGAGCGCGACTCCCAAAGTCATCGGCGAGATCATGTAGAGGCTGCCGAGGATTGACGAACTGATCCAGCCGAGGGTCACCAGGTGCACGACGGCGATCATCTTCGGGTGGTAGTAGAAGCCGGCGATCGAGCGTGGTGCGAGCGTCAGCGCCAGGCAGACAACGAGGAGGCACAGGTGCGCGAAGGTGAAGTAGCGCTGGGGGAGTCGTCCGTCGCTGCGCGGCTCCGTGGGCAATGAAGCTTCGGCCATTCTGTCGAGGATAGCGGGTCGGACAGGACTCAGCCGCGTTCCTCCGCAGCCAACCGGGGCGTCAAGCTGGGTTCTTGCATCTGCCGAGTAGAGGGCGGAAAAGGATGCGCCGCCCCAGGGAAGGGCGGCGCGGGAGGGTTCTCCGAAGCGGACTTGGAGAGCTTAAGCAGTCAAGCAGCCGCGGTTCGCTCCGGGGAATTTCTCGAGGTCCATCGGTTGGGTCTTGGGACTCATCCGCTCGACCTCTGCGTAGGATCACAAATTCAGGAAATGTGCACCACGTCCAATGGGGTAGGCGATCAGTGCCATGTTCCCAGCCGGCAGGGAGAGGGTAGCAGTACTCTCAGCCTTCAGAGGTCGATGGCACCCCACGGAGAAGGGCCCCGAAGCGATGACTTCGAGGCCCCGGCCGGAGAGCCTATGAACGGGAATCAGTCGAGATGCACGATGAAGAACGTCTGGACGACGTTGGCATCGTACGAACCGATCCATGAGTCCAAGGTCAGGTAGCGGGTCGCGTCGTCGACGCCGAGGAAATCAGCACCGTACTCCTGCAACTGCTGGACCTGGAAGTCGGTGAGATCCCAATCCTCGTAGAGGTAGGTCACGCCCCAACTAAGGTCCTCGCGCAGCCGCCGAATGTAGCGCAGCTCGGCCGATGCGAACGTGTTGGTCTGGTCCGGGAAGTCGACGGCCAGGGCCACAGGTGCGATGGGCGTTGACGCCTTGCCCAGGTCGACCGGCAGTCCGGGGTTCTGGTTGAGGTTGCTGATCTCGGCGTCGTTGTAGTTCGCCTCGACATCGAAACGGTTTTTCTCGTCGTCGGAGCGGAACTCCAGGCCGATTCCGGCCGCAAATCCCTTGTCCGTATAGTCCGTGAACCAATCGAAGTTGGGCACACCCCACGGCGCCTGCCAGTCGGCGCCTGCGGGGGGCGAGCAGTTGGAGCACTTGGTCCGCAGATGGACATCGGCATCGAACTCGGTTGTCTCGACGTAGAGAAAGACGTTGGTCGTGTCGTTGACGCCGAAGTTTGCGTCAAACCCCAGCGCTTGTTCCGCTGTCGCCGTCCAACCGTAGACCGCGTCTGGATAGCTGTCGTCGGAATCGCGCCAGTGGACTCCCAGGGTGGTGGTGTCGTTTGGATGGAAGTTGAGCTTCAGCTGAAAAGCGTCGCGATCGCGGTCTGCGATGTCGTACTGCCTGAGATTTTCCTCCTGCCCGGCGAAGGCTATTTGGTGCTCACCGTTGATACGCCGTTCAGAAGTGCTGAATCCCAAGCTGCCATCGACCTTGCCGTTGCCCTTCCAACGCAGGACCAGGCCGAGGGTGTCGTCGTCGTTGCCCGCAACAGATCGGTTACCAATGTCGCGTGTGAACGAGCCCTCGCTGCCGAGGTCGGTGTAGCGATTCCAGTTGTAGCTGTTTTGATCCGCTGACAGCGCGAGCTTGAAGTCGTCACCGAGGTCGAACACACCCTCGACGCCGGTCCTGGTGTGCTTGTAGTAGTAGGGAATGAACAGAAGATCAGACCCCTTCATGTCGGTCTTCAGTCGCGAGTCGTTGTACTCCGCGCGGGCCGGTATCAACAGAGTCTTGTTCCCGCCGTCGTACTCGTAGCTGCGGAAGTGAGCCTTGAGTTTGATGGTGTCGGTGGGTCTCGAGGTGACGGCGGCACTCATCACCGTGGTGTCGACGGTCGCGTCAAGCGAGCTCTGAGGCAGCGCTGAAAGCGACGTGGGGTCGTCCTGAGCATCGACGATACCGTCGCCATTGAGGTCCTTGGTGCCGACGAGCACGGTGTTGGTGGTGATGGGAACGAAAGGCTCGTTCTGGCTGTGTTCGCCCATGGTGTATTGAAAGGTCAACCGGGTGTTCTCGCCGAGCTTGCCGCCTCCGGAAAGCGCGACGTTCCACGCTTCATTCGACGGTGGCATCGACACGCGGCTCTCTTCCCACAGGCCGCGACGGACACCGCTCGAGCCCTGGGTATCGCTGAACCAGAACGGGTTGTCATAAAGCATCGAAGGGTTCTCGTTCTCGAACTCCGACAACACCAAGCGTGCTTCACCGAACCAACGGTCATTGCGGTAAGCAGCGGAGCCGGTGGTCTGAGTGGTGGTGTAGTCGATGGTGGCTGGAAGCTCGAGGCCACGGAGGGAGAAGAAGTAGTCGTAGTCGGTCGAGCCGTCCCCATCGACATCGGTGATGCGCTGGTAGGCGGCGTTGCCCAAGGGCTTTATCCCGCGGCTTTCGCTACGGCGGTAGCCGACTCCGAGGTTCCAATTGGTGGAAATCGGGAACTTGAGGTCGAGGTCCGCGGTACGCCGTTTCTGCGCGACATCGAAGGGCTCGCTGCCGGCGAGTCCTCTGAACATGCTCTGTACCAAGGAGTTGTCGCCGCCGACGCCTCCCGGTTCGGAGAAGAATGGAATGCCGTTGCCGTCGGGATCCTCCAGCTGTTGTTGAATGAAGTCGGCGATCCTGAATTCTCCAGGCCCGACACGGTCTAGGACGAAGCGGCCGTTGTTGCCGAAGGCGAACGGGATCTCGTTGTACCGAAAGCGTAGACGGAAGCAGTCCTTGCTACCGGCGCGGAGAAGGTACTGCTCGTCGTTCTGCCCGGCGTCGATTGCCCGCAAGTCGAGGTACATCGACCCGTCGTCGCTCAGACGAGCGACGCGTAGGTAGTCGACGAGAAAGCCGTCGGGATCGTCGCGGTACTTGGTGTACCGGCCGTCGCGGCCTTCCTCGGCATCTACCGATGTGCCTTGTACGCCGACGACGAGGGTTGTGACCTCGGTGTCGTTGGTCTCGGCCTCTGCCGCGTGCGCGGTTGGCTGAACGAAGGCCAGTGCGAACGCCAGGCCGAGGATGACGAGTGACTGAATATTGACGTTTGTTCTGTCTCTCATGGTCTCTCTCTCCCTAGCGCATCAGGACGATGCCGGACGGGTGGTTGCTGCCGTGAATTCGTGGATGGCAGTTGACGCAGGAGCGGTTGACGTTCCAGGCTTGATCGTCCAGCCCTGGGACCGTTTGATGGTGGCCGAAGAGGTGGCATGACTGGCACAGCCGCGGCGCTGCCATGACGAGCAGCTTGGTCTGGTTCGAGCTGTGAGCATCGTGGCAGGTCAGGCAACTCTCGCGCACCGGAGCGTGCTCCCAGAGGAACGGGCCCCGAGTCTCTGCATGGCAGCCCCAACACACCTCGTTGACCGACTGCGCGTCGATGTTGGCTTCGATTGGACTCCCGTGGGGATTGTGGCAGTCGTCGCACGACATCTGACCGTATTTGAGCGGATGGTTGGAACGCGCATGAAGGCTCTTGCGCTGATCGGTGTGGCAGCTGAGACACATCTCGGTCGAGTTCTTGTTCGCCAGCGCCTGATCCGAGGTCCATGGCTGGTGTAGGCCATGACAATCCGTGCAGGCCATATCCTGACCCTGGTGCTCCGAGCCATGCCAATAGGCCTGCTCTGGCCCGTTGTGGCAAGTCATACAGGCTTCGTTCGCTTCGCTCGCCGGGAGGTTGGCGAAGGTGCGAATAAGCTCTGGGTCGCCCTCTTCCACATGAGCCTCGCCCGGACCGTGACAGCTCTCGCAGGTCTCGACGCCGCTCCAGTCTTCGAGCGTTGCCCGCCCGTGGACCGAGTGGGCAAAGTCGGTCGCGGTGTCTTCATGGCACTCGGCGCAGAGCTCAGTTCCGGCGTACCCGGGGGTTTCGGCTCTTGCCGCGATTGCCCATGGCAGGAGAAGTAGTGCCCCCATGGTCAGCAGCGTGAATTGCAAGCGTCGGGTCATGGTCACCTCCTAGACGATGATCCTGCCGCTGAGATTCTCTGAGGGCAGGAGGGCTGCCGGGTGTCCCTTGAGGAGGAACGGTGGCTCAGCTTGTGCGTAGATTCACAAAACGCTTGACGGCCTGCCACGCCTTTAGGAGCGGTTGCTCTGCCACTCCCGAGGGGTGGGGGAACCGGTCAATGAATGAGCTAGTGCTCTGGCGAAACCGCTAGCTGGCGAGCTGCAGCCGCTGCGCGATCCGGGCGCGCGCTGCGTCCGGCACCTGGCCCTGGCCCATTCGGCGACAACAATCGTGCGTCACGTCCAGAGTGCCGAAGAACGACTGGCAGCGGTCGGAGATGAACTCATCCGGTACGGGGAAAGGCACGCCACGGTCAACGGCCTCCAGCTTGGCGTGAAGCAGATCCATGCAGATCGGCGGAGCTTCGGGGTTCTTCACCGCGCGTTGGGGCAGCGCGGCCGCCAGCTGCTTGCGCATGGCCAAGCGTGCTCTGTAGACCCGCGTCTTCACGGTCTCGGGTTTGAGGTCGAGAATTTGACCGATTTCGACCAGGCTCAGGTCGGCGATGTCCTTCAGCACGAGGGCCATTCGAAAGTCCGGAGGGATCTTGCCCAAGGCGGCCTCCACGTTGTTCTGAACCTCGCGCTGCAGGCGATCCTCGAAAGGCCCATCTTCGGTTGACGGAATGTCCGGCACGGTGGTGTCTTCGTTCGGAATCAGGGCCGATAGCGAGGCGATGTGATCGGGCTCGCCAGCTCGCTTCCGGTGTTTGCGCATGCAGGCACGGGACGCGATGGTGTAAAGCCACGTCGTCGGTTTGGCCCGGCCCTCGAATTGGTCCCATTTACGGAAGGCGTTGAGGAAGATCTCTTGAACCAGTTCCTCGGCATCCTCCGGCGAGCCGCAGAGTCTCAGCCCCAGCCCGAAGAGCTTGCGGCCATGTTCCTCCATGAGCCGGGGGATGGCCTCGGCGGCGGGGAGATCGACGAGATCTGTTCGGGCTGTCGGTGCTGTGGGCGCGGTCGACATGTGAAGATCCAGTCTACCGTTCGCCGTTCGCGACCGGAGGACACTGGACACCGGATGGCATTGCGCGGTGGTTGCGACCCCTGCCCCGATCTGTTGGGGCCTGCAACCGCCAGTGTTTCCGGGCGGTTCCAGCCCGCCCGGTCAGGCCCGTCGTCTGCGCCCTCATTTCGAGTGTGGAGAGCGTCGAGAATCGCGCGTAGCGTGGACTTGACGCCGGCAAGCAAGCCGGCTGAAAAGGAGACATGATGAAACCCCAAACCCCAGTCCGCATTCTGACGATCGGCGTGGTCGCGGCGATCGGTCTGCTGCTCGCGGCGCCGGGTCAGGCGACCAACGGCTATCTGATTCACGGGGTAGGCACGATCAGCAAGGCCCTCGCCGGCGCCGGCTCGGCTCTACCTCAAGATGCTATGACGGCGGGTGCCAATCCAGCTGGCCTGGCCTTCGTAGGTAAGCGCTTCGATGCCGGCGTCGGGCTGTTCAGCCCGATTCGACAGTACACGGTGATCGGAGACCCGTCGCTCAGCCTGGGCACGTTTGGGCTGACCCCGGGAACAGTCCAGAGCGATTCCGAGCTCTTCTTCGTGCCCAACTTCGGCGCCAACTGGAAGGTGGGGGACAAGGCCTCGTTCGGCCTTTCGATCTACGGTCAGGGCGGCATGAACACCGACTACCCGACCGGCACTTTCTTCGGCACCTCGCCGACCGGAGTCGATCTGTCTCAGCTTTTCATCGTCCCGAGCTATGCCGTGCGCTTCAACGACGATCACGCATTCGGCCTCGGCCTCGTCTTGGCGTATCAGACCTTCGAGGCACAGGGACTCCAAGCCTTCGGAGGCTTCTCTCGCGATGCCGGGGCCTTGACCAATCGCGGCGCCGACGACTCGACCGGCTTCGGCTTCAAGCTCGGCTACCTCGGGCGGCTGACGGAGCGCTTCAACCTCAGCCTGGCCTATCAGAGCAAAGTTGCGATGGACCCGTTCGACAACTACGCCGGGCTCTTCGCCGGGCGGGGCGACTTCGATATCCCATCCAACATCACGGCCGGCATTGCGGCCAAGGTTGGCGACAGCGCCTGGTTCGTCCTCGACCTCCAGGAGATCTACTACACCGACGTCGATTCGGTCAGTAGACCGCTGCTGCCCAACTTGATGCAAGGTCCGCTGGGTGGGAGCAACGGAGCCGGCTTCGGGTGGGACGACATGACCGTGGTCAAGCTCGGCTTCCAGTGGGAGACGAACGACACCTGGACGTGGCGGGTCGGCGCTTCCACGACCGACCAACCGATCGCGCCGAGTGAGGTGCTGTTCAACATCCTCGCGCCCGGGGTGATGGAGGAGCACTTCACCGGTGGCTTCACCAAGGCGGTGGGAAGCGGCAAGGCCTTCAACCTGTCGGTGACCTACGCTCCGCCGGTCAGCGTCACGGGCCCCAATCCGCTCGAAATCCCCGGTGCTCAGTCGATCGAGCTGGAGATGGAGCAGTGGGACCTCGAGGCAGGCTTTTCCTGGGGGTTCTAGTCACTACCGTTTAGGGCAGCGGCCTCCCGCCGCTGCCCACCCAGGAGGGTATTCCGCGCCCTTTTCCCCATTGTTAGAACTGGAGCGAGCCGTCAGCAAAGGCCGCAACGAAAGGAACTGGATGCGAGACGACCCTCGACAAAGGGCGATGCTCGACGGCAATGAGGCCGTCGCCTCGGTGGCCTATCGGACCAACGAGGTCATCGCGATCTACCCGATCACGCCGGCCTCGCCAATGGGCGAGCACGCTGATGCCTGGGCGGCCCAGGGGCGTTCCAATGTCTGGGGCCAGGTCCCAGACGTCAGCGAGATGCAGTCCGAAGGTGGAGCGGCTGGAGCGGTCCACGGGGCGCTCCAGGCGGGAGCCTTGACGACGACCTTCACCGCCTCGCAAGGCCTCCTGCTGATGATCCCGAACCTCTACAAGATCGCCGGCGAGCTGACGCCGTTCGTGCTGCACGTCGCGGCGAGGACCGTCGCGACTCACGCCCTCTCGATCTTCGGCGATCACTCGGACGTCATGGCGGCGCGCCAGACCGGCTTTGCCATGCTGGCCTCGAATACTGTGCAGGAGACCCACGACTTTGCCCTCATCGCGCAGGCTGCGACGCTCGAGTCACGCATCCCGGTGATGCACTTTTTCGATGGCTTCCGCACCTCGCACGAAATCGGCAAGGTGGAGGTGCTGTCGGACGACGACCTGCGAGCCTTGTTGGCCGAGGACCTGATCGCCGCCCATCGCGATCGTGCCTTGACTCCCGACCGCCCCGTCCTCAGGGGTACGGCGCAGAACCCGGACGCCTTTTTTCAGGCGCGTGAAGCGTCGAACCCCTTCCACGACGCCTGCGCGGGCATCGTGCAGCAGACGATGGACCGGTTCGCCGCACTGACCGGACGGCAGTACCGGCTCTTCGACTACTACGGGGATCCCGCGGCCGAACGGGTGATCGTGCTGATGGGCTCGGCGGTCGAGACGGCCCGCGAAACCGTCGACTGGCTGCAGGCCAAGGGCGAGAAGGTCGGCGTCCTTGCGGTCCGGCTCTACCGACCCTTCGACTCGGCGGCCTTTCTCGCCGCGCTGCCTGCCACGACACGACGGCTTGCAGTGCTCGACCGCACCAAGGAACCCGGCGCACCCGGGGACCCGCTCTACCTCGACGTCGTGACGACTCTGGCCGAGCACAGAGCCTCTTCGAGCCCCGAGCAGAGCGTCGACCCTTTGGTCGTGGCCGGGCGCTACGGTCTGTCCTCGAAGGAGTTCGACCCGGCCTGTGTCCAGGCCGTTTTCAAGGAGCTGGCGGCCGAAGCGCCGCGCCGCAAGTTCACGGTCGGCATCGTCGACGACGTCACCAACCTGTCGCTGCCGCTCGAGCGGCCGCTCGACATCGAGCCTTCCCAACGCACTCGAGCGGTGTTCTACGGCCTGGGCTCCGACGGTACCGTGAGCGCGAACAAGAACTCGATCAAGATCATCGGCGAAGGCACCCAACTCAACGCTCAGGGCTACTTCGTCTACGACTCAAAGAAGGCAGGGGCGGTGACGGTGTCCCATCTGCGCTTCGGCACCGACCCGATACGGTCGACCTATCTGGTGCAGCAGGCCGGTTTCGTGGCCTGTCACCAGTTCGAGTTCCTCGAACGCCTCGATGTGCTCGAGCCCGCGGCTCCGGGTGGGGTGTTCTTGCTGAACTCGCCGTACCCCGCGGACCGGGTGTGGGACCACCTGCCGCGCGAGGTTCAGGCGTCCATCCTGGAAAAGAACCTCGAGGTCTACGTCATCGACGCCTACGCGGTGGCCAAGCAGGCCGGCCTCGGAGTGCGGATCAACACGATTATGCAGACCTGCTTCTTCGCGCTTTCGGGCGTCTTGCCTCAGGACGAGGCCGTCGCGGCGATCAAGCAGGCGATCGAGAAGACCTACGGCAAACGCGGGCCGATCCTCGTCGAGCAGAACCACCGGGCGGTCGATCAGGCGCTGGCTCACCTGCACCAGGTCGAGGTGCCCGCTGAGGTGAGCGCGACGCGCGGGCGTCCCCCGATCGTCTCGATCGATGCCCCCGACTTCGTTCAGCGCGTCACCAGCGTGCTGTTGGCGCAGAAGGGCGATCTGCTGCCGGTGAGTGCTTTCCCGCCGGACGGTACGTTTGCCACCGGCAGTGCGCAGTGGGAGAAACGCGCCATCGCCACCGAGATTCCGTTGTGGGATCCCGAGGTGTGCATCCAGTGCAACCAGTGCACGCTGGTCTGTCCTCACGCGGCGATTCGAGCCAAGGTCTACGACGCGGAGGAACTCGCCGGCGCGCCCGAAGGCTTCCTGGCGACGGCCTACCGGGCGCCGGACTTGCGGGGACTCGAATACACGCTGCAAGTCGCGCCCGAGGATTGCACGGGCTGCCGTCTCTGCGTCGAAGTCTGCCCGGCCAAGGACAAAGGCAACCCCAGGCGCAAAGCGATCAATATGGAACTTTTGGCGCCCGTTCGTGACCGCGAGCGCGGAGCCTACGACTTCTTCCTCGGCCTGCCCGAGGTCGAACGTGAGCGCATCACTCGGGTTGATGCCAAGGGCTCGCAGTTCTTCCAGCCGCTCTTTGAGTACTCGGGCGCTTGCGCCGGCTGCGGCGAGACGCCCTACATCAAGCTCTTGACCCAACTCTTTGGCGACCGCCTCCTGATCGCCAACGCCACCGGCTGCTCGTCGATCTATGGCGGCAATCTGCCCACTACTCCATACACCACGAACGACGACGGTCGCGGCCCCGCCTGGTCCAATTCTCTCTTCGAAGACAATGCCGAGTTCGGCTTTGGCATGCGGCTGGCGGTCGACGGACATGAGGGCCAGGCACGCGACCTCTTGCGCCGCTTGAGTGGTCCGATCGAGGCGACTCTGGTCAAGAAGACCCTGGAGCTACATCCCCGAACGGATGTCGAGATCGCGACCCAGCGTGCTCATGTAGGAAAGATCCGCGAGCGGCTGGCGTCGATCGATCACCCTGACGCCCGCCGTCTCGAGACCTTAGCCGACTATCTCGTGCCGAAAAGCGTCTGGCTTGTCGGCGGCGACGGCTGGGCCTACGACATTGGCTACGGCGGCCTCGACCACGTGCTCTCTACGCGCCGCAACGTCAACATTCTGGTGCTCGACACCGAGGTGTACTCGAACACCGGCGGCCAGCAATCCAAGGCCACCCCGCTCGGCGCCGCGGCCAAGTTCGCCTCGGCGGGCAAGGAGATCGGCAAGAAGGACCTGGGTATGGAGATGATGAGCTACGGCCACGTCTATGTCGCCCAGATCGCCTTTGGCGCCAAGATGAACCAGACGGTCCAGACCTTGCTCGAAGCCGAAGCCTACGACGGACCGTCGATCGTCATCGCCTACAGCCCCTGCATCGCCCACGGCTATGACCTGGCCCAGAATGTCGAGCAACAGAAGCGACTCGTCGGTAGCGGTATTTGGCCTCTCTACCGCTTCGATCCACGGCGCGGCGGGGCCGGGGAGCCACCGCTGGTACTCGACAGCAAGCCGCCGCGGATCAAGGTCAAGGAGGTGCTCGAACGCGAGACTCGCTACCGCATGGTCGAGAAGATGGACCCGGAGCGCTACCGTCGCCTGGCGGCCGAGCGTCAGCGCCAGACCGACGAGCGATTCTCCATCTACCAGCAGCTGGCGGGCATCTCGGTAGGGTCGCACGACGGAGAGGACACGGGCTCGAAAGTGACCGAGGGAGAGGGATGATGGACTTGACGACGCGCTATCTGGGCCTCGAGTTACCGCACCCGCTGATGCCGGGCGCGAGTCCGATGGCCGACGAGCTCGACTCGGTCCGCCGCCTCGAGGATGCCGGTGCAGCGGCCATCGTCATGCGCTCGCTCTTCGAGGAGCAACTCGCAGCCGAGCAGCTAGCTACGGTGAGCCACTACGAGGGCATCGCCGATGCCTTCGCCGAGGCGAATTCCTACCTCCCGGCGCCCGAGGAGTTCGCTCTCGGGCCGGACGAGTATCTGGATCAGCTCTTGAGCATTCGAGGTGCGGTCGATTTACCGATCATCGCTTCGCTCAACGGGGTGGAGGGGGGCTACTGGTTGCAGTACGCCCAACTCATCGCCGAGGCCGGAGCGGACGCCCTCGAGCTCAACGTGTTCGATATCGAAACGGACTCTGACATCTCTGGTGCGCGGCTCGAGGAACGTCTCTTGCAGATGGTCCGCAGTCTAAGGACGCAGCTCAGCATTCCGATCACGGTCAAGCTCTCACCGTTCTACACCGCCTTCCTCAACCTGGCGACGCAGATCGAGCAACACGGTGCGGACGGAGTGGTGCTCTTCAATCGGTTCTTCCAGGCCGATCTGAATCTCGAACAACTCGAGGTCGAGCGCCAGCTCCGACTGTCGACCTCGGATGAGTTGCCACTGCGGTTGCGCTGGCTGGCGATTCTCTCGGGCAAGGTCGAGGGTCTGTCACTAGCGGTCACCGGCGGTGTGCACACGGTAGACGACGCAATCAAGGCTCTTGCCTGCGGCGCCGATGCCGTTCAGGTCGTCTCGGCGCTCTTGATCCACGGCCCGGAGGCGTTGGTGGGCCTACGGCAGGGCATTGCCGATTGGCTCGAGGCGAACGAGTACGAGTCGCTCGACCAGCTACGAGGCTCGATGAACGTAGCCCGCTGCCCCGACCCGACGATCTATGAGCGCGCCAACTACATACACATGTTGCACAACTTCCGACCGGTCTGAGGCCGCAGCCTCACGTCTCAGTTGACCGTCAGTTGATCGGTAGTGCCGCCTGCGCGGCGGCCTCCAGGATCTCTCGCGTAGAGTCTCCGAGCCTGGTCATCCCGGCATCCTCGCCAAAGGTCATGGCCTGCTCGAGGGAAGCGCCTTCGACGAAATAGGCACGAAGGGCAAAGAGTGCGCCGACCCGATTACCACTGCCGCAATGCACCATCACCGGCTGCTCGGCCAGCGCCAAGGCGGCGTCGAGGGCCGCCGCGGTCTCGGCGTTCAAGTCATCGGTGCCGGCGATCGGCAGCGCGACATAGGTCATCCCTCGCGCCTCGACATCCTCCTGACCAATATCCGACTCACCTTCGGTTCGCAGGTTGATCACGGTCCTCAGCCCCCGGTTGGCGGCCTCATCGAGTTGCTCGCGAGTCGGCTGGCCGCCGGCGACGACGCCGGGCAGCGGCTCGACCCCGTTGGGTAGCAGGTCGGCATAGGTGACGGCAGGCTGGAGTTCCTGCGTATCGGTCTCGACCGCTTCTTGCGCCGGTGCAGCGCAGGCGAGCGCCAGGGCAAGCAGCGCCAAGCCGGAGACGGCGTTTCGTGGAGAGAGGGGGAGTATGGAGTTCATCAGGAGGTTCCTTCCAGCTGCTCGAGATTGAGGGCGCCCCGAGTCTTGACCGCCCCATGTTCGGACGCCAGTGTTTCAGACATCGGCGTCAGCTCTCAACGCCCCGCGGGACGGGAATTGGCTTACCGGCGGGGTGGCGCTCGCCCGCGTCTCGCCCTACACTGCCTAGGCTCAGGTGTAAGACTCAGGAGTTACCGCCCATCGCAGGGCGCTCGTAGGAAGACCATGTCCCAGGAAAAGCTGCTCAAGACCATCCGCTCCTCGGTCATTGGCGAGGACCGCGCCATCGAAGGCCCCTTCGGGACCCGGCGGTTGACTTATGCCGACTACACGGCGTCGGGCCGCGCTCTCAGCTTCATCGAGGACTTCATCCGCGACGAGGTCTTGCCGCTCTACGCCAACACCCACACCATTTCCTCCGGCACCGGCCGCCAGACCATGCGTTTCCGTGAGGACGCGCGGAGAATCATCCACGACTCAGTAGGCGGCGGCGAGGACGATGTGGTGCTCTTCGTTGGCTCGGGCGCGACTGGCGCGATCCACCGACTCATCGAAATCCTCAACATTCGGCTGCCAGCCGACCTCTCGACGGCCTGGAACCTGGAGGAGTGCATCCCCGCCGCCTCGCGACCGGTGGTCTTCATCGGCCCCTATGAACACCACTCGAACGAGTTACCCTGGCGCGAGTCGATCGCGGACGTCGTGGTGGTGGATGAGGACGCGGACGGCCGGATCGACAAGGCAGAGCTGGTCCAGCGCCTCGAGGAATACGCCGATCGGCCACTCAAGATCGGCAGCTTCTCAGCGGCGTCGAACGTCACGGGAATCGAGTCCGAGGTCGACCAGATCAGCGAGTTGCTCCATCAAGGGGGGGCGCTGGCGTTCTGGGACTACGCGGCGGCCGGCCCCTATGTGACGATCGATATGAACCCGAGCGGCAATCCCGCGGCTGCAAGGGACGCGATATTCCTGTCGCCCCACAAGTTCATCGGTGGGCCCGGTACCCCGGGTGTCCTGGTAGCCAAGCAGAGTCTCTTTGCCAATCGGGTTCCCGCCGTGCCGGGCGGCGGTACCGTCGCCTACGTCAACACGACCGAGCATCGCTACCTGGATGACGCCGTCCATCGCGAAGAGGGCGGCACCCCCGCCATCGTCGAGTCGATTCGCGCCGGACTGGCGTTTCAACTCAAGGAGGCGGTAGGAGCGGCCACCATCCACGATCGGGAGCGGCACTTCACGCAGCTCGCGACCGAGCGCTGGGGCGGCAATTCGAATCTACGCATCCTGGGCAACCCGAAGCGCCACCGTCTGTCGATCGTGTCGTTCATGGTGCGCCACAAGAAGGGCTTTTTGCATCACAACTTGGTCGTCGCGCTACTCAACGATCTCTTCGGGATTCAGACCCGGGGCGGGTGCTCCTGCGCTGGACCTTACGGTCACCGCTTGCTCGGAATCGATCTGACGACGTCGCACGAGTTCGAGTGCGAGGTGCTCGCCGGCTACGAGGGCATCAAGCCCGGCTGGGCTCGGATCAACTTCAACTACTTCCTCGGCGAGCACATCGTCGAATTCCTGCTCGCGGCGGTCGAGTTCATCGCTGAGGAGGGGTGGAAGCTCCTGCCGCAGTATCGTTTCGACCCCTTGACCGGTCTGTGGTGCCATCAGGACTACTCGGCGCCGGCGACACTCGGGCTCACGGATCTGGCCTACGACGGCGGAGGCCTGTCCTATCGCTCGGCTGTCCAGACAACGCCGGAGAGCGACCTCGACAGCTATCTCGGCACGGCCCAGAAGATCGTCGCAGAGGCCATCGCAGGTGACGGTGGCCCACGCCCGGAACTCGAGGCGCTGCCGCCGGCTTTCGAGCACTTGCGCTGGTTCCCGCTCCCGGCGGAGATCTGGGACGAGCTCCACGGGCACGAGGTCGCGCCGCCAGGCGCCTCGATCATTCATCTCTAGGCAGGGGGCGAGCCGGGTCGGCGGCCCTTTCGAGTCGGCGGCACCGAGCCGTTCGCGCGTTCATGCCGCTGTAATCGTTACGCGGCCACGATGGCTCCTGTCGTGGCCAATTTCTCGAATCAACTACGTCTCCGTAAGGAGCCACCGCGTGGGGCCCGGCGGGTTGTCTTCGTGCTCGTGTATGCATTAGGCGCGGTGTTGTTTCTCGAGGGAGTCGCTCGCGGCATCTTGGCCAGCGAGTCGCTGTCGGGAGCTGCCGCGGCACGTAGTTCGGCCGGTTGGCGACTGGCGTGGCTCGACCGCCAACAGCCGGATGTCCCGATTTACCACAGCTTCGACGCCTTTGATCCCATGCTGGGATGGGTCAGCAAACCGAACGTCGATGGCGCCGATACCTTCGGACCAGGCTCGGTTCACACCAACTCAGCAGGCCTGCGAGGGCAGCTCGAGGTCCCGGTCGACAAGACCGGCGATCGGCCGCGAGTCCTGATTATCGGCGACTCCTTTACCTTCGGCGACGAGGTGCGGGACGACGAGACCTATCCCCACCTCCTGAACGGCCTGCTGCCCGAAGCCGAGGTCGTCAACTTCGGCGTTCACGGGTACGGCCACGATCAGATGTTGCTGCTGTTGCGCGAGAAGGCGCTCGAGTACCAACCGGACCTCGTTGTGCTCGGCTTCGTGCGCGACGACATGGAGCGCAACATGTTGTCGTTCCGCGATTTTGCCAAACCGCACTTTGTGCTTGCGGGCGATGGTCTGTCGCTGCGTAACGTCCCTGTGCCGGCGCCTCGAGAGGTGGCGCGACGCTACCGCTGGCGTCCTCGCCTACTGGACTTTGCGACCATCGTGCGCGACAACTACCTCTGGAAGGTCGGGCTCTCCAACCGCCGTATGGAGGCATTGACCACCGCGTTGCTCGACGAGATGGTCGAAGAGACTGTCGCGGGCGGAGCGGTCTTCGCGCTGGCGTACCTACCGCACAGCGAAGAGCTACTCGACGCCGACCTCGAGACCGTCGGGCATGAGTTCTTCGAGACTTATTGCGACGAGCGCGCGGCCTTCTGTCTCGACCTGTTACCGCGCTTCCGCCAGGACATGGAGGAAGGCGCCACGATCCGCGCCCCCGGGCACTGGCATCAGGTGGGACACCACCTGGCTGCCGAAGCTATCGCTGAGTACGTCGACCGGCGCGATCTTCTCAATCTCTGATTCTTGGAGGCTTGACCATGAAGAAACGACCCGCACCTCCCCTACGTTCCATCGACTTCGTAGTACCGATCTACAACGAGGAATTCGCGGTCGGCCGATCGGTCGAGGAGCTGCACCGCCGGCTCTCCCTCATGGACTTGCCTCAGTGGCGCATTGTGATCATGGACAATGGGTCCACCGACGACAGCGAATTGGTGTCGAAGGCGGTGGCTGAGCGTCTCGACCGAGTGGTCTACGAGAAGCTCGAGGTCAAGGGTCGGGGATTCGCTTTGCGCCACACGTGGACGCGGACGGACGCCGATGCGTCACTCTACATGGACGTCGATTTGTCGACCGACCTTGCGGTCGTGCCCGAATTCGTCCGGCTGCTCGAGGACGGAGCCGACATGGTTGTCGGTTCCCGCCTCGCCGGGACTTCGAAGACCAAGCGATGCTTCAAGCGCGAAGCCTTGTCGCGGGGCTACAACCTCTTGATCAAGGCGCTCTTTCGGCCCCGGGGATTTGATGACGCGCAGTGTGGATTCAAGGCGGTTCGCCTTGACCGGGTTCGCGGAGTTCTCGGCCTGGTGGAGAACAACCACTGGTTCTTTGATACCGAGTTGTTGCTCGCGGCCGAGTGCTCAGGTCTGGACGTGCGCTCGGTGCCGGTCGAGTGGGTCGAGGACACCGACACCAGGGTTCGTATCGCCAGCACGGTGATGGAGGACCTACGTGGCCTGGCCCGAGTCCGGCGGTCGCTGTCGCAGAAGGTCGGCGCGCTGCGCACGGTGGGCGTTGGCTACCACCGCTGAAACGAGTCGCGGCAGACGGGCCTTCTCCCGGCTGCCGCGTTGGTTTCGGGTTCCGCTGGGTCTCTTCGCCGTAACCCGCTTGGGCGTAATGGCGGTGGCCTACTTGGCCGCACCCCTGCTGCCCGACCAGACCGATCCACCGGTCTACCACTTGCGGGGCACGGCCAATGTCTTCGTAGATGTCCTCGGTAGTAGGTGGGATACAGGGTTCTACGTCAGCATTGTGGAGGAGGGGTACAAGCTCGACAACGTCGAGTTGCCCTCGGTCGCCTTCTTCCCGCTGTTGCCGATCTTGATGGGCGGCCTGGCCTCGATTGGAATCGATCCTGTGGTCGCCGGGATACTGATCAGCCATCTGGCGCTGCTTGGCGCGGCAATTCTCTTCTATCGTTGGGCTGAGCGGGAGTGGGGCGCCACCGTCGCCACCCGTGCCCTGTGGTACCTGTTGATCTTCCCGACGAGCTTCTTCGGCTCGGCGATCTATACCGAGTCACTCTTTCTCCTCCTTGCCATCGGGGCTCTCGAGCGCGCTCGCAGCGGCCATTGGCTAGCCGCCGGGGTTCTCGCCGCGGCGTCCTCGTTGACCCGCATGCATGGCTTGGTAGTTGGCGTCTTGCTGCTCGTGGCGTGGTGGGAACAGCGAAGAAAGACACCGGAAGAAACGCCGCGCAAGGCGGTCCTTGCAGGCCTCCTGGCACCAACAGGGCTCGGCCTTTTCATGCTCTATCTGTGGCGGACCTTTGGCAATCCTCTGGCTTTTGCCGACGCGATGTCGGCCTGGGGCCGGGTGCCCCGGGCACCCTTCGAAACCATGCGTGAGGTCTTTGCCACGCCTCCTGGCGGGTGGTTGTCAGCTCTCCCGGCCGGCCACGTCCACATCGACAACTGGATCGATTTCTCGATGGTCATGGCATTCCTCTCCCTCGGATGTGTCTTGCTGACGGAGAAGCGATGGGCGGAGGGCCTCTATGTTGTGCTCGGCGTGTCTCTATCGTTTAGCTCCGGGCTCCTGATGAGCCAGCGGCGCTACGTTTGGATCCTCTTTCCGGTCTTCGTGCTGCTGGCGCGCTGGGGCGAGCGGGCCTGGGTGGATCGGACGATCACCACAGTTTCACTCGTTCTGCTGGCGCTCTTCACGACCCTCTTTGCCAACGGCTACTGGGTGGCTTAGTTGGCCTCGGAACTCGCAGCCATGAGATGGCAGGGGCTCGAGAAAGCAGGGGTGCAATCCCTAGCGAGGATCCGAAACGTTGGCAGCTCCCTCTGGGCCGAGGCCTGGCGCGTGCTGGTCGCGTTCACCCTGCCCTTCTTCTCCTACCTATCGACCCTGGCGCCTACGGTCTACAACCTCGACAGTGCCGAACTGACGACCGCCGCTTACAGCGGCGGCTTGGTGCGGGCGACGGGCTATCCCCTCTACCTGATCCTCGGTCGGGCTTGGAGCCGGCTACCGCTGGGCAACGTTGGCTGGCGGATGAATCTGATGTCCGCCGTCTGCGCCGCGCTCACCATTGCCCTGGCCGACCGGCTCCTGCGCAAGCTCGGTGTCCCAGGTTGGGCGCGTTTGGCGTCGCTTGGGCTGCTGGCGACCTCCCGTTTCTTCTGGGCCATGGCCACGACCGCCGAGGTCTACACCCTCCACACGCTGATGGTCGTCGTCGTGCTCCTGATGTTGATGCGATTCGCCGAGCGGCCGTCGGCCGGCCGGTTGGCACTCGCGACCTTCGTTGTCGGGATCAGTTTCGGCAATCACGTTGCCACCGTCCTGCTGGCCCCGGCCTGCCTCTGGTTCGTCATGCGCACAAGCGGGCGCGAGGTATGGCGGGTCCGCTCGCTCGCGGCCGCGGCGGCAGGACTGGCCGGCGGGCTGAGCCTCTACCTCTACTTGACTCTCATCTACCTGGGCGATCCGGTCTTCAACTACGCCGGCCGCTACGGTGCTGACGGCGTGTTCCTCCAGGTGGACCTCACTACATTTACGGGCATGTGGTGGCTGGTCTCGGGTAAGGCCTTCGTCAGTGTCATGGCGGGCTACACGGCGGGCGAGTTGGTGAGCCAGTTCGGTCACTTCCTGGCCGAGCTGGTGCGAGCCTTCGTCGGTGTCGGAATCAGTCCGGCCTTGGTCGGTTTCGTGGCACTAAGGCGCCGCTCCACACCTCTGGCCGAGGCGCTTGCTCTCGCCGCGATCGCTACGGCCTGTTTCTACGTCACCTACCGGGTGATCGACAAGGACACGATGTATCTGCCGGTCTATCTGGTGTGGGCTCTGTTCCTGGCCGAAGGGTATAGAGCGCTGGATGACTGGCTAGCGGCCGAGGGTCCGTCTCGATTGATTGGCGTTGTGCGCTGGGCCATGCGAGCTCTAGCCCTGGGTGCCGTGGTCTTCGCGCTGGCCTGGAACGGCCCGCTAGTCGACCTGTCGGACGACCGCAGCACCTACAACCGAGGCCTGGCCGTCTTGTCGCGAGCCGCCCCCGATGCTCTCGTTATCGGCTGGTGGAGCACCGTCCCCGTGGTCGAGTATCTGCAATTGGTGGAAGGGCGGCGTCCGGACATCGAGGCGCTCAATCGCTTCTTGATTCAGCCGGAGGATCTGCAGACCCTGGTCGAGACCCGCCTTGCTATGGGACAGCCGGTGTATTTCGACGAGCCCCCGAGCGAGCTGTTCCCCGATGTGGTGGTCGAAAGGGAGGGGCCAGTCTTTCGGGTCCACCATCTGGCGGCGCCTGAGTTCAATCCCGCTCGCCGGGAAGCCGACAGCCAATGAAGTTGTCACGCACATGTAATGCCCGGTGATCGAAACTGCACCCTGTTGAATCGGCAGTGACATCCGGAATGAGGAGCAGACGCCATGAAGAAACTTCTTAGAGCCGCTATCGCGATTTCGATTTGCCTGTCGGGATGGGCCCTGGTGCCCCTGACGTCACTACCAGCGCAAGCCTTCGGATGGGAGCTATTCGCCGAGGCCTACGGCGAGATTTTCAGCGACAACTTCGAGACCGGCGACTCGAGCCGCTGGGATACGGTGGTGGGCGAAATCCAGAATTTCCAGGCGGACGATGCGAGTGAGTTCGAGATGGCTCTGCGTATCGATGGTTCCAATTGGAACAGCAAGCAGAAGAAGCCGATGACGATCGCTACGGGAGTCTCGGACAAGCGAGTTCCGGCCTTCAAACTCGAGGCCCGTCGCCGCGGCCCGCTCTTCGAGCTCCGAGCGAGGGCGGTGAGTGAGCCGAACGTATGGGCTGAGAGTCGGTGGCGTGTCGTGGATGAGGACTACGGATCGATTCATGTGGAGTGGCGCCGCGCCCTCGAGGAGACTGAGGACGGCCTGCTCTACGTCTCGGTGGACGATGACCTGTTGATCTGGCTCGTCGATCTCGACAACTCGTCGCTACCATTGCGACAGATCCAGCTGGCATACCTGGGAAGCGAGCCCGTGGTGCAGACGCTGAGTGGCACCCTCAGGCCGATGGACGCGAACTAGCGGTAGCCCGGTCTTAGGGATGGCGCTATTCTTTCGGCGTCCCCGGAGCTTCGATTGCCACAACCACCCGCCCAGAGTCTTCGCATGCCCGCTTTGCTGCTGGGCCTGGGCGGGATCTCCATCGTCCTACTCTCCGTCAACGATTCGATTCGCGAGCGGGTGGTCGTTCGCAACGTCGGGGTGGCGCGGCAGGTCGGGGAGATAGAGACCCGCTTGGCTACCCTCCACCTATGGGTCGAGGAGTACGTCACCGGTGACACTACTCAGCTCGATCAGGTTCGGGAACACCAGGTCGAGAGCGGTCGAATTCTCGACGACCTGCTGTCGGGGCCCTTGCTCGAGGAGGAGGATGCACGGGTAGCGAAACAGTTGCTCGCCTCCATCGAACCTCGGGTACGTCGTTTCATTCTCATCTCGAGCGAGAGACTCGTGGGCTACGACGGCGGCCTCGACGTTGGCGTCGGGTCGTCCGTCGACGTTGCCTATGACCAGGTCTTCTACGCCCTGTCGGACGATCTGAGGCTACTCAACGCCGAGATCGCCCGGTTGCTCGACGCAGCCCACGAACGGTCCCGCAACCTCCTACGCATCATGTTGCTGGCCTGGGCAGCGATCGTAGGTGTGGCAGTTGCCGCGGTCTGGACTCGAGAGAAGCGCCATCTGGAGGCTGAGGAAGCGCTGCGCCGCAGCGAGGCGAGGCTGCTCCAGGCGCAGAAGATGGAGGCGATCGGTAGCCTCGCCGGAGGCCTCGCTCACGACATCAACAACTACCTGGCCGCGGTCAGCGCTCAGTGCGAGGTCGTGCGCATGCGGGCCGAGCCGGGCGGGCAGGTTGGCAAGAAGATGGCGACGGTGATCGAAACGTGCAGCCGAGCCTCGGCTCTCCTGCAGCGGCTCCTCGCTTTCAGTCGCGGCCGCCCGGTGCAGCCGGAGGTGACGAGTCTCAACCAGGTTGTTCTCGGACTCGAGGAGATGGCGCGGCGGCTCATTGGAGAGAACGTTCAGCTCACCTTGAAGCTCGGCGAGGATCTCTGGACGACGGAGATTGAAGTCAGTCAGGTCGAGCAGTCGGTGCTCAACCTGTTGGTCAATGCCCGCGACGCGATGCCGACCGGCGGCAACGTGGCCTTGGAGACCCGCAACGTCGGAGAGTCCGAGAGTCCGCTCGAGCCACCTGGCGAGTGCATCGCGCTTCGGGTCTCCGACTCTGGGCCTGGTATTGCGATTGAACTGCGCGACAAGATCTTCGAGCCGTTCTTCACGACCAAGGGGAAGAGTGCCAACAGCGGTCTTGGTCTGGCGACGGTCTATGGCATCGTGAGGCAGAACGGGGGCATCATTCGGACCCTGGAGCTACCCGGGCGCGGGGCGACGTTCGACCTCTTCTTCCCACGCAGCCAGCGCAAGGTGCAGGCGGTCGCCGCCAAGAAGGGCGAAGTAGTCTCGGCTCCCGAGGGGACCCGAGTCTTGCTGGTCGAGGACAACGAAGCACTTCGTGTTTCGACCGTAGAAATCCTCATCGAGTTGGGACTCGACGTGACCCCGGCTTCGGATGGGGCCTCGGCGCTCGACGCATTCGACAAGGCCGAGCTTCCTTTTGAGGTCCTGTTGACCGATGTGGTGATGCCGGGCATGAACGGTAGCGAACTGGCGGAAGAGATCACCACCAGAGACCCAACCATCCGGGTGCTCTATGTCTCCGGCTATACGGACAACGTGGTGCTGCAGCACGGTGTAGACGAAGAGGCCTTCAACTTCCTCCCCAAGCCCTATTCCTCGAGAGCTCTGATGCGTGCGATCAACCGAGTGTTGGCGACCCGCTAGCAGGCCGAATCGGGCGCCCGACTCGTATACTTGGCGGCACGAAGTTCTTGGTCGCCGCGCATGGCATTGTGAAGGCTGCGTACCGGTCTGGAAGACGATGAGAATCTTACTCGTAGAGGACGACATGGTGATTGCCTCGGCTGTCGAGGAAGCCCTGGCCATGTCTCACTATGCCGTAGACCACGTCGCTGAGAGCACTTCCGCCGACGAGGCGGTGGCGGTCAACGAATACGATGCCATCGTCCTCGATTGGGGCATTCCAGGCAGGAGCGGGATCGAACTTCTGCGATCGTGGCGCCAGCAGGAAGTCGAGACTCCGGTGCTGATGCTCACCGGTCGCTCTGAGGTCGAGGATCGGGTGGATGGGCTCGACAGTGGTGCCGACGACTACCTGACCAAGCCGTTTTCCGTAGCTGAACTGCTGGCCCGGGTGCGCAGCCTGATCCGTCGCCGGGAGCGGTCGTTGCAGATGCGGCTGGTGGCGGACGATGTCGAAATGGACCGCGCCGGACACGCGGTCTCGGTCGGAGGCGGCGAGATCGAGTTGTCGCCCAAGGAGTTTGCCTTGCTCGAGTACCTGTTGAACCGGGTCGGCGAGGTGGTGACCCGGACGGACATCTCGGAGCATGTGTGGGACGACTCGTTCGACGCGATGAGCAATGTCATCGACGTTACGGTGCACCGGCTACGGCGCAAGATCGACGGGGACCGCGAGAAGGCGTTGCTGCACACGGTCAAGGGTGTGGGGTACGTCCTCAAGCCCAAGCGCCAGGGTCTGTCGGGCTGAAGGTCGAGCCGGCTTGGCTCGATTCCCGGCAGGGCGCCCGTTCCATGGATTCAGACGTTGGAAGCACTTTGTTCTGGTTGGCCAGGCCCGACCTAACCCCAACCAGAACAAAGTACTTCCAACGCCTTGAGGATAAGCACAGTTGCGGCTGAATCCACCGCACGCGGGGACCGTACCTCAGCTTGTATGGGCCACTGGCAAGGAGGGACTCAGGCTCGTCTGACAGAACGAGAGACCTTGATCGGTCCTTGACATGAGAGAGACGTTTTGAGTACTCTAAAAATCCGTTTTGGGTAGCGCAATCTCGGATCTCTCGTCCATCGAGAGCGCACCCCGAGGTCCACACCATGAATCCAGCAATCGCCTTACTAGTCGCAGTGCTAGTCGCCGCGCTCGCCGTCCTGACCCTCTGGCCCGTCCGCGGCTGGCTGTGGCGAGGTCTGCGAGCCCTGCGTGCCACCGAGCGAGTCCTGATGGAGGATGCCTTGAAGCACCTCTTCGACTCCGAGTACAACGATCGGGTCGCCAACCTGCAGAGCCTCTCGGGTGCGTTGGCGGTGTCGGGCAACCGTGCCGCCGAGCTGCTGAGTCGGTTGCAGTCCCAAGAACTGGTTGCGCTCAAGGACGGCGGCTACGAACTGACCCCGGAGGGGCGGCGCTATGCGCTGCGCATCGTTCGCATCCATCGCCTCTGGGAGAGCTATCTGTCGGCTGAGACCGGCCTCGACCCCAAGTCCTGGCACAGCGAGGCCGAGCAGCTCGAGCACACCACGTCAGTGGAGGAGGCCGAGGCGCTGTCGGCGCAGATGGGACACCCACGCTACGACCCCCATGGCGATCCGATTCCGACGGCCGCGGGAGACATCGCGCCGCCGTTGGGCAAGCCGCTCACTGAACTCGAGATCGGGGAGCTGGCCGAAATCGTCCACGTCGAGGACGAGCCCGAAGCAGTGTACGCACAGCTCGTTGCAGAAGGGCTCCATCCGGGGATGCGAGTGCGGGTCAACGAGTCGACGCCGCAACGGATCCGCTTCGAAGCGGACGCTGAAGAGCACGTCCTGGCGCCGATTCTGGCTGGGAACCTCTCGGTCATGGCGCTGCCGCACGACGAAGAGATGGCCGGACCCTTCGAGCGTCTCTCCGGCCTTGCAGTCGGCGAGACAGCCACTGTGGTGGCGCTCGCTCCCGCCTTGCGCGGGCCCGAGCGCCGCCGCCTGTTCGATCTCGGACTGATCCCCGGTACCGAGGTGTCGCCCGAGTTGACGAGCCCGAGCGGCGACCCGACCGGTTACATGATCCGGGGCGCCGTGATTGCTCTGCGCCGTGAACAGGCCGACCAGATTCAGGTTGAGCGCATCCACTAGAGACGATCCCTATGAGCCAACCCAGCCCAGAGAACTGCGCCGCCTGCCCGGTACACCACGCCGGCAATCTGACCCGGCTCGGTGTCGACATGGCGAACTTCGACTACGTCGTGGCCCTCGCCGGTAACCCGAACACTGGGAAGAGCACCGTCTTCAATGCCTTGACCGGCCTGCGCCAGCACACCGGCAACTGGCCCGGCAAGACCGTTGCTCGGGCCGAGGGCGGTTTCGAGAGCGCTGGCGACCGCTACAAGCTGGTCGATCTGCCCGGGACCTACTCGTTGCTCTCGGCGAGTCTCGACGAGGAGATTGCGCGCGACTTCATCCTCTTCGGGAAGCCCGACGTTACGGTGATCGTCGTCGATGGCACCCGGCTCGAGCGCAACCTCAATCTGGTGTTGCAGGTGCTCGAGATAACCGATCGCGCGGTCGTCTGCCTGAACCTCATGGACGAAGCGCGGCGCAAGGGCATCCAAGTCGATGACCGGCGTCTGGCGCGTGATCTCGGCGTACCGGTGGTCGCTACTTCGGCCCGCTACGACGAGGGGCTCGATGAACTGCGTCGGGCAATCAACGAGGTCGCCTCGGGCCAAACCGTGTGCAAACCGCGCCGTGTCGGCAGCCATTCGCGGGATCTCGAGCGTTCGGTCGAGCGTTTGGCTACTGAGGTCGAGGGCGAGTTTCCCGACCTGCCCAATTCGCGATGGGTGGCCCTGCGTCTCTTGGATGGCGATCGCAAGATCGCCGATGCGGTGCGGTCCGGCGAACTGGGCGCCCTACAAGAGACACCGCAGGGCCTGGCGGGCACCGAGTCTGAGTCTGAGGCCCTGGCAAGCCGGGCAGAGCCTGATGGCGGCGACCCTACAGGCCTCCTCGGCGCCGCTCGCCAGTTGCGTTGGAAAGTCGGTAAGGACTTCCACCAGAAACTGATGGAGGGGGTCTATACCGAAGCCGCGAGCCTGGCTGATCGCGCGGTGACGCGCAGCGGTGAGAAGCCTCGCTTCGATCTCGATCGAACGATCGACGGCCTGGTCACCAGCCGGATCTTCGGCTTCCCGCTGATGCTGGGGCTGCTGACCCTGGTCTTCTGGGTCACGATCGCGGGAGCCAACGTGCCGTCGGCGATGTTGGCGACCCTTTTGGTCGATATCCTGCATCCGATTCTCAAGGGATTGGCGGTGAGCGCCGGCCTGCCATGGTGGCTCGATGGGCTGCTGATCGACGGCATGTACCTGGCTACGGCCTGGGTCATCGCCGTGATGCTGCCACCGATGGCGATCTTCTTCCCGCTCTTTACCCTGCTCGAGGACTTCGGCTACTTGCCACGGGTCGCCTTCAACCTCGACCGGATGTTCAAGCGCGTCGGCGCGCACGGCAAACAGGCCTTGACGATGGCCATGGGCTGGGGCTGCAACGCCGCAGCGATCGTGTCGACCCGCATCATCGACAGCCCGCGCGAACGCCTCATCGCCATCATCACCAACAACTTTGCCCTCTGTAATGGCCGCTGGCCGACCCAGATCCTGATCGCCTCGATTTTCGTCGGCGGTCTGGTTCCGGCCCACCTGGCGGGGTTGATTTCGGCTCTTTCGGTGGTGGGGATCGCCGTCCTGGGAGTGGTCTTGACCTTCGCCACCTCGTGGCTCCTGTCGCGCACCGTCTTGCGCGGCGAGGTCTCGACCTTCAACCTCGAGTTGCCGCCCTACCGCCCACCCCGAGTCCTCCAAACCATCTACACCTCGCTCATCGATCGCACTCTCATTGTGCTCTGGCGGGCGGTGATCTTCGCCTTGCCGGCTGGTGCCGCGATCTGGCTGTTGTCGAACATCAAGCCGGGCGGCATCAGCCTGGCTCAGTACGCGATTAACGGCCTCGACGGTTTCGGCTGGCTGCTCGGACTCTCGGGCCTGATTCTCCTGGCCTACATCATCGCCATCCCGGCCAACGAGATCGTCATTCCCACCATTCTCATGCTCACCGTGCTGGTGACCGGGGCGGCAGGGGGAGCCGGCGACGGTGTGATGTTCGAACTCGACTCCCAGGAAGCGACGGCGAGCCTGCTGCAAGCCGGCGGTTGGACCCTGCTGATGGCGATCAACCTCATGCTCTTCAGCCTGATCCACAACCCCTGTTCGACGACGATCTACACGATCTGGAAAGAGACCCGGAGCGCGAAATGGACCGCGGTGTCGGCGCTTCTCCCCGTAGCGATGGGATTTCTGGTCTGCTTCACTGTGGCCCAGGTCTGGCGGCTGGTCAGCGGCTAGCAGAGCAAAAAAGCGACGACCCGGCGAAGGGTCTGAAACGCAGAAGCTGTACTGACGCATCAATCAAGGCGAGAAAGGGATTTCCCTCGAAATGGGGTTGGGATGGGCTGGCCATTTCGAGGGAAATCCCTTTCTCGCCTGAATCGACCCGGACTCGCGCTCCGGACGCCGGCCTCCGCTAGAGTCACCTGCATGATGACTCGACTGTCTAGGTCCTTGCGTTCACGCGGTCAGAGGCGTTGGGGAGTGTGGTCCCTGAGGCAACTGGCTCCGGTCTTTCTAGTTGTAACCGGCGCCTGCACATCCAGCGGGGTCATGCCGCCGGACTCGCCACGCACCGATACCGGGGCCGGCCAGCAGGCCGCCGCCCCCAACTACGCCCTACTGATCGACGCCGGCAGCAGCGCTTCCCGCCTGCACGTCTTCGAGTGGCGCTCGGCAGCCGCTGACAGCGTGCCGGAGATCCAACCAGCGCCGGCCACCCGAGCCGCCAACGAGGCCGCCTGGCAGCTCGTAGTCGATGGCGGGCTCTCGGACTACGCGGCAGATCCCGAAGGCGCCGGCGAGTCCTTGGCGCCACTCCTCGAGTACGCCAGGCAACAGCTAGCCGCCGCTGGTGTCGAGCCGGCGAGAGCCACGCTCCATCTCAAGGCAACAGCCGGCATGCGCCTGGTCCCCGAACCGGCGCGCAGCGCCATCATGGCGGACGTGCGCGGCGCTCTGGAGGCCTCGCCCTTCGACTTCCAGGCCGCAGAGATCATCTCCGGCGCGCAGGAAGGCCTCTTCGGCTGGATCTCAGTCAACTATCTGTTGGGCCACCTGGGCCGCGGGCCCTTTACCTCGGTGGGCGCCCTCGACCTGGGAGGCGCCTCGACCCAGATCACTTTCATGCCTCTCGACCGGCCGGAGAGTGCCGGGGCCAGGTTCGAGCTCGGCGGCACGACCTACGATATCTACTCCCACAGCTACTTGGATTTCGGCCAGGACGTAGCCAGCAGCGCTGTAGCCAGCCGGGCCTGCTTCCCGAAGGGGTATCCAATCCCGGAGGGCACCAGGGGAATCCCCGACGGAGCTCTGGGCAGCGGCGACTTCGCCGCCTGCCAAACCACGATTCGCGGCTTCCTCGAGAGGCCCTGTGAGGCGAGCCGCTGCTCGTCGATGGGCGCGTACCAGCCACCGCTCTACGGCGATTTTCTCGCCTTCTCCGGCTACGGTTACGTGAGTTCGTTCTTCGGTCTCGACCCGACGATGTCGCTTCCCGAACTCGCGCGACGCGGGACGCAGTATTGCGCCACCGATTGGGAGCAGATCCTGCGCGATCGGCCGGCCGAGGGTCAGCGCAAGTATCTGCCGAGCTATTGCTTCAAAGCGGCCTACGTCGTGACCCTGCTGACTGACGGCTTCGGTTTTGCGCTCGACACCGACCGGGTCGTCACCGCGGGGCAGATCCAAGGTGCCGACGTGAGCTGGGTCCTGGGAGCCCTGCTCTTCGAGCTCTCCGGCAGCGCCGACTGACTCGTTCGCCTCCAGTCGCCGAGCCGCCGAAGTGACTGCGTGACGCCGATCGAGGTTATAGACTGGCAGGCCTTCCATTACCACTCACCTGACCCGTAGGGACAACCCATGACTTTCAATCTCCGCCGTGCTTGTACTATCTTCGCCCGCAGCCTGTCCGCAGTGGGTATCGCGCTCACCGTCACCGCAGTTCCGGCCCAGGCCGATAACGAGGCACGCCTCCTGCGCTACCCGGCGATCCATGACGACTTTGTCGTCTTCGTCTATGCCGGCGATCTGTGGCGAGCGCCCTCTGCTGGAGGGCATGCCCATCGACTGACCAGCCACGAAGGGGTCGAGCTCACGCCGAAGATCTCGCCTGATGGTGAGTGGGTCGCATACTCAGCCGAGTACTCGGGCTCGCGCCAGGTCTACGTCATGCCGTCGGCCGGCGGGGCGCCGAAGCAGCTGACCTTCTACAACGACGTCGGTGTCATGCCGCCGCGCGGCGGATTCGACAATTGGATTCAGGGCTGGAGCCACGATGGCCAGATTCTGGTGCGTATGAACCGCACTCCTTGGGGGGAGCGACCGGGACGTTACTTCCTGGTCGATCCGGCCGGCGGACTGGAGCGCCCGCTGCCCATTCCCATCGGCGGAAGCGCCTCCTTCTCCCCTGATGGCACGAGCCTGGCCTACACCTACTTCGACCGTGAGTTTCGAACCTGGAAGCGCTACCTCGGCGGCCGCAATCAGGACATCTGGACCTTCGATCTCGAAGCCCAGGAGTCCAAGCGTCTGACGACCTGGGACGGATCGGACAACTTCCCAATGTGGCACGGAGACACCATCTACTTCACCTCCGATCGCGAGTCCACGCTGAATCTCTTCGCGCTCGACGCCAGCGGCGGCGACTCGCGCCAAGTGACGAACTTCGACGAGTACGACGTCCTCTGGCCGGCTCTGGGTCCAGACGCCATCGTCTTCATGAATGGGGGCTGGCTCTATCGACTCGATCTGGCCTCCGAACAGGTAGAGAAGATAGAGATCACTCTGACCGGCGACCTGCCGCGCACGGTGGCCCACTGGGAGGACGTGAGCGACAACATTGCGGGTGCGGACATCTCGCCCGATGGCAAGCGTGCGGTCTTCGAGGCGCGTGGAGATCTCTTCACCGTACCGGCCAAGGATGGTGCCGTGCGTGTGCTCACCGCGAGCCCCGGCGTGCGCGAGAGTTCGCCGGCCTGGTCGCCCGATGGTGCCCAGATCGCCTACTACTCGGACGCATCAGGCGAGATGGAGCTTTACGTACAGGCGCAGGACGGGAGCCTCGAACCGCGGCAGATCAGCGATGGCGATGCCGTTTGGCGCTTTCCGGCGCTTTGGAGCCCGGACGGAGAGAAGCTCGCTTTCGGCAACAGCGATCACCAACTCCAGATTATCGATGCTGCTACCGGAGCCAGGACCTTGGTGGATACCGAGACTCAGGGCGACTTCGACACCTACAGCTGGTCGCCGGACAGCGAATGGTTGGCGTACGAGAAGAGCCACCCAGAGACCACGCTGCCGAGCCTGGCGGTCTACTCGCTCGCTGCGGGAGAGTTCTGGATTCTGGGCGACGGGATGACGTTTGACTTCAATCCGGTGTTCAGCGCCGATGGTCAGCACCTCTTCTTCCTGAGCAATCGGGATTACAACCTGAATTTCTCGGACTTCGAGTTCAACTACATCTACAACGACTCGACCCGGGTCTTCGCAGCGGCGCTGCACCCCGATGCCGAGCCGCTTTTCCCCCTTGCCAGCGACGAGGTGGAGATCGATGCAGACGGTGGAGATGACGACGACGACGAGGACTCGGACTCTCCGGCAACGAGGATTGTGGTCGAGGGTTTCGCTGGCCGCACTCTGGCTCTACCCGGAGTGGAGGCCGGCAACTACGCGGACGTGAGTGCTGTCGAGGGCGCGGTCATCTTCCGTCGCTTCCCGGCCGATGGTCCGCCGTCCCTGGTCCGTTACGACCTTGCCGAGCGGGAGGAGAAGGAGCTGGCGTCGGGAGTTTCCGGCTACATTCTTGGCGCGAAGGGCGAGAAGCTCCTCTATCGCTCGGGCGGGACGCACACCATTGCCGACGCGGCTTCGGGTGATGGCGACGCACTCGACCTGTCCGGCTTGCGGGTCAAGCTCGACCCCAAGAGCGAGTGGGCCCAGATGTACGAAGAAGCGTGGCGTATCGGCCGCGACTGGTTCTACGACAGCGGCATGCACGGCCTCGATTGGGCGGCGCTAGGCGAGCGCTATCGGGCGCTCTTGCCCTGGGTGGCCGACCGCTCGGACCTCGACTTTCTGCTCAGCGAGCTGGTTTCGGAACTCGAAGCCGGCCATGCCTACGTACAGCGCGGCGAAGAGCGCCAGGTGGAGCGGGTCGAAGGGGGCCTTTTGGGCGCCGAGTTCGAAGCCGACGCTTCGGGCCGCTTTCGAATTGCCCGGATCTTCGGCGGAGAGAACTGGGACGAGAGTTTCCGCTCGCCCCTGACCGAGCCGGGATCGAGGGTCGAGGAGGGAAGTTTCCTGCTCGCGATCGACGGACTGGAGCTGACGACCGCCGACAATCCCTATCGACTGCTCGAAGGCAAGGCCGAGCGCCAGGTCGAGTTGACGGTCAATTCCGAGCCCCAAATGGAGGGCGCTCGCACCGTCCGCGCCCACACCATCACGAGCGAGACCAACCTACGCTACCTCGATTGGGTCACCCGGAGTGCGGCGCTGGTCGATGAGCTCTCAGGCGGTCGCATCGGCTATATCCACTTGCCGAACACCGCCGGTGCCGGCAACCGAGCGCTCCAGAAGTTCTTCTACAGCCAGTCCTCAAAGGACGGTTTGATCGTCGATGACCGCTACAACGGCGGCGGTTTCATTCCCGACCGCATGATCGAGATGCTGTCGCGCACGACGGTTTCCTACTGGGCGCGGCGCGGCCTCGAGTCCTTCACAACGCCCGGATTCGCTCACGATGGACCCAAGGCGATGTTGATCAACGGTTACGCCGCCTCGGGTGGGGACGCCCTGCCGTACTACTTCCGCCAGGCGGGCTTGGGCCCCTTGATCGGTACTCGTACTTGGGGCGGTCTGATCGGCATCTCCGGCAACCCGATGCTGGTCGATGGTGGGGGAGTCCTCTACCCAACCTTCCGGATATACGGGCCTGAGGGCCGCTGGGAGGTCGAGAACGTCGGGGTCGCCCCAGATGTCGAGGTCTGGGATGTGCCTGAGTCCATCGCCGCCGGCGGTGACCCGTCGATCGAGAAGGCAGTCGAGATGCTACTCGAAGAGCTCGAGAGCTTCTCCGGGCCGCCGGTCACGCCGACCGCCCCCGATATGAGTGGTGACTGAAAGGGAGCTGGCTTTGGCGGGATGCTACTCGACCCTGGATAGGGTGTCAGAGGCCGATTGCACGGCGTGACCAAGACGACACTCGTTGCAGTCTTCGGATGGACCTGCCTTCTGGGCGGTGCCCTACTCACCAGTTGGGCTGTGCTGACGGTGCTGGACGCTCGGGCCAGTCTTGCCTGGCCCACCGTCACCGGCCGAGTCCTGTCAGCGAGAGTCGAGCGAACCGTCAGCCGATCGACGAGCGGTACGCGCGACTATCGCTACCGTGCCAGCGTGAGCTACCGCTACAGTGTCGAGGGCGAGTCTTATAGTGGTGATCGGGTCTCCTTTCTCACCGACTACTACGACAGTGCGGAGGCGGCAGGAGCAACGATCGCCCGCTTCGCCTCCGGTAACGAGGTGATGGTCCGCTACAAGCCTGGGGAACCGGGCGAGGCCGTCCTCGAGTCGAACTACGGCTGGGGCAGCTATCTACCGCTGGGGCTCAGTGCCTTCCTGTTCGTAGTCGGAGCGCTGATGGTGAAGGCCGCGCGCTTCCAGGCCCAGAAGGAGCAGCCGCGCAGCCCGGTCTGAAACGCGAGGTTCTGAGCTGGACTGCCTAGGGCACCGTCGTCGTCCAAGCCGACGTGTCACCGCTTTCGAAGCCGTCAGCGAAGATGGCCGGGGGGCAGTTGTCAAAAGCCACAGCGCCAATGTAAGTCCCCCAGTTGCTGCCGGCGCCGTTGTCTTTGGAGTACTCGCCGAGATACCAGAAGGTCGAGCCGTCCGGATCGATAGTCATGCCGGTGTAGTCACCCCAGCGACTGGTGCCTCCAAAGACGATCTCTCCGGCCTTGATCTCGAGCTCTCCCCGGAGGGTGCCGGCGGGGTCACCGGCTTCGCGGCCGGCGGCGTGGATTCCGGCGAAGCTCGTGGAGCTGCTGCGGGAGTAGCCCACCACCATGTCCTCACATCGGTTGACGGCCAGGTCAGGCATGAAGCGGTAAAAGGAGTCGTCAGCGAAGACACCTGAGTCCGTGATGCTGGCCGTCGCCACATCGACCTGAGCCCATTGGATACAGTTGATGGTGCCGCCACCCGGGTTGCAGGAGACGAAGTTGGTGAACCAACCCGAGCCGTTGCGGTACTCGAAATCGAGCGGTCGCGGGTTGAAGCTGGTGATGTTGCTGCCGCCCATTTGAGGGTTGGAGACCGGGAAGCCCACCGTGACGCCGTGCTCGGTTTCCAGGTTGAAAGTTGTGAGATCGATCAGCGTGTCAGCGCCGAACGGGTCGTCCCACGAAAACAGGCCGAAGAGCTCGGGGTTGCTGGTACCGCCGCGACTGGTGAGAATGTAGTGCGGCCCGGAGGTCGGGAAAAGGCCCTTGATGTTCATCGGCTGCGGCGTGCCGCTCGAGCCCAGAGTCTGGGTGGCCGAGGCGGCGGGGGTACCGGCATACATAGCGCTCTTCTCGAAGGCAAAGACGCGCCCGGTGACGTTGCCGCCAAACATGTTGGCCCCGACGTAGATCGCATCGACGCCGACCCCGGCGTGAGGGTAGTCAAAATCGGCGCCGACGTTGGTGGGGAAGTCGTAGAAGAAATAGGCTCCCGTCGGATCGCCCGTCTGGCTGACACCGACGCAATACCGGGCGAGATTGCCGTCGGCGGCGATGATGAAGCGATCGGCCGATTCGTCGTAGAGCACGTTGGGGTCGAACGGAAAGACCGTACACCCGCCAGGGATCGACGCGAAGAAGGTCTCGAAGGGCAACGGCCCGACGAGTGTCGTGCCGGCCTTGTCGTAGATCTCGAGCGAGGCGTTGACCACCGCGATGATGTGGTCTGGGCCGACCGCGAGTTCAGGGTCCGGCGGATTCAGAGTGCCCGAGTCGCAGCATTCAGTGATGTCGATGCTGTCGAAGTTGGTGCCTAGAGTGATCACGCCGCCTCCCTCGTTGCCGGGCCGAGAGATCCCGGGCGACGGAGGCAAGAGCAGCGCCTCAGCTTGGAACTCGAGCAACTCGCGTTCGGAGAACGACGAGTCGATCTGGGTGTCCGCGCCGTCGCGAGCGGGACGGAGGGCTCCCTCTGGAGAGTTGGGCCGCGCGGCTGCCGTGGTCGCTGCCACCGAATGTTCGAACGGATGTGCGGCGATGCCCGGTGTGAGTCGGCCGGCGGTGGCAGCTTCCGGCGAAGCTGGCTTATTCGCCATGGTCAAACCAAGAAGGGTGAGGCCTACGAGAGCAAGCGTAGCGACAGAAGCGGTGCGATTCATGGTCAGGTTCCTCAGGAGAGAAGTTTTGGGTGCTTCGAGCAGTCCATCAAGCGGAGGTTGCGAGCGTCGATGGTACTACCTGCGCCTTGATTGGCCGATCCCCGTCCTGCCGTCCGACTGACGTTGGCCGGGTCAAGGGGCGTAGAAGTGTCCGCCGCCCGCCCAGAAAGTCCTGTCCGAGCGCCCTAGAGCGGAGGTTGGATTCGTCTATGGATCGACCTAAGTCGAGTCAGATCAACGGTTTGCGAGCCAGTTCTTCTCGGCATCGAACTTGCGTTGATACAGGCTGACGGCTCACCAACAGACTCAATGAGCCCAACATCAAGGAGATATCGATGCCAGCGCTAGAAAGAAGGTCCGACGGAGAAGTGGAGGTCGTCCAACTCGCCAGCCGGTTGGATGCTAGCAATGCGCCCAAGGTGAGGGAGGAGCTGGACTCACTGATGAACCGGGGCCGGAACCTCCTGGCTCTCAACTTGAATGGCGTCAGTTTCGTTGACTCGAGCGGTCTGTCCGTCTTCGTGCACGCCGTGAAGTCGGCGCGGGCAGCGGGCGGCAACGTCAACCTCATTCATCCGAGTCCCGCTGTGAGGTCCGTTCTGGAACTCACCAGGCTCAGCCGGATTATGGAGATCTGGGACGACGAGCCAAGCGCCGTCCTGGCACTGGCTCAATGACTATCGCATTTGAGCAGCCGACCCTCTCTGAGCAGCCGACCGGCTCACCCGTTCGTCAAGCGTGGACTGCGACGGAGTTGCTGCGCAAGGTCGATAACGATATCGATCTGGCGACCGAGTTGGTCGAGATCTTCTTGGAAGATGCACCGGAGATGAGCGATGACATCAGTGTTGCCGTTCAGCATGGAGACGCAGCGGCTCTGGCGAGCGCGGCCCATGCCTACAAGGGATCAGCGGCCGCTATCGGCGCTGTTGCCGTGGCCCGGGCGGCTGGTGCTCTCGAAGCATCGGGCCGTGCAGGCTCGACCAGCGTGGAACTCGAGGTCGCCTACTTCAAGGAGCTTGAAGTACGTCTGATCGATCAACTCTCCGCCGTCGCCACGGACTCCTGAGCTGTGCGCCCTTAGCGGAGAGCCCGATGCAAGACAGCGTCCTCGTCGTCGACGATAGCCGAGTCAATCGCACGCTACTGCGAGGAATCCTGGCGCACGAGGGTTTCGAGGTCTACGAGGCGGCCGACGGCGAGGAAGGGATCGCGAAAGCGGTCGAAGACTCGCCGGGGCTGATCCTGCTCGACATCGACATGCCGATTCTCGACGGGTTCGAGGTTTGCGGCGTGCTCAAGAAGGACCCGCGAACATCTGACGTACCCATCGTCTTTCTCTCTTCGCTCGACCAAGCAGCGCAGAAGGTACGCGGACTCGAGCTCGGTGCCTCCGACTACGTCACCAAACCGTTTGATCGGGGCGAGGTTCTCGAGAGAGTCAAGACCCAGTTGCGGCTGAGCCGGCTGACTCGTTCTCTCCAGGAAGCCAACCGGGAACTGGTCAAACAGCGTGCCAGCCTTGACGAGGACCTCCACGCGGCGGCTGAGATTCAAAGGTCCTTGCTGCCTCGCTCGACTGTCGAGACAGGCCCGCTCGACGTCGCCTGGCGCTACGCACCGTGCACGAGCATCGGCGGAGACATTTTCAATACGATCCAGTTGACGTCTGAGGAGACTGCGATCTACATCGCCGACGTCGCCGGACACGGTGTGCCCTCGGCCCTGGTCAGCATTTCGATCAGCCACCAACTGGCCGGGCGCTGGCTGCTTGGAAACTCCAAGGGCACGGCAGCCGGCGAGACGCTAGGCCCAGGCGATGTCCTGCGGCGGCTCGACGTCGAGTTCCCGATCGAGAGATTCGACCGGTTCTTCACCATCAGCTACCTGGTCCTCGACACGAGAAGCGGTCGCTTACGCTTTTCGAGTGCCGGTCACCCTCCGCCCTTGGTACAGCGCCCCGGGGGAGAAATAGAGCGTCTCAATGAGGGCGGGCCGATCATCGGCTTGGGCGCAGAGCTCGAGTTTGTCGAGGGTGAGACCCGCTTTGGTCCAGGCGATCGCATGGTGCTCTACACAGATGGCGTCATGGAGGCCCCGGACAGCGAGGGGGCCATGCTCGGAATCGAGGGCTTGGAGTCCTTCCTCGAGGGCACGCGGACGCTACCGGCCGAGGAGTGCTGCGCCCTGCTCGAAACGCTCCTGGTGGAACGTTGCGGGTCGATCTCCGATCACGACGACGTTTCGTTCATGATCATCGACAGGACGGTCGAATAATGGGCATCCAATCCGCCGACCTCAACGTCTACTTCGACGGCCATCTGGACAACCTCCGCTCAGTCTCCTCACTGGTCGAGAGAGTCTGTCGTCGGCTGAAGCTCGACGACACGACCAGCTACCACGTGGAGCTAGCGGTGGTGGAAGCCGTGACCAACTGCATCCGCCACGCCTTCGGCGGAGAGGACACCCGGCCGATGCACGTCGGAGCCCATGTCAAGGGCGACAACCTCCTCATTAGCGTGACGGATCGCGGACAGCCGGCTGAGCTCGCGTTCTCACAGGGAGACGACGACAGGGTGATCCCCGACGAGCTGGAAGAGGGCGGTCGTGGCCTGTTCTTGATCAGTTCATTGATGGACCGGGTCGAGCACCGTTGCGACTCTCGGGGCAACACCCTGTTGATGACCAAAGCGCTGCGCTGACGCCGATTTGGTTCGCCGCAGAGCGGGCCCGAGTGCGCCGCCGGGACGCACGGACCGAACCGTTGAATCTCGACTTGCCGGCCCAGAAGCCTAGGCCGGGACCAGCTCGGCCAGCGTGGCGAACAACTTCTTGGAGTCGATGGGCTTGGAGAGGTACGCGTTCATCCCGGCATCGAGGCAGCGCTCGCGGTCGCCGGCCATCGCGTGAGCGGTCAAGGCGATGATCGGCGTGTTGCGAGCCCAATCGTTGCGGTGATCGCGGATGAGTGCTGTGGCTCGCAAGCCGTCCATGCGGGGCATCTGAACGTCCATCAGAACCGCGTCGAACACACGCCGATCGAAGGCCTCGATAGCAGCGTGCCCGTCGCTCACCACGTGGACGCTGTGCCCCCGGTTCTCGAGCAGGCGGACCGCGAGCTTCTGATTGACCCGGTTGTCTTCGGCCAGCAGTATGTGGAGTGAGCGGCCAGTTTCGGAGCCTGCTTTGACCGAACCGCGCCTGCTCCGGTCCTGCTGAGGAAGCTGCTGGGCCGTCTCGATGCCGATGGTGAAGTGAAGGGTGGTACCCACTCCGACCGCGCTCTCCAGCCAGATGCGGCCTCCCATCAAGTGGGTCAGCCGAGACGAGATGGCGAGCCCGAGGCCCGTGCCTCCGTATTTGCGGCTGGTCGAAGTATCGGCCTGGGCAAAGCTGTCAAATACGAGTTGCTGTTTCTCGGAGCGGATGCCGACGCCGGTGTCCCGGACGCTGAAGTGAAGGCTCGAGGACAACCCGTCTTCGAGCTCCGCCTCCACTACGACCTCTCCTTCAGGGGTGAACTTGAGGGCGTTGCCCACAAGGTTGATGAGGATCTGCCGTAAGCGTTCGGAGTCGGCATGAATCGCCTGGGGGACGTCGTCGTCGACGCGGTACGCGAGGGTCACTCCCTGGCTCTGAGCCTGCTCCGCAAAGAGTGCCTGGGTCGAGTCCAGAAGATCGTGAAGATCGAAGTCGACGGGCGAGAGAGTCAGTTTCCCGGCTTCCACCTTGGAGAAATCGAGGATGTCGTTGATTACACCCAGCAACGCCTTCGCCGACGATTGAACGGTGGTCAGGTAGTCGAGCTGTTCGGCGTTGAGTTCGGTGTCGAGAGCCAATTCAGTCATGCCCAGAATGGCATTCATCGGCGTGCGGATCTCGTGGCTCATGTTGGCCAGAAACTCACTCTTTGCACGATTGGCGCGGTCGGCTTCCTCCTTGGCCTTGGTGGCGACGGAGATCATTCGCTCCGAGAGTTCCTTCTCGGCGCTGAGTTCCAGCTCGCTGCGCTTGCGGTCAGTGATGTCTTCGTAGATGGCAACGATGCCTGTCGGCTCGCCATCGACCACTACTTGAACGCCATTGATTCGCACATCGACCAATGAACCGTCCTTGCGCAGGCGCTGAGTCTCGGTCGTCGCAACCTCGCCAGCGCTGGCGCAGAGGCTCAGCATGCGCGCCTCTTCCTTGATCGAATCGTTGGCCAGGAGATCGTCGACCATCTGGCCGAGGATCTCCTCCTCGCTATAGAGGAAGAGGCGCTCGAAGGCGGCGTTGCATTGCTCGATCCGGAACTCGTCATCGATCATCAGAATGGCGAGCGGCGTGCACTGAATCAGGGACTCGAGATAGCGGCGGTCTCGCGCCACTGCCCTCGATAAGTTGGACAAGGTCGTCGGTGACTGGGCCGCGGCCCGGCTCTTCGGCGAGCTCATCCGCTGGCCGTCCTCCGTTTGGCTCGCTTGACCGGCTTGGCTCGCTTGGCTCGCTTGACCGGCTTGGCTCGCTTGACCGGCTTGGCTGGCTTGACCGGCTTGGCTGGCTTGGGCTCGTCCGGCACCGGTTGGTCGAAGTCGACCGGCTCCACGATGCGTGCGAGCTCTCGGAGCGTGGTCGTATTGTCTACGACCTTGCTCAGGCCGTCGTGCCAGAGGGGGGCGTAGCTCGGGGGTGCGGCCGCGGCCACTGCGGCATCGTCGGCACCGCCGCTGATCAGAGTCCTGAGCTTGCTGTCCAGCGGGAGAAGCTCGTAGATACCAACCCGGCCGCGGTAGCCGTTGTCGTGGCACCGCGTGCATCCAGCGCCTTCCATGAAGGGCACACCGCGCTGGGTCCACGGTTCCAGTGAGTCCAGCTCCGCGTCTTCGAGCTCGATCACTCGCTGGCATTTCTGGCATGCACGGCGAACGAGGCGTTGCGCGATCACGCCGCGCAGCGCGGAGGCCAGCAAGTAGGGCTTCACCCCGAGATCGACCAGCCGAGTCACCGCCGAAGGCGCGTCATTGGTGTGCAGCGTGGCGAGTACCAGATGGCCGGTCAGTGCCGCCTGAATGGCGATCTGCGCCGTCTCTAGGTCTCGAATCTCGCCTACCAGAATCACATCGGGGTCCTGGCGCAGGATCGCGCGTAGACCGAGCGCGAAGGAGAAGCCGCTGCTTATGTTGACCTGACCTTGGGTGACTCCCGCAAGCTCGTACTCGACCGGGTCTTCGAGAGTGACGATGTTGATCTCGGGCCGGCTGAGGTGGCGCAGGCTGGCGAAGAGGGTCGAGCTCTTGCCCGACCCAGTAGGTCCGGTTACCAGGAGGATGCCCTCACTGAAGCCAAGGAGCCGTTTCCACTCGGATTGAAGGTGCTCGCCCATTCCGATGTTGTCGAGCTTGAAGTCGGTCCGCTCTTTGTCGAGCAAGCGCATCACGAGCTTCTCGCCCCGAACGGACGGGAAGGTCGAAACCCGGATATCGATTTTGCGGCCCTGAAAGGAGATCCTGACTTTACCGTCCTGAGGGATCCGTTTCTCGGCGATATCGATGCGGGCCAGAATCTTAACTCTCGATACCACTGCCGCCTGTGCACTCGACGGGATTTGGTAGGGCTTGGGTCGCAAGAGCCCGTCGACGCGGAACCTCACACTCATGAAACCGGATTGGGGCTCCATATGGACGTCGGTTGCCCCTTCGGTGACGGCACTCGAGAGGATGAGGTTAACCAGGCGTACCACAGGCCGATCGTCGCCGCCCTCGATGTCGCCGTCGATGGCGATCTCGCCTTCCGAGATTGCTTCTCCCGAGTCCTCGAACTCGATCATTTCGGCGTCGAGGGCCGAGAGGGACTCACCGTAACAGTGCACCAAGTGGGTGCGCAGATCTGCCGTTAGCGCAAACACCGGCAGGATCCGCCTGCCGGTGATGAATCCCAGCGTGTCGAGAAGGGTCAGGTCGTCGGGATGGGAGAGCACTACCGTGAGTTCGCCGCCAACCAGAAAGAGGGGGATCGCCTCGAGTTCGTGGGCCTTGGCCGCAGGCAGGGTCGCCAGCACCGTGGCGTCGCTGAACGTAGAGGATAGATCCACTGCGGGAACGTCGAGCAGCTCGGAGACGAGGTCGAGGATCTGCTCTGCCGCGACCTTCTCTGTTGCCACCAGGACATCGGCTAGCGGCAGATCGAGTTCATCCAGAAGCCCGTTGGCTTCCTCGATGTCATCGCTCGTGACGAGCGATCGCTCAATGAGTTGCTCGATGAGTCGAGTCTCGAACGTTGTCGCTCGCTTGCCCGTGCCGACGACGGTCGCCGTAGTCATCGCATTCCCCTCCGTCAGTGCTGCTCTGGCTTAGAAGCCGCCTTTGCCCTTCTTGCCGCCCTTGCCACCCTTACCGTCTTTGCCACCCTTACCGTCTTTGCCACCCTTGCCACCCTTGCCGTCTTTGCCTCCCTTGTCGGAGTCTTTATCGGAGTCTTTATCGGAGTCCTTATCGGAGTCTCCGTCCGTGTCGTTGTCGTTGTCGTTGTCGCCGTCACCGCCGTCACCGCCGTCACCGCCGCCGTCACCGCCGTCACCGCCGTCACCGCCACCACCGCCGCCACCACCACCACCACCGCCACCACCGCCGCCGCCACCGTCAACGTCGCCGCCGTAGCCCTCGGTGACCAGAACTACTTCGCGGCCAGGGATCAGTACTGCCATGGGGCCGTCGAAGTGTCGTTCTACCGCCTGGATGATCGGCGAGACGCCAGCCGTGCTCCTGACGAGGTAGCCGGCGCGGAAGGCCCAGCTCTCTTCCGGCTCTTCGTAGCGAACGTAGTGCTTTTCGAGCCCGACTCCACTCACATGGGGGTAGGACCCTCCGGGGAGGTAGGAAGCCAGGTCGGGGTGATTGTCCTTCTCAGTCCAGAATCGAGGCGGAGCGCCGCTATCTGCCCAGAAGGTATTGGCGGCCAACTGCACGAGCCTGTACTCGGCGACGATCTCGGTCGCGTGACCCTTGACGATTGAATTGACGACGCTGGGAACCACGAAGTTGGCCAGGATGCCTACGAGGGCCACGACGACGAGAATCTCGACGAAGGTCGTGCCGCGTTGGCGTAGGGTCTGAATTGAGCGTTGGTGAGTCATTGGACGGGCTCCCTGTCGTAGTCTCCGCGGGCTCGCCGGTACTCCTCGGCCCGCTCTTGGGTCTCAACGAGCCAAAGCTCGCTATTGGCTAGTTGTTCTTCCTGCTCGGTCGCTCGCCGCTCCTCCTCCTCGGCCCGGGCGCGAGCGACACTCGCCCGGCGCTGCGCCGCGAGCTTCGAGTCGTAGATCCCCTCGTACTCGCCATGACGAGCGATGACCCGGTAGGACTGCCCTTCGGCGCGCTGATACTCGAGCGTCGGGTCGTTGTCCGGCAGACCGACGTCAGCCAGGCTGAACGGAAGGGCACCGTGTTCGGACAAGAAGTTGTCGATCAGCACAGCGTCCATCGCAGCCGATGTCTTCAGACCGATGACAAGTTCGAACGGGTCGAGTTCTTCCGCCTTCGGTGTGAAGAGTCCGCCGAATTCGAGGTTGATGACCGTGAGGCCCAGGCAGAGGATCCAGGAGAGGGTCAAGGTGCGATAGGAGGCCAAGGGGCGCCAAGGCGGGCGCGTCTCGATCGGGAGCGATGGACACTCCACCTCATGTGCCGCCTCACGAGCTGCCACGGCGATCTCGGCGTCGATCAGCGACGCCAGGGCCGCGATTTCTCGGCTCTCTTGGTTCAAGGCGGCTTGTCTCATTGAATCGTCCCTTTTTTTCCGGGTGGGCTCCCCATTCCTACCGATCGGTCCCGAACATCACTGTCAAATGGGGATCCGCGGGCTACTCGAGGTCTTGGAAGAGCAAGTTGCGTGCCCAGCTCATGGGGCCTGCGCGGCGTATGCCGGCTGCCGGTATGGAATTTGCGGGGCTGAGTTCCCATGAGCACAGAGCCGAGCCCTTCGACCTCGTCCACTGTTGACCAAGCGAGCGCCAGGAGCCTGGGCCAGCAGATCCGCCGAGCCGCCGACCGCGCGGCGCGTGAGGGTCGCGCGTTGGACGAGCGCCAGCGCGCAGCCGTGGCCGAACAGGGAAGACTCGTCCATGCGGGAGTGAAGGCGGCTCGCAACAAGCGCCTTCTCGGCGGCCTGCTGGGGGCATTCCTCCTCCTGACTGCGCTCAACTTCGCCGGGCTGGGTTTCTTTGGCACATCCCGGGCGACGCCTTGGACCGAAGACTCTTTGGACCGCTACCTACGCGAGGAGCTGCTGTTCGAAGCCGAGAACATCGTGTTCTTCACGGAAGAGAATGGCCGGACTCCGTACAGCCTGGAAGAAATGGGCTATTCGCCCACCGAAGGCCTGAGCTACGAGCGCCTCGGCCAGGACGCGTATCGCATTTCGATCACGGACTCGGGCAAGAGCCTCACCTACGATTCGAGCATGGACCCCATGCCCTTCTTCGGAGAGCGACTTGATGACTAAGCGACGACGTCCCCAACACGGCGCGGGTTTCACGCTGATCGAGCTGCTGATCGTCGTGGCGATCATAGGGATTCTCGCCAACATCCTGATCCCGTCCCTCCTGGGTGCCCTGATGAAGGCGAGAGTGCAGTCGATTGTTGGCGACTACCAGGTACTCCGGCATGCCGTACACGAGTACTACGTCGATACCGGTGAGTATCCGCGCGATCGCGGCGCCGGGCGGGTGCCGCCAGAACTGGAGCCCTACCTCCAGGATCGCCTCGCCTTCGGCTGGCGCTCGGGCTACCGGTACGACTGGGAGAACTGGATGCGGGATGGGGGGCCGACCGCGAGAGCCGGCCGACTGGGTACCCTCAGGGGTTTCTCGGTTCGGGCCAGGGCCAGAGACCATCCCATCCTGAAGGCGATAGAACGGCACTACGACGGCGAATTGGTCGTGCGACGCAGGTTCGTAACCTTCATCATGGAGCCCTACAAGAAGCCCTAACCGGGCTCAGTGGGAGTAGGGACTCTCGACAGCTCCTCGAGAATCCAACGCGCGGTCCAACGATGGCCCAGGGCGCTGAGGTGGCGGTTCCTGCGATTGAAGAACTCGCCGGCCACGAGTTCATGCCGCTCGATCTGCCGTCGCACGGAAATGACCGGCACTCCCATTCGGCTGAAGATCTCCTCGGTGTGACGAGTACCGTAGTCGGGCTCGACCGCCGGGGGGAGCTTGCTGCGATACGTTTCCCACTCGGGTGGGAAAGTCTTGTTCATCGGGATGACGACGGCAACAAGAGGGATACCGCGTTCCTCGAGTTCGGCGCGAAGGCGGGCGAAGAGTGCCTCGGTGACGGTCCATGCCCGGCGAATGGGCTCGGGCTGGGCGGCGGGAGGGAGGAGCGAGTAGATCTTCGGCTCGCGCCCGAGCCCAATCGCCCGCGAATTGGCCCGCGTGAACTCCCGCGTCCGACGCCGAAACTCCGCCACCGACTCACCCGGAGATCCAACTCGCCGCGCCCAGTCCCAGCGATCGAACAACCCCACGAGGCGTGAAATGCTGCGTACCCACCCACGCAGCGGTTGCACCCAGGTTTGCTTCAATCCGGCGCCGCCAGGGACGAAATAGGGTCGCAAGTGATCCTGCCAGGAGCAGGTATGGGCCAGCTCGATGCCGTTGTTGCACAGGTCGTTGAAGGGGAACACCTGCAGGACCACCACATCGGGCTTCCAGGGCAATCCTTCGTGGACTAGGGCGAGGTACTCCTGGGCCGTGCCCCAGCCGCCGGCACTGAGGCTCAAGAGACTGCCGCCACGCGCGGTGAGGTCCTCAGCCACGAGGCCGGGGAAGCTCCAGCCCCACGGCTGCTCCACGGCATAGGTGAATGAGTCGCCGAGAATCAGCACTCGTGCTGCGGCGCTACGGCCCTGTCCATCGGTCTGGCTTGGAACGTCAGGCGGCTCGGGGCGATCCGTACGTACGGCTTCGGGGCCCTCCGTCCAGCCGTAGCGCGGATGAAAACGGTACGCGGCCGCTGGATGTGGATCGGCGCCCTGCAAGCGGACCAATGCCTCGCCGAGACAGAGGGCGACAAAAAACGAACAGCACAGCAGCAGGCCGCGACGCATCGGGCTAGTCTAGGACACGCTCTGCAGCCACTGCCGAGCCTCAGTGCATCAACGAAGTCTCGACATGCTCTTCGACCACCTCTTCGAGCAGGGTCAAGGGCATCGAACCGTTGGTCAGCACCACATTGTGGAAGTCGCGCAGGTCGAAGGCGTCGCCCATCTCACTCCGGGCGAACTCGCGCAATTCGAGAATCTTCATCATCCCCACCTTGTAGGAACAGGCCTGGCCCGGCATCACGAAGTAGCGCTCGATCTCGGCCACGACATCGCTCTCGGCCATGCCGGTATTAGCCAGCATGTAGTCGATCGCTCGCTCGCGATCCCAACGGGCGTAGTGGATTCCGGTATCGACCACTAGCCGGACGGCGCGAAAGAGCTCCGCCTGGAGGCGTCCGATGTTGTCGTAAGGGTCGCTCTCGAAACCCATCTCCCAGGCCAGCCGCTCGGTGTAGAGCGCCCAGCCTTCGCTGTAGGCGGAAAACGGGATCAAACGGCGAAAGAACGGCAAGTGATCTTGTTCCTGCTGGATGGCGATCTGGAAGTGGTGGCCGGGAATGGCCTCGTGGTAGGCCAGAGTACGCATGCCGTACTTCGGTGTCGCCTTGATGTCGTAGAGATTGGCGACGAACGCCCCCGGCCGCGAACCGTCCATCGCTGCTGGCTGGTAGTGGGCTCCCGGCGCCGTCTTCTCCTTGAATTCGGCCTCGCGGCGCACTTCGAACTCCGCTTTCGGTTGTACGTCGAAGGCGGTTTCGAGTCCGGCCGAGATCTCGTCGAGGATCGTCCGGTAGTCAGCGAGGATGGCCTCGCGGCCCTCGTCGGTGTCAGGGTAGTAGAACGACGGATCGTCCTTGAGGTCGTTCATCGCGGCCTCGAAGCCTCCGCTCACATCTCGCCCTTCGCCCTCGAGGATGGCGATCATCTCGGCCTGGATGCGGTCCACCTCGGCAAGCCCGGTCTCGTGGATCTGTTGCGGCGGGTAGTCGGTGGTGGTGAAGAGCTTGAGTGCCAGCCGGTAGAGTTCGTCTCCGTCGGGCAGGTTCCAGACGCCGTAGTTGCCATCGATCTTGGGGTCGAGTTCCCGAAAGTAATCGATCAAGCGCCCGTAGGCCGGATAGACCGTGGTCTTGATCTCGGCGTCGGCGGCAGCGAGCAGGGCCGTGCCGGTCGACTCATCGATCTCGGCCTCTTCAATCTTGCGCTCGAGCGCGGTGTAGAGGATGCCCTCCTGGGTCGGCGTGCCGACGAACCCGGTCATCTCCGCGAGCACCTTGTCGACCACGAACTGCGGCGGCAGGATGCCCAGGGTCTCCCGGTGGCGCAGACCATCGATCACCTGATCGAACTTCACTCCCACCTTCGACAGGCGGGAGATGTAGTCCTCGGCGTCCTCGACGTCCTCGACCTGATGGGTGTCCTCCATGAAGGTGGGAAACCCGTTCTGAACCCCGAACATCTGATTGACCGGGTAGTTGTGGAAGCGGAAGCGCTCGCCTTCGACGACGAGGTCGAGTAGTGACAGCAGGATCTTCTTCGAGCGCTGCTCGCCGGCGTCTATCTTGTTGTCGTCGTAGGCGTTGGCGGTCTCCTGAGCGTCGCGGAGCAGGGCGAACATGCGATCCCCTGCGGCCATGCTGGCATCGTCGAGGTCATCGCTGTGGTAGTCGATCCCCAGTGGCTCGAGCACGCGAACGGAGCTCAGAAGTTCCGGACTCTCGAGCGCCAGTTTGAGCGCTGTCCGACCGAAGAACAGGTCGATGCTGTAGGGCTTGAAGTACCAGACGTGGATGAAAAATGCGGTTGCCGCGAGCACGAGCAACAGCACCAGGGCGGCGATAGCCCGAATGATCTTCTTCGGCCAACTCATTGCGATCTCCTTGAACTCGGTACGCGTTTTGGTTCTGACGCAAAGGCGCCTGGCCACTGTAGCCGGTAAGAAGGTTCCTGAGTAGAGACGGTAGGCACCTGGCCTCTTGCTCAAATCCCTATGGGAGTCCGCTGACCCAGGACGCTGTGGGCTTCTTCATCCACGTCGCATTGCCGCAAGAGCTAGGCTCCGCCCATGGGGGGCGGAGCGGAGCTGCGAGCAAGCCGGGAACAGTGGGCGCAGAGCATGTTGGTGCCAGGCACGCTGTTGGTCTGGACGCTGGCGGTCTGCTCGCTTGTGCCCTGTCCTCCGGCGGGCGCCTCCACTTTCCCGGCGGGCTTCCTTGACCAGGAAGTGCTCGCGGCGCTCGATTCGCCGGCGACGCTGGCTTTCGCCCCGGATGGGCGCCTCTTCGTTGGTGAGCGCATCACGGGTCGGCTGCTCGTCGCCCAGCGTTCGGGCGACACCTGGTCGATCAACGCCACGCCGTTCTACACCTTCGACATCCCTAAAGACGCGAACGGAGATCCCGAACGCCACAACTCCTCCGGCCTGCGCGATATCGCGTTCGACCCGAACTTCGCTGCCAACGGGTTTGTCTACGCCTTCTACATGAAGAACAACCCACGGCATAACCGAGTCGTGCGGATCAAGGTGAGCGTCGGCAACCCGGACGTGGCCGACCCGGCCTCAGAGACACTCCTGCTCGACCTGCCGTTCAACCCGACCGGTTCGTCGGGGAGCCACAATGGCGCTGCCCTCGAGTTCGGCGCCGACGGCATGCTCTACATCACGACCGGAGATGGATGGTCCGGCGGCGACCCGGTCCAAAGTTTGACCACCTTCACCGGCAAGGTCTTCCGTATCGCCTCGAACGGCACGATCCCGAGCGACAACCCGTTCTTCACCCAGACCACGGGCGACTATCGGGCGATCTTCGCCATCGGCCTCCGCAATCCGTTCTCGATGTCCTTCGATTCCGCTAGCGCCAACCTCTTCATCAACGATGCCGTGGGGCCCGCCAAGGCCGATGTCTTCCTGGTCGAAGCGGCGGCCAACTACGGCTATCAGGGCACCGGGGGCGGCGGAAACCCGCGGAGCCCGTGGGCCAATGTCGGCGCCGCCGGAGCGCTGGTGACCGGGGGTGCCTGGTACCCCTCCGGCAGCTCTTTCCCGTCGGAGTACGACGGCAGTTACTTCGTCGCGCTCTGGGGCAACAACGGGGCGGATGACGACGGCGCGATCGGCCGGGTACTTTCCTTCGGCAAGACGACGACGGTGGGTTTCGCTACCCAGGTGCACAGCGGTGCCAGCAAGCCGGTCCTGACACGCGTCGATCCGATCACTGGCGACCTGTTCTATCTGCTGACGACCTACGAGACCGGCGCGGGCTCGGTGAATCGGGTGCGCTGGACGGGGCAGAGTTCAGCCGCCGCGCCGGCGATTGCGCCGCCCGGCGGCATGTTCGACGACCCGGTCACTGTCTCGATGACGACCGCTACGCCGGGAGCGACCATCCGCTACACCCTGGACGCTTCGACGCCTGACGAGACGAGCCTTCTCTACGTGGGTCCCATCCTGATCTCGCAGACAACGCTGCTGCGCGCCCGCTCGTACGCGCCGCCGCTCCTGCCGAGCTCCGTCTCCGAGGCCTTTTTTCAGATCGGCCCGAGCAAGAACCTACCGCCGATCGCCGAGGCGGGTCCCTCGCAGGTGGCGGCGGTCGGCGATCTGGTGGCACTCAACGGGTCGGCCTCGACCGATCCGGATGGCGACGACGAAGAGATGACCGAGACCTGGATCCAGATCTCCGGCCCGCCGCTTGATTTCACCGGTGACGACCTGGTGGTGCTGGTTACCCCGAAGGAGACCGGCACCTACGTCTTCGAGTTGACCGTCTCCGACGCCGAGGCGTCCGATTCGGACACCACAGTGTTGACGGTGTTGCCATGCTTGAACGACGTGCGGGACGGGCTGGTGGGACGCTGGTCGTTCGAGGAGGGCTCAGGAGACGTCGTGCTCGACAGCTCGAGTGGGGCACTCAACGGTAGCGTCGCCGGGGCGAGCTGGACCAACGAAACCCCGGATGGCAGCAACTCAGCGCTCGACTTCGACGGTCTCGACGACCAGATCGATATGGGCACCTTCGACCTGGGTGGATCTGCCTTCAGTATCGCTCTGTGGATGAAGGCGGATGACTTCGACCAGATGGACGGCCGCTTTGTCTCCAAGGCCTCCGGCGTTCAGGACGAAGACCACCACTGGATGGTCAGCACGATCCAGCAGGGAGGAGACTTCCGGTTGCGCTTCCGCTTGAAGACCAACGGAGCGACGACGACTCTGATCGCCGCCAGCGGCGCGCTTCAAACCGGCGAGTGGACCCACGTTGCGGCCGTCTACGACGGCGCCGAGATGCGCCTCTACAAAGATGGCGTCCTCGTCGGCACCACGGCCAAGACCGGAACGGTCGATACCGACCCGCTGGTACCGGTCGCCTTCGGCGACCAACCCGGCGGCAACCGGCCGTTCGACGGGGTGCTCGACGAAGTGCGGCTCTACGGCCGCGCGCTGACGCCCGAGGAACTCGATGTGCTGGTCACCGGCGAGGGCTCTTGCGTGGTTCTCTTCGCCGACGGGTTCGAGAGCGGCGACACGTCGGCCTGGTCGACGACCGTGCCGTAGCGCTGCGCCCGATCACTCACCACGCAGCCCTCAGTCTGGAATCGGCCTCTCGAGCATCAACGCACGCACGTGCCGCACCGGCGGTGAGCCGAACGACAGCACCTGGTCGTGGTATCGGCGCGCCGTGAACTTCTCGCCCCAGGCCTCTTCGACCTCGGCTCGCAGATCGACGTGCTCCAAGTACCCCACCAGGTAGGTCGAAAGCTGGGCGAAGCTGAGCTGAGCGCGGATCCACTTGAGGGCCGCCTCTCGCTCCTCTTGGAAACCACCCTCGACCATCAGGTCCATGGCTGCGTCCTGAGTCATCCCGTTGACGTGGATCGCCTGGTCCATGAGGGCATTGGTCACCGAGCGCAGCAGCCACTTGAGGGCGATGAGCTTCTGCCGGGGACCGCCGCCGTTGTACCCGGCCTCGACCATGAACTGCTCGGCGTAGACCCCCCAGCCCTCGATGAAGGTCCCCGATTGGAGGACGGCGCGCAGAGTCGAGGGGTAGCGGCCGGAATGGGCGAGCTGCAAGTAGTGGCCGGGCATGGCCTCGTGGATGGTCAAATCCTGCATGGAATAGACGTTGTACTCGCGCAGGAAGGACTGCACCTGCTCGGGGGTCCAGTCCTCGGGAATCGGCGAGATGGCGTAGAAGGTCTTCTGCCCGGTGTCGAGCGGGCCCGGCGAGTCGCAGTAGGCGATCGAGACGCCGCGCGCGAACTCCGGCATGATGATCACTTCCACCGGATCGTCGGGCACCGCCACCAGATCGTGTTCGCGCACGAAGTTCGTCGCCTGCTCGACCTGGGCCTTGGCGGTCTCGACGATGGCGTCCCGCGGCGGCAGGTCCTCGTAAGCCACCTCGAGGGCGGCGCGGATCACTACCTGGCGCAGGGCGTCGTCCGGCGGGTCGGGGAGCTTGGCGAGGGGGTAGCGCTCGGCGTAGATCGTCTTGGCGACCTCGTACATCTCGCCGCGGATGCGGTGAAACTCGGCCTCCGAGCGCTCGCGCAGCTCGTCGCGGGTGAGCTCGGTATTCAAGGAATAGGCCAGCCGCTGGTCGTAGATCTCCCGGCCGACGCGGAAGTCGCCCTTGGCCGCCGGCAGCAGCGTCTCCTCGAGCCAGGCCTGCTGCTCTTCGACCGCTGCCGTGGCGCGCTCCATGGCCGCTTCCAGGCGTTCGCGCTCGGCAACGGAGAGTTGGTCGAGCTCGGGCTTGACCATGTTCTCGAGAATCGAGAGGACGCCGCGATTCTGTTTGACCGCGGTCTCGGCGTGGATCTGCGGCACGAGCTCGGGCTCGAGCGTTGCGCGCACCTGCTCGAAGAGCCGCGGCAGCTTCTCCAGGCGATCGGCGACCCGCGCCAGCCGTTCGGGAAGAGGTGCGAACTCCCGGGCCATCAAAGAGTAGACCGCCCCACCTGCGAGCCCGGTGTAGCGCAGCGGATTCCACTCCCACGAGCGGACGACCTCGGAACTCCACAGGCTCGATTCGAGCGCGTGGGCCAGCAACGCGTAGTCCACCTGGTTGGCCCGTGAGAGTTGGCTTCGATCGATACCCGCCATCTCCTGCTGTATCGAGCGCACGAAGTCCGCCCAGTGAGCCCGCGCCTCGGGGCTGACCTCGTCGAGCTCGCCGTCGAACCGATGGTCACCGAGGCCGGTGGCGCCGACCGGAGAGTACGAGGGCATCTCGTCCACGTAGCGGGTCGCCAGGGCGTCCCAGGCGGCGTCTGCCGAAGGCTGGGCGTGGATGCCGAAGGCGGCCAGGGCGATGCAGGCGATAACGATGGGTCGTCGGTGCACGGAGTCCTCCTCTTGGGGATTGCCTAGGGAACCGCGGTGGACCATGCCGAGGTGTCCCCGCTCTCGAAGCCATCAGCGAAGATCGTCAACCCGAGCACGATGTCGAAACCCGTCAAGACAGTTTCTCCGCCGATAACGAGAATCGAGTCCCCGGTCAGTGGATCGCAGAGGCCGGAACCAGCGGCCCCGTTCGGGCACGGGACGTCGTCCCAAAGCTCTTCGGGCAGGCCAAGCGGGTTGTCGGTAGAGAGGTAGAAGAGACCCGACGAGAGATTGACCTGGTAGATGCCATCGGCATTTGTCGCGTCCGAGGCGACGATCTCACTTGTGCTGTTCCAGGCATCGATCGTGATTCCCACCAAGGGCAGCCCTGCGTCGTCGCGGACGAGTCCCGAGATGCCTCCTTGGAGAATGAGTTCGAAGTCCACATCCGTCACGGTTTCACCGAGTTCGACTTCGATAGGCGTGCCGTCGGCGGGATTGCAGCCGGGCTCGCAGGGGAGGTCGTCCCAAAGTTCATCGAAGTGACCTCCGCCCGAGGTGCGAACGAAATACGTTGCGGTGGGCAACTCGTCGAAGACGAAAATGCCGTCAGAGTCGGTGCTCGACACGTGTAAGGCCGCAGGAGCAAGCGACGTCGCAATCAACGTGGTGAAGTTCATCGGCTCACCGGTAATCTCATCCAACACCCGGCCCAAGATAGTTCCGCCGAGGGACAGGGCGAGGTCGATCGATTCGACGTGCTCACCTAAGCTGACCGCGATGGGCGTCCCGGTCGTCGGATCACACCCCTGGGGCGCTCCGCCAGGACATGGCAGGTCCGCGTGGAGCTCGCCGATATAGCCGTTCCCACCTCCCGCAACGACGAAGTAGGTCGCCGGATGCAGATCGGTGAACTCGAAGTACCCCGTAGGGCTCGTGAAGTCCGAGTCCTGGAAGGCTCCCGATTCGGTGTACAGCCGCACGTTGGTGGATGGCAAAGGGAAGCCAAACTCGGAATCGGTCACCCTGCCGCTGATCGAGCCGAGACGATCGAGAGCGAAATCGATACCGGTGGTTTCCTCACCCTCGGCGACCTCCACCAGTTCGCCCTGGTCGAGATCACACTGTGGGCTGCACGGGATGTCGTCGAAGACTTCGTCGCGGAAGCCGCTGCTGAGATCCGTCGCCACGCGATACAGGCCCTCGGAGAGCCCTCTACTGACCCAGTATCCGAACTCGTTGGTGAACGTGAAGTCCGCGAAGCCGCCCCCCAAATAGTAGATATCGACTCCACCCTGAATCGGCAGGCCGGTGTCGGACGCGGTCAGGAAACCGGAGATCGTGCCCTGCTTTTGGAGCACGAAGTCGATGCCGACACGTTGCTCTTCATCCTCCAACACAATCGGGTGCCCGTTGCCCGGTACGCAGTTGCCGTCACAAGGGATGTCGTCCCAAACCTCGTTGCGGTAGTCGGCGAAAATATCGGTGTTGACGAAGTATGTTCCGGCCTCCCGGCCAGCGAAGCGATACACCCCATCCTCGCCGGCTGTGTCCCAACGGATGACGCTTCCGACAGCGTTCGCCAGCTCGACTCTTCCTGAGACCGGCGGGCCGTCGCTCCCGAGCATCCTGCCCGTGATGGTGGCGCCCGGTGAGAGTTCGAAGTCGGCGGTGGCAGGGAAGCCGGCAGCCACGGTTACGGGGTCGCCGGAAGTGGGTGTGCAGCCGTCCTCGCAGGGGATGTCGTCCCAGAGTTCGTCGAAGTGATCGAAGCTGTTCGAAGTGAACAGAAAATAGTCATCGTCGGGAAGCCCGGAAAAAGAATACTGGCCATTGGGACTCGTGAAGTCGATGCTCCAGAAGCTCCCGTCTGATCGGTAGAGATCGACGCGGATTCCGGACAGGAGGATTCCGGTAAATTCCTCCCTGACAAGTCCAGAGAGCTCGGCGCTCCCCGCGCGTTGGACGGTCATGGTGGCGGTCAAGCCATCAGCCGGCGTCCGAACCCTTACACGCAGCCAGACTCCAGTCTCTCGGGCGGACTGAAAGACGAGAACGGAGTCGAGGCCCGCAGCATCGTCGTTGGTTGCAATCGGCTTGCCCGAACAGGCTTCAAACACTGCCAGGGAGGTATCGCCTTGAGAGCTTTCCATCGATACCCGGAACCAGCCGGCGTCCACCGGCGAGAATCTAAACCACGTGTCGATGGCATCGTCCGTTGCGGCGGGCTGGCGCCATGACGCCCTCCCGAGTCCGATTTGGGCGGCGGCCTCGCAACCCGGGCTCGGCACGAGTGTCGGGGCCGCCGCCGGTTCTCGGTTCAGGCCGAGAGGCTCGCTCGCGATGCTCGCGCGTACCAGAGCAATCTTCTCTTGATGCGCGCGCTCGAACGGAAGGCGAGCCAAAGTTCTCTCGAGGGCGTCTATCGTCCACAGAAAGTCGGCGCGGGTGCGCCATGCCTCAGCGTACTCAACACCCAACTCCTCAGCGATGGCCTCGCGCTCGGCCCAGTCGTAGAAGTCCCGATGGACCCGTGCGACCGCGTCGAGCCACCAAATCGGTGTTCCCGATGAGCTTGTTGGCGCCTCGTCGGCTTTGGCGCCGCCTACAACAGCGAGGCAGACACTCAGCACAATCGAAACGATTGCTCTACTCATTCTCGAGCATGGTATCGCGAAAGGCCTGAGTAGCTGGGGAGCGGCGCACTTCTGCGCGGGCCCGGGAATGAGTATCCTGTCACTGGCCGAGAGTCGTGTAGTCCTCCCGCGCCTGTTCAATTACGGGCATTCCCTCGTCTGCGTTTTCCACGGCGCCGATGTCCTCCGCGATGCCGCCTAGGGCCCATTGCTATCCTGGGCCAAGGTCTGAATATCCTGTTGCCGGCCGGGATAGCCTAGCCAGTGTTTAGAGAGGGGGCGCAGTGAACAGAGAGATCTTCCTGAGCTATGCGCGAGAGAATCGTGAAGCCGTAGCCCAGCTCGGCAGGGCCCTTGAGGAGAGCGGCTATCACGCGGTTTGGGATCGCGATCTCGGAGGGGCGCTTCCGTGGGAGAGCCAACTCGAACGCAAGCTCGCCAAGTGCGATTGCGTAGTAGTTCTTTGGAGCAGAGATTCAGTCGAATCCGAGTGGGTTCGGCAGGAATCACTGTGGGCTGCGGAGCGCAGTGTCTATTTGGCGGTCTTGATTGACGGAACACCTCCACCTGAGAGCCTTGCCCCGGTTCACGCTATCGATTTCGCAAGGTGGAATGGTGACCGGCAAGCTCACGAGTTCGAGCACTTGGTCGATGGGATAGAGAACATGTTCATGACTCATCGCGGTGTGGATCTGATCGAGTCCGCTGTCAAGAATATGGCGCGATCGTTCGAGGGCGTGGACCTGGCTGCCCTCGCAAACGCTGCGGAAGCTGGCGACGCGGACGCCCAGTGGATGCTCGGCGAAGGCCAGATGCACGGCTTGGGAGGACTCGCGGAGAGCGTGGACTCGGCGTTGCCGTGGTTGATGCTGGCTGCCGAACAAGGTCACCTGGATGCCGCACAGGCGCTCGGTTTGTATCATTTCCTCTTCATAGAGAACTCATCTGCGTCGTTCGCTGTGCCCTGGTTCGAGCTTGCTGCCGAGTTGGGCGACGGTTACTCAGCTTGGATGTTGAGCGGAATCTACGGCCATGGGTTTGGCGACGTCCGAAAGAACCTTCTTCTGGGAAGGCAGTTCGAGCGGCGCTACGTAGAACTCGGATACAGGGACTAGGGCCGGGGGCAGTGCCACAGATGGCTGGGCTGGGCCCAAAGACCGCCGAAACCAGGCGGCTTGGATACGGGAGAGCATTGGGACCTATTCCGGTCCTCGGGCGACAAGAAAGACGGCAACTCCGGAATCCGTAAGTTGCCGCCTATCAGAGCTTTAAAATGGTGCAGCCAGGAGAAGTCGAATCCCCAACCTCCTGATCCGTAGTCAGGTGCTCTATCCAGTTGAGCTATGGCTGCACAGACCGCTTTCGCGGAAGGGGATTGTAGGACAAGTGCTAGGGCGGGGCAAGCGTGCCGAGCGCCTCGCTATACTGCTCGGGCCTTGACCATGAGGGGGTTTGAGATGAGACGCCGCCGTCTGAGAGAGCTGGTCCCGTCGTTGGTCTGTGGATTGATGATTGCCTCCTCGGTTAGTGGATGGGCGCAGACACTCGGGTTTGTCGGCAAGTCGGGCAACGACGCCTTGAGGGCCTTCGATCTCGCCACCGGAATGTCGGTCGGAGGCGACATCGATCTGCTGCCGGGCGGTGACTATCCCTACGACGCTACGATCAAGCCCGACGGATCCGAGTTGTGGATTCCCGGCGCGGTCGGCGATGGGGTGATCGTGATCGATGCCGTGGCGCCAGCGGTGATCGACAGTATCGACCTGACCGGCCAGGCCGAGTATCCGGTCGATCTCATCTTCGGGCCCTGCGGGTCGAGGGCCTTCGCCGCGTCGCGAGACCATGAGGTCGTTGCGGTGATCGACACCGCCACCCATGACGTGGTGACTACGGTGCCGATCGCCACGGACTTCTTGGGTGCCGGCAAGATGGCGGTGAGTGCGGCTCGTAATGAACTCTACGTGGTGGATTGGTTCGGGCCTCTGCTCTCGACCGTGGATCTCGACTCGCTCGCGAGCAGCGACGTCGCGCTCGGCGACTCGTTCTGGGACCTGGTGATCTCGCTCGACGAGGACACGCTCTATGTGACCGATCGCGGCACGGACCAGGTGCGAGTGGTCGAGATCGACACCATGACAGTCACCACCAACGTCGCCGTTGGTGACGATCCGTGGGGCATCGACATCACGCCTGACGGCGCCACCGTGGTGGTCGCAAGCGAAGACGATCAGACGGTGACGATCTTCGACACCGCCACGTTGACTCCGCAGACGATCAACCTGCCGGCCGATTCGAACCCGCGCGACGTCGAGATCCGCAGCGACGGTGTCTTCGCCTATGTGCCGTCGGGCACCGTCGCGGGCAACGATCTGATCTACGTGATCGACATCGCCGCGGCGACCGTGGTTGACACGATCGACGCCGGCGAGGCCGATACCAACGTCGTTGCGGTGCGCCCACAGCCCGACTCGTGCGGGCTCTTTGCCGACGGGTTCGAGTCCGGCGATTTGAGTGCCTGGGACACGTCCGTTCCCTAGGCCGGCGCCTAGGGGACTGTCACGGTCCAGGCACTGGTGTCGCCCGATTCGAAGCCATCGACGAAGATCGCGTCTTCCTGGATCGCCGGGTTGTCGAGGCCGACATCCCACATCTGGAAGATGAAGATGAAGGTCGGATCACCATAGAAGAACTCGACGTGGGTGACGTCGGTGATGACGTCGTTCCAGTCCGGGTTGGGCGGGCTCGAGGGGCCGAAGCCGATGGTGGCCCAGCCGGCCGGCAGCGAGGTCTCGGAGCTGGGAACGGCGAAGCTGTAGGAAAGCCAGCCTTCGCCTGGCAGCGGAATGTTGTCGGGCCCGAGAAAATATGCCGCCCAGTCGTCGCCGCTGTCGCCGGGAGTGCCGTTGTCGCTCACTAGCATGAGGGTCAGCGGGCGGCCCTTGGCGGAGAAGTCGACCGCGTGGGTAATGAGATCGACTGCGATCTGCCCGACGCCGCGCGCCCGGTAGTCGCCGCTGTAGAGCGAGCCCAGAAGCGTCGTGCCGGGTGTCGGGGCGAAGGTGTCGAGGCCGTCCGAGCGCAGATAGGCGCCCGGATTGCCGCCGCTGGACTCGATCGTGTCGGGCCCACCGTAGGCCCAGCCTCCTTCGTTGGTGCCTTCGAAGGTCTCGACGTAGGACTGCGCCGCGGCTGATCCACCCGTCCAAGTCGGGAGGGCCAGAGCGAGACACAGCAAGACAAGCCGTGCGATTTTCATGGGGCCGTTAGGGTACAGCAGTGTCCCAGGCGCTCGTGTCGCCGCTCTCGAAGCCATCGGCGAAGAGCCGCAGGAGGTCGATCCCGGCGGCGTAGACGTCGACCGAATTGCCGGCGCCGCCCCCCTCATGTCGGTTGTCGGTGTAGATGGCGATCGCGTTGGCCATCAGGATGTCGAGGCCGTTGTAGTCCCCGAACTCGAACGAATCGCTGATGTTGGGCGATTGCTCGGTGGTGAGACGATCGGGGGACGACCAGGTGGCCCCCCCATCGTGCGAGACCGAATGGAAGAGATCGACTTGGTCGCGGCCCGGGAGATCGCGCCGCGTGTCGTAGAAGATGACGTGGACGCTACCGTCCGGGGCGACCTTGAGCCACGGGTGGTAGCGATCGACGGTTGCGGCGTCCTCTGTCTCGTGCGGAGTGGTGACGAGCCAGGTGGCCCCGCTGTCGTGCGAGGCGGCGACCTGGATACGACCATGGTTCGTCGACGGGTTACCGCTGGTTGGAGCGGTCGAGTCGGTCCAGTTGATGTAGATCGCATCGGCGTAAGGCCCATCGGTGAGGTCCACATCGACATTGAGGACGGTGTGGACTTCGCGGGTCTCCATCGATGGCAGCGGGAAGCCAAAGGAGGCTTCGGTGGTTGCGGCGGTCACGGGGTCGGCGAAGGTCGCACCGCCGTCGGTCGACTTGGCAACGAGAATCAATTGGGGGTTGTAGGCCGGCCAAACGTGGAAGACGTTGCCGGCCCGATCGGAGGCGATGTCGCTGCCCACGCCGAGCAGGCCGGGGATGCTGTCGGTCACCACCGGCGGGTCCCAGGTGTGGCCGAAGTCGAGCGAGCGCTCGAAGTGCATGGTGCCGTCGGAGTGCCAGGTGAGGTAGAGGTTGTCGAGGTGGGGCGAACCGGGATAACCATCTACGTGGAGGAACGGCTTGTCGTCGAGTCCGGTGCCCTTGAATTCTCGGCGCGGGTCGCCGCCCGGTTCGTTGGCCAAGTCGTCCCAGGTGAGGCCCTGATTGCCCGTCCGATAGACCCAGACGGCCCGTGGAATGCCCAAGGTCACGGTGTAGGCCTTGGTGCCGTTCGAGGACCAGACTACGGCCGGGTCACAGCAGGTGTTGCCGAGCGGCAAGGCGGCGGCTTCTACCCAGGTCGTGCCGCCATCGGTCGAGCGGTGCATGCGCTGCACAGGGCCAGGGCCGTTGGTGCCGGCGATTGCCAAGTCGGAGTCGAGTGGGTGGATGGCGACCGAGGACTCGGCGCCACCGTTGGGTGTCGTGACGCGGGCTTCGCCTTCAAGCGGCGCCAGTCGCTTGATAGACCAGCGGTCTTCCATATGGACGGTCCACTGGCCACCGTTTCTCGAGGCCCCCTGGTAGTAGCGCCCATCGACAAGATAGCCGCCCTCTTCGATGAGGAAGAAGTTGAGGGCCGACAGGGGGTACTGCGCCGGGCCCTCGGTGCGCATGTCGGGGTTTTCCAGCCGTAGGCGGGCGCGATAGTAGGCCGGAATCGCATCGCGCTGCTCGCCATCCCTGTCAGGCAGAACGGCGAGGTCCTCGCGAGTGAGCGCATAGTTACGGTCATCCCAGGGGCCGATCTGCTTGAGCGCGGAGTAGTCGACTCGCGGGTCCAGGCCGCGGCTCCGAAAGACTGGCTGTCCTAGTGCGCCGCCCGCCGCGGCGAGCAGGGAGCAAATCGTCAGGCAGAGTCTCACGGTCATGGCCGTCTCCAAGGAAGTCTCGGATCTACCGGCCATGATAGCGAACGGCATGAACCAGGAGGCCACGAGAAAACGCCCGGGGGAGCCCCGGGCGTGAAGAGGAAGCGCGGCTTGGGGAAGCTACTCGATGCTGATGATTCCGCTGATCGTCTTGATCCGCACCAGGTGGTCGCCGCCACCGATCGAGCCGGAGGCGCGGATGATCTTGTAGTCGCTGTTGTAGCGGTTGCCGTCGCTGCGCCGGCTGCGCGAGGTCCACTCGGCGGGCTCGTCGATCTGGAGCGGCAGGCTCGTCTCGATACGCGAGCGTTCCGGCTTCTTGCGCAACTTGACCAGCTCGATCTCGAAGCGGCCCGAGAAGTTGCTCGGTAGTCGCAGGGTGATGTCGCCGCCCATCGAATCGAGGTTGATGTCGTGGCCGCTGCCGGCGCTCGAACTATCGACGTTCACGCTGACGTCGCCGCCCATGGTCATGGCCTTGATCTCGCCGTCGAAGCTATCGACCTCGATGTCGCCGCCCATGGTGTGGATATCGGCCTCGCCGGTAGCGCGCTTGATGGTGATGTCGCCACCCATCGTCTTGGCTTTGAGGAACTGGTCGGCCGACTGGACCGTGATGTCGCCCCCCATGGTGTGCACGTCGGCACCGAGCGGTGCGGTATCGACCGCGACATTACCGCCGTGAGAGCGGACACGTACGGGCTCGCCGCCTGAACCGGAACGGCCGCGCACGTTGCGCTGAATCACATCGCCACCCATGGTCGAGGCGTTCAGGTTGCCCTCGACGGTGTCGAGCTCGACGTCGCCACCCATGGTTTTGACGCTGCCGTCCAGCTGGCTTTCGCGCACGGAGATGTCGCCCCCCATGGTGCCGATGTCGGCCTCACCGGAGAGACCGCTAAGAACGATGTCTCCGCCCATCGTTTCACCGCTGAACTCACCTTCGAGTTCACGCAGGCTCACGTCGCCACCCACGGTCTTGATCTCGACGTTGTAGCGCTTGGGCACGCTCACCTTGATCTTGACCGATGCCTTGATGTTGCGATGCTGAGAGGGCGTACTGATGCTGATGCCGGAGGCGGTGCGGGCGACGTCCACGTTGACCTGAGCGGAGTCGCGGCCGGTGATCTCGGTGGTGACAGAGGCGGTATCTCGATCCCAGCCCATGACATCGATGTCGCCGCCGCCCCTGAGGTCGAATCTGAGTGTTTCTCCGGGTCGAGCGGCGAGTTCCTGCCCGGCCGCGAAGAGGAGTGAGGCGGAGAGGAGGACGAGTACAACGGCGGGAACGATCTTGAGTGTCTTCATTTGGTACTCCTTGTAAGCAGCGTCAGAGGCTGCGGCGATTGAGGCGTTGTTGGGCGTGCCAGAGCACGGTATTTCCGCCGTCGTCGGCGGTGTTCTTGTCCAGGCTGTCGAGGAGCGAGGGTTCGAGGCGGTCGTCTGCCAGGGCATCGAGTGCAACAAGACGCATGACCACGGACTCCTCGTTCTCGAGAACCGAAATCAGAATGGCTTGGGTGTCGGGCGAGGCTGGAGCCCGTTCGACGAGACGCTCGAGCGCCTTGAGACGGACCGACATGTCGGGGTCGGTCAAGGCCACGGTCATCAGAGCCTTCTGTACTCGCGGGCCGCTTCCGGCATGACGCACGGCCTTGAGCCGCGCGCCGAGCGACTCGTCGCCGAGTAGCGAGTTGGCGAGAATTTCGTTCACCAGCGCGTCGTCCTTGGGGCGCCGTAGCTCGAGCTCGGTCGCCACATCGACGGTGAGTGCCAGGGTGTCGGCGTCCACTTCCTCGAGGCGCAGGTTCGAGTAGCGGAAGCTGGTCTCGGGTTGGGTGGCCTGGGCGCTGCGCGCCACGAGGTCCGTCAGCGTCAGGGCCGGAGCGGCGGGGCTGGCTTCGCCCTTGGGCAACATCCACCCGGCGACGAAGGCGACGAGTGCGGCGGCGAGCGGCAGCCAGCGAGTCGAAGGTGAAGACTGCGGAGGTCTCGCGCTCGCCGTGATGCGAGCGAGCACCGACTGCCGTGCCTGGCGGAACTGGGCCGAACTCGGCACGGCCAATTCGGGATCGATGCGGGCGAGCGTCTCGGCCAGTTCGGCCAGTTCCTCGAGTTCACGACCGGAAGTCTCGCCGAGCAGGCGGGCTGCTTCGTCGGCGTCGGCGCGACCCTCGAAGAGGGCGTCGATCAGTTTGTTGTAGCTGTCGGAACCGTTCATCTTTTGTCTCCAAGCCGGGCTAGGACGCCTCGGCGACTTGCTGGCGCAGCTTGCGCAGGCCGCGGAACAGGATGTTGCGAGCGACGCCCTCGCTGCATTCGAGGACGGATGCCACCTCGCGAATCGACATCTCTTGCAGATAACGCAGCTCGATAGCCAAGCGGTGGCGTGGCGCCAAGCCGTCGAGCGCGCGCGCGACTTGCTCCTTGCGCTCGGCGGTCAGGACCTCCCGATCTTGGACCGCCGGTTGGTGTCCTTCGCGGACGACGTGCCAGGCCTCGTGGCGGGCCTGTCGTCGGGTCGCGCTCTTGGCCGAGTTGATGCCTTCGTTGATCGCGATGCGGGCCAGCCACGCCTTCAGCGTGCCGCGGCCGTCAAAGGCCGCGAGCTTGCGGTAGGCCTTGAGGAAGATCTCCTGGGTGAGGTCGAGGGCCTCCTCGGAGTTGGTGGCGAAGGACACGACGAGGCTGTAGACCAGGCGCTCATAGCGCTGCATGAGCCGGTCGTATGCAGCCAACTCGCCACTGAGAGTGGCGTCTACCAAGTCCTTGTCGGTGCGATGTGTACGATCCAAAGAAACAGTCCCCGTGCCTTTAGACCATTAGACAGCACCGTACCCTAGTTGCTAGCAGGCGATCCGATGCCTACTCCTCCTCGCCGACCTCCGTTCCTTCGCGACGCCGGCGCAGGACTTCGCTCATGAGGGCGGCAAGCGTCTCTCCGATCTCGGAATCGGCCGCCACATCATCGATCGCGTAGGTCCCGGACGGTTCATCACCCGCACCATGAAGGGTCACTTCGTAGAGCATCGAATCGGCCACGTGGGGATCGCGCGGCGCGGCGGCTGCCTTGCCCAGGTTCTCCTTGGTCAGCACCCGTTCCGCGGCCTCGGCGAGTTCCGCGGGCAGATCGACCGTGTCGATCTGCCCGCCCAGTTCGATATTGGCGAAGCCACCGCTTGATTTGACCGAGACCTTCACTAGACGCTGAGTCCCACCAGCCTCCAGGCCCGTCGGGTGAAGAGCTGCTCGCGGCTGCCCGAGCCGTACTCCGCGCGTGCCACCTCGACCGTCGTTTCCGCCCAATCGGCGAAGGTCCCGGTCGGGTTGTTGAACTGCTGCATGGCTTGGTACCAGATCGTGCCGGCTTTCTCCCAGGCCGGTTCGTTCAGATAGTTGGCCAGGAGGTAGAACGCCTGGTTGGGGATCCCCGAGTTGATATGGACGCCGCCGTGGTCGCTGGCGGTATTGACGTAGAAGTCCATGTGGTAGGGCTGCGGATCACGACCCAGCATCGAGTCGTCGTAAGCGGTCCCCGGCGCTTTCATCGAGCGCAGCGCGTCGCCGTTGATGTCGGGGCCCAGGATGTCCTTGCCGATCAGCCAGTCAGCCGCCGCGGGTGACTGCTTCTTCTTGTACTGGACCGTGAGGACGCCGAAGACGTCGGCGAAGGACTCGTTGAGCGCCCCGGCCTGGTCCTGGTACACGAGGCCGCCCGAGAACTGCACCACGCCGTGGGAGAGCTCGTGTCCGATCACCGAGCGGTCGAGGGTAAAGGGGCGGAAGATCACTCCGTCGCCGTCGCCGTAGGCCATCTGCGATCCGTTCCAGAAGGCATTGTTGTAGCCGCTGCGATAGTGGACGGTGGACTTGAGGGTGAGCCCGAAGCCGTCGAGCGAGTTGCGCTGGTAGTTGTCCCAGTAGAGGTTAAAGGTGTCGCCGGAGCCGTTGAAGGCGTCGTTGACTGCCTTGTCCGAGCTGGCGCCAGAGGTCTCGTCACGCTCCAGCTTGCCGGGCAGTCTCGATCTGTTCTGAGCGTCGTACACCTTGCGGTTGGGCTTCACCTTGGTGACCGGCGGCTCGAACGCCGCGGCGAAGCCTTGCATGTCGGCGTCGGTCGGTGCCGCGGCCATCCGCTCGACGCGGTATGCATCGGCCCGCTTTTCGAGATCGGCGACCATGTCCTTCATCTTCTGATCGCCCTTCATCTTCATCGTGTCGAGCATGTGGGGCGGAATGATGCATTGGATCGGATGGCAGGGAGTCAAGAAATCACACATTTTCTGAGTCTCCTTCGTGCGGCCGAGCGCTTCCAGCACTCCAGCGGTGGGTAAGGATCCCGCCGCGAGCAGCAACCCGAGAGTTGACGAAACGGGCAACCGAGGACTGGCATCGGAATGCAATCGAGTCGATCCCTCGGTCCGCGCCGTTTTCCCGGACCGGGCTGCGTACCCTGTCGGGGTCTTTGGATAGGCGAAATTCTATCAGGAAGAGCCGGCCGCTAGCGGCAGATCTCCTGCCGCGAGGCCCGCGGCTCTCGCCTAGCCGGGGTTACCGGCCGGCACGTAGTACTGCGTGCCCTTGATCGGACGCTTGAGCTGGAGCACGAGCTCGTCGAAATCCTCGGGGCGCTCGATCACGTTCAGGTTGCGGGTATCGACCACCAGCAGAGGCGAGCGGTTGTAGTAGTGGTAGTAGTGGTTGTACGCGTCGATCAGCTCGGAGAGATAGTCGCGCGACATGCGGCGCTCGAAACTCCGGTTGCGCTTGCCGATGCGCTCCATGCAGGTGTCGATGTCGGCGGTCAGGTAGAGCACCAGCTCGGGTGCCGGGACCTGAGGCTCGAGCAGGCCGAAAAGCTTGTCGAAGAGCATCAGCTCGTCGTCCGACAAGTTGAGGTAGGCGAAGATTCGATTCTTGGGGAACGTGTAGTCCGAGACCAGGAGCCGCTGGAAGAGGTCGCGCTGGAAGACCTCCTGTTGCTGTTTGAAGCGCGAGAGCAGGAAATAGAGCTCGGTCTGGAAGGCGGAGCCGGCGCGATCATTGTAGAAATCGGTCAGGAAGGGGTTCTCGACGTCTTCCAGGATCTTCACGCCATGGAAGCGCTGAACCAGCATGTTGACCAGCGTCGTCTTGCCCACCCCGATGGGGCCGTCGACGGCCAGATAGTTGATCGGCAGCGTGTCGGTCATGAAGGCAAGAGCTTTCGGGTGCGCTTCGAGGTCAACCGGTCACCAACGCCGGTTCGGCCGCGGTCAGGGGATTGTAAAGCGTGTCGCGCTCGACCGGTTCGTAGCCCGCTTCGCGCACGATGCGCTCGAGCTCGGGCCGCGTGATGTGCTGCTCGGTGTCGGCGCCGGCCATGTGGTAAATCGTCTCCTCGACTACCGTGCCGTCGACATCGTTGGCCCCGAACGACAGCGCGATCTGGGCCAGCTTGGGGGTGATCATCACCCAATAGGCCTTGATGTGCGGGATGTTGTCGAGCACCAACCGCGAGGTCGCCAGATGGCGCAGATCGTCGGTCCCGGTGGTGTGGTACTTGAGCCCCATGTAGTTGTTCTCGGGGTGGTAGGCGAGCGGGATGAAGGTGTTGAAGCCGCCGGTCGCGTCCTGCAGGTCGCGCAGGCGCATGAAGTGGTCCACTTTGTGGTGTGGCTGCTCCACATGGCCGTAGAGCATGGTCGCGTTGGTGCGGATGCCGAGGCCGTGTGCGATGCGGTGGACTTCGATCCACTCGTCCGAGTCCAGCTTGCCGTCGCAGATGATCTCGCGCACCTCAGGGTGGAAGATCTCCGCCCCGCCGCCGGGCAGCGAGCCCAGTCCGGCGTCGCGCATGCGCACCAGCACTTCCTCGATCGAGATCTTCTCGAGTTGGGCGAACCAGCCGATCTCGATCGCCGTGAAAGCCTTGAGGTGGACGCTCGGGAAGCGCTCTTTCAAGCCGCGCAGCATCTCGAGATACCACTCGAGTGAGAGATCCGGATGCAGCCCGCCGACGATGTGAAACTCGGTCACCTTGTCGCCGCCCTGCTTGGCCGCGTGCGCGTAGACCTCGTCGTGGGTCATCTCCCAGGCGTGGTCCTCGCCCTTCATCGCCGCGAAGCCGCAGAACTTGCAGTTGTAGGTGTAGACGCAGACGTTCGTCGGATTGATGTGGCGATTGATGTTGTAGTACGCCAGGTTGCCGTGCAGCCGGCGCCGCACTGTGTCGGCCAGCTTGCCGAGATGGAGGATATGCGGCGTGGTCAGGCACAAGAGCGCATCCGCTTCGTCCAAGCGCTCCCCGGCCTGCACCTTGGCCGCGAGGTCCCGCAGCGGCGCGGGGAAACTCGCGGGCTCGAGTTCTTTGGTCGAATGGCTCGACTCCAGATCGAGAGGGCGCTCTGATGAACTCATGGGACCGCAGATGTTATCAGCGCCTTGCAGTTACCGGCTGCTAGACTTCCGTGGCTCGGTTTGGGGGACCGGCTCTAGTCATTTTGAGTTCGTGGCCCCGTGCAAGAGGGGGAGATCTGGTTTCTTGAAGTCGATTCGAAGTGTCCCGATCTGGTTTGCGGGAGCCCTCCTTCTAGTCTCCTGTGGAGCGACCGACGAGGCGGGCCCCGAGTCGCTCTTGGCGCCGGTCGAGGTGCAGCAGCGCGGCTCGTTCTCGGAGCTCGACCGAGACTCCATTCGCTTGAGTCCGGACGGTTCGCAACTAGCATTCCTCGCACCCTTCGAGGGGGTTACGAGCCTCTGGTTGGCGCCCGCCGGCGACCTCGACGCGGCGCGAGCCGTGACGGCAAGCACCGAGCCGGTCGAGGGGCTCTGGTGGTCCTACTCGGGACGCCACATCCTCTTCCGGCATGGGGAGGGAAGCGCCCAGAGCGGCAGGATCGCGGCGCTATCGATCGCGACCGGAGAGAGCACGGTGCTCACTCCTGCTGAGCGCCAGGCGCAACTGGTGCACCTGAGTCCTTCCAACCCTGACTCCGTAGTGGTTGCGGTGGCGGGCGAGGCCGATGGGGCGCACGACCTGGTGGCCATCGATATCGAGAGCGGGGAGCAGGCCCTGCTGGCCGAGAACGAGCCCTTTGCCGCGTGGGGCGTCGACGACGATCTCGATTTGCGGCTCGCCTTCGAGTCCACCGACGACGGAGGCTTGCGGGTGCGCAAGAAAGCGGAGATCGGCGAATGGGCGGATTTCTCCTGGGTCCCGACCGAGGACGCCGCGCATACCCGCTTCCTGGGCTTCGACGCCGACGCGTTGCAGGCCTATTTCCTCGACTCGAGAGGCCGGCAGACTGCCGCCCTGGTGGCCTCCGACATGACCAGCGGCGAGGCCCGAGTCCTCTTCCAGGACCCAACAGCCGACGTGATCGATGTCCTCGTCCATCCGGTGGAGAAGACCGTGCAGGCGGTCGCTTCAGCCCACAAACAGCGGCAATGGCGAGTTCTGGACGAGGCGGTGCGCGCCGATCTCCGCACCCTGCAAGAGCTATCCAGCGGCGATCTGGAGATCATCGATCGCTCACTCGATGACACCGTTTGGCTGGCCGCGATCGCGCCGTTTGATGCTCCGCGCCGCTTCTACCGCTACGACCGGGGAAACCGAGGCTCCGAACTGCTGTTTGTCGGCCGCCCCGGCGCCGAGCTTGCGAAAACAAGTCTCGCCACGGTGCCTAGCGCGCAATAGAGGCTCACGGCGGAGGTCATGAGCGTACCGCCAAGACCGCCGAGTTTCTGTTTCGAGGCCTGGAGGAGTAGTCTTCCGTCAACGAATGTCTCGTAGACTGACTTGCAGTGCGGTTTCAAGATTGCGGCGTCCCTGCACCGTGGTGCCGTTGGCTGTAGTGGTCGTCCTCTGTGCGCCCCCCTTGGCGGTCGCGGAGCTCCAGGCGCAGGACTCGCCAGGCCTCTATCTCGAGGACGAGTCGCAAGAGAGGGCCAGACTCGGAGGTGGTCCGGGGCTTGTGCTGATCGATCAACTTCCGAACGGGAGTTGCGCGGAGGTCTCAGACGCCGATTCATCGTTCTCTCACGCCGATAACTTCGTGCTGCCGATGTCGCTTCCCTTTCCCATCGATCGCGCGGTTTTCTCCGGCGCCTACCTCTTTGGCAACATAGTCCCGCCTCTGGGATCCGACCGGTTCACCGTGCGAATCCTCGCGGACGCAGCCGGACTGCCGGGAGGCCTGGTGTGCGAGGTCAACCAGGCGATTCCCAGCTCGCGGGTGGACACCGGTCAAGACATCGGCAACTTCGATCTGTTCGAGTTCGTTCTTGATCTGGGCTGGAGCTGTCAGCCGGTCGCCGGCACCTACTGGATCGAGATCTTCGAAGAGACCTCGGTGGACGACGAGTTCTCCTGGGAGTGCGGCAACCCCGATCCGATTTCCGGAGTCCCAGGCGCGGCCAATGCCGCCCAGACACCGGGCGTGGTGTGGAACGCTGAGCCGTTCGACCACGCGATCCTGCTCACTGCGGGAGGCATCTTCAGCGACGGCTTCGAGTCCGGCGACACGTCGGCGTGGACCGTCACCGTGCCCTAGGGCTCGGTCCCGGCGACCCGGCTCAGAACCCGGTGGCCGATCTCAACCGGCCAGCCAACGATCGACCGCGGTAGCCGCGAGCAGCCACACAGCCAGTAGACCGTTGGCCTGGAAGAACGCGGCATCGAGGCGCGACAGATCGCCCGGTAGCAGAATCGCGTGCTGGTAGACGAGGAGCGCGATGCAGCCCGCAACGCCAAGCCAGTAGACCGCGCCGAGGCCGGGCGGGTAGACCCGCGGCAGCAGGACAAGCAAGGCGAGCATCACCAGGTGTAGCAAGCCCGAGGCCCAAAGTGCACCGCGGGAGCCCAGGAGCGCCGGGATCGAATGCAGCCCCCGATCTCGATCGAACTCGAGGTCCTGCAGCGAGTAGAGAACATCGAAGCCCGCAACCCAGCAAAGGACGATGGCCATCAACATCAGCGGCGTCGCGGTCACATCGCCGCGCACTGCAACCCAGGCACCGAGCGGTGCCCCACCGAGCGCCAATCCCAGGACGAGGTGCGAAAACGCCGTAAACCGTTTGGTGTAGGAGTAGCCCAAGAGCACCAGGAGCGCGATGGGCGCCAACCTCAAGGCCAGCGAATTGAGCCGCCAGGCGGCGACCAGGAAGACCACAACGCTCGCCAGGATGAAGAGCCCGACGAAGCGAGGGCTGACCAGCCCGGCCGGAAGCGCCCGATCAGCCGTCCGCGGGTTCTCCCCGTCCACCTGCCGATCGATCAGTCGATTGAAGCCCATGGCAGCGCTACGCGCCCCGACCATCGCCACGACGATCCAACCAACCACCTGCCAGCTCGGCCAACCCTCGGCGGCCAGAAGCATGCCGAGGAAGGCGAAAGGCAATGCGAAGAGGGTGTGCTCGATCTTGATCATCTCGAGCACGGTGCGGCCTTGAGCAAAGAGAGAGCTACTGCTGGCCGCCTGGCCCGCGCTGTCGCGACTATCGACCGTGGGTGGATTGCCTGACATGTGGCGCTAATCTACTCTGAAACCTCTTGCACCAGGGCTCCAGCGATCGGCGCGGGAAGGGAGGAGATTCGACTCGACAGTGAGTTTTGAAACTTCGGTGCGCCTGGGGACGTTGTCTAGTACAAGCAGACTCGACAGCTGTTTCTATGCCGCTCGACTGCGGCAGAGCGGTATCACCGGTGTCCCAGCTCCGAGGAGGTTCAATGTCTAGAGCGTTTTTGAGGTCCGCGTGGGTCGTTCTTGCAGCTATTGGCGTGGCTAGCGACGCGCTCGCCTCGACCGGATCGCAAGTAGAGAACCCGCTCGTGGCCCAGGTGGATCGGTACTTCGAGCCCTTTGTTCGGACGAGCAACTTCAGCGGCGCGGTCCTGGTCGCTCGAGGTGGTGACGTTCTCTACTCCAAGGCCTTCGGCCACTCCGACATCGAAGGCAACGTGGGGAACACGACCCGTACCGTGTTTCACCTGGCGTCGATGTCGGGCATCTTTACGTCGGCGGCGATCCTGCTGTTGGAACAGCAGGGCGATCTGGAGCTCGACGCGCCGCTTTCGAAATACTTGCCCGACTGGCCTCGTGGGGACGAGATCACGATCCACCATCTGCTGACGTCGTCCGCCGGGTTTCCCAACATCAATTCACTCCTCGGCTACCAACTCTGGCAAAGGAGCTCGCAGACACCCGAGACGTTGGTCGAAAAGTTCCGGGATCTGCCGCTCGAGTACCCGCCGGGAACTCGTTATGAGCACAGCAACTCGAACTACAACGTTCTAGCGCTCGTGATTGAGCGAGTGTCCGGCCTCGAGTTCGGGGAGTTCCTCGAGCAGGAGATCTTCTCTCCCTTGAGCATGAAGCAGACCGGGCACCACGGGGATGCGACCCAAGCGTACGCTCGGCACGCGACCGGCCTGCGCCCCACCGGCCTCGCGGGCCTGGAAGAAGACACCCAGATCGACTGGAGCGTCAAGACGGGGAACGCTTCGATTCACTCGACGGTCGAGGATTTGTTCGAGTTCGATCGCGCCCTTCGCGAGCACTCGCTGCTCAGCGAGGAAGCCGTCGGCAAGATATTCACCGAGCACTTTCCCCGGGTTGGCTACGGCTGGTTCGTTGGAGAGCGTTTCGACTCGCGCGAGTTCCACATGAATGGACGCAGCCCTGGTTTCGGGGGCTACTGGGGTCATTCCGAGGATGCAGGGGTGACTGTCGTTTTGCTCGGCAACATCTACAGTTCGGTCACGACCCCGATTGGCCGCGACCTCATTGCCATGGTCCTCGGCGAGGAGTATGCCGAGAGCGAGATTACCGACGTTCGACCGGAACCGGCGCTCTTGAAGGAGCTTGTAGGCGCGTACAAGTTCGGTCCGGATTTCTATCGACCCAACGGCACCGTCTCGTTCAACGTGCAGGACGGGCACCTCTTCAGCCGAGGCGCCTGGATGATGCCGGCAGGCGGACTGCGCTTTGTCCACCGCGTGTACTTCTCGGATCTCGAGTTCCTGCGTGGCGACGATGGCGCGATCGATGCGCTCCAGTTCGATCAATACCGAGGGGAGCGCATCTCGGGCCTCGGCTCGATTGCGTACTCGCCGATCGCCCGGCTCGGGCTCCTTGGAGCGGGCCTCGCCGGTCTGCTCGTCGTTGTGGTGCGTTGGTGGAGAGCGCGAGCACGGAGGCGCGCCGAGGCGCTCTAGCGCTGCCTGTCGCTGGTCTTGGCCTCAGCCGCAGGGTTCGAGAGATAAGCTGGTTGGATGATCGGTCTGATTCGGGTCAGGGCGGCGCTGCTTGCACTTTCGCTCCTGCCGTTGCCGGCGGCGGCTGAGGAACTCTTATCCTGCGCGACGACACAGCGGGCAGGCGCGGTCGGGTCCATCGCCGAGATGGACGACCCTTCCGATTGCTCGTTTGGTTCCAACAATCCAGATCCGGCCTACGATCCGACGTCGCTGCGAACCATCGACGTCGTCGTCCACGTGATCATGGATTCTGCTTGTGTCGAAGGCGCTTTCACCGACGAGATGGTCGCGAGTCAGATCGAGATCCTGAACGAGGACTTCCTCGCACTAGCCGGCACCCCGGGGGCCAACGGGGCTGACAGTCAGATTCTCTTCGCTCTGGCCAGCCTCGACCCTCAGGGCGAGCCCACGGACGGAATCACTCGTGACTGCAACACGACCTGGTTCAACGACGACGGCGATTACTGGGAAACTCTTGCCTGGGATCCCCACCGGTACCTGAATCTCTATACGAACACCGCCTCGGGCGCCCGCGGTTACGTGCCGTTCCTGCCGGCTCAAGGGGGCGTGGGGAGCACTGCCGACCGGGTTGTGGTCAACCATCTCGTCTTCGGCCGCGACGGCGCCTTCCCGCCGCACGACCAGGGCCGAACTGCGACGCACGAGGTCGGTCACTATCTAGGGCTCTTTCACCCATACTTCGGTGGTTGCGGCGTCGCAACGCCGCCCGATTGCTACCTGACCGGTGACCTGATCTGCGACACGGTGCCGGACGAAGAATCGCACGACAAGTGCCCGCAGGGGCTGACCAGTTGCGGCGGGTTCCCGGTACCGATCGAGAACTACATGGAGCTCACCGATGACTTGTGCATGGAGGGCTTCACGCTCGAGCAGGCCAAGCGGATGCGCTGCACACTCGAGCACTACCGCACCCAGCTTGCGAGTTCCGCGATCTTCACCGACGGCTTTGAGTCGGGCGACACGAGTGCCTGGACCACCGCAGTTCCGTAGGAGGCTGGAGCCGATCGCGTCGAGGTGTTCGCGGCGCTCTATGAGGAAGCGTCTGGCCCCTCAGGGCATCGCACTTAGTCGCCGGACTCGAGGTCGGCCAGCGCGGCGTCGATCTGAGTCTTGAACGCGGCGAAGGGCTGAGCCCCGCGAAGGAAAGTCAGCCCCTCGATCTTGCTCGGATCATCAGGGTTGGTGATTCCGAGGACGAAGCTCGGAGTACCGGTCGCGCCGGCCTTGGCCGCCTCGGCCATATCGCGGCGCACCCCTGATGCCACCTCATCGGTCGTGAGGCAGGCTTCGAAGGCGCTCACGTCGAGCCCGAGCGCTCCTGCATGACCGCTCCACGGTTCGAGAGCGCGCTGGTTCTCGAACAGCCGATCGTGCATTTCCCAGAACTTGCCCTGGGCGCCGGCGCACTCGGTGGCGATGGCGGCCTTGAAGGCGAGGGGATGAATGCTCTCGAGCGGCAGGTCGAGTTGGGCGTACCGCAGCTTGCCGGTGTCGAGGTACTCTTTTTTCAGTTGCGGGAACGTCTCACGGACGTGTCGGGAGCAGTACGGTCACTGATAGTCCGTAAAGTCGACCAGCGTCAGTCGGGCCGAGAGCTGACCCTGGACGGCGTTGTTGGCCAGATCGAACTGCTTGCCCTTGACGTCGGGTCCCGAGGGCCGCGCGGGTGCGGCGGCAGGCCGTGCCGCGACCAACTTGAGAATCTCTTGCAGCTGTTGCTGCATGTGCTGCTGGCCGCGCTTCAGGTCTTCGATCTCGCTGCGTAGATCCTCGACGCTGTCCTGGGCGAAGGCGGTGGGTGCCGCCAAGAGCGCGAGCAGGAGCGCCGGGATGGCGAGTCTCGAGAGTGAGGTGGGGCGTCGCATTGGTTTCGGGAAGGTATCGGAGGGGTGGGGCTCAGTCAAGGGGGCGATTCGCTTGGTGCTTCGAGAGGTTGTGGGTGTTTGATTGGGTGCGCGTTCGGTGGATTCAGGGGAGAAAGCCCTTTTTCCCCTTGATGGTGCGTATCGCTACAGCTTCTCCGACGAGCGCTAGCGTCCCAAGGCGGAAGCGACCATGGGAGCAGCTGCAGCTCTTCTTGTCCTGAAGGCGTCGGAAGTACTTTTTTCTGGATGGGGTTAGGTCGGGCCTGGCCAGCCAGAAAAAGTGCTTCCGACGCCTGAATCCACCGGGCGCGCACGAGCCACAAGAGAAGCCCCAAAGGATTCAACGGTTGGGGGTACCATCCAAGCCATGCGCGTCCTAGCTCTCGAGCCTTACTACGGCGGCAGTCACCGCCGGTTCATCGACGGCTGGATCGCCCGTTCGGACCACGAGTGGGATCTTCACACGCTGCCGGCCCGCAAGTGGAAGTGGCGCATGCGGCACAGCGCGGTGACTTTCGCTGACGAAATCGAAGCGCTAGCGGCGGCCGGTGGCGAGTGGGACGCGCTCTTCTGCTCAGACATGGTCAATCTGGGAGAGCTCCGGGCGTTGGTCCCGCAAGCCGTCTACCGGTTGCCGGCAGTCGTCTACTTCCACGAGAACCAACTGACCTACCCGGTCCGTTTCGCCAAAGAGCGCGACTACCAGTTCGGGATGACCAACATCACGAGCGCTCTGGCAGCGCGCGAGGTGTGGTTCAACTCGGCCTTTCATCGCGACGAGTTCCTGGAAGCGATTCCCCGGTTCCTCAAGGCAATGCCCGACCACCGGCCACTCGCGGTGGTGGAGAAGATCCGGGGCCGGGCTCGAGTGCACTACCCACCGGTGGATCCGGTCGAGCCCAGGACCCTAGAGCGCGAGCCCGGGCCCCTGCGCATCGTCTGGGCGGCGCGCTGGGAGTTCGACAAGGCGCCCGAAGTCCTGTTTGCGGCGCTCGAACGGCTGTGCAGCCAGGGGGTCGAGTTTTCGGTCTCGGTGCTGGGTGAGCAGTTCGAGGAGACGCCGGAGGTCTTTGCCGAGGCACGGCGTCGGCTAGGCGAGCGCGTCGAGGCCTGGGGCTTCCTGCCGGACCGCGAGACCTATGTGGAGACCTTGCGGCGGGCTGATGTCTTCGTCTCGACCGCCATTCACGAGTTCTTCGGGCTCGCGGCGGTCGAGGCGATCGCCGCCGGCGCGCGCCCGCTGCTGCCGAGAGCGCTGGCCTACCCCGAGGTCCTGGAACTTGCTGCTCATCCAGCACGCGACGGGTTCTTCTACGACGGCGGAGAGCGCGAGTTGGCGCGCAAACTGAGTGAGCTCGCCGTCGAACCGGGTGCGGAACTCGCCGGAACCGATGCTGCTCTGAGGGGGCGGGTGGAGAGCTTTTTCTGGCCCGCTGCAGCACCGCGACTCGACGCCGCCTTGGCCGGCCTCGTAGGCGCCTGAGTCCAAGTTCGAATTCGGCGGCACGATTCCGGACGACAGCGCTTGCCGGGTTGGCCTAGCATGAGACATGGCTTGGAGCCGACAGCGGATGATGGAGTTGGCGACGGCGCGGGACCGGCGTTACGACGGCCGCTTCCTCACCGGTGTGGTGACAACCGGAATCTTCTGCTTGCCGTCCTGCCCGGCCCGCATGCCGAGGCCGGAGAACGTCCGCTTCTTCCTCTCGCCCGAAGCGGCGAGGGCGGCGGGGTTGCGCCCCTGCCGGCGCTGCACACCGGATGCCTTCTACGCCCAACGCGATCCCGACCGGGACGTGATCGAAGCCCTGGTCGCCGAGGTGCGTCGAGCGCCCGATAAGTTCGCCGATGTCGAGGCCGTCGCTGCCGCCTCCGGTTTCAGCCGATCGAAGCTTCATCGCCTGCTCCGGCGGCACTTTCACACCGGCCCTGCCGCGTTGCTGCAGCGCGCTCGGGTCTTTCGCACGCGCCAGTTGCTGCAGGCCTCCCGGTCCGCTGGCCGCGCGAGAAGCGTGCTCGATGTCGGCTTGGCCGCAGGCTACGAGAGCGGGTCTTCGCTGCACGAGAACTTTCTCAGTGCGACGGGGATGACGCCCGGCAGTTACCGGCGCATGCTCGGTGGCCGGGCCTTCATGCTGGAGTTGCCGCCCGATTTTCATGTCGCATCGACCTGGCGCTATCTCGGCCGCGACGCCGAGCGCACGACTGAATGGGTGGAGGGGACGACGGCTCGGCGTGTCCTGCGCCACGGCCGCTACCGCGCCGTGGTGGAACTCGAACAGAGAGGGCGCCGGATGGCAGTCCAGGTGCTGGGCAAGGCGACGCCGTCGCCCGGTGCGATGGCCGCTTTTCACGACCAACTCTGGCGCTGGCTCGGCCTGTCGGCCTTACCGGCCTCTTTCGAGCGTCGAGCCGGGCGTCAGCGCGGTTGGCGAGCTCTCTTGAGTCGCCAACGCGGTCTGCGCCTACCCCAAACGCCGACCGTTTTCGAGGGCCTGGTGTGGGCGATGGTCGGGCAGCAGGTCAATCTGGCCTTCGCCTATCGTCTGCGCCGGGTCCTGGCCGAGCTCTGTCAGGCGCGAGCAAAGGACGGCTTGCGCGGCCATCCGACGGCCGCCGAGGTGGCGCGTCTCGATTACGTCGACTTGACGCGGCGGCAGTTCTCGCAGCGCAAGGCCGAGTACGTGATCGACGCTGCGCGGCTCGCGTCCGGCCGGCGCGGCGGCTTGGAGCCCTGGGCTGGGCAAGCGGCGAGCCGGGTGGCCGCTGATCTCGTAGCGATCCGCGGGGTCGGTGAATGGACTCAGCAGTACGTCCTGATGCGAGCCTGCGGCTTCGCCGACTGCGTACCGGTTGGCGATGCCGGCCTGGTCAAAGCGCTGCAGCTCTTTCACGGCCTGGACGCGCGCCCGGGTGCGGCTCAGACGCGAGCGTTGATGGCGCCGCTGGCTCCCCATCGCAGCCTGGCGACGGCGCATCTTTGGGCTTCGCTTCATCAAGATTCAGGAGGCACCGCATGACCGCCTACGCTTCGTACATACCCTCTCCGATGCACGAGATGGTGGCCGCCGTAGACGGCGATGGAGCTCTCCTCGTCTTGGAGTTTGCCGACCGCTGCTCGGCGGAGGATCTGGAGCGCCGGCTGGGTCACGTCATCTGGAGCGATCCGAGGCTGGCTGAGGTGCGGCGCCAACTGGCCGAGTACTTCGCCGGCGAGCGGCGCGAGTTCGAGCTCGTGACCGCACCCGACGGCAGCGAATTTCAGCGTCGAGTCTGGAGTGCCCTGCGAGAGATCCCCTTCGGCGAGACCACGAGCTACGGGGAGCTGGCCGCGGCGCTTGGCCGGCCCGGCGCCTCGCGGGCGGTGGGCCGGGCGAACGCGACCAACCCGGTATGCCTGGTCACGCCCTGTCACCGAGTGATCGGCAAGGATGGGTCGCTGACGGGCTTCGGCGGCGGGATCGAGAAGAAGCGCTGGCTGCTGGAGCACGAGTCGGCCCAGCGGCGACTGATCTAGGCGAAGGCGAAGTTCCCGGCGGCCGGCGCGGTTCGCGGGCCTCTGAGGGTCGGATTTAGTCGGGCGGAGGAGTAGACTCAACTCAATGTCCGAAGCCCAGTCCAAGATCACGACCTGCAACATGGATTGCCCGGATGGCTGCGCTCTCGAGGTAAGCGTGACCGATGGGCGGATCGTCTCAGTCGGGCCGGCTGTAGGAGCGGGCACCGAGTTCATCTGCGGCAAAGTAGCTAACTTCGCCAAGCGGGTGTACCACCAGGAGCGGGTGATGCACCCGCTGCGGCGCAGCGGACCGAAGGGCTCCGGCCACTTTGAGGTGATCTCCTGGGCCGAAGCGATCGAGGCGATCGGCGAGCGCCTGCTGGCGGCGCGCGAGGATTTCGGCGGCGAGTCGATTGTGCCCTACCACTACGGGGGTTCGAACGGCGCCATCACCGACGGGCTACTCGATGACCTGTTTTTCGCTCGGCTGGGTGCTTCGCGGCTGGCCAAGACGATCTGCGCGGTGCCGGCGACCGAGGTCGCGGTAGGGATGTACGGCAAGATGCCGGGCGTCGCCTTCGAGGACTACGAAGAAGCGCAGTGCATCCTGATCTGGGGCGCCAACCCCAAGGGTTCGAACATCCACCTCGTGCCGTTCTTGCGCCGGGCCAAGGGCAACGGTGCCTTCATCGCCAGTATCGATCCGCGCAACAACTTCGGTCCCGGGGAGATCGACCTTCATTTGCCGGTCATGCCGGGCCAGGATTTGCCGGTGGCTTTGGCGATGATCAATCGCTGGCGCCAGCAGGAGGTCTTCGATTGGCCGTTCCTGCGCGAGCACAGCCACGGTCTCGAACCGTTGCTCGAGAGCGCAGCAGAGTGGAATCTCGAACGCGCGGCGTCGACTGCCGGCGTCCGGTCGAGCGATATCGCCTACATCGCGGACAGACTAGCCGAGTCCTCACCCGCTGTCGTGCGCTGCGGTTGGGGTCTCGAGCGCAACAGAAACGGTGCGCAAGCGATCGCCGCGGTCCTTGCTATTCCGGCAGTCCTGGGCAAGTTCGGTGTGCGAGGCGGAGGCTACACGCTGAGTAACAACGGGGGTGCGCGGTTCGACCGCGACGCCGTGATCGGTCCGCTCGACTGGACCACTCGCGAGCTCAATATGACCCAGCTCGGCCGCCAGATCGACCCGGCCTCGGCCGCGCCGCTCGACACTCCGGTCAAGGTGCTGTTTGTCTACAATGCCAACCCGGTCGCCTCGACGCCGGACCAAGTGGCGATCGAGCGTGGACTGGCGCGCGACGACCTCTTTACCGTCGTGCACGACCAGGTGCTGACGGATACGGCGCGCTGGGCCGACATCGTCCTGCCGGCGGCGACCTTTCTCGAGGGCACGGACCTGCGGATGAGCTACGGCGACTACGTGGCAGGCGGCATTCGGCCGGTGGTCGAGCCGGTCGGCGAGTCGCGGACCAACATGCAGGTCTTCAGCGCTCTCGCTCGCAATTTGGGGATGATCGACGAGGCCTTCGAGTGGAGCGACGCCGAGATCCTCCAACGGGTCGTGCGGGAGACGACGCTGGCCGGGAAGCAGGCCGGCGAAGCGGTCGCGGCAGGACAACGCGAGCACTACGGGTTCGGCGGCGGCAACCCGATTCAGTTCGAGACCGTCCAGCCGCAGACGGCCGACGGCAAGGTGCAGCTCACCCCGGACCAGCTCGGTCCGGATCCGTTCGCCTGGCTCGAGCCGGCCAATTCGTTTCCGCTTGCCATGGTTACTGCTGGAGACCGCCGCCTGATCAACAGCACGTTCGGCGAGACGAGCATCGATCATTTGACGATCGCGGTGCATCCCGACGATGCGGCACGACGAGGGGTCGCGACCGGCTCGGCCGTGCGCGTGTTCAATCAACTCGGCGAAGTGCACTGTCGAGCCCGCGTGACCGACAAGGTTCGCTCCGGGGTGGTCTGGCTGCCCAAGGGCGCCTGGAAGCGCTCGTCGATCAATGGCGCGACCTCGACGGCGTTGTGTCCCGACGATGCTCAGGTCGTGGGTGATGCCGCCTGCTTCAACGACGCTCGGGTGGACGTCGCGCTGCTCGACGTCTAGCTGACTCCTGCTGGTGAGTTGCTGCCGGCCGCTGAGGGAGCCAAGGGCCCATGCGGAGTCCCTGGGGCACGCCGCACGATCTTGGAGATTGGGTGGGTAGCGTGCGGCTCTATCACCTTCGCGCGGGCACTCAATGTGTTGTGGAGCGAGGGAGGAGGCGCTCGGCTCCAGACCCCAGCGACTCCGGATGTGCCCTTGGCTCCCTCAGCCGCCTACGGTGCTAGCGGCTAGGAAGGTTGGTTCGCAGGATCCCAGCGCAGTCCCGGCTCGCCGGGCTCGGGTAGGCCCAGACGATCCAGTACCCGCAGGGCGTAGTGCTCGACGAATCGACCGAAGTCCTCGCCGCCTATGTAGAAGGCGGGGATGGGAGGTAGGACGACCGCGCCGGAGTAGGTAAGGCGGCGCAGGTTCTCCAGGTGCATCGCGGTCAGCGGTGTCTCGCGGAAGCCGAGAACCAGGGGCCAGCGCTCCTTGAGGGCAACGGCTGCGGCGCGGTGGATGAGCGTGCGGCCGCCGCCGGTAGCCAGCGTGCCGATCGTGGCCGCGCTGCACGGTAGGACGATCGAGCCGGTCAGCGGATAGGAACCCGAGGCGATGGGAGCATCGAGCTCGTTGTCGCGATGGCTGGTGATCTTGGCTTCGGTCGTAGCGTCGAGGTCGGCCGCGGCGACGAGGTCAGAGGCTCCGGTGCGTTCCCGGCCGAGTTCGTGCGCCAGCACTTGACTGGCGCCGGCCGAGACCACCAAGTGGATCCGCTCGACATCATCTCGGCGAGCCAGTGCGGCCAGGACCTGAACCGGCAGCCGCATGCCTGAGGCGCCGGAGACCAAGAGGGCTATGCGATGCATTAGGGCATCATATGAAAACGCGAGCGCCGCTAGGCGGCGCTCGCGAGGAAGGTGAAATTAGGGGAGCGGTTCAGCCCGCGCTCATCGTGCGTCGATATTGATAGACGATGACGAAGATCAGGCCCAGGGTTCCGAGAATGCCGGCGATCATCCCGGGAAGCGGAAAGAGCGGCAGGCTGCGCCCCGCGTTGACCAGGAGTACTGCCGCCACCGAGACCAGAACGCCCATCAGAGCCTCGCCGGTGATGAGACCGGACGCGACCAGGAGTCCCGAGTTCTCTCGCGACTGCTTGAGCTCGGCCGATCCGGCGCGCTTGCCCACGAAATGGGCGATCAGGCCGCCGATGAAGATCGGCACGGAGAGGCCCAGCGGCAGGTAGACGCCAACGGCAACCGCGAGGACCGGGAAGCGGAAGCTCGAGCCTCGGCTTTCCTGAACCTTGTCGAGGATGATCAGGGCCACGGCCAGACCGAAGCCGATGAAGATGAAGCGCCAGTTGATGCCGGCGCCGAAGATGCCGCTCGCGAGGCTCTCCATCAGTGCGGCCTGCGGCGCTGCGAGGGGCGCCACGCCCTCCTGGACCACGCGGCCGATGCCACGCCCGGCGTCGAGTACCCGCAGGACCCAGGGAATAACCGCGGCCGCGGCCACGACGCCGACGACCTGGTAGATCTGCTGCCGCCAGGGGGTGGCACCGACGATGTGGCCGCACTTGAGGTCTTGCATGTTGTCGCCGGCGATAGCCGCTGCCGAACAGATCAGGCCCGCCAGGTAGATCACGGCGATCGGGCCCAGTGTCGCGGCCAGGCCCTCGTTGCCCATCAGTTGCAGAAGGATCAGGGCAGAGATGATGACGGTGGCGATCGTGACTCCCGAGATCGGGTTGTTGGAGCTACCCACCAACCCGGCCATGTAGCCGGCGACCGAGCTGAAGACGAAGCCGAAGAAGAGCATGAGCACCGTCATGACGGCGGAGATCATGAACTTGCCCGGGTAGTCGCCAAGCACGTAGTAGAAGATGCCGAAGACCGGCACCATCCCGACCAGGCAGATCAGGGCGACGATGTTGATTGGTGTGTCGAGTTCAGTGCGGGCCAAGCCGGCAGCGCCGCCTGACTTCGAGGCCTTGTAGGCTGCGAGGCTCGCCTTGACGCCGGCGACGAGCGGCTTCAAGAGTGAAATCAGCGACCAAACGCCACCGACGATCATCGCTCCGACGCCGATCCGGCGGCAGTCCTGCCACGCCTGGCCGGCGAGCGCCCCCCACTCGGTACTGGTGAGATCGCCCCAGGCGGTCGTGGGGTCGACGCCGGCTCCGACCATGACGTTGTGACTGTTGAAGGCCCAGTTGAGCGGCACTCCGACGAGGGTGCCGATGACGCCGCCCAGGAACACCAAAACCGCGATGTTGAGCCCCACGATGTAGCCCACGCCCACGAGCGCTGGGCTCAAGGTGACGTTGCCGGTCAAAAGCAGCTTGCCGGCTCCCAGGGATCGGGTTCCGGCGATGCCGCCGGCGAGCCAGCCGAAGCCGGACTCGACGAGTTTGATGCCCGCACCGAGGCCGGCGGCCTGGAGCAGGCGGCGGAAGCCTTGAGCGGCAGCGTCGTCCTTCGAGCGTTCGAGACCCTCGCCGGTCTGGATGCCGCCGGTCTTCAAGACCTCGGCGGTCGCGACGCCCTCGGGGAACTTGAGCCGGCTCTCGACGATCAGGGCTCGGCGCAGCGGAATGGTGAACGCAACGCCGAGAATGCCGCCAGTGACGGCGATGGCCACCAGCGTCCAATACTTGTAGCCGTCCCAGGCGCCCATGATCACCAGGGCCGGGATGGTGAAGATGATTCCGGCCACGAGCGACTCACCGGCCGAGGCCGAGGTCTGGACCAGATTGTTCTCGAGAATGTTTGAGCGTTTGAAGCCTCGGAGCACACCCATCGATACCGCCGCGGCCGGGATGGACGCCGAGACCGTCAAGCCGACCAGCAATCCGATGTAGGCGTTCGCTGCCGCCAGGATCATCGATAGAAGGGCGCCCAGAATGAGACCCTTGACCGTGATCTCGGCCAGGCTGACCTCAGGAGCGACAAGTGGCGGCGGCAATGGGGCTCTCTTGGCGTCGGACATCGAGCGTCTCCTTTGAGGTTCACGGCACCGTTTCTGGCGCCTGCAGCGTGATGGTTGAGCGACCGGGATGATACACTAGCCTTCTGCAACGCCCCTCGCAGGTTCGCCGGTGCATTCAGCATCCCGACTCCGGGCGGATCGACCCATTCCAACTCACCTACCTACAGGACAAGTAGTTCTATTTCAAAAATGAGACCATGGTGGTTACGGCCGCCTGCCGAGGATGATGGGCAGGCAACAGAGCCGACGAACGATTCACCGGAAGCCGCAGCCTCAGTGACGGATTCCGAGACCAAGCCCGAGCCAGTGAGCGCGGACGACGAACCGGCAAAGAAGCCGGCACGTCGGTCCCGCCGGCGGCCGGCGAAGAAGACCGCAGCGGCTGAGGCCGCAGAAGAGACTCCCGTCGCAGCCGACGCGGCCGACGAGAAGGGAACCAAGAAGGAAGAGAAGAAGGCGACCAACGGTCGCAAACGCAGCCAACCCCGCAAGAGGGCGACGAAACGCAAGAATGAACCACCGAAGCTCGAGGTGATGGAGATTGAGCATGAGGTCGTCTACGCGCCGCCCCAAAGGCCTACGGTGAGCAACGACGAAAGTCGGCTCGCTCTATTCTGCGACTTGGAGAACGTGGCGCTGGGCGTGCGCGATTCCGAGATCAAGAAGTTCGAACTGAGCCTCGTGCTCGAGCGTCTGCTCGAGAAGGGCAAGATCATCGTCAAGGTCGCCTATTGCGATTGGGAGCGCTACTCAGAGTTCAAGCGCCCGTTCCACGAGGCCGCCGTCGAGATGATCGACATCCCGCAGAAGTACTACTCGGGCAAGAACAGCGCCGACATCAAGATGGTGGTTGACGCCATGGAGATGTGCTACACCAAGGACCACGTCGATACTTTCGTGATTCTCTCCGGTGACAGTGACTTCTCGCCCTTGGTGTCCAAGCTGCGCGAAGCCAACAAGAAGGTGATCGGTGTCGGTGTGAAGAACTCGACCTCGGCGCTTCTGGTCGACAACTGCGACGAGTTCCTCTTCTACGAGGACATCTGGCGCGAGTCCCGCAGGGGCCGGCGCGTCGCGGGCTCCGACAAGAAGCAGAGCGAGGCGTTCAATCTGATGATCGATGCGATCAACGCCCTCGTGCGTGAGGACAAGGATGTCCTCTGGGGTTCGATGGTCAAGCAGACCATGAAACGCAAGCGCCCCTCCTTTAACGAGGGCTATCACGGCTATTCGACCTTCTCCGAGCTTCTCGAGGATGCTGAACGCGCCAAGATCGTGCGCCTCAAGCGTGACCAGCGATCGGGTTCCTACATCATCACGGGCTTCGCCGGCGGAAGTTGATCCTGCGACCCTCCTGAGGTGTGCGCAACGGGGAAAACGCCGTGTTTGTGGTAGCTTAGGCCGCGCCTCAGATTCATAGAGGGATCCGCATGTCTAGTACATATTTGGAGGTTTACGAGGAAGAGTTCGAGCGCTTGGCGGAAGCCCTGCGCCGGCTGAGGTATGCCTCCAACGCCGAAGCGGTATTCCTGATCGACAAGAACGGCCAGCAGATCGCCTCGGCCGGTGAGGTGGAGAATTTCGATTCGACATCGTTGGCCTCGCTCACCGCCGGTAACGTGGCAGCGACGGACGGCCTGGCCAAGCTCATCGGCGAGCGTGAGTTCTCCGTTCTGTTCCACGAGGGCGAGCGCGATCACATCCACATCTCGTTGGTAGCTGACCGCGCGATTCTCCTGGTGATCTTCAACGAGCGCTCATCCCTTGGTCTCGTTCGCCTGAGGGTGCGCCGAGCGAACGAGGAACTCGAACACATCTTCCACGAGGTAACGAACAAGCACGATGAGGCCGAAGGGGACAAGGCGCCTGCAAGTCCGTTCTGGGAGATTACCGACGAGGACATCGATAGTCTTTTCAATGAGTGAGGGATAGTTCTAATGAGAGGGGCTCGGTGAGCCGGTTCGTCGCAACCGGTTCTCCAAGAAGCAGAGGCTCCCGAGGCCCTTCGGTCCAGCCATGACGTTCATCAACTACGCCGCCAAGGAGATCAACTGCAAAATCGTCTACTACGGCCCGGGCCTAGGTGGAAAGACGACGAATCTGCAGCACATCTACACCAAGACCGCTCCTGAGCGGAAGGGCAAGATGATCTCGCTGGCAACCGAGACGGACCGGACGCTCTTCTTCGATTTCTTGCCCCTCGACCTGGGTTCGATTCGAGGTTTCACCACCCGCTTTCATCTGTACACGGTCCCTGGCCAGGTGTTCTACGACGCCAGCCGCAAGTTGATCCTGAAAGGCGTCGATGGGGTGATCTTCGTCGCCGACAGCCAGCCGGAGAGAATGGAGGCCAATATCGAGTCCATTCGCAACCTCGAGAGCAACCTCTCGGACTATGGCTTGAAGCTGACCGACATGCCGTACGCGCTGCAGTTCAACAAGCGCGACATCCCGAATGTGATGGCTTCGGACGAGATGTACCGAATGCTCAACTACAAGCGCGAGCCGACCTTCGAAGCGGTGGCCACTACCGGCCGAGGGGTCTTTGAAACCCTCAAGTCGGTGGCGAAGACGATTCTCGTCGATTTGCGCCGGAAATAGGCCGAGCGACCCATGGCACGACGCTGGAAAAAAGAAGACCTGACGTATCTCAAGCGGTATGCGAAGCAGCGCCATGTGATGGAGCTCGCGGAGCGCTTCAAGACCGATACCGTCACCGTACTGCTCAAGCTCAAGGAACTCGACCTCCAGGCGCTCGACAGCGTCGAGCCGTCGCCTCTCGAGGGCAGTCGGCAGCTGGATCTCTTCGAGCGGGCGATCAAGGCACTCCATGCCGAGAAGTGGAAGCAAGCCGTCGCCGCGTTCGAGAAGGTGATCGCCGAGAGCGACCAGCCCGATCTGATCAATCGGGCCCGGCGCTACCTCACGATCGCTCAAGATCGGGTGCAGGGTGCAAGCGACATCGCGGCGGAGGATCCGTATCTGCAGGCCGTGTACGAGCGCAATCGGGGCAACTTCGATGCTGCGCTCGCCATCGCCAGCGCCGGTGGACGGCGGTCCAAGGATCCCCGTTTCGCCTACCTCGTGGCATCGATTCACGTGGCGGTCGACGATTTGGCGGGAGCGGCGGAATACCTACAGACGGCGATCGACCTCGATCCGATGAGCCGTGTGCACGCCCACAACGATGCCGAGTTCGAGGCACTGCGTGCGGCGCCTGAGTACGCCGACTTGTTCGCCTCCTAGCGGAAGAGTCTGACCTGATGCCCGGACTCCGCGTGGTCGCCATCGGTGGCGGCAGTGGCTTGGCCGTCCTGCTGCGCGGTCTCAAGCTTCACGTCGGCGCCGCAGTCTCCGAGTTGACGGCGGTCGTGACCGTGAGCGATGACGGCGGCTCCTCGGGCCGCCTGCGGCGGGACTTCGGCGTGCCGCCGCCGGGCGACATTCGCAACTGCATCGCGGCACTGGCGGACGATGAGGCGCTTCTCTCCCGGCTCTTCCAGTATCGATTCGTCGGCGGTGAAGGGTTGGCCGGCCACTCGTTCGGCAACCTGCTGTTGACCGCCCTGACCGGCATCACGGGTGACTTCTATCAGGCCATTCTGACCGCCGAGTCGATCCTCTCGGTGCGCGGCCGCATTCTCCCCGCCACGCTGACCGATGTGAGGCTGTCGGCGACCGGACGCTCCGGAGCGGTTTACAGCGGGGAGTCGGCCATTGGCGCCTCGGGAGAACCGATCGAGGCACTGGCGATGGAGCCTTCGGGCGCGGTGGCATTCCCGGCTGCGGTTCAAGCGATCGAGAAGGCCGACCTGATCCTGCTCGGACCGGGATCGCTCTACACGTCGATCGTGCCGAATTTCCTGATTCCGGGCATTCGCCGAGCCGTTCGGCGAAGCGAGGGCCTCAGGGTGCTACTGCTCAACCTGATGACTCAGCCGGGCGAAACCAACGGTATGGACGGCGCGGCCCACTATCGCGCCGTCAGCCATCACTTGGGAGGCGACGTGATCGATCGAGTGTTGGTCCATCGTGAGCACTTGGCCGGCCAGCAGTTGACTCCCTATGCCGACCAGGGTGCGAGTCCGGTGGAGTCGGGCGGCGAGTCCGACTTCGGAGGGGCCGCGCGGGTTGCTCGAGATCTTCTGGCCGCCGGCGATTTGATCCGCCACGACCCGGTCAAGTTGGCCGACGCCGCCCTCGAGTTGTTCGGGGAGGAACGGTCGTGAGCGAACGGCAGACGGTAGCGGTGGTGCTCGCCGCAGGCAAGGGGACCCGCATGCACTCAGCACGGCCCAAGGTGTTGCACGCGGTAGCCGGCCGGTCGATGCTGGACTGGGTGCTCGATGCTGCCAGGGCCGCCGGTTGCGACCGGATTGTGGTCGTCGTAGGGCACGGAGCGGACGATGTACGGGCCTCAGCTGCGGCCGACGACGTGACCTTCGTCGTGCAGGAGGAGCAGCTGGGTACGGGACACGCCCTCGCTCAGGCTGCCGCCGAAGTGTCGGGCGACGCCAAGCTTCTGGTGCTGTCGGGTGACGTACCGCTGCTTCGGGCCGAGACTCTGCGTCGATTGGCTGCGGCGCCTGGATGGGGAGCTGTGGCCGTGGCCGACCTGGATGAACCTGGTGCGCTAGGCCGTGTGGTTTCTCAGGCTGACGGTGCGCATCTCGAGCGCATCGTCGAGGCCTCCGACGCCACGCCCGAGGAACTGGCGGTTCGCACGATCAACGCCGGAATCTACGCTCTTCCGGCGCCGGCGATATTCGCCGCTCTCGAGCGCCTTCAGCCGGACAACGCCAAGGGCGAGCTCTATCTGACCGATGCCCTCGGCGCCGCGGCCGAGGCGGGCGAAGCCGTCTCCCTCGTCGTCCTGGACGACGCAGCGGAGGCGTTCGGGGCCAACGACCGCCGAGATCTGGCTCGAATTCACCGGGCGTTCGTGGCGCGCAAGCTCGACGCGTTGGGCCGCGAGGGCGTCCTGGTGCTCGATCCAGCCAACACCCTGGTTGAACCGCAGGTGGTGATCGGCCCTGACACGGTGCTCCATAGCGGCGTCGCTCTGACGGGGCAAAGCGCCGTGGGATCAGGCTGTGTCTTGCACCAGGGGGCCTGGTTGCGCGACACAGCCCTTGCCGAGAACGTGGTGATCGAACCCTACAGCGTGCTCGATGGTGCCGAAGTCGGCCCCGGTTGCCGCGTCGGTCCGTTCGCGCGGTTGCGGCCCGGCGCCCGGCTCGAGACCGAGGCGAAAGTCGGCAACTTCGTCGAAGTCAAGAACGCGACTTTGGGACCGGGGGCCAAAGCGGGGCATCTGACCTATCTCGGTGACGCCGAGATCGGAGCCGACTCCAACATCGGAGCCGGCGTCGTGACCTGCAATTACGATGGCGTATCCAAGCACAAGACCAAGATCGGTGAGCGGGCTTTCGTGGGGAGCGATACGATGCTGGTGGCACCGGTCGAGGTCGGCGACGACGCGACCACAGCTGCAGGGTCGGTCGTGACCCATGACGTCCCCGATGGGGCGCTGGCAGTAGAGCGAACGAAACAACGCAACGTCGAGGGCTGGGCCGAGCGCCAGGCCAAGCGGCGCAAGTAGTAGAGGTTCGAGGGCAATCCAAGATGTGCGGGATCGTGGGCTATGTAGGAAAGCGCGAGGTCGTACCCCTTCTGATCGACGGTTTACGTCGGCTCGAGTATCGGGGCTACGACTCGGCCGGAGTGACAGTGGTCAATGGCGAGAGCTTGAACACAGTCCGCGCGGCCGGCAAGCTCGACCGCTTGGTAGAGAAGCTCAACGGCGGCTCACCGGCCGGGGCCTTCGGCTTGGCGCACACGCGGTGGGCCACGCATGGGGCCCCCATCGAGCGCAATGCGCACCCTCTGATCGACGCCAAGAAACGGGTGGCGCTGATCCACAACGGTATCGTCGAGAACTTTCTCGACATCAAGAAGAGGCTGGTCGCTGAGGGCTGGGAGTTCGTCTCGGATACGGACACCGAGGTGATCGCCAACCTCATCAGCTCCCACCTCGAAGGGGATCTCAAGGAGGCTGTCGCTCGTGCCGTCGCGGAGCTCGAGGGCCTCTACGCGTTCGCCGTTGTTTCAACGGTGGAGGGGGCCGACCAACAGATCGTGGTCGCCCGTCAGGGTCCTCCCCTCGTGCTGGGCACTGGCGATGGCGAGATGTACCTGGCCTCGGATCCGGCCGCTCTTCTGGCCCACACGCGTGACGTGATCTTCCTCGAGAGCGGTGACATCGCTCGGATGACGCCGGCGGCGATCGAGATCTGGAATGCCGCCGGTGAACCCGTCGAACGCCCTCCGGTGAGGCTCACCTGGGACCCGATCCAGGTCGAAAAGGGCGGCTACAAGCACTTCATGCTCAAGGAAATCTACGAGCAGCCGCAGGCCGTGCAGGACACCTTCGGCGGGCGAGTGGATTTCGAAACCGCGGCGATCGATTTTGACGAGCTCCGCGTCGACGAAGAAGTCGCTCGGGAGCTCGTGGGCGTCGATATCCTGGCCTGCGGAACATCGTGGCACGCCGGGCTGGTGGGGAAGTTCCTCATCGAGGAGCTGGCGCGGATACCGGTCGAAGTCGACTACGGCTCCGAGTACCGCTACCGCAATCCACTGATCAACGAGCGCTACTTGGCCCTGGGAATCTCACAGTCCGGTGAGACAGCGGACACGCTGTCGGCCATGGATGCGGCGAAGGAACGCGGCGCGCGGCTCCTGGCGATCTGCAATGTGCAGGGTTCGCAGGCAACCCGGGTGAGCGAAGGCGTGCTCTACACCCACGCCGGTCCGGAGATCGGTGTTGCCTCGACCAAGGCTTTCACCACGCAGCTGACCGCTCTCTACTTGTTGGCTCTTTATTTGCGCCAAGCGCGCGGCCTCGAGGTGACTCACGAACAGGTCGCTGACCTGGCGCACCTGCCGGTGGCGATCGACGAGGTCCTCAGAAGTGACGCGGTGATCGCCGAACTGGCCCGTAAGTACTCGCGGGCCGAGGACTTTCTCTACCTGGGGCGTGGGATCAATTACCCGATCGCGCTCGAAGGGGCACTCAAGCTCAAGGAGATCTCCTACATCCACGCCGAAGGCTACCCGGCCGGCGAGATGAAGCATGGTCCGATCGCGTTGATCGATGAGGACATGCCGATCGTGGCGATCGCTACCGGCGACCGGGTGTTCGACAAGATGCGCTCCAACATGCAAGAGGCCAAGGCGCGCGATGGGGTCATTCTCGCGGTGACGGATCGCGACCCTGAGGAGCTCGAGGGTGTAGCAACCGACGTGATCCAGGTGCCCCGCGTTTCGGAGCTACTGCAGCCGATCGTCAACACCGTGCCGCTGCAGCTTTTTGCCTATCATGTGGCTGTCCGCCGCGGTTGCGACGTGGACCAACCGCGCAACCTGGCCAAGAGCGTGACAGTCGAGTAGGCCGGTTACTGGTTCGCCGCGGCAGGAGCCTCTAGCTCGAGCTTCAAAACGACGATGTCGTCCAACTGATCGACCTCGGGCAGGTTGCCGTTCTCCAGCCGATCGAACTGGGAGTTGGCCACGAAGTAGAGCGCGTCTCCGATCAGGACTCCAGTAGTCAAGCCGTCGATGGCCGGGTGTGAGTCCTCCAGGACCTCGATCCCTGTCACCGTCGTGCCGTCGAGTTCGAAGCGGCGGATGACTCCCTCTTCGGGATGAACTCCGATCAGGTCTCCACGATGGAAGTAGAGACCATCGATCGGACTGAACGAGGCATCGACCGGTAGGGAGAGCGCCGTGCGCATCGCCGTCGCCGGGTTGAAGGCGCTCAGTCCTTCGCGATGGGCGACGTAGACCGTGCCGCCTTCGCCCAGGGCGATGCCATTCGGAGCGCTGAAGTTGCCCGGCCGAGCGAAAATCTCGAGTTCGCCGCCGGCGGCACCGATGACGTAGACCACCGGCCGGTTGAACATGTGGGTAGCGTAGACGTTGCCCTCCGGAGTCACGACGAGATCGTTGAAGAAGTGAACCGCGCCGGGAGCGTCGAGGATCCACTTGCGCAAGAGCTCTCCGCTCGTAAGGTCGAACTGGAAGATGCCCGCGGCGCGTTGCTGGGAACGCTTGAAGCCGAGCAGGTTGTCGCCGTCGGAACTCGCGACCCAGAGGTGGCGCCGGCCGGGATCGACCTTCATTCCCATCACCATCCATAGTCCGTCCTCGCGCTGCGGCAGCGTGAAGTCGGAGGTGGTCCCGTCGGGTGCGACCTTGACGATCTTTCCGTGGCGCGAGCTACCGATGTAGAAGGCACTGTCGAGTGGATCGAAGGCGATGTTCTCGGGCAGCAGATCGCGCTCGGAGACAGTGAATGCAAGCTCGGTGGTCGGGGCCGGAGACGGTGGCTCGACGTCCGCTTCGGGGCCGGCGCATCCTACGACCCAGAGTGCGATCGCGACAGCACAAGCAGTTCGGTTGCGGGTCATGGCGCGGAGTCTAGCAAGCGCCTCTAAAGCACCTCCGGCCAGGCTCCTGCGTCCCAGGTCCAAGCCGATGCCGAGGTCGTGGGACAATAGGCCCATGGACTTCCAGGAGGTGAGCCGCGAGCTCAAGAGATTGGGCACCGAGCAGAATCGCAAGATCTACGGCAACCACGGAGTCCGGGAGCCGATGCACGGCGTCAGCTTTGCCAACCTCAAGCTCCTCAAGAAGAGGATCAAGAGCGATCACGCTTTGGCTGACAGACTCTGGGCGAGTGGCAATCATGACGCAAGGATTCTCGCGACGATGATCGAAGAGCCTGACGCGGTGCGCGCGATCGAGCTCGAACGCTGGGTGCGAGACCTCGACAACTACGTCGTGGCGGATGCGTTCTCATCGATGGTTTCGCGCACGCCGTTCGCCAAGGCGAAAGCCGAGAAATGGCTCGGGTCCCGCAAGGAGTTCATCGGTCAGGCGGGGTACAACCTACTCTGCTATCTGGCGATGCGTGACGCCGAGCTACCGAACAGCTTTTTTCTCGAGCATCTGAAACGGGTGGAAGGCCGCATCGACGGCAGCGCGAATCGCGTACGACACGCCATGAACCAGGCGTTGATCGCGATTGGGTTGCGCAATCCGGCGCTGAAGCGCCGTGCGATCGCTGCGGCCCGGAGGATTGGGAAAGTCGAAGTAGACCACGGCGAAACCTCGTGCAAGACGCCTGACGCCGTCGCCTATATCGCGAAGGTCGAGCGGCGCAGGGCGGCGAAGGCGAAGTCCGAGGCCTAGGGCTGCCAGTTGTAGCCCAGCTTGAGAAATAGCGTGTTGTCGGTCTCGGTGAGTCCGGAGTCCGCGACATCGAGGTAGCCGCTGGCATAGCCGACAAACACGGCGGTCTGCGCGTTGATCTTGTACGAGCCGAGCAGTTGACCAAAAAAGTCCTCGACGCTCGGTTCGACCTCTTCGGCATAGAGGCTGGGATCGCGGTCGATCTTGCTTGCTTGGCCGATCAGGCGGACGAAGGTCCTGCGGTTGAACTGATAGACCAGTCGCAACTCCGTCAGGTCGGCGGTAAAGAGCCTGCCCTCTTCGATGTCCAGCACGCTGTGGGTGTGGGAGAGGTTGAGACGCAGGTGACGACCCGGCTTCCATTCGATCTCGGGCGAAATGCGGCGTTGATCCGCTGGTCTCAAGCCCGCGATGTCGATCGAATCGCCGGCCGAAAGATCGAGAGCCAGTCCGAGATCGCCACGCGGCTCGATAGCGAAGAACGACCAGACGAAACTCTGATCGAAGGGTATGCCCTGAAAAACCCGGTCACGAACGCCGCCGCCAGCGAAAACGACCAGTTGTTTCTTGCCCGAGAAGCCGCCGAAGGCCTCCCATTCCTCTTCGAGCAGGGAGCCGTCCTGCTTCTCGGTGACGTCCCAGTCACCACCGACCTCGATCGAGGTGTACCACTTCTCGTCGTCGCCGAACCACTCGTAGCCGCCGCCGGCGATGATCTGGCGATAGCCGACCCGAGGCATGAAGCCCAGATCGGCACGGAAATCGTCGCCGATATCGGTGTAGGACGCGCGGATGTTCCAGTCGCGCCGGCTGTGCTGGTAGCGGGCTGTGAGTGCATTGTCCTGCAGGATCCCGGTGGGCTGGCCGTTCTCATCCGCGACGTCTCCTGGATACTCGGTCTGGGATGTCAGCCATTGGATGTCCAGATTGTCGTTCGAAGTCAGCCGCAGGCGGGCGTCGATGCCGGCCACTCTGTTGCCGTAGTCGCCCGATCGGCGATCGGTATAGAGGCCGCCGAGAGTCGAGGACTCGCCGACGTCGCGTCGATAGCGCAGGACCGCCGCTTCAGACTCCTTGCCGAGGGAGTCGAAGCCCGAGGACTCGGGCCCAGGTAGAAGCAGACTCGTCACGGCATCACGGGCGACGAACACGCCAAGCGCGTTCTTGCCCTCCTTTCCCGTCAACTTGAGGCCCCAATCGGGGTCGGCCAACGTCCGGGTGTGGACCGCCCGGAGCTGAGTACCGAAGAAGTCCGAGCCCTCGAGAAAGAACGGTCTACGTTCAGGGAAGAAGAGGGCGAACTCGCGGTTGATGTCGAGTTGAGCGACGTCGGCCTCGACCTGGGAGAAGTCCGGGTTGAGCGTTGCAGCCAAGGCCATGTTCGTGGTCACGCCCCAATTGAGCGTCAGGCCGGGCTCGACGTCCGGATCGGCTCGTTCGAGAGGGCCGTTGGGGAAGTCCTCGCGGCTCGCGGTCTGGACGCTCGTCAGGGTCGGCGTGATTTCGAGGTTACGACCGGGATCGACATTCTCGAAACCGACGAGCTTGGCGTGCTGGCAGCTGCGGCAGCGGTCGTTGCGGTCGTAGGGCACGAGCGCGATGCGGTAGAAGGCGTCACGCGTCATGTAGCGCCGAAAGTTGAATCCCCAACTCTGTTGCTCCGTCGACCGGGGGAAGCGCAAGGAGGAGAAGGGGATGCCGACCTCGACTTCGTAGCCGAAGTCGGTCAAACGGCCGGCTGAGTCCCAAATCGTGTCCCAACTCGAGTCGGAACTACCCGTAGCCTCGATGTAGATCCGATCCTGCTGCACACCCAGCGGATTGACGTCCAGGACAAATGCCGTGTTGTGGTCGCTGAAAGGATCGATCGCCAAGCCGATCGAGTCGTCGCCGAAGGCTCGGTCCCGGTCCGAATAGTGTGCTCGGACCTTCTCCGGCTCAGGGTCGTAGGCCTTGCAACCGTAGTAGAGGTGGGTGTCGGTGTAGAGGAGCCGGCACTCGGTCTCCGCCGGGGGGGTGACGTTCTCACCCGGCCGCGTCTCGTAGTCGAGCGAGAAGACCAGCGCCTCGGCCCAAATGGGCTCGTCGAGACTGCCGTCGACAGTTATCTCCGCGGCCAAGCGGGGAATCTCGAAAGTGGTCTCGGCAGGCGTGATCGCCGGCGCGGCGGCGGCCGCAGTTGATGTAAGCAGCGCCAAGGCGCCGGCCAATGGCAGGCGTAGGTTCATCAAGCACCTCTCCGACAGCAGAACTTCAGACTCTTTTACGGACCAAACGCCCAGAGGGTTTACTGAGGATTACCTTCACCTCGACGGTAGGGGTGTTCTTTTGGGGGCTCTGAAGGTCCGGAGGGGCCTAAGGCCGGAGCCGCTGCAGCCGTCGAAGGCATTGGGAGGTGAGGCGCCATCGGCCGCCAGAGCCGCGCCCGCCCGGCCGATTTCGAAGAAGGCGCGGCGTGCCCCTCCGGACCTTCAGAGCCCCCAAACGAGCACCCCGGCCACACCTTGCGTCGGCCGGCTCCTTAGGCGAGACTCGCCCCCGTGAGCATGGAGGCCAAGAAGGAGCTCGAAGCGAGTCTCAACGACGAGCAACGCGCCGCCGTCACCCATGGTGAAGGTGCGCAACTCGTCCTTGCCGGGGCCGGCTCCGGTAAGACCCGAGTCATCACCCAACGGGTTGCCTATCTGGTCAAAGAGGTCGGTATCGATCCGTCAGCGATCGTCGCCGTGACCTTCACCAACAAGGCCGCCGGGGAAATGCGCGAGCGGGTCGAGAAGCTACTTGGCATGCGCCCGTTGCCGACTTTTGTCGGGACGTTTCATCGCTTCTCGTTGGTCTTGCTCCGCCGCTGGGGCGAGCGAGTTGGTGTCCGTCCGGGGTTCGCCATCTTCGATTCAGACGACCAGGTCGCTTTGGTCAAGAAGGCCCTGGCCGCCGAGCACATGGCCGAAAGTTCATTTCGCCCCAGGGCGGTTCTCGGCACGATCAGCGCCGCCAAAAACCGGCTGCAGGGCCCGGCGGAGTTCGAGCTCGAGGCGACGAATTTCTACGACCGCAAGGTGGCGCAGGTCTACCGGGCGTATCAGCAGGCGTTGGTGAAGTCCTCGGCGGTTGATTTCGACGACATGCTACGCCTGTCGGTCAAGCTGCTCGACAAGAACCCCGACCTTCTAGAGCGGATGCGCGACCGGATCAACTACCTGCTGGTCGACGAGTTCCAGGACACCAATCACGCTCAGATGCGGATGGTTCACCAGTTGATCGGCGAATCCGGCAACCTGACGGCGGTGGGCGACGAGGACCAGGGCATCTACCGTTGGCGCGGGGCGGACCTGGACAACGTCCTCGAGTTCGAGCGCTACTTCCCCGGCGCCACGATCCGCAAGTTGGAACGTAACTACCGCTCGACTCAGAACATCCTGTCGGCCTCTGGTGCCTTGGTGGCCCACAACGAGCGCCGGCGCGACAAGAGTCTTTGGACCGATATAGGCGCCGGAGCGCCAATCGATCTCTACAAAGCACGGGACGACCAGGACGAGGCACGCTGGGTCGTCAACCTGCTCGACGAGCTGCGCGACGAGTATCCCCTCTCCGAGATGGGGATTCTGGTACGTACCAACGCTCAGACTCGATCGTTCGAGGAGGCGCTCCTGCGTCGCGAGATCCCCTACGTTCTCGTCGGTGGTACGCGGTTCTATGAACGGGCGGAAATCAAAGACCTGATCGCCTATCTGCGGGCGCTGCGTAACCCCAGCGACAGCTACTCGATGCTGCGCATCCTCAACCGACCGACACGGGGCATCGGCAAGGGCACTCAACAGATTCTCGAGACGATGGCAGCCGAGTTTGGCGGGTCGATCTGGGAGGCGCTGCGCCAGTCCGAGCTCACGAGCTTGCCGTCGCGCAGCGCTACGGCTCTGAGCAAGTTCCGCGACCTGATGCAGGGGCTCCATGATGTGACCGAGGAGCTGCCGTTGCCGGCATTGCTCGATCGGCTACTCGAAGAAACGGGCTATGCCAAGCAGTATGAAAAGGACGATGCCGATTCCCAGGCACGGCTCGAGAACATCCAGGAGTTTCTGACCGCGGCTCAGGAGTTCACCGAGGAGGTGGTCGCCCGCGGCGATGACGACGAGACGACGGCGTTTCTCGATCACATCGCGCTGGTTGCCGACATCGACTCCTGGGAGTCCAGTCGCGGAGTTTCCTTGATGACTCTGCACGGAGCCAAGGGCTTGGAGTTCGCAGTCGTCGTCGTTGGTGGGCTCGAAGACGGCATCCTGCCGCACTTCAACGCCAGCGGTACCCAGGACGACCTCGAAGAGGAGCGTCGCTTGCTCTACGTTGGGATGACGCGCGCCAAGGAGCGTCTGGCGCTGACCACCTGCCGACGCCGCCGCGTCGCCGGGCGCTATCAGGATCAGATCGAGTCGCCGTTTCTGGCTGAGGTGCCGGCTGACGCGTTGGAGGTGTCGCAGAGTCCGGAGCTCTTTGCCGATCGCCGTACCGCCGGGGTCTACAAGTTCTTCGACCGCGACGTGTCGAAGATCCCGACGCTCTCCCCGGAGGCGGTGCAGAGCGCCGGTGGCAAGCCCCAACGGGGGAGCCGAGTGCGCCATCCGACTCTTGGCGAGGGCGTGGTGCTCGAAGTCGAAGGCAGCGCGGTTACGGGCAAGTTGACGGTCTACTTCGACCTGGTCGGCAAGCGCCGGTTGGCCGCCAAATACGCCAACCTGGAACTTCTATAGCTGGCGCGCGACCCAGTCTTCCCGCAGGATCGAGTAGAGGTAGTTGTCGACTCGGCGGTCGCGCAGCAGGAAGTAGCTTCGTAGCAGGCCTTCGCGTTCGAAACCGATCGTCTCGAGCACTTTGCGCGAGCCGATGTTCCCGACCGCGCACCGCGCTTCGATGCGCTCGATTGTCGTGTTGAGAAAGAGATCGCGCAACAGATGACGCAAAGCAGGCGGCGTAATGCCGCGGCGTTGAAATGGGGTCGAGAGGGCGTAGCCGATCTCGGCCAGACCATGGTCCCAATTGGTTGCCACGAGCGTTATCCAGCCAGCTGGCCGGTCACCGTATTGGATGATCCACTGAAATTTGTCGCCGCGGCCGCGGTAGAGCTCCTTGTGGTCCTGAGCCGCCAACTCGGTCTTGAGACGCCGAACTGTCACAACGCCCAGCGGCTGGTAGCGACCGACACTCGCCTCGCTGCGCCACAGATTGAGCAGCTCGGCATCGCCCTCGCGGGTGGGGCGAAGCGTTACCGGGGAGCTGGCGACCTGAGGCTGCATCGCTCTAGCCTAACTCAGGTGGCGTCGACGACCGGGCTCGCCGTCCGGCGCCAAGTTGGCATCAGGCGACCGCCAAACAGGGTGAGCAAAAAGATGTACCAATAGCCGTGCAGGAAGAGGTAGAGGAAGGGCAGGGAGGACCACATCTCGAGCATCCAAGCGAGCGCGACGCTCAAAGTGAAGTAGACGGCAAAAAGGCCCTCGATCACGACGGCTAGATTGGGCCGAGCACGGTACCGCTTGCGGTTCCAGCGATCGTTGCGGGTTTGAATGCGGTACTTCGGCGTGCGTTCGAAGACGCCGCCGCGCTGGTAGAGCCCCTCGACCACGGCGCGCGCGTTGTTGACCGCCAGGCCGATGCCGAGGCCCATCACGGCTGGCATGTAGCGCCAGACTCGACGCGAATCGCCCGCCATGGTCTGGCTGATTACGTAGTAGAAGAGGACCGCGATGGTGGCGCCGAAGAAGAGCGGCAGGTCGACCCGCAGCAAGGTCTGGGGTTCAATGTGCCGGCGCAACAGCATCGCAGGGAAGACCAGCAGCGAGAGGAAGATCATCAGCAGGTAGGCACTGTTGTTGGTCAGGTGAATGAAGGCCTCGAGCTTGGTCTTCCAGGGCAACGGCGACCTGAGGACGCGGCCGAGCAGCTTGCGCGCGGTTTGAACCGAGCCCTTGGCCCAGCGGAACTGCTGTCTTTTGAAGGCGTTGGCATCGACCGGCAGTTCGGCGGGAGCCGTTACGTCAGGCAGGAAGAGAAACTTCCAGCCGGCGAGCTGAGCACGGTAGGAGAGGTCGAGGTCCTCGGTCAGGGTGTCGTGTTCCCAACCACCGGCGTCAGTGATCGCCTGACGGCGCCAGATGCCCGCGGTGCCGTTGAAGTTGAAGAAGTTGCCGGCGCGGTTGCGGGCCAGGTGCTCGATCTTGAAATGGGCGTCGAGAAATATTGCCTGAGCTCGGGTGAGGAGCGAATAGTCACGGTTGACGTGCTCCCAGCGCGCCTGGACGACGCCGATGTTGGTGTCGGCGAAGTAGGGGACCGTCTGGCGTAAGAAACCGACCGGCGGCACGAAATCGGCATCGAAGATCGCCAGCAGTTCGCCCTTCGCCTCGGCGCAGCCGGCGGCGAGCGCTCCGGCCTTGTAGCCGGTGCGATCGGTGCGATGGATGTGGGTGATGTCGAAGCCGAGGTGCCGATAGCGCTCGACGCACTCGGCAATTCGCTGCCGTGTGTCGTCGGTGGAGTCGTCGAGCACCTGGACCTCGAGTCGGTCCCGCGGGTAGTCGAGAGCACAGACGGCATCGATCAGCCGGGTGGCCACGTAACGCTCGTTGAAGACCGGCAGCTGCACGGTGACTCGCGGCCACGGATTCGGGTCCGCGGGCCGCTCGGGGTTGCGGCCCCGGGTCCAGAAATAGATCGCCAGGAGGACGAGTCGGTGGAAGCCGTAGAGGGCCAGGACCGACAGCACCAGATAGTAGAGTGCGAGAACGACGCCCCCCAAGGGAACCGCCAAGGAATCAGCCACTGAGTCAGCCAGTGTCACTACCATCTCGCTCCGTCTCGCCGCAGGTTCCGGCGCCAGCCAAGGGGCTCGGCCGGCCATTTCGGCGGCACAAGGCGCTGGCTGGGCCCATGCTTCTGGTGGGCGCTCATGTGGGGTTGTTGGGGGTGCATGATCTGGCAGGTCGTCCCTGGGCGACTCTGGGTCTCTTGACGGTCGCCTTCGCGGCGTTGGCCTGGAGCGTCTTCGGGATCGCGCGGGTTCATTTCTCTGCCGCTTGGGTCTTGGGGGTGGCGGTTGTTCTTCGAGTACTCCTGCTGCCGCTTCCCGCGACCCTGTCCGATGATGTGTTGCGCTACTTGTGGGACGGCGAGGTCGTGGCGGCCGGATTCAATCCCTATGCCGTGGCGCCCGAGGCCGACGAGCTGGCCGGCTTGCGCGACGCAGACTGGGAGGTCATGCCTCACCGCGATGTCGAAACGGTCTATCCGCCTCTGGCGTTGGGGCTTTTTAGCATAGCGGCGGCACTGCCGCAGCCGCTTCTGAGCTGGAAGCTCTTGCTGGTGGCCGCCGAGCTTCTGGGTTGCGCGATATTGCTGCGGGTGGCCGTCCTCCTTGGCGTCGGCGCACGGCGCGTGGCGCTCTATGCCTGGAACCCGCTCGTTACCCTGGAGGTCGCGGGGATGGGTCATGTCGACGCCCTGGGGGTCACCCTGGTGGTGGCGACGGTATGGGCGCTGATCGTAGGGCGGCGCTGGGCACCGCTCGCCGCCGCCGGCGGCGTCCTGGTCAAGCTGGTACCGATCCTCGTGGTGCCGCTGTGGGCCCGGCGAGCACCCCGGCCCGCCCTGTTCCTCACTGTCTGCGCGCTGACCGTCGTCGCCGGCCTCGCACCAGTCTTCGCGCTGACCGGCGGTGTGCCACCCGGCTGGGTTCGCCTGGGTGTGTCCTGGGAGTTCAACGGTCCGCTCTACGAGCCACTGTGGCGCACTCTCGAGGCGCTCCGGCTGGACCTTGGAGTCAAGTCCATCTTCGATGGCATGAAGAGCCTGACCGGCGCGCACGAGTTCTGGAATCTCTTCTATCCATGGGTCTATCCCCGGCTGCTGGCCAAGGGCTTGCTGGCGGGGCTGCTGGGTTGGTTGTTGTGGCGTATCTGGCGCCTGCCGGAGCCGGGGCCAGCAGGCGAGTCGCCGGCTCGAGCCGCCGAGGTGACCGGCCGGACGTTCGCGGCCTTGGTTCTTTGCTCGGCGACCGTCTACCCTTGGTATCTGCTGTGGATGCTGCCCTGGGCCGCACTTACGCTGCAACGAGCCTGGCTTTCGCTTTCGGTGCTCGTAGTGCTGTCGTACCTGCCTCAAGTCTCCGCTCTCCCAATGATGCCGTGGGTCTTCGCGGCGATCTGGGTTCCGTTCTTCCTGCTGCTCTGGCACGATCGTTCATGGTCTATCGGCTGATACTCGGGTATCGCGGAACCGCCTATGCAGGCTGGCAGCGCCAGACCAATGCGTTGGCCGTACAGCAGGTGCTCGAGGAGGCTCTGGCCGGCGTTCTCGATGAGTCGGTGACGGTGTTCGGCGCCGGAAGGACGGACGCCGGAGTGCACGCCCGCGGCCAGGTCGCCCACTTCGTGAGCGCGCGAGACTTTCCCAACGATGGTTTGATTCATGCCACCAACCGACTCCTTCCGCCCGATGTACGGTTGATCGACGCGGCACGGATGCCTGAGGGCTTTCATGCCCGCAAACACGCGGTGTCGAAGACTTATCGCTACCGGTTGGTTCGAACGCGGCTGCTGCAGCCCCTCGACGCGCTCTTCGCCGTGCGCACCCGGCTCAATCTCGATCTGGCGGCCATGGCGCAAGCGACAGAGAGTCTGATCGGGCGGCACGACTTCACAGCCTTTGCGTTGGCCGGCGGCAGCCATCGCACGGCCGAACGGACGATCTTCGAAGCGGGTTGGCGTCAACGGGGTGAGCGGCTTGCCCTGACCGTCGTCGGCGATGGCTTCCTACGTGGGATGGTGCGCAGCCTGGTCGGCACCCTGCTCGAAGTCGGTGAGGGTCGCCGGTCGGCGGAGGAGTTCGAAGCCCTGCTCGAGGGACGGCCGAGAGGCGATGCCGGTCCAACGGCGCCGCCCCAGGGGTTGGAGCTCGTTCGGGTGGCCTACGAGGCACCGTGGGAGCCGTTGCCGGGTGACGAGCCGCTTGCCGTACAATAGCCGTTCGCCATGATTGACCTCAGCCAACTGGCCGACGCGGGTACACCCGAAGAGCTTCTCGTGAGGCGTCTCGATCTCGAGCGCCTACCGCGGCATGTCGCCATCATCATGGACGGCAACGGACGCTGGGCCAAGGCGCAGGGACTGCCCAGGGTGCACGGACATCGGGCCGGCGTGGAAGCCGTGCGCGACACGGTCGAAGCGGGCGCTCGCCTCGAACTCGAAGTCCTCACCCTCTATGCCTTCTCGGTCGAAAACTGGAAGCGGCCACGCTACGAGGTGTGGGCGCTGATGAATCTGCTCAAGGAGTACTTGCGCCGCGAGCTGTCCTCGCTGATCGAGAACAACATCCGGTTCACTCCTCTGGGCCGCTGGCGGGAGCTCGACCCGATCGTGGTCAAGGCGCTCGAGACCGCACAGGCCGCCACCGAGGACTGTGACGGCATGCAGTTCAATGTCGCGCTGAACTACTCAGGGCGGTGCGAGATCGTCGACGCCTGCCGGCAGATCGTCAGCGATTGGGCGAACGGCAAGGGGACCGACATCGACGAAGAGACCCTGGGACGTTATCTCTATACCGCCGGGCAGCCCGATCCCGACCTGATGATCCGTACGTCCGGCGAGTCGAGAATCAGTAATTTCCTGCTCTGGCAGTGTGCCTACGCGGAGTTCGATTTCATCGACACTCTGTGGCCTGACTTCCGTAGGGGCCATCTGTTCGAGGCGATTCTGGACTATCAGCGCCGGGACCGGCGCTATGGCGCGGTCGACACCTCGCCCGCCGCCAAGGCTCCCGAGCGGGCCTCGGAAGCTGACTGAGTCCAGCCGTCCGAGCTGATCGATGAAACGCCTCTTGACGGCAGCGGTAGGTATACCCCTGGCGGTTCTAGCGCTCTTCGAGCTGCCGCCGGTCGGCTTTTTCGTTCTGGTGGCCGTGCTCTTCTGCCTTGCGGCCTGGGAGTACGCCCAAATCGTCTCTCACTGGATGCCCGACGCTCCTCTGTGGGCGGTCGTACCGCTGGTTCCGCTGGTCGCGTTTTTCCTGGCCCCGGGGTTCGAGGCCTGGCACCTGGCGGACGCGCTGCCGTTGCTGGCGCTATTGCTCTCGGTGGGCATCGGCGTCTTCGTTCTGTTGCGCTCCACGCCCATGGACCAAGGTGCGCCGGCAATGGGAGCGCTGGTCTTCGGCGGCCTCTATTTGGGGCTTCCGGTCGCTGCTCTGGCCGAACTTCAAAGCCGCTCACCCTGGCTGGTGCTCCTGCTCTGGGCTATCGTCTGGATCGGGGATAGCGCAGCTTTTTACGTCGGCACCGCCTTCGGCCGCCGCCGCCTGGCGCCGGTAGTGAGTCCCAACAAGAGTTGGGAGGGGGCTCTTGCCGCGTTGGCCATTGGCGCTGTGTCGGCTTGCGTCTACAGCCTCTGGCGCGACGGTGCGGTGGATGGCGCGCTCATAGGCCTCGCTCTGCTGACCTCGGTCGCGGCGCAGCTCGGCGACCTCGTGGAGTCGGTGATCAAGCGTGGTGCCGGAGTCAAGGATTCCGGGACTCTGCTGCCCGGTCACGGTGGGTTCCTCGACCGCTTCGACGCCTTGGCCTTCGCCGCTCCGGTTTGGTGGTTCGCCCTCGAATTGACCGATCGGCTTCCCCCCCTACCGTGACGCCGCGATCATGACTCTAGCTCTGGCCCTACTCGGCTCGACCGGCTCGATTGGCAAGAGCACCCTCGAGGTGGTGCGACACCATCCAGATCGGCTCCGGGTTGCGACCCTTGCTGCGCGCGGCAGTGATCTGGAGGCCTTGGTCGGGCAGGCGCGAGAGTTCGAGCCTGAGCTGATCGCGGTGTATGACGAGTCGAAAGCCCGCGAGCTGGCGGGCAGGTTGCCCGGGGTCGAGGTGGTCGCCGGCGCCAAAGGCGTCGAGGCCGCGGCCACGCACCAGGAGGTGGACCGCGTAGTAGCGGCGATGGTCGGTGCGGCAGGGCTGGCGCCGGCCCATGCGGCCCTCACGGCCGGCAAGGACGTGGCCCTGGCCAACAAAGAGGCCCTGGTGATAGCGGGCCCGCTGCTCCAGGGGATCGCTCGCAGGCGAGGCGTGGAAATCGTGCCGATCGATAGCGAACACGTCGCACTTCACCAGGCCCTACGTTGCGGCGCGGCCGAGGAAGTCCGACGGCTCGTTCTCACCGCTTCGGGCGGACCGTTCCGCCAGCGTCCCCACGAAACCTGGAGTGCGATTACGTCGGCGGAAGCCTTGGCGCATCCGACCTGGAGCATGGGGCGCAAGATCAGCATCGATTCGGCGACGCTGATGAACAAAGGCCTCGAGCTCATTGAAGCCAAGCACCTGTTCGATGTAGCGCCCGAGGCGATCGAGGTGGTGGTCCACCCGCAGTCGCAGGTTCATTCCTTGGTCGAGTTCGTCGACGGGTCCTGGATTGCGCAGTTGTCGGTCAACGACATGGTCTTTTCAGTCCAGTACGCCCTGTCCTTTCCCGAACGCTGGGGTAACGAGTTTCCGCGCCTCGATCCCGGAGCTCTGGGTAGTCTCGACTTTGAGCCGCTCGACGAAGAACGCTTCCGGTCGGTAGGACTGGCGCGGCAGGCGGTAGCCGACGGCGGCAGTGCTCCGGCGGTGCTCAATGCCGCCAACGAGATCGCGGTCTATGCGTTCCTCGAGGAGCGTATCCGTTTTCCGAAGATCGTCGAGACCGTCGAGCGAGTCCTCGCAGCGCACACGCCGTCGCCTGTCGAGAGCCTGGAGGACGCGTTAGAATGGGACGCTTGGGGCCGGCGAACAGCTCGCGAGGCCCTCGCCGCCACGGATTAGTCCGCGTCTTGCCCGCGCGGGCACGCGCCTTGCAGACCTAGAGCGCGTTCAACCCTGCCAGCACCTCAGGACAAACCACTAGCGAACGGGACAACTCATGGATTTGCTGACCAATATTGCCGCTTTCATCTTCGCCTTGGGCGTGATCATTTTCGTCCACGAGGCGGGTCACCTCCTGGTTGGGAAACTCTTCAAGATGCGAGTACTGGCCTTCTCGCTCGGCTTCGGCAAGCGGCTCTTCGGCTTTCGGCGGGGCGAGACCGACTACCGAGTGTCTCTCGTGCCGCTCGGCGGCTACGTCAGCTTCGGTGGCGAGGATCCCGGGGACGAGTCCGCGGATCCGAGTGACTTTCACAACCAGCCACGTTGGCAGCGCGTCTTCGTCTTCCTGGCCGGTCCGGCCATGAACATCGTGCTCGCCATCGTCTTGATCGCCTTCGTTTTCATGGTCGGCGTCCAGGTCAATTCGCTCCCTGACATTCCGCCGGTGGTCGGCGTGGTCTTCCCGGATGAACCAGCGGCTCGGGCCGGCATCCAGATCGGCGACGAAATCCTCGCGGTCAACGGCGAGTCGATCGAGCACTGGGACGAAGTCCAGTTCGCCATGGTCACTTCGCCCGAACGCGATGTAGTGCTGCGAGTCCGTCGCGGCGGCTCTGAAATCGACATCGTGGTCCGGCCGGCCAAGGTGCCGCGCTACGAGTACGGGGATGCCGGCATCCTGCCCAAAATGCTGCCCACGATCTCCAATGTGGTCGCGGACACCCCTGCCCAGGCTGCCGGTTTCATGCCCGGCGATGAGGTGCGCGGGGTCGATGGGCGCGGGATCGGGAGTGGCAACGACTTGATCTCCTATATCGAGCAGCGGCCAGGACAGACTCTGGCGATCGAGGTGCAGCGCGGCACGGAGCTGCTGAGCCTGAACGTCGTGCCGGCGGACGAGGGCGGCAAGGGTCGTATTGGCGTCAACCTGTCGTACTTTCAGCGCTTCCCTCCGGGAGAGGCGATCGCGCAGAGCGTGCGTTTCAACTGGCAGATCACCCAGCAGACCTTCGCGGTCCTGGGGAAGATCGTCACTGGGCAGATCGCCGCGAAGAGTGCTCTGTCGGGTCCGCTCGAGATCGCGGCCATGAGCGGTGCCGCGGTTCGTTCGAGCTTCGTTAGCCTGCTGCAGCTCATGGGCCTGATCAGCATCTCGATCGCCATCCTGAATCTCTTGCCCATTCCGGTGCTCGATGGCGGTCAGATCACAGTGCTTTTGATCGAGTCCGTTCGGCGGCGTGATCTCTCGCTCGCGCTCAAGGAGCGTATCCAGCAAGTCGGTTTCGTCATGATCATGATGCTGATGGGACTGGTGCTATATTTTGACTTCATGAAAAACATCCCGACGGGACTCTTCTCCGGCTCCTGACGGGCTGAAGACGGCTCCGGCGCGACGAGGAGACAGGCATGACGCGAGCACTTGCGGTGGGCGACGAGGCCCCGAATTTCGACCTGACGTCGACTGAGGATGTCCTCTTGATGTTGCGCGACGAATGCGTCCGGACCTCACTGGTTGTGTACTTCTTCGACGCCACGGACGGCGAGAGCGTGAGAGACGACTTGCTTGCTTTGGCTCGGCGTTGGGACGGTCTGACCGCGCTCAATGCGCGGGTGCTAGGTGTCTCGCGAGCCAAGCTGCCGGCGCTCAAGGAGTTGCAGAAGGACCTTCATCTTCCCTTCCCGCTGCTCAACGATGACCGTGGATTCGCTGCGAGCTACGGTCTGGCAGAGGCAACTGACGAAGTTGCTCCGCAGCCTGTGCTGGCGGCCATCGACCGCTATCAGCGACTGCTATCGCTCGACACCATCGCCGGGAGTGTCGAAGAGTCGATGCCGGAGATCATGAAGTCGCTCAAGTCCCTGCCGTCGCCAGCCGCCAGCTTGCCGCGCAAAGTGGTCAACTGGTGGGTCGATCGATGGGTTAACTAGCGTTTTTCGGCGCCCGGCTGGCCTACCCGTCGCGGAAGCGCCGGAGCAGTTCGAGATCAGCCCGGTGGCCGGCTCCGTTGTCCCATCTCGGGGTCTCGAGAATCATGGGAATGGAGGCGAGAGAGCTGTCGCCGACGAGCCGGGCAAACAGCTCCGTCCCGATCTCGCCCTGTCCGATGTTGGCGTGGCGGTCGCGATGCGAGGCCAACGATCCAACCGAGTCGTTGAGGTGAATGGCTCCGACCGTGCCCAGGCCGAGAAGGGAGTCGATCTCGTCGAAGAACGCTTCGTAGCCCGCGGGCTGATCGAGAGCGTAGCCGGCAGCAAAGGCATGACAGGTGTCGAGACAAACGCCTAGGCGGTCAGGATGCGCTACCCCGTCCACGATCGTGGCCAACTCGTCGACGCTGGAGCCCAGAACAGTGCCCTGTCCTGCCGTGATCTCGAGCGGCAGGGGAGGGCTGGCCGGCAGCCCCCCAAAGACGGAGTCGAGTGAGGCGATCACGCGATCGAGACCCGCCTCAGTTCCGGCGCCGACGTGGGCTCCGGGGTGCAGGACGAGACCGTCGAGACCGAGTCGGTGGCAACGGTTGAGTTCGTCGGCCAGGGCGGCAAGTGAACGATCGAGGGTGACCGGGTCTAGGGCGGCGAGGTTGATCAAATAGCTGGCGTGGGCGATAACCGGGCCGATAGAGCTCTCTGCTCGAGCTGAGCGGAAGGCCTGGACTTCCTCGTCCATGAGCGCCTTGCCAAGCCAGCGACTGTTGTTCTTGACAAAGATCTGGATTGCCTCGCAGGCCATGTCCAGACCGCGCTCAATGGCGTTGGGCAGCCCGCCGGCAATTGAGACGTGGGCTCCGAGCGGGGGTCGTCCTGGGGGCATTGATATGGCGTCGCCGGCTTCGAGGGTCCACGGCGGCGGGTGCCACACGGCCCGCGGGGTTTCACCAGTTTCTACCATGGAGTCGCTCTCGGGCTTTCGCTCCGGGCTGCTAGACTGCCGCCGGATGAAGAGACGTTTCTTGCGCTTTTTGGGCTGGGTTGGGTACACGGGATTTCTCCTGGTGTTATTCACCGCGGCCGGTTATCTCTCGTTTAGTCGCTTCGTGCGCAGCGGCGATACCGAGGTCCCCGATCTGGTGGGTCAGAGGGTCGAGGATGTGGCGGCCCTGGTGGCGGACGCAGGCCTGGACGTTCGTAGCCTCGAGGACAGCGCTCGTTACGATGACGCCGTCCCCACCGAGCATGTCCTCAAGCAGTCCCCACCGGCTGGCACGATGGTCAAAAGAGGCGCTACTCTAGATATCGTGCTCTCGCTCGGCCCTCAGTTGATGGCTGTTCCCGACGTGCGGGGAGAGGCGTTGCAGGCCGCTCAAGTCACGCTTGCCGCCGCTGGATTGGCGGTGGGTCGTACTTCGGGAATTCACACCGTGGATGCCCAGCCGGGCTCCGTTCACGAGCAGTTCCCCGCGGCGGGAGAGAGAGTCGGCCGTTCGAGCACGGTGGATCTTTTTCTCGCCACTTCGAGCCGCGCCGGCGTCTTCCTGATGCCCGACTTGATCTACCGCGACTACGAGGCGGTGCGTAGGTTCTTCGAGGCGCGGGGCTTCCGCCTCGGTAGCGTCAAGTTCGAGCCCTACGAAAGCGTGGCGCCGGGCATCGTCCTGCGGCAGTTCCCGCTGGCCGGGCACCCACTGCGGCGCCAGGATGTGATCTCTCTCGTTGTCGTCAGCCCACCCGGTCGGACCAGCTGACGACCGCTTGATCAGTTCATGAAGATCGCACCTTCTATTCTGGCTGCCGATTTGGCCGACCTGGCGTCGGCTCTGGCCGTCTGCGAGCGCGGCGGCGCGGATCTCGTGCACGTCGACGTCATGGACGGCCACTTCGTCCCCAATCTCACTTTCGGACCTCCGGTGGTGCAGGCTCTGGCCCGTCACACGGACCTGCCGCTCGACGTCCATCTGATGGTCTCGAACCCGGAAGTACTGCTGGATGAGTACCTTGCCGCCTCTCCCGCGATGGTTTCAGTGCACTGGGAGGCGAGTGTCCATGTCGATCGGCTGGTGGCTCGCATCCGCCAGGGTGGAGCCGAAGCCGGGGTGGTGCTCAATCCCGCGACTCCGATCGAGGTGCTGGCAGACATCTTGCCTAGTCTGGACTTCGTGCTACTGATGTCTGTCAACCCGGGGTTCGCGGGCCAACCGTTCCTGCCCTACGCGCTCGACAAGGCTGGACGTCTACGGCAGAGAATCGCGGACCTCGGACTGGAGGTTGCGATCGAGTTGGACGGTGGCGTCGGACGTGCGAATATCGCGCAGGTCGCGGCCGCCGGAGTGGATATTTCAGTTGCGGGGTCAGCGATCTACGGCGATCCAGATCCGGTGGCTACGATCGGCGAACTGCGTTCGCTGGCTCAGGAGGAGACGGCTTGAAAAGCACTGTCCAGACAGCATGCGGAGTCCTCGTTGTGGTCCTTGGTTGCTCTTTGTCGATCATCGGCTGCGGTGGCGGAGTCGCTGAAGATCCCATCTTGCGACTGTCGTCGCAGGAGGCGTTCGACCTCGGCAAGGAACTGATGGCCGACGAGAAGTACGAACAGGCACGCGAACACTTTGCGCACGCCTTCCAAACCGCGCCCAACTCGGAGATCGGTCGTGACGCCCTGCTGCTCCAGGCTGACGCCTACTTCCTCGCCGGCGGCGAGACCAATTTGATTCGCGCCGAGAGCAAGTACCGAGACTTCAACAACCGGTATCCGACGAGTGACCGCGCGGCTTACGTGCAGTACCAGGTCGCCCTGACCCTGGAACAGCGCATGCGCAAGCCGGATCGGGATCAGAGCGAGACTGGCAAAGCCATCGCCGCCTACGAGGAGTTGTTGACGCTCTACCCAACGAGCGAGCAGGCGGCGCTGGCGGGAGATGGGATCGAGCGGCTGCGAGTGAACCTGGCGGAGCACGAGTATCTCGTGGCCAGGTACCAGTTTCGCCGCGGTCTTCACAAGGCCGCGGTCAACCGGCTGGAGTTCTTGGCCGACGAGTATCCGGACTACCCCGGCCTCGACAAGGTGCTGTGCTTGCTGGCGCGTTCGAACACGACCTTGGATCAACCCGAGGAGGCGTCGCTGGCGTTCTCCAGGCTGCGGGCTGAGTATTCGGCCAGTGAGGAGTGCAAGAACTTCAAGGCCCCTCCTAGACTAGAGGCTGACCTTCAAGTCGAGGAAGGCGCGGTGGGCTGATGAGGCGGACGGCAGTCCTCTTGCTGGCGCTGGGCATGGCTGCCTGCGCGACGCTACCGGGGCGATCTGATTCTGCGCCGACGACTAATCGACCCCAGGCGCAGGCTGCAGCGAATGAAGTGACCGAGGCTCAAGTAAGGCAGCTTCAGCGGCAAGCGGCCATGGCTCAAGCCGAGATCCAACTCTTGCGCCGCCAGCTTGCGGGGCTCGAGATGGAAGTGGAGCGCCTTTCGAACGCATCCGCGGTGCCGGCGCCTGCAATGCAAGCCCCGCCCGCCATCAGGCCCCGTGTCGAAGCGATCGAGAGCAGCGATCTGGAGCCCGTTCGCGTCGAGCCCAGGGTTGTGGAGCCCCAAGTGGTCGAGCCCCAAGTCGTCGAGCCGGCGACAGCTCCCATCGAAACGCCGACCTTTCAGCAGCCGGCGACCTCGATGGCCGCTGTGCCGCTGACCGGTCAATCGATTTACGATCGCGGCTACACGCTGTACCACCAGGGTCGTTTCATCGACTCGGAGAGTTCCTTTCAGCGCTTCTTGCAGGCTCACGGCGACACCGAGTTGGCCGACAATGCTCAGTTCTGGATCGGCGAGAGCCGGTTTGCCCGCGGGGACCATATGGGCGCTCTGCTTGCCTTCCAAGAAGTGCTGGATCGCTATCCCAGCGGCAACAAGGTGGCCGACGCAATGCTCAAGGCCGGAGACTGCCTCGTACATTTGGAGAATCGGGACGGCGGTCTGCAGCGCTACGAGGAAGTGCTGCGACGCTTCCCCGGGTCCGCTGCTGCGGCCATGGCAGAAGAGCGTCTGAACCGACCGGGAGGTTGATCGAAGGGTCGACCTGCCCCCGGCGGGCATCGTTAAAGCGCTACTTGAAGGATTGACGCATAAACGCCTACAGGATTGACGTTAGGTTCTTCCTTGCGTCGGTGAACGCCGTGTAGTACGTTTTCCGCTATGAAGCGTAGAGGGCTGTTTTCCGCCGTCCTGACCGGACTGATTCTGCTGGCTGGAATAGCATCGGCTCACGAGCCGCCGCGCAACCTCCATCAGGTCGGAGATCATTGGACCGCTTGGGATCCGCCGGCAAGCGTGGATCCAGGAGCGCAGATCCACGTTATTGTCCGCGGCGACACGCTGTGGGACCTGGCGAACACTTTCTACGGCGATCCGTACCTGTGGCCGCAGCTGTGGGAGCGCAATCAGTACATACGTGACGCTCACTGGATCTATCCGGGCGATCCGTTGGTCGTCGGCTTTGAAGTGACGCCGCTCGAATCCCTAGCCGATCTCGACGACCTGGGCGAGGACGACGATGCTGGGGATGGATTGGACCGCAGTATCGGCGCACCGCAAGCTCTTGGTTCCGAGTCCGATCTCTATTGTTCAGGCTATATCGATCTCGCTGATAGGTCCTTTCCTCACAGCGTCATCGGCTCTGAATACCAGTATCTGGGTCCGACGCTGACCAAGGAGCGGGTCAATCGGCGAGTCGGTGCTCGCGGCGCGGATGCACCTACGGCCAAGGTCGGCCTGACGGTGGGCGACATTCTCTATCTCGATGGCGGGGAGGCGGCAGGCATGCTGCCGGGTTCCGTGTACTCCGCGGTCGAGGCCGGAGAGTTGGTGACTCATCCGGTGACCGACGACGTGATCGGGCGCTTCTACGGTTACCTAGGACAGATCAGCGTGCTGTCCGTCCAAGAGACGACGGCCATCGCAGAGGTATCCGCCAGCTGCGCGCCGATCCTCATCGGCACCTCTTTGGAACCGTTCGAGCCGCAGCCCATTCCGTTGCGCCGACGCACCCCATTGCGTGGGGTCAATGATCCCGTGGGCCGCGAGGCACTCTTCGACGCGCCGACGATTGTCTACACGCAGGACGACGTCGTCTCTTTGGGCCAGCACAGCATCGTGCACATCGATCGGGGCGAAGGTGCGGAAATGACGCCGGGTGATCTCTTCACCATCTATCGTCTCGGTCCTGCCGGCCTCCCGCCTATGGTCCTCGGCGAGCTGGCGGTGCTCGCGGTGCACGGACGTTCCTCGGTGGCGCGGATTCTAGAGTCGCGCTACACCGTCTACGTCGGCGATCTGCTCGACCCCAAGTAGCGCCCTCCGAGCCCTCGAGGAGGCCCGCGACCTCACAGGCGCCGTTCGCGCGGTGTGGTATCGTCCCGCTCTGCCATAAGTGAAAGGACGCGGGGGATGAGCAAGAATCTGAACGGCGAGTTGCGGGCTCTCGTCGACCAGCTGGTGGACAAGGGATTGACCCTGGGGCAGGCGCGGCGCGAGTTCGAGCGTCAGTTCATAGTTGCCGCCCTGCGGAGCCACGAGGGCAACCTCGGTGGGTCCGCCAAGAGCCTCGGGATCCACCGCAACACTCTGCGCAACAAAGTCGGCGACCTCGGGATAGTGACTGGGGAGTACTCGCCCAAGCGGCCTCGGCGGCGCCGAGTCTAGGGGTAGGCGGGCCGGAAACGGCGGCACACGCCCTCCTTCAGGGCTGGAGCCCGGAGCCAGGCCCTGCGAGCAAGGCTCACTCCGACTGGCTCCAACGAGCTGGGAAATCGGCTCATTGTGTTATAATGCACATTCAAGGCCGGTTCTCGGCCGACTTCTTCACTTGAATACTGGATTTTCGTTGACTAGAGGGCACTCTGGAGTGACGGATGGAAAAGGTGCGCAATAATCGTGTATCGCAGGTGGCTCTCGCCACTTTGCTCTTTTTGGTGGTGGCGTTCTATTCGCCGCCGTCGGCGCCCTCGATCTCGACGGATCGGCCCGCGCCGCCGACCGAGGCAGAGCTCCAGGCACTCACCGATCTTTCGGAATGGGTCCTCGGCGGTTCGTCCGCTCCAAGTTTCCACGCCTTCAGCACGACGAGTCTGACGGAGGGCGTCGACACCCGCCCCATGGGTTTTGAGCTGTTCCGCGGATATCACGGCGAGGAGTTTCGCCAGTCCCTGGTTGCCCGACGCCCCTTCGGCGATCTGATTCGCGCCAACGCCCGGCGCTACGGGATCGATCCACTGCTGATCGTGTCGATGATCGAGGCTGAGTCGAGTTTCGACCCGAATGCCATCTCAGTAGCCGGAGCGGTGGGTCTCATGCAACTCCTGCCCACGACGGCCGTGCTCTATACCGACGGTGACCCTTTCGATCCCGCGGTCAACGTCAACGCCGGCGCCCGCTACTTGAGGGGGCTGCTGGATCAGTTCGAGGGCGATATCGCGCTGGCTCTGGCGGCCTACAACGCCGGCCCAGGGAATGTGCTGAAGCATGAGGGCGTGCCCCCCTTCGCGGAGACGCGCCGCTACGTCGAGCGCGTCATGGGGCGCTACGTCGACTACCACCAGAAGATCTGGCAGAACTCGCCGGATCGCGGCTGGTTCCTCTAGCTCCGGCGGTTGCCGGCGGCAAAGAGGCGGTTACCTACTGCAAAGAACGGTGCCCGGCTTCTCAAGCCGCGTCGTCCGAGGCGTCGTCCTTCTTTGCGTCGTCGCTCTTGATCCCGCGCCGGAAGTTCTTGATCCCCTCGCCGATCCCCTTGCCGAGCTGGGGCAGCTTCGTCGCGCCAAAGAGCACGATCACTATGAGGAGGATAAGCAGAAGTTCTTGAAATCCGAAGGGCATGGCGGGCCTCTCGATTCAGTCTAGCAGAGAGGGCTTGCCCAAGAGCGGAACCTCCGTCCCCTCGATCGCCTCCCAGGCAGCGTTCAGGTCTCGCATCGCCGGGGCTGCCTCGGCGACCCTCGCGAGGTGCCGACGGGCGGCTCGCAGGGATGGGCGAATGAGGGGGAGGTGGCGCTCGACTCCTCGAGCGGCGAACGCGGCAAAGGTGCCAACGATCTTGAGCGAGCGTTGAGCCGCCGCTCGATGGTACATCTCGCGTTCGGCCCGAGGGACCCGGGCCTGGTCGAGGTGTTTGGCTTCCTCGTCGGCGTCGGCGTAAAGGGTGTCGTTGAGTAGCGATGCCAGGTCGTACCAAGGGGGGCCGAGCCGCAGATCCTGATGGTCGATCACCACGATCGAGTCCTCGGCATCGAGGAGTAGGTTACGGGCCATGAAATCCCGATGACACGGTCGAGGTTCCGGCTCCGCCAGGCGGTCGCAGAGCGTGAAGAGGGCGAGTCGGAAATCCTCAGTCAGCGAGCCTGCTCCCACGAGACCCGCCGGCTCGAGAACCAGATCCCAGCTCTGTAGCAGCTCTCGGCGCAGGGTCGTGCCGTCGAGTGGTCGGCTGAGCCTCGCGACCGTGGTGCGGTCCAGGCGAGCGATCTTGTCGAGGATTGCCGTGGCCTCGAGCCAGTAGCCCTTCGGGTCTGCCCCGAGTGCCACGGCATCGTGGACTGCGAGTTGTCCTGAGTCGCTCAGCAGCATCATCCCTGCATCGGGATCCCAATCGAGGACGGAGGGAACGGAGATGTCCTCTCCTGCCAAGAGCCTGGTGGTCTCGATGAAACGCTCCCCGACGTCCCTCATTGACGCGGGGTAGACGGCGACGATGCTGGATGGGCCGGTTGCTGTCTGGAGTCGCACGTAGCGCCGAGGCGACACGTCACCGGCCAGGGGCGTCAGTGGCCCTCGGTCATGACCGCGGTGATCGAGCCATTGCTCGACGTCGGTCAGCAGTGAGTTGGGTTCCAGTGTCATGTGGTGTCGGAGTTCGTTGACAAGGCTTGGTGAGGCCAAGAATAATCGACCTGAGTGACGGGAGACAGCCCGTGGCCGCAATCGACATGAACGAACGAATGAAACAGCTGGTTGAGGAGCTACGCGGCGCGGTATCGCAGGCTCTTGGAGATTCGCTCGAGGTCGATCAAGCCCTGCGCAGCATTCGCCAGGAGGGCTGGTCACTGTACCTGGTCGTCGATCGCAAGCGCGGTGAGGAGACTCTGGAAGCCTACGAGATCGCGACCGACGCGCCCGTCAAGGGTGAGGCGGTCTTTCGAATTGACACCACCGACCTCAACTTCCTCCGTTCGATCGGGATCGACCCCACCCGACGAACCCGCAGACGACGGGTCGATCCCCAACAGAACCCCCAAGAGAAATAGCGCGCCCGCCGGACGGTCGACCTAGAGACCGAGGGCAGGGGCGTTAGGAGGCAGGCAGCCAGGCGAAGGTCAGGTTGCGACCTGATGCGGCCCCGTCGCGCCTGAAGCTGTGGAGCCGCGAATCACAGCGCGTGCAAACGCTGACCCTTTCGACGCACTCGACACCACAGGACCGCAGTTGGCTCTCTACTGCCCGTGACAGGTCGAGGTGCGGCCGCGAAGGGGCGACTCGCTCTTCGAGGCACCTACGATCGCCGCAGGCCTCGAGTACGCTCTGGGCGACTTCGTGCCCGACCTCATAGCAACACCTGCCGATTGCTGGGCCGATCCACGCGATGATCGGATCAGAGTTGCCTGAGAAGCTCTCGACTGCCTGGTGGACAACCCCGGCGACAATGCCCCGCCAGCCGGCATGAACGGCAGTGGCCCGGCCTGGAGTAAGAAGAACCACAGGGACGCAGTCCGCGGTCGAGATGGCCAGGGCGATGTCGCGGCTGTCGGTAGTGAGGGCGTCGCCCTCTCCAACACAGCCTGGCCGTCCGTCGAGGCAGTCGCTGCCGTGAACTTGCCGCAGAAACGCGACTGACCGGTTGGTGTTGGAAATAGCCGCAAGGATGTCGGCTCGAGGTTCGGTGCTGCCGCAACCGACGAACGCTACGCCAAGCGTACGATCGGCCGGCGTCCAGACCGCGTAGCCGGCCCCTTCGGCGCCCAACTCGATTCTCAACTCGGGTCTCAGTTCCGCTGCGCACATGGCTGATGGATTGTAGCCGGTGGCCGAGTGCCACCAGCCGGACGAACGTGGCAAACTCGGGTCCGGATTCCTGTTGAGTAACCTCTGAATGATTCAATTCCTCCGCGTCAGCAAGAACTTCGGTGCCCGCGTGGCTCTCGACGAGGTCACTTTCGAGATCGGAAGCGGTGAGTTCGCCTTCCTTACCGGCGACAGCGGGGCGGGCAAGACGACGCTGCTGAGCCTGATTTACCGTGCCGCTGTGGCCAGTTCCGGCAGTGTTCTAGTCAACGGGCGCAATCTGGGGTCGCTTCCTAGATCCAAGGTTCCCTACTTGCGGCGGACGATCGGTATCGTGTTTCAAGACGCGCGACTGATACGCCGCAAGACACTTTACGAGAACGTCAGCTACCTGCCGCGCATCCTCGGCTACGACAGTGAGCGCCAAAGGGAGGTCGCCATGGATGCTCTGGAGCGAGTCGGTCTGGCCGATCGGGCGAACGCATTCCCGGCGCAGCTCTCTGGCGGTGAGCAGCAGCGCGTGGCGATCGCCAGAGCGTTGGCCAACGAGCCGGCGATCCTGCTTGCAGACGAGCCGACAGGGAACCTCGACCCTCGACTCTCTCGGCAGATTTTCGAGCTCTTTGTCGAGGCACACGAGCGAGGCACCACAGTCATCGTCGCGACCCATGATCCGAGTGCATTGACCAACTTCCCTGCGCGAGTCTTGCGCCTACGACTGGGCCAGCTGGTTGAGGACTTCGGAGGCAAGAGGGCAGCAGTCGAGGAGCCCGAGGTCGCAGCTCCATGACTTGGAGCCAAGCGATCGGCTACTTCTTTGCCGAGGCCTTCCTCAGCTTGCGTCGGGGCTGGCGGGTGAGTCTTCTGGCGGTTGTCACGATCGCGGTGAGCCTCTTCCTCGGCGGCCTCTTCGCGCTCCTGGGCCACAACCTCAGAGGACAGATTACCCGTTGGCAGGGCGAGGCCCGCGTTGTCATCTACTTCGAGCCGGACACCACGGTTGAGGAGCTGTCTGCGGCCCAGCGCGAGGTGAGCCGGCTCGCCTGGGTTGACGAGGCGACAGTCGTTACACTGGAGGACGCTCGGGCTCGCTTCGGCAGCACCTTTCCTGACCTGGTCGAGCTGCTCGATGATCCGGAAGCGGATCCTCTGCCGCCGTCGCTCGAGCTGCGTTTGTCGCCGCAGGCCGCGGGCGCTGCCTTGAGTCAGGAGAGAAAGGTGCGCCTGGAGGATCTGGAAGGCGCCGGTTGGATTGATGACGACCGCGCCTGGCTTGACCGCCTGGAGGTCATGATCAGAGTGACGCGGGCTATCGGTTGGGCCCTTGGAGGGCTCCTTTTGGCCGCGGCGATCTTCACCATTTCGAGCGTGATTCGCCTGACCGCCTACCGCTATCGCGACGAGATCGCGGTCATGCGCCAGATCGGGGCGACAGAGTTCTTGATCCGGTGCCCGTTCTACCTCGAGGGCTGTCTGCAGGGCTTTGCCGGAGGCGCCGTGGCAGTCGTCGGCTTGTGGTGGGTCTATGCCGGTCTGGGGAGTGGCCTGGGGCCACTGGGAGACGCTCTCTTGGGCGAGTTCCTTCCTGTGTCTTCGGTGCTCGCTTTCCTAGCCCTGGGCGCAGTGGCGGGGAGCATCGGCGCGATCTCGTCCCTGCGCCGGGAGTTCGTCGAGATCGACCCGACAATGGACTGAACGGGTGCGGATGAAAAAAGGGCCTCGCCATTGCCGGCGAGGCCCTTCGAATTGAAGCTGATGCCGGCTCAGCCGATGCTGATGATAACGACTGCGCGCCGGTTCTCCGCCCGGCCCTCACTCGTCTCGTTACTTGCGACCGGCTCCCGCGAACCGTGGCCTTCAGTGGCGATCCGGTTCGGATCGATGCTGTGGCGGTCCACCAGGTAGCTCTTTACAGCTTCAGCCCGGCGCAGGCTCAACGGATCGTTGATTCGGTCGTTGCCCGTACTGTCGGCGTGGCCGAGAACCTGGGCATCCAATGCTGGATCCTGCTTGAGCTTGAGCGCGACTTCGTCGAGCTTGGCTTTGCAGATGTTCGAGACTCGCGCACCGCTCGTGTTGAAATGGCAGACTTCACGCTCCTCGACCGGTGGAGTGGCCTCGCGCAGCTCTGGAGCGGTGGCAGGAGCGGCTGGTGCCGCTGCCACGGGCGCCGCCGGAGGTGACTCGGCCGCCGGGGCCGCTGCAGGGGCCCCGGCCGGTGCCGCTGCCGCGTCGGGATCTGCCATCATTGCCTCGCACGGTCCGCACTTCTTGCCGTTCCAGCGATAAGCCAGGCCTGCGGTGGCGATCAGCGGGTTGACGTCGAGTTCAAATCCGTCCCCCTTGGCGGTCGAAGCGAGGTACCGAACGCCGGCAGTGAACGCCCACGGGCCGTTCTCTTTGAAGGGGACATCGACGCCGGCATTGAGGCCAATCGCAGTGTCGTTGTCGAGATCTCGGTTGAAATTCCTCCCACCTAGGTTGAAGGAGACTCCGGAGTAGTCCATGAGCCCGATGAAAGGCCCAACGAAGAAGTCGGCGCGGGAGTACGGCGACAGATGAAAGTTCGCCCCGACCGTAACCAGCTTGAAGTCTGCTGAGCCGGTGTCCATCAGCCATTCGGTCTCCGAGTCGAAGGAGAGCATGGTGTCGAGACTGCCGGCCAGAAGGCCCAAGGCCAGTCCTAGGGGGCAGTTCTTGCGATACTCCAACTCAGCTCCCAGACCGTCGCCCGAGTTGAGGTGAAACTTCGTCTGCTCGAACGGATCCGTGGAGGACGTCGAGAACGTCTCTCCGACTCCGGTGACTCTGGCGCCGAAACCTCGGAGGTTCCAGCGGTAACCTTCGCTTTGGCAGTCCTGTGCAGCTGCGGGCAGAGCCATTAGCAGCGTGCAGGCGATAGTAGCTGCAACCGCTTGTATCACGGTGCCACTTCGAATCTTCATCAACCTTCTCCTAGAAGTCGTCAAGTCGCCTTTGGGGCAAGGCGAGGAGTAATCATAGCACCGCAGCTTTTTGCGTCTAGACTTCTTTTCACACCGGCGTGGGGTCCGGAATCCGGAGTCAGTGGAGGGCTTTGACCGAGAATCGAGCCTCGACGCCGCCCTCGAAATCGAGTGTCTGAGCGGCTACTCCAGCCACGAAAAAGGTGTAGTCCTTGAGTTTGAAGGAAGTCTCGAAGCCAAACCCGACGTCCACCAGGTAGGAAGAACTGTCCCAGAGGACATCGCGATCGAAGCCGATGGCGCCGTAGCCTGCGTACACGAGCCAATACCAGCTCTCCCATGTCGCTCTGAGGGCCTCCCGGCGTTGGTCGATGAACCAGGGCAAGAACAGTTCAACCGTCGTGTGCAGTTCCTCAGTTCCCCGCAGATTGGCTTGGAGGCCCTTGAGGTTCTCGCGGCCGTCGAGCCGGAAGAACTCGCCCCGTGGTATGGAGTATCGGTCGGCGGAATCGACCGGCAGTTCCGGTCGTACGGCGACCTTGCGCAGAAACGAGCCTCCGTGGAGCCGCGAAACCAGGAATGAAGACCCGGGGAGCCTGAAGCGCTTCAGGGCGCCGAGTTCGAGCTTCACAAAGTCGAAATCCCCGAGCAGTGCCTCGAACCCCCAGGTAACAGCTCCCGAGACACCTCCACTGACTGGGCCAATCTCGCGGTGAGCCGTAAAGAGAGTCCTGCGTTGAGCACGGGTCTCTCCGACGATGGCATTGAGGCGGGAGTCCACCGGTGTGCCCAGTTGGTACCCGAGCCGGACGAACGTGTCGGTCTTGTTGGTCGTGAAGCGGAACTCTTCCTTGCTCGAGGTGATTCCATCCACTTCGGCGAGGAAGAATGCCCGACTGCGGTGGTTGAAGGGCCTCTCTACCAGGAGCAGTCCGCCGCGAGTGCGCTCGAAATCGCTCGATCCCTTCTCGATCGGCTCGAACTCGACGGCATCGAAAAGCCCAAGCTGGTAGATGGTGTCGCGGCCGTAGTAGCGGTAGCGCACAAACGCCTCGATATCTCCTTTGACGAAGTTGTACCGCATCTGGCCCTCGTAGAAGGAGCCTTTGACCAGCCGGTTCAACCGGAAATCGAGTTCGCCCTCGGGGAAGTAGAAGTCGAGATCCGGCAGGAGGGTATCGCGCGCCTCGGGCGCCGACGAGGAGACCGAGGGCGGAGGCGTCCCCACCGGCGGTTGGGCTTCCTGGGCGGTCAACGCGCCGGCTAGAAAGAGGGCCGCGGTCGAAGCTACGACGCGGCCCTCGAGGTCAAACAGGCTGGGCACTGGACCCTTTTAGAAGAGGAACGGGGGATCCGACGATCCGGGAAGCGCCTGAAGCGCCTTCTTGAGTTCTTCTTCTTCCCGACGAAGGGCCTCGATCTCAGCGTTCGTGGCTTCGACGTCTGCGTTGAACTCCTGAGTCTCTTTGTTCTTCGCGACTCGATCAGCAGCACCGTTGTTGCCGGCCTGACGATAAGCGGCGATCGCATCGTCGTACGCCTTGCGCTTTTCGTACACAAAGCCCAGCTGGGACAGCACCGTGGTGCGATCAGCACTCTTCGAGGCCTTGTCGAGTGCCGTGCGCAGTTCTTTCTCGGCAGAACTGTACTGCTCTTTCTTCGTGTAGGCCTGGCCCTTGTAGTAGGCGGGCAGCCAGTCGCCGCTGTTCATCCGGCTCGCCCTGTCAGCGGCGGAGATCACGGCGTCGAAGTCCTTGCCGCCAAGCGCGGCGCCGGCGAGCATCATCAGGTTGTCGTAGCTGGCGTTGTCTGCTGCCAGCGCCTTGGCGACCTCGGTCGCTCGACGGTAGGACTCGGTCTTGCTAGAGCCCGCAGTGCGCCGGCCCTGTTGCATCAGAGCTTGAACCAGAGCCTTGCGATTGTCGCCGTTAGGTTTGAGGCCGACCGACTTGTCGAGGGCCTTGATCGCGTCACCGAGATCACCGTTGTTGAGTGCCGCGACGCCGTACTGGTATTGGACCTTCGAATCGTTGGGGCTCGAGGACGCAGCCCTGGCGAGGGCGGACAAAGCTTGACCAGACTGGCCGCTCTTGCTCAGAGCGACTGCCAGCAGCTGGTCCAAAACGGCCGGCTGAGAGCCTCTGAGTTTGCTGCGGTCGAGCTTGCCGAGAATCGAAGCTCCATCGGCGTAGCGCTTGGCCTCGACATATGCCTGACCGAGCGCAAACTGTGTCGCGGTGTCCGCAGGATCGAGATCGTAGGCTTTGCGCAGGTGCCCGAGGGCTTCATCCGTGCGGCCCAGCTTGACGAGGACCTGGCCCAGCATGCGCTGGCCGGGCGCCCACTCAGGCTGCGCTTCTACGACCGTCTTGAACTCCTTGGCGGCCGTGGCGTAGTCGTTCTTTTTGAGCGCTGCGACTCCCTCTTCCCAGCCGGCGTGGACCGCCGTGCCGCAGAGGAGGAGAGCGAGAGTCAGGATGAGTGAAAGTGTGTTGCTGCGCATGGTCGTTCTCCTCGTTGAAGTTCTGGCTCACTCGAGATTAGAGATCGCACGGAGATAGGGAGCAAGCATCGTGCCACGGATGAAGGGGCGCCTAGGGGCGCCTCACGAGCTGTTCTACGGACTCGACGAAGGCGAGGGCCTGGCTGGGCCCGAGAGCCGCCAAAACGGCGCGTTCGACTGTCCGCATCTGGGTCAGGATGGCGGCGGTGCCGTTGCCACCGGCGATCTCCTGGGTGGCGGTGCGGTAGGCGCTATCGGCCTCGAACGCGTTGCTGCTATTGCTCAGCAGGCTCGTGGCGCGGTTGTGAACCGTTTGGGCGACCGCTTGCAGGTCCTGGACTGTCATCTTTTTGAGACGATCCAGGCTCCCGTCCGGGGCGGGGTCGCGTAACTCGATAAGTCCGGACGTGATCAATCCAAAGAGTGTCTTCGAGACGTCGAAGGCACTCGTTTTGAGAGCTAGGGCGATATCCGCTACCGAGCGGATCTCGTCGACCCGGCGGATGATGTCCCACTCGTTCGGGCTCAATGACACGCTCGTCGCGCCGCTATCGTCGGTGAAGATCGGGATCATCCGGGTCGAGGGCACCTTGGCGACCAGCACCTTCCACTCATCGATCCGCTGGGCGGCCTGCATGAGCAGATTGGTGTTGGACTTGGTGATCGTCGAATCCGGCGTCTCGTTTCCGGGAGTGAAGACGAATTCTCCTTCCTCCCAAGTCGCCAGCTCATAGAAGGCCTCCTCCCCGTGAAGTTCGGCTACCGACGAGTGGACGATTTCGCCGTCACGCAGATAGATATCCCCCGCGCCGAGACGGCACGTAACAGAGAACTTGCCCGTCTTGCCCGACGCTGCGACCAGTTGGATGACGTCGGGTAGCGGGAGTTCCTCGAGGGATCCCTGGAAGGCCATCTGTTTGTCTAACGAAGCCCTTACTGCAAGCGGAAATTGACCGTCAGATTGTAGTACACGTCAACGGGCTTCCCGTTGAGAGTCGCGGGCTCGAATTTCCACCGCTTCACCGCATCGACGGCAGCCTGATCAAGGCCCATCGGCAGCGGTTTGAGGACGCGCACGTTCGTGACGTTCCCGCCCTTGTCGATGATCGCTTCGACGATGACGACTCCCTGGATGCGCGCCTTGCGGGCGATCTCGGTGTACTGAGGGTTCGGTCCAGAGATCTTGTTGGGCCGACTGACGTCGCCTCCAACCCGAATGGGCCCCTCGGGTTCCACCGGAGGCGGACCGTCGGGAATGTCGAAGATGATGTCGGTGTCGGGAAGGTCGAGATCCTGCTCGATCTCTTCCTCGATCCGAATCGGTTCCGGCTCGTCCGGAGTGGGATCGGGGATCGGGACCTTCTTGGTCTTGGGTTTGGGCAGTTCCTGCTGCTGCTTCGGCGGCGGCGGCTTGAACCGCACCTGCTGGACGACGTAGACCTTCTGCTTCTTGGCCTCGGCCGCCGTGATGTCAGGCTTCAAGAAGCCGAAGTTGATGATGAAAAGCACGATATGGAGGATGACCGCGCCGATAATCGCCTTCTTCATGCGCCTACCGTCCTCGAGATCCTCCATCGCGAAGGCGTAGTACTCGCCGCCCTCCAAGTCGGACATTCCGCCTGCGGTCTTTGCCGGCGCTACTGGCTTTGTTTTAGGGTCATTGGCCATGAGTCACGTCCTCGAACTCGTTAGCTAGTACCAGAACATGTCGATCTCGCGCTGTGTCGGGATCGAGACGTTCTTGACTTCCATGCCGATTTTGTCCTTCGCTTGCCGTAGCTCGTCGAAGACATCGACCATGTGTCCGTACTCGGCATCCGGATTGGGTCGGATGATGACCGGCTTCCGGGGATTGCGCTCGAGCTTCGGCTTCAGGTATTCGAGAATGGCGTCGAGAGGCATCGGCTTGCCATCGACCATCAGAACACCGGCGGGCTGAATCTCGATCAAGACCGACTCTTCTTTGTCGACCATCGGCGGCGTGTCCTGGTCGTCCTTCGGCAACGAGAAATCGAGTCCGCGCGTCGCCGCGAAGGTCGTCGTCACCATGAAGTAGATGATCAGCAGGAAGGCGATGTCCGCCATCGATGATGTCGGGATCTCTTCACTGATCTTGTCTCTCTTGATCTTCATCCGCCGCCTCCGTCAGCTCCCTCGAGGGTCTCCTGCTCAGAGAGCAGATAGATGACCTCTGCCCGCGCCTGCTTGAGCGCGTCGATCACGCTGTCCACGTAGCGGTAGGGGACGTTCTTGTCAGCCTTCAAGACGAATGCCTTGCCCGGGTTGTTCGCGACGACGTCGACTGCGAAAGAGAGCACGTTTTCCGGCCCTGGGACCGGCACGCTGATCTCCTCGCCGCTCGAGACCCGAATCTGCCCGCTCTCGATGATCGAGATATAAGCGGACTTCTTGGGGATCTCGAAGCGCAGTTCGGTCGCTGGCAACCCCACGGTCGTCTTGTCCACCTCGAAATTGATGGTGACCATGAAGAAAATGATGAGAAGGAAGGCAATGTCCGCCATCGAGGCGGTTGGGATGCCTTCGTTCTGCGTGCCGCGTGCCTTGAGTCTCATCGCGTCAGGGCCTTACTTGCCGCCGGCTTCGGGTGTGATTCCGCCGCGCTCCATCTCACCGAAAGTTTCGAGGAGCATGTTGGTGGAAGTCTCCACGTCGCGCACGAACTTATTGATCTTGTTCATGAAGAAGTTGTAGGCGAGCTGCACCGGAATAGCGATCGCAAGACCGGTGGCCGTGGTGATCAGAGCCTCAGAGATACCAGAGGCAACGAGGCCTGGATTTGACAGCCCGGCTTCAGCCAGAGCCTCGAATGAGTTGATCATTCCAGCCACGGTGCCCAGGAAGCCCATCAGGGGGGCGACGTTGGCGACGGTAGCGAGCCAGACCATGTTCTTCTCGAAGCGGCCGATCTCGAATAGGGCGGCGTTCTCGATCGTCTTCTCGACTTCGTCTTTGGGGTGTCCGAACTTGAGCAAGCCCGCTTTCATGATCGAAGCGACCGGTCCGGAGTAGTCCTCACAGACCTTCGTTGCCTGCTTGACCGAGCGATTGACGATCAGCGACTTGCGGATCTTCGCCAGGAACTCATTGACGTTCGTCTTGGCTTTGCGCAGAGCGAAAAAGCGCTCGATGATGAAGATCATTCCAACAAGCGACGTGGCCAGCAGGGGATACATCATCCACCCGCCGTCGTTAAAGAGCTTTAGTAGGGTGCCGCCTATTCCATCCACGCTTGAACCTCCTCTTAGCTGTGTAGACCCTGCGTCCTAGGGTCGAGTTCCCGACTAATCACCGATGTTCGCCAAGGGTTCTTTTGCCGGTGTTTTGTAGCCGTCATCGGCTCCCCGGCGGAACGGTGTCAGTGCGCTTAAAACAGGGTCGGCATGGTAGCACAGGGGTTCGAGGCCCGCAAAACAAATAAGAGTCAGCGCTCTTTGGCCTTGGCCAGGTGGTCCAAGGTCCTCCTGTGGGCGCAACAAATCGCTATCGCGAGAGCATCCGTTGCGTCCTCCGGTAGCGGGTCTCGCGGCAGGTGTAGGAGAACACGGACCATCTCCGAGACCTGCTGTTTGTCTGCGCGGCCATTCCCCGTAACGGCGCTCTTGACTTCGGCTGGTGAGTACTCGAGGACGTCGATTCGATGGCGTCCCAGAACTCCGAGCAACGCCCCCCGGGCCTGCGAGAGGACAACGAGCGACCTCGGGTTCTGCCCTAGAAAGGTCGACTCGACAGCGACAACGGCGGGGCGCAGCGTGCGAAGCAGTTCTTCCAGGTCTGTCGAGATCGCGCCGAGCCGCTCCGGCAAGGTTGCCTTGGCGCTGACAGACAGCCGCCCAAAGTCGATCGCCTCGAGCTTCGGCCCGCGTTGCCTCACGAGCCCGAAACCGGTGTGGCGGCTGCCGGGGTCGAGGCCTAGGATCAACACGCCGCTGGGTGGGCTTCCAAGGGTGCCGGGCTAGGCGCTGTCAGCGGCCGCCAGGATCTCGGCGTCAACGTTCAGATTTGACCACACGTTCTGCACATCGTCCTGGTCCTCGATCGCATCCACTAGATCGAGGACACGGAGCGCAGTCTCCGGATCCAGGTCCACCTCGCTCTTGGGCAGCATCGCGAGCGCTTGCGCCGCCACCGGCAGACCGCGGCTCTCGAGCTCGTCCCGGACGTTGGCGTACTCCTCGGGGGCACAGTACAGCTCGTACACATCGTCCTGAGCCTCGGCGTCGTCGACTCCGAGCTCGAGGGCCAGCTCCATGAAGTCGTCTTCGTCGAGCCCTTCCTTGGCGAGCGCGAAGTAGCCACGCTTGTCGAACATCCATGCCACACAGCCGTTTTCGCCCAGGTTGCCGCCACTCTTGGTCAGCAGATGCCGCAACTCCGACACGGTTCGATTCTTGTTGTCGGTCAGCGTCTCGACGAGGATCGCGACGCCTCCGGGGGCGTAGCCTTCGTAGGTCAGTTCTTCGTAGGAGACTCCATCCAGGAGGCCCGCACCGCGCTTGATCGCGCGCTCGATGTTGTCATTCGGCACATTGGCGCTCTTTGCGTCCTGAATACCGACCCGTAGGCGTGGATTACCGCTCGGATCGCCTCCACCCAGCTTGGCTGCGACGGTGACTTCTTTGAGAATCTTGGTCCACAGCTTGCCTCGCCGGCTGTCGGTGACAGCCTTCTTACGTTTGATCTGTGACCATTTGCTATGACCTGCCATGCATCCTCCGAAGGGTGATTCTAGCCTAGGCGCAAGACTGAGAGCGCACCGGTGGAAACTTGGTCTACCTATGTCGAGGGGACCGGATGCCAAGTGCGGCCATGGTCTGGCTGGCGGAGGGACCGCGGAAGGTCGCTTCACGGGGATGTCGCTGGGACGCTGGTTTCTAAGTAACTCAGGGACAACGACTTTTGTTTGACGGGGCTCGATCCGAGTGCTAAAAGATGTCCCCTGGGGGCGCAATGGCATGTCGATGATTCTTCTTGCAGTCGAGGACCTGGAGCGTGACGCTCCGGTGCGCGATCTCTTGACGGCAGAAGGTTGGTGGGTCACGACCGTGGCTAGTAAGGAGGAGGCCCTCCGCGCCGCGGCGGACCACGCGCCTCAACTGCTCGTGTTGGACCGTGGGATGGATGACACGGCGAGTCTGTTCAAGGTGTTCGCGCGCGCCCACGGCGGCTGTGGTGTGCTCGTACTGGTGGATAGCCAGTCGGAGGAAGGCGCGGGTGACCTGGGAGATGGGGTTGTCGCTCGGGATCAGCCGCCCGAAGATCTTGTCGCTACGGTCCGCGGCAGTCTTGACGCACCCCGGGGTGCCCAAGACTCTGCCCCGGTCGATGATGAGCCCACGACTGCGGAGGAGCAGCTGACATCGCGTGAGTTGTTCGGCGATATCCTGGAGGATCTGGGCGAGACCGAGCCGCAGGAGGCGCCTGAGCCGGTACAGGCCGTAGAGCCTGCTCCGGGTGCGGCCGTCGAGGTCCCGAGTGGCGACGAGATCGCAGGCGGCGAGAGCTTACTTGGCTCGGATGGTCCTGATGCTCCGGAGGATCAGGGTGCCGCCGAGCTCGAGAGTGCCACGCCCGAAGAGCCAGTTGAAACAGCCGGTACCGGGCTGCTGCAGGACCCGGCCGAGAGTTCGCCAGAGGTAGCTGAAGAGCCGATCGCCGAGGAGTTCGACGAGGAGCTGCCGGAAGTGCCGGAGGAGCCGACTGACGATCCGTTGGTCGAGGTACCCGTGCCGCCGGACGTTGCGGAGTCCGATCGACTCAGGGCTGACCTGGGTGAGAAGGCCGAGTGGCGAGCCGAGCCCGAAGGCGATGCTCCGAAGGAAGTGGCAGCTCCTGACGGCTCTGAGGCCGTGCCGGTGCCGGATACGGCCCAGGAAGATCTGGTGGAGGCGTCGGAACAGGAGGACGGGTCCCAAGAGGAGCTGGGGGACATCGATGCCGAGGTGGACCTCGAACCAATGACACCTTCGAGCATCGAGATCGAGAAGTCTCTGCTCACCGACTTGGATCCGGACGACAGTGAGCCGACTACTGACTTGGTGGAGGAGGTAGCCGATCTTCTCGAGTCCGGGCCCGAGGGCTGGCCTGGAACGGACGAGCCGGAAAGCGGCGAGGGTCTGTCGATCGAGGAGGCGCTGGCGGTCGAGGAACCCGTTCCAGGGGCCGAGGAGGAGCCCGAGAAGGGTGGCGAGGCCGAACGAAAGGCAGATGATGAGCCCGAATCGGCTGCTGAGCGTCAGGAGCTCGAACGGCTGGGTCCTTACGAGCTGATCGAGTTGGCGGAATTCGGTGACCTGACCGAACGCTGGCTAGCCCGAAGCACCGGCGAAAATGCCACGACGGTCATCCTCGAGCGGGTTCGCCCGGAACTGCAATTTCGGGCCGACGTCCGCGATGCGTTCGTCGAAGGCAACTCGGACGCCGCGGGTTGGGAACATGAGAATGTAACTGCGGTCGTCGACCTGGGCCGTCAGGATGACACAGACTATGTGGCGACGGAGTATCGGCCGGGCCACTCGCTGGCGGAGGTTCTCGACCGCGTGGCTCGAATGGAAGCTCGGATGCCGCTCGGTGTGAGCCTCTTGCTGATCGAGAGAATCGCCGCGGCGCTCGAGGTGCTGGCGGAGAGTCCTGCCATTTCCCGCCATGGCTGGCTCGTGCCGGGCAGCATCTGGCTGGGCGAGAACGGCGAAGTCCTTTTGCGAGAGTTCGGAGTGGGCCGTCTCGCGGCGCCGGATCCAAGCGTCGTGCGCGACTGGACGGAGCACCGGTTCATCGCTCCGGAGAAGTGGTCCGATCGAGGAGACATCAGGAGCGATCTCTACTCGCTAGGTGCAGTGCTCTACGAGATGGTCTCCGGCCAAGGGGTGCATCGAGCTGCTGATTACGAGGCCCTGGTCCAAGCGATTCAGAGCGCGAACATCACGCCAGCGCAAGAAGTGGATCCGACGATTCCGTCGGAGGTCGACGCTTGGATGATGAGACTCCTGCGCCGCGACCCTCAGGAGAGGCCGCAGAGCGTGCCGGAGATTGTCGCAAAAATCGACCTCGCCCTTCAGGCACTCCCGGCCCGACCCGCTAGCGCTGAATTGAACGCTTACGTGCGTCAGCTCTTCGCCGCGCGAGTCCCGGATCTGCCGGCGCAGACGGTCCAGTCTCCTCAGTCTCTGGTGCCGAGCCTCGAGGCCGAGTCCGGTGCGCAGGCCGAAGCCGAGATCGAAGCCGAGACCGACGCGACGCCGGCCCGCAGGTGGGAGTGGTGGTGGCTGTTGATTCCGCTGCTGGCGCTTCTCTCGACCTTCGTCGGTTGGAAGTTCATGTCGGGGGGGAGCGCCGGAGCCGAACTCGAGGACCGTGAGCGACGCGAGGTGAAACTCGCGGCGATGGCGTCGGAGTACGAGCCCTCCGCACACCCGCTTGCAATAGAGTGAGCCCCATGGCGTGGTTTCGCAAAACGAAGAAGCCCAAGCCGGTACGCGCCGGCCGTAGTCCCGTGCCTCAAGGGCTATGGCTCAAGTGCGATGGTTGTCGCGAGATCATCTATTCGAAGGAGCTCGAGCGCAATCTCAGGATCTGCCCCAAGTGCGGACACCACTTCCGCATCGACGCGCGGAGTCGAATCGAGCTGCTGCTCGACACAGAGACGGTCGAAGAGCACTTTGTCGACGTGGCTCCCACGGATCCTCTACGGTTCAAGGACAGCAAGGCCTACAAGGAACGACTGAGGCTCTACCAAGAACGCCTTGGCAGCAAGGATGCCGTCGTGGTCGTAACCGGTGAACTCGAGGGGCTCCCTGTTGTCGCCGCCGTCATGGAGTACGGTTTCATGGGAGGGTCCATGGGCTCGGTTGTCGGCGAGAAGATCACCCGGGCCGCCGAGTTGGCGCTGGAGCGGCGCTCGGCCTTGATGGTGGTCTCGGCGTCCGGTGGCGCGCGCATGCAGGAGGGCGTGCTGTCGCTGATGCAGATGGCCAAGATCGCGGCCGCCCTCGCTCAGCTGAGAGCCGCCGGGTTGGCCTACTTGTCGATCCTGACCGATCCCACGACCGGAGGCGTGACCGCCTCGTTCGCCATGCTCGGGGACCTCAACATTGCCGAGCCGGGTGCCTTGATCGGCTTCGCCGGTCCGCGGGTGATCGAGCAGACCATCGGGCAAGAGCTGCCGGAAGGGTTCCAGAGGAGCGAGTTCCTGCTCAAGCACGGATTTCTCGATCTGGTGGTCGAGCGCACCGAACTCAAGGCGACGGCGGCGCGCGCTCTGCGGCACCTGCAGCCGGTTCATTGAGCGGCCTGGCGAGAGCCACCGCCCGGCGCCTCCTCGGCGAACTCGAGGAAGCGGGCATTCGGCTCGGACTCGAGGCGATGGGCCGACTGTTGGAGGCGCTAGGAGAGCCTCATCGACGCCTGCCACACGTCCTCGTGGCAGGAACCAACGGGAAGGGATCGACGGCTGTTCTCCTGCATTCGATGCTGACTGCCGCCGGATATCGAACCGGCTTGTACACCTCACCTCACTTGGAGAATGTTCGCGAGCGCTTGCGAATCGACGGCCAGGCAGTCGGCCTCGAGGACTTCGTCGAGCGGCTTCAGAGGGTCATTGCCACGGCAACGATGCACCTCGGAGATCGGCCGACCTATTTCGAGGCCTTGACCGCGACAGCATTCGATCTTTTCGCCGAGGAGACCGACATCGCGATTCTCGAGGTCGGTCTCGGTGGGCGGCTCGACGCGACCAATGTGGGTGAACCGATCCTCTCGATCATCACCGAGATCGGTATCGACCACGTCGAGTTTCTTGGTGCTACGGAGGCGGCGATAGCACGCGAGAAAGCCGGTGTGATGCGTGCCGGTCAGCCCGTCCTCTCGGCCGTCGCTTCAAACGCCCGGCAAGACCTCGAGAGACTCGCGCGGGAGAAAGGCGCTCAGTGGACGGATGTTCTCGCTGAGGTCACCATCAGCGCCCGAACTCGCCAGGGCGACAGCGTGATCGAGTTGAAGACCGGGGCTGCCTCCTACCGGCTCAGAGCCAGCCTGCCGGGCGAACACCAAAGGCGCAACCTCGCTCTGGCCGTGAGGGCGGCGGAGGCCTTGGCGACCGCAGGCTGGCACCGCCTGACGAAGGAGGCAATCGAGGTCGGTGTGAGTCGCTGCCGCTGGCCGGGACGGCTGGAGCGGGTGCCACTGGAGGACGGTCGCGAGGTACTGCTCGACGCCGCTCACAATGCGCAGGGAGCCAGGATGCTCGCCGCGTACCTCGCCCAGCACCCCGAGCGAGATTGCCTGGTGTTTGGAGCCTTGGAGGGCAAGGACGTCGGGTCTGTCCTGCCGCCTTTGGCCGCAGCGGTCGAACAGGTGATCTTGACCGCTCCCGACTCACCCCGCTCTCTGAAGCCGGAGGTGTTGAGCCGTTGGGTGGACGCTATGTATTGCCAGGTGGAGCCCGACGCCGCTCTCGCGCTCGAAGCCGCGCTGGCCGGAGAGGCGAAGCGGATCGTCGTATGCGGCTCGATCTACCTGGTCGGAGAGGTCCGACGCCTGCTGCGACTTCGCTTCGCGCGGCCCGTGGCCGCAGTGGAGCTGAATCTGACGGCCGGCTAGCGGCGCTAGGGAGCCTTTCGCGGCTCCCGGTAGAGCGGGAAGTCGGCGCAGAGCGCGGCGACATCCGCCTTGGTCTGCGCCAGCACACTTTCGTCCTCAGGGGCCGAGAGTACGGCTGAAATCAGCGTGGCGACACGGTCCATCTCCGCTGCCCCCATACCCCGTGTAGTCACCGCCGGCGTCCCGATTCGGATGCCCGAGGCCACCATCGGCGGCTGCGGATCGTAGGGGATGGTGTTCTTGTTGACCGTGATGCCCGCGCGCTCGAGGGCGCCCTCGGATAGCTGGCCGGTGAGTCCCGCCGCCCCGACGTCGATCATCAGTACGTGGTTGTCGGTTCCACCCGAGACGATGCGGTAGCCGTGCCCGACAAGGGCCTGCGCCAGATGGCCAGCGTTATCGACGGTCCGTCGTTGGTAGTCGCGAAACTTCTCGCCGGCGGCGATCTTGAGAGCTACGGCCTTGGCCGCGATGACATGCATCAAAGGCCCACCCTGCAGGCCGGGGAAAACCGCCCGATTGATCGCCTTCGCATGCTCAGACGTGCAGAGCACCAGACCGCCGCGTGGGCCGCGTAGGGTCTTGTGGGTCGTCGTGGTGACGAACTGGCAATGCGGGACCGGCGAGGGGTGGACCCCCGCAGCGACAAGCCCGGCGATGTGCGCCATGTCGGCCATGAGCAGAGCACCGCAATCGTCGGCTATCTGGCGGAAACGCTCGAAGTCGATCACCCGGCTGTAGGCGCTGGCACCGCAGACGATCAGCTTGGGGCGATGTTCCATCGCAGTCCGAGCCACCTCGTCATAGTCAAGAGTCTCCGTCTCCTTGTCGACACCATAGGCCACGACCTTGAAGTCACGACCGGAGTAGGAGAGGGGATGGCCGTGGGTCAGGTGGCCGCCGGACGACAGGTCCATGCCCATTAGCGTATCGCCGGGTTCGAGGACGCTGAAGTAGACCGCCATGTTGGCTTGCGATCCGCTGTGGGGCTGGACGTTGGCGTGCTCAGCGCCAAAGAGCTTCTTGGCTCGCTGAACAGCGAGCCGCTCGGCTACGTCGACGTACTCGCAGCCGCCGTAATAACGCCTACCGGGATAGCCTTCGGCGTACTTGTTGGTGAGCACCGAGCCGGTGGCCTCGAGCACCGCGGGGGAGACGAAGTTCTCCGACGCGATGAGCTCGAGCCCATCTTCCTGCCGCCCTTGCTCGTCCTGGATCGCCCGCGCGATCTTCGGATCGACCCGCTCGAGGGAGCGGCGGTCCATGGTCAACGGCTGAGTCTCCCGACTACTCGCCGGTTTTCTTGACCGTCTTCTTGGCGGTCTTTTTGGCCGCGGTCTTCTTGACGGCTTTCTTGGCGGTTTTCTTGGCCGCGGTCTTTTTGACGGCCTTCTTCACGGCCTTCTTGGCAGTTTTCTTGGCTGCAGTTTTCTTGGCTGCAGTTTTCTTGACGGCTTTCTTGGCGGTCTTCTTGGCCGCCTTTTTTTTGGCCGTTCGTTTCGAACCCGCCGCCTTGGCCTCTGCTTGGCGCCGTTTCTTCAAACGCTTGAGACGCCGTTGCCGCCGCCGCCTAAGCTCTCTATCTTTTTCACGCATCAGTGTGGACTCCCTAGGCAAACCTCGAATGACTCGCGAGCTTGTCCCAGGGCCGGTGGAGTGTCAAGGACTGTCGCCGCGGGTTGAGCCGTTGTGCTTTTGCCGTTGGGGGAGCGCGTCCTGCAACTCAGCAAGCCAGCCGCCCAGGTGCTCACTCTCGCCGTGCCGTCCCCGACCAACGTAGCAGCCGCTAGATCGGCAAGTTGCCGTGTTTCTTGGCCGGGACCGCCTGCCGTTTGCCCGCCAACTGCCGCAGGGAACGGATCAGATGACCCCGCGTGGTGCGGGGCCCGATGACCGCATCCACGAATCCTCGCTCCGCCGCCACGTAGGGGTTGGAGAAGCGCTCTCGGTACTCGGCAACCTTGGCCGCTCGGACCTCGGTGGCGCCCTCGCCCGCAGCCGCCAGCTCCCGTCGATAGAGGATGTTGACCGCACCCTCCGGCCCCATGACGGCGATCTCGGCCGCCGGGTAGGCCAGGTTCACGTCGGTGCGCAGGTGCTTCGAAGACATCACACAGTACGCGCCGCCGTAGGCCTTGCGTGTGATCACCGTCAGTTTGGGAACCGTGGCTTCGGCATAGGCGTAGAGTAGCTTGGCGCCGTGCTTGATGATGCCGCCGAACTCCTGCTGCGTTCCGGGCAGGAAGCCGGGCACGTCCTCGAAAGTCACCAAGGCGATGTTGAAGGCGTCGCAGAAGCGCACGAAACGCGCTGCCTTGAGCGAAGCATCAATGTCGAGAACCCCAGCGAGGTATGCCGGTTGATTAGCCACCACGCCGACACTCTGGTTGCCGAGGCGAGCGAACCCGACCACTATGTTGCGCGCGTAGTCGGGCTGAACCTCGAGGAACTTGCCGTCATCGACGATTGCGCCGATGAGCTGTTTGATGTCGTAGGGCCTGTTGGGGTCCGAGGGGACCATGGTGTCGAGTTCGGGGGCCTCGCGGTCCGGTGGGTCGGCACTCACTCCGGCCGGTGGGTCGTCGAGGTTGTTGCTCGGGAGGTAGGAGAGAAGCTGGCGAATTCCCAGCAGGCAGGCTGCGTCGTTGGGGCGAGTGAAGTGACACACGCCGCTCTTGGTGCTGTGTGTCGAGGCGCCGCCCAGCTCCTCCATGCTCACCTCTTCGTGGGTCACGGTCTTGATCACGTCAGGGCCGGTGACGAACATGTAGGAGGTGTCCTCGACCATGAAGACGAAGTCGGTGATCGCCGGCGAGTAGACGGCTCCACCGGCGCAGGGTCCCATGATGGCGCTGATCTGCGGTACGACCCCCGAAGCCAGGGTGTTGCGCAGGAAGATGTCGGCGTAGCCGCCCAGCGAAGCCACACCCTCCTGAATCCGGGCACCGCCTGAGTCGTTGAGACCGATCACCGGCGCTCCGTTCTCCACCGCGAGGTCCATGATCTTGCAGATCTTCCGTGCGTTGGTGGCGGACAGGGAGCCACCGAAGACGGTGAAGTCCTGCGCGAAGACGTAGACCAAGCGGTCCTCCACGGTGCCGTAGCCCGAAACCACACCATCGCCAGGGACAGTGGCTTCCTCCATGCCGAAATCGCGGCATCGATGGGTGACGAGAGCGTCTATCTCGACGAAGGATTGCGGATCCAGAAGCAGGTCGATCCGCTCGCGAGCGGTCAACTTGCCGCTCGAGTGCTGGCGTTCGATGCGCTCCTCGCCGCCGCCTAGTTGCGCGGCGCCGAGGCGGCGCTCCAGTTCTTCCAACGGGGGTCGGGTGTCGTCGGTCATCGTGTCCTTTGGTCAGGGCCTGTGCCGGGCGATGGGCCGGACGATAGGCCCACGAGTTCGAGCCTCGGAATCGGGCGCTCCATTGATGGTCGTACATCATATGAGACAAACTCCGGGCGGCACACCTGGCCACGCCTCACTATCCGTTCCCCAATGCCACTGACACGACTAGACACCGGAGGCATCGCTCGCAGTCTGGCGCAGATTGCCGATCGGCCCGACGATCATGTCGACGTCTTCTTCGAACTCGACAGCGAGATCGGCGTCGTCGGGCGGGCCGATGCACTCACACCACAACGACGTGCGGAGCAGGGGCTTGCCGTTCGCCTACTCCGCGATGGCAAGAGCTGGCTCGCCAGCAGTGACGAGGTAACCCCTGAAGCCTTTGCGGATGCGGTCGCTCGGGTTGCGCGGGCTCGGCCGGGGGCCGTGTCGCGCCCACCGAGGAGCTTGGGTCGTTTCGAACTCGATTCTGGGAGCGACAGCTCGTTGCGCCGCTTTGTGGCCGCTGTCGAATCGGCGATCACAGAACGCCACGCGGCTTTCCCCATGACCTGGGATCTACGCCACCATCGAAGAGTCAGCCGGGTCCTCGGGGCCATGCTCTCGCCCACGCAGCAAGACGAACAGTTCTTCAGCTGCATTGCCGTGACGCCCTGGTTCCGATGGGGCAGTCTGCTGCTCGACTTGGAGCCGGCCAATGTCGAGGCGGTGGCGGGGTCGCTCACGGCTCTCTTCCGCGCCCGGCGTGCCCAGTCACCGTCGGCGGGCCGGTACAACCTCGTCCTCGGGCCGGCGGCGGCAGCGGTGCTCTTGCACGAATCCGTGGCGCACATGCTCGAGACCGACACCCTGGCTCTCTCGGGTGACCCCGAGGCTGCTGTCGGAGTGCAGTTAGCGGCGTCGAGCGTCGAAGTGGTCGATGATCCGACGGGGGCCCCTGCTGGGGTGGCGCGGTCAGTCGACGATGAAGGCATGCCGGCTGTTCGGCGTTGGCTGTTGCGCGGCGGCCTGGTGGAGCAGCCTCTCGCGGACCTGCTGCGCGGGGCTGCCTCCCGACGGTTGCTTCCGGGAGCGGCACGGCGGGGCTCGCGGCACCTCGCGCCGGTACCACGCTCGACCCATCTCGAACTTCTCGGCGGCACGGCGACCCAAGATGAACTCGTAACGAGATGCGGCGATGGTCTCTTGGTCGAGGAGTTCTCGAGCGGGTCGGTCGACCCGCTCTCGGGGCGTCTACGGCTCGACTTTTCCTCGGGTCGTCGCATCGAGGGCGGTCGACCTGGGGAGGTCGTTGGAGCGGGCAGCGTCGTCGGGTCCGCAGCGGACGTGTTGGCCAAGGTGAAGGAGGTGGGCGCCGACCGCCGATCGGCTGGCGCCGGCTGGTGTGCCAAGAGTGGTCACCGGCTGCCAGTGTGGGCGACCACCCCCTCGGTGTTGCTCGAGCAGATCGAGGTGGGACCTTGAAAGGCCTACAGAAGGCGCGCCGCCTGCTCGAGGAGTTGGGTGGTGGCCAGGGCGCGGTGGTGGAGGTGTTCACGAAGCACGGACGCACAAGGCGCAGCGAACTCGGCGTCCAGGGGCTTGTTTCAGTGGTCACGGCCGAGAGCGGTTGGGCCGTTCGGTGCGGAGGTCCCGAGGGTTCCTTCTTCGCTTGCGGAACCGGCGAGGTGCCACTAAACACGCCATGGCCCGCCCCAACCGGGCCGCCGTTGAGTTTGCCCGAGCCCCAGCAACCCGAGGCGTGGGTTGAGGGAGCCGAGGTTGATGCGCCGCTTTTGATCGAGGGCGAGGCGCGGGGTCTCATCGAGGGGATCGAGCGGGAGCTCGTCGGCCAGCTGCCGGGTGCTCGCCTGCTGCGCGCCGTCCTTGACGACGGTGCGAGCGAGAGTTCGATCATCTCCTCGCGAGGGATTGAGGAGGGCTTTCAGAGCCGTCTCGCGATGCTCTATCTCGAAGCCGTACAGGGCTCGAATGCTGCGACTCGAACGCGGTTGGAGGTCGCCGCGCCGGAGGCCAGGGCACTCGAGCCCAAAGCCCTGGCTCGACGGCTGGCGGACTGCCTTACGGTGCGTGGAGGGGGGCCGGGTCCGGTACGCGAGCGGGGGGAGATGGTCCTGGCGCCACCGGTGGGGATCGAGCTGTTGGCATCACTGCGTCCCCTTTGGCTCGGTCCCGACGCCTCGGCGTTGGCGGCCAGATTGACCGATCGTGGCAACCGGCTGGCCAGTCCGGCCGTCAGTGTGGTCGATGACCCCCGCCTCGCCGGGGGCGGGTTGGCCGCACCAATCGACGGCGAAGGGGTGCCGACGCGTCGGGTCGTGGTCCTCGATCAGGGGCGCTTCCGACATCCGCTTCGCGACTGGCGGCAGAGCGCTTCGGATGGACGCAAGCCCGCCGGCTGCATCCGGCGCCCGAGCTGGCGAGACAATCCCCGGCTGGGGTTCAGCCATCTCCACCTCGAGCCCAATGTCGAGGTCTCGGCGGCTGAGCTCGTCGGTGGCGTAACCCGCGGCTTCTACCTGCTCGATGCCCTGGGGGCGCCCAGAGTGGACTTCGAAACGGACAGATTCGCGGTACCCGTATGCGGGTTCGAGTTGCTGCGCGGTCAGGCTACAGCGACGATTGGCCGCGCTTGGTTGTGTGGCGGGGTCGCGGCGTTTCTGCGCGGGATCCGTGCGGTGGCGCGGGATCTGACCTTTCTGCCCAAAGACGCCATGGTCGGCGCGCCGAGTCTGCTGGTCGCCGGCCTCGAGCTGCGTAGGGACCTCGGTTAGCGTCAGGCCGGCCAGGAACCCTGCGGCTGGAGTTGGCGCGACTAGCCGTCGTCCTCGGCTAAGTCAGTTACCTCGGCCTCCTCGGCCGTTGCGTCGAGTTCGGGCTTGGGTTCCAAAAGATCCAGGCCGGGTACAAGAAGTCCGACGATGGGTTGGGGGTCGTTGTAAAGGCGCGTGTGGCGCTGCCGGGAGCCACTCAAGTAGCTGCGGATCGAGGCCCATGCCGCGAGCCGGTTGAACAGAATTTCGGGGTTGTGCTCGACCAATACCAGGTCGGGTTCCAGGCTGAAGGCCTTGGCGTAGTGCTTGACGGCGCGATGGTTGCGCTGGCGTTCAGCGAGCACGAGTCCCAGTGCGTAATGCCCGCGGGCGAAGCTGTCGTCGTTGCCTACGGCGCGCCGGAAGTGGCGCCCTGCCGCGCGAATGTTGCCCAGTTCAAACTCGAGGAGTCCCAGGTTGTAGAGGGTGACCGGCGAGTCCGGTGCGATTTCGAGAGCGGTACGGTAGCTCGAAAGCGCTTCCTCGAAGCGGCCTGCACGGGTCAGCAAGTTGGCGTAGTCGGTCAAGAGCCCGGCATCACGGGGTGCTTCTCCGAGCCGATGAGTCAGAGTCGAGATCGCCTGGGTGAGGGGGGCGTCGGCCGCCCCTACAGCCGGTGCGATCGTGGCCAGGAGACATGCGAAGAGGGTCGAACAGGCAGTGGCATTCATGGAATTCTCCTGCGGTTCTAATCAGGCGGGCGTCTTGCCTAGCGGCTTTGCCTTCAGCGAACGACGGCCGTCAGTCTCGATAACCCTGAACTGGACCGAAGAGCAACCGGTCCGTGAGCGTATTTGCTTGACTTGCTTCGTCAGAAACTTCTCGAAGCTTGCGATGCTCGCCGAGGGGTCATTCTCTTTGTAGAGTTCCAGAAACAGGCGACGGACGGCCTTGGGGCCTCGCTCGCTTCCCGCGATCACCGCGTCGGTGGGTCGAGCTGCCGGTCGGCTGCGCACGCGATGGTTGCGCAAGCGTCGATCGAAGAGTTCGTTGAGAGTGCCGAGCCGCGCAGTAAGGGAGTTGAGACGGAACCGCTCGGCAGTCGAGGGATTTGGCCTCAGACGCAGTTTGCGGACCCGGACTGCCAGTTCGTCTTTCAACTCCGACGGCGGCCGCTCGCGATCGCCAGCAAAGTACCGCGAAAACTCGATCTGCAAGCGCTTGATGTCGCGCTCGAGTTCGTCGAGATGGCTATGTTCTTCGGGATTCAATCTCGCCTCGGCTCCGGTTGATTCGACCGGCCGTGAGTTTATACGGCCCAGGTCGCTCTTGCGTCCGCTCCGGTCCAAGGTGCCGGCGCGTAGAATGCTCTGGTGTCAGCCGCGAAGATCCTAGTCGTCGAGGACCGTGCATCGCTACGCAAGATGCTGCAACATGCATTGGCCGGCGAGGGCCACACTGTGGTTGCAACTGGCGATGTCGAGGGAGCACTGGCGGCGCTCGCGGCCGAGCCGGTCGACCTGGTGCTAACTGATTTGAAGCTACCCGGCGGCTCAGGTCTCGACGTAGTGGCGGCGAGCCGGGAAGCGCAGCCGTCAGTGCCCGTTGTGGTCTTGACTGCCTTCGGCACGGTCGAGACGGCGGTTGAGGCAATGAAGTCGGGCGCGACGGACTTTCTCGAGAAACCTCTCGAAGTCCCGGACTTGCTGGAACTCGTCAGTTCGCTGGTTGGAGGCGAGAGTTCGCAGGACGACTTCGTGAGCCCCGCGGGCACCCGGATCGTTGGCAGCCATCCTCGCCTTCGGGCCTCGCTGCGGCTGCTCGGCAAAGTGGCGCCGACGGATAGCACGGTGCTTCTGACAGGCGAGAGTGGGACAGGCAAGGAACTCTTCGCTCGAGCGTTGCACGAGCTGTCGTCGGTTCGCGGCGGCCCGTTCCTCGCGGTCAACTGCGCCGCAATCCCCGAGACGCTGATCGAGAACGAGCTCTTTGGCCATGAGAAGGGCGCCTTCACAGGCGCGCATCGCAGGGAGGCTGGGCGCTTCGAGGCCGCAGCCGGCGGAACGCTCCTACTCGATGAGATCGGCGACTTACCGTTGGCCGTGCAGAGCAAGGTTCTGCGTGCGCTCGAAGAGCGCACCTTCGAGCGCGTTGGTGGCCGGAAAACGCTCGAAGTCGACGTCCGCTTGGTAGCCGCGACCAACCGGGATCTCGCTGCGATGGTGCAGGCCGGCGAGTTTCGATCCGACCTGTTCTTCAGGCTCGACGTCTTCCCGATCGAGCTTCCGCCCCTGCGGGATCGCGTGGCGGACATCGAGGCGCTGGCCTTGCATCTGATCGCTGTCCTGGCCCAGCGCCATCGGCGTGCCGCGCCGCGCATCGAGCCGGAAGCTCTGGAGTTGCTGGCGGCGCAGCCCTGGCCGGGCAACGTCCGGCAGCTCACCAACTTGTTGGAACGGGCTCTCATCCTCAGCGAGTCACCCACCCTCAGCCGAGCCGAGGTTCAGACCCTGCTGGGCGTCCAAAAGGGTGGTAGCCAACGAGAGCGGATTGCCGAGGCGTTGCGCGAGACCGGCGGGGACAAACGCCAAGCGGCCGAGCTACTCGGCATCAGTTACCGAACCGTTCTGCGCCGAGTCAAGGCCTACGAACTCGAGGGTTACCCGAAGTACCGGTGAGTACCGTCGAGCCGGCGCTTGTCGGGCCGCTGAGTCGGGCTTCCCGCCTTGGACTCAAAGCTCGCCGGTCTCGTCCTCTTCGATGCCGCCCAATTCGAGGTCGAGGCTGTTGACGCGGAAACGAACCGCCCCGATCACGTAGACCTCGGTGAACTGCAGGCTGAAGGTGGTGCTCTCTCCAGGCCTGAGTGATGAGGCCACAACCGTCGCCGACTGCGTTCCGGCAACAACGCCGTCGTCGTCGTAGACGGTCACTTCGAGCGTGACGTCGGTCGCGAAACTATTGCCGTCGTTGCGCAACGTACCGTAGACCCTTCGGCCTCGCCCATCCGCAGGCTCGTCGTCTTCAGAAGCGATCACACGGACGGGGCTCTGGGTTGCGGGATCGGCGTTGGGGTCAGCCGAAGCGGTCCGGTCGGCGGTAGCTCCGATGGCCGCCGGATCGGCCCCAGTCGCGGGCTCTAAGTCGGGCAAGGCGCGGGCCACGTCGGCGTCGGTTAGGACTATTCGAGCTTTGGCCGCCTCTTTAGGAGGAGGCGCGGCGGCGGCGCCGGAGGTCTCTTCGATCTCCACCCTCCACCTCTCGGTTGCGTCGAAGTCCACGTCTTCGGCCCGGAGCGCAGAGAGCCGCCCGTTGTCGAGCGTAAAGACCACCATCTTGCCGCGCTGTTCCCAGGGCCCTTGGGTCTCGACAACGGTACCGTCGGTAGTCACCAACACGTCGGCGGCGACCGGGAGGGCGGTCGAGAGAGCCAGGCAAAACAAGGTCGTGGAGCAAGCTAGTCGCATCACAAGTCTCCTTGGTGATGTTGGGTACCCATGATTCATGAACTAACAGTCCCTAGAACTCTCGGAAGCTCTTTTCTACCACGCAGATCGGAACCGGAGCGATGAAGCTGATTTCCGTTCCCGAGCCGCGAGTCTTGACGTCGGTGCGGTAGCCCGGCGGGAACGTGCAGTTGTCCGGGAACTGTAGCTTCAACCGGTCGCGCACGTACTTGAGGCGTCCGGTCAGGTCGTCGATCGTGTCGACATCTTGAGCCGGCGGGGGATTCTTGGTTTGTGCCTGCTCGGTGAAAGGCGCGGAGACCAGGCCGCTGACCGTCAGATAGCGGATCAAGTCGTTGGGGTCGTTGATGTTCTCGTCGTCCGCCAGGAGCCCGTCCGCGTTGGAAGTGAAGACGCCGTAGACATTGCTGACGCCCTTCTCACGGCACAGAGAGCCCTCAGGAATGATCTCCGGCCCATCCGGATCGGGAATGAAGGTCGAGAAGAAGAGGATTCCCGAAAGAGCGAAGGGCTCTGTCACGAGGCGCTCGTTGGTCGCCAGCTCGAGCCACCAGCCTTCACCTTCCTGGAGCAGGTCTACCTCCTCCAGCCGCGTCGGCGAGTCGGGGTCCAACTGAGTCATGCCTGGGTGGGTAGGAGAGAACGGAACGAATCCGACTTGCTTGATGGCGTAGTGGGTGGCGTTGTCCACGAAGATGAAGAAGCGCCCGGTGGGCTGATCGCGGCGGAAGATATCATCGCGGTTGCCGGTTCCCACGGCGACAGCGTACTTGTTGAACGAAGGCAGATAGATCACCGAAGGACGCATGAAGATGGGGCGCACCGTCAACGGCTCGGCCAGCATGTCGGTCGTTTCGAGAATCAGATGGGGATCGAAGTCGGAGTCGATGATGCGTTCGACGTCACGCATCACGTCGGTGCCGCTGAGATCGGTTTCCATGACCGTCGTGGTCACGACCTCGGGATACTTCAGAGGCGTCCCCGAGTTGTTGTCGTGGTCGATCGGCCCGATATCGACCCGGAACAGGTCGCCGGCGCTGGTGCCCACGTAGATGGTGTCCAGGTAGCCATTGAAGTCCGTGTCGACCGCTGCCGCCTCGCTGCCGATCGCACCGGGCACGTGACGCTTGTAGATGGCCTCGCCGGTCTCGATGTCGAGGATGTAGAGGTGGTTGCCGCGCGAGAACGGACTCTTCGAATCGAAGCCTCCGCCAAAGATCGCCACGTGACGGTCGCTGAAATCAAGCTCCGGATCGGCGCACGGACTCTCGCAGACTTGGATTCGACCGATCGAAGGATTCGACCAGGCGAAGGCCAGATCGACGTATCCGTTGTCGTCTTCGTCGAGGCGCACTCCCTCGATCGAGTCAGTGAACTCCCAGAGCGGCGCGGCGAAAGCGATGGTGCCGCAGTCCGGGTCGTCCGGCGTGATTCCGTCGCTGCTTACCAGGCACGCAGGCGGCTCGAGAAGGGTCGCGTCGGGAACCGGAGGTTGGTTGGGCGTCGCCGCCGGCGGTGGGGTCAGCGGGTCCGGCTGGGTGACGTCCAGCGCGTAGTAGCCCGACATGGGCTGGTTGATCGGCAACGGAGCTCCCGGGACGGTAAGCGCCGGGCTTCTGGTGTCGCCGATGTCCTCGGGCACCAGGTTTCCGCCTTCACGCAGGCCACCGATGAGGATGGTCCGCCATTCCCGATCGATCGGGTCGGGCGGGTCCGTAACGGACAATGCGCCATCGTGCAGCGGATCGATGAAGACGTCTGCCGCCTGAGTTCGGCCATCGACCGCGAATCGGTGCCGCGGCACCGCGGCCAAAGCCAGCTCGTTCAAAATCGGCATGGCGATTCGCGGCGCGTAGGCGAAGAGTTCTCGGCCCGAGCCGTTGTCGAAGACGCAAACGCGTGGGTCGTCACCCACGGGATCACGGCAGACTCCGGCGTCGATGCCGTGGAGCATTCCGCCGTTGGTGCCGAACAAGAGGATGCGGCGGCGGAAGGCGTGATCGATAGCGAAGTCCCGATAGCCGTTCACGTCGCCAAAAAAGAAGAGCAGGTTGTCCGGCGAACCCAGCAGCAGCGGATCAGAGTGGAAGATGTCGGGTAGAACATAGGAGAAGGGTATTGGGAAGTTGAGGTTCATCGGCGTCGTCTTGATGCTGGTGACGAAGTCGACGATGTTGTTGGCGTCGGTGCGGGCGTCAACGTAGGTCGAGCCGTCGCCGGGCGTGAAGTCGACGTCGAAGCCGCGCCAAAAGTCGAATTCCTGGGCGAGCGGCGTGACGCCGTCTTGAGTGGGCAACAAGAAATGGCGCGTCTTGGGCACACCGTCGCCGAGTTCCGAGTAGTAGATGCGGCGCTGGAATTCGAGATCGCCCACAGGGTTACCCACCGCTGGGAGCGCCTGATCGTTGAGGATGACATCGCCGGCTTCCCACAGGAGGCATGCAGATTCGTCGGGGGCACCGGTGCACAGCTCGGTCGTATCCGGCTTGCCCTCGGCGTCGATGGGCAGGGGCTTGAGGAAGGCGTTGACCTTGCCTTGCCAGGTCGCACGTTCGGCGATCGGCGTGAACTCGCTCAAGAACACCTTGTCAGCGGCCTCGGCCTGAACCGACGGCACCGCAGCGGTGGAGAAGGCGGCCGGAGCCGGAACGATCTCGTCCAGGATCGAGACCAGGGCTCCGATCAATTCGCCCTGGTTCTGAGGATAGATGACTCCCGGGCCAGTCTCGCTGTCGATGCCGCCGACCCCGTCGTAGTCCTCGTTCCCAGTGCCGCCGGTCGAGGCCATGCAGCGCAGGGAGCGGTTCTGCCGGTTGGTGGCTCCGGGCGGCCACGCGTCCGGGGGGATCGTCGGGTCGCCGCTCAGATTGCATAGAGGCTCGCCGGCGCTAGCACAGCAGGTGACGTTGGGCGCCTCCTCCGGATCGCCCGTACAGAGCGGGAGGATCGGAGTATGCGGCGCCACGCCGAAGGCGACGACGAAGGTCTTGATATCGAGATTGTCGAAGAGTTCCTTCGTCCCGGCGACATTGCAAGGGTCGTCCGTGTCGCAGGTGCTCTGGTTCCCGTCGCTCAGCACGATCAAGTACGTCTTCCGGCAGATGAAGCTTGGGTCATTGAGTTCTGCAACATCGACCCAACCGCCGTTACCGGCGGGGCCGTTGGCCCACAGGTGGAATGCCGCCAAGGATGTGCCGATTGGAGTCGCGCCATAGGCGAGGATCGGTCGCGCGTCCTGGTCCTTGAGTTTCAGTTCATCCGTCGGCACGATGACGTCTTCGAAGTAGGTGGCGACGCGGAAATCGGGCACCGTCTCGCTCAGCGCGAGGTTCGGCGCTAACCGCTCGAACAGGGCGGTCTTGTTGCTGGCCCGCCAGTCGATCGGCAACACGTCGCCGACATCCATCAGCGGTGTGAAGTCTGCGTCCGCCACGGTCGGCCATCTCAGGTTGGTGCCGTCGTGAATATCGGCCGCAGAGTCGGTATTGGCGTCCCAGCTGACGCACGAAGAGCCGTTGTGGGCCAGGCCGTCGCTAACCGTACCCTGGGCGAAGAACCCCGCCCGGGCAGGCCCGCGGTTGGTATTGAAATCCCAGACGAGGTAGTCGGTGACGAGGCCGTAGTCGACCGCGTTCTCGACCGGGGTGTCGGTGCTGCTGCAAGTGCCGTTCAGGCAGAGTGCGCGACTCACCCGGACTCGAATCGTGGCGTCGCCGAGAGTGTGAGGGTCGCTCTCGCGCACTAGAAATTTCATCTCGTACGTATCGCCGTCGTGGCGAACGTATGTGGTGGTCGTCCTGTCCGCATTGCCGTTGAAGTCCGGCGTCTCTGTGGGCCAGGCGAGCACCCTCTCGCGCTCCCATTGGTCACTCAGATCGGCCGGATGGGCTCCGTCGCAGCCGGTGTCGTCATCGTCCGGGTTCGGGCCGGTCCCGCTCTGGCAGAACTGCCGGTCACCGAAAACGCGCAGGTCGCCTGGCGTCGGACCCGAACGGCCTAGAGGGTAGGGCCCCCACCCATCGATATTCGGGCCGTCATTGAGAGCTTCGTAGACCCAGTGCTTGCGCCTTGCGCGAAGGTCGTCCTGGTTGAAGGTGGCGAAGCCGACGTTGAAGTTCTCGGTCTGGTCGAGAACCTGGTAGATCGCTTCTTTGGCCTGGTAGAGCTTCGAGTTCGGGCTGTCGCCGTTGCCGGGAACCCAGCAGTCGCCGGACGGGCACAGGTAGTCGCAGTCTCCGGCGTCAAAGTCGACCTGAGTGCACTGGGAACTCCAATGCATGGAGCCCGAGGTGTCGAAGAGGAAGAAGACCGTGGGGATCTCCTCGAAGCCAGAAATCAACCGTCGGTCGTCAGCCTGGGCTGCGCCGGCGATGGACAAGGCGAGAAGGGCAACGAGAGTCACCTGCAGCGTGGATTTCAGTGTTCGATTCATGGTCAGTCTCCAGATCAGAGAGTTGCTTTCTCGGCCAGTTGCTCTGCGGTGAGGAAGACGAAGGGAAAGGCGGCCCGCGTCGGGGATTGCCAGGGTTGGATGTCGAGGGTGGCGGCGACCCGTCGTCGAGCCACATTTTGCGCCAGGGTCTCGCGCGTGCCGCGCGATGGGATCAGGATGTTGACGCGTTCGTAGGCGTTGTTGCGGTAGGAGCCCGAGTTGTTGATCTCGCACAGGCTGCAGGGTGCGGTTTGCAACGGGACCATGGGCCCGATCGAGACGGTCGATTGGGCCAGCATCGCGGGTGCACCCTCAGTCTCGTTCATGATGTAGCTGTTGTTGGTGTCGTCGTCGACGTCATAGTTGTAGTCACTGCCGACGAGTACCCGTGCTGCACCGACTCCGATACCGGCGTCGGCGGCGTAGAAGACGCGCTCCAGGATTCTTTCGTTGGCGCCGATCTGGCTCTCGGTTCCAGTCACGAGGGCTAGCGAGAGGCCGAGTAGCGTCATCACAACCAGTAGCAGCAGCGTTACCAGGTACGCGCTGCCGGATTCCCGTTGGATAGCTCGAAGTCGCATTAGAGATTCCTCAAGTCGACGATGGTGGTTAGCAGCAGCCGACGTTTCTGTTGTCCGCCGATCTTGTTGACCGGGTGGTCGGAGTCGTAGGTATGGTCCTCGATGGCCGTAATCAAGGGGGCCTCGTAGCCGCGATCAGGCTGCGCCGCCAAGCTGAGAGTGTTGATCCGGGCGTAGAAGAGCCGCGGTCTTGGTTGAGTTACTGGGAAGCTCGGCGGAACAACCCCGGCGGCGGGGTTCGGGGTCCACGGTGGATTGCCTAGGTTCGTCGTGTCGGCCTCCGCGTTGAATAGCCAATCGTCGAGGCCAGTCGAGGCTCCAGCGAGGAGGTCGCCATCGACGATGATGTCGTCGTCGCCGAGGTTGTCCGCGTCGGCGGCGAAGAACCCGTTGACGTTGACGCCCCCGTCGAAACTCGAATCGAATCCGAGCGCGACTTGGAGGTCGTGGATGTTGTCGGCGATTTCGGTCCTCCAGCCGCCGTCTGGGTGAGCGATGTCTGTGCCGGGAAAGAAGCGCCCGACAGAGAGCCGCGGCTCCTCTGTCTGGCTATTCGGGTCACATGTGATGTCTTTGGTGTCGCAAACGTAGTAACGATATTCCTCGAGCAGAGCAACCGTGCCGACGTTCAGCAGGCCCCGCGCCGGTAGCCATGCCGGATGGGTAAGGGGGTCATTGTCTGGGAAGACCCCGTCGGCCGAGAGCAGAGCGTAGTCCGCCGCGTAGGTGCCGCCAGTGTGGCGATACGCGAGGGTGACCTCGGAGTAGACCAGAGGATCGGTGTTGTAGGTGGTGACGTCGGAGTTGCCGACGTCGATCTCGGCGACGCCGTAGATGGAGTCACTCAAGGAGCTAATGATCAGGATCGCGTCGGCACGGCCGTCGTCCACTGCATCGACGATCGGGGTGATGTCTTGGGGGATGCCTGTGGGGCCGAAACTCGCCAGGGTCAGGACTCCCCCGTTTGCATTGGTGGTGAAGGTCGTGTCGTCGGTCGAGTCTATGAAGGCCGGCGCCGAGGTGAGGTGGCCACGCACCGTGAGAACGTCGGTGTCCTCGATCAGGAGCGGCGAGGTGGCGTTGCCGATAACCAGACGTTGTCCGCTCGGGACGTTGTTGCGTACTTCAATAGCGGGCGTGATCGATGCCGGCCCGCCAGTCGCCGTCTGGCCAGGAACGTTGAAGCCCACCAAACCCCCACGGCCGGCCATGCGGATGATGCGCAACAGGTCGCGCTGGGCAACGCGGCTCGACTGTTGCAGGTCCGCCTGATGCAGCTGAGCGCGGGAGAGCTTGTTGGTGAAGTTGAACATGGTGAAGGCGACACCGAGCACCAGGCTGATGAGCAGCATCGAAACGAGCAACTCGACCAGCGAGAAGCCGGACTCACGTCTTCGGGCGGGCCGACGCATATCTTGGGTCTCCTCCTCCGCGATTGGCATTTCTAGAAGCCCCTCAGCTCGACCATGTCGACTCGACGTCCCTTGCCCAGAGGACTACCCTCGGCGCGCTGACCCTCGGTGATGACCATCAATTCTCGGATGTGGACAAAGGAATCGAGGCGATCATTGCTGACGTCGTAGCCGAGAATCGGGTTCTTGAAGGTCGGGTCGCCGGCTGCCGAATCGCCGTCGTAGATCTCGTTGATGCTGTACTGCCGAATCGAAGTCGTTCGACCCCAAGTCGGGTTGTCGTTCGGATCGTTCGTGGGATTACAGGCTGCAATTTCCTTCCAGCCGGCGCTTTCCTCGTAGGAGTAGCAGGTCTTCCTTTCGTTCAGGCCCGTGGTGGGCCGTAGCTGCCGGCGATCGAGCGGCAAGGAGACCAGCTCTTCTGCACTGGAACGCGAGTAGTTGGTCGAGATCGTCGACTCCTTGCCCGAGACGTTCTGCACCACAGAATGGGTGAAGAGCGGCATCACCCCAAGGGTGATCATCAGCACCAGGGCCGCCGCGATCAATGCCTCGATCAGAGAGAAGCCCGCGCTGCGAGCCCCCGATAGGTTCTTCATACGTTCTCTCTCCACAGTGTTTCTAAGGGGATAGTGGTGGACCATCTTCAATCTCCGAGATCTGCATACGTGCCGTCGAGGCCGGGTTCAATGACACTGTGATGATGCGGTTGTTGAGGTTTCTGAAAACAATATCCCCTTCGTTGTCCGCGCTGCCGTCTGGGCTGAAGACGACGAACGTGTCATCGGCGGCGCCGAACTCCGAGGTCAAAACATGCACTCCCCCGCCCATCGGGATTTCTCTTATGAGGCCTAGAGCGGGGTCGTCGCCCTCGAAGATCGTGAGGACTCCGGGCGCTTCGATAGTCGTTCCAGTCGTGGCCGAAAACCCGAAGTCACGCGACTCGTTGATGGCTCGGTAGCGCGCCATCCGCATCCCCGACACGGTTTCCCGGGCGGCGTTCTTGAGCTTGATCTCGTTCGAGATCTTGAACAGCGCCGGACCGCCGAGAGCCAATGAAACCGCGATCACCCCCATGACGATGAGGACCTCGATCAGAGTGAATCCTCGCTGTCTGGTGTTGTCGGGTTTGATCATCGCGTTTCTCCCAGGACCTCGATCAGGCGCAGAGTAGCCGTTTCGCTGTGATCTCATAGATCGCAAGCGACGTGCCACGTCGAAGAAAAGGCCTTAAGTCATTGAATCGAAACGCTTAGGGCGTGCCAAGCCGGGCAACGAGCCACCGCGAGTTGATCTCAATGGTTACATTACGTAACAATAACGCCGACGGGCAAAGTCACTCTAGCCTCGAGGCCTCCGCCCTCACGCGGGGCCAACTCGAGAGTTCCGTCGTGCAACTCGACGATCCGTTGCGCCAACGGGAGGCCGAGTCCCACGCCGCCGTCCCGAGTCGTCGCAAAAGGCTCGAAGAGTTCCTCGGCGCCTTCCGGGGGCAGCCCCGCACCGCGGTCGGCGATGGTCAGGGTGAGCGCAAGAGGATCGCGTTCCACAGTCAAGTCGAGAGGAGTCGCCACTCCCGCCGCTTCGTCAGCCTGGGCTGCGTTGCGCAGCAGGTTGCGCAGCGCCCGCTCGAGAAGCTGCCGGTCGGCGCGTATCTCGAGGTCCTGACTGCACCGGTCGCGCACCTCGACCTTCTTCTCGCCGAGCCCGGGGTCGGCTGCAACTCGGGCGACCAGGGCTGAGACGGAGACAGTCTCGAGCCGCGCCTCGGGGCGAGCGAACGATAGGAAGTCCTCCAGCACCCGTTGGAGCTGATCGCTCTCACTGCGGATCTCGCCCAGGTAGTCGGTAATCGAGTCCTGGTCTTCGTGCTTCTCGATCAGCGTGAGATAGCCGCGCAGGGCCGCCAGGCTATTGCGTAGCTCGTGAGCCAGTCCGGCCGACATGCGTCCGAGTTGAGCCAGGCTCGACGTGCGCCGTTCTTCGTCGGCCCGCCGGCGGGTCTGAGTCAGATCAACGAAGAGGGCCAGAACGCCCCGGGTCGTGCCGTCGTCGCGGCGCAAGGGATGGGCGGTCAGGCCGAGTACGACCGGCGTGACCCCTTCGCCCGCAACTTCGATCTCGCGGCGCGACACGCCCTCGCCCTCTGCCGTAGCTCGCTCGAGCACCTGGATCAGTTCGGGGTGGCGGCTACAATACTCGGCCAGAAGAGGCTGGTCGGCTGGTAGTTCGCCTAGTCGGAGCAGCTCGGCGCCTACCGGGTTGACTGCGATCACGCGGTTGGCGTTGTCGATCAACAGAACTCCACTATCGAGGCTCGAGCCCAGCGCCCTCTGCAAGGCCGAGATCTCCTGCGCGTCAGGTTCCTCTTCGGTGCTTCCGGCGAGTGCCGTCATCGCGCGCTGGAACGTCGAGACCAGGAACTCGACCTCGCGGCCGTCGGCCTGCGCCGTGCTGTCGGCAACTCCCTTGGCGTGTTCGAGGAGAGTCTCCATGGGCCTTACGAGGTGGCGCAGGTAGAGCAGCACCAGCATCGTCAGTGCGATGTTGACCGACACCACGACCCAAGTCAGGCGCTCGACGACCAGGCCCTGTCGCGCTAGTTCTCCGGCTGGGTCGTTCGCCGCTTCCGGCAGGTAGGTCTCGAGGCTCTCGATGGCGCCGCGGTAGGAGAGCAGGGTCACCGTCGAGATCAATACCAGCAACAGCGTCACCAGGGGCAAGAGGATCGTCACTTCTCTGACCCAGCCGATGCGCTGCGGCCGTCTCACAACAAGCTCAAGTAGGCTTCGACCAACCGCCCGCGGGAGAACAAAGCGACCAGCGCGCCGAGGGCCAGGAAGGTGCCGAATGGAAGCTTCGAGGCCATGTCGAGTTTGCGAAACGCCATCAAACTCAGCCCCACGAGGGCCCCGGCCAGCGCGCCTCCAAGCAGCGCGACGAGCACCCCCTGCCACCCGAGGAAGGCTCCGATCAGTGCCAGAAGATTGACGTCTCCGAGCCCCATCCCTTCTTCTTCCCGCCACCAGTACCAGAAATTGATCAGCAGGATGAGGACTCCGGCACCCGCGAGAGCTCCGAGAACCGCGTCGAGAAGGGTCACGTGATCGATCCAGGGTTGCAAAGCGAGCCCGAGCACTATGCCGGGTAGGGTCAACTTGTCGGGCAGCAGCAGGTGCTCGAGGTCGATGAGCGCGAGGGCAGTCATCAGAGTGCAGAAAAGTGCGGCCACTGCGGCTTGGAGCGGGTGCTCAAAGGTTAGAACGCTGGCCACAAAAAAGCCCGCGATAGCCAACTCCACCAGGGGGTAGCGTATTGAAATCCGGGCGTGGCAGGAGCGACAACGGCCGCCGAGCAGGAGATAACTCACGACCGGGATGTTGTCGAAAGCCCGCACCAGGGCACCGCAGTGGGGACAGCAGGAGCTCGGGCGCACTGTCGAGAGCCCGCGTGGCAAGCGATGAACAACCACGTTGAGGTAGCTGCCGACGACGAGGCCCACCAGGGTGGCGGGCAGCAGCAAGAGCAGGTTCGGCACCGCGAGATTGTACGGGAACAAGGGCCTCTACGGCCGCGAGCCGCAGGCCGTCTCCAGGATCTCGATCTCGACCTTGGGACCGAGGGTCTCGGTCAAGCGGGCGATTAGCAAGTCATCGTCCAAGGAGTGGCTACCGGGTGAGATTTCGAGAATGGCCGTCGCCTGCCGGGGGATGACGTTGACCGCAGGGGCTGCCTCCAGCCTGGTGATACGGGCTGTCGATATCCCTGGGGTCTCCTCGACCCATCCCGGCAAACGATCGAGGGCCCTGATGAGCTGGTGAGGTGCGGAGTCGACCATGATCGCCGAGCCGTGAGCGCTACGGCCGACCGTAGTGACCTCCAGCTGTACGCAGCGCGAGGAGTCGGCGAGAGCGAGGCTCAAGACGAGGGCGGTCAGCATCTTGGCGAGTCTAGCGCGGCGTCGTTGTCAGGAAGGCAAAAAAAGGCGGCATCGCTCGCGCGATGCCGCCAATGGTAGGTCCTACGAAAACAGGGAACTAGATGGAGTTCAGAAGTCCTACTGTCCGGAGACGACTCTGGCGCCGGCCGGGTAGTTGACGAAGAAGCCGTCAGCCCAGACGATGTCCTCGTCGTAGTCGGTTGCGACGAACGGGCCGACCGGATAGACACCGGTATCAAAAGCACCGTTACGACCCGGGCTGCGAATACCCATGACCTGGGCGCCGAGAAGGCTGTTGGCGTTCAGGCGGTACTCGAAGGAGTGGCCCCAGCCGTCGAACTGCGGAACGGTCTGGATGTAGAAGAAGGTCGATGATGGGAACAGAGTCGACTGTAACTCGTCCCAGCCGATAGTGTCGCCGATGCCCACGAAGTCGTAGGTGGCGCCCGCCGAGGCCGCGCCGACCTGGTCGGTGAGCCAAGAGAACCAAGCTGCGCCGACGTTACGAATGTCGCCGACCGTACGCTTCTGCTTGGCCTTCTGCAGTGCGTCGAGCAGGTTGGGGATGAGGATCGCGGCGATGATACCGATGATCGCGACGACGATGAGCAGCTCAATCAGGGTGAAACCCTTCTGGCTGCGGCGACGATTGAGATAGTTGATCATGTTTATTCCTCCCAGATGGGTTTGTAGGCTTCTACCACTCGCCCTCCCTATCTGCAACGATCCTGCCAAGTCGCAAACCCTTCTACGACAAGGGTTTAGACAATTGGCCTGGCGAAGAACATGGCACCCAGTGTCGGTCCAACTGACAAAATATGGTCCGACCTGTGTCCTAGTTCACAGTGCCGGAGCGCCCTCCAGCCCAGCTAGCGCCCTACCAGCTCAGCCACGGCCTCGGCGTAGAGGTCGACACCGTCGATGAATCCTGGGAGGTTGATCCGTTCGTTGAACTTATCGGCGCGATAGGACTCGATGTTGAAAATGAGGAAGGGAGTGAATCCGTAGGCGGGAATTCCGAGTTCGCGGAAGAATCGGGCATCCGTTGCCGTCCACGCCAGAAAGTGCGGACCGACCGGGGTGTTCGGGAAGCGAGCGCGCAAAGCTCGAGCGAGCGCCCGGAAAGTCGGAGAGTCCGAAGGGCTGCCGACGGTGGCTCCGAGAGGAGCGCCGAAGCTCACGTCGAGCCCGTGGGTCAGCCAGTCCGGCAAACGCTCGGCCAGGACCGTCTCGAAATCGGCGCCGGGCAGGAGGTGGAGAGCCAGGCGCATGCCGAACCTGCCGTCCTCCAGGGCGACAATGGGGAAGGCGACCAACTCGTTGATAAAGAGGGCTCGCAGGTATGCCGGAGCCCGGCGAAAACGGATCGGATCCACTCGGCCGTCGACCACCAGATCGAGCGTGGCCGTGAGGTAGTCGTCCTCCCGCGAAACGGAGTAGCTCTCCAGGAACTCAAGGACTGGCGGCGTCACCCTCGGGACCTGAAAGAGTCTACGCCGCTTTGAAATCCGCTTCGACAACCACGCAAGGGCTTCGCGGGTCTCGGCGCAGGCGTAGCCATCGACAAACCGTTTCTGAGCGGTTTCGATGCCCCAGTACTTGATGTCGTCGACACTCACGGGCTCGACGACTCCACCCTCGGTCAGAACGACCGCGAAGCGCTCGACCAACTCGGGATGCTCGCGCAGTACCCAGCGAACGCCGAGCCGGCTGCCGCTCTCCTCATCGGCAGTCGCGAGGAAGATCACGCTGAGCCGCGGCTTCTCCGGCGCCTCCGCCAGCCGCCGAATGGCCTGGAGCTGAGCGATCGCCAGACTCTTCATGTCGAAGGTGCCGCGCCCATATAAGAAGGGTGGGTCGATCACGCCGGAGAAGGGCGGGTACTTCCAGCGCTTGGGCTTCAGGACATCGAAGACGTCGATGTGGTTGTGCAGGACGACTGCTTCCGCCCTTTCGCCTTCGAGGATTGCCCAGACATTGGCTCTTCCGTCGCCGAGCTCTTCGACGACGGGCTCCAGACCGAAGGAGCGAAGTTGCTCGGCCAGGAACAGCGCACCGTCCAGCTCCCGCTCGCTGGTGTCGATCTGGACGTACTGCTGCAGTAGGCCGACCTCTTCGACCGACTCCCAGTGTTCCTTGGTCTGGGCGCCTTCGGGTGTGGCGTCGAGCTGGGTAGTGAATGTACGGGTCAGGCCGAAGAGGACGAGTCCGCTCAGCAGGGCGCTGGAGTAGAGAGACCACCGCGCAACCTTGCGATGGCGGCGTTCGAATGGACTGTACTTGGACATGAGAGAGTAGACCGACGAACCTGGACGAACGTGGCAGTCCGTCATTCTAGTTCCAGCTAGTTCCAGCCGTGATGACGGAAAGTACATCGACACGACGCCTCGCGCCAGCGGCTTGGATCGGCGCGCTGGTAGCCGCCTCGGGCGCCCTGGTATTCATCGCCCTGACCAAGCGCGTCGTGGGCGGGTTCGGGTTGCCCTTGGACGATAGCTGGATTCACCTCCAGTTTGCCCGCAGCCTGGCATTGGGATCGGGTCTGGCCTTCGAGCCGGGGCAGCTGGTGCCGGCTTCCACGGCACCTCTTTGGACCGCGGTGCTGTCGCTCGCGGCTCGACTCCCGGGCCCGGCGGCACTGTGGAGCCAGATTGCGGGGACGCTCGCCTTCGCATCAGCAGCGGTGGTTCTCCACGGCTTGGCACGGGACCTCGGTTTCGGCCGTCAGCTCTCCGCGCTGGCCACGCTGCTCTACGCGCTCAGCGGGCACCTGGTCTGGTCCGCGGTATCCGGTCTGGAAGTTCCGCTTTTCGTGTTGCTCACCCTTACAGCCAGCCGGATTCACCTACGTGATCGCGATTCCGGCCGGGGCATCGCGCTTTCTTTGCCTCTCTTTGCCCTGGCCTCACTGGCCCGGCCGGAGGGCCTGTTGCTCTTGCTGTTGGCTCTCGTCGATCGCGGGTTGGCCGTGCGCTTCAGGCCCTCCGAATGGTGGAGAGGAATGCGTAAGGGACTGCTTGTGAGCGCAGTGGTCTTGGTGCCGGTTGTCGCGTTCAACGTCCTCGCTTCAGGCAGCTTGTTGCCGACCACGTTCGCAGCCAAGAGCGGTGGTGTCCACAGCCTCTGGCCCAGCTTGCGCTATCTGCACACGGTCTTCGGTATCCTCTTCCGCTCCCAGCCATACATGACCCTGCTGGTAGGCGCCGGCGCCGTGGTGCTCGCCCAGCGTCTGTTTACTCAGCGGGACCGGGGTGTTTTGCCGGCTCTTTGGGTGCTGGGGCTACCGCTGGCCTATTCGTGCCTGAGCCCGCCGGGCAGCACCCTGGTCGGCAATTTCGGGCGCTACTATTTTCCTCTGCTGCCCTTCGTCATCGTTCTCGGCTGCCTCGGGTTGGTCCCTGTGGTCGAGCGGCTCGGCGCACTGAACCCGGCTTGGCGCCGAGTGGCGATGGCTGTTGCCTTCCTGCTCATAGCGTGGCCGACAGTGGCGCACCTGAGGACTACGGCCGGCCAATTTGCTCAGAGCGTGCGTGACGTGGAAACCGGCGACGGGGCGGCGGCTCGCTGGCTCGAGAATCGGCTGGCACCGGGTTCCACGCTGGCAGTGAACGACATCGGATTGATCAAGTTCATTCTGCCGGAGCATCGAATGTACGATCTGGCGGGAATCGTGACACCCGAGGTCCACCATTACACCCGCTCGGCGGTAGGGCGCGGAGAGTCGTGGGAGACCGGCATCGCTCGATATTTGGAACGAGTCCGCCCGGACTACCTCGTAGTCTTTCCAGATTGGTTCCCGGGCCTCTTGGCGTCTGAGGTATCGTTTGCACCGCTGAAGGAGTTTGTCGTCGTCGGCAATTCCACTCTCGGCGGCGATCGACTCGTGATCTACGAGACCCCATGGACGAGACAGAAGCAGATCGAGTGAGTCCGCAGGCTCAGGTGCCCCTCTTCGACCTCGGCCGGGCGGCGAAGCGGATTGAAAACGAGCTCGCTCAGCGCTGGGCACAGATACTCGAACGAACCGCTTTCATCGGCGGCGACGAAGTCAAGGAGTTCGAGCGTGCCTTCGCCGGCTTCCAGGAGGTCGAAGAGTGCATCGCGGTGGCCAACGGAACCGACGCCTTGGTGCTGGCCCTGCGCGCCCTGGGCGTGGGCCCGGGGGACGAAGTGATCGTCCCGGCCTTCACCTTCATCGCCACCGCCGAGGCCGTCTCGTTGGTTGGCGCCACGCCGGTTTTTGCCGATGTAGAGCCCAATGGGTTGAACCTCGATTTCGGCGGCGCAGCCGCTCGATTGAGCGAGCGCACGGTGGGGGTCATCGGGGTGCACCTCTACGGCAACCCATTCGATGTCGAGGCGGCCGCCGACTTGTGCCGGGAGAAGGGGCTCTGGTTGATCGAGGATGCGGCCCAGGCCCACGGCGCACGTTGGCGTGACACCCCCGTCGGGGGCTTTGGCCGCCTGGCCACCTGGAGCTTCTATCCGTCGAAGAACCTCGGTTGCTTTGGTGATGGTGGGGCGGTCACGACTCGGGAGCCCGAGCTTGCGGCGCGCGTTCGGCTGCTGGCCAATCACGGCGCTACCGCCCGCTACCATCACGGCATCGTCGGCACCAACAGCCGCCTCGACGGACTCCAGGCAGCGGTGCTCAACTGTCGTTTGGCGCTGCTGGCTGGCGACAATGCGCGGCGTGGCGCCATCGCGGCGCGCTATCGCGCTTACCTGGTTGAAGCTCGCGGTCTCGAGGCCCTGCCCGAGCCGGTAGCTGCGCTGTCGGCCTGGCACCAGTTCACCGTCAGGAGTCCCCGCCGTGACGCCTTACAGGCGTTTCTCGCGGCGCGTGGCATCGGCTCAGCGACCCACTACCCGGAGGCATTACATCAGCAGCCGGCTTTTGCCGACCTCGGCGTGCCGCCGGTGCTGCCCGTGGCCGAAGAGGCCGCAGCAGAGGTCCTTTGTCTGCCGATGTTCGCCGAGCTTACCGATGCCGAGGTCGAGACGGTTGGCCTGGCCTTGGCGGAGTTCGGGGCCATAGGCGGCTGAGCGATGCCGGGAACGCTGCGGCGGTGGGTTTGGGCGGCCGTATGCCTGGTATTGGTCTCGCTACCGTTTCTGGCTGTTGACTTCGTTCCGAGCACGGACTTGCCTCAACACCTCGGCCAACTCAGGCTCCTTGGTGAGGCTTGGAGCCAAGAACACAACGGGTTGTCCATACAGTGGTGGACGCCCTACGGACTGGTCTATGCATTGATGGCGCTGCCCTGGGCCGTGCTTTCGCCCGTCGCGGCAGGCCGGGTCAGCCTCTGGCTGCTGGTCCTCCTCGGGGTTGGGGCCGTGCATCTCATCGCCGCCAAGTGCCAGCGGCCCTTGGCTGGTGCGATTCTGGCGACATTGTTCGTTTTCAACGCCCAACTCTATTGGGGTTTTCTCAACTTCCTCTTCGGCTTCCTGGCGTTCGTCTGCTGGTATCTGCTGAGCAGACGATCGGCGGAGAAGGACGAGAGCGACGGGTGGCGCACGGCCGGGCTGTTTCTTGCCGTAGCCGGCGTCCTCTACCTGTCACACGCGCTCTGGTTCGCCTGCGGGTTGCTGTGGCTGGCGATCGAAGCCTGGCTCAGCCGCCGGTCGGCCAAGAACCTGCTCTGGCGCGCGGTCGGTGTTGGGCCCGTGGTCCTCTGTGCCCTCTACTGGTTCACCTTTCTGAGCCATAGCGACTTCTCGACGGCCCCGGAGTGGACCCAGAGTCTGCTCATGCGGCTCCATCCTCTGGTCGTCGCCCAGGTCGCGTTTGGAGGTTTGTGGCATGGGATCGAGACGCCCATCGTCCTCATCGTCGTCCTCTGGGTGGTTGCCTCGGTTGTCTCGCGGCGCAAGGAACGTTGCTTCGGTTGCGACCCCTACCTGCTTTCGCTGGCAGGTCTCTTCTTCGTCCTCTACTTGGTATTGCCGGACAAGTTCTCCCACACCATCCGTTTCAGCGCGCGCTGGCTACCGCTGGTCTTTGTCAGCTTGGTGCTGGCGGTCGGTCGCCCTCGCCTGCGCCAGGCCGTGCGGCGAGCCGCAGCCGTCGCGATCCTGGGGACCTACATGGTCGTGACAACCGCTTTCTGGCAAGCTTTCGAGGCGAACGAGCTCGATGGCCTGGCCGAGTCCTTGGCCGCCATCGAGGGCGAGCCCAGGGTTCTCGGGCTGTCCTATCTCGGCGCCAGCCGCTACGTCCGCGGCCGACCGTTCGTCCAGATCTTTTCGTGGGCTTACGCGGTCCACGGCGGGACGCTCAACATGTCTTTCGCCGACACTCCCATGAGTCCGGTGGTCTACAAAGACGCCGACCGACTGCAGTGGACGATAGGTCTGGAGTGGGTTCCCAAGGGCGTGCGGCGAAGCGACTTTTCCTACTTCGACTACACCCTGGTCGGCGGCGATGAATCGGCCCACCAGACCATGCTCAGGTTGGAGGAGTTGGAGCCCCTCGTCACTGAGGGCGTCTGGCGTCTCTATCGCATCGATTCGTCTGGCGGGCTCCCGTTGGCCCCGGTCTCCGCTCCCTGAGTCGGCGGCGACCCGACACTCTGCGTTCGGGCCCAAGCTGCGACCAACCGCGTCATGCGCTCGACCCCTCGATCGAACTCGCCGATCGGGATGCGTTCGTTGCGCGAGTGCACGGTGCGCGTGAACTCGCCATTGAGAATGAAGGGCGAGAAGCCGTAGGCGGCGATTCCCCGTTGCCTAAAGTAGCGTGAATCCGTCGTGCCGGCGACGAACTGAGGGACAATCGGTGCGACCGAGCGCAGCTCCTGCTCGAGGACTTCGACCCATGGGCCCGCCCACGGGCTGGCTTCGACCGGGGGCGAGGAGAGCAGCACGGTTGTTTCGACCTCGGGCCCCAGGAGTGCTTCGATCTCGGCCAGCAACTGTCCTTGTTCGGTGTCGGGCAGCATCCGGATATCGATTCGGGCGCGGGCGCGGTCCTCGTCGTCATCGAGAGTCTCGAGAAGGTTGGTCTGAATCGAGTCGAGGAAGAAGGTCTCCATTCCCGGGAGGAGCCTGGTCGTCGGGCCAGTGGGACGAATGAAGCCCTCGAGGTCGAGAAAGATCGATCGCCAGCGCTCGTTGTAGAGAGGGGCCATTCGAGCAAAAACAAACGTGGCTTCGGCGGGGACTCGCCACCGGTAGCGTCGATCCAGTAGCCGCCCGAGGCCGGCGATCAGAGGAGCGGTCTCGCCTCTGGCCTCGAGCCACAAGGGCCGCTTCTGCGCGATCTCGACGCCCCACCAGTGAAGGCGCCCGTCGTAGCCCCGGTTGATGCCTCCCTCGTTGATCACTGTGGTCACGGAAGCAAAGAGATCCGGCCGTTGGCCGAGCCAGCGGCCGACACCGAGCCCGCCCCCTCGCTCCTCGTCGGCGGCGGCCATGAAGGCGACTCCCTGGCGCCGGGGCTCGGCGCTGCGGGCGAGGTTGACGAAGGCCGCCAGATGCGCCACGCCGAGGCTCTTGCTGTCGATCGCGCCCCGCCCCCACAACTCGCCGTCGATGATCTCGCCGGAGAAAGGTGGTACCTGCCAGTTTGGGCCCGGATCGACCACGTCGAGATGGTGGAGCAAGAGAAGCGTCTCGGCGCTCGGCTCTCCGGTCGAAGGCGGCAGGAAGGCCCACAGAGACGGGTAACCGTCGCCCCCGTCGAGGATCTCGATCTGGGCCTCGGTGGCTCCGAGGATGGAGGCGAGTTGGTCCACGGCGGCGGCGGCCTTGCCCGGCTCGGCCGTGGTGTCGAGCCGCAGGTAGTTGCGCAGCCAAGTCGTGGCTTCGCTCAACTCGATCTGAGGATTGCTGCCGCATGCGGTGCCGAGCAGCAGCACGGCAACGGCAGCCGCACCCACCAGGGGGCGCCGCGCTTTCAACCGACGTAGACGATCCACAAGACAGTGCCGGCCCACAACGCCATGTTGGCCAAGAAGGGCGCGTCTCGGAGCAAGGCTTCGGTGGGGTTGTGGGGCGTCTTCCGTTGGTAGATGAGAAACAAGTAGCGAAAAACGCCGAAAAGGACGAAGGGCAGCGTGTAGACCAGTTCGCCTCCGCCGAAGCTCTCGACTGTCTCCGGGGCGACGGCATAGAGAGCGTAGGAGAGGACGCTCGACGCGGTCACGACGTTGACCATTTGGTCGAGGAAAGGAGCGCTGTATTGGCCCAGCACCTTGCGCTGCTCGGCGGCTTCCTCCGCCATGAGGATCAACTCGTGTCTCCTTTTGGATAGTGCGAGCAGGAGCGACACGAAGATCGTACACATCAGCAGCCAAGCCGACACTTCGACCTCGATCGCGTTGCCGCCGCCGAGGACTCGGAGAACAAACCCGACGCTGATGATCAAAACATCGAGGATAACGACACGCTTGAGCCCCATGGTGTAGAGGAGATTGAGCACCAGGTAGATGGTCAGCACGATGGTGACATCGCGGTTGAGATACTCGCCGGTTGCAAGACTGGCGACGACAAGCAGAGCGGCTGTGACAATACCGGCCCACACAGGTACAGTCCCGGCAGCGAAGGGCCGGTGTTGTTTGAGTGGATGCTTGCGGTCTTCGTCGCGATCTCGAATATCGTTGAACAAGTAGACGGCGCTCGATGCGAAACAGAACGCGACAAATGCGAAGCCAGCCCGCCGCACGGAAGCAGCGTCACCTAGTGCCTGGGCGAAAACGAGCGGGGCGAGAACAAACACATTCTTCGTCCACTGGTGCGGACGCATCGCGCCGAGAAGACGGATCAACATGACGCCCATTGTACGTAGCTCTGAGCCGGTTGCCCAAGAGCCCACCGTCGAGCGCGCCAGCAGGCGACGCTTCATCATCACCTGGGTCGCTCCGGTGATGCTCCTCCTCCTGGCGATCGCCCTCCCTCTCATCTCGGGCACGAAGACGCTCTACCTGCGGGACGTCATGAACACCCACTATGAGATGAAGTACACCCAGGCCGAGGCGATGCGCGAGGGCCGCCTACCCTTGGTCGATCTTCAACGCGGCGGGGGCCAGGCGCATCTGGCCAACCCCAACACGGTGCCGCTCTACCCGGACAACGTGCTCTTTCTCTTTGCCGAGACCCTGTGGGCAATGAACGCCCATTTTTGGCTCCATTGGTTGATCGCGCCCTTCGCCGGGTATTGGCTTGGCCGGGCACTAGGTATGAGGCGCGAGGCGGCCTGGGCGGTGGGGGTCGTTTTCGTGACCAGCGGCTTCTACATGGCGACGCTCAATCTCTACAACATGGTGGCCCCGGTGACGCTGGCACCGGCGCTCTTGGCCTCAGCTCTGGAATTGGCGCGCCCCGAGCGGCGAAAGCGGGCGCTGATCGCGGCCGCGGTGCTGTGGGCGTTGATGATTCTCGGCGGCGATCCGATGACCGCGGCCTTCACCCTGTTGACGGCGCTGGTCGTCGTCGCCGTGCGCCATGGGCGCCACTATCCCTGGGTCGCGGGTACCGTTGCTGTGGCCATAGGCACCGGTCTTGCGGCGCCTCAGTGGTTCGAGTTCCTCCGCCTGCTGGACTTCACCTACCGCGGGTTCTGGGGCTTCGGGTACGACAACACAGTCCTCGGTGGGTGGACGCCGTTCGACGCTCTAGACCAGTTCATTCCTTTCTTCTTCGGTCGTCCGGACATCAACTACTGGGGCCAGAACTGGCACGCCGGGCAGGTACCCCTGATTCTCACCTACTACCCAGGCGTCCTGATGCTCAGCCTGATGGCGGCCGCACGAAGCGACGGTCGGCGGACCCTTCTGTGGGCCTGGGGCCTCGTTGCCGTGGCGTTCTTCGTTGCGCTCGGGGAGGCCAACCCGGTGGTCACCGCGTTGTCGAGCTTGCCGGGAGCGTCGCTCTTGCGTATTCCATCGAAACTTTGGAGTCTCGTGACCCTGGGCTCGGCAGTCCTGTGTGGCCTCGCTTTCGAGAGACTGTTCGAGGCACCTGGGCGGCGCCGGTTGGTCAAGCCGTTGCTGGTGTTCGGGCTCCTGTACCTGGCGGCCTGGGGGTTGATGACCGTCTGGCCTCAAGGCGTCGATGCTTGGGCGGTGCAGCTCATGCCGGAGGACTACAACGAGGCTTTCGCGCAGGTCGAGAGGCTGCGTTGGGCAGGCACCTGCTTCCTGCTCATGCTCCTGATTGGCTTCTATCTGCTCTGTCTCAGGGCCGGAGGACGTCGGCCTTGGTTGGCGCCGCTGGCTCTGCTGGTGGTTCACGCTGCAACTCAGCTCTTTTTCCTTCGGCCCGCGGTCGAGACTGATCTGCGGGCGCCCTATCTCGAGAAGCCGGCACTGCTGGCCAAGATTCCACCGGGTTCACGCGTCACCCACGGCGGCAACATGAACCTCTTTGGCGCCGATCCGGTCCTCGTGCGCTCATATCCGGACCCGCGCCTCTTCTGGCGCGAGCGCCAGATGCACGATGACATCTATCCACCGTTTGCCGTTCAGGGTGGTTTGCGCTTCGACTTCAACCTCTCTCCAGAAGGGCTGGACTCGTTTCTGACCCGAGCTGTGGTGCATTTGTTGTGGAAGTTCGAAGATGTCCAGCGGATGCGTATCCTCGAGGCTTCCGGGGCCGAGTACTTGGTGTTGAATAGAGCTTTGGACGAGAGCCTGCTGGACACGGTCGAGTTGATCGAGCGCAAACCGTCGGCGGCTGGCGAAGTGCACCTCTATCGTCTGCTGAACTCGGCGCCTCAACTCTCGGTGGTGGGTCGAGTGCGAGGTTCGCGCAATCTCAACGAAGCCTTGACCATGGTCTTGAGCGACCAGTTCGACCATCGCAACGATGTCGTCCTGGCCGGAGAGCATGAACCGCTCAATGGGCGGCCGGGCACGGCCCGACTGATTGAAGAAACAGCCGAATCCATCACAGCCGAAGTCTCGGCGCCTGATCCGGGCGCGCTCCTGATCCAGCGGACGCACCTGCCGATCTATCGGGCCACTATCGACGGCGAGCCGACAGGGCTCTATGCCGCCAACCTCCATCGGATGGCAGTCAAGATTCCGGCCGGCGACCACAGGATTGAGATCGAGGTCGATCGGGCCCCGTTGAACTGGGGATTTGCCCTTGCATCGCTTTGCCTGCTGGCCCTGGTTTGGCTAGGCTGGCGAGGACTTCCGCGCGTTGCTGAGTGGGTGCCCGCCCAGCCCGAGATAACCGGCGCCTGAGCGGCTCCGAGCGCCTGCTAAGATCGCCGCCGCCTCCACCATCGATTCCATGACCGAGCAGAAGAAGCCGTTCGAGAAGGTCTTGATCGCCAACCGTGGCGAGATCGCGGTCCGGGTGCTGAGAACAATCCGTGAGTTAGGCAAGCGCAGTGCCGTGGTCTACTCGGACGCCGACCGGGCGTCTTTGTCGGTGTTGCTGGCGGATGAAGCGTACCGGCTGGGGCCAGCGCCTTCGACCGAGAGCTATCTGCGAGCCGAGGCCGTCGTCGAGTTGGCGGTGGCGATCGGAGCGGACGCCATTCACCCGGGCTACGGCTTCTTGGCCGAGAACGCCGACTTCGCGCAACTCTGTGCCGATCGCGGTGTGAAATTCATCGGGCCGCCGCCAAGCGCGATGGCGGCGATGGGATCGAAGATCGAGAGTCGTCGGTTGATGATCGCCGCCGGAGTGCCTGTCGTTCCAGGCGGGCAGGATCCTCTGGGTTCGCTCGAGGCAGCGGGTGCCTTCGCCGAGGAAGTCGGCTATCCGGTCATGCTCAAGGCCTCTGCTGGCGGCGGCGGCAAGGGCATGCGGCTGGTCACCGAGCCGGGCGGCCTCAAGGCCGCTTACCGGGCGGCGCGCTCCGAGGCCGCAGCGAGCTTCGGTGACGACACGGTCTATCTCGAGAAGTTCGTCGAACGCCCACGCCACGTCGAGATCCAGATCCTGGCCGACGAGCACGGCAGCGTCGTGTCGCTGGGCGAGCGCGAGTGCTCGCTGCAGCGCCGACATCAGAAAGTCGTCGAAGAGGCCCCGTCGCCGGTGGTCGATGTCGATTTGCGGCGCGAGATGGGCGAGGCCGCGGTGCGCGCGGCCGCGGCGGTGGGCTACACCAATGCCGGGACGGTCGAATTCCTGCTCGACCCCGCCGGGAACTTTTTTTTTCTCGAGATGAATACCCGACTCCAAGTCGAGCACCCAGTCACCGAAATGGTGACCGGGATCGATCTGGTTCGAGCCCAGATCGCCGTGGCCGAAGGCGAACCCCTGGCGGCCGAGTGGTCTCACGTCGAGCCGAGCGGGCACGCGATCGAAGTGCGCCTCTACGCCGAGGATCCATATCGCGGCTTTACGCCCTCGCCGGGGCGCATCGAGCGCTTGCGTTTACCGCAGGGTCCCGGCGTGCGCAACGATTGCGGTGTGTACGAGGGGGACGAGGTAACGATTTTCTACGATCCAATGCTCGCCAAGTTGATCGTCTGGGGCGCTAACAGGAGCGAGGCGATGGAGCGCATGGACCGCGCTCTGTCGGAGCTTCGAGTTGACGGCATTCGTACCACGGCGCCGCTCTACCGAGCGCTCCTGGCCGATGAGGACTTCCGCCACGGCAGGCTCGACAACGGCATGCTCGATCGCAAACTCTCAGCTGGTCAGTTGGCTCCGGCCAAACCGGCTCATCTCCGCGAGCTTTCCGCGATCGCCGCCGCGCTCGAGCATCTGGACCAGCATGGCCGCCAGGCAGCCGCCGTACCGGCGCACGGCCAACGGGATCATTGGCGTAGTGCCAGTCGAGCCGAAGCGCTCAGGGGGGGGCGATGGAACTGATCGTCAAGCACGTCGATGGCGACATGAAGGTCAAGATCGAGCGCCGCGGCGGCGAGTACCAGTTGCAGATCGGCGATCAGCAGTACGTCATCCTGTCCGCCGAAGCGACTAGCGGGGTGCGCAGTCTGTTGGTCGACGGCGGGCAGTACGAGGTTTCCGTGCGCAATGTCGGCGAAGACCGCTACGAGGTGACGAGCTCGTCGGGCGTCGAGACGGTGCAGGTGCAGGATTCGCTCACTCATCTAGCCGAGGCGACGCACGACAAGGTCGCGGCGACCGGGCCGCTGACCGTTCTCGCCTACATGCCCGGCCGAGTGGTCTCTCTGCTGGCCGAAGAGGGGACCGAGGTGAAAGCGGGCCAGGGCGTCGTGGTGCTCGAGGCGATGAAGATGGAGAACGAGATTCAGGCCGAGCGCGATGGCGTGCTTGGCAAGATCCACGTCGAGTCCGGGCAGGCCGTCGAGGGCGGCGACCCATTGTTCGACCTCGACTGAGCCGAAGGCTGGGCGCAGACGGCGCGATTCAGCGCTCGGCGCCGAGAGTCTCGATGATGGAATCTACGGCGTCGTCGACGCCTAGTTCCGTCATGCACTTGTGGTGGAGGAGCGGGCAGCGCCGGCGGAAGCACGGCGAACACCAGCGACTGTCGGTCAGCACCCGATGGCCCTGACCACTTGGCGCCGTGCGGTCGGGGTCGGTAGGCCCGAAGAGGGCGACGCAGTGCACGCCCACGGCGGCAGCCAGATGCATGGGCCCTGAGTCATTGGTCAGCAAAGCGCTGTGGCCGCTCAGGACGGCTGCCAGATCCGCCAGGTCCAGGTCAGTTCCGATGACGGGGTGGATCTTGCCGGTCTCTTCATGCAGCCGGACAGCGAGCCAGACCTCTTTGGGACCGGCCAGGATCGTGATCTGGGCGTCCGGTCGGCGGCGTCGCAGCCGGCGAGCGGCTTCTTCGAAGTTCGCTCGCGGCCACTGTTTGCTGACTCCGAACTCGGCGCCGGCAAACAGGCCAACAATTGGTCCGCCATCCGGGTCGAGGCCGGCTCGCCCCAACAGCTCGCGACCGCGCTCGATCCTGTCCGCGCTCAGTTCGAGCCGGGGGGTCCAGTCGGGTGGCGGGGAAATCTCCATGGCCTTCAGCAGGTCGATGTAGTCTTCGATCTGATGGCCCCTCGAGGTCGATCGGGCTACGGCCGGGGCCATCAAGAGTCGGCGAAACCCGCCGCTGTAGCCCCAGCGCCTGGCGATGCCGGCGCGTCGCGCTAGCCACGCGGAGCGGAAGGAATTGGGCAGCAGTACCGCTTCCATGTAGTCGCCGGCCGAGAGATGGCTCAGGGTCGTAGAATCGTCTCCGACCTCGACCACCGCCGTGATTTGAGGGACGAGTCCGAGCAGCGGCGCTAGATGGCGTCGGGCCAGCACGTCAACCCGGCGGCCCGAGGCCGCGAGCGTCTCGATCACCGGCAGCGCCATGACGGTATCCCCGACCCAGTTGGGCGCGTGAACGATCGTTCTGATCTCGTTCATGCCATCCTCCAGCGATCGTGCATCCAGAGCCAGAGATCCGGCCGGCGCCGGATCTCGCTTTCGACGGCTGCCGTACACCGGGCGGTGAGATCGACAACGGCGTCTGCGCCGGGCTCGGCGGTGAGCGCTGGGCGGGCGACGATTCTGTAGCCGCCTTTGGCAGCTGGATAGGCGAACATCGGAACCACGGGCACGTTGTGCTTGACTGCCAGCCGAGCGATCAGGCTGGGAGCCAGGGCCGGCCGGCCGAAGAACGGCACTTCGAGTGCGTCGCGGGAGCGCACCCGCTGGTCGATCAGAACCACCAGCCTGCCGCCCGACTCGAGGCTCCGCACCAAGCGGCGTGCGGCACCGTGCTTGTGGACCAGGGTCATCCCGAAGCGGGTGCGCAAAGCGGCCAGCGTGCGGTCGAGCCGTGGATTGTCGAGCGGGCGCACCAAGGCATAGCCCGGAGGCAGGTAGAGACTGGTGACCTGCCCGACGATTTCGAACGGACCGAAGTGCGCTGTCATGACGAAGAATGAATCGGACTGAGCCTGGGCGTCGGTTACGTGTTCCCAGCCTTCCAGGGTTACTCGACGACAGAGTTGCGTCGAGTCGAAACGCTCCCAGGAGAGCATCTCGGTAGCGTGCGAAGCCATGCTCACGAAGGACTTGCGAGCGATCTGCTCGCGCTGCTTGACGGCAACCTCGGGGAAAGCCGAACCGAGGTTCTCCAGTGCAATGCGCCGGCGCCCTGCCAGGAGAAAGTAGAAGAGTGGCGCCAAGGCGCGGCCAATAGCGCGGGAGGTCGAGTGGGGAAGCAGGCGTACCAGCCCCCGCAGGAGCTGGAAGAGGCCGTACTCGATGGAGTGTCTTACGGGTGCGTTCTTCATGGTGCCAGTTCCGCAAGCTTCCCATCGAGCCACGGCCAGAACGCGCTGTCGGGGGCAACTTGCAAAGGCAGTTCGGCGAGCGGTAGGTCGAGCCGGCCGAGTAACTTGACGCGGTCCTTCGATGTCGTCAAGACCACTTCTGCCGCGCTATCGGCGAAGGCCGTGGCGATCTGGCGGAGGCTGGCTTCGGGGTAGCCGTGGTGGTCGCCGAAGGCCAGTGCACCACAGACGGTGAAGTCCAAGCCACCGACTGCCAACTCGAAATCGGCCGCGCGGGCGATACCGCTTACCAGGAGCACTCGAGCGCCCGAGGGTAGCCTCTCGCCGGTAGTTCTGCGCGCGGGCTCGTAGCTGCGTTCGCACCCAAAGCCGGGACCCTCGAACCCGAACTGGCCGAGCGAGGCGGCCAGCGTCTCGGCGTCGGCTTGCGACCCGCCGCTCAACAGCAGGGCGTCGGCGTGGGCCGCCGAAGCCAGCGGCTCGCGCAATCGGCCTCCGGGCCAGAGTCGCGCACCCGCTAGAGGGTCGGCGGCCGGGAACACCAGGAGATCGAGGTCGCGAGCGAGCTGGATATGGGAGAAGCCGTCGTCGAGGACGAAGAAATCAGGTGCTGGGTCGAGCCGCTCCATGGCGTGACGTCCGGCGTCGAAGCGCTCGGGAGCGACGATGACGGCGGCGCCGCGGACCTCACCGGCCAGGAGGACCGGTTCGTCGCCGGCGACTGACGGCCCCAGCAGGGGCCCCTCACCGGTGGAGACGATGCGCACCTGTTTGTCCCGCCGACCGTAGCCCCGCGAGAGGATGGCGACGTTGGCCCCTCCGGCGACCAAGTGACGAGCCAGGGCTGCGGTCAGTGGGGTCTTCCCGCTCCCCCCCCAGTGCAGGTTACCGATGCTGATCACCGGTCGCGGCAAGCGCGAGACGCGTTTGGCGTTCAGGCTCCGGCGCAGTCGGTGGGCGGCGCCATAGAGCGCTTGCCAGGGCGAGCGCGACCGCAGCCTCTTCGGAGGACTCGGCGGCTTCACGTCATGACCTCGAAAATCACCGGGCGGATGGCTGCCAAGGTACGCTCCGCCGCGCCACGATTGGCTTCGACCAGCTCGCGACCACGCCCGGCCATGGCGTCGAACTCGGCGCTCGCGCTGACTGCCTGGCTGAAGAAGGCGGCGAGAGCGTCGATGTCGCCGACCCGCTGCCAGGCGTCTGCAAGGTCGAACTCGGTGGCGATCTGGCGAAAGTTCTCCATCGAGGGGCCTACAGCCACGGCCACGCCATGAACGGCAGGCTCGAGCGGGTTGTGTCCTCCGGTCGGCACCAGCGTGCCGCCCACGAAGGCCCCGTGTGCCAGCCGGTAGAGGGCCGCCAACTCGCCCAGGCTGTCGAGAAGCACGACGTCTGGCCGCTGGCTGGGTTCGAGCTCGGATCGTCGCGCCAGTTCGAGATCCGAGCGCAACACCATCTGAGCAACCTCGTGCCAGCGCTCGGGATGGCGCGGCGCGATCACCAACATGGCGCGAGTGCCCCCACCCGCGCGCTCGAATGCCTCGACGACCTGCCTTTCTTCGTCGCCCATGGTGGAGCCCGCGATCAAAATCGGACGGGAGTCGGCGACAGCCTCAAAGAGCCGCTCGACCCGAGGCATGGGAGCCGGCCGCTCGGCGTCGAACTTCAAGTTGCCGGTCACGGCGACCCGCTCGGGTTCGACCCCCAGAGCGATGAGCCGCTCACGATCGTCGGTGGTTTGGACGGCGAAGCGATCGACACCTCCAAGCAGTGCACGGGCGAAGCGCGGGAAGCGTCGCAGACGGTTGAAAGAGCGTTCTCCGACGCGTCCGTTGACCACCGCTACCGGTAGGTTGCGGCTTCGAACCTGGCGCAAAAGGAGCGGCCAGTAGTCACCTTCGACCAGGACCAGAGCCCGGGGCGCGAAGCGGTCGAGGAAGCGCCGCACGGCGAAGCCCAGGTCGAAGGGCAGATAGGCAGTCGAAGCCCGCGTGGCGAGCATGATGCGCGCTTGCTCCTTTCCGGTCGGCGTTACCGTCGTCACCAGGAGCGGCCAGTCGGCGGGCAGGACGCCGGTCAGGGTCGCCGCAACCCGGACTTCGCCGACCGACACGGCGTGGAGCCAGAGGGGCCGGCTGACAGAGCGGCCCTCGTGACCGCCGAGCCGGCCGGAAAGCGTCGGCAAGTAGTGCCGGCCCCGCCGCAGCAGGAGCAGCGGTCCGGCTACTGTCAGAGCCAGAGCGAGGGCAATCTGGTAGAGGATCCACATCGGCGGGAGGGCTTCAGAGGCGCGAGTATAATCGCTTGAATCTAGGGGTTTTGCCGCGAGTCGCTAGACGCCCGTGGCGACTTGGCCGTAGAAAACTCACGGAGAGCCGAACCTTGCCGATCCTGGTCCATTCAAGCCGCCGAGAAACCGCTCGAATCGCCGAACTCGGCGATCGCGAGCTACTGCTCGAGCTGGCCCAGGACAACGAGGGTGCTCTCGACGAGTTGATCGAGCGCAAGAGCAGACCGTTGCTTCAGCTCGCCTGGCGCGTCGTTGGCGACCGTGAGGATGCGCGCGATGTCGTGCAGCTGACGTTCCTTCGTGCCTGGGAACACCGGGAGCGCTACAACCCGCGCTATAGCCCGAATACCTGGCTCTATCGAATCGCGACGAACCTGGGCATCGACTTGGTGAGGGCCCGCGGTACTCGGCAGCGCCAGAGAGAGCCGGTCCGAAGTCACTTCGTGCGGCTCGCAGATCTGCGACGCAGCAGCGTGGCAGACCTGGAGGATCGCGAGGTAACGAAGATCCTCCACGAACTGGCGGGTGAACTCAGCGAGCGGCAGCGGGCTGTCTTCGTGCTCCGTGAAATCGAGGGCATGCCGTCGGCCGAGGTGGCCGAGATACTGGATTGCAAGGCCTCGACGGTGCGCAATCATCTGTTCGCCGCCCGCAAGGTGCTGCGCCGTGAGCTCGCGAGCCGCTATCCGGAGTATGTCGCCGAGTCGGGTCAAGGCGGACCGGCCGGCGAGGGGGGCGAGCCATGCTCCTGACCTGCCCGGACTGGCGGCCTCTGCTCGCCCACCGCTTCGATCCCACAGTCGAAGCACCGGCAGGTTGGCCCGAGGTCGAAGCGCACCTCGAGGACTGCACCGACTGTCGTCACGCAGCTCTGGCGATCGATCCGACGCTCGTCTTCCATGGCGCGGCTGCTTGGACCTCCGCGCCGGGCGAAAGCGCGGCCATCCTGCAAGCGGTGCGCACGCTGCGCCGCACCGCCGACCTCGAGACCCGGACCGAGCTGGCGCGTTCCGAGCAGGAGCAGGGCGACGGCGAGCGCAGTGCTAGGGCCCTGCACGGCCGGAGTACCGAGCACGGACCCCTGGCCGCAGCTGTTCTCTTCGCACTGATTCTGGCTTTTCAGCCGTCGACCACCGGCCGCATGGGGGTCGAGCCGGTCGTTTTAGTTGAGCCACTTCCAGCTCCAGAGGCTGGCGTCGGGGCACAGCGCGCCGCCTACCCGGCCGCGCCGGCCATCGAGGGCGTCGATCGACCGGGTGCCAGGGTCTACGAGTGGGGCGCCGAGGATTTGTCGGTGGTCATGGTCGTCGATGAGTCTCTGGACGTGTAGCCAACCGTGGTTCCGGCTCGATGCTCCCCCTGGTCGCTTCTGGCTCGTCCTGAGTCTGGTCGCAGCGGTCGCCTGGCCGCTGGCGGCGCAGCCAGCCCCGGTTCAGGAGCCGCTGGTGACCGAGACCTACACATTGCATCACCGGCCAGCGGCGGATGCCATCGCCGTGGTCCAAAGCCTGCTCTCCGAGCGCGGCACGGTCGAACTGCAACCGCAGGGCAACTCGCTCGTCCTGCGCGACACGAGAGCCGTTGTGCGGCGGGCGCTGGCGCGATTGCGCGAGTACGATCAGCCGCTGCGCCAGATCCGGCTCGAGATCCAGATCGTGGAAGCCGGCGACGGCTCTCGCTCTGGGCCGCCGGGCAGCCCGCGCTTGTCCGACGAGTTGGTCAGACGGTTGCGCGAGCTCTTGCGCTTCGAGAGCTTCCTTCTCGTGGCCGAGGCGGGACTCGAGATGAGAGAGGGAGAACATGTCGTCTACCAATTTGGGGGCGACTATCGGGTGGAGTTCGAGCTCGGTGTTCTGACCTCCAACAGCCAGCTACGATTGGGCGACTTCATCGTCGGGCGAGGGCCCACCAGTGAGGCGCGAACGTTGATCCACACCAATCTCAATCTGATGCTCGGGCGACCGATGGTTCTCGGCTTGGCCCAGACCGAGTCGAGTGCGCGAGCCTTGATGGTCGTGCTGACCAGTCACCTGCTGCCGCTCGAGGGTTCGACTTCCGGGCAGGGGCTCTGACGGTGCAGTTCGTTTGCCGCGTAGGCACTGCCGAGGGGGACGTGATCGAACGGGAGTTCGAGGGCAATGACGCCACGGCTTTGAGGGCCGAACTCGAGCAGAAGGGCCTGTTTGTCTTCGACATCAGGCGCAGCGGCCTTCTAGGCAGCCTGAAGCTCCCTTTCTCCGACGGCGGGGGTGACAAGAAAGTCCCTATCGCCGAGTTGCTGGTCTTCAACCAGGAACTGGTGGCACTCCTGCGCTCGGGCCTGCCTCTCCTCCAGTCACTCGAACTCCTCAAGGACAGGCCCCAGGACGAGGGCTTTCGCGAGATGCTCAGCCAGGCCAGTTCCAGGGTCAAGAGCGGGGAAGCGATGTCCGAGGCCTTCGCAGCGTTCGGGGATCGTGTGCCGGCGCTCTTTGCACCGACTCTCCAGGCAGGCGAACGCAGCGGCGAGCTCGAGACGGTGCTCAAGCGCTTTGTGCGATATCAGCGACTGGTGCTCGAGACTCGCAAGAAGGTGATCTCAGCCCTGATGTACCCGATCGTGGTCATCAGCCTGTCGCTGGCTCTGCTGCTTGTCATGACGGGCTACGTCTTGCCGAGTTTCAGCGACTTCTTTGCCGGCCTCGGAGCGGACCTTCCGCTACTGACCCAGATCGTCATGGCGGTCGCCAATTTCGTCAGCGAGAACGCAGTCTGGCTGGTCGGTGGGGCAGTCGTGGCTTTCGTCGCTTTCCGGCAGGCCAGTCGAACCGCAGCGGGGCGCCGCAAGATCGACCGCTGGAAGATCAAGCTGCCTTTTGTCGGGATCGTCTTCGAACGCATGGCTCTGTCCGAGTTCTGCCGTTCGCTGGCGACTCTGCTGGCTGGAGGCATACCGATCGTGCCGTCACTCGAGACCAGCGTCGGAGCGATCGGCAACGCCTCGATTCGTCACCGCCTACAGTCTGTGCCTGATGCAGTGAGAGAGGGCGTCGCCTTGGCCGACGGCCTGCGTAGAACCGGGGTGGCCGAGGATCTGATGCTCGATATGGTTCAGGTTGGCGAGACCACCGGCGCTCTCGACCAGATGCTGTCGGACGTGTCGGACTTCCTCGACGAAGAAGTCGAGACCCGGATGCAGCGCGTTCTTGGATTGATCGAACCCGCGATGTTGGTCATCATGGCGCTCCTGGTGGCACTCCTGCTCGTCGCCGTGTACTTACCGATGTACAGCCTGCTTGGGAAAATCGCGGTTTGATCCGCTCTGCGGCTAGACGCTGGGAGACTGGCACCGTAATTGAAAGAGTAAGAGGGCAAGGAAAGAGGGCCCTCCTGAGAGCCATTGAGTACTGAAGACCATTGAGTGCTAGAGATGAGTGCTGAAGAACAGACACCGCTAATCGACGCTGTCCAGGACCTGGCCGTGGCCGGAGCCAGCGACGAGCGACGGGCTCAGGACATGGCTGAGCGTCACGGGCTCGATTTCGTCGATATGGCCGACTTCCGGATCGACAACGATCTCTTCCGGTCCGTGCCGTTCGAGTTGATGCTGCGCTATAGCTTTGTCCCCCAGGAGCAGCTGACCGGACGACTGGCGGTGGTCATGTCGGACCCGACCAACGTCACCAAACTGGACCAGCTGGAGTTGCTCTTGGGTCAGCCGGTCGAAGTACGGGTCGGGGCGCGCAGCGGCATTAGCGAGATCCTGCAGCGCTCGGAGAGCGCCCAGAGAGTCCTCGACGAGGCGACCGAGGACTTCAAACTCCAGCTCGTCGGCGAGGACGAGGACGGCGAAGAAGTGCTCTCGATCGATCGCATCAGCCACGATACGAGCCCGATCATCAAGCTCGTCGACTCGACGATCTTCAACGCCATCCAGCGTCGGGCGAGCGACATCCACATCGAGACTCGCGAGAGCGAGGTCGTCATCAAGTACCGCATCGACGGCGTGCTCTACCAGGCGATGGAGCCGATCGACAAGCGCCACCACCAGACCGTGATCAGTCGCATCAAGGTCATGGCTGAGCTCGACATCGCGGAGAAGCGCATTCCGCAGGATGGGCGCTTCAAGCTGCGGTTCGAGGGCCGAACCATCGATTTTCGCGTCTCGATCATGCCCTCGGTGCATGGCGAGGACTGCGTGATTCGTATCCTCGACAAGGAGTCGATGAACAAGGAGTTCAAGGAGCTGCGGCTCGACATCCTCGGCTTCGACGAGGGCACGATGCGCAAGACGCGCAAGTTCATTCGCGAGCCCTATGGCATGGTCCTGGTGACCGGTCCCACCGGTTCAGGCAAGACGACCACCCTCTATGCGTGTCTGTCGGAGATCAAGTCGTCGGAGGACAAGATCGTCACCATCGAGGATCCGGTCGAGTACCAGCTGCGAGGCATCACCCAGATCCCGGTCAACGAGAAGAAGGGCCTCACTTTCGCCCGTGGGTTGCGCTCCATCCTGCGCCACGATCCGGACAAGATCATGGTCGGGGAGATTCGTGATCAGGAGACGGCACAGATTGCCGTGCAGTCCGCCTTGACCGGTCATCTTGTGTTCACCACGGTCCACGCCAACAATGTGATCGACGTCCTCGGCCGGTTCCTGAACATGAAGGTGGATCTGTACAACTTCGTTTCCGCCCTGAACTGCGTTCTCGCCCAGCGACTGGTCCGTCGCATCTGCGACAACTGCCGGCGAGAAGTGCCGGCTGAGCTCGCCCTGCTCGAGGAGAGCGGCCTCGACCCGGCTCTTCATGGCACGCGGTCGTACTATGAAGGCGCCGGGTGTTTCGAGTGCAACGGAACCGGCTTCCTGGGTCGGACGGCCATCTCCGAACTGCTCGATCTGTCAGATCGAATCCGTGAACTGATTCTCGAGCGCCGACCGGCGTCCGAGATCAAGCGTGCGGCACAGGAAGAGGGCATGATCTTCCTCCGTGAGTCGGCGCTGGAAAAAGTCTTCGAGGGAGTCACGACGCTTCGTGAGATCAATAAAGTTACCTTCGTGGACTGAGCGGCTGCTGGGGCTCGACCCCCGCCCGGTGCCGCCGCACGTCTTCATGCTCGATGCTCAAGGGCTCGTGTACGGCCGCTTTGTGCGTGCCGAGAGTGGCTTCGAGGTCGAGGAGGTGTCGCAGGTCGATCTGCCGGAGGGACTCTTCGGCGAAGGACCCCTCGGTGGGCCGATGCACGACGTCGGTCTCTTCAAGCCGCTGCTGACCGAGCTGGTGGAGAGCGTCGAGGGAGGCGTTGAAGAGGCTTCGCTGGTGCTTCCGGACGCTTGGCTCCGAGTGGCGTTTGCCGAGATGAACGAAGTTCCCAAGAGCGGCACCAAACGCGACGAAGCCTTGCGCTGGAAGCTGAAGCGGGAAGTCCCGTTCCCGGTTGAAGAGCTGCGACTCGAGGGTCTGCCGGTTGCCCGGCTGCCCGCCCAGCCGGAGGCCCAAAGGCTCATGCTGGCCTACGCGATCGATGCGACCTTGCGGCAGCTCGAGGATGCCTTCACTGCCTGTGGCGTCAGGTTGGGGCGCATTCTCAATTCAAGCCTCTCCGCGGTCGACTCGGTCCGGGAAGTGATCGACGGCCTTGATCTTGCGGTCCTCGTCCTGGTTTCGGGCGACGGGTACGGCCTGACCTTCACACAGGGTGGAGAACCGTTACTGCACCGGTTTCGCGGACTCGATCCCGCCATGGGAGCGAAGGCTGCCGGACAACTGGTCCTGCGCGACCTCAAACTGACCCAGACTTTCCTGAGCGAACAACTCCCGGGCCGGGAAGTCGGTCGGGTGCTGCTGATCGGTGAATCGAGCGACCAGGGTTTCTGGCTCGAGAGCTTGCGTGAAGGGCTTGGCCAGTTCCCGGTCGCGCTCGGCCGTGAGCAGCTGCCTCTGCGTGGTCAGGTGCCCGACGTATCCCCCTCGGTCCTGGCACCGATGCTCGGCGCGGTCTGCTGGGAGATCGCCTGATGAGAGGGCTCAACCTGGCTCGCGATCCGTTCGTCAATCGGCGGCCCATTCGCCGCATCGCGGTGCTGGTGTGGGTTCTGGCCCTGACGCTGCTGGCCATCAACGCGAGGTCGTACTGGAGACACTTCGTGGGTCAGGATCGCCAGCAGTCTGAACTGGCCGAACTCGAGCCGCGAATAGCGGCTGAGCGGGGCCAGCTCGACGCGGCCCTCGAGTCTCTGACCCAGTACGACCTCGACTGGCAGGGCGAGCAGGTGACCTTCCTCAACGCCAAGATTGCTGAGCGCACCTTCTCCTGGAGCGCGCTGTTCGATCACCTGAGCGAGGTGCTGCCGCGCAACGTCAGAATCGAACGAGTGACACCGCACGTCGCGAAACCGGGTCGGTCGCGCGCACGCCTGGCCTTGCGCGAGGCCGAGGATGAGGTCGAACTACAGCTCACAGGGGCGGCGGAGCAGGACGACGCCTTGCTCGTCCTCATCGACGCGTTCTTCGCCCACGACCGCTTTCGCCGCCCCAACCTCAAGGTCGAGAGCCGCAACAAGGACGGCAGCGAGGTGGGCTTCTCGATGACGGTCGTATACAAGCCGGTCGCTCCGGTGCCTGCCAAGGCCCGGAAGGCAAGGCAGGATCCGGCCGCCGCCCAGGCCGGCGAGGTTCCGGCCGAGTCTGCCGCGGGGGCGGGTTCGTGACCATGGGTGGTTGGAAGAAGGAGATCAGGCTCTGGTTCCCGGCGCTAGCACTGCTGTTGGTGAATCTCGTCGCTTTCGGCGTCTACCGACTGTTCCTGTCCGACAATGTCGAGGCCCGGGCGCGGCGGGTGGGGCGGGCGCGGACGGACTACCAACAGCTCGTCGGCCAGCGCGAGCGGGCCGAGGCGCTGGCTGTTCGAGCGGCGAACAATCAGCGTCGATTGGAGCGTCTCTACAAGAACCGTTTCAAGACCGAAGAGCAGCGCATCACCAAGGTCATCGCTGAGGTCAAGAGCCTGGCTCAACGGGCAGGCCTGGATCCGCCGAGGATCAACTATCCCGACGAAGCAATCGAGAGTTACGGTTTGCTCAAGCGCTCGATCGTCTTCGGTGTCGATGGGACCTATTCGGCGTTGCGCCGTTTCATCAACTTCCTCGAGCTCACCGACTCCTTCATCACGCTCGAGGAACTCAGGCCCAGCGAAAACTACGATGCCAAGAGCAGTCGGTTGAGCATCAGCCTGAGGGTTTCGACCCTTTTCCTGGCCGACGACATCGATGCGGCCGCCCTGGCTCGCAGCAAGGACGCCCTGAGGACTTCGCGATGAGCGACCAGGAGCAGCAGAAGAAACTGCTCGCTGTCCTTCTGGTCCTACTCGTGGGGTTTGCGACCTATCGAGTCGTGCAGCTGACCGGTGGCGAGGGGGCAGGGAGAAGGCGCGCTGGCGGAGTCAACCAGGTGGAAGTGGCCCTGGCCCAAATGGAGGTTCCCCAGCTCAAGCTCGAATCCCTCCGGCGCGAGGCGGCGACCTACCGCCCCGGTCGGGATCCCTTCCGATTCGGGCCTAAACCGAAGCCGGCGCCGGCGGTCCGGCGGCCGACAGTGAAGCCGCCGCCGAGGGCCGACAAGGCTCGGGAAGTGAAGCCGGTCCCGGTGCGGCAACCGGCGCGGCCTCCGGCTCCTCGACCGCCGCAGGTGAACTTCACCTATCTCGGCAGCTTCGGGCCGAGCGAGCGCCGCATCGCGGTCTTCGTCAAGGATGACGAGATCTTCAACGCTCTGGCGGGCGATGTACTGCTGGAGAACTTCATCGTAGATAAGATCGGCTTTGAATCGGCCGACATTACGTTCGTCGGATTCCCGGATTCGCCGGGGACGCGCCTGGAGGCTGGGGGTTGAGAGACAAGATGATTGGGATTAAGACTCCTAGAACGTTTGCGCTGCTCCTCGTGGTTGCACTGCTGGGCTGCTCCGGCTACCGCAGCTTTCGCGAGGCGGAGATTGCTGAGCGTCATGGTGATTGGGACAAGGCGGTGCTGCACTACCTCGAACTGGTCGATCAATACCCTGGCAACATCTCCTACAAGGCGGGTTTGCTGCGGTCGAAGATCAAGGCGTCCCAGGGGCACTTCGATCGGGCCAAGAAACTCCACCAAGCGGGCGCTTTGCAGCAGGCTCGGCGCGAGTACCTCCAGACTTTGCAGCTCGATCCTTCGAACCAGTACGCCCAAGTCGAGTACGAGAAGGTCGTGGAATCTCTGGCTCAGGCGGATGGCGGCTCGGGCTCGTTGTCCATCGATCAACTGAAGGCCAAGACCCAGACCGAGGCCGGCGGCCCACCGGTGCTGTCGCCGCGTTCGACCGAGCCGATCTCGCTCAATTTTCCCAACAAGGTGAGCCTGCGCGACATCTATCGGGCGTTGGGTCAAGCCTTCGGCATCAACATCCAGTTCGACTCCAAGCTGCGTGACAAACAGCTGGCGATCGAGCTCGAGGACGTGACTGCACAGGAGGCGCTGGAGTTTGTGATGCGCGCCGCCGGGCACTTCTACAAGGTCCTGAACGAGAACACGATCATCGTGATCGAGGACACGACTCAGAATCGGCGCGCCTACGAGGAGCAGGTGATCCAGACCTTCTTCCTCTCGAACGCCGAGGTCAAGGAGATGCTGACCCTGCTGCGCAGTCTCGTGGGCACCAAGAACATCGCCTCGAACGATCAACTCAACGCCATCGTCTTGCGCGACTCTGCCGACGCCGTCAAGGTTGCCGAGCGGATCATCTCGGCCAACGACAAGGCGCGCGGCGAAGTGGTGATCGATGTCGAGTTACTGCAGATCAACAGCAACAAGATGCGCGAGCTCGGCGTCGAGCTATCGCAATACTCGGTGATTCAGAGCCTCGACCAGGATCCGGCTCTGAGGGTCTCTGATCTGGAGTTTCTCAACCAGCAGAACTGGGAGATTACTCTTCCCGGGTTCATCTACACATTTGTCAAGACGAGCTCCGAGGCGCAGCTTCTGGCCAGTCCGCAGATCCGCATCAGCGACGGCGAACAGGCGAACTTAACCATCGGCGACAGAGTTCCGATCCCGGTCACGACGTTCAATTCTGCCCAGACCGTGGGCGGCAACATCGTGCCTATCACCTCGTTCCAGTACCAGGACATCGGTATTCGCCTCGAACTGGAGCCCCGGATTCACCACAACAACGAGATCACCCTGACGATTCAGGTCGAAGTCTCGAGCGTCGCGGGCTCAGTCGACGGTTCGGGCGGAGCCCAGCCGATTATCAGTACGCGCAACATTCAATCGACCATTCGCCTCAAAGACGGCGAGACGAACTTCTTGGCCGGTCTCATCCGCAACGACGAAACGAGCGGAGATACCGGGGTGCCGGGGCTTTCCGACATCCCCATCCTCGGCCGCTTTTTCTCAAAGAAGACGACCGACAAACGACGCACCGACCTGGTGCTGACCCTGACACCGCACATCATCAGGCGACCGGACATCACCGCCCAGGACCTCAAGCCCCTATGGGTAGGCACCGAAGGCAACCTCACCTTCCGCGGCGGGAGTCCCCGGGTCGAGTCGGAGGTTGACGGGCCGTTTGACGAGGAGGTCGACGATGCGGACGAGAACGAGCGCATTCGGGATCTGATCCGTCGTCGCATCCAGTCTTTGCCGCAGGGACTGAGGGAAGAGGGTGGCGACGAGGGCGCGCCGGGCGTGGACCTTGTCCCGGCGTCCCCGCCGAGCGATCCATTTGGGTCCGATGACGACGACGGCGATCCGCCGCTCGCGTCGCTGGACCTCGATCGCCGAGAGCGTGTCTTTGCCGCCTGGGCAGCCTATCCGCAAGCGGGCGACGTTCCGGCAGATGTCGTTGCCGCGGCCGCAGCCGCGCAGGAGCCGCCGCTCAAAGTAAGTCTCAGGGCTCTTCGTCCCGAGGTCGAGATCGGAAGCGACTTCGAGCTCTCCATTCAGGCGAACGCACGGACTCGGGTCTCCCACTTACCGATGACAATACGCTTCGATCCCGCTCGGCTCGAGTTGGTTCGAGTGACCCCGGGAGGGTTCCTGGGTTCGGAGCAGGTAGCGCGGGTGCTGGCCGACCGTTCGCGGGCGGGCGAGGTCGTACTCGGGCCCAGCCGACTGGGGCAGGTCCCCGGAGTGGTTGGCGAGGGCGTCGTGGCAAGCCTGACCTTCAGACCTCTTGTCGAGGGCTCGACCCGGGTGCGGTTTGTCGAGGCCCAGGCCCTCGACGCAGACCTCGAAGCCGTCCCTGTGAAGCGCGCCGGCATTCAGTTGACCGTGGTACCTCAGGGCAGTTTGCCGCCGCTCGTCACTCCGCCGACTGACACCGGTCGCGGCAGCGGTCGCGACTCGACTGACCAGGAGTAGCCTTGCGGATGGGTCGTTGTCCCGCCGCTAGGGCGCGAAATGGCCGCGAGGGCGGTTATACGCTGGCCGAATTGGTGCTGGTCTGCACTCTCTTGCTGATTCTCGCCGGCGCTGTGCTACCGATTGCAAAGGTCACCCAAAAACGCGCCAAAGAGGCTGACCTCCACCTCGCGCTGCGCGTGCTGCGCAACGCGATCGATGAGTACAAGAGGTTCACCGACGCAGGACTGATTCCGATCGAACTCGGTTCGGAGGGGTATCCTCCCGATCTTGAAACTCTGGCCGAGGGAGTCGATATCGTGGGGCAGGTAGACACTCGGGTTCGCTTCCTGCGTCGGGTTCCGGTGGACCCGATGACCGGCGAAGCAGAGTGGGGCCTGCGGGCCTATCAAGATGAATGGGACTCCGAGTCCTACGGTGGCGGCAACGTCTACGACGTTTACTCCGAGAGTGAAGGCGTGGGCCTCAATGGAGTGGAGTATCGACTATGGTGAGACTCGAAACAGGCGGTCCTAGGGCGGGCCGGGCAGCAGGCAGGCAGGCGGTCCGGCGCGGGTTTACCCTGCTTGAGCTGATCGTCGTCATCGCGATTATCGGCATTCTCGCCACGATTGCATTGCCGGCGCTCAAGAACGTTCCCCGCCGCGCGGTGGAGGCGGTTCTCAAGACCGATCTGCGGACCATGCGGGACGTCATTGATCAGTATCACGGCGACAAAGGGTACTACCCGACCACCCTCGACGAGTTGGTCAACGACGGCTATCTGCGGGCCATTCCCGTCGACCCCCTGACCAAGAGTGCCGCAACCTGGATCCCGATCTTCGAGGAGATCGATCCGGACAATCCGCCGGCCGAGACTGAGCTCTCAGAGACCGGAGCACCAGGCATTATCGACGTGCAGACGGGCTCCGAAGGGCTGAGCCTCGACGGAGAGCCCTACAGCGAATGGTGAGTGAGCGCCGACCCAATGGACTGCAGGCGGGCTACAGCCTCGTCTTCTTGGTGGTGCTCATCGCGTTGCTGAGTGTCATGGCCGCTGCGTCTCTGCCGGCGATCAAGAAGCAGATTCAGCGTGAGAAGGAAGCGGAATTGATCTTCCGAGGGCTCCAATATGCCGAGGCGATCCGGGTCTTCCAGCAGCGCTTCGGGCGTTATCCAAACCGGCTCGAGGAACTGATCGAACTCGAACCACGCTCTATTCGCCAGCTCTGGACCGATCCCATGGCAGCCGATGGCCGATGGGCCTTCATCCTGGCCAGCGGCGGCGGGCAAAACGGCGATGGGGCCAATCAGCAGGTCGACGAACAGGGCCGCGACCTGGCCCAGGCCTCGGCGCCTTCGAACAGCTTTTCCGGCGGATCCAGCAGCAACACCTCGGGCGGCTTTCAGCTCGGTGGCGGGCAACAGCAGTCGCAGCCGGTCGGGCCGATCCTTGGAGTGGTGTCGCGTCAGAAGGGCATCGCGACCCGCACTTTCATGGGCAAGGATCTCTACCAAGAGTGGCGTTTCACCGCCAACATTCTGCCCAAACCGCAGGTCGTGCCGGGTACGGAAATAGTCAAGGGGGCCGATGTCACCAACCTCGGCAAGCCCTTTCCGCGGGGATTGCAGCCTGTCGGCCTCGCGCCACAGGAAACGGATGTCTCGACCGGGCGAGCCCCCGAGGATCTCTTCGAAGACGAGGGAGATGACGGTTGAGCAGAGCGGTCGAACTCGGCATCCTCAGACTCAGTAACGGCGATGGTCTCGATCTGCCACGGCCGGCCTCTGCGGGCGCCAGCGGTCTCGACCTGCCTGCCGCGGTGTCCGAGCCACTCAGCCTCGAACCGGGCGAGCGGGCGCTCGTCCCCTGCGGTTTGGCAGTCGAGATCCCACCGGGCTGGGAGGGCCAGGTGCGGCCCCGCAGCGGGCTGGCGATCAAGTACGGCGTCACGGTGCTGAATGCCCCCGGTACGGTGGATTCCGACTACCGGGGAGAGCTCAAGGTGGTGCTGATCAACCTTGGCTCAGAGTCCTTCGAGGTTCAGCGCGGCGACCGGATCGCTCAGCTCGTTCTGTGCGAAGTGGCGCAAGGTGTCGAGGTAGAGGAGCGATCGACCCTGGCCGCGACGGACCGTGGCGAGGCCGGATTCGGCTCGACCGGCACCTAGACCGGTGGTGGGTATTGGCTTCTAGCCGCTTGGCTTGGCCGCGATGGCCTGCATGAGTTCGGTCAGGATCTCTTGCAATTCGACGGTGTAGGCCGCCAGGTCTCGGCCTCGCTGATCGAGATCCTCGAGCGACGGTCGGTGCAGGCTGATCTTGGGCCGCACTTTGTAGGTCGAGTTCTCGTCGAGAGCGTTCAGCCTCTCGTACACGGTTCGGAAACGATCGGGGTCCATGAGCCCTCCGCTCAGTCTTTGGTATCCGAGGCGCCGCGCAGCCTCCGGACAATGAAGTTGAAAAGAGCCAGAACCAGCCCACCGAGAATCGCCGGCAGGCAGCCGGAAACCTCGAGCCCATCGAGCATGCTCGCAGCCAGAGCGAACATCAGGCCGTTGACCACAAGGTAGAAGAGGCCGAAGGTCAGCACGACCGCCGGCAGGGAGAGCAAGGCGACTATCGGTTTCACCAGCAGGTTGATCAGTCCGATCACCAAACCGGCCAGGAAAAGATAAGCGAGTCCCCCGTCGTAGGTCACGCCGGGGACGATCCAGGCGGCGACTAGCAGACCCAAGCCGTTGAGTACGATGCGAGCTAGTACGTTCACTTGGACCTCAGTTGACCGACGGGGCTCCATCTGAAGCCCAGGCTCCCAGATCTTCGGGGTCGATGCCGAGACCCTCGAGAGCGGCACCCCAGATCGCATCGGGCGCCGCAGCGAAGAGCAACTCGTCGGACGGTGGCGCAACCAGCCAGTCGTTGCGTTCGAGTTCCTTCGTCAGCTGGCCCTCGGCCCAGCCGGAGTAGCCCAGCACGAAGCGAAAAAAGCCGGGTGGGGCAGCCGCGAGGGCGGTAAGGCTGGCCACGTGTTGTGTCATCAACAGGCCCGGCACCAACTCGGTCACGGTGTCGTTGTCGACGGTGATCGAGTCGTCTGCGCTGCGATGGAAGAGCACCGTGCCCAGATGTGGCTGTACCGGACCGCCGAAGAAGGCTGCTTCGTCCTCGTCACCCCGCCAGGCGATCTCGAGGCCATCGAGGATCTCCGCCACTCGTATGCCGGTGGTCCGATTGATGATGAAGCCCAGACTGCCCTCGTCGGAATGCTGAACGAGAAGTACGACGCTCTGTCGGAAGAAAGGGTCGAGAACCTGTGGCGTCGCCAGCAACAGCACGGGCGGTTCGAGTTCCGACGTCATGGCGCGATCTTATCGCCTCGTCGGCTTCGCGGCTGGGCTGGGGCGTCAAGAAAAAAAGCCGCGACGAGCGCGGCTTTGAAAAAGCTGGTTGCGGGGGCAGGATTTGAACCTGCGACCTTTGGGTTATGAGCCCAACGAGCTACCGGACTGCTCCACCCCGCGTCAGGGTCAGGGAGAATGCCATAGGGTCGTGGTGCTGTCAACCGAGCGTGGACACCTGGCTGGGACCAGGGACGGGCTACCGCAGCGATGCCGGCTGCCGCCCGGAGTCTTTGGGCGCCAGGGTCCTGGCCGGTCCCTTAGGAGGTCGCCTTGGAAGGCGCCGAGGGGTCTGACGGCCGCCGCTGCTGAAGCCCAGGCGGGCCCAGGAACACCCCGCGGCCGGCCGTGAGAGCCACGCCCCACCGTCATTGGCCAAAGACGGCGTGGCGTGCCCCTCGGCGGCGTCCAAGGCGACCTCCTACGGGACCTTCCGACTTGGAGAAGAGCTCGTCACGCGTCGATCTTGCCTCAGAAGGTGCGGACGGCTACCCTTGGCACTCAAAGCGGGAACACAACGACGAGGATTGGGCGGGATGTTCGAGATCGAAGAAATCACGGCGCGGGAGGTCCTCGATTCACGCGGCAACCCGACGGTCGAGGCCGACTGTCTGCTCGAGAGTGGCGCCTTCGGAACCGCCATCGTGCCTTCAGGAGCCTCGACCGGCGAGCGCGAGGCCCTCGAGCTGCGAGACGGTGATGCGCGCTACGCGGGGAAGGGCGTCACCCGGGCGGTATCGCATGTAGAAGAGGAGATCGCGCCCGAACTGATCGGCCTCGACGCGCGGGACCAGGCGCTCATCGACCGCATCATGGTCGGTCTCGACGGCTCGGACGACAAGGGCCGGCTGGGTGCCAACGCCATCCTCGCCGTGTCGATGGCGGTCAGCTACGCCGCCGCCGATGCCGCGGGCTTGCCGCTCTATTCCTATCTCGGGGGTCCCGCGGCGACTGTCCTGCCGGTGCCGATGCTCAATGTGCTCAACGGTGGCGCCCACGCCGACAACTCGGTGGATATCCAGGAGTTCATGTTGGTGCCAGTGGGTTTTGACTCCTTCACCGAGGCCCTGCGGGCCGGCACCGAGGTCTACCATCTGCTCAAAGGTGTGCTCAAGAGCAAGGGGTTATCGACCGCCGTAGGCGACGAAGGCGGCTTTGCCCCCAACCTGGGAAGCAACCGCGAGGCGCTCGATCTGCTGATCGAGGCGATCGACAAGGCCGGCTACACGCCGGGTGAGCAGATCGCCTTGGCGCTCGATTGCGCCGCCAGCGAGTTCGCCAATGGTGAGGCCGGCTCGGTGGTCTACGACCTGGCGGGAGAAGGTCGCCTCGGATTGGGCAGCAGTGATCTGGTGAGCCTCTACAGCGAGTGGGTCGATGCCTACCCGCTGATCTCGATCGAAGACGGCTTGGCGGAAAATGACCATGCGGGCTGGAAGGCGCTGACTCTGGAGTTGGGAGACCGCGTTCAGCTCGTCGGTGACGACCTCTTCGTGACCAATCCCCAAATTCTGGCAGCGGGGATTCGCGACGGTCTGGCCAACGCATTGCTGGTCAAGCTCAATCAGATCGGGACCGTCAGCGAGACGCTCGAGGCCGTCGAGATGGCCAAGACAAACGCATACGCCAACGTCATTTCCCACCGTTCGGGAGAGACCGAGGACACGACGATCGCCGATCTCGCCGTCGCCACGAGGGCCGGCCAGATCAAGACCGGCGCACCGTGTCGCAGCGATCGCGTGGCCAAGTACAACCGCCTGATACGCATCGAGGAGGAGCTCGAGGGCGCAGCCACCTATCCTGGAGCGGCTGCTTTTCCTAGAATGCTCGCATCGTGAAGCCCGACGAAAAAGCCTTGGCGGCGCGCAAGCGCCAGCGCAACCTGATGACTGCCGTGGGAGTCTTGGCTCTCGTCCTGCTGTTTGTCGCCAGCTTCAAGAGCTACGGCGACCTGCGTCTGGGTCGAGCGCGCGAGGCGCAGCTCAAAGGTGAGATCGAGGCAAGCGAGAAGCGGATCGGGATTCTCGATGAGAAGGTCGAGCGTTTGCGCAACGACCCTGCAATGCTCGAACAGCTTGCCCGAGAGGAGCTGCTGATGGCGCGCCCTGGCGAAGTGGTGATCCTCCTCGAGGACGACGGCTAAATGCGCAATACCATCCGCTTCCTGCTCGAGAACTCGGTCTTTCTCATCATCGGCGCCGTGGTCGGTTTGCTCTGGGCGAATCTCGACCCCGCCGGGTACCAGGCGCTGCTGCACTTCCCGATTCTCGAGAACGACCTGGTCGGTGAGGCACACGGAGCCCACCGGGTAATCACCCTCCACTACCTCGTCAACGACATCCTCATGGCGCTGTTCTTCGCCATCGCGGGCAAAGAGGTCTGGGAAGCGCTTCTTCCCGGCGGCCCGCTGAGCAATCCTCGAAAGGCCGCCTCACCGCTGATCGCCACCGCGGGCGGCATTGTCGTTCCGGCCCTGGTTTACTTGGTTGGCGCCGCGGCGATCGGGCAGCTCGGCAGCCTCGGGCAGGGTTGGGCCGTTCCCTGCGCGACGGACATCGCCTTCTCGTACATGGTGGCGCGACTGATCTTCGGCGCAGGCCATGCTGCGATTCCGTTTCTACTACTTCTGGCAATCGCTGATGATGCGATCGGCCTCTTGATCATCGCCGTGGCCTATCCGCAAGGGGAGCTGCGGCCCGCATTCCTGCTACTGGCGGTGCTGGCCGTGTTGCTCTGTTTTGCCCTCAGACGCTTGCGAGTCAAGAGCTTCTGGCCCTACCTGCTGGTCTGCGGAACCATGTCTTGGTTCGGCTTTGCGCTGTCCGGCCTTCACCCGGCGCTCGGGTTGTTGCCGATCCTTCCGGCCTTGCCTCACGCACACGTCGACACCGGTCTGTTTGATTGGAGCCGGATCGAGGAAGGGGATACCCTGAGCCGCTTCGAGCACTGGTGGAAGAACCCGGTCGAGCTCATTCTCGGTGCCTTCGGGCTACTCAACGCCGGCGTGGTACTGAGTGCCAGTGGGCCTGCGACCTATCTGGTGCTGGCCGGGCTGTTGATCGGCAAGCCGTTGGGCGTCTGGTCCTTCGGTATGTTTGCTTCCAAGGTCCTGCGCTTCGGATTGCCTCGCGGGTTGAGGAGTCGGGATCTGGTGATCATCGGCTTCGCTGCGTCGATCGGCTTCACCGTGGCGCTGTTTGTCTCGACCGTAGCCTTCCCCGCTGGGACTGCCCAGGACGCCGCGAAGATGGGCGCTTTGGCTTCGTTTGTGGGTGCCGCGGCGACATGGATCTCCGCGCGGTTGTTGGGCGTGACGAAGGTTGCCGCCGCGGACGAGGTGTCGACGGACGCGACGCCCCCTCATTGAATCGCGCAAAGAGCGGGCGCCCTGCCCCGCCCATCCCCTGGTCGATCGCCACCTGCGACGGGAGTAGCCCCCAACTATGAGTAACGCGACGATCGACGCGTTAACCGAGGCGTTGGAGCGATCTCCGGCCTATGGCGCCTTGGTTCGCGGTGCTCGGGCGGTCAGTGGTCTGCCACCGGCGGCGGCCGCCTGGATCTGTGATTTGCGCGTCGCCTCACTCGGTCGACCGGCCCTGGCAGTCGTGCCGCGCGAGGGCGATGCCCTTGCTTGGGTCGAGGCGATCGCGTGGCGTGGTGGCCAGGCTTCGTACTTCCCGCCGCAGGGCCTGACGCCCTACCAACGCGCTGGCCTGCCGGCCTCGGTCCGAGCGCGAGAGGTGGAGGCTCTCGATGCCTGGCGGCGCAATCGTGGGGTCTTGGTGGTGACGCCGAGAACTCTCTTTAGGCGTTTGCCGACCATGGCGGGGCTCGAGCGCGGGGTGCTCGAGCTGAGGGTGAATCACGAGATGCCGATGGACGAGGTGGCGGCGCATCTTTCGCGGTTCGGGTACTACCGGGTCGATCTGGTCAGCGAGATCGGCGAGTTCGCCGTGCGCGGCGGGGTGGTGGATCTCTACGGCCCCGGAATGGACGCACCCCTGCGTCTCGACTACTTCGGCGACACGATCGACTCGCTGCGCAGCTTCAGCATCGAAGATCAACGTTCAGGAAGGAGCGCCGAGAGCGCCAGGCTGCTTCCGATGAGCCTCTTCCCGCAGGACGAGGCCGCTCGTCAGCGGCTGGTCGAAGCGGTGGGGAAGGAGCCGGTCGACTGGGAGCGATTCCTCAGCCTGTCGGCGCCGACGGCACCTTTGGTCTCTTGGCTCGACGACTCCTGGCTCATGACCTACGATCCGGATCTTCTGGCTCAGGAGATCGCCGACTACGCGAGGCAGCTCGCGGCCGACGGCAGCAAGGAGGCTGCCGACCAAGGGTGGGCGCCGGCGCCGGAAGTTCTCGAGATTCCTCTGCAGGAAGTCCAGGCCGTGCTGGATGGCTCCACGGTTGCCGTCGACACGCTGGGCCAAGCGGGAGACAGCGCTGACTTCAGGGCGCACGGCACCGAGATCTTCCACAGCCAGCTCGCACGCTTCCCGAATGAAGTCGCCGCCGCCCGGGCCCGGGGCGAACGCCTGGTCCTGGTTGCCGGAGAGGGGCAACAGGGGCGACTCCGGCGCTGGTGCGAAGAGCGCGAGATCGCCCTGGACGGCGACCACCTGGCTCTTGTCAGTGGCGACCTCGAGCGAGGCTTCGAGATCGCCGGCGAATTTGCCATCTACAGCGATCGCCAGCTCTTCCCGCGGCGTTCGCCCCGTCGCCAGTCGCACTTCGGCCCCTTCCTGAGCGGCTTGCGCGACCTCCGGGTCGGTGACTTCGTCGTGCACCGGGATCACGGTATCGGCCAATTCGTGGCTTTGCGCGGCGTCACAGGCGAGACCCAGCCGGACGAAGTGGAGCTGCCTGCCGAGCTCCAGCCGCTGGTGGAAGCTACGGCCGCGGCTCAGATCGAGGTGATGGAGATCGAGTATGGCGGCGGCCGGAGGCTCCTGCTCCCGCTGAGCCGGGTCGATCTGATCGAACGCTACAGCGGTATCGAGTCCGTAGCGCCACGCTTGGACAGTCTAGGCGGAGCTTCTTGGAGCCGGCGTCAGGACCGCGTGCGGCGCAGCGTCAAGAAACTAGCCATCGATCTGCTCCAGCTCTATGCCGAACGCCGGATGGCACGGGCACCGGCACTGCCGGAGAGAACCGACCTGTACGCGCAGTTCGCGGCCGCCTTCGAGTATGACGAAACGCCGGACCAGCTGACTGCGATCGAGGCGATTGCCGAGGATATGAGCCGCGAACGTCCGATGGATCGACTGCTTTGTGGTGATGTCGGTTTCGGCAAGACGGAGGTCGCGATGCGGGCGGTTTTCCGCGCCGTCGAAGGCGGCTACCAGGTTGCTGTCCTCGCGCCGACGACCATCCTCGCCGACCAGCACTTCGAGACCTTCCGCAGCCGCTTCTCGGGCTTTCCGGTCACCATCGAGATGGTCTCCCGCTTCCGCAGCGCTCAGGAGGTCAAGTTGATCGCCGAGCGTCTGGTCGCCGGCGAGATCGACGTCCTGATCGGCACCCATCGTCTGCTGAGTCGCGACATAGGCCTGCCGCGACTCGGTCTCCTGGTGGTCGATGAAGAGCAGCGCTTCGGCGTGGCGCAAAAGGAGCGCCTGCGCGATCTCAAGAAGAACGTCCATGTGTTGGCTATGTCGGCAACGCCGGTGCCCCGTACGCTGCAGCTGTCGCTCGCCGGCGTGCGTGACTTGTCGGTCATCGAGTCTCCGCCGCGCGACAGGATGGCGGTCGAGACCGCGATCCTGCCGCTCGACGACGAGACGGTGCGCGAGGCCATCGAGTTCGAGCTCGAGCGCGGTGGTCAGGTGTTTTTTGTCTACAACCGGGTCGAAGGGATCGAGGAGATGGCGACCTGGCTCCGCAGTCTGAAGCCCGGCCTGAGACTCACGATCGGCCATGGGCAGCTGCCGGAGAACGAACTGATGGAGCGCATGCACGCGTTCAAGGAACATGAGTACGACGTGCTCCTGGCGACGACGATCATCGAGAATGGTATCGACATCTCCAACGTCAACACCATGCTGATTCACCGGGCGGATCGCTTCGGCCTGTCGCAGCTCTACCAGCTCCGAGGGCGGGTCGGGCGCGGCGACCGCTTGGCCTACTGTTACCTGCTGGTCGCGTCGGGCCAGACCGTTTCCGAGGAGGCTCGCAAGAGACTCAGTGCCATTCGGGAGTTCTCAGAGCTCGGCGCGGGCTTTCGAGTCGCTGCTCGAGATCTGGAAATCCGTGGTGCAGGGAACCTTCTGGGAGCCGAACAGAGTGGACACATCGGCGCTGTCGGTCTCGAGACCTACCTACGTCTGCTCGAGGAGGCGGTACGTGAACTACAGGGCGAAGAGATTTCGACGGCGCCCTCGGCCGTGGTTGATCTGCCGGTGGTGATGACCATTCCCGAGGACTACATCGCGGATGCCAATCTGCGGATGGAGGTCTACCAGCGCGCGGCCAAGGCCGCCGACGGCGATGAACTCCGGGCGGAGCTGCGCGACCGGTTCGGCGCACCGCCGGAAAGTGTCGAAGCACTGATCCAAGTCGGTGGTTTGAAGGTCCTGGCCGAGACGATCGGCGTGCAGTCCATTACGGCCAAGGGCCGCCGACTCCAGATGAGGTTGAGGCGCGACAGCCAAGTGGATCTTGCCCGGCTGGTCCAGTGGATCGGCGAGCGTGACAATGTCCGGTTCTCTCCGTCGGGGGTTCTCAGCCTGGAATTCGCCACTGGCAGCGACATTTTGGGTTTGGCCAGAACCACACTTGGAGACATAGTGGGGGAATCGTGAAGCGGGGGGTGCTTTTTTTGAGTCTCGTGATGGCCTGGGCGCTCGGTTGCGGCGACCGGACGGCGACCGCTCCAGACGTCGTGGCGCGGCTTGGCGAGAGCGATATCTCCTACGCAGACTTCGAGGACTATCTGCGAGTCAACTCGCTCGATAGCGAAGTGGGGCTGGCGAGTGCGGTCCTGAGCGGCCTGTTCGACCAATTCCTCTTCGAAGAGCTGCTTCTAGCGGCAGCTCGTGAGGAGGGGCTTACGGGTCCGGATCGCCGGCGGATCGTCGATCAGCTGGTGGACCGCCGGGTAGCCGCGACGGTCGGACAGGCGGAAGTGGCGGCCTACTACGCCGAGCACCCGGAAGAGTTCAACCTGCCTGAGCGGGTCAGCCTGCGCCAGCTCCTGGTCGACGATCGCGCCACCGCCGAGGCGGCGTTCTCTCGGCTGCGCAACGGGGAGGCGTTCGAAGCGGTAGCACGAAGCGTTCGGCCAGATGACGGACCGGCCGGTTGGGTGCAAACCGGCCTGAGCCGAGACAGCGTGCCACCGCTGTTTGCCGAGACGATTTTCTCCCTGGCTGAAGGCGAGGTCAGCGAAATAGTCCAAGCCGACTACGGGTTCTTCATCTTCGAGGTGACCGCGCGCGAGTCTAGCGAGCAGCTGAGCTTCGAGGACGCGGCCGTTGAGATCCGCCGCAAGCTCGAACGGGAAGCGGCCGACCAGGCTCTCTCGGCCCTGGTGAGCGATGCAAGCCAGCGTTACAATGTCGCCGTCTTCGAGCAGAACCTGCCCTTCGACTACCGGGGCAACTACCGACGAAAGCCTCCGCCATCATGAAGAAAGCCTTCCTCCTCACGCTCTGCATGCTCTTCGTCCTGGCGCCGCTGGCTGCCGACGTGAACCGCATTGTGCTGCGAGTCAACGACCATATCGTCACGCTCTATGACTACCAGGCCCGCTACACCAGCCGGCTGCAGGCTCTGCAAGCGGCTGAGCTGCCTGAGGATCGGCGCGCCGAGATCCTCTCGACTCTGGGGGAGACTGTCTTTCGCGAGATGTTCGACGAAGTGCTCATGCTGTCTCGAGCCAGCCACCTGAAGGTCGAAGTCACTGAAGCGATGGTCGACGACGCCATGATGAGGATGCGCGAAGGCAATGGTCTGACCGACCAGACGGCTTTTGAGGCCGCATTGGCCCAGGCCGGCATGCGAGAAGCGGATCTTCGTGACCAGTCGCGGACCAACCTGTTGCTTCAGCAGGTTACGGCTCGCGAGCTCCAGTCGCGAGTAGAGCTCAACGAGGAGGACCTGCGGCGTTACTACCAGAGCCGTCTCGAGGAGTTCGCTGTGCCGCGTCAGATCGAGGCTCGTTCGATCGTCGTGCTCGAGTCGAGCGCCCTCGATGCGGAGGCCCGAACGGCTCTCGCCGCCGAGGCTGCCGCTACGCTAGAGGTCGGCATCGATCACGAGATCTGGGCTGAGGCTCACCAAGAGACCGGCGAGACGACGGGAGTCCTCGACTTGGGCTGGGTCGGCACCGGTGACCTCGCAGCCGAAATCGAGGCTGCTGTCTGGGACCTCGCGGCAGGACAGGTGAGCTCCCCGATCCCGGCTCGAGGTGGGCTGCATGTCGTTCAAGTCGTGGCCATCGAAGATGCTCACATCACACCGTTCGTCGAAGTGAAAGACGAGGTGTACAGACTCGAGATGTCGCGACTCCGCCAGGAAGCCGTGACCAAGATGTTGACCGAGTTCGAGAAAGCGTCTTTCGTCCGCCTCGACCCGCCGCCCGAAGCCGCAGGTTTCCGCACCAGTCGTTCGCAGCCCGATACCGGCCTGGACGGCTTGACCCCGGCCGGAGACTCAGAGTCCACCGTTGAGCCGGTTTCGGCTGACGGCGGGCGATAGTACCCCCCCCCAGCCGCGCGAGCGGCACCATCAGCCCTCGAAAAAACTGAATGGTTATCGACTTTGCGGTCTTTTGGGTTGTTGGTGGACAGAAATGGACAAAAATGGACCAAATTGCTAGACTGAACGCCTATAAACGCTGGTTCCGGTGGGCGGTGAACGGTGTTTCGTGGCAGCTCTGCGACCAAGATCGACGACAAAGGACGACTGAAGCTCCCAACGGGGTTGCGACGTCAATTGGAATCCGGCTACGGGCCGGAGGTCTTCATCACGTCCGTTCGCGGGACGTCGGTTCATATCTACCCGGTTCAGGTCTGGGAAGAGATTGAAGCCGCTCTGGCCGCTCTCCCCAAGACCGACCAGGTAAAACAGCGCTTTCTAGAGCGCACCAGCTACTTCGGCCAGGAGGCGACCCTGGACAAGCAGGGGCGTGTGGTGATCCCGCCGATTCTGCGCACCAGCGCGCAGATGACTGGGGATGTGGTTGTTAGCGCCCGTCTCGACCACCTGGAAGTTTGGAGTCACGAGCGGCTCCTGGAGCGCTTCGAGGAGCAGCCGTTCACTGATGACGATTACGCCTATCTGGCGGATCTGGGGATTTGACGATGGTCCGGTGGTTGGGCAGTCAGCCTTCGGGCCGTTCGGAGTTGAGCACTGCGCGAAGGGAGAGCTAGGTCGATAGAAGCGGTTCATGTGCCCGTTTTGCTGCGCGAGACGCTCGAGTTTCTCGAGCCGGAGCGTGGGGGGCTCTTCGTGGATTGCACCTTGGGCCTGGGAGGACATGCCGAGGCCCTATTGGCGGCCAGTCCGATGCTGCGCCTGATCGGGATCGATCGCGATCCTGCCGCCCACGAGAGGGCGCGGCGTCGGTTGGCTGCCTTCGAGGAACGAGTGACTTATCTGGAGGGAGATTTCGGTGACATTGAAGAGTTGTTGGAGCGCGCGGGAGTTGACCGAGTGGCTGGAGTTCTGGCCGATCTCGGCGTTTCGTCGATGCAACTCGACACGCCGGAACGCGGATTCAGCTTTCGGTTTGACGGGCCGCTCGACATGAGGATGGGTCGAAGTGGACCGACGGCCGGAGACATCGTCAACCGTTACGGGGAGGCGGAATTGGTGAAGATATTTAGCGAGTACGGAGAGGAACGGCAGGCTCGACGGGTCGCGCGAGCGATCGTCGCGGCGCGCCAGGACGCCCCGATTGAGACGACGTCCGAGCTGAAGTCGGTCATCCACCGTGCCAAGCACCAGTACGGCAGGCGTCGGATCGATCCCGCGACGCAGGTTTTCCAGGCGTTGCGGATCGAGGTGAACCGTGAACTCGAAGACCTGAAGCACCTGATGGCCAAGGTTGCCGAGTTGCTCGACCGCGACGGCCGGTTGGTGGTGATCTCTTACCAGAGCCTCGAGGATCGCATCGTCAAGAACACCCTGCGGGACCTTGCGCGTGGCGAGATCGACGAGGTCACCGGCCGCCCTCATGCGGAGACCCGCCTGCTCGAGGTTCTGACCCGTAAGCCGGTCCGACCCGACGAAGCTGAAGTGGCGCTCAATCCGCGGGCTCGTTCGGCTCGCCTTCGCGCGGCGAGGAGGATCTAGGGCTTGAAGAGCGCCTACTCGTTGCGTCGGCCGGTGGCCAATGTCTACCTGGTCCGGGACCGTGATCGCCGCCTGCGCCGCGATCTCTTGTCGGTTCTGGCGGTGGCGTTGCCATTGAGCGCAGCGGTCCTGGCGTACGTGTGGGTCACGACGCAGGTGCGAGATGTCGGTTACGACGTCCGGGTGCTCGAGCAGACGCTGGAGGTGCAGCTCGAGGACGAGCGCCGGCTCAAAGTCGAGGCCGCTCGGCTGGCGAGGCACGAAGGTGTGGGCGAGCGAGCCGCGCAAGAGCTCGGCCTGGCCGAAGTGAATCTGGACGCCGTGGTCTTCGTTGGGGAGCTCGAGTGAAGGTCCGGCTCTATCTGTTGCTCGCAGTCAGCCTGGTGTGGTTCGGCGGCCTGGCGGTGCGTCTCTATCAGCTCCAGGTGGTCGAGCACGATCACTACGTTGAGCGGGCCGCCAACCAGCAGCGTAGCGAGCTGGTCTTGACGCCGCCGCGGGGCACGATCTACGACGTGCGCGGGCGCGAATTGGCGATGTCGCTCGAGGCATCGTCGGCCTATGCTGACCCGAGTGCGATCGACGATCCCCAGGAGGCCGCTCGCCTGCTGGCGCCCGTCGTCGGTCGGGACTCCAAGCGTCTAGCTCGAGATCTCGCCAAGACCAACACCAGTTTCGTCTGGGTGCAGCGCCAGATGGATACCGACCTCGAAGCCCGGGTGCGCGACCTCGACGTCGAGGGGGTCGGTTTCACTCGCGAGAGCAAGCGTTCCTATCCCCAAGGGCCCTTGGCAGCCTCGGTTATTGGCTTCACGGGAGTCGATCCCAAGGGCTTGGCCGGGGTCGAACTGGCCTACGAAGAGGTTGTGGCCGGCGAAGAGGTGCGGCGGCCGATCCTGCGCGACGCTCGGCGGGGCAAGGCGCTCTATGACAGTTTCTCGCTACCCGAGGCCGCACCGGGAGCGGATCTTCATCTGACCATCGATAGCTCGATTCAGCATGTCGCGGAGCGCGAACTCGCGGCGGCGATCGAGCGCGAGGGCGCGGCGGGCGGCTCCTTGGTGATGCTCGACCCCAGGAATGGGGCCGTGTTGGCCATGGCCTCTTACCCCGGATTCGATCCGAACGAATATGGCCGGGCCAAGCCGGAGCGGCGCCGCAACATACCGATCCAGAACATCTACGAGCCCGGCTCGACCTTCAAGTTGATCACTGCCGCCGCGGCGCTCGAAGCCGGAGTGGTGAACCCGTTGGATCGCTTCGACTGCGGCAATGGGGGGATCAACTTCAAGGGCAAGTACATCCGCGACCACAAGGCCTTCGACAATCTGAGTTTCTCCGAGGTCATCGCCTACTCGAGCAACGTCGGCGCGATCAACCTCGGCGTGCGAGTCGGCGAGGCACGCCTTCACCAGAAGATTCTCGACTTCGGGTTCGGCGCCAAGACGGGCATCGACCTCTCAGGCGAGCAGAGCGGCCTGGCCCACGCGGTGGAGAAATGGAACAAGCGATCGATTGCCTACATCTCGTTCGGCCAGGGAATCTCGGTGACGCCCTTGCAATTGACCAACGCCTTCGCGGCCATAGCCAACGGCGGGACGCTCTACAGGCCTTATGTCGTAGCCGGCATCGATCACGGTTCCGGCATCGAGGCGCCCCCCGGACCCGAAGTTCTTGGTCAGCCGATCTCGGCCACCACATCGCGCACGCTCGTGCGCATGTTGGAGATGGTGGTCGCCGACGAACGGGGCACGGGCAAGCAAGCCGCAGTGCCGGGGTACCGGGTTGCCGGCAAGACGGGCACGGCCGAGAAGCCTGCCGCAGGTGGATACGCCGAGGGCAAGTACATAGCTAGTTTCGTCGGCTTTGCCCCGGCCCGTGACCCGGCGCTGGTCGCTCTGGTCGTCATCGACGAGCCGGGCGGGCCGCGCTACCACGGTGGCGACCTGCCGGCTTCGATCTTCTCCAAGGTCGTGCGGCACGCGCTGCTTCGACTCGGTATCCCCCGCGACCTTCCGCCGGTCGATGTATCGCGAACGGCCGCTCGATCCATTGACCAGATCCCAACAGCGAGCGCTGTCGCCCCGTGATGCAGCTCATGGACTTGATAGCCGATCTGCCCATCACTCCGGAAGCCCATGCGCGGCCGGATGTGCTCGGCATCACCCACGATTCGCGTCGGGTCGAAGCCGGAGATCTCTTCGCTGCATTGGTGGGCGAGCACTTCGACGGACGCGAGTACGCTGCGCAGGCAGCAAAGCGGGGGGCCGTCGCCGTCTTGGCCACCGGCACCCGTGCTCGAGACCTCGACTCGCGAGTGGCGTGGCTCGAGGCGCAGGATCCGCGGAGCCTGTTGGGGCCGCTGGCGGCTCGGATCTACGGCCATCCAGATCGCGAGATGGCCATGATCGGGGTGACCGGGACCAACGGCAAGTCGACCGTAGTCGAACTGCTGCGCTCGATCCTCGACGCGGCCGGACGACCCACCGGCTCGATCGGTACCCTCGGCTATCGCTTCGGCGAGCTGATCTTTTCCGCCGAGCGCACGACGCCGGAAGCTTCAGACCTGTTCAGGATGATGCGCTCGATGCGAGACGCGGGAGCGGAGGCTGCGGCGATGGAAGTCTCCTCGCACGCTCTCACCCTGGGAAGAGTCGAGGGCGCGCGTTTCGATTTGGCGATCTTCACCAATCTGAGCCGCGATCATTTCGACTTCCACGCCGACATCGAGAGCTACTTTGAAGCCAAACGGCGCCTCTTCTCGCAACTCAAGACCGGCGGCCGAGCGGTGGTCAATGTTGCTGACGAGTACGGCCGGCGCTTGGCTGCCGAACTCCCCGGTGTTCTGACCTTTGGTGAAGGTGGGGAGGTCTCCCCCCTCGAGGTCGAGTGCGACGCTCGGGGGCTGCGCGGGACGCTCTCGACCCCCCGTGGTCCGCTCGAGTTTCACAGTGGGCTACTCGGCAGTTTCAACCTGGAGAATCTGATGGCGGCGGTCGCCGGGGCCGAGACGCTGGGGGTGGAGAGGGCAGCGATCCGTCGAGCGCTCGCCGCGGCGCGACCCTTGCCCGGGCGCCTCGAACCAGTCGTGTGTGGGCAGCCGTTTCCCGTACTGGTGGACTTCGCTCACACCGATGGGGCTCTCGATGCGGCGCTGTCGGCAGTCAAAGCGCTCGGCGACTACAAGGTACTGGTCGTCTTCGGCTGCGGTGGAGATCGCGATCCAGGCAAGCGCGTGCTGATGGGACGGGTGGCGGGCGAGAAAGCAGATGCTGTGATTGCGACCTCGGACAATCCGCGGTCGGAGGATCCCCGTCAGATACTGGATGAAGTCGAGCGGGGGCTGGTCGAGAGCCAGGCGGGCGACTTCGAGGTCGTCGTCGATCGGAGGGAGGCACTGCGGCGGGCCGTCGACCGCGCAGCGGGCTCCGCAGATCAACGATGGGCCGTCCTCGTCGCCGGCAAAGGGCACGAGGAAGTGCAGATCTTCGGTGACCGGCAGGTGCCGTTCTCCGACCGCGCGGAGTTGGCGGCGGCCTTGGAGGAGCGCTTCGGTGCAAGGAACATTGGATGAAGCGGCGACGGCGATGGGGGGCGAAGTGATCGACGCCCGACCTCGAGCCCGCTGGAGCGGAGCCGTGCTCGACTCGCGCCAGGTTGAGGGCGGCGAGCTCTTCTTTGCCCTGCCGGGAGAGGAGACGGACGGCCACAACTTCGTCGATGCTGCACTCGAACGTGGGGCGGCCGCGGCCGTTGTGTCGAGGCCGCTCGAGGCCGAAGGGCCGTTGATTCGGGTCTCCGACTGCTACCAGGCTCTGCACGGCCTGACACGCGCGATGCGCCGACAGGCCCCACGCAATCTGGTCGCTATTACCGGCTCGGCCGGCAAGACGACGACCAAGGAACTCCTGGCCGCGATGTTGGCCGAGCGCCATCTCGTGGGTCGTACTCCGGGCAATTTGAACAACCTCTACGGCTTCCCGGTCGCGCTTCTGGGTATCGACGACGAAAGCGATTGGATGGTGGCCGAGATGGGCATGTCGGTGCCTGGAGAGTTGGCGCAGATCAGCCGGCTGGGGCTTCCTGACGTGGGTGTCTTCACCAACGTCAGGGCAGCTCACTTGGAGTCCTTCGGCACCCTGCGTGCAATTGCCCATGCCAAAGCCGAGCTGCTCGAAGGTATGGCGAGCGATGGGCTGGTGGTGGCCAACGCCGATGATCCCGAGGTCATGTGGATTGCGGCGCAGTATCCAGGCCGCGTCGTGACCTACGGGCTGGAATCGGCCGAGGCCGACGTCCGCGCTGTGGAACTAGAGCCCTTGGAGCCGGTTGGGACGCGTTTTCGCCTCCTCGCCGGCAGGGCCGTGGGTCGAGTGGCGCAGCAAGTCGATCTGCCTTTGCACGGGCGCTACAACGTCGAGAACTTCCTGGCCGCGGCCTCGACCGCTCTGGCGCTTGGTGTCGATGCCGACGCGATCGCTTCGGCGGTGACCTCCCTTGCTCCCACTGCCGGGCGCGGCGAGGTTCGCACCCTGGCCAGCGGGGCAGTGCTCGTCGACGACAGCTACAACTCGAATCCGGCGGCTCTCGCTCAGGCCCTCGAGGCCGCCGCCGAGTTCGAGGCCCAGCGTCGTTGGGCGGTTCTCGGCGACATGCTGGAACTAGGACCTGCGGCTGCGCAGTTTCATCGCGAGGCCGGGCGGGCCGCGGTGGCCGCCGGGTTCGACCCGGTCTTCGGCGTCGGTGAACTGAGCCGCGAGTTGGTGGCAGCGGCGGCCGACGCTGGCGCAGAGACCGGCTGGTGGTCGACGGCGCAGGAAGCGGCGGCTGAGCTCGAGCCTCCGCGGGCCGATGATGTCGTGCTGGTCAAGGGCTCGCGGGGGATCGCCCTCGAGGCCGTGATCGCAGCCTTCGATTCCGCCGCAGGAGGGGCCGGCTGATGCTGTATCACCTGCTCTTCCCGCTGGCCGAGAAGGTAGCGCTTTTCAACGTCTTCCGGTACATCACCTTCCGGACAGCCGGCGCCGTTCTCACGGCGTTGGTGCTGAGTTTGGTGCTCGGCCCGTACTTCATTCGTCTGCTGCATCGCCTCTCGGTCGGCCAGAGCATTCTCTCTGCGGCGCCCGAGAGCCACCAGGCGAAGGCCGGCACACCCACCATGGGCGGCCTGCTGATCCTGTTCGCTCTCACTGTGCCCACGCTTCTTTGGGCGAGGCTCGACAATCCGTACGTTTGGCTGGCTCTGGGCGTGACTCTCGGCTTCGGCGCGATCGGATTCGCCGACGATTTCCTGAAAGTCCGACGGCGTCACAACAAAGGTCTGAGTGCGAGGGCCAAGTTCCTGCTCTCGTCCTTGGTCGCGGTCGCCGCCGGAGTGGCCCTGCTGTCGCTACCCGAAGGGTTCGAGTTCAGCCCCACGGTTGCCTTGCCCTTCTTCAAACGCGCCATCATCAACCTCGGCCTGCTCTACATTCCCTTCCTGCTCGTAGTCCTGTTCGGTGCATCGAGTGCAGTGAACCTGACCGACGGTCTCGACGGGCTGGCGATCGGCGCGACTCTCATCGCCGCTGCCACTTACGCCATTTTCACCTACATAGCCGGTAACTCGGTGGTGGCCAACTACCTGCAAGTGCCTTATATCCGGGGAGTTGGAGAGGTGTCCATCTTTTGCGGCGCGCTGGTTGGCGCAAGCATGGGCTTCCTCTGGTTCAACTCCCACCCGGCAGAGATGATCATGGGCGATGTCGGATCGCTCGCGCTAGGCGGGGCGATTGGAATGGTTGCCGTGCTGGCCAAGCAGGAGATCCTGCTGGTGGTCGTGGGAGGGCTCTTTGTCCTCGAAGCTCTGTCGGTGATCGTCCAAGTCGGCTCCTTCAAGCTGCGCGGCAAACGGGTGTTGCGCATGGCCCCCTTGCACCACCATTTCGAACTCGTCGGCTGGTCCGAACCGAAGATCATCGTTCGCTTCTGGATCCTGGCCATCGTCTTCGCACTGATCAGTCTCGCGAGTCTCAAACTGCGATGAGAACTCCCTGGTCAGAGAGTCCCTGGCAGAACGTCCTGGTCTACGGGCTGGGCGTGTCCGGCCGTGCCGCGGTGCGCTTCCTGCGCCGCCGGGGTGTCGCCGTCCTCGGCATTGACGATCGCGAGACGGCGGCTCTCGACCTCACCGAGTGGGCCGGCGACGCCGGCTTCGCGGCGGCATCAGCGGGAAGTACCACGACCCTGCCGGACGATCTTGACGGTGTCGTGCTGAGTCCCGGAGTCCCCCCGGACCGACCGCTGGTCGCTGCGGCTCGCCGCAGCGGTCTGCCGGTGATCGGCGAGATCGAACTGGCGTTTCCGTTCGTGACCGGCCCGGTTGCCGCCATTACCGGGAGCAACGGCAAGAGCACGACCACCGCGTTGACCGGTGCGATGCTCCAGGCTGCCGGACTCGACGTCGCGGTCTGCGGCAACATCGGTCGCCCGCTGATCGATTGTCTCGATAGCCCGGTCGACGTCTACGTGGCAGAGCTTTCGAGCTACCAGCTGGAAAGCACGGTCACTTTCCGTCCCCAAGCCGCCGCGCTGCTGAACATCTCGCCCGATCACCTCGACCGCCACGGCGATCTGGCGTCCTACGTGGAGGCCAAGGCGAGGCTCTTCGATCAGCAGAGCGAGAGCGATGTCGCCGTTTTCAATGCCGACGATCCGCTGGTGGTAGAGGTCGCGCATCGGGGCCATCGCGCTCGCCGGCGCTTCTTCTCGCGCAGCACCAAGGTCGAGGACGGCTGCTACGTCGAGGACGGCATGGTCGTAGAGGTAGTGCCAGGAGAGGGCGACCGCCGGCTCTTTTCTTCCCAGGACGTTCCTGTCCCCGGGACCCACAACCTCGAGAACGCCATGGCCGGGGCACTGCTCGCTCGTGCGATGGGCGTCGAACCCGATGCGCTCGGAGCCGGATTGGCGGGCTTCGTCGGCCTGCCGCATCGCGTCGAGCGGGTGCTCGAACGGGCCGGAACGGTCTGGTACGACGACTCCAAGGGCACCAACGTCGGTGCGACCCGCAAGTCGCTCGAGGGTTTTGCCGACGCCAGCGTTCACCTGATTCTCGGTGGGCGTGGCAAGGGGGCGGACCTTGCCGTGCTGGCGGACGTCGTCGCGCCCAAGGTGCAGCGGCTCTATCTCATCGGAGAGTCGGCGGGGGAATTTGAGCGTGTCCTAGGGAGTTTGGTCCCGGTCGAGATGGCCGGCGACCTCGAGCGCGCGGTCGCTGCCGCGGCGCTCCATGCCGGCCCTGGCGAGGTGGTGCTGCTGTCGCCGGCCTGCGCCAGTTTCGATCAATACGAGAACTTCATGCGTCGGGGGGAGCACTTCCAGACCTTGGTGCGCGACTTACCGGAGGTGGCGCATGGCTAAGAAGCTCGCCTTCGACAAGGTCTTTTTCACCGCGGTGATCGTGCTGCTGGCGATCGGCCTGACGATGGTCTATTCGGCCAGCTCGGCACTGGCTCGCGAGCAGCCCGGAGGGCGCAACCCGTTCCTCGTCAAACAGATGCTGGCAGCCGTGCTCGGCTTGGCCCTGATGTGGCTGGTCATGCACATCGACTACCGGGTCCTGCAAAAGCGACCGGTCATCTATGTCGGATTTGCCGTCGTCCTGGGGCTATTGGCGCTGGCACTCTTCCAACCGTCGCTCAACGGAACACGGCGCTGGATTCTCGTCGGAGGGATGTCGTTCCAGCCGTCGGAACTGGCCAAGCTAGCCGTCGTGATCTATCTGGCGTACCAAGTCTCGCGCCAGGAAGAGCGCGATCATATCTACGAGCTTCTGGTGCCGTGCGCTGTCGCCATCGCGGTGCTGGCGGGCTTCATCATGCTACAGCCCGACCTGGGAACCGCGGGTCTGGTGGCAATCACCGGAGCCATTATGCTGTTCATTGCCGGTGTGCCCTGGCGCTTCTTCCTTGGTGGTGTCGCGGCACTCGTGCCTTTGGCGTATCTGGCGGTCCGGCTCGAGCCCTACCGCTGGCAGCGAGTTACCGCCTTTCTCGATCCCGAGAAGTACCAGCTCGGTGCCGGATTTCAAGCCGACCAGTCGTTGGTGGCGATCGGCTCCGGCGGCGTCTTTGGCCTCGGGCTGGGCGACAGCATCCAGAAACTCCACTACCTGCCCTATCCGCAGTCGGACTTCATCTACTCGATCGTGGCCGAGGAGCTTGGCTTGATCGGCGCCGTCACCGTGCTGGCCCTCTTCGGAGTGCTTCTCTGGAGGGGGCTGCGGGCGGGCTCGAGAGCGCCCGATACCTTCGGCCGCCACCTGGCGTGGGGGCTCACCGCGGTCGTGGTGCTACAGGCACTGCTGCACTTCAGTGTCGCCGTCTCAGTCATCCCGACTACCGGTGTGCCCTTGCCCTTGCTCTCGGCCGGCGGCTCCTCGCTGATCGCGACGCTGCTTGCCTGCGGCCTCCTACTCAGCGTCTCTCAGCACGCGTGAACATGAAATGACCGATGAAACCAAAACGACAGCCTCCAGCCAGCATCGCGATCGCCTCGTGCTCTTCGCGGGCGGCGGCAGCGCGGGCCATGTGTTTCCAGGCCTCGCTGTGGCCGAAGTGCTCGCAGCACGGGGGTGGGTCGTGAGGTGGACGGGTCGGCCTGACGGCATGGAGCGCAAGCTGCTCGAGATGAGGGGAGTCGGCTACGAGCCGCTGTCGGCCTCGCCCCTCGTGGGGCAGGGCGTGCTTGGCAAGATCAAGGCGCTGATGACGCTCTTTGCTTCGGCATGGAGTGGAAGAAAGTTGGTCCGGCGGCTCGATGCCAGTGTGGTCGTGGGGACCGGTGGCTATGTCTCGGCACCCGCGGTTCTCGGAGCTCGACTGGCGGGGCGGCCGAGTCTGCTGTTCGAACCCAACACCCGGGCCGGGGCTGCCAACAGGATGCTGTCGCGCTGGGCTGCTGCCGCGGCCGTGGCTTTCGCCGGCGCCGACGACGATTTCTCTTGCCGGGTCGAGACTACCGGTACGCCGGTCCGCGACGGCTTCTTTCACCTCGCGCAGCCCGACGCCGGAAAATCTCCCACGGTCCTGGTGCTCGGGGGAAGCCAGGGTGCCCTCGAAGTCAACCAACTCTTGCCGGGCGCGGTCGAGGAGTTGGCTGGGAGGCTCGAGGAGCTGGGTCTCTCGGGTCTCACGGTGAACCATCAGACTGGCGCTGCGCATCTCGACTCCGTGCGCGCGGCATACGCGGCGCGTGAACTCGGCACGGTGAACGTCGAAGTAGTGCGCTTTCTCGACGACATGCCGGCGGCCTTGGGGGCTGCCGACCTGGTGATCTCCCGAGCGGGCGCCATCACTCTCGCCGAGCTCTGCGCCTCCGGGCGACCTGGTGTCCTGATACCTCTGCGCCAAGCCGGTGACCACCAGCTCGACAATGCCCGGCGCCTCGAATCGGCGGGGTGCGCGGTCGTTCTGGCCGGCGACGAGGCTACGGTTCAGGGCCTTGGCAGAGTCCTCGAACAGCTGCTGGCGGACCGCCAACGGCTGGCGACGATGGGCGGCGCGGCGCGCGGCCTGGCGTCGCGTGAGGCTGCCGCACGTATCGCCGACTTGGTAGACGAGCTCGAGGAGGCTGCCTGATGTTCCGTCGGTTCGCCAACCTCAAGCGGGTGCATTTCGTTGGCATCGGTGGCGCCGGCATGAGCGGCATCGCGGAAGTCTTGACCGACTATGACCTCGAAGTGACGGGGTCCGACATGGCGTCGAGCGAGACTACGGCACGGCTCGAAGAGGGCGGCGCAAGAGTCTTCAAGGGACACGCGGCGGAGAACGTAGAGGGTGCAGACCTTGTCGTTCTCTCGTCGGCTGTTCCGATCGACAACGTAGAAAGGCTGGCTGCCGAGCGTTTGGGGATTCCGCTGGTGCGTCGGGCCGAGATGCTGGGTGAGTTGATGCGCCTCAAGTACGGCATCGCCGTCGCCGGTACGCATGGCAAGACCACCACGACGTCGATGGTGGGCGCTCTGCTCACTGAGACCGGTTTCGATCCGACAGTGATCGTTGGCGGTCGCCTGCGGGTCTCGGGCACCGGGGCGCGTCTGGGACGTAGTGAGTACCTGGTGGCGGAGGCGGATGAGTTCGACCGGAGCTTCCTGCGTTTGGCGCCGATCATCGCGGTTATCACCTCGATCGATCGCGACCACCTCGACACTTACGCCAACCTGCAGGAGATCGAGAACGCCTTTCTTACCTTCGCCGACAAAGTGCCCTTTTTTGGCCAGCTGATCCTCTGTATCGACAACGAGAACATCGAGCGCCTGCTGCCCAACCTGGCCGATCATCGGGTCGTCACCTACGGCAGCTCGCCGCAAGCCCACCTGCGGGCGGTGGGTGTCGAGCCCACCGGGCGCGGTTCCAGCTTCCAGGTCGTGGACTCCAAGCGCGGCGATCTGGGTTCGCTCGAAGTGCCGATGCCCGGCCTCCACAACGTCCACAACGCTCTCGCCGCGGTGGCGGTGGGGCTCAGCTTGGGCCTCGAGTTCAGTGCGATCGCCGCCGCTCTGGACGGTTTCGGCGGGGTACACCGGCGTTTCGAACGCCTCGGCACCTGGCACGGGGCACAGGTGGTCGACGACTACGCCCACCATCCGACCGAGGTCGCTGCCACTTTGCAAGCGGCGCGCGAGGCGTATCCCGGCGCAGTCATTCACGCCGTCTTTCAGCCGCACCTCTACTCCCGCACCCGGGACCTCTATAACGAGTTCGGTAGCGCTCTCTTGGCCGCTGATCGAGCCTGGGTGACGGATATCTACCCTTCGCGTGAGCAGCCGATGGAAGGCGTCACCGCCGATCTGGTAGTCGATGCCGCACGTCGCGAAGGCCATACCGACTGCCATCTCTGTGCCGACTGGCGAGACCTGGCGGGCCTGCTCGCGCCGACCCTGGCGGAGGGCGATCTGGTTCTGACCATGGGCGCGGGCGACATCTATCGCCTGGCTCACCAGCTGGCGGCGGAGGAGGCGGCATGACGGCTCCACGTAGTCCGCTCCGGAAACCGCCGATGTTCCGCCGCCGTCGCTTCCAGGCGTCGCACCAACGTCCGGGCGTCCTTCAGAGCCTGTTGCGGCCTCTGGGCCTCGCACTGCTCCTGGTTGGGGCGCCGGCGGCAGCGGGTGTGTGGGCGTTGACCTCACCCCGCTTCGCCCTCTCTGACATCGAGGTCTCGAGCGGTGAGAGGGTGTCGCAGGCTTGGATAGTCGAGAGCCTGGAGCCGTTGCGCGGCCGACACGTACTGCTCTTGTCGCTACCCGAGGTGCAAGGACTGCTGGCCGACCATCGCTGGGTCGAGGGTGTTCAGGTTTCGAAGAAGCTCCCCAATGCCCTGGTAGTGGAGGTCCTGGAGCGCGTGCCGGTCGCGGTGGCGCGAAACGACGGAGCGCTTCACTACATCGATCGCCAGGGTCGTTTGATCGACCGACTCGAGGGCGAAGATCCTCCAGCCGCGCTCCTGCTGATCGAGGGGCTCACCGATCGACAGGCGGCGATGGGCGCTGCCGTGGCCGCGGTAGAGCACCTGGCTACCGAGGACTCGCAGCTTTTTCAGGCCGTCCTCGCGGTCGAGATTCTCACCGGCCCCGACCTCAAGCTCCAGGTCGCCGGCTTGCCGTTTGCAGTTTTCGTTCGTGTCGATCGCCTGGACCCTGCGATCGCCAACTTGGAACAACTCCTGCCGAAGATCACCCGCCGCTACGACGACCTCGATGCGGTCGACCTTCGCTTCTCCAGACAGATAGTCATGAAATTCCCGGAGGCTTGAGCTATGCCGAAACCCGATCCATACATTGCAGCCATCGATGTCGGCTCTTCGAAAATAGGAGTGCTTATCGGTCAGCGAACCGATGAGGGCACGCTCGAGGTGGTCGGCAAAGGCTCGGCTGTCAATCGAGGCAGTCGCAAGGGGAACGTCGTCAACGTCGAGGCCACGGTCGAGGCGTTGAAACAGGCGGCCGAGGAGGCCGAGGTCATGGCCGGAGTCGAGGTTTCCCGCGCCTACGTTGGCGTTGCCGGAACGGACATTCGAAGCGTCAATTCTCGCGGCATGGTGTCGGTCGCGCGCAGTGATCGAGAGATCTCGCGCCAGGACATCAACCGAGTGCTCGAGGCGGCGCAGTCCGCGGCCCTGCCCTCGGACCGCGAGATCCTCCATGCGATCGTGCGTGAGTTCATCGTCGACGAGCAGGAGGGCATCGCCGAACCGATGGGGATGCAGGGCAGTCGGCTCGAAGCGGCAGTGCATCTGGTTACCGGGAACCAGACGCGCAGCAAGACCGTGCTGACCTGCATCAATCGGGCTGGCGTCGAGGCGGTGGAGATGGTATTCGAGCCACTGGCAACAGCCGAGGCCGTCATGACCCATGACGAGCGTGAGCTGGGCGCCCTGTTGATCGATGTAGGCAGCGGGACGACGGAGTATGCACTCTTCGTCGATGGTGAAGTGTTCATCTCGGCGGTCTTGCCGGTGGGTTCGAGCCACTTCACCAATGACATCGCCATGGTCTTGCGCACACCGTTCGCTGAAGCCGAGCGCCTGAAGGTACAGCACGGCTGTTGTCTCGAGGGACTGCTTAGTGCGCAGGAGGGCGTTTCGGTGCCGGCGGTAGCCGGCGGTGCGGCCCGAGTGGTTCCGAAGAAGGAGCTCTGCGAGATCATGCAGCCCCGAGCCGAGGAGATGTTCTCCCTGATCCGTCAGGACCTCGACCGCAATGGGGCGGCCGAGTGCCTCCGTGGCGGTGTGGTCCTGACCGGCGGCGGAGCTCAGCTCGACGGCCTGCCGGAATTGGCCGAACAGATCTTCAATTGCAGCGTAAGATACGGTCTACCGCAAGGACTCGGTGGACTGGTTGATGTCATCAGCAGCCCGGCCTGGTGTACGGCGTCGGGACTGCTTCTTTACGGACGATCCGCCGAGGACGATTCAAGACGCAGTAACAAGAACGCGCCATTCAGTGTGCGTCACGTGATGGGCAGCCTCCGCAGCCTGTTCTCGGACTTGGTGTAGCGCTTGGTGTAGGAGTCGGTGTATGAGTCGGTACAGCAATCGATGTAGCGAGTCAGGCGGCAAAAAGACCCTCAATGAGGAGGTTCAGCGATGATCCTATTTGACGAAAAAGAGCCAGAAAGCAGTCTTCCCATCACCCTCGAAGAGCAGATGGTGCCGGCACGCATCAAAGTAATCGGTGTCGGTGGAGGAGGCGGCAACGCCGTCAACCGCATGATCGACTCTCGCATGCGGGGGATCGAGTTCATCGTCGCCAACACCGACTTGCAGGCGCTGCGCAACTGTCGAGCGCCACACAAGCTGCAGCTGGGACCGGCGCTCACCCGCGGCCTGGGTGCCGGGGGAGATCCCGACATCGGGCGCAAATCGGCGCTCGAGGACACCGAGCGCATTCTCGAGATGCTCGAGGGTAGCGACATGGTCTTCCTGACTGCCGGGCTCGGTGGTGGCACCGGCACCGGTGCGTTGCCGATCGTCGCCTCCTTGGCGGCCGAGGTTGGTGCCCTCACGGTCGCAGTCGTCACCAAGCCGTTCGGCTTCGAGGGCCGGCGGCGGTGGGGCCTGGCCGAGCAGGGGGTCGAGGAACTGCGCAACAGTGTCGATACCCTGATCACCATTCCCAACGAGCGCTTGCTGAGCTTTGTCGATCGTGGCACGCCGCTGTCCGAGGCCTTCGAAATCGCCGATGACGTGCTACAGCAGGCCGTGCAGGGAATCAGCGACCTGATCACCGTTCCCGGCGAGATCAACGTCGACTTCGCCGACGTCAAATCGGTGATGTCCGGCATGGGCATGGCGCTCATGGGAACCGGCCTGGCCAAGGGCGAGAGCCGGGCCCTCGAGGCGGCCCAGCGTGCGATCTCGTCACCGCTCTTGGAGGAGACCTCGGTCGAGGGGGCCAAGGGCGTGCTGCTCAACATTTCGGGCGGGCGCGACCTGACACTCCACGAGGTCGACGAGGCGGCGAGAGTCATAGCCGAGGCAGTCGATTCGGACGCCAACATCATCACCGGTATGGTGATCGACGAGGGGCTCGAGGATGAGATGAAGGTGACGGTCATCGCGACCGGCTTCGACATGGCCCATTCAGAGGGCACGGCGATGGCCCAGCGGGCCCGCGAGGCGGCGGATGATCGCCGGATGGTCACGGAGCTTCGCGAGGAGGAGCCGGCACCAGCCCCGGCGCCACGCGAGCGCCCGGTCGAGCGCAGCATCCGGATCGAAGACGACCGGGTCACGCCAATTGAGACTCGGACCGAGGAAGAGCAGGAGGAGATCCCGTTCTACCGCAAGTTCATCGCCAAGAGCCAGCCGGAGGATCCGGGGGGCTACGGACCCAACTGGTCGAATGTCGACGATTTCGACATCCCGACGGTGCTGCGCAAACAGATGGACTAGTGGTCGAGAGAGTCGAGTCGAGGGGCCCGACCCGATCGGGAGCAATGAGCGCCCGCGGGTGGTTTCTCCTGGCGTTCGGCTGGATGGGGGCGATCTACTCGACCCTTTATGTGGCACGGCCGGTGGCCGAGTTCTTGAGGGCTCGCAATCTCCTGCGGCTCACCGTTTGGTCGGTTGTTGCGCTGCTTGGGATCGCTGTCGTCATCTGGGCGGTTCGGCGCCGCCCTGGGGTGAGGGGCTGGGGAGCGCTCGCCCTCGGGAGCGTGGCCTTCCTGCTGGCGATGTCGACGGTTTACCAAGTCGAGGTCAAGTTGCACTTCGTCGAGTATGGACTGCTGGGCGGCCTGTTCTACCTTGCTCTGCAGGCTGCGAACGCTCGCCTGGCGTCGGTTTGGGCGATCGTCCTGACGGGTGCAGCGGGCTGGATCGACGAGGGTATCCAATATCTGTTGCCAAATCGCTGGTATGACCTGGAGGACGTCGGCATCAACCTGCTCGGGGGTGCCATTGCAGTCCTGACGATGGGGCTCTTCGGCTGGGACAAAGGGCGCGAGACCCCTGTCCAGCCCGAGCGCGGCGACTAGTAGTTCCGCTTCGATTTCGGTCGATGCCTGCGCCGAGGGAAGCTCCGGATTCCACAGGCGGCCCGAGCGCGCGCGGTTAGAGTCCAGCGCATGGTGCTTTGGTTGCGAACCCCGAGTGGTGGGCGAGTTGGCGGCTGGATGGCGGCTCTCTGCCTGGCGGGCTCGGTTTCGCTGGCCGCCCAGGGGTCCCAGTTCGCTCTACGCTTCTACGGTACGGGAGGCCCGGGCGAGCAGGATCGCGCGGTCTTTCTTGTCGACGACAACGAGCCGGGCCCCGGCGGCAGTTCGCCGCTCGATATTGGCCAGGGGAGCTGGACTCTGGAGTGGTGGATGCGGGGCGAGCCGGCGGACAATGACACGGACAACGCTGGTGGTGATGTCGAGTTGGGCTCGATCGATTGGATCCAGGGCAACATAATCCTCGACCGGGATGTCTGGTGCGGCAGCGAGCGCAAGTATGGGGTCAGTATCGCCGGCGGCTTCGTGCGCGTTGGCGTGGGCCCCGGTGACGTTGGTGGCTTCGGGGTGACTATCGAGGGAGACCGCGCCGTGCTGGATGGCCAGTGGCACCACGTGGCGGTGCTGCGCGACGCCGTGAGCGAGTCGCTGAGAATCTACGTCGACGGCGTCCTCGACTTCGAGAGCTCGCCGGGCAGTGCGACGGCCGATGTGAGCTACCCTGATGCCGGTGTGCCGGTGGACCCGACTTGCAACAACGGCCAGCTCTTGCCGGACGGTTGGTGGCTGACGCTGGCGGCCGAGAAGCATGACCTGGTCTGGCCGTCGTTTGCCGGCTTCGTCGATGAGCTGCGAGTCTGGAGCGTGGCTCGGAGCGCGGCGGAGATCGCTGCCGACCGGACCCAGGTTCTACCCCCGACGGCCCCCGGCCTGGTGGCTTACTACCGGTTCGAGGAGGGGGCGGGCACCGTTCTTTCCGATACCAGCGCGGCGGGCTCGCCGGATGGCGATCTCGTGGCCGCCCAGCCGGGCAACGGCGAGTGGGTGGCCTATGCGGACGACCCCGGCAATACGGCGCCCGTCGAGGGTCCCGGCGTGATCCTCTTCGCCGACGGATTCGAGAGCGGCGACGTGTCGGCTTGGTCGACCTCTGTTCCTTAGAGCCTGGTCTGGTTCTGAGGTCTCCACCCAGGAGGTTGCGGGTGTTCGAGGGTGGCTCGACGGCTGGCGATAGGTTCCGTTGATTGCCCCGGACCATTCGCGCCCATACACTCACCGCCTCATGACGACCGGACGCGACCGACTTCTGCGCTATGCCTTTATGAAGTTGGCGCGCGACTTCGACGCCCGTTTCGAGTTCCTGCTCAAGACCGGCCGGGTCGCCAAGTGGTACAGCGAGGTCGGCAACGAGGGGACGACGGTACCGGCCGGACTCGCCCTGCGGCCGGGTGACGCTCTGTGTACGTTGCATCGTGACCTCGGCGCCATCCTTGCGGTCTATCTGGATCCGGCTCGGGCTTTCGCCGGTTTCGGGTTCGGCGACTCGGACGCCCGGCGCCCGGAGCCGCTTGACTTGTTGCGCACCCTGGCTTGCCAGTTGTTGGGCAAGGGAGAGGGCTTTTCGCAGGGAGTCGAGCGTTCGTTTCACTACGGCTACTTCAACTCGAAAGCCGGGATCCACCACATCGGCATGATCAGCCACTTGGGCTCGATGATCCCGGTAGCGGCAGGCGCTGCGCTGGCTCGCCGGTTGGCGGGAGAGGGCGGCGTGGCGATCAACTTCATCGGCGACGGCGGCACTTCGACCGGCGATTTCCATGAAGGCCTCAACATGGCGGCAGTCTGGAAGCTGCCGCTGGTGCTGGTGGTGGAGAACAACCGCTACGCTTTCTCGACCCCGGTCAGCGCTCAGTACGCGGCGGAGAAGTTGTCGGACCGGGGCGTAGGTTACGGCGTCGCCGCGGAAACCGTCGATGGCAACGACCCTGATGCGATGGCTGATGCCCTTGGCGTCGCTGTCGAGCGGGCGCGGGCCGGCGCCGGGCCGACCTTGATCGAGGCGATGCTCGGCCGGATGCGGGGTCACAGCGAGGCTGACGATTCACTCAAGGTCGTGCCCCCCAACGAACTCGAGGCCTACCGGGCGGCTGATCCGGTGCCCAACTATGCCGAGCGCCTCGAGGCCGAGGGGTTGCTCGACGCCAAAACGCGGGACCGGCTCGAGGCGCAGATCGGTGCTCTCGTCGAGCAGTCGATCGATGCCGCGCTCGAAGCGCCGGCGCCCGAAGCTGCGGTGGCGAGACGGCCGGCCTTGGCCCCAGCCCCTCTTCTCGAGACTCCTCGGGAGCTCCGGGCTGCCGAGAGCGAGGAGACGATCACCTACATCGAAGCAATCCATCGGGCCCTGATGCAGGAGATGAAGCGCGACGACCTCCTGCTCTTGATGGGACAGGACATCGGTGTCTTCGAGGGCGCCTTCCGCGTCACTCGCGGAATGCACCAACGCTGGCCCGAACGGGTCCTCGATACGCCGATCGCCGAGAGCGGCACGCTGGGGGTCGCCATTGGCGCCGCCCTGGGGGGGCACGCCTCGGTGGTGGAAATGCAGTTCGCGGACTTCGTCAGTTGTGGCTTCAACCAGATCGTCAATGTGGCGGCGAAGCTCTTCTATCGCTGGCAGGTACCGTGCCCCATCGTTGTCCGGCTGCCTTCGGGCGGCGGGGTCACCGCGGGGCCTTTCCATTCCCAGAACCCGGAGGCGTGGTTCGCCCATGTCGCCGGTCTCAAGGTGGTCTGCCCGGCGACGGCGCGTGACGCCGCGGCGCTGCTCAAGGCTGCGGTCCGCGATCCCAACCCGGTGATCTTCTGCGAGCACAAATACCTGTACCGCAGGATCAAGGAGGACTTGCCGGCCGAGATCGAGCCCGAGGCGCTCGGCGTCGCTCGGGTACGTCGTGCCGGCACGGATGTGACCTTGGTCGGCTACGGGGCGACGACCTGGACCTGCCTCGAAGCGGCCGAGGCGCTGGCCGATGAAGGGGTCGAAGCGGAGGTCGTCGATCTGCGGACTCTGGTTCCGTTCGATGCCGACACCGTGCTGGCTTCAGTGCGTCGAACAGGTCGCGCGGTCGTCGTCCACGAGGCCCAACTGACCGCGGGGTTCGGCGCCGAGGTGGCCGCGCAGATTGCCGACCGGGCTTTCGCCTGGCTCGATGGACCGGTGAAGCGCGTGGCCTATCCCGACCGGCCGGTGCCCTACGCCCGGCCGCTCGAGAGCGAGCTCATGCCGAATTCGGCAGGGGTCGTGGCGGCGGTACGCGAAGTACTGGCGTACTAGCCCCGACATCCAGCTGTTCTTGCTTACATCCGTTCCGGCAGCGGTACGCCGAGCAAATCGGTCAGGGTCTCGAGCCCGAGTTCGAAGACCCGTGTCGCCGCGAGCCGCGCATCGCGCAGGTCGTCGTCTTCCTCATGGAGGATCGGGTGCCGGTGGTACGCGGCGTTGAACTTCTGGGCCACGTCGAGCGCGTGGCGGGCGATCAATGAGAGTTCGAGCGTGGCTCCGGCCGTGGCGATACGCTCCGGAGTCTGAGCCACGGTGAGTACCAGATCCCAGAGATCGTCAGCCCAAACGTCGGGGGCCAGTTGATCCAGCCGGTCGATACTGACTTCGTCGGCCATGCCCGCCGCCGCGAGTTTGCGCCAGATGTTGCGGGCGCGCACCATCGAGTACTGAAGGTACGGACCGGATTCACCTTCGAAGGACAGCGCTTCGTCGATGTCGAAGGCGATCACCCGGGTGGTCGTCGCCTTGGCCATGAAGAAGCGAATGGCGGCGGTCGCGATGGCGCGTGAGAGCTCGTCGAGTTCGTCTTCCGAGAGCTCGCGGTTGCGGGTCGAGATCTCTTCGCGGCTTTTGGCCTGGAGTTGGTCGATCAGGTCGTCGGCCTTGACGCCGATGCCCTTGCGACCGGACATTTCGAGCACGGCCTCGTCGTCGTCCTCGTCGAGGAACCCCAGTTGGCGAGCGGTCGCGCTCGACAGGGAGACGAACTCGTAGGCGAAGTGGATCGAGCGAGCGGCCTGTTCGTGGTGGCCCAGGGCTTCGAGTCCGGCTCGCACGATCTTCTGCAGATAGCTCTGGCGGGAATCGATGACGTTGATCACCGTATGGCCGCCGCCGAACTCGGGATGGTCAGCCGCCCCCTCGACCACGGTCTGCCAGAGTCCGGCCGCGTCCCAGTAGCGGTAGTCGAAATCGCGCTCGAGGACGCCGAACTTCCACATCTGGTAGGCGATGTCCTTGCCGACGTAGGTGACCGTACCGTCAGAGCGCACGATCACCTTGTCAGGGTCCTCGAGCCCCTTGAACTCCTCGCTCTCGGACAACGGCATGATCCAGCAGCCGGCGTTCTTGCCCTCCTCCTCGAGGCGGATGGCGCCGCGCTCTTTCAGTAGCTCGAAGGCGCGGGTGAAGAAGTCGCGACCCAAGATGGCGCTTTCGTGGGTCAGCAGGTCATAGCCGATACCCAGTCGGGCCATCGTCTCGAGGTGCCTGAGGACGATGCGTGCCGCAACGAGCCGGCCGACTTCGGCTCGATCGCCGGCCGCCGCCTCGAGCTGGTGGAGGGTCGCGCTGCGCAGCTCCTTGCCCTCGGCGTGCTCCTCGTACCAACGCCCGACTTCGGCATAGACGTCCCAACAGGTGAAGTCGAACGGCTCGGGCAGAGCTTCGACTTCGGAGCGGCTCATCCCGCGCAGATCCAGGAAGCCGACCACGACGTCGGCCACCTGCACCCCGGTGTCGTCGATGTAGTTCTGCACTTCGACCGGGTGGCCCAGACTGCGCAGCACGCGAGCGAGGATGTCGCCGAGCACCGCGTTGCGCAGGTGCCCGATATGCGCCGCCTTGTTGGGGTTGATGTTGGTGTGCTCGACGACGATCTTGGGCAGGTCTGGAGTGGAGGTCGCGAGCGGCTCGCTCAATAGGTGACGGACCACCCTCCCGCGGTCGAGAAACAGATTGAGGTACCCGGCCCCCTCGATTCGTACCTCGCGCACAGTGGCCGGCAGCGGGAGCGCGGCAGCGAGCTCCTCGGCGATGGCGCGCGGATTGCGCTTGAGCACCCGAGCCAGATGAAGCCCGGCCGGGAACGCCAGATCCCCGAGTTCTCGTCGCGGCGGGATTTCGACCACGGGCTCGTGTTCGACACCGAAGGTGTCCTTGATAGCGCCGGCGACGACCTGACGCAACTCCTGCTTGATTCCCTCCAGCACAGCAACCTCCTCCAAGACGGCGAGCGCAGTCTACCTGCGCCGGCTGCGCCAGGTGCGAAAACGCCCCTCTGAAAGCGATTTCGAGAGGTTTTTCCGCCTTGGGCCAGAGCTTGATAGAATGGTGCCTTCTGTGCGAAGTGCCTTCACCGCTGGGGTGAGGTCCGCTTCAATGCGGGGGAGTAGGCTTTTATGACTCAAACGAAGACACGACATATAACGATTCGGATGGACTCGGCGCAACTCGAGCTCCTCGAGGGGGACATTACAACCCTCAACGTGGATGCCATCGTCAACGCCGCCAACCCGGATCTCAAACTCGGCACTGGAGTGGCGGGAGCGATCCTGAAGCAGGCGGGTCCATCGATCCAGAAGGAGTGCAACCGGATCGGTGGAACGCCGGTCGGGACAGCAGTTCTCACCGGCGCGGGCGAGCTCGATGCGAAGCACGTGATTCATGCCGTCGGCCCGAAGATGGGCGAAGGCGACGAGGATCGCAAGCTCGCCTCGGCGGTGCGCGCGTCGCTGGCTTTGGCGGATCGCCACGGCCTGAAATCGATCGCGCTGCCGGCGATTTCGACCGGCAATTTCGGCTTTCCGCTCGATCGCTGCGCCCGGGTTACCCTGACCGAGATTCATCGTTACTTGCAGGGCGGCACCAAGCTCGATCGAGTGGTGGTGTGCCTCTATGGTGAGGACGCGTTCAAGACCTTCCGCCAGGAACTGCGGCGCGGCTTCCGGTAGCGCCTTCGGTCGAGGACCGGGCCGCCTGAGGCAAGACAGCGTGCAGGGCCAGAGTCGGGTAGAGACATGGTGAATGAGCCCGTCGTTCTCGTGATCCGTGACGGCTGGGGCATCAACATTGATGCCGATCGCGATAGCGAGGCCCTGGGCGATGCCACATTGCTTGCCGAGACGCCCGTCGCAGAGCGGCTGCAGAGCGATCACCCGACCTGTCTGCTGACGACCCATGGTCTCGCAGTAGGCCTGCCCGAAGGTCAGATGGGAAACTCCGAGGTCGGTCATCTCAACCTTGGCGCCGGTCGCGTCGTGTATCAGCAACTGACGCGCATCGACCGGGCTATCGAGGACGGCAGCTACCAGGCGAACGAGGTCCTCAACCGAGCGCTGGCAGCCGTAGGACCCATGAACCGGCTCCACCTCATGGGCCTGTGCTCCGACGGCGGAGTACACAGCAGCCTCGAACACCTGATCGCGTTGTTGCGTCTAGCGCGTGATCGCGGAGTGAGCGAGGTGCTGGTGCACTGCTTCCTCGATGGCCGCGACACGCCGCCGACAAGCGGAGAGGGGTTCATCGAGCGTCTCGAGTCGGCTATCGCCGAGATCGGAGTCGGCAGGATAGCCACCGTCTCCGGCCGCTACTACGCGATGGACCGCGACACCAACTGGGAGCGGACCGCTCTGGCCTACGCCGCCTTGGTGGCAGGCGTGGGGGAGCAGGCAACCGATGCGCTAGGTGCCGTCCGAGCGGCCTATGAAGCCGGGGTTACCGATGAGTTCGTACCTCCCATGGTGATCGGAACCGATGGCGACGCTTCCGCGCAGGTGCTCCAGGACGGAGACTCGCTCATCTTCTTCAACTTCCGCGCCGATCGTGCGCGTCAACTCACCTGGGCGCTGACCACGCAACGCACCGCCGAGTTGGGATGGCCCTCGCAGCCCGATCTCGAGTTCACCTGCTTCTCGGAATACGACGAGACGATCGATCTGCCCGTCGCCTTCCCGACCGAAGAGGTGCCGGAGACCCTGGCCGAGGTGCTGTCGCGCGAGGGCCGCAAGCAATTCCACACGGCGGAGACTGAGAAGTACGCCCACGTCACATATTTCTTCAACGGTGGGCGGGAAGCGCCCTTCGAGGGTGAGGAACGCCTGCTGGTGCCCTCACCCGACGTGCCGACCTACGATCTCGAGCCCGCGATGCGGGCGGCCGAACTGACGACCGCTGCCTGCGAGCGGATTCGCGAAAGAGGTCTCGACTTTGTAGTCATCAACTACGCCAACCCCGACATGGTGGGCCACACCGGTAGCCTCGAGGCGGCGATCCAGGCGGTGGAGGCGACGGACCGTGGAGTCGGAGAGTTGATCGAGGCGGTGGGCGAGGTCGGCGGCACGCTGCTGGTCACCGCGGATCACGGCAACGCCGAAATCATGATCGCAGAGGATGGGGGGCCCCATACGGCCCACACCCACAACGTGGTCGAACTCTTCTTGGTCGAGACCCAGGGCTCTAGGCACGGTCTGGCGGCCCAAGGGGTGCTGGCTGATCTGGCCCCGACCATTCTCGAGCTACTGGGCGTGATTCAGCCCGCCGCGATGACCGGCCGCAGTCTCCTGACCGGCTGAGCCGGACTCAGGCCACGAAGTAGGCGCTCGAGCGAATCTGCACCCGGGCTCGCGACTGAAAGCCGCTTCCTGCGAGGCCGAAGGCGCTCTTGGTCGAGAAGATCGGCAGCACGATCCAGCCGTCGAAAGACTGCCCAGCGTTGTAGGCCGGTACGACCGGCTCGATTTCGGCCAGCTTGCACCAGTGTTGATCGGCCGGGTCGATGAGGCCGCGGAGCTCGAGATAGGCACTGTCCAAGTCGACGGTGCGCTTGCCTGACGGGTACCAGAGCGAGATCATCAGCCGGATCTCGTCGAAGGCGTGCGTCTCGATCTCTGGCACGCCTTCGACCTGAAGAGGGAACCACATCGCCCCGTGGGCGTCGGTGGCGAAGATTTCCGGTGTCGGGTCGAAGACGATATGGCGCGGTGGGCTGCTTGGAGTCATGCATGACCTCGTGCTACTTCGAGAGCGTGGGCAATATTCTCGCCCGGGGAGCCTCCGCCGGCCAGGAGGAGGGGTGCCGCCAAGCCGAATGCCTTGGCCCCCACTTGACGGTAGGCGGGGATGTCATCGACGCCGAAACCGCCGGCAGCGAGCATATCGACGTCCCATAGTGGACCACGGATCGTCGCCAGGTAGCTCGCGCCGCCGACCGCGGGCAAAGGGTAGACCTTCACCAGATCGGCGCCCAGTTCATTTGCCGTCACGATCTCCGTCGGCGTCAGGGCGCCCATGATGAGGAACTTGCCCGCTTCGAGGGCGACCTGTGCCACCGCCTCGCTGGCGTTGGGCGAAACGATGAACTCGGCTCCCGCTTCGACGGCTTCGCGGGCCCGAGCCTCGGTAGTCACACTTCCCATGCCGAGCCAGGGTGGAGTGCGCGATCCGCGTTGAGCCACCAGGTCTCGCACCAGGCTACTGGCACCCGGCACGGTGAAAGTAATCTCGACCAACTCAATCCCGCCGGCCATGAGCTGGCCGGCCTGAGTCCGGGCGGTGTCGGTCGAGTCGGTTCGCACGACGCCGACAAGCGGCGAACGAGCGAGGCTCGAGGCGACCGTCTCGGTGTCGTTGGCGGCAATCATCGGGGGCGCGAGTGTATCAAGCGTGTCGGCGGCGACACTACGATCGATCGCCGGTTTGCTCACCCGCTCGGAGCCGATCGAGCAGACCCTGCGAGCGCCGACAAATCCCGCGAAAGATTGCCACTTCGCGCTCATTGAGTCCGGCCCGCCCGGCCAGGCTTCGCAGGTCGCGCATCACCGTCAGGAACGAGCCGTCACGGGCAAAGCCGACCTGGCGCAGAATCGGTGGCAACTGGCCGAAGAGGCCCTCGATCGAAGCCTGCGAAGCGAGAGGCTCGGCATCCACCTCGAGCTTGGCTTCCGGCTGGCCCAGGAAGAGCTCGTAGGCCACCACGAGCACCGCCTGCGCGAGATTGAGCGTCGGCAGGTCGAGTGAGGTGGGGACGTGAACCCAGGGTGAGCAGTGCGACAGATCATCGGCGGTCAGGCCCGAAGCCTCCGGGCCGAAGACCAGGGCGGTACGCGTTCCCGGTGGGTCTGTCGCCAGAAACCCCGCCAGATCGCGGGCCGCGATCGGCACTGTGCCCAGGCTCCGCCCACGGGCGGAAGTGGTGCCCACGACGCGGTCGAACGGAGCTAGAGCAGCAGTCAGATCGTCCGCGATCAGCGCGCCGTCCAGGACGTCCGAGGCGCTGACCGCAAAGGCTCGGGCTTGCTTGCCGATCGGGTTTCGAGGCGCCACCAGGATCAGCTCGCTGAGCCCCATATTGGCCATCGCCCGAGCCGCGGCGCCCACGTTGCCGTCCTCCTGCGTGCCGACCAACACTACGGCGGGTCGTCTGCCATCCATCTCGCCGCTCATCCTTGACAGCATACCGTCACTGGATAAGCTTGATTGCGATGACGGCAGTTCCCCGTGCGTACTTGATCTTCACCGGCAGCGGGCCGATCCTCGTCCTCTCGACCTTCGGCGACGTCACGGACGAGCGCCTGGTCGCCAAACTGCGCTACAAGGGGATCGACAAGTTCATCGCCTACGAAGTCGAGCCGTCCGTTGTGGCCAAGCGCTACCCGGACTCCTTCGACAACGTGAACGAAGATCTCAGAGGCGTGGAGGATGTCCGAGTCCTGGACTTCAACGGCCACCAGATCATGGCGAACTTTTCGCTCACGGAACTGGGCGAACCGATCAAGTACGGCGACTAGGGCCGCCGTCACTCGGTCCTTCGAGGGTCACGGCCGTAACAAAAGGCCGGTCCCTGCGCCTGTTCTAACCACGGGGTCAGGGACAAGGTGTCTCAATTGAGCAAAGCTCTAGAGCGTGCGGCAGCCGTTGCGTTGGCGGCGCTGTGCCTTGGTGGCTCGGCGTTGTCCAGCCCTGTGCCCGAAAGTTCTCCCTCAGTGGAGGTTGTCAGCGTGCGACTGGGGGAGCCTCACAACCGACCAGTAGAGCTGCCCGCAGGCTCCTACGTGGAGTTCAGGCTCGAGCCTGTCGGAGGTGAAGCCGCGGTGACGCTCCTGGATGCTCAGGAACGCCCTGTTGCCCAAAGCTCACTTCACGGGAGGCGACCTCAGACTCTGGCTGCGGTAGCGAACTCACCTGGTCCCTACGTGCTGCGTATCCAGACCGAAGTGGAGGAAGAGGTAAGGGTTCAGGTGACCTTGGTCGACCAGCGGAATTCCTCACCGGCCGATGAGGTACTCCTCGCGGCGCTGGCCGAGTGGCAGGAGGCCTTGAAGCTGAAGGCAGAGCAGACCGAAGAGAGCACGCGCCGGGGAATCACGCTCATGGCTTCGGCGGCGGATCGGCTTGCTGGTACTCACTTCAAGCTCCACGAGGGCAGGATTCGTCGCGAGCTCGGAGACTGCTATTCGACCACGGGTTTCGGCGAGATGGCGGAGGCCGAATACTTACGGGCTATCGAACTCTTGGAGTCGGGAGGCGATCCGATCGCGCTGGCCGAGGCGCTCAACAGTCATGCCGACCTGTTGACCAACCGAGGAGAGGGAGAACCGGCCGAGCCACTCTACGACCGAGCGCTAGGCCTGGCCATTCGGGCGGGCGACCTCAGAGTACAGGCTCTTACTTGGAACAATCTGGGAGTCCTCTACTACCATCGTGGCGAACTCGACAGGGTCGTCGAAGCGTTCCAAAAGGCACTCGATCTCCAACTGGCGAGTGGGGCGGACTACGAGCGTGCCAACACCCTGGGCAATCTCGGGAGCGTATACCGGGCACTCGGCCGGTACGGAGAGGCCCTGCGGGTGTCGGACTACGCGCTGGCCCTGGCTCGTCAGCTCGACGACAAGCAGCGGGAACTTGGCATCCTCAACAGCCGGGGCGTTTGCCTCAAGGCCGTCGGAAACCTGCGCGGTGCCACGGATGCCTATCAGGAAGCACTTGAACTAGTCGACCTCTTGGGTGCCCGAGACATGGAAGCTACGGTTGCCGGCAACCTGGGCAGTCTCTATCGACTTCTGGGTCAGCAAGATCGCGCCCGAGAGTTTCTCGAGCGCTCTCTGGTGAGCGCTGTCTCGGTGGGATCGGAATCAGACCAGTCCTGGGCGCTCTTGGCTTTGGGAGAGGTGGCGCGAGAGGCGGGCGACGAGCGAGCGGTGGACTACTACCGAAGGGCCGCTGAATTGGCCGAGGCTTCCGGCGACGGCTTCAGTGCCGGTCACAGCCTGCTGGGGTTGGGCCGCGCCCACCTCGACATGGAGCGACCGCTGCAGGCCGTAGACGCACTCAGCCGAGCCTTGGCCCTGCAAGAGAGACTCTCCGACCGGCCCGGCGAGGTCGCGACTCTCCGCGAGTTGGCTCGAGCGCAAGGCGTTCTGGGCCACTCGAAGGCGGCACGTGACAACTTCGAGCGTTCGTTGGAGTTGGCCCAGCTGGTCCGCGAGCCCTCCAAGGAGGCCCAAACGCGATTCCGCTATGCCGAGTTCCTGCTCGAGCAAGGGGAGCTAACGGCCTCGTGGCAGCAGGCCAGCGCTGCCGGGGAACTCATCGAGGAACTTCGGAAGAGCGTTGTTCAACCCGACCTGAGGGCCGGTTTGCTGTCCCGTAGCCATCAGGACTTTGCCCTGCTCGTAGAAGTCCTGGCGCGGCTCGAGCAAGAGTCGCCCGGTCAGGGCTATGCCGAGGAAGCATTTGCCGTGGCGGAACGTGCGCGTGCGCGCGCGTTGGTTGAATACCTGACCGAGGCGCAGGCGAAACTGGCGGCCGACATCCCGCCGGAGTTTCGCATCGAACTCGATGACTTTGCGGGTCGGCTCTCCCGTTCGCAGCAGAAGCTGACACGCAGCCTGCGTCAGCCGACAATCGATCCGGCCTCGGTCGAGGCGCTGCAGGACGAGATCGAAACGCTCAACCGCAAGCGCGCCGATCTGTGGCGCGAGATCCGGCTGGCAGATCCTCGCTGGGCCTCCCTGCAGTACCCGGAGCCTCTGAACCTTCAGCGCACGCGCCGGCTTCTGGGTGAGGGTCAGGTACTGATCAGTTTCATGCTGGGGGAGCGTCAGTCCCACGTCTTTCTGGTCTCGGCTCAGGACTTCGCGCTCGGTGTTCTTCCATCGGAAAGCGAACTGACGCCGTTGATTGAAGAAGTTGGCGGGTACCTGGAGGTGCCGGCACGGCGCAGCGTGGGGCGTTTCCAACTCGCATCTAGGGGTCTCTACGAGATGCTCCTGGGCGCACTCGAGGCCAAGACCGTCGACTACGATCATCTGCTCATCGCGGCGGACGGGGCGCTGCACTATCTTCCGTTCGAGGCCTTGGTCACCGGAGAGCCTGGCGCGGGCGTCGCGTCGTACCTGATCTCGAATTGGGCCGTATCGTACGTGCCTTCCGCTTCGGCGATCGAAGCGTTGGCCAATCATCGAACGACTCGGAGCCCCGGCGACAAGGTCGAGCTCGCCGCCTTCGCCGACCCCCTGCTGGGAGCGACGGCCTCACCCTTGGCCAGAGAACTGGGTGAAACGGAGACCTGGGCCTGGCGTGAACTGGTCGGCGCCCGAGATGAGGTGGCGGCCATCTCCGGCTTTTTCGAGCCGTCGAGAACCAGAGTGTTCGTGGGCGCCGAGGCCAGCGAAGAGAGCTTCCGTGCGAGTGCAGAGGTGCGCGGCGCACGGTATCTACATGTTGCGTCTCACGCCTTGATCGACAACCAGCGGCCCGGTTTGTCGGCGCTACTGCTAGGCGCTGACCAGGGCGGTGGGTACGACGGACTACTGCAGACCCACGAAGTATTCGACCTCGAGCTGTCGGCGGATCTCGTCGTGCTCTCGGGCTGCGAGACAGCCTTGGGTAGAGCGGTCCGTGGCGAGGGGCTCGTAGGATTTACGAGGGCTTTCCTCTACGCCGGCGCGGATGCGGTTTCGGTGAGCCTCTGGCCGATCGAGGACAGGTCAACGGCGAGTCTGATGACCGGGTTCTACCGAGAGCTGAACTTGGGAATGCCAGTGGTCCAAGCCTTGAGACGGGCGAAGCTAGAGCAAGCGGGAACGGCGGCAACGTCCCATCCCTACTATTGGGCGTCCTTCGTGTTGATAGGGGCGCCCTCCTGACGGGGCCATTTGGGTAAGATGAAGTCAGTCTAATTGGATTTTTGCAGTTCTGGACCTTCGGCCAAGGACGGCCTGGACGGACAAGGAGGAGAGCATGGGCAACAGCATCAAGGATCATGATCCCCCGACTGGCAACATCATGGACGCGGCCGGTGCCGTAGACGTCGCAGCAGGCGGCCTGCTACTGGTCTTCTCGGAGATGATTCACAACGTGATCGGCGTTGTGCTCATCGCCTTCGGTCTTTTCCTCTTCTACTACGCGCGGAAGAACCGCGACGATCTGCCGGCGCGCCCCGCCAAGGCGGACCGCTCCGATATGAAGGCCGCTGACTAAGAAGAACTAGGCAGCAGGTGAGGCCGGTGATGCCAAGGCGGCTGCGCTCGGCGGCTACCGACAGTGGACGCCGGCTTCGGTGAGCATGCGGTAGGCCCTCGGTACCGGGAGGCCAACGACGTTCGAGTAGTTCCCCTCGATCGCCTCGACGAACAGGCTACCGAGGCCTTGGATGGCGTAAGCGCCGGCTTTGTCCATGGGCTCGCCGCTGGCGACGTACCAGGCGACCTCGGCCGGCTTGAGCGGCGCGAAGCGAACCGTGGTGGTCTCGACCGCCACTTCGAGCGTGTCGCTGTTCACCTCGAGGACGGCGATACCGGTCGACACCTGGTGCTTGCGTCCAGCGAGGCAGTGGATCATGGCTGTCGCGTCGTCGGCGTCCCGTGGTTTGCCCAGCAGCTGTCCATCGAGCACCACTACGGTGTCGGCGGCCAGCACGACTTCGCCTGGCCGGGTCTCAGCCTGCGCCTTCTCGCGGGCCAGGCGTTCGACGTAGTCATGGCCAGGCTCATCGGGCCGCGGCGTCTCATCGATGTCCACCGAGCGCACGGTGAAGGCATAGCCCAGGCGCTCGAGGACTTCCCGGCGCCGCGGGGAGCCCGACGCGAGGATCAGAGTCTTCTCATCCGTCACGGGTAGTAGCCGCGCAGGGTCTTGGCTTCCAGGTCGCGCTGGCTCATCTCGACCTCGATCTCGCGGAACTCGTCGCTCGGCGCCGTATTCGTCGATTGGTAGGCGATGTAGTAGCGCGACCGCAGTTCGTTCTGGATTGCGTCGTAGATCGCCGGCAGTTCCGAGGAGTCGTCGACGAAGAAGGCGCGGCCTCCGGTCTCTTCGGCGAACTTGACTAGCTCCTTGCGTGAGGCTTTTAGCTTGGATGGCAGATTCAGACCGATCGAGTAGATCGCGACCCCGGCCCGGCGGGCGAAGTCGAGGGTGTCGTCGAAGGGGAAGCGGCTGTGCTCGTCTTGCCCGTCCGAGAGGAGGATCAGCGCCCGCTGGCCCTTGATCCCATTGAAGTACTGCAGGGCGAAGACCACGCTGTCATAGAGCGCGGTGCCGCGCTCCGCCTTGAGGCCAGCCAGACCTCGGCCGATCTTGGGCAACTCGTTGGTGAACTTGGTGGCCAAGAACGGCAGGTCGTTGAAGGTGATCAGGGTGGCGCGGTCCTTGGGAGTGATGATCTGCTCGAAAAAGGAAAGAGCTGCCTGCTTGGCGTCCTCGATGCTTCCTTCCATCGAGGCCGAGGTGTCGAGCAGGATACCGGCGTGAATCGGCAGGTTGGCCACTTTGCCGAAACGCGTCGGCAGCTGGGCAGTCTTGTCCTCGTAGATGGTGAAGTCAGTCTCCCTCAACCCGTCGACCGGGCGCCGGTTGTTGTCGAGCACAGCGATGTAGAGCTCAACAAACTGGATATCGACCTCCTCGAGGTAGTCAGGGGCATTGACGAAGACGAGATCCTCGGTCGAGTTGCCGTCAGGCTGGTGCGCCACGACGCGAACGTAGGAGAGATCGCCGCCTGGGGGCAACACAATGGTCTGCACCCAGGGCGGCTGGTAGAGGGTGGCGATCTCAGTCTCGTTCAGAAAGACCTCGACCCGCTCGACCACCTTGCCTTCGGGCACCTGGACCCGAGCCTCGGCCCGCAGACTGCGGTCGTAGTGCTCGCCGCGCCGCGGTTCGATGAGCTGGATATCGAAGCGGTGGGAGCTCGCGTTCAAAACCATCTGATCGCGGACCAGTTCATTGTCCGATGCGTCGTAGGCGATCGCGCTCAGGGTGCGTAACTGAGGCATACGGCCCAAGTCGAGCTCGACCGAGAACGGCGGCTGCCGCTTGGTCAGGATCGGCTTGCCCTCCATCAGGAAGGTGACGTGATCGATCTCCTTGCCTGTCGTCAGGGTGTCGATTCGCAGCAGGCCGGCCTGAAGGTCGCCGTAGGGCTCGACCAGCGCCAGCGAAGTATCGGTGATCGAGAGCGCGCGATTGGCCTCTTCGAAGAGGAGTCGCGAGGCCTCGTCGTCGATCTGCGGCCGCAGGCCGGTGACGTCGGGCACGGTGAGGATCCGTGAGATCTGTTGCACCTTGTCGCTGTTGAGATCCTCGAGCTTGACGATCAGCCGGTAGGAGCCGGGGCGCAGGTTGCGCTCGATCATCAATGGCAACTCCGCGCCGGTGATTTCGGCGTCGCTCAGGTTGAAGCGGTAGCGGAAGTTCTCGAACAGGCCGTCGTCGAGAAGGATCTCGCCCGTCGCGAGGACATTGTAAGAGGTGTGCCCGGCCAGTTCAGCCTTACCGATCTGGTCCTTGGGTACGGTGATCAACGCCTGCATCACCGTGCGGCTCTGCCGCCGCCCGGGGTAGGTCACTTCGAGTTCAGCCTGGAAGCGCTCTGCCGCAATGTCGATCTGAGTCGAATAGGCGTGGAAGGTGGCCACCCACTCACCGCTGGGCTTCTCGGGGAAGATCTGCATGTCGTAGACCAGCCCCGGGTAGCCGAGGGTCGATATCCGTCGCATGTTGAAGACCGCGTTGAGCGCCTCCTGCTCGTGAAAGCGGCAGGAATTGCGGATCAACTCGAAGACCTGGCCGTCGGAGCTGCCGAAGCCGCCAAAGCGCAGCAGGTCGGAAAACCGGTCACCTAGCCACACGCGCCAGGAGCTGGGACCGCGCTCGTAGAAGAGGAGCGCCATCTCGTGGCCGAGCGTTTCGGCCCGCTGGTAGTACCAGACCTCGGCCCGCAAGAGTTCGGTGCAGTTGATCGGGACCAGGGCATCGGGAGCGCCGTTGAGTACGAAGACCCGCGCACGGTCTTCGTCCATCCTCCCGAAGCGCTGGAAGGCCTCGTCGACTCGAGCCTGCCAACGCTCCCGAAATTCGTTGCGGGCGGTATCCGGGTACGGGTCGCGGGAGCGCCAGAACCGTTCGATGAAGGCGTCGCGTTGATACTCCTCTACGATCTCGAGGAAGGTGTTGCGTTCTTCGTCGGTGATGATGAGTTCGACCGACGCCAACCACCGCTTGTGCGTGTCCGACAGATGCTCATCGGACTTCTTCTTGGCCGCCTCCAGGGCGGCGAAGGGCACCAGGAGGCCGACCAGCGCGAATACGGAAATCCATTTGAGCGGGCTGGGCAGGGTCCGAGGCATCGTCAGAATCCTAGCAAGTTGGCGCACAGGTGCGGTTCCCTGTAGCAACCGGAGCACGGCGTGGCTTATTTCGACCGCTTGGGAAGCGTAGAATGTGGCCGCCATGAAGCCCGTCTATCTCGACCACAACGCGACGACTCCAGTGGATCCAAGGGTCCTCGAGGCCATGACGCCCTGGTTCACCAGTGCCGGCAATGCTTCGTCGGTCCATGCCTTCGGTCGGCGCAGCCGGGAGGCAGTCGAGAAGGCCCGCGAGCAAGTGGCGGGCCTCTTGCGAGTCAGCCCGCCGGAGGTCGTCTTCACTGCCTCTGGCACTGAGGCCAACAACGCGGTCCTGGCGACCCTCGAGGCGGTTCATGATGTTGGCCACTTGGTGGTCTCGGCCTTCGAGCATCCGTCGGTGCTGGCTGCGGCCGCCCGGCTCGAGGAGCACGGTTTTGCCGTCAGCTACGTCCGGCCCGAGCCCGACGGCCGAGTGGCGCCGGAGGCTGTCGCGGGCGCCCTACGTGATGACACGCGGCTCGTCTGCCTCATGCTGGCCAACAACGAAGTCGGCAGTCTGCAGCCGGTGGCGGAGATCGGGATGCTGGCTCACGAACGTGGGATTCCGGTGCTCTGTGATGCAGTTCAGGCGGTGGGCAAAGTCGGGTTTGCGGTGCCGGACCTTCAGGTGGACTATCTGACGATCGGCGCGCACAAGTTCTACGGCCCGCTCGGCGCCGCGGCCCTGTGGGTCCGGCGCGGGGCCGAGTTCGAACCCCTTCTGATCGGCGGTTCGCACGAGCGCTATCGGCGCGCGGGAACTCTCAACGTGCCGGCCCTGGTGGGCTTTGGTCAGGCCGCAGCTCTCGTGGAGTCGGAGGTTCACAGTTGGACCGCGCATATGGCGGCGCTGCGGGACCGATTCGAAGCTGGGCTAGGAGCGATCGAGGACACGGTGGTTCACGCGACACAGGTCGAGCGCCTACCCAACACCAGCAGCGTGGGTTTTCTCGGCGTTGACGCCGAGGCCTTGATGGTCCGCCTCGATCTGGCCGGCTACGCGGTCTCAACAGGCTCGGCCTGCGCTTCTGGCGTGGTAGAGGTGAGTGAGACCATGAAGGCACTCGGCGTCGAGCCGGCCGAGGCGGGGGCGACTTTGCGCTTCAGTTTTGGCAAGGACAGTCCGGCCGAAGTGGTTGAACCCTTGCTGGCGACGCTCGAGCTCGAGGTCGCGGCGCTGCGCAGTCTGAGCGGTAGCAGGGCTAGCCGGTGAGCGGCCGCACCGCAGTGGCGATGAGTGGCGGTGTCGACTCTTCGGTCGTTGCCTGGTTGCTGGCGCAGGAGGATCCGACCGTCATCGGGCTCTCGATGCTGCTCTGGGACCGCTCCTCCGAGGCGACCCACGGTCGCTGCTGCGGGGCTCTCGATCTCGGTGATGCGCGGCGGGTGGCGGAGCAGTGCGGCATCCCGCACTACACCCTCAAGATGGCGGACGAGTTCCGGCAGCACGTGGTCGATCCCTTCGTCGACGACTACCTTGCCGGCAAGACCCCGGTGCCGTGCACGCGTTGCAACACTTTCATCAAATTCGACCTCTTTCTCGAGCGGGCCCGGTCGCTGGGAGCCGACACGATCGCGACGGGTCACTATGCCCGGATCGTTGCCGGCGAAGAAGGCTGGGAGCTGCACCAGGCGAAGACAGTGGACAAGGACCAGAGCTACTACCTCTTCGAGCTTACCCAGGACCAGCTCGCGGCCTCGCGCTTTCCGCTCGGCGAAATGGAGAAGTCCGAGGTACGCCGGCTCGCCCGCGAAGCGGAACTCTCGGTGGCGGAGAAGGGCGAGTCGATGGAGCTGTGCTTTGTCGCCGGCGGCATTCGGGAGTTTGTCGAAGAGGAGGCTGCAGCGGCTCCCGAGCGTTTTGCGACGCCGGTAGCGTCCGCCAGCGCGGTCGTCGATCGCAGTGGAAACGAGCTGGGCACCGGCGAGCCCTATTACCGCTACACCGTCGGTCAGCGTCGGGGACTAGGCCTGACTGCGCCGAGCCCGCTCTATGTGCTGGCGGTCGAGCCGGAGCGTAATCAGGTGGTGGTCGGTGGAGTCGAGGAGTTGGCCGCCAAAGGACTCGTGGGGGAGCGCTTGCACTGGATCGGCCGGCCTCCCGAGGGGCCGATCGAGGCCACGGTGAAGATCCGCTCGCGGCACGCGGGCGTCACCGCAAGAATCGAGGCGCTTGCCGAGCCCGGTCGGGTCGTGGTCGAGTTCTCCGAGCCACAGCCGAGCGTGGCACCGGGCCAGGCGGCGGTTTTTTACGACGGCAGCCGAGTTCTCGGTGGCTGCTGGATTCGCCAGGCCACCGACTGACTCGAGTCGCCGCTAGGCCTTCGCCTTGGGCGCGGGGCCTAGCACGAGCACGATCTCGCCCTTGATCGCTGCCCGGCTGGCAAGCTGCTCCCGGATCTCCTCCGCCGTGCCGCGCAGCACTTCCTCATGGAGCTTGGTCATCTCGCGACACAGGACCACGGGCCGGTCACCGAGTTGCTCAGCCGCCTCGGCGAGAGTGGCGAGGATCCGACGAGGGGACTCGAAGAGCAGGCAGGTGTGCTCCAGAGCGGCCAGGTCGGCGAGGAAGGTACGCCGCTTGCCTGACTTGCGCGGCGCGAAGCCGGCGAAGGTCATTGGATAGGGCGGCAGACCCGAGATCGCGAGCGCTGCCATCACGGCCGAGGGTCCGGGCACCGCCGCAACGGTGAGCCCCAGGGCGGCCGCTTCGCGGACCAGGAGAAAGCCAGGGTCTGAAACCAGCGGGGTGCCGGCGTCGCTCACGAGGGCCAAATCCTCGCCCCGCTCGAGCCTCTCGATCAGCTCCGGAACGCGGCGTACTTCGTTGTGCTCGTGCAAGGAGACGAGCTGATTCTTGATCCCGAAGTGCGCCAGCAAGCGTCCGCTATGACGAGTATCTTCGCAGGCGATAGCCGCGACCGTGGTCAGCGTTTCCACGGCTCGTGGTGACAGGTCGGCCAAGTTGCCGATGGGTGTCGAGACGACGAAGAGGGTACCGGGCATCGCGTTGGACTGCCCAGGTTGGGAGGGCGTGGACGGAATGCTAGCATTCGCGCCGATGGCGGTTCATCGGCTCCTCGGGTCCCTGGTGCTCTGCGCCCTGGCGGGCGTGGTGGGACTTGTCGCCCAGGAAGAGGCAGCGCCGGCCCCCGGGACAAACGACGCACACATCCTGATCGATCGCGTGCTGGCCGTGGTCGACGAGGATCCGATCCTGCAGTCTGAGGTTGAGCAGGTCGTACGGCTGAAGATGGTCGAGGCTTTGGAGGAGGAGGACGAGAGTTCCTTGCGTCGAAGAGTCCTCGACCAGTTGATCGAGCAGCGGATCCGGTTTCACGAGATCGACAGCTTCGGTTTCGTTGAGTTACCCCCCGGTGACGTGGAGGCCGGCTTCATAGCGATCAGCGAACGCTTCGAGAACGAAGAGGACTTCGCGGCTCGCCTCGAAGAACTCGGCCTGGAGCCGGACAGCCTACGCCAGCTGGTCGCTCGACAGCTCATGGTCTTGACCTACGTCGATGAGCGGCTCGGCCCCCGGGTCTTTGTCGACCTCGACGACATACGAAACTACTACGACCAGACCTTGGTGCCAGAAATGGGCAAGGAAGGTGCTGAGGCGCCGCCTCTAGCAGAGGTCAGGGAGCAGATCCGAGCCGTGCTCAAGCAGCAACGGCTCAACGAGGAGATCGTCCGCTGGACCGAAGAGTTGAGACGGCTGGCCGACGTCGAGGACTACTTTGACACGGTCGAGGCCGAGCTCCCGGCCGTCGCCGCCGAAGTCGAGTCGCCGCCGAACCCGGGGTAGATCTCGCGATAGCGGGCGCGACTTCTCAGCACTTTGCGCAGGTAGCCACGGGTCTCCCGAAAGCCGACTTTGGTGAGGTACTCGGTGGGCTCATCGCTGAGGCAGTAGCCGCGCCAGAGGGCGGCTTGGTCTTCACCTGCGTTGTAGGCCGCCAGCATCTGGTGGGCTGAGGTGTCGAACAGGCGACTCAGTTCCTCGAGATAGGCGGAACCGAGCCGAATGGCCGTCTCCGGTCGGTAGAGATCCGCCGCCGCGACCTCACCAAGGCCGAGCTTTCGCCCCAACCGACGGGCGGTGGGCAGCACGAACTGGGTCAGCCCCCGCGCGGCGGCGGCGGAGGTTGCCCGAGCGTCAAAGCGGCTCTCCTCACGGATCACGGCAGCGAGAAGAAGGGGGTCGAAGCCCGCCTCCCTGGCATGGCGGCGAATGAGTCGGCCATGCGCCAGCGGGTAGAGGCTTCGCGCGAGCTCGGTGCTCCAGAAGGCTTCGGGCAGTGAAGCGGGCGCGCGGCGTGCGAGGATCTCCGCCGCGAGGATCGAAGCCCTGGTCAGCCCGGCTTCGGCCAGGGCGTGGGCCCGCGTGAGCCCCAGGCGCTCCTCGGTGAACGGGAAGTGGCGGGCCACCGCCGGTAGCCCGAGTTGCCAATCGCCGACGGCCAACAGGCGCTCCTCGATCGAAGCCAACGGGGACTTCCACAGCGGCCAGGAGGCAGTCGGTACCGCGGCCAGTTCGATGAACGCTCGCTCCGGTCCGCGGCCCGCGAAGCGAGTGCTGAGTCGTTGCTGGGCAGCGGCGCCGGAAGGCGTGGCGGGGGCGAGCAGCCAGGCGGTCAAGAGGTCCTTTTCTCGACCGGTGGTCGCGAGGCCGAGGATCGCCTGTCCCCTCGCTGCGTCGAACAAGGGATCGGCCAGGCGGCGGCGCGCCTCCTGAGACCAGGGGTCCCATAGGTCAGCGCTCAGGGCCCGGCCGAGAAAGACCACCGCAGCATCGAGATCGCCCGAGGCCTGCGCCAGCCGGCCCTGCCAGTAGGCGACTTCAGGCCGATGGGCTTGCCTTGATTCGGCGGCTGTGTCGAGCCAGGACGAGGCGCGGTCCGTGCGACCCTCGACCACATCGCCAGCGGCCAAGAAGAGCGCTGCTCGGGCGTGCGTGGCTTGCCAACGGCGGAGGCTGCCGAGCTGCTGGAAGATGACCAAGGCGGCCTGCTCCTCGCCTTCGAGCCAAAGGAGCCTCAGACGCGCGCTTAACGACGACCCGGACCACGAACCCTGCGGCTCTGTTTCGAAGGCTCGGCGGTAGGCCTGCTCGGCGGCGGAGCGATCACCGGCCAACTCGAAGCAACGAGCCTGCTGGTAGTGGGCGCGCGCGGCCAGCTGCGGTCGAGCGGCTCGCTTCGCCAGAGCCGCGAAGTGCTCGCCTGCCTCCGGGTAGCGCGCGAGCCAGAAGTGGCTCCTGGCAACGGCGTAGCGGGCTTCGTGGTCCCTGTCCTTGGTCAGGGTGAGAGCGCCGGGAGCCAAGGCGACGGAGAAGTGGTCGAGCGCCCGTTCGAAGTCGCGCTGTCCGTAGAAGGCCATTGCCATGTCGAGCGCGACCTGGGCGGGCAGTTCGGTCGCCTCTTCCTCCAGCCGCTCGGCTGCTGCGAGTGCCACGCCGTCGGTCGAGTCGGCAGCCAAGAGCGAAATCAGCAGCTGGTTGGCGGCGGCCGGATCCACCGCCCGCGTGCACTCGGCGCGTTCAAACTCGAGCGGCCGGCGTTGCCTCACCCCCAGCCTCCAGGCGTCAAGCCGAGTCAGGAGCCGACAATCGCCGCCTTTGTCGAGTGCCTCGGCCAGCAGGGTCGCCGCATGCTCTTTGAGCTCGTCCGTTGGGCCGCCGCCCAGCAGAGTGGCAAGCAGGCCGGCGGCGACTTCTGGATGACCTTGAGCAACGTGTGCTTCCGCCAACCGGAAGCGAATCCACGGCTCGAAGGCGGGCTCAGCTGCCAGTGCGGTCGCCAGTTCGGTGGAGGCCAGTTCGTGGCGGCCAAGAGAGCCGAGCAGCCGACCTCTCAGATAACGAGCCCCAGAAGTGGTGGCACCTCCAGGCGTGGCGAGGGCAGCGTCGAGCCGGCTCAGCGCCTCTTCGAGCTGGCCGGAGCGCTGTAGCTCGACCCACTCGACCCGCGGATCGACCGTCGGCGCCGCGCTTGGCTCCGCTGCCCAGAGCAGGGCCAGGAGCCAGATCATTCGCTCGTGCGTTCGACTCGTGCACCGAGGCTGCGCAGCTTCTCTTCCATGCCCTCATAGCCGCGGTCGAGATGGTAGATGCGGTGCACCGTCGTCGTGCCTTCGGCTACCAGACCGGCGAGCACCAGGCCGGCTGAGGCTCGTAGGTCCGTGGCCATGACGTGGGCTCCGGACAGCGGCGTCGGGCCCTCGACCCAGGCGCGACCGCCGTCGACCTGAATCGACGCTCCCATACGCACCAGCTCCGGCGCATGTTGGAAGCGATTCTCGAACACGGTCTCGTGCACGCCGCAGCGCCCTTCGGCCTGGGTCATCAGTGCCATGTACTGGGCCTGAAGATCGGTGGGGAAGCCGGGGTGGGGACTGGTCTCGATCGACGTCGCACTCAAGGTGCCGTCGGCGGCCACCCGAATTGCGTCGGGCAGCGCTTCGACCTTGCAGCCGGCCTGCTCGAGAACGTGCAATAAGGGGGCAAGGTCATCAGCCGAAGCGCGCACCAGGGTCACGTCACCGCCGGTGATGGCAGCACCGACGAGGTAGGTGCCGCCCTCGATGCGATCCGCGATCACGCGGTGGGTGGCGCCGGTCAGGGACTCGACTCCTTCGATCTCGATGCGCTCCTCCCCGGCACCTTCGATCCGCGCGCCCATGGCTGCCAGCAAGCGAGCCAGATCGATGATCTCCGGCTCGCGGGCGCAGTTTTCGAGCACCGTGGTGCCCTTGGCCAAGGTCGCCGCCATGAGCGCGTTCTCGGTGCCGGTGACCGTCGGTATGGAGAAGCGGAAGTGGTTCCCGACAAGACGCTTGGCCTTCGCTGTGACGTAGCCGTGCTCCAGGGTCACCTCGGCGCCGAGGGCCTCCAGGGCAGCCAAGTGCTGGTCGATAGGTCGCACTCCGATGGCGCAACCTCCGGGCAGCGAGACCCGGGCGTGGCCCAGCCGCGCCACCAGGGGCCCGAGTACCAGAATCGAGGCCCGCATGGTCTTGACCAGTTCGTAGTCGGCATCGTCGGCGACGTGGACGCCACTCGGGGTCAGGCGCACGACATCTTCATAGAGCGTTACTTCGGTGTCGAGATGTTCGAGCAGCCGTCCCATGGTGCGGATGTCGCGCACCCGAGGCAGGCCGGTCAACTCCACTGTGCCTTCGGCCAAGAGTGTCGCGGCCAGCGCCGGCAAGGCGGCATTCTTCGCCCCAGCGGCCTCGACCCGGCCCTCGAGGCGGTTGGGTCCGGTGATTTCGAAGCAGTCCATGGCTCGGTTGGATTTCGGTGTCGAGTCGGTCGAGGCTGTGGCGTGAGGGCTACGACCTACAAACGTTTTACTACCACAACTCGCGGGATTCGGGCGTAGTCGTCAACAGTTCTCAGGTGGGCAAAACCGTGCCCGTGAGCGAGCTCGACAACGGCTGGCGCTTGACCCTGCCCGATCTCGCAAACGACGGGTGTGGAGGGCTGTAGATTCGTTAGCGCCTGGAACAGTTCACGGTACGCGTCCAGACCGTCGTCGCCGGCGAAGAGTGCGGAGTGCGGCTCGAATCCGGTGATTTCGGGCGACATCGTTGAGCCGTCCAGCTGGGATATATAGGGCGGATTGCTGATCACCAGATCGAGCTGCCGAATGTCGACGGCCGACAACCAGTCACCGCAGAACAGCTGCACTGCCGCGACAAGGGCCGTCGCGTTGCGTCCGGCAACGTCGAGCGCAGCCAAGGATCGATCACAGGCCAGGACTCGCGCGCCGGGCAACTCCAGCGCCAAGGTCACCGCGATGCAACCGGATCCGGTGCCGAGATCCAGGATTCGGGGCTGGTCGGGCAGGTCGAGGTCCAGGACGGTCGTGATGAGGTGCTCCGTCTCCGGTCGCGGAACGAGCACTCGCGAGTCGACCTCGAAGGGCCGGCCGAAGAATTCCCGCCGGCCCGTCAGGTAGGCGACAGGCTCGCCCTTCAACCGCCGCGAGATGAGTTCCTCGAAGGCCATGGCGGCCGCGGCTTCCACCTCCGCGTCATCGTGCGCCAGAAGCCAGACTTCAGAACGCTCGAGGACATGGGCCAGCAGGAGGTTGGCCTCCCGCCGAGGTGCTTCGAAGGGGGCTCGAGCCAGGCGCTCCTTGGCTGAGGCGAGCAGTTCGAGCACGGTCGCCGGCATGAGTCCGAGTCTAGACCGATCCGGCGCCTCTGGAGACACCCGTTGTTTCAGCTTCTAGTCTCGGCTTGACGGCAGCCGAGCCTCAATCGAAGACCACCTCGTCGTTGGTACCGGCCTCGAGGCTCACCACGCGCTCCCAGGTGCGGTCATCCGTCGTGTTGATCGAGAGGATCCAGCGCCCTGCCGGCAGGTGGCTGACGACGGCGCGGCCGGCCCTGAGTCGCCAGTGATCGTTCATGCCTCCGTTCCAGGCGAGCGACTTGAAGGGCAGGCCGTTGGCGCCCGTGAGGCGCAGCGTCGCGAGGGTCGTGGCGTCTTGGACCAGCTCCTCGACCCGGACGGAGAGCATCGCTTCGCGTTCGAGCCGCACTGTTGCGCCCTCCCGCGGTGCCCGGGTTCGCAGAGTGCCGACAGCGGCGCCCGAGGCTTCGATCAGGACGGTCCATTCGCCATCGGGCACCGTGGCAAGCCGAATGAGACCGTCGGTGGTGGCTGTTTCGCGGCCGCTCTGAACGACGTCGCCAGTGAGGGCGAGCACCGCGTAGGCGAGCTGGCCGGCAGGGGCTCCGCCGGGTTGGAGCACGGTCAGACTCAGGCCCTCGACCTCTTCGAGAGCAAAGTCCACGCCATCAACCGGGTCGTCATCGATGTCGAGAAGCTTGCTCTGGGCCGCATACCCGGGCTTCGAGAAGCGGATGCGGTAGCTCCCAGGCGATACGTCGGTGAGCCGGAAGCGGCCCGCCGCGTCCGAGCTCGCTCCCTTGGGGACCGTGTTCGACACTCCGTCCTCGGCTGGCCCGACAGCTTCGAGAATGACGGAGACTCCCGCCAGCGCTTCGTGCCCACGGCGGTGTGTGATCTGCCCGGAGATGGCCGTGCCGTCGAGTTCGATCAGGATCTCGTCGTCGCGGAGGAGTTCGATCTCCTCGCTGTGCGAAACACCGGTCGTGAAACCCGAGACTCGCAGGGTGTAGGTGCCGGCCTCGAGCCCGGTCAGGCGAAAGCGGCCCGCATGGTCGGTTTGGACCGAGGCACCACTCTCCGTATCTGTGCCGCTGGCGTTAATCCATGCGCCGCCCAACGGTTCGCCTCGGTGGAGCACTTGCCCGGAGAGCTCCAAGCCGTCCTTGAACTCGAGATCGAGGATCACCTGCGTCTCGCCCTCAGCGATCTCGAGGTGTTCGGAAACCTGTCGCCCGGTGGCGGACTGGGCCCAGACCTGCCAAGCGCCGGGGGCCAGATTGGCGATGCGGTAGCCGCCATCTGAGTCGACCCGGCCCTGCTCGTAGAAGCCGCCTTCTTGTCGTATGGCCACGACCTCGACGTTCACGAGGTCCTCCGCCGCGGCGCCGCGGATAGAGCCGATGACCACGACACCGGCTGCCAGCCGAACCTGGAGGCCGGTGATCGGGCCGGTCGACACCTCGATCGGCTCCTCGAGCGTGGTCGCACCGAAGGCCGGATGCTCGGCGGTCAACTGGAACAGTCCGGGCAGGACGTTCTCCAATCGGAAGGCACCGGTGGCGTCGGAGCGCACGGAGTTGCCTGCTCCGAAGGACCGGACGCCCGGGGCCGAGAGCGACAGCACGGCTCCCTCGACCGGGTCGCCTGCCGGCGAGACCACGACGCCGGAGACCTCGACGCCGGCCTCGAAGAAGAAATCGAGACGGTTCGCTCCGGCTTCGACATCGAGCTCTTGGACCACTTGCAGCCCCTCGTGATGTGCCATGAGCACTCGCTTGCCGGGCTCGACACCGCTCAGACTGTAGTTCCCGTCGCCGTCGCTGGTTGCCCGAGATTGGAAATCCTGCAGTCCAACGATCGCCTCGCTGAGCGGGGCGCCGTTTGGGCCAACGACTCGCCCCGTGACCGTAGCCCCCGACCTGAGTTCGATCTCCAGCTCCTTGGGTTCGACTCCCGCTACCAGTTCGACGTCACCGATCTCGGTGTCGAGCCAGTCCTGGGCCTGGGTAGAGACCCGAACCGTTCCGGGCTCGAGGTCGGCGAGTTCGAATCGACCCAGCTCATCGGATCGATTCCACGCCTCGGGCGAACTGTAGACCCGCCCGCCGTAGCTACTGCCGCCGCCTTCACGTGCGGCCATGACCGTAACGCCCGCGAGCGGCTGCCCGTCGGGGCCGCTGACTCGCCCCCTCAAGGTGACGGCCGGTTCGAGGGTGACTTCGAGCAGACTCTCGGGAGGCACTTCGACTCTGGGTACCTTCTTCTCGGCGAAGCCGGGCAGGGTCACAGTCAGATCGAGAAACTCGCCACGCCGCCGATCGCTAAAGGAGAAGTCTCCCGTGGAGCCGCTCAATGCCTGGAGTTCAGGACCCGAGCTGCCCGAAAAAACCACGCCCTCGCGTGACTCGAGGGAGATCTTCGCACCGGCGAGCGGCAGGCCGTCGGGGTCGATCACGCGGCCGGCGAGGTCGACCCCGGGCTCGAGGTCAATGAGGCCGAGGTCATGAGTCCGAATGCCAACCTTGATCTCGAACACCGGCAGAACCTCGAGAGCAAAACCCGAGGCCTGCACCTCGAGGTTGAACTCACCAGTGGGGGTGTCGGCGAACGAGAACTCCCCCTCGGCATCGGTCGAGAACTCGAAGCGAAAGGGTCTGGGGCTCCGCGGGTCCTCGAGCATGTAGCGCATCGCCTCGCTCGCCTCAGAGCGCTCCAGCGTCAGGCTAGCTCCAGCGACTCCACGCCCGTCTGGTGCCAGCACTCTGCCGGTCAGAGTCGTGCCGCTTGTGAGCTCGAGAACCACACCGCCGCCGGCCGCGGACTCCTCGAGGTTGCGCACGATGGCTTCAGCGGTGGCGTAGCCCTCTAGCCGAGCGGTGATCGAGTAGGGCAGGTCCTTCTTCAGTCGGGGTGCAGTGAACTCGCCTCCGCTATCGCTGACCGAGCGGCGGCTGGGGCCGCGAAAGAGAGCGCTCAACTTCTGCATGCTGTCGCCATGGGGACGCGCGAAAATCTCGGCGCCGGGAACCCTCTCACCGTTCGGTCCCAACACCAAGCCCGGCAGGTCGATCGAAGCCTCGATGGCAATAGTGAGAAATCCCGCGGCCGGGTCGACCTGGGCCTTATTGGGCAGGAAACCCGCCGCAGCGGCTGAGATCGTGAAGCGCTTCTGAACCGAGGCGACGAGTTCGAATCCGCCCCGGGAGTCGGTCCTGACATGGCGGCCGACGGCACCGAACGGATAGACGAAGGCCTCTGCCACCGGGTCTCGAGTCTCCTCATCGAGGACCCTTCCGCCAAGAAGGATTGCGTCTGGGACAGTCACCTCGAAGGGTTCGGCCCGCCCTTCGTTGGCCGTCAGACGGACTGTCGCCGAGCGTCCGTCGGCCAGGAGGATCGTTGCTCGGGCACCTTCGCCGGGGCCACTGTGGAGGCTAGCGAGACCGTCGGCTCGGGTCCGGGTCAAGGGCCACCTCACTTCGCCGACCCGGAGGATAGCGTCCGCGAGAGCATTGCCCGCCGAGTCCTTCACCACCAACCTACGGACCACGCCGGGCCGCAGGCGCAGCCGGGCGGAGCTGCCGGTGACCGCAGTCTTGGTCGACATCCGATGCCCGCGCTGCCACGCCTGGACCTCGATTCCTGCCCCTTGGGGCACGATGATCGACACCGAACCGCCTGACGCCCTCACTAAGGGGAGGTGGGGCCGCCACAAGACAGCACGATGAGTCACGGGTTCGACGGTCGTGACCGAGGTGGCGATCCAGGCCTCGGTGGCCGCCTCGCCGTCGGGTCTCTCGGCATCGACTCGAATCGTCCTTGCGGGCGAGAGCTCCAGCGCTGGCAGCGTAACGGCTCCCAGCAGCGGCTCGCGGGCAAAGGTGTACTCCATCGGCGCGTGGCCCGAAGCCACGGCGATCAGACGCCAGAAACCCGGCTCCGGCGCGACAAGCTGAAACTCACCGTCGTCGCCGCTGCGGCGCGTCGTCACAGGCACTGGCACGGCGACTCCGGAGAGCTCGTGCGCTGCTTGCTCAAAAGGGCTGAGCACCGGCACCAGGCTGAGCTCAACGCCACCCACGGCGTTGCCGAGTGAATCCACTGCGCGCCCGCTGATGGCCACTTCCTGGGCCAGGGCCGGCATTGACATGGCGCCGCAGATCGGAAGGATCAGCAGGTGCGCGGCGGCTCGCATGAAACTCAGGTCGTCAGCGACTTCTTTGAGGCGTCCTGCATCTGTTGCGCCTGGAAATGCGTCGCCAGCGGGTCGATCAGCGGATCGAGGTCGCCTTCGAGTATAGCCGGGAGCCTATGGAGCGTCAGGGAGATGCGGTGGTCGGTGACCCGATTCTGCTGATAGTTGTAGGTTCGGATCTTCTCCGAGCGATCACCCGAGCCGACCATTTTCTTGCGCTCGGCGGAGAGTTCGGAATCCACTTTCTCGCGCTCGATCTCGAGCAGGCGTGCCTTGAGCACACGCATGGCCTTGGCGCGGTTCTTGATCTGCGAGCGCTCGTCTTGGCAGCTCACCACCAAGTTGGTCGGCAAGTGGGTAATGCGGACTGCCGAGTAGGTCGTGTTGACGCCCTGGCCGCCGGGGCCGGAAGAGCAGAAGCGATCGACTCGTAGGTCTTTCTCCTCGATTTCGACTTCGATGTCTTCCGCTTCGGGTAGCACGGCGACCGTCACCGCAGAGGTGTGGATCCGCCCCGAGGCCTCGGTCTCGGGCACGCGCTGCACCCGGTGGACGCCGGCTTCGTACTTGAGGCGGCTGTAGGCGCCCTTGCCCTCGACGATGGCCGACACCTGTTTGACGCCGTGGCCCCCCGATTCCGACAGGTCGATGATCTCGACCCGCCAACGGCGGACCTCGGAGTAGCGGCTGTACATTCGAAAAAGCTCGCCGGCGAATATCGCCGCCTCGTCGCCCCCTGTGCCGGCCCGGATCTCGAGCACGACATTGCGCTCGTCGTTGGGGTCCTTGGGGATGAGCTCGATCTTGAGGGCCTGCTCGACCTTCTCCGCTCGAGCTTCGAGCTCGGCGAGCTCCTCGCGGACCATGGCAGCCAGTTCGTCGTCCGGTTCCATCCCGGCGAGCAACTCCGTGGACTCGTCGCTTTGCCGAACGATGTCTAGATGTTCGCGGTAAAGCGTGACCGTGCGTGAGATCTCGGAGACTCGCTTGGCGGTGTTCTTGTAGAGCTCCTGATCGCCAAGAACGGCGGGGTCGGCGAGCGACTCCGTCAGCTCCTGATGGGTCCTTTCGAGTTCGGCAAGTTGCTCAAACATGGCCGGGCCACCTTATCCCAACCATCGACGGCAGCAGTGGGTCCAGGCGCCCTCGGAGGGGCGTCTCTCGGCCGTTCAGCTGACGATCTGATCGACGGTTACCGCGAGCCGCTTCATCATTTCGTGCAGCGTCGTCGGCTTGACGTGGAGTAGCTCGGCGGCTTTCTTCTGCACTCCTCCGGAGGCCTGTAGCGCTCGCACGATGAGCTTGCGCTCGTAGTTGCCCACGGCTTCCTTGAGCGGCAGGCCCTCGGGCGGCAGCGGCTCGTCGAAGCCGACAGCCGGGCGTTTCTGGCGCACGGCGGGGGAGAGCAATTCGACGTCGAGCAACCTGCCGGTCGAGAGCACGACGGCGCGCTCGATGACGTTCTCGAGTTCCCGCACGTTGCCGGGCCAGTGGTAGTCGAGCAGCAACTCCATGGCGTCCGGCGAGATGTCGTCCAGGTCCTTCTCGTTCTCGGTGGCGAACCGGTCGAGGAAGGTTCGTGCTAGCAGGGGCACATCCTCGGGCCGCTGACGCAAGGGCGGCAGATTGACCGTGATCACATTGAGTCGGTAGAAGAGGTCTTCTCGAAACTGGCCCTCGTCCACCGTGGCCTCGAGATCGACATTGGTCGCAGCGATGATCCGCACGTCGGAGGTCAGTGTCTCCACGCCGCCCAACCGCATGAACTCCTTCTCCTGAATTACCCGCAGGAGCTTCGATTGGGTATCGATGGGTATGTTGCCGATCTCGTCGAAGAATATGGAGCCTCCGTCGGCGACTTCGAAGAGGCCCTTCTTTGCGGTCACCGCGCCGGTGAAGGCGCCCCGTTCGTGGCCGAAAAGGTTGCTCTCGAGTAGATCGGCCGGCATGGAGCCCGAGTTGACGGTGACGAACGGACCGTCGGCGCGGCGTGAATTCAAGTGGATGGACTTGGCCACCAGCTCTTTGCCGGTGCCGCTCTCGCCCAGCACCAGGATGTTGCTCTTGGCGGGTGCCGCGAGACGGATGAGGTCGAATACTTTGATCATCGGCTTCGACTTGCCGATGATGTTGTCGAAAGAGAATTTGGCCTGAAGTTGGGCGCGCAGAGAACGGTTCTCGCTCTGCAGCCGGCGCTGTTCGAGCCCTTGCTTGATCGTTAGCAGAACTTCTTCGTTCTTGAACGGCTTGGGGATGTAGTGGAAGGCACCCTCGCGCATCGCCGAAATCGCGCCCTCGACCGACGAGTAAGCGGTGATCATCACCACCACCTGATTGGGGTCTTCCTGTCGAATCTGTTGCAAGACCTCCTGGCCCGACATGCCGGGCAGCATGAGGTCGAGCAGAACGAGGTCGATATCGCCCTGGCGCAGGAGAGTGAGGCCCTCCTCGCCGGACCGGGCACTCAAGGTCTCGTAGCCCTGCGCGCGCAGTAGCGTCGTCAGGACGTCTTGCAGTACCTCCTCGTCATCGACGATGAGTATTCGCATCCTGTCCTTTTCAGCCGTGGTGGCGGGGGAGCTCGACCAGGAAGGTGGATCCCTCGCCGGGGACGCTAACGACGCGTAGATGTCCGTTGTGGTGCTGAACGATGTTGTAACTGATCGACAGGCCGAGGCCCGTGCCGCCCTGTTGCAGCTTGGTCGAGAAGAAGGGCTGGAAGATCTGATCCAGTTGATCGACAGGGATACCGGGGCCGGAGTCTTCGACGCTGACCTTGATCCAGTCCTCGGAGCTTTCAAAGGCGACCTTCAAGCGGCCGCCGCCGCTCATGGCGTCGCTCGCGTTGACGATCAGGTTGGTGAAGACCTGCAGCAACTCGCCATCGCTGCCCCAGACCGTGAGTTCTTCGTCCGGCTTGTCGAACTCGACCGCGATCTGATGATCACTCAGCCGTTCTTTGAGCAGGTCCAGGCATTCGCTCACGATGAAGTCGAGTGCGACCGGCCGGCACTCGCGCGGTCGGTCGCGCGAGAAGTCGAGTAGGTTGTTGACGATGCGCGAAGCGCGAAAGGTCTGGCGTTCGACCTTCTGCAGTAGCTCGCGTCGCGGGTCACCTTCGGGGGTATTGGCGAGTAGCATCTGAGCGTAGCTCGAGATGCCGGTGATCGGAGTGTTGACCTCGTGCGCGACGCCTGCCGCCAGCATTCCAAGTGAGGCCAGACGGTCCTTTTCCATCATGGCGTTCTCGATCGCGACGCGCTCGGTCACGTCATGGACAAGGACCACGGTGCCACCGGTACGGCCGCTGGGTAACGATGCGACACTCACCTGCAGGTAGTGCTCCTGGCCAGAGGGACCGTCGAAGCGCATTTCCCGCAGGCGTTCGCCGGGGCGCGGCAGCGGCGCGCCGCCCAGCAGGTCGGTCAACGTCTGCCCGACAAGTGCCTCAGGGGCGGCCTCAAAAAGCTGCCCTAGCGCTGCGTTGGCCCGTTTGATCGCGCCCGCGCCATTGACCACGGCGATGCCGGCCGGCGAAGACTCGAGGATCTCGTCGGTGGTCTCCTGGAGCTGCGAGACCTGGTCGAGCTGTTCGCGCACCTGGCTCAACAGATGGGCGTTGTCGATCGCCAGGGAGACCTGGCTCAACAGGTTGCGAACGAGGTCTATGTCGGCACTTGAAAGCGCCGTGTCGCCCTTCTTGTAGCCCAGGACGAGAACGCCGATCGGCCGGTTGCGCGAAGTGAGCGGGAAGGCGTAGCGATAGCCCGCTGTGTGGAGCCGAAACGCCGGAGTCAGTTCGCTCGGCAGGGCCACGCCCGCGAGGCTGCGGACGTCACTGGCCCAGAAGTCCTCGTCGAAGTCGGTCACCCGCAACGCAGGGGGCACGCCGGCCTCATCGCGCTGGGCCGAAAGCCGTTCGGTCTGGCCCAGGAAGAGATTGGCCCGCGTCAGGTCAAAGGTCGCTCCGAGTTCGCCCAGGAGCGCCGACGAGAGACTCCCCAGGTCACGCTCTTCGAGCATTTCGCGACCGAACTCGAGCAGGCCGCGACGACGATGGAAGGCTCCCCCGTACTGCAGGCGTTCGAGTGAGGCGCCGATGCGTCGCCGCGTCGGAATCATCAGGCCGGCAATGAAGAGTCCCGACGTCACTGACAGCAGCGTGCGGGGCAGGGCCATGTCGGCCGGCACCGAGCGTTGGACGACCAGGTTGGCCAAGGAGAACCCGATCACGCCGATCAACACGGTTGTGGCCAGGGTCAGCGTGTCCCGTACGATGATGCCGAGATCCCACAGCTTGTAGCGCAGGATGGCGTAGGCAAAAGTAAGCGGCACCAGCGCCAGCGGCAGGATGGCCAGGGTCGTTACGGCTTGAGGCCAATCGAAGCCAAGCCCGCGCGGGGCGACGTAGAGCAGCAAGAACGGCAGGTAGCCGCCAAGCATGCCAACCGCGACCCAGGCCGCCTGGCGCAGGGGCTCGGAGTCGTTGCGTCGGCGCAGGCGCGAGACCAGGACGAGGCCCGCGGCCAAGGCGAAGCCGACGAGGTGAAAAAGCACCAACTGATCGAGAGTGCGGGTGGCGGTCAGCATCTGGCCGCCGAGCAGCAAGCGCCCACCGTTCCAGATCAGGTCGCCCTGGAGCAACGAGATGAAACCCGCCGGGATGTAGAGGAACGGAATCCAGCCGAGCCGGCCCTCGAGCCGCGCCAGCGGTCGGGGGAAGACGAGGAAGAGATGGAGGGTCAGCGGCGCGAGCAAGATCCGTCCGAACTCCTCGAAGATGTAGACGATCTGCCCGGCGGTGTCGAACGGCGCCTGGGCAGAGGCAACGTAGACCAGGCCCGAGGTCAGACACCAGAGGTAGAACAGTCTGGCTGGCCGGCGCTGGTCGCGCATCAGGGTATAGAAGCCGATAAACAGGTAGCCGATGCCGATCAGCGCCATGATCAGGTACTGCCAGTCGATTTCGAGCGCCGGCCTGGCATAGCGTACCTGGGCTGGGACGCCATTCCGTGCGACGAGCACCTCGCTGGTCGCTTCGAGTCGCAGAGCGGCGCGCAGGTCGGCTTCGCTGCGGGGCTCGCTCGCGTTGACGAAGACGATTTGATCGCCGACCACGAGGCCGGTGCTTTCCTCGGCCACGGTGTCCACTCGCCAGGTCGCGGCTTCGGAGTGGGCGGTGAAGCCGAGCGGCTGGAACGAGTCGATCTTGCGGGCCAGACTGACCGCACCGAGCACCACAACCCAGAGCGCCGCGAGGACGGCGAGGGTCAGGAAGATCTTGCGTCGTGTCGGGCTAGGCATCGGGTTACTCGACTCCTTAAGCCATAACGCACATTTCGTGCCAGTAATCAGGCTCTTGAAGGGCCTAAAAAGGCCTGTTCCGACGGCAATTTACCACGTGTATCCAAAGATTTGGATCGATTCCGCTGCGTTGGATTCAGCCGCACCCATCATCAGATTGGTGCGACGCGTGGAGAGGCCGCGGCGAGAGCCGCCTGCCGGGTCGTCGGGAGACCTGCGGAGACGCTAGAAGCTGACGGCGACGCCGCCGGTGATGCGCTGTCGGATCTCGTCGGCCGCCACCGTGTCGGCACTCGGCAGGACGCCCCGGGAGAGTTCCATGTTGAGATGGAGGGCCCAGTCGGCCGCCATGCTGCTCAACACTGCCAGATCCTGGGTGAGCATGACTTGCAGGCGTTCGAGTTCGAGCTGCGCCTCGGGCGAGGCGGCGCCGCTCGGTGCGTTGAAGCGTTGACGCAGGTGATGGAACGCCAGGAAGACGCCGGTTGCCGATTGCTCGAAGAGCGTATCGAGCGAGGTGACGGCGTAGCTCACCTCGTTCTCGTGGTTCCGCTGGCCCTCGGGCCGGTCGGCGAGGGCCATCCGGCCGCCGCCGCCAGCACCCAAGTTCGACTCGAGACGAGTCATCACGTTGGGCGACAGTCTCTGGGTCAGCGCGAACTGTAGCTCGGGCACGGAGTCTCCGTGAACGAGCTGCAGGTTCTCGCGATAGTTGAAGAAGTTCTGATCGAAATGCAGGCTCAGCGTTTCATCGAACCGGCGGTGAACCGCGCCGATCGAGAGCTTCTCCTGGTTGCCTACCGTACGCGCCACGACGACTTGATAGCACTCCGCCGCAGCGCGGTCGCAGGAGGCGTAGTCGCGGAAGTAGCCGCTGTGGAAGTCGTTCAGGCGGCGGGCCTCGATCGGATCGTCGTGCATCTTGAGGCTCGCCGAGGTCGAAGCACGCCATGAGTCGCTGAGTTGCATGACGACCCCGCCTTGCGGCGCCAGCGACATTGTGCCGTCGCGCATCGTCGAGTACAGGCCGTACTCGACGAGCACAGCGGGCGTCACCGAGGTGCCGGCCCGGCCGAAGACCTCGACCCTCTCGGCGGGCAAGATGCCGTCGAAGAGTTCGCTGTCGATCAACTCGAGTTCGCGATCGCGGTAGCGGAAGCCGGCTTCGACCGAGGAACGCTCGCCGAACTGGGCGCTGTAGGAGCCTTCGAGATTCCAGGTCCTGCTGCCGGCGGGAAGGATCAGGTTCGAACCCGTCCGGGCGTAGAAATTGTTCTCGGCGACGTAGTGCGCGGCGATTTCCGACCTGCCGGTTTCTCCGACGTCGCGCGACCAGGAGAGCCGGTGGCTCTGCAAGCCCATGCGGTCGTCAGCCGAGCCGCGCGAGGTCTTCAGGCTATTGTCCAGTGAGGTCACCTGGATCCGGTTGGTACCGACTCCGGTGACATCGACCGAGAGCAGCTGGCTGTAGCCGTTGGCTGCCGGCGCATCGAGCCCGTCACCGACTGCCTCGAGTGCGACGTAGCGTCCCCTGACGTCGACATTGACGTTGTCGATGGCACTCGCCACCTTGACTTGCCCACCGGATATCTGGGCGGTCTGTGCCGTCGCCATCGAATCGACACCCGTGACCGCTCGCATCTGCGCGCGGAGTGGGGTGAAGCGCTGCGTGCGTTCACCGTCCTGGGGTTGCGTCGCCGCCAGATCGATGTCGCGCAGGACATCCGTCGGGATCTGCTGCCGGACGGTCCAGAAGTCGGTCGAGGAATCAGTCGCCGCGGCGTCCTGGGTCTGGAGTTCGACATCCAGGAACTGTGCGGCTTCCAGGCTGGCTCGGCTCAAAAGAGCAACGCCCGGCACGAAGCCGGGCTTGAAGGCGATGATCTTGTAGAGGCCGGTCGGAAGATTGCGAAACTCGAAATTGCCGGTGGCGTCCGTCACGACCTTGCGCAGGGTGAGCTCGCCCAGTTGATAGGCGTAGACCTGGCTTTCGGCCAAGGGCGTCTCGGAGCCACTGACGCGGCCGCTGACGAGACCAGCAGCACCTTCCGCCAGAGCAGGCGACACGAGGCCCAGAAGCATTGCGGTAGCCAGTACCGCGCCTCGGATCCGTTGGTCGTTCGCTAAGCGATAGATGCGCATGCTATTTCCCTGACTGAGTAGTATAGAGGGCCCTTTAACCAGCTGTCAAAACTCCCTTTTCCGGGGCTGTCTGGAAGGGGGCGCAAAGCCGATGGACACTCATTTTTCCTACCTTCCTCGAACCCCGAGTCGGCGCGGTCTATTCCTGGAATGACTACGGTCCCCGATATCAGTTGGATCGGGAGTAGCGGCCACGACCAGCGCCGTAATGCGTCGAGCTCCCGCCTGGCGCAGGGCCCGAGCGGCACTTTCGAGCGTCGCTCCGGTTGTGTAAACGTCATCCACCAGCAGCCAATGTCGGTCCGAGCCGAGCCTGGCCCCGCGCCACTCGAAGGCGCAACGCAGATTGCGTCGTCGAGCCGCTCGGTCGAGGCCGGTCTGGGCCCGCGTCGGGCGGCCTCGTACCAGCCGGCCGATTACCGGCCGATCGATCTTGCGCGACAGCGCCTTGGCCAGCAGGCCGGCCTGGTTGTAGCCCCGGGTGAGACTGCGCCACCAATGGAGCGGCACCGGGACTAGCGCCTCGCACTGTGCCAGCTCGGCAGCGAAACGCGACGCCAACTCCGCGGCCATTGCTCCAGCCAGGTACTCGAGGCGGGCGAACTTGAGCCCGATGACGACCTCGCGCAGCGGCGGCTCGTAGTGCCAGGCGGCGAGTAGCCGGTCCCACGGCGGCGCCCGACGGCGACACGAGCCGCAAACAAAGCCCCGAGGCACGGCGGGATCTTCGATTCCGGTCAAGCAGGTCGAGCAGCGACGTGCGCTAACGGGTCGCAGCAGGCTTCGGCAGCGGACGCAGAGGTTGAGTGTGTCGATCCCCTCATCCGGAGTCGAGCGGCAGCCGAGGCAAAGGGGCGGCACGAACCAGTCGAGACATCGGGTCAGGAGCTTGATAGGGATGCTCGTGGTTGTGATAGCCGGCCGCCTCATCCGTATATCAACTGGCGCGGCCTAGTTGATCCCGGGCGCGGCCCCTGGGGTGGTTTCGCCCCTTGAGATAGACGGATTGATCGGGGCTATACTTGCGGCCGCGAGAGGAGGTCCATTGAAGCGATTGTCGAGTACGTTGATTCCCGCCGGCCTGATTGTGCTGATCGGCCTGTCCCTGCCTGCACCCGCGGCAGCGCAGGACTACACCTGGACTTTGAGCGCCTTGGGTGGGATCGGCTCGGCCATTCGCGACGGCGGTGGCTCGGCCACCGGCTACCAACTCGGTTTCGGCCTGCAGTTCGAGCCCGACGCCAATGTGTGGATTCATGCCGGCCAACTCGGCTTCGAGACGGACTTCCGTTCTGACGGCACCGTCAGCTACGTCAACGTCGGCGGCGAATATCAGTTCACCGAGAGCTACTACCAGTCGGGCCTCTTCCTCGGGCTTGGCGTGTATGACCTGGAGTCGAAGCGTATTTTCGACGAAGGCGTCTTCGGCCCGGTCGAGAGCGAGTCCGCCTTGGGCCTTGTCATCGGCGCTACCGGTGAGTTCAAGTTCACTCCTTCTTTCGTCTTCCTGGTCGAGATCACCGGCCATATCCTCGACTCCTCCGACGTGCGAGTCCTGGGCACCGCCCACGCTGGATTTGGCATCCACTTCTAACGAGCCCCGATCAGGCTCCGGCGCGCCGCGCCGCGCCGTCTTGGTCGGTCTGAGCCTGGGTCAGGAACCCAAAGGGCTCGTCGAGGAGCATCTCGACGAGCTGGCCGAGTTGACGACGAGCGCCGGCGTCGCCGTCGCCGGGCGAGCGATCCAGTCGCGCCGCGCCCCCCATCCCCGGACCTTCATCGGTCCCGGCAAAGCGGAAGAGATCGGCACCGCCACGGGCTCGCTCAAAGCGGATCTCGTGATCTTCGATGACGACCTGTCGCCGAGCCAGGCCCGCAAGCTCGAAGACATCGTCGACTGCCAGGTCCTCGACCGCAGTGGTCTGATCCTCGAGATCTTCCAACAACGCGCCAAGAGCCGCGAAGCCCGCACCCAAGTCGAGCTCGCACAGCTCAAGTACCTACTGCCGCGCCTGACCAAGCGCTGGAGCCATCTCTCGCGCCAGGTCGGCGGCATCGGCGTGCGCGGTGGTGAGGGCGAGACCCAGCTCGAGGCCGATCGCCGGATGCTGCGCAAGCAGATCGGCAAGCTCGAAAAGGACCTGGCCAAGATCGAGCGCACCCGCGACGTTCAACGGCGCGGTCGCCGGCAAGCCAACCTCGTGGCGCTCGCCGGCTACACCAATGCCGGCAAGTCGACCCTGTTCAATCGACTCACCAAGGCAGGCGTGCGCGCCGAAGACCGCCTCTTCGCCACCCTCGATGCCAAGCTGCGCCGCACCGTCCTGGGCGACGGCCGCCCGGTCGTTTTTGCCGACACCGTCGGGTTCATCCGCAAGTTGCCGCACAACTTGGTGGCCTCGTTCAGAAGCACCCTGGCCGGAATCAAGGACGCTGACGTCGTGCTCCACGTCGTTGACCGAGGCCACCCGCAATGGCATGACCACCTTGCTGTCGGCCGCGAGGTCCTTGCCGACATGGAGGTAGACGAGGAGAAAGTGCTGGTCGTCTACAACAAGATCGACCGGCTGGCCGAGGGCTTCGCGCCAACCGACGGCGTTGCCATCTCCGCCACCACCGGCACCGGTCTCGAGACCCTCGACGAAGCCCTACGGGAGCGCTTCGACGCCCTGGTCGGCGCCCAGCCCGCCGCTTGCTGAGCCCTCGCGACTAAGCCCAGCGACTGAATCGCGCCGGAGCAGTGCGGGGCTGGGTGCGAAAGGTGTTGACCAGCTCCGGCTTGGCGAACAGCTTGATCAGAACCAGCCCGGCGGCAAAGCCCCCGATGTGCGCCCAAAAGGCAACACCGCCTCCGGTTGCCCCGAGGCTGGCGAAGCCGGAGAACAGCTGGATGACGATCCACTCGGCCAGCACGACCCAGGCCGGCAAGGCGAAGACGCGCACTAGAACGACGAAGACGAAGAGCGTATGCACCCTCACTCTGGGGTAGAGCAGGAGGTAGGCGCCCATCACGCCGCTGATCGCTCCCGAAGCACCGACCGTGGGTACAGCGCTCGACGGGTCCGAGAGCACATGAGCGACCGTCGCCAGCAGTCCGCTCAACAGGTAGAAGACGACGAACCGCCCCCGCCCCATCGAGTCCTCGATGTTGTTGCCGAAGATCCACAAGAACCACATGTTGCCCAGCAGGTGCATCCAGCTGCCGTGCATGAACATCGACGTCAGGACCGTCCCCCAGCCCAGGCCCCCGACCTCGCAAGAGTAATTTCCACCCAGCGAGATCATGGCCCCCGGCCCGAGCCCGCCCGTCAGGTCGGCTGGAATCGCACCACCGCCACAGAGGGAAAGCAAGAAGCGCTCGTCCACCCCGGCGCGTTGAAAGAGGACCCAGACCAGCACATTGAGCACGATCACGGCCATCGTCACGACGGGTGTTCGGCGGGTCGGATTGTCGTCGCGCAGCGGGAACATGCGGGCGAGTCTAATGCGTCGGTTGTTGCCGCGCCCATTCTGAGTTCAACCGCGGCGCCGGAGCCCAATCGGCGCTTCAACGGACTGTTGACAGCGCAAAAAGGCGGCGGCTACACTGCGCCTCCCGTATGGGGGCCTCCCACGTGTGGCTCCTCACGCATAGACGGGCACCCGTGGGGCCGTAGCTCAGTTGGGAGAGCGCCTGAATGGCATTCAGGAGGTCGAGGGTTCGATTCCCTTCGGCTCCACCATTGAATTCGAAGCCAACGCCCCGCCAGAACGGGAAGCCTCGACGCCCGGCTAGAATCGCCATCGATGACGATCTTCCCGACGACGGCCTGGATTGGCCTCAACCGGAAGTCCTCGGGAATGCGGGTCGGTGCTCTGCTCCTCGCCGTTGCGGCTCTGGTCAGCTGCGATCTCAACGGCCCAACGGTGCCGAGTTGTGGCTCAAACCCGGTTCCGGTCTCGGGTGACATCACTCCACCAGTGAAGGTGTCGGGCCCCAATCCTCAGTACACAGAGGAAGCTCGAAGGGAGAGGATCCAAGGGGTGGTGGTCGTGGAGGCGACGATCAACTGCGTCGGAGAGGTCACCGCTGTGCGAGTGCTCCAAGGCCTTCCGTTGGGACTTACCGAGGCTGCTGTGGAGTCAGTCAGGCGGTGGAGGTTCCAGCCGGCGACCCTGGATGGGAGACCGATCGCGGTCCTCTACAACCTCAGCGTCCACTTCCGGCTGCAATAGGCCGCGCCGCTGAGCTTGCCCGCTCGATGCAGCGTTGCGTCGTCGGAGTCACAGGCCTAGCAAGGCACCTGCAGGGTCCTCTTCAGGGTACGCAGCGTCACGTGTGACGCGTAGCGCCGCACATTGGTGTTGCCGTCTAGTATCTCAGCGGTGACGTCGCGGTAGGTCTCCATGTCCGGCACGGCGAGGAACATCGCCAGGTCGAAATTGCCTGCCAGGTCATAACACTGCTGGACGTTGGGGTGATCCTGGATCTGTTTCCGGAAGGCCTCAATGGCCGGCGCGGTATCGCGTTCGAGCACCACCATGGTGAGCACCAGAATCGGTACGCCGACCGAGGCCGGCTCGAGAAGGGTGACGGTGCCCGCAATCCTCCCGGCATCGTCGTGCTTGCGCAGCCGGCGTTGGACGGCCGGGCCGGACAGGCCGATGGCCTCTCCGAGCTCTTCCAGCGTGAGGTTCGCGTTCTCCTGCACCAAGCGGAGCAGGGCTCGGTCAATCGAATCCAGCGATGGGTTGGTCACGGCGCAAGAATATTGCGTTGGCATGCAAGAAAACAACAGCACCTTTTGGCGAGTGATTGCTAGTCTCTCGGCATGCGAGGGAGGACTCATTGGTTTGCGCAGAGCGAAGGGCATCGGAATGCCGCACGCTTGTCTCGATGGGTGTCACTCGGGGCTCTTTTGCTGCTCGTTGGATGTGCCCGTCCGGTGTTCGAAGGGGCTCTGGCATTCCCTCCCTCCGAGGTCGGCCTGCGCGGAGTCTGGGCTTCGCAAGGTTACGGCTATGTTGTGGAGATCGCTGAAGGCGAGCCACGGGTGTTCCATACGACGGAGAATTTGTGCCTCGAGCACCCGGCTGAAGCTCCCGCCTTCATTGAGTTCCAGGACCTCTACGACTTGAGCCCAGATCGAGGGATGCTGCGTCTGTCGAGCCGTCTCGATCCGTATCCGCTTCACCTGTGGCGTCTCGCTGCGTTGCCCGATCGCTGTCTGGCCGAGGCCTCGAACTCGCAGGCCGCCAACTTCGAGGCTCTGGCGAGCCTTTTCGAGGCTCACTATTGTTTCTTCGAGCTCTACGATGTGGATTGGTCGGTAGCCGTCGATCGGGCTCGGCATGAGCTTTCTGTTGACATGGAGGACCGGGAGCTCTTCGACGTCGCGACCCGCCTTCTCGAGCCTCTGAAGGACGCTCACATCCAGCTCGACGCCGAGATCGGTCAGGAGCGGCTGATCTTCGATGGGAATCCCGGGAAGACAGAGGAGGCCATCGAGAAGTTGGCCGGACGATCGAACACGGATTACGCGACCGCGCTCGGCGATTTCCGGCGCGACTATTGGCTGCGAGACGTCCGCGACGACCTGCTGCAGGGAGCCGGGGTCCTCGCCGGCAACAACCGGATCCAGTACGGGCTGCTCGGCGAGGATGTGGGGTACATCGCCTTCGCATCGATGGGTGGTTTCATCGACGGAGAGTACGACTCCATGAGCGAGGAGACGGCCGTTCTCGATGCCATGATGGAGGACGCTCTCGGACTGTTTGAGGCCCGGAGTGTCCGGGGTGTCGTCATTGATCTCAGCCTCAACATCGGGGGCTATGACTTCATCGCGCGCGAGATCGCGGGCAGGTTTACCGACTCGGTGCTCTCCGCCTACAGCCAGCGGGCGTGTGACGATCCAAGGTCGAGGACATTCACCCACGACCTGAAGCCGGCGAGGGGCTCTCGTTTCACCGGACCCGTCGTAGTGCTGACGAGCGACCTGACCGTCAGTGCCGCGGAGGTTCTGACGATTTCTCTGCGCTCGCTCGACAACGTCACCCACGCCGGCGAGAGGACGCGAGGCGCCTTCTCGACCGTGCTGACCAAGTTCCTCCCCAACGGCTGGGAGCTTTCGCTCTCGAACGAGGTGTTCGCCGACCACGAAGGTGTCGTGTGGGAGAGCCTGGGCGTTGAGCCGGAGGTCCCGATCGCCGTCTTCGACTCGAGCGCTCCGTCGGTCGGGCACGTCGCTGCGGTTCGATCGGCGGCTGAGCTGCTCCGGCAGGGGCGGTGATTTTGTCGGTCAGGTAGATGTCACTAGTTGAAGATCACCATTGCACTGCTAGCCGGTTGAACGATGCCCCCGGCTCCGCCAGGGGAGCTCGAGCCTCAAGCTAAAGAGGATCAGCCGCATAGACCACCCTCCCGCCGACGATTGTCGTGAGCACCTGCGTGCCGGGGATGTCCTCCGGCCTGATCGTGGTCAGATCCTGATCGAGGATCACCAGGTCGGCGAGCAGTCCCGGCTTGATTCGACCCTTGAGCTCCTCCTCGAACGAAGCATAGGCAGCGGTGCTGGTATAGGCGGTCAGAGCTTGGTCGACGGTGATCTTCTCCTCGGGAATCCAACCTTCGGGGTGCGCCCCATCGAGGGTGCTGCGGGTGACGGCGGCGTAGATTCCTTGGATCGGGGAGGCCGGAGCGACGTACCAATCGCTGCCGAAGGCCACTTGGGCGCCGCTGTCGATCAGCGACCGAAACGCATAAGTCGTCTGGGCGCGCTCGGGTCCGATGACCTTCTCCGCCCAGCGCCCGTCGTCGATCGCATGGTACGGCTGCATGGCAGCCACGATGTCCTGCGCAGCGAAACGAGCGATGTCGTCGGGGTGGATGTGCTGAGCATGTTCGATGCGGAAGCGCCGGTCCCTCGGGCCGTGCTGCTCGGCGACGTCTCGATAGATGTCGAGCAGATCGCGGATGGCACGGTCGCCGATTGCGTGAACCGCAATGTCCAGCCCAGCGGCATCAGCGCCGGTGACCCATTGGCGAACGTCAGCCAGCTCGTTGATCAGGAAACCCCGGTCGTCCGGTTGGTCAGTGAAGGGCTCCATGAAGGCGGCGGTGTGGGAGCCCAGTGAACCGTCCATGAAGCCTTTGAGTCCGCCGATTCGAAGCCACTCGTCGCCGCGTCCGGAGGCCGCGATCTCGGTCGCCAGCCGCTCCCACCCGGCCAGCGGCACGAGGGAGTAGAGGCGCAGGGTCAATCGATCCTCGGCCTTGGCGCGGCGGTAGGCCTCGAGGTGCGACCACTGACCCATGTCGTGCGCGGAGGTGACCCCCTGAGCGGCGAGGTGCGCGAGCGCCGCCGAAACCTGCCGTGCCAGCAGATCCGGGCCAGGGGGCGGGATCACCTTGAACACGAGCCCCATTGCGTTGTCTTTGAGGACGCCGGTCGGCTCGCCGTCAGGGTCACGGACGATCGTGCCTCCGTCGACCTCAGAAGTGCTGCGGTTGATTCCAGCCATTGCGAGCGTTCGGGAGTTGACCAGCAGCATGTGGCCGTCGAGTCGGAAGATCGCCACCGGGTTGTCCTGAGTGTCGGCATCGATCCACTCACGGTGGGGTAGCTCCCCACCCCAGTTCTCGTGATCCCAGGCCCCGGCGAGGATCCAATCTCCAGGTTGGATTTCCCGTGCGAAGTCGGCGATCCGGCTGGAAAACTCCTCAGGGGTCGCAGCGTCGCGCAGTTGCACGGACGCCAGGCTGGTGCCGCCATCGACCAGATGGATGTGAGTGTCGACGAAGCCTGGAGTGACCATCCCGCCAGCGGCCGAGATCACCTCGGTCTCGGCGCCGATGAAGCGCTCGATCTCGGCCTGCGAGCCGACGGCTTCGATGCGGTCTCCGCGCACGGCGACAGCCTCAGCCCATGGTGTTGTGGTGTCTCCGGTCCAGACGCGCCCGCCCTGAACGACCAGAGTGGCCTCGGGCGGGCGATCGCAAGCGGACAACAGGCTCAAGGCGGCGACCAATGTGAGCGCGGTCCAGGTACCGGTGAATTGTCTCTTCGCGGAGGTCGCTGGCAGGGAGGAGTTCATCTTGCGGTGATCGTAGCCTAGCTCCGGGCGGCCCGCCTCGCCGGGATCGGCAACCGCGGACAGGCGCTGGGTTCGGGGCTCTCGCGCGGCGACCCGCAGACCTTGGTACATTCGCCTGCGCCTTCCAGTTCGCAAGCTCAGTTCGACCTCCGAGGAACCTGGACTCAATGCTCGACATCGTACTCGTCTGCCTGGTCATTGCCATCGCGTTTGCGCTCTTCGCCTCGGAGCGCATGCGTGTCGATCTGGTGGCGATGCTGGTCCTGACTGCGCTGGCCGTGATCGGTCAGTTCCGCGAGGGCTTCTTGAGCCTGGAGGAGGCCTTCTCGGGCTTCAGTAACGAGGCGACCCTGACGATCGGCGCCATGTTCGTTCTCTCCAGCGGGCTGACCAAGACTGGGGCGATCGGTTGGCTGAGCCTGAAACTGACCAATTTCGGCGGCGGAAGTCAGACCAAGCTCTTTGTGGTCGTCATCACGACTGCAGCGGTGGTATCGGCCTTCATCAACAACACGGCCGCAGTGGCGATCTTCCTTCCCATCGCGCTCGGCCTGGCTCGGGATCACGGAGTCAGCCAGTCGAAGCTGCTGATGCCGCTCTCCTTTGCCTCGATCGTCGGCGGCACCTGCACCCTCATCGGTACCTCGACGAATATCCTGGTCAGTTCTCTGGCCGCCGACAACGGCCTCGAGGGCTTCTCGATGTTCGAGCTCACCAAGCTCGGGGCCGTCTTTCTCGCCATCGGGCTGCTTTACCTGACCTTCGTCGCTCGACGTTGGCTGCCCGATCGCGCGCCGACCAGTCTGACGCGCAAGTACGAGATGTCGCGCTACCTGACCGGGCTCGACGTACCGGCCGACTCTCCTCTCGTCGGTCGCAGCGCCGCCGAGGCCAGGCTCAACGAACTCTACGACGTGACCATTCTCGAAGTCGGTCGCGGCGAGGCGAAAATCCACTCCGGGCTGCGCGACATCAAGCTCGAGGCTGGTGATCACTTGCTGGCGCGAGGGGCCTACGACGGTATCCTGGAGATGAAGCGCCAGGAGAAGATCGTCATCCGGGCGGAGGACAAATACGCCGACGGTTCCCTGACCACGGAGGATTCGGTGCTTCTGGAAGGCATCGTGTCGCCGTCGTCCTCGCTGGTCGGCACAACGCTCAAGGATGCCGACTTCCGCCACCTGAGCGGGGTCTTCGCGCTGGCGATCAACAAGCATGGCGCGACGCTGCGCGACAAGGTGGGGAAGGTGAGGCTGGAGATCGGCGACACGTTGCTCTTGCAAGGTCGTCGCGGATCTGTCGATCACCTGGCGGACAAGCCGTACTCGCTCGTCCTCCAGACGGTCGATGTACCCGAGATGCGCTTCGGCAAGGCGGCGTACGCCGGCGCGATCATCGCCCTGGTCGTTGGGTTGGCCGCGACCGGCGCGACCTCGATTCTGCTTGCCTCCATGGTGGGCTGTGTGCTGATGATCCTGACCCAGTGCATCTCCCTCCAGGAGGCTTATGACGCGGTCGACTGGTTCGTGATCTTCCTGCTTGCCGGAGTCATACCTTTGGGCATTGCGATGCAGAACACCGGGGCGGCGGAACTGATGGCCGGCGGCCTGCTCGACCTGACCCAGAGCTGGGGGCCGACCGGAGTCTTGGCGGCCTTCTATCTGTTGACCACGCTCTTTGCGTCCGTGATGTCGCACAACGCCGCCGCCGTCGTGCTGGTACCGATCGGGATCGCCGCGGCCCACAAGCTCGGCCTCGACCCACGCCCGTTCTTGATGGCAGTGACGTTCGCCGCCTCCTCTTCGCTGGCGACCCCTTTCGGGTACCACACCAACTTGATGGTCTACGTGCAGGGCGGCTACCGCTTCGCCGACTTTCTCAAGGTCGGGATTCCGCTCAACCTGCTGCTCTGGGTTGCAGCCTCACTGCTGATCCCGGTGTTCTGGCCGTTCTAGCGGCCGGGCTCGGCGGCCTCTAGGCGAGAGCGCAACAGGAAAGGCCCGCCGGTCTGGACCGGCGGGCCTGTAGTTCTCTGCGGCGATCGAGGGGACGCTAGCTCGAGCGCGGGATGGGCGGCGGCCCGCCGCTACCCTCCGGTCCCGTCACGCCCTTGATGGAGTTCATCGCCAGCGCGATCATCGAGCCGACGTCGGCGACACTGGCCGGTAGGACGAGAGTGTTGCTCTGCTTGGCAATCTCGCCAAACTCCTCGATGTACTGCTGAGCGATCTTCAATTGGATCGCCTCCTCGCCGCCCTCGACCTTGGTCGCGGCGGCCACTTGGCGAATCCCCTCCGCCGTCGCGGTGGCGACCGAGAGAATGGCCGCGGCCTCACCGTCGGCCTCATTGACCTGCTGCTGCTTACGGGCCTCGGAGGCCTTGATCACTTCCTGCTTGCGGCCTTCGGCCTCGTTGATTGTCGAGTCGCGCTCGCCCTCGGAGTTGAGGATCGTGGCGCGCTTCTCACGCTCGGCGCGCATCTGCTTTTCCATCGCCGCCAGCACATCGTGCGGCGGGTTGATGTTCTTGATCTCGTAGCGCAGCACCTTGATGCCCCAGGGGTCGGAGGCCTTGTCGAGCTCATCGACCACCTGGACGTTGATGTTGGTGCGCTCCTCGAAGGTGCGGTCGAGCTCGATCTTGCCGATCTCACTACGCAGCGTGGTCTGCGCCAACTGGCTGATAGCGAAGAGATAGTTGGCCACACCGTACGAGGCGCCCTTGGGGTCCATGACCTTGAGATAGAGCACACCGTCGACGCCGACCTGGACGTTGTCGCGAGTGATACAGACCTGTTCGGCGATGTCGATCGCCGTCTCTTTGAGCGAGTGCTTGTAGCGGATGCGGTCGAAGAACGGCACCAGGATGTGAAAGCCGGCCGGCAGGGTTTTGGCGTACTTACCGAGCCGCTCGACGACGTAGGCGTTCTGCTGCGGCACGACGACCGCGGTTTTGGCGATGACGACGATGACGAGAATCGCCAGGGCGATGGCAACGACCAGGGTGGGACCCATGATTTAGCCTCCTTCAGGCAGATGTGTCAGGGAGATGTGTCAGTCAAGTTCGCTAGGTTCCGCCGCCTCCGCGGCGCGGACGTGCAGGGTCAGTCCGTCGACTTTCTCGACGATGCAACGAGAGCCGCGGGGCAGCGCCTCGTCGTGCGTACCGACCACGCTCCAAGAAGCGCCACGAAGCTCGGCCTTCCCGGGCGCCCCAGGCGCCAGATCGGACAGCAGAACGACCTCCCGGCCTTTCAGGGTGTCGATTTCGGGGTCACTCTGGGTTTGGCGATGCAGCCGGCGCAAGATCGGACTTCGAAGCGTCATCAGCGAGACGACCGAGAGGACGGAGAAGAGGACCCATTGGAACCAGACCGGCCCGCCGAGGCCCAGCTTCTGGAGCACGCCCATCACGATGGCGGCCGCTCCGAAGAAGAGAAATACGATCAGGCCAGGAATCAGCATCTCCACGGCTAGGAGCGCCAACCCCGCGATAATCCACAACCACCATTCCATGCCGATCCCCTTGTTGTTGGTCGAGAGTCTTGTGGCGAGCGACCCTAGGTCCTTAAGGCCTTGTTGATCAGAGTAGCCGCAGGTCGACTGAGCGTCAACGGCTTGCTTGGTTCACTTACGGCCCGACCGAGGAGGGCATTCCGTCTGTGGTGCGGAGCCGAGTTCTTCGAGACCTGGCAGCGGTTGGACGACCTCTAGGAATGGGCAGGTAAGCCGATCACGGAGAGGTTCAGGCTCTTCATCGAGGCGAATCCTGCCGTTAGCTCCGTAGTCCTGGCCTCTCTTCCGGAGAAGGCTCCTGGTTTCTTCCGCCAGGATCCTGAGGCTGCGGTGCACCTCCTGGTGGCCCGGAGGGAGGGTGTGGAGGTCGAAATCGCTCAGTACACCAAGCAGCAGGCCGCGGACACCAGCAGGGGCGACATCACCGCCTGGTATCTCCGGCCGCTCGAGCAAGGGCGTGGGGTTTGGAATGACCAGCCCTACTATTCACCGCTGAGCAAGCGATGGTGGTCGGGAGGCTACGGGGCACCGTTCTCCTACACCGACGGAGGAGTCGAGGTGGAGGGGGTCGTCTACGCGGACGTGTCATTGCGACAGATCCAGCTCGAGGTCTATGACGCGATCAGCGAGGCGATGAAGGCCTTTCCCCTGGAAGCAAGCTATGCATTCATCATCTCGAAGAGCGGCCACGGCCGTAGCTTCTTCAGCTATCGGCTGAACAGCTACAGCACCGACTTCGGTCTCGGGGACGAGCACAGGAGTCGGCTCGATTTCCCCGAGCTCTACTTCAATGTCGGCCTCGACAGGGTCTTCCTCAACCCCTTCATCGGCAACTTCATACCGTTGGTTGTCGTTGCCTTCCTGCTCTTCGCAGTTCTCTGGACGGTCCGTCTCGAACCTGAGACTTCGGAGGTGATGGGCTTCAACTCGTCGGCCGTCCTCGGTTTCTGCGCCGCGCTCTTCTTCGTCGTGATCGTCGCGCACACAAGCCTGCGCGACAGCTTGGCTGCCCAACGGATCGTCTACCTCGAGTACTTCTACTTCGTGCTCTACGTCGCGATTCTGGGGGTTGCGGTCAACTCGATCTATATCGCATCGCCGACCGCCGCGCGCTGGATACGGCATGAGGACAACCTGGCGGCCCGCCTACTCTTCTGGCCCCTGGTCACCGTCTCGCTGTTGTGGATCACTATCGTCGCTTTCAGCTAGTCCGACCTGGATTCCGCGAAGAGTTCCTGCACCTGCGGGTCGTCTAGTGCCCGGCTCGCGATCTGATAGCCGAGCGATCGGTAGGCCTCGAACTGGGCTTCGTCGAAGAACTGGTCGGACGTCGGCTGGTGAGGAAACGCCGGTTGATGATCCAGGTAGTCACGGATGTCTTCGCTGGCGAGGTCCTCGGCGAGGGTGGATTTCATGTACAGCAGGCTCCCGGTCTCTGTGTCGCCATAACGAATCTTGCCGACCGCCCACTGCTGGGTGCTGCGCCCGTCTGCTTGGGCGGCTCGCAGTGGCTCGAGGTCGATGTCGATCTCGATGCCGAGGTCGATTCGGGCGTAGCGAATGAGCTTGACCAGGGCGCCGAAGAAGAGATTCGGGTCCGCTTCGGCGTCGATCGCGACAATCAACTTGCAGCGCCGCCGCAAGAGCTCGTAGGCCCCGAGGTTCTCTAGGTGCCCGCCGTCCGAGATGTTGACGTAGGGACCGCTGTCATCGACCGCGCTCACCGATTCCCTCAGCAGGAGCCAGGGGGTGGGCAGGAAGCGCCGCCGCCAGGCGTCCTGCTGGGCGGGGTTGGGAAGCCAGTAGCCGAGGCGGATGTTGAGCAGCGTCAAGATGAAGACCAGAGGCTTGAGCGTGGTGACACCCATGTTGGGTGAGGCGGCCGCTCCGGAGATGGCCAGTGCCGTACCGAGGTCTACGTGTTCATCGAGCTCTTCGAGTTTGGAGGTCCGCCAGTAACCGGTACGGTCGCTGCCGGTGAAGCCCGAACTCAGAATAAAGAAGTCGGCTCGGCGGTCGCGCATCGTCGGATCCGAGCTGCCCTGCAGGTTCAGGGCGACGTTGATCAGGTGGTACGGCCCCTTGGTGTCCTTTTCATTCAACTCGGAGAGCTTCAGCGTGTCGTTGGGTTCGAGGTCTCCTTCGTCGTTGACCTTGAACAGGTAGGCCGCGCTCAGTCGGTCGCGGTAAAAACCGTGGCCGGAGGAGACGTTGACGTTGAGGAACATCAAGTTGAACAGGAACAGCCCGCCGAGGACACCGAGGAAGACGAGGTCGCCGCGGTCGTCCCAGAGCCTTGAGCTGGCTACTCTGAGCCGATCGCCGTCGGCGCGGATGAGGTACTCACGACCGCCGTCGTCGATCCACCACTCATCAGGTTTCTCGCCGTTTCGGATGTCGACGCCGGTGGCGCTGAGAGCCACCCCGGCTTTGGCCAATTCCGTCCGCATCGGCTCGGTGACCTGCTTGCGTTCGAGCGGCTCGCGCAGGTCCGCTGAGAGCCATGGCGAGTCGATCTGAATCACGCAGCCGATCAGGTAGAGAACCAGGAGGACGGCTGGTCCCAAGAGGCTCAGGAGATAGATCAACAGCCGGTTGGACGTGCTCTTGAGACGGGTCGATGCCTGCCCGGCAAACAGAGCCGCCAGCACGACCCCCAGAAGAACCGCCCACTTCCAGATGTCGGTGTGCTCGAACGGATTATCGAGTTCGTGCGCCAGGGCGGAGGTCAGCTCCGGCCAGGAGACGTTGATCGCCCGCTGCACGCCCAACGTGAACGGGATCAGAGTCAAGGCCAGCAGGCAGAGGCCTAGCAGGGCGGTGGTGAGCAGTTCGTAGGCATTTCGCACACGCCACGTGAACTTGGCGTGGAACAGCCTCCAAGCGACGGGGAAGAGCACGACAACTCCGAGAAACGAGGCCCCAAGCGAGACGAGCAGGTATTCAATCGGGACCGCGCTCAAGTAATGCGCGCCCGTCTCGTAGACGAACTCGGTCAAGATCACGGCGAGCATGAGGTAGGGCAGGAAGATGAGCAGATTGAGCAAGATGCCGCGCAGAATCACGGTGGGGATTCGCAAGCGGTCGATCAGGCCTCCAGGCGTGAGGTAGCTGCCACTGTTGAGCAGGCGCCGAAGCGGTTTGCCTGCCAGTCGACCGATCCGGTGGGCAAGGGGGAAGCGTTCGCCGTCCGGCTCGGCCTGCGGGTTGTTGAGAAGCGAACTGAGGCACGCCGCGACGTACCCTCCACCGGAGACACTCGAAAGGTAGTCGAAGAGGCGCAAGCACTGCCCTTCGGCCAGTGCTTGGATCACTCCCAGCGAGATCGTGGCGGACCGGATGCCGCCGCCCGAGAGCGACAACCCCAAGAGGCCGAGATCGGTCGATGGCTGGACAGGATCGATCAGTGGGCTCGACTCGGTCTCGTGAGCGTCCCGGGACCCTAGCGCTGCGTCCAGGACTCCGGTCCCCAGGCCGAGGCTCTTCCGCCGCCGACTCACGGCCTCGAGCTCGGAAGGAAAGACCTCCGCCCGAAACTGTTGTCCCCCTAGTGCCATAGGTGAAAACGCTAGCACGAACCGCCGCTCGCTCCCTTCCGCGCACTGTCGCCGTAGGCTTTGGTGGCTTTCGGACTAGCGGCTACCCTGTTTGCCGACAGGTTTCCATGGCCCGGCGTATTGCCTCGATCGGGCAGGCCGCCCGGAGGCGGGTAGACTCTGGCCTTTGACGCGGGAAACAACAGGGTTGCTCCTGCGTAATGCTTAGAGAACGCAATGACAGCGCTCGCGCGAGGGCCGAGCAGCGCCGGTTCGTGCCGAGCGAGTGCCACTGAATCACCCAAGGGAGTGAGAGGATGATGCTAAATAACTGGCCGCGATTGCCACTTGGCAAGTTGCTGGTCTTACTGTTGGTTTTGGGTTTGGCCCCCGCTTGCTCGGTTCAAGTCGGCGAGGGACAGGACAAGGACGATTCCGCGGCTGAGGGCGACTCGGCTGCGAAAGAGGACGGCGAGGACAAGGAGGACGATGAGCGCGTTCCCGTCGAGGTGGTGGATATTGGGCGCGGGCGAATCGAGGAGGTCCTGCGGTTTTCGACCAACCTCGAGGCCGAGAATGACGTCCAGGTCTTCTCGCAGGCCGCTCGTCTCGTGACCGGTCTCTATGTCGAGGAGGGAGACGAGGTCCGCAAGGGGCAGGTCCTGGTCCGGCTCCAGGATGACCAGCAGCGCACCCAGGTGACGCGGGTCGAAAGCCAGCTCGCCAAGGCGCAGCGGGAGTACGAGCGTCAACAGAACCTCTTCGCTCAGAAGCTGATCAGCGAGCAGGTCTTCAACGAGGCGACCTATGATCTCGAGCAACTCGAGCTGAGCCTGGCGGACTCCAAACGCGAGTTGGGCTACACCGCCGTGCGCGCGCCGATCAGCGGGACCGTAACCCTGCGGATGGTCAACGTCGGGGACCAGATCACGGTCAATCAACACCTCTTCGACATCGTCGATTTCAACTCCATCGTGGCGCGGATCTATGTACCCGAGAAGTCGCTTCCCCGGCTCGCGGCGGGCCAGACGGCTCTTCTCTACTCGGACGGTTTTGGTGGCGAGCCCCGTCGCGGCGCTGTCGACCGGATCGCGCCGCTGGTGGATTCGCGCAGCGGCACCGTCAAAGTGACCGTAGCCATCCCACGCGGAGAGAGGCTTCTTCCCGGGATGTACGTGTCCGTCGAGTTGATTACGACCGTGCACGAGGACGCCGTGCTGGTTCCCAAGCGAGCGTTGGTCTATGACGACGAGCAGGTCTTCGTGTTCCGACTGGCGGATGTCGAGGCCAAGAAGGCCGAACCGGAAGAGGGCGACGAGAAGGCCGACGCCGAGGCAGCCGGCGACGAGACGGCGGAACCTGAGCTCGTACTTGGCGTCGAGCGCCTTCTGCTCAAGGTACTGCTCGAGGACCGCGACAACATCGAACCGGTTGATGGGATCGTGACAGGCGACCGCATCGTGGTCGCGGGCCAAGCCGGATTGAAGGACCAGGCGCCGGTGCGGCTGGTCGGCGAGGACGAGACGGCGACGGCCGGAGAAGGGGAGGAAGGTTGAGCGACGAGCAGGCCGGCGCCCCCTCGGCCGAGAAGTCCGAAGAGAGTTCGGCGCTGTCGAGCTTCATGACCGCCCGGCCTATAGCCGTCGGCATGGTGTTTTTTGCCGCTGTGGTCTTCGGCTACTTTTCCTACGGGCGGCTGCCGGTGACTTTGATGCCGGAGCTCTCCTATCCGACCATCACGGTCCGGACCGAGTACGAAGGGGCGGCGCCCGAAGAGGTGGAGAACGACGTTAGCCGCCCGGTCGAGGACGCCTTGGGAGTGGTTGGCGGCCTGCGGCGCATTTCGAGCGTTAGCCGGGCCGGCGTCAGCGACGTGATCCTCGAGTTCACCTGGGATACAGAGATGTCCGACGCAATCCAGGACTCGCTCGAGAAGCTCGATCTGGTGTTTCTTCCGGAGGAGGCTGAGCGGCCGCTGATCCTGCGTTTCGATCCTTCGCTCGACCCGGTGATAGAGCTGAGTCTGGCGGGTGAGGGAGATCGGTTCGATGGTGAGGAAGGCCTGCGCCGCCTGCGGCGTCTGGCGGACCTTCAGATCAAGCGCGCTCTCGAGCCGATCAAAGGCGTTGCCGCAGTGCGGGTGCGCGGTGGGCTAGAAGAGGAGATACAGGTCCTCCTCGACGAGGAGCAGTTGCGGCGGACCGGCATCTCCATCCAACAGGTCATCGACCGGTTGGCGCAGGAGAACATCAATCTCGCCGGAGGCACCCTGACCGAAGGCCGGACCGAGTACATGGTGCGGACCTTGAACGAGTACGAGGATCTGACCCAAATCGAAGATACCGTCGTCACCCGGTTCGAAGGCCGCGACGTCCGCATTCGCGACTTGGCCCAGGTGCAGCGCGGCCACAAGGAACGGGAGATTCTTACCCGCTCGGACTCCAGCGAGAGCGTGCAGATCGACATCTACAAGGAGGCCGACGCCAACATTGTGGCGTTGGCCAAGCGCGTGCGCGACGAGATGGGCGAGTTCGAGTTCGATCAGGAGGCCGACCAGAAAGGCGGCACGGATGGTGGCGGCGGTGGCGGTGTTCGCATCGGCGGCGGTGGCGGCCGTGGCCGGCCGGGCCGAGGGGGCGGGAGCGGAGCGCAGGCCCTGCAGCACTCTGGACTGGTGGCGCAGCTTTTCACCGAGGAGGGGGTCCGCCTGGAAGTAGCGGCGGACCGCTCGCTCTTTATCGAAAGCAGCATTAAAGAGGTGCGCAACACGGCGCTGATGGGCGGCTTGCTCGCCATTTTCGTCCTGTTTCTGTTCTTGCGGGACCTGCGGACGACGACCATCGTGGCGGCATCGATTCCCATTTCGCTCCTCGTGACCTTCGCTCCGCTCAACGTGATGGGAATCAGCCTCAACGTGATGTCGCTGGGGGGCCTGGCGCTGGGTATCGGCATGCTGGTGGATTCATCGATCGTAGTCTTGGAATCGATCTTCCGTTGCCGCGAGGAGGGTGATGCTCTGGAACCCGCTGCGGTGCGGGGCACGAGCGAAGTCCGGGGCGCCGTCGTGGCATCTACCCTGACGACGATCGCTGTCTTCTTCCCGATGGTCTTCGTCGAGGGCGTTGCAGGTCAGGCGTTCGGCGATCTCGGGCTGGCAGTGGTGATCTCGCTCCTCGCCGCTTTGATCGTCGCGCTGTTCCTGATTCCGATGCTGGCGAGCCGTGGCGGCGTCGAGTTCGAGGTTGGCTCCGGGCGTGACCTCGCCTCACTGAGGCGCTTCACGGCTTGGCGTATTTTGAGGGGCGATCTGTCGACCTTCTTCGCTGGGTTCTCCGGTAGACGCCCGGGGAGGTTCCTGGCAACGCCTTTCGTCTTGCTCTACTTCGTCGCGCGGTTCGCGCTCGCCAGCGTTGTCGAATTGATCGCCAAGTTGTTCCTCTTGATTCTGGGAGGGGTGGCCTTTCTCTTCAAGCGCGTTGCAGTGCCCGGCCTGGGGTTCGTCTTCAGACACCTCATGCGATGGCCCCTGCGAGGGGCTCAGGTGCTGCTCGACTGGCTGCACAAGGTCTACCCGAATGCCCTGCGCTCGGTCCTCGCTCGGCCCGCCGGCACCACACTGCTGATGGTGATCACTATGGCGCTCACAGGTTGGCTCCTGGTGAGCTTGGACACCGAGCTCCTGCCGGAAGTGCATCAAGGTGAGTTCACGGTCGAGGTGGCGCTACCGGTGGGTACACCGTTGGAGCACACCGAGGAGATCGTTTCGCCGGTCGAGAAGGCAATTCTCGCTGAGCGCGAGCACATCGAGGGGCTGCTGCTCACCATCGGCTACGACGCGGCCAACTCCAGCCGCTCGGACGAGGGTGAGCACACGGCACGTTTCAAGATCCTGCTCGATCGCGCCGACCCGCGGCTCGAGGCCCAGGTGATCAGCCGGCTGCGCCGCCGCTTCGCGTCGATCCCAGACCTCGACGCCCGTGTCGTCCGGCCGGTGCTGTTCAGTTTCAAGGCGCCGATCGAAGTGGAGGTCCACGCCGAGGATCTGGTCGAACTGCGTCGTCAGGCGGAAGTGGCCAAGGCAGCCCTGGCCGCCATGCCTGAGCTGGCTGACGTCGAGAGCTCACTACGCCGCGGTGCACCCGAGGTGCAGGTGGTCTACAACCGCGACCTATTGGCGCGCTACGACCTGAATCCCGCTGTTGTGGCGCAACTCGTGAGGGACAAGGTCCAAGGGTTCGAGGCGACTCGTTTCAACATGCAAGACCGGCGTATCCCGATCGTGGCACGGCTGCAAGAGGGTGATCGCGAAACCGTGGCCGATGTGCGGGACCTGATCGTCAACCCCGGGGCCGAGCGGCCCATTTCACTCGCAGGAGTGGCTTCGGTCGAACTGGGCGAGGGGCCGAGCGAGGTGCGCCGGATCGACGGCCGGAGGGTGGCGTTGATTACGGCCAGTATCGCTCAGGGCTCTCTGGGCGGCGCCGTGGAGTCGATCCGCGGCACCCTGGATGGCCTCGACTGGCCTGCGGGGACGACCTTCTTCATGGCTGGTCAGAACGAGGAATGGGAGCGTAGCAGGAACAGCTTGTGGTTGGCGATGGCGCTCTCGATCTTCCTGGTCTACGTGATCATGGCGGCACAGTTCGAGTCTCTCCTGCACCCCTTCGTGATCCTCTTCTCCATCCCCCTGGCGTTCTTCGGCACCATGGTCACGCTCAAACTGCTGTCGATCAACCTGTCGATCGTGGTCTTTCTCGGCATGATCATGCTGGCCGGGATCGTGGTCAACAACGCGATCGTACTCGTCGACTATGTCAACACCCTGCGCCGTCGGGGCATGGATTACCACGAGGCCCTGCTGACCGCCGGCTCGGTGCGCTTGCGCCCGATTCTGATGACCACCGCGACGACGACGCTCGGCTTGCTGCCCATGGCCCTTGGCCTTGGTGACGGAGCCGAACTCCGCACGCCGATGGCGGTGGCGGTTATCAGTGGCCTGCTGATCTCAACGTTGTTGACACTGTTCGTTATCCCAGTGATCTACTCTCTTACCGAGCGCTTGAAGGCGCGCCTAGTGACCCAAGACCCAGGAGCGAAGGACGCCAAGGTGCTGCCCGCCGGTTCGACGGCGATATCCTGAGCGTAAGCCCTGAGGACGGAGACGACATGAGCAAGAACGGACTGGAGCATCGCCTACCCCGCTTTTCCCTGTCGCGCCGGATCACCGTATTGGTGATGCTGGTGACGATCGTGGTTCTCGGGACCGTGGCGACGATCGGCATTCCTCTCGAGCTCATACCCTCCGGTCTGGAGCACCCGAGTCTCGGCGTCGTCGTGCCATGGCGCGATGCGCCGGCCCAGGAGACACTGGACAAGATCGTTCGACCGCTCGAGGAAGAGCTGTCTACCGTGGCCGGCATCGACGAGATGTTCTCCAACGCGCGGACGGGGCGCGGTTGGGTTTGGCTCAACCTCAAGTACGGCACGGATTTGGATGTCGCTTATCGCGAAGTACGAGATCGGGTGGAGCGGGCTCGCGCTCGGCTGCCGGAGGATGTCGATCGGATCTTCATCCGCAAGGACGATGCGTCCGGAATCCCGATCTTCTTCATTGGACTGGCGATCGATCCGGCGGTCATCGACGTCTACAACCTGGTGCAGGACGAGATCGTCCTCCCGCTGTCGCGCATCGACGGAGTGGCCAGTGTCGATCCTCAAGGCCTGATGGAAAAAGAGATCTTGATCGAGCTCGATCGGGACAAGACGGCGGCGGCCGGGCTCAACATATTCGATCTGGCACAGGAACTCGGCACCGACAATTTCACCCTGTCGAGCGGCAACGTGCGCCAGGGCGCGAGCAAGCTCCAATTGCGCTCGATCGCCCGCTACGACTCACTCGAGCAGCTCGAGGGGCGGCTCGTCAGTGAAACGACGCGTTTGAAGGACATCGCGACCGTGCGTTACGCCATGCCGGAACAGAAATTCCGGGTGCGGGCGATGAGCCGCCCGGCGGTGGCACTCGCCGTACTCAAGGAGGGTGACGCCAACACCCTCGAGGTTGCCGAGGCGGTCAACAAAGTCGTCGAGCAGCTGAAGGCCAATCCACGGCTCGAAGCAGTCGCCATTACCGAGCTCTTCGATCAGGGCGACGTGATCAAGGAGTCGCTGGGCACCCTGCTGAGTTCTGGCCGCGTCGGCGGCTTGATCGCGCTCCTGGTGCTCTTCTTCTTCCTGCGCCGCTTCCGCATGACCCTGATCGTGACCCTTTCGATCCCGCTGTCGATCATCGTCGCATTGACGGTGATGTTCTTTGCCGATGAGTCGCTCAACATCATCACGCTCCTGGCGCTGATGATCTCGGTCGGTTTGTTGGTCGACAACTCCGTCGTGGTGGCTGAAAACATCTTCCGTCTTCACCGCGATGGCATGAGCCGGCGGGACGCCTGTGTTCGTGGAGCCGGCGAGATCGCTTTGGCCATTGTCATGGCGACGCTGACCACCATCGCGGTCTTCCTGCCGGTGTCGCTGGTCGAAGGCCAGGGCCAGTTCTTTCTCTTGCGCCTCTCGGTCCCGATATCCGTCGCTCTGCTCGGCTCGCTCTTGGTAGCGCTGATCTTCATTCCGCTGAGCGTCTACCTGACGCTGCCCACTCGCAAGGCCGAGCGGGCGAAGCCCCATCCGGTGTCCAACTGGCTCAAGAAGGCCTACGACGTGAGCTTTGGTTGGTTGAATCATCTCTATACCCACGTCCTGTCCCTCTTCCTGCGCCGGCGAATCGATCTGCTGGTGGTCATGTTGATGATCACGGCAGTCTCGAGTGCCGTTGCGTTCAAGAACGTCAAGGTGGTCGATGCTCAGGAAGAAGAGCGCGGCGGTTTCATGCTCAACGTGGAGCTGCCCAACAACACGACCTTGGAAGAAGCCGAGGAGTTTTTCCTCGCCAGTGAGAAGGTCGTAGAGGCGCACGCCGAGGAACTCGACCTCGATGGCTGGTTCCTCTTTCATCGTGCGACGTTCGGAGAGCTACAGGGCTGGTTCAAGAATCCGCGAACCAACAAGGTCACTCCGCGAGAGGCGACGAAGGCGATTCTCGCTGCATTGCCCGAGAAAGCCGGTGTCCGGCTCTTCACCGGTAACGAGGATCAGACAGACGACAAGCAGAACCAGGCTCTTCATGCCTTCGTGCTCGAGGGCGACGACGCCACGGAACTCGATCGGGTCGCCGACGATCTGGAGGAGCTCTTCACCTCCGTTGACGGCGTGATCGGCGTCAGGCAGGTCGAGGACCAGTCACCGAGCGAGCTGGCCCTGGTGCTCGATCGCGAACGGGCGCAAGCCCAGGGGATCAATCCCACGGTGGTCTCGACAATCGTGGGATACGCCCTGCGGGGTCAGTCCTTGAAACGCTACAACTACGGTGGCAAGGAAATCCCGGTCACAGTGCGCTTTCGCGAAGAGGATCGTGACTCGCTCGACGAATTGGCGGATTTTCAGGTTCCGGGCGCTCACGGCGAACCGGTGCCGCTGTCATCCCTGACCGAGACGCGTTACCTGGCCTCGGCGGCGATGATCTCGCGCAACAACAAGAAGACGGCGCGCAACATCACACTCGAACTCGAGGAGGGCCGCGAGGAGGAGACCCGGATGCGGCTCTTCGCCACTGCCGCGCGCATCGACCTGCCCGAGGGCATCGCCTTCTCGCGCGGCAACACTCAGGCGGGGATGAGCGACGACATGCGCAGCATGCAGTTCGCCGCGCTCATTTCGATCGTCTTCATCTACCTGCTGATGGGTTTCCTGTTCGAGAGCGTCGTATTGCCGATCTCGATCCTGTTCACAATCCCGCTGGCCTCGATCGGGGTCTACTGGGCCCACTTCCTGGCCGGACTCGACATCGATTTTCTTGGCTTTATCGGTCTCGTCCTGCTCGTCGGTGTCGTGGTCAACAACGGCATCGTGCTCATCGACTACGTCAATCGCCTGCGCAAGGACGGCGTCGAGCGAGGCAAGGCGGTCACGCTGGCGGCGGAGCGCCGGTTCCGGCCGATCATGATGACGGCGTTGACGACCATCGGTGGGATGATCCCGCTGACACTGGGCGGCTCCTCGAGTATCGGGCTGAGCTACAAGAGCTTTGGGCTCACACTGATCGGCGGCCTGACCAGCGCGACCCTGTTGACCTTGTTGGTCGTACCGGTCCTCTATACCGTGATCGACGATGTCCGCGAATGGGTCCTGGCGGCGCTGCGCCGCATCCTGCGCGGTGGTCGGCGAGCGCCTCAGACCCAGACCGACCCCTAGGTCCCTGGGCGGCCCTGCCGGAGGATGATCCTAGGCTCGGGCTCGATCAGCGGAAAAAGAGTGGAGGCGCCCATCACGATGACGGGCGCCTCCGAAGGAACCATACCCCCCTGGATTCTGTGTTGCCGAAGGAGCTAGGGCAGCTGTACCGCCGGGTCTCCGACGATGCCGTAGGTGTCGAGCATCGAGCCCAGCCCGCCCGCCGCGCCGAAGTCGTTCAAGACGCCAACGACGATGCGACCCAGCTCGGTAGCCGGTGGTGCACTCTCGAGCGCGGCGGCGTAGAGGAGGTTGAGTTCGTGAGCTGCGCCTGAGAGGGAGACACCCGAGGGTGCCCAGACCGCGATCGCGCCGCCGTCGACGTCCGTTACCAGCGCCTCGGCCAGGGACTCCAGATTCGGAATATCGGAGCGACCCAAAACACAGGTCAGGGCCGAGACGATCGGCAGACGCTCACTGTTGGTGAGGGCGTCCATATCGCTGGCCCGCAGCAGACCCTCGGCCGCGGCCTGTGTCACGCCACCATGCCCGACGTAGTTGATGAGTTGGGCTCCCTGGTTCCAGGCCGCCAGCAACGCCTCGCGAGCCTCGCCCGACGTCATCTCGGAGAGGTAGACGGTGTCTTGCTGGTAGCTCGAGAGCAGGGTGCCGACGCTGTCGCTCTGCGCCGCGAAGTCACCGGCGGCGTCCGCGTTGTCAGCAAGAAGCAGCGCTTGACCCTGCCAGGGGCCCGCCGCCGAGCCGTAGGCCTCGAGCTTGGCGACATAGTTGGCAAGCTCGTCGGCACTGACGATCGGCAAGCGGCCGAGGGCGATCTCGGGCCTCGAATCGTTGCCCGTGAGGTCAGCCAGCACGTTGTCCGACGGGATCAGCCCGTAGGGCGTGCCGACCAGGACCACCGGCAGATGGTTGTCGCCGCCATCGAGCAGGTCGCGCGGGTCCAGCGTTCCCCGGCCGGCCAGGACCGCGAAGTCGGGACCCTGGGACCAGTTGCCCTGGGCATAGGCCAGGAAGTCGCGAATCGCCCAAGGAGTTGCGAGGCCGTGGCTGAAGGTGTCGTAGATCTCCTCCAGACTCACTGCCATCGACCGCAGGCCCCGCTCGCTGCGATGAGTCGCCAGATCCTCGGCCTCGGCGGCCCAGGCTTCGGGCGCGATGACGACGTGATCGTAGCGGTGGTGAGCGGCCCTGAGGTCGGTGCCTAGCGCGACGCGGCGAAGACTCGCAGGCTGGCGAGCCGCGGACTCTGCGGTCGCCAGATAGAGGGTCCTGGCGTTCGTCGGGCGCAAGCTGACTTCATAGCCGTCGCCGCCGGGGAGGGCGCTCGATCGGCTGACGACGCGGGGCGCCGTCGGCCGGCTCAGGTCGAGCACGATGAGGTCCCCACTGGTGAAGCCACTCACCGTGACCTCCGAGTTGCCGCTACCCGTTAGGAGCAGCGAATCGGACACCGCCCGGTAGGCACGCTCGTATTCGAGGTCGAAGCCGTCGATGAAGAAGATGGACTCTGTCGAGTCGCCATCGAGAACGCCTTCGATCTCGATCGTGGTGTCGGAGCTCAGAAGATCACCGGTGAAAACCAACTCCGCTTCGTGGCTGTTCATGCCGGCCCAAGCTGCGGTGCCGATCTCGACCCCATTGACCCGGACGATAGCGTGGTGATCGCGGGTGGCGCCGCCGTTCGAGGCGCCGACGAACCTTGCCCGCAGAGTGGCCGAGCCGCCCTGCGCGTCGGGCACCGCGACCTCGAAGGTGCGGGTTGTGTCGGCGCTGGCGGCGTTGATCCCGGCCCAGTACCAGTGGTCGATCTCGGTCTTCAGGGTCGAGTTGATCGCGGGGATCACGTCTCGCTCGAAGGACTCGGTCGAGGTGAAGAGACCGGTGGACCGACCGGCGAAGAGGCTCGAACCCTTGGCAGTACTCATGGTCTTGCCTGCCTTGCCGAGGCGCAGCTGGTAGACGTTGTCGAGGGAGTACAAGCTATCGATTGCCTCGCCATAGAAATAGAGGCCGTCACCGGAGTCGCCACTCGGCAGCCAGGCGATCTCTCGGCCGCGATTGTTGATGGCGACCCGGCCGGAGCGCAGCAACGAGTGCACGCCGGAGGACTCTACTCCGAGCGTTTCAGCGAGTTCCTCGGCGGTCACTCGGTAGAGACCGCTTTCACGAACGCTGATCTGCACGGTCGCTTGCTTCCTGAGTCCTTTCGAGGTGGTCGCGAGGAGACCTTGGGCGCGTGAGTTGACCAATGTCTTGTTCGCGTCCGCTGCCCGGCGCTCTTGAGCCTGCGCTAGACGAGCGGCCAGTCTCGATGACTTGTGTGGGCGGGCGGCGGACCGGTCGTCAGCCGGCGCGCGGGCTTCACGTCGACTCACTGCGACCCGATAAGGACCGTAGGCGTGAGTACGTCCGTCGGTCTGGTGCTCGACGATGACGTAGCTCAGAGTGGAGTTCATCGACGCCGTCTCGTCGACGACCCGATAGACGCCGCCCTGCGGGGCGCCGAGAAGTGCGGGCACCTGCCGTTGGGTGACTAGAGTGTAGTCAGCCAACTCGGGCACGTAGCGGAAGACTTCGAAGCCTCCGGTCAGCGCTTCGTAGCCGGTCGAGAACTCAAACACGACCTGGCCACTATCGGCATAGGCGCCGGCGGACGTAATCAATACCGCGGTGACCGCTCGCAGGCCGGCATCGATAGTGTCGTCGACCTGGTTGGCGACCAGGGTTATTGCCGGCAACGTATCGAGCGGTGCCAGCCCCTCGATGCCGACGCCGAGAGTGTCCTGGTCGGCGTCGCTATCAAGCGTGTCGTCACCACCGAGGTTCGCAGGCGAGAAATCAGTGAAGGCGGCCGGGCGATCAAAGAGCACCCGATACTCACCGGGATTGGACATGCCCGAGGTTGAGACCGTCGGCAGCCCGCAGAACTCGTAGACGCCATTGACGTCGGTGGTTGTCGTGACGAGTGTGCCGTTGCCGTCCACGAGAGGCAGGAACGGGAAGACCGGACTGAGCAGGGTGACCGTGACGCCTGGCACTCCGACTTCCGCGCCGCCGTCTTGAATCCCGTCGCCGTCAAGATCGTTCCACACGAGGCTTCCGATGCAGCTGAGGACGTAGTCTTCGACTTCACCGTTGTCGGCCGAGCCGGTCGGTGCGCCGCCGCCCTCGCCGCTATTGACGGTAATCCGGAATCGAGCCGCCATGACACCGATCGCGCCGGCCGGCACGGCCACGTTGTTCAAAGTGTTGGTGCCGCTGGCCACCGCGACGTCCGAGGCTATCTGTTCGCCCGCGTCGGTGAAGTCGCCGTCCGAGTTGAAGTCGATCCAGGCGTTCAAGACACCCGAGCCTGATGCCTCGACCTCGATGTCGGTGACGCCTCCAGGCAGCGTCGGGTTGAGGAAAAGCACGCCGTCCTCGTCAGCCCCGTCGCCTGAGCCATCGATTGTCGGCTGACCGTCAAGCTCCGAATCCACGTCAGCCCCGAGGAAGACGTTGCCGACGACGCCGATCTTGTGCGCCGGGCCATTAGAGGCTTCCTGGGTCGCGTAGGGAGGATCGGCCAGATCGCCCCAATCGCAGACATGCGGAGAAACTGGAGCCATATCGAAGAAATCGCCCCCGAAGTCGATGGTCGCCGTGGAGAGGATGTTGCCGTTGGTCTTGTCGAGGTTGACGACCTCTCCAGTCTGCCAATCATTGCCGTAGAGACCGTCGTTACCGGTGAGGGCCAGCTGAGCCCCGGTGTAGGCGGCGTTGAGGACGGTGACGGCTGGCACCGCGAGGTTCATGTCAGCGGTGAACAGGCCGGCGAGCTGATTCGCCGCAGTCGAACTCGAGGAACCATAGAGAATCCCGTTGAGGTCGATGACGATGTCGCCGAAGTCGCCCATGTGGGTGATGCCGGCCGGTAGGGTCATCGCAAGCAGGCCGGAATCAGCGATGACGAGACCGGTTGAGTCGAACTCGATCCAATGGAGGTCGTTGCCGGTCTGCCCGGTGGATCCGTTGTGCGGGATGATGTAGTAGCGGTTGTTCCAGAAGGTGCCCGCATCGTGTCCGGTGAAGCCGGCCGGCATGTCGCCGGTACCGGGAATGCTGGTGATGTCGGAGTCGATGAGAGTCGTGACACCGCTGTTGAGATCGTAGGCGTAGAGCGCCTGACCCGAGTGGTCGACGAAGTAGAAGAGTTGCCTGTTCCAATCGTAAGCGAGGTGATTGGGGACGACCGGCGTCGTGGTGATCGAGGTCGTCTGACCGCTCGTCGCATCGACGAAGAAAAGAGTGTTGGGGTTTCCGCCGTTGCCCGAAGATCCCGTGACGGCGGCGACGATGTTCGAGACATCGGTGTCGCAGGCGAGCGTCGAGGGTGGCTGAGCGGCTGCTGGCGTCGCGAGGAGAGCGAGCAGGGCCACGAGCGTGGCGCACGCGGCTGCGAAGAGGAATCTCGAGGAAGGAAGGGACAGGGAGAGGGGGGTTGGCTGGGGCATGTTGATGTCTCCTCGGGAGCGGTGGCTTTTGGGGCCTGGTTCGTGCGGTTGCCCCCCCTGGGCTACTGCTCGAAACACTCCGGAATGGAATCCGTCACACCCGGCAAATGAAATGTGCCACATTTGCGGCGTAATTGCAAGCCCTTTTTTGTCATGCTGTCCCAAGACTACCTCTCGCGACCGACGCCCGGACCCCCCTGAGCTTGCCGCGGGCTCCCTCTGCCCATTGTGCCCGGGTCAAAAAGCGACCCCCTGGGCGATTGGCCCTGGTCTGAGGCCCCCCTGTCTAGCGAGCGGTCTGCCAGACGGCGAGACTGCCCTCGGATCCCGCCAGCGGGAAGAGCGACTCGAGCAGGACGTCGGTCCGATTGCGCCAGCTGGCGAAATCCGTGCTGTCCCAAACCTCTCCGCCGATGGGCTGCCAGCCTCTGTCGGTGAAGAGATCCCAGGCCTGGCGTGAGAAGTCCCGCATGTTCATCTCCTCGTGCGGGCTGATGAGGTCCCAGCGACCCCATTCGAGGTAGATGGTCAACGGCAGGGTCGACGCGTTCGAATCACCGATGGCGGCGAGCAGGCCGCTCAAGGGGTCTTCGAGCAGAAACAGGCTCTGGATGCCCAGCAAGCCGAAGACCTCGGGATTGTCGAAGGTCAGCATGGAGGCATTGAGTCCGGGCCAGCCCATACCGACGTTGGCGCGAGCCGTTCGCTCGGCACGAGTACGGAAGCGCTGGTCGATGTGCGGCACCAGTTGCTCGACGAAGAGCTTGCCGAAGCCGCGCATGCGCGGCGCGTTGGGGAAAACTGCGATGACTGGCGCGACCGTGCGGCCGACAACGCGATCCAGGGTCTCAGGCCATGCGCCGGCCCGGCGGGCAAAAGTGTTGTGCAGGTAGACCGTCGGATAGCGCTCGGTAGTCTCGTCATAGCCCGGCGGTAACCAGACTTCGACCGGTACGGTCACGGCCTCGGGCACGTCTCCGTCCTCGGGGGTGGGGGGCTGGAGCGAGATCTCGAAGCTCTCGAGTCGGCCTCTGGCAGCGGCAGCGGCTGTTGTCGTCGTAGTGGCGATGCCGAGACCGGGCCACTCGGGCATCGCGAACCATGACATCTCGACGGCTTCGCCGCGGAACCAGTTCATGTCCGGTCCCAGGATTGTCGAGGAGGTCGTGCGCTGGTGGGTCGGATCCGTCGCCGGCTGGTAGTCGACGAAGAACAGGTAGCTGATCCGAGCCCTACGGTCGAGTTTCGTCGTCCACCACCAGAGGTTCGTGCCGGCCAGCCTCTGCATCGGCTCCTCGCGTCTCATACCGATCATGTCGCCGCCGATGGCGACGTCCTTGGCTTCCCCGTGCCATAGAAAAACGACTTCGTTGCCGTCTATCAGGGGCAACTCGCGGTCTGAGAGAAAGTCGGCGACGATCCGGCCAGGATCGTCGGCCTCGGAAAGGTCTCGGGTCAGCCCGGCCAGGACGGTAGGCACAGTCGCGGCGTCGGCGGCGGCTCTTTGGGCGGCGGGCTGGCGCACCAGGTCGATACGCGCGACCTCTCCCAGGCTGCGGACATAGATCGCTCCATCAGCGTAACTCGGAGGCGTCCAGGCGAGATCGCTGAAGAGTTGCAGACGTTGGTCCTCCTGCCAGCCTTCGGCACTGGCCGCACCGAGGTGGAGGCTGCCCGTCTTGGTGATGACCGCCAGTCGGTCGCCGACTGAGAGAAGAAAGCCGTCGCCCGGGTCGCGAGATCGCCAGAGGAGTTCACCGCTGGAGGGATCGAGCGCGCTGAGGAAGCGCGCCGAGTAGCCGAAGAGACGGTCGCCGGCCAGAGCAGCCGGGCTGTAACTGCGGGCCAGGCCGCGGCCAGTCGAGACGACTTTGGCCTCCAACCCCGCCGCGGTCTCGGCGATTTCGATCACCATGGTCGCTCCGTCCTGGTGCTTGATGAAGATGCGACTGTCGTCGATCGGCACCGGCGACTGGGTGTAGGAGCCCATGGGTCCGGGAGCGGTGTCGAAGGCCAATTCCCACAGAGCACTCCCATCGGCTGGGTCGAGCCCAGCCACTCTCGAGGACCCAAGGACCAGGATCTGCTCACGGCCGGCGATCTCGGCCACGATCGGTGATTGTGAGCCCGTGTCGGACTCATCGCCAAACGAGCGCCAGCGCAGTTCGCCGGTCGCTGCGTCGAAGGCCGCAACGGATCCTTCGGCGCCTCCGACCTGGAGCAGCATGAGGTCCCCGAAGACCGCGGGCGATCCGCCGAAGCCATAGTAGGGCGCTTCACAGCCCAGGTCGTCCACCAAGTGGGCGGTCCACAGTTCATTGCCCGTCGCGAGATCGACCGCTGCTACGTGACCCCACGGGCTGAGCATGAAGACGCGGCCCGCGCTGATGGCCGGCGTCGAGATGGGGCCATCATGGGAGCCATCGTGGCCTGCGTAGGTCGGGGCCAGGTCATAGCGCCAGAGCTCCGCGCCGTCGGCGGGGTCGAGTGCCACGACGTAGTCGCGCTCGGCAGCGGCGATGGCAGTCACCAGACGGCCGTCCGCTATCGAAACGCCCGAGTAGCCGCTACCGAGCGGACGCTGCCAGGAGCGATTCAGCACGAGAGGACCGGCGCCCGGCGGCAGCGGGCTGGCGGCCTGCCCCGTGCCGTCCGCTCCCCGAAAGGAAGCCCATGAGTCCCGTTCAGTGGCGGGTAGCGGAGCCATGGCGACAGCGGCTATTGCGAGGCTGGACACGAGCGGCTTCAGGGCTGGATGCATGGGCGGACTCCTTAGGCTGGGGACGACTTGAAGTACTACGGCTTGAGCGGTCGAGGGTTGAGGTGCCGGAGCTCGACCGGCTCCACGGACCGGCGCGGTCTAGTCTCTCTGCTCTGGCGCGGCCTGATCTTCGGTGGTTCGTTTCAAGTGGCGATCGAAGTGGCCGACCAACTTCTTGAAGGCGTACCGCGTCTGGGCCAGCCCCTCGTTGTCCCAGCCATGGCCGGCGTCCGGCAAGGCCACCAACTCGACGTCCTTGCCCAAGAGGATCAGCCGATCGACCAGGGTGACCGAGTCTTTGAAAAGGACGACCCTGTCCCGCATCCCGTGAATGATCATCAGCGGGTCGTTCAAGCCGTGGGCGTGAAGATAGGGCGACGAGTCGTCGTATTCGAGCGCTTGATCGTCGGGATGCATCATCACGGCCATCTGACCGGTCAGGGCGTGCCTTACGTTGGTTGCCGGCGCGCCGGCGACGCCCGCGGCGTAGAGGCGCGGCTTGCGGAAGAGGGACATGGCGGTCATCAGGCCACCGTAGCTCGAACCCCAGATACCGACGCGCTCGGCGTCCACGTGCCCCTGGCCGACGAGAAAGCGGACTCCGCTCTCCAAGTCTTCGATGTCCATGCCGCCGTAGTCGAGGCGGATCCCTCGGCGATGCTCCCTACCGCGGCCCCAGCTGCCGCGCATGTCCACGTTGAGCAGGACATAGCCCTCTTGCGCCAGGAACTGATCTAGGCCCCAAGTCGGGTGAGCGGTCCGGCCGCCCCATTGGTTGCGCACGCTGTCGGTGTAAACCGAGCCGAGGATGGCTGGGTACTTGCGGCTTGGGTCGAAATCGGGCGGGAGAGTCATCCGGCCGTGCAGCGTCGTACCGTCGATGTGGCTCTGAAACGTGACGTAGCGGGGCTTCACCCAGCGGTAGTCGGCGAACTCGGCGATGGGTCCTCCGGCGATGGGGCGCTCGTCCCGGTCATCGCCCAGTGCCGTGAGGAGGAGCTCGGGAGGGGACGTGTCACTCGAGAACGACACCGCGGCGTGCCGGCCGTCGGGGGAGACGATCGGCGAGTGGGTGCCGGCTCGCTGGCTGAGTCTTTTCACGCCGTCACCCGCGGAGTTCACTCGGAAGAGGTGGCGCTGTTCGGCTCGGCGACGGTTGCCCACGAGGATCAATCCATCATCGACGGGGTGCATCTCGGCGACCGCCCAGGGGCCGCGGGTCAGGCGTCTGGTCTCGCCGTCTCCCAGAGGCGACACACCGTAGACGTGGTAGTCCCCTTGCCGGTCAGAAAGGAAGTAGAGCCACTGTGAGTCGGTGGACCAGGCGATGCGCCAGAAGTAGAAGCTCTCGTTGAACGGGTCCTGGTCAGTGGCGAGGATCCGTGCCGCGGGTCCGCCTTCGAGTTCGACCACGAAGATTCGCCGTCCTTTGGCGTAGAGGTCGCTCGTATCGACGGCCAACCACTTGCCGTCGGGCGACCAGCGGCTGGCCAAGACCATATCGGGGGCCAGCGCGCTCAGCTCAATCCACTCGATGTCGCCGCCAGTCCCCCGGACCAGTCCCAACCGCTGTCGCACGGGTTCTTCTCCAGGGTAGGCGCGGCGCACGAGGTCGAGTTCGGTCTCCGCACTCAGGTAGTCGGGAATGCCGCGCTCGACGACGCCGCTGTGGTCGGACTCGGTGAGCAGAATCCGGCTGCTGTCAGGGGACCACTCGAAGGCTGTCACCGCGACCTCGGGTGTCGGGCTCTGCGTGAGACGTTGAGCCTCGGTGCCACTGTCCGTGGCATCAGCCTGAAGCGACCAGAGATCGCCGCCGCGGAGAAAGGCCAGCGTTTGGCCGTCGGGCGAGAAGGTGGCGCCAGTTTCGACGGCAGGTGTGTCGGTGATCGGGCGTGGCTCAGCGCCGGGGACGAGGGAGGCGAGCGACCAGAGATCGCCCCTAAAACTGAACAGCAGACCTTCCGAATCCGGGTACCAGGTGACTCTTGCCACCCCGGGGTCGCGTTCCAGCTGCTCCGCCGCCCGTGCTCGAGAGACGGGATCTCGAGCTGCACCCTCCTCTTCTTGCAATCTCGGCAGCCGGGTAACCCGCTTCGGTGCCGGCTCAGTGTCCTCGAGATCAACGATCCAGATGTCGTGGAAGTTGGACCCCTCGTCGTTCCACAAGAATGCCAATCGTCGGCTGTCTCGGGACCAGGCGTAGCCCTTCGGCGCGGTGCCGATCAGGGTGGGTAGTGAGTAGAGGCGGTCAACGGTCAGTCGCGCCGCAGGACTCTCGGTCTGATCGCCGGCGGAAACGGCCTGCGTCGTGAGCGCGACGATCAATAGAAGGCTATAGCTCAGAGGTACTACCCTCGCCATCTTGTTCGTCTCTCTCCCAACCTAGGTTGGATCTCAGGTTTCTGATCGGCGCCCAGCTTCCGGCGCTTGCGATGCGGTTCGCGCAGGGTACCAAACAGAACCGCGGCTCCACTTGGCCCAAGCCACCGCTTCGGGTGGGGTTCGAGGCGCCGCCCAGGCAGGGGGCGCGAGCGTATCGACGGCTTGCTAGCCTGGGGTGGCGAGTGCGACGCCGTCTCCGAGCAAAATCCGGAACCGTTCGTCGCGCGATGTCGAACCGACAGGACGGAGGACGTCATGAACCTGGTGGTCTCTTTGACAGGTGTAGCGATCGGACTGCTGGCGGCGATCGGAATTTTCGCTCCGTTTCGGGTTCTGGGGTGGGTCCGCGACCTGCACGCACCGACCCGCTACTACTTGGCCGTAGGTCAGCGTGCGATTCTCGGCTCGCTCTTCATCTGGGCGGCACCCGGCTGCCGCATGCCGAGGGTGATTCACTGGCTCGGGGTACTGACGTTGGTTGCGGCAGCGGTCATTCTGGTGCTGGGACCGAAGCGGCTCGACAGGTGGGTCGACTGGTGGGTGGAGCTTCCTGCGACAGCCGTCGTGACTTCCTTCGCGGCGGCAGCCGTGTTCGGATGTTTCCTGGTCTACGCCGGTTGGTAGCCCGTCTCTCAGCCTCGCTTCGGCTGACTCCAGCTCCAAGTGGCTTATTCGTGCTCGACGGTGAGCGGACGTGCGCAGCCGAGCTTGAGGCGGGCCATTCCGTTCTCCGTCTGAATCAGCAGATCGGCCACATCGTCGGGTGATGAGCCCTCGACCCGGGGGCCGGCCAGCCAGGCCCAGACCTTGGGTCGATCGGTGCAGTAGACGTGTGCAGTCGTCAGCTGGCCCTCGTACTGACCGAAACCAAAGGCGCCGAAGTCCGACAGAAAAACCCACTGGCCCTTGCCGCGCGGCGGTGCGACTTCGCGCTTGCCGGAAGCCACGGCTTCGTCTGAGACGCTGATCGAGCCCGTGGCTTCGGCCTCCTCGCGCGGCGTGAACTGCCGGACCAACCCCCGAGCCAGATCGTGTCCAAGCTCAAAGACGAGAGTGCCCGTTATCGACTGGGTGTACTCGTCGAGGACCACCCTTTCCCCGCCAGGAAAGATGATGACTCGGGCTTCCCAGTAGCCGTAGTCCTCGTCGTTGACGCTCAGGTAGCCGTTGTAGTCCGAGGCTGCCGACAGGGAACCCGTCAGTAGTAGCAGGAAACAGGTCATCCCCAGGATCTGTCGGCCCATCGAGTACTCCTTCGAGTTGTTCAAGTCGAAAGTGAGGCTACCAGAGCCCCGGGCCGCGGGCACAGGGGTCTGATATGTTTTTGTGCGCCCATCAGCCAGTGCTTGATGTCCGGGACCCCCCGGGAGGCTCCCAATGAGAGACGAGACAGACATGGACCCGGCTCTCGACAGCCCGGAATCCGCTGACAGCGAATGGTCCCAGGCTCCATATCTCGTCTTCAGCGGCTTCTCGATGGGAACCGCGGACGTCGTCCCTGGGGTCTCCGGCGGCACGATGGCCGTAGTGCTTGGGATCTACGAGCGGCTACTCGCAGCGATCGCCTCGGTCGGGCCCAAGAGCGCAACGGCGCTTCTCAAGGGACGGTTGGGCGACGCCTTGGCACCGATTCACTGGCGGTTCATCACGGCGCTGTTGGTAGGGATCGCCCTCGGTATCGGATTGATGGTCAAAGTAGTGCGGCTACCTCATCTGATCGAGGCGCAGCCCAAGTTTGTCTACGCCATCTTCTTTGGCTTGGTGCTCGCTTCGGCCGTGATGCTGGCGCGCCATATTCCTCGCTGGTCTGCGGGGAAGGTGATCTCGCTGGTGGTCGGAGCGTCCTTCGGGCTGGCAGTGGTCAATTTGGTGCCGGTCGAGACGCCGGAGAGTAGCTGGTTTCTCTTCTTGAGTGGCATGGTGGCGATCTGCGCCATGGTGCTGCCGGGCATCAGTGGCTCCTTCGTCCTCTTGATCCTCGGCAAGTACGCTTTTGTACTGAACGCCCTGGGCGAGCTCGACATGACGGTCATGGTGCCCTTCGCCTTGGGCTGTGCGGTCGGACTGACAACCTTCTCGCGGGTGGTCTCCTGGGCTCTCGCGCGTTGGCACGACACGGTGATGGCCGGACTGGTCGGGCTGCTGATCGGCAGCCTGTGGCGAATCTGGCCCTATCAGGAGCTGACGACGACGATCGTGCGCCACAAACCGCGGGTCGTCGCGTCGGAACCGTTCTGGCCCGGCGGACTGGAGATCGACGTCGTGCTGCTGGGTCTCACCGGCGTAGTGCTCGTATTCGTGCTCGAGTGGGTGGCTCAGCGCCGAGAAGGAACGTCGACCGGCGGCTAGACTCGCCGGGAAGAGGTGCAGCTCGGTCCCGCTCTTTCTATCGGGCCGATCCTTGGCCTGGCGGGAGTCGCGCTGCCAGTATCGGTGCGTACTCGTCCACCAGGTGCGAGGTGAATGCCACGTCTCCGGCGTAGCGCGATAAGTGCGTAGCGTCACCGAACATCGTGGCGTCGAAGCCCTCGAGTTCCTGGTAGTTGCGGATCGTGACGCCGGTCTCGGTCTGGATGCGTGCCAGCACGGAGGCCATCCGTCTAGCCGCCTCGGGCGAATACTCGATCCACTCGGTGTTGCGCGGTAGGAGGACCACCTCGACGTGGTCGGAGAACCGCTGGAAGTTCTCGACCATGCGGATGAAACCGAGGATGAGCTCCTCCTCGAAGTTCAGCTCCTCGATGTCGCAGCATTGGATCCGATTCAGTTTGGCGTTCTCCATCCTTCGCGGGCTCCTGAGCGCGTCGTAGTAGGGGGGGAACAACTCGAGCGTCAGGGGCGACCGCTCTTCGGGAATGGTCCCGGCTCCCTGCCAGCCATAGTGCCACTGCGCGTCCTCGTAGTCCGGGTAGTCGACGTCGAACTGAGCGCTTAGTTGCTCACCCAATTCTCCCAGGCGCTTCTGAGCCTCCTCGTCCTCCGGCAGGTTGCTTCGCGGGCGCTCCGGCTGGAGCGAACTGCCGAAGTGCCAGGTAGTCATCTCGGCCGAGACGTCGTCGCGCAGGAAGCGGATGTTGAACATGAGCGCCCCACGGGCGGGATCGTCGAGGGCGATGTCCCACATCTCGCGCGGGCTGGCGAGCATCCCCACGAACGAGTCGATGACAGGCTGGGCTCCTTGCCACCGACTCTCGGTCAGTTGGAACGGCACGAACTCGATGAGGGCCAGGTCGAGACGCCTTTCCCGGACCTCGAACTCCTCGCGAATGCGGCGCGATAGGTAGTCTTGGAAGTAGGGGTTGAGCCCGCCAAAACCGAAGTTGAACGACTTGACGTCGATACCCCGTTCGCTCAGTTGTCGGTCGAACTGGCGAGCGGAGAAACCGGCTCGGGTCATGGAAGAACCGAAGAACATCACCAGATCGTCCTCTTCCGCGATGATGCGAGGCAGAGCCGCGCGCGCTTCGAGCACGCGGCCCAGGATCGTGTCCCCGCTGACGTCGTAGATGAATGTCATCACACGGATCAGAACCATGGCGACCGCCATCCCCAGCACCACCGCCAGGAGGATCTTCCCGAAGATCCCCCTAGAACTGGAAGTAGATGAACTCATCGCTGGGTTCTCCAATCATCAAGCAGAGTGTCTGGACGACGATCAGCAGTGTCCAGAGCAGCCAAGGTCTTGCCTCGAGCCAATCGGACTTCTTGATCACGAAGTAGTCCATCAGGTGCATCACGAGAAGCACGGCCGCTGTCAGGAGCAGAACGATCTGCGCATTCGATAGCGCCGCTGGGAGGTCGCCGCCGAATCCGTGCATGACGCCCAAAATGTCGACCGCGGAGCTCAGGTCCGGTGCTCTGAAGAGCACCCACCCGAGCAGGACCAGGTAGAAGGTCATGGCCCATTTGGCCAGGTTGAGCCAGCGCGATGTTGGAGCCTGAAAGAGTGCCAGCGCCTTCACTTTGCTCAGTGCATGACTGGCGGCGATCAGGAGGCCATGAAATGCCCCCCAGACGACGAACGTCCACGCCGCACCGTGCCAGAGTCCGCCCAACAACATGGTGACCATCACGTTGCGCCAGCGCCGGTTGTTGCGGTTGCCGCCCAGTGAGATGTAGAGATAGTCGCGCAGCCAGGACGACAGCGAGATGTGCCATCGACGCCAGAATTCGACCGGCGACACCGCGAAGTAGGGGAGTCGGAAGTTGAGCGGAATCCTGAAACCGAGCAACAACGCGAGCCCGATCGCCATGTCGGTGTAGCCGGCGAAGTCACCGTAGATCTGGCCGGCGAACGCGAGGACTCCGGTCCAGGTTTCGATCAGACTCACCGACTCGGCGCCGTCGAAGGCGGCCGCCGCCGGGATGGCGAGGAGATCGGCGAGAGTCTTCTTGAAGACACCGGCCGTGATCAGAACGAAGCCGTGCTTGGCGTTGTCCCAGGTGGGGATTGGCAGGGCGTGCATCTGCGGCAGAATCTGCTTGGCACGCAAGATCGGCCCGGCGACGAGCTGCGGGAAGAACGACAGTGCCGCCATGAACTCGACCAGGCCTTTGCGCGGCTCCATCTCGCCGCGGTACACATCGAGTGTGTAGCTCATGCTCTGGAAGGTGTAGAACGAGATCCCGACGGGCAGAACCCAGGCCAGCGTCGGCAAATCCGGCTCGATGCCCAGGAGGCCCAAGAAGTCCGCCACCGAGACGAGCACGAAGTCGGCGTACTTGAAGAGGCCCAGGATTCCCAGATTGATCGCGATCGAAGCGGTTACCCAAGCCTTCCTGGCCTGCGGTCGGCGGGCCGCCGCGATCGCCTGAGCGATGAAGTAGTCGGCAACACCGCTGAAGATGAGAAGCGGGATGAACCGGTAGTTCCAGGCGCCGTAGAAGACGAGGCTGGCGACTACGATCAGGTAGACACGCGACCGCCCTCGCCCGAGCACCAGGCCGTAGAGGCCCAGGAAGACAACGAAGAAGACGAAGAAGAGAGGCGTGTTGAAAATCATAGATAACGTGTCGGGCTCGAAACCTGTCCTTTGGCCGTAAGACAGCACCGCTCGACGATTGCTAGCGTGGTGGCGAGCGGCATGGCTCCGCCGCGGAAACTCTGCTCGTGTTTGCTAGGGATCTCTACGCGATTGGGCGGCGATAAGTTTCGACCTGCCCGCACACCTCGGCCGCCGGCTACTGCGCCAGGGGGGCGAGAACTTCCGCCACATGCGTTCGGAAGGCCTCGGCGTCGGCGATGAAGGGCGGTCGGAGCATCGAGGCGACGCAGGTGGTATCAAGATCGTTCACCGTGCCGCGGTCGAGGAACTCGCCCCAGATCTCGTGTACCCGGGTTCCAGGACGGGGAGGCGGGCTAGAGCGAGGGCGGCCCAATCGTGCTTGGAGGCAGCGCCGGCCCCCTCTGAGGCTGTCTCGGGCCCGGCTTGGCCCGGCGATGCTGGTGGTGGTCCGGTAAGGCTGCAGCCCGCGAGCGTCGCCGCGAGAATGAGCACCAAGCTGTGGTTTGCTGTCATCGTGGACTCCACTGTAGGACAAGCATCGAATCGCGGCAAAACCCCTCGAATGCCTTCTTCGCCCCTTGGTCGATGTCCGAGGAATGTTCCTCTGACCTCCGAGGTTCTCGGGCGCGTGACCGATACGATCATCAGTGGCTACAATCAGCCCGCCATGAGACCGATCCCTTCGTCGCTGCTCGCCGTTCTACTCGCCCTGCCCTTCCTCGGATGCGCTTCAGGTGGAGGCCAGGAGACACCGCGCGTCGCCGGTACGCCGGGCGTCGCGATCACAACGTCCCCGACGAGCGAAGGGTCCAGGGGTGCTACCGGTGAGGACGCGTTGCCCGCGGAGCCGATCGGCTCACTCAGGGTTGCTGAGCCCGAGATCGAGGCGATCGAGGAGGTTCTTCCGAGTGTCGCCCTCGCCACTTCGCTGGAGACATACGAGATCGCCGAGTCGATGTGGATGGAAGGGCGCTTCGACGAAGCCTTCGAGGCTCTGGACGAGGCTTTCCGCATCATGACTGAAGTCGAAGTCGGCGGCGACGCTCTCGTCGCGCAGGAGAAAGAGGACCTGCGCCGCTTGATCTCGCGCCGCATCGTCGAGATCTATGCTTCGCAGCAGACGGTGGTCGGCGATTTCGAGGGTTCGATCGGGCTCGAGGTCAACAGTTATGTGGAGCGTGAGATCGCGAGCTTCCAAGGGTCTGAGCGACAGAGTTTCCTCGACGGCTACCAACGCTCCGGCCTCTACCGACCGATGATCATCGCCAAGCTGCGCGAAGCCGGCATGCCGGAACAGTTGGCCTGGCTGCCAATGATCGAGAGTTGGTTCAAGACCCGCGCGTTGTCGCGAGCACGGGCGCTGGGCATGTGGCAGTTCATCTCCTCGACCGGTTATCGCTACGGACTGAAGAGGACCAGCTGGGCCGACGAGCGGATGGATCCCGAGAAGGCGACCGATGCCGCGTTGGCCTATCTCAAAGACCTCCACGGCCTCTTCGGAGACTGGCAGACCGCGGTGGCGGCCTACAACTGTGGCGAGGCCCGCGTGCAGCGGCTGTTGCGGCGCCAGAGTGCCGGCTACTTCGACCAGTTCTGGGACCTCTACGAGCAGCTGCCGCGCGAGACCCGGCGCTATGTGCCGCGCTTGATCGCGGCGGTCTTGATCCTGGAAGACCCAGCCAAGTACGGCTTCCACGATCTGCCCAAGCCGCTCGATCCGGTCGAGGTCAAGACGATCGAAACGACTCGTTCGATCCGTCTGGCCGATCTGGACACCCAACTCGCCTTGCCGAGTGGAACTCTCGCCGAGCTCAACCCGGAGTTGCGCCACAAGGCGACGCCGGACGCGCGCTATGAGCTACTGGTACCGACCGACAGGGCTCAGGCTGTGGTGGCCCACGTGGCCGCACTCCCGAAGGCGAGCCCTCAGACGGCGCAGATCACGATCCATCGGGTTCGCCAGGGCGAGACCCTCTCCACCATCGCGCGGCGCTACGGCACCTCGGTCAATACTCTGATGAGGCTCAACAATCTCCGCAACGCGAATCGAATATCGCTCGGCCAGCAGCTGCGAGTGGACGGCCAGGCACGGGCCGCGAGCACCTCATCCGCTCCTTCGACCTACACCGTGCGGCGGGGCGATAGCCTGTGGAACATCGCACGCCGCTTCGGCACGACGGTGGACCGAATCAAGCGAGACAACAACCTGCGCAGCAACACGCTGCGACCCGGCCAGCGCTTGACGATTCAGCAGGGCAGCAGTTCACGGACCTACATCGTCCGTCGCGGCGACACCTTGAGCCGTATCGCCGACCAGAACCGGGTTTCGCTCAACCGGTTGGCTCAAGCCAACGGGCTCAGCCTGCGCAGCACGATCTACCCCGGCGAGCGCCTGGTCATCCCGCAGTAGGCACCTCCAAGGTCTTCGAGATCGGCTTGAAGTCGCCAAGGGCGGCGGGTCTGGCGCCCTGTTGCTGCTATAGAGTAGCCGGGCATTTCAAGGTCGCGGTCGGCCTATTTCGAGAACAGGTTCCGCTACAGGAGCCCCATTGGGAGGTCGCATGAAACGACGGATCTCGTCGCTGATCATTCCCGTCGCAGCCCTTATGGTTCTGACATTGGCCCCGAGCGTGGCGTATGCCTGGGGAGCGAACGGGCATCGCATCGTGGCCCAGGTCGGTGAGGACTATCTGTCGCCGCAGGCTCGCTCGGAGGTACGCGCCATCGCTGGCCGGCAGAGTTTGGCCCTGCTGTCGACCTGGCCGGATTTCATCCGCTCGTTCAGCGAGTGGGACTGCGTCAAGCCCTGGCACTTCCTGACGGTGGAGGACAAGGAGACGATCGACCAGGGTTTGCTGCGCAAGGCCGATCTCAATCGCTCGAGATGCGACCCGGAACTCTTTACCGATCTGGAGATGCCCAACAATGTGCTCGAGGCGATCGACTACTTTGCGGCGATCGTCGGCGGCGACGAAGAGAAGGGGAAACGATTCGGCTTGCTCCTCGCCGGCAGCGGCGTCGAGCCGTATGGCGGTTCGCTGCGGTTGACGGCTCTCGCTTTGGTGGTGCACTTCGTCGGCGATATTCACCAGCCCCTGCACGTCGGTAGAGGCGGGGACCGGGGCGGCAACAGCATCACGGTCGAGTGGTTCGACGAACTGACCAAGCTGCATTCACTCTGGGACAGCGGGTTGCTCGACCAGGAAGGACTGAGCTTCTCGGAACAGGCTGCGTTTCTCGAACAGGAGTTCGCTGCCGAGCCGGTGATCGAGTTCGGTTCCGGCCCGAGAACCTGGGCCCAGGAGTCGATCGATCACCGCGACGAGGTGTACGACATCGTCAACGATCGCAACCCTGAGGCGAACCTCGCGAGCCTGAGCTACCGGTACGCCGCCAATCGCAATGAGCTCTTGAAGAGCCGTCTCTATGCCGGTGGGATACGCCTCGCGCAGCTACTCAACTCGGTCTTTGAGGTGGAGGCTTCCGAGACGGCTGAGTGATTCCGCTAGCGGCCGGGACACCGATCTCACGAAGCCTCCTGGTGCCGCCCGGGGAGCGCTAAGATGGAGCCAAGCTAAGGACCACACACTCGATGGAAAGGAAGATCGCGATGAACTTCTCGCAATCCCGGTACCCGGTGGCACTCCTCGTGACCGCCCTGTTCGTAACGGTTGCGCCTCCCGTGGCGGCGGACATGGCGAAGACGTCGGCGGATGTCTTCGATCAACTCCGGGCCCTCGAAGGGGCTTGGGCCTCCCAGGCCGAGCAGGGAGAAGGCGAGGCACACGACGAAGAGGCAGCGCTCGCCAGCCAGTTCGACTTCGCGGTTTCGGCTGGCGGCACCGTGGTCATGGAGACCATGAACGCCGGCACAACTCACGAGATGATCAACATGTACCACCTCGATGGTGAGGATCTCGTGCTGACGCACTACTGCGCCGCTGGCAACCAACCGACGATGAAGCTCGACCGTGCGGCGCTGGCCGAGGGCAAGACGCAGTTCGCGTTTACCGGTGGCACCAATCTGGATCCGGCGGTCGATCAGCACATCCACTCGGTCGAGCTGAATTGGCAAGATGACGGCAGCGTGGCCGCGGACTGGACATCCTGGGGTGGCGGTGAGCAGAACGCTGTCATGCACTTTGTTCTCACCCGCTCCGAATAGCAGATGGAGTTTGCAGCGCTGATTGACCGGCTCGAGGCCAATGCGTCGACGATACGGCGCATGCTCGAGTCGGTCTCTCACGAGCAGGCTTCCTGGCGTCCCGAGGCCGGCGGCTGGTCCATGCTCGAGGTTGCAGCCCATCTCCTGGATGAAGAGCGCGAGGATTTCCCTGCCCGTTTGAGGATGCTTTTAGAGAGCCCTCGCGCAACCTGGCCTCAGATCGATCCCGAGGGGTGGGTCGAGAGTCGCGGCTACGCTGCGCGCGATTTCGGGGAAAGCGTGAGGGATTTCGGAGCCGAGCGCACGCGATCTCTGGTTTGGCTACGCTCGCTCGCGTCGGCCGATTGGAACCTGACCTACGAGCATCCGCAGCTCGGTGCTCTGCGCGCCGGGGATCTGTTGGCTTCCTGGGTGGCGCACGATGCGCTCCACATTCGTCAGCTGGCGGGTCTCGATTGGGCCTGGTGCAGACGATTGGCGGAGCCTTTTTCGCCGGCGTATGCCGGAGATTGGTAAAGCATGAACCGTTCGAAATGGGTGTTTGTGGCCTTGCTCTTCGTTGTCTTGCCGGCCGCCGGACAGAGTCGGCACACCGAGAACACGCTGCGGCTCGACGAGGGCAAGACTGGGCCGCCGGCCTCGATCAAAGACATCGCTTGGCTCGCCGGCTTCTGGCAGAGTGAGGCATTCGGCGGGCAGGTCGAGGATGTCTGGTCGGCGCCCAGTGCCGGGACCATGATGGGCATGTTCAAGGTCACTCAAGATGGCACGCCGTCCTTCTACGAACTGCAGCTGATCGTCGAGCGAGAGGGGAGTCTGGCGTGGCTGGTCAAACACTTCAGCGCTGAGTTCTCGGGCTGGGAGGAGAAGGCCGCCTACGTCACCTTCCCCCTGGTTCGCCTGACCGAGGACGCCGCCTTCTTCGCCGGATTGACCGTCCGTCGGGTGACCTCGAACGAGCTACGGGTCTTTCTGGTCATGGAGCAAGAGGCGGGGCCGGTGGAGGTCGAGATGGTGTATCGCCGGCAGCACCCCGGCGAGTCGGTCGAGCCTTGATCTCCATCCGACCGGAGCTCGACGTGTACTCGATCGCTCTCTTGACGGCGATGGGCCTGGCCGTCGCAGCTCTCGCTGTGACACTTGCCCATGCGGTTCGGGGAGGGAGAGATCTTCTGGCTGCTGCCGGCCGTCTGTGCCTCGTCGCGTTGGCCTTCGCTGTCTTCGCTCTCAGCTTCCATTCGCTCGTCGGGCACTCATCGGGGAGCGCCGAAGGGCTCTCCCTTCTGGCCTTTCTCAATGCTCACCGTGCGATGGTGATTGTGATCTTGCTGACCGCTGGTCTGGCCGCGGTCGCCCTGCAAGCGGCCGCGCGTCAGTCTTCGAGAAGCTGATAGACGCAGGGCTCGCCGGCGGCTCGAGGTGCGCTCCCCGCGGGTACGCGCACCAGGGCATCGGCACGGGCGAAGGCGCCCATGTCATGTGAGCCGCGGGCCGAGATCGGGTGCAGAGAGTCGCCTTCCACCGAGGCCGCTCGGCGGGCCGGGATGAACCGGTCGCGACCCTTGGCGCCGGGCAGGGCGTCGGCCAAGACTCCGCGTCGGGGCGTGAACCAGAAGCCGTCTTCGTAGCCCATCAGCCGCCGCAGGGCCGGGCGCACGAACAAGGAGTAGGTCGCCATCACCGCGTTCGGGTTGCCGGGAAGCCCGAATACAAGACCACGAGAGTGCTTGGCGGCCAGGAGCGGCTTGCCGGGCTGTATCGCCACATTGTGAAACAAGACCTCGCACCCGCAGGCCTCGAGAGTGCTTTCGACCCAGTCGAAGGCGCCCTTCGAGACACCTCCGCCGATGATCAGCACATCGGAGCGCATACCGCTCGAGATTCTCTCGGCTAGGGCATCCTGGTCGTCGGACGCGATGCCGAGCGAGTCGAAATCAAGAGCCAGCCCTCGGCCTGCGGCGATCAGGAAGTCCGTATGAGAGTCTCGCAGTTGGCCCGGTTGGGGAGTAATCGAGGGCGGCACGACTTCATCTCCAGTCGTGATGACAGCGACCGACGGAGGCCGGTGGACTTCGAGCGGCGAGATGCCATGGGTCGCCAACGTGGCCAGGGTCGCTGCGCTGATGGCGGTACCTGAGGGCAGGAGAGGCTGACCGAGCTTGATGACCTCCCCGCCCCGGCGGATGTGCGCGCCGCTCGCGGTCGTGCCGCGAAGTTCGACCTCCACGGTACCGCCGTCAGTCAGTTCCACGGGGATCACGCGATCCGTCCCCCGCGGAACCGGGGCGCCGGTCATGATGCGTATGGCCGTCGCCGGCTCGAGCTCGAACCCGGGGCGATCTCCGGCAGCGATGGTGCCGACCACCGGAAGCGTCGTTTCGGTCGGCCCCGCGGCGACGGCGTAGCCGTCCATGGCTGAGACGTCCTGGCTTGGAACGTCGACCTTGGCTTCGAGATCGGTAGCTAGCACTCGACGCCAGGACAGGCGCCTCGACACCAGCGTGTTCGGCAGGGGCTTCAGGTGCAGGGCGAGCCGGCTCCAGGCTTCTTCGGGAGAGATCAGGGATTCGGCCATCAGAGGCGGCATTGTCTCATCAAAGGCAGGGGGCAGCTCTAGTTTGAAATTGACACTATTTGTGTTACAATACACCGAATTAATGGCGGAACTCATGCCTAGAGACCCAAGCCAAGAGCCTACATCGGATTCCAAGCACTTCCAGTATCGGGGAGACCTTGCCGATACTCCGTTGACCGAGATCCTGGCCCGGGTCTCGCGTTTTGCTGTGCCGGGAGTGCTGAAAGCAGAGCGGGACGAGGTCTCGATCGAGGTCTACATCCGCGATGGACACGTAATCCACGCTCGTTCGACCGATATTGGTACGAGCCTGGGCGTCTATCTCCGGCGCGTCGGCTTGCTGTCGCAGGATCAGTTTCGCCGCGTCATGCGTGAGCGGCGCCGCACTACGGACCGGCTGGGTGTCCTCCTGGTGGAGCGCGGGCTCATGGCGCCGAGTCAGGTCCACGAAGCGATCAAGCGTCAGACCGAGGCGATCGTTTGGAGTCTCTTTTCTTGGTGGCAGGGCGACGTCACCTTCAAGCTCGGAGTCTGGGACCCGGTCGAGATGATCGGAATCCACTTGCCGCTTGCCAAGGTGATCATTGACGGCATCAAGCGCGAGTCCGACGTCAAGCATCTGATTTCGCGAATCGGCGGCCGCCACACGGTGCTCGAAGCGGCCTTTTCGATCGAGGACACCGTGGAGCTGGGCCTCGACGCCGAGGACTTTGGCTTGTTGTCGATGATCGATGGCGAGCGGACGCTGTATGACCTTTGCGCTCAGGGTCCGAAACCAGGCAAGGACAACGCGAAACTGCTCTACGCCATGTTCGTTCTCGAACTGGTCACCACACGGCCTGCCGAGGCCAGCGCCTCGCCGGCCCCCATCCCGATCCGCGGCTTCCGACGGTCGGACCCGCTCGACTAGTCGCTCCAGTATCGGTCCTGTACACTCGCGCGCTCCCTCGGCTGCGGACTACGATCCGAGCCAAGGCGCCAAGCTCATGCCAATCTACGAATACCAGTGCGCTGACTGCGGTCAGCGAATAGAACGTCTTCAGAGGATCGACGACCCTCCGCCGGGCCCGTGCGATGTTTGCAGCGGCTCCATGCAGCGTCAGGTGTCGGCCCCGGCATTCCAGTTCAAAGGGACCGGGTGGTATGTCACCGATTATGCCGACCGTAAGGGACCGGAATCCAAGGACGGCGCCGTCAACGGCAGCTCGGCCGAAGCGGGCGGCAGTGCGGATGCCTCGCCCAAGGACTCGAACTCGGCGAGCGAATCATCGAAGGCCGACGGCGGCTCCGGAAGTACGAAGGCCAAGGCCGAGCCTCCTGCCGCCAAGACGGTCAAGGCGAGCGACTAACAGGCCTTTTCTCGCCGAGCTCGAGAGGCTCGCACGGCGGCTGGGAGTGGGTCGGCCCGTGCTAGGCTTTTGACATGTCTACGCCGTCGGCAGCGGACGTTCTCGCGCAGGTCGAGCGGTCGCTCGCTGAGCATCCGCGAATCGTGCTGTGCCAGATTGTCAGGGTTCAAGGTTCGACCCCAGGGAAGCTCGGTTGGAAGATGTTGGTTCGGCCCGACGGCAGCGCCTTTGGCAATCTCGGCGGGGGAGCCTTCGAAGCGCTCGCTCTGGGTGATGCGAGAACGCTCCTTGCCGGGGGCGAGACGTCGCGTACAGAGCGCTACTATTTGACCGAGGACGCGGTCAAGGGTCAGGCGACCGGGATGGTGTGCGGTGGCATGATCGAGGTGTTCCTGGAAGTTGTGAGCGCGCGGCCGGTGCTGGCTGTGTGTGGCGGTGGACCGGTCGGGCAAGCCCTGGCTCGCCAAGCTCTCCTGTGCGATTTCGACGTCGTGGTGCTCGAGGACCGCGAGGAGTTTCGCCGCGCCGAGCTCTTCCCCGCGGAGGCTCAGACGGTCGAGGTGACGCGAGACTACGACGGTGACTTCCTCGGTCCGTGGCGGGCTCGCGAACTCTTCGTAGCCGTCGTCTCGCGCTGTTGGGAGACCGATCTCGCGGCAGCCACCGGCGTCTTGCGGGCCGACCTTCCGGGGCTGATGTATCTGGGGGTGATGGGCAGTCGCCGGAAGATCGACCGTGTCGAGCAAGGGTTGGCGAAGGCCAACCTGAGCCTCGATGACGTGGAATGGGATGCGCCGATCGGATTGGATCTCGGTGGCTCGACCCCAGCCGAGATCGCCGTGTCGATCGCCGCCAAGCTGATTCGAGTACGCCATGCGGCAACCCAACGAAAGGCGTCACCCACGAGTGCTGTTCGCCTCGTCTAACGAATCAACGGGCCCCTTAGGCCTTGGCGCCATGGTCTCGGGGTTCAATTGCAAGGTGGCGGCTTTTGTCGCCCTGGCCTGCCTGGCTCTGGCGCCCCGGCTCGCGGCGGACGGCTGGCACGCCGCCCCTCTTTTCGGCGCCGACATCCGAAGCCTCGCCTTCGATCCGCACGTGCCCGATCGCGTCCTCGCTGGGACCTCCTCCGGCCAGCTCTATGAATCGAAAGACCTGGGCGCGACCTGGAAACCGGCCGGCAGCCGGGTGCCGTTACCCGGCTGGGTCGTCAGTAGCATCCAGTTCGACCCCAAGACCCCGGGAAGGGTGTGGGCCGGTCTCTGGGCTCTCTGGGGAGCAGATGGCGCTGTGGTCCTGTCGGACGACGGCGGCCGGACATGGGTGGCCAGGGACGAGGGACTGCCGAAGCGTCAGGTCTACGCCCTCGCTCTGGCGCCTGACCGTCCCGGAAGCGTCTATGCGGCCACTCGCAAGGGGGTCTGGGCGACTGACGACGCGGGCCTGACCTGGCGGCACATGACGACGGGCCAAGCGGAAATAGGCAAGGTGACGAGCCTCTTGGTCGATCCTTACCGGCCGGAAGTTCTCTACGCGGGGACCTGGCGCCGCGCCTATCGCAGCGACGACCGGGGCGTATCCTGGCGCGGCATCTTCGAAGGTATGGCGCTCGACTCCGAAGTCTTCAGCCTGCGGCCGGGACCCCGTGGCGAAGGCGATCTCTGGGCCTCGACTTGCGGTTGGGTGTACCACGGCAGGAATCGCGGCGCTCGCTGGAGCCGACACACGAGCGGGCTCCCCGAGCGCCGCACCCCGAGCTTCGAGGTCCTGGCCGATGGCACCCTCCTCGCTGGGACGGTGGCGGGGGTCTACGGATCGAACGACCACGGAGCGACTTGGAGCCGGCGAAGTCCAAAGATGGTGATCGATGCGATCGCGGCGCATCCGGCTCGATTGGGCGTGGTTCTGGTCGGAACCGAGGGGTCGGGGGTCTGGCGCTCGCTCGATGGCGGGGCGAGCTTTGAAGCTTCGACGAGCGGCATGGTGAGCGTGCGGGTCACAGACATTGTTCCGAGTCGCGAGGGCTTGGCGCTTTCTGTGCGGCATGCCGGCCACAATGATGGCGTTCACCAGTTCTTGGGCGGGCGCCTGGAGGTCGACGCCGGTGGCAAGCTGCCAACCGTTCTTGACCTCGCGGTCGACGGCGAACGCCTCTTCGCTGGCACTGAGCGCGGGCTCTGGTTGCGGTCGGCGGGCTCTTGGGCGCGCGTGACGTCCTTGGGCGAGACGCGGGTTGAGGAAGTGTTGGCAATCGACGGCAGGGTCTTCGTGCGCACCGGAAACGAAATCGTTTGGCTCGAGGGCGACCGGGTTGAGCGGCTCGAAATCGAGGCACCAGGGGCGGGACTGGCGTGGTGGAGAGGGTCCCTCTGGTTCGTCGACCAAGGCCTCCTGGCGCGCTGGTCGACGGCCGGAGTCGAGGTTGCCGAGACGCCGGCCAGGGTGGAATCGGTCAGCGGCTTCGGTGCCAGACTCCTGATCGATACCCTGGCTGGGCGTTTTGAGGGCGCTCCCGCCGGAGACTGGAAACCGCTGGGGATCGGTGCGCCCAGGGTCCTGGCGACTGGCGATGCCCAGGCGCCGATTCTGGGTCTGTGGGACGACGGGAACGTGACACTGCACGATCCCGAGGGACGTGAGTTGACCCAGCTACGACTCCCCGTGCCGGCCCGCGACGTCTCCGCGTCAGTCCTCGAGCGGGGACGCTTACACTTGGCGACCGCAGGCTACGGCTTGCTCTGGTCGAATGTTCTGCTCGTCGAGGACGGCGGATCCACGAGAGTCGCGCCGACGACAGTCAGCTCCCGATGACCTCTTCTTCCACCGTGTCCTTGGTCAACCCCGCCTTCTTGGCGTAGTAGCGGAACGACCGGAAGCTCATGCCGACAAGTTCGGCTGCCCGAGTCTGGACGCCGTTGCAGCGCTCGAGAGCCTGGAGCATGAGGGCGCTGCGCATCTCGTCCAGGTGAGTCTCCAGATCGATGCCGTCCTCCGGCAATTCGATCGACGGCAGAGCATCGAGGCTGCTGCGCAGCAGATGGGTGGGGATGTCCTCTGATGTCAGGGTTGCGCTACTGGTCAGAGCGAGGGCTCGTTCGATGACGTTTTCGAGTTCGCGAACGTTACCTGGCCAAGAGTAGTTCTCGAGCAGCTTCAGAGCTTCGACGGCGATTCTCGGAGCCTCGATCTCGAGCTCGCGGCTGTACTTCTGCACGAAGAAGTCGACCAGGAGGGGAATGTCCTCTCGCCTCTCTCGGAGTGGCGGCACCCGAATCGGGATCACATTGATCCGATAGTAAAGATCCTCGCGGAATTCGCCGGTCTGGATAAGGCCACGCAGATCCTGGTTGGTGGCGGCAACAATGCGGGTGTCGATCGGCTCCTCAGTGTTGCTACCCACTTGGCGGATCCTTTTCTCCTGCAGGGCCCGCAGTAGTTTGACCTGCATCGGCGGCGTCATTTCGCCGACCTCATCGAGCAGCAACGTTCCTTGGTGCGCCGCCTGAAAGAGGCCCTTCTTCTCTGCGACCGCTCCGGTAAAGGCACCGCGCTTGTGGCCGAAGAGCTCGCTCTCCAACAGGTTTTCCGGCAGGGCGCCACAGTTGACACTGAGGAACCGTCGTTTGGCCCGCGGACCGGCATAGTGGATGGCGCGGGCGATCAACTCCTTACCGGTTCCACTCTCGCCCTCCAGCAGGATCGTAGAACCGGTCCGCGCCACCCGCTCGATGAGAGCGAAGATCTCCTGCATCCGTCGGCTGCGGCCGATGATGTTCGAGAATTTGTACTTACCCTCGAGCTCACGACGCAGGTAGACATTCTCGTCAACGAGCTCGGTCTTCTCGATGGCCTTCTCGATGGTCAGCTTGATCTCGTCGACGTCGAAAGGCTTCGAGAGATAGTCGTAGGCCCCGAGCTTCATCGCGTCGATCGCGGATTTGGTCGACGTGTAGGCCGTCATCATGATCACCGACGCCGACGACTCGTCCGTGCGAATCTCTTCGAGCAGCTCCAGGCCGCTGCCGTCCGGCATCATCAAGTCGCACAGAACGAGGTTGTAGTCGCTCTCCGCCCAACGGGCGCGGCCTTCTTCCACTGAACGCGCCGTAGTGATCTCGTAGCCCTCCTCTTCGAGGAGAAGCTGCAGAAACTCGAGCATGCTCTGCTCGTCGTCGACGACCAGAATCCGCCGGGTCATGGCGCCACCGCCATCGCCGGTTCGGTCACCGGCAATTCGACTTCGATCAGTGTCCCCTTGCCGGCCTCGCTGTCGACTGTGAGCCTTCCGCCGTGTTCTTCGATGATGCGGTAGACGATGGCCATACCGATGCCCGTACCTCCCCTGAAAGACGTGTGGAAGGGATAAAACAACTCCGACTTTTCGCTCGTCGTCATACCGCGTCCGGTGTCGCGAAAGCCGATCCGATACATATCAGCCTCCAGTCTACCGTGGACATAGAGGTCGCCCGCTGTGTCCATGGCGCGCAAGGCGTTGCGGGTCAGATTCCAGAAAATCTGACTGACCTGGTCGGCATCGGCGATGATGGCTGCGCTCTCCTCGTTGAGTTGCAGGTGAATCTTGTGGCCGGCTAGGACCTCCTCGCTGTTGCGCAGCAGTTCGATGTTGTTGCGCAGCAACCCAGCGATGTCGAACCGCACACTCGAACGTTCTCGCGGTCTGGAGAACTGGAGGAAGCTCTTGATGATCCGATCGAGCCGCCGGCTCTCGCGCAGGATGATGTCGAGCAGAGTCCGTTGCGACGAGCCCTCAGCCAGGCTGGTCTGGAGCATCTGTGCGGAGCCGGAGAGGGCAGCGAGGGGATTGCCGATCTCGTGGGCGATTCCGGCGGCCATCTCACCGACGGCAGCCATGCGGTCCTTGAGCTGAAGTTCGTCCTGGAGCTTCCGCCAGTCCGACAGGTCCTGAAAAATGAGGACGTAGCCCGCCGGCTCACCGGCCTGGGATGTCAGCTCGGTCAGCGAAAAGCCGATCGGACGCGCCTCGTCCTCTAGTCTCAGGACAATCTCGAAGCGGTGCTTCTCAGCGCTGCCCAGGGCAGCGAACTCCTGCCACTGCCTATCCTCGAAGAGGCCCGTCCCGACAACGGATTGCCCCACGAGGTCAGCACCCGGTCTCTGCAGGATCTTGGGAGCGGCCGCGTTGGCGGTCACTACGGTTCCGTCCGGAGAGAAGGTGATGAGCCCGCTGGGGATGGACTCTACAATGTCGCGATGGATGCCCTGCAGGCGGGCCAGGTCGCGCTGGGCTCCTTTGAGCTCGCGGGCCAGCTTGGACGCCAGGAGAGCGACCAAGAGGAAGCCGGCGAGGTGGAGGAGGAGGCGATAGGCCACTTCGCTGAGCGGATCGTCGGCCTGTCGAGCGAAGGGCAGCCACGCGAACTTCACGGCCAGAGAAGCGAACGCAAAGAGCGTCCAAGCGGCCGCCGCGGTGACGAGGCTGCTGCGTCTTCCGAGAACGGCCGCGGCCAGGATGATGACGACGAAGAAGAGGCTCGAGAAGGGGCTTGCAGCGCCGCCGAAGAAATAGACCAGTACCGCGATGAGCAACAGGTCGCTCGAGAACTGTAGGAAGGCTTGAGTGCGAAGCGGTGTGCGCCTCCGGCGCAGCTGGACGAGAAACCCGACGTTGATCACGATGCCGAGGATCAACAGGCTGTAGATCAGGTTGTCGATCGCCGACCTGGAAACCCCCTCGGGGCTCACCTCGACGGGTGGCCCCGGCTCGACGAGAAGCGTTCGCAGCAGGAAGAAGGCTCCGAGGAAACTGACGATTCCGACCAGGCGAACGACGACCACCCGGTGCAACTGCTCAGCCAGGTGGTCTGACTCGGGATCGACCCGGTGGAAACCCGCTTCCAGAGCCTGCTCGTCGCGCCTCACGGGCCGCTGCCCTCGCTTAGGAGATGCGGCCGAGAATCGTGTAGAGCGGCAAGTACATCGCAGTCACGATTACACCGATGATACCGCCGAGAAAGACGATCATGATCGGCTCCAAGAGCTTGATCAGGCCCTCGACCGCCGTATCGACTTCATCCTCGTAGAAGTCTGCGATCTTGCTCAGCATCTGATCGAGAGCACCCGTCTGCTCACCGACATTGACCATCTGGACGACCATCGGCGGGAAGACCTTGGTCTCAGCCAGTGGGCCGCTGAGTGTCTTACCCTCTTCGACGCTCTTGCGGACCGCCATGATGGCGTCTTCCACGATCGCGTTGCCCGACGTCTTGGCGGTGATCTGGAGCCCGTCAAGGATCGGCACACCGGAGGAGGTCAAGGTGCCGAGCGTTCGGCAGAATCGGGCCACGGCGATCTTGCGGACCAGCATTCCCAGGACCGGCAATCTCAACGCCAAGCCGTCGATCACGCGCCTACCACGATGGGTCTTGTAGTAAGCCTTGAAGCCGAAGACGACGCCGAAGACCAGTGGGGGCACTAGCCACCAGAACCTACCGACGAAGTTACTTGCGGCGACGACCATTCTCGTCAGCCAGGGCAGTTCGCCTCCCAGACCCGCAAATAGCTGCGTGAACACCGGGATGACCTTCCATAGGATGATCCAAACGACGACAAAGGCGATAGCGATCACGGTGACCGGGTAGATCATCGCCGACCGAATCTGACTGCGTAGCTTGTAGAGCTTCTCGAGGTAGAGCGACAGGCGTTGGAGAATGATGTCCAAGATACCGCCGGCCTCACCGGCCGCGACCATGCTCGAGTAGAGATTGTCGAAGGCTGCGGGATGCTTGGCCATCGAGTCGGCGAGACTCTGGCCCGATTCCACATCGGCCCGGACGTTCTGGATGATGTCGCGGAACTTACGGTTCTCCTGCTGTTCGCCGAGGATCTCGAGGCACTGAACGAGCGGCAGACCGGCGTCGAGCATGACCGAGAACTGTCGCGTGAAGACCGCGATGTTCTTGATGCCGATCCGGCTTGGGAGCCGCGGCATGAAGGGGATCTCACGGCCCTTCTGGCGCAGCGATGTAACTCGCACCTGCTGGCGCCGCAGTGTGGCCATCGCGGCATCCCGCGAATCAGCGACCAACACGCCTTCCTGGTTGGCGCCGCCTCGGATTCGACCCTTCCAAACGAAACTCGGCATCGCTTACGTCCTCGCCTCACTCGTCGCGCGCAAGCTCGGGTTCAGTGCCCCGGCGCCGCGCGAGATCATTTCTTGCAGCTCGTCAGGTCGTGAAGACCGGTTGAGCGCCGTCTGTAGGTTGATCTGCCGGCGGAAGTAGAGCGCCGCCAGCGCTTGGTTGAAGGTCTGCATTCCGTACTGGGTCTGGCCGGTCTGCATCATGCCGTAGATCTGGTGCACCTTGTCCTCGCGGATCAAGTTGCGGATGGCCGAGTTGGGGACGAGTATCTCCATCGCCAGGGTTCGACCCTTGCCGCTAGCTCGCGGGAGCAGGCTCTGGCAGCAGATGCCTTCGAGGACGAAGGAGAGTTGCACTCGGATCTGGCTTTGGGCATGCGGTGGGAACACGTCGATGATGCGGTTGATCGTCTGTGCGGCCGAGTTGGTATGCAGGGTGGCGAAGGTCAGATGACCCGTTTCGGCCACTCGTAGCGCCGCCTCGACGGTCTCGTAGTCGCGCATTTCACCAATCAAGACGACGTCCGGATCCTGGCGCAGGACCGACTTGAGGGCGTTAGCGAAGGAGAGCGTGTCGGCCTCGAGTTCGCGTTGATTGACGATGCAGCTCTTGTGCGAGTGCAGGTACTCGATGGGATCCTCGATCGTCACGATGTGCTCGCTACGCTCGCGGTTCACCTTGTCCAGCAGCGCTGCGAGAGTCGTCGACTTACCGGATCCGGTCGGTCCCGTAACGAGCACCAGCCCACGTGGCTTCTCCGCCAGCTTCTCGATCACCGGCGGCAGGCCGAGTTCTCGAAAACCGCGGATCTCGAAGGGGATCTGACGGAAGGCCCCGGCGAGAGCACCTCGCTGGTTGAAAACGTTGGCGCGAAAGCGCGCCAGACCCTTGATTCCAAAGGAGAAGTCGATCTCGAGCGTCTCTTCGAGGCGCTGCTTCTGCTTGTCGGTGAGGATGGAGTAGCAGAGCTGCTTGGTCTGAGTAGGCGTGAGCGCCGGCGAGTTGAGCGTCGTCAGGATGCCATCGACCCGGATCTGGGGCGGGGAGTTGGTCGTGATGTGAAGGTCGGAGGCCCCCCGTTCGACCATCTCCTTGAGCATTTCATTGAGCGTCAGCGCCATCTTCGAGAACCTTCTAAATGCCTTTGGTAACAGGCTTTTCCGGAACTTATAACACCATTCTAGACCACCGCCAACGGGGGATGTCACATCTACGGACGGATTGCCGCCTCCGATCGCGCCGGATTGCTATCCTCGACGCCGATGAGCTTAGAAGAAGAAGAACCCTTAGGGCAGGCCTACGACGGCCGGTTGATGCGCCGCCTGCTCGGTTACTTGAGGCCGTATCGGAGCAGCGTTGTGGTGGCGGTGGCGTTGATCATCGCCTCCTCCCTGTTGCAGCTCGTCGGACCCTTGCTGACCGCTGTAGCGCTCGATCTTTTCATCCGGCCCGGTGAGGTGTCGGCGCCGGTCAGCAGTTGGCTGGCGCGGCACTGGGTGTCGAGAGGCGATCTCGACCCCGCCACGGGCCTGGCTCTCGTGGCGTTGGTCTATCTGGCGGCCCTCGTGCTGACCTCGATCGTGCTCTACGTTCAAGCGCGGGTGATGCAGATGATGGGCCAGCGCATCATGGCCGACTTGCGAGGCGAGCTCTTCGGCCACCTTCAGACCCTGTCGATCGCCTACTTCGACCGCAATCCAGTCGGCCGGCTAGTCACCCGGGTGACTAACGATGTCGATGCTCTGAATGAGCTCTTTACGGCCGGTCTGGTGTCGATCTTCGGCGACATCGTGCTGTTAGGCGGCATCGTCGTGGCGCTCTTCTGGCTCGACTGGCGGTTGGCGCTCGTCACCTTCGCGATTCTGCCGCTGCTTCTGGCCTTGTCGATCTGGTTCAAGGCTCGGGCCCGGCAGACTTTCCGCCGGGTGCGGGTCAAGCTGGCGCGAATCAACTCCTTCTTGCAGGAGCACCTACCGGGATGACCGTGGTGCAGCTCTTCGGCCGTGAGGAAGCTGTGGCGCAGGATTTCAGCGAAATCAACGACGAGCATCGGGCGGCCAATCTCGACGCGATTTTCTACTACGCGGTGTACTACCCGATGGTCGAGCTGATTACGGCTCTGGGCATCGGCCTGATCGTCTGGTACGGCGGTGGAGAGGTCATCAGCGGCGCTCTCTCGCTCGGAGTTCTAGTCGCGTTCCTCCAGTACGCGCAGCGCTTCTACCAGCCATTGGCTGACCTGTCGGAGAAGTACAACATCCTGCAGGGGGCGATGGCGGCGTCCGAACGCGTCTTCGGGCTGCTCGATACCGAGCCCGAAGTGCCCGAGCCGACGGGTCTTTGGCGGCCGGGCGGGGTTCGCGGCGCCGTGGCTTTCGATGACGTTTGGTTCTCCTACAAGGAAGGGGAGCCGGTGTTGCGTGGTGTGTCCTTTGCCCTCGAACCCGGCGAGACGGTCGCCATCGTCGGGCATACCGGAGCCGGCAAGAGCACTCTGGCCAACATCTTGCTGCGCTTCTACGACGTGGACCGAGGGGCGGTTCGTCTCGATGACCGCGATGTTCGGGAATGGCGTTTGGCCGACTTGCGCTCTGCCGTCGGGCTGGTGCTACAGGACGTCTTTCTCTTCGCCGGAACCATCGGCGACAACATCGGGCTCGGTGATCCGGGGCTCGACCACCGGGCCATCGAGACGGCGGCACGGGAGGTTCATGCCCTCGACTTCATCGAGCGTCTCGACGGAGGGTTGTCAGCCCCGGTCCAGGAGCGCGGCGGAGGGCTCTCCGTCGGCCAGAAGCAACTTGTCGCGTTCGCTCGCGCCTTGGCCTTCGACCCCAAGGTACTGATCCTCGACGAAGCGACCTCGTCGATCGACACCGAGACCGAACAGTCGATCCAGAGTGCCCTGGGAAGGCTTCTGGCCGGCCGCACCAGCCTGGTGATCGCCCACCGTCTTTCGACAATCCAGCGTGCCGACCGGATCCTCGTGATGCACAAGGGTGAGTTGCGTGAACAGGGCACCCACCGGGAGTTACTCGAGCTTCGCGGCATCTACTACCGGCTGCATCAGCTGCAATACGCGGCCGACGAGGTGGCCTGACCTGCCTGCGAGTGGGTCGTGAGCCGCCCTATTGCTCGATCGTCGGCGATTCGCCAACCACCGCTGCAGGTACCTCGGCCTCGAGAGCTTCGATCTCGCCGATGAGCGGGAGGATTTCGGGAACGCGGACCTGCTCTTCGCCCGGCGGGTAGGTATAGACCAGGGTCAGGAGACTCGAATCGCCGGAGGGATGAAGCGCGAAGATCCAGAGTTGTCCTTCGCGCCCTGACTCTGCGTCGTAGGCGCCGCGCGAGTAGTAGGCCGGTCCGAAGGGCGTACCAAGCTCGCGAGACCCGTAGAACTCTCCACCCGGCTGCGCACGAAAAACCTCGCCCTGGGCCTTGGCTTTGGCGAGGAGGTTGAGCCCGACCTCGGGTTCTCCCACCATGATGTCGACCCCGCCCCCCGTCTCGTGGGTGGTCGAGAAGCTCAAGCTCGAGCCGGTGTTCTCCTTCACCACGAAGGGTTCGGGCAGACTGATGATCGCCAAACGCAGATCGGCGTTCTCGACGCGCTTCGAGACCGGCACCTCTGGCGTCGATGGCTGGCAGCCGGCGAGTGCCAGAAAGGTGAGGACCGCTGCTGTGGCGGTTTGGGCTTTCATCGGGAATCTCCTTGCGCACCGGCGAGATGCAGCGCTTGTTCCGTTACTTCCGGTGTGACCACACCACCGACGCCTGGGCCACGAGGATCGGGCGCCGCTTCGAACGAGCCGTCGGCGCGGAGTCCTACTGCCGTGACGACTGCGGACAGGTTTTCCTTGAGCTTGACCGTGTGGCCGCGCCGCCGGAGTTCGGCGACGGTCTCCGGGCTCAGGGTATCGAGTTCGGCGTCGACCCTGTCCGGTAGCCACTGGTGGTGCATGCGGGGGCGATCGACGGCTTCCTGAAGCGCATCGCCATCGACCAGGACGTTGAGCAGTACCTGGGTCGTCGCGCTGGGGATCTTCGAGCCGCCCCAGCCTCCGATAGCGATCGCCTGCGACTGGGTCCACGCGATGGTCGGGGTCATTGACGACAGCATCCGGTTGCCGGCGGCGACGGCATTCTCTTTCCCCTGGATGAGGCCGTAGAGATTGGGCTTGCCGGGCGCGGCGGCGAAGTCGTCCATCTCGTTGTTGAGCAAGAAGCCTACTTCGGGTACCAGTAGTGCCGAACCGAACGAGCCGTTCAGGGTGGTGGTCAGGGCCACGACATTCCCGGCTTCATCAATGACCGAGAGGTGCGTCGTCTCGTCGGACTCGTGGCCGGTGGGAGACCAACTCGCGACATCGGCGGAAGGCGTTGCCCTGTTCCCAATCTCGGCAGCTCGCCGGTCGAGCCAGGCATCGGCCAAGAGATCCGTCGAGTGTGCGCCCGTGGTCGCCGGGTCTCCCAACAGGAACCGGTCGGCGTAGACCCGGCGCCAGGTTTCGGTCAACAAATGTGCGCGCTCGGCGCCGAAACGCGGCTGCTGCGCCCAGCCGAGACGCTCGAGGATGGCCAGCGTCTGGCCCAGAATGATGCCGCCCGAAGACGGCAGGTCCATCGAGGCGAAACTCCACCCCAGAGCTTCAAAGAAGACCGGTTCGCGCCAAACGGGCCGGTAGGCCGCCAAGTCAGCCGCCGTCAGGATGCCGCCATGCTCGGTCGAAGTCCGTTCGATGGCGGCCGCAGCAGCACCGGTGACGATTGCGTCCGGCCCCAGTTCGGCGTAGGCGGCAAGGGTCCTGCCGAGGGCGGGAAGAGAGAAGGTCGAGCCGATCGGAGGTGGTGCTCCCCCGGGTAGCCAGACCTCGGAAGTCGTAGAAAAGCGCTGGAGCAAATCCTTGCGGTCGGCCAGTTTCTCGTGCAGCCTGCGGGACACCGGGAAGCCGTCGAGAGCAAGTCGCGCGGCGGGTGTCACGACGACCGTCCAAGCCAGTTGGCCGTAACGACGATGGAGCTCAAAGAGGCCGTGTGGAGTGCCCGGTACACCAGCCGCCAGCGCGCCGATGATCGAGGCATAAGGCATGACCTCACCACTCTCGTCGAGGTACATGTCGGCTCTGGCGGCGGCGGGGCCGACTTCACGGAAGTCGAGGCTCGCGAACTCGCCATCGTAGCGAACGACAGCGAAGCCGCCGCCTCCGAGGTTGCCGGCTGAAGGGTGGACCACGGCGAGTGCGAGGGCGGTCGCAACCGCTGCATCGACGGCGTTGCCGCCGAGCCTCAGGACTTCGAGACCCACCTGAGTTGCCGCGGCCTCGCTCGAAGCGACGGAGCCGCCGGACCCGCGCACGGCGGGTGCCGAAGCGGCAGGAAGCTGGCTCGCAGTGAGGAGGAGTAGGAGGGCGAAGGCAGCGGCGAGCCGCCTCATCCGTCGACCTCTTTGAGCTCCTTGACCAGATCCTGTAGGACTTGCTTGGCGTCGCCGAAGATCATCATCGCGTTGTCGTGCTCGAAGAGCACATTCTTGATCCCAGCATAACCGGGCGACAGGCTGCGCTTGATGATGATCACCGTGCGGCTGTCCGCCACCTTGAGGATCGGCATGCCGTAGATCGGGCTCGCCGGCTCGGTCTCGGCGACCGGGTTGACGACGTCGTTGGCCCCAACGACGAGCACCACGTCGGTGGTCTTGAATTCCGGGTTGATGCGATCCATCTCGAGCAGTTGCTCGTAGGGCACGTCGGCCTCGGCCAGCAGCACGTTCATGTGGCCGGGCATGCGGCCGGCGACCGGATGGATTCCGTAGGAAACTCGCGTGCCGTTCCCTTCGAGTTGGTCCGCCATTTCGCGCAGGACGTGTTGTGCCTGGGCGACAGCCAAACCGTAGCCCGGGACCACCGCCACGGCCTCGGCATCGGCGAGCACGAGAGCGGCCTCTTCTGCGCTGAAGGAACGCACGTTGACGTACTCCGTGTCGCCTTCGGCGGCGGTTTCGTCTCCGAAATTGGCAAAGAGCACGTGCCCGAGGGTACGGTTCATCGCCTTGCACATGATTTGGGTGAGGATCAGGCCCGACGCTCCGACGAGCGCTCCGGCGATGATCAGCAGGTTGTTGTCGAGTACGAAGCCGGTGGCGGCCGCAGCGACGCCCGAGAACGAGTTCAACAGCGAGATCACCACGGGCATGTCGGCACCGCCGATTGGCAGCACCAGGAGAACTCCGAGCAGCAGCCCGACCACGGTGAGGACCAGCGACCAGAGGCCGATCGCCTCCGGGTCGGCGGCACCGAAGGTCTGGAAGAGCCCGACGGCCACCGCGACCAGGGTCATGGTCGAGTTGATCACGTTGCGGGCCGAGAGCCAGGCGGGGCGCCCGCGCAGTCTGCCCGAGAGCTTGAGATAGGCGACGACGCTGCCCGAGAGCGTGACCGCTCCGATGAGAATCGACAGAAAGGCCGTCAGCGCGTTCGAGCCGCCGAGAATTGAGGCCGAGGTGCCGAGCTGCCCCGGCTCGATGACCTCGAGCCAGATCACGGCGAGGGCGACGAGCGTCGAAGCGCCGCCGCCCGAACCGTTGAATAGCGCAACCAGTTCGGGCATAGCAGTCATCTCGACCTTGAGCGCCGCGAAGGCGCCGATGGTGGTGCCGACGACCAGGCCACCCAAAATCCAGCGATAGTCGATCAAGCCGAGATCGACCAGCGTAGCGACCACGGCGATCAGCATCGCGAGTGAGGCGATCGCGTTCCCCCGCCGGGCCGAACGCACTTTGGTCAGCCCCTTCAAGCCAACGATAAAGAGAACCGCCGAGAGCAGGTAGAGCAACGGGACGATCTGCTGGAGCCAAGCGGTCATGATTTCTTCCTACGGCCGCCGAACATGGCGAGCATGCGGTCAGTGACCAGAAAGCCCCCGACCACGTTGATCGTGGCGAAGGCGATCGCGAGCGCACCGAACATGCTGCTCAAATTCGCATCGCCGTTGCGGGCCGTCCAGAGTGCGCCGATCAGGGTGATACCGGAAATAGCATTGGCGCCCGACATCAGGGGCGTGTGCAGGGTCGGCGGGATCTTGGTGATGATCTCGAACCCGACAAAGACGGCCAGGACAAAAACATAGAGTCCGACCAGCAGAACACCCATCATGACGACGTACCTCCAGGCTCTTGCTCTGATTTCGTGCTTTCTGCGGCGATGGCCTCGGCGACCCGCTCGTTGCAGATTTCTCCGCTTTGCGTCAGTAGCGCCCCAGCGGTGATTTCGTCCTCGCGATCGATGGTCAGGCCATCTTCCGCCAGCAGGTGTTCGACCAGCGTGAGCACGTTGCGCGAGTAGACACGACTGGCATCGAGCGGCACCGTCGCCGGCAGGTTGATCGGGCCGAGGATGAGGACACCCGCGGCGTCGACTTCTTCCCCTGCCCGGGTCAGGGCACAGTTGCCGCCCTGTTCGGCCGCGAGGTCGACGACGACGGAGCCCGCTTTCATCGCCGCGACCATCTCCTCGGTCAGAAGCACCGGCGCCTTGTTGCCCGGCACCTGAGCGGTGGTGATCACGACGTCGGCTACGGCGAGACGTTGAGTCAGGATCTCGCGTTGCTTGGTGAGGAAGTCTTCGCCCACGGCCTTGGCATACCCGCCCTCGCCTTCGCCACTCTCCATCTCAGGCAGGTCGATGAACCGGCCACCGAGGGACTCGACCTGCTCCTTGACCGCCGGCCGGATATCGGAGACCTCGACCACCGCACCCAAACGTTTGGCGGTCGCGAGCGCCTGAAGCCCGGCGACACCGCCGCCGATGATGACGACGCGGGCCGGTCGAATGGTCCCGGCTGCAGTCATCAGCATGGGGAAGTAGCGTCCCAGCCGTTCGGCGCCGACGAGGACCGCCTTGTAGCCACCGACGTTGGCCTGGGACGAGAGCGCATCCATGCTCTGCGCGCGGGTGATGCGCGGGATCAGCTCCATCGCGACGCTGGTGACGCCAGCTTCGGCCAGCTTGCGGACGCGTCCCAAGTCGGCGTAGGGGGCGAGCAGACCGATCAGCAGCGAGCCGTCGGCCAGCATGTCGAGTTCGTCCGTTCCGTCAGCAAGAGATGCGGGGCCGGCGACCTTGAGGACGGCGTCGGCTTGTGTCCATTGGTCGCGATCTCCCGCCACGATCTCTGCACCGGCGGCACGATAGTCATCGTCGCTGATGTGAGCCGAGGCGCCGGCGTTCTTTTCGACGGCCACGGTACAGCCGTGTTCGACGAACTTGGCTACGGTTTCTGGGGTAGCGGCCACTCGGCGCTCGTGCGCGCGCCGCTCCCTGGGTACGAAGAGTCGAGTCATAGTTTTGGGGTTCTCGGAGCGGTAGGGGGTGAACGGAAAGGGCGTCCGATCGGGGGATCCTAACTCAAGGCAGATGGCGCTACCATAGGCGGGCAATGAACGGTCGATTCATCACCTTCGAAGGTCCTGATGGTAGCGGGAAGAGCACTCATTTAACCCGTGCCGCGGGGTGGTTGGCCGAGCGAGGTATGCGGGTGGTCTGTTCGCGGGAACCCGGTGGCACGGCTCTGGGGCAGGCCGTACGCCAGGTCTTCCTCGACTCGCCATGGACCGAGCCCGATGGTGGGGTGGAGGCGCTGCTGGTCTTCGCTGCCCGCCGCCAGCATCTGCGCGAGGTGATCGATCCGGCCCTCGAACAGGGCCAGTGGGTGCTGTGCGATCGCTTTACCGATTCGACCCTGGCCTACCAGGGAGGTGGGCGCGGCCAGTCTCGCGACCGGTTGCTGGAGCTCGATCACTGGGCAACGGGAGGCCGCCGACCCGAGCGGACGCTCTTGTTTGACCTGCCCGTGGCCCTGGCTCGCGAGCGCACTCATTCGGACGTCCGGCTGGCCAAGGCCGGCAAGGTGAACCGCCTGGACGTCGAAGATCTCGAGTTCTACGAACGGGTCCGGGCCAGCTACCTGGAACTGGCGGCCGCCGAACCGCGGCGGTTCAGAGTGATCGATTCGTCCGGTTCCCTGGAGGCGACGGCGCGCCAGGTCCAGTCGGCCCTCGCCGACTTAGTGGAAGCCGTGGCGTGAATCTAGAGGCCGCGCGCGCGATGGCGGGGCGAGCCCGGCTCTACCCTTCGGTGATTCTCCACGGTGGTCAGGGCGCGGCGCGCCGGGCCGCGGCAGTCGAGCTAGCGCGGCTATTGCTATGCGAAGACCCCGGAGCGGACCCGCTCGGAGCTTGCGTTCACTGCCGCCGGCTGGAGTGGCCCGGAGAAGGTGATTTGTTCCATCCCGATTTCCAGGTCTTGGAGCGCGACCTTAGAACTGCGACGTCGGTGGAGGCGGCCAAGAACTTCCTGCGCATGGCCCAGGTTGCTCCCTTCGAGGCCCGCGGGCAGGTCTTTGCCATCGCGGCAGCCGACAGCCTCACTGACGAGGCGGCGAATGCTCTGCTCAAGAACCTCGAGGAGCCCCACCTCACCGCGCCGCGTCATTTCCTGTTGTTGAGTCCCTCGCAGTTCGACCTGCTGCCCACTCTGCGCAGCCGCTCTCTATCGGTCTATCTGGGGTCGGGAGACGAACTCGACAGTGCAGTGCTGGCCAGGGTGGAGGAAGACTTCGCGGCCGCCTTGGCGGCCTACGCCGACTCGCGATCGGTGATCGAGCTCATGGCCGCCGCCGCCGCACTCCTGGGGGCCGGGGACTGGAAGGACGCCCGAGCCGCGAAGCCTTGGAGCATTGCGGCCTCCGCCGTACGAGAGGCCGTGGACCAGCCGGGGATCGTGAGCCGTCGTCAGCTGCTGGAGCTCTCGGAAGCGCTCTTCGACGGCCAGCGCCTCAGGCTGCGCGGAATAACCGCCCAGCGCATTCTCGAGGGCCTGGTCGTGCGGCACCTGGGAGCGGGCTGACCCTCGAGAGGGGATGCTCGCGCAGGATCACGGCGGCACCCGGTCCTCGGCCTTGGCCAGGTAAGTCCTCGCCGGCACGAAACGGCGGCTTGGTCCCGAGCCAGGGCGGCTGGAGTTGGAATCCAAGCCGGGCTATCATCTGTTCCCTCTAGCAGCCACGCCGGCTGCGAAACCACCTTCAAGGAGTCATCAATGTCCTCATCCACTCGCAAATCCTTTGTGCCCTGGGCTCTCTTCGTCGGGGTTTTTGGTTGTGCTCTAGCCATCGCCTTCTGGGGCCTCAAGGGTGACCCGGCCCATGCCAAGAAGGGCGGTGAGCCCTCCGCACCCAACGTCCTGGCCCGCGTCGGAGATACCGAGATCACCGAAGCCGAGGTCGAAGAACTGGTGGCTCCGCAACTGGTCAAAGTCAAGAACGAGCGTTACCAGGCTCTACAGCAGGGCCTCAACAACGCCGTGTCGGATCGCCTCATCGAACTCGAGGCGGCCTCCCGCGGGATGACCACCGAGGAGTTTCTCGAGGCCGAAGTCGAAGCCAAGAGCGGGGACGTGACGGATGGCGAGATCGACGCCTTCTACGAGGGGCGCAAGGACCAGATCAAAGCGCCCAAGGAGCAGGTCGTCGAACAGATTCGGCAGTACCTGGCTCAGCAGAAGGGCGCCACTGTTTTCCAGGACCTGGTAGCCGGGTTGGAGACCAAGTATGGCGTCGAACGCTACCTGCTGCCGCCGCGCATCGACGTTGCCGCCGACGGCTTCCCGGCCAAGGGACCAGCGACCGCACCGGTGACGATTGTCGAGTTTTCGGACTTCGAGTGCCCCTACTGCTCGCGGGTCCTGCCATCGCTCCAGCAGGTGGTCGACAACTACGGCGATAGCGTGCGTCTCGTATTCCGCCAGTTCCCGCTCAATAGCATCCACCCGCGGGCCCAGAAGGCGGCTGAGGCTTCGCTCTGTGCTTCGGACCAGGACAAGTTCTGGGAGATGCACGACGCCATGTTCGAGGAGCAGAAGAGCCTCGGAGTGGACCAGCTCAAGGAGAAGGCGGTACGGCTCGGCCTCGACAGCGAGTCATTCAACAGTTGCCTCGACGATTCCAAGTACGCCGAGCAGGTGGCGGCTGACCTCAAGGCCGGCGCTGCCGCCGGCGTGAGCGGAACGCCGGCGATGTTCGTCAACGGGCGCTTCCTCAATGGCGCGGTGCCTTACGAGGCGCTGGCCGAGGTGGTGGATGAGGAGCTCAATCGGGAGAGCGGCAAGTAGTTCCGTTTCTCGAGCTGGATCCAGGGAGCGGCCATCCGGTGACGGAGGCTGCTCTTTTCTTTTGTACCGCCCGTTCCGTGGGGAGCGCTGGCTAGTAGTAGTCGGAGCAGGACAGGTAGTAGCCGCAGATCGGGTCTGGACAGTAGAGCTTGCACTTGCGTTCCGCCAGCTCGGAGCCACAGATCGGGCAGGTTCGCATCAGCGCTTCCGGTGAGGGGGAGCTCTGCTCTTGCTTTGTTTGCGGGCGAGTCTCGGGGTCGTTGTTTTTGCCTTTTGCCGGGTGGCGGTCCATTGTCGGGAGGGTAGGCCGACCGAGGTGGAGGGGTCAAGGTCTTTTGCGGGGCTCGGCGAGGGCTTGGTTGGCTCGGTTTCGTTCGCTAGTTGTGGCCCGAGCCTGAGCGAGCGCGTGATCGGTGGATTCAGGTGAGAAAGCCCCTTTTTCCTCGCAATGGCCAGCCCATCCCAACCCCATTGCGAGGAAAAACCCCTTTCTCCCCTTGATGGTGCGAGTCGCTACAGCTTCTCCGACGAGCGCTAGCGTCTCAGGGGGAAGCGTCCTTGGGAGCAGCTGCAACTCTCCTTACCCTCAAGGCGTCGGAAGTACTTTTTTCTGGCTGGGGTTAGGTCGGGCCTGGCCAGCCAGAAAAGAGTGCTTCCGACGCCTGAATCCACCGGACACGCACCCGCAAACCGCCAGCCACCCGCCCAACCCCCTGATACGCTCGGCGGCCTCAAGAAACACCCCTTCGGAGTCACCAAACAATGCACGCACTCATCCTTGCCGGAGGCAGCGGCACGCGCTTCTGGCCGGTCAGCCGCCGTTCTTTCCCCAAGCAGTTCCTCGTTCTCGAGGGTGAACGCAGCCTGCTCCAAGCAACCGTTGACCGACAGCGCCCGCTGATCGAACCGGAGAACGTCTGGGTCTCGACAACGATCGCGCTGGCCGACGAAGTTCGGCGCCAGCTGCCCGAAGTACCGCCCGACCAGGTGTTGGCGGAACCGTTGGGGCGCAACACGGCACCCGCCATCGGTTGGGCGTTGCGTTCGATGCCGGAGTCGGTACGCAAGGGTGCCGTAGCCGTGTTGCCGGCCGATCATCGAGTGGAGAGTGGGGAGGGGTTTCGAGACGCCATGGCGCGGGCAGCGGAGACGGTCGAGAACGATGATGTGGTGATGACTCTGGGTGTCACTCCGACACGGGTCGAAACCGGCTACGGCTATCTCGAGCTGGGTCCCGAACTCGACTCAGCGAGCCCAGTCCGCCGCGTCGCACGATTCACCGAAAAGCCGGATCGAGCAACCGCCGAGCAGTTCGTGAGTTCGGGTGACTATCTATGGAACGCGGGGATCTTCGTCTTCCGCGGCTCGACCCTGCTGCAGCACCTCAGCCGGCTCGAGCCGGAGATCGGGGCCGGCCTGGAGGCCATTGCTGCCGCGCCGGAACGAGTGGCAGAACTCTATGCCGAGCTGCCCGCCATCTCGATCGACTACGCGGTAATGGAGCGCCTCGACGACCTGGCGACCCTGCCCGTCGACTGTGGCTGGAGCGACATCGGATCCTGGGACTCGTTGAGCGAGCTCCTGACGCCGGAACACGGCGGGAACACCAGCCATGGCGACGTCCTGGCGGTCGATGCCAAGAACAACTTCCTTTGGGCCGACGCCGGCCACATCGCGGTGCTGGGGGTGTCGGATCTGATCGTCGTCCGGACCGGCGATACCGTGATGGTGCTGCCCAAGGATCGCGCCCAGGACGTCAAGCAGTTGGTGGACGCGCTCGCCGCGGCAGGGCACGACGAGCTGCTCTAAATGCGCCAGCCGACACTTGTTTGGGCTGGCGGTAGCGAGCGGCGGGTGCTCGATCTCCCGATTCCGCTCGACCTCGATGCTCTGCTACCAGGTGCAGACGGGGCCTGGGAGGTCGAGATCGGGTTCGGCAAGGGTCGCTACCTGCTGCGGCGCGCCGCCGAAGGGACCGCTACGCGATTCCTCGGCGTCGAGATCGCCTCGCAGTACTACCGGATGGCTCGCGACCGGGCCGCCAAGCGTGAGCTAGACAACCTGGCCCTGGTTCGAGGCGACGCGATCTTCTTGATGGTGGCTGCGCTGAGGGCTCAGTGGGCGTCGGCCGTGCACGTGTATTTCCCTGACCCTTGGCCCAAGGACAAACACCACAAGCGCCGGCTGTTCGATCCCGAGACGGTCGATCTCGTTCTGGGCATGTTGCAGCCCGGCGGCACGCTCTGGTTCGCTAGCGACTTTCTCGAGTACGGCACCCTGGTGCGCGACATCCTGCACGGTCATCCCGCCGTCGATCTGGAAGAGATCGACCAGCCCTGGCCTGATGGGGCGCGCACCAACTATGAGGCCAAGTTCATCGAAGAGGGCCGGCCGATCATCCGGCTGGCGGCTACCCGACGCAAGGAGTTCGACGGGGCCTTGCTGCATCCGGCCGGCAGGGCGGGGATCGTCGCTGCCAACCGGGAGCCGGAGACAGTCGCTTCATTCGAGAGCGAATGACGAACCTCGGCGGGTTGAAGAAGTACTTGCTGCGGTACCCCCGCAAGCTGATTCTGGGTATCGGAGCCAACTTCGCCATGGCAATGGTGGGTCTGGCCCAGCCGGTCGTGGTGGGTCGAGCGGTCGACGCTCTGCGGTTGGCCGTATCCAGCCAGACCCTGTTGCTCTATGGCGCCGTGCTGGTTGGCATCGCCTCGCTCCAGGGTCTATTGAGTTTTACCCAGCGAATGACCTTGGTAGCTCTGTCGCGAGATGTAGAGTTCGACTTGCGGGGAGAGTATTTCGGGCAACTCTTGCGGCTGCCTCAGGCGTTCTTTCAGCACAGCCAGACCGGCGATCTGATGGCGCGCGGCACAAACGACCTGCAGGCCGTGCGGATGGTCTGTGGCCCGGCGATCATGTACAGCGGGAGTGCCTTCTTCACCGCCGTCGGGGGGCTCGCGCTGATGGCCCGTCTCGACGTACGGCTGACCCTGTTGGCCTTGGCAACGCTGCCTTTGGTTGCCGTCTGCACCCAGTACTTCGGCGGTCGGATCCACGTGCTCTTCGAGCAGGTTCAAGCGCAATTTGCGGCGCTATCGACCCGCGTGCAGGAGAACGTGTCAGGGGGCCGAGTGGTGCGGGCCTACGCCCGCGAGGACCACGAGATCGCCGAATTCGATCGGGTGAACGCTGAGTACCTGGCGCGCAACAAGCGTCTGATTCACTGGGACGCGGCCTTCCGACCGATGCTGCAACTCTTGATCGGCTTCGGTTTCGCGGCCGTGCTCTGGTATGGCGGTCGGCTGGTGATGACCGATCAGCTCACGGTCGGTCAGTTCGTCACCTTCAACTTCTTCCTCTCCCGTCTGGTCTGGCCGATGATCGGCATTGGCTGGGTGATCAACATCGCACAACGCGGCAGCGCCTCGCTCGGGAGGATTCAGGAGGTCCTCCAGCTCGAGCCGGAGATTCGGGACGAGGCGACGGGTCCTCCGGCCGTCGACCTGGCTGGGCACCTACGCTTTGATGAGCTCACCTTTGCCTACCCTCAAGGTCCTAGAGTGCTCGAGGCCATCGAGCTCGACGCGCCAGCCGGTTCGACCGTGGCGCTCGTTGGCCGAACCGGTAGCGGCAAGAGCACCCTGCTCTCTCTGATCCCGCGCCTGATCGAACCGCCGCTCGGCACCGTGTCGATCGATGGCCATGACGTGCGCAACCTGCCGCTCGCCCGGTTGCGCCGGTCGATTGCCGCCGTGCCACAGGAGACGGTCCTTTTTTCAGCCTCGCTCTTGGAGAACATCGCCTTGAGCCGCCCGCGGGCCAGTCGCGAGGAGATCGAGGCGGTCGTCGCTACCGCTGGTCTGACTGAAGATCTCGAGGGGTTTCCCGCAGGGCTCGAAACCCTCGTCGGCGAGCGCGGCATCACCCTCTCGGGCGGACAGAAGCAGCGCGTGGCTCTCGCCCGCGCGCTCCTGCGCGATCCGAAGATCCTGCTGTTGGACGACTGTCTCTCGGCGGTCGATACCGAGACCGAGGAACGCATCCTGAGAAACCTGCGACAGGAGCTGGCCAAACGCACTGTCCTCCTGGTCTCACATCGAGTCTCGACCGTGCGCCATGCCGATCAGATTCTGGTGCTCGACCACGGGCGCATCCAGGAGCGCGGCTCGCACGACGAGTTGCTGGGGACCGAGAACGGGATCTACGCCGACCTCGCACGGCGCCAGCGTCTCGAAGATGAGTTGGCGACGGTCTGATGTGAAGTCGTAGGGCCTTGGCTGAGAGCGTAGAATCCAACGGCTACTGCTCGGACAGTGGCGCGACGAAGCGCCGGGTGGATCCGGTTCGATCGAGCGAGCGGAGGCGGAATGCAAGTTGTGATCACTGGAGGGACCGGTCTCATAGGCCGGGCGTTGGCGGCGAATCTCGCCGAGCGGGGAGATCGCGTCGTCATCACCAGCCGCAGTCCCAACCGGGCGCGGGATCTCGAGGCCGGAGTCGAGGTGGCGGGTTGGGACGGAACGTCCGCGCAGCAGCTCGCCGGCGTTCTCGAGGGCACCGACGCGGTCGTGCACCTGATCGGCGAGGGTATTGCCGATGGGCGTTGGACGGCTGAGCGCAAGCGCAAGATCGAGGAGAGCAGGACACGGTCGACCGCGGCCCTGGTGGAAGCACTGGGGCAGGCCGCGCCCGGCCCCAAAGTGCTGCTCCAGGGCTCGGCCGTCGGGTTCTACGGCGCGCGCGGCGACGAAGAACTGACCGAGGCTTCGCCCCCGGGAGAGGGCTTCTTGGCCGATGTCTGCCGGGCCTGGGAGCGTGCAGGGGAGAAGGCGGAAGCTCTCGGCGTGCGGCGGGCGCTGCTCCGTACCGGGGTCGTCCTGGCCCAAGAGGGTGGAGCGCTACCCAAGATGGTCCTGCCGTTTCGCCTCTTCGCCGGCGGGCCGGTTGGCAACGGCAAGCAATGGGTGCCCTGGATTCATCTGGCCGATCAGGTCGGGGCGATCCGCTTCCTGCTCGACTCATCCGAAGCCCGGGGGACGTTCAATCTCGTCGCGCCGCAGAGCGTGCGCAACCGCGAACTGGGCAAGGCCATCGGGCGCGTCCTCGGTCGCCCCAGCTTCATGCCGGCGCCGGCCTTCGCGATGAAGCTGGCGCTCGGTGAGATGTCGGAGCTTCTCCTCGACTCCCAGCGAGTCCAAGCGTCCGCCCTCACCGCCGCTGGCTACGCCTTCACCTTCCCAGCCATCGAGCCGGCGCTGCGCGACCTTCTAACCTAGGAGAGAGATGTCCGAAGCCATCGATCGTGAGCTCGAGCGCTGCCGCCAGGCCGAAGAGGCTGTCGCCCTCGCCGTTATCGTCAAGGGCGAAGGCGAGGGATCTCGAATGCTCGTCTGGGGCGGCGGCGAGGCGCTCGGCGACCTCGGATCACCGCGCCTCAATCAACGTGTCGCGCTCTATGCCGAAGGGCTTCTCGTGCGCGGCGGTGCGGAGCGCAAGAGCTTCGATGTGCCGGGAGGCGAACTCGAGATCGAGACCACGGTGCATGGACGCGCGGAGGCCTGAGCCGTGAGTGAGGCAATAAGGCAAGGCGACATCCCCGGCGTTCAGCTGCGCTGCCGCCGGAGTATCGATCTGCCGGTAGATGCAGCGTGGCCCTTCCTGGTGGAACCGGCCCGGCTCGAAGCCTGGCTCTGCCGTCGAGCCCGAGCGGGGGAGGGAGTTGTCGAATGGGTCGGTTCCTTCGACCTCGAAGGCGAGCCGACCGAGACCGTGAGAATTCTCGAATCGCAAGCGCCAAGGCGCCTCCTCACGAGCCTCAATCAGGCTGACTGGACCGCAGCGACGAGGCTCGAGTTCGAGCTCTTCGAGACCGAGCACGGCTGCGAGGTCTCAGTTCTGCAAAACGGCTTCGAGCACCTACCGCTGTCGATCAGTCTGACCGTCTGGGAGGCCTACCGCCGTCGCTGGCGCGCGGCGCTCGACCGGCTGGCGACCCAGGTCGAGCCGCCGAGATCGGAAGGGACGCCTTGACTCACGGAGGGTGCGCGAGTCCGTTGATCGATGGCACTAGGGCCGATCCCTGCTGAAGTACCGGGTAGCGCCTGCCGCGGGGTTGGGGGTCAGGCGATCGCTAGCCGGTGAGCGCTTCGGTTGCCGCTGCGCTCTCGCTGAGTGGCGGCAGCGTCAGCACGGGACACGTTGCGCGACGTAGCACGAGATCCGTCGTGCTGCCGAGGAGGCCAGGCTTGGCGTCGGTGCGGGCCGGCATGATGATCAGGCGGCAGTCGTGGGTCGCGACATAGTCGACGATCGACGCAGGCGGGGAGCCGATATCGATTGCCAGTTCGACCTCCGAATCCTCGAGGCCGGCCTGGCTGGCGAGAGAGCGCAACTCTTGCCGCGACCGGGACTCGATGAGGGTGCGATCGTCGGTCCAGGGGGCTCCGTAGGGCATCGGTACGGCTGGAAGATCGATCACGTGGAGGAGGGTTAGACGCGCGTTGTAAGCGCGCGCGAGCTCGCGAGCCTCGTAGAGGGTAGAGATGGAGTCTGCGGAGAAGTCGATCGGTACCAGGATCTTGGCGATCGGGTGACTCTCCAGTCCCTCTTGGCGGGCCGGCACCACCAGGACGGGACAGGTTGCGTGCCGCAGCACATCCTCGGCAACGCTGCCCAGAAACCATCTACTAGGGCCCCGGCGGCCGTGCGTTCCCAGGACCAGGGCATCGGCGCCCACTGCCCTGACGTAGTCGAGGATGACGTCACTGATCTTGGTCCCTCGGCGGCAGGCTGGGTGGATCGCCAACGGCAGTGGTGCCTCGTGTTCAGCCAGGCGGCCGAGCATCGCTCGCGCCGAGGCCTCGAGCCGATCGAGTAGAGCGGCCTCTTCGGGTATGTCGGTGCTCTCGACCTGCTGGGAGTCGTCGAGGCCGACGACCGCGTGGAGTACATGAAGCTCCGCGCCATGCTCCCTGGCGAAGAGAATCGCATCATCGAAGGCGTCGGTCGAGCAGGGTGAGAAGTCCGAAGCGAAGACTACGGTTCCTAGTTTCAACATGAATCCCCCAAACTGGCCCGGTTGTGGGCGGCGTCTAGCTTTGGTGGAGAGGCCGAGGCCGGTGTCGCCGGCGCGGCATGTCGCCAATCAGAACCTAGCTGGAGGCGTAGGTGACGGGCAACACCCGTTGGGGCGGCGGGCCTCCTGCCCGCCAGGGCTAGTCGGGTACGAGGCAACGACAACACACCCCGATGGGTAGCCCCGTCAGCCCCACGGGAAGACGGGGCGTCTCAAAGAGGCGTTACGTAGCCTACTTAGTCAGTTACAGGCACGCGGCCAGGAGAAGCCAGGAGAAGGGAGTTACTCTTGAGAGTCGAGGGATGGATAGCTGAGGCCGTCGGCCAGCCACTGCGTCGCACCGACTACGATGCGGCCCCAGCGGACTCTCAGGTTCTGGTCGAGGTTGCCGGTTGCGGGGTTTGCCACACGGACCTCGGCTACCTCTACGAGGGTGTCCCGACTCGGCATCCCTTCCCTCTCGTGCTCGGCCACGAGGTATCGGGCACAGTGGTGGAGGCGGGTGCCGGAGCGGACGAGTGGCTTGAGCGAGATGTGGTGGTCCCGGCGGTCATTCCCTGCGAGGAATGCGCTACCTGCCGAGACGGAAGAGGCTCGATTTGCCCTGACCAGGTGTTCCCCGGCAACGATCTCGACGGCGGCTTCGCTACGCATCTAGTCGTGCCGGCCAAGGGTCTCTGTCCGGTTCCCAACCTGGCGGATGCCACGGTCAATCCCGCGGGCCTCTCGCTGGAGCTTCTGGCCGTAATAGCAGACGCAGTATCGACACCCTTCCAGGCTATTGATCGTTCGCGCCTGGCGGCCGGCGACCTCGCGATTTTCGTCGGGGCGGGCGGCGTGGGTGGGTTCGGGGTACAGATTGCGGCGGCACGGGGAGCTCACGTCGTAGGAATCGATGTCGATCCTCAACGCCTCGAAGTGCTGCAGCAGTACGGCTTGGCCCTGGCGCTCGACGCGAGCGAGCTCGACTTCAAGCAACTGCGGCAGGAGGTTGCCGCCATAGCCGAGGAGCATGGCGTGCCCACCTACCGCTGGCGGATCTTCGAGTGCTCGGGTACTCCGGCGGGCCAGGCAACGGCGTTCGGCCTGCTGCGCCATGGCGGCTACCTTGGGGTGGTCGGTTACACGCCACGCAAGGTCGAGCTCCGCCTTTCCAACCTGATGGCTCTCGATGCCGTGGCCGAGGGGAACTGGGGCTGTTTGCCCGCACACTATCCGGCAATCGTCGATCTCGTGTTGGCGGGCGAGGTCGTACTGGAACCCTTCGTCGAGAGACGGCCGTTGGACGCGATCAACGAAACACTCGAGCAGCTCCACGCCGGCGGAATGGCGCGGCGGCCAATCCTCATCCCGGAGAACTAGAGCGATGGAATTCAAGGACCATGACCTGGCGCCCGATCAGGCCTTCGAGGGTGTCCTCTACGAGGAGCTGCCGCTGCGCTCGCCTGCTGGAGAAGAAGTTGAAGGCCTGCACGTGGTCTGGATCACGCTCGACAACCTGCGGCAATACAACTCCTACACGACAGAGATGGTCAAAGCGGTCATTCACGGCATGCGCCGCGCCTCGAACGACCGCCGGGCCGTCGCCGTCGTCTTCACCGGCCGCGGGGATCGCGCCTTCTGCACCGGCGGCAACACCGCCGAGTATGCCGAGTACTACGCCGGCCGGCCCGAGGAGTACCGCCAGTACATGCGGCTCTTCAACGACATGGTCACCTCGATCCTGCACTGCGACAAACCGGTGATCTGTCGGGTGAACGGGATGCGCATTGCGGGTGGTCAGGAGATCGGCATGGCCTGTGACTTCTCCGTCGCTCAAGACCTGGCGGCCTTCGGTCAGGCCGGACCGCGCCACGGCTCGGCGCCGGACGGTGGCAGTACTGACTTCTTGCCCCTTTTCGCCGGTATCGAGGCAGCGATGGAATCCTGTGCGCTGTGCGAACCGTGGAGTGCGCACAAGGCCTACCGCCTGGGGCTGCTGACCGCGATCGCGCCGGCGCTCGTGGTCGATGGTCAGTTCATCGCCAACCCGTTGGTCGAGACCCAGCGCTGGAGCGACGAGTTCGGCCGCCTCCGGTTCGGTGAGTATCTCGAGGGCGAAGCGCTGGTCGCGGCCAAGGCGGTGCTGAAGTCGGGCGAGATCGATCTGTCGCGCCTCGATACCGAGGTCGACAGTCTGGTCTACCGGCTCGCCAACACCATGCCCGGCTGCCTCTCTAAGACCATCGAGAGCGTACGCAAGCACAAGCTGGAGCATTGGAATCGCAATCGCGAAAGCAACCGTGCGTGGCTGGCGTTGAACATGATGACCGAGGGTCGCGCCGGCTTCCGCGCCTTTCACGAGGGCAGCAAAGGCCGGCGCGAGGTGGATTTCCTCGCCCTGCGCCGCGATCTTGCCGATGGCCGGCCCTGGGGTCGTGAACTACTGGGCGACGTCCTGGCGACCGTCCGCGATGAAGGGAAAGTCGACACGTGACGACGGGAACCGAACTCGCCAGTGTCGTGGCCGAAGCCGAGACGCTCTTTCACGATCTCCGTCTAGGCGCCGTCCGTGCTTGGAAGGAACGCACCGGGGGCCTGGCTATCGGCTACATGCCGATCTACGTACCGCAGGAGCTGTTTCACGCGCAGGGAGCTATGGCCGTCGGCATCCTCGGCGGAGGCGACCAGGTCGAGATCATCCGCGGCGACGCCTACTACCAGTCCTACATCTGTCACATCCCGCGGTCGACGATCGAACTCGGGCTGAACGGCTCTCTCGATTGCCTCGACGGCATGATCTTCCCGGCCATCTGCGATGTCATCCGCAATCTGTCCGGGATCTGGAAGCTGCAGTTTCCGGACAAGCTGATTCGCTATCTCGACGTGCCGCAGAACTTCGATCCCGAGATCGGTGGACGGTTCTACCGCCAGGAACTCGAGGCGCTTGTTTCAGAGCTCGAGAGTCGTGGCGCTCGAGCCTACGATGCCGAGAGTCTGCGGGAATCGACCGCCACCTACAATGCTCTCCGGCAGCGCGTTCGCGAGCTCTATGAGCTACGCCGGGAGCAACCGTGGAAGGTCCCGACCCACGAACTCTACATTCTGCTGCGTGCAACTCTCGTGCAGCCGGTAGAGGACAGTATCGACTTGCTCGAGCGCTACCAGGCAGCGATCGAGGCCGACGACGAACGCCGGCCAATGGACCAGGCGCGGGTGCTGCTGACCGGCTCCTTCTGTGAGCAGCCGCCACTCGGACTGATCAAGACCCTCGAGCGGTCGGGGTGTTACATAGTCGATGACGATCTAATCCAGATCCATCGCTGGATCGATGGCGACGTCGCGACCGACGGCGATCCGTTGGACAACCTGGTCGAGGCCTTCATCGCGCGCTCGGTGGCGAGCCCGGTGCGCTACATCGCTGATGAAACAAAGGGCGCCGATCTGCTCGAGCGCGTCGAGAAGAGCGGTGCCGAAGGCGTGCTGTTCTGCGCCCCGAGCTTCTGTGATCCGGCTCTGCTCGATCAGCCGATGATCGTCGCCGCGGTCGAGGCCGCCGGCATCCCGTGGACCGCTTTCAAGTACGCCGAGAACAACGGCCAGTTCCAGGTTATCCGGGAGCAGGCGGGAACGTTCTCAGACTCGATCAAACTCTGGAGTGAAGCCTAGCCATGAGCCCTGAACCTGCCGAAGAAGTACTAGATGTCCAGAAGGACGACAGTCAGCGGACCCAGAAACGAATGCTCGCCGAGCACTTCACCCAGCTGGCCAACGCACCGGAGACGGGTGACAAGTGTGTCTATACTTTCGTCCCCGGTAATCTCACCGAGTTGTTGAGGAGCTTCGATCTGTTGCCGGTGCTTCCCGAGATCAACGCTCTGCAATCGGGCATGCGAGGCAAGTCGCGCGAGTACATCTCGCTCGCCGAGAAGCACGGGCATTCCGAGGACGTCTGTACCTACGTCAAGTGCGACCTCGGGATGATGAAGTCGGGCAACATCGGCCCGACGGGCGAGAAGATCCCCGACCCCGACCTTCTCCTGCTTTCGTACACCGGGTGCTTCACCTTCATGAAGTGGTTCGAGATCCTGCGCGAGGAGTACGACGCGCCGGTCGCCATGCTGCACGTGCCTTACCAGGGCGAAGGCGAGATCACCCAGGCGATGCGCGACTACGTGGTCGACCAGCTGCGCGAGAACGTCATTCCTGCGCTCGAGAAGGTCTCCGGCAAGGCGTATGACGAAGATCGCCTGAGTGAGCTGATGGCGGACTCTGTGCAGGCCGAGGACGATCTGGTCTGGGTACTGGAGTCGGCCAAGAACCGACCCTCTCCGATCGATGCCTACTTTGGTGGGGTGTACTACATCGGCCCGATCTTCACCGCCTTTCGCGGTACGACAGATGCGGTCGATTACTACCGGCAATTGCGCGCCGAAGTCGAACAGCGAGTCGCCGAAGGACGGGGCCCGGTGACGCCGGACGGCGAGATCGAGGAGCGCTTCCGGCTGGTCGTCGAGGGGCCGCCGAACTGGACCAGCTTTCGCGAATTCTGGCGCATGTTCGCCGACGAGGGCGCTGTGGTTGTCGCTTCGAGCTACACCAAGGTCGGCGGCGTCTACGACACTGGATTCCGCCACGACCCGAGCCGCCCGCTGGAGAGCCTTGCCGAGTACTGCATGGGCTGCTACACCAACCTCAACGTCCCGGGCCGCATCGATCTGCTGTCGCGCTACGTCGAGGAGTACGAGGCGGACGGCTTGTTGATCAATTCGGTCAAGAGCTGCAACTCGTTCAGTGCCGGGCAGCTGATGATCCTGCGCGAAGTCGAGAACCGCACGGGTGTACCCGGAGGCTTCATCGAGAGCGATCTTGTCGACCCGCGCTACTTCGCGGCGTCGAACATCAAGAACCGGCTCGAGTCTTATCTGCAGATGATTGAGCAGAAGCGGCAGGGGAGCGCCGCTTGAAGTACTCCGTCGGCATCGACCTGGGCTCCACCACGACCAAAGCGGTGGTCCTCGGCGACGAGGGGCAGACTCTCGGCCGTGGCATTACGAACAGCCGGAGCAACTACGGCGTCGCCTGTGAGGTCGCTCTGGTTGAAGCCTTGATCGCCGCTCGGTTCGGGTTGGTTGAGAACGAGGTGGCGAAGTTCGAACAGGACCCGGAGCGGCGCGGCCTCTGGTTGACCCGGCTCCAGGAGAACCTGCGGCTCGAACAGTACCTGGGGCAACTCGAGAGCCTGTGCTCGATTCTGGAGCGCGAGGCCGAGTCCACGGGGTTCGAAACGACCGTGGCCGAGATCGCTGACGCGCTCCGTAGCGAGGCACCCTCGCTCTACGCCCCCGGTACGTCGCGCAAGAGCGACTTCTTTCGCGATCTGGCGGGAAGTCGCTACCGAGACCTGGCCGAGCAGGCCGCCAAGGAACTCAGGGGAGCGTTCGACGCCCTGGTCGGCCTCTTCGACAAGTCGATCCTCGAGGTCGAGAATTCACCCACCGCGGCCGGAGAGTTCTCGACCCAGGCTCGCGCGGCGTTGAAGAATATGGACGACGTGCCGGACGATCTCGCCCGCTCGGTCGAAGCCGCCATCGCGATTCCGTTGGAGTTGGCGATAAGCGTCGGCACGGGCTATGGCCGCGCGACACTTCCGTTCCCCAAGGAGCGGATCCGCTCCGAGATCCTCTGCCATGGCCTCGGGGCTCACGCGATGTTTCCCAACACGCGGACGGTGCTCGATATCGGCGGCCAGGACACAAAGGCGATCCAAGTCGACGACCAGGGCATCGTGACTTCGTTTCAGATGAACGACCGCTGCGCGGCCGGCTGCGGGCGCTACCTCGGCTACATTGCCGACGAGATGAACCTCGGCCTGCACGAACTCGGGCCGTTGGCGCAGGAGTCGACACGCAAGGTGAAGATCAACTCCACCTGCACGGTTTTCGCGGGCGCCGAGTTGCGCGAACGCTTGTCACTGGGCGAGCAGCGGGCGGACATTCTCGCCGGCCTCCATCGCGCGGTGATCCTCCGCGCGATGGCCTTGTTGGCACGTTCGGGTGGAGTGACCGACGAGTTCAGCTTCACCGGCGGCGTGGCCAAGAACCCCGCCGCGGTCGAGGCGCTGCGCGATCTGATCGGAGAGAACTACGACGAGCCGACCCTCAACATCTCTCCGGATTCAATCTACACGGGGGCTTTGGGGGCTGCTCTCTTTGCACGTCGCGACTGGCTACGGTCGCTCAACTGAGGCGAGACTATGAACGCGACAGCAGAAAAGACCCTGATCGTTGGTGGTATCGACCTCGGTTCCTCAGCTGTGAAGGTTGTCGTCTTCGAAGATGATCCAGTGGGGGAGGGGAAGATGCTCGTCGGGCGGTCCGAGCGCTTGCGCCGCCGCGACGCGCTGGAAGTGACGGAGGAGGTTTTCGACGCCTGCCTGGCGGAAGTCGGCCTGACCCGAAGTGACTTGGCTTATGTGGCGACAACCGGCGAGGGCGAGGGCATCGACTTTCGAACCGGGCACTTCTACGGCATGACGACCCACGCCCGTGGGGGGCTCTTTCTCCACCCTGAGGTGCGTACTGTGCTCGACATCGGCGCGCTGCACACGCGGGCCGTGCGGATGAACGAGCGAGCCCGGGTGGAGAGTTACCGAATGACGAGTCAATGTGCGTCCGGCTCGGGCCAGTTCCTGGAGAACATCTGCCGCTACCTCGGCACGACCATTGCCGACGTGGGTCCGCTCTCACTCGAGGCGGACGATCCGGAGCCCTGTTCGTCCATCTGTGCCGTCCTCGCCGAGACCGACGTCATCAATATGGTTTCGCGTGGGATCTCGACATCGAACATCATCCGCGGCATCCATGACTCGATGGCGGGCCGCTACTTGCGACTGCTGTCCTCGGCTGGAGCCGAGGGCAAGGTCCTCGTTACCGGGGGACTGTCAGCCGACATCGGCTTGTTGGCGGCACTCTCCGATCGAGCAGAAACCCAGAAGGCCCGCTTCACCATTCACACTCACGATCAGGCGGTCCTCGCCGGCGCCCTCGGTGCCGCCATCTGGGGCGCTTTCCGGGTGCGCAAACTCAAAGCCAGGGGCCTCGATCTCGCGCCCGAGTCGGCAGCGGCCTGAAGGAGACGATCATGGAATCACTCGAACACGACGACAGCATCATCGTGCGCAATCTGCTGCCGGAGGACCTCGACGCAGTCGTCAGACTCGACGCCAAGGTCACCGGTCGTGAGCGCGGCGAGTACTTCAAGATCAAGCTCGATCAGAACCTGGCTGAAACCGGCATCAAGATCTCCCTCGCGGCCGAGTGCGACGGTTGCTTCTGCGGATTCCTTCTAGGCCGGGTCTACTACGGCGAGTTCGGCCTCCCTGAACCGACCGCCGTTCTAGACACCATTGGCGTCGACCCGGGCTTCCGAGGCAAGGGCGCCGGAACGGCGATGATCCAGAAGCTGCGCATGCTGCTCTCGGGCCTGGGCGTCGGACACCTCCAGACAGAGGTCTCCTGGGACAGTCCTGAGCTACTGGCTTTCTTCCACAGTCAGGACTTCCGGCCGGCCCAGCGCTTCTGTCTCGACCTCGAGGTCACTCCGCTGCCATAGGGGTGGCCACAGGCCTTCGCCCAGCCCCACGAGGACGCTGGCGACTCTGGGACGAGGATCGGATCAAAGTCGAGATCCTGATATCGTCCCGAAACTCGGACAATGCGGTGACACAGCAAGGGAGTTTCGATGATCGGACTCAGAAGGCTTGATTCTAACGAGTTGATTCGGGCTTCGATGCCCTTCGTGTGGGCGTTAGCCGCTGTGTTCTTGGCCGCTCCATCCGGGGCTCTCGCGCAAGCGGGGGCACCCGAAGGCGAGAGCGGGCCCGAGTTCTCCAAGGCCTTCGATCCCGGAACCATCGGCCCCGGCAGCGTCAGCATGTTGATCTTCACGATCGACAACTCGGGCGGTTCGGGCCCGGTCGAAGAGATGGCGTTCACCGACGAGCTGCCGTTCGGCATGGACCTGGCCGAGCCGGCGTTCGTTTCGAACACTTGCGGCGGCACACTGACCGCTCCCGACGGCGGTGACGAGGTGAGCCTCGTCGACGGCGACGTCGGCGTCACGACTTGTGAGATCGTGGTCAACGTCATCGGCACGACCGACTGCGGGGGGCTGGCGCCGGAGGGCGGCGGCCCGGTGGAGTGCGACAACACCACCGGGGACCTGACCTCGACCGCCGGTAACAGCGGCGACGCCTCGGCGACCCTCTTCGTCGACACAGACCGCCCCGGCTTCAGCAAGAGCTTCGATGAATCCACCGTCGAGTTCGGCGGCCGCAGTACCCTGACCTTCACGATCGACAACTCCGCCACCGGTGGAAACGCAGTGGCGGTGAATTTCACCGACACCCTGCCGGCTGGAATGGTGGTGGCGGATCCCAGCAACGTCGCCACCGACGACTGCTTCGCCGGTGTTGTGACAGCTGTTCCCGGCACGGGCGTCATCAGCTTCAACAGTGGTTCAGTACTCAACGGGGACACCTGCACGATCGACGTGGACGTCATCGGCGGCGCCGTCGGCTCGCTTGGCAACGTATCGGATGAGCTGATGAGCGGGAGCGCTAGTCAGGTCTCGAGCGGCAAGGCGGCCGCGGTGCTCGAAGTCACGGGCTTCGTCGATCCGTTGACCCTCGAGAAAGAATTCACCGACGACCCGACGCCGCCCGGCGGCACCGTGACGCTCGAGTTCACCCTCACCAACCAGGATCGTGACTTCCCGGCCACCGGTCTCGCCTTCGACGACGACCTGGGCACGGCGCTCGCGGGCCTGGCGCCGAGCGGACCTTTGCCGACCGATCCCTGTGGTGCGGGGTCCGCCCTGAGCTTTACCCCCGGCACACCGCCTGCCGCAGTCCTCTCTCTGACCGGCGGCAGCTTGCCGCCGGAGGGTTCCTGCACCTTCGGCGTCGCCTTGGACGTCCCTGGCGGTACCGCGCCGGGTGCCTACCCCAACACCACCACCGCGGTCACCGGGACCATCGATGGCATGCCTGAGACCGGCAACATGGCGAGCGATCTGCTCTTCGTCGTCAGCTTCCCGATCCTCACCAAGACTTTCACCGACGATCCGGTGGGAGCGGGCGGCACCGTTACTCTAGAGTTCTCGATCACCAACCCGGAAACGACTTCGGTGATGAGCGGGATCACGTTCGTCGACGAGCTGACCGGGGGCGCCGGGGACGGAGGGACAAGCGGCGGCTTCCTGCCCTTCCCGGTCTCGGTAACCTTGCCGCCGGTACCCGATCCGCCTTGCGGAGGACTGTCGTCGCTGGCGCTCGTCTCCCTCGGGACCGACCGTCAGGGGCTCGAGCTCACCGGCGGCAGCCTGGCGGCTGGAGGCATGCCGGGAGACTCCTGCACTTTCTCCGTCACCATCGACATTCCGGACGGCTTCTCGGCCGGCACCTACACCAATACGACGGAAGGGATCAGCGGCGTTCTCGACGATCTCCCCGGACCGCCGACGGCTCTCGGCCCGCCGGCCAGCGATGACGTCGTGATTGCCGGCGCACCCAGACTGACCAAGGAGTTCGTCGACGATCCCGTGCTTCCCGCCGGCGGCCCGGTGACGCTCGAGTTCAACCTGGTGCACGACGAGACCGCGCCCGGAGACGCTACAGACGTCGCTTTCACCGATGATCTCGACACTCTGTCGCCGCCGGTTCCGGGCTTAGTGGCGAGCTCGGTCGATACCAACACCTGCGCCGGCTCCACCGTCGACATCACGACCGATCCGAGCGTGATCGACTTCTCCGACCCGCTCATGGTTCCGGGCGAGGAGTGCATGGTCGTCGTCACCCTGACCGTACCGGCCGCCTCACCCGCCGGCTTCCACACGAACACCACTTCGGACGTCACCGCGACGATCGACATTCCGGCGGAAGGGACCGGCATCCCGGTCACCGGCAACCCGGCCGTGGACGACCTGCTGATCACTCCCCTCGTGTTCACCAAGGAATTCGTCGGCGACCCGGTGATCGCAGGTGACACCTTGGATCTCACCTTCACGATAGAGAACCTCAGCGCAGCTGCCGCGAGCTCGGTCATCTTCGACGACGACCTGGACGCCGTCCTGCCGGGGACACCGGATCTCACAGTGGTGACACTGCCCACCCTGCCCCCGGCTTGTGGTGCGGGCGCAGTGCTCATCGAGAGTTTCGGCACCCTCACCTTCGCTTTCGGCGAGATAGGCGCCGGCGGCATCTGCAGCTTCACCGTCGAGATCATGGTCCCGACGGGGGTGGCGGACGACGCCTACGCCAACGTCACCAGCAGCCTCAGCAGCAGTCTCGGCACCGTGCCCCCTGCGATCGACGAGTTGATCGTCCAGTCGAATCTGCTGGCTCTCTCCAAGGAGTTCACCGACGACCCGGTCTCTCCGGGTGATCCGGTGACTCTCGAGTTCACCCTCGAGAACCTGAGCGGCTCCGACACGGTCACCGACATCGCCTTTGATGACGACCTCGACGCGACGCTCTCCGGCCTGACGCTGACCAGCGAGCTGTTCAACGATTGCGGCGGCACGGTCTCCGGAACGGGAACCGGCCTCTTCGAGTATGACGGCGGAAGCCTCGGGCCGAGCGCCACCTGTACGGTTCGGCTTCTGCTCACGCTGCCCGGCGGTCCGATCGCCGGCAGCGTGTTCCCCAACACCACGACCAGCGTTGCCGGCAAGGTGGGTACTCTAGACGTGTTCGGAGACGAGGCGAGTGACGAGCTCGACGTCCAGCTGCTGACGTTCAGCAAGTCGTTCGACGGCCCGACGACCGCCACCGGCACCGCGGTTCTCACCTTCACCCTCGAGAACCTCGATTCGGGCGCCGGAGCCAGCCCGCTAGCCTTCTCCGACGACCTCGACGCGGTGCTCTCCGGACTCGAGGCCACGGTCTTGCCGCCGAATCCGGTTTGCGACACGGGCACGATCGCGGGTACCTCATTTCTCACTGTCACCGGCGCCAGTCTCGATCCCAGCGGCGCCTGCTCCTTCGACGTCACCGTCACGGTGCCACCCACCGCAACGGCCGGGTCCTTCCTCAACACCACGAGCGATCTCTCCGAGAGCGGGCTCTCGGTGGCCGAGCCGGCCACGGCGTTTCTCGACATCGAGCCGCCGCCGACCTTCGCCAAGGAGTTCATCCCGGATTCGATCCCGCAGGGAGCCGTCAGCACGCTGGTCTTCACCATCGACAACACCGCCAGCAGCCTCAGCGCTTCGAGTCTCGACTTCACCGATACATTGCCGGCGGGCGTGGAAGTCGCCACACCGCCTGCTGCGTCGACCACTTGCACGGGCGGCACGATAACCGCCGTGGCGGGCTCGGGCGTCATCAGCTACACCGGCGGCTCCGTGGGCGCGACGGCGAGTTGTACCGTCGAGGCCGATGTGACCGCGAGTCTGGCGGGGATGTACGTCAACACCACGGGCGACCTCACCTCCTCCTCGGGCGTCAGCGGTACGGCGACCGATACCCTCGAGGTGATCGATGCACTCCCGCCGCAGGTGACGAACGTGGACAGCATCCTGGGCACCGGCGATGGAGAGCTGGAAGAGTGCGAGACCGCCCGAACGACAGTCACCGCACTGACCGCGACGTTCAGTGAGGCGATGTTCGAGGCCGCCCCGACGGACCCCAACTCGGTGACCAACCCGGACAACTGGCTGATCGTCGGCTCGGGACCCGACCAGGATCTCTCGACGACAGTCTGCGGCCCGACGGTGGACGATGACGTGGCCACGCCGATCGACGAGGTAACCTACGATGGTGGCTCGCTGACGGCGACCGTCACCTTCGACGAGGTTCTCGCCGACGGGCCTTACCGCCTCATCGCTTGCAGTGGAGGGCTAATCGATCTCTCGTCCAACGCTCTTGACGGCGACGCTGACGGCGGCGGGGGAGACGACTTCGTCCGCTACTTCCGGATCGATCATCGTGACGCCTTCGTGCACGGCAACTTCGACTGCACCCTCGATGACTGGATCACCTCGTCACCGGCGGAGATCTTCTTCCAGGCGAGCGAGGACGTTGACGCGGCCGGAATCTCGGGCTCCGTTGGCTTTGCCAATTCGATTGGCAACTTCGACCTGTCGATCGGCCAGTGCGTCGAACTGCTCCCCGAGTCGATCTACGAACTGAGCGGCTCCGTGCGGCTCAATACGGTCGGTGTCATGCTCGACTTGATCACTAGCTGCGAGCTTTTTGCCAGTGACGACTGTTCCGGTCCGGGGGCGCCCGCGGAAGCCTTCTTCGCCTCGTTGACGACGCCTCTCGTTTGGCAGAGCTTCGCCAACGAAGTGCTCGTTCTGGACGGGTTCAACTCCGGGCTGTGCCAGTTGACGCTACGCAGCCTCGCCGGACAGGAGTACTCGGCCAACGCCGATGACCTGTCGATGGACGCCATCTTCACCATGATCCTCTTCCGGGACGGCTTCGAGTCGGGAGACACCTCAGCCTGGTCGACGACAGTGCCCTAGCGCCAAGTCTGAGTCGGGGGCGGTCGCTCAGCTATTTTGGGCGTCCGCCGCCTGGACTCCAGAGAGGCTCTGGCCCTGAGCTTCTGCCTCGACCTCGAGGTCACGCCGCTGCCATGGGGTGGTCTCAGGCGGCCAAGTGCCTCTGCACCACTGAGCGAAGGAGTCGAGACCGGAAGCGCTCAGGATCCATCGGCATCAAGGCTCCCGCCTGGTCCGTCGAGGGGTCCTAGTTCAGCCAACAGCCCGGCGCGGGCCGGCTTCGGTGTATCCGCTGACAGCGTGCACACAGCCCCGTTCAGCTCGGCGATCAGGGCGAACGACCTGTCACCCAGCCGGTTGGTGTGTCCGTCGGAGGAGGCTCATAGAGTAGGAAAGCCCGCCCCGCTGCCGTGCTAATCGTCCTTCAGCCGGTGCAGCTGCCAGATGTCGTGGTGACTCATGCGGAAGATGGGATGGAGAGCGATCATTCCCGTGGCGCCGATCGTGCCTTCGAGGTGTCGCAACTCCTCCAGCCGTTCGCCCACCTCAGGGTCGGATGGGGCCTCGAAGCCGGCCTTGCGCATCAGTAGGACGCCTTTGGCCCGAATCGAGAGTTCGAGATGCAGTCGTATCCAGCACAACATGTCCACCACGATCGGTCCGGGGAAGCGCGACTTGAGGTCGCTCAAATACTCGCCCATCGGCGTCGTTTCCACCTGACCGCTGTTGATCACTTCGAGCAGTTCCTGGTCGCCATCAAAGCCGGTCCCGAGCCAGCGCTGGGTAGCGCGCTCGCTGGTGCGGAACACCAGTACGAACAAGAGCGGCAGGACGACCAGCAGCAGAAGAGTCGACAGTGCCGGGGAGAGGTAGAAGTGATTGAACGCCGCGTGAACGACCGCGGCTAGTAGCAGTCCGGGCAGGATCACTGGCGGGAGGACCGAGTTGAAGCGGTCCGAAAGCTGCTTCGACAAAACCGCCATCAGCGCCGTAGCGCCGCCGTGCATGATCGCCGTTCCGAAGCCACGCACGATCCACAGCATGGGTGCCGGCTTGGCGAGGACCACGAAGTAGTGGGTGTTCTCGAAGGCCGCGAACCCGGCGCCGATGGCAAAGCCCCACACCGCGGCATCGACCAGAAACCCGATCCGCCGGCGCAGCAAGGCGACAGCTACTACCGAGCCTTTCAACAGCTCTTCCACGGCTGGGCCGATCAAGCCGTTGTAGGTCGTGGCCTCCAGCCCGAGCATCCCGGCCAGCCAGGGATTGACGTACAAGCAGATCATCGCCACACCGACCCCGGCCGCGACGATCGACAACACTCTCGGCAAGCGCACCAGTTTGTAGCTGTCGAGGAGAGTGAGGGCCGCGAGGAAGGCCAACACAGGAAGCACGGCGAGCGCGAAGCAAACGGCATAGAGACCAGCCTGTGATGGCGATTCAGTCAGCAATTTCGAGCTAGGCCACCGGCATCAGAGAATCTTGAGCGAGGCCATGAACTCGTCGACCGAGGGTCCACCGGGGGGTTCGGCGGCGGCGTAGCCCAGCGAGAGCATCATGTTGAGGCGCGACAGGATGGTCAGTTCCAGGTCGATCTGGATACCGGCGTTGCGATAGGTCGAGCGCAGGGCCTCGACGTCGGGGTCGGTGGTGAGCAACCCAGCGAAGATCGAAGTGCGGGCCCAGGTCAGGTAGAAGCCCGGGCTACCGACGCTGCGGAACCTGAGCGGTGGCAGGTTCCACTCGAGCATTGTCTTGCCGAAGCTTTTGCCCGCTGCCTCGTTGAGTTCGAGTCCGGGGAACGCGTAGTGGCTGCGGTAGCGCTTCACATCCCGATGATCGACCCAGTTGTTGCCGAACCCTCCGAAGTAGAAGCTCGAGAACGGGTTGTCGCGCGGGCCGGAGGCGGCGCCGACTGCGCTGCGTAGCCAGATCGAAGAGTGTCCCTTGGGCAGAGCCACGCCGAGGTCGAAGCCCGCGCGCAGGCTCGGGATGGAGGTTCCGTCGACCTGGTTGCCGGCGGCAACCACTTCCCAGGCAAACCCCTTCTCATCGTCCACGCTCCCCAGCGACTTGCGGACGTTGCTGTAGTCAAGCCGCGCCTCGGCCGTCAGCACTTCGTCAAACGGCGTCGCCACGTTCTGGGCACCGGGGAGCCGGTCCAGATCGCCGTAGAAAGCCGTGTCGAGGCCAAGCGAGAGCTTGCGCGGCCGGTCGTTGACGAGCACCCGGTCGTAGCCCAGCCCAACCGCGTAGCCCTTGCGACTGGTCTTGGTCGGCCCGAAGAGATCGTAGAAATCCGCGCCGTTGAGTTTGGCGAAGGCCCGCCAGTCATAGCGTCGGTACTCGAGGTCCAGGTGAAGGCGCTCGTCGGAGGCAAGCTCCTCGTCGGGGGTGTAGGACGCGGTGAGATAGAGGCGGTTGAGCGACAGGGGGTCCGAGAGGTTGGCGCGGAACCCGAGGGCCTGGTAGTCGCGGTACCCCTCGACGATCGGGTAAATCGACTCGAAGCCGAGGTTTGGGCTGAGCTTGAAGGGCCCGGTCTCGACAACTCTCGAGTCGAGGTCGATGTCGGCCGGCGAACCGACGCCCCATTGGGTGACGATTGGGTGCTTCTCCGCAATCTGTTGGCCGAGGAAGGTGATGGCTTTGGCGTCTTCGAGCGGGAGGGCCGTGACCCGCGCCGGGACGAAGCCCTCGCCGGTGTAGCGAAAGACGATCAACTCGTCGTTTCCAAGCGACACGGGGCGAAAGAACCCACCGTCGGTGTTGGTCACCAGTTGCAGATCCTGAGTATCCACTTCGAAGCGCTCGATGTTCGACACGCCGGTTCGGTAGGAACTGCCGTATAGAAAGCGTCCGTCGGGCGAGAAGTTGAAGTTGGCGGGAATGGTGTTGCCGAGGTCGAGCTCGGCCACGACGTCGAGATCGCCGTCGAGCAAGCGTTCTGTGTCCCATACGCGCAGCGTGTGCCGCCCGCTGATCTCGGCCACCGAGCCCGAGACCCTGCTGCCGTCCGGCGCCACCGCGATGTCGTAGATCACCTCGCCGTAGGGCCAGGAGTGGACCTGGTTCCACTCGGTGTAGGGATGCGGAACCTGAATCAGGGTCGCGATGCCGTTGAGATGGCGCACGCCCCATATCGAGCGGTCGGCCTGGTTGAAGGCCAGGTCGCCGGCGCGCAGGTCTTTGAGCAGGATCTCGGAGACGCCGGTCTCGGGGTCGACCCGCCGCAGATCCCGATATTCGTGGTTGTCCGTCGTGTAGTAGAGGAGTTTGTCCTGGGGATCGTAGGTCAAGGACGTGACCGTGTAGATCACCGGATCTTTGATGTCGATGATGCGCGAGACCGCGCCGTCGGCCAGCGAGATCTTGCCGATGTGGCCGACCGTTCCCGGGTAGTTGAAGGCGGCGTAGACGGTCTCGCGGTCCGGGTCGAAGTGAGCTCTCGAGATCGAGCCGAGAGCGCGAGTCGAGATGTCCTCCGCGGGAGTGACCGGATACTCACGCACGGCCGCAAGATTGGCCTGCTGGAACTCTTGTTCCCAATCGACCCAGCCCTGCCAGCCCTCCTCGAGGGGCTCGCCGAAGACCTGCTCGAACTGCCGGGCGTAGTACTTGCGGCTGCCGTCTTTGCGGCCTACCCACTCCAAGACCTGCTCAGGCGAATGGGTGTAGGCCAGGTAGGAGATGAACCGGGTGCCGTAGAGGTAGGAGTTCGATTCGACCTGGAAGTCGATCTTGCGGCCTTCGGCCACGAGGCCCAAAGGGTCATAGAAGTGGCTGTCGTCACGCACCATCGAGCGGAAGACCATCTCGTCGTAGGGCCCTTGGGCCCGGCCCCGCCCGCCGGCCATCCAAGTCTCGACAAAGGTCGCGATCCCTTCGTGGTACCAACGCGGTGCCGAGACTCGCGGTGCGGTCAGGTAGAAGTAGAGGATCGTCTCCGGGTGTTCGGCCACCGGCATCACCTTGCCGCCGAAGAACTTGCGAAACGCCAGATCGCTTCCGGCAGCCTGGTCCTGAGCTATGACATGGACCAGTTCGTGGTTCATCATCCAGTTGAGTCGCTCGTTGCCCGAGATCGTCTCGTAGGCGAAGTTGAGAGGCGCCACGCTGAGCGACATGTTGTTGCGCGGAATGGCGCCGGCGCCGGCGTTACCGCTGTCGGAGAAGTCGTTCAGCAGGATACTGATCGTCTCCGACGGTTCGTAGTCCCACAACTCGCGATGGAAATCGAGCGAGTTTTCAAAGCAGCGCGCCGCGTGGGGGGCCAGGTAGGTGAGCGTCGGATCGGAATACACCAGTCGCTGGTCGGCGGTTTCGAGGTACTCAAGCTGAGCACCGAGCGGCGTGGCCGGGAAGAGGAGCGTCGCCAACGGCAGAAGCGACAGGTAGTGGAGTGTCTTCAAGCGCAATGGGATGTCCCTCCAACAAATAAACGGAAGGAGCCTCGCCCTGGAAAGGCGAGACTCGCTTCCGTGCTCCCGAGTTTGGGCGGCCTCATGCTAGGACTGTGTTGAAGCCATCACCTCCTGAGGATTGTGATCTCGAGTTCCGAGCAAACCTAGCGGGACCTGGCCGCGTCACGTAGCGCGTCGTTGGCCAGCGCGTTGCGCAGAGCATCGTTGGCTATGGCGGCTCGGAATGCGTCGTTGGCGAAGGCCGAGCGCAGGGCGTCGTTGCGCATGGCGCCGCGGAAGGCATCGTGAGCCAGGGCATCGCGAAAGGCGTTACTCGCCAGTGCGCCGCGAAAGGCATCGTTGGCCAGGGCGTTGCGGAAGGCATCGTTGGCCAAGGCGCCGCGGAATGCGTCGTTGGCGAGGGCGTCGCGGAAGGCATCCTGACGCAGCGCGCCTCTAAAGGCATCGTTGGCCAGGGCGTTGCGGAAGGCATCGTTGGCCATGGCGCCGCGGAAGGCATCGTTGGCGAGGGCGTTGCGGAATGCGTCGTTGGCCAGCGCACCGCGGAATGCGTCATTGGCCAGCGCACTCTTCAAGGCGTCGTGGCGCAGTGCGTCCCTGAAGGCATCGTTGGCCAGGGCGCCACGGAATGCGTCGTTGGTCAGGGCGCCGCGAAAGGCATCGTTAGCCAGGGCCTCGCGGAATGCCTCGTTGGTGAAAGCGTCACGAAAGGCCTCGTTGGCAAAGGCGTCGCGGAACTTGTCGCCGCGCAGGGCGCCACGCAGCGCGTCGTTGGCCAACGCCTCGCGAAACGCATCGTTGGTCATCGCCGAGCGCACGGCGTCGTTGGCCAGAGCACCGCGGAAGGCATCGTTGGCCAGCGCACCGCGGAAGGCATCGTTGGCCATGGCCTCGCGGAATGCGTCGTTGGTCAAGGCGCCACGCAGAGCATCGTTGGCCAGGGCACCGCGGAAGGCGTCGCTCGTCAGGGCGCCCCTGAAGGCGTCGTTGGCCAGGGCGTCGCGAAAGGCGTCGTTGGTCATGGCGCCCCTGAAGGCGTCCTGTTTCATGGCTTCGCGGAACGCGTCGTTGGTCAGGGCGCCGCGCAGGGCGTCGTTGGCCAGGGCGCCGCGGAAGGCATCACTGGCGAGGGCCTCGCGAAATGCATCGTTAGCGAGAGCATCACGAAACGCGTCGTTGGCCAGGGCGTCGCGGAAGGCGTCGTTGGACAACGCGGCCTGTGCTTCCGGGTCGCGAGAGAGGCGATCGAACACATCGCTCTGCATCCACTCCTGGACGGAGGCGTCCGAGAGCTGTACATCTTCCGGCTCGATCTGGTCGGCCGTGTATTTCTTGACCGTGCCGATGGTGCCCTGAACTTCGTCCGTGTCGACCGGGAACTTCTTCATGACGAAGACGACGCCGATGGCGAGAATGGCGGCCGCCGCGATACCGATGGGGAGTGTTCGATTGCTCTTGGACATGATTGGCTTCTCCTCCTTCTGGACATTTGACCGAGTGCCCGGACTCGCTGCTGCTTTCCCTGAATACCGTTCAAACTCGGAAAGGTTGGTGGGTTGAGTGTCAACGTGCGTGCTGGACTCGTCTAAGACACCGCGCAATCGGGTCTTGAGTTCGGCCGGAATCTGGACATCGGAGACCGTCGAGAGCACGTCGGTGAGATCTCGGGCCTCCTGCTCAAGGCCTCTGGCTCGGGGGTGGGCGGAGACGTGGGCTTCCAGCTTTCGATGATCCTCGGCCGAGATCTCGCCGTCGAGCCGCGCCCAGATCAGCTCCCTGACTTCCTGGTCGGTGAGTTCGCAGTCGGTCATTTCAAGAGCCCGTCCCGAACGAGTAGTTCCCGCAGGGCCTGACGAGCCGAAAAGAGCCGTGACTTGACAGTCTTCAGCGGGATCTCGAGCGTGTCGGAGATTTCTTGGTAGGTGAACCCCTGAAAATGCCGGAGGACCACGACCACTCTGTAGTCCGGGGTCAACTCCTGCAGTGCGACCTGGATCTGGTCGCCTGTTTCGCGCCCGGCGGCGACCGCTTCCGGACCGGGGTGGGAGCTTCGAGGTTCGAAGTCGAGGAGCGTACTGCGGCGCTCGCGCTTCATCAGGTTGAGCGCCTCGTTGACCCCGATCCTGCAGACCCAACTGAAGAATCGGTGCTCGGGCTTGAACGAGTCCAGGTTCCGGTAGGCCTTGAAGAACGCGGATTGTGTCGCATCGCTTGCGTCCTCTCGATTGCCGGTCACTCGCATGATCACGTTGTAGACCCTGGTTTCATTGCGGTTGAGTAGTTCTTCGAATGCGGTCTGGTCGCCCTGGCGGGCGGCTTGGACGAGGGCGTTGTCTCCTTCACTAGACATGACTACAACTCAACGCTGCAAAGGTTGGTGCGCATCCTGAATGCGGCATGCGAGCACATGTGAAATCAACGGCTCTTGGTTCGCGATCCTTAGCCCCTCAGACTTCGCGGGGTGGGGAGCGAGACTGCTTGCTCGTGCTCTAGTCGATTTCGAAGATTGTATCGAAACCAGCCAAACGAAACACTTCGCGAATGTGCGGGTTGAGATTGACCAGTCTCAGCCGGTCCCCTTGGTCGGCCAGGCGCTTGTGGGTCGCGAAGAGCAAGCCGAGGCCGTTGCTGGCGATGTACTGGAGCTTTTGGAAGTCGATCACCGCCGAACTCTCGAGCCCGGTAAGGAAGGCTTCGGTCGATTCCTCGTGGCTTGCGTCAAGGCGGCCCTCCAGAATCACGGTGTCCGTGCCCTCGAATCGGATCTCAAACATGCCCGGCTCCTAGCTCTTCAGTCCTGACTCTTTGCTGCCAGCTTCTTCATGATGTCGACTCGCATATGGCCCTCATCGTAGCTGTAGGCGACGCGGTCGACCACCGAGCGGACCAGGTGCAGGCCGAGCCCCCCGGGCTCGCGCTCTCCCATCGGTCGGGTGACATCGACGTCGGGTCGGGAGGTGGGGTCGAAAAAGGGCACGTCGGCGTCGACCCACTGCAGGTGAACCTCGTCGTTCTTGGTCCCGATGCTCATCGACAGAAACTCGTGATCACTGGGGTTGTGCCGCACCATGTTGGTGAACACTTCCTCGGCTGCCAGGTCGAGGCAGAATGCAGTCTTCTCGTCGATCGCCAGTTCTTCGTAGTAAGCGTGCAGCAGATCGTGCATCTCGGGCACGGTTGCGATACTCCGGCGCAGCTTGCAGGTTCTCGTCGGCATTCCTGGTGGGGAAGGGGTCGAGGCAAGCTATCACGCGGCGGGTGGCCCAGAGAGCCGCTCGCCAAGGGCTCATTCCCCGGCCAGATAGTTCTCGAGCAGCGGCCGCGCCAGTTCGATCAGGTCATGTTCGGTGATGATGCCGACCAGGCAATGGTTGGCGTCGACCACCGGCAGACAACCGATGCGCCGGGCCCGCATTGATTGCAGCGCCTCGAGAGTCGGCGTCTCGGGTGTTGTGGTCACGACATCACGGTGCATGATCTCGCCCACCGGTAGCGCGAGCTGCTCGCGACGATGGACCGGATCGCTGAGGACTCGCATCAAGGTGCGATAGGTCACCAGGCCCACCAACCGGTGGGTGTTGTCTTCGACCGGGATGTGGCGCACGTGTTTCCATTTCATGACGCTGGCCACCAGGTCGATGACTTCTTCCTCCCCGACCGTGAAGAGGTCAGTGGTCATCAGCTGACCCACCGTCGAGTGATGCGGCTTGGCGGACGGCTTCTCGGCGTTCGTGGCCGGTTCCCAAGTGTGCACCGGTTGATCGCTTTTCTGGCGCTCGACGCCGGCGCGCACGACGGTGGCGAGGCGCTCGGCCAGGGGTAGATCGGCCAGTCCGTTGAAGGAGTCGACAAGCCACTGCGATCCCGTCTTCGACGACCGGACGCGCTCCTCGATGACGTCTAGATAGCGGTCCGAGTCACTCGCGTCGATGCCCGAATCGGCCAGTCCCTCACGGGCCGCCGGCAGCAACTCTTCGAGGATCAGAGTCGGCGACGAGACCTGGCCGCGCCCGGGCCAGGTCATCGCCGCACCAAGGCCCTGGCGAGCCGCAGCGATGAAGTTCTCACGCGCGGCCTGGAACTCCATCACTTCTGCGATGTTGTCCCAGCGCCGGGACAGACCACTCATCAGACCGAGCCAGAAGGCGGTGTTGGCCATTTCGTCGATTACGCTGGGACCGGCTGGCAGAGCACGGTTCTCGATCCGCAGGTGTGGCTTACCGTTGGAGATGCCGTAGCAGGGCCGGTTCCAGCGGTAGACGGTGCCGTTGTGCAGTCGCATGGCGTGGAGTTGAGGCACCTCGCCGCGGTCGAGCACGGCGAAGGGGTCTTCGTCGACTTCCGCCAACAACACCACGGGAAAGCGGGACAGATCGCGCTCGAAGATCTCCATCGCCGAGCTGGCGATCCACTGGTTGCCGAAGCTCACTCGAGGCGATTGTCGGCGAAGGTGCGAGGTTGGCTGTCGGGTGTCGATCGACTGCTCGAAGAGCGCGATGCGGGTCTCGCGCCAGAGTTGCCGGCCGAAGAGCATGGGCGAGTTCGTCGCCGCGGCGAGGACCGGTGCGGTCACCGCCTGAGCCAGGTTGTAGAGGCTGGCGAACTCGGCGGCGGCGACCTGGAAATGGACTTGGAAGCTCGTGTTGCAGGCCTCGAGCAGGACGTTGTCGTGGGTGACCACGATTTGGTCGCGACCCTCGATGCGAAAGGTGAAATCGCGGCCGCGTTCGCGCATCATGGCCTCATTGAGCGCGTAGTAGCGCGGCACCGGAGTCATGTTGTACATCGACAGATCCGACTTGTCGAGACTGGGCAGAATGCCGGTGAGGAAGACCTCGCCATCCATCGCCTTGGCGGCCGCACGGACCTTGTCCAGTAGCTCTCGAAGCTGAGTCTCCATGCGGCCGAGGCTGCCGGCGTCGAAGTCCTGGGGGTCGAGGTTGGCTTCGAGGTTGAAGCGGCCGAGCTCGGTGGTGAAGTGGGGGTCGTCGATGATCTCGAGGATCTCCGGCGAAAGGACGGCCGGGCGGCCGTGGCGGTCGACCAGGAACATCTCCTGCTCGGCGCCGATCCGCCGCGCTCCAGTCTCGAAAAGGTCCTCGTTGTGCATGCGCTGGAAAGCGCTGAGGTCGGCGAGCACACGCTGAGTGAAGCGTCGGCGTTCGGCGGAGTCCTGTTCTTGACTGACGTCGTGGCGGCCCACAGTACATCCTCTTGTCGAGCGTCGGGGAGCGCATTGTACAGGGGGCGAGAGCCCGTCTGCACCATCCGTTGAGGCAGGGGGGCAAGCTTGGCCGAGGCGCCTGTGCGCGGCCTACCCACAGGGGTGGCGCGAGGTCCTGTTGCCGCGCGTAGCCTCCCGCAGTCGTTACTGCGTCACTGCTGGAGGGCTCGACCCGCGGCCACCTGGGCCTCGGAGTCGTCAGTTCGAGTAAGCCGTGACGAGTTGATCTAGGAGAGTCTGAGGAGGCCATCATGGGTGAACCGTCCGAGTCCCGACCGTCCGAACCGCTGGGTCAGCGGTTGTTCGATCGGCCGTTCCTGCTGTTGTTCATTGGCCTATTGGTGATGTTCGGCTTTTACACGATTTGGGGCGTAGTGGAGGTCATGAGCCTGCCTCAGGCCACACTGCCTTGAGGGGAGAGGAGAGACGATGAGCCTTCATACAGCGATCGTTCCGCCGCAAGGCGTGTGGTGGCAGCCGGCCGGCAAGCAGGAGAAGACGTGGATCATCATCGCCTTCATCTGGTGCATGGTGCTCTTTGCCGCCATGCCTTTCTGGCACATCAAAGGCGGGCAGAACCCGTCCGGAATCCGCAGCAAAGTGGAACCGGGTGCCTTCGCCGAGCGGGTGACACGCTTCATCGCCGACTACCAGATCGGCGAGGAAGGCGGCATCCCGGTGGTGAAGCCGCCGCCGGGTAGCGATATCTACCTGCAGGGCACGATGTGGAAATGGACGCCGGTGCTGGTGCTCGAGGAGGGGGCGACCTACACGCTCCACATCTCGTCGCTCGACGTCAATCATGGCTTCAGCCTGTACCCGGCGAACGTCAACTTCCAGATCGTGCCGGGCTACGACTACGGTTTGCGGATCACGCCCAACAGCTCGGGCGACTACAAGGTCTTCTGTAACGAGTTCTGCGGCATCAACCATCACATCATGCTGGGCAAGATCGTGGTCGAGCCCTCGCCCGCCGTGGCGACATTGAGCCAGGGAGGTTCACGATGAGTCGCCCGTCAGTCACTGACGTCATCTTCCGGCGCTGTCCGGTGACCGGCCTCAACGTCAACCGCGACGCGGAGACCCTGCTCAAAGTCAACGCCGTGGTCGCCATCGTCTGTCTGCTGATCGGCGCAGTGGCGGCGTTGCTCCTGGCGCTGACCCGCTGGCAGACGGTGCATCTGCTACCCGCCGATTGGTACTACCGACTGTTGACTGCGCATGGCTTGAACATGCTGATCTTCTTCATCATCTTCTTCGAGATGGCGATTCTCTACTTCGCCGGACCGATCGCCCTCAACGCGCGGCAGCCGGCGCCCAAGCTAGGCTGGACCGGCTTCGCCATGATGGTGATCGGCATGTTGATGGTCAATTGGATGGTCTTCGCGGGGCGCGCGGACGTGCTTTTCACCTCCTACGTGCCGCTGCGCGCCGATCCCAACTACTACCTGGGGATCATTCTCTTCGCCGTCGGCGCCCTGATCGTCGTCGGTCTCTTCTTTGCCAGCCTGGTGATGGCGAAGCGCGAGGAGACCTATACGGGCTCGGTGCCGATGGTCACCTTCGGCGGCTTGACCGCGGCGATCATCGCCGTCATCACCCTGCTTCACGGCGCGGTTGTCTACATCCCGACCTATCTGTGGTCGCTCGGATTGATGAACATGGACCCGCAGATCTACCGGCTCATTTGGTGGGGGTTGGGTCACTCATCGCAGCAGATCAACGTCGCGGCCATGGTGGCTGTCTGGTACCTGCTTGGTGGCCTCACGGTCGGCGCGGTGGTGCTCAACGAGAAAGTCAGTCGCTGGGCCTTCGTGCTCTACATCGCCTTCATCTCGATGGCCTCGGCCCATCACCTGCTCGTCGACCCCGGCATGGGGCCGAGCTGGAAGGTCTGGAATACCAGCTACGCGATGTACCTCGCGGTGCTGGCGAGCATGATCCACGGCTTCACCGTACCGGCGGGCCTCGAGCTCGGCCAACGCCTGCGCGGCTTCGTCAAAGGCAAGTTTGAATGGCTCAAGAAGGCGCCGTGGAGTGATCCGGGATTCAGCGGCATGTTTCTGTCGCTGATCATCTTCGGCTTCCTAGGAGGCGTCACCGGTGTCACGATCGGCACCGAGCAGATCAACATCATCGCCCACAACACGCTGCGTATCCCAGGTCACTTTCACATGACGGTGGTCGGCGGCACGGCCCTCGCGTTCATGGCGCTGACCTACTACGTGATCCCGTTGATCTTCCGCAAGAAGGTCTCCTTCTGGGGCCTCGCCAAGATACAGCCGTACCTCTTTGCCGCCGGCGTCACGATCATGTCGATGAGCATGACGTTTGCCGGAGTCTTCGGTGTACCGCGCCGCCATTGGGACATCTCCTTCACCGACGCGCCCTTCCCGCACGAGTTTCCGCCGGCGGTCGACCTCATCATGGCCGGCGTGGGAATCGGCGGGATCTTGGCAGCCTTGGGCGCCCTGAGCTACATCGCGATCGCCGTAGTCTCCGTCTTCTTCGGCAAGAAGCTCGATTGCGAGCAGCTCGAGGTCGGAATGGCTGGGGTTCCGCAGGGGGTGGTCAACCTACCGGCGCAGACGCACACTGACGAGGCAGCCGAGGAGATCCATAAACAGGGGACCCCTGGTACCGTCGTCCTGGTGTTCGTCTTCCTGGGCGTCTTCATGCTCTACTACTTCACGAACTGGAAGATGCTGTCGATGATCTGGAAGATCGGCTAGCCTCGATCAAGATTTTCGGCGCCGACGACAGGTGCCCACATACATGGAGTTTCCTCGGTGAGCGACCAAGCTGTCGCCAAAACACGTTTCGCCCTCTGGGCCTTCATCGCTTGGCTCGGCGTCACCCTGATGTGGTGGGCTCTGGCCTTTGCACCCTTGCCTTTGCCTGAACAGGTTCTCGCTGCGGCACGCAGCGTCTGTTTCGGTTCGGCGGCCAACGGCCTGCCCGAACCCTGGGGCTGGGCCGCGTTGATCGCCAGCCCCTTGGCCATGCTGGGTTTCCTCCTCGGCGTCTGGGGGCGCGAGTTGGCGGGCCAGCTTCGCGAGCTGGCGACGCGACCGCTCGGTCGCGTCGTGCTGGTGGGCCTCTTGGCTGTTCCCATGATGGGCGCGAGTTGGGTGGTCGAGCGCGTGAGCGCCGCCCGCCGAGCGGAAGCGGCCTTGGCGCTCTCGACCCTGCCCGAGGAGCTGCCCGACACCTATCCGCGGCTGACCAAGCCCGCACCGGCCCTGGGCCTGGTCGACCAGTCGGGCACGACGGTCGAGGTGGAGACCTTCGCCGGTCGTCCGGTGCTGATGACCTTTGCCTTTGCTCACTGCCAGACGGTCTGCCCGGCGATGGTCCAGACGCTCAAGAACGCGGCGTCAGAGGTGCCGGAGATCGATCCGGTGGTCCTCGTGGTCACGCTCGACCCCTGGCGCGACACGCCGAGTGCCCTGCCGACGCTGTTCAGTTCCTGGCGGCTCGAGGACGTGCCCGTCGCGCATGTTCTGTCGGGCGAGGTCGATGACGTGCTGGCCACGCTCGAGGCCTGGAACATGCCCTGGGACCGCGACGCCAAGACCGGCGACGTCAGTCACCCGGCGATGGTCCATGTGCTCGCACCCGACGGCACGCTGGGCTACAGCTTCAACGGCCCGTCGCCGGCTTGGGTCGCCGAAGCGGCCCGCCGGGTGATGCGCACTCCAGGCTCGAGTAGGGTAGCCGGGTAGCCGACTCAGCCGTTGACCAGTTGCAGCTCGCCGTCGGCGTCGTCGAGGGTGACCAGAGTGATGCGCCCGGCTTCAAAGGTCACCTCACGGTGTAGCACGTAACTCGGCAGGCGCTCGAGCGCCTGCTGCTGCTCGACGGCGAGCGAGGCGTCGGACTGCGCCGTGAAGCGAACGACGAGCGTGGCCGCACCCGGTTCGACGGTCAGCCGCCGGTCGACGATCAGCGGGCGATCACCCCGTAGACCGCCGGGGATCACCGCCTGGTCGACTACATTCCGCCCGTCGAGCTCTACCTGGAGGCGATATTGCGGCGTGTGGTCGTCGCAGACCGTCGCCGTGCGCATGTGCTGGGGCAGGGCGTCGAGCTCGGCCGGCGAGCGCTCGCGGCAGATCTCGATTTGCCCCTGCACGGTGCGCAGCGACAAGCGCAGCGCCGAGTCCGGGCTCGCCTCGCCGAAAGGGATTTGGCCGAGCCATGCGACGACGGCCAGCAGGACCATGGTGAAGAGCCCGGCCAGCAGCCGGCGGCCTGTTGTCCGCAGGTCAGACATCGACCGGCTCACACTCGAAGCTCAGGGTGACGTCGGATTCTGCCGGCGGTGGCGTCAGCACCGCCAGATCCGCGCGGAAGAGCGCTATTGCCTGCCGCGCCTGGCCGAGTTCGGAGGCGGCGAGCTGCACTAGACGAACGCGTCGCTTGTCGACGCGGGCCTGGAGTTCCGCCTCGCGATCGTTGTATACCCGCTCATGCAGCCACTTGGGTCCTTCGCGGTACAGGCAGTCGCGGTCGGGGCAGGACAGCACAAAGACACCGCCCGCACCGGAGCGCAGGAGAAGCTCGATGACCGACGTGTGCACGGAGCCGGAGCAGCCGCTGATATAAGGCAGCACGCCGCTGTCGAGCAGCCGGGGATCGGCGCCCAAGCCGTGGCCGCAGCCGATGAGCACGATGTCGCTGGTGGTCGGTCGGAGGCGTTCCAGGAAGGTCTCGACATCGCGCAGCTGGTCGCGGCCGGTGCGCCGCGGCGGGCCGACCGACATCGGGGCGCACGAGCCGGAGCAGATGCCGCAGCCGACGCAGAAGTCGGGGTTGACCCGAGCGACGATCTCGGAGAGCTCTGACGGAACCGAGCGCGGCACCATGTTGATCGCCTCGTAGGGACAGTCGTGGTAACACTGAGTGCAGCCGGCACAGTGGCTCTCGTCGACGCTCGAGGTGCGGATCGCGCGCTCCTTCGGCCGCCACCACCAGGGCACCGAGAAGGCCAGCGCGGCGGCGATCACCCAGGCCAGCAAGTGCATCGGCGCCGCTACCGAGCGCGCCAGCGGGAGCCAGAAGGCATAGAAGATATCGAGCGGAATCTCGATCGAGACCGCCAGGAGATCAGCCTTGGGCGGCAAGGGCACCGGGATCAACAACGACAGCAGGATCACCGCGCCGATGGCGCCGCGATGGATGGTCTTGGGCGGGAAGAACGGTGCTCGAGCAACGCGCGACGAGTGGAGCCAGAAGAGCGCGGCCAGGCCGAGCGGCAGCGCGACATGCAGGAAGAGATTCATGAAGAAGAAGGCTCGGCCGACGCCCTCGTTGGTGGTGAAAGTGCGGCTGATGGGTTCGGAGAAGAGCGGCAGCAGGTCGGCCAGACGAGCACCCTCTTCGGCGATCAGCTGACCCTGGACGTCCCAGGCCATCACCAGCCCGGTCCAGCCGCACAACAGCACGAGCCCCAAGAGCACGATGCCGGTGATCCAGGCCAGTGCCCGCGGCCCCCAGGTGCGTCCCGAAAGCAGCATCTTCACTGCGTGCACGGCCACAGCGATCACGGCGAGGTCGGCACTGTAGCGGTGTACCGAGCGCATCAGCGAGCCGTGCCAGGTGGCGTCGAGTGCCGCCACCGAGCCGTAAGGGTCGGCCACCGTGTAGAGCAGGAAGAGATAGACCCCGGTCACCAGGGTCAGGAGGAGAAAAGTGACCGCCAGCGCGCCGCTCTTGTACAGCGGATTGAGCTCGGAGCCGTAGATTTTGTTGAACAAGCCGTCGATCCACCGGAAACGACGATCGAGCCAGGCGGCCGCGGCGGGGCGCGGCTCCCGCAGGCCGAGGTCGCGTCTCGAGTCGGCGATCTCGTGTGGTGCGGTCCCCGGCATCCGGGGATTCTAGGGAGTGGTGTGGCGGCGGGCGCCGTCTATTAGGGTAGTTGGCTGCGGTCGTTATTCCACGGTGGTCGACCAGGCGGTCGTGTCGCCGGATTCGAAGCCGTCGACGAAGAGGCTGCCCAAGCAGGCGGACGTGCCGTCGATGCCGTCGATGAGAGTGGCAACAGCGCCGGTCGGGGGCGCGGCGACGAAGACTTCGAGCAGTTCGCGAAAGGTCGCCACGGGGGCGCTACCGATGAACTCCTGGGTGTAGAAAGGCGCATCCTGGTAGGCCCCGTTGTGGGAACCACAATTGGGCATCCAATAGAAGTGGCTCGGGGGAGGCCCGCTGGTGTCGGCGCCCAGTGCGAGCTCGGATCGCGTGGCGAGGTCGCCGGCGACGGTTTGCGCTTGTTGATGAAGGCGGTCGCGGTAGGGCGAAGGGTTGCCGACCGGGATGAGCGGCGGGCAAGGATCCATGCCGAGGATTCCGCAATGGGGGTAGCTGGCAATCTCGCCCCAGTTGGCGACATGCCCGAGGCCGCCCATCGTGTGTGGGCCACTAGGGTCGCTGAGATCTTCGCGGATGAAGAACGGCGTCGTCAGGTGGTTGAACAAGACATGGTGGCGGTCGCGGCACATCCACTCCTCATTGGCCGCCTGGTGGGCCGCGACGCAGGAAGCGTCGAAGAGGGTTTCGAGTGGATCCGCAGGATCGGCCATCCAAGCCTCGTACTCGCGGGCGTACTCACCATTCCAATAGAGCTCTCCGTCGTAGTTGCCGGTGTCGTTCGTAGTGCCGGAGAAGACATGGTCGTAGAGATCGCCGCTCTGCCCGGGGTCAAAGCTGACTTCGTTCTCTACTGCTGGTAGGAAGTTGGCATCGATCACGGTGCGGACATCGCCCGCGAACCCGAGCCAGGCACGGAGGTGATCCGCGAAGGCGTCGGTGTTGTGCAGGAGGCCGTGCGCGCCGGCGGAGTGGCCTACTAGAACGACGGTGTCGGCGTGTTCCAGAGCCGGTAGCGTCTCAGTCTGCTCGACCACCTTCCCTCCCTGCTCTACCCAGGTGGTGTAGGAGATGCCGAGTCCCGTGCCGAAGTCGCCACGGAGTTCATCGAGAGCCAGGTGGCCGATCAGTCTGCCATGTTGGTAGAGGCTGTAGTCGAGGGGGTTGTTCCCCGGGTCGAGGGCCGCGAGGTCGGGGTGGGTGACACGCCCGTTGTGACGATCGAAACCGCACTTCTCGACCCGGACGCGGTTGTATTCGGCGAAGACCGGATTGACCGTGATGTTGGGCTTGAGAACGCCCTCGGAGGCTGCAGGTATGTTGCCGAGGTGCTTCATCGCCGGGTCGGACGAGGTGCCCATGGCACCTGCCTCGCCCCCGAAGTAGAAGTCGACACAGAGCTGGCCATCGTCGTAGGTGCCGTCCAGGTCGCTATCCTCAGCCCTGCAGCTGGCGCCACCGGTGAACGAGATGAGCCAGTCGTTCGAAGGTCCACTGACCGCGGGATCGATGTAGAGAACCGGGCGAGTGCCGTCGGCACAACGAATTCCGAAGTTGGAGAGCAGGGGAAAGCGCGTGTACTCCTTGATCTGCGCGGGGTTGGACGGGGGGTCGGGGACCGGTTGAGGCAGCGTGCCGGGGCTGGAGAGGCAACGCAGTGAGTCCTGCCAGTAGGGATCGCTGCAGTCGTTGGCAGGTTGCGCGATTGCGGGTGCGACGGTCAGGAGAAGAACCGCGAGCGGCGCTTGAGAGGAGCTTCTTTTCATATCTTGAAGCGCGACGGCGGCCTCAGCAAGTCGGCGCCGGCCGATCGCGCCTCACACCCGATCTGATGTCTTGCCGGTGAGGTGAGGATACTACGCGGCAGTTGCCCACCTCTGGAAACTGCCGGTCCTGGGAATCGCAGCTTTCCGGCGCTGAACTCCCCGGACTGGGAACCTCCTCGCCGCTCGTGCCTCTAACAGCTCAGGAACACGTCCGTGGGGAACCGGTCTTCAAGAGGTTCCGCCGTCCGTGAAATAGTCGAATCGACCCTGCATGCCACCACCTGAGAGCCCGAGGGGAAGACCCATGAGCTACTACTTCAGCAAGAAACTCGAGGTCCCGTTCGCCGACGCGATCGCTCGCGTGACGGGGGCACTCGAGGGGGAAGGATTCGGAATCCTGACCCAAATCGATGTCCAAGCGACTTTCAAGAAGAAGCTGGACGTGGAGTTTCGCCCGTACACGATCCTGGGGGCTTGCAGCCCAGGTTTCGCCCACAGAGCTCTTCAAGAGGAGGAGATGATCGGTGCGATGCTGCCCTGCAATGTTGTCGTGCAAGACAGGGGCGGAGTAGTCGAGGTTGCTGCCGTGGATCCCATTGCCTCGATGGGGGCGGTCGAGAACCCAGGACTTCTCGGGATCGCCCAAGAGGTACAGACGAAGCTCAAGTCCGTCATCGAGTCCCTTTAGTTCTCCTTCAGCTCGAGTGCCGCTCTGCGTTGGCACCTCGAAGGCACGGAATCCAGCCTGCGGCGACTGAGCGCGTTAGCGCACGGTAGAATGGCTTGGCCCCTGTCGGTCTGACTTTGCTTTTTTTCACTGTGAGTTCGGGCACCCATGGAAACGTGTCTCTCGAGTAACGACGGAACCCGAGGCCCCGTCGTATCCCGAATCCTCCGGTTGGCCGTTTCGGTCCTTTTGTTCGCCTGGCCTGCCGCTACCCATTCTCAATCGCCGCTGCCTGCCTTCATCGGCCCGAGCCGGGGCTTGCCCAGCAATCAGGTCCAAGCGATTGCCGTTGGGCCCGGTGGCTTTCTTTGGTTTGCCGGGCCTAACGGGCTGACCCGCTACACCGGGCGGGAGCTACAGCTTTTCGCCCCTGAGGACGGGCTCGCGACCCACGGACTTCGTGCGCTCGCCAAAGACGCCGCCGGGTATCTATGGATCGGTCACGATCTCGGGCTGGATCGCTGGTCGGTGGACCGGGGCTTCGAGCGCTGGTCCGCCAAGGTCGGATGGGAGTACGGCTTCGTCGAGAAGATCCTGCCGACCCGCGATGGCTCGCTTTGGGTCGCGGCCGCGGATGGCCTGCTGCGTGTCAGCACCGAGCTAGGTTTGGCTCCCGAGGCGCTCGAGGGTCCTTTCCTAGGGGCTCTGGTCACCGGCTTGGTCGAGGGCAACGACGGAACGATCTGGGCTGCGAGCCCGACCGCGGGCCTGGTGCGGTTCGGGCCCGAGGGCTGGGAGAGCCCGTCGAACGGGGAATGGCGCCGGGTCAGTCCCATCAGGGCCCTTGCGATCTCCCCGGAAGGCACTCTGCTGGCGGGCGGCAACGGTCTCTATGAACTGGATACGGATGGGCGAGTGCTCAACGAAGTGAAGCCGCCCTGGGCTGCGAGAGCGGTCACCTCGATCGCGTTTCGCGGCAACGAGCTATGGGCTTCCATCGGGCGGCGGCTGGCCGTCTTCGAACGGCGCGCCGATGCATGGAGCCTCCGCGAGGCGACGGCGTTGGCCGACGATGCCAGGACGATCATTCTCGACGCCGATCAGAACGTTTGGGTCGGTACCGAGAGCTCCGGCGTGGCGAAGTTCTCCGCTTTGGGGACGTCGTTGCGCAGACCGGCGCAACCTTGCGAGACCATGGTCTACTCGATCGCCGAGGGAGTGGATGGCGAGTTTTACTTCGGGGGCGGCCTGTGCAGCTGGCACTCAGTTCGCGACGACCTCGGAGCCGGTGTGCCCATCGAGGCCCTTGCCGGCATCCAGACGTGGGATTTGCGGCACGACCGCCATGGTGAGCTTTGGGCCGCCACCAGCCAGGGCGTCTGGAGCATCTCGGAGAACGGCTCGGAAGCCCGGCGGACTGAGTTGTTGGAACCGGCTCGAGCTCTGCTGTCGACCGAAACCGATTTCCTCGCCGCGACGGTCAAGGGCCTCTATAGTCGGGTCGAGGGCGGCTTCGCAGAGCGGGTTGCGGGCGATGGAGACAGTTTGGGCTACGTGTACACCCTGGCGACCGATTCCTCGGGCGCTCTGTGGGTCGGCACGATCGGCAACGGGCTATGGCGGGAGGACGAGAGTGGCGAGCTGGTTCGCGCCTATACGGAGAGGATCCCAACCACCGCCAACGTCTACAGCATCGCTTTCGATAGTCGTGGTGAGCGCGCAGTTTCCTACAACCGGAAGGTTGGCCTGTTTTCGTCGAGCGCCGATCAGGCTTCTGGCGACATCGACCTCGACCTGGAGACCACGGCGTGGGCGATTCGCTTCGACGCGAGCGGGCGGCTGTGGATCGGAGCCTCCGACGGCCTCTCGGCCTACGATCGGGTGGCCGGGCGTCTCACAAGTCGAATCGCAGCCGGAGCGGGCCTCGAGGGACAGGAGTTCTCGACCAGTCGTAGCCTCTTGGAGTTTGGTGGAAGCGAGTTGATTCTTGCGGGCTCGCGTGGTGCGTGGGTCATCGACAACACCATCCTCGGTCGAGTACCTGGGTTGCCTCGCCCCGTTGCCATACAGATCGATGGCGAGGGCTTCGAGGGCGCTCGCTCCGGCGAGCGCGTGGAGATCACGGAGGGAGCCTGGACAGTCGATGTCCATCCCGCCATCGCCTGGTTTCACGATGAAGAGAGCGTCACCTTCAGCTACCGGATGGTCGGCTTTTCGCCCACCTGGCAGGAGTTGCCGGAGAGTTCAGGGCCGATTCGTTTCACCTCGCTGCCGGCAGGGAGTTACAGCCTCGAGGTGAAGGCCCAATCGCCGCTCGGAGGGGAGTCACCGGTGGCCACGGTTCTGACGGTCGATGTTGCACGCCCCTGGTGGTGGCTCCCGGGCATCATGGTTGGCGTCGTTGCGCTTTTGGGTCTGGGGGCGCTTGTGCCGGTGGTCCGCGCCCGTGCCTTGAAACGGCGTAGCGCCCAGCTCGAGGCGCTCGTCGAGCAGCGGACCGACGAGCTCGCGAAGTTGCTCGAGCGCACCGAGCGGTTGGCTCTGGAGGACAACCTGACGGGATTGGCGAACCGCCGCCGGTTCGTCCAGGAGCTCGAACGAATGGCATCGCGAGCCCGACGCACGGGTGAAGACTTCTGCCTCGTGTTGGCTGACCTCGATGGCCTCAAGGCGGTCAATGATCGCTTGGGCCATGCTGCGGGCGACGATCTCTTGAGAGGCGTCGCGAGGAAACTCCTCGGCGCCGCTCGCCAGTCCGACCTGATCTGCCGCTTCGCCGGCGACGAGTTTGCGGTGCTCGCCTGGGAGTCCGGCGCGGAAGGGGGCATCCTCGCGAGTCGACTGCACGAGGCAGTCTCGTCGGGACCGATCAGAGTGGTCGGCGGCGAGTCGGTCGAGGCCCGGGCGAGCTTCGGTGTCTGCACGTGGATGGCTTCCGGCTTCGACACCGAAGCGTTGTTTCAGCGCGCCGACAAGGCCTTGTACCGGGCCAAGCTCGAGGGCATCGGTGCCGCTGTTTGGGTACCCGATACGTCGGCCGGACCGGCGCCGTCCGAGTAGAGCTCAGAGGCGTCTATTTCTTCTTCTTGATCCAGAGAAGGAGCAGGATCAGCAGCAGGATCAGGATGAGCCACAGAGGCCAGCCTTCAGGCTCATCGTCAGGCTCTTCGTCGGGGGGCTCGGGCGTCGAGTCGTCGTTGACGATCGTCGCGGCGGCAATGGCCGAGGTTGGCGAAGCGGAGCAGCCGCCGGGACCGCCCAGAGATGGACAACCTACGCTGGCGCTGGTGATTCTCAAGCTGAAAATCTCGTCCGCCTCGACCGCGGTGTCTCCGTTGACGGCCACCTCGACGGGGTAGGTCTCGGTGGCGAGCCCGTTGCCGAGGTCGTCGATGCTTCCTGACCGCGCCACGTAGTCGTTGTCGGCCACCGTTGCCGTGCCGTCGATCGTCGACCAGCCGACGATCGCGTTCACCGAGTCACAGGGGTCGCAGACGATGTTGAAGGTGACGGTTCGGGTGCCCGCGTCGCCCTCGGTCACGGTGCCGCCGGTGATGTAGACCACCGCCGCCTCGTTTTGCGCCGAAGCGGGACCGGCCAAGAAGACCGCGGCCGCCAGGGCTGCCGTGCACGCCAGGGCTCGGATCGAATCGCGCATCGTCTCTCTCCTCTGGTTGACCTCGAGGCACTGGGATCCGGGCGGTTCGTGGTGCTTCGAGACGCGGGCTGGAAAGGGCCAGTCTACCATCGGCCGGGCCCGCCCCCATGGGTGGCGGCGCGAGAGAAAGCGGGGACTAGGCTCATGGATGCACTCGCCGAGTGCATCGCCAGGCAACCCCGGTCGCGCCACGCATCGGGTCCGAGGCTTGGCCAGATCGGCGGCTCCCCAGGAGGGAGCAGACCCTCCTGGACGCTGTGGCGGCAGGTCAGGGGTGGCCAAGGCAGAAAGGTGGTGAATCATGGAGACCAACCGCGCGGGTCGACTGATGACCGAGGGTCACGTGTGCGCAGAGTCCGTCCTTTTGGCCGTGTGTCAGGAACTGGACATCGAGATCGATGAGAAGCTCATTCCCAGGGTCGCCTTCGGCTTTGCCGGTGGGATCGGCAACACCGGGTCGGTCTGCGGCGCCGTTGCCGGAGCCGTGATGGCGATCGCCCTGGCGCGAGAACGGGGCGAGACGATGGAGGACTTTATGGCCGATCTGGCGCTGGTGGAGAAGTTCAGGTGCCGGTTCGAGGCCGAGGCTGGGGCGATCAATTGTCGCGACTTGACCGGCTTGGATTTGACCACCCAGGAGGGTGTCGAGGAGCTGATGAGCTCCGACATCCCCCAGCGCGTCTGTTTCCCCGCAGTCAACCGGGCCTACACGATGGCGTTGGAGCTGTTGAACGAGACTGGTTAGTCTCGCGCCGCCTGTCGACCCGGTGCGGCGCGAGGCCACACCGGGTCCTGTGTAGGAGCGGAATCTCGTCGAGCCCTTCGGCCCCTCACGCGGCGGTGAGAAGGCAGAGTCAGAGGACGGCCGAAGTAACGGGTGACGACCCGAAGCGCCACTAGTAGTAGTGGCGGGAAGCCCGCCTATCTAAAGTACGCGGCCCTAGTGTTGGACCGGCAAGCAAGCCAAGGAGGCGGCATCATGCAACAGAAGCTCGATCAACTAGCGATTTTCACCGTGGCTCCGACGTCCCGACCCGTCAAGACTTGCGTGACGCTGCTAGCGCTCGCACTCGTGCTGAGTGCAGCGGCCTGCGCCCCTTCGGATCCGGCGCGATCCGCGCTATCGGGCGGTGCCCCGGGAGTCAGCGTGCTGGACGAGACGACTCTCGTGTCCGCCCTGCCTGTGAACAACGCCGGAACAAGTGCGGCGGAGAAGGTCAGCGTCACCGCGATCACGCTCAATGGCGCGGCGCTCACCTCCCCGTCGACGTTGCCGTTCGATCTGGGCACGATCCAAGAGGACGCTTCAGCCGTCCTCGAGGCCAATTTTTCGAGCGAAGAGCCGTTCACGGCCGGCGGCAGCTTCGCTGTCACCGTCCAGGGAACCTATGTCGTGGGCGGCGCAACCGACCGATTCGTCCTCACCTACGAGTTGTTGATTCCGCCCCGTTCTCCTGGGTCGGCGCCACTCGGAACGGCGACCTTAGATCCCGAGAGGACGGCGGGGCCCTACCCGGCTTTCCCGCCGCAGAAGCCCGGCTCGGTGCCCGAAAACCCGGCCGGTCCGCCGGTCCCGACCGGCCCCTTCGTACCCGGTGAGCCGACACCGACCGGCAGCGAGGTCCGAGAGGCTCCGTTGGACGAGAGGGCGGAAGGTGGAGGCGCCGCGCTGAGGGGTGCAGCAAACACGGTGGTTTTCGCCGCCAACAACCCGTTGGGGCTGACCGGGAGCGTCAGCACCACCGCCGAGCCGAGCGGCGCGAGTGATGGTGATGGCGTGGTCCTGGCGGCGGCGAACTTCATCGTTGCCTTTTCGACCAACTCCGGGAGCAGCTTCACCGAGATCAACTCCAGCACGGTCTTCCCAGCCGGCCCCGTGGGCTTCTGCTGCGACCAGATCGTGCAATACGCGCCGACCATCGATCGTTTCATCTGGCTACTCCAGGGCAGCACCACCGGTACCCAGGCCGGAGGCTACCGACTGGCTTCCGCCAGGCCGGCGGATATCGCCAACAATTTCTTCACCGCGTGGACCTACTGGAATCTGACACCCGCCGTCTTCGGTCAGCCTGCCGGCACCGGCTTCGACTACCCGGACATGTCCGTTGGCAACGACTTCCTATACCTGAGTTGGGACGCTGGTTTCGGCTGTCCCGCCGGTTGCAGCTCGGGCTTCCAAGTGGCGCGGATTCCATTGGCTGGAATCCAGGCAGGAGGCACGATCGGAATCGGCTTCACCAACCCTTCGGACGCGACCATGGCCTGGGGAAGCCACGTCAGTCAGAACACGTTTGACGAAGTCTTCTGGGCGGGCCATAACAACAACAGCAGCATGCGCGTCTTCTCTATGGCGGACGCGTCGAACAGCTACTTCTGGCGCGACGTCGGGGTTTCGAGTTGGGCCAACAACGCCCCCTCGTCGACGACACCCGACGGTCGGGACTGGCTCGGCAAGAACTTCAGCGGTGCCACCGGAGGCGGAGCCTTTCCGCGCAATGCCGTCATCGGCGCGACACGATCGGGCAATCGGGTCTGGTTCGCTTGGAGCGCCGGCACGAACAGCACATTTCAGCAGGCCCACGTGGAGATGGTGGCGCTCAATCGCGGCAACAACTTTTCGCTCGACCAGCAGGTTCAGATCTGGAACAGCGACTACGCCTTCGCCTACCCGGCACTGGCGACGCTTGCTTGCAATGGGGAAGTGGGCCTTTCCTTGGAGTATGGCGGCAACGGCAACTACGAGAACCACGTGGTTGGTTTCTGGGGCGATTTCATCGTCTACATCACGACCGGAAGCGATGTCGGGACCAGCCGATTCGGTGACTACGTGACCCTGCGGCAGGAGCCCGCCGACGAAACCAATCCAGGGAACCTGCTGAATGCGTTCGGCTACGGTCTCAATTCGATCGCACCGCCGGGCTCCGGAACCCAGGTCGATGTCCGCCATGTGCTCTTCGGGCGGGAGCCGTCGGAGTGCATCGTCATCGACTAGACGGCTGAGCCCTTGGCGCCGATGAACGGGACGCCAAGGGCTGATTGGGTACCGCGTTGCTGTATCCTGAGAAGGAACTCCGAGACACGAGAGATTCTTGGGCGACCCGAGCGCAGAGCAAGCGGAACTCCTCCAGGCGATACTTGATACGAGTGTCGCCGCGATCTGCGTGTTGGACACCGACGGCCGAATCCTCTTCGCCAACCAGCACGCCGAACAGGTGCTCGGACTCAGGCCGAGCGAGATCGTGGGCCGGAGCTACGACGCTCCGGAATGGAAGTCGACCGATCTCGACGGCGGCCCCTGGCCCGACGAGATGCAACCGTTCACCCGCGTCAAGGAGAGCGGCGAGCCCGTGTTCGACGTTCGGCATGCCATCGAGTGGCCCGACGGGCAGCGCAAGCTGCTCTCGATCAACGGCGCACCGATCAAGGACGAAGGAGGCGGACTCAGGCAGCTGGTCTTCGCAGTCACCGACATCACGGAGCTGGTGACGTCTGAGCAGGCTCTACGGGACAGCCAGGAGCAGTTTTTGCGCGCGCAGCGGCTGGAGAGCATCGGCCGTCTGGCCGGCGGTCTCGCCCACGACTTCAACAACTTGCTTACGGCTATCATCGGCAGCGCTGACCTTGCGCTCGCGGGGCTTGCCGAAGCGTCCGAGGAGAAAGAGCTCGTCAGCCAGATCCGTGACGCGGGAGAGCGTGGCGCGAAGTTGACCAAGCAGTTGCTCGCCTTCGCCAGCCGGCAGGTCGTACATCCGCAAGTGGTGGATCTGAACGAGCGGATCCGACGCTCCGAAGAACTCCTACGCCGGCTCATCGGCGAGCACATCGATCTCAGCGTCGACCTGGCCGAAGGTCTGTGGCCGGTCGAAGTCGATCCCGGCCGGTTCGAGCAGGTACTCGTAAACCTCGTTGTCAACGCTCGCGACGCTATGCCAGACGGGGGCCACCTGAGCGTCGCCACCGCCAACGAGAGCCTCGCGAATCCTCCCGGCATGATCGCCGCCGAATCCGCCGAATCCGCCGAATCCGCCGAGTGGGTCGCGATATCGGTCGAGGACTCGGGAACGGGCATGGACGAGGAGACTGCGGGCCAGGTCTTCGAGCCGTTCTTTACGACGAAGGAGGCGAGCGAAGGGACGGGACTCGGCCTCTCGACGTGTTTCGGCATCGTGCGTCAGGCGGGCGGATTCCTGGAAGTCGAGAGTCACCCGGGGCGCGGAACGGTGTTCCGAGTTCTCTTGCCCTGCACGCGAAGGCCCATGGACGAGGGGGTGGCAGAGCAACGCGACCGAGCCGAGGAGAGCGGCAGCGAGTTCATCCTCCTCGTCGAGGACGACCCGAGCGTGCGACGGGTGGCGCAGAAGGTTCTAGAGCGTGCCGGCTACCGGATCCTCGAGGCAGGCGCAGTCGACGCCGCGCGCCGGGCGTTCGCCGAGCACGGCGACCAAGTCGACCTCTTGATCTCCGACATCGTCATGCCCCAGACCAATGGCGCCGAGTTGGCACAGGAGTTCCTCGAGCAGTCGCCGGGGTTGAGAGTGCTGTTCGTTTCCGGCTACTCGCCGGACGACGGTCCGCTCCGGGAGATGGTCGGCCACGGCTACCACCTGCTGCAGAAGCCCTTCTCCGGCAGCGAGCTGAGGAACAAAGTCCGCGAGGTGCTCGACGCCTAGCCGCTGGCGGCTTCACGCCCGCCAGGCTCCCTCACCCTGCGAAGCATGACCGAGCTGGCGATCTTCTTCGGCGGCATCCGCATCTACGGTGACTGACTTGGGCTGAACGCCTGAGCTGAACAGGGCTGGGGCCGGATCCCTACGGGGTCCGGCCCTTTTCTTGTGTGTGATCCGGCGGGTTCGACTGTACGGCAGATAGACTTCCCGCTTGATCGGCAAGACGCTCGCGCACTACGAGATCACCGGGCTGCTCGGCAAGGGCGGAATGGGCGAGGTCTATCGCGCTCGAGACGGGCGGCTCAAGCGCGAGGTGGCACTCAAGGTTCTGCCCTCCGAGATGGCGGCGGATCCTCACCGGCTGGAGCGCTTTCAGCGCGAAGCCGAGACGGTCGCCGGGCTCAGCCATCCCAACATCGTGACGCTGTACAGTGTCGAAGAGGTTGATGGCGTCCATTTCCTCACCATGGAGTTGGTGGAGGGGCAGACGTTGGACCAACTCCTCCCGGAGGGCGGCTTACCCCTCGACAGGTTGCTCGAGCTGGCAGCGCCGACGGCCGATGCTCTGCGCGCTGCGCATCAGAAGGGGATCGTCCACCGCGACCTCAAGCCGTCCAACCTGATGGTCGACGAGGAAGGTCGAGTCAAGATTCTCGACTTCGGGCTGGCCAAGCTGCAGCCGGAGGCAGGCGTGCCCGAGGTGAGCCAACTCGCGACGGAAGCTCTTACGGGTCAGGGCGTCGTGATGGGCACGGCACCGTACATGTCGCCGGAGCAGATCGAGGCCGGCCCGATTGACCACCGGTCGGACATCTTCTCTCTGGGCATCATTCTCTACGAGATGGCGACCGGTCGCCGACCGTTCAAGGGCGACAGCGCACCGGCCTTGATGTCGTCGATCCTCAGGGACAAACCGCCCTCGGTCACCGCGACAAGGGAAGAGCTGCCCCGCCAGCTGGGTCGCATCGTCCGTCACTGCCTCGAGAAAGATCCGAACAAGAGGTTCCAGACGGCGCGCGACATTCACTACGAACTCGAGGAGTTGCGCCGCGAACTCGAGCTCGAGATCACGCCGGCCGAGACGGGTCTCTCCGCCGCTTCGCCTGTTCCCGCGGCCGCCTCGGACGCGGCGCCTCCCGTTTCAGCGGCTCGACCCGCCGCGCCGACGCCCCGAAAGCCCCTCCAGCGGGTCTGGGTGGCGTTCCTAGGTCTGCTGCTCCTGGGCTCGCTGGGGTGGCTCGGTTGGCAGATGAACCGGTCGAGCTGGGCGCGCAACCAGGCGTTGCCGGAGCTGGCCGTGCTGGCCGAGGCGCGCCGGTTCAGCGAGGCCGTGGCTCTCGCAGAGCGCGCTGAACGCTTCGTGGCCGGCGATGCGGTGCTCCTCGAGCTGTGGCCGAAGATCGCGGTTGAGCTGGACGTCGAATCCGAGCCGAACGCCGCGCTCGTGGAGGTGCGGCCCTACGCGTCGAAGGCGGGCGACTGGCGGAGGCTCGGGCGGACTCCGATCCACGGTCTACGGTTGCCGAAGGGTGCCTATCGCTGGCGCTTCAGCAAGGACGGCGCCGAAACGATCGAGCGCGCCGCGGAGGCAGCGGAGGGTGCGCTGCGCGTCGAGCTGCCGCCGGCCGGCACCGTGCCGGAAGACATGGTCTTGGTGCGCAAACGGGTCGCGGCGCTTTTCCTGGCAGCCTTCGGTCTGCCTCGAGTGGTCGAGCTCGAGGACTATTTCATCCAGCGACATGAAGTCACCAATCGTCAGTTCAAGGAGTTCGTCGACGCGGGTGGGTACGGGCGCCGCGAGCTGTGGAAGCACCCGTTCGTCGAGGACGGCCGCACGCTCGCCTGGGAGGAGGCGATCGAGCGCTTCCGCGACCAGGCGGGCCAGCCCGGTCCGGCGACTTGGGAGGTGGGAGCCTATCCCTCCGGCCAGGACGACTGGCCGATAGGCGGTGTGAGTTGGTACGAGGCCGCGGCCTACGCCGAGTTCGTGGGCCTCAGTTTGCCCACGCTCAATCACTGGTATCGAGCGGCCGGCGTGCCCGCCGGGCCGTACCTGCTGCCACTTGCCAACTTCGACCACCAGGGGGCGCTAGCTGTGGGGACGAGCGAGGCGATGAGCCCCCTAGGCACCTACGACATGGCCGGGAACGTCAAGGAGTGGGCCTTGAACGCGTCGAGCCAGGGCCTGCGGTACAGCGTTGGCGGCGGGTGGGGCGAACCGCTTTATATGTTCGGCAACGTGGAGCCGCGGTCGCCGTTTGATCGTCACCCCAGCAATGGATTCCGGCTGGCCCAATACACGGGCGGCGGGGAGCCCGATGAGCGCAGCGCGGCCACCTTCGACCGCGCCGTTCGCGACTACCGGCTGGAACCGCCTGTCCCTGATGAGACGTTCGAGCTCTTCACCCGCATGCAGCGATACGCGCCCACGCCGCTCGAGGCCCGGGTCGAGAAGCAGCTCGAGACTGCCGAAGCGAGAGTCGAGCGCGTGAGCTTTGCGGGCACTTACTCGAACGAACGCGTCGCGGTCTACCTGTGGCTGCCCAAGGACCTCGAGCCGCCCTATCAAACGCTGGTCCTGTTCCCCGGAAGCGAGGCGCTTCGGCCCGCCGGTGGCGAGGTGCTCGAGCAACCCGAGCACTACGACTTCCTCGTTCGCAGCGGTAGAGCCGTGGTGCACCCGGTGTACAGCGGCATGTACGAGCGCTACCAGGGGCCACTCCCCAGAGAGGCGCTGGCGCTACGGGACTTCCAGCTGCGATGGTCGCAGGACATGCATCGCACACTCGAGTACCTCGAGACCCGACCCGACATCGACCAGGAGAGGCTCGGCTACTTCGGCGCCAGCCTCGGCGCCTGGCACGGACCGATCCCACTGGCGATCGAACCGCGGTTCGATCTCGGGATCCTCGTCGGAGGTGCGCTGTCGCCCATGCGCTTCGAGCCCGAGGTCGACACGCTGAACTACCTACCGCGCGTCAAGCAGCCGCTGCTGCTCCTGTGCGGCCGCTACGACTACTTCTTCCCCTACGAGGCCTCCCAAAAGCCCTTCTTCGAGCGTCTCGGCACTGCACCCGAGGACAAGCGCCATGTCGTCGTGGACTCGGGGCACAGCGTGCCCAGGGCGGACTATCTCAAGGAGGTGCTGGGCTGGCTGGACAAGTACTTCGGCCCGGCGCGCGGTTAGGGGCGGCACGGTTGCACGGCCGCTGGTTTTCAAGACCAGGGAGTTGCAACTGACGGCAACTGCTCACAACTCTCGACAACGGAGGGACGGGGCATCTCGGAGGGGTGCCCCACGGATCATCTGAATCTCGAGTACTTGGACTTCGGCGTCGACTTCACTCCGTTTCGAGAGAACCCTCCGGTCGCCGTTTTCGATGATCCGCCGGAGAAGTTCGCTGGGGTAAATGCAGCCGGGATTCTCGACCTCTTCACGAGGAGCTGTGGCCGCATCGTGGTGCCCGGGACTGTGACTCAAGGGCTCACCGACTTCATCGCGGTGGCCGCTGGTCTGGCGGATCCTGGCGGCATTCTCCTGGAGGCGTTCAATTCGAGCGGGGAGCTCATCGGTTCGAGCTTCAATGACGACGGCAAGGATGGCGATGGAGACCGCATCGCTGAAGTGCCGGATCCGGCGACGTCGATTGCGAGCTTCTGCGTTTCGACGCCGAACCGCGATGCGTTCGGAGTGCACTTCGTATACCTCAACGACCCCTCTCCGGTGCCTGTCTCACTCCAGACGTTCGACGTCGAGTAGCCCGAGACACCCTTCGACGAAGCGCTGGACGAGGTGCTGGACGGTCGCGGACTACTGGCCCGCCATCTGTGGTCCACTCCAATTGGACCACCAGTGGACCACGGGGGTTGAGTCGCCTCCGCTCAATAGCCCAACTATGGCGGAGGGGGCGGGATTCGAACCCGCGGAGCCCGTGAAGGCTCGCTGGTTTTCAAGACCAGCGTTCGCGGATGGCCGGGCCGACCTCCCCGACGACATCATGCGCGGCATAGACCCGGAAGCGGTCGATCCTGGCCAGCAGGCCGATGAAGTGGCTGGCTTCAGCCATCGGCGCCAGGCGGCCGTCGAAGCGTTTGGCGAAGACGCGGGCCTGGCGCAGGCGATGCGGGTCTTTGGCCGAGTTCGAGATCATCAGTTTCTCGCGGCCGAACTGTTGTTCGATCTCGGGTAGGAGCGCCTCGAAGCGCTCTTTGTCGGTTGGGCTCAGGTGTTCGTCGGTTTCGAAGGCGAGGGGGAAGGCACGGCGCTCGACCACGGCGCGTCCGTGGCGCGAGTTGGAGGCTCGCATGCGGGTCCATGTCGTCACATCGTCGTGTTCGAGGAAGCGCTCGGCCTCGACCGGCCAGCGCATGCCTTCGTCTTCCAGCCAGCGCGAAAGATGATGCTCGTAGGCCTTGCTGGTGACGTTGAAGTAGACCTGGGTGAACATGTAGTAGCGGGCCATGACGAGGCCTTCGAGGGCGTGGACCCCGCCCTCTTCTACGCCGAGGCCCCAGTCGCCGGTGACTGGATCTTCGAGTGGCATCATGGTGTGGAGCAGGCGATCGAGATCGTAGCTGCCGTAGCGCACCCCACAGTAGAGGCTGTCGCGGCGCAGGTAGTCCATCTTGTCGACATCGAGTTCGCCGGCGACGATCTGGGAGAGCAGGCGCTCGCGGGCGTCGAGCGGGTTGGTCAGGATCCGGATGACATCGACGCCCAGAAGACCGTCGCCGTGGTGGGCGAAGACCTCGGCGATCTCGTCCGTCGCGATCAGGCGGCAGGTCATCTCCTCGTGGTGAATCGGCTCCTCGAAGAGCTCCTCGGCCGAGTGCGAGAACGGCGGATGGCCGATGTCGTGGAGCAGCGCTGCGGCCCGGACCAGTCGCCGGTCACGACTCCCCGGGCTTGGATCGAGCAGTCCATCGCTCGCCGCGGCGACGGCGTCGTAGACATGGCCGGCGAGATGCATCACGCCGAGGACGTGGCTGAAGCGGCTGTGCTCGGCGCCGGGAAACACCAGGTAGGCCATGCCTAGCTGGCGGATCCAGCGTAGGCGCTGCATCGGCCGGCTGTTGATCAGCGCGGTCTCGAGTTCGTCGGCCTTGATAAAGCCGTGAATAGGGTCGCGGAAGGAGGCGCGGGAGCTCAGATCATTGTCCTCGTGTTGCCGGTCCGTCGTGGGCTCGCGGTTGCTGGTCCAGCCGGCTATCCCTCGTCGCCGGGATCGGGCGCAGGATAGCAGTCGGCAGGAGGGGCTTGGTAAGCCGGGACGGACCAGTCGAATCGCTCCAGGCCGGTGGTGTCCAGGCGGGCCAGCAGTTCGGCTACGGTCTGTCCGAGCGGCGGCACCGCGAGGCCAGGCGCCACATCGGCCAGAGGCGCCAACACGAAGGGCCGGCGAGTCAGCTGGGAGTGGGGGAGCGTGAGTTCGGGCGTCGTCGCGACTTCATCGCCGTAGAGCAGGAGGTCGAGGTCGAGGGGGCGCGGTCCCCAGCGCCTGCCGCGACGCCGGCCCGCCTTGAGCTCGAGGAATTTCAGCACCGCCAGGAGAGGTTCCGAGGGGAGATGGGTGCGGCCGACGAGAGCGCTGTTGAGATAGCGCGGATCGTCACGATCGCCCATCGCCTCCGATTCGTAGAGTCCTCCGACCTTGATCTCTGTCACCACACCAGCGAGCGCCCCGATGGCCGCCACCAGTTCTTCCTGGCGCGCGCCCAGGTTGCTGCCGAGACCGATTGCGACGAGGGCTTTGGACTTTGGCATGAAGGGGCTCACTAGAGGTGGGTGGAGACCAGGTTACGGGACTCCAGCAGCGAACTGGCCTTTGCATCTTAACGGCGCCGCCGGTAGCATCCGCCGCGCTCCTTTACTCGCCGGTCCGACTCCGGTTGCCCGATGAAGTCCCGATGAAGCCTTTCCTGACAACGCTCGCTCTATGCATGCTCGCCCTCTTGGGCGGGCCGGTCGATGGCTCGGCCACGGAAAGGCGCAGTCCCTACGACGTCGAGCCGGTGGAACGGCTGGAAGTGCTGGTCGAACGCATGCGGCTCGAGCAGGAGAGCCTCTCGACCTTGGAGGCCGCCTTCGTCCAGCGCAAGGAGAGCCTCCTGCTGCTCGAACCCGGGGAGGCGGAGGGAGTCTTCTACTACGCCGCGCCTGACAAGGTGCGTTGGGAGTATGCCGACCCGACCTCGATCTCGTTGCTCATCACCGGTGACCACATGGCCACTTGGTACCGCGATTTGCAGCAGGTCGAGGAAGTCGAAGTGGGGCGGCACTCGCAACGGGTCCTCGAGTACCTCGGCGCCGGCAGTTCGTTGGCTACCCTGATCGACTACTTCGAAGTGCGCCTGACCCTGCCGGACGACCGCGCCAAACCGCTCTACCTCGACCTTCAGCCAAAGTACGAACGGGTCGCCCGCCGCCTCAAGAAGATGGACATCTGGGTCGACCCCGTGACCTTCCTCCCGGTTCGGTTGCGCTACGTCGAGGCCGACGGCGACGTCACCGACTACGAGTTCTCGAATTTCCAGATCAACCGCGAGATCGCGGCTGACACATTTGAGTTCGCACTACCCGACGAGGTTCAGGTGCGCACGATCGACCTCAACCGCCGGCCCGGGTTGCAGTAGCAGCAGCGACGCGCTTTGAGTTTCTCCTTCTCCGTACTGGCGCGCGACGGCCAGGCGCGTCGCGGCCGGCTGGAGACTCCACATGGCGTCATCGAGACCCCGGCTTTCATGCCGGTGGGCTCGCTCGGTGCGGTCAAGGGCATCACGGCCGGGCAACTCGTCGAGGCTGGGGCATCGATCATGCTGTCCAATCTCTACCATTTAGCGGTGCGGCCGGGGATCGACGTGATCGAGGGCCTGGGCGGCATCCACGCCTTCACCGGCTGGGACCGGCCGATCCTGACCGACAGCGGCGGTTTTCAGGTCTTCTCGCTCGCCCGCTTGCGCGAGATCGATGACGAGGGAGTGACCTTTCGCAATCACGTCGATGGCGGTGAGATGCGGCTCACGCCGGAGCGTGTGGTCGAGCTGCAAGGTCGCCTGGCCGTCGACATCGGGATGGTGCTCGACGAGTGCCCACCCTGGCCGGTAGCTCGCGCCGAGGCCGAGCAGTCGCTCGAGCGCACTCTCAGGTGGGCCGAGCGGTCGCGGACGGCTTGGGACGCGAGCGAGAACAAGCCCACGGCGCTTTTCGGCATCGTTCAGGGTTCGGTGTTCCCTGAGCTGCGCCGCCGGGCCGCTGCCGAGTTGGCGGCGCTCGATTTGCCCGGCTATGCGATCGGTGGTGTCAGCGTCGGCGAGCCGTCGGCGGACCGGCACAGCGTAGTCGAATGGACCGCACCCGAGTTGCCCGATTCGAAGCCTCGGTACCTGATGGGAGTCGGCACCCCCTGGGACATCGTCCACGCCGTGACCCAGGGTGTCGACATGTTCGATTGCGTCATCCCTACGCGCAATGCGCGGCACGGTCAGCTCTACACTCGCAGCGGTGTGCTGCGGATCAAGAACGCGCAGTTCAAGGCCGATTCCCTGCCGATCGTGGACGGTTGCGGGTGCCCTATCTGTCGCACCTCGAGCCGGGCCTTTCTACACCATCTTTTTCGCACTGGGGAGGTCACGGGCCCAGTCCTGGCGACGCTCCATAACCTCCGCTTTTACCTTGACTTTATGGGGGATCTTCGCGAAGCTATCGAGTCCGGTTCGCTGGCGGATCTAGCGGCTTCTACTGAAGCCGCCTACGCGGATAGTGCGGCCGAAGACCCGGGCCTTTGACCAGGCCAGCAGTTCAGACCTGTAGTTAAACCAGCAGCCCAAATCCATCCCTACCCAGGCGCAACCGAGAATTGGAGTCTGTGATGAGTGTGTCCACCCTGATGATCGCCCAGGCCAACGCCCAACCGGGCTTGATGAATTTTCTGCCGCTCGTCCTGATTTTCGGCATTTTCTACTTCCTGCTGATCGCGCCGATGCGCAAGCGCCAGAAGGCAACGCAGGCGATGATCGCGGCCCTCGCCAAAGGCGACAAAGTCGTGACGACCGGCGGTGTCTACGGCGAGATCTACGCTCTCGAAGAAGAGACGGTGATTCTGAAGGTGGCCGACAATGTGCGGCTCAAGGTGGCCCGTTCGGCCATCGCCAGTTCCGAGAGTGAGAAGGAGTCCTGATGAACAAGAGTCTTCTCTGGCGCGGCTTGGCGATTCTCGCCCTGGTGGTCGCCGCAAGCATGTCGGCATATCCCCTCGAGGACAACCTGAAGCTCGGGCTGGACCTGCGCGGGGGCATTCATCTGGTCTTGCGGGTCAAGACGGAGGATGCCGTGCGTTCCGAGACCAACAAGGCTCTCGAGAGCCTCGTCGCCGAGTTCACCGACAAGGGGATCGTCGGTGCCTCGGGTGAGCGAACCGCCGACAACACCTTCGCTCTGAACGGAGTTACGGCCGATCGCGACTCCCAGGTAGACGACATCGTCGATGACTTTCTCCCCGGTTGGAGCTGGCAGCGCGAGGGTGAGGTGCTCGGTTTCCGGATGACCGGTTCCAACTTCAACGAGATCAGCAATCTGGCCGTTGTGCAGGCGGTCGAGACGATCCGCAACCGGATCGACGAGTTCGGCGTGACGGAGCCAGTGATCCAGCGCCAGGGCGATAGTCGCATCGTGGTGCAGCTACCGGGTGTGGATGACCCTGAGCGCGCGAAGGAGTTGATCAAGCGGACGGCCTTCCTGGAGTTCCGGATCGTGGACTATCCGCTACGCGGCGGAGGTGCGGCTAGCGTCGACGAGATTCTGGCCAACTACGGTGGCGCGCTCCCGGCCAACCTCGAGATCAAGCCGCAGATCCTCGAGGACGAGAACGGCCTCGAGGCCGGCCGGCTCTACTATGCGGTCGACAGAATCAGTGTGGTGACGGGCCGCGATCTGCGCAATGCCCGGCCGGGGCTGGGCAATTTCAACCAGCCGGTGGTCAACTTCTATCTCACCCACGAAGGCGGGCTCAAGTTCGCCGAGCTGACGAGCAACAACATCGATCGCGGTCTGGCCATCGTGCTCGACAACGTGATCGAGTCCGCACCCAACATCAACAGCCGTATCCAGGACGCTGGGATCATCGAAGGTTCCTTCACCCAGCGCGAGGTCGAGGATCTCTCGACGGTGCTGCGCTCGGGCGCTCTGCCCGCCGGAGTCGAGTTCCTCGAGGAGCGCACGGTCGGCCCTTCGCTGGGTCAGGATTCGATCGAGCGCGGGCTCAAGGCGGGTCTTCTCGGCTTCGGCCTGGTCGTTCTCGCGATGATGTTCTATTACAAGGTGAGCGGCATCAATGCCGTGGTCGCTCTGACGCTCAACATTGTGGTCATCTTCGGTGCCCTGGCCTACTTCGGCGCTACGCTGACCTTGCCCGGCATCGCGGGTATCGTCCTGATCATCGGTATGGCGGTCGACGCCAACGTGCTGGTCTTCGAGCGCATCCGCGAGGAACTGCGCAAGGGACGGACGGTCAAGTCCTCGATCGAAGCCGGTTTCGCCAAGGCTCTTTCGACAGTCCTCGACGCCAACATCACCACGTTGATCGCGGCGCTTTTCCTCTTCCAGTTCGGCACCGGACCGATCCGGGGCTTTGCCGTCACGCTGTCGATCGGCATCCTGGCCTCCCTCTTCACCGCGATTTTCGTCAGCCGCTGGATCTTCGATCTGGTGCTGTCGCGTCGCCGCACGGTCGATCGGCTTTCGATCTAAGCCGAACTGCCAGCCGACAGTCGATCGACTTGCCAAGGGGCACACCCACCGACGAGGCCGGCGCTTAGGAGCGTTTCATGCAATTTTTCCGCGACACCAACATCGACTTCATGCGCTATCGGCGCTTCTGGCTTACGGCCTCAGCCGTCTTACTGGTTGCCCTGATGGCCTTTGTCTTCTCGGGGCGTGGCCTAAATCTGGGCATCGACTTCGCCGGTGGCACGCAGCTCACGGTCAAGTTCGCCGAGCCGCCGCAGATCGATCAACTACGCCAGCTCATGGCTGACAATGGTCTCGACGACGCTTTGATTCAGCGTTTCGGGGATCCCGCCGACAATTCAGTCATCATCAAGACACCGCTCGAGGAGGGTGCCGAGCAGATGGATCCGGAAGCCGTGGATCTGGTCGAGGGCACGGCTGACGAAGACTCCGACGAGGGAAACCGCGAAGAGATCCTGGCGGCGATCAGGCAGGGGCAGGCCGCCGGCAGCGGCCGCTTCGACATCAACGCGAGTGGTGTCCAAGGGCTGGCCGAGAAGCTCGAGGCCCTCGATCCGGATCAGCTGGTCGGGCTCGATGCGGATCAGGCCAAAGCCCACTACCTGGACGTGGCTACGGCGGTCGGCGGGGTTATGAAGACGGCCGGCATCATTACCTCTTGGGATCAGCTTTCGGGCGTGAGCCAGCTCACGCCGGAAGCGATGGCCTCCTTACGAGGCAACGCTGAACTGGGTCCCTTCAGGGTGGTCGGGGCCGAGAATGTGGGCCCGCAGATTGGCGCCGAGTTGCGCCGCAGTGGCGCCATGGCCGTGGTGCTCGCCCTGCTTGGAATGCTGGGCTATATCTGGGTGAGATTCGAACTGCGCTACGGCGTCGGTGCCCTGGTGGCTGTGACCCACGACGTGCTCATTACCCTCGGGCTCTTCGCCGCCGCCGGTCTCGAGTTCAACCTGACGACCATCGCCGGCTTTCTGACCCTCGTCGGATACTCGGTCAACGACTCGGTCGTGGTGTTCGATCGGGTGCGCGAGAACCTGCGCCAGAACCGTCGTGCAGGCCTGACGGAGATCATGAACCACAGCCTCAATCAGACGTTGTCGCGCACGGTCCTCACTTCGGGCACGACCTTGCTCGTGGTCGGTTGCTTGCTGTTTCTTGGCGGCGATGTGCTGCGAGGTTTCGCCTTCATCCTGACCCTTGGCGTGATCGTCGGTACCTATTCTTCGATCTATATCGCCAGCCCGTTCGCCCTGTGGTGGGAGCGGTGGTTCGGCAACGAGGCGCGATCGAAGCGCCGCGCAACCTGAGGTAGACCCAGCCAGCGGCTGGTTCGAACAGGCTCGGCCCTCGCCCGGCCGCTCGAGGGCGATATATTGATCGTCTGATGCCCTCCGTTCGCGAACGCTTGGCGAGGCTACGCCACAAGCCTCCGGTCGAACCGCCCAAGCGGGTCGACTTCGAGGACATCGTCGCGCGCCTCGAGGCTCATGGCCGGCCTTTCGATCGCGATTCACTAAGAAGCGTTTTCGACTTCTCGAGCGATAAGCACAGCGACCAGAAGCGACGTTCCGGTGAGCCGTATTTCACCCACCCGATCCAGGTGGCCTTCACCTTGGCTGACTTGGGGTTCGACGCCACGTGCGTGTCGGCCGGCCTGCTGCACGATGTCCTAGAGGACACCCTGGCTACCCAGGAGGATCTGCGCGAGCGTTTTGGCGATGATCTCGCCGAACTGGTCGAAGGCGTCACCAAGATCGGAAAGCACGAGTATGTGCGGCGCGACGAGGTGCAGGCTGAGACCTTCCGCAAGCTGATCCTGGCCTCGGTCAAGGACATCCGGGCAATTCTGGTCAAGCTGGCAGATCGTTGGCACAACATGTCGACCCTCGAGCACCTCGCGCCCGAGGCGCGGCGCCGGATTGCCCGTGAAACGCTCGAGATCTATGCCCCGATCGCTCGCCGGCTAGGCATGTCGCGTCTGCAGGGCGACCTCGAGGACCTGGCCTTCTACCACCTGTATCCGCACCAGTTCGCCGATCTCCAGGCAGGCGTGGAAGAAAAGATGAAGGCGGGTCGCCGCATGGTGGAGGAGGTTCGGGGCCGGCTGCTGACTCGTCTGACCAAGGCCGGCGTCGAAGCGGACATCAACTACCGGGTGAAGCGCTTCTACTCGATCCACAACAAGTTGCGCAAACGGGGTCTCGACCTTTCTCAGCTCTACGACTACGTCGCCTTCAGAGTGATCACCGAGGACATCAAGGATTGTTACGGCGCGTTGGGCGTCGCGCACCAGACCTGGCGTCCGGTGCCCGGGCGGTTCAAGGACTACATCGCAATGCCCAAACCCAACCTCTATCAGTCGTTGCACACGACTCTGGTGGGTGAGAAGGGGCATCCTTTCGAAGTTCAGATTCGAACTCGCGAGATGGACCGGATCGCGGAACAGGGGATTGCGGCCCATTGGTCCTACAAGGAAGGAGAAGAAGGGACGTCGAGCGATCCCAACATCGTCTGGCTGCGGCAGCTCGTCGAGTGGCAGAAGGAGGTCCAGGACCCGAGAGCCTTCATGACGGCGCTCAAGGTCGACCTCTACCCCGACGAGGTCTACGCCTTCACGCCGAAGGGCGACGTCTTTGCGTTCCCGTTCGGCGCGACTCCGCTCGACTTCGCGTATCGGATTCACACCGATCTCGGTCACCAATGCTCGGGCGGGCGTGTCAACGGCAAACTAGTGCCGCTCAAGACTCCCCTCGGAAATGGCGACATCGTCGAGATTCTCACCAGCAAGAACCAGCAGCCGAGTCGCGATTGGCTCAAGTTCGTCGGCACGACGCGCGCGAAGAGCAAGATCCGCCATTGGCTCAATACCGAGCAGAAGATTCGTTCGACCGAGATAGGCCGCCGGTCGATGGAGCGCGGCCTACGCCGACACAAAGTAAGCCTCAAGCGCTTCCTCGATCAGCCCGGGCTCGGGGACTACCTGTCGCGGGAAGGCTACGCCAGGGTCGACGATTTGTTCAGCGCCCTTGGGTTCGGCAAGGTGACCGTCAAGCAGGTGCTGGCCAAGGTCCTGAGTTCTGAGCAGCTGGGCGTGAAAGCCGAGCAGCCCGGGCGCCTGCGCCAGGCCGTAGAGAAGATGATGCCCTTCGGTAGTGGGCCCGGCATCTCGGTCAAGGGGCACGGCGACCTGTTGGCGTTCCTGGCCAAGTGCTGCGCCCCGGTTCCGGGCGAGGAAGTTGTGGGTTACATCACCCGCGGTCGGGGCGTTTCGGTGCATTCGATCAACTGTCCCAACGTCAAGAACCTGTTGTACAACCCAGAGCGTGAGATCGAGGTCGAATGGGCCGGGGCCAATGACGACGTGTTCCCGGTCGTTCTCAGGATTGAGACCGAGGACCGCCCGGGAATTCTGGCCAAGTTGACCGAGATCATCGCCAAGCACGGCAGCAATATCAGCCAGATGGAGACGGACACGAGCGAGGCCCGGGAAACGGGCCGCGCCTCGATCGAGGTCGTGGTCGAAGTTCGCGACCGGCGGCATCTCGAGAAGATTCGACAGGCCGTCACCGAGAGTCCGGGCGTGCTCGCAGTCGATCGCCCAATGCGCGGCTAGGCGCTGCGGCTTCCCGGCCCGCGCGCTTGCTTCGAGGCGCCAAGGGTCACTCAACCCTGTGCACGCGTGCCTTGACACTGCAGAGGATTACTTGCTAGCTTGCCTCTTGTCCTTGAATTACGCGGAAAGTGCGATCAATAAAGGTGTTTTTGGGATCCTGAGGGAATGTTCTGGACACGATCTAAAGGAGTCGTAGGACTCGACATCGGCAGCTCTTCGATCAAACTCGTGGAGCTCAAAGCCCGTAAGAACGGCGAGTACGTTCTACAACGGGTCGGAATCGAGCCGCTGTCGCAGGAAGCGATCGTCGATGGGTCCATCATGGATTCCTCTCTGGTGGTCGACGCGATCACCAAGCTGACCGGTGAGACCGGCGCTCGCGGCCAGAACTACGCCACCTCGGTTTCCGGGCATTCCGTCATCATCAAGAAGATCCAGATTCCACCGATGTCGCAGGAAGAGCTGGCCGAGTCGATTCAGTGGGAAGCCGAGCAGTACATTCCCTTCGACATCAACGACGTTCGGCTCGACTACCTCGTTCTATCGGACGGCGACTTTGGCGGGGAAGCGATGGAAGTGCTCCTCGTGGCCGTCAAGCGGGACAAGGTCAACGACTACGTTTCGGTCATCACCCAGAGCGGCAAGACAGCGGCTGTTGTGGACCTCGATGCCTTCGCCGTGCAGAACGCATACGAACTCAACTATGACGTTCCGACGTCGAAGGTCGTAGCTCTCGTCAACATGGGAGCTACGGTAACGACGATCAACATACTGGCCCGGGGGCAGACGGTGTTCTGGCGCGATCTTTCGATCGGCGGCAACGACTTCAGCGAGGCCCTCCAGCGCGAATACAGCCTCTCCTTCGACCAGGCCGAGCGGGTGAAGCGCGGTGAGCAGGTCGAAGGATGCTCTCCGGCCGAGGCGCGACCCGTTCTCGACGCGGTCTCCGCCGACGTCGCGGCAGAGGTCCAGAAGACTTTCGACTTCTTCGCGGCTACAGCATCCGAGGAGAACGTCTCCCAACTCGTCCTCTCCGGCGGGTGTGCCTTGACACCGAACCTCCAGCAAACGCTCGAGGAACAGTTCGGCGTGCCCACCGAGTTCATCGATCCGCTCCGGCGTGTCGAGTACAGCGAGAGCAACTTTGACGGCCAGTGGCTGCGGTCGATCGCGCCGACTCTCTCGGTCGCGGTAGGCCTGGCACTGCGCAGGCTTGGGGACTAGTCGGCGATGATTCGCATCAATCTCGTAGGAGAGGCCAGGAAACCGGTTGCTGTGCGTTCCGGCGGTGCCCCCCGTGGGGAGGGCGAGGCTCGGACCGCGGATTTGGCGATGTTGGCTGTCGCGTTCCTCGGAGTGCTGGTGGCCCTGGGCCACTTCCTCATGCTTCGGCACGAAGTCAACCAGAAGGTGGCCGAGGTGGCGGAGGCGCAGGTCGAGGTGGACCGGCTCGAGCCGATCATCAAGGAGGTCGAGGCATTCAAGGAGAAGAAAGCCCGGCTGCAGAACAAGGTCGAAGTCATTTCCGACCTGAAGGCCAATCAGCAGGGTCCGGTGCAAGTGATGGATCGGGTCTCGGAGGCCCTGCCGCAGCTCACCTGGCTGACCAAGATGGAGGTCAATCAGAACAACCTGAGGCTCACCGGGCAGGCCTTCAACACCAACGCCATCGCGCAGTTGATCGAAAATCTCGATCGGGTTCCCGAGTTTCAGGAGCCGGTGCTGCGCGACACGACTCAGCGCGGTCAACTCTATAGCTTCGTCATTGAGTGCCAGTATCTCTCGCCGGCCGTCTTGCGACGGCAGAAGGAACTGACCGAGGGAGCAGGGAGCTAGCGATGGCTGAATTCCAGACCGGACTCGAAGGCAAGCCTTGGTACATGGGGGCGGTTGCAGGCTTGGTCATTGCGGCTCTGGTGTACGGGGGCGTGCACTACATGAGCCTCAAGGATAAGCGCGTCGAGCTTCAGAGGCAGGAGACCAAGCTCGGCGACCTGCAGAGGAAGATTCAAGCAGGGCGCACGGCGCAGGCCCAGTTGCCCCGCTTTCGCGAAGAAGTTCGCAAGTTGGAGTTGGAACTCGACCAATTGCTGCGGATCCTCCCGTCCCGCCGCAACACCCAGGAGATCTTGCGGCGCATTCGCGCCCTCACCGAGCAGGGTGATTTCAACCTGATGCGGTTTACTCCCGGGCGGGAGCGAGACAAGGACTTTTACAGTGAGTGGCCGATCACCATCAATCTGCAGGGCACGTACCACAATCTAGCCCTCCTCTTTGATCGCGTCAGCCGGTTCTCTCGCATCATCAACATCGAGGGGCTCAAGATCGACGCTCCGCGTGGTGGTGGCGGTGGACGGCATTCGCTGAGGGCCAGTTTCCGGGCCAAGACGTTCATTTACAAGGACCCACCGCTGGAAATTGACGACGGAGCGACCCCATGAAGACATTGCGTTCAGTGTCCGGGTTCTTGACCGTCGGGGCTCTTCTGTGTTTCCTGGGCCTCCAAGCCGCGGCTGCGCAGGAGGCGCAGGAGCCGGAGCAGGAGCAGGAAGCGCCGAGACTCAATTCGGAGGGGTTGGACGTCGAGGGCATGCTCGAGGCAGATCAGGATGTTTTCGCCGGTCGAGGCTACGGCTACGATCCGGACGGGCGCCGCGACCCCTTCATCTCACTGCAGCGAACCCGCAATGACTCGATTCCAGACCGTGGTCCTCGACCCGACGGAATCCCGGGTCTTCTCATCGGTGAGGTTGATCTCACCGGTATCTTCGTACTGCCGGAAGGTCCGGTAGCTCAAGTTCAAACTTCTGATCGTGATCAAAGTTACCTCCTGCGTGCAGGGGACAAACTCTACGACGGCGATGTCGTCAGCGTGTCGTTGGACGAGTTGGTATTCCGACAGATCCTCGATGATCCGACGGCGCTGACACCGTTCAGAGAAGTGGTCAAGCGACTCAATCCGTAGCCTGAGGGAGGCGAGCAGGATGCGTACCAACGGGAATTCGACCAATCCAGCGATTGCGGTACTCACCGCGGTGGTGCTGTTGGCCGGCTGCGCTTCGGGAGGTCCGCCGGAGATGCTGTCGGCTCGACCAGAGCCAGTGCAACCGGAAGGCCCGCTGGCAGCGGCTCAGCCGGAAGTGGTCACCATCGAAGCCATAGAAATCGCTCAAACCGACGATGCCGCTCGCATCGATATCCGCACCAGTGAAGCGCTGGTGTGGACGACCTATCGGGATGAGAGCGACCAACTGGTCGTCGAGCTGCCCAATAGCAGGCCGGGAGCTTCGGTAGCCGATCTAGAGTCGGCCAGTGGGCTCGTTCAGTCGATAGGAGTGCAGCGCGAGGAGCAGGGCGGGAGGAGTCTCACGCGCCTGGTCGTCGGCGCTCGCTACTCGTCCGATCACTCGGTGAGCGCCGCCGCCGGTGGCCTCACAGTGGAACTCGGTTCAGTGATGGCGCTCGCCGACTTGGACGCCCTTAGCGTCGGAAGCATGGCGGATTCCGCGCCAGTCGAGATGGCGGAAGTAGCCGCCGAGGATCTCGATGAGCCTGCCGAGGCAGAGGCAGAGGCCGCCTGGCCCGTCGAGCAGGAAGCCGAATGGGAAGAGGCAGCCGAACTGGCCGAGACCACCGTCTGGGAGTCCGAGACCATCGAGGCCGCCGAGGCGGTCGTAGAGGCCGCTCCTGAGCCCTGGGTCGAGACGGAGCCGATGGAAGCAGTGGTGGAGACCACCGAGTCGATGGAGATGGAGCCGGCGCAGGCTGCTGCGGGCTTTCACGCAGCGACCGAATTGCGCGACATCGATGTCATGCGAGTCGACGACAGCGTCGTGGTTCGCATCCTGGGCGACGGAGAATTTTCTTACGAGACGCTCTCCCTGGAGTCGCCCTATCGCTACGTGATTGATCTCGCGGGGGTGGCCAACTTCGCACCCCGCAGCATCTACGCAGCGAGTGATTCTCCTGTCGAGCAGGTGCGAGTGGCGCAGTTCAAGTCCCAGCCCAATCCTGTCTCGCGAGTCGTGATTGACCTTGCCTATCCGGCGACGCCCGAACTGGTTGGCCTGCCCGAGGGCTTGGCCTTGAGTTTCGGTGGCGCGGCTGCGGCCTCCTGGGTCGATAGCGCGACCATGGTCGACGACATCGCACAGGGCGCATCGGCCACGGCGGACGACAGCTTCGAGCAGGTATACGAGGCAGCCCCGGCCGCCTACGAGAGCCCGGAAACGACCTACGTGGAAGCAGACTTCGACGAGCCTGTGCAGTACGCCCAGGCAACGATGGAAGAGGAACCGGCTCCGGTGGTCGAGGAGTACACACCCGTCGAGTCGCCTGCGATGCCTGAGGTCGCGCCGGTGACCGTGAGTTTCGCTGAGCCTCCGGCGGCGCCTGAGGCCCCGGCCGGCGAGCTGTTCAACTCGCAAACCGATCCGGATCTCACGGCCGGCAAGATGTACCGCGGTGAGCCGATCACGCTGCGTCTCAAGGACGCGGACATCCGGGACCTGTTGCGCTCGTTCTCTGAGTTCAGCGGCCTGAACTTCGTGATCCAGCCCGGTGTCCGGGGTACGGTCACGGTCGAGTTGACTGACGTGCCTTGGGATCAGGCGCTCGATCTGATTCTCAAGACCAATGACTTAGGGTACGACCTCGAAGGAAACATCCTGCGGATCGCGCCGCTCTCGAAGCTCCGCGAGGAAGCCGAAGCGGAGCAAGCCCTCCGCGCAGCCCAGGCGCAGGCGGTTCCGCTTGCCACGGTGATCAAGCGGGTGAGTTATGCGACCGCCGGTCAGGTGGCGCAGGTTCTCAAGTCCGGTTCAAACAGCATTCTGAGCCGGCGCGGCACCGTTATCGTCGATGCCCGGACGAACACGCTGATCATCAAGGAGCTGCCCGACTTCATCGATACGGTCATCGCCGTGATCGAGACGCTCGACATTCCGGAACCGCAGGTGATGATCGAGGCCCGCATCATCGAGACCACCAAGCGGTTCAGCCGCACCTTGGGGATCAACTGGGGCTTCTCAGGCATCGCCAGTGCGGCGACCGGAAACAGCACCGGCCTCATCTTTCCGAACAACGGGACGGTCGATGGCGGCGTCGACCTCACCCAGGCCGGCAACGGCGTCCTCGGCATCACCATGGGCAATGTGCTCAATACCCTGCAGCTCGACGTCGCGCTACAAGCGGCGGAGAACGAGGGTTTGATCAACATCCTGTCCGCGCCGCGCATCACGACCTTGAACAACCAGTCGGCGTCAATTCAAAGCGGTCTCCAGATTCCAATTCAGACGGTGTCGAACAACACCGTGAGCGTTCAGTTCGTGAACGCGACCCTCAGTCTCCAGGTGACGCCCCATGTCACCGCCGAGGGTACGGTTCTGATGGACATTGCGATCCAGAAGCGCGAGCCGTTGCTCGCCTTTGCGGTCACCGGAGCGGCGAATGCGCCGATCTCCACGAAAGACGCGGCGACCAAGGTGATCGTGCGAGACGGCGGCACAACCGTCATCGGCGGTATCTACGAAGTGAGCTCGGACGAAGGGCAGGACAAGGTTCCGGGGCTCTCGAAGGTGCCATTGCTAAAACATCTATTCAAGAACAACCGGCAGAGTGAAGAGAACGAGGAACTCCTCATCTTCATCACGCCGCGCGTCGTCAATCTCTAGGTGGCTCAGGAGGCGATCATGACTCGCGTTGTAAAGACCCTCTTTACGCTTGCGCTGATTCTCACGGTTGCGGCTTGCGAGAGCCGAACCGGCAAGACCGACGGCGGTGGCGTCATTCTGTCGATCACGTCGTTTGACGGACTCCCCATTGTGGTGAGTGTCAACGGATCCGGCATCGTCCAGATCGAGACGCTGACCGTCGCCAACGTGCCCAAGGACCAGACCGGCCCGACCAGCGCGTTGATGAACGTCGAGATCGAGTCCTACGAGGTGACCTTCACTCGGGCCGACGCCGGTACCAGGGTTCCGGTGGCCTACGTTCGAGGGATTTTCGGTGAAGCGCCGGTCAATGGAACCTTTACGCTCGACAACGCTCCCATTATGGGCTCGGCCCAGCTGCTCAACCCGCCGCTGTCGGACCTGCGCTTCGAGAACGGCGCCGTCGATAGCGAGACGGGACTGCCGCGGATCGATCTCAACCTGAGACTGCGCTTCTTCGGCCGGACCCTTTCGGGCGACGAGGTGTCGACCCAAGCTGCACCGTTCAGTATCGAGTTCACACCCTGATTGGAGCTGGAGAGGACTATGAGACGCTTTTCGAATCCTTACCGTCTGCTGGCTCTAGCTGGCTTGCTCAGCGTGGTCGCCTGGGGGTGCACGACCGACTCTCCGACGGCTCCTCGACAGGAGGTTCCTCCGACACCTCCGGGCAGTGGGCAGGCCTACTACATCAGCGTCAGCGCCGATCCCGGGGGCATCGTGGTCAGTTCGACCGCGCCCACCGGAGCCGAAAGCGCGACCATTCGAGTCGAAATCCGCGTCGGTGGCCCCGACGGGAACCGTCCGGCCGACGGAACCACCATGCTGGTGGTCACTTCGCTGGGGTCCTTCTCGAACATCGCGCTGGTCCAATCGACCGGCATCTCAGTCTTCAACGGAGAGGCCTTCCTCACACTCTTCTCGGGTGGCCTGCCGGCGCAGCTCGGTATTGCGACGGTGCAAGCATTCCGGGAGGACAGCGGCGGCGAGGCCAACGTTCCCATTAGTGTCCTCGAGTCCAACTTCGAGTTTTCTAATCCGGAAAACAACCTCTCGGTCCGATTCTTCAACGAATCGTTCGGCAACCCGACGGACTTCCTGTGGGACTTCGGTGACGGCATGTCCAGCACCGCGTCGGATCCGACCCACCTATATGCCGGCCCGGGAACCTACAGAGTGAAGTTGACCGTCAGCAAGACGGTCGCTGGCGTCACCCTTTCGGATTCATTCTCGACCAACGTGACCGCAACCGAAGAAGTCGTAGTACCGTAGCCTCAGGCTTTCGAATTCCCTGGCGGCGATCGTCCTAGACGGATGGTCGCCGCCATTCGTATACTCACAACGAGATGAGACGGATCTGCGCATTGCTGGCCTGTCTGCTGGTGCCATTGGCGCCGGCTTGCGATCGGCCCATTCCTGTCGCGCCCGAGGGCTCGACGCTGACGATTACGGCCAACCCCTCGAAGATCCAGATTACGGGCTCGTCGTCGATCACGATCCTGGCCCGCAAGCTCGACGGCACGCCGGTCAACGGCGGCACGGAGATCACCCTGTCGACCAACCTGGGCCAGATTCCGGAATTGGTCGAGACCAACTCGAGCGGAGTCGCGCTGGCGACGCTGACGGGCGACGGACGGGTCGGTACCGCCACTGTGCAGGCGTTCTCGGGTGCCGCCGGCGAGGCGATGATCGACGTGCAGATCGGCGCGTTGGCGGAGTTCATCGAGTTGTCGGCAACGCCGCTGGTCGTCTCGCGCGACGGCGACGTCGTCGCCCTCCGGGCGCAGGCCTTCGACGATGGGGCACCCCTGCCGGGGGCGTTCATCTCCTTCAAGTCGGACATCGGATCTCTCGACTCGGACGGTGGCTCGATCCAGACCGACGCCAACGGTGTGGCTACCGATACCCTCCGGGTCGTTCGCAGTGACTTCGCGAGCCTCGCGGATTCGTTCTTTCTCGTAACCGCCACCACCAGCGGGGAGGGTGCGCAGGTCGAGGAAGTCATCGAAATCGAGATCGCAGGCAACCCGGCCCAGCTGATCTTCCAGGCCTCGCCGACCACGATTCCCCAGACCGGTGGCACGGTGGACCTCCTGGTGACCGTCGTCGACGGCAACTTCGATTCTCTGGCGGACGTCTCGGTGTTCTTCCTCTCCGACATCGGGACCCTGGCTATGACCGGTGCAGTTCTGACCAACGAGGCTGGCGAAGCGAGAAATACACTGACCGCGACCGAGAGCGAGTTGACCGCGTTTGGTGGCACGACCTTTACCGTGCAGGTCCAGGCTGGCGGCGTGGGTGGTGTCGTGATCGAGGACTCGGCAACGATAAGGATTCAGACCGGCGTGCCACGCGCCTCCTTTACTGTCACGGGCGTCACGGATGTCTGTCAGCGCTTCCGTTTCACGAGTACGAGTACCGGAACCGCGCCACTCAGCTGCGCCTGGACTTTTGGCGACGGCAGCAACGCGACCCAGGACTGCACCCAGCCCGTCGAGCACACCTATGGCGGCACCGGGAACTTCGTCGTTGGGCTGACGGTGACCAATACTCTCGGAGAGGATAGCGCCACAGGGCAGGCCAGCCCGCCTCACAGCGAGGGCGACCTCTGCCTCTGATCGTCTCGACTGCCCTCTAGACGGAGGAACGCATCGCGCGGGATCCGTGGCGCGCTTGCTATAATCCTGCTCTCGACGAACTGCCGGCGCAATTTCTCGGTGTCGAGGCGCTCTGCCTCGACCTGCAACATGACTTGGCGCCAGAGGTTTGCAGGCCGCAATGTCCACTGACATCACCGACACTCAGCTCCAGCAGCTCAGCAAGCGCTGGGCTGAGGACCCGACCCCTCACCTGGCGCTGCAGTTGGCGGATGTCTACCGCCACCGCGGGCAGATCGCGGAGGCCGTGCCGATCCTCGAACGTGGACTCGAGGTGCATCCGGGGCACGTTTCGATCCAAGTGGCGCTCGGCCGCTACCGTCTCGACGCGGGGGACTCACAGGGGGCCGCTGACGTCCTGCGCGAGGTGGTCGACAAGGACCCGGGGCATCTGGTCGCGAACAAGCTGTTGGTCCGGGCCCACATCGGGCTGGGCGACAGCAAGAGCGCTGCCGACCGACTCGAACTCTACGCTCTGCTCAACGATAGCGACCCCGAGCTCGAGGCTCTGCGTTCGGCGGTCGAGGCTGAGTTTTCGGGAGCTGCAGGAAGCACGGCGCCCCCGCCGCTACCCGAGGCTTTCGGAAGGGTCGACCTGGTGCCGGGAACCGATCTGGCAGCGCTGGAACGGCCTGGACGAAGGGTGGTCACCGGCGCCTTCGACCGGGATCCATTCGCCGAACTCCGGGAAGCGCCGCTCGAGCCGCACGGTCGAGGTGGGGTTTTTGGGGCGGCAATGCCGCGGGAACCCAGGGAGTTGCCGCAGCCAGCGCAGGAGCATTCAAGGCTCGAAGTTGAGCCCGAGCCCATCGAGCAGCAGGAGCCGCCCACCATCGCCCAGGTCGAGGAGGAGTTCGATTCCGAGCCAGCGGGAGAAGCCCTCGAGGACCAGGAGAGTCCGGCGGCGGTCGAATCAGAGAGTGACGGCCGGGACGAGCCGGACGAGCTGGACGCCGGGGCGGGTGCGACCGCCACCCTGGGTGCGCTCTACTTGGCGCAAGGTCACCTCACGGATGCCAAACAGACTTTCGAGCAGGTCCTAGAGCGGGATCCAAGCGACCTCGAAGCCCTAGCCGGCCTGGACGAAGTCGCAAGACGCACGATCTCAGAGTCCTCGGCAGGGCCGAGCCTCTCGCCGCGAACTGCGAAGATTGCCCGTTTGGAGCAATACCTCAGTAGAATCCGGGCTGCGGCGGAGCGGCTGTCCGCCTGAGGCGTATCCGCGACACGGAGGGAGTGGTGTGTTTCAAGACCGTTTGAATGAACTGCGTTCCGCCGTGCCGGGAGTCCAGGCTGTGAGTCTGGTGGCCGGCGATGGGATATCGATCGCATCGGTGGGCGGCGAGGACCTGGACCTCGAAGTGCTGTCCGCGGAGACGGTGGCGATGGCTCGAGGCATCTCGAGTGAGCAGCGCGCTTTGGGACTTGGCGAAGCGTTGCGCTTCGAGGTAGCGGCCGAGAACTCGACGCTCATACTCACGCGAGTTCGGGAGGGCTACTATCTGCTTCTCGCACTGGAGGCCGACCGGCCCGCTGGCCGGGCTCGCTTCGAACTAGTCCGGGCGGCATTGCACTTTGCCGATGACCTGAGCTGAGAGCTGTTTTTCCGCAAGAACTGGGGATATTGGCGTGTTGACCTTCGAGCAGATCAAAGAACTTATCGAACTCGTTGCCGACCGTGGGCTGGAAGGCGTCGAGATCGACCGTTCCGGATTCAAGGTTCGGATCGACGGCCGTTCCTCGGTGGTGAGCGTAGCGGCTCCGACCGTGGCATCGGGCGTAGTTGCTCCAGCTGCGGCCGAGGCGGCGGCTCCTTCCAGCGCCGAGGTCGCGCCGCCGCCGGCGACTGACGAGGAGCACGCGGATCTGGCCGGCGCGCACGTTGTGAACTGCCCAATTGTCGGCACTTTCTATGCGGCCGCCAACCCAGAGTCCCCGCCCTATGCGCGAGTGGGTGACCGGGTCGAGAAGGGGCAGGTCCTGTGCATCGTGGAAGCAATGAAACTGATGAACGAGATCGAGTCTGAAGTCAGCGGCGTGCTGGTCGAGGTCTTCCCCAAGAACGCCCAACCGGTCGAGTTCGGCGAGCCGCTTTTCGCCATTCAGGCCGACTGATCGGACTGTCGGCTCGTTGGGCCGACGGCGGAACTGATGTTCAAGAGAATCCTCATCGCCAATCGCGGCGAGATCGCGCTACGGATCATCCAAGCCTGCCGGGAGCTTGAGATCGAGACCGTTGCGGTCCACAGCACCGCCGACAGTGAATCGCTGCACGTGACCTATGCGGACGAGGGTGTCTGCATCGGCCCTCCGGCCTCGAGCGAGAGCTACCTGAACATCACCTCGATCCTCGCAGCCGCCGAGATAACGGGAGCCGACGCCGTCCATCCAGGTTACGGATTCCTGGCCGAGAGCGCGGATTTCGCCGAAATGGTCGGGGAGTGTCAGCTGACCTGGATCGGGCCCCGTCCTGAGAGCATCCGGTTGATGGGCAACAAGGCTGCGGCACGTCGCACGGCTGCTGCCGCCGATGTCCCGGTTCTGCCCGGCAGCCCAGAACCACTTGACACCGGGCTCGAGGCTCGCAAACTGGCCGAGCGGCTTGGCTTCCCCGTGATCCTCAAGGCCTCTGCCGGAGGCGGCGGCCGGGGCATGCGGATCGCCAAGAGCGACGACGAGATCGAGGATCTTTTTGCCACCGCCAGTCAGGAAGCCTTGCGAGCCTTCGGAGACGGCTCAATCTACTTGGAGAAGTACCTCGTCGAGCCGCGCCACATCGAGTTTCAGATCCTGGGCGACAGCCATGGCAAGGTGGTCCACATCGGCGAACGCGAGTGCTCGATCCAGCGGCGGCATCAGAAACTGATCGAAGAGGCTCCATCGCCGATTCTCTCGCCTGACCTGCGCCGCGAGATGGGCGCTGCCGCGGTACGGTTGGCTGAGTCGGTGGGCTATGAGAACGCCGGGACGATCGAGTATCTGCTCGACCATGACAATAGCTACTACTTCATGGAAATGAACACCAGGGTGCAGGTCGAACACCCGGTCACCGAGATGGTCAGCGGCGTCGATGTGGTGAAAGAGCAGATACGGATCGCTGCCGGCGAGCGCATCGACCCGGAGTTGGAAAAGGACTTCGTCCCGCGGGGACATGCCATCGAGTGTCGGGTCAACGCCGAACATCCCGAGCGTTTCACACCGTCGCCGGGGCGGATCACCACCTTCCACCCCCCTGGGGGACCCGGTGTTCGGGTTGATACGCATGTTTACGAGCACTACCTGATTCCGCCGCACTACGACTCGTTGGTGGCGAAGCTGGTAGCTCACGGGCAGGATCGTGAGGAGGCTCTCGCGCGGATGAGTCGGGCGCTCGACTTCTTCGTCGTCGAAGGCATCCACACGACCATCCCGCTCCATCAACGGATCTTGAAGGATCCGAGCTTCCGCTCCGGCCGGTTCTCGACCCGGTTCATGGAGCGGTTCTTGGCCCAGCCCGCCTAGCCCGAGCCCGCCTGGGGCCCAGGCTCGTGCCGGCAGCGATCGTTCGGCCGACGGCGCCCGAACGCGTCGACTGGCGTCGGTTAGCCAGGCATGGCGTGGCGGCTCACTGAGTCCCCGGTTCGGGGCGTGGGGTGTGCGAGAATAGCCGCATTCCATAGCTCGACTTGAAGTGTAGGTGTGCCTGGGAGGGACGAGATGAGTTCGACAGAGCAGTTTGGCAGCCGTTGGGGTCTCATCCTCGCTACGCTCGGCATGGCGGTCGGCACCGGCAACATCTGGCGCTTTCCTCGCATCGTGGCCACCAACGGGGGCGGCAGTTTTCTCGTCGCCTGGGTCGTCTTTCTACTGATCTGGTCCGTGCCGCTGATGATGGCCGAGTTCGCTTTCGGCAAACGGACGCGCAAGGGCACGATCGGCGCGGTATCAGCCCTGATCGGCGACAAGTTCGGATGGATGGGGGGTTGGGCGGCACTGTGCGCCACGGCCATCGGTTTCTACTATTCGGTCGTCGCTGGCTGGTGCGTACGCTATCTGTGGGCAGCGGTGACGGGAGAGTTGGCGCGGACCGAGTCCGCGACCATGTGGTCTGACTTCACTTCGTCGTATCAGCCGATCGTGACGCACCTGATGGTCATCTCGACTTGTGTCGCAGTCGTCTGGTTCGGCGTGCGCGGCATCGAGCGCGTTGCCAAGGTCCTGATTCCGTCCCTTTTCGTGCTGGTGGTCGTCTTGACGATTCGCGCCGTAACGCTCCCAGGAGCAGAGCGCGGCCTCGACTTTCTCTTCAAGCCGGATTGGTCGGCGTTGACGGACTACAACATCTGGCTTCAGGCGCTGACCCAGAACGCCTGGGACACCGGAGCGGGGTGGGGGCTGATTCTTACCTACGCGGTGTATATGAAAGCCCGCGAGGATGTACCGCTCAATGCTTGCTTGATCGGTTTCGGGAACAACTCAGTCTCGCTGCTGGCTGGAATCATGGTGTTGTGCACGGTCTTCGCGATCAACCCGATGGCGCAAGAACAGATCGTCGGGGCCGGCAACGAGGGCTTGACGTTCATCTGGATGCCGCAGCTCTTCGCTCAAATGCCGGGCGGCCGGATCTTCATGACGATCTTCTTCCTTGCACTGACCTTTGCCGCGGTCACTAGCATGATCTCGATGATCGAGTTGGCGGCGCGCAACCTAATGGACGGAGGCCTCTCGCGACGCAAGGCGGTCCTCTGGGTCGGCAGCGCCGTCGCGGTCTTTGGCATCCCCTCGGCTCTGTCGCTCGAGGTCTTCAACAACCAGGATTGGGTGTGGGGCGTCGGCCTCATGCTCTCGGGCTTCTTCTTTGCCTTCGCCGCCCGCAAGTTCGGGCTCGAGAAGCTGCGCACCGAGGACATCAACGGTGACGGTGCGGACATGGAAGTCGGCCGCTGGTGGAGTTTCGTCATCGGGGTGCTCGTGCCGATCGAGGCCATCATTCTCCTGGTCTGGTGGCTCTGGCAGGCATCGCAGGACAATCCGGACTGGCTCAAAGTCATGAGTTCCTACAGCGTCGGTACGGTGATTGTCCAATGGGCGATCGGCCTGACCGCCTTAATCCTCTACAACCGTTGGCGCATCAAGCGCCGGGAGACGGCATGAGCACTAGTGCAATCGTGATGATGATCGTCATCTGCGGCTTCATCTGGGGCGGGTTCCTTTATCTCCTGGTGCGCGCCGTGCGCAGCGAGTCCGACAAGTCACAGTGAGTCCGTGAGGGCCTACCTCACCGGCTTCATGGGAGCCGGCAAGAGCACTGTCGGCCAGCTACTAGCCGCCGAGTTGGGCTGCGTCTTTGTCGACCTTGACGCCGCCGTCGAGGAGGCGGCTGGCCGCTCGGTCGAGAAGGTCTTCGCAGCGTTCGGCGAGGAGCACTTTCGAACGCTCGAGGCTGAGCAGCTCCGTGAGACAGCGCAATTCGAGCGCTGCATCGTGGCGACCGGTGGAGGTACGCCGGTCGAGATCGCGAATCGCCAGTGGATGCGAGCTCACGGCGTGATCGTCTGGCTTGCGGTGCCCTTCGAGGTCCTCGAGGGTCGGGTGACCGAAGGAGCCTCCCGGCCGCTTTGGCGGGACCCCTCTCATGCCCGAGACCTCTTTGACCGTCGCCAGGATAGTTACCGTGATTGTGATCTGGCGATCGAGGCGGAAAACAAGGCGGCCAGCGATGTGGCGCTCGCGGCCAAGGCCGCCCTAGAGGCCGCCGGGCTGCGATAGGCTTCTCGAGTGGCGACGAGTACTGTCGAGGACTATCTCAAGACCATCCTTCTGGCTGAGGCACGGCCGGCGGGACTGGTCAGCATGGGGCGCATCGCCGAGGACTTGGGTGTAGCGCCCGGGACCGTCACTGCCATGGGCAAGACGCTCGCCCAGGCGGGTCTGGTCGATTACGTGCCCTATAGCGGGGTACATCTGACCGAAGCGGGGCGACGCCTGGCTCTTCACGTCCTGCGTCGGCACCGCCTGGTCGAGCTCTTTCTCGTGCAGGTGCTCGGCATGAGCTGGTCGGAGGTTCACGAAGAAGCGGAAGAGCTAGAACACGCCGTGTCGGATCGCCTGATCGAGCGGATGGACGAGATGCTGGGCTTTCCGTCGGTCGACCCGCATGGCGACCCTATTCCGGATGCCGAGGGCCTGGTGGAGCAGCCGCAGCTAACGAACCTGCCGGGCTGCGGGGTGGGTGAGCGTAGAGAGGTCCGGCGGGTCGGTGACCAGGGAGTCGAGTTCCTCCGCCTGCTGGACCGCCTGGGTCTGGTTCCGGGATCGAGCGTGACACTGGTGGCGCTCGACGAGGTGTCCGACACGGTCGTCGTCGAGAACGCCGCCGGCGAGCAGGTCCAGCTCGGGATGCGGGCTGCCGGCAAGATCCTCGTCGGTCCGCCGGTTGGGGATCCGGTTCCTTCATGAGACGGTCCCGCGAGGGCAGGCAGCGGGGTGGGACAGTCCTTCTGCCACTCCTGGTGGTCCTGCTATGCCACGGCTGCATGAGCGGCACGGGAGCCGCGCCTCCGAGCGTCTCACCGGACACCCCAGCGCGCGAAATACCAGACCTGGAAGAGCGGGCTCTTCTGCTGCTGCAGGTCGATCAACAGCTCTACGATCCCTTCACGGTAGCTCGTGCGCGAGAGTTGGGACCGGGCCTTCGGCTCGAGCTGGCTCGCGCGCTCGGTCGGGCCGGAGACTCCCGAGCGCGCTCGGTACTCGAGGCACTTCTGACCGACTCCGACGTCGAGGTAAAGCGCGAGGCGGCCTTTGCGCTCGGCGTTCTCTCCGATAGCGAGGCCCTTTCGGCGCTCGCCCAGGCGGCTCGTGACGTCGATCGTGAGACTGGCCGGTTGGCAGTCGAGGCGATGGCCAAGCTGGAGGCCAGGATCAGCTCCGTGACCGAGGCTCTGCTCGGTCTGCCGCCCGAGGAGTTCTGGAGTCGACTGGCGCCGGCGCTCTATCGCTTTCCGGCAGAGAAGGCCTTGCCGACGGTTCGACGGGCCCTGATCGAGGGTGGGACGCTCGCCTACCGCGACGCGATGTACGCCCTGGCACGCAACCCGGTGAAGGCGTCCCTGCCCATTCTGCGTGAGCTGGCCGCGGACCCCGACCCTTGGCTGCGCAGTTTGGCCGCTCGCGCCTTGGGTCAGGTCGGCGACGGCACGGACTTGGAGCGACTGCGAGTCCTCGTGGCCGAGCAGGCAATCGGTGTGGTCGTCCAGGCGCTGCGTAGCGCTCGGCGCCTGGTCTCGGCGGGGAGCGCCGCGCCGCCTGCAGAGTGGCGAGAACCCCTGAGCAGACTGATGGACGATTCGCGCGCGGCCGTGCGCCTGACGGCGATCGAGACGAGCGGTGCCTGGCTTCGCGATCGGGAGCTCGGCGCCAAGCTGGCTGAGCGCCTCCTGACGGCATCGGGCAGGGAGCGTGAATTGAGTCTCCTGGCCCTAGCGGCAGCGCGCCACCCGCGGGCCGCCGAGTTCCTTGGCAGCGCCAGCGCCGCGCCGGAGAGCACCATGCGGCAACGGGCCGCGGCTGCCGCGGGTCTGTTGGAGGACGTGCCTGTTCTAGAGCGCTTGGTGGCCGACGTTGAACCCGCGGTACGCGCCGCCGCCTACGGGGAACTGCTTCGCCTCTCAGGCGAAACAGATCTGTCCCTCGCCCTTCGGGCGCTAGCCGACCCTGACCCGGTAGTACGGGCGGGAGCGTTCGAGTGGGCGGCAGACCATCCCCTGATCCCGGTGCCGACGCTCTTGGCGGCGCTCGGAGAAATGGGCGAGACCGAAATCGTCGAGGCTCAGCTGGCCGCCCTCGAGGCGTTGAAGTCGCGGGGGCTTGCGATGCCCTCAGACCGAGAGGTGGTCGTCGCGGCACTCGCCCTTCTAGCGAGCGAAGCCACCTTCGTCTTGCGCGGCCGCGCCGGCGACCTCCTGTTGGAGCTGGGCGAAGCCAAACCGGCGGTCGGACCGGTGACCTCGGAGCGCGGCGTGGCCGTCTATCGGGATCTGGTGCGTTGGGCCTGGGCGCCAAAAAGGGTGAGACTGACCACTGAGAATGGAGTCATCGATCTGGACCTCGAGTGCCGACAGGCGCCGCTGACCTGCATCAACTTCCTGCAGCTGGTCGGCACCGGCTTCTACGACGGCCTGGCATTCCACCGCGTCCTCCCGGACTTCGTCATCCAGGGTGGCGACCCCCGGGGCGACGGCTACGGCGGACCGGGCTACATGATCCGGGACGAGGTCAATCGGCTGCGTTACCAACGTGGAGCGGTCGGCATGGCCTTGGCGGGCGCGCACACCGGCGGCAGCCAGTTCTTCATCACCCTCGCGCCGCAGCCCCACCTCGACGGGAACTACACGATTTTCGGCCACGTAGCCGGCGGTGATGAGGTTTTGGACACGATTCTGCAAGGGGATGTGATCGTCTCGGCGCAGGAGATCGAGGCCGGCTCGAACTGACCTTCGGGCCGAGGTCCGGGCGCCGGATCCAGCCGGTGAGTTAGACTCGCTCGCGCTGATGAACGAGAGTTTCACCAAGAGCCTCGGCTGGACCCTGCAGGTCGCAGCCCTAGTGCTGGTGGGGACCGCCCTCCTGGTAGGTCTCATCTATGACGAACTGCGCACCGAGCTGGCCATGCTGGCCGTGGGCGGGGGCCTTTTCCTTCTGGGACGCAAGCTACTCGGCTCCGACTAGGCCCGGCGCGGTGGGCCTAGTCGCCCCTCGACCGACCCTTGCAACCTTCCCGAGAGCCGAGCGTAGAAGAGATGGCAACCGAGAGCGCGGAGAGCCCAAGCCGGACAGATGCCGAGCTGGTCACAGATGCTCTCAAGGGCCGCGAGGAATGTTTTGGTGATCTTGTCGAGCGATATCAGAAGCCCCTGGTCAACTATCTGTTCAGGATGGTGCGTAACCGCGAGGAAGCGCGCGACATCGCTCAGGAGGTCTTCATCAAGATCTACCAGGCGCTCGATCGCTATGATCCGCAGTACAAATTCTCGACCTGGCTCTTCAGAATCGCCCAGAACGCTGCGATCGATCGAATTCGCAAGCGCCGGATCAAGATGGTCTCGATGGACCGGCCGAGCGACGATGGCGACGACGGTGTCTGGGAGTTCCCGAGCGGAGACCCCGACCCGTACCGCGACTCACGCAATCAGGAGCGCGGGGACGCCATTCAGCAGGCGATCGACGGTCTGCCCTGGGAGTACCGGGAGCTCATCGTGATGCGCCATTTTGGAGAACTCTCCTACGAGGAGATCGCGAGCGCCAAGGAGATGCCCCTGGGCACGGTCAAGAACAAGCTCTTTCGCGGGCGGCAGATGCTCAAAGAACTCTTGGCGGACTATCTGACGGACTGATCGGCATGGACAAGAACGAAACACAGACCCTCACAGAACTGCTCTTCCTCGAGTCGGATGGAGAATTGACGGCGGCGGAAGCCAGCAAGCTGGATGCCGCGATTGCCGGCTCGTCCGAAATGCAGGAGGCACGCCGGCAGTTGGCCCGATTGGATACCTTGCTGAGCGAGGCGCGGATCGAAGTCGAGCCCGACTTCAAGTCCGAGCTGATGGCTAACCTGCCGCCGGCTGGCTGGAGCGCTCGCCACCCGCGCACTTGGTGGCTCGCGGCAGCCGTGCTCGCCCTTCTGGGTGGAGGCGCGGCCCTGCTGACCGGTCTCAGTGCCGCGCAGCTCGAGCCGGCGTCGCCCTTCTTGACGGCGATGATGGCGGTCGGCGACATGCTGACTTCGTCTTTGGCCGCCGGTGCGGGTCTCATTGGCGCTTCATGGCGCGGCATCGGCCTGGCGATGGGGGAGTGGCTCGGAGCTTCGGTACCGAACGCCATCGCCTTTGCGGTCCTGCTGGTGGGCGTCAACTTGTTGCTGGTCAGGCGACTGCGCCGTCGTCTGCGCAACGTCGACGCCGAAGCGTCCACGCGCTCCCGGCCCTCCGACGTCGAGTAAGCTACCTCCCAAGATGAAGAGACTGGCGCTCTGGCTTGTCCTCGGCGGCCTGGCGGGCGGATCCTTCGCGACGCCGGCTCTGGCCGACCCCGCGATGCGGATCGTGTCAGGCAGCGTGGCCCGCAGCGATGTCGTGGCGCTGGGGCGCGATCTGGTGGTCGAGGGCGAAGCCCTGCGCGACGTAGCAGTCGTCGGGGGCAACGCTGCGATCGAGGGCCAGGTAGCCGGCAGTGTCATCGTCCTGGGCGGTTCGGTGCGTCTCGGTGCAACAGCACAGGTAACTGGCGACGTCTTCGCAGTCGGAGGCCAGGTGACCACGGCTCCAGGTGCCGACATCGGTGGCCGAGCCGTCGCCTACCCGACGCTCGGCGCTGCCTGGTTGACCCTGCTCGAGGGTCCGAGCCTCGGCCTTTCGGCCGGCTCGCCGGTGGTTCTGGCGGCCAAGCTGGCTCTCTTGACAGCCTGGCTCGCGTTGGCTCTCGGCCTGCTGGCAGTGAGCGGGCGCAGCATCTTGGCGACTTCTGAACTGGTCGTCACCGAGCCGCTGAGAGCCTTCGTCACCGGCCTGACGGCGGTGCTCGCCCTCTTTATCGTAGCGCTTGCGCTCACGGCCTTCGTTCCCGGTATCGCCGGCGTCCCCCTGGTGCTGTTGGTGGTTCTTTTCGCTCTGTTGCTCAAGCTGTGGGGCTTGGTGGCGGTCTTCCACGCTCTCGGCGACTGGTTGACTCGTGCGATGCTCAAACGGCGCCTGCAGCCGGTGAACGCCGCGACCGTGGGGCTGTTGGTCCTGGGCGCATTGAAGCTGGTGCCGTGGGTGGGCACGGTGGTCTGGTGGGCGGCGACTCTGGTGGGTATCGGGGTGGCGCTCTCCACCAAGTTCGGGCAGCGGGAGCCTTGGCTCGAGCCGGTGCCGCCGAGCGAGCTGGCCCTCGGCTAGCTGTTGAGCCCAGCTGAACGGCTTCTCGCGAGGTGACAACAAGCGGTTGCCAGGTGGGATGCGAGCGCGTGATCGGCGGATTCAGGCGAGAAGGCCCTTTTTCCTCGTAATGGCCAGCCCATCCCAACCCCATTGCGAGGAAAAACCCCTTTCTCGCCTTGACGGTGCGAGTCGCTACAGCTTCTCCCAAGGACGCTAGCGCGCGCGTCGGAGCAGCTGCACCTGTGCTTATCCTCAAGGCGTCGGGAGTACTTTTTTCTGGCTGGGGTTAGGTCGGGCCTGGCCAGCCAGAAAAAAGTGCTTCCGACGCCTGAATCCTCCAGACGCGGGCCCCCAACTTCGCTTTTGCACCTGGTGAAAAGAAGGCAAGACGAGCTACCACCTGCAATCCAGCTTCCTTCCATTTCACCAAGCGATCCCATAGGCTCAACACCCCACCGGTCTCGTCGAATTTCTTGACCAGACCGCCGTTTTCAAAGGCAAACCATCAATGAGTGACACGCGAACCGTAGGCGTCGTCGGCGCCGGCACAATGGGGCATGGCATCGCCCAGGTAGCGGCTCAGGCGGGCTTCGATGTCTGCTTGGTGGACGTGGCGCCCGAGGCTCTGGACCGGGGGCTTGGTCAGATCGAAAAGAGTCTGGGCAAGCTGGTCGGCAAGGAGAGGATCTCGCAGGAGGATGCGAGCGCCGCCCGGGCCCGCATCACGAGCGCGACCGAGCTGGCGACCCTGGCCGATGTCGACTTGGTCGTCGAGGCAGTGGTTGAGCGCTTCGAAGTCAAACGCGACGTGCTCCAGGCTCTCGCCGGGCAGTGCCGCGAAAGCACGATCCTCGCCTCCAACACGAGCTCTATCTCGATCACCGAGCTGGCGGCGCAGACCGACCGGCCCGACAGGGTGATCGGAATGCATTTCATGAACCCGGTGCCGCTGATGAAGCTGGTCGAGCTCATCCGCGGTCTCGGCACCAGTCAGCCGACCTACGACGCCGTCGAGGCGGCGACCCGCAAGATGGGCAAGACTCCCGTCGAGTGCAACGACGCGCCGGGCTTCGTCTCCAATCGGGTGCTCCTGCCGATGATCAACGAGGCGGTCTTCTGCCTCTTCGAAGGCGTGGCCGACGTCGCGGGGATCGACCAGATCATGAAGCTCGGCATGAACCATCCCATGGGCCCGCTGGCCTTGGCCGACTTGATCGGCCTCGACGTCTGCCTCGACATCACACGTGTTCTACATCGCGGCTTCAGTGACTCGAAGTACCGGCCTTGCCCCCTGCTCGTCCGGATGGTCGATGCGGGCTACTTGGGCCGTAAGTCGGGGCGTGGTTTCTACACCTACGGCGAGGATCCGCAGCGTACTTTCAGTCCGGGTCGGGGGTACGTCTGAGCGATTCCGACGCGCCTCGTCCGTTGCGTGCCGGTCGCGGCGAGCTCATCCTCTGTCAGTCCTGCGGTGCCCGCAGTCTGGAGGATGAGGAGCACTGCTGGCGCTGCCACCAGAAGCTGCTCGTGGTCTCGGGCCAGCTCTCCGATGAGGACCGGGTTCTCGACCCCGAGCCCGAGGAGGAGACGTTCTCGTTCGACGAGCACCTGCTCGAACGTATTTCGATCGTCGAAGAGGCGGTCAAGCGCACCGCCGAGACGGTCCGTCAGCTGCTGACCGCACTGGGGGCTCAGGAGCGCGCTTCGGTCCTCAACCAGACGGGCCTGGCGACCCTGCGTGAGCTGCTCGAAGAGAAACACCTGGTCCATCACGCGGAGTGGACCGAGCGCTGGGAAGAGAAGATGGAGTACCAACTCCTGGCGCTCGAGAAGCGCGAGCGTTTCGACGACCTGAAGGAGCGCATTGTCGCTCTCTTCCAGGGCAAGAAGCGCAAGCTCTTCCTGGAGCTGGTCGAGGACGCCGAGTTCGCTCTGGTCAACCTCGATATCGAGCGCGCCCTGGCTTCGCTCGAAACGGCCTACAAACTCGACCGGAACAACTACGAACTGGCCTACTTCCTTGGTGAGACTTACTTCAACGAAGGGGACACCGCTGCTGCCTTGGGCTTCTTCGAACGCGTCCTACGGGTCGAGCCCGACCACTTCGAAGGCCTGGTCTACAGTGGGGTAATTCATCAGGAACGAGGAGATGCCGAGCGGGCCGAGACCTCGCTCAAGCGGGCCGTCGAGCTCTATCCCGAGCAGTTTCTGCCGCTCTTCAGCCTTGGTGCCGTCTACGCCGGCCAAGGGCGGCTGGCCGAGGCGCAGGCCCTGCTCGAGCAAGCTGTTGCGATCGACGGTGTCACCCAGGCCCGTTATCTGTTGGGCAACTGCCTCTACGAGATGGGCAAGGGGACAGCGGCGACGGCGCAACTTCAGGAGGTGGTCAGACAGGACCCGGCCCACGAGGAGGCTCACTACCTCCTCGGACTGGCGTACCTCGACCGCCACTGGAACAGGAAGGCGCTGGACTCGTTCCGTCGCGCGCAGCAGTTGAACCCGAGCAAGATGCGCTACGAGGATCTGGTGAAGTACCTCTCCGGCCAGGAGCAGTCGCCCTTGCCGGAAGTCGGCGGCGAAGCCAAGAAGTGGCTCGAGAAGGCCGAAGAACTGCTAGGCAGGAACCAAGGGGATGGAGCACTCGGAGCCTACCGCCGAGCGATTCAGGCGGAGCCGGAGAACCCCACCCTGCTGATGTCTTACGCGCTGGCCTGCATGCACCTCGAGCGACATCGCGAGGGCGAGGTGGCGACCCGCCAGGTTCTGGCTCTCGATCCCGACCCGATGCTCAAGGCGACGGCCTATGCCACCCTGATCGAGGCGTTGCGCTCGTCCGGGCGCTTCCGCGAAGGCAACCAGATCGGTCGCCGCCTCCTCGAGGAGGGCACGTCGAACTTCGCTCGCACGATCGGCTACTACGAGGTGGCCTACAACCTGGCCGAGATGGAGGAAGATCTCGACCGGGCACTCGACTATGCGCAGCGAGCGCTCGATTTGGCGCCGGAGGAGCTGCGTCAGTTTCCGTTGGCAGCGATCGGCTGGGTGCACTACAAGCGGAAGGAGTTCGATTCCGCCATCGAATACCTCGAGCGGTCGAGCGAACTCGGTCCCTCGCCGGCGACCCTGACCCATCTGGGCATGGCTCTGCTGGCCTCGGGCGACGAGGAGAGCGCGCGGCGAGCGCTGGCGCGAGCGCGGGAGCTCGACACTGCCGGCATCTCATTGGAGCAACGAATGATGGAGTGCCTCAAGGCCAGCGACCGGCTCTTGGCACGCGTGCGCCAAGGGCGCGGGAGACGATAGCGATGCGTTGGAGTCAGTATTACCTTTTCACCAGTCGCGAGGTTCCCAAGGACGCCGAGGTGGTGAGCCACCAGATGATGGCGCGCGCCAGCATGATCAGGAAGGTCGCGGCCGGCATCTACAGCTACTTGCCGCTGGGCTGGCGCAGCATCCGTAAGCTCGAGGACATCGTGCGTCGCGAAATGGGCCGCGCCGGCTCGGTCGAGTTGTCGATGCCCGCGATCCACCCTGCCGAGCTCTGGCAGGAGACCAAGCGTTGGGATGTCTACGGCCATCTTCTGCTGCGCATGAAGGACCGTAACGACCGCGACTTCTGCTTTGGGCCGACTCATGAGGAGGTCATCACCGACATCGTGCGGCGCGACGTCAAGAGCTACCGGCAGTTGCCGCTCAGCTTGTTCCAGATCCAGACCAAGTTCCGCGACGAGATCCGGCCCCGGTTTGGCCTGATGCGCGGACGCGAGTTCATCATGAAGGACGCCTACACATTCCATACCAGCCAGGAATCGCTGGAGGAGGCCTACGAGGCCATTCGCGCCGCCTACTGCCGAATCTTCGAAGCCTGTGGCCTGGAGTACTCGATGGTCGAGGCGGACAGCGGCTCGATCGGCGGTGCTTCGTCCCATGAGTTCATGGTGCTGGCCGAAACTGGTGAGGACGCGGTGGTGCGCTCGGCGACGGGCACCTACGCCGCCAACGTCGAGCGGGCGAGCGTAGGCGTTCTGGAAGCTCCGGCTGCCGAGGCTCAGGAGGAGCTGATCAGGGTCTCGACGCCCGGCCAGAAGACGGTCGAGGACGTGGCCAAGTTTCTCGACAAACCGATCGAGGTTTTCGTCAAGACGCTCATCTACGAGACCGAGGAGGAGTTTGTCGGTGCTCTCATCCGCGGTGACCGCGAAGTGAACGAGGTCAAGTTGAAGAACTACCTCGGGTGTCAGCATCTCGAGCTCGCGGGCGAAGACAAGGTGCGAGAGATTACGGGCGCGCCTGTCGGCTACGCCGGACCCATCGCGCTCCCCGGCGACCTACGGTTGGTGGCCGACGAGAGCGTCCGGCCACTCACCAACTTCGTCTGTGGCGCCAACGAAACCGACGCTCACTACTCGGGTGCCAACTGGGATCGAGACGTCGAAGTGGCGGAATGGACCGACCTCTTGCTCGCCGCCGCTGGTGACCCGAGCCCCGACGGCGATGGAGCCCTCGAGGTGTTCCGGGGGATCGAGGTCGGCCACATCTTCGACCTCGGCACCAAGTACTCCACTGCCATGGAGTGCTTCTACACCGACGAGAACGGCGAGAACCAGCCGATGCAGATGGGCTGCTACGGTCTCGGCATCGGCCGTACGCTAGCGGCCGCGGTGGAGCAGAACAACGACAAGGACGGCATTATCTGGCCGGTGGCCTTGGCGCCGTTCGAGGCCCTGGTGGTGTCACTCGACCCTGATGACACCGAGGTGGCCAGTACGGCCGATGCGGTCTACGACGGCCTTCTCGAAGCTGGTGTGGATGTCTTCTACGACGACCGCGCCGAACGCCCTGGAGTGAAATTCAAGGACGCTGATTTGATTGGCATTCCCGTCCGGGTCGTCATCGGTGCGCGCGGTCTGAAGGAGGGCAAGGTGGAGGTCTCGCTGCGCAGCGACCGGGAACGCCACCTGGTCGACCCGGCCGCCGCGGTGGCCGAGGTGCGCAAACGCCTCGCCGGCTGATCTAGGGCACGGACCAGGAGAACGGTGTAGGTGAGGTACCGGGCGCCAAGGTCAAGACCAGGCCGCCTGGAAGGAGCCGTCTTGGCGCCATGGTCAGAGTTTCTCGGGTCGCGGCAAGTACTGGCGACCGAGCCAGCGGCAGAGTCCGTCAAGGCCGGGGAAAAGCACCCTCTCGTTGACGTTGGCCTGGTCGAGCTTGTCGCGAATCTCCCACTTGAGGTCGCTGGGGATGACGATACGGCGATAGACGTCGGGATGGGACCTGAGCCACTCGTGGAGTCCCAGACCAGTGCTCGAGAGCACTGAGAAGAGTGCGAACTGGTTGATTATCCGCGAGCCTAGCGAAGGCGGCTCGAACAGAACCAGGAAGGAGTCGTCGCTCGAGCCGTCAAAATCGGGGAGAGTGGCCGCAACGGTCTCGAGCATCTCGGTGCTGAAGATATTCGCTTCCTCACGGCGCAGCGCCGCCAGCAGGCTCTGCGGCAACAAGAGGTTGGTCTTCTTGTAGTCGACGCACCAGATGGCGCCGTCGAGGTGCGAACGCTCGACGTCGTCGGTGACGAAGTGGAGCGCCACGTAGGGCGAGTAGGTCCAATCGAGCAACCTCGTGGGCAGGCCGTGGTGTTGAGCTTGGGCCAGGAGGTTCCACAGCGAACTGTGCTCTCCTCCTTCCATGTAGGCGTACTTGCGGAAGGCACGGATCAGATGTTGCTCGAGCCTGGAGAAGTCGCCTCCCATGCGCTGGAGGCTGGTCTCCGGTGCCCAGGAGGCATCCGCCATTCCGCGGAAGGCGTAGGTCGAGCGATAGCGGCCGATCGTCGGCTGCCAAGAGCCTTCGAACATCTGGTCCTGAAGCTCCGCCCATGACCCGACGACGACCTCTTGACTCTCGTGCCTGCTCGGTTCGGCCACCTCAGTCTTCCTCGCTCAGGGAGTCTGCCGGGTCGGGCTTGATCGTGAGCCTCACCTTGGTGATGCGGTTCCCGTCGAGCTCATGGATCTCCGCCGCCATGCGGCCGACTTCGACCTGATCTCCGGCCTGCGGTTGGCGACCGAGTTCCGAGAGGACGACGCCTGCCAAGGTGTCCTCATCGCGGTCGTGCAATTCGACTCCAAGCTCGTGTTCGAGATCCGCGATCAGCATCGAGCCCAAGACGTCGTACACGTTGTCCGCCTGCTGGACGACCTCAGGCTCTTCCATGTCGAACTCGTCCTGAATGTCACCGACAATCTCTTCGACCACATTCTCCATGGTCACGATGCCGCTGACGCCGCCGTACTCGTCGAGGACACCACTCATATGGACCCGCTCCTGGCGCATCCGGCGCAGGAGGCGGTCCAGGCTCAGGGTTTCGGGTAGGAGTGTGATGTCGCGCCGGACTTCGAGTAGCGACGAGGGCTGCGCCTCAGCGCGGAAGATGTCCTTGATGTGGATCAAGCCGATCACACTGTCGAGACTTCCTTCGCACAATGGGAACCTCGTATGGCCGCTCTGGCGCGCCCTCAGCAGGTTGCGTTCCATACTCTGCTCGGTGTTGAGATAGACGACTTCGTTGCGCGGAACCATGACCTGACGCACGTTGCGATTAGACAACTCGAAGACGTTGTCGAGCAACTCGCGCTTCTGATCCGACAACCGATCATCGGCGGTGGCCGCGAGCATTCGGCGCAGTTCCGCCTCGTCGCTCACCCCTCCGTGGTCTGACGCCGGCTTGAGCCCGATCGTTCTCAGCAGGAGGTTCGAGGCCTCGTTGAGTATCCAGATCGCCGGGAACGCCAGCTTGTAAAAAAGCCAGAGCGGGAACGCGATCCACAAGCTCGTGTGCACCGGCTTACGGATGGCCACAGTCTTGGGCGCCATCTCGCCGACGACGATATGCAGCACCGTGATGACCAGGAACGAGAGGCCGATACTCACCTGATGGACCGTGGCATCGGTGGTGCCTGGAACCTTCCGCACCAGCGGTTCGACGATCCAGGCGAAGGCCGGCTCGCCGATCCAGCCCAGGGCAAGACTTGCGAGTGTTATCCCCAACTGGCAGGCCGACAGATAGGCGTCGAGGTGGGCCACCATATTCATGGCCAACTTGCCCCTGCCCCGGTCGCCGGTCACATGCGGTTGAAGCTGTGTAGGCCTTACCTTGACGAGAGCGAACTCGGCGGCCACGAAGAAGCCGTTCAAGAGCACCAGGAAGAAGCCCAGCGCGAGCCCGAGGATGGGGCTCATGGAGGGCTCACCGGTCGGAAGACCGGCGAACGCAAGGGTGGTAAGGATCACGAGCTATGGAATCCGTTGGACAGCGCTGCGCGGCGACGGATACTCGTCGCATTCCAGTCTGCTAGCTGATGGGAGGGGTGTTCAGGGGGGTCTGCCATGTACCGGGGAACTCTAGCATAGAGCCTGCTGTTATAGAGGTTTGGCGAGGGCCCGCGCAGCCGTTCTGGCGGCGAATGGGACTGGTAGAATCACCAAGCGTTTCCTAGGCTCTTGGCCGAGTCGCACCGGAGAATCCAATTCTATGAACCTGCTGCCGCGCAAGTCCTTCGGTGTGTCGAGTCTGTCGAGTCGGCTCGTGGCGGCCTTGGCGCTCCTGTCGATGCCAAGCTGGGCGGTAGCGGACGGATTCACCGACCGGGCGGCGGAGAGCGGGGTTGCCTTTCGCTACTTCAATGGCATGACGGGGGAGCTGCTCTTTCCAGAGATCATGGGCGGCGGCGCCGCCTTGTTCGACTTCGACCGCGACGGCGACCTCGACATCTACCTGGCTCAGGGTGAGATCCTCCGGCCCGAACGCAGTGGTCAGGTCGTGTTCCCTCGGGCGGCGGGCGAGGTGCTGGGCGATCGACTGCTGCGCAGCGACACCGTGGCGGGCGCCTCGTGGCCGCATTTCGTCGATGTCTCGAGCGCAGCCGGCCTCGAGCCAGGGGGCTACGGAATGGGTGTGTCCGTGGCCGACTTCGACAACGATGGATGGCAGGATCTCTACGTTCTGAACTTTGGGCCCAACCGATTGCTGCGCAACCGTGGCGATGGCACCTTCGTCGACGTCACCGAGAGCGCCGGGGTGGGCGAAGCCGGTTGGTCGACTGCGGCCTCGTGGCTCGACTACGACGGCGACGGGTGGCTCGATCTCTTTGTGGGCAGCTACTCCGATTACTCCTTGGCGACCCACAAGGCCTGCTTTTCGGAGAGTGGAGAGCTGGACTACTGCAGCCCGAGCGTTTTTCCACCGGCCCATGATGCGCTGCTGCGCAACCTGGGCGACGGCACCTTCGAGCGCCGGACCAAACGGGCGGGTCTGGGCGCGACCTCAGGCCCGGCTCTCGGCGCCGCCACTGGCGACTTCAATGGTGACGGCCGGCTCGACCTCTACGTTGCCAACGACGGCGTGCCGAACCAGCTTTGGGTCAACCTGGGTGACGGACGTTTGGCTGACGAGGCGGTGCTGGCGGGCGTCGCGGTCAATGCTGCCGGACGGCCGGAGGCCAGCATGGGCGTCGTGGCGGCCGATTTCGACAGCGATGGCTTGGAAGATCTCTTCATGACACACCTGACCCGCGAGACCAATACGCTCTATCTCGGTTCAGCCGAGGGCTACTTCAGCGACGTCAGCGCTGGCAGCGGACTTGCCATGCCGAGCTGGAAGAACACCGGGTTCGGAGTGGGCTTGGCGGATTTCGATCTCGACGGCGAACTGGACCTCTTTATCGCCAACGGTGCCGTACGCCGGATTGAGCGGCTGGCTCGCGCCGGGGACCCGTACCCCCTCGCGCTGCCCAATCAGTACTTTCGCGGTCGCGGCGATGGGAGTTTCGAGGAAGCTTCTCAGGAGGCTGGACCGGCCGTCTCACGGGAACTCGTGTCGCGCGGCGTGGCAGCCGGAGACCTGGACAATGATGGCGATGTGGATCTCCTGGTCGTCAACAGCGAGGGGCCTGCGCAACTGCTGGACAATAGCTGGCCCCAGGGCGGTGACTGGCAGGGCCTGAGTATCCTCACGCAACACGGGGCACCCGGCCTCGGAGGCGAGGTGCGGAAGGGGCTCGGTGACGGTAGGAGTCTGTTGCGGCGGGTGTCGAGCGGCGGGAGCTACGCGTCAGCCGGCGACCCCCGGATCGTCCTCGGTGCGCCGTCCCCGACGGCGGTGATTGAAGTTCGCTTGCCCGGCGCCACTCGGAGACGCTGGCATGAGCTGCCCTCGGACCACTATCTGGTGGTGCCGACGCCATGAAGTGTCGGGCATGGCTCGGTGTCGCTCTCGTCTGCGCTCCCGTCACGGCGGCCGTTCGGGAGGTCCCGCGGCCGGCTCTCGAAGCGTTCGAGCCCGCTGCCCGAGCCCACCTCGAGGCCACGCGAGAGCAGTTCGAAGAAGGCCTGGCCAGGCTCTCAGGGGTAGAGAGAACGCGCCAAGCCGCCGGATACGGACAATTGGGGATGGTCTACTACGGCTACGAGCTGAACGACCTGGCGGCGGTCGCCTGGGGCAACGCGGTCGAGTTGGCGCCCGAGGACGGCCGCTGGCTCTATCTGCTGGGCTTGCTCAGGCGGATCGAGGGAGACTGGGAACAAGCTCGAGAACTCCTGGCGCGGGCGGTCGCGCAGGCTCCCGACGATGCCGCCGCCCGGATCCATTGGGGCAGGCTGCTGCTCGACCTCGGCGATCCCGACGGAGCCGAGACCCAGTTCCGCGCGGTGCGAGAGATCCTGCCGACTTCGGCTGCCGCCGCGCTGGGCCTGGCGCGGACGGCCCTGGCGACCGGGCGCTATGAGGAGGCTGTGCAATGGGGTCGGCGAAGCCTCGCCCTCGAGCCCCAAGCGGACATTGCTCATCACCAGATCGGCTTGGCGTATCGTGCGCTCGGTGACGTCGAGCGCGCCCGGCGCCATCTCGCCCTCGGTCGGTCCCGCGACACCGTGATCCCCGACCCGCTCACCGACAGTCTGGCCGACCTGGTGGAGGGCGCAGCGATCCAGGCCAAGCATGGGGTGGAAGCGGCGCGTGCCGGACGCCACGATCTGGCGATTCGCTACTTCTCCCGCGCCGTCGAGATCGCACCGGACGAGCCCAGCCACCGCTACAATCTCGCCGTGAGTTTGCGGGAGAGCGGCGCGACTGAGCGCGCCATCGCCGAGCTGCGCAGCCTGAGCGAGCGGTTTCCTCGCCATCGCGACGGACAGTTCAACCTTGCCGCGCTCCTGGCTCAGGCTGGCGATACAGAGGGAGCGGCGCGCCACTATCGAAGCGCCGTGGAAATCGATCCGAGGGATAGGATTGCCCGCATCGAGTGGGCCGGTGCCATCAACCGGTTGGGCCAGGGCGAGCGGGCCCAAAGCGAGCTCGAGGCGCTCGTGGCGGACGATGAGGACGACGCAGAGAGCCGCAAGGCCCTGGCGACTCTACTGGCTCAGCGCGGCTCTCGAGCGGAGGCGCGGGCTGTGCTCTCGGCCGGTCTCGGTCGCGATATCGCGACTCAGGAATGGGTGACGCTGCTGAATCTGAGAGCTCGGTTGGCTGCGGAAACAGGCGATTTGGAGGCGGCGAAAGCCGACCTCGAGCAGGTGCTGGCGCGCCAGCCCGAGTCTGCCGCCAGCCGGCACGACCTGGGACGACTGCTGGCGCGTGAAGGGGCCTACGCCGATGCTGCAGAGCACTTTAGGCGGCTGGTGGAAGTCGAGCCATCCAACACTGAATACCAAGTGGCGCTGGCTCTGGCTCTACAATTCGCGGGTGACGACGTCGCCCTCTTGAAGGTCCTCGAAGAGGCGACCGTGAGCCTGCCTCAGTCGATCGAGTTGCACCACTTGCTGGCCCAGGTCCTGGCTGGCAGTGAGATACCGCAGGTCCGTGATCCAGCCCGCGCTCTGCTGATCTCACAGCAAGTGATGGAGGCTGAGCCGACGGTCGACCATGGCGAGACCGTAGCCGCAGCCCTGGCCGCCACGGGTGACTTCGTTGCGGCCACGAGTTGGCAGGAGCGGGTCGTGGACGAACGGAGGCGGGCAGGTGAAGCCGGGCGGGCGGCTGAGTCGGCCGAACGGCTAGAGAGATACCGGGCCGGCGTGAAGGCCAGTGTGCGGGCCGGCGACGCGGGGAGCGGTTGATGAGAGCGGCTTGGCTTTGCTTGGCATTGTGGGCGCTGGCTTCGGCCGCCGTGGCCCAGATCCAGTTCCGCGAGGTGAGCGAGGCGTGGGGGCTCGATTTTCGCCATCACCACGGTGGCTCTGGGGAAAAGTACATGGTCGAGACCATGGTGGGAGGGTTGGCGTTCCTCGACTACGATGGCGACGGAGACGAGGATGTCCTGTTCGTTGACGGCGGGGCACTGCCGGGCTACGACGGCGAGCCCGCTCGGACCCGTCTTCTGCGTAACGACCAGGGCTCGTTCGTCGATACGACGACAGCGAGTGGCCTGGTTTTCGAAGGCTATGGGTGCGGCGTCACCAGCGCGGACTACGACGGGGACGGAGACGTAGACATCTACCTCACGGCCTACGGTGCCAACTTGTTGCTGAGCAACCAGGGCGACGGGACCTTCCTCGACGCGACGCTCGAGGCGGGGGTCGGCGACGCGTTGTGGAGCGCCTCGGCCGGGTTCGCCGACGTGGATCGCGATGGAGACCTCGACCTCTATGTCGCGAACTATGTCGACTTCGCTCCGGACCGCAGAGTTTTCTGCGGCGATCCGGCAACCGGGCGCCATAGCTACTGCCATCCGGGCGCGTACGACGGAGTGCAGGACCGCTTCTATCGCAACCAGGGCGAGGGTCGTTTCGTCGATGCGACTAAGGAACATGGATTCATTGCTCCCGCCAGCGCCGGTCTCGGCGTCGTTTTCGGAGACATCGACGCCGACGGGTGGCCGGATCTCTACGTCGCCAATGACGCAGAGGCCAACTTCATGTTTCAGAACCTTGGCGATGGGACGTTCGAAGAGATCGCTCTCTTCGCCGGCACGGCCTACGGCAGCACCGGCAACCCGGAGGCTGGCATGGGAGTTGACTTCGGCGACGTCGATGGCGACCTGCGCTTCGATCTGATCGTCACCAACTTCGATCTCGAGACCAATGCGCTGTACTACAACGAGGCCCCCGGGCTCTTCAGCGATCGCCGTTTCGTCAGCAAGCTTGCCGAGCCGTCGTTGCTCAAGCTCGCCTTTGGCGTCGATCTGGCCGACCTCGACAACGACGGCGACCTCGATGTCTTCGTGGCCAATGGCCATGTGCTGGACGACGCCAAGCAGACGGGATCGGGCAACGACTACGAGCAGGTCAACCAGGTCTTCGAGAATGGCGGCGACGGCACCTTCGACCTGGTAGAGGATTCCGGTGTCGTGACGAAGCGCGTAAGCCGCGGCATGGCAACGGCCGACCTGGACGGTGACGGCGACCTCGACGTCGGGGTCGTCAACTCGAACGGACTGGCTGAGGCCTACGAGAACGTTTCAGAGCCTCGGGCCGCTCGGCTGGATCTCGACCTGCGCAGCGCGACGGCCAATAGTCATGGGATCGGCGCCCGGATCGAGGTCCTGACCACCGCCGGCGCCCGGGTCGAGGAGGTCAGAACCGCCTCGTCGTTCCTTTCCCAAAACGCCCTCACCGTCCACTTCGGACTCGGATCACAGGGACGTGCTACCGCGGTGGAGATCGCCTGGCCGAGCGGCTTGCGCCAGCGGTTCACGGGCCTGCCGGCGGGGCGGGTTCGGCTGGTCGAGTCGCAGAGGGACGGGACCGGCCGCTAGTCGCCAGAGTCGAGCTGGGCCAGGTTGTCGGCGGCGAGGGCGTCCTGGGGATTGATCTCGAGGACCCGTTCGAGCAGATTTCGCGCCTCGGGGTTGCGGTCTTGAACCATCAGCAAAACTGCGAGGTCGTTCATCGCCGCGACGTGGTTCGCCGTCAGGTCGAGCGCTGCTCGGAGGTCGGCCTCGGCCAGGTCGAGCTCTTGTCGTCCCATGCGCACGACACCGCGCTGGTACCGCGCATCAGCACTCGCAGAGTCGACGCTGACGGCCTTCTCCGCCGCTGTCAGGGCCTCGTCCATGAGGTCCATGCCGACGAGAATTCGCGCCTCGAGCAAGAGCGGTCTGACGTCGGAGGGTGAAAGCTCGGCCTCTTCGCGGACCAATCTCAGGGCCTCGACGGGATCGTCTTTGGCGAGTACCTTGAGCGCATCTCGGAGGTTGCGGCCGGTTGGGTCGGCGACGTCGGCGCGTAAGGCGACTTCCTGGGCCACGGCCGGCACCTCGCTCTCGGTCATCTCCTGGAAGCGCGTCAGCGCGGCGCGTGCCTCGTCACGTCGGCCGGCGGCGTTGAGACTCTGGCCGAGGTGCTGCCAGGCGAGCTTGTTGTTCGGGTTGAGTTTGGCCGATCGCTCTAGATACGGCAGGGCCTCTTCGGCGCGACCCAGGGAGTTGAGCAGTTGGCCGTACTCCAGGGTGAGGCTGGCGGCGAGGAGCTCGGATCCAGCCGTCTCGTCCTGCGACAAGACGGCGTCAGCGAAAGGCCGAATCGTGGCCGCGGCGTCTTCGACCTTGCCGCTCTTGAACTGGGCGTGGCTCAATTGCAGGGCGATGCCCGGATCATTGTTGACCCGCCCTTCGAGCAGCGCCACGGCTTCCGCCGCCTGGCCGGACGTGGTGTAGGCGAGGGCCATGGTGCGCCGGCGATCGGAATCGAGCGCCGGGTTGATGTCGCTGGGCAACGCCTTGAGAGTGGCCAGCGCTCCATACGGATCGCCCTGTTGGACGAGAAGCTTGCCCCACAGCAGGCGCACCCTGGGGTTGTCCTGTGGCAGGTCCGCCAGCATCTCCTCGGCGTCGGGCGCTCGTTCGATCTGCAGGGCTGCCGCCGCCGCCGCGATGCGCACTTCGGTGTCACCCGGGTTCTGTCTGGCCCACGGTCTGAGCAGTTTCAAAGACTCGCCGTAGGCGCCGCGTTGGCCGAGCATGAGGCCCATGAGGCGACCGGCCGGCGAGACGGGCTCGAGTTGCGTGGCCCGTTGGAGCAGCTGGATACGCTCCTGCCCCTGGCCGAGGAGAGCTGCGGCGCGCCAGGCGTTGTAGAGCACGGCGGCCGGCGCGTCCTCCTCCAGGCTCAGTGGCTCGAGAAGGTCGAAGGCCTTCTGGGCCTGGCCCGCCTCTACGTAGAGGGCGCCCAGAGTCGCCTGGGCGGCAGGGTCCAGGCCGCGTGCGGACTGGGCACTCTCGAGGCGGGCGAGGGTGGCCTCCATATCGTCGAAATCGACCAGGGTACGGGCTTCGTCGCCGCTCAAGGGTGTCTGTGCCAAGCCGGCGGAGGCCGCCAGTGACCAGCAGACGAGAAGCAGCGTCAACGCGCGGGGCGTGAGTCGGGGCATGGAGAGTCCTCAGTTCGGATGGTGCGGCGAGTGCGGCGTTTCGGTGTCGGAGGTACCCAGCGGGAAACTGGGCAAGTGGAGTTCGTGTAGGACTGGGTCCCCCTCGACCACGCGATAGGTGGCATCGGGTAGAACGTCTTCGAATCGTTGCACATTCCGGCTGGCAGGCCAAAGCACGGCGATCCAGAGGATGTTGGAGTCATCGCCAAGGCCGATCTCGGCCTGGAGGCTCGAACCGCCGAAGGAACTGCCGTAGCCAACGGTGCGGAAGATCGATCGTTCTCCGGCAGAGGTAGCGAGCCGAACTTCGATGCGAGCGCCGACAGCAAAGCGGTTGCGGCCGGCGCTTTCCAGCCGCAGGTTGACCCAATGAGCGGAGCGCCCCGGGGCGTCGAAGAGCGCGTTGCTGTAGCGGTCGAAGAGATGGGCGCCTCCGAGCTGTTCGTAGATCTCCTGCTGCCCGTCGTTGTCGATGTCGGCGAAAGCGACCGAGTGACCCTTCTGCAGATGCCCGAGGCCATGAGAAAAGGTCACGTCCTCAAAACGGTCGCCGCCGATGTTGCGGTAGAGAACGTTGGGCATGACGGCGTCAACCTCGGGCATGCCGGTACCCAAATAGACGTCGAGCCAGCCGTCGCCGTCGAAGTCGCCGAAATCGGCGCCCATGATCAAGAGCGGTTGGGTGATGCCGACCTCCGCCGAGACGTCGGTAAAGGTGGCGTCGCCATTGTTGCGGTAGAGCACCGGGTGCCCACTCTCGCTCGAGCGGTCGCCGAGATACGCCGCCGAGACGTCCTTTACCTGGGCGGAGTAGCTAGAGACGAAGAGGTCGAGATCGCCGTCGTTGTCGTGGTCGAAGAACCAGCTGGCGAACGATTCGATCACAGGCTCTTCGACGCCGGCCTCGAGCGCCACGTCCGAGAAGGTGCCGTTGCCGTTGTTGCGATAGAGCCGGTTGGGGCCGAGATTGGACACATAGAGGTCAGGATCGCCGTCACTGTCGTAGTCGCCCCAGGCCACGCTCTTGGCAAAGCGGCGGTTGGCTACGCCGGCGACGCGGGCAACGTCGGTGAAGCCTCCGTCGCCATTGTTGCGGAAGAGTTGGGAAGGGAACGGGTTGCCCTCCATGCCGAGGAGCTGCAACGGATCGACCGACGTCGCGGTAGCTTCGTTGCCGACGTAGAGATCGAGATCGCCGTCGAGATCGTAGTCGGCCCAAGCGGCCGCTTGGGTCGGGAACGCCGGATAAGCCAGCCCGGCCGCCGCGGTGACATCGACGAACCCGCCGGTCTTGCCGTCAATCTCGTTGCGCAACAGCGATTTGCGAATCCGGCCCTCTTCGCCGAGCCAGGCTCCACGTAAGGCCAGCAAGTCGATTCGGCCGTCGCCGTCGTAGTCGGCGTGGCGCAGGGTCAGGCTGCCGCTTTGTGCGCTCAGGCCCCAGCGGTCTGAGACGTCCTCGAATCCGGCCGCACCGAGGTTGCGATAGGCCTTGAATGGCGCACATGGATCCCACGACGACGAGACGATGTCGAGCAAGCCGTCGCCGTCGAAGTCGTCGACGATGGCGCCGCCGGCGAGGTCGCTTGGATCGACACCGAGCTGCGTGCCGAAGTCCGTCCACTCGGGCTCGGGCGTGGCCTCTGGCGAGGGCAGTTGCCAGCGCAGACTTTCGGGTACGCCGAGTGGGTAGTTGCCGGCCAGGGTCTGCGCCAGATTGAGCAGCCAGCGCGCCGTGGAGTTCTCCGGATCGAGACCGAGGACGGTCTGGAAGGCCGCTGCCGCCAACCTACTCGGCTCCGGCGCCTGGTGCACCCCCTGAGGCCGAATCGGGAGAATGCAGCTCGCCGCGGTGTGATTGGCGATGCAGTTCTGCTCCTCGCCGACCTGCAGGTGGGCGATGCCGAGGTGGAAATTGAGGCTGATCAAGATTTCCCGGTCCAGGTCCTCCCGTGTCGCTGCGGTGTCCAAAGCCGAAGTCAGAAGCTCTACCGCGTCGGCGCTGCGCCCGAAGCGCATCAACTCATAGGCCAGCCTGCCTTGACGGAGAATGCGGACCAGTTCGTCGCCGCCCGCCTTCTCGACCTGAGCCTCCAGAGGCTCCAACCGAGAGAGCGAGAAGAAGCCGCTGTCCCCCTCGCTCAGGCGCTGGCAGAGCGCCTGGAACTCAGGCTCGAGTTCCGCTGCGACGGGGGCAGCGAGCGAGAGGACCAGGACCGCTACAATCTGCAGGTGCTTCACGATTTTGTCCAGGTTCAGGAGCGCTCGGGCGAAAGACGACAGATGATGATTATAGCGGCGATGGCATGACGCGCGCCTTGACCATGATAGCTGTGAGCTTGCTTTGCGGGGTTGCTGCAGGTGCTCGAGATCGGCCGCTCGGCGAGCGCCTGGCCGAAGCTCAGTCGCAGCTCCAAGCCGGCGTCACGAGGCCTGTGATCGAGCAACTGGAGTTGTTGCGCGCCGAATTCCCAGAGGATCCTGCCGTTCAGGCACTCCTGGGCAGAGCCTTGCTGCTGAACCGGGAATTCGCGGCAGCCGAGCCGTTGCTGACCGAGGCGATCGCCGGCGGGCACGGCGACTTCGGCACACGGCTGACGCTCGCGGCGGTGTTATGGGAGAACGGACGCTTGGAGCAAGCCGAGACACTCTATAGGGAAGCGGTCGAGAGCTCGGACGGCGACCCGGCGGCGCTCTATCCACTGGCGAAGCTCCTGCTCTGGCGCGGCGACGCCAGGGCTGCCGCAGAACTGTTCGGGCGGGTCCGCGACCTTCGTCCGGATTGGGTCGAAGTGAGTCTCGAATACGCTCGGGCCCTCGAGCAAAGCGAAAGGCCCGTCGAGGCGCTCGAGCAGATCTCGGCCTTCGTCACGGCGGCACCCGAGCATGCCGAGGGACTCTACACACTGGCGACGATCCTCCGACAGCTGAATCGACCGGACGAGGCGGCGGCGGCGCTCGAGCGCTTCTTGGCTGCCCAGGCAGAGGATCGCGAGTCCACGGTGACCCTCGGACGCCGCCAGGCCGAGCTGGACGAGGTGCGAGCTCACATCGCTCGGGGAGAAGGTGCGGCCGCCCTCACGCGGCTCGACGGAGTGTCGAGGGACGTAGAGACCCTGAGACTGAGGGCGCGCGCCCTCGAAGTCGAGGGTCGCTGGGCAGATGCCCTGCGGGCGCTCGAGCAGGCCGTGGCCACCGATCCCAGTCGAGCAGATGTCCGTGTCGAGCTTCAGGAGGCCTATCGTCGGTCGGGTGATTCCCAGTGAGGTCGGCTTGGCATTCAGTACTGCTTGGCTTGCTTCTCGCTGCGCCGGGCGCCAGAGCAGACGATGATCTCTGCTCGCGGTTGGATCTCGAGGAGGTCGCCGCCAAAGCGGGGCTCGACTTCGTCCACGTTTCCGGCAAGTCCAGCGCTCGGCATCTGCCCGAGAGCATGGGGTCCGGTGCCGCTTGGCTCGACTACGACGGAGATGGCTGGCTCGACCTCTACCTGGTCCAGGCCGGCGAGTTCCCACCCTCCGGTTCCAAGCGATCGACCAACCGGCTCTACCGTTCACTCTCGGGAAGGGCTTTCGAGGACGTGACGCTCGTCGCTGGCGTAGGCGACCGAGGCTACGGACAGGGCGCCGTCACCGGCGACCTCGATGGTGACGGCGATCCCGACCTCGTCGTCACCAATTTCGGACCGGACGTGATTCTGATCAATCGAGGCAATGGGAGTTTTGAGCGGCGCGATTTGGAGAACTCCGCCGATTGGAGCGCTTCGGCGGCCCTGGCCGACGTCGATGGCGACGGCGATCTCGATCTCTACGTTACAAGCTATGTCGAGTACGACCTGGGCGAGGTTCCCCAGTGCTTCGATACGAGCGGTGCCGGCAAGCGCTACTGCGATCCGTCGCTCTTTCACGGTGCCATCGACCGGCTCTATCTCAACGATGGTGACGGATTCTTCGCCGACGCCAGCGCCTCGCTGCCGGCTGCCGCGCTGTCCGGTCGCGGTCTCGGGGTCGTGATGGTCGACCTCGATGGGGATCTGGCGCCCGAGATCTATGTGGCGAACGATCTGACACCCAACACTCTGTTGGTCAACGATGGCCACGGGCACTTCGAAGACACATCCGTGTTCTCCGGTGCGGCGGTCAATCGTCAGGGGAGGTCGGAGGCGGGAATGGGGGTCGCGGTGGCGGATATCGACGGCGATCTCGACCCGGACCTGGCGGTAACCAACTTCGACGTCGAGACCAACACTCTCTATGAGAATCTCGGTGCCGGCGATTTTCGTGACGTGTCGGCCATCGTCGGCTTCGGTCCGCCGTCGCTCAATCTCCTCGGCTTCGGCCTGGTGGCGCTCGATCTCGATCTCGATGGCGATCTCGACTTTTGGGTCGCCAACGGTCACATCTTCGACCGGCCGAATCGCGACAACACGACCCATGCTCAGCCGAGCCAAGTGCTGATCAACGAGCGTGGTCGCTTCCGTGCCGCCTCCTGCGAGGCGCCATGGGGCGAACCTCTGGTGGCTCGCGGTTCCGCGGCGGCCGACTACGACAACGATGGTGATGCGGACATCGTCTTGCAGCAGAACGACCGAGGCCCGAGGCTGGTCGCCAATACCTCCGCGGCGAAGAGCTTCGTCGGGCTGGATATCTTGCGCACGAGGAGTGGCTCGGAAGCGATCGGCGCGGTGGCGACTCTCGACTCGACCGGCCGCCGTCGAAGATCGTGGGTGACGGCCGGCGACAGCTACCAGTCGGCCTCGGACCGGCGCCAACACTTCGCGCTAGTCACTGACGAAGTGGCGCAATCGATAGAGATTACCTGGCGCTCGGGTCGTCGCGCTCGCTACCTCGATCCGCCATCGAACAGTTACCTGAGGGTGGTGGAACCGCTTGGGCCTTCGGGCTGAACTCCGAATCGGACTCCGAACCGAACTCGGGCTCGGTAACCGACCTCAGGCGCCTTCGAGTACGGCCCGGAGTTCCTCGCTGTCAGGCCACTTCGAGAGGCCCTCACGCAGCACCCCGCCGGCGGAGCGCTGGTCGCCGATGAAGGCGAGCGTCCTGACGGCGTCGGCGTAGGCCAGCGGGTTGGGATTGGTGTCGACCATCTGCTTGAGGACCAAACCGATCTTGGGGCCGTTGCCGGAAGCGGCATAGAGCAGTGCGAGGTGGGTGTACGGCGCCAGGGAGCGTGGGTTGAGCTCGATCTCTTTGACGAAGGCCCGTTCGGCCTCTGCCGTTCGATCGAGCTGGACCAGAGCGCGTCCCTTGACGAAGTAGAGGCCGCGCAGTGCGTCGCGATTGCGTACACCGGCCAGCTCGGTCTCAATTGCTTCGACCAGAGACAGAGCCTTGGCCCAGTTCCCCGCCGCTATTTCGATGTCCGCTTCCGCCTTCTTGAACATCATGGGCTGGTGCCCGGTCGCGTAGCCCGCGGCGAGGTCCTTTCGCGCCTGCTCCAGGTTGCCCTCTCGCGCTCCGGTCTGAACCAGCACCTGGTACGCGGCGGGCTCGAACGCGGTCGCCAGTTCGGCGTGTTCACGCGCCGCGGCGAAGTCGCCCATCTCCGAGAGGAGGATCGCGGTTCTGAGCATGATCCTGCCGTTGCCACGCGAGAGTCCGAGTGCCTGTTGCAGAGCCTCGACCGCCTGGCGACGCTGCCCCAGGCGTTCAAATGAGCGACCCAGCAGCTCCCAGGCGTCGACCATCGCAGGTTGCTCGGCGATCACCTGGCGAAGGATGCGGGCGGCGTCCTCATAGTAGCCCGAGCTGAAGGCGGAGAAGCCGAGGCGCAGTTTCTCCATCGCGCCGATCGCGTCCTTGGGGTCCTGCAAGGACCCGTCCTCGACCGGTGCGGTGCCGATGTACCCCAGGGCGGCGAGGCGTTGCCGGGTTTCGTCGTCCTCGTCCTCGAAGGCTGTCAGGTCGAGCGCCCTGTCGTATGCGTCGAGGCTCTTGCGAAAGGCGGTGAGCGTGGGCCGCTCGACGAGGGCCAGATTGTCGGTCTGGGCGGGGTCGGCAGCCAGGTCGTAGAGCTCCGGTCGCGGCGCATCGATGTATTGGTAGCGCTCGCCGATCAGAGAATAGAGCTCGCGCCAGCCAAAGTGTGTTCTGGGGTAGACGCTTTCGGCGTAGATCTGGCGCTCGGGGTCGCGGTCGGCGAAGAGCGAGCGGCCGGTAAACTGCGCTTCGGCCTCGAGACCCAGCACCTGCGTGACGGTCGGGGTGACATCCACCAGGCCTACTGGATGATCGACGGTGGTACCCGCCCTCACGTTGCCCGGCAACTTGACCACCAGCGGCACTTCGAGCGCCTCACGGTAGAGGAAGATGCCGTGTTCCTCCTCGCCATGGTCGAGCAACCCCTCGCCATGGTCCGAGAGGAAGATTATGAGGGACGGCTCGTAGAGACCGCGCTCCTCGAGGTCGTCGAGCAGGAGGCCGACTGCCGAGTCCGCGTAGGCGATCTCTGCGTCGTAGCCTGACTCAAACTGTGACGCAAAGGGCTCCGGGGCCTCGAACTGCATGTGCGGATCGTAGAGGTGGAAGAAGAGAAAGAACGACGGGGCCGTGTTGCTATCGAGCCAGCGGGTAGCGACCTCCAAGCTGTCGAGAGCAGCACGCTGGAGCCGTCCTTCTCTCGAATCGCCCTCGATCGTGTCATCGAAGAAATCGAAGCCCTGGGAGATCCCGGTGCCGGATCTCAGAACGTAGGTCGAGACGACCCCGGCCGTCGCGTAGCCCGCCTGCTGGAGCGCTCGCGGGAGGTAGAAGAGGCTCTCGAAGTCACCCTTGAGCACCCGATTGCCGAAGTTGTCTCTCACGCCGTGCTCGAAGGGCAAGCGCCCGGTCAGCATCGTGGCGTGCGAGGGCAGGGTCAGCGGTACGTGGCTGTAGGCTCTGGTGAAGAGCACGCCATCGCGCCGCAGCGCGTCGATACCGGGAGTCCGGCCCGCCTCGTAGCCGTAGATCGGCAGTCGGTCGGCGCGCAGAGTATCGACCGAAATGACGATGACCGGCGCCCCGGGGCCCGAGGGCGCCGAGGATTGCCGGTCAACGTGCCCGGGGCCGGAGCAGCCGGCAGAGAGAGCGAGCACGAGGCCCGCGACGAGCCGGCTGGGAGCCTTGGACAAGTGGACTACTCCAAGGTATTGAGGTAGTCGAGAAACTGCTGAGCTTCGCTGGCGAGCTCATGCTCGGGCTCGAGCTCGAGGAACCGGGCGAGATCCGATGCGGCCTGGGGGTTCTCTCCCGTGGCCAACAACGACAGGCCACGGTAGTAGTAGCCCATGGCGTAATCGTCCTGATCCCCCAGGATGAGGTCGAACTGCTCGATCGCCGCAGGGAAGTCGTTGTTGTTGTAGAGGTCGATGCCGATGTTGGCGAGGGCGGCGGGGTCGAGCTTGACGTCATCCGGCAGCAACGCGATGTAGGGTTGCGCCTCTTCCATGCGTCCCTCCGCTACGAGCAGGTCGCTGACCAGAACGATGGCCTGCTCGTTGCCGGGCTCGGCGATCAACAGTTCCTTGAGCGCCTCGATCGCGCCGTCGGTGTCGTCCTGCATCGAATAGCTGCGAGCGATCTCCATCAGGATCATGCCGTGGTACTGGGCGTCGAGACCATCCAGCGCCGAGCGGTACTGTTCGCGCGCCTGGTCAAAACTGCCGGCTGCCAGGAGCGTGTTGCCCTCTTCGAGGGAGGCTTTGGCCGCGACGGCTTTCTCATCGACCACCAACTCGACGATCGACTCATAGAGGGTGGTACGAATCCGATCGCTGCGACCCGTGACGACGGCAAAGCTGCCGCTCGACAAGTCGTAGCCGTCTTTGGTGATTTCGACGCTCCAAGCGCCGTACTTCAACCCGAGATGACTCCACCGGCCCTTCTTGCCGGTCAGGAAGGGCTCAGGGCCGCTCTTGTTCTCCCCGGAGCTAGCGGTGAAGAGGCGAATCGAGGCGCCCACGATGCCTTCCCCGGACTCGTCCAGGACCTGCCCTTGCGCGCGACCGGTCCCCTTCCAATCTTGGGCCGTCGCCGGCAAGGCGAGGCTGGCCATAACCGTCAAGCTGAGCAGGACATACAGTCGATTTTTCATTCAAGAACTCCTTGTTTCCTTGGCTGGTTTCTCAGCGGGCCTCGTTCGACCTGGCCTTCGTGCTGCTTTCGGGGCGTTTCGATGGTCTCGCAAGGACTGCGAGCCTGTTGAGGGCTGCCAGTGTACTACACGCCTGAGAACGTTCTCTGGCCGCTGATATTTCAGCCGGGCGGAGGCTGGACGCAAAAAAACCGGAGGCCCGAAGGCCCCCGGTCGGAAATGCAACTGCAATCAGCTAGTGGACTTACCGCCAGCTGATCCGCACGCCCATACGGTAGATACGCGCCGAAAGGACGTCCTGAATGTTGTCGCCGCTCGAACCCGTGAGGGTAGGCTCGCGAGCGAGCACAGTGCGCTCGTTCAGGGCGTTGAAGATGTCCAGTCCGAACGTGAAACTGGCGTTGGAACTCGCAGCGAACTCCTTCTCGAGGCGGAAGTCAACCGTCAACGGATCATCTGTCCGGAAGCGGTCGAGGTCGCCATTCAAGAGGGACATGTTACGAGTACGGTCGCCGTTGTTGCGACGCTCGTCGTAGGGGACAGGGTAGCCCTGACGGCTGTAGATGTTACCCGCGATGTTGAAGCCCCAAGGCTTGTCGGGAGCAACGAGGTAGATGCCGTTAAGGTTGTACTGCCAACTGGACTGCAGATAGATATCACCGCGGCCGGAACCTGACGAACGCTCGAGGAAGAGCGAGCCGTCGTTGTCGCCACCGAGCTGCGAATCGTTGGGATCCGAGTTAGCCAGGTACGACGCCGGGACGCTCCACGTGGTATCGCCAACGTTGACGAAGCCCCGCATGCCCCAACGGTTGGAGAGGCGCTTGGTGAAGTTGAAGGAGACACCTTCGTAGTCGGTCTCACGGTCACCATTGGTGCGGAACGAGCCACCCTGGTAGCTAATACCGTCAGCGAGTCTGAAGCGCTCCACGGAACCGGTGGAACCATCGGGCAACTCACTCTCGAGAACGCCGATCGACACGTAGTCGGACGCCTGCTCGAGACGGACCGTACCGTCAGCGAGTCTGACGAAGTCGGTCTGATCGATGATGTCGGAGCGATTGCGCATGGTGAAGTTGGCACCGATGACGAAATTCGGTCGCAGGGCATGCTCGGCACCGAGGATGACCTCCTGGACGACCGGGCCACTGAGGCCTGGATCGTTGGAGTTCGGGCTGACGGCTGCACCTGGATTGTCCGGATCGAAACCGTTGGCATCAAAGAACGTGTAGGACTCGCCTTCGTTCCAGATGTTGTTGTCGTTTTCGTCAGTGAAGTAGAAGTACCCGTACGCGGTGCCGCCTGCGGCGGTGAAACTCACGTCCGAGGTACCCATCTGCTCGGAGAACCTCGAAAAGCTCGCGCGCAGAAGAGTCTTGCCCTCGTCACCCAACGCGTAGGTGTAACCAATCCGGGGCTCGACCGACTGCCAGTCGAAACCAGGACCGCCACCCGGATCGCTCAGACCGGGAAGAACCGACGGAATGACGCTCGCGGGAATCTCCTGAGCACCATTGGCGCCGGACTGGTCGTCCATGCGGAGGCCGATGTTGAGAGTCGACTTGTTGAAGCTGATCGTGTCCTGGACCCACGCGGAGGTGTACTCCATGGTGGCCGGGAACGTACCCGCACGATAGAGGAAGAAGAAATCCAGCGTGCCACCGGGCTCGTACCCGAAGACCTCACCGGAGATGTTGACGATGTTACGGCCAGGCCATGCGAACGGACTCGAAGTCTCGAAGTCACGCTTGCGCGCGCCGAACTTGAGCTCATGGCTCGCGTTGCCACCGTTGAAGAAGTAAGACGCGTCGAGACGCACTTCTTCGGCGGGGCGCTGCGAGAAGCCGCTGAGGTAGTTCTGCTCCCAGCCGCCGCCACCCCAGATGGTCTCAGGGGCGTCGGGACCTGCGCCGGCCTTGGTGGTCAAGCTGAAGCCACCATCGACACGGGAGAACTGACCCGTCAGGTAGAACGCGTTCGAGAAGACGTGAGTGTCCTCAAACTTGTAGATGTCGGTCGGACCACGCTGATCCCAGGTAGTGGGGGCAGGGCGGGACGGGCCGGCACCACGGCCGAACTTGTTCTTGTCACCAACGTTCCAGCTGACGACGAGCGAGTTGCTGCCGGTCGGCTGACCGTTGATTTTCAACGAGGTGTTGCGCAGGATCGTGTCATCCGAGCCGCCACCGGCGTTGAACTGCTTGACGTCGTTGACGCCGTAGGAACCCCAGACCCAGAGCTTGTCCTGGATCAGCGGACCACCGGCCTCGAAGCCGTACTCTTCGATCTTGTTGATCGAGTTCGAGACGAAGTTGGTCTGGCCGGGACCGAGGTCCGAGGAATCAACCTCTTTGTCGGACTGCTTGAGCAGGTCGCCCAGCATCTGGTCTTCGGTCAGGTTGAAGCGGGCCGAACCACGCGACTCGTTGCTGCCGCGCTTGGTCACGATGTTGACCGAGACGCCGGCCGAGTTCTTCGTGACATCGGTACCACCGGTGGACATCTCCATCGCTTCGAACTGGTCGAAGTCGTAGTACGTCGGGGACGCACCGGTCGCTGCCATGTCGGTGATCTGGACGCCGTCGACGAGGAAGTCGTTGTCGGCAAAACCCACGCCCGGGGCGCGGAAGACCGACTGCTGACCACTTTCGTTACCACCGACGTTGATGCGGTCGACCAGGACGCCAGGCGTCTGGTTCAGCACCGCCCAGGGGTCGCGAGCCGTCGGGATCTTTTCGAGCTCGACGTTCGAGATCGATGTACCCGCCGTGATCTTGTTGGGATCCAGCAGGGGGCTCTCGGAGGTGACCGTGATGGTCTCCTCGACAGCCGTGGACATCGTGACCTGAATCGTAGTCGTACGGTTCAGGCCCACCGAGACGACCGGCTGCTCGACAGTCGAGAAGCCGTCCAGCGCGGCGGTTAGGCCATAGCTACCCGGATCGAGGCCGAGGAAACGGTAGGTACCGTTGCCGTCGGTCACTGCGACTCGGGGAGCGCCCTGCCCAGTCAGTGTCACCGTCACGCCGGGGATCTTGGCACCGGAAGTATCGACCGCGGTCCCAGTGACCGTGCCGTACTCCTGCGCCACGGCCAGCGAGACCGCGCCAAAGGCGAGCAGAGCGATGGCAAAACCAAATTTGAGGTTTTTCATTAAGCTCTCCGTGTTCTATTGAACGGATAAAAGCGCCGGACGAACAACTCGCTCGGTCGCTTGCTTGAACGTGGGTTGCGCGGGTCGATGAAGACCACCCGCAAAGGATGCTGTCTGAGGGCCGAATTGTAGCCCATCATGCCGCAGGTTGGTAGTCGCTCCGGCTGTGGGATTTCTATGGCCCCGAGGAGCCTCTGTAAATCGAGGATTCATGGTGTCTGCTGGAACAGGAGCAAGCCCAATGCCATGTTGGCCCGCGGACCGACAAATCTGGCACGATTCGGGGTCGTTGACCTGCGATGCCCGAGGCGTTCGAGAGCCAACGGACGCCGAGTCGTCGGGCCGTTGGCCGTATGGCGACCTAACTGCTTTATTGGAGGGGGTTTACGTGTGTCGAGTTATCGACAGAGGTCGCTTCGCGGCGCCTTCTCAGAGCCGTTCAGAGCCTGGCTGGAGCGACAGTCCGTCGAGGCTGGACTGGCTTGGCATAGCCGGAGCCGGATGACGCCCGGGATCGAGCCCTATCGACGGCCATTAAATCCGGCGGATTGAGCGCTTGAATTCAGATTTTTGGACTTCTCGCACGTTGTTGGCGCCCGTCGGCCCCCGAAGGGCGTTTTGGGCTAGTTTTTGATGGCACGGCCATTGCTGTCTACGAAGAGGTTGACTACATGCGTTGAACAGGTTGCGGGGGCTTCCGGCGAGAGCGGATCGAGCAGGAGCGCCCGGGCAAAGAGCGAGAGGTGAAACAGTGACCCGACCCGGGTGGTGCACCCCGAGAGGCCTTGGCCTCGCTATTGCCACGGCAGTGACGGTGCAGGCCTGCGCCGGCATTCCAACCTTCGACGCCGACCGCTATTTCGAAGAGCAAGTCGCAGCGAAACTCGAGCCGGAACAGGTCGAGGGGCTCCAGATCCCTTACCGGATCAATGCTGAGATCGAGGAGCACATCCTGGGCCGGGTCAATCCGAGCTCCCGGGAGAAGGTCCAGGTCGACCAGATCCTCGACATCATTTTCGGCCAGGTCGGTTTGCAATACTCGCTGCATCCGACGCGCAACGCGATCGACACCTGGAACGTAGGCGAAGGCAATTGTCTCAGTTTCGTGCACCTCTTCGTCGGCATTGCGCGGGCCAAGCGGCTCAACCCCTGGTACGTCGAGGTCGAGGACTACCACCGTTGGAGCTACGAGGCGGGGACAGTGATCAGTCGCGGTCACATCGTGGCGGGACTTTATTTCGACGGCAAGCTCGGTACCTACGACTTCCTGCCCTACCGTGCCAAGTCATATCGCGCCTTCAATCCAATTGACGACATGACGGCGGTTGCTCACCACTACAACAACCTTGGGGCCGAGGCGTTGCTCGAGGGCAACCTGGTCGCTGCCGAGGAGAACCTGGAGTTGGCGCACCGGCTGGACTTGGAGTTCGTCAAGGCGAGTAACAACCTGGGTGTTCTATACCTGCGGCAGCACAGACTCGAGGAGGCACGCGACCTCTTTGAGTCAGGCCGGCTGCTCGAGCCCGAAGACGTGCCGATCCTCAACAACCTGGCCCGCACCTACCAGCGGCTCGGCAACCGCGAAAAAGCGAGCGAGGTCCTCGCGGTGCTCGAAGAGGTCGATGACGCCAATCCCTTCTTCTATCTCTACAAGGGCAACCTGGCGCTGCATGAGGGTGACTACGAGGCCGCCCAGATGCACATGCGGCGGGCGCTCCGCCTAGATTCGGAGATACCAGAACTTCATCTGGGGCTGGCCAAGCTCTTCCTCGCTCAGGGTGACGTCAAGCGTGCCCAGCACCACGTCGAGCGAGCCCTCAAGCTCGACGCCACTCACATCGAGGCGCGCAAGTACGCCGCCCTGATCGCGCGGGGGGACATCGATCCAGCGCCTGCCGGCAATAGCTTCTGAGCCCCGAGATACAATCGAGCTGATCCAGTCGAGCATGAGGAGCCAAGCCATGAAACGCATCGCACAAGTAGTAGTGCTCACAATCGCTGTGTTTGGCTTGGCGCTGGCCATTGCGTCGGCGCAAGAACAACGCTCGAAGCAGGACCGCACTTTCGAAGGCTACGAGGAGGTTCTCGAAGTCCAGGTCCCGGTCAACGTTCTCGACAAGAACGGCCGCCCGCTCCACGGCTTGACTGCCGAGGACTTCACCGTCACTGAAGGTAAGAAGACGCACGAGATCTCGGCCTTCGAGGTGGTCGATCTCGAGATGCTCGGCCCGGAAGTGACGGCGAAGCGGGCGGGGGACGTGATCCCGGCGGCGGCCAGGCGCCATATCCTGTTGCTCTTCGACCTGGCGTTCTCAGACCCTCAGTCCATCGTGACAGCCAGACGAGCTGCTTCTGAATTTGTCCTCAACAACCTCCACCCGACGGATCTGGTGGCGGTGGCAACCCACTCGGTCGAAACGGGGCCCAGGCTGATCGTCACCTTTACCCCGGACCGAACTCAGCTGGCCCGAGCGATCGATACCCTGGGTGCTCCCAGGCTGCTCTCGGGTCGGCGCGATCCGCTGAGCTTCCTGATCGATGTTCCGAATGCCGGCGGGGTTCAAACGGACGGTGGCGAAGATACCAACGCCTCCCAGCAAGCGCGGAATCAAGAGGCTCAAGTTGCCAACCATCTCCGCGTGCTGGCTCGGCAGTTTCAGAAAGTCGAGCGCAACTACGAACGAGGGCGCGTTTTCTCCTGGTCGAGCTCGATGGCAGAGATGGCGCGGATTCTCGACTCAGTGGCCGGACGCAAGCAAGTGGTCTATTTCTCCGAGGGCTTCGATGGCATGTTGCTTTTTGGCCGCGACCCCGATCCCGACGACGAGGACTTCAGGGCCGACCTGGCCAACAAGGCTCTGGGCAACCTGGGCATGATCGATACCGATGACTGGTTCGGCAACACCGCCTTGCAGGGCAGCATGGAGAAAATGCTCCAGTCGTTCCGCCGGGCCGATTGTGTGATCCAGGCGGTGAACATTTCCGGCCTGAATGCCGATCGACCCGCTGAGCGGCGGGGGAGCAAGTTGGGTCAGGACGCGCTGTTCTACATGGCCAACGAAACAGGTGGAGAGCTCTTTCAGGAAGCGAACAACATTGGGGCAGGGCTGATCAGGGCACTCGACAACACGTCGCTGACCTATCTGCTGACCATCCGACCGACGGGCGTTCTGGCCGACGGTTCGTACCATGAGCTCAAAGTCGAGGCCGACGGCCTGCCGAAGGGCTCCAGGCTTTCCTATCGCACCGGCTTCTACGCTCCGCGGCCCTATCAGGAGCTGCATCCGCTCGAGAAGACCCTGTTGGCCTCGGACGCTATCGCCGCGGCCGAGATCAAGAACGAGATCGGCGCCAACATTTTGGCGGCGCCCTTTCGCACCGGCGGCGGCCAGGCCTATGTGCCGGTGATCACCGAGATCGACGGCGAGGGCTTGCTAGTCGGGCACGAAACGTCGATCCTGCCGGTCGAGATCTACGCCTACGCGACTGATGCCGCGGGTCAGATGCAGGACTTCTTCGCTCAAGTGCTGACCGTCAATGTGGGCGGCCAGCGCGATCTCTTCGCGGCGGGCGGTCTCAAGTACTACGGGCACATGGATCTGGTACCGGGCAACTACACCGTCCGGGTGCTGATTCGCAATTCGGAGACCGGTCGGGCGGGTATTCAGGTCGTGGACCTCGAGATCCCGCAGTTCGGTGAGGGCGAACCGGTCCTTCTGCCGCCCTTCGTCGCCGATCGCGGAGGAGAATGGCATCTGGTGCGGGAGAAGGGCGATTACCAGGGGAGCGTGATCTATCCCTTCACTCTGAACGGCGATCCCTACGTGCCCGCGGCTCGGCCGAAACTAGATCAGGACGAGTCGGTGGACCTCCGCCTCGTCGCCTACAATCTGGGCGAGGGGTCTATTCGACTCGACGGTGACGTGCTCGACCACGATGGAATTCTCGTAGCCGAGGCAGTTGCGATCGGCCCGGTGGAGCGCACCATCACCGGCATCCACGGCCTCGACAAACTGGTCGCCAAGTTCCAGCCCAGGGGGCTCGACCAGGGCGACTACGAGCTCCAGGTCTCGCTGCGCGATCCCGAGAGCGGCGCTCTGAGCACGAGTACGCTGCCGTTCTCGGTCTTGAATTGACGGAATCTGCAACCCCGGTAGCTGGTTGTGCGTTCAAAGAGGTGTAGGAAACCGCGACGCCAGTCGTGAGTTACAAGGAGATCGGTCTATGCGCGTTCTGAGGTTTTTCTTGTTCGCCGTGCTTGCGGTGTCGCTCGCGAGTGCCACCTGGGGCCAGAGCCGATTCGGAGGCGACGCCACAGTGGTCTCGGTGGAGGTCCCAGTCAACGTCGTCAAGGACGGCGCGCCGGTGCGCGGCCTGACTAAGGACGATTTCGAGATTCTCGACGGTAGAAAGAAACAGGTGATCACCGGATTCGAGGTCGTCGATCTGAGCCTCATCGGAGCCCAGCGCACGGCCCCAGGGCCCATGCCCGAGATTCCGTCGATCGCAATCGGCGGGCGTCGTCACTTCCTTTTGCTCTTCGATATGGGCTTCTCGGAGCTCGATGCCCTCGATCGAGCTCGGACAGCGGCCCGCCGGATCGTCGCCGACTCTCTCCATCCGTCGGACTTGGTTGGGGTGGCCACCTACCACAAGCTGCGTGGAACCCAGTTGATCCTGGGGTTCACCGGCAATCGTGAACAGGCAGAGGCGGCGATTCGCAACCTCGGGCTGGTCGATTGGCAAGACCGGGTCCCGGACCCTCTGGGCCTGGTGATCGCGGGCGGTGCGGACCTTACGACGACCGCCTCTGACCAGGCGGGGGCGAGCGACAGAGGGGTTCAGCGCGACGTGCTCGAGGGGGCTAATGCGGCCGACCTTCAGATCGGGTTCGATCGTTCGCGATTGGATCAGGAGAAGAGTGATTTTCTCGGCGTTACCGAGACCTTTGCCGGTCTGGCCGGGATGATCGCCAGTGCGGAGGGCCGCAAGCACGTGGTCCTGCTATCCCAAGGTTTCAAAAGCGAGGTCCTCACCGGAGTCGATGACCAGGCGCGGCAGATCGAGATCAACCAAGCGGCCGAGTTGGGCCAGACCTGGAGTGTCAATTCGGAGGAGCGCTTTGGCGACTCGGCGGCATCATCGTCCTTGAACGCGATGGTCGAGGCCTTTCGACGTGCCGACTGCACGATGCAGTCCGTCGATATCGGGGGCCTGGACGATGGAGGCAAGCTCTCCCGCAACGAGGCCATGTTTCGAATGGCCAACGAAACCGGCGGCGAACTGATCCAGAACTTCAACGACGTGGGAACAGCGATGGGCGAAGTGCTCGAACGCACGAGTGTCACCTACTTGTTGTCGTTCGAGCCATCCAACCTGAAGAAGGACGGCAAGTTCCGGCCGATCAAGGTCAAGCTCAAGAACTCCGCCAGGGGAACTCGGCTACTGCACCGCACGGGTTACTTTCCTCCCAAGGACTTCAGCTCGATGAGCCCGCTCGAGCGGCAGCTGACGACAGCATCCACGGTGCTCGGTGGAGCCGACGGCGGCAGCCTCAGTACCTCAGTCCTGGCGGCGCCGTTCAACGCCCAGGAGGGCGCCCCCTATGTCCCGGTGCTGATCGAGATCGATGGAGCGGCGCTGGTGGCTTCGGGTCGCGGCGACACCCTGGTAACGGAGATCTTCGCCTACGCCTTCGACGAGGAAGGAGCCGTGAGGGACTTCTTTACGCGGCGCCTCGGACTCGACGCCGAAGCATCGCGGGAGGCCTTGCTCAAGAGCGGCTTCAAGTATTGGGGCCATCTCGATCTGGAGCCTGGGGACTATGTGATCAGAGTGATGACGCGCAACGGCCAGAGCGGTGTCTCCGGGGTGGCGTCCGCTCCGCTCCACGTACCCGACTACTCCCGAAGAGAGGCCGCGCTCTTGCCTCCGCTCTTTCCTGAACCGATGGGCAAGTGGGTGATGGGCCGAGAGGACGAGAAGGAGCAACGTGCCAACGTAGAGTTTCCCTTCATGCTTGCCGGTAGCCCGTTTCTCCCGGCCGCCGCTCCGAGCCTCAGCGCCGGACTCAACGAGCTGAGCATCGTGGGCTACAACCTGGGCGAGGGAGAACTGGCAGTGTCCGCCCTGCTGCTCGACGAGTCCGGGCAACAGGTCAAGGAGTCATCGCTCGCCCTGGTCGATCGCACACACGGCAACGGAGGCCTTCAGCGGCTGGTCGTGCAGTTCGAGCCGGGCAAACTCAAGACCGGCAGCTACACGCTGGTGACGACGGTTCGTGATCTCGCCGGCGGCGGGGAGACTAAGAGCAGTGCCAAGGTGAGCGTCGGACCGTAGCCGCGCTTGGGCGCCGTCGAAGCGAACCTCGGGTCAAGCGAACGTCGGGGCAAGCCTACTGTTTCCAGGGAGCCCGGATCGGCTCGCCTGCGCGGTAGGCGGCCAAGCGCCGTTCGATCGCAGGTAGCAATTGGTCGAGGCCGCTCGCCTGAGCGCGCTCTCGGATCTGACCCTGGAGTGAGACAGCGGCCTCGAACTGTCCCACTTCGGCCAGGGCCATGGCGACAGTCTCGGCATGTTCGAGGCCCGGTTCGCGCTGCATGATCTGCTGCGCCGCGGCCAGAGCGGCGGCGCCGTCGCGCACCGCGGGATCTGAACTCGCCGCCAGGAGCCGGGCACGGAGATGGGCCAGCGTGCTGTTGTCGCCGAGGGTCGTGAGGCTGGCATCCAGTGCATCGAGAGCTTGCCCTTCCTGATCAGCCAGCAAGAGAGCGATCGCCCGCCCGACGTGAGCTTCGACAGCCTCTGGCTCAAGAGCGAGTCCCTCATCGAACTCGACCGCCGCCTCGGCGTAGCGGCCCTCCTGGGCGAGCAGTCGCGCGAGGGCGAAGTGGCCGACACTGACCTCAGGGGCGATCACGGTAGCGGTCTTGAAGGCCTCGATTGCGGCTGTGGGGTCCGACAAGGCCAACATGCTGGCTAGTTGGAATGCTGCCCGGCCCGCCGAGCGCGCATCCACCGCGTTGTCGATGGCCGCTCGATAGGCGCTCGCGGCGTCCTCGGCGTTGCCGACTCGTCGCAGGAGTTCGGCCAGCGCCCAGTAGGCGGCGCCGAGTCGCGGGTCGCGCTCGAGTACCGCGTCGAGTTGTGCTCGAGCTTCGGCGGTGCGCCCGACGCCGGCCAGGGCCGAGGCTCGATGCACTAGCGTGTCGAGGTCGGCGGGGTCGGCCGCGAGAATGATTTCGTAGAGTTCGAGCGCTTCCTGCCACGAGCCGTCCTGCTCGTGCATCAACGCTAGATTGAACAAGGCGTCGTCGAAATCGGGAGCGATCGCCACGGCCCGCTCGAGCGCTTGCTTGGCCTCGAGTCTCCGTCCGACGTCAGACAAGAGCGTGCCGAGGTTGTAGAGGGCGACTGCATCGTCGGGTGTCTGAGCGAGAATCTCCTCGTATAGCTTGATAGCGTCGTCCAGTCTCCCGGCGCGAGAGTAGGACGAGGCCAGTCCTTGAGTCGCCAAGCGGTGGCCCGGCGCCGCTGCCACCGCCTTGGTATAGGCCTGGATGGCGAGTTCGTAGTTGCCCCGTCGGAAAGCGACATTGCCTCGGTTGAGGAAGAGACCCGCGCCGACGACTCGTTCGCCCAGGGCGTTGGCCAAGGGGTCGTGGGATCTGACGGACACCTCGCCGCGCTGAGCCAGGTGCTCGCGCGCTTTCTCCATTTGGCCAAGATCGCGAAAGGCAAGGCCCAGCGAGTAGTGGACGGCCGTGGCGGATGGCTGGACTTCCAGCACTTCCTGGAAGTGCCGCACGGCTTCTTCCGGCCGACCTTCGCTGACAGCGATGCTTCCTAGTCCATAGTTGGCGGCGGGGGAGCCTGGGGCGACGGTCAGAGCCTTCTCGTACCACTGGCGGGCTGGTTCCAGGGCTTGCCGGGAGAGCTCCAGGTCGCCTAGCCGAATAAGGGCGGGCAGGTAGTCGGCCTCGAGCTCGAGGACTCTGGCGAGCAGGACCGCGGCACGGTCCAGTTCGTTGTTCTCCTGTGCCACACGAGCCACGAGGTAGGGCCATCGGTAGTCGGCGTCGTCGAGCCGGATCGCGTTCTCCAGCGCCGCGACTCCGGGGTCGAGCATGCCGTAGGCGAGGTAGCTGCGGCCAAGCTCGGCGTAGGCGGCGAGCAGCATTGCAGGATCATGTGGCTCGGCGCGCAGGGCCTCGTCGAGAGACCGGCGCAGCGCCCGGAGCTGCTCGGCAATCGCGACCTCTACCTTTTCGAGGTTGGGTTCAGGAACCTGGATCCGGTCGCTGGCCTCGGCGCCACGGGCGACTTCGGCGAGCAAACCCGAGGCGAGAACGAGACCTATGACCAGCCAGTTGCGCTGCTGCTCGGTCACGGCTGTTCCGCCTGACCGGTCCCTTCCTGGATCTCGCTGTAGCGCCCGAGTCCGGGAGCCTCGAACCTCTCGCGCTTGCCTGACGGCCAGTGGACCAAGACGCTCTCGAGGTCTTGCCCGCCGGCCAACCCGAAGAGCACGCGCGGATCCGAGGCCGATGCGAAGCTCGAGTCCGATTGCGCGCGACGCCAGAGGGGCGCTGCTGCTTTGCGGTCGAGCCGTACCCAGGCGCCCAAGGCGTCGCGGCCTTGGGCGTCGAGCAATCTGAGGCCGACCCAAGCCAGCCCTTGGCCCACCTGGTTGATCAACAGCCGGGCAGGGGAGCCGTTGTTGACCACCAGGACGTCGGTGTCGCCATCGTTGTCGAGGTCGCCGAAAGCGGCTCCACGACTGACTTCGGAGAGTTCGAACACCGGACCGGCGATCGCCGTGACGTCCGCGAAGCCCTTGCCCGTGTTGCGGAAGAGTTGGTTGGGCTGCTTCAGCGGCAAAGGGTCTCCGGTGTTGAGCTGCTCTTCTATCGACCGGACTTCACCGTTGACCACCAGCAGATCGAGGAGCCCGTCGTTGTCGTAGTCGAACCAGCGGGTGCCGAAGCTGGTGAAGTTCCAACTCGGCGTCGCGAGGCCGAGTTCGGCGGTGCGATCGCTGAAGAGCCCGGTGCCGTCATTGATGTAAAGCGTGTTGGTTTCTCCCAACAGGTGGGCCATGAAGAGATCTTCATCGCCGTCATTGTCGAAGTCTCCGGCCGTCACGCCCATGCTCGCTTCCGACATCCCTTCGCGGTTGACGCTGCTGCCGGCCAGCATGCCGTCGTCGCGAAAGGTCCCGTCTCCGTTGTTCATCCACTGCTGGTTGGGTGTCAGGTCGTTGGTGACGTAGATGTCGGGGAAGCCGTTGAGGTCGAGATCGGCGATGACAACGCCCAGCGCACCGCCGAAACCACCGCGCAGGCCGGCGCGCTGAGTCACGTCCTCGAACGTGCCGTCACCTCGATTGCGTAGCAGGCGATCGGGCTCGGCGTCGTAGGCCAGCGGGCCGCAGTAGTCGCGGAGCCCGGTTCGGCGTGGGCAGATCTTGTGCACGGCGTAGCTGAAATCGACGTAGTCGCCGATGAAGAGATCGAGGTGGCCATCGCGGTCATAGTCGAAGAACGAAGCCGAGACGCTCCACCGGGTGTCGCCCGCGCCGGCAGCCTCGGTAGCGTCCTCGAACGTGCCGTCCCCGAGGTTGCGCAGGAGGCGGTTGGGACCGAAGTTGGTGATGTAGAGATCGACCCAACCGTCGTTGTCGAAGTCTCCGGTCGCGACCCCCATTCCATAGTCGTCAGCCGGCAGCTCGGCGGCGGCGGTGACGTCGGTGAAGCGTAACCGCGGATCGCCATCCTCCCCGAGGTCGTTGCGGTAGAGACGATCCGAGAAAGGAGGGGAGTGGCGGGGAGGAATCGTTGCGTCCTCGACGCTCTTGCCCGGACCCATCATCGCGCCCTGGACCATGAAGATGTCCAAGTCGCCGTCGTTGTCATAGTCGAAGAGAGCTGCGCCCGTTCCCGTCATCTCCGGGAAGTACATCTCTCCCGACATGCCATTGAAATGTGCGAAGTCGAAGCCCACAGAGGGCTCCGCCTCGAGAAAGAGGGCTTCGGGCGGCGCTGCCGAAACGAGGGGTGGCAGAGCCAGACCGAGGGCGAGAATCCAGCGGGTAAGAGGCATGCGAGACGTCTTGGCGGGAGGGGTCAAGTTCACTACGGGCGGGGCTATACTAGGGCGGTTGCAGGGGCGACGAGCCCCACTTGCCACGATCTTAAACCTTTCCGGCCCGTGGACTGATTCCTGGCCGCTGCCGACCCCGCGATGCTTCCCCTTCTCAGCCGCTTCTTGATTGCCCTGGTCGCTGTTCTGGCGCTGGCGAGTTGTGGCGCTGACGAGTCTGGGGAGCACCGAGCCGAATCACTTGGCCAGGCCGTCGATCCGGCAACAGGCCGGGCGGCCACTGAAGGCGCGGCCGCGAGCCTGTGGAGCGGCGAGCCGGTAGACAATGTGGTCCTCATCACCATCGACACCCTGCGATATGACGCGCTCGGCTTCACCGGGTCCCAGGGAGTCGAGACGCCGGCCATCGATTCGCTGGCGGCGAGTGGATGGGTGTTCGACAACGCCTACGCCCACAGCGTGGTCACCCTGCCATCGCACTCCAACATCCTTTCGGGCCGCTACCCGTACGAGCACGGTGTGCGGGAGAACAGCGGGTTCGTCTTCCCGGCGGAGATGGACTCGGCAGCAACGCTCTTGAGCGGCGCCGGCTTCGCCTCGGCGGCCGTCGTGGGTGCCTTTCCCCTGAGTTCGCGCTATGGCCTCGATCGCGGTTTCGATCTCTACGACGACGAATACTCGAAGGGCTGGGGGTCGCACACCTTCGACGTGCCCGAGCGGCCGGGGACTGAGGTGATCAAGCGATCTCTCGCCTGGTGGAACGCCAATGAGGGCAAGCGCCGCTTCCTGTGGGCGCACCTCTACGACCCGCACGCGCCCTATGCCGCGCCCGAGCCTTGGGCTTCGCGCTACCCGGAGGAACGTTACTTGGCCGAGGTCGCGGCAACGGACGCCCACCTGGCGCCGCTGCTCGAGCAGGTGGTCCGGGAAGAGGCCGGCCGAACCTTGATCATCCTGACGGGGGACCACGGCGAGGCCCTGGGCGACCACGGAGAGAGGACCCACGGCTTTTTCGTCTACGAGTCGACCCTCAAGGTCCCATTGCTGATCTGGGCTCCCGGCCTCGAAGCGAGGCGCTTCGACCATCTGGCGCGACACGTCGATATCCTGCCGACAATCCTCGAGGCGACCGGCGTCGGGTCGCCGGCCGACCTCTCGGGGGCGAGCCTCTGGCGCCCTCCGCCGGCGGGTGAGGAGCGAGTCTCCTACATGGAGGCCCTCTCATCGAATCTCAATCGCGGCTGGGCGCCGCTACGCGGAATGATGAGTCGCGACCTCAAGTTCATTTCGGTCCCTATCCCCGAGTACTACGATCTAGAAAGCGACCCCGCCGAACTGGTCAATCTATTCGACGAACGCCGGGCCGAGGCCCAGCAGTTCGTGCGGCAGTTGCCGAAAGAAGCGGAGTGGCCGCCGACGCGGGGTTCGGTCACCCAGGAGGAGCGGGAAGCCTTGCTCAGCCTCGGGTATCTGAGCAACACCGCGGCCCGCAAGGCGAGCTACGGGCCCGAAGACGATCCCAAACAGCTGGTCGAGATCGATGAGATGCTCTACGAGGTCATCGATGCCTGGAGCCGAGGTGACTTTGACACCGCCGAGGCGACCGTTCGCAAGGCACTTGCCGCGAGGCCGATGGTGCTGGGCTACAAGCTGCTGGCCAAGATCCAGCTGGCGACGAACCGTCGGGGCGAGGCCATCGAGTCCCTGGAGAGCGCAATCGCGACGGGCTTCGCCGACATGGGAATCGTCCGCGAACTAGGCCTCACGCTGACCGCCGTGGGGCGGGCGCCCGAGGCGGTACGGTTGCTCTCGACGGCCCGGTCGTCCGGCGACCCAGACGATCTCAACGCCTTGGCTTCAGCCCTCATCGAGACCGGTGATCTGGCGGGGGCCGAGAAGGTCCTCGAGCAATCGCTCGCGAGCGAACCCGTCCACCCGATCACTCACGAGACGTTGGCGCTCCTGGCTTTGAGGCGCGAAAACTGGGGCGCCGTCAAGGTGGCGGCACAGAAAGCGCTCTCGGTCGACGACACACTAAGCCTCGCTTGGAACTACCTCGGCGGAGCGCTCTACAACGAAGGCAGCACGGTCGCCGCCCTGGATGCCTGGCAAAAGAGCGTCGACAACGACGGCACCAACTACGACGCGATGTTCAATATCGCCGTCATCGCCGGATCGATCGGTGACCGCCCGCGAGCCCGCACCGCCCTCGAACGTTTCATTCGCGAAGCGCCGAGCGCGAGCTACGGTCCGGACATCCAACGGGCCCGCGCCTGGCTTGCCGAACTAGGTGGCTGACGCCTCGGCGCTGAACCGGTTCAGCGGCCGGAGCCGTAGTCCCAACGATTACGGAGATCGCCGAAGCAACACGGGTTCACAGGTCACGGCCGGGGCTCGGTCGGACCGACAGATTGGGGCTGCTCGATGCATTCAAACGCTGTGCGATGGATTCTTGGTGGGTTTCTGGTCTGCCTGGCCGCGGTGCCGACGACCGCCGCCGAACTGACCCCGGGCGAGGGTTATCAGCTCATCGCCGATCTCATCTCGAGCCAAAGAACGACTTCAAAGGCGGCTGCCGCGAGCCTGATCGAGGCCGGCGACACGTCGTTGATTCCAGGCATGGTCGATGCGCTGTTCTTTACCCCCAGGCCGTTGCGGGGAGGAACAGTGGAAGTTCTCGAGACGATGACGGGGGAGACGATCGGTCCTGACTACAGGGGCTGGATCAGCTACGTCGGCGCCCACGACGAGATCGAGCCCAAGCCGGGCTACGTCGAATGGAAGGCCCTGCTCTTCAGCCGCATCGACCCGCGTTATGCCGAGATCTTCCGGCCCGGCATCTCCATGACGATCAGGCCGGAGGAGATCCTCTGGGGTGGCGTGCCCCTGGATGGCATCCCGAGTCTCGACGACCCGCCCCTCACCGACCGCAAAGGGGCTCGTTATCTCAACGACGACGAGCTGGTCTTCGGCGTCGTCATCGGCGGTGTGGCTCGCGCCTACCCGCGGCGGTTCCTGAGCTGGCACGAGATGCTCACCGACGAGGTCGGAGGCGAGCCCATCACCCTGAGCTATTGCACTCTGTGCGGCTCGGCGATCGTCTACTCGAGCAGAACCTCAGACGGCACGGTGCGCCGCTTCGGTACCTCGGGCATGCTCTACCGCAGCAACAAGCTGATGTTCGATCACGGGACCAAGACGCTGTGGAGCAATCTCACGGGCGCGCCGGTCCTCGGCTCGCTTGTCGGGCAAGCCGCACCTCTCGAGCAGATTCCAGTGACGCTGACCACCTGGGAGGACTGGCGAACCCGCCATCCGGAGACCGAGACTCTCGACTTGAAGGCGGTCAAGCAGCGGTTTCGCGGCAAGTTCGGGTTCGACTATCTGCCCGGGGCGGCCGATCGCGCCCGGCGCGGGGTGTCGTTTCCGGTCTGGCAGACGAGCGAGGCGCTCGGTCGTAACGACGAGGTGTTCACACTGCGATTGGGCGGGGTGGCCAAGGCCTATCCGCTCGATCGGGTCTTGGACGAAGGGGTGATCAACGACGTCGTTGGCGGCACGGCGTTGGTGGTGGTCGGGGACGCCGATAGTGGCGCTGTCCGGGCCTACGCGCGTGGTGAGGCGACCTTTGCGGGTACGGCCGACGCCCTGGTCGACGGGAGCGGCGGCCGTTGGACGCTGAGTGAGGATGCCTTGCGTTCTGGGGACGGTGGTGGGGCAGTGTATGAGCGGTTGCCGGGGCACGTGGCTTTTTGGTTCGGCTGGTACGGCTTCTATCCTCAGACCGAGATCTACGGCGTTGAGTGAGCGGCCAGCGGTGGAGGAGTGGCCTCGGTCAGCTGTCTGCTCGTCCCACGGATTCAGGCGTCGGAAGCACTTTTTTCTGGCTGGCCAGGCCCGACCTAACCCCATCCAGAAAAAAGTACTTCCGACGCCTCGAGGATAAGGAAAGTTGCAGGTGCTCCAACGTGCGCTAGCGAAGTTGGGAGCAGCTGTAGCGAGCCGCACCGTCAAGGGGAGAAAGGGGTTTTTCTCGAAATGGGGTTGGGATGGGCTGGCCATTTCGAGAAAAAGGGCTTTCTCCCCTGAATCCACCGGACACGCACCCCCACCAACGACGCGCAAAGCCCAGTTGACCTCCGCAGCCCCGCTTGCTAATTTCACCCTCCGCGGCCCTCTGGTCGCGAGCTTTGAACAGCAGCATAGACCCGTAGCTCAGCTGGTTAGAGCGCTACGTTGACATCGTAGAGGTCAGCGGTTCAAGTCCGCTCGGGTCTACCAATTTTTCCTGCCACGAACGGTAAACGAGAGAGATCAGGATGGAAGGATGCACCCGATGCCCCGCCCCCTACTCTCCGTCCACCGGACCGAATCCAGGCGCTTAGCTCAGCTGGTTAGAGCGCTACCTTCACACGGTAGAGGTCAGCGGTTCGAGTCCGCTAGCGCCTACCATTGCCCGCACATGAGGCCCGGCAATGATTGAATTGAAGCTCCCCGACGGATCAGTGCGCGAGGTCGAGCCCGGCACGACGCCACTCGAAGTTGCGGCGATGATCGGCCCCGGCCTGGCCAAGGCTTCGGTCGGCGCCGAACTCGACGGTCAAATTGTAGATCTCCGGCTCCCGCTCACAGCGAGTGGCGACTTCAAGCTCTTCACCACCAAGAGCCCCGAGGCGGGCGATTTTGTCCGCCATAGCGCCGAGCATGTGCTGGCCGACGCGGTCAAGCGGCTCTGGCCCGAGGTGGAGATCGACGCCGGGCGCCAGGACCACTCGGAGAAGTACCAATACGACTTCCGTTTTCCGCGCGCCTTCACGGCCGAGGATCTCGAAAAGATCGAAGACATGATGCGTCAGATCCTGGCCGAGGACAGTGCCTTCGAGCGGGTCGAGATCTCGCGCGACGATGCCGCGAAGCTCTTTGCCGAGATGGGCGAAACCCTCAAAGTCGAGCGCCTCAAGGACATTCCAGAGGGCGAGGCGATCACCCTCTACAAGCACGGCGAGTTCGTCGATCTGTGTCGAGGGCCGCATGCCCAGAGGGCGTCCCAGGTCGGGGCGGTGAAGCTCCTCGAGGCCTCGGGCGTCTACTGGAAGGGCGACGAGGCCAACGAGATGCTGCAGCGCATTTACGGCACCGCCTTCGGCAGTCAGAAAGAGATGGACGCCTACGGTGAGCGCATCGAGCAGGCCAACGCCCGTGACCACCGGCGCCTCGGCCAGGAACTCGATCTCTTCAGCTTCAACGACATGGCGCCGGCCAATCCGTTCTTTCACCCCAAGGGTACGGTGCTCTACACCGAGCTCGAGGAATACGTGCGCGAGGTACAAACCTCGCACGGGTTCGACGAGGTGATCACACCGCAGATTCTCGACGTCGAGCTCTGGCACACCTCGGGCCACTATGCCAACTACCGAGAGAACATGTTCTTCACCGAGCTCGATGAGCGCCAGTTCGCCGTCAAGCCGATGAACTGTCCGACTCACTGCCTGATCTACGGCACAGGGCTGCGCTCGTATCGTGACCTGCCGATTCGTTACGCCGACTTCGGCCGACTGCATCGGTACGAGCGCAGTGGCGTCACCTCAGGGCTGACTCGGGTGCGTTCCTTCTGCCAGGACGACGCGCATGTCTTCTGCACACCGGATCAGGTCGAGTCCGAGGTTCTGATGATGGTGTCGATGATCCGCAAGATCTACGACACCTTTGGCTTTGCCGACTTGCTGATCGAGCTCTCGACCCGGCCGGAGAAACGCCTCGGCGCCGAGGAGCTGTGGGACCAGGCCGAGGCGGCGTTGGCGGCGGCACTCGACAAGATCGACGTCGACTACGAGGTCAACGCCGGCGACGGCGCCTTCTACGGCCCGAAGATCGACTTCCAGGTCAAGGATGCCATCGGCCGTTCCTGGCAGCTCGGCACGGTGCAGCTCGACTACCAGCTGCCCGAGCGCTTCGAGCTGTCCTACATCGGTGATGATGGGGCGGAGCATCGTCCGGTCATGATCCATCGCGCCATGCTCGGCTCGTTCGAGCGCTTCATCGGTATCCTGATCGAGCACACCGGCGGTGCCTTCCCGGTCTGGCTGGCGCCGGTCCAGGCGGTGGTCATTCCGGTGTCCGAGAAGTCGATCGACTACGCCGAGAAAGTTCATGCCGAGATCGCCGCGAGCGGTGCCCGGGTCGACGTCGATATCCGCAACGAGAAGCTGGGCTACAAGATTCGCGAAGCTCAAGTGCAGAAGGTGCCCTACATGCTCGTAGTGGGCGCTCGAGAAGAGGAAGAGGGCCAGGTCTCGTTGCGGCTACGCACGGGCGACGATCTTGGAGCCTCCGAGGTGGCAGAGTTCATCGGTCGCCTCAACGATCGGATCGCGGATCGAAGTCTCGAACTCTGACGGGTGTGTGACTGTGCCTCTCTGCTCGGACGCCGGAGCCGCCCCGTTGCTGGGTGAGGCCCCAGCGTCTGACGGGATGTCCGCCGCACGTCGGTTGACCCTGCTTCTGCTTCTTTGGGCGACCGCCGTGAGCGCCCAGACCCCGGAAGAAACTGCGGTAGATCCTGTGCGCGGCCGCGCCCGGGCGAAGCTCGAGGCACTGAACGCGCAGCCGGTTGCAAGGAGGGCGCCGCAAGCGCTCTTGAGCCGTAACCTGTCGCGGTATTTCGTTCGCTATTCTTTGCCGCCCGAGCGGGATGAACTCAGCCGGGTCCTCGGGACCGCCGCTCGGATGACGCTCTATGCGGCGAGTTCCGCCTTCCAAGGGCTGCAGGCTGCGGCTATCGAGCGCGGCACTTCCGAGGTCGGTCTCGAGCTGTCGCGGCAGTTCTTCGAGTCGTTGCTGCCAGGCGAAGCGACACCCTACGGCGAGGTCGTCTATTTTCCCGTGCAGCCCCCATCGGGACGGCTCGTGATGGAAGTGGCGGACTCCGTGGCCTTTGCCCAAACCGGCTTCGCGTGGAAAGCCCTCGCAGCGCTCGAGACCGAAGCGCTCATGGGAGGTCAGGAGTCCAAGCCATTCGAGGTGGCCGCAATCGATACCCTCCATGACGGCATCAGTCTCTACGCGCTGCTGCTTTTGCGCCTCGCGGGTCTCCATGCCCAGGCGGAGCTAGCGCCCTACATTCAGACCCGCCACCTGCGGGCCGCGGGAGAGAGCATCCAGGCGCAGAGCGCAGAAGGACTGGTCGAGCTGCCGGGAGCACCTCTTGCTGATGGCCCCTTCACCGACGTGACCGACAGCTCAGGCTTTCGTTTCCGCCACCAAAGCAGCGAGTGGATCGCCTTCTATCGCCGCTTCGGGACGACCGCCCCGACCTTTAGCGGGGGCGGGGTTTCGGCCGGTGATCTGGACGGTGACGGCTGGGACGACCTCGTCGTCTGTGGCGGTCGCGGCTGTGCCGCCTTCGTCAATCGGCGGGATGGCACGTTCGAGGACGTCACCGAAACCAGCGGCCTCGGGGTTGAGGGCGAGGCGCGGATGGCGATCATCGCCGACTTCGACAATGACGGTGCGCGGGATGTGTTCCTGACCTTTGCGCGGGAGAGCAATCGACTGTTTCGCAATGTCGGCGGAGGCCGCTTCGTGGACGTCACCGCCTCGGCCGGGCTCCTGCTCGAGGGCGAGATCAGTGGGCCGGCCGCTGCGGTCGATGTCGATGGCGACGGCCTTCTTGACCTCTTCGTGGGGAAGTTCGGCAACTACTTGATGGGCGAGATCCCGCCACGGCCACAGGCCTCCACCAACGCCCGGCCGAACCGCTTGTATCGCAACCTCGGAGGGTTCGAGTTCGAGGATGTAACGGAACAGGCCGGAGTTGCCGGCACCGGATGGACTCAAGCGCTCTCGCACGGTGATCTCGATCGTGACGGCGACCAGGATCTTTACGTCGCCAACGACTTCGGTAGGAACGAGCTCCTGATCAACGACGGCCAGGGCCGCTTCACAAGGGCCGGAGCGCAATCGGGAAGCGACGACAAGTTCCACGGCATGAACGTGGGATTTTCCGATCTAAACCGTGACCGGCTGCCCGACATCTTCATCACCAACATCTGGTTCTGGAATTCCGCTCAGAGGGTCACTACCGAATCCAATACCTTGCTCCTGTCGCGCGCCGAGGAGGGCGGCCCGAGCTACCGGCGCTTCGACGACGAGGACTTTCTGTCTCACGACACCGGGTGGGCCTGGGGAGCGCGGTTCTTCGACCTCGACAACGATGCGGATGACGATCTCTTCATCGCCAATGGCTTCACCGACTACCTCACCTTCGTTCAGCACCGCGATCATCCCGAGCACGAGGGGGCGATCTACCCGATCAACAACGGGCGCGAGCCCAACTGGCTCTTGCGTCAGACTGGCGAGATGAGATTCGAGCCCGAAGCCTCGGCCGCGGCAATGCCGGGGATCAACTCGCGGGCCGTCGCCTTGCTCGACTTCGACCGTGATGGAGATCTCGACCTCGCGGTGAGCACGTTTCACGCCGAGGCAAGGTTGTTCCGCAACGATGCACCGGCGCCAGCCAACCGCTGGCTCACGGTTGAGCTCGTCGGATTGCCCGACCGTGGCAGCAGCCGCGATGCCATTGGTGCACAGGTGGTCGCGACCGGGGCAGACGGACTCCAGGTCTGGCGTCAGGTGACGGCCGGCGACGCCTATCTGAGCCAGCAATCGCTGGCCCTCCAGTTCGGTCTCGGCTCGGCGGAGAGCGTCGACCTCGAGATCCTCTGGCCTGGAGGAGAGGTCCAGCGCCTCGAGGCTGTGGCGCTGGGGGAGGAAAACGGGCAGAGAGCCGGGCAGAAAATTCGAGTGACCCAGGGGCGCTTGGAGTACGAGCAGCTTCCCTAGCCGACAGCCGCGCGAGCGCACGGTTTACCGAATCGCGTGAGTCGGCGGTCCAGTGGTTGGCCGGGTGTCGTCGAGACTCCCTGCTCGCGCTAGAGTAGCGGCGCCACCGTGTCGTCTTCCAAGCTCCAAGTCCTTTGCAGGCAACTGGTCGTTCTTCTGGCGATCGCGGGTTTCGGCTGCGCCTCGGCGCCGCAGGCTCATGAAGAGGCTGATCTCGAGTCGCGATATCGCCGTGCGGCCCAGTTGCGCGGCTCGGCGTTGGCGGCCATGGACCAGGAAGAGTGGACCGCGGCGGTCCGCGATCTCGAAGAACTCGAGAACCTCCTGCCCGACAACGTGCTCGGGCCGCTCAACCTTGCGGTGTGTCATTTTTCGGCAGGATCGATCGCGAAGGCCCGAGCTGCGGCTCAGCGCGCGCGCGCGCTCGCACCCGACAATCCGGTCCTCCTCTACGCCCTGGCGCGAATCTACCGTGAGGGTGGCGAGATCAACGCTTGGCAGGACGTGCTCGACACTTACGTCGAAGCCCATCGGCGAGACCCGCGGAGCCATTACCTCCTCTGGCAGGGGCTCTACGATGATGGCCGCTTCGCGGAAGCCCACCAGGCGATCGAGACAGCGGTACGAGTCAGTCCGGAGAATCTCGTACTTCTGGTCGGCCGCCTCACCTCGGCGGCCCGCGCCGGGCTGCTCGCCGAGACCCGAGCGGCACTCGATGGCGTGGAGGACCGGCTGGGTGGGTTTGATGGGTCGGCAGCCCAGTACGCCGACGAGATCCGGCAAGCGATACGGGACGGCGAGGCTGATGCGACCGGTGCGACCGAGCGCCTGGCGCCCCGCGCTCTCGTGGTCGAGAACATTCTGCGCCCGAGCGGCCTCTATCGTCAGCACCTGATTCCACTGGTCGGCGGCGGCGATAACCGCCTCGGTCTCTTCACCCAGCTCGACTTCGAGCCAGCGCTTCCCAAGTCGATTCAGGGAGGCCAGGACATTGCGCTCGATTTCGTGGCCGTCGAGTCTCCCGAGCTCGCCGGCCTCGCAGGGCACGTGCTGGTGCTTTCCGACGAGACGCGGGACCGGCTGCTCGCCGAAAGCGGGGCAGGATTGAAGCTCCTGGAAGTAGGGAAAAACGGTTGGATAGAACTGGCGCCGCCATCGCTGGCTGCGTTCGACCGCGTCTGGGACCGGCGCGATTTCGATCAGGACGGTGAGGCGGATTGGCTGTTGCAGCACGAATTCACCCTGCAACTGCAGACCGGTCAGAAGGACGATCCCGTCGACGTCGCGGTCCTCGAAGCGAAGCCGACCGCAGTCTTTCCGGTCGACCTGGATCAGGAGGGCGACCTCGATCTGATCGTGTCGCTGCCGGGCCGCACCCTCTACCTGCAGAACAGTGGCAGCGCCTCGTGGATCGCCAAACCAGGCTACCTGGGGCAGCTCGAGCAGGCCGAGGTCTTGGACCTCGAGGTGGCCGATTTCGATGACGATGGAGACCTGGACCTCGTGGCCGCGGTCAGCGGCCAAGGCGTCAGGCTCTTGCTCAACCAGTTGCCCTCGACTCTGACCGAGGCCAGCCAGCCCTGGGGTCTCGAAGCTGAGTCGTCGGGAGCATCGCGGCTCGCAGTCGAGGACTTTGACGGCGATGGGCGCTTCGATCTTCTTACCTGGGGGGACTCGTTGCCCAGGGTCTACACCAATCATGGGGAATCCTTCGGGTCGCCTGAGACCGTGGCGCAGGAGCCCTGGCGCACAGCGACCGTGGGCGATTTCGATAACGATGGTGACCGCGACGTGCTGGCGGCCGAGGTCACCGGCGAGCTGACCCTGTTGCGCAACCTGAGGGGGAGCTTCCGCGCCGAGCCGGGCTCGGTCGGCAACGGAGGTCAGGGCAACCAAGACGCGAAAGTGCTGTCGAGCGGGGACTTCGACGGCGATGGCGACCTCGACGTGGTTGCCTCCGGTCCCGATGGGTTGCGTTCCTGGCGCAACGACGGCGGGTCACTGAACCAATGGCTACGCGTGCGGCTCCGCGGGAAGGACGAGAACAACTCGAAGAACAACAGCGAGGGTATGTTCGTGCGGATCGAGGGCAGGGTCGGAGACCACTTTCAGATGCTCTCGGGCAGTGGCGGCTACAACCACGTCGGTCTCGGCGCCGCGCGCCAACTGGACGTCCTGCGCGTGGTCTGGACCAACGGTCTATCCCAGACCTGGGCCGCGCTGGCCGCCAATCAAACCCTCGACGAAGAGCAGGTGCTCAAGGGCTCGTGCCCGTTCCTCTACACCTGGAATGGCGAGAGCTTCGAGTTCGTGACCGATCTGATGTGGAAGTCGCCCCTCGGTATGGCCTTTGCCGACGGGTCAGCCGCGCCGCACCAACCGGCCAGCGATTTCGTCCGCATTCCGGCCAGGGCCTTGAGCCCGCGCGGAGGTGAACTCTGGCTCCAGGTGACGGAAGAACTGTGGGAGACCGCCTACGTCGATCTGCAGAGTCTGCTGGTGGTCGACCACCCGAGCGGTCAGGAGTTACTTCTCGACGAGCAGTTGACCCTGCCGCCGCATCCCAGCGAACCTCCGATCTCGTGGGGCGCAGCACGCTTCGAGCCGGTCCGTGCGACCGACCACTCAGGACGTGATGTGCTCCCTGCCGTCCGTTCGGTGGATGGGGTCTACCTAGATGGTCTGCCCCTGGATCGATACCAGGGCTTGACTCGTGGCCACTCACTAGAGCTCGAATTCGAGCACGACTCGACAGGGTCCGAGGGGCCTCTCTACCTTGCCCTGCACGGCTGGATCTTTCCCACCGACTCGAGCATCAACTTCGCCCTGGCACAGGACGCAGGCCGCGCGCCGTACCCACCCCGCCTCGAGCTATGGGACTCGGGTCGCTGGACGGTGTTGGCTCAAGGCGTTGGTATTCCGGCGGGCAAGCGCAAGAGTGTGGTGATTGGCCTGCCGGGCGACCTTCCAGCCGGGAATCTCCGACTCCGTCTCTCTACCAACATGCAGATCTACTGGGACGCCGCTGCGCTGGTCAGAGCAGCGCCCACGGCCGACTTTCGGGTTACGCGACTCCGGCCATCGACCGCCGAGTTGCACTACCGCGGTTTTTCGCGGACCGTACGAGCCTCCAACTCGTCGCCTCATTTGTTCGACTACCGCCAGGTCTCGACCGCCCCGGTCTTCGCTGATCTCGCCGGCTACTACACCCGCTTCGGTGAGGTCACCGACCTGCTCCTCGAAAACGACGATCGGTACGTCGTCCTCAATGCGGGCGACGAGATGACGGTCCGTTATCCCGCCGAGCTACCGCCGCTGCCCGAGGGGTGGAGCAGGGAGTACGTCCTGTACACCGACGGCTGGGTCAAGGACGGGGACAACCACACAACGGCCTCGCGGACCGTCGAGCCGTTGCCCTTCCACGGCATGCCCGGTTACACGGAAGCCTCGAGCGGAGCCGCCGATCGGCCTGATTTGAACGCCTACTTCGCCGAGTATCAGACTCGGTGGGTCGATGCCGAGCCCTTTCGCCGGACCCTCGTCGCGCCGGACGAGCGATGACCACGCGAGCCGAGGGAATGTCGTGGCCGCAGTCTTCGTTTTGGACCGCGATGACTAGAACATGGGGTCGTCTGGGGAACGCGTTCGCCTTGACGTGCCTGGTCGCTGCACCTTTGGTCGCGCAATCAACTGAAGATCGCCGGCTACAAGGCATGGAGATGGCGGCTCGAGGGGACGCTACTGGGGCCTATGAGGTTCTGGCGCCCTGGGTCGAGGAGCACCCGGAGGATGTGGAGGCAAAGAGCACCCTCGCCGTGGTGGCCGCTCAGAACGGTCGCTTGGATGAGGCCGAGGAGCTGCTCGAGGGCCTGACAGGAGACGATCCGCGCTTGGCGCTTCTGGGCGCGGACATCGCTCTCGGACGCGGAGAAGCGCGGGTAGCGATTCTCCGGCTGGCCGAGCATCGGCTGGACCACCCAGCGGTGTTGGATCGAGAGTTCAAGAGGATCCTGGGACAGGCCTACGTCGAGATCGGGCAGCCGGGAGAAGCCCTCGAAGTGCTCGGTTCCGTCGAGGGCGACCCTTTGCTGGCCCACACCCGGAGCCGCGCGCTCTTCCAGAGCGGGCGGATGGACGAAGCGGTTGCCGAGTTGGAGCCCTTCGCGGCGCAGATTCGAGGGTTCGGCTTGGAGGGTGCGCCTGCCTCACAGCGCTTCCTGATGGCCGACATTCTGATCGACTATGCGCGGGGACTGGTGGCCACCGGCCGCGCTGAGGAAGCAGTGTCCGTTCTCGAGCCCAACGTCTCCAGCATGGCCAGCAGGAGGGCGTGGAAAATACTGGCCCAGGCTCTGGTCGCGGTCGGTCGTGGGGGCGAGGCGGGAGCGGCGCTCAGCCGTGGTCAAGCCCAGACGTCCCGCGAGCCTCGACTGCCGGAAGAGGAGAATTGACTATGATGCAGCGCATGTGGAGTGCGGAATCAAGCGGTCCGAAACTCAGCGCCGGCCTTCTAGCAGCTGTTATTTGCCTAGCGTCGGGCGATCTCTCAGCCCAACCGGCCGAAGCGCTGCCGACCATCGACGTTCCCGAGGTAGATATCGGCCAGACGTTCCTCGATCGCCGTCGCTCAGCTCAGCTGGCGTCTGCGGATGAGATCTCGGTGTTTCACGATTTCTCCTTTGAGGACGGCCGGTCCGAAAGCGGCATTGACTTCCATCACTATCCGGTCGACGACGGCGGCATCGAGTACAAGATGGTGCACTACGACCATGGCAACGGCGTTGTCATGGCGGACGTCGATGGCGACGACCTGCTCGACATCTATTTCACCAGCCAGAATGGACCCAACGGGTTGTGGAGCAATCGAGGCGACGGCACTTTCCGAGATATCACCGCGCAAGCGGGTGTCGCGTTGGCCGATCGAATCAGCATGACGGGCACGTTCGCCGACTACGACAACGATGGCGACCCCGACCTCTTCGTGACGACCGTGCGAATGGGCAATGTCCTCTTCGAGAACGATGGAAGCGGCGGCTTCGAGGATGTCACCAAGAAAGCGGGCCTCGACTACGTCGGCCACTCGTCGGCCGGGATTTTCTTCGACTACGACAACGATGGCCTGCTCGACCTCTTCTTGGCCAATGTCGGCGTCTTCACCAAGGACGAGCAGGGACGCGGAGGCTACTGGGTAGGGGTTGATGACGCGTTTCAAGGTCATCTGAACGCCGATCGAACGGAACACAGCGTCCTCTACCGCAACGTCGGCGACGGGAGGTTCGAGGACGTGTCGCAGGCCACCGGCCTCACCGAGGCCGGCTGGAACGGAGACGCTGTCTTCGCGGACCTCAATTCCGACGGCTTCCTGGACCTCTACGTCGCCAACATGCAGGGCGACGATCGCTTCTACCTCAATCAAGAGGGCAAGCGATTCGTCGAGGCCACGGCCGATCGTTTCGGCAAGACGCCCTGGGGCACGATGGGCGTCAAGTTCTTCGATTTCGACAACAACGGTGGCTTGGATCTGCTGCTGACCGACATGCACTCCGATATGGCCGTGGAGATCGAGCCACCAGTCGAGAAGTTCAAATCGATCATGACTTGGACGGATGAATTCTTGCAGGGCGGCAGCGACAATATCTTCGGCAATGCCTTCTATCGCAACTCAGGCGAGGGCGAGTTCGAGGAGATCTCAGACCCCATAGGCGCCGAGAACTACTGGCCCTGGGGACCGAGCATCGCCGATCTGAACGCTGATGGGTACGAAGATGTCTTCATCGCCTCGAGCATGAGCTTTCCGTTCCGCTACGGCATCAATACGGTGCTACTCAACGATCGAGGAGACAAGTTCGAAGATAGCGAGTTCGTCCTGGGTATCGAGCCGCGAGCCGATGGCAGGACATCGACGCCCTGGTTCGAACTCGACTGTTCAGGCGCCAACGAGCAGCACGCACTGTGCTCGGGACGAGAGGGTCGTCATCAAGTCAGGGGCACTCTCGGAACACGCTGCGCCGCCATCTTCGACATCGAAGGAGACGGCGACCTCGACATCGTGACGCTCGAGTTCCACGCTGAACCGCAAGTCTTGATCAGCGACCTCGCAGAAAAGCGCGACATCTCCTACTTGCAGCTTCGCCTCGAGGGGGTCGAGTCGAACCGTTCTGGGATCGGAGCTGAGATCCAGGTGCAACTCGGCGAGCGCGTCCTATATCGCCAGCACGACGGCAAGAGCGGGTATATCGCTCAAAGCGACATGCCGCTCTACCTCGGGCTTGGGGAGGCGAAGCAAGTGGACCGGATCGAGGTCCGCTGGCCTTCCGGCCAAGTCGACGTCGTCGAAGAGGGGGTCGGTCGCAATCGGTTGATCGTGATCAAAGAGGGTAGCGGGCTGAAGAACCCGGTTTCCTAGTCGGAAGCCGACGGCGGCTCGACTTCTTCTACGATCTCGATCAGGCGATTCAGCCCGAGCTCGTAGTCCACTGTCTGCAGGGTGCCGGAGGGCCATCGCACGACGATCCGCTCGACTGCTTTGTGGGCGCCAAGCCCGAAATAGAGCGGCAGGACGCTCTGCGACAGGTAGCCTGACTTCCCGTCGTGGTACTTGGTGAAAACGTCGTTGCCGGCATGCACCTCGACCCGGGCGCCGAGCCCGTCCCTATTGGACTGGGTTCCGCGGAGGGCGACTCGAAGGAAGTTCAGCTCACCACGAGATGCCAGGTCGCTGATCAGCAGCTGTGGCACATCGTTGAACTCGTTGGTGAGCACGTCCTGGTCGCCATCCTCGTCGAGATCGAAAACAACTGAGCCCCGGGAGCCGAGGGCACCTTCGACAGTGAAAGTCCCGGACTTCTCGGCGCAGACCATGTGGTCACGGTCGACGCCGTCGCACTGCAGCTGGAAGAGCTCTCTGTGCGTGCGGCCTTCACGCCTCGGCTCTACGCCGAGTCGAAACTCGCTATCGACGAACGTGACTGCACGGTCATTGAGCAGCACGCTGTTGACCTGGTAGCGGAAGGGGAAGTTCATACTGGCGGTGATGAAAGCGTCCTCGAATCCGTCGGCATTCAGGTCGCCGACGCTCAGGCCCCAGGGCCAGTAGTTCTCGGTCTGGATCAGGTCGGAAATCTCGAGGAATGAGCCATCCTCCTGCTGCTCGTAGAAGACGTTGCCCTGCACGTTGTTCTCGCCGTCTTTGAGCGGCACGTTGTACTTCCTCTTCTCGTCGCGCAACGGGTCCACTTTTTCGTCGTGCATGTCGGAGTGCATGTCGGTGACGATCAAGTCCATCCGGCCGTCGTTGTTGTAGTCAAAGAACTTGAGGCCCATGGCTCCCCAAGAGGTCTTGGCGAAGGTCTCGGCTGTCTTGTCCACGAAGCGCTTGCCCTCGATGTTCTCGTAGTAGTGGTCGTCGCCCTGCATATTGAGGACGTAGAGATCCGCGAAGCCGTCCCGGTTCAGATCGACCGAGGTCGCGTCGCCGCTCCAGCTCATGTCCACCAGTCCGGTGGCTGCCGAGACGTCTTCGAATCGGTTCTCGCCTTTGTTGCGGTAGAGAATGCTCTGTTCGGAGCGCTCGGGGTAGATGTGCCCCTTGAACGCGTTGTCGATGCCTCGGTAGAAGCCGCCCTCACCTTTTTCGTCGGTGGTATAGGTGCCGACGTTGGCGACAAACAGGTCCAGCAAGCCGTCGTTGTCGTAGTCGAAGAAAACGGCGCCCGAGGAATGCCCGACATAGTCCACTCCGGCCTGCTTCGTGATGTCGGTGAAGCGTCCTTTGCCGTCGTTCTCAAACAGCGCGTTGCCGTAGCGCACCGTCGTCACGAAGAGATCGGGGTCACCGTCGTTGTCGATGTCGGCGAAGGAAGCCGTCACACCAACCCGGTCGGCGAGACCCACGCCCGCGGCCTCGGTGATGTTCTCGAACTTGCCGCCGCCCAGGTTGCGGTAGAGCTCGTTACTACCCAGTTGGGTCGTCAAGTAGACGTCGTAGCGCGAATCGCCATCGACATCAGCCACCGCCACGCCATTGCCGTGGTCGTAGTGCACCGGCATCCAGTTCTTGAGCGAGTCATTGACCGATTGATGGACGAAGTCGATTCCGCTGGCGCCGATCGCGTCGGTGAATCGAAAGTCACTCCGCACCTGGGAGGCTCGGCGTAGTTGCGCCGCGCGCCGCGCCTCGAGCGTAGCGACGCCCTCATCCGGCAGCGGGAAGCGAATTTTCTCAGCCGGCGCCTGGGCTAGCGCAACCGTGGCGATCGCGGTCGTGATGCAAGACGCGAAGGAAATCGCGGAACGTCTCATGGGGCTACTCCTTGTCTGGGTGCTCGCGGAGCCTAGAGTACCCGACCAGTTGCCTTGTTGAGCATCCACGTCGACCTTCACCCTCGGGTCGGGTCTCGAGGAGCAAGAGTAGCTCAGAGAGGTTGCCCTCCCACTCACCCTCTCGCTCGAGATCGCGCGGTACCCTCTCCCTGGCTCGATGCCTCTCCGACGAGGTATCTTCCAGAGCCAGGGAGGCTTCCTCGAAGGAGGTCTGGTGGGATGATTGAGACGACGCGAGGCGGGCAGCCGCCGTGGATCGGTGCTCTTCAGCTATGGGCACTGTGGGGCTTCGGGGCCGTGCAGCCGCTCTTGAGCGTCCTGGCCGGCAATACGACGTTCTTTCTCTATCATCGAGCCCTCTGGACCGACGTCCTGGTGGTGGTCCTGGCGCTATGCCTGCCGCCTTTGGCGTTTTTCTGGCTCGTGGAGTGGGGGAGCGCCAAAATCAACCCGCGAGTTGCGCTCGCTTCTCGGCTTCTGATCCTCAGTGCGCTGGCGGTGATGCTCTTCGTCCAGCCCTTGAAACGGAGCACGCTGTTGGGCCCCCACTGGGTCTTGCCGCTGGCGCTCCTCGCGACGGCCGCGCTGGTCCTGGGATATCTGCGATTCCACGCGATCCGCCGCTGGCTGACGCTGCTCAGTGCGGCGATGGGGATCTTTTTGGTGCTCTTCTTGTCGGCTTCCCAGGTTCGCTCGCTGACCAGCCTCGGCCGGCAAGCGGCAAGACAGCTGCCTTCCGTCACTGACAAGCCGAGTGTGGTTCTGCTCGTGTTCGACGGCCTGCCGCTAGCCACCTTGTTTGCCTCAGACTTCGGGATCGATCGCGAGCTATTCCCCAACTTCTCGCGTCTTGCCGACACGTCGCATTGGTTCCGTAACGCGTCTACCAGAGTCACAATGACGCAATTGGCCGTGCCCTCGATCCTGACGGGCAATGAGTCCCTTGACCCTAGGGCCGTGACCCTGACCACGTATCCGGACAATCTGTTCGCGTTACTCGACGTCACTCATCACCTCTCCGCCTTCGAAGCGGTTACCCGCCTTTCGCCGCGGCCGGCGCCGGAGCGACTCGCGGGGCAGCGGCCCAAGGTGCTGGGTCCGATCCTGTCCGATCTGTTCGTGGTCTACCGACACTTGATCACCCCAGACCCATGGCTGGGTCGGGTGCCTGTAGTCGAGGAGAACTGGGGAGGCTTCGCCCAGCTCGATCAACGACCCAAGAAGGCGGTCAGGGCCCGGGGCGCCGAGCCTGGAGATCCGAGAGGCCAACGGTTCGAGCGTTTCGTCGAGTCCATCGCGCGGCGCGAAGAAAGCCAGTTCTACTTCCACCACACGTTGCTCCCTCACAATCCGAGTCGCTTCCTCCCTTCCGGCCGACGCTACCGTGAACTCGTACCCACGCAAGGCCGACGCGATCTCTGGTGGGTCGATGGTGAGAGCATCTCGCCGCGCAAGCTTCTGCGGCACATTCTTCAGGCTCAGTACGCCGATACCCTGCTGGGCGGGCTGCTGGACCGTCTGGAGGCCGAGGGCATGTTGGACGACTCGGTCTTGGTCGTCACCTCGGATCACGGTGAGACCTTCTGGCCCGGGGGCGGTACGCGGCACAGACTGGCCGGCGTCGACCACCCGGACGACATCTTGCGGGTCCCTCTCTTCATCAAGCGACCGGGCCAGACCGCAGGCTTGGTGGACGACCGCAACGTGGACTTGAGGGACGTGACCCCAGCGATCGCCGACCTGTTGGATATCGACCTACCTTGGCCGACCACCGGGCACTCGCCGTTCGCCCCCGACTTTCCACGGCGCGATCAGAAGCGTCTCGTGGACGGACATGGAACGGAGCGGGTTTTTCCGGCGGACTTCGCTCCGGACGTTGAAACTCGCGCGTTGGTGGAGCGCTACTTTCCGCCTAGGTTCGGTTGGCGCCGCCTCTATCGATTCGGCCCGATACCGGATCTCGTAGGCCGGTGGGTCAACGAACTCGAGTGGGTGGAGGCGCAATTCTCGACGAGAATCGACGAGGAGGAGAGCCTGCTGGACCTCGACGCCGCAAGCGAGTTCTGGCCGGTGCGCATCTCCGGCACTCTCGAATACAAGGAGGCACCTTCCGAGGCGGTCCTGGCCCTGGCCATCGACGGCCGGGTCGAGGCCACCGTGCGGGCCAAATTTCGGGACGGCAAGACGATCTTCTCGACGTTCGTGGATGAGCGAGCGATCAAGCCGGGGAGAAACCGGATCGAGGTTGTGGTAATCGAGCATTCCGGGGTGGTGAGACGGGCTCCCCGGTGAGCGCCGGGCGGGACGTCGAGCGTTGGTAAGCTCCTTGGGTCTCGATCGATCCAAGGCCACCAGCTCGAAGAGACGAGCGCTGGTTCAGAGGAGGTTGTCCGATGAGGAATGTCTCAACTGCAGTTGTGTTGCTGGTCGTTGCAGTTCCCTTGGCGGTGCCGGCGGGCGACATCCAGAATCAGTTGGCCATGAACGCGGCCGCATGCAACCGTGCCGAGGCGGCGGCTGACGAATTGGCGCGACAGATCTCGGCCTTTCGCCAGGCCTCGGTCGACGACAGTGCCCTGCTGGCGGCCTTCGAAACGTCACAGACGGCGTGGGAGGCCTATGCGCAAGCCCAGGTCGATCTCCTGTACGGCACGGCGGACAACCCGCGTGCCGCTTATGGGAGTGTCTACCCGGCGTGCTCTTGCCTGGCGCGGGAGGAGCTGACGACGGCCCGTGTCGAGCACGTCAAGCGTCTACTTCACTTCCAGGAGGGCGACGTCTGTTCGTGGGCCCGCACCGCGGAGCGGGTTTCGACATCGACTGACGACCGCAACTGAGACCGCCGACATCTCAGTCTACGACGGAGCTCCATTCGCCTGTATCACCGCTCTCGAAGCCGTCGGCGAAGATCACCGTATCGATGACGTTGATGACACCGCTCATACCGATGCCGCCGGCGGCACCGTGGAGTTCGCAGAAGTACGGAATGGCCGCCGCGTCGAGGAAGGTGAGCGTCACGACCCAGGGTTCGGGAGCCGGGTCACCGTTGCCCCCGTCGCCGTCGCAGCCCTCGGCGCAACGGAACGAGCCGTCGTCTGCCTCGACGTTGTGTATTCCGTTGGTGTTGGTCCAGGTCACTGAGTCGCCGAGGGCGATATCGAGCACTTGGGGCGTGAAGTCGAAATTGTCCACCGCGACGTCCCACTCGATGCCGCTGCCGAGGCGTATCGGCTCCAAGACGCCATTGCAGCCGGCGATGCACTCCACCCCCTCGGTGGTCCATAGAAGCTGAACGCCTATTCGCAAGCTCACGGGCGCTGGGGGATCCGATCCTCGTAGCTGAATGCCACCGCTAGTAAGCACAGGCAACAGGAACAGAATCAAGGCCAGGCAGCTCCACAATGTGGTCTTCGGCAAAGTCGTCTTCGGCATGAGGGCCCTTCCGTTGCTGGTGACGATACGGGAAACGGAATCCTCTCATGTGCGGCTCGCGGACGGTATGATCGGTCTCGCAAGAGACATTCGATAGGGAGACCGAGCATGAAGCGACAGCGACAGCAGATGAGCCTGGCAGCCATGCTGGCTCTTGTGTGGTTGGCGGCGGCGCCCTTGGCCGCTGGGGTGGTGTACGAGATCGAGGTGACCGACCACGAGCAGTCTCCGCCCAAGACCCAGAGTATCGAGACGGCCGCCGAAGGCCGCAATCTCAAGATGGGAATCGCCTCGAAGGCCGAGGGCTCTCAGGGCGAGATGATCTTCCGCGGTGATCGCCGCGAGATGGTCGTAGTCGACCACGACTCCGAGTCCTATACGGTCATCGACGAAGAAGCGATCGGGCAGATCGCCGGCCAGGTGAACTCCGCAATGGCCCAGATGCAAGAGGCGCTCAAGAACGTGCCGGAAGATCGTCGGGCGATGGTCGAGCAGATGATGAAGCAGCGGATGCCGGCCGAGAACACCCTCCAGAGAGAGGACGCCTCGGTACTCGAGAACACCGGAGAGCGGGGTAAGCAAGCCGGCTATCCCTGCGTTAGATACGTGGTTCTTCGCGACGGCCACAAGGTGCGCGAGCTCTGGGTGACGGATTGGGACCACATCGAGGGTGGCCGTGATGTCGTCGGTGCATTCGAAGAGATGGCCGCGTTCTTTGGTGAGCTGATGGAGGCCATCCCGAACATGGGCGGCCAGGGAAGTGAGTCGCTCGACGAGACCATCTACCGCTATATGGAGGAGCTGGATGGGTTCCCGGTAGTCACTCGGGAGTTCGGCGACGACGGGTCTCTCGAAGGCGAATCGACTCTACGCTCGGCCCGCCGCAGGACCCTCGACCCCGCGGCCTTTGAGCCGCCGAGCGGCTACAAGCGACGGTCGATGTTGGGCGTGCAATAGGCCAGGCCGCTAGCTGAGCCCGCACCCGCCCTCGGAGCCGCTCGGGGCCAAAAAGCCGGTCTCGAGACCGGGGTTGTCTCCGGCCTCCGGCGGCCCTATAATCAGCGGCTCTTTGGAAGGAGTCCGTCCAGTGCCTAAAATGAAATCGCATCGTGGCGCCAGCAAGCGCTTCAAGACCACCGGAACCGGCAAGGTCCGGCGGCATCACTCGATGCACTCGCATATCCTCACCAAGAAGTCGACGAAGCGGAAGCGCAATCTGCGCAAGAGCACCCTGGTCGCGGGCAAGTTTGCCCGGCTTATCAAGGCGTTCACTAGGAGCTAGCCGCTTCACCTCCACGATCACCGGCGGGACGGACCTGTCCGCCGGGATCAGAATGGGTCTCGCGCAGGAGATCCCCTATCGCGCCCGCCAGGGCGACCAACGAGGTTCAAGATGCCAAGAGTCAAGCGTGGAAACAAGCGCGTCAACAGACGCCGGAAAATTCTCAAACTAGCCAAGGGCTATTACGGTAAGAAGTCCAGGGCGCATCGCGTAGCCAAAGAGGCCGTCGAGCGCGCGGGGCAGTTCGCCTACCGCGATCGCCGCAACAAGAAGCGCTCGTTTCGCCGGCTGTGGATCGTGCGGATCAACGCCGCCTCGCGCCTCAATGGTCTGTCCTACAACCGCCTGATCGAGGGCCTCAAGAAGGCCGGGGTCGAGGTCAATCGCAAGATGTTGGCCGACATGGCGGTCAAGGACGCGGCCGCCTTTACACAGCTGGCCGAGGTCGCCAAGCAGTACGTTGGCTCGACCGAGAGCCAGCAGGCGGCCGCGGCGGACACGAGCTCCGAGGAGGAGTAGTCGTGGCTGCCGGAGCTGATCCTCCGGGCCTGCCGCCGGCGTTGCAGGAGGAGCGGGAGCTCTTCGACCAGGAGTTGGCGGGAGCGTCGTCTCTCGCCGAGTGGGAAGAGGTCCGGCTGCGTTGGGTGGGTCGCAAGCAGGGTCGGGTGCGCCAGCATCTCCAGTCGTTGCGTGATGCCGCGGGGCCCGAACGTGCAGCCCTGGGCAAGGGCGTCAATGACCTCAAGCGCTGGGTCGAGGAGCGCCTCGAGATGGCGGAGACGGCGCTCGAGACCGCTCGAACGGATGCTTCACCGGCGCGGCTCGACGTCACCCTGCCTGGGCGTCCGCCCGCCATCGGCACGATGCACCCCGTATCGGTCGTGACCCAGGAGATCGTCGAGATCTTCAAGGCGATGGGCTATTCGGTGGCGGAGGGGCCGGAAGTCGAGGACGATTACCACAACTTCGAAGCGCTGAACTTCCCCCACGACCACCCGGCGCGCGATACCCAGGACACGTTCTTCGCCGAGGGCGGCAAACTGCTGCGCACCCATACTTCGCCGGTTCAGATTCGCACCATGCTGGAGCGCGAGTCGCCCCCGATCCGGGTGATCTGCCCCGGCCGCGTCTACCGTAACGACAACGATCTGCGGCACTCACCGATGTTCCACCAGGTCGAATGCCTGGTGGTCGACAAGGGCATCACGGTGGGCCATCTCAAAGGGACGCTCGAGGCTTTCGTCCAGCGACTCTTTCACCCCGACACCGGGGTGCGCCTGCGGCCGAGCTTCTTCCCGTTCACCGAGCCGTCGGCCGAGGTAGATATCACCTGTCCGTTCTGCCAGGGCAGCGGCTGCCGCACGTGTTCGAACACAGGGTGGATGGAGATCCTCGGCTCCGGGATGGTCGATCCTCGAGTGCTCGCCGGCTGCGGGATCGATCCCGAGGTCTACAGTGGCTTCGCTTTCGGCCTGGGGCTCGATCGCGTGGCGATGATCCGCTTTGGCGTCGACAACATCCGGCTTCTCTTCGAGAACGACGAACGTCTCCTACGTCAGGTGCGGGGCTAGCGATGGATTTTTCGCGCGACTGGTTGTCGCAGTACGTCGACCTTCCCGAGACCGAGGAGCTCTCGCGCGGTCTGACCCAGGTCGGACTGGCAGAGGAGGGCATGACCGAGCGCGGTGGCGACGTCGTGCTCGACATCGATGTCACGACTAACCGCCCGGATTGCATGAACTACATTGGCTTGGCGCGCGAGGTCGCGGTGCGGTTCGACACCGAGCTGGAGCGGCCGACGACGACTCTCGAAGAAGTGAGCGAGCCGACAGCCGAGGCTATTGCCGTGGAACTGGCGGACAGTGCGGGGTGCTCGCGCTACGCGGCCCGGATCGTCCGCGGCGTCCAAGTCGGGCCCAGCCCGGCGTGGCTGAGGGACCGTCTCGATGCCATCGGTGCGCGGTCGATCAACAACATCGTCGACATCACCAACTTCGTCCTCTGGGAAACGGGCCAGCCGGTGCATGCGTTTGACCTCGCGAAGATCGCGGGCGCCAAGATCATCGTTCGTCGGGCCGAGGCAGGCGAGGTGCTCGTGACCCTGGATGGGGAGGAGCGCAAACTCACACCTGAGGTTCTGGTGATTGCCGATACCGAGCGCGCGGTGGCCCTGGGCGGCATCATGGGCGGCCGCGACAGCGAGGTTACCGAGGCGACGACGGATATCTTGATCGAGTGCGCTCACTTCGACCCGACGGTGGTACGGCGCGGCTCAGGCCTTCTCGACATGCACACCGACGCCAGCCATCGCTTCGAACGGGGCGCCGACCCCGAGGCTCCTCCGCGGGCCGCGGATCGGGTGGCGGCGCTGGTGGCGGAGGTCGCGGGCGGCGAGATCCTCGCCGGATGTGTCGACGCGCGCACAGATACGCTGCCGGGCAACCTCCAGGGCCGTCTCGATCACGCGCGCTTGGAGGCCTTCGGTGGGGTCTCGATCGAGCCGGCCGAAGTCGAGCGCATATTGGGTGGTCTCGGTTTTGACCTCACCGCGGATGGCGACTCTGCCTGGCGGGTCGGCGTCCCTTCGTGGCGCTACCACGACATGAAATACGTGCGCCCGGACGGTGCGGTCTACGAGGCGGACCTGTTCGAGGAGGTACTGCGCCACGTCGGTTTGGACAACATTCCGTCGGCCCTTCCGCCGGTGGAGGCACCGGATTCGGGCTCGAGCGGCTCGCACGACGAGCGCCAGCGCTTGCGTGGCTATCTGGCTGCTGCCGGGCTGGCCGAGGCGATCAACTACGCCTTCTACTCCGGCGCGGAAGACGGGCGCTATGGGTTGTGGAGCGATGGTGATCCGGTACGCCTGGTCAATCCCCTTTCTGACCTCTACGACACGATGCGCCGCTCGCTGATGAGCGGGTTGGTGGCGAGCGCCGAGTTCAATCAGCGTCGCGGCGCCGAAGCCGTGCGTCTTTACGAGACCGGCCATCTCTTCCCCGGACCCGGGGCGGCGGAAACCGAGACTGTGGGGTTGGTGATCGGGGGCACGGTCGGTTCACCTTGGCAAGGCTCGACGGAACTCGACTTCTTCGTCCTCAAGGGTCTTGTCGAGGGCCTGGCCGAGCACTACGGTGTCGGCGTCGAGGCTCGGCCGGGAGATCTGCCGGGCGTCGTCGCCGGTACCGGCGCCACATTGCACTCGGGGAGCGGGGAGCGAGTCGGCTGGATAGGCGCCTTGGCGCTCGATGATCCGCCCTATGCGCTCTATGGCGCGGAGGTCGAGATCGCCGCGCTGACCGTTGGTGAGCGATTCTCGGTCGTCAGTACACCTTCCCGTCTGCCGGGAGTTGCGGTCGATCTGACGATGACCCACTCAACGGGCGTCGCCTGGCGCGACATCGAAGCCGCCGTCGCGGCCGCCGCGGTCCCGGACCTGGTCGATTTCGGTCTCAAGGATCGCTACGAGGGGCAAGGTGTGCCCGAGGGCGCCGTCAACACGACGGCCTTCTTCGTTTACAATGCTGCCGATCGATCGTTGACGCAGGAAGAGGTCAATCAGCGTCAGCAGGCGTTGACCGCTTCTCTCGAGGCAGAGTTCGGCTGGCAGGAGGGCTAAGGCATGGCGGACCCCAAGTGGCTCAAAGACCTGCAGACCCACGCGAAGGGTGCGGTCAAAGAGATCGCCAAATTGCGCAAACAGAACAAGAGTCTCAAGACCCAGCTAGACAACGCGAAAGCGAAACTGGCTGAAGCCGCGAGTGCTGTCGTTGAGCCTGATCCGGGCGGCGAGGCTTGGCGCTCCGAGCGCAAGGAAGTCAGGCGCCGCGTCGCTCGCTTGAGCAAGACTCTCGAAGAACTGACCTAGGCGGGCCGAGTTCCAAGCCCGGCACCTGTGCGGGCTTCACGCTGCCCGTAGTGCGAAAGGTCCCCATCCTTGGCGATCCCCGGTCCCTCCGTCCTTATCCTCGGCATGCACCGGAGCGGCACGAGTTGCCTTGCCGGATCGCTCGAGGCCCGAGGCTTGGCTCTCGGTGAGGTTTCACGTTCCGACCCTCACAACGCTCGCGGCAACCGAGAGAATCTGGCGGTTCGGGAGCTGAACGAGGCTGTTCTGGAGCATTCAGGAGGGGCTTGGGACAGCCCGCCCGACGTCGTCGCATGGACCCAGGAACTGCGCGCCCGCCGGGACAAACTGCTGGCCGAGCGGATGCGTGAGGCTCCCGGTCTCTGGGGCTTCAAGGACCCACGCACGCTGATCACGCTGCCGTTCTGGCTTGCGGCCTTGCGCCAGCCGCTGCTGGTCGGCACGTTCCGGCACCCCTTGCCTGTGGCGCATTCCCTTCAGGCGCGCAGCGGTATGAGTCTCGAGGCCGGCCTTGCGCTGTGGTCGGTGTACAACGAGCGCCTGCTGGGCTTGCGTCGAGTGCGCCGGTTCCCGATCCTGCGCTTCGATGTCGAAGCCTCTAATTACAGAGCAGGGGTCGAGCGGTTGGTGCACGATCTGGGGCTTGCCACCGACGGGGCCGGGGCCGACTTTCGGGACGAAACCCTGGTGCACCACTCGGCGGAGGGCGAGCAGCTCGATCCGCGGATCGCACAGCAGTGGTCTGAACTCAATGACTTCGCTGACAGGTCATGAGCGCGGCGGACAAGAGCCGGTCCAGCAGGCAACCGGGTCTGACAGTCGTCGTCGCTTTCCATGACATGCGGCGTCAGGCGCGGCGTACGCTCTTCTCGCTGAGCCGTGACTACCAAGAGGGTGTCGAGGATCTCGCCTACGAGGTATTGGCTGTCGACAATGGTTCAGCGGAGCCGCTCGCGGCGGCCGAAGTCACCGCGTTCGGCCCCGAGTTTCGCCACGAGTTCTTCGCCAGCACGTCCGTGTCTCCCTGTGCGGCGCTCAACCATGCGGTGAGCCAGGCGCGCTACGACTGCGTCATGGTGGCTATCGACGGAGCGCGCCTGCTCTCGCCAGGCCTGCTCGCTCTAGCCGCGCGGGCGCTCGGCAGCGTGCACCGCCCGTTCGTCTTGACGCTCGGGATGCACCTCGGGCCCAGGGTGCACAACGAACTCGTCGCGGCGGGATTCACCTCGGAGGACGAGAGCGACCTGCTGGCTTCGATCGACTGGCGGCGCTCGGGCTACGGCTTGTTTGGGATCTCGAGCCTGGCACTTTCGAGCCGTGAGGGCTTCTACTCCGAGTTGAGTGAGAGCAACTGTTTTGCACTCAGGCTGGAGGACTACGAGGCCCTGGGTGGCTTCGACGAGCGTTTCGTCTCCCCCGGCGGGGGTCTGGCCAACCTCGACATCTTCAATCGCGCCATGGCTGAGCCGGATCTGGAGCCGGTCATGCTCCTTGGCGAGGCGACCTTTCATCAGCAACACGGTGGCGTGGCGACCGAGGCCCCACCGAGTGCACACCCGTGGCCCGAGTTCATCGCGGAGTACGAGGCCATCCACGGAGTGCCGTATGCCCCGGTCTGGCGCCAGCCGACCTACTTCGGTCCCCGCCGAGAGGAGTGCGCGGCACTCTACGTCGAGGACGGGGAGTCGGCCGAGGGCTGACGAGGGGATCCTCGGCGGCTCCGCACTGTCTGTGCAATTGGGCACCTTGTAACCTGCGACACAGCGTCCGCCGGGCCGCTCGGCCTAGCCTGAGTCGGTGGATTTAAGCTCTCCAATCCCCCGAGGCTGGTTGGCCGCGGCCGCTCTGACCCTGACGGTTGGAGCCGCCGCCGGCCAGCCGGTTGACTACGACATCGTCTATGTTCGCCAGCCGCGGTACGGAGACACCACTGGCACCATTTGGCCGGAGATATTCCATCCTGCGCGGGCCGAGGTTGGAGCGGACCTCATGCTCCTGCACCCCGATGGCAGCGAAGAGGTTCTCGTCGACTGCACTGTGTGCTCGGTCACCGATCCCTTCGTCACCTTCGACGGATTGTCGGTCTACTACTCGCTCTTTCACGACCTGACTCAAGTCAATAGCCAGCGCAACGATCTCCCGTTACTGGGGGCGGACATCTTTCGTCTCGATCTTGCGACCGGCCAGAGCGAGCAGCTGACCTTTGGGGAGTTCACGCCGAATACCGGGGCAGGCAACTGGGACGAGTCGAACCCGCTCGACCCGCCAAGTGAGTTCAACCGCCTGGGCTACGGCATTCTGAATCTCGGGCCGGCGCCGGTCGCGGGCGGACGGATTGCCTTCACCTCGAACCGCAACGGCTTCACCCCGCCCAAGACCTTTACGGCACCGACCCAGCAGCTCTACGTGATGGACGAGGACGGCGCCAACGCGGAGCCCATCGCGCCCATGTCGATCAACAGCGCCCTCCATCCGACGCCGCTCAAGGATGGACGGTTGATGTTCTCGAGCTACGAGAGCCAGGGGTTGCGCGACCGGCGGTTGTGGGGAATTTGGACCATCAATCCCGACGGCCGCAACTGGGCGCCTCTGGTCAGCGCCTTTCGCTCGCCCCAGGCGTTTCATTTCATGACCCAGTTGACCCACGAGGATCTGGTGGTCACGGACTACTACAACCTCAACAACAACGGCTTCGGAGCCCTCTATAGATTTCCGCTCGATCCGCCGCCAGGGGAGCCGCGCTTTCACAGCGCCTTCCCCGAAGAGAACCCGGAGATCGAACAGACGGTGGGCGGAGGATTCCTCTACCCCTTCCGCATGTCATTTACTCCGCGCGGCATGTATTCGATCTCGCCCTTCACTCATGCCGGCGACGAGGCGGCCCCCGAGGGCATCGGCGGCGTCCGGGTCGGCAAGTTCACCCATCCCTCGGCGACCACCGGGGGCGATCTCCTCGTGGTGTGGACGCCAGGCCCGGCCAACGATCTCAACCGGCCCACGCCCTTGCCGTACTACGACGGTGGCCTCTATCTGCTGCCCGACGCCGACGCGATCTGGGATCCGGCAGCGCTCATCGAGCTGAAGAACGATCCGGCCTACAACGAGGCCTGGCCACGGGCCGTAGTCCCCTACAGCGACATCTACGCCGTCGCCGAGCCGGCAGAACTGCCTTGGCTGCCCAACGAAGGGGGGTTGCATCCGGAGCTTCCGACCGGCACACCCTACGGGTTGATCGGCTCGAGCAGCTTCTACCACCGGGAGAGTTTCCCCGGTCACGTCACGCCCTGGAACAACACCTTCGATGGGCTCGACGCCTTCAACACCGGCGAGAACGGCCAGTCGAGCAACTGGAGCTACCAGGGTGCGGATGCCGGTAAGTACTCCGACAGCGAAATCTGGGCGGTGCGGATCGTGGCACTGGAGCCCAACACCCATCGCAGCTATGGCCCCAACAACGGACGCCAGTTCGAGAATCACGCCAACGAGCGGCATCGCATTCTCGGCGAGATCCCGCTGCGCAAGTTCGATGGCGAAGGCAATCCGGTCCTCGACCCTCAGGGCAATCCTGACACCAGCTTCCTGGCGAAAATTCCAGCCGATACGCCGTTCACCTTCCAGACCCTCGACAGTCAGGGCATGCTGCTCAACATGGCGCAGACCTGGCACCAGGTACGACCGGGGGAGATCCGCACCGATTGCGGCGGCTGTCACGCGCACAGTCAGGCGCCGCTCGACTTCGAGGACACGGCGGCGGCGCTGCCGAGCTACGCGCTCTGGGATCTGACCGAGGAGACGCCGCTGGTGGGCGACGACGGCGCGGGCAATCCGACCATCGACATCGTGTCTTCGAAGGTGGTGGACGTCGAGTTCTATCGCGACATCCGCCCGCTCCTGCAGAGCCGCTGCGTGAGCTGTCATACGAGCGCCAGCCCGGCGGGCAACCTGGTGCTGGATGACCTGACGTTGTACGACGGCCTGCCCGGCGACTACAAACGGCTGGCCGCCGACGAGGATGCCGATTGGGGCTACGCGCCGGTGATCAACAACGGCACCTGGCGGCAGACCAACGCCAGTCGCTACGTTCGCCAGTTTCAAAGTCGCCGGAGCATGCTGATCTGGAAGCTCTTCGGTGGGCGCCACGACGGCTGGTCGAACAGCGACCATCCGACCGAGACCGTCCTTGGAGACCCCAACACTCTGCCCCCGGACACGGATCCCAACGACGCCGACATCGACTTCACGGGCGACGTGATGCCGCCGCCGGGATCTCCTGCGCTGACCGAGGACGAGAAGCGGCTCTTCGTACGCTGGATCGACTTGGGGGCGCCAATCAACAGCGGAGAAGAGAGCGGCAACGGCGACTGGGGTTGGTTTCTCGACGACCTGCGACCGGTGCTGACCGTGCAGGCTCCCCAGCGGGGGTTCAATCTCGATCCTTCAGAGATTCGGTTCGGTGCTGCCGACGCCAACAGCGGGCTCGACCTGGCGACGCTGTCGGTCAAGGCCGACTTTGTCGCCGAGGGCCGCCCGGCGGGCAGCGAGCTGGCGGATCTCGTGGTCGTCGAGTCGCCTGGTGTGTTTCTGCTCTCCCTGAGCGAGCCGATCGCGGGCCTGGCAGAAGCGCATGTCTACATCGAGATCGCCGACCAGCAGGGCAACATCAGCCGCGTGGACCGAGGCTTCGTCACCGGCGAGACGATCTTCGCCGATGGCTTCGAGAGCGGCGGTACCTCCGCCTGGTCGCAGACCGTGGGGGGCGGCTGACTCGCCTCAGTGCGACGATCTGATCGCCGCGCGGTGATCCCGTGGGCAGGGTAGCGACAATCTCTAGAACCTCAGCAAGAGCCCGGCCCAGTGAAAGCCTGCCCCGAACGAGACGAGCATCACCAGATCGCCGGCACTGATCCGGCCCTCATCGCGCGCTTGCACCAGGGCTAGCGGGACAGAAGCCGAGCCCGTGTTGCCGAAGTCGCGGATGTTGCTGTAGACCTTCTCGAGCGGCAGGTCGAGGCGCTTGGCGACCGCATCGAGGATGCGCTTGTTGGCCTGGTGGGGCACGACGAGCGCGACGTCGCCGAGACTGACGCCTGACTGTTCAATCAGTTGGTCTGCCGCCTCGCCCATTCGGCGGACTGCCTGTCGAAAGACCTCGCGTCCGTGCATCACGACCTTCTTGTGCAACCCTGCTTCGGCTGCCTCCAGCGTGAACGGGACTCGGGTACCGCCCGCCTCGAGGCAGAGGATGTCGGCTTTGCTGCCGTCCGTCCCGGCGGTGGCGGCCAGCATGGCGATGGGGCTGTCGCCGGTGCCGACAATGGCCGCACCGGCGGCGTCGCCGAAAAGGACGCAAGTGTCCCGGTCTTCCCAGTTCATCAAGCGCGAGATGAGCTCGACGGCAATGACGAGCACGTTCTTGCCTGACTGAGCTCGGCAGCGAGCGACGTCGAGGCCGAGAAGGAAGCCGGCACAGCCACTACCGGCCATGTCGAAGGCGGGAATCTCGCCGGCGCCCAATCGGTCCTGGACGAAGGCCGCCGTGTCCGGCGAATACATTTCGGGTGTGTCCGTCGCGACGATGATCTCGTCGATATCGGTCGCCGTGAGCCCGGCGTCTCGAAGGGCCTCGGTCGCGGCAGCCAAGCAGAGATCGACGCTGGTCTCGTTCGCCGCGGCGAATCGCCGCTCGGAAATCCCCGTCCGGCTGGTGATCCACTCGTCGGACGTATCCACCAGGGCGCTCCAATCGGCGTTCGTCATAACGCGGTCAGGCGCGTAGGCGCCGAGACCCAGGATTCCGATGGTTGCTTGCGAGGAGGCCATGAACGCTACTCCTGGGGGCTGTCAGAAGAAGCCGACTAGAAACCAGGGCGATTGTACAGGCCCGGCGGGGGCTGAGAGTCGTGCCTAGCCGTAGGACTTGATGTCGGCCCAGATGTCCTCGAGGCTGCCCCTCGCCCCCCGGCACAGATAGATGCTGAGATCGGACTCATAGGGCATGCAGTACTTGCAAGGCACTTTGCCGACTTCGTCCACCTGCTCGAAGATCTCCTCGAGTTGCTCCCTTCGGCCGCCTAGAAACATTACGAGCGAGCCGTCGCGATCGCCAGGCCCCCACAGCCAGTACGAGTTGTGCGAACTGATCGCTCGCGGGAGACCAAGCTCCGGACCGAAGAAGTCGATCGCCCCGGCCCTGCCGTAGTTGGAACCGAAGATCATGACCTCGGCCTGATCGTTCTCGTCGAGAGCTCCATAGGCCTCCGCAACAGCCTCCGCCTTCTCCGGCCAGCCGAACATGTCGGCGTAGAACTGCGGCAGATCGGCCAGTTCCTTGCCTTCGCTGGTGTGGGGTCGCAGGCGGAAGAACTCGGCCCAGGAGATGTAGCCCTCGACCGGCAGAATCGGCAGGGTTATAGGCGACATCACGAGGCTGGCGAGTGTCAGGGTCAGTAGGGTCGGTCGGACCCACCGTTTGGACTCCGCGAACCAGGTCTCGAAGGCGACGCCGCCGGCAGCGAAGAGGAAGGTCACGGCGCCGGCGAGGTACTCCGGTTTGCTGCTGCCGTTGGCCAGCAGCACCGCGACTACTGCGAGGAAGGCGATGCCAAGGGCACGATAGCGCCGGCCGGCGCCGAGCAGCACGAAGTAGAGGCCGCCGAGCCAGAGCGGCAGGTTGATCGGGTTGTTGATCAGAAGTTGGCCTCCCAGGAGGTCCATGACGCCCAGACCCGAGTATTTCCCCGCCACCGCGTTGGCGATGAACTCCGCGTGGGCCATGTCGTGACGTAGGTTCCAGATGATGTACGGGGCGAAGATCATCAGCGCGATCGCCGCGGCTAGCCACGGCCAACGGGACTTGAGGCTGCGCCGCAACCCAGTCGCGGCGATGGCGACGAAGAGCCCGGCGCCGAGCCAGAGCACGCCGACTTTGTTCTGCAGACCGATACCGAGCAGGAGGCCCAGGAGAATCCAGCCACGCGGCGTCTCTTCATTGATCAGCCGCGCCAGCAGGAGCCCGGCTGTCGCCCAGATCAGCAGATCGAAGGCGTTCATCGAGTAGATGGTGTCGAACGCAAGCACGATGTGCGATACCAGACCGGCGGTGCCGGCCAGAGCCATGGCCCACCGCCCACCGCCGAGTTCTCGCGCCAGGAGCATGATGACGACCAGGGTCAGGGCCCCGGCGAGCGCCGGGAAGAGTCGCAAAGCGAAGAGGGAGTCGCCGAATAGGGCGCGCTGGATTGCCAGCAGGGCGATCGACAGCGGCGGGTGATCGACGTAGCCCCAGTCGAGGTGCTCGGTAGAAGCCAGGTAATACAGTTCGTCGCGGAAGTATCCGTAGCCGCCGAGGGCGTTGGTCACAAAGTGCAGCGCGAGTTTGATGGCCGCGAGAGCACCGAGCGGAATCCAAAGAGCGGACCTACGTGTCATGGCGATCTCCTCCTGCGATTGACTGGGCGAGTTCAGTGTAGCGCCGTCGACTCGACCTGGGCCGGGGCCTTCGCGTGGTAAAACACAGTCTGCCGAACCTGTTACTGAAGTTGAAGCCATGAATCCGACATCAATCTGGGCCGTCCTGACCGGAGAAACAGTGGGCTCGTCGCGACTCGCGGAGGCTGTGCGCGAAGTCCTCGACGCGGTGACGCTCCAGAGTTTCGCGTCTCTCGCCAAGACTTTCGATGGCGCCTTCACCCTGGCGATCGACTCGTCGCGGGCTGACTCTTGGCAAATGGCCACACCTCATCCGCACATCGCGCTGCGGGCCGCGCTCTACTTCCGGGCTGAGGTGAAGGCTCGTATGGGCTCCTACAACGTCGATACACGGATCGCAATCGGGGTCGGCTCAGTAGACGCCGCGCCCCGACTCAGGGTCTCGGACGGCGACGGCCCCGCCTACCGGCGTTCCGAGCTGGCTCTCGAGACGATGCCCAGGACCCGAAGATTGGCTTTGCGGCTCGAGGATCAGCCCTTGAGCCCGGGCTTCGACGAGATGCTGGGGCTGGTAGATCATGTGGCCGCCCGTTGGACGGACAAGCAGGCTCTGGCCGTGACCGGTGCACTCCAGGGGTGGACTCAGCAACGCATCGCCAGCAGCTGGGACCGGGTCGGCCAAGCAGCCGTGTCCCAACAAACGGTGGCACAACATCTTCACAGAGCCGGTTGGCAAGCCCTGGCACCGGCGGTCGATTTTCTCGAGGGTCTCTTGGCGTAGCCACTGATGGAGGGTGCACGATGACGGGTTCGCGAGTCGCTAGGACACCGGAGGAGAGGTTCACCGACCTGCCGGATTTCCCTTTCGAGCCTCACTATCTCGAGGTCGAGGGACTGCGCATGCACTACATCGACGAGGGCCCGCGGGACGCGCCTCCGATTCTCATGCTTCACGGTGAGCCGTCCTGGTCCTACCTCTATCGATACATGATTCCGCCTTGTGCCAAGAAGCATCGAGTGATCGCCCCAGACCTGATCGGCTTCGGGCGCTCAGACAAGCCCGTCTCGATTCACGACTACACCTACCAGTCGCACATGGACTGGATCACCGCCTTCGTCAAAGCCTTGGATCTGCGAGAAATCACGCTCGTCTGTCAGGACTGGGGGGCGCTGATCGGGTTACGCCTGGCGGCCGAGCAGTCCGAGCGCTTCGCCCGTATTGCGGTGGGGAACGGGATGCTGGCCACCGGGGACCAACCGATGCCGAGGATATTCAAGCTCTGGAAGCTGTTCGCCCGTTGGTCGCCCTGGTTTCCTGTCTCGGGGATCGTGAACTACGGCTGCTTCAAGAAGCTCTCAGCCGCGGAACGCCGCGCCTACGACGCGCCATTCCCCAGCGCCCGATACAAGGCCGGGACTCGGGCCTTCCCGCGGCTTGTGCCTGCTTCCCCGAGGGATCCCGCCGCGGCGGCATGCAGGACCGCGTGGAAGCGGCTGGGCCATTGGGAAAAACCCTTCGTCACCGCCTTCAGCAACGGCGATCCGATCATGAGAGGAGGCGATCGCGTGCTGCAACGCCACATCCCCGGGACCCTGGGTCGGGGCCACAGGACTCTCAGAGGCGGGCACTTCCTGCAGGAGGACGCCGGGCCGGAGTTCGCCCAGGTCGTTCTCGACCTCATCGCCGAGACCCCGTAGGAGGGGGCTGCGAGGCTTACGAAAATGGCATAGATCCCTGTGCTATATTGCTGCGTAAGCTGCTGTTCCGTAGACACTTGAGGTCGATGGATCGGCGAGATAATTGAAAGTGGATGCATAGAGTCGATGGCGAAAAAGACCACAGTCTCAACCGAGATCGAGATCTTCGGAGCCGTCTACCCTGTTCGAGGAGAAAAGGACCCTGAGCACCTGCAAGAGCTTGCGGCCATGGTGGACGAGAGGATGCGCGAAATTTCGCGACAGGTCCAAACCGTCGACACTGGCAAGATCGCAGTTCTCACGGCGCTCAATTTTGCGGACGAACTAGTCCAATCCCGGCAGCGGCAGGATGGGGACTGGGGGAACGTACAGGAAACGGTGACCGCTCTGGCCGATGACCTCGGCAAGGCACTACAGGACTAGATTGAAGCAACACCTGAGCGGCCCGAAGCACTGGATAATTTGAACAGGCATCCCCTGCGTGGTTAGTGATGAGTCTATGCGTTTTAGAACCTACCCTAAAGTCTCGGGAGCTTCACTTCGGCGAGCCTGTGCCAGCCCCGCCAGTTCTGCTGGATCGGGGACGCTGATGGCCGCAGAGAGGGCACCCACCTGGTAAAAGCCAGGTTCTAGACTTCAGACTCACACGGCTTGCGCGGGGGGTGCTAGTTCTTCCCCTGGACACACCTGCGGCTCCGATTCAGGAGGCCGAACGGTGGAACAAACAACATTGCTGGCGATTGTCGCTGGGGCTGCGGCGCTTGTCGTCGCGGCCTGGTGGCTGCTCGTGCGGAAGAAGGTCGAGGGCGCACTGGTCGAGTCCGAGGCCAAGGCGCGCGACCTGCTGCGAAATGCCGAGCGCGACGCCGAAGCAAAGCTCAGAGAAGCCGATGTGGCGGCAAAGGAGAAACTCCTCCAGGCTCGCAGCGAGTTCGAAGCGGTCTCGCGCAAGCGCCGGTCCGAACTCGAGAGCCTGGAACAGAGGCTCTCTCAGCGTGAGGACAAACTCGACCGGCGGGAAGAAGAGACGCGCGGTCGGGAGAAAGAAGTCGAGGGCCGCGACCGGGCTCTAACCAAGAACGAGGGCCGGCTCGAAAGGAAGACCGCCGAATATGATGGATTGCTCGAGGAGCAGCGGAACAAACTCGAGCAGATCGCCGGCCTTACGGCGCGGCAAGCGACCGAGGAGCTCAAGACCTCGATGTTCGACGAGGCACGGATGGATGCCGCCCACCTTGTGAAGCGCATCGAGGACGAGGCGCGAGAAGGCGCGGACAAGGAGGCCCATCGCATCATCGGCACCGCGATTCAGCGCTCGGCCTCGGACTTCATCTCGGAGACCACCGTGTCGGTCGTACATCTTCCGAGCGACGACATGAAGGGCCGTGTCATTGGCCGCGAGGGGCGCAACATCCGGGCACTCGAGCTGGCCACGGGTGTTGATCTGATCGTCGACGACACGCCCGAGGCGGTGATCCTCTCGGGTTTCGATCCATACCGGCGCGAGATTGCTCGCGTCGCCCTCGAGCGGCTGGTCAAGGACGGCCGGATCCACCCTGCCCGCATTGAGGAAGTGGTGGAGAAGGTCAAGGCCGAATTCGAAAAGCGCGTGCGCCAGGAGGGTGAGGCGGCGCTGCTCGAACTCAACATTCCGAACGTGCATGCCGAGCTCGTCAAGCTCCTGGGGCGGCTGCGCTATCGGACCTCCTACGGCCAGAATGTGCTGCAACATTCGAAGGAGGTCGCCTTTCTCTCGGCGACGATGGCGGGCGAACTGAAGTCCAATGTTCCGATCGCCAAGCGAGCCGGCTTGTTTCACGACATCGGCAAGGCAGTCGATCGAGAGATGGAAGGTACCCATGTCGAGATCGGAATCGACCTCCTGCGCAAGTACGGCGAGTCTGAGGATGTGGTCCACGGGATGGCCTGCCATCACGGCGACTACGATCCCGAGACCGTCGAGGCCGTCCTCGTCACCGCTGCCGATGCACTCTCCGCCGCCCGCCCGGGCGCTCGCCGCGAGGTCCTCGAGACCTACGTCAAACGGCTCGAGAAGCTCGAAGAGATCGCCCGCGCCTTCAAGGGTGTGCAGAAGACCTACGCTATCCAGGCTGGCAGGGAAGTACGGGTCATCGCGGACTGCAAACGGGTTACCGACGAGCAGGCCATCTGGCTGTCAAAGGACATCGCCAAGAAGGTCGAGGCCGAGTTGACCTACCCCGGACAGATCAAGATCACGGTGATTCGCGAGAATCGTGCCGTCGAGTACGCCAAATGAGACTGCTCTTCGTCGGTGATGTGGTCGGTAAGCCTGGGCGACGAGCCCTGACGAAAATTCTGCCGCGTCTTGTAGACCAGCACCGGGTGGACTACTCGGTGGTCAACATCGAGAACAGTGCTGGTGGGTTCGGCGTGACGCCTTCTGTGCTGGCCGAGTTCGAGGACCTGCCGATCGACTGTTACACCAGCGGAAATCACATGTGGGACAAGAAGGAAGGCGTGGCGATGCTCGATTTGGAGCCGCGTCTCCTGCGTCCTGCCAACTACCCGCCGGGGACGCCCGGGAGTGGGCTCTATGTGGGCGAGACCGCCGCCGGTATTCGTGTGGCAACGCTCAACCTGGAGGGTCAGGTGTTCATGAAGGCGCTCGACTCCCCCTTTCGGGTTGCCGAGACGTTGCTCGATTCCCTCGACAGCGATGTTCAGGTCATCTTGGTGGACTTTCACTGCGAGGCAACCAGCGAGAAGCAGGCCATGGGGTACTTTCTCGACGGCAGAGTCAGCGCGGTGCTCGGTACCCATACCCACGTGCCCACCGCTGACGAGCGCATCTTGCCGCAGGGCACCGCCTTTCAGACCGATGCCGGGATGACGGGGCCCTACGAGTCGGTGATCGGGATGAAGCACGATAAGGTGGTGACCAGATTTCTGACCCACATGCGAGCGCCGTTTGAAGTGGCCAAAGGTGATGTTCGCCTGGCCGGAGCGCTGATCGACATCGACGAGAAAACCGGGCGTGCAAGCTCGATTGAGCGGCTCCTTATCCCCTATGTCAGCTAAACAGCCAAGCCTCGAAGAACTCAAGGCCGCGCCGGGGCGCAACGCGGTCTCGGTCATCATCACGACCTACAACGAGGAGGTTCACATCGCCGAGTGCATCGAATCGGTGCTGTGGGCGGACGAGATCCTCGTGGTGGACTCCTTCTCGACGGACGGAACGGTGAAGATCGCCGAGACCTTTCCGGTCAAGCTGCTGCAGCGGGAGTACTTCGGCTCGGCGGCGCAGAAGAACTGGTCGATCGATCGAGTGGAGAACGAGTGGGTGATGATCCTCGATGCCGACGAGCGGGTAACAGAGCCGCTGGCACGAGAGATTCTCCAACTCCTGGCCGACAAACCCGCCGCGTTCGGCTACCGGGTGCGCCGGCGCAACATCGTCTTCGATCGCGAGATCAAGCACTCGGGCTGGTCGACCGACAAGGTGATCCGGCTCTTTGACCGTTCCCACGGCCGCTACCCGAACCGCCGAGTGCATGCCGATCTCGACATTCCGGGCAATGTCCCGACACTCCGGCACGCTCTGCTGCACTACACCTACCGTTCGCTCGCCCAGTACAGCGAGAAGATGATGAACTATGCGGAGTGGGGAGCCGCTCAGGCCTTCCGCGAGGGCCGGACGGCCGGGTTCGCCGAACTCGCTCTGAGGCCTCTCGTTCGCTTCGTCCGGACCTACGTCGTCCAGTTGGGGTTTCTGGACGGGTTGCATGGCCTTGTGGTCTGCGGTCTCCAGGCCTACGGCACGTTCCTCAAGTACGTCATTCTTTGGGACTATCGAGAGCGTGAGAAGAAGGGCGAAGAAGTGGCCCTGCCGGCTTTCGACGACGACGTCAAGACTTGGCAGAAGCCAGGTGCCGAGCCGCCCGTCGACTAGCGGTTGCCCGGAAAAGTGGAAGGCTGGGAAGAAGACAAGCCGCCCTCGAGGGTGGCGGCGAAGAGGACGACTTCGGGGAGATCAGGCAGGACGAGGTTGCGCTCACCCGTTCGCAAGGCGATTGCGTAGCGGAACAGATAGCCGAACTCGTACGGTATGTCTCTACCTTGGCGATCGTGGCGGTGAGTTGCCACCCAGCCGATCGTATGGCGGCGCAGAAACCCCCCGCCCGGTGCTGCCCATTGTCGGTGCTTCAACCCTCGGCGGGTGCCCTTGAAGCGGCCGATGATACCGGCCCAATGATCGATCTCGGTCTGAACCCTGCGGCCATCGATTCTGAAGTCGGCTCCTCGCAACCGGTCCAAGCTTGCGGCCAGCAGCCAGAGAGTCTCTCTGTCCTCGTGCCAGCTGAGCGTCTGGCTCGTGCATCGCATTGCGTTCTCGGCATCGCTTCTGCCGAGCTCGAACCGTACGCTGCCGGCTTGGACAGACCGGGGCCAGAGTTCTGCCGGCAGGGTCGAGGAGAGCGCGGTCTCGGTGTCCCCCGGCCGCCCGTTGCGGCCCTCATCTTGAGCCGATGTCACTCTCAAGTCATAAGGCAGGACCAAGGACTCAGAAGCCGCTGCGGGACCCGTCACGGGAGCCCGCACGTCCAGGCGCAGCGTTCGTATGGCGTAGGGAGGGAGGTCGAGGGATAGCTTGCCGCCGGTGGGTTCCTCGACCTGCAATGTCGTCTCACAGCCGTCCAGCCGGTGGGCGTTGGCAATCGGGCCAGAGGTCGAGAGTCCCAGTGCGTGGTGCCGGTGGCCGCCGTTCTCTTGCACTCGGGCGACCAGGCCTGGTCCGGTCTCGGGCTTCTTGAGAGCCCGCAGAGCCGCGCCGCGATCGAGTTCGAAGAGCGAGACGGCCCGCCCGAGGTCGCCGCGGTGTCGCGTCGTCTGGCTCGCTATCGGCGCCAGCGCAAAAGCCTCGGCGTGCTCCTCGCTGATGCCGACGCCGAGGTGGCGGACGACGGCACAACGGATCCGATGGGTGCCGAGGTCCTGCCGGCCTTGATGGCGAAACTTGCGTCCGACGCCGGGAGAACGCAGGAGACTCAGTCTCAAGCTGCCGGCGTCGAGGTGATCGAAACCGGCATGGCGCTCGGCGAGCAGGGCCAGGCCACCAGCCCGCGGGGCCGCCCAGAGCCCTGGTACCTCGTGCTTGACGTTGGAATTGACCCCCCTGTCGATGGTGCCGCAGCCGAGCCCGTAGGTGGTTTCTCCGCCTAGAGTGGGCTGGTGTAGGCCTAGTTTGAGGAGACGGCCTCGCGTGCGCCAGTCGATCTCGTGCTCGAGCACGATCCGCCCGCCGGCGGCGCCGCTGCCGAGGACGATCCTCTGCAGGTAGGTCGAGCCGGCGAAGCGGCGTCGAACCTCGACCACGGCACGCACGGGACCCGCCTCTCGAACGGTCACGCTCGCTCGCCCTGCGACTCGCCGGGGCGTGCGTTCGAGATCGCGGGCCTGAATCTCCCAAGCCGGCCAGCGCGTGGAGCGGTCCTTGAGTAGTTCGAGGGCGAGCGGGGCGGCCAGTAGCTGGTCGCCCGACTGACGGTCTCGGATGCCACCGATAAGGCCATCGCCATCGAGCTCGACTTCGAAGTGGCTGTTGGCGATTCGATGTTGGCCAACTTCCAGATCGGTGAGCGAGGTCAGTCTGGCGGCGGGGAGCAAGCGCCAGACCGAGAAACCGAGGGGCGGCAGGGGAGGGGCGAAGACGACCCGCAGGCGGCCATTGACGCGCTCGACGATTTGCACCGGCACCACCTCGCCATCAGGTCCGTGAGCCTCGACCCGCAGCGGCGCTTCGGGCCAATCGAGTTCGATTTCGACGAGGTCGCAGCGTCTGCGGGCTAAGGGGTTGAACAGCGCCAGGGGCGCGCCTGGGCCGCTGGTGTCGAGGCGTGCCGATACCGCCCGGATAGCGTCGGCAAGGACAGTCTCGAAACAGTTGAGCGCGATCAGCTGATCGTTCCAAGTGAAGCCGTAGGCCTCCGGAATGCTGGTCCCCGTGAGGTCGTCGTGCATCTGGTGCCAGAGGAAGCGCTCCCATGCTTGGCGCATGGCATCGGCCGGGTAGGGCATGGCCGACAACCAGTCGGCGATCGCAGCGGCTCGCTCGGCGCTGTCGGCGGTGACTTCACAGGCTCGGTTCCAGTGCTTGGCGGCCGCTTGGGAGGTCCAACACCCCGTGCCATGGGTCGGCAGCAGTAGCTCTCCCTTGTGAGCCGGCAGGCGCTCGACCTGGGTTGAGTCGAGACGGCGAAAGAGCGTGTCGGAGGCAGTTTGCAGAACCCGGATCGGGCCGTCGCCGGCGACGCTCTTCTCGATCCACTCCAAGGAGTCTCCTTGCAGCCGACCGCCACGATCGCCCAGGCCGACGTACATGAACGCGACGGCGAGGCCGCTCGCCTCTTTCTGGCGCTCGATGCGGCGCAGCCAGCGCGCGGCTCGGCTCAGGTCTTCGTGCAGGCCCTCGCCGTAGCCTTCGGGCCGCAGCGCCGCGACAACACCTTCGCCGTCAGGTCCGAGCCAACGCCCGATGTGGAAGGGCAACTCGGCCCCCTCACTCCAGTTGCCGAATTTCTGGGCGGAGAACCCCTGGAGGCCGCAGTGGGCGGCGATCGATGGCAGCGCATGGCCGAAGCCGAAGCAGTCCGGCAGGAAGATATCGACACTGCTGTGGCCGAATGTCGCCTCGAAGTAGCGTTTGGCGTAGAGGATGTGACGCAGCAGCGACTCCGGCGCGACGCAATTGACGTCCGGCGAGTCGAGCATCGTGCCGGCGGGCTGCCAATTGCCGGCGGCGACACACTCCTCGAGCCGAGCGAAGTCTTCGGGGTAATACTCCTCGATCAGCTTGTAGCGAAAGGCGCCTTCGAAGCTCAGGACCCGCGCCGGATGATCAGCGAAGAGCTCGAAGTTGCCGGCGAGTGTCGCCGGGATGAAGTCGCGGATGGTGTCCTGAACGGTCCAACGCCACTGGGTATCCAGATGGACCGTGTAGATCAGGAAGAGTGTCGGAGAGTGCTCGAGATCGAGCGCCGCCGCGGGTGACTGAGGTGATTGCAAGGCGAGCGCAGTCTATTAGAATCCCCGGACTGAACGGCGACTGAGAGAAGGGGAGGCAGCCGAATGCGACGAATGATCCTTGCGGCGTTGGTTTTTGGGCTGGGGTTGGTGACGGCCAACTCGGTGGCGGAGGGGCAGGAGTCTTCGACGCTGGGGTTTGGCGGCGGAATTTTCGATACTTCGGCTTTTGCCGATGAAGGAGACTTCGATGCTTTCGAGGCCGGACTGGTGTGGCGAGGGCCTACCAGGCTTGCCTGGGGCGTCGGGCTGATGGCTGGGGTGTCGGCCAACGACGATAGTGCTTGGTGGACGTATGTGGGTCTCCGTCGTCCGTTCCCGCTGGCGGACCGCTGGGAGTTGGGGCCGACTTTCGGTGCCGCCTACTACGAGGAGGGTGACAGCAAGAACCTCGGCCATGAGGTTGAGTTCCGCAGCGGGTTGGAGGTGAACCGGAAGTTCGCCGGCGGTTCTTCGATCGGGTTCGAGTTCTACCATCTGTCGAACGCGGGACTTTCGGACACCAATCCGGGGATCAATTCGCTTTGGGTGGTGTTCTCGGTTCCGTTGGGCAGGTAGCTGCGACGTAGGTTGGGCGAGGGGGTCGGACCAACCAGATCGACCCTCGGGGGTGCTGAGGCCGGACCAACACCAGGCCGACCCGAGGGGCACGCGGCGCTATGGGGGAAGAAGAACGGTTGGCGCCGCTCATTCGGCTGCGGGGGGTGCCGCTGCAGCTTGCTTGGCGTTGGCGCGGCCCTTGCCTCAAGACCCCTCGGGTCGGCCTGGTGTCGGTCCTACGGTGTTGCTGAGCGGGGCACCTCGAAGAGCTCCGGAGGCGGAGTTCCCCTCTACCAGGTCTTCCAGGGAATCTTGCCCGACTTCCAGACCTCGTTGAGGTGCAGATAGTCGCGGAAGGTGTCCATGGGGTGCCAGTAGTCTTCGTGGGGGTAGACGGCGAGTTGGTCGTCGCGAGCCATGTCTCTCAGCGGTTCGATCTCGAGCAGCAACGGCGGATCGTCGTTCAAGTAGTCGAAGACCTTCTTCTGGAAGACGAAAAAGCCGCCGGAGACGAAGCCTTCGGCCACGGTCGGCTTCTCGTTGAACTCGACGGCCAGGCCGTCTTCGACCTGCATCTCGCCGTAGCGGGAGGTAGGGTGCACGCCGGTCACGGTCGCCACGCGGTCCTTGGCGTAGTGGTAGTCGAGTAGCTTGTCGATATCGACGTTGCCGACGGCGTCGCCGTAGGTGAAGCAGAAGGTGTCAGAGTCGATGTAGTCCTGGACTCGCCAGAGCCGGCCACCGGTACCGGTCAGTTCGCCGGTCTCGGCGCAGGTGATGCGCCAATCTTCCAGGCCGACACTGTTGTGGAACTCCGGCGGCGAGCCGTCCATGCCAACGGTGAAGTCCTGCATCATCTCGTGGAAGCGCAGGAAGTACTGCTTGATCACCCAGCCCTTGTAGCCCAGGCACAGGATGAACTTGCGGAAGCCGTGCTGGCTGTAGATCTTCATGATGTGCCAGAGGATGGGCATGCCGCCGATCTCGACCATCGGCTTGGGGCGGTATTCGGTCTCTTCGCGCAGCCGTGTGCCTTGGCCGCCGCAAAGAATGACGACCGGCATGTCGGCCTTGTTGGGGCGTGCGTCGCTCATGGAGACTCCAGGGAGATTGCGGGTAGGGAACGAGTAAGAAACGAGTAGAGAACGGGTAGGGAACTGCTCGCCGGAGCAGTCCGGCAGGACGGCTTGGAGAGGCTCTTGACGGTTGCCGACACTACCACGTCGCGTGACGCTCGATCCCGTGTCAGGTCGGGCTCGGGAAGGGCTCCAGAAGGGTTCCAGAAGGGCGCTAGAGTGCTAGCATTCGCGGTTCAACGACCTGGTTTTCAAGGACCTCGAAGGCGCTCGCAACCGTACCGCGCCATTCCCCATGACACAAAAAGGCATCATTCTGGCCGGCGGCGCCGGCACCCGGCTTCTGCCACTGACGCACACGATCAGCAAGCAGCTGCTGCCGGTGTACGACAAGCCGATGATCCACTATCCGCTGTCGACCCTGATGTTGGCCGGGATCCGGGACATCCTTCTGATCACCACCCCGCGTGATCGACCGGCCTTCGAGACGGTGCTCGGCGATGGGGCGAAGTGGGGCCTCTCGCTGAGTTACGCCGAGCAGCCGAAGCCCGACGGCATCGCCCAGGCCTTCCTCATCGGCGAGGATTTCATCGCCGGCGATCGGGTGGCGCTGATCCTGGGCGACAACATCTTCTACGCCCCGGGTTTCTCGCGCTTGGAAGAGGCAGCGGGTCGCCGAGAAGGAGCGACCGTCTTCGGCTACTACGTGCGGGATCCGAAGGCCTACGGCGTCGTCAGTTTCGACTCGGAGGGTCGGGCGACGGATATCGAGGAGAAACCGGAGAATCCGAAGTCGCACTACGCGGTTACCGGGCTCTACTTCTACGACGAGCACGTGGTCGAAGTCGCCAAGTCGATCAAGCCTTCGGCCCGCGGCGAGCTCGAGATCACCGACGTCAATCGCGACTACCTCGAACGTGGCAAGTTGGCGGTCGAGATCATGTCGCGCGGCACCGCCTGGCTCGACACCGGGACCCACGAGTCGCTCCTTGACGCGGCCAACTTCGTCCAGGTGATCGAACAGCGCCAGGGTCTCAAGATCGCCTGTCCCGAAGAGATCGCCTTCCGCATGGGCTATATCGACGGCGGGGAACTCGACCGGCTGGCCGGCGAGTTCGGGGCGAGCGCCTACGGCGACTATCTGCGCCAGATCCTTGCTGAGTCGTGAGTTTCTCGATCGAGAGCCTGGCGCTGCCGGAGGTGCGAGTTGTGACTCCGCGAGTGCACGCCGACGATCGGGGAGCCTTCTTCGAAAGCTGGCACGCGGAGAAACTCGCCGCGGTGGGCTTCGACGAGGTTTTCGTGCAGGACAACCACTCGATTTCCTCCGCCGGTGTTCTGCGCGGACTGCACTACCAGCTACCGCCGGCGGCTCAGGGCAAGCTCGTGCGGGTCGTTCGAGGAGCGGTTTTCGACGTGGCGGTCGACGTTCGACGGTCGTCTCCCACGTTTGGCCGCTGGGTAGGACGTACCCTTTCGGCGGACAATCGCGAGATGCTCTGGGTGCCGCCGGGCTTCGCCCACGGCTTCTACGTCACAAGCGACGGTGCCGAAGTGGTCTACAAGTGCACTGCACCCTACATTCCGGAGCAAGATCGCGTGGTGCGGTGGGACGACCCCGAGATTGCCGTGGACTGGCCGTTGGTCGGTGGTCGGGCGCCGGAGTTGTCAGCCAAGGATGCGGCCGCGCCGTTGGCCGCTCAGGCGGAGTTCTTTGGGTGAGAGTCTTGTTGACTGGCGGCAGCGGTCAGCTCGGACGCGAGTTGACGAAGGTCAAGCCGGCCGCCATCGAGCTATTGGCGCTCGACAGGGCGCACTTCAACCTGGCGCGTAGCGCCACCCTCACGGACACGATCGAGCGTCTGGAGCCGGACGTGATCCTCAACGCAGCGGCGTTCACAGCGGTCGACCGCGCCGAGGCTGAGGCTGAGACCGCGTTCGCGGTGAACGCCCAGGCCGTAGGTATTCTGTCTCGAGCCGCCAAGGCTCGGGGGGCGCGCTTCGTGCACATTTCGACGGACTTTGTTTTCGACGGGAAAGCGAACTCGCCTTACCGGCCGAGCGATCCCACGGCGCCGGTGTCGGTTTACGGCCGCTCCAAGCTCAAGGGCGAGAGCGATGCTCTGACCGCACTACCCACCACGACCGTGGTGCGCACCTCCTGGCTCTATTCGTCGCACGGCCGGAACTTCGTGACCAACATGTTGAGAATGATGGGCGAGCGTGATCGGTTGACCGTGGTGATGGACCAACTGGGTTCGCCGACCTGGACGCTGCCGCTGGCCGAAGCCCTGTGGTCGATCGTCTCCCGTGAAGACATGCCTGGTCTCTGGCACTGGTGCGACGGTGGGACCTGCAGTTGGTACGAGTTTGCCTGCGCCATTCAGGATGAGGGCCTGAGTAGACGGTTGCTCTCGAACCGGATTCCCATCGACCCGGTCTTGAGCGCGCAGTTCCCTACCGCAGCGACCCGACCCGCGATGAGCGCGCTCGATGACTCGGCGACCCGCGAGGCTCTGGGAATCGACGCTCTACCGTGGAGGGTTGCTCTCGGTAGGATGCTCGATGAGATGACTGCTGAAGGAATACCACGGGAGGCCGAAGCCGATGGCTAGGCTGCTGGTGACTGGCGGTGCCGGTTTCATCGGTGCCAACTTCGTACATTACTGGGCCCAGCATCATCCGGACGACCGCCTGGTGGTGCTCGATTGCCTCACTTACGCCGGCAATCAAGCGAGCCTGCCCGACCTCGCTGTCGAGCGGCTGAGGTTCGAACGCGGCGATATCCGCGAGAGCGACCGAGTCGAGGACCTGCTGCGCGAAGAACGGCTCGACACCATCGTGCATTTTGCGGCCGAATCGCACGTCGATCGCTCGATTTCCGGCCCCGAGCCCTTTGTCGATGTCAATGTAGTGGGCACGCTGCGCTTGCTCGAAGCGGCCCGCCGGGTTTGGTTGGGCAACGGCGAACGACCGCACCGTTTCCACCACGTCTCAACCGACGAGGTCTACGGCTCGCTGACGGTGGATGACGAGGCCTTCACCGAGGCGACGCCCTACGCGCCGAATTCTCCCTACGCCGCGAGCAAGGCCGCAGCCGACCATCTGGTCCGCGCCTATCACGAGACCTACGGCCTGCAGACCACCATCAGCAACTGTTCGAACAACTACGGGCCCTATCACTTTCCCGAGAAGCTCATTCCGCTCTTCATCGTCAACCTGCTCGAAGGCCGCGACCTGCCGGTCTACGGGGAGGGCGTGAACGTGCGCGACTGGCTTCACGTCGAAGACCACTGTCGAGGGATCGAGTGCATCCTCGAGCGGGGTCGGCCGGGGGAGGTCTACAACGTCGGAACCCGCAACGAGCGCAACAACATCGAGGTGGTCGAGGCGCTCTGTCGCGCCGTCGATCAGACCTTCGCCAGGATGCCGGAGTTGGCGGAGCGATTCCCCTCTGCGCCGCCGGCGCGTGGAGAGGCCTGCGAGGGCAGCATTCGTTTCGTCCGCGACCGCCCTGGGCATGACATGCGCTACGCCATCGACCCCACCAAGCTCGAGACCGAGCTCGACTTTGCGGCCCAGATCGACTTTGCCGCCGGGCTCGAGGCCACCGTGACCTGGTATCTGGATCACGAACCTTGGTGGCGCGCGATCTTGGATCGCGGCAGCTACCGCGAATGGATCGCCGGGCAGTACGGGGATGGCGACGAAGACGACGGCTAGCGAGCTGGTTCCCTCCCGCACGGTGGTGCGCCGGCTGGCACTCCTGCTCGCGCTGTGGAGCGTGGGTGGTTGCGGCTCTGGCGAGCCCGAGGGCGAGCAGAACGACTCGGTGTCTGCGCCTTCGAGTTCTACACAATCGACGACGGTGCCGGCATCGCCTGGTGACCCTGCAGCCCCTCAACTTCCCGAACCGGCAAAGCAGTTCAGCGCCGTTGACCCTGGATTCATCGTCTGGGAGTCCAATCGATCCGGTGCGTGGCGGCTGTGGACGGCAGATCTCGACGGAGGCGGAGCCCGGCAACTGACGCCTGACGAATCCAGGCAGCAGCACTGTTGCGCCCACATAGCGCCCGACGGCTCGAAGATCGCCTACCTCAGCTTGCCGACTGGTCGCGCCCGCTATCTCGACGAGGCGGCGGTTGGCGAGTTGCGCCTCACGACACCGGACGGCACAGCCACGCGTGTCCTGGCGCCGGCGGCCCGTACCTACTTCGAGCATCGAGCGGTGGTCTGGATTGACGACCAGAGCCTGCACTACATCGCCCAGGATGGATCCGTCGAGCGACTCGACACCAGTTCGGGCGCTACCAGCACCGTTCTCCCCGCCTCCGGGGATCTCTCGCGGCGCTGGCTGGTCGATGCCAGCGGCCGCTGGGCGGCGACCGGTCGAGGAGCTCTGGCCCCACTCGAGAACGGACGACTCCAAACCGAGACTCTGCTGCCGGGTTGTCAGCCGTACTTCTCCCGCGACGGCCGCTGGGGCTTCTGGACCGCCGGCGCCGGCGGACCGATCGATCGCTTCGACCTGGCGACCGGCGAGACCGCGACCATCCTGCGCAAGAACGACTCTCGCCTCCCAGAAGGCCGCGGCTACGCCTACTTCCCCATGCTGTCGAGCGATGGCAGCCTGCTGGCCTTCGCCGCCTCGGAGGACGAGCACGACCATCATCGCGCCGACTACGACATCTTCATCGCCGAAGTCGATCCGGCCAAGTTCGAACTGGTCGGTTCGCCCCGGGCAATAGCTGCCGACCCGGCGGTAGATCGATTCCCCGACCTCTGGCGCCCGGACCAAAATAGGGACAGCGTGGTCGCCGAGCCGGCCCCGGAGCCTGAGCTGCGTTCGGTTTGGCCTGCGCGCTCGGACGGAGTTCTCTGGTCCTGGACGGTTGACGGCGAAGATCCCACGACAGCTATCAGGCAAAGCGGTGAACTCGTAGGCGGCAGCCACTCTCTGGACCTGTCTCGAGGCGCTGTCATTGCCGGCGACACCGCCGAGCGACTGCACCAAGGACTGCTGCGCACCAACCAGCTGACTCTCGAAGTGGTCGTGACGCCTCCGGCCAAAGCCAGTACCGGGCTGGCGGCGATCGTGGCTCTCAGTCGCGACAGCTCGCGCGAGAACCTGGTCCTCGGCGAGCGCGGCAGTCGTTTGGTGCTACGGATGCGGGTCGGACCCAAGGGCAGGAACGCCTACGCCGAGGCGGACCTGGGGCCCCTGGCGAGGAGTGAGCGCCTGCATCTGGCGATCTCCTACAGCCCTGGGCGCGCCGTCGTTTATCGCAACGGGGCAGAGGCATTGCGAAGCCGCGACTTGCGCGGACATTTCTTCCAGTGGAGACCCTACGCCCTGACGCTGGGTGACCGCGGACGCGGCGGAGCCGCATGGTCCGGGCGGGTCGAGGCGATCGCAATCTACGATCGGCCCGTCAGTGCGACAGAAGCGCGAGTGAACGCCGACCTGTTGGGTCGCCGCCAGCCCGGCGAGTAGAGACGCCGACACGAGCGGTCGCCTCCGTGGCGATTCCGTTCCTTGACGGTGGCCCGGAACCAGTCGGCCCGCCCGGCAGCTCGGCCGCCGCTGCTAGACTGCGGCCGCGACACCAAAAATCCTGTACGAGTCTGGCCGCCGCCAAGTTGCGCGGCGTGTCGAGGCTCAGGCCTTGCAACGATTCACTGTGTGGAGGTTGAGAGAATGATCCTTAAACGTGTCGGTCCCCTGTCCTGCGGAAAAATCGGCGGACTACTCTACGGCCTGATGGGGCTTTTGTTTGGCGCCATCTTCGCTCTGTTCTCCCTGGTGGGGGCAGGTTTCGCGGGCTCCGATCTCGGCGGCGGAATGCTGCCTGGCGCCATCTTCGGTGTCGGTGCCGTGATCATGCTGCCTCTTTTCTACGGCGTGATGGGCTTTGTCGGTGGCGTCATCACGGCGGCGCTCTACAACTTCGTGGCCGGCTTGATCGGCGGTCTCGAGGTGGAACTGGAGTGACCTTGTCGTAGGTGGCGAAGGTCGCCACCGAGCGGTCGCCACAGCGGGCTGAGCGTTCCTTCGAACCGTCGAGGAGTGCGGGAAGTAACATCGAGGCGAGTCCGAGCGCCTAGCAATACCAGGAAGGAGCGTATCGGTGAACCCCCCGTCCTGTCCCGATTGTGGTGGCCTCACCGAGTTGGCCAGCTGCCCTCTGTGCCGGGGCTCGGGCGCCGGCATCGGCCGGATGCCCTGCGTCGGTTGCAAGGGCCTCGGGAGCTACTTTCAATGCCGAGACTCCATGCTGCACACCAAGGTTGCACCGCCCCCGCGGTCGAAACAGAACTGCCCTCATTGTGGTGGCACCGGGCGGGTGCGCATCGCCCAGCCGCCACGCACGCCGCCTGAATCCATCAAGCCCCGAATGACCGCTTCGGCCTGTGTCCGATGCGGAGGCTCGGGGAAGGTCTGAGGCTACAGCGGGCCATGCCCTAGGTAGACGCGACAGGTTGGAGGTTCTGCCAAGCTTCGACCGCTAGTTCACGTAGCCCAAGGCTTTGAGATTGCGCTCCATGGCGTCGTCGAGCACCGCGTCTTCGCTCCCCGGCTGGAGCGCTCGCGCAAGATCCACCCAAGCGAGCAGACGCGAGCGCAGCCAGTCGGTCTCCAGATTCGGCTCGCCGGCGAGATTGACCCGCTCTTCGGGGTCGGCGACGAGGTCGAAGACGTATTCGGCCTCGTGGCTCTTGCCGTGGCCGTCTCCCATCCCCCACTGCGAATCGACGCGCGGTGCCCAGACGAGCTTACGGGTGGTCGAATGGGCGGCGAAGATACCGCCTTTGACGCCGGGCGCAGCCGCGAAACGTACGTCGCCGGCGCTCGAGCCCGCCGGCGAGCCCAGGAGCGCGGGCCAGAGGCTGTCGCCGCCCAGCGGCTGGGGCTCGTAGTCCGAGACCAGTTGGCGCAGGGTCACGTAGAGATCCTGCGTGTCCGTAGGGCTCTCGATTCGCTTGGGCTCAAGGGTGCCGGGCCACCAGGCGATCAGTGGCACGTGGAGCTGATCGCGATAGAGGGTGAAGCCATGCAGCACGCCTTCATGGTCGAAGAACTCCTCGCCATGGTCCGAGGTCGCAATGACCAGGACTTCGCCCGGTTGGTAGCGCGCCAGCACGGCGTCGAGCAGCTGCCCGAACTCGGCGTCACCGTAGGCGAGGCCCCCTTGGTAGAGGGACTCCAGTCGTTGGCGGTCGCCGGCGCTAGCCGTCAACTCACCGGAGCGCAGGCTGACCAGGGTCTCGGAGTCGGCGCTAAAGGTCGAGTCGATGGCGGTGAATCCAGCGGGAAGATACTCGGCCGGAGGATCGTAGGGGCTGTGGGGGTGCACCGTGTGCAGATAGAGAAAGCCGCGCTCGTCCTCGGCCAGACCGTTGAGCCAGTCGAGGCCGGCGTGGTGAACCCATTCGGCGTTGTCGTTGTAGTCCGTCTTGGGATGGAACTCGTAGAGCACGCTCTTGTCCAAATGCTCGAAGCCGCGAGTAATGCCGTAGAAGTCGGAGACGTAGCCGTTGCCTGAGAGAAGCGCCGTGGTGTAGCCAGCGGTGGCGAAAAGCTCGGCCAGAAGTGGTGGCCCCTCGCGCGACAGGCGCTTGCGGTTGCTCTCGAGGACGGGGCGACCGGTGAACAGGGTCTTGGTCGAGGGCAGGGTATTGGGCGCCAACGTCTGATGGTCGAGAAAGGTCACGCCTTCCGCCGCCAGGCGGTCGAGCGTCGGTGTCGCTCCTCCCCCAAGGTGGCCGACCGCATCGGCGCGTAGGGCGTCCATCACGTAGACCAGGATCAGCTTCGGGGGGGCGGGTAGCACGACCGGCTGGACCTGGGGCTGGACGGGAGTGGCTACTTGGAGCCCGTTCCAGGTGCCCGGGGACCCGGTCCCGCGGGCTAGTAGTCGGATTCGGACGAGACCGTCTTCGTCAGTGAGTGAGAGATCGATCGTCGAGCCGCGTTGCCACCTGGGCGCGGGCCAGGTGAAGGCCTCTTCAGGCGGCTCGCCCTGCCGCTCGATCAAGAGGTGGAAGGACTGTTCCTCCCGAGCGTCGGCCGGCGGCGAGAACTCGCCGGTGAGCCGCGACCCCGCCGGTAGATGGCGCACGAAGTCGACTGCCGAGTAGCCGCTTTGCTCGATGAGCGCGTCGGCTATCTCCACCCGCCCGGCAGGCAGCGCTTCGACGAACTCGGCATGGTCGATTCCTACTTGGCTTCCCTCGGGCCAGATGAAATCGACCGGCACGCGACCGAGCGGCAGGGCTGGCAACACGACTTGGGTCGGATCGAGCGGCAGCTCGCCGACGAGTTCACCGCCGACTTGGACTTGCACGGCTCCGGCTTCGGGCAGTTCGTGGACCTTGGTGACGAACCGGAGCGTTCGAGGTCGGGATTCGAGGTTCGCCACTTCGATTCGTGCTGGTTGCCGGTAGGCCACCATGCGTAGTCCGTCCACGTCACGCCAGCCCCACCAACCGCTGACGAAGCGAGTCGGGCCTTGCGACGGCAGGAAATCGAGCACTCGCTGCTCGACCAGGATCTCCGGCTGGTGCAGCAGATCGACCAGCGGCTGGGAGTCGAGCTCGGGCGCTGGGGCACAAGCCGAGAGTAGCGTGACCGCAAGCGCCAGGGCGCCTAGCCCGGCGCTAGGTGGCCGGTACGACCTCAACAAGGGCCTCGCAGAGAGCGCCGTCGTTGCGCTCGGAGTACCAGCCGACATTTTCTCGTACCGGATCGAGCTGCAAGACGTAGGAGCCGGGTTCACTCGGTGCCAGGACGTTGACCGCCAGGCTGAAGGTGTCCCCGGACCTGATGTGACCGGGCAGCTGCGTGCGCCGCCCATCGAAGATCGCGGTCGCCCCGTCACGCTGCCAATGGTAGGAGAGTGCGACCCGGGTCAGACCCCAGCGGGCCCAGGGCAATGGAGAGCTGTTGCGCAAGGTGGCCGCCACCTGGAAGGTCTCACCGGCCGTAACCGTCTCCGGCGCCTCGCACGCCTTCCATTCCACGGCGAATGAGGCCGGGCCATGGACCCGCTCCTTGGCGCCTAGATAGCGAATGCCGGCGCCGAAGTAGAAGTCAGTAGTGACCCTTCCCTGGGCGTTGCGCGGTCGGCGGCCCGTACTGCTGTGGACCTTCAAGTGGTAGAGGTAGCCGGGCGGGCGGTCGTTGGGGACGATCTCGACCGGGCGATAGAGCTCGGGGTCGTTGGGCAGGATCTCGACAATCTGGATCTGCTCGCGCGCTTCGTCGGCATCCAGGAACACGGCCGTTGTCGTGCTGTCGCCGATCGTCAGCGTGACCTGGTTGTCATGGGCCAGCGTCCGGACTTCGAAGAGCACCGGTTCCTCAATGGGCTTGGCACTGACCATCCACAGTTCACTCGTACTGGCTCCGTAGACCGAGATCTCGGTTCCGGCGATGTCGAGTTGGTCGCGCCGGCCACGGAACCAAACGTCTTCGAGCGTCGCGTCCGAATAGCCGGGGACCTGCCGCTGCATGGTCTTTTCGACGGGGAAGAGCTGGAAGGCGCGCCCGCGGACATGAGACTGAAGCGTCGGGTCGCGGACCTGGGAGCCGAGGGGTTGGAAGATCACCACCCCGAGAACGGCGCCGCCGAAAGCGAAGGCCGGCACCAGGCTCGCTGCCGGGCGGATCCGCGTGACAAGAAAGAGGAAGGCGGGGTAGGCGATGACGAAGTAGCGGTTGCCGACGAAGCCGCCGCCGCCGTGCCAGTTGAAGGGAATCCAGATCAGAAAGAAGAGTGCGAGGCCGGCGATCGAGGCGAACAGAGCCCACCGGACGGAGTCGTGCCGGCCGTTGATCAGAAAGAGCAGGAGTGCGAGGACGGCAAAGGGCATGTAGACCAGGAGCCCGGTGTGGCGCCCCCATAGGAACGAGCCCAGGCTGCTCGCGGTCTTGGCGGCCTTGAACTCGGGTACGCGCCACAGCCAGCTCCACGAGTTTTTGGTCTTGTTCTCCTCGAATTTCGGCAGCGGCTGGGGCTGGATCGGCAGAATCTCCGGGTCGTCGATCTTGAACCCGGCTCGCTGGACCCCGAGGTAGGCACTCGGATGGCCGGTCAGGGCGTAGGCGAAGCCGGCGAAGGCGCCACTGGCGACGATCGCCGCCAGGATCCAGATCACCATCCCCTTCCAGTTGCGCTTGCTGAACAGCAGCCACAGGACCGGTAGACCGAAGAAGGCGAGCATCGGCTTGTGGTAGACGCCGGCGGCCAGGCAGGCGGCGGAGAGCGCGAGACGAACCGACGGCTGGCGCAGCGTCCGGGCCGCGCGCGACCACCAGCTGTTGGTGGTCAGTGTCACGCCGGGGGTGTGGAGGGCGAAATAGAGGCAAGCGCAGGTCGCGGTCGCCATGAACACTTCGGGGTGTAACCAGAAGACGTAGGCGAAGGCCGAACTGATCAGGAAGTACCCGCCGGCAAAGAGCGCCGCGAGGCCTTCGCTGTTGTAGGTGCGTAGATACGAGGTCCCCATCCAGACCATCGCCATCAGCAGCAGCATGTTGAACGCCATCATCCCGTCGGCCCCGAACAAGTGGGTCAGCGGGGCGGCGAAGAGCGAGTAGAGGTAGGGCTTGCCGTAATAGAGGGTGCGCCAGCCGTCGTCGGTCATCAGGATGGCGTTCTGAGCCGGCAGCAGGGGGAACTCGTTGATCGCCCGACGTTGGTCGACGATGTCGTGTTCGAGGTCGCCGTCGCGCGCCAGACTCAGCGCCATCAAGTAGTAGGCCGGCTCGTCCGCCTTGAAGGTCAAGGGCAGTCCGGGCTTGCCGACGCACAGCGGAAAGAGGACCAGGAACGCCGTCAGGCAGAGCAGGACGAGGGGTGTCAGGCGGTCGGTTCGAGTCACGGGGTGCCTTCGGTCGCGGCGATCGGATCGCGGAGGAACGCTAGGAACTGGCCTCCGAAGCGGCGCCAGAAGAGCAACAGCACGCCGCCCAGGGCCGGTATCGAAAGGGCGAATCGCAACTTGAGGTCAGCGATCGCGAAGTTGAGCAGCAGGAATACTAGCGTCGGGGCCAGATAAATCAAGACGAGGTCACGCAGCAGGCGGCGGAAGCCCGAGGGCGCTATCCGGTGGAGCGCCCAAGCCATCAGGAGACCGCCGAGGGGCAGGAAGTTGACCCACGCCATCCCTATCGGTCCGAAACGCCGAGTGGCGAACCAGCCGCCGCCGCCAAAGGACACCAGAGTGAGCAGGCTGCAGGCGATCCACAGGCCGTCTTGGTGCAGGGTCTTGAGCACCTCGCCGCCGAGGCGGCCGATCGGTTCGATCAGCGGCGCAAAACAGAGCACGACGAGAAACCCTGGGGCCAGCTGCCAATTGGGCCCACCGAGGATGCGCAGTGTGATTTCCGGGTTGGCGAACAGGAAGAGGGCGATCGGCGCTTGGGCGCAGACCAGCAGCACGGTCGCCAGGCGGTAGGCCTCGAAGAGCTGCTTGGGTTGGTGGGCAAAGGCCACCAGGGCGGGGTAGAGCGTGCGGGTGATCGCCGGTGTCAGGATGGTGCTGGCGAGGAAAGCCCGGCTATAGGCGAACTCGTAGTTGCCGACCATGGCGCTGTCCTCTTGAGCGCCGAGAACCACCAGGTCGATGCGGTCGATGAGGATGACCAGGAACCAGATCAGGGCCAGAGGCCAGCTCTTGGCGACCAGACGTAGCGTGCCGCCGGGCGCGTAGTGCAGCGGCATCCTGCCCCAGGCGCGGAACCAGAGGATCAAGGCATAGAAGGCTGCGCTTCCGACTTGAGCGGTGACCAGCGCCCAGATCCCGTAGCCGCGCCAGGCCAGGGTCAGGGCGATCAGGGCCATGACGAGGTTGCGGAGGATCTCGGGCCAGACCAGCTTGCCGACGTTGAGCTCGGCCTCGAAGTAGGTCTTGGGCACCGAGGCCAGGCCTTCGAAAAGCAGGAAGAGGGCCATTCCCTTGAGCACCAGGACCAGGTCGGCTCCGCCGTCGATGTTGGCTCGAGCCAGCAGTGGCGCGCCGAGAAACGTCGCGACGGTGAGGATCGAGCCCCAGACCAGTTCGAGCGTCAGCAGGTTGCCGTACGGCCGCGGGCTGACCCGTACGACGTGGTAGATGAGTCCCAAATCGCGCAGTGCGCCAAGCACGAGGAAAGCGGTCAGCGTCCAGCCCCAGAGGCCGTAGTCGGACTCCGGAATCCAACGCCGCAGGACGAGATCGACACCCAGCGCCACGCCGATGCGCCAGAACTGCGAAAAGGCGGCGGCGCCGGCTGAACGGAAGAAGCGCTCCGCGGTATTCTTGGCGCTCACGTCTGGTTCTCTCCCGGGCTCGACCACGGCTCGGACCGGCTCGAGCCGGTGGCCATTGGCTGCGGCGGATCGTAGCATCGGAGCCACTGAAGTCGCTGCTCTGATTGCCTTCTCACTGCGGTAGCATCCAGCCCCTGAGCCGGGGTCGCCGGTTCAGTTTTCCGAGCAGAGAATGAGAGCCCACTCTTGAAGGCACGCCACTGGAGCGTTCTGCTCGCCATCCTCAGCCTGGCCTTTGTGTCCTTGATGGCCCGGGAACGGGACTCCCTGAGTACCGTGTGGGGTGACGAAAGCACCTACCTGGCGATGGCCGAGTCGCTGGTCGAGGACGGCGACCTGCGCTTCACCGAGGCGGATGCCGCGCGTCTGGCCGCGACCGCGGCACGAGAGGGCGAATCGCTATCGCGCAGCACGGTAATCCTCCATCGAACCGAGTCGGGGATCGCCTACTCGAAGCCGGTGCTCTACGCCTTGTTGGCGGCCCCGGCAGTGTTGGTGGCGGGAGCGACGGGGCCCGTGCTGCTCAACCTGGTGCTGCTCCTGGTCGCGGGGTGGCTCGGTTGGCTGTTTCTCGAGCGCCTGGGGACCGGTGGGCAGGCCGGCTTGACTCTAGTGACCTTCATTGGAGCGAGCGTCGTGCTGGCCCACGTCGGATGGCGGATGACCGACCTGTTGCAAGCGACGCTCTCGCTCTCCGGGTTGGTCCTGGTCCTTGCATGCTTGCGGCGCCGGCAAGATGCGGCTCGCAGTTGGCTCGATCGTCCCGCCGCGGCCTGGCTGGGTGGCGGTTTGCTCGGTGTCCTGGTGGTGCTCAGATTGCCCAATCTACTGGTCGTCGTTGCCGCTCTGGCGGCGCTGGTCGTCGCCGGACGGGCGCGGCGGGCAGGGCGAGTAGCTCTTGCAGCCTTGGCGGTATTTGCCCTGATGGGACTCTTGAGTCAGGGGTTGGTCGGGACCAGTAGCCCGTACCGTGCAGTGCGCTCGAGCTTCGATGTTGTCAGCGGATATCCGACAGCCGCGGCCGGAAGCGCGGCCGAGAGGTTCGAGACCCACGCGACGACTCAGCGCATGGGTGTGATTCCCAACTTTCGACCTGTTCTTTCGGCCTATTCGGCCTTCTACTTCTGGGTCGGGCGCCACAGCGGGTTGCTTTGGTACTTCCCAGCCGCCCTGGCGCTCTTTGCCACCGCCCTGTGGCGCCCCGACCGGGTGACCTGGACGCTGCTGCTGGGCGTCGTGGGATCGATCGCTTTCTACTTGATCTGGTGGCCGGACAACTACTTCGGTGGTTCGACGTTCCTGGGCAACCGGTACTTTCTGGCGGTCTATCCCTTGCTACTCCTCGCTCTGGCGCGGCTGCCGGGTCGAGGTGCGCTGGTCGGGACCTGGCTTCTCGCGGCCGTGGTGGGCGTCTCGAGTCTGCTGTCGCTGGGCGGTGAGCCAACCAAGGTCGCCAGCCAGAGCCATACCCGGGCCGGATTCTTTCCACACCTTCCATACGAGAGCACCGCGCGAGCGATCGACGGAAGACGCGATCGCTATTGGGCAGATGACTTCGTGCGTTTCGTCGATCCCGCCCTGCTGGTATCGCAAGAGGCCTTCATTCTCGACGGCCACGCGAATCCGACGGAGGCTCTCATCGTCACCAAGGAGATCGAGCGGGCAATTCTCTTGCGCTATCGCACCAAGGTCGACGGTCTCGAACTGGCGGTCGAGCAGAGAGGCGAGACCGTGCGGTATCCCCTCGGCGGCCCGGGCGGAGCTCGCAACGGCAGCCTGACACTGCCGCTGACTCCATCGTGGCGCAGACATCCGTTCCCGTGGGACGAGGAAGCGCTGTACTCGGCTTACCCCATTCGCTTCTCCCTGGTGGGGGCGGATGAGGACGCCTCCGAGGCAGAGCGTCGGGTGCGATTCTGGTACGCCGGCGATCCGACCGTGCTCGACCAGAGCTTCAAGTACCTGCCGGGCAAGCTCGTCTTGCCACGGCGAGCCATGGCCGGCTCGACGACTCAGCTTAGGGTCCAAGTGCGCAACATGAGCCCGCTGGCCTGGATGGCGGAGGGGGTCTTTCCGGTCAGCCTGGGCTACCAACTGCTGGCCGAGGAAATCGACAGCGAAGCGGTCGCTCCCGCTTCCCTCTCCCTGGTCGAGGGCCCACGGGTTGGGCTCGGGGCGATCGTGCGCTCCGGCGACCCGGTCGAACTGGTGCTGCCGATCGAGTGGCCGGAGGTTCCGGGCCGCTATCGGCTGCGGGTCGATCTCCTGATCGAGGACTACAACTGGTTCGCGGCCAGGATTGGCGAGCCCCTGGCCGAGGGGGTAGTGCTGATCGAGGCGCCCGGCGAGTGAGGGCTGCACGAAGGTCGAAGCCTGACTGCTAGGATCGCCGCGATTCCTCGGAGCTGTCAAAGCGAGGGTCCCGGAGCCCCGTCGTTGAAGAACCTGAAAGCAGATACCCGCCGCCTGCGCGAGATCAAGAGCAAGTCCTTCCCTTGGTACGTGCTCGAATCTCTGCTGTTCGAGAACGGGTACCAGGCCGTGGTTCTGCATCGGATCGCGCACTGGTTCCATAGTCGCGGAGTTCCGGTCCTGGGACCGTTCTTCGCCCGGTTGTCGCTTTTTCTGACCGGCGTCGATATCGCGCCCGAGGCGAACATCGGCCCCGGCTTCAGAATCGCCCATGGCGTCGGGCTGGTGATCGGCAACAAGGCCGTGATCGGAGGGAGCGCGACGTTGCTCCATCAAGTGACGATCGGTGCGCCGTCGACGCGACGCATCGACCAGATGCCGCGGCTCGGAGACGAGGTCTTCGTGGCCGCCGGCTCGCGCTTGATCGGAGGCATCGAGGTCGGTGACCGGGTCTTCATCGGCGCCAATACGGTTCTGACTCGTGATGTCCCGAGTGACGCCAAGGTGGCGAATGTGGCGGAGCCAGTGATCGAGGTTCGCTCCAGCGATTCTCCGCTTCTTGGAGAGCAGTCTGCGACTACGGCGGCTGAGGACGAGTAATCGACGCCTCGCCCGAGCCTTGGCGGGCTCTCGATGATGGGTGAACGAGAACAGAGCGGCCGGCCTCGCACCGGAGCCCAGTCGGGCCCGATGGTTGCCTTGCAGCTCTGCGCCCTGAGCGCCTTCGCTGTGGCCCAGCCGCTCTTTGATCTTCTGTCCCGCCATGGGGAGTTTCTCGTCGCCCACGACGCACGACCTTGGGACATCGTGCTGCTGGCTGTTCTGCTTTGCGTTGGAGTGCCGCTGGCTGCCACCGCTGCCTCGTGGTTGGGAGGAGTACCGTTCGGAGGTCTGAGCCCAGGCTCGGCGGCGCCCGCTGTCGGGGTGCTCGTCTCGTTGATTGCTCTGCCGGTTCTCGGTCGGGCCGAGCTGTTGCCCGAGCTCGCCGTTGTCCTCCCTGCGATTGCCATCGGGGTCTCGGGAGGGTGGTGGTTTTGGCGCCGCCCTGGGTTCAGGCTCTTTCTGACCTGGCTGTCGCCTGCGGCGCTGATCTTCCCCTTGTGGTTCCTCTTCGGTACTCCAGTCTCGACCCTGGTTCGACCGCCGGTTGGGGCCAAGATGGAGGCGATCAAGATCCGCGAGACGGCGCCGGTCGTCATGGTCGTCTTCGACGAACTCCCGCTGGCTTCTCTGCTCGACGAGAACGGGCACATTCAGCGAGAGCGCTTCCCCAACTTCGCGGCCCTGGCCGACCGGTCTCATTGGTTTCGCAACGCGACGACAGTCGCTGTCAGCACAACCTACTCCGTGCCGACGATGCTGTGGGGGAGATTTCCGACCGTGCCCAGGCTGCCGACCGCGGCCGACTATCCGGACAACTTGTTCGGCTTGCTGAGTGCCGGCGGCTACGGGTTGCGGGTTTTCGAGTGGCACACGAAGTTGTGTGTCGCGCCGGAGTGCAAGACTGGTGACGCAGCAGAGCCTCGCGCGAACCGTCTTGCTCCCATGCTGGCCGACGTCGGAGTGGTGTTCGGACACTTGGTCCTACCGGGGAGCTACACTGGCGGGCTCCCGGCGCTCGATGGAACCTGGAGCAGATTCGGTCGCGGCGGGAGCGCTTCGACAAGTAGCGAGACCCGGGATCTACCCAGCGCTCTCAGCCGCAGCCCGGTGGCCTATTTCGACCGCTTTCTCGCCTCGATTCGAACCGGGAGCCGGTCGACCCTCTACTTTGGCCACGTGAGCCTTCCGCACCAGCCATGGAAGTACTTGCCGTCGGGTCGCGAGTACGGTCCGATGAACATGCCCGTCATCCCCCACGGCGGGGAGGGTGGAAGCTGGGTGGAGGACGAGTGGCAGGTCGCCCAGGGTTACCAGCGGCACTTGTTGCAGGTCGGCCTGGCGGACACTTTGGTCGGCCGGTTGATCGCGCGCCTCGAGGGAGCAGGCCTGTTTGATCAGGCGATGGTCATCGTAGTCGCGGATCATGGGATCGGCTTCGAGCCCGGCGGCCTGAGGCGCAGCGTCTCGGACACCAACGTGGGCGAACTGGCGAACATCCCGCTGTTTGTCAAGCTGCCGGGCCAAGGAGCCGGCCAGCTGTCCGACCGCAACGTAGAGACGATCGATCTGGTACCGACCATCGCCGAGGCTTTGGGCATCGAGGTACCGTGGAGCCTGGATGGCGAATCAGTGTTCAGCTCCGGCCCGGAGCGGTCGATAAAGAGACTCGAAAGTGTCAAAGGCAGGGGCGCGGATGAAGGCGTTGCCTATTCCACCTCGAGCCTGGCTCCGGCCCGCGATCGGGCCGTTGCCCGCAGGCACAGGCTGGTCGGAGGGGACGGCGGGTGGAATCAACTGCTAGCGATCGGACCGGGGAGCGCGGAGCTGCTCGGGGCCTCCGTCGCGGACCTGACCGGCGGTAGGCCTCCGGTGCGGATGCCTGGTCTTCAGGTTGAGCTCGATCAACCGGAGCAATGGACCGATGTCGATCCCGTCGGGCGGTATGTTCCGGTGCGCGTGACCGGCCGCCTTTCGGGAGTCGATTCCGCGTCGCGAATGGCCCTGGCGATCGGGATCAATGGCGCGGTCCGGGCGACTACCTGGAGCTATTCGCCAAGACCTGGAGACCTTCGCTTCAGTGCGCTAGTGCCCGAGGGGAGCTTCAAACTGGGCTCGAACCGAGTCGAGGTGGTGCGGTTCGACTCCTCGAGCACTCCTCTTCGGGCCGCGCTGATCCCTCAGACGGGCTCAGTGTCGTATCGCCTCGTAGGCGAAAGGGAGAGCCTGGTACTAGTTGCCGCAGACGGCCGCAAGCTCATCGTAGGTCCCCGCGAGAACAGGGCACGAGCGAGGCTACTCCCGTCGCAGATGGGGGCGAGCCTGAGGGGCCACATCCGTCCGGCAGCCCCGGACAGACTGCCCGACCTCTTGGTGGTGACTCTAGACGGCGAGCCTCTGTTCTCGACTTCCTTTGCCGAAGCGCTCAAGCCGCCGAGCCCCGACTACTCGGGGAATCTCGTTCACTTTCAGCTGCGCCTGCCCGAATACGTCACCCGGGAAGCGACGGAGGTGAAGGTCTTCATAGTAGTCGGTGACAGCGCCGAGCCTGTGTTGCTGCGTTGACCGCTATGGGAGCGACTCCAGGAAGCTGCCGACTCCGGTCATCAGCATCTGGACTGCCAGCGTCGTCAGCACCATGCCCATCAGTCGTTCCATGGCGATCAGTCCGCGCTCGCCGAGGTGACGGCGCAGACCGCTGGCCGCCAGCAAGATGACCCCAGTCGCTATCCAGGCGATGAGCAGGGCGACCAACCATTCCCGCCAACGGCCGGGCTCGCGATTCATGATCAGCATGACCGAGGCCATAGCCGAAGGCCCTGCGACGAAGGGGATGGCGAGCGGCACCACCAGCGGCTCGCCCTCTAGCTCGATCTCTTTCTGGTCCCTTCGGCCGGGGAAGACCATGCGGATCGAGATCATGAACAGGATGATGCCGCCGGCGATCGTCAGCGAAGGTTCCGAGATCTGCAGGAAGCCGAGGATGTAGCGTCCGGAGAACAGGAAGATGATGAGCACTACCAGCGCGATCACTAGCTCACGCAGGACGACCCGGACTTGCCGCTTCGGCTCGACCGCTTTGAGGGTGGTCAGGAACACGGGGATGTTCCCCAGTGGGTCCATCACCAGGAAGAGGAGGAGGGCGGCGGAGAGTAGCGTCATCGTCGTCGCCTAGCCGAGGGCCTTGCCGGCAGCCTGCTCGCCGCTGGCGAAGGACTGATCGGTCCACAAGTAGCCCCACTCGCCGTACCGTCCTGCGTACTGGATGCCCACCTCATCGAGGTAGCCATGCACCGTGGCAAGGGCAGCGGGCCGCTCGAGGTCGAAGATGATGTTGGCCCAGCGGATCGGCCGCGCCTCCGTCATGAGGATCGTGTCGTCCTCACGCACCAGACCACAGCGCTCGAGGTCGGCAACGACACGGTCGATCGCCTCCTGCGGCGTCACGTCGAGCGGGCGGTACTTGTCGGAGTAGTAGCACTCGGCCTGGATCGCGCTGGTCCCCTGGGGCACAGTCTTGGGCGACAGGAGATGAGGAAAGCTCAGTCGGGTGAAGAAGTAGTCGTCGTCGTAGAAGTAGGTCCAGTGATGTTCCGAGATGTCCGCCCGGTCGACCCCGACGTTGACGATCATGCAGCGAGTACAGGCCAACGCCGCAGCGGCCTCGAGCACCTCGGCCGGCGCCCCGGCAATCATTGGGATGAGAGCCGGAAGCGGTACGGAGGAGATCAGGCGGTCGTAGGCTGATTCAACGCCGTTGGCGAATCGCAGCGTGCGAGTCGCGGGGTCCACGTTCACCAGTTCGTAGCCCAAGTGGAGATCGGCGCGATCGATCCAGGGCGCGAGGTACGAGTAGAAGCCGCCCTCGGTGGGGTAGCGAAAGTGTGTCACGTAGTGAACGTCGGGCGTCTCGGCGTGCGTTGCGCCGTAGCGCACCTCTTCGAGGTCGGGTCGGTATAGCCGTGGGCCGAGCCATTCCGTGGTCATCCGGTCGGCCGGGCAGGTGTGGTACTTGTGGCCGTACTGCATGGGGAAGGTGCGGCTGAAGGTCTCGCCGTAGCTCGCTCGCAGCCAATCGGCGTAGTGAGCTATGTTCCCCGGCTCCTTGCCCTCCAGTTCGGTGAACTCCGCGATGACCTGCTGGACCAGTTCGGTGGGGAGGCCGTGGAGATTGCACTGTGCCGGGTGCTTGATCCAGTAGCCCTGCCAGTAGTTGTTGACCTGGCACTGGAGCGTCTCGAAGTGATCGCCGACGTTGGCAGCGAGGAGCCCCTGCAGACGTTCGTTCTTGGTGAAGGAAATGTGCGGACCGTCGTCGAAGACGAATCCGCTCTCGTGCTTGAAGGACGCCGTGTGGCCGCCCGGAAACGTGTTCTTGTCGAACATGACGGGCCGCACGCCCTCCCGGTGGAGGCGGTAGGCGGCGCCGAGGGCTGCCATGCCCGAGCCGATGATTGCGGTCTTCATGTGACGGTCTCTTCGGCTCGAGCGCGCCACGAGGCGATGGTGCGCTTCAGGCCCTCGGCGTGGTCGAAGCGCGGTCGCCAGTCGAGTTCGTCGGTGAGGCGCGTGATGTCGGCGCTCACTTCGGCAGCCTCCTCAGGGTGGGCTGCGATTGCCCCGAAGCGCAGCAGATCTTCGCGCCCCAGCTGCCGGCCGACCTGTCGCACGAGCTCCTTGAGTCTCACGGTACGGCCGGACGCGATGTTGACCGGCCCTGTTAGGGAACTGCCGACGAGGGCAGCCAACGCGTCGCCCAGATCTTCGACATAGAGGTAGTCGCGTAGCTGTTCGCCATGAGTCGTTTCCGCCGGTTCACCGGCCAGGAGCGAACGCACGATCGAGGCGACGAGACGGTTGGGGCCCTCGCCGGGCCCGTAGACGAAGAAGATCCGCGCCCAAGCTGCCGACAGCGAGACCTCTTGCCGATAGCTCTCAAAGAGCTCGCCCAGCGCGTTCTTGCACAGGCCATAGGGCGTTGCCGGGTGGCGCTGGGAGGCCTCGCCTAGAGGCTGCTCCGCGTTCCAGTCGTATTCGGCGCAGCTACCCGCCATGACGGCTCGTCGGCCGCCCTGCTCGGCGAACTCCATGGCCAACTGCAAGCTCGCCCGAGCCCAGCGGTAGTTCTCCACCGACCCTGCAAGCAGCCGCCAGGCGAGGTGGAGCATTGCTTCTGGCTTGGTCTCTGCGATCAGCTCGGCGGGGGCCGCCGGATCCAGAAGGTCCGCTTGGTGCCACAGGACTCCCGGCTGCTCGGGCAGGTCGGCGACGGGGCCCGAAGTCACTGCCACGACCTCCCAGCCACGCTCGATGAGCGGTGCGATGCAATGGTGGCCGATGAAGCCAGTGGCGCCGGTGAGGAGAATGCGTGGCATGGGGAGGGTTGGACTCTCGATCACTGGTGCCGGGCGCAACTGCGTTGGCAGGGCTGCGGGGAGGTGGCGGGAGACCCTAGCATAGCCAAATCAAGCCCAGAAGCGCCCCTTTCGAGGAGCCCGTAGTACTCTTCCGCCCGACGTAGAACCCCGAGGAAACCCCACGTGTCCACGCCCAAAGTCGCCGCCCTCGTCCTCAACTACAACGGCAAGGACATCACCCTCGAGACCGTCGAGAGTCTGCTCGCGATGTCGTACCCCAACTGCGTCGTCGCGGTGATCGACAACGGCTCGACGGACGGCTCGCCGCAGGCGGTGGCGGAGGCCTTTCCGGCGGTGGAGCAAGTGCTCGTCGAGGTCAACGAAGGCCCCGCGGCGGGGATGAACGCCGGTCTACGCTGGGCCCTAAACAACGACTTCGACTACGTGTTGGCGCTCAACAACGACATCGAGGTGGCACCCGACATGTTGGACCAACTCGTCGCAGTGGCCGAGTCCGACCCGTCGATTGGCTGTGTGGGGCCCAAGTGCTTCTACTACTGGGACCGCGAGCGCCTGTGGTCGGCCGGAGGGCGGCTGCGCTTCGGGGAGTCGGTGACCAAGGAGCGCGGTATGGGCCAACTCGACCAAGGCCAGTTCGAGCGCACCGAGGAAGTGGACTATGTCAACGGCTGCGCCATGCTGGTGCCACGGCGGGTGCTCGAAGAGACAGGTCCCTGGGATCCGATCTTCTTTCTCTCGGTCGAGGACGCCGACTGGTGCATGCGAATGAAGCGCCTGGGCTACCGCTGCTATTACGCCCACAAGGCGGTGCTCTGGCACATGGTGTCTCACACGGTGGGTGTCTACGTCCCCTCGAAGACATTCCATAACGGTCGGTCGACGGCGCTCTTCGTGCGCCGTTACGCCAGTGGGCTGCAGTGGATCAGATTCGCTCTGCTGCTGGCGCTGGCGATCCCTGCCGCGTTCCTGCGCGAGTTGCCCAAGGGAAACCAGGGCGCGGCGATCGCCAAGTTGAGGGGCGTGTGGGCGGGCCTCAAGGCGCCGATGGTCGAACCCCCGGCGTTCTGAGAACAGAATCTCCACCGTTTGACGGAGAACCATCAGGCCTTGTCCTCCGTATGAGCACACTAGAACCTAGTTGAAACCGACGGCTTCGACCTGAACGGGGCCTTTTCGAGTGAAGGAGAACACCATGTGGAAGCGCAACCAGATCTCATTGATCCTCGCCCTGGCCGTATTGATGTCGGGCGCCGCCCTGGCCGAACGGGGTGACGATAGCGGTCGCAAGAGCAAGAACGGTCACGCCGAAGGCACGATCGACGGAGTCCAGGTGAGCATCGACTACGGCCGGCCCAGCGCCAATGGCCGGGACATCTGGGGCGGCTTGGTGCCGTTCGGCAAAGTCTGGCGCACCGGCGCGGACGAAGCCACAACCATCACATTCGACAAGAACGTCACCGTAGAGGGAACCGCGGTGGCCGCAGGCACCTACGCGCTCTTCACCATTCCAGGCGAAGAGGAGTGCACCATCATCTTCAACTCGGCCGCCGACCAATGGGGCGCCTTCGGCTACGAGGCGGACAAGAATGTGGCCTCGGTCAGCGTGGCGCCCGGAACTACCGAGCACGTCGAGACGTTCGAGATTTCGGTCGGTGATGACGCCGTCAAGTTGAGCTGGGCCGACGTCTCGATGGCGTTCGCCGTCGCAGCCAACTAGCGGTCAAGCTGGCGACTAAGACCCCCAGAGTTGCTTCAGCCGCTTGTCGCGGCCGCAGCCGTGGCGGTAGTACTTGTAGCGAATCGGGTTCTTCGTGTAGTAGTCCTGGTGGTATTCCTCTGCCGGGTAGAAGGTCTCGAATGCGGTCACCTCGGTAACCACTCGCTCGACTTTGCCACCGGCTGCGATCGCGGCCTTGGAGGCCTCGGCCGCTTCGCGCTGGGCCTCGTCGTGGAAGAAGATCCCCGAGCGGTACTGCGATCCACGGTCGCAGAATTGCCGATCCTCGGCCTCGGGGTCGATGTTGACCCAGAACACGTCGAGCAGTTCCTGGTAGGTGACCTTGCTCGGGTCGTAGGTGATCTGCACGGCCTCCGTGTGCCCGGTGCTGCCGGCGGAGACCTGCTTGTAGGTCGGGTCGACCTGGTGCCCCCCGGTGTAGCCCGAGATTGTTGCGTGAACGCCCTCGAGCTTGTCGTAGGGCGGCTCCATGCACCAGAAACAGCCGCCGGCGAAGGTGGCTTTGGCTAGGCCAGGGGTGTCATCGGCGGCCTGGGCCAGCTGGGGCGTGGCTCCGGTGAGTAGCCACAATCCGCCAGCGGCGGCAACAAGGCTCAGCGCGACAAGAAGCCTCTTCATGACCTCAACTCCGGCAACGCCTCGTTCTCCGGCACGAAGGCGAGTGCGAGACCGTTGTTGCAGAAGCGTTTGCCCGTCGGCTCGGGCCCGTCGTTGAAGATGTGCCCCTGGTGCCCGCCGCAGCGCGCGCAATGGTATTCGGTGCGCGGGTAACCGATCTTGAAATCGGTCGAGGTTCCGACGTGGCCCTCGATCGACTGCCAGAAGCTCGGCCAACCGGTGCGCGAGTCGTACTTGGTGCTGGCGTCAAAGAGCGGCAGGAAGCAGCCGGCGCAGATGAACGTCCCGTCTCGCTTCTCGTCATTGAGCGGGCTGGTGAAGGCGCGTTCAGTGCCCTCTTCGCGCAGGATGTCGTACTGCTCTGGGGTCAAGAGGTCGCGCCATTGTTCGGGCGAAAGTTCGAAGGGAGCGATGTCCCCAGCCGTGTCGTCGGTCGCTGCCGTCAGCCGGTGAACGCAGCCGGCGAGAAGCGTCGGAACGGCCAGCAGGCCGGCGGCGCCGCGTAGGAAGTCTCTGCGGTCCATGGGAAATCTCCTTGCTGTGGATGGTGGCCCGGCGCCGGTGGAATGCCGATCGACCCAGGGGTCAACTGAGCCCATGCGCCAGGATACTCTCTTATCCGTGCCGGGACTGACATTGGATTCGTTGGGAGCCTCCCGGGGGCTCGCGAAAACGCGCGCTTGCAAGGGGCTCGAGTGAGGACTGTGCGGCTCCTGATCGCGTGCGGGTTGTTTTGGGTCGCTCTCGCCTCGCCGGCCGGCGCCCAGAGAACGCTCGAAGTCGTGATCGAAGCGCCGCCGGACCTCGCCACCGCGGCGCAGATCTTGGGGCGTTGGCAGCCGGAGCGATTGAACGGCTTTCGCCGCATGATCGGCTTGGCCAACGCCGGCGCACCAATCCGCGCGGTACTGGCGACCGAGGACTCGGTCGTGGCCGCCGGGGCTCCTCCTTGGGTCGCCGGCTACGCCCGTTCGGACGGTTTGATAGTTCTCTTCCCGGCGCGGGTGCCGGTCTATCCGAATTCCTCGCTCGACGAGCTGTTGGGCCACGAGGTTGCCCACGTCCTAATAGCCCGAGCTGCCCGAGACCGCCCCGTGCCGCGCTGGTTCAACGAAGGACTGGCGATGTTGGCGGAAGAAGGCTGGTCCTGGGACCATCGCGCCCGGGCGGCGCTCGCCCTCGTTCGCGGCCAGTCCTACGAACTGGCCGACCTCGACGGGTACTTCGCCGGCAGTCGGGCAGAAGTCGCCGGCGCCTACGGCCTGTCGGCTGCGATGGTCCAGACTTTCGTCAGTCGTTACGGGCGCGAGTTTCCGGCAGCGGTGCTGGCACGGATCGCCAGCGGTGAGACGTTCGACCAGGCCTTCGCCGCCGGCGCCGGAGTGACACTCGAAGAGGCCGAGGATGCCTACTGGCGCCGCCACGCCCTATGGAACCGCTGGTTGCCGTTCCTCGGCAGTCCGACGACTTTGTGGATCGCGATCTCTCTGCTCGCTGTGTGGGCGATCAAACGCAGGCGAGACCGCGACCTCAGGATGGCCGAGGCGTGGGAGGCAGAAGAACGGCAGATGGACGAGTTAGTGGGTTCGGCCGGGCCGCCGGACGACTCCGAACCGATCAACTAGCCAGCCGGGTTGGCTTTGTCGGGTCGACTTCGATAGCCGTGGAGTGGCGGGACGGCTGGGCCAGAGCGCGTCGGTGGATTACAATGGGTCGATAATCCACTGAAGCACCGTATCGAGGAGGTCGCCCCATGTTGCTGTGGCTGAAGAACTTCGTCTACGACTTCCCACGCCGGCTCGACCGGTGGTTCAGTTTGTTCGACCTTCGCGGCCACCGCATCGACGAGACCAAGTGGCACAGGAAGGGCTTCCTCAAAGACTACTCCAAGACGGCTTTCTGGTTGCCTGGCGTGGTCCTGTTCTTTCTGGCCTACGGACTTCCCAGGCGGTTTCACTGGCAGTTTCTCCTCGATCGGGGTTGGGGCCTTCTCCTGGTGTTCATCGCGGCCCTGGTGCTACACCTCGTCATTTGCAAGAAGGCCAAGGGTCGTTGGCTTCCCCGTCTCCAGTTCCTTCTTCTCGTCGCGCTTGCTCTCGGCGTCTTCTTTTTTGCTCTGGTGGCCGACCCGCAAGCGAAACAGAGGGACGCGGCGGCCTACCCCCACATCTTCGCCTGGCTGGGCGTGGTGGTTCTTTTCTTCGCCATGCCGATCAATCGTTGGGCGGCGGAACGATGGATCCTGGGTTGGATTGAACTCGACGAAGAACGCAAGGAGTTGCGCGCGACCTTCGCGGGTCGACTCGCCAAGACGGAGCTGTTCGTCCAACCGCACAGCCCCGAGCCGAGGTTTTCGCGGCTGGTGCGAGCCCTTTCGCTGGTGCCGATTACGTCGCCGGTGCTCCTGGTCATCGCCCCCGCGATCGTCGCCCTGGTCATCTCGAGGGAGTGGCTCTGGCCCGCCGTTGCCGTAACACTCGTTGGGTCGCTGTTCGTGCTGGGTGCTGCCCATTATCAGGAGCGGCTCTCCGCCGTCCTGGAACTCGGTCGCCAGGTTTTCGTCCGCGGCGGCCCCGGTGTGGTGTCGGCGATCGTCATCCTCTTGGCGGCCCTGCGGCTCGCCGGGGTCGGCTATGTCACGACCGTGCTGGACCAGAGCTCCAAGTGGGTCCTGGCCGGCTTTGTCGTGATGTTGTACTACCTCTTCTGGCTCTACGAGTACTGGTCGCAGCGGGCTCTCTCGGAGGTTCTTTTGGGATTGCTTCACCAGCCGGAGGTGGGCGATGGAGCAGAGGGAGACGAGACCAAGTACCCGGCACAGATTCCGTATCCGGACGCTTTGACCGCCACTTCGGAAGCCGGTGCGGACGCCCAGGGGGCGACGGATGACGGCGGAGCACTGGACCGGCGCCTCCAGATCCATGGGAATGGCCGGCTGATCGCCATCGAGGAGACCGACCGCAGCCTGGTGCCGGAGAACTTCCAAGCCCATCCCGCGCTCGAGGTCTTTCGCCGAATCCACCGACAGCTTGCCTGCCGGGCCCGGCAGGGAGGCGACGTCACCTGGCCGGAGGCGGACCACCTCGGAGATGCGGTCAAGATGTTGGAGCAGCGGGCCCGGCTGTACCGCGTGGTTCCCGGCCTCCTGATCGCCGCGATCGTCGTGTACTTCGGAGTGGGCATCTTTACTCAGAAGCAGGACCTCGCCATCGACGCCCGGAACCTCCAAGACACGACAGGCCTCTTTCAACTCGAGCATGCCCTGGACTCCCGCGCAGGAGTTCCCGAGGTGTACGCCGTGGCTGCCTCCGGAGGCGGCACGCGGGCGGCCGTGTACACCTATTCCGTCCTCAAGGCACTACGCGAACGGGAGCTTCTCGACCGCGTAGTCATGGTCAGCGGTGTCTCCGGCGGCAGTTTGGGACTCGCCTACTATCTGGCAAATCGCGAAGAGCTCCTCGGGGCGGAGCCGCCGAGCGTTGCCCAGCACGAGGCGCCGAACGATCCGTGGAGCTGCTATCGGGCGGCGACCAAGGCGCCCTACATCAGGGCAGTGCTGGCCGGAGTAGGCGAGTACCGGTTTCTGAAAGGCACGCGCTTGGGCCAGCTTCTGACCGAGGGGTTCGACCGCCAGTTGTTCACGACCGCCGGCAACTGCAAGACCGAGCCGAAAAGAACGTTCGCCAAGCAGACGGATACCGGCTTCATCTTCAACAGCAGTGTGTCGGGGGCCTGGCGACCGGACATTGCGTTCGGGAAGGAGTGTCTCGAACAGGAGGGTGACGGAATCGAGAAGCGCAATTGCGGCAGTGTCGCCGTCAGGGGCAGCCGTTTGGCGCTGACCAACGTAGCCTCTTTCACCGCCGAGGGTGCCGCCTCGACCTATGGCGGCTGGAACCTCGACTTCGACTATGCGCTCATCAACGATCCGACCGTGCGGTTCTCCCAGGCCGCCTCGGTCAGCGCCAACTTTCCACCGATCTTCTCGAACGCAGCGATCCTCTTGCGTCAGGGCGACGAGGAGGGTCCAGAGGACGCTCGGTACTGGGTCACCGACGGCGGTGCGGTCGAGAACCGCGGCATGATCTCGCTTCTGCTGGCACTTCGCTCCGAGATCGGCACCTGGCCTACGCCGGAGGAACCTGAGCCTATGGTCTGTCGAGCGGAGCCAACGGAGCGAGCCGCTGAGGACGGCACTTGGATCAAGGTGATCGTCGCCGAGGCGGCTGGAGGCTCCGAGGGTTACTCGGAAGACCGAGGCACGCCGACAGCCCTGGGCGCCTCGAGAGAGATCGCGGACAAGCTGATCCCTGAACTGGCGCGGCAAGTGGACCGGGAGTATTGCCGAAAGACCCAAGGGAAAGCGCGGGTGAAGGTCGTCTATCTGCCCATGGCCTCGACGCTGGCCCGGGCCTTCGGGACGCATTGGCAACTGCTCGAATCGACCACGGTCTCCGACCCGGACCTCTGGTACGAGTCCGGCGTCGAGCTAGCACTCAGTGGCAAGGAGATGCTGGACGTGATCGATCTGCTCTTCGCCCCCTCGGAGGCACGCAGCGAGTTGACCTTCGAGGATCCAAGGCTGGTAGCGAGTATCAAACGCAAGCTGGGGTGGGGTGAGGAAGCGGCTGCAGACTGGAACCGGCAAATGCATGGAGAACTTTGGAGCTGGGTGAGTCGTGGCGCTGACCACGCGACAAAGGATCCGTATTGTTGGTTGGAAGAAGGCTTGGACTATCCCGGCGGCTGGGCCGGAGACGGGCCCTCCCGGTCGCAGCCGGATTCATGCGCGGAAGAGGTGCCTGCAGCAGACTAGGGCACTGTAGGCCAGTCGATCTCCCGGCCCCCAAGCTGCTCGCACCCTCGACCGCCGCGAACTCCCGGCAACGAGTCTTCTCCAGACTCTCGAGAGTGAAGCGATGGCCCTCGAGGGCTCGGTCGGGGCCGAGACCAGGCGATGAGGGCGCTTGAGCAGCTCGGGGTTGGCCTCTGAACGCCCACTTCGCGCCTGAGGCTCGCCGCCGCGGGCCTCCCCCGAGTCAGCTAGAATCGGTGCAATCTCGCGAGATGAGCAATGGTGCGCGCAACTCTTTCGGTCTTGACCTTGGCTCTGCTGCCTACGTTGGCCGCAGCTCAGGAACCGGTTCCTCGGGGCAGCGCGTTTCAGGTCAACACCTACACGTCCGACGATCAGCTCTTTCCTGCGGTGGGTTCGGACGGCGCTGGCGGCTTTGTCGTCACGTGGACGAGCTACGGCTCGAGCGGCACCGACACAGATGAATTCAGCATCCAGGCTCAGCGCTACGCTTCGGATGGCACGCCTGCCGGCAGCGAGTTCCAAGTCAACACCTACACCTACAGATTCCAGCACAGTCCTGCAATAGGTTCGGACGGCGCCGACGGCTTCGTCATCACGTGGACGAGCTACGACTTCACCGGCACGGCACCAACTGGCTTCAGCATCCAGGCTCAGCGCTACGCCTCGGACGGCACGCCCGCCGGCAGCGAGTTCCAGGTCAACACCTATACCAACAGCGCCCAGTACGATCCTGCAGTAGGCTCAGACGGCGCCGCCGGCTTCGTCGTCACGTGGGGGGGCGAGGGTTCGACGGGCCCCGACACACTCGCCAGCATCCAGGCTAGGCGCTACGCCTCGGACGGCACGCCTATCGGCGGCGAGTTCCAGGTCAACACCTACACCGACGACGCCCAGTTCAATCCTGCAGTAGGTTCGGACGGCGCCGACGGCTTCGTCGTCACGTGGGTGAGCTACGGTTCGAGCGGCACGGACACGAGTAGCACGAGCATCCAGGCTCAGCGCTATGCCTCGGACGGCACGCCAGTCGGCGGCGAGTTCCAGGTCAACACCTACACCGACAGCTTTCAGCTCCGTCCTGCAATCAGTTCAGCCGGCGCCACCGGCTTCGTCGTCACGTGGGACAGTTCCGGTTCGAGCGGCACTGATACACGTGGCAGGAGCATCCAGGCTCAGCGCTACGCCTCGGACGGCACGCCAGCCGGCAGGGAGTTCCAGGTCAACACCGAAACCAACAGCTCTCAGGAGTATCCTGCAGTTGCTTCGGACGGCGCCGCCGGCTTCGTCGTCACGTGGGCGAACAGCGCTGGCTCCAGCATCCAGGCTCAGCGCTACGTCTCGGACGGCACGCCAGCCGGCAGCGAGTTTCAGGTCAACACCTATGACACCTCCAGCCAGCTAGAGCCTGCAATAGGTTCGGATGGCGCCGATGGCTTCGTCGTGACGTGGGGGAGCATTGGTTCTAGCGGCACCGACACCAGTGGCTGGAGCGTTCAGGCTCAGCGCTACGTTCCGCCCGAGATCTTCGAGGACGGTTTCGAGTCCGGCGACACCTCCGCCTGGAGCACGACCGTCCCCTAAGTGCTCGGCAGGCACCTGCTCAGGGCTTGCCGCAGGATCCTAGGGGCCGGCTTCAGGCTCTCGCCGATTGAAGGAGTCGTCGGCAGGATCCCAGAAGCTTCCCTCGAGTCCCAGGCCAGCGAAGATGGCGACCATCTCCGCGGGTCCCGGCCGGCGAGAGTCCTCGCTGAGTCGGGTCGAGTACCAGGTGTGGGCCAGACCCCAAAGTTGAGCCATCGTCACCAGCGGTCGCAGCGGCTGGCCCCGATTCTCACACCACGACCGCACCTGTTCTTCCGACCGGAAGAAGAGCATGTTCTGTCAGGTGAAGACGAGATCGTCCCACCAATGAGCCGCTGGCACTTGGCAGTGGAAGAGCCAATCGCTCGGCTCAGGTCCTTCGAGCCCAACTTCGAGTCGCAGCGGCTCATGTGAAGCCTCGCAACGAGACTCAACGAGGCCCGGTCTTCCGAGCGCGGCCGGGATCCCCAAGGCGTCCCAAGCGCAGTTGGCGAAGTAGCGGGTGCCCTCGACCGAGACCTGGTGCTGGGTGGGGATACCGGAGAAGGGCGGCGCCATGCGAATGTCCCGCCCATTTTCCTCGAGCAACAGCACTCGCTGAGTCCGCAGACGGGCGTAGGCCTCGAGTACCTTTTCACTCGTAGACCCCGTGCGTTCGGCAACCTCGGCGATGTCCGGGCGCATGCCGGTTGTGGCGAAATGGCGGTATACGGCGAGTTTGACTTGGGTGTCGAATGCCATCGAGGGCCCGTGACGGCTAATGGCCTAGGGTGCCGCGCTGAGCGCGATCAATCGTGATGGCGTGCGGATGATCAAGAGGCCCTCGGAGATCGCGGGCGTCGCCATCAGCGGCTCGCCGAAATCATGAACCGCGAGCTCCTCATACTCCGGGCCGGCTCCGAGAACATAGAGCTGGCCTTCTTCGGTTGGTGCGTAGAGCTTGCCATTGGCCGCGACCGGCGAACCGGTGAACGTGCCGCGCTGCGAGAAGCGGCTTTTCGAAAGCGCTTCACCGCTGACAGCATCGTAGGCGACGAAGATTCCGTTGTGGTGGACGACGTAGAGGATGCCGCGGTAGAGCAACGGCGTGGGCATGTAGGCTCCGCCGCGGGCATGGCTCCAGATCAACCTTTCGTCGTCGGTTCCCGGTGTGGCTTCGAGTGCACCTCGCGTCCCAGCGGGCAAGGCGTAGATCGGTTTGATCGGAGGATAGCCGGCCGAGACGTAGACCACGCCGTCGCCGGCCACCGGCGTGGCGATGACCAGTTCGGAGTTGGGGCCGAGGCTCCAGAGCTCCTCGCCGGTCTTGGGGTCGTAGCCGTGAATCCGGGAACCGTTGACCACCAGTTCGTCGCCGCTCGCGCCGGCGAGAATGGCGGGCGTGGCCCATGACGGTGCGACATCGCGCTCGACCCGCCACAGCTCCTCCCCCGAAGCGAGGTCCCAGGCGGCCAGATACGGCCCTTCATGGACGTCGACCTGCAGGACTACTTGGTCTTGGTAGATGATCGGTGAACTCGCGTAGCCCCACTCGATCCCGGGGTCGGAGAAGGCGCCGGCGTTGAGTCCGCCGAGCTCGTGGTGCCAGAGGATGTTGCCGTCGAGGTCGAGTACGGTCAGGCCGGCGGTAGGGAAGACGGCGGCGAGGTACTTGCCGTCGGTGACCGGAGTCGAATTGGCTTGGGTGGCCTTGAAGTGACGCTTGGTCAGTGGCACGGCACGACCGGTCTCGGTCTCCCACACCTTGGCGCCGGTCTGCTTGTCGAAGGCGAGAACGCGCCAGGTGTGCTCGACCGATTCGTCGACCGGAGTTCCCTCGCCGGTGAGACCGGTTCGTAGGGTCTGTTCGATCTCGGTGGCGACGGCCGTAGTGACGAACACGCGGTTGCCCCAGACGATCGGGCTCGAGTTCCCCAGTCCATCGAGGGCCGAATTCCACAGCACGCCGGAACCGCTCTCGAGATCCCAGTCGATCGGTGTCTCGAGGCCGTCGCCGATGCCGCTGGCGTTGGTGCCGCGGAAGGCCGGCCAGTGAACTGTCGCCTCGCCGAGAACCCCCTCGGTCGGTGCCTCGAACCCGGCCACGCCGACTGGCTCGGCCACGGCCCGGCGTAGTGATGCGGCAGGCTCGGTGCCGCTCTGGACGGCGATTCCCTCGATCGTTCCCGCGCGGCCGAAGAAGCCCGCATTTGTAGACCCGTCGGCAGTCTGGAACGCTAGCTCGCCTACTACCTGGAGATCGGCGAAGGGTCCGTCGTCGAGTCGCAGACGCAGACGACCCTCGCGCAGTACCGTCTCGGCCTGGAGATCGGTGGCGAAGCCTTCGAAAAGACCCGTGAACCGATTGAGCTCATCGAGGGAATAGCTTGGCGGTGGCGGATCCGGCCGGCTCTCGGCCCGCGCGATCAGTTCGACGAGAGCTGGATCGGTCTCAGGTGGCAATTCGGCGAGTTGCGCCAAGGTCGACTGGCGAATCGGACCGCCTTCGACCGCGGCTGTAGCGAGTTCGAGATCGCCCCGTTGGATCGCGAAACCCAGAGCCTGGTCTCGATCTTCGGCGCCATGGGCCAGAAGGAGTAGCGCGACCTCCCGCCGATCGGCAAAGAAGAGGGCCATCTCCAGAGGGCGAGCGCTATAGAAGGTCTCGGCGATGTTGGGGTCGGCCCCTCTGTCGAGTAGCAGCTGCACGATGCCGAGATGGCCGTTGACCGACGCAGCGGCTAACGCTGTTGATCCATAGCGGTCGGTTCCGTCGATGTCGGCGCCCGCGGCGAGCAGCCGTTCAACGGCCGGTACATCGCCGGCGCGAGCGGCATCCAGGAGTTCGCCTGAGTTCGCCAGTGCAGCGCTGAGTGGCACCAAGGCCAGGAGAACTAGGTGCAGGTGTCGTGACATGGCCGCCTCCGAAGTGGTGGAACGAATGGCATTCTAACGTTGACCGGACCTTCAGAGCCTCCTGCAGTAGTCACCGCGTCTCTCGACAAGGCTTCGCAAGCATTCGAGACCGCCCCGCTAGGGGCGGGCGAACCTGATTGACCCGATCTTCAGGGTAGGACGTCTGTCACCGACTCCCAGAGATTAGCCAGCGTCCCAGGTAGCCAGGACGGGTTGGGTGGGCGATCCGGTGGGTGGTAGGGCAGCTCGCCCGCGACCAGAGTGTGTTGTTCTGGGGTCAGCGCGTCCATTACGACTAGGTTGCCGAAGCAGTCGACGATGTAAACCGCCCGTCCTTGGCCCATGGACGCGGTGCAGATGCTCTCGTGCAGCAGGCGCCGAGTGCCGTCGCTCGGATCGACCAGCCACAACGATCGCTCCCAGCGCCGCTCGGGACCCAGCGCGCGGTCCTTCCAACTTGCGAGCAGTTCGCCCGAGTCAAGTTGGCCGACCAACCAGGGCCAGGTTGCCCCGGGAAAGCTGACCTCGAGGGGAGCCTCGGTGCTCGACAGGAGCTGAAGGTCGATGCCGTTGCGGTTCACGGCCCACCGGGCCAACGCTCCAGCCGCGAGAGGAAACGTCAAGCCGGGTGCAACGGGTTCGTCGAAGGCTACAACCTCCAGACCCGTGCGCGTGGAGTAGAGGGCGCGACCATCGGTGACGGACTCGCCGTTGGCAGAAAACGACAGATGGTCCTTGTTTGTCACCACTAGCCCCGGGACCCAGAAAGGCTCGCTTAGCGAGGCTGAGGCGAGTGCGAAGGTGCGTCGAGACACGCCGTAGCCGCTGCCAGACCTCTCGATGGAAACAAGGCTCAAGCGACCTTCGTCGTCGAATGCCAACACAGACTCTTCGCGGGTCTGCTGGAACCCGAGCAACGAGCTCTCGGTGATGATGCTCTCGGGGAGGTTGACAGCGGCGATGACTCGGCCGGAGGGCATCTCGTGAACCACGAGGCGCTGGCTTTCGTCCCGAAGCGCATCGGGCGCGATCACGGCGAGCGTTCGACCGGTTGCGGAAAGAGCCAGGCGGCGAGGCCAGCCGAAGAGACTGACGCCGGTCGACTCGGCCCGTGGCGCCGACGCTGTCAAGTCGATCCAATCCAAGGTCAGGTCCCAAGAGTCTCCGCGCTGTTCGGCGTGAAGCGAGACGAAGGCACCCGGGCTCGAGACCGAAGCCGGGTATAGCGCGCGCAAGGGGAGGCGTCGAAGAGGTAGGGCGGTGCCGTCCGCGGGACGGAAGAGAAACATCGGTTCGTACCCCGGACGGCCTCGAGCGGGACCGGTCACTCGGAGCCAGCCATCGCCGAAGGCGGACACCCAGTGGACGCCTCGGAGATCGCTCAACGTCGGTCGCACAGCCCAGTTCGAATAGAGAAACGATGCGAGAGCGACCACGACAAGGCAGCTCGAAGTCGCTATCGCAAGCGCTCGACCGGAGCGTCTGAGGTCGGCCCGCCCGCTGCTGAATTGAAACGACGCCGACAGAAAAAGTGCGACGATGCCGGCCAGTAGCGTCGCGCTGAAGACGATTGGCCAAAGTGCCGTCGCTTGGTATCGCTCGAACACCAAGTAGTTGGCGACTGTCACCAGTCCGGTGACGATCAGAGCTGCCGCTGTGAGAGCCAGCCAGGCGTTGCGTGCTCTTACGGCGACGCTGATGACATGCGAGCCGATCGTGAGGCTGATGATGACCGCGATACTGGCCACTGCCAGCGGAAAGAGCTGTGAGAGGTGGGTCGCTCGTCCCGAGACTCCGAAGATGATGGTGGGGGCTGTCACGATGAGGAGCGTGCCGGTTGAGACGAGGATTGCCGCGGACAGTTTGCCCAGTCCTATGACGCCGGCCGATAGCGGTTGAGAATAGAAGAACCCCATCCGCCCGGACGAGAGATCTGAACCCGCCGCAGACGCTCCGAGCGCCATCGCGAGCGTCCAGCTGAACAACAGGCCACCGATCGTTGCAGTCGCGAGGCGCAGGTCGGTCGGGTCGGCGCTCGGTCGAAGCAAGGCCACCGCCCACGGGAGCACCGCGAGCACAGCGGCGGCGAGGAAGACGAGACGTCTTTGGGAGAGCTCAAAGGCGATGACGGCCCACAGGCTACGCATCGTCCGCCTCCTGTCGCGTCTTCACCAAGGCCACAAAGATCTCCTCCAGGGAGAGTGACCCCACGCGAACTCCGTGCAAGGTAGACGAGTCGTTGTATTGGGACACGACCGTCTCGTCACCCAGGTTCTTGCGGACATCCGTCAGGGGCTTCATCGAGGCGACTCGAGGGCCAGCAGCCAGGGCGGCCTCGGCGCTGTCGAACTCGAGGCGGCGAAAGCGGTCTCGCAAGGCATCGACAGGCTCGTCCACGATCAGGGAGCCTTGGTGCAGGATGCCTAGCCGATCTGCGATGCCGCCCAAGGTCGACAGATCGTGGGTGGTCACAAAAACGGTCGTCTGGCGCTCGGCCAGCTCGACGATCAACTCGTCGAGTAACTCCTTCTGCGCCACTGGATCGAGGCCGAGAGTAGGGTCGTCACAGACCAGGAGGCGGGGTCTGCTTGCCAAGGCGGTGAGCAGGGCGAGTTGAGTCTTCTGGCCGCGGGAGAGGGAATCACATAGGGCGTCTTGGCGGATACTCATCGCAGCCAGCCGCTCGTTTGCAGCGCGTCGATTCCAGCGTGGCTGAACCCGGGCTAGAAAGCGGAACAGGTCTTCGACTCTGACGCTCGGGGCGTACCGGGGCGATTCCGGCACGAAAGCAATCTTCCGCATGTTCGCCTCTCGGTATCGCCAGGTGTCGCGACCCTCTAGGGTTGCTGTACCGCACCGCGCAGGAAGCTGCCCCATGATGCATCGCACCAAGGTCGTTTTGCCCTCGCCATTTCGCCCCATCAGGAGGTACACCGAGCCTTTCGCGACCGAGAAACTCACACCGTCGAAGACCGACTTTCGCTCGAAGCCCATCGAGAGTTCGCGAACATTCAAGAGAGGGTCATTCATCTTCAGTCTCCGACGGTCGGCGACAGTGGCCTTCCCATGCCTCTGCCAATTGCTGGTGAGCGTCGTCGTCGTCGAAACCGAGCATTGACGCGCGGTGTACAAACGCTTCGGCTGCTGCGCTCAGGATTTCGAGCCGCATCGAGGCCACGCGACTCGCTGGAAGCTCTCGAACGAAGGTGCCTTCTCCCCGCCGCACCTCGAGGATCCTCGCAGCGCCGAGGCGTTGGTGAGCCTTGGCCACCGTGGCCGGATTGACTCCCATTTGACGCGCGCTTTGACGAACTGAGGGCACGGCGTTGCCGGCAGACAGCCGGCCACTTGCGACCAGCAAGTGCAAGCGATCCTCGATCTGCTTCCAGATAGGGCGGGGATCGGTGTCGTTTGGCTTCCACATGGTCGTTTCCGAAGTACTGTACTAGTGATATAGTACACCGAATCAGAAGTCAAGCGTCTCTGCCGAGAGGCTGGACTCCAGTCGGAGCGCCTCTCAGACTCTGATGACGAGCCCGAGCGCGGAAGCTCGGGCACACGGACGCCGAGGTCAGAAACCAGGCGAAGGGCCTAGCCGCGCGCCGTCAGCCCAGAATCCTGATCTCGGGAATCGCAACCACGAACTTGCCGCCCCACTCCTGAATGCCCGCCATCTGCTCGGTGATCTCGTCCCGAAGGTTCCACGGCAGGATGAGCACGTAGTCGGGCTTGGTCTCGAAGATGTGCTCCGGCGTGTGGATAGGGATCCGGCATCCTGGCAAGTAGCTGCCATGTTTGGCCGGTGACCGATCGACGGTGTAGTCGAGCACGTCGGTGCCGGCGCCGCAGTAGTTGAGGAAGGTGTTGCCTTTGGCCGGCGCGCCGTATCCGACGATCTGCTTGCCCGCACGCTTGGTGGAGATGACCCACTCCCAGAACTTACGCTTGGTTTCGCGAATCTGCTCGTCGAACGAGAGATAGGTCTCGAGCCGACCGAAACCGGCCTCCTCCTCGCGCTCCAGGAGTGCGCCGACTCGTTCACTGACGGGCTTGCTCTCATCTTCGTGGTGACCGCCGTAGACCCGCAGGGAGCCGCCGTGGGTGGGCAGTTCGTCCACGTCGAAGACGGTCAGGCCGTGGCGCTCGAAGAGTTCGACGACGACTCGGAAGGAGTAGTAGGAATAGTGCTCGTGGTAGATCGTGTCGAACTGGTTCTCGGCCATCAAACGCAATAGATGGGGGAATTCGAGCGTGATGACGCCGGCGGGTGCGAGGACGATCTTCAGCCCCTCGACGAAGTCGTTGAGCGGTGGCACGTGGGCGAAGACGTTGTTGCCCAACAGCAAGTCGGCTCGCGTGCCCTCGGCCACCAGGCGGCGGGCCAGGTCGGCACCGAAGAACTCGACCCGAGATGGGATTCCCTTCTCCTCCGCGTGAGCCGCAATGTTGGCTGCTGGCTCGATGCCCAGAACCGGGACCCCCGCGGCCTTGAAGTGCTGCAGCAGGTAGCCGTCGTTCGACGCGATCTCGACCGCTAGATGGTCTCCACCAAAGCCAAAGCGCTCGATCATCAGTTCGCTGTACCGCTTGGCATGGGCGACCCAGGAATCGGAGTAGGAAGAGAAGTAGGCGTAGTCGGAGAAAATGGCCTCGGCGGTCTCGAACTCGGGGAGCTGGACGAGAAAACACTCTTGGCAGACGTAGACCGTCAGCGGGAAGCGCGGCTCCATCGCCAGTAGCTTCTCGGGCGCCAGATAAGAGTTGGCTAGCGGCGAGGAGCCGAGGTCGGCGAAGACATGCTGCAGCTGAGAGTTACAAAAACGACAGGTCAGTTCCATGAGTGATTCCTTAGGTGGGAGGCCCGCGTTTCAGTCAGGATTTCGAGTGCGCGTTCGAGCTGCGCTTCGGGCCGGCCCGAATGGTAGCGCAGGCCCGACCTCGGCCCAAGCAGTGGTATCCTTCGCGGCCGGAGGCTTTGATGGCGGTTGACCCCGAATTGCTCGAAATCCTGGTCTGTCCCAAGACCAAGGCTGGACTCGAACTGGTCCAGTTGCCGGCCGAAGTGCGGACCGAGCTGGTGGAGAAGTACCGCGTTCACTTCCGGGATGAGGAGCCGGTTGTGGAGGAGGCGTTGTACTGCGCCGATTCCGGCTTGGTGTACCCGGTCGTCTCGGACATTCCGATCATGCTGGTCGAGGACGCGTTGCCGGCCAGCGCGATCGGCCGTTAAGCCAATCTCGACCGCCTTGGTTCAGGCGCGAGCCGACAGACAGGAAAGAGATCAGTGCTAGGCAACGGCGAGGTAGCCGTAGGCCGCCGATGGGGCTTCTTCGCCTTCGCCGGTCACCTGTGGAGCGTATTTGGAATCGCGCTGTCGAACATGTTCGGTGCGGTGGCCATTCTTGCGTGGATCAGGAAGCGGCCGGTCTTTGACCCGCGCGCGCGGGCTGTGCTGCTGCCAATAGGCCTCTACTCGATCTGCTTGTTGCTGTCGATTCCCTTTTCAGCCAATCCGGAAGCCTCGCTGGTCGGAGCGCGGCAGATATTCTCGCTCGTCTCCTTGCCGATGGCCCTAGTTCTGGTGCGCGGAGTTCGCGAAACCCGGCTCGTGGTCGATGGACTGATCGTCATGGCGACGGGATCCGCGCTGTGGGGGCTCTATCAGCTCTTCATCGGTTACGGCGGGATCGACCACCGAATTCGCGGGCCCTTCTCGCACTGGATGACGTTCGCCGGCGTGCTCCTGCTGGCCGATCTGCTGTTGATCTCCCAGCTGATCTCGGGACGCGGATTGAAGTCCGTATGGCGCTGGCTTGGGCTGGTCCTGATCAATGTAGGACTCATCGGTTGCTTGACCCGAGGCGCCTGGATTGCGGCGACGGTCTCGATCGCCATCGTCCTGTTGTTGAGGGCGCCGCGCTGGTTGGCGCTCTTCGTCGTCGTCCTCCTGGTGCTACTGGTCGTCAGTCCCACGCCGGTGCGGGACCGAGTGGAGTCGATCGTCGATATGAGCAACTTCTCGAACTACGACCGCCTCTGCATGCTGGAGGCGGGCTGGCGCATGGTGCGCGAACGCCCAGTTCTCGGTCATGGACCGGAGATGGTGCGCGAGCGTTACCCGATCTACCGTCACCCTACGGCTCCCCGTCTGTGGATCCCGCACTTGCACAACAACGTGATCCAGATCGCGGCCGAAGAGGGGGTCGTTGCGGCCGCGGCCTACATTTGGCTCATGGCAGCGGCCGCCTGGGCGGCCTTTCGGCTCTACCGGCGACAGAAACTGATCCCTGGGGACGGCTCGGATCTCTACCTCGGTGCCTTCGGAGCCCTGGTCGCTTTCAACCTGGCCGGGATCTTCGAGTTCAATTGGGGAGACACGGAGGTGCAACGGTTGGCACTGTTTCTCGTGGCACTACCGTACTGTGCCAGTCGCGACCTCGATGAGGTCGGAGACGGCTCGTGAGTTCCGCTTTCATCGAGTTCGCTCGAGCGCTGCGCGCCGAGGTAGAAGCTGAGCTCGAGCGGCGGCTGCCGGCTGTCGAGGCCGAGCCCGGCAAGCTGCATCGCGCGATGCGGCATTGCGTCTTTGCCGGCGGCAAGAGAGTGCGTCCGGCGCTGGTCGTCCTCGCCGGTGAGACCTTCGGGGCAGTGCGCTCCATGCTTCTGCCGAGCGCCGCGGCGCTCGAGTTGATCCATACCTTCAGCCTCGTGCACGATGACCTTCCCGCACTCGATGATGATGATCTGCGCCGGGGCCGAGCGACAGTGCACCGCGAGTTCGACGAGGCGACCGCGGTTCTCACCGGCGACGCGCTCCTCGATCTTGGTCTCCTCGTTCTGATGCGACACCCGGGAAAGGCGCCTGCTGAACGCAGGCTTGCCGCCGCCGACCTGGTGGCGGAAGCGGTGGGGACGGAAGGCATGATCGGCGGCCAGATGGCTGATCTGGAAGCCGAGGATGATTGGCCGGCCCAACCAGAAGCGGCCCTCGAGGCAATTCACCAACGCAAGACGGGGGCTCTCTTGACCGCGTCGCTCAGAGTGGGTGGGGTGCATGCTGGTGTGGACGCTGCCGGTGATCGACTGCTCGACGATCTAGGCGGCCGACTCGGCCTGATGTTCCAGATTGGTGATGATCTGCTCGACGTGGAGAGCGACTCCGAGACCCTGGGCAAGACAGCGGGCAAGGACGAGGATGCGCGAAAACTGACCTTCCCGTCGCTCCACGGTGTCGACGGAACAAGACGGCTGTTGGCGCTGGTCAAGGCCGAGAGTCTCGACCTGGTCTCGCAATTGCCGTCACGGCGCGAGACCTTTGCCAGCCTGGTGGACTACCTCTGCGATCGGGACCGATGACCCGCCTCGACCAATTGCTCGTCGAACGCGGAGATTTTCAATCTCGGGAGAAGGCTCGCCGAACGATCATGGCCGGTCGAGTCAAGGTCGACGGCCGAGTGTCCGACAAGCCGGGGACCTCGGTTGGGGCCGAAGCGGCCGTCGAGGTGTCGGCGCCTGAGTCGCCCTACGTTTCTCGCGGCGGCCTCAAGCTGGTGCGTGCCCTCGACCACTTCGCCCTCGACGTGAAGGATCTGGTCTGCCTCGATATCGGAGCCTCGACCGGCGGCTTTACCGATTGCCTGCTGCAGCGCGGTGCCCGGCGCGTCTACGCCGTGGATGTGGGCTACGGGCAGCTCGATTTCGGCCTCAGGCAGGACGCGCGGGTGGTGGTCATGGAACGCGTCAATGCGCGCCATCTCGAGACCGAAGATCTGCCGGAACTGTGTGATTTCGCGACCTTCGACGTTTCCTTCATTTCGTTGGGTAAAGTGGTGCCGGCAGCGACTGCGCTCGTGCGAACGGGAGGCCGGCTGGTGACTCTCATCAAGCCACAGTTCGAAGTTGGGAAGGGACGAGTCGGAAAAGGAGGCGTGGTTCGGGACAAGGAGCTGAGACTGCAAGTGATCGCAGAGCGGATTGAGGAACTCGAGGGCTACGGCCTCGATTGCGTCGGCTGGATCGACTCGCCGATCACTGGAGCTCGGGGAAATCTCGAGGCTCTAGCGGTGTTCACCAAGACATGACGGTACCCAAGAAAGCGTTTGAGCGCGTTGCCGTCGTCGGCAAACGCGAGAGCGAGGAAGCAGATCAGACGGCCCTCGAAGTGGCCGAGTGGCTGCGCCGCCGCGAGGTCGAAGTCGTTGTCGCTACCGGGTTGGAGCTTCCGACCGAGGCGGCCGGCTGCGACCTGGTCGTGGTGCTTGGCGGCGATGGGACCCTTCTTTCAGCGGCCCGCAGCCTGGCGGCTCCGGTCGCAATCCTTGCCGTCAATCTGGGTCACCTCGGCTTTCTGGCCGAGATCGGCCGGCACGAGCTCTACCCGACGCTAGTCGACGTTCTGGCGGGCCGGTATTCGATCGAAGTCAGATCTCTGATGGATCTCCAGTTGGTCCGCGCCGATGGCACGGTCGAGAACTACCGTCTGTTTAATGACGCCGTGATCGCCAAGAGCGCTCTATCGCGGATCATCGAGTTGACGCTGAGCGTCGAGGGCGAGTTGGTCGCGACCTACCGGTCGGATGGTCTCATCATCTCGACTCCCACAGGATCCACTGCCTACAACCTCTCGGCCGGCGGTCCCATCGTCAACCCGACCCTGCCCGTCGCAGTGCTGACGCCGATCTGTCCACACACCTTCTCCCTGCGGCCGATCGTCGTGCCCGATAGCAACACGGTCGAAGTCACGCTCGATACTCAACAGGAAAAGGTCTTCCTGACGATCGATGGCCAAGAGGGGACGAAGCTGTCCTACAAGGACAGCGTGCGCCTGTGTCGGTCAGACTTGGAGGTGCACCTGGTCAAGGTCAGTGGGCGCTCGTTCTACGACAGTCTGCGCCATAAGCTGCACTGGGGGGAATAACTCGTCGTCCGAGTTCGCTGACTCCTCAGAAGGCGACCGATTGCCATGAGCCCGCGCCCCCGCCCCCGCAGCAAGATCTCCTGGACCCGTGTTCTGATCGTCCTAGCGGTCCTCGCCGTGGCCTGGGCCGGGGTCCACTTCGGCCGGCGAGCCGGAGAGGACTACCTCCACTCGTGGATCGAGGAGCGGGCGAGCTCGCGCGCTGGCGCGGACCTCTCCATCGGAACACTCGAGATCGAGCTCCTGCCGCTCGGCGTTCGCGCTCTGGATGTAGAGCTGACCTCGAAGGGGGGCGCGACCCTGCTGGCGCATGCCGAGGAGGTCGAGATCACCGCCAATTGGAGCGACTTGAGGGGCTCCCCCAGAAGGTTGCGGTCGCTCACGGTTACCAATCCACGGTTCGTCTTTGGGCGTGACGAGACCGGGGCGTTCAACTGGCCTTCGTTTGCGTCGGGTCAGGCTGGTGTGGGGCTGGCGATCGACCGAGTAGCGGTCCGGGGTGGCGCGGTGGACTATGCGGATGGCGTGATCCAACTCGACCTCGACATGCGACAGGTCCAGGCCCAGGCCTCCGGCGATACGAAGACGCGGTTCGCCGGCCGCCTGGACGCCTCGGAGGTCGTGGTTGAGCTACCTACGGGGGCCACCTATGTCGGGGCAGTCAGTGCGCGCGGGAACTGGGAGAACGGTTGGCTTCGGGTCGTGAGCGGGCGGATGAGTGGTCCCGACCTCCAAGCAACGATCCGCTCTGGCGAGTTCGACCTGCGCGAAAAGAGTTGGTCCGCAGCTTTCGAGGCGGCGGGCCGCGCGGCGCTCTTGGGTCGGCTGGGGGTGGGCGACCGGGAGCTCGACGGAACCTGGAGGTTCATCGGCGAGCTCAGCGGCCGAGAGGCCTGGCGCCTCGAAGGGCGGGTCTCGGCTCAGAACCTGGGGTGGGACGACATCACGCTCGCCAGTCTGGCAGGCGACTTGACCGCCGACCCGGAGTCCCTGTCCATCGACGGAATCGACGGACGCTTCACTCGCGGCAGAGTGCGGGCGAAGGTCGATGTTGCCTGGGCGGATCCGGCTCGGCCGGTTCGTGTCGAGGCGGAGTTGAAGGACGGGAGTCTCCCGGCTCTTCTGACCCAATTCGATCTCAACTTCCCCGAAGTGGCTGGGTCGTGGGGCGGCCGTGGGCATTACGTTTTCCGCGCCGAGAACCCTCTGGCAGGGAGTGGCGCCGCCGATCTAGCGCTTCGCGCCCAGGATCTCGACGGAACCATGGCCTGGCGTCGCCGGGTGCCGGTCGATATCGATCGCGGCCTCGCCTCGTTCAGCACGCTGACGACGGATACGGAGTCGGAGCGTATCTCGGCGGCCGGGACCTACGATCTGCAAGCCAACCAGGCGGACATCCAGTATCGAGTGGACACCCAGCGGGTGGCTTCTTGGATGAAGCTGGTCGGTTTGGGTCAGGATCCAGAGTCGGCTCACTGGCTACCGTCGTCAGGCCAGGGCTCCATCGAAGGCAGCTTTCACGTCATGCCGGGAGACTGGTGGAGCCGTCTCACTCTTGATCTTCAGGACGTGGCTATTGGAGAGTTCAGTCCTGCCACCGTCAGGGGGCCGCTCTCTGTCTCAGCCGAAGGTGTACGCGATCTTCGTCTCGAGATGGCGCAGTTCGAGGCCGCGATGGTGCTGGCCGGCGCGATCGAGACTCGTGAAGGAGAACTGCCGAAGCTGAGCCTGGGTGTGGAGGCCAGCGGCTGGGCGGTTGAAGAGGTTCTCGCCCAGCTAGAGCTGACGCCGACCTTGACCGGTCCGATCGAGGGTTCTGCGACGATCGGCGGCACTCCCGAGGATTTGAGGCTCTCGAGCCACCTGACCGTCTCGCCAGCCGAGATTGGCGACATTCCGGTCGACTCCGTCGGGGGTGAGCTGGCGGTCGCCGAAGGAGTTCTGAGTGTCGTTTCTGCGACGGTCGAGATGCCGGCCGGCCACCTGAGCCTAGGCGGTTCGCTACCCCTCGGTGAAGGCGAGATCGACATGAACTTCACCCTGACGGTCGACGACCTGTCGGCGGGGCCGATCGGTGCGCTCCTTCCCGCTGAGAGCGGCGGTACGCTCGAAGGGCAAGGCACTCTGGCGGGAACCCTCGAGAGTCCGGTCTTTCAGGCCGAAGTGGCGGCGACTAGTCTGGCGCTTGGTGGGCAGGATCTCGGCGATGCGGGTCCAACGCGTGGGTCCGTGCGCCTGGCCCAAGACCAGCTCGAGATCGAAGGGGCCTTGGGCGACTTACTGATGCTGTCTGGCGGAGGCGCCCTCACCTTCGAGGCAGCGAACCTCGAGATCGGCGTGGAGAGCGAGCGGTTGGAGGCGTTACTCGCCCTGGTCGCACCCGAGGCCCCGCTCGGCCTCGGTGGTCGATTTCGCGGCGTGGTGCGCGTGGCCGGTGACCTCGAGGACGGCTTGCCGGCACCCGAGATTCGGCTCGACGAGCTGATCCTGCGGTACGCGGGGCACGAATTGACCGCCCTCGAGCCGGTCCGTTCGGTATGGCGCGATGGTGGCCTCGATGTCGAGTCGTTCTTCCTGGGCGACGAGGCTTCCGCGAGCGAGGTCTTTCTATTCGGCCGTGTTGCTCTCGCCGAGGGGGCCGCCCTCGACCTGCAGGGGCAGATCTCCCTCGACACCAAGTGGTTCGAGCCGTTCCTGCCCGGCTGGCAGGCGACCGAGGGCCGCTTCGAGGCCTTGGCCTCGATTGGTGGCTCGATCACCGCGCCGGAGATCAACGGACAGGGCTCTGTGAGGCAGCCGCGACTGCAGGCCGAGGCCTTCCCGCAGACGTTCCGGGACATCGAGGCCGTGGTGCTCTTCTACCCGGACCAGATTGTCGTCGATGGCGGTGAAGCCGGATTCGCCGGCGGCAGGCTCCGGGCAGCGGGGTCGTTCGATCCCTTTGACCCAGAGGGTTGGCAGTACCGCTTCCAGGTGGAAGCGCGCGACATTCAACTGCGCTACCCGGAGGGCTGGCAGGTACGTGGCGATGCCGAGTTGGTCGTGGCTTCGGAGCCTGGTGGACAGATGGTTCGGGGCCAGGTCAAGGTGGATGGCGCGCTCTACGGCAACGACGTGCCGATCGGCCTGACACAACTCCTGCAGACTGCGTTCTCGCGGCGTATCGAACTGGTCGAAGAGAGCGACGAGTTCTTGGCCGCGACGCGGCTCAATATCGTGGTGCGTGGCGAGGACGCGTTGAACGTCAAGAACAACGTGGCGTCGCTGCGCGGCGACTTCGATCTCACCCTTCGCGGCACCCTGGCGCGGCCGGTGATCTTCGGCGACGTCGCGGTCGAGCCCGGCAGCAGCTTGCTCTACGCGGGCAACACCTACGACGTGCAGCGAGCGAGTCTCAAGTTTGCCAATCCGTACCGCATCGAGCCGGTGATCGACATGGTCGCAACGACCCGGTTGGCCGAGTATGACGTGACCTTGGACCTCTCCGGGACGCTCGATCGGCTGAGCGTCAACTTTGCCTCGGACCCACCCTTGGCCGACCTGCAGGTGCTGACCCTTCTGGCGGGAGGCGAAGCGCCACTGGCGACCGATCTCGGAGGCTCCGCGGGGGACTCTGGAGATCTCGCGGAGACCTTTCTCTACCAACAGGCAGCCTCAGTCGTGGCCGCCAGGGTCAACCGGCTTTTCGGTCTGGACAAGTTCCGCATCGACCCCCTGGCCGGCGACTCGGGCAACCTTTCCTCGGCTCGGGTAACGGTAGGGAAGCGACTGGGTCGCGATCTCTTTGCTACGTACTCCTACGATCCATCACAGAGTAGCCAACAGATCCTCGAACTCGAGTGGCGCGTGAGTCGTGAGCTGACGGTGGTGGCGACGCAGAACGGCGACGAAAGCTACGCCTTGGATCTTCGCTGGGATCGAAGCTTCTGATGCGGCGTGCTGTCCTAGGGACGCTCTTCGGGCTGGTGATCGTCCTCGCCGCTCGCGGCGCCGCTGCTCAGTCGAGCCTGGTCACGGCGATCGAGCTGCGCAGCGACGTCGAGATAGCTCAGCCAAACGAGCTGCTGGCCTGGGTGACGGTCGAAATAGGGCAGCCGCTCAACTCCGAGGAGGTGGCTCGCAGCGTGCGCAATTTGCACGCGGCCGGCGTGGCTTCGCAGATCGAGGCCTACGCCAGGAGAGATGACGACGAGCTTGTTGTGGTCTTCGTAATGCGCGGCAAGACTCTGGTCGAAGAGGTCTCGTTTCGCGGCACGCTGGCGCTGGACCGGCGCCGGTTGGGCGAGGTCGTGTCGTTTGGAGCCGGACAGCCTCTACTGGCGGACCGGGTGTTTCGTAGCGTGTATGCGTTGCAGGACCTCTACAGGTCGGAAGGATTTCTCGAAGCGAGCGTGCGGTTGGCGATCGATGAGGACGAGACGCGCCGTCGGGCGCGGGTCCAATTCGACATCGAGGCGGGCCGGCCGGCTTCGGTGTCGACCCTGTCGTTCGAAGGCGAGCTAGGCGAGCTCGATCCTGCGACCCTGCGCGAAGTCCTGCGGCTGCGCGAGGGTGGGCGCTATCGTCGGCGCTCCGAGCGCGAGGACCGTGAGCGGCTCGAGACCTGGCTTTTGAGCGGTGGCTATCGGCTGGCCACGGTCGCGCCGGTCAAAGTCGAGCGCGCTGGGGCGACCGATGTGAACTTGACATTCTCGGTCGATGTGGGGCCTCGCTTTGTCGTCGAGGTGGCACCCGACCTGCGCAAGCGACTCGAGAAGCGCAGCTTGCTGCCTCTGAGCGGTTTTGAGCGTTACGACGAGAGTACGGCGGTCGAATCCGAGCGGAGAATTCGAAGCGACTACCAGAGCCGCGGTTTCTATTCGGCCGAAGTCACGGTGGGCGAGCAGACCGACGCCGGTGTCATCCGCCTGTTGGTGGAGGTCGAACCCGGAGGCAAACACACCTTGACCTCGGTCCGTTTTGTTGGCAACCGATCGCTCACGAGCCAGCGGCTGCAGCGCATCATGCGATCGACCGAGCGATCACTACTCGCGGGTGAAAGCGGGGTTTTGGTGGATGCCTGGCTAGCCGAGGATTTGCGTTCGGTGAGGGCTCTCTACGCCCTCGAGGGCTACCACCAAGCCGAGATCGGCCCGCCGAGGATTCACCAAACCGGGAGGGCGCTGGAACTCGAGATTCCGATCGTCGAAGGGCCACGGCGAACAGTTCTTCAAGTCGATGTCACCGGTATGACTCGGTTTGACCCCGACGAGGTCAAGGCCGGCTTGCCGCTCGTAGCAGGCGGGGCCTACCATCCAAGGCGGCGCGACGAGGCTCTCGACGTCATTCGCGCGCGCTATGAAGCCGAGGGCTACAACGAGGCCCAGGTCAGCGCGAGCATCGAGTGGAGTCCCGACGGTTCGCTGGCGACGGTCGGTATCAATGTACTCGAAGGGCCGCGAAATCTCGTCGAGCGGGTGATCGTGAGCGGGCGCCAAAAGACGAGTCCGGTGGTGATGCGGCGGGTCCTGAGCCTCGATCGAGGTGCTCCGGTCAATCAAGCCCGGTTGCTCGACCTGCAGCGCCGTCTCTACGCCCTTGGTGTCTTCTCTCACGTCAATGTGCGGCTCGTCCCGGGTACTCCGTACACCGGCGGCAGAGATGTGAAGGTGGAGGTTCGCGAGGGCAAGCGGCAGCGCTTGACCTACGGCTTGGGTTACGACTCCGAGGACGGGGCGCGCGGGCTCGTTGGCTATTCCCATGGCAACCTGTGGGGTCGGGCGATCTCGGGTCGGGTCGATCTACGGGCCAGCCAGCGCGAGGAGCAGGCCCGTGCTCTGCTTCGCCAGCCCTATGTGGGCCGTTTTCGCTGGCCGGTGACCTATTCGTTGTTCAAGACCGAGCGCACCGAGGAGAGCTTTCGCTCCGAGCGACGCGGTGCTCAGGTGGAGATACTGCGCTCGCGTCCGCACTCGCGCTGGGGATTGCTCTCGACCTACAAGATCGTCGAGCTCAGTGACCCGGATCCCGCGCTCGAGGTGCTCGAGATTGACCGCTCGCTACAGGACGTGACGATCGCTAGCGTCACACCAAGCCTGTTTCTCGACCATCGCAACGACACGATCGATCCGCAGCGCGGTTGGAACGCGACCCTCCTGTTCGAGTACGCGTTCCCGGCTCTCAATGCCGACGAAGAGTTCGGCAAAATCTTCCTGCAGCATGCGCGCTACCTGCCGCTCGGACGTGCCGGTGTCTTGGGCGCCAATTGGCGGCTCGGTGCCATCGAACCTCTCGGCGCAGCGGGCCCCCCGGATCCCATATGTCTCGAGAACGGTCTGGATTTCCCCGCCTGCGAGATCAAGATTTCTGAGCGATTCTTTGCTGGAGGCCGGACGACGCATCGAGCCTACAGGCGTGATCGGCTGGGCGTTCCTGGTGCCACGCTGTTGCCGGTCGAGGATGGGGACCTGGTGCCCATTGGCGGTACCGGAATGCTCTTGGCCAACCTGGACTACCGATTTCCATTGGGCGCAGGGCTCGGCGGCACTGTTTTCGTCGATGGAGGCAACGTGTGGGCCGATTGGCGCGATGTGTCGGTATCGGATCTCAAGTGGGGCGCCGGGCTCGGAGTGCGATATGCCTCGCCTGTGGGGCCCGTCAGGCTCGAGGTGGGCTGGAAACTCGACCGCCTGGCGAGTGAGGATTCCTACGTTGTCTTGTTCAGTTTCGGCAATGCCTTCTAGCGCTTCGCGCAGGCCCTTCGAAGAGGCTGCAAGGTGGTACCGCGTCGCGTCGATTGCTGCTATCCTCTCGCCGGCCGCGAGGCCCCACCCACATCAATCTCGCCCTTCCGGGCCTCCCCCAAGCAGAAGCAAGGAGTTCACACAATGTCCGATCGTCTCAATGCGCCCCATGGGGGCGAACTCGTCGACCTCACCCCGTCGGAGGACGAGCTTCAGAAGCTCAACAAGGCGTCAGTGGACTGGCCCTCCTGGGACCTGACGCCGCGCCAACTCTGCGACCTGGAGCTGTTGATGAGCGGTGCTTTCTCACCGCTCAGCGGTTTCATGAACAAAGCGGACTACGAGTCGGTCTGCGACTCGATGAGGTTGGCGGACGGCGCGCTCTGGCCGCTGCCGATCACGCTCGACCTACCAACTGAAGTCGCCGAGGGACTCGAGCCAGGCAGCATGCTTGCGCTACGCGATCCCGAGGGCGTTATGCTGGCGGCGATCGAGGTCTCGGAGACCTGGCAGCTTGATCGCGAGGCCGAGGCGCAACGGGTCTACGGAACGACCGACCGCAAGCATCCGGCGGTCGCCTACCTCTTCGACCAGTCCAACGATGTCCTTGTTGGCGGCCGCTTGGTGGGCGCCCAGGCGCCCCATCACTACGATTTCGTCACACTAAGGGCTACGCCCGAGGATCTGAGGCGTCGTTTCGAGCGCCTTGGCTGGCGCAAGATCGTGGCTTTCCAGACCCGTAACCCGATGCACCGGGCGCACTTCGAGCTCACCTTGAGAGCGGCTCGCGATGTCGAAGCGAACTTGCTGATTCACCCGGTGGTCGGCATGACCAAGGCCGGTGACGTCGATCACTACACCCGCGTGCGTTGCTACCAGAGTCTGGTCGAGCGCTACCCGACGAACACAGCCATGCTGGCGCTGCTGCCGCTCGCCATGCGGATGGGCGGTCCGCGCGAGGCGCTGCTCCACGCGATCATCCGCAAGAACTACGGTTGCAGCCACCTCATCGTCGGCCGCGACCACGCCGGGCCGGGCAACGATTCCGAGGGCAACCCGTTCTACGGTCCCTACGACGCTCAGGAGATGCTCAAGGCACACGAGGAAGAACTCGGCATGGCGATGGTGCCGTTCCGAATGGTGGTCTATGTTGAGGACAAGGACGCCTACTACCCGATCGACGAGGTTCCGGAAGGAACCCGCACGCTGAATATCTCGGGTACGGAATTGAGGCAGCGGTTGGCCAAAGGCCGGGAGCTACCGGAGTGGTTCACCTTCCCCGAGGTGGCGACGGAGCTGCGCAAGACTCATCCGCCGCGGGCCCGGCAGGGCTTCACCGTCTTCTTCACCGGGCTCTCCGGATCGGGCAAATCAACTGTTGCCAACTCGTTGCGAGTGAAACTGCTCGAGATGGGCGGTCGGCCCGTGAGCTTGCTCGACGGTGACGTCGTACGCAAGAACCTCTCTTCAGAACTCGGATTCTCGAAAGAGCATCGGGACCTCAACATCCGGCGTATCGGCTACGTCGCCTCGGAGATCACCAAGAACGGCGGTATCGCGATCTGCGCTCCCATCGCCCCGTACGACGAGGTCCGCACGCAGGTACGTGGTGACGTCGAGCCGGGCGGCGGGTTCATTCTGGTGCACGTGGCGACACCGATCGAGGTCTGCGAGCAGCGCGACCGCAAGGGCCTCTACGCCAAGGCTCGGGCCGGCATCATCAAGGGCTTCACCGGCATCTCAGATCCCTATGAGGTACCCGAGGACGCCGATGTCGTGCTCGACACCACCGATCTCCTGCCGGACGAGACTGCTCAGCAGATCATTCTCCATCTCGAGCATGAGGGATACATCGGCGCATCACGAGGTAGCTGACCGTCTCTGACATGCCTCCGTCCGAAAGCCACGCGGCCGCAGTCGAGCGGCTCGGTCGCGGCGCCTTCCTGGCGCTGGTCGGCAGCGGCTTGGGACGGGTGGTCAATTTCCTCGGCCAAGTGGTTTTGGCCCGCTGGCTGGGGCCGTCCATGCTCGGGCTCTACGCCCTGGGCTGGGGTGCATTCCGACTGTTGACGCTGCCGGCGACGCTCGGTATTCACAACGGAATCCAGCGCTTCGGGTCAATCAGTCGCTCGCGCTCCGGTGCCGGTGGTGCCGGACTCCTGAGAATGGCGCTGCGGCTGACGCTGGTGGTCGGCAGCCTGGCCGGGCTGGGCCTGGTTGTCGCCAGTCGCTGGCTAGCTGCTGAGGTCTACGCCGACGACCGGTTGCTGCCGATCCTGGTGGTCTTCGGGTTGGCGCTGCCGGCGGCCGCGTTGCTGAGGGTCTCAGCGGCCGCCACTCGGGTCTCGCAGGATCTGCGGGCCTCCGTAGTGCTCGAGGATTTCGGGCAGCCCTTCCTGTTCGCTCTCTTGGCGGTGATTCTACTCTGGCGCGGCGTCGGGGTCCTGGGTGCGGCGGTGGCCGCAGGGCTGTCGTTCGTCCTGGTCGCTCCGCCCGCCCTGGTCTGGGCGCGACGCTGGTTCCCGCGTGTCGAGCCGGGGAGCGAGATCGCCGAGACGCCCCTGGTCGATGCTGCCGGCCTCATTCGCTATTCGTTGCCGACGGCGGTGGCCGGGACGGTCGGGGTGACGATGACCTGGCTCGACCGGCTGCTCGTGGGCTACTACCTACCGACCGAGGCCGTGGGCTGGTACCAGGTCGCGGCGCAGGCGTCCGGCGCCTTCGCGGTTGTCTTGAGCGCTTTCACCGCGATCTTCGCGCCAATGATCGCGGGGCTTATCGAACGCGGCGAAACAACGCGTCTCGAAGAGCTCTTTCGGATCGCGACCAAGTGGGGGATGCTGGCTGTCCTGCCGGGTGGCACCCTCTGCCTGCTCTTCCCCGCTGCGAGCCTCGGGGCGATCTTCGGCCCCGACTATCTACCGGCGGCGTTGCCGCTCGTCATCCTGGTACTCGGGCAACTGGTGCATGCGGTGACCGGCACGGTGGGCTATCTTCTAATGATGAGCGGCCACCCCAAAACCTGGCTGGCTCTATCGCTGGCGGCCTTGGTGGCCGACGTGGGGCTCAACATGGTGTTGATCCCCAGGTATGGCCTCGGCGGCGCGGCCGCGGCGACGACACTTTCGGTGGGGCTGCTCTTCGTCACCGGCCTCATCCTCGTGCGGCGGCGAATAGCAATCTGGCCCTACGACCGGCGGCTGACGGGCGTCGCGGCGACCGCGGCTCTGGTCGTCGCGGGCAGCTCTCTGATCCACGCGGTGGAGGGCCTGAGTCCGGGCGCCACGGTAGCGACAGTGGTCGCTGTCTCCTGCCTCCTTACGGCCGTTGGTTGGCGGCTCTTCTGCTTCCGTCCCGAGGACGCGGTCTTGCTGGGCCTCGTCCGCCGCCTGGGGAAGCGCGAATGAAGGTGCTCTATGTCGCTGGCCTGGGGCGTAGCGGCAGCACCCTGCTGACTCGCCTGCTGGGGCAAGTAGAAGGGATCTGTGCGGTTGGCGAAGCACACCATGTCTGGCGCACCGGGGCACCGCGCGCGGCGGCAGACGAGCTGTGTGGTTGCGGCAAGACCTACGCCGCATGCGGTTTCTGGCCGGAACGCCTGCGCGCAGTGTTCGGTGGGGAGACGCCGGTTACCCAGATGAAACGGCTGGCGGATCAGGTGGCGCGCATTCGTCGCATTCACCGTCTCGAAGGGCGTGGCGACGAGGCCTTCGAGACTGCCGTGCGCGAGTATGGTGCAGTCTGGCTGGCGCTCTACCGGGAGATCGCCGCTGCCACCGGAGCCGGCGTTGTCCTCGATGCGTCCAAAGACCTCGGTCCCCTGTTTTTCCTCAGCCGGATCGAGGAGCTGGAGGTCGCTTTGGTGCACTTGGTTCGCGACCCACGGGGCGTCGCCTACTCGTGGAGTCAACGGAAACGCCGCCCGGAGTTTGTCGATCGCGAGGTCTGGATGAACCGCCACTCGGCCGTCGATGTCGCTTGGCGTTGGAGCTACAGCAACCGGTTGGCCGAAAGGGCCAAGAAGCTTTTTCCGACGGACCTGACGCTGCGCTACGAGGACTTCGTCGAGGCGCCGAAATCGGCAATCGAGAGAATTTGCGCTCTCGTTGGCCTGGATGGCCCGGACCTGAGCTTCATCGAAGGACGGAAGGTCGAACTGCGACGCACGAACTGCACCTTGTCGGGCAATCCGATGCGCTTTGACGAGGGCAGTCTGACGGTGCGTAAGGACACCCGCTGGCACGAGAACTACCACCCGGCCGCGCGCGGCTTGGTGAGTCTTCTGACCGTTCCGCTGCGCGGTCGCTACGGCTACGGCGGAGGCCCGAGGTGACCTCGCAGACGATCGATCTCATCATCCTCTCGTCGGTGCATTGGCATTTCACCTGGCAGCGCCATCACGAGGTCGCCGCGGGCATGGCCGCGCTGGGCCACCGCGTCACGTACTTCGAGCCCATCCCGAAGCGCTGGCCGGGGCTGGCCGAGTGGCAGCGGGTGGCAGGGCGCCTGTTGGGGCGACATAAAGCTGCCGGCCTGATGGAGCAGCGCGTGCCGCCTGGCGTGACTCTGGCCGGGGTGCTGACGTTGCCCGATACGGGAGCGGTGTCCCGGTGGGGCAACCGCACCTGGGCCACGCCGCGAGCGGCCGCCCGGTGGGACAAAACGCTCGGGCGGCCTCGCGTGGTGATCAACTATCTGCCGTTGGCGGCGTCGTTGGATCTTCAGCGTCGGCTCGAGCCCGATCTGGCGATCTACGATTGCGTCTGGGATTGGCCCAACGATCCCTACTCCCGCCCTGGGGTGATCCAGGAGGAGGCTCTAGTCGGTGCCGCCGATATGGTGTTCGCCGATTCGCCCTACCTGTTCGCTCGGATGGAGGAGCAACACCAGCGGGTCGAGCGGGTTCTACCGGCGGTCGACTTCGAGCTCTACGCGCCGGCGCGAGCCGCCAAGGCGGCGCAGGGCGAACGGCTGCGATGCGCCTATTTCGGCGCCGTGGGGACCAATATCGACCTGGACTTGATGCGACGTTTGAGCCACGAGTTTGCGCTCCGGCTGATCGGGCCGGTGCAGGAGGCCCTGGGTGACCTGGGGCCCGGCACGGAGGTCGTTGGGCCGGTGCCGCAGACTGATCTGCCCGCGCTCTTGGCCGACGCCGACGTCCTGGTGCTGCCCTATCGCAGGGCGGCGCACAGCGCCGGGGTCATTCCCGCCAAGACGTTTGAATGCCTGGCGACCGGCAAGCCGACGGTGGCCAGCGGCCTCGATAGCCTGGAAGAACTTGCCGACAGCTTCTACCGGGTCGAGGGGGCCGAGGCATTTGTCGCGGCGGTGAGAGCTGCGGCCAGCGAAGAGTCAGGGAAGCGAGAGGCGCGTCTCAGGGTTGCCCGAGCCAACAGCTGGAGCGCCCGCACGGAACAGATCGATAGCCTGATTCGCACCGGTCTGGAGCAGGGCCGATGAAACGGCCGAGCGACCTGGCCGCCGACAGCCTGAGCGCTGCACTGCTCACCATCGTGCTCTCCTGGTGCCTTGGGTTGGAGCAAGTTGTCCCCGGCCTCGTGCTGGCGTTCGGCTGTTGGAGACTCTGGCGTCTGAGGGCTCTGGAGTGGGGCGTCGAAGCCTTCTTCTTGGGGCTCTTGCTGCTGTGGAGTTTGACTTCGATTCCAGCGCTCCAGGGGCGGGCCGACTGGCTGGTCTACCTGCGCGGCGAGGTCCATTTGCTGATCGGATTGGCCGCCTATCTGGTAGCCCGTCAGGTGGATCCGGCGAGCGCCTCGTTCGCCCGCATGCTCAAGACAGCCATGGTCCTAGTAGCGGCGCTCGCCCTGACCGGGCTCTTGGTCTTAGTCGGCGTGCTTCCGCTCGAGTTCAAATCTCCGGCAGGTTGGCTCTGGCCTCAGCTCGAAGGCTCGTCGAACTTCGTAGACGACTTCCTTCTACACCGGCAGCTGGGAACCACATCGGGTGTCTCCTTGATTCTTGGGATTCGGCGCCAGAGCCTCTTCTTTCTCTACCAGGGCGGCCTGGCGACGGTCCTCCTGGTACTCATCGGTTGGATGCTCGTGGCTCGCCACCGGCTAGCCGTGTTGTGGCATCGGAGTGCAATGATGGCCGTGGTCGCCTGCCTGCTGCTCGTTGTGCTGACCGGCTCGCGCAGCGCCTTGCTGCTGTCATGGGGCGTGGTTCTAGGGCTGATGCTGTGGACCGCCTTGGCTCGCCGCAGTTGGGGGCGCTGGGTGGTGCGCGGAGTCGTTCTTGCGATCCTCCTGGGTGGAATCGTGGCGGTGACCCCGCGCGGTGACGGCCAAAGCTGGGACGACGCAGCGCCCTGGGAGCGGGTCCTGATCGACTTTCGAGTCCACAGTTTCCTCGATCGCTTCGAGGTGTACTCGCGGACCTTCGAGCGGCTCAACGAGCGGCCGCTGACCGGCTGGGGCGTTCAAGGGCGGCCCGGCGAGGGCGGTCGCTACTTGCGGCTGGGGACCCATAGCGAGCCGCTCAATGTGGCGTATCGCTTTGGCTGGGTGGGTTTGGGGTTGATGATGGCGGCAGCTTTGTCTTATGCGTGGAAGTTCATTGGCCGTTCGGCAGGGCTAGCGGAACGCGCGGCGTTGGTCATGGTCGTCGGTGCGCTGGGACTCACTTCACTGGTTCGGACCTTCCAGTGGGATCTGAACGTCTTCTGGCTGGTGATGGCGTTTCTGGGGACGAGCGCGGCTCGAGCCTCAGATCTCGCACGGAGCAGTGGATCGCCGCGCGTCTTCTCGATGCTCGGCGTGGAGCTGCATCCGAGAACGATCGACCAGTTGCACGGCGAGATTGCCCAGGCGGTCGCCTCGGATGGACGCCTCGTGATCGGTCATCAAAACCTCCATGGCCTCTACCTCGTAAAGCGCGAAGCCTCGATGCGCAATTTCGCCCAACGCGCCGACGTGGTCTTTCTCGACGGGATGGCTGTGGTCTGGTTGGCGAGAGGCCTGGGCCACGAGGTTGACCGGCGACATCGGGTGACCTATGCCGATTGGCTCGACCCACTAGCGGCGGAGTGCGCCCGGCAGGGCTGGCGGCTCTTTCACCTCGGCGGCCGACCGGGGGTTGGGCAGCAGGCGCGCCGATCTCTCGTCGAGCGCTATCCCGCTCTAGAGATGGCGACGCACCCAGGCTATTTCGAGCCGACTCGAGAGGGTGAGGTCGCGGACGAGATCAACCAATTCGCGCCGCATGTGTTGATGGTCGGGATGGGCATGCCACGGCAGGAAGCGTGGGTCGTGCGGAATGTCGATAAGATCGAGGCACCAGCGATCCTGACCTGTGGGGCCTGCATGGACTATCGGGCCGGAGTCACACCGACTCCGCCCCGCTGGGCCGGCAGCTTGGGCCTCGAATGGCTGTTTCGTTTGGTGCGTGAGCCGCGGCGACTTGCATTTCGCTACCTGATCGAGCCGTGGTCTGTCTTCTGGCGGTTTCTCACTGAGTGGTGCGTTCGCGATCGATCCGTCTGAGAGTCTGGAAATGTCCGTCAAATCAATCAGCGTTGGCCGCCCGTCCGGCGAAGGGGCGGTGGCCGGATTCGAGTTCTCCTCGCAGCGTTGGCCCCGCAGCCTGCGGGTCCTCCTGTTGGTGCTGGTCGATGGCCTGGCCATGACCTCGACCGGAGTGGCGGCCTACTACTTGTGGGCCCTGCCGGTGCGTGGCCAGCGGCCGGATCTCTATCTGGCGCTCCTGCCCCTGCTGCCGGTCTTCTTGCTGGCCAACGCGGTTTGGGGGCTCTACCCCGGGTTTGGTGCGGGTGCGGTCGAGACGCTGCGCCGCCTCAGCCTGAGCTCCAGTTTGATTTTCTTGAGCCTGGCAGCGATCAGCTTCGCGCTCAAGCTGGAGCCGGTCTACTCCCGCATGACCTTTGCTATCGCCTGGCTGCTGACGCTGATCCTGCTACCCCTGGCTCGTTTCGGCCTGCTCTCGTGGGCGCAACGGTGGAAATGGTGGGGCGAGCCGTGTGCGGTAGTGGGCACGGGAGTTCTGGCGGCGCGCACCGTGCGAGCGCTGCGCTCGGCGCTTTCCCTGGGCTACCGCCCGATCGGCGCTTTGCGAGTCGGGGAAACAGGAGTCACCGCAGTCGAAGGCGTGCCCGTGATCGGCGATCTGGACGACCATGCCGACCTGATCGACCACCGAGTTCGCGTGTTGCTGGTGGCCGACTCCGGGCTGACGGATCGCAACGAGACCATCGATGAGCTACGCCATGACTTCAGGCACGTGATCGTCATTCGGGATCACCAGGCGCTGCCGGTGGATGGCCTGGAAGTACGCAATCTCGGGGGAGTGATCGGGGTCGAATTCGTCAACCAGCTCCAGCGTCGGCGCAATCGGGCCGTCAAGCGCGCGATGGATGTGGTCCTTGCAGGCCTTTTGCTCTTGGTCACGGCGAAGCTCTGGTTGCTTGCCGCCTTGATGATTCGGCTGACCAGTCGCGGCCCTGCGCTCTACTTCCAGGAGCGCGAAGGGCTCTTCGGGAGGCCCTTCCGGTTGATCAAACTAAGGACGATGTACTTCGATGCCGACGCCCGGCTCGAAAGGCATCTGGAGCAGGACGCCGAAGCACGCCGGGAATGGGAGACCTCACGCAAACTGCGCCGCGATCCGCGAATCATCCCCTGGATCGGCACACTGCTGAGACGGTTCAGCCTCGACGAACTGCCGCAGCTGTGGAACGTCCTGCGGGGTGAGATGAGCCTGGTCGGCCCTCGCCCGTTCCCCGAGTACCATCTCGAGGACTTCTCGGCGTCGTTTCGCGATCTCAGGCGCCGAGTGCGTCCGGGGCTGACGGGGCTGTGGCAGGTCATGGTGCGAAGCGAGGGTGGCATCGAGGCGCAGGAAGCCTACGACTCCTACTACATTCGCAATTGGTCGCTGTGGATGGACCTCTACATACTGGGCAAGACCCTGGCCGCCGTCGTCCGCGGCCGCGGCGCCTATTGACCGGTTGACAAGGTAGGTACCCGCGTCGCTCGGGTGCGCGCGAGGGCGCCCCTCCGTCGGCGCTCCCTCAGATCCGGCCGAGAGACCAATATCTGATGAGTGGGCACTAATATCCGGGTTGACAGGAGTGTGGATGGACGTTTACTCTTGGCACTCAACAAGGGAGAGTGCTAACAACATCTCCGATTCAAGCCGTAAGCCACTTTAGAATCAGTGGTTGCGAGAAAACCCCATACAGGAGGATCTAGCAAGTGTCTGCAAACGTTCGTCCACTACACGACCGGGTGCTGGTCAAGCGCCTCGAGATCGAAGAAGAAGTTCGGGGCGGCATCATCATCCCCGACACCGCCAAGGAAAAGCCGCAGGAAGCGGAAGTCGTGGCCGTTGGCCCCGGCAAGCTCAACGAGGATGGAGGCCGCCAGCCGATGGATGTGAACGCCGGCGATCGCGTGCTCGTGGGCAAGTACTCCGGTAGCGACATCAAGATCGACGCCGAGAACTACGTGATCCTGCGCGAGGACGAAATCCTCGCCGTGATCGCCTAAGAAACCAGGAGGCTAGGTAACAACATGGCTGCAAAGCAAATCGTATACGCAGAGGAGGCGCGCAGCGCGATCCTTCGCGGTGTCAACAAGCTCGCCAATGCGGTGAAGGTGACCCTCGGCCCCAAGGGCCGCAACGTGGTCATCGAGAAGAAGTTCGGTTCGCCATCGATCACCAAGGACGGCGTGACCGTCGCCAAAGAGATCGAGCTCAGTGATTCCCTAGAGAACATGGGCGCTCAGATGTTGCGCGAGGTTGCTTCGAAGACCTCCGACGTTGCCGGTGACGGTACGACGACCGCTACGGTGCTCGCCCAGGCGATCTTCCGTGAAGGTTCGAAGAACGTCACGGCCGGAGCCAACCCGATGGAGCTCAAGCGCGGCATCGACCAGGCGGTCTCCGCTGCGGTCGAGTCGGTCGACCAGCTGGCCAAGCCCGTCACGGGTGACGAGATCGCCCATGTCGGCTCGATCTCGGCCAACAACGACGCTGAGATCGGCGGCATCATTGCCGAGGCGATGGACAAGGTCGGCAAAGACGGCGTCATCACGGTGGAAGAGGCCAAGAGCCTCGACACCAACCTCGAGGTTGTCGAGGGCATGCAGTTCGACCGCGGCTACCTCTCGCCCTACTTCGTGACCGACGCCGAGCGCATGGAAGTCGTGCTCGAGAACGTCCAGATCCTGCTCCACGAGAAGAAGATCTCGTCGATGAAGGACCTCCTGCCGATTCTCGAGCAGGTAGCCAAGCAGGGTAGCCCGTTCCTCATCCTCGCCGAAGACGTCGAGGGCGAAGCGCTGGCGACCATGGTGGTCAACAAGCTGCGTGGCACGCTCCACGTAGCTGCGGTCAAGGCGCCGGGCTTCGGCGACCGCCGCAAGGCCATGCTCGAGGACATCGCGATTCTCACCGGTGGGCGTGTGATCACCGAGGACTTGGGTATCAAGCTCGAGAACGTTCAGTGGCAGGACCTCGGTCAGGCCAAGAAGGTCACGATCACCAAGGACGACACCACGATCGTCACCGACTCCGAGGATTCGGCGCGCCGTGAGGCAATCGCCGGTCGGGTCAAGCAGATCCGGGCCCAGGTCCAGGACTCGAGTTCCGACTACGACAAAGAGAAGCTGCAGGAGCGCCTGGCCAAGCTGGTCGGCGGTGTTGCGGTGATTCGCGTCGGTGCGGCCACCGAGACCGAGATGAAGGAGAAGAAGGCTCGCGTCGAGGACGCGATGCACGCGACCAAGGCAGCCGTCGAAGAGGGCATCGTCCCCGGTGGCGGTGTGACGCTTCTGCGTGCCATGGATGCGGTCTCCAAAGTCGAGGCCGAGGGTGACGTCGCAGTTGGCGTCAGCATCGTCCATCGGGCGCTCGAAGAGCCGACCCGCCAGATTGCCAACAACGCGGGGCTGGAAGGTTCAGTCATCGTCAAGGAAGCGATGGAGCAGTCCGGTACGGACGGCTTCAACGCTGCTACCGGTGTGTTCGAGGATCTGGTCAAGGCCGGTGTCATCGATCCCGCCAAGGTGACGAAGACGGCTCTGTTGAACGCTGCTTCAATCTCCGGCTTGATGCTCACGACCGAAGCACTGGTCAGCGAGATCAAGGAGGAGAAGGAAGACCACGGCCACGGTGCTCCCGACATGGGCGGCATGGGTGGCATGGGCGGAATGGGCGGCTTCTAGGCAGCCCGAGCAAGAGTTACCTCAGCGGCCGATCCGGGGAACCGGGTCGGCCGTTTTTCTGTCGCACTGGCCATGCTGGCCCGAGCCCCTGATATCTAGCACGTCAACAGCCGGAAGGAGCAGAGCGGGGAGCAAAGAGTGCGGGTCCCGAGACGAACGGAGACTCGGAGCGGCTCGAGAGCTCCCCGCTGCTAGTCTGGCGTGGCTCGTCCTGGAAACCATTGCATGTCTCGACCGCTCTACCCAGCCCTTCTGGCCTCGTACTACGTCCTCTTTCTGTGGTTCCGCAACATCGAGGAGATCTCGATCGGGGAGGGGGCTGCGGTTCTGGCTGGTTCCGTGGTCTTGGCCCTCGGCTTGCAGCTAGCACTGGCGAGGGTGACGAGGGATGGACATGCCGGATCAGCTGTGGCGGCTGTCTGGGTGGCAGTGTGTCTTGGATACGGTCATCTCTATTCCCTGGTTTCGCAACATGCCTGGGGCCGGCATCGGTACCTCCTGGGCGCAACCGCTCTGCTCGTGTTTGCAGCATTCCTCATTGCCCGACGCGGCTGGATCGGACCGGGTTTCAGCGCGGGTGCCAATTGGGTTGCGATTCTTCTGGTCCTGGCTTCTCTTCTCGGGCTGGGACCTGTCCTCGGGCGGCCGGTCGTGGCACCGCCTGGCCTCGATCCGAGCCTGTTGGCACAGGCTCGCGATGCCTCAGATGACGAGTCGCTTCCGGATGTCTACCTTCTCATCCTGGATGGGTACGGCCGAGGCGACGTGCTTTCCGCTCTCTATGACTTCGACAACAGCGAGTTCCTGACCGATCTCGAGAGCCTGGGCTTCGCACCGAACTCTGGTTCGTTTGCCAACTACCCGACAACGCTGACCTCGCTCGCTTCCTTCCTGAACCTGGACTATCTGCGTGGAGATGGTGAGCTTCGTGAGGGCTTGGATCGGCTCCAGCCTCTGTATGACGCGATCAGATCGAGCAGGCTGTTGCGGTTGTTCGAGGCAGCGGGGTACCGATCAACCGTCATCTCGGCACACCGCTACGCCAAGCATAGATCCTTGATTGCTCACACCGTGGAGCAATGCGGTCCTTCATGGCCCTTCGTCGATGCTTGGCTTGCGACAACGATACTGAGGGTGGAACCCCGACTGATGACCATGTTGACCTTGGACAAGGAACGAGGTCGAGTCCTCTGTCAGTTCTCAGCTCTTGAGGCTGCAGTCGATCAGGCTGGTCCCAAGCTCGTCCTCTTCCACGTCATCTCCCCCCACCCTCCGTTCCTGTTTCGATCGGACGGGACAGAGAGCGGCCTCGTGGAGACGAACCTCGTCGACTGGATGCCACGCGAGGCCTACACGGCGCAGCTCGAGTTTGTGAACCGGAAGACGAGACGGGTCCTCACGAAGCTGGCCCTGAGACGAGAGCGCCCCTCGATCACGGTGCTCCTAGCCGACCATGGGCCGGCCTCGCTGATGTCACCTGGCTGGTCGCTTGGAGCGGCAGCGGTGCGTGAGCGAAGCCCTATCCTTCTCGCGGTTCACGACTCGCGCGGGACGGTCGCAACGGAGGATGTGCCGCTCAGCCCAATCAGCGCGACGCGGTGGCTCGTCAACTCGGCTCTAGGGCTGAGCCTCCCGTATCTCGAGGATCGAGCCTTCTTCTCAGACCGTGAGAGCCCGCCGCTCGTGTTCGTGGATGTCACCGAGCTTGCCGGCGGAGTTCACTGAGCGTTCGGAGTGGAGTCCTATGAGTGACCCTCTCCTTCAACGCATTCCATCGGCCTGCTTTGTGGGTCCGCCAAACCCGGTAGCGTCAATTCACTCTCGAACGCTTCCGGAGGCGGGCCTGAGTGCCTCACCGAGACGCTCCACCCGGAGCTTTCGTCGCTGGGCGTCATCTGCGCTAGTCTGGCGCGGCTCCGTCCTCGATCGCGACACTGCTTCCTGCTTCCCGCACCTATGACTTCGAGCCGTGTAAACAATCTGAGAAGGGCTCTCAGGGTCCTCGCGACGCTGTGGCTGTTCGTCCGACCCTACTGGCCTCTGGCGGCCGCGAGCGTGGCGTTGAGTCTGGCCGCCGCGCTAGTCGAGGGTTTGGCCATGGGGGTCTTTGCGCTGGTCGCGCAGTTGCTGACGGGCAGCACGGTGCAACAGGCGGTCGAGAGCTTTGGCCGCCTCGGCGAACGACTCTTGGGCGTTCTCGGGGCCCTCGGACGAGATGAACTCGCCCTGACCCTGCTCGGTTGCGTCGTTGCCTTGCAAGTCTTGCGTTCAGGTCTTCAGTTTGCAGGCAGGCTGGCATCGATCAAGATGCAGACTCAGATCGACGGCGGCACGCGCAAAGCGATCTTCGATCAGTTCATGCGGCTCAGCTTCTCCCAACTCAAGGACTACCGCACGGGCGAGATGACGAGCCTGATCGAGCACGTGATGTACCTCGGTCTCGTCTTCTCACGGGTCAACGTCATATTCAGCCAGGTGGTCCTGATGGCCGTCTACCTGGTCATCCTGGCTTGGCTCTCGCTTCCGATGACGGTTGTCGTCGCCGTGGCCGGGCTTCTCGCGACGGCATCGCTGGCGCGCATCGTGACGCGGATCCGGCGTCAGGGCGCGCGGTTTACCAAAGCGAGCGTGGCGTTGAGCGAGGATACGGTTGAGTTCCTTCATGGTGCCCGCCTGGTTCAGACCTATGCGCGCGAGGAGTTCGCCAAGGAACGAGTCCGAGGGATCGTCGATCGGGGCGTCGCCGCTCATCGTCGGGGCTTGCTGCTGCAGGCCATGGTGTCTCCCATCATGGACTCGATCACGATTCTGGGGATTGCCGGCGTGTTGGTTCTGGGGATCTGGCAGATGGGCGGCATCGAGGGCGATGGGCTGGCGCGGTTGCTGACATTTCTCTTTGTCCTCTACCGCTTCATGCCCCGCATCCGCACGTTCAATGACAATGCGGGCCACATCATCGGGTACCTCCCTTTTGTCGAGCGGATCGCGGCGATTCTCGACGACAAAGGGAAGGACTTCAAGCGGCTGGGCGGCAATCTGCCCTCGGATCTACATGAGGGGATTCGGTTCGACAACGTCACGTATCGCTACCCTGGCGCAGAACGAGATGCCGTCACGAATCTGAGCTTCGAAGTCCCCAGGGGAACCACCCTGGCTCTCGTCGGGCCCTCGGGGGGAGGCAAGTCGACCGTCGCCGATCTGCTGATAGGTCTCGTACACCCGGTCGAAGGGCGGGTTCTGGTCGACGCCCGGTCGCTGGCGGAGATTGACTGGACAGCGTGGCGGGCCAGTCTCGGCGTCGTCAGTCAGGACACGTTCGTCTTCTCGGCTTCGGTCGCCGAGAACATCGCGTTTGGCGACCTGTCGGCGGATCGGGAGCGGATCGAACAGGCGGCCCGGGATGCCGGCGCCCACCAGTTCGTCTCCGAGATGGAGCAGGGCTACGAGACGCTAGTGGGCAACCAGGGCACGAGACTGTCCGGCGGCCAGCGGCAGAGGCTCGGTATTGCGCGCGCCCTCATTCGCGAGCCCCAGGTCTTGATCCTCGACGAGGCGACGAGCAATCTCGACAGTCATGCCGAGCGCGAGATCCAGCTGTCGCTGCGCAAAGCGAGCAGGGACCGGACGACCCTGGCGATCGCTCATCGACTCTCGACGGTGGCTCACGCGGAGCAAATTCTGGTGATCGAAGATGGGAGAGTCGTGGAAGCCGGATCTCACGGCGACCTGATGGCCCGGCAAGGCCGGTACGCTGAACTCTGGGGGTTGCAGCAACCCGGGTCGGCCTAGCCGGAGTCCTGGGGGGCGAGCCTCTTCTGTACGGCGCGAGCGTACTGTCGCAGTCGAACGAATGTCTTTTCCGCTTTGAAGCGGCCCGGACTCATCACTTTGGCCGGCAGATTGACGAACAGCACGTCCTTGTTGGGGGTCTTGAACAGAATTTCGCCAAATCCGAGATCGCGTAGCCTCTGCTTGGCTTGGCGGACGTCCTCGACCTGGTCGAGCTCAGGAATGAAGTCGTGGAACTGGATTGTGATCTGGCCGATCCCCTGCAGGAGGGCGTCACTCGCGGCCGCGAGCATGGGAATCTCCGCACCCTCGATGTTGACCTTGAGCAGGTCGAGCCGTCCGCCGCAATGATCGGAAATCAGGCGTTCGAGGGTGGTCGCGGGAATGTCGATGGCGTCGGCACCCGAGTAGGGATGGGCGGAATAGACGCTGGAACCGAGAGGATTGCCGCCCACGAACAGGCTTTGAGTCCCCTCGTGATCGCCGACGGCCAAGTTGACCTTCGCGACTCGGTCCGAGACGGACATCTTCTCGCACATCATGGGATTGGCTTCTACGGCCACCACCTTGGCCCCGGTTCGATCACTGAGTTCGCGCGCGAACTCGCCTTCGTAGGCGCCGAGATCGAGAGCGACGGAGTCGGGTCCGACGAGATCCAGGAAGAGGTGGTGATGGCACAGAGCCTGGGGACGGCTCACGGTGTCGAGGCTCCGCGAGTCGTTGTGGTCTGCACCGTCGTGGCCTGCGGTGTGTCGATCCAGAGGGTGTGCCAGAGCTCGAGCATCAGCAGGGAGAACAGCGGAGCTTGGTGGTTGGCAAGTCCGCGACCGTGCTCGTCCAGCAGCGCTTCTACGGCGGGGGCCTCGAAGTAGCCGCGCTGGCGGGCCCTGGTCGAGAGCAGGGTCTCGCGCAGGAGTTCGTCGGTGCGGCCTTGGAACCAGTTCTTGAGCGGAATACTGAACCCCTTCTTCCTTCGAGCGACTATCTCGGCCGGTAGTCTCCGACCGACGGCACCCTTGAGGATCGCCTTGCGTCGAGAGCCTGCGATCTTGAGCTTGAAGGGCAGGCCGGCCACGTACTCAGCCAGCAGGTGATCGAGGAGTGGAGCGCGGCACTCCAGGCCGTGCGCCATGCTGGCGACATCGACTTTGACCAGGATGTCGTCGGGCAGGTAGGTGGTGCCATCGGCGTCGGTGCAGCGTTCGGCCAGAGTGGTGCCGTGGGAGGAGCTGATCGCTTGACGCACCAGAGCGCGGGGATCTGAAGCGGCCGTCACGTCGTGCAGACTCCTGCTGTAGAGCGCCGACTTGAGTTCCGGACTCGCGGCCTCGAGACGAGTGATGTAGAGATCGGGGGCGCTGAGCCCCTGGCGCTGCCGATTGTGCTCGAGTTCGTTCGCCAGCGCCTTGCGCCCCCCTCGGCGCAGAATAGCGAGGATCAAGCGATTGCGCGCTGCTGCTTTCAGGGGGGCGAACGCGCCGCGTAGCCACTCTTCCCTCTGTGTCGCCACGTAGCGTCGGTAGCCGCCGAAGAGCTCATCACCGCCGTCGCCGGTGAGCGCCACGGTGACGTGCTGCCGGGCGAGACGGGACAAGGCGAAGGTGGGCAGGCAGGAGGCGTCGGCGAAAGGCTCGCCGTAATGCCACGCGACGCGCTGTAGTTCGTCAAAGGCGCCCGGATCGAGTCGCAGAGTCTGATGATCGGTTCCGAGGTGGCGGGCGACGGTCTCCGCGTGGGTGCTCTCGTCAAAGCCGGACTCCGCAAAGCCGATACAAAAGGTCCGTACCGGAGCGCCGCTGGCATCGGCGGTGGCCGCCATGGAGGCAACCACGGCACTCGAGTCGATGCCGCCGGAAAGAAAGGCGCCGAGAGGTACGTCCGAGATCATGCGCAGCTTGGTCGATTCGTCGAGCAACTCGAGGACCCGTTCCTCTACTTGGGTGAGCCCCGCGGCGGTCGGTGCGACCTCTTGCTTGGGCGTCAGGGGAAGGCGCCAGTACCGCGCGATCGCGTGTCGCCCGTTCTGTTCGATGGTCAAGTGGTGGGCCGCGGGAAGCTTGTGAATTCCCGAGAAAGCGGTCTTCGGGGTGGGGACGTAGCCGTAGGTCAGAAAAGCGTCGATGGCCTCTAGATCGGGCTCCCGTGCCACTTCGGGGTCCTCGAGAATGGCCTTGATCTCGGAGCCGAAGTGCAGTCCCTGCGGCGTAAGGCGGTAGTAGAGAGGCTTCTGACCGAAACGGTCGCGGGCGAGCAGAAGACGGCGCTGCCGCCGGTCCCACAGGGCGAAGGCGAACATGCCGCGCAGGCGCTCGAGCATGCGTTGCCCCGCCTCTTCGTAGAGATGAACAAGGACCTCGGTGTCGGACTGCGAGCGGAAGGTGTGTCCCTTGCTGATCAACTCGGCCCGCAGCTCGCGATAGTTGTAGATCTCGCCGTTGAAGGTCACCCAGACTGTGCCGTTCTCATTACAGAGAGGCTGGGCGGCGTCGGCGGAGAGATCGATGATCGACAGCCGTCGGTGGCCCAACCCGAGCGGACCCTCGATATGGACTCCGCGGCCATCCGGGCCTCGGTGGGACAGGGCATCGGTCATGCGATCGAGCAGCGCGGGGTCGACCTGCGCACTGGGATCGAAGCGGTAGATGCCCGCGATGCCGCACATCGCGGTACCTTATATTGTTCTAGCGTTGCCGTCGGTGGCCGAGAGAATGGCGCGGTAGATCGACAGCATGGTCTCGCTGACCCGAAGAGGGTCATGGCGTCCCAGTGCCCGCGCCCGAGCCGCTGCCCCCAGGCGTCGCGCCAGGTCAGGCTCCTCGCCAAGGCGGCGTACGGCGCCTGCCATGGCCCAGGGGTCTCCCGGTGGAACGAGCAAGCCGTCGGTACCGTGTTCGACCAGGGACGGGATGCCGCCGACGTTGGTACTGACGACGGGCAAGCCGACCAACATCGCTTCGCTGAGCCCGTTGGGGCTGTTGTCGATGCGGGATGGATGCACGTAAATGTCTGCTTGCGTCAGCAGGTGTGCGACCCTCTGCGCCGGCTGGCGGCCCGGCAGTCGCAGGCCGAGCCGCTCGAAAGAGACCCGGAGCTTGCGTTCGACGATGCGATGCACCTCCTCGCCCGGCCGAATACCGACGAGAGTCCACTCGAAGCCCTCAGGGAGTAGCTCCTGCAGCAGCGCGCAACACTGCGCCACGGTCTCGATGCCCTTGTAGGGATTGCCACGCAGGGTGCTGATGATCTGCAGCTTGCCGGCGCCGGCACGGGCTCGCCATTCGGCGTCGTAGAAAGGGCTACGCAGGAGTCGGTCGCAATGGTAGTAGGTGGCATTGGGAGCCATCGCCCCAGTGGCGAGATGGTCCCAGTCCGTTCTGCCGACGACAAAGCGTGCCGACGCCAGCACGTGACGCTCCCTCTCGGCACTGCGTCGATACCGGTAGAACTGATGAAGAAGGCTCCGGCCGTTGATCAGACGTTTGAGCAGGCCGAAGCGCAGAAGGTCGAGTTTGGACAAGCCGGCGCAATAGGCTGCCGTGCACTGTGCACGCAAGCCCTGGAGTTCGATGAGCACCGGCAGTCGAGTCACCTCCGCCACCCTGCCGAAGAAGGCCTCGGTACCGAAGACATGGATGAGGTCGGGCCGACTCACCTCGACGACACGCTCGAGGTGCTTGACTGCGGACTGCGGCTCAAGGCGGCACGACGCGTCGACGAGTAGCCGCCTGAGGCGGCCGCCGGGGGGGAAACGGGGAAAAGGCAAGTATTCGTGGCGGCCGGATGCGACCTGGCGAACGTCCGTTTCCGTCCAGGGGAAGCTGATGCTTAGTTCCACCTCAGGATGCTGTTTGACTGCCGCTTCGAGAGCGCCGACCCAACCGCCCCCCTCACTGGGGCGGCCCCCCACGGATTCAGCGCCGAGCGCCGGGGTGCTGCACAGCCAGAGAATCCGCATCTGTCGAAGTCGGGGGTAGGCCTTCCAGGATCGGGGGTTCGAACGCTCGGTAAGCTATCATCCTGCCCCAAGTCCGCCCCCATCAGGGTGACGAGTTCCCTCCGAATGCTGCCCCGACTCCTGTCCACATACCGCGCTCTGGCGCTCTTGTGTCTAAACACTTTTCTCGTGTTTGCACTGATGAACGGCTGCGCTGCCGGACTGCTGTCGGTCCTGCCGGATCGCGACGTGGAAGGTGCGATGGGTTATGGACTGGAGAAGTTGGAACAGGTCTACCCCCATCGCGATGGCGATGAGATCCGGCGTCTTCTTACCGAGACCTGGTCACGGCCGTATATCTACGAGCCATACACCCAGTTCAAGGAGAGCAGCTATTCCGGTGAGTTCATCAACGTCGGCGCGGAAGGATTCCGCGACACCGGACACGGGCTACCGTGGCCGCCTTCAAGCGAAGATCTCACGATCTTGGTGTTCGGAGGCTCGACTACTTTCGGCTACGGCCTCGCCGATGAAGAGACCATTCCGGCGCGGCTTCAAGACGCGCTGAGCCAGGCCTGCGCGCGTCGCGTCGCGGTATTCAACATGGCGCGCTCGAACTACTTCAGTTCACAGGAGAACGTGCTATTTCAACGTCTTCTCGTTCAGGGAATCACCGCCTCGGCCGCGGTCTTTATCGACGGACTCAATGAGTTCGGTCACGCCGATGACGCGCCGAAATTCACCGACCGACTGACCTACCTGATGGAGGAGACCCCGGCTCAGGCGGGTCGCCGGGTCGTGGTGGGACTGCCGTTGGCTCGGCTGGCAAAACGTTGGTTGCGACGCCCGGACCTGGCGCAAAAGCGTGAAGCTCGACCTGAGGAGGCGCTGAGAATCGTGGACCGTTGGCTCGGCAATCGTGCGCAGATCCGCGCGGCCGCCGCGGCCGCCGGCGTGCAGACGCTCTTCGTATGGCAGCCGATCCCGAGTTATGGCTATTCGCGCGAGCACCATCTCTTTGTAGGAGACGGCGGGTCGCAGGAGCAGACGAGCGCCGCTGGCTACGACTTGGTGGACAGGCTCCGCAATGAACCCGGAGGAGTTGGCGAGGATCTTCTCTGGCTGGCGGACCTACAGCGTGACCGGGAGGAGCCGCTCTACGTGGACCAGGTCCACTACACGGCGGCGTTCTCGACCGAAATCGCCGAGGCCATCGCGCTGACTCTGGCTCCGCGCCTCTGCCCCGTCCGGTGACCGGACTCCCGGCCCGCCGGTTAGCTCGCTGAGGGGTCGGCTGCGTCGCGGAACCAGCCTGCTGTTCGCGAGAGGCCGGCCTCGAGGTTGACGGGCTCGGGCAGAGCCAGCTCGCGGCGCAGAAGGCTAGCGTCGATCGACGAGCGACGTTGTTCGCCTGGTGCCGGCGCGCCGTGTGTGGCCTCGCGTTCGATTCCGAGCGCCGCTGTCAGGCCTCTGTAGAGTTCGACGACATCAGTTTCGATCCCGGTTCCGACGTTGTAGATGTGAAAGCCCGGTCGCCCGATGGCGGCCACGTTGGCTCGAGCTACATCCGAGACATGGATGTAGTCTCGAGTCTGCAGGCCGTCGCCGTTGATCCTGCACGTTTCGCCCGCGAGCAGCTTCTTGAGAAAGATCGCGACGACCCCAGCCTCTCCGTGCGGATTCTGCCGCTCGCCATAGACGTTGGCGTAGCGCAAGCAGGTGACGTCGAGACCGAACTGTACGTGGAAGTAGTAGAGGTATCGTTCGCCGGCGAGCTTGGCAACCCCGTAGGGAGATACGGGCCGCACTGGATGGTCCTCGTTCGCCGGGAAGTGGTCTTGCTCACCGTAGATCGCGCCGCCGGTGGACGCGAAGAGCACCTGCCGGACTCCGCCCTCGACCGCCGCTTGGAGGAGATTGAGGGTGCCCAGGACGTTGGTCCTGGCGTCGAACACGGGATCTTCCGTAGAGCGACGTACGTCCATTTGAGCTGCATGGTGGATAAGCACATCGATGCCACCAGCCGCGATGAGCTTGGCCGAGTCCTCGTCGCCGATGTCGAGGACGTAAAGCTCTGCTCCTTCAGGCACGTTCTCCCGCCGGCCGCTCGACAGGTCGTCGATGATGAGGACTCTATGGCCCACTGCCAGCAGGGCTTCGGCGACGTGCGAGCCTATGAAACCCGCGCCTCCAGTCACCAGGACGGTGAGTTGCTCTGTCGTCAAGTCATTTCCTCCAGAAGTGAGGCGGCTGCGAGCCGGCGAACGCGTCAGGCCGTCTCGAGTAGCGACTCGTAGTGCGCCAGGCTCGCCGCCAGGCCCTGCTCCAGTTCCGTGGTCGGTTTCCAATGGGTCAGGCTGGCGGCAAGGCTCAGATCGGCTAGAGAGTGCTTCACATCGCCGGGACGGTCGGCCTGGTGCTCCGGCCGCGCCTTACTGTCGGCAAGCGTCAAGATCGCTTCAGCCAGCTGATTGACCGTGGTCCGCCGCCCGCCGGCGACGTTGATAGTCGCAGAGCCATCGATTCGCTCGCTTACGGCGGCAGCGAGATTGGCGGCCACCGCGTCGGTTACGAAAGTGAAGTCACGGCTTTGCTCCCCGTCTCCGTGCACGATCGGTGAGCGGGCCTCGAGAGCTGCGGCGAAGAAGCGGGGGATGACCGCAGCGTACGGCCCGTCCGGGCGCTGGCGCGGGCCGTAGACGTTGAAGTAACGCAGTCCAACCAACTCCATGTCGAAACAGCGCGCGAAGGTGTCGGCCAGCTCTTCGTTCATGCACTTCGAGAGAGCGTAGGGCGACAGCGGACTCCCCTCTTGCCCTTCGATCTTGGGCAGCCGCGGACTGTCTCCGTAAACGCTCGATGAAGAAGCGTAGACCACGCGTTGGGCTCCTGCGTCGCGAGCCCCAACAAAGAGGTTCGCGGTGCCAGCGACATTGACGGCGATGGTCGTGCCCGGGTCCTTCATCGAACGGGGAACCGAACCGAGAGCCGCCTGATGGAAGACGTAGCGCCGAGCCTGGCACGCCCGGGCAACGTCCGAGGTGCTCCGGAGGTCCCCTTCGATGAACTCGATGCGGTCCCGGCAGTGAGCGAGGTTCGACGCCAGGCCAGTGCTCAGATCGTCGAGCACACGAACTTCGGCGTCGAGGTCGAGCAGCGCATCCACCAGATGTGAGCCGATGAAGCCGGCACCACCGGTCACAAGAACGGGCGCGCCAGCCAAGGTATCCCTCAGCGCATTCAATTGAGCGGTTCCGATTCGAGTTGGCGGCCGGGAGGGCTGGGGGAAGGGGCTACTGATTCCAGTCTCGCCTCGGGAATGAGGCGCTGCAGGAGCTTGCGGATTGCCGAATCGTTCAACGGTTGCCCAGCTTGTCCGAGTTGGGTGAGGAACTCGCGAAACTCGGGGCTTGGAGCCTGCACGCGGCCCACCAGGATCTTGGGATGGACAGTCGGTGCGATGTCCTCACCCGAGAGCTCCAACTCCTCGGAGAGCTTCTCCCCCGGCCTCAAGCCAATGAAATCGATCGCGATGTCTTCGTAGGGTTTGTAGCCCGACAAGGAGATCATGTCCTCGGCCAGTTCGGAGATGCGGATGGGCCGGCCCATATCGAGGATCATCACCTCACCGCTGGCGCCGATGGCACCGGCCTCGAGCACGAGCTGAGCCGCCTCTGGGATCGTCATGAAGTAGCGCATGGCGTCACGATGAGTGACCGTCACAGGTCCACCCTCGGCGATCTGCCGTCTGAAGATGGGGACAACGGATCCAGCCGAGCCCATCACGTTGCCGAAACGCACGGCGACATAGCGAGTGGCGTCAAACTGAGCTGAGAGATCCTGGCAGATGAGTTCGGCGATGCGCTTCGAGGCGCCCATGATAGATGTCGGACGAACCGCCTTGTCGGTCGAGATCATGACGAACGCTTCGATGCCTAATTCGCCCGCGAGGTGGGCAATGCACTGCGTCCCGGAGACGTTGTTCTTGATCGCCTCGCCGGGGTTCGACTCCATCATTGGCACGTGCTTGTGGGCGGCGGCGTGTAGAACGACATCGGGGCGGAATCGAGCAAGGACCTCGCGAACCCTTGCCTCATCGGTCACGTCACCGACGACCGCTTCAAGGTCGAAGGGCGGTTCCTCTGCCAGAAGCTCGCGGTGGATCTCGAACAGTGCGCCTTCGGCGCGTTCGAAGAGAAGCAGCCTCTCAGGGGCGAATCGGGAGGCCTGGCGGCAAAGTTCCGAGCCGATCGAGCCACCGGCGCCGGTGATGAGCACAGTGCGTCCGGTTAGTAGGCGCCTGATGCGGTCGGTATCGAGTTCCACCGGTTCACGTCCGAGCAGATCCTCGATATCGACATCTCGAAAGCGGCTGATGGACACTTTTCCTTGCAGGATCTCGTAGAGACCGGGAATGATTCGAGTTCGCAGGCCGGCACTCTCACAAGCCTTGACGATGGCGCGAATTGCCGCCGCCCGCGCCGCAGCGATCGTAATGATTACCTGCTTGACGCCGTGCTCGTTCGCCAGGTTCTCGAGATCCGCGAGACTGCCCAAAACTCGTTTGCCGTGGATCTGAGTGCCATGCTTCATGCGGTCGTCGTCGACGAAGCCGACGACGTCGAGGCCCGTGTCCCCGCGGCCGCTGATCTCGCGCATCACGGCCACGCCCGCGCGGCCGGCGCCGACCAGGAAGACGGGCTCGCGCTCCTCCTGGGCTCCGGCATTGCGCGTCTCACGCTCGTATCGCTCGTACATCGAACGGCGGAGGACCCTGATGGCCAGCAACCCGCCGAAAGCGAGAGCGGAGTCGAGGAGAATGATCGAGAGTGGCACGCTCCAGATCTCGAAACTCTGGGGGAGCCCGAAGCGCAGGACCACCAGCGGGATCGCGGCGAGGAAGGCCCCGCGAGCGAATACCCATATCTCGGCCATGCCGACATAGCGCCAGACGAAGCGGTAGATCCCCGTAATCAGAACGACGCAGAACTGAATCAGGAGCACGGCTGGCGCCTGGATCAGGGCCTGACGGAGTTGTTCCTCGGGAATGGCGAAGTCGAAGCGCAGCAGATAGGCCAGCGAGAACGCAGCCATCAGCACCGCGATATCGAGCAGGTATTGGACCTCGCGGCGCAGGTGCCGCTCCCAGAAGGGGCCTCGCTGGAGTGTTTCGGGGTGTTTGTGCATGGTGGTTACCTGCGCGCCGGGCGTCGCCAGAGATCCTGCAGTTTGCGGCCCGCGTAGCGTAGCAGCGTTCCCCGCTGGCGTGCTTGCTTGAGTCGATGCCGGAAGTGACGACCACGCAATGAAATCCGGTACTCGGGGTCCAAGGCATGGGCCAGGAAGTGGGCGAGCAATTTGGCGCCGGGACCCGCCGCGTCGCTCGGTATTCGGCCCTCACTGAGGGTTAATGCAAGGTCTCTCGCGCCCTGGATCTCGGAGGGCTCGAGGGTGGGGTGGAGTGACTGATTGAGAAGCGGCATGGCTGCCTCCCAGGCGGTGGCATCGGGGAGCGCATCAAGGAGGTCGGCGACCATGCGGAGCAGCGGATAGGGGCGGGGATTGTTGGCGTGCTGCTCGATCGCGTGGGCGAGGGTGTGCGCGGCCAGCATTGCGGGGCCAGGCACCCAGAAGCCCGGTGCCGTTTCCTCGGCCCCATCGGCACGGAGAATGGCGGAGGCGTCCATCCAGGCGCCGACCTCGTCACAGACACCTCGCACCAGGTAGTGGACATCGATGATGCCCCAACCCGGCGCGGCCAAGGGCGGCAAGTGCTGCTCGTTGGCCGGCGCTTCAGCAGCCTGGAACTCGGCCTGCTGTAGCGCCGTATGGAACGCACGGGCGTCGTTCTTGGCGACCAGGAGGTCGAGATCGCCGACGTTCCGGCTACCGGCCCTTGCATAGCCTCCGGCGTGCAGCGCGTAGCCCTTCAGGCAGACGAGGGCATGGCCGAGGCGGGTGGCGTGCTGAGTCAGCCTCGCCGCGAGTGCGTCGTAGGCGAGCGTCGCCTCGAGGGCTTTGCGACTTTCCGCCGCGAACGCGCCTGCGGGTTCCACCCCGATTTCCTGCATCAGTTGATCGCGCGGTGTGCGGCTGGCGATTCGCGGCGCTAGCCCGAGCGCGCCGGCACGGGAGAGTGCCTGTTCGGGGATGGGCGGCGATGGAGCCTCGATCGCGACAGGCCCGAAGGCACGTTGGAGCACCCAGTGGGTGAGGCCGTCAACTTGGAGCGGCGGCGGATCGAACCGATTGGCGGGAGAACTCGGCACGAGGGCTAAGGTCGATGGCAGCTACGAACAATGGAGGCAATGCGGTCGATATCGCTAGCTCGGAGGTCGGAACCACTGGGCAGGCAAAGACCGTGAGCGAAGAGATCCGCCGAGACTTCGCCGCCGCGGACCCTACAGGAGGCGAATACGGGCTGCAGGTGCATCGGCATCCAGACCGGCCGCGCCTCGATGTTCTCGGCCTCGAGGGCGCGTCGCACGACGTCACGGTCGGCGCCGAACAGGTCAGGCGCGAGAGTTAGGCAGGTGAGCCAGCGGGTAGACCGACCATAGGGCGCCTCGGGCATGAACTCGAGCCCTGGGAGGTCTCCCAGAGCGTCCTGGTAGAGAGCGAAGTTGCGCCGTCTTGCTGTGACGCGCTCCTCGAGCATCCGCAGTTGCGCGCGGCCGACCGCCGCCAGCAGGTTGGAGAGCCGGTAGTTGTAACCGATCACAGAGTGTTGGTAGTGCGGCTCTGGATCACGAGCCTGGGACGCGAGGAAGCGCGCTCGCTCAATCGCTTCGGCGTCCCGGCCCACCAACATGCCGCCACCCGAAGTGGTGATGATCTTGTTGCCGTTGAAGGAGAAGGCGCCGAAGCGTCCGAAGCCTCCGACCGGTTCGCCGTGGTAGGTGGCACCGAGAGCTTCCGCGGCGTCCTCGACTACGGGCACGCCGTAGCTTTCGCATGCGGCGAGGATGGGACGGTAGTCCGCGCTCTGGCCGTAGAGATCCACAACAATGACGGCCTTCGGCAGCGTGCCGGCCGCCGCGCCTGTCGCAAGCTCCTCTCTGAGCAGCTCCGGGTCCATGTTCCAGGTGGCTCGATCAGCGTCGATGAACACTGGCTCGGCGCCGCAGTAGACGATCGGGTTGGCGCTGGCGGCGAAGGTCAGATCGGAGCACAGAACCTCGTCGCCGGGGCCGACGTCCAGCAACTCGAGGGCGAGGTGGAGCGCGGCCGTACCGGAGGAGAGACTTCCCGCGTGGGCGACGCCCACCTCGCTGGCGAACTCTCGCTCGAACGCGTCGACCTGAGGACCGAGTGGAGCGATCCAGTTGGATTCGAGAGTCTCCTCGAGCAAGGCCAGTTCGTTGCCGCCAAGGTGAGGCGGCGATAGGTAGATGCGCTGAGGACTGTGACTCATAGGCTCATGCCTTGGTCAACGGTCGAGCCGGCACACCGGCGACAGTCGAGTCTGGAGCCACGTCCTTGGTCACGACGGCCCCGGCGCCGATCACCGCGCGGTCGCCGACTGAGAGGTACTGAAGGACAACGGAACTGGAACCCACCAGCACCTCGTCTCCGACCTGGACTCCGCCCGAGAGAGTAGCTCGCGGGTTGAGTGCCGACCATGTCCCGACGCGTGTTTCGTGGCCCAGGGTGCAGCCGGCACCGACGAGGGCGAAGGAGCCGATGTCGAGATTGACGGTGCCCACTACGCCGGGAGCCATCACGACGCCTTGGCCGATCTTGCAGCTCGAGCGGTCGCAGAGAACGCTGGGATGCACGAGGGGTGGAAACTCCGTGTTCGGAAGAAGTTGGTGGAGTTCTTCCGCGACCTTGCGTCGAGCGCCAGGCGCGCCGATCCCTATAGCGAGGCAGTCGATCTCGCCCCGATGCTGCTCGAGCCACTCGTAGTCACCAAGGAGCAGCTCGCTGCTGTCGGTGCTCCCCAAGCTCCCGGTGTCGGAGACAACATAGCCGGCCAGGCGATAGCAGTCCCGGCTCTGGTTGATCTCGTCGATCAACCAGAGCAGTTCTCGGGCCACGCCTCCAGCCCCTATGATGACGATGTTCTTCTTGGTCAAGGATCTTCCCGTTCGCTACCGGTGAATCTCGGCATCGTCGAATGGCCTTCCGCGCTCACGCCTCCGCCGCTGGCGACCACGAGGAGAGTCTTGGCGAGAATACGCAAGTCCAGGCGCAGGCTGGTGCGCTCGACGTACCAAACGTCCAATTCTAGTTTCTCTTCCCAGGAGACGGCGTTGCGTCCGTTGACTTGTGCCCAACCGGTGATGCCAGGCTTGACCTCATGTCGCCGAGCCTGACGAGTATCGTAGAGTTCTAGGTACTCGGTCAAAAGAGGACGTGGACCAACCAGGCTCATCTGGCCCTTGAGGACGTTCCACAATTCGGGAATCTCGTCGAGGCTCGAGCCTCGCAGCCACCGGCCGAAAACGGTCAACCGTTCGTCGTCGGGCAGCCGCACGCCGCCGTCGTCGCGCTCCTCGGTCATCGTTCGGAACTTGAACATTCTGAAGGTCACCCCGTCCTTGCCGGGCCGACGCTGTGAGAAGAGGACCGGACGGCCCAGGCCCAGGTGCACCATGAGTGCGAGAAGGAGAGCCACCGGCAGGAGCAGCGGAGCTGCGATCAGGATCAGGCCCAGATCCAATAGGCGCTTGCCCGCGCGTGGGTACACCCGAGACGAGCCGTTGCTGGTAACAGAGCCCACGCTACCCGCCTTCGCCGAGGATTTGTCGATATACGCTCTGCCACGCCTGCCACACGGTCTCAGGCTGATAGTCCTGCGCCGCGCGCTCGAAGCCGGCGACGCCATGCGCCCGGCGTAGATCAGGGTTGTGCAAATAGGTCAGCAGGGCGCGGCCGAGGGCTGCCGAATCCCCGATGTCGACCAGAGTCCCGGTCGCGCCATCAACGACGGCATCGACCGTGCCTGTTGCCCGATAGCCCACCACCGGCAGCGCGCAGGCCGCCGCCTCGAGTGGCACGTTGGGAAAACCCTCGCGGTACGAAGGGAAGGCGAGCACGTCGAAGGCGGCGTACTCACCGGCGAGCTCTGGCGCGAAAGGGTGGGTGAGAATCGAGGCCTCGGCCTCGATGCGCCGATGGGTCCTCGAATCGACGGGGTCACCCGACTCGAACTCGCCGAACAGGACGAGTCGGGCTTGCGGTTGGGCTGGCAGCACGGTCTCGATGAAGGCGGAGACGAGATCGGCGATGCCTTTATCGCGGGTGAGGCGACCGACGAAGCCTACGACCGGCGCTTTGGGCGCCAACCCGAGTGCCGCGCGTACCGCCTCGCGAGTCGCCGCCTGGCGCGCCGGCGCGAAACGCGCGATCGAAACGCCATTGGAGGATCCGGAGCCGAGGACCTCGACCGGCTTGTTGCCGGCCAGTTTCAGTCCAACGTAGCGCCGACGGAGACTCGTGCTGACGCAGAAGATCCGCGTCGCGGCTGCGGCAGCGCTACGTTCGGCGGCCGCGAGGAGCAGGCGCTTGATGCCGCGCGCCGTTTCCATTCGCAGGCCGCGCACCAAGTACACACGACCGTGCACTCCAGCCAGCCGGGCCGCCAACAGCCCCAGCAGGCCGGCTTTCGGCGTGCTGGCGTTGACGAGGTCGGGCGCGAGGCGCTTGAGGAGCGCGGTCAGCCGCTTGAGTGCGACGAGGTCGCTCCAGGGACGCATCTCGCGCTCGAACCCGATCGCGTGCGTCGTGACGCCAGTCGCTTGCGCGATGAGCTCCAAACGTGGCCCCGGTGCCGAGATCAGATGCACGTCGAAGCCTTCCTGGCGCAGATAGCTGAGTTGGCCACGAAGGAAACAGTCCGCGGTGATGGGGTGGGTGACCAGATAGACCAGGCGAGTCACCAGAGCTAGGTGCGAGTCGCCCATGGTTCGACGTGTGGCGCGAGAGCAGGCCCGCGGTGTCGCGGCGGTCCAGTCTCTGGGTTCGACGCCTCGTTCACCTGTGCCTCAGGGGCTGACCGCTCGCTCGCCCGTTGCGTGGCGGCCAATCGCGCCGAAGTGAGAAACCGCGCGGCAAACAGCTCCATCGAGAAGGTCACCGCCATGAGCAGCCAGAACGTCCGCTCGGTCACATGTCGGTTGTAGGCGTAGCTGATCAGCAAGCTCGAGAAGCCCACTGCCAGGACCAGGTAGGCATTGCCGAAAGCGGTTCTTCTCATCAAGATGAAGCCCCTCCAGACGGAAAGAGCGAGTGTCATCATGAGCACGATGTAGAGCGCGAGACCGATGAGCCCGGTCTCGGCGAGGAATCGCATGGGCGTACTGTGGACCTCATGACCGGTAGGAGAATAGTGCGACTTGGCGAATCCACCCCAGCCGATACCGACAATCGGGTGTGCAAGGAACGCGTTGCGCACTCCCTCTCGCTGCAGGGCGAAGAAGCCCTTCTCGATGGCCTCATCCTCTGAGATGGTCAAGGCCGCCCCCAGGCGATCGTCGATCATCGAGACGCGATCCTGGAAGAACTCCAACTGGGGCAGATACCGGGGGCCAAACTGGTACATGGCGTAGATGACACCCATGATGAAGAACCCAGCTACCACCAAGCGCCAGCGCTTACTGTGGCTGGCGATCAAGAAGATGACACCGAGGCTCAGAAGCCCGACGAGCAGAGACAAGTACACCGAGCGACGTCCCGACACCGCCACGGCGTACAGCGTCATTCCGACTCCGCTGTAGGCCATCAGCTTGGCGCGCGATCCGAGCGTCGGCCATTGGGAGTACACCAGGGCCATCCAAAAAGCGGTCAGCATATAGCTCGCCATGTGAGCACGGTTCCTGAAGGGGCCGACCTCCTGGACCGAGACTTGAGTGTCAAGACCGGCGAGGATGATCCACGGCCCGACGATCAGGAGTGCCAGCGCGACCCATTGCAGGAGTGTCTTGGGGTCGACCTTGTGCTGGCGCAGGAGATTGAACAGGGTCACCAGAAAGAGCGCGAAGAACACCTGAATCGCAACGTTGATCAGCCCTGCGCCACGGCGGCCGTCCGGGATGTTGATCTGCGAGATGACCGTTATTGCGAGGATTGCGAGTACCGCTTGGGTCGCTGTGTTCAAGGCCAGCGGGCGCCGGGTGCGAGGTGACACGAAGAACGCGGTTATCACCAGCAGGCCGACGACCTCGAAAGGGCCGATATTGTTGCGGATCACCGGAATGAATTTGGCCTGAGTCAGGAACGCGGTGAAGACGAGCGTGGCTAGACCTATCCGGTAGGAAAGCGGAAGAGTCTCACCCACCAAGGTCTGGGCGTTGCCGGGGTGTTGCGCTGGGGGTCTATTCATCGTCGAGCAGGCCGATCATAAGCTCTCCAACGGCCCGGGTGGCCTGATCGGAGTCCGCGAGATTGAGGTTCAGATAGGCATTGACGGCTGCGGAGTAACCGTCTGCTGGAGACGCGTGCTGGATCAGCTGCGGCTCGAGGGTGTGGTCCAACGACACGCCGAGCGCCGCCCGGCGGGCGACATAGTCGTGGACATAGCCATGCCCGGGGGTCGGCAGCACGGCCAGCGGCACGCCGCATCGTAGCGCTTCAAGGCCCACGGTCGAGGCCATCACGATGGCGACGTCGCTCGCATCCAGCGAGGAGCCCAGATCGTTGCCAGTATCGAACGACACCAAGCCGCGATCGGCGGGCGTCAGGGCGCTCGAATACTCATCGGGGCTCTCGCCGGGATGTGTCCTGATAGTCAACGTGGCCCGGCCCTGCCTCAGGGTGTCGCCTAGTCGAGATACGAAACTCGCGACGAGCGCCGTCTTCTCTGCTGGGCTGCAGAAGCCTTGAACATCGATGGGGTTGGTAATCAACAGGAATGCTGCCGCGCCCTCTCTCGCGCGCCTGGCGACAGGCCAGGTACTCGCGGGTCTGCCATCGAATCTGGGGCTACCGGTGACGTGAATTCGATCGGGGTCGATGTCCAGCGAGCGGAAATGTTCGGCGCTGGACTTCCCCCAGACAGCTAGCGCCTGGGCACCCCCGAGGCCGTACCAAGACGAGGTTTCGGCGGGAAGCGGGAAACGGATGCCCTCTTGGACGAGCACAAACGGGAGCCGCCTCTCTCTCAGGAGAGAGACAACCCGGTCGTAGGGGAACGCGCTGTCGTTGGGTAGCACGGCGAGTCGCGACTTGGGGTCCAGTTGGCGCCTCAATCGCGGCGCGAGGATCGTTCGCCAGGCCAGTTCCTGAATGACCGTGCGGCGAAGACCGGAGCCGAGGGCGGAGTCGCTGCCCGAACGCCTGCCGGAGCGCTTTAGCCGCTTGGGCCAGGCGGGTACTACCTCGGTGTGGGTGGTCTTGAACGAACTGTCGGGAGACCGGAATCCGCGTAGTTCGCAGAACGAGTGGACGCGAGACCCGACACCGCGTTGGGCGAGGTACTCGACGACCGGCGCCAGCGTCTCGACATGGTGGCCCGGGTTCGAGAGAAAGACTGCGACGTCAGCCATGGTGTGCCGCGTCGATCGCCCGGCCTACTAGGTCGCCCATGGTCACGACGTAGTCGATCTCCTCGAGCGGCGTGGGATTGGGCCCGCGGCCCTGAAGATGGGCCGCGAAGCTCTCGATGAGTCGGGAGTGGGGCGACCGGCCGCGGAGGCGGTCCATCAAGTATCCGGTGCGATCCGGAAGCCACTGGGCCAGCATGGTCGCCGAATGTCGCAGGCCGCTACCCCAGGGGCGCTTCCATTTGGCATCGTGGCTCCCGAAGATCACCGCCGAATCACCGAGGACGTCGATCTCGATCCTGCCGTCAGTGCCCTCGATCTGCAACTGCCGCCGATTCACCTTGCAGTGCGCGGAGTAGTCGATGGTGGCGATGCAAGCCGGCCCCCGTAACGCGATGGACACCTCATCGACCCTCGCACCGTTCGGTGCGCTGTCGGTCGCGAGGCCGGTGACATGGCTGAGTTCGAGCGGCCCGACAAAAGCGTGAGCCAGGTAGAGGGCATGAGGCAGGGTCTCGAACCAGCGCCCGCCCGGCAGTTCGTGGGACCAATGATGCGTGTCCGTCAGCATGCGGTCTGATTGGGGATGCGTCAGGAACTGCCTCTGTAGCCGGATGACGCGACCTATTCGCCCCTGCGATACCCAGCGCAGGGCCGTCTGTATCGAGCGCGAGAACTTGATGTTGTGCACGACGCATATCTTGGTCTGCCGCTTCTCGATGAGCGCCTTGAGTTGCCGCCAATCCTCGAGGTCCGTGACCACCGGCTTTTCGATCAGGAGATGGCGCCCGGCCTCCACGACTTGCAAGGCGATGCTCGCGTGACTCTGAGGCGGGGTGCAGACGTCGACCACGTCGCACCTTTCGAGTATGTCCTGCAGAGATCCAGCGACGGACAAGCCAGCGAATTCCCGGCAGCGGGCCACGGCCGCCGCGTGGTCCCGATCGCAGATGGCGGCGAGTTCACATCCCGGTGCCCGTTGCCAGGCCCGCAGGTGGGTTCCCGAAATGTGCCCAGCGCCGACAACACCGATTCTCAGGGGCGTCATCGTGCTTCGGGGTCCAGTGCGCGAACATAGTTGGGCATGATCTTCTCGAGGCTGAAGCGGCGGGCACTCTCACGGGCGGCTCGCCCCAGCGCTCGACGACCCTCGTCATCCACCAGGAGAGTGCCGAGCGCCTCCGCCAAGCGGGTGGCGTCGGCCGGAGGCACGAGCATACCGTCCAATCCAGGTGTCACGATCTCATCCGGCCCAAAAGGGCAGCGCGTAGCGATGACGGGCGTACCGCAAGCCATGGCTTGGATGAGGACGCCCGGCAGACCCTCGAAGTGGGACGAGAGGACGAACGCGGCGGAGCGACTCATGTAGGCGTAGGGATTCGCGACAAAGCCCGGCAGCTTGACGGCCTGGTCGATTCCGAGGCCCCGAGCCTGTCCTTCGAGGGCGTCGCGCAGCGGGCCCTTGCCGAGAATGATCAGACGGCAGTCGTGCTTCTGCCGTGCGATCGCCAGCGCGCTGAGTAGAAGGTCGAAGCCCTTGACCTCGGTCAGCCGGCCGGCGGCCAGGAAGATGGGAGAGTCGCCCTCGAACCATGGCTCCTCCACGGGCGCGGCGGACAGCTCCTCGAGATCGGTGGTGATGATCGGGTTGTACACGACTGCGATCCGCTCCTTGGCAAGATGGAGCCGGGTCGCCAAGTCGTCGGCCACGCCTTGCGAGACGGCGGTCACGCACGCGGCACGCCGGTAGAGCAGGCGTTTGGCCGCGAAGAGAACGAACTTCTTGAACCACCGATGCTCACGGATCAGTCCGCTACGCTCCGAAAGGACCAGTCGCGGACCCGGTCGCGGGGTCGCCAGCGCGGCCGTGATGTTGGTGCCGCTGGAGGTCGAGAAGACGATGTCGGGCCGCCGCTCCCGGATCAGGCGGCGCAGTGGACGCGCGGCGCTGAAGATGCCTCCCGCATCGAGTGAGACAACCTCCACGTCAGCGGGAATCTCGGCCAGCAGTTCGCCTCGACGACGAATCAGGACCAAGCTCGGAGTGAAGAGCTTCCGGTCGAGATGCTGCAGCAAGGTGAGCGTGACGCGATCGGCGCCGCCGGTACCCAGGGTTGGCCGCACGATCATGAGTCGGAGAGGTTTCATCCGTCGATCCCTCTCAAGACGGCCCGCGCCCGGGCCGCCCAGGTGTGGTGGGCGGTGAAAGACTCATGGCCCCGTCGACCGAGCCCCGTCCGCAGGTCCTCGTCGCCGGCCAGGCGTGCGATCGCCGCACTCCAGGCGGTCGTGTCCTCCGGATCGACCAACAGCGCGTTGACCTCGTTTTCCAACACCTCTCGCAGCACCGGTAGATCGGAGGAGACGATGGCCTTGCCCGCGGCCAGGTACTCGAACATCTTCATCGGCGACATCCAGCGCGCCGTGTCCGAGTGGCCGCTTCGCACTGCGACCGAGCGTTGGTAGGGCATGAGAAGAAGATCGAAGCTCTGGTAGAGGCCGGGAAGTTCGGATGGAGGTACGAAGCCGTGAAAGTGAACGTTGTCCGGCGTCGTGGCGTCCTTCCACTGAGCGAGCTCTCTCTTCCTGCCACCGACCAGGTTGAACTCGACCTCCGGCAGCCGGCGTGCGACCTCGACCATGAGCTCCACGCCTCGACCGCCGTAGAGATGGCCGACGTAGCCAGCACTTAGCTTGCTGCGGGGCACCGGCACCTGAGGGTCGACGGCAGGCAGCGGGTCCGCGGCGTCGTGAGCGATCAAGGTTGGTGTCTCCGCCGCGACGAGTCCCTCGACTTGCCAGAGGTCACGCAACGCCTGCGAGATAAAGACGATTCTTTCGAACTGAGCTCTCGCGAGGAGGCGTCTGCAGATGAACCGTGCCATGGCGCCGGTCGGCAGACCGTGAGCTTCAAAGATCACCCGGTGACCGGCTCTCGCCGCGAGCCAGGCGCCCAGCAGGTCGCGGCTGTACACCAGTTCGAGGTCGCGCCGACGACTCAGGAGGCGACGGATCGACTGCAGAAAGACGAAGCCACCGCCGCGGTATTGGGGACGCGGGAGTTTGCTTACCTTGAAGCCGTCGCTCACGCCGTAGAAGGCGAAGTCGTCTTCCACACCAGGTTCATGTCTGCTCGGTGTGAACTTGGTGACCAACTCGACCGAGTGCCCTGCACGCGCCAGGGCGGCGCACATCTTCATTGCATGAACGCTGCTGGCACTGCGCGACGGTACGTAGGAGATCGAGAGGTAGAGGATCTTCATCGATCGGTCGCATCGAGGACCTGGCGCAGGACTCCGACGATTCGTTCTGCGGCACGGCCGTCCCACAGGTCGGGTTGACGGGACGAGTGCCGGCCGGAGTCGCCGTCTAGCTCCTCGAGCGCAGCGCGCACGATCTCGTCCGGGCTGATGCCGACAAGGCGGTTGGTGCCTTGGTCGAGAGTGACGGGTCTCTCGGTGTTCTCGCGCAGGGTGAGACACGAGACGCCGAGGGCAGTCGTTTCCTCCTGAATTCCACCTGAATCGGTGAGCACGAGGCGCGCTCCGTCGAGGAAGGCAAGGAAATCGAGGTAGCCAACTGGAGCGAGGAGTCGCAGCGCGGGGGTCTCGTCAAGCAGCAGTCGTAGGTCGGGGGCAGCTTCGATGCGGGCTCGGGTCCTCGGGTGCACTGGGAACAGCACCGGCAGCGTGGCCGCGACCTCGGCGACTGCGCCGAGGATCGAGGCCAGGACTTTCTCGTCGTCTACGTTGGAGGGTCGATGAAGAGTGAGCACAGCGTAGGCTCGATCCTCGACACCGTGCTCCCGGCGCAACTTGGTCGCCCGTTGGCGGGCGCGCGCGAGGCAGTCGCGTTGACTGTCGATCATGGTATTACCGACGAAATGGATCTTCTCGGCCGGCACGCCTTCTCCGAGGAGGTTGTGTCGACCACTCTCCTCGGTCGTGAACAGGATGTCGCTGAGCGAGTCCGTCACAATGCGATTGATCTCTTCGGGCATTGAGCGGTCGAAGGAGCGCAGCCCCGACTCTACGTGGGCCACCGGGACTCCCAACTTGGCCGCCGTCAGCGCCGCCGCTACGGTCGAGTTGATGTCACCAAACACGACGAGACATTGAGGCTCGTGCTCGAGGAGGACCGGCTCGATGCGGCGCATGACCTCGGCGGTTTGCACGGCGTGGCTGCCCGACCCGACCTCGAGGAGCAAGTCCGGCTCCGGGATCTCGAGGTCACGAAAAAAGAGATCGGACAGGGCGGCGTCGTAGTGCTGCCCGGTATGCACCGTGAGCGTGCGGAAGGCGCCGCTCTCGAGCGCTGCCTTCACGACCGGTGCGGCCTTGACGAAGTTCGGCCTCGCCCCGACAACGAAGCAAAGAAGCGGTCTGCTAGCCATGCGCCGCGCCTCCCTCGACCGGCGAATCAAGCTGTGAGTAGGGAGAAGAAGTCGAGCAGTTCATCGGCGATGGTCTTCCAGTTGAGGGGGCCCTCGGCGGCGACCCTGGCGCAACGACCGAGCCTCTCGCGAAGTGCGCGCTGGCGCAAGCTGTCGAGTGCTCCAGCCAGAGCGGACGGGTCATCGGGCCTGACCACGAGCCCCGACTCTCCGTTCTCGACCGCGCGCGCTTGCTCGCCGACATCGGTGACCACCAAGGCTTTGCCGAGCGCCATGTACTCGGGCAGTTTCGATGGGAATCCGGCACGAGCCGTCTGCGAGTCGGGTCGCGGTATCACCAGAACGTTAGCCTCCGAGAGTGCCGAGGGTACGTCCTCGTAGTCAACCGCACCTGTCAATTCCACCCTCCCTGGCAGCTTCTCCTGGGCGAGCCGGTCGATGCCGGTGCGGCCGGGATCTCCGACGAGCAGCAACCGAAGGTCGGCGCCTGAAGCGATGAGTTGGCGGGCCGCCTCGATCAGAGTCGGAAGGCCTTGGTAGGGCCGGAAGTTCCCGGCATACCCGACGACCAGTCGCTCTCCGCCGTCTTCAACGGTGGCTCGGAAGAGATCCGGGTCCACGCCTCCCCAGATGACTCGGGTCGGTAATCGGCGCCTCTGAGCACGTCGGGCCAGGAGATCACTCACCACGGTGAGGCCGTCTACTTCCCCGAGGAAGCGTCGCTCTAGAAACCAGAGGCTCGCGGCACTCCTCAAACGGCGGACGACCGGGCGATCCCGTTGCTCGAGCTTCTCGGCGATGGGGTCGCCGTGCAGATCGACGACTCGCACGCAGCCGTGGAGTGGCGCGAGGAAGGGGAGTGCCTTGTGGGTGTGGCCGTAGACAACGGTGGGCTTGAAGTCGGCTACCGCCTCCTTCAGGGAGGCTCTGTCCAGGTTGGCGTGCCCGATCCCTGCGATATCCAGTTGCTCGTCCCGGCTCAGGACGAAGACCTCTACGCCGTGCTTGAGGGCGAGTGCCCGCGCCATGTTGCGCGCCCGCGAAGGTGTTCCCCGGCTGACATCCAGGCGGTCACCGAAGAAGACCAGAATGCGCATCAGCTGGGGTCAGGGGGTCGCGATACCGTCCGGGATACCGTAGACCTCACGCATCCAGGCCACGGTTCGGGCTACTCCCTCGGCCAGCTGAATGGTCGGCTTGTGCTCGAGATCGCGAACTGCCTTGCCGACATCCACCTTCTTGTCCTTGGTCGTGAAGGGCTCAGCCTCCTTGTACCCTACGAGGGAATCGTCGATCCCGATCGTCTCGAGAATGAGGTCAGACAGTGCCTTGATGTCGTGGTACTCGGTGCTGGCGATGTTATAGACCTCGCCAGGGATGAAGTTGTTCGCGATGTTGGCGATCGTCGTCGCGGTGTCTGTGATGTAGGACGAGGTCCGGTGGTGATCGAGGAAGACGGTGTAGGGCATTCCGTGGAGCGCGCGGTAGGTGAACAGGCAATTGACCGAACGGTAGGGGCTGTAGTACTCCCCCTCGCCATAGGTATTGAACAGACGAACGCGAACGGACTCGGTTCCGTGCATGGCCTTGGAGTTGAGGATCTGTTGCTCGTTGACCCACTTGGTGATGGCGTAGTCGTTGAGTTGCCTGACTTCGATCTCATCCATGACCGATTCGACCATGACGCCGTCGTAATCGCCGTAGACCTCGGAGCTGCTCGAAAAGATCAGCTTGAAACCGAGACGCTCCTGCATCCGGATCAGGTTCTTGGTGCCGGTGGCGTTGGTTCGCCAAAGGGTGTCGAAGTAGTCCTCGCCGTTCCAGCGACCGAACTCGGCAGCGAGGTGGTAGACGAAGTCGAACTCAGCCTTCTCGAAGACCCGTTCAACCTGCCGGAACGACCCGATGTCGCAGCGGACATACTGTGCATCATGGTGATGTGGGAGATCGGTTATCCAGACGCTGTGGCCGCGGTCCCGCAGGATCTTGACGAGATGACGACCTACAACACCCAGGCCACCGGTGACGAGAATTGAACTCATGTTTGCTGACTCCTTGGGACTGCGACTCTCGATGCGCTATGGGTGAATCAGGGATGCAATGTAGGGGACTGAGAACTCAACGGGCCAGACGATACAGGACGCGATGGGAATCGCGAATAGACTCCTTGCGCTCGACCCTGAACTGGGTGGAGAAGGCCTCGACGAATCCCTCTTCGGTGTAGTTGGGGAAGATGTCCGGTCGCGAGGCGAGTAGACGTTCCACCTGCGAGTCTTCCTTCGGTACCCACTCGATCACCAGCTGGGTGCCGAGTCGCGCCATGAAGGCGGCGATCCGATCGAGCGGCACGTTGTTGCCGATGGCGAGGTGGTGAATCAAGGCCAAGGCGACGATTGCGTCCGCAGGTCCGCGGTCGGCCAAGCTGGCGCGCTCCTCGTGATCCCAGCCCAAGGCTGGGCTCGGGTTGGCCAGGTCGATCCGCAGAGCGAGGAGATTCTCGTCTCGGGCTGCCTTCGCTTGAAGGTAGTTCTTTTCGACGGCGACGGGATCGATATCAAAGGCCACGGTTGAGATGCCCCGGTCGCTGGCTAGCCGGCTGTAGCGCCCGTCGTTGGCTCCCAAGTCCCAGACGGCCGCCGGTTCGATCTCGTCGAGCATCGCGCTCACCAGCTCCGCCTTGTGGTCGGCGGAGCTGTCAGAGTAGTTGGTGTCTTCGTAGTAGTTGCCCCACTCGCTGTCCGGTAGTTTCCAGCCGAGCTTGGAGACCGCCTTGCCAAGGCTCGAGATCAGCCCCTTGAGGGCCAGCTCGCTGACCTTGAAGCTCGAGGCATCGCGCTTGGAGTGAGCCATCCTGACCTGGGTCCTGGCGTGCAGAAAGAGATGGGAGAGGAGTCCGAAACGCAGTCGAGCGCGGCGTGGCAGGAGGGAGGCTGCGAGGTCCAAGGGAACTCCGTCGATCTGGCTGCGCATGAGCTGCGCCAGTCGGATGTCTCGGTAGCTCATCAGGGAAAGAGGAGCCAGGAAGTGCTGACAAAACTGCCGGTAGGCTACCCAGGGTCTCCCTGCCTCATAGGTCTCGAACGAGAGGGTGTCGATGAGCAACGGCCGGCTACCGATGAACTGGACGTTGTAGGCGCTGGCGTCCTTGAGAGTCATGCCGTGTTCGAGCGCGAGCTCCTGGATATCGAGCGTCAGCTTGGCCGCGTCCTGATACTGGCTGAAACTCCACTCGTACGGGTAGGACACAAAGGGCAGCAGCTCGGGCGCGAGCACCCTGTGGGCCGCTGTCTCCTCCGCCGACCCATGCACCTCTTCGTGGGGAACGAGCCAGCCGCGATCGGTAAGCTCGCGGTAGAGACCCGATTCGATCAAGCGATCGTAGTGCGGGCCGTAAGACGGGTTGACCTGCCGGAGCAGAACTCCGTCACGATGAAAGAGGAATCCGCTCGGGTCCCGAAACGAGGCTGAGTGACGCTCTGCCCTCACGAGTCGGGAGACTCGTCCTCTACCGGCGGGGTGGAGCCCTTGCCGCCGGAAAAGAACGCCTTGATGCGATGCCAGTATGCCTTGATCGCCATGCCCGCTCCCAACAGGCCGGCGAGGACCATCTGAACAAAGAAGCTACCGCTCCCAGGGTCGATGTAAGCGTCTGCTTTGGCCGTGAGCAGGACTTGCACAAGCAGGGCCAGCGCGAGGACGCGAGGTGCGATGGTTCTAGTAGTCATGTCGTCTCCAGGTTGAGATCCGGCCCCGAAAGCTCCGCAAGATGACGCATCAAGGCGTCGCGCGTCAGCAGGTCGATCCTCCAAGGCCGGATTGTAAACCGGAAGCAAGAAGTTCGCCCAGTTTTGAGTTGGCCGGCTAGAAGCGGCTCCCTCCGGCCTCGCTGCCGTGCAGTTCAGGGAGCCTGGTGACGAAGTCCTCGAGATCCTCGATTCGTGCACCGCGGTAGCCGAGGAAGCGGTCGGCCTGAGCAGCCGTCTCGCGTAGAACGAAGGTCGCGCCGGTTGCCTGCGCGGCTTCGTAGTCGGACCAGCCGTCCCCGACGAAAACCAGTTGCGAGGGCGTCGAGCCCACGGTGTGGGCGATTTTTGCGAGGATCTCAGGCTTGGCCGCTGGGGAGCCGTAGATCCCGTCGAACAACCTGGTCCATCCGCGGGCGGCGATCACGCCATCGAGTTCGGCTTGCGGAGTGCCGGAAGCGATGAAAAGAGGTACGGCTCGATCGTGAAGAGCGGCGAGAGTCCCGCTCGCTCCGTTGACTTCCGGGCAGCTTCGAGCCCCCTGCGTCACGAGGTCAGAGAATCGCCGACCCAGCGCTACTCGGTCTGCGTCGGAAAGCTCCCGGTGAAGGAGCTCCCGATAGATCCAGCTGAACTTCTCAAACCGGGAAATACCGAGATGTGCGAGGTGGTGCTCGGTGATCGCTGCCCCGTGCTCCGGATAGTCGCAGAACAAGTCCGCGAAGGCGGCGGTCTTGATGTCGACCGATTCGATCAGCACGCCGTCGCAGTCAAAGACCACCGCGGCCGGCCGGGCCTCGGACCGTGTGTCGGTCATCATGGGCCCCTCACTCAGAGTTCGCGCACGGCTGGCAGATTCTGCAGCCACCACTGGGCGATTCCGAGGTCGAGGAGGGTGTGGACGTCGCGACCTGTGGCCCAGTTACGCACGATCGGCTTGCTCCGTTTGCCCATCCACCACCAGGGATTCGGCCCGTCCCTGCGCTCGACGCACTCCCGGCGAAAAGCCCAGACTCCCTGGTCGTAGTAGTACGCCTTGGGGTAGGACTGACGCTCGGTCGAGACCGCCCGTTGTGGGTCGCCGTAGGGCGTCACCAGGCCATCGACAATCTCCAGTGCCCGTAGGGGGTGATCGTCGGCCGCCTCCCAGACGGTCATCACCGAGTCGAGGGTCGGGTCCTCATCGAGCTCGCCCAGACAGCGGTCGATGAGTTCACCGTCAATCATGACGGTGTTGCCGAGCAGCAGGACGACGTTCTCGAGGTCGGGGTGCCGGGCATGAACCCAGCGCACGGCGTGTTGGATAACGTCCCCGTGATTGACGGTGTCGCCGGCCAGAGACTCCGGACGTTCGACCACGGTGCAGCCGAGCGCGCTCGCGGCGTCGGCTATGGCGGCACCGTCGGTCGAGACAAAGACGCCGTCGATAGAGTGCGCTTCGACGGCCGCCTGAATGGGGTAGGCGACCAAGGGTCTGCCCTCGAGAGGGTGGACGTTCTTGTCCGCGATCGACTTGCTCCCGGCGCGCGCGGTGACGATGGCCGCGTTCACTCGGGGTCCCCGGAGTCGTGGATCTGCTGAAGAACCTGCAGCAGTCCCTGCCCCATGTCGACATACGCGTTGGCCGTCAGCTTGCGACCCACTCGCGGCGAGAAGGCGTACGGCGTGATCCGGTAGTGACTCTCGCCTGGCGGGCGGTAGTCGATAGTGACCTCGCGCCCCAGAATCTCCGAAAACATGGTGAAGAGGTCACGCAGGCGGAGAGGGTGGTGGCCGGAGAGCGTTAGATGCTGATTGGCGAACTCGCTGCCGAGCGCTTCGACGCTGAGTCGTGCCGCGTCCTCGACATGAATGTACTCCCGGGCGTCGTCCGGTTCCCCTTCATGCACCACCTTCCCGTGCTCGAGCGCCTGGCGAAGTAGCCGGTGGACGCCGTTCGAGTCGTCGGCCCGGGGTCCGTAGAGACTGCCGTAGCGCAAGATCGTGTAGGCGAGGCCATGCTGCCGCTGAAATTCCTCGACGTAGGCCTCCGAGGCCTGCTTGCTGCAGCGGTAGAAGCCGCCGGCTCGGCTGTAGACGTAGACCGTGCTCGCAAGGACAAAGCGTTCGGCGCCACCCTCGCGTGCCGCCTCGAGTGCCCTGACCGTCCCGACGACGTTCGTCTCGGCGGTAGCCGCGGCTGCCTGGGCTGCGACGTTGATGTCGGCTGCGGCCGCCAGATGGTAGACCGCCTGCGCTCCGTCGGCAGCTCTCGACAGCGCATTCTCGTCGAGCACATCGCCAACGACCATCGTCTGTCCGGCCCGCAGGTAGGCGGAGTGCTCCCGATCGAAGACCACGACGTCCCATCCGTTCTCGGCCAGCGCGTCAGCCACGAAGCTGCCGAGAAATCCCGAGCCGCCAGTTACCAGTGCTCTCTTCATTCCCTCTGTCCCAATCCGGTCAGGAGGTTCTGTGCCGCCTCTATCTCCATCGCGACTCTGCCTTCGACCGCATAGGAACCAATGTGAGGGCTCAGCAGGACGTTGTCCATGGCGGCCAGCGGGCCGTCGTAGGGCTCGCGCTCAAAGACATCGATGAAGGCCCCAGCGAGCGCTCCGTCGGCGAGAGCCTCGACGAGCGCGGCTTCGTCGACCAGGCCGCCGCGGGCGGTGTTGACGAGAATCGCTGATTCCTTCATCACGGCTAGTTGGGGGGCGGCGATCAGATGGTGCACGGCGGCTGAGTATTCCAAGTGCAGCGTGACGACATCGGAGTTCGATAACACGCTTCGAAGGTCACCATACGTCACGCCGTGGGTGGCGGCAAAGATCGGGTCCTCGGCAGGGTCGACGGCGCGGATCTCACAGGAGAAGGGCGCCAGAAGCTCGACGAGGCGCCGTCCCGTACGACCGAGGCCCACGATCCCTACGGTCTTGCCCTTCAGCAGCCGGCCCATTGGCTTTCGCCAGTTGCCGCTGCGCAGAGCTCGCTCGGCCTCTCCGAGGCGGCGCAGTAGGCTGAGGATGCCGCTCAGCGTGAGCTCCGCTACTGGATCGACGTGGGCGTCGGTGGTGCGCAGGATCTTGATGCCGAGTTCCCCGGCGGCGGCCAGGTCGATTCCATCCAGGCCGACCCCGCAGCGCGAGACGACGGCCAAGCGTGTGCATACGGCCAGCGTCTCTCTGGTCAGCAGCTCGGTGCCGGCGATAAGGCCCTGGGCGTGCCGAGCCAACTCGCGGATCTCCGTGTCTTCCAGGCGCCTGCCGTGTGGGTTGAGTGCGATCTCGTGGCCAGCCGCACGGAGGAGTTCGAGCGGCCGCGGGTCGTAACGAGCGAATGAACTTGTCGAGACCACGACCTGCGCCATGGTCAGGCCCTCACCACGTTGACGCTGTTGGCAGGGAGCACACCGCGAGTGTCGACGACCAGACGGGCGTGTTCTAGAACGAGATCGTAGTCCGGCGAACTGTGATCCGTCACCAGGACCACGGCATCGTAGGCTGCCAAGGTGTCCGCCTCGAGAGCTACTGAGTCCTTGGCTGGGAGCTCGGACCATGAGCGCATGCGGGGTGCACTGGGAAAGTACGGGTCGTGATAGTCCACTTGAGCGCCCGCAGTCAGCAGCAAGTGCCAGATTTCGAAAGCCGGGCTCTCTCTGGGGTCGGCTACATCTGCCTTGTAGGCCAGCCCCAGGATCAGGATTCGGTGCCGCTCGAGGGTCTCGGGGCCCCCGAGCGCCTGTTGCACGCGGCTGACTACGAAGCGGGGCATCTCGACGTTGACTTCGCCCGCGAGTTCTACGAAGCGGGACTCGAGGCCGAGCTGCCTGGCCTTCCAGGCGAGATAGAACGGATCGATCGGAATGCAGTGGCCACCCCAGCCTGGCCCAGGATTGAAACGCATGTAACCGAAGGGCTTGGTAGCGGCAGCGTCCAGCACTTCCCATATGTCGACGCCCATGCCCTCGAAGACGAGTTTGAGTTCGTTGACCAAGGCGATGTTGACAGCTCGGAACACGTTTTCGAGCAGCTTGGTCGCCTCGGCTGTCGCGGCGGACGAAACCCGCACGATCTCCAGAACAACGGGTTCATATAGGGCCTGCGCGAGGTCTCCAGAGACCTCATCGACTCCTCCCACGACCTTGGGGATGCTCTGGGTGCCAAAGGTCGGGTTGCCGGGGTCCTCGCGTTCCGGTGAGTAGGCGAGAAAGAAGTCTCGACCGAGGGTGAGCCCGGAGTTCTCCAAGATCGGGAGTACGAAGTCCTGGGACGTCCCCGGATAGGTGGTCGACTCGAGGACGATCAGCTGACCGGGTCTGAGGACGGCCGAGATCGCCTGAGCGCTCGACTCGACGTAGGTCATGTCCGGCTCCCGCTGGGAATCGAGGGGTGTCGGAACACAGATCAAAATAACGTCCGGTTCACCGAGCCGGGAGAGGTCGTCGGTTGCCTCCAAGCTGCCGGTTTGGCGCGCCCGACCGATCCTCTCGCCCTCGATGTGGCCGATGTAGGACTCGCCGCGATTGAGCGCAGCGCACTTGCTGGCATCGACGTCGAAGCCCAACACCGAGAAGCCTGCCTCGCCAAAGGCCAGTGCCAGCGGGACGCCAACGTAGCCCAGCCCGATGATGCCCACCGAGGCGTCTCGACCGCCGATGCGCCGGCGCAGGCGCTGAGAGTTCTCATTCACCATGGGCAGGAAATCCGAAGACCTGAGGAGTTGGGCGCGGCTTTTACGCAGCACCTTGGGCCCGGAAGGCCGCGGCGCAGCTTAGCACCACGAGGGGCCGTCAGAGCCCCCGCGCGGGCAGCACCCGGGCGCTTGAAGCTACGGCTGTCGCGGCGAGGCTTCGCTCGGCGGGTGCTCGATGATGGCACCCGAAACAACACCCGTGGCCACGGAGGCAAGAGGCGGGACGAAGCCTAGGCCGACAACGCAGGCCCTGCAGTATTCGTCGGGATGGAGAATATCCTCAGTGTCGATCCGCGTTACGATTCCCTGGCACAGCCAGTGGAAGATCTCCTTGTTGGCCTGGGCCACCGAAGTCTCGCCGATCGTCAAGTTGTCCGCCCATCCGCTCTGCTTGGGAGTCAGCTGCTCGAAGCAGTCGTTGGCCCGCACCGAGGTCAGGAAGGTAGCCGACCGGCCCCTGACTTCGCCGGCAGCGTCATAGACCGCCACGTAGTACTCCGCGGCCTCCTGGTCTTGGTCGCGGAGATGATCCTCGAGCCAGTCCCGGTCCCTGCCATCCACTTTCATCCAATCCCGCGTCTGGAGGATCTCCCACCATTCGTCGGTGAGCGGCTGTTGGCGGCGGTCTTCTGGGCGAGGAAACGTCGTCCAGAACTTCCCAGTGCCGGCCGGCGCCATGGCGTCGTAGTAGAAGGCACCCACGGGGTTGAGGCGTCGGAAGTAGAGGCGGGCGGTGTCACCGCCTTCGAGTCCCCCGAGAGTAGCTGCCAGCACGCGGTTCTGCTCCAGTGGCAGACACTCCACCTCGCTCACGTCGAAGGTCGGAACGTCGGCTGCGATGGCCGGAGCCATCGACGCAGCCACGATGACGGTAGCTAACAGATAACGGAACATCGGAAAATCTCCCCCTGCGCTTCCTATAGGCCTGCATTGCATCATACGACTTCCCCCAACCTGACTTCTGTGCGTCAGTCAGTCGGCCTAGGATAAGTGCTCCGCCTGTGTTGCGTCAACACCAGGCAGGTCTAGCGCGTGGTCCCGAGGATCTCTTTGCGATAGCGCTCGACGAGAGGCGTCTTCTCGAGCCCCGGCAAGGCGCGAATCAGGCTTTGCCGCGCGCCCGCGAGATCACCCGACTCGTAAAGGGACACGGACAGGTAGAACAAGAGGTCGAAGCGATCGTCCGGCGGACCTCCGGAGGCCTGCAGGTACTCGCTTGCCAGTTGCCACTGCGAGGCGCGATAGGCGGCTTCACCAGCTATGTCGAGGGCCTCCGAACCGGATTCGGGGTACTGGCGCTGTAGGTCCACGGCCGCCTTGGCAAGATCCTGTAGCTCATTCACGGTGCGGGCCCCGTCGAGTTGCTTGCGCAGGTTCGTCAGCGCCGTGCGAGAAACTGCGGGCCCTGAGCCGCCCGGCTGGCCGCCAGCCGGAAGGGTCGCCTCGACATCGCCCGCTGGGACCCTTGTCGAAGTCGTTCGAGGCTCGTCGGCCGGTACTTCCTGGCCCGCAACATAGGGAGGCAACATCTCGACGATAGCGTCGGGTTGCAGCTTCTTCGAGACCCGCTTCTCCCAGTTGGGGAAGGGGCGGGCCGCTCGCCTCTCCGGAGGTAGGGAGGTGATGATGGTTGCCGCCTCGGGCCACTGCTCGACGTCGCTCAGGCACTCGAGGTGTCGCACCAATTCGACTGTCGGCAATCGCCTGACGTCGCACTTATGAAGGGTTTCGGACGGCGCCTGGAGGACGGCGTCGCAGCGCCCCGCTTGGAGGTAGCCGCGGCCGAGAAGGCATGCGATCCGCGAATCTTCGGGCCGGTCCGCCCTCATGCCCTCGAGTGCGGCGATGGCGTCGGCGCCCGATCCGCTCTCGATTCGAGCGGTTGCGAGCATCAATTGCCAACCGAGATCACCCGGGTTCTTGGCCACGATTTGCTCGAGCGCCGCAACCCGTGCACCGGGCAGCATGTTCTTGACCCGCAACGTTTCTTGCTGCCGGTAGAGCTTGGCGAAGGCCATCGACTGCTCGAGAGTGGCAGGCGGCACCAAGAGGGCAACTTGCTCCTCGAACCGCAGCCTCAAGGACTCCGGCATGTGCGACGCGGAGTAGGCGCCTAGACGCTCCTCCATTTGGCTGATTCGATCAAAAGTTCCCTGGAACTCGTCCCGGCGTCCCGCTGCAGCCTGGGCGAGACCGAGTCGCGCCAGTGACTCGGTCAAGAGCAGAGGTTCTTCGAGCAGGCCGAAGCCCGCGACCCGAAAGCGCTCAGCAGCGACGGCATAGTCGCCGCGATCATGGGCCGCGACACCTGCACTCAGGGCCTCACGATAGAAGGGGTGCACCTCGGCCTCGACAGGGTGCTGCCAGAGAGCGAGCGTCGCGATCAGGACGGCGGGGTAGAACCAGCGTGGTCCTGGCCCGCAGCCGCCCGAGAACCGGGTGCCGGTTCGTTCCGTCGTGTGTCTCATCTGTGCGTCGAGCCTAGGCGGCCGAGTCAGCGTGCGACTCGGCGTACGCTTCGTAGTTCTCGTAGCGCCGGTCATAGTATCGGCTGGCGCCCGGCCGGTAGCGGTTGAGCACGATTCCGAGGATCTTCACGCCCGACATGCGCAGCTGTTCAGTGCATCGTCTCGCCGTCTCGCGCTCGATCTGGTTGGCGCGGAAGCACAGAACGACGCCATCGGAGATCGCGCCCGGAAGGATTGCGTCGCTGACCGCGAGTATTGGCGGCGTATCGACGAGGACGAAGTCGAACTGCTCCCGCGCCCATTTCGCCAACTGCTTCATCCTCTCAGAAGCCAGCAGTTCTGAAGGATTGGGCGGGTGGACGCCGGCCGGGAGGAGAAAAAGGCCCGTGACTTGAGTCTTCTGCAGCAGGTCCTGTGGGTGAGTCCCGCGGGCCAGACAGTCGACCAGGCCCTTGCTGTTGGAGGCGCTGAAGATCCTATGCTGCCTGGCCTTGCGCAAATCGCCGTCGATGACGAGCACTCGCTTGCCGAGCTGCGCCAGGACGGTAGCCAAGTTGCTCGAGGTTGCGCTCTTACCCTCTCCGGCCTCCGCCGAGGTCACCGTCACGAGCTTGAGTTCGTCCGCGCTCGAGAGCAGGAGCGCCGTTCTCAATGAGCGGTAGGCCTCAGAGACAGCCAGGCGCGGGTTGGTCTCCGGAAGGAGGTCGATCTTGGTGGGAGTAACGTCCTCCTTAGGCGTCCTCGATTCCTTCTTCCCATAGCCGTAACGGGTCCGGTAGCCGTAACCCTGCCCCCTCCCGAGGTCGGGGATGGCCGCGAGGACCGGCAGGCCAAGCAGCCCCTCGAGCTCCTCGGCGCTCTTGACGGTGCGATCCAAGAAGTGGATCAGCAGAACCAGTCCAAGTCCTAGCATCAAGCCCAGGCCGCTACCTAGCGCGACGTTCTGCCGCAATGCTGGACGGAATGGTCCGCCCGGGACCAGTGCGCGATCGATGATGTGGACATTGGATCTGACGTCCGACTGAACGTCCGACGAAAGATCGGCCTGAGACTGACTCTCGATCAACTCACTCAGTCTTTCTCGCTTGGCGGCCAACTCCATCTGCATGTTGGTCAGCGGAAGTGCCTCGACGTTCAGATCGAGGTTGCGCTGTTGCGCGTCAGTGCGCAGGCTCTCGATACGCCGCACGCTTTGCTGAGCTGCACTCCATTCCGCCCGTGCCGCCGTGCGCTGCTTCTGAGCCTCTGTGGTCACCTCACGTTCGTACCGGGCACGAGTAGCGGCCACCTCGGTACTGAGGGCAACCATGTCGGGGTGGTCGGGCTTGAAGGTCTGGAGGCCGGCCTCGTACTCGCCTCGCTTCATCTCCCAGTCATTGCGTAATGAGGAGATCGCGCCCGGCCCAAATGTCTCGGCAACCAGCTCATCCGTCATGCTGCTCAGCTGGCTATAGCGTTGCTGTCGGGTCAGCGCTGCAGTCGCAGCTGACGAGTACTGGGCGTTCAGGCTCTGGACCTGTTGGCTGACCGCTCCTGCTCCAGCGTCGGTGGCGTTGGCGGCTGATTCACGACTGAACTGCTGGATTTCGAGCTCGATCGCCTTGACGTCATGGCGCAGATTCTCGACCTGCGTGTTGAGCAGTTGACTCGCCTCCCTCAAGGTTTCGGAACGCGATTCGATGCCCCACTGAATGAAGGCGTTGGCGAAGCCATTGGCTATGTCTGCAGCCAGTTTCGGGTCGGTCGCCACGTAGTCGAGGTTGAGCAACTCTGTGCCCTCGATCGGGTCGACCGTTAGCCCGCTGATCAGTCGACTGGCTAGCCCCGCCTTGTAGCGTTCATCTTCCTCGGCCGTCACGGGGCCGCTGCTGGAACGACTTGTCGTCGGGGCGAAGGCTGGATCACCGTCGAGTCTGAGGTCGTCGATAACTCTCTCGGCCAGACCGCGGCTGCGCAACAACAGGTACTGAGTCGGGAAGTACTTCATGTTGGTCCATTGCTCGATCCAGGGATTGCGATCCTGGCCGACAGGAGCCAGGTTTCGAGGCTCGATCTGAATCTGCGTCGTGGCGCGGTAGAGCTTGGGCGAGACCAGATAGTTGCCCACTCCAAGCAGCATGCCGAGGAGCGCAGCAGCAACAATCCAGTGCCATCGGCTGGCGAGCACACGCCAAATGACCTCGAGGTCGAAGCCGCCGGCTTCTGGAGCGACCAAATGTTCGAGGCTGTGGTTGCCCGTCCCGGTACTACTCATAGGAAGGCCTCCTTGACCACAATGAGATCTCCGTCCTGAAGTTCCAGGTCCGGATCCGTACCGGCAAGGATGCGACGAAAGTTGGCGACGATCTCCAAGGGCTCGGCGCCGGGCCGAGTGCGCCGGATAACCAGCTTACTGGCCGCCCGGTCGGTGAGGCCCCCGGCCCTGGCGATTGCGGTCAGCAGAGTGGCTCGCTCGGTACCCTTGATCGTTATGGCGCCTTGCGAACCGATTTCACCGAGGAAGTAGACAGTGATGTCGGTCCCCACTTCGACGCGGATCACATCACCTACGAAGATTGGGATGTCGAGCGATTCGTCGCCCTCGCGCAGGAGAGCTATCAGGTCGACCTCGAGCCTGTCGGACAGGCCGATCGATGACTCTCGCCGGACCTCGGCCATTCCGCGGCTGGACTCCGTGACGCCTCCGGCCGCCGCCAGCGCCTCGGATAGACGCCAATCGCCACCAAGGAAAATCGTCCCTGGCTTCTGCACGCCTCCGATCACGGAGATCGGCTGCGACCTGGTTTCCAGTACTACGACGTTGACGGTGGCTTGCCGCAGGTAGTCGAGCTCCAGAGCGGTCTCGATGAGGACCCGTGCCTCCTCCGCAGTGACGCCCTGAACGTCGACTTCCCCGATGAGCGGCATGATGACCGTGCCGCTACCGGATACCCGACGTTGCACGTTGAGGGCCGGGTCCTCTACGACCTCCACCTGGATCTCATCCTGGGGTCCCAGTCGATAGGTGGGATCGGCGCCGGCTTGAGACGAAGCTGGAGCTGGCCAGGCGAGAAAACCAGCCAGCAGAATGGCTGCGGATCCCCTCCACAGACCGCCTGGGGGCATACAATCCATCCAGTCAGAATAGCATATGGCCCAGCTAGGAACTGGGTCGCTGCCTCCGCTGTCAGAAAGGGAAGTCGGGCAAACTCAGCCGCACCGTCGATCGAATGAGCGTCCGCGATCGGTCGAACTCGTCGAGGGTCGAGTCGATCGTCGTCTCGCTGACCCCCAGGTCCAGTACCAGGTTCCATTTCAAGGGCACTTGGAGGTTGACGCCGTAGGTCGATCCGTCATCAACGCGTCCCAGATTCGCACCGTTGGCGCTCTGGAATTCGTCCGAACCGGTCTCCGCGAACACGCTGGCACGGAGCGAGTTGGCCTCGCCCCATCCGAGCTTGACGCCGGTTCTGCCGCTGCTGAAGAACCCGCCAGCATCGACCGCCGAGTAGACGATGTCCCTAGCACCGTAGACCGAAAGGCGGGTTCGGGTGGCAAGGTCGATGGAGATCCGCAAAGTGCCGACCGCCTCCTCAGTTTCCTCGAGAGCCGAAGGGCCATCGAACTCGAGGAGACGCAAGCCGAAGTCGCCGTCCAATTGAAGCCTGTTGCCGGGGACTGAGAATTGCACGAACGGGTACTGCCCGGAGTTCGATCGGAGATCGGGATCGTCGACGAATTGCGAGTCGACTCGACGCCAGCCGACGCCGAGATTGAAGCTCCCGGGTATGTCGTAGGCGACACCGGCGCTCAGAACCTCTTCGTCGCGCGCGAGTAGGTCGAGGTTCGGAGCCCGGTCCTCGAGGTTCGAGGCACTGGGGTAGCGGGACTCGCTCAGGGCCGCCGAAGTGAAGATCTGCCAGGGGCCGGCAACATCGATCCGAGCGTCGAGAGCGATACCGTCCTGTCTGAGGGTAGTGGGAATGCGCAGTTCGTTGTTGATCGCTCGCTCAGTCTCGGTCCGTTTGACGCTGACCTGGGTCGAGAGACGGTTGAACAGACCAAAAAGCGCCGCTCCGTAGCTCCAGTTGAGCCTGCGAAGCTCTTCGTTGTCACGCCACCAGGCATAGTTCGGGCCGGCAAAGGTCACGAAAACCATGTCGCGGCCGACGGGTGCATAGGCCGCGATGCCTGCCGTTGCTGAGCCTCTGAGGTCTGATTCCTGCTCGTCGAGGTCGCTCTCGTCGAAGACGTTCGTACTGTAGACGAGATCGCCGACGGAGAGTCGCGGCTGGAATCGCCACCGACCCGATTGCCAGGGTGCCGCCGCCATCCGTTCTTGGAGCGTCTCCCGGGCCGGGATCTCACGCTCGGCTAGCTGGCCGGGCTCGGCATACTGACGCAATTGAGCCAACGCAGGGTTGGCCATCAGCACCAGTACCGCTGCTCCGACGGCCCGGGCCAGACTCGTTTTTCTGCTGGGTACCCGTGGGATAGCCTGTATCGACATTGCGGCGGATCATAACCGCTCGCCAGAACGATGCGACACCTGCCCCTGATCCTCCTCGGACTGCTGCTGCTCTGGGCTCCCTTGCCGTTCGGCAGCGTTACGCCATGGGGCGTCCTGCTGATCGTTGCGCTCGTTGCTGCTCTCACCCTCACTGTTTCGGCGGCGCGGCAAGGGCTTTTCCTGGATGGCGTCGGTGGCGTTACCGTGGGACTGCTGGGGTTGGGACTTCTCGGCATGGTCCAAGCGAGCGCGCTGGCCGGACGTTGGCTCGGCTTTCTCACGACTGGATTGGAAGCGCAGCTTCCGTCGGAGTTGAGTGCAGCGATTGAGCCGAGCCTTTCTCTGGCGCCCGCACTCTCACGGCAGGCGGCGCTGGGTTGGTGGACGCTGGCTCTGCTGTTCATCGCCGCCGCCGTCGTCGCGCGCCAGGGGCAGGCCAAGCACTGGTTGCTCGGCGCGGTTTTGGCCTCGACGGCCTTTCAGATCCTCTACGGTTGGCGGCAATTGCGCACGAATTCCCACGAAATCCTGGGACGGGGCGTGCCGGGGCCGCCGAGGTTGCGTGGCACCCTGGTCAATGCCGATCATCTCGCCGTCCTTTTCGAGATCGTGATGGCGATCTGCCTGGCCTGGGGGTGGTGGGCCTGGTACCGAAGCCGGCGTGAGCCAAGGCTGGTGTATCGCATGGCCTGGCTGCTGCCGCCGCTCGTATGTTGGTCCGGTTCGGCCGCGGCCCTGCTGGGGACGGGCTCGCGCGCCGCGTTGGCAGCGGCGGTCTTTGGGTTGGTGGTGCAATCGGCGCTCCTGTTCGGGCCGCGTCGCCAATGGTGGGTTCCTGCCGTCGTCTCGAGTCTCGTTGTAGCGGCGGCCCTCGTTCTTGTTTCCCGCGGTCCGACCCCCGAGCTCGGCCGTCAATTGTCGCGGCCGACCCACGAGATCTTGCGCAACTCTCGTTTCGAAGTCTGGGAGCCTGCCTTGAGGCTCTGGAAGGCTTCGCCGTGGCTCGGCACCGGTCTGGGAACGTTCGAGGAGGCGTTCCCCAGAGTCCAGCCGGCGAGCCTGATGAAGGACCGCTGGGGGCGGGCGCACAATGACCCTCTGGAACTTCTCGTCACCGGTGGACTGCTCGCAGTGGGCTTCTTGGGCTGGGCTCTCTACTGCCTGGTCCGGCGACTTTGGTTGGTGTACCACAGCGGTGCGCGGGTCGCTGGCCGCGCCGCGGCGCTCGCGGCGCTTGCGGCGTTGCCCCCGGTGGCCCTGCATGAGGGGGCCGATTTCGGGCTGACCATTCCGGTCAACGCCGTCTTCATGGTGGTGCTCCTAGGTGTTGGAGCCTCGGGACCTACCGCGCAAGAGGAAGGAGCCGCGCCTCTGCGGTCGCGATAGCGGCTCCCGCCTCGGAGCGGATCTCGAGCAGGTGCTGGCCCACCGCTATGGGTATGTCGAGCACGATCTCTCGACCGTCGGTGGCAGGCAGGACTTCGACCACGGAACCATCCCAAACCAGTTCGAGAACACCCTGGCCGCTGTCGCCTACCTGGAGGCGCAGAGTCAAGCCTCCGGCGGCCTCGGCGGGGAAGACTTCGAGACGAGAGCTACGCTGCTGGACGCTCCAGTCCTCCCGGGTCCAGCGACGATCGGCCAGAGTCGCCAACCGAGTCTCGGCCCGGGTCGACTCATGAGGATCTTGGGCGGCTCTCGCCACGTCTCGATGCCGCAGCCAGTAGAGGACGGAATCGTGGCCTAGGAGGCGGACTTCCGACAACAACGCGAGCGCCTCTTCCGTGTCACCGCGTTCGGTCAGTTGTTTCGACTTGCCGAGCATATAGGCGATCCAATCCTGGCCGAGGCGACCGCGAGCTGCCTCGAGGAACCTGCGCTCTATCGCCTCTGCGTCGCGCAACGACCCAGCGATCATCAGCGCCGCGGCTCTCTGGTGGGGCTCGAGATCACGATTGAGGCCGATCAACCTCACGAGACTGGCTCGCGCCAAAGGGCAAGTGGCGTTTCGAACACAGCCGGCCAACGACCAATCGAGCCATGAGCGTAACCAGCGGTTGGTTGCCTCACCGCCGATTCCGGGTGGAGCGATGGTCAGGAGCCGCTCCATGAGCGCGACATTGGACCCGTCCGGCGCAGTGTGAGCTCCCACCCAGAGGAGCCGCTGCAAGCCTTCCTCTCTGTCCCCCCAGAGCAGTAGGTTCTCGGCCTCGTCGAGGCGAGCGCTCGAGAACGTCCGCGTGACGTCGGTGGACTTGCGCTGGGCATCGCAGTAGCGCTCCCAGTCCCCGCGCCGCGCAAAGTACCGCATCAAACCCGACCACGCCCAGGTGCGCTCCGGCACGATGGCGAGAGCCTGGGTGAGCGACGGTGCGACACGCAGCCACGCGGCCGAGAGCAGGTCGAAGGTGGCCGGGTCCCGAAAGGCCTTCTCCAACCGGCCGATGGAGTGCTGCTTCTGGTCGTCCGAGAGGACGGACCAGTTTCCCAGATCCGCTGCCGCCAGCATGCGCAGGGGCTCCGGCTGTAGCGGCGCCAGGCGGTGGGCTTCTTCCAGTGGTGCCAGCCAGAGTGTCTTTTCGGCGAGCAGGCGCTGATCACCCCGTCGGGCCAGCCGGAGATACTCGGCGCCGCCGATCACCAGAAGCGCCTCCCAGGAACCCGGCCGGTGGCTCAAGCTCTCGAGCCCTAGCGAGTGCGCGACGTCAAGCCGCTCCAACCCGCTCGTGCGCTCGGCGGCTTGGACAGCGGCGGGTAGTTCCTGGATCCAGCGCTGGTCGAGTTCGTCAGCGAGAATCGCTCGGGCCAGCCGCAAGGAGGCGCGGGTGGCACCGGCATCGCGGCGCATCCCATCAATCAGGCCCGGGCGGCGATCGGCCACGCCGTGCGTCTCGGCGAGCGCCGTGAACCTCTCTAGCTGCCTGCGCCAGTCTCTGTAGTTGCCGAACGACAGCCACAGCACCGTGCAGGCCAGTGCGGCGAGCACGAGGCGATGCAGGCCAGGGCGGCGATGGATCGGCAAATTGGGCTCAGCCACGGAGTTAGCTATATTAGCCGAGCCTCGTCCCTGGGGTCGGTCTGGGTTGCTCTGCGTAGCTCTGGGTCGACCTCGTCCACCGGCCTGCCCCCTTAAGCCGAGTCCAATTTCCGGCCCGTGCCCTTCAAGTCCCGATCAGTGTTGCCGACGATTCTCTGGTCAGGGCTCGTTGCTGCCGTGATGCTGATGCCGGGCGATCTGACGGACAGCGAGCCCGGCTGGGCTCAGAGGCTCGCCGCCCACGGGGGCGACAAGGTCGGCCATTTACTGCTGTTCTTCGGTCAGTCGTTCTGGCTCTCGAGGTTGTTCGCCGGGAGCAGTTTACGTCCCGAGGCATGGCGTGGGCCGGTGCTCGCCACGATCTACGGTGTGCTGCTCGAGAGCGCTCAGTTGTTGGTGCCGGGCCGCGGGTTCGACGCCTTGGATCTGGCGGCCAACACGCTGGGCGCACTCGCCTGGCCTCTCGTGGCCAAGCTCCTCGAACGTCGCTGATCTATACTCCGGCCCTTCGGATTCACGGAGCCCATGATGAAAGTCGTCGAACATCTCGAGCAGGCCAAGAGCCCGCTGATCAGTTTCGAGATCATCCCGCCTCTACGAGGTGGGAACCTCGCGACGCTCCTCGAGCTGATCGAGGATCTGGCGCGCTTCGACCCACCGTTCATCGATATCACCAGCCATGCCGCGCAGGTGAGCTACGAAGAGACCTCGGACGGTGGGCTCGAGAGGCGTGTCAAACGCAAGCGGCCGGGCACACTAGGTGTCTGTGCCCTGATCCAGAACAAGTACAACGTCGACGCAGTGCCTCACGTCCTCTGCGCAGGATTCACTCGCGAAGAGACCGAGGATTTCCTGATCGAGCTCAAGTACCTGGGCATCGACAACGTGCTGGCGATTCGTGGCGACGAGAGCGGCTACGAGAAGCCCCTGCCCTTCGGCCGCAGCGCCAACAAGTACGCGGTCGATCTCGTGGCGCAGGTCGCGGCGATGAACGACGGGTCGTATCTGGTCGGCGACCTGCTCGATGCCGAGCCTTCGAACTTCTGTGTCGGCGTCGCGGGCTATCCGGAGAAGCACTTCGAGGCGCCGAACCTGGCCATGGACGTGCGGCACGCGAAGGCCAAGATCGACGCCGGAGCCGAGTACATCGTGACCCAGATGTTCTTCGACAACGCCCACTACTTCAGCTACGTCGAGGCGTGCCGAGCGGCGGGTATCGGGGTGCCGATCATCCCGGGGATCAAGATCCTCACCGGCAAGAAGCAGTTGCAGTCGCTGCCGCGGACCTTCTTCTGCGAGATCCCCACTGGCCTGGCGGACGAGGCCGAGGCTGCGGAGCCGAAGAAAGTCTCGCAGGTCGGGGTGGAGTGGGCGGTGCAGCAGGCTCAGGAACTGATCGACAAGGGGGCGCCGGCGATTCACTTCTACGTCATGGCCAACGCCCGGTCGGTCACGAACGTGGTCCAGCGACTCAAGCTCTGAGCTGCCTGCTGGGGCGCGCCAAGGCGAATGGGATCCTCAATGGGGGGACGACTGGCCGACGTCGACCGGCTGGCACGTCGGTGTCCTCGCCGCAGCGGCGGGTCATTCGAGACCCTCAGTTGACGCGCCGCACCGCGCTTGGTTAAGCTTTCCCTGCATCTGGAGCGGTTCGATCGATAGATTGGACTCGGCAACCTGGGGCGGACAACCCAAGGTGCCTCTCGCGTAAGCGAGGATGTGGCCGCGAAAGCGGCAACTAAGTGTCCGAGTCGTGAAACCCGCTCCTTTCTGTCGCTGAGGGCGGGTTTTCTGATGTTCGCCGGGCGATAAGCGAGGAAGCCAGTGAGCGAGCCCAAGACGACGACCCCGATCCCGACTCAGCCGGCCGACCGCGAAGCGCGGACGGCGGCCCTCATCGACGCGTTTGACGAGGGCATCCCGGTGATGGACGGTGCTACCGGCACCGCCCTCCAGGACGAGAACCTGACCGCGGACGACTTCGGCGGCGTGGACCTCGAGGGTTGCAACGAGATTCTGGTCGAGACTCGGCCGGACGTCGTGGCAAGGGTGCACCAGGGCTACCTCGAGGCCGGCGCCGACATCGTCGAGACGAATACGTTCGGCGCGACGCCCCTGGTACTGGCCGAATACGGGCTCGAGGATCGGGCGTTCGACTTCAACCTCGAGGCTGCGCGGATCGCCCGCCAAGCCTGCGCCGAGTTCGATCAACCGGGGCGCTTGCGGTTCGTCTGCGGTTCGATGGGGCCGACGACTAAGGCGATATCGGTCACCGGCGGGGTGACCTTCGACGAACTCTCCGAGCACTTCAAGGTACAGGCGCTCGGCTTGATGGCCGGCGGAGCCGACTACCTGTTGCTCGAAACCTGCCAGGACACCCGCAACATCAAGGCCGGTCTCATCGGTATAGGTGATGCTTTCACCTCGGCGGGTTGGGCGCTGCCGGTTGCGGTGTCGGTGACGATCGAGGCCACCGGCACGATGTTGGCGGGGCAAGACGCCGAGGCGCTGGCCATCTCACTCGGCCATGTCGATCTGCTCTACGTCGGTCTGAACTGCGCGACCGGTCCGGAGCTGATGACCGAACACGTCCGGACCCTTTCGGAGCTCGTACGCACTCGGGTCGCCTGTGTGCCCAATGCCGGGCTGCCGAACGAGGACGGGCTCTACACCCAGACGCCGGAGGATTTTGTCGAGGTCTTCAGCCGGTTCCTCGAACAGGGGTGGCTCAATCTGGTTGGCGGGTGCTGCGGGACGACGGCGGCTCACGTGCGCGCTCTGGCCGATCTGGTGGCGCAACGCCGCCCGCGTACACCGTCCCACCACCAGCGAGCGCTCATCTCGGGTATCGAAGGCGTCGAACTGACCGAGGACAACCGGCCGCTGCTCGTCGGGGAGCGGACCAACGTCCTCGGCAGCCGCAAATTCAAGCGCTTGATCGCCGACGGCGATTGGGAGGCAGGAGCCGAGGTCGGTCGCGCCCAGGTGCGCGGCGGCGCTCAGGTGCTCGATGTCTGCATGCAGGATCCCGACCGCGAGGAAGTGCAGGACATCGAGGCCTTCCTCGGGCAGCTCGTGCGGATGGTCAAACCGCCGCTGATGATCGACTCGACTGATGCCGCGGTGATGGAGCGGGCCCTCACCTATTGCCAGGGCAAGGCGGTGCTCAATTCGATCAACTTGGAGGACGGCAGGAGTCGCTTCGAAGCGGTGGCGCCGCTGGCCCGGAAGTACGGTGCGGCGGTCGTCGTCGGTACGATCGATGAGCAGGGCATGGCGGTCAGCGCCGAGCGCAAGCTCGAGATCGCGCAGCGCAGCTTCCGGATCCTGACCGAGGAGTTCGACATTCCGCCGGAGGACATCTGGTGGGATGCGCTGGTCTTCCCGTGCGGCACTGGGGACGAGAACTACATCGGCTCAGCGGCCGGCACGATCGAGGGTGTGCGGCGGTTGAAGGCCGAGTTCCCGTTCTCGAAGACTGTGCTCGGGGTGTCGAACGTCAGCTTTGGGTTACCGCCCGCCGGGCGAGAGATCTTGAACTCGGTCTTCCTCTATCACGCGACTCAGGCGGGCCTCGACGCGGCGATCGTCAATAGTGAGAAGCTGGCCCGCTACGCCGAGATCCCCGAAGCCGAGATCGCGTTGTCTGACGCGTTGCTCTTTCTCGAACCGGGTGACACGGAGGGCAGTGACCAGGCGGTGGCCGACTTCGCGGCGCACTTCCGGGGTCGCAAGTCAGCCACATCCGGCCCGCCTTTGGCTGACCTGCCGATCGAAGAACGCCTCGCACGCGCAGTGGTCGAGGGCACCAAAGAGGGTTTGCTCGACAATCTCGCGATGGCTCTTGCCGATCCGCGCTGGCCCGAGCCCCTGGCGGTCATCAACGGGCCGCTGATGACCGGCATGGCCGAAGTCGGCCGGCTCTTCAACGACAACAAGCTGATCGTCGCCGAGGTGCTGCAGAGCGCCGAGGTCATGAAGGCGGCCGTCAGCTTTCTCGAGGGGCACATGGATGCAGCCGAGAGCAGCAACCGGGGCAAGGTGCTCCTGGCGACTGTCAAGGGCGATGTCCATGACATCGGCAAGAACCTGGTTGACATCATCCTGAGCAACAACGGCTTCGAGGTCGTGAACCTCGGCATCAAGGTGCCGAGCGACCAGCTCATCCAAGCGGTCCGCGAGCATCAACCCGACGTCATCGGCCTCTCCGGCCTGCTGGTCAAGAGCGCTCAGCAGATGGTGTTGACGGCCGGGGATCTGAAGGCCACCGGTATTTCGACGCCGCTGCTGGTTGGTGGGGCGGCTTTGACCCGGCGGTTCGCCCATCGCAAGATCGCACCTTCCTATTCTGGGCTCTGCACCTACGCTCGAGATGCCATGGACGGGCTGCGTTGGGTCGAGCGTCTCACCGACGAAAACGAACGGCCTGGAGTCGAGGCGGCGATCGCCCAGACGCAAGCCGAGGACCAGGTCCAATCCACTCCCGAAGTCCGCCAGCGCCGGCCGAAGACAACCGCTACCAGGCTCGAGGTGGCCCAGGATCTGGTTGCGCCGTCGCCCGCCGACCGCGATCGTCACCTGGAGCGGCTCGACCTCGACGAGACCTGGGCGCACTTGAATCCCCAGATGCTCTACGCCAAGCACCTCGGCCTGCGCGGCTCAGTCGCCCGGCTCGAGGAGGCCGGCGATCCCAAGCTCGCCAAGCTTGTCGAGCTGATCGACGAGCTCAAGAGCGACTGCCGTGCCGGGGCGATGGAAGCCCGCGCGGTTTGGCGCTTTTTTGCGGCCGCGGCTGACGGGGATCGGCTGATCTTGAGCCAGCCGGACGACGGCGAGATCGTCGCCGAATGGGCTCTCCCACGCCAGGACTCCGGCCATGGTCTTTGCCTGACCGACTACATCCTGCCCGAAGGCGATCACGTGGCGCTCTTCGTCACCACCGCCGCCGGCGAGGTACGTCGGAGGATCGAAGAGTTCAAGCAGGCGGGGGAGTACCTGAAGAGCCACGGCCTTGCCGCCCTGGCGCTCGAGACTGCCGAAGCGGCCGCGGAGCTGGTTCACGCTCGACTCCGAGCGGCCTGGGGCTTCGCCGACGCACCGGAGATGACGTTGCAGGACCGGCTTTCGGCCCGCTATCGAGGCAAGAGGTACAGCTTTGGCTACCCGGCCTGCCCCGATCTGGAGGGGCAGGTCGAGCTCTTCGCCGCTCTCGAGCCGGCGGAGATTGGGGTCGAACTGACCGACGGCTTCATGATGGATCCGGAAGCGAGCGTCTCTGCGATCGTCATTCAGCACCCGGAGGCAAGGTACTTCGGGGTCTAGTGCCGGCGAGCCTTGGTGGCACAGGGCACGCTCGAATCAGTTTCTGGGGTGTAAGATAGGTTTCTAAACCATGAGCAGCCGGGGCCTGCCCGCCGACCCACCGAAAGTGTTTCAGGCAACTGGACTTCGCTGAATGGGAGGTAGCGGATGCACTCACCCCAAGACTCACTGATCGTCGGCTCGAGGCTTCGAGTTCCGGCCCTGGTTCTGGCCATAGTCCTCGCATTCCTCGGATTCGGATCGGCCCCGAGCGCGGCTCAGTTCAGCATCTTCGAAGACGGCTTCGAGTCCGGCACGTGCTTCGCCTGGGACCAGATCGTGCCCTTCTGCATCACGCCGAACGTCGGTCTGACAGTCAGGATCACCTGGGATACTCCCGGGGACCCGAATCAATCCGATGCGGTGGGGGCTGATCTCGACCTTCACCTGCTCAACCCTTCGGCCGGGGGTGACTGGGAAGGATTCTTCGACTGCTATTCCGGCAATCCCACGCCGGACTGGGGGATGCCCGGAGAGCATCACGACGCCAATCTCATCTTCGAGGATGCCGACGGCGCGGGGCCTGAGGCCGTGCAACTCACCGACCTGCTAGGCGGAGACTTCCCCGTCGGCGTTTTCTACGTGGACGACGCCGGTTTCGGGCCTTCTTTCGTCACCTTGGAGGTTTTCGAGGACGGCGTCGTCGTCTACCAGTTTCTCGACAAGATGCTCCTTGCCGGCGAGTTCTGGGAGTTGGGTAGCGTCGCTTGGCCGGGGGCGGTGGTGACCGAACTGGACATCATCCACGACGGGATTCCCTGAAGCGACCTCCTACGACGTTGAGTTCCTGATCCGCCACCTGGCGTGAAGGCGTGCCGGCGTCGCGGACCTCGAGGCGCGGGATCCGATACGCTGGCTCGATGACTGACGGCCGGTTGCGTATGACCTACGAACTGCACGCCCCCTCGGAGGAGGAGGCGCGGCGCTTCGCCCGTGAGCTGACAATCGAGCAGACGGTCGAGATTCCCGAAGGATGCTACTCGGATGAGATCGAGCAGCAGGTGGTGAGCCGGATCGAGAGCCTCGAGGACCTCGGCTCCGGTCGATGGCAACTCGTGGCGTCGGTTGCGCCGGAGATCGTCGGTGCCGAACTCGGCCAGCTGCTCAATGTCCTCTTCGGCAACGTGTCGCTCTTCCGCGGGCTGAGATTGACCGCGGTCGAGTGGCCGCCCGAAATTCTGGCCAACCTGCCCGGGCCTAGTTTCGGTATCGCGGGGCTGCGGGAACTGTGCTCCGTTCCCCGGCGGCCGCTCTTGTGTACCGCGATCAAGCCAGTGGGGAAGAGCGTCGAGGAGCTGGCGTCGGACTGCTACGCCTTTGCCCGCGGCGGGGCGGACCTGATCAAGGACGACCACTCGCTGGCCGATCAGGCCACGGCGCCCTTCGCTCAACGGGTGGCGCGCTGCCAGGAGGCCGTCGAGAAAGCCAATGCCGAAACCGGGGGTAGCACCTACTACCTGCCCAACCTGCCCGGCGACCCAGGTCGTTTGGTCGAGCGGCTGGCCTGGGTACGCAAGCTGGGCTGTGCGGGCGTAATGGTCAGCCCTGTGCTCTTCGGTTTCGAAGCCACCGCCCGTCTGGCTCGTGGCCGGGACCTGGTCGTGTTGGGGCACCCGACCTTCAGCGGCGCGTTCTTCGATGACGACCACGGCATCGCCCGTGACGTCCTCTTCGGCCAGATCTATCGGTTGCTCGGCTGCGATGGAGTGATCTACGTCAACGTCGGCGGTCGATTCTCCTGGACTCTCGACCAATGCCAGGCGGTCAACAGGGCCCTCCGCGCTCCGTTGGGCGAGTTGCGCCCGGCCTTTCCTGTGCCGGCCGGAGGTGTCCAGGCGGATGACGTCGGGCGCCATCTCGAGCGCTACGGCACAGAGACCATGATCCTGATCGGTGGCAGCCTCTATCAGCAGGAAGACCTCGAGATTGCCACGGCACGGTTGCGCTCGAGCCTGGAGGCTGCGGTCGGCTGACCCGGGTCGTTCTTCGACCTGCCCTTCGGCATGGTCGGCCGGAGTACCCGGAGTCCACTCAGCCAGGGTGGACTGCTTCGATCAGGCGTGCGTTGGTCTCTCGGTCGATCGCCTTGGGCAGCAACAACAGGCGCCGCCGACCAATCTGCAGCCAGAGCCACTCGAGCTCCTCGTCCCGAGTCTTGTGGTCGCCGGAGAGCACTGCGCTCAGGTGGGTGCGGCCGTTGAGCTTGGCGGCGAACTTGCCGATGGACGTGCTGTCGTCCGGGCCCTCGGCGTCGTTGTCGAGCCACAGAGCAAAGAACTGACCGAAGACGGCCAAGGGCATCCCGACCGTAACGCCGACGGTCGCCTGGCGTTCCTCGTGGATGCGGTCGAGCATGAGGTCGAGAAGGGAGATCGTCTGGGTTTCCGGCTCAGGTTCACCGAGCCTGTCGATCTCGAAGACGCCGGCCTGCATGAGCAGGTCGGTCTCGGTGAGGAACTGACAATAGCCACCGCCGGTGGCGCCATGCAGCGTGTCGAGGTCGACGCCGGGCTTGAAGACACCCACGATGCGGGTCGCAAGATGCGTCAACTCGACCCCCGGCCAGGTGGGTCCGGGCTTGAGCACGACTCCGTCATGGGGCAGCCGACCGCGAATCCGCGCGACCTCGTCCATCTGGCGGGCGCCCTCCAGCACCAGGCGGATCGGGTCGATCGGAGGCATTTCGAGCTTGGGCTTGTCCGGCTCGTCCTCGAGGAGGAAGAACACGCCGCGAGGCCAAAGAAAAAGATCGAGGATCGACTGCTCGGTCTGCATCGACAGAGATTTGACGACTGTGGGCTCGTCGAGAATCTCGAGCTCCACCAGCGCTTCGCCGAGGCGGCGCGGAGGGGTGCTTTCCTCGCAATGAGACAGGGCCATCAGGAGCTGGTGTTCGGTGACGAAGCCCGAAGCCAGCAAGAACTGCCCGTAGAACTCGAAGCGCTCGTTCGACACACATCCGACGATCTTGCCGTCGCGCAGCAAGATCCTCTTCTCGCGGCTGCTACGCCGGATCACCAGAGTGCCGGTCAGGCGGTCGTTGTGAGCCCACTGCAGCAGCTCAGCGGGCGGGAACGCCTTCAGAAGCCCCGACATCTGCATTTACTTCTCCCCCTCCAATTCCCTCGACTATGGCGACTCTAGGGCCGAGCTTATCGCGTGGCCGCGACAGGGCTAGTCGCTGTCCGCGAGCTGACTCTCGACCTCTTCCCACGAGCCCATCAATTCATCCACCCGCTGCTTGAGCGCCGTCTGCTCCCCCTCGAGCTTGCGCACCTGCTGGGCCGGAGTGCGATCGAAGTAGGTCGGGTCACAGAAGATCTCATTGATCTCGTGGACGCGGGCCTCGGCCACCTCGATTTCGTTCGTGAGCCGGTCACGCTCCTTGCGCAAGGCGCCCAGTTGCTTTTGCGCCGCTTGCGGATCGCTTTTGCGAGCCTTGCGGCCGCGCTTCTCGCGCCGGGCTCTCTTGAGCACCACCTCGGCATCCAAATGGTCGTCGCCGCAGCTCGCCACGTACTCGTCATAGGTACCGGCGAAGTCGTTCAGTCCAGACGGGCTGATTTCCACGATCCGGGTCGCCAGCTGAGAGACGAACCAGCGATCGTGCGACACCAGAAAGAGAGTGCCCTCGTACTCCTTGATGCCGTCGACCATCGCGTCGATGGCCTCGAGATCCAAGTGGTTCGTCGGCTCGTCGAGGACCAGGACATTGGGTTGCTCGACGCTGAGGCGCGCGAAGATCAGTCGGGCCGCCTCGCCTCCCGAGAGGGCACTCACCTTCTTCAAGGCCTCGTCCTTCGAGAAGAGCACCCGTGCCAGGCGATTGCGCACAAAGCCTACCGTTTCGCCCGGACAGCTGTCCCAGAGCCAGGCCTCGACGGTCTGGTTCGAGCCCTCGAGCAGCTCGCGGTGATCCTGAGCGAAGTACCCGGGATGGGTTTCGTGGCCCCACTCGATCGTGCCCGCGTCGGGCGCCAGTCGATCGAGGGCGATCTTCAGCAGAGTCGATTTGCCGATTCCGTTCGGACCGATAATCGCCACCCGATCGCCGCGTCGGACAGTCAGCGACACGTCGGTCAGCACTTGGTTTTCGCCGTAGGCCTTGGAGACGTTCTCGATGGCCAACACCTGCTTGCCGCTCGGCCGCACCTGCTCGAAGCGAAACTTGGGATAACGGCGGGAACTCGGCGCCAGGGTCTCGATAGCCCCCGCCTTCTTCTCGATGAGCCGCAGTTTGCTCTGTGCCTGGCGCGCCTTCGTCGACTTGGCCCGGAACCGTTCGACGAACGCCTTGTGGTGAGCGATCTCCTTCTCCTGCTTGCCGATCTCTTTTTCCTTCCGGTCGCGATCCGAGATTTTGGCCCCGGCGAAGGCGCTGTAGTCGCCGGTATAGAGCGTTACGGTTTCGTAGTCGACGTCGAGGATGTGGGTACAGACATTGTCGAGGAAGCGGTGATCGTGCGAGATCACCACGACCAGACCTTGGAACTCGTGGAGAAACTTCTCGAGCCAGCGGATCGACAGAATGTCGAGGTGGTTGGTCGGCTCGTCGAGCAGCAGGGCATCGGGCCGGGAGGCCAGCGCTTGGGCCAGCAAGACACGCAGCTTGAAGCCGCCTGACAGAACGGACATCGGCTCGCGATGGAGCTCGGTTTCGATACCGAGACCTTCGAGGACCTCGGCGGCCTGGGCTTCGGCCGAATAGCCGTCGTGTCGCAGGATCACGTCCTCGACCTCGGCGTAGCGATCGGCGTCGAAGTGCTCGCCGGCGTTCTCCAGGATGGTGTGCTTTTCGGCCATCGCCTCCCACAACTCGCTATGGCCCATCAGCACGACATCGAGGATCGGCGTGGTCTCGTACTGGAAGTGGTCCTGGCCCAGCACGCCGAGCCGCAGACGCTTGGGGATCGAGACCGTGCCCTCGCTCGGCAACTCTTCGCCGGTCAAGACCTTGAGCAAGGTCGACTTGCCGGAGCCGTTGGCTCCGACCAGACCGTAACGCTGGCCGGGGTTGAGCTGGAAGGCGACGTCTCGAAAGAGCGTCTGCGGACCGAACGACTTACCGAGGCTCGAGACCGCAATCATAGGCCGGCGAAGATAGCATGCGGCCGGACCCGTTGGCTCGCAGGTTGCAGCTACGCTCTGGCCCAGCCGACTCACCAAGTGCGAGAGCCAGCGCCGGAAGGTGGATCGAGTCGGCCAATCGATTGATGGCGCGCAAGAAGACAAAGCGAAAGGCCCGTCGACGCAGCTGGCTCAGGCCGGTGTTGCTCGGCGCGGCGGTGGCTTCGGGCTTTGGCCTGCTATGGGTCCTATGGCCGTTTTGGCAGCTTGCCGGTCAGTTCGCCGATCGTCCGCTCCAGCAACCGTCTCGGATGTACGGAGCGGCCCAGGTGCTCGAAGTGGGGCTCGAAGGCAGCGCGGTCGGACTCCGGAGACGCCTCGAGGCTGCGGGCTACTCGAGCTCCGGCTCTCGATCGCCGGCCCCGGGCGAGTTTCAGGCCTCGAGCGACGGTTTGCTCGTTCATGTCCGAGCGACGCCGACCGAGGCAGGTTGGCGCAAAGCAGGGTTGGCCCGGGTGCGCTATGCCGTCGGTGCGGTGAGCCTGCTGACCTGGCGGGATCAGCCGGTAACGAGGCTCCCCCTCGAAGCGCCGCTCGTTACCGCGTTCTACGGCCCTGATCGGCGCGAACGCAGACCTGTGCAGTTGGAGGCGCTGCCTGAGCACTTGACCAACGCCGTACTGGCAGCGGAAGACGCGAAGTTCTTCGACCATGCTGGCATCTCGGCGCGGGGCATTCTGCGGGCCCTGTGGGCCAACTTGCGGGCCGGTGGGGTGCGACAGGGCGGTAGCACGTTGACTCAGCAGCTGGTCAAGAACATGTTCCTGACCCACGAACGTACCCTGAGCCGCAAGTCTCGCGAGGTGGTCCTGGCGGTCCTGGTCGATTGGCGCTACAGCAAGCCGGCGATATTGAATGCGTACCTCAACGAGATCTACTGGGGGGAGCGGCGCGGCGTCAACGTGATGGGCGTCGGGGCGGCGGCGGAGGCCTACTTCGGTAAGTCGGCAACCCGGCTGACGTTGTGTGAAGCGGCCCTGCTGGCCGGCATGATCCAGTCGCCTGGTAGCTACGACCCGGGACGCCACCCGGAGGACGCCCGACAGCGCCGCGATTGGGTGCTGGGCCGAATGGGCTCGCAAGGCAAGCTCACGGCCGAGCACGTGGCGGCGGCTCAGGGTGAGCCTCTTTGCTATGCGCCGGCTCGCCAGTCGGTGGCTGTCGAGGCCGGCTACTTCCGCCAAGCGGTTCGGGCTGAAGCAGCGAGACGTTTCGGCGTGTCGGAACTGGCGGATACCGGGCACATGGTTCTCACCACGCTGTCGCTCGAGGACCAGCACGCCGCGGAGGAGGCCGTGGCCTGGGGCGTCGCGGCGCTCGAAGACGGCTGGGAGAAGGGGCGCGAGCCGAGCGCGCCATTGCAGGCGGCGTTGGTCTCGATCGTCCCCGGCAGCGGAGCCGTGACTGCCTACGTCGGCGGGCGCGACTTCCGCCGTAGCCAGTTCGATCGTGCCGGGCAGGCCAAGCGTCAGGCCGGCAGCGCCTTCAAGCCGGTGGTTTACGCGGCGGCCTTCGAGCGCGGTGTCACGCAGCCCGCCGGGCTGCTCCTGGATGACGAGCTGACGGTCCAAGTGCGAGGCGCAGCCGTCTGGGAGCCGCAGAACGACGACCGCCGTTATCGCGGGCAAGTGACGGCGCGGGAAGCGCTCGAGGGGAGCCTCAACGTGCCGACCGCCCGCCTGGCCCTCGACACCGGTATCGAAGAGGTCGGAGCGACGGCTTCGGCCCTCGGTCTCGACCGGCGCTTGCCGAACGTGCCGTCGATGGCGCTCGGGGCCCTCGAAGTCACGCCGCTTGAACTGGCGACGGTCTACGCCACCCTGGCCGCCGGCGGAATTCGCCACCAACCCTACCTGGTGAGCGCCGTGTTGGGCCCGGAAGGCGAGCCGCGGGTAGGGAGACCGCTGCGCGAACCCCGCCAGACGTTGTCCGCCGCCAGTGCGTACCTGGTTACGTCGGTGCTCGAAGGAGTCTTCGACCGCGGTACGGCGCGGGTGGTACGCCAATGGGGCATGGTCGATCGCCTGGCCGGCAAGACCGGCACGACCAACGACCGGCGAGACAGCTGGTTTGCCGGTTACTCTCCGACCCGGGCGACCCTGGTGTGGGTGGGCTACGACGACAACACGCCGACCCGGCTTTCGGGCTCGCGCGCGGCGTTGCCCATCTGGAACCGGTTCTTCTGGAAGGTCCGCCCGCGCGGCGGCTATCGCGCGGCCGTCCCGCCAATGGGCGTGACGACGGCCACGGTGGATCCCCTCTCGGGGGAGCTGGCGACGGGTCGCTGCCCAGAGGTCGGCACCGAATACTTCAGCCTGGATCGTGTGCCGATCCTGATCTGTCACCTCCACGCCAGCCCCTTCGAGTTGCGGGCTCAGGGGCAAGAGGAAGGTTCGACACCGCGTCGGCGGCGCTTCCGACGTTGGCTCGACAGGGTCTTCAAGGGCAAGGAGCGGCCGGCCGACCGTCCGGAGCCTCCAGAGCCCGCGGAACCGCGGGAACCTCCGCCAGGCTAGTTCCCCCAAGCCGCCTGCCCCGGACGGGGCCGGCACGGTAAGCTGGCCTGCTACACATCGGCATCCCCAGAGGGTGATGTCGACCGGGAGTGGTCGAAAATGGCGAAGAGCGGCGCGATCGAGGTCATCGGTGCGCGAACACACAACCTGAAGAACGTCAGCTGTCGTATTCCTCACCGGCAGGTGACAGTGGTGACGGGCCCCTCGGGAGCGGGGAAGTCGTCGCTCGCCTTCGACACCATTTTCGCTGAGGGGCAGCGCCGCTTCGTCGAGTCGATGTCGACCTACGCGCGCCAATTCCTGGGCCAGATGGAGCGTCCGCCGGTGGACGAGATTCGCGGCATCATGCCGGCCGTGGCTCTCGAAGCCAGAAACTCGGTGCGCAACGCGCGCTCGACCGTCGGGACGCTGACCGAGATCCATGATGTGTTGCGGCTCCTGTTCACGCATCTCGGGGAGGTGAGTTGCCCAGCGGGTCACGGCGCGGCGCGTTCCTTTACGCCCGAGCAAGCGGCCTCCCACCTGGCTGATGGCGGTGCCTTGACGCTCGTCGCCCCGGTGCGCCGTCCGCGCAAGGGCGCCTCGAAGGCGCTGCAAGAGCTCATTCGCCAGGGTTTCGGGCGCCGGCTCGATGGCGACGAGGTGGTTCGGATGACCTCGCGGGAGACCTGGCCGGCAGCGCTCGACCCCATGCCAATGGCCCTGGGGCGCTTCAAGGCCGGGCCCAAGAGCCTCTCTCGCTTGACCGCGGTCATCGAGGAGGCCTATCGCCTGGCAGGCGGCCGGGCAATCGCCTTCGGTGAGGCTGTCCGTCACTTCAGCTCGGTGCCGGGCTGCCCGCGCTGTGGTCTCGCTCTACGCCGGCCGGTCCCGGCCCTCTTCTCGTTCAATTCACCACTCGGTGCTTGCCCCGATTGTCAGGGCTTCGGCCGGGTGATGGGAATCGATCAGGAACGCGTGATCCCCGACCCTTCGCGCACCCTTGAAGAGCAGCCCATCGCTCCCTGGAATACCCCGGCCTACGAGAAGCGCTACGACAAACTCTGGGCGGCCTGTGCCGAGCGTGGAGTACCGGTCGATGTCGCCTGGCGGGACCTGCCGCAGGAGACTCGAGACTGGATCTGGTCCGGCAAAGGGCCGTTTACCAATCTCGACAAGTTCTTTGCCTGGGTGGAGAGGCGCTCCTACCGGGTCCACATGCGCGTCCTGCTGGCCAAGTACCGGGCCTACGATCCTTGCCCGCTGTGTCGCGGCACGCGTCTGCGGCCGGAAGCCTTGAGCGTCACGGTGCAGGACCGGACATTACCCAGTCTGACTGCCCAAAGTGTCGAGGCGTTGCGCGACTGGCTGGACAGTGTCGAATGGAGCGAGCGCCAGTTGGAGATCGCCCATCATCTGGTCGATCAGCTGACCCTTCGCCTCGAGGTGCTACATAGAGTGGGACTCGACTACTTGACGCTCGATCGCCAGGCACGGACGCTGTCGGGCGGCGAGACCCAGCGTATTCATCTGGCGGCGTCGCTCGGTTCGGGTTTGACCCACACGCTCTACGTGCTCGACGAGCCTACGATCGGGCTCCACGCACGGGACAGCGAACGGTTGCTCGAATTGTTGCGCGACCTGGCCGGGCGCGGCAACACAGTTCTTGTGGTGGAGCACGATCGAACGTTGATCGAGGGGGCGGACTACGTGATCGACATCGGCCCAGCGGCAGGGGAGAAGGGCGGTCGGATTCTGCTCGAGGGCACCGTCGATGAGCTGCGGGCCAGTGCCGAGTCGCTGACCGCGAGCTATCTCGAGCGACCGGCGCGAGATGCCAAAGCACGCCGGCATCTCGCCCGGCGGCGCCGCGAGCAGGGGAGACGCGCGCTCGACGTGGTTCTCGCCGACCTTCCGCGGGTTTCGATTCATGGGGCCCGTGAGAACAACCTCCGGGGTTTCGACGTCGAGTTCCCTTTGGCAGCCCTCGTCGCGGTGACTGGAGTCTCCGGGTCGGGCAAGTCGACTCTGATCGACAACGTCCTATTCGGCAACTACCAGAGGCACCTCGGCATCGCCGACGCCGAGCCGGGGGACTGCGATGCCATCACCGGACTCGACGATCTGGCGTACGTCGCTCATGTCGATCAGTACCCGCTGGGCCGCTCGAGTCGCTCGAACCCGGTGACCTACATCAAGGCCTACGACCCGATCCGCAAGCTGTTTGCCGAAACGCCGGCAGCTCGGTCCGAGGGCATTACCGCGGGCCACTTCTCGTTCAATGTCGACAAAGGTCGGTGCGCCGACTGCAAGGGCACCGGGGTCTACGAGATCGACATGCAGTTCATGGCGCCGGTGTCGATACCCTGCGACGGGTGCCTCGGCAGGCGGTTTCGCAAGCAGGTCCTGGCCGTACGTTACCGGGGACTCAACATCGCCGAGACGTTGAACTTGACAGTGAGTCAGGCGGCGAACCATTTCGCCGACTCGCGCCCCTTGACCCGTCGCCTGAGTCGGCTGATGGACGTGGGGCTCGGCTATTTGCGCCTCGGTCAAGCGACCGCAACGCTTTCGGGCGGCGAGGCGCAACGACTCAAGCTCGCGAGTTTCCTCGATCGTCCGGTCACGGAGGGTCGCCGGCTCTTTCTTTTCGACGAGCCGACCACCGGGCTTCACCTGTCGGACATCGATCAGCTCTACCAGACTCTGCGGGCCCTGGTGGCGCGACGGGACGGCGTTGTCGTGGTCGAGCACAACCTGGACCTCATCGCGAAGTGCGATTGGATCGTCGATCTCGGCCCGGGCGGCGGGGTTCACGGCGGCGAGTTGCTCTATTCGGGCCCTCTCGAGGGGTTTCTGCGGGACGGGAATGGGCCGACGGCCGAGGTGCTGCGGGAGCACGTAGAGTCCACCGCCACGGTTAGCTGACCGTTGCTAGGATGAAGGGGATGAGCAAGACACTGGAAACATCCGCCGTGTGGCGTCGGCTCGGCATCCTGGGGTCGGTCTTTCTCGGTTTGGTACTACTGCTGGCAGCCTGGACCAAGGCCATCGACCCCAACGGGTTCGCCGAGCAGATAACGGCCGAGGGCCTGGACGGCCTGCTAACGGCTCGCACGGTCGCCTTCATTGCCCTGGGCCTCGAATTTGCCTTGGGTCTGGCACTGGTGCTCAATCTGCGCCGCCGGTGGATTTTGGTGCCAGCCACTCTGTTGGTCGCCTTTTTCCTCTTCTTGACCGGTCGGGCTTACCTCAACGATTTGCGTGGAATCGACGCCGTGGCGACCTCCTGCGGCTGTTTCGGCAATCTAGTAGAGCGCACGCCTGGGGAGGCCTTCTGGCAGGACTTCCTGCTCATGGTCCCGGCGCTGCTGCTGGCGTGGTTTGCCGGCCGCCGGAAGAGTTGCCGCCCCTTCCTGCGGATGGGAATCGTTGCTCTGGGCACGGTGGCGGGATTGTGGCTGGCTTGGCGGGCGCCGGACTTGCCACTCGACAACTGGGCGACCCGGTTGAGCCCCGGCACCGAGATTGTGGACCTCTGCGCCGGACGACCCGATGACCCGGACTTCGTCTGCCTCGACGCCCTGATCCCAGAGCTCGACGAGGGCTCCCACTGGGTAGTTCTGAGCCACCTGGACGAAGAAGAATTCATCGCCGCCCTGGACCGGATGCACGACCACTCACTGGCCAACCTCGAGCCAACCCTCTGGGTGGTGAGCAACGTCGAGCCCGAAGACCTCAACGTCTTCAGCTGGCAGTACATGCTGGCAACCCAGGTTCGACTGGCGCCACCCGGTTTGATTCGGCCGCTGTATCGCACCCTCCCGAGGTCCTTCCGGGTCGAGTCCGGCCGGGTGGTGGAAACATTCCGCGGCGTCGCGGCGTTGCAAGCAATCGACAGCATGGCCTCAGACGACTAGGGCGTCGGCTGGTAGACTTGCTGCGAGTTTTCCGGACCGGCATGAAGAGCCGTCCGTAGAGGAGATTAAGACAAGTGACCAAGATTTTGCGCGCCTGTTCCCCCGCCGTGGCGGTTTTTTTCACTCTCGTCGCCCCCTTGCCGGCCCAGGAGGCGATGAACGGTTTTCTGCCGATCGACAAATTCATCTTCATGATCGACGGAGAGCCGGATAGCGAGGCTGAAGTCTTCCAGTCACAGGCCGCCGGGGCGTATCTAGTCCTCGCGAGTTCGGTGGAGTCGCCGGTCCTGGTCCAGGCGCGCAGCGCTGCGGTGTCGACGGTCAACCTGATGAAGGTCGATCGCCAGGCCAATGGCAGCGTCAATTTGCTGGCCGGCGCCGCTCTGGGGTCGCTGGGCAAGTTCGCTATCGCCGGCGACGGCATCAAGTTCTCGGTCGATGGCCGAGCCGCCGAATTGCGCAACAAGCCCTGGCTTCTCGGAGCGCAGAATCTCGAAGGCATGCGCGCCTACAGTCGCGAATACCGCGAGGGAGCATCGGCCTACCAGTTCTCCCAGCCGATCGTCAGCCAGCTCCAGGCTGAAACCCGGTCGGTCGAGGTCAAGGTCTTCTTTGGCACTTGGTGCCCGCACTGTCAGACGGTCCTACCGCGGGTGCTCCGAGTGGCCGAGGAACTGAGCGATTCGAAGGTCAAGCTGTCGTTCCACGGACTGCCCCAGGGGCCCGGCTTCAAAGCGGACCTGGAGGTGCAGCGTTTCGCCATCGAATCGGTGCCGACGGGTGTCGTTTTGGTCGACGGGCGCGAAGTGGGCCGGATTTCGGGCTCAGGGTGGAAGATCCCTGAACTCGCGATCAAGAACGCGATCTAGGTCTTCCTGGCCGGTTCCCGGTTCAGGCTACGGTCACGCGACGTCGGCCGAATCGAGTGTCGGCAGGAAAACGAGCACCCGGGTACCGCGGCCAAGCTGGCTTTCGACCGCGATGCGGCCGAGGTGGATTCGGACGGTGCCAAAGGCGTAGGCCAGCCCCAGCCCTCGGCCGCCCCCTCGGGTGGTGAAGAAGGGGTCGAGCATGCGGACCTCCGTTGCGCCGTCCATCCCCTCGCCGTCGTCGGCAACTTCGAGGAGCTGATAGAGGCCCGAGGTTTTGAGAGGCGCACCTACGGCTGCTTGAAGCATGGGGTCGTCAAGGGTGACTGTTCTGAGGCTCAGGTGGATCTCGCCTTCGGTCGAGCCCTCGGGCATGGCCTCGCGGGCGTTGCGGACCAGCAGCTTCAGCAGCCCACTCAGTTCGTCGGCATTGCCGCGGATCTGCGGTAGTTCGTCGGGCAGGTCGTAGGACAGACGGATCCCGTCCCCTACGGTCTGGCCGAGCGAGCAGGCCATCTGCTCGATCAGCGGCTTCACGTCGATGCAGCTCATCGGAAAGCGGCCGCGGCCGGAGAATGTCAGCAGTCGATGACAGAGATCCGCCGCGCGCTTGGAGGCGCCCTGGATCTCCTCGATGTAGTTGGTGACCTCTGACGACTGCCCTTCAGCGACCGCCAGGGCGAGGTCTGCGTTGCCCATGATCGTCATGAGCAGGTTGTTGAAGTCATGCGCTACGCCGCCTGACAAGAGGCTAAGACTGTCCAACTTCTGTACAAGCAGGTCGCGTTCCGCGAGTCCTGCCGGGAGAATATTGGACTGAGGGTCTGGGTGATTCTGGGTCGAGGGGCTCATGGCGGTCTCCCTATAAATGCCTTCCGAGGCTTCTTCCTGCAGGATCATTGCCAGAATCAACGGCGGGACTCTCTGGAGGGGTCGTTCCGCGCAACTCTCTTTGTTTCTGCAAGTTGCGACGTGAGTCGCGGCCCCGGCCCGTAACCTCGACAGGGGCGGCGAGGAGGCAAACTGCCAAACCGGGAAGAAAACGCCGGTCAGGAGTTGGCAGTCCGGGCCGTGGCTCTAGGATTTGGTGTAGAGCAGGGTGGCCACTTCGTCGTCCGTCAACGCTCCGACTTCGAGAAACATCGGCTCGTGGTCGTCGTCATGGCGCAGAGAGACGAAGGCCAGAGCGCCATCACGCTGCCAGAACGCGAGGACGAGGGCTTCACTCCATGCCGGGAAGTCGTTGCGATCCACGGTTCCGTCGAAGGTGGGGGCTCCCCAGAGCTTGCTGATCTGTAGCACCGAGGCTTCGTAGTCGCGCTGGAAGTCGGCGAAGATTTCGTCGAGTTCGTCGGCTTCGATCGCTCTATCGGCGAAGTCGTCCCTCAGTCGCAAGTGGAAAGCGTCGGCGCCCGGCGCGTCGTCGATCAGTTGTTCGAGCACTTGGACCAGGTCTTGTTGCATCGCTATCTTCCCTCCGAGGATCCCCTGCCGAGGGCCTCGAGCGGGTGGATTCCCCCATTGTGCCAGAGGGCGTCCGGTACTTGCAGCTGTCCGGGGACGGCACAGCGCGAGACGCCCAGCTCGGCCAGCCCGGGTGCCAGGGCCCAAGCGCCTTCACCAGCTAGCGCGGCACCTTGGAGTCGGCCCCGCCAGGAGGCGAGCAAGGGGACGATGCGATCGAGGTTGCTCGGGTGCACACGCACTGAGCGGAGTCCTGGCGAGGGCTGGAAACCAGGTACGGGCTCCACCACGACGGTGCCGGTCGCGATCGCTTGGTCCGATTGGTACAGGCCGCGTAGCCGGGCGTCGAGACGCAGTTGCTGAACTCCCGCGACGGCCGTCGGATCGAGCGGACCGGGCGGCCACCTCTGAGCCAGCTCGGCGAGAGCCAGATCCAGCGCCTGGGCCAAGGTCTGTGCGTCCCCGTCGGTGTATACCGCTTGAATGGAAAGGCAACCGCGTTGGTCGAAAAGGGCGATGTCGCGGGCCAGACCGCAGGCGACTCCCGCAGGGTCGGCGTCGGCGTCGACGATTGCAATACTGGCTTTGGGGCCGTAAGACACGCACTCACCTCGGGTCCGCGAGGCGACGGAAGCAATGCTTGCTGTCTCGCCATAGGCCAGGACCGTCTGGGCTCGATCGAGGATTGGCCCTTCCAAGGCAGCGTTGCCTCCGCTCCACGTAACGGCCGCGACTGCGGGCTCCAACTCGGGCGCAATGCGACACAGAGCGCGCACGAAAGCGGGTGTAAAGAGAGGCTCCTGGGTCGGAGACTTGAGCAGGATCGGTCGCTTGAGAACGAGTGCGGGAAGCAACGACTGAACGGCGAGCGCGGGTAGGTTGGAGGCCAGGAAGACGGCGACCAGGCTGCTGGCTGGCGAGTCGGTGGCAGGAGCTTGTTGAGCCGCGGCAAAGAGCGCCTTGGCCGAGGATCGTGCGACCCCGCCGAGAACCGCGTCGAGAGCGGCAGCGAGGCCCGGGGCCGAAAGGCCGGTGAATCGCGCCAGGGCCGGCCGGATCGCCTCGCTCTCAGCCGAGGCCGGATCGCTAAACATCTCCACGGTGGTGCACCAAGCGTCAAAGAGGTGGCGTCCTGGTACAGCAGCGAGGGCCGTCCTTCCGGTGGTATCGAGATGGGTCGCCAGGGCACCGAGAGCATCAGGGGTCCAGTGCGCCGAGGTGTAGAAGATCCCGTGCCGTTCAACAGCGCCGGCGACGGGGGCGAGGGCGGCGAAACACGCGGCGTCGTGAATCACGAGTTCGCCGCCAACCCCTCACTGAGCAATGAGCAGCCTCGCAGTTCGGCTCCGCTGGCCCGCCCCACGAGCTCGAATCCTCCGTCCCCGGCGATGGCGAGGTCTTCGGTCAGTACATGCAGGGCGGAGCCGAAGTTGGCGAGGTCAAAGATCGCCAGCAGTCCAGGTTGTCCCAACGGCACGATCTCCAGTGTCGCAGGGTCGAGAATCTGAGTGCGAACCCACGGCGGCACCTTGAACTCGGTGCCCCCCGGCGAGCCGTAGAAGTGACTGGTCAGCTCGGTCATCCCGTATTCGCGCACGATGGCCTCGCCGCCAAGCCCAAGGTGGTGAGCGACGGCGGCCTCGAGTTCGTGGCGCTCGAGCTCGCGGCTTTGCCCTTTGTAGCCCCCAGTTTCGAAGACTCGGCTGCCGGGGGGCAGGCGGAAACTGACACGCAGCCGCGCTAGAGCCTCGAGCAACTGCTTCAGCGCGAAGGCGGTGCTGAGAATCAGGGCCGGCTGGCGGTCTCGTTGTCGTGCGGCGAGAAATCCTCGCGCCGCCCGTGCATCGAGACCACGGGGTCCGGCGACCGACTGACTGCCCGGGCCGCCCCAGCGGCTCCTCGCATGATCGAGCATGAAGGCCAGGCTGGAATGGGGGGCCTCCTGGCGCCCCGGCACCAGTGAGAGCATCGGCAGCGCTTCGTGGCCCGCTAGCACGGCGGCCGGAAAGGTGGCGTCGATCACGTCGCGATAAAGGTCGGGGTAGGGGTGGTAGTGGCGACTGGGTGTCGAACCTGTCGTGCCGGAACTCTCGAAGACTTCAAGCGGCTCGTCGATGGCCAGTCGCAGGCTCTTGAAGGAGAGCGTCGGGATCATCGGCACTTGACGCCAGTCGGCGAGAGTCTCCGGTGAGACGCCATTGGCCACGGCCAGGCGTCGCAAAGGAGGGCTCGACTCGAACTGGCGCGCGAAGGCCACCCGCGTCAGATCACCGAACGAATCCGTCGTTTCGTCACCCACGAAGGCGCTGATTCGCTCGACCACCATGGCGGGATTCTGCCACGGAAAAGGCGTCCATCGGCTCTGCTAGAGTAGCGCGACGTCGCCGAGTTTGGACGTCGGAACCAGGCGGGAGAGACCCATGTCAGACTTTCCGTACCGCAAGAAAATCGAGATCGACAAGCCAGGCCGGCCCCGCCCCCCGAAGCAGACGGCCGTGATCGAGCAGATCGGGTGCACCGGCTGCGAGGCCTGTATCTCCTTCTGTCCGGTCGACTGCATCGAGATCGTGCCAGGCCCTGTCTACGCCGAGATGCACAAGCTGGTGGAGGTCGACCTGGAGCGCTGCATCGGCTGCCAATTGTGTGCTCGCTACTGTCCGTGGGAGACGATCGACATGTGGTCATGGGAGGAGGGCGTCGCCGTGGCGCCTCAGTTGACGGTGCGGTCCTTGATCTACGATTTCGAGCCCGAAGAAATGCACGAGGCGGCAGAAGTCCGCGTCGGCCCAGTCGGGGTGTGAGCGACTCGGTGACTGAGGAGGGGGTACCTGAGCAATCCACCGTCGGGTTCGATCCCGAGCTCGACGCGGCGCTCAAGAAGGTCCTGGCCGTGATCTACAAGGATCACCCGCTGAGCCCCAATCAGATTCTCGTACTCGCATCGGAGCTTCAGCGCTTGGGCGTCCACCGACTGGTGGAAGAGCACATCCGCAAGTTCAGCCTCAGGCAGTCGTCCGGCCGGCAAGACGGCGAGTGAAAGACTGCGGCCAGCGACCGGCCGCCCCAACCGTCGATAGTCCTCCTTAGGCGAAGAACTCGCGGGCGGCGCCGCCAGGGCTACCGACGAGGCTCTCCACTTTGTCGTTGTGAGACCAGTCGGCTGGCAGGTAGTGGCGATAAGGGGGAGTGAGAAATCGCCTGTCCAAGAGGGCGACGACGCCGCTGTCCTCGGCCGAGCGGATGAGCCGTCCCGCGGCCTGGACCACTCGCGTCATGCCCGGCACGACGAAGGCATACTCGAAACCGCGCTCGTACTGCTCCTCGTAGTAGCGCTTCAGTAACTCTCGCTCGAGACTGATCCCCGGCAGACACGGCCCGACGACCGCGACCGCCTTCAGCATGTCGCCCGGGTAGTCGACACCTTCCGCAAAGACGCCGCCAGCGACCGCTAGGAGGAGAACGTCGCCGGCCAAGCTGGTTCGTAGAGCGTCAAGCAGCAGTTCCCGCTCGCGGTCCCCATCGGACCGGGACTGGATCAGGACCCGCTTTCCCGGGACGTGCAATCGGCGACCTACTTGATCCAGAAAGGCATAGCTCGGAAAGAGCGCCAGGCAATTGCCGGGCACATTGGCTGCCAACTCGCCGAGTCGAAGGGCGATGGGTTCGTAGTTGTCGGGGCGTTCACGCCATGTCGTGGCGACTGAGTCGTCGATCACCAATCGCCGGTTCTCGGCCGGGAAAGGGCTGGGCACCGTCATGTGTTCGAAGCGATCTCGATCGAACCCCAGAAGGTCACGATAGAAGTCGCTCGGCGAGAGTGTCGCCGACAGACCGATGACGCTGTGTGTCCGGTTGATCAGTTTGCCGAGCTGGTGGCTTGGGTCTTTGCACAGGATGTGGAGTGCCGCGCCGTTGGGAGTCCGCGTCGCGTACTGGCTGAAGGCAGGTCCGTCGGCCAGCACCAAACCGTTGAGGAACCGCAGGAGATCAAAGTAGAGCGTGACGAAGGGATCGTTGGCGCGGAAGGTCGAGGTGTCGCGCCGGTGCTCCAGGTAGTCGATAAAGAGCTCGTCGAAGGCGACTCGAAGGGCGAAGAGATCGTCCTCCGGCAGGATCGTTTCGGCAGCGCGGGCGTCACCGCTGGTCTCTTCTAGGGCCTGCGCCGTCGTGCTCTCGATAAGTGCCGTCAACCTATGGGCCAGAGCGATGATCCGACGCTGAATCGGTGCCCCGCCCGACATCGCCTCGGCGACGCGGCGGGTCGCCTCGGTGGTCAGGCTCGGACTGTAATAGCCGCGTCCGCGCTCGACCAGGTTGTGGATCTCGTCGATGACGAGCACCACGTCCGACAGGTCGTTCTCGCCGCTGAAGTCGGTCAGGCCGACGTACGGGTCAAAGGCGTAGTTGTAGTCGCAGACCACAACCTGTGCGTCGCGGGTCAGTTCGAGGCTGACCTCGAACGGGCATACCTCCGCTCCTTGGGCGGAGTCGAAGATCGGGTCCGGCAGCAGTGTCGTGTGAGCGCCGCGTAGATGCTGCACTACCTGCGAGCTCTGGAGCTTGGCGTAGTAGTCCCGGGCGTACTGGCAGTACTCCTCGTGGCAGATGATCTCGTCGTTGGCGCACATCTTGGCCTTGGCACGCAGCTGCAGGCTATGAAACGACTCTTCCCTGTTCAGCAACTCGAGCACGCTGGTGGCCATTGACTGCTGCAGGGTCTTGGCGGTGAGCACGAAGACCCGCTTCTCCTGCTGCAGGGCGTAGCGCAGGGCAGGGTAGAGGGCCGCCACGGTCTTGCCGATTCCGGTCGGGGCCTCGACCAGGAGGTGGCTGGCGGAGTCGAGTGCTCGGTCGATGCCCTCGACGATCTCCTGCTGGCCCGGGCGCAGGGCGCCGTACGGGAACTTCAGCCGCTCGCCGGCGCCCCTGCGGCTGGCGAGCGCCGCATGACGCTCTTCGTACTCGTACAGCAGGCGGTCGATTCTCTGTTTGACTCCGCGCTCGAGCCGCGCCAGCTCGAGCTCGACGGCGCTGCGATCAATCACTTCGCTACCGATCTCGATCAGTACAAGCTCTGCGGCAACGCTCTCCTCGCCCTGGCGGGTCAGAAGCCAAGCATAGATGCGAGCCTGTTGTTCGTAGAGTTGGCGCACCGGCGGAGTGAGCGTTCCGTCACGGCGCACCGACTTGATCTCCTCGACCACCAGGCTGCCCTTGTCGGTCTTGCGCAAGCCGTCGGCCCGGCCCTGGATCGTGACTTCCCAGCCGCGGTGGCTGAAGGAGGTCGAGAGCCCTACCTCGCGGCGGTAGGTCGGGTCCCTGGCGAGCGCCTCCTCTTGATAGTGCGAGTGGATCGCCTGCCCGAGCCACATGCGCTCGTAGCCACCGCGGTTGGCGAAACCCAGGCTGCGCTGTAGCCGCGTATCCAGAAGATCCGCGACCGCCAGCTCGAGAGTGAAGTTCTCGCCGTCGAATCGCGGCGCCATGAGCGCAGTCTAACCCGCAATCGGCGGGCCCAGCCGACCCTGCCTCGGGCGTCTAGGCGTGCAGTCGAAAAGACGTCGCCTTGATCACCAGATGGACATCGCGGCCGGTTTCCAGGCCGAGCCGAGCAGGGGTTGATTCCGTGACCTCGACGACCAGCCTGGTACTTCCGGGCTGAAGCAGCACGTCCACCCATGACACCCCGCTACCGTCCCGGATCCGCTGCACGTTGGCCGACAGAACGTTGCGCGCCGAGAGCCCTAGGGGCGACTCGGTGGCGATCAGGATGCGGTCGGCTGGCAACTCGAGCAGCACTTGTCCAGCGGCCGCCCGGGACGGAGCGACGATGACCTCCGGCCCTCCAGCGCCCAGCCGGACTCGGGCTGAGCCGGCCGTGGCGCCCAGGACGTGACCGGTGAGGACGTTCGTAAAGACCTCATGGCCCGAAATTGCTCGGTGAGGAGCGCTGAGGACTCGCGCCGGCGGGCCACTCGCCACGAGCCGGCCCTGCTCGAGCACCAGGACCTCATCGCACAGCGCCTGGATCTCGATCGGGTCGTGCGAGATGAAGAGCATCGGCACAGTCAGGTCGGCGCGCAGTCGTCGAAGCAGGGTGAGAAGGCGGCGCCGCAGCGGCAGTTCGAGAGCCGCGAGTGGTTCGTCCAGCAGGAGCAGGTCCGGGCCCGAGCAAAGGGCCCGAGCGAGCGCGACACGCTGCCTCTCCCCGCCGGAGAGCGAAGTCACCGACCGCTCCATCAAGCCGCCGATACTGAGGAGCCCGGCCACCGATTCGAGGCTCATCGTGCCGGGCGCACGCCTCCGAGAACCGGCGAGGAGATTGCCTCGCACGTCGAGGTGGGGAAAGAGCAGTCCGTCCTGCGGTACGTATCCCAGGCCGCGGTGTTCGGGCGCTAGGTCGATCCCGGTCGCCGTATCGAGCCAAACGCATTCTCCGAGCAGAACCCGACCTTGCGCCTCGCTCCGCATCCCGGCGACGGCTTCTAGCAAACTGCTTTTGCCGGCTCCGGACGGCCCGAAAACTCCAGTGATGGCCCTTGTCGCGCGAAACTCGACATCGAGATCGCAGTGATCGAGCGGCAACCGCAGCTTGACGTCGAGCGGTTTCATCGTCTGTTCCGCCGGGGGTTGTCCGGCGCGAGCCACTCGGCAAGCAGGATCGAGGCGAGACCCACCGCCAAAGCGACAACCATGAGCCACTGTCCCTGCTCGTGATTGCCAACCTGCTGAGCGCTGAAGATCGCCGAGGCCAGGGTCTGGGTGCGACCCGGAATGTTGCCGGCGATGGTGACCGTGGCGCCGAATTCCCCCAGCGCACGCGTGAATCCCAGGACAACGCCGGCGAGGAGGCCGCGCGCTGCCAGTGGGAGGGTGATCCGGCGGAAAGCCTTGACGGGGCCGTAGCCGAGCGTGCGACCCATGACCTCGAGCCGGGAGTCGACGCCCTCGAAGGTCACCCGGGCAGTCCGAGCGACCAGCGGCATGGACATCACGGCGGCGGCGAGGACGGCGGCTTTCCAGGTCAGGAGAATCGCCAGATCGAAGCCCAAGATGTCGCGCCCGAGGAGTCCGTTGGTGGCCAGGAGGCGCAGCAGGAGGTATCCCACGGCCGTGGGTGGCAAGACGAGCGGCAGGCCGACCAGAGCCGAGAGCAGCCGTCGGCCCTTGAAGCGCCAGCGAGCCAGGGCGTAGCCGATCAGTATGGCGAACGGTGAGGCCAGAAGGGTGGCGCAAAAGGCCACCCTGAGAGTCAGGCCCAAGGTGGGCAGCAGTTCGCCGGTCATGGGCGGCCGAAGGGAATGAAGCCGTGGCTGGCAACGATCTGTTGCGCCACCGGGCCAACGAGGAAGCTGATGAAGCGTCGGCTAAGCTCCGTGGGCGCGCCCTCGACCGCGACGACCCAGTAGGCGACCGGCAGCCCTTCGATCGGCTCGATTTCGTAGAGCACCCGCGCCCGAGGGCTCGAATCCGCATCCGTGGCGTACACGATGCCGACGAGATCGGGCGCCGACTCGACGAGGGCCAAGGCGGCGCGGACATCAGCAGTCGGCACCAACGCTGAGGCCAGGCGTTGCCAAAGAGTCGTCTCGGAGGTGGCTGTGGCCTCCAAGGCGGCACGGGCGTAGCGCCCAGCAGGCACGGCGTCCGGGTCAGCCAGCACGAGACCGGAGAAATCGCGGTGGCCGAGGTCGGCGAGGCTCGACAATGGCTCGAGCGAGTGCGAGTTGGCACTGGCGACTACAACGAGGCGGTTGGAGAACACCTGACGTCGAGTATCGGCTCGAACGACACCGCGTTGTTCGAGGACGTCGACCCAAGTGCGATCGGCAGAGAGAAAAATCTGGCCGCGGGGCGCGGCCAGAATCTGCTGGGCGAGAGTGTTCGACCCGCCGAAGTTGAACACCACGGTCGCCTCGTTCTCGGCCTCGAAGGCCTTCGCCAAGTCCAGCCCGACGTCGCGCAAGCTGGCGGCGGCGAAGACGACCAGTTCAGTGCGCTCGCTCTCCGGCACCGAGAAGCAGGACAAGCCGAGCGCTGCCGCGAAGGCGGCTATCGCGAGGGGAATCCGGAGCCGGGTCATCTTGCTGATCCTACTCTGCAGGTCGAGGGGCGGCTGTTGCTCGCTGCCTCCCCCTGGGATAGCCTGCCCCGGTGACTAACGGCCCTCGCAACGTCATCGACTTACCGTCGATGCCGAAATTGCCCAAGCTCCCGGCCGCAGGGATTCAGATGGTGCTCTTGGGCATCATCGCGCTCTTCCTTGTGGCCTCGAGCTTCTACCAGGTTGATCCTGAAGAGGTCGGCGTTGTGATGCGGTTCGGCAAGTTCGCCGGAACGACCAACCCCGGCCTTCATTTCAAACTACCTTTCGGCATCGACCGTGTCGTCAAGGTGCCGGTCCAGCGCCAGCTCAAGCAGGAGTTCGGTTTTCGAACCACCCGGCCGGGTGTACGCAGCGAGTTTCGCCCGGCTGTTGGGGAGTCGAACATGCTGACCGGGGACCTCAATGCCGCGGTCGTCGAGTGGGTTGTCCAGTACCGGGTCGACGACTCCTACAACTATCTCTTCCGCGTTCGCGATGTCGAGAACACCCTGCGTGACCTCTCCGAGGCGGTCATGCGTCAGGTGGTCGGCGACCGCACGGTGGACGAGGTCTTGACGGTCGGACGCCAAGAGGTGGCCGACCTGGTGGAACAGAGTCTCCAGGATCTCTGCCGTCAGTACGAGACGGGTATCAAGATTGAGCAGGTCGTGTTGCAGGACGTCACGCCGCCCGATCCGGTCAAGCCGTCGTTCAACGAGGTCAACCAGGCCGAGCAGCAGCGGGAGACTCTGATCAATCAGGCCCAGTCGGAGTACAACAAGGTGGTCTTTCGGGCTCGCGGCGAAGCGCAGCAAACGATCGAGCGGGCCGAGGGCTATGCAATCGATCGAGTCAACCGGGCCGAGGGCGAGGCGACGAGGTTCAATTCCCGCTACGCCGAGTTTCGCAAGGCTCCGGATGTCACTCGAAAGAGGCTCTATCTCGAGACGCTGGGTGAGGTTTTGCCCAGGCTGGGCGGCAAGATCGTCGTCGATGACGACCTGAAGGGTTTGATACCGCTGCTCAACCTGCAGAATCCCGGCGGCGCCGCGAGCGGAGACGGATCATGACACGCGGCCTCCTAGTAGCCATCGTCGTCGTGGTTCTCATCGCTCTGTCTGGTGCGGTCTACATCATCAACGAGGCCGAACAGGCCATCATCACGCAATTCGGTGAGCCCGTCGGCGATCCGATCACCAAGCCCGGTTTGCACTTCAAGGTGCCCTTTCTCCAAAAGGCCCACCGTTTCGACAAGCGCTTCCTCGAATGGGACGGCGATCCCAACGAGTTGACCACCAAGGACAAGCGGTTCATCTTCGTCGATACGTTGGCGCGCTGGCGGATCACCGATCCGCTGCTCTACTTCCAGCGGCTGCAGGACGAGAGCCGGGCCCAGAGTCGCCTCGACGACATCCTCGACGGCGAGACCCGGAACGCTATTGCCAACCACGACCTGGTGGAGGTGGTCCGGACCACCAATCGCGAGCCGGCGCAAGACGAGTCGAGTTTCGAGCAGGTCCAAACGACTCTGGCGCCGATCGAGGTCGGGCGCGAGATGATCCGCCTCGAGATTCTCGCAAAGGCCCAGGCGAGAACGGGAGATCTCGGTATCGAGATCCTCGATGTGCAGTTCAAGCGCATCAACTACGTGGAGGATGTGCGGCAGAAGGTCTATCAACGGATGATCGCCGAGCGCGTCCGAATTGCGGATCGCTACCGCTCCGAGGGCGAGGGTGAAGCGGCGCGGATCACGGGTGAACGTGAGAGGGAACTCAAGAGCATCGTCTCAGGGGCCTACAAAGACGCGCAGGAGATCGTCGGCAGGGCCGACGCCTCGGCGACCGAGATCTATGCTGCAGCCTACGGGCAGTCGGCGGAGGCACGGCGGTTCTACGAGTTCTTGAAGAGCATGGAAACCCTGCAAGAGACTGCCAGCAGCGGGACCTCGATCGTCCTGTCGACCGACAGCGAGCTCTATAGATTTCTCAAAGACTCGCAATAGCGGCGCCCGGAGAGCTCCAATCGAGCGGAGTCCGTAGTTTGATGAGTATTCGACGTCTAGCGACTGCCGCAGCTTTGCTTGCAGGGGTAGTGCCGTCCCTGGCCAACGGGCTGACCAACGAGCTTGCCGTTGCGGCCGAACAGGCCCGGCGGGTGTCGTCGGCTCTCGGCGTGCATGTTGTCGATGTCGAGACCGGCGAGACCGTTTACGAGTTCGCCCCCGATCGCCCGCGCATCATCGCCTCGAACACCAAGCTCCTGACATCTGCCGCAGCGGTCGATCGTCTGACTCCAGGCCATTTCATCGAGACTGCCTTGAGCGCTCGAGGACCGGTCGTCGATGGCGAACTGCGCGGCGATCTGGCGGTGGTCGGCGCAGGGGACCCGACAATCTCGGGTCGCCACTTCGGCGACGATCCGCTCCACATTTTCCGGCAGTGGGGTCAGGAGCTACGCCGGGCGGGCATCGACCGAGTCGCCGGCGAGCTCATCCTCGTCGATGGCTTGTTCGATGCGCAGCAGGTGCATCCGGACTGGCCGCGGGATCAGTTGCACAAGTGGTACGAGGCTCCGGTCTCGGCCCTCTCGTACAACGATAACTGTGTCTGGGTCCTCGTACGTCCGGGTAGGACTCCAGGTGCGCCGGCCGAAATAGAACTCGTGCCGGCTGTCCCCACCCTCAAGGTTCACAACTCGGCTCGCACGGCGAGCAAGGCTCGAAGTCAAACGATCGCCGTCGACCGCCGACCGGGGAGCGACGTGATCGAGGTCTCCGGCTGGGTGTATCGCGGAGCCCGGGAGCCTTTTGTCGTAGCGGTTACCGTGCCGGATCCGGGCCTCTTTTTTGGCGACGCTCTAAGGGTTGGTTTGGCCCAAGCCGGCGTTCGAGTAGAGGGCTCGATGCGAATCGAGCCTCATCTTCCGGTAGCCACGTGGCGCCCGATGTCGATCTATCGCACTAGCCTGCAGACCGTGATCGAAGTGGTCAACAAGCGGAGCCAGAACTTCTATGCCGAGGCTCTCCTCAAACTGCTGGGAGCCGAGGATTGCGGCAAGGGAAGTTGGCAGTCGGGGAGCGAAGTGGTCGCGGTCTTTCTCGAAGGGCTGGGGATCGAACGGGGATCCTACAGCTATGCCGACGGATCGGGGATGAGCCGCAACAACCGCTTCTCGCCGCGCCAACTGACGAAGCTCCTGCGCCACATGTACTTCCATCGGGATGGTCGTGCCTATCTACAGTCACTGTCCTATAGCGGCGAATCCGAGCTCGATCCACCGTGGATGACGTCGTCGTTGTCGGAACGGCTGGACGACGAGCGGTATCGCCGGAACGTTTTGGCCAAGACAGGGGGGCTCAACGGCGTCTCGACCCTCTCCGGCTACGTCAAGGCAAAGTCGGGCCGGGTGTACGCATTTTCGATCCTGTGCAATTCGGCTTCGGCGCGCTGGCGGGCAAAGAAGGCCCAGGATCACATAGTGCGCACCCTGGTCGCGAGCGGCTAATGACAGCGGAGTTGGAAGTGATTCAGCCGAGTAGTCTGATGAAGCGTGTCGAGCAGTTGGTCGACACCATCGAGTCCGAGGACAGCACCCCCTCGGTGGTCGCTCTCGCCGAGCGTGTCGTGGGCGAGTTTGGGCCAGAACTCGGCCTGGCCGGCGGGCGGGTGTTCGAACGTGACGGGTCCGACTACGTCCTCGTCGCAAGGTTCCCGGCGACCCAGGCACCGGTCGAAGAAGTCAGGGTCCCAGAGACCTACCCTCCTTTGGCCAGGGTTATCGAGCGGAGCTTCGTCTTCATGCGTCCCGGCGATCCGGGATTCGACTCCGAACTCGAAGCGCGGCTTGGCGCCAGCCACTTTGCTGCAATTGCGGTACATCGAGCCACCTGCGACTGCATTCTCTCTTTCGATGTAGCGGCGGAAAGCCGGGCGGACGACATTCGCTACTCGCTGTCGATCTTGCGCCACTCGATCAACCATCGACTGCGCGAGAGCTGGGTGGGCAACGTGTTCAGAGAGGCCAGGCTCATTCAGACCTCGATCGTGCCGCGAAAGGCTCCCGAGTTTTTCGACTTCGACATCGCTGGGCGCAGCGATCCGATGGAACTCGTTGGCGGAGATTTCTTCGACTACCTGCAGCTCTCGCCTCGAGTTCTCGGATTGGCGATCGCCGATGTTTCGGGCCACGGCCTGCCGGCTGCCTTGCAAGTTCGCGACATCTACATGGGGCTGAGAATGGGCCTGTCGCGCGAGTTCAAGTTCCTGGGTACCGTCGAGCGCCTCAACGAGATCGTCAGTCGTAGCACCCTGACCAGCAGATTCGTTTCCCTCTTCTACGGCGAGTTGGAGCGAAACGGTAATTTCCTTTTCGTCAACGCCGGCCATCCGCCGCCGCTAATCGTTCGACCGGACGGCGAGGTCCGCCGTCTTCGAGACGGCGGTCCGGTCCTCGGGCCCATCCCCAACAGTACCTACGAGCGTGGCTTCGCTCGCCTGCGCCCCGGAGATACCCTCGTCCTTTACACCGACGGCATCGTGGAGACCGAGGGCTCGGCCGATGGCGCCGTGGAGGAATACGGCGAAGAGCGTCTGCGAGGCGTCGTCACGAGCACCGAGGGACGTGGCGCGCGGGAGACCGTCCAGACGATCTTCGACGATGTGGCCCGATTCGACTTGACAGACCAAGCGCAGGACGACCGGACGGCCGTCATTGTCAAACGCGCGCTGGGCGGGGATAGAGCGTCGGACTGAGCGTCAGCTCGAGCCGCTGGGTCGCGCCAGGCAGAAGATCTCGAATTCCGTCTGGAAGATCGCGACATAGCCGGCCCGCGCCTCGAAGAGCGTTTCGGCCGCACATTGGACTTCAGTCCGCGCTCGGTCGGTCAGCGTCAGCGTCAGCACCTTGGGCTTCTTCCTACCGAACTCAACGATCCAGGCGGGGGACTCCGCGTCCTCTTCTCCGACGGGGCGGGAGGTCGCCTTGCGGTCGCCGGTTGCAGCGCCGATTCGAACGACCTCGTCGAAGGAGAAGCTGCGCTCTGAGCTCTCGAAGGCCATGATCGCCAGTGCCGCGTCTTTCCATGCCTCCTCGGGCATCGTCTTCAACTCGGCGATGTAGCTCTCACTGCTCTCCGCCGCTGCACGCTGACGGTCCTGCCAACCAAAGTTGGAGCTATTGGGCCGCCTCACCGAGGTTGAGCCCCGGCTGCCTCCGTCCTGCGCCACCGCTGCACCCGTTGCACAGACTGCCAAGGCCAGAATACACGTCGCTGTCTTCATCTCGAGCCTCCATTATTCGATGTTCTATATGGGGACGGCCCGTCAGTCCGAGCGCCAACCAACACATCGCAACCTAGTCTACGTGATCGCGGACAGGGATATTCCCGGCGAGGCCGGGTACAAGGGAGCGAGTGCAAGGGAGGTTCGGCTCAGCGTTTGTCGACGCTCTCCAAATGCTGCCGGAGTTTGATGATCTGGTGCGCGGCGTGGACGCCGGAGCGGAGCTGCACACCCGGGTAGATTGTCGTCCCTGTGCCGACGATGCATCCTGGGTGGAGCACGCAGTTGCAGCCGGTTTGGACGTCGTCCCCGAGCACCGCGCCGAGTTTGCGCATACCTGTGGACATCTCGCGGTCCCCCTGGCGCACGACGATGTCCTTGCCGTCGTGGCGGAAGTTCGAGAGTACGCTGCCGGCGCCCAAGTTGACGTTCGAACCCAGGACCGAGTCGCCGACGTAGGCCAGATGGGGAGCTCGAGCTTGGGCCATGAAGATCGATCGCTTGACCTCGGTGTTGGCGCCAATCACCGCGCCGTGATCAATCCAACAACCGCCGCGAAGGTAGGCGCCGGCGCGGACAGTGACGTTGCTCCCGAGGTAGATTGGGCCTTCGATCACAGCGGTCGGGTGAATCGAGCTCCCGGCTTCGATCACGATTCGATCGCCGCTCAAGTGGTGGTCGGGTGAGAGGCCAATCTCGATCTGTTCGGCGGGCAGCTGGTCGAGGGCGCCCGCCAGGGCCTCTTGGAGAAGAAGCCAGGGCTTCTTGGGGTCGAAGGCCGCCGCAAAGGGCTCGGGCAGTCGCGAGAAAAGCTGGGGTAGCGACATCGATGTCATTATGCCCCAGCGGGCCCACCGATGAGTCTCTACCATCCCCTACCGCGGACCTTCTACCAGCGGTCTGCCAAGCAGGTTGCCCCCGACCTTCTGGGGCGCTATCTGGTACGAAGGCTTGGTGGCGAGAGGCTGGTCCTTCGCATCGTCGAGACCGAGGCCTACCTCGGTGCGCCCGACAGGGCCAGCCACGCCTGGGCTGACCGTCGGACCGAGCGGACTCGAGCCCTCTTCAGGCTCGGCGGGGTCGCCTACGTCTACCTTATCTACGGCATCCATCACATGCTCAACGTCGTAACCGGCCGACCGGAAGACGGTTCGGCGGTCCTGATTCGGGCTGGCCAGCCGGTCGACGGCGAGGCCTCGATGGCGGCGATGAGAGGCCTTGCGGGCCGCACCAAGCCCGGCGATCTGGCTGGTGGACCCGGCAAGCTATGCAGCGCGCTCGCGATCGACCTCGGACTCAACCGAGCCTCGTTTGCCAGTGGCCCACTGCGATTGACTCGCGGAGAACCGGTGTCGGGGGCCGCGACCGCCGTCGGTCCACGAATCGGCATCGACTATTCTGGCACCGCGGCGGCTTGGCCCCTGCGTTTTGCCGAGGCGGGCAATCTTCACGTTTCACGGCCGCGTCTCTAGCGGCAGGTCGCGAGGTCCTTCGAGTCTATTTTTCCTCGAAGTAGATGTGCCCGGCCTCGAGCAGCTTGCACAGCACGGCGCCGGTCTCGAGAGTGCGGATGGGCGAGATCTTCTGGATCGTGCCGATATCGTAGCTGCCGTTGATCCGGCTGAGGATGAACCCTGCCTCGGCCGAGATCTCCAGGTTGGCCAGGTCCTCGAGGTTGCCGCTCAGATGCGGCACGGCGCCCGACGTGACTCCGGCCTCGACGAGAGTGGCCCTGATCGCGTGCTCGAGCCTCTCGGCGCTCTCCCTCGTGGCTGCGGAGTCGGGTTCGAGGTCCTGGGCGGCCCGTACGTGTCTCAGCGCACGGAGCAGCTTGCGCTCCTCCAGGTGCTTGGCCCCGGCCTCGATCAGCGCCTTCGAGTCGATGGAATCGTCAGGGGTCCCTGCCTCCGGCTCCACCGTCGCCGAACGGGGGCGCACCACTTTCAAGTGGCCGAGCTGCATCTGCTCCCACAGGACCCGGCAGACGTAAAACTCGCTCGAGTGGGTCTCGAGACCGATCTCCTCGATTGTCCGGTCGTCGTTCACCAGGCGGAGCAGCTTCTCGGCGCCCGGGTCGCCCTCGGGAGCTACAAGGTTGCCCACCGAGACCGCGACGCAAATCTTCGAGGGAATCGACTCGCGAATGCGGATCCAGTCGTCGAGGCGTTTGGCGCCGCGCAGAACCAGGGTCTGCACGTCGATGGAGATCGGGACCATCTCGAAGGCGGGTAACTCGTCCTCGAGGAACTGGAAGTCGGCCTCGGTCCAGGTGAAGATTTCGTAGATGCTCTCCTCGGCCTTGAGGCGCAACATCTTCTCGAGGTCCGGCTCGCTGATCGCGCCGATGGTCAGGAGGATCTTGCCGAGCAACATGCGGTTGCCCTCTTGCATGTCCATGGCCTTGGCGAGGGTCACCTCGTCGAGAAAGCCGTGGCTCACCAGGAAGTGCCCCAGGTATTCCGTGCGGTCGCTCGACGCCGAGGCGATGATGCGACCTTCGCGGAAGAAGACCTGCTTCTGCACGCTGCCGTTGGCGATCAGCAGCGTGCCGGTTTTCATGCCGCGAGCCAGCCACTGGAGCAGCTCGGCGAAGTCCATTGAGTTGAGACTTCCCGTGAGGCTCAAGGATGGGCCTCCCCGCGTGTCCAGGGTTGGACTGAGTGATGGCGCTGCCGAATCAACACGATGTATCTCAGCCTAGCGAAATATCGCCCTACCCGCGAGCGCGGGTGGTGCCGGTCTGGCCCTGATAGTGGCTGGCAGAGCCCGGTTCGCCGTAGGCCACCTCAGGCTCCGATTCCATCGCAATGAAAATCAACTGCGCGATCCGGCGGCCCGCTTCCAAAACGAAGGGCACTGGGCCCAGGTTCTGTAGCTCGAGGGTTATCTGGCCTGAGAAGCCGGGATCACACCAACCGGCCAAAGAGTGATTGATCCAGAGCCGGCCTAGCGTGGACTTCAGCTTCAGGTCGCAAGCGACCGATCGCGGGACGCGTACGTACTCGAGCGTCGATGCGAGGACGACCTCTCCGGGGAAGAGCTTGACCTGGGGCGCCGAGAATTCCTCTGGATCGCGCGTCGGGCAGATCCAATGGTCCGAGACTCTCAAGTCGTAGCTGGCGGAATTGACCTGCTCGGGCGCGAAAGGCTCGACACCGCCGCTCTCGCCCCATGTCCGGATCCAGTGGTCGGGCTTGATCACTTAGAACATCACCGGCGAGGAGTCGTCTTCGCGACGAATGGTGTCGACGAAACGGATCGTGCGCTCGGCAAGCGACATGTACAGCGTCGAGGTCCGCGAGCCGCCGCCGAAGAATCGAACGCCCTCCATCAATCGGTCGCCTGTCACGGCGGAACTCGACAGCACGATGTCATTGCCGGGAGCGAGATCCTTCGTACTGCAGAGGCGATCGATGTCTTCGATTCCTATCTCATCGGCCCGCGCCTTCTGCTTGTCGTCGATCGCCGTCAGTCGGGCCTGAATCTCGCCGCCCAGGCAGCGCATCGCAGCCGCGGTGATGACTCCCTCCGGCGCGCCGCCAATGCCCATGACCGCGTGGATACCGGTACCGCGCACTGCAGCTGCAATACCGGCCGAAAGGTCTCCATCGCCGATCAGTCGGATCCGAGCACCGGCTTCCCTGATGTCAGCGATCAACTGCTCGTGACGGTCGCGTTCGAGAACGACGATTGTCAGGTCGTCGACATCGCGGCCGAAGGCCGTGGCGATTCCGCGGAGGTTCTCGGCCACGGGTGCGTCGAGATGGACCGAGCCCTTCGCGGTGGGACCGACGACGATCTTGTCCATGTAGATGTCGGGTGCGTGCATGAGACCGCCGCGCTCAGCGGCGGCGAGAACGGCCACAGCGCCAGGGTCTCCGGTCGCGCACAGGTTAGTCCCCTCGAGCGGATCGACGGCGATGTCGACACCGATCGCGCCGGCATCGCCCTTGTGGAGGCCAAGTCCTTCGCCCACAAAGAGCATTGGGGCCTCGTCGCGCTCGCCTTCGCCGATGACGATACGGCCGTCCATGGGCAAGCTGTCGAGCCTCTTGCGCATGGCCTCGACGGCGACATGGTCCGAGTACTTTCGCTTCCCCAGCCCCATGGTGTGAGCCGCGGCGATGGCTGCCTCCTCGGTGACTCGGATGAGTTCCTGTCCGAGGGATCCGCTGATCGAGGTCAAGTCGCACTCCGGACCGGCTGCGGTTGCCGCTCCGGGCTCTTGGTCGGGGGATTGAAGGCTGGGATCCCCGTGATGGCCTCGCCGATGATGAGGTTGTGCATGTCGTGAGTGCCTTCGTAGGTGTACACCGACTCGATATTCATCATGTGACGGATGACGGGGTAGTCACTGACGATGCCGTTGGCGCCCAGGAGTTCCCGCGCGAGCTTGGCGCACTCGCGAGCGACCCAGACGTTGTTGCGCTTGCCCAGCGAGATGTGGAAGTGCTTCACCTTCCCGGCGTCCTTGAGGCGCCCGATCTGGAGCACCAGTAGTTGACCCTTGGTGATTTCGCTGACCATCCACACGAGCTTGTCCTGCACCAGCTGGTGGGAGGCGATCGGCTGCCCGCCGAACTGAATGCGTTCCTGGGTGTACTCGAGCGCTGTGTTGTAGCAGTCCATGGCTGCACCGAGACCGCCCCAGGCGATGCCGTAGCGTGCCTGGTTCAGGCACATCAACGGACTCTTGAGTCCATTGCTGCCCGGGAGCAGGTTCTCAGCCGGAATGTGGCAGTCCTGAAGGCCGAGTTCGGATGTCACCGACGCCCGCAGCGAGAGCTTGCCGTGCTGGTCCCTAGAGGTGAAGCCCGGCGTACCCTTTTCGACCAGGAAGCCGCGGATACCGTCCTCGGTCTGCGCCCAGATGATCGCGACGTCAGCAAGCGTGCCGCTGGTGATCCATTGCTTGGCCCCGTTGAGCACCCAGGAGTCGCCGTCGCGACGTGCCGTGGTGCGCATTCCGCCAGGGTTGGACCCGAAATCGGGCTCGGTGAGCCCAAAACAGCCGATGGCCTCTCCCGAGGCGAGTTTGGGGATCCAACGGTCCTTCTGCTCCTGCGAGCCGAACGTGTAGATCGGGTACATCACGAGGGCGCTCTGGACCGAGATGAAACTACGCAGTCCGGAGTCGCCCCGCTCGAGCTCCTGCATGATGAGCCCGTAGGCCACGTTGCTCAGTCCGGGGAGGTCGTAATCGTCGATCGTCGCTCCGAAGAGATTGAGCTCCGCCATCTCGGGCACGAGTTCAATCGGAAAACGCTCCTCCTCGTAGCATTCTTCGATGATCGGTGAAATCCGGTCGTCGACGAACTGCCGCACCATGTCGCGCGCCAACCGTTCTTCTTCGGTCAGCAGTGCATCGAACTCCAGAAAATCAACGCCCGGGAACCGGCTCACGGGGCATCCTCCTCGCTGTTGGAATGGGACGGCAGAGCGAGCTGCTCGTACCGGGAAGGCCGAACGAATCATAGCATGCAGGCGGGCTCGTGATCGGGCAGCGCCGCGTTACGCGAACTGGGCTTTCTGCCGTTCAACTGCCGTTCCGGTGCAGTATGATTGTCGCTTATGGCGGGATTCTCCGGCGGCAGCGCGTGGGCCATGGCTCGCGATATTTCCCAGGCTCATCTGCTGGTGACCGAGCGTACCTTCTCGCGCCTGAAGGACCATGAACTAGACACCCTGCGGTTCGAGCTGGACCGCTTACTTCGTTCGGTGCGTGGCACCCAACCGGACACTGGGGACACCAAGGAGCTGCAGATTCGACAGCGTCGCATGCAGCGCTTGACGGGAGCGATGCGGATGCTACAGGCCTACATTCTGAGGACTCGGCGCGGCGCGCCTCAGCCTTGATGCTTGTTGTGGGCACCATGGTGCTGGCGCTCCTGGGGGCGGTGAGCGTCGACTGGCTCAGCCATCGGGCAGGCCTGACGCCTCCAGGGTTCCTGGTCGCCGCGGGCGACGAGGATCGCGCCTGGATCAGCATGCTGCGCCGCTCGCTGGCCATAGTTCTGCTGGCGGGGGTCTTCTGGGTTGGCGTCTTTGGCGCCTTGGCGACGCTCGGCCAGACCCCGGTGGCGGATTTCGGTTCAGTCGGCGTGGGCGCCCTCTTCGTTCTGCACATCATCTTCGCCGCGACTCTGGTGATCTGGTACCTGCTCGGCTTCGGCGGTTTCCAGAGTTTCACCTGGACCCGGCAGTTCGGCTTGGCTGTCAAGGCGGTGTGGAGAGAGATTGGTATCGGCCTCGGAGCCGGAATAGCGGGTTGGATGGCCGTTATCGCCGCGCTCCTGGCGGTTGGTGCGGTCGTCATGACTCTCGGGGGAGAGGATGCGCTGCCTCAGACCGCTCCACCGATGATCTCGTGGATCGTCGGTCTACCGATCGTCGTGCGGCTGGGCGTCAGCCTCTCGGCAGGGCTCTTCGAGGAGTTGTTTTTCCGCGGCTTTCTCCAGCCTCGGGTGGGCATCGGGCTGTCGACAGTCTTCTTCGTTCTGGCTCACGCGAACTACGAGCAGCCGATGATGCTGCTTGGTGTTGGCCTGCTTTCGCTGATCTTCGCCGCGCTCGTCAAGTGGCGGCAGAATATCTGGGCCGCAGTCACGGCTCATGCCGTATTCGACGCGATTCAGCTCCTGATCGTCGTGCCGCTGGCGCTCGAGTTCATCGAGAGCGGCGACGGTGCCTCTTGGTTGCCGGTAGCCTGGTTGCTACGATAGGTCTACTCCCGGACCAAGATGACGCCCCCGAAACCCCAGGTGCACGTGGCTATCGCCAGCCGTCTCGAGAACATCGAGCTGGTGCAGGTCGCGATCGAGTCGTCGCTCGACCTGCTCGACCTCGAGGAAACGACATCCCACCGAATCGGTCTTGCGGTTCGGGAGGCGGTCGCTAATGCGATCAAGCACGGAAACCGGGAAGAGCCGGACAAGACGGTGGAGGTCGACTGTGTCTTCGAGTCGAACCAGGTGGTGGTGCGAATCGAGGACGAGGGGCAGGGATTCGATCCGGAAAAACTGCCGGATCCGCTGAAACCGGAGAACCTGCTCAAGCCCAACGGTAGGGGGGTTTTCGTCATGAATCAGTTCATGGATGAGATTCACTACACCTTCCGGCCTGGGGGAGGTACGATTGTGACAATGAAGAAGCTCATTGCGTCCGCGTCTAGCGAGGCGGCGCCTAGGGAGGAGGAGTAGCAGATGGAAGTGAACGCGCAACACCGTGACGGGGTCACGGTTCTCTATCCGAAAGGCAAGATCACTATCGGCGTGGGCGATGTCGCGCTGCGAGACGCCGTCATCGGTGCGCTCGACGCCAATGCCACCAAGATTCTGATCAACTTGCAGGCTGTGTCCACGGCGGACTCCTCGGGGATCGGTGAGATGGTCTCGGCCTATACCACCGTGACCAACAGGGGTGGCCAGCTCAAGCTGTGCAGCCTGCCGGCCAAGGTCTCCGACGTGCTCCAGATAACTCAGCTCATCGCGGTTTTCGATGTCTTCGACACCGAAGACGAGGCGATCGACTCCTTCTAGCAAGTTTCTTCCCGGCAGTGCCGGAGCCTGCAGGTAACCGCGGTTCGCTGATGCGAGCCGCGGTTTTCTGTTTGAGGACGGCGAATGTCCTTAGGGCTAGGGGGCCGGCGCGAGGTCGGCCCACCGCACCCTGGCGAGGCTGTACAGCTCTCCGCTCAGGTAGTTCTCGAAGCCGACCAGTGTGTGCGGCATTACGGCGACGTTCATGCGGCTCAGCAGGCTGATGAAGGGAACGTCGTCGGCGAAGATTTCCTGTGCCAGAAGGTAGTGCTCCAGTCGATCTTCCGGCAAGACGGCCGCGGCCCCCAGCTCGATTGCGCGGTCGAAGTCCGGATTGCTGTAGCCGCCACGATTGAACCCGCCCGGAGGGGCACTGGCAGAGTGCAGCATCAGCGCGAAAATGTCGGGGTCCACGATGCCTGTCTGGATCAGGCTGAAGACTTCGAAGTTGCCCTGTTTGACGTCGTTGTAAAAGGTCGCGAACTCGTAGGACCGGATCTCGACCTCGACGCCGACCTCGGCGAGCATCGATTGGATGGCCTGAGCCTGGAGGACGGCAATCTGATCGGTGGATGTCTTGTAGGTCAGCTGGAAACGACTCTTGGGACCGTCCCCGTCCGGATCGCTAAAGCCTGCCTGGTCTAGCAGAAGCTTCGCCTCGACTGGGTCGTGAACGGCCTTCGGCAGTCCTGGGTGGTGCGCCCAGTGACCGTTGGGGATCGGCGACTCTCCGACCACGCCCAGACCTCGATGGAGAGTCGCCACGAGGCGCTCACGGTCGATCGAGCGTAGGAGCGCGCGCCGGACCCTCGCGTCGGACAGCGGCGGCTGGCGCAAGTTGAGACCCATGTACGCCCAGTTCGATCCCGGATCGACGACCACGAGGAAGTCCGAGTTCGACTGGAAATCGCCCACGACGTCCGGTGCGAGGCCATTGACGATGAGGTGGGTCGAGCCCTTGCGGAGTTCGAGTTCCCGCACCGTGGCGTCCGGAACCTGCTTGAGGACAACCCGATCGAGCGCAGGACGCCCCTGCCAGGCGCCGTCGTTGGCAGCGACTACGATCCGGTCCGGCGTCTGACTGACGAAGCGAAATGGGCCGGTTCCGATGGGATGATTGTTCATCGCCTCCGGGTCCGATCCAGCCGGAATGATGCCCAAGTATGTCGTCAGGTTCACCAGCATGGCGCCGTAGGGTTCGCGCATGTGGAAATCGACTACGAGGGGCGCAACCTTGGTAACCCGCTCGAGCTGGGCGAAGGCGCCCCTCTTGGGCGTGACCACCCGGCCGTCCAGCATGGTCTGGAAAGTCCAAACGACGTCGTCGGCCGAGAAGGTCCGCCCGTCATGGAACGTGACCCCGGAGCGAAGTTGGAAGCGATACCGCAGGCCGCCGTCCTCGATCTCCCAAGCCTCTGCCAGCGACGGACCCAAAGATCCGTCCGGCATCTTTTCCACCAGGCCGTTGAGAATCAATTCAAAGACTCTCGCCGAACTCTGATCGGTGGCGATCCGCGGGTCGAGGTGGATGGCGGGATTCTCGAGCGCAACCACAACCTCATTGACGCGCCCGGTCTCCTTCGGCTCGCCGCACCCCGCGACCAGACAGGCGGCGAGACCCGCTAGTAGGCCGGCAAGAGTGCCGCCAAGGGTGGGCAGATGCTTTGCTACGATGGCCAAGGTTTAGATGTCGCTACCGCTAGTGAAGAGATGGGATGTTAGCAGTTCGAGTTCGGTCCGCCTCACCCGGCGGCGAGCCGGCGCATGGCCGCTAGCGAGCGTTCGCCGGACTTGGTTGTTGCTGCTGCTGTGCTTGGCCGGTCTGCCCGGCACGGGGTTGGGACAGAACTCCCGGGAAGCGGATTTGGCTGCGATCCGCGCCCGCGCGAGCGAACTCGAGAGCCGGCTGGCCGATATCAGAACGCGCAAGACCGGACTGGTCGGTGACTTGGTCGAAGCCGACTACGAACTGCAGCTGCAGGAGGAGCGGCTCGCAGAGGCCCGCCGTCGCCTGGTCTCGGCCCGGCTCGATCTAGAAGCTGCCGAGCGCGAGACGGCGTTGGTCGAGGCGCGATTGGCGAGTATTCGCGCCGTAGCCTCGCGCCGGATCACGGGTCTCTACCGGAAGGGTGGGCGCGGGGCACTACCGCTTCTATTATCGGTGCGAGCGACGGAAGATCTACTCGGCGTTGTCCGAAGCCTGCGCTTCCTCATCCGGCGCGACGTCGAATTGCGCCGGGCATTGAACGACGCCAAGGTAGAGATTGCGCGGCAAACGGACAATCTGCGCTATCAGCGTCGAGAGGTCGAAATCCTCGTTGATACCGAGTCGGCACGCTTCGAAGACAGCCGGCGCTTGCGTCGCCGGCGAGCGTCTCTCGTCGCGCAACTGGAAGCGCGGGAGCGCACGGTCCTCGAAGAGGCGGACGTCCTCGCCGACAGGGAGGGGAAGCTGGTCGATCTTCTCGATCGAATCGGTAGCGGTGATCTCCTCGCAGGGAGCGAGATTCAGGCCTACCGAGGTGCCCTCGATCGGCCCATCGTCGGTTCTATCCTTCGGGCGTTCGGGCCTCGCCGCGATCCCCGGTACAAGACGTTGGTCCCGCACAATGGACTTCAGTTTGCTGGGCTCAAGGACGAGGCGGTGCGTGCGATATTTCCGGGACGGGTCCTTTACGCGGGCGAACTCGAAGGGTATGGGCGAACCGTCATCGTCCTCCACCCCGGACGCGTGTTCAGTCTTTACGCGGGGCTGGCTGGAATCTCGGTCGATCCTGATGGGTTAGTATCCATCGGTCAGAGGATCGGCTCGGCCGCCGAGGGACTCTATTTCGAGATCCGCGAAGAGAACCGGCCAGTCGATCCCTCGGAGTGGATTCGATGAACGCCTCAAGGAAACCTATCCGTAGCCGTTTGGTCTTCATGATCGTGTCGATCGTGTGCCTGGCGCCGTTTGCGATGGGAGCGTTGGTCGAACAGGAAAAGGGTAGCGAGGACTCGCTCTTCAAGCAGCTGTCGGTGCTATCCGAAGTACTCACGCTGATTCAGCGGACCTATGTTGACGAGACGTCGATCCGCGGACTGCTCGACGGTGCACTCGAGGGTGCCACGGACGCGCTCGATCCGTTGTCGACCTTCGTCCCGGCGGAGTTCCGTGAGAGCTACGCCCAGACTGTAGCCGTGGGGTCGAGCCGGTGTGGCTTGATCGTGGCGAGAGATCGGGGCGTGACCTACGTGGTCGCGGTCGCCGACGGGAGTCCCGGACAAGGGGCGGAAATCGAGCGCGGAGACGTCATCGCTTCGATCAACGGCCTTTCGACGCGCAACATGGCCCTGTGGCGGCTGCAAGGGATCCTGGCTGACGCGCCTGGAACGCAGCTCGATCTCGAGTTGTTGCGCAGTGGCCGCAGCCAATCCAAGGAATTGGTCTTGAGCTCCTACGCGAATCCTGAGCCGGCGCTCAGCCGCTCGAGCGACATCGCCGTGCTGCGAGTTTCTCGGGTCAACGAAGAGAGCGTGGGGCTCGTTCGAGACCTGTTGCAGTCGATCCAGGGCGAGGATCATTTGATCGTCGATCTGAGGGGCGTGGCGGGCGGCGACTCGAACGCTGCATACCGGCTGGGAGCCCTCTTCGCCTCCGGCAGACTGGGCACATTGAGCGCGCGGGACGAGGAGCTCAGGGCTTTTGACAACGACTTGCCGGCCCTCTGGCAGGGGGAGGCCGCTGTCGTTGTCGATGGTGGCACGCAGGGGGCGGCGGAAATCCTGGCGGCCATCCTGAAACAGTCCTTGTCGGCTACGCTCGTGGGCCAGCCGACCTTCGGACTTGCCGGCAGGTCTGGAACGATCGATCTGCCAAGCGGGGGCCAGGTCGTCACGACCGATGCGCTTTTCTCCGGCCCTGACGGTGAGCCGATAGACCAGCACATGCGGCCGGACGAGCTTGTCCGCGAGTCGTTGCGGTCCCTCGAGGACGAAAGCGCAGAGCTCGTGGACCTGATGCTCGAGCGCGCAGTCGAGGTCTTGGTTCGAGAAGAACAGGCCGATCAGGTCGAGCAAGAAGTCGCCTGATTAGCGGCCGGGACGCAGGCTCTTCTTGGCAAAGCGGCGCAAGCAACGGCGGCTGGCTTCCATCCACGGAGGCTGGATCCTGGCGACCGCGCTCGTCGCGTTCGGCCTGGGTTTCTTCTGGTCACAACGTCGGTTCCAGACTCCGAGGGTGGGGGAGCCGGCCGTAGCGTCGCCGGCGACGGCAACACCAGCGGCCGGGACACCCGCTGTTTCGGCCACTGCTGAGAAGCCCTCGGTCGGCATGCAACCGGAGACCGCCGTACCTCCGGCGGCCGCGGCCCCCATTGACGAAATCAGCCAGATCCTGGCGGAGACGCTACCCATGGTTGCCGTCGAGCCCGGCCGGGCGAGGGTCGCGTTGGTGATCGATGACCTTGGGCGCAGCGCTGCCGATCTCGATCGCGCTGAGGGCTTGGGGATTCCATGGACGGCCGCGGTTCTCCCCTTCGAGACCCAGACAGCCGAGGTTGTCGGCGAACTGCACCGGCGTGAGATCGAGTATTTATGCCATCTTCCGATGCAACCAGCCCGAGCAAATCCGGGCCCTGGTGCCTTACGTCTCGACATGACGTCGGCTGAGCTCGCCACGGCGACTCGTGCGGCGCTCGCGGCGGTTCCGGGAGCAGTCGGCGTCAATAACCACATGGGTTCGGTGTTGTCGGTCGATATGGGCGCGATGACGACCATTTTGAGTGAACTAGCCGGCCGTCAACTCTATTTCTTGGACTCACGGACGAGCTCTCAAAGCGTCGGTTACCGCGTCGCGCTAGAGCTTGGCCTGCCGGCCACCGAGCGCCAAGTCTTTCTCGACGTCGATCCCAACGAGCGAGCTGTGACGGCGCAGTTCAGGCGACTGCTCGACATGGCGCGGCGCCGCGGAGCGGCTCTGGCGATCGGCCACCCTCACGACTACACCTTTGCGGTGCTCGAACGTGAGGTGCCGGCGGCGATCGCGGCGGGCTACGAATTCGTGCCCGCCAGCTATCTTGTCGACCGCCCGGCGCTGGGCGTCGCAGGAGATGGGCCCGCGACTTCTTTCTCACAGCAATGAAGATCCTGGGTCTATCGGCGTTCTACCACGACTCCGCGGCCTGCTTGCTGGTCGATGGAGAACTGGTAGCAGCGGCTCAGGAAGAACGCTTCTCGCGCAAGAAGCACGATCACCGGTTCCCTGGCGCTGCGGTGGATTACTGTCTGGGCGAAGCCGGTATCGAGGCGGCCGACCTCGACAGCGTGGCCTTCTACGACAAGCCCTGGCTCAAGTTCGAACGCCTGCTCGAGACCTACATGGCTTTTGCCCCCCAGGGGTTGCCGTCGTTTTACAAAGCTATGCCGTTGTGGCTGCGGCAGAAGCTGTGGATGGAGGATCTGATCCGCAAGGAGCTGGGCGGCTATGCGGGCGAGGTCCTCTTCCCTGAGCACCATCAGTCTCATGCGGCGTCGGCCTTCTTCCCCTCACCCTTCGAGCGAGCAGCCATTCTGACGAGTGATGGGGTGGGCGAATGGGCCACCGCGTCGTGGGGCACAGGCCGGGACACCAAGATGGAGCTCAGGCAGGAGTTGCACTTCCCGCACAGCCTCGGACTACTCTATTCGGCTTTTACGTACTACACGGGCTTCAGGGTGAACTCCGGTGAGTACAAGATCATGGGCCTGGCTCCATACGGCGAGCCCAAATACGTCGAGCACATCCTGTCGCACCTTCTCGACCTGCGCGAAGACGGCTCGTTCCGGCTCAACATGCGCTACTTCAACTACTGCCAGGGCCTGACGATGACGTCGAAGGCGTTCGACGAACTCTTCGGCGGGCCCCCGCGTAAGCCCGAGGCCGAGCTCGCCCAGAAGCAAATGGATCTGGCCCGCTCGGTGCAGGAGGTGACTGAAGAGATCATGCTGCGGATGGCTCGCCACGTCCGACGGCAGAGCGGCGAGCGATACCTGTGCATGGCCGGCGGGGTGGCCCTCAACTGTGTGGCGAACGGCAAGATCCTGCGCGCAGGTATCTTCGATGATGTTTGGATCCAACCCGCAGCGGGCGACGCAGGCGGCGCACTGGGTGCAGCCACCTTTGCCTGGCATCAGGTTCACGACGGGCGGCGCAAGCCGTCGGGAGCTCTCGATCGCCAGGCCGGGTCGTACCTGGGGCCGCGTTTCAGCAGCAGCGCAATCGGTACCTGGCTCGAAAAGCGCGGCGCCCCGTTTACTCGCTTGGCGTCGGACACTCTCTTCGAGACAGTTGCTGATTTGTTGGTCGAGGAGAAGGTCGTGGGCTGGTTCTCGGGTCGCATGGAGTTCGGACCTCGTGCCCTGGGCGGGCGGAGCATCATTGGCGACGCCCGCAGTCAGCGAATGCAGTCGGTGATGAACTTGAAGATCAAGTACCGCGAGTCCTTCCGGCCGTTCGCGCCGGCCTGCCTGGCGGAGGACGTCGAGAGCCTCTTCGAACTCGACCGGGCGTCGCCCTACATGTTGCTGGTCGCTGACGTTCAAGCGCGCCGCCGCCGCGCCACCTCGCGGACCGAGGAGGACCTCTTCGGGATCGACAAGCTGAACGTGCCCCGCTCGGATATTCCGGCAGTGACTCACGTTGACTACTCGGCTCGAGTGCAGACCGTCCATCGCGAGACCAACCCCAGCTTCCATCGGCTGATCTCGGCATTCAAGAAGCGGACCGGTTACGGCGTGCTGGTCAACACTTCGTTCAACGTGCGCGGCGAGCCCATCGTCTGCACTCCCGAAGACGCGTACCTCTGTTTCATGCGCACGGAGATGGACGTGCTCGTGCTCGAGGACTGCGTACTCTACAAGGCGGATCAGCCGGTGCTCGAAGAAAAGGGCGACTGGCGTGAACTCTACGATCTCGACTGATTCGATGACGACTCGAAAATCCAGAGTCCGCGCCGACCTGCGCCGTTTTGGCTTCGCTTTGGGTGGCGGCCTGAGCGTGCTCGGTGGTCTGTTGCACTGGAAAGACCGGCCGGCCGCGGCCTATGTGTTGGGTGTTGCCGTCACGCTAATCCTCCTGGCAGCAGTGCTTCCGCGCGCCCTTGCGCCGCTAGAGTGGCTCATGTCCCGGCTCTTCAAGCTGGTCACGACAGTCCTCACCTACGTGATCTTGACCCTGGTCTTCCTCCTCATCCTCACTCCTCTCGGCTTGATTCGCCGGTTGATGGGCAAGGACGGTCTGGGCCTCGAGCCGACCTCGGCGCGCGCCACCTATTGGATCGATGTCAAGCCCGATGGTCCGGGCTCCCGGCCCGACAAGCCCTTCTAGACGGTCCGATTCGAGGCTGGAGCGAGGTCAGAAACGCGGCTAAGCGCCCGTCGTCAGCATCTCTATGTCGTCAGGCAGTTCGTAGCCCTCACGCTCGAGCCACGCGCGCATGCCGTCCTTGTCGATGGCCTTGTCGAGGGCATCGAGCGGCTCGACCCGCTTGTCGGAGATGAAGCCGCGCAGCGAGTCGTCCATAGTCACCATCCCCTGCGCGCGACCGGTGCGGACGATATCGGGGATCTTGTAGGTCTTCCCCTCACGAACCGCGGCGGACACGGCTGGAGAGCCGAAGAGGATCTCGAGCGCCGCGATCCGGCCGCCGCCGATGCGGCGCACGAGTTGCTGAGCGACCACCGCTCGCAGCGAGGCGGCCATCGTTTGCGAGATCCCATCCCGTCGATCTGCGGGGAAGGCGCTGAGCATTCTGTCCAAGGTCTTGCCGGCCGAGTTGGTGTGGAGCGTGCCCAAGATCAGGAGCCCGGCATCGGCGGCGCGCAGCGCCGTCTCGATCACTTCGGCGTCGCGCAATTCGCCCACCAGGACGATGTCGGGATCCTCTCGCAACGCGACGTGGAGAGCCGACGCGAAGCTGCGAGTGTGGCTACCGACCTCGCGTTGATGGATGATCGCGCGCCGATTCTTGTGCACGAACTCGACTGGGTCCTCGACCGTGATGATGTTGACCGAGCGGGTGCGGTTGATCGAGTCCACCACCGCCGCCAGGGTGGTGCTCTTGCCGGCGCCGGTCGGGCCCGTGACCAGCACCAAGCCCGAATCGAAAGTGGCGACCCGGCCGACGGCGTCGGGGAGGTTGAGTTGCTCCAGAGTCACCACTTCGGTCGGAATGATCCGGAAGGCTGCCGCCAACCCCTTCTGCTGGCGGAAGACGTTGACCCGGAAGCGGGCGACTCCTGTCACCTCGTAGGCGAAGTCGCACTCGCCGTGATCTTCGAGTTGTTTCCAATGGCCGTCGCGGCAGATCGGCCGTATCAATTCAGAGATCTCGTCGTCGTCGAGGATCTTGTAGCGCACGGTGTCGAGCTCGCCTGCGAGGCGCATGAGTGGTGCTCGGCCGGCTGACAGATGGAGATCCGACGCACCACGGTCGGCGGTCAGCTTGAGGAAACGATCGATCCGGCGGTCACTCACGTCGTTTGGATTCCCATGTCAGCAAGCCATGCCGGGTCGCAGAGCGGCTCGAAGATGCTCTTCTTGGTTGCGTAGTGCCATGCCTCCTCAGGTGTCACGCGACGCCGCTCGACGTGCTCGAGCAGCGCTTGATCGAGGGTCCGGTTGCCTAGTGCACTTCCAAGTTGCATGAGGCCGGCGATCTGGTGAGTCTCCCCTTTGCGAATCAGGTTGCCGATACTCGGAGTGACCTTGAGTAGTTCGAAGGCGCCGAGTCTCCCCGGCGGCTTCGCCCGGCGGAGAAGGCGTTGGCAGACGACGAACTTGAGGGTCTCGGCGAGGGCGCCGCGCGCATGGTCTTGCTCTTCCGGCGAGAAGCTCGTCACTAGACGGTCGATCGCCTGGGAGACGTTTGCCGTATGAAGGGTCGTCAGAACCAGGTGACCAGTCTCGGCCGCCTCCATGGCGAGCCTGACACTGCGAGCTTCGCGTAGCTCGCCAACGACGAGCACGTCAGGGTCTTCTCGTAGGGCAGCTCGCAACCCGGTGACGGCGGAATCGGTGTGAATTCCCAGTTCGCGCTGGTTGATCAGGGCCAGCTTCGGCGAGTGGAGGAACTCGATCGGGTCCTCGAGCGTGATGATGTGCAGCGCTCGGCGGTCGTTGAGGTGGTTGACTGCCGCCGTCAGAGAGGTGCTCTTGCCGCTCCCGGTGGGGCCGCAGAAGATCACGATGCCCTGGTGGAAGGTCTCGATATCCTGCAGCTGCGACGGCAGGCCCAAGGCCTCCATCGTCGGGGCAGTATCGGCGATGACCCGATAGGCGGCACTCCAGCCCCGGCGCTCGAGGAAGGCGCTGCCGCGGAACCGGCCCGCTCCCTCGAGTTCGTAGACGAAGTCCAGTTCGCCCTGCTTCACCAGCGCTGCCTGCTGATCTTCCGGCATCACCGAAAGCACCAACTCCTTGATCTGTTTGCTGCTTAGAACTTCGCCATCCTGAGATTGCAGCGTGCCATCCATCCGGATCAGGGTCGCTTCGCCGGCGGCCAGGTGCAGGTCGCTGGCTCCCGTACGTCGAGCCTCGTAGAGCATGCGCTGCAGAGGCAGCTCGAAGGTCTGCTCGACGCTGAGAACGCCCGCCTTGGCTGCGCTGAGCCCCAACTCCTTGACCAGGAACTCTGTGAGGTCGTTGGCGCGCCGACGAACTGCCAGACTGGAGTCGTTGTCCCGCGTGTGCATGAAGATCGGCATCAGACGCTCATCGGGCAGTTTGGCGAGCCCGTTCAGAACTTCCAGTCGGACCTGGTCCCGCGGGTCCTTGAGCATGTCGATCAAGGGCTGTATCGCGTTGGCCGAGCCCAGGCGGCCCAGCGCGTCGATTGCCGCCCAGCGAACCTCGTCATCGCCGAGAACCTCGATCAACCGCGGAGCTGCGCGCTCGTCGCCAAGCCTCGCGAGTGAGTCACAGACGGTGACGCGAATCCACCAGTCGGGGTCCCGCAGCAGCCGGCAGAACGGTTCGACCATCGTTTTGTCGTCGAACGAATCGGCCAGGGTCAGAGCGTAGAACCTGGTGCTCTCGTCGGGATGGTCCAGCAGGGCCATCGTCGCGTCGAGAACCGGTTGCCCACCGTCGGCCAGACCTGAGAGAACTCGGGACCTGAGCCAACCGAGCAAGCCGCTACAGAACTTCAGGGCCTCGCGAACCACAACTTCCGGAGCGCCGCTCGCGAAGAGCACCTCGCCCGCGGCCTGGCGGATTTGTTGATCCCGGTGGGTCAGGCCCTGGAGCATCGACTGGCGCACCAGCTCGGGCGCAGCCTTCGCCTCGCGTCGCAGGTAGTCCGCTGCGATCGCTCTTGTCTGCGGTTCTGGAGCGGCAAAGTAGCCCAACATGAGCTGCAAGACGTCGTCCCCACGGACATCGGCTAGAGCCCGCAGCGCTGCGGTTGCGAGCCGTGTGTCCTCGGCGCGGGTCAGCTTGATGAGCAGCGGGTGGAAATCGCTCGCTTTGCGCTCCGCGAGGATTTGGTTCAAGGCTTTGAGGCGCATGGCCGGCGGAGCGGCGACCACTGCTTTCTGCAGGAAGAACAGTCGCAGCGGGCCTTCGAGTTCTATTGCCGCGTCCCAGCCCAAACGCCTTTCGGTGGGCTCCCTGGATCGAAGCAGGTCCTCGATCGTTTCCTTGACTAATTCGCCCGGTGTGTTGCGCAAGGCTTGCAGCAGTCTTTCCCGAGTCGCCGGCTTGGCTTCGGGCAGGGCGCGGATGAGGTCTCCTACGGCGCGGACATTCGCCCGGGCGGCGAACAACCGTTGGCCGGCGGCGGCAACCTCGACATCCCCGCTGGCGGCCAGCAACAGGGAGTCAGCCGGGCTGAGAGGTTTGCCGATCAGCTCGGCGAGTAGAGAATCCCGTTCCTGGTCGCTTGTCCAGTCGGACTGTGCCAGGCGGGAGATCGTTTTCGATGCTTGCGCCACAGCGCGCGAGATTAGCAGGCTGGCGACGAAGCTCGAAGCTTGCCGTCGCCGGCGAGGCTGCTGCTAGCGGTCGCGCAGGACGGCGAGCGGACGGGTGGCAATAGCCGGCCAGGCGGCCGCGAGAGCCGTTGCCGTGGTGAGCAGGACGCAACCGACCGCCGCGGCGAGCGTGGTCAGAGGCTGGAAAGACCACTCGACTTCCATTCCGCGGGTAAGCACCGTCCATGCAAGCAAATTACCGCCCGCAGCTCCGACTACGGCTGCCAGAAATCCGATAGTCAGGTGCTCGGTCGTCGACTGGGCGAGGATCTGGCGCCGCGTCATGCCTAGTGTCTTGAGAAGGGCGATCTCCCGACCTCGTTGACTGGCCGCCGCGCTGACTGCGCTGGCGAGAATGATGAGGCCGGCAACGATGGTGAACCCACCGAGAAACCGGACTCCCAGGGCCAGTCGTTCGAGAATGCCCGCGATGGTCTCGAGGATGGAGCCGATTCTCAAAACGGTGATGTTCGGGAAGCGCACGGCGAGCGCGTCCTGAACTTGTTGCTCACGACCCTTCGGCAAGCGGACCGTCGCCACGCGGGTTTGCGGCGCATCGGTCAGGACGCCCGGCTCGACCACCATGAAGAAGTTGAGGCCGAACGTCTGCCACTCCACGGTACGGAGGCTCGTGACCGTCGCCGCGACGTTGACGCCCTGAATCTCGTACTGCAGGCGGCTGCCGATCTCGAGGCCGGTCTCGACCGCGAACTCTCGTTCGAGGCTCACTTCGGCCAACTCCGGATCACCCCACAGGATGCCCTCGACCACGCGATTGTCGGCTGGCAGGTGCTCGAGGTAGGTCAAACGCTGCTCGCGGGTGAGGCCCCAACGGCGGTCGCCGGAGGTCGTGTCGTCGATGAGCTGCTCGAGCGGCATGTCATCAATCTTGCTCAGGCGGGCGCTGACCACAGGCACGGAGACGACTTCTTCTGCGTCGTTGTCGGCCAGGAGAGTCTCGACCTCGGGCCACTGAGCCGGCTGGATGTCGATCAAGAAGACGCTCGGTGCGCCCGCGGGTAGTTGCGAGCGCAGGGTGTCTGTCAATCCGAGTTCGACCAAACGCATGGCGAGGACGAGCAGAATGCCAAGCCCCAGGGCGATGCAGGCACTGACCGTCGCGGCGCCGGGACGAGCCAAGGCCAGCAGTCCCTGGCGCACAGCGGCGGACGGCGCGCGGCGCGCCAGGGGTCCGACAGCCCGCATCGCTGCGCGAGTCGAGACAGCGAGCAGGATGGCGGCCACGCCGAGCCCGGCGGTAAAGAGCAAGCCGCGAAGAGTGGATCCGGACTGGATGGCGGCGGCACCCCAGACTCCGGCCAGGAGAACCGCGGGTACGGCCACGCGCAGCCCCCACGGCATCGGTACGGGCTCGACGTCGCGGCGCAAGACCTTCAAGGGGCGGACCCGCCAGACACCTACCACGGGCGGCAGGGTAAACAAGAGAGCCACGCCGACCCCGAGCCCTAGTCCGCGGGCCAGAGCCGAGGGCTGCCACAGCGCGAGCTCACTGATCGGCATCAGGTCGCCCGCCAGGCGCGGCAGCAGCGCCGCGGCCGCGGTGCCCAAGGCGCAACCCACCAGGCTACCGAGGACTCCCAAGAGCAAGGCCTGGAGGACGTAGAGGGCCACGACCTGGCGTGGCCGCCATCCAAGACAGCGCAGGACCGCGATGTCGTCGATGCGGTGGGTCAGCCATGCCTGCAGGGTGTAGGCGATACCGACGCCGCCAAGTAGGAGCGAAAGCAGGGCGACGAGACCGACGAAGCGGGTGACCCGGTCGATCGCCCGGCGCAGCGAAGGCTGAGCGTCGGCGAAGGTCTCGATCCGGAACTGGGTGGAGTCGACAGTCTCTCGGAGTTCTTTGTCGAGCGTCTCGCGGGCTGCCTCACTCATCGTTCGGGGGAGCGCCGCCAGCAGCTTGTAGCCGATCCGGCTGCCGAATTGTTCAAGACTGGTACGAGCCAGGCCTTCAGAGGTCAGAAAGACACGCGGTCCCAAGGTGAAGATCCCACCGATTCGATCCGGTTCGCGGACAACGATTGCCGCGATGCGGAAGTCCACGCCGCCGATCGAGAGTCGATCGCCAAGGGCGAGATCGAGCCGGCTCAGTACATCGGCGGCGACCAGAGCCTCGTCGGCACCCAGTTCGGCGAGAGTCAAGGCCGGCTCCGTCTCCAGCTGGCCGTAGAACGGATAGCCCGAATCGGCGGCCCGTAGCTCCACCAGGAGGCTCGACCCGAGATTCTCCTCGCCGGTCGAGACCACGGTCACCAGTTCGCGAGTCAGCGCCGTCCGTGCTCCCCGCGCGTCGAGCCAGTCCCTCGTGGCCGGCGGGATCGGGCGCGAACCCCGAACTGCCAGGTCGGCGGCGAGTAGTTGTCGAGCCTCTCCCCGGATACCCCGGTCGAGGGCGGCCGCATGGGTGGCGACGGCAACCACCGCAGCCACCCCGATCGCGAGACAGCCGATGAAGAAGAGGAGCCGGCCGGGGGCGGCGCGCCACTCGGCTCGCAGGGCTCTAAGATAGAGCGCGCCGTGATTATTCAATCGCGAGGCGCCCCTCGATAAGTTGTGCACGGCGCCGGGCGATCTGGGCTGCCGCGGGGTCATGGGTGACCACGACCAGGGTGGTTCCCGCGGCCTGCCGGAGTTGGTCGATCAGGTCGAGGACGTTGGCTCCGTTCTCGCTGTCGAGGTTGCCGGTTGGCTCGTCGGCAAGCAGGAGTGCCGGCTCGTTGGCGAAGGCTCGGGCCAGGGCGACTCGCTGCTGCTCGCCGCCCGAGAGTTGACTGGGGTAGTGGTGTGCGCGGTCGGCGAGCCCGACGCGCCCGAGCAAGTCGTCGGCCCGCTGTCCGGGGCTCGGGCCGCTGACCAGTTCGAGCGGCAGCATGACGTTCTCTCGGGCGGTGCGATTGGTCAGCAACTGGAAGGACTGGAAGACAAAGCCGATCTGCTCGCGCCGCAGCAGCGCGAGAGCGTCCTCATCGAGGTCGTGAATCGACCGCCCGTCGATCCAGACACCACCGGACGTGGGGTTGTCGAGGCCGGCGATGAGTGCCAGGAGGGTGGACTTACCGCTCCCAGAAGGGCCGAGGACTGCCAGCGAGTCGCCCCGTTCGAGGGTGAGATCGACCGCGTCCAGGACGCGAATCTCGCGATCTGCTGAGCGGAAGGTCTTGCTGAGGTCTTTGATCTCCAGATGCGATGTCACGGGTGGCTCTCGGGTGAGGCGTTTGATGCGGTGGGCCTTTTGGGAGACTACGCTGGCTGTCTGCTACGGGTTGCATCAGACGGAGCAGGAGACTAGCACCGGCAGCGGCTACAATCGCCGCGTGCGATGGACGCTCTTCTTCTTGCTGCTGACCCCGCTGGCTGGCTGCGATAGCCCCGCTGAGACCCGGCCCGAGGTCGTTGCGGGCTCGGTTGCGAGGCCGGTTGACGAGCCGGTGGCGAAATTCCGCGTCGTGATGCTCGGGGACAGCTTGACCGCCGGCTTCGGGCTCTCGAAAGGGGAGGCCTTTCCAGCCTTGGTCGAAGCAGAGTTGGGCCGTCGTGGATGGTCGGTTGCTGTGGTCAATGCCGGGGTCAGCGGCGATACGACCGCCGGTGGCAGGGCGCGGCTGGGCTGGCTGCTGGCGCAGAGACCCCACGTTGTCGTGGTCGCTTTGGGAGCCAACGATGGCCTGCGCGGGTTGCCGGTCGAGGAGGTCTCGAGCAATCTGCGCGAGATCGTGCGCGCAAGCCGTGAGGCGGGCGCTCGGGTGCTGTTGGCCGGAATGAGGATCCCGCCTAACTATGGCGCCGACTATGCGGATAGTTTCTCGGCCGTCTACCCATTTCTCGCGGGGCAATTCGACATCGCCTACATGCCTTTCCTGCTCGAGGGTGTCGGTGGCCGCGCGGAACTCAACCTACCCGACGGCATCCACCCCAACGCCGAGGGACAGCAGATCGTCGCTGCGACTCTGGTTCCATACTTGGAGGACTTGCTGATGCAGGCCATGAACGAGGAGGCGGCTTGAAGCTCGGTATCTTGTCCCTGGGCAGGACGCTGTATTCGACTCGGCGGCTGCGCGAAGCGGCGATGGCGCGCGGACACGAGGCGCGAGTCATCGACTACCTGCGGTGCACGATGCACGTCGTGCCCCATGAGGCCGCCGTGATCTACCGCGGGCAGCCGCTCGTTCTCGATGCGATAGTTCCCCGCATAGGCTCGACACACACCTTCTACGGCACGGCGGTCGTACGCCAGTTCGAGATGCTCGGCGTGGTCACCGCCAACCACGCCGGATCGATTGTTCTGGCGCGCGACAAGCTGCGCTCGATGCAGGTTCTGGCTCGCGCTGAGGTCGATCTCCCGGTCACGGGCTTCGCTCACTCGATCAAGGACACCCAAGGACTGATCGACCGCGTGGGTGGGGCGCCGTTGGTGGTCAAGTTGGTCGAGGGTACCCAAGGCGTCGGAGTTGTCCTGGCGAGTTCCAATTCGGCCGCGGAATCCGTTATCTCCGCCTTCAGGCAGTTGCGGGCCGATATCCTGGTTCAGGAGTACGTCGAGGAGGCCAAGGGGGGAGACACCCGTGCTTTCGTCGTGGGCGATCGAGTCGTAGCTGCCATGCGACGCCAGGCGCCACCGGGTGAGTTCCGGTCCAATCTCCACCGCGGTGGAACGGCGAAGAAGGCCGATCTGACGCCGGAGGAGGAGGAGATCGCCCTACGTGCCGCCCGGACAGTAGGTCTCGACGTTGCTGGCGTCGATATGATCCCGTCGAAACGTGGTCCGTTGATTCTCGAGGTCAACGCGTCGCCGGGGCTCGAGGGCATCGAAGGGGCCACCGGCGTTGACGTGGCCCGGGCAATCATCGAATACATCGAGGCCAGGCTCGGAGCCTCCGAATGACCAAGAAGACCTCGAAGGTCCGCGTGGCACTGAGCAAACCGATGAGGGTCGGCGGGGTCCTGCTCAAGCGCGGCCAGCGCCGCCGGCTCGAGATCCCCGTGGCCCGTCTGCCCACCGGAACCGCGCTGTCGTTGCCGGTGACGGTGCTGCGAGGCAAGTACGCCGGGCCGACTGTCTTTCTGTCGGCGGCCATCCATGGCGACGAGATCAATGGAACCGAGATCATCAATCAGGTCGTCGACGCAGTGAATGCGAGCGCTCTTCGTGGAGCCTTGATCACGGTGCCGATCGTGAACGTTTACGGGTTCATCCAGCGCAGCCGCTACCTACCCGACCGGCGCGACTTGAATCGCAGCTTCCCGGGTTCCCGCAAGGGCTCTCTGGCGTCTCGCTTGGCCTACCTCTTTCTCGAAGAGGTGGTGTCCAAGTGCTCGCACGGCATTGACTTCCACACGGGAGCGCTTCATCGCACCAACCTTCCTCACATCCGCGCGGCGCTCGACCAGCCGGAATCGCGAGCCTTGGCCGAGGCCTTCGCAGCGCCTCTGATGTATGACTCGCCTCGCATTAAAGGGTCGCTCAGGGCCGAGGCCTTCCGCCGTGAGATGCCGATTCTGGTCTTCGAGGGGGGCGAGCCGCTCGATTTCGACCCCACTGTGATCGAGGCTGGGGTGTCGGGTACGCTCCGTGTCCTCGCGGCTCTCGGAATGATCGATGCGAAGTCGGCCCCGACTGCCAAGCGCCGCTCGCCTGAAGCGAAGCGCACCCGCTGGTTGCGGGCCGGTCGCAGCGGCATTCTTCACCTTGAGGCCAAACTTGGTGACCGGGTCAGAGAAGGAGATGTCGTGGCGCGGGTCAACGACCCCTTCTCAGGCCGGCGGCGTTCGGTCGTTGCACCCTTCGGCGGCGTGGTCTTCGCTTTGACAACAACGCCGATGGTCTATCAGGGGGATGCAGTACTGCGTCTGGCGGAGGTACGCTCGACCAAGGGTCGAAAGGCCAAGGCTCGAAAGACCAAGGCTCGAAAGACCAAGGCGAGGAGATCGCCGGCGAAAAAGGTACGGAAGCTGTCGACCCAAAAGAAGGGCAAGTAGGCTCGAACTCGCAGCCCACGTCGAGCTCAATCGACTGCCGCGTGTTCCTCCTTCTTGACCTGCTGCCAAAGGCGCTCCAATTCGGCAGTGTCGGTCCGCTCCAATCGATCGCCCTGGGCCGTCAGCAACTCTTCGACCCTCTCGAATCGGCGCTTGAACTTGCGATTGGCCTGGGCGAGGGCTGCCTCGGGGTCATGGCCGAGGTGCCGGCTGAGGTTGGCGACGGTGAAGAGAGTGTCGCCGAGTTCGTCCTCGATCCTCGCTCGGTCTCGCGGTGCGCGATCGAGCTCCTCCTCGAGTTCCGAGAGCTCCTCACGCAGTTTGTCGATGACCTGTCGGGCCTCGCTCCAATCAAAGCCGACACCCGCGGCCTTCTGAGTCATGCGATAGGCGGCGAGGAGTGCCGGTAGCGAGGCCGGCACACCCGCCAGATGCGAGCCTGAGTTTTCGCTCGCCTTGCGCTGTTCCCAGGAGCGTCGGACAGCGTCGGCATCACCAGCCTGGGCGTCACCGAAGACATGGGGGTGGCGAGCGATCATCTTCGTTTCGATGCCGTCGATGACGTCCCCAAGCGACACTTGAGACCCCTCGATTCCCAGTCTCACGATGAACGCCACCTGGAACAGCAGGTCGCCCAGCTCTTCGGCAATCTGGCTCCAATCACCGCCGTCGAGGGCAGCCGCGGTCTCGTGGGCCTCTTCGAGCAGGTAGGCGCGCAGATCGCCCAGGGTCTGTTCGCGATCCCAGGGGCAACCATCAGGCGCCCTCAATCGGGCGACCAGTTCAATGAGGCGACCGAGGTCGCTCGCTTCGCTCGGCGCAGGCATGAAGACGTCGACCGTTCGCTACAGTGGGCGCTTTGCTACCATCAAGCCTCGGTTATATCAGCTGGAGAAGGAAGAGCGTCATGGCGGAAGAGGACCTCAAAGTAAACGACAAGCGCATGTTCACGGCGGACGGTGAGTTGCGGGAGGAGTTCAGGCATCTCGAGAACGCCGAACCCAGGTCCCCGGACGCACGGGAGGAGCGCGAGGGTGGGGCGGAAGAGCCGGCCGGCGAACCTGTTCCAGCCGAGTCCGGTCCGGCTCAGGTCGACCCACCACAGCCCCTTGAGCCTGCCCCCGAGCCGGCGCAGGAGGCTCCGAGGGAATTGCCCCCGGACGGCGCACCGCCATCGGGAGAGATGTCCATTCTCGATCTCGTCGGTCTGCTCGCCGAGCACACGGCCCTCTATTTGGGAGAAGCTGAGCTGCCGGACGGCCAGTCGGTCCGCGACCTCCGAGCAGCGAAGCTTCACCTCGATCTACTGGATGTGCTGCGTAGTAAGACGGCCGGCAACTTGACGGCCGAGGAGACTCGGGTCCTCGAGGACATCCTGTATCGCCTGCGCATGCTCTACGTAGAAAAGAAACGTCAAGAAGGATGAACTGCGAGTCATGATCGTACGTCGGCACCAGGTAGGGCTCGCTGGAGCGCTGGTTCTGGCGACGTTGATCGCGTCGCCGCTGACGGCCCAGCCGCGCTCGGAGGATTTTCATCTCAACTCGAGCGTCCGGGCTGACTTGGCTCAGATCCAGCAGGAGTGGTCGACCTGGTTGGCGGCCTACGAGTTGGACGACACCGCAACGGAAGAGGAGGCTCTCGAAGGCATGATCGAGACCGCTCAGAGACTCGGGATGCGGGCTTTGCCCGAGTTGAGTCTCGGAGCCTCGGCGCGTGCTGTCGAGTCTGCGCGCGTGGGCGATGGGCGTCGGGCACAGAGGGCGCTGGCCGCGGCTGAGTTGCTCGATGCAAAACGTCCCGAGACCTCGTTCGCTGCGGCTGCTGTCCACCGACTCGACGGCGATTGGGCAAGTTATGCCGGTCGCACCATCCAGGGCTACACACGCGCTCTAGTCAAACCTCTCCAGCGGCGTCTGTGGGCGCACAACTCCGTGCTCTGGCTCGTGACCACGGTGATGCTCGCCGGTTGCGCCTTCGTCGCGATTCTCATGCTGGTCCGCGGGCCGGCGCTCTTTGGCAGCCTGCTCAAGGTGGCGCGGCAGTACCTGCCGGTGCCGGTTGCCATTGGTGCGATCATCGTGCTGCTCCTGTGGCCCGTGGCCCTGTCGACCGGTGTCCTCGCCGTGGCGCTCAACTGGTCCATCCTTCTCTGGGCCTATTGTCAGCGAGCGGAACGTTGGGTACTCGCAGCGCTGTTCCTGTTATTCGGGCTGGCGCCGATCATCCTTGATGAGCAACAGCACCAAATTGCAGTCGAGCTCTCTCCGGTCGCACGGGCTGCGGAGAGCGCCCGTTTCGGGCAATTGCGTGGAACGCTCTTTGGAGATCTACATCGTCTGGCCCTGCTACTACCGGAAAGTTCCGCGGTCACTCAGTTGATGGCGGATCAGCACCGTCGTCTGGGTCAGTGCGATCAGGCCAAGGAGCTCTACCAGCGCGTCGTCGCCGTTGAAACGAACAACGCAGCTGCCTGGGTTGACTATGGTTCCTGCTATCTGGTGCGCGGTGAGTACGAGCAGGCGATCGAGCACTACAGGCGGGCTATCAGTATCGATCAGGAGGTTGCCGAGGGCCATTTCAACCTGGCGCTGGCCTACTCCGAACTCTACCGTTTTGCCGAGTCGGGTCTGGCCCTGGCGAGGGCGCAGAAGATCGATTCCTCGAAAGTGGCGCTGTGGCTGGACGAGACGCCCCAGCGCGGGTTTGCCGAGGCCGGAGGGGGGCTGCTACGCATCAAGGAGATACGGCAAGATCTCAGGAAGACATTGATCCTCGAAGACACCTTGCTGGCTATGTCCTCTCCCCTGAAAGACTACATCTCGCTGCCGTTCGCGCTAGTCGGAATCCTCTTGGCCGTGCTGGCTGCGCGAATCATGCCCCTTTCCCATCTCGATGCTCTGGCGCCACCTCTGGTCGATTGGGGTAGTCGCTGGAGCGCTATCTATCGCGTTATCGTTCCAGGACTCCCAGAGATCGAGTCCGGGGAGTCGATCAGGAGTCTCATCGCGCTCTTGGTGCCCATCGGGCTTCTGCTCATTCCATGGGTCGGTGCCTATGGGTACCGATTGCCGTGGGGGTTCGAACCCGCAATGAGCATTGGTTGGGTAGTCATGTTGATCGGGCTTGCCCTTTTTGTCGGCCTGCGCTGGCGCAAGGAGACGGCGTTCTAGGCCCCTTCGGGGGTGCACTGAACGCTTGGATTATGGCCTACGAAGGATCGCTAGCCGAATCCCCCTTTCCTGAGGTGTTGCAGAGCATCGGAAGGAATGCCGAGACGGGCATCCTCACTCTGCAAGGGAAGGAAGAGATCATCGGCGTCACGTTCCTGGACGGCGAAGTGGTCTCCGTGGACGCGGTGAACCAAGCCCCTGAGGACGGGCTGGGGCTCGTTCTCGATGAGAGCGGTCTGGTCGAGCGGGATCAGTTCACTTCTTTGGTGGCGGAGAATCAGGCCGGCGGTGGCCGAGTGATCGATCTCCTGGTCGAGCGCGGATATCTCAATCGGAGCCAGCTGTTGGCGGCGCTGCGGCAGCAGACGCTTCGGCTCTGTGGAGAGGCCTGTGGCTGGCAGGAGGGTCAGTTTCGTTTCTACCGAGGGGATCAGGTCTCGTACGAGCACGGTATCGAGCCGGTCAACGTCGATGATCTGCTCGCGCGACTGGCGGCCCCCGACGCCTCGATTGACGACCCGATTGAAGACTCGATCGTTGCCTCGCCTGCCGACGACAGCGTCCAGGAAGACTTCAAGCCTCAGATCCAGCGGCTGGAGGACTTCGACGACGAAACTCCGGAAGTGGAGCTTCTGCACCTCCCGCCGTTGAGCCCGCCTCCAGTGGAGACCCCGAGCGATATCGAGATGCCGGACGTCGAGCCCTGGGCGGACGTTGACGCTGACGATCTGGAATTCGACTCCTCGCCGGTTGAGAAGAAGCCAGCCTTCGATTTTGGGGTCAACTGGAAGAACGTCGTCACCCCGTTGCTGCCGGGTCGGATGCTAGGCATCGGCATGTTGGTGAGCCTCGCGGCGCTCGTGGTCCTGGCGCCCGAGCGCTTCTTGGTCCCTCTCGATGGTCAGGAACGAATTCGCCACGCTGTGGCCTCAGAAGTGCGCAGCGCTCTCTACATCAAGGTGGATCAGGCTGCGAAGACCTACTTTCTACTCCGAGGGGCCTTTCCCGACGGGCTTGGCCGGTTGGTCGATCTCAACCTCCTGGCGACGAGCGACACCCGGATGTCGCGGGACCAGGAGCTGTCCTACACTGCGGCGCCGGTGAGCTATCTGCTGGCTGTCGAGGGCGCGGAGCGGATCGAATCGACCATCCAGACAGAGACGATCGCGGGCAACTTCCTGCTCGACCCGGACTTCTCTCCGGCTGAGGTTGTCGAGACGCCACCGCTGGTCTTGCTCGACTAGCCCGGCGCCAGAAGCCTTCTCGCCAAGATCTTAGTCTTGGGGAGTAAGATGACGTCCGCTGGAACTTGACATCAATGCACTTAAGTTCTTACACTAGGCCCCGGCAGTTCAGCCAGGCAGTTCACCAACACCCGAAACAATCCAAGAGCATCAGAGATCACAAGGAGGCAAAGTCGTGAGCAGAATAATCGGAATCGACCTGGGAACCACAAATAGTGTGGTGGCGGTCATGGAAGGCTCGGAGGCGAAGGTCATTCCCAATGCCGAGGGCAATCGGACGACGCCCTCGGTGGCGGCCTTTGCCGACAGCGGCGAGCGCCTGGTAGGCCAGGTGGCCAAGCGTCAGGCCGTCACCAACCCCGAGCGCACGATCTACTCGATCAAGCGCTTCATGGGCCGGCGGCACGACGAAGTGAGCGAAGAGATGAAGATGGTGCCCTTCAAGGTCACCTCCGCCGACGACAGTGTTCGGATCAAGATCGACGACAAGGACTACTCGCCGGAGGAGATCTCGGCCATGACCCTGCAGAAGCTCAAGCAGGCGGCGGAGGACTACTTGGGTGAGAAGGTAGAGGCCGCGGTCATTACCGTGCCGGCGTACTTCAACGACGCACAGCGCCAGGCGACCAAGGATGCCGGCCGAATCGCGGGCCTGAAGGTCGAGCGTCTAGTCAACGAGCCGACTGCGGCCGCATTGGCCTACGGCCTCGACAAGAAGAACGACGAGCTGATCGCGGTCTATGACTTCGGTGGCGGTACGTTTGATATCTCGATTCTCGAAGTCGGCGACGGCGTCGTCGAGGTCAAATCGACCAACGGCGACACGCATCTGGGCGGCGACAACATCGATCAGAAGATCATCGAGTGGTTGCTCGCCGAGTTCAAGAAGGACCAGGGCATCGACCTGGCGCAGGATCCGATGGCGGTTCAGCGTCTGCGCGAGGCGGCGGAGAAGGCCAAGATCGAACTCTCGAGCGCCCAGGAGACCGAGATCAACCTGCCCTTCATCACTGCCGACCAAAGCGGCCCCAAGCACCTCAATATCAAGCTATCCCGAGCCAAGCTCGAACAGATGGTCGAGGACCTGATCCAACGTTCGATCAAGCCTTGCCAGCAGGCTTTGAAGGACGCGGGCGTCGCGGCCAAGGAGATCGACGAGGTCGTCTTGGTCGGCGGCCAGACCCGCATGCCGGCGGTACAGAAGTTGGTCGAAGAGGTCTTCGGCAAGGAGCCGCACAAGGGCGTCAACCCGGACGAGGTCGTCGCCATCGGTGCCGCCATCCAGGGTGGTGTGCTGGCCGGCGATGTGAAAGACATGCTGCTTCTCGACGTGACTCCTTTGTCGCTCGGTATCGAGACTCTCGGTGGCGTGATGACCAGCTTGATCGAGCGCAACACGACGATTCCGACCAAGAAGAGCGAGGTCTTCTCGACCGCGGCCGACAACCAGACTTCGGTCGAGGTGCACGTGCTGCAGGGCGAGCGCGACATGGCGCGGGACAATCGCACGCTCGGTCGCTTCCACCTGGTGGGAATCCCGGTGGCGCCGCGCGGCGTGCCGCAGGTCGAGGTCACCTTCGACATCGACGCCAACGGTATTCTCAACGTCTTCGCCAAGGATCGCGGAACCGGCAAGGAGCAGCAAATCACTATCACCGCGTCGAGCGGCTTGGCCGAAGACGAGATAGAGAAGATGGTGCAAGATGCCGAGTCGCACTCCGGCGAGGATCAGGAACGTCGCAAGCGTGCCGAGGCACGTAACAGCCTCGACCAGTTGGTGTACTCCACCGAGAAGACCTTCGAGGAGCACAAGGAGAAGCTTGGTGCGGAAGACGTGAGCGAACTCGAGAGTGCCTTGGCGGGAGCCAAGGAGTCGCTCGAGGGAGAGGACGTCGATGCGATGGAGGCAGCCACCGCGAAGCTGACAACCGCTTCGCACAAGCTTGCCGAAATCATGTACAAGGAGCAGGCAGCAGAAGCGGGAGTTGCTCCTGATGCCGAGCCGACCGAGGCCAAGGAAGCCGACGACGAGGTGATTGACGCCGAGTACGTCGACGTCGACGAGTCGGCCAGCTGACCGCAGCAGGTTCGAGATCCGCCTCGTGGCTTGATTCACGAGGCGGGTCGAGAGCCGAAGTAGAGGAGGGTCCCCCATGCCTCGACGTCGCCAGAGCCAACGCAAGTACCTGATGATCAGCGCGGTTGCGGAGCGCTTTGAGATCCATCCGCAGACGCTGCGTCTTTATGAGCGCGAAGGGCTGATCAAGCCAGTGCGCAGCGCCGGCAACACACGCCTCTTCGACGAAGAAACCGTCCGCCGGCTGGAGACGATTCTCACGCTGACCCGCGACCTCGGCGTCAACCTCGCCGGAGTCGAGGTGATTCTCAATATGAACGCTCAGATGGAGAAGATGCAAGTCGAAGTAGACCGTCTGCTCGATCACGTCAAACGCGGCATGCTGGACCGTCGCGCTGGCGTTAGCCGCCAGTTTGCTCTCGAACGGGTGGTTGAGGCACCGTTGGCCAAGGCTGACAAGGACTAGGAAGTCGCGATGAAGAAAGCGGTCAAGAAGTCGATCACCTTCGCAGACTTCGAGAAGATCGATCTTCGAGCGGGCACGATCCTTCGGGCCGAACCGATCGAGAAGTCTCGCTCGTTGGTGCGTCTGACAGTGGATTTCGGTGACCACCAGCGCACCATCCTCGCCGGCCTCAAGGAGGAGCGCGAAGACCTCACTGCACTGGCGGGTTTGCAGACCCTCTTCCTAGTCAATCTCGAGCCCCGCGAGATGATGGGTGAGGTCTCGGAAGGGATGCTCTGCGACGTGGGCTACGCCGATGGCATCAAACCGGTCTTCGCTCTGCTCGAGAGCCCAGTGCCGGATGGCACCCGAGCGGGCTGACGCGCCGTCGGCGGGGCGGGAGTTGCGGTCGCCAGCCGCGTGGCACAAGGGCGTTTTGGACTTGCTTTGGAGGTCCCATCGGGCATCGAAGGCCGCCCGATCCCAACCCTCGCCCATGCTACGATTCATTGATGCAGGCCCCGCAATCCGAAGCCCCATGCCCGTTGTGCGAGGGCCGCGGGTGGGTACTGGCGAACGACGGCAGCGCAGGTACAGCGACACCCTGTTCGTGTCGCGGAGCCAGGGCCTCGGGCGAGCGGTTGGCCAAGGCCGGAATCCCGCCGCGCTACAGCGGGACGACACTCGAGAACTTCAATGTTGATGGCGAGGGGCACGACCGCCTCTTCGAGGCGCGGGGGATCGCCAAACGTTATGTTGAGTCCTTCGTCGGTCCGTCGGGTCGATTTCGCGACACGGGCCTGCTCTTCGTCGGCCCTCCGGGTGTCGGCAAGACGCACCTGGCGGCTGGCGTCCTGCGCGCCTTGATCGAGCGTTACGCCGTGCGCGGCAAGTTCGTCGATTTCACCAGCCTCGTGCATCAGATCCAATCGACGTTCGACCCCGGATCGGAGGAATCCAAGCGTCAGGTTCTGGACCCGGTGATCGACGCCGAGGTGCTGGTGCTTGACGAACTTGGTGCGCAACGTCCCACCGCCTTCGTCAACGACATGCTCTACCTGGTGCTCAACACCCGCTACACGCGATGCCTGCCGACGATCTTCACGACCAACCACCCGCTCGACGAGTCCGAGAGCGGGCCCAAGTCCCTCGATCGCTCTCGAGCGATGACGGTGGAGCCGCTGACGGCGAGGATACCGGCGCGGCTGGTTAGTCGGCTCTACGAGATGGCCCGGACCATAGAACTCCCGGTGAGCGATTTTCGCCGTGAGGTGAAGACGGTCCAAACCCGAATCTGACACTCCACGCGATGAGTCTCTCTGCCATCGACTGCATCGTCCGCGGGATCGCGAACCTGCGAGCCAATTGGGAACTCGTGCTCCTGCAACTGGTCCAGACGGTCGTGTGTCTGGTGCTGACGATCGTCAGCGTGGTGGGCCTGATCATGGTTCTCGGAGCCTCTTTCCTGCTCGAGCTCAGCGATCCCTCGGACTGGGCGTCTGCGGTCGAGCGACTGGAGGGCTTCTCGGTCGACGGTGGCCTGTTGGCGATGGGCTTGGCCGTGTTGGTGATTCTCCTGACCGTGGTCGGCTTGGTTTATTGCTGGTTTCAAGCCGGAATCATGGCGACGCTCGAGCGCGGTGAGCGCCAGGCGCCACTTCTTCAACCTGTGGTGCCACAGCTTTTTCGTACTTTCAGCGGCAGGAACTTCCGCGGCTGGGGCAATGCTGGAGCGTGGCGGTATTTCAATTACTTCTCACTGATCACGCTCTTTGGGACAGTGATCTTGGGGCTACTGGTAGTCGCGGCGCTGATCTTCGTGGCCGCGATGGGGGAGAGTGCCGGAGCGACTGCGGCGCTCGTCGGCTGCTTGGGGCTGATACCGATCTTGATCTTGGTGGTCCTGCTCAACCTTTGGTTCATGATGGGCATGGCGCTCCTGCCGAGGGAGGAGTTCGGAGCGTGGAGGGCGGTGCGCACGGCGTTGACGATTTTCGGACGCCGCTTTGGTGGCGCTCTGCTCATCGCGCTGCTGTTCATCATTGCAAGCGCCTCGGTCGGTCTTGTCTTTTGGCCGCTGGGCCAGGGTATGGCGTCTGCACTCGAGGGCAGCATCCCGGCCTGGTTCGCGGTGCAATTGCTGCTCACCATCGCACAGTGGTTGGTCAACGGCATCCTGACGGTGGCCTTCTTTGCCTCCGTGACGGCGCTCGTGCGGACCGAACTCGACCATAAGGTGGTCTAGGTGTTCCGCGCGCCGGCCGTAGGGGCAGTCCTGGTTGGGGTGATGCTCACACCTGTGGTTCTCGCGTTGGCGAGTCCGGTGCAGGAAAGCCCCACGCCCTTGCCGGTTGCGCCGAACGAAGCAGCGGCCCAGAGCCCAAGGCCGGCAGTACCGGGGGTTGGGAGTCGATTGGTGATCCCGGACCTGGTCCGCGTGGGGCTTGCGACCGACCTTGAACGGCTCGAGCTGCCCTGCTGCGGAGCCGACTTGCGCGCTCAGGCAGGGACGACCCAGGTCGCTCTCGTCGAGCCTTTCGTGATCTCGCCGGCGGGCCAGGCGCAGCACGGCGCCTACCGGTTGCAGGTCGCGGCGCTCAAAGATGAGCGCCAGGCGCGCGAGATGGCGGCTCAGCTCGAGCGCGACCGAGGGCAAGCCGTCGAGGTGGTCTTCGACGCGGCAATCGACCTTTACCGGGTGCGGCTGGGGCGCTATGACACTCGCGCCGAGGCCGAAGCGGCGAGTCGCACCATGGCAACGAGCGGTCTCGTGGGCGCCTTTGTGGTGAGCGCTCCAGCGGCCTCCCTCTCCGAGGGTCTGCGGGTAACACAGGGCTCGGACTCCTGGAGGGTTCGGGGTCGATGGGTCGCGATCTGGTCTCGCTCCAACGCTGGGGTCCGGTTGCGCGATGGTCACTATCGAGGACGGATTCTGGTCTACCTGAATGACCGCGGCACCCTCAACCTGATCAACGAGGTGACGCTCGAAGATTACCTGCGCGGCGTGGTTCCCAAGGAGATGGGGCCGGAGCTCTACGACAGCCTGGACGGCCTGAAAGCCCAAGCTGTGGCCGCGAGAAGCTACGCGATCAAGAACCTGGGCGAATTCTCCTCCGAGGGGTATGACATCTGCGCCACGCCGAGGTGCCAGGTCTACGGCGGGCGCGGCGCCGAGCACCCGTTGTCGAATCTCGCCGTGGAGGAAACCCGTGGTCAGGTTCTGGTCTACGGCGGCGTGCCGGTCGATGCCCTCTACAGCTCGACCTGTGGCGGTCACACCGAGGACGTCAATGTCGTCTTCCCGCTGAAGAACGAGCCGTACCTGCGAGCCGTGCCCTGTTTCGAGGCGGGTCTCACCGAACTCGCGGGGGACGTCGCTTACTCCACACCCTTCCCGCATGGGCTGACCCGGCGCATTCTGCCGCTGACCGGACCCGAGCCGACGGACCTGGCCGGACGCCTGCGCCGCCTCGCTCTCGAGGCGGGGCTGCCGCAGCCGCCGGCCTTTCTCGCTTCCGCTGACCGCCGTGCCCTCACGCGTTATATCGCCGAGTGGCTCGACGTAGCGCTCGACGCCAGCCTTTTCGTCGCCGAGCCGGATGTGCCTTACGTGCTTGGCGCGGCCCCCGCCGGTTGGTCGGCGGAGGACCTGCGCTTGGCTGCCTACCTGGCTCGCCTCGGCGTTCTCGATGGTCCCGTTGATACTGCACCGAGTGCGGCCGAGGTCGAGTCTTCGATCCTCGCCTTGGCGACCGGGTTGCGAGTCCTAGAGCAGATCGACGGGCGTTTTGCCAGCATCGCTAGTGGGCGGCTCTCGGTTCGTGTCGGCGGTGCGCTGCGTTTGTTCGACCTGCCGGGGAAGCTGGCCACGTTCCGTGGCCGTGCCGGCAACATGCGAGCTGCCCCACTCGCTCTGGTTGCCGGCGATCACCTCGAGCTCTATTTGAAGAGCGGTGGCCGGCTGGTGGCGGTGACCCAACGGGTAGAGCCCCTTGGGGCGGGTTATGACCGAGGCAGCCGATACAGCACCTGGCGCCGCTTCCGCAGTGACCGAGAGTTGAGCGCTCTGATCTCAGCCAGCCATCCGGGGTTCGATTTCAGAGATCTGACTCTCGGAGCTCGTGGGCGGTCCGGCCGCGTCGGCGATGTCGAGTTCTCCAGTCGCGACGGTCGCACTTTCGCAGTCGAAGGCCTCGCCGTGCGCTGGACGCTCGATCTGCCCGATACGTTGTTCACCGCCAAGCGTCTGACACCGCCGGGCCAAGAAGCCGGCTGGCTTTTCACCGGCCGCGGTTTCGGACACGGCGTCGGCATGTGCCAGGTCGGTGCCTACGGCATGGGCCTGCGCGGCCACGACTACGTCGATATCCTGACCCACTACTACTCCGGCGTCTCGCTGGCCACTCTCGAGACGGTTTCGCGCGAGCGCTACAATGCGCTCGCCGCCGGCCGCTGAGCCCCAGGAATCAGGGCACTAGCGAGTCGAGCCTGCGTGCTAATCTGCACGCCGCTGGCAACGGCCCCTAGGAGTTTGTCTGATGACGTCCACCGACAGTTCTGAAATCACCTTCGCCCTGACCGAGGAGCAGCGTGCGGTGCGCGACGCGGCGCGCGACTTTGCTCTAAAGGAGATCGATCCGATCGTCGAGGAGATCGACGAGGCTCAGCGTTTTCCGCTGGCGGAGTTCAAGAAGGCCGGCGAACTCGGCTTCCTCGGAATCATCATCCCCGAGGAGTACGGCGGTGCCGGCATGGGCTACGTCGAGTACGCCCTGATCGTCAGCGAGTTGGCGCAGGTGGACGCGTCGGTCGGTCTGAGTGTCGCGGCGCACAATTCGCTCTGCACGACCCACATCTACAAGTTCGGCAACGAGGAGCAGCGCCAGCGCTGGGTCGTGCCGCTGGCCAAAGGGGAGAAGATCGGTGCCTGGAGTCTGACCGAACCCAACGCGGGCTCGGATGCGGCGGGCACCCAGTCCCGGGCGGAGAAGACCGATGGCGGCTGGATCCTGAATGGCGCCAAGACCTTCACCACCCACGGCTCGGTCGGCGATTATTGTGTGGTCTTCGCCATCACCGACCCCGAGGCGCCGCGGCACCACAACGTGTCGGCCTTCGTGCTCGAAAAAGGCATGGAGGGATTCCGGCCGGGCAAGAAGGAGAACAAGCTCGGCACCCGCGCTTCCGACACCGCTGAAGTGATCATGGAGAACTGCTTCGTACCCGATGATCACCTGCTCGGTGAGCGCGGCGAGGGTTTCATCCAAGCACTCAGGATCCTCGATGGCGGCCGGATCTCGATTGCGGCCCTGGGGCTGGGTATCGCCGAGGGGGCCTACCGGACGGCACTCAAGTACTCTCAGGAGCGCGAGCAATTCGGCAAACCGATCTCGAAGTTTCAGGCCGTGCAGTTCCATCTCGCGGAGATGGCGACGCAGGTCGCAGCAGCGGAGGCGCTGGTGATGGCATCAGCTCTGGAGATGGACCGCAGCGGCAAGGTCACCCGCCTTGCCGCCGAGGCCAAGCTCTATGCCGGCGAGGCCGCCGTGTTCTGTGCCGAGCGCGGGGTTCAGATCCATGGTGGCTACGGCTTCATCAAGGACTACCGGGCTGAGAAGTACTTCCGAGACTGCAAGATCTGCACGATCGGCGAAGGTACCAGCGAGATCCAACGATTGGTCATCGCACGTCAGCTGCTGAAAGGCGCTTGAGCCCGGCGGCCGGCCGGGTACCCCGACTCATGATTCCGAAGATCGACCACGTCGGCATCGCCGTCGAGTCCATCGAAGAGGCGAGGGGTTTCTACGAGGCCCTCGGCCTGACCATTTCTCATACCGAGGAAGTGACGCAGGAAGGCGTGAGGGTGGCAATGATCCAGTGCGGTGAGAGCACTATCGAGTTGCTCGAGGCGACCACCGCGGACTCGCCGATCGCCAAATTCATCGCGACTCGCGGTCCTGGGATGCACCATCTCTGTTTGGCGAGTACCGATGTGCGCGCCGACGATGCCCTCCTGGCAGCGGCTGGGTACCGGACTCTCCGTGATGAGCCGACCCTTGGGGCCGGCGGCTGCTGGGTCCAGTTCGTGCACCCCAAGAGTGCTGGAGGCGTGCTGGTCGAACTGTCGCAAGCGCCGGCGAGCGAGATGGATGGCCCGGACTCCGAGCCTCCACAGTAGGGCTTTGGCCGAGGTGGTGACCGGCCGTCGTCGCTAGAACCGAACGTGCTCGATAAAGAAGGCTGCCGTCTCGACCTTCTTGTCCTGAATCTGCTCGGCCATCTCAGCGGTGAGTGCGAACTCGCCGGCCCGTTCCCGGTTCGAGGTGGTCAGCAGGAGTTCCAGGACCTCGAAATGCGGGTGAGCCTCGCGCACTGCCAGTAGGACGTCGGCCGCCAATTCGAGGCCATGAAAGACACTCGCCTCGGATTCGGCCACCATCTCGACCAGCGGTCGTTCCTGCTCCGTGCCCTGATATATGGCGGCGCCTTCGAGCCCGCCGTCAGTGAACGCTTGCTTGACCGCCGTGGCAAGCTCGATGTCGCGCATGGGCAGGCGCTGCACAGACTCGATGCTCGTCGCTGTCGGCGTGGGAGCGGCTGTCGGGTCGTTGGCCGCCCGCTCGCGGTTCTGCACGGTCGCGTCGCCGCGAGCTATGAGGTCGGTGACGGTCTCGCGCTTGGGCGCAGGTGCTTGATTGCTGCTGCGTTCGACGAACTTTCCGTCCTCGAAGATCAGTGCGCTGCCTAGGTTCGACAGATTGGCCTGCTCGGTGCGCGCCACATCGATCTCCTCGGCCGCAAGGAATGTCCGTGTGCCGTTCTCGAGCATGATGATCGCTTTTTCGCCCTCGACGACGTACTTGTCGCGCGCGATGATCCGCGAGCCGTCCCTGAGATAGATGGTGTAGGCCGCGGCCGGTAACGCCAAGGCGAACGCGAGTAGCAGGATGACAAGGGTCTTGCGAATCATGGTCAGGCACCTCCAAGGGCGGGCGGGAGTGCGACTCTACGCCCGTCGAGCCCTGCTATCATAACGCCTCGCGCGCGTTCAGCGCGTCTTAGGGGATGTCATGCTCGTCGTAATGAAGATGGAGGCTACGGCCTCCGAGGTCGAAGCGGTTGTCCGCGAGGCCGAGGCAAAGGGGCTCAAGGCCCACCCGATGCCGGGCGCTCAACGCACGGCGATTGGCATCACCGGCAATCTGGGTGTGGTCGAACCGACCGCGATCGAGTCGCTGCCGGGCGTCCTCGAGATCCTGCAGGTCAGTCATCCCTACAAGATGGTCTCGCGGGAGTTCAAGCCCGACGACACGGTGGTGGATGTCGGGGGCGTGAAATTCGGCGGCCAGGACCTGGTAATGATCGCTGGCCCGTGCTCAGTCGAGTCCTATGAGCAGACTCTGGGCATAGCTCAACGGGTGAAGGCCGCCGGTGCGCATATTTTGCGCGGCGGAGCCTACAAGCCGCGGACAAGTCCATACTCGTTCCAGGGCCTAGGCGTCGAGGCGCTGAAGATCCTCGCTCGGGTACGCCAGGAGACCGGACTACCGGTCGTGACCGAGGCGCTCGACATCGATGTACTCGACGACGTCGTGGAGTACTCGGACATGGTGCAGATCGGTGCGCGCAACATGCAGAACTACACTTTGCTCAAACGAGCCGGTCGCTGCGGGCGGCCGGTGCTTCTGAAGCGGGGCATGTTCGCGACCCTGACGGAGTTGTTGCTGGCAGCCGAGTACATTCTCGACCAGGGCAATTCGCAGGTCGTTCTTTGTGAGCGCGGGATCCGAACCTTCACCGACCACAGTCGCAACACGCTCGACGTCTCGCTCATCCCAGAGATCGAACGGATTTCTCACCTCCCGATCGTGGCCGATCCGAGCCATGCTGCCGGCAAGCGCCACCAGGTGCTGACCCTGTCGCGAGCAGCGGTAGCCGCCGGTGCGGACGGCCTGATGATCGAGGTCCACGACGCGCCTGAGAAGGCGCTGTCTGATGGCTTGCAGGCGTTGCTGCCGGATGAGTTCGACGACCTGGTCGAGCAGGTTCGAGCCGTTGCCGGCGTGGTGGGTCGTTCGGTTCCGACGTACGCGAGCCACGCCTGATGCCTTGCACGCGGCCGTGCCAACCGTCGCGGCGCCGGCGGTTTTCGGTTGGCGATTGAGGATCGCATGATGGCCAAGGGATCGTCGGCCGATGGGCTTCTCCTGCTGGAGGACGGATCGATTTTCGAGGGTTCGGCGGCCGCGCCGGGAACCCGCTTTGGCGAGGTTGTCTTCAACACCTCGATGACCGGCTATCAGGAGATTCTCACCGACCCCTCCTACTGCGGCCAGATCGTCGTCATGACCCAGCCGCACATCGGCAACTACGGGATCAACAAGGCCGTCGAGGAATCAGAACGGTGTTGGGTCGAGGGTTTCTTGGCCCGGCAGTTTACGGCGGTTCCTTCGAGTCACGGCAGTGAGGGCAGCCTGGGTGGATACCTGCGAGCGCAGTCCGTGCCGGCGCTCGACGGGATCGACACCCGAGCCGTGGTGCGTCGGGTACGCGAACACGGTGCGCTGCGCGGCGTGCTGACCACCGAGAGGACCGACGTGGCGCAACTCCAGGCCGAGCTGGCGGACTTTCCTTCCATGGAAGGCAGGGCTCTCGTCGATGAGGTGACCTGCTCGCGGGCCTGGGAAATGGAACCGCCCCAAGGGGTCGAGACGCGCTTCCACCTCGCGGTCTATGACTTCGGGGTCAAGACCAACATCTTGCGGCATCTGGCGGCGCGGGGTGCCCGACTGACGGTTCTTCCGGCAGCCACTCCGGCGTCCGAGTGTCTCGAACTCGATGTTGACGGCGTGGTGCTGTCCAATGGTCCTGGCGATCCCGAGCCGCTGGTAGGAGTGATCGCAGCGGTTCGGGAACTCGTTGATTCAGGCCTGCCGCTGTTTGGAATCTGCCTGGGGCATCAGCTCCTGGGGCTGGCGGTCGGCGGAACCACCTTCAAACTCAAGTTCGGTCACCATGGCGGCAACCAGCCGGTGCGCGTGGCGGGCACAGATCGAGTCCTCATCACCAGCCAGAACCACGGTTTCGCGGTTGATGCCGAGTCGCTCCCGGACACCTGCCGCGTGACCGAGATCAACCTCAACGATGGCACCGTCGAAGCGTTCGCTCTGGTCGACAAACCAGTGTTCTCGGCCCAGTACCACCCCGAGGCGGCACCCGGGCCGCGCGAGGCCGCGAGTCTTTTCGATCGCTTTCTCGAGCGAGTCGAGGCCGCCGCGCGGTGAGCTCCGACCGGAGGTTGATCTGGTCGCTTGCCTGGCGTTTCGTTCGCGGGCGCCGCACCCGTCTCCTCGCCGGCACCAGTTGGGCAGCGCTGGCCGCGACTGGCCTCGGCGTGGGCGCGATGATCATCGCCATGGCGCTGATGAGCGGCTACCGACACGATTTGCAGTCCAAGCTGGTGCAGGGGAGCGCTGCAGTAGTCGCCTACCCCCTCGCCGACCTCGAGGACGGTGTCTTCGAAGAGCACCGGTTGAGCCTGGCCGATGTGGAAGGAGTGCGCCGCGTGCAACGGGTGATCTACGGCCAGGGCTCGCTGGCCGGCACGGCCCGCCGGGATGGTCTCGAGGTCATGCTGCGTGGAGTCGACGAGACGGCGAGCCTCGACGAGATTTGTAGGCTCGAACTCCTTCCGGCCGGCCCAGCTGGCGCCGGGGACAGAGCCGATGCTGCAACCGATTCGAGTGTCGTCCGCTTGGTCGTTGGCCAGGATCTCTACCGCGAACTGGCGGTCGAAGATGGTGAAGTGCTCCAGCTGATGGCGCTCAGCTTCGCAAGCGGCAGGCCACGGTTTCACTATCGCAGCGCTGTCGTTACCGCTACCTGTGCGACCGGGTTCAGCGAGTTCGACCGTCAGTGGGTCCTGCTCGACCGTACATCGCTCGCGGCGATCCTCGGGGCCGGCACCGGTACGGACGTGCTCGAAGTCGGAATCGAACGTCTGGAGGATGCGACTGCGGTCGCCGCGCTAGTCAAGCAGAAGCTGGGCCCCGAGTTCCTGATCTCGGACTACTTCGATCTCAACCGCGAGCTCTTCACGGCTCTGAAGCTGCAGCAGCTGATGCTCTTTCTGGTGCTCGGTCTGATCGTCTTCGTCTCGACCTTCAACACGGCGTCGAGTTTGGTCGTGATGGTGCGTGAGCGACGGCGCGACTTCGGCCTGTTGTCGGCCTTGGGGCTCGCACCTCGGCAGCATCGAGCGGTGTTTCTGCGCTACGGCCTGCTTCTCGGTGCCGCGGGAACATTGCTAGGGCTGGGGTTGGGGACCTCCGCGGCCTGGCTGATGAACGAGTTCGAGCTCATCAGCTTTGATCCCGAGGTGGCGGCGATCTATTTCCTGGCTGCGGTGCCATTTCGTATTACGCCGGGAGACCTCGCCGCCGTGACCTTATTTACTCTCCTGGTGACGCTTGTTGCGTGCTGGCTGCCGGCTCGCCGCGCGGGCCGGGTTCAGCCGGCGGATGCACTGCGTTTCGAGTAGAGGTTGGAGCAAGGGCCGAAGAGCAGACTGAGCCAGACTGAGGAAGGGCCCAGAAGGAGGCCACAAAGAAGAGAGGGGACCGCCGAGGCGGTCCCCATTGGGTTGAAGCGGTGATGCCGTCCGGAGACGGCGGTGGGCCGGGTGGCGGGTCGGCGCCCTGTTCCGGCGCCGCGTGTGGGGCCCCTGTTCTCCGCCGACGGACGCCGGCAGGTGAGCCCCGGTGGGTGGTCGGAAAAACCGACCGCTTTCAGATATACATACGCACGACACCTGGTTTTGGTTTACCCATCGCTACGGTATCGAGCCATGAGAACAGTGGATGACGACCAGAATTCCCCGAAACGACCTGAGATGGTGATCCAAAATATTGGACTCTGCGTGCGCTGCGCCCATGTTCTACCCACGGCAGGCCCCAGCAGCCTTTTCGTGCGTTGTGCCCTCTCGAAGGTCGATGCCAGTTATCCACGCTATCCTGTAGTTCCCGTTACCTCTTGCGGCGGCTTCGTCCTAGCTGCGGACGGGAGCTGATAGCCATGCCCGTTCCCTCGCCCTTCCACCCCCGGACCTCTCGACTGTGCACGAGTTTCCGCTGGAAGGACTGGGCTGGCTACTACGCGGTTTGCAGTTTCGACCACAGCCAGGAGCGCGAGTACATCGCCTTCCGGCAGGCGGCCGGCCTGATCGACGTCACGCCGCTCTATAAGTACGAAGTGCGAGGCAAGGATTCGGCGCGTTTCCTAGCTCAGGTGATGACCCGCGACATCACCAAGCTGGCGGTCGGCCGAGTGACCTACTGCTGCTGGTGCGATGACGCCGGCAAGGTGGTCGATGACGGCACGGTGACTCGGTGGGGTAGGTATCACTTCCGGGTGACGGCCGCGGAGCCCAGTCTGCGCTGGTTCGAACGTGCTATTCAGGGCCAGGACGTGACGGTCGAGGACTCGAGCTCACGGATCGCGGCCCTAGCCCTGCAAGGTCCGCGCTCCCGCGAGATCCTGGCTGACTGTTCGGACGCCGATCTCGAACGGCTCAAGTTCTTTCGCGCCACCACGGCGCGGCTTGACGGCGTTGAGGTCGGTATTACCCGCACCGGTTATACCGGAGACCTGGGCTTCGAGGTCTGGATGAGCACCGAGGATGCTTTGGCCGTTTGGGACGCCATCGTCGATGCGGGACGTGCCCACGCGCTGGAACCGGCCGGTCTCGACGCGCTGGACATGACTCGGATCGAGGCCGGTTTCGTGATGCTCGATGTGGACTACTACAGCGCCCCGCGAGTGGTCCTCGAGTCGCGCAAGTCGACACCTCACGAACTCGGCCTGGGCTGGACGGTGAACCTCGAGCGCGATCCTTTTGTCGGGCAGTCGGCCCTGCGAGCCGAACTCGAGCGCGGCGTAGCCTGGCAGGTCGTCGGTCTCGAAGCCGATTGGGAGAAGTTGGAGGCGCTCTACGAGGGCTACGGCATGCCCGCCAGCCTGCCGACGTCGGCCTCCCGTGAACCGCTGCCGGTGTACCAGGGCGAGCGGCAAGTCGGCAGGGCCACGAGCCATATGTGGTCGCCGATCCTCAAGAAGCAGATCGCGCTAGCGTCGGTTCGAACCCAGGCCCTGGATGGGGGTGATCTGGCTATCGAGCACACCGTCGAGTTCGAACGCTCTCAAGTGCCGGTGCGCGTTGTGAAGACGCCGTTCTTCAACCCTCTACGGAAGCGCAAGCCGTGAGCTCTAACAGCGGAGAAACCCCACTTGGCTGAGACCTGGGATGCGATTGTCGTCGGCGGCGGCCACAACGGGCTGACTTGCGCCGCGTATCTGGCCCGCGCGGGCCAGAAGGTGCTGCTGCTCGAGCGGCGCCATCTGCTCGGTGGGGCAACCGTCAGCGAGGAGATCTTCCCGGGCTACACCTTCTCGGCCTGTTCCTACGTCGTGAGTCTGATGCGGCCCTGGATCATGCGCGACCTGGACCTGCCGGCGCACGGCTTGGAGATTCTGCCGCTCGAGGCCACCTTTACGCCGTTTCCAGACGGTCGATATCTACTGCGCGATGGCGATGCCGAAAAGACCCGCCGGGCGATCGCTCACTTCTCGCCACGGGACGCAGAGGTCTATACCGAGTTCGGACGGGTGATGGGGGAGCTGGGTCGGTTGGTCAAGCCCGTCATCGACCGACCGGCGCCGGACCCCGCCTCGCTGGACCCTCGGGAACTGTTGTCGATGGCCAAACTCGGCAAGGGCTTTTCCGACCGAGGCTTCGACTGGTTGGCATCCGAGTACAAGATGTTCACCATGTCGGCAGTCGATCTGCTGGCCGAGTGGTTCGAATCAGAAGCCTTGATCGCCCCGATGTCGGTGTCGGGCATCATCGGCACCTTTCTCGGAGTGCGTTCGCCGGGCACCGCGTATGTGCTGCTGCACCACTACATGGGAGAAATCGATGGCGCCTTTCGCGCTTGGGGGTTGGCCAAGGGTGGCACGGGCTCGGTGGCGGCCTCGATTGCCTCGGCGGCTCGTGCCCTGGGGGTCGAGATTCGCACCGAGGCCGGGGTGGAGCGGATTCTCGTCCAGGGCGAGCGAGCCTGCGGTGTCGTCCTCGCCAACGGCGACGAACTGCGGGCCAAACGGGTCATCTCGGGAGTCGATCCCCACCGCACGTTCCTCGGGCTTGTGGGTGAGGAGCATCTCGACGGGGACTTCAGCGGCCAGGTGCGACGTTTCAAGATGCGTGGCAGTTCGGGCAAGGTCAATCTCGCGCTCGACTCGCTGCCGGAGTTCTCCTGCCTGCCGGGCGATGGCGTACACCTGCGGGGCGATATCACCATCGCGCCGAGCGTCGACTACCTCGAGCAGGCCTACGACGACGCCAAGTATGGGCGCTTCTCGCGCCGGCCGTTCATGGACATCGTGATCCCGTCGCTCACCGACCCGAGTGTGGCGCCACCGGGCAAGCACGTGATGTCGATCTTCGTTCAGTACGCGCCCTACCACCTGGCCGAGGGACCCGAGGAGTGGCCGAACCAGCGCGAGGCGTTTGGCGATGCGGTTGTCGACACCCTGGCCGAATACATGCCGAACCTCAAGGAGCGCATTCTCCACCGCCACGTGCTCACTCCCTGGGACCTGGAGCAGACCTACGGATTGACTGAGGGCAACATCTTCCACGGCGAGCTCAGCCTGGAACAGCTCGCCTTCCAACGGCCGGTTTCGGGCTGGTCGCGGTACAAGACCCCAGTGCGCGACCTCTGGCTCTGTGCTTCCGGGACGCATCCCGGCGGAGGCATCATGGGCGCGCCCGGTGCTTTGTGCGCCCGCGCCATCCTCGGCCAGCGAGGGCCCGCGGCATGACTTGCGACGCCGTGGTCATCGGGGGCGGACACAACGGTCTAGTCGCTGCCTGGCGGTTGGCCAAGGCCGGCAAGAAGGTCGTGGTCTGCGAAGCACGTGCCGTGCTGGGAGGGTTGGCGGCAGCGGACGAGTTCCATCCCGGCTACTCGACCCAGGGCGTCCTCCACGACAGCACGACCTGGCGCTCGTGGCTCAGCGAAGAAATGAAACTCGCTGATCACGGCTGGAAGAGCCGGCCTGCGCCACCGGTGGCGATTCCCTTGCCGACCGGCGAGGTTGCGTCAGTGTCGCGGCGCAGCGGGGAAATAGCTCTTGCTGCCGTCGAAGACGGCGACCGTGAGGCCTACGAGGCATGGCGGCGCTTTCTCGTCACAGTCGGGCCGGTGGTTCGACGACTGCTCGATCGCCGCCCAGCGCGCCTCGACGCCGGAGGGATCAGAGACCTCGTCGGATTGGCAGGCGATGGATGGGCGCTGCGCCGGCTGGGGCGTGCGGCGATGACCGAGTTGTTGCGGGTCGGGCCGATGCCGGTTGCCGACTGGTTGCGGGAGAGCTTCCAGTCGCAGTCCCTGATCGAAGCCTTGATGATGCCGGCGCTGCTCGGAACCTGGCTGGGACCGCACTCGGCGGGGAGCACGGCGAATCTGTTGGCCCATGAATGTGTCGCCGGCGAAGAGACCGTCGGCGGTTCGAGCGCCCTGATCGCTGCTCTCACCACAGCTTGCGAGGCCGTAGGCGTCGAGTTTTCGACCGCAACGACCGTCCAGCGAATTCTCGTCGAGGCCGGAGCCGTGGTGGCAATTCGCTCGAAAAACGGAGGCGAGATCGGGTGCTCGCAGATTCTCGCCTCCTGCAACCCACGCCTCACCCTCCTCGACTTGCTGCCGCCCGCCGTGCTGCCTCTGGCGATTCGTGACCAGATCGCCAACCTGCGGTGCCGGGGAACCGTGGCCAAGCTCCACATCGCTCTCGAAGGGCCTTTGACCCTGGGCGGGCGGAATGTAGAGGTCGTACGCCTCGGCGCCGGTTCGATCGACGCATTCGAGCAGGCGTTCGATGCCGTCAAGTATCGCCGAGTTTCCCAGCGACCGGTGCTCGAGGTGGTCCAGCCCAGCGTCGCCGATTCGAGTGTGTCGCCCGACGGCGGCCACGTGCTCTCGGTTGTCGCCGGCTACGTGCCGTATGAACTCGCCGGCGGCTGGACGGCGGCAGCGAAAGAGAAGCTCGAGCAGCGGGTGCTCGACCGGCTCGAAGGCCTCGAGCCGGGGCTGAGAGGCCGAATCGTGGCTACGCAGACTCTGACACCGGTCGATCTCGAAGACCGCTACGGCCTTCCAGGCGGCCAGCTCCAACACGGCGAGCATGCCCTGGACCAACTTCTTTTCGTCCGCCCCAGCCACCGCCTGGCCCACTACAAGACGCCGGTGGAGGGGCTCTTCCTGGCCGGAAGCGGCAGTCACCCAGGGGGTGGGATCACCGGCGTCCCGGGCTGGCTCGCGGCCGGCACCGCCCTCGAGTCGTGACGGAAGGGACACCCCTGATCTCCACTCGGCAAGGGGTGGCGAAGCTGCGCGTCCGCTCGAACGCTGTGCGTGAGGATGCTCACGCCTTCTATCGCGATGTCGGCTTCCGACAGGTCAAGTCGCAAGGTGTGTTCGAGAGGCAGTTGGAGTCGAGCAAGCGCTAGACTTGAAAGGCGAGGGCAACAGACAGACCGCTGGGCCCAGACACCATGAACTTCTCGACCAGGGAGCTGTAGCGTGAAGCCCGACACGGCTGATCGTGCTCTGACAGTCGTTCTGAGATTGATGGGCTCATCCTCGCTCTCGGCCTTGCTCTTTGTCGCTGCGCCCCGTGACTGGATGTCGGCGCTTCACGCCGATCTGGGGCTCGGGGCAATGCCCGATTCCCCCGTTGTCTGGTATCTGGCGCGATCAACGTCGGCTTTTTACGCGATCTTGGGTGGTCTCTTCTGGGCTGTCTCGTTCGACCTCGGGCGCCATCGTAGGGTGCTCACCTATCTTGGTGGCGCGCTCACGATCTTCGGTGTGGTCCTCCTCGTGATCGACTACGTCGAGGGCCTGCCGAAGGTATGGACCCTCTGGGAAGGCCCCTTCGTCATGGCCTTCGGCACTGCGATCTCGGGGCTCAACCGGGTCGGCCGGGCCATTGAGCGTTGAGGGCGCCCTTGGAGCGGCGGACTGGCTGTTAGGTAGAGCTTTCGAGGTCGCTGCTGAAGGCTGCGCGCAACGCTTCGGCCGTGGCTTGTTGCATCGCCGGATCGGGAGCCCGGTCGCCGACGTGACCGACGGTGTACTCACCGATCGGAGTCGTAGCCGAGATCAAGACCAGCAGACCTTGTTCGAGTTGAAGGGTCACGGACTGACCCACCAGGGCCAACAGCTTGCGGTTGATGCGCCCGACCAGCTGCATGACGCTCGAGGCGACAGCCATCAGATCCGCGTCCGCGCCTCGATCGACCAAGGGCAGCCCGTCATGATCGATGACGAACGCAACGTGGCTGCCCGAGTGCCGCATCATCCAGTCGATGAATGCTTCGAGTCTCTCTCGCAGCGGGCCGGGCGGCGGCTCGAAGGGCTCTAGGGAGGGCCGGGTGTCGAGGGTTGGCTCGAGTCTCGAGACGCCGACCATGGCGCTTGGCTTGTGAGCTAACCTGCTGGCGGTAGGTCCGAAACGAGCCAGGGTTTCAGCCAGGTCTGTGCGGTCAATCCAGGAGATGGACGATGTCATCGTCACCCTCTGCTACGAGGCCGATCCGCGGCTCGAGTTCGGCCGCAATGCTGTCGAAGATAGAGGCCACAGCGGGTGGGCGGCGGCGACTCAGCAGGCTTACGGGAACGCCGTGAGCGCTGGCCCGCAGGAAAGCCGCGTCGCGCGGCACGAAGCCCTCGAGAACCATGGCGCTGGGCAGCAGATTCCAGATCTCCTGAACCGTTTCGAGCGAGATATCGTCGCGCGACTGGACCATCGTCAGCACGATGCCGGCAAGTTCGAGGCCGGTCTGATCTCCGATCTCGGCCAAGGTCTCGAGTACACCCTGGAGCGTTCTCACCGAGAGCGGTTCGGCCTGCATTGGGATGAGGGCGTAGTCCACGGTGCGGAGGGCGCTGCGCGTTCGGCCTGAGAGGCTCGAGGCAGTATCGACCATGAGCACGTCGAAGTCGTTCTCTGTCTGATCGACCAGATTGCCGAAGACCGGTTCGCCGACTTCGACCTGCGAGGGCCGGTGACCCTTGATTCCTCCGACGGGCAGGAACGAGAGTTCCGGAATACGCGTCTTCAGGATCAGCTGGTCAAGAGGCTTGAGGCCCTGCGCGTATTCGGTGAGTCCCTCGGCAACCTTGAGTTCGCTCTTGAGAGAGAGCGAGATCGCGCCTTGTGGATCGGCATCGACTACGAGGGTGCGCCAGCCCCGGCGAGCCAGCGCCAGGCTGGTGTTGAGGGCCAGCGTCGTCTTCCCAACGCCGCCCTTCTGGCTGGCAATCGCTACCGCTCTCATCCGTCTTCCCCGCGCTCCTTCTCCACAGCGATCAGATCCAATCGAAGTGTACATTAAGCCGGGGCTGGCGGCGGGCCGAGGGCGTCATCGAGGACTCCACGTGTGCGCTAGACTTCATGACATGCCGCGCCGCACGGACCTGACCTCCATCCTCGTTGTCGGGTCCGGACCCATCGTCATCGGACAGGCGTGCGAGTTCGATTACTCGGGGACGCAGGCCTGTCGCGCGCTCAAGCGGGAGGGGTACCGCGTCATCCTGGTCAACTCGAACCCGGCGACGATCATGACTGATCCCGGGTTCGCGGACGCGACCTACATCGAACCGCTGACGGCCGAGATGGTGGAGAAGATCATCGTCCGGGAACGGCCGGACGCCTTGCTACCGACGGTCGGCGGACAGACGGGGATCAACCTGACGCTGGCGCTCGAAGAACGTGGGGCCCTCGAGCGGCATCAGGTCGAAGTGCTGGGAGCGGATCTCGACGCGCTGAGGCTGGGGGAAGATCGGCAGCTCTTCAAGCTTGCGATGGAGGAAATCGGTCTCGAAGTGCCCCAGAGCGGCTATGCAGGCTCGCTCGAGACGGCGCGGGAGATCGCTCGAGAGATTGGCTACCCGCTGATCATTCGTCCCAGTTTCACGCTCGGAGGCGAGGGCGGCGGCACGGTCTTCAACCGCGATGAGCTCGACGACCGAGTCAGTGTGGCGCTCGACGCCAGCCCCACCCGAAGCGTCCTGCTGGAGCAGTCGGTCTTGGGCTGGAAGGAGTACGAGTTGGAGGTCATGCGCGATCGGGCCGACAACGCGATAGTGGTCTGCTCGGTCGAGAACATTGACGCCATGGGAGTGCACACCGGGGACTCGATCACGGTGGCACCTCAGCAGACCTTGTCGGACCGCGAGTACCAGGCGATGCGCGATGACGCCTTTGCCGTCATCCGGCGCGTCGGTGTCGAGACCGGGGGTTCGAACATTCAGTTCGCCGTCGATCCGGCCACCGGCGACAGGGTGGTGATCGAAATGAACCCGCGGGTCTCTCGCTCGTCGGCCCTGGCCTCGAAGGCGACGGGATTTCCCATCGCCAAGTGCGCCGCACTGCTGGCGGTGGGCTACACCTTGGACGAGATCGAGAACGACATCACCGGCGAGACCTACGCGGCCTTCGAGCCCTCGCTCGACTACTCGGTAGTCAAGGTACCCCGTTGGGCATTCGAGAAGTTCCCGGCGACGGCGCCCGAACTCGGCACTTCGATGAAGTCGGTCGGAGAGGTCATGGCGATCGGCGTGACCTTCTCGGAGGCACTGCTCAAGGCGCTGGCGTCGCTCGAGCTCGATGGCACCGTCGCCGCTCGTGAAGCGCGGATGGCCGACCCGGTAAGACTACGGCGGCGCCTGTCGGTTCCGAATTGGGAGCGTCTTTTCGCTGTGTTTGCCGCGCTGCGCCAGGGCTGGTCGGTGGACGAGGTCCACGCCGCCAGTCACATCGACCGATGGTTCTTGCGCGAGATCGAGGCCGTCGTGGCTTTGGAGGCCGAACTCGGTTGCTGGGAGCTCGGCAGCGTGCCACCCGAGATGGTCCGGCGCGCCCGCTCGTCCGGTTTGAGTGGCCAGCGCATCGCGCAGCTTCTGGACAGCGATCCGGCACGGTTTGAGGCTTTCGAGACCGAGCACGGCATCGAGCGGATGTACAAACGCGTCGACACCTGCGCCGCTGAATTCCCGGCGCTGACCCCTTATCTCTACTCGACTTATGGCTCGGAGGACGAGACCGATTCCACCGACCGTCGGAAGGTCCTCATCTTGGGCTCGGGGCCCAACCGGATCGGTCAAGGGATCGAGTTTGACTACTGCTGCGTGCATGCGGCGTATGCGCTGTCCCAAGCCGGTTTCGAGACGTTGATGGTCAATTGCAATCCGGAGACGGTCTCGACCGACTACGACACTTCGGACCGGCTCTATTTCGAGCCCTTGACGCTGGAGCACGTGCTGGCCCTCTGTCGGCTGGAGAAGCCTGAGGGTGTGATCGTTCAGCTAGGCGGTCAGACGCCACTCAAGCTGGCTCGTGGGCTGGAGGCCGCCGGGCTGCCGATCTGGGGCACACCGCCCGATGCCATCGACCTGGCCGAGGATCGGGAGCGCTTTGGCGCGTTGCTCGAGTCCCTGGACATTCGCCAACCCGAGAATGGCATTGCCCGGTCGGCGGAGGAGGGCCTCGGCGTTGCCCGCGCTATCGGATTCCCGGTGCTGGTGCGGCCGAGCTACGTGCTCGGTGGCCGGGCGATGGCAATCTGCTACGACGAAGTCAAGCTGGAGGAGTACATGCGCCTCGCGGCCCAGGTCTCGCCGGGGCAGCCCGTGTTGCTCGATCGCTTTCTCGAGGACGCGATCGAGTTGGATCTCGACTTGATTGCGGACGGAGTCTCGGCGGTCGTCGTGGGCATCCTGCAGCACATCGAAGAGGCTGGGATCCATTCGGGTGACTCGGCGGCGGTCCTGCCGCCCTACAATGTGGCCTCCGAGCTTCTAGACGAGATGCGGGATATCGCCCACCGCCTGGCACTCGAGCTCGGTGTTGTAGGCCTGATGAACGTGCAGTTCGCCGTCCATAAGGGCGACGTCTACGTCATCGAGGTCAACCCTCGTGCTTCGCGGACCGTACCGTTCATCGCCAAGGCGGTCGGAGTGCCGATCGTCAAGCTGGCTGCCAGAGTGATGGCAGGAGAGACGCTCGAAGGCCTCGGCCTGACCGAGGAGCCGCGAGTCCCCGGTGTCTTCGTCAAGGCCCCCGTCTTTCCTTTCCGCCGCTTCCCGGGAGTCGATCCAGTGCTCGGGCCGGAGATGAAATCGACCGGTGAGGTGATGGGGGTCAGCACCGACTTCGGGCCCGCCTTTGCCAAGGCTTGGATTGCCGCCGGCCACCAGCTACCGACTTCGGGCACGGCCTTTCTGTCGGTTCACGACCGCGATAAGCCCGCGCTGCTGCCGGTGGCCCGTGGCCTGGAGGGCCTGGGCTTCACCCTTTGCGCGACGGCGGGCACCGCGTCCTACCTCGCGCAGCAGGGACTCGTGGCTGAGTCCGTTCCCAAGGTGATGGACGGCGAGCGACCCCACGTGGTCGATCGGCTGCTGTCGCGCCAAATCGATTTGGTTGTGAACACCCCGCTGGGTCGCGACTCGCACGAAGATGACGCGATCATTCGCCAAACGGCACTCAAGTTCGACATTCCATGCATCACGACGCTTTCGGGCGCAATGGCGGCGGTGGAGGGGATCGAGGCCCTGCGGGCCGGAGACCTACAGGTCAAACCGCTACAGGAACTCTGCGGCGACATCTCGCGAGGGTGGCTCGCGGCCCTCGAACGCAAGCCCGTGACGGCCTGAGCAAACGCCGATGCCTACGTTCTATGCCCCTGCGCCGGCGCGTGGCACGGCCGTTTCTTCTTTGGTAGCTTGAAGTGAACGCGGCAGGCCGCCGCTACGGAGACTCCGCCATGAGCGACACCCGCATCGAGAAAGACAGCCTGGGCGAGGTTCAGGTTCCCGCCGACGCCTACTACGGGGCGCAGACCGAACGTGCGCGCCAGAACTTCCCCGTCAGTGGCCTGAGATTCCCGCGCCGCTTCATCGCGGCCATGGGCTCGATCAAGTCAGAGGCCGCCCGCGTCAACGCCGCAATGGGCATTGTCGAGGCAGATCTCGCCGCCGCTGTCGGCCAGGCGGCCGACGAGGTCGTGGCCGGGAAGCACGACGCGCACTTCCCTCTAGACATCTTTCAGACCGGGTCAGGTACCTCGACCAACATGAACGCCAATGAGGTGATCTCGAACCGGGCGATCGAGATCCTCGGCGGAACCATGGGTTCGAAATCGCCGGTTCACCCCAATGATCATGTCAACGCCGGGCAGTCGTCCAACGACACCATCCCGACGGCGATTCACGTAGCTGCCTACGGAGCCTTGGCCGAGGCCCTGGAGCCGGCGCTCGAGATTCTCGCCTCCTCGCTCGAGGCCAAGGCTCGTGAGTTTGACGATGTTGTCAAGATCGGCCGCACTCATCTGCAGGACGCAGTGCCCGTGCGGCTTGGCCAGGAGTTTTCGGGCTACGCGCAGCAGATCCGCAACGGTCAGGCTCGGGTGGCGGCGGTCAAGCCACGGCTGGCCGAGTTGGCCCTCGGTGGTACTGCGGTCGGTACCGGGCTCAACGCGCCCGCGGGTTTTGCCGATCGGGTGATCGCTGGCCTAGCCGAGCGCAGCGGACACCCGTTCGTGCCGGCGCCCAACAAGTTCGAGGCGCTGGCCTCGAAGGACGCGGCAGTGGAAGCGTCGGGCGCCGTGCGAACGGTGGCGGTGTCGTTGACCAAGATTGCCAATGACATCCGCTGGATCGGCTCGGGCCCGCGTTGCGGCATCGGCGAAATTGCGCTCCCCAGCCTGCAACCGGGCAGTTCGATCATGCCAGGCAAGGTGAACCCGGTGATCCCGGAGTCGGTTCTCATGGTCGCGGCGCAGGTGATCGGCAATGACGCGACGGTCGCCTGGGGTGGAGCAGCCGGTAATTTCGAGCTCAACGTGATGATGCCCGTCATCGCCTACAACTTGCTGCAGTCGATCGAGACGGTGGCCAGCGCCTCGCGCCTGCTGGCGCAGCGTTGCGTCGACGGGCTGACTGCCAACGTCGAACGCAATCGCGAGATGATCGAGAAGTCGCTCGCCTTGGTGACGTCACTGGCACCAAAGATCGGCTACGACCTGGCGGCGGAGATCGCCAAGGAGTCGTTCAAGACGGGCCGGACGGTCCGCGAGCTAGCGATCGAGAGAGAGGTTCTGCCGCTGGACGAACTCGAACGGGCGCTCGATGCTCGGGCGCAGACCGAGGGTGGCATCCAGGAGTGAGATGCCGCTGGGTGAGTGGTTGACCGAATCCAATCCCGCCGGAGATGCAGCTTGCGCTAAGGAGTTTGATCGGCGCATAGCGCGACGACCGTGATCGTGTTCCCGTCCGGCATGTTGCCTTGACTGGTCGACCACCCGGTCGGTGCCGTCGCTGCGCCTCGTGGCTGGGGAAAGCTGACTCGGTCCTGGTCGGGGAAGCCGGGAGCCTCTCGATAAGCCGTGCCGCTGACCGCAATGTCGCCCGGGTCGCACGCGGCCACGAGGATCGGTACGTTGCAGTTGGGCCCGCCGCTCGTGCAGGTGAAGCCGGTGCTGCGCTGATAGATGTTGAGGCTGCCTCCGGCTGGGCCGGGAGGCCCCGCCTGCCCTGCAGGGCCAGGAGGACCCTGGCAGCCCGTGGCTACGACTCCGAGAACGAGAGCGGGAACGGCGAGGCGGCAGATAGAGCGCAACATGGATCAGATCCCCCGGGTGAAAGATGGCTTGGGCGCTCAGGACCTGCCCAGGACCCGGGCAGGACCGGAACGCCTCGTAAACTCAGGCGAGCGAGTCTCGGGTTCGTTACGCGCCAGTGCGGTATCCTGCGCTCCAACCTGAGAGGAGGCTGGCTAGAATGCCCTACGCAGCGTACAAGGTTCTGCACGTGTTCTCGGTGATTCTCACCTTCACCGTGTTGGGTGGATTGGCCCTCCACTCCGCCAACGGGGGCAATCGAGGAAGCAACCTGTCGGGGAAGCTGACCGGTGCTCTCCACGGAGTCGGCCTGTTGATGATCCTGGTCGGCGGCTTCGGCCTGTTGGCTCGACTCAATATGGATGGCTTCCCGCTCTGGGTGTGGCTCAAGCTTGCCATCTGGATACTGGTCGGCGCTTCGGCAGCCGTCATAAGACGGTCGCCAGCGATGAGCAAAGCGCTTCTCCTTCTGCTTCCGTTGCTTGGCGGCCTCGCAGCCTGGCTCGCCATCTACAAACCCTTCGCCAGCTAGGGAGGCAAGGTGTCCCTGCGCCGAGTCCTGATTATCCTCGCAATCGTGGCTGGGCCCGCCGTGGCCGGGGCCGACGAACCAATCCACTGGGACGCTGTCAACCTGATTCGCGACGAAGGCTTCGAGCGCTCAGAGGTGATGGAGACCTTGCGTCAGCTGACCGACGAGTTGGGACCTCGATTGACGGGTTCTCCACGCGGCCAGGCAGCAAGCCGCTGGACCCGAGCACAACTCGAAGAGTGGGGCCTCGACAATGCCGAGCTGCACTCGTGGGGTCCCTTCGGGCGTGGCTGGTCCTTCTCGCGCACTGCCGTTCACATGACCTCGCCGCGGGCGACGCCGCTGATGGCCCTACCCAAGGCTTGGACTCCGGGGACCAAGAAGGTGGCTCGCGGCGAGGCGATGAAGGTCTCAATCGAAAAGGCCGAGGATCTCGAGCAATACCGGAGCAAGATCAAGGGCAAGATTCTGTTTGCGGAAGAACCTCGCGAACTCGGTGCTGCCGATGCTCCAGCGTTCCAGCGCAAGACCGCGGACGATCTGGCGGCCTTGGCGGTCTTCCCGATTCCCGGCGCGCCGTCGAGGTTTCGCCGGGAATTCCGCAAACGTTGGACGCTGCGCAAGACCCTCAACGAGTTCCTGGTCGAGGAGAAGGCTCTGGCCATCGTTGGCCTGAGCTCGCGTGACGGGGGCACCCTACGACTCGGCGGAGCTGGCTCCCGAGAACCCGGAGAGAGTATCGGTGTGCCGTCGTTGGCTATGGCGGTCGAGCACTACAACTGGATTCTTCGACTTCTCGACGCAGGGGAGACGGTCGAACTCGAGATTGACGTGCGGGCCGAGTTCCATGACGACGACTTGAATGCCTATAACACGATCGCTGAGATCCCGGGCTCGGACCTGGCCCACGAGGTCGTGATGTTGGGAGCCCACCTGGATTCCTGGCACGCGGCCACCGGATCGAACGACAACGCTGCCGGCTCGGCCGTGATGATGGAGGCGGTGCGGATTCTGAAGGCCGTCGGCCTCGCGCCGCGACGCACGATTCGGATCGCGTTGTGGACCGGGGAGGAGCAAGGGCTCCTGGGCTCCCGGGCCTATGTCAAGGACCACTTCGCGACTCGCCCCGAGTCTGAGGATCCCGAGCAGCTCGAATTGCCGAGTTTTTTGCGCGACCGCACCTGGCCGATCGAGCCCAAGCCGGAGCACGAACACTTCTCCTCCTATTTCAACCTCGACAACGGGAGCGGGAAGATCCGTGGCATCTACACCCAAAGCAACGCGGCCGCCAAACCAGTCTTTGAGCGCTGGCTCGAGCCGTTCCATGACCTAGAAGCCGATACCGTGGTGACGCGCAATACCGGCGGCACGGACCACCAGGCCTTCGACCGCGTAGGTCTGCCCGGATTCCAGTTCATCCAGGACCAACTGGACTACTCGACTCGGACTCACCACAGCAATCTCGACGTCTACGATCACGCGGTGGCCGAGGATCTAAAACAGGCGTCGGTAATAGTGGCCTCGTTCGTCTACCATGCGGCAATGCGTGACGAGAAATTCCCGCGCAAGCCAATGCCGCGCAAGCCCCCCGAGCCGCCCAAGAAACCGGGCGACGAAGAGAGCGCTGACTGAACAAGGGGAGAGAGACCGCGATGCGCTGGTACCGAAAGCTCCATTGGCAGATCATCCTCGGCCTGACGCTGGGCGTCGTGTATGGCGTGATCGCCGCTTCCCAGGGCTGGGGCAAGTTCACCAGCGATTGGATTTCGCCTTTCGGCACGATCTTCATCAACGCGCTGCAGCTGATCGCCGTGCCGTTGGTTTTGTCGTCCCTCATTACCGGTGTGGCGTCGCTTTCCGACCTGAAGAAACTCTCGCGGATTGGCGGCAAGACGATATTCATCTACATCGGCACAACGGCTATCGCGGTGACCATCGGCCTGCTGATCGTCAACGTGTTGAAGCCCGGCGACCGCGTACCCGAGCAAGTGCGGATCGAATTGCAGGACCAATTCGCTGAGGAGACCGGGCGGCGGGAGGCGGCGGCCGAGGCGGCCCAAGAGCGGGGACCGTTGCAGATTCTCGTCGATATGGTGCCTTCGAACTTCTTCAGCTCGGCGAGCAGCAACCGCAATATGCTGCAGATCGTCCTGGTGTCGATCATCCTCGGCATCGGTTTGATCCAGCTCAGTCCGGAGAAGGGCGCGCCGCTCCTGAAACTCTTCGAGTCCCTCAACGAGGTCGTGATTCGCCTGGTGGATCTGATCATGTTGATGGCTCCGGTCGGGGTCTTCGCTCTCATTGCCCGGACCATCACCGAGATCGCCGGTGACAACCTCCAGCAAGTTTTTGATCTGCTGGGAGCTCTCGGGTTCTACTTCCTGGCCGTCGTGCTCGGTCTGGGGCTGCAGACTTTTGTCGTCTATCCGACGCTGCTCAAGATCTTCAGCCGCATGCCGCTCCGCACCTTCATCGCCGGCATGGCCCCGGTGCAACTAGTAGCCTTCTCGACCAGTTCGAGCGGTGCCACATTGCCACTGACCATGGAGCGCTGCGAAGAGAAACTCGGCGTCTCGGAGGAGGTCTCCTCCTTTGTCCTGCCGCTTGGAGCGACCATCAACATGGATGGCACTGCGCTCTACCAGGCGATCGCGGCGGTTTTTATCGCCCAGTCGCTCGGCATGTCGATCGGCCTCGAGGGTCAGCTGACGATCATCCTCACCGCCGTCCTAGCCTCGATAGGCACGGCTGCGGTGCCCGGTGCCGGGATCATCATGCTGGTCATCATCCTGCAGGCAATCGGTGTCCCGAGTGCGGGAATTGCGCTGATCTTCGGGGTCGATCGCATCCTCGACATGTTGCGTACGTCGACCAACGTCACGGGCGACGCGACCGTGGCGACGATCGTGGCTTCCTCTGAAAACCAGTTGCACATACCAACGCTCGACGAGGGAGCGGACAAAATCCGGGTCCGGCGGCCGGTCTGAGAGCCTAGGACGGTGTCAGGCCGCGACCGACGAGAAACTCCTCGGTCAGGAGCCAGAGCCTCTGCAGGCGGTCGAGCATCCGGTGGTCGCCGTCGGCGAAGAGGTGGAGTTCGATCTCTTCGCCTGCCGATTGGGCGGCGAACTCGACCACCTGGCGCCACGGTACGCTGGTGTCGTGCTTGCCCTGAAAGATGAGGGTCGGAGTTCGGTAGTGGGCGCATAGGGTCGCGACGTCATGCGCTCGGAGGTCCTCGACAAAGTTCCAACCGATGTCCCAGGCCCCGAGGTCGTGGCCGATCTCGAGCTTGCCCTCGCGTTGCCAGCGTTCGACCTTGTCGGTGCCGAGCTCGGCGCTAAAGGTCTCCTCGAGGCCCAAGGCAGGCGCAAGATGGATAGCGGCATGGACGGCTTGTGGGTGCCTCGCCGCATACCAAAGACCGGTGAGACCGCCCATCGAGGAGCCGAAGAGCACGACCCGCTGGTAGCCGCGGCGCTTCAGTTCGGTGTGCACGAGCTCCACGTCGGCGACATTGCGCGACAGCGTGAGATCGAACATCCAACCGTCCGACTCGCCGTGTCCCTGGAAATCGAACGAGCAGAAAGCGATACCTCGAGCGAGAAAGCGGGCGCGAAAAAGGTCGGCCTTCTCACCTGCTTGGCTCGAACCGAATCCATGGAGGTAGAGGACTGCCAGGTCGCTCGTCTTCTCGGGCTCGTCGAGGCAGACGGCCAGGGAGTCGACCCCGGATTCAGAGGCGGACTCTGGTCGTGGCTCGGGTCCGGACCTCGGCCCGAGCTGGGCCAGCGGAAGGCGCAACTCCATGGCTGCCGTCAGCCGCCGAGATGCGCGGCGAAGAAATCGAGGGTGCGGCCCCAGGCGACTTCGGCCGCAGCCGCGTCGTAGCGCGTCCCTGACGGATTGGCGAAGGCGTGGTGGGCACCCTCGTAGATGTGGACGGTGACTTCCTTGTCGAAGTCCTGCATGCGGCCCTCGAAAGCACGGACGCCTTCGATCGGGATGCCGCCGTCCTCGCTACCGAAGTGGCCGAGGACAGGAGCACCGATCGTTGCCAGCGCGTCGTCGCTAACCACACGTCCGTAGTAGATGACCGCGGCGTCCAACCGGTCGCCCATGAGGATGGCGGTCTGGAGGGACCACCCGCCGCCGAAGCACCATCCGACGGAGCCGATCTTGCCGGATCTTGCTGCCGCCAGGTAGGCGTGCGCGGCACGCAGGTTCTGCTTCAAACGTTCGGGCTGGTCGCCGGCCGTGCGCATGAATCCCATCGCCTCGTCGCGGGTGGTCGCGACGCTACCTTCGTAAAGGTCTACGGCCAAGGCGACGTACCCCTCCTGGGCGAAGCGCCGCGCCATGGTCCGAATATTGTCGTTCAGGCCCCACCACTCCTGGATCACGATGATGCCCCCACGCGAGCTCCCGTCGCCCGGTCGGGCCAGATAGCCGTTGATCTCTTCTCCGGGCCAGTAGGCGACCTCCTCGGCGGTCACGTTGGCTGCGGCTGCATCGCCGGCCGCCGCGGCCGGAATCGGCTCGTCTCCAGCGTGTTCTCGCGCCATCCGGGCGGCGTAGTCGGCGTCCTCTGCCGGACCTCCCGCTGCACATGACAGCACACTGGTTAGCAGGAAAACGGAGATCGTGAGTGTACGAAGCATGGGAGAGTCTCCTGGTCTTTGGCCTGGTGCCTGGCGTGGGCATGGGCTGCAGTTGTCGGCCGGGCGGCCGTTGGCGAGGACGCCGCAATCTATCACCGGGGGTGCTAGGGTCTGCCCGCCATGACCGCGACCCAGGGCCGCAACTACCTGCTCGACTTCTCGCCTGAGCTGCTCGAGATCTGGCTCGGCGATCGTGGGCGGCCGGGTTTTCACGCCGGGCAAGTCGCGCGCTGGATTTTCGAGCGTCGCGTGACGGACTTTTCTGCCATGACTGATCTACCGCAGGCGCTGCGGGCCGACCTCGAGCAAGCCTTCGAGATTTATCGCGGAACCGAGGTGGAGCGGTCGGTGTCGCCGGACGGCACCGCCAAGCTCTTGCTTCGCTGGCCGGACGGTGCCAGCACCGAGACCGTGATGATCCCGGCCGACGACCATGGCCGGCCGCGCCGCACCGTGTGCTTGAGCACCCAAGTCGGCTGCGACGTCGGCTGCCGCTTCTGCGCCAGCGGTATCGGCGGCGTGCGGCGCAACCTATCGGTGGGCGAAGTGCTCGAGCAGGCAGTGCGTGTAGCGGCTGAACTCGACGCGGCAGGCGAGGCGCTCACCCACGTGGTGTTCATGGGGATGGGCGAACCGCTTGCCAACTACGATGTGACCGTCGAGGCTGTTAGGCAGCTCAATCGGCTGATGGGGATCGGCCGCCGCCGAATAACGGTCAGTTCGGTGGGCTTGCCCAAGCAGATCGCTCGGCTCGCGGGGGAGGACCTTCAAGCCACGCTGGCGCTCAGCCTCCACGCGCCGACGACGGCGCTGCGCGCCCGGCTCATTCCCTGGGCCGAGGCGATCGACCTCGATGCGGTGCTCGAAGCCTGCCGCGAGTACTTCCGGCGCACCGGCCGAGAGGTCACGTTGGAATACTGCCTCCTGGCGGGCGTCAACGATCTGCCTGAGCATGCCGGGGAGCTGGCGGCGATTGCCGTCGACCTCCAGGCACACGTCAACCTCATGATGTACAACCCTGTGGTGGAGTTACCGTTCGAGCGCCCTAGTCGCAACCGAGCGGTGGAGTTCTTGAAGCAACTCCGAGCCGCTGGTGCCAACGCCCACCTGCGCCACAGCAGAGGGCTCGAAGCTGACGCCGCCTGTGGGCAGCTGCGCCGCAGGCATGAGCGCGCCGCGGGTTAGTCCGCCGCCCGGGTTGACTGCCCAGGCACCGCCCTGCGGCATCACTCGATGACGATGTCCTCGAGCCCGTCCTCGGCCTCCGGGTAGCGCATTTCGAGTCTCTCGAGCGCCGCGACCAGGGCGTGGGAAATGACCAGATTGCGGTACCACTTGCGATCCGATGGCACGACGTACCACGGCGCCCACTCGGTGCTGGTCTTGGAGAGGACCACGGCGTAGGCCTCCTGATAGGCGTCCCACAGCTTGCGCTCGTCAAGGTCGGCGCGTGAGAATTTCCAGCGCTTATGCGCGACATCGAGGCGGGATTGGAGCCGCCGCTTCTGTTCCTCCTTCGAGATGTTGAGGAAGAACTTGAGAATCGTCGTGCCTTCCTCCGCCAGTTGGCGTTCGAAGTTGTTGATCTGTTCGTAGCGGCGCCCCCAGACCTCCGGTGGTACGAAATTGTGCACGCGCACGACGAGCACGTCCTCATAGTGGCTGCGGTTGAAGATCGTGATCTCCCCGGAGCCCGGCGTCTTGCTGTGCACCCGCCAGAGGTAGTCGTGAGCCAGCTCGCGTGATGTCGGCTTCTTGAAGCTGGCCACATGCACGCCCTGCGGGTTGGTGCCGTCGAATACGTGACGGATTGTTCCGTCCTTGCCGCCGGTGTCCATCGCTTGAAGGACCACGAGGACCTTGTGGCTGGCTTCAGCGTAGAGGGTCTCCTGAAGTTGCTCGAGGCGCTGGTTGAATTCGGCGACCTGGCGCCGACCTTCTTTCTTGCCGGCTTCGCACTGGGAACGATCGCCCGGCTCGTGGCGCGCAAGATCGACGGTAGTCCCCGGCGGGATTCGATAGAGGTCACTGTTCATCAGGTCTCCTGTTCATCAGGTCTTCACACGGTTTGATTCAGCCTTGGTTCAGGCCTTTGTTCGAATGTCGGAACGATCGGCTTTTCGCTGGGGAGTCGGGGGTGGCTTCGATCACCAGCTACCCGAAGATCCGCCGCCGCCAAAAGAACCGCCGCCACCCGAGAAGCCGCCGCCGCCGGAAAACCCGCCGCCCGAGGATCCCCATCCACCCGATGAGGACCAGCCACCCCGGCGTGTGCGGCCCAAGCGAGCCCACTTGCCCAAGGCTGTCTTGGGGACCACGAGGCGCAGGATCGGCACGGAGATGCACCAGATCGCCAAGCAGATGGCGCCGATTCGGGGACTGACCATCGCGGCTGGGGCACCGAAGACGAAAGGCATCAAAGCGAGATAGACGACCCAGCCGGAACAACCCGGTGTCGTGATGGCGCTGAGCGAGAACGGTAGGACGAGTAGGAGCAGGAAGATCAGCGCCCCGATGGGCAGGCCTCCCTTCGAGCGAACCGGTGAGTTTGCCGCTGGCGGAGGCAGGACGTCGTTACCCTCGATCAAGGCTGCCAGGGTCTCGACCGCGCGTTCGGTGCCGCCGTCGAAGTCGCCGGCTCGGAAGCGTGGTCTCAGGACTTCGTCGAGGATGCGGCGTGAGTAGGCATCGGTGACGATCGACTCGAGCCCATAGCCGATCTCGAGCCGCATCTTGCGGTCGTCGCGAGCGATCAAGAGGAGCGCGCCGTCGTCCACGTCGGCCCTCCCCAGAGCCCAAGTCTCGACCACGCGTAGCGAGAAACCCTCGAGGCTGTCCCCTTCGAGGCTTGGAACCGTGAGGACGGCGACCTGGGCGCCTTGCCCACTCTCCAACTCGGCGAGCCGCTGGCTGATTCGCTCCTCGCTTCCAGGCGACAGGATGCCGGCCAGATCGTTGACCCGTCCGGCCAGAAAGGGCACCTCCAGGCCGCTGAGGGCCGTCGGCAGACAGGCCAAGAGGACGAGAGCGGAGCCGAGGCGCAGGCTCGCGTCGCGGCGAGATCTATTCATCGAGCATCCTTGGGTCGTCACTCAGCTCGTTGACGTCCTCCTCGGAGCGTTCGAGGCCGCGCGCCTCGAGCAAGCTGCCGCACTCCTCGACGGCCTTCACCAGGCTCGGCCCGGCGTTCCCCTGGCCGATACCGGTCGCGAGTTGGGTCGTGATCTGTCGCCAGGCGTCGGCAGGGACCAGCGTACGAATGCCCTCGTCGCAGAGGATCTCCACCCGATGTTCGAAGAGGGAGAGGAAAATCAAGACTCCTGTACGAGCGTGGGTTTGGAATACTTCTTCGCTGACGAACGCAGCGGCAGCGCGGTTGTGGACTCGGCGTTGCATGGTCTGCACACCGATCAGCTCGCGCTCGATGGCGGGTGCCGAGGCTGCAAGAAGCCACGCTGCGGCTGCTCCCACCAGCGGTGCCAAGGCCGGCCAGATGAACGTCGCCGTGTTCCAGACTTCGGTTGCGTAGAGGCCGTAAGCCGCGATCAGCCCGCCCAGAAGCGCGCCGATAGTCGCAGCACGCCAGCGCGCGTCCTCGTAGGCGTCGGAGCGCTCGACCAGGACGCAGACGAGTTCACCGGCCGTGCGACTCTCTGCCTCCCGGGTCGCGTCTCTGACCGCGGTCAGCTCGGCATCGCTGAAGTAGTCGTGGATCGACACTCGCTAGAATTCGACCTTGGGCGGTTCGTCCGCGCCCGTAACCGACTGGAAGTAGGGCTTCTCGGCGAAGCCGAACATCTTGGCCACGATAACGGTGGGGAATTGGCGACGGGAGGTGTTGTACGTCTTCGTCGCGTCGTTGAACCGTTGGCGTTCGACAGTTATTCGGTTCTCCGTGCCCTCGAGCTGGGCCTGCAGATCGCGAAAGGCGTCCGTCGCTTTGAGTTCCGGGTAGCGCTCGACGACGACGAGCAGGCGGGAGAGTGCCGAAGACAGCCCGCTCTGCGCCTGTTGGAACTCTTCGAGCTGGGCCGCATCGGGCGCGTTCTCGAAGCTCATCTGCGAGATCTTCGAGCGGGCTTCGACCACCTGGGTCAGCGTCTCCTGTTCAAACTCAGCCGCTCCCTTGACGGTTGCCACGAGGTTGGGGATGAGGTCGGCGCGCCGTTGGTAGACGTTCTCCACCTGACTCCAGGCCCCTTCGACGCCTTCTTGCAAGGCTACGAGCCTGTTGTAGCCGCAACCCTGCAGAGTGACTGCAAGGATGGCGGCAAGAAGAAATCTCGCATGGACAGATCGTGAAAACATTGACAACTCCTTGCATCGTGGCTGGACGGACGACCAGCGGTTCGATTCCCGCCCGTGATTCATGGACTTCGCACCCTACGATGCCTGAGTATAAGACCCAGTGAACACCGAGCACGACAGGCCGCCCGTCCGTCGCATCCTGCACTGCGACATGGACTGCTTCTACGCTGCGGTCCATATGCGCGACCAGCCTGAGCTGGCAGGCCTACCCGTCGTGATCGGAGGGTCGCCCGAGGGGCGTGGCGTAGTTGCCGCTGCGAGCTACGAGGCGCGGGCCTTTGGAGTGCGTTCGGCGATGCCGTCGGCACGTGCCCTGCGACGGTGCCCGAAACTGGTCTTCGTCAAGCCGGATTTCCCGCGCTATCGGCAAGAGTCGGCCGAGGTCTTTGCCATCTTTCGCGATTTCACCTCGCTTGTGCAGGTTGTGTCGATCGACGAGGCGTACCTGGATGTCAGCGACACGCTGGGGCCGTGGGGGAGCGCCACGGCATTGGCGCGGGAGATCCGCCGCCGAGTCTTGGCCGAGCGCCGATTGACCGTCTCGATCGGTGTGGGCCCTAGCAGGTTGGTTGCCAAGATCGCCTCGGACGCGCACAAACCCGATGGGCTCACAGTAGTCACCCCCCGCCGGGTCCAGGCCTTCTTGGACCCACTCTCGGTTCGGGCCCTGCCGGGGGTCGGGCCGGCGACGGAGAAGCGGCTGAATGGGATCGGGATCACCAAGGTGCATCAATTGAGAGAGGCCGACGAGGCCGAGCTCGAGCACCGTTTCGGGCGTTACGGCGCCCGTCTTGCGGCCTTTTCCCGCGGCCTCGACGACCGGCCAGTCCGGGTCGATCGCGAGCGCAAGAGCCTGTCGAGCGAGCGAACCTACGAGACCGACCTGGCTGACCTGGACGCCGTGCAGGAGCAGCTCGACAACCTGGCACAGAGCGTGGCCCAGGGCTTGAGCAAGCGGGACATTTCGGCCCAGACGGTAGTGATCAAGGTGCGCTACGGCGACTTCACGACGGTTACGCGGTCGCAGACGCTGCCGGTGCCGACCGCGGATGTTGCGGTCATCAGCCGCACCGCTCGCGGTCTATTGGCCAGAACCGAGGCTGGCGAGCGACCGGTGCGGCTGCTCGGCGTCGGCGGTGCCAACCTAGTGGCCGGGCGGCTCGAACAGCTAGATCTCTTCGCCTGAAAACCGCTCGGCTGCGCGAGGAGCGTCTAGGAACGGAGTTTCTCGATCTCGCGACGTTGCTTCTTGGTCGGCCTACCGGCTCCGGCCTCGCGCTCCACGGGGCTGCGCCGCATGAGGCGAGCCATCGGATCCGCGACGGGTGCCGGCGGACTCTCATCGAGGTAGATCCTCGGAGCCTCGGCCTTGGGGAGCGGCTTGTCCGCCAGTTCGTTGACCACCAGGACTCGCAGCCAATTGCCCTTTTCGACCTCGACCCGATCACCCACAGCGAGGGCGCGGTGCGGCTTGGCCCGTGCGCCGTTGACTCGCACCCGGCTGAGCTGGCAGGCGCGAGTCGCCTGAGTGCGAGTCTTGAACATCCGAGCGACCTGGAGCCACTTGTCGAGTCGCACCGCCATGGCGAGAGTCTATCGTCGGGCCTGATGGTGTTGGTGCCGAACACCGTACAATTGAGTCGATGCTCCGTTCTCAACGTCGCTTGCTCAGCCTGATTCTCGCCGTTCCGGTCCTACTGGTCGTTGCCGCGCTGGTCTACATGGTCGGCATGCAGCAGTTCGAGGGGGAGACCCGGGGCTTCTGGAAGAGCCTGGCGTGGGCTGCAGAGACCGTATCGACGACCGGTTACGGTGCCGACACGAACTGGGACCACCCGCTGATGGTGGTCTTCGTCGTCGTGTGCCAGTTCGTTGGTGTCTTTCTGGTGTTTCTGATCTTTCCGATCTATCTGATTCCCTTCCTCGAAGAGCGTTTCGAGAAACGCTTGCCGACCCGAGTGCCGCCCCTCGAGGAGCATGTCGTGATCTACCGCTACACGGCAGCGGTGGCGACCCTCCTGGAGGAACTCGAGCTTGCCGGCGTTCCGGCGCTCGTCATCGAAGCTGATGAGGGTGTCGCCAGGGAACTGGTAGCCCAGGGGCGGCCGGTCATTCTCGGACGGTTGGAGAATGACGCTCTCGAGCGGGCTCATGTCGGTGCCGCCCGGACCCTCATTGCCAATTCGAGCGACCATGAGAACGCGGCGGTCATTCTGAGCGCGCGGCAGCTCGGTTGCGCCGGCGAGATCCTGGCGCTGGTCGAGGAGCCCATGCACCGCCAACCGATGCTGCTCGCCGGTGCCACTGCGGCCTTCACGCCTCGGCACGTTCTCGGTGCCGCTCTGGCAGCGCAGGCTAGCCGGCGGTTGCGCTCGACCCTGCGCGGGGAGCGGCAGTTGGGCGACAGGCTGGTCATTCGGGAGGTGCGAGTCGGTCCCGGAAGCTCGATCTCGGGTCAGACCCTGGCAGAAGCAGGCCTGGGAGCTCGAATTGGCGTCAGCGTGGTGGGGCAGTGGACTGGCGGTGAGCTTCAACCCTCGCCGACCGCCGAAACGAAGATCGCGCCCAACGGCATCCTCATCCTGGCCGGCAGCGCCGAGGCGATCAACCGCTTTGCCGACACCTGTCTGGACGGCGGCGAGCGCTCGGAGGCGCCGATCGTAGTGGCGGGCTATGGCGAGGTTGGTCGGAAGGTCGCTGAGCTGTTGCGCGACGCCGGCGAGCCGGTTCGGGTTCTCGACCGGTCCGAGCCCGGCGTCGACGTGACGGGTGACGTTCTCGATGGCAAGGTCTTGGACGACCTGGACGTGGCCAACGCGCGTGCCGTAGTCCTGGCCCTCGATTCCGATTCGGCGACGCTCTTTGCCAGTGTCATTATTCGTGAACTGGCGCCGAGGGTACCGATCATCGCTCGAGTCAATCTTTCGGAGAACGTGGATCGAATCCACGCCGCCGGAGCGGACTTCGCACTCTCGATCAGTCGGGTTGCGGGCCAACTCCTGAGTCGTCGGTTGCTCGGAGAGGAGTCGATCGCTCTCGACGATGAGCTCAAAGTGCTCAAGACCGCTGCACCCAAGCTGGCGGGCAAGAACCCTGCCGAAGCCGCGATCCGTCAGCGCACTGGATGCTCGGTCGTAGCGGTGGAGCGCGGCGACGAGTTGATTGTCGAGCTGGGCCGCCAATTTCGCTTCGAGGCCGAAGACACGGCTTTCGTTGCCGGCAGTAGTGAGGCGACCAGGGCGTTTCAGGAGCTTTTCGCGTGAGGCGGCGGCGGGGGTAGGTCGTGGACACAGGAGTCCCGATGCGCTGTCTTGGCTGGGTGTGACGTGTGTCACACACGGTGTTATAGTGGACGGCCTAGGCAGTAGAACATCTGGGAACATGTATGAGTTGGCGCAAGCCGGGGGGCTAGGAACCAACACATACACGGGGAGGAACTAATCGATGGCATTGGTAAGACGTTCATTCAGCATGATGGTCTTGGTGGCCCTGTTGGCACTGGGGATCGTCTTCATGGGCCCGGGCGTGGGTTCCGATGCCGGGGCGAGCGCCTCGGCTTCGGCCGACTCGGACAGCGGTAGCGATTCCGACAGCGGGAGTGACTCCGATAGCGGGAGTGACTCCGATAGCGGCAGCGATTCCGACAGCGATAGCGGCGACTGCGCCGATCCGTTTGGCGGCGCGGCCCAGCGGTCAAGTGACAGCGATAGCGGCTCCGACTCAGATTCAGGCTCCGATTCCGACTCCGGGTCAGACTCCGACTCGGGTTCGGACTCCGATTGCCCTGGCGATCCCAACCCGGCGACCTCTATCGACATTCGCAAGCAGCAAGAGGGCCCCGATTCCCGGACGTTCCCAGAGGGGGCCAACGTGCCGTTCGACATCGTCGTCATGAACAACGGCGACGTGGATTTGACCAATGTGGTCGTGAGCGACCCGCTGACGCCCCTTTGCGACCAGGTCATCGGTGATCTGCCTGCCGGGCAGGGCTTCGCCTACACCTGTGAAGCGCGAGACGTGGTCACCGGTTTCAACAACGAAGCCTGCGTCTTGGGATCTGTGGGTGGCGGGGGTTCGCCGGACTGCGGCGAATGCGACGGCAAGGTGACGGCGCTAACCCTCGAGTATCTCGGTGGGGTGGTAGACGCTTTTATCGAAGTGGTCCAGAAGAAGGACAATCAGACCGTCTTCGCCGACGTAGTACAGCCCGGCGGCACGTTCTCCTTCGTCGGCATGGACGACAAGGGCACACTGTCCACCGAGATCAAGATCTTTGTGAACGGTCAGTTCAACACCAAGATTCACACCAGCTGCTCGCAGGACATCGGTCCTGGACTGGTGAGTGGTGACTTCTTGGTCGTAGAGGGCGAGAGCCGCAATGGTGGGCTCCTCTGCCCCGCGGGGAGCGGTGCCGACAGCGATAGCGGTTCGGACAGCGACAGCGGTTCGGATAGCGACAGCGATTCGGATCCCTTTGCCGGCCAGGTCAGCAACTGGGGTGGCGATAGCGACAGCGGTTCGGATAGCGACAGCGGCTCCGACAGCGACAGCGGCTCGGACAGTGATAGTGGCTCGGACAGCGATAGTGGTTCGGACAGCGACAGCGACTCGGGCGGTGGCGCTTGCGACTGCGGTGGCGGTGGAGATAGCGACAGCGGTTCGGACAGCGACAGCGGTTCGGACAGCGACAGCGGCTCTGACAGCGACAGCGGTTCGGACAGCGATAGCGGTTCGGACAGCGATAGCGGTTCGGACAGTGACAGCGGTTCGAATCCCTTCGCTGGCCAAGTCAGCAGCTGGGGCGGAGACAGTGATAGCGGCTCCGATAGCGATTCAGGCTCGGACAGCGATAGCGGCTCTGACAGCGATAGCGGTTCGGACAGCGATAGCGGCTCGGACAGCGATAGCGGCTCGGACAGTGACAGTGGCTCTGACAGTGACAGCGGTTCCGACAGCGATTCCGGTGGCGGAGACGACTGCGTCTGTGAGGTCAGCGACTGCGACACTTCGGAGGTCGTGATCGAGAGTGGCGCTCCGGCGATGGACGTTCGCAAGGGCGGCGGTGGCGAGTTCGAGGAGGTTCCCATGTGTGGTGCCCCTGGAGCTCCGCTGCCCCCGGATTGCTTCCCGGCCAACGTCCCTGACGGTAACGATGATTCGGCCTACCCGTTGCGTACGGATCCGGTGTTCACCATAGTGGTGGAGAACACGGGGACCGTGCCGCTCACCAACGTCACGGTGACCGATCCCCTGTTCTTGACGTGCGAGGTGCCAGTCGGCTTCCCGTTGGATCCGGGGCAGTTCGAGGTCTACACCTGCGTGGGTGTCAACCCGAACGGGTCGGCGGAGTTCACCAACGAGGCCTGCGCCTCTTCAAACGAGGGAGTCGGGGACTGCGATCAGGCGACTGTGTCTGAAGATACTGAGTAAGAGACTCTCAGGCAACCAACATTCGACGGTCTCCGGACACACCGGAGGCCTTTTTTTTGTCTGCCTGGAGTGCCGGCGAGGCGGTGCAGCGGCCGGGTCCGAGGCTCAGTCCTGCAGCGGGGTCAGCCTGCGCCCGAGGTTGTCTTCGGCGCCCCGGACGGCGAAGGCTATTGCTTCATCGACGTCGTCGGTCAGCAGAATCGGCAGGTTCTCGTCGGCGCTGATCGTGCCTTCGGCGAGCATGCTCTGACGAATGAAGTCAACCAAGGGTCCCCAATAGTCCGTGCCCATCAGCACACAGGGGAAGGGGTCGATCTTGCCGGTTTGGATGAGGGTCGCGACCTCGAAGACCTCGTCCATGGTCCCGAAGCCACCGGGCATGCCGAAAAAAGCGTAGGAGTATTTGATCAACATCACCTTGCGAACGAAGAAGTAGCGAAACTCGACCCAACGATCGAGGTAAGGATTGTGCTGCTCCTCGTGTGGCAGTTCGATGTTGCACCCGACCGAGAGGCCCCCGGCCTCCTTGGCACCGCGGTTGGTCGCTTCCATCACGCCAGGCCCGCCGCCGGTCATCACGACGAAGCCGGCGCGGGCGAGGCGAGAACCGACCTCGCGCGACAGCTGGTAGTAGCGATGATCCTCCTTGAAGCGGGCCGAACCGAAGACCGTCACGCAGGGCCCGATCGAGTGGAAGGTGCGAAAGCCGCGAATGAACTCGCGGAAGATTCGAAAGGCGCGCCGCCGCTCGTGGAGCAGCCCGTTCTGGCCCTTCGTCAGGTGCCGATCGTAGGGGTAGCGGGGCTGGGACCCCCAGTGGTGACTGGTTTCCGGGGTCTCCTCAGTGGGTGCTGGTTTCTTGGGCTCGGTCATGACAACTCCACGGTTTCGAGATGGTCCGGAATGTGGACCTTGTAGTTGAAGCGTTCTTCGATCTTTTGGCGCAGGGTGTCAGCCGGCAGGGGTTCGCCATGGACGAGGAAGACTTGGCGCGGCTCGCTGTCGCCTTGCTCGAGCCAGGTCAGCAACTCTTGCTGGTCGGCGTGGGCCGAGTACAGATCGACCTGTTCGACTTCGGCCTGGACTCCGTAGTGGCGGCCGTGGATCTTGATCGAGTCGGCCCCCCCGGCGAGCGCTGCACCGCGCGTCCCTGGCGCCTGATAGCTCGGCAGGAGGACCGTGTTCTTGGGGTCACCGACGAAGGCCTTCATGTGGTGGAGAACGCGGCCCGCGGTGACCATACCGCTGGCAGAGATGATGATCTTGCAGCCACGATTGGCGCTGAGTTTTTTCGACTGGCCGACCGACGAGACGAACTGGGCGATGCCGAATGCTTCGGCACACTCACTCGAGGACAACTTGTGGTCATGTTTGTTCCGTTGATAGACCCGGGTGACGCTGGTGGACATCGGGCTGTCGACAAAGACTGGTACCTGGGGCGTTCCGTGATCTTTGAACAGTCGATGCAGGCAATAGAGCATCGCCTGAGCCCGGCCGACCGCGAAGGACGGGATGAGCAGCGTTCCCTGTTTGCGGATCCCGCGCTTGACGATGGCTTCGAGCGCCGCGACCGGGTCCTGGTCGCCGTGAATTCGATTGCCGTAGGTGGACTCCATGACCAGCCAGTCGGCTTCGGCAGGTGGCGTAGGCGCCTCGAGGAGCAGATCCTCTTGGCGTCCGACGTCGCCCGAGAACAGGACGCTACGGCCGCCGACAGCCACTACGACGTTGGCCGCACCGAGGATGTGTCCCGAGCGTCGAAAGTGGAGCGTGGCGCCGTCGATCTCGAACGGCGTGTCGAAGGTAACCGTCTCGATCTGTCGCAGCGTCTGCTTGGCGTTGGACTCGGTATAGAGCGGCTTGGCCGGCTTGTGGCGCGAATAGCCCTTCTTGTTGGCGTACTTGGCGTCCTCTTCCTGAATGCGGCCGGCATCAGGGAGGAGGATCCCGGCGAGGTCGGCCGTGGCGCGGGTGCAGTAGATCGGGCCGGAGTAGCCTCGCGCGATCAAGACAGGCAAGTACCCGGTGTGATCGATGTGGGCGTGGGTCAGCACGATGGCGTCGATCGACGCAACATCGACCGGAAACTCGTTCCAGTTGCGTTCCCGGACCTTCTTGATGCCCTGAAAGAGCCCGCAGTCGACGAGAATGCGGGTCCCGTTCGAATCGAGCAGGAACCTCGAGCCGGTCACGGTGCCGGCGGCACCGAGGAATGTGATGTTCATCCTTCGCGCGGGCCAAGGCCGGCTGCGAGCACGGCCGTGAAGTCCTTGAGCCGAGCCGAGTAGCCCCACTCGTTGTCGTACCAGGACAGCAGCTTCACCACACGGCCGTCGAGCACCAGGGTGCTTTCGGCATCGATGATGGAGGAGTGCGTGTCGCCCAAGATGTCGCGTGAGACCAGCGCCTCATCAGTTACCCGCAGAATGCCGGCGAGTTCCTCGGTTTGCGACGCGGCCTCCAACGTCGAGTTGAGTTCCTCGACCGTCGTCGAGCGATCCAGCGTCGCGACGATGTCGGTCACCGAGCCGTCGGGGATGGGCACCCGCATCGCCATGCCGTCCATCTTGCCGTGGAGCTGAGGCAGGACTCTTGCCGTGGCTTGAGTCGCGCCGGTTGTCGTCGGGATGATCGATACTGCGGCGGCACGGCCGCGCCGGCGTTTGCGCGTGGGGCGGTCCATGAGGGACTGACTGGCCGTGTAAGCGTGAACCGTCGTGATCATCAGGTGCTCGATGCCGAACTCGCTGTCGAGCACCTTGGCCACGGGGGCTAGACAGTTGGTGGTGCACGATGCCATCGACACCACGTCGTGGCGCGCTGGGTCGTAGTCCCCCCCGTTGACACCGAGGACGAACATCCCGTCGGCGTCGTCCGAAGGTGCTGAGATGATCACTTTCCGGGCTCCGGCGGCCAGGTGGCCGGCAGCTTGCTTGCGAGCCCGGAAGGCACCGGTCGCTTCGATCACGATGTCGGCGCCGAGCTTCTTCCACGCCAGCGCTGCGGGGTCCGGCTCCGCACTCACCGCGATCACACTCGAACCGACCGTCAGAGTGTGATCGCCATCACGGGAGACTTTGCTCGAGTACCAGCCGTGCACCGAGTCGTACTTGAGCAGGTAGGCGAGGTCGCCTAGATCGGAGAGGTCGTTGATTCCTACGACCTCGAAGCGCTCGTCCTCGATCAGTTGCTTGAAGACGCACCGACCGATGCGTCCGAAACCGTTGATTGCCACTCGTGTCTTGCTCATCAGATTGCCTCCAGAACGATAACTGGCACCCGAGCCGGGTCCAGCAAAAAGAATTCACTAGGGGTCTCGGACGGGGAAGAGTGTTGCCGGCTGCTGCCGGATCTCATTGTAGAGAGCCTCTGCATCGGTCCGTCGGCACAACTCGCTCCCCGGCGTCATGACGGCCGCGGCTCCCGAGGCCACGCCGAAGCGGGTGGCGTTTTCGAGTGATTCACCGCGGGCGAGAGCTAGCGCGATACCCGCCACCATACTGTCGCCTGCGCCCACCCGGCTGCGGATCGGAACGACCGGTGAGGCGAAGCGCAGGGCGGCTTCACCTGTCACCAGCATGGCGCCGCCCACGCCGAGCGAGATGACGATCCCATGCGTCTCGCTACGCGCGAGGAGGCGGCGGGCGCTCCTCACCAGGGATTCGTCCGTGTGCTCGACCGTGCCGGTCAGTTTCAGGAACTCCCGCAAGTTGGGCTTCAGAAGATAAGGGCCGGCGGTCACCGTCCGGGCCAGAGCCGCGCCCGAGGTGTCGACGAGGACTTTGCTGCCGAGTTTGCGCCCTACCGCCACGACATGTGCCGCAAAATCCTCCGGCACTCCGGGCGGCAGGCTGCCGCTGAAGACGATGATCTCAGGCGGAGCGCCCTGGGCGGCGAGTGCCTCCAGGCATGCACGCCATTCCTTCTCTGCCAGTGACGGCCCAGGCATGACGAACCGAAATTGGCGCTCGGTGGTGGTCTCGCTCACAGTGAGGCTTTCTCGCGTCGCACCGCCGATGGACAACGCCGCCGCGCTGACGCCCTCCTCGGCCAGGAGTTCGGCGACTTGCCGGCCGGAGCTGCCGCCGGCCGGGAAGAGCACATTCGTCTCACCGCCTAGCTTGCGGATGGCTCGCGCCACGTTGATGGCGCCACCGCCAGGTTCGTAACGTACGGCCTCGAGCCGAAGTTTGTTCTCGGGCACGACGGCAGGGACTTGGGCGCTGACGTCGAGCGCAGGGTTCAGAGTGAGGGTCAGAATCGGCAGCATCGGAGGCGCAGCGTAGCAGCCGCAGGGGCTTCGGCGAAGCGTCATGCTGACGCGTCAACGGCGCCAAAGGGGCGCCCCGGAAGCGCCACGAGCCCGACACGGGGCTCTGGTTGGCGGGCACACGTTTTGCTATACACCGCGGTGAGCAGGTTGCGACGTGGAGCGTCGGGCCGTCTGGCAGAGCCAGATAGCGAATTGGACTCCGGCCGGACCTGCTTGCGGGAGGGGTAATGATCGAAGTACAGAACCTGACGCGCAGCTACGATGGGCTCAAGGCGGTCGATGGAATCTCGTTTTCAGTCGATGACGGTCAGATCGTCGGCCTGCTGGGACCCAACGGCGCTGGCAAAACCACCGCCATTCGCATGATTACCGGCTTCCTGCCTCCATCGGGCGGGCGTGTGACGATCGGGGGCAAGGATCTCTTCGACTCACCGGTGTCGGCGCGACGCGACATCGGCTATCTGCCGGAGACCGTGGCGCTCTACGGCGAGATGCGGGTCTCGGAGTACCTGGCCTACCGCGCCCGGCTCGAAGGGATGACGCGGGCCGAAGCGAGGGCGGCGATTCCCGACGCGCTCGACGACTGTCTGCTCGAGGGTGTCGCGAGGCAGGTGATCGGCACCCTCTCCAAGGGTTATAGACAGCGCGTCGGCTTGGCCGCGGCGATTCTCCATGAGCCCGCTGTCCTGGTGCTGGACGAGCCTACCGTGGGCCTCGATCCAAAACAGATCATCGCCATCCGTCAGTTGATCCGCAAGCTCGGAGCGGAGCGCACGCTACTGCTCTCGACCCACATCCTGCCGGAGGTGGAGTTGCTGTGCGATCGCGTCGTCATCATCGACAAGGGACGCGTGATCGCCGAGGGCACGCCCGAGAGCCTACGCCGCAACTGGCAGGGAGAGGCGATGGTCGCGGTCGAGCTCAAAGCCCCGGCGCCCGAGGCCCAGGAGTTGCTATCGACTCTTCCTGGCGTCATCGATGTCGAAGCCGGCGGCGGTGGCCGCTTCGAGCTACGTTGCCGGCCAGGGAGTGATCCGCGCGAGGAGGTCTTCAGGGCAGCGGTCGACCGCGATTGGACCCTGCTCGAGCTGGCGTTGCGCCAAGCCTCTCTCGAAGACATCTTCGTCCGCCTGACCACCCGGGACGAGCAGAGCCACAACCTCGAGGAGGCGGTCCAGTGAACGCCATCATGGCAACCCTTGGACGGGAGCTGCGAGCGTATTTCCTGTCGCCGTTGGCGTACATCGTGGCTGCGCTGTTACTTGTCGTCAACGGCTTGACCTTCGTCTATATCGTGAGCTTCCTCAACGATCCGCGGGCGGGTATTGGCGCACCCTTGGAACTCTTCTTCGGGCAGACGTTCTTCTTCTGGTTGGTGTTGCTCTTCGTGACCCCCGTTCTGACGATGCGGCTGGTGAGCGAGGAGCGGCGTTCAGGCACGATCGAGATGCTGATGACGGCACCGATTACCGAAGGGCAGGTCATCGTCGGCAAGTTCCTGGCGGCGTTTCTGTTCTACGCCTTCCTCTGGCTTCCAACCGTGAGTTACGCGTTCATCCTGGCCTACTACCATGAGGTCGACTGGGGACCGGTCGCGTCCGGCTACCTGGGTATTCTCGGTATCGGCGCTGTCTTCCTCTCAGTCGGAGTGATGTCGACGGCGTTCGCTCGCAGCCAACTGGTTGCCGCGGTATTGACCTTCGCCCTTCTGATACCAGTCTTCACTATCGGACTGCTCGAGATGCTGGCCAACACCGGTGGCGCCAAGGAAATCCTGGGTTATCTGAACATGTGGCAACACGTCGAGGAACTCGCTAAAGGCATCGTCGATACGCGTCGGTTCGTGTACTACGCCTCGACGACGGCTCTCTTTCTCTTCCTGGCGACGCGCGCTCTCGCCGTCAGGAAATGGAGGTAGTGATGGGCGACGGCAAGTTGTCATCAACCGGGCGCCTGGCTCAGGCATCGAGTGTGAGTGCTGCCATCGTCCTGGTGGTAGCGCTCTTCCTGATCACGAACTACCTCGGTTCGAAGTACTACCATCGGTTTGATTGGACCTCGAGCGAGATCTACAGCCTGTCTCAGAAGTCGCAGCAGGTGGTGAGCGAACTAAAGCAGGATGTGGAGATCGTCATTTTCATGGAGCCGAACGATCAACTCTACCCCCCGGTCAAGGAGTTGCTAGCACGCTTCGAGGCCGCTTCACCGCGCATCACAGTGCGCGAGGTGGACCCCAGCCGCAATCTTGCCGAGGCCCAGGAGTTCGTCGACCGCTACGGCATCGGGGAACGCAACGTGATCCTCTTCGAGAGCGCCGGTGAGCGTCGCCTGGTCGAGACCGGAGATCTGGCTGACTACGACTATTCCGGTATGCAGTTCGGCGAGGCGCCGAAAATGGCCGGCTTCAAAGGTGAGCAGAGTTTCACCAGTGCGCTGCTCGAACTCACCGAGAGCGAACGGGCAAGGGTGGTCTTTACCACCGGTCACGGCGAGCTTCAGTTGAGCGATTTCGCGCCGACCGGAATGTCGAGTGCCCAGGAGCTGCTCGAGCGCGACAATTTCGAAGTCGAGACCTGGGCGTCGCTGGGCCAAGCGGCTCTGCCGGAGGGTACGAAGCTGGTGGTCGTTGCCGGGCCGACGGCGAATTTCTTGGAGCCGGAAGTGGAGCTGCTCCGGGCTTTCCTGGATGGTGGCGGCAGCCTGATGGTGCTGCTCGATCCGACGCTGAATCCCGCGGGAGGGCTGGTCCAGACCGGGCTCGAGGAGTTCCTCGGCCGCTACGGGGTCATGGTCGGCAGTGACATCGTGGTAGATCCAGCCAACCCCCTGCCGTTTTTCGGCGCCGACACGATCTTCATCAACAGCTACGGCAGCCACAGCATCACGGGGCCGCTCGAGCAGGCTGAACTCCCCACGATTTTCTCTTTGGCCCGTTCCGTCGGCCTGAGCCAGGAGATCGAAGGCTACGAGACGGCCGAGCTCTTTGCGACAAGCGAGGAGGGCTGGGGCGAGACGAACCTGGCTGACCTGAGGGCGGTGCAACTCGACGGGAACGACCTCGCCGGTCCGGTGTCACTTGGCATCGCACTACGTGAAATGGATCAGACCGACGCGGAGTCGTTTGGCGTCCCCGGCGAGGCCACGCGGGCATCGGCAGCGCGCCTCGTCGTGATCGGTGACTCGGACTTCGCCACCAACGCCCAGTTGCGCAATACAGGCAATCTCACTCTGCTGGCCAACTCGCTGAACTGGCTGGCACAAAGGGAGGCATTGGTGGCGATCGCGGCAAAGACCCCGGAGAGCGTGCGCCTGAACCTGAGTTCGAGTGAGATGCGGAGCATCTTCTTGTTCGTGGTTCTGGGATTGCCGGCCCTGGTCGTTGGTGTTGGGATCTACATCAGCCGGCGCCGCAAGAGTTGAGCCGTGATGCGTCCGCGGACACTGATCGTCCTGTTTGTCCTCGTAGCAGGATTGGCCGGCTTCATATGGTGGGTCGAAGCCGACCTTCCCGGGACTGACGAACGTGCCGAGCTGGCCCTGAAACTCCTGGTCTTCGATCGCGAGGAGATCACGCGGTTCGAGGTCGACCGTGATGGAGAACGGGTCGTGTTCGAACGTACGCCACAGGGAGCTTGGGAGATCGTGGAGCCGGTGTCGGCTTGGGCCGATTCCGGCGCCGTCGAGAGCTTGCTCGACGAGCTCGAAGCTCTAGAGAAAGAGCGCACGTTTGCCGAGGGCCAGGCTGCGGCCTTGGGACTGGCTCCGCCGCGGGCTGTCCTCTCGTTGCGGTCCGAGCAGCAAGAACTGAGACTCTACGTCGGTAGTGCCGTGCCGGCCTCAGAGTCGATGATCGCAGCGATCCATCCAACGGGGCCCTTCCACGTCGTCGCCCGGGCTGTCTGGACCGCGATGGATCGGACGGCCGAGTCGTGGCGCGAGCGTACGGTTTTTTCCGGGCAGCGAGCGGCGATCGAGCGGCTCGTCATAGCGCGCGACGGTGAGCGTCTTTCACTGGCCTCGAAGGATGGAGAGTTCATGCTCGAGGAGCCGTTGGCGGATCGTGCCGACGAAGGCACGGTTTCGCGTCTCCTCGACGCCCTCGTGGAGCTCGAGGTGAGCGAGTTCGTCGACGAGGGAGAGCCCTTGGCGGAGCATGCGGTCTTTGCCCCAGATCCACCCGCGCTCGAGGTCGTGTTGCGAGGCGCCGAAACTCCATGGAGGCTCGAGCTCGGCGGCGTCGTCGAAGCAGAAGGTGCGCAGCCGGAGACTGATGATGCGGGACTGATCTACGTTCGAGCGGATGGCCGCCTCTACGTCGTGCCCGATTCGTTGAGCGCTACGCTCGCGCTCCCGACCCAGGAGTGGAGGTCGCTCGAATGGAGCGGCCATCAAGTTCACGAGATGGACCGCCTCGAGATACACGACGCGGAAGGAACGACGGTTCTCGAGAATAATGCCGGTGACTGGCGGCGCGACGGAGCGCGGGTCGAACACGGTGCCGTGAGTGATCTGCTCTACGCCATTGCCGGCACCAAGGCCGAGGCTCTCGACGCGGAGGGCGCGGTTGTCGGTGCACCTCTTCTGCGCGCCACGGTCAACGCCGGTCAGAGTCAGCAGGTACTCGAGATATTCGCCGCCACGGGGGACTCGTATCCCGCGACTGTGAGCGACCGGAATTCCGTGCTTTGGCTGGGAGGCGATCGCGTGCGAAGCATCGTCTCCAACGTCGCCAAGGTGCGGGCGGCGCCGCCGTTGCCTGATGACGAAGTGGGCGACGAGGACGGCGCAGGCTCGCCGACCGCTGCGACGGCCGCCGCCGCTCCCGAATAGACCGCGGTTGGCGAACCAAAGCCACGCTGCTTTGCGGCCCTATTGAGCGCGCTCCTGTCCGGGAGGTCGGGGTGTAAATCGGCATGGCCAAAGAGAAATCTGGCGGATGGCCTGACACAATATGTAGTGGATGTCACTTGACAAACCACACCATGTGGTGCATCGTGTGTTTCTCCAAAACAGACCGTGTGTGCCGGCCGGGGACGTACCAAATCGAGAGATCCTGTGTTTTTTTGACCCATTAGAAGGAGCGAGGAATGACCATGGAACCGAGCCCGAGAAGCGAATCGTCTGCAGTGGAGCCGGGGTTGGCCAAGACCGCAGCGTCAGGGTCGGCAAAGGCGAAGAGCGATCGCAAGGGCCTGCGGTTTGAGCGCTACTACACCCGGACCGGAGTCCATCCCTTCGAAGCCGTCGATTGGGAGATCCGCGATGCAGTGATCGCCAACGAGCAAGGCGAGAAGGTCTTCGAACAACTCGGCGTCGAAGTCCCTAGTTTTTGGAGCCAGACGGCGACCAACGTCGTGGTCAGCAAGTACTTCCGGGGGACTCTTGGTGAGCCGGAGCGTGAGTCGAGCGTCAGGCAACTGATCGGACGGGTGACCGACAACGTCGCGCTTTGGGGTCGCGACGGCGGGTACTTCGCCGCCGAAGAAGACGCCGAGACCTTCCACGCCGAACTGACCCATATGCTCTTGCATCAGATGGTGTGCTTCAACTCGCCGGTCTGGTTCAACGTCGGCATCGAAGAGAGGCCGCAATGCTCGGCCTGCTTCATCAATTCGGTCGAAGACACGATGCCATCGATCTTGCGACTGGCCAAGACCGAGGGCATGCTCTTCAAGTACGGTTCCGGAACCGGCAGCAACCTGTCGACGATCCGTTCTTCGAAGGAGATGTTGGCCGGCGGCGGCACAGCCTCGGGCCCAGTGTCCTTCATGAAGGGCTTCGACGCCTTCGCGGGTGTGATCAAGAGCGGCGGCAAGACGCGACGGGCGGCCAAGATGGTCATCCTGAATGTCGAGCACCCGGACATCGAAGAGTTCATCAATTGCAAAGGCGTCGAGGAGCGCAAGGCTTGGGCCCTGATCGACGCTGGCTACGAGGGCGGGTTCAACGTGCCGGGAGGCGCCTACGATTCGGTCTTCTACCAAAACGCAAACCACTCGGTCCGGGTCTCGGACGACTTCATGCAAGCGGTGGTCGATGACGAGGATTGGACGACTCGCGCCGTAACGTCGGGTGATCCGGTCGAGACCTTCTCTGCCCGCGAGCTCATGAAGTCGATCTCCGAATCGACCTGGCTCTGCGGCGACCCGGGCCTGCAATACGACACCGAGATCAACGACTGGCACACCTGTGCGAATACCGACCGGATTCATGCGAGCAACCCGTGCAGCGAGTACATGTTCCTCAACGACACGGCATGCAATCTCGCGTCGATAAACCTGATGCGCTACTACGACGCCGACGAAGAGAGGTTCGACGTCGACAGCTTCCGCCATACGTGCGAAGTACTGATCACGGCACAGGAGATCGTGGTCGATTATGCGAGCTACCCGACGCCGACCATCGAGCAGAACTCGCACGCCTACCGTCCGCTCGGTATCGGCTTTGCCAATCTCGGCGCCCTCTTGATGGCCCGGGGGCTGCCCTACGACTCCGACTCGGGACGCGACTACGCAGGTGCGATCACGGCACTGATGTCGGGCGCCTCGTATGCTCAGTCGGCTCGCATCGCCGAGTCCTTGGGACCGTTCGCCGGTTTCGAGAAGAACGCCGAGCCGGCCATGCAGGTGATGCGCAAGCACCGCGACGCTATCCAGGGACTCGATTCGGCGCATGTACCGATGGAGTTCCTCCAGGCCTCCAAGGCGTGTTGGGACGAGGTCGTGCGTCGGGGTGATCGGACAGGACTTCGCAACAGCCAGATCTCGGTCGTGGCCCCGACCGGGACGATCGCCTTCATGATGGACTGCGATACCACCGGCATCGAACCTGATATCGCTCTCGTGAAATACAAGAAACTGGTCGGCGGGGGCCTGATCAAGATCGTCAACAACACCGTGCCCGCAGCCTTGAAACGGCTCGGGTACGACAAGGCTGAGGTCCAGGAGATCGTCGAGTACGTCGATGAAAACGACACGATCGAGGGCGCACCGAATCTCAAGGACGAGCACCTTCCAGTCTTTGACTGTGCGTTCAAGCCGGCCAAAGGCGCTCGGTCTATTCACCATATGGGGCACCTGCACATGTTGGGCGCGGTCCAGCCGTTTATCTCCGGCGCGATCAGCAAGACCATCAACATGCCCGAGGACTCGAGCGTCGAAGAGGTCATGGAGGCTTATATCGAAGGCTGGCGTCTCGGCCTCAAAGCCGTGGCGATCTACCGCGACAACTGCAAACGCAGCCAACCCCTATCGACTAGCCGTGAGGAAGCAAAAGACGAGGCCAGTGCCGCTGGCAAGCCTCAACGGCGCAGGCTGCCCGACGAGCGTCAGGCGATGACGCACAAGTTCTCGGTCAGCGGCAACAAGGGATATCTCACCGTCGGTCTCTTCGAGAACGGCATGCCGGGCGAGGTCTTCATCGTCATGGCCAAAGAGGGCTCGACGATCTCGGGGCTGATGGACTCCTTTGCCACGGCCATCTCGATTGCACTGCAATATGGCGTACCGCTGCAAACCCTGGTGGACAAGTTCACCCACACCCGCTTTGAGCCGTCCGGGTTCACCAACAACCCTGAGATCCCCATGGCGAAGTCGGTGATGGACTACATCTTCCGATGGATGGCGTCCAAGTTTCTGAGCCGCGAACGCCAGGAAGCGGCGGGCGTTGTGCTGCGAGATGCAACTCCTGCTGACAAGGATCCGGAGTTGGCTGTCGAGGTTGGAACCAACGGCGGCGATTCCCACTCCAAAGTAACTTTCCTTTATCAGCAGGACGCGCCGAGTTGTCACGATTGCGGTGCAATAATGGTGAGGAATGGGTCTTGCTACAAGTGCATCGAGTGCGGTTCGACCAGTGGTTGTAGCTAAAGGGTCGGCCGCTCGCGAAGCCTGTAGCGGATAGTCTCCAGCAGTCGAGTTCAATCTGCCCGAAGACCTCGGGCAAGGGAGGAGTAGCCATGGCGAAAGCAAAAAAGACTGCCAAGCGCGCGGCCAAGAAGGCTCCCGCTCGCAAGGCGGCCAAACGCAAGGTAGCCAAGAAGGCGCCGGCGAAGAAGAGGGCCCCAGCCAAGCGCAAGGCGGCCGCAAAGAAGAAGGCCGCAAAGAAGAAGGCACCAGCCAAGCGTAAGGCGGCTCCGAAGAAGAGGGCTGCGAAGAAGAAGGCACCGGCCAAGCGCAAGGCGGCTCCGAAGAAGAGGGCTGCGAAGAAGAAGGCTCCAGCCAAGCGCAAGGCAACTCCGAAGAAGAGGGCCGCGAAGAAGAAGGCACCAGCCAAGCGTAGGGCGGCTCCGAAGAAGAGGGCTGCAAAGAAGAAGGCACCGGCCAAGCGTAAGGCGGCTCCGAAGAAGAGGGCTGCAAAGAAGAAGGCTCCAGCCAAGCGCAAGGCAACTCCGAAGAAGAGGGCCGCGAAGAAGAAGGCACCAGCCAAGCGTAAGGCGGCTCCGAAGAAGAGGGCTGCAAAGAAGAAGGCACCGGCCAAGCGTAAGGCGGCTCCGAAGAAGAGGGCCGCGAAGAAGAAGGCACCAGCCAAGCGCAAGGCGACTCCGAAGAAGAGGGCTGCGAAGAAGAGGGCACCAGCCAAGCGCAAGGCGGCTCCGAAGAAGAGGGCGGCAAAGAAGAAGGCACCAGCTAGGAAGAAGGCGGCTCGAAAGGCCGCGAAGAAGAGGCCTGCCAGGAAGCGCAAGTAGCGTCTTTCCAACAACTTCCAGGGCGGCCGGTCTTAGACGACCGGTCGCCTTTTGTTTTGTGTGCGAAGGCACCTCCTGCGCTATGCTGCGGCGGTGAGTACATCGAGAGACAATCCGTCGGGACTCGGGGGCAGGAAGTGGCTGATTCTCGTCGTGGCGGCGCTGGCAGTGGCGACGGGCTTCTTGGCTCGGCGATTTGTGGTTCCCGGGGATGCCCCCGCCAAGCCTGACCGGAAAGAAGAGGTCGCGAAGCAACTCGACTTTGCACTCGATGCACTCGATGGCGGCAGGGTCAGCGCCGAAGACTATCGGGGGCGGGTTCTGGTAGTAGATTTCTGGGCGACATGGTGCGGGCCGTGCAGGCTGCAGGATGAAATCCTGCACGCTTTGCACGAGCGTTACCAGTCCGAGCCGGTGTCGTTCATAGCAATCAACGTCGGCGAGCCCCTGGATCTGGTGCGCGACTTTGTGAAAGACGATCCCTTTGCCTACCCGGTGCTGATGGACCCGGCTCAGAGTCTCAGCGCGAAGTATGGAATATACGCCCTTCCCACGGTGATGGTGCTGGGACCCGAGCAACAGATCCTGTTTCAGAACATGGGCGTGTCGACCGGGATTCAAGTGCGCTCGGCCATAGACCGCGCTCTGGGCGGCTAGCCAAGCCGCTTGTACCTCGTCAATGAAGCAAAGACCTCGCCGGATGTGCATCCGGCGAGGTCTGGAGTTCTTGGGTGGCTACCCGACTACTTGAGCACGACGAGCGCGACGCGCCGGTTGACGGCACGTCCTTCACGGTTCGCGTTGTCCTCGAGCGGTGCTGTCTCTCCGTAGGAGATGATTGCCATACGGTGGAGCGCGAGCCCGTGCTGTTGGCTCAAATAGCGACGCACCGCCTCGGCCCGCTGCTCGCCGAGCTTCATGTTGTAGTCCTCCGGACCCGTAGCGTCTGTATGCCCCTGGATCTCGATGAACACGTTGGCGTCGTCGTTCTTGAGGCCGGATGCGAAGTCATCGAGACCCAGGCGAGTCTCGTCGCTAAGCTCGCTTCGATCGACTTCGAAGCGAAACTTGTCGGACGACAGGATCGTCTCGTAGAGGAACTTACCCTCGGCGAGCTGGCCTGCGGCCACGGCGCGATCGTAGGCGTCTCGCGCGGTCGAGGAAGCGGCCTCGAGTCGCTCTTCGTTCTCACGGATCGCTGACTGATTGTCCTCGACCTGAGTCTCGATTCCGTCCATTCTGCCGGAGACTTCGGTGTCCATCGTCTCCATCTCGGTACGGACGTATTTCTTGGTGGCGCAGCCTGTGGCGACTAGCGCGAAGGCTGCTACGGCCAACACTGTGTACTTGTGGCTGTTTTTGAGTCTCATGCGTCTGGTGACCTCCTGGTTCTCTCTCTCCTCACAGCGGTCAGCGTGAGGACTGCATTGTACGGGGTAGCGTCCCCTCATAGCTACGCCGGTGGTCGATTCGAAGCTTGTTGTTCTTTCCGGTGAGGGCGACTTGGATCTGATGCCTGCCCGGCGCGGCCTCGCCCCGGGTGGAAAAACCGAGCACATATTGATGCCTGAGGTTCTCGACGATCGCCCCGCAGGCGGCGGTCAGGTCGTCGTTGCGGGCGATCGGGTGATAGCCGCCGCCAGTCGCCCAGCCGATCAGATTGAGCATGTCGGCGAGACGGTACATCTTGCTGCCGTCCGGGTGAAGGACCTTGAAGCTGCCGGTCTCGAGACCCACTACGTGCACTGGCACCTCGGCCTGGCGAATCTCCGCGCGCGCGGCTTCGGGCCCGAGGTCGCTGGCATTGTCAACGCCATCGGTGACAAGGACTACGGCACGTCGAGGCGAGGCCCTGGAGTGGACGATGTCCGGCAGCCAAGCGACTGCGTCGTGCAGCGCCGTGCGGCCGTATCCGCGCCACCCGGAAGCCACCTCGCCAATTGCTTCAGGCGAGCCCGGGAACGGCACCTCCACGAACAGTTGTTCGTCGCTGAACGACGCGACGGCGAACTCATCCCCTGGCCGGCGCTTCTCCAAGATGCACTGAATGAGGCGGCGGCTGCGCTGGAGCTTGGGCGCGACGCCCATGCTGCCTGACAGATCCTGCAGGAACAGCACGCCGATCGGTGCGTCAGTGCCGCTCTCGAAGCTCTCGATCGCAGTGACTTGGCCGTCGACGCGAAGCTGGAAGTCGTCCCGCCCGAGGCGGTCGGCGAAGCCGTCGCGGGCGCGCACGACGACCGGGACCAGCACGTAACCGACCGAGACAGAGCCCTGGAACGCCTGCCCATCCGCCTCGGGCTCGTTGGCCTGTTGGCTCTCCGAGGCGACCTGTCCGCTCTCGGAGGTGGACTGGGTCGCTGGCGCCTGGGCCTCAGCCACCACCCCTGCCACGGTCAACCCGAGCGCCAGGACTGTCATTCTCTTTGCTAGTCTGTGGATCATGGAAATACCGCCCGACACCCCGCCGCTGGACATCCGCGACCTATCTGTCAAGTGCGGCCAGTGCGAGACGTACCAGACTCTAAGCCACTTCGAGCCCAGGGGCGAATGGAACGTTTACACCTACCTGTGCGAGAACGAAATCTGCGATCCTGCCGTCACGAAGACCCTGCTCGAGCTGCCCAAAGCGATCGACGTGTTTGCCAATCGAGACCCCGAATGGCGAGGCGGCGGGCGCCACGGAGAGCAGGGCGAAGAGACCGTTTAGAAGGGCCTCGGAGCAGTGAGAGGAACGTCTGTGGCCCCTCTTTCTACCTGAAGGCCTGTGTTATTCTCACTGCTGGCGGACGCTCATTCGTCGGACGTTCTGGCTGAGACGGAACGCGGCAAGGCGTAGTTAACGCTGGCGGGCGTCCCGGCAAGAGATCGACCCTACTTCATCCCTGACCCGGCCGCGGCGCTTCCCTCGAGCGCTCGACAGCCATAGTTACGCGCGTACCGCGCTACTTGGAGCGACCTAGAATGAAGCGAATCGTTCATATCGTTGGGACCGGCACTATCGGAGAGCCGTTGATCGGGCTCTTCACCGACTTCCGGGACAAGTTCGAGATCGACGAAGTGACCTTCCACAAGAGGACGCCGTTGGCTTCGGACCGCTCTCGGATCGACCATCTGATGGGCCGTGGAGCCCGGCTGGTGACGGAGCCGGAGAGTGTTGAGGCGTTCGAGGGCATGGGCCAGAAAGTCAGTTTCGAGGCTCAGGAGGCGCTCGAGAGGGCAACCGTGGTCATCGACTGCACCCCGGCGGGTAACCAGAACAAGAAGGAGCTCTACTCCAAGCTGTCGGGGCCGGTCGGCTTCCTTGCGCAGGGTAGCGAGTTTGGCTTCGGGAAGCCGTATGCGCGTGGGATCAACGAAGAGGCCTTCGACGCCGAAGACGACAAATACGTGCAGATTGTGTCCTGCAATACCCACAACATCACAACGCTGGTGAAGACGCTGGCCGACGATGGAGAGGGCGGCTACGACCTGGATAGGGGTACCTTCGTCTGCATGCGCCGGGCGAATGACATCACCCAGGTAGCGTCTTTCCTCCCGGCTCCGGCTGTGGGAAAGCATGATGACGGGGAGTTCGGCACGCATCACGCGCGGGACGCTTTTCACCTCTTCGAGACCCTCGATCAACGCTTCGATCTCTTCTCGAGCGCCGTCAAGCTGAACACGCAGTACATGCACTCGATCTGGTTTCAGATGGTGTTCGATCGGGAAACGAGCGTCGAGGAGGCAGTGGACCGGCTGCGCGCCAACCGCCGGGTCGCGCTGACCGACAAACCGAACTCCAACCTGATCTTCAGCTTCGGGCGTGACCACGGGTATTACGGCCGAATCCTGTCGCAGACCGTTGTCGTGGTCCCCTCGTTGACCGTGCGCCGCGAAAGGGAACTCGTCGGCTTCTGCTTCACACCCCAGGACGGGAACTCGCTCGTCTCATCCGTGGCCGCCGCACTCTGGCGGATGAACCCTGATTGGGAGGATGTGGGGCGCAAGCTGGACCCCCTCCGGCGGTGGTTGTTTCAGGAAATCTGAGCCGGCGGACCGCCTCGTGCGGCTGACTTTCGGCAATCTGAGTCTCGAGGGCGTCTCCCGCGGTGGCGACCGGACGTGGTTCCGCGTTCATCCGCCGGGACTGGCTTTCGATGTGGGCCGCGGAGCACTGGGCCTGGCCGGTGCCCGCGACGTATTCATCACTCACGGTCACCTCGACCACTGTCTTGGTCTGCCCTTCCTGCTGTCGTACCGTGCTCGCCATGGGGGTGGCCCCACCCGAGTCGGTTGCCCCAAGCCCATCGCGGACTCTCTCGAAGCCTGGCTCCACATGGCGGCTCGGTTGGAAGGCGCCCAGTACGACTTCGACCTGGTCGGTTTGGAAGCCGGCGACCGGATCCCCGTGGCGCCCGACCTGACGGTCGAGGCTTTCGCCACTCCGCATGTGGTGCCGAGCCTGGGCTATCACCTGATCCACTCCAAGACTCAGCTGGTGGCTGCTCACAGCAAGACTCCCGGCACCGAATTGGCCGAACTCCGGCGGCGGGGCGTCGAGATCGAGGAGGCAGTGGAGGAGGACTGGCTCTCCTATACCGGGGATACCTCGGCCGCTGTGCTCGACGAGGAGCCTCGGTTGCTAGGGGCACGGATTCTTCTCATTGAGTGCACCTTCCTGAACCCTGACCATCGTGAGCGAGCCGAGCTCTACGGCCACGTTCACATCGAGGACCTGGCTGAGCGTGCCGAACGATTCGACAACGAGCAAGTCGTTCTCTTTCACTTGAGTCGGCGTCACAGCTCGCTCGAGCTCGAAGAGGCGGTGAATGAGAAGCTCGGTCCATTGGCTGAGCGTGTCCTCCTGGCGGTGGCATGAACGACGAACGCAAGCGGCCGCACCGCAACGACCCACCGAAGAGCACCGTGGCTCGATCTGACGAACTGGAAGTGACCGTTGAGAAGTTGATCGCCGGAGGAGACGGGATGGCGCGGCATGAGGGGCTGCCCATTTTCGTGGCACGTTCGGCGCCGGGTGATCACTGCCGAGTCAAAGTGACTGAGCGCAAAACCGGCTACGCCCGGGCCGAGATCGTCGAGTTGGTGACGCCCGGACCTGGAAGGCGGGAGCCGATTTGCCGCCATTTCGGCGACTGCGGAGGTTGCGACCTGCAGCACATCGAGGACGACCTCCAGGTGGCCCTCAAAGTCGCGGCGACCGTAGAGACCCTGGAGAGACTCGGGCGTCTGAAGCTGCCGGAGCCGAGGATTGTCGCCGGTGACGCGTGGAACTATCGCAGCCGCACCCAGCTTCATGGCGCCGTGAGGAAGGTCGAAGGCCAAGCGAGGCCGGCCGTGGGCTACCACGCCCGCGGCAGCCATCGTCTGGTGGTCGTGGAAGAGTGCCCTGTCTTGGTCAAGGACCTCGAGATCGCGGTCCGGCGACTCCCGGCCCTGCTCGGACCTGAGCCGCCCAAGCGGGTGGACCTCACGATTGGCGATGGCGGTCGTTTGAGCTGTGCCCCCGTGATCGCCGAGTTGCCCCATGGCGAGGTCACGGCGACGGTAGGCGAGTTCGATTACGCGTACGATGCACGCTGCTTCTTCCAGGGCCACCGCCAGCTCCTTCCCGAACTCGTTGCGGCTGTGGTGGGGGCAGGCTCGCCTGAGCGCTTGGACCTGGCGGTGGACCTGTTCTCGGGTGTCGGCCTTTTCACTCTGCCCTTGGCGCAACGTTACGAGAAGGTTGTAGCTGTCGAAGGAGATCGCGTCGCGGCTCGGTTCGCTCGGCTCAATGCCCGGCGCAATGGGGCGACGAACGTCGAGACGGTGCATCAAGCGGTCGAGAGTTGGATTCCTCACCTCACCCGCGAGGTAGGCCGTGTCCTCGTCGATCCGCCGCGCAGTGGTCTGCCACGCGCAGTGACGACGCGTCTGCGCGAGGTGAATCCGGGGCAGATCACCTACGTGTCGTGCCATCCGGCGGCTCTTGCCCGCGACCTGCGCGCTCTCTATGCCTCGCACGCGGTGACCGAGGTCACGATGGTCGATCTCTTCCCGCAAACCGGCCACCTCGAAACTGTCGTCCAGCTTGCTCGCCGGTAGCCCCGATTCAAGCGGTTGAAGCAGGGTGCTCGGCAGGTTGGAGAGCGAGGCCACCTGGGCATGGCGTCAGACGCGCAAAACCCCATGTTTAAAGGGAGTTCGCAGATCCGAGAACCGTGGCACGGTCTGTGCTCTCTAGACGAGAGAAGAACACCAGCCGACCCGGTTGAACCTTCTGGGGCGCGGTCAGCCGATCACCGCTCCAGTTCGGTCCGCTCGGGGGATTGAACTAGGCCGATCGGGTCGGCTGTTCTTCACTTGAAGTCGGGGGGTCGAGTCGGGATTCCACCAGCGCCTCCACCTCGCCCGTGTCGGGAAACCGCTGGCTCTCCCGCTTGGAGAACAGCACCTCGTCGCCCATCTTGACTTCGAAGTCCCCTCGCCCGCCCTTGATCAGGCGGGTTGGCACTTCAAACTGCCCTTGTAGCTCGTCCGCCAAACTGGCGGCACGGGGTTTGTAGTTTCAAACTACGCAGTATTCGATCGTAATTTCCGGCATCGGACCCTCCACGCCGGGATTATAGCGGGCCGCGACCGCTCGGTGGGCTAGGGTAAGATGCCGGCTCTTGCACGATCTGCGGGGAGCCTAGATCCATGCCCGAAGCCAATCATCTCCAGCAACTGCCGAACGACAACGGAGAAGCTTCCGAGTTCGACAAGAGGCGTATTGACCCGGCCCAACTGGCCACGATCTCCGGTCATGTCAAGGCAATCATCGAAGCGCTCGGTCTCGATCGCGACGATCCAAATTTGTCGCTGACCCACGAGCGAGTCGCGAAGATGTACCTTGAGATGTTCGATGGTTTGAGGTCGGGAGCCGAGCCTCGAGTCACGACCTTCCCTAACGACGAAGGCTACGAGCACATGGTCATGGAGCGTGACATCCCCTTCTATTCGATGTGCTCGCACCACTTCGTGCCGTTCTACGGCCACGCGCACATGGCCTACGTGCCGGGAGACAAGATCGTCGGCCTGTCGAAGTTCTCACGGATCCTCGAGTTCTATGCCAAGCGGCCCCAGCTGCAAGAGCGTCTCACGGAGCAGGTGGTCGAGTACCTGGTCGAGAAGCTCGCGCCGAGAGGGGCAATGGTGGTCATCGAGGCGCGTCACCTCTGTGTCGAGATGCGCGGTGTGAGAAAGCCCGGAGCTCTGACCGTTACCTCGGCGATCCGCGGACTCTTCCACAAGAAGCCGCTGAGAGAAGAATTTCTCGACTTGCTGAAGCGTTGACGAAACGATGAGACGAGCCGGCCTGCGCTTCTCGGTAGTCGCCCTCTGGGCGGGCGTCGCCCTCGCCGGGTTGATCGCCGAGCCAGCGCTGGGACGGCTCAAGCCCTACCCACCAGAGGACGTAACCAACTTCCTCCTCGGGCCCGAGCACGCTCAGTGGCTCGTGGGGCCGATGGCCCATATCGCTACTGGCGAGGAGCGGCGGCGCTATCTCGCGCTAGCCGAGGACAGCCAGGTCGAGGCCTTCATCGAGGCGTTCTGGGAGCTCCGTGGTCCCAATTTGGTGTTCCCTCCGACCGGGCCCAAGATCACTTTCGAAAGCAGAGCCGAAGAGGCGGATCGAGTGTTTTCGGAGGGCACCCACCTGGGCAGGCGGACCGACCGTGGAACTATCTTCATTCTCTATGGCTCGCCCAGGACCCTCGAGTATGCAACGGCGCCGAGCGGCATGGGACCTCCGGTCGAGATCTGGAACTACTCCAAGAAGACGGAGCCTGGACTCGATGGCAAGCGCCCCGATCGACGCTATGGGTTTCGCCCCCAGGGCGCGGTGACGAAGTTCTTCTCACTCGCCGGAGTCAAGCAGCTCCGCAAGACCCCGGCTCCTCCAGGGACGCGCGATTGAAGGCGCTGCTGGCAGGTAGCGGTATCGCCATCCCGTCGGTGCGAGTAGACAACTCGATGTTGGCCCGGGTGATGGAAACCAGCGATGATTGGATTCGAGAGCGCAGCGGCATCGAGACTCGCTACTACGTCGAGCCGGGGGTAGGGGCGTCGGACCTGGGCACCGAGGCTGCGACCCAGGCCATCGCCGACGCTGGCCTGGAGGTTGGCGACATCGACTATGTAGTTTGCGCGACGATGACCCCAGACCATTACTTTCCCGGCGCGGGCACAATGATCCAACACAAACTGGGCATGGCCCCCTGCCCCGCCCTTGATCTGCGCCAACAGTGCGCCGGCTTTGCCTACGGCCTGCAGATGGTGGATGCGCTGATCCGCAGTGGGATCGCCAAGACCGTGCTTCTCGTCGGATGCGAGGTCCACACAGCCTTGATCCCATTCTCCCCTCGATCCTGGGATGCGGTCTTCGATGAATCCGTCGAGATCTCGCCCGAAGAGCTCGAGTGGAACAACCGCTTTCGCCACCTCGTCGTGCTATTCGGCGATGGAGCGGGAGCGATGGTGTTCAAAGCACATGAGGAGGACGACGGCCGGGGCATTCTCGGTTCGACGCTCTTTGGGGATGGCGGCAATAAGGACATCCTCGCGGTTCCCGGTGGCGGCTCAGCATCGAGGCCTTGGGTCTCCGCCGAGATGATCGCGAGCGGCCAGACGGTCCCGGTGATGGATGGCCGCAAAGTCTTCAAGCTGGCGGTCACGGCGATGCCGCGTGTGACCCGTCAGGTGCTCGAACAGCAGGGCCACGAGATCGACGACCTGGATCTACTGGTGATGCATCAGGCCAATCTGAGGATTAACGAAGCAGCGCAGCGGGCGCTGGGACTGCCCTCGGAAAAGGTGCACAACAACATCCAGAAGTACGGCAACACCACCGCCGGAACTCTGCCGATCTGCTTCCATGAAGCACGTCAGGAGGGGAAGGCGCCAGAGGGCTCTCTGGTCGCCTTCACCGCCCTGGGTGCCGGACTGCACTACGGCTCGGTCCTGATGCGCGTCTGAACTGGGCCCCGCTAGCGGTTCTTTGACCTACCTATCCGTCGTCTGCCATGGCGTCATCGCCTTCGGCCGGTGCCGGCTGACTCCACGGGGGCACGACGCCGACGCTGCGAGCGTAAGCGATCGATTGTCCCAGGTGCTCGTGGGCGTGGGTCAGTAGGATGAGGAAGTAGGCGCGCTTGGGGGCTGGCGGGCCGAAGAGCGTGACTTCGGTCTCCAAGTCCGTAATGGATGCCAACGCCTTGCCGACGTACTCCATCGAGGCGCCGAGCTTGGCGATGACATCAGCCTTGGCAGTCACGGCCTCTTCCCACTGGGCCATCATCTCGAACGGTGGGGCCGTCATCTCGACACCCTCGGGCATCGCCGCGCCGAGAGCGGGCGGCAGCAGCATGTTGACGCCAACGGCGTGCATGTAGACCTCGCTGATGGTGCGCACTTCGTCCGTCGGTGCCCACGAGAACTTCTCCTCCGGAGTCGCTTCAGCCAAGGCGAGGAGCTTCTCGCCGGTCTCGGCTAGGTTCTGGAGAATGGCGCTCACCTCGGCCGATGTCTCCATGGCCATGTCACCGTGCTCGGCGTGCTCAGCCCCTTCGTGATGGTCTAGGGCTGCGGCCGGAACGAGAGTGACGAGGATGCCGAGGGCGCAGATAACGGCGGCCCGACTGAGTCGTTGAACTAGTTTCATCAGGTGTGTCTCCTTGAGAGTTGTTCTGACGCTGGGGCGCTTTGGCGCCGTGTGAGAGAGCCGCGCGCCAGGAAGGGCGTGCAGGTTCGAACTAGAGCTTTCGAGGATATACGCCCGGCGCCGGGATCAGGTTTGGCGCTTTGCACGGACCGCGTCGGCCCGGTACCAGAGGAAGGCACCGATGGTGGTGAGCGCGATCGCCACGAGTTGTGCTTCGGTGAGGCCCAAGGCGATCTCCGGATTGAGCCGCCAGAACTCGACCACGAACCGCGCGACCGACGTCAGGACCAGGCAGCTTCCCAGCAGGGCCCCGCGGCCGAACCGGTCCTTGAAGAGCAGCAGGATGAGGAATACCAGACTGTACGCACCCGTCTCATAGAGCGGCGTCGGGTGCACGACGACGCCCTCGGGGTGCGGCCAGCCTGCGATCGCGTTCTTGTATGCGACTCCCCAGGGGACGTCCGTGACGGCGCCCCAGTCGCCGTCGCCTGAGAGATGGCATCCGATCCGTCCCAGGCCGTGGCCGAGAGGCAACCCCAAGGCGGCGGAGTCGAGAACGGTGAGGGTGTCGAGCTTGTGGCGCCGGGTCAGCCACCAACCGACGATCATCCCGCCGATCATCCCGGCGAACCACACGTGCCCGGAACCTGAGAGCAACTCGGCGGTTCCCGCCCGGCCTCTGAGCGCCTCGCCGAGCCACCACCAGAGGTGCGAGGTGACGAGTGCGGAGACGAACGAGATGAGGGCAAGGCGCCAGAAAACATCGGCGTCGCCGCCGCGACGTTCGTAGTGCTTGCTCGCAACCTGAACCCCAATCCAGAAACCGAGCGCCATCATCAAGCCGTACGAATAGAGCTTGACCGGACCTATCTCGAAGAAGACCGGAATCATCGCTGGTTCGCCAGGTCGATCGACTGGACGGTGCATTGGCGCATTGAGGCGCGATCTTAGCGTTTCCTCCGCACTCGTAGTGTCGCGTGTCAGACTAGTGTCGGCATGCGGTCGTTCAACCTCGTTTCGGGAGTCGCCGTAATGGCCTTGACGGCAGTGGCCAGTGGCTGTCTCTCGCCGGTTGGACCCCGACCTTCGCCTTCGCCTCCCTCGGCCGGCCCCTCGGCCGGGCGCATTACGGTGACGCCGAAAACGGGCTCCGGACGCATCGCTATGGCGCGGTCGCTGCTGGGTAGCAGCTACCGCTACGGCGGCGAGACGCCCAGTGGCTTCGACTGCTCGGGCTTTGCGCGCTATGTCTTCGAGGAGGATGGACTGTACCTGCCGCGCACTGCCTCGGAGCAGGCCGAGGCGGGTCGCTGGGTGCCTCTCGATGAGCTCGACGAGGGAGATCTTGTCTTCTTCAGCGAAGTGGGCAGCAAGCCGCACCACGTTGGGATCGTGGTTTCCCAAGCCGGCGAACCGCTGCGGATGATCCATGCTTCGACCTCTCGAGGTGTGGTTGAAACCGACATTCTGGTGGGGACCTACTGGCTGCGCCGGCTGCGATTCGGGCGCCGGATCGACGAGCCGAGGACGAGCGCGCGGTAGATTCCGGCCGCGGCGGCGCCGGAGGCCTCGGTGAAGGCCTGCTAGGCTGGACCTCGATCATGGACTGGCATCGCGAGTCGGTATGGATTACCGGCGCCTCATCGGGCATAGGAGAGGCCCTGGCCCATGAACTGGCTCGCCGTGGTGCCCGGTTGATCCTGTCGGCTCGTCGGGGCGACCGGCTGCAGGAAGTCGCAGGAGCGCTCCCCGGGTCGGATCACCGCCTCCTTCCACTCGACATCACGGATACTGCTTCAGTCGAAAGAAAAGTGGCCCGGCTGGTCGGCGTCGGCGCGCCGCCGACCATGGTCGTCCTCAACGCCGGCATCAGCCAACGGGCCTTGGCTCGCGATACCGAACTCGCGGTGGATCGGCGATTGATGGAGACCAACTTCTTTGGCTCGATTGCCCTGGCCAAGGCGATCCTGCCGGAGTTTCGCCGCGTGGGTGCCGGTCGGTTCGTAGTGGTGACGAGCCTGGTGGGCCGAATCGGTTCGCCATTGCGTTCCGGCTATGCTGCTTCGAAGCACGCGCTGCACGGCTTCTTCGAGTCCTTGCGGGCCGAGGAGTACGCTTCTGGTGTGCGTGTCACCCTGGTCTGCCCGGGCTTCATCCGCACCGAACTGCCACGCAAGGCGCTCTTGGGCGACGGCTCACCGCAGGGACGGATGGATCGCGCTCAGAACGAGGGCATGGTGCCCGAGGCCTGCGCCTTCAAGATCGCCACGGCGATCGAGCGCGGCCGCGACGAGGTAACAATCGGAGGCCGTGAGCGTTTCGCCGTGCCGCTCTTCAGGTTCGTGCCCGGTCTCTTCCGCCGTGTCTTGCGCCGAGTACGCGTGACCTGACCCTATTCCGGTCGCTGCGCCAGTCGGTAGGCGTCGCGAGCCGCCACGGCGCGGTCGTAGAACTCGGTCGGGACGAAGGCTTGCCGCATCTGGGAGGCGAAGTCCTCGGTCGCTGCCCGCCAAGCCAGCTCGCGGTCCGTACCGACAGTGCTCTGCACCGTCAGGCCGCGCCGTTTCATCTCCGCCACAGCTTGGCGCTCGGCGGTTGGAATCTCAGTCACGAATCGCCTTCCGGGGCGCGTTGCCGAAGCCAACAGCCCTGCGCGCTGAGCCTCGGGAAGGCGCTGCCAGGCCCGCTCGTCGATCAGGGTGGCACCGATCAGCGGAGCCAGCGGCAGATCGATCATGTGGGGCGCCGAGCGAAACCACTGCAACGACAGGGCGGCGATCGGCGTCGACGGTAGGGCCTCGAAGAGGCCGGTCTCGAGGCCAGTGAGAATATCGGTGGCGGCGAGTGGCACCGGCCGAAACCCGTGCTCGCGCCAGAGGCCAGTCATGCGGTCGTTGCCTGCCCAAACGAAGACTTTGAGCCGGCGGAAGTCCTCGACCGACTCGACAGGCGTCGTGGTGAAGAAGTGGATCCATCCGGCGTGGCCCCAATGGAGCAGCCGGAACCCTCTGGCCAGGAGTCGCTGCTCCAGTTCGCTTTCGAGCTCCGCGAGCACATGAAAGAGCTCATCGTAGGAGGCGAAGAACAGGGGCACCTCGAAGAGGGCGAAGGCGGGATCGATCTCGGTCAGGCCGGACACGCTCACGGTCGCGGCTTGGAGCTGTCCGATGCGGATCTTGCGGATCATGTCGGGGTCGTCGCCGGCCACGCCGCCGGAGTAGATTCGGAACCGAACGTCGCCGCCCGACAGGCGCTGCCAGTCGGCGCCCATCTCGCGCACCGCCAGGTCCCAAATCGAGCCAGTCGGGGCCAAGGTCGCCAGCTTGATCGTCTCACCGGCCGCTAGTGGAGTGCTGCCGAAGACCGAGAGGAGGGCGAGTCCGCCGAGCAGGGTCCACCCTGTTGTCCTCACGCTCAGTCCTCCGACAGCGGCTCGAGAAAGAAGTCCTCGACGTGATCGAGCAGGAACTGAGCTCGCGAGCGGGCTACATGATTCGCCAGACGCAGTTCCGGTGTGGCGTCGGGGTCGATCTCCAGCGCATCGCTGAGATGGCGTCGGAAGCCTGCGGCGTCCTGCGCCGGCACCAGTACGTTGGCAGCAAAGGCGACGAAGGGCGACGCGCTGCGGCCATGAGAGAGCTCGAGCGCCCGTTCGAAGTGTTGGCGCGCCCTCTGTGGTGAACCACCCATGGCCTCGGGTAGAGCCTCGAGACTGATCAGCGCCTCATGGATCGCCCCTTCGGAATAGCCTTCGTCGAGTTCGAGGCCACGCCCAAAGAGCGCTCGCACAGCCGGCAGGTCTGCCACGATATCCAGTCGGTGGACGCCGGCCGAAATAGCGGAACCCCAGGCCGCGGCCGTCCAGTAGATCCGGTCGATCTCGTCGAGGCCGAGTTCCGCCGCGGCCAGCTCCGGCTGCAGTACGAGGCGCTCGGAGATACCGGCACGGTCGAGTTCAAGGGCCCTCAAGCAGTAGCCCCGAGCCCTCAGGTAGAGGTTGAGTGCGCGCTCGGAGAGTCGCCGAGACTCGCGGTAGTCGGAGAACTGGAGGCGCGCCGAATCCGCTTCGACGAAGGCATAGGCGTACTGCGTGAAGCCACTGCATGTACTGAGCAGAAGATCCTGATTCTCGGGTGCGCTCTCGAGCAGTGACTCGAAGGTCTTGAGCGCGAAGGGCAGGGCCTGGCGAACCAGATCGGGATCGGAGTCCGAAGCGTAGACCGAGCCGCTCTCAGCCAGCGCGTCGGCGAGGCTGTTGATTGCGAGCGTGCGGATCGAACACCCGGCCAGGCCGGCGGCGCAGGCAAGGGTCAGGACTGCCTTTCCTAGATTTCTCATCGAGGCTCTTCCGCTAGCCATTATGCCGAAGCCGGCGGGTGAGCGGGCGGCGCGCCGGTCATCGGCCTCTAAGATGTCTCAGTGCCAACCCGATCAGCCGGCGCAGCGGGACGGGCTTTGCGCCACGGGCGCGGTTGGCGGCCCCGATCTCGAAGGCTAGGCGCCACTGCCGGCGGAGCACGCGATAGGCGGCCGGCAGTGTGTAGCTCGAGTCGTATATGTGGGTTGCCTCCGAGGTGACTCCATTGAGCTCGAGAACGCATAGCCCGCGACCGGCGCGGAAGTCCTCGACCGAGGGGGCTTTGATGTCGTAGCGGCCGAAGTAGAAGCCGCGGTAGAACTGACTGATCTCTTCGATTCGGCTGACGAGCTCGGGCGTGGCGTGTTCGCAACCGTCACTGAAGACCGCGCCTCGACAATGGGTTCCGAGCTCGACCAGGCTGACTTTCTCGCCGGCTTCGAGAACGTCGCTCATTGGCCGCTCGAGGCGCGCGAGGTAGAGCTCTGCCATGGCGAGCAGGTTGCTGTCGGCGAGGATCAGCTGTTCGACGGTCCTGGTCCCGTCGCCGATGACCTCCGGGAGGTCCTTGCGCGTGATCGAGAAGATCTCGCCATGTTCATGGCTGGGGTGGCGAACGTAGAAGACACCAAACTCCGGCCCATCAACGTAACCCTGCACAATGAGGTTCTCGGGTTCGCTCAGAGCCTGCTCGAGCGTCTGCTCGCTGTGAGCGATGATCACGCCCTCGCCCCGCTGCCCGATATCTGGCTTGACGACGAGCGGCAGCTCGAGGCTGGCCTCGTCCAGGAAATCGGTCACGGCTCGCCGTCGAACACCCAGGCCTGACGTTGCGGGTAGACGTAGATAGGGGGCTACGGCAGCCGGTGGTAGAGCGTCTAGGATGTCGCCCTTGGACTCGCCGACAAACCCACCCTCAGGGATCGAGGGATTGGCTGCCGTGAAGACGGTCGCCCCGCGGTAGCGCAGCATCAGCCATCCGATCCAGGCGACGACTGGGGCATAGAACAGCCAGGGTGGCCAATACCCCCAACGCAATCGGCGGCGCCAGCGGCCGAGCCACAAGCGGCGGGTTCGGTAGTTTGCGAGTTGGCGCAACGTAGCCAGAAGCCAGGCGAGGCCCAGGGCCGAAAGCACGATCCAGCCCACCGAGTGACGGGCGGCTCCCAGCCAGCTGAGCCAACGGTCCCCGAGCCAGGCGGTACCACCCACCAGCACGGGCGTCCAAAGGGCGACGGCAAGGGCGAAGAGGGCGCTGAACTTGGCGAAGCGGGTCCGCAAGAGGCCGGCGGCGACGTAGGTCGGTAGCCGCATCCCGGGCCAGAAACGGCTGAGAAAGATGACCACCGCGCCGTGACGCTCGAACCACCGCGCCGCCTGCTGCAGGCGGCCGGAGGATACGAACCACTTGAAGGGCGCACGACGCAGCCAGGGCCGCCCGAGCCAGCGTCCTACGACATAGAGCCCGATGTCGCCGACGAAAATACCGATCCCACAGGCAAGGACACCAGCGGCGAGCCCGATCCGGCCCTGAGCGACGAGTAGGCCGGTAGCGATGCAGGTGAGATCTTCGCTCACGAGCGTGGCCGCCGCCAGCAGGAGCATCCAGAGCACCAGCGTCAGGCCGGCTGCCCGGGGGAGATCCGCAAGGTCGAACGGCGCTGCCGCTGCGCGCCGGCGCTCCTGGGTGGAGTCGGCCCGGGATGAGGCTTGGCCTCGATCGACCCGCTCCAGGAAGTCGTCCAGGGCTGGGATCAGTTGTTCAGGGTTCCGGAACGTCGTGAAATGGTCGTCGGGATAGAGGACGAGCTCGCTCTGCGGGAGCAGGCGATGGTGTTCGTGGGCCAGAGCCATTGGTACGAGGGGATCCGCTTCGCCGTGCAGGATGAGAACCGGCATCCGTAGGCGCGACAGCAGGGCTCGCAAGGGGCGCTGATCGCTGTCGAAGAAGTTGCGTGCATACCCCACGTCGAGAGCCGAATGATCGAGCAGGCCGAAGTGCGGCACCAGATTGTGCAGGCTCCACAGGCCGGCGAGCTGGAGGGAGTGAATCGCGCGGTTGAGGTGGTAGTCACCGAAGAGTTCGTACTCCTGGGCTCCGATCGAGGCCAGCAGCGTGAGCGACGCGACGCGGTCGTCCAGGCGGTCGGCCATGACCATGGCCACGCCGCCTCCCATGCTGAAGCCGACTAGATGGACCCGCTCGATCGTCAGAGCATCGAGTAGCTGGATCAGGTAGTCGGCATGAGCGACGAACGAGTAGTCGGGCAGGCGAGCTCGCGACCTGCCAAAGCCCGGCAGGTCAGGCACGAGAGCCGCCCTCGACTCACTGAGGAGCGCGGCCAGGCCGGCCATCTCGCGTCCGCTACCGGGACTGCCATGAATGAGCAGGACAGGGGTGGCGCCCGTTTTACCTTCGCGGGCCGGGACGAGTTCGAAGCCCAACTCGGTCGATTGGTCGAGGTGTCGACTGCCCGCCACCACTGCGAGCGGCAGGGAGCGAGTCGCACCATCAACTCTGGGTTGCCGTGCCCGCCAAGCGAAGGACAGACTGAGGGCCGCGGCATAGGCGGCGAGCCCGAGAGCCAGGCGCCGCCGTCCGCGGCTCACCCGCGGCGGGACGACGGGTTCACTGATGATCCGGCCGCGCGTCCGGTGCTGAGCGCAAGGCTCAGCGTGGACGGCGTCGCGAGGCGACAGGGCGGTCCCTGAACGTAGGCCAGCGTTCCTCGCTCGGCGTTGACTTGCACGTGGCAGAAGCTGACAGTTCGGGCGTCCGGGCGGTGCATGCAGGGGGACAGCGGCCCCCGTGCGGGTTGGTGACTACGATGGAACGCCAGATGAGCACTCGCCGGGTCCGCCGCGCCCTCCAAGTGGCGAGAGAGTTCGAGTGCCCGAGGCACAGTAGCCCCGCCAGCTTCGATCGACGACGAGGACAGCAACGCCGGCTCGGTGAGCCGCCGCCGGCTGAGCGTCGAGCCGTCGTAGTCGATCACCTCGCAGCGGCCGACACGAGATAGGGCGAAGAGAGTAAAGGGTGGAATCCGCTGTAGGTCCATGGCCTCGAGTCGGTCCGGAAGATCGCTCGGCTGTGCGAGATCCGCCAGATCGCGCAGCAGGTGACCGCGTGAGACCACGGGCCCGTCGAGGGAGACGGCCATCGGGTGAGCGTTCAGCAGACCGACTGCGAGGCCGAACTCACTCAACGCCAGCCAGGTTCCGCCGGCCTCGCCGTCGGTCGGCGCCAGGTATCGGACTTGTCGGGTCGTCGCTGGCTCCGGTGGTCGGGCAACCGCCCGCGTGCGCAGCTCGTCCCGATTGAAAAAGAGCTCGTAGCCGTCAGCGGTGAAGTACCAGGTGGCCGTGCACATCAGGAGCGGCGCGACGCATGCTCGAGAGTCGAAGGTGCGAAGCCGAAGTCCGGTGGTACTTCGACGCCCTGCTGGCGCAAGAGCAGCGCGATCAGCGCGTAGTGGTGAATCGTGTGACTGAACAAGAAGAGGAGCTCGCGATCTACTGTCGATCCCGTCGAGGGTGGCTCAGCCGCGGGTAAGCCAAACTGAATCGAGAGCTCATGGTCCAGGTCCTCGGTGCGTAAATCCGCGAGACTGCGGCGGATTCGTCCTAGTTCGTGAGCCGCGGCTTCGGGACGTGCTTCCACTTCTCTAGCTCGCCGTCGCGCGTCATAGTCGATTCGCCCGCTCGGCAGTCCGGCTAGGAAGCAGTCGTAGAAGTCGATGCAATGGCGGAAATGGCCGCCTACGGCAGAGTCCGCCCGCGGGTCGTCGAGAGTGCGAAGCCGGTCGAGCAGCTCGAGACCGTCGTCGATCGCGTCGAGGTTCTGATCGACGGCAACCCTCATCACGTGACTGACCCTACCACCGGCTCGAAGCTCGCCGACACTGCTCGGTGAAGCGCTGCGGCCAGGTCCTTGCGGTTGGTGGCGTGTAGGGCTTCGAGGCCGAAAGCCAGTCGCACATCGATCCGGGACAGCCCGAGAACGCCCCAGAAGTGTCCGGGGAACGTCATGTCGCCCCACCAGCAGACGGTCCGCTCTGGGCTGGGATCGTCGATTGCGGTCGTATACGTCAGGCTGACGTGGTGGACCGGTTCGCCGAGCCGGGTCGGCAGTTCGAGTAGCGAGGGCAGGAAGGGCAGTACCTCGCGTCCCGCGCTGCTGGTGCCTTCGGGGAAGATAACGACACCGTCTCCGCGGGAGAAGGCGTCGCGAGCAGCCTCGAGAACGCGGCTCAGGTCGCGTCGGGAGGCGCGGTCAATGAAGATGGTGTCGAGGGCGCGACAGATCGGGCCGAGAACCGGCCAGCCTGCGACCTCCTTCTTGGCGACGAAGACTGCGTCCAGTCGGCTGGCCAGGACCAGCACGTCGACGTAGCTCAGGTGGTTCGAGACCAGAATGAAGGGTGAGCGAGGTGGGTTGCCCTGCACAGTCAGGCGAACGCCCATGATCACCAGCAATGTGGCGCTCCAGCGACGGAAGACCCAGGCCCGCCAGCGACCTCGTCGGGCCGGGCTGGCAGAGAGCAGGAGCTTGCCGCACCAGAAGACAATGCTGAAGAGCATGATCACAACAGAAACTACTGCCAGCCTCCAGCCAGCTCGCCAAGCTCTTCTCACAGCGCGCCCACTGATCTCTGGCTAGCGCCGCCTCGAACCGAAGAAGAGCTGAAACATCCGCTTCGGCATCGCCTCGGTGTCAAAGAACGTCAGAAAGTCGATTGTCTTGAACTCTCGGTCGATCGCCGGGTGCGGTGCCACCTTGCCGCCATGGCGCAGATAGATGCGAAACAGCGGTGGAACATCGTGTTTCGTCGCCGGGGCAACGGCCTCCCCGGCCCAGCGGCACTGCGAGGGAGGCAGCGGCGGCGCGGCGAACTCTGGATGCACAAAGCCCCCGGCCTCGAGATAGGCCCGCATGGCCTCACCCGCGGCGGGATCCTGGCTGGTGATCGAAGAGCAGCCAAAGAGGTAGCGCTTGCGGTTGTGGGTCATGTAGGCCGCGAGCCCCTTCCACAGCAGGAAAAGCACCTGGGTACTGCGATGAGCGCGCGCGACGCAAGCACGGCCGACTTCCGCAGCCTGGGTGATGAAGTCCTCCGGAAGGCCCGACAGGTCGAACTCATCGGCCGAGTAGAAGCCTCGATGAGTCGCCGCCATCTCGTTTGTCTGGATACGATAGGAGCCGACGATCACCGGTTCCTCCGGGCTCAGGTCGCGCACCAAGAGATGTTGGCAAACCGCGTCGAACCGGTCCTCGTCCCGTTCTGTTTGGTAGGACTCGACAAGCCCTTCGCCCAGTTCGAGATTGAAGATCCGGAAGCGCAGCTCGAGGATGGCGTCGAGTTCCTCTCGGGTTCTGGCGAAGTCGACTTCGTAGCGATCTTCCCGAATCGCCTCGACGGGAAGCCGCTCGGGCTGGACCGGGTATGTTTCAGGTGAAGACGGCTCAGTCGGCAAGTGAGGCAAGGCGCTCGATCTCCCTCGGCTCCGTGCGCAGGACCCAGAGGCCATTGACCTCTACCAGCTCGCCGGTGACCACGACAGGCTCGGCGACTCGGTCGAGGATCTCCCGGCCCAGAGGCCGGTCGTCGCGCCCCACCATGAGGTAGCGCGCTTCATCACCGCTCCCGGAGCGCACCCAGAGCATGGGTGGAGCCCCACCACTGATGCACCGGGCGGCGCAAGCCCGATGAGGCTTGCCTTCGCCCGGCTTCATGACGCCGAGGTGGCACTTGCTGTCCACGATTTCGCCGGCGAGCACCTGTTCACCGTGGGAGCGAAACGCTGTGCCGACCTCTGTGGCGGTTCCGCGATCTTCGACCGCGGTCGAGGTGAGTTCGAGCATCCGGTCTTCGCCGCGCGAGATTCGCTGACCCTCCAGGCGCACCAGGCGCCCACCGAGACCGGCGACCTGGGCGTCGGCGCCGTGCTTTCCCAGGCCCACGAGCAGCAGCGGACCAGCGCCCTCGGAAGCTGTTTCCGTCGGATAGAGGGTGGGATAGGGCGCCTCACTCAGCCGGCCGGTGAAGGTCGAGATCTTGCCGTACTCGAAGACCGATTCGGCGAAGGGACGCTGCCAGGCGACCAGGGCGCAGGCGATCGCGACCGCAGCAACCATCAGACCGGCGACGACCCGGCGCAGGTGTCGGCCCAAAGCTGGTGGAGCAGACTCACGATAGCCGACGTAGAACTCGCCTTGAGGGGGCGGGGCTGCGGACGGCACTGGCGCCGGCTCGACCCGGGTCCCGGCCGGGTTGGGCACGGGATCGATCCAAACGGCGTTCTCGACCACCTTGACGTTGAAGGTCGGCACCCGTTCGCTGAAGGGCGCCGGTGAGCGCCCGCTGTCGAGTTTGTACTCGTAGCCATGCCACGGGCAGACGACGCAGGCATCGATGACGAGACCCTCACCCAAGGGGCCGTTCTGGTGCTGGCACACGTTCGAGAGAGCCGAGATGCCGCCCTCGTGCCTGAAGACGGCAACGCGTTCCCCGCCAAGAGAGACAATTCGCGCTCGCCCAGGCTCGAGCTCATCGACCCTGCAAGGTGAGGCCCAGCCGTCTTCGGCCGGGCCGTCGAGTTCTCGGTCGAGCCGGCGCTCGCGCCAGCCGGCGACGAGGTGCACCGCCAGAAGCCAAAAAACGCCGAGGCCAAGAACCAGTGAGTACCCCGGATGGGTTTCGGCTTGCAAAACTCCGAGAGCGACGTGGACCACGAGCAGTCCGTAGGCCCCATAGACTGCCATGTGTAGCCGCTTCCACCAGGGCGCGCTGAACTGGCTGAGCCAGAAATCGTGGCTTGTCGCTGCCATGACGAACAGAATGGCCAAAGCTGCCAAGCCCAAAGGCTGGAAGGGAAACTGGTTGAGGCCGCCCAGCCGTGGATTGGATGTGAGGAGGCTGACCAGTGGGTTGACGTCTCCCAGAGCGTGGAACTGGATCAATGAGAAGACCCCGTGGACGAGTCCGAGAAGAAAGGTCGCCACCCCGAGGTGCCTCCGGTTGTAAAGCAGTGGCAGGAGGCGGCGATCGAGGCGCGCCAAGGGGCCGATCGAGAGCACCAGGTGGAGGAGTAGCAGGGCGCAGGTACCGAATGCTCGGATCAGCAGAGTCTCGATCGTGGCCCCTGGGTGGAAGAGGAGTCCAACGCCGACGAAGGTGAGAAGGTAGAGGGCTATACCGAGTCCCAGGGCCCGGTCATAGAGTTTCTTCTGCCGGTTCCAGCCGACGGCTCGGTAGGTGACGCTCAAGGACGTCCATCCTGGGCCGAAGGCGTTGACGGCGAGTCGAGGCCAATCAGCCTCTCGACCATCGGCTCGACCGGACGCTCGCGCAGGGCCAGGAAGAGCAGGACCGGCAGGATGAGGGCGAGCAGGACGAACCAACGTCGGTGCCAGAACCTCAAGGCGCGAATCATTGACTCGCCCGGCGGTGAGCGGTGACTTCCGTTGGCGGTTGGGAGGTCGACTGCAACCAGCGGCGCAACATCGCCGGCCACAGGGCCGCGACGCCGGGCAGGATCATGAGCCTGAAGCCCCAACCTGAGCCATCGGCTGAAGGGTCGATCTTGGCTACGCCGCGGACGAGGAACACGGCGGCAAAGAGCACGCCGACCGCCGAGTAGGCGATCACGAAATGAACTGCCGTCTCAGCCCAAGCTTGACTCACCGGGTGCCTTTCGAGCGCTAGGTTAGCTACTGGCAGGAGTATACGACGCGAAGATCGGGGCGGTTTGGTCACCTGAGAGCTGCGCCGCTCGGTTGATCGCACGCGAAGAGCCACTGCTCCAAGACCTCGGAGATCGAAGTCGACTAAGCTCTGGCGCTGAATGCAGGAGTTGAAGGCGCAAGGGCGAACGAGGAGTAAGAGGCATCGGCTGACCAGTCTGGCCGTGGGGGCGCTGCTGGTAGCTGCGCTCTTTGGCCTTCTCCGACTCGGTCACCAGGACCCGTTGGCCCCATCCACTCTGGCGAAGGCGCTGACCGCCAAGGGCGGCATTCCCATATCGCGGAGTCCTACATGGTTCGCCCCTCGACGCAGTCAGCAGAGCTCTGTCGCTGCGATGGAGTATGGGCGGGACCGCTGGTTTCTGGTCGGGGTCCGGACGTTGGACCTCGAGGTCGCGTTACGGATGCGCCAGGTCGGACCCGCGAGGACTCTCTCCCGGCAGCTGGCTGGTGCGATGTCTGACCTCAGCGATATGGGGGAACTGGCTGCCGGCTACGATCAGCTGGCCGAGAAGCTCGAGACACATCGGGGCCAGACGTCGACTCAGGCCGGCAGAATCGGTAGCCGCCTGACAGAGATGACGGCACGAGCCGCCTCGCGCGACGAACTGAGCTTCAGTTTCGGTCTATGGTGCGAGGCCGGGCGCTTGGCGGGCCTCTCGAGCAACGTGGATCTCTTGACCAGCCGGAGCTTTCGCGAGTTCCTTTCCCGGCTCGACGAGCGTCGGAACTGGCACCCCAAGGTAGCCGTGGAGATCGAGCGGCTTCGTGACCTCTTGAGGCCGGAACTCAATGACCTGCAGGTCGCGGCGATCGCCGTCAGCTTCGAGGCGATCGTGGCTCTGGGGTGAGAACTTGGGACAACTAGCTGGCTTGGCTCAGCGGCGAAGACTGATCGACACGGTCTTCTTCGCCGACATGGAGACAGCCGAGTTCGATCAACTCGCGGACACTGTCCAGGAAGAGGAAGTGGGAGCCACCGATGCCCTCGAAGAGCCCGGCCAGGCTGGTACCCGGAGTCAGGGTTTCCATGATCCGTCGAAGTCGGTGCGAGGCCTCGGCGGGCAACTCGATCTCGCCTGGATCGAGGGTCAGCTCGTCGTGGGGCAGGATTTGGCGGATCGCCCGAGTCTCATCCACTCGGCGAGCCGACTCCATCAGCAGATAGGTAGGGTCGACGGGCTCGGGCATGACGTCCGGCATGGCCTCGGAACTGGAACGCTCGGCGCTGACCCAGCCTTCTGTCCAGGACAGGGGTATGCTGGCGAGGTTCAAGGTATGCCCCTGCAGAGCGAACTTGACGACCGACGGTTCGAGGATGCCCAACTCGACGATCACGGCGCCGATTCTCTGCTGATTGTCGCGGCTGTAGACCATGGCGGCGGCTAGATCGACCTCGTCGACCAGGCCCTCGGAGAAGAGATGCCGGCCGAAGGCTGCGCGGCGATCACGGGACGCGGCGTAGATCAGACCGCCGGTTTCAAAAAGCAGAGTGATCCGGTCGTCGTCGGTGCGGAAGGCAAGGCGGCCAGTCAGACGCGCGCTGCTGGCCCACTGTAGGGCGTCGGCAGCCGAGAACACACTCAGCTCGGCCACGAGTTGGGGGCCATCCTTTTTCTTTGGCAGGATCATCTGTACAAATCTTGGACACCGCGACTGCGAAAAATGTCACACCCCGAGCGGAAAACGGCACTGTGAGGGCCACGAGGCCTGCTAGTGCTTGGGTCGCAGCCCAGTGAACACTCTAAGAACAGCAAGATCGGTGCCGAGTAGGCTGGCTCGTGTCGGGCCGGAGCCACGAGGCAGTCTGACTGCACAGGGGATGCGACGGTGCCGGCCCAGCCGACACTGGATCTCAGTCGGTGCGGCCGGAGATCACACGGTTGAGTGAGCTGACAGGCAGGCTGCTCGACTCTCCGCCGACCGTCACGGTCACGGCCTCGACCTCGGTCAAGCTACCCAGCCCGAAGATCGGAGTGGTCTGGCTCTGGCTCAGATAGCTCGCTCCGGCTCGGACCAACCAACTCTGAACCTTGCCCCCGGCACGCACCTCGACGACGGCTCCCAGGCCGTCTCGATTGCCTGGGCTGCCGGCGGTCGGAACCGCGATCCAGTTGCCGTGGGAACCACGGTTCTCAAACAGCTGAGCGGCGCCGCCGTTGACCGTCAAAACCACATCGAGGTCGCCATCGGCGTCGAAGTCACCGTAGGCCGCACCGCGGGCGACTCTCGGGGTCGCGAGGTCACCGCCCGCGCTGGTGGTGACCTCGGTGAATCGGCCACCGTCATTGCGGAAGAGCTGGGTTGGCTGAGCGTAGGTGACGCTCGCCTTGATGGTCTCGATCTCGGGCTCCAGGTGGCCGTTCGCGACGAGAAGGTCGAGGTCGCCGTCGAGGTCGTAGTCGAAGAAGAATGTGGCGAAGGAGAGCATCGAGAGCGTAGGCCGACCGATCTTGGCTTGGGCCGCGTCGTCGATGAAGAGCAGATCCCCGGCGTTCTGGTAAAGCGCCACCATTTCGCCGTCGAAGTTGCCGATCACCAGGCCCTGACGGCCGGAGCCGTCGTAGTCGGCCGCATCGATCCCCATGCCGCCGCGGGCGACGCCGTTCTCGTCGAACGCCATGCCGGCGATCAAGCCCACGTCCTCGAACGTCCCGTCGCCCTTGTTGTGAAAGAGCAGATTGGGTTGTGTATCGTTGGCCACGGCCAGGTCGAGCCAGGAGTCGTTGTCGATATCCGTGACGGCGACTCCGAGAGCCTTGGCATCGGGGGTGAAGAGCCCGGCCTGGCGGGTCCAATCGCTGAACGTCCCGTCGCCGTCGTTGTGGTAGAAGCGGGGCGACGCGCCGTCGTACGGCATGGGGGTGCAGTAGCTCTTGTTCTTGCCGTCGAGCTTGCACTCGAGATCGGTTTCGGGTGTCCAGGTCACATACCGAGTGGCGAAGATGTCGAGCCAGCCGTCGTTGTCCGCGTCGAGTAGGGCGACTGAGGCACCGTACTCGTAGGCGCGAGACAACCCCGCAGAGGTACTGACGTCGGTGAACTTGCCGCCATCGTTGACCAGGAGCATGTCGGTACCGACGCAGGAGATGTATAGGTCCTGGTCTCCGTCGTTGTCGAGGTCCCCAGCAGCGCCGCCCATGCAGTAACCCTCGATCGCCAGACCGGCCTGGCGTGTGACGTCGCGGAACTTCATGCCACCGAGGTTCTCGAACAGCTGTTGGGTCGAGGTGCTCCCCGCCTTGCCCGGGAACTTCGTGCCGTTGACGAACAGTAGATCGAGTTTCGCGTCCCCGTTGTAGTCGAAGACAATGACGCCCGAGCCCATGGTCTCCGGGAGCCACTTGAGGCCGAAGGCGCCGTTGTTGTGGACGAAGTCGATTCCGCTCGTGGCAGTGATGTCCACGAAGCGAATCTCCTCAGCCCGAAGAGGGAGAGACAACGCCACGAGGAGCGCGGCAAGCAACGGCAGGTTGACAGAAGTCTGGCTTGGGAATCGGCTCATGGCGAGGCGAAGAGTAGCGGGTTCACTGGGGCTTGGAAAGCAGCGCTGAGGCTGCCTCGGGCGACAACAGGCAGCTGCAACGGGTTCTTCCCGTCAAGAGGGCTCAACTTCCGGCGGCGTTGCCTACCATCGGTTGAACTATTTGGTCGAGCGGCACGGTACGGTGCTCGAATATCGGCTGCCGGCGATTGTTGTCGTGCGGATTCTGCTGCAGATACTCGCCCGTCAGGATTTGACTCGACTCGTCGGCCTTGAAGCGCTCGTAGTATTGGCGATGGCGGTTCGATGCCTCGATGTCTCCCGCACCGCGGTAGGCGAGCATCAGGTTGTAGTGCGCGGTGAGATCCTCGGGGTCGATGTCGAGAACCACGTCGAGTTGCGCTATCGCGCCTTCGAAGTCGCGTTGCAGAAAGTGGATGCGGCCGATCGCGTTGCGCACGACGCGGTCGCGCGGGTACTGCTCTGCCGTCCGCATGAAATGGTCCAAGGCGGCGTCGTATTCACCCAGTTCCTTGTCGACCAAGCCCCGAAAGTAGTGGGCCCGCGCCAAGGCGCCATCAAGCACGAGCGCCCGGTCCAGCACCTCCCGCGCCGCGTCGAGGTTGCCCTCGGCCAATGCCACCCGGCCGAGGTTGACCCAGCCGTCGACGTAGTCAGCCTCGAGCTCGGTCACCCGACGGAAGGCCCGGCGCGCGCCTCTCAGGTCGCCCTGACGCAAAAGACCGATCCCATAGTCGTTCCAGCGCTCGCGATCGATCGAGGCCTGCTCGGCCGGCCGGTCCATCGCTGGGAGCTCGGTTTCCAGTGACACGACGCTGAGCACGGCGGTGTCCTCGGCCATCACGACGATCGGCAGCTTGGGTATTTCCTTGAGCTTGCCCGAAACCTTGGAAAGATCGCCGGTGAAGACGAAGTCGCGGTCGTCGAAGTCCTTGCCGAACTCGGCGCCCACCTGGTCGGGGTCCGGGACTCCGGCATAGGCCCAGTGAGTGTTGAACCAGGCAAACTTGCGATAGTTCAGTCTTGCTTCGAGGGTGATCTCGCCTCCGGCGTGCTCCGGGATGTCGAGCCGGAAGCGGACGGTGTCGCCGGCCCCGGGGGGAATCAGCTTGGCGTAGACCACGGCGCGATTAGCGAAGGCGTTGCGCTTGTCGATCGGATTGCCGTGGGCGTCGATCATTAGGGCGCGGTAGAAGGCAGCGCCGGGCTCGACGGGCGATTCCTCGTCCGCCATGCCGCTCCAGTAGACGATCTGGCCGAGGTTGTCGGTCGCCTTGAGTTCGACCCAGACCTCGAACGCATCGACCGTTCCGCCAGGGAAGAAATGACCCACTCCCCGGGTGCGGACCACAACATCGACTCGCATCGACTCGCCGCGACGGACCGTCGCGGGTATGCGGTCGAGTGGCGCAAAGAGCGTCTCCGCCTCGCCGGCTACGAGGCCGCCTCGGCCGACGGCCATGCCCTGCTCCTCGCCGACGGCAAAGCTGGTGGCTAGCGCAGGCCCTTCGAGCTGCAATCCGCCGGCCTCGCCTTCGGCTGCGCTCTCGGCCTCGGTCATGGCGAAGATGTCGACGGTTACCTGGCGGGCTTGAAGGAAGTCGGTCACGACCTTAAGTTGCACCGCATCCTGGTTGGCGGTCGGTAGAGCGGTGTTGGCGCCAGGGAAACGATGGGAGCGTACGACCCCGTCGGTGTTGCCAGCATCTTGCGAGGCCACGAGCGGCATGTGGCAGTCGATGCAGTTCTTGGGCTCCGGCGGGTAGTAGAAGGATCGGGCGCCGAAGCCCGACACGCCACTGGCTTGCCAGTTGTCGTACGAGTTGAATCCGCGTATCCAGCGGTAGTTGTTGACTGGAACGTCCAGATGCACCTTGTGGCAAGTGGCGCAAAACTCAGGCGAGTTGTCGTTCTCGAAAAAGGGCTTCAAGAAAGTTCGTCGGTGCGGCTCGGGATCGAGCTTCACCAGGGTGTCGTGCACCTTGTTGAGCAGTGGATTGTCGCTCGTTGCCAGCTCATGCAGCGGCGGCACGGTGATCTCGTAGTCACCCTGACCCATCGAGCTCTGGATGCTCGAAATCATGTGACAGGCCGTACATGAAAGGCCGGTTTGCGCCTCTTCGGTGTGGACGATCTCGGCGATCGGGGCGTCCATCTTTCCCGACTGCAAGATCGCCGGGTCGTGGCAGCCGCCGCACCACTTCGAGGCCTCGACGCCGGCGACTTCCTGCATGTACTCGATCGACTTGCGGTACCACTGGTTGTTGAAGCTGGAGAAGTGGTGCGCTGAGCTGTTCCACTGATCGTAGATGTCGGGATGGCAGCCGGAGCGCGCGCAGCTCTCGGAACCCATGTAGACACTGGACTCGACGGGGCCGCCGTGGGTCGTGCGGACGGACGAGGGAAAGAAGGGTCCACTCGCGCCGCCCATTGCCTCCTCTGCCATCGACAGAGGCGCCGGCGGGTTGTCGAAGGCGTATCGCGGATCAGGATTAGCGTCTTGCCACCACAAGCCCAAGCCCGAAGCCACCACGGCTGCAGGCAGTGAGAGCGCGGCCAGCCTCCAGCGCGATGTCTGACGCCGGTGGGCAAAAGCGACAAGCAGGAGGGCGAGTCCCACCAGCGCCAGGGCGATGTGTGCCACGAGCCAGGCGCGGTTACCGTTCAGGTTGCCGATCCACCAGAGCCAGAGAGAGCAGGCGACGGAGAGAAGCAAGAGCGCCCCGCCGCCGAAAATCGCCTGATTCGCCCTCCGCCTCCACCACCAGCGGGTGAACGGCCACACCAGAGCCAGACCGAGCCCGAGATGGAGCAGGACGTTGGCGAAGTAGAACAGCACCGGATCGCCCGCGGCGAAGAGATAAGCGCTATTCGCCAGCAGAACCAGAGCGCCCCAGAAGAGCCAATGCGTGATCGGTTTCCGTCCCATGCAAAGCACAACCTACCTCACACGCAGGGTTGATTCCAGAATGGAAAGGCAGACGGGTACAATCCCCTGCATGACCGATGCAGTAAGACCGCGCACCGTCGCCGAGGTTCTCGAGAAGCGCGTCAAAGGCCAGGAGGACGCAGTCAAGGAACTATCGATCGCGCTGGCCAAGAAGCTGCAGGGGCTGACAACCGGCAACACCTTGATGATCGGTTCCTCAGGTACCGGCAAGACGACTCTGATGCGGGCCATCGAGGGCTGGCTGGCGGACCCCGAGGCGCCAGAGCAGAACTGGCCGCTGATCCGGGTGCACGCCAACGTCCTGGCCGAGGACGCCAGCAAGGATCGTCCCGGCGAGGCCATTCTCGTGCGCCTGCTCAATCGAGCGCGGGAGAGCTTCGGCGATTTGGGTACTGAGCGTCTGGTCGAGAGCGCGGCCCGCGGCTTGGTCTTCATCGACGAGATCGACAAGATTCGCAGCCACATCGGCGGCCAGCCCAACACCGCTGGGATTCGGGCCCAGGAGGCCCTGCTCACCCTGATCGAGAACGAGGCCGTCCCCATGCGGTTGCCGGACTGGGCGGGTGGAGCGACGATCACAGTCGATGCCTCGAGGCTGCTTTTTATCGCGGCAGGTGCCTTCGAGGGCCTGTACGACGCGGTCTATGATCGCGTCACCGTCGGCGAGGACCGGGGCGCGCTGCAGACTATGAGTGTCTTCGAGGAAGCCGGTGGGGTGCGACAGGAAACCCATTTCGCTCTGCGCGACTGGCTGCAGTATCAGGACCTCTTCGATTACGGCCTCACGCCGCAGTTCCTGGCTCGTTTCGATTCGCTCGTCCTGCTGGACGCCCTGAGTGAGGACGTCTTGGTCGAGATTTTTCTCAACGACCCCGAGTCGGGCCTCCAGCAGGCACGTGAGTACTTCTCATCTCTCGGTGTGGAGCTGGCGATCTCGCCGGCCGCGGTGCGCCGGATTGCGCAGGAGGCCGCGCTCCAGCCGCGGCTCGGCGCCCGTGCCCTCAAAGAGGTCTTTCGCCGGATAATGCGGGATCTCGAGTTCGACCCCGAAGCGACGACGGGTACGGCATTGATGGTCGACCTGCCCGAGGTCGAGTCGGCGCTGGATCGCTGATCCCGTCACGGGGCGGGACCGCGGAGCCACCTGCCTAAGCTGCCGAGTCGTCAGTCGACTGGGTGAGAGAAGCCCTGCGCCGCCTCAAGAAGCGCAGCGCTGGTCCCGCCATGCTCACGGCCAGCATGGCGAAGACGATCGCTGCGGCGATACCCAACGTTCTGGCTGGGTCTGAACCCGGAGCGACAATCAGGAGATGGCCGACGTAGCTGTAAATCGCACTCGGGATGGCCATGCCGACGATTGAAGAGAGCAAGAACGGCAGCGCGCGCATGCCGCCGATGCCGCCTCCGTAGTTGACCACGGACAACGGCATCATCCAGCGCGCCCTAACCATGGCCCAGAAGCCGTGTTCTTGCATCACGCTATCGAGCTTTGCCCAGCGCTGGGCTCCGATCAGCTTGGCGGCGAAGTCACGCCCCAGGACCCGGGCCAGGCTGTAGCCGATGCCCGCGCCGAACACGAGCCCGAACAGGCTGAGCAGCCAACCACGCCAGGGGCCATAGACCGCTCCTGAGATCAAGACGACGACGGTCGCCGGCAAGGGCAGGCACGCGGTGATCACGAAGAGGCCGACGAGGGCGAGAGGAGTCCACCAGTGGCCGCGGAGCGCCAGCACACGGTCGGCCACCGAGCCTTCGCGAAGCCAGTCCACCAGTCCCAGCTGGTAGGAGACGATCAGCCCAACCGTCACCAAGACGACGAGGCTGGCGAAGCGAAGAACCGGAGATCTCATGCCGCTCGGCGGCTACTCGGATTCGTCGCTGCCCGGCGTCTTCAAATTGACGTCGGGAGGGAGGGCCGCCAGAGGACTGTTCCCTGTGCCTTCTGCCGTCGCGCTGTCGAGGGCGAAGAACTCGCGCATCTGGGCAATCAGTGCAGGCAGTGCCTTCGGGTCCATGAAGTTGAGCTTGAGCTCGTTGATGACCATGACCTCGGCTCGCTGCCACTCGTCCCAACAGTCCTTGCAGGCTCGAGCGCGGAGCTCCTGCTCGAGCCCCGGAGTGTAGAAAGTGCCGGTCTCGATGGGCGCTGCCGCGCGCTGGCATCGGCTGCACTGGACCAAGGCGCTGGCCTGGCTCATCTGCCCGCCTCCGCCGCCAACAGGCCCTCGAAATAGGCGATGGTGCTCTCGAGACCCTCGTCGAGCTCGACCTGGGGGCTCCAACCCAGCAACCCGCTGGCCCGGGTGATGTCGGGCTGGCGGATCTTGGGGTCGTCGACCGGCAGCGGCTTGTGGGTGATCTTGCTGGCGCTGCCGGTCAGTTCGAGGATCTTCTCCGCGAACTGGAGAACACTCATCTCGCGTGGATTACCGATATTGACCGGTTCGACCTCATCCGAAAGCAGCAGACGATAGATCCCATCCACGAGGTCAGCGACGTAGCAGAAGGAACGGGTCTGCTCGCCTTCGCCAAAAACGGTGAGCGGCTGGCCGCGTAGGGCCTGATCGATGAAAGCCGGAACGACTCGGCCGTCGCGTGGCCGCATGCGCGGCCCGTAGGTGTTGAAGATTCTTACGATCCGGGTTTCGACGCCGTGGTACCGGTGGTAGGCCATGGCGATGGCCTCTGAGAAGCGCTTCGCTTCGTCGTAGACGCCCCTTGGGCCGACCGGGTTGACGTTGCCCCAGTAGCTCTCTGGTTGTGGGTGAATCAGGGGGTCGCCGTAGACCTCCGAGGTTGAGGCAAGAAGGTGCCGAGCTCCTTTGGCCTTGGCCAGCCCGAGCGTGTTATGAGTGCCTAGGGAGCCGACCTTCAAGGTCTGGATGGGGAGATTGAGGTAGTCGATCGGACTTGCCGGGGACGCGAAGTGCAGGACATTGTCGAGCTCGCCATCGATAAAGAGTGGCTTGCTGATGTCGTGTTCAATGAACTTGAAGTCGGCGCGCTCGATCAGGTGCTGGATATTGGCCGGATTGCCAGTGATCAGGTTGTCGACGCAGATCACCTGGTGGCCCTCGGCCAGGAGGCGCTCGCAAAGGTGCGAACCCAGGAAGCCAGCGCCACCAGTGACCATGGAGGTCGTCATGCGTCGCCTCCCTGAGACCGTCCGTCAGCGCGAACCCGCTGCTCTGAGAGTTGGCCCGGCGTGCCGTCGGGCCGTCCGAGCGAAACGTAGCGAAAGCCGGCAGCCGCCATTTTGGCGGGCTCATAGATGTTGCGAAGATCGATGATCAGGGGCTCCTCGAGTAGGTCCTTGAGGCGTTCGGTATCCAGGAAGCGGAAGCGGTTCCACTCCGTCACGATGACGAGGCCGTCGGCCCCTTGGGCTGCGTCATATGGGCTCTCGCAGAAGCTCACGCTGTCCCAGATCGATCGGCAGGCGTCCATTGCCGCCGGATCGAACGCTCTGACCGAAGCGCCCTTGGCGAGGAGTCCGTCGACGATCGCCAGTGCCGGGGATTCGCGGATGTCGTCGGTCTCGGGCTTGAAGGAGAGGCCGAGGACCGCCACCGTTCGACCTTCGAGTCCGTCGAAGGCACCAGCGATCTTGTCGACCATGCGATCGCGGGTCTCGTCGTTGGCTGCGATGACCGCGTCCATGATGCGGAACTCGAGCCCTTGGTCGCGCGCGATCTGGGCCACGGCCCGAGAATCCTTGGGGAAGCACGAGCCCCCGTAGCCTGGGCCGGGATGAAGGAACTTCGGACCGATCCGGCTGTCGAGCCCCATACCGCGGGCCACCGTTTGGACATCGGCGCCGAGCCGTTCGCAAAGATGAGCTATCTCGTTGATGAACGAGATCTTCGTCGCGAGAAAGCCGTTCGAGGCGTATTTGATCAACTCGGCGCTCTCGACGTCTGTGACGACAAACGGGACGTCGGCGACTCGCAGGGGCGAGTAGATCTCGAGCATGATGTCGATCGCGCGCTGGTCCCGGCTGCCGATCACGACCCTGTCGGGCTGCATGAAGTCCTCGATCGCCGAGCCCTCACGGAGAAATTCAGGGTTGCTGACGACCGCGAAGTCATCGCGTGAGCTCGTGCTTCGAACGATCTCGCTGATCATCTGCCCCGTCCCGATGGGTACGGTGCTCTTGGTGACGATGACCTTGTAACCGTTCAGGTGCTGGCCGATCGACTCCGCGACCTGGCGGATGTACTTGAGGTCGGCCGAGCCGTCCTCCTTGGGCGGTGTTCCGACGGCGATGAAGACCACCTGGGCGGCCTCGAGCGCTGGTCCGAGCTCGGTGGTGAACTCGAGTCGGCCCTGCTCCATGTTCTTGCGTACCAGCTCGTCGAGACCCGGCTCGTAGATTGGGATTTCGTAGCGGCGCAGCGCTTCAATCTTGGCTTCGTCGATGTCGACGCCGGTGACGTGCATGCCGAAATCGGCCAGGCACGAGCCCGTCACCAAGCCTACGTAGCCACTTCCTATGACACAAATATTCATCGGTTTGGGGTGCTGAGAGTCAACTCGGGTTGTTATCGCGGTACCAGGCGACGAAACGCCTCAATCCCTCACGGATGGGGATCTTCGGCGAGTAGCCGAGAAGGCTTGTGGCCTTGCCCACGTCGGCGTACGTCAGCGGCACATCGCCTGGCTGGTCGGGAAGATACTCGATGCTCGGATCGACTTCAAGCTCCGCCGCGATCCAATGGATCAGGTCGCTGAGCGAAGTGGTCTCAGCGCCACCGAGGTTGAGGATCTCAAAGCCGAACTGGGCATCCAGAGAGCCGACGACCCCGTCGATGATGTCCTCGATATAGGTGTAGTCGCGCCGGCTCGAACCGTCCCCGTACATCGGAACAGTCTGGCCCTCGGCCAGCAGCCGAGTGAACTTGTGGATCGCCATCTCGGGGCGTTGGCGAGGTCCGTAGACTGTAAAGAATCGCAGACACGAGGTCTTCAGACCATAGAGGTGATGATAGTTGTAGCAAAGCAGCTCGCCAGCTCTCTTGGTTGTTGCGTAGGGGCTGATCGGCTGATTGACTTCGTCGTCCTCGGCGAACGGGACCTTCTCGTTGATGCCGTAGACCGAGGAGGAGGAGCCGAAGACGAAAATGTCCGGTCCGTGGCTCTTGGCCGCCTCGAGCAGATGGAGGGTGCCGATGCAGTTCACTTCCTCATAGAGGATCGGTTGTTCGAGGCTCGGCCTGACGCCCGCACGTGCAGCGAGATGGACGACGCCGTCAAAGGCACCCTGCGCGAACACCCGATCGACCAACGCTCGGTCGCGGATGTCACCCTCTATCAGCTGGAAATCGTCTCTGCCGACGTGACTCGCGATGTTGGCGCGCTTGATCGCCGGATCGTAGTAGTCGTTGAACTCGTCGAGCACGGTGACGGAGTCGCCGCGAGCGAGAAGTCGTTGCGCCAGGTGCGAGCCGATGAAGCCGGCCCCGCCGGTGATTAGGATGTGGCCCATCGCCTACTCCTGCTCGCCCGGCGTCGGTGCGGCGTCCTGCGCTGCGTCGTATCGCTTCTCGATGCCCTTCTTCTGCCGGTTGCGGATCAACCAGCGCAGGAACTTCGACTCGTCGATTCCGACCACGATGTCCTGCAGCGCCTCGTAGACCGCAGGGTCGTTGACCAACTGGCCTGCTGTACCCTCGCCTGCTTCGAGGCGATCGGAGATCGTGCTCAGGTTCTCGAGCAGCCGTTCCAGATCGTCACTCACCCGGTCGCCGTACTCTTGGTCCGAAATCAGCCGGGGCAACAAGCCTTCCCCTTCGCGGACATCGCGGGAGAGCGAGGCGATCTCTTCCGAAGCGCTCGAGAGGTTCTCGAGCGCGCTGGTGAAGCGGTCCTTCGTGGTGGGGTCGTTGACCAGCAGGGCCAGCAGGCCGTCGCCGCTCTCGATTGCCGCCAAGTTGGACTCGATTCGCCCGAGGGCGGCCTCCAGCCGCACCACAAGAGTGTCATCGGTCAGGAGCCGGCCTAGGGACCCACGCCCCTGCTCGGCCCGTTGAGTCATGTTCTCGACGGAGGTCAGGATGTTGACCAGCTTGTCGCGGGCGATGGTACCCGTCTCGCTGTCTGAAGTCAGCTGGCCGAGGATGCCCTGGCCCGATTCCATCCGAGCGAGAATCTCGCGCAAGGAGACGGAGATTGCTACGAAGTTATCTACCGCGTTCTCACCGGATGCGATCAACTCATCCACGTCCGTTGCCTCGGCGGCCTTCACCTCGCCGCCACTGGGGATCGCCGGCAGCTCAGGCGAGCCTGAGGTCAACTGAACGTACTTATCACCAAGAAGGCCGAGAGTCTTGATTCGCGCCTCTGAGTCGGTGCGCACGCGGTTGGCGAAACGCCGGTCGACCTTGACATTGACGGTCAGCAACGGTTCGTCCGCGTCTTGAGGCAACTCGATGCTCGACACGTTGCCGACCGTGACGCCGTTGAGTTGCACGGGGTTGCCCTCGGCCAGCCCGGCGACGGTTTCAAAGTGGATGAAGTAGTGGTTCTTGCGGGTGAAGAGGTTGTTCTGATCCCCCACCAGGAAGATGCCGACAGCCAGCGCCACGAGCGCCAGTAGGACGAGCAACCCGACCTTGAGTTCACGCAACCTCAGCCTCCTCGAAACGACCGGCCAGGAAGTCACTCAGCACCCGGTCGTCGCTGTGGTCTGCCTCGCTCCAAGTACCGAGAAAGCGAAACCTTCCGTCGGACAGAAATCCCACCCGATCGCCAACCTCACGGGCCAAGGGCAGGTCGTGGGTCACCACTACAGATGTGGTCTCGAACTGACGTTGAGTCGAACGAATCAACCGTGCGATCGAGGCCGAAGTCACCGGGTCGAGGCCGGTGGTCGGTTCGTCGAAGAGCAGCACCTCAGGGTCGAGCGCGAGCGAACGCGCCAGTGCGGCGCGCTTGCGCATACCGCCCGAGAGCGCGGAGGGCATTTTGTCTTCGACGCCCGGGAGACCGACCAGTTCCAGTTTGTGCAGCGCCTGCCGACGAATCTCTTGGGCGCTGAGATCACTGTGCTCAGTCAAGGGGAACGCTACGTTCTCGCCAATAGTCAAGGAATCGAAGAGGGCGCCACCCTGAAAGAGCATGGCTACCCGGCGCCGTACCGGCACCAGCTGGCGCTCGGTCAGGCGGGAAATGTCCTCGCCGTGAAATCGCACCGAGCCGGCGTCGGGTTTCTCGAGGCCATTGAGCTGCCGCAAGAGAACGCTCTTGCCCGAGCCGGATCGCCCCAGAATGACGAGACACTCGCCGCTCGAGATATCGAGCGAGACCCCGGCGAGGACGTTCTTCAAGCCATAGCTCTTCGCCAAGTCGCGGATCTGGAAGACGGGATCGGCTGGAGTGGAGGTGGCCACGACTCTAGAAGAGGCTGTAGAAGAGCTTGGTAAGGAAGAAATCGGCCACCAGCACGAAGATCGAGGCCATGACGACGGTATTGGTCGTCGCGCGGCCTACGCCGTCGGCGCCTCCCTCAGCGGTCAGGCCATTGTAGCAGCCGATTACAGTGATGAAATAGGCGAAAACAAAGGACTTGCCAATGCCGCTGCAGATATCGGAAATCGTCAGCGAGCCGAGCACGTCGTTGATGAAAAACCCCGCCGTCAGGTCGAGTTGAAAGACGGCGATCAGCAGGCCTCCGAGGATGCCGAGGAAATCGCCGAGGATGGTGAGCACCGGGAGCATCACGAGGCTGGCGATGAGCTTGGGTACCACGAGTTTTTTGACTGGGTCGGACGCCATCGACCGCAAGGCCGCGATCTGTTCGGTGACCTTCATGGTGCCCAGTTCGGCGGTCATTCCCGAGCTGATCCGGCCGCCGACGATGAGGGCCACCAGGACAGGGCCGAGCTCACGAACCAGCGACTTGGAGACCACTGTGCCGATGTAGTACTTGACGCCCAGGGACGGCAGGCTGTAGGCCGTCTGCAAGGCGAGGACCATGCCGGTGAAGATCGTCGTGATGCTGGCGACGCCGAGCGAGCGGACCCCGATCTGCTCCATCTCGCGAAGCCAGGCTCTTATCTCGTAGCGCGGTCTGAGTGCCGCCATCAGAGCCTGGCCGCTGAGCAGGGCCATCGCGCCGAGGGCCCGGGTGCTCTGAGTCGTCGTGTTGATCAGGCCCATCAACGCGTCCGTCGCCAAGAGATCAGTTGGCCCGTGCCGAGCAGGCCGTAGGAGGCAACGAGGCCCGCCGGGACCGTTCCCTGCAGCCAAGCCGCCAGGCCCGTGGTGATCAGGGTCACAGCAAGCCAGGGAATCGCTGAATCGTAGCGCCGGCGGTCGTAGCAGGACAGGACTTGAAGTCCTGCCCGGCCGGCGAGCGCGGGCCCAAGCAGCCAGGAGTAAGATACGGCGTCAGCTGTCAGCGAGGCACTCAATTCGTCGCTGAACGAGTCAGTCATGAGTGTGGCGATCAGTGCCGCGTCGAGGAGCGCCCCCGCCAAGAGGCTGATCCGGAGAACCAACTGCAGCGTCGAAGAGGTCGGCGAGGCCATGAACGAGCGAGTTTAGCAATGATGAAGCAAGCGCAGTCAGCGAAGGAATCCCGGTCTTCGAGACGCGGTGGTGCCCTGGCTGTCGTCCTGGCCACGGTCTTGGGCAACCTCTATCTGGTACTTGGCACCCTGGTCATGGCGACCCTGGCGTGTGTTGCCGGTCTCCTCGACCGATCGGGCAACATGACCTTCCAGGTTGGCCGGCTGTGGAGCCGGGGGATCGTCCTCACCAGCGGGCTGAGGTTGTGCACTGAATTTGCCCGCCCGCTGGACGGGCGGCGGCCGGTTGTCTACATGGCGAATCACCAGAGCCTGTTCGACATCCCGGTCCTGTTCGTCACCCTGCCGGGCCAGGCGCGCATGTTGGCCAAGGAGAGCCTGTTCAAGATTCCGATCTTCGGCTGGGCGATTCGGCTTGGAGGATTCATCAGCATCGATCGCAAAGACCGAAGTCGGGCCAAGGAGAGCTTCGATGCCGCGGCGGCCCGGCTGAGCTCGGGGACCTCGGCGCTTATCTTCCCGGAAGGTACTCGCTCGCCTGACGGTCGACTCGCCCCCTTCCAGCGCGGCGGTTTGCTCTTGGCGCTCAAGAGTGGCCTGCCGATCGTACCGGTGGGTATCGAGGGGACGATCGAGGTTCAGCCCAAGAGCAGTTTCGCCATCCGGCCCCGAACGATCGTGGTGCGCTACGGTGAGCCGATCGAAGTGAGCGGGTTCGGTATCCGCGATCGCGCCGAGCTCGCTCGCACAGTCCGCGAAGCGGTGGCGGAACTGGCGCACACTGAATTGGCACAGTAGGATCGCCGCGCTGTCGCCGCGGGCTTGACCCGTCGTCTAGGCGACCTGACTGATCAAGGACGAAACAGACCCATGGCAAGTGAACTAGAGAACAAGGTTTGGGAGTTGCTGCGGCAAGTCCAATTCCCCGGCATGAGCCGCGACATCGTGTCGTTCGGCTTCGTTGACAGGGTGGCGGCCGAAGGAGATGAAGTTGCGGTCGACCTGGTGATCACTACTCACAGCCGACCCTCGGCCGAGGGCGTACAGGACGAGGTGAGACGTGTGCTCACCGAGGCGCTCGATGGAGTCAACGTGCGGGTTGGCCTCGAGGTACGAATGCCGGAAGCTGCGGCGCAAAAGGCCGTCGCTCAGGACGCCAATCTGATTCCCGGGGTACGCAACGTCGTGGCAGTGGCCAGCGGCAAGGGCGGCGTCGGCAAGTCGACGGTGTCGGCAAATCTAGCCGTCCGTCTGGCACAGATGGGTCAGCGGGTCGGACTGCTCGACGCGGACATCTACGGTCCGTCGATGCCGATGATGTTCGGCATCGACGAGAAGCCTCTGGTTCATGGCAATCGATTGCAGCCCTTCGAGCGCTACGGTGTGAAGATCATGTCGCTCGGTTTCATCCTAGAAGTCGATACTCCGGTGATCTGGCGCGGTCCGATGGTGATGAAGGCACTCGAGCAGTTGCTCGGCGATGTCGATTGGGGAGAGCTCGACTACATGATCATCGACATGCCGCCGGGCACGGGCGACGCGCAGCTGACGATCAGTCAGCGTGTCCCGATGGCCGGCGTCGTGATCGTTTCGACGCCCCAGGACATCGCGCTCATAGATGCTCGCAAAGGACTGGCGATGTTCAACAAGGTCAACGTGCCTGTCTTGGGCATCGTCGAGAACATGTCTGGCTTCACCTGTCCGCACTGTGGGGAGTCGACGGACATTTTCAAGAGCGAGGGCGCCGAACGCACAGCGGACCTGCTGGACTCCCCCTTCCTTGGCCGCATCCCCCTCGATCCCGCGATCGTGGCGGGAGGCGACTCGGGCGCTCCGATCGTCTCGAGCCAGACTGAGGGGGTTCACAGCGAGGCCTTTGGTGTTATCGCGCAGGCAGTGATCGACCAGGTGGCATCGCACGCCCCGCCCAAGCTGACGATTTCGTAGTGGTTTTCGACCCGGTGGCGTCGATCTAGTGGCACAGAACGCGACGCGGTCCGGCATCGCTCTCCTGGCGGACGCCCATATCGGAGGGCCCGGCGGAGACGCGGCGCCGCTGGTGGAGCAACTCGAGGCGCTTCCTCCCGAGACTGAGCGGCTGGTGGTCATGGGCGACTTGTTTCAGGCTTGGGTTGCTGATGCGCGCTACGAGACTGCCGATGTGCGAGCGGTGCTCGACGCCGTCTCCAAGGTTCGCGCCGCCGGCGTGGTGGTCAACTACATAGAAGGCAACCGCGACTTCTTCGTCGCCGGCAGCGAGTACGCCACGGCCTTCGACTCGGTCGGCACCGAGGTGGCCTTCGAGGCCGGGGGATTGCGCTATCTCGTCGTCCACGGCGATGGACTGAATGAGCGCGACAGGCAGTACCTCTTCTGGCGCTGGTTATCGAAAAGCAGCCCGGTTCGCTGGTTCATGTTTCACCTTCCGCGCGCCCTCGCCCGCTGGCTGGTTCATCGGACGGAACGGCGGTTGGCGGAGACCAACTTCAAACACAAGCAGCGAATCCCGGAAGAGGAGATCTGCGCCTACGGCGCCAAGCGGTTCGCCGAAGGCTACGACCGGCTGTTGTTGGGCCACTTCCACGAGCCGCGGCAATGGCAGGTCGCGCATGGGGAGATCCATCTCCTCGATGCCTGGTTCAATTCGCGCTCCATGGAGTGGCTCTAGTGAGTCTGCGGATCACGATGATGGGGTCCGGGACCTCGAGCGGCGTACCGGTGATCGGTTGCGAGTGCGAGGTCTGCACCTCGACGGTGGAGGAGAACAAGCGCCTCCGCGCCGGTCTCAAGATCGAACTGGGCGACCAGGTCATCTTGGTCGATACGCCACCCGACCTGCGCCAGCAGGCATTGCGCTTCGGCGTGCCGCGGGTCGATGCCATCATGTTCACTCACGCCCATGCAGACCATGTCTTCGGGCTGGATGATGTTCGCATCTTCAACTTCAGGCAACGCGCAAGCATTCCCTGCTACGGCTCTCAGACGACCTTGGAGGCCCTGCGCCGCATCTTCGCCTATGTCTTCGAGCCCGGCCAGGAGGGAGGCGGCAAGCCGCGGCTCGAGCTGATTGAGATCGAGGACGAACTGGACCTGTTTGGACACCGCTTCCAGACCGTCCCCGTGATGCACGGTTCTCTGCCGGTCAACGGCTACCGAGTCGGCCCCTTCGCCTACGTAACCGACTGCAACCTCATCCCGGAAGAGAGCTTCGAGCGACTACAGGATCTCGAAGTACTGGTCCTGGGAGCCTTGCGCTACCGCGAGCATCCGACTCACTTCTCGATTGCCCAGGCTGTTGAGGTCGCCGGCCGGATCGGCGCAGGGCGGACCTACTTCACCCACCTGGCGCATGAAGTCGACCATCATGCGCCGCAGGTGGAATTGCCGTCGAACGTAGACTTCGGCTATGACGGACTCGTTGTCGAACTCGACTGATGTGCGGCAGGTACCCAGCGGCGGCCGTATCTCGGGCCGCCTGAGGCCGCCGTCGTCAAAGAGCCTGACCCAGCGCTACTACAACCTCGCGCTGATCGCAGCCGGTACGACGGTAGTGCAAACGCCTCTGCGCTCGGAGGACTGCGACCACTTTCTAGCCGGTTTAGTCGCGGCGGGGTGCGCCGTAAACGATCAAACAGAGCGGGTAGAGATCAAGGGCCCGACCGGCCCCGGCTCCGCCGAGGTCTTCTGCGGTGCCTCGGGCACCATGATGCGCTTCATGACGGCCGCCCTCTGTACGGTGGCCGGACGGTGGAAGCTCGACGGTACCGACCGGCTGCGGAAACGGCCTCAGGGAACTCTGCTTTCGGCGCTCGCCGTCCTCGGCGCCGAGGTCAGTCAACTCGGAGAGGTCGGTGCCCTACCGCTCGAAATCAAGGGTGGATCGTTGGTTGGAGGACAAACGGGCATTGCCGCCCACGAATCGAGCCAGTTCGTCTCTGCGCTGCTGATGGCGGGAGCTGCCGCCCCCGCCGGGTTGACGCTGGTAGTGGAGAACCTGGTCTCGGAGCCCTACGTGGCCTTGACGGAGCAGGCGTTGGCTCTCTTTGGGGTCAGGGTGCTGAGGCCTCGGGCGGGGGTCTTCGCTGTCCGCGCCGGCCGCCCCACTGGGGCTTCTGTGACCGTCGAGCCCGACCTTTCGGCGGCCTGCTACCCCGCCGCCGCGGCGGCGCTGACGGGAGGCGAAGTGGTAATCGAGGGCGTCGAGCGCTCTTCGGTCCAAGGCGACCGGCGCTTTTTTGATCTACTTGCGGACATGGGAGCAAATGTAGATTGGAATCGGGGCGCAGTGAGGGTCGCCGGACGGCGGCCGCTCGAGGCGATCCAAGTCGATCTTTCGGACATGCCTGATCAGGTCCCGACGCTCGCGGCCCTGGCGCCCTTCGCGGCCGGTACGACCCACATCAACAACGTGGCGCACCTGCGAATCAAAGAGAGCGACCGGCTGGCCGCGATGGCGCTCGAGTTGCGTCGGCTTGGCGCCGACGTCGAAGAGCGCGACGATGGTCTGTCGATCGAGGGCTCCTGGTCACGGTCGTCGGCTCCCACCACACCGGTCACGACTCAGAGTCACGATGATCACCGAATCGCCATGAGCTGTGCCTTGGTCGGACTGCGCCGCGAGGGAGTGAGTGTTGCCGAGCCCCAGGTCGTGGGCAAGTCGTACCCATCCTTCTGGAGCGACCTGACGGGGCTGATGTCTTGAGTTCCCCGCCGCCCCGCCAGCAGGTGATGCCTCTCCGCCATGGAGCGCTGGCCGCTGCCGAAGGCAAGAGTTTCAGCGAGGCTCGATTGACCGACCAGCAGCGCCTGGCGGTCCTGCTCCAAGGAGTGGCCGTTCTCGGTCACCTGGAGCGTCTCGGCAGCTCGCTGGCGGGTGGTTGGAATGGAGCTCGTATTTCGTCTGGTGGCCGCCTGACCGGGTTGGTAGTCCAGGCGGGCGCCGATCGCGAGAGGCCGCAACGCAGAGCGGAGGAACTCCTGCTGGCTCTCTTCCAGGCGGAGTCTTCGATCGCCGGCCGCGGCGAGGCGCGCCGCGTGGCGCGTCGGCTCTGCGAAGTCTGGCGCCAGGACATCGCCTCGGTCGGAGCCGATCGGCTGGTGGCTCAGCTCATGGACGCTGCGCCGCTCCTGTGGCTGTCCGCTTTTGGTGAGGCGCGGGCGGCTCTCGCGGCCGAGATCGAGGGTGGGCGTTCACGGTTGCTGGTGACCGGACCGCAGGGCTTCCGTCGGCGGCTACTCGAGATGTGCGATGACCTGGCGGCTCTGCAGTCCTTTCTGGCCACCGACGAATCGCAGCGCCTCTGGAACGCCTCGCGGGGTACGCGCGATCCGCTGGTCCTGGTCGAGGCTGGGAAGTGGCGCCGAGCCATCGATATCTGGACCGACCAGCCGCCGCAGGGTTCACCTCAGCGGCTCGGTCTGGCCAGAGCCCTCTATGCCGTGGGGCGGTTCGAGGGCGCGAAGAAGGCGCTGCACGGCCTGCGCCGGGATGAAGCGCGGATCCTGCGACTCGGCTGCCAGTTGCGGCTCGGCGAACTGGCTGCTGCCAAACGCGCCTTGAAGGCTTGGCAAGGGCGACGATTGGGCGCTGATCTCCAACTCGACCTGGCGGCGATCGCCGTACGGCTATTCGCCAGCTTGGGCGAGCCGGAGTCGGCCCAGCCCTGGATTGACCAGGCGCTCGCCAGCGACGACCCCGTGGATCGCCAACGGGCGAGGCTTCTGGCAGGTGAGAGCGCTTGGGACCGCGGCGACCAGGAGGAGCTAGTGGCGCAGATCGAGGGCACCACAGCACTGGCTGACGACTCGGTCCTGTCCTGGCGCCGCAGCCACCTGCAGGGTCTCCTGGCCATGGCTCGAGGCGACGGCGACGAAGTTGTGGAGCATCTGGGTCGGGCTCTGGCCAGCCGGCGCCTGCTACGACCGTTCGAGGCAGCAGGCCTCTGGAACGATCTCGCGGTCGGTCGCTCGTTGCGCGGCGATCTGGCGGGCGCTGAACGCGCCCTCAGGCACGTGGTCCGACTGACGGACGATACCGAGGGTGATCGCCGGTTGACCTTGGCGCTGTGCAACTTGGCGGAGATTCGCCTCCGGCGCGGCGAGCTCAAGGGTTTTCGAGATGTTCTGCGCCGGACCACCAGGACCAACTCGCAAGCCGGGAACTGGCGCGGTTGGGCCCAGGATCGAGAACTCGAAGTGCGTTTCGAGCTGGTGCGAGGGAGGCCTGGGGGAGCCCTTGCGGGTGTCGAGGAGACGATCGACCGGCTGGACGAACGAAACCTCGAGTGGCGGCGTGGTCCGCTCCTGGTCTTGGCGGCTCGTGCACATGGTTGGCTGGGTGACGTCTCTGCCGCACGGAGCGCCTTGGCCGGAACCACCGTGGCCGATCGTGGTGAACTCGAGCCCGAGGAGCGGGCGCCCCTCTTGGCCCTGTCAGGGGACCGGGAGGGTGCGCTGGAAGAGAATCCGCTGGGCCCCTGCCGAGATCTCTGGCAGCAATTGTTGACCGGCGCCGCGAAGGTTGACTGGGCGGGTTTGAGCGAACTCGAGCCCTACCGGGCCGCTCGGCTGGTTTTCGATGCAGAACTCGTTGCTCCGGGGCGAGCGCCCAAGGAACTGCTGCGCCGCGCGGCTGCGGGCCTGCGAGCGGTGGGTGCCGATAACCTGGCCGAGCAGTTGATCGCCGGGGATGAAGGCCCGTGGCTGGCTCTCGAGGAGTACGTCGATGGCTCGGGCTCGGTCGCCGAGCGACTCGAGCGGTTGATGGCATCCCTCAGCCCTGAGGCTCGTCTCACTTGGCGCGACGAGGAGTCCGAGGTCGAGTTGGTGACGGGCGTCGGTGGAGCGCAACGAGTCGAACGTCCGTTCGACGGCGGTGTGCTTCTACTGACCGCCCCACAGGTCGGCGCTCACGAGCGCATCGCCCTCGCGCTGGCCCAGCGCGATCTACCGGCGGGTAAGAGGGACCCCGGCCCGCCACGTCGGGGCAGCCGGCACGGGATGATCGGAGAAAGCACGCCGATGATCGAGGCCTTGGACCGGCTGTCGAAGCTGGCCTCGCGCGACCTGCCGATCTTGATCTTCGGCGAGACCGGGACGGGCAAGGAACTGGCGGCCAAGCTGGTTCACACCAGTTCCCGCCGCGCCGCAAACGCGTTCCTCCCAGTCAATTGCGCCGCCTTGGCCGAGAGTATCCTCCTCTCTGAGCTCTTCGGACATGTGAAGGGGGCCTTCACCGGGGCCGATCGCGATCGAGCGGGGATTTTCGAGGCGGCGCGCGGCGGCACGGTTCTGCTGGACGAGATCGGCGACCTGCCGCTCTTGGCTCAGGGCAAGCTGCTGCGCGTTCTGCAGGAGAAGGAAGTGCGGCGGGTGGGCGAGAGCATCGCCAGACCGGTGGACGTGCGTATCGTGGCTGCCACACACCACGATCTGGAAGCGATGGTCGGAGAGGGAGCCTTTCGCCAGGACCTCTTCTACCGGTTGAGCGTCGGGCGGGTGTCCTTGCCCCCACTCGCCGAGCGCGGACAGGATCTTCTTCTCCTGATGGAGCATTTCCTGGCCGAACTTGGAGCCGGTGCGGTGCCGCGGTTGTCGCAAGAGGCACGCGCGATGTTGACCGCTCATTCCTGGCCCGGCAACGTCCGGGAACTGAGCAACGTCCTGACCGTCGCCGTTGCCCTGGCCGATGGCGGCGACATCGAGCCACGCCACCTCGACCTACCCGCGGCGCCGCGGGCCCCGCGCGGCGGGTACCATGAGCAGGTGGAAGCGTTTCGTCGTGGCCTGATCCAGGAGGCCGTGACTGCGGCGGGCGGGAACCGCTCCGAGGCGGCGCGCCAGCTAGGTCTCAGTCGGCAGGCGCTCTCTTACCTCACTCGACAGCTCGATATCGACTAGTTCTCGAAACTCCAGGCCATGCTTCGATTCACCGTGCGCCGACTGGCGCAGACCGTTCCTCTGGCGCTTCTGGTCTGCGCACTGGTCTTTTCGCTCATTCACCTCATTCCTGGTGACCCGATCGAGATCATGTTGGGAGACGGCGCTCGGCCGGCCGAGGTCGAGGCGCTACGGCACGATCTGGGCCTCGATCGCCCGCTCGGTCGGCAGTTTGTGGACTACTTCCTAGGCCTCGTGCGCCTCGATCTCGGCGACTCGTTGCGGTTTCGTAGGCCGGTCGGCGAGCTTCTCGCAGAGCACTATCCCGCGACCCTTCAGCTGGCGCTGGCCAGCATGGTCGCGGCGCTCCTGATCGCTTTGCCGCTGGGAATCCTCGCGGCGCTCTACAAGGACCGCGCGGTCGATCATGGGTCTCGTCTGTTGGCCCTTCTGGGCGTATCGATGCCCAACTTCTGGCTCGGTCCGATGTTGATCTGGCTCTTCGCTATCCGTTTCGATCTCCTACCGGTATCCGGCCGTGAAGAACCTGGCAGTCTGGTGTTGCCGGCGATCACGCTGGGGACGGCTCTGGCGGGCCTTTTGACTCGCATGATGCGTTCGTCGCTGGTCGAGGAGTTGGCCAAGCCATATCTGGTCGCCGCCCGGGCCAAGGGCATGGGCCAAGGCCAGGCGGTGGCACGGCATGCCCTGCGCAACGCCGCGATCCCGGTCGTGACCGTCGTTGGCCTGCAGTTCGGCGCCCTTCTGACGGGTGCCATCATCACCGAGACGATTTTCTCCTGGCCCGGTATCGGTCGCCTGATCGTGCAGGCGATCCAGGCTCGTGACTACCCGTTGGTACAGGGCGGCATCCTCACGATCGCTCTGAGCTACCTGGTGATCAACCTGTTGACCGACCTCATGTATGCGGTGCTCGATGCCCGGATCAGGCTGCGCTGAGATGCGGGCTGATCTCCTGCACCAGGAGTTCGACCTCTTGCTGATCGATCTCGTCAAAGGCCGCTTCGAGGTGAGAATCGAGGTCCAAGACGGCGAAGACCCGGCCCTGGGCGTCGATGAGGGGAACGACGAGTTCCGACCGAGTTGCCGCGTCGCAGGCGATGTGTCCGGGGAAAGCGTGGACGTCGGCGACCCGCTGGGTAGAGCCAGAACGTGCGGCGGCGCCGCAAACGCCTCGTTCGAAGGGGATATCGACGCAAGCTACCGGCCCCTGAAATGGGCCGACTCGCAGGTGACCCGGTGCCACGACTCGGTAGAAGCCGGTCCAGCTGGCGTAGGGCAGGGCCGCGTGCACGGCAGAGGCAACGTTGGCCATCAGCGCTATGGCGTCGGTCTCGAGCTCGAGGAGTCCCTTCACTTGCAGCCCCAACTCACGGTAACGGTTGCGCTTTTCCTCGGCGGTAGTCGACCTCATCGGCATGGACCAAGTCTAGCAACTCGTGCGTTGACTTCGGTGATGGGTAGGACGGCGTGAGGGGCTTCCCTCGAGGATCTGGGTCCGCTGCCTTGCGTCTCGGTGCGGGGCTCGCGCTGCTGGTCCTGATCGTGGCACTACTCGCCCCCTGGTTGACTCCCTCGGATCCCAATCGGCAGGCGCTCGAGAGGCGGCTGGAAGAGCCGTCGATGGAGCACTGGCTCGGGCTTGATGAACTCGGAAGGGACATCCTGTCTCGTCTCATCATGGGCGCCCGAGTCTCAGTTGGCGTCGGTCTTTCCGTGGTCTTGCTAGCAGGGCTGTTGGGTACCGCGGTCGGCGCAACGGCGGGGTACTTTGGCGGTCGAGTCGATACGCTGCTGATGCGCCTGACGGACGTCTTCATGGCCTTCCCGGGAATCCTCTTGGCTATCGCTCTCGTCGCGGTGTTGGGTCCGGCCCTGCGCAACGTCGTCATCGCCCTCGTAGTGATTGGCTGGGTCGGCTACGCGCGCTTGGTGCGTGGACAGGTACTCCAATTGCGGGAGATGGAGTTCGTTCTCGCCGCCAGGGCCAGCGGCGTTCGCCCGCTGGGAATCGTGATGCGGCATCTGTTACCGAATGTCTTGCCGACCTTGGTTGTCCAGGCGAGCCTCGGCATGGCGGGAGCGATTCTGGCCGAAGCGGGTCTGTCCTTCCTGGGACTTGGGATTCAGCCCCCAACGCCATCCTGGGGCGCGATGATCAACGCCGGGCGCAGTCATCTGCTCGACGCGCCGCACCTCGCCCTCTTTCCGGGCCTGGCAATTCTCGTCACCGTCATGGGGCTGAATTTCCTCGGCGACGCCCTCGTCGGCTGGCTCGATCCACAGAATCAGGGCGCTCTCGGCGAGCGCTAAGACAATCGTTGTGGGAGCCACTCCTCGGCTGACTTCCTCGGTTGACCGTAAGCCCTTATTTCACAATAATTAGGCGGGCCCGAAGAACCCAAGGACGTCGAATCGGCCACTTTGCCGGCGGCGAGGAAGGAGATGCTATGGCAGCACGTAAGGCGGCCAAGAGAGGCCGTGGTGCCACGACCAGCCGTAAGGGCAAGGTCAAGTCGGCGTCAGCCCGCAAGAGCGCCGCATCCAAGACTCGCAAGCAGAAGCTCTACACGCTGACGGAGGTCGGGCGTCTGGCGTCGGTTTCCATGCCTACGCTCCAAAAGTACAAGCGGACGTACGCAGATCGGATTCCGTCGGTCGGAGAAGGCCGTCGGCAGCGCTACCCCCGGTCAGCGGTCGCCGTGTTCCGCCAACTGAAGAAGGAGAATCTCGCCAAGCGCGGCCGGCCACGGAAGGCTGGGGGTTCCGGCGGCAGGACTCGAGACGGCCTTCTGACGCTGACCGAGATCAGCCGGCGGACCAAGATCTCCTACCCCACGGTTTCGCGCTATGTGAAGCTCTTTCTGCACCGCATTCCCCACGAGGGGACCGGTCGATCGCGCCGCTTCCCGCCCAAGGCGGTTGCGGCCTTCAAGCAACTGCGCCGCGAGAGCAAACCGGGGCGCCCGCCAGGCAAGGGCTCAGCGACTCGGAGTTCTTCTGCTCGCTCCCAGGACGCAGCGTTGAGCGCTCGTCTACGGAAGCTGGAGAAGGCGCAAGCCGAGCTGACCAAGCAGGTTGCGACCGTCGTCAAGTTGCTGAAGAAGCCATTGCAGGTGACCATCAAGGGTCGTTGAGGGCCCAGGCCGGCCTGTCCGAAACCAGTCCTGTCTCAGAGGGAGCTTGGGCGTGCCAGGACCGGCCGCGAGAGCGGTCGGCCCTTCATGCCAGGTGATCCCAGCCCTCGGCCTCGAGCGGAGATCGCCGACCGTCGGTTTCGCTCCATAGGCCGCGTTCGGCGGTCAACCAACCGATCGGCCGAGCGCCGAAGTGCGCTGGGGGCGTCGTACGCGGCCCGGTCGCAAAGAGCAGGACGTAGTCCTCGCCCCCGCCCAGCACCAGCGAAAGAAAGCTGACGCCTTCGGCTCGGGCTAGCGTCTCCGAAGTCCTTGTCTTTGTCACCGCGTCGAGGCTGATCGTTGCGCCGACTCCGCTCGCTCGGCAGAGTCTATGGAGGTCCCGGGTCAGGCCGTCGGAGACGTCGATGACGGCGGCTCGCCGGCGGCCCAGCCATTCGCCGAGCGCGAGTTGAGGCGTTGGAGCAAGGTGACGCCGGACAGCATGCTTGGCTGCACGGGTGACGGCTGAGCTCGCGGGCCCGAGGTCGGGCAGTTCGACCCGGCGCCCTTTCTGGCGGGCGCCGCGGGCGACCAGGCGTTGGCCCAGAGCGGAGATGCCGAGTTCGCCTCCGACCCAAAGACGATCTCCGGGCCGGCCGGTGTTGCGTCGCAGCCAGCGACCCTTGGGCGGCCGCCGACCGAGGAGCGTCATGCTCGTCACCGCAGTCGAGGAACGAGCGACGTCACCGCCTGCCAGTCGAGCCCCGGCCGACCGGCAGGCGGCTACGGTGGCGCGGAGAAATGCGCGGTGCGGGAACTCTTCCGGTACGGCCAGGGCAAGGAGCGCCGCCTCCGGCCGCGCTCCCATCGCCGCGAGGTCGGACAGGTTGACCGCCAGCAGTCGTCGCGCCCAGACGCCGGGGTCGAGGTCCGAGGGTACGTGAACTCCTGCAATCTGTTGATCCACCGTCAGTGCTCGAGCCGTCCTGCCGCGGCCGAGCACGGCGGCGTCGTCTCCCGGCCGGTCGAGTCCCGTGCCCGGGTCGAGCGTCTGGAGCCACGCAACCAGCTCGTCTTCGTGGTTCAACAGAGCCTCAGGCGAGGGCGACTTCGAGAGCTTGAACCATGGAATCGACGAAACGAAACTCCAGGCCCGCCGTCAGATCCTCAGCCATGTCCGCCAGATCACGCTCGTTCAAGCGAGGCAGCACGATCCGACGGATACCGGCCGCCTTCGCCGCGAGCACCTTCTCCTTGAGTCCGCCGATCGGAAGGACATCGCCACGCAGAGTTATCTCACCGGTCATCGCGATCCGCCGGTCGACCGGTTGGCCGGCGAGAAGGGACACGATGGCGGCCGCGATGGTGATGCCGGCCGAGGGCCCGTCTTTTGGAATCGAGCCTGCCGGGACATGGATGTGAAGGTCGTGCTCGGCAAAATACGAAGCTTCAAAGCCGTTGCCGACGCAGTGGCCGCGGGCGAAACTCAGTGCGGCTTGAGCGGACTCCTTCATGACATCGCCGAGTTGCCCCGTCAGCTGGAGCTTGCCGGTGCCGGGAACGGCAAGGGCCTCGATGAAGAGTAGATCCCCTCCCGCCGCCGTCCAGGCCAGTCCGGTAGCCACTCCAACACGGTTTCGACTCAGCAGTTCCTCACTGTAGTGGCGTCGCGGTCCTAGGATCTCGGGCACCACCTTGGCGGTGACGCTGCGCAGCTTCGTGCGGCCGCCGGCCACCTCGACCGCCGCTTTCCTGCACACGGCCGCGATCTCGCGCTCGAGATTGCGCAGCCCGGCCTCCTTGGTGTAGTCGGTCGCGATGCGCCGCACGGCGGCGTCGGTGAATTTCAGCTGCTTGTTGCTCAAGCCGTGGTCCGCGAGCTGTCGCGGAATCAGATGGCGGCGGGCGATCTGCACCTTTTCTTCGAACGTATAGCCGGACAGGCGGATCACTTCCATGCGGTCGAGAAACGCGGGTTGAATCGGGTCGAGCATGTTGGCTGTGGTGATGAAGAGCACCCGCGACAGGTCGTAGGCTACGCCGAGGTAGTGGTCGCGGAAATTCGAGTTCTGCTCGGGGTCCAACACCTCCAGCAGGGCCGAGGATGGATCGCCCCTGAAGTCTGCACCGATCTTGTCGATCTCGTCGAGCATGAAGACGGGATTCGAGGTTCCGGCGCTCGCGATGCCTTGCAGGATCCGGCCCGGCATCGCGCCGACATACGTCCGCCGATGTCCGCGGATTTCGGCTTCGTCGCGCACACCGCCGAGCGACAAGCGGCAGAACTCGCGGCCGAGCGCATGAGCGATGGAACGGCCCAACGACGTCTTGCCCACGCCCGGTGGCCCCACGAAACAGAGAATCGGACCCTTCTTGCCTGGGTTGAGTCGTCGGACCGCCAGGAATTCAATGATCCGTTCCTTGATCTTGTCGAGGCTGTAGTGGTCCTCGTCGAGGATGCGGCGCGCGCGTTCGAGGTCGAGGTGATCCTCGCTATAGGTCGCCCAAGGCAGTCCGGTGAGCGTCTCGAGATAGGTCCGGATGACGGCGGTCTCGGCACTCTCGGGATGGCTACGCTCCAGGCGCTGTGCCTGACGGTCGAGCTCCTCCTTGGCCTCCGGCGGAACCTCCTTCTCGTGCGCGGCGCGATGGTAGCCGGCGATCTCCTCGGCGAGGTCACCGCTGTCCCCGAGTTCATCCTGAATCGCCTTGAGCTGTTGGCGCAAATAGTACTCCCGCTGGCTGCGGTCTATCTCCCCTCGCGCCTGGAGGGAGATCTCCTGCTGCATGGTCAGAAGTTCGACCTCGCGTGCCAGGAGGCTGTGCACGCTCTCGAGTCGTGCCAGGGGGTCCAGAGTCGACAGGATCGCCTGGGCGTCGGGGCCCGGGAGTTCGAGATTGCTCGCCGCCAGGTCGGCCAGCCGCCCCGGCTCTTCCAAGTTGGCGGCCAGCACCATGACTTCGGGAGAAATCTGCTTGCCCAGATTGACGACTCGCTCGAGGTTCTCCTTGACGGTGCGGACCGTAGCCTCGAGGGCGAGGGGGTCGCCCTCGGCGTTGGGCTCTTCGAGCTGCCGTACCTTGGCCTGCAGGAACGGCTGGGTCTGGCTGAAGTGCTCGACGGCGACGCGAGACAGCCCCTGGACCAGAATCCTCACTCGGCCGTCGGGGAGTTTGAGCATCCGCATGATGATCGCGGCCGTGCCGAGCTCGTGGAGGTCGTCAGCACTTGGGGCGTCGAGCGAGGGGTCTTTCTGGGCGACCAGGAGGATAAGGCGATCCTCGGTCAGCGCGCGATCGACCGCCATCAGACTGGCCTCTCGGCCGACCGAGAGGGGAAGGATGATGTACGGGAAAATGACGGTGTTCTTGAGCGGCAGAACGGGCAGGACATCCGGCAGCCGGACGGTCTCTGCGCTAGAAGTCACGGGCATCTGGTTTCTCTCGCTCGCCTGGGCCGAGCGTCTGTGACCCCGGAGTCAGGGTCGGTGGGTGACCAGATTCCTGACCTCGTCCATGAAGGCTTCGATGTCTTCGAACTGGCGGTACACAGAGGCGAAACGCACATAAGCAACCTGGTCTAGCTCCTTCAATTCGGTCATTAGGTAGGTGCCGATCTCCTGAGTCGAGATCTCCCGCTCCTCGCTCTCACTGAGCCGCCGCTCGACCTCGTCCGCCATCTCGTCGAGAGCCATGGCGGGGACGGGACGCTTCTCGCAGGCTTTTCGCAGTCCCGATGAGAGTTTCGAACGGTCGAACTCGGTGCGCGAGCCATCCCGTTTTACGACCATTTGCGGGATGTCTTCGATTCTCTCGTATGAAGTGAACCGGCGGTCGCAGTTCAAGCACTCTCGCCGCCGGCGTATCGCCAAGCCGTCGCGATTTTCGCGCGAGTCAACGACGCGATCGTCGTTTTGAGCACAGTAGGGGCACTTCATCTAGCAGTCCGTAGAGCTGGACCCTCGAGGTACCCCGTGGGTGGCACTCAAGAGTCTTCGCTCTCGAGCTCGATCTTCAGGTTGAGAAGGACGTCCTGGAGCTGATCGATGTCCTGCAAGCTCCATTCGAAATCTCGGACCTGGTGGAGAACACGATCAGCCTCGTCGCGCACCTGGAGGTCGAAAGACAGGCTTGTCGCTCTCTCCAGGTCGGAAGCCCGCATCGCGAGATTCAGCGCTCGATCCATTTTGTTGCGCCCGTTGCTCGACGCCTTCGACAAGACGTCTTCCGGATCCGGCGCCGGCTCGGGAATGTCGGCGGGTTCGGAGGCTGCCTCCTGCTCGAGTGCCACCTCGGCCTCCGGTGCGACCTCCGGCTCTGCCGCGGCTGCGGGCTTCTCGGTCTCGCCGTCCTTGGCACCCTCGAGTTGGGCGAGAGCTGAATCCTCAATGTCGTCGTCGGAGAGGTCGCTTTCCTGAGCGGTCGGCGGCTCAGCCTGCTCGTCGGGCTTGGCGACTTCGGTGGCTGGCTCCGGCGGCGCAATCTTCGCGGCCTCGGCAGGGGGCTTCGCGGCGGGTCTCGGTGGATCCGGCACCCCGTCTTCGAGCTGCTTCTTGAGCGAGACCAAGGTCAGCTTCGAGACTTCTCGTAAGACCTCGAAGATCCCAGTGCCGGCAAGCGCAGAGGTTTCGAACTCAGGCCAACCGTTGGTGTTGAGCGCCTCGCTCAGCTCGGCGACGGAACACACTTCAGGCAGATCACGCTTGTTGTACTGGAGGACGAGGGGAATCTCGTCGATCTTGATGCCGAGTTCCGCCAAGTTGACTTCGAGGTTGCGGAAGGACTCGACGTTCGAGGGCAGCATGGCCGGCTGGGAGTCCGCCACGAAGACGATGCCATCGACGCCCTTCAAGACCAGCCGCCGGGTGCTGTTGTAGAAGACCTGCCCAGGGACGGTGTAGAGCTGAATGCGCGTATGGAAGCCTGCCACCTTGCCGACTTCGAGCGGCAACAAGTCAAAGAAGAGGGTACGGTCGGTCTCTGTGGCCAGAGAGACCATCTTTCCGCGTGCGTCCTGCCGCGTGTGATGAAAGACGTATTTGAGGCTCGTCGTCTTGCCGCACAAGCCCGGACCGTAGTACACGATCTTGGCCGACATCTGGCGCGTGCTGAAGTTGAACGAAGCCACTAGAGACAGAACCCCCGTCTTACCGTCGGGCACAACTGCGCCCGCGAAGCGTCCAAGGAACTGTAACACTTCTGATCGGGTCTCGGCGGGCAGGGCGTTTAGAGGGACTGCTTGGCGGGTCGGAAGCACTGGCGCGAGCCAAGAGTTGCAAGTCCGGTTAGAATGTCGCCTGCGCCGGGCGGGGGAGTCCAATATCCCGGAGATGGAAGCCCTCCGAGGGAGTTCGGTGGGTGGACGTGTACTCGATGTCGATGAGAGCCAGAGAGTTGAACCCGCGGGATCGGCAGATCCTGCGCGACGTTGTGCGCAGCTACATCGAGAGCGGTGCGCCGGTCAGTTCTCGATCCGTGGCGAAAGGGCCGACACTCGGCCTTTCGGCGGCCACGATCCGCAATAGCATGGCCGACCTGGAGGAAGCAGGGTACCTGTCCCAGCCGCATACCTCCGCCGGTCGAGTTCCGACCGAGACCGGATACCGTACCTATATCGAGACGCTCATGCCGGAGCAAGGCATCGGGAGCGAAGATAAGCGCCTCGTCGACGCGCAGCTGCCGGCGGAGGCCGACAGCGAAGAATTGATAAGCCGCGCCGGGCACGTCCTTTCAGACTTGACCCACCAGATCGGAATCGTTCTCACTCCTGCGGTTGGAGATACTGTCCTACGCACCCTGACGCTAGTCCCGTTGTCGGGATCGAAGGTTCTCTGCGTTATCGTCTCCGCCGCCGAGTTCGTGGATCACAAGATCATCGAACTCGATTCCCTGATCGGCCGTGAAGCCCTGGTCGAGGCATCCAACTATCTAACCGATCACTTCGCCGGGATGACACTGCGGCAAGCGCGCGACGAGTTGCTCGTCCTGATGGCCAAGGAAAGAGCGCAGGTAGACAAGTGGCTGGCGTCGACGCTGGCGGTGGCTCGGCAGGCTTTCGGAGCGGGGCATGGAGCCGATGTCTTGGTCGAAGGTACGTCAGCCGTTCTGACTCAGCCCGAGCTGTCGGATGTACAGAGGGTGCGCCGGCTGGTAGAGAAGTTCAGCGACCGAGCTCAGCTCGTCACAGTCTTGAATCAGCTGATTCAAGGTGAGGGAGTTCGGGTAGTGATCGGCCAGGAGAGCGAGCTCACCTCCGATGTCGATTTCAGTCTCGTGGCGACGACGTACGGCGCGGGCGAGCAGGCACATGGAACAGTTGGTATCTTCGGACCCTCGCGCATGGAGTACGAGCGCGTTATTCCGTTGGTGGACTATCTCGGCGAGAAGCTCAGTCGGGCGTTTCAAGCCACTGAGAGCAACCTGAGACAGGTGTAGAAAGAGGTACGAGACCAGGATGAGCGACGAAGAAGAGACTACCGTCAAGAGCGCAGGAGGCGAGGCCCTCGAGCTCGATACCGATCCGACGGATGACCTGGAGGCGGCGATGCGCGACGCTCTCGAGGCGATCGAAGGGGGCGGCACAGGAGTGAGCGCTGTCGACGCCGCGCCGGAAAAAGGGGATTCCTCTGAACCCTCAGATCTGGCAGCTCAGCTCGAAGAGCAGCGCGAGAAGGCGCTGCGAGCCCTCGCCGACCTCGAGAACTACCGTAAGCGCGTGCAGCGCGAGCGCAGGGAAGAGACCCGCTTCAAGGCTCTCGAGCCCCTTCGCAGCTTTCTCCCCGTGGTGGACAACCTCGAGCGCGCGCTGGCCTCCGAGGGGTCGGTCGATGACTTGAAGCAGGGTGTCGAGATGATCCTGCGTCAGATGGGCAATCTTCTGACCGATCACGGTGTCGAGCGTGTCGCGGCGATAGGGCAGCCCTTCGATCCCAGCGTTCACGAAGCGGTGAGTCGTGAGGAGAGCTCTGATGTCACTGCCCCCACGGTGAGTGAGGAACTGCAGTGCGGCTACACGATGCACGAGCGGCTGTTGAGGCCGGCGGTGGTGAAGGTCTCCATGCCGGCCAAACGCGAGAACTCAAGTGGAAAGGACGCTGAGTAGCACTAGGCTGCGCAAGCGAGACGACGGATGGGCAAGGTACTGGGAATCGATCTGGGGACAACGAACTGCTGCGCTGCGGTAGTCGATGTCGCAGCGCCTCGAGTGCTGTCGAATCGAGAGGGCACTCGTACCACGGCCTCGATCGTCGCCTTCACCGAAGAAGATGATCGCCTGGTCGGCCAGATCGCCAAACGGCAGGCGATCACCAACCCACAGAACACTGTTTTCGCGGTCAAGCGGTTGATCGGTCGCAAGTACAGTGACCCGGAGGTCCAGCGAGCCCGCGAGTTGTTGCCTTATCCCTTGGTCGAGTCGGAGAACGGCGACGTCAAGATTCAGGTGCGAGACCAGCAGTACAGCCCGGAGGAGATCTCGGCCTTCATTCTGCGCGAGATCAAGGGCTTCGCCGAAGAGGTCCTTGGGGAGGTTGTAGACGAGGCCATCATCACCGTGCCGGCCTACTTCAACGACTCGCAGCGCCAGGCGACTCGAGATGCCGGCCGGGTGGCGGGCCTCGAGGTCCTGCGAATCATCAATGAGCCGACCGCCGCGGCGCTGGCCTACGGCCTCGAACGCCAGGGCACCGACAAGACGATCGTCGTCTACGATCTGGGTGGCGGAACGTTCGATATCTCGATTCTCGAGATTTCGCAGGGAATCTTCGAGGTCAAGTCCACCTCCGGCGACACCTTCCTCGGCGGTGAAGACTTCGACCAGCGGATCATGGACTGGCTGATCACCAAGTTCCAGGAAGATACCGGGATCGATATCCGGGCCGACCGCATGGCGCTACAGCGCCTCAAGGAAGCCGCGGAGCGTGCCAAGTGCGAGCTGTCGGTGGCCGAGGAGGCGCCGATCAACTTGCCGTTCATCTCGGCCGGCAAGGAGGGCCCGTTGCACCTTTCCACTGTCGTGACACGGGCCGACTTCGAGGAGATGGTTGAGGAACTTGTGGCACGCACCGAGGAGCCCTGCCGCGAGGCGCTCAAATCGGCCGGCCTGCGCCGCGACCAGATCGATGAAGTACTTCTGATCGGTGGCCAGACCCGCAGCCCCATCGTCGGACGCAGGGTGGAGCAGATCTTCGGCAAGGCTCCGAACCGCGAGATCAACCCGGACGAGGTGGTCGCCATGGGCGCCGCCATCCAGGGTGGCATTCTCAAGGGCGACATCAAGGACATCATTCTGCTCGACGTGACGCCTCTTTCACTCGGTGTGGAAACCCACGGTGGTCTTTTCACCAAACTGATCGAGCGCAATTCGACGATTCCCACCCGGGCGACCCAGATCTTCACCACGGTGGTGGACAACCAGGACACTGTCGAGATCCATGTGCTTCAGGGTGAGCGCGAGATCTCGGCCGAGAACAAGTCCTTGGGCCGGTTCGAATTGGTTGGCGTCCCGCCGGCGCCGCGCGGTGTTCCCCAGATCGAGGTCAACTTCGCTATCGACTCGAACGGTATCGTCAACGTGTCGGCCCGCGACCTGGCGACCAACAAGTCGCAGAGCGTTCAGATCAATCCAGCGGGTGGCTTGAGCCGCGATGAGATCGATCGCCTGGTCCAGGAGGCGGAAGAGCATTCCGTGGTCGACACTCAGCGCCGACAGGTACGGAGACTTCGTAACCGCCTGGAGGGCCTCATTTACGTCAACGAACGCGTCTTTGAGCGCTTTCAAGATGTGCTCAAGTCGGGAGATCGCAAGCGTGTGCGGGATGTTCTGACCAAGGCTCGGGGTGCCCTGACCAGCGACGACCGAGTCGACCTCGAGGCTTCGATCTTTGATCTCAATGCGATCTCCGGCGAACTGTCGGATCTGATGCTCGGCCAGGGTGGGGCCGAAGTCGTCTCTGAGTGAGTCCGTGAGTCAACGCGACTATTTCGAGGTCCTGGGCGTGGATCGCGGTGCCGAGCGCGCCGAGATCAAGGCTGCCTATCGGAAACTGGCGGTCAAGTACCACCCGGACCGCAATCCCGGCGACAAAGAGGCCGAAGCGGTCTTCAAGGAGGCTTCCGAAGCCTACGCAGTGCTTTCGGATCCGGAGAAGCGGGCCCGCTACGAGCGCTTCGGCGCTGGGGGTTTCGGCGCTGGAGGCCCCGCCGGCTTCGATCCGGAGACCTTTGGTGACTTCGCCGACATTCTCGGAGACTTTTTCGGTAGCGGCTTCGGCGATCTTTTCGGCCGGCGAGGACGGGCCGGTGGACCGCGGCCCGGTGCCGATTTGCGCTACGAACTGCATCTGACGCTCGAGGAGGCGGCTTTCGGCGTAGACCAGAGGCTCGACATTCCACGGCTCGAGACCTGTGGCTCCTGCACGGGCAGCGGTAGTGCCGCGGGGAGCCAACGCACGAGTTGCTCGGCGTGCGGCGGTCGGGGGCAAGTTCGTGTGACTCAGGGGTTCTTTGCTGTGGCGCGGACCTGCCCGCAATGCCGCGGCGAGGGCTCGGTGGTGACCGATCCTTGCGACGATTGCTCGGGCGCCGGCCGCATCGAGAAGCAGCGCCAGGTCGGGATCACCGTGCCGGCGGGAGTCGATACTGGGACGCGGTTGCGGCGTGCCGGCGAGGGTGAACACGGGCGCCAGGGTGGCCCTCCGGGCGATCTCTATGTCGACATCGTCGTTCTGCCGCACGAAGGTTTCAAGCGTCACGGGCCCGATGTGCTGGGGGAGAAGGCGATTTCGTTCCCAGAGGCGGTACTCGGGGCCAATCTCGTGATCGAGACCCTTCACGGCAAGGAGGATCTCGAGATCCCCGCGGGTACGGCGCACGGCGCCCTCTTCCGGCTGCGAAAGAAGGGGATAGCGCGTCTCGACGGCCGTGGCCAGGGAGATCATGTGGTGCAGATTCACCTCACGGTGCCGAATCCGCGGGACCTGGACGATGAGCACCTCGAGTTGGTTCAGCGTTGGGCTGAACTCGACGGAACCGACGTGCGCGAGCGACGGGTACTCGACCGGGTGCGGGACCTGTTCGGTTGACCGCGGCCCCTAGGAGCTGTGCGACGGTCTTCGTCGCGCCTGAACACTTCGGCGCCGAGAGTGTGGAGGTCACCGGGGATACCTACCGCCATCTGTTCCGGGCGCGGCGTCTGGCGGTGGAAGACCGACTTAGAGTCGTCGACGGTCGTGGCCACGCGCGAGACGCGCGTATCGCAACGGTTGGCAAGGAACGAGCCCGACTCGAGATGGGCGAAAGCCTGCCTTCTCACGACTCGAGCCGCGAGCTCAGTTTGATCGTCGCCTCGCCCAAACCCGAGCGCGCTTCCTGGTTGGTAGAAAAGGCGACGGAGCTGGGTGTGACTCGGATCGCCTGGCTCCAGTGCTCGAGATCGGCAAGGCGGTTCTCGGACTCGGTGTTGGCCCGGCATGGGCGGATCGCGATTGCCGCCTTGGAGCAGTGTGGCGGGGCGACACTGCCGGTCGTGAGCGGCCCCCACGAGTGGAGTGAGCTTGGCGGTCTGCTCGGGGTTCTCGACCGGTGGTGGACTCTCGACACCGCGGGTGCCCCTGGGGGTGTCGCCGAGTCGGATGTCGCCTTTGCGGGTGCGCGAGCCCTCGGTCTGGTTATCGGACCCGAAGGCGGCTGGAGCGACGCTGAACGAGCCGAACTTGAGGCTTTGGGCGGAGCGTTCTGGTCGCTGGGGGAGCGCACCCTGAGGGTCGAGACGGCTGCCGTGGTAGGAGCGGGGCTCCTGCTGGCCTCTCGCGGCTTGCTGCCACCTGGCTAATTGGCCGACCGAGTGCGAGCCTGCTAGGCTTGCTCAGCCGTTTTTGCCACCTGGTTTCCGGCGGCTGGCCAGCAATGAGCAGCGCATTTGGAGGTGCCGGCCGTTCCGGTCCAATTGAGAGGGTGGCGACTCGTTACCCAGGAGAAACCCGATGAACATCAACGATCTCCTCAAGATTGCCGTCGAGCGCGAGGCGTCCGATATTCACCTCAAGGTGGGCAACCACCCGGTGCTGAGAATCAGTGGCAGGCTCCATCCGTTGATCGAGATTGGTCGCCTGATGCAGGACGACACGGCGGCGATGGCCTTCTCGATCATGAACGCTCGCCAGAAGCAGCGGTTCAAGGAGGAGATGGAGATCGACATCGGGTACTCGGTACCAGGGTTGGGGCGCTTTCGTTGCAACGTGTTCCAGCAGCGCGGTGCCGTCGGTCTGGTCTTGCGTGTCGTTCCGACGCGGATTCTCGGTATCAGGGAACTCATGTTGCCGCCCGTGCTCGAGAAAATCGCCGACGCCCAGCGCGGCCTGGTGCTCTGCACCGGAACCACGGGCTCCGGTAAGTCGACGACCCTGGCGGCGATGATCGACCACGTGAACTCTCAACGGACCGAGCACATCGTGACGATCGAGGATCCGATCGAGTTCATTCACCAGGACAAGAAGTCGATCATCAATCAGCGTGAGCTGGACGTCGATACCCGCGGTTTTGCACCTGCACTGCGCTCCGCCTTGCGTCAGGACCCCGACGTCATTCTCGTCGGTGAGATGCGCGACTACGAGACGATCGAGACTGCGCTGTTGGCCGCGGAGACAGGGCATCTGGTCCTTTCGACCCTACATACCCTCGACGCTACCGAGACCATCAACCGAATTATCGCGGTCTTTCCTCCTCACCAGCAGAAGCAGATCCGCATTCAGCTCTCGCAGGTCCTGCGAGCTATCGTTTCGCTGCGACTTATGCCGCGGGCCGACGGCGTGGGTCGGGTACCTGCGGCCGAAGTCCTGATCTCGACGGCCTACATCCGCGAGTGCATCGAGAACAAGGAAAAGACCAAGTACATTCGAGAACAGATCGCACTGGGCACCAGTCAATACGGTATGCAGACCTTCGACCAGTCGCTCTATCGCCTGTACGAGAACGGCCTCATCACCTTCGACGAGGCGTTGCGCCGGGCGTCGAACCCGGACGAGTTCAAGCTCAAGGTGCAGGGCGTGCAGTTCACCAGCGACGAGGCGCGGGACGATATGGAGGCGTCGATCGAGATGGGGAGTAACTTCGGCGTGGAGTCGGGGCTTGAAGTCGAGCCCTGAGTCGCCGGACGACTCGCGAGCGAAGGCCCTCACCAAGGCGGTCGATCTGCTGGCATTGCGGCCGCACTTCGGAGCCGAGCTGGCTGTGAAGCTCAAGCGCCGTGGTTTCGATGCATCGACGGTGGAGGCGACCCTAGCCAGACTCCTCGAGTTGGGCTATCTCGACGATCTCGAGGCGGCCCGTGGCTTCTCCGGGCAACGTGTCGCGCGCCAGGGATGGGGGCCGCGCCGGCTCACCGCCGAGCTGTCGCGCCGGGGTGTAGGTGAGGATCATGTGCGGACGGTGGTCGGCGAGGTGTTTGCCGCCGGGGAAGCACCTCTGGCACGGGAGGCCGCGAGTCGCTGGGCGGCCAAGGGTGGGAGCGATCGAGACCGGCTGGCTCGCTATCTCGACCGACGGGGCTTTTCAATGTCGGTGATCGTTGAGATATTGGGCGAGTTTGCCGCAGAGCGGCAGGAGAGACCTTGAAGAGTTCAGACGTCCGAAGCAGCTTTATCGACTACTTTGCCGACCGTGGACACGTCCACGCGCCGAGTGCACCGTTGGTCCCGCACGGGGATGTGACGTTGCTCTTCACCAACGCCGGCATGGTGCAATTCAAGAACTACTTCGTCGGTGCCGAGTCGCCGCCGTACGAGCGAGCTGTCACGGCGCAGAAGTGCATGCGCGTTTCGGGTAAGCACAACGACCTGGAGAATGTCGGCCCGAGTCCGCGGCACCACACGTTCTTCGAGATGTTGGGTAACTTCTCGTTCGGGGACTACTTCAAGGACGAGGCCATCCGCTTCGGCTGGGAGTTGGTGACCGAAGGCTGGGGCATCCCGGCGGAGCGTCTCTTCGCAACCGTGTACGAGGAGGATGACGAGGCTGAGGCCCTGTGGCTCAAGATCAGCGGCCTGGCGCCCGAGCGGGTCAAGCGCTGCGGCAAGAAGGACAACTTCTGGTCGATGGGGGACACCGGCCCCAACGGTCCCTGCAGTGAGATCTTCGTCGATATGCACCCCGAGTTGCCGCACGTCGATTGGGCGGTGGGTTCCGAGAACGGGCGGTACCTCGAGATCTGGAACCTGGTCTTCATGCAGTTCGACACCGCGGCCGACGGCACGGTGTCCCAGTTGCCCAACCCGTCGATCGATACCGGCGCCGGACTCGAGCGAGTGGCCGCGGTGCTGCAGGGCGTCGAGTCGAACTACGACAGCGATCTCTTCAGGCCCTTGCTCGAGGCGACCTCGGCCCTGGCGGGGCGTCAATACGGTGCTTCGGCCGATGATGACGTCTCGATGCGGGTGATTGCCGACCATCTGCGGGCCGTGAGCTTCCTGCTCGCCGACGGTGTGATCCCGAGCAACGAGGGTCGCGGCTATGTGCTGCGCCGGATCCTGCGTCGGGCGGTGCGCCATGGGATGAACCTGGGTTTCGAGGAGCCTTTCCTCAAGCGGCTAGTCCCAGTCGTCGGGGAGGTTCTGGGAGCCCATTACGCGGAGTTGAGCGCGACCCAGAGCGCCTCTGTCGAGACCGTGGAAGCGGAAGAGAGCAAGTTCTTGACCACCGTGGCGACGGCGTCGCAGCAGGTGCAGTCAGCGATCGACGCGGCGCGGGCCGACGGCCGAGACACTCTCGATGGAGCCACCGTCTTTCGCTTCTACGACACTCACGGACTGCCGGTCGAACTGATTCGTGAAATCGCCGAGGAGGAACGGTTCTCTCTCGACGAAAGCGGGTTCGAGACGGCTCTCGAGGAGCAACGGACACGGTCTCGTAGCGCCGGCGGCTCGGGCACGGGCCGGAGGGCAGCCGCCTCCGCGGCCCTCGACAACGGCGCAGCGATCGCGACCGACTTCGTCGGTTATCAGGACACCCGGGTCGAGCAGTCCTCGGTCGAGAGTCTGGCGCGGCGGGAAGGAGAGGACGAGTGGCTTGACGCCGAGAGTCTGAGTGCTGGGCAGCGTGGCGCCGCGGTTCTGGCTCCAACGCCGTTCTATGCCGAATCCGGCGGCCAGGTGGGGGACCAGGGAAGACTCGATTGGCCCGGCGGGTGGGCTCGCATCGAAGATACCCAACGGGGCCCGGCCGGAGGCGCATACATGCATTTTCTGGAGATCGTAGAAGGAGAACTCGCTCGGGCCGCGACCGTCAGCGCTACGGTCGACGACGAGCGCCGGTTGCCGACCCAGCGCAACCACACCGGAACCCATCTTCTCCACGCGGCCTTGCGCCACGTCCTGGGTGAGGGCGTTCGTCAGGCAGGCTCGCTCGTCGCGCCGGATCGATTGCGGTTCGATTTCACCCACGGCCGTCCGATGTCGGCCGAGGAGATCGCCCGGGTCGAGCGCATCGTCAACCACTGGGTCCTGGAAGCTCAACCGGTCGAGATCAGTCCTGACCGCGACTACGAGGAGGCTGTTGCTGCTGGTGCCATGGCGCTCTTCGGCGAGAAGTACGGTGATCGGGTGCGCACGGTCTCAGTTGCGGGCGGCGTCGGAAGCCTCGAACTATGCGGTGGCTGTCACGTGGCCAACACCGGCGAGATCGGTCCGCTGCTCATTGTTAGCGAGCGGGGGGTCGCGTCCGGAGTGCGCCGCATCGAGGCGCTCACCGGCAACATCGCGCTCGACTACCTGCGCCAGCGCAGCGCACTTCTGACCGCGGTGGGGACGGAGATGGGCGTCGGCGAGGAGCGCCTCAGCGAAGAGATTCGAGCGCTCAAGGAGCGGACCCGCGAACTCGAAAAGGAAGTGTCGCAGGCCCGGATGCGAGTCGTTTCCGACGACGCCGGAGACCAGAGCGTCGAGGTCGCAGGTATCAAGTTGCTCGTGCGCGAGGTACCGCCCGCCCCGCCGTCTGAACTACGCTCCATGGCCGACGTGCTGCGCGCCAAGCTCGGTTCCGGGGTCGTCGTGCTCGGTAGTCGAGGCGAGGGCAAGGTCGGTCTGGTGGTCTCGGTGACCTCGGACCTGACGGCGCGGATTGCGGCTGGAGCCATCGTTGGGGACCTGGCTCCCATGGTTGGCGGAGGCGGAGGCGGCCGACCGGATTTTGCTCAGGCCGGCGGACGTCAGCCGGAGAAACTCGACGCGGCCCTGGCCGCCGCGCCCGAAGTCGTGACCCGGCTTCTGGGCTGACCATCAGTCGAAACCCGCCGAAAAAGCGGCTCAGAGGGCGACTCTTGCCGTCAGATTGGTACACTCAGCCCGCGATGCAATGGCTTTCAGTCGTTTTGATGACGGGACTTCTAGCACCGGCGGTGTCCGCGGGCGTCAAGGTCGAAGTGCAGCCCGATGGCCGAAAGGTCTTCACCAACACCGGCGCGAGCTCGACCCGCAGGGCCCCCAGCTTGGGGCGTTCCCTGGCGCCCTCGAGCGTCGAACCCCTGGTCAACGCCTCCGCTGACCGCTTCGACGTGGATCCCAAGCTGGTGCACGCCGTGATCCGAGCCGAGTCCGGCTACAACCCTCGCGCCGTGTCGTCCAAGGGTGCCAGGGGTTTGATGCAACTCATGCCACAGACGGCCCGTGAACTCGGCGTCGCCGATTCCTTCGATCCAGCGTCGAACATCGCCGGCGGAACGCGCTACCTGCGCTCTCTGCTCGATCGCTTCCAGGGCAGTCTGGAGCTGGCGCTGGCGGGCTACAACGCAGGCCCCGAGGCCGTGCGACGGTTCGGTGGGATTCCGCCGTTCTCGGAGACTCGCAAGTACGTCCAGCGGGTGTTGCGGGACTATCGGGGCGACACGACCTATGTCGTGCCTGGGAGTGGAACGACGGGCCGGTCAGGCCGCTTGGTGCGCATCTCTCGAGACGCCGCGGGCCGCCCGCTGTTGACGACTTCCGCCGGCGGCTGACGCTTGGCCCGAGGCGGGCCCGACCGGCTCCTTTCCACGGGCGAAATCCACTCCAGACTGCGATACCCTCACGAGCCGTGGCCCGAATTCTCACCGTCCCCAATATCCTGAGCTTCATCAGGATTCTGCTCGTCCCGCTCCTCGTCGTTGTCCTGCTCACCAAGTTCGAGGGCAAGGCGCTCGTCGGCTTGGCGGTGTTCCTGCTGGCCTCGCTGACCGATTTCCTCGACGGATTCATCGCCCGTCGGCGCCAACAGGTGTCGAAGCTGGGCAAGTTGCTCGACCCCGCGGCCGACAAGATCCTGGTTTCGGCGGCGCTGATCTCGCTGATCGAACTCGACGTGGCGCCGGCCTGGATGGTGATGGTGATCCTGGCCCGCGAGTTCTTTATTTCAGCTTTCAGAAGCCTCGCCGCCGGGGAAGGGATCGTGCTCAGCGCCTCGTGGCTCGGCAAGGTCAAGACGGCCCTTCAGGTCGTAGCCATTTCGTTGCTCATAATCTACGAACACCTCGGGGAGTTCGAGCACCTGGCGCCGATTTCGCTCTGGCTGGCCATGGTGGCGACTTTGGTCTCGGGCCTCGAGTACCTCATTCGCCACGGGCCGGAAGTGGTGCGCGGGCAAGCGGCGAGCTAGGACATCATGGCCCGTCATCTGCTTCCTCGCATCGCGAAGTTCGCCCGCCGGCGCTACCGGCTGGTTTTCGTCGTCACTCTGACCCTGCTGGTCTTGGCCGGATTGGCCTCGAGCCGGCTGCGTTTTGATGCCGACTTCTTGAACCTCCTGCCGCAGAACGCCAAGGAGATCCAAACCTTCCGGCGCAGCCTCGACGACTTTGGCAGCGTCGACTATCTGCTGATCGCGATGCGGCTGCCCGAAGGAGCCGTGGTCGAGCCGTACGAAGCTCTGGCGAGCCGGCTCGGAGAGCGGCTGAGCGAACTGCCGGAGCTCAGCGCAGTCGAGTACAAGCTCGACGATATGGAGGCTCTGCTGGCGACATTCATGCCACAGGCCATGCTCTTTCTCGACGCCGACGGACGCGACGCCGTACTCGAGAAGGTTTCCGATGAGAGCCTCGAGTTGCGGGCCAGGGAACTGCGCAGCCTGCTCGCGACACCGCAGGCACTGAGTCTCAAGAGACTGGTCCTGCTCGACCCGCTGGGGCTGTCCGAGGTTTTCCTGGATCGCCTGAGCACCGCCCGAGTGGGCCTGTCGCTCGACTGGGCGAGTGGCTATTTGTTGTCCCAGGATCAACGAATGTTGCTCATCCTCGCCAAGCCGGTCAGACCGCCGCAGGACGTCGAGTTCAACAAGCGGCTGGTCCAGGTGGTCAACGCCGAGATCGAGAGTTTGCGTCCGGAATGGCCGGCGCTCGCGGCGGTCGAGAACGAGCCCTACCCGGAGACAGTGCTAGGCGGCCGCTATGTGATCGCGCTGGGCGACGAAGCTCTGATCCGCAACGATGCGATCACCAACGTCCTGACGTCCATGATTGGCGTTCTCATCCTCTTTCTTTTCGCCTTCCGGCGCTTGGGTGTCCTGACCTACGCCTTCGTACCGCTCTTCAGCGGCCTGGTCCTCACCTTCGGCTTTACGTCGATTGCGTTCGGGGTGCTCAATTCAGCCACCAGCGGTGTAGCGGCCCTTCTGATCGGGCTGGGTATCGACTTCGTCATTGTCTCGTACGGCCGGTTCATCGAGGAACGGCATCGTGGCGTCGCCTTCGATCTGGCGCTCGAGAAGATGAACGGCTCGTCGGGCCGAGCCGTCGTGATCGGCGCCGTCACCAGCGCCGCGACCTTCTACGCCTTCGCATTGACCGAGTTCACCGGCCTGTCCCAGATGGGCCTCCTTACCGGTACGGGGATTCTCTTCTGCATGGTTGCAGTGCTCTTCCTCCTGCCGGCGCTCCTGGCCTGGAGCCATGACCGCCATGAACGTAAGCAACGCGATCAACGCTTGTATCTCCACGACCTGGGCAGCAGTTGGCTGGTGCGCGCGTCACTACGCCACCCCAAGGTGGCGCTCGGGCTCGGCCTCCTGGTGACCGTGGCTTCCGGTTGGCTGGCGATGGGACTTCGTTTCGAGGACAGCGTCAAGGCCATGAGGCCCGAGGGCAACCCCGGAAGCCAGGTCTGGGAGGAGGTCGCAGGCCGGTTCGGTTCCGGGTTCGAGCAGATGAGCCTGATCGTCACCGCGGATGACCTGGACGAGGCTCTGGAGCTGGCCAATAGAGCTTCGATCGAGGCCGTCGGGCTGGTCGAGGCCGGCATCATCAATGACTCCGACGGTATCGACCGGGTTATCCCGCCGCCGTCGCAGCAGACGGCGGCCCTCGAATGGCTGACCCGCGAGCGGGCCGACGGCCTCGACATCGAGCGAGTTCGCCGTACCTTCGAGTCCGCGTTGGTGGGTGCGGGCCTGCGCGCGACGCCCTTCGAGCGAGGACTCGATCTCTTCGCCGAGGCCGTGGCGCGGCAGGAGCCGATCGGACTGGCGGACTTCCGTAAGTCGGCTCAAGCCAGCCGGCTGCTCGATCGCTATCTGGTCAAGACCGACGATGGCTGGCGCAGTGCCGTCTACCTCTATCCTCCACCCAAGGTCTGGGGCCGGCAAGCACCACCGGAGGCCCATGCTGCGGCCGATCGTCTAGGACCTCAGGTGGAACTGACCGGGGCCAACGTGATCAGCGCCTTCCTCCGCAGCCGGGTGCTCGAAGACGCTCGGCTGGCAGCGTTGATCGGTTTCGTCCTGGTCGCCATCCTGCTCTGGCTCGACTTCAGGAACGTCCGCGACACCTTGCTCGCCCTGGTGCCACTGTCGATCGGAATCCTGTGGATGCTCGGCGGTATGGCGATTCTGGACATCGCGATGAATTTCATGAACATCTTCGTCACGACCATGATCATCGGCATCGGTGTCGACTATGGAGTGCACATGCTGCATCGATACCGAGAGCTGGCAGGCTCACGGCGCGATCAGTACACGCAGGGGCTAGGCGAAACCGGCAAGGCCATCGTCCTGGCGGCGCTCTCGACCACGGTCGGCTTCGGATCGCTCTCCCTGTCGCACTATCCGGGATTGCAGTCGATGGGCAAGGTCGCGATCCTGGGAGCGGCGTGTACCTGCATCGTGGCGATCTCCATCCTGCCGGCCTATCTGAGCTTGCGGATCAGGCGACATGAAAAGAAGTCCGAGCAGTCGATGACAGGATCGACGGCCTGATGTTCGACGGTCTCCAGGACAAGCTGCAGGGCGTCTTCAAGCGCCTCAAGAGCGAAGGCCGCGTGTCGGAGGAAGTACTCCGCGGCGCCATGCGCGAGATTCGCCTGGCCCTGCTCGAGGCCGACGTCCACTTCCGTGTCGTCAAGCCTTTCGTGGCAAGAGTCAGCGAGAGGGCCCTTGGCCAGGACGTGCTCGACAGCCTGACCCCGGCTCAGCAGGTGATCAAGATCGTGCGCGACGAGTTGATCGTGCTGCTGGGCGAGGACAGCAAGGAACTGCAACTCGCCGGTCAGCCGGCCGTGTTGCTCCTCTGTGGCCTCCAAGGCTCGGGAAAAACGACTACCGCCGGCAAACTGGCTAAGAGGCTGATGGCGCGCGGGCGTCGCCCGGTCCTTGTTGCCGGTGACCTGCAGCGCGCGGCTGCCGTCGAGCAGCTGCGCCAGGTCGGCGGGGCGGTCGGTGTTCCGGTGATCGAGCCGTCGGAGGGTGAGGGCGTCGTGGCGCTGGCCGAACGCGCCTTGAGCGAGGCGCGTCAGCAGAGTCGAGACACCATGATCTTCGACACCGCCGGACGCCTGCACGTCGACGCCGAGTTGATGGACGAGTTGAGCCAACTGGCGGTGGCGCTCGAGCCCGACGAGACGTTTTTTGTCGCAGACTCGATGACCGGCCAGGATGCAGTCACCAGCGCCAAGGAGTTCTCGACTTCCCTGGCGTTGACCGGCGTGATCCTGACCAAGCTCGACGGCGACACGAGAGGCGGCGCGGCGCTGTCGATTCGGACAGTCGCGGACGTACCGATCAGGTTCCTGGGTGTCGGTGAGAAGGCCGAGGAACTCGAGCTCTTCCAGTCCGAGCGCATGGCCTCCCGGATTCTGGGCATGGGCGATGTCCTCTCCCTGATTGAGAAGGCCGAGCAGGGACTCGACAAGGCCGAGAGCGAGCGGCTGGCCAAGAGAATGGCGAGGCGCGAGTTCACGCTCGAAGACCTGCGCGACCATCTACGCCAGCTCAAGCGCATGGGGCCGCTATCTCAGGTGCTCGGCATGTTGCCCAAGGCCGGGCCGCTGGCCAAGCTCGACCCTTCGCAAGTCGATGAAGGTCAGCTAGTGCGTATCGAAGCGATCGTCGATTCCATGACGCCCAAAGAGCGGCGGTACCCCAAGCTGCTGGGGGCGAGCCGCAAGCGGCGCATCGCCAAGGGCTCCGGGACCCGAGTTCAGGATATCAACCAGCTGCTCAAGCAATACCGCATGATGCAGAAGATGATGAAGAACATGAAGGGCGGCTGGCTGAAGAGAATGGCCGGGGGGTAGGGGCCGACCAGGCGATCCTGAGACGGCGACGTATCGAGGGGTCTGACGGCCTCGGAGGGCGTACATGGGAATGACCGGGCTGTCGTCTGCTGAGGCCTGTGACAGCGTTCGGACTTCCTGCTACACTCCCCGGCCGGGCTGCCGGCCCGCAGGTCGTTCTGCGTGCGGAGCCGTATCGTTGGAGGTTCAAGAGCAATGTTGAAGATCAGGCTGCGCCGCATGGGCAGCACCCACACTCCGTTCTACCGCGTCGTCGTTTCCGACTCCCGTCGGACGCCGAGAGCCGCTTTTCTAGAAGAAATCGGCCACTACAATCCTGTCTCGACGCCGCCGCACATCGCTATCGACGGCGACCGTATCGATCACTGGGTCAGCAAGGGCGCTCAGCTCTCGCCCACGGTCAAGAAACTGATTCGCCGCCAGGCGACAGCCGCGTCCTGATGGTCAAGGATCAACTCGACTCGTTGCTGCGTCGCCTCGTCGACGAGCCCGACAAGGTCGAAGTCGATGAGTTCGATACCAACGACTCGACCGTCTTCGAAGCTCGGGTGGCACCGGATGACCTGGGCAAGGTGATCGGCCGCCAAGGCCGCACGGCGCGAGCGATTCGCAGCCTGCTAGCCGAGCGCGGCTCGCAGGACGGCGCTCGCTATGAGTTCGAAGTCGTCGACGACTGATCCTCCCCGGCGCGAAGACAGCCGGGAAGACATCCTGGTCGGTTTGATTCACAAGCCGCACGGCCTCCGTGGGGAAGTTGCCGTCGAGGTGTTGTCGGATATCGAGAGCCGCTTCGTCAAGGGGGCGAAGCTCTCGCTGGTCGTGCCCGGTGTCCCGCCGAGGGAGATACGAGTGCGATCCGCTCGCGACCATGGGCGCGGGATCCTGGTGTTGTTCGAGGGCTTCGAGTCCCGAGATGCGGCCGAGAAGCTGCGAGGCGGCCGGCTCGAGGTCGCCCGCGACTCCGTTCCGCCGGCCGAGGATGGTGAGTTCTACCACTTCGAACTAGCCGGGTGTCGATGCTACGACCGGGACCGCGACCTGGGAGTGGTCACTTCGGTCATCGAGGACGGCGGAGGCGTCCTGCTCGAAGTGCGAGACGGCGATGCCGAGTTGCTGGTGCCTTTCGTCAAGGAGTTCCTGACCGCCATAGACACCTCCGCCCGGCGGATTGATCTTGACTTACCCGACGGTTTGGTGGACACGTGCAGATCAAGATCGTAAGCATCTTCCCTGAGCTCTTTGAGTCGTTTCTCGGCGCGAGCCTGATCGGCAAGGCGATCGAGGCCGGGAGCCTGGCGGTAGAGGTCTTCGACCTCCGATCCTTCACCACGGACCGTCACCGTGTGGTCGACGACGAGCCCTATGGTGGTGGAGGTGGCATGGTCATGAAGCCCGAACCTTGGCTCAAGGCCGCCCGCGCGGTGGCTGGCGACGGCGCCTGGCGGGTGCTTCTGTCGCCCCAAGGGACTCGGCTCGACGAGGCGAAGGTGCGCGAGCTGGCCGAACGCCCAGAGCTCGTGTTGCTATGTGGTCGCTATGAGGGCGTCGATGAACGGGTCCACCAGAGCGTCGTCGACGAGGAGTTGTCGATCGGGGATTTCGTTCTTTCCGGCGGTGAAGTCCCGGCCATGGTGCTGGTCGAAGCCCTTTCGCGCCAGGTCCCGGGGGTCGTGGGCTTGGCGGATTCGGTCGAGAACGACAGTTTCCGCCGAGGTCTGCTCGACTACCCTCACTACACCCGCCCACAGGAGGTAGAGGGACTCGAAGTACCCGAGGTACTGCTCTCTGGAGATCATGGAGCAGTGCGCAGTTGGCGCCGGCGCCGAGCACTGGAGGCCACCCTCCGAAAGCGACCTGATCTACTGGCAACTGCAGAGCTGGACGACGAAGATCGACGAATCCTGGAGGAACTGGGCGCCGGCTCTTGCCAGAAGCGTCGAGGTTGACGATAATAGCGGGCTCGCTCTAGCGACGGGCAGTTCCGTGCGCAGAGCTTCCGAGGGTTAAGCCATGAACAAGCTACAAGAGATAGAGAGCGCGTATCTGCGCTCTGACATGCCGGACTTCCGAGCGGGCGACACCGTCAAGGTGCACGTCAAGGTTTCGGAGGGCGACAAACAGCGTATTCAGCTCTTCCAGGGCGTCGTCATCGGCCGCCGGGGCGATGGGACGCGGGAGAGCTTTACCGTCCGCAAGATGTCGGGAGGCATCGGTGTGGAGCGCGTATTTCCGCTGAATTCACCCGTGATCGACAAGGTGGAGATCGTGCGCCATGGCCGAGTGCGCCGAGCCAAGCTCTACTACCTGCGAAGTCTGCGGGGCAAGGCTGCGCGAATCGAAGAGCGCCGGGACGACCGGACCAGGCGAGCTGCAGCGGCAGTGCCGCAGGCAGTGAGCGAGTCGGCCGAAGAAGAGTAAGCGGCAACTGCCGCGGCTCTCGGGGAGAGTCGGCTCGCGTCATCCAGGAACGAGGGATTTGACGTGGCGACGATGGGACAGTTACTGGCCGAGAGTTGTCGGTTGCGCCTGCTTACAGGTGTGGATGACCTGTTCGCTGCGAGCGGATTCGCCAGCTGTGCCGGTGTCGATGAGGCTGGCCGAGGGGCCCTGGCCGGCCCCGTGGTAGCGGCAGCCGTCATCGTTGACTCGTCCCGACTCGTGCCCGGAGTCGATGACAGCAAGGCGCTGACCGCCGAGGCCCGGAGTCTGTTGGCCGTCCAGATCCGCGAGACATCCCGAGCCTACTCAGTGGTGCCGATCGAGGCCCCGATGATCGAGCGAGTAAATATTCTCGAGGCAACCCGGCAGGCCATGCACAGAGCGCTCGGCGACCTCGAACCCAGCCCGGACTGCGCTCTGGTCGACGCGGTGCGTCTCGACACCGATTTCCCGAGTCTGGGATTCATCCGAGGGGACAGCCTCAGCTACTCAGTAGCGGCGGCGTCGATTCTTGCAAAGGATGCGCGCGATCGAATCATGATCGGGCTCGACGCCCACTTCCCCCAGTACGGATTCGCTGAGCACAAGGGTTACGGCTCGGCCGCTCACCTCGAGGCCCTGCGGCGTTACGGGCCCTGTCCGGAGCATCGGCTCACTTTCCGTTCAGTCCTGCCGCGCGAAGGTGAAGAGGTCAACTAGTGGCTCAAGACCGACAGAAGGTAGTTCAAGCGGCTGAGAAGCTGGCCGCCCGCGGCCGAATTCAAGCGGCCATTGACGAGTACCGCAAGGTGCTTGATCGGCACCCGAACGACACCACCACGCTCAATCGGGTAGGAGACCTTTACGTACGGCTCAACCGCCTGCCCAAGGCGATCGATCTCTTTCAGAAGACGGCTGAGAGCTTCGGCCGGCAGGGCTTCTTCGTCAAGGCGATCGCCATCTACAAGAAGATGATCCGCCTCGATCCAGGGCAGATCAGGGCCTATGAGGCTCTGGCCGATCTTTACAACCGACAGGGACTGACTGGCGACTCGCTAGCCCAGTACCAGGTCGTTGCCGACTACTACGTCAAGCACAACGAGATGGAGGCGGCTCTCAACGTCCACTACAGCATGGTGGAAATCGAGCCGGCGAACCCGACCCGCCGCCTCCAACTCGCCGACGTGTTGCAGAAGGAAGGCAAGCAAGCTCAGGCGCAGGAACAGTATTACGAGATCGCTAGCCTGATGCTCACGCACTCCCGAGGCGATGACGCGCTCAAGGTGATGACGGGAGCTCTGGACGTCGACGCCGGCAACTTGGACTTCGTTCGCAAAGCGATGCACGCCCTGCAGAACTCGGGCTTCAACCGGCTGGCGGATGAGCTTCTCGACCAGGCGATCGAGAGAAATCCGCAGGCCAACGCGCTGCGCCTCGACGTGATCGACTCGGCGGCGGAAGCGACCCCGCAGGCGCCGGCTAAAGAGCCCAAGCCCAAAGTCGAAAAGCCCGAGGTGGAGGCCGAAGAGCTCAAAGTGGAGATCGAAGAGGCCAAACAGGAGGTCGAAGCTCTGGTCGCGCAGGAAGAGCCGCCGGTCTCTGCTCCTGATCTCGAGATCGAACTGAGCGAGTTGGAGGAACTGCCGCCGGAAGGCCTGGACCCTGTGGTCGAAGTAGCTTCTTCCGAGCCCAGCGAGGTGGCGGACTCCGTCGTCGAACTCGAGACGCCTGACAGCGAGTCCACCTTCGACCTCGACGACGTGGAGGAACCCGCAGCTGCCGAAGCCGCTCCCGAGATCGAGGCGGCCGAATCCGAATCGCCTGAAGCGGTCGAGGAAGAGTTCACCTTCGAGTTCGACATCGATGAGGTTTCGGCCCAACTGTCGGAAGTCGAGGACGAAGCGCCGGAAGTCATACCAGCAGCCCCTGAGGTCGAGCCCGAGCCGCTCGAGGCTCCGGCGGCCGCGGCGGCATCGTCTGCTGGCCGTTCGGAGGGCGAGTGGACCAAGCTCTTGATCGAGGCGGACGTTCTCGGTCGCTACGGTATGAACGAGATGGCGATTGCGGTGCTCGAGCGCGTTCTGGCAGCAGAACCGAAGCACACCGGAGCTCTCACGCGACGGGTCCTGTTGCAGCTCAGTGCGGACCGCGCGGAGGAGGCTCTGGCTTCGGCCAATGGGCTCGCCGATCTGGTGGCCAAGGAGGGTGCGCCGACTCGCTGGGTGGAGCTCTGCGAGGCAATGGCTGAGCGCGGCTTTGAGTTGGAGAACGGCCGTTTCGTCGGCGAGGCCGAACAGGATCTAAAGGCCGAGCCCGAGCCCCAGCCGGAGCCCGAGCCCGAGCCCGAGCCCCAGTCGGAGCCGGAGCCCGAGTCCGAGTCGGACGATGTGCTTTCGCTCGAGAAGATCGTGGCCGAAACCGCCGCTCTGGCCCGTACGAAGCCTCCGGTGACGCCGGACTCGGCAGACGGCATCCTGGCCGAGGTCATCGAGGAAATCGAGCGGGCCGACAGCCCGAAGGCCGAGCCGGAGAAGGCGGAAGAGGAAGCTGAGCCAGAAGCTGAGGTTGCGGTCGAGGAAGACGACGTCGAGTGGATTAGGGAGCTCGAGCGGGTGGAATCCGAGGCGACTTCGACGGCGCCGCTCGAACCGGGGACTGGCGAGTTCGTAGATCTGGCGACCGAACTCGAGGCCGAGCTCAGTGGTGATGGCGGCTTCGAAGACGAACTGATACCTACGATGGGCGAGCAGTCGCTGGAGGACATCGTCGAGGGCTTCCGGCAGGGTATGGCGGAGACGTTGGCCGACTCGGATTTCGACACTCACTACAACCTGGGGATCGCCTACCGTGAGATGGGCCTGCTCGACGAGGCCATCGGTGAGTTTCAGTTGGCGGCGAAGGACCCCCGCTATCTGGTGGAATGCTGTTCTCTGCTCGCCTCTTGCTTCGTCGACAAAGGCTTCGAAGATCTCGCCGTCCAGTGGTATGCGCGGGGACTCGAATCGACGGCCATCGACGAGGACTCGAGGTGTGGTTTGCTCTACGAACTGGCCAACCTATTGGCAGCTACGGGCGAGCCCGAGGCCGCTCGTGAGCGTTTCCAAGAACTCTACGGCGTCGATTCGAACTACCGTGACGTTGGGGCCAGACTCGAAGAGCTGGCACCCTGAGAGCCTTGGTACACCTTCGGTGTGGGTGCTCACATCGCCCCTGCGCCGGGAGGCCGTCGACGCTCGGCGCCGGTAGCTCGGGATGATGGAAGATCGACGCGTGTTTTGGGCGATCGTTGGCACCGTAACGCTAGTACTGGGCGTGGTGTTCCTCTCGCCGCGCGTGCAGAGGGAGCTGCGCCCGGATCCCCAGCGTGCATTCATCGCGTTCGAGGTTGAGGATGAGGGCGTAGCCCGGCCCGGCCCGGTCGAAGTGCCGGCCGGTGACCGTTTCCAAGTTCACGCCGTACTCCAGGCACTCGGCCGAGGCGGCCGGCCGGTCTATTTCACCCAAGCTCGAGCGCTCGAGATCGACGGCGAGAGGATCGAGGCCGAGCAGATCCGCACCTGGAAAGGGCCGGAGGAAGTCAAAGTCCTCTGGTTCTCGATCGAAGGGCCGCGCCCATTCGTCAAGCTAGGCGATGAACAAGCGGTTTCCGAGCTGCCCTTCCAGGCCATCTTCCGTCCCGACTGGCCTCGGGCGTGGTCGATCCCAGGGAGCGTGAGGCCTGCGCGTGAAGGCTCGCCATCGGGGGGCGAGAGGCCTTCGCGACGAGCAAGCTTCGGCACCCAGCGCTACCAGGTCCGCCTCGAACTGTTCGGATCCGGCAGTGCCCTGGTGCCGGTGGCGACCTTCGAATCGCCCGCCCCAGGCGTGGTGGTCGAGCAGCGCAACCAATTCCCGACCGTCGTCTCAGCGCTGGCCGACGATCTAGCGCTGCCGTCGAGAGTCTTCGGCCTGACCCAGATCGACATGAGCGCGACCGCCCTTGAACGCGAGGCGACCGCGCTCAAGGATCTCTTCGACCAGGACCTGGCCTTTTCCCGCCTCCTGCTTTTGCGCGCGATGCTGGACGATGCCGGTGTCTCGTTCGAAGCGCTCGATTGGCAAACGATAGATCTTGCCGCCGGGCCGGAGTGGGGCAAGGGCTCTGTCGAGGCAGGGAACCTGCTACGGGCGGGCGAGCGGGTCGTGGTCTTGTACCAGGACTTGGGCGAAGAGGGCCGACTGGACTACGAGGATCTATGCATGGACTTCGCCGAAGGGGCGCAAGTGCGCTCGCTGAGCGATATTTTCACCGGTGAGGGATTGGTCGAGCTGGCTGACCTAGCAGCCCGGTGATGGAGGCTTGAATGGCACAGACGATTACACTGATCGAGGGCGACGGAATCGGGCCGGAGGTGACCGGGGCCGCCGTGCGGGTGCTCGAGGCTGCGGGCGCCGACTTTGAATGGGATCGGCAGGTGGCCGGAATCGACGCCATGGCCGAACACGGCGTGCCACTCCCCGACTCTGTCCTCGAGTCGGTCCAACGCAACAAGCTGGCGCTCAAGGGACCGGTGACCACTCCTGTCGGCAAGGGCTTCCGTTCGGTCAACGTCCAGCTGCGCAAAGAACTCAACCTCTTCGCCAATCTGCGGCCGATCGAGAGCTTGCCCAACGTGCCCTCGCGCTACGCCGCGATCGATCTCGTGATTGTGAGGGAGAACACCGAGGGACTCTATAGTGGCATCGAGCACCAGGTAGTCGATGGGGTGGTCGAGAGCCTCAAGATCATCACTCGGGTCGCGTCGACCCGAATCGCCCGCTTCGCCTTCGACTACGCACGCGCCAACGGGCGCAAGCGGGTCACCTCGGTCCACAAGGCCAACATCATGAAGCTGTCGGACGGCCTGTTTCTGGAGTGTTGTCGCGACGTGAGCGAGGAATACGACGACGTCGAGTTTGACGATCGCATCATCGACGCTTGTTGCATGCAGCTCGTCCTGCGACCCGAGACGTTCGACGTGCTCGTCCTGCCGAACCTGTACGGCGACATCGTTTCCGACCTCGGAGCAGGATTGGTCGGCGGACTGGGCATGACGCCGGGAGCCAACCTCGGCGAAGAGCTGGCCGTCTTCGAAGCCGTCCACGGCAGCGCACCCGATATCGCTGGACAGAACCTGGCCAATCCCTCGGCCGTCCTTCAAAGCGGTGTGCTGATGCTGGAACACCTCGGGCTTCGTGACGAGGCTGCGCGGGTGCGCAAGGCGTTGAAGGACGTTCTCGCCTCGGACACGAGGACGGGCGATCTCGGGGGCACGGCGACGACGACCGAGTTCACCGACGCCTTGATCCGAGCCATCGAAGCCGGCTAGATGCTCTTTGATCCCCCTTCGGGTTCTCCGGGCACGCCGGGGCCGGGAAACGCGGCCTCCTCGCCGCTGGCCGACCGGATGCGGCCACGCAGCCTTGGCGAGGTGGCCGGCCACCTCGAAGTGATCTCCGAAACCGGCTTCCTGGCCCGGGCGGTAGCGGAAGATCGGTTGCCGTCGGTGATTTTCTGGGGACCTCCGGGGTGTGGCAAGACGACCCTTGCCCGGATTCTGGCTTCAGAAACGGCGGCGCGCTTCGTACCTTTCAGCGCCGTAACCTCGGGCGTCAAGGAGGTCAAGCAAGTGATGGCGGATGCCGCACGCCTGCGGCGCTCCCACGGACGCCAGACCCTGGTGTTCATCGACGAGATCCATCGGTTCAACAAAGCGCAACAGGATGCCTTTCTGCCTTACGTCGAGAACGGCGACATCGTGTTGATCGGCGCCACGACCGAGAACCCGTCCTTCGAGCTCAACGCGGCTCTACTGTCGCGGTGCCGGGTGGTCGCACTCGAACCGCTGTCGTTGGAGGCTCTGGTGGAGATCGCCGAACGAGGGCTCTCCGACAGGGAGCGTGGGCTCGGGGAGCTGGGCCTGACGTTCGACCGGGAGGCCCGGGAAGGTATCGCCCAACTCGCCTCAGGCGACGCGCGCAAGGCGCTCAATCTACTCGAAGCGGTGGCGATCGATGCAGCAGCTCGCGGAGTGACGGAAGTCGACGCAAACCGCGTCGGCGAGATCGCGCAGCGCAAGGTGCTGCTCTACGACAAAGCAGGGGAGGAGCACTTCAACCTCATCTCAGCGCTTCACAAGTCGTTGCGCGAGAGCGACCCCGATGCGGCCGTCTACTGGCTCGCTCGCATGTTGACCGCGGGCGAGGACCCCAACTACCTGGCGCGGCGCATGGTGCGTTTCGCCAGCGAGGACGTGGGGCTCTCGACACCTCAGGCGCTCAGCCAAGCGCTTGCCGGGTGGGATGCCTATCGCCGACTGGGCTCGCCGGAAGGGGAGCTGGCCCTGGCTCAGACTTGCATCTACCTGGCACTGGCACCCAAGAGCAACTCGGTCTACAAGGGATATGGAGCGGCGCGCAAGGCGGTAGCCGAGCGACCGGCAGAGCCCGTCCCGAAGGCTCTGCGCAACGCGCCCACGCGGTTGATGCGCGACCTCGACTACGGCAAGGGCTACATCTACGCCCACGACACCGAGGATGGTGTCGGCGGTCTCGACTGCTTGCCGGAGGCCCTGGTCGGCGAGCGGTTCTACCAACCGAGCGACCGAGGCTTCGAAGTCGAGCTCGGCCGGCGGCTGGCACGCTTTCGGCAACTGCGTCGCAAGGCGTCCGGCACTAGCTAGGCCTCATTGCCTAGCCTGCAGGGCGCACGTAGCGCTCGAAAAGATCGTAGATCCGTCGATATTCGTTGAGCCAGCTCGATGGTTCGCGAAAGCCGTGGGGTTCGACGGGGAAGAGCGCCGTCTCGAAGTCCGTTTTCTCGAGTTCTATCAGGCGCTGGACCAGCCGGACCGTGTCCTGAAAGAAGACGTTGTTGTCGAGCATCGGGGCGCAGATCAAGAGCGGGTTCTCGAGGCCGGCAGCGAACTCGATAGGTGAGCTTTTCGCATAGGCCTCGGGATCGAGCTCGGGTGTGTTGAGGATGTTCGATGTGTAGGGGTGGTTGTAGTGCGCCCAATCGGTAACCGGCCGCAGCGCTGCTCCGGCGGCGAACAGATCCGGGTCCTTGAACAGAGCCATCATCGTCATGAAGCCGCCGTAGGACCCCCCGTACACCCCGATCCGTTCCTGATCGACATTGTGGTTGTCCACGAGCCAAGCGACGCCGTCCTGCAGATCCTCGAGCTCAGGGGTGCCCATCTGGCGATAGATCGCCGTTCGCCAGTCGCGCCCGTACCCGGCCGAGGCGCGGTAGTCCATGTCGAGCACTACGTAGCCGCGGCGGGCGAGTAGCGTGTGGAACATGAACTCGCGGAAGTAACCGGACCAGCCCTGATGGGCGTTCTGCAGATAGCCGGCGCCGTGGACGAACATGACCGCGGGGCGGCGCTCGCCAGGGGTCTCGATGCCTTCCGGCGGCAGGTAGAGACGGGAGTAGATCGGCCGCTTCACGTGGCTCGACGGCACGGCCGCGATCTCGGGCTCGACCCAGTCGATGGCGAGGAACTCGTCGCTGACCGTCGAAGTCAGGCGCACGGCAGGCGCGTCGGACCGGCTCTCCTGTAGGTAGAGCTCCGCCGGTCGCACCAGGTTCGAGTTCTCGATCAGCAGGCGCTCGCCGTCGGGGGAGAGCAGCGCCGAGTTTCTTCCGCCGAGAGCGGTGATCTGTTCCGACGCCCCGCCGCTCGTCGCCACACGGTAGAGCTCGTAATTGCCCGGGTGTCCGGCGTTGGCCCGATAGTAGATCGCACTACCGTCACGGGTCGGCTGGGGCTGCGAGACGACAAACGCTCCGGCCGCCAGCTCTAACGGCTCGGCCTCGGCCTCGTGGCCACGGACGTAGAGGCCCGAATAGCCGCTCTCCTCCGACAGGTAGTAGAGCGTCTCGTCGTCCGGTAGCCACCCGAAGTCGGCGTGGCGCCAGTTGACCCATGCCGGGTCGTTGAGGTGGTGGAGGGCTCGCACGGATGGCTGCTCGAAATCGATCGTCGCGATCCAATGGTCTTTGTTGTCGCTGGCGCGAAGAAGCACCGCTACGCGGTCGCCGTCGCGACTCCAAGCGATGCGCCAAACGCCTACGGGACGAGGCTTGGCCTCGGGCGCTTCTTCTACCTTCTGCTCGGAGTCGTTCTCATTGCCCTCATTCTCGAGCGCTTTCGCAGCCAGGCGGAGCTCCGCCAGAGGATCCTCGGTGATCCCGGGCAGAGCAGAAAGATCCAAGTCGTGATGCACGTGCAGCTCGAGGTCGAGCAACACCAAGGATTCGTCGGTGGGGTCGGCGCTGCCGACCTTTACACGGACCTCCCGAGTCTCGATGTTGCCGCTCTCGGTAATCCACTGCGGCATCGGCGTGCGCTCGCCCTTGTCGCGCTTCTTGGCCTTTGTACCGAGGAGCAGCCAGCGGCCGTTCGGCGAGAGCGACCGTGACGTGACCTCGACCTTGTCGCCGAGATAGAAGGGCAGACTCAGGCGCGCGCTGTCGGCGGCCTGGCGCCGGTCGGCCAGTTCTTTGGCCGCCTCGCGCTTCTCCTTGCCGGTACGGAGGTAGTCGAACAGTCGTAGCTCCTGGGCCGCGAGAAAGGGCAGATCCTCCTCTTCGGCGTCGGGGTCGTCGTTCAACCGAAGGTCAGCCGCGCTGTATTCGAGGCCGCTGTGGAGCTCGCGAACGAAGATCTCATCGTCGCGCTCGAAGGCGACGGCTTGTTCTCCGGCCATGAAGAACGGACTCCGCTCGGTCTCGACAGTACGGGTCAGTTGGCGGATCACGCCGTGGGCCAGGTCCTTGACGAAGAGATCACCGTCGCGGGCGTAGACCTTGAGGCTGTAGTCAGCGGTGTACTCGCCACCCTCGACATCGATTTCGCCGCGTTCGACATCTGAGACTCGGCGTAGTGTGTCGCCGTCCAGACCGGCCTCGAAGAGCTCCCGTTCCTCCGAGCCTGCGAGCTTGATTTCGTAGTAGAAAGACTGGCCATCGTCGGCCCAATACTGGTTCTCGGGCGCTCGGCCGAGCCAGTCGGGATGAGCCATGATCTTCTCGAGAGTGACCTCGGAGTCGGCGTGGAGCACCGACCCCAAGATGAGAGGGAGTGCTGCGAAGGTGGAGAGTCGGCTCATCGGAGGTCCTCGTAAAGAAAGCGGTGAGTGAGAGTCCTACGATGCCACAAAGGAGGGTTCGCAGTGGTGCTCGAAGGCCACTTCTAAGTAGAGTCGTTCTCGCGACCTGAAGTCGCGCAGAGCAGCAGGGCTAGACGACTGCACGGGCCGGCTTGTTGATACCACCGACCGACATGAATCGACGCGATCGACCCCGGCGGAGCCTCGAGTTCGGTCCTGTGGCCGGGAGGACCCCGATGAAATCGACCTTCAAAGACCATTTCTCGGGCCACGCAGCCGAGTACGCCTCGAACCGACCGACCTATCCCTCGGCGCTGTTCGAATTCCTCGCAGGTCGAAGCTCGGGCCGTGAACAGGCCTGGGACTGTGCCACTGGCAACGGGCAGTCCGCGCGTGCACTCGCTGACCACTTCGCGCGCGTAGTTGCTACGGACGCGAGCAAGGAGCAACTGGCCGCGGCCCTACCGCACCCGAGAGTGGAGTACCGGCTGGAGCTCGCCGAGTCGACGAGCCTGCAGGATGCAAGCTGCGACCTCGTCGCGGTAGCTCAGGCGGTGCACTGGTTCGAGTCGGACAAGTTCTACGCCGAGGTCCGGCGCGTGGCGCGGCCGCAGGCTCTCCTCGCCGTCTGGACCTACGACGTGATGCGGATCGACCCTGCCGTCGACAGCCTGCTGGACACCTTTCACAATGAGACCGTCGCCGAGTACTGGCCCGCCGAACGCGAGTTGGTCGACTCGCGGTACGCCTCGTTGCCTTTTCCCTTCACCGAGCTCGAGACCCCCGATTTCGAGATGAAGCGCGAGTGGACGGTCGATCGCGCACTGGGCTACCTGGGCACCTGGTCGGCGGTGCGAGGCTTCGCCGCCGATCGCGGGATCGATCCGCTAAGCGCCTTCGAGCCCGCATTGCGCTCGGCCTGGGGCAGCGCGCCTCGCCCGGTGCATTGGCCGTTGACGGTACGTGTGGGCCGGATCGACTAGCCGGCTAGCTGCCAGCGGCCTCGCGAACCGCGGCAGTGATGCTTTCCTTGGTCAGCAGTTCGCTGAAAATCAGAGGTTCTGCCCCGGGCCGATAGAGCAGGTAGAACGGAATGCCGTAGCGGCCGTGATCGGCCAGGAAGTCGGCGATCGCGTCACTACGGTTGGTCCAATCGGCCTTCATGGCGATCACCGAGTGTTGGCTGAAGACCTCGGCGACCTCGGGAGTCTCGAGCACCAGTCGCTCGTTCACCTTGCAGGTGAAGCACCAATCAGCCGTGACGTCGACGAAGACCAGCCGATCTTCGGCGTGTAGGGCTTCGGCTTCGGTGCGGTCAAAAGGTGTCCAGGCAATGAGACTAGCCGTCTCAGTCGAGGCGCTGGCTCGCGCCGCGCCATCCCCGGCGGTTGCCATCCAAACGGCCGCCACGATCGTGGCCGCGGTCCCGAGGCGTAGGACGAAGCGTCCGACGGAGCCCTTCGCTTGGCTCGCGAGCCAGATGAGCGCGGCCATGGTGAGAAGCAGTAATTGGACGAACGCCAACCGCTCGGGAGCGATCTGGGCCGACAGGACGTAGAACAACCACACGGCAGCGGCAGCCAGCAGGAAGCCCATGACGACCTTGAGCGTGTTCATCCAGGCCCCGGGCTTGGGCAGCAGTCGGGCGGCACCGGGGAAGGCCGCCAGCACCAGGTAGGGCAATCCCATGCCGAGGCCGATGGCGGTGAAGACGGCGAGGATGATGAGGGGTGGCTGCGCAAGGCCGAACCCGACTGCGGTGCCGAGGAAAGGCGCCGAACAGGGAGTCGCCATCAAGGTTGCGAAAAGCCCTGCCGCCAGATGGCCGGCGAGCCCCTCGCTCGGCCCTCCGGCAGCGGCATTGGCCAATCGAGCCGGCAGTGGGATCTCGAAGACGCCCCAGAGATTGAGCGTGAAGAGCAGCACGATCACCGCCAAGGCGGTGACAAAGGCTGGTTCTTGAAACTGCACCCCCCAGCCGACGGCTGAGCCGGCCGATTTGGCGATGATCGCGGCGCCCGCCAGGGCCCAAAACGAGGCTAGGATCCCCGCCGCGGTGGCCAGCGCCCCGAAGGTGACGGCTCGGCGACTCTGGCCGGCGCTCTTGACCAGGCCGAGCACCTTGAGCGACAGGACTGGGAGCACACAGGGCATTGCGTTCAGAATCAGACCACCGACCAGCCCCAGGACCAGCATCCAGGCCAGACCGGTGGGCTGAACGGGAGGCTCGGTCGCCGGCATGTCCAGCGCGATGCCGGTCGCGACGCCGCCCGCGCCGACGACGAGCCCCAGCGGTTGGCTCTCGGTCACCGGCGGCAAGCACGACCTGTCATCGCAAGCTTGATAGCGCAGGGAAAAGCTACCTTCGGCCGGGCCGGTGAGCGCGTCAGTCGGCACCAGCAAGTGCGCGATCAAGGTCACTTCGCCCTCGTAGACCGACAGCGGCTCATCCTCGAAGGCGAAGGTTTTGAGTTGCCCGGCCGGATAATCGACTCGATCGAGTCGCCAGCCCGGCGGGCCGTCGATCGTCAGCTCGGTGGGGATCAGGTACTCAAAGGTTGGCTGGTGGCTGTTGGTGTGCCAACCGGATTCGATGGTCATGACGACACCGATCCGGGCGGTTTCGCCGGCAGCGAAGGCGCTCTTCTCCGGGACTGCGTTGACGGTCGCCTTCTTGACTCGGAAGCCCTGAGCCTCCGCTCCCGTGGAGGCCAGGAGAGCGAGTGCCAGCAGTAAGTAGGGGCGTATTCTGTTCATGGGTGCTTGCCTTGAACCGCTACTTCGATCAGAACGGCCAGAGCGCTGGCTACCGGAGAATCCTAGCAGGAGCGAGACCTTGGGAGCAGCTTCGGGGAGTGCGCCACATCCGGTATATTCTTCTCTCCTGGCGCGCTCTCGCGTCTGAATTCACCCCAGGATCTTGCTATGAAATTGTCCCGCCGCGCTGCCGGCATCGGTGAGTCCGCGACTTTGAGCGTGTCGCGCAAGGCCAAGGAGCTCCAAGCGCAAGGGATCGGTATCGTCGATCTCAGCGCCGGTGAGCCCGACTTCCCATCACCCGCTTGCGCGGTCGAAGCGGCACGCCGGGCGCTCGCCGAGGGTTTTACCAAGTACACGCCGGCGGCAGGTATCCCCGAGCTGCGGTCAGCTCTCGCGAAACATTACGAGACCTTGCACGCAGCGCCCTGGAAAGCGGCCGACGTCATGGTCTCGGTGGGTGGCAAGGGCGCGCTTTTCGAGCTCTCCCTGGCGCTCTTTGATCACGGGGACGAGGTGGTTCTGCCCGGCCCCTACTGGGTGAGCTTTCCGGAGCACATCCGCTTCTGTGGCGCCCAGCCCGTCGTCGTGCCGACGCGTGTCGATGACGGCTTCAGGATTCATGCCGACGCGGTGTTGGCTGGGGTGACCGACAAGACGCGCGCGATCCTGCTCAACTCACCGTCCAACCCGACCGGTGGAATTATCGAGGCAGCGGATTTGCGGCAGATCGTCAGTGCGGCGGCCGAGCGCGACATCGTCGTGCTCTCGGATGAAACCTACGATCGCTTCCTCTACGGAGGCCTCGAGCACGCAAGCGCCGCAGCTCTGGCGGCCGAGTTCCCGCAGACTGTCGTGGTGGTGAGTTCATTTTCGAAGACCTATGCCATGACCGGCTGGCGTCTGGGCTTCGCGCTGGGCCCGGCCTGGGTGATCGAGGCAGCACTCAATATCCAGAGTCACGCGACCTCGAATGCGACGTCTTTCGCGATGCATGGCGCGGTGGCGGCTCTGGCCGAAGCCGAACCGGATGTGAGACGAATGGTGATCGAGTTCGAGGGCCGGCGGGAACTCGTGAGCGCAGGGCTCGAAGCCATCCCCGGAGTGACCTGCAAACCGCCGGACGGCGCCTTCTATGTCTTTCCCAATGTCGCTGACTGCTATGCGGCGGGCCGCCAAGGCTCGGTCGAGTTGGCTGAGTACCTGCTGCAAGAAGCGCACGTTGCCGTGGTCCCCGGTGTCGCCTTCGGCCATGACGATCACATACGGCTTTCCTTCGCCACTTCCCGCGATCAACTGCGGGAAGGGTTGGCGCGGATCGCCCGAGCTCTCTAATAAACCCGAGCTCTCCAACAGCTCGAGCTCTCGAACAACTCGATCTCTCGAACAAGGAGACTGACCCATGACCAACTTCCATCGAACGATCCTCGTGGCCCTGCTGGTTGCTATAGCGAGCCTTGCTTCGCCCATGCGGGCCGAGGAGATGCCACCGACCGTCGAAGAAGCCAAAGCGTTCGTGGCCGAGGCCGAAGCCCGCCTGGCCGAGGTTTCCGAGGAAGCCGCTCGCTCCGCCTGGGTACAGTCCAACTTCATCACCGAGGACACGGAGTTCTTGGCCGCTCTGGCGAATGAGCGAGCGATCGCGGCGACCATGGAGTACGCGATCGGTGCGGCGCGTTTCAACGACCTGGAGCTGTCGGGCGATCTGCGTCGCCAGCTGGATCTGCTGCGTCTCGCCCTGACCATGCCGGCGCCCGAGGATCCAGCCCAGCTGAAGGAACTCACCCAGATCGCCAGTTCGCTGGAGAGCCAGTACGGCTCCGGCAAGTACTGCCCTGAAGGCGACGCATGCCGCAACCTTGGAGACCTGTCGAAGCTACTGGCCACCAGTCGCGACCCTGAGGCTCTGCTCGACGCCTGGAGCGGCTGGCGCACGATCTCCCCCGCGATGCGCGCGGGCTACGCACGGTTCGTCGAACTCTCAAATGAAGGTGCCCGCAACTTGGGTTTTGCCGATACCGGTGCGATGTGGCGGGCCAAATACGACATGGATCCGGACGATCTGACGGCCGAGCTCGATCGGTTGTGGGGTCAGGTGAAGCCGCTCTACGACGATCTGCACTGCTATGTGCGGCGCCGCCTCAACGAGACCTACGGCGACGACGCGGTGGCGCTCGACGGACCGATCCCAGCCCACTTGGTGGGCAACATGTGGGCCCAGACCTGGAGCAACATCTACGACCTGGTGGCGCCGCCCGGTGACGATTCCGGGTTCGATCTGACTGAGGAACTGGTCAAGCGCAACGTGACGGCCGAAGACATGGTGCGTTATGGCGAGGGCTTCTTCACATCGCTCGGCCTGCCGCCGCTGCCCGAGACTTTCTGGCGTCGCTCGCTGTTTACCAAGCCTCAGGATCGCGATGTGGTCTGCCACGCCAGCGCCTGGGACGTCGACAACGTAGACGACATCCGGATCAAGATGTGTATCGAGATCACCGACGAGGACTTCTCGACCGTCCATCACGAACTGGGGCACAACTTTTATCAGCGTGCCTATGCCACTCAGCCATTCATCTATCGCGAGTCGGCCAACGACGGCTTTCACGAAGGGGTCGGGGACACGGTCGCGCTATCCGTCACGCCCAAGTATCTGGTCGATGTCGGCCTTCTGGACGAGGAGCCGGACGCTTCAGCCGATCTCGGAGTCCTGATGCGGATGGCACTTGACAAGGTCGCATTCCTGCCGTTTGGCCTGCTGGTCGACCAGTGGCGCTGGCAGGTGTTCTCCGGCGCGATCGAGCCTGAAGCCTACAACGCAGGTTGGTGGGCACTGCGCGAGCAGTACCAGGGTGTCGCCGCGCCGGTGGTCCGGAGCGAAGCAGACTTCGACCCAGGTGCCAAGTACCACGTGCCGGCCAATACACCCTACACGCGCTACTTCCTGGCCGGCATCCTCCAGTTCCAGCTCCATCGGTCGCTCTGCGCCGCCGCGGGTTATGAGGGGCCCCTTCATCGCTGCTCGATCTACGGCAACGAGGAGGCCGGCCGGCGCCTGATAGACCTGCTCGAGATGGGCCTGAGCCGCCCCTGGCAGGATGCGCTCGAGGCGATCTCGGGCCAGCGGGAGATGGATGCCACAGCGATCCTCGACTACTTCGAGCCCCTGGCCGGCTGGCTCGCGGAGCAGAATGAAGGCCAGGCTTGCGGCTGGTAGGCGGCAGGGCTTCGCGATAAGGGCGGGTTAGCGATCTAGCGGGCGGACCACTGCCATGAGCCGCCCACACAGGTGCCGGCGACGACGCTGTCACCGGCGCCGAAGACGAGCGCTGCGGCGAGGGTGTCAGGCGTCCAGCCGGCAAGTGATGGGGCTTCGAGGTCGAGCACGACGAAGTCGGCCAAGAGTCCAGGGGCGATGCGCCCGGCTTGCAGGCCGAGGGCCGTCGCGCCGTGCTCGGTGGCGCTAGCCAGGAGCCGGGCGGCGCATTGGCCCTCGTTCCCCGTCAGGACGCCGCGTTCTTCCCGCGCCAGCCGCTGAGCGTACTCGAGCCAGCGCATCTCCTCGAGCATAGAGATGCGGGCGTTGGAGTCGGTGCCGAGCGAAAGGCTCGCCCCGGCCCCAAGGTTTTCGAGGTCGGCGATTCCGTCGGCGAGGTTGGCCTCGGTCAGCGGGCAGATGCAGACTCCGGCGCCCCGTTCGAACCACGAAGTGAGTTGGGCCGAGGTCGTGTGGGTGCAGTGCACGGCGGTGAATTCCTTGCCGGGATCGAGTCGGTCCACGAGCAATTCGACAGGAGAGCGGCCGTAGGCCTGGCGGCTGGCCTCGACCTCCTGCCGCTGTTCCTCGAGGTGCATGTGAAAGACCATGCCGCGGCGACGCGCCTCGGCATGAAGCTCGGCGACCTCCCCAGGGTCGGCGGCTCGGATCGAGTGGGCGACTGCGCCAAGCGTCTGCCGGGGGGCGTCCACAACTGCCTCGAGACGCTCGACTTGGGCCCAGTAGGTTTCCGGATCGGGGACTTCGAATCGGAGCTGCCCGCCGGCCAGCGGTTGTCCGATGCCTCCGGTGCGGTAGTAGGCTTCGAGGAGCACGATACGAAGTCCGCTATCCGAGGCGGCCCTGAGGACGACTTCATCGAAAGCAAAGTCGCGCGCCGCGGAGTCCTCATGGTGGAGGTAGTGGAACTCACCGACACTCGTGATGCCCGCGGTTCGCATCTCGTCGAACGCCGACCGGCAGAGTTTGTAGAGGAGGTCCCCGTCGAGCTTGTCCACGAGGTCGTACATCGCTTCCCGCCAGGTCCAGAAACTGCCTCTGCCGGCGGGGAAGCGCTCGCCCCGCCCGCGCAAGCCGCGCTGAAAGGCGTGCGAATGAGCGTTGACGAACCCGGGGAGGAGCGCTCGCTCCGCGAGCCTTAGATCAGCTTCGAGGCCCAAGGCACCGCAACGTTCGATGCGACCCTCCGTTGTGACTTCGAGTTGGATCCCAGCCGCGAAGCGGCCCTCGATCCAAGTCCAGTCGGCTTCGATGATCCGCGGCGTCGTCATTGCGGCCGCGCTCCGCAGAAGTGCTCGATGAGGTCATCGAGGATCTCGCCGGCGCGCCAGAACTGGTCCTTGGGCAGGAATTCGTTCGCTCGATGGGCCACTCCGATCGAGCCGGGGCCGAAGAGGACACAGTCGGCGCCAGTGCGGGCGAGCGTGCCACCGTCGCTCGAGAACGAGACCCCTACATCGCCCTGTTGCTGGAGCAGGTCGCACAGAACGCGATAGAGAGGGGCCTCCGGGCGGGTCAGAAGTGGTGGGCTGTCGTTGTCCACTGCGAGGCTCCAGGAGCTGCCGTCGAGCGCCTTCGCGAGCGTTGCCTCGAGCCGCTGAGTGAGCTGCCCGGGTGCCATACCCGGCAAAGGGCGGAGGCCCAGGTCGATCGTACAAAGGTCAGGAATCACGTTGGTCGCCGAACCCCCTGCGATCCGCCCGACGTTGAGGGTGACGAAGGGCACGTCGGGAAAGTACTGCGAGGCGTCGCTCGACTCGAGTTCGAGTTCACGCCTCAACGCAGCCAATGCCTCGAGCGCCGGGCCCGCCGGCTCGATGGCGCTCTGCCCCCGATGGGGATAGCCGCTGTGAGCGGGTCGTCCGTTGATGGTGAGCTGCAGGCGCAGGTGGCCTTTGTGCAGGCGGACGGCCGCAAGCTCAGTCGGCTCTCCAATGACTATCTGCCGGGGAAGGTCTACTCTGTCTGCGTGCTGGGCGACCCACTGTTGGGCGCCGATCGAACCCACTTCCTCGTCGGCCGTGAGCAGGAGCGCCAGCGGCGCCTTCATTCGTTCAGGGTCCAGGCGCCGAAAACGATCGAGCGCCAGGGCGACGAAGCCCTTCATGTCACAAGCACCCCGAGCCACCCAGCGGTCGCCGCCGTCGGTCAGGGTCCATGGATCGCTCGCCCAGTCCTCTTCGTCCGCTGGCACGACATCCAGATGGCCGGACAACGTCAGACCATCACCGGTTGCTGATCGAGGCCCGCGGCGCAGGAGGACGTTGGTCTTGAGGCCGCCGTCGTAGCCCTGGAGTGTGCGCTCGGGCTCTTCGGCCCGCGCCAGCTCAAGCACCGTCCGGACCGAATCCTCAGAATTCGCCGAACTGACCGACGGCACAGCCACGAGGCACTCGAGAAACGACTCAGGCGTGGAGGGCATCGACGTACGTTAGCGGCGGGTGTGCGGGTAGGCAAGCGAGATATGTGACTTCTGTGCCCTCCCGCGGTCGAAAGTGACGTACGGGCGCTTCACGCCCGCGGTCCAAAACCCTGCGGGCCCTAGGTCTGCAGGTTCTCTCTTAGGGCCTCCTAGGAGGCCCTCTCTCCTCAGGTGGGTGGCTCGGCTGGGTAGGTTGAGCCACCCGCCTCTTTTTTGGCTCCCAGGACCTCGCGGGGACCTCGTGTGGGCCTCGGGGGGCCGCGTCCATCGTGGTACGCTGAAGACCCTCTGGCCGTAGTCGAGAGCGCTCCTTTGCGGCCCCAAATAGCATCCCGAGGAGTCTCCGTGAAGCCCGACCCCATCGTTCGGCTGCGCTCCGACAAGCGCGTCCTGTTCCTGACCAAAGACCCGGATCTGGTGAGGCGCCAACTCGCCGGCGAACTCGATCTGACGATGGCCGATCTCACCGTCGATGATTTGCTCGACGACATCAACACCGATGCGATGACGCCCGCCTGGGTCTGTTTCAGCTACAAGCCCGAAGATCTGGCCCGCGATGCCTACGCTGGGTTGATCGTCGACGGCGAACGTCTCTTCGAGCATGATGCGCTGGCCAAGGGCAACTTCGAGGCCATCGTCTCAGGCCTGCGCAAGGGCGTCGGCAGTTCCCGGGAAACAGCCGTACAGGCGGAGAAGTGGAGTGGGATCCGGATAGCCATTGCGGCCTCTTTCGCACCGATTCATGCCGCCAACAACATCAATCAGGGCGTCCTGATGGGTGACCACGCGATGCTCGAGAGGCTCCAGAACGGCGAGGGCGTGCCGCTCGAGGAGTTCTACCGCGACTACGACCCCATGACTCAATTGATCGTCCAGGCGGGAGGCCTCTTTCCGTTCGCCAAGTCAGTGGCGGCGGGCGAGATCGAACTGCCCGAGAGCGCGACGGCGGCACGTCCGATGACCATGGCCGAGAAGATCCTCGCCCACCATCGAGTCGGTCGCGACACGGGAGCGGTCAAGCCCGGCGACTCTCTCGTCGTCTCGGTAGATGGAGGTTACTCGCACGAGTTCACCACGGCGCAAGTGCACTACTTCCTGGAGCAGGAGTATGGGAAGGACTACCGGCTGGCCAAGGCCGAGAGCTTCGCCGTCTTCGAGGATCACCTCATCTACGCGGACGACGTACCGAAGATGCGCGGTTTCATCGACAAGATCGAGATCCTGCGCCGCATGCAGCGCGAATTCCAGGCCCACACCGGAGTGCAGGATTTTTCGGCCAAAGATGGGGTCTCGCCCGGCATCTGTCACGAAGTCGCGCGGGAGAAGCTGATCTCACCGGGTGAGTTCATCCTGGCCACGGACTCCCACACCTGCATGGGTGGGTGCAACAACGCGCTCACCTGGGGCGTGGGGGCGACCGAATACGCGAGCCTCGTCTACTCAGGCTTCACTACCGTTGAGGTGCCGGAATCGATCCGCTTCGAACTCGTGGGCAGCCTGCCCAGCGGGGTCACGGCGAAGGACGTGATGCTCCACATCCTGCTCGAGTACGCCCGCCCGCAGGAGACTCTCAAGCGGGTCATGGAATTCACCGGTCCGGGCTTGGCGAGCCTATCGATGGATGAGCGAGCGACGCTGACCAACATGGCGACCGAGTGCTCGGCGCGCGGAGCGATCGTGGAGGCGGACGACGAGACCTATGATTGGATCGCCGCGCGACGCCCCGACATCGACCTCGACGGCGTCCGTCGTTCGGCGGTTGCGCCCGACCCGGGTGCCGAGTACGCCGGCGGCGTCCACGTCCTCGACCTGGCCGCAATGCGCCCGATGGTCGCTCATCCCGGGGATCCGGATCGCGGGATACCGTCAGACCCCACAAACGGGGCCTATATCGACGGCCTGGGGAAGGTTGCCGTCGATATTGCCTACGGCGGTAGTTGTACCGCTGGGAAGATCGATGATCTGAGGTTCTACCATCAGGTGGTCCTCGAGGCCGTCGAGGCCGGCCGCAGGGTTGCGGACGGGGTTGAATTCTTGATTCAGTATGGCTCGCAGGAAGTCGAGCAGTACTGCAGTGAACACGGTTTCATCGAGACCTTCGAGCGCGCCGGTGTGCGCCTCATTCACCCCGGTTGCGGAGCTTGCATCGGCTGTGGACCCGGAGTGTCGGAGGAAGAAGATCAGGTGACGGTGTCGGCGATCAATCGCAACTACAAGGGCCGTTCCGGGCCAGGGCGGCTTTATCTCGCCTCACCGCTGACGGTCGCGGCCTCGGCCTTCACCGGGCACATCACGCCCTACCGTCCGGGAATGTTCAGCGCGACCCCTGCCGACGCGGCGCACGCCTGACACATGGAGCGCTTCGAACTCGTGGCGCGCACGCTGCGCGGCGGTTTGACCGAGTGCTGGCACTTCGGTGCTCTAGCGGTATTTGATCCAACGGGGGCGGAAGTCGCCCGCCTTGGCGACCCTGAGGTCCCCGTGTTCATGCGCTCGTCCGCCAAGCCCTTTCAGACTATCGCCATGCTCGAGTTGGGGCTGGAGCGGCTCGACCTGGAACCTGAGAATCTCGCCTTGATCAGTGCTTCGCACGGCGGCTGTGAGATTCACACCGAACGCGTCGAGAAGCTCCTGGCAGGAACCAAGCTGGCGCCGGCCGCTCTCTTGTGCGGTGCACAAACGCCGTACGACAGCGCCGCGACCGAGCGCCTCGCCGAGCGTGGCGAGAGCCCTTCGGCACTGCACAACAACTGTTCGGGCAAGCATGCCGGAATGCTCCTGACCTGCGCCGCGGCGGGCTTGTCGCTCGGCGACTACGTCAGTAGCGATCACCCGCTGCAACGTCGGATCGCCGACACCATCGCTCGATTCTGCGGTGTTGAAACGGCGGATCTAGGTGAGGGCGTGGATGGCTGCAGCCTGCCGACACATCGGGTGGCCCTCGGCGCCGTGGCGCGAGCCTATGCCCGCCTTGCGCGGCCCGAGTCTCTGCCCGACCCTGCGGACCGCAGACGGGCTGAGCGAGTCTTCGGCGCCATGACCACCGCGCCCGCGATGGTCGCTGGTCCTGGACGGTTCACTACTCGCTTGATGGAGGTTGGCGGTGGATCGATCCTCGGCAAGGAAGGGGCGGACGGCTTCTACGCGGCCGCCGCGCGCGGTGATCGGCCGTTGGGCATGGCGCTCAAGATCGCCGATGGCACCGAAATCTGCCGCGATGGTGTCGTGATCGACGTTCTCAGCCGACTCGGAGTGCTGACTACGGCCCAAGCCGAAGAGCTGGCGAGCTTTCGACGCGTGACGCGGCTCAACCGCCGTGGGCGCCAAGTCGGCGAGGTGGTGCCGGATATCGCGCTGGAGCCGCTCGTCTCGTAGTGCGATGAAGTGGGTCGAGAGCAAGGCGTTGGTTCTGTTGGGCTTGCTCGGGCTCCTGATTGCCGGTTGCACCGGTGCCGGCGACCGGGCGGCTTCGAGTTACCGTTCGGTGAACCCGGGCGTGGCCTTCGAGATGATGGCCGACAATCCTGAACTCGTAGTGCTCGACCTGCGATCTTTCGCCGAGTACTCAGGGCCGACCGGCCATCTCGAGCGTGCCGTGTCGACGCCGGTCGCTGAACTGGGCTCGCTCTGGCCGGTTATCGATCTATCGGCCGAGGACACCGTGCTGCTCTATGGCGGCGATGGCGGCGAGATGCAGATCGAGGCGGCTAGGGCCCTGATCGAGAGAGGGTTGCGCTACGTCGTGCAGATCGAAGGCGGGCTCGAGGCTTGGTTGGCCGATGGCTTCGCTGTGCGGGTCGAGGACGCGCCGCTGAGCCCGCGCCGCCCGCTCAGTCCCGAGTAGCCCTCCGGGTCACGCGGGTGGGTGTTGAGGCACTCAGTAGCCGAGAGCCGTCAGGGTTTCTCGGTCCGGTGGCGGGATCCGGTCGAAGACGACCCCCGCTTCGGTCATCGAGTCGTCGGTGGTGCCGACGTGAATCACTGTGGCCTCAGCGCGTACGATCATCGAGCCCAGTGCGATCTCGAGGTGTAGGCGTTCGCCGATTCTGAGCTGACGATCGGTCTCGACCCGAGCGCCGCCGGCGCAAACATCCAGGGTCCGGCCCAAGCCGTCGACGGGGCCGGTACGCACCTCCTGCGTCAAATAGGCGAAAGAGACCAGGTTGTGCGCTGGAATGCGCTCGAAACGCCGTTTCTCCCGCTGGGCGGTATCCATGCTCACTGGGACTTCCTAATAGGGATTGTACCTTCTTGAGGTTCTCCGCGCTTTCTTGTCAGGTAGCGATAGGAGCCGCAAGGAGGTCGTCAGGGATGCCGAACGCGTCCACCAACGCCGCCGCCTGTGGGCGAATCTCGAGACAGAGGAGGTTGACCTGCTTGCCAATCGCCTTGGCTTTGGCTCCTTCGAGGTAGCCGTGTTCCAAGAACCAGCCCCGGTCCCGCTCGATGGACTCGAGGGCATGGAGTTGGGCCAGGGGCTCGAGCGCGGCGGCCAGATTGGGATCCTCCAGGTCGGCCAGAACGGTGCGGAATCTCTGCGCCACGACACGATCGACGTGAGCTTCGGCCAGCGCTACGACGTGGTCCTGGCACTCGACGAGAGCCTGGAAGCTGGCTATGCCCCGCTTGAGGCGTTGGCGCAGCCTTCGGGCCACTGTGCTTAGCAGATGGTCCTCCCGCCACTGCAGTGCCTCGAGCTGGAACTCGGCGCCACGTAGGTGTTCCTGGGCCGTATTGCGGGTGACGATCGGGTTGAGTTCGGTGACCAGGGTGCCGGCTTGCTCGGCTGCGTAGCGCAGGAGGTCGAGGAAACCCATGTCGCCGAATTGCTTCTTGTACTTCGACAGCAGGCCCTTGGCCAGGAGCTGAAGCAGCACCGTGTTGTCCCCTTCGAAGGTAGTGAAGACATCGGTGTCCGCCTTCAAAGCGGCGAATCGGTTGACCGCCAGATAGCCTTGGCCGCCGCACGCTTCGCGAGCGGCCTGGATGGTGTCGGTAGCGTGCCACGTGGTGATCGCCTTGAGCCCGGCGGCTGTGCTCTCCAGTTCACGGCGAGTCTCGTCGGGGTCGTTGAGGTACTTGTGAGCCAGTTGGCGCAGCGCGAAGTGGAGAGCGTAGGTCTTGGCCAGCCTGGGCAACAGGCGCCTTTGATGGGTTCGATAGTCGAGTAGCGTGGTCTCGGCCTCTCCGGCCGGGCCAAACTGACGGCGGCGTTCGGCGTAGCGGACTGCGATGGTGAGGGCCGACTTGGCGGCAGCCAGCGAGGCTAGAGCTACGCTGACCCGGCCGCCGACCAGAGTTCCGAGCATGGTGAAGAAACGCTTCGACGGGCTGGCGATCGGACTCGAGTAGGTTCCCTCGGCCGAGACCTGGGCGAAGCGATCGAGCAGGTTGGCTCGCGGCACGCGGACCTGGTCGAACCACAGACGCCCGTTGTCGACCCCATTCAGGCCGAGCTTGTCGCCGCAGTCTTCGATCCGAACACCCGTCACCGGGCTTCCGGCTTCGTCTCTGATCGGGACCAGGAAAGCGTGCACGCCATGGTGCTGATCATCGACCTCGAGTTGGGCGAAGACCGTGGCCAGCTGACCGTGGCAGGCTGCGTTGCCGATGTAGTCCTTGCGCGCCTGGTCATGGGGTGTGTGGATGACGAACGACTCATTCTCCGGGTCATAGCGCGCCGTAGTTTCGATTTCGGCCACATTGGACCCGTGGCCGGTCTCAGTCATGGCGAAACAGCCGGGCAGGTCGAGGGTCGAAGCGTCGCGTAGGTGGGCGCGATGGTGCGCGGTAGTTCCCAGCTGATGAATAGAGCCGGCGAAAAGGCCGAACTGGACCCCGAACTTGACCAGCAAGCTCAGGTCGTGACCGGCGAGAGTCTCGAACGCCGCGAGGAAGCCCGCCGGGTCGCCGCCGCCGCCGAAATCGGTCGGGAAGCCGAGTCCGCCGTAGCCTTCGGCCGCCAGGGCCCGGCACCAGACGAGCACCTGCTCGCGATACTCGGCCTTGGGCAGGTCGTAGACGTAGCGGAAGCGCTCCTCGGCGAGCAGACCGCGCAGTTTCTGGCGGATTGAGGCGTCTGGATGGTCCAGGAGGCGCCCAAGGGCTGAGCTATCGAGGGCGCCGGGCTCCGCGAGCTTTGCGCGGGGAGCGGGCTCGGCGGTCGGGCGGACCGGACGGATCAGCGTTCGCGAAGCCTCGTGGCCCACAACTCCGAGGGCTTCTTCGACGCGTTCGAGAGCCGCTCGCTCGCTCGGCTTGACCTGGCGGCCGTCGGCCTGGGCCATCTCGACGCCGAGGCTCGTCAGAGTCCGGCGTTGGTCGGCAGTGAGAGTCGCCGAGGAGCTGCGGATCGCCGCCAGGAGCTGCTGCAACTCCACCGCGGTGGGAGGGCTTGCCGGGTCGAGCCAGCGACCCAAAGCATCGCGGCATTGCGTGTCGAGTTCCTTGTCGGAGTGCGCGGCTTGGCAGATTTCCTGGATCTCGGAATCGCTCAAGTCGCCGTCGGCCCAAGCCACGTACAGCATCGGTAGGAAGGCCCGCAGCCGCACGTCGTTCAGCGGGCCTGTGAGGCTTGAATCGGGGGTCATTTGTTCTCCTCGCTCGGTCTTCGAACGTCGCCGACCGGTTGGCTTGACTCTATTAGAGCCGATCCCCCGGTCAACGCTGATCGAAGGCATCCGTCTGATAGCCTGCGCGCCCTATGAGTGAAACGATTCCTATTCGTATTGCGCACAGTCCGGACTCGGACGACGCGTTCATGTTCTACGCCATGACGCAGGGTTTACTCGACACCGAGGGCCTCGAAGTCAGCCATGTACTGCAAGATATCGAGACGCTGAATCAAGCGGCCTTCGAGGGCAAGTACGAAATCACTGCGCTCTCGGTTCACGGCTACGCCTACCTGGCCGATCGCTATGCGTTGATGCCGTCCGGAGCGAGCTTTGGCGATGGCTACGGGCCGGTTGTCGTGGCCAAGACCGCGATGACGCGGGAGGATCTGGCCGGCGTCCGAGTGGCGATTCCTGGCGAGCTGACGACGGCCCATCTGGCACTCAAACTCTGGCAGCCCGCTGCGGAAACCGCGATCGTGCCTTTCGACCAGATTCTCGACGTCGTCGAGTCGGGCGAATACCAGGCCGGGGTGGTGATCCATGAAGGCCAGCTCACTTTCCAAGAGCAGGGCCTTGTGAGCATCGTGGATGTCGGTGCATGGTGGCAGGAGGAGACCGGCGGGCCGCTGCCGCTGGGAGCCAACGGCATTCGCAAAGACATCGAACCGGCCCTCCAGAAGCGGCTCTGCCGCCTGCTGCGTCAGAGCATCGACTACGCCCTCGACCATCGCGACGAGGCGTTGGGCTATGCCCTGCGCTACGCCCGGGGGCTGGAAGACGATCCCGAGAGGTCGGACACTTTCGTCGGCATGTACGTCAACGAGTGGACGCGCGACTATGGCGAGAAGGGCCGGCGCGCGGTTCAGTATTTGCTTGATCGCGGACATGAGGCTGGAGTGCTGGGTCACCGGCAAGTGGCCGAGTTCGTGGAATACGACTGAGGGCGGTCCTAGAGACCACCACGACCAGCCACTACGACAAGAGAGAGACGAGAATGGCGTTCGAAAACCTCGAAGTACCGGCCGACGGTCAGGAAATCACCTTCCAGAACGGAGAGCTCAACATCCCGGAGCGTCCGATCATCCCCTTCATCGAGGGTGACGGCATCGGTCCCGACATCTGGAAGGCCACCCGTCATGTGCTCGACGGCGCAATCGAGAAGCAGTACGGCGGTGCCCGCTCGATCGCCTGGATGGAGATCTACGCCGGTCAAAAGGCCAAGGACACACGGGACGAGTACTTGCCGACCGAGACTGTCGATGCCATCCGCCACTTCAAGGGCGCGATCAAAGGACCGCTGACGACTCCCGTGGGTGGTGGTATCCGCAGTCTCAACGTCTCCCTGCGCCAGATTCTCGATCTCTACGCCTGCATTCGTCCGGTGCGACATTTCAAGGGCGTGCCGTCGCCGGTGAGGGCGCCGGGCAAGGTCGATATGGTCCTCTTTCGCGAGAACACGGAGGATGTGTACGCGGGGATCGAGTGGGAGGAGGGCTCACGCGGGGCGCAGGAAGTGATCGAGTTCCTCAACCAGAAACTCGGCAAGAAAGTGCGTCAGGACAGCGGCATCGGGATCAAACCGATATCCGCCACGGGCTCGAAGCGCCTGGTACGCAAGGCGCTCCAGCATTGCGTCGACATGGGCCGCACCGACCTGACGCTGGTGCACAAGGGCAATATCATGAAGTTCACCGAGGGAGCCTTCAAGGAGTGGGGCTACGAGGTGGCCGCCCAGGAGTTCGGCGACGTGACGATCACCGAGCAGCAGCTCTGGGACGATCTTGGCGGCGAGCTGCCGGAGGGCAAGATCCTGGTCAAGGATCGGATCTCCGACGCGATGTTTCAGCAGGTCCTGCTGCGGCCGGCCGAGTACCAGGTGCTGGCCACTACCAACTTGAACGGTGACTATCTGTCGGATGCTCTGGCGGCGCAGGTCGGCGGATTGGGTATGGCTCCCGGCAGCAACGAAGGCGATGGCGTGGCTCTTTTCGAGGCGACTCACGGCACGGCGCCCAAGTACGCCGGCCAGGACAAGGTGAACCCAGGGTCTCTCATCCTGTCGGGCGCGATGTTGCTGCGCTGGCTCGGCTGGGCCGAGGCCGCGGAGGGGATCGAGAAGGCTCTCGAGAGCACGGTGGCCCAGAAGCGGGTGACCTACGATCTCGAACGCCAGATGAAGGGCGCGACACTGCTCAAGACCTCGGAGTTCGCGGCCGCAATCGTCGACAACCTCGAATAGCAGCCGTTCGATAGCTCAGGGCCGACCGGGACCTGAACGGCGAGCTGCCTTGAGAGCCGCCTGCAACTATGAGCCGGATGGCGTCGTAAGGTCCCTAGGGAGATGCTGCGATGAAATCTAGAACCCTGATTGCCTGGCTCTTGCTCGGCGCCGCCGCTGTCGGCTTCCTCTATTGGGCGTTGCCGCGAGCCCAGCCGCTCGAGCCGGAAGCCTGGATGGTGTCGCGGGACGACGCCGAAGCCACCACCCTCGAGATGGCCAGGGACCTGGGCGAATTGCCCCAGGGCGCCTTCGTTATCGTCAATCGGATGACGAGGCAGGGGCTGCTCTTGCGAGTTGGAGAGTTTGTCGACGGGGGAGGCTCGCTCGAAGCCGTACGCGCCAGCAGGCTCTTCTCGATAATGAGCTACTGGTCCGTAGTGGTGCACGACCCTTCCGATAGCGGGCAGGACTGGGACTACCGGGGCGCGATCTCACCGAGCGGACAGTTGCTCCAGATCGAACGGCACATGGAAGACGATGAGGAGGCCGAACCGCTCGATAGCGCAGCCGCGCGCGACCGTGCCGACGGCCTCCTGACGGATCTAGGCTTCGATCTGAGTCGCTATGGCGAGCCCGAGACCCGGTTGCGCGACCGGGCCTATCGCACCGACGCGACCGTACGTTACGTCGATACCGAGCAGCTCTTGGGCGAGCGCTTCAGCTACGGCGTCGAGGTCAAGTTTGCCGGCGACCAGTTGATGGGCTTCGCCCATTTCTTCGACGACCCGTCGGAAAACGACCTGATCGCTCGTATTCAGTCGATCGGACTCTGGCAATTTGCGTGGATCTACGTCGCCCTGCTGCTCGCCCCCCTTGTGGCGATTCCCTTCGTGCGGCGCTATCACGCCGGCGAGATCGGACTCCGTCGGGGCCTGCAGATTGGCGGGGTGATGATCGCCGCCGGCCTGATCGCGATGCTTCTCACAGCCAAAGGTATCGCCGGGGGCATCGGCATGGGAGCCCTCTCCAAGCCGGCAACGGCCGTCGCGGTGGTCTTTCTCTTCATGGTCAGCTACTACCTCCCCATGGGCCTGGTAGGCCTGCTGGGCTGGTCGGTCGGTGAGTCACTCATGCGCCAGCGGTCGAGCCGCAAACTGGCGGGCTTCGACGCGCTCTTCCGCGGCCAATGGCGCAACGCGACCTTCGCACGCGCCTCCTTGCGCGGCCTCGTCTGTGGACTCCTCATTCTGAGCGCCGCACTCGGTGCCCTGCTGCTGGTGCCCAAGGGAGTGACCTCCCTCGGACTCAACGCCGGGGGTCCGGCCTGGTCCAGTAGCCAATGGTGGGGCCCGGCCACGTTCTGCTTCGCCCTCAGCTACGCCCTCTACACGGTCCTCTTCGGCCAGCTCTTTCTCGTCCCATGGTTGAGCCAGTTCCTTGGCCGTGCGGGGCGCTGGCTGGGTCCTATCCTGGCCGTAGGCATCTCCGTATTGTTCTTCTTCCCGATGGCGATTCTTCTTCCCGCTGGTTGGACCTTCGCGGTTTCGCTGGTCTTCTATGGCACGTCGATGCTGGTGTTTCTCCGCTACGGCGTGTTCGCCAGCGTCGTATCGACCTACGTCGCCTACGTCGTGCCACTCGCGCTGCCGCTTGCCGGTAGCGGCCACCCCTCGATCCAGCTCAACGCCGGGCTCCTTCTCGTCTCGGCGGCTCTGCCGATGCTCCTGAGCTTCCGCTACTTGCTCAGGGGCGAGGAGTTCGTTTACCGCTACGAAGACATTCCTCCCCATGTTCGTAGGATCGCCGAGCGCGAACGACAGAAGGTAGAGCTCGAGACGGCACGAGGGATCCAGTCGTCCATCCTGCCCGAGCTCCCTCCTCAGCTCCATGGCGTGCAGCTCTCGCACAGCTATGTCCCGGCCTCGGAGGTGGGTGGGGACTTCTACGACGTGCTGGGGCTCGATGACGGACGGCTAGCGGTCGCCGTGGGTGATGTCGCCGGTCACGGTGTCTCGAGCGGCCTCGTGATGTCGATGGCCAAATCGGCCCTCTCCGTGCAGGTCACCTTCGATCCCGAGGTCGAGGCCGTCTTCAGTACCCTCAACCGCATGGTCTACCAGAGCGCCCGCAGGCGCCTGCTGACCACGCTGTGTTACGCCCTGATCGACCCTCTCGAGAAGGAGATGTTCTACGCCAGCGCCGGTCATCTGTTCCCGTACCGCGTCACTTCGGAAGGCAAGGTGGAGGCCCTGGAGTCAATTTCATATCCGTTGGGGGTACGGGAGAGCCTGCCGATCCGCCCCCGTGCGGCGAAGCTCGATTCGGGCGACAAACTCTTCCTCTACAGCGATGGTGTAGTGGAAGCGAGCCCGGAGCACAGCGTCGATCAGTTCGGCTTCGACCGCCTGGAGGAGAGTCTCGGGCGCCACGCTACGCGCGATGTCCACGGGCTGCGGGACGGGGTTCTAGCGGATCTGGAAGCCTTTGCCGGCCGTCACCCGCTCGACGACGACCTCACGGTCCTGGTGCTCGAACTACCCTGATTCGAGTACAGGCTGGGGAGGTCGGTCGAGCGCTCGCTCTGATAGGCTGCACACTCCCCAAGTCCGCGGCCCCGCGGGCCGACTCCCGGAGGTCAGTTTGAAGATCCACGAGTATCAAGCGAAGGAAATCCTGCGCCGCTATGGTGCGGCCACCCCACGTGGCAAGGTGACGGACGAGGCCGGCGAAGCCGGCTCGATCTGCGAGGAATTCGGCGGCCGCGCGGTCGTCAAGGCGCAGATTCACGCCGGCGGTCGGGGCAAGGGCGGCGGGGTGAAACTGGCCGACTCGCCGGCCGACGCAGAACGGCTCGCGGGCGAGATTCTCGGCATGCAGCTGGTGACTCCGCAGACCGGGCCCGAGGGCCAGGCGGTACGGCGCGTCCTGATCGAAGAAGCGCTCGACATCGCCTCCGAGTACTACCTGGCCGTGACTCTCGACCGGCAGGCCGGACTGCCCATTGTGATGGCGTCGACCGAAGGCGGGATGAACATCGAGGAGGTGGCGGAGGAGACCCCTGACGCCATCGTCAAGGTCGCCTTCGATCCGCACCTGGGTCTGCTGCCCTTCCAGGCGCGCCAGGTCAGCGATCGCCTTGGCCTCACCGGCAAGACCGGACGCCAGGCGCAGAAGCTCGTGACCGCGGTGGCCCGCACCTACGTCGACATGGATGCGTCCCTGGTCGAGATCAACCCGATGCTCGTCACGGGGGGCGGCGATGTGGTGGCACTCGACGCCAAGATGAACTTCGACGACAACGCGCTCTTCCGCCATGGCGACGTCAAGGAGATGCGGGATCTGGCGGAAGAGAATCCGCTCGAGGTGGAGGCCGGCAAGTTCGGGCTCAACTACATCAAGCTCGACGGTGACATCGGCTGCATGGTCAACGGCGCCGGGCTGGCGATGGCGACCATGGACATCATCAAGCTCTACGGCGGTGCGCCGGCGAATTTTCTCGATGTCGGCGGCTCGGCCAGTCAGGAGGCGGTGGCCAACGCCTTCCGCTTGCTGGTGGGCGATCCCAGCGTCAAGACCGTGTTGATCAACATCTTTGGCGGCATCGCGCGAACCGACCGCATCGCCGCCGGAGTGGTCGACGCCCTGGCCGAGCTGGGAGACATCGACATGCCGGTTGTCGTGCGACTCGAAGGAACGAACGTGGAGAAGGGGCGGCAAATTCTCCACGAGGCGGACTTTGATTTCATCGTCGCGTCACAGATGGGCGACGCGGCCGAGAAGGCCGTCGCCGCAGCGAAAGGAAACGCCTGATGTCGATCTGGGTCAACGAGGACACACGGCTTGTGGTGCAGGGCATCACCGGCAAGGAAGGCGAGTTCCACGCCCTCGGTTGTCGCGAATACGGTACTCAGGTGGTCGCCGGCGTGACCCCAGGCAAGGGCGGGCAGGACGTCGAGGGCATTCGGGTCTTCGACTCCGTGGCCGAGGCACGGGAGGCGACGGCCTGCAACGCCACGATGATCTTCGTGCCGCCGCCCTTTGCCGCCGACGCGATCATGGAAGCGGCGGCAGCCGGTGTCGAACTGGTGGTTTGCATCACCGAGGGCATCCCGGTGGCCGACATGCTCAAGGTCAGGGCTTTCCTGCGTGACCATCCGACGCGCTTGGTGGGTCCGAACTGCCCTGGCGTCATCACCCCGGGGGTAGCCAAGATTGGCATCATGCCGGGACATATCCACCGGCCGGGCCGAGTCGGCGTGGTCAGCCGCTCGGGCACTCTCACCTACGAAGCCGTCTGGCAGCTCACCAACCTCGAACTCGGCCAGTCGACCTGCATCGGCATCGGCGGCGATCCGATCAACGGCACCAATTTCATCGACACGCTCGAGGCCTTCGCGGCCGATGACCAGACCGAGGCCGTCATCTTGATCGGTGAGATCGGCGGCAGCGCCGAGGAAGAGGCCGCCGAGTGGGTCCAGGCCAACTACGACCGACCCGTGGTCGGTTTCATCGCCGGGCGCACCGCGCCTCCGGGGCGGCGCATGGGCCACGCGGGTGCCATTGTCGCCGGTGGCAAGGGCACGGCCGCGGCCAAGATGGAAGCCCTGCAAGCGGCTGGAATCCTGGTGGTCGAGTCGCCGGCCGAGATGGGCCAACGCGTCGGCGAGGCGCTCGGCGCCTGATCGGGCGCAGTTTAAGTCGCAAGAGCGGGCCTGGGATGCCATTGAAGCGCGTAGCAGGAGACGGCTGGCTGGTCCTTGTCGGCGGTGGTGAATTCACCTTCGGTGAGACGGTCGAGGCGGACCGCGCTTGGATGGAGAAGGCCGGTCCGGGCGATGTGGCCTTCTTGCCTACGGCGAGCGGCTCGACCGAGTACGGCGACTTCTTCACCTCCTACATCAAGGAAGGCTTCGATCGGGCGGTGGACATCGTGCCGATCTATCGCAAACGCGACGCCCGGCGAGCCAAGAATCTCGCGCGCTTGGACGCCGCGGCGGCGATCTACTTCGGCGGCGGGGTGTCCGATCACCTGCTCGAAGCGTTCAGCGACGAACCGGCGCTCGAGCACCTGGCCAAGGCACTTGGCGCCGGTGGCGTCGTCGTCGCCATTGCCGGAGCCAGCCAGGCTTTCGGTTTGGCGGCGCGGTCGATCTTCGCCGGTGCCGCTGTACCGGGCTTCGGTTGGCTGCCCGGTGGCGTCGTCGAGCCCAACTTTGATCCCGGCCACGATCGGCGGTTGCGCCAGCTGCTCGAACAACCGGGAGTGACCTGGGGGCTCGGACTGCCCGCCGGCTCAGCCGTCCTTTTGGGACCCGAAGGCGCCGTCGAAACCGTCGGTCCGGTCTTCGTCATCGAGGGCTCGGACGGCGACATCCAGATGATGTCGCCGCCCAACGCGTAGCCCCGAGTCTCAGTGCACCGAAAGTACAACTCAAAACCACCGACGCTCATGCGCGTCGCCAAGGAGATAGCAATGCAACGGACACTCGCAATTTTCAAGCCCGATAGTGTCGCCGCCGGCAACGCCGGTAAGATCCTCGCCCATCTCGAAGCCGAAGGCTTCAAGGTCGTGGCGATCAAGAAGCTGCGCCTCACGGACGAGCAGGCGCAGGCCTTCTACGAAGTGCACAGAGAGCGCCCGTTCTACGGCGACCTGGTCGAGTTCATGACCAGCGGAGCCATCATGCCGGTGGCCCTCGAGCGCGAGGACGCTGTGCCCTACCTGCGGCAGGTCATGGGCGCGACCAATCCAGAGGAGGCTGCCGAGGGGACTCTCCGCAAGCTCTACGCCGGCTCGATCGAGGCCAACGCCATCCATGGCAGCGACTCGCCCGAGAACGCCCGCGACGAGCTGCGTTTCTTCTTCTCGCGGGCCGAGCTCATCGCAGCATAGTCGGTGGCTCGAACGGCGCAGGGGCCGCCAGAGAGCGTGCCCCGGCGCCCGCCGCGACTTGTGACGAGCGACGAGTGTCTCCTGGAGAGGACGAAACCTCTCTCATTGAGCGGCTCTCTAGAGCGCAAAGTGTTTGTTCATAGCACTTTAGTTGTTTCGGCACGAATCGTGAAAAAGAGCTGGGCAAGGAGGTCACACCATGAGAAGAATCGTCCTAGCCCTCGCAATCACCGCCCTCGCCATTCCGTTGATGGGCACCCTCGAACCGGCCGAAGCCCGTATTCGCTGGAGCGGCGGGGCCGAGTTCTCGGTGGGCGGGATCTTCTTCTCGCTCGGTTTTAGCGACTACGACCGATACGGCCACGGCCCAGGCTATTTCTACCGGACCAACCACGCGCTCAACTACAACGGGTACCAATGCGGCTCAGCTTGCTACCTGAACGACGGCTACGCCTATCACGACCGCGGCTGCCCTTTGCTGCAGCGACACTTCGCCTACTTCGGCTTCAATGCCGGGCACCATTGGGCCTCCTACGGTTACAGCCGGTACGGCTATCGCTCGCACAGGTATGGCCCTTACTACGGCGGCTATCGCTATGACCGTCGCTACGATAGGCGCCACCACCGGCGCCACAACTACCGCGATCGTCGCGACCACCGCCGGCGCCATGACTATCGCTCCGGTCGTCGTGATGACCACCGTCGCCGCGACTCCCACGCCGACTCCGATCGCCGCGATCGGCGGCGGGACGACCGCTACGATCGGCGCGATCGCGATCGAAAGCGTGATGACCGCTACAACCGTCGTGATGACCGAGGCGACTCCCGTCGCGGCAAGGGCAAGGCCAGCAGCACCCGCAGCCGGCGTCGTCACAACTAGATTCAAGGCTTGGAGAGGCTTTCCGTCGGGGTCCGGCACCTGGTGCCGGGCCCCGCTTCTTGTTGCAACTCGGCTGAAAGGGGCAGGTTGGTCGGCACCCGTTGCGCTCGATCCCTATAATCGGCGGCGGTGAAGATGACAGAACCTCAAGAAGCGCGAGTTCTCGCTCGCTCCGAACACCTGATCTCCCGCAAGAACATCGATTCGAACGGCCTCAAGGTCCTCCACCGACTCAACCGGGGGGGCTACAAGGCGTACCTCGTCGGTGGCAGTGTGCGAGACCTGATGCTCGGACGCAAGCCGAAGGACTTCGACGTGGCGACGGACGCCAAGCCGAACGACGCGAAGAGGCTGTTCCGCAATTCGCGCATCATCGGTCGCCGCTTCCGCCTGGTGCACGTCTTCTTTCATGACGGCATCGTCGAACTCGCGACCTTTCGGCGGGATCCGGACCCGCAGGAGCAGGGCTCCGAGGGCGGGGATCTCCTGATCACCAGCGACAACGTTTTCGGCACGCCGCGCGAGGATGCCTTCCGGCGCGACTTCACGGTCAACGCGCTCTTCTATGACGTCGGCACCTTCTCGGTGATTGATTACGTGGGCGGTGTCGAGGATCTCGAAGCGGGAGTGATCCGCACCATCGGCGATCCGGAAGTGCGTTTCTGCGAAGACCCGGTGCGCATGATGCGGGCTTGCGAGATGGCGGGAAGGCTGGACTTCACGATCGACCAAGGCTCGCAACTCGCGATCAAGAAGCTGGCCCGAGAGATCGACAAGGCGGCTCCGGCCCGAGTGACGGAGGAGATCATGCAGCTGCTGCGCTGTGGCGCTGCGGGTCCATCGATGCAGTGGATGCACGACTTGGGGTTGCTCGAGATCGTCCTGCCCGAGGCAAGCTTGATCTTGGGCTCCTCACAGCATGGTGCGCCCGAGTTCGAGAAGTTGATTCCAGCCGTGGACACGCTGATCCGGCGCAAGCGAGAGCTGGGCGATCCGGCACTCTTGGCGGCTCTCTTGTTGCCGAGCTTGCTCTTGCGGCGCCGTGACATCGAAGGTCGGTCCGGCAAGCCGATCCAACGTCGGCGTCTACGGGAACTCACAGAGAAGATCACCAAGCCTTTCTTTGCCCGCAATACCGTGGCCCGTTACAAGGTCGAGGCGACACGGCTGGCGCTCGACACGTTCAGTCGTCTGGCGGAGCGTAAGTGGACGGTCAACGAGCGCATCCAACTGGCGCGGCGCAGCTCGTTCCCGGATGCGCTGGCTCTCTTCGAGATCATGGTCGAAGCTACCGGCGAAGGCGGTGACGAGTTCAAGGCGTGGGAGCGAGTCGGCAGCCAGGTGCCCCGGCGCAGGGTAGCCGCCCCGAGGCCTCGCCGGCCCCGGCGGCGGGCGCGCAAGAGGCCTCGACCCAAGGCCTAAGAGTGTGACATTTTCCACACACCAAAATAACGGTGCATGGTAGGTTATTAATTGTCACAGCGGTTCGAAGAGGCACACACTCCAATCGAACCGCCCCAAACCCGGGTTCCTCGCCCTAGAAACGGGCGTCCCCCCACGGTGGGTCCTGCAACACGCAGAGACCCACCTTTTTTTTGCGCCGGCCCCGGGGCCAGGCCGGGCCGCTGAACGTGCCGCCGCCGGCGCCGTCGTCCTTGGCAAGAACGGTGCGGCAACCTATGATTGCAAGTGGACTGCGGCCCGCCGCGAATCAGAGAACCCAAGGCGCCCGAATTCCGGTGCGCTCGAAGTAGCACCCTCCTCAAAGGAGTACTAGTGCTTCTAGACTTCTACCGTTCGGCCCTCGGCAAGAAGACCGTGATGGCCGTCACCGGCCTGGCGCTTTTCGGCTTCGTGCTCGGCCACATGCTCGGCAACCTGAAGATCTTTCTCGGCGCCGAGGCGTTGAATCATTACGCCGAGTGGTTGCGCGAGATCGGTGCGCCGCTCTTGCCGCACGGCGGTCTGTTGTGGATCGCCCGCCTCGGCCTCCTGGCCGCCGTCGGTCTACACATCGTTTCGGCCTGGCAGGTAACTCAGATCAATCGCAAGGCCCGGCCGCAAGACTACGCGAACCGAGCGACGATTCAGGCGAGCTACGCCTCGCGGACCATGCGTTGGGGAGGAGTCCTGATCGCCCTCTTCGTGCTCTACCACCTGGCCCATTTCACTTGGGGTTATGCCTGGGCGCATCCGGACTTCGTCGCCGGCGACGTCTACCACAATGTCGTAGCGGGCTTTCAGGTCTGGTGGATCAGCGCCTTCTACGTCGTCGCTCAACTGGCCCTGGCGCTTCACCTGTACCACGGCCTGTGGAGCCTCTTTCAGTCGCTCGGCTGGAATCACCCGAACCTGAATGCCTGGCGCCAAACGTTCGCCAAGGCCTTCGCCGCCCTCGTCTTCGTCGGTAACGTCTCATTCCCGATCTCGGTGCTTGCCGGGTGGGTGGGCTGAGGAGATTCGCGCTATGACTCTCGACGCCCCAGTCAGTCTCGATGCCAAGGTCCCCGCCGGCCCGGTTGCCGACAAGTGGGAGCAACACAAGTTCGCGCTCAAGCTGGTCAACCCAGCCAACAAGAGGCGCTTCGACATCATCGTCGTCGGTTCCGGTCTCGCTGGCGGTTCGGCAGCAGCGACCCTGGCGGAGCAGGGCTACAACGTGAAGTGCTTCTGCTACCAGGACAGTCCTCGGCGGGCGCATTCGATCGCCGCCCAGGGGGGCATCAACGCGGCCAAGAACTACCAGAACGATGGCGACAGTGTGCACCGGCTGTTCTACGACACGGTGAAGGGTGGTGACTTTCGTTCCCGCGAAGCCAACGTCCACCGGCTGGCCGAGGTCAGCGTCAACATCATCGACCAGTGTGTGGCCCAAGGTGTTCCCTTCGCCCGGGAGTACGGCGGCTACCTGAGCAATCGCTCGTTCGGCGGGGCTCAGGTCGCCCGCACTTTCTACGCTCGAGGCCAGACCGGCCAGCAGCTGCTGCTCGGGGCCTACCAGGCCCTCGAGCGCCAGATCGGGCTCGGCAAGGTGGCGATGTATCCACGCACCGAGATGCTCGACCTGGTGGTCCACGACGGTCGGGCCCGGGGGGTGGTGACACGGGATCTGGTGACGGGCGAAATCAGCCGCCATTCGGCTGACGCGGTGGTTCTGGCCACCGGCGGCTACGTCAACGTCTTTTACCTTTCGACCAACGCCAAGGGCTGCAACACCACTGCGATCTGGCGGGCTCATCGCAAGGGCGCCTACTTCGCCAATCCTTGCTACACCCAGATTCACCCGACCTGTATTCCCGTCCATGGTGACTACCAGTCGAAGCTCACCCTGATGAGTGAGTCGCTGCGCAACGACGGTCGCATCTGGGTGCCGAAGACGGCGGGCGACCAGCGCAAGGCGGCCGACATCCCCGAGAGCGAGCGAGACTATTTCCTCGAGCGCAAGTATCCGGCCTTCGGCAACCTGGTGCCCCGGGATATCGCGTCGCGTGCGGCCAAGGAGGCCTGCGACGCGGGGCACGGCGTGGCCCATGAGGGCCGCGGAGTCTACTTGGATTTCGCCGACGCGATCGGCCGGCTCGGCCGTGAAACGGTGGAGGACCGCTACGGCAACCTCTTTGAGATGTACGAGAGGATTACGGCCGACAACCCCTACGAGACGCCGATGAAAATCTACCCGGCCCCGCACTACAGCATGGGCGGCTTGTGGGTGGACTACAACTTGATGAGCAACGTGCCGGGCCTCTACGTGATCGGCGAGGCGAATTTTTCCGACCATGGCGCGAACCGGCTCGGCGCCAGCGCCCTCATGCAGGGTTTGGCGGACGGCTACTTCGTGCTGCCGTACACGATCGGGAACTACCTGGCGCAGCACATGGGCGAGGGGCCGCTTTCGACGGACCACGAGGCCTTCCGCGAATCCGAGGCTCAGGTCGATGGTCGGGTCAAGAAGCTCCTGGCGGTCAACGGCTCGCGGACGGTGGATTCGTTTCACCGCGAGTTGGGTCGCCTGTGCTGGGACCTGTGTGGCATGGCGCGCAATCGCGAAGGCTTGCTCGAGGCCCTGAAGCGGATTCCGGTGCTGCGCGAAGAGTTCTGGAACGACGTCCGCGTGGCGGGGGCTGGCGAGGAACTCAACCAATCGCTCGAGAAGGCCGGCCGGGTCGCCGACTTCATGGAACTGGCCGAGCTGATGTGCCGCGATGCGCTCGACCGCGAGGAGTCCTGCGGTGCCCACCTGAGAACGGAGTATCAGACCGAGGGGGGCGAGGCGCGGCGCAACGACGAGGAGTTCACCTACGTCGCTGCTTGGGAGCATGGCGGCGATGGTGCGGCGCCCAAGGTCCACAAAGAAGCACTGGAGTTCGACAACGTGCCACTGAGCCAGAGGAGCTACAAGTAATGAAACTCCAGCTGCGGGTATGGCGGCAGAACAATCGCGGCCAGAAGGGCGGCTTCGTCGCCTACGACGTCGATGACGTCTCGCCTGAGATGTCTTTCCTCGAGATGCTCGATGTCTTGAACGAACGCCTGATCGTGGAGGGTGAAGAACCCATCGCTTTCGACCATGACTGCCGCGAAGGCATCTGCGGATCCTGCGGGGTGATGATCAACGGCATGGCTCATGGCCCGCACAAGGCCACCGCGACCTGTCAACTCCACATGCGGAGCTTCAAAGACGGCGACACGATCGAAGTCGAGCCCTGGCGTGCGGCGGCTTTCCCGGTAATCAAGGATCTCGTGGTCGATCGTAGTCCGCTCGACGCTGTGATCGCGGCCGGGGGCTTCGTGGCGGTCAACACCGGCAGCGCGCGCGACGCCAATTCGATCCTCATCGGCAAGCCCGACGCCGACCTGGCGATGGACGCGGCGTCCTGTATCGGCTGCGGGGCGTGCGTCGCTCAGTGCCCCAACGGGGCGGGTCAACTCTTCACGGCGGCCAAAGTGGCCCACCTGGCGATTCTCCCTCAGGGTGCTCCGGAACGGACCGGCCGGGTTCACAGTATGGTCCGGGCGATGGAGGACAGCTTCGGTGCCTGCTCCAACTTCACCGAGTGCGAAGCGGTCTGCCCGAAGGAGATTTCGGTCGACTTCATCGCCCGGATGAATCGCGAATACGTGCGCGCCTCGATTGTCGGCAGCGGCGGCGACTAGCCTGCAGCGGGCTGGTTGGAACCCCAAGCCAGGACCTGACGTACTAAGATTGCGCGTCAGCGGTGAGGACTCCTTAACTGTAACCTCCCGGCTGATTCCTGCATCTTCTGAGCGGGGAGTGCTGCATCCAGGAACGAGGCCCCTTCGGAAGAGTCGAGATGCTATCCAAGCTGAATCCAATCGTCAGATTCTCCGTCAATCGACGGGTCACCCTCACCATGGCGGTGGCGGGAATCCTCGTGCTGGGTTGGATTTCACTAACTCGACTACCGCTCGAATTTTTGCCGACCTTTTCTTCGTCGAGCATCTCCGTTTCGGCGGCGTACCCATCCTCCTCGCCTGAGGAGATCGCCCGGCTGATCGTTCAGCCGCTCGAGGACTCGCTAGGCACGATCAACGGCATCGACACGTTGTCCTCTTCGGCCGATGCGAGCTCAGGCTCGGTGCGACTGACCTTCGTCGACGGCACCGACATGGAACTCGCTGCGGTCGACGTCCGCGACCGGATCGATCGGGTGCGTCACTTGTTGCCGGGGGATGTCGACCGCATCAGGATCCGGCGCTTCCAGTCGAGTGACATTCCGGTGATGAGCGCTCGCTTGAGCGCCGATTGGCCGCGCGAACGTCTGTTCGACTTCGCCGAGACCACGGTTCAGCGTCGCCTCGAACGGCTCGAAGGAGTGGCTCAAGTGTCCCTGCGTGGCCTTGAGACGCCCAAGGTGCAGATCGACCTCGACCCCGATCGCCTGCAGGCCCACGGAGTCAGCGTTCGCGATCTCGTGGCTCGCATTCGCTCCGAGAACCAGGACATCACTGCCGGGGATGTCTTCGAGAGCGGTCGCAAGCTCCTCGTTCGCTCGGTCGGCGAGTTCCGCAGCCTGGATCAGATCCGCAACCTGCCGATCAACGCGACAGGCTTACGGCTTTCCGACGTGGCTGAAGTGACCTACGGCTTCCCACGCCAAGAGCAATTCAGCTTCTTGAATGGTGTCGAGACACTCACCGTTCGGATCAACAAGACCTCGACCAGCAATGTCCTCGACGTGGTGGATCGAGTGAAAGCCGAGATCGAGGAGATCAAGGCGCTCGAACTGGCCCAGGGGCTACGTTGGCAGCCGTACCACGACGCCTCGCTCGAGGTGCGACAGGGTCTTGCCCAATTGCGAAATGCAGGGCTCTTTGGTTGCGGGCTGGCAATCCTCGCGGTGTTCGTCTTCCTGCGCCGCGTCCGGACCACGATGCTGGTCGCCGTCGCCATTCCGGTCTCGGTCGTGGCGACCTTCGCCAGCATGTATCTCATGCGCCAAGGAGAGTTGTCGGATATCACCCTGAACGTCGTCAGTCTTGCCGGGCTCATGCTGGCGCTCGGCATGCTGGTCGACAACTCGATCGTGGTGATCGAGTCGATCTTCCGCCATCGCAACGAACTTGGGGAGGATGCCAAGACGTCGGCCCTGGCGGGAGCGAGCGAGGTGGCGCTGCCAATCCTCGCCTCGACAGCCACAACCCTTTGTGTGTTCCTCCCGATCATCTTCATGGGCGGCAGCGGTTTCATGCAGACCTACATGAAGAACATTGCGACGACGATTTCGATCGTCATCGCCGCGTCGCTATTGGTGGCGCTTACGGTTGTGCCGATGGCCGCAGTCATGCTGCTCAAGAGCCAGGAGGCCCGGGCGCCAGGGCTCATCAGTCGCTGGCGTGACAGCTATGCGGCGGTGCTGAGATTCACCCTGCATCATCGCGGGGCCTTTCTGCTCTCGATACTGGTCATGCTGGGGGGCGCGGGCTACCTCTTCACGACCATCGAGCGGTCCTTCTCCAGCGGCGGCGAAGAGCGCCAGATCGTCATCTCGGTCGATACGCCGCGGCAGTACTCATTCGACCAGACCAAGGCCCTGTGGGACGGCCTCTACGAGGTATTCGACCAGCGCCGTGATGAACTCGAGATCATCGATATCGCCCACGGCTACAACCGTGGCACCGGCAAGACCCGGGGCGGCTGGGGTGGAACGCGTCGCATGGAGTTGTTTCTCAATGACGAAGCGGAGGCTGAGAACACCACCGCTGAGATTCGGGACCGGGTGCGTGAGTTGCTACCGCAGAAGGCGGGAGTCAACATGCGGATCGCGCAGAGCCGCCACCGCTCGGGGGCCGGTGGCATCGAGATCGAGCTGTCGGGCGACGACCTGGCAGTGCTGGAGCGCTTGAGCGAACGCCTGAGCGCCAGTCTTCGCGCGATCCCGGTCTTGAAGGACATCGATACCTCGCTCGAGAGTGGTGACGAGGAGATTCACGTGCTCCCGCTCGACGATCGGCTGGCCCAGGCAGGGCTCTCGAGTTCGGTGCTGGCGGCTGTGGTGTCGAATTCGCTCTCGAGTCGGGCGGTCAGTCAGTACCGCACTGGGGATCGGGAGGTGGACATCATCGTTCAGTTCCGCGAGGACCAGCGCGAGACCCTGGAGCAGCTCAAGCGTGTGTCGGTTTTCCAGGCCGGGGTGGCCCTACCGTTGGCCGCCGTGGCCGACTTCGAACAGGTCGCCGGTCCGCAGCGGGTAGAGCGCGAGAACCACCGGGCCAAGGTACGGGTCACGGCCAACGCCGAAGCCAGCTCAGCCTTCATGGCGATGGGTATGGTCGGACGCATGATGGCCGACTTTCCATTGCCGCCGGGCTATGAGTGGAGCTTTGGACGCTGGAACAGGTATCAACAGCAGGACCAGGCGATGGGTTTCTGGGCGATGGGCTTCGCCGCGCTCCTGGTCTACATGCTGATGGCAGCTCTTTTCGAGAGCTTCGCTCAGCCCTTCACGATCATGTTCTCGGTCCCGTTCGCCTTGCTCGGCGTCGCCGTTGTACTCAAGGTCTTCAGCCAGCCGCTCGACCCGATGTCGATGCTCGGACTGGTCATTCTCTTGGGAGTCGTGGTCAACAACGCCATCGTTCTCATCGACCACATCAACCGGTTGCGCAAGGACGGCCTGGAGCGCGAGGCCGCCATCCTGCAGGGTGGTAAGGACCGCTTGCGGCCGATTCTCATCACCGCCGTGACCACCATCGTCGGGCTGGTGCCCCTCGTGGCGCCCATCCTGCTGCCCTCGGTGTTCGGTCCGGTCGAGGGGCGAGCCGGTTCCTGGGCTCCGATCGGCTTGGTCATCATGGGCGGCCTGACCACCTCCACCTTCCTCACCCTGATCATCATTCCTACCTTGTACTCGTTGATTGACGACCTGACGCGATTCGCCCAGCGAGTTGCGCGGGCCGTCTGACTCCAACGGGTCCCAAGCAGACATACCCGTTCGAGGAGAGATTGCGATGTTGCGAACTGGACTATTGAAGTCGGCGGCGGTGCTCTGTGCCGTCGCGCTGACGCTGGCCTGCGGTGGCGCCGAGAAGGCGGCCGGGGGGCGAGAGGGCCGTGGGCGCCCAGGCGGCGGACCTCCCGGCGGCGGCTTCGGCGGTGGCGGTGAACGCCAGGCGGCGGCGGTCCCGGTCGAGGTCACTCCAGTCGAGCGGCGCGACGTGGCCTCCTTCATCGAAACCAACGGCACACTCGAAGCCGAATCCGAAGTCGACATCGTGGCGCGGTCGGCCGGTCCCATCGTCGACCTGCGGGCCGAGGAGACTATGGCGGTCAAGAAAGGCCAGCTCCTGGCGCGTCTCGATCAGGACGAGATTCGTGCCCGTCTGGAGGTATCTCGCGTCGCGCTTCAAGAGGCCGAAACGGCCTTCGAGCGGGCCGAGACCTTACGGAGCGCCCAGCTCATCAGCTCCGAGGCCTTCGAACAGGCGCGGTCGAGGGTCGACTCGGCCCGGGCTGAGTTCGGGGGCAACGAAATTCAGATGGCCTACACCCAGATTCGCGCTCCGTTCAGCGGCCTCATCGTCGAGCGCTACGTGAAGTTTGCCGAGAACGTCGCGGTCAACCAGCCACTGTTCCGCTTGTCGGACTTCGACCCTCTGCTGTGCATGATCCAGGTTCCTGAGCGCGAGTTGTCGCGCTTGGCCGTTGGCCAACCGGCTTACCTGACCGTAGACGCCTGGCCGAACGAGCGGTTCGAGGCTCGCGTGCTGCGACTCTCACCGGTCATCGATGCGGCGACCGGCACGGTCCGAGTGACCTTGGAAGTCGAGGCGGCGGGCAAACTGCGCCCCGGCATGTTCGGCAGCGTGTTTCTGCAAACCGACACCCGTAGCGGAGCGCTGGTTATCCCCAAGGCGGCCCTGGCGCTCGACAGCATCGGCGACGCGGTATTCGTCGCCGATGGAGCGACCGCCGCACGAAGAGCCGTGACGCTCGGTGTGCGCGAGGGCGACTACGTCGAAGTGCTCGACGGCTTGGCCGAAGGCGAGCCGGTGATCAGCGTCGGTCAGGACTCGCTCTCCGATGGGACGCCGATCGAGATCCTCGGGCCGCAGGGTCAAGATCCGGCCGTCGCCGGCGATCGAGGCGACCCAACGGAGCCAGCGCGCCCCAGAGGCGCCGGTGGCGAGATGACCGCCGAGCGGTTGGAGATGATCAAACAGCGCTTGCGCGACCGTGGCCTGTCGCAGGAAGAGATCGATCAGCGGCTCGAGCGGATGCGTCAGCGTTCGGGCAGTTCCGAGGGCGCGCAGTCTTCGCCCGAGTCAGAGACACCGCCCAGTGGCTCCGGGCAGAGCGGTTAGGCCCTTCGTGGCCGGGGCAGGTTCCGCATGAGACTGATCGAGCTTTCGACGCGCCGTCCGGTGACGGTCTTCATCTTCGCCGTCGCCGCCATCGTCTTCGGCCTGGTGGCGCTCGGCCGTCTGGCGACAGACCTGCTGCCGGACATCACGTATCCGTCATTGACGGTGCGCACGACCTACGAGGGCGCGGCACCGATCGAGATCGAGAGCTTGATCACGCGCCAGATCGAGAACGCGGCCGGAGTGGTCAATGGCGTTGTCCGGGTGAGCTCGAGTTCACGGGCGGATGTGAGCGAGGTGACTCTGGAGTTTGCCTGGGGGACCAACATGGATCTCGCCGGGCTCGATGTGCGGGAGCGCCTCGATGTCCTCAATCTGCCGGATGAGGCGGATCGGCCGGTGCTGCTGCGCTACGACCCGTCGCTCGATCCGATTGTCCGGGTCGGCATTTCGGGCGAGGACGATCTCATCCGGATGCGCTTGCTGGCTGAGGAAGAGGTCAAGCGGGCGCTCGAGCGCATTGATGGAGTGGCCGGCGTCGTGGTCAGCGGCGGCCTCGAGGAAGAGATCCAGGTCGAGCTCGACGAGCGCAAGATGGCCAATCTCGGCTTGGCGTCGGCTCAGGTCATAACGCGCCTGGGCCAGGAGAACGTCAATCTCACCGGTGGGCGTCTGGTCGAGGGCCAGAGTGAGTATCTAGTCCGCACGATCAACGAGATCGTTCGGGCCGAGGACCTCGAAGACATCGTGATCACGAGTGCCGGCGGCGCCATCGTTCGACTCCGTGACGTGGGGCGAGTATTGCGCAGCCACAAGGAGCGCGAGATCGTGACCCGGATCGACGGCCGCGAGAGCGTCGAAGTCGCAATCTACAAGGAGGGCGGGACGAATACGGTCACTGTGTCCGATGCGGTCCAGGTCGGGATCACCCAGTTGGAGGATGAGCTGCGGCAGATCGATCCCGCGCTCGAAGTGTCTCTGATCACCGACCAGGCGCGCTACATCCGCCAGTCGGTCAATGAGGTTCTCAAGACCGCGGCCCTCGGTGGCCTGCTGGCGATCTTGGTGCTCTATTTCTTCCTGCGCTCATGGAAGACGACCTTCATCATCGGTGCCGCCATTCCAATCTCGGTCGTGGCGTCGTTCTTCCTGATGTACTCGTCGGACATTTCACTCAATATCATGTCGCTCGGCGGGCTGACCCTGGGGATCGGCCTCCTGGTGGACAACGCGATCGTCGTTCTGGAGGCGATCCAACGCCAACGCGATCAGGGGCTCGACGACGTAGAGGCCGCGGTCGCCGGTGCCGGTCAGGTCGGCCGCGCGGTAGTGGCCTCGACCCTGACCACGATCTGTGTCTTCCTGCCCATCGTCTTCGTCGAGGGCGTCGCCGGTCAGCTCTTTGGCGATCAAGCTCTGACGGTGACTTTCTCCCTGGTCGTTTCGCTGATCGTCGCCTTGACCGTGATTCCGATGTTGGCCTCGCGCCGCTTCAGCCCTGAGAAAGGGGAAGCTGAGAACGAAATCGCGCGGCCGAAGGGCGCTCTCGCCCGTTCGCGCGCCGCCCTGGTGCGCGGCGTCTCTCTGGTCCTGGTCGGGCTGGCCCGGTTCGTTCGCGCGGTTCGAGACGGCCTCGAGTGGTTGATCGACAGGGCGCTGGCCGTTCCCTTGGCTGTCTTCGAGCGCAGCTTCGCGGCCCTCGCTTCGAGTTACGAGCGGCTACTCAAAAGGGCCTTGGCGCGGCCCTTGGTGACCATTGGAGTCGCTCTCTTGATGCTTGCTGCCAGCCTTCTCATCGTGCCCACCCTAGGTACGGAACTCGTGCCTGAGATGGTGCAGGGCGAGTTCTTCGTCGACATCGAGCTGCCACCCGGCACCCACCTCGACGTGACCCAACGTCGGCTGGCCGAACTCGAACGCTTCGCCGCCGGGCTTCCCGGGGTCGCCATGGCCTACACCCTGGTCGGCAGCTCGAACGAGCAGGGCGGCGTGGCGGGGGAGCGGCGAGAGAACCTCGGGCAACTTACGCTGCGCCTCGAGCCGCCGATCGACGGCGAGCGCGAGCAGGCGTTGATGGATCGGCTCCGTGTCCCGTTGGAGGCCCAGGACGACCTCGACTATCGCTTCGGCCGGCCTTCGTACTTCACCTTTCGCACTCCCGTGGAGCTCGAGATCCGCGGTTTCAACCTCGAGATCCTGTCCCGCTTGTCGGCCCAGGCAACCGAACGTCTGCGGACTATCGACGGACTGGCGGATGTCAAATCCTCGACCGAGGGCGGCAGCCCAGAACTCCAGATCTATTTCGATCGCGAGCGCATCGCGGCGTTGGGCCTCAACCTGAGCGACCTGGGAGGCATCTTGCGCTCGAAGGTGCAGGGGACGGTAGCGACGGATATTCAACGCGAGGATCGGACGATCGACATCCGCCTGCGAGCCGACGCGCGCTACCGTGACAGTGTCGAGGATCTACTCGAGCTCACCATTGCCCAGCGCGGCAAGACGGCAATTCCCCTCTCGGCGGTCGCGACCGTGGCGCGAGTCGAGGGACCGGCCGAGATCCGGCGGGCCGAGGGTGATCGGGTCGCGCGGGTGACTGCCAACCTCACGGCCCGCGATCTCGGCTCCGTGACGGTCGATATCGAGCAGGCGATGAACGAAATTCGGATGCCCTCCGGCTTCGACTGGCGGATGGGCGGGCAGCGCGAGGAGATGGAGACCTCGTTCAACAGCATGAAGATGGCGATCCTGCTGGCGGTCTTTCTGGTCTACCTGGTCATGGCCTCCCAGTTCGAGTCGCTGATCCATCCGTTGGTGATTCTGTTCAGCATTCCGTTTTCTTTGATCGGAGTACTGCTGGTTCTCTTCATCGCCGGCATCAACGTCAGCATCGTCGTGCTGATTGGCGCCATCCTGCTGACCGGCATCGTGGTCAACAACGCCATCATCCTCGTCGACTATACGAACAGTCTGCGGCGCACCGGCGTAGCCAAGATCGAGGCTCTACGCAAGGCGGGACGCGTGCGTCTGCGGCCAATCCTCATGACCACGGCGACCACGGTCCTGGGTCTCCTGCCGATGGCGATCGGTCTCGGCGAGGGCGCCGAACTACGCACGCCGATGGCCTGGACCGTGATCGCCGGCCTCCTGACCTCGACGGCACTCACTCTGGTGATCGTCCCCGCCGCCTACTCGCTGGTCGATCGCGGCGACTGAGCCGCCGAAGCTACTGCTCGGCCGGTGGCGGGGAGGCCACTGCGGCTGCACCGATCGGCTCGTGAGTGAGCGCGAGGGCGACGATTTCGCGGCAGTTCGTCGGGTCGCAGCCGTAGGACTGGGACGTGGAGTAGTCGGTCTCGAACCAGACATGGAGCGTCCGTGAGTGGAGAAGTGCGTTCTGCGCTACGTCCAGGTAGTAGTCGAGCAGCTTCACCTGGCTGCCGAATTGCGGTTGGAAGTTCTGCGAGATCATCGGGAACGCGATCCGATCCACCTGGCGGAACCGATCCGTCGACCTATCGCTCAGCAACACGGGCTCGGCGCAGAGGATCTCGATCCGTCGTTCGTCAACCTTCACCGCCGTCGCGGCGCAACCAAAGTCCCGCACCTCGGCGAAAGCGGGGACCGAGCTTCCAGCCATCAAGGCGACAGCGACGCCAAACCCGAGAAGGCGAGGGCGGTAGGTCGAATGTCGATCGGAATCTCGGCGCATGAAGGTCTTCCTCGTGGCAATCAGAACTACGACTGAACGCCGCAGGGCGTCTAGTCTACCGTTCTCGCCGAGGTGTATGAGGGTTTCCGTAGTTGGACCTTCGGGTGCGCGTTTGGTGGATTCAGGCGTCGGAAGCACTTTTTTCTGGCCGGCCAGGCCCGACCTAACCCCAGCCAGAAAAAAGTACTTCCGACGCCTCGACGGTACGGAAAGCTACAGCTGCTCCCGCGGGCGGCATAGCGCTCGTCGGAGAAGCTGTAGCCATCCGAACCATCAAGGCGAGAAAGGGGTTTTTCCTCGCAATGGGGTTGGGTTGGGCTGGCCATTGCGAGGAAAAAGGGCTTTCTCGCCTGAATCCTTCAGACGCGCCCGCCTGGACGTGCCCGCCGCGCGAACAGGGGCGGCAGTGCTTGATCCGCCCTACTTGAAGATCTTGAAGAACAATCCGAAGATCTTCATCGTCCGCGGCGTCAACCGAGTCCGACTCCAAGCGTCGCCGGCCTTCTTGATCACCTCGGCCTGAGTCGGGTAGGGGTGGATCGTCGCCGCGATCTTGCCCATCCCCAGGCCATTGGTCATCGCCAACGAAATCTCGCCGATCAAGTCGCCGGCGTGCGAAGCCACAGCCGTTGCACCGAGGATCGTGTCCGTGCCCTTCTTGGTGAAGATCCGCAGGAAGCCTTCGTCCTCGCCATCGAGAATCGCTCGATCAACGCTCGCCATCGGGACCTCGAACGTCTCGAGATCCACACCTTCCTTCTCGGCATCCCGCGGGTAGATCCCGACATGGGCCACCTCTGGGCTGGTGTAAGTACACCAAGGGATGACCAGGTCGCTCGCCTTCTTGCGGCCGAAGAAGAGCGCGTTCTGAATGGCGATCCGAGCCAAAGCGTCTGCCGCATGGGTGAACTTGTAGCGCGAAGCGATGTCGCCGACCGCGAAAACCCGCTTGTTGCTCGTCTGGAGCCTGTCGTCGACCGTTACGCCGTACTTGGTGTACTCCACGCCGGCGGCCTCGAGCCCCAGGCCGTCGGTGTTGGGCTTGCGTCCGACCGATACGAGCAGTTGGTCGACTCTGAGGTCAAAGTGCTCCTGATCGCCGTGGACGAGGTCAGCGTCAACCGTAATGCGGATGCGTCCGTCCTCGGCCTTCGACAGCTCGGTGTTCTTGCCACAGCAGTAGATCTTCACCCCGTCTGCCAGCATCTGCTTGCGCAGAAGAGCCGAGGAGTCTTCCTCTTCGACTGTGAGGATGCGGTCCATCGCTTCGATCAAGTGGACTTCGCTACCCAGCCGGGCGAGGCTCTGGGCCATCTCGCACCCGATCGGTCCAGCCCCGATGATCCCGATCGAAGCCGGTGCCTCGGTCAGGTTGAAGAGCGTCTCGTTGGTCAGGTAGTCGACCTGGTCGAGGCCGGGAATCGGCGGTGCCGAGGCGCGGGCTCCGGTTGCGACGATGGCACGGCGGAAGTGCAGCCTCTGGCCATCGACCTCGACCGCATCGGAAGCGACGAAGGTACCGTCGCCGATGAAGACGTCGATCCCGAGATCGCTGAAGCGCTGGACGCTGTCGTGGTGGCTGATGCCGGCTCGAAGTCTGCGCATGCGCTCCATGGCGACGGCGAAGTCGCCCTCGCCGCTCACTGCAGGTCCGCCGAAATCGGCCGCCGCATTCCGAGCGTCGTGCCAGGCTCGGGCGGCGCGGATGATCCCTTTCGACGGGACGCAGCCGACGTTGAGACAGTCGCCCCCCATCATGTTGCGCTCGATCAGAGCGACTTTGGCGCCGAGGCCGGCGGCGCCCGCGGCGCTCACCAGTCCGGCGGTGCCGGCTCCGATGACGACCAGGTGATAACGGTCGGCAGCCGTTGGATTGACCCAGTCTGCGGGGTGAACATTGGCCACCAGATCCCGGTCGTACCTGCTCGACTCGACGATGGGAGTTTCGGGCTCAGACATCTGCTACCTCCTCGGCCAGGGCCTTCTTGGCGATGCGCGCGACGTAGATCGCCACCGCGAGGGCGGCCACCAGCCCAATGCCGAAGGTAGCCCAGTAGCCGGCACCACGCTCAATCTCGGCGCCGCCGGCGACGGCGGCGAGGCTGCCAAGGGCCTTGCCGTAGTAGACGTAGAGAAACGTGCCCGGAATCATCCCGACCGACGCCAGGACGTAGTCGCGGAACTTCACTTGGGTAAGTCCGAGACCGTAGTTCATCAGGTTGAAGGGGAAGATAGGGGCCAGGCGCAAGAGAGTGACGATCTTGAGACCCTCTTTGGCTACCGCACGGTCGATCGCGGCGAACCTTGGATTGCCGGCGGTGCGCCTCTCGATGGCCTGGCGGGCCAGGTAGCGTGCTACAAGGAAGGCGAGAGCCGCGCCCAGGGTGGCGCCGAAAAATACCGTGACGGTTCCTTTGGCGAGGCCGAAGATGGCACCGGCGGCCAGCGTCAAGAGCGACCCCGGGATGAAGGCGACTGTTGCCACCGCGTAGCCGAGAGCGAAGACCACTGGGCCCCAGACACCGAGCCCGTCCACCCACTCGGCAAACTGGGGTATGTAGCCCCCGACTTCGCGGCCGAGATACAGCAGCAGGCCGAGCCCGGCGAGGCCGCCGACGATCTTGAGCACCAACGCCGAGCGGCTTGGGGCCGCAGTGGCTTCGGTTTCCGTTGGAGTCATCGAGGTCTCCTCGCAAGCTTGCTTGGCATCGCCATCACCTACGGGTGCCCTCGGGCGACGGATTGCCCGCGTGTGTCGCGGCCGTCATGTTTCCGAGGTCTGGTGCTCGCCTGGACGGCGAGAAAGCGGCCCGAGCCGCCTGGTGGTCAGGCCACGACCCAGAGAGCGGCGGCCAACAGAATTCCGCTCAATCCGGCAAGCAGCCCGCCGAGTGCCGCCAGGTTGCCCCACAGTGTGCCCTCTTTGGCAGTTTTGCCGAGGATCATCAGGCTCAGGGAGCCGATCGCAGCCTGCGCCAGGACGAACGCGAGTGTCACATTGCCCGAGAGGGAAGTGCCGGGCGCTGTCTTCCCTGCCGCGAGCCAATTCAAGCCCGCTGCCGCGGCGGCCGTGCCGAGCACCACGACGGCAATGAGATCCCAGGCTTTGGGCTTTGGACCGAGCTTGATCGAAGGCAGGTTCATTGGGCTCCTCACCTGTTACGACGGGGTATTTGTTCGAACTCGGCGGATGCTAGCACAGGGGCGGGGACCCTCTGGACCCCTCGCGGGGCCCGAAAAAAGAACGAGCCCGGCCGTCCGGCCGGGCTCGCGAAATCGTGCTGATCGACTGCCTTAGTCGGCGGCCGGAATGCGCAGCACCTGGCCGGGGTAGATCTTGTCCGGATGCTCGAGCATCGGCTTGTTGGCCTCGAAGATACCGTGGTACTTGCTGGCGTCGCCGTAGTGCTCCTTGGCGATCTTCGACAGGGAGTCTCCGGAGACCACGGTGTAGAAAACAGCCTTGGGTCCGGTGACCTCGAGCTGGTCATCGACGGTACCGATGCCGGCGGTGTTGCCGACCGCCAAGGCGATCTTCTCCTTGGTCGCCTGATCGGTGACTTCGCCCTTGACGCAGCACGTGTCGCCATCGACTGTGACCTGGAGGTTCTCGACCGGTAGGCGAAGTGCCTTGACGTGACGCACGAGGCTCAGTGACCGCAGAGCGTCATTGGCGCCATCAGCCTTGGCTTCGGCCTCGACCTGCTTGGCATCGTCCTGGCCGAGGAGTTTCGAGCCTGCGTCCTTGATGAATTGAATCAAACCCATTGTGTTCGTACCTTTCGCTTCGTGAGTTGTATTGCGCTTCTAGCGGCGACCGCTGAGGAAACTGCCCAGCAGGCCCTTGCCGATGCTGGCGATGTCGTCGGCTACGTCGCCGTCGCCGTCGCGGTCGAGCAGTTTACCAACCATGCCCATCGCATCGCCGGCTCCCGCGGGTGCCTTGCGCTGTTCCCCGCCGAGCATCTCAGCGAGACCACCGGCGTCGAGGTTGGAGCTGCGCTTCTGCTTGGCGAGGGCACCCATGACGAGGGGCGCGAGCATGGCCATGAGCTGGCCTGCCTGACCGCTATTGATCCCGCTGGCCTGGCCGAGGGCGGACTCCACCGCTGGGCGCTTGCCGCCGAAGACATGGCCGAGGATGCCGTCACCGGCCTTCCCAGGGCCGCCCTGGACGTAGCCCGCGAGGTCATCGAGGACACTGCCGTCGTGGTCGCGGTCGAGCGCTCCGAGGAGGGCATCGGCGCCACCTTTTTGCTGGGCGTTGCGGGCGAGACCGCCGACTACCATGGGCAGTGCGCCGGCGATGGCCTTCGAGGCCAGCCCCTCGTCGAGGCCGAGTTGGCTGGCGATCTGGCGGGTGGCGCCGCCCCCGAGCTGTTCCATCAATACGTTGACTAAAGACATGTCATGTTCTCCTTGTGCTGAATGGGTCGATCGCCTCAGTCGGCGAGGATGAAGGTGACCCGCATCGTTACCTGGTAGCCGGTGATCTCACCATCGGCGACCGAGACTTTTTGCTCGCTGACCCAGGCACCCGTGACGTTCTTGAGCGTTTTGTTGGCACGTGCCACGCCGACCTTGACCGCGTCTTCGAAGCTGGTGGATGAGACTGCGCTGATTTCGGTGATTTTTGCAACGGACATTGTTGTCTCCTGTTGAGAGGTTGTTCCAGCCGGCGTTGTGCACAGGGGCAACAACGGCACGGCGCGAGTTGCTTAGGTGGATCGAATCAAGTGAGCTTGGAACGCTCGAGGACTTCCTTGGCCCGCTCTTTGCCGCCCAGGCCGAAGGCGAGGCCCACGGCCAAGGCCGCACCTCCCACCACCGCGGCAACAACCATGCGGACGACGTCTTCGCCGACTCCTAGCTGGGTCAGACCCATGCTGGCGCCAAGAAAGATGATGGCGTAGCGCGCGACATTCGATACGAGCTTCTGATGCTTCGAGCCCGAGAGCGCGGAGGCGACCAGGTCGCCGACGTAGGATCCCAGCGACAGCGCGGCCAGAATGATCACGAGGCCGACGGCGAGGTTGGGCAGATAGCGAATCAGATCCCCGACCAACAACGAGAGTCGATCGAGGCCGAGCGTGGCCAAGGCCTGCTCGGCGGTGAGCAAGAGAATCAGCGCCATGACGACGGTGCCGCCGATCGCCGACAGTGAGGCGCCGCCTTCCTTGGGCTTCAAGAAATCGAGTCCGAGCTTGGCCGGCAGGGCATCGAAGCCCACGCCGCTCAAGAATGAGGTCACGATCCCGCGCACGGCGTTGGCGATGTAGTAGCCAACGGCGATGACGATCACGCCGCCGAAGATCAGCGGCACCATGGACAGCACTTGCTCCAACGTGTTGCGAACCGGCGTCGCGATCGCTTCGATCTTCAGAGCATCCACCGCAGCGACCAGAACCGGGACCAGAATGAAGAAGAAGGCGACTGTACCGACGATCTGGGAGAGAGGCTTGACGCCCTCTGCGGTACCGAAACCGAAGCGCTGGGCCAGTCGGTCAGCCCCCACGGCGGCGAGGAAGTTGCTGACGATCTCACGAACGATGGTAGCGACCAGGCGACCGACGAAGATCAGGATAATGGCCGCGATGATGTTGGGGATGTAGCTGAAGGCCTTGGACATCATGTCGCGCAGTGGGCCGACGAGCGCCTGCTGCCCGAGGGCGTCAAGGAACGGCGGGATACCGAAGAGGAGCACGACGTAGAAGACGAGCCGGCCGGCGACGCCGCTGGCGGGGACTACCTCGTCCTTGATCTTGCGGGGCGGAAAGTACTTCTCGGCCCGGGTGTCGAAGCCGACGGCCCCGAGACCCTTGGTCGCGGCGAGCTTCAAGACCGAAGCCACGATCCAGTAGACGAGCAGGATGACGAAGGCTTTGAGCAGCGAAGGAACAGCCGAGAAGATGCTGTCGAGCATGCCCTGGAGGGGGCTCGCCACCATGTTCAGATTCAGGGTGTTGAAGAAACCGACAAAGCCAAAGAGAAGGACGACCCACTTGACGATGGTGCCGCCGAGTTCGTTGATCGACGTCGGCTCCTTGCCGTCGTCGCTGGCGAGCAACTTCTCGAGGCCCCAGTCGCGCGCTGCCCTTTCGTCGAGGGTCGTCAGGCTCAGGAGCTTCGTCGTGCCGGCTCCCAAGAGCAGGGCGGCGACCCAGAAAATGGCCAGCACGAGAAGGGCCTTGAGGATGACCGGCAGCGCAGAAGCGAACCGCTGCCACATCGGCAACAGGGCCTCGCTCCAGATCTTGCGACCCTGATCCTTGACCCCCTCGGTGCCCGCCTGAGCGGCCGCTACGGCATCTGATGCGGCTCCGCCCACTGCGTCGGCCAGGTTGGCAGGTTGGCCGGTAGAGGCGGCCGTGGCCGGGTCCTCCGGGGCTACCGCGCTCTGTGTCGGCTCAACCACGACTGGCTCAGCGACGGTCGGAGCGGGCTCCATGCTCGCCGAAGCCGGCTCTTCCAGGACTTGCGATGGCGCAGGCTGAATCGGTTCTGCTTGCTGCGCCGACAGGGCGCCAGCCAGGCTTATCGAAAGTGCGACTATCAGGACTACGAAAACGGACCTTCGGCTTCTTTGTTGCATTGAGTTCCCTCCTTGCGCTTGGGCGCGCCGTGGCCAGGCCGAGTGAGGTTCAGGCCCGCGACAGTTCTCTCTCCTACTCGAGAGGCTTAGACCGACGAGCGAGCCTGAAGTCACATGGCGGTACGCTAGAATCACCAGGTTACTTGAGGTTATCTCGTTTGATGAGTGTTGGTTGCGGAGAAGTTGTGACTTCGCACCACGCCGCCGGTCAGATATCAGGTGCCGGATGGCACGACGCGTATCGACGAGGTCAATTTTTTGAAGTCATAACCGGGGCTCGGTCTTTGAGCCGAGCCCGAACTGGGGGTACCCAAAATGCTCAAGGAATTCAAGGATTTTGCAGTCAAGGGCAACGTGCTCGACATGGCGATCGGCCTGGTGATCGGCGGAGCCTTCGGCCCAATCATCAAATCATTGGTGGATGACATCCTGATGCCGGTCATCGGGCTCTTCCTCGGCGGGGTCGACTTCAGCCAGAAGTACCTGGTGCTCAAGGACGCCGCGGGCGCGGCGCCTTACGCGACCCTGGACGCGGCCAAAGAGGCCGGCGCCGTGACGATGAACTGGGGCCTTTTTGTCAACACGATCATCACCTTCATCATCGTCGCTTTCGCCATCTTCATGATGGTCAAGACCTTCAACAAATGGAAGCAGGAAGAGGAAGCCGCGCCGTCTGATCCGCCGCAGGACATCGTTCTGCTCGAGGAGATTCGCGACTCACTCAAGGGTCGCAGCTAGCGATCTCGAGCCCGAGGGGAGCGGGTAGCTCTCCTCGGGCGCGACCTCCATGCCGAGGCAACGCGTCATCCGTCAGCTCCTGCCCGCAGCTTTCGTCCTGCTGGCGATGGTTGTGGCGTGGCTCTATCAGCGACCCGAAGAGCAGGCCCCGGCGGGTGGTTCGCAGGATCGTCTCGAACCGTCCGTCGAAGCGTCGAAGAGCGGGTCGGGAGGAGCAACTCGACGGCCGGCGGAGTTTCGCTCCGGCCAGATGGCCGAGGTCACGGGTCGGGTTGCGCGACTCCTGGCCGACGACGACCAGGGGAGCCGTCATCAGCGGTTCATTGTGTCTCTCGGTGACTCGACGATCCTGCTGGTGGCGCACAATATCGATCTGGCGCCCAGGGTTCCTGTGGAGAAGGGCGACCAGGTAAGAGTTCGTGGGCAGTACGAGTACAACGAGCGCGGCGGAGTGCTTCACTGGACCCATCACGATCCCGACGGGCGTCGTCGCGACACCGGTTGGATAGAGCACCATGGGGAGGTCTACAACTAGACCATGATGGAACAGCACTACGAAGACCATTCGGATCAGGAGCTGGTGGCGATGGCCAAAGCCGGCTTTGGCGACGACATGCGGCCTTTCGAGGTTCTCGTGCGCCGCTATCAGAAGAAGATCCTGGTCAATTGTCGATACCTGACCCGTGCACCCAACGACGCGGAAGACCTGGCACAGGAGGTCTTCGTCAAGGCCTATCTGGGCTTGAAGCGCTTCGAGGATCGCTCGAAGTTCAGTACCTGGCTGCAGCGAATCAAGATCAACCACTGCCTCAACTTCAATCAGAAGCGGCATGGCAAATACATGGTGGACGTGGAACAACCTGGGATGGAGGTCGAGGCGGGCCTCTATGCTCCGCCGAGGGCGCCAAGACAGCTCGAAAGCCTCGACGAGCGCCGGCGGATCTCTCTCGTACTCGACGAAATGTCCGAGAGGCTCAGGGTTCCGCTTCTGCTGCGCGATCTCGACGGTCTCACCTACCAGGAAATAGCTGACCAACTCGAGTTGGGAATGTCGGCTGTCAAGATGCGGATCAAACGCGCTCGCGAGGAATTTCGCCAACGCTACGACGGGCTCGAGGAGCGCACGGCATGAACGATCGGCCTGAAGACTTCGAAGACGACGACATCGACATGGGAGAGCCGGTGACGGACAAGCTCAATGTGCTCCTGGACGAGCTGTCTGACGAGTGGAAGCAAGACGACGGTGAGGTGGACCTCGGAGAACCCGTAACCGACAAACTCAACGCCTTGTTGGCCGCGCTGCCCGCCGACTGGGAGAACGAGGACACCGATATCGATGTCACCGAAATCGATCTGACTGCGCCGGTGACCGACAGGTTGGTCGAGATGCTCGGCGAGACGACCGGCGAAGATCTTGCGACCCGCGTTCGCCGTGAGGGGGACCCACAGCCTCCCGACGTGCAAGAACCGAGAGCGCCCAAACGTGGTGTAGCTGCTCTGCTGCGCGGTCTGGTCAGGCGTCTCTTTGGACCCCGAAGCTGACTCGGACCTGATTCGGCGAGCCGCTCGGCGGCTCAGACTCCGGCCGGTTGGTGCTCCGGCCGCAGGAGGTCGAGGACGGTCTTGACCGGCGCGAACGTAGCTCCGGGAACCTCGACGAAGAGCGTGTTCCATCCGGCCATCGCTCCGTTCCAAAGACCGGGGCGTTCGAGTGCCCACAGGCCTCGGCCGGCGCTCTCCTTGCGGCTGACGAAGGAGGTGGACGGATCAACGAAGGCCATGAGGTCGTAGGGCTCGCCTTGTCGATCGTCGAGTGAGCAGACGAGATCGACCGGGTTGAAGTGGGTTGCGTCGCGCCAGGCAGCTTCCTGCACGGGGTCTGCGTGGTCGATCTGCGCCGCTTCTACGATCTGAGGTGTCGCCGCCTCCGAGTCGCCCTGGACCCAGAATGGCCCGCCGCCCGGCTCACCGGTGTTGCGTACCATGCCGCAGACCCGAGCAGGCCGTGCCAGGCGAGCCTTGGCCCAGCTCACGAGGTCCGGGCTCTGAACCTCGAGGCCCAGAAGCTCTGCCAGCTCCTGAGCGGCCGCCTCCGCGTCCGGTCCGCCTGCCTCGACCCGGCGGCCGAGCCCCTGGAGATCGCTCTCGAACTGAACCAGGCGGCCGATCAGGAGCCGCTTCCAGAGGCAGACCTCGGGCTGTCGGTGCTCGGGCTGGATATTGTCGATGTTCTTGATCACGACCAGCCGGCCGCCGCCCGAGCCGCCTCCGTCGAGGGCCCCCAGATTGCTCAGCAGGGCTCCGTGCCCCGCGGGGCGTAGGATGAGTTCGCCCGAAGAGTCGCGGGCTGGGGCACCGTCGTCGTCGACTGCGAGCGTGTCGGACGCGGGATCCTGATCCGAGAAATCGACTGCGAACGGCGCACCGAAGCGTCGCTCGAGGTCAGGGCGGGCGTCTTCGACGAGCGTCTCCATCAGCTCGCGGTGGCCGGCAGTCACCGTGAAGTGAACCTTGATGGCTTGGTCCTCTGCCACGGCGTAGCCGGCCGCCTCAACCAGATGCTCGACCAGCGCGCTGCGCGGTCCGGCAGGGTAGGCGTGGAATGGGATCAGGGCCTTCGGCAGGGAGCCGAGGGCTAGACCCTCAGGCGAGACCAGGGCGTCTACGGTCGTTGTGACGTCATCCCCTGGCGCCGCAGTCGCCAGCGCCTCGGCGAAGGCGAATTCGGCGCGCCGAGAGTGAATCTCCCGAGCCGCTGCTGTCGGTGGCCCGGGTAGCCCGGGTTGCCCGGCCAGCCCCTCGGCGGTCTCGAGGCCAGCGAACATGCGCGTCGCAGCCCCGGAAGCCGGCACGAACTTGCTGACTCTCCCTCCGGCCGCCGCCTGGTGCCAGAGGGCGAGCAGACCCGGATGGTCGGCGGCCTCGATCTGGGTTATCCCGTCCTGGAGCGTGCAGGGGCGCACGATGGGGCGAGGCACAGGTCGGGCACGAAGCAATTCGAACTGCCGGTGAGCCTCGTCCTCATCGAGGCCTCGGGCGGCGAGTCTGGCGAGGTCCGTCGCGGTGAGTTGTGGCTCGATCATCGCTGGACGGAGTTGAGAGACATCGCTGGCCGTACGCGGCGACGTGGGTTGCCGGGGCCGTGAGTATATCTGCGCCGTGCCGTACAATCCGGTCGGCTCGGCGCGGCTTTGGTGTACCCAGCCCGCCCAGCCAACCTCAGCCCTACTGAGCTCCCGAATTGCCCGATTCGCCTGATCCCGACTCCGCCGAGATTCGTTCCCCATGACCGCTCTGCAAGCTATCGTTCTAGGCGTCGTGCAGGGAGTCACCGAGTTTCTCCCCGTGAGTTCGTCCGCCCACCTGATTCTGGCCTCGAAGTTCTTCGGTTGGGCGGACCAAGGGCTGCACTTCGACATGGCCGCCAACACCGGGTCTCTGCTGGCGGTGTTGCTTTACCTACGGCGTGACCTGGCCTCTCTCTGGCGTGGCCTCGTCGCCTGGTTGCAGGGCACTCGGAATCGCGAGTCCAGGGCAGCGATTCAAGTGCTCCTCGCCTCGCTACCTGTAGCGATCGCGGGGCTGCTGCTCCAGACCTTCGTCGCCGGCGTCGGTCGTTCGTTCGGTGTGCTCGGGGCGACATCGCTCGGCTTCGGCCTGCTGCTCGGTTGGGCCGATCGACGGGCGAAGGAGCCGCCCGAGCAGCAGGCCGAGCTGGAGGGTGAATTGGAGAACGGCTCGCGGGACCGCTTGCAGGACTGGTCCTCGCGTCAGGTGGCGTCGGTGGCACTGGCACAAGCTCTTGCGGTGATTCCAGGGACCTCTCGCTCCGGCGTCACGATGACGGCTGGGCTGTTTGCCGGCATGTCACGGCACCAGGCAACGCGGCTGTCCTTCATCCTTGCCGTGCCCGTGGGGGGCATGGTGGCGATCAAGGACCTCTGGGACCTGGTCCGCGACCCTGGAGTGAGTCTCGAGCTGACCGGGCTCGCGCTGGGCACCCTCGGGGCGGCTGTTTCGGCCTACTTCGCCATCGGCTGGCTCCTCGAGTGGGTGCGGAAACACGGTTTCATGGGCTTCGCAGCCTACCGAGTAGTTCTGGGGTTGGCGCTCCTGGCCCTCGCGGCGGGCTAAACTCTCCGGTACGGTCTCCGTACCTCAGGCTGTCCGCCCATCTCGCCGGCTCGGCACCATGGCCATCTCTGATCAAAAGCTGATTGCGGCTGCGAACCGCGGTTCGGAGGACGCCTATCGGGCGCTCGTCGAGCGCTATCAGCAGCCGGTGATCGGCTTGGTGACGAGAATAGTTCGCGACCGGGCCTGGGCCGAGGATCTAGCCCAGGACAGCTTCATCAAGGCCTTTCGTGCGCTCGCGACGTTCCAGGTCGAGCGCAAATTCTCGAGTTGGCTCTTCAAGATTGCCCACAACACCGCAATCGACGCCATTCGCCGCAAGCGAGTCGAGACCGTGCCTCTCGAGACTCCGGAGCGCGAGGGCCTCGATCTGCTAGATTGCCTGCCAGGCTCTGACATCGATTCGCCTGACCGGGTACTCGAAGGGCGGAATCTAGCCGGTTCGCTGACTCAGGCGATGGGGGAGTTGAGACCCGAGTACCGTGCCGTAATGGACTTGCGCTTCATTCAGGGACTGGCCTACGACGAGATAGCCGAGATCATGGAGCTGCCCTTGGGGACCGTCAAGACTCACATCCATCGGGCCCGTAAGGCTCTAGTCCGGGCCTTGGGAGAGCAAGGCATTGAGCCGACTTCGAAATGAGCCTGCCAAGACGAGAAGAACTCGCCAAAATAGGGTCGTCCAGAGCGAAACTTCGGGCGAAAACCGTACGTAGGGTTCGATGAGGACGATGATGTCGAGAAATCGCAAGCTACAAGGCACTTTCGAGCGCTGGCTGCGCTATGAGAGGGCCGGAGATCACGGCCGAGCCGAGGAGGCTCTTGGCGCGCTGCTGACAGAGTTGCCCCCGGTTGTCGCGTCCGCCGGCTTCGCGAGCCGAGTGCTGTCGTCTTCGGGCCTGCGTTTCGCTGCTCGTAGGGCGCCCGCGCGTACGCCAGGGTGGGTCTGGAAGACCGCGTTCGGCGTTTGGTTGGTGTCGAGCTTCTTGGTGACTATCGGAGCGACAGGTTTTGCAGTCGATCTCGCGCGGTCCGGACAGGCCGTGGATTTGGCCACGCGGCTGGTCGTTGCCTTGAGCCGTTTCGGTGCGGACGTCGTGACCGTTGTCACGGGCCTCTTACGTGCCGGCTCGGCGCTCTCGACTGCGCTGTCGAGCCCGGGCTTTCTCATCCTCGCCATGATTTGCGCCCTCGCCAGCTTGACGGCAGTGGGCGCGTTGAAGCCGTTGTTGACCTCTGAGAGGAGTCGTCATGTGGAGTCCTACTAAGTCCCTAGCCGTCGCATTGGTCCTGATGCTGAGTTGCGGTTTCGCCCTCGCGGCGGATGCCGAATCGACCGCCCGGCTGCGTTCGAGCCTCGAGGATCATTTTGTGCTGTTGCCCCTGAGCGACGGACTCCTCTTGCAGCCGCTGGTGCCGGGGGCCGGGCCGCGGACCGTCGAGATCTCGGATTCCGCCGTGGCGCTCGACGGCCAACGCGTCGGTACCGACGAACTGCGCCTGCGCCTGGGCGAGGAAGCCGCCGAGCTGGTTCTGGCAGCCGCAGATCTCGACGACGAGGACTTGCAGGGCTTGCTGTCCGTTGAGGCCTTGCCGGAGGTGCAGATCGAGGCTGCGCCTGAGGTACCGGACGAGGAGTTCGATACCGACGAATCCGCAGAGGACTCTGCGGCCGACGACGCCTTTGCCGACCGCAGCGAAGCTCGAAGGGAAGTAGCTGAGGCACGAGCCGAGAAAGCCGCCGAGAGAGCCCGTCGTGCGGCAAAGCACAAGTACCGCCGCACCGGAGACTCTGAGTTTGCCGTGGGTGGCAGCGTCATTGTCGACACGGACGAAGTGACCGAGGATGTCCTGGTGATCGGTGGCTTTCTCAAGGTCGAAGGCCGCGTGGTCGGGGATGCGACGGTCATGGGCGGTAGCGCGACGATCGAGGGTGAGGTCACCGGTGACGTGGTGGCTATCGGTGGGCCGGTGCGGCTCGAAGATGGTTCCAACGTCCACGGCAACGTCACGAGTGTCGGCGGCCGAGTCTTCCGGGACGAGGGGGCCCGGGTCGGCGGCGAGATCGAACAGCGCCCGATGAGCGCCAACTTCGATTTCGCCCGCTGGAGCGATTGGCGGCGTTGGGATCGCTCGAATGATTTTCACTTCAGTCCCTGGCACTGGTGGAGTGGCCTTGGGTGGAGTCTGGTGCGACTGCTCTTCGTCGCCGGCCTGGCATGGCTCGCGCTGCTCGTGGCTCCAGGCCCGATCGATCGGATGGAGCGCCGGATCGCGGACGAACCCTGGAAAACCGGTTTGGTCGGCCTCCTGGCTCAGGTGCTGTTCTTTCCCGTCTTGATTCTGGTGACGGTCTTTCTGGCCATCTCGATCATCGGCATTCCTCTCCTGTTGGTTCTGCCCTTCGCACTCTTGGCTCTGATGATCGCTTCGGGGCTCGGTTTCGTCGCCGTGGCGGGGCGCGTGGGCAGTTGGGCTCGCGAGCGCTTCGGCTGGGAGATAGCTAGCCCCTACTGGATCGTCTTGGTAGGCCTGGGCCTGATCGGTGGGCTCTCCATCATTGGCGACGTGCTGGATTTCGGCGTGGCACCGATGCGCTTCATGGCCGGTATGTTCATGTTCTTCGGCGCCATCGTCTCTTGGGCCGCCTGCACCATCGGTTTTGGTGCGGTCGTGTTGACCCGATTCGGAACGGCGGACAGCTGGAACCGCGCGGAGGACCTGGTCGCGCCGCTACCCCCGGTGCCGGGGTTCGTTGAGACGTTCGAGGGCGAGAGCGAGGAGTTTGCCGACGAGGATTCCGCCCATGGTGCCGTCGACGATGCACCGGACGAACCTGAAGAGGCACCCGAGGAGAGTCCGGAGTCACCGCGCGACGAGGAATAGGGGTCCGAGCTAGGGATCTCGCGGCCTGCTTGGCGGGCCCCAGCAGGCCCCGGCTCGATTAGCCGTCCGGGCTGGAGCCACGATGGGTGGCAGCGCATCGAGCGGATTGAAGGCTGGGTGACCTGCGTGCAATATGTGCCAAAATGGCCCGCTCATGAGCGAGAACCCAACGATTCTGGTCATCGACGACGAGACCGGCTCGCGCGAGTCCATGGCCCTGGCGGTCGAGAAGATCGGCGTCGGGGTCAAGACTTTCGACGATGCTCGCCGAGCCCTCGAGTTCCTGGAGCACCAGCCGGGCGCCCGGCTCGCGATCTGCGATCTTCGGATGCCCGGCATGGACGGCCTGGGCTTTCTCGAAGCCGTGCGTCAGCGTGAGATCGATCTCGACGTGATTCTCGTCACCGGGTATGGCTCGATCGAGTCGGCGGTCGAGGCGATGCAGGTCGGGGCCGATGACTATCTGACCAAGCCGATCGACCTCTATGAGCTGCGCAAGCGGGTCACGAACCTACTCGAGAACCGCATGCTGAAGGAGGAGGTATCGAGCCTGCGTCAGATGCTCGACAAGCGCTACGGGTTCGAGAGCATCATCGGCCAGTCCGTTGGGATGGAACGCCTCTTCGAGCAGATGGGCTTGGTCGCCCCGACGCGCTCCACGGTCCTGGTGACGGGGGAGAGCGGTACCGGCAAGGAACTCGTTGCCAATGCCCTGCATCACGCGAGCCCGCGGCGGGATGAGCGTTTCCTGGCCATCAATTGCGGCGCGATTCCACCCGACATCCTGGAGAGTGAGCTGTTCGGCCACGAGAAGGGATCGTTCACCGGCGCGATCGGCCGCAAGATCGGTAAGTTCGAACTGGCTCACCAGGGTACGCTGTTTCTCGATGAGATCAGTGAGCTCTACCCGGCGTTGCAGGTCAAACTCCTTCGGGTGCTCGAAGAGCGTTCGATCATGCGTGTTGGCGGGGCCGAGGTGATCGATGTCGACTTTCGCCTGATCGCGGCGACCAACCGGGATCTCGCGGCCGAGGTTGCCGAGGGCCGGTTCAGAGAGGATCTCTTCTACCGCCTCAAGGTCGTGTCCTTGCGAATTCCTCCGCTGCGGGAAAGGGCGGATGACATTGCCCTGCTGGCAGAGCATTTCCTCGAGCGCTTCTGCGCCGAGCACGGCCGTGAGCCCAAGAGTCTCAGCCCGGCGGCGGTCGATGTACTCAAGACCGGTGCCTGGCCGGGCAACGTCCGCGAACTCAAGAACGCGCTCGAGTCCCTTGTTATCTTCCACCAGGGCGAGCAAATCGAGGCTGCGGACCTGCCGGCCGACCTCCGTATGGCCTCGACCGCCCTGGGCTCGACCCGAATCCAGAGCGCCGACGGTTCGCCCCGTTCGATGAGCGAGATCGAGCGCCAGGCGATCCTCGAGACTCTCGAGCTCTTCGGCGGGCATCGAGCCAAGACGGCCAAGGCTCTCGAGATCGGCCTCAGGACCCTGCAGCGCAAACTCAAGGAGTACCGCCGGGATGAAGGCGGCGCCAACGAAGACGAGTGATTGGCGCTGAGAGACGTCCTACTGAACCGGCCAGCCGCGACCGTCCGTCACGCGGTGGTTGCGCCGGCGTTGATGGCCGCCAGGATCTCGCGAACAGCTTCGGGCATGCCCACCAGGACGGCGCGCGAGATGATCGAGTGGCCGATGTTGAGCTCCTCGACGGCCTCGAGAGCCGCCACCGGGCGTACGTTGGCGGTGGTCAGCCCATGGCCGGCGTAGACCTTGAAGCCGAGCTCCCGGCCGGCCGCGGCGGCCTGGACGACCGCCTTCAACTCGGCGGCAGCGGCGCCCGCGTCAGCGCGGGTGTAGCGGTCGGTGTTGATCTCGAAGCCGCCAACCGCGGCTCCCAGAGCGTTCAACGCGTCGATCTGAGCCAGGTCGGGATCAAGGAAGAGCGACACCTCGATGCCGGAGTCGCTCAGCAACTCAGCCGCGGTCGCGATCGCGGACCCACGAGCTTGCAGGTCGAGCCCCCCCTCGGTGGTGACCTCCTCGGGGCGCTCGGGTACGAGAGTGACCTGGTCCGGCTGCATCAACCGTGCGATGTCGAGCATCTCTTCGCTGGCGGCAATCTCCAGATTCAGCTTGCCCCGGACCTGCGCGCTGAGGCTCTCGAGATCGCTGTCTTGAATGTGGCGCCGGTCGCTGCGCAGATGGACCGTGATGCCGCTGGCGCCGGCAGCTTCGGCCAGAAGAGCCGCCGCCACCGGATCGGGGTAGTCCACGCCGCGGGCCTGGCGCAGAGTGGCCACGTGATCGATATTGACCGAAAGGTGGGTCATGAAGGGGGTTCTCCTAGCTCGTCGGCGATGGCGGCGAGGACCTCGTCCGCCAGGCTGTCGATCGTTTGCTGGTCCGGCCCCTCGATCATGACCCGCGCCAGGGGTTCGGTACCGCTGTAGCGCAGCACCAGTCGCCCGTCGGTTCCCAGTTCACGGGTCACTTTGGCGGCCGCCTCCCGGACTCGCGGTAGACCCTCGAGCGGCGGCTTCGAGCTGACCCGCAGGTTCTTGAGCACCTGGGGAAAACGGCGGAAGGGCTCGAGCAGCTCAGCCAGGGTGGAGCCGGAAGCATGGACCAGGGCTGCCACCTGGAGCGCGGTCAGCAGGCCGTCACCGGTCGTCGAGAGGCCGAGATGCACGATATGGCCCGACTGCTCGCCGCCGAGACTCAGTCCACCCTCTCGCAGCGCCTCGACCACTTGGCGGTCGCCGACGCCGCAGCGGACGACCTCGATATCTTCGCCGGCCAAGGCCCGTTCGAGGCCCAGGTTACTCATCGAGGTGGCAACGATCTTCGGTGGATTCAACAGGCCCTGGCGACGCAGGGCGCGTGCCCAGAGAAAGAGGGTCGTATCGCCGTCGCGGAGGGCGCCGCGCTCATCGACGAAGAGGGCGCGGTCAGCGTCGCCGTCGAAGGCCACGCCGAGGCTCAAGCCCTGCTCGACTACGGCGCGCTGAAGAGCCTCCGGGTGGGTCGAACCGCAGGCGAGGTTGATGTTGCGTCCGTTCGGCGCGGCATTGAAGATGACGGGCTCCGCCCCCAGGCGGGTAAAGAGCCCTTGGGCGAGAGGGGCGGCCGCTCCATTGGCGGTATCGAGCCCGATCCGCAGGCCTTGGAGAGGGGCCTCGCCGTCGAGCATCCCGGCCAGCCAGTCGACGTAGTCCTCGACCCACGCGGCCTCCGGCTCGAGCTCGAGTGGTGGCTCTGAGTCCAACTCAGGCTCGTTGCGGGCCAAGAGCTTGGCCTCGAGCTCAGCCTCGTCCTCGTCCTGCCACTTGAAACCGTCACCGGCGATGAGCTTGATGCCGTTGTCCTGCCAGGGGTTGTGGCTGGCCGATACGGCAATGCCTGCTTGGGCTTCGCGGGTTCGGGTGGCGTAGGCGACGGCTGGCGTAGGTACCACGCCGAGGAAGTGCACGTCGGCGTTCTCGGAGGCCAGTCCCGCCGCCAGCCAGGAGCAGATCTCGGTCGTACTGAAGCGAGTGTCACCGCCCAGCACGACGGTCGGCCGCGGCATGTCCCGGCCTAGCTCGAGGGCCAACTCGCGGCCGAGATTCGTGACGGTCGCGCGGTCTAGGGGGTACTGCCCGGACGGGCCGCGAATCCCGTCAGTTCCGAAGAGACGGGTCGAGTTCGTCATCGGGGCCGTCATCGGGCGTGACATTGGGGATCTCTAGCTGAACGATAACGTTCACGATCGGCACCCCTTGGATTCGGATCAGCGGTGCCGGTGGCAAGAGGGCCACTTCCTGTTGGAAGTCACGGCCATGGCCGGACAGATCGATCGTCGTGGTCAAGACGTGGTCGAGGGAATCGAGGACCGAGGCCGGCCCACCCACCAGCGCCTGGTTGGGGACGATCCGGACGCTCAATACCTGCGCCCCGGCCGCAGGCTCGCCCTGCAGGTCGGCCTGCACTGGGACGACCCGAGTCGCCTGGCGGTCGAGCTTGAAGAGGATCACGTTCGGCTCGATTGAAACCAGCTCCAGGCCCTCGGGTAGGATGACTTGTTCGTCACCCAGCGCGAGCTGCTGCTGGCCCTCGCGCTCCGGCAGAGCGACGAAGACATCCACGAAGGGCGCCGTCAGCGAGCGGATCTTCGAAAGCGGCCCGCGCGCGGTGATACGGACGGTCTCCACCCTCTCGAGCAGCACGTAGTTCGTCGGCGCGTCGTACTGCACCGCCGCCTCGACCACCTTTTCAGACTGGGGCTCCCTCTTCTCGCCGCTGAAGACGAACCAGGCGAGACCGGCTAGGGCGAGCGCCAGCAGGCGGAATCCCCAGAGGCTCTTGGACTCGGTCATCTCGCCGCCTCGGTCATTTCGGCCTCCCGACCTGGGTTCCGATATCGCGAATCAGGTACTGGTAGAGCTTGTTCCTCAGTGCTTTGGGGTCGAGATCGCGCAACAACTCTCCGCCGAGGGCGAGCGAGATGCCTCCGGTCTCCTCCGAGACCACCACGGCCAGGGCGTCAGTCTCCTCGGTGATCCCGATTGCGGCGCGGTGGCGGGTTCCGAGTTCCTGGGCAAGGCCAGGGCGCGAGGAGATGGGCAGGAAACAGGACGCGGCGGCGATCCTGTCTTGCTGAATGATCGCCGCACCGTCGTGCAGTGGCGTCTCCGGCGAGAACAGATTGATCAGGAGGGTGTGTGAGACCAGAGCGTCTATCTCGACCCCGTTCTCAATGTAGTTGCGTAGGCCTTCGAGGCGCTGCAGGACGATCAGGGCGCCGATCTTGCTGGTGGCGAGCGAACTGGCAGCCAATTCCACCTCTTGGATGGTCGAGTGCACTTTCTTTTGCGCGTTGAGACCCCAGAGCGGATTGCGGCCGAAGTTCGCCAGCGCCCGACGAATCTCCTGCTGGAAGAGCACGATGATCGCCAGCGGGAGCAGGGTGAGGAAGCGCGAAAGGAGCGATTGCAGGGTGATGAGCTCGACACGGCCGGCGAGATAGTAGATGCCGCCGAGGAAGAGAATGCCGAGAATGACCTGGACAGCGCGTGTACCGCGGATCAGCAAGAGCAGGTAGTAGATGACGACCGCGACCAGGAGGATGTCGAGCACGTCGCGCCAGCTGAAGAGCTGGAGCCAAGCGGAGAGGTTCAAAGCCGGCCCTCTTTCATGAACCGGACGACCTTCAAGAGCCCGACTCCGCAGTGTCGATCGCGTGCCACACATCGAGGAACTGACGCGTGGCCGCGACATCGTGCACTCGCACCATCGCCGCTCGGTGGCGAGCCGCCCAGGCGGCCGCCGCCAAACTCCCCGGCAGCCTGTCGGCGACGGCAACAGCAGTCACGGCGCCGATAAAGCTCTTGCGGCTCGCGCCCACGACGAGGGGGTAGCCGGTGTTGTCCAGTTGGTCGAGGTGCCGCAGTAGGCCGAGATTCTGGTCGAGTGTCTTGCCGAAACCGATCCCAGGATCGAGGAAGATCCGATCGGGAGCGACGCCCGCCGCTTCAGCCCGGCCCGCCGCGTCCACCAGTTCCTTCCCAACCTCGCGCACAACGTCGGCGAAGTGGATCTCATCCTGCATGTTGGCCAATTCACCGCGGCTGTGCATGATGACCAGTGGTGCCCCGGCAGCCGCAACCACGCCGGCCATCTCTGGATCCTCGAGGCCGCTGATGTCGTTGACGAGATCCGCTCCGGCCGTGAGCGCCGCTTCGGCTACCCGGGCCTTGCGCGTGTCGACCGACAGTGCAATGTCACAGCGCCGGCGCAGTGCTTCGAGCACCGGCAAGAGCCGCGCCAGCTCTTCTTCCGGCGGGACCGTCGCAGCTCCACGGCCGTAGACACCACCGCCGGGCCGGGTCGATTCGGCGCCCAGATCGAGCAGGTCGGCTCCGGCGGCGGCCATCGCCACGCCGTGTTCGACGGCAGCCGCTGGGTCGAGCCAAAGGCCGCCGTCCGAGAACGAGTCTGGGGTGATGTTGAGAACCCCCATCACCAGTGGGCCCGAGTCGAGGGGAAGTGTGCGCCCGCTGGCCAAACGGACTGCCTCCGGCTCCCCAGCGCGGCACTCCGACCGCCGCCGCAGGGTCAGGCCGGTCGAATCCACCACGGAGCCCAGCATCGAGTCAGCGCGGCTCCAAGGTCTCTGAACTGCGCGTGGCCGGAGCGGGCTCCATGCCTCCCGGCGCGTCTCCGGGGACCGGCTCGTCGGGTTTGGCGACGACGCCCGGCGGTTCGGAAGGCCCGGATGGGGGACTCATCGCCGGCGGCTCTTCCTTCGGCCCCAGCTTCTGCCCGGTGATTTCTTCGATCAGTTCGTAGACTTCCTGGCCGTTCAGCGACTCGAATTCGAGCAGGTCCTTGGCCAGCCGGTCGAGCGTCTCACGATGCTCACCCAGAATGTCCTGGGCCGTTTGATAGCCCTCGCGCACCTTCCGATCGACTTCTTGGTCGATGCGCTGGGCCGTGCTCTCCGAGTATTCGGTGCGCTGGTTGTAGTCCCGGCCGAGGAACACCGGTTCGGTGCCGCCGCCAAATGCCAACGGGCCGAGTTCAGACATGCCCCAGTCGCAGACCATCTTGCGGGCCATGTCGGTCGCCCGCTCGATGTCGTTGCTGGCTCCAGTCGTGATGTCGTCCTGGGTCAGCTCTTCGGCCACCCGTCCGCCCATCAGCACGGCGATTCGAGTCTCGAGATAACGCTTGCCGTAGTTGTGCTTGTCCTTGGTGGGCAGCTGAACGGTCAGTCCCAGAGCCCGGCCCCGCGGAATGATGGTCACCTTGTGAATCGGGTCGGACTCGGGCAGGAAAGCACCCACGAGAGCGTGGCCCGCCTCGTGGTAGGCCGTCACCCGTTTCTCGTCCTCGGTCAACAGCAGGGTCTTTCTCTCGACCCCCATCATCACCTTGTCCTTCGCCCACTCTAGGTCTTCCATCTCGACTGCTTGCTTGTCGCGCCGGGCGGCAACAAGGGCCCCTTCGTTGACGAGGTTCTCGAGGTCAGCGCCGGAGAAACCCGGCGTGCCTCGCGCCACCAGCGCGAGTTCGACGTCCTCGGCCAATGGAATCTCCCGAGTGTGGACCTCGAGGATGCCGCGCCGCCCGTTGATGTCGGGCAGATCGACGACCACCTGACGGTCGAAACGGCCTGGGCGCTGCAGTGCCGGATCGAGCACATCCGGCCGGTTGGTGGCCGCAATCAGGATCACGCCCTCGCTGGATTCGAACCCATCCATTTCGACCAGCAGCTGGTTCAATGTCTGCTCGCGCTCATCGTGACCGCCGCCGAGGCCGGCGCCGCGATGGCGACCCACCGCGTCGATCTCGTCGATGAAGATAATGCAGGGAGCGTTCTTCTTGCCCTGCTCGAAGAGGTCGCGGACGCGGGACGCACCCACGCCGACGAACATCTCGACAAAGTCGGAGCCTGAAATGGAAAAGAACGGAACGTTGGCTTCGCCGGCGATGGCTCGGGCGAGAAGCGTCTTGCCCGTACCCGGCGAGCCCATCAGCAGCAAGCCCTTGGGAATTCGCCCGCCGAGCTTCTGGAACTTCTCCGGCTCCTTGAGGAACTCGACGATTTCTGAGAGCTCTTCCTTGGCTTCTTCGACGCCGGCAACATCAGCGAAGGTGACCTTCTTGCCGGTGTTGGTCAGTAGCTTGGCTCTGCTCTTGCCAAAGGAGAGCGCCTTGTTGCCGCCGCTCTGCATCTGGCGCATGAAGAAGACCCACAGGCCGATGATCAAGAGGAAGGGCGCCCAGGTGAAGAGAAACTGCAGCAGCGGGTTGCTCCGCGGTTCGTCGGCGCGAATCTGGACGTCGGCATCGCGGAGTTGCGAGATCAACTCCGGATATTCGGGCGGCAGGTAGGTGGTGAAGCTACCGCCGTCAGGGAAGCGCTCAGTGCCCTCTTTGAACTTGCCGCTCAAGTCCTGGCCACGAATTTCGACGTCAGCGACCCGGCCCCGCTCGACGTGCTCGAGAAAGTCGGTGAAAGTGAGCTTGCTGCTCTGAATGCGTCCGGACTGAAATGTAGTCCAAAGAACGATCACCACCATCAGGATGGCGATCCAAACGACCAAGGTGCGAATTGTGGGACTCACGATGACTTCCTCTCCGGTCCTCCTAGAGGGGGGACGCGGTCAATACGTTTGACTAGTGCTGCGGTTGCGTCTTCGCCGAATCCGCTGTTCGAGTTAGTTCGGCGACCCAGACTCTCTGCTGGCCTTCGAGGCGGAACGCATCGTCGATGGTGACGCCGGGAACCCAGGCGATTCGGCCGTCCACCACCAGGAGCGGCAAGGCAGGGCGCTCGCTCCGGGCGACGCGGCGATCGATCAGCACGTCCTTCAGCTTGCGCTCATGAGAGCAGCCGAAGGGGCGTACCCGATCTCCCGGTCTACGATTTCTTATCAACACCTGCTGTCCAACCTCTAAGGGGAGAGCCATGGCGGCTCGCGTTTTGGAGCCTCGAAACATCCAAGGGGCCGGCTCAGACTCCGCGATGCGCAGCGTGAGACCGACTTCGGGGATCGGCAACTCCCCCGGCACCCCTAGTGTATAGGAGAACTCCCCAACCTCGCGCTGGGCCTGTCGAGCGAGTTCGAGCCAAACACCAGCCCCTCGCCAAGCCCAACCGCCACCGCAATCGCAGCCGATCGCCCCCCCGGACTCGAGCTGCCGGTCGAGCTCGTGCCTGGCGTTCTGGGGCGCGGGGTAGGGTGCGCCGGCAGCTCGACGCAGCGCGTCGAGCGCAAAGGGTCTGAGGGGGGCGGGGAGGCCTCTGAAGGCCTCCAGTCGTAGCTTTGAGGATTCCTCTCGGGAGGAGGCCTCGATGCCCAGCTCGCGAGCCAGGTGTTGACGAATCCGATCTCCTGCTCGCCGGGCGGCCCGAGCGGCCGCGAGCAGACCCTCGTCGGACACTTCGGACTGGTTTCGTAGCCAAGGGAGTATCTTGGTCTCGACCTTGTTTCGCGGACGTCGCAGGTCGCTGTTGCCGGGATCACTGACGGTTGGCAAGCCGACCTCGAGGACTACCGCGGCGAGCTGGGCTCGTCCGATTTCGAGACAAGGGCGAAGGACGTCGCCGAAAACGGATCGCATGGCGCCCAGCCCGAGCAGGCCGCTTCCCTGAAGCAGCCTCATGACGACCGTCGCAAGCTGGTCGTCGCGGTGATGGCCGACGGCCAGGTACGATGCGCCGAAGGCTTTTCGGGTTCGCCGCAGAAAGGCGTAGCGTTCGCTTCGCGCGGCGGCTTCGACCCCGAGGTTCGAGGTCTCGGGCACAACGCGCTCGCAGACGAACTCGACCCCGAGCGAGCCTGCGACCCGCCGGGCGTGCTCGGCTCGATTGCCTGATTCCTCGTCACAACCGTGATCGAGGTGGGCTGCGACCAGGGGGAGCGGATGGCTCCTGGCGACGCGGCTTAGAGCCCAGAGAAGAGCGGTCGAGTCCGGCCCGCCCGAAAACCCGACCACCAAGCCCGATCCGTCGAACGCCTCATGGTGCCTCAGGAAGCGTTCTACGTGCTCGACGAGGAACTGGCTCAGGCTCGGGTCCGTATGAGATCGCGCGACCCCGCGTGGGACCGCGCTCGATTGATGCCGAAATGGTAGCGGTGAAGGGACTTGAACCCCTGACCTAGCGATTATGAGTCGCTCGCTCTAACCAGCTGAGCTACACCGCCGGAAGGTAAAGAGTAGTGCCACCTTGGGCCGCTGAGCAACCCCTGATGCGCTACAGGACGGCGATTATAGACAGAGCCGGCTCCGGCTGGGGTTTTTGGGGCGGCGGCCAACCTCGCGGGGCAGCGGTGAGGATCGCCTGCTGCCGCGATGGGGCCGCTATCTTCAACTACCGAGCACCAGGGACATCCCCTCAGCTGTCCCCGTGCTCCAAGGACTGTCCGAGAACTATCCGAGTTTGCCGCTGAAGTGGCTGAACTCGCCGAAGAAGCGTTTGGCTGAGTGGGCCATGGCTTCTGGGTTGAGCGAGTAGATGACCTGCTGGCCACGGCGCTCGTCGATCACAAGGTTGGCCTCCTTCAGCACCGAGAGGTGGCGCGAAATTGTCGGCTGCGCGAGTCCGAAGTTGCTCACGATCTCGCCAACGCTGTGTTCGCCACGCTCGAGGATTTGAAGAATGTTTCTCCGGGTTTCGTCCGATAGCGCTTTGAAAAACTTGTTCAACTCACGGCCCAGCATCCTTGCTTGCATTGCATCCCCCATGATCGGGATCCTCCATAAGAAAATGTTCTTGAATTTTGTGCCCGCCGATTGCTTTCTCTCGGGACGGCCCCTTCCCAAAATGAGAGACGGGTCGGGCTAGTGTCGCTTGAGCATGAACGCAAGGCTCATGCCAATAATGTCAACACGTTTACCCGGATAATAGAATAGTGAACATCTTCCCAATTTACAGTCACTTACGGTACTTTGAGGAGTCCTCCACAGTCAGTGAATGCGCCGCTTTTTACCGGCCTGCTTCCAGCAAAACCGGAGGGTGCGTCACAAAACCGGCGGGTCGCTCAAGAATGGCGACTCGCGAGACTCAGGAAGCAGCGGCCAAACGGCCCGCGACCGCGTCCCAATCGACCAGGTTGAACCAAGCGGAGACGTAGTCCGGGCGCCGGTTCTGGTAGTGCAGGTAGTAGGCGTGCTCCCAGACGTCGAGGCCGGCCAAGGGTGTCTTGCCGTCCATCAAGGGGCTGTCCTGGTTGGCCGTCGAGGAGACCTCGAGCTTGCCATCAGCGACTGTGAGCCAGGCCCAGCCCGACCCAAAGCGCGTCGCCGCGGCCTTGGCGAAGGCGTCCTTGAAGCTGTCGAAGCCGCCGAGGTCGCGATCGATCGCAGCCGCGAGGTCACCCGAGGGCTGACCGCCGCCGTTGGGGCTCATGGTCGACCAAAACAGCGAGTGGTTGGCGTGGCCGCCGCCGTTGTTGCGCACCGCGGTGCGAATGTCATCTGGAATCTGCGAGATGTTGCGCATCAGATCCTCGACACTCATCGCGGCGAGTTGGTCATGCCCTTCGAGGGCGTTGTTGACGTTGGCGACATAGGCGGCGTGATGCTTGCCATGATGGATCTCCATCGTCCGCGCGTCGATATGGGGTTCCAGCGCATCGTGCGCGTAAGGGAGACTGGGAAGTTCGTACATCAGGTGGTTCCTCCGATTCGTTCAAGGCTGCTTCGAGACCTGCTACGGCGAGAAGTCGAGTTTGCCACGAATTCGCCCTCCGCGCCGAGGGCTGAACAACGGCGCAAGGGTGAAGGACGAGCGAGAATGTCCCGATTCTGGTCGACATATTCCAGATCTTGGACGGCGTTTGCCGAGCCGCCGAGAAATCCGTCAGGCAAATGGAACCCGGGTCGTTGACTTCCGAGGTTCGTTTTACGTACTATCTGCCGGCCCCGGACGGGGAGGTTAGCTCAGTGGGAGAGCGTCTGCCTTACACGCAGAGGGTCGGGGGTTCAAATCCCTCACCTCCCACCACGTGGCCTTCCCGAAGTACCGGGACGATCTGCGGGGTCGTAGTTCAGCTGGTTAGAATGCCGGCCTGTCACGCCGGAGGTCGCGGGTTCGAATCCCGTCGGCCCCGCCACTAGCACCACTGACATAGACTGAATCAACGAGGACAAGACGATGCGCGAAAAGATCAAGCTCGTATCCAGCGCCGGTACCGGGTACTACTACACGACGGACAAAAACAAGCGTCTGTCGACCGGCAAGCTGACGATGAAGAAGTACGATCCGAAGATCCGCAAGCACGTCGATTTCGTCGAAGAGAAGCTCCGCTAGTTCACCGGATCGCCCCGCCTATGGCCGACTCATCGGCTATATGCTAAGCTTCTCTTGCCTACCGCCGGGTGTCCCACCCGGCGTTTGTTGTATCTGCTGGTTCGAGTGCTTCCGCTCCCCTCCCAAGGAGCGGAACCATGCAAACGACAGCAATCACACCTTTTACGGCCCCTGCCACCGGTACCACGCGTACCTCCCGTGCAACCAGCACGGCCAGTGCGGCCAGTACGCCCCTCGCCGACGTCAGCGCACCCGATCTCATCGAACAGTGCAGGGGGGAAGATTCCTCAGCGAGTTGGAGAGAGTTTCTTCATCGCTACGGTTGGGCACTGGCCGCCACTGTCCGCCGTGCCCTGGCTCGGGTCGGGATGGCGGCGAGTCACGACCTCCACGATGACCTGCTGCAGGAGACCTACTGCCGGCTCCTGTCGGACGATCGACGGCGGCTGAAGAACTGCCGCGGCGCGGACGATCGCACAGTCTCCGGCTATCTATGTCGGGTGGCCGAGAACGTCGTCATCGACCATCTGCGGCGAGCCGGCGCGGCCAAGCGCGGGCGTGACCTTCTGGTGTCGGCACGGGACGAGGAACAGTCGCCGGTGGAGCGGGTGGCGGATCCACATGCCAAGGCCGATCATCGGCTGCTGGTGGCCGAGAGCCGCCGCCTCTTCCTGCGTCGCGCCGGCAATGCGCTCAAAGGGCGCAATCGCCGCCGCGATCTCTGGGTTACCTATCTGGCGACCTTCGAGGGCTGGACGAGTCGCGAGATCGCCAAGCGTGTGGGGTCCATAACCGCCAACAACGTTGATTCGGTGGTGCACCGCACCCGGCGACGACTGGCCGCTGCCGGCGTCGAGTTGCGCGGGGAGCCTCTGGCCGGAAGGCGGACCTCAGGATGAGGGGCGCTGTCTCTATCAGTGCAGGCCGAGAGCGGCCTTGGGTGTGGCGCCGGGTTCTTCCAGCATGCTTTTGCGGCGGGCCAGGAGGTCGGCCGCGTCATCGAAGAGCTCGAGCGCCCGCTCGATCTGCTGGTCGCCCTCGGCGAGCACCTGATACCGCGCTTCGATGCCGAAGGCCGAGTTGAGGATCTCCGCCACGACGTAGCGCACGGCGGTCTGCCGCGCTTCGTCCTCCTCGAAGCCCTCGTCGAGCTCTTCGCTGGTGGCCAACTCCTCGGCCAGGACCCACTCGCGGAACTGGTCGAGCAGTTCCGGCGGCGGTTGCCAGTCCCGACTCTCGATCTCCCGGTCGGCTGTGGCCTGGACCGCGAAGTCGAAGAACGCGTTGCGGCTCAGCAGGTACTGAATGAAAGGTGCGAGCTTTTGCGGCTCCACCAGGACGTCGGGCTCGATCCCGCCCTCGCCGAAGACCTCGCGCCCGAGATCGGTATAAAAGACCTGGCGCTCGTCGTCGCCTTCCTCGACCGCCGGCCGGGCGTTGTCGCCGGAGCTGCGGTACGAGGCATAGTCGAACCAGGATGAATAGTCGCGCTGAATGAGCCGGCCCGAGGGGGTGTAGTACTTGGCGGTCGTGACGGCCAGTCCGTTGCCGTAGGAGAGCGAGTAGACCGTTTGCACGAGCCCCTTGCCCCAGGTCGGTGTGCCGACGATCAGTCCGATGTCGTGATCTTGAATGGCGCCCGCCAGGATCTCGGCGGCCGAGGCCGTGCCGTCACTGACCAGAACGACGACAGGCAGGTCGAGGTCCTCGTAGGAGTCGCTCGAGTGGAAATCCTGGAAGGAGTCCCGTGTGCGGCCGCGAGTCTCGACAATCTTGCCCGCGCCCGGCACGAATTGGTCCGAAACGATCACGGCCTGGTCGAGCAGGCCGCCGCCATTGTTTCTGAGGTCGAGCAACAGGCGCTCCATCCCCTGACTCTTGAGGTTGGCGATCGCCTCGCGAACTTCTCTGCCTGTACCGCGGTTGAAATCGGAGACGGCAACGTAGCCGGTGCCGGGGCCGATCATGTAGGCGTAGCGAACGGTGTTCTGAGGAATCTCGGCCCGGGTGATCTCCAGCGCCAGCGGCTCGTCGAGTCCGTGGCGCACGATCTCGATGTTGACCGTGGTTCCCTTGGGGCCCTTGAGCTTACCGACCGCGTCGTCGACGTTCATGCTGTCGGTCGGCGCGCCCTCGATCGACGAAATGATGTCTCCGGCGCGGATTCCGAGACGCGACGCGGGCGTGCCCTCGATGGGCGTGATGACAGTCAGTCGGCCGTTGCGCATGCCAACGAGGATGCCGAGGCCCGAAAAGGAGCTCTGCTGCCGGTCCCGCATGTCGTCGAAGGCGGCGGCGCTCAAGAAATTCGTATGTGGGTCGAGCGTTCGGACGATGCCTTGAATGGAGGCATTGACCAGGTTCTCGTAAGTCCTCTCGGTCGGATAGGTGTCGTGGACCGTCGAGACGAGTTCGGTGTAGACCCGCAGGACGTCTCGCGCCTCGTCGGTGATGGCCAGCACCCGGCCGCCAAAGACGCCGCCCAGCAAGAGCGCGAAAAGGAAGGCCGAGACGGCCACGATGCGCCAGGTAGGTCTCACGCGGCGTACCCTATCAGTTCGTCTGTCCTGCATTGATCGCCTCATTTCGAGCCAAACGGCGGATTAGCCGTTCGAGTCAGATGTCGGCGAGAAGAGCAGAAGAGTGGCATCGGATGGCTCGGGCGTCTGGTTTGAGCGCTGTTTTTGAGAGTGTGGCCGGGCTTTGGCTGGTCCCTTGACATTGCCGGCCCGTGGCCCAATCATCCCTAACATGTTCGGCTCTCTCGGTATGCCCGAGCTCATTTTCATTCTGGTGCTGGCGCTTCTGATCTTCGGACCGAAGCGTCTGCCGCAGGTCGGGCGCACCTTGGGGCGTGGCCTCCGCGAGTTCCGACAGGCGACCAACGAGTTGAAGAAGACGGTCGAGACCGAGATCTCGAGCGTCGACGTCGAGGCTCCGAGTCCGACGCCGGCAGCTGTTCCCGTGCCGAGCGCGGTTCCGCATTCGGGGGGCGACGTCGTGCCGGATCCGGAGTCGGAAGCCGCCGCGCCTCTGAGCGACGGGTCGGTGGAGGCTTCAGGGGACGACCCGGGAGACGAGCCGGGTTCGCAAGATACGGCCTCTGATCCTGAGGGCGGTGAAACCGCCGCCACCGGGGGCAGTACCCGACCGGACTGAGTCGATGGCCGAACCGGCACCGCAGAAGGCATTGGGCGACGCGTCGTCCGAGTTGCCGCGCATGACTTTGCTGCAGCATCTCGAGGAACTGCGCAAGCGCATCGTCCGCGCGGTGATCGCGCCGGCCATTGCATTCCTCGGCTGCTGGACCTTCAGAGAGCAGATCGGCGACTACCTCGCCCGCCCGATCTACGAGATCCTGCCCGAGGGGACCAAGCTCGCTTTTCTCGGCATCAGCGACCCATTCCTGTTGTATTTCAAGATGACGGCGTTGGTGGCGGTTTTTGTGTCCTCGCCGTTCATCTTCTACCAGTTATGGATGTTCATCGCGCCGGGCCTCTACAAGAAGGAACGCCGCCATGCCTTCCCGTTCATTCTCTTCACCACCTTCTTCTTCGCCGCTGGTGGCATCTTCGCCTACAAAGTGGCCTTCCCATTTGCCGTCGAATTCCTGATCGGTATGGGTGCCTCTTTCGAGCCGGTCATCACCGCGGAGCGCTACTACCGCTTCCTGATGTACGTCATCTTCGGCCTGGGGGTGATGTTCGAGCTGCCCGTTCTCATCTTTCTGCTCTCAACTCTAGGGGTCGTGACTCCAGGGTTTCTGATGCGCCACTTTCGTTGGGCGGTCATCGGCATCTTCCTGCTCGCCGCGGTGGTGACACCGACGCCTGACGTGGTCAATCTGTGCGTCTTTGCCTTGCCGACGATCGCCCTCTACCTCCTCGGCGTTGGGGCGGCAGCGATTGCCTCGCTGGGTAAGAAGAAGCAGGCCAGGGCGGACGCCGAAGCAAGCTGAGCGGGCCGGTGCCGGAGGCGAGGCGCTCGGAGGCTTCTAAGCGTCCTCGGAGGCCTCAGGCTGACGCCGCCAGCGGCGGTGCCACCAGACCCACTGCGCAGGGTTGCGACGGATATGCGCTTCGGTCGCGGAGGTCATGACGGCCGTGGCCGCGGTCGGGTCCTCCGGGAGTTCGAGGGCCGGGAGGAAGCGCACGACGTGCTGCCCACCGCCGCGCCGTTCGCAGAACGCGGGAACTACGCTCATTTTGTGCTTGAGCGCCATCTCGGCGGCTCCGACCGGGGTGTAGGCCGGCCGACCGAAGAAAGGGACCCAGGTGCCATCGACCTTGGTGTCCTGGTCGATCAGCATCACCAGCCCACCGTCACCTTTGAGCGCCTGACGCAGCCGGCGCCGGCCTTCGACGGTGCCGCGCTCGATGTTCTTGCCCTTAACGGCCTTGCGCACCCGGGTCACTATGTCGGCGAACACCGGGTCGTCCGGCCGGCGGCCGAAGCCGAAGAAGGGCATCTCCTGGCGCGCTCCGGCGATACCGAGGACCTCCCAGAAACCGCTGTGGCAGCAAAGGACCAGCAAACGCTTGCCGCGCTCGCGTTCGAGGTTCTCAGCCCCCTCCACCGCCAACCGATGATCGAAGGCCCGGTGTCCTCGCGCGAGGAGCTGTAGGGTTTCGGCGACGTTGAGCGCGGCGTTGAGAAAGCAGCCGCGCACAAGCATTTCCAGTTCGTGCTCTGAGGCGTCCTGGAACGCCAGCCGCAGATGTTCGAGTGCCAGCCTCCGGTGCTTGCGGTTGGTCACCAGCAGAAGGCGAGCCAGACCACGGGCGAAGAGCGCCAAGCCAAAGTAAGGAAGGCGGCCAACCGTCTGAGTCAGCACCGGAACGATGATGCGCAACGCCGCCGACCGGACGCGGCGCATGAGCTCGCGGCGCTTCAATTGTCGAAAGTGAAGGAGCGGAACACCTCGTCCCAACCGCCCCTCGCCTGGAGGATGGCCTCGATCATCTCGCGCACAGCGCCATGGCCGCCGCGGGCTTCGAGGACGTGATGGACCACAGTCCTGACCTGGGCGGCCGCATCGGACGGCGCGAACGACAGACCGCAGCGAGCCAGCGGCACGAGGTCCGGCAGGTCGTCGCCGATGAAGGCCACCTGTCGGGCCGTGATGCCGTGCTCCTCGACGAAGGCTTTGAGCGCCGCGCCCTTGTCGCTGATGCCGCTCATCACGGTGTCGAAGCCGAGCTCGCCGGCGCGGTGGTCCAGGGCTGCCGAGGCGCGGCCCGACAATACGCCGATGCGGATTCCGGCCCGTTGGGCGAGCTTGAGTCCCAAGCCGTCGCGTACGTCGAAGCGCAGCATGCCGTGGCCCCGACGGTCGTAGTACAGGCCGCCGTCGGTCAACACGCCGTCGACATCGCACAGAACCCACTCGACCTCGCCGGCGCGACGGGCGAACTCCTGTTCGGCAAGTCCGGTCACGATCAGAAAAGCTCCAGTTGCCAGAGGTCGTGGAGATGAACGAGGCCTTCGAGCGTGCCGGACTCGTCGCAGACGAAGAGCGAGGTGATGCGCTTCTCTTCCATGCTGTGCAGGGCGGCCGACGCCAGTTCGTCGGGGTCGATGCGTAGCGGATCCGGGTGCATGCACTCGGCGGTGCTGCGTTCGAGCAACTGAGGGTCGTCAGCCAGCAGACGCCGCAGATCGCCGTCGGTCAAGCATCCGGTGAGGATGTCGCCTTCGACCACCGCGGTGATGCCGAGGCGCTTGTTCGACATCTCGTAGATCGCCTCGCGGATCGAGGTCGTGGAGTCGACGCGCGGCACTTCATCGCCCGAGTGCATGAGCTCGCGCACCTTGAGCAACCGGCGACCGAGGTTGCCGCCGGGATGGAGCCGCTTGAAGTCGTCGCGGGAGAAGCCCTTGGCGTCCATCAACGCCATGGCCAGAGCGTCACCCAAGGCCAGGGTGGCGGTGGTCGAGGCGGTCGGGGCGAGTTCGAGTGGGCAGGCCTCGCGGTCGATGGCCGACGGCAGGTGGATATCGGCTAGTCGGGCGACGGCGCTCTCGGCGCTCGCCGTCAGCGCCACCATCGGGATACCCAGCCGTTTGAGAATCTCGGCCAGCCGGACCAGCTCCTCGGTCGATCCCGAGTATGACGCCGTCATCACTACATCGTCTTCGGTCAGCATGCCGAGGTCGCCGTGGATCGCCTCCGCCGGGTGGAGGAAAAGGGCCGGTGTGCCGGTCGAGGCCAGGGTGGCCGCAACCTTGCGCAAGATCAGGCCGCTCTTGCCCATGCCGGTACAGACCACGCGGCCCTTGCAGCCGGCGAGCAGAGTGACCGCCTGATCGAAGCTCTCGCCCAGTTGATCGACCAGTCCGCGGACGGCGGCCGCTTCGGTCTCGAGCACCCGGCGGGCTATGTCACGGGCGTTGCTCATGGTGTCTGTGCCGAGCCTTCATGCGCCTTCTGCGCCCCTGCACTGGCCTTGAGCGTCCGTCGCAAGGCCTGCAGCTCGACCAGCAAGCTCTCGGCCCGCGCGGGATCGAGCTGTGTGGTTGCATCCGACAGGGCGCGCGCGGGCTCCGGATGGACCTCGACGTACAGACCGTCCGCGCCGGCAGCAACGGCGGCTCGAGCGAGGGGTTCGGCGTACTCGCGAGCACCGCCGGTCTGTTCTCCGCCGCCCGGAAGCTGCAGCGAGTGGGTGACGTCGTAGATCACCTGAATGCCGTGGCGCTGCATCATGGCGAAAGAGCGCATATCCACCACGAGGTTGTTGTAGCCGAAACTCACCCCGCGCTCGGTGACGCTGATTCTTTCGTTGCCGGTCGAGCGCGCCTTGTCGACGGCGCGCAGCATGTCGTCCGGCGCCATGAACTGGCCCTTCTTGATGTTGACCGGCTGGCCGGTAGCGGCGGCGGCGACAACGAGGTCGGTTTGGCGGCACAGAAAGGCCGGGATCTGCAGCACGTCGCAGATCACGGCAGCCGGGACGCACTGCTCGGGAGTGTGGACGTCGGTCAAGAGCGGCAGGCCGGTTTCGGCGCCCACGGCGGCCAGAATACGCAGCCCTTCCTCGAGGCCGGGGCCGCGGTAGCTCGTAAGGGTGCTGCGGTTGGCCTTGTCGAACGAGGCCTTGAAGACGAGCGGCAAGTCGAGCCTTGCGGCCAGCGCGGCCAGGAAGCCTGCGACCTCGAGCGTCGTCTCCTCGGACTCGATCGAACAGGGACCGGCGATCACCGGTAGTGAGTCACCGCCCAGGCTGACGCCGGGGGCGAGCTCGATAGGAGTCCGGCTCACATCACCTCTCCGGCAGTCAGCATGGCCTCCCGCTCGGCGACGCGCTCCGGATCCTGCCGCCGCTGATGCTCGTCGAGCGCCGCGTGGATGTAGGACGCAAAGAGCGGGTGCGGGTCGGTGAGCTTCGATTTGTATTCAGGATGGAACTGGCAGCCCAGGTACCAGGGATGGTCGGGCAACTCGACCATCTCGACAAACTTGCCGTCCGGGCTCTTGCCCGAGACCACCAGGCCGCCGGCCGTGAGCTCGGGCAGGTACTTCTGGTTGACCTCGTAGCGGTGCCGGTGGCGTTCGCTGATCTCGTCCGTGTCGTAGATCGAGCGCGCCAGGGTGTTCTCACCCAGCTTGCACGGGTAAGCGCCGAGGCGCATGGTGCCGCCCATGTCCTCGACACCAAGGAGGTCGCGCAGCATGTAGATCGCCGGGTCCTTGGTCTCGGCCTCGAACTCCGACGAGGTGGCGTGCTGGATCCCGCAGACGTTGCGCAAGTACTCGATCACCATGCACTGCATGCCTAGACAGATACCGAAGAACGGCACCCGGTGCTCGCGGGCGTAGCGGATCGCGCGAATCTTGCCCTCGGTGCCGCGCTTGCCGAAGCCAATCGGCACGAGCAGGCCGTCGACGTCGAAGATCTCGCGCGGCCAGCGCTCGGTCTCCAGTTCCTCGGCGCTGATGTAGACCAGCTCGACCTCGCTGTCGTTCGACACCCCGCCGTGCATCAAAGCCTCATTGAGGCTCTTGTAGGCATCCGGCAGCTCGACGTACTTGCCGACGATGCCGATGCGCACCTTGTTCTTCGGGTGCTTGATCCTACTCACCAGGCCCTCGAGCTGCGACATGTCGCGCGGATAGTGCGGCAGCCCAAGGAGATCGAGTAGCAGTTCGTCGAGCCCCTCCTGGCCCAGAGCGAGTGGTACCTCGTAGATCGTCTCGACGTCGCGTGCCGCGATCACTTGCCGGGGTTCGAGGTTGCAAAAGAGCGCGATCTTCTTCTTCAGGCCGTCGGAGAGAGGTCGATCGACCCGGCATAGCAGGACATCGGCCGAGATACCGATGGCACGCAGTTCGCGGACCGAATGCTGCGTGGGCTTGGTCTTCAGTTCGTCTGCGGCGGCGATGTAGGGGACGAGCGTCAAATGCATGTTGCAGGCGTTGTTCTTGCCCAGCTCGAGTTTGAGTTGGCGAATGGCCTCGACGAAGGGCAGCGATTCGATGTCGCCGATCGTCCCGCCGATCTCGATGATCACCACATCGACCGTGTCCTCGAAGCGGCGCATGGCCGCTTTGATCTCGTCCGTGACATGGGGGATCACCTGGACGGTCTTGCCCAGGTAGTCGCCCCGGCGCTCTTTGTTGATCACCGACTCGTAGATCTTGCCGGTGGTGAAGTTGTGCGCCTTGCTGGTCAGTGTGTGGGTGAAGCGCTCGTAGTGCCCGAGGTCGAGGTCGGTTTCCGCCCCGTCGTCGGTGACGAACACCTCGCCGTGCTGATAAGGCGACATTGTTCCGGGGTCCACGTTGACGTAGGGATCGAACTTCATCAGCGTGACCGAGAAGCCGCGCGACTCGAGGATGGCGCCGACCGAGGCCGCGGCCACGCCCTTGCCGAGCGAGGAGACCACGCCGCCGGTAATGAAAATAAACTTGGTTGCCATCGTTGTGTTCCCCTGTAGTCCGGTGAGGTCGTTCGGTGATTCGTGTTCGGTGATTCCTGTTCCGCGTCCGGCTGCCCAGTGATCTCGAACGCAACTCTTCCTCGCGCCGCCTAGCGGGCGAGCAAGCGTTCGACAGCCTCCAAGTCGGCCATTGTATCTACCCCGGGCCACGCGCTCTCGACCGCGAGCACCTGAATCGGGATGCCGTTCTCCAAGGCTCGCAACTGCTCGAGCGATTCAGCTTTCTCGAGCGCCGTCGGCGGCAGTGCCGCCAGCTCCAGAAGCGTCGTTCGTTGGTAGCCGTAGATGCCGATGTGCCTCCAGCTGGACGCAGCCGATGTGTCATCCCGATAGTGAGGGATGGGTGCCCGGCTGAAGTAGAGCGCCCGTTCGTTGGCGTCGACTACCACCTTGACCACATTGGGGTTGTCGCGATCGTCTTCATTCGCCGGAGCAGCCAGGGTCGCCATCGGGTGGCCTGGGTGAGCGGCCAAATGTGCCGCGAGCTGCGAGATCGCCGCCGGTTCGATCAGCGGTTCGTCACCCTGAATGTTGATCACTGCGCTCGCCGTCCAATCAGCCGCCGCGTGGGCGATGCGATCCGTACCGCTGTGGCAGGTCTCAGGAGTCATCTGCACCCTGCCGCCAAACCCAGCCACCGTTTGGGCCACCCGCTCGTCGTCCGTCAGCACGATCACCTCCGCCAGCCCCTCGGCCTGGCTCGCCCGCCGGTAGACATGCTCGATCATCGGGCGACCGGCGATCGGTAGCAGTACCTTGCCCGGCAGGCGGGTCGAACCGAAGCGCGCCGGTATGGCGCCGACGATTCGCGGAGACTCGGCGGTCGAATCGCCGGTTGGGTCAGTAGACGAGGGGTGCACGATTCAATGTAGCGTCCTCGTAGTAATCCAGTCAACTCGGGGAGCTGGCCCAGGGCTCGCCTCCGGCCCTGCTGGCAATCCTGGCTGCGGCTCGATTGAGGGCCCGCCGAGTGGTTGGACGGTTCGACTCGCGACCCACGGCCGCAGACGCCGTTCCTGGGTGTAGCATCACCTGCCATGAGCCGGCGCTACGTTCTAGCCTTCCTCCTCGCCGTCGTTGCCCTGGTCGCGGCGCGCGAGTTTCTCGTCGCCAAGGAGCGCGCCGAGGCCAGCGCCAACGCCGGCGCCGAGTGGATCTGGAGCCCGCCGCGGGGGCGGCCGGGAATGCCTGTCGTGATGTTCGCGGCCAAGGACTTCGAGCTCGATTTCAAGCCGGTGCGGGCCGAGTTGGAGATCGCCGGGGACGAGGAGTATCACCTCATGGTCAACGGCCGGGGCGTCGCCGCCGGCCGCTACAGGAGCCGGCTCGACGCCTATCCGGTGGGCAACATCCTCCGACTAGGCGCCAACCGCTTGCTGGTCGAGCTGCGCAGTGCTCGCGGCGTCGGTGGTCTGCTGGTGCGGCTCCATGTCAGCGGCGCCGAGGGGCGATCGACGACCATCGTTAGTGACGGCTCGTGGCGCGTCATGCGGCGCTATGTCCAGGGCGTTTCCCGCCCCACGAGCGCGACCTGGGGCGAGCCGGTGAGGGTGTGGGGCGCACCGCCGACCGGGCGCTGGCCGGCCAGCACGAAAGTCCATCGAGCCTTGACCCTGCGGCGTCTCCAGGGCGGCCGCGCCCGCCGGCCCATGCCGGCTTGGCGCAACCAGCAGCCGGGCCATCGCTGGCTACCGGCCGAGGAGTTCGGGACCGAGCCGTTGGGACCCTGGGTGACCTTCGACTTCGGTCGCCCGCGCACCGGCTTCGTCAACCTGAACTTTGCCGACAACCAAGCCTCGAACAGCTTCCTCTTCTACGGCCTGCGACGCCCCAAGGAGGGGCTCGATAACCCCGATGAGGTGGTCATCCGCTCCGGGGGCAGAGCGCACTGGACATCGGCTGCCCCGGCCAAGTTCCGCTTCATTACGGTCGTCGGTGCGCCGCAGGTCACGCGGGCGGAAGTCGTTCCGGTGGTCGAGGCGCTAGCCAGCGAGTTGGTTGCTCGCCAGCCGGTGGAGCCGCTTTTCGGCGTCGACCGAAGCCTGACCCTAATGTCGCCGGTCGAGTACGAAATCCGGCGCAAACTCGAGAGCATCCCGAGCCTCGCTCGGCGGAAAGAAGGCTAGAACCTTCTGCGCCTCGGCGGCATGGACCCGGGCTAGTTCCTGAGTTTCCTCGAGGGTGCCCTCGGACTCGACGATTTCGAGAATCTGCTCCGGCTCGACCCGGTCGAAGGCGCCGTCCTCCAGCACTGCTCCGACCCAGCCGCGCCGCAGGTCATCGATCCGCGGCAGCGCCAGAATGATGGGCAGGGTCAGCTTGCCCTCTTTGAGGTCCGACAAGACCGGCTTGCCCAACTCGCGCTCGCGAGCCGTAAAGTCCAGCAGGTCATCGACCAACTGAAAGCACGTCCCCAAGGCCCGGCCGTAGCTCTCGAGCACGACCGCGGCGTCCTGCCGCTCGGGCGTCATCATCGCCGGCACCGAGGCGGCGGCGGCGAAGAGCCGCGCCGTCTTGCGCTCGACGATCTCGAAGTACTCGTCGCGGGAGAGGTTGATCGCCCTCAAGCGGTCCAGCGCGAGCAGCTCGCCCTCGGTCATCCTCAAGGTCGCCTCACAGAGCCGGCGCACCACATCGAGGTTGCCGTGCGACAGCGCCATGTTCATTGCCGTCGTGTAGAGCCAGTCGCCCAACAGCACCGTCTTGCTGTTGCCCCACACCTGATTGACGGTCGGCTTGCTGCGCCGCAGCGTCGAGTGATCGATGATGTCGTCGTGAATCAACGTCGCACTGTGGATCAGTTCCACCACCGCGGCGTAGGTCACTTCTTCGTCACCGTCGCGTTCGAGCATCTTGGCGGCCAGCAGCACGAGAGCCGGTCGCATGCGTTTTCCACCACCCTTGAAAATGTACTCACCGGCTTCCTCGATGAAGGGCACATCGGAGGCCAGGCTCTGGCGGAAAACCTCGTCGGTCCTGGCGAGTTGTCCGGCGATCAGGCCGAAGTACAGCTCGCCGATCGAGGCAGTCGCAACCTTGGGGGCGCTCTTGGCTGGTTCGATGGTCATGCGCGGCGTCGCCTCAGTCGGACCGTACCGGATTGAAGGTCATCTCGTCGCGCAGCTCGCCATCCAGAAAGCGGTACGCCCGCCCGACCGCGAAGTACCACCAGGTCGTCTCACGGCCGTAGGGCAGGTCGAGGTTCTCCACCAGGTCCGGCTCACCTTGGCGCTCCCGTACCTGGCTCTGAGCCGTGCTGGCGAGGGGGACCCGACTCCTTTCGGGAGCGGCGGTCGGCGTCGCAGTTCCGGTGCGCTCAGCGGCGGTGGCCGGGGAGCCGAGAATGAAACTCACGATCACCGGGGAACCGAGCCGGATGCGCCGCGACAAGTCCGCCCGCTCGAGCACCTGGTAGCCGTCGCCCCCGAAGTCGCCGACCGCCAATTCGAAGCGGTTGAAGTAGTCGTACCACTGCCATTGAATGGCGTAGCGCCCGTTCTCGTCGGTGGTGGCAGTGCGCTGCACCAGGCCCTTCTTGTTCTTGCCCATGGTGCGCGGGTTGAGACTGAAGGCCCGCCGGTAGGCGTCGAGCTCGACAGTCTTGCCGGCTTGCGGCGCGCCGCTGCCGTCGGTCACCACACCCTTGATCTCGATGACGTCACCCTCAGTGTAGGGGAAGTCCTCGGCCCAGGCGGTGCCTGTGGCGAGCAGAACCAGAAGCGCCGGCATCACGCCGTTGGAAGTGAGTCGTCGGAAAGTCATGGAGAACCGGCCCAAAGCGGCGCCATTATACGGGCCAGGGCGGGGACGGGATAGCGCCCGCCGAGGCCAGGCGCGGGTGGTCGATCTTGGAGCCTCGGTCTGCCCGCCGGTGAGCGGTCAGTCTTCGAGCCAGTCGAGGTCGGGCGGTGGGTCGAAGAGGTCGGCCTGGGCAGCAATGCGGTGGCCGGACAGCTCGAACCGAGTCTCGTTGCCCTCGAGGTCGGAGTAGCTGAGCTCGAGAATCCGGTGGGTGGAGGGCTCGAGGGCGAGGTAGGCCGAGCGGATATCGGTGTCCCGGTCGAGCGGCTCGAAGAGGATCTCGAGAATGCCCGGGTCGCGTGTGTCGATCGAGGCCGAATAGAGTTCACGCAGGCTCGCCGTATCGAGTTCGAGCAGGGCCAGGTGTTCGCGCTCGCCGGCCTCGAGTAGCGCCTTCCGGCCGGTCGTCTCACCCGGGTTCCAGGTATAGGCCTCGGCACCGCGAATGAGGAACACCTTGTCGTAGGGCAGAGAATAGTCCCAGCGCATCCGGCCCGGCAGAGTCATGGCCAGGCGACCGGTCTCGCGCTCGCCGCTGGTGAACCCGGCCGGCACGTAGGTCTGGACGAAGTCGGCCTGCCAGGCGGCGCGTTCGAATTCCGTTCGGGCGGCCGCCAGGCTTCCCCAGACCTCTTGCGCCGGCGCTGACGCGGGGTTCAGCAAGCAAGTCGCGAGAACGACGGCCAGAAGGAGCCTTCTCCAACGACGGTGAATCGCTTGGCTCGCCATCAGTCGCGACTTAATGGCGGAAGTGTCGCGCACCGGTCAGCACCATGGCCAAGCCGTGCTCGTTGGCTGCCGCAATGACCTCGTCGTCGCGTTTGCTGCCGCCAGGCTGGGCGATTGCACTCACTCCGGCCTCGGCCAACACGTCGAGCCCGTCGCGGAAGGGAAAGAAGGCATCCGAAGCGGCGACCGTACCCTCGACCGGTAGCTCCGCCTTGGTCAGCGCCAGCCTGCAAGCATCCACCCGGCTCATCTGGCCGGCGCCGATGCCGACGGTCTGGTCCTCGGTGGCAAGCAAGATGGCGTTCGATTTGACGTAGCGCACGATGTTCCAGGCGAATTCGAGAGCGCGTTGCTCGACGGCGGTGGGCTGGCGCTCGGTGGGGCAAGTCCAGGTGCCGGGATCTACCGGGCCTCCATCGACACTCTGGGCGACGAAACCACCATCGATCGAACGGAATTCCAACGTCCGCGAACCGACCTCGACGAGAGGTGCTTCGATCAACCGCAGATTCGACTTCTTGGCGAAGCGCTTTTGTGCGGCTTCATCGAAACCCGGCGCGATCACCACTTCGACGAAAAGCTTGGCCATGGCGTCGGCCATCGCCTCGTCAACCGGCTGGTTGGCCGCCACAACCGACCCGAAAGCCGACACCGGATCACAAGCCAGGGCGCGTTCGTAGGCTTCCGCCACCGACGGCCCGCGGCCGACCCCACATGGATTGTTGTGCTTGACGATGGCGATCGCCGGCGCCTCGAAGGGCGCCACGATGCGCCGGGCAGCGTCGGCGTCGAGCAGGTTGTTGTACGAGAGCTCTTTGCCCTGCAGCTGGTTAAACCCACCGAGGACGCCGTGACCGCCATTGGTGCGGTAGAGGGCTGCCTGCTGGTGTGGGTTCTCGCCGTAGCGCGGCTCGAACTCCTTCTCCAGATCGAGCACCGCGTGGCGGAGGAAAAGGGCGTCCGAGCGCTCGCCGGACTCGAGTTCGAGCCACTGTGCGATCGCCGCGTCGTAGCCCTGTGTATGGCGAAACGCCTTGATCGCCAGACTGCGCCGCAAGCTGTCAGGCACCCGCCGGTCGCCCTCCTCGAGCGCCGCCAGCACCTGAGGGTAGTCATCCGGATCGACTACCACCACGACGCCGTGGTGGTTCTTCGCCGCCCCGCGCAGCATGCTCGGGCCGCCGATGTCGATCATCTCAATCACCTTCTCGAACGAGGCGCCGCTGGCAACCGTCTCGCGGAACGGGTAGAGGTTCACCACCACGATGTCGATCGGCGTGATCGAGTGCTCGGTCAGTTCCACCAGATGTGAGGCGCGCTCGCGATCGGCCAGGATGCCGCCGTGAATCGCCGGGTGCAGCGTCTTCACTCGCCCACCGAGCATTTCCGGCAGACCGGTCACTGCGGCCACCGGCAATACGGGAATCCGCGCCTCTTCGAGTGCACTCTTGGTCCCGCCGGTGGAGAGGACCTCAATCCCCAACTCCGTCAACCCGCGGACAAACTCCTCCAAGCCCCGCTTGTCGTAAACCGAAACCAGGGCGCGATTGGCTTTGAGCATAGTTGTCGAGTCGCCGTTCAGGAGGGTGTTGAGGGTATGCGAGAGCTACGGGCTGCGCGGCGAGGTGAGCTTCGGAAACGCCCGCGAGTCCGCTCCGCCGGACCGGAGCCAAATATAGCGAAGCACACCTATGCTGTCACTGATCGAGTGACTGTAGGCGAGCGCCGAGACGCCATAGGCCGTCGAGCGATCGTCGAACTTGCGCCGGCCCTCGCCATAGTCGATCCGCCGATACTCGGCCGACAACATCGGGTAGTAGACCCGGCCCCGTGCGAACGTGCGCCTGAGCATCGGGCCCAGGTCGCCAGGAGCCTCGAGGCGCCGTCCGTCACCGTAGAACGTCGCGCGGAAGCGCGGTTGAGCGCTTTCGACATAGCGCGGATAATCCGCCGCATAACGCCGCTCCGCAGTGTCTGTGTTACCCACCGCCAACGGATCGTTGGCGCCCGCCACGTAGTGCATCACCCGGCCGATGCGCTCCACGATCTCGGCAAACGGCCGGTGATTGCGAATGGCATCCACCGCCCGCTCAACCTCGTCATTGAGCACCGCATCAAGCGTTCGTCCCGCCGCAGGATTCCTCTTCGCCGCCAGAACCCCGGCCCGATACGGCGCCTTGTGCTTCTCGAGCTGCCGCGCCAGAGGTTTGGGCGCAAAGAGCGCTGCTCGCTCGGCGATCGACAGCTCCGTCGCCTGAGACCAGCCAAAAGCGGGGGAGCCGCTGAGACCCAACGCGACAGCCAGAGCGAGGAAGACGAGAACAGGAAGCTCAGCCGCCGGTCGAGATCTCAACATCGGCGGTATCTTAGGCCAACCCCAAGGCACAAACGACCCCACCACCGAAAACGATCGACGCGGGCTGAGATCCGTGTGCGATCCCAGTCCTCAAGGCCGAAGAAGACGCGGCCGTTCTGGACTGGGGCCAAGCCCTCGAGATCCTCGACGAGAAACCTCGTCATGGCCTTGACGCCCAACCCTCCCCCTGCTAGAAACTGCGCTCCGGACGCAAGCCCGGAACGGTTGCCCAGGTAGCTCAGTCGGTAGAGCACCTGACTGAAAATCAGGGTGTCGGTGGTTCGATTCCGCCCCTGGGCACCATTTAAGTCCTTTCATATTAGTGTTTGAAGCTTCTCTGCAGTGGTCGAACCAGTGAATTGACAAGCTGGGGTCCACATGGGGTCCAACCGAAGCCTCGCACAGACGAGAGTTTCGAGACGTGACCCTCCAGGGCGCGACGTGCCTCAGGAGTACCAACCAGCTGATTCGTAATCAGCAGGTCAGCGGTTCGAGTCCGCTCGTCGGCTCCATAAGTCTCAATCAAACAAAGGCTTCTTGGGGTGTTCCATCACTCCTTGGTGAGGCCTGCCGCTCGTCCCACCGAATACTCATCACTACCTCATCAATCGGGGCCGGTTGGCGCGCGTATCCGGCGAGTAGCCGGACCCGAAGTGCACTAACGAGGTCCCCCAAAACCCCCAGCGGCGAAAGGAAGACAAGGGCCGGATCGAATCGGGTGTGGCTACTTGGGCTTCTCGGTGACAGCCAACTCCAGAAAGCGTCCAGCGCTCTCTCGTGCCTCCAGGGCGAACTGCGGCACTTCGGGCTCTGACAGCACTCGGATGATCGTATGCGGCATGCCGACTATCGGGTTTCGCCAAAGAAGCGTGCCGGACGAAATGCTCTCTACGCGGACTTCGCCGGAGTCATCGAGATACGCCTCGACGAGCTTGCCGCTAATCACGATAACGGGTAGCGCGATAACACAGAGTGGCCTCGACCCTCGGTCTGCAGCCGCGGCTTTGGCTGCTACCGCTGTTGACACGGACATGGCTGCTCGAAAGGTCTTGTCCTCACCAGAACCGAAGGCTTGCGTCATGCCGTAGGCGGGCCGAGCGTGTACCGAGAACATCGAAAGGTCCTGAATGTCCTGTCTTTTTGCGACCTCCTTGAGCAGACGCCTGCCCTTGGATGATGCGGCCCGTTGAACTACTCGGGCTGGGGCTGCGACGCCGGAATCTGAGGTGAAGAGTACCCAGGGCTTGTCGGGGGCTGTCTTACACTCGACGACGAACTCAACCCGATAAAGCAAGTCGTCTACGGTCGCCTGCAAGTAGGCTACGACATCAGTCTCCCGCCAAGTTCCCGACTCGTCATCCTGGTAGTAGTCCGATTGTTGAACCCTAAAACCGTGCGCCTGAAACTCCCGCGCCACCCGCATCTCAAGGGGATACCCTTGGGTTTCGAGCCACTTGCCGATTTCCTCTTCCATATGAGATTCGAATCGTTCACTGGGCGGGATTCGCAGGAACGATTCGGTCCCCGTCCGTCGTGAGGACAGACTACAACGTCAGCCGCCAGCGCTCCACAAGGCGCACCTCCTCGACGGCAACCCCCGACCGTGAAGACTCACAGCGCACCCGGTGAATGCCGTTCGCCGACACCTCTTCCACGACTCCGGGGATTCCCGCGATCTTGACCGTCGCCCCCACCTCGAGCCTCCCGAAGCTGAGAGGTAGGCTAGGAGTCAAAGATGAAGTTCAAAGAGATCGCGTCCCGTCTCACCGGTATTGGCACACCGGTCTTTGGTGTGTCCTGGGTGCCTCAGGAGGCCGAGGTGACAGTGGCTCGCCGCGTGATCACGTTCCAGGAGGATCGGCGATTGTTGTACAACCCCGGTGAGATGGAGATGCCCGAGCGCTGCGCCACGCTGCTGGGAGCCGTAGGACTTCCCATGACCACCCACATCAGAGGCCTAGGAATCGAATGCTATGGATCTAACCATCCGCGCCGCCATTGACCTCCAGAGACACGAGCTTCCGATGGATGGGCCAGCAGGCCCGCTATTCGCCCATTGGCTGCCTGACGGACGGGCTGATGCGATATCGGTATCGACGGCCGACGATCACGCGAAGCTCCTCCTGTGGTTCAATCGGTACGGCGTGGAGGACGACGGCGGGTATCTGGTCTTCAACCGGGACCAACGAGAGGTTGATCCAGTCCTGGTGGAGCGGCAAGGAAGTCTCTGCGCCGGTGAACTTCGAGGAGAACTGGTGATCGCAGATGCGACCTCAGCAACCCTCTCTGCCCTGACAGAGGAATCCTACGACCAAGAATACCGACGTTTCGCGAAAAGAGTTGCTCGACTGGTGTACGAAGGCGCGAACCGGCTCATTTCGACCCTGAGACTGGACTACGGGCAATATTGGCTGCGACCCCTCGAATGGCTGGACTCAAGGGAGCAGGAGATAGATCACTACTGCCGGAGGTTGAACCTCCTGTGGAGCATCGATCAGGAATCCTGGTCAGAGTTCTTTCCGGATCATAGCTCGGTCGTGAACCTTGGGACGTTAGCCTTACGAAGGCGGCGATACGAGGAGATCCTCCTGACCAAGGAAGACTGGGGCGAGATCGCGGTCCTGCTTGCCGACGAGTATTCTCCAGACGACGTGACGGCCTTTGCCCTTCGAGCCCACGAACTACAAGATCAAGGCAGTGCGCGCCACTCTCTTATCGAAGCTGTCGTCGCTCTTGAGGCCGGGCTCTCTCAGTTCCTCAGAAGGAGAGCGGGGCTGTCTGGAGAACTCAAAGGAGTGGTCGGGACCGTCCTGCATAGCAAGCGTGGCGGATTGACCGGGCTGGCCACCACTATCGGCATTGCCTTGGGTGCAGACGCCAGTCTCGTCGAGCGCGCGGTCCTCGCAATAAAGTGTCGCAATCAGGTCGTCCACGATGGCTATGAGCCCGACGAGGAATCGCTCGCTGAGCACACAAGAGCTCTCCTCGGTCTCGTCGATCTAGTGCTACCAGGCCCACGAAAGAAGAGACCACCTATCAATCACGGGAACTCGCTTGGCGCTCCTACTGACTCAGCAGGATAGCGGTGAATTCCAGAGAGAAGTCGAACCGGAACCGATAGCCTCTCGGGTAAACTTCACTCATGACCAACACTAGAGTGACTGAGCTGGACGATGCCAATTTGTACTACGAGACGACGCGAGTCCCGAATGACGATCTCGTGGCCCTAGCTCGATACCTTCGTGATTGGAGCTGGGGAGGCAGGACGACGGGCACCTGGCGCGAGTCCTACAAGAACTTCAACGTTGCGTTCGAGGAGGCAAAGCTCGGGCGTTCGACGACTCTGCAAACCGAGGGCAAGTACCAGGCTGCTATCTGGGAGCTGCGGCGGACCGGTGACGACTGGACCGTGATCGCGACCAAGATCCCAAGGCCGGTGCTGGCGGACTTCGCTGCTTTGGCGAAGTGTTATGAGCGTCCCGACATTGCTGGTGCCATAGAGATCGCCCTCGGGCTTCCCGAGGCGATTCCGCCCTACCCGAAGGAGAAACAGGGCGAGTTCTTCGAGCAGGTTCTGTATCCCAAGTACAAGCGTTGGTTCGGGGCCAGTTAGGGCTCAAGTCATCGGGCGCGCCGCAAACTGGAGGTTGGGTCGGCCCCCATCTCGACAGACCAGCGGTAGGCTCGGTTCGGGCGTGTAGACTCTTCGCTCAATGACAGTAGCTACAGAGAACCCGGAGCCTCCACCACCACTGCCGGTTAGCTTCGCCATCTATGTGGTCGAATCGCCTCGGCCAGATGACGCATATCTCCAGCGCTCAGAGATGGCTGCGCTCCAGCTTGTTGGCCAGCTCGACGGTATTCAGGTGGGTGGGCGCTTTGCCCTGGATCGCGAGCACTTGCAGCTTGCACTCGTCGAGGGCCTCGAAGAGTTTCTAGCCATCGTTCCGATTCCCTACATCCTGTGTCTCCATCTTGGCGCACACGGGAACGCGGAGGGGGTCGAACTTTCCAGAGGCGAGTTCGTTTCGTGGGCGGAGCTGAGGGATCTGCTGACCCCGGTCTGCACTCGAACGTCTGGGATGCTGCTGCTCTCAATGGCTTCGTGCGAGGGACTTGCCGCCAATAGGGCGGCGATGACGCTGTGGGGTGAAGAGGACCTTCCTTTCATCCTCATGGTGGGTAGCCGGGGCAAGCCGACTTGGTCCGAGACGGCGATTGGCTACTCGACGCTTTATCATCACCTACAGGCTGGACGGTCTCTAGACCAGGCAGTGGAAGCCATGAAGACTGCTAGCGGCCACGATGACTTCGTCTGGACCGATGCCAGGGTCGTTCGGCAGGAGTTTCGTCAACGCGCCTTCCTCGCGTGGGCCCAGGAGTACAAGCGACGATTGGAAGCTGGGGGACAGGCGCAGGCTGGAGCTGCGGAGCAAGCTGCTCAGCAAACTACAGAGTAGGCGCTAGTGTTGGCGAAACGAGAATTCAACCCTGCGATCGTGCACCCCGGCGAGCTGGAGCGTTGGCAACACCATGTGCCACATGACCAAGAAGATGCGCTCTTGATCTTCCTCAAGGTGATCGGAAGTTCTCTTCAACCTAGCGGGATTGGTTGGGACTGATGGCCAACCCAGATCAGGTCAGGAGACTCCTCAAAGGCGTCGAAGTGTGGAACCGATGGCGGAAGGTAGAGCCAAACGAGCCGATAGACCTGTACGACCTCGACCTCAATCCCGAGGAGATCGAGGGGACTGACCTTTCCGAAGCCTCGCTAGCCGTCGTGAAGACTTCACTGCCAGGGTCAACGTCTATCGATCTGGCCGGTAACGGGGCTTTTCTGGTCGGTGCTGAGCTTCGTTCAGCCAACCTCGTCAGATCGAAGCTCTGTCGCGCGCAGCTCTCCAAGGCCAGGATGGACGGAGCGAAGCTCCTCTATTCAGATATGACAGACGCGAACCTAGTCAGTGCTTCTCTCCGAGGAGCCGATTTGGAATCGGCCATTCTCGAGAGGACGACCCTTGACGAGGCTGACCTTCGAGACGCCGACCTCATGACCGCGTCCCTCCGTGGAGCGTCGTTGAGGGAAACGAGACTAGACAACGCCCGAATTGGTGGCGTTGACCTCTCCGGGGCAGACATCCAGGGGGTCCGCTACACCTCGGAGCATAGAGCGCTGGACGACGGTTCCGAACAGCTATCGATCAGGCGGCGGGACAGGTGGCTGAACTGGTCTCGCCTTCGACAGATCGGCGCACTGCCCCTCTTCGGCTTATCCTATGGAGCGCTTGTCGTATCACTCGTCGTGGTGAGCTGGGTTGGATACGTCAACGATGCGCTGCCAGAGTGGGCTGGGTGGCTCATCAACATGGCCCGCGATACCGGTATCGCTGGCGAAGACACGACCTACTCCAAGCCACCTCATGTTCCCATTCCCTCCCGGATGGGCCTGGCGTTGGTTTCCTCCTTTCTGCTCGCTCTCGGAACCACTGTCTACAAGCTCGGTTGCCCGGCACGAGTTCAAGAGTTCTCCGAGACTCAGTGGGTGGAACAGCACGGGCGGGCGCGGCTCCTGTACTTAGCAGAGAGCTGGCGTCGGCGCTGGCTCCAGTGGCCAACGGCGATTCTCACAGGCCTGGGTGGGCTGCTAGCCGTCGGAGTAATCCTGGAGCGAATGGGACGAGCCCTGGCCTACGTATGGAAGTACGGACTTCCTTGGTAGGACTCTACTTGTCGCTTCGTCGGACTTCGTAACGATTTCTTGCAGCCGGGCTAGCTCCCTTGGCTCGCCTTGGCTATCCGGGTGTAGGCTCTACACTGCATAGGCCTCTAAAAACACCACCGCTCAAGAAAGCCGTGAAGACCGTGTGGAAAGAGCTTGAATACCTATAGACCAGAGCTTCCGTTCTCAACAGGCCGCCTCACGCTCCGAGAGTGGGTCGAGGAGGACCAGGCCGCGATTGAACACCTCTTCTCCCACGAAGATGTGCAGACGTATATCGGCTCGCCATGGAAGAACTCAGGCGACTTGCAGTGGCGTGAGTTGTTCGCGAGCGTCCGCGAAAGAGACATGGACGGCCTCGCGATCTGCGAGCGCGACTCGGGATCAGTTGTTGGGCACGCAGCGCTGGTGGCATACCCAAACCCCAGAGATGCCGAGGTCAATGACGGTCTACTGCACTTCTACGTCTTGAGTTAGATCGGAGTCGATCCTGCATTCCCAGGCCCCCCGCTCCCCTTTCTCCTCGAAACGGGTGACGTAGTGTCCATCGAAGGTGTCGGGATCACCCCGATCAAGCTGGGGCCGATCGACGCCTTTTTCTCGGAGTGCACTCTCGCAACGGTCAACGTTGTAGGCAATGAGCGTACCGGCAAGGAGCCCTCCTAAGCTCCCACGCTCAAACGTATCGAACTCCCACTCCTCGACGACCTGGCCCTCTCGCTCAACCGACACGTACACTCCGACGGTTTTGTGATCCCCCGCTTTGCCATACGCAACCGCCAAGACTTGACCCTCGGCGATCGGTTCGATCTCCGGGAATCCTGCCTCTTTCAGGCTGGCCAGGACGGGTGGGTGATCCAACTCAGTCCAGTGGATGACCTTCATTGTCGCATCGTCGCCGTACCGCTCACGCAGGATCTCATGCAGTTCCGGATACTTGACCTTGTGAGCCTCCACGAAGGAGTCTGCCGGTGTCTCTGTGCAACCCCACGCGCCAACCAGGAGAAGCAACATGGGCATCGACGATCTCTTCATGGTGTGTCCTATTCTGATGGACTACGGTTCGAGTTGCAGCCTGATGGTACCGCGTCCCGGGCGGCTCTTCCGATGACGGCTCACACCGGCATCCTAGCCGCGCTCGCGGGCAGCGGTTCTGGAGGGGGCGGTGCCGGGACCCCCGCGCTCCCCACCCACAGAAGATCGACCAGGGTCGCACAGGTCGTGTACGAGACGTAGACCGGAATCTACTCGGGTACGCCTTGATCCGGGTCAACTGGCCACGGCATGCGAGGTAGCCAACATTGGGCCCCGGCCACTACCTGCGGAGCCGAGTTTCGTGCTTGCGATTCTCTCCGCTAGGCCCTCCACGGACAACAACAGCCTGTCGGGACTCTGTGTCAGGTCCAGAGGGATCACTTCAAGCGTCTTACCGGCCGTAGATACGAAGTGCTTCATGCCCTGAGAGGGTCCCTGGGCGTACACCAAGACTCCCCACGGCAGAGCTGTCGCCGTCAAGTAGGACAAGAGTTGATAGAGATCAGGATTGTGCGCCTTGCCTTTAACGATCTTGTACTTGACGTCTCCCACGAAGCAGCACCGACCGTGCTCCCACCAAGAGAGATCGGGCTTGAGATGCACTCGGCGAGCCTCGTCGAGGTAGAGCGGCCGAGGCATTCGGTCCTTGTCTCCCTGGGGGAAGGTTCGATTCGAGAGTCCGAGAGCTTCTCGCAATGCGATGACCACGAAGTTCTCGAAGACATCATTCATGTCGACCAGGAAGGCCGATGAGCGGATGCGGCCGTGCTTCAGCTCAAAGGATGAAGTCTGGAGGATCAGCTTTGCCAGTGTCAGTGCCGGACGATAGTGCTCGTTCAAGCGACTGAAGATTGTGGCCGGCAGTTGGTGAGGGTGGTACTCAACAAGCGTGACTCGCTCCAACGACTGATTGAACTCCTGCAAGGAGATCCGAGCCAGACGAGATCGAATCCTGGTCAGGGCCAAACGCGACAGAGCAGCCTTGAGGATGCGGTTCTCTTCGATATCTTCGGTGAAATCGTCATAGGTCACTTCTGCTGGCGGGAACAGTCCGAGTCGCCTCCGAATCTGGTCGTCAAACCGGACGCGGCCACGCAGTGTCGAGAGACTCTCTTCCTTGGTCCTATAGCCCTGGAGCAGACCTCGCCCGAGTGCTTGTTTGAGACTTCGTGCGAAACCCGGGACGACCGTCTCCAGAAGCGAGTCATCGGGCGCAAAGGGGAACCTCTCTGACCGAAAGGCCTTTGGGTCTAGAGCGTATGAAAGAAGAAAGAGGACCTGCCCGATCTCAATCTTGGGACGGATCACGATACGGAGGTCGCCGACCTCCAATGCCCCTATCCAAGAGGTCGCCGTCAGATCATAGCGACCCGGTTGGCCCGACGGTGTGATCCCCAGCTTGCCAGCTGTGAGGTGTCGCAGAGAGAGGAGCTCCTCTTGCGACAGCTGGACCTGCTCCTTAGTTCGATACTCCCGAATCGTCACCGAGCGCCGCATCTGCATCCTCTGAGTCGGAGTCTTGATCTGAAGCGTCTTCGCCACTGCCCAAGAGACTCGCAAGCTCGAAGTCTCTTAGCTGGTCGGGCTCCCCGAAGAACTGCTCTTCGACATAGGGCATCACCGAGTGCTTCCATATGAGCTTGACCCAGTTGTCAGAGAGAAGCGTAGGCCGCATGAAATAGCTCGGGCCTATCATCCCGTGTCGGTCCCGTCTCTCGGCTAGCAGGCCATTGGCCTTGTCGACTGCATCTGCGACCCACAAGAAAGTGGGGTCTCGATCTTGGAGCCAACGACGAAGTAAGCCTTGGATGGGTGGCTCGTCTGGGAAGAAAGGAAAGAAGTAGAACCGTCTTCTCAGGGCGGCGTCGACGAGTGCAATCGAACGATCTGCCGTATTCATAGTGCCGATAATCCAGAGGTTCTTAGGGAAGCTGAATGCCTCTTCCGGGCTGTATTGCAGTGTGACGGGCCGATCGCGGTATTCCAACAAGAAGTAGAGCTCGCCAAAAACCTTGGCGACATTGCCCCGATTCAGTTCGTCGATGACCAGAACGAACTTCTCCTCCGGGCTCTCTCGTGCCCTCTCTACGATGCTGCGAAGCGGGCCTGGCCGGAGCTCAAACCCAGGTGCTCCAGAGGTCAATTCGACGGGTCGGTAGCCTTCGACAAAGTCCTCATACGCATAGGAGGGGTGAAACTGTACGAGCTCGAAGTGCCCGTCTTCTCCAGCATAGTGGCGGCCGATTTCTTGGGCCACGTAGGTCTTTCCCGTGCCGGGAGGGCCATAGAAGATAATCTGCCTCTTATCTCGCACAAGGGTGTCAATCTCGTGCAGGGAGCTCGCATCTAGGTAGAGCTCTTTGGCTAGTGCCGCCAGCGGTCCTGTCAAGTCCATTTGCTCTCCTGGCCAAACGCCTGGCAGTTGAGATCCCCATGGAGAATCTTCGGGCCAGCGGTGCGCGAACATCTGCCTCACTTCGGAAGCGAAGCCGGCGTCCAGGGCGAAGAAGTAACCTTGCCGAACCCCGCCTTGTTGAGTGAAAGGACCTACGCCGGTAGCGCGGAGTCGTTCGGGGATCTCGTTGCGAAGAATCGGAGTCTCTAGGTCGTAATATCGGCAAGGGAGAAGGTTGCCGTCTCGACCCCATTTCCCTGGAAGTTCAACCGGGCGATCAGCAGTCCGCGCTTTCTCGACAACCTGGCCAATCGCCACGATTGAGCTCTTGGCGTAGTGGAGAACAACGTCCCCGACGTCTGCTTCTAAGAGTCTCAAGTGATGATCGACGGGATTACCGGCAACATTTGTCTTGGGTGCCCAAAGGTATCCATTGTCCCTCTCGGCGCGGTATGACTGCCCCTGGTTGACCCACCAAGAAGCGGGAGCGTTTGTTGTACTGAGACCCAGCAACTCAAGTGCCCTATGTGACCGGCGGGGCCCTAGGATCGAGAATCCCTGCGGGACGAAGTTCTCTTTGTAGCCAACTGCGTTGTTGAGGGCGCTATAGGGGACGTCCACCTCACGCACATCGTCAAGAAAGTAAACGTGCTCCCAGGTCTTCCCGTCCTCAGTTTCTCCCCAGAGGGCCCGGGCAAGCTCCTGAGACTGCAGCTTGTAGGTGATCGTCCCTACTGCGAAGACGCGCCCGTTGCCGGTGAATGCCGCGACGTCTCCAGCTTCTAGTCTCTCGAACGACTTGCTGTTGTTCTTCCCGGGAGTCAACCCCCAGACGGCTGCCTTACCCGAAGGGTAGATGGACTTGAGAGGCTCAAGGTGCTCCTCCGGTATCTCCGGGTGTTGGTCGAGAACAACGGGTTGCTCGGCAGTGTCGTGGAAATGCCGCTGAGCGTCAGGCCCGCCACAGGGTTGGAGGACGAGGCGGCTCACTCGGCCTCGAACTCCGTGTACTTCGTCGCGTTGCCTTTGGCTAGCTCGACAGGGTACTTGCTCTCGTTCTTCTCGATCTTGTTCCAGACGGCCCGCTCCAAATCGACCCCTAGCTGGTCACACAACCGAGTGAGAAAGATCATCACATCGGCGATCTCGTCGGCTACCTTCCCGAGCTCCTTCGGAGAATCTGCAACGGCAGCTGACTGTTCCTCCGTTAGCCATTGAAAGCGCTCCACAAGTTCGCCAGCCTCAGCGGCTACAGCCATGCTCAGGTTCTTTGGGCTGTGAAACTGCTCCCAATCGCGTTCTGCCGTGAACTCGCGGAGCCGGGCAGCGACTTTCTGTATGTCCATCTGAGTCTCCTAAAGTCAGTCTAGCAGTCGACCGAGAAGGTCTGGCCGCAAGAGCGGATGCGTGATCTCAGGCTGTGGGCATACGCAATCCAACTCCAGGCGCGGGAGTCAATTGCGCGGCCGCCGGTGTTGCGCGCTGTCCTTACTAGGGCGGTCATGTTGGCCCATGCCGGTGATCTGAGGGTCTTCTCGCCCCCCCACCCCCGCCTGCCCACGCGCGCCCGCGCGATAGAGATAACGAGGCTGCTCCCCACACACAGAAGAGAGGCGAACCGAAGAGCAGGTCCGGGCCGACGGAGGGACAGAACCCCGAGAGCTTCTCCCCCGATTTCATCGGCTTGAAGCAAGGATAACGCCCAGTTCGAGGAGGCGACTGTGTGATATCCCAAGACGGCTGGACGGGAGGTATCATCCCTACTAGATGGACGACGAACAGAGGTTCTTCGACCTCGTGGCGGAGGAGATCGCCCAAAACCAGTATGACCGAGGCTTGATGGCGCGTGCGGTTGCTGATTCTCTCGGCGACGAGAAGCTGGCGCAGAGTCTATACATCAATTTGCGAGTCCACACCCTGAAGTTGCTGGAGGCTCAAGCGCTAGCCGAGGAACAACGAGTGCGAAAGAAAGAGCCCCTGGCGACAGAGGCCTCGGAGAAGAACCGAGATCACCCCTACTACTGTGTCGAGTGTGGACGAGTGAAGCGCTCTTACTACTATTTTGAATCTGACGACCGCGTCTGCGTTGAGTGTCGCCCACCCAAGGTGACAAGCGAGGGCGAGGTCGGTTGATGGGCAGCAGGACCTGTCCTGACTGTAATCTGGTGAATCCCCCGGAGACAGGCAGGTCTGACTGCGGATTCAGTTTTCTCGAAGGCGAGATGCGAGGCTCTCTCTTGGTGAGTCAGCCGGAGGGTTCTCGACCCAAAGTGCCAAGTAGCACCGTTGATGGAGGGGGCAAAGCTCATGAAGAGATGTCCGTCCTGCGCTGAGGAGATTCAAGACGAGGCTTTCAAGTGCCGGCACTGTGGTGAGGCGATAGTTAGCGCTGATTGGAGGAAGTACTGCGCGGACTATGCAAGCTGGTCGGCGTCGCAGCGGCGAACGTCGTTTGAAGGACTGACGGAGGAACAACAGGTACAGTTCCACGCGGTCTGGGGCGCGCTCGGGTACGACAAGGCAGCCCCCTCGTCTGATCCTGCCGCTCAGCAAGAGGGAGCGATGTCAAAGGGTTTCAATGGCGTCATTGGGGTGGTGCTGGGCCTCGGTTGTCTCGTAATCGTGGTGCCCATCCTCCTGCTTGGTGGACTCAGCGGGCTCGGAGCTTGCGTCGCCGGGCGAGGGGCTGTTGCACGCACGGAGGAGAACAGCACGAAGTCCCCAGTCGAACTGCGGGCCGCCGACTACGGAGACCAGTGGCCCTACCCAGGATTTGAGAACGCGCGGCTCGACTGCAAGGTGCTGCCGGGCAAGATCAGGCGCCCCCTTGTGATTATCGAACTCGCGGGAACTTGGTTCGGACTGAATGGGGCCGCGATGGGCGTCGGCGGCTATCCTGACTCTCGGCAACACATCACTCGCGACGCTGAGTTCGGGGGGTACCAACTCGGCGCGACGAGTGATTTGATCGACATGGGCTTGGCAATTTGTGGAGAGTGACTGCGGAGGACAACCGCCCTAACCAGGGCTCTCGCGTGATCCGATGGCCCTCCAAGTTGCGTCCCTCCCTCTACCGCGTCCAAGGCTTCGACGTAGCGCTAGAGAATCGTCCGAGGGCATCGTGGCCATGGTCATAGACATGCAAGTGCTGCGCGGCCAGTCGATTCTCGGCTCTGCGACTCCAGAGAGGAATGAAGAGTGAGACTGTCCTCGACGCCTGAGTCAGCGGAAACGCTCACTTGCGGCGATCTTTCGGTACCGGCTGGTACAGTGGAACCTTGGGAGTGCTGAGCATCCTCGCTGACACTGAGCCACGGCATCGTGCGCGACGAGAACAATGCGTCTAGTTGACGTAGGGCGTACGCGCTGGGCGAATCTTGGAGGTGTTGGGGCTCCCCTGCTGGTGGGGGCTACCATCTACCTGTTGTGGCGGCCAGATAGCCTCCTGGCTTTTCGCTGGGCCACCGCGCTCGGCCTGTCCGGGCAGGTTCAATCGCTTCGCTCGTTCTGCGCTGCTCTCCCCAGCCCTTCTGACGTAGCAGTCTACAGCTTGCCGGGAGGGCTCTGGCTGTTCGCTCTTGTGCTCACCTTGGGCTCGGTTTGGTTGCAACAACCCGGACTGTCTGCCTCGATTTGGCTGGCCGTGCCGATTACGGTCGCTGTCGGCAGCGAGATTGGTCAACTCCAAGGCTGGGTTTTGGGAACCTTTGACCCTCTCGACTTGCTGGTCTACTCCTTGTCGTACGCTTGTGGACTCGTTTGTCTTGCACTCATGGAAAGGAAAGTGCTGGGATGAAGAACCACTTCGTCTCCCTCTCTGTTGTGCTCCTGTTTGGCTTGCTGGCGGCGGGTACCTCGGAGAACGGGGGAAGCAAGTCTGGGACAGGCAGTTCGAGGCCGGCAAGCGGCAAGACAGGCTCCCGAGATGAAGCCGCACGATCTGAGCTCATGCGCACTGCGTGGGTCAGGGACGCCCATGTCTCGCCGGGGCATATGAACGTAGGCGTACTGCGCGGGGAAAAGGACTGGAGGGCAGCCATGATTGGGAAATGGGTGTGCGGCGTTCTGGCTAAGCACGGAAGTCAGCTTACCTGGGTACGTTTCGTAGATATCGAGGCCGTTGTCAATGAAGGAAGGTCTCCCAACCAGGCGGAAATCAGCAAACACCGCTGCACTTAGCGTGATCCAACGAGCGGCTCTGCATCGAACCGGAGGGCACAAACATGAACAAGCACTTTGCTTCTGTCCTGGCCTTGCTGGCTTTCAGCTTCCTCGCTACTGGCACCAGCGACAACGGTAGCTCCTCGTCCGAGCCACGAGAGCCTGACGTACACGATGCGTGGGTGTTCTGCCAGTATGCAGTCAAGAGCCGCCTAAAGGCCCCGAGCACGGCGAAATTCAAGTTCGGTGGCGCTGGAAGCGATGTGGCGGCCTTGGGTAACGGACGATTCCGAGTGAAGTCTTGGGTCGACGCACAGAACAGTTTCGGTGCGATGATGAGGTCGCAGTTCGATTGCGTGGTCAAGTTCCCCGAGAAGAAATTGGAGGTCCTGGAAATCGATTAGCCGACTCTGTCAGGACGGCCAAGGCCCTGTGGTGAGGACTCAGATACACGACAGAGTCAGACCGAAAGGGATTGGATTACAGCTCACGCTCGGGGCACAGAACTCATAAAAGAGAGGGAGGCAGGCAATGCGAGTGAAGCTTCTTGGTGGGCTGTCTGTTCTGTTCTTTATCGCAGGCAGCGCTTACGGGCAACAACTCGAGGTCACCGAGCTGGACGGCGGTTCGGTCACAACCAAGCTCATAGCCGATATCGCGCTGAACAAGGGGTCGTCTCTGCACCGGAAGTGGTTTCTCATCAACAGCCCGTCGTGCCCGATTCGACTCGACGGAGCTGGCGTGAGGACCGTCTACGGCGACAGGAACTACTCCTTTGAGCCCGCCGGCAATATCGCTGCCACAGAGGCGGTCACGGCCTTCGAAGTTCGCTTCATGCTTTTCGACCTCTGGGGGGAGCACATGAAGACGCTCTCTGGTACTGAACTCCATGATCTCGATGCGGGAACTACGTTCGCCCTATCAGAGGTCGGGTCCTGGAGAGCCCGGGAGACTGATGTCGCTCAGTACTTGACAGCTGTGGGGTTCATCGCTCATGTACGCACTGGCGACGGCAGAACTTGGAGGGCAGAGACATCCGCAATCCTTCAGGAGGTCGAAGCCGTGAAACTATCGCTGACCCTGGAGGAGCTGGAGCCGACGACGGGAGACTGAATGCCTGTGCCGTAGTCGGCAGATACTCCAATTCTGCCGACCGAACCCAATGCTATGAGAATGAAGAAACACATCGCGTCGTTGATGACCGTACTGGGCTTCAGCTTCCTCGCAGTGGGCACAAGTGACAACGGCAGCTCCGATCCGAATGCTGGCAAGATCACTTACGGTGCTGGCGTGCGTCCTGCTGACGCAACAAGCGGCACGCCAGCTCGCGGGAGATCGATTCCCAGCGCCCCAAGTCGAGAGGTTGCTGCTGAAGATCTCGGACTCTCACCTCGGTCAGGCTTCGTAGAAGCCGATGCTCACAGATGCGCAACGTCAGCCCAAGTGATTGGGTGGATCGAGGAGGCTCTCGGCAAGTCGAACTTCGCCTACGAGCCGCCGTGCCCCTACATTGACAAGGGGAGAAAACTGGAAGGTCCTTTCAAAGTAGCTAGTGTCCGTGTGGACGGGAAGATCCAAAGCGCTGTTCTCGTGACCGATGCAAGAGGACGTTTCTGGATGTGGGCAGCTTGGGCCAAGTTCGATGAGGACCAGGATTTGCAGGAAGAGATTAGATCAGCATTGGCCGAAGATTAGCCATTGGGAAGGACCTGCGCAGATTCAAGGAGCCTAAGGCTCGTCCCATGATGTGACCCGTCCATCGGTAAACGCGACCTTACCGTCGCTCGGGTAGCTGCCGTAGTACCACCAGCTGACGGTGGGAGTAAGCTGTTTCACCTTGGAGGGCTCTCCAAGAAGACGTTTGACGTCGTCCATCGTTAGACCGACCTTGAGCTGGTAGCGCCAAACTGAGCGGTCTTTCCAATCGGATGACGTTGGAGGGAGCTTCTTCGGCGCATCACTATGGGTCGCTTGTCCTTGGGTTGCCGCGGCGGCCTCAAGGGTTGCGACTCGCAGCTCTAGCGATGCCACCCTTTGTTCGAGCGTGATTGTGGCTTGCGCATCCGCCGAACGAAGACCGTAGGCAACGAGGACGGGCGTAAGTAATAGACCGATTGTCCAACGAGTCGTGCGGCGCATCGTTCTCTCCCTTGGCCCACTTGTGCCAGTAGTCTTCAGGTACTCGTCACTTCTGCCAGTCAACTGGGTGACACGGCACTCTATCGCCGTGCAACCTAACCGCTCGCTTCGAGCCCACTACGCGAGTACGACTCTGCCGGCAAGCCCCGCCTCGACGAGCAGTTTGAGCGGGTTGTGGCAGCGCTCAAGGCTGGGGAGCGACAAGTGCCACCGAAGGGCAAGCTGTAGGAACTTTGGGAGTAAGCTGGCCCGACAGACGGCATGGGCAGACTCAAACAGATCATCGAGAGTAGAGGAACTCCCGGGGGGAGGCGGTTCGATGCCTTCATCCAGGTACTGATCGTCCTGTCTCTACTCTCTTTCTCGATCGAGACTCTTCCCGACCTTTCGGCCAGGAGCCGTCTGATCCTCTCTTGGATCGAGATTGGAACGGTGGTGGTCTTCTCGATCGAGTATGTCCTTCGGATCTTCCTTGCAGACAAGAAGCTACGGTTCATCTTCAGTTTCTTTGGGATCGTTGATCTGCTTGCCATCTTGCCGTTTTACCTTACTCGCGGCGTGGACCTGCGATCCCTCCGGGCGTTCCGACTGCTCAGGATCTTCCGTGCCATGAAGTTGGCCCGATATAGCCGCGCAGTTCAGCGCCTCCACAAGGCGGTCTCGATAATCAAGGAAGAGCTGGTGCTCTTCTTATGCGTCATGCTTCTGCTTCTGTTCTTCGCGGCAACCGGGATCTACTACTTTGAGCACGAAGCTCAGCCGGAGGCCTTCTCTTCAATTTTCCATAGCCTCTGGTGGGCAGTTACGACGCTGACGACCGTCGGCTACGGCGACGCCTACCCCGTAACGCTAGGCGGGCGTATTTTCACCTTTTTCATCCTGGTTATTGGATTGGGTGTAGTAGCGGCTCCTTGCGGGATGCTCGCGTCCGCTCTGTCAGAAGCGAGGCGGCTTGAGGAGTCCAATGAAGGCCCGCCAGAGTAGTGCTGTCTCCCGGTAGACTCTTCGCTCGACACAATCTGTTGGCAGTCGCATGACGCTCAAAGAAAGCGGGGATGATCTGATCCAACCGGCCGGGGTCCGCTATATCAAACTGGGGGGTGGCGGTCTCTGGGAGAAGGAGTGTCTGAAGAAGGGCATCATCCGCTTCGGCTTCGGCAGCCAAAGCGCCGACCGGTTGCCTATGTGCCGTGCGGGACTGTGGGACCGTCTTAAGCGGTCGTTCTTGGATGAAGGCAAAGCCAAGACGACAGCGACCCGGTCGAGCAACGAGTCGCGTATCTTCTTCGAGGACGACGGGTCGCTCTTGTGGATCACTTTTGTGGGTGAGCGGCTGTGGTGGGGGCAACTCACATCGGAGCGTCCGGAGCCTCATCCTGACGGCGATGGAGTCTGGCGTTCAGTTGCCGGCGGTTGGAAGCAAACGGATGCTCACGGGGAGCCTCTCACGAAGGACAGGCTCTCCGGGTCCCTCACCAAGCTGGCTGCCTACCGTGGCACCTCGTGCAGTGTCGATGTCGCGGAGTACGCCGTAGGCAGAATCAACGGGCTAAAGCCACCGGAAGTCGAGCGTGCCCTCAGCGTAATGCAAGAGATGCACTTGGCGGGATTGGAGTTGATGAGGCTTCTCGGTCCTCGGGACTTTGAGATGCTCGTCGATCTCGTTTTCACTACCAGTGGTTGGCGTCGATTAGGGGTCGTAGGCAAGACGCAGAAGACTCTTGACCTCGACCTCATGTTGCCGAGCACCGGAGAGCGCGCGTTCGTGCAAGTGAAATCCAGAACCTCGTCCGCCGAGCTCGCAGACTACGTTGGAAGGCTCGAAGCCGACGGGCCCTATGCTCGGATGTTCTATGTGTTCCATTCCGGAGCGGCTGAAACAACCGATGAACGCGTGACTGTTATCGGGCCGGAGAAGCTCGCGGAACTGGTGATCGACGCCGGCTTGATGACTTGGCTGATCCGCAAGGTGTCTTAGGCTTGCCCCAAATGAGGACACCCTACAATCTCCACGACACTGCTCTCACGGACGCAGTAGAAGACCTCCTAGCAGCCCTAGACCGCGATTACCCAGACCCAGCTGACCTCTTCGAGGACGAGCTAGCCCGACGCCTGGGCTGCGTGCGCCACCCAAGCTGCTTGTACGAGGACTGGCGCAGGCAGCGGGTTAGGCTGATTGAGGCGGCGGAGCCTGGGGAGGAGTTGTGCAGAGAGGTGGAGCGTTGGTGCGAGGGGGACCTGGGACGCCACACTTGGCCACCAACGTGATCACAATAAGAGGAGACAGACGCCATGAACAAGCCAACTCCTAGTGCCTGGACCTGCATTCTTGTCTTCGCGTCACTGCTTACAGCTGGCTGCCAGGAGTCGAATTCAAACCCACCGGCAACTAGCCGAACGCCTGCAAGCCAACCGTCACCAGCACCGACCGCCGATGACCTAGCGGTCGAGGAATGCAAGAGTTTGCTCCTCGAACGCTACGGGGATCGGCTCCGAAGGCGACGGTTCCCACCTCGGGACGAGGTCTCGGTGATGCGAGAGGCCGAGGTTTGGGAAGTCTTGATACTCACCAGCCCGACTGGGTCACCCTACCCGCTGCTGTCGGTTGGCTGTGAGGGAATGCGGAGAGTCGGCGACCAGTGGACAGTTGAGAAGGTACTGCTCTACGAGTAAGACGAGTCATGTCGGCTACGACAATGGCTTGCGATATATGTGGGAAGCGCGCATGGAACCTCAGCGAGTTTCCGCTGGGCACTATTGGCTCTGACTGGCTGTGCCGAGGGTGCTACGACTGGGCTTTCCATCTGGTCTACCAGCGCCTGGGCGTTCCTCGATTCCGACCTTGATGTTGACTCTTCACCAAGAGAGCACCGCGGCCATTGCTAGATCCACGGACACCCGACTAAGCGATTCGCCAGTCCCCCCTCCGCATCATTCAATCTTCCTTAACGTGGTAATCAATCCCTCATCGTCGTGAATCTGGAGTTTGCCATCAGACTTGAGAATCCAATGGTCACCCCAGGTGGAACCAGCCACGTCCTCGAATCGGCGGCCTAACGGAGACTTCTTCTCGACCATCTCCTTCTCGCTGCCGCTGCCGTCTTTGTATTTGCTCTCCATGTATAGCTTGTCGTTCTTCCGGAGAATGGTGATTCTGCCTCCGAGGTGCGGCCTCTCATCGATCCAGTTGCCGACGACTTCTCGAGACGGGTCATCGGGCTTTCGCCTCAAATCCCTTTCTTGGTCCGCTGTGAGTCCCAGGATGCGAATCTCCAGACTCGGGTTGAAGTGGCTGGTGGCCCAGTAACCCGCATGGACTTCCATGTCGGGTAGGTAGTACCCGATGAAGGTCCTCTCGAAGCTGTTTGAGTTCGAGTTCCTTAGCTCCATGGCGATGGACTTCAACACCGCTTCGGACACTTTCTTGTTCAGCCGGATGTCAAGGCTGCGCTTAATGTTGGGCACCACATTTTGATCGATGATCGTGTAGACAACGTCTTCCGGGATCGGGTCTACCGATGGCTTCTCTTGTGGCGGTGAAGTGGCTCGCGTTTGCTGATCTGAAGCACTTCTCGTCGAGGAAGACGAATCGGAGTTCTGTGGCGATGGGGCGTCACCGCATCCTGCAACGATGATGAGGATAGGGGCAGCGATGTGGACCAGCTTCTGCATCGTGGTCTCCTTTTGGGGTCAATGCCTAGCCCGGGCACAGGTTGACAAGCCGATGTCGTTTGTTCTGCCCGTTGAAACTAGTTCCTCGGCGTTGGCTAGATCCGAGCAGCGCTAGTTGACACAAACCTCGGTCAAGGGACGGTTGCGGTACCCGACACAGACCTCACCGCTCGCTCTGATCAGGATGTCCACGTCATCATCGCCCACAGGGTCCCCATTCCCTGGAATTCGACCCTCAGCCCACTCGGGCGATCCTTCGTCGTCTCCCAGGTCAGTTCGGAAGATCCGATCCAAAGGGATGTTGTTCTCCTGATGGTAGCGAAGCGCTGCCGTGGATCGGGGGTGCTCGTAGCCTTGGCCTGCCGAGAAGATGACGAACTCGGGATCGACTTCCTTGATGAAGCAGTCTGCGCTGGCATTGTCCGCACCATGATGCGGAGCGATGAGAACCGCCGAAAGGACTCCTCGTCCACTCTTGTCGGCGTTGTCGACCATGTATTTCTCGGAAGTCCTGCAGCTGCTCAAGGGACCGCCGTCTTTGCGACCTACCACGTCCCCGGTGAGGAGAATCGAGCGACCCGCGAAGTCGATCCGAATCGTCGTGCTTCCTGCATTGCGTCTCTTCGACGTGCTCAGTGGGTTCCAGTAGATCGGCGGACGGTTCTGACCATAGACCGGAGTGACTGAAGCATCACCGAAGGTGAACGCTTGACCGAACACGAGTTGTTCATCCGCGAGATTGATCTCCCGACGGATTCTCCCCTCGTTCACCGCTCGTCCAATCGCATCCCGAGCGTCTACGAAAGTTCCGGGCTTGGTCTTGTTCTCGTAGAAGAGGAAGAAGGGTGACCAGATGACGGTCTCGACATCGAAGGCGGACAGGATCTCGTCGGTCGCCGCTAGATGATCGGAGTCCGAGTGACTCAAGATCATCATTTCCAGAGCGCGGATCGGACCCGTGCGGTGCAGGGCCTCGACCTTGGAGACCACCTCTCTGACGCCTTCAAGGCAAACGTCGTCGTGATTCCAATGACCGGTGTCGTAGACAATGATCTGTCCTTCTGGAAGCACGGTCACAGAGCATAGACCCTGCCCACCATCAACGATTCTCGCGAAGACTGTGTTGGCCTCGAGATCCAGTGCCACGCTCGGAGAGCATAGAGCGAGCAGAAGAGCTAGGCCGAGCGTTGAGACGGCCAGGCGCCGGGAGCACCGGGACATGGGCACCTCCTTATGGGTTCATTTCCAAAACCCTAGCACGGGTAGGCATCGGCCCCAACTGGCGGCACTCCGACTCTCCGTCGTCGCGGAACTCTCCGAGTCAGAATCGGAAGTAGAGGAAGTCCCTCCCTACGAGATCGCCTGCGAAGACGATCAGGACCAGCATCATGTCCACAGCGGCGAGCTCGGTGAGAAGAGAGATCCTCCTCTTGGGTGCTTGGTCCATGAATGTGCGCATCCAGCCAGAGGACTCGAGCGCAAACGTCACGGCTGCTAGGGAAATGAACAACAGCGCCCCTGGCTGAACGAGCACCGGGTTCAGCTCGAGAGCCATGATGCTGGAGTCTAGGCCGAGCAACTTCCGGAGAATGAGGGCAATGTCCTCGAAGTCGTGCACCCGAAAGAACAGCCATGTGATGGAGATCGTCAGGAACACAACAACGCGACTCCACAGTCTGTACCAAGGGCTGTCTGTCCCTATTCCTATCGCGGAACGTGCTCGAGAGCGTGCATGCTCAGTCCTTGTCGCCACGAGATAGATGACGGCATGACATAACCCCCAGAAGGCGAAGTTGGGACTTGCTCCATGCCAAATGCCGCTCAAGACGAAGGTTGCAACGACAATCAAGACCCCCTTCAGGAGCGCTGTGTGCTTGCCTCCAAGAGGAACGTAAACGTAGTCCCTGAACCACGATGAGAGAGAGATGTGCCATCTCCTCCAAAAATCACGGACCGAGACAGCCGTGTATGGCCTATCGAAGTTGAGACTGAGCTTCACCCCAAATGCTGCTGCAACGCCGGTGGCGATCAGCGTGTAGCCGAAGAAGTCATAGTAGATCTGGATTGAGAAGAGGATCAGCGCCGCGAACAGGGACGCGGCTGATTCGTCCGCCGGTCGAGCCAGAACGGCATCGACGAAGACAGCGAGTTGATCGGCAACGATCAGCTTGACGAACAAGCCGCACAGGACCTTTTTGAAAGCCAAGTACAGTTCCGATGCCGGTGGCCTCCTGAACTCCTCTAGCTGCGGCAGGAGGGATCGAGGCCGCTCGATAGGACCGGCGAGGATTTGTGGGAAGAAGGCCAGATACAAGGCCAGGTGGCTTGGGCTCACTCTTGAACTGGCTTGGTGACGGTGGATGTCGACTAGGAAGCTGACAGCCTGGAAGGTGTAGAACGAGATCCCGGCAGGCAAGAGGAGGCCGGGCAATAGCGCGGCGGCGGTAGTCCCTTGGCTGCTGACATCAAGCAGGGCAGCAAGACTGGCCCCATACTTGAAGTAGACAAGCGGTGTGAGAACTGCCGCCAAGCTGAGAAAGACTGTGGAAGTTCGTCTTGATCCGTCAACCCATTTGGCCAAGCCCCAAGTGGCTACGGTCACCGAAATGAGTATCAATAGGTGAGGAAGGTGGGCGTACGCATAAAACACGTAGCTGCAAATGAGCAACCACCATGCCCGATACCTCTTCGGGAGGATGACGAAGCAGCAAAAAGTGACCCCGAAGAAGGCCGCGAAGTGCAGGGAGGTGAAGAGCACGGGTGCCCGCTCTACTGACTATTTCTGAGCTCGGGCAGGCTTAGGATGCCTTCGAAGAAACCGAACCGGCCCGCGAAAATGACCTCGCCTGAAGGCGAAAACGAGGGATCCCATTCGTCCCCTATCGTCGCTGTCAACCTCGTTGGCACACCCTCCTTCAGGTCAAGCTCAAAGAGATCCCAGTTGTTGTCCACGAACGCCGAGTAGACAATGGAGCTGCCATCAGGCGAAAAATACGGGTCCCATTCATCGAAGGGCGTATCCGTCAGCCTCGTCTCCCGCGAGGTTCCCAGGTCATACGCGAAGAGATCGAACTGACCTTCACGCTTAGAGATATAGGCGACCTGATGGCCGGAGGGGGAGAAGACCGGCCTCCAGCTCTCATGGTCTGCCGAAGTGAGAAGGGCTTTAGAGCCGGAAACGAGACTGAGGACCGCAATGCGCGGATTGGTAAAGGAACTTGACTCCGAGTCTCGGCTCCACTCAGCGAAAGTCACTGCAGAGTCGTCTGCCGAGAACGTGCCAATCGCGCTGTAGATTCCGGGCTCTGCGAGGATTGGGCGACGATTCGAGCCGTCGCGATTCATGACCATCAACTGAGTCTCAAAGGAGGACGGATCCCCCTGAGTGAAGAGCACCCTCGAATTGTCGAGGCTGAGCATGGGGTGCGTCTCGTCTACGTCGTTGAAGGTGACGCGAGAAGTTGCTCCGAAGGCCGCATCGGTCAAGAAAAGCTCAGAGTTGTTGTCTCGGGGCGATTGGAATGCGACGAGGTTTCCGTCTCTAGAGAAGTGAGGGTACCTTCGCCCATACGTAGAGTCGCCGTGAAGGACAGATCCGCTTGAAACGCCACCACGGCGGAGTCGCTGCGCAAGGCTCTCCGCGATAACCCTATGGCCCGCCGGCGTCAGGTGCTCGTCGTAGGCGAAGAACATCGCCTCAGTCGAGGCCTGGAAAGTGGGCAGGAGGTCTACGAAGTCGACTCCGACCCTGCCTGCCAACTCGGCCATGAATTGGTTCGGTTTTCGCATATCTAATTCGTCCGGATCGATGTCGAAGGCGGTAGTGACCTCCTCGAAGAAGACCGGCTCGACCTGCTCCTTGGTCGGGATGAGGAACACAACGAGCTGGGCGCCCTCTCTTTCAACCGCGTCAGCGAAGTCTCCTAGGTACTTCGCGAAGAGGCGAAGGTCGTTCTCCTTTGCTGGGGACGACTCGTCAAAGAAGATGTTGAGCTCTCGATTCGATTTCCTGTCCGGGAAGAACGGTTCAGTCCACCTGCCGAGCGGAAGCTCCGCCGGATTGCGGTACTTGAGGTCTTGGAGGAGAAAGCGCGCCAAGGCAGAATACTCAACGAGATAGTCGCTGAATCCTGGCGAGCGCGGCTCCACGTGCATGAAGTCATTGAAGCTGCAGAGTTGAAGAAACACCACGCTTGGCTTGAGATCTCGAAGCCAGTTCTTGTACAGATGAAGCTCCTGCGCAATCCCCAGGCCACTTGCGCCGGCGTTGAGGATGACCTTGTCGGGAAACTCCGAATACATCTGGGAGGAAGCGAGGTCCTCAAATGAGACTTGGGCGCCCTGCGTGTAGGAGTCACCAATGAACAACCAGTCAATCTCCGAGATCTCACGGTCGGGGCTCTGGGCGGCGCCGATTCTGAAGCCCTGCGAGTTGGTCAGGTAGTCCACCGAGTATTCCTTGTCGACAAACAACTTGGTCAAGCGCGGTTTGTTGAAGTAGTAGCCGGGACCACGTTCATAGAGGTTGTCGATGACGTAGTCCGGGAACGCGAAGACGAATAGCAACTCGGCATGGAGGAACACAGAAAGCACAACGAGAAAGTTGTAGAGGTAGGCTTTCCTTAGGGGCGATGCTTCTCGACCTCCGAGGGAGATCATCACCCCGCCCGCCAAGATCGGCGCCAGGATGGAGGGCAAGAGGCTGCCGGTTAGGAGGTAGAGGAGGACAGGGTTGAAGAGAGAGAGGCTGCCTAAACCCGCTCGCTTGAGAGCCGGGGAGAAGAAGCGGGACCTCTCAGAACTGCTCAAGAGAGCATCGTCCGTCACCTCAGTGACCTCTGTGACACCAGGAGCGCTTCCACCGACGCCCTCATCGACCGCCCTCAACTGAGGGAAGGGGCAGAAAGGGAAGAGGTTCAATGTGCTCGCTATGGCGCCTCGCTACGCCGGAGGAAAAGAAGCCGCCGCACTGGTCCCGGACACCGCACTCGGTGCAGACTGGCAAGTACTCGTTCTTCCAGTCCGAGATGGACTTCACCGCGTAGGGCCAGAGCCTCTCCGGAAGGACACACAGCTGATGGTTGTAGATCATGACGCGAAGGCCGGAATTGGCGAGTATGCTCGTCGCGGAATCGAGCTCGAGTTGGTACTCAAGAGGGTCAATCCAAAGGTCGTCGAGATTCGGAACGGCGAACCCCATAATCTCGAGGCCCATCAGGGCTACCTGTGACACAAACGGAAGATTTCGCTTGATGAACTCGGCGAGCTCCGGAAGACGTTTGAAGGACTGGCGGTGAAGGACGACTCGAAGCTCCACCGACAAACCGTAGCGAGCTAGGTTGTGAAGACCCACCAAGGTCTCCTGAAACGCTCCCCTTTCCTGCACAACGAAGTCGTGGATGAAATCGATGTCGGCGTACAAGGGCACTGCGATCATCAAATCCCGGTGGTTCACCGCCGCAAGATCCCTGGCATAGCTGCCGTAGTAAAAGAGACGCCCGTTGGAGAGAAGGTGAAGTGAGGTTTGGGGCAGGAGCTCCTTGCAGCGCTCGACAAGGCGGATGAGGTCGCCCTTAAGGAGAGTCGGTTCCCCTCCTGTGAGCCCGAGGGCTCGAGTGGCGGGATCGATGAGCTCTACGAGTCGCAAGAGCTCGTCCATGCGAGCGCGGTCGTCGACCAGCCGCGGGGGCTGAGAGCACATGAGGCAGTAGCTGTTGCAGGACTCGGCGACAAGCAGTGAGTTGTGGTCTGACTGAATGCGGTAAAGAGTGCGCACTTCTCCGCGAGGGCTAATTGCCACGACGTCGCCGTCCACCAGATGATCCAGGTGCGGGAGGCTATGCACAATCGGTGTCGAGAGATTCGCTGGGAGGCTGTTCTGTGCGTCTACAAGCGTCTCAGTGGTCAGTATCGCGGCCCAGTCACCCGCTTCGTCCAAAGAGCTCAAGTGATCTGTTATCAGGCAGCAGGATGGTCTCTCAGTTGCCTGAGACGCGTCACCGGAGACTCGACAGACAAGCGACTTGTCGGGTCTGCGTGCGAGCTTGCCCCGCACAGACATTGGTGTGCTCATGGTGTGCCTGTCCTGGTTGACAGTTCTGTCGCGTGGCCCCACGCCCAGCCCTGCAAGAGGTCGCAAACAAACGGATCTTCGCCGTTGAGCAGGTCGAAGAGATGCTCGATGATCCCCATATTCCGGGAGCAGAAGTCGCTAGTCGGCCTATGTCCGTAGATATCGCCGTGAGTAGCGTAGTGCCTGACAGGGTCGGCTCCACAGTAAGGGGAGAAGGCACAATCGCTGCACCCCGGCAAGGTCTCGAGAACAGACCCGTTGATGAGTGCTTCAAGCGTAGGCCCCCCGAAGATCTCCTGGTAGGTGTCCTCTAGGACGTTCCCGAGGTTGAACGCGTCGACACCCATCTCCGCTAGCATCCGCGATTCGTCTGACGCATAGACACCGCCGTCGTAGTTGTAAACGACCCCCCCGATCCCCGTGCCCGCTGGAGACTGAAGGTCAACGTATCCTGTAGCGAAGGGTGTCAAGATCTTTGTAAGCAGGATCTGGCTGTAGACCTCGATGATCTCTGCACCTTCGCGGTTGGCCTCAATGATCTCGTCCAGAGCCTCTTTGAAGAACTCGACGAAGCCCTGAGCATCGTAGGAGCGGGATTGACCGGAAGTAATGGCAAAACCATAGGGACTCACCGATCTGAGAAAGATCGACTCGAACCCCAACCTCACATACTCCCGGACTATCTCGCGAGGGCTCTCTAGGCTGAGCCCAGTCGTCGTCATCAAGGCGGCTACTCGGTCATGCCCCAGGGCCTCTCGTGCAATGAGAATGTTCTGCACGGTCTGCTCATGACTGTCGCGCTTGCGGTTGGGTCTGTTGCCATCATGCACGTGCGCGGGGCCATCGAGGGACGTTGAGATCAAGACGTCGTGCTCCTTGAAGAGGTCGATTGCCGCTCGATCCAGCTTAGAGAGATTCGTCGCTACGACGAACTCAAGGTTTCTGTCCTCGCCGCGGTTGATCTTCTTCGTGTACTCGATGATGAGGCGAATGATGTCGAGGTTCAGAAGTGGCTCCCCACCCTGAAACTCGACCTTCAGATCGGGAGAGGGAGACCGGAACATGAGGTCTACCGATTGCATCGCGGTCTCTCTCGACATATCGAAAGCTTCTTTGTCTTCGCTTACGCGCGAGACCTGGCAGTACTTGCAGGTATGGTCACAACGCAGAGTCACCACAAACATGTGAAGTCCCGTGAATCCGGCAAGGAAGCTCTTCTTCGTGCGGTACTTGGTTGCGACCAAGTCAACTGCGGTGCTCAACCCGCCATCAGCGATCATGTGCTTGGCCAAGAGGTCAAGGTAGAGAGGCGAAGTCCGAGGGACTTGGTGATGGATGAGAGGGGCTAGCTCTCCTGCCGCAATGAAGTGGAACTCGCCAACGTCGTTCACTAGGAGCACTCGGCCGTCTCGCCACCGCATGAAACGAAACGGCAGGAGATGGTAGGTCGCTTCCTCTGACAGGAAAGCTTCCATTGGGCGAAAGCCGCGTTTTGACTCGACTGGATCTGGCAACACTCTCAAGAGCGATCCTCCAGCGTCTTGGCGAGAAGACGATTGAAGAACTCGCCCACAAGCTCGCGGACTGCAGCGGAGTCAATGACCGCATCGAACTCAAAATCGAGGTTCATTCTCCGGTCGTCACGGCGGTACTGGATCTTGCAGAGGTCGCCGAACTCAGAGACGACTGCTAACAAAGAGGCGTGGTGGTAGAGATCCAGGTCGACCTGGATCTCGAGCTCCTGAGAGCTACCTCTTGCGGCCAAGACCGAGAGGATCTTGCTCGTAGTCGCCGTCATCGCGGTTCTCGTCCAACAGATTGCCCTCAGCGAAGGCTTGCGCGACTATCATTTCCCGAATAGGCCCGGCCTCCTTAGCGAGGTGTTCTCTCAGTTGCTGATCAACGAGCTCGTTGCAGAAACCACCGACTAGGGGATCTATCTCGGTTCCCGAGGCTTTGGTGCCAAGGGTTACTGCAATCCGACCTGGCTGAGAGCTACGGGCGAGATGCATGTAGCACCGATCCGTGAACTTGTATGCGGCTCGAAGAACTGCACCCACCTCGAAGAGGGTTGTATCGACTAGGACCTCCGCCGCTTGCTTCCCTAGCTTTCGGTACGACGGGCCCGGTTCCCCGATCTCGACACCTTCTACTGCCATCTCAGAGCACACTCGCTCGTACAAGGACTCGCTGCTTCTTTTGCTCATTGGGAGCCCAGTCGATGGCTGCTTCCTCGCCCACCTTCAGCGGGAAGTCTGAAGCCGAATTCTGCATCAACCAGCCAAACGTGCGGGTAGTCTCGATGGGGGAGTATCGGGTAAAGGCGCTTGCGTCAAGGAAGCGGAACTCCAGGAGCGTTCCAAAGTCGTCCTTGCCAGAGATGATCTTCTTTTCGAGATCGACCTTCGTTAGTACGACTTTGATCCGCTGGATGTCTTCTTTGCGATATCCCAGCTCGGTTAGAGTCGAGATGTCAGGGGTTGAGAGCAAATTGTTGATGCTCGAAGACGGTGGTGGTGATGGCGGCTTGGGTTTTGGCGTGGGCTTCGGTGCCGGCGCCCGGGCGGACGAGCCCGAGTAGTGGGATCGGTGCGATGAATGAGAACGGTGGGAGCGATGCGCTGCGACTGTGGTGCGAAGATCGCTCTTGGCCAAGATCAACTTGGCGGCCGAAGACCGTCGCTCGCGGTTCTGAATCGAGACCCGGGGCTGAGGCGTGGGCTGTGAGGCGGAGGTGGCACTAGCGCTGGGCGGACCGAGGGCTAGTGTGCCGAGACCCGCCATCGCCACTCTCCCTGCGAGCCTCTGCGCCGTCTTCAGTAGCTTGTCGACAGACCACGGGAAGAGACGGGAGAATCGCTGGTGGCTCACGCGCTTGCGCATTCTGATGACTCCCTGGGGCTGCTAGTTCAGGATGCCCGCTAGGTTAGCACTTGGACAGGAATCGATGCTCCCACTAGCGCATGTTCTCCGCCCGAGCGAGGGAATAAGAAGCCGGAGGAGAATCTTAACGATCCAACCTTCCTCGCAGGCCGAGGGTCAGCGGAGAAGAGGAATCTCAACTCACCTAGCGCTCTGGGATATCGAGGCCTCCCTCTCCGCTGGCTGAGCCTGCGAGTTCGACCACTGCTCTACGTTCTTACCTACGTTTATTCCACCATTCTCCTTCTCTAGGGGGTGGAAACAAGAATGAGGCTAGTTCTAGGCCGCTCGGTGATCTGGCAGGAGGAGCTTCCTCGCTCCGCCTCTTGCGCCTTCGATCGGTTCTGAGACGAGCTTCCCCTTCTTCTCAAGGGACTTGATTTCTCGATCAACGGTCGTCGACGCCCTACCGTCCTGAGCTACGACCTCCTTCCTCGGGATTCCCTCAGCTCCGGCTGCCTCGACCAAACTCAGGATGGCCGCCTGTTTCGGCGGTATGTGAGTCTCTTCATCGATTGCGACGTAGTGATTGTGCTCGAAGCCCAGGAGCGTTCTCTGGGGAGTTTCCTCCGGAAAGCGCCCGTGAGTTCCCTTCAACTGCCTTAGGTTCCCCCCGCCATGTCGGCGGAGCTCCAAGATGATGTCCGCCTCCGCTCCGAAGGCGCTACTGCCTCGCGCGAGCTGGCCGTCCTCCGCGCCCGCCTTTCCCGAGTGAAGAGCTATCAGGATCGCGAGGCCCTGGGCCTTGGCCTCTTGCAGAGGCCTCAGCGCTTGGGCTACTGCGGCCGCATTGTTCTCTTCCTCGCCCATGAGGTTGGTCTGTCCGGCGAACGTGTCCACGACGAGAATCTCCGCGCCCGTTCTCTTGGCCCTCTTGGCCGTCCTCCTCACCAACTCCTCCCACGATGTGCGGTGTTCGGGTCGAAACGCTACCTCCATGTCGCGACCCTGCCGAAGTGACGCCCGCTCTGTCGCACGTCGGAAACTCTGTTTGGCCTCCTCCGATAGATAGATGACACGAGCTCTCCGGGTTGCGAGTCCTAGGAACGGAGTGCCTTCGCTCACTGCCTTGCAGAGCGAGAGGATGAACGCGGTCTTGCCGGTCTTGTGGGCCGCTGTTAGCGAGGTGAGTAGCCCAGGAGCAACCAGGCCATGGACGATCCAGTCTGGGTCCGACAGCGTGGATTCACCGAGTTCGGCGAGGCTGTAATACGTGGGGGTACCGCTCTGGCCCGCCTGCCCACGGCCCTCAGCCCTCGTCCTGGCTTGCCACGCCTCTGGGAAGTCCGCACCGGCCTTGACAAGCATGTCGTTGATCCACGGGCACCCAGCTGGAGGCCAAACCTTTCGCACGTCTCCCCGAAAGGTCGCGTTCTTGCTAAGCCTTCCCAGCACCGCGTCAGCGAAATCATCGCCGCTGGTGTTGTTCGGGCGCACGACATACACGGTGTCGATTCCAGACAGATCGAGAGAGTCCACCAGCTTCGACTTGCCCGGAGCTCTGGGCAACGCCACGGCCGGAAAGCCAGCTTCCCAGAGTGTCCAACAGTCGATTTCGCCTCCAACGATGTGTAGCTCGCCTGCGTTCCGCGCCGCGCCCATCCTCTCTAGTCCGTAGACGCGAAGGCTCTCTCCTTTCGGCTGGCGAACAGAATCCCCCTTCACGTACTTGTAGACCCGAGCGAACAGCTCGTTACCGGTCTCGTCGTAGACCGGGATCTCCACACCTTCGACAGTGCTGCGGCAGCCAAGTCCGCTGAGGAATTCGGGAGAGAGACCCCTGGCTATTGCCAGCTCTTCCACCGTCGCGACAGGGCCGCTGTACGGATGGAGGAATAGGTCGGACATCTCAAGATCAAGCGCAGCGACGAGGTCCACCGCTCCCTTTCCACAGTCCTTACAGAAGAGAATGATCTTGTCCTCTTTGGCCGTCATATCAACGCCCAGCCCCTCACCGCGGTGGCCTGGGAGAGGGCAGGCGAGACTCCACTTGTTCTCTCCTTTGGCCACGATCTCAAGGCCGGTCTTCTTGGCTGCTTCAAGCACGCGCAGCACGTCTGCTCGCTTGGTTTGTACCGTCATGCTACGCCTCCATCCTGATCATTGGCTTCTACTCTCTCGATTTCACGCATCAGCTTTCTCACATTGGCCTCAGCCCGTCCGAGAGCCTCTGGAAACGAAGCCTGGCTCTGGCCTACCCAACGAGAGAAAAGCGCCCTGAGCAGGCTGGAAACGCCGGGAAACCAGCTCACAGGCTTCCACTTACCAGGAGCTTGGGGGCCGTTGGGGAGGTTCTTCCACTCCTCTATGACGAAGGACGTCCCGTCGTGGTTGATTCTCGTGCTGTTGTCCACTCTGAATGGCTTCATGAGACCTCCAGAGTTCTCACACTGGTGGTCGAGGCGTCAGGTCTCGACAGAATCCAATCTGCTATCTCCTTTTCGCTCCACCTCACAGTGTTGGGTCCGATGACCCTGCGGGACGGGAAGTCGCCTTCCTTCTCCCACCGGTAGACTGTTGCTCTACTGATACCGAAGATCTTCGCTACTTCTTTCACTTTGAGCAGCTGCATTCAAATGCTCCTTTCCTGTGGCGACCCGGTCGTCGGGCCGCGTGACTAGCTGTACTGGTTTGTTTTTCTGTGTTGTCACCGGCGTCCGCTGGGTCGCCTCTGAATCGGCCCATGACTTCCGCGTGAAACACGGGCGTTCCGGATGGCGGCACGGCCACCGAAGACGTCTAGAGTTGTGCTGCTCCAGGCCGGCAACGGATCAATCTGCCCGTATTGGCTACTCGGACCGACCTCCAGCCTCCTGACCCCGCCTTGAGGCGCTCTCCGCCGGTGTGTCGGGCCCAGGCTTAAGTCACCTCATAGACACCTGGGGGTGGGGGAGGTGGGTAGGGGGGGCGACGATTGGCGTCAGGCAGCCGACGAGGCCCGAGGCCCTCTCTTGAAGCCGCTTGACGACCTCCGAGTTGTGAGACTCCCGAACGAGCCGCTGTGCGGCCCGATGACCCTGCGCTCGCATGCCTGGGTCCGCTTGAAACCCCTATATATAAGACACGCAGAATCCGATTTATATTCCCTTTATTTTGCCCTACCAGTTGGTCGTTCGCGCCGCCTGCGCCAGCGTTCGCTCACGTTCGCTCACGTTCGTTCCTGATTGCCGAATCGCCCTGACATGTTCTTGGTGTCTGACTGTCAGGCGGTAGGTCGGTTCTGTGCCCAAGGAGCCCGTCGCTGCCTAAGCTGAGCCGAGTTCTACGACGCGCATGCCTGGGTCCGCTTGAAACCCCTATATATAAGACACGCAGAATCCGATTTATATTCCCTTTATTTTGCCCTACCAGTTGGTCGTTCGCGCCGCCTGCGCCAGCGTTCGCTCACGTTCGTTCACGTTCGCTCACGTTCGCTCACGTTCGTTCCTGATTGCCGAATCGCCCTGACGTGTTCTTGGTGTCTGACTGTCAGGCGGTAGGTCGGTTCTGTGCCCAAGGAGCCCGTGGCTGCCTAAGCTGAGCCGAGTTCTACGACGCTCTGCGCGAGTACCCAAAGGAGGAGGCTCTGACTGTCTACTTATCAGTCATGATTCGCTCGACAAGGTGCAATCCAGCAGGGTTGCCGGCCTCTGCGCAAGGTGCAGTGCCAAGGCGGTGCCACTTAGGATGAGAATTGACAGAGAGTCCAGGGCCGCGCACGCGAAAGCGAAAAACAACCGCTGCCAGCCATCGCGAACTACGGCTCCTACTACTGGGCCCGAGCCGTAGTCTCGCGGTCTGAGCGGCCCTTCGTGGCAGGAATTCTTGGAGCGCCCTCGTTGAGCGAATTGCGGTCCCCCGCGCGGCACCACGAGGTTCGGCGCGACACGCTTGCGGCGAAAAGCCAGTAGCTACTACTACTTGATCCTCTGCGCTCAGCAATTGCAGGCGGCTCGGCCCGTTTCAGTTTCAACTGTCAATCCCGTCGAGGAGAAAGACGCAATCACCGTACCGCAACAACACGGGCTGTCCACCTCGTCCGGCAGCCATCCGTTCTCCACTTTTCCGACTGAGGTCGGCTCTAGGTCAAGTCCGCCTAGGGCCGGAATGTCCTCAATCTCGCCGCAGCCGCCTTTGCTCTGTGTGCAGTAGTAGTCGCCGCCAATTCTCTGAATAGCTTGTGTGGTTTCTTCGTGAGGATGCCCGTGTTGATTGCCCATGCCCGCCGAAATGCCTACGACGAGGCTGCCGTAGTCACCCTTCGCGAATTTCCATAGCGCTTCGTCTACTGCTTGGTCTCCCTTCGGGCCTAGCCTTGCTCCGTGGTGCCACGCGACGACGAAGTCCACATCCAGCTCCTTGTCTAGAAGCCGGCTCCGGATTTCCTCCAAGGTTCCCCGCGTCGCGTCTCCCGGAAGTAGGGCGTAGCCCGTTTCGTCGCTGCCAATCCTCAGCACGATGCTGGAGGTGTTCCAATCTGCTTGGTACTTCGCCAACGACCGCATTAGTTCCGAGACTGGCTTGTCATGCTCAAGGAGATCGTTGAGGCGGTTCACCGCAGTTGGGACTAAGGCACTCGTTGGCGCGAGTACCTCGATTCGGAGCGGGGCGTCATCTCCTGGGAACGGCGTCAGTATCGCGGGGTAGTCGCTGGGCGCCGTTGCCGCTGGGGCTTGGATCTCGTACAACGGAAGGTCATTCAACTGCGCCGCCTGTCGGATTCTCCGCAAGGTGACTAGTGCTCCGTAGAACTGTGGATTTCGATGCACTCCGGATCGTCGGTTGAGACCCCTGGCGAGCATTTCGAACAGAAGTCGAAAGGGATGATGGTTGCAGTAGATAGCATCCATCTTCTCTACCAAGGTCTCGTCCTCGAGGATGGTTGCTATTCCTGAGATGTGATCGAAATCAAGATGAGTAAGCACCACGAACGCAATGCGGTCGAGCGCTTCTTTTGAGTGGAGTTGTTTGAGCCGATCATAGAGAGGATTCTCGCCGGAGGCGCTAACCCCACAATCCACTACGCCCACTGAACCGTTCCCGAATTCGATCAAGTTGGCCGACGCCTGGCCGACATCGAATACGCGCACGACGAAGTCAGCCATCTTCTTCTACTCCGCTGAAGAGTAGGTCTAGGGCCTTCTCGCCCTCTGGGTCCTCCAAGGGTCGCGGCCGAATGCTCTGTTCGTCTTCGAAGTGAGAAAAACGAAACGACGACGTCAGTTCGAATACCGATCCGGGAAATCTCGCCTCGGCAGGCACTTTGTGAATTGAAAGCAAGCGCTTAAGCGTGCTTCGTGACCCTTCGTCACGAATGACTACCTGCGCGTGGTCCTGAGAAAAGTCGATCCTTTCGATCCGACATAGGTAAATCGAAGTTACGACTCGCTTGCCCAGGTAGTATCCGACTTTGTTGCGGATCTCTCCTCTGGGAGCTGTGCTTCGAATAAAGTCGTTCGCTCCCGCTGCGAGGCACTCTTCTCTTTTTGCCGCTGCCGAGACGACGAGCACAGGTGTCCGTCGATGGAGCGGCGTATGGCCTTGGCGAATCCTCTGGAGGTATCGGACGCCTTCCTCCCAGTCTCCTAGGGCGAACATGAGATCGAGGATGACAAGGACGGAAGCCACCAAGTCGGCCTGGCGATCCGCCAGACCAGGCCCTAGTTCGAGAGAATCGACCTCTTCCGGGCTTTTCGCCCATAAGTAGTCCACCGCCCATTTCTTCACATGGGAAGGCCTAATAAAGTCCATCTTGTGATCATCCACGGCAACAAGTAGATCCGCAGTCTCGGTCATGATTGTTCCCTTCGCTTCGTGGGCAGTACCACCTCGAACGTCGTGAAATAGCCTAAATCGTAGAGCTTGCGGCCCCGGCTTTCGCTTGGGTCCTCTACGCTCTCGGTCGTGATCGATCCGCCATGGCGAGCAACAATGGCTCTGGTGATTTCCAGGCCGAGGCCCGTCCCTTTGATCTGCTTGAAGGCCGACTGAACCGGCCGCGAGTATGCTTTGAAAAGAGAATCCTCTAGGGCAACAGGGATCCTCAGGCCGCGGTCAGTTATTCGAATTCGAACCTGTCCTCCGACGTGCTTTCCGGTAATCTCGACTGGCTGGTCATCGTCGCCGTACTTGCGAGCGTTTTCAATCACGTTGTCGAAAGCGATATCAAGAAGAGTCTCGTCCCCAAAGATTTCGGGGAGTCTCTTCACGTCGTCTCTGACGACTATCTTGATTCCACGTTTCCTCGCAGGAAGGCGTTGGCGGTCGGCGCACCTTTCCACGAGATCACCGATCCGAACAGGAGCCATCTCTGATTCGGTAATGCTCATGCTGCCGGGACGACTCAAGAGGATCGTCTCGATTCGGATATCGCCCCTCCCTACCTCTGACTCCACCTCAGTGAGCAATTGCCTGCATCTCCTGGCGGGTTTCCCGGTGAGGACTATCTCTGTCACCTGTCCGCTGTCTCTTGATGTCCCCTTGCTTAGTTGCTCACGCGTTTCATCAATGAGCCCCACAATGCCGTCGAGTGGACTCCTCAAGCTGTGAGCCGCGTGTTGCAGTATCCAGTCCAGTCTCTCCGGAGCAGCTCGATTCGATCGAAGGTCGAGCATCAATGCGAGAGTATTGGCTAGGCTGCCTAACCTCTCCAAAGAAAAATCCTTGGGTAACTCCGAGTAGAACAACGCGGCTGCCGCTATGCCGCCATGTAGCTCGATTGGAGCTAGCGCAGCGGCTCGGTGATTCTCGTCTGCAGCGATGTCTCGGGCCCTCTCGCTAATCTCCGGGTCCTTGGCGAGATCGAGCACCAACTCCGGACTCCCGCTGCGCACGACCCTGCCGATCTTCGAGCCTTCGATCTCAAGCTCAGGGAGGTCCGCTTCTGGGCCGTCGAGGCCACATGCCACTCGTATGCTCAAACGTCGCCGGTCTGGATCGAGCACGTACAGCAAGCAAGACTTGGCCTTCACGAGGACTCGGAAGTGATCTACAGTCGATCGATAGTCAGACTCGACGGACCGCTCCGGAACCAGGTTGGCGAACCGCAAGAAGTCGTCGAGAAGGTCCTGGTCACACTCGAAGACGTTCGACACTAGCTATTATCCCTTAAGAGACGATTGGTCCCTATCATTTCTCAAAAGACGTTCAGTCCGTCTGAACAGAGCCTTTGCAGCCGGCAGCCAAATGGTAATGAAAGGCAGAATCAAGGAGAGCGTATTCCCAGGCATGGAGAGAGTCAAGTATGGTGATAGCCAGAGAACGCGGCGGCCGGAGGTGCAAGGCGTGAAAGAAGCCTGCAGGATCTGTCGGAACTGCTTCGACGAAGAGTTGGACTCGAAATCCCAGGGTTGGAGACTCTTTAGCTCCGCCTTGTCGCTGGCAAGCTCTTCACGCCGACCGAAGCCCCACATCGCGCCGACCTCTCTAGTGCACCCTCACTTTGTGTCTCCAATGTTCGGTCCTCGGCATGGAAGCTGATAGAACGCAAGGTACTCGAACTGCTGCATTTCGACGCAGGATTAACCTTCGAAGCGCGCGATTGGGTCTCGCTCTTTCTGGCGGTGGGGTGCGTGCACTCGTCTTCCACCTCGGAGTGATTAGACGGCTAGCCTCGGATCGGATGCTTGAGTCCGTTGAAGTACTTTCTACAGTCTCGGGCGGTAGCCTCGCGATAGCCCTTATTCTGGGGCGTGGAGGTCAATGGCCAGCCTCTAGAGAGTATGAAGCGATCTTCCGCGAGATCCAGGAGCTCGTTACGGCAAAGAGCCTTCAACTGCGGTCTTTGCGGCGTCTCCTCGGTCTCTTGCTCGTGGAACCGTCTGTTGTTTTCAACAGGGCGCGAGCGGTGTCAGAAGCGCTCCGAAGAGACTTCGGTGTGACCTTGGAACTTCTGGACTTGCCGCAGCTCCCGCAGTGGATCCTCAATGCGACGTGCTATGAATCGGGAAAGAACTGGCGGTTCTCAAGGAGCGAGATCGGGGACTACATAATCGGCCGGATCCCCACGCCGAGCGGTTTCTCGGTGGCCGACGCGGCCGCCGCGTCCGCAGCTTTCCCAGGAGGTATCGGTCCTTTGGTAGTACGGCCACGGATGCTTGGTTACCGCGACTTGTGCTCGACCGGCAAGGATGGACAGGCCGAGCTTAGACGGGCAGCCAAGCTTCATCTGTGGGACGGTGGCGTGTACGACAACCTCGGTCTTGAGCCGCTTCTGAAGCCGAACGAGGACAAAGCGCGGAATGCGGAGCTGGTGCTTGTGAGTGACGCCTCGGCACGACTTGCTCTCGAATTTCGACGACGTAGAGCTGGTCTAAGACTCGTCAATACAGCGACCGATCAAGTGCGAGCCCTCCGTTCCCGAATGGCCATTGCTCAGTTCTCCGATGAGCACAAGAAAGCGGCGGGGTCCCTATTCAGAATCGGCCAGACAGCGGGCGAGATCTTTGAGAAGGCAGGGGTCCAGATGCCGACCGATTGGAAACACGAGCAACATCAATCCAGTGCTGAGGCTCGGGCTGCGGGGAGCCTCGGGACGACACTCAAGCGCCTGAGCCGAGCTGAATTCGACCTGTTAGCACGCAATGGATTCGAAGTTGCTGGGGCCACGCTAGCCGCCTACTGGCCCGAGGCTCAGCTTCCTTCCCGGGGTTGGAGCCAACTCCCAGCGCGCTGATTGTCTAAAGGCAACGGCGATGCCGACGTTCTAGGGGAGGGAGATCCACTCGACGAGCCTCGCGGGCCCGTTCGAAGGTCTTGGAGAGACTCCTTGAGCTAGGCGACCAGCGGTTTTCCTGATACACGAACCTGATTGCACCGGCTTCGCCTCCTGGCGCGGCTCAAAGCCCTCCTCAGGGCGGGAGGAGCTGTGTTCGTAACTGGTCCATTGGCCAACGGCATTTGGGATGTGCCGCGGCCTCGCTCGGATCGGCTGGGCAACCTCCGTGGCACAATCAAGCTTAGTATTCGCCCTGCCTTGGGCGCAAGTGGATGTTACTGAGGCTTTCCTAGTAAAGCCCATGACTAGTAGGGATTACCCGCTACAATCCCCCCACGAAAGCGCTCGGGGGCTGGTGCCTCCCGCAAACTTCAAAACCGCTGTTCGGTGGGTGAACGCCCGGCGAGGGTGGGTTCGATTCCCATGCGTTCGCCACATTCTGCAGGCACTTAAGGTGGTTTCGTTCCGCCCCCGGGCTCTCGGTAGATGGTGGGGTTGATCCAAGGAGAGTCTTACTTGGCCTCTCTTATAGATGGAAGCGAGCAGAGCGGTGTTGTTGTGGAAACACCAGCTGCTCCAGTCAGCCTCGGGACGGCCCGGCCAAGTGGTGCTCCACTCGCCTTACTCCACTGTCTTTCTCCCTGTAGAGTCGCCGCTATATGGCGAACGCTGGTCACGTCCTCTTGGGCGGACCGAGAAGACAGAGGAGGACTGGAAAAATGATCTCAAGGAAACTGCTTCCCGTTGCCGCAGCCGGGGTGTGTGTCTTGCTGTCGAGCAGTAGCGCCTTGGCGAAGGCCCAGTTCACGAAGGTCGACGAGGGCTTGTACTACGGGTTCTTCCAGGCGAACAGGCTTGTGCAGGGCGGCGCTTTTACAGACAACGTGACGAAGAACAGCCGCAAGCTCTGGTACGCCGCGCACCGGCAATGCCTCGACGCCGGGTTCGAGTACATCCACATGGTGACGCCGATGGAGTTGGCCAAGGACGAGGAACTGAAGGCGGTCTGGGAAGTTATGGCAGGCGGCGAGGCGAACAGTTCCGAAATGGCTACCTACAGCGGTACGGCGAGCGGCAGGGCCAACAAGGTGAAGCGGCTGCTCAAGTTCTCGGCAGAGAGCGCTGAAGGATACGAGCGGTGTACTGCCAAGCCGAGCGGTGACTCGCCTTGGTAGGCCATGATCCTCTACGACTCCACCGGCAAGCCGCACGTCATCCGATTCGGCCCGGGCTGAGCCGCCCAAGCTGCCCGTCTCTCTCTACCGCGTCCAGGGCTTCGACGTAGCCCTTGAGAATCGCCCCGAGGGCATCGTGGCTAATGTGGTTGACGTGCCAGGAGTCACCGCCACGGCGGACACGCGCTCCGAGGTGCTCAACTTGATTCGGGAGGAGATTGCGCCGTTCTGGAAGCCGCCGGAAGTTGGACCAAGCCGACCCTTGTTGGAAGGATAGTGAACATGGACAATAGCCGAGACGATGCTCTCAACGCTGCGGCCCGAGAGATCGCAAGTGACCTAGCGCGTTTGACCAGGAAGCACACTGTTGACGTGGTCATGCAGGCTGCGGTGCCGTACTCAAAGTGGCTCCTCTTGGCCGCAGGAGGGTTGCTTGGTGCGTTGATTGCCAACCTGGATGCCGTTCTTGCTTTGGCGGGAAGGGGCCCGACCGTGGCAGCTACGGCTCTCGCCGTGGTGTCAGCGGCCCTCGGAGGCCTAGTGAGTCGTCTGAGCATGAAGCTAGCGGTTCAAGCAGGCACACTTGGCGCAGAGGATCGTGTCCAGGAGGAACTTCTCGAACAGATAGGAAAACACCTGGCGCCTATTCCGGAGATGACTACTGAGGAATTGAAAGCGGTTTCCGACCGCGCACTCGCGAAGCTGGGCGAAGCTCCCGTGCTCTTGAGACCAGAGCAGGAATCGACAGCGCTAAAGGCCCTGCAGAAGCGGCTTCGCCTCATGGGCAAACTACTCGACTATCAATTCTGGGTGTTGCTTCTCTCAGCTACCGTTGTCTCGGTGGCGGCTCTTTGGGTCTAGTTCAGGGCGTGGGTCCAGGGAGCCTCGTATCGTGAGCGGCTGCTTGGTCTACGCTCCACTGAGTAACTTCAGCTTGGACTGTAGTCGCTTCGAAGTTGCCCCGAACGTACAGATCGTCCACTCTGAAACACTTCCTGATCTTAGCCACTTGGAGTTGGAACTCTCAGGTCACGACCGACTTGAGCTCCAGTCTGTTTCTCATTGGGTGGAAGTTCGTTGGGAGGACTCGCTGGGTCCTAGCCCCTCCGAGTGCATCAACCTGGTTCTTCTGGCCTTGTGGATGGCTGGCCCGATGCGGACCCGTGTAGTGGTTCGTTTCGAATTGGAGCGCAATGGTGGGGCTTCTTCGAGAGTCAGACATCACTTGGATCAGTTCAATTGGGCTGATCGAGACGCTAGACGGCGATTCGACACGACCGACTTGCGGCCGGTCCCCAACTTCTTCTCTCTACTCTCAAGGGTGAGGGCGCGGGACAACCGGATGGTCCACGCCGCGATACTCACCCACGCTGGATGTATGGCGCACCGCTGGGACGTGGCTCTAGTTTGTGACGCGGCTGCGGCTGAGGCGGCACTCACGTACTCAAAAGGGCGTGGCCTTACCGAGAGGCTGGCCCAGGCTTATGCCTGCCTCGTAGCCACTGACGGTGAGGAGCAGGCTCTTGCCCACCAGGAGTTCCGGGCTCTGTACTCGGCTCGGTCGGACGTGATGCACGGACGTGGATACGACATCCCCCAGGCAGAGCGCACTCCGATGGTCGCTCGGTTCGAAGAAGTCCTCCGGAGAATTTGGAGATCGATAGCCGACTCCACCAGAGCAGAACACGCGCTTGAGTCAACTGATGCCGGCCGGGAGCGGTTCTTCTCGCATCTTCGGGGTGGCTGGTCGCCCCCAGGCCCCAGCCATCGCTCTAGTGAACCTTGATCTTTGGCTCGCGGTCAGCCCCAGCTAGATTCAGTGGGGATCGCGCCCGAAGCTAGCGCTCAAGAGCTACCCTTTCGGAGCGGTGGGCCTGAGCCGCTATCCGGCGATCTGAATGACCTTGGCCGACTTCGCACCCTTGGACACGATTCGGGCAACTTCGCGACCCCACGCCAGGAGTGCCTCTCGCTTTTCCTTGTCGTACCCGTACCGATCGTAGACGGCCGTAACGCCCCTCTCGGCGTGGTTGAGGATCTTGCTGACGACCAAACGGCTCGTACCGGCGCCTGTCATCAGCGACGCGGCTGTGCGCCGCAGGTCGTGGGGCCGGAAGTCGATACCTGAGGCAGCCCGGAGGCGAGCGTTGGCTTTCTGGAGCTTCCCCACGGGTATTCCTGGTCGCGTAGGGCTCTCTAGGACCCAGTCCGATCGGCCAGTCAGCGGCCGCAGCTCGGCCAAGATCTCCAAGGTCTCAGGAGAAAGGGGAATTCTGTGTTGCTGGCTGTTCTTCGCGACCTCAGCCGGGATGGTCCACCAGTTCCCCTCGATGTTGCTCCATCGCATCGCCCGCACTTCAACGCCCCGCTGAGCCGTCAAGAGGCGGAGCTTGTAGGTGGCAGCGACTATGGGGTTGTAGCCCTCCAGGGTCCGCCAAATGGTCCGGAGTTCATCCTCCGAAAGAACGCGTTGCCTAGGTAGCTCCTTGGCAGGGCGCTCGACGTGAAGGACCGGGTTGATCTCCAGGAGGCCACGGCCGATTCCGAAGTTGAACATCTTCGATAGGAGCGAGCGCACACGGTTCGCTTGGACGGGCGCATTGCGCTCGACGATCCGATCGAGGAGGAAACTGATTTCTCGCCGATCGATTTCATCGAGCTGTCGGTGCTTCCAACGAGGGAGCACGTCCCGCTGCAACATGCGCTCATCCTCGGCCCACGACTTCTTCTTGGCCTTGGCATGTTTCTCGATGTACTCGGAAGCCAGCTCGCCCAACGTCCCGGCTCCCTGGTTCTCCCTCCGTCGTTCTTCCTGCGGGTCACCGCCCGTTGCGGCTTCGCCCAAGACCTCTCGCGCCTTCTCGCGTGCCCTGCGTAAGCTGACTTCGGGGAACGAGCCGATCTTGTAGGCCCTGCGCCTCCCGTTCTTGTAATACCGGAGGTGGAAAGTCCGACCGCCAGCCGGGGAGACTCGCAGCTGGAGGTTGGGGACCACGGCGTCCCAGAGCTCGATCCTGCTGTCGCCGGGCCTGGTCTTCTTTATTGTCTGCTCTGTGAGGCGGACTTTCGGCATCGCTTGGGCTCCCTGAGTCTGCCGCTGGGGTCCGGCTGGGGTCCAACGTGCAGCGCGCTTGAGTCAGAGTCCATGCTACTGCGTGAGACGACATAAGTCGAGGGCTTATAGCCACTTAGTGGAGTTCTTCGTGCTCAATGAGGTTGGGCGAGAGGAGGTAATACGCGGGGTGTCACTGACTGAAAATCAGGGTGTCGGTGGTTCGATTCCGCCCCTGGGCACCATTTACGAAGGGCTCGCAGTCAGAGGCTCGCGTGGTCCCGGCCGTTTCGCTCACAGAGCCGACAACGTGCTCTGTGCCCTTTGGGTGAGCTCGTCGTCAGGTCCTCGGGCGCTCTCGAGTGCGGTCGCCGCACGTTCGAGCAGCGGTCGAGCCTCTGTGGCTCTGCCGCGTGCGACGAGAGTGCGGCCCAACTCGAGTTGGGCGAGCGCCGTGACCCAATGGTCGACTCCGAGGTGCTCCATCGCTTCGGCCAAGGCGTCGCGCAGTAGGCCTTCGGCTTCGTCGAGCCGCCCGGTGTCGGTTTTGATCGCGCCGATCTCGATCAGGCTCGCGACCGGGCGTCGGTGAGCGTCGGGGCGGGTGCGCCGGAACATCTCGAGAGCCGAGCGGAAAGTCTCGAGCGCTGTGGCGAGGTCGCCCCGCTGGCGCTGGACGAGACCAAGTGCGTGCAGGCTGATCGCTACGTTGGAGTGCTCGTCGCCGAGGTTGCGCCGGCGGATCGACAGCGCCTCGAGCTGGACTTCTTCGGCCTCGTCGAGGCGCCTCAAGCGGCGCAGCACGGTGCCCAGGTTGCCCAGGGCGTTGGCGACTCTGATGTGGTGCTCCCCGAGCCCGGCGCGCCTAGCTTCGACGGCCTCGCGAAGGAGCGCCTCCGACTCCTCGAGCTGGCCGACATCGTCGAGAATCGAGCCCAGGTTGTTGGCCGACTCGGCAATCGCCGCATGGCCGGAAGGGAAGAGTCGGCGACGGAGGGCGATCGCCTCGCGGTGCAGAGAGATGGCCTCCTCCAGCCTGCCCAGAATGCCCAGCATGACCGCGAGGTCGTTCATGATGACGCCGGTCCGGACGGGGTCCTCGGGATCGGCAGCCCGGTGGATCGCCAAGGCCTCACTCAGTAGCGCCTCCGCCCCGTCGTATTGGCGCTGCCTGTACAGGCTGATCGCCAGGCCGTGAAGGCTGTTCGCGACGAGCGGATGCCGCTCGCCGTAGAGGCGCCGGCGAATGGCCAACCCCTCGCGGTCCGCCGCCTCCGCCGCTTCGCGCTCGCCGGAATCTCCCAGGTTGGTCGAGAGTCGGTGCAGAGTGGCCGCCGTGGCCTCGCCGGACGGCGATTCGACCTCTCGCAGGGTCGCCAGCGCTTCCTCGAGCGCCGCCCGACTCTCGGTCTTCTGGTCCAGGTCCTGCAGAATGCCGGCGAGGGCAGAGAGCATCTCGGCTCGCACCTGCGGCTGTTCAGCGAGCTCGGCGCGCACGACATCCATGCCGCTGCGCAGAACGTCGAGGGCCTTGAGGTCGGCGCCTTTGGCGCTGAAGGGGTCGGCCTCTCGAAAGAGGCCGAAAAGGAGATCTTGGGTCTCCTTGGCTTTGCGACTGGCGACCAGGGCGGCGTCGCGCTCTTCGGCCAGGCGCGCGTTCTGAATTGTCCCGGTGACTGCCCATCCGATCACGAGTACGGCGAACATCAGGGCCGCCGCAACCCCGGTGCGATGGCGACCGGCGAAGCGGCGCGCCCTGTAGCCCAGGGTGTCGGGCCGGGCTTCGATGGGCAGGCCGCGGCGGAAGCACTCGATGTCGTCGGCCAGCGCATCTGCGGACCGGTAGCGGCGCTCCGGATCCCTGTCGAGCGCCCGCAGGACGATGACATCGAGCTCGCCCTGCAGCATCCGTCGCAGCCGTTGGGTCGTTGTGGCGCGCAGTTCGCCGAGACGAGGATCCCCAGCCTCGGCGACGGCGGTGCTGGGTTGCTTGGTCGGCGCTTCAGTGATTGCTTGCCGCAGCGCCGAGGGAGACTGCTTGTCCACCCGCCGCGTTCGCTGGCCGGTCAGGAGTTCGAACAGCAAGAGCCCGAGCTGGTACACGTCAGAGGCCGTGCCGATGGGCTGCCCGAGGACCTGCTCGGGGCTGGCGTAGTCGGGGGTCAGGACGCGTGCCGCGGTCTGGGTGAGCTCGGCCGATCCCGAGTCCTCCGGCGTCAGCACCTTGGCGATGCCGAAGTCGAGCAGCTTCACGTTTCCCTTCGAGGTGACGAGGATGTTGGACGGCTTGATGTCCCGGTGCACTACCAGTCGTGAGTGTGCGTGCTGGACCGCGCGTGCGACTTGGACGAAGAGATCGAGCCGCTCGTTGACGCTCAAATGGTGTTGGTCGCAGTAGCGGTCGAGGCGGATCCCGTCGACGTACTCCATGGCGAAGTAGGGGCGCCCGTCGTCGTGGCGTCCGCCGTCGTAGAGGCGAGCGATGTTGGAGTCCTCGAGGGCGGCGAGGATCTGACGCTCCTGCTCGAACCGTCGCAGCACGTTGTCCCGGTCCGCTCCCGGCTGCACCAGTTTGATTGCCACCTGTTGATCGAACTCGCCGTCATCGCGGACGGCCCGGTAGACGACACCCATGCCGCCACGGCCGATCTGCTCCATGACGCGGTAGGGACCGATGCGCTCGACCGGCGGCAGGGCCTCGGCTTCTTCAAGGCCGGACGCGAAGTCGTCCCAAAGAGGGCCGCTGAAGAGTGCTTCCGGACCCAGCTCCGGAGCGGGTTTCATGGCGTGCCGAAGGAGCTCGGTCACCGCCGCTGCGGTCCGCGGGTGCTCGCGTCGCGCCTTGTCGAGCAGCTGCTCACGGTCCGCTCCTTCGAGCTCGAGGGCGCGCTCGAAGAGGGCGTCTATCTCGTGGTCTTCCGGGGACTGGGTGCTCAAGGGGCTCCCAGTCCGGCCACCTGCAGGACTTCGCCGAGCTCACGCTGTAGCCAGGCGCGAGCTCGAGTCCACTCCCGCTGCGTCGTGCGCAGCGAGAGGTCGAGCGCCTCGGCGGTCTCCTTTTCGGTCATGCCGGCAAAGAAGCGGCACTCGAAGACGCGCGCCAACCGCGGGTTGAACGACTCGAGCCTCTTCAACACCGCTTCGATGGCGAGGACCCGCTCTGCCTCGTGCGTCAAGGCGACCTGGTTTGGGTCGAGGGTCACGGCGGACACTCCACCGCCGCGTTTCTGGGCACTACGGTGACGGGCGTGGTCGACGATGATCCGCCGCATCGTGCGGGCGCAGATGGCGAAGAAGTGCGAGCGGTTCTGCCAGTTCTCCGCCGGCTGACCGGCGAGCTTGAGATAGGCCTCGTGCATCAGCGCGGTGGTGCCGAGGGTGTCGCCCGGGCGGAAGCGAGCCAGTTGCTTGCGTGCCACCGGGCGCAGCCGTGGGTAGATCATCTCGATCAGTTGATCGAGGGCGGACGCGTCGCCCTCGCGATGCCTCGTCAGCAGGCCCGTGATGTCCTTCGGCTCGGCACCGGATGGCATGGCAGGGAGCCTACAGCATCGGAACCAGGGCCCGAGTCGACTGGCAGACAGGGGAAGAGGCCAGGTAGGCGCTACCGCGAGGGATCCGCCTGGCTGCGCGAGGAGCAGAGAGTTCTCCTGTCTTCGAGGCCAAGCCCGAGGCTACGGCGTGGTCAGCGCCAGCTCGTAGGCCTCGATCAACAGCCCGGCCAGCTGGCCAGCCGTGTGGGCTGGGCTCGGGTTGTTGGCTGAGTTCACCTGCACGACGGCCTGGATCTGATTGGGCATGAGGACGATGGCCGCCCGCGCCCCACGGCCTTGGCCATAGGCGCCATGCTGCCCTCCGCCGAGCGATCCGCCGTGAGAGTAGTAGGTGCCGGAACTGCGGTTACTGCGCCGCAGGCCGAGACCGTCGGCCTTCATCTGTGCCAGGGCTTGTGGAGAGATCAGCTGGCCCTCCTCGAGGGCGGTGAGGAACTGTGCGAACTCCCGAGAAGAGAGCACCCAGGCGCCGGCGCCGCTCTCCTGAAGCTGATCCTGCGTCTGAGCGTGGCCGGCGACGTCTTGGCGCTGGAAGTTGTAGTAATAAGCCTGATTCGAGCTCGAGTAATAGGTCGTCGGGTTGGATAGCCCTGCGGGCAGCAGCAGGTGGTTGCGCACGTAGTGCACGTAGCGCTCGGAGCACTCCTGGTTGAGCAGCTCTCCCTGCATGCCCTGTACGCTCTCGAAGTAGTCCATCTCGTCCTGATTCTCGATGTAGGGGATCAGGAGTCGGAAGAGCGCGAAGTTGACGTTGTCGTACTCCTCGATGCCGAAGAGGCTGGCGCCGGTATCCTCATCGCGCGCAGCGCCGTTGGCGATGCTCTGGCGCAGGCTCTCGAACTCGTCCGGGTCGCCGACTCCACGCAGGCCCGAGGTGTGGTCGAGCAAGTGGCGAAAGGTCATCTTGCTGACGTCGCTGCCGATAACCCAATAGGACGGCAGGTAAGGACCCATCTTGTTGTCCACTGTCAGACCAGCCGCCTCGAGCACGTGCATCGCGGCAGCCGCGGTGATCGTTTTGGAGGTGCTCTGGACCCCCTTTTGGGTGTTTCCGTCAAAGGGTAGCGGGCCGCCGTCCATGGCCAGTAGCCGAGAGCCTCCGCCGCCGGTGCGCACGACCGATCCCCTCTTGGCGATGGCGTAGCCGAAGCCCACCGCGCGGTCCGCGAGGCGCTGCTCGATCTCCTCGCCCATCAGGTTGGCATTGAACAGCGTCATCACCTGAGGGGGGAGGAGGTCGCCGCCGCCGCGGGTGAATTGGTCGCCGCCATCGCGCTGTAGGCGGTTGGCACTGAGCACTTGGAAGCGGTCGAAGATCGACGCGTCGCCGGCGCCTTTCGGCACATCGGTGAAGTGGCCTTCGACTGCCGACCCGTCGGGCGAACGCTGGCCGAAGAAGACGCGCGCCCACATCGGGCTGCCGCCAGCGGCGAAGTCGCTCTCCAGCAGGCCCACGACGTCGGCGCCCAACTCGCGCAGATACAGCGAGCTCGCCTGCGATCGCCATAGGCCGTCGAGGTCCTCCTGGCTGGTGGTGCCGAAGCCTTGCTCGCGGGCTGTGGGATGGCTGATGCTGTCGAGCTCGACGGCCTCCCAACTGGTGACCGGGAAGCCTCCGCTCTGACTGATCACGGAGAGCCGCCGTCCTGCCTGTTCGGCCGAGATGAGCAACGTGCCCGAGCCCGTGCTCCCACCCTTGGGGATGTCCCACCAGGAACCTTCGAATCGGGTGCCCTGCAGGGTGCCGCGGAAGACGTTGGCGTAGTCGGCCTGCCCCGGATGCTCGCCGAGGAAGACGACATCCTGGCCGCGCCGTGTCACGTAGTAGGCACCGCCGTCGTCGCCGACGTAGAGCGGCGAGAGATCGAAGTTCGCGTAGGTTCCAGGTCCCGGTGGGATGACCGGGTGAGGGGTCTCGTAGCCCGATCCGGCGCTCGGAAGATCAGGGCTCAGGGTCACTTCGCCGACAGTGCTCAACGTCTCCCCGCGGACGCGCTGCGGGCTCTCTCGCGGGGGAGCCTCGCGGACTCGGGTCGGCTGCGAGTCCGACGAGGGAGGGCTGACTCGTCGCGGTTCGGTGTCTTGCGGGCTGACCCGGCGCGGTTGGGAATCGACGAGTCGTAGAGGGCCCAGGCTGGTGTTGTTGGTCTCGTCGCTCTCAATCACCCGAGCGTCGACATCGATGGTGGAGCGTAGGCGGATCTCGCGGCCCACGAAGGTGCCGCGCGGATCTTCGATCACGACGTCGGCACGGATCTCGCGGCTCTCTCCCGAGCGTAATGTGAAGCGGTCGGCGACGCCCTTCGCATAGACGAGTAGCGCCGTGCGTGGGCGCTTGGCGGTTTCGCCGATACCGACCTTCACTCCGAGCCGGAACGAACCGGCGTGACCGCGTCCAGCGTTGCGCATCACATAGGTCACCGGAATAGTGATCTGGCCTTGTCGTTGCCGCGCCCGGCCGATTCGAGACTGGGCGATTAGCAGGTCGGGCAGCGCCGACACGCGCTGCGGTGGCTGCCTCTGGGGCGAGTCAGTCCGTGTCTGGGCCACGGCCGCCTGGGCCGAGAGTGCCAGAAGGGTGGTGAGCGCCAGCAGGAGGCGCGAGGCTCGACTGCGTGTGTAGACCGTCTGGCGGGTGAAAGTTCCTCGATCTCGATTCACGACTCAATCCTCCTGGGCGTGCGGCCAGTAGCCGACGTTGTCGTCTTCGCTTCGATCGTCGGGGCAGTGCAGCGTGAACACGGCGCTCTCGATCTCGGTCAGTGGAGTGTCCAGGTTGACCAGCACCGGGACGGTGACGCTCGCTGCGACCTGGGACACGTTGATCGACTGGCTCGTGGTCGACGCCTCGCTCGTGATGTCCGCTTCGAGGGTGCAGCCCGTGGCCGCTGCACCGAGGCTCCTGACGAACACCTCGAGGCTGTTCGCCGTGCGTGGGCGAACCCCGCGGACCAGCACCTCGGGCGAGCCCTCGGATTCCGATGCCGGTGGCGAATCCGCTCCTGGATCAGTGTCATCTTCGGTGCTGGCGGACCCACCTCCGCGTATCGGGTCGCAGGTCACGGTGAAGATCCTCTTCTCGGTCGTTCCGAGCACCCGGCCCGTCGAGTCGGCAATCTGCATTTGAAGTCGAAACTCGCGTGAGTTGCGTCCGCGGGGCCTGCTGTGGGTGAAGCTCTTCGACGCCTTGCTCCAATCGAGCGGAATCGAGGCTGCGACCTGCTGACTGTGCGAGCGCCCGAGTTCGAGGGGCAGAGGTGGCGACACGTAGTCCGAGCCGAAGAAGGTGGCGTGGCCGGAGAACGGGTTCACCGACTCCACGGTGCCGGCGAGGCGAATGCTGAGCGGGCAGTAGCGCCCGTCGATCTGCTGCTTGTCCACTGGGGTCACGCTGAAAGAGAAATCGCCCATCGGGTTGATGTCACGCAGTCGCTTCGCACGCGGTCCACCCGAGCCGGTAGTCGAGGTCTTGGTGCGGACTTTCGGCCCGACCAGTGGCGCACACTCGAGCCAGACCGGATAGGTCCCCTCGAGCGCCTTGCTACCGTCGTTTCTGATGCCCAGGCGCTTCTTCTCCCAGTACCCCACCACCACCTTCACCGGATAGGCAGCAGGGAGCATGACGCGAAGGCCGTCTTGTCGCATCTGGTCCTTCGCGCTATCGGTCTTGGCATCGAGGTTCTGGTTGCACACTGCGACGGGATCGAGGAGCTCGCGGCCATCGAAGTTGCGCGGGGGTGAGTAGGGGAATCTGAGCTTGGTCAGGTTCCAGCCGCCTCCCGCGTTGATGTCGATCCCTCGCGAGCCGTCGAGCTGCGGTAGCGATGCGCGGCGACCCACCGATACGGTGCCCCCGCTCGGCGTCGCGCCCTTGGGCAGGTTGACTCGAATCGCGACCACGTACTCGAGCTCGGTGGTGCGTACGCGGGTATAGCGCTGCCCGTCGTTGTCGACGACTATGACCGGCGTCTCGCCGTCGTGATCGACCTCGGCAGCGACCGGTTCGGCCGGCCCAAAGAAGCCTCCGAGCAGGCTGGATAGCAGAATCAGAGTGGTCTTCGCGGTCTTCATGAGTCCGTCTCCCGTGCGGTCGCTAGTGGACGGCGGCCCCACTGTGGTGCGATTGGAAGGGCCGCCTCTGACCCTCTTAGTCGAAAACAGGCCCCCCGACCCGCCAAAACGGGCGAGCGTCCCCGTGCCGCGGGCGATCGGCTAGCAATCACACGGCAATCAACTCCGCGCAAATTCCCAGTCTCCAACGATCCGCCGCGCGGCTTCGCGCAGCCAGGCAGCTGCAACCGTTTCCGGCCTTGTCCGGTCTTACCTAACGAGTAGTCCGAAACGACAACATCGCAAGGAGACATTTCATGGACCAAGGTCAGTTCTATTCCTCTCTCGGCGCCGTCTGGGTGTTCGGCTTCGCAGCCGTCCTGCTGATCGCCTGGCACCTGAGAGGCAAGCGCCGTTTGGAGAAGCTCAAAGTAATTCACGAGGAGAGGATGAAAGCCATGGAGAAAGGTATCCCGCTGCCCGAGTTTCCCGAGCTCAGAGAGGACGACAGCATGCTCAGCAAGGCGCTCGCCTCGAACATCGAGGCCAAGCCGTGGAATCCGCGCTGGCCGCTCGGCGTCGGCGCGCTGCTGATCATGGGTGGCCTCGGCACTTCTGTCGCGATGTTGGCCTCGAAGTGGGAGCTCCACAACGACCTCTGGGCGTTCGGCCTCATCGGTGTGTTCCTGGGCTTCGGCATGTTTCTGTTCTACGGTCTGACTAGGACGAAGAATTAGAGCCGGAGACCATGAATGGACGACGCCCTCCTGGTGCGGGAGTTTCGGCGCACCGGTGACGAAGCTCATTTCAAGACGCTCGTTGAGCGCCATCGGGGACCGGTCTTTCGACTGGTCCTCTCTATCCTCGGCTCCGGCCATCACGGGGCCGCGGAGGAGCTCACCCAGGACGTTTTCCTCAAGGTCTACCGCAAAGTCCACCAGTTCCGCGGCGACGCCAAGTTCGGCTCCTGGCTCTACCGCATCGCCTACAACCAAGCTGTGGACTATCGCTCGAGTGTCCGCTTCAAGGCGCCCCACTACGGTGAGGAGGTGCTCGAGGGGACCGCTTCGCAACGCCCAGAAGACAATCCGCACGCCCTGGCCTCGCAGGCAGGCACAGCCTCGGCGGTTCAGGAGTGCCTCGCCGAGCTGCCGCACCTCTACCGCTCGGTGCTCCACTTGCACTACTGGATGGGCATGACGGTACCCGAGATCAGCGAGACGCTTTCGGCCCCCGACGGGACCGTGAAGTCCTACATGTACCGCGCGCGGGCGAAGCTCCACATACTGCTCGCCGAGAAGGGAATCTCCCATGACTGACCCACGCTACGACTGTGACCGATTCGCCGAGTGGCTGCTCGAGACCGACGGCACGCCCGAGAGGCCCTTTTTCTCCGATCATCTCGACACTTGCTCCGAGTGCCGAGACCAATGGCACGCCCACCGGATGCTTGGCGTGAACTTCGCCGACGCGAAAGTGCCCGAGCTCTCGCCCACTTTCGAGGCCGCCCTGGACCGGAAGCTTGCTTCAACGGTCGCGATCCGTCCGCTCCGGGGTTGGAGGAAGGCCGCGATGCTCGCCTACGCCGCCGCCGCTCTCGCTCTCGTCGGTTGGGCCCTCAAGGACGTTGCGCTACCGACGATCGATCTGTCGACGCCTTGGGTGCCGGCGGCGGTCTTCCTGGCGGTGCCATTGACACTGCTGCTCGCGATTGGCGCCTCGCGTTGGCTTCCGGGACCGGGACCGCAGCGCGGGCTGAGGGTGCTCGCGGCCTGAGTTGCGCCGGCTTGACCCTTGGCGTCGAACGTTCGCGCGATCGGTGCCCACGGTGCGCTCGGATGGCGGCAGTTCGAGAACTCCGGCGCGGCGGAGTCGTAGAGGAGAGTAGGCGAACGAAGTGACCGCCTGGTTTCGGAGGGAAGGCCATGAATCGAGCGATAGGTTGTCTTGCACTCTCGTGTCTGTTGTTGGGCAGCGGGCCGCCGGTGTTGGCGGCGGGAGATCCAGTGCAGGCGTCGGGAGAAGACCCGCCTGGGAGCGTACTTTGGACTTACGAAGTCGGCGCACAGGTATGGGCACCCCTCACGCTGGAGGCGGGTGTTCTGTACTTCGGCGACGACGAGGGCAATCTTCACGCGTTGGACATCGCGACCCGCCAGCCGCGCTGGCGATTTGCGACGACCGAGAGGATTCGCTCGGCAGCAACTGTCACCGGGGACTCGGTCTTCTTTGCCAGCGATGATGGATTCCTCTACGCCCTGGATCGCGTGACCGGCAAGGAGCGCTGGACGCTCGATCTCGAGAGCTCCGGGTTGGAGCGTCGCCTGCCCGCAAGCGGTCCCCCATACGCGTACGACTATCTGCACTCGTCGCCGACCCTCGCGGAGGGCACCCTCTACGTCGGCAGCGCCGGCAAGAAGCTCTACGCCGTCGATGCCGAGACCGGCCAGGTGCGCTGGAGTTTTGCCGCACAGGCCTCGATTCGCTCCAGTCCGGCGGTCTCCGATGGGACGGTCTACTTCGGCAGCTGGGACGGGAACGTCTACGCGGTGAGCGGAGAGAGTGGCGAGGAGGTTTGGAGCTACGACAGTGGGGCGCCAGTTCAGGGGTCGCCGGCGGTAGTGGGGGACCGGGTCATCGTCGGCAGCCGCAGCGCCCGAGTCCTGGCTCTCGATGCTTTAGATGGCGAAGTCGAGTGGACGTACGTGTTTGCTGACGGCTCGTGGGTGGAGTCTTCGCCCGCAGTCGTCGGAGACATCGTCTATGTCGGTAGCTCCGATGCTCTCGTACTACTAGCACTCGACGCCAGATCCGGTGCCGAGGTGTGGCGTTTCAAGACCGGAGGCTGGTCCTGGGGCACTCCGGTCGTCACCGACGAGGTCGTCTATATCGGCAGTATCGCCGCGTTTCCCTACTACTTTCCCGGAGTTGATCTCGTGGCGGGATTCTTCGCCGTCGACAGGCAGACCGGCGAGGAGCGCTGGCGGATGACCCCAGAGTCGATCGAGGGTTATGTCACCGGTGGGGTCTTCGCGGCTCCCGTGATCGACGGGGGAGTCGTGTACGTAGCTAGCCTCGACGGACGGATCCACGCGATCAGGGAATAGGCATCTGCCGGGTGCCTCGTCCTGACCTATCTGGCCGAAACGGAGCGGCCAAGAACGACCGGGAACAGTAGGAGAGGTGCGGCGAGGGCGCCCGACTAGAGGCTCCTGCAGGATTGCGGCCGCCCACCGCCGGTGGAAGCGCGGCCTTCAGAGCCGGATCGGGCCGTAGCCCTCGATATGGAGCAGATCGCGGTCGAGGCTGACGTGGCTGCCGTCGCGCACGGCGTGGTCGAACTTGTAGACGACGCGCAAGTCGCCCGCCGAGGCCGCTTTGTCGTAGGCATTGGCGCGCTCCCGGGTTGCTTCGACCCGCCGCCGCCAGCCGTCGAGCGCGGCCTGGCCGTGCACCGCGGCGAGTTGGCGCTCGACGACATGGGGCGCCGCCAGCCACGCGGTCGCGTTGTTGCCGCCGAAGCCCTTGGAGTTGACGAACACGGCGTCGAGCTGCTCCGGGCCGGCGTCGAAATGGTCTTTCGAGATGCGCAGGCGCTCGGCGTGGACGTCGTCGGCCGGCTCGTCGATGGTGGCGATGCCGGGAACGACGCCATCGCGCCAGGTGCCGAGGGCGGACGAGATCTGGTCGCCGCCGGCCGCGGCCATCGTGTGGCCCACGTAGCACTTGATGGCAGCGACCGGCCAATCCTCGATCTCGAACGCGGTGGCCACGGCGTCGAGAATGCGCGACTCGCTGACGCGGTTCTGCGGCGTGCCGGTGCCGTGGGCCTGGACGAAGCTGCGCTCGCGCACCGCCTGCTCGCCCAGCTCTCGCCGCGCCGCCGCGACGGCCTTGGCGAGGGTCACGTAGTTGCCGACGCCAGGGGAGGAGATCGACTTCTTATGCCCGTCGGCGTGTACGAAGACGTCGCCGACGCTGCCGTGGATGTCCGCCCCCAGCTCGAGGGCGAGCTCGTCGCTCATCAGCACGAGGAACTGGGCACCCTCGGCGACCACGAAACCGGAGTTGGCTCCGAACGGCCGGCAGGCGCGGCGGTAGTCGGGATCCTCGTTCGCGGCCTTGCCCTCGATCGCGCGCAGCGAAGCGTCGGACGCCAGCGCGCCCATGGTCGCGAGTCCGTCCATCACGTCCGGGACGAGAGGCGCCTCGACCCCACCGATGATCGCCACCTGGGCCCGGCCTTCACGGATGTCCTGGGCCCCGACCCGCAGGTTGTAGAGGAAGGTCGCACAGGCGCCCATGTTGTGGCCGGTCTGGCCGATGCTGCCGAGCACGTAGGCGTTGACGAAATCCGCCGCCATCTCGGCCAGCCCCAAGGCCAGTTGTTTCGAGGTGATGCGCTGGCCGCGATGCCGGCGGCCCAGCAGACCGCCGTTACCGTGCTCGTCCTGTTGCGCCATCGCGCTGCCCGCGTAGGTGGCGATTTTGTCCGGCTCGACGCGCGCCATGACCTCGGACCAGTCCAGCCCGAGACAGCCCAGGGCGTCACTGGCGCCAAAGAGCGCCAGCTGGAGCGCGCGCGGATGGCTCCGGGTGGGGTAGAGGGCGCCGGGGTCGAACCCGCGGGGGACCATTCCGGCGGCGCTGACACCGATCTCGCGCTTGTCGGGCACCAGGACCTCGGAGGTCTCGCCGAGGGTGATCCGCACCGTGCTGCCGCCGTTCTCCTCGATCCGCCAGCCTTCCGGCGGGTGATTGGGGGCATCGCGCTGCGGCGCCTCGAACGACACCGGGGCGCCATTGGTGTGCATCCGCAGGCGGCGATTCCACGGCGCCAGCTTTGGGTCGAAGAACTCGGGCTCGAGCCGGCGAACCAGGCTCTGTGCGGCCAGCCGTTCGACCGCCGCTCGGTCGAGCGGGCCCTCGTGCCCCACCAGCCCCGCCAAACTGCGCCAGGTCTCGGCGGTGCGACTCTCGTCGAGATGCTCGACGACGGTGCGTCGGTAGGCGTGGTGGCCCGAGACCCGGCCGGCGGCGTTGACGCCACCGAAGGCGACGATGACTGGAAGGCTAGGCAAGATTTTGCGCTCCGCGTTGAAGGGACCATTGCCCCAGGAAGACTCCAGAGCGAAAGTCTAGCGACCGTCGGGAGGTAAGATCTTGGTGATTTGGCCACAAGATGCGATATCTTGGCCATATCGATGCATCACGTGGCTTTCCTCCTCCACCCTGGCTCGTTGGTCTCCGGCCTCACGATCCCGGCCGAAATGCTGCGCGCCGCCGACGAGCTGCACCGCGTCCGCGAGCGCTCGGAGGGGCGCCTCCGGCTGACGGTGACGACCACCGACGACGCAACGATCGCGTGGTTCTCGGCGCTGACTCTCGCGCCCCAGTGCCCGCCCGGTGAGCTCGAACGGGTCTCGCTACTGTACGTTCCGCCCTTGTGGCGCCGGCCGGCGGCGCGAATGCCGGGAATCTCGCCACTTCTCGTTCGGCTCGCGGCCGAAGGCACTCGCATCTGCGCGATCAGCACCGGCGCGTATCTCGTCGCCGAGGCCGGTCTTCTCGACGGCTGCGCGGCGACCACCCACTGGTCGTTTCTCGACGATTTCGCGCGGCGCTTCCCGCGCGTCGACCTCAAGCGCCAGCACCTGATCACTCGCGCCGGCAATCTCTACTGCGCCGGCAGCCTCAACGCCACCGCTGATCTGACGACTTACTTCATCGAGTCGTTCTACGGCGCCAGGATCGCGCGGCAGGTGACTGCCCAGTTCTCACCCGAGATCCGGCGCCCCGCCCTCCAGCAGGGGTTCTTCGACGGCGAGGCCAGCGCCCAGCCGGACGAGCTGATGGCCGAGGCCCAGCAGTGGCTGCGCGACCAGGCCGCGTACCCGGTCGATCTGGAGGAGCTCTGCCACCACCTGCGGGTCAGTCGCCGCTCGCTCAACCGGCGCTTCCGCGAGGCAACGGGCGGCACCCCCGGGCAGTACCTGCGCGGGGTGCGAGTGCGACTGGCCTCCGAGCTGCTGCGCAGAACCAACCTCCCGATCGCCGAGATCGCGGCCAGGGTCGGCTACGAGGACGCCGGACACTTCGCCACCATGTACCGTCGGCTCACCGGCCACAGGCCCTCGCAATACCGCGCCACAGTACGCGCCAAGCTCTTTACGGTCGATTGAATCGAAAGCCGGCAGGTCGGGCGAGGTACTCGGCTCGGTGCCACCCCTTTCGCTCGTCGCACCGCCCCCGTATCAGAGCGCCTTGAATCGTCCAGAGTCCTCGGGCGGCGTTGCTATGATTCCCTTGAAGGGCAAAGGAGGCTGCTCGGAGCCGCGAGTCCTCCCTCTGGAGATGGCCAACGACATCACACGGAAGCTACAGGCGGCGCGCAGTGGCGACGAAGCGGCGATCGATGAACTCTACGAGGGGGTCTATCAAGAGCTGCGGAATCTGGCGCGGAAGCAGCTCAACCGGCTGCACGGCGGGCCCCTGCAGACTACGGAGGTGGTTCACGAGGCGTACCTTCGGCTTTGCAAGCAAGTCGAACTGGGCGTCGAAGATAGGGTCCATTTCTACGTCGTCTCGGCGCGTGTAATGCGGCAAGTATTGATCGACCACTTTCGCAGCCGCAGCGCGATGAAGAGGGGGGGCAAAGAGCGTCCACTGACTCTCGACGAGGCGAGGGTCCCGATCGAAGGACGAGGCCAGGTTCTGCTCGATCTGGACGATGCTCTCAAGCGGCTGGCCGAACTCAGCCAGCGGCTCGCCCGCGTTGTCGAACTGAAGTTCTTTGGTGGCATGACCGAGGACGAGATCGGCGTCGCGCTCGAGATCAGTGCTCGGACCGTGCGTAACGACTGGCGCAAGGCCAGGGCTTGGCTGTCGCGCGAGTTGGCGGAGGCTTGAGGTAGAACTCATGGATCGGACGCCCATGACCCGAGAGCGCTGGCGACAGGTCGAATCGGTGCTCGATCGAGCCCTCGAGGCGACGGCTGCCGAACGCGAGGCCCTGCTTGCCGAGGCGTGCGGCGAAGACGTCGGCCTGCGCCGGGAAGTCGAGGCTCTGCTGGTTGCCGACGGCGAGGCTCTGGACTTTCTGGACACCGACGCAGCAGCCTTTGCCGCGCCGGCTTTTTGCGCCGACGAGCCCGATGAAGTCGCTCTTCCCGCCGAGAGACTGGGCAACTACCGACTGGTACGCCAGATCGGCGCTGGGGGGATGAGCCGCGTGTTCCTGGGCGAGCGCGTGGGTGATGAGTTCGAGCAGCAGGTGGCGATCAAGGTCCTCCGCGCCGTGGGCCTCGACCTCGACGAGGGGGCGGGCAGATTTCGCTCCGAGCGCCAGATCCTCGCCGCGCTCGATCATCCATCGATTGCTCGCGTCTTGGACGGTGGTGCGACCGAGACAGGCATGCCGTACCTGGTGATGGAGCTGGTCGATGGGGTTCCGGTCACCGACTACTGCGCCGATCTCGAACTCGAAGAACGTCTGGATCTGTTCGTCGAAGCTTGCGAGGCTGTGCAATACGCCCACCAGCGACTGATTGTCCATCGGGATCTCAAGCCCTCGAACATTCTGGTGACCCCGGCGGGCCAGCTCAAGCTTCTGGACTTCGGGATCGCCAAGCTGCTCGTTCCGGGAACACTGGGTCTGGATGACGCGACGCCCGTCACCCGCACCGGTCATCTGCTGATGACGCCCGAGTACGCCGCGCCGGAGCAGTTCCAGGGCCAGGACGTCACCACAGCGACGGACGTCTACGGGCTCGGTGTGCTGCTCTATGAGCTGCTGACGGGTGGGCGCCCGTTTGAGCTGGCAGGCAAGAGTCCGAGCCAGATCGAGAGCTCGGTGTGCCTCGAGGAGCCGAGAAAGCCGTCGACGGTCGCTTCCGGAGGGGAGAGCGAGCAGCCCGTGCGGTGGAATCGTCGGCTACCGGGCGATCTCGACACCATCGCTCTCAAGGCTCTGCGGAAGGAGCCGGCCGAGCGCTATGACTCCGCCCGGGCACTCGCGGACGATGTGCGGCGCTATCGGGAGGGCCTACCCATCGCTGCGCGCCCGGCGACCGCCTCCTATCGGGTCCGCAAGTTCGTCGCCCGCAACCGCTGGGGCGTGGCTGCGGGTCTCGTAGCATTCGTGTCGCTAGCGGCTTTCGCAGTGGTCATGGCGTGGCAGCAGAGTGTCACTAGCCAGGAGCGCGACCGAGCTCGCTCGGCCGAGGAGCAGGCTTCGGCCATCAACCGTTTCCTCGTTGACGAGATGCTGGGTGCAGCGGCCCCCGAGGTGGCCCAAGGTCGCGACGTGAGTGTGCTCGCCGCCGCAGCGCTGAGGATCGAGGGGGCGTTCTCCGACCAGCCGGGGCTCGAGGCGTCGGTTCGGCGAACCATGGGTGAGCTCTATCTGAGCCTGGGTGAGGTCGAGGAGGCCGAGGAGCACCTGAGGCGTGCTCACGAGTTGTTCCGAGGCGAGCTCGGTGCCGAACATCCGGACACGTTGGTGGCAGCCCGTCTGCTCGGGGAACTGGCGCTAGCACAGGGGCGCTACGACGACGCCGGCCGCGAGGTCAGCGAGATTGCCGCCAGCCAACGGCTGACGCTCGGTCCCGATCACACCGAGGTCCTGAAAAGCGAAGCGGTCCTGGCACGCATTGATCTCGAGAAGGGCGACTATCGCGCAGCCCAAGTGCGGCTCGAGGAACTCCTGGAGTCGGCGGCCGGAGACGAACCGCCGTCCGCGGCGTGGATCGAACTCGAGGGGGTTCTGGCCGAGGTCTATTCTCGCCAACGCAGATGGGTGGAGGTCGAGGCCATCGCGCAGCGAGTGCTTCGCTCCGAGAAGGAACGGCTCGGGCCCAACCATCCCGCGGTGGCGCGGACGCTCTCGACTCTCGGCAACGCCCAGACCCGCAACAAACGCTACTCCGAGGGGCAAGCCAGCCTCGAGGAGGCCTTGGCATTGCGACAGAGAATTCTCGGGGAGGAGCACCCCGAGACGCTCGAGTCTCTGAGAGCGATGGTGCTGCACCATGCTCAGCGCGAGGACTACCCAGCGGCTCGGCGCTACGCCGAGACCAACGCCGAGCTCTCCCATCGCGTCTATGGAGCGGATCACCCGAGGACGATCCGGGCTGACGAGAGCATCGGTGTCCTGCATGGTCGCGTGGGCCGCGCGGATCTCGCGGAGCCCTTCTATCGTGAAGCGGCTCGACGCCATGAGCAGACGCTTGGCCTGAGTCATCCCTCGACCGTAAGGAGTTACAAGAACTGGAACTCGGCACTCCTCAAGCTCGGGAAGATCGATGAAGCCGGCGTGGCGGCGCAGAGGATCCTCACGGCGGGCCGCGCTCGGATCAGCGAGGGAGATGAGGACGCGACCTTCCTCAGCGACTTCGCCTTCTTCCTTGCCAGTTGCCGGCCCGAGGCCTTGCGCGACCTCGAGGAGGCGCTGGCTTTGGCCGAGCGCGCCGTCGAGCTTACCGACCGCAAGCAGGACAGCGCTCTCCAGACCCTGGCACGAGTGCACGCCGAGCGGGGCAATCTTGATCTGGCGATCGAGCTCCAGCGCGAGGTTCTCACCTTCCCACGCGCCGTTGCGATGATGGATTCGGAGCGCAATCTCATCGAATACTTGGATACGAAGGGCGATCTCGAGCAGGTCGAGACCGATCTCAGAGAGCATCTTGAACGTCGGCGTAGCGCACGCCCCGCCGACGATCCGATCCTCGGAACCAGTTACCGCAGGCTGGGGAACAACCTCCAGCGGCGCGGCCTCCTCGAACGGGCTCGGGTCGAGTTCGAGAGTGCGGTCGCTCAGTTTGCGAAGACGCTGCCGGCCGACGACTTCCAGCGGCTGCGAGCGGAGAGCGAACTGGGAGAGGTGCTCACCCTGTTGGGGCGGTTCGACGAAGCCGAGTCCGTCCTGGTGCCGGCAGCGCGCGGGCTGCGCGATCGAATCTGGTTCCGCGACGAGACGACCAAGCTTCGCTCACAGGCGCGCGTCCTTGAGCTCTACCGAGCCTGGGGTAGGCCCGGGCTGGCCGAGGAATGGGCCGTGCCGGCGGAGCCCGGCGAGACCCGGCCAGCGCCTCCCGCCCTCTAGGCTCTCAGTAGTCCCCCGGAGAACCGATCCGGAAACTTGCCGGATTTGGCCCGGCATTCCGTATTGAAGGGTATGAGGAACAGAACCCTTCAAACGAGACCCTCGAGTCCCGTCGGACGAGCTGCTGGTGGATGTTGGTTGGTCTGCCTTGCCTTGATGCTCGCCGCCCCGGCATTCTCTCGCCCCAACCAATCCGAGGATGTTTCGGCTCAACGAGTCCAAGCACCCCCGGCGAGCGCGCCCGAATTCGTGCGGCGTGCCTGGGCCAGCGAGATGAAGGTCCGGTTGACCAACGCGCTGGCCGAATCTCATCGAGCCAAGCAGGAGGCGCTCGACAGCCGCGGGTTGTCTGAAGCCGTGAGCCCAGCGGAACTCGAAGCGCTAGTTAGCGAGCTCGAGAAGTCCACCGCGCGCACACGCCAGCGAATCCGCACGGCGAAGTACGAGCAACTCCTACGCCTGGCTGAGGAACTCCTGACTGAGGAAGCGACAGGCAACGACAACTCGAGAGTGGCGCCGCAGACGAGTGCCGAACCGGAGTCCGAGCAACGGCGAACCGAGGAGGACGGGTAATGAAGATGCGTCACATGGCGGAGTTCCCGCGTGCCGTTCACGCTCTCTCCTCCTGTTGGCTGCTCGCGTTGGCAGTGCTGGTCGGCACGGGCTCAGCGACAGGGGTGTTTGCTCAGCCCATTTCGTTCAATCCAGACGATCCAGAGCCGACCCATATCGAGTTCCAGCCCGACGGCCAACTGGGAGAGCAGGTCGGGCGGATGGAGGGCGTCGTCGATTCCAAGGGCCGGCGTTTCTTCCTCGGCGGCCTCAATGTGATGAGCCCCTTGATCATCCAGGTCTTCGCGAAAGACGAGACGAAGCCGATCGATGTCTCGATGCATCGCTACTTCTGGAAGACCTCTGAAGAGAAGGGACGGACGGATGCGGCGGGGGACTGGGGGTATATCGGCCGCGTGCATGACGAGGTAGGGATCGAGCTGCGCTCCAGCGAGCCGTCGGAGTTCTACATTCTGGCCTGGCAAGGGGCCGCCCTCGAGCCGTCGTTTGCGAGCGCGGCCTTCGCGCCGACTGATACCGGCGGGTCGGCGCGGTCGGCATCCGCGCCGACGTCATGGTTGATCGGCCTCATGGTGCTGTTGATCGTTGGCGCGGGCGCAGCAGTGGGGATGGCGAGACGGAGGCGGTCAGCGGCTGCGGCACTACTCGTCTTGATCACGGTGTTGGTGCCAACAGCGGCCAGAGCCTCGGACTTCGAGTCGCGCCTGGCGAATGCCGAGGCCCGAGTCGAGCAACTGAACAGCCTCGTGAACGCCCACTACCAGGAGGCGATAGAGCTCGACGAGATTGTGACTGACGACATCGCAGCGAACAGTGAGGAGATCGAGGCGTTGTGGGGCCGCAGAGAGGAAGACGCGCTTGCTATCAACTCGTTCATCGACCGATGCGTCGCTTACTATCGAGGTCTCTTATCCAGCCTCGAGGAGCTTTCGCTAACCACTGCAAGCGAGATAGCTGGCCTGCAGGCGTCCATCGACGCCCTCACCCTTCTGGTCGAAGAGGACCGACGGGCGATCCCCGATTCGACCCTCGGCGGCATCGCGCCGATGCCGTCGCGCTGCATCGCCGATGACGACTGTCGACGGTGCTCGAGTGAGGCGGTCACCCGGCTCGAGGGGCGACTCGCGAACTACGAACGGCTGCGCGTGATCTACCAGACCACCAACACCTACGTGGAGCGCATGACGGCTCTAGGTGACGCCAAGAGTGGCTGGCATCAGTTGGAGCAGGCGGCCTGGTATGCCGCGAAACAGAAGATCGTCGAGTCGCAGATCGGCTTGCAGACAGCGTACAGAAACAAGTTCGACGAGTTCAATCGCGACCTGCAGTCGATCCTGCAGGACGTGGGTCGATGCGAGGCTCAGTATGGGTTCGATGATTGGTACAACCGCCAAGGAGTCTTCTTCTACAACAACATCATCTCGAGCTACCGCATCCAATGACTAGGACCGACAATGCGAAGTGGCCGCGGCTCGCGGTTGTCGTCCTGGCAGCCTGCCTGGCGAGTTGCTCCGATGGTGGCGAGACCGCTGTCGAGGCGACTGCCGACTCTGTAGACCCCGAGTCTGAGGGTCACGCCTCGAGCGCCGCACCCGCCAGCTCGGTGCGGTCCGACTCCCGAGGGGATTCACAGTCAGATTCACGGCCATCAGTCTCGTCGCTGGATAGCCGCTACGTCGGGCCGCCGTACCAGTTCGACGCGCAGGCGCTCAGCGTCTTCTCCAACGTCTTTCTGGCCGCCGATCTCGAGGGGCTGCAGCGCGTCTGGGGTCGGCTCACGCCCCGTCAGCGGCTGGAGGCCATCCACCAAGCACGAGAGCTCGCCGCCTCCGAGTTTCGCGACGCAAGTACGGACCTACGGCCCGCGGAAGCTCTGCTGGCTACGGTCAACTACGACGCCGTGGTCGCGGCTGCAGAGCGCGAAGAACAAGCCGACGACCCGACTCTCGGGGCGCTCAAAGGCTTGGTCCTCGAGCGTGGCACCGGCGCGCCCGTCGCTGGGGCGACGCTACGGGCCGCCTTTGGCACCGAGTCCGAAGCCGATGGCGGTTTCGAGATCCGGGGCCTGCCCCCGGGGAGCCTGGCCTTGGCCGTGAGCAAGGACGGCTTCAAGCAGCTTTGGCACGATGTGGAGATTGTCGCCAACCAGACCGCCGAGGCGACGATTTACCTGGAAGCGCTCGCGGCGACGGTGCCGGCGAGTGGGCGCGGCATCCTGCGCGGCGTGATCGTCGACCAGGAGACCCAGGAGCCGATCGAAGGACTCGAGCTTGCCGTCGCCTTCGACGGCAACGCGGCCGACCTGATGCTGGGGAAGGGCAACTGGAGCGCGGTCACCAACGGCGACGGTGTGTTTGAGGTTGCCAACATCCCGGCCGGACCGGTCGCTCTGGTAGGCCAGAAGTTGCCCTACTTTCTGAACCAGGAAGACGTGGTGATCGTTGCCCTTGGGGTCACCGAGGAGCGCATCGAGCTGTCGAAGCTCAGGGGCAGAGTCGACCCACCTGTGGTCGTGGCGGGGGTTGTTCGCAATGCTCTGAGCGGCGAACCCGTCGCAGAGGCGCGGGTGTCGGTAGGTCGCAAGACGGCGGTGACGAGTAACAGCGAGGGCCGCTATCTCATCCGCTTGGCGCGGCCCGGTGATCTGATCCTGACGGCTCGACACTCCGCGTATCACGAGTTCAGCGAGCCATTCATCGCCGAGAAGCCCGGCAGGTTCGACCGAGACATTCTCATCCGCCCGATCACGACCGGAACCCTGGCCGGTGTCGCGGTGGACCGCACGACCAAGGAACCGCTCGGAAGCGTAGTGATCACGATTGCCGGCCACAGACTCCAAACCGACGCTGAGGGACGCTTCCGCATCGAGGAGTTAGAGGCGGGTGAGATAGCAGTCCAGGCGGCCGTTGACGGCTATCGACCGGCGCGCAGCGAGGTAGCGCTCGAGGCGCGCACGACTGCGGAGACCAGGCTCGAGCTCGACCCGATCACCGAAGGGACCGTCGGCGGTACCGTCCGAGACGCGGCAACGGGGCAGCCCCTCGCCGGGGTCCGGGTGACGGCCGGGGGATCCAATGCCGAGACCGGACCTGACGGGAGCTTTGCGTTGCACGACGTGCCGGCGGGCGGGCAAGCGATCAACGCTCGCAAGGCGGTCTACGAACCGTTGTCGGACACCATGGAGGTGATTGCGGCCCAAGAGATCAGCCTCGAGCTGGCCCTCGAGCCGATCACCTACGGCACGCTCACGGTCTTCGTGCGGGACGCGACGACCGGGACGTTCATCGTCGACAGCCGAGTGAGCGTCGGCGGTCAGAGCGCTCAGACGGACGCCCAGGGGCGGGCCGGTTTTGAGCGGGTGCCCGCCGGTCGGGTGAGGGCTTCAGCCTCCCGACATGCCTATCTCGACGGCGGGGCGACGTTCACTCTCGAGCCCGCCGCTGCAATCGACCAGACCCTTCGGCTGGAGCCGATTACGGTCGGTGTCGTTGTCGGGCAAGTGGTGAGTGCAGAAAGCGGCGAGCCGCTGCTGGGCGCCGAGGTCGCGATCGGTGATCAACGTGCCCGCGCCGACAGCGAGGGTCGTTTTCGGTTCGAGCGGGTCGACGCCGGCGAGGCGACGGTGACGGCGAGCAGGGCGGTCTACGAGCCCGGTAGCGCAACGACTCCGGTCGTCGCTGCCGAGTCGGTCGAGGTGCGTATCGCTCTCTCGCCAATAACCTATGGCACCGTCGTCGGCGTCGTCGTCGATGCGGTCTCTGGGCGAGCGATCGCAGGCGCCAAGGTGGTGGTCGGCGGGCTGACGACCCAAACGAATGCCGAGGGACGCTTCGGCATCGAGCGGGTCGAGGCAGGGAGCTTGCTGCTTGCGGCATCAAAGCCCGTCTACGAGCCGGGGCGAGAGAGCGTGCAGTTGGCACCGGCACAGACACTGGAACGGCGGTTGGCCTTGCAGCCGATCACCTATGGCGCGTTGGCTGGCATGGTCATCGACGTCGACACGCGTGCACCTCTAGCCGGCGTGACGGTCGAGGTCGGCGGCCGCGACCTGAGGACCGGTCGAGACGGGCGTTTCGCTCTCGATCGCCTCGAGGCCGGGCAGATTGCGATCAGCGCGACGAAGGACGCCTATCGCCCGGGCTCCGCCTCGGTGAGATTGGACCCGGCCGGAACGGCGGAGGCGGTGGTAACGCTCGAGGCGATCAAGGTCGGCATCGTGGTCGGTGTCGTCAGAGACGCCAGGACCGGGGAACCGATCGCCGGTGCGCGTATCGCGGTCGGCGGACAGTCCCTCGAAACCGACGCACGAGGGCGCTTCCGGCTGGGGGATATCGATGCGGGCGCCGTCACTCTCGGAGCACGCCATGCAGACTACGGTGATGGCACAGCGAGCGGCACTGTGACCGGGGCGGGCACCCTGGAGCTGGACATCCGCCTCGACCTGCGTCGCGAGGATGTGACGCAGCTCGAGACTGCCCTCGCCACGGCCGGCACCATCGACCTCTACGGGATTCACTTCGACTCCGGTAGCGATCAGTTCAAGCCCTCGTCGAGAGGGACGCTGAACGCCGTGCTCGAGGTCATGAAACGGGACCCCGATCAGGCGTTTCGCATCGCCGGCCATACCGACTCGGACGGCACCGACGCGTCGAATCAGGATCTCTCACAGCGGCGGGCACGAACCGTGATCGGTTGGCTGGTGGAGCACGGGGTCGAGGCCGACCGGCTACAACGCGAAGGCTACGGGGAATCGCGACCTGCGGCGCCAAACGACACCGTGGCGGGGAAGGCGCTCAACCGGCGAGTGGAGTTGAGCTACTCAAGGTAGCTCGGACGGCAGCAACGCACCGCAGTCGGCGATGTCGCCGGCGACCTTCGGAGGACCTGGCATGTCTCTAGTCGATGCAGAACGAACCCCCCGATTCACCGCGAGCCTGCTTGTGCTCTGGGCTCTCGGCTCTGGCGCTGCAGCTCTGGCGGCCGGCTCTGCGGGTCCCCTCGATCAGGCCTTCGAGGCCGCCGGCATGACCGCCCGTCACGGGGAGGTCGACGGCGGCTCGCTCTATCGCGTGGCCACCGCCGAGGGTCACACCTTCGAGCTCAGAGCGGTCGAGAACGGGTATGCGTTTTCGGCCTTGAAACCCGGATCCGGTGGGCCGATGAGCGGACTGTGGTCTCCGTCTTTCTACCTGGACACGGTGGTCTGCCCCGGCCAGGAGAGGATGGCGGCGCAAGCCCAAGTCGCCATGGCCCAGTTGGGACGGATGTTGATTCCCATGATGGGGGGATCCCGCGATGCGATGGCGGTCCCCTACGAGTTCGAGTCGCCCTTCGATGCGAACCAGCTGCTCGAACCGCTATGGCAGGTCATGAGCATGGCGGAGTACGCCCCGTCGGCGACCTATCCGGCGTCCGATCGGGCCGGCACTTTTCCCTTCAGTCTCGAGATGGACCGCAGCCGGCTGTTGACGGCGGTGTGGGGTGAGGTCGCCGTCGTTTCGAGCGACTACATCGTCGGCGTGTGGTCCGGTCGCAACGATGCGTGCTCGGCCTCGGGCCTCACGACGTGGCTGCGGGCAGGAGAGTAGCGAGCACGCTCGCCAGGTTATGCAACGCAACCTTCAGTGCGTCCTCGCCTTCGTTCTGAGTCTCGGCGCCGTCGCGGCTCACGGTGCGAACGGCTACTGCGAGAGGTTGCTCTACGCTCGCAAGATCCCGCGAGAGTTCGGTGCGTGCCGAATTTGGGAAGAGAGTCCTGACAACGCGGTGATCGCCTACGAGGAGACCTGGGGAGACACGCCCGACGCCACACAGATCGCCCGGTTGATCGATACCAAGGACGCGATCAAGAAGACGTTGCAGTTCTATGCGACCTTGCACGCCGTACCGCAGCATCCGCTGGTCTTCGTGACCGACGAGCCGTTCGATCCTCGGCGCGTCAACCCGGCTTTCGAAGCCTTCAACGTACCCACCTCGAACGAGGATCTTGGAAGGTACTGCTGGGTGGGGGTCACTCCGCTCGGCTACTCCCTGTCGCGCCTGGAATACCTACAGACAGTGGCCCACGAGATGGGCCACTGTCTGATCGACGACTACGTGGGTAGCGTGAACAGCGCGGCCGACGACGGTTTGTGGTTCGAGGGCATCGCCGAGTATCTCGCCAACCAGGTCTTCGTGACGTATGACTACGAGAACGAGTACATCGTTGACTACGACCCGAGTCGGGGGGTTGTCTCCAGGCCCTATCGCAACATGTCGTTCTTTCAGTACTACGGCAACTATCGTGGGGGTCCACGAGGGGTCTTGGAGCTCGCCAAGGACTTCGCTGAATTTGAGAGCGAGGGAGACTACGTCTCCGTTTTGGGAGGGGTCCCGGGAGTCGAGGATTTCTGGCACGACTTCGCGAGAGAGTCGACCGATGAGCAAGTTGTCGATCAGGCCCCGAGAAGTACGGATGGGGTCTTGCCAGCGCCAGCGGTTTCCTTCCTAGCCGACGACTTGGAGATCACCCTCGGCTCCGGCTCCGGGGAGGTTGAGATTGCGTTCGATGCAAGCGACGACTTCGACCTTGGCACCGCCGATATGTTCACCTTCTACATCCAACAATTCGTCCTCACCGGCCCTGGTATCTACCGACTCGAGCCCGCCGTCACGGACGAGGGTGATATCCGCAGCTCGTTCGAGCGCGGTAGCGGATGGAACGAGATGACCGAGGCCATCACGATCGAGACCTGCGACCAGCTGGAGCAGGTGGGAGTGCTCCTCAGCCTGACCTCCACGGACAGCGTCGAGGCCAAGCCGAAGATCGCGTACTCCGGAGAGCCCAATCCCCGGTGCTGCGTAGACACCGGCCAGCAGGATCCTTGCCTCGTCGGCGCCTGGGAACTCGACGCTTCGAGGCTCGAGAGGTTCGTGGGCTCACAGATTCGTAGCCACCGTCGTGCCGGCGACGCCGAAGCCCCGGCGCGCGGCGTCGAGGGTCTCGGCTGGCTGCGGGCCGATGGCACCGGCCGTGTCACCTCCTCGATGCGCCTGGTCGTCGAGGTTCCACAGGGTCCCAACTCGCGGATGAGCATCACGACCGAAAGTGATACGGATATCGACCGGACCTGGTCGACGCGCGACGGGATCTTCTACAGCTGTCGTGGCGAGGGCAGCACCATCGTGCTGCAGACCACCGACTTCCGTTCGGACAACCCTGAGTCGGGTGAGTCGACGGAGGGCCAGACCTACGTCAAGTTCATCGATGGAGAAGTCAGCGATACCGGCGGCAACGTGAGCATGGAGCCGCCGAGAGATGCCGACGCGGAGGAGCGCGCGTCAGTGCGGGCCAAGGAGAGCCAAGCGAACCGGGACCTGCAAGAGGGTGGGCGCCGCAGCGCGCCTCCCATACCCGGGCTCACAGCCATGCCTGGCCCCTGGGACAACGCCGGCCGTGTTCCATACACCTGCAGCGGCGACACACTGGTTCTCGAAATGACACCCGAGACCGAGTTGGACACGCGAACACGAGGCTCGTTCACCGTACCGCCGCTACTCTTCACGCTGCGGCGCACCAGCGCTCCGGAACCGCCAAGACGGGCTGCTTCCGACTAGTGAGTTGCCTGATGCCGGGCTCGCTTCTGGCCGGGCATGGGGCCACCTTGCCGAACTCGGCAAGAGCCTGTCGCTTCTGGCCAGCGGCCTTGGCGTGACCTACTGAGCCGCCGCCTCGAGAGCTTCGTGAATGGCGCCCGGAGCGCCCGAGATCTTCATGAAGGTGCCCATTCCGAGGTCCGGAAAACTCTGGGCGATGCGGAACTTGCCGTGCAGAGTGTAGACCTTGGATCCTGAGACCAGGAGCTCGTAGGGCAGATGGGGAGTGTGCTTCAACGCACCCGTGTCGGTGGTCGCCATCACGGCCTCGTCGGCGCCCTTGCCCGTGGTTAGAGCGACGCCGAAAAGGACTTCGTCTTTCCCCGGCACGTCGACGCGATACACCTTGGAAGTTCCCGCTTTGCCCGCGGCAAGACCCGCCTCGACCGCTGCTACAGCTTGTTCGTGCGTAGGATGAGAGGCGAGCTCGACGGGATCGTCGAAGAAGGGCATGAAGGCCATGTAGTGGTACTTCCTCAGCTGCTTGGCTTCCTTGCCTTTCTTGGAGCCGAATTCTCGCTCGCGGCCGAGCGCCGTTTCGAGTGCCGTCGCGACCGGCTCGAGGTCGCCGTCCAGACGGCAGATGTTGGCGAGCCAGGCGGGGTTGGAGTAGGACACTTCGATCTTGCCGTCGTTCTCGGTCACGCCAACGCGTAGCGCCGCCGCAAAGCCGCCCATCGGGGAGCCCGCCGCGGTGCTCTGCAGAACGGGGTGCGTCACGACGACGACCTGGGCGCCGTCGTAGGGCGAGTAGCCCCCAACGATCTCGAAGCCCGTCTCCACGAGGGCTGCCTCGACCTCGCCGGTGACTTCGGTGATGTTCCCGGTCACCGGATGGCCGAGAACGTAGGGAAAGAGCGGAGTCGCCGCCGATAGGCTGGCGCAGCAGACCCCAAGAACGAAGACGATTGCTAACTTCTTCATGGTGGGTTGTTCCTCCGAGTCGTGAGGCTCGGTCAGCTCAGATGCCGAGCTGCGGGCCTGGAGAAAGCCTACCGGCCTGCCGTAGGGGTGAAACGCCCCATCGGGTAGTGCTGGTCCAACCCGTCTATGGGCGGCTCGCTCAGGGGAGAAGGCGAGCCCATCGAAGAATGTGGGAGAGGGGCGCTTCACAGCGTGGGCGCAGTATTCCCCGCGAAGCCTTCACTTTCGTCGAATTGCAAGCGCCCGTCGAGGTAGGCATCGATCTGCACGACTAGATGGGCGACGATGTCCGGCCTACTGGATCGTACGTGCGCCCCGGTGTTCCAGACGATCGCCTTGGGTGGTCGGGCTCGCTCGTAGAGGCGTTGGATTCCGTGCTCCGGAAAGTAGGGGTCACCCCGCGCCGCGACCAGGACGAGGCTCCCTGGCGCTAGCCGGCTTATGTGGTGCACAGGGTCCAGCGGGTCGAGGAAGAGAAAGCCAAGAGCACCCAGCAGCCGGCCCGTCCACGGTTGACCGCGATGGGAGAACGCTGACGTCAGAACGCCGCGAATGTCGCCGCCGCCGTGAACGACGAGAGTACGCGGCACCAGTTCGTCGTACGCGCCGTGCAAGATGGCAAAGTACGAACCGAAGCTGACGCCGAGAACGGTTAGCCGGTCGACTTCGAACCCACGGTTCTGAAGTTCGGCGATAGCGAGCATGCCACCTGTGACGGTGAAGCCGGCAGCTTCGTTCAGCCTGGTCGGCAGCATGAGCTTTTCGCTCCAAGTGGCACCGTAGACGAACGGGTACTGCATGGCCAACAAGACCAAGTCGTCGCGTTCGGGTATGAGGTCGAGAATTCCGCGACCGGTCTCGTGTCCAACATAGGTCAGCAGGACCTTGTAGTCGGTCGCGAGATGGAGAGGTTCGCGCAACCACGCGGTAGTGACAGCACCCGACTGATCGTGAAGCTCCAGCAGCGAGGTGGTCGAGGTTTTCGTTGCTCCCTGTGTCACCGTAATGGACGCCTCGCCCGATGCGCGAACGGCGTTGCCCGACCGGGGTAGCGCGATCGAGAGCCGGTGGTGGACGACAAGTCCGATCAGGAGCAGTAGGACGGAACAACCGACGGCGAGGGAGCGCCGCGCGACCACAACTGCAATCCGACCCGTCATCGGTCGCGTACCGCTACAGCCTTCGACGCAGGAATCGCCCGCAACCGCGCTCAGCTCTCAACTCACCGGCCGCAAACCGTATCCGCCCGTTGGCAATCACAGTTGATGGCAATCCCCGGACCTCGAGGCCTTCGTAGATCGATCGATCGCAGCGGTGGCGATCTGTCTGTGCCGAGATCGTGGCGGTGGCTGATGGATCCCACACGACCAGATCGGCGTCGGATCCGACGTTGAGGGAGCCCTTGCGGGGGTAAAGGCCGAAGCGTTTGGCCGGACCGGTCGAGATCAGGTCGACGAACTGCTCGAGCTCGACCCGGCCTGCCCCGACTCCGAAGGTGTAGAGCAAGGCGAGGCGGTGTTGGATTCCCCCAGCGCCGCCCGGTATGAGCCGGAAGTCGTCGCGCCCGAGTCGTTTTTGATCCATGGTGAAGGGGCAGTGGTCAGTGGCAACAACTTCGAGCACGCCTGCGTCGAGGGCCTTCCACAGCACATCTTGATGACCCGCGGGCCGGATCGGAGGTGCGATGACGAAGGAGGCTCCCTCGAAATCGGGCTGGTCGTAGACCGAGTCTTCGAGCAGGAGGTACTGCGGGCAGGTTTCGCCATGAACGTCCCAGCCTTGCGCTTGAGCCGCGGCGAGGGCTTCGACCGCCTCGCGGCAGGTCACGTGCACGACGTAGAGTCGCGCGCCGGCGGCTCCGGCCAGGCGGGCGACGCGCTGGGTGGCTTCGCCCTCGAGTTCGGGCGGTCGCGAGAGGGGGTGGTATCTCGGTTCGGTCTTGCCTTCGGCCGCGAAGCGGTCCCGCAGTTGCTCGACGACCTCACCGTGCTCGGCGTGGGCGATGATCATGCCGCCGGCCTGGCGCGCGGCCGCCATGGCGCGGGCGATCTCTTCGTCATCGATGCCGACCGTCGTTTTGTAGGCCAGGTAGATCTTGAAGGTCGGCACACCCCGACCGACGCACTGCTCCATCCACTCGGCCGAGCGCTCGCCCCACCAAGTGAGCGCCATGTGTAGGCCGAAGTCGACCACGGACTCTTCGCCCTCCAGCCGGCGCGCCGCGAGCGCTTCCAGGTAGTCCTGGCCGCGTTCCGGGTGAACGAAGTCGATCAACGTGGTGGTGCCGCCGGCGAGGCCGGCCGCGCTGCCGCTGGCGAAATCGTCCGATGACACGGTGCCGGCGACCGGCAGTTCCATATGGACGTGGGGATCGACGCCACCTGGGAAAACGAGTTGCCCACCGGCGTCGACGATGCGCTCCTTGGCCAGGGTTTCGAGGTTCTCGCTGACCTCGACGATGACGCCGTCGCGGCAGCGGATATCGGCGACCCGGCGCCGGCCTTCGGAGACCAGCGTGCCACTCTTGATGAGGATTCCCACGGGCTCGCAATTGTCTCATGCGAAGGGGTTTGGAGCCGCTGGCGCTGCGAGTGGAGTGGTACGCTCCCGAACTGTGAATCAACTCGATTTCAAGCTCAACGGAGCGCCGCGCACGGTGGGGGTTCACCCGGGCGAGAGCCTGCTCGACACCCTGCGCGACCGCTGCGGCATCCTCTCGACCAAGGACGGCTGTCAGCCGCAAGGGCAGTGCGGTTGCTGTCTGGCGCTGGTCGACGGCGCGCCCAAGGTGACCTGTGCGGTCAAGGCGGAGACGGCCGCCGGCAAGGAAATTGTGACCCTCGAGGGCCTGCCAGAAGACGAGCGCCAGCTGATCGCGCGCAGTTTCGTCGAGGTGGCGGGCTTGCAGTGCGGTTTTTGCATCCCCGGCATCGCGCTGCGCGCGCGGCACCTGTTGCAGGAGAATCCGACCCCGAGCCGGGACCAGATCGGCGTGGCGCTGACCGGCCATCTGTGCCGTTGCACCGGCTACACGAAGATTCTCGATGCAGTCGAACTCATGGCCCGTGCGCGCCGCGGCGAGGCCTTGCCCGGGCCCGACGGAGATGCCAACCGGGATGGTCGCGTCGGCGCGTCCTTGGCGCGCTACCAGGGGGCCGATCTGACCCTCGGCGATCGGCCGTACATCGACGACATGGAGCGCCCCAACCTGCTGCGCGGAGCCGTAGTGCTCTCCGAGCACGCCCGAGCGCGGGTGGTGAGAATCGATGTGTCCAAGGCACGGGAGCTGCCCGGAGTCGTCGCTGTGGCGACGGCCGAGGACGTGCCCGGCGAGCGCTGGTACGGCCTGATCTACAACGACTGGCCGGGCTTCGTCGCCGTGGGCGAAGAGGTGCGCTGTGTGGGCGATTTCCTCGCCGCCGTGGCGGCCGAGGACGAGCACACCGCACGGGCCGCGGCCGCCCTAGTCGAGGTCGAGTACGAGCCGCTCGAGCCGGTGCTCGATCCGGTAACCGCCGCCAACGGCGCACCGCAGGTGAACCCCAAGCACGACAATCTCCTCTCCCGCACCATCGTCCAGCGCGGTGACACTGCCGCCGCCCTGGCCTCGAGCACGCACGTCGTGCGCGGCACTTGGGAGACGCAGCGCATCGAGCACCTGTACCTGGAACCGGAGGCGGCGCTGGTCGAGCACACCACGGCGGGCAAGCTGCGGCTCTACTCACAGGGGCAGGGCGTTTTCGACGACCGGCGGCAGGTGGCGGCGTTTCTCGGCCTACGGGAAGAGGAACTGGAGGTCGAGCTGGTCTCGAACGGTGGCGCCTTTGGCGGCAAGGAAGACATGTCGGTTCAGGCCCACACCGCGCTGCTGGCTCAGATGACCGGCCGGCCGGTCAAGCTCACCCTCGACCGTGAGGAGTCGATTCGCATTCACCCCAAACGCCACCCCATCAGGATGGACTACGAGGTGGGTTGCGACGAGAGTGGGCACCTGGTGGCGGTCAAGGCGCGCATGATCGGCGATACCGGTGCCTATGCCTCGGTGGGATCGAAGGTCCTGGAACGCGCCGCGGGCCATGCTTGCGGCCCCTACAACGTCGCCAACGTCGATGTCGTGGCCGACGCCGTCATGACCAACAATCCGCCGTGTGGCGCGATGCGCGGTTTCGGCGCCAACCAAGCCCATTTCGCCATCGAGGGCGCGTTGGATCAGTTGGCCGAGATGACCGGACTCGATGGCTGGGAGATCCGCTGGCGCAACGCGGTGGCGGTGGGGGACAGCTTCACCACGGGGCAGATCTTCGAGAAGTCGGTGGGGCTGAAGGAGACGCTCGAGGCAGTCAAGGAGCCGTTCTATCGCGCGCGCGCAGCCGGTCGAGCCGCGGGTATCGCCTGCGGCATCAAGAACAGCGGCATCGGCAACGGGGCGCAGGAGTGGGGCAAGGCGGCCCTGGTGGTCGAGGCGGACGGCACCGTGGCGCTCTACAACGGCTTCACGGAAATGGGTCAAGGTCTGTTGACTGTGCTCATCCAGTGCGCGGTCGAGGTGACCGGGCTACCGGCCGAGGTCTTCGTGCCCAAGGTCGACTCGACCTTCGAGCTCGGTTGCGGCCAGACGACGGGCTCGCGCGGCACCCTGCTGGGCGGTCGTGCCGTAATAGTCGCGGCGGAGAAGCTCAAGGCGGATCTCGACGGTGGTTCCCTCAGCGAACTCGCCGGCCGGGTCTATGCGGGAGAGGTCTTGATCGACGACACCACGGCGCCGGGGCAGGCGACGGACAAGATCAAGACCCATACTGCTTTCGGGTTTGCCACCCAGCTCGTCATCCTGGACGCAGAGGGCAAGGTGGAGAAGGTCGTGGCGGCGCACGACGTCGGCCGGGCGATCAACCCGGCACTGTGCGAGGGCCAGATCGAAGGCTCGGTGCACATGGGGTTGGGCTACGCGCTGACCGAGGAGCTGCCGTGTCCCGAGGGCATGCCCGCGACTTTCAAGCTGCGTGAGCTCGGCGTCATCAGGGCGCGCGAGATGCCGGAGGTCGAGGTCGTCCTGGTCGAGGACCACGAGCCCGAGGGGCCGTTCGGGGCCAAGGGTGTGGGCGAGATCGGGCTGGTTCCCACGGCCGCCGCGGTGGCCGGAGCGCTCCATGCTTTCGACGGCACGCGACGCTACACCCTGCCGATGAAGGACTCGCCGGCGGCGCGGGCGATGAAGGTCGGGCGCATCCGGAGCCTTGGCCAGTAGGAGCGAGCGGAACGACCGATGACGACCGACGCTCTTCATCTCGGGCCTGATGCCGACGCCAGGGTATTGCTCGCATCAGGGGGCAGGATCACCTCTTTCGGCGACGCGCCCGTTGCGACTCCTGACGGTACGCGCCACGTCGAGTGCGCGGCGGGCCGGATGCAGCCTGGCGCGATCAACGCCCACACCCACATCTACAGTGGGCTGGCACCGTTGGGGATGCCGCCGCCGGCACGAAAACCAGCGAACTTCGTCGAAATCCTGGAGACCGTGTGGTGGCGGCTCGACCGCGCTCTCGATGAAGCGACACTGCGCGCCGCCGCGCGCTACTACGTCGCCGAGTCGCTGCTCGCCGGCACCACGACCCTGATCGATCATCACGAATCGCCAAACTTCATTGCGGGCTCGCTCGACGTTCTCGCGGACGCTTGCGACGAGCTCGGAATCCGCGCCATCGTCTGCTTCGGCGCCACGGAGCGCAACGGGGGCCGCGACGAGGCCCGGCGTGGGCTGGCAGAGTGCCGGCGCTTCCTCGAGACGAACCGCCGACCGCTGGTGCGCGGAGTCGTCAGCCTGCACGCTTCGTTCACCGTGTCCGATGAGACGATTCGCGAGGCGGGTGCGTTGTGCCGCGAATTCGAGTGTCCGATGCACGTGCACGTCGCCGAGGATGACGCGGACGTTCGAGATGCCGAGCGGCGCGGCTATGCCGGCCCGCTCGAGCGACTGCTGGAGCTCGACGCGCTGCCCCCGGGCTCGATCATGGCCCACGGCGTGTTCCTGAATTCCGAGCAGGTGCGCCGCGCCGCCGAGGCGGGGATCTGGCTGGTGCAGAACCCGCGCTCGAATCGCGGCAACGAGGTCGGCTATCCCGTCGCTCTCGCGGCCAGCTCGTTGGTCGCCCTTGGCACCGACGGCTATCCGGCTCGTCTCGAGGAGGAAGCCGAGGTTCTGAGGCAGGAGGCGCGGGAGCACGATGATGACGCGGCCGCGGTCGAGCGGCGCATTTCCGACGGCCACCGGCTGGTGGCCGAGCTCTTCGGCCTCGAGCTTGCGCCGCTCGCGAGCGACGGAGCAGCCGACATCGTCGTCCGCGAGAGCGGTGAGGCTCGCCATGTGGTGGTGGGCGGGCGGCTCGTGGTCGAGGACGGTGCGCTGGTCACCGGAGACCGGGTTGAGATCCTGGCCGAGGCGGAGACTCAAGCCGCTCGCCTGTGGCAGCGGATGGAGAGTCTGGCGGTGCAGGTTGAGGCTTAAGCAGGTGGAGACCAGGCAAATGGAGACTGGGCAGTTGGCGGCTGGGCAGTTGGAGGAATAGATGGCAAAACTGGGACTCGAGGCCGAGGTCGTCGATCACGCCGTCTACGAGGGTAGCGTCGAGCGATTTCGCGAAGCCGGGATCGTCTTGCCGACGTTCGCCCAGTTGGCGAATCCGGAGACCATCCCGGCTTCGACCACCGAGCAACTGGCTAGTGTCGATCCGGGGCAGCCGGAAGCGTTGAATCTCTTCCGGGTGCATTGGAACAACGGGGTGGATGGCGGTCGGACGGTAGTGCCGCAGTATCTCGAGCTGCCGTCTTCGCTGACGGGCGTGCGAGCCCGCATCGTGCTGCTGCTGGGCGACAGCTTTCCGATGATTCAGGCCCACAAGGTGCTGGCCGCCTACGGTTGCCTGGCGCCGCGCATCGTCACCGGCCAGTTCGATCCCGCCCGCCACAAGGCCATCTGGCCCTCGACCGGCAACTACTGCCGCGGGGGCGTCGCGATCTCGCGCGTGATGAAGAGTCACGGCGTCGCGGTGTTGCCCGAGGGCATGAGCGCCGAGCGCTTCGAGTGGCTCGAGCGCTGGGTGACGGACGCCGGCGACATCATCCGCACTCCTGGCACCGAGTCGAACGTCAAGGAGATCTACGACAAGTGCAACGAGCTCGAGCGCGAGCCCGAGAACATCGTGTTCAATCAGTTCAGTGAGTTCGGCAACTATCTGGCCCACTTTGCCTGCACCGGCAGGGCGGTGGAGCGGGTCTTCGAGCAGCTCCGTGGCGCAGGCTCCGACCTGCGCCTGGCCGCCTATGTCTCGGCCACCGGTTCGGGCGGCACCCTGGCGGCCGGCGACTACCTCAAAGAGCGCCATGGTGCGCGGATCGTGGCGGTCGAAGCGCTGGAGTGCCCGACCCTACTGGCTAACGGCTTCGGCGAGCACAACATCCAGGGAATCGGCGACAAGCACGTGCCCTACATCCACAACGTGATGAACACCGATTTCGTGGCCGCGGTCTCCGATCGCAGCACCGACGGGCTCTATACGCTCTTCGGCAGCGACGAGGGGAGACGCTATCTGATCGATCGCAAGGCCGTGCCCGCCTCGGTGGTGGGCGAGCTCCATCACCTGGGCTTTTCCTCGATCGCCAACCTCCTGGGCGCGATCAAGGTCGCCAAGTACCTCGACCTCGACGAGAGCAATGTACTCATCACCGTCGCCACCGACGGGGCGGACCTCTATGCCAGCGAGACCGAGAAGATCCTGGCGCGCGACTTCGACGGCGGCCTCGATGCCGTCGCTGCCGCCGAGGCCTTCGGCCAGCACCTGCTCGGTGCGGCGAGCGACAACCTGCTCGAGACCTCGACCCGCGACCGCGAGCGCATTTTCAATCTCGGCTACTTCACCTGGGTCGAACAGCAGGGCATCGCGCTCGAAGACTTTGTCGCGCGCCGGAGTCAGAGCTACTGGCGCGGGCTGCGCGACCTGTTGCCCCGCTGGGACGCGATGATCGAGGAGTTCAATCACGCCGTGCGGGCGAGGGCCACAAGAGGAGCTGGTCCCGGGTGACCACTGATCGCCCGGTGGAGCCGCGCTCGCCCGATCGGGGGATAGCACTGCCGATCGCGAGTCGGCTCGTGTGCCATGGGTGCGGCTATGTCGTGCCGATGGACGAGCCCCGGCCGTTTCGCTGCCCCAACGGCAAGCTGTCCGACAACGTCGACCACGTGTTGCGTCGGACCTTCTACCCGGAGATTTTCGGGTCGATGCACGACGCGCGCACCATTTTCCTCGATCACGAGCCGAATCCCTTCCGGCGTTATCGCTCGTTGCTCTACAGCTACGAGGTAGCCAGAGGCGGCGGTATGACGGACAGCTCGTACTTGAGAATCGTCGACCGACTCGATGCAGCGGTAGAGGCGATCGACGGGGCCGGTTTCGTCGAGACGCCGTTCGCCCAGAGCCGCGATCTGGCCGCCGCGATCGGTCTCGAACCCCGAGCGCTCTGGATCAAGGATGAGACCGGCAACGTCTCCGGGTCACACAAGGCCAGGCATTTGATGGGAGTCATGATCTGGATCGAGATCTCCCGCCGCCTCGGGCTCGGAGCGAAGTCGGCGCCGCGACTCGCTATCGCGAGCTGCGGCAATGCGGCTCTAGCGGCGGGAGTGATCGCTTGCGCAGCCGGTAGGCCGCTCGAGGCTTTCGTGCCCACCAAGGCCAATCGGAGGATCTTGGAACGACTGGTTGCTCTCGATGTCGAGCTCACGGCGTGCGCGCGCCGGCCCGATGACCCACCTGGGGATCCCTGTTTTCAACGCTTCGTGGAGGCGTGGGCCGATGGTGCGCTGCCGTTCAGCTGCCAAGCAAAGCGCAACGGGCTGACTATAGAAGGCGGCTGTACTCTGGTGTGGGAAGTGCTGAGCGCACTCATACAACGCGGAATCGGTCTCGATCACCTGGTCGTGCAAGTGGGCGGCGGCGCCCTCGCCACCGCCTGCGTCGAGGGCCTGCGCAACGCGGCCACTCTGGGGCTGATCGAGAAACTGCCGAGTATTCATACCGTGCAGACCCGAAGCGTCTTCCCGATACGGCGTGCCTATGAGGCAATCAGCGCTCGACTGCTCGCCGGCGAGTCCCCAAAGAGCGATGCATTCGACGTCGCCGCCGATGCGGATCGTGCTCGACGGATCCGAGACGAAGTGTCAGCGAGGGATCGCGCGCGCGTGCTGGAGCATGCCCGCCGGCATCGCGGTGAGTACATGTGGCCCTGGGAGGCCCCGCTCGAGAGCATCGCCTCTGGAATCCTGGACGACGAGACCTACGATTGGGCGGCGGTGTGCGAGGGCATGCTGGAGACCGGAGGCGTACCCTTGGTGGTCGACGAGGAGACTCTCGCCGAGGCTCACCGGCTGGGGCGCGAACACACCGCGATCGCCGCCGAGCCGACCGGCACGGCCGGCCTGGCGGGGCTTCTCGACCTGCAGCGGGCCGGGGTCATCGGCTCCGGGGAAACCGTGGCGCTCCTCTTCACCGGTGTCGAGCGCTGAGGGCGCCGGCTACTTGCCGCTCCCTTCTCGATGGAGGCTCGGGAACCGGGCGTAGAACGCGATCGTCGGCGCCAGCTCGCGAGTATCGACACACTCGCCGATCTTGTGTGTGTTGTGCTCGATTCCCGGTCCGAGGCCGAACATCGCGGGGTATTTGAAGTTGCCTGACTCGATCCAGTTCTTGCCCGCCGGCACGGCGAGAGAGTCGCGCTGTACCGGCACCCCGACACCGTCGGTCGAAAACACCCAGCGCGACACGCGCGGCTCGGTGCGCAGGCCGCCGCCGCTGCCGTCTGCCGCGACCAGCGGCGCAACTACCCGGCGGTAGGTATCGACCGCCGAGCGGATGGCCGGATGCTCTTCGGGCGTGACCCAACCGGGATAGATCTGAGGGTTGCCCGGGCTGTAGCCGCGCCAGGTCGGGTTGTCGTAGGTCGGAGTCCGCACTTCGACGCTCAATCCGGCTTGGCGCGCGGCCTCTACGGTGGGTAGCGAATCGACATCGGCGATTGCTTGATCGGGATCCTCACCGGCGGTCAAGCGCCGATCGAGCCGGAAGGTGAAGCGCTCCGGTACGGCGCAGTCGCTGGGCGTTTCGAGGGTCGCCATGCTGGCGGTGCGGGATCCGGAGCCGAGAAAGTCGTCGTCGGCGAAGCCTTCGCCCTGCCGGTAGCGCTGGGCGGCCTCGGCCAGGATGGCGCCGCCGAACTCGAGCGGATTGCGCCCCTCCCAAGGCATCGAGCCATGACAGCTCTTGCCGGTGACGACGACCTCGATCTGCATCCGGCCGCGCTGGCCGCGGTAGATGCCCAGGGCGCCGTCGCTGGCGCAGCCGGTCCCCTCAGTCAGGATCAGCACGTCCGGGATCCGCTCCGCGCCGGCGCCCTCCAGCCCACGACGCATGAAGTACATTGGACCCCCGCCGTCGTTGTCTTCCTCGGCGACGGTGGCGTAGCAGCGGACTACGACGCCGCGTAATGCGCCCTGGGGGCGCAAGCGCCGCATGAGCCGCGTCGCCAGGATCTGGCAGATCACCCCGCCGAGCTGATCGGCCGAGCCGCGGCCCCAGAGTAGATGGTCCCACTCGCCGTCGGCCGGTAGGTAGCCGAGCTCACGGCGCAGGAATTCGCGATCGAGGCCAGCGGGATCGACCAGACCGTTGTAGGCGTCGACGCCACCGCCGATGGCCTCGAGCCAACGCGGACGCAACGCTTGAACGGTGTCGGTATGGCCGTCGAAGAAGACCACGGTCTTGTCCTCGGCGGCCACGCCGTCGTCGAGATCCTCGACGGTCCACCAGAGGTTTCCGAACTCGTCGAAACCGACATCGTCGGGTCCATCCACGGCTCCCAGTTCGAGGATCTTGCCGCGCAGGTACTCGAGCCGCGGGCCTTCGTGGTTGGAGAGGCCGCATTGCGGGTCGCCGCCCTCGGCCGGCGGACGATCCACGTAGTCGGCCGGGATGCGGATGGTTTCGCTCAACAGCTCGCTGGCGAGCGCCAGACTCGCTCGTGCTTCTTGGTGGACTCTTCGATCGAGTTCCTGGACGTCGGATTTGGATTCGTTCATGGGCCTTGCAGGGAGTTTATGTAGTTGACCTGCCCCGCGTCGAGAATCGCGCGGCGCAGGTAGTCCATGATGTGGCAGAAGGTCAGGTCGACTTCCTCCCGGTCTTCGCCTTCGATAGTACGGCCCCCACTGGTGGCAGTGCCCTCGAGAGTGCTTGCAGGCTCACGGGAATCGAAACGCAACTCGAAGCCCTCGCCGGAATAGGTGAAGAGCTCGCCTGTAACCTCGATTCGATATTCGCGTCCCGCGAAGCGGCCTCGAACGATGTCGCGCTCGGCGTCGCGCTGCAACAGAAAACCGTCGAGCGGGCTCGACTGCCAGTCGCTTTCGTGGCCGAAGAAACGAGGCTTGACGACGTAGGGGCCTCCGTCTTCCGGGCAGAAGATGTCGCAGTGGCCGCAGTCGTTGCAGAAGTCGGCGAAGTTGGCGATCTGGTGCTTGCGGGCCAGGTTCAAGGTGTCGTCCTGGCGCCACTGCCAGGCCCCGTCGGCTCGCACCGCTTTGACCACCGGAATCTCGTGCTGGTCCGAGCCGAAGGTGAAGTTGGCGTCGTTGGGGCAGACGGGCACGCAGATGTCGCAGGTGATGCAGTCGAAGAGCTCGAGATGGCTGCCGATCTTTCTCGGCGACGTCGAGTTTCGCGCCCGTGTGTAGCGTGGATCGACGGTCGCGGCCGCGACGTAGTGCCGGGTATTGAGCAGCGCGGCAGCCGAGGTCCAGTGTGAGTAGAGCTCGCTCCCCGCGGTGCGTTCTAGGTCGCCGCCGGTACCGGAGTCGGTTGGACCCTCGGCCAGGGCGTCTCGGCATGCGACCGCCACCGGGTCGTCCGACGCGATCGCCAGGTCCTCGAGGGCGGCTCCGAGGGCTCGCTCGCCGTGTCCGTAGGCGCGGATGACGAAGTCGCCGATCGACGCCGCTCCCACCTCGAGCATGCGGCGATTGAGCTCGGCGTGGTAGTTCTGCAGCCTGCCGTAGCCACTCTTGCGCAGCAGATCGGTGCAGACTGTGATCGGGACCAGGCCGAGGGCGGCCGCGTCGGCGTAGTTGGTCTTGTCGATCCCGGCCGAGAAGGAGATGGGGAAGCGATCGCCGAAGGTGTCGCGGAATCGACCTACCAGGTTGATCGCCAGCACGTGTAGTGGTTCACCCGAAAGGTAGACCTCGTCCTCGTCTGGGGCGAGGAAGCCGCGGTTGTTCTTGACGATCAGGGTGTTGCTGAATTTGGCGCCTAGACCGAGCCCGAGCGAGCTCGCGGTCGCTGCCAGGCGCTCGACGATCTCGACCGCCTGTTCCCACGGGGTGTCGCGCTCGAAGGCTGTGTCAGGCACTTCCAGGTCGTCGTAGCCCAGGCGCTCGAAGAGCAGCTCGTGCACTTTCTCGCGGCCCAGCAGCATCGGGTTGAACTTGATGATCGAGTGCAGGCCAACCTCGCGCAGCAGGAAGTCGATGATGCCCTCGATTTCGTCCGGCGGGCAGCCATGGAACGTCGAGAGCGTCAGCGTGTCGGAGAGCCGAGTCGCATAGTCGAGGTCACGCAGATGGGCGAACTCCGCCGGGATCTCCCGGCGCAGGCGATCGACCACTTTCGTCGCATCGAGCATGCCCTCGATGAAGGCCAGCACCCGCGCGCTGCGAATGCCCTCGAGGTCGTAGCCCACGCTCATGTCGAAAACCACCTCGCCGAAACCCGGGTCGATCGAGATCCCATGCCTCTCCCCCTCGGCCCGCAACATTTCGATCAGCATCGCCCCTTTGACGTACTCGTCGAGCGACTGCTCCAAGGTGAGCTCCTGTGACCACTCGGCGTTGAGGCCTACGGTGTGCATGTCGATGCAGGGACGCGGGATCTCGAGTTGGTCGAGGATCTGCACCGTCTTGAGCTCCATGATCCGGCAGCCGCCGAGCCATGACAGCACGATGTTCTGCGCCATCTGGGTCTGCGGGCCGGCCGCGGGCCCCAGGGGGCTGGAGGCTTCGTGGCCGTGAAAGCGAACCGTGTGGTCGAGCCCGCCGTTGCCGCGGTAGAAGCGCCGCGCGGGCAAGTCGAAGATGGACTCGTTCTCGGCCAGTTCGCGAAACATGCGGCGGATGAGCGCCGCGAAGGGATAGGGAACCAGCTCAGACACGGAAGGGACCTCTGTTTCGGACTGAGCGCGCAGCATAGCATCGGGTTCACGGGCACTTGCCGACACGACCATTCGTCCCTGGGGGTGTTGTCCGGGCATTCGCTGCCGTATCCTCTGCAGCCTATGGACCCGAGTATTGACCCGAGAATTGAAGCCGACCTCGAACTGCTCCGCGGCCTCGATGTCGCCATGCACGGAGACGACTTCCTCCTCACCTGGGAACGGTCGGACGACGACATCCGAGCGACCCTGGCGGTCGCCCGCATCCTCGACCGCCTGCACCGGCAAGGGGTCTCGTACCGGGTCTTCGACAGCGGCCTCGCGATCTCGATCTTCCGCGACCAGTCCACTCGCACGCGCTTCAGCTTCGCTTCGGCCTGCAACGCGCTCGGTCTGGCAGTCGAAGCGCTCGACGAGGAGACATCGCAGATCGCCCACGGTGAGACGGTGCGCGAAACGGCCGCGATGATCTCGTTCATGGCCGATGTCATCGGCATCCGCGATGACATGTACCTGGGCGAGGGCGACCGCTATCAGCGTGAGGTGCGCGACGCGGTGCAACAGAGCTTCGACGACGGCCTCTTGCATCAGCGGCCGACACTGGTGAATCTGCAATCGGACATCGACCATCCCACTCAGTCGATGGCGGATCTGGCGAAGCTCGAGCACCACTTCGGAGGGCTCGAGGGCCTTGCGGGCAAGAAGCTCGCCATGACCTGGGCCTACTCGCCGAGCTACGGCAAGCCGCTGTCGGTTCCGCAGGGGGTCATCGGGTTGATGACGCGCTTCGGCATGAATGTCACGCTGGCATATCCCACCGGCTATGACCTGCTACCGGAAGTGGTCGAACTGGCGGGCAAGAACGCGGCCGGAAGCGGCGGCAGCTTCGAGGTCGTCCACGACATGGACGAGGCCTTTCGCGACGCCGACGTCGTCTACCCGAAGTCCTGGGCGTCGGCACAGGTGATGGCGCGCAGGAGAGATCTCCTGCACGTCGGGGACAGTGCCGGCCTCGCGGCCCTCGAAAAAGAGTGCCTGGAAGAGAACCGTGCCCACATCGAGTGGGAGTGCACCGAGGAGCGGATGAAGCTCACCCGCGACGGTGCCGCGCTCTATCAGCACTGCCTGCCGGCTGACATTTCGGGCGTGAGCTGCGAGCGTGGGGAGGTCGCGCAGTCAGTCTTCGAGCGCTACATCCCGGACACCTACCAGCAAGCGAGTTTCAAACCGCCGGTGATTGCCGCCATGATCTTCCTGGCCCAGGTGGCCCAGCCGGCCGCCAAACTCGAGGAACTGGTGGCGGCTGGGAGGCGCAGAGACTCGTCGAGGTCTTCTCGGTAGTAGAGCGGAACTCGATCTAGCCCTGACACGGGTCTCGAGGCGACCCCTTTCCTTTACCGTCCTCGCGGCCGCGAGCAGCACGGCAGCACTGCCGGTGACGATGTCGAGCACTCGAGATCGGGGTGGATCTTCTTTGCAATGACGAGTGCGTGGGCAAGCTGTTGGAAGAAGGAAGGGCCGACGCGAACTGAGAGGGAGTCCAACTCCTGGGAAGGAGTACACTGGGTGAGTCAGAGTCGTATCAGGGTCTCGACTGGAGTGTCTTCGGTCGAAATCGTTCAGTCCCGAGCGAGCGAGAACGTAACAAACGGCTCGTAGGGGCGCCTGAAGCCAACACAGGCTGGTTAATACGGCTCGTGGAAGGAGGGATTCGTGGCGAATAGGGATGAGGTGTCTGATCGCATCGGTTCGAGTGCGTCCGTGCTCCGGTGGGCTGGGGCGTTGTTGGTTGCTCTGGTTCTGACTTCGGCGGGTAGCGCGACGGGTCAGGTCCGGGACCTACTGGAGCAATTACTGGGTGGAGGCGACGAGGGCGGTCGGATCGAGAGTGTCGAGAGCGACTCGACCGGTCGCGATTCCGTATCGCTGATCGTCACCTACGCCGACGTCGATGCCCCCGAAGAGGTCACCGTCACCGCCCGAGTCCTGGACACGGGGCTGAAGAGCCTCGGCGGGTTCTCGCTCGACCAGGTCAGCCTCACCGCCGCAGAGGGCGCTGTCGAGACAACTCTGCGCTACGTCGGTGGGGACGAGGTGAAGAGTGTCTCGGTAGAGGTCCGTCTCGAGCGTTCAGGTGAGGTGGTCGCCCGCAAGCTCCATGCCCTGCTCAAGATATGGGGCGAGGAATCGGACCGCCAACCATCGGCTCATAGTGCCGGCGGCGCCGGCGCCGAGTCGCTGACGGCCGATGAGCCTCAGCGCGAACCGCAAGAAATCGTAGTCGACCCCGTTCCACTGGGAGACACCCCGACCGGCTCGACCACCGGTGGTGGTAGTACTGGTGGTGGCAACACTCCGGGCGGTGACATTGTGCTGTTGCCACCCGACTCCCCACCGGTCAACCAGGGTCCGAGCCGTCTCATCCCGGTCTATTCCTGGTGGAGCGGAAGCAACCAGGACCATCTGTGTACAAGCGACCCAAACTGGGCTGGCACAGCGGGAGCGACCAAGAGCGCGTATCGGTTCTACCGTCGCGAGGGCTACATCTACGCCCCAGACGGCGCGCAGCCGACCGGCACGCTGCCCCTCTACCGGTGGTGGAACGCCAGTCGCAAGGACCACTTCACGACCACCAATCCCGTCTGGAAGGGCGTGCCCGGCCAGACCAGGGACGGCTACACCTTCGTTCGGCTCGAGGGTTACGTAGCGAAAGACGCCGGCAGCGGGCGTGTGGCACTCAAGAGCTACTGGAGTCCCTCGCGGACGGACAATGTCGCCACCTCGGACGCGGCCTGGAATCAGGCCCAGCGGCGTTCGCCGGACTACCGTGCATCCACGCAGGTCAGCGGCTATCTCCTCAGTAGCGCCGGTGGACTCACACTGCGGCCTGACTTGACGAAAGCGATCCTCGGGGCCAAGGTTGCGTCGCCTGGGCTGTTCAAGTTGGCTACGCCGCCTCGTCTCATCCCGGTCTATTCCTGGTGGAGCGGAAGCAACCAGGACCATCTGTGTACAAGCGACCCAAACTGGGCCGGCACAGCGGGAGCGACCAAGAGCGCGTATCGGTTCTACCGTCGCGAGGGCTACATCTACGCCCCAGACGGCGCGCAGCCGACCGGCACGCTGCCCCTCTACCGGTGGTGGAACGCCAGTCGCAAGGACCACTTCACGACCACCAATCCCGTCTGGAAGGGCGTGCCCGGCCAGACCAAGAGCGGCTACACCTTCGTTCGGCTCGAGGGCTACGTGGCGAAGGATCCGGGCAACGGGCGTCTGGCACTCAAGAGCTACTGGAGTCCCTCGCGGACGGACAATGTCGCCACCTCGGACGCGGCCTGGAATCAGGCCCAGCGGCGTTCGCCGGACTACCGTGCATCCACGCAGGTCAGCGGCTATCTCTTCAGTAGCTCGAGTGGGCGGTAACGACGCAATCGAGCTCGATGAGAGACGATATGGGAACTAGATCTCCTAGCACTAGAACCAGAGCGCGGTGGCCGTACGCGGGCGCCTGGGCCCTGGCTCTCGTCCTGCCATTCGCCGGAGGGTTGTTGGCGGACGGCGTGGCCGGGGTGCAGGAGTTGTCTCTCGTCGCGTTGGAGCCCGCAGTCGTGGCGCCGTACGAGGGTTTCACCTTGGTGCTCTCGGGGCGGAATCTCGCTCCGGGAGTCAAGGTGCGGATCGAGGGCAGCACGGCCGGCCGCTATCTGAGCTACCAGCCGAGTGCAGTGGAACAGGAGCACTGCGAGGTCGAGATGGCTCTGGGCTTCGGGCCACGACCGTCCTCCCGCCGGGTATATCTCGAAGGAACCGACGGGGCGCGTAGCGAGACGCTTGTCCTCTCGATTCGCGATCCGGAGCCGGTGATCGACGAGAAGGTGGACCCCGCGCTCGGGGAGGAGCATTCCGACACCGACGTCGAGCCGGAACCCCGAGCCCAGGACATGGAGCCCGTCGGCGAGCCGACCTTGCTGCCGGAGATTGTCGAGCTCAGCCCCAGCCCGTTGGCCGCCGGCCGGGCGGCCGTGGTGGAGGTCTATGGTGAAAACTTCACCGAGGACTCCGCCGTCTGGGTGAGGGTCAACGTGAACGCCGGGTCCAGCCGGCTGCCGGAGTACGAGCTCAGGGCCTTCGATACCGTGTTCGTGGATTCCGGCTTGCTGGAGGTCGAATTCGACCGTGGCTTCTATCCCGTGCCCGGCGCGCGGGACATCGTAGTGGAGAACTCAGAGGGCGTGCGTAGCGCGCCTGCCGTGCTGACGATTCAGAGGGAGGACCGACGATGAGACGCATGACCCTGATCGCGCTCGTGATCATCTTGCAGCAGCAGCCTGAGGTGGCGCAAGCACAGACCCAGCAATTGCAACTGCAGACTCGGAGCTACAACACGGCGATCCTCAAGGCCTACAAACCGGGCCTGGTCACGATCGAGCAAGCGGCCCAGGCAGATCAGCAGGAAGCGATCGATCGCTCGGGCGAGGGCCCGATGGAGGCGCCTATTCCGCTGGCGACCCTGCTCAACATTCGAGGCCTGTCGGACTTTGGCATCGATCTCACGAGCATCGCCAACCTGAGTCTGCAGGTTTATCCGGACAAGAACCAGGACTCGGGCATTTTCTACTACCGGCCCCAGCAGTACTTCCTGCACTGGACGCCCGAGGACCAGTACTACTTGTCGGTGGACTACAAGCCGGAACAGGCGTCAGACAAGAACGTGGTGATCGACGCCCTTCTGACGCCGGGATCGGTGCAGGACGACGTTCAGGTTCTGAGGCGTTTGCTGATGGTTTACCTGAGAAGCCAGCCGTCCTATTCGAGGCTCGACGCTGGGATCATCAATCAACTCGTCGTGTTGCCCCTTCCGGCGCGCTACGAGGCGATGTTCGACTGGCGCGGGTACGGGGTCGATTCGGAAGACATCAGCGTGACGGGGGTCGATCCGGATAGTCGCCAGTTCGGGATTCAGATCGTCACCGACGTGGCGACCAAGGAGCTCCTGCTGGGCAAGCTGGCCGATCCCAGCGGGCTGAGCGGCGATGTGCGAATCCTGCCGCAGGAGGTCACGTCCGCCCAGCCGGCGCTGAGTCCCTTCACTGTCCGCGCTCGTCTCAAGCTGGCAGACAATGAGGCCTACACGCGCGCTCCCTGGCGGCGGAGTGGGGGCGAGTTCTCGACCTTCACCAACGACTATGAGTTCCCGCTGAGGCTGCAGCACCTGACCTATCTGATCGAAGAGAGCGGTGCGCTCAAGCTGCGTGGCTACGATCTGGGTGGCCAGGAACTTCTTCCCGGCGATGTGGCGAAGATCGCCAACGAGAAGGTGACAGATCAGATCGGTTCGTCGGCGGTCGTCAGGTCCTGGTACTCCTATTCGTTGCGAAACGACGAGGCATATCGCGACGCGATCATCTCGAGCCTGACCGGCGGCGTCGGCGCGATTCCGGTGACCGATGTGGACATCCAAGTCGTTCGTTCGTCCGAACTGTTCGAGCAGTACAACATGTTCAAGATCATCGTGGTGGTCCGCTCGGAGTACTTCGACCCCAACCCGGATTCGGATGGGATGCTGGAAAAGGGCTACGAATTCGCCGACGACACCGACCGCCTGGCAGTAGCACCGCTCTACAAACCGGAGGCATCGACGCTACCGCTCTACGAGTACAAGATCGGCGTCATCACCAACGATGGCAGTTCTCATCAGGACGCCGAGTGGCGCCAGACCTCCACGGGCTTCGGCAGCGGCATCTTCATCGGCTCGAACCAGATCGAAGAGGTGCTCGCGGAGTGACACGAGCTCGCTTGTTGTGCCCACCTGCAGCACTCGTGGCCTGCCTGCTCTGGCCCGCGGTCGCTTCGGCCTTGCCGATTGCTTCCGAGGCCGAGTACTTCGCTGGGGTGCGCTGCTTTCCGGATCACGAGGACCCTGCGCTGTGGTGGTACCTGCCGGATCGACTGGAACTGGTCGGCGGGGGGAACGACCTGGCGTTTCGTTTTGAGCGCTACAGCTACTCGGGAACGTCGGTCACCGGAGATGCGGGGACCGTATGGTGGAAGGGGATCCTCACCCTACGAGTCCGCTTCGCTTCGTCGGCTGACGCTGTAGCCGCGGCCCGAACGATGCTCAGTCGGCGCCATGGGCGCCAGGTTTCGCTGCAGCCCTTGGGAGTCGAGCGCGTGGAGTCGGTCTTGCTTTATACCGCGGTTGGCGAGGCCGGTCAGAGCGGTGATCTGGGCGTTGGGGAATGGGGCGAGGCCGAGTCTCGCTGGGAGGAGCGCAGCTGGGTTCTCGGACTGACGCCCGAAACGACCCAGCTGCTGTGGGACGAGTTTCACGCCGACGGACTGGCGATGAGCCTCGGATACAGCCTCTCGGCCACAGCCCTCTCGCACCGCCCGGCCCTCGATCCGTTTGGCGGAGAGGCCGAAGTCGTCGAGCCGCAAACCGTCGTCCTGGGCGGAGACGCGCTGGCGATCAGAGTTTCACCCGAGAAGTGCCCGGCCTGCTTCGCTAGCACCGAACTCGATGCTGCGGTGGGCGCCGAGTATCCCTTCCTCGAAGCTCGGTGTTACGACTTCGAATCGAACCTGGCGCCGAGCGATCTGGGGCTGGTGATCGTCGAGGTGCGGGCCAAGGCGGTCTCTGGTGACGAGCTCTTGGAAGAAGTTCGGTTCGTTCCCGGCCGTGCGACGACACTGCCGGTCCATTTTCGCTTCGCGGTCAGTCTCGTCGACGGCTACGACTATCGGGTAGTGAAGGTCTTCGACGACGGCCACACGGAAGCGTCGGAATGGGCCTCGAGCGGGTCCTGGAGTGGGATTCTGGATGTGACGGAGTATCGACGGGCGGCCGGGGCGGAACTCGACGCGCGGATGCTGTACTGAGAGCGCTGCATTGAAAGGAGCACGGTATGAGAAAGCTTTCCTCAGTCTTGACGCTGGCCCTTGCGATCTTGGGCAGTTCGGCTGCCTTCGGCCTGGTGCACTACGACCAGGGCCAACGCATCATCGACGGCGTCCAACTGCTCCAGGACGCTCAGGATCCGCTGGTCTACTACTACATTCCGCAGTTCCCGCGTCTAGCGACCAAGGACGACGGCAGCTACGAGTTGCTCTGTCTCAAGTACATCGGTGCGGGCGACCAGGCGAGTGGTGGGTTGCTCCACGCGTTGATCGAATTCACCCTGCCGGACGAGGTGCTCGAGCAGCTCGAGAACTCGCTCGAGCGTGAGGTGCCGGGAGCTCGATTGGGCGGGCCGGTGCCCCTGATGCAGGCTGTCGAAGAGGGAGCCAACGGCGGGGTCGGATCCTTCGAGGTGGTCTCAGCCATCCTGGGTGACCAGGACGGCGAACAGGCCTTCACTCGGACCCTGGTCACCAGCGGCAAGGCGCCGTTGTCGCCGGGATCCAAGGCCGTGGTCGCGGCCCTGCTCAACCAGGAAGGAGCGACCCTGCTATGGGACTCGCTGACCGGTCCCACCTCCGATGTCTCGGTGTCGATCCACGCCTACTACGAGGCCGCGGTCCAGGCTTACAACGCACGAGTAGTGGCCAACGTCGAGACGGTCTACAACCACTTCAGCCGGATCCAGAATCAGGCGGGTGGGTACAACAAGACCGAGATGCGCAAGGTGGTCGACGATCTGCAGCGCGACGGCACGCTCGACATCCAGGTACTCGACCGAACTAAGGCTCTGGGCGTCGATGCGGGGGACCTCGAGGGCATCCTGCAGATCGTCACCGACAAACTGACCGAGTTGATGTTCAACGCCGAGTCGGGTTGGGCCAAGGATCCGGAGCGCGAGGCTGCCGTCGAGGCGGGCCAGATCAAGGGCCGGCAGGAGCCTGGGTTCCTCCACTCGTTGTTCTCGAGCGGCGACGACAGCGAGTACTACACCGACAACCAGTACGTGCTGAAACGACGGGAAGACATCACGCGCAACACCTTCACGATCAATTTGAGCCGTGAATCGACGATCAAGGTGCCGGTCGACACCGCCGGCAATCTGGGGGGGCTCTACGGCGACCTCGGCGGTGACGACAAGTACTTCCGCATCGTCAATCTCGATGACCCGGACTTCGAGAAGCGAACCGTCCATTTCCAGATCGACGGCAACTTCCTCGATTCGTTCCAGGACACCATCAACTCGGTTTCGGTCAACTTTCGCAAGCGCTATGACGGTGACCGTCCCGATGTCGTCCGCAACCTCGTATTCAGCCACGAGGACGTGGCGGGCGGGAAGACCATCGATGAGATCACCTTCGCGCGCCTCGGGGAGGCTGACGCCGACTGGACCGAGTACGAGTATCAGGTGCGATGGAGCCTGCGTGACGGACCGACCGTGCCGGTGCCGGCGAGAGAGGATCAGTGGATCGCCACCGCCGATGCGGCGATCTCGTTGACGCCGCCGTTCAGCCGCCGCGAGGTCGAGATCGAAGCGGATCGTCAGCTGCTGACCGACAGCGGTGTCTCGACCAGCGTGGTCGAGTTCGCGGTGGTGCTCGGCGAAGAGCCCAAGATGCAGAAGAGGGTGACTCTGAGGGCGGGCGATGCCGAGTCGGTCAGCCGGGTGGCGCTCTACTCCGACCGCGACGAGCCGGTGGCCTACCGGGTCTCCTGGTATTCGTCTGAGGGCTCCGACAAGGGCGATCTCCAGCTCCTCGATACGGACTTCCTCTTCCTGATTCCGCCGGCGGGCGATGACGACGGAGGCTCGAATTGAGGGCGACGACGATGGCGCTTCGTGGGCTGGTTCTGCTCAGCCTGGTGCTTCTGGTTGGGTTGGGCGGCTCGCTCAACGCCCAGCAATTACTCATAGACCGCGGGGTGCGGGCGGCCGATCTATGGTGCTTCCCGCTCGAGAGCAACCCTCAGGAGTATGTCTACCTGCCGAGTGGGGCCCGCCTGGCCACCGACGACGACGGCAACCCGCAGTTCTCGTTCATTCGCTACGTAATCAACACCGAGGGAGGGGAAGGCGACGCGACAATCACCGACGCGGGCGGCGGCGCCGTGCTTCACTTCCTCGTCCTCTACGAAACGCCGGAGCAACAGGTACGGGATGCCGAGACGCTGTTGCGTTCCCGTCTCCAGGACGACGAGATCACGGTGCGCGGACCGATGGTCTTCCAGGACGGTCGCTACACCCTCGTGTCCTCGATCATTCGTGAAGGCGAGGGCGAACGACAGATTCTCGCTACCGGCCGGGCGCCGGTACTGGAGGGTAACCGCCTGGCCCTCTCCTTCGATCTCGATCCGCAGGCCTCGACGCTGTTGCTCGAGAGCTTCCAGATGGCGACGCCGGACGTCTCGTTGGTCTTCGACATGACCTTCGCCGGGCTGACCGAGGCCTACGAGGCAACGCTGACGATCGACTGGTCCGAGGTCAAGAAGAGCGAGAAGTTCTCCGCCGGCGCGTCGGTCTACTTCGTCAGCGCCGACGTCGAGTTGGGACTCGATGAACTGATGCGCGAGAACTCGATTCGGCTCGAGTCAGCCGGCAGCGACGCGAAGATGGAGGCCCTGCTGGCACAGGTCTACGACAAACTGCTCGAGTTGATGTTTCGCCCGGTGCAGCCCGAGCAGGTGCCGGCGGGCCAGAGCGGCGGGCTGATGCAGGCTCTCGGTGCCCTCGTCGGCTCGGGGGGAGCGCGCAACACGACAGGCTTCGGCGCTCATGTCGGCTACCAGCTCAAGGAGCTGCGCAGCGAGGGTCTGTCGGTGCTCGACTTCAACCACAAGTCCTCGGTCGAGCGCCACGGTTTCATCACCTTCAACATCGGCGATCTGTTCACCCGCTTCGGCGACGATCCGCGGTACTTCCGTACGGTGAACCTGGGTGATGCCGCCTTTCAGCAGCGCGAGGTGCACGTTTCGGTCGACGGTGCGCTGTTGCCCGAGTTCGAGCGCTACATCAACAACGTCACCGTGACCCTGCGCAAGCAGCACGAGAGCGGGGCCGAGACCGTGCGCGAGATGGTGCTCGACAAGGAAGCGGTGGAGAACGCGGAGGGCGGTCTGCGCATGATTTATGGCTGGGACGGCGACGACGATCGTCTCGCCTGGCTCAAGTATGACTACCGAACACGCTGGAGCTTCCAGGGCGGAGGGTCGTACGACACCGACTGGGTGTCGGAGGACGCGGCGATGATCGATCTGTTCGCTCCCTACGAACGCCGTGAAGTGAGCGTGATCGGCAATGCCGAGGATCTGGCGCAGAGCGGTGTGCGAGCGGTGGTGGTGCGACTGGAGTACCCGTTCTTCTCCGAGACGCGCAAAGAGCAGGTCGTGATGCGCCCCGAGAAGGGCGACGAGGAGGAGCAGATGGAGATCACCCTGCCGTTGGGCCAATACGCCTACGACTACGAGATCACCTGGATGATTCCGGGCGGCAATCGAACCACTTCGGGTTCCGATGAAACAGGCGTGCTGTTCGTCGATGAGTTGCCGGAATGAGTGCTTCGCCCCAACAACGTGGACTTCGGTACTGAGGGCGAGCTAGAGGTTTGAACACAAGAGAATCGACTCCAAGGGTTTCGACCCCTGAGTATCGACTGAAAGAGGAGATAGCCATGAACCGAGAGAAGACGAGAACCCATTTTGGCCCCTGCCTGATGGCTGTGGCTCTACTGTTCGGGGTCTGGCTGACCGCCAGCTCCCCGGCCGCGGCCGTGATTCTCGATGACGAGGACGTCATCACCATCACCCTCGATGACGGCACCAAGGTCGTTCTCTATGCGGAAGCCAAAGCCAAGCGGAGACCGGCGACTGGCGGCGGTGCGCGTCCCAACCTGAGGGAAATCGCCGACGAGGTCGTGCCGGGCAGAGAGGACGAGGAGGAAGAGACGGCACAGCAGGCTAGGCCGGGCCTCGGCCAGCAGAATTTCGCCAAGCCGCTGAAGGCACAGCAGTTCCTCGTCATGGCCAACGTGCAGCCGGCCAAGGACTACTATTACCTGCCGACCAACCTGCACCTCTCCCAGCGACCCGACAAGACGCCCGAGTTCCTGCTACTCAAGTTCACCACCGAGGAGCGAGCGGCCGAGGGTGGCGTCAGCGGTGCCATCATGCACTTCCTGATGGAGTGGGGCCTGACCCCGGCGCAGGAGACAGAGCTGGCGGACAAGCTCAAGGCCATCAACTCGCGGGCGACGCTGGCGGGAGCGGTGCCGATGGAACCGGCCGGCGAGACTGGGACGTTCCAGATCGTGTCGGCAACGCTGTCCGACGAATCGATGGCACCGTCACTTGTCACCTCGGGTAAGGCGCCGCTGGTCCCCGGCGGCAAGGCCGCCGCCGCGGCGCGACTGTCGGCCAACGGGGCTCAGCTCCTCGACGCCAGCCTCGAGCGCAATCGTTCGATCACCGATGTTTCGATTGCGTTGGATTTCTCCTACACGACCCTGACCCCGGCGGCGCGCGGCTGGATCTCCTTCAACTGGGAGAAGCTGCAGGCCGAGCGCGAGATCATCGAGGCGGAGTTTCGTGACGACCAGGGCAAGGACGTGAAGGGCGGTTGCGCCTTCATCTTCTGCGCCTTCTGGACCGAGACCACGCACTCGTACAGCTACGACGAGCTGCGTGAGTTCTACAAGTACATGGAGGAAAAGAAGGTCGTCGAGATCAGCTTCGACGAACTGGTCGAGGACGAGCGGGTCGAGAAGATTCGCCAGGCCTTCTTCGACTACTTCCTGCAGTCGATGACCGACTCGGTGCCGCCACCGCCGCCGGCCGAGGCGCAGGAGCCGTACGCGATGCCCGACATCCAGAAGGGGCTCAAGTACGAGTTCAACCGTGAGGTGGTCGAGGTCGCCTTCGAACGCAAGACCGAGACCTTCGACCTGAACTACAGACTGGCGGTCAAGCGGCCGCATCAGCTGGTGGGCAACCTCGCCTCCTGGTATGACCACGTGCGCGACAACCCGAAGTGCGTCGCCGCGGTCAATCTGAACGACCCGTTCTTCCAGCACCGCGACATCCACTTCATCGTCGATCTCGACGCCAAGGAGATGTTCGACGAGACCGTCAACTACGTGACCGTCGATGTGCGCAAGCGGCGCAGCGAGGGGCGCGATTTCGAGAACCACGTCACCATTGACGCCGAATACATGGCCGAGAGTGGTGTCCGCTCGAGCGTGACTTACGCCCGGGGCAACGACAGCAACCCCGACCTCTACGAGTACAAAGCGCAGTGGAGCCTGAAAGGAGGACAGGTCTTCCCCGAGAACCCGAACTGGACCTCGGGTAGTTGGGAGGGTGTGACCCTGGCACCGCCGGTGGTCCCGCGCACTATCGAAGTCGAAGCGGACCTCGACGAGCTGACCGACGCCGAGATCAGCCGAGTCACGGCCCAGGTGCGCTACTACAAGTTCGGCGAAGAGGTGGAAGAGAACATCCATGTCTCCCCGGCCCGCGGCGAGAGCCTGGTTGAGAGCAAGATCTTCACCGATCGCGACACCCGCGGCTACGTCTACCGCCTGATCGTCAATCACAAGCGCGAGGGCAAGCTCGCTCTCGACTGGCAGCCGCAGGTCAACGACAACTACATCTTTGCGACGATTCCCCAAGAACTGATCGACCAGGAGCCCACCCTCCTCGAGGAAGCCAAGGCAGCGGCGACCGAAGCACTCACGGGGAGCAAGGGCAACGTGCTGGATCGGTTCAAGGACCTCATCGCGGGAGGAGACTGAAGTCATGAGAACGACACTGCCGAGGCTTTTCGGCTGGGTTGCCCTGGCGGCAATCGTGGCCGTATCTCCGTCCGTAGCGCAACAGATCAACCTCGACAGCCCGGTTCGGGCGGGCGAGCTGACACTGTTTCCGGACATCAAGGACGAGAACGCGTTCTACTACGTGGTGGACAAGCCGCGTCTGGCCGAAGACGAGCGGG